>Ga0209564_1000002_pt1 | contig 1636803 bp, 1379 predicted proteins | sample AraplaCol_mMF_r2_FD_184272 | JGI IMG/M metagenome (GOLD analysis project Ga0209564, IMG submission 184272) | Arabidopsis root microbial communities from North Carolina, USA - plate scrape MF_Col_mMF_r2 (SPAdes) (version 3) | ecosystem: Host-associated > Plants > Roots > Endosphere | place...
CCTGACTCCGATCAGTTCCCTCGACATACCGCTTCATTCCGGCCTCCTGAGTGCATGCGTTGAATCCATAACGCATCAGCAGGAATCTCGTTTACACCGCAATCGCGTTTTCACACAGCCTCGGGCGAAAACAGCCCCACACCAAGTGTCCCCAGCGGCGATCTCGGCTACCATATCGCCCATGAACCCGAACCCGCAAGTTGAACAGCTAGCCGATTTCCTGCACCAGCACCGCCGCGTGCTGGTGCTGACCGGCGCCGGCCTGAGCACCGCCTCCGGCATTCCCGATTACCGCGACAAGGACGGCGTCCGCCGTGGCCGCACCCCCATCCAGGGGCCGGACTTCCGCAAGTCCGAAGCGGTGCGCCGCCGCTACTGGGCGCGCAGCATGGCCGGCTGGCCGACGCTGGCCCAGGCCGCCCCCAACGCCGGCCACCAGGCCCTGGCCGAGCTTGAAACGGCCGGCCGCATCGATGCCCTGATCACCCAGAACGTCGACGGCCTGCACCAGCGCGCCGGCAGCCGCAATTTGATCGAACTGCACGGCAATATCCATGGCGTGATCTGCCTGGACTGCCGCACGCTGCACCGCCGCGCCGACATCCAGAGCTGGCTGGTCGAAGCCAATCCGGTGCTGGCCGCCAGCGCGGCGGCCGGCGTGGACAGCGTGGTGCCCGAAGCCCGCCCCGACGGCGATGCCGAAGTCGAACTGGATGCCTTGCAGGACTTCCACATGCCATCCTGCGACGCCTGCGGCGGCACGCTGCAGCCGGACGTGATCTTCTTCGGCGATAACATCCCGCCGCCGCGCACGGCGGCCGCGCTGCAAATGATGGAGCAGGCCGATGCGCTGCTGGTGGTGGGATCGTCGCTGATGGTGTTTTCCGGCTACCGCTTCTGCAAGCTGGCGGCCGAGACGGGCAAGCCGATCGCGGCCATCAACCTGGGCAAGACCCGGGCGGACGATCTGATCGGCTTGAAGGTGGAGGCGACGGCCAGCGAGGTGCTGCCGCGCCTGTTGTAGATCAGTTCCGCTGCAGCATGGAGCGGACGATGGCTTCCTTGGCCAGCACATAATCCTGGCCGGCCAGCACGAAGTTGGTGTTCGGCTGGATCACCTTGATGTTGATGAACACCATGTCGCTGGTCTCCGCATACGAGCCGACCACGATGGCTTGCGCATTGTGGGCGGTGGCCACTTCGCCGATCTCGCGCGTGAGCATCAGCTCGCCCTGGTTGCGCTTGAGGTAGACGCTGTTGCGCAGCTTCATTTCCAGCATGCTCAGGCCGCCTTGCGCCAGGCGCGTGGACAGCTGCTCCGACACCAGCCTGCCCAGCGTGGTGGTCTGCTCCAGCGCGTCGATGTTGACGATGGTGGCCATGATCAGCGGCTTGTCGGCCATCAGCTTGCCGCTGAGCTGGTGCATCAGCGAGTCGGCGGCCTTGTAGTTGGCGTCGATGAACTGGTTGGAGGAGATGGTCGAATAATTGCCTTCGTCCTTGGTCGGTGTCGAGGAGCACGCGCCCAGCAACAACAGCGGCAGCGCCAGCAGGGCCGCGCGGGCCAGCGGCTTGGTCAAAACTTGGATCGGCATTACATGTCTCCGCGAACTTTGAAGATACGGGTCTGTGCGGGGTCTACCGGCTCGGGGTCGATGATGCCGTACAGGACGCGGTCGCTGTCGGCCACATAGTAGGCCGAGGTGGTGCGCGCGACGTAGCGGAACTGGTCGGACACCGAGACGGTGACGATGATTTCGGTCTTGGGCGTGGCGCCCGGGGCGAACTGGGCGTTGAACCAGGCGTAGGAATCCCAGGCGCCGGCGGCCACCGCCACATTGGCCATCAACGGCGCTTCGATCTCGCTCAGCACCCACACGCCGGTGGCCAGCGCCGCGCTCTCGCCGTGGTAGCGGTATTGCGGCCGGTTGGCGGTGAAGGTGACGGCCTGCACGTCCATGTCGATCTTCAGCGAGCCGGCCGGCGAGCGCGACACCACATAGCCATCGTTGACCAGCGAGGTGGTCAGCTGGGTGGTCAGGGCGCGCTGGAAGGCGCTTGGTTCTTTCGGTTCGTTGAGGAAGACCGGGCGTGGCGGCCCCTTCTTGAGCTGGGCCACGATGTTTTTCTCGATATTGTCGGAGATGACGCCCCAGTGGTAGGCCGCTTGCAGCTTGGCCTGCTTGGTGGTGGGGAAGTTCGCTGCCAGCGGCGTCGGCGTGTAGCGCGACGCACAGCCTGCGAGCAATATTCCGGCTGCCACAGCCGTTGCAGTTTTCAGCGCCATCATTGCCTCGTCGTCAAAAGTCTAGTCCGGTTCGCGGCCGGCGCCCGCAGGGCAGGCAGGGGCCGCGAATGTAAAATCATGCTGCTCCCAGTTTAGCATGGTAGTTTCTAATTAGAAACTCATTGGGCGATAAAAAACCCGGTACGGGACCGGGTTTTGTACAGGGCGCGCAACAGAGCGAGGGTGTTTTTCAGCGGCGATTGGTCTTCATGGCGGCGGCCACTTCGCGCTTGCCGTCTCGGTCTTTCTCGGTGGCACGCTTATCGTGCATTTTCTTACCCTTGGCGAGGCCGATTTCACATTTGACGCGGCCGCCCTTGTAATGCAGGTTCAGCGGCACCAGCGTGTAGCCGGAACGCTCGACCTTGCCGATCAGCTTGTCCATCTCCTTGCGGTGCAGCAGCAGCTTGCGGGTGCGGATGGCTTCCGGGGAAATGTGGGTGGAAGCGGTCGGCAGGGCGCTGATGTGCGCGCCGAACAGGTAGAGCTCGTCGCCCTTGATGGTGACGTAGGCTTCCTTGATCTGCACGCGGGCGTCGCGGATGGCTTTGACTTCCCAGCCTTCAAGAACGATACCGGCTTCGTAGCGGTCTTCAATGAAGTAGTCAAAAAAGGCTTTTTTGTTATCGGCTATGGTCATGGGATGCTATCGGTTAAACTACTGCTTCGCGCACAGAAACGCGAATAATTCAACATCATAGCAAATGGTTCGACTATGGCAGTAGTGCACAAATCAGTTTTCCTCGGATATAGCGCCCAACAGATGTTCGATCTGGTCGCGGCGATCGAGGACTATCCCCAGTTTCTGCCGTGGTGCGGTGGTGTGGAAATCCGCGAACGGGACGGCAATGCGGTCACGGCCAGCGTCGGCATCAACTATCACGGCGTGCGGCAGAGCTTCACCACCTGCAATCAAAACACGCCGTCGACCGAGATCAAGATGAAGCTGGTGGACGGTCCTTTCAAGTGCCTGGACGGCGTATGGACCTTCAAGGCGCTGCGCGAGGACGCCTGCAAGATCGAGCTGGACCTGCACTACGAGTTCTCCAGCGCCTTGCTGGCGCAGCTGGTGGGGCCGGTGTTCGGCATGATCGCCAACAGCATGGTCGATTCCTTCTGCAAACGGGCGGAAACGGTGTATGGCAGCTGAAACCTTCAACATCGAAGTCTGCTACGCCAGCGACGCGGTGCAGTTCCTGCGCGCCTTGCAGGTGCCAGCCGGCACCACCATCGAGCAGGCCATCGCCATCAGCGGCGTGTTGCAGGCGGCACCGGAAGTCGATTTGACGACGATGCAGGTCGGCATCTACGCCAAGAAGAAGACGCTGGATACCGTGCTGCGCGAGCACGACCGCGTCGAAATCTACCGGCCGCTGATCGCCGACCCGAAGAATGCCCGGCGCCGGCGCAAAGCGGCGGCCTGAGATCAGGGCAGGACGGCGCGCTTCAGGAAATCGCGCATCGGAGCTTGCTTGAAAAATTCGGTATGCCAGATCTCGGACTGTTTTTGTTGCGGGGTGCCGAAGCTCAGCATGCGTTCGTCGGCGGGTTGCGCCTCCGGCAGCAGCACGCTGGTGTAGGGCACTACCACATCATTGTCGGTTTCCAGCAGCATGCGGTTGATCAGCGCGCCGGTCCGCTCCAGCGCCGATTTGCCGAAATCGAAGTCGGCGCGTGCATAGTAGATGCTGGCGCTGGTCAGCAGCGTTTCACTGCGGTTCAACTGGCCGATCAGCGCCGAGCTGGTCACCAGCGCCTCCACGCTGGGCCGCGAAAAAGCCAGCGACACCATCATGCGTGCCAGTCCGATCACCAGGTCCAGCGCCATGCCGCCGCTGAACGAAGCCAGCATCGCCGTCGTGTTGAGGAAGTTCTGGATGTCTTCGGGCGACGCCAGCGGCGACCCCTGGTTGGCTGCCGCGACGAAGAACACCTTGCCCACCTTGGCGATACGGCCCACGCGCTGCGTTGCGATGGCGGCCAGCACGCCATCGTCCGCGTGCGGCGCGGCCGACAGCAGCGAGCGCACCGTCAATCCGCCGCGGCTGTGGCAGACGATGTCGACATCCCATCCCGCATCCACCGGCAGATGTGACAGCAGGTCCAGCGCATTCTGCTGCGGCGTCTTGGCGATGGTCCAGTGGTTGTAGCCGTAGACCTGGCCGTCGTAGCGCGCCAGCAGCTGCTGCATGGTGCCGTCCGCATCCAGGTCGGAGAAGGCGCCTTCGATGGAGCTGAACACGCCGTGCACGAACAGCAGCACCTTGCGCCCACGCGAGGCGGCCAGTTCGGCTGCGGTGGCGGGCTGGCGCCAGCCGTGCCGCAGGCTGAGCAAGCCCTCCGGCTTGTTGTGGGCCTCGATGGTCTCGATCATTTTCTGCGTCATGCGTTCCTTCACGCGCAGCGCGGCCTGCACGATCCAGTTGCCATGGCCGGCGGCGGCCATCAACTGCGTGCGCTCGACTGGGAACACGAACTGGATGCAGCCGCTGTCCTTGTGGCGCACGATGTTCAGATGCGCATCGGCGATCTGCTCGGCAGGCAAGGGCACTGCTGCGTTCAGCATGAGAGGCGGCGCAACGATGTCTGGCGCGGCGTCGGCCAGCGCGCGTTGCAGTTCCGCATGTTTGGCGAATTGCATGGCAATCTCCCGTGAGTACAGGCGCCAGTGTACGACGCCACGGGAGATCGCCGCGCCAGATTGCGCAAGACGCGGCTAGCGGCCGTTGACGTTGACGGTCTGTGCTTCCAGATGCAGCCTGACGCTGGCGGCCGGCGCGGCGCCGGCCGATTCGGCCAGCGTCACCACGTAGTCGCCGGCGGCGATCTTCCAGGTCTTGCTGGCGCTGTCGTACATGCCCAGCAAGCGCGGATCGATGCGCAGCGTGGACTTGCCGCTGGCGCCGGGTTTCAGCTCGACCTTGTCCCAGCCGCCCAGGCGCTTGGGCGCTTCCCAGCCGCCAGCCACCGGCGACACATACACCTGGCCCACGGCCTTGCCATCGCGCTGGCCGGTGTTCCTGGTGGCGAAGCTCACTTCCACGCTATTGCCCGTCGCTTTGGCGCTCAGGTCGGAGTATGCGAAGCTGGTGTACGACAGCCCGTACCCGAACGGGAACAGCGGCTTGTGTCCCTTCAGGTCGAACCATTTGTAGCCGACGGCCGCGCCTTCGATGTCGTAGTCGGTGGCGACTTTCTCGATGATGTTCTCGTCCTTGGTCTTGGCGTCGCCGTCGATCACGGGGCGCGGCAGCTGTGCCACCGACGCGGGGAAGGTGGCGGGCAGGCGCCCGGACGGATTGACCTCGCCGCTGATGACGCGTGCAATCGCCGCGCCGCCGCTGGTGCCGGGATACCAGGCCTCCAGCACCGCGCCGGCCTTGTCCAGCCACGGCATCGCCACCGGGCCGCCGGTTTGCAGCACCACCACGGTTTTCGGATTGGCCTTGGCCACGGCTGCGATCAGCGCATCCTGCTGGCCCGGCAGGTTGAGGTCGGGCGCATCGATGCTCTCGCCCATCCATTGGTTGCCGAACACGATGGCGACATCGCTGGACGCGGCCAGCTTCGCCGCAGCGGCGGCGTCCTTGCCGTCGTGGTAGACCACGCGCGCCTTGGTCAGCGCCATCAACTGCTGCATCGGCGACGAGCGGTGATAGATCATCGGGCCGGGGAAGTGCGCCGGACCTTCGTTGGCGACCGGCGAGCCGCCGACCGGATACACCTGCGCCGAACCGCCGCCCGACAGCACGCCCACATCCGCATGGCCGCCGATGATGGCGATGGTGCGCACGCTTGCATCAAGCGGCAGCAGCTTGTGCTGGTTCTTCAGCAGCACGATGGCTTCCTCGGCGTCGGCCTGCGTCACCTTGCCGTTGGCGGCGAAGTCGATGCCGGCGCCGGCCGATGTGGGCGCCGCCACCGGGTGCTCGACCAGGCCGTTGGCGAACATGGCGCGGGTGATGCGCTTGACCATGTCGTCCAGGCGGGCCTGCGGCACGTGGCCGTTGACCACCGCTTCCTTCAGGCCTTCGTTGAAGTAGGCCGCCTTGTCGAACGGATGGCCGGACTGCTGATCGAGGCCGGTCAGCGCGGCCGGTATGGTGGAGTGGGTCGCGCCCCAGTCGGACATCACGAAGCCCGGATACGCCCAGTCCTGCTTCAGCACCTGGTTCAAGAGGTAGTCGCTCTCGCAGGCATAGGCGCCGTTGACGCGGTTGTAGGCGCACATCACCGCGCCGGGCTGGCCGCGTTCAATCGCGATCTGAAGGGCCAGCAGGTCGGACATGCGGCCCGCCGCGTCGGCGATCTTGACGTTGACGTGATTGCGGTTGGTCTCCTGGTCGTTGAAGGCGTAGTGCTTGACCGTGGAGACCACGTGGTTGGACTGGATGCCGCGTATCTGCTCGCCGACCATCACGCCGGCCAGCAGCGGATCTTCGCCGCCGTATTCGAAGTTGCGGCCGTTGCGTGGCTCGCGCATCAGGTTGACGCCGCCGGCAAGCAGGAAGTTGAAGCCGCTGCTGCGCGCCTCGCCGCCTATCATCGCGCCGCCGGCAAAGGCCAGCTTGGGATTCCAGGTGGCGGCGGTGGCCAGGCCGGAGGGCAGGGAGGTGCGCTCGTACGGCTTCTTCGATACGGCCTGCGTGGCCACGCCGACGCCGGCGTCCGACTGGTACTGCGGCGGCAGGCCGAGGCGGGCGATGCCCGGCACATAGCCGGCCGAGTCGGGGCGGCCTTCCTTCGGCGGCGTGAACTTCTTCGGCGCGAACTCGGTCGAGAAGTAGGCGAACACGGTCTGGATTTTCTCGTCCAGCGTCATCGCGGCGACCAGTTGCACGGCGCGTGCGTCCGGCGATTGCGCGCTGTCCAGCCACGGGCGCTGGTCGTCCGCAGCGTGGGCCAACATGAGGGGATAAACCAGTGCCAGTGACAGCCAGAGACGCTTCTTCATACGGTTACCGTGTCCTTGTAATTTGAATTGATCGTTCAACGCGGGATCAATACGTCCAGCGCGTGCACTCCACCTGCAACGATACCGGTAACACGCGCATCGGTCAAACGTTTACCTTCGCTCCAGACCTGTGTTTCTGCGACATCTGCCCGACGTATGGACAGCTTGAAGGTCGCGCCCCGGAAGGTGCGCGTCACCTTGATGGCGTCCCATGCCTTCGGCAACTGCGGAGCGATGCGCAGCGCGTCGCCGTCGCCCTGCAGGCCGCACAAGCCCTCGATGAAACAGCGGTAGGCCCAGGACACGGTGCCGGTGTTGAACAACTGGCTGGAACGGCCGGCCGTGCGCGGATACTGGCGCCAGGCGCCGCGATAGTAGTTGGGGATGAAGACCGGCAGTTGGCCGCGTTGAAGGTAATCGTTTTCGTCGGGGCCGGGCAGCATCTGGCGCAGCAGCTTGTAGGCGCGGTCGCCTTCGCCGATGGTGTACAGGCTGTAGATGTAGAACACGGCGGCGTGGTTGTAGACCGCGCCGTTCTCCGCCGAGCCGGGATGCTTCTGCGTGACGCGGCCGACATCGTCGCGCATGGCGCTGTACGGCGGTGCGAACATGGCCACGCCATAGGGCGTCGCCAGTTGCTGCTCGACCTGTTCCAGCATGGCTGCGCGCTGCGTGTCGCCGGCCGCGCCGCCGAGGATGGCCCAGGCCTGGGGGTTGAGCCAGATGCGGCCTTCCACGTCCTTGCTGATGCCGAAGGTGACGTTGTCGTCGGTGATGCCGCGTGCGTACCAGTCCCCATCCCACAGGTGTTCGTTGGCGGCGCGGTTGACGGCCTTGGCGCCGGCGCGGAAGTGTTTCGCGCTCTCCGTCAGCGAGGTACTGCCGCCGTGCCGGTCGCAGATGTCGGCCCACAGGTTCAGCGCGTAGGCGGTGGCCACGGTCAGCCAGCCGGATACGCCGCGCCCCTTGTAACCGACCATATTCATCGGATCGCACCAGTCGCCTTGCGCGATGTAGCTCAGGCCCCGCTGGTCGCGCGCGTGCAGCAGCCAGTCCATGGCGCTGCTCACGCGCTCGGAGACGGTGAGGGCGACGCCGCTTTCGTGGCCGACGACTTCTTCGTCGAGGATGGCGTAGTCGTCGGTCTCGTCGAGGTAGACCTTGAGTGCCACCGGCAGCCACACGCAATGGTCGGTGTGCGGCACCTGGTTGATGTATTTGAGTTCGGCGCCTTCGGCCAGCAGTATCCCGTCCGGCATGGCGCCGCTGGCCTCCTGCTGCGACAGCGCGTGCAGGAAGGCGGCCCGCATCACGCCGGGCCGGATGAAGCTCATGCCCATATTGTCCTGCAGGTAGTTGCGGGTCTGCGGATCGGTGCTGAGGCGGTTGACGTCACCGTGGTAGAACACCTGGCGCGGCAGCCAGTGGTTGACGAAGTTGTCCAGTTGCGGATCCGGCGTTTCGATATGCAGGCATCCGCGGCCCTCCGCGATGTAGGCGGCGTAGTCGCTGCGCGCTGCATCGAAGGCGGCGGCGCTCAGGTACTTGGCGCGCATGGCCGCGATCTCGGCGTCGTCGAAGGCGGGGCCGAACAGGAAGCGGTAGCCGTGCGATGCGTTGGCGGTCAGCGTCAGGCGGTACTGCACGGCGGCGGCCGGCGTTTCGTAGCGCGCATCGCTATTGGAGAGCTGGTCAGCCTGGATGGAGGACGGATGATGCAGGCCGCCTTCGCCTTCGAAGGCATGCTGCTGCGCTTCCCATGCCTGCGGCGCTTCTTCGCACAGGAAGTAGGTCTTGTCCTTGAAGTCTTTTTGCTTGAAGTAGTCGGCCACCTTCTGGTACGGCGCCACGCTGCTGGCGACCACGCCGCCCAGGTCCGCACGGTATTCGGCGGACTGGTTCATCCACGACATGTAGCCGATCGGGAAGTAGGGGTAGACGCTCAGCCGGCGCGGCCGGCCGGACAAGTCGGTCACGCGCAGCGACCACAGTTCCGCCACGTCGTTGGTGGGCAGGCTCAGTGTCAGTTCGACGCGCACGCCCAGGTGTTCGACGGTCCAGGCGATGTCGCTTTTGCCGACCGAGAAAGCGTAGGTGTCCACCGGTGCGCGTACCGGTTCGTACGGCGCGGAGAACAGTTCGCCGGTCTCCTCGTCCTTGATGTAGAAGAAGCGGCCCGGATGATGGGCGTAGTAGTTCTGCTCCGGCTGCATGAAGGTCTTGGCCTCCAGGTTGGGCGCGTGCGCGTACTTGGCGGGCTCCGGCTGCATGAACTGCGCGGTGGCATAGCCGCGGCAAGTCACTTGTATCATCATCCTGCGGTTCCACAGGAAGCCCGCCGCGCGCGGCATCGCCGTGGGGCTGGTCAGTTCGTAGCGGTCGCCGTTGTGGGTGGGGCGTAGCATCAAGCGATCTCCATTATGCATTTTTGCGCGTGGCCAGATCCGCCTGGATCTGTGCCAGCCTGGCGTTGTCGAGGTTATAGAAGAACATGGCGGCGACGGCCAGCAGCGCGAACGCCGCCGGTATCAGTGACATCAGCCAGACGATGCCTGCCTGCGAGCCGGACGACTGCGCCACGTTGGCCACGTAGCCGAGCCGCGTGAACAGCCAGCCGATCACCGCCACGGCGACGGCGGTGCCCAGCTTTTGCGAGAAGGTGGCGGCGGCGAAGGTCATGGCGGTGGCGCGGCGGCCGGTGCGCCATTCGTTGTAGTCGGCGGTGTCGGCGTACATCGAAAAGGCCAGCGGCGATTTCGGGCCGAGCACCAGGCCGGTGGCGATCTGCAATGCGAACATCAGCCCGACCTGCTCGCGGCCGACGAAGAAGAAGGCCAGCGACAGCAGGGCGGTGGCGCTCATCAGCATCATCATCAGCTGCTTCTTGTCGATGAAGCGCGTCATGAACGGCGTCAGCGCGGCGCCGACGGCGGCCGAAATCATATAGGCCGGCACGAAGCCCTGCATCAGCTCCGGCCTGCCCACCACGTACTTGAAGTAGTAGGCCGCACTGGTGGTGCGCAGGGTGATGGTGATCATGATGATCAGCGCCAGGAAGAACAGCACCATCCACGGGCGGTTCTGCGACAGGTCGCGCAGGTCTTGCCACACCTTGGTCTTCTGCGCGGCCGGCGGTGCGATGCGTTCCCGCGTGTTCAGGAAGGTCAGCACGAACAGGGCCGAGGCCAGCACGCCCCACGCCAGCATCGTCAGTTGCCAGCCCAGTTGCTCGTTGCTGCCACCCAGCCAGCGCACCAGCGCGGGCGTGGCCGCCGTCACCAGCGTGCCGCCGGCAAAGGCGAAGATGAAGCGCAGGCTGTTGACGGTGGCGCGCTCCTGCGGATCGGCGGAGAGCACGCCGGACAAGGCGTTGTACGGAATGTTGATGCAGGTGTAGCAGACCATCATCAGCAAATAGGTGCCGTAGGCCCAGGCCAGCTTGCCGCCATCGGACAGGTCGGGTGTGGTGTAGGTGAGCAGGGCGGCGCAGGCCAGCGGCACGGGCAGCCATATCAGGTAAGGGCGGAACTTGCCGTGGCGGGTGGCGGTGCGGTCGGCGGCGGCGCCGATCAGCGGATCGGTGAAGGCATTGACGATCTTGATGCTGAAGACCATGGACGCCGCCGCTGCAGCGGAGATGCCGAAGACGTCGGTGTAGAAGATCAGCAGGAAGGTGGCGATATTGGTCCAATAAAAATTGAAACCCATATCGGCAACGCCGTAGCCGATCTTTTCGCGCCAGGTCAGGGGTGGGTGCATGATGATAGCGCTAACAATAGTGGCCTCAGTGTACGGCTTTGGCGAAATTTGTAAACCGGAATTGATGCTGCGACGCAGCAGCGGTGCGGCTCCCCAGGCGTTTCTCAGGCGCTTTCGCGCGCCATCAGCGTGAAGCCGAGGTCGATCTGCCGGTTGGCCGGCTCTTCGCCCCTGATCACTGAGCGCAGCAGCCTGGCGGCCTCGAAGCCGATGCGGTAGCGTGGCGTGCCGATGGTGGTCAGCGAGGGATTCATCCAGGCCGAGGCCGGCAAATCGTTGAAGCCGCAGATGGCCAGCTGCGAAGGCACCGCGATGCCGCGCCGCTGGCACTGGTAGATGGCGCCGTGCGCCAGGTCGTCGTTGCAGCAGAAGATGGCGTCGCAATCGGGCGCCTGCGCCAGCATGCGGCCCACCAGCTCGGCGCCCAGCGCGATGGTCGACGGCTCGCCCACCATCACTTCCAGCTTGATGTCGGCCAGGCCGGCGTCGAGCATCGCCCGGCGGTAGCCCTCGGCGCGGCGCAGCGTGCGCTCGTCCAGCTGGGCGCCGATGAAGCCGATGCGTTTGTGGCCTTTTTCGATCAGGTAGCGCGTCATCGCGTGGCCGGCCTGGAATTGCGAGAAGCCCACCGTCAGCTGAGCCGGGTCGGTGGACATGTCCATCATCGACACCACCGGCACGCGGGAATTGGTCAGGATCTGCTGCACGCGCGGGCTGTGGCTCAGGCCGGAGAGCAGCATGCCGTCGGGATTCGATTGCAGATAGGTGCCGATCAGCTTTTCCTCTTCCTTGTCGGAGTAGCGGGTGTTGCCGATCAAGATCTGGTAGTCGTCGGCGTCGAGCGCATCCTGCACGCCGGCCAGCACTTCGGTGAACACTGCGTTCGACAGCGACGGCACCAGCACCGCGATCACCTTCGATTGCGACGAGGCCAGCGCGCGGGCGGCGCGGTTGGGCACGTAGCCCAGTTCGGTGACGGCTTGCTCCACGCGGTCGCGCAGCGCCTGCGACACCATGTCCGGCTGGGTGATGGCGCGTGAAGCGGTCATGGTCGCCACGCCGGCGCGCTCGGCCACCATCGCCAAAGTGATGCGGCCGCTGGCGCGGCTCTTGTTCGCTGCAGTCTTGATCATGAAGGGCCGGTCATATGCGTTTTGATAGCGATATCATACGGCAGCTTGGCCTCGGCCCGACAGGGGCTATTTGCAGCCAGCCAACACTTTCTGGTTCTTTTTCGCCATTTCCGCGCGTTCCGCGTCGCCCATGATGCCGCGTTCGCCGTTTTTATCGTAGTTGCTCAGGCGCAGGCCGTCGGCCAGCGCCTGCTGGTTCTTGCGGGCGGCGTCGCAATTGGCGGCGATGTCGGCTTTCTGCTGGGCTTCGGCAGCGGCCTTCTTGTCGGCGGCGGCGGCGTCGGCCTTGCGCCGGTTGAAGTCGGCGTTGCGCTCGGCCAGCGTGGGCGGGCGTTTGGCGGGCGGGGCATCCGTGGCGGCATCGGCGGGCGCTTCGGCCTCGGCCGCAGGTGCGGCGTTGGGATTGAACGGCGCCTTGCCGGGCGCCTTCAGTATGCGCTGCTCCGGCACCGACGGCGGCGGCGGGCGATCCGACAGTTGCTTGATGCCTTTGTCGTCGATCCACATGTACTGGGCCATCGCCAGCGAGGATGCGGCCAGCAGCAGGGCGCCGCTCAGGCAATGCAGAGTACGGTGTTTCATGGGGACGCTCCTGTAAGGCACGCATCAATTTCGCCATGATTCACGGCAACTGTCAACTGTAAAGCAAAAAAGCCCGCCGTCCGGGCGGACGACGGGCTTTCGGCAAGGCGCCGGGATATCTTACCAGCCGATGTCGCGCAGCAGCGGGAAGGACAGGTCGAACGGTGGCGTTACCTCGTGCGTCAGGTCGCCGTTGATTGCAGGCTCCATCAGCAGGTTAGGGAAGGCGCTGGTGTCGTAGTGCGATACCGACGAACCACCCTGGTACGGATTTGGTGCGAACATCAGCAGACGGCCGGACGCATCGGCGCCGGCGCGCATGGCGAGGTTCACGCCCAGGTTGGCAAACACGTTGGAGTGCAGGCGGGTGCGCTTGGACAGAGCCGCTTTCAGCGCATTGCCATCTTCCAGCGAAATGCGAACCGCAGGAATGGTGACGGTCGGATCGGCGCCGCCCAGGCCTGGCGGCGGCGAGCCGGCGACGTTGTCGGCCACGATCACGCCGATCGCGCCGGCATCCTGCACGGCCTTGGCTTTGATGGTGAACGAGCAAACGCCGCGATCGACCAGAGCGATCTTGCCGTTGACGGCGGCGGCATTGAGGGCCGACAGCGGTCCGCAAGCCAGGCCGAGGTTAGGAGCGGTATCGACCACCGGCATGATTTCGCCGGTCTTGCCCGGGCTGTTCAGCGCAGGACCGAAGCTGGCGGTGCCAACCTGAACGGTGCCGGCGATGCTGGCTGGGCTCAGCAGCGTCAGCGCAGGCGAACCCTGCTGCAGCAGGCTGGCGCCGGCGGCGTTGGCGATCGCGCCGGTCCATACCAGCTTGCTGGATTTGAGCGACGACGCGGCGCGCTCGGCGTTCGTCATGTCTTTCCACAGCTTGTTGGTGGTGGCGTCTTTCAGGTAGAAGTCCCAGATACTCGGCGTGCCGGACAGTTGGGCGCCGGTCGAGCCGTTGGTGTAGGTCTGGAAGCCGAGGCCGTGGCCGAACTCGTGGGTCAGCACCGTGACCAGATCGACGGCGGTGCCGTGGTTGCCATCCAGGCCGAGGTAGAACGGCGAGCCGGCCAGGCAGTTGGCCGTGCCCAGGTTGATGTTGAAGCGGGCGCGGATGTCGGCGGTGCTAGGGTCTGGATCGCTGCCGGTCAGTTTGCCGGTCTGTGCTTTGCCGAACCAGGCGCCGGTCTGAGGTGCGCCGGCGAAGTCGCGGAACACCTGGGTCGCGCCGGCGCTGCCGAGTACGGCGGTGGTCGGGGTGCAGGTCAGCGCTTCCCAGGTCGACAGCACGCGGATGGTGCTGCTGCTGGTCAGGGTGGCGCCCCATTTATTGGCGGCAGCCTGGAAGGCGTTCAGGCGTTGCACGCCCAGCGTGGTGCCGGCGTTGCCGCCGACTGGTGCGACCACGGTTGGATCATTGAAGCCGACATTGGCAGGGTCGCCGTTGACGATCACGATCGTGGCGGCTGCCCAGGTCGACGAGGCAAACAGGCAGGCGGCCGCAGCGGCCATGGCGTTCAGGGTGAAGCGCTTCATTGTTGTTCTCCTTGCACGGCAGGCAGGCTATGGCCGTGGGCCAGGTGTTGGGCGACGTTCTCACCAGGAACGCAGGATTCGATCAGTTTGCCGTCGGCGTCTTTGTGGACGACTGCGAAGCTGGCGGTCGAGTCGTCGAGCACGAGGCCGACGCCGCCGCGCGACGTGGTCAGCGGCGCAGCGCGGCCGCCGGCTTTGACGCGGGCACTGGAAGCGGCGAATTTGGCGCTGCTTGCCGGTACGGCTGCGGCGGCCAGTTCGGCTGCCTGTTCTGCCGATGGGCCGACCAGTTGGCCGGTGGCTGCATCTTTATAGGCGACCATGCCGTTGCCGGTTGGCGTGGCGTTGCCGTTCAGCTCAGGCTGGACAGCGACGCGTGCGTTCGGGAAGCTCATCAGGCCGTTCGGGCCGGTGGTTTGCGGTTCGGCGGCGGTGGCCACCAGGGTGCTGGCGGACAGGCCGGCCAGTGCCAGCAGGCGCAGTTTCTTGCGGCTGATGCCAACCACGCCCAGGCCCAGCAGCAGCATCAGTGCGGTCGTTGGTTCTGGGACGGCGGTGGTGACGCTGACCGTATCGATGCCGATGTAGTCGCTGTTGTCGTAGGAGCCGACGTAGCGGAACGCGAAGCGACCGGTGGTGTTGCCCGACAGGCCGGACAGGGTCAGGGACTTGGTGGTCCAGCCAGTGTCGGTCGAAGCCGAGAAGCTGTCGAGCAGCGTGAAGCCGCCGGTCGAGGTGGTGGTGTTGCCGACGTCGACACTGGCGCCGGCGGCGCTGTAATACACCTCGACTTTATCGACCAAGCCTTCGCCCAGCAGGCGCAGGGAGAAGTTCAGCTTCTCGCCGTTCGCCAGCGCCAGTTCAGGCGTCAGCAGCCAATTGCTGATGGCGCCGCCAGCGGTTGCGTTGACGTAGTTAGCGCCAATGTAGGAGTTGATCGGGCCGTTGGCTGCATTGAACGGGCCGTCGCCACCCTGGAACCAGTTGGAGCCGCCAATCGTGGAGTTGACGCCGCCGACGGCGCCGGTGCTGTTGTTGGTCATCACCCAGCCACTGGAGGCGAGGGTGCTGATGTCGTTGAAACCTTCGTTTAGTAAAGGACTTGCGAAGACGGAGCTGGTAGCAACGGTGGCTACGAGTCCGATCAGGTATTTATTCAAGTTCATGATGCCCCAATGGTATTGTTTGCTTGCATACAATTCGCTACGGCAAGCGAGCGCGTTGAACATGTCAGACGGCAACGGTTATATGCCTCTGGCCCAAATGACTACCTTTAATAAACTACAGCAATTTTTCTTGGCTTTCTATATATATTGTTTATCAAATTACTCTAAATCGATAGTGATGAGCCCGTCTTAGCTAGCAAACACGCAGCTTCCGGCCGGGTTTGGCGCATTCAAAAAGCCGAGGCTTTTTTGCAACATGTTCCGTGGGAAAAGTTGTGAAGAAGGTCATTGCGAAGCTGAAACCGACAGCTGCCAGTTCTGCGGTAGGGAACAACTTGTCGCCTGGGAACCAGTTGCGACTTCCCTGAGGAAGTCGCCCGAATCATTGAAACTCGGTAATTTTCCTGATTTTGCGTAAGGCTGTAAGGTTATTGCGGGCCTTTGGACAGCGGCGAAAGCGGGACCAACAACGACTTGGTGTCCTTATCGACGTTTGAGTTGGGCTCGCGTATCAAGCCAAGAAAGCGCCCATCATTGTCGCTGATGTTCAGCACGCCCGACGTCACGCCCCCGTTAGTGAGCAAGCGACCGAGAACCAAAGTGCGCTTGCCGGCGTTAGCCGGGATGCCGTTCGAGGTAAACGCGTTCTCCTCAAGTCCAGCTGTGACGAAGACGTTTTCCCAGGAGTTCGGGCTGAATTTGAAACCGTTTGGCCCCGCCTCTTTTGTGAAAAATCGTGGCGCGACAAATATATTATTCTGGAAGCTGTCCACGTTCACTGCAGTGGTAAGCCCCTCGAATCCTACGTTGTAAAATTTATTGGCGCTGAATCCTTCTTGCAGTGGGGCTGGGACGGCCGAAAGACCGGTGAGGCCCGTGATTTTTCCGCCAGTAAAGGTATTCTCGGCAATCCAATTCTTGTAACCATCGTTTTCTGTCGTCAGCAATATTCCGACATCGTTATTTTTCAGGCCTTCAAAACTGATCTTGTTGTATTGCGTTCCGTTAAGCCCTTGGGCGGTTAACTTGATCGCGTTCTGGAAGCCGTCAACCCAGTTCACCTTCACTGTTGCGAATTGAGCATTGATCAAGGTGATGCCGGAGCCCGTGTAGCCATATGTGGGATGCTCTTGCCACGGCGTGCCGTGCAATCGGGTCAAGTCCACCACATGTCCATACCGGCCCCGAACGATGATGCCGTCTCGTGCCCCAAACGAAAGTTCGCCGCGAGCGGTGAGGCGGATGTAGGTGTCATCGCGCAAGGTGATTGAATTTCGGAAAAAATAGCTGCCTTCCGGGATAAGAACTTCCTGGCCGTTTTTCGCCCAGTTGATTGCACTTTGCACCGCCTCAGCATTATTTTGCGCACTTTCGCCTTCGACCAGGCCGAACCATTTGGCGTTAATCGTGCTGTCATAGATCCTCCGGTACAGCGTCGGGCTCGCGCTGCCAGCGTTGCAAGCGAGCGTCGTGCCGCCGTTCAGTTTTAGCGAAGCATCAGTAGATTTAACGAACATGCCTTCTTTGCCGGTATCGGTAATAAACACAGGGTCTGAGCATGCCGTCGATGCTTGTAATTTGGCGATGGTCATGGCGGTTTGGGCATGGGCTGCCGACGTCGCGACAAGGGCAGTCAGCAGTACGGAGTAGCGGGGGATTTTCATATGAAGTTAGCTCGCAGTAAATATTAATAATAATGATTCATTAAATGACAAGTTGCCGCGTAATGCTAACAGCTTGCAATGTTGACAAACTATCCAATTCCCACCACGTTGCCTTGTGACTCTGCAGAGCAAATCGATATTGTCATTTGGTCATTGTTTGCATGAGGTTTCCTACTGACTGGCGAGGTTTCCTATAAGTTACAGACAAGCGGGCGCTATTTCTGTATAATCTGCTTTTGCGCCTATAGGAAATGCTATGCGTCTACTCCAAAAAGCACTCACGTTTGATGACGTGCTTCTCGTCCCAGCGTACTCGAATGTTCTGCCTGCCGATACGTCCCTCAAAACTCGTCTGACCCGTAACATCAGTCTGAACATCCCGTTGCTGTCCGCAGCGATGGACACGGTCACTGAAGCCCGCCTGGCCATCGCCATGGCACAAGAGGGTGGCATCGGCATCATCCACAAGAACCTGAATCCCAAGGATCAGGCTCGCGAGGTAGCGCGCGTCAAGCGTTTCGAAGCCGGCGTGCTGCGCGATCCGATCACGATCCCGCCGACCATGAAGATCCGCGACGTCATCAAGCTGACCGAGCAATATGGCATTTCCGGCTTCCCTGTCGTCGAAGGCAAGGAAGTGGTCGGCATCATTACCAACCGCGACCTGCGTTTCGAACAGGAACTGGACGCCGAAGCGCGCGCCAAGATGACCCCGCGTGAGAAGCTGGTGTTCGTCAAAGAAGGTGCTGAAGGCGCCGACCGCGACGAAGCCAAGCGCCTGATGAACAAGCACCGCCTGGAGCGCGTGCTGGTCGTCAACGACGCCTTCGAACTGCGCGGCCTGATCACCGTCAAAGATATCCAGAAATCCACCGAGCACCCGCTGGCGTCGAAAGACTCGCAGGGCAAGCTGCTGGTCGGCGCCGCTGTCGGCGTTGGCGCCAAGGATGAAGAGCGGATCGAACTGCTGGTCGCCGCCGGTGTCGACGTACTGGTGGTCGATACCGCCCACGGCCACTCGCAAGGCATCCTGGATCGCGTGAAATGGATCAAGACCAAGTTCCCGCACGTGGACGTCATTGGCGGCAACATCGCCACCGCCGCCGCCGCCAAGGCGCTGGTGGAATACGGCGCGGACGCGGTCAAGGTCGGCATCGGCCCAGGCTCGATCTGCACCACCCGTATCGTGGCCGGCGTCGGCGTACCGCAGATCACCGCGATCTCCAACGTTGCCGAAGCACTGGAAGGCACCGGCGTGCCATGTATCGCCGACGGCGGCATCCGCTTCTCGGGCGACATCTCCAAGGCCCTGGCGGCCGGCGCGTCGACCGTGATGATGGGCTCCATGTTTGCCGGTACCGAAGAGGCGCCAGGCGAAGTGATCCTGTATCAGGGCCGTTCGTACAAATCGTATCGCGGCATGGGTTCGCTGGGCGCGATGTCGGACGGTTCGGCCGACCGCTACTTCCAGGACGCCACCATGAAGGCCGACAAGTTCGTGCCTGAAGGTATCGAAGGCCGCGTCGCCTACAAAGGCAGCGTGCTGGCGATCATCTTCCAGCTGGTCGGCGGCGTGCGTCAATCGATGGGTTACTGCGGTTGCGCCACCATCGACGAACTGCGCAGCAAAGCCGAGTTCGTCGAGATCACCTCGGCCGGCATGCGCGAATCGCACGTGCACGACGTGCAGATCACCAAGGAAGCGCCGAACTACCGTTCCGGCGACTAACAGTCCTTGCAACGCCGGCTTAGCTAAGCCGGCGTTTTTCTATTCATTACCTCTCCAGTACATTACACATGCACTCAAAAATCCTCATTCTCGATTTCGGCTCCCAAGTCACCCAGCTGATCGCGCGCCGCGTGCGCGACTCCGGCGTGTTCTCGGAAGTGTACCCGTACGACGTCAGCGACGAGTTCGTGCGCAACTACGGCGCCGCCGGCGTGATCCTGTCGGGCAGCCACAACTCGACCCTGGACGGCGACTCGCCGCGCGCGCCGCAGGCCGTGTTCGAGCTGGGCGTGCCGGTGCTGGGTATCTGCTACGGCATGCAAACCATGGCGGCCCAGCTGGGCGGCAAGGTTGAGAACGGCCTGGTGCGCGAATTCGGTTACGCCGAAGTGCGCGCCCGCAGCCACACCAAACTGCTCGACGGCATCAACGACTTCGTCACCGACGAAGGCCACGGCATGCTGAAAGTGTGGATGAGCCACGGCGACAAGGTGCTGGAGATGCCGCCAGGCTTCGTCCTGATGGGTAACACCCCGAGCTGCCCGATCGCCGCCATGGCCAACGAAGAGAAGCAGTTCTACGGCGTGCAGTGGCACCCGGAAGTGACCCACACGGTGCAGGGCAAGGCCATGCTGGGCCGCTTCGTGCACGAGATCTGCGGCTGCAAATCGGATTGGAACATGCCGGACTACATTTCGGAAGCGGTCGAGAAAATCCGCGCGCAAGTGGGCACCGATGAGGTGATCCTGGGCCTGTCCGGCGGCGTCGATTCGTCGGTGGCTGCCGCGCTGATCCACCGCGCCATCGGCGACCAGCTGACCTGCGTGTTCGTCGACCACGGCCTGCTGCGCCTGGACGAGGGCAAGATGGTGATGGACATGTTCGCCAAGAACCTGGGCGTCAAAGTGATCCGCGTCGATGCCGAAGACCAGTTCATGGGCCACCTGGCCGGCGTGACCGATCCCGAGCAGAAGCGCAAGATCATCGGCCGTGAATTCGTCGAAGTGTTCCAGGTCGAATCGGGCAAGCTGGTCAATGCCAAATGGCTGGCGCAAGGCACCATCTATCCGGACGTGATCGAATCGGCCGGCAAGGGCAAGAAGGGTCAGACCATCAAGAGCCACCACAACGTGGGCGGCCTGCCGGATACCATGAAGCTGAAGCTGCTGGAGCCGCTGCGCGAACTGTTCAAGGATGAAGTGCGCAAGCTGGGCGTGGCGCTGGGCTTGCCGCATGATATGGTCTACCGTCATCCATTCCCGGGCCCTGGCCTGGGCGTGCGTATCCTGGGCGAAGTGAAGAAGGACTACGCCGACCTGCTGCGCCGCGCCGACGCGATCTTCATCGAAGAGCTGCGCAACACGCCGTACGAGCCGGTGGTGGTGCCTGGTTTCGACCAGGACAGCGTGCCGACCAACTGGTACGAAGCGACCAGCCAGGCGTTTGCCGTGTTCCTGCCGGTGAAATCGGTGGGCGTGATGGGCGATGGCCGCACCTACGAATACGTGGTGGCCTTGCGCGCCGTGCAGACGCAGGACTTCATGACCGCGCACTGGGCGCACCTGCCGCACGCGCTGCTGGGCAAAGTGTCGAACCGCATCATCAACGAAGTGCGCGGCATCAACCGCGTGGTGTACGACATCAGCGGCAAGCCGCCTGCGACGATCGAGTGGGAGTGATTCCGTAGCCGGCAAGCGCTGGCGCCGGCAGGCAAACGGATGAGACCAAGCCCCTGATTTTCAGGGGCTTTTTCTTTTTGAGCGCGCATTGTTTGGCAGCCTCGTGCAACGACAAGCAGCGCATTTTGATGGTACGCATGATGGTATGAATCGCCACGAGTCTTGTAGACGCCCTTGAGCCATAATTCTAGGCAAAAGGAGTGGTCATGAGTGGAAATCGGTACACCGAAGAATTTAAGATAGAAGCAGTCAAGCAGGTCACTGAACGCGGCCACGCGGTCGCTGAGGTCGCGGCAAGGCTCGGCGTCAGTGTTCACAGCATGTACCAATGGGTGAAGCGCTACAGCGTGCCAGCAGAGGAGCGCCTGGCTACGGAAGCGCAGGCCGCAGAAATGAAACGCCTGAAGGCCGAATTGAAGCGCGTAACCGAGGAGCGCGATATTTTAAAAAAGGCCGCGGCGTACTTTGCCAAGATGTCCGGGTAAGGTACGCCTTGATCCAGGAGCTGTGTACTAGCCACGCCATACGCCATCTATGCAAAATGCTGGCGGTTCATCCGAGTGGCTATTACGCTTGGCGGTTGAATCCTGAGAGCCAGCACACCTTGGAGGATCGACGCACCCTTGGCCACATCAAGGAATCCTGGCTGGAAAGCGGTTCTGTCTACGGTTACCGAAAAGTGTCGGACGATTTACGCGACCTGGGCGAACACTGCGGGTATGAGCAGACGCGGTAATTGCTATGACAACGCGGTCGCTGAAAGCTTTTTCCAGCTACTGAAGCGCGAAAGAATACGACGCAGAATCTACAGTAGTCGGGACGAAGCAAGGCAGGATATCTTCGACTACATCGAGATGTTCTACAATCCGAAGCGCCGACATGGCTTCAACAACAAGCTGTCCCCGGTCAATTACGAAAAGCAGTATTTTGAGCGGCTCGCGAGCGTCTAGTGAACTCGTGGCGATTCAGTCAGAGCCCGGCCCGCAGACGCATACAACTGGTCGAAACGAGAACCACGAATAATATTGCAACCTTTCGTAGCGTTTGCCAACTTTTCCCTCGATGAAACTCACGCCGGCTTTGGACGGCTATCGAACAATTCAACAGCGACAACCATCCTCAACCACGATAGGAATGCTAGCCCACGCGGGTTGATTTACTGAGGCGACTCCAGAACCAGCCTGCGCAAGGCCAAGCCATCGCTGCGGAATGCATGCAGCGAAGCCGCCGGCAGCGAGAACGCCACCGTCGCTCCCGCCCGCAGGCTGTCGTCCTGGGTCTTGGCGACAAGCAAGGGTTGGTCGTCCGCCCACCGCAGGTGCACATAGCTGTGCTCGCCCAGCGCCTCGACGTGGACGATCTGCGCCTGCCACTCGCCCTGTCCCAGCACCAGGTGCTCGGGACGGATGCCCAGCGTCAGTGCGGCCCCCGGTTCCAGGTCGGCGCCATCGACCGCGGCGGCGCAGTCACGGCCGCGCAGGGTGGCGACGATGCCCTGCGGCGTCGCGGCGGCCAGGCTGGCACTCAGGAAATTCATCGCCGGCGTGCCGATGAAACGCGCCGCGAACAGATTGGCCGGATGATGGTAAAGCTCCAGCGGCGTGCCGATCTGCGCCACATTGGACTGGCCCGGCGCTTCGGCAGCCGGACGCAATAGCACGATCTTGTCGGCCAGCGTCATCGCCTCCACCTGGTCGTGGGTCACGTAGATCATGCTGGCCGTATGCAGCTCGCGATGCAGGCGCGCGATCTCCAGCCGGGTCTGGGCCCGCAGCGAGGCATCCAGGTTGGACAGCGGCTCGTCGAACAGGAACACCTTGGGCTTCTTGACGATGGCGCGGCCGATCGCCACCCGCTGGCGCTGGCCGCCGGACAGCGCGCCGGGCTTGCGCGCCAGCAGCTCGTCCAGTTGCAGTATCCGCGACGCCTCCCTCACGCGGCGCTCGATCTCCGCCTTGTCCAGCTTTTGCCGAGTCAGGCCGAACGCCATGTTGTCGTACACCGACATGTGCGGATACAGCGCGTAGCTCTGGAACACCATGGCGATCTGGCGCTGCGCCGGCGGCACGTCGTTGATGGTGCGGCCGTCGATGCTCACGGTGCCGGCGCTGACCGGCTCCAGCCCGGCGATCAGCCGCAGCAGGCTCGATTTGCCGCAGCCCGAAGGACCGATGAATACGCAGAACTCGCCCGGCGCGATGTCCAGGTTGATGTCGTTCAGGACGTGCTGGCCGTTGTAGGCCAGCGCGATATGGTTGAGGCTAACTTGCGTCATGGGATTCTCGTTTTACTTGATGCCGCTGGACTGGTCGTTGACGTTCAGGAAGTGCCGGTTGAGCCCGATGTACAGGATCAGGATGGGCAAGATGGAGATCACCGAGCCGGCCATGATCAGGTTCCAGGACGACGCTTTGGCGTACTGCTTGGCCACCGCGTTCAAGCCCTGCGTCAGCAGGTACTGGTCGACGCTGGAGATGAACAGCAGCGGTTTCATGAACTCGTTCCAGATTCCCATGAAGACGAAAATGGCCTGGGTGGCCAGCGCCGGCTTGGCCATTGGCAGCACGATGCGGAAGAAGCGGTGGAACGGCCCCGAGCCGTCCAGCGTGGCCGCCTCTTCGATTTCAACCGGGAAGTTGATGAAGAACTGGCGCATCATGAAGATGTAGGCGATCGACACGGCCGAGGTCAGGACTACCGACAAATGGGTGTCCACCAGCCCCATGCGCGCGACGATCATATAGGCCGGGATCATGGTCACTTGGCTCGGCACCATCACCAGCAGCATCAGGGTCTGGAACAGCAGGCCGCGGCCGCGGAAGCGGAAACGCGCCAGCGCGTAGCCGGCCATGGTGTTGAACAGCACGTTGAGCACGGTGACGGCCAGCGCCACCGTGAACGAATTCCACAGCCACTGGTAGAACGGGCCGTGCAGGATCATCTCGTAGGCCGACAACGTCGGCGCCTGCGGCAAGACGTGCTCGGCGCCGGCGATCTCGCGCGTGCTCTTTAGCGAGGTCAGCGCGGCCCAGGCGAACGGCGCCAGGGTCAGCAGGCTGTAGCCGGCCAGCACCGCGTACAGCGCGCCGGCGGAATAGGAGCGGCGGCTCATCGGTTGGCTCCATTCGGTTGCACAAAGCGGTTCAGGATCAGCGTGGCACAGAAGATGATCGCGGTCAGCACCACCGCCAGCGCGCACGCCAGGCCCATGGTGTTGTAGTTCTTGAAGGCGAAATGGTAGATCAGCAGCGTGAAGGTCAGCGTGGCGTTCTCCGGTCCGCCGTCGCCGCCGGACAGGATGAAGGCCTGGTCGAACACCTGGAAGCAGCCGATCAGCCCCATCGTCAGCACATAGCAGGTGATCGGCATCAGCTGCGGCACGCTGATCTCCCAGTGGCGGCTGACCGGACCGGCGCCGTCCAGCAGTGCGGCCTCGTACAGCGCGGCCGGGATCTCCTGCAGGCCGGCCAGGAACACCACCATGTAGCCGGGGATGGTGGAGAACACGTTCATCAGCATGATGATGCCCAGCGCCCACTTGGGATCGCCCAGGAAATTGATGCTGTGGCCGAAGTGCTGCTGGAGGAACTGCACCACCAGGCCATTGTTATTGAACAGCCACATGAAGATCATGGTCATCGCCGCCGACGAGGTCAGCGTCGGCAGGAACAGCAGCGTGACGAAGCTGCGCTTGAAACGGATCTTGCCGTTGAGGGCGCAGGCCAGCGCCATCGCGATCACTGTCTGCAACGGCACCACCACCGCCACGTACACCATGGTGTTGTGGCAAGCGGCCCAGAACTTGTCGTCCTCGACCAGATACGCCAGATTGCGCAGGCCGACGAAGCTGTGGCGCCCCGACACCAGGTCCATCTTCTGCACCGAGACAAACAGCGCATAGGCGATCGGCGCCAGCGTGAACAGGCTGATGACCAGCAACGCCGGCAGCAGGAAGGCATAGGCGCTGATGCTGGCGGCGCGCGGGATTTTGGGCAGGGAGCGCCTCATCGCTGACGCTCGATTTCACGGTTGGAGACGGTTTCGGCCTTCTCCAGCGCCTGCTGCAAGGACTTGTTGCCGTTGAAGGCGGCCAGGAACTGGTTGCCGAAATTGGTGTTGAGCACTGGCAGTTCGATGCCGCGCGACCACACCGTCGCATAGGCCGCGCCGGCCACGTGCGCCGCCAGCACCGGCGCGCTGCGCACCTGCATGGCCGCCTCCACGCTGCGCCGGGTCGGCAACGTACCCGAGGCGCCGGCCCACAGCCGCATGCCGGGCCCGGTCATGTAGCGCGCGAAGCGCAGGCCGGCCGCCTTGTTTTTGGCGCCGCGCGGCACCGCATATCCGACCACGAAGGCCATGGTCTGCTTGCGCTGGTTCACGGTCGGCATTTCGCGCGTGATGAAGGGCACGTCGCCATAGTCGTGCGTGAGCGCCGGCTGCACCCAGTTGCCCTCCATCATCAGCGCGGCGCGCCGCGTGCCGAAGGCGGCGCCCGGCCAGTCGGCGCCGAGGTCGTCCTTGGGCGAGTACAGGTACTTCAGCACATGGCCGGTGACCAGCTGGTTCAGATAGGCGTACGCGACCGCGTTGCCGGTAAAGTGGGCGTGGCCGTCGGCGCCGATCAGCGGCTGGCCCGAGGTTTCCAGCGCCGCCAGATGGCGCGCCAGGTCCTTCTCGATGATCATCGCCGCCACGCCGCGCGGCAGGCGCGCCTGCAAGGCCTGGGCAAAGCGCATCAGGCCGTTGAAGTCGCGCGGCACGTCGTCAGGACGGTAGCCGGCCTGCTTCAACAACTGCGGGTTCAGGTACAGCGCCAGCGTCGAATAATCCTTGGGCAGGCCGTACAGCTTGCCGTCGCGGCCGCGGAAGGCTTGCAGAAACTGCGGGTAGAAATCGGCCTGGTCGGCCGCGCCCAGTTCCAGCGGCTCCAGCACGCCGCTTTCAATCAGCACCGGCGCCTCGGAGGCGTCCAGGTAAAACACATCGGGCGGGTTGTTGGCGGCGAAGCGCGACTTCAGCACGTCCTGGTACTTGTCTTCGATCACCTGCTTGCGCACGGCGATGCCGGTGCTGTCGGTGAAGGCGGCGGCGGCCAGGTCGAAGGCCGCCACCTCGGCGGGCGACGAACCCCAGACGGCCACCGTGACCGCCTCGGCGGCCCGTCCCGGCGCCGCCATTGCCAGCGCGGCGCACAGCGCGGCCGCGCGCAGGCGGCCTGGTATATCGTTCATTGCTTGGTCTCCTGGTACTGCGGTGGCCGTGATCGGCGCATGGTGGTGGGCGGCATGAGACGCACTGCTAAGCGGACATTGTACTGGCGGCCAGCGGCGGCCGGACCGCCAGGTAGACCGTGCTCCACAACTGCGCCGCGTTCGATTCGTCGGCGGTGGCGGCGCCGGGACCGAAAGGCTGCATGTGATAGGCACCGTCCGCCCAGGTCCAGGACCACAGCTCGGAATTGCCCTGCGCCTGGGTCGGCAGGATGACGGCCCACAGCGCCTGCTGCGCCTCGGCCAGCATGGCGCGGGTGCGGTCGGGCAGATCGCCGCGCACCAGTTGTCGCGCCAGACCGGCCGCCAGCAGCGCCTGTTGCCACGACCACACCACGGCGCCATGGTAGCGGTCGGGTCCGAACAGCGGCCGCAGCGCGGGGTCGGTATAGGCGCCGTTGGCCACCAGCATGCCGACCCCGGTCATCAGTCCGGCCGGGAAGGGCCGCATGACGGCCGCCAGTTCGCGCTCGATTAGTTCGGCCGGCGGCCGCTGCAGCATCAGCGCGAAGCCCAGGTCAGAGTGCAGCACCGGCACCGGAGCGCCCTGGGCGTCGAGCGCAATGGCGTTGAACGCCAGCTCGCCGTCGCCCAGGCTGGCCAGGGCCGGCGCGGCGTCGACGCCCAGTTCGGCGGCGCAGGTGCGCACGCTGGCGCGCGCCGTCTCGGCGCCGCGGCGCACCGTGAAGTAGCCGGGCACCTGGTCTTCCCACAACTGCGCCAGCGCGGCCGCCGCGCAGTCGTCGTCCAGGTAGGGCGCCAACAGGCCGCTGGCGTGCAGCGCGGCAATGGCGCGCAGCGCGGCCGGCACCAGGATGGCGTTGACGTTGTACGAGACGACGCCGCCGCCCAGGCCGTCCGCGCTGTCGCGCCAGTCGCCGGTCACATGGCCGGGTCTCAGGTGGATCAGCGTGTCGATGCCCGGCCGCCGCGCATAGGCGCCGGCCAGCTGCTGCACCAGTCGGAAATTGCGGCACAGCGCGGCGCCGCGCGGCTGGCCATCGGCGCCGGGCCCGGCCAGCCACTGCGCCGCGCCGCCGGACTGCTGCAGCAAATAGGCCATGGCCACCGGCGCCAGCATGAAATCGTCGTCGACCATCTTGTAGTCGTACACCGGGCCGCCGCCGCCGCCGTGCAGCAGCGCGCACTCGCCGATGTCTTCCTCGTGGGCGACGGCGCCTTGCGGGTCGAGCCGGTCCAGCACCGACGCCAGTCCGGCCTCGACGGCCTGCGGCGTCAGCGCTGGCATCAGCAGCAATAGCGACATCAGCGTGTCGCGCCCGAAATAGGTGTTGAAGCGCCACGAGCCGGCCAGCAATTTGTCGCGGTAGCTGAGGAAGGCCAGGCTCTGGCGCGCGCGCAGGGTGCCGGCCGCCGGATCGCGCAATAGCTGGGCGGGCGGCAGCGGTTGCAGCGCGGTCTCGCCCGACAGCGCGGTCAGCCGCAAGCGCAGGCTCTGGCCGGTCGCCGCGCTCAGGGTGATGCGGCCGTGGGCGTCGGTGTCTACCCGGCCGTTCAGCACGTCCAGGCCGATGGCGTAGCCGGCGGCGCCGTCCAGGCGGTCGCGCGACCAGCACACGCTGTCCGCCGTGAAATGGATGGCGTTGTGCAGGCCGAGCGGCAGGCGACCATCATGCTGGTAGTCGCGCAGCACGCGCGCCGAACTGAGCACGGCCCCGCTGACGGTCAGCATGGCGCGGTCGACGGCGATCTCGGTGGCGATGCCGTACAGCGGGCGGCCCTGGTCGTCGCGGCCTTGTACCGCCTGCATCTGCGCGGCGCCGCTCCACTGCAGCGGCGCCCCGTCCGGCTTGAACCACAGGCCGGTGGCACTATTGCCGGCCGGGAAGGCGGCCAGCAGGCGCGGCTCCGTGCCGGAGCTCAGCAGCAGGTGGGCGGCGACCGGTCCCTGGCGCAGGAATTCATTGGCGACCAAGCCCTCCGGCAGCGAGAAGCGCAGGGCGGGTTCGGCGGGGGCGGGCAGCGGGTGGATCTGTTCCATCGGGGGATTCCAAAAACGGGTGGGGAAAATCGGCCGGCGCGCACGCCGGACGGAAAAATAAATGCCGGGCCTAGGGCAGGGTAAACGTCGCACGGTCGGCACCGACGCCACGCAGCTCCAGCTTCTTCCAGCGCTTGGGTAGCGCGGTCTTGCGCTGGCTTATGCCCTGGTCATCGATGTGCAAGCCGCCCAGGCCAAACAGCAGCGCTTGCAGGGCGCCGCCGGCGCCGGTCGCGAAATACGGGTTGCCACCGCCGGGGTATTCTTCCAGCACGCCGAACGGCGCCAGACGCAGGCCCTGGTAGCTGCGCTGGAAAGTGGTGTACGCCTGCTCGGTCTGGCCGGCGCGGGCGTGCAGCGTGGCGACGATGGACAGCCCCATGGCCGGTCCTTCCGGCGCCAGCCGTGGCGCGTAGTAGGCCAAGTCTAGGGCGACACGGGCCGGGTCGCTGACGATCTCCAGCGGATAGGCCAGTAGATTGACGTCGGCCTGCTTGATCGGCACGCCGTTGTAGCTGGCGTTCTCGCGGGTGGTGCCGTCGGCGAAACGCAAAATGGGGATGTTGGCGGCCACCAGCTCCCAGTCGGGATCGGGCGCGATGCCCAGTTCGCGCGCGGCCTGGCCGGCGTAGCGCAGCACGGTGATCGCCATGCCGTTGGTGAAGGCGTTGTTGTCGATGTTCTCCTGCCACTCGTTGGCGCCGATCACGTTGTTGATCTCGTAGCGGCCCGGCCCCTGGCGTTCGACCCGGCTGGCCCAGAAGTCGGCCACTTCCTTGAGCATCGGATAGCCGCGCTCACGCAGCCATTGCTTGTCGTGGGTGACCTGGTAGTACTTCCAGAAAGCCCAGCCGACGCAGCCGGTGATGTGCTGCTGGAACGGTCCGGTCAGCGCCGGCACCGGCGTGACTTCATGGCCCTCGCTGGCCGACTCCCAGGGGAACATGGCGCCGCGATAGCCGTGGTTGCGCGCGTTCTCGCGCGCCGCGCCGAGGCGCAGGAAACGGTATTCGAGCATCGATTTGGCCAGCTCGGGCTGGAGCGCCAGCAGCGGCGGCAACATCCACAGCTCGGCGTCCCAGAACACGTGGCCGTTGTAGCCCAGGCCGGACAGGCCCATCGGCGACAGGCTGAAGGCCGTGCCTTCGCGCGCAAACGAATACAGGTGGTACAGCGCCAGGCGCATGTCGCGCTGGGTTTGCGGATCGCCGTCGATGACGATGTCGCTGCGCCACAGCTGGTCCCAGGCCCGCAGGTGGGCCGCCATCAGCCGCTCGCGCCCCTGCAACGCGGCGTACACGGTCAGGCGCTCGGCCTCGTTGTGCGGGTCGGCCAGGTGGGCCGAGGTCAGCATCGATCCGACCACCGAGAAGCGCAGCGTCTGGCCGGCCTTGAGCGTGCGGCTGAATTTGGTCGCATGGCTGTTGTAGTCACCGTCCTCGTGCACCAGCTCCGGCTGGACGCCGGGCTCGAAGATGAAGCTGACGGCGGCGGCGATGGTGTGCCGGCCCGACGGGCTCTTGCCCACCGAGCTCATGAGCGGAATGCGCGCGTGGGGGCGGTCGATCTGGGCGTACAGGTTTTTGACGTCGCGCAGGATGTCGGGCGCCGCGATCAGCGCCGACGGCGTGACCGTGGTGTCGCGCCGCGCCGTGATCTCCACCGTGGCCAGCGCGGTGTAGGGCAGCTGGCGCAGGGCGGCGATGCTGTGCCTGACGTGGACCCGGTCCTTGAGGTCGAACTCGGTGACCAGCAGCGCCCGCTTCATGTCCAGCGTTTGCCGCAGGCCCGACACGTGGGCGGCGTCGGCGCGCTGGCCATCGACGTCGAGCGTGAGGTTCATGAAGTTGAAGCCCTTCAGGATGTTGTCGACCCGGCCGCGGCCGTAGGTGTCGAAGGCGCCGTTGAGGACCACTTCGCCGATCTGCATCGGTTCGGCCGAGGACACCAGGCCGAGCACGCCATTGGCGAGCGTCACGCCGTGATAATGGGCCGGATCAATGGCGGACGCGACAATGGTCCAATCGTCCTGTGCGCCGGCCTGAATCGCCGAACCGAGCAGCAACGCTGCAATGCTGAGGTATTTCATCATGGATGGATTCTTCCGCCTGGAAAAAAAACCGGCTGACGCGGGCGCCAGCCGGCCAAGGACGCACATTTAGAACGATGCCGTCAGACTAAACTGCATATTGCGGCCCAGGATGGCACGGGCAAAGAAATAATTGCCGCCCGCGACTTCGGTGAATCCGGCGCGCGGATTGCCCTCGGTCAGGCCGATGGTGTTGGTCAGGTTCTGCACGCTCACGTTCAGCGCCAGCGTCGGCGTCAACTGGTAGCTCCCGCCCAGGTCCACCGTGTGGTAGGCCGGCAGCACGAAGGAGTTGGCGGCGTCGGCGTAGCGCTTGCCGATCTGGTGGTACGACAGGTAGACCTCGCCCTTGTTATCGGGCAGCAGCAGGGCCGGCGTGATGGTGTAGTTCTGGTCCGGCGAGCGCTCAGGATGCGAACCCAGGTTGGCGGTGTTGATGGTCGAGGCCGACGGTCCGCTGACGCTCTTGATGTTCATCGACGATTTCTGCACCACGCCGGTCAGGTTGACCCGGGCGTAACGCAGCGGCTTCCATTGCAGCTCGTACTCCAGTCCGTTGACGATGATGTCGCCGCCGATCTTGGTTTCCAGGCTGTCGCCCTCGAGCAGGCGGCTGAACTGGTAGTTCTTGAAGTTGGTGCGGAACGCCGTCAGCGAGGCGGAGAAGCCGCGCCGCTGGTAGCGCGCGCCCAGTTCGCCAAAGCTGATGTGGGTCACCGGATTCTCGTTGTTGGCCTGGTAGCTTTGCGAATAGCGCGCGTAGGCCGCCAGGTTGTCGTTGATCAGGTAGTTGGCGCCGGCCGTGGCCGAGCTGTGGTTGGCGGCGCCGTTGTCGACGTAGTCATACTGGCCGTTGAAGGCCGGCATGGTGTTGTTGACCATGATGTTGTCGGCGTCGCTGCCGTCCGGCTTGCTCGATCCCGGGATCGCCACGGTCGAGCCCTGCGGACGCCATACGCGGTAGTGGAAGTGCTCCAGGCGCATGCCGGCGTCCACCCGCAGGCGTTCGTTGAACTGATACTCGTCGTTCAGGTACAGGTTCTGCGACGACAGCGAGGAGCGGCTCAGGCCCACGCCCCAGGGGTTGTATTCCAGCACGCCCTTGTCGGCCAGCTGGCCGACCACCTTGCCGGCGCCGTCGATGGCGACGATGTCGAGGCGGGCAGGGTTATTCCTCACCTCGCCCAGGAAGCGGGTGTTGCCGTCGTTGCCGCCCTGTTCATCCTGGTGGATCGTCAGCAGGCCGGCGGTCAGGCTGTTGCCGGCCGCGGTCCAGGTGACGCTCAGGTCGTTGACGAAGTTCTGGCGGTAGGCGCGGTTCTTGGCCGAGATGTTATCCGTCAGCAGACCGTTGCCGCTGACGTTGGCGAGATTCGCGCCGGCGTACACGGTGCCGCTGGCCACGCCGCGGATGGCCGCCGTGGTGCCGGGGAAGCGCGCCAGCATGGCCTTGATATCGCCGTTGGTGGCCGGATTCAGACGGTCGGCGGCCGAGCGCAAGCTGTTGTTGTCGAAGGTGAACACCGCGTTGAAGTCGTTCTTGAAGTCGGTGTAGCGGCCCTTGGAGCGCACCGTGAACGCGTCGTTCAGGCGCTGTTCGAAGTTGTAGCCGATCGAGGTCGATTTGGTGGCGACGCCGTCGTTCAAGTCGTTGGTCTGGACGCCATTGGAATTGCGGCCGGCCTGCACGCCGTTGTCGGCGCTCAGCAAGGTGCCGTAGTTGCCGTTGAAGCCAGGCACCGGCTGCGGATTGGACGGATTCTGGAACGGGGTCGGCAACAGGAAGGTGTTGTGGTCGTTGACCAGCTTGAGGTTGACGCTGAATTCGCCGTCGCCCCATTTTCGGCCCACATAGGCGCGCAGCAGGCCGCCGTGGTCGGCGGTGAAGCCGATGTCGCGCACCGAGTCGGAGTTGCGGTAGAAGCCGCCGAAGCCGGCATACCAGCCGTTGCCGAGCGCGCCGCCGTAGCGCAGGTCGATGCGCTTGGTGCCATAGTCGGAACCGGTCAGGCGGATGGCGCCCTCCGGCGCATCCTTGGCGCGCGCCGTGATGAAGTTGACGGTGGCGCCGGCGCCGTTGACCGTCAGGATGCCGGAGGTGCCGCCGCGCACCGCTTCCATGCGGTCGATCGACAATTCCTGCTTGAGGACGGTGTCGGCCAGGCCCGGATGGTAGAACACCGGCAGCCCGTCCTCGGACAGCTGGACGAAGTTCTGGCCGCCGCCGGCCAGGCCGCGCACCGTGTAGTTGTTGGACACTTCGCCGCCGGAGTCCTCGACCATCATGCCGGGGATCAGTTCCAGTGCGCTGGCGGTGCTGCGCGGCGCCTTGCGGTCGAGGTCGGCGCGGTCCGCGCTGGTGACGGCCACCGAGCTTTCGCGCACGGTGCGCTTGAGCGAGGTGTTGCCGGTGACCACTACCTGGTTCAGCTTGTCGTCGGCCCGGCCCTGGTCGGCGCCGCTGGAAGTGTTATCAGCGGCAGGGGCGGCGGCGCCTTCCTGTGCCTGTGCCTGGTGCGCCAACGTCCAAACGGCCAACGTGATGGTGGACAGCAAAAAACGCTTGTGATTCTTCATTTTTGTCTCCGTCTATTATCTTTTTAACTATAACTGTTTAAGCGGTCGCTGCGGTATGGCTGGTGATCGGCGTTGCCGGATTATGGCAGTTTCCGAAATTACTGATTGAGCAACCGGTGCTTCATATATGCGCAACCGGTTGCGCAACGAAATAATTATGCCGCGTTCCAAACTTATTTGCAATTCATTCCGCTTGAACGATGCAATTAGCAACACATGCGGCGAAACCGGCAAATGGCGGTATCATGCCGCTTTTGGATGCCATGCTTGGCCGGGGGGAAGCGCAGTGAAGATGACGTTGGACCAACTTGCATTGAATCTCGGCTTATCCAAGGGCACGGTGAGCCGCGCCCTGAACGGCAAGGGCCGCATGGCCGAAGAAACCCGTCAACGCATCTTGGCTGCGATGGACGCCTCGGGCTACTCGCCCGATCCGACGGCGCGCGAATTGAGCCGGCGCTCGCGCCACAGCGTCGGCATTTCCCTCAGCAAGGGCGGTTTCGGCCCCTATTTCACCTTGTTCTGGCGCGCCCTGGTGCAAGTGGCCGGCGAGCGGGGCACCCGCTTCGTCGAGATGAGTGCGCCGCTGGAAACCTATGCCCGCCTGCCGGACGCGGTGCTGCTGCACAACACCGAAGCGGTGCAGGAACGCCTGGCGCTGCTGGCCCAACGCAAGGTGCCGGCGGTGGTGCTGGGACATCAACCGAACGCCGCCTTTGTCGTGCCGGACGACGCCGGCGGCGGCGCGGCGGCCACCCGCTGCCTGCTGGAACTGGGCCACCGGACCATAGGCTTTGTCGGCATGCCGACCGCGCAGCAATCCGACGTCGACCGCCGCCACGGCTACCGCACGGCGCTGACGGCTGCCGGCATCGCGCTGCGCCCGGAACTGGAGCTGGACGGGCAGTTTTCGGTGTTGGGCGGTTATCGTGCCGTGCGTCGCGCATGGGAAGGCGGGTTGCGCTTCACGGCCTTGTTCTGCGCCAGCGACGAGATGGCGATAGGCGCCATCGGCGCGCTCGAAGACTTGGGTTTGCAGATGCCGCAGCAGGTGTCGGTGGTCGGTTTCGACGGCCTGCCGGGCATGCCGTACGAGTTGACCACGGTGGTGCAGGACATCGAACGCATCGCCGTGGAAGCCATCACCCTGGCCGAACAGTTAATAGACGGCGGACCGTTGCGCGAGATCGTGGTACCGGTTCGGCTGCACCTCGGCGCCACCACCGCCGTTTGCAATTCATCTGAGGGTTGCCGCTGACCGAAAATTGTCGGAATAAAATCGCGGCAGTAGCGCGTTGTTAATAATGGAAACCCCCTGCTGCCAGGGGTTTTTCTACATTTGGAAGGCCATCTCAATGTTGAATGACTTGCTGGAAGAAATGCTGTTCTGTGAATTCATGCTGGTGTGCGAATCTTATGATTGCCGAGCGTTCTTTGAATTCGAAGAAGTCGCCAATGATCCGATGGAAGAGTGGGCCAAGCGGGCGGCTGTGGCGGCGAGGGAGGGCGGCTGGACGATAGGCCGCACGGGACTCGTGAAATGCGCAAAATGTGCCGCGCGCGTTGATTGACCTGCTACCCTGGATGCCTTAGACCGCATTTGAAAGGTTCCGCATGTCCGAAAACATTCCTACGCTGTATGAATGGCTGGGCGGTATCGATGCCCTGCGTCGTCTGACCTCGCGCTTCTACGAGCACGTCCAGCGCGATGCCTTGCTGGCCCCCGTGTTTGCCCATATGGGCGGCGATCATCCCGCGCACGTTGCGGCCTTTCTTGCCGAAGTGCTGGGCGGGCCCACCACCTACTCCGAGCAGTATGGAGGGCATCCGCATATGATTCAGCAGCATCTCAACCGGCATCTCGTTCAGGAACAGCGGCGCCGCTGGGTTGCCTTGCTGCTTGAAACAGCCGATGAGCTGGGCATGCCCGACGACCCGGAATTCCGCTCGGCGCTGGTTGGCTATCTGGAGTGGGGGTCGCGTCTGGCCGTCATCAACTCGCAGCCGGGGGCGCAAGCCGATCAGGATGCGCCCATGCCCAAGTGGGGCTGGGGTGAAGTCAAGGGACCATATCGCGGCTGAAGCGAGGCGCCGACCGTGCCGGACGCCATTGCAGGCGAAGCGGAAATCAAGGCGGGCATGCAGTTTGAACCGTATTGAAGATCAAGGTTTCCCCGCGGGCCTGCGCAGGGGCCGGTGTCGACCCGCGCAGGCTTTTTGAGGTCTACCAGCCCAGGTAATAATCAGCGGGCAACCAGCTCGGGCGCGGCAGGCCGAAGTAGGATTGCAGCATTTTCTCCGCCTCGCAGAACGCGCCTTCCACCCAGCCTTGCTGGTCCGAATAGGCTTCGCCGCAGATGTGTATGTCGTCTTGCGGCGAAGGCTTGCGCATGTAGGGCATCACATCCTGCACCTTGTAGCCGGCTTTCCACGCATGATAGCCGGCGCCGAACGGGTCGTCGCCCCAGTCCTTGAACCAGGTGACGTAAGGCAGCGGGATGCCCACGCCGTGCAGTTCGCGTAACTCCTTGACCACCTCCTTGACCATCGTGTCGCTCGCGGCGACATCGTTCAGCGCTTCGACTTCAAGCTGCGACGCCAGCCTGGTCGCGCGCGGCCGGAACTTCACCGGATCGTCGGACAAGGCTTTCCAGAACGTCTCCGTCTCCATGTCGCCGTAGCTGCCCAGCAGCATCGAATGGTCGGTCACTTTGGCGGTGCCGAAGTAGTAGCACTGACGCATCGGCAGGTCGGTGATGGAATGGCCGGCGGTGATGCCCAGCTCATTCCACCACGGCGTGTCAAATCCCATCAGGATCTTGAACGCAGGTTCCATGATGACCGAGCGGATGTTTTTGTTCAGTTCGGTGTTTTCATTGACGTTGAAGAAGAAGTTGTCCTGGTCCAGCAGTTCCAGCGAGCGTCGCGGCATCGCCAGCACCAGACGGTTGGCGTAGACCCGCCATTGCTGGTTCGAGCGCAGGTTGAGGAAGACCAGTTCATAGCGATGGGTGGCGCTCTGCGGGTGTTGCTGGTTGAAGGTCAGCAGCTTGTTTTCGGACCAGATGCAAGCGCCTTCGTGACGCATATACTCGTTCGCCATCGCATACACCGTGCTGTCGAACCCCTCGGCGATGGTCTTGTATTCCGCCCCGGCGGAGAAGTCGCCGATCATGTAGGGGAAGGCTTCCGCCGCGTTCCAGTTGATGGTGTTGGAGTAGTAGCCGCCGGCGGTCGACAGGAAGGTATAGCCTTCCTGCGATACCTGGTCCTTGAGCAGATTCCAGAAGCCGATGTCGTTGACGAGGCGCTTGTCGTACGGCGAGCCTTCGAAGTGGTAGGTCAGGTAGGGCTTGACCTGGTCCCATTGCCGCAGCGTCAGTTCGATGGCGTAGGTGTAGGCGTCGATCTGGTGGACGTGCTGGCCGAAATTCTCGCGGAACCACGGATCCGCGGTCAGCACGTCGTAGATCACTTTGCTGAACAGCTGGTCGGCGCTGAAGCCGATGTCGTCGTCGTCCAGATAGTAGCGGGTCAGCAGCTTCTGCCCCTTGCTCTGCGCTTCGGTCCAGGCGTTTTGCTTGCAGCGCTCCTTGCGCAGGTACATATACAGGTCTGCCGGATCGCCCATCGGGAATTCAATCGCTTCCATCTGGTCGGCGAAGACCTGTTCGATCAGCGTGGTGACGATTTTTTGCGAGGTCAGGTAGCGCATGCCGCCCAGTTCGCCCTGTACCGTCGGCATGCCGGGCAGGCGTACCGATTCGAGCCGTCCGGCGATGCGGGTGTTCATGTCGAAGACCTGTACCTGGCTGCCCGTGCTGGCGCCGTCCGTGGTCAGGCGGTAGGCGGTGTAGATGCCGGAAATGCCGGCGCCCACGATGGCCACGTCGAGTTTCAATCCATCCTGCAAGCCGGTGTTCAATGCCGTATTCTTGTCAACCATTTTGGACTCCCGATATAAGTGGATAAATTATTTACATGCTTCTGAAGTAGAGCTGGCCGGTCTGGAAGTGCGAGATGTCGTACGAGCTTTTGCCGTCGAGCGCCATCTCCGACAGGATGCTGCCCAGCAGCGGTACGAACTTGGCGGCCCAGCCGGTGGCATACATGACGATGTTCTTGTGGTTGGGCACGTAGCTCGGGGCGAAGTCGATCAGCATTTCCTTGCCGGCGATGGTGCTCAGCGCCACCAGGCAGGTGGACTTGTAAAGCGGAGTGGGGTCGAGTCCGGTCATATGCTTGCGCACCCACTCGGAGGTGTAGGCCAATTCCTCGGCGTTGGGGACAAAGCTGGCCTGGTTGGGATCGGACAAGGGCGTCATCACGAAGTCCGGCGCAACCCGGATATAGCCCGGGTAATTCCATTCGACCTCGGGAAAACCGTAGAATTGATTCCCGCTGTCGCCCTCCGGCTGCTGGAAAACAAACCAGGTCGGATATTGAATGGCGGGGTCGGTTTTTTTGAAATAGGCCGAGGCCATGTTCCAATATGTCGCTTCAATTCTGAAATCGAGCAGGTTAATGACGTCGTTGATATAAGGCCCCGGCACGATCACCAGCTTCTTGCCGACATAAGTGCCGCCGGGAGTCGTCACCATGAACAGCTGATCGGATTGCTGAATGCCGATGGCCGGCGACTGCTCAAGCATTGTCACGTGCGGGCTGGCGAGATTGCGGTCGTACAGGGTGCGTTGCGTGGCGAGCAAGTCGATGCTGGCGCCGTCGGCCTGGAACAGGCCGCGGTAATTCTCCGGCAAGTCTTTGAAATGGTATCGCTCTTCGATTTCCGCCACGGTCAAGGAGGTGTAGGGCACGTCCTGCGCCTGCATGGCCAGCTCCGCAGCGGCGATATTGCCCTCCGTCGACTGGACGGCCGGGTCGCCAAACCACAGGGTGCCGACCGTCGTCAGCAGCTGTTCCTGGCTGTGGGTTTGCAGCTCGGCCCAGTAGGGCAGCGCATCCTCGGCCATCTTCACCATGTATTCATCCGGATAGGGAATGCGGAACTGGCGGGAAACACCGGCCGAACTGCCTTGCTGGTTGAAGAAGGTGAACTGTTCCAGCACCAGCGTGGAGGCGGAACGCTTGCTGTTGTAATACGCGGTGGCGAGCCCCATCGGGCCACCGCCTATGACTATCACGTCATATGTTTGCTGAAAACCGGATACGGGCTTATTTATTTTATCGACAGGCATAAAACTACCTTTCCAATAGTAACAATGGAGAATGGTGATAAATATTTTTGGAGAATCAGGCATGCGCGGAAACGGCAAGCCGGGATATGCAGTATTACATTAATTTTCAAAAAGATAATGCGGTTGTTGGCTTATTCCAACGTGGATTTTTATATATTTTTAATTAACTTGACGCAGGCCATGGCTATTAATTTGCTTGTTATTTTTAGTGCTGACACATTATTTTCGTGGGAACTCATCGGAGCGAGCAGTGTCCAACCGTATGAATGTTGAGCAATGTTTTGTTGTTTTACTGATACTAAATATGCTTCTTATTAACAGTTGTGACTATTGGTGAGCTTTTGACCGAGCCAAAAGATGCAAACTTGACATCGGGTTGGGAAGGTGACTAGTTGCGGAGAGGACACATATCATGGATATCGGCGAATCAGTCTCATCTTTTTTCATCGCGAGGTCGTCCGCTTTGATGGAGGAAAAACAGCGTTACTTTCCTGGCATAGCGGAAGCGCTGTTCCAAGGCAGCACTCGACTGGCGCAGCTGGCTCACGCGCGTCTTAGTGCCCTGAAGAGCCACTTGGGCGTGCGGATGAATGCCGCTGAACGGTTCGCGCGTTTGTTGGTGCTGCAACGCGAGGCCTTCGAGGCTGAAATGCAGGGACGTCTGCGGCGTGCCGATTTCTTCTGGCGCGAATTTCACGATGTGCTCCGGGCGTCCTGGGACGATATGGCCATGTGGGGCGCGGCGGCCGCCGCTGAGCGCGAGGCCCAGCTGGCCGAACCGACCGACCAGCAATACCGCCAGCGCTTGCTTGATGAGATCTTTATCGATGTGCACCTCGCTTTCTACAATGGCAGGGCCGCCCACCCCGAGTCGCTGACCTGGAACGATCGCGCCTTCGAGCATGCCAACTACGCCGTGGGCCTGGCTGAACTTGCCGGCTACGCGCCCGAGGCGATGAAGCACATCATCGCTACCCCTTGCGAATTGCAGATCGAGTTGTGCCGGGCCGCCGGCAAGTTTCCGCAGGCACTGAAGGTCTGCCGTCAGCTGGCGGCGCGCTTCCCGACGCGCCTGCCGTTCCAGCAGCGGCTGGCCGCCTTGCATTTCGAAGGCGCGATGCTCAGGTTGAACAACGCCGGCGACACGGCGAGCGATGCTGCAGACGCGAGACAGCTGGACGCTGCGCTGAGGGAGCTGGAACTTGATCGCGCGCTGTATCCAGGCAGTGCCGACCTGTACACCGTGGCCTCCCAATTGCAGTTGATCCGGTCGGTAAAACTGGCGAACTCGAATCAGACGGCGGATGCGCTGGTGGCCGTCAAATGGGCGCATGCCTATCTGCCGGACCAGCAAGAGACGAGCGATATCGAAGCCCGACTGACCGCGAATATGCACATGCTCAAAAAGCAAAGCGATCAATTGCAGTTGCAGCTACGCCAGTCGGCCAACGCGACGCTGACGGAAGAGGGGAAGAAGCTGGTCGCGGAAGCCGAGCGCGGTTTCATGCCGGCGGTCGGGGTCGAAAACAGCGCGCGGGCGGCCGAGATCCGGCGTCTGGGCATACAGGCCCGCCAGGCGGGCGGCGACGACGCCGCAAACGATGGGGGCTGGCATGTGGGCGACGAGGATGTGCCGCTGTTGAACGCCGGCGCGGCGGCGGGCCGCGATGGCGAGCCCTTCGGCTGGTGGCTATTGAGCCGGCGGGATCTTGCGGTGAAGGCGGTCTGCGTCGCGGCCTGCTGCGTTTTAACGTACGCGGCGCTCAGCGCCCATACACAGGGGGGCATCCAGGCGACGCGCAACGCCGCCTATGCTGATCTGCAACAGGCCGTGCTGAAAGGCGACGACAACGCGCTCATCAGTTCGGCCGAGTCCTTTCTTGGCGCGCCCGCGTGGGGCAGCGATGGCCGCGAGGCCCTGGTGTGGCAACGTTATGAGCAGGCGTTCGTACGCTGGTTTGCCGCCCAGGGGAGCGCGCTGGACGATCCTGGCCGCCTGCGTGTCGAGCGTTTTCGGCGCCTGAGCGGGACGGGGAAAAAATCGACTGAGGTGGCAAAATGAAAAAACTGTTCATGGCGGGAGGCATTGCCGGCTTGTTGGCCGGCTTGCTGTGGCTGATTTCGCTGGCCCATGCATCCGTGTCGGCATCGGTGGTGGCGCAGGCTCCCAGCGTCGAATTTTCCCGCTTCCCGATGGACCGGGCGGTGTCGGTCAGCATCGATGTCGACCCTGCCGAATTCGGCGCGCTCAGCGAGCGCGAGCGGCGCGACCAGGCGCTGGACTGGCTGTTGCTGGCGACATTGGCGCAGACAAATCTGAACGTGGCGGATCTGAATCAGGCGACCTTTGACCTGCCGGTGGCCCGCCGTCATTATCTGGCGCAGGTGGCCAACTTTGAATATGGTCCGACGCGCTCGCGCATGATCAGCGGCAACCGCCTGCTGGTGCTGCTTCCTTCCACCGCTTCGGCCGTCGAGCGCAGGCATCACCTCGCGGCGGCATTTGACGAGCACCGCAAAAACCAGGGCGCCGCACCGCGCGAAGTGATTTTCTTTGACTACCAGCTGAATTTCAAGGAGTCGAGCGCGACGCTTGCCCGCCGGCCTGCGTTGCCCGGCAGCGTGCTGCTGAGCGCCGAATACGGCTATCGCGAGATGGAGATCACCAGCCAACCCCGGTTGCAGGAATTCCTGGCGCAGACCAATGACGTGGTGTTCGCCTCGCTCAACAACGGCAGCCTGGTGCTGGGAGGCCGCAAGCTGGCGCCTTCGCAGTACGTCGGCTTCAACGTCGAAGGCGTCGCGACGCTGTGGCAATCGGAGCACGCAATCGGCGAGAAACAAGCTGCTTTCAAGCGCGTGTGGGACGAGAAGGCCGATGCCTTCAACGCCCAATGGCGCGGCAATCGCACGGCCACGCAATCGCAATACGATGCCGGATGGGCCAAGCTTCAGGCGGCGCACAATCAAGCCCAAATGCGCGCCGGCATCGTCGATCACAGCGGCTTTTCGCTGGATCCCGAAGTGGACTACCCGATGCTTACCCTGGCGTTTGCGCTGTCGCGTGCTGACATGATGAGCTGGGCTGCGAGCAAGGGCAGGCCACTGTCCGAGGGCGAGCTGGATCGCGTGCTGGAGGGCTTGAGGCGCAACGAGAGCGGGCCGCTGTTTGCATTGCGCAGGACGCTGCGCAGCGAGAACACGGAGGGGGCGCAGATGGTGCAGGAGATGCTGGAGCAGCTCAGCAGCCGCGCGATGTTTCAGCATTCCCGCTATGACGGCGAACTGGCCGGTACCGAGGTGGGGATGGTGTTGTTTTATACCGATCTGCTGGCCAAGCTGTGGGCGCTGGATTTTGGCGGCAATGCCAGCCGGGGCGTGATCGCCGGATTCCAGCCCATGACGCAGGTGAAGGTGTCGCCCGTATTCTTGCGGGAGGTGGCCGAGCATAATGGCACACGGCTGTGGTTCGGGCACCAGGACAAGGGGATGCAGTTGGCCGCGGATGGACGCAATCTGTTATTTGCGCGCAACGCGACGCGCATCTATGCGGCGTCGTCCGATTTATTGGAACCGGGCAAGGAGTCCGAACCGAACGCCGAGTCGCAGCTATTCCTGGGATGGTGGGACGACCACTATGAGGAGATCGCCAGCGCCGAGCGGCAATATGAGCGCTTGAATCAAATCATGAAGTGGAGCGCGATCCTGGCATGGCTGAATGCCCAGGGGCAGGAGGGGGCGCTGAAATTCCTGGCCGATGTCCAGGTCGATCGCAGTTATTGGTTCCCGGACTGGGCGGCGCGGCAAGCCGGCTTGCGCTATACCGACTGGAGCAAGGTGGGCTTTTTCGACCGGGGAGACCGCCGGTCGCACACCGAGGCTTTACCCTTGCTGAAGTCGGCTTCCTATACGCAGTTTGGCCGTAAAAACTATGTATTGTCCGGCGGCGTGTCGCTGGCGGCCAAGGACACCTTCGCCGCGCGCAAGGCCTTGTCGGCGGAGGCGCCCGAACTGCTGCGCCGTTCGATGGCGGACTATGCCAGCCAGAGTGCCGGTCAAATGAAATTCCTGTCCGGCGCCGCCCATACATTTTCCAGCGAGGCGCAAACCGCCAAGGTGATTTCCCGCGCCAGGGAAGGCAGTAAATTGCGCATGGCCGAAGGCGAACTGGCCTATGGCGACCTGGAGCGCACGCTGCGCCGGGAGGGCAACGGCCTGGCGATCGAGGCGGGCGTGGCCGGCAAGTCGGCCGGCGGCTTGCGTATCGACGCCGACCGCTCCGGCTTGCTGGTGGCGTGGCGCAACCGCGAACTCGATGGCGCGCGGCTGGCAACAAAACGCGCCAGCGCCGCCCCTGACTTCGCCGAGGCGCTGCTGAACGACCGCGAGATTGCCGGCCTGGTTCGCTTGCCCGGTGCCGACCACTATGCTTTCAAATTGCGCGACTGCGAGCACTGGACCGAAGTCCTGCCGGAGACCGCGGAATCGTCCCTCCTGGCGACGGGCTGGGATGGCCGGGTCGCCGACGCCCTGGCCGCCGTGCGACGCGTGCAGTTTCGCATACTGCCCGATGGCGCGGCACTGGAGAAGGCGGGCGGCGGCAATTTGGTGTTGCTGAAAGAGCGATCGCAACGCATCGTTGCGCCGGCGAAGGTGGAGCTGGCCCGCCTGGTGCCGCAGGAAGCGCCGCTGTTGGGCAGCCTGAAACGTGGCGATATGGCGGACGCGGCGCGCAAGATCGCCGCCGATCCGTCCGGCGCCGCGCGGGTGTTGAACGAGCGGCTCAGGACCGACCTGGCGCTGGTCGATGGCTTGATGGCGGAAGGGCATATGGAGCGGGCGTGGGGCATGCTGGACGAGCTGCGCGCACTGCATGGCAATCTTCCGGACATCCAGTTGCGGCGCGGCGTGGCGCTGATCGAGCGCGGCAAGACGGCGCGCGCGGCGGCCGCCGCGCAAGAGATGACGCCCGGGCCGCTGCGCGACGGCGGCGCCTTCCTCAAGGAACTGGCAGGCCGCGCCGAGCGGAACCAGGGGGCGCAAGCGGCCAACCTGGATCGGTTGCGCGCGTTTGCCGCGTGGCGCAACGAGCAGGCCGGCCGCAAGGATGCGCACGGCTGGCTCAGCATGGACGAGGGCGCCAGCATGACGCTGAGCTGGCACGACGATGCGCGCCTGCTGCAAGGGGCCAAGAGCGTCGATCCGGCCAGCATCCCGCAAGGCGAACATCTGATTTATGTGCAGCATGATTTGCCGGGCATGAATTCGGTGGACTGGAACCTGCCGCTCAGCAGCGCGCTGCATCAATTGCCCGATGGGGCGACGGCGAAGGTCGTGAAGCTGGACGGCATATCGGTGGCGCAGTACCGGCCGGATGTCGTTTATGCGGGCGAGACCGTTACGCAGGGCAAGCAGGCCGGCAGCCGCATGGTGGCGGTGCAGCCTCGCCCGGTGGGCGGGCGGCCGCCGTGCGACCAGCAAGCGGGCGGCGACACGCAGCAGAACTGCCGACGGCAGGAAGCCCCGCCGGTGTACGTCGTGCTGGCGGCGCGCTGAGCGGCGCATGGAGCAGGCGGCGTTTTCCCGTTATCAGGCCGAGATCCAAAGGGCCGAGGAGGACTACGCCCGCGCAGACTATGCCGCGGCCTTGCAGCGCTACCTCGGCTTGCTGCGCCAGCGCCTGGCCACGACGCTCGCCGGCGGGGCGGCGCTGGACAACGCCGGCGACATACTCGTGGCCGAGCGCCTGGCCCAGCTGGCGCTGTTGTTCGGACATGCCGAGGCCGCCGATGCACTGCTGGACGGCATCGCCGAGGTGGCGGGGCAGGCCGGCAACACCTACTTGCAGGACTACACTGTGCTGCAACAGGCCCACCTGGCGCTGGCTGCCGGCCGGCCGGGGCGCGCCCAGCAACTGCTGCGGCGCATGGCGTCGATCGGCAGGCTGGACCGGCTTGACGCGTCGCCCTACGGCCTCGCTGTGTGGGAAGCGCAATACGGCTGGGCCGACATGGCGGTGCCGGCACGCACGGTATTGCGTGGGAATTTCTATCTGGTGTGCGGCCAGCTATTCCTGGCCGAGGGTGTATATGGCGCTGCCCTGGCTTGTTGTTCACGTGGCGCCGAGGTCTGCGGCGCAGCGGCAGCGCCGGATTTGGCGCGGCGCCTGGTGCCGCGCTTGCAGCTGGCGCAGGCGGCGGCGCGGGTGGAGCGCGGCGACTTGAGCGACGCGCGCTCCTTGCTGCAGGGGGCAGGCATGGCGGCCGACGCGAAGCGGCAGCCGGCCAGCCACGTGCAGCGGCTGGAATTGCTGGGCAAGCTGCACTTGCTGGCGGGGGAATACGGCGCCGCCGTGCGCGTATTGAACGAGGTGCTGGCGCTGGTGGTGGGGGGCGGCTTTCACGCGGCCGAGGTGGCCGCCACGATTAATCTGGCCCACGTGCTGACGGTATTGAACCAGACCGCCGAGGCCCGCGCTTTGCTGGAAGGCGCGCGGGCCACGGCCATGCAGCGCAACGACGAGCTTGGCGCGCAGCGCATCGCGGTGGTGTTGAACCTGGGCGTGGCCCGCGGCCAGTCGCAGGCCGCGGAGATGGCGATCGCGCCGTCGGTGAACGAAATACTGCTGGGGCAGCTGGAGCCGCGCGCCACCGCCAGCGATGCCGGCGCCGATCCGGAACTGTTGCCGCAAGAAGGCAGCTTTCTGGCCTTCTGTGAAACGCGGGCCCTGGCGGTGCACTGGCACCTGGGACAATTTCGGCTGGAGGCGGCGCGCGCGGCGCTGCTGCACATGGTGCAGATATTTGGCCCAAGCGACTCGCCGCTGATCGCGTTGCGCCTGGCGGTGCTGGAGGCGATGCTCGATCACTATGCCGGCGCCTGGCGGTCCGCCACCGAGAAACTGAAGGCGGCGCGCCAACGGGCCGAGAGCCTGGGGCTGCACGGCGAGCTATGGCAGATATTGCGTCACCTGGCCGGCGCCCTGGCGCGCCAGGGACTGCCGGCGGCCGACGTCGCGGCCGACGCTGATCGTCTTCTGCAACAACAGGCCGCATCGCTGGAGGGGCCGCAGCGCGCGCTGTTCCTGCTCAACAAATGGAAGGCCGACGAGGAGCGGTTGGTGGAATCGGTCCATGCCTTGCAACTGCTCAAAAGGGAAGCGGACGCCGCTGCCTGGCCGCGCCGCCTGGCGCTGCGATGGCGCTTGCATGGCGGCCTGAAGCGCCTGGCGTGGCAGATCGACCGCCACAAGGCGCTCGCGTCGCCGGGCGCTGTTGCGGCGGCTCCCGCAGCGCGGCTGTGGCAGGGACTGGGGCGGCGCCAGGCCACGCTGGCCTTCCTCGTTTTACCGGACAGGACGGTGATCATGCGCCGCTGCGGCTGGTCGCGCGACTTCGCGGTGCGCGCGATCACCCGTTTGCGGCTGCATGAAATCGTGACGGAATGGCACCGCACCAAGGGGGCGGGACAAACGCTGGAGCAGGCGCTGGCGCTGGACGAGGTGCTGGCGACGCTCCCCCCGCAGACGACGGCGTTGCGCATTATTCCGGACGACATACTCCACGGCGTGCCGTTCGCCGCGCTGCGGCACCAGCAGAAGTATTGGGCCGAGCGCTACGCCCTGTCGGTTGGCTTCGAGGCCGAGCCGCGCCAGCGGCAGGCCGGCGCCGCCGCTCAAGCGCTGCTGCTGGCCGGTGTCAGCCGCGGATGCGGCCAGTATGCGCCGCTCAGGGGCGTGCCGGGGGAACTGGCGGAGATAGGCGCCATGCTGGCGCCGCAGCAGGCGCCGCTGCTCGATGGCGATGCGACGCGGGCCGAGCTGTTGCGGCAATTGCCGCGCAGTGCCTTGATCCATATCGCCTGCCACGGCGAATTCCAGCCAGACCAGCCTGACCAGTCCGGCCTGGTGCTGGTGCCGTCGCCGGGGACGATGGAGATGCTGACGCTGCGCGACCTGGCCGGGCTGGACCTGCGCGCCGCCCAGCACGCCACCTTGTCCTCATGCTGGGGCGCCGACAGCTTTATCGTGCCCGGGCGCTGGCTGGTGTCCTTGCCCGAGACGCTGCTGCGCGCCGGCTGCGGCAGCGTGCTGGCATCGCTGTGGTGGGTTGCCGATGCAGATGCGCAAGCCTTTATGAGCGCGTTCTACCGTCACGCGAGAACGCAGCGCCGCGATCGCGCGCTTCAGCTAAGCCAGCAGGAATTCCTGGCGCGGACGGAGGGCAGCGCGCCGTGGACCTGGTTCGGCTTCGTGCTGTACGGCGAGGCCGGACCACTGCCCTTGCCAACGAAAGGAGTCGTCGCATGAAAAGAGCTGCCGTGATAATCGGCGTTGACCGCACCGGCACCCTGCCGCGACTCAATGATGCGAGCCTGGGAGCACGCAACATGGCGGACTGGGCGGAAAGCCAGCAGTTCGATACGGTGCTGATTACGGATCAGGACGGGCCGGTCACGGCGCAGGACATCCGGGCCGCTGTGACCAAGTTCGTCAAAAAAGGCGTGTATGAGCAGTTGCTGGTCTATTTTGCCGGACACGGCGTCAACATACGCTACGGCGAGTACTGGCTGCTGAGCGATGCCCCGGAGGATACGCAGGCCGCCGTGAACGTGGAGGGCAGCGCCATGCTGGCGCGCTATTCCGGCATCGGCCACGTGGTCTTCATTTCCGACGCCTGCCGCACGGCGGCCGAGGGCGTGCGGGCGCAGTTGGTGACCGGGAGCGAAATCTTTCCCAACGCCGGCATCGTCGGCGAGGAAGGGCCGGTCGACCAGTTCTATGCCTGCACGCTTGGGCGCCCGGCCTTTGAGGTGCGCGATCCGGCCGCCACGGCGTCGCATTTCAGTGCGCTCTACACGGCGGCGGTGCTGGCGGCGCTGCGCGGCGATTTGCCGGAAGCGGTCGACTGGGGCAGTGGTCCTGACGGCGCCGACAGGGCGTATGTGCGTCCGCGCTTGCTCAAGCGCGCGGTGGCGGCCGATGTCAGCGTACGCATCAAGGCAGTCGGCATGCAGGCCGACGTCATCCAGGTGCCGGATGCCCGCATTTGCTCCGATGGGCAGGCCTGGCTGGCGTGCTTGCCTGAACTGCCGCCGGCCGCGCTGCGCGGCACCCGGACCCGCCGCCAGGCCGTGCCGACTGCGGCGGACACGGCGGCGCTGAAGATCAAGGATGCCTTGGACCGGTCTGCGGTCGGCCACAACAAACTCTGGAACGTCAGCGATGCGACACGCGCTGCCGGATCCGCTGGCGCCTGCCAGTTTCGCCTCGAGGGCGCCCAACTGGTCGGCACCAATCGCCGGCCTGCCGGCGATGCGGTCCGCCGGCTCGCCGACCACGCCCGGGTCGAGAATGTCAGGCACGGCGGCGAATCCATCGTGCTGCACATGGATAACGATTGCTGTGTCGTGTTGCCGGCCTTGCCGGACTTTGCCGTCACGCTCAGCTTCGATGGCCGCGAGCTGAGCAAAGTGGCATACGAGCCGGCCGGTGACGACGCGCGCGCGGCCGAGTACCAGAGCCGCGCCGACGACATCGCCTCGCTGCGGGCCCTTGCCGCGGAAAGCAGCCAGAATGGCGTGTTTCGTCTCGATGGCGCCGACGGCTTGCGGTTGGCGCAAAGGATGCAATACGCCAAGGGCATCGATCCCGCGCTGGCCTTGTATGCGGCGTATGCGTATGACAGCTTGCAGCACCGCGATCTGATACGCCAGATGGGCGTATGGATGGAAGACGATCTTGGCGCTTGCTGGTTTGACCTTGCGATGCTGGCAGGCAGGGGATCGAGCCGCCAGCCGCAGCGCTTGCTGTCGCCGTTCCCGATGCTGGCGCAGGGCTGGTCCAGGCTGCCCGCCCTCGATATCCGATTGCCGGCATCGCTGCGCGACGTGCAGCAGCACCTCGTTTCCTCACTTTGGACAGTGTTCGACCACAAGGCCGCCGGCATGTTGCTGGACGCGCTAGCAAAAGGAGAATTGCAATGAATTGTCAATTGGTACTGATACATGGCCGTGCGCAGGAACACAAGAATGCGGCTGACCTCAAGCAGGAATGGCTGACGACATTTGAGCGGGGCTTGGCCAACGCCGGCCTGTCCCTGCCGATATCTCATTCCGAAATTCATTTCCCTTACTATGGGCAAACGCTGTTCGACCTGGTTGACGGCGCCAGCGAGGAAGCCGCCGCGCAGGTGGTGGTACGGGGCCGCACGAGCGCCGATACGGCGCGGCGCGAGTTTATCGCCTCGGTGGTGGAGGAGGTGCGCCAGGTCAGCAATATCGACGATGCAAGCATCGACGCCGTGCTGGCCAGGGGCGTGAAGGAGAAGGGTGTATTGCAGTGGGAGTGGGTGCAGGCGGCGTTGGCGGCGATTGATCTGCATGTTCCATCCGCCAGCGCTGCCAGCATCGCGCTCGCCACCAACGATGTCTACCAATACCTGCGCAATCCCGGTATCTCCGGCGTGATCGACAGTGGCGTACGCAAAGCGATACAAGCCAATGTGCCGACGGTGGTGGTGGCCCATTCGCTGGGAACGGTGGTGGCCTACAATCTGTTGCGCCGCGACGGAGAGGAGTTGAAGTGGAAGATTCCGCTCTTTGTTACGCTGGGATCGCCGCTGGCCGTGACAGCGATACATCAAAGCCTGCGCCCGATCCGCTTTCCCTCATGCGTGACGCACTGGTTCAACGCCAGCGATCCACTCGACATTGTTGCGCTGCATCCGCTGGATCAAGAAAGGTTTGCTGTCGAACCGGCCATTGAAAATATGCTGGACGTGAAAAACGCCACAACGAATCACCATGGCATCAGTGGCTATCTGGACAATCCCAACGTCGCGCGCCGTATTTACGATGCACTGAAGGCCGCTTCGAACACTTAGCCCTGCCATGGGCCGGGACTCATTTCCCGGCCGTGGGCAGACGTAACAGCAGCGTCAGCGCGATCAGGAAGGCGGTGGCGTCGACCAGCAAGAACCGTATCCAGCCGATGTGCGCGATCCAGGCGGGCAGGAGCAGCAGCGTTATCGTGGCGAACAGGCGCCCCAGTCCGTACAGCAGCGCGTAGTCGGTGGCGGCGCGGCGCTGGTCGGCCCATCCGAGGATCAGGCTGGCCAGCACGACGTAGAGCGCGGCGGCTGCGGCGCTGCTGGCGATTGCCGCAATGATCGCCAGATCCTGCTGTTGGTTCCAGTAGGCGGCGGCCAGCAGCAAGGTCGCGCAGATGCCGAATCCTGCCGCCCACCACGCCACCACGCGCGCCGGCCAGCGCCGGCACAGCCAGGGCGTGAACAGGCAGGCGATGGCGTTCGCCAGCGGCGTGATGGTGCCCAACAGCCAGGCGATGCGCGCCAGCGGCACGCCCATGTCCGCCAGCAGCAGGCGGTTGAAACTGAACAGTGCCAGCAGGCTGCACGTTACGAGTGTGACGCGCAGCAGCCGTTGCCGCAACACCTGGTCGCGCAGGGCTGAGCGCAGGCTGGGCGGGTTGGCGTGTCCGGCCGCGCTGGCGCGATGAGCCGCCGTGCGGCCGCCGCGTTCCCGCACCGACAGGCTGCGCACCGGCACGCAGGCCAGCGCCAGTATCGCGGCGATGCACAGCAGACTGCCTTGCCATTGCAAACGCGCATATTCGCCGACGATGACGCCGCCGCCGACCAAGACGCCTATGGAAATCCCGCCCATCTTGGCCGCGGCCGCACGCGCCCGGTGCGCGGCGTTGACGTGCTCGACACAGAAGGCGTCGACCGCCAGATCGGTGGTCGCCACCGCTCCGGTGGCGACGCAGGCCAGGATCAGCGTCGGCCACCATGACGTGGTCGGCATCGGCATCCCGGCCATGGTGACCACCGCCAACAGCGCCAGCGCCTGCATGCTCAAGATCCAGCCGCTGCGATGCCGCAGCCAGGGCCAGCGCAAGCGGTCCACCCAGGGCGCCCACAAGAACGCCAGGCCGAAAGGTATCAGCACCAGAAACAGCCCGCGCATATCGCGCAGGGGAACGCCCTGGCCGCGCAGCACCGGTCCCAGTCCTTGCAGGAAACCCATGATGGCGCCCAGTGCCAGGTAGACCACCACTATCGCGCCGAGGATGGGCCAGCTACGGCTTGGACGCGCGGCAGGCGCCTTGATTGCGCCGTCTATGATCGTGTCGAGCATGGCGGTCCTTTCGTTAAAATTGTTTGATCACGCCGAGACCGAGCTCGCGGCCCTGGCCCGGGCGGACGGAATTGACGCCGGCCGACCAGGCTTGTCCGGTCATGGCGTAGGTCCGGTTGGCGAGGTTGTTGGCGTAGGTGTAGAGGTTCCAGTCGCGATGCTGCCAGCTCAGGCGGGCATTCAGCAGCGCATAGCCGGGCAGGTAGAAACTCTGTTTGATGTCAGCGCTGCGCTGGCTCACGAACTGCCAGCCGAGGTTGGCCTTGAGCTGGCCGGCGGCCCCGAACAGCCGGGCGTCGGCGGTGTAGTCGGCCGCCAGGTCGATGCTGTACTTGGGCACATTGGGCAGCGGGGCGCCGTTCTTCGCGCCGGACAGGTGTTGCGGCGGCACGTGGGCCAGCTTGCCGTTGGTGTATCCCAGGCCGGCGCGCAGGTGCAGGCGCGCGCTGGCCTGCGCTTCCAGTTCCAGCTCCGCTCCCTGGCTGCGGTAGTCCAGCGAGACCGGACGCAACAGGGCCTGGCTGGGATCGAAGACGACCAGGTGGCCGTTCTTCACGTCGTTGTAGAACACCGCTGCGCGCACGCCCAGTCCGTCCGCCGGCGTTCGGGATTTGAAGCCCGCTTCGTAGGTCCAGTTGCTGGACTCGGGGAAGGCCGGTTCCAGCTTGCCGCGTGGGCTGCTGGTGGACAGTGCGGAGTAGCCGGGAGCGGAGGCGCCGCGTGCCGCTGTGGCGTAGAACAGGGTGCCACGCTTGTCGTCGTGGGATAGCCCCAGCCGTCCGGTCAGGAGATTGGCGTTCAGTTCCTCGTTGCCGTCAAAATGCGGCACGACCATGGGATTGCCGTTGCCGTCGAAGACATAGCTAGCGCGCTTGTGCTCGGTCGTGTAGCGCAGGCCTGCAATGCCGCTGATGTTGGCGACGAGCGGCACGCTGGCCTCGCCGAACAGCGATGTGCTGCCGGTGCGCGTCCGGTTGTACTGGCGGCCGTTCTGGGTGCTGACGAAGCTGAAGGCGGCCGGCGAAGCGCGCGCCACGGTCGTGTTGTCGAAGTCCGAGCGGAAGTAGTTCAGGCCGGCCGTCCATTGCAGCGCACTGTCGGCCGGCGCGTTCAGGCGCAGCTCCTGCATCATGGTTTTTTCATGCAGGTTCATCGAGCTCATGTCCGCGCCCGGCACGTTGAATACCGCCGCCGGACGATGCGTCATGGCGACGCCGATCAGTGCATCGCTGAGGTCGAAGACTTGGCGGTTGCTGGCGTCCTGGTAGCTGCTGACCGCCGTCAGTTTGAACAACGGGAAATCGTGCTCCAGCCGCACGCTGGCGCCGCTGTCGCGCCATTGTCCCAGCGTCCCGGTGTCTTGCGCGATTTGCGGGAAGGCCGGATTTTCCCGCCAGACGAAGCGCGACACGCTGCTGCGCGTCTGGTCCTGGAACACCATCGCGCTGACCAGCGTGCGGTCATCCACGCCCCACAGCAGCGAGGCGCGCGCCGCACCCACGCGCACAGCGCCATCCTTGTTCCCGGTCGACAGATTCGGTACCCGGCCATCCTGGTCGGCATAGCGCAGCGCCAGCCGCACCGCCACCTTGTCCGCCACCGGCGTGTTCGCCACTACATCGGTGGACACGTGGCCGTGCTCGCCCAACTCCAGCGCGCTGCTGAAGCTGCGCTTGAACTCGGGCGCGTTCGGGATGATCTGGATCGCGCCGCCCTGCGTGTTGCGGCCGAACAGCGTGCCTTGCGGGCCGCGCAGGACTTCGACCCGCTCCACATCCAGCAGGTTGGGTGAAGCGCCGGTGGCGGCGCGCGGCACGTCGTTCAGATACACCACGACCGAACTATCGTCGCTGGACAGCGGCATGAAGGAACCCACGCCGCGTATGGTGAACACGTTGCTGTAGGTCGTCCCCAGATCGACGAAGCTGAGGTTGGGCACGCTGCGGGCCAGGCTGGCATTGCTCTGGCCTGGGCTGATGCGCCAACTCAATTCTTCGGCGGTGAAGGCTTGAAGGCTGATCGGTACCGAGTAATCGGGTTCGTCATGCCGTCTGGCGCTGACGTTGATGGTTTCCAGTTGCTTGGTTTGAGCGGTTGAAGCGGGCTGCGGGTCGTCGGCCCTGGCTGGCTGGATCAAGGCCAGGCCTATGCCGAAGAGGCAAGGGCCGGCCAAGCGGAACGGAATACGGGACGACAACGGATGCTGCCAACTATCTACACTCATACTTCATAGCCTTTATGTGGACTCATTTGAAAGGAGGCGCGCATACGCGCCCTGGCGCGCCAGTAACTCGGCGTGATTGCCTTGCTCGACGATACGTCCGTGCTCCAGCACCAGAATGCGGTCGGCCTGGCGTATCGTGGACGGCCGGTGTGCGATCAGCAAAATGCCGTGCCCGGCGCGCAGGGTGTCGAGCGCCTTGTGCAGGGCCAGCTCGCCGACGGTGTCGATATGGGACGTGGCTTCATCCAGCACCAGTATCGGCGCCTGTTGCAGCAGCGCGCGCGCAATCGCGATGCGCTGCGCCTGCCCGCCGGACAAGCGGCTGGCGCGCACGCCGCACGGCGTGTCGTAGCCCTGCGGCAGGCGGCAGATGAAGTCATGCGCCTGCGCCAGCCGGGCGACGCGTTCCACGTCGGCCATGCTGGCGTCGGGACGGCCGAGGCGGATATTGTTGGCGACGCTGTCTTCGAACAGATAGACATCCTGCGGCACATAGGCCACCGTCTGGCGCAGCGCGGCCAGCGACAGGTCGCGGATATCCGTGTCGCCGACGCAGATCTGCCCGGCCTGCACGTCGAAGAAGCGCAGCATCAGCTTGCCGCACGTGCTCTTGCCGGCGCCCGAGGCGCCGACCAGGGCGACGATCTCGCCGGGCCGCAACTGGAAATCGACGCCTTGCAGAACCTGGCGCTCCGCATAGCTGAAGCCGACCTGGCGGAAGTCCAGCGTGGCGTTGCCGGGCGTGGCGTGGCCGGTGTCCGGTATGCGCTCGGGCAGCTCCAGCACATGGAGGATGCGTTGCGCCGCCGCCTTCAACTCGCCCAGCTTGCGCGCGCTTTGGGCCAGCTCGGCCAGAGGCACAGCAGCCGTGGCGGCCAGCACCAGCACCAGCGGCAGCAGGGCGGGCGGCACGCTCAGCTTGAGCACCAGATGCCCCGCAGCCAAGGCCACCAGCACGACCGCGCCGGCTTGCAGCAATTCGATGGCCGCCTGTTCAAGGCCGGCGCGGGCGGCGTACTGCTTCTGCGCCGTCTGCAAGCTTTGCACGTTCGACGCCAGTTTGTGCAGCCAGCGGTCCTCTTGCCCGAACACGGCGAATTCCTTCCGTCCCTGCAAGCCCTCGGCCACGTCGGCATTGAGCCGCGACTGCACGGCCGCCAGCTGCCGGCCCTGGACTTCGGCGCGCCATCCCAGCCACAGCGGCACCGAAGCCAGCAAGGGCAGCAGCGGCAGCCAGGCCAGCGCCAGCAGCGGATCGATCAACCCCAGCAACAGCAAGGCGAACAGCGGCAGCAGCACGGCGGCCAGCAGGTCGCCGAGGAAGTGGGCGAAGAAGTGTTCCATCGTTTGCGCATCCTGGGTCGCGATGCTGGCCAGGTCGCCGCTGCGCGTGCCGGGTAGCGGGGCGGCCCGCTCCAGGCCGGAGTAGATGCCGACTTGCAGGGTTTCGATCAGCGCGAAGGCCAGCCGGTGCGACACGTCGGCTTGCCACCAGCGCGCCAGCGCGCCGGCGATCACCGTCGCCGCCAGCGCCACCAGATAGAACGGCTGCGGCGCCTGGCCGGTGCAAGCGAGTCCGGTCAGCCATGCGCCCAGCGCCAGGCTGCCGATGATGCCGGCCTGGGACAGCACGCTGGCGCATAACGTCAGGCTCAACAGGCGGCTTTGCGTGCGCGCCAGCTGCACCAGCGCCAGATAGGCGGCGATCCGTTCGCGCCATGCGGGCCGGCCGCTACGGCGCAATTGCGGCGATATGCCTAAGACCTCATCCATGTTCGGCTCCCGTTGTTTCGGTGGTTTGCTGGGCGGCGTAGAGGCGGGCGTAGGCCCCGTTCCGCGCTATCAATTGCTGGTGGTTGCCCTGTTCGACGATGCGGCCGCGCTCCATTACCAGGATGCGGTCGGCGCGTTGCAGCGTGTCCAGGCGGTGGGCGATGACCAGCAGGCTGCGCCGCCCGGTGTAGCGGGCGATGGCGGCGCTGATCGCTTCTTCGCTGGCCGCGTCCACATGCGCGGTGGCTTCGTCGAGCACGAGGATGGGCGCATCCTTCAGCCATGCCCGCGCCAATGCCAGGCGCTGCCGCTGGCCGCCGGAGAGTGCGTTGCCGCGCTCGCCGATCTCGGTCGCGTAGGCTTGCGGCATGCGCAGGATTTCCTCGTGCAGGCTGGCCAGCCGCGTCGCCTCGTACATGGCCTCGATGCTGGCGTGCGGATCGGCCAGCAGCAGATTGGACGTGATGGTGCCGGAGAAGAGCGTGCTGTCCTGCAGCACCGCGCTGAAGTAGGCGCGCCATTGCTCCTGCGAGTAGCGCCGCATGGGCTGGCCGCCCAGGCTGATCTCGCCCTGTTGCGGCGCTGCGAAGCCCAAGGCCAGCGCGGCCAGCGTCGATTTGCCGGCGCCCGAGGCGCCGACCACGGCGACGAATTCCCGTTCGCCGATGGTGAAATTCAAGTCGCTCACGGCCGACTCGGCGTTGGCAGGCCAGCTGAAATGCACACCTTCGAAGCGCAGCGCATACGAGGTCGATGCCGTGCTCGGTTGCGCCGGCGGCTGCCATTGTGGCGGCGTTTGGGGGTGCGCCTCCAGCAGCGCGGTGACGGGCTGGATCGCGCTGGCGGCGCCCCAGGCCGTGTGGAAGCCCTTGTCCAGGCTGTCGAGCGGGCGGAAGCTTTCACGCGCCAGGAACAGGATGATGAGCAGGCTGTCCAGCGCCAGGCTGCCGTTCGCGCTGCGCACGACGTTCATGCCCAGCACCAGCGCGATCGCGCCCAGGCCGAACAGGCCGGTCAGGCCGTTGCGCATCAGGACCAGATACAGCACCGACATTGCCTGCTGCCGCAGCGCGTGCGCGTGTTCGGCCAGCACTCGGCGTCGGGCCGCGCTGGCGCCGCAGGCCTTCAGGGTTTCCACGCCTTGCAGGCTGTCTTGCAGATAGGCGGCGAAGCGGCCCATGCTGCCGAACAGGCCGGTGGCCTGCGGGCGGCGCCAGCGCAGCCAGAGCCGGTCCGACACGGGCAGGGCGAGGGCGCACAGCGCCAGCACCAGCGCCGAGGCCGGATCCAGCCAGGCCAGGTAGGCGATGATCGCGCCGCAGCCGAGCAGCGCCCCGAACAGCGCCGGGATATAGCGGCTGTAGTAGGTCTCCAGCGCTTGCACGCCGTTGATCAGGGTATTTTGCAACTCCGCTTCGTTGACGCCGGCCGGCGCCCGCAGCGCCGGTTCGAGCAGCTCGGCGCGCAGGCGGAACTTGACCGTTGCGGCAGCCCTTTGCGCGGCGCGCTCGCCGATCCACATCAGCAGCGTGCGTACCACGGCCAGCGCGGCATATGCGGCCAGCCACACCAGCCAGTCGGGATCGCGCTGGTACAGTGCGCGCACCGCCATCGCCAGGCACAGTGCCTGGGCGACGTAGCTGGCCGTCACCAGCAGATTGCTGCCGATGCAGGCCAGGATGGCGGCGAGGAAGCGTTGCGCGAGGCGCCACAATGGAAGGTTCATAATCTACGGCTCCAGGTCGGCCAGGATGCAATGCACGGGCAGGCCCTTGAGTGGTCGCAGTTGCGGCGACTGGAAGCCTTGCTGGCGCAGCAGATCCTGGAAGAAGTCGGCGCGGTAGCATTCGCCCGCGCTGGTCAGGCCCAGCATCTGCGCGCCGAACAGGCGCTGCATGGTTTCGGTGTGCGGCGCGGCTTCGCTCAGCATGAAGTCGCACAGCACCAGGCGGCCGCCGGGTTTCAGGCAGGCGCGCGCCCGCGCCAGCAGTTCGCGGCAATGCGCGGTGTCGAAGTGGTGCAGGATCTGGCTCATGATGACCAGGTCGTATTTGTCCGCTAGCGACAGTTCGAACAGGTCGGCGGCGACAAAGCTTGAGCGTTCCGCCATGCCGAATTCCTGCGCTTGCGCTTCGAACTTCGGACGCGACGCAGGCCAGTCGACGCCGCACACGCTGGCATCGTCGAACTGCTGCGCCACGGTGAAGCCGTAGATGCCGCTGCTGCACGCCAGGTCGAGGATGGCGAGCTGCTTCTCGCCTTGGCGCCAGTCGCGCAGCAGGCCGGACACGCGGGCCGCCGTGGTGCGGCTGGTGTTCTGGATGCCGGCAGCGTATTGCTCCCAGTACGGATGGTTGGCCATCTCCAGGCTGGCCGGCAGCACGCTCTGGCCGGCCACGACGGCGGCTTTGAAGTCGCGGAAGGTTTCCCACATCAGGTCGTCGGTGTAGACCTGTGCCAGGCCGCCGACGTAGTAGGCGGAGCTGCGCACCAGGAAGCGCTGCGATTGCGGCGTCAGTGCGTAGTCCTTGGCGGGCGATTCGGCGGCCAGCAGTTTCAGGCCTGCCAGCGCATCCAGCAGCACGCGCATGCCGCGTGCATTGGCGCCGCTTTCCTGCGCCAGCTGGACGGAGGTCTTGGGGCCGCTGGCCAGCAGGTCGAACACGCCCAGCTGGATGGCGGCGCGCAGCACGCCGGCGCGTTCCACCCCGGTCAGTATTTCGAGTATGGACTGGGCCGACAACTCTCCCGCCGGCCGTGGCTCGGCTTCGGTGTGCACGTGCTTGAGCAGGGCGGCCTTGTCCACTTTGCCGGACGGGGCGATGGGGAACTGTTCGTGGTAGCTGACCGAGTCTAACGATTTATACCGTTCCAGGCCCAGGTCGTTCAGCAGGTAGTGGTTCAGCGCCGCCATGTCGGGCGCGGTGGCGCCGCCGCGCAGCACCAGGCAGGCGTGCAGGCGCAGCTGGGTGGAGGTCGCCAGCGGCAGCAGCACGGCGTCGGCGATGGAGGCGTGGCCGTGCAGCAGGTTTTCAATCTCGGGCAGATTCAGCTTGATGCCGGATCGCACCACCGTGTCCGCCCGGCGGCCGACGATGCGCAGGCGGCCGTTTTCGTCCAGCATGCCGCGGTCGCCGGTCTTCACCCAGCCTTCGGGATCGCGGTAGCGGCTGTCGAGGTCAGGGGCGCCGAAATAGCCCATCGGCGTCATCGGGCCCAGCGCCCAGATTTCGCCTTCCTGCTGCGGCGGCAGCGGCCGGCCCTGTTCGTCGACGATACGCACCGTCACCACGCTGCTGTCGGGTATGCCGACGGTGTTGACGGTGGTGTCGAAATCGTCGTCCAGCGCGGTGTGGCAGGCGACGCCGTCGGCCGAGCCGTAGGATTGAATCAATGCGCAACCGATTTGCGTACGCACGCGCCGCGCCGTCTCCGCGCTCAGCGCCGAGCCGCCGCTGACGATGGCCTTCAGCGCGGGCAGGCGGAACGGCTGGTCGCCTTGCAGCAGTTCGCAGTTCAGCAGCATGTCCACCATGTTCGGTCCGGCGAACATGTGGGTGACTTCGCGCCGCGCCGCCAGGTGCAGCACTTGTTCTGGCTGGAAGCGTTCGCAGTTGATCAGCGTGCCGCCGAAGGCCGCCAGCGCGCACGAGGTGCCCAGCGAGCCGAACGGCGACGCCAGCGGCACGCAGAACAGTGCGCGCATGTCGGCCGGCCGTGCGCCCAGGCTGGTCAGGTAGTTGGCCTGGCCGCCCAGCAGGTTGTTGTGCGAGTAGGCGATCAGCTTGGGTTCGGATTCGGAGCCGGACGAGGCGATCAGGCGGGCCGCGCCGTTCGGGTCTATCGTGCCTGCGCGGTAGTCATAGGCGGGCTGGTCCCAGGCGGTGTCGAGGTCGCCCCAGTCGCCGTACTGCGTGCCGTGCACCAGCACCGCTTGCAGCTCGGGCAGATCGGCGCGGATGCCGTCGATCAGCGCGGCGTAGTCGGCGTCGCCGACCTGGCGCTGGCAGATCAGGACTTTGGCGCGGGATTTCCTGAGGATCAGGCGGCTCTCGTGGGCTTTGCGGCCCAGCGGGAAGGGCAGGACGATGGCGCCCAGTGCGGCGGCGGCCATGTCGGCCGCGCAGCCGCGCCAGCCATTCGGCAGGTTGACCGCGACCACGTCGCCGCTGCCCACGTTCAGGCGGGCCAGCGCGGTGGCCAGGCTCAGGCTGCGTGCGCGCAGGGCGGCGTAGCTCAGGCTTTGATCCTGGTCGCAGACGGCGATGGATTGCGGGCGTTCGTTGCAGTGCTGAAGGAAGGATGCAAACAGGTCCAGGTTTTTGTAGATGCCTGCGTCGGCCCAGGCTTGCCGTTGTTTGGCGCCGACCATATCCGTGACGTTGGCGGAGGAGGCTGTGCTGTGGTTTGTCATGGTTGGATAGATGTGTGGGTTGATGGAATTTGGCGAAATAGACCAGGGGTTTTGAAATTGCAATAAACCGTTTTGTTGGTTTGCCAGGCCGGCGAACTGGGCGTGGCCGCTCACCTCGGCGGCGTTCATGGCGACGGCTTCGGCCTGCATGCCGTGCCGGCGCAGTTCCTGCAGGTTGGCGGCGCTGGTGCGGGCTTGCAGCGCGAATGCGAAGGCTGCGGCGAGATCGGCGTCCGCCGCCGATGCGGCCAGTCGTCTTGCGTAGCTGGCGGCGTCCTGGCCGGCGATGCGATCGAGCATGAGCCAGCCGTCGCTGGTGGCGTAAGCGCGCGGCAGGGCCAGCAAGCGGTTGACGGTGTTGGCGTCGGCGCAGCCGCCCAAGGCGCGCTGGTGCGATTGCGACTCCGCCGCGACCAGCATGGCGGCGGCGCCGGCCATGGCCGAATCCAGATGCCGCACCTGGCCCCGGCTGGCCCGCGCATACAGGGCGGCGACGATGCCTTCGGCCGTCGCCGCGCCGCCCAGCACGTCGATGATGGTCAGCAGCGTGCCGGACTGCGGCTGGCCGGCGCCGGTGCGCAGCAGGCTGGCGACGCCGCTGTGGGCCTGGATCATGAAGTCGGTGCCGACCGGATCGTCCGGCTGCGGCGACTGGCCGGTGCCGGAGGCGCTGGCGTAGATCAGCGCCGGGCAGCTGCGCGCCAGGTCGGCGGCGGTCAAGCCCAGTTGTGCGGCGCGGCCGGGCGCCCAGTTGTGCAGGAACACGTCGGCCTTGGTGGCCAAGTCCAGCAGGCGCTGCCGTCCGTCGGCCGCCTTCAGGTCGAGTTCCAGGCTGGTCTTGCCCAGGTTGATCGCGGCGAAATGCGCGGAGATATTTCCCGCCAGCGGAGCCAGCGCACGCATCGGATCGCCGCCCGGCATTTCAACCTTGACGACGTCCGCGCCCAGGCGGTGCAGCAGATGCCCGGCCAGCGGGCCCTGGATCAGGCGGCAGGATTCCAGCACGCTGAAGCCGGCCAGCGGCAGTGCGGGCGAGCCCTCGCAGCGCTTGGCGGCAAGGTCGGGGGAGGCCGCGCCCACGGGCTCGAACTGCCACGGGCCGTTGTGCATCCAGCGTTCGCGTTCGGGATCGTCGCTCGCGGCGGCAGCCTGGTGCAGCGCGCATACCGTGACGCCGGCGTCCGCCGCCATCGCCTGCAAGTCCTCGTACATATGTGTACTCGCGCAACGGAACAATCCTGCCGGCAAAAACGCCCTGGCTTGCGTGTAGCGCTGCATGAAGGGCGCCCAGCCGCGCCGCACGTCGTCCGGCTCGGCACTGGCCGCTTGCCAGAACGCGCGCCAGCTTTCGGCGCTCAAGGCTTCCAGCTCGAAGCGGATGCCGTCGCCGCTGGCAAACGGCGGGCTGCGGTCGTCGGCGCGGCTGCGATCTAGCGCGATTTGCCCCGCATGGTCCATAGCCAAGTATTGATTCATCGCAAAGAGCGCGCATTCAGCTAGGTTAAGGTTCAGGCCGACGTGGCCGCCGTGCTCCCGCAGCGTTAGCAGTGTCGCCACGCCCGCGCACATCGCCAGCGATGCGCCCAGCGTGGCCAGGTAGTCGATGCCCAGGGGCAGGAACTCGCCGGATGCGCGCTGGTGCCAGGCCGTCATGCCGCTGGCGGCTTCAAGTAGCGCAGCGCCGCCTGCCGCCGGTTGCGGCCAGGCGCGCAGGCATAGCTGCACGCTGGCGCCGCTGGCGTCGCCGAGGGTGGCCAGCAGGGCGCCCGGCTGGAGCTGGCCCGGCGCGACGATCACCTCGGCGCCAAGGATGGTGGCGCGGCGGCGCAGGGCGTCCTGCAAGGGCTGCAGATCGTCGCCGGCGGCGCCGAGCCGCAGCCGGATTCCCGTCAATGGAAGACAGCCAACTGCCACGTCTTTCTGAGCAAGCTGCGTGCTTGTATGAACCATGCTGCGACCCTTATGCGCGGTGAAAAGAAGGTGCAAAGTTGTATATATTGCACATTTTGTAAATATAAATGAAAATGAGAATGAGTGTCATTACTATTACGTATTCAATCCGGATGATTTCGTATGCGATTCGCAGAAGGCTCTGCGCAACGCAGGGATTTGTCGTTAGGCTGCGCTTAACGTTATCAATTTGGATTGTCTTTTCTCTAATGCAACCTGAGGATTTCCATCGATGCGTACGTTGTTAGAGTCCGATTCCGCCAGCGATGGCGCGATGTCGACATCGGCCTGGGTGGTCGAAGCGGGCCACCTGCCGGCGAATGAAGTGAAGCGCTTCGACTGCGAAACGGGCTTCTCCGTCGTCAGTTCGAGCGTGCAGACCAGCCAGGACCAGATGCAAGCCTGCGAGTACGAGGGCAGGGAGCGCAACCTGGTGCTGACTTTCGGCCTGGAGGGCGATTCGGAATTTCGTGACCGCAACGGGGACAACCTGTATTTCCGCAGCGGCTACACGACGGTGTCGTCCTACATCAAGGGACGTGGCGAGCGTTGCCATCCGGGGCAGCGCCCGGTGCGTCAGTTGCGGCTGATCGTCAGCGAGAGCGCCTTGCTGCGCTATGTGGGTCCGGAGCTGAGCTGGCATGTATTGCGGCCGGCGCTGGCGCGCAACGAAGGCACGAGCCAGCTGAGTTTCGGCGCGACGGCGGCCAGCATGCATTTGCGCGCGTTCTCGGACGTGCGCTTGCTGGGGCAGCAGAACGACCTGGGCTTGCGGATTCAGGCGCTGAGCCTGCTGGCCGAGCAGTTGCGGCTGCTGACGCCGCCCGCGCGTCCGGAGGGGCGCTTGCGGGCGGAGGAGATGGACAAGCTGGCCGGGCTCGACACGTTTATGCGCGCCAATCTCGATCAGTTGTTGAGCATGGCGTCGTTGTGCGCGCAGACCGGCCTGAGCGAATACAAGCTCAAGGATGCCTTCCGCAAGGCCTACGGCGTGAGTCCCGGACAACGGCTGCTGGAGTTGCGGATGCAGCGGGCGCTGGAATTGCTGGAGCGGGGACAGCAGGTCGCGCAGGCGGCCTACCAGGTCGGCTACCAGCATCCGAGCAATTTCAGTGCGGCGTTTGCCCGCTATTTCGGCAAGCCGCCCAAAGCCGTGCGTTGCTGAACCGGGCAAAAGATTGAACAGAACCTGCCAACCTAAGTAAAGGAAGTAACCATGTCACGCGATGTGCTGTTGAACTTTAACGAATCGCCCTTCGGCCTGTTGCCGGAGGCTGCCAGCGCGGCCCGCCTGGCCGTCGGCCAATCCGGCCGCTACCAATTCGTGCTGGCCGAACAATTGCGCGAAGAGATAGCCGCATGGCACGGCGTGCCGCTGGCCTGGGTGTCGCTGTATCCGGGCTCGAACCGGGTCTTGCATTACGCGACGATGGCGTTCACCTCGGCCAACGCGCCGCTGGTGGTGGCCAGCCCTGGCTATGCGGTGTGCGAAACCGCGGCGCGCCTGGCGGCACGGCCGGTGCGCAAGATTGCGCTGCGCGCCGACGGCTCGCACGATGTCGAGGCAATGTGCGCAGCGGCGCCGGCCGGCGGCTTGATCTACGTCGCCAACCCGAACAATCCGACCGGCAGCATCACGTCGCATCGCGACCTGATGGATTTGCTGCGCAAGAAAAATCCCGTCACCACGCTGTTGATCGACGAGGCTTACCTGGAATTTTGCGACCAGCCGTCGCTGGTCGACCAGGTGGCCAGCGACGCCAGCCTGATCGTCACCCGCACCTTTTCCAAGATACACGGCATGGCGGGATTGCGGGTCGGCTACGCGATCGCGCAGCCGGCTTCGCTGTCGCTGATCCACACCGTGCCGCCGCACGACATTTCCGTGCCGGGCGCGGCGGCGGCGCTCGCCAGCCTGAAGCAAAGCGAGGCGCTGGCCGAGCGCAAGGCCGTCATCCGCCGCGTGCGCGAGGCCTTCATGGCCTGGCTGGACCAGCGCGGCATCGCCTACACCGCGTCCCAGGCCAACTGCATGATGTTGCAGATCGGCCGTGACGGCAACCAGCTGGCGCGCGAGCTGGCGCAGGGCCACAACATCCACATCGGCCGCAGCTGGCCGGAAGCGCCGGACTGGGTGCGCGTGACCATAGGCCTGGACGAAGAAATGGCAGCGCTGCAATCGGCGCTGGAATCGACCTTGTTCGCCGATGCCGTCGGCGTCTGAATTTTTTATATCTCGATAGGAAACCGGAAGATGAAACTACCTCCTCTCGTCACGGACGGGCTGGCGCTGGACCAGTCCGAAATGACGCGCTACAGCCGTCACGTCCTCTTGCCCGAGATCGGACTGCGCGGCCAACAACGATTGAAAGCGGCCAGAGTGCTGGTGATCGGCGCCGGCGGGCTGGGCTCGCCCGCGCTGCTGTACCTGGCTGCGGCGGGCGTGGGCGTGCTGGGCGTCGCCGACTTCGACCGCGTCGACATCAGCAATCTGCAACGCCAGATCATTCACCGTGTGAGCTCGGTCGGCGAGCCGAAAACCGTCAGCGCCCAGCGCGCCATACGGGACTTGAACCCGCACGTGGAAGTGCGCCTGCACGAACAAGGGCTGAACAGCGAGAACGCGCTGGCGCTGGTGTCCCAGTACGACCTGATCGTCGACGGCACGGACAACTTCGCCACCCGCTACCTGGTCAACGACGCTTGCGTGCTGGCCGACAAGCCCTATGTCTGGGGCTCGATCTACCGCTTCGAAGGCCAGGCCAGCGTGTTCTGGGAAAACGCGCCCGGCGACATGGGGCGCAATTACCGCGACCTGTATCCCGAGCCGCCGCCGCCGGAGCTGGCGCCATCGTGTGCCGAGGGCGGCGTGCTGGGTGTGCTGTGCGCGGCCATCGCTTCCATCATGGCGACCGAGGCGATCAAGCTGATCACCGGCTGCGGCACGTCGCTGCTGGGCCGTCTGGCGGTGTACGACGCGCTGGAGATGAGCTACCGCTTCCTGCCGCTGCGGCGCGCGCCGGATCGCCAGGCCATCACCGCGCTGATCGACTACCCGGCGTTCTGCGGCCACCGGCCCGCTGCGCCCGCCGCGCATGACGTGCCGGGCATAGAGCCGCGCGCGTTGCAGGAATTGCTGGCCGGCGGACAGCCGCTGACCCTGATCGATGTGCGCGAGCCGAACGAGTGGGAAATCTGCCGCATCGAAGGCGCACAGCTGATCCCCAAGCGGCGCATGCTGGACGACGGCATTGACGAGTTCGACAAGTCCGGCCAGTTCGTCGTGTATTGCAAGGGCGGCGCCCGTTCGCGTGAAGTGGTGCGCGCCATGCAGCAGGCCGGCTACGGCGGCGTGCGCAATCTGGACGGCGGCATCCTGGCGTGGATACGCGCGGTCGACCCAAGCCAGAGCCTGTATTGACGGAGCCGCGCATGTTGACCCTGCCACGCGAGATCGTCGATGCGATTCTGGCACAGGCCGGCGCCGCCCACCCGCTGGAGTGCTGCGGGATCGTCGCCAGCATGCCGGATGAAAGGCCGCCGTATCGGCTGATCCCCATGCGGAATATGGCGCAATCGGAAGAGTATTTTGAATTTGCGCCGCTGGACCAGCTGAGGGTCTGGCGCGGCATGGATGCGGCGGGCGAAGTCCCGCTGGTGTTCTACCACTCGCACACCGGGTCGGCGGCGTATCCCAGCCGCAGCGATATCGCGCATGCCGCCGCCTATCCCGAAGTGCATCACCTGATCGTCGGCACCGATCCGCGCTTTCAGCCGGCGCTCAGAAGCTATCGCATCGCCGATGGCCGCGTGTCGGAAGAGCCGGTCGTCGTCGCCGACGTTGCATTGTCCACCCCATACATTGAAGGTTAATCATGTCCGTACAAGTACATCTGCCCACCATCATGCGCACGCTGACCGAGGACCAGAAGACGGTCGTCGTCAGCGGCACCTCGATCCAGGAAGTCATCCACGACCTGGAACGGCATTTCCCCGGCATGCAGGGCCGCCTGATGCAGGACGGCCAGCTGCACCGCTTTGTGAACATCTACCTCAACGACGACGACATCCGCTTCCAGCAGGGGCTGGCATCGCCCGTCAAGCCTGGCGACGCGATCACCATTTTACCGGCGGTCGCCGGCGGTTGATCGGTGTCCCATCCATCGCTATCCAATGAGGTCCACCATGCAAGAATGTCCCTTCGCGCATCGACCCGCAGCCGATGCCACCAGCCCCCCGGCTCCCGCCATGCAGTACGGCGACTACCTGAAGTTGCGGACGATTTTGGGCGGACAGGAACCACTGTCGCCGGTGTCCGACGAAATGCTGTTCATCATCCAGCACCAGAGTGCGGAATTGTGGATGAAACTGCTGTTGCACGAATTGACCCAGGCCAGCGGGCTGATACGCGCGCGCCGTCTGTCCAAAGCCAGCCGGCTGCTGGCGCGCAGCCGGCGCATCCTCGACCACATGGTCAATGCCTGGGGCGTGCTGGCGACGCTGGAGCCGCTGGAGTTCCTGGCGATGCGGCCGTATCTCGGTTCCTCGTCAGGCTACCAGTCCTGCCAGTTCAGGGAACTCGAATTCCTGCTCGGGAATAAGAACCGGGGCCAGATGGAAAGCCACGCGCATTGCCCGGCGTCCTTGCAGGTCTTGCGGCAGCGCCTGGCGGCGCCGTCGATCTACGATGAAGTGGTGCGCCTGCTGGCCGCGCGCGGCTTCGACATCGACCCGGCGCGGCTGCTGTCCGTGGCGGACCAGCAGGCGACGCGCCCCGACGAAACGGTCGAAGCGGCGTGGATGACGATTTATCGCGCCCCGGAGGAGTACGCGGACCTGCACGACCTGGGCGAACAACTGGTCGACTTCGAGGACAGCTTCCGCCAGTGGCGCTTCCGTCACATGACCACGGTGGACCGCATCATCGGCCGCCGTGGCGGCACCGGCGGCAGCTCCGGCGTGCCCTACCTGGCCAAGACCCTGGACTTCGTGCTCTTTCCCGAGCTATGGCGCATACGCAGTACTCTTTGAGGAGAACGCATCATGCAAGGCGATTTTAGCGATATGGCGGGCGAAGGCGCGCGCCGTGTCTCGGTGACGATAGCCGGCGCCGGCTTGGCCGGCAGCTTGCTGGCCTGTCTGCTGGCGCAGCGCGGCTACGCGGTGCAGGTGCTGGAGAGGCGCGGCGATCCGCGCCGCAGCGCCGGCACTGCGGGCCGCTCGATCAACCTGGCGTTGGCGGAGCGTGGCCGGTACGCGCTGCGCCAGGCCGGGCTTGAGGAACAAGTAATGGCGATCGCGCTGCCGATGCGCGGCCGGCAGGTGCACCCGCTCGGACGGCCGAGCGAGTTCCACGCCTACGGTCTGTCCGACAGCGAGGCGATCTGGTCGCTGCAACGCGCGCGGCTCAATGGCCTGCTGCTCGATGCGGCGGAGCGGGCCGGCGCGCAGCTGCGCTTCGACGCGGCCGTGGCCGACATCGATTTCGCATCGCGCCGCATCACGCTGGAGCAGGGCGGCGAACCGCTGGACTATGAGCTGTTGGTGGGCGCGGACGGCGCCGATTCGGCGGTGCGCAAGGCGCTGGCCAGGCAGGTCGATCTGGGGCCGGCGTGCCAGTACCAGGAGCACGGCTACAAGGAGCTGGAGATTCCGGCGGCGGAGGCGGGCGGCTTCCGCCTGAACAGCGATGCGCTGCACATCTGGCCGCGTGGCGGGCATATGTGCATCGCACTGCCGAATATCGATGGCAGCTTCACCGCTACGCTGTTCCTGCATCTGCAAAGCGACCAGCCCGATACGCCGAACTTCGCCGCGCTGGGCAAGGCCGCCGATGCGCAGCGCTGGTTCGCGGAGGCGTTTCCCGAGCTGTACGCGCTGATGCCCAATTTTTCCAGCGACTACGACACGCATCCGGTCGGCATGCTGGGAACCTTGTCGCTGAAACAGTGGCACGCGCATGGCAATGTCGTGCTGCTGGGCGACGCGGCGCACCCGATGGTGCCGTTCCACGGCCAGGGCATGAATTGCGCGCTGGAGGATGCGGTGGCGCTGACGCGGCATCTGCTGGAGGGCGCATCGCTGCCGGCCGCGCTGGCCGCCTACCAGGCCGAATGCCAGCCGAACGCCGGCGCGATCCAGGCGATGGCGCTGGAGAACTACACGGAGATGAGCCAGCGCGTCAGCAGCGCGGAGTTCGCGCTGGAGCGGCAGTTGTCGAGCTGGCTGGAGCAGCGCTATCCCGAACGCTTTGTGTCGCGCTACCGCATGGTGACGTTCAGCCGCATGCCTTACCTGATCGCCTTCGAGCGCGGCAAGCTTCAATCCGATCTGCTGCGCCAGGCGACGCAGGGACGGCGCAGTTTCGACGAGATCGACCTGACCTGGGTCGCCGAGCATGTGCGGGAGCGCATCCCGCGCCTGCCGGCGACGTTCAATCCCACACCATAGGAAGCAGCAGATGAGCAAGACTTTGAGTTATGGCCAACCGGTCACGCTGGCCGCCGCGAAACACATCGCGGCGGCGGCGGAGAGCGTCGCCCACGAACGCGGTTTGAAACTGGTGGTGACGGTGCTGGACAGCGCCGCGCAGATCGTGCTGGTGCACAGGATGGAGCATGCCAACTACGGCAGCGTGGCGTTTTCCTTCGAGAAGGCCAGGACGGCGGTCAACTTCAAGCGGCCGTCCAAGTTTTTCGAAGACATGATAGCCGACGGCGGCAGCGGCTTGCGGATGCTGGGCAACGCCCATGTCAGCCCGCTGGAAGGCGGCGTGCCCATCGTGTTGGACGACGCGGTGCTAGGCAGCATCGGCGTCTCCGGCGCCACCTCGGCCGAGGACGGCGAGCTGGCCAACCTGGCGCTGGGGGCTTTCCTGGCGTGGACCAAGGCGAAGGAGGGGAATAAATAGCCGTGTTTACTAAAGTCGCCTAAACGCGGCCTTGTTTTTGCGCTTTCTGAAAAACTGATTTTTCCCGATGGTATAAATGCACTGCCGAAAAACGTAGCAGTAACGTTTTGGAAGCAGAAAATATAAGCAAAAATATCAAGGGAGATCACATGCAAGAGCAGCACATTTATCCTGGCTGTCGGCCGCACAGTACGCGGCTGACCGCCATTGCCCTCGCCGTCGCCACGCTGGCATTGGGCGCGACGGCCCATGCGCAGGAGCAGGCAGCCGCGCCGGCGATGCAGAGCGTCACGGTCGCGGGCATCCGCGCCTCGATGGCGGAATCGTTGAACCAGAAGCGCCGCGCCGATTCCTTCGTCGAGGTGATCACCTCCGAAGACATCGGCAAGATGCCGGACAAGAACGTCGCCGACTCGCTGCAACGCGTGGCCGGCGTGTCGGTGGCGACGGCCGGCGGCACCGAGGGCGGCTTCGGCGAGAACGACCGCGTCAGCCTGCGCGCGACGCCGTCCAATATGACCTTGACCACCCTGAACGGCCACACCGTTTCGTCGGGCGACTGGTTCAACCAGAACATCAACAGCGGCGGGCGCAGCGTCAGCTACTCGCTGTTCCCGGCCGAGATGATAGGCCAGGTGGTGGTGCACAAGAGCTCGCAAGCCGACCTGATCGAAGGCGGCGCGGCCGGCACGGTCGATATCGAAACCCGCAAGCCGCTGAGCTTCAAGCAGAAGCTCACCGCCATCGGCACCGCCGAAGCCGTCTACGGCACGGGCGCCGGGAAGTTCGATCCGCAGGTCAGCGCCCTGGTCAACTGGAAGAACGACAGCAACACCGTCGGCATCCTGGCGCAGGCCTTCGAACAGAAGCAATCGCTGCGCCGCTTCGGCCAGGAATTCTTGTGGTGGGACAAGGTCGAGAATATCGATTCGGCCGCCTTGCTGGCCGCCCATCCCGACCTGCGCGGCAAATACCTGTCGCTGCTGACCGGCTCGGCCCTGTTCCAGCAGAAACGCGAGCGTCAGGGCGGCAGCCTGGATGTGCAGGTCAAGGTGTCGCAGGATTTCGGCTTCGACATTTCGGGCTTCTACTCGCGCATGAACGCGCGCAATTCCAACGCCAATTACATGCACGCGCCGGTCGATACCATCGGCGGCGGGGCGCTGCCGTCGGCCTACACGATCAACGGCGACACGGTCACCTCGATCACCTTCCCGGCGGTGTGCTCGGCGCAGAACTGTTCGAAAGCGGTGTCGTCGGCGCAGCACATCATTGCGCGTCCGTCGTCGTACAGCGATTCCGGCTATGTCAACCTGGACTGGAATTATCGCGCCAACGATGCGCTCAGCTTCAAGGGCAAGTTCGGCAAGACCGAGGGCACGGGCTTCTCGCCGGATATCGCCTACGCCGCCAACCAGGCGTATTCGGGCAGCGGCTACACGCTGCACGGCATCGACGCGCCGGCCTCGATCTGGGTCGACAACGCCAAGACCTACACGCCGCGCACGGTGGAGCCGGTCGGCGGCTGGGCCTTCGAAACCAGCGCCACCGACAAGGAAACCTATGGCCAGGTCGACGGCAGCTATGTCACGCCGTGGACCACGCTGCCCAATCTGCGCTTCGGCGTGCGTGCGGCGGACCACAACCGCATCCACGAAGGCCGCTCGGGCGATGTGTCCGACGCTGGCAAGACGGTGGCCAACAATCCGGGCGGCCTGACCAGCTACCCATCCAGCCCGCTCTCCAATGTGCTGGATGGTCCGTGGACGTTCGCGCCCGATGCGGTGGCGGCCTGGGGCGACAAGTATGTCACCTACCGCAAGACCTACAACGGCCAGTTCGTGATCAGCGAGAAATCCAAGGCCGCGTATCTGATGGGCGACCTGAACTTCGAGAGCGTGCAGGGCAATGTCGGCGTGCGCTATGTCCGCACCGATGTCGAGGTGGCCAACCGTTCGCCGGAAGCCGTGTGGGATCCGGTACGCACCAACAACCGCTACGGCAATTTCCTGCCCAGCCTGAACCTGCGACGCGAGCTGGGTCCGGACCTGACCTTGCGCGCCTCGGCCAGCCGCACGATGGCGCGTCCCGACATCGGCACGCTGGGCAATATCGATCTGAACGATCTGACGCTGAACGGCAGCGGCGGCAATCCCAACCTCAAGCCCATCATGTCGAACAACTTCGACCTGGGCCTGGAGTGGTATTTCAAGCCGCGTTCGATGGTGTCGGTGGGGCTGTACAAGATGCAGATCGGTTCCTACATCACCTTCGGTTCGTCGCGTGAGCAGTTCTTCAACCGCCGCCAGAACAAGATCACGACCTATGCGATGACGTCGGCGCTGAACACCAAGGCGGAAGTGCAGGGCCTGGAGCTGCAATACATCCATGACCTGGGCAACGGCTTCGGCTTCAACACCAACTACAGCTATGCCGACGGCAAGGAAACCGGCCGCGCGCCGACTTCCGCCTGCGCCGAGGATAACAACTGCGACATGGTCGGCACTTCGCGCAATTCGGCCAACGGCGGTGTGTTCTTCGAGAATGCCAAGTTCAGTGCGCGTATCAACTACAGCTACCGTTCGACTTACTTGAACGGGTTGGACCGCCGCAGCGCGATCTACCAGGGCGGCGTCGGCAACCTGTCGGCATCGTTGCAATATGCGATCACCGAGAACCTGAGCCTGTCTTTCGAGGGCAAGAACCTGAACGATCCTATGCTCGTATCGTGGTCTGGCAGCAAGGACCGTCCGAGCGCCTTCTACAAGAACGGCCGCCAGTTCTTCCTCGGACTGCGCGCCAAGATGTGATGCACGCCAGACGGTGCTGACCGGAAGATCTGAACCCCTCGCCGGGTTCAGGTCTTTTTTTGCCTTGGGCCCATAATCCAGTAACACTCAATGAAAACCCTGCAACCATGACTTCTATTGTTTCCCTGAGCTCCCACGCCGACGGCATGCTGGCGCGTGACTGGCAGTTCCGCCTGCTGCCTTCCGATCCCCAGGCCGCAGGCCGCGCCGCACTGACCCAATGGCATGCGGCCAGTGTGCCCGGCCATGTGCACACCGACCTGCTGGCCTTGAAGCTGATCGCCGATCCCTACCAGGAGCATGAGGAAGCAGGGTTGCAATGGATAGGCAACGCGGGCTGGGAATATCGTTTGCGCTTCGACGTGGATGCGGCGACGCTTGCGCATGGGCGCCAGCATTTGGTGCTGGATGGCGTCGATACTTTCGCGGACATCTGGCTCAACGGCGTCAAGCTGCGGTCGACGGCCAACGCTTTCCGCAGCTGGCGCCTGAATGTGCGCGGCATGTTGAAGGCCAGCGGCAACGAGCTGCTGGTGCAGCTGCATTCGCCTATCGGCCGCATGCTGCCGGCGGTGCAGGCGATGCCGCACAAGTTGCAGGGCAATTATCCGTCGCCCTACGGCGATGAGCCGCGCGATGCGATGACGGCCAACTTCGTGCGCAAGCCGGGCTATCACTACGGCTGGGACTGGGGGCCGCGCTTTGTCACGGCGGGCATCTGGCGTGCGGTCAGGCTGGAGACGGGCGATGTGGTGCGTCTGGCCGAGATGCATGTGCAGCAGCTGGAAGTGAACGCGGAACGCGCGCGCTTGAATGTGCAGTGCTCGCTGCGGCTGGACCGTGCCGCGCCCCTGAAGCTGCAACTGACGCTGATAGACCCGGACGGGCAGCAGGTGCGCAGCGTCACGCGGATGCTGGCGATGCAGGCAGGGATGCAGCGGGAGCAGTTCGCGGTGCAGGTCGATCGTCCGCGCCGCTGGTTCCCCAATGGTTATGGCGAGGCTGCGCTGTACACGTTGTTGGTGCAGGTCAGCGATGCGAATGGCGTGGTGCTGGAGCAGCGTCGCCGGGTTGGCTTGCGCAGCGTGGAGTTGCGGCGGGCGCGTGACCAGTGGGGGCGGCAGTTCCATTTTGTCGTCAACGGGATTTCGGTGTTCGCCAAGGGCGCCAATGTGATTCCTTTCGATATGTTCCCCAATCGCGTCAGCTCCGCGGCGATGCGTGGGATATTGAAGTCGGCGCAGAAGGCCAATATGAATATGCTGCGCAACTGGGGCGGCGGCTATTACGAGTGCGATGAGTTCTACGATATCGCCGACGAGCTCGGCTTGATGGTTTGGCAGGACTTCATGTTCGGCGGCGGCGTGGTGCCGGCCTACGATGCGCGCTTCCGCAACAATGTGCTGTTCGAAGCGGTGCAGCAGGTGCGCCGCTTGCGCGAGCATGCCTGCGTCGTGCTCTGGTGCGGCAACAACGAGGAGGAGACGGCCTGGAAGGATTGGGGCATCGGCGCCAAGCTGAAGGCCGAGGCGCCGGAGTTCGCCGCGACTGTCTGGGATGGCTATGTGCAGTTGTTCGGCACGCTGCTGCGCAAGGTAGTTGCCAAGCATGGCGGTGGCATGGGGTATTTGTCCAGCTCGCCTAGCAATGATCTGGATGGGCCGGCCAATGATTCCAACAATGGCGACAAGCATTACTGGGATGTGTGGGCGGGCTCGAAGCCGGTGGAGGAGTATCAGCGGGAAACGCCGCGCTTCATGTCGGAGTTCGGCTTGCAGGCCTGGCCGGTGGCGGCCACCATCGACAGCGTGATCGCGCGCAAGCATCAGCAGATTGATTCGATGGAAGTGCGGGCGCATCAGAAGTTTCTGGCGGGGGCTGGCAATGACAGGATCTTGCATTACATCCGCGCCAATTATCGGGAGCCGGCTGGCTTTGCCGATTTCGTCTACCTGAGTCAGGTGATGCAGGCGGAGGGGATAGAGCTGGCAAGCCTGCACCATCGCGCCAGCATGCCGCGTACGATGGGCTCGCTTTATTGGCAGCTCAATGATGTGTGGCCGGGGGCGTCATGGGCAAGCGTCGATTACTACGGGCGTTGGAAGGCGCTGCAATTCCATACGCGCCGGTTCTTTGCGCCGGTGATCGTTTCGGCCAGCCGAGACGGCGGCGTTACCCGTGCGACGCTGGTGTCCGACAGCCAGCAGACGCAGATCGGCGAGCTGCGCATGCGGGTGATGGACATGCATGGCCGCTGTCTGCGCGAGGAATCCGAACAGCACGTGATGCGGCCCGTTGCGGCGGTGCAGGTGGCCAGTTACTGCGATGATTATCTGCTGGGGCAACTCGATCCGCGCCGTCATGTGGCGGTGTTCGAGTTGACTCTTGGCGGCCAGGTGGTGTCGCGCAGCGTGGTGTACTTCGTGGCGGCCAAGGAGTTGGACTTGCCGGATCCGGGCCTGCATGCCGAGTTGAGCGAGCAGGGCGACCATGTGCGTCTCGAACTGTCATGCAAGGCGCTGGCGCGTGCGGTGTGGGTGGAGTTCGAAGGGCTGGACGTGGAGGTGTCGGACAACGCGCTGACCATGCTGGCCGGCGAGCGGCGCGTGCTGCGCGTCAGCGGCGCTGGCATAGCCGATCTGCGCCGCTGCCTGAAGCTGCGCCACGTGGGTGCGGCGGTCTGATCTGCTGCCAGATTAAGTCAGGTCGGGTCAGGTCTTTGGGGCAATACTGGATATATGCCCCAAGCGAACATTGAGGGGCTAATTCAATAACTTCAACGTACGCAAAAAGGAGTCATCATGGCAGGCGAATTTAGTATCATTCATGGCTACAACCCTCTGTACCGAGACGTAGATACCAATACTCGGGCTGTAAACTTCAAGTCGTTCGGTTGGAACCCTGTGGGGGGGCGGCCGATTGCTTTCGTAAGTCGACGAGTGGCAATGGAAAACTCCAGAGCGTCTCAAAATGCGCAACAACCCCAACCTGCCGCCTATCCTCGTTTGGATCATCAAGGACATATCGTCTCTCAAGCGATAATGAATCGCTATCTTAATCAGCGCATGATCGATCTCAGCGCTTTTGGCGACACTACCGCAGCTGCGTTGACTACACGCATTGGACTGCAGCCCGACTTCGCTTGGCTTCAACCAGTTATCGCCTACGCAAATGCGATGACGGCTCTCCGCTGGGCCGATACACTCACCATCGCGCACGACCCTGCACGGGAAATGGACACGGCGGAAGAACGCTTGGGTTACCTGTTCTCCTACATCACCTGGAATCCTGTGAATATTTGCAGAGCGCCCGATGATGGACAGCGTGAGTCCTACCCTGGCGACCTCATTGATCTTCAAGTGTTGGCGCGGTTGAATGGAGTGGCTGGCGTTAATGCTGGCTGGCTCACGGCGGCTAACAACCTGGCAAGGATAGCCGCCCCCACGCCGGCTGATATTCGCGCCTATATCGTAGCGAGCATCGGGACGCTCGGCGGCCAGATCCAGGCCCCAACTGGCTTCTATATGTTGCCATGGCGTGAGTGCGTTGCTCCTCGAGTATGAAACGCATAGCCGCAGACGCTACTTCCGGCGGCGATGTCGGCTCATGCCTTCGGGCTTGCGCCTGGCAGCGGCATGCGGCGCACCAGCAGCATCGCGGGCACGGCGCTGAGCAGCACCCACAGGAAGAAATGCTGGTAGCCCAGCGCCGCCTGGATGTCGCCGCTGATCACCTTGAAGATGACGAAGCCCAGCTGCATGATGCCCGACGCCAGCGCGTAGTGCGCGGCGCTGTATTTTCCCACCGATAGCACCTGGATGATGAACAGGATCAGGCCGACGAAGCCGAAGCCGTAGCCGAACATCTCCACGCTGACCGCCGCTGTGATCACCCACAAATCGGTCGGCATCTGCGTGCTCAGGAAGTAGAACACCAGATTGGGCAGGTTCACCGCCAGCACCAGCCAGATCAGCGCACGGCGCAGGCCCAGCCACGCGGCGAAGTAGCCGCCGCCCAGGCTGCCCAGGATGAAGGTCAGCGTGCCTGCCGTGCCATAGACCGAACCGATCTGCCCCGTGCTCAAGCCCAGCCCGCCCAACTCCCGCGCTTCGCGCAGGAACAGCGGCGCGATGGTCTGCACCTGCGCCTCGCCGGCGCGGAACAAGATGATGAAGACCACGCACAGCCAGATGTCCGGCTTGCGGAAGAAATCGCGGAACACATCGCGCAGCGTCTCGCCCGCGCTCATCTCCGACTTGGCGGGTGCGGCCGTGTGCGGGATCGCCACCGTATGGTAGGCGCCGATCGCCAGCATGATGGCCGCCAGCAGCAGGAAGATGATGGACCAAGCCACCCGCACATCGAACTTGCTTTCCAGGTGGCCGGCCAGGATCACCAGCCCGCCGAGCGAGACAAACTTGCCCGCATTGAAGAACGCACCGCACCAACCCGCGTAACGCGCTTGCTGGTGCTCGTTCAGGTGCATGATGTAGAGGCCGTCGGCGGCGATGTCGTGGGTGGCGGCCGACAGCGAGGCCAGCATGAACACCGCGATGCAGGCAGCAAAGTAGCCCGGCAGCTGCAAGGCCAGCGCGACCAGCCCGAAAGCGCAGCCGGTGATCCACTGGCAGACGATGACCGTGCTTTTCTTGTTCGAGGTCAGCTCCAGCAGCGGGCTCCACAGCGGCTTGATGACCCAGGCCAGGCCGAGGAAGCCGGTCCAGTGCGTGATCTGCTCATTCGAGATGTGCAGGCTCTTGAACATCAGGCTGGCGACCAGGGCGACCGCGTAGAACGGCAATCCTTCGGCCAGGTACAGGCTGGTGATCCAGCGCAGCGGATGGCGCATATTGTCGGTGTGGTGATCCATCGTCGGTCTTTCCGGAAAAGCGCGGCGTACGGGCGTGACGCGGCCGGCCCGTGTGGCTACGGGCCGGCGCTGCGGACGGTGAGGGAATTCCCGGCGCGAGCCGGGAAGGGGCGAATGAAGCTTACGGCGCCGGGCTGGCGCCCGGTTCAGGCGGCACGCTGGCGGGGCTGCTGCCCCAGTGTGCGGCGGCCGGGTCGGTAGACAGTTGCATGCGCAGCTGGCCGCCGCGTTGCAGTTGTTCCCAATCCAGCCAGACCTTGTCGTGCGGGCGGGCGTTCCAGCTCAACTGCGTGACGAAAGAGGGCTGTGCCGCCGGCGACAGGGCCGAGGTGGCGGCTGGCAGGGCATCCTTCTCGATGCTCAGCTGCTTGCCGTTGCCCAGGTCGACCTGCGCCTTGGCGAACTTAGGCTCATGCAGCAGGAAGCGGCCGCTGCCCGGCGTGGACGGGTAGATGCCCAGCGCGCTGAACACATACCAGGCCGACATCGTGCCCAGATCGTCGTTGCCGGTGACGCCGTTGGGCGCGTTGCTGAACAGGGTTTCGGCGGCGCGCAGCACGGTCGTGGTCTTCCACGGCTGGCCGATCAGCGTGTACATCCACGGCGCATGCAGGTCCGGCTCGTTGTTCGGATTGTAGTGGTACTGGTTGTAGTAGTTGTACGCACCCATCACCCATTCCTTGCGCACCGCCTGGAAGGGATCGGCGCGCAGCGCGTCGTAGGCGAAGAAGGCGTCGAGGCGGCGCGCGGTCTGCTCGCGTCCGCCCATCGCCTTGACCATGCCGCCCACGTCCTGCTGCACCAGCCACTGGTACTGCCATGCCGTGCCTTCGTGGAAACCGTGCTCGGCGCGGGGCGTGTAGCTGCCGTCGATCTCGGTGTACCACTGGCCGTCGCTGGTCTTGGCGCGCGGGAAGCCCTGGAAGCCCAGCGCCTTGTCTTGCGCGCTGGTATCCCACACATTGCGCCAGTTGCCGGCGCGCTTGCGCAGCAGCGCAGCGTCATCCTTCTTGCCCAGCGCTTCGGCCATGAAGGCCAGCGCGCCGTCGGCCTGCGCGTATTCCATCGTGGCCGAGCCGCCGTGGTGCGGATCGACATCCATGCCCTTGGCGCGGAACGACAGGTCGTACTGCACATAGCCCTTGGACAGGTAGCTCGGATTGCCGGCGCGGCCTTCGTTGCGGCTGCCGAACGGCGGCACGCCGAAGGCGTTTTCACGCAGCGCCGCGTAGGCTTGCTGCTCGCGGCCCTTCAGCGCGCCGTAGCGCCACAGGTCGACCAGGAAAGGCGTGACCGGGTCGCCCGTCATCACGTTCGATTCGAAGTTGGCGTAGCCCCAGCGTGGCAGCCAGCCGCCCTGGTCGCGGATCTTCAGCACGGAATCGGCGATGTCGCGCGCGCGCTCGGGACGCAGCAGCGCGATCAGCTGGTTCTGTGCGCGGTAGGTGTCCCACAGCGAGAAGAATTCGTAGTAGGTGGACTTGCCGGACGAATGAATGCGGTCGTCGTAGCCGCGATAGCGGCCGTCGCTGTCGTTGCCGGTCAGCGGTTGCAGCAGCGAGTGGTACAGCGCGGTGTAGAACACGGTGCGCTGGTTCTGGTCGGCGCCTTCGATGTTGACCGACTTGAGTTCCTGCTGCCACGCCTGCTGCGCCTGCTCGCGCATGTTGTCGAAGCTGCGCGGCGCGCCCTGGGCGTAAGCGTCGGCGCGCAGATTGCGGCGGGCGCCGTCGGCGTCCACGTGCGAGATGGCGCTGATGGCCGTCACCGCCTTGCCGTCCTTGACGTCGAAGGTGAACCAGGCGCCGTGCGGGCGGCTGTCGCCTTGCTGGCTCAGCAGCTTGGAGCCGGGCAGGCCGCCGTTTTCATTCCACACGCCGTGGGCGCTGAACGGACGGTCGAATTCCATGCGGAACCAGGTGGCGTACTGGGCGCCGCCGCAGAAGCTGCGGGTGACGATCTTGCCTTCGACGGTGCGTTCGTCGACCACGCGCAGGCTGCTGCCGACCACCGAGTGGCGCTCGTTGGCCTGGCCCAGGTTGACCAGCACATGGCCCTGCGCTGTGCCCGGCGCGAAGGTGTAGCGCTCGGCGGCCGCGCGGGTCAGCGCGGTGGTCTCGGCGACGATGCCGCCGTAGCTGGTCAGCTTGACCTTGAAGTAGCCGGCTTCGCCGACTTCGCCTTCATGGGTGTAGTCGGCGGCGTATTTCTTGTGGTCGAAGCTGCCGGGCTTGCTGATATCGAAATTGCCGCCGGGGCCGATGCTGCCGGTGACGGGCAGCACGGACAGCTGGCCGCCTTGCTCCCAGCAGCCGGCGCCAGACAGGAAGAAGTGGCCGAAGCCGCGTATCTTGGGATCGGTGTAGTGCCAGCCGGCGTAGTGCTCGCCGATGGGGCTGACTTGCAGCATGCCGAACGGCGCCGATGCGCCAGGGAAGGTGTTGCCGTCGTCCTGGGTGCCGATGAAGGTGTTGACCGGCGCTGGCGACGTTACCGGCGCGGCGGCCTGGCTGATGCAGGCGGTGCCGAGCAGGGCGCCCGTCAGCAGCGGCAGCAGGGATTTGGACGGTGGGAAGATGTGCATTACGGTTTCCTCAGTGTGCGGGTGTCAAGTTGCATATGCTTGCATGTATAGCATCGGCAAAAATCGGGGTCAACGCGGGCGGAAAAACGGCGGGCAGTTTAACGGCTTTTAGTAAACACGGCCCGCCGTGGCGCTTACTTGTCGAGCGCCTTGAAGCGCACGGCCGCGCCGCCGCCGGGCGCCAGCCACAGCGCCAGCATGTCTTCGCGGCCGACTTCGCGGGTTTCGATGACGATGTCGTAGGGGTTGGTGTCCCAGTGGGCCTTGGCGCCGTCGCGGTAGATCTGCGCCTGGTAGCGTTTGGACGGCGCCAGGAAGTCCAGCTTGAGGTTGAGCGTGCGCGCGGTTTCGTTGCTGAGCGCGCCGAGGAACCAGTCGGCGCCGCCGCGCTGCTGGCGCGCCATGGCGACGTACTGGCCCACTTCGCCGGCGATGGCGCGGCTCTGCTCCCAGTCGGTCGGCACGTCGACGATGAACTGGAAGGCGTCGCGCCGGGCTTCGTAGTTTTCCGGCAGGTCGGCGGCCATGTGGATGGGGCTGTACAGCACCACGTACAGCGACAGCTCCTTGGCCAGCGTCGAGCGCACGCGGTTCTCGGAGGTCTCGCCGTTGGGCTTGAGGTTGAAGATGCCGGGCGTGTAGTCGAACGGCCCGGACAGCATGCGCGTGAACGGCAGGATGGCGGTGTGTTCGGGCGGGTTCGGCGGGAAACCCCAGGCGTTGTATTCCTGGCCGCGCGCGCCTTCGCGGGTGATCCAGTTCGGATAGGTGCGGCGCAGGCCGGTATCCTTGATCGGCTCGTGGGTGTCGATGCTGATGTGGCGCTTGGCCGCCTGCTCGACCGAGCGCAGGTATTCGCCGGCCATGTACTGGCCGTCGTGCCATTCGTAGCGCACGCGGCCCTGCTCGTCGATGCGCTTGATCTTGGCGTTGTCGGCCACGTAGCCGGTCTTCACCTGCGTCACGCCGTTGTCGCGGTAGTAGTCGTAGGCGGCGTCCATCTGGCTGGCGTAGTGGCTGACCGCGCCCGAGGTTTCGTGGTGGCCGATCAGCTGCACGCCAGTCTTCTTGCCATAGGCGGCGATGGCTTTCATGTCGAAGTCGGGATAGGGCTGGGTGAACTTGAACAGGTCGCCGTTGTCCGGCCATTCGCCATCCCAGCCCACGTTCCAGCCTTCGACCAGCACGCCGGCGAAGCCGTACTTGGCGGCGAAGTCCATATAGCGCTTGGTTTCGGCGGTGGTGGCGCCGTGCTTGTCGCCGGACGACCAGGTCTTCTGCCACAGGTGCATGGCCCACCAGATGCCGACGTACTTGCCCGGCTTGACCCAGGAAACGTCGCCCAGCTTGTTCGGTTCGTTCAGGTTCAGGATCAGGTCGGAGTTCAGCAGCGAGGGCGCGTCCGGCGCGATCTGCACGGTGCGCCATGGCGATTTGAAATCGGTGCGGGTCTTGACCTTGATGCCGTCATACCACGGCGTCAGGTCGGCCTTGAAGACGCCGTCGCGCTGCTGCGCCAGCGTCATCGACGCGTAGTCGGTCAGCGCCGCTTCGTGGATGCTCAGGTGTACGCCGGAGGCCAGGCGCATGGTGAATGGCGTTTCGACGTGCACGGCTTCGCGCAGCGAGGTGTTGCGGTACAGGTATTCCAGGCTGCGCCAGGCGCGGGCGGGGATCCACCAGGCGCGCGTGGCGTCGACTTCGGGCAGCACGAATTCGCTGGATTCATCGACGATCTCGACCTGGTCCATGCCGGGCTGCTTGGGCACCTCGTAGCGGAAGCCTATGCCGTCGTCGAACACGCGGAAGCGTACGGTGAAGCGGCCGGTGCTGCCGCCAGCGCCGAAGTCCACGCGCAGCTCGTTGTGTTTGTCGCGCACCAGCTTGCGTTCGCCCCAAGGCTGGGTCCATTGCGTGTCGGCCGAGGCGGGCGCGCTGGCGACGATGCGGTAGCCGTCGCCAAACGCGGCCTGGTCCTTGAACACCAGGCCCAGGCGCGAGTTGGCGATGACTTCCTTGCCGCGGTAGCTGACCTTGTAGCTTGGATGGGCGCGGTTGTCGCTGACGGTGACGACGACGGCGCCGTCGGGGGATTGCACGCTCAGGTCGGCGGCGCCGGCAAGCGGCGCTATCAGGGCGAGCAGCAGAATGGTACGGGTATGCATGGAGGCGGCTCCAGGTGATCGGTGGTGAAAAGGGCCGCGCCGGACCGGCGCGGCCTGGTGCTTACAGCAGTTGCAGGATCGCGGCCAGCGACGGCGGGGTGGCGCCGTGGCCTTGGCAGGCGGCCGCGCCGGCGGCCACCGCGAAGCGCAGGTGTTCCTCGGGCGTGTCCAATGGCTTGCGCATCAGACTGTACAGCAAACCGGCGATGCTGGCGTCACCGGCGCCGACGGTATCGGCCACCGTGACCGGCACGGCCGGCGCGCTCCAGCGCTGCGCGCCGATGTGCAGCTCGGCGCCTGCTTCGCCCCGGGTGTAGAGGCAGATCGCTTCGGGATTCCAGCTGCGCAGCGTGGCCAGCGCGGCATCGATGTCGAAGGTGCGGAACAGGCCGGCCAGATCTTCGTCGGACACCTTGATGACGTCGGCCAGCCCGGCCATGCGGCGCAAGGTGCTGTCGTAGCCGGCGTCCATCAGGTTGCGGAAGTTGGGATCGTAGCTGATGCGTACCCCGGCGTCCTTGAGCGTCTGCGCCAGCGCCACCAGCTTGCCGGCCAGCGGCTCGCGGGCCAGGCTGATGCCGCCGAAGTGCACCCAGCGCGCCTGGCCGATCCAGCCGGCCGGCAGCTGCGCCGGATCGAAGTGCAGGTCGGCGCTGTCGCTGCCGATGAAGAAGTAGCTGGGTGGCGAGCGCCGGTGCACCACCGCCAGCAGCGGCGCCTTGGGCAGGCGCTGGAGGAAGCGCAAGTCCAGCCGCGCTGCCGTGCTGGCCTGCCACAGCGCCTCGCCGAACACGTCGGTGCTGATGGCGCCGGCGAAGGCGGTCGGCACGTCCAGGCCGGCCATCACGCGCGCCACGTTCCAGCCGGAGCCGCCGACCTGGCTGGTCCAGCCGTTGCCGCCGTCGGCGTCGACGATCATATCGGTGAGCGCCTCGCCGGCCACGACAAAGCTCGGCAATGCGACATCAACCATGCTCGTTGCCCAATACGTTCAGCACTTCGTAGCAGGCGCCCATGGTGTGGTAGTCGGTCTTGCCGGCCGGGCTCTTGTAGATGCAGATCTTGCTGTTGTCGGCCGCCAGGATGCGGTACCAGGCGCCGTGCTTGTGGTCGACGAAATGCTGCCAGCTGTAGTCCCACAGGCGCTGGTACCAGTCCCAGTAGACGGCGTCGCCGCTGCGGTGCGCCAGCAGGGCGGCGGCGGCCAGCGATTCGGCCTGAACCCAGAAGTACTTGTCGCCGTCGCAGATCGAACCGTCCGGTGCGAAGCCGTAGTACAGGCCGCCGTGCTCGGCGTCCCAGGCGCTGCCGACGGCGGCGTCGAACAGGGCGCGGGCGCGTTCCAGCAGCCATTCCGGCGAGCGCGCCAGGTGGGCCTGGTGGCGCTCCAGGATCAGCAGCAGCTTGCACCATTCGGTCAGGTGGCCCGGCTGGTAGCCCCACGGACGGAAGATGTTGTTGCGGTTGTCCTTGTTGTAGTCGGCGTCGACCGACCAGTCGGCGCGGTAGTGTTCCCAGATCAGGCCGCCGGACAGGGCCGCCTGCCGCACCGTGATGTTGTGCGCCAGCGTCTCGGCGCGCAGCAGGTAAGGGCGGTGGCCGGTCGCCTCGAAGGCGGCGATCAGCGCTTCGCAGGCGTGCATATTGGCGTTCTGGCCGCGATACGGCGCCAGCTCCGTCCAGTCGCCGCTGGCTTCGTCGGCGTACAGGCCGTGGCCCTCGTCCCAGAAGCGCTGCTCCATCAGCGCGAAGGTTTCGGCGATGTAGTCGTTGGCCTCGCTGACGCCGGCCATGCTGGCGTGGGCATAGGCCAGCAGCACGAAGGCCAGGCCGTAGCAGTGGTTGGTGGCGTCGGTGATCAGCTTGTCCGTGCCGTTCCAGCACAGTTCCCAGGCGTAGCCGCCGGTCTGCGGGTTGCGGTGCACGTCGCGCAGGAAGGCGATGCCGTGGCGTACGCGCTGCTGGTACTCCGGCTGGCCGAAGTGGCGATAGGCCATCGCATGGTTGAAGATGAAGCGCGTGCTGCTGACCAGATGGCGGGTGTGGCGGTCGTAGACCGTGCCGTCGTCCTGGTAGAAGTGATAGAAGCCGCCGCTCGGGTCGACGCAGCGGGGATCGTAGAAGGCCATCGTGTGGCGCACATGCGCCAGCAGTACATCGCGGGAGAGGAAATTCGGGGCCATTATCGCTTGTGGTTAGTTTGCGGGGATGGTCTTGGTGGACCGTGGCGCGATTTAATCACAGCGAAAAACGCCGCAGAGGGGGAATCTTTCGCGGACGGCTCAGTTTATCGCGTTTCACTAAACACGCTGCTGTTCGCCCCGCGCGCGACGCCGCGCTTGTTTAGTGAATCTCGCGAAACTGGCGCCCCTGCCGAGGCAGTGTTTGACCTGGCCGCGGCGGCCATGGAAAATTCGTGGCGCCGGCTGGACAGGCGACAGAACAACAAGACCACGGAGATCGAAACATGGAACATATTTCAGGACTGGGCGTCGCCCAGCGCGACGATACGCAGGGCGGCAGCAACACCGCGCCCTTGATGATCGTGACACTACTGTTTTTCCTGTGGGGGCTGCTGACGTCGCTAAACGACGTGCTGATTCCGCACCTCAAGGCGGTGTATTCGCTGAACTATGTGCAGGCGATGCTGGTGCAGTTCTGCTTCTTCGGCGCGTATTTCATCGTCTCGCTGCCGGCCGGCATGCTGATCAAACGGCTGGGCTACCAGAACGGCGCGGTGGCCGGTTTAGTGATCGCCGCCGCCGGCTGCGCGCTGTTCTACCCGGCGTCGACGGGCGGCTACGGCATGTTCCTGTTCGCCTTCTTCGTGCTGGCGGCCGGCATCACGGTGCTGCAGGTGGCGGCCAATCCCTATGTGACGGTGCTGGGCGATCCGGCCACGGCGTCGAGCCGCTTGAGCCTGACGCAGGCGTTCAATTCGCTCGGCACGGCCATCGCGCCGACGCTGGGCGGCTTGCTGATCCTGTCGGGCGGGGTGCTGACCGAGGTGCAGTTCGCGCAACTGCCTAGCGTTGAGCAAGTGGCTTATCAGGCCCAGCAGGCCGGTTCGGTGCGCGGCCCGTATCTGGCGCTGTGCGCGGCCTTGCTGATGCTGGCGGTGCTGTTCGCGCTGGTACGTCTGCCGAAGATCGCTTATGCCGACACCGCCGCGCAGGATGAGGCGCCGGACGCGCCGTTGAAGGCGTCGCTGTTCTCGTACCGCCATCTGGTGCTGGGCGCGATCGGCATCTTCGTGTATGTCGGCGCCGAGGTGAGCATCGGCAGCTTCCTGATCAACTTCCTCGGCGAGGCCGACGTGGCCGGCCTGGCGCCGAGCGCGGCCGCGCACTATGTCAGCTACTACTGGGGCGGCGCCATGGTGGGACGCTTTATCGGCTTCGCCGTGATGCGCTACATCAGCCCTGGCAAGACGCTGGCTTTCAATGCTGCCGTTTCCATCGCGCTGATTTTGCTGGCTATCCTGAGCAAGGGCCATGTGGCGATGTGGGCCATTATCGCGGTGGGCGTGTTCAATTCGGTCATGTTCCCGACCATCTTCAGCATGGCGCTTAATGGCCTGGGCCGGTTCACCGGGCAGGGTTCGGGCGTGCTGTGCATGGCTATCGTCGGCGGCGCCATCGTGCCGTTCGTGCAGGGTTATGTGGCCGATGTGGCCGGGTTGTACACCTCGTTCCTGGTGCCGGCCGTTTGCTACTGCTACATCGTGTACTTTGGCGTCAAGTACGCCGCCATGTACCGCAACGCTCCAAACACCTAGCCCCCCGTCATTCCCGCGCAGGCGGGAATCCATACGGCCTCGGCGAGTACGCGGCGTATGGGTTCCCGCTTTCGCGGGAACGACGGCTCAGCGTTTCCTTGCCGGCATCGCTGCGTCGGCCAGCGGAACGGGTACACCTGCCGCGCCGAACAGCGCTTCGACCATCGGGTCGCGGCGCACCGTCAGCTTGCTGGCGCGCAGCGGGTAACAGGTGTCGTCGATCAGGCGGTGGACACGGCTGCCTTCGCGGCTGATCGTGATGCTCAAGGTAGGACCGTTGTAAAAGTCCTCTGCCATAGACTCCATGCTTTTTCTCCTGGAATGGATGTGGGTATTGTGGCCGGACGCCGGCCGGCGGCGCAATCGGCAATAAGGACTAGGCCTGGCCCCGCCTTATGCCGCCACCAGACTGTCCGATGTGAGTAGCGCGCGGCGCAGCCGGGGCGCGGCGGCTGTCGGCTGGCCCGCCGCCGCCACAGCCGCCGTCACCGCCTGGATATGGCGCCGCGCCTGGCTCGCGCAGCCGCAGTACAGCGCGGTGTAGGTCTGGTAGGCCGCCATCGCTTGCCATGTAGCCGGCAGCAACTCTTGCGGCAACAGCGGATCGCTGCGGCGGCAGTGCTGGTAGCCGTGGCTGACCAGCAGCCGTATCAAGAAAGCCTGCTCATCGCTGATCGCCCCATGCTGGGCCAGCAGCTTGCGCAAGGGCTGGAAGCGTTGCTGGAACTGGCGGTACAACTCATCGGCCGCGTCCAGATCGCAATCGCTGCGGCCGAACAGCGGTTGGCGCATCGCCGCCGCCAATTGCGCGCCGCCTACATCGAACAATGCCAAACCATGTTCTTCCGACGCCGGCATGTCGCGCTCGACGCCGGCCCTGACCCGGTAGGCCGTTGGCCGCGCCAGCAGGTTGGGCGCGAGCTGGCAGTAATCCAGTGTCAGCAGACGCTTGCGCACCGCGCCGTAGCGCGCCGCGCTGATGCCGCCGCTGTTGACCAATATGGTCCAATCCTCGCCGAAACTGCGGGCCGGCGGTATGTCCAGCCGCTGGCGCGCAGCCGCGACGGCCTGTGCGGTGGCCGGAGCCAGCCGGCACAAGCTGCGCCGCCCATGCCGCTCGACCCGCACCGCCTGGTGCGCGGCCAGCCGGAACAGGGCCGTGCGTATCGCCCGCTCCTGGAAGCCCAGCGGCTCCATCAGGGCGATGGCGCTGCCCAGCCACTGGCTGTTCTGCCCGAACAACTGGGCTTCGCTGAACATCAGGATCAGCATGGTGTTCAGGCGTGGCCTGGCTTGTTGCAGACAGGCGTCGAGATAACTGGTGGTGCTCATGTTGTTGCGCTTACAGAAAAGGATGGAGCGGGCGCAGCGCGCAGCCGCCAGTACAAACGTGCCGCGCCGGCCAGGTTGAACCACAGCCACAGGCAGGACGCGCACATCAGCGCCGCCGCCGGCCGCGCCAGCACGTCCGGCTGCCAGCAGGCGGCCGCCAGCGACAGCAGGGCCAGCACATGGGTCCAGAACTGGCGCAGCGCGCGGTGCTCGGGAATGATCTTGGTAATGCCGGGCAGCTTGCAGCGCGGGTCCGGCGCCGCCTCGCGCAGGTGGTACCAGGCCAGGAAGGGCACGATCTTGTACAGCATGCCTTGCACGGCGGACTGCGCGAAGCCGGCCACCAGCAGCACGCCCACCAGCAGGGGCCGCACATTGGAAGCCTGGCTGTCCGACCACAGCCACACGGCCAGCGCGGCCAGCAGGCAGGCCATGGCGGTGCGCCAGTACAGCGTGGTGGGATCGGCCTTGGGACGCTTGCGGCGCGCCAGCAGGTACAGCGTGCAGCCGCCGAACAGGCCGTAGCCCGCCGCCAGCAGCACCTGGCTGGCCAGATGGAACAGCCGGCCCGGCCCGGCCAGTCCGCTCGACAGCGACACCGCCGTCAGCAGCAGGAACAGCGCCGTGGTGTAGCCGCCGGTGAGCAGCGCCGGGTAGGGTGGCGTCACCATGAACATTGGCACCACCTGGAAGGCGATTGCGATCACCAGCAGGCCGACCCAGCCCTGCAGACCCCACATGGCGTGCAGGTCGGTCAGGCGCTCCAGCGGCCAGCTGGCCGCGCCGGGCCAGGCGAAGGCGCCGGCCAGCATGCCGCCCAATACCATCGTCACCACCAGCGCCGCCAGCGCCAGCCGGATGCCGGCCATCACCGCGCCCGCGCCGGGCGCATGCGGACGCCACATGCCGACCGTGCACGCGCCCAGGAACAGCAGCAGCACGCCCAGCAGCGCCGCCATCGCGCAGCGGAACAGCACCGGCTGCTCCAGCCAGAAGGCGGCCGCCAGCAGCAGCGTGCCCACGCACAGGCCCGCATGCACGACCGCGCCCACGGTGCGCGCGCGCGGCACGGCGATGCCGCCGACCACCGGCAGCATCTGCAACAGCGCGCCCACCATCGTCATGCTGAGGCAGCCCAGCACCATCAGGTGCGTCAGCGCCAGCGTCTGCGGCGACCAGCGGCTCAGCAGCGCCGCCGGCCCCTGCCACGCCAGCAGCGCCGCCGCCAGCGCCGCGAACAGCGGCGCGCTGAGGAAGTAGCGCATCGGCAGCGACAGCGGCGGATTGTGTTCGAACGACAGCGCGCGCTGCGGAGCGTCGGCGGCTTTCATGCGGAGGCGGCGTCCGGCACCAGCCAGATCAGCACTTCATAGCGCTGGTCGGCCTGCGGCGTGGTGCGGTGCTGGTAGCCGTAGCGTTGCAGCACGCGGTAGAGCGGGATCGGATCGCGGTCGATCAGCACGCGCAGGCGCTCGTCCGGGCCCAGCGTGTCGATCGCTTCGAGGATGCGCACCATCGGCTCGGGCGGCTCCATGCCGCCCACGTCCAGCAGGCGGGTGCTGCCCAGGTGTTCGGTCGGCGTGTTCATGCGGGGCTCCCGGCTTCGGCTTCGGCCAGGGCCAGGCCTTCCATGCTGGCGACGATGGCCTCGGCCTGGCCCGCCAGCACGCGGTCGGCGTGCGGATACAGGATGCCTTCCTCCTTCAGGTTGTGCTGGCGCATCAGCACGCGCAGCGTGTCGGCATGGTCGAAGAAGGCGTCGCTGTCGCGGCGCATGATGGCAGCGCGCATGTGGGCCAGCTCGGTGCGCAGGTGGCCGTGTTCGGCGCGCATGACGGCGGTGGGGCCGTAGGCATTGCCCATGGCGCGGTCCAGGCAGGGGAACAGGATGCGCTCTTCCTTGTCCAGGTGGCGCTCGAACATCCGCAGAAACAGCGTGAAGCGCGGCGCGGCGGCGGTCCAGTCGCGGCGGGCGATATCGGCCTCGGCCAAGGTGTACTGATCGTCGCAGCGGCGATGATCCTGATCGAGATAGTGGGCGATCGTATGCATGCTGTTGTCCTTCGTTATGTGCTGGTAGGCATTGTCCCACCCGCTGAAGCGGAATTTCTTTGATTCACATCAAGGATTTCCGGCTTGACGGCGGGATACAGTTCGTTCGCCGTTTGGCCATGATTTTTTTACCCGTGCCTCAACCCCCACATGAATCGAACCGACTCTCCCGTTTCCACCCCCACGCGGCCCATTGAGCTGGTGTGTCCCGCCGGCAGCCTGCCAGCCTTGAAGGCCGCCGTCGATCTCGGCGCCGATTGCGTCTACCTGGGCTTCCGCGACGCCACCAATGCGCGCAATTTCGCCGGCCTCAACTTCGACGATGCCGCCATCGCGGCCGGCATCGCCTACGCCCACGAGCGCGGCCGCAAAGTGCTGCTGGCCCTGAACACCTACCCACAGCCCGACACCAGCGCGCTGTGGCGCAGCGCCATCGACCGCGCCGCTGCAGCCGGCGTCGACGCCGTGATCCTGGCCGATCCCGGCCTGATGCAATATGCCTGCGACCACCACCCGTCGCTGCGACTGCATCTGTCGGTGCAAGGCTCGGCCACCAACGCCGAGGCGATCAATTTTTACCAGCGCCACTTCGGCATCGCCCGCGCTGTGCTGCCCCGCGTGCTGTCGCTGGCCCAGGTCGAGCACGTCGTGAAAAACACCGATGTCGAGATCGAAGTGTTCGGCTTCGGCAGCCTGTGCGTGATGGTCGAGGGCCGCTGCGCGCTGTCGTCCTACGTGACCGGCGAATCGCCCAACACCCACGGCGTTTGCTCGCCGGCCAAGGCAGTGCGCTGGCAGCAGAACGCCAACGGCCTGGAATCGCGCCTGAACGGTGTGATGATCGACCGCTACACGCCGCAGGAAAACGCCAGCTATCCGACGCTGTGCAAGGGCCGCTTCGAAGTCGAGGATGAAACCTATTACGCGGTCGAGGAACCGACCAGCCTGAACACGCTGGAATTGCTGCCGCAGCTGCTGGAGATGGGCGTGCGGGCGGTCAAGATCGAAGGGCGGCAGCGCAGTCCAGCCTATGTATCGCAAGTGACGCGGGTGTGGCGCGAGGCGCTCGACCAGTGCATGGGCAATGCCGCGCGCTACTCGGTCAAGCCGGGCTGGATGTCCGAACTGAACACCCTGGCGGAGGGGCAGCAGCACACGCTGGGCGCCTATCACCGCTCGTGGAAATGAAACCTGGAGTCACCATGATGAAACTTGCATTGGGTCCGCTGCTCTACTATTGGCCGCGTGCCGAAGTGATGGCGTTTTATGAAGAGATCGCCGCAACGCCGGTCGACATCGTCTACCTGGGCGAAACGGTGTGCTCGCGCCGCCACGAACTACGCGCCGCCGACTGGCTGGAACTGGCGGCCATGCTGGAGGCGCGTGGCAAGCAGGTGCTGCTGTCCTCGCTCGCGCTGATCGAATCGAGCGCCGACTTCGGCGCCCAGCGCCGGCTGGCGGGCAACGGCCGCTATCGGGTCGAGGCCAACGACATGGGCGCGGTGCAGCTGTTGTCGGGGCAGGGCGGCTTTGTCGCCGGCCCGCACCTGAACATCTACAATCCGCCGACGCTGTCGCTGCTGCACGGACTGGGCGCGCAGCGCTGGGTCATGCCGCTGGAGATGGGACGCAGCGGGCTGCGGCATATGCAGGCGCAGCGCCCGGCCGGCATGGAGACGGAAGTGTTTGCCTTCGGCCGCATGCCGCTGGCGTTTTCGGCGCGCTGCTTCACCGCCCGCAACCGCAACTTGCCCAAGGATGATTGCCGCTTCAGCTGCATCGAACATCCCGACGGCCTGATGATGCGGACCAAGGAGAAGCAGGAATTCCTGGTGTTGAACGGCATCCAGAGCCAGTCCGCGCTGGTGTACAACCTGATCGGCGAAATGGACGAGATGAGCGCGATGGGCGTCGATGTTGTGAGGCTGAGCCCGCAGTCCCAGCATATGCCGCGGATTATCGCGGCCTTCGACGCTGCGCGTGGCGGCGCCTCGCAGGCCACGCCGACGGCGCAAGCCATGGAAGCGCTGCTGCCGGCCGCCGCCTGCAACGGCTATTGGTACGGCCAGCCCGGACTCGACTATCACCTGGAGCACGCAGCATGAATCCCGTCGTCAATCATCAATCGGGCGCGGCGCGGCCGCTGCCTGCGGCGCTGGCGGCGTTCGGCCGTCTGCTGCCGGCCTATCCCGGCGCGTTCCTGTGCGTGGCCGCGCTGAACCTGGTGCTGCGTCCGCAGTTGCCGGACGATGTGCGCGCCAGCCTGCAGGGCAAGCATATGCGCGTGTGCGTCACCGATGGTGGCGTGTCCTTCGACTTCACTTGGCGCGGACAGGGCTTCGCGCCGCTGCGCTCGGCGGGCGAGCCGGACCTGGAAATCGGCGCCTGCACGCGTGACTTCATCGCCCTGGCCCGGCGCGAGCAAGACCCGGATACGCTGTTCTTCTCGCGTCGCTTGTCGATGCAGGGGGATACGGAATTGGGATTGCTGGTCAAGAACACGCTGGACGCGACCGCGCTGCCGTTGACGGAACTGGGCAAGCAGGCCTTGACCCGCTTGCTCGACAGTCTGCCGGGCCGTCGCGCCCGCGCCTAGTGGTTGCGGCGCACGCTGAAGCGGGCGAACAGCGGTTCGATGTGCGCCAACAGCTCGTCGCCGGGATAGCCGGCGACGGCGCTGGTCAGCAGCGCCTGGTCCTGGCAGCCGGTGGCGCGGAATTCCTGCAACACATAGTTGTCGACGCCCAGCTGGGATAAGGTCTGCGCCAGCGCCGTCAGCTGCGCCGGCGGCAGCTGGGCCGGATGCACGGTGGTGCGGCACTCGTAGTCGACACCGCTGGCCAGCACGGCGGCGATGCTGTCACGCACCGGATCGCCGCTGCCGGCCACGCCGGTGACGGCGGCGTAGTGGGCGAACGGCGCTTTCACGTCCAGCCCCACCCAATCGAGCAACGGCAGCAGGCCGGCCAGGCGCTCAGGATAGATGCCCGCCGTTTCCAGTCCGATCTTGAAGCCCAGCGCCCGCACCTGGCCGATGGCGCTTGCCAGCGCCGGGTCCATCGTGGCCTCGCCGCCGCAGAACACCACCGCATCAAGCAAGCCCACGCGCCGTTCCAGCGCCGACAGAATGTCCGCCCACGGCAGCGGGCTGGCGTTCGTGCGCGGTTGCAGGTGCGGGTTGTGGCAGTAGCCGCAACGCCACGGACAACCCTGCACGAACACCACGGCCGACAGCAGGCCGGGATATTCGGTGGCGCTGAACGGCGTGTAGCCGCCCACCTTGAGGCTGGCCTGGCCCATGTCAGCGGCCTGCGTTGACAGCGGCTTCGCTGAAGAATTTGCGTTCATGGAACTCGCCCTGCTTGCCGATGTTGAAGGAGGCAAGCGGACGGTGATAGCCCATCACGCGGGTCCAGATCTCGCATGGCTGGCGTTCGGCGTTGTCGAGTTCGGCGATGGTGGTTTGTGGCAGATTGTTCATGAGAGTTCCTTGGTTGGGTTTAAAAAGTTCAGGCATGGACGGCTTGTTTGCGGGCCAGCAGCTCGGCATCGCATTTCGGGCAGTAGGCATGGCTGCCGTTCAGGTAGCCGTGCTTGGGGCAGATCGAGAAGGTCGGCGTGACCGTGATGTAAGGCAGGCTGAAACGGCTCAGCGCGCGCCGCACCAGCGAGCGGCAGGCGTCCGCGCTGGACAGCGCCTCGGTCATGTACAGGTGCAGCACCGTGCCGCCGGTGTACTTGCGCTGCAAGGCGTCCTGCTGCTCCAGCGCCTCGAACGGATCGTCGGTGTAGCCCACCGGCAGCTGCGAGGAGTTGGTGTAGTAGGGCATGTCCGCCGTGCCGGCCTGGCGGATGGCCGGATAGCGCTTGCGGTCTTCCTTGGCGAAGCGGTAGGTCGTGCCTTCGGCCGGGGTGGCTTCCAGGTTGTACATATGGCCGGTTTCGGCCTGGAATTCGACCATGCGGGCGCGCACGTGGTCGAGCAGGCGCAGCGCCAGTGCGCGGCCCCAGTCGCTGGTGATGTCGCGCTCGCCGCGTGTATCGAAATTGCGCACCATCTCGTTGATGCCGTTCACGCCCAGCGTGGAGAAGTGGTTGCGCAGCGTGCCCAGGTAGCGCTTGGTGTAGGGGAACAAGCCATTATCCATATGGCGCTGGATCACCTTGCGTTTGATTTCCAGGCTGTCGCGGCCCAGTTCCAGCAGGCGGTCCAGCGCGGCCAGCAGGCCGTCCTCGTCGCCGCGATGCAGATAGCCGAGGCGCGCGCAGTTGATGGTGACGACGCCCAGCGAACCGGTCTGCTCGGCCGAACCGAACAGGCCGTTGCCGCGCTTGAGCAGCTCGCGCAGGTCCAGCTGAAGGCGGCAGCACATCGACCGTATCATGTTCGGCTTGAGCTCGGAGTTGATGAAGTTCTGGAAGTAGGGCAGGCCGTAGCGCGCCGTCATCTCGAACAGGCGTTCGGCGTTGGGGCTGTCCCAGTCGAAGTCCTCGGTGATGTTGTAGGTCGGGATGGGGAAGGTGAAGGCGCGGCCTTTGGCGTCGCCGGTCATCATGATCTCGATGTAGGCGCGGTTGATCATGTCCATCTCGGCTTGCAGCGCGCCGTAGGCGAACGGCATTTCCTCGCCGGCGATGAGGGGGATTTGCTCGCGCAGGTCGTCCGGGCAGACCCAGTCGAAGGTGAGGTTGGTGAACGGCGTCTGCGTGCCCCAGCGCGACGGCACGTTGAGGTTGTAGATCAGTTCCTGCATGTACTGCTTGACCTCGTCGTAGCTGAGATTGTCCTTGCGCACGAAGGGCGCCATGTAGGTGTCGAAGGAGCTGAAGGCCTGGGCGCCGGCCCATTCGTTCTGCAGGGTGCCGAGGAAGTTGACGATCTGGCCGATGGCGCTGGACATGTGGCGCGGCGGGCTCGATTCCACCTTGCCCGGGACGCCGTTCAAGCCTTCGTTGAGCAGGGTGCGCAGCGACCAGCCGGCGCAGTAGCCGGCCAGCATGTCGAGATCGTGGATGTGCAGGTCGGCCTCGCGGTGGGCGCGGCCGACTTCGGGCGGATAGACGTGGTTGAGCCAGTAGTTGGCGATGACCTTGCCCGACACGTTGAGGATCAGCCCGCCCAGCGAGTAGCCCTGGTTGGCGTTGGCGTTGACGCGCCAGTCCTGGCGGTCGAGGTATTCGTTGATCGAGGCGGCGACGTCGACCAGCGCGTGGCGGTCCTGGCGCAGCGTGGCGTGCTGTTCGCGGTAGACCACGTAGCGGCGCAGGGTGTGGCGGTAATCGGCGTCGTAGAGCACGCGTTCGACGGTGTCCTGTATCAGCTCGACGGTCATGTGGTCCTGCGGGCGCAGCGACGACAGGTGGAGCAGCGCGCATTCGGCCAGGTGGCGGGCTTCGGGCAGGTCGAACTCGCCGCTGGCGCGGCCTGCCTTCAACAGCGCCGCCTCGATCTTCGCCAGCGAAAACGTCTGCTCGCTGCCGTCGCGTTTGGTGATCTGCGTATGAAACAATCCTTGCATGCTTTCTCCTTGATCCCATATCTAGTTGGTTTGAGAAGGTTATGCACTAGATATGGTGTCGTCAATCAAAGTCAGCGCGAACTTGGGATTCCTTGATCTGGATTGTCCTTCTGCTTGTATTTCATGGCAGTGTATCGGGTCGCGATACACAACATGGCGGCATCCATGATCAAGAGTTTTCGGCATAAAGGACTGCAACGTTTCTTCGAGACGGGCAGCAAAGCAGGGATTCAGGCGGCACATGCCGCCAAGCTACGACTGCAATTGGCTGCGCTCGACCAGGCTGTGCGACCAGAAGATCTGTCCATGCCTTCTTGGGGTCTTCACGCTTTGAGAGGTGATCTCAAAGGAAATTGGGCTGTTGCGGTGAGCGGAAATTGGCGTATGATTTTTTCATTTGAGGGAACCAACGCCATTTTGGTCGACTATCGGGATTACCATTGAAATGACGGAGGATTGATATGACGAGGATGCATAACCCTCCCCATCCGGGCGAGGTTCTCAGAGAATACCTGGGTGACTTGACCATAACGGATCTCGCCGCGCGCTTAGGCGTGGGGCGTGTCACGTTGCAACGCATAGTGAACGGGGCCGCAGGTATTTCGCCTGACATGGCCTATAGGCTCGGTGCCGCTTTTGGCACGAGTCCTGAGATGTGGGCCGGCATGCAACTGCAATATGATCTGTACCAAGCTGGTAAGGTCAAAAGGCCGAAAATAGAACGCATCGCGACTGCAGTGTCGTAACTCATCATCTCGGCGACTTCACCGCGGAAGTGGAGGGGGACTTTGTGGTCTTCCTGATTGGCATGCGTATCAACAAGCCGTGGAAAATCCACAAGTGGCTGCCGGTCGTGCTGGCCACGTGGGGAGGGTCAAGTCTGACATTTCGTGGGGAGGGTCAAGTCTGACATTTGGACACGAGCTCGACAGTATCGGCATGCTACGGCTGGGGCCGTGTCCAAATGTCAGACTTGACCCCATTGTTGTGACCCCATTGTTGGGATAGCGGGAATTTTGCAAATGCTTTAAAGTTAACGTCGCCATTTTGACAATGGTTCCGGCCTGGCCGGATCAGGGGCACCCAACCTGGTGTCCGTTCTATGCAGGGATTACATCGCTCACGAGAGGAAGTATTTCATGTCGAACCTTCAAAAGATTGGTGCACTTTTCGAAGCATATGCAAGCAAGAATGTCGCTGCGGTCAGCGATGTCATGGCGGAAGATATCGTCTGGCGCATTCCCGGCCATCACCCTCTCGCCGGCGAGAAGCGCGGCATCAGGGAGGTGCTGGCTTTCTTCGATCAACTCGGAAAAGCCGAGTTTCAGGCTCAGCCCTACGCTATCGCGGAGCAAGGCGACTATGTTATCGACCACCACCGGGGATGGAGTACTGCTGGCAGCGGCCTGGACTTGACCTGGTGCCTGGTCTTCCGGTTCGAGCACGGAAAAATCAAGGAAGTGACCAACTTCTGCTCAGACCAGCACAAGGCCGATCTGTTCTTCCATGAGCATTACCGGCTCAAGGCCATCCCCGAACGTCTGGCCGAGTAAATCCCTTATTTGATCAACGCAGCCACCCGCTTGACGAACGCCGGATCAGGTTCGGCATCGAGCCGGGTGGTGTCCACCTGCACCGTGCCGCTGGTGTCCAGCAGCGCGATGCGGTTGGTGTGATTGATCTCGCCGCTCTCCAATACCCGATACTTGATGTTTAACACAGCCGCCAGCGCGCGTGTCTGGCTGTCGCCGTCCGCTACCACCAGCCGGTACTGCGACGAATCGAGCTGATGCATCTTCAGCAGCCCGGACAGTGTGGCCGGCGTGTCGTGGCGCGGATCCAGGCTGATCATCAACACCCGCAGCCGCTTGCCGTCCGGCCCCAGCGCGGCTACCGTGCGCTTGAGCGTCTCGATGATGATCGGGCAGGCCGCGTGGCAGTCGCCGTAGAACATGGTGATCAGCACCGGCGTGCCTGCCATGTCGCGCAGGGTGAAGTGTTGGCCGCCGGCGTCGGTCAGCGTGGCGTCGAGGCGGTAGATGGAGTTGCCGGGCAGGGTGGCTGCGGCCGGGGCGCTCCAGGCATGCAGCGGCAGCAGCAGCGCGGCGGCCAGCAGGGCGCGGCGTATGGAGGTGAACTGTTTCATGGTTTGCTTCCTTGATCGTGAGGGACGGGATCGCGCACGCAGCGGAATCCCAGGTTGGCGCCGTCCTGCCTTGCTTCCATCGCAGACAGCAGGGCCAGGCGCATCAGAATCGCGTAATTGCGGCGGTCGGCCAGCGAGACGGCCGCGCCACCACAGTAGTCGAGCATTTTTTGGTCGCCGTTGGCGCGGCTGTCGGCGTTGACGAACAGGCCGCTGTAGTCTTCCACCCATTCCCATACCAGGCCGTGCAGGTCATGGATGCCGTAGTAGTTGGCCTCGCCGGCCGCCACGCTGTGCGGCGGTTGCTTGCCGGCGTCGGCGTACCAGCCGAGGATGTGGGCCAGCCACTCGGGATCGTCGCGGGCGTCGGGACGGCGGGCGTCGGCCGCGGCGGCGAATTCCCATTCGTACCAGCGCGGCAGGCGGCCGCCTTCGGACTCGCAATAGGCGCGGGCGGCGTACCAGCCGACGCGCACCACCGGGGCGTCGCCGGCCAGCGGTGCGTAATCGGTGGCGCTGCGCCAGCCGGAAAGGTAGCTGGGCGCCGCCATCAGCGCGGGCACGAGGCCGGGCTGCCAGGCCGGTGTGTGTTGAAGGAAAGCTGCGAACTCGGCGTTCGTCACCAGCCGGGTGCGCAGCAGATAGGGCGCCACGCCGGCCGGCGCCGCCACGCCGTCGGCCGGCAGCACGCTGCGCAGCGTGCCGCCGGCGATGGCGCGGTAGTCGGCGTCCGCCGCCATGCCGCTGCCGGCCGGCAGGGCCAGCAGGGCCAGCAGGAACGGCATCAGCGCGGCGCAGGGCTTCATGGCTGACGCGACCTGCGCATGTCGCGCACCTGAGCCGGCGTCACGACTGGCGTGCCCTTGTTCATGTCGACGCCGACATAGTTGATGACGGCCGCGATGTCGTCGTCGCTGAGGTCTTGCGGCGGCATCACGCCGTTGTAGTGCTCGCCATTGACGACGATCTCGCCATTGCGTCCGTTGAGCACGATGTGCGCCATCTCATACGGCCGCTGCTGGAAGAAGTCGGAATTGGCCAGCGGCGGGAACACGCCGGGCACGCCCTTGCCATCCGCCTGATGGCAGGCTGAGCAGTTGGCGTCGTAGACCGCCTTGCCGCGCAGCTGCTGGGCGCGGTCGGCCGCCGTCGCGACGGGCTTGGCGACAGGCTTCTCGGCCGGCTTGGCCGCAGCCGCCGTAGCCGTTCCGGGCAGCGCTTTCTTGATGCCCTTGCCGTAGATCTCAGGCCGCTCCGGGCCGCTCACCGCCATCAGACCGATGGCACCCTTGTTGAAGGCGCGCGTCAGCGAATGGTCCACCAGCGTCAGGTTGCCGGGCACGCGTGGCGTGAACTCGACGATGGTCGAGCCGCCCGACGGCACCATCGTGGTCTGCACATTCTCTTGATAATGGCTGCCGCCCTCGGTGTAGACGCGGTCGAAGATGGCGCCGATCACGTGGAAGCTGGAGGTGATGTTGGGACCGCCCACGCCGAAGTACATGCGCACCTTCTCGTTGGCCTTGGCGGTCAGCGCGTTGGCGCCGGTCAGCGCGCCGTCGGCGCCGTTGAACAATACGTAGGTGGGTTTCTCATCGATGGCCTTCTGCATGTCGAAGCCCTGCAGGCCGGGCGCGCGATAGGCTCCGTTGGTGTAGAACTCGCCTTGCATCACATAGTATTCGCGGTCCACCGGCGGCAGGCCTTCCTTCGGCTCGACCAGGATCATGCCGTACATGCCGTTGGCGATGTGCATGCCGACCGGCGCGGTGGCGCAGTGGTACACATACAGGCCGGGCGCCAGCGCCTTGAAGGTGAAGCTGGCTTCGTTGCCGGGCGCGATCAGCGTCTGCGCGGCGCCGCCGCCCGGGCCGGTGACGGCGTGCAGGTCGATATTGTGGGGCAGCTTGTTGTCCGGCAGGTTGAGCAGGTGCAGCTCGACGGTGTCGCCTTCGCGCACCCGTATCATCTTGCCCGGCACCGTGCCGCCGAAGGTCCAGAAGGTGTAGCGGGTGCCGGGGGCGATCTCGCGCTCGACTTCTTCCACCGTCAGGTTGACCACGACCTTGGCCGGGGTCTTGCGGGTGATCGGTGGCGGCAGCAGCGGCGGCGCCAGCAGTTCCTGGGTGATGGTGGGCAGCACCGCCTCGGGGGCGGCGGCCAGGTTGGCGTGGGTCATGGCAAGTACGGCGCCTGCAAGGCCGGCCGCGACCAGTTTCAATTGCGTTTTCATTGTTATGTCGCCTTTAGTTGTTGGCGCACTCTCAGTTGAGTGCGCATCCATGCTAGGGGAAGCAAACGGCAAAATCCTTGACCTGGGTTGTCGAATTCGACATTGGCTGCGGCCTCAGTGCCCGGTGACGAGAAAGTCGATGATCACATGGCCGGAAACCCGCGATACATAGGCGGCCTGCACGCGCGGGCCGTAGCGGTGCTGGATCTGCGCCAGCAGCGGCAGCGGGTCGTGGTCGTTACAGAAGCGCATGATCTCGCCGGGATTGAGCGCGTCGAGCGCGCCGAAGATGGCGGCGTGGCGCAGCCGGCGCGAGACGCCGCGCGCATCGAAGGGATAGATGCCGTCCGGGACGGTGGGTTGGGAACAATCGTGTGGCATGGTGGACTCCTTGAAATGAAAAGCGGGGCGGCCGCTCAGCCGCCCCGCAAAGAACGATCAGGCGCGGTCTGCGGACACTGCCGCCAGGCGGGCCTTGTTGCCACGCGCCGTCAGCAGGCGCCAGGCGAACAGCGCCAGGAACAGCGTGCCGATGGCGAACACCACGTCACCGGGCACGCGCATCCAGACCAGCGTTTCCATCAGCTTGGAGTGGATCAATTCCGGCGAACGCGCAAACCACATGCCGGTGCTGACGCTGGCCCAGGCCTGGTAGATGCCGGCCGGCACCAGCGAGATGAACACCATCATCGCCAGGCCGAGGTTCAGGCACCAGAACATGACCTTGAGCAGGGCGTCGGACCAGGCCAGGCGGTCGCACAGGCCGCGCAGGCAGAACAGCAGCAAGCCGATGCCCAGCATGCCGTACACGCCGAACAGCGCGGCATGGCCGTGCGCCGCCGTCATGTTCAGGCCTTGCATGTAGTACAGCGCGATCGGCGTGTTGATCGAGAAGCCCAGCAGGCCGGCGCCGACGGTGTTCCAGAAGCCGACCGCGATGAAGCACAGGATCGACCACTTGTAGGTGCTGACCCAGGGCGCGGCCTTGGAGCGCTGGTAGTTGCGCCAGGCTTCGACGCCGATCATCGACAGCGGCACCACTTCCAGCGCCGAGAACATGGCGCCGATGGCGATCACGAAGGTCGGGGTGCCGGTGAAGTACAGGTGGTGCAGCGTGCCGAGGATGCCGCCGAACAGGAACACGATGGTTTCCAGCACGATGGCGCTGTTTGCGGTGGATGCGCGGATCAGGCCCAGGCGGGTGAACAGCAGGGCGATGACGGCCGTGGCGAACACTTCAAAGAAGCCTTCGACCCACAGGTGCACCAGCCACCAGCGCCAGTATTCGATCATCGAGTAGTGGGTGTGACGGCCCCAGGTCAGCGAGGTGGCGTAGAAGCCGCCGATGCACAGCGCAGCCAGGAACACCATGACGATCAGGCCACGGCTTTCCGACTTCTTGACCAGTGCCGGCCACAGTGCGCGGCCCAGCAGCGTGACCCAGAACAGCAGGCCGACGAACAGCAGGATCTGCCAGATGCGGCCCATGCTGGTGAATTCCAGGCCCTGGTTGCCCAGCCAGAAGGCGAAACCGGTGCCCTTGTGTTGCAGCGAACCGAGCCAGCCCATGGCGGTCGAACCGACCACGATGAACAGCAGCGCGTAGAACAGCAGGTTCACGCCCAGCTTCTGGAACTTGGGCTCGTGGCCGGAGATGGCCGGTGCGATGTACAGGCCGGTGGCCAGCCAGGCGGTGGCGATCCACAGCACGGCGAACTGGGTGTGGATGGTGCGGCTGACCACGAACGGCAGGATCTGCGCCAGCGGGTAGCCGAAGAAGCTATGGCCTTCGACCGCGTAGTGGGCGGTGATGACGCCCATGCCCACTTGCGCCAGGATCAGGCCGATGACGACGAAGAAGTACTTCTTGGTCGCCAGCATCGATGGCGTAGGCTTCAGGTTGAACAGCGGATCGGTCTTCGGCGGCACGGGATCGGCTTCTTCCTTGGCGGCCGAGTGCACCATCACCATGGCGGCGATGGCGCCTATCATCAGGATGATGCTGGCGATGGACCAGATGCCGGCGCCGGCGCTGGGACGGTTGTCGATCAGCGGTTCGTGCGGCCAGTTGCTGGTGTAGCTCAGGTCGACGGAACCGGGTCGGTCGGTGGCGGCAGCCCAGGCCGACCAGAACACGAAGGCCGGCAAGGCCTTCAGGTCGTCCGGATCGGGCAGCGAATTGGCGTTCATCGCGTACTGTTCGCGCAGATGGTCCAGCGCGCGGTCGTCGCCGAACAGGCTGGTGTAGTGGCTGGCGACTTCACGCACGGCGGCGGCGCGGTCGGCCGACAGTACGATGGTGCCGGTGGCGGCGTCATAGCTGTTGCGGCGCATTTCCTCCTTCAGCCGGGCGTTCAGCGCGGCCTGGTTGGATTTGCTCAGATCGTCGAAGCTGGCGCCGAAATCGCGCTTGGCCCAGATCTGGCGCAGCGCCAGCGCCTCGCGGTGCAGCCAGTCGGCCGACCAGTCGGGGGCGACATAGCTGCCGTGGCCCCAGACTGTGCCGAGCTGCTGGCCGCCGGCCGACAGCCAGGCTTGCTGGCCGCGGTCGACCTGGCCTTCGCCGAACAGCTCGTTGCCGTCGACGCTGGTGATGTGTTTGGGGATGGGCGGCGCCGTCAGGTAGATTTCCGCACCCACCCAGCCGAGAACGGCGAAGGAGAGGGCGCAGATGATGGCGAGCCAGGTCCAGAGCTTGCGTGTGGCGTGCATGGCATGGTTCCTTAAGTTGGCTGATGAGAGGATGGAGCGCGAACCGGCGATGGCCGGATCGACGGAGCCGATTCTAGGCGCGGCGCTTAAACATGTATATTCGATCCCGGTTTTTCTTGATCCAGGTTATGAACAAATATTTTGGATGCATGAATAATGGCGCTGCCCTCTACAACGGAGTCCACCATGCGCCTGACCGCTTTCACCGATTACACCTTACGCACGCTGATCTACCTGGCAGGGCAGCAGGACCGGCTGGCGACGATCGCTGAGATTGCCGAGCGCCAAGGCATGTCCAAGCACCACCTGACCAAGGTGGTGTACCAGCTGGGATTGACGGGCGTGATACGCACCGTGCGCGGCCGGCATGGCGGCATCGCGCTGGCGCGCGCGCCGTCGGCCATCCGCATCGGCGAGGTGGTGCGGGCCAGCGAACCCGACTTCCACATGGCCGATTGCTTCGACGCCCGCCAGTCCACCTGCGTGCATGCGGGCCGCTGCTGCGTGCAGGGCGTGCTGGGGCAGGCGGTGCTGGCGTACCTGTCGGCGCTGGACGCGGTGACGCTGGCCGACATCGCCTGTCCGGTCGAGGCCGTGCCGGTCCAGGCCCAAGACCTAGTTCTTTTGGCCTAGGCCGCTAGCCTGTTTGCAGTGGCGGTTTGGCCGTCCTGCCGATGGTCGGCGGCCAGCCCAGCGCTTACCCTGATGCCATCCCTATGTCCGTCAGGAGATTCAAAGTGTCTAACAATAACAAAGCCGTCCAGGTGCTCGCGAGCAGCACGGTGTCGTTCACGATCTGCTTCGCGATCTGGATGATGTTCGCGGTGCTGGGCATCCCCATCAAAAAAATGCTCGGCTTGAACGAAACCGAATTCGGCCTGCTGGCCGCCATGCCCGTGCTGAGCGGCTCGCTGGTGCGCGTGCCCTTGGGCATCTGGTGCGACCGCTACGGCGGCCGCATCGTCTTCTTCCTGCTGATGCTGGCGACCGTGCCGGCCATCTACCTGGTCGGCCTGGCGACGCAGTTCTGGCAGTTCCTGGTGCTGGGCCTGTTCATCGGCCTGGCCGGCGGTTCGTTCTCGGTCGGCACGCCTTACGTGGCGCGCTGGTTCTCGCGTGAGCGGCGCGGCCTGGCGATGGGCATCTTCGGCGCCGGCAATTCCGGTTCGGCGCTGACCAAGTTCGTCGCTCCCGCCATCATCGCGGCCTGGGGCTGGCAAGCGCTGCCCACCGTGTATGCGGTGACGATGCTGGTGACGGCGCTGCTGTTCTGGGTGTTCTCCGCCACCGATCCGTCGCACCAGAGCGGCGCCAGCGTGCCGCTGTCCGAGCAGCTCAAGGTGTTGAAAGACCGCCGCGTGTGGCGCTATTGCCAGTACTACTCGGTGGTGTTCGGCGGCTACGTCGGCCTGGCGCTGTGGATGACCAAGTACTACGTCGGCGAATACGGTTTCGACCTGCGCCTGGCGGCGCTGCTGGCGGCCTGCTTCTCGCTGCCGGGCGGCGTGCTGCGCGCGCTGGGCGGCTGGATCTCGGACCGCTACGGCGCCTACAAGGTCACGTGGTGGGTGATGTGGGTGTGCTGGGTTTGCTTCTTCCTGCTGTCCTACCCGCCGACGGCGATGATCGTCAAGACCACCCACGGCGACGTCCACCTGCAACTGGCGCTGACGCCGTGGATGTTCACCGCGCTGCTGTTCGTGGTCGGCACCGCGATGGCGATCGGCAAGGCCTCGGTCTTCAAATTCATCGGCGACGATTTCAGCGACAACATCGGCGCCGTGTCCGGCGTGGTCGGCCTGGCCGGCGGCCTGGGCGGCTTCGTGCTGCCGATTCTGTTCGGCGCGCTGCTGGACCTGACCGGCGTGCGTTCCAGCGCTTTCATGCTGCTGTACGGCACGGTCTGCGTATCGCTGATCTGGATGCATTACTCGTTCCGCCCGACGGCGGAGTCACAGCCGCAGCCGCTGGCCGGCGCTGTGCCTGCCTGAGCCACAACTATTCAAGGAGAAAATGATGAGCAAATACATGATTAACACGTGGGAGCCCGAAAGCCCCGCCTTCTGGGGCAGCGGCGGCAGCAGCACCGCCAACCGCAACCTGTGGATCTCCATCCCCGCGCTGGCGCTGGCGTTTGCCGTGTGGATGGTGTGGAGCGTGGTGGTGGTCAACCTGCCGGCCATCGGCTTCCAGTACAGCACCAACCAGCTGTTCTGGCTGACCGCCTTGCCGGGCCTGTCCGGCGCCACGCTGCGTATTTTCTATTCCTTCATGGTGCCCATCTTCGGCGGCCGCAAGTGGACCACGATCTCCACCGCCTCGCTGCTGATTCCGGCCATCGGCATCGGCTTCGCGGTGCAGGATGTCACCACCGGCTACCCGACCATGCTGGCGCTGGCGCTGCTGTGCGGCTTCGGCGGCGGCAACTTCGCTTCGTCGATGGCCAACATCAGCTTCTTCTTCCCGAAGGCGCAGAAGGGCTACGCGCTGGGCATGAACGCCGGCCTGGGCAACCTGGGCGTGTCGGCGGTGCAGTTCGTCGTGCCGCTGGTGATTACCGGCAGCGTGTTCGGTGCGCTGGGCGGCGATTCGCAAAGCGCCACCAAGGCCGGCCACACCACCACGCTGTGGCTGCAAAACGCCGGCTTCATCTGGGTGCCGTTCATCGCCGTCAGCAGCCTGCTGGCATGGTTCGGCATGAATGACCTGGCTTCGGCCAAGGCTTCGTTCGCCGACCAGGCTGTCATCTTCAAGCGCAAGCACAATTGGCTGATGTGCTGGCTCTACACCGGCACTTTCGGCTCCTTCATCGGCTACTCGGCCGGCTTCCCGCTGCTGATCAAGACCCAGTTCCCTGATGTCAATCCGCTGCAATACGCCTTCCTCGGCCCCCTGGTCGGCGCGCTGGCGCGCGTGGTCGGCGGCATCATCTCCGACAAGCTGGGCGGCGCCCGCGTGACCGTGTGGACCTTCGCCAGCATGATCGCGGCGGTGTACGGCGTCATCACCTTCCTGCCGCACGGCGGCACGGGCGGCAACTTCAACGGCTTCTTCTGGATGTTCATGCTGCTGTTCGCCGGCACCGGCGTGGGCAATGCCTCGACCTTCCGCATGATCCCGGTGATCTTCCTGACCGAGCGTCAACGCGCCGCAGCCGGCCAACCGGCCGCCGTGCAACAGCAAGCCATCGTCGACGCCAACAAGGAAGGCGCGGCGGTGCTGGGCTTCACCTCGGCCGTGGCGGCCTACGGCGCCTTCTTCATTCCGAAGAGCTACGGCACCTCGATCGCCATGACCGGCGGCCCGGATGCGGCGCTGTGGTGCTTCATCGGCTTCTACGTCAGTTGCATCGCCATCACCTGGTGGTGCTACGCCCGCAAGAACGCGGCCATGCCTTGCTGAACGGAGTCCTGCCATGTCATCCGCCAGAGTGATCGCACTGACCCCGTCCGTCGAATTCGACGCGGCGCTGGTGCGCAAGTTGAACCAGATGGGACCGCGCTACACCTCGTACCCGACCGCGGACCGCTTCGACGGCGGCTTCGGCGCGCAGCAGTACCGCGCCGCCGTGGCCGGCGTCGATCCAGCGGCGCCGCTGTCGCTGTACGTGCATATCCCGTTCTGCGCCTCGCTGTGCTACTACTGTGGCTGCAACAAAATCATTACCCAGGACCGCGACAAGGCGGTCGAGTATCTGGACTATCTGTACCGCGAGATCGCGATGCAGGGCAGTCTGCTGTCCGGCCGCCGCCGCGTCGACCAGCTGCATTTCGGCGGCGGAACTCCGACCTATCTGAGCGACGGGCAGATGGCCGATCTGCTGGCCACGCTGCGCGGCCAGTTCGAGTTCGCGCCGGATGCGCAGGGCGAGTTTTCCATCGAAGTCGATCCGCGCACGGTGACGCCGGCGCGCATCGCCACCTTGCGCAGCCAGGGCTTCAACCGCATCAGCCTGGGCATCCAGGATTTCGATCCGGCGGTGCAGCAGGCGGTCAACCGCATCCAGTCCTACGAGGAAACGATGGCGGTGCTGCAGGCGGCGCGCGATTGCGGCTTCCGTTCGATCAGCGTGGATTTGATCTACGGCTTGCCGTTGCAGAGCGTGGCCAGCTTCGGGCCGACGCTGGACAAGATCGTCGCCGCGCGGCCCGACCGCATCGCGGTTTACAACTATGCCCATATGCCGCAGTTGTTCAAGTCGCAGCGCCTGATCAAGGCGGAAGACTTGCCGGACGCCGACACCAAGCTGGCCATGCTGGGCCTGTGCATCGAGCGGCTGACCGAGGCCGGCTATGTCTACATCGGCATGGACCACTTTGCGCTGCCGGGCGACGACCTGGCGCGCAGCCAGCGTGAAGGCAAGTTGCAGCGCAACTTCCAGGGCTATTCCACGCATGCCGATGCGCCGATGGTGGCGCTGGGCGTGTCGGCCATCAGCGCGGTGGGCGCCAGCTACAGCCAGAACGAGAAAACCCTGTCGGCCTACTACGAGCGCCTGGACCGGGGCGAACTGCCGATCGCACGCGGCATCGAACTGAGCGCCGACGACCTGCTGCGGCGCGCCGTGATCGGCCAGCTGATGTGCGATTTCGAGCTGGACTACGCCAGCCTGACGTTGCCCGAAGGTGTGGCCGCCGCCGACTACTTCGCCGCCGAGCTGGAGCGCCTCAAGCCGCTGGAGGAAGAGGGCTTGCTGTGCATAGGCAGCAAGGGCTTGCGCGTGAAGATGCGCGGCCGTCTGCTGATACGCAATATCTGCATGGCCTTCGACCGCTATCTGCACGCGCCGCGTGTGGAAGGCCCGCAGCCGGTGCGGTATTCGCGAACCATTTGAGACAGGTATGGAAAAGAACAAAATCAAAGTGCAGACCTTCCTGGCCAGGGTGCCGCTGTTTAACTCGATGGGGGCGGAAGAGCTGTCGCGCATCGCGCTCGGCACCACCGAGCTGCGCGTGGAGCGCGGCGGCACCATCTTCCAGCGCGGCGACGATTGCGTCGGCTTTCACCAGGTGGTGTATGGCCAGGTCAAGCTGGCGTTCACGTCGCTGGCCGGCGGCGAGAAGGTGATCGAGCTGATCGGCCCGGGCCAGAGTTTCGGCGAGGCGCTGATGTTCATGGGCAGTCCCTACATCGTCTCCGCCCAGGCCACCGAGGACACGCTGCTGCTGCACGTGGCCAAGCCGGCGATCTACCGCGAGATCCACGCCGACCCCGAGTTCGCGTGCAAGATGCTGGCCGGCCTGAGCCAACGCATGCACAGCCTGATGTGCGACATGGAGTCGTTCTCGCTGCGCTCCGGCACCCAGCGGGTGGCGGGCTACCTGCTCAAGGAGTTGCACGAGGAAGCGGACGGCGAGCTGACGCTGCCGGCCACCAAGGCCGTGCTGGCCTCGCGCCTGAACCTGACGCCGGAACATTTTTCGCGCATCCTAGCCGAGTTGAGCACGCAGCAGCTGATCACCTTCAAGGGCCGCAAGATACACATCCTGGACGTGCCGGCGCTGCGGCGTTGCGCCGCCTGAGGGAGGACTATGCAAGACATCGAAAAATTCATCAGCGGCTTCGGCCGCTTCCAGCAGCAGTATTTCAACAACAGCGACAGTCCCTACGGCAGCTTGCGCAGCGGCCAACGGCCGGGCACGCTGCTGATAGGCTGTTGCGATTCGCGGGTCGATCCGGTGCTGCTGACAGGCAGCGATCCGGGCGACATCTTCGTGGTGCGCAATATCGCCAACCTGGTGCCGCCGTGCACGCCGACGGCGTCGGCCGGCGTCAGTTCGGCGATCGAGTTCGCCGTCTGCGAGCTGGAGGTGGAGCGTGTGATCGTGCTGGGCCACGCCGGCTGCGGCGGCATCCGCGCGCTGCTGGCGCCAAGGCCGGCGCAGCGCGAGACCGATTTCGTCGGCCAGTGGATGCGCGTCGCCGAGCCGGTGGCGCAGCGCGTGCGGCGCGACCTGGCCCATCGCAGCAGCGCCGAGCAGCACCACGCCTGCGAACAGGCTAGCATCCTGCTGTCGCTGGACAATCTGCTGACCTATCCGTGGCTCAAGCGCCGCGTCGACGAGGGCAAGCTCAAGCTGCACGGCTGGTACTTCGATTTGCAGAGCGGGGCGCTGATGGCGTACTCGCCGCGCCGCCAGCAGTTCCTGCCGCTGGTGTGCCCGCTGACCGCGCGCGAGGCCTTGACCGCCTAGCGCCAAACGGTGGGGTCAAGTCTGACATTCGGACACGACCTCTACCGTATCGGCCGCTAAGGCAGAGGCCGTGTCCAAATGTCAGACTTGACCCCCGTCGTCGTCGTCGGTGGAGGGCGGCGTGTCGGCGGCCGGCGCATTCAGGCCGAAGCTCTCCCAACCCTCGCCGAACAGCTCGTACGGATGCTGGCTGCGATCCGAACCGTTCCCGCAGATCATGGCGTTGGCCGGGCAATAGCGGTCGCAGCCCCAGCAGATCAGCTCGGGCCGCGCCGGGCGCAGCGGGAAGATCTTGGCCATGTCAGGCGTAGCTCATCAGGTCGCCCTGGCGGTCGAAGGCCAGCAGGCGGTCCATCTGGCCTTGCTGGATCGCGCCCAGCATCTTGTTCAGCGCCACATCGGTCTGCTGGGCGTCGGGCAGGCGGCCATCCCTGCCGGACAGGGTGGTGATCAGCAGCACGTCCCACGGCTGGCCCATGTGCTGAGCTTCCTCGGCCAGGTTGGCGAAGGTGTCCAGCTCGCCGACCTGCTTGTCGACGCACATGACGGGCACCAGCGTGGTGCGCGCCGACAAGCCGGGCGCCGCGCCCGGTTCCGGTTCGGCCACTGCAAAGGTCAGCAGCAGGCGTTGGGGCTGCGGCTGGACGGCGGCGGCGATCAGCAATTCTTCAAACGTGGCGATGTTCATAAACTTCCTCAATATGCAATGGCGCGCGCGACGCGGCGGCCCAGGCTCTATGTATAACGCGGACCGGCGCCGCTGCCCATCGCCATGAATGACTAGTCGGCCTAGTTCCTTTGCCTTGCTGGCGCTCCGGCAGCGCTTGATTCAAGTCAAGGACCGGCACGTGGCGCCCGGCGAATAATGGCGGCGCGGCCCGCACTGCGGCCGGATGCAAAGGAAGAAGGATGAGGTTCACCAGGAATTATCAGACGGCTGGCCGGCTGGCCGTCGCGCTGGCGGTCGCCGCCGGAACCGGATGGATGTGGCAGGGCTACGGCCCGGCCGCCGGCGGGCCTTGGACGCCGCCGTCCGGCGCGCGTTGCGAGGCGCCCGCCGCCGGGCCGGACATCGTCGGCCAGATACGCTACGACAGCGGCCTGGTGCTGCGCTATTGCAGCGTCGGCGCCATGATCGCCCAGCTGGGCGCGCTGGAGCAGCCGGGCCTGGTCCGCGCCGCCGCCGTGCGCGCCGCCGACGGCCGCTGGCTGCCCGCTTGCGACCGCCACGACTGCCATGCGGATTTGTGAACTAGTCACTTCGGCCTAGTCCCCCTAGTCCTTCTCGCGCCGCCCGGCCACCTTCTTGCCGATTCACACCAACGCCTGCGCTCCTTAGACTGCAATCATCGTCGAGTCCATGCATGTTGCATGCGACCGCATGCCCGGTCCCCGCCGGGTGCAAGTTAGGAGGCAGCATGAGTCACTTTCTGGATCGCCTGAAGTTCTTCAATAAAACGGTATCGACCTTTTCCGACGGCCACGGCGCCGTCGTGCACGAGGACCGCACCTGGGAAAACGCCTATCGCCAGCGCTGGCAGCACGACAAGATCGTGCGCTCCACGCACGGCGTCAACTGCACCGGTTCGTGCAGCTGGAAGGTCTATGTGAAGAACGGGCTGATCACCTGGGAAACGCAGCAAACCGATTACCCCCGTACCCGTCCCGACCTGCCCAACCACGAGCCGCGCGGCTGCCCGCGCGGCGCCAGCTATTCGTGGTACGTGTATTCGGCGCAGCGCGTCAAGTACCCGATGGTGCGCGGCCGTCTGATGGAAATGTGGCGCGAGGCGCGCAAGACCATGGACCCGGTCACGGCCTGGGACTACATCAGCCAGAACCCGGAACGCGCCGCGCTGTACAAATCGGTGCGCGGCCTGGGCGGTTTCGTGCGCGCCACCTGGGAAGAGAGCAACGAGATGATCGCCGCCGCCAATGCGCTGACGATCAAGAAATACGGCCCGGACCGCATCGTCGGCTTCTCGCCGATTCCCGCCATGTCCATGGTCAGCTATGCGGCCGGCACGCGCTACCTGTCGCTGATCGGCGGCGTGGCGCTGAGCTTCTACGACTGGTACTGCGATTTGCCGCCGGCCAGCCCGCAGGTGTGGGGCGAGCAGACCGACGTGCCGGAATCGGCCGACTGGTACAACTCGACCTACCTGATGGTGTGGGGCTCGAACGTGCCGATGACGCGCACCCCCGACGCCCACTTCTACACCGAGGTGCGCTACAAGGGCACCAAGACGGTGGCCGTGTCGTCCGACTTCGGCGAGATGGCCAAGTTCGGCGACATCTGGCTGGCCCCGAAGCAGGGCACCGACGCCGCGCTGGCGATGGCGATGGGCCACGTGATACTGAAAGAGTATCACGCGGACCACCAGTCGGCCTACTTCAAGGAATACGCCAAGCAGTACACCGACTTCCCGATGCTGGTGCTGCTGAAAGAGCAGAACGGCAAGCTGGCGCCGGAGTACTTCCTGCGTGCCTCGCACCTGGCCAACAACCTCGACGAAACCAACAACCCGGACTGGAAAACCCTGGTCATCGACGAAGCCAGCGGCCGCATCGTCGCGCCGGCCGGGTCGATCGGCTTCCGCTGGGGCGAGTCCGGCAAGTGGAACCTGGAAATGAAAGAGGGCGGCAACAACGCGCCGGTCGATCCGCAGCTGTCGCTGATCGGTTGCAGCGATGAGGTGCTGGCGGTCGGCTTCCCTTACTTCGGCGGCAAGGACAGCAGCGATATGCTGATGCGCAACGTGCCGGTCAAGCGCCTGACGCTGGCCGACGGCAGCACCGCGCTGGTCGCCACCGTGTTCGACCTGACGCTGGCCAACTACGGCATCGACCGCGGCCTGGGCGGCGGCAACGTCGCCACCGGCTACGAGGACGACGTGCCTTACACCCCGGCCTGGCAAGTCAAGCACACCGGCGTCAAGGCTGCCGATGTCATCACCGTGGCGCGCCAGTTCGCCGAGAACGCCGACCAGACGCGCGGCAAGAGCATGGTCATCGTCGGCGCCGCGCTGAACCACTGGTACCACATGGACATGACCTATCGCGGCATCATCAACATGCTGATGATGTGCGGTTGCGTCGGCCAGTCGGGCGGCGGCTGGGCGCACTACGTGGGCCAGGAAAAACTGCGTCCGCAAACCGGCTGGACGCCGCTGGCGTTCGCCCAGGACTGGAACCGTCCGATGCGCCAGATGAACGGCACTTCGTTCTTCTACGCCCACACCAGCCAATGGCGCCACGAGAAGCTGCACACCGAGGAAATCGCCTCGCCGACGGCGGGCCCCGATGTCGCGCCGATGACGCTGCTGGACTACAACGCCAAGGCCGAGCGCCTGGGCTGGCTGCCATCGGCGCCGCAGTTGCAGACCAATCCGCTGGAAGTGACGCGCGCCGCCGCTGCCGCAGGCATGAGCCCGGTCGATTACGCGGTCGGCCAGATCAAGGACAAGAAGCTGGAGTTCTCCTGCGACGATCCGGACAATCCGGCCAACTTCCCGCGCAATATGTTCGTGTGGCGCTCCAACATCCTGGGCAGCTCGGGCAAGGGCCACGAGTACTTCCTCAAGTACCTGCTGGGCACGCAGAACGCGCTGATGAGCGACGAGGACGACTGCATCAAGCCGCGCGACGTCAAGGTGCGCCCGGCCGCAGAAGGCAAGCTGGACCTGCTGGTGGTGCTGGACTTCCGCATGTCCACCACCTGCCTGTACGGCGACATCGTGCTGCCGACCGCGACCTGGTACGAGAAGGACGACTTGAACACGTCGGACATGCACCCCTTCATCCATCCGCTGTCGGAAGCCGTGCAGCCGCTGTGGCAATCGCGTTCGGACTGGGAAATCTACAAGGGCATCGCCAAGAAGTTCGAGGAAATCGGCGGCGCCTACCTGGGCACGCAGCAGGATCTGGTGCTGACCCCGCTGATGCACGATACGCCGGGCGAACTGGGCCAACCGTTCGATCCGAAAGACTGGCGCGCCGGCGAATGCGAACCGGTGCCGGGCAAGACCATGCCGAACTTCACCGTGGTCGAGCGCGACTACACGCAGATTTACCAGAAGTTCACCTCGATCGGCCCGCTGCTGGAAAAAATCGGCAACGGCGGCAAGGGCATCAGCTGGAAGACCGGCCACGAGGTGGACGTACTGCGCGGCATCAACCGCACGGTGACGGCGCCCGGCGTGGCGCACGGCCAGCCGCGCCTGGACACCGCCATCGACGCGGCCGAAATGATACTGTCGCTGGCGCCGGAAACCAACGGCCACGTGGCGGTCAAGGCCTGGGATGCGCTGTCCAGGATTACCGGCCGCGACCACACCCATCTGGCGCTGCCACGCGAGCATGACAGCATCCGCTTCCGCGACGTGCAGGCGCAGCCGCGCAAGATCATCTCCTCGCCGACCTGGTCGGGGCTGGAGTCGGAAGAGGTCAGCTACAACGCCTGCTACACCAATGTGCACGAACTGATCCCTTGGCGCACGCTGACCGGCCGCCAGCAGTTCTACCAGGATCACCGCTGGATGCGCGATTTTGGCGAAGGCATGTGCGTGTACAAGCCGGCCATCAACACCAAGACCACGGCCGCTATGCTGGGTGCTCAGCCGAACGGCAACAAGGAAATCGCGCTGAACTTCATCACGCCGCACCAGAAGTGGGGTATCCACTCGACCTACTCGGACAATCTGCGCATGCTGACGCTGTCGCGCGGCGGCCCGCACGTGTGGCTGTCGGAGACCGACGCCAAGGCGGCCGGCATCGTCGACAACGACTGGATCGAGGTGTTCAACGTCAACGGCACGCTGACTGCCCGCGCCATCGTCAGCCAGCGCGTGCCGGAAGGCATGACCTTGATGTACCACGCACAGGAAAAGATCATCAACGTGCCTGGCGCCGAGATGTCGGGCAAGCGCGGCGGCATCCACAACTCGGTGACGCGCGCCGTCACCAAGCCGACCCACATGATAGGCGGCTACGCCCAGCTGTCGTGGGGCTTCAACTACTACGGCACGGTCGGCTCCAACCGCGATGAATTCGTGTTGGTGCGCAAGATGAACAAGGTCGACTGGCTGGAAGGCCCGTTGAAGGAAACGAATGGGAGCAAAGCATGAAAATTCGCGCGCAAATCGGCATGGTGCTGAACCTGGACAAGTGCATCGGCTGCCACACCTGCTCGGTCACCTGCAAGAACGTGTGGACCAGCCGTGACGGCGTGGAGTACGCCTGGTTCAACAACGTCGAGACCAAGCCCGGCATCGGCTATCCGAAGCACTGGGAAAACCAGGACAAGTGGAACGGCGGCTGGCGCCGCACCGACGCCGGCAAGATCGAGCCGCGCCAGGGCAGCCGGCTGAAGATCCTGGCGCAGATTTTCGCCAATCCCAACCTGCCGCAGATCGACGAGTACTACGAGCCGTTCACCTACGACTACGAGCGCCTGCAAAACGCGCCGTTGTCGGAAACACCGCCGACGGCCCGTCCGATCTCGGTGTTGACCGGCAAGAAGATGGAAAAGATCGAGTGGGGTCCGAATTGGGAGGATGACCTGGGCGGCGAATTCGCCCAGCGCAGCCAGGATACGCTGTTCAATAATATGCAGAAGGAAATGTACGGCACCTTCGAGAACACCTTCATGATGTACCTGCCGCGCCTGTGCGAGCATTGCCTCAATCCGACGTGCGTGGCGTCTTGCCCGTCGGGCTCGGTGTACAAGCGCGAGGACGACGGCATCGTGCTGATCGACCAGGACAAGTGCCGTGGCTGGCGCATGTGCATCTCCGGTTGCCCGTACAAGAAGATCTATTACAACTGGTCGTCCGGCAAGGCCGAGAAGTGCACCTTCTGCTACCCGCGCATCGAAGCGGGCCAGCCCACGGTGTGCTCGGAAACCTGCGTCGGCCGCATCCGCTACCTGGGCGTGCTGCTGTACGACGCCGACAAGATCGAGCAGGCGGCCTCGGTGGCCGATCCGCGCGACCTGTATCCGTCGCAGCTGGGCCTGTTCCTCGATCCGCACGATCCGGCCGTGATTGAGGAAGCGCGCCGCCAGGGCATCCCGGATTCGTGGCTGGAATCGGCCAAGCGTTCGCCGGTGTACAAGATGGCGGTCGAGTGGAAGGTGGCGTTCCCGCTGCATCCCGAATACCGCACGCTGCCGATGGTGTGGTACATCCCGCCGCTGTCGCCGATCCAGGCCGCCGCCGAGTCCGGCCGCATGGGCAAGAACGGCATCCTGCCGGACACCGCCAGCCTGCGCATCCCGGTGCAATACCTGGCCAACCTGCTGACGGCGGGCGACCAGCAGCCGGTGATACGCGCCTTGGACCGCATGCTGGCGATGCGCGCCTACATGCGCAGCAAGCATGTGGCGGCGGTGCCGGACCTGGAGGTGTTGAAGCAGGTCGGACTGGAGGCGGAGATGGTGGAGGACATGTACCACATCATGGCCATCGCCAACTACGAGGACCGTTTCGTGATTCCGAGCAGCCACAAGGAAATGGCCGAGGACAGCTTCAACGAGAAGGGCAGCTGCGGCTTCAGCTTCGGCAACGGTTGCTCGGACGGCGTCAGCGACGCCAGCCTGTTCGGAAAACGCAAGCACGGGTCGGAGATCTTCATGTCGATGCCGAAGTCACGCAAGAAAAAGGAGAACCTCGATGTCTGACCATACCAACGAAGCCCACGGCTATTGCGTGCTGTCGGCGCTGCTGCTGTACCCGGAACCGGAGCTGCTGGCCGAGCTGCCGGAGCTGGACCGGCACCTGCTGGACACGCTGCCGCGCTGGCACGCCGCGCTGGAGGGGCTGATGCTGCACATGCGCCGCACCGCGCTGATCGACCTGCAGCAGCAATATGTGATGACCTTCGACCGCAACCCCTCGCATTCGCTGCATCTGTTCGAGCATATCCACGGCGAATCGCGCGACCGGGGGCAGGCGATGGTCGACCTGTTGGCCGAGTACAGCAAGCACGGCCTGCAAATGGTCGGCAACGACTTGCCGGACTATGTGCCGCTGTTCCTGGAGTATCTGTCGCAGCTGGAGCTGGCCGAGGCGCAGCGCGTGCTGGGCGACGCCATTCATGTGCTGGCCTACATCGGCCGCAAGCTGCACGCCAACGGCAGCCCGTATGCCTGCGTGTTCGACCTGTTGCAGACGCTGACGCCGGTACCGGCCGAGGAATTGAGCGAGCCGCCGGTGCGCGACATGGACGAGGCGCTGGAAACCTTCGGCCCTGGCGCCGACGGCATCGAACCGCTGCTGGCGCCGGCCATGGGCGGCGGCGCCCATCCGGTGCATTTCTATCCGAAAGCGGCGGCGCCGCAGCGTCATTGAGGAGAATAATATGAACTATTTACATCAATTCTTGTTTGGCATCTATCCCTATATCGCGCTGGCCATCTTCTTTGTTGGCAGCCTGATCCGCTTTGACCGCGAGCAGTACAGCTGGAAGTCCGAATCCAGCCAGACGCTCAACAGCGGCATGCTGAAGCTGGGCAGTCCGCTGTTCCATATCGGCGTGCTGGGCCTGTTCTTCGGCCACATGGCCGGCCTGCTGACGCCGGTGTGGGTGTGGGATACGCTGGGCGTCACCCACGGCGCCAAGCAGCTGGTGGCGATGGTGGCCGGCGGCGTCATGGGTTCGCTGTGCCTGGTCGGCCTGCTGATGCTGATCGCCCGCCGCCTGAGCAACGACCGCGTGCGCGCCCGCAGCACCTTCAAGGACAAGCTGGTGCTGGTGTGGCTGCTGGCGACCTTGCTGTTGGGCCTGTCGTCGATCTTTGTGTCGGCGTCGCATATGGAAGGGCACATGATGGTTCTGCTGATGAGCTGGGCGCAGCATGTGGTGACGCTGCGCGGCGACGCCGCCGGCTTCATCGAGGAAGCGCCGCTGGTGTTCAAGCTGCATCTGTTCATGGGCATGTCGCTGTTTGCGATCTTCCCGTTCACCCGCCTGGTGCATGTGTGGAGCGGCTTCGGCGCCGTCGCTTACCTGAGCCGCGCTTATCAACTGGTGCGTCCGCGCTGAGGAGACGATCATGGGTATCGCAGTCAACGGCGTCGACATCGACGACAGCGTCATCGCGGCGGAGCTGCCGCACCAGGCCAGGGCGGACAACCCGCTGCGCCAGGCGGTGCACGAGGCGGTGCTGCGCCAGGTGTTGTTGCAGGAGGCGGACCGGCTGGGCATCGCCGGCGCCGATGAAGATGAGCGCATCGAGAAGCTGTTCGCGCAGGAAGTGGTGGTGCCGGAGGTGGACGAGGCCAGCAGCCTGCGCTACTACCAGAGCCAGCCGCAGCGTTTCCGCAGCGGCGATCTGGTCGAGGCGCGCCACATCCTGTTCCAGGTGACGCCGGCGGCGCCGCTTGAGTTGCTGCGCCAGACGGCCGAGCTGATCCTGGCCGAGCTTCAGGCGCGGCCGGAGCGCTTCGAGGAGTTGGCGCGGCAGTATTCCAACTGCCCGTCGGGTGCGGTGGGCGGCAGCCTGGGGCAGCTGGCGCGTGGGCAGTGCGTGCCGGAATTCGATGAGTTGCTGTTCCGCCTGCAACAGGGCGAGCTGGCCGGGCGGCTGCTGGAAACCCGCTTCGGCCTGCATATCGTGCAGGCGCAGCGGCGGGTGGAGGGCGCGATGGTGCCGTTTGCCGCCGTGCAGGCGCAGATTGCCGACGAGCTGCGCCGGCAGTCCTGGCAGCGCGCCTTGCACCAGTACCTGCACATCCTGGTCGGCCGCGCCGACATCCAGGGCGTGGAGCTGGACGGCGCGCAATCGCCGCTGGTGCAGTAAGGTCGTTCCCGCTTTCGCGGGAACGACAGGGGGGGCGTCTAGTCATTTCGAACTAGGCCGGCTAAGCCGTCATGCGCAGTGGCAGGACGCTTCCCGGCCGCTACAATGGCCTCACACCATTGAAAACAGGAGAGCGACGATGTTAAGCGACCGTTTTGGTCGATCGATCGACTATCTGCGGGTGTCGGTCACGGACCGCTGTGACCTGCGCTGTACTTATTGCATGCCCAAGGACTTCAAGGGCTACGAAGACCCGCCCGACTGGCTCAGCTTCGACGAGATCGAACGGGTGGTCGCAGCCTTCGCGCGGCTCGGCACCTCCCGCGTGCGCCTGACCGGCGGCGAGCCGCTGACCCGGCGCAACCTGCCGCAACTGGCTTCCCGCCTGTCTTCGCTGGACGGCGTGCGCGACCTGTCGCTGTCGACCAACGGCACCCGGCTGGCGCGCTACGCCGAGGCGCTGGCCGCCTCCGGCATCTCCCGCGTCAACGTCAGCCTCGACACGCTGGACCGCGAATGCATGGCCGGCATCACCGGGCGCGACTGCCTGCCTGCTGTGCTGGACGGCCTGCAAGCGGCCAAGGCGGCCGGACTGGCGCCGGTCAAGATCAATATGGTGGCCATGCGCGGCGTCAACGACGCCGAGATCGATGCCATGGCCGCGTTCTGCATCGAGCAGCAGTTCGTGCTGCGCCTGATCGAAGTCATGCCCATGGGCGAGACGGGCCGCAACACGGCCTATCTGAACCTGGCCCCGGTGCAGGCGCGGCTGGCGGAAAAATTTAATCTGGTGCCGCAGGCGCTGGAACTGGGCGGCGGGCCGGCGCGCTACTGGGCCACGGCCGACGGCAGCGCCAGCATAGGCTTCATCACGCCGCTGTCGCAGCACTTCTGCGCCACCTGCAACCGCGTGCGGCTGGCGGTGGACGGCACGTTGTACCTGTGCCTGGGCCAGGAGCAGCAGTATCCGCTGCGGCCCCTGCTGCGCGGCGGCGCCAGCGACGCCGAACTGGAACAGGCGATCCGCGAGGCCATCGAACTCAAGCCGCAGCAGCATGACTTCGGCCAGGCGCCCGCGAAGATCGTGCGCTTCATGTCGCAGACCGGTGGCTAGCCTGCGCACCGCGCGTGTATACTTGCAACTCGGCTGTTGATTAACGGAGAAACCATGTCCCATACCGCCACCGCCCGCCGGCGCATCACGCCGTGCTGAAGCCGATGCTGTTTGCCGGCTGGCAGAAACTATCGACCCGCATCGTCGGCCTGTTGCTGAGTTTTCTGGCGGTCGCCCTGATGGTGATCGGCGGCACGCTTTTGCTGTCGTGGCAACTGGAAGGCAGCGCCGCCGCGATCAATGTGGCCGGCAGCTTGCGCATGGATAGCTACCGGCTGGCGATGCTGGCGATGCAAGTGGAGAACGGCGGCGGCCGCACGGCCGCAAGCACCCAGCTGAATGCCCAGCTGGGCCGCATCGACAACACGATGGCGCTGCTGCGGCGCGGCGATCCGCAGCGTCCGCTGTTCCTGCCGCCGACTGCCGCGATCCGCACCGCGTATGCCGACGTCGAGCAGCAGTGGCGCAGCGTGCTGGCGCCGCCGGCGCGCGCGCTGGCGGCGGCCGAAGCCGTGCCTGCCACCCAGCAGCAATTGATACGGCAGCGCACCGAGGAGTTCGTCCAGCGCGTGGACCAGCTGGTGCAGCGCATCGAGCGCGACAGCGAAAACCGCACCTTCTGGCTGCGCGCTTCGCAATTGTCGTTGCTGGCCCTGGCCCTGGTGGGCACGGTCAGCATCATCTACCTGCTGTTCGACATGATCGTGGCGCCGGTGACCCGGCTGCAAGCCGGCATGGACCGGATGCGCGAGCAGGATTTCAGCGTGCGGCTTCCCGTGGACAGCAATGACGAATTCGGCATGCTGGCGCGCGGCTTCAACCAGATGGCCGACAAGCTCAAGGACTCCTACCAGAACCTGGAGCAGCGCGTGCAACTCAAGACCTCCGAACTGGAGCAGCAGAACCGCGAACTGGCGCTGCTGTACGACAGCGCGTCCTTCCTGCAGCAGGCGCAGTCGGCGGAGGCGATGTGCGAGGGCTTCCTGCAACGCATCAGCGAATACTTCAAGGCCGACGCCGGCTCGGTGCGCATCCTCGATCCCAACCGCGACAACCTGCATATGCTGGTGCATTGGGGCTTGTCGGAGAAACTGGTCGAGACCGAGCGCTGCCTGAAAGTGGGCGAGTGCCTGTGCGGCGAGGCGGTGGTCAACAAGCTGGCCGTGATCCACGACCTGCGCCGCAAGGACGACCGCAATATGCTGCAATGCCACCGCGAGGGTTTCGCGACGATTTCGATCTTCCACATCTTTGCGCAGCGCCAGCATCTGGGCTTCTTCAATCTGCACTTCCGCGCGACGACGGTGTTTTCCGCCGCGCAGACGGCGCTGCTGGAGACGCTGGGCCAGCTGCTGGGCACGGCAATCGAAAACCTGCGCCTGCAAGGGCGTGACCGCGAGCTGGCCATTTCCGAGGAACGCAACCTGGTGGCACAGGGCCTGCACGACAGCATCGCCCAAGGCTTGAACTTCCTGAACCTGCAAGTGCAGATGCTGGAGCAGTCGCTGCAGAACCAGCGGCTGGACGAGGTCGAGAGCATCGTGCCGGCGCTGCGGGCCGGCGTCGAGGAGAGCTACCAGGATGTGCGCGAGCTGCTGCACAACTTCCGCACCCGCCTGCAAGAGGGCAATCTGGTGACGTCGCTGGAAACAGTGGTCGACAAGTTCCGGCGCCAGAGCGGCATCGCGGTCGATTTCGAGGCCGATTCCGACGGCGCGCCTTTCCCGCGCGAGCACCAGCTGCAATTGCTGTTCATCGTGCAGGAAGCGCTGTCGAACGTGCGCAAGCATTCCTCGGCCAGCCAGGTATGGGTCAGCCTGGTGGACGAGCAGGACTTTACGCTGAGCGTGCGCGACAACGGCCACGGCTTCGATCCTGCCGCGCTGGAGTCGCTGGGCGAGGCCCATGTCGGCATCAACATCATGCGCGAACGGGCGCAGCGCATCGACGCGCAGCTGCACCTGAAGTCGGCGCCGGGCGCCGGCACCGAGGTGGTGCTGCGCTTGCCGCGCGCCCAGCGCCGCGCCGCATAAACCTATCAAGAAAGGCTGGAACCGATGGACAATGAAGCAAGCCCTATCAGCGTGCTGCTGGTCGACGACCATACGCTGTTTCGCAGCGGCATACGCTCGCTGTTGCAGCGCCACCCGGAATTCGCGGTGGTGGGCGAGGCCGCCGACGGCTTCGAGGGCGTCAAGCGCGCGCAGCAGCTCAAGCCGCAGGTGATCCTGCTGGACTTGAACATGCCCGGCATGTCCGGCGTGGAAACGTTGCAGCTGCTGCGCCAGGATTGCCCGGACAGCGCGATCGTGATGCTGACCGTGTCCGAGGATGCGGAAGACCTGAGCGTGGCGTTGAAGGCGGGCGCCAGCGGCTATCTGCTGAAGAATATCGACACCGACTACCTGACGCGGGCGATACGCCGCGCCGCCGCCGGCGAGACGGTGGTGGCCGAGGCCATGACCGCCAAGCTGGTGGCCCAGCTGCAAAGCGGCGCCACGCCGCCGGTGGCATCCGAGCTGGACAAGCTGACGCCGCGTGAACGGGAAATCCTCGATTGCCTGGCGCGCGGCGAAAGCAACAAGGGCATCGCGCGCACGCTGGACCTGGCCGAAAGCACGGTCAAGATTCATGTGCAGAATGTGTTGAAAAAGCTGAAGCTGAGCAGCCGGGTGCAGGCGGCCGTGTATGCGGTCGAGCACCGCATGCACGGCGGCGGTTGAGACGTGGTGGCTGTCTAGCCGCCGCAGCAGCCTCCGCAGCAGCCGCCCGCTGCGGCCGCCGGCGCGGCCTCGATGGCGGCGCTGGAGGCGTAGCCGGCCATCGCCAGCTTGCGCATCAGCAGGTGCGGCGAGGTCAACGATTCATCGATGCGCGCGCTGGCGCGGCGGTCGCGCAAGGAGACGCGCACATCGCTGACGCCGTCGATGTCGCCGAGTACGCGGGCGATGATGTCGGCGCAGGCTTCGCCGTCCATGCCGTCGATAATGAGTTCTGTTTGCATAGCATTCCTTGGTTATTGGTAACACGCAGACAGCCTAAGCCAAAGCTCGCCGGCGGTCGATAGCAGGGCGGCAAAAGCGGCGGGCAATTGGATTTTCCTTGATCCAGGTTATGCGAAATGGGCGTCAACTTTCACCCGGCGGCGGCTGCGACCACAATGGCCGCATACTCTTACAGGATGTAGATCATGAGCTTGCTCCATATTGAAGAACCTGCCGGCAAGGCCGGCGCATGGGATGGCAGCCATCCCCTCTGGCGGCTGGGCTTCCGGCCGTTCTACCTGGCTGCGGCGGGCTTCGCCGCGCTGGCGATTCCGCTGTGGATGCTGCGCTACCTGGGCTGGTGGCCGGCCGGCGCCGAAGGCTGGCTGCATGTCAGCTTCGCCTGGCATATGCACGAGATGGTGTTCGGCATGGCGGCGGCGGTGGTGGTCGGCTTCCTCTACACCGCCGCGTTCAACTGGACCGGCAACTGGACGCCGGTGCGCGGCAAGCTGGCGGCGCTGGTGGCCTTGTGGCTGCTGGGCCGGCTGGCGATGCTGCTGGCGCCGCCGTTGGCCGGCGCGTTGGTGGACTGGCTGTTCCTGCCGGCGGCGGCCTGGCCGCTGTGGCGCGTGATGCAGAAGGCCGGCAACCGCCGCAACTACTTCCTGGTCGGCCTGCTGGCGCTGATGGCGGCGGCCAACGGCGTGTTTCACGCCATCACGCTGGGCTGGCTGGCGGTCAACCCGATCGCGCCGGTGCAGGCGGCTATCCTGGTCATCGTGCTGATGGAAGGCGCGATCGGCACGCGCATCATTCCCATGTTCACCCGCAATGGCGCGCCTGGCACCACGCCCCTGGTGCAACCGAAGCTGGATAAATGGTCGCTGGGCTTGCTCGCGGCGTTCGCCCTGGGCTGGGTGGCCGGCGTGCCCGCCTGGCTGATCGCGCCGGTCGGCGTGGCGGCCGCGGCGCTGGTGCTGCTGCGCCTGTGGCGCTGGCAGGCGCTGAAGACGGGCCGCGTGCCGCTGCTGTGGATTATGCACCTGTCCTATGCGTGGATCGCCGCCGGCCTGCTGTTGCTGGTGCTGTCGCGCTGGCAGATGGTCACTGCCAGCGCCGGCTTTCACGCGCTGACGGTCGGCTCGATGGCCGGCCTGATCCTCGGCATGATGACGCGCACCACGCTGGGCCACACCGGCCGGCCGCTGCGCGCGGGCAGGGCGGAGACCGCGATGTTCGCGCTGATCCAGTTCAGCGCGTTGACCCGGGTGCTGTCGGCGCTGGGCTGGGACGGCGGCGCCGGCACCCTGGTGCTCAGCGCCGCATGCTGGACCGTCGCTTTCGGCCTGTATGCCTATGTCTATGCGCCGTACCTGACCAGTCCGCGCGCGGACGGCAAACCGGGCTGACGCCGCATGAGCGGGCCGCAGGACATGGAAGGCTTGTCATGTTCCGAGGCTGCGGCCCGGCTGCTGGCGGACGGGCCGAACGAGTTGCCGGCGTCGCGCCCGCTGGGCGCATGGCGGCTGCTGGTGGACGTGGTGTCCGAGCCGATGTTCCTGTTGCTGGTGGCCTGTGGCGGCGTCTACCTGGGCCTGGGTGACCGTGGCGAAGCCTTGATGCTGCTCGGTTTTGTGCTGGTCGTGATCGGCATGACCTTCTTCCAGCAACGGCGCACCGAGCGCTCGCTGGAGGCTTTGCGCGACCTGTCCTGCCCGCGCGCGCTGGTGATACGGGATGGACGGCAGGCGCGTATCGCCGGCCGCGAGCTGGTGGCGGGCGATCTGGTGCTGCTGGCCGAGGGCGACCGCGTGCCGGCCGACATGGAGCTGACCACCGCCTCCAACCTGACGGTCGATGAGTCGATGCTGACGGGCGAGTCGGTCCCTGTGACCAAGCACGCGGCGGCCGACGGCGCCGGGGAGGCCGAGCGGCGCGTGTATTCCGGCACGCTGGTCACGCAAGGCACGGCCAGCGGCATCGTCGTGGCGACGGGCGAGCGCAGCGCGCTGGGGCGCATCGGCGCGTCGCTGGCGACGCTGGGCGTCGAATTGACGCCGATACAATTGGAAACCCGGGGCGTGGTCAAGACCGTCGCCGCGGCCGGCCTGTGCCTGGCGGCCTGCCTGGCCTTCGCCTACTGGTGGTTGCGCGGCGACTGGCTGCAAGGCCTGCTGGCCGGCCTGACGCTGGCGATGGCGATCTTGCCGGAAGAACTGCCGGTCATCCTGACGCTGTTCCTGGGACTGAGCGCGCGCCGGCTGGGGGGCGAGCAGGTGCTGGCGCGCAGCATCCCGGCGATTGAACTGCTGGGCGCGACCAGCGTGCTGTGCGTGGACAAGACCGGCACCTTGACCGTCAACCGGATGCAGGTGTCGCGGCTCTGGTCGGAGCAGGGCGACTACGTTTGCCTGCCGCCGGGCGCGGCCGCGTTGCAGGAGGAGCTGCACGGCTTGCTCGAATATGCGGTGCTGGCCAGCCACCGCCGCGCCTTCGATCCGATGGAGCACGCCATCGGCGAGGCCGGCGCGCGCCTGCTGGCCAATACCGAACATCTGCATGCCGACTGGATGCTGATCGACGATTACCCCTTGTCGCGCCAGATGCTGGCGATGTCGCGGGTATGGCGCTCGCCGGATCATTCGGCCTATCTGGTCGCCGCCAAGGGAGCGCCGGAAGCCATTATCGACCTGTGCCACATGGCGCCGCAGCGCGCCGCCGCCATCGCCGCCCAGGTCGCGGCCCTGGCCGACAGCGGACTGCGGGTGATCGGCGTGGCCCGCGCCACGTTCCCGGCGTCGCGCCTGCCGGACAACCAGCATGATTTCGATTTCGAGTTTCTCGGCCTGGTGGCGCTGGAGGACCCGGTGCGCCCGGAAGTCCCGCAGGCGGTGGCGCAATGCCATGCGGCGGGCATGCGCGTGGTGATGATCACCGGCGACCATCCGGCCACGGCGCTGGCGATTGCGCGGCAGGCGGGCATCGCCGACGGCGCCGGCACGCTGCTGTCCGGCGAGGAGCTGGCGGCGATGGACGATGCGGCGCTGCGCGCCAGGCTGGCCGGGACGACGGTGTTCTGCCGGATTTCGCCGGACCAGAAGCTGCGCCTGGTGCAGGCCTTCCGCAGCCAGGGCGACATCGTCGCCATGACCGGCGACGGCGTCAACGACGCGCCGGCGCTGAAGGCGGCCAGCATCGGCGTGGCCATGGGCGCGCGCGGCAGCGACGTGGCGCGCGAGGCGGCGGCGCTGGTGCTGCTCAAGGACGATTTCTCGTCGCTGCTGCTGGCGGTGCGGCACGGCCGCCGCCTGTTTGCCAATCTGCGCAAGGCGATCGTGTTCATCGTCGCGGTGCATGTGCCCATCGTCGGCTTGTCTATCCTGCCGGTGCTGCTGGGCTGGCCGATACTGCTGATGCCGGTCCACATACTGTTCCTGCAGCTGGTGATCGATCCCGCCTGTTCCATCGTGTTCGAAGCGGAGCCGGTCGAGGCCGGGGCGATGGCGGCCAGGCCGAGAAGCCGGGACCAGCGCCTGTTCGACCGCGACCTCCTGATCCGTGGCCTGCTCCAGGGCGGCGGCTTGCTGCTGATGTTGATCGTCTACCACGTGCTGTTGCACGGGGCCGGCGTATCGGAGTCCGGTGTCCGCACCACGATCTTCGTCACGCTGATCCTGGCCAACCTGGGGCTGATCCACGCCAACCGCAGCTGGACGCCACGGGGCCGCGAGCGGCGCGTGTCCGCGAACCGGCCGTTCGCCTGGATCGGACTGTCCGCCTTGCTGCTGCTGGCCGTGGTGCTGGGCGTGGAGCCGATCCGGGACATGTTTGCGTTCGCGGTGCCCGGGGCGGCGGCGCTGGCGGTGTCGGTCCTGGTCGCCGCCCTGGGCGTTGGGTGGTTCGAGCTGGTCAAGTGGGGCCAGGCCCGTTGGCGGCCGCCAGGCTAGGGCAGCAGCAGCGAGTGCTGGCTGGCGGTGTGGAAGTCGCGCCAGACGCGGTTGATGGTGCTGTCCTCGTGCGCCGCATACAGGCCGCAATAGGGATACAGCTCGTCGACCGCTGCGCGCGATGCGGCCACCAGCGCCAGCGAGCTGGCCTGCACGGCGTGCATGGCGTCGGCGTCGAGCGGCGTGCCGTCAACCACCTGCGTCCAGCTGCGGTCCAGCACCGCGTAGAAATGCGTGCGGGCGGCGGCCAGGGCGCTTTCCTTGTCCCGCAGCAGCGCGGCGACTTCCGGCACCTCCAGCAGCGGCAAGTCTTTCATCGCGTGCCGGCGGCGGCGCATGCAGGGCTCGGCCAGCCGCACGAAGTGGCCGGCCATGCCCGCGATGTTTGCCGCCAGCGTGACGAAGGCCAGCGAGTAAAACGGAAAGCGGTACAGCGGCCCGTCCGCCGTCGCCGCGTCGGGACGGATGGCGAAGCCGTACTGTTCGCCCACCCAGGCGCCGTCGATGCGGTAGCTGTGCGAGGCGCTGGCGCGCATGCCGATGCTGCCCCACGACGGCACGATCTGCACCTGTTCCGCCGGCACCAGGAAGGCGCGGATGCGCGGCGCGCCGCGCTCGTCGAGCAGCGGCTGGCCGTTGGCGCGCAGCACGGCGTTCAGCGTGAAATGGGTGGCCATCGGGGCGCCGCTGGCGTAGTCCCAGCGGCCTGTGATGCGGAACCCTGCGGCTTCCCCATCGCCTTCCTGTTCGGCATAGCCGGTCGGGGCGCCGCTGCCGCCCAGGCAGACGCGCTTGCCGCCTATGATGTCGCGCGCCAGCGCCGGCGGCAGGAAGCCGGCGAACCAGCCGGCGCCCGCGCACAAGGTCAGCACCCAGCCCATGCTGCCGTCGACGGCGGCCACGGCTTCCTCCAGCCGTACCGCCTCCGGCAGCGGCAACTCGGCGCCGCCGCTGGCGCGCGGGGCCAGCATTTTGAGCCAGCCGCGCCGATGCAGCAGCGCTTGCTGGATAGGGTGAAGGAAACGGGCGGTGTCCGCCATGGCGGCGTAGCGTTCGATGCGGCGCGCGTCGCGCGCGAGGAGGTGAGATGTCATGTGCGGTATTTTCGCATTTTCGTTCGGCTGGCGGGCGAACCATGCCATTTCCGTATGTTTGCAGCGAGAAAAATGATTGGTATCGACGGCGCGGGCGTCGTAGCATGGTGGCGTGCAATCTCCCATTTTATGAAAGACTGATGATGTCAGCAATCAAACTCGCGATCGTCGGCGTCGGCAAGATCGTCCACGACCAGCACCTGCCGGCCATCGCGGCCAACGCCGATTTCAAACTGGTGGCCTCGGCCAGCCGGCATAACACCGTGCCTGGCCTGCCGGGTTTCACCTCCATCGAGGCCATGCTGGCGGCGGTGCCCGAGATCGACGCCGTGTCGCTGTGCATGCCGCCGCAGTACCGTTATCAGGCGGCGCAGGTCGCGCTGGCGGCCGGCAAGCACGTGTTCCTGGAAAAGCCGCCGGGCGCGACGCTGTCGGAAGTGGCCGACCTGGAGGCGCTGGCCGCCGCCCGGGGCGTGACGCTGTTCACCAGCTGGCATTCGCGTTACGCGCCGGCGGTGCAGCCGGCCAAGGCCTACCTGGCCGCCCACGCGCCGACCGCCATGCAGGTCAGCTGGAAGGAAGACGTGCGCCAGTGGCACCCGAACCAGGAGTGGATCTGGCAGGCCGGCGGCCTGGGCGTGTTCGATCCTGGCATCAACGCGCTGTCCATCGTCACCGAAATCCTGCCTTCGGGGATCTTCCTGAACCGCGCCACGCTGGAGTTCCCGGAGAACCGCGACGCGCCCATCGCGGCCGAGCTGCATTTCCAGGACGCCGCCGGCATGCCGGTGCACGCCCAGTTCGACTGGCGCCAGACCGGCCCGCAAAGCTGGGACATCGTGGTGCAGACCGCCGACGGCGAGCTCAAGCTGAGCAACGGCGGCGCCCGCCTGTGGGTGCACGGCGTCGAGCAGCCGCTGGAGAAGGAGGCGGAATACCCGTCGCTATACCGCCGCTTCGCCGAGCTGGTGCGCGCCGGCCGCGCCGACGTGGACGTGGCGCCGCTACGCCACGTGGCCGACGCCTTCATGCTGGGCCAGCGCAAAGTTGTGGCCGCCTTCCACGACTGACCCCGTTCAGGCCATCTGTCCGATGGTCTTGCGGAAGCGCCGCAGCGACAGCGCGAACAGCACCGCGCCTATCGCCGCCAGCGCCAGCAGCTGCGGCCAGATCACGCCCAGGCCGGCGCCCCGGTACAGGATGGCCTGGGCCGCCGCGACGAAATGCGTGGTCGGCGCCGCCAGCATGATGTCCTGCACCAGCGCCGGCATGCTCTCGCGCGGCGTGGAACCGCCCGACAGCAGTTGCAGCGGCAGCAGCACCAATACCAGCAGCATGCCGAACTGCGGCATGCTGCGCGCCAGCGTGGCCAGGAAGATGCCCATCGAGGTGGTGGCGAACAGGTGCAGCGCCGTCGCCAGCACGAACAGCGCGATCGAACCGCTGATCGGCACCGCCAGCGCGCCCTGCACGATGAATACCAGCGCCGCCAGCGCGGCCAGCACCACCACCGTCCCCATCGACCAGACCTTGGCCAGCATGATTTCCATCGGTGTCACCGGCATGACCAGCAGGTGCTCGATGGTGCCGTGTTCGCGTTCGCGTATCAGCGCGGCGCCGGTCAGGATGATGGATAGCATGGTGACGTTGTTGATGATCTCCATCAGCGAGCCGAACCACGACTGCTCCAGGTTGGGATTGAAGCGCATGCGCAAGTCCAGCGCCACCGGCGGCGCGGCTGCCTCCTGCTGGCGGCGCAGGAAGTCGCCCACTTCGGCGCCGACGATCTGCTGGATGTAGCCGTTGCCGGTGAAGGCCTGGCTCATGCGCGTGGCATCGACGTTGAGCTGTATCGTCGGCGCCCGTCCGGCCAGCGTGTCGCGCTGGTAGCCGGGCGGGATGGCCAGCACGAAGGTGTAGTCGCCGTTGTCCAGGCCGGCGTCGGCCCGGGCCGCGCTGACCAGCGACGGCGTGCGGAAATGCGGCGGATAAAAGCCGGCCGCGATGCGCGCCGACAGCGGCGAGCCGTCCAGGTCGACGATGGCGATGGCGGCGTTGTGCAGGCTTTCCGGCATCGCCGTCGCCGCCACGTAAATCGACAGCGAGAAGGTGTAGACGATCAGCACCAGCATGGCCGGATCGCGCAGCAAGCTCCACAGCTCCTTGACGCCCAGCCGGTAGATGTGCGCCAGGCGCGTGTTCAACGGTGTACGCATGGTTCAGCGCTCCTGCTTGTCGAGCAACAGCACCGACGCTGTCAGGATCACCGGCACCGCCGCCAGCAGCGGCCACAGCGACCCGCCCAGCTCGGCCAGGCCCAGCGCCTTGCTGAACACGCCCCGGCTGATGGTCAGGAAGTGGGTGGCCGGGTAGATGCGGCCGATCAGCGCGCCCGCGCCGCTCAGGCCGGACACCGGATTGAGCAGCCCGGCAAACTGCACGCAGGGGATGACGGTGCCGATGATGGTGACGAACAGCGCGGCGATCTGGCTGCGGGTGAAGGTCGACACCAGCAGGCCCAGGCCGGTGGCGCACACCACGTAGACCAGCGCGGCCAGCGTCAGCGCGGCCAGGCTGCCCTTGACCGGCACGCCGAACACGGTGGCCGCCAGCAAGGTCAACAGCGCGAAGTTGAGCATGCCCAGCGCGATATACGGCAGCTGCTTGCCGAGCAGGAATTCCAGCCGCGTCACCGGCGTCACGTACAGGTTGAGGATGGAGCCCAGCTCCTTCTCGCGCACCACCGACAGCGCGCTGAGCATGGCCGGTATCATCATCAGCAGCATGGGGATCACCGCCGGTATCATGGCCGGCAGGCTCTTGACGTCGGGGTTGTAGCGGTAGCGCGTTTCCAGCGTGCCGGCGCCGGCCAGCTTCATGCCCAGCCGGTGCTGCGCCATGTCGGCCAGCCACAGCTGGTGCATGGCTTGCACGTAGCCGCGCGTGGTTTCGGCCCGCATCGGCATGGCGCCGTCGACCCAGGCGCCTATCGTCACCGGATCGCCGCGCTGCAAGGTGCGGCCGAAGCCGGGCGGGATTTCTATCGCCAGCGCCAGTTCGCCGCTGCGCATGCGGCGGTCGAGGTCGTCGTAGTCGGCCAGCGGCGCGTGCTCGACGAAGTAGCGCGAGCCGGACAGGTTGAGCGCATAGTTCTGGCTCAGGCCGCTCTGGTCGCGGTCCAGCACGGCGTAGGACAGGTTTTCCACGTCCATATTGATGCCGTAGCCGATGATGAACATCAGGATCGCCGTCCCCAGTAGCGCCAGCGTGGCGCGCACCGGATCGCGCCGCAGCTCCAGCGTCTCGCGCAGCGTGTAGCTGGCGGCCCGTTGCAGGCTGCGGCGCCAGCCGGCGCGCGGCGCGGCCGGCGCTTGCGTGGCTGCTTGCGTTGCCTGTTGCGGCGGCGTGCTGGCCTGCGGCGCCGGGCCGGCCGCTTCCTCCAGGTAGGCGATGAACGCTTGCTCCAGCGTGTCGACGCCGCGCATGGCCGGCAGCTCTGCGGGCGCGGCGCTGACCAGCACGCGGCCCGCGTGCATCAGCGAGATGCGGTCGCAGCGCTCGGCCTCGTTCATGAAGTGGGTCGAGATGAAGATGGTCACGCGGTCCTTGCGGGCCAGGTCTATCATCAGGCGCCAGAACATGTCGCGCGCCACCGGGTCGACGCCGGAAGTCGGTTCGTCGAGGATCAGCAGCTCGGGCTGGTGGACCATGGCCACCGCCAGCGACAGGCGCTGGCGCACGCCCAGCGGCAGCGCCTCGGGCAGCGTGTCGAGCGCGGCGGTGAGGCCGAAGCGTTCGGCCATGTCGGCCACGCGGCCGGCGATCTGCGCCTCGGGCACGCTGAACATGCGCGCATGCAGCACCAGGTTTTGCGCCACCGTCAGTTCGCCATACAGCGAGAACGCTTGCGACATATAGCCGACGCGGCGGCGCGTGGCCATGTCGCCGGCGTCGACCTCGGCGCCGAACAGGCGGGCGCTGCCCTCGGTCGCGGGCAGCAGGCCGGTCAGCATTTTCATCGTGGTCGACTTGCCGCAGCCGTTGGAGCCGAGGAAGCCGAAGATCTCGCCGCGGCGGATGCGGAAGTCCACATGGTCGACCGCCACGAAATCGCCGAAGCGCATCGTCAAGCCCTGGGCTTCGATGGCGATGCTGTCGCCGCCTGCCTCGGGCTGGAACGGCGGCACCGTGACCGCCTGGTGGCCGCCGCGCTTGTCGGCCGGCAGCAGCGCGATGAAGGCCGCCTCCAGCGTGGTGGTGGCGGTGCGGGCGCGCAGTTCCTGCGGCGTGCCGGTGGCCAGCACCCGGCCGGCGTCCATCGCCACCAGCCAGTCGAAGCGGTCGGCTTCCTCCATGTAGGCGGTCGCCACCACCACGCTCATGGCGGGGCGCTGGCGGCGTATGCCGGCGATCAAGTCCCAGAACTGCGCGCGCGACAGCGGGTCGACGCCGGTGGTCGGCTCGTCGAGGATCAGCAGGTCGGGATCGTGGATCAGCGCGCAGCACAGGCCCAGCTTCTGCTTCATGCCGCCGGACAGCTTGCCGGCCGGGCGTTGCAGGAAGGGCGCCAGGCCGGTGCCGGCGGTCAGCTGGTCGATGCGCTGGCGGCGGCTGGCGGCGTCGTGGCCGAACAGGCGGCCGAAGAATTGCAGGTTTTCCTCGACCGACAGCGTGGGATACAGGTTGCGGCCCAAGCCCTGCGGCATGTAGGCGATGCGCGGGCAGACGGCGTCGCGGTGGCGCTTGCTGTGCATGTCGCCGCCCAGCACCGTCACCGTGCCTTGCTGCACGGCGCGGGCGCCGGCCACCAGCGACAGCAGGCTGGACTTGCCGACCCCGTCCGGTCCGATCAAGCCTATCATGCGGCCGGCCGGCAGATCGAGGTCGATGCCGCTCAGCGCGCGGGTGGCGCCGTATTGCAGCGAGACGCCGCGCAGCCCGGCGACGCCGGGCGCCAGCGCCTCGCTCATTGCGGCACCTTGACTTCCAGGTCGGCCGGCCATGGCGTGGCGGCGTCAAGCCGCACCCAGGCCACGCCGGGCAGGCCGGTCTTGACCAGCTTCATGTGCTTTTGCAGCAGCGCCGGATCGATCTGGGCCTTGACGCGGAACATCAGCTTCTGGCGCTCGCTGGTGGTTTCCACCGTCTTGGGCGTGAACTGTGCGGTGCTGGCGACGAAGGATATCTTGGCTGGCAGCACGTACTGCGGCGCGGCGTCGAGCACCACGCGCACCGGCGCGCCCAGCGCCAGCTTGCCTGCGGCCTGCTCGGGCACGAAGAAGGTCATGTAGACGTCGGCCAGGTCGACCAGGTTGAGCACCTTGCCGCCACCGCCCAGCACTTCGCCGGGCTGGGCGATGCGGTACTGCACGCGGCCGGCGCGTGGCGCGGTCAGCGCGCTGTCGGCCAGGTCGACGTCGATGCGGCCGACCGTGGCCTGGGCCGCCGTGACGGCGGCGCGGGCGCCGGCCACCTGGGTACGCGCCGCCTCGACCGCGCTGGCGGCGGCCGCCACCTGGGCGCGGGCGGCGCGGATCACGGCCGTCATGGCGCGCACGCGGCTGCGGTCGTCGTCCAGTTCCTGTTCTGACGAGGCGCCTTCGAGCACCAGCGTTTCGGAGCGCTTGAGGCGGCGCTGGGCTGCATCGAGCTCGCTTTCGCGCTGCACCACCAGCGCTTGCGCGGCCTGGTGGTCGCTCTCGCGCATGGCGACCATGGCGTTGGCGCTGGCGACGCCGGTTTGCGCCTGGGCCTGGCGGGCCGCCGCTTCGTCGCGCTGGGCTTGCAGCGAGGTCGCCTGCATATGGCCGAGCACCTGGCCGGCGCTGACGAAGTCGCCTTCGTTGACGGCGATGTCTTGCAGGCGGCCCGGCAGCTTGGCGGCGACGTCGATCTCGGTCGCTTCGATGCGGCCGTTGCCGCTGGTGAATTCGGGGCCGGGGCCGGCGGGATGCATGCGGTGCCAGGCGTAGGCGCCGCCGGCCAGCAGGGCGGCGGCAACGGCGACGGCGGCGAGTTTGCGGGTCAGGTCAGGTGTCATGTGTGGTCGGGGGGAAGGTCGTTGGAAGCGGCCAGCGGCGCGGCGGCGACGGCGGGATCGCCGCCGAGCGCGCTGTACAGGGCGATGCCGGCGCCGAGCACGGCGCGGCGCAGCTGTATCAATTGCTGCTCGGCGCTGAGCAGGTCGCGCTGGGCGTCGAGCACGTCGAGGAAGGCGGCGGCGCCGTTGTCGTAGCGCAGCTGCGACAGGCGGGCGCGCTCGCGCTGGACTTGCAGCGTGCGTTCGGCGATCGTCAGTTGCCGGCCCAGCCAGGCTTGCGCCGACAAGGCGTCGGCGACGTCGCGGAAGGCGCCCTGGATGGTTTTTTCGTAGTTGGCGATGGCGCTGTCGCGGCGCGCTTCGGCCAGGCTCAGGCTCTGGTGGCGGCGGCCGCCGTCGAACAGCGGCAGCGTGATGCTGGGCGCGAAGGTCCATGCGCGGCTGCCGCCGGCGAACAGGCCGTCCAGCTCGGCGCTGGCGGTGCCCAGTGCGGCGGTCAGGCTCACTTGCGGGTAGAACGTGGCGCGGGCCGCGCCGATGTTGGCGTTGGCGGCGCGCAGCTGGTGTTCGGCGGCGACGATGTCGGCGCGGCGCTCCAGCAGGGCCGACGGCAGGCCTGGCGCCAGCGCCGGCAGGGTGTCGGCGGCGGCCAGTTCGGCGGCCTGGGGCGGCGTCTCCGGCAGCGGCGCGGCGCTGCCGACCAGCAGTTGCAGCGCGTGGCGCTTGCGGTCGCGTTCCTGTTCCAGCTGGCTGGTCAGCGCTTGCGCTTGCAGCAGCAGGGTTTCGACCTGCGCCAGGTTCAGGCGCGAGGTGGCGCCGACCGCCACCCGGCGCGCGTAGATGCGGTAGCTTTCCTGGCGCGTGGCCAGCGTGCGGCGGGCCAGGGCGATGCGCTGGTCCATTTCGCGCACATCGAAATAGCCTTCCGCCACATGGGCGATCAGCGCCGTGGCGACGGCGCGGCGGGCGGCGTCGCTGGCCAGGTAGTCTTCCAGGGCGGCGCCGCGCAGGCTGGCCAGGCGGCCCCACAGGTCGAGCTCCCAGGCGCTCACGCCCAGGCCGGCCTGGTACTGGCTGGTGATCATTTCCTTGCGCGTCAGGCTGAGGTCGGCCGGCACTTGCTGGCGTTGGCCGGACGCTTGCGCGGCGACCAGCGGCAGCCGGGCGGCGCGTTCGATGCCGTAGGCGGCGCGGGCTTGTTCGACCCGTGCGATGGCGATGCGCAGGTCGCGGTTCTGCGTCAGCGCCTCGGCGATCAAGGCTTGCAGCGCCGGCGCGGCAAAGTAGGCGCGCCATGCGGGCAGGGCGCTGTCGCCGGCGTTATTGGCCGGCGCATCGTAGCTGGCGGCGACCGGCAACGGCGGCCGCGCATACTGCGGCGCCAGCGAAGTGCAGCCCGCCGACAGCAGCGCGGCGGCCAACGCTGCCGTGGTCACGGCGGTGCGCGGCCTGGCGAACGGCGCAGGCTGGAACATGGTGAAACTCCTTGTGATGGGAAAAGTAGTGCCGCCTGTCAAGCGGCGAACGCAGTGTAAGGCGACGGCACAGGCCGTGTAATTGATGTAGATCAAATTTCAACGGATGGACGGCGGCCTGCGCTGGCCGCCGCCATTGCCGGGCGGGCGTCTACGGCCGTTGCTGGCGGTAGCGGTGGGCCAGCAGCAGCGCCAGCGCGGCCGAGGCGGTGCGGGCGGCGGCGTTGCCGGCGCGGCTGGTCAGGGCGATCGGCACGGCGGCGCCCAGCACCACGCCGCAGACGGCGGCGCCGGCCAGGTATTCGAGCTGCTTGGCCAGCAGGTTGCCCGCCTCCAGGTCGGGCGCGATCAGGATGTCGGCATGGCCCGCCACCGCCGAGGCGATGCCCTTGGCGCGCGCGGCCACCGGGGAGATGGCGTTGTCGAAGCCCAGCGGGCCGTCGAGCAGTGCGCCGCTGATCTGGCCGCGCTCGGCCATCTTGCACAGCGCCGCCGCGTCCAGCGTGGACGGCAGCTTGGACGTGACCGTCTCGACCGCCGACAGGATGGCGACCCGGGGCTCGGCCGTGCCCAGCGCGTGCGCCAGGTCGATGGCGTTTTGCACGATGTCGACCTTCTCGGCCAGGCCGGGCTGGATGTTGAGCGCGCCGTCCGAGATCAGCAGCACCTTGTCGTACAGCGGCACTTCGATGCGGAACACGTGAGACAGGCGGCGCGCGGTGCGCAGCTTGGGCTCGGCCAGCACGGCGGAGATCAGCTCGTCGGTGTGCAGGCTGCCCTTCATCAGCATCTCCACCTCGCCGGCGGCGGCCATGGCGGCGGCCCGCGCCGCCGCCGCATGGCTGTGCGGCACGTCGACCAGTTCGACGCCGTCCAGCGCCAGGCCGGCGGCCTCGGCCACCGCGCGCAGCCGCGCCTGCGGCCCGACCAGCACCGGCACGATCAGGCCGTGGACGCCGGCGTCGAGGGCGCCGCGCAGCGAGGCTTCGTCGCAGGGATGGACCACGGCGCAGCGGACCGCCGCCAGCGGCGCGGCGGCCGCCATCAGGCTGGCGTAGTCGGCGTGCACCTGCGACAGGCTCAGCGACGGCAGCTGGATGCGCGGACGGCGCACCTTGGCCGTCGGCGCGATCACCGTCGCCACGCCGGTCAGCACCACGGCGCCGTTCTGGTTCTTGATCTCGCAATCGAGCAGCACGTGTTTTTTTTCCTTCTCCTTGGCCGTCACCGTAGCCGTGATGCGCAGCTCGTCGCCGATGCGTACCGGCTTGAGGAACTGCAGCGTCTGCGACAGGTAGATGGTGCCGGGGCCGGGCAGCACGGTGCCCAGCAGGCGCGAGATCAGCGCCGCACCCCACATGCCGTGCGCGATGACGCCGTGGAACAGCGTCTTGTCGGCGTACTCCGGGTCCACGTGGGCGGGATTGACGTCGCCGGACACGGCGGCGAAGGCGGCGATGTCGTCCTTGCCCAGCGTGCGGCTCAGGCGGGCGCACTGGCCGACCTGGAGCTCGTCATAGGTGATGTTTTCGATGAGGTCGTCGGCGTTCATGGCAGTGGGAAGTAGTGGGCGATGCCGGGCAGTCTAGTGAGCGCGCTTGCTGAAGTATTTGATCCAGATCAAATACTTCCGGGTCGCCCCCCAACCATAATCGATCCATTGCCTATCCAGGAGGACTTGTGAAGAATGCACAGTTGAAAGTAGTTCCGGCCGCGCCGATACCGGCGCCGGCCCCTGCGGTCGCACCGCGCGCCAATGCGCTCGACCTGTATGTGCAAAGCCGGGTGGCGCGCCTGACCGGCGGCGTGTCGCCGATTGCGATGTCGCTGGCGTTCCAGGACTGGTGGCAGCACCTGGCCGTGTCGCCGGGCACCTGTAGCGAGCTGGCGGCGCAGTGCGTCGGCGGCCTGGCCGGCGCGGCGGCGCCCGAGGAAGGGGCCGGCGGCGACAGCCGTTTCGATAACTTTGCCTGGCGCCAGTGGCCATTTTCGCAGTATGTACACGGATTCAAGCAGGCCGAGCGCTTTTGGGCCCAGGCCACCACCGGCGTGCGCGGCGTGGCGCCGCACCATGCCGAGGTGGTGGCGTTCACCGCGCGCCAGCTGCTGGACATGTACTCGCCATCGAATTTCCTCTGGACCAATCCGGAGGTGTTGCAGGCCGCGGCCACCAGTGGCGGGCGCAGCCTGATCGATGGCGCGCTCAACTGGCGGCGCGACCTGTGCCGCCGCCTGGCGCCGCCCGGCATGGCGGTGCCGGAGCCGGTGGGCCCCAGCTACGTGCCCGGGCAGGACGTGGCCGTCACGCCGGGCGAGGTCATCTACAGCAATGAGTTGATGGAGCTGATCCAGTACACGCCGCAGACCGGGCAGGTGTACCGCGAGCCGGTGCTGATCGTGCCGTCGTGGATCATGAAGTACTACATCCTCGACCTGTCGCCGCACAATTCGCTGGTGCGCTATCTGGTGCAGCAGGGCCATACGGTGTTGATGCTCTCCTGGCGCAATCCGGGCCAGCACGACCGCGACATGGGCATGGACGACTATCTGCAACGCGGCGTGTTCGCCGCGCTGGAGCAGGCCGACCGGCTGGGCGGAGGCGAGGCGGTGCACGCGGTGGGCTACTGCTTGGGCGGCACGCTGCTGGCGATCGCCGCCGCCGCCATCGATTCCGGCGAACATGCGCCGCGCGGCAAGCTGGCCTCGGTCTCGCTGCTGGCGGCGCAGACCGATTTCAGCGAGCCAGGCGAACTGGGGCTGTTCATCGACGACAGCGAACTGGCGCTGCTGGACGCGCTGATGTGGGACCAGGGCTACCTCGACGGCGACCAGATGGCGGCCTCGTTCCAGCTGCTGCACGCGCGCGACCTGGTGTGGTCGCGCATGATGCGCGAGTACCTGATGGGCGAACGCACGGCGCCGAACGATTTGATGTCGTGGAACGCCGACAGCACGCGGCTGCCGTTCCGCATGCACAGCGAGTACCTGCACGGCCTGTTCCTGCGCAACGACCTGGCCGAAGGACGCTACCGGGTGCAGGGCAAGCCGGTGGCGCTGGCCGACATCCGCACGCCGATGTTCGTCGTCGGCACCGAGCGCGACCACGTGTCGCCATGGCGTTCGGTGTACAAGATCCATCTGCTGACCGGCGCGCCCATCGATTTCGTGCTGGCTTCGGGCGGGCACAACGCCGGCATCGTTTCCGAGCCCGGCCATGCGGGGCGCAGCTACCGCAGCCATCCGGCCGGCGGCACCGGCTACAACAGCCCGGACGAATGGCTGTCCGGCGCCGACCGCAGCGAGGGTTCGTGGTGGCCGCACTGGCAGCAATGGCTGGTGCGCCACTCGGTGCGGCAGCGTGTCGCGCCGCCGGCCATGGGGCTGGGAAGAGTGTTGGGACCGGCTCCGGGACACTTCGTCATGGAGCATTGAAGAAGGGCCGCACCGGGTGCGGCCCTTTTACTTAGTGCGAGATTAATGCGAGATCAACACCGGCAGCGTCATCTCGCGCAGCACGCTGCGGGTGGCGCCGCCCAGCAGCGTTTCATGCAGGCGCCGGTGGCCGTAGCCGCCCATCACCAGCAAGTCGCAAGCCCGTTCGGCCGCCGCGCACAGCAGGGCTGAGCCGGTGTCGACGGTGGTGAACTCGCGCATCACGTCGACCCGCAGGCCGTGGCGGCTGAGGAACAGCGCCATGTCGGCGCCCGGCTCGCTGCCGTGGCGGGCCGGGTCGCGGTCGGGGTTGAGCACCAGCAGCGTGATGCGCTCGGCCAGCCGCAGCAGCGGCAGCGCGTCCGTGAAGGCACGCGCCGCCTGGGCGCTGCCGTCCCAGGCCAGCAGAGGATGGCGCGCCAGCGTGGGCGCCGGCGCACCGGCCGCGCTGGCCGCGTTCGGCACCAGCAGCAGCGGCCGCCCGCTTTGCAGCAGCAGTTCCGGCGGCAGCGGACGGTTGACGCCGAACTGGATGTCGTCGGGGTCGGTCTGGCTCAGCACCAGCAGGTCGGCATAGCGTGCGTGCAGCAGCAGGGCGCTTTCGGCGTCGTCCTCCTGCAGGCTGCTGGACCATTTGCCGATGCCGGCCGCCGTGGTGTCGCGCTCGAAGGCGGCGAGCGCGCCCGCCGCCTGCCGGCGCAGATGGTCGAGGATGTGGGGTGGCAGCGGCCACGCGCCCAGCGTGTCGTCCCACTGTGCGTAGCGCGAGAGGCCGGTCGGCGCCACGCCGGTCAGGTGGGCGCCGGTGGCTTGCGCCAGTTGAGCCGCCAGCGCATAGCGGGCGGGGGCGTGCCGCGATTGGTCGCAGTGCACCGCGATGGTCTGGTAGCTCATCGTCGTGCCTCAGTGCGACATCAGGACGGGCAAGGTCATCGACTCAAGCAGCGTGCGCGTGACGCCGCCCAGCACCATCTCGCGCCAGCGCAGGTGGCCGTAGGCGCCCATCACCAGCAGGTCGGCGCCGAGGTCGGCCGACAGCGACAGCAGGGCTTCGCCGACATTCATGCCTTCCGGCTTAGGCTGCTGCAAGACTTCGACCTTGACGCCGTGGCGGGCCAGGAACAGCGCGATGTCCGCGCCAGGCTCGGCGCCATGCACGCCGTACTGGCGTTTGGGATCGAACACGGCCAGCGTCACGCGGGCGCTGCGGCGCAGCAGCGGCAGCGCGTCGGTGACGGCGCGGGTGGCGGCGCGGCTGCCGTCCCAGGCCACCAGCGCGTGGCGGTCGATATGCGGATATTTGCCGACGTAGGGCACGACCAGCACCGGCCGGCCGCCGTACAGCGCCAGGTAGGCCGCCAGGCCCGGTCCCAGCAACAAGCCTTCGTCGCCTGGTTCGCTCTGGCTCAGCACCACCAGGTCGGCGTAGCGCGCTTGCAGCACCAGGCCGTCCTGGGCCGCGTCGTCGCTGATACGGCGCTCGTGGCGCGTGCCGGCCGCGCGGGCCTGGGCTTCGAAGCGGTCCAGCGCCTGCTCGGCGCTGCGCGTCAGGTCGTCGATCTGGTCCTGCGGCACCATGCCCGCGTACATCATGGCGCTGTTGCGGTAGTACTCCGACAGCACGCCGGTGGCTGCCGCGCCGATCAGGTGGGCGTCCTGCTCGCTGGCGAGCCGGGCCGCCACGGCGACGCGCTCGGTGACGGTGTCCGAGTTGTCGACGTGGACGAGGATGGATTTGTAGGACATGGCGTACTCCTGGTCTGTTGAAAAACTCAGGCTAACAAACGCTATTCGCAAAATATATGATGTGGATCAAATTTCCGGCAATACCTCATATAGTTCGGCCAGGTCACGCTTTGGCCGCCGCCTCGCTGTCGCGCACGACGGCCAGTTCGTCGGCGAAGGCGGCCAGCGCCGGCGCACAGGCATCGCCCAAGACATCGCGCTGGCGCAGGCTCATGCTGGCGACCGGGAGTTTGTTGCACAGCTCGGCCATGGCGGTCAGTACGTCAGGGCCGCCGCTGCCGCCCATGGTGCAGAACAGGCCGATGCGGCGGAAGTGTTCTCGCTGTTGCAGGATGTAGCTGCGCATCGGCGCGCTCATGCGTCCGGCCCAGACCGGCGTGCCGAGGATGACGAAGGAGTAGTCGGCAGGGCGGTGCACGACGGGGGCGATGTCGGCGGGCTGGTGGCGCAGGGCTTGCCAGGCCGAGCGTAGATAGCCCGCCACGCCGGTGCGCGGACGCACGTCCTGGATGCGCTCCAGGTCCGCGCCGCAGGCTTGCGCGAGCGCGGCGGCCACCTTGGCGGTGACGCCGGAGTGGGAGTAGTACACGATCAGAACTGGTTTCATGGCGGCTCCTTGCGTGGCCCGGTATCGGACCCCGCTGGTTGGACCGCGAGACGGCGCCATAGTTCGGGCGCCGTCGAACTTCAACTGCTGCTCAGGCCTCCGCCCAGCGCCTTGTACAACGCTATCGCATTGCCAAACTCGCTGCGCCGCAGTTCCAGCAGGTTCTGCTGGGCGGCGTAGAGCAGGCGCTGCGCGTCCAGCAATTCCAGCCGGCTGTCCTGGCCCGCGTCGTAGCGCAGGCGGGACAACGCCAGGCGCCGTTCTGCGGCTTGCACCACGCGCGATTGCGCTTCGATCTGGCGGCCGAAAGTGGCCCGGCCCGCCAGGCCGTCCGCCACTTCGCGGAAGGCGGTCTGCACCGCTTTCTCGTATTCGACCACGGCGGCGGACTTGCGCACCTCCGCCAGCCTCAGCTCCGAACGCAGCTTGCCGTGGTTGAACAGCGGCTGCGTGATCTGCGGCGCGAACGACCACACGCGCTGGCCGCTGTCGAACATGCCCGACAGCGAAGGACTGGCGTAGCCCAGGCTGGCCGTCAGCGAAATCTGCGGGAAGAAGGCGGCCCGCGCCGCGCCGATGTCGGCGTTGGCTGCCAGCAGCCCTTGTTCCGCCTGGCGGATATCGGGACGGCGCGTCAGCAGGTCGGACGGCAGGCCGGCCGGCAGTTGCACCAGCACCGGCTGCTTGTCCAGCGCCACGCCTTGCGGCAGGCCGGCCGGCGCATGCACGCCGGTCAGCAGGTCGAGCGCGTTGCCGGCCAGCGCCACGGCGCGCAGCCGCGCCTCGCGGTCGGCCTGGGCGGTGGCGACCTGGCCTTCCGCTTCGGCCACATCGAGGCCGCTGCGCTGGCGCGCTGTCTTCAGTTGCTGCGCCAGCTCCAGCGAACGCTGCCAGTCGGCCAGCGTGCGCTCGGTCAGCAGCAGCTGTTCGTCGGCCAGGCGTTGCGCGAAATAGGCGTCGGCCACCGCGCCGACCAGCGCGATCTGCACGGCGCGACGGCTTTCGTCGGTGGCCACGTAGCGGGCGAAGGCCGCTTCGGACAGCGCGGAGACGCGACCGAACAGGTCGAGCTCGAAGGCGCTGATGCTCAGGCCTGCGGACTTCTGGCTGCTCACCGACGCCGCCGTTCCTTCGCCGGCCGGATTGCGCTGCCTGGTCAGGCCGGCGTTGGCGGTCAGCGTCGGCAGGCGGGCGCTATCCTGGATGTCGAACTGGGCGCGCACGGCGTGCACGTTGAGCAGGGCCAGCCGCAGGTCGCGGTTGTTCTTCAACGCCAGGTCGATCAGCGATTGCAGACGCTGGTCGCCGAACATGGTTTTCCAGCCGAGGTCCGCGCCTGTGCCGGCTTCGGCCGGGCTGGCGAGCGCCGTGCCGAAACTGACCGGCACCGGCGGCAGCGGTTTTTCCAGCACCGGCGTCAGCGAGCAGGCGCCCAGCAGCAAGGCCAGGGCCAGCGCGGCCGGCGCCTTGGCTGGGATACGAGGTTTGCACATCATGCTTGTTTCTCCACGAGGTCGGCCGCCGGCTGGCGCTTGGCGCCGAACCGTTCAACCAGGCCTACTACAACGACATAAAATACCGGCACAAAGAAGATCGCCAGGATGGTCGCGCTGACCATGCCGCCGAACACGCCGGTGCCGATCGCGTGCTGGGTCTCCGAGCTGGCGCCGCCGGCCAGCATCAGCGGCAGCACGCCGAGCGCGAAGGCGAGCGAGGTCATCAGGATCGGACGCAGGCGCAGGCGCGCCGCTTCGATGGCCGACTCGACCAGCCCCTTGCCTTGCTGGTGCAGCTGGCGCGCGAACTCGATGATCAGGATCGCGTTCTTGGCCGACAGGCCGATCACGGTAATCATGCCGACCTTGAAGAACACGTCGTTCGGCATGCCGCGCATCATCACGGCGGCCACGCAGCCGATCAGGCCCAGCGGCACCACCAGCATCACCGACACCGGTATCGCCCAGCTCTCGTACAAGGCCGCCAGCACCAGGAACACCACCAGCATCGACAGCGCCATCAGCATAGGCGCTTGCGCCGCCGACTGTTGCTCCTGCAGCGACACGCCGGCCCACTCGACCGCGTAGCCGGGCGGCAGTTGCCTGGCCAGGTTTTCCATTTCCGCCATGGCCTCGCCGCTGGATGCGCCGGGCGCCGCGCTGCCGCTGATGCGCGCTGTCGGATAGCCCTGGTAGCGCACCATTTGCAGCGGCGTTTCGCGCCACTGCGGCGTCACCACTTCGCTCAGGCGCACCATGCCGCCGGCCGCGTTGCGCACGTGCAGGCGCAGTACGTCGTCCAGCTGCATGCGGGCGTTGGCGTCGGCCTGGATGATCACCTGCTGCATGCGGCCACGGTTGGGGAAGTCGTTCACATACTGCGAACCCATGGCCACCGACAGCGTGTCGCTGATGCTGGTGAAGCTCACGCCCAGCGCTTCCGCTTTCTGGCGGTCGATGTCGAGACGGATGCTGGTGCCGTTGGGCAGGCCTTCCGGATAGACGCCTGCCACCAGCTTGCTGTGCGCGGCCAGGCCCAGCAGCTTGTCCTGCGCGGCCTTCAGCGCGGCTTCGCCCTGGGCGGCGCGGTCCACCAGGCGCAGCGAGAAGCCCGACGAGTTGCCGAGGTCGTCGATGGCCGGCGGCATCACGCTCATCACCATGCCTTCGTTGGTCTGCGACATGGCGGCCTGGGCCAACGCCACTTCTTCCTGCACGGTGGCGCCGTTGCGCTTGTCCCAGTCCTTCAGCATGGTGAAGGCGATGGCCGCGTTCGGGCCGCTGCCGGTAAAGCTCCAGCCCAGGATGGACTGGTTGTTGGCGATGCCGGTGCGCGAGGTCAGATGGTCCTCGTACTGCTTGACGATGTCGAGCGTACGTTCAGTGCTGGCGTCGGACGGCAGCTGGATCGAGGTGATGAAGTAGCCCTGGTCTTCTTCCGGCAGGAAGGAGGCCGGCAGCACGCGGAAGGCGAACACCAGCATGGCGACCAGCACGGCGAACACCAGCATCACGCGGCCCGAGCGCTTGATCACGCGCGCCACGCCGCTTTCATAGCGCAGGTTCATGCGGTCGAACTGGCGGTTGAACCAGCCGAAGAAGCCGGTCTTCTGATGGTGGCCCGGATCGACCGGCTTGAGCAGCGTGGCGCACAGGGCCGGCGTCAAGGTCAGCGCCAGGAAGGCGGAGAACAGGATGGACACCGCCATCGACAGCGTGAACTGGCGATAGATGGCGCCCACCGAACCGCTGGCCAGCGCCATCGGAATGAACACCGCCGTCAGCACCAGCGTGATGCCGATCACGGCGCCGGTGATCTCGCGCATGGCCTTGGAGGTGGCGGCCTTGGGCGACAAGCCTTCGGTCGCCATCAGGCGCTCGACGTTCTCGACCACGACGATGGCGTCATCGACGATGATGCCGATGGCCAGCACCATGCCGAACATGGTCAGCACGTTGACCGAGAAGCCGAGCAGCAGCATGATGGCGAACGTGCCCAGCAGCGCGATCGGCGCGACGATGGCCGGGATCAGCGTGTAGCGTATCTTTTGCAGGAACAGGTACATGACCAGGAACACCAGCACCATCGCCTCGATCAGCGTGTGGATCACCTTCTCGATGGAGATCTTGACGAAGGGCGCGGTATCAAACGGCACCGAGTAGGCGATGCCGGACGGCAGCGTCTTGCTCAGCTCATGCATGCGCGCGCGCACGGCGTCGGCGGTCTTGACCGCGTTGGCGCCGGGCGACAGCTTGACGGCGGCGCCGGTGGCGGCACGGCCGTTCTCGCGGGTGGCGCTGGCGTAGTTCTGCGCGCCCAGTTCGACGCGGGCGACATCGCCCATGACGACCTTGGAGCCGTCCAGGTTGGCGCGCAGCACGATGGCGGCGAATTCCTCCGGCGTCTGCAACTGGCCCTGCACGGTCAGCGGGATCGAGACGCGCTGGCCCGCCAGCGACGGCGTATCGCCGATGCGGCCCGGGGCGATCTGCGCGTTCTGCTGCGCCACCGCCGTGCCCAGGTCGCTCATGGTCAGCTTGTAGGACAGCAGCTTGGCCGGGTCGACCCAGATGCGCATGGCTTTCTCGGCGCCGAACAGCTGCACCTGGCCCACGCCGGGGATGCGGCGCAGTTCTTCGACGATGTTGCGCGCCATGTAGTCGCTGAGGTCGATCTCGTCGTACTTGCCGTTGGAAGCGCTGAGGCCGACGATCATCAGGAAGCCGGAGCCGGCCGATTCGACCGACAGGCCGTTCTGGCGCACCGCCTGCGGCAGGCGCGGTTCGACCGACTTCAGGCGGTTCTGCACGTCCACCTGGGCCAGCTCGGGATTGGTGCCCGGCTTGAAGGTGGCGGTGATCTGCGCCGAGCCGGAAGTGTCGGCCGACGATTCGAAGTACAGCAGGTTCTTGACGCTGGACAGGTCGCGTTCGATCAGGCTGATCACCGCGTCGTTCATGGTCTGCGGCGTCGCGCCCGGGTAGCTGGCCGAGATGCTGACGCTAGGCGGCGCCACCGACGGATAGCGTTCCACCGGCAATTGCGGAATCGCGATCAGCCCGAACAGGACGATGAAGATGGCGATCACCCAACCGAAGATCGGGCGGTCGATAAAGAATTGAGGCATGAGGAAATCCTTGCAGTATTAGCGTTGCGCCGCCGGAGCGGCCACCTTGGCCAGGGTGGCGCTTGCGCTCTTCCATGGCGAGATGTCGAGCTTGGTGTCCGGCTGGATACGGTCCAGTCCTTCGACCGCCACGCGTTCGCCGCTCTTCAGGCCTTGCGTGATCAGGTAGCTGTGGCCAACCAGGCCGCCCAGCTTGACCTCGCGCAGCGCGGCCTTGCCGGCGGCGTCCAGCACCCAGACGCGGGTGGAACCGGCGTGCAGCACGGCCTGCTGCGGCACGAGGATGCCGTCGGCGTCGGCCATGCGTCCGATGCGGGCGCGCACGAACATGCCGGGCAGCAGCTGGCGGTCCGGGTTGGGCACCAGGATGCGCAACACCATGTCGCCGGTGCCGGTGTCGACGTTGATGCCGGAGAACAGGATGCGTGCTTCCAGGCCGTAGCTGTTGCCGTTGCCGTCCAGGATGGTGGCCTTGGGCGGATGGGCGGCATCGCCGCGCAGCGTGCGCAGCATCGAGGCCGGCTGGCGCACGTCCACATACACCTGGTCGATCTGCTGCACGCGGGCCATCGGCGTGGCGTCGGTCTGCGCCACCAGCGCGCCTTCCGTAACCAGCTCCTCGCCGATGCGGCCGGAGATCGGCGCCGTCACCGTGGCGTAGCCGACGTCGAGGCGGCGCCGCGCCAGCGTGGCCTTGGCCTGGGCTACTTCGGCCTGGGCCTGGTCACGCTGGGACACCGCATCGTCATAACTTTGCTGGCTGACGGCGTCGGCCTGCACCAGTGGGCGGATGCGTTCTGCCTGCAACTTGGCGCGCACCAGCGCCGCCTCGGCGCGTTGCAGCGCGGCGGCGGCGGTGTCGGCATCGGCCTGGAACGGCGCGGTGTGGATCTGGAACAGCGGCGCGCCGGCCTTGACCTCGGCGCCTTGCTCGAACAAACGGCGCTGGACGATGCCGCCCACCTGCGGCCGGATCTCCGCGGTGCGGAAGGCCGTCACGCGGCCGGGCAAGTCCTCGGTCAGTTCCACCGGGCCGGCGGACACGGTCATGGCCGTCACCTTGGCCGGCGGCGGCGCTTCCTCGGGCGGTGCCTGATGGCAGGCGGCCAGGGTCAGAAGGGTGAGCCCGGACAGCAATGCCGGCAGGGCCTTGAGTTTGTTGTTCTTGATTTGCATAACGAGTCGTCCAAAGTGTTTTCCCTCCACGAGGGAATGCAGGCTAGCGACTTTAATGGTGCTACGTGATCTATCCATTGAGGAAATATGGAGATATGATGGAGAACGTTACTTTTTTTCAATGAATCCATGCTCAATCCCCATTCCCCGGTTTCCGCAGGCGCTGCGGGCGGCCCGCTGGTGCTGATCGCCGAGGACGAATCCGAAATCGCCCAGATCCTGCAAGCCTACCTGGCCCGCGACGGCCTGCGCACCGTGCACGCGGCCGACGGCCGCATCGCGCTGGATATGCACCTGTCGCTCAAGCCCGACCTGGTGCTGCTGGACGTGCAGATGCCGCGCGTGGACGGCTGGAAGGTGCTGGCCGAACTGCGCCAGCGCGGCGACACGCCCGTCATCATGCTGACCGCCCACGACCAGGACATCGACAAGCTGATGGGCCTGCGCATCGGCGCCGACGACTACGTGGTCAAGCCCTTCAATCCGGCCGAGGTGGCCGCGAGGGTGGGCGCCGTGCTGCGCCGCGCCGCCGCCCGCAACGCGCCGCCGGCGGTTGGCCTGCTGCGCTGCGGCCCGCTGGAAATCGACCTGGAAACCTATCAGGCCAGCGCCGAAGTGGCCGGCCAGCGCACGCCGCTGAACCTGACGCTGACCGAATTCCGCCTGCTGACCCACATGGCGCGCGCGCCCAAGCGGGTGTTCACGCGGGCCGAGTTGCTGGTGGCCTGTCTGCCCGAAGGCAATGCGCTGGAACGCACGGTGGACAGCCACGTCAGCAAGCTGCGCAAGAAGCTGGAGGATTGCGGCATGAACGGCGTGCTGACCAGCCTGCGCGGCGTCGGCTACCGGCTGGAGGATGCGGAATGATGCGCGGTCCCGGCCTGAACCGGCAGATCACGCTGGCCATGCTGGCCGTGTCGCTGGGCATGACGCTGGTGGTGCTGCTGGGTTCCTACGTGTTCTACGCGCTGGTGATCGAGTACCGGCCGGACCTGCTGTCCGGGCCGAGCGACATGATACCGACCAGCACGGAATGGGTGTGGATGGCGTCGGTGACCATCGTTGCGCTGGTGTTCGCGGTGTGGGCGTCGGCGCGGCTGGCGCGGCGTATCCTAGCGCCGCTGAACTCGGTGGCCGACAGCGTGCGCCGCGTCGCGCACGGCGACCTGGCCGCGCGCGCCGTGGCCGGCGACCGTTCGCTGGGCGAGACCGCCTTGCTGGTCGACGACTTCAACGCCATGGCCGAACGCTTGCAGCGCATGGAGCGGGAAATGGTGACGTGGAACGCCGCCATCGCCCACGAACTGCGCACGCCGGTGACGATCTTGCGCGGCCGCCTGCAAGGGCTGGCCGAGGGCGTGTTCCAGCCCGATGAAAAACAATTCCGCGGCTTGCTGCATCAGGTGGAAGGCCTGTCGCGCCTGATCGACGACTTGCGCATGTTGAGCATGTTCGACAGCGGCCACCTGAAGCTGGAGCTGGCCGATTGCGACCTGGCCGGCTGCATCCGCGACGTGGCGCACTTGCTGGCGCCCGAGCTGGAGCGTTCGGGCTACCGGCTGGTGCTGGACCTGGCCGAGGGCCGTATCTGCTGCGACGCCGCGCGCATGCGGCAGATCCTGCTGGCCTTGCTGGACAACGCGGGCCGCTATGCCGACCCGGGCGTGATCAGCATCCGCACGCGGGTGCTGGGCGCGCAGTATCTGTTGCAGGTGGAGGATGCCGGTCCCGGCATCGACGAGGAGTTGGAAGGCAAGCTGTTCCTGGCCTTCCATCGCGGCGAGCATGTGCGTGCCGGTGCGGTCGGTGGCAGCGGGCTGGGGCTGGCGGTGGTGCGCGCCATCGCCGAGGCGCATGGCGGCGTCGCATCCTACCGGCGCGGCTACCACGGCGGCGCGATGTTCGAGATCGCCTGGCCGATGCCGATGCCGGGCCCGGCGGCGCTCAGCTAAACGGTTTCAGGTGGGCTGGCCGTGGAAGGCCTTGTTGGCTATCTTCCAGCCGTCGGCGGTCTTGAGCAGCACGAAATAATCGACGAAGGTGGTGGCGCCGTGCACCAGCGTGATGCGGGCGCTGGCCGCGCTGCCGTGGACTTCGATCCAGTCGACCGTGCGGCGGCGCTGTGCTTCGTCGGCGGCAGGCGTGCCTTTGAAGCGTTCGCAGTAAGTCGCCAACGGCCACGAAGTGAACACGCCTTCGCGCATCGATTCGATGTGGGCCGTCGGCAGGAAAGCCTGGCGCATGAAGTCGGCATTGTCCTGGGCATGGCCCTGGAAATAATTCTGTATCGGTTCCAGCGCCGCCAGTTGTTCGGCGTTGAAGCGCGGTTGCGCGGCTTGGGCGTTATCCATAGGGTGTCTCCTGGTTGAGAGGGCATCCTACGTGACGCCGGCGCGGCTGTGACAGGGCCGCGCCGATAGCATCTATACTCAGCCGGCGATATCGCCGCCCGCACGCGCGCGGCGGCGGGCGACCACGCCCAGCAGGCCCAGGCCTGCGGCCAGCATGCCGTAGGTGGCCGGCTCCGGCACGGCGCTGACCTTGATGTTGGCGTCCGGCGCGAAGTCGGCCAGGCGGCCCAGGCCGCTTACCCGGCTGTCGATCGACCACACGGTCCAGGTGTAATCCTTGAACGCCAGGCCTTTCGACGGCAGCAGCGAGGCGGAGACGGTGGAGTAGATCTCGTTGCCGACGATGTGGGTGTTCAAGACATTGGCGCCGGCGTTGCCGGTGCCGTCGGAGCGCAGCGTCACGACCGAGTTGAAGGTCACGCCCGGCAGGCCGACCGAGGCGAAGGGCGCGTTGACCGAACCGCCCACATCCAGCCCGAACACATAGGCGGCGCCTGCCACGCCGGCGATCGGCCCGGCGGCGGTGGTGCGGAACACGAACTCGTTGGTGGCGGCGTTGTAGCCGACATCGGCCGACAGCACGTCGAACGCGGCGGTGTGGCTGCCGGTGTAGACCGCGAGGAAGTCGCCAGCCGGGTCGGCAACGGCGTGGGCGTTGGCGGCGGCAGCGATGCCGGCCAGGGTGATAGCCTTCAGTAGCAGTTTTTTCATGTCAGTTGTCCGTTTTGGTTGTGGGAGGCGAGCCTGGGCGCGCGAACCGTGTATTCCAGACAACTGGCAAAAGGTTTTAAATCGCATAAATATATTTTCGGCGACAGCGTATCGCCCTCGGGCTAAGGCACCCGGTTTGTGTCTATACTTGAGTTCGACGAATAAAAATCCACGGCATCCTGAATGATCGCTCGCCAACTATTGTTTCTGTTTAGCGCCTTGGGGGCCATCAACGGCATTTTCCTGGCCGTATATTTTTTCAGCCGTCGACCGCGCCGCCTTGCCGACTGCATGCTTGGCGCATTGCTGCTTGCGGTCGGGATCCGCACCGCCAAGTCCACCTTCCTCTTTTTTAATCCCACTATCGCGCTTGAATTCCGCCAACTGGGCCTGTCGGCCTGCCTGCTGATCGGCCCCTTGACCTATCTTTACGTTCGCTACTATCTGGCCAGCTTCTCTCAGCAGCCGGCGGATCGACAATGGCGCTGGCATCTTGGTTTTTCTTTCCTGGTCATTGGCGTCGGCGTCGCCTTTCCATATTCGGCATATCGTCACATATGGGACAATTCGAGTTATGGAATTCATGCTTTCTGGCTTGGCTATCTGCTGGCGGCCGGCAGGGCGCTCTGGCAAGCACGCCGCGAGTTAATCGACGCAGGACGCCGGATATCGACCAACACCGTTCTCTTACTGAGCGTCTACTTCGGCAGCTGCGTCATTTTGGCAGCGTACGCGAGCACGCCATTCACGTCCTATATTGTTGGCGCGTTGTCCTTTACCTTTTCGCTACACGTCGCCGTCCTGGTATTCCTGCTGCGCCGGGAATCCCTGGCTCCTGCCGACGCCAAGGAGAAGTACCGGAACCGCAAATTGATGCCCGAGGACGCGCTTGCCGTTCTCGCTACGCTTGATCAGCTCATGACCGGGCAGAAATTACATCTGAACCCCAATCTGAGCCTGGCCCAGCTCGCAAAGCGAGCGGGATGCACCCAGGCAGTTGTGTCGCAGGTTCTGAATGACAAGCTAGACAAGAGCTTCAATGCATACGTCAATGAATTCCGCATCGCCGATGCGAAGAAGTTGCTAAGCGACGAACCGCAATTGAACTTGGAAATCGTTGCCGAGCGTTGTGGGTTCAATTCCAATTCCACCTTTTTCGCCACCTTCAAGAAGCTCGTCGGACGGACGCCCGCCAGCTTCCGAGCCGAATCCGCGCAGCCGAACGAGACCACTTCCGCCTGAAGCCTCTCCGGAATCACGATTCCGGAGTCTGAAACCATGCTTTGCGAATGCGGTTGCCTGACTTCTCCGATAGATTATGGACCACCAACGACCGAGAACGATCGTTGCTCCGATAAACGTCAATTCAGGGTAAAGTCATGAGTCAGTTTCTATTGCGCGCGGTATTGCTTTGTTTGTTTTTCACCGTTGCCGGCGTCGGAAAGGCCGCTCCCGCAGGCAACGACGAGGATGCGGTGGGCGAGACCGTGCGTCTGTATTTGCATGGCACCAGCTTCAATCTGCGTAGTGACATCGACCAGGCCTTCTATGCGACCGCCCGTCTTTATCTGGACGGCCAGGGCGATTTGGTGCGGGAGATGAGCGCTCCGGAATATGCAAAACTGTTTTCAGAAGAGAACAGAGCGCAATTTAATGGCCGCTTCGGACGCTTGATCAGCGTGGATGTGACGGGCACCGTGGCCACCGCCAAGGCCGAGATCCTCATGCCGAAGCAGGGCGTCCGCTATGTCGATGTGTTCCTCTTAAAGAAAATCGCTGGCACTTGGAAAATCGTCAGCAAGTCGGCCTATCGCGAGGACGCCCCGCGCCATGCGCGGAAGGTGTTGCTGGTCGTGTCGAATGCCCATCAATATCCCGGCACCAAGGTCAATACGGGCAATAATTTCCCCGAGCTTGCCTATACCTTCGATGCGTTTCGTAAGGCAGGCTACGCTGTCGACTTCGTCAGCCCGGACGGCGGCGCCGTGCCGCTGGAAATGATCAACACGTCGGACGAGCTGCTGAAGCGGCATCTGTACGACAGCGATTTCATGTGGGCGCTCGCGCATACCAAGCCCGTATCCGAGGTCAAGGCCGACGGGTATGCGGGCATCGTTTTTGCCGGCGGCGGTGCGGCCATCGTCGGTGTCCCGGAGAACAAGGCGCTCCAGGATATCGCGCTGCGCATCTATGAACAGCAGGGCGGGGTGATCGCCGCAATCTGCCAGGGCACCGAGGGCATTTCGAACCTGAAGCTAAAAGACGGCACTTTCCTCATCCAGGGCAAGGTGCTCACCTCTTTCCCGGATGCCTACCTTAACAAGGAATCGCCGGTATTCAAGGCTTACCCCTTCTCGGTGGAAGGCAGCATCAAACGCCGTGGCGGAAAATTCGTGCATGGCGCGAATGGAAAAAGTCATGTCGAGGTCGATGGCCGGGTGGTGACTGGCATGAATTGGGAGTCGTCCGTGGGCGTGGCTGAATCGATGATTCGCTTGTTCGAGTAGCCAGTACTTCCGACCCATGCAACTGGTAAAAGGTTTCGAAATACTGGAATATTTCATCGACGGCTGCGGTAGCTTTGCGGCGCCAGGTCTTCCTTGGGCGCCAGTGCTTGCAGGCGCTTGTACAGCACCCGCGTTTCCAGCAGGTTCCACACGCGCAGCATGGCTTCCAGCGTATCGAAGGGCTTGGTCAGGAAATCCTTCGCGCCCAGGGCCAGCGAGCGGCGCTTGGCCTCGGCGGTGGCGTCGGCCGTGATCACCAGCACCGGCCGGAAATCGTAGGGATCGCCGCGCCGCTTGAGCCGTTCCAGCACCGCGTAGCCGTCCAGGTCGGGCATCATCAGGTCCAGCACGATCAGGTCGGGATCGAAGGCGGTGTACAGGTCGAGCGCGGTCCTGGCGTCGGTGGTGCCGACCACGTGGGTCAAGCCTTCGCCGATGAACAGGTCTTCCAGCAGCCGCAGATTGGCGGGCTGGTCGTCGATGATCAGGATGCGGGAGGCCAGCACTTCGTTTTCCATCATGGTGTTTGCTCCATCTGGTCCAGCAGGGCGAAGAAGGCGGGGACGTTGAGCGGCTTGGATAGCTGGCCTGCCGGCGCGTCGGCAGCGCCGCCCAGCACCACCGTCTTGCGGGCGCAGGCGCGCAGCTCGGCGTCTTCCAGGCCGGCGGCCGCCAACAGCAGGTCCGGCTGACGCAGGCGGGCAAGCGCCAGGCCGCCCGCCGCGTCGATGGCGGTGGACAGGCGCCAGTGCGGCCGCCGTTGCATCAGCGTGGCGATCAGCGTGCGGGTGGCGGCATCGTCGTCGATGCAAACCAGGCTGTGGGTGGTGGCGATGGCTGGTGCGGCGGGCACTTCGGCTGGCGCGGCGCTGGCGATGGCGGCGGCCTCAGGCGCGGTCGCGGCAGGCAATGTCAGCGTGAAGCGGGTGACGGCGCCGGGCTGATGGCGGATGTCGCCGTGCATGGCTTGCATCAGGCTCTTCGATACCGCCAGCCCCAGTCCTGCGCCTTCGGTCTTGCCGCGTTCGATGCCCAGGCGGTCGAACGGCGTGAACAAGCGATCCTGCATGGCGGCGGGGATGCCGGGGCCGCTGTCGTCGATGTGGATGGCGATGACGCTGCCTTCCTGCGTGCAGCTGACGCTGACCGTGCCACCGGCGGCGCCGTACTTGATGCCGTTGGAGACCACGTTGAGCAGCACTTGCCGCAGGCGCTGGAGGTCGGCCATTACGGCCAGCGCGGTGTGGTCGTGTCGCAGCGTTACCGAGCGCTGCTGCGCCACCGGCAGCATCAGCGCCAGTGCTTCGGCCACCAGCGGCGCCAGCGCCACCGGTGCCCGGTCGAGCGTCAGCTTGCCGGCCTCGATGCGGCCGATGTCCAGTACTTCGTCGATCAGCGACAGCAAATGCTGGCCTGCCAAGCGGATTTGCACCGCATGTTCGTGGTCACGCGGCTCACTGAGTCCGCCTTCCAGCAATTGCGCGTAGCCGAGAATGGCGTTCAATGGCGTGCGCAGCTCGTGGCTGGTGCGCGCCAGGAATTCGGTCTTGGCCTGGCTGGCCGCCTGCGCCGCCGTGGCGCGGCCGGCCAGCAGCACGCTGGCCTGGTGCAGACGGTCGGCCAACTGGCCCAGCTCGTCGGTGGTGGCCAGCGTCGGCTTGAGCGGCAGGTCGCTGTTCAGGCGTTCGGCATTCTCGGCCGCCAGCCGCACCCGGCGCACCAGGCCGAAGGTAAAGGTCAGCGTCGCCAGCGCACCGGCCAGGCCGGCGGCGATGACGGCGATGGTCATCCACAGATTGCGATTGGACGCTTGCTGCAAGGCGAGCGTGCGCTTGGCAACCAGTTCCGTCTCATGCACATTCATGGCGCCGATTTCCGCGCGCAACTGGTCGAGCACTTGCTTGCTGGCCAGCAGATGCTGTTGCAGTTCGACGCTGCTGGCATGGCGCTGGCCGCGCAATTCTTCCAGGCTATCGAGCTTGCTCTGCAACAGCGGCCGCACGCGATCGAGGCGGCTGCGCTGTTCTGGATCGTTCACCGTTTCCTGCAAGCGGGCCATGGTGGCGGGCAGCTGCCGGGTGGCGATGCTGTACGGCGCGAGGAAGTCGTCGCGGCCCGTCAGCAGGTAGCCGCGCACGCCGGTGGCCGCTTCGGCGATCTGCGTGTGCAGGCGCTGGATGTCGGCCTGGACCTGCATGGTGCGCAGCATGTCGGCGGTGGCGGCGGCCGTGCTGCGTTCCAGCGTGTAGCTGGTGGCGGCCGATCCCAGCAACAGCGCCAGCGAGGCAGCGATGATGACGCCGCCTTTGACGCCCAGCGACCAGTGGCGCGGATGGAGCAGGGCGCTCATGCGCCGAGTCCGAAATCGGCGGCGCGCACTGCGGCCTGGGTACGGTCGTGCAGGTCCAGCTTGTGCAGGATGCGTTCGACGTGGACCTTGACGGTGCCGGCCGCGATGCCCAGGTGCTCACCCATGACGGCGTTGGTCCAGCCGCTGGGCAGCAGCGCGAACACTTCCAGCTCGCGCGGCGTCAGCAGCTTGAGCGCGGCGGCCGCGTCCGGCGCGGCTATACGCGGGGCTGTTTGTCGTGGCGTGGACATGGCGGCCGCCAGCAATGTCGCTAGTGTTTGCAGCGTGGTCAGATCGTCGGCGCTGGGCGGTGGTGCCGGGTGGGCGCTGAGCAGGGCCAGCACGCCGCGATGTTTTCCATCCAGGCACAGCGGCACCAGGATTTCCAGTCCTGCCTGCTGCTCGCGGCCGATGCGCAGTGCGCTGACCACGTCGTGCCGCACCGTCGGCGCTTGCGGTCCGGGTTGCAGCGCCGTTTGCAGCGCCGCCGCATGGCTGAGATGGGCGCCCACCGGCAGCGTCTGGCCCTGGCTGGCGCAGACTTGCAGGCCGTCGTCGCGGCTGGTCATCAGCAGGCCGTCGTCCAGCGACAGGAAGGCCAGCGACTTGGCGAGGATGGTGGCCAGCGCGCCGGGACGCACGCCTTCTGCTGCCAGAACGCCGGCGGCGTCGGTCAGCAGACGCCAGCGGGCGACGCTGCTTTCTATCTGTCGGTAGCGGCTGCGCGCGGCGCGGGCAGTGGGGAGGGCGGTGTCGGTGGTCATGGGCGGCATATGGTCGTTTCAGGGAATTATATGCCACTCGGCATATGCGACTCCCCCCGAGCGGCAGATTTTTTGTGTTGGCGGCGGCGTGATACTGGTTTCATCGGCGGCCAATACCGCGCTCGCCTGATATTTCAACGGAGCTTATTATGAAACGTATTCTCATCACCTTGGCCTTGGCCGCGAGCAGCCTGGCGCACGCCGACACGGCGCAGCCGCCGAAAGTCTATCTGGAAGCGGCGGCCGCGCCGGCCAATGCCCGCGAGGCCGAGATCGCCGGTCTGTTCGACCGCTGGAACGCCGCGCTGGCCACTGGCGACGCCGAGCAGGTGACGCGCCTGTACGCGCCGGATGGCGTGCTGGAGCCGACCGTATCGAACGAGGTGCGCTCCACGCCGGCGGGCATCAAGGACTACTTCGTGAAGTTCCTGAAGATGCAGCCGGCCGGCACCATCAACTATCGCCAGATCCGCCTGCTGGGCGCGGACGCGGCGCTGGACACCGGCGTCTACACCTTCAAGCTGACCAAGGACGGCAAGCCGCAGCAGGTGCAGGCGCGCTACACCTATGTGTACAAGAAGGTCGACGGCGCCTGGAAGATCCTCAACCACCACTCGTCGGCGATGCCGGAAGCCGTGGCCAAGTAATCGGCCTGTGGCGCATCAGTCGCAAGCGTCGCTGATGGCGACGATGCGCCATTTGCCCTTGGTGTAGCGCAGCGTGCGGCCGTTGACGCAGGCTTCGTTGGGCCAGTACTGGAGCACGATTTCGTTGCCTTCATCACGGAGCTCGGCGTCTCGGGCCTCGCCCGCGCCGAGCAAGGTATCGATGAGTTGGGCATCTACCTTGACGGTCGAAGTCTGGTCCTCGCTGCCGGTGTCGCTGTTGCTGACGGTGATTTTGGCCGGCATATGGTTGCGCAGATACGCTGAGTTGGCCGGTGTTCTGGCGCCGCATAGCAGCAGCTCGGTCAGGCGCCAGACCTCGTCCGCAGCGGGCGACTTGGACAGTTGGGCGCGCAAGGCGGCCTTGTTTGAAGCGGTGCAGGCGTTGGGTTTGGACAGCTCGCCGGCGCTGTCGATCTGAGTGGCGGCATTTGCGGCCAGCGGGGACAGCAGCACCATAGTCAGGATAGTGCGTTTCATCGTTTCACCCGGCTTTCGGGCTTGGCGGCAGCCTCTTTCTTCAACACCGATTCCACCGTCAAGTCCTTGCTGTTGGCGTAGAATTTTTGGCCGACCGGCTTGAGCAGGTAGAACGGGCCGTCGGGATAGGCGGGATCGTCGGTGGTCAGCTTGTACCAGCTGGCCTTGATGCCGGCCGGCGATTCGCTGACGGCTGCTTCGATCAGATAGACGTCACCGCCGCGCGCGGCGACGAAGCCGTCCACCATCGTTGTTTCGCCGTGGGAGACGTTGAACCAGGTGTCCTGCTGATTGTCCTGAGATTTCACGATGGGCACGTGTATCCAGTCGGCGCCGGGCTTGGCTTCAAAGTAGAAGGTCATGCTGCGCTTGTAACGCAAGACGTCGCTGACCGTGCCGGCGACCATGAGCAGCTTGCCTTTCAAGGCAGGCCATTGATGCAGGCCTTGCTGGCTGGAGGCGACGTCGGCGTGGGCGGCGGGCGTCAATGCCAGCGCGAGGGCCAGGGTGCAATAGGCGATCGCCGTTGGTATTTTCATTGATTTCATCGGGATGTAGTTCCGTCGGGTAGCTTGGTCATAGGAGGTGTGAACGAAAAATTCGCTCATAGGGAGCTGCATGTCTATTTATACGCCGGCATCATGATGGGGTAGGCTTGGTCCGATGGAATGTCAGGAGTCGGCCCATCGAATACTGCGCCGATGTTTTTACTGCAGAATTGTTCGGCAGCGCTCCAGCCAGCAAGATCTATCGGCCTGGCCAGTAAGCGCTCGTCAGGGTAGTTGTAGAGCAGGGCGCTTAGTGCGGCATATCGGACTGATCTCTCGCTGACATCGCGAACATAACTCTTCAGCGGTGAGCGGAGGTAGCTGCACACAACTCCAAGGCTGCGTCGCGTGCCTATCAGGCCAAGTGGTTCCAGGCGCTTCGCTAGCTCAGTACCGTCTCTGGCCGCGCCCACGTTGTAGAAGCGGTTTGGTGGCGCCGGCGGCGCGGATCTTTCGGCCTGAATGACGGCATCAATGTAGCCGTCTTCAACTTGAGTATTCCCCAGTGCCGCTTGAGCAATCTGAATCTCTGCGCGCCGTTCAGGCTCATCGCGCCATTCAGGTTGCAATGCCATTTTCTCGACTGATTGCCGTGCCTCCAGTGTTTTCGCTTTGGCGGCGATGTATAGGTACTCGCCTTTCGATTGCTGGAGCGAGGCCGCGTAGATGCTGTTGTAGGCTGCGAGGTCAGACGGCTTGCAGTGGTCGATCAAGACAGTTGCGGCGCGGCTTGCGGCGATATCGTTTTTGGCAAAGCCACCCACCACCAGGGCATGAATAATAACGTGCTCGCGGATGATAGGGAACTTGTCTGGAGCGGGCGTGTCCATTTCCAGGCCAAGCTTCTCCAGATGATCGATGATACTCACCCGGGCTTCAGTTGTGCCGGTGGTGAGCTCTTCGGTCAAGAGCGTGGGCGCAGCTTGCGACGGAACCATGGTTATGGAGAGGACAGCAAAAAGCACCGCTCGAATCATGCTTGAGCTCCTGGCTGTTCGCCTTGAATCTGCTCCACAAATATCCAATTGCACGGGCGGGAAGCAAACGCGTTACGCGCGACCAGGCTAGGCGCCAATTTGGCATTGGCAATGCTATCAGTGAAGAATGAGTCACGGGTCAGGCGCGGATCGCTCAAGTGATCCTGCACGAATGCATGCATGCGGTCGTCGTTGATCCAAAGATTAGCGGGGCCAACTACCGCCAAAGCATCCAATCCCAGATCGTTGAAGGTGCTGCATTCTAAAAGTGGGCCAGCAGGCTTACCGATCCAGCAAAATTGGGGCGTGCCATGTGGGTCATCTATCGGTAAATAGACTCCTGTGCGGGCCGGCACCATGCCGGTTCTTCCTGTGATGTCTGCGCGCAGCTGCAATGCAGGTGCTTGTGCCAAAGCGTCGGGAAATTTCTGGCATTCGCGCGCCAGGCTGAAATCGTCCCAACGGCCTGCTGGTTGCGTTTGATTCATCGTGTCGTCGATGTTCCCAGCATAGGCGGATAGTTCCTCAAAGCGGCGGTCAAACTCGCTCTGCTCCTCTGGCGCCAAACCGAGCGACATTTCGGCCATGCCACGCCCGCACTGATTGGCGCCGGTGATCGAATAGGTCTGATATGCCCGCTTCACAATATCGTTGGCGACGGACCGTTCAAAGTCCGCCAGAAACTGCCAGCCGTTGCCACACCATTTGTTCGATGTGCCAGGTGCTGCCAGTTCGCGCAAGCGTTGCTGCAATCCCTTGAGATAGTCAAGCGACGCAAAATAGTAGAGCAGTGTGACCTGGACTTTCTGCCGTGTGCTCAATTGAAATGGAGGTTGTTGCATAGGGGGCTCTAGTTGTTTTTCGTCACTCGCGAGTGTCGACTGAAACGACATCCGCAGGTTGGCTGTTATGGTCACTCCAAATTGTAGACATTGATACCTGCCTTGCTAGCATTAATTTTTTCGAACTGAAGTCGAACATTTATATCTTCTCCTTCAAATGTATTCCACCACTCAAGGATTACCGTATCCGGTATGGCAGCAGTCAATTTCCGTATCTTTACTGAACAGATTTCATTTGGGGACAGCGAAATATTCCTGCAGCTCCCAGGAATTAGTTCATAGTCCTTATCTTGCTTAGACTCGCCGGTCCAATTTCCGAATTTATAATCAACAGCACCAGTATTTCTAAGGGAGACTTCAACCTCAGCGGAGGCGGGCTGAAATAGCGAGAGCGCCGCGATCGCGAGTTCAGATGACCTCACCGGAACGAGCCAGGGAATGGCGAATGACCCGGTTATTGTTTCTTCGAAGGAGAAACCTTGATGATCAGAATCTTGCCCAGTGTTGTCACTGATTTTTAGCTCAAATTTATTCTTAAGTAATCTCGGGCCTGATTTTTTCGGGTTGATACCGATAAATAAGTCGTACTCGTTGGCGTTCCTGCACTTCGAGGTGGTTTGTGTTGCCTTAACACATACACTCATAGAGCAATCGTTTTCGATAGTCCGAGTTTTCGGAGTCAGAATTAAATGATATTTTTTCTTTGAGAAAATAAAATCATTTTTTATCTGAGAAAATGGAATGTCCCCGGCCTCAAAATAAAAATGATCAACCTGGTTTCCATTTTCATTCAGCAGTACGGTGTTTTTCTTGGCAGCAGGTCCCGCACACAGGGTGTCAACGCCCGCCGCAGAAGAGTTGACGTAAGTTGCGATAAAAAATGCAACGAAAAGGAATAGATGTTGTGTTGTACCGGATTTCAAATTTTATTTCTTTGGAAAATTAATTTTCTTCTAAATATATCATCGCATTATGGAAACTACGGGGGTAACCATCTTTGATTCCTGAGACGGTCGGGCTGGCCTCAAACTGCAACCTGAACCTCCGGCCATTTTCTTGTCCTCTATACCAAAAAACGTTCACAATTTCCAATGCCTGGTGCTGTCGTCTCTCCGTGACGGCTTTTTCCAATACAAATCTTTCAAAAAAGGATTTTGAAATTTTCATTTCAAAAAAACCCATAGGAAAATTTCTAGGGTGAATGGAAATGCCTGCGATGTTCCAAGGGGATGATGAATTGGCGCGAGTGAATCCTATGAAAATAGAGCGAAACTTGAAGTTGTCAACATCATAGGAGATCCGGGCCTTGATGGGCTTTTTAGGATCCTTAGGCCAGAAAAAATTCCCTTTTCCGAAAACGGCATCGTTTTCTTCCAAATTCTTTTTCTTGTCAATTACATCAAGCATCGAATTAAATAAATCCAAGATATAATTTTTCTGATCTGCTGTGATGGAAACTGTCGCGGGGATATCTTCCAGCTCTGAATTTTTATATAGATCTATAATTTCATTATTTGACGAGCGCTGCGTGTCTTTTTCGCTAAAGTCGGCAGCCCAAGACATATGGTGTATTTGACACGTTGCAACAAGAAAAGAAATTCTTACCAAAACCGTGACTTTCATTTTTCGGCTTTCCAAAAAACAGTCGATATCCTGAACCCGGCGCCCTTTCACTGCGGCGAGGACAAGGTGATATACAGCAGCAAGCGGCTGTCTCCGCCACAAACGAAACCCTGCACCGGGCTGCCGGACTGTTTCAATGTCGTGGCGTAGCGGCGGCAGTCACGCAGGGCGGACTGATCCGCCGTCGTATTCTTATGTTCCGCCAGCCAGCGGCGAAACGGCTCGCTCAGCCACGGGCGCGCGGCTTCTGGAGCGATAAAGGAGGTGCCGGCGGTTTCCTTCTGCGATGCCAACCAGGCGCCGTCGGCAGGTTGCAACTCGGCGATCAGGGTGGTGAAGTCGGTAGGGCCGGGCACGCCGCCCTTGTATTCCGGCGTGCCAAAAATCTCCCAGCGCGCGGAGGTCGCCGGTATTTGAACATTGACCACTTCACGTAGTGCGGACAGGTTGTCCGATACGCTGGGTGTATGCTCTTCCATGGAGCAGCCTTCCAAAAGTAGCGTGCCAGCCGTAAGCCCGATCACCAGGGCCGATGTAAATAGGCGCCGCCAGTGCGTGCAAGCGTTGCTGCAATCCCTTGTCGCTTTGCGTCGCAAGCCGCTACCTGACCAGCAGCGGTTGCAGCTTTGCCAGCCGTTGAGGTTGCAACTTTGCGTGCGCAAGTCTGTCTTTCAAAATAATGAAAGATGCCTTGTCCGGCACATTAGTCGAGGCAATGATACTTTCGATTTCTGCTTCTGCGCGCAAATCTTCTTGCGTCAAGGCGTACTGGTAACGATATCGTTGATTCTTCAGGCTGTTTGCTGCCAATGAGTCCTCATATACCTTGCGCACTTTGGGATCTTTGATACTGGCAGGAGCAACGCCGGCGGGCAGCCCTGATTCCGGTGGCGGTTCCACGGTCAGTTCAGGAACCTCATTTGGATCAAAATCAGGAGCTATCTCCACATCCAATGCGCCGAATATGGCAAACAGCAGCGACAATTTGTCCTTGACTTGTGGCTGGCCGGGCAGCGGCAAGGGGGATATCAAACTGGGCATCGCGCTCGCCAACGAGATGGCCGACGATAGTGCCTCGACGTCGTGGGTGGTTCTGAAAATTTCTAACTGCTGGATTGCTTTGTCATACTGCTGCGACATATTTTTCTCCACCTGAGAGTGATGATTTGGAGCCTGGCGTGTCTGGCTTCCGTAGGTCAAAGGTGGGCCTGCGAGGCCCAAAGCCGCTGCTATTATTACAGCATAGCGCATATTGCTTGCCTTCTTAGTAGGTAGAATTCGGGTCGTTAAGTTGGGCCGCGCCGGTCGCTCCCGCTTTGCTGACCGTCATATCTCCGGCGGCATCAATAGTAAAGCGCTGATGTACCGTGGCGAAGACTTTATCGGCCCCGCTGCGGACGCGGAACTTCCAGGGAATCGCCCAATCGAATGTGCCATTCGAATACGGAGTGCCGAAATTGCAATGGCCCGAGGAGGCAGTGTCCCTGCCGATAATCTTCGATCCTTTGCCTGCAACCGGAGGCCCGACCGGCACCCATGTACCTGCGCCGTGTGCGCCATGCCGTATGCCATCCAATGTGGTGCCAACAAAGTAGCCCGTCACCACGCCAGGACAATCATCCTCCGAAATCTCGATGAATTGAAACGACACTGTATCCGGCCCGAGGAAGATCTCCGTTTTAATGCCGACCGATGGAATGGCGTTGGCATGGAATATACCCGTGCCCGGGGCGCGTTCCATTTTCACGCTGGCCGGTTCGATGACAGTAAAGGTTAAAGTACAGGTGCAGCCGCCTCCTGTGGCCTTGACGATCACGGAAGCCGCCCGATCGGGCGCCTCGAAGGTGATGGTTTGACCATTGGGGGAAGACAAAGTCCCGTTCGATACTGTCCATGTGGCATTGCCGAGGCTATACGTCAACTTGACTTTCTCGCCAACACCCACTGTGGTGCGTGTGCGAGGGACTGGTTGCAGTGCAAAGGTCTCGACCGTGATCGTGGCGGCGGAACAAGGCGATGCTGCCACACTGGCGGGCGCGCGTGTCTTGTTCTCTTTTGGAGTAGTTGTGCTGCTGGCGATTGTTTTCCATTTGGTCATCTATCAGCCCCGTGCAATCTCTAGCGACAGCGCCTGTTGCGATGTCGTCGCAACTATGTGAGTGTAGCCCTCCGCGTCGGTTACGCCTTCCTCGTAGGTGCCGTCGGCCAGCTTGATACGATAGCGCTGGTTGGGAAGTGGCATCCCCGTGGTTTCGTCTTTCACGATAAACCCTTGATCAAATAATTTCAGACGGGAGTCCGGCAATGCTGCGGAAACAGCCGTGACATTGGCGGCGGCTTCGAAGACATGCTTCCCGCCTTTAACCGTGAAGTTGCCAGGGCAGGCGAACGTAATGTCTCCGCCTTCCAAGGTAACCGACGACTGGCCTGCCTGCAGCACGATCTTCTGATTGGCCTTGATCTCGATGCTGTCGTTGACCGAGATGACGGTGATCGACTTGTCGGCCAAAATCTCCAGCTGGTCGGTGTGCGCTTGCAGCGATACCGGGCCATTTCCGGCGATCGCCTGGATGCCGCCCGCGTGTGAGAAGAAGCTCGCCGCGTTGGCCGCCACCGACGATACGGTGTACCCGGCCGTCATGTGGACGTCGCCCTGCGTTACCCAATGCAGCTGCTGGCCGGCGAACAGCACCGTCGATGCCGGCGTGGCCCAGTTGATGCTGGACGGTGCATCCATCAGCACCAGCGGCGCACCGAATTTTTCCACCGGCTTGGCCGCATCCAGGTCGCGCGCGCCGTCCTTGGCCTTGGCCGCCTGCTGGCCGTTGACCGCGCCCGCGTGCTTGCCTTTTTCCTTTGGATCGAGCTGTGAGATGAAATCCTTGTGCGCGTCGGCGGCGGGCTTGCTGGACAAGGCCTGCTGCTGCGTGGCCGCTTCGCTGAGCTTATCCGCCAGTTCCTTCGACGCCTTCAATGAAGCCAGCGCCTCGACCGCATCCATCTGCGTCGAGTTGACGCTGCTGCCTTGCGCAGTGCGCGCGCTGGTGGTCAGCAGCACGCCTTCCGCACCGCGCACCGTGGCCCACGCATCGGTGCGCAGTTCGAAGCCGCTGCCGCGATAAGAGCCGCGCTGCGCCGCGCCTGGCGATTGCTGGACCAGGTAGCCCAGATTCAGCTGCGTGGCGGCGCTGCTGGTGGCAAGCCGCGTGCGCACCTGGCCCGGCGTGTCGTCCAGCTGCCACTGGTTGTAACCGCCGCCATCAAAATTGTGGCTATGAATGCCGGACAGCGTGCCTGCATGATTCGCGCCCGAGTCCACGCCCGCCGAAAACGGCGGCATATCGGCGCCGGTGTAGAGCTGCGCGATGACCATCGGTCGGTCCATATCGCCGTCAATGAAGTCGACCAGCACCTCGGTGCCGATGCGCGGCGTGAACTGCGATCCCCAGTTCGGGCCGGCCAGCGCTTCGGCCACGCGCACCCAGGTGCCGGAGCTTTCGTCGCCGGGGGCGTTGCCCTTGCTGTCGGTGTTGTGGCCCATGCCACCGGCGTTGGCGCCTTGCCCACGCTGCCAACTGAACTGGATCTTGATCTGGTGATCGCGGTCGGTGGTGGCGACCGCGCCGGCCAGGCCGACAACCACCGCCGTTTGCGGCCCCAGCGCGGTGCTGGCGTGCGGCGCGGCGGTGGCGCGCGGCACCACGGCCACGCTGTCGCGCACGCAGCCGAAGCTGTTGCGGTAGGTGCCGTTCTCGATGCCGCCGCCCACCAGGGACGTCAATGTCTTGATCTGCGCCTGGAAGTTGTTGCGCGCCTCGTGGCGCACCCACAGCACCAGGAAGCGGTTGTCGCCGTCGGCGTAGCGGTCGTGCTGCGTCAGCTGGAAGCCGTGGCCCGCAGCCAGGCGGCGCACGGCGCCTTTGCCTTCGAAGATTTTGTTATCCAGCTCCAGCGCCTGCAGCATCAACTGGCTGTGCGGATCGGCGGCCACGCCGTTGTCGGCGCCGCTGGCGATGCGTTCGCCGCTGCCGTCGTACACCGCCAGCACCGGCAGCTCGCCCGCATCCAGGCTCGATGCCTGTTCGGCGGACGGCGCCAGCAACTGCGCCGGATCCCAGCTGCTGATGCTGATGGCGTTGGCCTGCACCTGCCGCCGTGCGGAGAAGTGGTCGATGGCGTCGTCGGTGTCGGTGGCGCGCACGCCGTGGAAGCGGATCTCGGCATCGCCCGGCGTATCCGGTGCGCGCGCCTTGCTGTCGAAGATGACCAGCTTGTGCTTGGCCTGTCCATCCTTGCTTTCATCATCCGCCTGGTCATGCTCGAAACGCCAGCTCAGGCCTTCGGAAGCCAACAGGCGCGTGAAGAATTCCAGGTCGCTTTCGCGGTACTGCGTGCAGATGGCGCGCGGCTCCAGCGTTTGCGTGACATCGAACTCGAAACGCAGCTGCGGATAATCGGCCAGCAGTTCGGTGACGATGTCCTGCGCGTTCTTGTCCTGGAAAATATAGCTGTCCCGGCGCAGCCGCAGCAGCGCCAGCGCAGGCTCCAGGTGCAGGCGGTAGCGCGCCACGCCGCCATCTGCGCCCAGCCACGCGGCTTCGGTGCAGATGCCGTGCCAGGCGCGCTGGCTGCCGTCCGGTTGCAGCAGCGTTACCGTCAGTTCTTCGCCGATGAAGATCGTCAGATCCAGATCGGTCGATACGCTCAGCGCGTCGACGTCGAACGCATACAGTTCGTTGACGCCTTCGCGGCCTCTGAAGTGTTCGGCCATCAGCGATTCGGGCAAGCCCGAGTCCTGCGCGCTGGCCAGCGTGAGCAGGCGGGCGTGCTGGCTCAGGCCCGTGCCGAACAGGCCAAGCGCCGAGGGAAGTAGTGACGGCAGATCCATTACGGCAGCGTGATTGTCAGGTTGGCGGCGCGCGGGGCCAGTTTGACCACGTCGTTATACGCGTTCATGCGGCTCTCGGCGTTGTGGTTCAGCGAGGTGCGCAGGCCGATGTAGCCCAGCACGCAGATCAAGCCGAACACGGAACACAGCACCCACACCGGCAGGTCGCTGCGCAGCTTGTGCTTGATCTGGTCCGGCCGCTCGGCATGCGGCGCGAAGCCGCCGCGCTTACCCTTCATGTGGGCGATTTCGTCGCCCAGGCGCGAGGTCAGGTAGTTCAATTTTTCCGAACCTTCGAGGATGTACTTGCCCTGGAAGCCCAGCAGCAAACACATATGGAACACTTCCAGCGCTTGCAGGTGGGCGCTGCCGCGCGCGCGCAGGTTCTCCAGGCGGTTGTAGAAATTCTCGCCGGCCAGCTGGTCGCCGAACAGCACCAGTTGCAGCGGACGGCGTTCCCACGCGTCGCGGATGCTGAAGTTGGAGCGCAGGATGATCTCGTCCACGGCGGCGCAGAACGCGTACTTGGCGTTGTCGACATCGTCCGGCGAGGCGTTCTGCTTCTTGGCGCCGCGGCCGAAATCGTCGAGGAAGGCCGACATCTTGCGGGCGAACTCGCCGTCGTCCTGCGGGCCGTTGCCGTTCTTGAGCATGAACAGGGCGTAGAAGCCGTCGTACATCAGGTCGAGCAGCGTTTGCGGTGCGCTGGCGGCGCTGGGCGGGGCGCCAGCGCCCATCAGGGAGGGTGCGGTAACGGTATTCATGGTTGGTCCTCAGTTCAGGAAGTAACGGCCACCAGGTCCAGCTTCAGGTCGTGGATGCCGCCGGGGACGTAAATGGAAATCGATTGGGCTTGCAGCATGCGTTCGTACATCTGGCCCTTGGCTTCGAGCGCGAAGTAGCAGGCGTCCGGACGCACCGGCACGGCGGCCGGCACCTGCGGCGAGTGCGACAGGCGTACGCCGGGCATGGCCGACAGCACGAATTTTTCGACATCGTCCGGCGCGCCGATCTTGAAGCGCAGCGGCACGATGTCCACCAGTTCGCTGGCCGGCAGGTCGGCCGAGACGGCGATGTAGAAGGTGGTCTTGTCGTCGATCTTCTGCGAGTCCAGCATGCCGTGGTGGTACGAAGGCTTGACTTCCTTGAGCGCGATGGCGAAGTACTTGGACGAGATTACCGTGTCGAGCAGCTCGCGGATGATCTGGTGCAGCGTGGCGAAGGCCGGGCCGGGATCGTTGTGCTGATATGGCGGCAGGTCGGCCAGGGTCCAGCTTTTCGAGAAGGTCATCAAGGCGCCGGCCAGCGACAGCAGCTGTTCGTACAGCCGTTCCGGATGCAGCGACGGGTGGTGGAAGTAGTGCGACAGCGAGGCGAAGGCCGAACTGGCGGTGTGCAGCAGCCAGAAGGACGACATGTCGCCGGAGCGGAATTCGATCACGTGTTTGCTCGGCTCGCGGTGATGGCCGTACAGCGCGCTGACCTTGGCCTGCAACGCATCGATCAGGCGGCGCAGTTGCAGGAACAGCAGCGGCGAGCTGCGGATCGACAGGCTGGGCGCGACGAAGGATGCATCCAGTTCGAAGCCGCCGGTGGCAGCGCGGCGCAGGCGCAGCAGCGGGAAGTGGGTGTACGAATCGCGCGGCTCGAATTCGGAGACCAGACGCACGGTTTTCTTCAGATAGCTCAGCTGCGCCGATGCCGCCTGCGTGTACAGGTCCGGCGTGTCGCGGTTCGATTGCAGGAAGCGCACCGCATTGCCATTGGCGCCGTTGGCGCTGTCGCCGAAATTGCCGCCGAACGGCTTGAACGCGGGCAGGGCGGCGTAGAACGTCACGCTCTGCTGCGATTGCAGCATCTGGCTCAGGTCCACGGTGTCCGGCAGCTCATCGTCGCCGGGCGCGCTGTACAGCTCGCCGTCCTGGAAGCGCAGCGACAGCTCCAGGATGCGCAGCGTGTTGTTGGCCAGCGCGTCGCGGTCGATCTGGATCTGGTTCACACCCCAGGCGTAGGGATGCAGCGCCTGCATGCTGTGATGCAGGCGCTGCTCGTGGTACTGGTCCTGCTGCTGGAAGTGCTGCGGGCGCAGGAACAATCCTTCGCCCCATAAAATTTTGCTGCTCATGCGTGCGTCCTTGTGAGTGTGGCGCATTGATGCCATTTGTTAAGTAGCAGAACAATAACATTCCTTGCGCAATTGCCGCGCCCGCTTGGTTTCTATCGTGCGCACGCTTAAAAAATAGGCAACAAGACCTCTGGAGTACCAAAAAGTTCCCCTCGCACACAAAAAATTCAATTGAACGCGGTCAATAATAAATTTCTGATAACGTGGCGCCTGTTGGAAACAATTAGTGATTAAGCATTCTTTTTTGATATTTAGTTTGAGGACAGCATGAATACCGTTATCTCCCTTGGCCGCATCGGCCGTTTCATTGGCGCCGCTGTCTGCGCCGCATCGCTCAGCGCCTGCGTTACCGCGCCTATCGCCCAGAAACCCGCCATGCCCAGCATGGAAGACATGTTGGCCAAGGCCAGCCAGATCAGCAGCTCCGGCCAGAAGGAACAGGCCATCACGATGTGGAAAGAGGCCGCAGTCGCCTACCCGGCGGACAAGGCGCCATGGACCAATATCGCCCAGACCCGCTATGAAGCCGGCCAATACGGCGACGCCATCGTCAGCGCACAGGAAGTGCTGGTGCGTGATCCCAACGACCGCCTGGCCAACAGCATCATCGCCATCAGCGGCTTGCGCCTGTCGACGCGCGCGCTGTCGGACCTGAGCCGCCAGAACAATCTGTCTGGATCGCTGCGCACCGAGTCGCAGGATCTGGCCAAGCTGCTGCGCGAAAGCCTGGGCGAGACCGTGCTGGTGCCGCCGCAACCTGCGCAAGCCGTCACGCCGGCCCGCAACAACGCCACCGCCGCCAAGACCAAAAAAGGCAAGGCCAAGGCTGACGACGATTCGAGCGCGAATCCATTCAACGCGTTGAAGTAAGCAATCCGTATTTAACCCAACGATAGGGGAATCCCATGTCAAAAAATACCAGTGTCCAGAAAAAACTGCAGAAAATTCGCCCACCACGGGTACAGATGACTTATGACGTCGAAATTGGCGACGCCATCGAAAACAAGGAACTGCCTTTCGTGATGGGCGTCGTCGGCGACTTCGGCGGCAATTCGGAAGTCGAGCAAAAGCGCTTGAAGGATCGCAGCTTCGTCGGCATCGACCGCGATAACTTCGACGAAGTGCTGAAAGGCGTGGAGCCGCGCGCAGCCTACCGCGTCGCCAATGAATTGAGCGACGAAGGCGGCCAGTTCGCGGTCGACCTGAAATTCAAGTCGATGGACGACTTCCGTCCCGAAGCCGTGGTGCAGCAGGTGGAGCCGCTGCGCAAGCTGCTCGAAGCGCGCACCAAGCTGGCCGACCTGCGTAACAAACTGGCCGGCAACGACAAGCTGGAAGACATCCTGAACGACGTCTTGAACAGCACCGAGAAATTGGCCGAACTGGGCCAGCAAACCACGAAAGCCTGATCATGTCCGCTCAACTGACTCCAGGCGGCGCGCCCGCCGCCACTACCGAATTGGCCTTGCTTGACCAGATCGTCGAGCAGAGCAAGGTCGCCAAATCCAGCGCCGAACATGCGCGCGCCAAGGATTTGATTTCCGAACTGGTGAACCAGGTCATGGACGGCACCGTGGTCGTCTCCGACAACCTGGCCGCCACCATCGACGCCCGCGTCGCTGAACTGGACCGCATGATTTCGGCGCAGCTGTCGGCCGTGATGCATGCGCCGGAATTCCAGAAGCTGGAAAGCAGCTGGACCGGCTTGAACTACCTGGTGCGCAACAGCGCCACTGGCCAGAACCTGAAGATCAAGATGCTCAACGCGACCAAGAAGGAATTGGTCAAGGACTTCCAGTCCGCGCTGGAATTCGACCAGAGCACCATGTTCAAGAAGGTCTACGAAGAAGAATTCGGCACCTTCGGCGGTGCGCCGTTCGGCGCGCTGCTGGGCGACTACGAGATCACCCGCCAGCCGGAAGACATGTACTTCATCGAGCAGATGTCGCACGTGGCCGCCGCCGCGCACGCGCCGTTCATTTCGGCCGCATCGCCGGAGCTGTTTGGCCTGGAGAGCTATAGCGACCTGGGTAAGCCGCGCGATCTGTCGAAGGTGTTCGACACCGTGGAATACGCGAAGTGGAAGTCGTTCCGCGAATCGGAAGACTCGCGCTACGTCGGCCTGACGCTGCCGCGCTTCCTGGGCCGCTTGCCGTTCAACCCGGCCGATGGCGCCACCACCGAAGGCTTCAACTTCGTCGAAGACGTGGACGGCACCGATCACCAGAAATACCTGTGGTGTAATGCCGCCTACGCCTTCGGCACCAAGCTGACCGCAGCCTTCGAGGACTACGGCTGGTGCGCGGCGATCCGCGGCGTGGAAGGCGGCGGCCTGGTGGAAGACCTGCCGACCCACACCTTCAAGACCGATGAAGGCGAAGTCGCGCTCAAGTGCCCGACCGAAATCGCCATCACCGACCGCCGCGAAAAAGAATTGAGCGACCTCGGTTTCATCTCGCTGGTCCACTGCAAGAACACCGACTACGCCGCCTTCTTCGGCGCGCAATCGGCGCAGAAAGCGCGCAAGTACAACAACGACGCGGCCAACGCCAACGCCGTGCTGTCGGCGCAGCTGCAATACATCTTTGCCGTCTCGCGCATCGCCCACTACATGAAGGCGATGATGCGCGACAAGATCGGCAGCTTCGCCGCCGCGTCGAACGTGGAAGACTTCCTGAACCGCTGGCTGACCCAGTACGTGCTGCTGGACGATAACGCCAGCCAGGAACAGAAAGCCCAGTTCCCGCTGCGCGAAGCGTCGGTCCAAGTATCCGAAGTGCCGGGCCGTCCGGGCGTGTACCGCGCAGTGTCGTTCCTGCGCCCGCACTTCCAGCTCGACGAGCTGTCCGTTTCACTCCGTTTGGTCGCGGAGCTCCCTGCATCGACCAAGAACTAAGCAACCGTAGTACTTACTTTAACAACTGAAAGGAATCACAATGGCAATCGACGTCTACCTGCAAATCGACGGTATCAAAGGCGAATCCGCCGATGCTACCCACAAGGACTGGATCGAGGTCTCGACCGTTCAATGGGAAGTGCTGCAGCCTAAGTCGGCTACCGCATCGACCGGCGGCGGCCACACTGCCGAGCGCACCGAGCACAAAGATATCGTTGTCTCGAAGCTGGCTGACCTGGCTACTCCTCTGCTGCTGCAAACCTGCTCGTCGGGTAAAACCATCCCTAAGGCCAAGCTGGAATTCCTGCGCGCCGACGGCAATGGCGAGCGTATCAAGTACTTCGAAATCGAACTGGAAAATGTTCTGATCTCCAGCGTTGCACCAACCGTCAAGCAGGGCAACATCCTGACCGAAGACGTGGCGATCAAGTATTCGAAAGTGAAGTGGAAGTACACCCAACAAAAAGTTGGCGGTGGTTCGGGCGGTAACACCTCGGGCGGCTGGGATCTGTCGGCTAACAAAACCGCGTAATCGACTGACTGTTTGATGGGATACCGATGAAGGGTTTTACGCCGGGACTATTCGACCGGCTGATGGATATGCCGGTCAATGGCGCCTCCAGCGGCACGGTATCGCGTTTGTCGATCGAGGACTTGAAGGACTCGGTCGCGCGCGATCTGGAAGCGCTGCTGAACACGCGCACTGTGATCCCGGAAGAGCTGCTGAAGCGGTATCCCGAATGCGGACGCTCGATCGTGACATACGGTTTGAATGACTTTGCCGGCTTGTCGCTGTCGAGCACCGACGACCGTGCTTTTATCTGCCGATGCCTTGAAAAAGCCATCGCGCGCCACGAGCCGCGCCTGCGCAATGTGCAGGCTTCGCTCGAACTGCGCGCCGATGCGATCAACCGCCTCAACTTCGCCATTACGGCGCTGCTGGTGGTTAGCTCGGCACATGAACCGGTCAATTTTGACGCTGTGTTGCAGCCGTCCAGCCTGCACTACACCATAAGCAAGGCACGCCGCGTGGCGCAATCGGGAGCCTGAGTTGGACCAATTATTACCGTATTACGAGAGGGAGCTGGGATTCCTGCGCCGTTATTCGCGCGAATTCTCCGAACGCTACCCCAAGATCGCCGGCCGGCTGCTGATCGGCGGCGAGGTGTGCGAAGACCCGCACATCGAACGCATGATCGAATCGTTCGCGCTGCTCAATTCGCGTATCGCCAAACGGCTCGACGACGACTATCCAGAATTTACCGAAGCACTGTTCGAGGTGCTGTACCCGCATTATCTGCGGCCGTTTCCTTCGTGCTCGATTGCGCGCATGGATTTCAGCGGAGCGGCGGCGCAGCTGACCACTGCCAGCGAGATCCCGCGTGGCACGCAGCTGACTACGCGCCCGGTGCGCGGCGCCGTGTGCACCTTCCGCACCGCGTATCCGGTGACTGTCGCGCCGCTGGCGTTGACGCATGCGGCCTTCGCCGCCATCATCGACGCGCCGGAAGCGACGCGCACGCCGCCGAATGCCACGTCGAGCATCAGCCTGACCATCACCAGCACCTCGGCCCAGGTGGCGGTTCCGCAGCTTGGCCTGTCGAAGCTGCGCGTGTTCATCGACGGCGAGCCATCCTTCTGCGCCGCGCTGCGCGACGCGCTGTTCATGCGCGGCGTATGCGCCTATGTGGAAGCGGACGGCAATGGCCGCTGGATACCGCTGCATAAAATCCCCGTCACTCCGGCCGGCTTCGAGGAGGAGGAATCGCTGATCGATTTCTCCGCCCGTTCGCACGCCGCCTACCGGCTGCTGACCGAGTATTTCTGCTTCCCGGAGAAGTTCAACTTCTTCGACATCGACTTGCAGGCGCTGGCCGGCGTGCTGCCGTCCGGCTGCAAGTCGGTCACGCTGCACCTGGCCTTGTCCGGCATGCGCACCGATTCGAACACCGCCCGCATGCTCGGTACGCTGAACATCAACAACGTGCTGCTGGGCTGCACGCCGGTGGTCAACCTGTTCCGCCAGCGCGGCGAGCCGATTCGCCTGACGCATACCACCGCCAGCTATCCGGTGCTGGCCGACGCGCGCCGCGCCTTCGCCTACGAGGTGCAGTCCATCGACTCCGTGAAGCTGGTGCGGCAAACGCCGCAAGGCGAATCGGTGCTGGAGTTCCGCCCGTTCTACTCGCTGCGCCACGGCCAGACGCCGGAAAAGAACGGACATTACTGGGTCATGCGGCGCGACGACATCATCGCCGAAAAGAGCCCCGGTTATGAAACCCAGATTTCCATCGTCGATATCGATTTCGATCCGGCCGAGGTGGAAACCGACACCCTGAGCCTGGAGCTGAGCTGCACCAACCGCGATCTGCCAGCCTCGCTGAGCTACGGCCAGCGCGGCGGCGATCTGTTCCTGGAAGGCGGCTCCAGCGTGCGCGCCATCAGCTTCCTGCGCAAGCCGACATCCTCGCATCGCTTCGAGCGCGGCCGCGGCGCGCACTGGCGCCTGATCTCGCACCTGTCGCTGAACCACCTGTCGCTGGCCGACGGCGGCCTGGACGCCTTCCGCGAGATGCTGACGCTGTATGACCTGCCGCGTTCACCATCGTCGCAGCGGCAGATCGGCGGCGTGCTGGCGGTATCGCACAAGGCGGCCAACACCTGGCTGCCCGGGAACCCGTTCGCCTGCCTGGTGCGCGGCATCGAGGTAAGGCTGACCATCGACGAGGAAGCCTTCGTCGGTAGCGGCATCCACGCGTTCGCCCACATCATCGAACGCTTCCTCGGCCTGTACGTGCACGCCAATAGTTTCACCCAACTGGTGATCGTGTCGAATAAAACCGGAGAGGAGCTGTTGCGATGCACGCCACGAAGCGGCGATTTGAGCCTGCTGTAATCGAGCGGCTGTTTGCGCAGCCGTACCGGTTCGAATATTTCCAGGCCGTGCGCATGCTGGAGCTGTGGCTCAAGCGCCATGGCGCACCGGGCGAGGGCGCGGTGGCGAACTACCTGCGCTTCCAGAATTCGACCTCGCTGAACTTCCCGGCCAGCCAGCTGGAGGCGATGCAGCCGGAGCCGCGCGATGTGCCGACCGACCCGCGCGCGCTGGCGGCCGCGCTGCAATCGACGCAGCTGAAGTACATCCGCATCACGCCTGCCTTCATGGGATTTTTGGGCAGTAACGGCACGCTGCCTGCGCACTACACGGAGCGCATCGCCGCGCATGCGCTGTACGAAAAGGACGAGGGGCCGCGCGCCTTTCTCGACACCTTCTCCAACCGTGCGCTGGCCTTGTTCTACGAGGCCTGGCGCAAGTACCGGCTGGAGCTGAAGTACCAGGTCGACGGCAAGGACACCTTCCTGCCGTTGCTGCTGTCGCTGGCCGGCATGGGCAACGAGTCGCTGCGGCGCCGGCTGTCCGACCACGGCGACGGCGTGCTGGATGAGTCGATCGGCTACTTCGCCACGGCCATGCGTCAGCGTCCGGCGTCGGCGGTGCAGATTGCGAAGGTGCTGTCGGAGTACTTCAACCAGAAGATCAAGGCCGAACAGTTCATCGGCTGCTGGTACGACGTGCCGCAGGAGCAGCAGACGGTGCTCGGCATGGGCAACGCCATGCTGGGCGCGGGCGCGATGGCCGGCTCGCGCGTGTGGCAGCGAGATCTGCGATTGCGGCTGGTGATAGGCCCGCTGGACCTGGAAGGCTACGAATCCTTCCTGCCCGGCGGTAAAGCGGCGAAGGCGCTCAAGAGCATGTTGACCATGTTCACGGGGCTGTCGCTGGAGTATGAAGTGCAGCTGGTGCTGCGCGCCGCCGATGTGCAGGGTGCGCGGCTTGAGGATGACCGCGTGGGCGGACGCCTGGGTTGGGACAGTTTCCTCGTCACCGACGCCCAGACGCAGGACCGCGCCGATGTGCGCTATGAGATTCATACGGTATAAAAACAGTATAAATAATAAGGAACCATCATGAGCATCAACCTGAAAACATTGATCGGAAAATTGAACGACACCAGCCGCACGGCAGCCACCCGCGCCGCCAGCCTGTGCGTCTCGCTGGGGCAGTACGAGGTGGATATCGAACACCTGTTCCTGGCGCTGCTGGAGCAGCCCAAGAGCGATTTCGTCGTCATCGCGCGCCAGAGCGGCATCAGCGTCAGCATGCTGGAAGCGGATTTGCAGGCCGAGATTGCCCGTCTGAAGACCGGCAATTCGCGCACGCCGGTGTTCTCCGAGCGGCTGCCCAAGCTGTTCGAACACGCATGGCTGATCGCATCGCTGGACCTGCAAGCGGGCCAGCAGGCGCAGATACGCAGCGGCCATCTGCTGCAAGCACTGTTGACCGAGCCTGAACTCGCGCAGCTGGCGTATCGCGGTTCCAAGCTGTTCGCCAAATTCGAAGTCGATCAGATCAAGCACAACCTGGACAAGCTGACCGCAGGCTCGGACGAGGCAGTAGCCTCCAACGCCGCCGCGAGCGGCGAGCGTGAAGAGCTGGGCGGCGATCCGGTCGGCGACCTGTCGGCCAAGGCGGCTTCCAAAACGCCGGCGCTGGACCAGTTCACCACCAACCTGACGCAGCGTGCCCGCGACGGCAAGGTCGATCCGGTGATCGGCCGTGACATGGAAATCCGCCAGGCCATCGACATCCTGATGCGCCGTCGTCAGAACAATCCTATCCTGACCGGCGAGGCCGGCGTCGGCAAGACCGCCGTGGTGGAAGGCCTGGCGCTGCGCATCGCTTTGAACGACGTGCCGGATGTGCTGAAAGGCGTGGAGATTCATACGCTGGATATGGGCCTGCTGCAAGCCGGCGCCAGCGTCAAGGGCGAGTTCGAGAACCGTCTGAAGAACGTCATCGACGAAGTGAAGAAAAGCCCGCACGCCATCATCCTGTTCATCGATGAAGCGCACACCATGATCGGCGCGGGCGGCCAGGCTGGCCAGAACGACGCGGCCAATCTGCTCAAGCCTGCGCTGGCGCGCGGCGAACTGCGCACCATCGCCGCCACCACCTGGGGCGAGTACAAGAAGTACTTTGAAAAAGACGCCGCGCTGGCGCGCCGCTTCCAGGTCGTCAAGGTCGAAGAGCCGAGCGAGGAACTGGCCTGTGCCATGTTGCGCGGCATGGCTCCGCTGATGGAAAAACACTTTGGCGTACGCGTGTACGACGAAGCGATCACCGAGGCCGTGCGTCTGTCGCATCGCTATATCATGGGCCGCCAGCTGCCGGACAAGGCGATCAGCGTGCTCGATACCGCCTGCGCCAAGGTGGCGCTGGGCCAGAACGCCACGCCGGCCTTGATCGAGAACCTGGCGCGCAAGCTGGAACGCATCGCGGCGGAATCGGCGTCGCTGCAACGCGAGCAGAGCACCGGTGGTTCCGCGCACGTGGCGCGGTTGGCGGAGCTGGAAGCCGGCCGCGTGGCCGCCGCTGCGCAGCATGCCGAGTTGTCCGCGCGCTGGGAGAAGGAGAAGGCGCTGACGGAGCAGATCAAGGCCGGCCGCGTGGTGCTGGAGGCGGGCGGCGAGGGCGGCGCAGGCCAGAGCAAGGATCTACAGGCGCTGCAAACGGAATTGAAATCGCTGCAAGGCGAAACGCCGATGGTGCCGGTGCAGGTTGACGGGCATGTGGTCGCGGAGATCGTCGCCGGCTGGACCGGTATCCCGCTCGGGAAAATGGTCAAGGACGAGATCAAGACGGTGCTGAACCTGAAGCCGATGCTGGAACAGCGCGTGCTGGGCCAGCCGCATGCGATCGAGGCGGTGGCGCAGCGCGTGCGCACGTCGCGCGCCAATCTGGACGATCCGAACAAGCCTAAGGGCGTGTTCCTGTTCGTTGGCCCATCCGGTATCGGCAAGACCGAGACCGCGCTGGCGCTGGCCGATGTGTTGTACGGCGGCGAGCGCAAACTCATCACCATCAACATGAGCGAGTACCAGGAAGCGCACAGCGTCTCGGGGCTGAAAGGTTCGCCACCGGGTTATGTGGGCTATGGCGAAGGCGGCGTGCTGACCGAGGCCGTGCGCCGCAATCCATACAGCGTGGTGCTGCTGGATGAAGTGGAAAAAGCACACCCGGACGTGATGGAGCTGTTCTTCCAGGTGTTCGACAAGGGCGTGATGGACGACGCGGAAGGCCGCGAGATCGACTTCAAGAACACCATCATTATCCTGACCTCGAACGTTGCGTCGGCCGCGATGATGCAGGCTTGCCTGAACAAGACCGGCGATGAACTGCCCGATCCGACGGCGCTGGAAGAGTTGATCCGTCCGCATCTGATGAAGCAGTTCAAGCCGGCCTTCCTGGGCCGCTTGAAGGTGATTCCATACTATCCGATTCCCGACGAAGTGCTGGTGGAGATCATCAAGCTCAAACTGGGCAAGATCCAGCAGCGCATCAGCGTCAATCACAAGGCGGAGTTCAGCTACGACGAGGCGCTGGTGGAAGCAGTGCTGGCGCGCTGCACGGAAGTCGATTCCGGCGCGCGCAATGTCGACAATATCCTGAACGGCACGCTGCTGCCGGAAGTGGCCGAATCCGTGTTGACCAAGATGGCCGAAGGTGCGGTGATCAGCAAGATCAAGGTTAGCGCCAACAAGCAGGGCCAGTTCAAGTACACCGTTAAATAAGGAAGATGATGACCATGAAACGCCAAGCTACGATTGCGGTATTGATGTCCACGCTGATACTGACCGCGTGCCACAAGAAGGAACAGCCGGAGGTCGCACCGGCGGCCGCCACTCCAGCGCCCGCGGTGGCTGCCGCCCCGGCCGCAGCGCCGACGGCGGAGCAGGAGGAAATGGCCAAGAAACAGGCATTGCTCGATTACGGCACGATGGAAGACAAGTATCTGAACGACCCGAAGGGGCAATGGGCGGCAACTGCGAAAGCCAGTTCAACCTTCGGCGACGACGATGGGAAGGAGCCGTCGGAGGTCAACGTGGCGAAGAACGTCGTGGGAGCGTCGGATGACCGCGATTGGACCAACAACAATCAGAACAAGGGTTTCGACTGGTTGGAAGTGGGCTATGCCAAACCGGTCAACGCGACCGAGGTGCGGGTGATTATCCCTGGCGGCGACGGCGTGGAGGCGGTGAACAAGGTGGAGTTGCAGGATACGGATGGCAAGTGGAACACCATCTGGACCGGCATCAGCGAAGTCAAGCAGGACCGGCGCGGCAACCGCACGTGGTTCGTGCGCAGCTTTGAGAAGACTGCTTACAAAGTCAAAGGCGTCAAGATCACCATCGCCAACAACGTGCAGCATGGTTACAAGCGGATAGACGCGGTTCAACTGATCGGTGAGTAACCACCGCCGTCGCTCCCGCGAAAGCGGGAGTCCATGCTGAGCTTGCGGAGCCTCCGTTCTATGGATTCCCGCTTGCGCGGGAATGACGGGGGGCTTAGTTTGGTGGCTGCACGCCCAGCATCTCTTCGATGTGGGACAAGGAGTTTTCGTCCTTGATGACGGAACGCAGCCAGGTGTGCAGATCCTGTTCGCCGGCGTTGGCGGCTTTCTCCGCAAAGTAGGAGACCGGGCTGTGTGGCTCGGTATCGCGGAAGAACTTCGCCACGGCGCGCAGCTGTGCGATGGCCTGGGTGCGATTGCGGATCGGGCCGGAGACGCCTTCCCGCTGCTGCGGCGCTGCTGCGCCGTTGTCGGCGTGGGACGGCTGCTCGTCGGCATAGTCGTCCGCCTGCGCTTCGGCGCCGTTGGATTTTGCCGCCACCGGCATCACATGCAGCATCGATTGCACGGCGTCGCGCGCGGCGGAGAAGCCGGGGCTGTCCTGGCCCAGCTTTGCATCCGCCACTTTCTCCAGTTGCAGCAGGGCGTCCATGCAGTACTGCGCGTCCGCGGAGAACTTGGCGATGAACTGCGCCGAGTTGGAGCGCTTGGCCGCTTCCATGTCCGCCAGTTTCGGTGCACCGGATTGGTCGTTGTCGATGCCGCCATTTGCGCGCTTGCGGGCGGTTTCGAAGTCGATGGTGGAGTAGGCCGAATTGCGGCCCTCAGTCAATGGCAGCTCGCGGATCAGCGTTTTGGTGCGCGCTAGTATCCAGCTTAGATTGCCGATGCGCTGGTCGTTGTCGCCGCCGTCCGCTTCCGGATACAAGCCCATGTCCCAGTACTGTTCGAACAGGCCCGCCAACAGGCGATAGCCTTCGGCCAGGCCGCGCAGGTGATGCTGCTTGGCGGCGGCTTCGGTCAGCCACACGGCCAATCGCAAGTCCTTGCTCTTCTCCGTCAACAGCGCAGCGCTGCGCTTGACGACGAAATCCCAATCCGCTTCCTTTAACTCCGTCACCCATTCGCCTTGATCCAGCGAAGGGTCGTCGAACTTGCGCGCCTGCGCGATCGCGTCCAGGTCGGACGAGAAGGACAGGTCCTCGCCGGAAGGGCGGCTGTCGCTGATGGGGATGAGTAACTGCTCTGCTGAAAACATGATGTCCTCTTGTTGATTATTGGGCCATGCGGAACTCGATGCGGCGGTTGCGCGCGCGTCCATCCGCATTATCGTTGCTGGCGATCGGCCGGTCGGGGCCCTGGCCGCTGGCGGTCAGCAGATCGCCGTTCAGGCCATGGCTGGAGAAGTAGGCTTTGACGGTTTCCGCGCGCGCCTGGCTCAGGCCAAGGTTGGTGGCGCGCAGGCCGGCGCTGTCGGTGTGGCCGATGATCTCGACCTTGCGGCCTTTGAGCTTGAACAGCGCGGCCAGCATCTCGTCGAGGATGGCTTTGCCGGCCGGCGTCAGCGTGGCCTTGCCGCTCTCGAATTCGACGGTGCGGTTGGCCAGCGTGGTGTCCAGGATGCTCTGGTCGGCCGCCGAGACGCGCAGGCCGTTGTTGACGGTGTAGGTCGGATTCAGGCTGGTGGCGACGGTGCTGGCTATACGCTGGCGCACTGCCTCGTTGGCGACTTCGCCGCGCAGGCTGACGTTGCTGCCGTCGATTTTCAGCTGCCCACGGCTGATCTGCTTCAGATCCGGCGTGATCAGTTTTTGTACGTAGCCGTTCCAGTTGGCGGGCATGGCGACGGGGCCGATGGCGATCTGGTCGACCACCTTGTCGGCGCCGTAGACTTCGCGCAGCTTGGCCAGCACGGCGGCCTTGCTGCCTTCATCCGGCACGGTGCCGCTGGCGAGTACCTGGCCCGGTTCCGGAGCGGCCGGCGCCAGGCCTGGGTTCTGGGCGTGGGCGCCGGTGGCGATTGCGCACAGGCCGGCCAGCAGGGCTTGGGCTATCAATTGGTTAGAGCGCATGGTCAGGTTCCGATAAACGCCGCGCCGACGGAATCCAGCGCGGACTTGAGTGATAGGTTGGCTTGCGCCAGATAGGTGGACAGCTTCTTGATGCCGTAGTCGGTATCGATCTGCTCTTCCACCCAGTCCAGCTGTTCGAAGTCGATGTGATGATCGAGCCCCGTCTGCGGATCCATGATCGCGCGCAGCGTTTGCGCAGAAGCGCCGCTGAAGCCGAGCACCAGCGCGGGCCGCTGCTCGATGCGGGTGACGAACAGCGCCAGTTCGAAATCGGCGCGCGCCAGGAAAGGCGTAATCAGGTGCATCCAGAAGGCGGCGACCAGGTTGCGGTACATCGGATCGGTCGGCAGCGGCAGCAGCAGGCTCTTCTCCAGGCGGCTGGAGCTGCTGGCCATTACCGGCTGCAGCAGCATGCCCAGGGCCAGCAGGATCTGCCGCGCCGAGCCTTTGAATCCGGTCTGCGCCAGCATCGCGTCGAGCGCGCCGATGGTTTGCAGTTCGAGGAAGTCCTCGAAGGCGGCGTCATAGGCGGCCGAACGCAGATCGAGTTCGACCAGATGGCTGGCGGCGCTTTGCAGCGGCAGCGCCGGGTCGCCGGCTTCGCGCACGCTGGTGGTCAGCGACTCCAGGCGATTCCACAGACGCGTGAGCACTAGCGGGGAGTTCGGCACGAAGGCTGCGGGCTCGTTCACTTCCATCGCGCCCATCATCAGGAAGGGATAGCGGCGGCTGGACTGGTCGCTGCTGGCGACAATGTGGCCGGCGATGGCGTGCCGGCGGCGCGGACCGACGAAGGCGAAGTGCAGCGGCGCGACGGCGTCGTAGTTCAGCTTCCAGCGGGCGTCGGTGCTCATCAGCTCCATCGCCTGCGACAGCCAGTCGTCCAGCACCTTGATCAGTGCAGGGCTGTCGCTGCCCTTGACGAAATCGCCGCGGGTAGGAATCTTGCCGAAGTAGCCGACGCTGATCGGGGTGGCGCCGCGGCTCATTGCATGGCTCCCGAGGTGACGGTGGCTGCGGCGGTACGCGCCGGTGCTACCGGGGGCTTGGGAGCAGGCGTGGCTGCCGGCGCTGTTGCCGGTGCGGCCGGAGCGCTTGGCGCCGATGGCGCGGCCGGTGCCGGTGCCGCAGGTGCGGCGGCGATGATCGATTCCGGCAGGCGCAGGCGCTTGAAGCCTTGTGCAGCTTGCACCGGCTGCGGCGCAGGAGCCTGGGTCGTGGTAACGATCTTCAGGTTGGCGGTGACGACAACGCCGGCGTTGTCCCAGCTCAGTTCAAAGGCGCCGTTGTCCTTGCGCTTGCGCTTGGCGGCGTCGATCATTTTCTTCAGGCCGAAGTGGCCAGGCTCGTTGAGCAGGACGATGTTGCGGCCTTCCGGCGTGATCGCGGTGATCTTCGATCCAGGCACGCCTTGCGGATTCGGCCAGGCCATGTGCACCCATGGCTGCGGCTGGCCGCGCCAGCGCAGCGACTGGCCGTCGATCTCGATGGTGAACTCGGTCGCACCGGTCGCGCTCAGCGCTTGCAGGTCGAACATGGTTTGCGCTTCGCCGCCGCTCGATGCCGCAGTGTTGGCGACGCCCGCCGCCGACAATGGCGCGATCCAGTTAGGGAAGGCCGCTACCACTGGCGGCGCCAGGTTGACGCCCATGTTGGCCCAGGTCTTGGCGCTCAGCGAATCGCCGCGGCGCACCACCAACGGTCCGATGGTGGTGTTGAAGAACTTGGCGATGGCGCCGTCCGGGCCGAAGATCTCGCCGATTTCCGCGTTGGTCGCTTCAGCACGGGACTCGGTGGCGAACGGATATTTCAGCGCCAGGTTCTTGCTGAACGGTTGCAGTACCTGCGCGGACCAGACCTTGTCGATCTCGGTCTCGGTAGGTTTGACGATGACGGCGAAGGTCTGCATCAGCGGGCGAACCAGGATAGGGCGGATCGCCAGCTTCTGTGCATCGGTCATCCCGGTCAGCATTTGTTCGTCGACGTATTTCAGCGCGTCGGCCAGTTCGGAACCGGTGCCGTCCAGCGTTTGCTGCATCAGCTGCTTGGCGCCCGGACCTGGATCGCCCTGGTTCTTGATCTGGTTGAAGCGCGTGCGCAGCTTGGACATCTGGTCGATATAGCCGCGCATCAGCGAGGCGTCCTTGTCCTTGGCGACCACCAGGCGGGCGACGCCGGAGAACTCCCGGCCGACTGGGCCCAGCGGCAGGGCCGCGTTCTGCACGTTGCTGCCGTTGGCGGAGCCGAGGTTGACGTTGATCTGCGACGGCTTCTGGCGCAGGATGGTTTCGCGGAACCAGCCGGTGACGCCGCGTTGTGCGCGTTGCAGGCCGGCGTCCAGCAGCGACGGGTTGTCCCACGAGGTCTGCTCGTAGACGGTCGTCACCAGTTTGTTGATCGGCGAGGTTTGCGGATCGCCCAGGCGGTTCATCGCGGCGGCGGCGGTGTCGAAGCCATCCAGCTCGCGAATGGTCACGCCTTGCACGAACTTCTCCCATTCCTTGGCGTAGTCGTTCTTGTACAGTTCCACCAGCGCTTTCTGGATTTGTTCCGGGCTGCCTTCCAGCGTCAGGTCATCCTTGGACGAGGTTTTCAGCACCCAGTCGGCGCTCTGCATTTCGCGGTTGGCCGCTTCGCGGAAGGCGTCCTGCACAAAGCCCTCCCACGCCTGGCGCGTGAAGCTGCCCGGAATGGCGTAGCTGCCCAGGACCAGTTCCTTGTCTTGGTCGCCGACGATGCGGGCCACGGTCATCGACGGGAAGCGTGTCGCGGCGCGGGCCTTCACGTCGGCGTAGACGCGTTCACGCGCAGGCATGCCGCGCACCACGCGGCGCAGGTTGTCGCGGGTCTGGTCGACCAGCGCCAGTTTGCCGTCGATCTGCGGCCACGAGGTGTCGTTGACCTGCGCCAGGTAGAAGGAGATCATGCGTTCGGCGCTGCGTATCATCTGCTCACGTGGCATGGCGCCACGGTTCCCGTCCAGCCAGACGCGCCAGAAGCGGGTCAGCTGGTCGTTCAGGTGGCCGGCTTCCGCGCGCGATTTATCGCTCAACATCAGGTAGGTTTTCAGCGCGTTGTAGGCGTCTTCCGCGTTGGCGGGCGAGGCGTCCTTGAACTGCGTGGCGCCGTTGTTGACCGGCGCGGCGGCCGTCGCATCGGTGGCGGCGACGGTGGTGGCGCCGGTAGCAGCAGTCACCGGCTTGGCCATCGGCTGCAACTGCGCCGCGCCGCTGTTGACTTCCGCCAGGAAGGACTCCAGCGATTGGCCCACAGGTTTCAACATCACTTCACGCACGCCGGCGAAGTATTCCTCGCGCAGCTTGCGGTCCAGCAGATCGCCCTGGTAGAGGCCGAGGCCCAGGCCCAGCGGGCGATGGTCGCGATAGTTGTCCAGTTGTTCGATACGGTCTTGCAGGATCTCCAGCGCCTGGAAGCGCGATTGCAGGTCCATGCGGTTCTGCTGAACCTTGATGGCCTGGTCCAGATCCGCCTGGACGTTGGCGACCAGCTGGCGGTTGTTCATGTAGGACCAGCTCCAGCCGGCCAGCGCCAGGCCGACGAAGGCGGTGGCGGCGAAGAAGGCTGCGTAGCGCATGCGGGTCTTGGCCGGGCTGGCGTATTGCGCGACCAGGTCCTTGTCCGCGAAGATCACTTTGCGGAACAGGTTAAGCAGGAAGTAGCCTTGTTGCTGGTGGGTTTCTTCGTGTTCCTGCGGTTGCAGCTTGAGGTCGAAACGCTGCGCAACGCGGTGCGAGGAGGCGGAAACGGATTCGCCTTCTTGCAGTGCGCTGGTGAAGTAGAAGCCACGGAACACGGGCTTGAACTGGAACGGATTTTCTTCGAACAGCGTGGCGATGAAGGCGCGCAGCGACGGCTTGACCGAGCTGAATTCCAGCGGGAAGGTGAACACGCCGGGCGGCATGCTCTCGCGCCATTGCAGCGCCATATTGGCCTGGCTCAGGTCTTTGAGTCCGTCGTACAGCTCATCGAAGCGGGCGTCGAACTGGTCGAGTATCTGCTCGCTGGTGGTGGACTGGCTGTAGGGCAGGGTGGCGCCCCAGATTTTATCGCGCTCGCCGCGCTCCGCGTCCTGGAAGAATTCGTTGAAACCGGTGATCAGGTCGGCCTTGGTGAAGACCACGTACACCGGCGCATGCACCTCCAGGCGCTCGGTCAGTTCCTGCACGCGCTGGCGCAGGTTCTTGGCCAGGTTGATGGCGAACTCGGGACGGTTGCGCGTCAACTCGGCGACGCTGACGGCGATGATGACGCCGTTGATCGGCGCCTTCTTGCGGTATTTTTTCAGCAGGTCGAGGAAGCCGAACCACTCGCCTCGGTCTTCGTCGACGACGGAATAGCGGCCCGCCGTATCGAGCAGGATGCCGTCGGTGGTGAAGAACCAGTCGCAGTTACGGGTGCCGCCCACGCCTTGCACGATCTTGGTGTCGGCGAACGGGAACTGCAGGCCGGAGCTGGCGATGGCCGTGCTCTTGCCGGCTGCCGGATTGCCGATGACCATATACCACGGCAGCTCGTACAGCGCGGCGTTGCCGGAGAACTGGCCGATCTTCGATCCCTTGATGGTGGAGATGGCGTCCAGCAGACGCTTGCGGATCACGTCCGTCTCCTGGCGCTGGGCCGGATCAGGCTTGGCAGGCGTCTTGTTGACCTGCTGTTCCAGCATGTCGCCCAGTTGGGCGGCGGCGCGCTGGCTGCGATGGCGGCGCCACAGCCAGACGATGGCGCCGAACAGCAGCGCGATCGCCAGCACCGTCCACGCGACGCTGGCCGGCCATTGCAGGATGGCTGCGGCGATCAGCAAAAAGGCGGCGAAGGCCACCCAGCCGATCACGATCAGGCTGTTGCGGGTCGTCAGGAATTGCCAGGTTTTTTGCATCATGATTGAGGGCTCTAGAAAAATTCGGGAAAATCAAACTGCTACGGGTGCTGCGGGGCCGATCACGGCGACGTCGCGTCGGAACGGGTCCAGATTGCTGATGCACAGGATGGCGGCGTTGCGGCTCTCCGCTTCCTGCCGCGCCAATGCCAGCGCGGTCAAATACGTGACGGCGCCGCAGCTGCCGCATCCCGCGCCGACGCTGAAGACGTCGGCGCCGGGATCGAGCTGCGGCGTCGTTTCCGCCATCACGCCCATCAGCTCCATGACGCGGCTGGTGCGGTGGTCGGTATCGGCGGTGATCAGGGCGATGGCCGAAGCTTCGCGGCCCGCGCTGTGCAGCGCCTTGGTGCTCAGGTCCAGCAGCAGCTCGGCGTTGGCGCGCTTGGATTCGTCGGCGGAGTGGGGCAGGCGGCCGCTGTTCACAGCCAGCAGCTGCGGCAGTTGCGCGCCGGGCGCCAGCAGTGCGGCTTGCGCCGCGTCGGCCAGCAGCAGGCCGGCCGCGCCTTCGCCGGGGATCTGGCCTTGCGGGTGACTGGCGCTGAACAGCGCGGCGGCGTTGCCCAGTCGTTCGACGCTGCCCTCGCCGATGTGCGAGCCGCAGGCCACTACCAGCGTCAGCGCCGGCGGTGCGTCGGACAACAGCCGTGTCAACGCGGTGGCCACTTCGGTATCGGCGGCGCCGCGCTCAGGTGCGACGGCGATACGTTCTTCGGGCCAGCCGGTTTGCGTCAGCATGTGGCGCAGCCACAGGGCGGTCGCCTGGCGTTGCTCCGGCTTCCATTCGGCTTGCCAAACGGGCTGCAAATGCAGCATCGGCAGCGGCGAGGGTTCGCGCCGCGCCACGCGTTCGGCATGCGCCTCCAGTTGTGGGTGGCCTGCCAGCTGCGAGGACAGTTCGCTCACCACTTCGCTGCCCGCGCTCAGCGCGCGCCATTGTTCGTCGCTGAAGTGCGGCTCCAGGTTGTGGACTGCCAGCCATGCGGATACTTCCTCGCGCAGCGGATCGGGATCGATGTCGGCGATGCGGGCGCTCATGACCGGATAGCCCTGTTCGTCGTTCAGTTCGGAGTCCAGCGCCGGGCGGGCCTGCGCGCCCGCCAGTGCCGCGCCCAGCTCGGAGGCGGACATGCCGTGCGGTGCGCGCACCGCAGCCGCCAACAACGACAGCGCCGGTCCGCGCGCCGGTGCGGCCGGAACCTCGGCCTGCGCCGCAGCGGCGCCAGGGGCAGCGGCGGCGGGCGCGCTGATGCCGCGATAGATTTTCCGTCCCAGCCAGAACACGGCCAGCAAGGCCAATGGCAGCACCAGCAGGTACAGCACCAGGTCGTCCGTGGCCGGCACGCGGTTGTTCGCGCGCCAGTACCAAACGGTGCCCAGCCAGCTGGCGCCAAACGCCAGTATCGCCATCATCAGAGTTTTAAGCCATGCCGCCATTTTGCCCGTACCTTATCGTTTCATTACACCGGCCACACGCAGCTCCGTGTGCCCGAAATCCATCATCTTCCAACGCCCGCCCCAGGTGAGGCCCAGCGATTCGGCCACTTCGCCGTACAGCTGGTAGCCGCGCATGGCCCACGGATCTTTTTCCGAGATCACCAGCTTGCCGTCGCGCAGAAACGCGCAGTCGGCGGCCAGGCCGTACTGGTGCCAGCTCTGGAACGCCGCCGCGTTGGTGACGTTCGGCCCCATCGCGGCCAGCGCGTTCTGGCGTTCCGGGCTGCGGTAGCCTTCCAGGATCGCCATGTCGTAGCCGTGCTTCTCCTTCATGATCTTGAAGGCCATTAGCAGGCGCTGGGCGTAAGCCGCATCCATCAACGCCCAGTCGCGGCTGGCCGAGACCAGCATCGGCCGCTCCAGCGCCACCTCGGCCGAGGCGAATACCAGCGGCGGCAGCGTCGGCGGCGGCACCAGCTGCTCGCCTTGCAGCAGATCGGCGACCTGGGTGTTGACTTCCCGGGTCGAGGTTTCGAAACCGCTGAGCGTGCTCCTGGTGCTCATCATCAGCGCCAGCAGCGGCGGGATGCAGATCAGCGCCGCGCCGCCCAGGCACAACACATAGTGCTGGCGCAGGAAGGCGCCGACCTCGCCCGCCGACGCCCGACCCGTGCGGCCCAGCGCGCCGGCGTCCTGCTGGCCGCGCGCGGCGATGCGGCCGACCCGCTGTTGCAACCGCTGGCCGGCGCCCGCCAGTGCGTTGAGTACGAACTCGCGGCCGGCCGGGAACAAGACCATCCAGCTGATCAGGCAGGCAAGTACGAAATATAGTGCGATCGCCAGTATCAGCACGACAACTTTCCCCCAGCGTAACGGTGCATCATTAGTATCCTTAAAGCATTGCTTTGAGTATATCTTACAGTTATGACAATCCAGCGCACGATTGAAATCGCCCTATGAAAACGCGGAAATCCGGGGTGCGCACTGTTGACTTCGTACTATGCGTCGCTTTTTTCTTGAATCGCGTAAAGTAATGCGAAATAAACAAGGAGTACATTTTGCAACGTCAAGACGATCGCCCTTCAAAAGGGGGCAGGCCTAGTCTTCTTTCTTCGGAACAGCAGGCCGAAGCCGAGCGCCGCCGCATCCTGAATACGCTGGACAACAAACCGGCCGCTGCGGCGGTTGCCGGCGCGCCGGCGCAAGCCAAGGGTTCGGGCCGGCTGCTTGTGTGGGGTGTGGTAGGCCTGGGCGCGCTGGCGGCGGTCGGCGGCACTCTTGTCTGGATGAGCAACACGCCAGACGAAGACAGCTTGCCGCTGGTGGCCGCCGCTCCAACGGCCAAGCCGCCGGTGGCTGCGGTGACGGCCGCCGTGCCGGCCGAGGCCGAGGTGTCGACGGCCGCGATCCTGGAAGATACGACGGCCGCCGTCAGCCCGGCGGCCGAAGGCAAGCTGCCGTCGCTGAAGGAAATGCTGGCCGAGCCGCCCAAGCCCAAGTCCGGCCACGATGAGCTGAAGCAGGCGCTGGAGCGGCCTCAGCCGAAAGCGACGCAGCTGGCCAAGGCCGAGCACAAGCCGGAGCACAAGGCCGAGAAAAAAACCGAACGCAAGTCCGACAACGTCAAGCTGGCGCAGAAGACCGCACCGGCCAAGGAGAAGGCGCCGGGCAAACCGGCGGATAACGACGTCACGCTGATCAGCGCGCTGATGGCGCATTTGCAGACCCGTCCGCCGGTGAAGAAGACCAGCACACCGGCCGATCAGCTCAAGACCTGCAAGCAGTACAACGCCGCCGGCGAAGAGCAGTGCCGCGCCCGGCTGTGCGCGTCGGACGCCAAGAAAGAGCCGGAATGCAAGGCCGCGCCCGCCGCGAAGACAGCGTCGAACTCATGAGTGTCGCGCTGCTTCAGCAAATTACCACCGCATTGGCGCAGTTCTCCAGCGCCACGCGGTTGTACGCGCTGAAGCTTGGCGACGACAGCGGCGAGCTCGGCTCCGGCGGCTTGCTGGTGGAAGCGTTCTGCGCCGACGATAAGGTGCAGGGCAGCGGCGCGCGCGACATCATCGTGCTGTCGACCGATGCCCATGTCGCGCTGGCGCCCTTGCTGGGCAAGCCGGCCAGCCTCGAAGTCAGCCTGGTGGACGGCAGCCGCACCACCTTCAGCGGCGACATCACGCAGGCCGCCATGCTGGGCAGCGAAGGCGGACTAGCACGCTTCCGCCTGCGGCTGACGCCGTGGCTGTGGCGCTTGAGCCAGGTCCGCAACAGCCGTGTATGGCAAGACAAGACGGTGGTCGAGATCGTCGAATCTGTGTTCGCCGCCTATCAACCGCTGGCGCAATGGCGCTGGAGCGAAGAGGTCGACAGTTTCCTGGCCGAGGTGTCCGCGCGCAGCTATTGCTGCCAGTACCGCGAATCCGATTACGACTTCGTGCTGCGCCTGCTGACCGAGGAGGGCCTGGCCTGGCGTTTCGAGGAAACCGAAGACGGCTTGAACATGGTGCTGTTTGCCGACAGCAGCCAGCTCGGCGCCGTGCCCGAGGACGCCAGCAGTGCCGCCAGCGGCGGCATCCGCTTCCATGGCGTACGCGCCGGCGAGCAGCAGGACACGATACAGGCCTTGCAGGCAAGACGCAGCGTGACGGCGACGCTGACCACCTTGCTCAGCTACGATTACAAGGGCAAGAAGGCTGTCGCCGCCAGTGCGCCGGCCCAGCAGCAGTACAAGAAACTACCGGAGCTCGAAAGCTTCGACGTGCCCGGCCAATACGCGTACGCCAGCGGCGCCCAGGCACAGCACTACGCCGGGTTGCAGATGCAGGCGCGCGAAGCGCTTAGCCAGCAGTGGCGCGGCCGTTCGACGGTGCGCACCCTGGCGGCCGGCCGCCGCATCAACGTCACGCAGGGGCCGCTGGCTGCGGCCGACGGCGCGGAGACCCCGGCCTACACGGTGCTGCGCGTCACCAGCGTCGGCGTCAACAACCTGCCGTCGCCGGCCTCGCATGGGCTGGCCGAACTCTTTGGCCCGATTCCGGAATTGCTGGAGGAACTGGCGCCGGCGTACGACGATGACTTCGCGCTGGTGATCGAACAGGCGCGGCAGACCGGCTACGCCAACAGCTTTGAAGCGGTCGCCGCTGATGTGGTCTGGCGTCCGCAACGGCCGGACAGTGATGGCCGCAACCACCACAAGCCGACCGCGTCGGGTGCGCAAAGCGCGATCGTGATCGGCGCTGACGGATCGGACCAGCCGGCCGGATCGGACGAACTTCATTGCGACGCGCTGGGCCGCGTGCGCATCCGCTACCACTGGCAGGACAACGGCGACGCGACCTGCTGGGTGCGCGTTGCGCAGCGTTCGGCCGGCGGCGGCATGGGCAGCCAGTTCCTGCCGCGCGTGGGGCAGGAGGTGCTGGTGCAGTTCATCGAGAACGATATCGACCGGCCCATCATCCTCGGCGCTTTGTACAACGGCCAGGGCGAGGGGGGCGTGGCGCCGACTCCGGCCGGGCAGACGGGAGGCGATAGCCAGGCGTCGCTGTTCAATCCGGCCAGCGATCATGCACCTTCGGCGCAGGGTAATCTGGCGGCGGGCAATAGTCCCTTGTGGCATGGCGCTTCCGCCGATACGGCCGGTCATGGCAATGCGGCCGCGCAGTGGGGTTTGCGCAGCAAGGAGTTCGGTGGCTCCGGTTACAACCAGTTGATGTTCGACGACACCGATGCGCAGGGCCGCGTGCAACTGCGCTCGACGCATGCAGCCAGTGAGCTGACGCTGGGCCATCTGATCCACAGCGCGGACAATTATCGCGGCAGTCTGCGCGGGCAGGGCGCCGAGCTGCGCACCGATGCGTATGGCGCGGTGCGTGCCGGTGCCGGATTGCTGGTGTCGAGCTATACAATCAGCCACAGCGCCAGCGAGCGCGAGCCCATGGGCGACAACACGGCCGGCATCGCGCTGCTGAAGCAGGCGGTACGGCTGGGGCAGACCTTCAGCGAGGCGGCCAAGACGCATGAGACGGTTGCGCTGGCGGCGCACATCGGCGCGACCAAGGCCGATGCCAGCGTGGTGGACGACAAGTCCGCGCCGTTGAAGGCGATGTTGACTGCGGTGTCGGGCATGGTGGGCAGTGGCAGCCTGAGCGCGGCACAGGGCGATGCCGGCGAGAAGAGCACCGCCGCTGGCGATGGCCGGCTTCCGCACATCAGCTCACCGGTGATCGCCGTCAGCGGCAAGGCCGGTTTGAGCGTGACGGCCGGACAGGCGATGCAGTTGTCCAACGGCGAGACCATCGTTCTGATGAGCGGAGCGGACAGCCAGTTCACCAGCGGCGGGCAGTTGCGCATGCAAAGCAGGCAGGCCATCGGTGTGCTGGGCGGTGTGGTCAAGCCGGGTGAAAGCAATATGGGCGTGCAGATGATCGCCGCCAAGGACTCGGTCGATATCCAGGCGCAGGCGGACGTGCTGAAGGTGCAGGCGAGGGACGATGTTAATCTCGTCAGCGCCAGTGCCTTCGTCGACTGGGCGGCGGCCAAGAGCATCACGTTGTCGACGGCGGGCGGCGCAAACATCATGATCGACGGCGGGAACGTCACGGTGCAGTGCCCCGGCAAGATCACCATCCGTGCCGGAACCAAATCCTTTGAAGGCGCCGGAAAGGCCGACTATGCGCTGCCGGTTATGCCTCGCAGCATCTGCAAGGAATGTCTGTTGAATGCCGCGAAGAGCGGTTCGCCAGTCGCAGCCAAAGGAGCCTGACAGTGAAGACGATGGATTTGCTGCCCTTGCTGGACCTTGAAGATGACGCCAGCCTGTTCAGCCTGATCGACGGCGCCCAGAATCAGGATCTGCACAAGCTGGGGCTGGAGCGGAAAAATGGCCCGGGCTTTCATTCCCTGCTGGACGCATCGGCCAATTTCGACGCTGTCTATGCTGGGCCGCTGTTGGTCGAGCACGCGCGTCGTAATGCGTGCCCAGTGCTTGCCGGTATTGCAAACTTTGAGGGCAGTGCAAACTACGTTTCGCTGATGACCACGTCGCAGCCGGTGGAAGCATTGGTATCGCGCCTTACGTGGCTGACCAATGTGGTGCATGAGGATGGAACGGAATGGATCATGCGCTATTACGATCCACGGATCTTGCCGCATTGGCTGGCGGTCTTGAACAGCGACCAGCGTGACATTGCGCTGAAGGGAATCAGGCAGTGGCTGTATATCGATGTGCGCGGCAGTGCCCAGATCATTCACGGCACAGCCGCCTTGAATGCCAGCTTTGAGGCGGCGACGCCGATGCGGATGTCTCCAGCGCAGCATGAAATTCTCATGGAGCGCTGCATGCCGTATATGATCATGGATTTGCTGGCCTCGGATAATGCCGACGAGCTGCAAGCCATACCAGCCCGCGAGCGCTATGATTTTCTCGCTACTCAACTCGGCCGCGCGCAAGCCTACGGCCTGGACAGCGTGCCGGATCTGAAAACCTATTGCATGCTGGGATTGATGTTCGGCCCTGGCTTTGATCGCTATCGCGCGGCCGCCGCGACGCTCGACTCCCGCGACGCCGGGTCATTCAATGAGCGCATCCTGGCCTGGACGCCGGCTCACTGGGACGCGATGTCGCAGGATGCCGAATTGGCGTTGCACAGTTAAATGGAAATCACCATGAAGTTTATCGCCGCAGTTTTATCTTTCACCATCGCCCTGCTGCTGACTGCATGTAAGCCACAGGGGAGTCCTGGGGACTCGGCAGCGGAAACGCTGGCGAACACGATGACGACCAGTTCGTACAACTACACCACTCACAATCTTTACGACATCAGCTTCAAGGATGCCTCACTGCCTTTTAACGTGGCTGATGCCGCGCGTGCCGGCTCGGTCTTTTTCCGCAATTCCAATCGCGCGCTGTTGGACGGTGGCGAGCAGTATCGCTTCGCATTCGCGGATTGCTGTTTTATCTGGGACAAACACCTGCCAGCCCCCACCAAGCTCAGGCTGGTATGGAATGTGGTGTACGACCTTGATCTGTTCGAAGGCGAGAGCGGCAAGCATTACGACGACCGCGCCAACAAGGAGCCTGCGCCGGGAACCCGCTGGTGTTCCGCCGTGGTGGAGGTGCCGGGTCCGGTCCCTGTGACGGCGGACAATCTGTCGCTACATTTCCTGCCGGATGGCACGGTTATCGGCAGCTACGGCAAGGCGTCGGCGCCGGCTCCGCTCAGTTCGGCACAAGTGCTGGCGCATGCGGCTCCGATGCCCAAAGGGCAATACTGCAAGCAGGAAATCACCAATCCGTGGTTCGGCATTCCCCGGGCGCCACATAAGGAGTAGCGCATGAGCAAACCAACCGTGCGGCGGCTGACCGACCTGAGCAAGGACGAGAAGGCAGCGCGCAATATCTACCGCAGCCAGCTGAACAAAATCGAGATGACGGCGGACCTGGCCGATTGCAGGAAGCCGGTCTGGATCAGTTGTTTCTTTGACGGTACGGGGAATAACTACAAAGAAGATGGCAACGGCACGCTCAACAGTGACGTCGAGAAGTACAGCAATGTCGCCAAGTTGGCGAAGTTTGCGCACCCGGGTGAGGACGCCGCCAAGCGTACCTATGGCTTATACGCGCCCGGGGTGGGAACGCCGTTTCCCGCGGTGGGCGACAGCGGTAAAGGTATAGACCAGGCGGCCGGCATGGCGTCCGCTGCGAAGGGGCAGGCGCGCATCACCTGGATGCTGCAACAGTTTAAGACGCGGGTCGAGCGCCACATGCCGCACGTCAGCCAGATTAACGTGGCGGTCTTCGGTTTCAGCCGGGGAGCGGCCCAGGCGCGCGCATTTGTGCGGCAGTTGGCCGATCAATGCTACAAGCAGGGTGAGGAACTAATCTGGACCAAGGGCAGCGGCTTCAAGCAGCCGCGCCTGGTCATCTACTTCCTTGGCATCTTCGATACCGTCGCCTCGGTGGGCTTTGGTGGCAGCCGCATGGAATCCAGCCTCAAGTATGTGTTGGGGCCGGTTTGGGGCGGTGTGCTGTACAGCATAGACGATGGTGGCCACGCGGACTGGGCCGGCGACCTGCGGATACCCTGGTATGTGCGCTTTTGCGAGCACTACGTCGCGTCCCACGAGGTGCGGGAAAAGTTCCCTTCCGATTCGGTGCGGGAAGATCAAAACATCAATTCCAATTGCCGGGAGACGTTCTATCCCGGCGCCCACTCGGACGTGGGTGGCGGTTATGGCTCGATGACCCAGGAAGGCCGATCGAACGAGCTTTCCCGTATCCCGCTGTGCAATATGTATTTGTCGGCTTATGCCGCCGGTGTGCCGCTCGACCCGCCGTCCGAGGTATTGGCGAACGCTGGTTCGTTGTTTGACATCACCAGCGAGTTGCAGTCCTGCTTTGAAGCGTATATGAGCGTCGTGGCCGAGGGGAACAAGCTGGAACAGCAAGTCATCAGCCATATGGCCGGCTACTATCATTGGCGTTGGGGGCGAACGGAGCGGCAACGAGCCGCGCTCAAGGAGCGGCAGGCGTTGATAGCCAAGGGGCAGTCGGTGATGTACGCAACGCCGGACACGTATATGACCACGACCGATCAGGAATGGGAAACCGACGTGCAGGATATTGCCGAGAAAAAGACGGGTTTTTTCCGCAGCTCCACGACGCCGTTGGAGGATGTGATTTTCGACGCGTGGAAAGGCAAGCTGAGGAAGTCGATGAAGGCCGAGAAGCGGGCATTGTTCGACAAATTCTTCGATCGTTATGTCCATGACTCCGTTGCGGGCTTCAAGAACCAGATGAGCGATTCGCATCTGGGTTCTGTAGAGGCCAGCCGCTGGTCGCGCAATCGCCAGTACTTCATGGGGAAACGTGGCAAGAAATTTCTGTACTGGCGCTATGAGGGCGACCGTCCCGAAACGCAGGGGGCGAAAGAAGCCATGCTTATGCCGAATAAGGGCCAGTTGCCGACCGACGGTACGGCGATAGCTTGACTTCCGCTTGCTGTTTCCCGGCTATATCGCGTTGGATGGATACGGCGTTGACAGTAAGGCCAGATTTTTGGAAGTCAGAAAAAGCTGATCGCCGACGTAACCTTCATTGCGGGTTGCGCGATTGTGAGAAGCTATAATATATTTCGATCTTGATAAGCCAATAGTAACGGGAATTATCAATAACATCAATATTCCGAATTGGGTGGCAGACTGAATACTTGGGGAATTCGCTTTGTGCCGTGAGTGATGATGAAATATTGAGAAAATATGAGCATAAAGTCCAGATTATTTCTTCGCGTTCCGTTGATTTCTGTTGTTCTGCTATTTTCTGGATGCCGAAGTGATACCGCCAGCATAGAGTTGTGCGGAATTAACTATACGAACAAGCATATTGAGGATTTTTCGGTAAATGGATATAGTGGTGCGAGTATATATGCGAACGGGGGCGGAGGCAGTTTTGTATGCTGTGTTTTGTTGCCTCGTCAGTGGCGTAAGGGTCTTAGCGTTACGGTAAAATGGAAATATGACGTGAAAAATTTCGATGCACCAAAAGAGAGAATTGTCGCTCTTCCAGAATATTCTGAAGCAGATATTGGTTTTCTTGCCGTGCATTTTTATTCAGATGATAGCGTAAGAGTTTTAGTGACCACAAAAACAAATCAATTTCCAGGCTATCCTTTCCCGCGACCGGCCAAAGTGAAGGAGCATGAACGAGGTTTCTTGCCACAGCTCTGACTGCATTTTCTGGAATTCCCAGAACCCCGCACAGGGAATAGCCACCGATCGCGCTACCTGACGCGCCGCCTCAGCCACGCGATGCCGGCGCTGAAGCAGCGGTGCATATGGCAGACCACGCGATTCCTCAAGCTCGCGCGCATCAGCAACACGTGGGCGCGTTGCACCGTGACGTTGGTGGAGGTGTAGCTATGGCCCGGCGTGCCGTAGCCGAGGTCGATGCGCTTGAAGTGGCGCCGCTTGCACATGTCTTCGATGGCCATATGCAGCATCGTGGTGCCGACCGACAGATGGTCCAGCGCGCTGTGGTGGAAGATGTTGAACAGATGCAGCGTGTCGCTGGACTGCAAGCCGAGCATCAGCGCGCAGGGCAGGCCGCCGCAGTCGATCTGGTAGCACAGCAGCATGCCGTGCGTTGCCAGCTCGTGCATCTCTTCCGCAGTCCAGAGTTGCGCCCGGTGCTCCGGAGTGCTCAGCCGCGACAAGGCCTTGCCCATGGCCGCCAGCTGCCCGGGCTGCTCGATGCAATGCAGCGTCAACTGTCCGCCGCCGCGTTCGCTCAGCTGGCGTTGTTGCCGCTTCAGATTGTAGCGGCGCTTGGAGTTGAACTGCGCCATGAAGGCATCGAAGCTGGCGGGCAGCGGGATCTGGTGGCAGTCGCGCCAGTCGTTCAGTACGTGCGTCCGATAGTTGCGCCGGCCGCGGGCGATGTAAAGCCACAGGCCGCTGTCCGACGGCAGCGATGTCAGCGAGATCGCCTGGCATTGCGGGAAATGCTTCAACAGAAAGTCCAGCAGCAAGTCCAGCAGCGCCGGCTCGGCTGGCATCAGCGGCGCGCTGCCGAGCAGGACCACGCTTGGCACCGGCAGCGAGCCGAGGCGCAGCCGGCCGGCGGAAAAATCCATGTCGTGACACCGCAGCGTCAGCGGCACCACGCCGACCACGACGCCACCCGCGCGCTCCTTCACGGTGAACAGCTGCGGGGGCGCGTGCTGCGTCGCCGTGGAGAGCAGATAGTCGAAGAATTCCGGACTCTGGTAGACGCGGCCATGGCTGTCGCTATCGGCCAGCAGTGCGCGCCAGCGGGCGATCAGGGCGTGGTCGCCGACCTGCGTGCTGGCGTCTTCAATGAGGTAGGTATCGTTGGACATGGTCGCCAGACGATCCCATATCCCGCGCCCGCGCTTGTTGATGCAGGTCGAAACGAGGCGATCAGCGGCGCCGGCGCCACACTGTATCCATCAGCGGCTTGACGCTGAAGCCGTGCACCAGTATCGACAGCATGATGACGAACAGCGCGATGCGGGTCAGCTGCGCCGCCAGTTCCGGCGCCAGTCCCGCCTCGATGGCGAACATCAGGTAGTAGATCGAGCCTATGCCGCGCACGCCGAACCAGGCGGTCATGGCGCGCATGCGCAGGCTGGTGTCGCTGCCGAGCAGGCCGGTGAAGACGCTGAGCGGGCGGGCGATCGCGAACAGGAACAAGGCCATCCACAAGGCATCCCACTGCATGCTCCTCAGCGAGATCATGCCGCCCAACAGCAGCACCAGCGTCAGCTCGGACAGGCGCTCCAGGTGTTCCTTGAATACCAGCGATCCGGCGCTGACGATGAGCGGAGCCTCGTGCGTTTCGCTGGTTCTGGCCGCTTCGGATTTCGCCGTGTCCGGCTCCATCATGCCGTGCCTGTCCTTCGGCGCTCCGGCCAGGACCAGCTCGGTCTGGCGCAGCGCGACGGCGGCAAAGAACACCGCCAGGAAGCCGGACGTCTTGGACAGGGTGGCGATGCCGTAGACCACGGCGATCATGCCCAATCCCACCAGGTCGTCCATGATTTCGTGCTTGGGCTCGCTGCCGCGCAGCTTCCAGCCCAGCCTGGCGACGCCGGCCCCGGCCACCACACCGATCAGCACCGCGCCCGCCGTGCCCCACAACACGTCCACCAGCAGCCAGCGCAGATGGTGGCCGCCGGTGTCGGCTAGCCCGAGCATGCCCAGGCCGAGGATGACGAAGGGGAAGGCGCTGCCGTCGTTCATGCCGGCCTCGCAGGTCAAGGTGAAGCGCAGCTGGTCCTTGTCGCCCGCGTGGCGCACCTGCACGTCGGTGGCCAGCACCGGATCGGTGGGCGCCAGGATGCCGCCGAGCAGCACCGCGCCGCCCGGCGGCAGGTGCAGCACGTAGTAGCCGAACAGCGCCACCAGTCCCACCGTCAACGTCATCGACAGCCAGGCCAGGCGCATCGGCGCGTTCCAGCGCTGGCGCTTGAATGGCACCGGCATCTTGATCCCGGCCGAGAACAGCGAGATCAGCAGGGCGATCTCGGTCAGCACTTCCAGCAGCGCGGATTGCAGCTTGGGATCGAAGCCGAAGATGTTGAGGAAGGTCGGGCCCAGCAGGATGCCCACGCCCAGGTAGACGATGGCGGACGTGAAGGGCGACTTCGAGATGGTGGTAGCCGCCAGGCCGCGCGCCAGCATCAGGCAGCCGACCAGCAGGAACCATTGAGTGGTGTTCACAGGCCTCCTTTGCAGCGGGACGCTGGCTTTAGCCTAGTCTCACCTGCGCAGGGGATTCTGTCTGTGGCATAACCCACAGTTGGTATCGAAGGGATAAACATCCCCCGGCAGCGGTGGCCGGGGGACGGGGACTTGCGTTACGCCTTGTTCAGCACCGAGCGGCTACGGGCGTAGCCGAAGTAGATGGCCAGGCCCAGTACCAGCCAGATGGCGAAGGCCACCCAGGTGAACCAGCTCAGGTAGGTCATCAGCATGACGCAGAAGATCACGGCCAGCGCCGGAATCACCGGCACGCCAGGGCAACGGAAGGCGCGCTTCAGGTCAGGACGCTTCTTGCGCATGATGACCACGGCGATCGATACCAGGCTGAAGGCGGCCAGCGTGCCGATGTTGATCAGCTCGGTCAGCACGTTCAGCGGCACCACGGCGGCGATCAGGCCGAACACGATGCCGACTATCCACGTGGCCAGGAACGGCGTGTGGAAGCGCGGGTGCACGGTCGACAGCGCCTTCGGCAGCAGGCCGTCGCGCGACATGGCGAAGATGATGCGGGTCTGGCCGTAGGCCATCACCAGGATCACGGTGGTCATGCCCAGGATCGCGCCCAGGTCGACGAAGCGGGCGAACCAGTTTTCACCGGCGTGCTTCAGGGCCAGCGATACCGGGTGGTCGACGCCCAGGAACTGCTGGTAAGGCACGATGCCGGTCATGATGGCCGAGACCACCACGTACAGCACGGTGCAGGCCGCCAGCGAACCGATGATGCCGATCGGCAGATCGCGCTCGGGACGCTTGACTTCCTCGGCCGCCGACGTCACTGCATCGAAACCGATAAAGGCGAAGAACACCAGCGCGGAGGCGCTCAGCATGCCGTTGTAGCCAAACGGCATAAACGGTGTCCAGTTTGCCGGCTCGACGTGGCGCGCGCCAACGAAGATGAACAGCAGTACCACGCCGACCTTGATCGCCACCATGATGTTGTTCAGGCGGGCCGATTCGCGCACGCCCCAGCTCAGCATCGCGGTCAGTACCAGCATGATGCACAGCGCAGGCAGGTTGATCAGCGTGTGTACGCCGGGGACGGCGCCGGGCGCGGCCGTCAGCTCGACCGGCAGCGTGATGCCGGCGCTGGCGAGCAGCGACTGGAAATAGCCGGACCAGCCGACCGACACGGCCGAGGTGGCCAAGCCGTATTCCAGCAGCAAGTCCCAGCCTATCATCCACGCGGCCAGTTCGCCCAGCGTGGCGTAGGTGTAGGTGTAGATGGAGCCGGCCACCGGCACGGTGGAGGCGAATTCGGCGTAGCAGAGTGCGGCGAAACCGCAGGCGATGGCGGCCACCACGAAGGACAGCGTCAGCGCCGGGCCGGCGGTCACGGCGCCGGTCCCGGTCAGTACGAAAATACCGGTGCCGACAATGGCGCCGATACCCATGAGTATGAGGTCGAAGGGTCCGAGTACTTTCGCCAAGCCGCCAGGTTTGCGGCTGTTGGCGATCATATCGTCCAGATTTTTAGTGCGAAATAGGCTCAAAATGGCTCCAGTTTTATTTTGGTGGTCTCCGTCCCCGGATTGGTGCCTTGTGAGCGTCCGGGCGACGGCAAATAATACAGTAACTTCGAGGTGGTGCCGAGAAGTTAAGTTGTTAATAACGATGATACATAGATCAAGAATCGGTCTTCCAGCTTGCCCAGGTCCAGCCCGGTCGCTTCGCCGATGCGGCGCAGCCTGTAATCGAGCGTATTGCGGTGGATGTGCAGGGCGGCGGCGGTCGCGGCGGGATGACCGTCGTGTTCAAACCACACTTCCAGCGTGCGCCGCAACAAGTCCTTGCTTTTGTCCACGGCTTTGAGCTGGGCCATGGGCCGGCGCAGCTGTTCCGCCTCCCAGCCGGAACCCAGCCCGGACAGCAGCACCGGCAGGGCTTGCTCGTAATAGCTGAAGCGCGAGCGGCGCGGATGGCGGGCGCGGCCGATGCGGGCCGCCGTCTGCGCGCTCTGCCAGGAAATCGCCACCCCGGCCATGCCGGACTGGGCGATACCCATGGTCAGCGTGTGCGGCTGCTGGCATTCCTCGCGCAGCATGGCGGCCAGCGCTTGCAGGCGGCGTTGCGGCCAGTGGGCGTCGTGCGCGCCCGGGGCCTCGTGGAAATCCAGCAGCACCATCTGGTCGGCGGCGGCCGACGCCGTCAGCACCGACGGCTGCCGCGCCAGCATGCGCAGTTGCAGGCGCTGGAGTTCGCTCAGCGCCTGGTCGGTGCCGGCCGCCTTGTCGTCCAGCTCCAGCAGGAACACCAGATGGCTGCGCTCGAAATTGACGCCCAGCCGGCGGGCCCAGGCGGCCAGGTCGGCCTCGCGCGCCGGTTCGTATCGGATCAGGTTGAGCACGAAGGCTTCGCGGTAGCGCGAGTCGCGCTGGAGTTCGCCGGCCAGGTGGGCCTGTTCGAGGATCATCTCCGCCGTCAGCCGCACCAGTTCGCCGAACTGGCGCACCTGGTCCGGCACGCCGCTCAGGCCGACCGCGCCGCAGACCTGGCCGTTGACCGTCAGCGGCAGGTTGATGCCGGGCTGGGCGCCGTGCATATTGCGCGCGCCGGCCGCGTCCACCTCCACCGTCAGCCGCTTGGCCAGGGCCAGCATGGCGCCCGCGTGCAGCTCGCCGATGCGCGCCGGATTGCCGCTGGCCAGGATGGTGCCGTTGGCGTCCATCACGTTGACGTTGTAGGGAATGATCTTCATCGTCCGGCTGACGATGTCCTGGGCCAGCTCGGTGCTGAGTATGTACATGGAAGGTTCTCCTTGCCCGCCATTGTGCCAAAGAACAAAGAAATCAAAAAGATATAGATGTTTTCATGGGTTCTATTGTGCACATGCCTAATATTTGGCCGGGAGCCACCAGATTTATGGTGCATTTGGCCGATGTTTTTTCAGCGTCGATTCCAGATAATCATCTGCACAAGCCCCTAAAAAAACCAAGGAGACAAGCATGAACACCACTACTACCGCCACACCGTGGCCGGCGGCGTCCGTTCTGGACGGCGCCTACAGGAAGGCAAGCTGGCACCTGATACCGTTTATCTTCGTCTGCTACTTCTTCAACTACCTGGACCGCGTCAACGTCGGCTTCGCCAAGCTGGAGATGCTGGACGCTCTCCAGTTGAGCAATACCGTCTACGGCCTGGGCGCCGGCATCTTCTTCATCGGCTACGTGCTCAGCGGCGTGCCCAGCAACCTGATCCTCCACAAGATCGGCGCCCGGCGCTGGATCGCGGTGATGATGGTGGCCTGGGGCAGCCTGTCGGCCTGCATGCTGTTCGTCCACAACCCGGTATCGTTCTACGTGCTGCGCTTCTTCACCGGCGTGGCCGAAGCCGGGTTCTTCCCGGGCATGGTGCTGTACTTCACCCACTGGTTCCCGGCGCAGAAGCGCGGGCAGGTGATGGCCCTGTTCATGTCGGCGATACCGATTTCCGGCCTGGTGGGCGGCCCGCTGTCGGGCTGGATGTTGCAGCACTTTTCGGCCGGGCAGGCCGGCATGGCGGGCTGGCAGTGGCTGTTCCTGTTGCAGGGCTTGCCGACCGTGCTGCTGGGCGTGGGCGTGTACTTCTACCTGAACGACGGCATCTCGCAGGCCAAGTGGCTGAGCACCGAGGAAAAAGCCGCGATGCAAGCCGCGCTGGCCAGCGATGAAAAGCAGCGCCAGGCCAACAGCACTGTCGGCCAATCCTTCTCGGACGTGGTCCGCAACGGCAATGTGTGGATGCTGGGCGTGCTGTACTTCTGCATCCAGATGGGCGTGTATGCGATCAACTTCTGGCTGCCTTCCATCATCAAGTCGCTGGGCTTCCAGAGCTCGGTCGCGGTGGGCTGGCTGAGCGCCATCCCTTATCTGTGCGCCGCCATCTTCATGGTCTGGGCCGGCCGCTCGGCCGACCGCCGCCGCGAGCGCCGCTGGCACGTCAGCCTGCCGATGCTGATGGGCTTTACCGGCCTGATGATGGCCGCCAACTTCTCCAGCAATGTGGTGGTCGTGATGGTAGGCCTGAGCATGGCGACCATGGGCGCGCTGGCGGCGCTGGCGATGTTCTGGTCCTTGCCGTCGGCCTTCCTGGGCAGCGCGGCGGCTGCGGCGGGGCTGGCGCTGATCAACTCGCTTGGCCAGATCGCCGGCTTCGTCAGCCCCTTCCTGGTTGGCTGGATCAAGGACGCCACCCAGAGCACCGACACGGCCCTGTATATTTTGTCCAGCGTGCTGCTGCTTGGTGCGATACTCGTACTGCGCGTCCCCGCCAAGCTGGTCAACCGTTGATAGAGTTCTTCGATGAAAATAGTCATAGCGCCCGATTCGTTTAAGGAAAGCCTGACCGCCATGGCGGTCGCCAACGAAATCGAGGCCGGCTTCCGCGAGTTCTATCCCGATGCCGAGTACGTCAAGCTGCCCGTGGCCGACGGCGGCGAAGGCACGGTGCAGGCGATGATAGACGCCAGCGGCGGCCGCCGCGTGAACTTGCAGGTGTCCGGCCCGCTGGGCGAGCCGGTGGACGCGTTCTACGGCCTGATGGGCGACGGCGCGACGGCGGTGATCGAAATGGCCGCCGCCAGCGGCCTGGAGCTGGTGCCGACGGCGCTGCGCGACCCGCTGCGCACCAGCAGCTACGGCACCGGCCAGTTGATCCGCAACGCGCTCGACGCCGGCGCCCGCCGCTTCGTGCTGGGCGTGGGCGGCAGCGCCACCAACGACGGCGGCGCCGGCATGGTGCAGGCGCTGGGCGGGCGCTTGCGCGATGCCGATGGCGTTGAGTTGCCGCCCGGTGGCGGCGCGCTGCACCGTTTGCAAGGCATCGACCTGTCCGGCCTGGACGGGCGCATCAAGGACTGCGTGTTCGACATCGCCTGCGATGTCAGCAATCCGCTGGTGGGACCGCAGGGCGCCTCGCACATCTTCGGCCCGCAGAAGGGCGCCACGCCGGCCATGGTCGAGCAACTGGACGCCAATCTGCGCCACTATGCGGACGTCATCGAACGCGAGCTGGGCCAGCAGGTGGCGGACGTGCCCGGCGCCGGCGCGGGCGGCGGCATCGGCGCGGCCATGCTGGTGTTCCTGGGCGGCAGCTTGCGCCCCGGTAGCGAGATCGTGACGGCGGCGGTCGGCCTCGACGCGGCCGTGGCCGACGCCGACCTGGTCATCACCGGCGAAGGCCGCATCGACAGCCAGACCATCCACGGCAAGACGCCGGTCGGCGTGGCCCGCGTGGCGCAGCGGCACGGCAAGCCGGTGATCGCCATCGCCGGCTGCCTGGCGCCGGGCGCGTCCGTCGTGCACGGGCACGGCATAGCCGCCGTGTTCAGCGCGGTGAGCCGTCCCTGCACGGTCGAACAGGCGCTGGCCGAGGCAGCGCAGAATGTGCGCAGCGCCGCGCGCAATGTGGCGGCCGTGCTCAGCCTGGGCGCCCGCTTGTAGCATTGGCGCTGGCCGCGCCGCGCTTCTGTGCTAGAGTTGTTCTCGTGTAAGTTAATAACGCCGAGAATGAAGCCTGCCGCACATCGCCCGCTACCATCGATACGAGCGCAAATTTACACGCTGGTGTGGACTTGCGCGCTGCCTGCCATCGTCGGCTTTGCGCTGCTGGCGAATAATTTCTACGGACACGAACGCGACCAGATCCAGCTGGAATCGCTGATCACCGCCCGCGCGCTGATCCAGGCGGTGGATCGCGACCTCAACACTGGCATCACGATGGCGCTGGCCTTGGCCAATTCGCCCAGTCTCGACAACAACGATCTCGCCGCCTTCCATGCGCTGGCCAGCAAGGCGCTGCGGCCCGAGTTCCCCGGATTTAATTTCGTCCTGAGCGACCGCGATTCGGTGCAACTGCTGAACACCGTGCGTCCCTACGGCGCCCCCATGCCCGACCCGGGCAGCCTGGAAAGAATCAGGAAGGTGTTCGACACCGGCCGCACCGTCATCTCCGATGTCTTCATCGGTGGCGCCTTGAAGCGACCACTGGTCGCGGTGCACGTGCCGGTGATCAGGAACGGCAAGGTGATCTACTGCCTGTCCGTGGCCTTCGTGCCGGAACGCCTGGGCATGGTGCTGCGCGAGCAGCGCCTGCCGGCCGACCGCGTGGCGGGCATCTTCGATGCGCAGGGCGTCATTGTGGCGCGCACGCGCGAGCCGGAAAAATATGTCGGCAAGCGCGGCTCGCCGTCCTTGCTGGCCAAGATGAACAGCAGCGGCGAGGCGGCCATCGAAACGAGCACGCTGGAAGGCACGCCGGTGTATTCGATGTACAGCCACTCCACCATGTCCGGCTGGGCGGTGGTGATCGGCGTGCCGCGCAGTACCGTGGTGGCCGAGATGGCGACATCGATACGCTGGATCACGCTGGTCGTGGCCTGCCTGCTCGGCATTGGCGTGGCGTCGGCCTGGTATTTTGCCCGCCGCATCGGCCATTCGGTCAGGGCGCTGTCCTACGCCGCCAGCGCCCTGGGCAAGGACACCGACCTGCGGCTGGACCGCGTGCGGCCGGCGTTCCGCGAAGCCGACGACGCCATTCATACCTTGCAAGCGGTGGAGTCGGAATTGCAGCGCTACCGCCACCGTCTTGAAAGCGTGATCGAGGAGCGTACCCTGCAACTGCAATCGGCGCAACGCGAGGCGAGCGACCGGGAGCTGCGCACCCGCACCGTGATGGACAACGTCGGCGACGGCATTATCACCATCAACGCGGAAGGCGTGATCGAATCCTTCAACCGCGCCGCCTGCGGCATCTTCGGCTACACGCCGGAGGAGGCGATAGGCGCCAACATCATGCGCCTGATGCCGGAATCCATGCGCGGCGCCCACCATGCCGGCATGGCGCGCTACCTGGCGGGTGGCGCTCCCACCGTCGTCGGCAAGAACAACGTCGAGCTGCAAGGGCTGCGCAAGGACGGCACGACATTCGTGCTGGAGCTGTCGATACGGGCGCTGTTCGTCGAGGGCCATCATCTGTTTGTCGGCATCGTGCGCGATGTCACGGAGCGCAAACGGGGCGAGCGGGAGCTGCGGAGGGCAATGGAGCAGGCGCAGATCGCCAGCGCCGCCAAGGACGTCTTCGTGGCCAATATGAGCCACGAACTGCGCACGCCGATGAACGCGGTGCTGGGCATGGCCCATCTGCTCAACACCACCGGGCTGTCGCCGGAGCAGGGCCGCTATCTGGAGATGATACGGGCGTCCGGGCAGTCGCTGCTCGGCATCCTGAACGACATCCTCGATTTTTCCAAGATGAGCGCCGGGAAGATCGAAGTGCATCCGGTGCGCTTCCTGCTGGACGACGTGCTGCATTCGCTGGCCAGCATCATGAGCGTCAGTGTCGGCGAAAAGAACCTGGAGCTGTGCCTGGGCGTGGAGCCGGACGTGCCGCGCGTGCTGGTCGGCGATGCGCTGCGGTTGCAGCAGATCCTGGTCAACCTGACCGGCAACGCGATCAAGTTCACCGAGCAGGGCGAGGTCTCGGTGCTGGTGGAGCGCGCAGGCGGCGAGGGCGCGGTGCTGCTGCGCTTCACGGTGCGCGACACCGGCATCGGCATGAGCGAAGAGCAGTTGGCGCGCCTGTTCTCGCCGTTCACGCAGGCCGACCTGTCCACCACGCGGCGCTTCGGCGGCACGGGCCTGGGCTTGACCATCTCCAAGGGCTTGATCGAACTGCTGGGTGGCGCGATTGAAGTGAGCAGCACAGCAGGACTGGGCAGCGCCTTCACCTTCACGCTGCCGATGAAGCGGGGCGACGCGACCGAGGCGCCAAAACCGGCCCACCGCCGCCACCTGCTGGTGGTGGACGACAATCCGACCAGTCGTTCCTATCTGGGCAAGACCATACAGGCCTGGGGCTGGACCTGCGACATTGTCGCCACGGGCACGGAGGCGCTGGCGCTGCTGCGCTCCGGTCGCATCTACGACGCCGCACTGGTCGACTGGCAGATGCCGGGCATGGACGGCCCGGCCACCATGCGCGCTGTGCAGGAGGAATCCGGCACGCCGGTGATCTGCATGGTCAACGCCTACGGCCGCAGCAAGCTGGTACAGGATATGGAAGCTGTCAGCGCGCCCGTGTTCCTGACCAAGCCGGTGACGGCATCCAGCCTGTACGACGCGGTGCAGACCGCGTTGGCGCGCCAGCATGGGGATGCCGCCGCCGGTCCCGCAACGCCGGGGCCGAAGGTGCTGCTCGGCGTACGCGTGCTACTGGTGGAGGACAACCCGATCAATCAACAGGTGGCCAAGGGCATACTGGAGCAGGCTGGCGCCCAGGTGGCGGTGGCGGAAAACGGCGAGGAAGCGCTCAAGCTGCTGCGTGACAGCCTGCAATGCGACTTGGTACTGATGGATGTGCAGATGCCGGTGATGGACGGCTTCACGGCGACGCGTGCGATACGCGGCGAGCTGCGCATGACGCTGCCGGTGATCGCCATGACGGCCGGTGTGATGGAATCGGAACGCGAACAATGCATCGCCGCCGGCATGGATGATTTCATCGGCAAGCCGGTCGACGTGGAGCAGATGTTCGCCACCATCGCGAAGCATCTGCGCTGGGTGGCGGCCTAGAAGAAGGTATTGACGGCGCGTTGTACGGTGTAGTCGTCGTCCACGGCCAGCAGCAGCGGCCATTTGTCGAAGGTGGTGCAGGGGTGCGAGATGCCGCAGCCTATCAGGTCGCCCACCGCCAGCTCTCCAATGATTGCGTGACCTTCGGGCAGGCGCAGGTACGCATGCTGGTCGTTCATCTTCTCGATGCGGCAGCCTTCGGGCAGCGCGGCCGGCTGGCCGGCGCCAGGACGGTGCGAGACCAGCGCGCGCGGCAGCTCCATGTCGTAGGAGGCGTCGCGCTTGCCCATGCCGAGTATCGCCAGCGTCGGCTCTGGACGCGACAGCACCATGCTCCACACTTCCAACGCGGGACGCAGGCCCTGGCCGGGCGCGTAGCCCTCGCGTGTGTTCAGTTGTTCGATCAGATCGTGATAGAAGCCGTGATCGTTGGTCAGGTAGCAGCCGCTGCGTAGTACCGGCAGCACGGGGCGCGACAAATCCTGGACCTGCGCGAAGCCGCTGGCGACGAAATCGAAATACGCCGATCCGCCCGCCGTCAGCAGGATCTCGCTGCGCTTGAACAGACGTTCGGCGTCGGCCTGGCGCAGCAGGTCGGACAGTTGTGCGACGAAATGGCGTACTTCCTCGTGGTCCTTGTCGCGGTCGGGGCTGACCAGCAGGCCTTCGTAGCCTTCGATGCCGGCCAGCTCCAGGCCAGGCGCGGCAGCGATTTCACGCGCCAAGGCCAGTGCTTCCTCCATGCTGCGGCAACCGGCGCGCTTGCCGGACAGGCCCAGTTCTACCAGCAGCGGCAAGGGCCGCGCTATGCCGGCCTGCCGCGCCATCTGCGACAAGCGCGCAACGCCTGCGCTGGAATCGGCCAGCGCGAAGAATTCGAATGATGGATCGTCGCGCATCAGCGTCAGCACGGCGCCGATGTCGGCCGGCGCCACCAGCTGGTTCGCCAGCAGCACGCGCCGCACGCCGTAGCGGTGGGCGATCAGCGTTTGTGACACCGTCGCCAGCGTCATGCCCCAGGCGCCGTTGGACAGTTGGGCGTCGAACAGCTGCGGGCTCATGGTGGTCTTGCCGTGCGGGGCCAGTTGTACGCGGTAGCGCTCGCAGAAACCGCGCATCCATTGCAGGTTGTGTTCCAGGGCCGAGGTTTTCAGCAGTGCGACAGGGAGGCTGGTGTCGGCGTTCAGCACGTTCCATCGTCGGGCGCCGATGTCGCCCTGGCGCAGCGGCGCGGTGATCGGCAAGCCTTTGACGCCGGGTTGCAGCAGTTGGTTTTCCAGTTCCATCATGGGGGCGGTGCGTGTCAAGTGATGCTCCTGCGGTCGAAAGAGTGGAGTGCTGCGCCCAGCGCCTGAAGGCGGTCGCGGCGCAGCATGCCGTAGTTGTAGAAGCCAAAATGGCGGATGCCCAGCTCCCACAGGCCTTGCAGCGCCTGCGGCAGCTGCGCGCCGTCAGCCAGATCCGGCGGGCCGGGACGAAGGATGGCGCGGATGCGGTCTGGGGTGCCGATGCGGCGGATGCAATCCCAGGCGTCGCTGACGACGGCGGCGGCATCGGATTCGTAGAACGGAATCTCCAGCCAGTCCGCCACCTTGGACAGCGCGTGCAGGTCGGTGCCTTCAAGCCAGCTTTGGGCGGTAGGGCGCTGCACGGTGGCCACCACGGACAGCTGCACCTGCGGCGGCATTGCTGCGCGGATGGCTGCTACCAGCTGCGTGACGCGGTCCTGTCGCAGGCGGTTCAAGGCGGCCAGGGCGCGGTCTTCCAGCAGGTCGGCGGCCAGCCAGGCGGAAGCCTGCGCTGGCGTGGCATCGACAGGCGCATCGAGATAGCTGTCGATGCTGCGGCGGATGCGCTGGCGCAGGCCGTCCATGTCGATGTCGGCCGCCTGGCCTGCGGCCATGCAGGCGTCGCAGAAGCACAGGCCCAGCATGGAGTCCAGCCACAGGTTGCTGCGTACTTGCGCGAATTCGTGATGGTAGCCGTGGGCGTAGGGCAGCCAGCCCGGCGTCTCGACCACTACACTGGCGACGCCGCGCGCGGCAACGTCGGCGCTGAGGGCGACGGCGTAGTCGAACACCGGCTGCTGCATCGGGCAAAGGCTGTACAGGTAGCCGTCGCCGTAGGCGTTACGGGCGGTGTATTGCGGGTGCGCCGCGCCGAGGCGGCTGTTGTGTAGCAGTACAGTCCACGCATGCACCGCGACGCCGCCGTTGGCGACCAGCTTGGGCAGCACTTCGCGCAGCGCCGGGTCGGAGTGGGCCTGCGGTTTGATGTCGCCGTAGCGCGCCATGTCAGGTTCGAAGTAGACCACGCCGTCTTCGGGGAAGACGACGCGAGGTCCGCTGGACGCATGCGGACGCAGGAATTTTCCGGCATGGTAGCTGACGGCGAGCGTCGCGCCGTTCATGCCCAGGCTGTGGGCCTGGTCTACAAAACGGTCGACATCCGCGACATCCCACGGATAACAATACAGCGAGGTGTTGTTTGGAGAATTCATGCGCGTCATTCTAGCCCAAGCCCGGCAATCGCGGCGTATCTTCAATCCTGTGTTGAAGGTCCTTCAAGGACTGGGCCAATTCTCAATTGGCGTCGCTGGCGGGAGAATGAGTCACTTCATTATCAGGGAATGAATTATGAAAAACAGCTCTACGACGACGCCTCCGCGCCGCCAGTTCTTGACGCAGGCTGCCGGTGGCGCGGCCTTGCTGGCCGCCGGCATGGCGCACAGTGCTCCGGCGCCGGACGGCGCTGCGCCTGGGGCCTTCTGGCCGAATGGTGCGCGGCTGGTGATTTCGATCTCCATGCAGTTCGAAGCGGGCGGGCAGCCGGCCAAGGGCGCCGACAGTCCTTTCCCCAAGGTGGACTTCCCGGCCAGCGTGCCTTCGGATGCGGCGGCCAATACCTGGTTTGCCTACGGCTACCGCGAGGGCGTGCCGCGCATGCTGGACTTGTGGGACAAGCACGGCGTCAAGGTCACGTCGCACATGATAGGAGAGGCCGCGCGCCGGCATCCGGAGCTGGCGAGGGACATCGTCAAGCGCGGACATGAAGCGTCCGGCCATGGGCCGCGCTGGAGTTCGCAGTACGCGATGAGCCGCAAGGACGAGCGGGCGTTCCTCGCCGCCGGTCGCGAGATGGTGCAGCAGGCCACAGGCGAGCAGACCGTCGGCTACAACTGCAACTGGCTGCGCCGTGGCCCGAACACCTTGTCGCTGCTACAGGAGCTGGGCTTCCTTTACCACATCGATGACGTCAGCCGCGACGAGCCGTTTATCGAGCAGGTGAATGGCCGCGACTTTGTCGTGGTGCCTTACACGCTGCGCAACAACGATATCCTGCTGATCGAGGGCCGCAATTATTCGCCGCAGGCTTTCCTGGCGCAGATCAAGGGCGAGTTCGACCAGCTGTACGAAGAAGCCGGAACGCGCCGCCGCATGATGTCGATCAGCGCGCACGACCGCATCAGCGGCACGCCGCAGATGGTGCGGGTGTGGGACGAGTTCCTGACCTATGCCCTCAGCAAGGCAGGTGTGGTCTTCATGCGCAAGGACGACATCGCTCGCTACGCTTTGGGCAGCCCGTTGACGGTGCGGGAGAGCGAAACCATCTGATATATTGGGCGCTCCAATTCGTCGACAGGAGTTCGCATGCTCAATCGCCGCAGTTTTTTTCATGTTGCAGCCGGAGCCGCCGGCGGTTCGCTCATAGTGCCGCCGGCTCTGGCCGATCTGCCACCCGCCGCCGAGGCGCTGCCGCAGAACGAAAGCTATTGGGCCAAGGTCGCCGCCCAGTACGACCCTGCACCGGAATTCATCAATCTGGAGCAGGGCTACTTCGGCATGATGGCGCGCCCGGTGGCAGAGGAATACAAGCGCAATATCGACTACCTGAATGCGCACAGCTCGCGCTTCCTGCGCCAGCAGTTCGACAGCTCGGGCATCGAGGCGATACGCGCGCAGATCGCGATGGCTGTCGACGCGGATATGTCGGAGATCGCCATCACGCGTGGCGCCACCGAATCGCTGCAAAACCTGATCGTCAACTACAAGCCGCTCAAGGCAGGCGACACGATCATGTATGCCGACCTCGATTACGACGCCACCCAGTACGCAATGAACGAGCTGGCGCTGCGGCGTGGTGCTGAGGTGGCGGTGGTGCGCATCCCCGAACCCGCCAGCCGTCAGGCAGTCCTCGACGCTTACGCGCAGGCCATGCAACGCCACCCGCGCACCCGTCTACTGCTGCTTACCCATATCAGCCACCGCACCGGCCTGACGTTGCCCGTGGCCGAGCTGGTGGAGATGGCGCGCAAGCGCGGCATCGACGTCATCGCCGATGCGGCACAGTCATGGGGACAGACGGATTTCACGGTGGCCGACCTGAAGGCTGACTTCATCGGCTTCAACCTGCACAAGTGGCTGGGGGCGCCGCTTGGTGTGGGATTTATGTACATCCGCAAGGCGCGGCTGGCGGACATCGCGGTGCATATGTCGGACCAGGATTATGCGGCTACCGACATCCGCTCGCGTGTGCATTCGGGCACGGTCAATACGGCCAACATCATGACGGTGCCGGCGGCATTCCGCTTCCACGAGCAGATCGGCGTGGCGAACAAATCGGCGCGGCTCAAGTACCTGCGCAGCTATTGGGTTGAGCGCGTGCGCGGCATCAAGGGCTTGCAGATACTGACGCCGGACGATCCATCCATGTACGGCGCCAGCACGTCCTTCCGTTTTGCCGGCAAGACCAGCAAGGAAGACAACCAGCGCCTGGCGAAGCGGCTGATGGACGAACACGGCATCTTCACGGTGTCGCGCAACGGGCCGATAGGCGGCAGCTGCGTGCGCGTGACGCCGGCCCTGTTCACGACACCGCGCCAGCTCGAACGGCTGGCGCGGGCGATCGCTGCTCTCGCTTAGACAGCTTTTTTCTGTCGGATCAGATACCCGACGCCCAGGACGGCCAGCCACACGGGGATCAGGTAGACCGACAATTGCAGGTCGGGCGTCAGGTACATCACGACCAGGATACCGGCCAGGAAGGCCAGGCACAGGTAGTTGGTCAGCGGGTAGCCCAGGCTGCGGAACGCGGTAGTCTGGCCGTCGGCTTTTTTCTGTGCGCGGAAGCGCAGGTGGATCCAGCTGATCATGCCCCAGTTGATAATCAGTGCCGAGACCACAAGACCCATCAGGAAGCCAAACGCTTTGCCGGGCATGAAGTAGTTGACTGCCACACAGATGCCAGTCGCCAGCGCCGAAACGCCCAGCGCCGCCAGCGGTACACCGCGCTGGTTCACCTTCAGCAGCAGTTGCGGCGCATTGCCTTGCTTGGCCAGGCCGTACAGCATGCGGGTGTTGGAGTAGACGCCGCTGTTATACACGGATAGCGCCGCCGTCAGCACCACGGCGTTAAGCGCGTGCGCAACCAGATTGCTGTTCAACGCATGGAAGATCAGCACGAAGGGGCTGCCGCCGGTGACGACTTTCTCCCACGGGTACAGCGACAACAGGATGCCCAGCGCGCCGATGTAGAAGATCAGGATGCGGTAGATGGCCTGGTTGGTGGCTTTGGGGATGGTGCGCGAAGGGTCGTCCGCCTCGGCGGCGGTGATGCCGATCAGTTCCAGGCCGCCGAAGGAGAACATGATGACGGCCATGGCCATCACCAATCCGCTGATCCCGTTCGGGAAGAAGCCGCCGTGCTGCCACAGGTTGGCCACGGTGGCTTGCGGGCCGGCGTCGCCGGAGATCAGCAGGTAGGCGCCGAAGACGATCATGCCGACGATGGCGACCACCTTGATGATGGCGAACCAGAATTCCATCTCGCCGAAGGCCTTGACGTTGGCAAGGCTGATGGCGTTGATGACGACGAAGAAGGCCAGCGCCGACACCCAGGTCGGAATCGCAGGCCACCAGTATTGGACGTAGATGCCGACCGCCGACAGTTCGGCCATGCTGACCAGCACATACAGCACCCAGTAATTCCAGCCCGACATGAAGCCGGCAAGGTGGCCGCAGTATTTGTCGGCGAAGTAGCTGAACGAACCGGCCACCGGCTCGTCGACCACCATCTCGCCCAATTGGCGCATGATGAAGAAGGCGATCAGCCCGGCCACGCCATATCCGAGCAGCACGGACGGCCCGGCCATCTGGATGGTCTGCGCGATGCCGAGGAACAGGCCTGTGCCGATGGCGCCGCCCAGCGCGATCAGCTGGATGTGCCGGCTCTTCAGGCCTCGCTTGAGTTCATTCTTCCCATCTGCCATCTGGTCCCCTGAGTGGTAAGCAAAGAGGACGATTCTAATGCAAAAGCCGGCCGCTGGAATAGAAAATCAGGAGGCGCCGGAGATGGCTCAACTTACCGGCGCGGCGCGTAGGCCATGCATTCGATTTCCACGTCGGCCCCCAGGGCCAGGCCATTGACGCCCATCGCGCTGCGCGCGGGCAGGCGCTGCGGCTTGAAGTAGGTGACGTACACCTTGTTGAAGTCCTCCCACCTGGCCATGTCGGCCAACATGATGGTGCACTTGACCACGTCGTCCACGCCGAGGTTTATGCCCTTGAGGATGGTGACGATGTTGTCCAGCGCCTGGCGCGACTGGGCGTCGAAGCCCTTGACCAGACCGGCCGGGCCGGTGCCCAGTTGGCCGGAAACGAACACATAGTCGCCGGCGCGCACCGCCAGAGAGAATGGTCGTCCAGGCTCGTTGCCCTTGTTGTAGTAGTCGATGGCCGAGGCGCCGCCGGAGGCAAACAAGGCCAGTATGCAGGCGAGCTTCTTCAGGTGTGCACGTGTCACTACGGTCTCCCAGTGAATGATGTGGCTATTGCCCTCGCCGTTTTTGCTCCGCCAGCATGTCGCGCTGTGCGTGTTCGCGCATCTGCGCGCGCCGCCTTTCGGCTTCCTCGATCTGCGCGATCTGCCGCTCCAGCAATGCGATGGTGTTCTGCAGGTCCTGAATCTGTTTGCTTAACAGCAGGCGGGCCTGCGGGTCAGGCTCGTTCATCAGCTGCTTTTGAAGCAGCGCGACTTTCTTGCGCAAGCCCTTGATCGATTTGAGGATCGTGCTGATCTGGTCCTGCGCACTGACGCTCAATTCCGTTCTGTGCGCGCTGCCTGATAAAACGCTCGATACCATGATCGCTCTCCGTGTTGATGTTTTGGTATGGTAGTCGAATTCTCTTGTAACTTCCAGTTGTATGAAAATAGCATGCCAAATTCTGCGGAAATGTAAGTATGCTTACGTTCTTTCGGATTTGGAGAGCTGGATGACTAGCAGTAGATCAGTGGCGTTTGCGCAGTCTTCGCTGGGCCACGTGTTGTCCGGCGTGCTGGCCGAAGGTTCGGCGTCGAACCGCAGCATTGCCAATTTCGTGCTGCGCAATCCAATGCGTGTGACCGCGCTGAAGATCGACGAGATGGCTGAAGGCTGTCAGGTCTCGACCGCGACGATCAGCCGCTTTGCCCGCGACATCGGCTTCCCCAACTACGGCGCGATGCGCAGCGCCGTGGCCGAGACGCTGCATTCGGAGATGCAGCCGGTGGACAAGCTGCGCCACACGATCGAGAACCGTCAGGGCTCGGTGTGGCCGGGCGATCAGAGCATGGAGTACGCACTGGCCAATATCAGCGCGACCCGCAATGCGCAGTCGCAGGCGGAGATGGAGCTGGTGGTAAAGAAGTTGAGCGGCGCGCGCACCGTGTATGTGCTGGGCTTCGGGCTCTCCTCGTATCTGGCCGGCTTGCTGTCGCTGCATTTGCAGCCTTTCTGCCCGCATGTGGTGCAGGTTGCGGGGCAGGGCGGCACCGAAGTGGCGGCCGCCCACCTGGCCAATGTCGGCCCGAAGGATCTGCTGGTGGTGATTTCCTTCCCGCGTTATGCTCTGGATGTGGTCCGGCTGGCGAAGTTTGCGCGCGACCACGGCGCTTGCGTGATTTCGATCACCGACGCGCCGGCCTCGCCGCTGGTCGAAGTGTCCGAGCATGTGCTGTATGCGAACAGCGGCCACGCCGTGCTGCCCAGCAGCGCGACGGCGGCGGTGGCGGTGATCGAGGCGCTGGCGGTATCGTTGATGGTGTCGAACAAGGACAATGTGGAAAAGGCGGCCCGGCTGACGGAGGCGATATCGGCCTATCTGTACGCCCCCGCCACCAGGAAGCGTACGACGAAAAAAGGGAAATAGCGTATGAAGCGATTGGTAGGGTTGTTGTTGGCAGGGCTGGTGTGGTGCGTGCAGGCGAATGCGGCGGAGGCCGCGCCGCAAGGCTCGCTGGTCATCATCGGCGGCGCGCTGAGGGCGGACAATGCGGTGGTCTGGCAGCGTGTGGTGCAGCTGGCCGGGGGCGCCGGGGCGCGCATCGCCATCCTGCCCACGGCCGCCGCGAATCCTGAACGTTCCGGCGCAAACCTGACGGCCTATCTGAATCGCTACGGCGCAGCCGCCTTTGTGGTGCCGCTGTCGGCGCGGCTGAAAGACCGCGACTACCGGCGCGATGCCGAAGACCAGGCGCTGGCGAGTTCCATCCGTTCGGCCGGCGGCGTCTACTTTTCCGGCGGCGACCAGGGCTTGATTACGCGGGCGCTTGTGCGTCCGGACGGCAGCCGCACGGCGGTGCTGGAAGCGATCTGGGATGTCTACCGACGCGGCGGCGTGATCGCCGGGACCAGCGCCGGCGCCGCCGTCATGAGCAGCACTATGTACTACAACGCCAGGTCCGTGTTCTCCACGATGAGCGAGGGCGTCAACGACGGCCGCGAGCTGGCGCCTGGCCTGGGCTTTATCGGCAACGACATCTTCGTGGACCAGCACCTGCTGGCGCGCGGGCGCTTTGCCCGCATGCTGCCGGCCATGCTGAAGAAGGGTTACAAGCTGGGACTCGGCATCGATGAAAACACGGCGATGGTGATTAACGCGGCGCGGGAGGTGGAGGTGCTGGGCTACCAGGGCGCGCTGCTGCTCGACCTGTCGCAGGCGGTGGTCGGAGACGGCAAGGACTTCAACATTTCGAACGCGCGCATCAGCTACCTGGATCGCGGCGACCGCTACAACCTCTCCACGCGCCAGTACATGCCGTCGTCCGACAAGGCGGACGGCAAGGTCGACCCGCAAAAGCCCTATATGAAGGAGCCAGTGTATTCGACCGACATCCTCGGCCACAACGCCGTGCTGGTGACGATGGAAAAGCTGATCGACAACGCGCAGACCGAGGCGATCGGCATCGCCACCGCCGCGCCGGGCGAGCCGCGCCAGGAGTTGGGATTCGAATTCAAGTTCACCCGAGTGGCCGACAGCGTGGGCTACGCGTCGGCGGCGACGGAGGGCTATACCATCCTCAACCTGCGGCTCGATGTGCGGCCGCTGCAAATTACCCGTCCCTGGTACAAATAGCGGTGGAAGTTTAGCGGATTCGCTAAACAAGCGGCTTTCAAGAAGGCATCCGGTTGACCGGTGCCGCGCGCAGGGCTATAAAGTTGGATCGCCCCCTACGATTGGAAGCCGAATGTCCATGACCAAACTCCTGCCGGCTGGCGCGCTTGCGCTGGCGCTCGCACTTCCCGCCATCGCGGCGCAGCCATCCACGCCAGCCGCTGCGGTCGATGTCTTCATCGGCACCGGCGGCGACGGCCATACCTTCCCCGGCGCGGCGCGGCCGTTCGGCATGATCCAGTTGAGCCCCGATACACAGGTGCGGCCGTTCCGCCAAAGCTATCCGTGGGCAGCCGGCTACCGCTACGAGGACGACAGCATACTGGGCTTCTCGCATACCCACTTCTCCGGCACCGGCCACTCCGACCTGGGCGACGTGCTGCTGATGCCCTATAGCGGCGAGACCAAGCTGGAACCGGGCTATCCCGAGCGCCCCTTCAGCGGCTACCGCTCGCGCTTCAAGCACCAGGACGAACATGCGGAGCCGGGCTATTACGCCGTCAAGCTGATGGACAACGAGGTCGATGTCGAGCTGACCGCCAGCGAGCGTGTGGGCATGCACCGCTATCGTTACGCCAAGGGCGCATCGGCCAAGGTGATACTGGACCTGCGCAGCAGCATCTACGATTACAAGGCCAAGAATCTGTGGTCGCGCCTGAGGGTGCGCGACAACACGCTCATCACCGGCATGCGCGAAACGCGGGGCTGGGCGGCTGGGCGTCAGCTGTACTTCGCCATTTCGTTCTCGCATCCGCTGGCGTCGCGCGCGCTGCGCAACATGGAGTCGGACGTTGAGTACAAAGGCTTCGCCGGCCCAGGCAGCGGCCCGGGCGACAAGGCCATGGTCGAGGGTAAGGCGCTGGTTGGTGCGCTGGATTTCGGCGTGCCTGCGGATGGACAGCTTGAAGTGAAGGTGGCGATATCTGCCGTCAGCGAGGAGGGCGCGATTGCCAATCTGGGCGAGATGCCGGGCTGGGATTTCGACGCCGAACGCGCCAAGGCATCGGCCGCATGGAACGAGGCGCTGGGCGCGGTGGCGATCGAAGCTGCGCCGGACATGCGCAAGATGGTCTACACGGCGCTGTATCACAGCATGCTGGCGCCCAGCCTGTTCATGGACCGCGACGGACGCTATCGCGGCCCGGACAACGAGGTCCATCAGGCGCAGGGTTTCCGCTACCACTCGACCTTCTCGCTGTGGGATACCTATCGCGCGCTGCACCCTTTGCTGACGCTGATCCAGCCGGAGCAGCGCAACGTGGACTTCGTGCGCTCGCTGATTGAATCGCAGAAGGCCAGTCCCTACGGCATCCTGCCGGTATGGCAGTTCCATGGTCTTGAAACCTGGTGCATGATCGGCTACCACGCGGTGCCGGTGATTGCGGACGCCTACATGAAAGGCCTGAAAGGCTTCGATGCCGAGGAGGCCTTGAAGGCCATGACCAGCAGCGCGGAATACGGCCCGTACGGCGGCCTTCAGCACTACATGAAGCTGGGCTATGTGCCGATCGACCTGGAACCGGAAGCGGCGTCGAAGACGGTGGAATACGCCTTCGACGACTGGACCATCGCGCGCATGGCTGAAAAGATGGGCAAGAAGGACATCGCGGCGCGCTACTACAAGCGGGCGCAGAACTACCGCAACTCCTTCGATGTGAAGACAGGCTTCCTGCGGGCGAAGAAGTCCGACGGCACCTTCCGCGAGCCTTTCGATCCTGTGCTGTCCAACTTCGGCAGCGACTATACCGAGGGCAGCGCGTGGCAGTACTCGTGGTATATGCCACACGATAACGCAGGCCTGATCCGCATGCTGGGCGGCGACGCCGGCCTGCAGAACAAGATCGACATGATGTTCGACGCCAAAGTGGATGAAAAGGTGTACGCGCACATGGAGGATATCTCCGGCCTGATCGGCCACTACGCGCATGGCAACGAGCCTTCGCATCATGTGGCTTACCTGTACAACTACGCCGGTGCGCCATGGAAGACGCAGAAGCGGCTGACGCAGGTGGTGGCGTCGCAGTACAACACCACGCCGGCCGGCTTGTCGGGCAATGACGACCTGGGGCAGATGTCGGCGTGGCTGGCATTTACGGCGCTGGGCTTCTACCCGGTTGCGCCGGGCAGCAATGAGTACGTGATCGGCCGCCCGTTCCTCGACAAGGCTGTGATGAATCTGCCGAACGGGAAAACCTTCACCATCCGCAGCGTGGGCCTGAGCGCGGAGAACGTGTATGTGGCCGGCGTGACGCTGAACGGCAAGCCGCTGGCGCAGAGCTTCCTGCGCCATGAGCAAATCACCGCCGGCGGCGAGCTGGTGTTCACGATGTCGGCCAAGCCGAATGCCGACTGGGGCAAGGGCGCGGCGGCGCGTCCGTACACGCAGACGGCTTACTGAGCCGCTTGATCGGGTTCCTGCATGGGAGTACAGTAGCCGCTCCACTACTTTCAGGAGCCCTAAATGAAACGTGTCACTGGCATAGGCGGTGTGTTCTTCAAATCCCCGGACCCGAAGCGGCTGACCGAATGGTATCGAGTGCATCTTGGCTTCGATGTGTCGGAATGGGGCGGTGTCGCCTTCCGCTGGTCCGGCACTGGAACCACTGCGTGGAGTCCGTTCAAGCAGGACTCGGATTATTTTGCGCCGAGCACCGCGCCGTTCATGTTCAACTATCGGGTGGACGACCTGCATGCGTTGCTGGCCGCGCTGCGCGCCGAAGGCTGCCAGGTCGAAGACAAGGTCGATGAATCGGAGTACGGCAAGTTCGGCTGGGTGATCGACCCGGACGGCAACAAGGTCGAGCTGTGGGAGCCGCCCGAAGGAAAGTGATATGCCTAGATAGGCAGGTGCACCCCGCACATGCCCAGCATGATGAGCAGCGCTGCCAGCGCGGATGCGGCGATGCCCGCCGCGCTCCAGCGGTCGGCCCGCTCGCGCCGAGCGCCATGCGCCAGCGCCACCACCCGCGCGCCCAGCACCAGATGCGACAGCACCAGGAACACGCCGAAGTAGTAGTGCGGCACGAGGCGGATATTCCATGCGTCGTGTATCAGGCCGGCCGGAGCGCCGGTGGCGAAGTCCCAGTCGGTCTCGATGCCGGCGAAGCGGCGCGCGTAGAAGAACACCGAGTTCATATGCGCCAGAATGAAAAACACCAGATAGGCTCCTGAGGCCAGTTGCAGGCTGCGGAAAAAGTCCGCAGGCCGTGTGCTGTGCGCCTTCACCATCGCCAGACCGGAGGCGACCTGGAACAGGAACAGCGCGACGATCAGCGGTTCGACCAGATGCGCGCGATAGATGGTGCGGAAGATGTCCATCAACTGGCGATGCTGCGCTTCGCCAAGCAGGCCAGCCAGGTGGTTCGTCATGTGCATCGCCAGGAACAGCAAGATGATCGCTAGCGCGCTGATGCCGTGCGACACCCGCAACCGGGGTGAGGGCGCTTGCGTGGCGGCGGGCGTGGAGCTCTGTTTGCGCGCGGTGGAACGGATGCCGGCCGCGGCCAATACGACCCAGATTCCAAGCCAGAGCGTGGTGTCGGCGACCGGGTCGCCTCTCATGTAAAGCAGTACGCCGGCGGCCGTGTAGATGGGCGGTGCGGCGACGGCTAGCCAGGCCAGGCGCTTGGCGGTGATCTGGGCATCGTTCGGATGTGCGAGCTTGCCGAGGTTCCAGGCCACCACGAAGCCGATCAGCGGTATCGCCATGGACAGCGCCAGCAGCAACGCCGGCAAGGCCATTCCCGCATTGACGTTGGCGTGAAAACCCTTGAGCAGATACGGATAGAAAATCGCGCAGACGGCTGGCGATGCGTGCCACCACAGCCTTGCGGTGTCATGGCGTTGCTGGATAACTGGTGCGGTTGCGTGCATGGATGGGTCTCCGATGATAATGGCCCCGATGGTAGTCCGCCACGCAGCGTCGGGGGGATACCAATTCGGGGATAAATCATGGGGCCATCGTTACTTGTTTGATAGCGCTAACATTGTATCTAACAATTTTCAAGCGGAATAGTCAGCCAAATTGTGGAATTGGCTTCATCGTCCAAGCCACGCCACAGTTTGTGCGCCGCAGCACGAATTATCCTTTACAAAAAATGATGACCGGCTAGACTACAGGTCTTGTTAGCGCTAACAATTTGGAGTGTCTGTGAACAATAGTGCGGTATATCGTTGGGTCGTCATGGGAGTAAGTGGCTGTGGAAAGAGCGAGATCGGGTCGCGCCTGGCCACCGAGCTCGGAGTGCCTTTCCTTGAGGGCGATACGTTTCATCCGGCGGAGAACGTCGCCAAGATGTCGGCCGGCGTGCCGCTCAATGACGACGACCGGGCCGGCTGGCTGCTGACGCTGCAAGCCAAAATCCGGGAAGCGGCGCAACGGGGCGAGGGACTGGTGTTGTCCTGCTCATCCCTCAAGCGGCGTTACCGCGACTTGTTGCGCCAAGCCGATCCCGAGCTTCGTTTTGCTCATCTGGACGGCGAACGCGCCGTCATCGAAAGCCGCATGCAAGCCCGCACCGGCCACTACATGCCAACAAGTTTGCTCGACAGCCAGTTGCGCGATCTTGAACCGCTGCAGTCCGATGAGTCGGGCCTGCGCCTGGACCTGACGCTGCCGCCGTCGCAGCTGGTCAGCCATATTTTGAAATATCCGGAGCCGCAGTAATAGCGTGCCATCCATAATTTAACTGGGAGACAGAATGAAAACCGACATCACCAAGAAAATACCGAAGCGGCGCTGGGGCATAGGCGCACTGCTCGGAGTGGGCGTACTGATCAACTACATCGACCGTATCGGCTTGTCCGTGGCCGCGCCGCAGATCAAGGAATTATTCAACCTGACGCCAGTCGAACTGGGCTTGCTGTTCAGCGCCTTCGCCTGGTCATATTCGCTGTTGCAGATTCCGGTCGGCATGGTGATGGATCGTTTCGGTCCCACCCGCGTTGGCCGCTGGGGCGCTTTCCTGTGGGGGCTGGCTGCGACGATCACCGCGTTTTCCAGCGGCTTCGCCGGCATCTTCGCGGCGCGCATCCTGCTGGGCATTGCCGAGGCGCCTGCCTTCCCGGTCAGCGCCAAGGCTACTGGCTACTGGTTCCCGCGCAATGAACGCGGCATGGCAACGGCGATCTTCGACGCCGCCGCCAAATTCTCCAACGTGATCGGCGTGCCGCTGCTGGCGTTGACCATCGTTACCTTCGGCTGGCGCTGGGGCTTTGGCCTGACCGCTGTGCTGAGTTTCAGCTACTTCATCGCGTTCTATGTGCTGTACCGCGATCCTAGCGCCGATCCTAAATTGAGCAAGGAAGAGCTGCGCTACATCCAGGACGGTGGCGCTTCGCCGGAAGGCCCGTCCGAAGCGGGCGCGCTCAATATGCTGGGTTATCTGCTGACCAAAACCAAGATCTGGGGCCTGACCATCGGCTTCGCCGCCTACGGTTATTCGTTCTATCTGTTCCTGACCTGGCTGCCTGGCTATCTGGTGCAGACCATGCATATGAGTATCCTGAAGTCGGCCGGTTACGCGGCGATTCCGTGGCTGGTGGCGACGGTGGCTGATTTGTTCGTCGGCGGCTGGCTGATCGATCACCTGATTTCACGCGGCAAGGACGAATCGCTGGTCCGCAAAGGCGTGCTGGTATGCGGCATGGTGCTGGGTCTGGCCGTGTTTGGCGCTACCCAGACCACCGATCCGGCCTGGGCGATCTTCTGGATCTCGATCGCGCTGGGTGGCCTGGCGTCGGCCGCACCGGTGGGCTGGTCGCTGCCATCGCTGATCGCACCGAAGGGCGGCGCCGGCACCATCGGCGGCATCATGAACTTTGCTAACAACCTGATGGGCGCAGCTGCTCCTATCGTCACCGGCATGATCGTCGGCGCGACCAACTCGTTCACCAACGCCTTCATGGTGGCTGGCGTGATTCTGTTGATCGGCATCGTGTCCTTCGTCTTCGTGCTCGGCAAGATCGAAGCCATCCCCGACCCTGAGCCACGCGGCGCTATTCAGCCGGCGCGCTGATGTAAGTCCTATCTGCGGATGAGGCGGCGCCGACAGCGCGCCGTCTCGCCGACACACAAATCTGGAGACAAAAATGAAAAAAAGCATTTATGCGGTGGGTGCGCTCGCCCTCGCCACTTGTTCCGCCGCCGCACTGGCGCAAAGCAATGTGACGTTCTACGGCGTGATGGACATGGGCATCTCGCAAGACCGCGGCGGCATCGCCGGCACATCGACCCGCGCCACCAGCGGCATGGCGACGCAAAGCCGCTGGGGCTTTCGTGGCAATGAAGACCTGGGCGGCGGCATGTCGGCCTTCTTTGTGATCGAAGGCGGGATTCATGCGGACACGGGGACTTCGACCCAGAACAATACGCTGTTCGGCCGTACCAGCATCGTCGGCCTGGGCACCAAGTATGGTGCGGTATCGGCGGGCTTGCAGGATACGCCGCTGTTCACCACGCTCAATACCATCGTCGACCCGCTGCGCAACGGGATTGCGCGTTCCAACAACCTGATGTCGTCGACTGGTTTCCGGGCCGGTAATTCGGTGCTGTATCGCACGCCGGTCATCGATGGCTTCAGCGCCGACGCCATGTATGTGGCGGGCGAGGTGGCCGGAGATCAGCGCGCCAGTCGCGCACTGGGTGGATCGTTTGGTTACAGCCGTGGTCCGCTGAATGTGCGGCTGGCTTATCACAACAAGAACAATGACACGGCCACATTGAAGAACACCGGCTCGGCGCGCAATACGCTGCTGGGCGCGAACTATGACTTTGGCCCGGCCAAGGCCTGGTTTGGCTATGGTGTCGACCGGGGTTTGAACTCCTCGCCGCTGAACAGCTCCATCATCAATTTCGATGGCCCGGCGCCGGTGGCGTCCACGGATAGCCGCGATATGCTGCTTGGCGTGACGGTGCCGTGCGGCCTGAGTACCGTGGTGGCAACGTACATCAACAAGAACGACCGCACCGCGCGCAATCAGGACGCGCAGCAGTATGCGCTGGCGTATATGTATGCGTTCTCCAAACGCACCGACATCTACACTTCCTATGCGGTGATACGCAACCATAACGGCGGCGGCTACACGGAAGGCAACAGCGAGGAGCCGGGTATCGGCAACCGCCAGTTCACGGTCGGCTTACGTCACCGCTTCTAAGTCAAAGCAGCTCGATGCCGAAGCGGCGTACGAGCATCGCGAACAGGCCGAAGCAAACGATGGTGAGGACTATGCATGCCAGCAGCGTCGGCCAAAAGCCGATGCGTGGCAGCAGGGCGGGGAAGGCCAGGAACATCGGCAGCGTCGGCACCACGTACCAGAAGGTGTACCACGCGTGGTTGGCGATTTTTTGCTCGGGTTGTTTTTCCACGTACAGCCAGATCAGGGCCAGTACCGTCACCAGCGGCAGCGCGGCGATCAGGCCTCCCAGCCGGTCGCTGCGTTTGGCGAGCTCCGACACGCCGACTACGACGGCGGACGTCAACAGGTACTTGATGATTAACCAGGCCATATACTTCCTTTAAAACCGATAACAATGCGCCTGCTGGCTGTCGCTGCGCAAGGACGGCATGACCAGCACGGCCGACGTCTCTTGTTGGCACGCCAGCAGCGCTTTTCGGGATGCTTCGATCCCTTCCTGGATAAAATCCTTTTTCGCAGCACTGGCGATGGCGTTGGACATCTGTGCATCGCGGGATTGTAGCTTAACTGCGGCCGGCGCGGTGCCGAGTTTCAGTTCATGCAGTCCCTTGGTGAAGGTCGAGCGGGTCAACTGGCCGCCGGTGGAGCTGAGCATTGCTTGTCCATCGTCCGCGTGCGCCGTGATGCACGCCAGCGATAGTGCGAGCAGCAGCTTCATGGCGTGTCGGTGCCGACAAAGGTCAGCCGGTTGCCCGATGGGTCTTTGATCGACATCTCGCGGCTGCCCCATGGCATATCCTCGATGCCGGGACGGGAGTACTTGAATTGCTTGGCCAGCAGCCCGGCGTGGAATTCATCCAGCCCGCTGGTCTCGATGCGGATAGCGCTGCCTGGGCTGCAATCGCCGAAATGCTCGGTCAGGTGCAGCACGCAGTCGCCACGGGATACCTGCAAGTACAAGGGCAGGCCCGGTTCGAAGCGGTGTTCCCAGTCGATCTGGAAGCCCAGGAAGTCGACATAGAATTCCCGTGTCTGCGCTTCGTTGAAGCTTCTCAGGATAGGTGTGATGCGGCTCAGGTTCATGGCGAAGGCCCGCTCACAGGTGCTGGTCGATCAGAACGGGATTGCCATCGGGGTCGGTGAGGATGATGCTGGCCGGGCCGGTGGTGGATTCGTCGGCCTCGGAGGCGAGGGCGACGCCATGCGCTTTCAGCTGGCGCTGGATTTCGCGCACGTCGGTGAAGCCGTCCAGCGCCGTGGCGTTCTGGTCCCAACCCGGATTGAAGGTCAGCATATTCTTTTCGAACATGCCCTGGAACAGGCCAATGATATGGTCGCCGTTCTTGAGGATCAGCCAGTTCTGCGCGGGGTTGCCGCCGAACTCCTTGAAGCCCAGCTTTTCATAAAAAGCCCGGGAGGCGGCCAAGTCCTTGACCGCCAGGCTGATGGAAAATGCGCCGAGTTGCATGTCGATCTCCTAACATGGGTGATCGGCCAACTTTAGCACAGCGCCGTCGCTCAGTACACTTCCGGCACGATGATTTCGGCGGGCACCGGGCGGCGCACGTAGTCGTCGTGGTACTCGCGTTCCGGCAGCTGGATCGCCGGGTGCTCGACTTCCACATACGGCATTTGCTCCAGCAGGTGATGGATGCAGTTCAGGCGCGCCTTCTTCTTGTCCACGCCTTGCACCACCCACCACGGTGCTTCCGCAATGTGGGTACGCTCCAGCATGATTTCCTTGGCCTTGGTGTACTCCTCCCAGCGGCGGCGCGATTCCAGGTCCATCGGGCTCAGTTTCCACTGCTTGAGCGGATCGTGGATGCGGCCCAGGAAGCGGGCATTCTGCTCCTCGTCCGAGATCGAGAACCAGTACTTGATCAGCTGGATGCCTGAGCGGGCCAGCATGCGCTCGAATTCCGGCACGGTCTGGAAGAACTCTTCGTACTGCTCGTCGGTGCAGAAGCCCATCACGCGCTCGACGCCGGCGCGGTTGTACCAGCTGCGGTCGAACAGCACGATCTCGCCGGCGGCCGGCAAGTGCGACACGTAGCGCTGGAAGTACCATTGCGTGCGCTCGCGGTTGTTGGGCGCGGGCAGCGCGGCCACGCGGCACACGCGTGGATTCAGGCGTTGGACGATGCGCTTGATGACGCCACCCTTGCCGGCGGCATCGCGGCCTTCGAACAGGATCACGACCTTGTGGCCGGTGTGGACCACCCAGTCCTGCAGCTTGACCAGCTCCGCCTGAAGGCGGAACAACTCGCGGAAGTAGAGCCGGCGGGCTTCCTTGGCCTCGTCGCTGCGTTCGCTGACGAGTACCTGGCGGGTGACTGGATCGATCTCGCGGTCTTCCAGTTCCATCTCCAGCTCTTCGTCGTAGCTGTCGGTCAGTTCGCGCTGTACGCGTTCCATCAAATCCGTTTCATTCAGTCGCATGGTCTATCCTGGGTCAGAAAATGTGGGAGAACAGCCAGAACAGCGAACCCGATAACAGGATCGCCGCCGGCAGCGTCAGCACCCAGGCGATAGCCAGGTTGCGGACGGTGGACCATTGCAGGCCGGAGCGGTTGGCGGCCATGGTGCCGGCCACGCCGGACGACAGCACTTGCGTGGTCGATACCGGCAGACCGTAGATGTCGGCCGCGCCGATGGTCAGCATCGCCACCATTTCTGCCGACGCGCCCTGCGCGTAGGTCAGGTGGGATTTGCCGATCTTCTCGCCGACGGTGACGACGATGCGCTTCCAACCCACCATCGTGCCCAGGCCGAGCGCGATCGCCACCGCCACCTTGACCCACAGCGGGATGAATTTGGTCGCGTCGTCAAGCTGCTGCTTGAATGCCTTCAGGTTGGCGGAGGCGTCGGGATCGAAGGGTACTGCCTTGGTCTTGTCCAGCGCGCGCATCGCTTCGGCGGCCAGGTACATATCGTTACGCACGTTGCCCACGGTTTCGGCAGGCACCTTGGCCAGCGAGCCATGCTGCTTGACCGCGTTGCGGATGTCGCCGATCAGCGCGGCCAGCGCTGGTACGACGTCCGGCGTCAGCTGCTTGCTGCGGATGTAGGCCGACAGTACAGGGCGCGGCTCGACCGCCGGCAAGGCGCCGGGCGGTATGTACTTTTGCAGCGACTGCTGCGTGACCTGCGCCACGGCGACGAACTGCGTGACCTGGTCGACCGGCAGCGCGCGGTTCAGCGCATAAGCCATCGGCACGGTGCCGACCAGGATCAGCATGATCAGGCCCATGCCTTTTTGGCCGTCGTTGGAACCGTGGGCGAAGGAGACGCCGGTGCAGGTCAGGATCAGCAGGCCGCGGATATACCATGGCGGCGGCGTGTTGCCGACCGGGGCTTCGTACAGCTCGCGGCTCTTGACGAAAGCGCGCAGCGCCAGCAGCAGCAAGGCGGCGCACAGGAAGCCGACCATCGGCGACAGCAGCAGCGAGTAGCCGACCTTGGAAGCCTGCGCCCAATCGACGCCGCTGGTGCCGTCGCGGCCGTGCATCAGCGCGTTGGCGACGCCGACGCCGAGGATGGAGCCGATCATGGTGTGCGACGACGATGCCGGCAGGCCGAGCGCCCAGGTGCCCAGGTTCCAGACGATGGCAGCGATCAGCAGCGCGAACACCATGGCGAAGCCGGAGCCGGCGCCCACTTGCAGTATCAGTTCGACCGGCAGCAGCGAGATGATGCCGAAAGCGACCGCGCCGCTGGAGGTCAGCACACCGAGGAAGTTGAAGCAGCCGGACCAGACGACGGCGGCGTTGGCCGGCATGGAGTTGGTGTAGATGACGGTGGCGACGGCGTTGGCAGTGTCATGGAAGCCGTTGACGAATTCGAAGGCGAGGGCGATCAGCAGGGCCACGCCGAGCAGCACATAAGGCAGCCAGTTGGTGGCGACCGGGCCGGCTTCGGTGACGTCGGAGCGCAGGCTGTAGCCGCTGAACAGCAGGCCGGCCACCAGCAGCAGGAAGAAGATCGCGGCGGTGATGGGGGTGTTCTTGCTATCGGCGGGGCTGACCCGCGCCGCTTGGACGACTGTATTCATGCGATTCAGCTCCAGTATCAAGGTGGTAGCTGAATGTACTTGTCGAATATGACAGAGGTATGACGACATCTACCGCAATAGTGTCGAAAGTTCTTGTTTTCCAGTTTGGCAATTTACTGTGAGAGAATATTATTCTCGCAACTTGAAGATGCTTCCGATGATCAGACTTTCCGTCGCTATTGCTGGAATGGGACTGCTGCTCACCTTCTGCAAACCGGCGGAGGCCGCGCCGGCGCCTGACGTTCCCACGGCAATGAACCAGGCAGCGGCAAGTTTGCTGCAATCAAAACTGTTGCATGCCACCTCGATCGCGGTGGTTTATCGCGGCAAGGAATTCATCGTGCATGCGGGGGAGCTGGAAACAGGCAAAGCCAATCGGCCCACTGATGCGACGCTGTACGAAATAGGTTCGGTCAGCAAGACCTTCGCCGGTTTGTTGCTGGCGAATGCGGTCATCGAAGGTAGGGTCAAGCTAGATGAACCTGTCCAACGATATTTACCGGCCGTCTATTCAAATTTGCAGTCCGGTGGTGAGCCGATCCGCTTGCGCCATTTGATCACGCACACCAGCGGCTTGCCGGGAATGCTGCCGCTTCAAGTCAATACGGTGTTGAAGGATTTCACAGATCACGGCACCCCGGGAAAACTGAACCTCGCCTATGCAAACTATGGACAGCCGCAGTTCTGGAAAGACCTGCACCAAGTTGATATCGACGGTCCGCTTGGAAAGAACTATGCATATTCGAGTGTGGGTACGGAGTTGGTCGCGCACGCTCTGGAGCGAATCTACGGCGAGCCATACGAGTCCCTGCTCGCAAAATTCCTGGCGCGCGAAGCCGGCATGCATGACGTACGGTTGCTCCTGCCTGCTGATGCCGTGGGCCGGCTGGCGCCTGGCTATCACAGCGACAACCCGGTCCCCACGACGCCAATGCCTCAGCTGCCTTGGGGGGCGGCAGGCAATCTGAAGGCGACAATGCCGGATATGGTGAAGTACCTTCGGCTGCAATTGGGCAGCCACCCTGCAGTTTCTGAATCGCACAAGCCGCTGGTGCGCTTTGAGGATGACTTCAGCATCGGCTATTTTTGGAACATAGGTCAGAGCCGACAACTGGGCACGCACTTCGTTCATCATGGCGGAGTGCCGCGTGCGCAATGTTATGCCTATATCGTTCCCAAGTATGAGTTGGCAGTTTTTATCATCACCAACCAAAGCGGCAACGCAACTGCCAAAGCTATGGAAGGAGCGTTGGCGTACATCTTCGACACGGTTGAATCCACGGAATAAGTAGTCGAAACACGATGGCAGGTTCTTTGAAAGTGGCTAAGGGGGAAAACGAAATGGGATGGTCGACAGCAGGAATCGAAGAACGGTGCACCTTTATTTACAACGGCGAACTTGCAGAGCGCGCTCTCTTCGAAGGACAAGCGCTGGAGAGGAATTAAAAATAACCAGGACGACGTAGATTCAATATGTTCTGTATCTGAATTGCATAAATAATTTCGAATTTATCAAGGCCCTTACTAATCAACTATGGTCACATCTCAAGTTCATCTAATTCATGGAACATGGGCAAGAGGATTCTTCCCGCCCACACATTCGAAACCCATGTGGTATCAATCTATGGGCGACAGTCTAAGGCGTCGCTTGGACTCTCGTGTAACGGTAGGCGAGTATTCTTGGTCGGGGACTAACAGTGATTCCGCCAGACACTCCGCAACTGAGTCGTTATTCCAACATCTCTTAGATAGCAAGAAGTCGAGTGATCCTGTTGACGTATATCTGGTCAGCCATAGCCACGGTGGATCCGTGGCACATGATTGTTGCGTAAAATACAATAAATTATTAAGCGATTCAGGGATTTTCTTGCGAGGCCTGATATGTCTTGGAACCCCATTCATTGTAAAGCGACATCGACAAGCAAGCGACAAAGGGCCACTCCGCCTTCTGCTCGCTGCAGCATTCGCGCCGATAGCTTGGGGCGCCTCTTATGTTGATTCTTGTTCAGGGATACTATCTTGCTTATTGCCCCACTCTACAGAGTCTGGATTAGGGTTTGTCATATTTTATTTAAAGCTACTTAGTCTGATTTGTTTTTCTGGAGCGTTGGCAGGGGCCATATTCAAACTTGGACATAGGTCTGTCGTCAATGCTGATACCGTTGAACTCGAGAGCACAGGCCGTGAAGATATCCCACTGCACCTCATTCGTACGCCGGGTGACGAGGCAAGTGGTCTTCTTACTTTTTTTTCGTTTGCCAACTTTATTAACCACCTGATATTTCGACAGATTTCGCCTTTTTCGCTTAACTTCGTCGGAACAGACGTCGCGGGCCAAGAAGGAAAACTATCGCAAAGGCCGATAGTCGGAATAAAGTTACCTATTCTATTGGTCCTAATTGCGATTGGCATATTTGCCGTTTTCAAGCTTAGCTATCCTTCATTGCAGTCATACGAATTGTGGATGCCAACGTTGGTTACCATGCTCTTTTTAGCTAGCCTGGTCGCATGCCTTGCCACGCTTGTGCATTGCAGCTACTACGTTGCCTGCGGATTAATTTCTCCGCGTGACTGGATCTCGTGTCGGGTATATGTCGAACACGCTCCCGTTGACGTTGTAGCCTCCTTCGAAGTCTTAGCTCTTGATGCAGACCCAACTGGGCTTCGGCATAGCTTTCAAGCACTCGAAGCGACGCAGGAGCGGGTTGGCCAAATAGTTGAAGATTGGCTGCGACGCCGAGAAAGCGGCTCTCAATGAAGCGCGTTATTGAACGCTTCTTGCCCGGCACGGACTTCGATACGAGCGGCTAACGGGCAGGGGCCAGCGGCGTTGCTGTCAGTTCGTTGTCCGCCGCTTCCTCCGGTGCGTCGGCCGGAGCGGCGCGGGTGGCCAGTTCCAGTTCCTCGAAGGCGTCGTAAGTCAGCGTCATCAGGCGCTCCGGGTCGGGCACGAGGTCGGTGTCGACGAACAGCGCTAGCTGGATCTGCCCCGCGTACGAGATAAACGCCAATCCGACCCCGAGCTTGCCCGCCTGCGGCACCCAGCAGATCAGGTCCGTCATGCGCGAGCCGGCCAGGTAGCGGCGGCTGCCCGGGCCTTCGATATTGGTCAGCACCACCGATCCCTTGGACGTGAACAGGTTCAGCGCGAAGTGCTGAAGCGCGGTCGGCAAGCAGCCTGCGATCGACAGGAAAGCCATCGTCGCGCGCGGCTGGTGCGAGCGTTTGATGGCTGTCATGCGGTCGCTGGACTGGCGCAGGCGTATGCAGGGATCGTCCACATTGGTCGGCAAATCCACCGCCACCAGACCGAACTCGTTCCCCAGCTGGAAAGCATTAGCCTTCTCGCGCAGGTTGAAGGTGACGGCGGCGCGCAGCGCGCGGCCGTCGGGCCGTTGTCCGCGCTCGCCCAGGTACTGGCGCAGCGCGCCGGAAACGGCCGCCACCCACACATCGTTCAAGGTGACGCCCATGCGCTTGGACATGGCGCGCACGCGGTCCATCTCCAGCGGCGGCAGCCAGACCAGCTGCTTGGCGCCCGTCATTGGCGCCTTGAACTGGCTGGGTGCGTCGGGCCACAGCACCGACAGCCGCGCCACGTGGAAGGCGATCTTCAGCCACGACACGCCGCGTGCCACCGCCGAGCACACGGCGTTGTGCGCCACCGTGGCGCGGTGCGGATGGCCGACCGGGGAGGGCGTGCGGCCATGCACGCCGTTGTCGTCGGTGAGGTGGTTCAGCACATGCACCAACCCCAAGCCGTCGGTGATGCAGTGGTGGACGCGGAACACGATGGCATGGCCGCCGTTGACCCGGTCCAGCACCGTCATATGCCACATCGGCCGGTCGCGCTCCAGCGGCAGGTGGGCGATGCGGGTCATGTGTCCTTGCAGCTCCTCGCGGCTCACTTCCTGCGACATCTGTTCCAGCTTGATGTGCTGGGCGATGTTGAACTGGTCGTCCTCGACCCAGTGCGGACGCCCGCGCCGCTGCACCACCTTCTGCGTGAAGCGCGGGTAGTTGGGCAGGCGCAGGCCGATGGTGGAAATCAGCCGCTCCATGTCGACCGGGCCTTCGAACAGCAAGATGCTGTTGATGACCATGAGGTTCTTGTCGGTGTCCATGCGGTGCCACGCATAGTCGCGACGCGTCATTGCCGCCGGTGCTGCGGTTGGTTTGCTCATGTGATGCTGTCTCCTCGTGCGGCGCCGAATCTTTGTCGGTGTCCGCTTATATTTTTACTGGTCGTGCTTCTGCTTCCGTGGTCGGCGCAGGCGCTGCCGCCGCTGCCGCTTCCACCGATTTGGGTGAGCGCGGCCGCAGCGCGTAACGGTTCAAGCCTGTCATGTGGATGCGGCACAGGTAGTCCGGCCAGTCGATGATGGCCGGGTCCACCGCATAGCGCGCCTGGTCTTCGCTGCCGAAGCGCCGGGCCAGCGCCATCAGCGATTTGTTATGGAACACATAGCGCGGCGCGGTGTAGAACGAGAACGTCAATGCCAGCAGCTGCGTGGTACGCAGCGCTTCGAGCTTGGGCGATTCGCCCGCGCCCAGCAGGCGCCGTACGCCGCTCCAGGCGGTTGCGCCCAGGCTCATGGCCCGCAGCATCAACAGGAATACAGGACGGCTCACGACGCGGAAGCCATGTTTGGGCTCGTTGTAGAACAGGCGCTCGTAGTTGCGCCAGTTGCGTTGCGATTCGGTCTGGAATAGTTCGATCACGCGGCCTACCGAGATCGGGTTGGCCGAGCCGGTGCAAGCCTGGTAGATGCGCGTGGCGCCTGGTTCGGTCAGTGCTTCGGCGGCGGCCAGCACGATGCTGTTGGCGACCAGGTCGGCCGGTACGATGTCGACGATCTCGTTCGGCTTGGCCGGGAAGAAGCTGGTCTTGCCGCGTGCGTAGGCCAGGATGATGGCGTCGGCCACCTTGACGCCTTCGATCCATCCCGGCGCCGGCTCTTGCAGCGTGCTTTCGATGATGGACGGGCGCACGATGGTCAGCGTCTTGCCGCGCATGGCTTGCATCGCCAACTGCTCGCCCATCCATTTGGTGAAGGTGTAGGTGTCGTTCCAGCCGTGGTAGTTGGCTTCGGCGATGCCCAGCTCCGTCAGGCGCCGCGTCAGCTGCTCGGCATCGCTGGTGTCGGCCTTGATGGCGGCCACCCGGTGTTGCAGGTGTTTGAGTAAACCGTATAAATCATAATGGCCGTCGGCGTGGCGAGGGATGGCGGCGCGCGCCGGCGTCACGTTCTGCTCCAGCATGTCGCCGCGGTTGTAGCCGTTGACGTAGCAGGTCGATACCTGCACCAGCGGCGCGTTGGCGACGCGCGCCAGCTCGGCGATGTTCTGCACGCTGAGGGCGTTGATGGCCAGTGCTTCGTCCAGCGCTTCGCGGAAGTTGACGCTGGCGGCGGCGTTGATCACCAGGTCGATGCGGCGGGCCAGCGTGTTGAACTCGGCCAGCGGCAGGCCGAAGCAGGGGGTGGTCACTTCGCCGGTAATGCATTCGATGCGCTCAGCGAAGAACTCGGCCAGGAAGGCCGGACGTTCGGCGCGCAGGCGGTCGAACACGGAGGAGGTGGCGATGTCGCGCTCGAAGCGGGTACGGGCGTCGCCGTTGGTCTTGCCTCGGCCGCCGCGTATCACCAGCACGATGCGGCCGATGTCGGGCACGCTGCGGATGAGTTTTTCCAGCACTACCTTGGCGAGGAAGCCGGTGCTGCCGGTGATCAGTACGCGCTTACCGGACAGCGCCGCGTGCACATTCAAAGCTGGTTTCATGGGGCTCTCAGAAACGGTGTCATTACTGCAATGAGCCGATCTTAGAGCGAAACCGTGGAGTGACTGGCGACTTTGCAGTGGCTTAGCGAGCCAAACGCATGGCTGTGCGAGTCATGGGGAGGTGGTGCTGGGGGAAACGGATATGGCACCGTTTGCAACATTGAGGCATTTGCGCAACGCCGCGTGGTTTTGCGAGGCCTGGGCCTATGTTCATGCGTGCGACTTCATCGAAGCTGACAAATATTGTCAAATGAGTTACAGTTTTAGGGCTGTTATTAACCAAGACCAGAGCCAATCGGTAGTTTTCATTCCAAGGGATAAACGATGAGAGTGGTCTTTTCTCCGCATCGATACGGACGGCGATATTGCGCGTGTCTGGTTTGACTACTCTTTTATGAGGCGACCGCTCTTTTCAACTCATTACAGGAGAAATTATGAAACACTTCATTCAGTCCGTTCTTGCTGCTTTCGCCCTGATGGGTAGCATCAGTGTGCATGCGGGTACTCAAGCGCTGGGTTTTGAGATCGGCGTTTCCTCCAGCGACCAGGTCAGGTCCGCCCTTGTGAAGCAAACAAAGGTTCTGGATGCCGGGGCCAATAAATTTACCGGCGGAGCAATGCTCAAGACTGACGGCTCTTCCTACGAAATCGAGGGGCTGAATGAGGTCTTGTATATCTTCGACGACCAAAAGAAACTCGCTGGCATGATCCTCGGCATGGATAAGGGAAGATTTGATTCCGTCTTCCAGGCAATTTCTGGAAAGTACAAAGTTTCATCTCAACAGAGGCCATTCGTAGGCAACCAATTCGCCCGCTTCAAAACCCAGGACGCCGTAATCGAAATGGATGCCCCTCACCTCGGCTTTGTAATGGAGGTTCGCTACATTAGAAATGACCTCATGCAAAAGTTCAATTCCCAAACGGCCGTGGAGGCTGAAGCCAAGAAGAAGCGCGAAGCTGCAAAGTTCTGAATCGAGGTATTTGCGCCACGCCCTATGTTCCTCAGGAACTCAGCCTTGTCTTACAGGGACCGGAGAGGCGCGCCTATACCGTGTTGTGGCTGGCTGGATGATGATGCGTTACCGGCAATGCCGGGCATTCATATTCATACACCCACAGGAGATGATCATGACTCAGAATCAAAAACCGCAAGACACCGGCAAACAATCGGGCACGCCGGGCTCGCAGCAAAGCGGTACCCGCGGCGGCAGCCAGCAACAGAGCGTGGATACCAGCCGCGATACGAAGAACAAGGAAAACAGCGATCCGGCACAACGCCAGTCTGGCAGCCGCGATGAGCGGGGCAACCGCGACGAGCGCTGACCTCTGGCTGATGTTTTAGCTTATTGCCGGGCTTCCGGATACAGGCCGTGCACGCGGCCGAACAACCGGGTCAGGCCCAGCAGGGCGTCGATGTGCGGGGTGGTCAGCTGCAGGCGCTGGCCGATCTCGCGCACGGCCGCCACCAGGGCGTCCAGCTCCAGCATGCGGCCGGCCTCGGCGTCTTGCAGCATCGAGCTTTTAAATGCACCCAGCTTGCGCGTCACCAGATGGCGCTGTTCGGGCGTTTCGGCGATGTGGCAGCCGATGCGCTCGCCGATCACGGCCGCCTCACGCATGGCGGCACGGCAGAACTCGGCCACCAGTTGGTCGTCCAGGATGCGGTCCGCCGTCGCGCCAGTGATGGCCGAGACCGGATTCAAGGTCATATTCCCCCATAATTTATACCAAATGTCGTAGCGGACGTCGGCCGCCACCTTGACGTCGAAGCCGCCCAGGCGCAGCAGCGCGCCCAGTTGCTGGGCGCGTTCGGAGTCGCCACCGGCCGGTTCGCCGATGATCAGGCCGTTACCCATCTTGTGGCTGACCAGTCCCGGCGACGGTGTCGAGGTGCTGGCGTGGACCACGCAGCCCAGCACCTGGCGGTAGGGCAGCGCGGCGGCGATGACGCCGCCCGGGTCGACGCTAGCCAGCGGCTGGTCGCCGATGGCCGCGACGCCCTGTCCAAACCACCAGGGCACGCCGTTCATGGCGGGCAGGATGATGGTGTCTGGTGTGAGCAGTGGAGCGATCTGTTGTGCCACGGCGGCCAGCGCCTGGCCTTTGACGGCGATGATGACCACATCCTGCGCGCCGAGCTCGGCCGCGTTGTCGCTGGCGCGGGCAGGGGCCTGGATCAGGGTGTCGGCTTGTTGCAGACGCCAGCCGTGCTGGCGCAGAGCGGCCAGGGTGTCGCCGCGCGCGTAGGCGCTCAGATCGCAGGCTTGGGCCGCAGCGAGACGCGCGCCGATAAAACCGCCAATGGCGCCGGCGCCGACTATGCATACCTTCATTGAATACTCCGTGTGGGGAAAGTTTGCTTATTTTGCCACAGGAGGGAAAGCCCGGCTGGCAGCGCAGCCGGAAGGCCCGTCATTCCCGCGAAGGCGGGAATCCATGCTGAATCGCCGGAGCAAACTCAGCATGGGTTCCCGCGTGCGCGAGAACGACTGCTTTTTTTAGTTGCGGATGTCGAGACGGCGGTTCAGGCTCAGCGCCGCCAGCGAGCAGACCGCGCCGGACAGCAGGTACAGGCCCACATACGCCAGACCGAACTGCGACGACACGCCCAGCGCCACCAGCGGTGCGAAACCTGCACCAACCAGCCACGCCAGATCCGACGTGAACGCCGCACCGGTGTAGCGGTACTGCGCCGGGAAGTTGGCCGTCACAGCGCCGGCTGCCTGGCCATACGACAGACCCAGCAGAGCGAAGCCCAGCATGATGAACGCATCCTGCGCGCCTTCGCCGCCGTTGAGCAGCATCGGCACGAAGCCGCTGAACACCGCGATCAGGATGGCCAGCGTGCCCAGCGTGCGGCGGCGGCCGATGCGGTCGGCGATGACGCCGGAAGCGACCACACCCACGGCCATCAGCACCACGCCCACCATCTGCGTGCCGAGGAAGCCGGATACCGAACGCGGCGAGTAAATCGTGATCCACGACAGCGGGAACACCGTCACCAGGTGGAACAGCGCATAGCTGGCCAGCGCGGCGAGGGCGCCGATGATCAGGTTGCGGCCCTGCGAGCTGGCCATTTCCATCACGCTGGTCGGTTGCAGCTCGCGCTCTTCCAGCAGCTTGGCGTATTCGCTGGTCGAGGTCAGGCGCAGGCGGGCGAACAGCGCCACCACGTTGATGGCAAACGCCACATAGAACGGATAGCGCCAGCCCCAGTCCATGAAGTCGAGGTCGGTCAGGTTGCCGATCAGGTACCAGAACAGGCCGGCGGCGATGAAGAAGCCGGTCGGCGCGCCGAGCTGGCCCAGCATGGCGTACCAGCCGCGCTTGTTCTCAGGCGCGTTCAGCGCCAGCAGCGACGGCAGGCCGTCCCACGAGCCGCCCAGCGCCAGGCCTTGGCCGATGCGCAACACCGACAAGATCAAGATGGCATAGAAACCGCTATCGGCGTAGGATGGCAGGAAGGCAATGCCGGCGGTGGTCGAACCCAGCAGCAGCAGCGCCCCGGTCAGCTTGGCCTCACGCCCGTAGCGGCGCTGAATCGCCATCGAGATGACGGTACCGATAGGCCTTGCAATAAAGGCAAAAGAAAAGATGGTGAACGCGTACAAAGTGCCTTCCAGCCGCCCGTCGAACGGGAACAGCAGCGAAGGGAATACGAGTACGGAAGCAATCGCGTAGACAAAGAAATCGAAATACTCGGAAGCGCGCCCGATGACGACGCCGACCGCTATTTCCCCGGGGGAGATGTGATCGTCGTCCCGGGCGTTGATGTTGCGTGCATCGTTACCGGCCTGAGATGGTTCTTGGGCGCCAACATGCACGCCATTTGGTGTAGTCGTAGTGGCCATAATCTCTGTCTCTGTGCGTTGATATTTTTATCACGATCATGTCCTGGCACCTGGGACAAAGTGTCCAATGGCAAGAACATTCCGTGATTGGTACAGTAACACATCATCCACATACTGTAACGTAGATTACCTCATGATTCCTCCTCTCGCGCGTCGTGGACTGTTCCTCGCACCGCTGTTGTGGCTAGCAGGCTGCAACACGGTCGTGTTGAACCCGTCCGGTGATATCGCCGCCCAGCAGGCACACCTTGTTGTTGTGTCAACTCTGCTGATGCTGTTGATTATCGTACCCGTCATGTTCCTGATCTGCCTGTTCGCCTGGCGCTACCGGAAGTCCAACACTTCCGCCGAGTACAAGCCGGACTGGGATCACTCCACCAAACTCGAACTGCTGATCTGGGGCGCTCCGCTGCTGATCATCATCGTTCTGGGCCTGATCACCTGGATCTACACCCACTTGCTGGACCCCTACCGTCCGCTGAGCCGCATCGATGAAAATCGTCCGGTCGCCGTCGGCGTCAAGCCGCTGGAAGTGCAGGTCGTGGCCATGGACTGGAAGTGGATGTTCATCTACCCGGAACAAGGCATCGCCACCGTCAATGAACTGGTGACCCCGATCGACGTGCCGGTGCGTTTCCACATGACCGCGTCGAGCGTGATGAATGCGTTCTACATCCCTGCGCTGGCCGGCATGGTCTACACCATGCCCAGCATGGAGACCCAGCTGAACGCGGTGATGAACAAGGTGGGCGTGTACGACGGCTTCTCGTCGAACTACAGCGGCGCCGGTTTCTCGGACATGAAGTTCAAGTACCACGGCGTGAGCCAGGCCGACTTCGACGCCTGGGTCGCGAAAACCCGCGCAGGCGGCGGCACGCTGACCCGCGCCGGCTACCTGGACCTGGACAAGCCGACCATCAAGCATCCGATCATGCGTTTCGGCAGCGTCGATAAAGGCCTGTACGACCTGGTGCTGAACCGTTGCGTGGCCGAAGGTTCGGTCTGCATGAATGCCCAGATGGAGCAGGACGCCATGCGCATGCAGGCTGCCGCTGCCGCGAAAGATTTGCCGAAAGATGTGTGCGAACCAGCCAAGGTCGCCACCGCCACGGCTCAACCCATCCGTAAAGAATGACCATGTCTGATCTCAACCTGACCAAACTGATCTTTGGGCGGCTGTCGCTGGAAGCAATTCCATACCACGAGCCCATCTTGATCGGCACCTTCGCCATGGTGGCGATCGGCGGCCTGGCCTTCCTGGCCGCGATGTTCAAATTCCGCCTGTGGGGCCCGCTGTGGCGCGACTGGATCACCTCCATCGACCACAAGAAAATCGGCATCATGTACATGGTGCTGGCAATCGTCATGCTGCTGCGCGGCTTCGCCGATGCGCTGATGATGCGCGCCCAACAAGCGATGGCCTTCGGCGACAACGTCGGCGCGCTGCCGCCGCACCACTACGACCAGATCTTCACGGCCCACGGCACGATCATGATCTTCTTCGTGGCGATGCCGCTGGTAACCGGCCTGATGAACTACGTGGTGCCGCTGCAAATCGGCGCGCGCGACGTCTCGTTCCCGTTCCTGAACAACTTCTCGTTCTGGATGACCACCTTCGGCGCCATGCTGACGATGGTGTCGCTGTTCGTCGGCGAATTCGCGCGCACCGGCTGGCTGGCTTTCCCGCCGCTGTCGGGCATCGCCGCGTCGCCTGATGTCGGGGTCGATTACTACATCTGGTCGCTGCAGGTGGCCGGGGTAGGGACGACACTGTCGGGCGTCAACCTGATCGCCACCATCGTCAAGATGCGCGCGCCAGGCATGACCATGATGAAAATGCCGGTCTTCACCTGGACCGCACTGTGCACCAATGCACTGATCGTCGCCACCTTCCCGATCCTGGCCGTCACCCTGGCCATGCTGTCGCTGGACCGCATGGTCGGCACCAACTTCTTCACCAACGACCTCGGCGGCAACCCGATGTTGTACGTCAACCTGATCTGGATCTGGGGCCACCCAGAGGTCTACATCCTGGTGCTGCCGGTATTCGGCGTGTTCTCGGAAATCGTGTCGACGTTCTCGGCCAAGCGCCTGTTCGGCTACACCTCGATGGTGTATGCGACCGTCGTCATCACCATCCTGTCCTACCTGGTATGGCTGCACCACTTCTTCACGATGGGCTCCGGCGCGTCGGTGAACTCGTTCTTCGGCATCACCACGATGATCATCTCGATCCCGACCGGGGCCAAGATCTTCAACTGGCTGTTCACCATGTACAAAGGCCGCGTGCGTTTCGACGTGCCTATGCTGTGGACCGTCGGCTTCATGCTGACCTTCACCATCGGCGGCATGACCGGCGTGATGCTGGCCGTTCCACCTGCCGACTTCGTGCTGCACAACTCGCTGTTCCTGATCGCCCACTTCCACAACGTCATCATCGGCGGCGTGGTGTTCGGCTGCTTCGCCGGCCTGAACTACTGGTTCCCTAAAGCCTTCGGCTTCAAGCTCGACGAGTTCTGGGGCAAGGTATCGTTCTGGTGCTGGCTGGTGGGCTTCTGGGTTGCCTTCACGCCGCTGTACGTGATGGGCTTCATGGGCGTGACCCGCCGCATGAACCACTTCGAAGATCCTTCGCTGCAAAAATGGTTCATCATCGCCGCCATCGGCGCGCTGATCATCGCCGCCGGTATCGGCGCGATGCTGGTGCAGTTCTATGTCAGCTGGAAGAACCGCGAGAAGCTGCGCGACGTCACCGGCGACCCATGGGGCGGCCGTACGCTGGAGTGGGCGACCTCGTCGCCACCGCCGGACTACAACTTCGCCTTCACGCCAGTGGTGCATGAGAGCGACAGCTGGGCCGACATGAAGGCCAATAACTACAAGCGTCCGACCAAAGGCTTCGTGGCCATCCACATGCCGAAGAACACCGCTGCCGGCTTCATCATCTCGGCACTGACGTTCGCCCTGGGCTTCGCCATGGTTTGGCAGATGTGGATCCCGGCTGCCCTGGCGTTCGTCGCCATGATGGTCGCCATCATCACGCACACCTTTAACTACAAGCGCGATTACTACATCCCTGCGGAAGAAGTCGTCCGCACCGAAGAAGCGCATACTCGTTTGCTGGAAAGCCATGTCTGAAACTATCGCTAACGGCGCCGTGAGCGCCGACCCAAGCGCACGCTACTACGTGCGCGAACACCACCCGGAGAACGGCACGCTGCTGGGCTTCTGGCTCTACCTGATGAGCGACTGCCTGTTGTTCGCCGGCCTGTTCGCGGCGTACGCCGTGCTGGGCCGCAACTACGCGGGCGGCCCGACCGGCGCCGAGCTGTTCGACCTGCCGACCGTGGCGCTCAACACCGGCTTCCTGCTGATGTCGTCGATCACCTACGGCTTCGCGATGATCGCCTCGCAGCGCAAGAACCTGAAGGCCACCATCGTCTGGCTGCTGATCACCGGCGCGTTCGGCATGGCCTTCCTGTACCTGGAACTGGACGAGTTCGTCCACCTGATCCACGAAGGCGCGGGCCCGCAACGCAGCGCGTTCCTGACCTCGTTCTTCGCGCTGGTCGGCACCCACGGTCTGCACGTGACCTTCGGTTCGATCTGGCTGATCACGCTGGTATTCCAGCTGGCCAAGCACGGCCTGACGCCTGAGAACAACCGTCGCCTGATGTGCCTGTCGATGTTCTGGCACTTCCTGGACGTGATCTGGATCGGCGTCTTTACCTTTGTCTACCTGATGGGAGTCCTGCCATGAGCGCACACAATCACGACCACCACGGTCACGGTCATGACGACCACGGCCACGGCCATGAAGCAGGCGCCCACGGCAGCCTGAAGGACTACGCGATCGGCTTCATCCTGTCGGTGATCCTGACCGCGATTCCGTTCTACCTGGTCATGACCAAGGCCTTCGACAAGTCCAGCACCACCGCTGCGGTGATCCTGGCCTTCGCGGCGGTGCAGGTAGTGGTGCACATGGTGTACTTCCTGCACATGAACGGCAAGATCGAAGGCGGCTGGTCGCTGCTGGCGACCATGTTCACGCTGGTGCTGCTGGTCATCGTCCTGGCCGGTTCGATCTGGGTCATGTACCACATGAACGTCAACATGATGCCGTCCATGGGTACGGACGTGCACAATATGCGCGACATGCAATGACGACGGGGGCATCGCGCCCACGTTCCCGCGCCCTGCGCGTCAGCCTGGCCATTGCGGCCGGGCTGATGTTCGCAGGGTTTTTTGCTTTGGGGACGTGGCAAATATTCCGCCTGCAATGGAAGCTGGCCTTGATCGAGCGCGTCGAGCAGCGCGTGCACGCGGCGCCGGTGGCGGCGCCCGCCATCGCGCAGTGGCCGCAGCTGAACGCCGAGGCCGACGACTACCGCCGCGTGCAGCTCAGCGGCGTCTACCTGCAAGGTTCGGACACGCAGGTGCTGGCCTCGCTGGACCGGGGCATAGGCTACTGGGTGCTGACGCCGCTGTGCACGGCCGACGGCGGCATCGTCATGGTCAACCGCGGCTTCATCCGCGCCGGTTCCGGCGGCTGGGCTCCGCAGCCCGCGCCGGCCGCCGCTGCGGCCGATGCCTGTGGCGCTGCCCGTGCCGCGGGCAATGCGCAGGCCAGCATCACCGGCTTGCTGCGGCTGAGCGAAGCGTCCGGACGTCTGCGCCAGAACGAACCGGACCGCAACTACTGGTACACGCGCGACGTGCATGCCATCGCCCGCATGCGCGGCTTGCCGGCCGTGGCGCCGTACTTCGTCGATGCCGACGCTGTGGCCGGCGCGGCTGCCGAGGGCCAGCCCATCGGCGGCCTGACGGTGGTTTCCTTCCCCAACAGCCATTTGGTTTATGCTGTCACCTGGTATGCGCTGGCGCTGATGGTTGCCGGCGCCGCCGCATGGGTCGTCCGCGACGGACGCAAACCACCAACTAGCGCATAAATGGCCAGGAAAAACGATAATCCATACGACAGGGGCCGTCCCAACGCGCCCGTGATCGAACCGCTGGCGGCGGTCAAGGCTTCGGCCAACACCATCACCCACGCGGCCGGCCACAAGAACATGCAGCAGCTGATACAGCTGCGCTGGATCGCCGTGGTCGGCCAGATCACCACCATCTTCGCCGCCACCATGGTGTTCGACGTGCAGCTGCCGATGCCGGCCATGCTGAACGTGCTGGCCTGCCTGATCGCCTTCAACATCGCCAGCACCTTGCGCTGGCAGGAGAACCAGGTGGTGTCCAACAGCGAGCTGCTGCTGGCGCTGACGGTCGATATCGCCAGCCTGACGGCGCAGCTCTACCTGAGCGGCGGCGCCACCAATCCCTTTGTGTTCCTGTACCTGCTGCATGTGATCCTGGGCGCGGTGCTGCTGGAGTCGTGGTCGACCTGGACCATCGTCGGCGTCACCGGCACCTGCATCGCCGGGCTGGCGCTGTTTTCCGAACCGCTGGCGCTGCCGCTCGATCATGCGCGCGGCATCTTCAGCCTGTACGTGCAGGGCATGCTGATCTGCTTCGTGCTGGACGCGGCGCTGCTGGTCATCTTCATCACGCGCATCATGCGCAATATGCGGGTGACGGCGAGCAAGCTGGCCGACCTGCGCCAGCGCGCCGCCGAGGAAGACCACATCATCCGCATGGGCCTGCTGGCTTCGGGCGCGGCGCACGAGCTGGGCACGCCGCTGGCGACGCTGGCCGTCATCCTCGGCGACTGGAAGCACATGCCCGAGTTCAAGGCCAACGCCGAGCTGCTGGAAGAGATCGGCGAGATGCAGACCCAGCTCAAGCGCTGCAAGTCCATCGTCAGCGGGATCCTGCTGTCGGCCGGCGAGACGCGCGGCGAATCGTCGGCGGCCACCACCATCAACACCTTCCTGGCCGAGCTGGTGGCGGAGTGGCGCGTGGGGCGGCCGGTGGTGGCGTTTGAATTCGACAACCGCATCGCACCGGATCATCCGGTGGTGTCCGACTCGACGCTGAAACAGATGATTTGCAACGTGCTCGACAATGCTCTGGAAGCGTCGCCGCAATGGCTGCGCATGGAGGCCAGCGTGGAAGAAGGCCAGCTGGTGTTGCAGGTGATGGACGCGGGCCCGGGCTTCGCGCCGGAGATACTGGCGCAGCTGGGCAAACCGTACAACTCAAGCAAGGGACGGCCTGGCGGTGGCCTGGGCTTGTTCCTGGTGGTGAACGTGGCGCGCACGCTGGGCGGCGCGGTCACGGCGTCGAACTGGCCGCAGGGCGGGGCGCTGGTGCGCCTGACGCTGCCGCTGGCGGAGATCGAAATCAAACCGGAATCGAATCAATATGACTACTGAAGAAGAACGCGTGCTGTTGCTGGTCGAGGACGACGCCGCCTTCGCCCGCACCCTGGGGCGCTCCTTCGAACGGCGCGGCTACAAGGTGCTGCTGGCGGAGAACGTGGACGAGGCCAGCGCGCTGCTGGTCGATCATTCGCCCGGCTATGCGGTGGTGGATCTCAAGCTGAAGGGCAATTCCTCCGGCCTGGCCTGCGTGCAGATGCTGCACCAGCACGACGCCGACATGCTGATCGTGGTGTTGACCGGCTTCGCCAGCATCAACACGGCGGTGGAGGCGATCAAGCTGGGCGCCTGCCAGTATCTGGCCAAGCCTTCCAATACCGACGACATCGAAGCGGCCTTCGAGCACGTGGCCGGCGCGGCGGAGCTGGAGCTGACCAACCGCGCCACTTCGGTCAAGACGCTGGAGTGGGAGCACATCCACACGGTGCTGGCGGAGACCGACTTCAACATCTCCGAAGCGGCGCGGCGGCTGGGCATGCACCGCCGCACGCTGGCGCGCAAGCTGGAGAAGCAGCGGGTGAAATAGCGCGGCCCGTCACTTGTCATATTTGCACTGTTTATGGTATTCTATTTCATGCCATTTTAACACCATACAACAGGAGCTTATTTTGAAGACAGCGTTTTCGTTTGCCAGGCTGATGCCAGTCGTCGTCGCAGCAGCATGTGGAACCTTGATGAATACGGCTTCGGCCGAAGCGTTGTCGCTGACCGGCGCGTCGGTGTACGACATCAACTCCGGCGGTGTTTACGTAGGCAACGGCTGGGATACCACCGGCGGCAACGGCGCTGCCAATCTGTACCTGCTGACCACGCCTGACGATGCCAGCTCGTTCATCAACAGCGGCAACGGCGCGACCACCTCGCTGAACCAGAATCTCTCCAGCCCTGGCAGCTACACTTTCTATTTCCGCTCTGACGGCGGCGGTTTCAACTGGCCTACCTCTTCGGCCGGCCTGAACCTGTTCTTCAACGGCGCCAACAACACGGCGGGCGTTTCGGCTTATGTGCCATTCAATGTGGTTCATCCAACGGTGGCGGCATTTGGCGGCAACAGCCTCGGCATCAATGGGGGCGATGTGCAGGCAGCCAATTCGCTGTCCTTCAGCGTAGGCAACACCACGCTGACGCTGAGTAATTTCACCTTGTTCGACTATGCCCATCCAGTGGTGCCGAACGCAGCGCCGGATTTGGTGGGGGTCTTCAACAGCGCGCCGAACGGCCTCGGCGACTATTCGGGCTCGTTCACGGTGAACGTTTCCGCAGTGCCGGAGCCCGGGCAATGGGCAATGATGGCCGGCGGTATCGGCCTGCTGGCGGTAGCGCGACGCCGCAGCAAGCAAGCCGGCAAGTAAAAAAACGGGGGCCAAGTTGGCCCCCGATTTTTTTAGCGGCAGGCTGCGTTTTTAAACGTGCCCAGCTGCGGTTGCGGTTCCCAGCCGCTGCCCATGTAGGCGTTGGAGCAGGTCAGCGAGCCGTTCAGCTTGCTCTTGTACCACATGAACGGTGCTGGACCGGCGAATGCGCTGGCTGCACAAACTGCGGCGATCAAACCGGCAATGATCATTTTCGATTTCATGGTTTTCCTTGAACAGATGGCCCCATGGCCATGGAATAATATCCTATCGTAAACATTGCCGTTTGACTACATTTGTTTATTTTGTACTCTGTTTGGTGATTTCCGTCACTGTCAGTTGCATCTCCATGCCGGCGTTGTCGTCCTGGGCGATCTTGACGGTGGCCGGCTGGCCAAGCGCCACCAGCAGGCCGGGTTTGCCGACCGGCTTGCCGTCGCGCGTGACGCTGCTGGCGATGTAGACCTTGCCGCCATCGACCGGCTTCAGCGTGAACTCCGCCTGCCATTGCTGGGTGCCTTCGCCTACGCGCATCGTCGCCGGCGTGCCGCTATGGGTGTGCAGGTGCGGCGAGATGGTGGCGCCGTTGACGGTCATTTGCATGGCGATGTCGTACAGCTGGCCTTCGGGCGCGCTGCCTTGCGCTGCCCACGCGGCCCAGCTGCCGGTGGTCATGGCGGCGGCGATCAGGGTGCTGCCGGCGATGCGCAGTGCTTGTGGCGTGGTGCGGTTCAGGTTCATGACTCTTTCCTTTAGTGGGTGGTTGGACTGCCATTGACATGCGAACGGTGCATCGTTCGCGGATAACTGGGTTTTCAGCATGGCGTCGGCGTAGGCGCGGCGCGAGTTGGGATGGCGGCGCACGACCTCGGCATCGCACGCCAGCTCCTGGTCGGCGCGCATCAGGCGTTCGGCAAAGTAGGCCAGGGGGTTGAACCAGTTCAGGCAGCGCAGTGCGGCGCAGGCCGCGTTGGCCAGCGGGTCGTGGCGGCGGGCGTGGCTGCGTTCGTGCGCCAGGATCAGGTCGCGTTCTTTTGCTGTGTAGCGGTGGTCGAAGTCGGATGGCACGATGATGAGCGGCCGCCACAAGCCCACCAGCGCGGGGCCGGCATGCGGCGAATCGGCATAGGCGATGTCGCCGCGTCGCGCGGGTGTGCCCATGCTGCGGACGTAGGCGCGTTGTTGGCCTGCCTGCCGGATGGCGGCCAGCAGTACGCCGGTTATCCATGTCAGCACGATGAGGTGTGCCTGTCCCGGCGATGGGGACGATGGCGCCAGATCGGCGATGCTTGCCGTCAGCGGCTCGATGGCGGCGGCGGGCAGCACCATCAGGCTGCCGGTGGGTGCCGCCGGCAGCAGGGCGGCCAGCGCACACAAGGGTACGGCCAGCCATGCGGCGTAGGCGACGCCGGCGCCAAAGCAGCGCCGCAGCGGCAGACGCAGCACGATCACGACGAGGGCGGCGAGGCTCAGCGCCCAGCTTGCGCGCAGCAGCAATGGCAGGATGGAGGACAAATCACTTGCTGTCATCGAGTTCTCCGATCAAGCGCTTGAGTTCTTCCAGATCCGCCTTGCTCAACTTGCGATGGCGGCTGAAGTGCGCCACCAGCGGCGCGACGCGGCCGTCGAACAAGCGATCCAGGAAGCCTTTGCTTTCGCTGTGCAGCCACTGCTCGCGGGTGATCGCGGCGGAGTAGAGATAGCGCCGTCCGTCCTTCAGCACCTTGACGGCGTTCTTGCGCAGCAGCCGATTCAAGAGCGTCTTGACGGTGGACTCCTGCCATGCGCGCTCGTCGCCAATCGCCGCAGCCACTTCCTCCGCGCTGCGCGGGCTGTGCGTCCACAACGCTTCCATGACGACCGATTCGGCTTCGCTGATCTGCGGGACGGGTTTCATCGCTTCTCCATTTACACGTGTAATCGCTGCAAATGATTACAGTTGTAATCGCAGCTGTCAAGCGCTAAACTGGCGGCATGACACAACAGACCTTGCTGCCGGGCTTCGAGCCCGAACCCGAACTGACGGACCGCATCTTCTTCGCGGTGCTGCCGGATGCCGGCGCCATCGCGCGCATCAACACGCTGACCGCTGAGCTCAAGGCGGCGCATGGCATGCGCGGCCGCGCTATCGCGGACGCCCGCCTGCACGCCACGCTGTGCAACCTGGGCGACTTCCCCGGCATGCCGGACAGCCTGGTGGCGCGGGCAGGGCAGGCGGCGGCAACGGTGGCGGCGGCAACGGCGCCTTTCGCTGTCAGCTTCGATACGGCGCAGACCTTCATCAACCGCTCGCGCAACCGCCCGTTCGTGCTGACCGGCGGCGATGGCGTGAGCGGGCTAGGCTCCCTGTATAAAAGTCTCGCGACGGCCTTGCTCAAAGCCGGCCTGCCCGGCAATCCGCCAAGCTATACGCCGCACGTCACACTGCTGTACGATGACGTGACGGCCCCGCCGCAGGCCGTCGATCCCGTCGAGTGGACGGTGCGCGAACTGGTGCTGGTCCACAGCCACATCGGCCAGAACCTGCCGTACACCGCGCTGTGTCGTTGGAGTTTGCAAGGCTAACTTTCAAGGTGGGGCCACCATGCTGATCAGACGTTGCGCCGTTTTGTTCCTGGAACCCCGAGAAGACCTCGATATCGACTGGGCCGCGTTGTTCGCCGGCGATGCCGCGCTGGGCGCGAACATCCGCTGGATGGCGCTGGCCGCTCATCTGGGCGAGGAGCTTGAAGTCAGCCTGGAAGAGATGGCGGCGCTGGGCGGCATCGGCCTGACGCTGTGGCAGGAGCGCGACGACTGCGAACAGAAATTCGGCGCGGCGACAATCGCCCGCCTGCTGCAAGCCGGCCTGCTGATCGGCGACGACGGCGATCACAATGCACGCTTCCGCGAACGCGACGAAGTGCTGCGTTCGCAGAACTGGCGGCCACTGTCGGCCACCGCGCACATGTTCAGCCGCTGGGGCGATATGCGGGTCGACAAGGGCATGCAGTTTCCGAGCTTTGAAGAACTCGTGGTCTCCTACGGCACGCCGCCCGGCCCGGTCATCGAGCGTGCCGCGCCCGCCGATGCGGTGGCGCTGCCGGCGCCGGAACGCGCAGGCCTCGACGACACGCTATTCCAACGCTACACCGGCCGCAATTTCGACGGCGCGGCCGTGCTGCCGCTGGCCACCGCCGCGCGCCTGTTGCAGCGGGCCTTCGGCGCGCAGGGCGAACGCGAAATGGCGCCCGGCGCCTTCGTGCTGAAAAAGCTCAGCCCCTCGGCCGGCGGCCTGCATCCGGTGGAAGCGTATGTGCTGGCGCAGCGTATCGAAGGCGTCGCGCCCGGCCTGTACCACTATCATCCGGTACGCCATGTGCTGGAGCCGCTGACAGCGATGGACACCACGCAAACGGCGGAACTGGCGATGCGCATGGTGGCCGACCAGGATTGGTTTGTCGATGCGCCGATGATGGTGGTGCTGGCGGCGCGGGTGGAGCGCAACTTCTGGAAGTACCGCAATCACGCCAAGGCCTATCGCGCCTTGCTGCTCGATGCGGGCCACTTGTCGCAGACCTTCTATCTGCTGGCGACTGAAGCTGGTATGCCGGCCTTTGTCACGGCGGCGGTAAATGAGATCGATATCGAGCGGGTATTTGGGCTCGACCCATTGAAGGACATGGTGATCGCCGTATGCGGCTGCGGAAAGGCTTCCGGCGCGCAGGATACGGTGGAGATGCGCTACGAGCCTTAACGCTGGCCGGACAGGAAGAATGGAATCGCACCGGCGGCGTTTTCCAGCTTGCCTTTGATGGCGTGGCGGCTGGCGATGAATACTTCCTTCGCTGGCAGGCAGCGCAGGGCTGGGATCTTGTCGGCGGCGAGCTTGATGCCCAGGGTGCCCAGCGCCAGTTGTGGGTCGTTCAGGAAGCTTGCACGGAATGCGTCGTCGCCCGACAGTTTGGACAGCAGCAGATCGAGATCTTGCGGGGAATGCGTAGCCATGTCTTAACCTTTCGTGTGGAGGTATGGAAATCTCGCGTTTCGAAACGCAACTTCATCGTAGGCTAAAGCCGGCACTATCTCAAGGTAAGTCGGGTAGATAGCATCTTGCACCTGTTGCAGCGTAGCCTCAACATCAGGCCAAGGTCGCGGCCTCGCGTTCGGCCGCATCCTGGCGGGCGCTCTCCATCACCACGCCGAACGACAGTACAAACGCCTGCAGAGCATCGTTCGGCGCGGGAGGGCGTTCGCGCAGGTGTTGTTCCAGCACGGTTGCAGATTCGTACAACTCTGTTGCCGAAATATTGCCGGCGGCGCCGCGTATCTTGTGCACCAGCTCCGCCGCTTGCGGGAAATCGCCGGCGTCGATGGCGTGTTGAATCTGCTGCAAACTCGTATCGAAGTCCTTGGCGAACAGGGCCAGCAGCTGCGACAGCAGGCGGCCGTGTCCGCCCAGCCGCTCCATCGCCGCCGGCATGTCGATGCCGCGCCGCGCCACGGCGGCGAAGGTGTTGACGTAGACCGGCACGCCTGCGGGCTGCGCGCCGCCGTCTTCCGGCAGTCCCGGCTCCGGCTCCACCCAGGTCGCCAGCACCGCGTACAGGGTGTCGGGGTCGATGGGCTTGGTGACGTAGTCGTTCATGTCCATTTCCAGGCAGCGCTCGCGGTAGCCGGCCACCGCGTGCGCGGTCATGGCGATGATCGGCAGCCTGGCGCTGTCAGGGTCGGCGCGTATCAGGGCCGTGGCCTGGTAGCCGTCCATGTCCGGCATCTGGATGTCCATCAACACCGCGTCGTAGCGGCCGGCGGCAGTCATGCGCGCTGCTTCTTCTCCGCTGCCCGCCAGGTCCACACGCACGCCGGCCCGTTGCAGGATTTCGCTGGCCACCTGCTGGTTGATGCTGTTGTCGTCGACCACCAGCACGTGGGCGCCGCGTATGCGCTGCACCGCGACCGACGGCGCGGCCACCAGCCTTGCCGCCGGCTGGTTGCTTTCCAGGCCGAGCGCCGCCAGCACCACGCTGCGCAGCAGGTAGGGATTGGCCGGCTTGTCGAGGAAGGGCATCAGGCGGCTTTGCTCGCCCGTCTGGCGGCTATGCTCGCGCGCGTAGGCGGTGGTCATCAGCACCGCCGGCACCGCCGCCAGCTCGGCGTCGCCGGCGATGCGTTGCAGGGTTTCGATGCCATCCATGTCGGGCATGTCGGCGTCCATGATCAGGATGTCGTAGTCGTCCAGCTGCATGGCCGCCACCGCCGCCGCGCCTGAGGCTACGGCGCGCGCCTTCAGGCCCAGGCTCGCCAGCTGGATCTTCAGCATGTGGCGCACCGCTTCGCTGTCGTCCACCACCAGCACGCGCTTGTCCAGCACCGACGGCGGCAAGGGCGCCGCGCGCGCGGTCTGGTCGGCCGCCGGCTGCATGGCGATGCTGAAGCTGAAGGCACTGCCGACGCCTGGTTCGCTGTCGACGCGGATCACGCCGCCCATCTTGCGTACCAGCTGCTGCGAGATCGCCAGTCCCAGGCCGGTGCCGCCGTACAGGCGCGTGGTGCTGGCGTCGGCCTGGGCGAAGGCCTGGAACAGGCGGGCTTGCTGCTCTTCGCTGATCCCCAGGCCGCTGTCTTCGACCACAAAGCGCAGCGCGATATAGCCGTCCGCCGGCACGGCGGCCTGGTGGTCGCGCTCGACGCGCAGTTCGATGTGGCCGCGCGCGGTGAACTTGAGCGCGTTGCCGACCAGGTTGACCAGGATCTGGCTCAGGCGCAGCGGGTCGCCCAGCAGGTTGGACGGAACGTCCGGCGCGGACCAGATCACCAGTTCCAGTCCGCGCTCGGCGGCGCGCCAGGAGAACAGGTCGGCCAGCTGGCTCAGGGTGTCGGGCAGGTCGAAGGGCAGCGCCTCCAGTTCCAGCTTGCCCGATTCGATCTTGGAGAAGTCCAGCACGTCGTTGATGATCTCCAGCAGGCTCTGGCCGGCGCGGCCTATCTTGCGGAAGTAGTCCAGCGGCTGCGGTTGTAGGTCCAGGTGCGTGCCCAGGCCGGCGAAGCCGAGGATGGCGTTCATCGGCGTGCGGATTTCGTGGCTGATGTTGGCCAGGAAGTCGCTCTTGGCGCGTGTGGCCGCTTCGGCGTTGGCGCGCGCCTGTTCCAGCAGCCGCAGCGCGCGCGCCTTCTGGTAGGCCGACACAAAGGGCTCCTTCAAGGCCTTGAGCAGATCGAGATCGGTGGGGGCGAAGGCCGCCTGGTACTGGTAGTTTTCGAAGATCAGATAACCTTCGACCTGGCCGTCGATCACCACCCGCACCGCCAGCAATGCGCAGACGTCGCCGGGCAGCGCATTGCGGTGGTGGACTTCGAAGATGTCCGGCGCGATCATGCAGTCGGCCGGCGCGTAGCGCAGCTCGGCCTGGCGCAGGTCGATGGTGTAGGCGTCGGCCGCAGTGTCGATGCGGCCCCAGGCCGCGCGCAGCGACAGCGTCTCGGTGCCGGCCTCGCGCACCAGCGCCACCGCCGAGTCGATGCCCTTGATGACGGTCGACTCATGCAGGATGGTGTGCAGCAGCGCGTCGAAATCGAGCTGCTCGTTGATCGACTTGACGATGGCGTTGAGTTTTTCCAGGTGCTGGGTGCGCGAATACACCAGCGCCTGCAGCGTCTCGCCCTTGTGGTGCAGCTGCCGCACGCGCCAGCGCACCAGGCCCCACGCCAGCAGGCAGGCGGCCAGGAAGTAGCCGAGCCACGCCCACCAGGTCTGGTGCCAGGCCGGCAGCACCACTACCCGCAGTTGCAGTTCGTCGGCGTTCCACAGGCCATCGCGGTTGCTGCCGCGCAGGCGCAGGCGGTAGCTGCCGGGCGGCAGATGGTTGTAGGCGGCGATGCGGCGGGTGGCGTCGGCCTCCACCCAGCGCTGGTCGAAGCCTTCCAGCAGATGGGCGTAGCGGTTGCGCTGCGGCGCCGAGAAGTCCAGCGCGGCCAGCTCCACTTCGAAGCCCTGGTTCTCGGGCTTGAGCGTGAGCGTCGGGCCGTTGTCGCCGGCCAGTTGGGCGGGTGTGACCGGGTGCTGGTCCAGGCGCACCGCGCTGATTACCAGCGGCGGGCGGTAGCTCCAGTCGTTCAGCCGCCCCGGATACACCACCGCCATGCCGGAGGTGGCGCCGAACACCAGGTCGCGCTCCGCCGTCACGGTGCTGGAGCCGATGAAGAAGGTGCGGAAGGCCAGGCCGTCGGCGCGGGTCAGCGCGCGCGCCTTGAGGGTGGCGGCGTCGATCACGGCGATGCTGTCGGCGGTGGCGGCCCAGATGCGTCCCACGGGATCGGCCTGCAGGGACATGATGGTGCCGGTCGCCAGCCCTGCGATGGTGCCGACCCGCTCGAATTCCGGCGCGCCTTTCGCATCGCGCCCGGTCATGACGCAGATGCCGCCGCCGTAGGTGCCTACCCACAGCCGGCCGCGCGTGTCGATCACCAGTGAGCTGATGATCGCTTCCGACAGCGCGGTCGGCACGGCGGGATTGGCGCGGATCTGCTCCACCTTGCCGGTCTCCGGATCCAGCCAGTTCAAGCCGTTGCGGGTGGCGATCCATAGCGCGCCATCGCCGTCGGGCACGACCGCGTGGATGCGGTTGTCGGTCAGGCCGCCGGCATCGGCCGTGCCCTGTACGTAGCGGCGTACGGCGTTGGTTTGCGGGTCGTAGCGCAGCAGGCCGTCGAAAGTACCCAGCCACAGTTCGTCTTTGCGCGCCAGGATGGTGCCGATGCGCGGATAGGCGCTGGCCTGCGGCAGCGGAATGCGGCGCACGCTGCGTCCCTGGGCGCTGGTGCGGTAGAGGCCCAGCTGGGTGCCGATCCAGGCTTCGCCGGGACTGGCCTCGGCCAGCGCCAGCACTACCCGGTTGGGCAGCGCGCTGTCCGGGCGGGCCGGGTCGGGCCGCAGCACGGCGGAGCGGTCGCCGTTGGCGTGGACGATGTCGATGCCCTGGTCGGCCAGCGCGATCCACACCTGGCCCTGGTGGTCCGTCATCAGCGCGGTGACGGAGGCTTCCTGAGCGCCTTGTGCGCCGAACACCGAATCGACGCTCTCGTTGTGCGGATCGTAGAAGTCGACGCCGCGCTCTGTCGTCACCCAGACCATGCCGCTGCGGTCGCGCAGCAGGGCGGCGGTGCGGTCGTTACTGAGGCTGAACGGCACGGCCGCCTGGTGCTGTATGCGGTGGCCCTCGTTGTTGGCGCTGCGGTACTCGACCACGCCGCCGCCGTAGGTGCTTGCCCACCAGGTGCCGGGCGTGGTCTCGACCACCGCCAGCACCATATTGGCCTGGAGTTCCTTGACGCCCCTGACTTGCAGAATGCGGCCATGGTCGGCCTGGGCGTCGACCACGCCGATGCCGCTCTTGAGCGTGCCGAAGGCGATCTGCCCCATGGCGTTCTCGCCCAACGCCATGACGGTGTCGCTCCAGCCGGACTGGCCTTCGCCGGAGACGGCAATGCGGGTGATGGCGCCGCCCTCGCGCAGGCGCGACAGGCCGGTGCCGCTACCTATCCACAGCGTGCCCGCATGGTCCACCAGCAGTGCGCGCACCTGGTTGTCCGGGAGGCCGGGATGGGTTTCGTGGGTGTAGCGGAGCAGCGTGCCTTGAACGGTGTCGTAGTATTTCAGGCCGGTCGGCGTGCCTATCCACAGGTTGCCCTTGGCGTCGCTGGCGATGGCGCTGACCTGGCCCTTGCCCAGTTCCTCGTTGAGGCGCGTGAACTGTTCGCTGCGTTTGTCGAACATGGCGATGCCGGCGGCGGCCGTTCCTACCCACAGGCGGCCGCGCCGGTCGACGTGCAGCACCTGGATAAAGTCGCCGGGCAGCGAGGCGGGGTTGGCGGCATCGTGATGGAAGCTGCGCATATGGTAGCCGTCCCAGCGTGCCAGGCCGGTCTGGGTGCCGACCCAGATGTAGCCGTCGCCGTCCTGCGCCAACGCCATGCCGATCGGGTGCGGCAGCCCCTGTTCCAGGCCGAGATGCTCGAACAGCGGCGTGGCCAGCTTGCCCCAGCGCTCAGGCCCTGCGGCCGCCGCGCCGCACAGCATCGCGCATGCCGCCAACGCCGCGGATAACCAGCGGCGGAAGGCGAGGCACGTTTGCGGAGTGGGGGCGTGGACGTTCAAATCGGGGCGCGCTCCAGGATGGTAGGTCCAGCATACGGAAATGCCGACAGAAAGTCCATGCAAAGCAACTGGAATCCGGGCCTGCTTGTACAATCGCCACATGCATAAGGATATCGTTATGAAACCAGAAATACTGGTGTTGGCGGCCAGCCCGTCGGCGGACGTAATGGCGCAATTGGAGCAGGCGTTTCACTGCCACCACCTGTGGCGCCAGCCCTGCGAGGCGCAGCCGGAGTGGCTGGCCGGTGTGGCGCCCGGCATACGCGCCGTGTTGACGACGGGGTCGATCGGCATCGGACCGGCGCTGCTGGAGCAGTTGCCGAAGCTGGAAGTGGTCGCCGTCAACGGCATCGGCACCGACGCGGTGGCGCTGGAAAAGACGCGGGCGCGTGGCATTTTTGTTACCAACACTCCCGGAGTGCTGACCGAGGACGTGGCCGATCTGGCATTGACGTTGCTGCTGTCGTCTGCGCGCGGGCTGCCGGCGCTGGACCGCCTGGTGCGCAGCGGCGCGTGGGAGCACGGCTTGCCGCTGGCGCCGACGCGGGCCTTGCGCGGCAAGGTGTGCGGGGTGTTCGGCTTCGGCCGCATCGGCCAGGCGGTGGCGGCGCGGGCGGCGGCCTTCGGCATGCGTACGCTGTACTATCAGCCGCGCGCGGTGGAGGGCGTGGCGGTCGGGCGCTGCGCCTCGCTGCTGGAGCTGGCGCAGGCCAGCGATTATCTGGTGCTGTGCGCCCCGGGCAGCGAGGCCACGCGTCGTGTGGTGAATGCGGAGGTGATGGCGGCGTTGGGGCCGCAGGGCACGCTGGTCAACGTGGCGCGCGGTTCGCTGGTGGACCAGGATGCGTTGGTCGCGGCCTTGCGCGACGGTGTGCTGGGCAAGGCGGCGCTGGACGTGTTCGACCACGAGCCGCATGTGCCGGCGGCGCTGCGTGAGCTGGACAACGTGGTGCTGACGCCGCACGTGGGCAGCCTGACCGTGGAAACCCGGCACGCGATGGGCCAACTTGTCGTGGACAACCTGCTCGCCCATTTCAGCGGCAGGCCGCTGCTGACGCCAGTGGCCTGAGCGGCCGCCTGTCGTATCAGTGGCAAGGAGCCGGCACGTCTTCCGGCGCAGGCGGAGTGGCGGCTGGATGAAGCGGGGGCAGCGTCGAATGCAGCTTGACGCAATTTCGGCCGGCGCGCTTGGCGGCGTACAGCGCTTCGTCGGCGTGGCTGTAGGCGGTTTCGAAGCTGGTGCCCACGCGGTTCCAGCTGATGCCGACGCTGGCCGTGATCTGGCGGTCGATGGGCGCGGCGAATACCTGGTCCGCGATGGCGTCGCAGATGCTGGCCGCCACGCGTTGCGCTTCCTCCACGGAGCTGGTCGGCCACACCACCGAAAATTCCTCGCCGCCGACGCGGCCTATCGCCACCTCGGGACCAAGCAGCGACTGGAGGCACAGCACCACGGTCTTGATGACGGCGTCGCCGGCCGGGTGGCCGAAGTCGTCGTTGACCCATTTGAAGTGGTCGATATCGAGCACGATCAGCGCCATGTCGCCGCGCTCCAGGCAACCGGAGGCATGCTCGATCACGGCTGCGCGATTGAGCGCGCCGGTCAGCGGATCGTGGGTGGCGCGGTACTCCAGTTGCAGCGCCAGTTCGTGCAGCTGGCGGTTCATCTGGTTCATATCCAGTTCGGCGCGGTCGCTGCGGCGTATCAGGCGGCGGCTCTCGCGCATCAGGCGCTCGTAGTGGACGATCATCTCGGCCAGCGCGGCGCGGGCGTCGGCGCGCGGGTCGGCGTGGGCCGCCCTGGCGTTGGCCAGCGCCGCACTCTCCAGCGCAAACAGGTCGGCTTCTTCGCGGCCGGGGATGGTCATCATCAGTTGCTCACTGGGTGGTCGTGGAAGTCCAGCGCGCCGAAATCGTCCTGCAGCTCCTGGCCGAATTCGAGGATGGTGTCGTCGTCCTCGTCGTGGTACCAGTTCAGGCGCACCTGGTTGCCCGCCACGGCGGCCTTGTTCAGCGCGTCGAAGAAGGAAAACAGCATTTTGGTGCTGGAGCTGTTGAAGTAGGCCAGCGAGACGTTGACGGTGATGTTGGCGTCATTGCAGCCGTCCAGGTAGGCCTGCACGCGGGCGATCAGCGGGCCGTAGAAAGCGGCCGCGTTTTCGGGATAGGACTCGCCCTTGATCGACAGGGTGTCCTGGTCGAAGCGGAAGTCGATTTCCGGCGAGGTGGGCGAGGCGCTGATAAAGAGTGGTTCCATAACTGTTCCAGTACTGATTTTTTAAATGATCGCTTTGATGCAGAACACCGTGGTGTCCGGATCGTGCGCTTCCTGCACGAACTCGAACTCCAGCGGCTCGCTGGCGTCGCGCGCCATGGTCAGGAAGCCCAGGCCCGCGCCCTTGCTGTCGGCCGGCGTTTCATCGCGCAGCGCTCTCTTGTAGGCGGACTTGATCTCTTCCATGGTCATCGTGTGCAGTGGCTCCAGGCGGCTGCGGATGCGCTCCACGTTGGTGCTGTCGACCGGGTTGGCGCACAGCAGGAAGAAGCTGTCGTCCTTCATGCCGATGCAGAACGAGCCGCGGCGCATCTGGTTGTCGCTTTGTTCGTGCGGGGTCAGCGTGTCCGACGAGTAGTGCATGATGTTCTGCGACATCTCGACGAAGGACGAGAAGATGCGGCGGCGCGTCGGCCCTGCGGCGCCGGCGGTGTCCAGCCGCGCCTTGATGGTTTCGGAAATGGCGGCCACCACGTGTTGCGAGAAATAGCCCACGTAGAAAAAGATGATGTGGCGCTTGCGGGCCACGTCCCAGAAATCGTTGAATTCTTCGTACAGCAAAATCGGCGCTCCTATGGGCGGAAACAGAAAAAGGTCAGGTCGTCGCGGCGCGGCTGTTCGCCTTGCCAGGCCTGGTAGTCGGCCAGCATGGCGTCGCTGACGTCACGCGCGCCGGCGCCGCGCTGGGCCAGCATCACGTCGCGCATGCGGCGCTTGCCGTAGGCGATTTCCTTTGCGCCGCCGATCTGGTCGATCAAGCCGTCGGTGGTCAGGAACAGCAGGCTGCGTTCGGGGATGGTGATGGTCTTGTTGGTCCAGGCGTAGTCCAGCGGCGTGTCGACATAGCCCACGCCCATGCGGTCGCCGTCCACCGTCTGCACCGCCTGCTGGTCCGGGTCGAGCTGGAACAGCGGCAGCTTGGCGCCGGCGAAGTGCAGCTGGCGGCTGGCGTTGTCGAACCACAGGAAGGCGGCGTCCATGCCGTCGTTGGAGGCTGCCGCACCGTGCTGGCTGTGGCGCTCGTCGACCTGGCCCAGCATGCTCTTGACGCCGCGATTGACTTCGGCGATCAGCGCGGCCGGATCGCGCGGCCCCAGTTGCTGCAAGGCCTGCGCCAAAGTCGACGAGGAGATCAGCGTCATGAAGGCGCCCGGCACGCCGTGGCCGGTGCAGTCGGCGATGGCGGCGAACCAGCCGTCGGGGTAGCGCGCGAAGTGGTAGAAGTCGCCGCCGACCACGTCGCGCGGCTGCCATTCGAGGTGGGCGTCGCGCAGGGTCTCGGCCAGCGCCAGGTCGGAGGGGCGCAGCAGCGAGCGCTGGATCACGCTGGCGTAGTCGATGCTGTGCATGATCTGGCGGTTCTTCTCGGCCTGCATATTGGCCACCACGTTCATCAGCTGCAGGCCGAAGCCGACGCCGGCCAGGCCGCCGTCGCGGGTGACGATGAAGCCGTCGGCCAGCGCCTTCTCGCCCGATTCGACGGCGCGGAAGGTCAGCTCTTCGATGCTCATGGCGGCATCGACGATCAGCGGTTCCTTGTCCATGAAGGCGATGCAGCTCTTCTTGCCGTACAGCTCATGGTAGAAGGGCTTGGACATCTGCGACATGAAGATGTTGCGGCTGATGAGGCCGATAGGGCGCTCGCTTTCCAGCACCGGCAGGCTCATCAGGTCGCGGCGTTCGGTGAACAGTTCCAGCACGCCGAAGTTGCTGGTGTCGGACACCACCGAGACCGTCTCCACGCACAGGTCGGCGGCGACCGACAGACGAAAACGGGGCAGGTGCAAACGAGAGGCGTTGAACTCCACGGGCAGTTACCTTTGGTTGACTACAGTGCCGGTAATGCTAGTGGGAAATTGTTACGAGCCTATTACATCTTAACCAAAAGAAAAGAATGTTATCAGTCTGCGCATAATGACAACATGAAGCGCAGATGCTGGCTGATGGCGCCGCGTTCGGCTTCCAGGCGCGTCTCGGCGCTCTCTGCGGCGAACTCGTCGCGGATGGCGTGGCATTGCGCCAGCGTGGCGTCGAGCGAGCGCAGCATGCCGTGCAAGCCCGCCTCGCTGTACCAGATGTGCAACAGCTTGCTCAACGCGTGCAGGGCGTCTTGTTCGGATTGCAGCAGATCGGCGTCGGCGGAGAGGAGTGGGCTCACGATTTTCAGAGGTGGCGAGTGTGTCAAAGCAGTATATACGAATCCCTCATAAAGTTTCTCTTGAAAAATATCTATTGTTTCGTAATAAACATATAAGTAGAAGTTGCCGTACGGTAATAAGGCGGTCATATTTGCTGCGTATAGTCGGGTTTATCTTGTACGAACCGCACTTTTCTTATAGAAACGCTATGAAAATCCCTCAATTGAATACCGGTGTCCGCGTGATGGCATCGTTCGCCGCACTGTTGTTTTTAATGGCCTGTATGTCGGCGGTGGCGCTGTGGCGCCTGCAAACGGCCAACGATACGGCCTCCAACCTGGTCAGCGAGAAGCTGGCCAAGCAGCAGTTGACCTCGGAGCTGCTGGGCATGACGGAGCTGAACGGCTTGCGCGCCACCTCGATCGCCCGCAGCGACAGCCTGGAAGTGGGCGACATCTTCCAGGCCCAGCTGACCGCCGGCGACAAGCTGGCCACGGCCATGGAAGCCAAGCTGGCGGCGATGCCGGCGCAGGGCGCGGAGGCGGAACTGCTGCGTGCCGTGGCCGCAAAGAAGAGCGCTTATCTGGGCTTGCGCGCCGAGCTGTTCAAGCTGAAGGACAGCGGCCGCACGCAGGAAGTGAGCGATCTGCTGGATACGAAGATGGTGGCGGTGTTCCAGGCCTATACCGGCGCGCTGGGCAAGCTGCTGGCCTATCAGACGCAGCAGGCGCGGCAACTGGCCGAGCAGTCCGCCAGCCAGTTCCAGGGCAGCCGCGCGCTGCTGCTTGGCTTCGGCCTGGTGACGCTGGTGCTGGGCGCGGCACTGGCGGTGGCGCTGACCCGCAGCATCGTGCGTCCGCTGACGCGGGCCGTGGCGCTGGCCGAGCAGGTGGCGGCGGGCGAGCTGCATGGGGCGATCCGTCATGGCCGCAGCGATGAGATAGGCCAGCTGTTCGATGCGCTCAGCCACATGACTGCCCGTCTGGCCGATACCGTGGGCCGCGTGCGCGATGGCGCCGTGGCCATCGATGCCGCGTCGCGTGAGATCGCCAACGGCAATATGGATTTGTCGCGCCGTACCGAGCATCAGGCTGGCGCGCTGGAAGAGACGGCGTCGGCGATGGTGGAGCTGACTTCGGCCGTCAAGCAAAACAGCGGCAATGCGCGCCAGGCGAATCGCCTGGCGGAGTCGGCATCGGCGGTAGCGGGCAAGGGCGGCAAGGTGGTGTCTGAGGTGGTGCAGACCATGGCCAGCATCAACGACTACGCGCACAAGATCGTCGACATCACCAGCGTGATCGACAGCATCGCTTTCCAGACCAATATCCTGGCGCTGAACGCGGCCGTTGAGGCGGCGCGGGCTGGCGAGCAGGGGCGCGGGTTTGCGGTGGTGGCGTCCGAGGTGCGCAACCTGGCGCAGCGCTCGGCCAGCGCGGCCAAGGAGATCAAGCAGTTGATCAACGAGTCGGCAGAGCGTATCGCCAGCGGCAGCGAGCTGGCGCAGGCGGCCGGTGCGACGATGGAAGAGATCGTGCTGAGCGTGGAGAAGGTGACGGGCATCATGTCGGCCATCAGCGCCGCCAGCGCCGAGCAGGAACACGGCATCGAGCAAGTCAACGCCGCCATCGGCGACATGGACGATGTCACGCAGCAGAACGCGGCGCTGGTGGAGGAGGCTGCGGCCGCCGCCGATGCGATGCAGGACCAGGCACGCGAGCTGGCGCAGCTGGTGGGCTCGTTCAAGATTGAGGGCGACAAGCACAGCGTGCACAAGTTCCCGGTCGCCGCACCGCGCACGGCTTTGCCGGCGCCGATGCCGGCGTCGAACATGGGCAGCTTGCGTCGCGCAGCTTGACGGGCATCCGGCATGTAGAATGAACGCCCGACCATTCCGCGTTCACGCCATGAGCCACTGCCGCCGCATCCTGATTCCGATACCGCTGCACGACTTCGATCCGACCGAGGTGGCGCTGAGCTGGCGCATCCTGCGCGATGCCGGCCACCACATCGAGTTCGCTACCGTCGACGGCACGCGCGGCCATGCCGACCCGTTGATGCTCAGCGGCGAAGGCCTGGACCCGTGGGGCTGGCTACCGGGCTTGCGCAAGCTGCGCCTGTTCGGCCTGATGCTGCGCGCCGACCATCACGGCCGCCAGGCCTACGCCGCGCTGGAGCAGGATCCAGCCTTCCTCCAACCGCGCCGTTTTGAAGACCTGAGCGTCGCGCAGTACGACGGCTTGCTGCTGCCGGGCGGCCACGCCAAGGGCATGCGCCCCTATCTGGAAGACCGGATACTGCAAGCCGTGGTGGCGGAGTTTTTCGATAGCGGCAAGCCGGTGGCGGCAGTGTGCCACGGCGTGTTGCTGGCGGCCCGTTCGATCTCGCCGCGCACGCAGCATTCCGTGCTGTACGGCCGCAAGACCACGGCGCTGACGTGGAAGCTGGAACGCAGCGCCTGGGACTTGACGCGCTTCCTGGCCCGCTTCTGGGATCCCGGCTACTACCGCACCTACGGTGAAAGCAAAGGCGAACCCGCAGGCTATTGGAGCGTGGAGCAGGAGGTCAAGCGCGCACTGGCCTCGCCCGCAGACTTTATCGATGTGCCCTCCGGCGCACCGGACTATTTCCGCAAGACGGGTGGCCTGGTGCGCGACCGCGCCGGCGACGACCGCGCAGCCTGGGTGGTGCAAGATGGGAATTACCTGTCGGCGCGCTGGCCCGGCGATGTGCACACTTTTGCGCGTCGCTACGCCGCCATGCTGGCAGCGTAGCGACGGCCGCCTACATCTTGTACGACGCCTGCACCGAGATCGCGCGGGACGCCATCGGCAGGTCGTGCGGCAGCGTCAGGCCCGGCGCCGGACTCGGCTCGCGCACGTCGGCGTTGAAGGCGTTGCGCAGCGCCAGCGCGAAGTTCCACTGGTTGCGGCCGTTGCGGGTCGCCAGCGTGAAGTCGACAGTGGTGTAGTCGGCGATCACCGGACGGGCGTCGCCGAAAGCGCGCTGGCGGCCAGCCACCCAGTTCAGCTGCGAACCAGCCTGGTAGCCGCTGGCGAAAGCCCAGTCGGCGCGGCCGAAGGCGTGGTGGCGCGGCGCGTAGCCGGCGTCCGCATGCGTGGCCTGGTCGGTCGAGCGCTGCCAGGCGTAGTTGCCGGACAGGCGCAGGTCGCGTGTCACCGTCCAGTTCGATTCCAGTTCGACGCCGCGCCCCTTCTGGTCGCCGGTGTTGGCGTAGGTGGCGCCGGTGCCGGGGATCGGGTTGACCACGGTGCGGATGATGTTCTTCATATCGTAGCGATAGAAGGTCAGGTTGACGGTGGCGTCGGTGCGGGCCTGCCAGTTGAAAGACAGTTCGGTGGTGGCGTTGCGTTCCGGCTTCAGGTTCGGATTGCCGAGCGCGACCGGGTTGCTGATGCCGTAGCTTTCCAGGAAGGCCGGCGCGCGGAAGGCGCGGCCGTACAGCAGCTTGGCGGTCAGGTCGAAGCTGGCGTCCCACACCAGCGCCAGGCGGGGATTGGTGGTGCCGCCGAAGTCCGAGTAATGGTCGTGGCGCACGCCGGCCGTCAGGTTCCAGTCCTTGGCGAAATTCCACTCGTCCTGCAGGTACAGGTAGTCGACCTTGCGCCGCTGCGGCAGCATGAAGGGCGTGGTGCCTATCGTGTCGACCACCGCAGGCAGCGGGATCGGCGTGCCGTTGGGCGCATAGTTGAAGTTGCGGCGTTCGGTGGTGCGGTACAGCTCGATGTCGTCGTGGCCGGCGCCGATGCGTACGTGGTGATTGTTGAAGCCGCTGTAGTCGGCAAAGCCGGCCAGCCGGTGGATGCGCTCGAACGTTTCCGGCGCACCCAGCATGCCGTTCGGGAAGGTGCCGGTCGGGAAGGTCAGGCCGGGCGGCAGCAGCTGGTAGATGGTGCTGACTTCCTGCGAATACTGTTGGCTGCTGAGACTGGCGCCCAGGCCCCAGTCGCGGCTAAACTGCGGATCGGCCCAGGCCAGGCTGCCGGTGATGCGCTCGCCTTGCTGGCGGCCCACCGGGTCCAGCGCCGAGGCGATGCCGGCGCCGGTGCCCATGTCGTAGCGCTTCTTGTAGCCGAAGCGGCCGCGCCACTGGCCGTAGATCAGGTCGAGGTTGGCGTCGATCGCCTTGAGCTGGTTGTTGAGCGAGCCGGGCGCCAGGCTGGCGTGGGTCTTGAACAGCTTGTCGTTGCGGGTCTGGGCGTCGGCGTCGATGATGGCGTCGGTGCCGTCGGTCTTGCCGAGGCGGACATAGGCCGCCACGTCGACCGGGCCGATCTTGCCGCCGTGCTGCACCCAGCCGTCGTAGCTGCCGAAGGAGCCGGCGCGGGCGCCGAACTCGCTGCCCTGGGCTTCGCCCGGGCCCTTGGTGATGATGTTGATGACGCCGGAGAAGGCGTCGGAACCGTACAGCGCGGAGCCGGGACCACGGATGATCTCGATGCGGGCGATGTGCTCGACCGGATAGCCGCCCCAGATATTGCCCTTGTTGCCGACGTAGGCGGTGGTGATGGGCACGCCGTTTTGCAGCATCAGGATTTGCGGCGTGTAGGCGCTGACGATGCCGCGCACCACGTACAGCGGCGAGTTGCTGTTCGGCGTGCGGTTGACGTGCACGCCGGGGACGGTCTCCAGCACTTGATCGAGGTCGGTGGCGCCCATGGCGGCGATGTCGGCGGCGGTGATGACCGAAGCCACGGCCGGCGCGCGCCGCAATGCTTGCAGATTGCCGGTGGCGATGCTGACGCTGTCGCTGGTGCCGTAGACCAGCGCCAGTTCGTCTTCCTCAGTCACGGGATCGGCATGGGCCATGCCGTGGACTGCAACCAGCGGTAGGGTGAGTGCCGCGGTCAGGTACAGCCGGTGGGCGCTCAACGCTTTCAAAATGCTATCTCCTGTTACGTTTTTTTGATTCTAGCCTGCCGGTTATTGCTTATGTGAAAAAATTAACAGATTCGCGCGGCGACTGTTGTAGGTGTGTCGATATGGCGACGCACCAGTTCCGCGAATTGGTCTGCCGGCACGGCCGGGCTCAGGTAGAAGCCTTGCAGCAGATCGCACTCGCGGCCCTTGAGGAACTGCAGCTGGGCCTCGGTCTCCACGCCCTCGGCCACCACTTCCAGGCGCAGGCTGTGGGCCAGCGCGATGATGGCGCTGATGATGGCGGCATCGTCGGCGTCCTGCGGCACGTCGCGCACGAAGGAGCGGTCGATCTTGATGATGTCCACCGGGAAGCGCTTCAGGTAGGACAGCGAGGAATAGCCGGTGCCGAAGTCGTCGATCGACAGGCGCACGCCCAGCGAGTGCAGGCGGTGCAGCGCGGCCAGCGTGTCCTGGGCGTTTTCCATCAGCGTGCTCTCGGTGATCTCCAGCTCCAGCAGGTGCGGCGGCAGGCCGGTGTCGGCCAGCACGGCTTCGACCGAGGCGGTGAAATCCTTTTGCAGCAGCTGGCGCACCGACAGGTTGACCGCCACCCGCATCGGCGGCAGGCCGGCGCAGATGAACTGTTGCAGCTGGGCGCAGGCGGTGCGCAGCACCCAGTCGCCGAGCGGGTTGATCAGGCCGGTTTCCTCGGCCAGCGGGATGAAGTCCACCGGCGCGATCATGCCGCGCGTGGGATGGCGCCAGCGCACCAGCGCCTCCATGCCGATGATCTTGCCGCTGGCCAGGCAGGCTTGCGGCTGGTAATACACTTCCAGCTGGTGCTGCTGTTCCATGGCGCGGCGCAGGTCGCTCTCCAGCCGCACATGCTCGGAGATCGAATGCTCCATCGACGCTTCGTAGAACTGGAAGCCGGAGTTGGTGCGCTTGGCGCGGTACATGGCGCTGTCGGCGTGCTTGACCAGGGTGGCGACGTCGCCGCCGTCGTGCGGATACATGGCGATGCCGACGCTGGCGGTGACGAAGATGTCGTGGCCGTCGATCGGGAAGGGCGCCGACAGCACGCGCACGATGTTGTGGGCGGCCGTGGCGGCCGCGGCCGGGCTGTCGAGCTCGTTGAGTACGACGGTGAATTCGTCGCCGCCCAGGCGGGCCACGGCGTCGTCGGCGCGCACGGTGTGGCGCACGCGCTGGGCCACGGCTTGCAGCAGGCGGTCGCCGACATCGTGGCCGAGGTTGTCGTTGACGTATTTGAAGCGGTCCAGGTCCATGAACAGCACGGCCACCTGCTGGCCGTTGCCGGCGTGGCGCGCCTGCTCGATGCTGCTGGCCAGCAGTTCGAAGAACAGCGTGCGGTTGGGCAGGTTGGTCAGCACGTCGTTGTAGGCCAGGTGGCGGATGCGCTTCTCGGCGCGGTTGGCCTCGATGATGCGGCGCACCCGTTGCGACAGCACGGCGTAGTGGATAGGTTTCGGAATGTAGTCGCTGGCGCCGGCGGCGAACGCGCGCTCGACCGAGGAGTTATCCTGCAGCGCGGTAATCATCAGCACCGGCACGGCGCCGGCGTTGGGCAGTTCCTGCATGCGGGCGCAGGCGGTGAAGCCGTCCATCACCGGCATCATCGCGTCCATCAGGATCACGTCGGGCTGGAAGCGGGCCAGCATGGCCAGCGCTTGCGCGCCGTCGGCCGCTTCCTCGACGCGGAAGCCGTCGCGCTGCAAGGTGTGGCGCAGCGTGCTGCGGGTGCTGCGGTCGTCGTCGACCACCAGCACTTGCGGGCGGTCGTCGCCGGTTTGCGGAATGGCCGGGGTGGCGTCGCTGATCTCGGCGTGCAGGAAGGCGGCCAGCGCTTCGTAGTGGGCGCGCAGCGGCGCCAGCAGCGGTTCGATCTGCCCGGGCTGCTGCTCGGCGGCGAAGTGTTCGGCTTGTTGTGCCAGCTGGGCCAGCGTTTCGGCGCCGAAGTTGCCGGACGATCCTTTGAGCGCGTGGGCGCGGGCGCGGGCGGTGTGCATGTCGCCCGCTTGCACGGCTTGTTCCAGCTCGTCCAGGCAGGCCGGGGTGTCTTCCAGATAGGGCGTGACGGCGTGCGGCAGCGTGTCGCCCAGTACTTCTCGCAGCTTGTCGAACACGGCTGGGTCGACCGGGCAGGGAATGCCTGCGCTGCGCGGCGCGCTGGCATAAGGCTGGGCCGGCGCGGCCTGTAGCGCGGGCGTGCCGAGCGGGCCGCCGTGCGGCAGCCATTTCTCCAGCTTGTGGCGCAGCTCGACCAGCGTGATCGGCTTGGCCAGGTAATCGTCCATGCCGGCGGCCAGGCATTTCTCGGCGTCGCCGACCTGGGTGTTGGCGGTCATCGCCACCAGCGGCGTGCGACGGCCCATGGCCAGCTCGGCCAGGCGGATGTGGGCCGTGGCTTCGTAGCCATCCATCTCCGGCATGCTGCAATCCATCAGGATCAGGTCGAAGCGCTCGCGCTGCGCTGCGCGCACGGCTTCGACGCCGTCGGCCGCGAATTCGCAGACGCAGCCGTTCATCGCCAGCATGCCGGCGGCCACCATCTGGTTGGTGCGGTTGTCTTCGGCCACCAGTACGCGGAACTGGCGCTCCGGCTCGGCGGCGGCCGGGTTCAGGGTCGGCGTCAGCGATGGCACCGGCAGCGGCGCGGCCGACGGCGCGGCGGTTGGCGGGCGCATCGGCAACGGCGGGCCTGCCACTTGCTGCTGCGCCGGGCGGCACTGGATGGAGAAGGTGAAGGTGGTGCCACGGCCGACTTCGCTGTCGACGCCGATGCGGCCGCCCAGCAGCTCGACCAGCTGCTTGCAGATGGCCAGGCCGAGGCCGGTGCCGCCGTAGCGGCGCGTGGTGCTCGGGTCGGGCTGCACATAGGCTTCGAACAGGTGGCGGCGCACTTCCTCGCTCATGCCGATGCCGGTGTCGCGCACTTCGAAGCAGAGGCCGAAATCGGCGCCCGGCAGCAGCGCGACGGCGATCGCCACTTCGCCGCGGTCGGTGAACTTGATGGCGTTGCCGATCAGGTTGATGAGGATCTGGCGCAGGCGCAGCGAATCGCCGGCGATGCGGGCCGGCACCTCGGGTGCGATGGTCCAGTTCAGGGCCACGCCTTTCTGCTGGGCCGGGCGGGCCACCAGTTCGGTCACTTCGGACAGCAGGGTGCCGAGGCAGAACTCGGTTTCCTCCAGCTTGAGCTTGCCCGCTTCCATCTTGGAGAAATCGAGGATGTTGTTGATCAGCGCGATCAGCGTGCGCGAGGAATTCCAGGCGACGTCGACGAACTCCTGCTGGCGCTGGGTGAGGCGGGTTTCCTTGAGCATGTCGAGCATGCCGACCACGCCGTTGAGCGGCGTGCGCACTTCGTGGCTGACGGTGGCGGCGAACTGCGCCTTCATCTGCGCCATGTTGACGGCGGCGTCGCGCGAGTCCTTCAGTTCGGCCTCGCGCTGCTCCAGCACGTTCATCATCTGGTTGAAGGCGTGCGCCATCTCGATCAGGTCGCGTGGGCCGGCCGGCGCGGCGCGCATGCCCGATTCGCCGGACTCGGCGCGGCGCATCAGCGTCGACAGCGCGTTGAGCGGGTTGATCATGTGGCGCGTCAGCAGGCGGCCCAGCACCAGCAGCACCACGGCGAAGGACAAGGTCAGCGCCAGGTTGCCCAGCAATAGCGACCAGGTCAGCTGCTTGAGCGTGTTCTTGGCGATCTGCACGTGGACGTAGCCGAGCAGCTGTTGTTGGTGTTCCTGCAGTTCGAACGGCGAGGCTTCGCTCTGGCCGCCGTAGACCGGCGCGGCGAACAGCCAGCCGTCGGCGGTTTCGCCGACCAGGCCTGCGTGGGAGGGCACAGCTCTGGACAGGCTCGCTTCGTCCAGCTTGGCGCCGTCCACCACCTTGGACAGCAGCACCTTGCGCTTGGCGTCCATGATTTGCAGCGCCGCCACGTCGGGGAAGGACAGCGTGGAGTTGACCACGTCGCGCGCGTTCTCGGACGAGTGGAACAGCAGCGCCAGCGTGCTTTGGCGCGCCAGGTTGTCGGCGATGCGTTGGCCTTGTTCGATGAAATAGTCGCGCATGCGCGCATTGGCTTCCCACGAGTTCATCAGCGCGGAAAACACGGCCAGCCCGAGAATCGCGCCGGAAACGATGACGGTGAGCTGGCGCTGGAAACCGGTACGGCGTAAGAAATTACGGACTATGTTAATCATCAGGGCTGCGGATAAACGAAATCGAAACTGCGCTGTTGCAATGCGCCCAGGTTGAGACCGATGTGACTGGCCGTGCGGAGATTGATGGCCGTCTGTAGCTCCCGCAACGGCACCAGCGCGCGGCGGCGCACGTCGCCGGCGATCACGCCCAGCGCCGAGGCGGCCAGCGTGCGGCCCAGCTCGACGTTATCCGGCACCATGGCGAACAGTGCGCCTTTCTTCACGTGCAGCACGTTGCTGGAAAATAGCGGCACGCCGCTGTTCCACGACTCGCGCAGCACCAGCGGCAGGATGGTGCTTTCCTCGACGGTGGTGCTGTCGTGCGGCAGCCAGACGGCGTCGTGGCGGTTGTCGGCGGCGGCGATCAGTTGCGGATACAGCTGGGCGGCGCGGGCCAGGTCGCCAGCCACGTGGGCTTGCAGCTCCAGCCCCTGCGCCTTGGCCGCCTCACGCGCCAGCTTGACCAGCCATTCGGACTTCTGCGGGTTGTAGACCACGATCACGCGCTTGAGTTCCGGCAGCAGCGCGCGCAGGCGCGAGAACAGCATGGCCGGATCGGGCGTCATGCTGATGCCCATCACGTTCTCGGCGTCGGACAGCAGCAGCACGCCGCCGGCCAGCACGGCGATCTCGCGGTCCAGCCCGGCGGTGGCGTTCAAGCCCTGGCGGCCCAGCGCGATCACGACCTTGGTGCCGTTGCGCTTGAGCGTGGCGTTCAGCTCGGCGGTATCGACCTTGGGATCGACCGGGTAGCTGCGCACCTTGAGCTTGGTGCGTTCCTCGATGCCCTGGATCATGGCGATGAAGGCGGAGCGGAACGGTTCCTCGACGTTGGGGTAGACCACGGCGATGGTGCCCTTGCCGATGGAGGCCTGCAATTCGGGGCGGCGTAGCTGGTCTTCCAGCTGGGCCAGGGTGACGGGGCGCACGTCGGCGCGCAGCGGCGATGGCAGCGGCAACTGGGGTGGTAACTGAAGCGGCGCTGCCGGTTCGATCAGCATGCCGCCATGGGCGACGCCGGCGCTGACCAGCGCGATGCTGGACGGCAGCACGCCGCCGCCGGCCTGCGCCGCACCGGCCACAGTCGCCAGCAGCAGGGCGCTGGCGCGTCTCCAGCGCCGTGGATTGATTGTTGTGTTTTTCATCAGACTATCTTTACTGCACTTCTACAGCGGCGCCAGGAATGACGTTATTAAGATGCTTTCATAGTATAAGCTGAGAATTTGCAATTCGGAAATAATATCGGCTGATGGCGGGCTCGTCCCTAGGGTTCGGGGAAGACGGCGTCGAAGCTCCGTTGTTGGCTGGAGACAAGATTGAGGCCGATGTGGCTGGCGGTGCGGGAATTGAGGGCGCTGCGCACCGCGCGCAGCGGCGTGACGCCGCGCTTGGGCTGCTCGCCGTTTTGCATGGACAGCGCCAGCGCGGCGAGGTCGCGGCCCAGCTGCACATTGTTGGGATACATGCCAAACAGCACGCCTTTCTTGACGTGCAGCACGCTGCTGGAAAACACCGGCACGTTGCGGCTCCACGACTCCTTCAGCACCAGCGGCAGGATGGTGGTTTCCTCGACGGTGGTGCTGTCCTGCGGCAGCCACAGCGCGTCGCGGCGGCCGTCGGCGGCGGCCAGCTGGGCTTCATAGGCGCGCGCGGCGCCGGCCAGGTCGGACGCTTCCAGCGCGGCCAGCTCCAGCCCAAGCCCGCGGGCGGCCTCGCGGGCCAGGCGGATCTGCGCCTCGTTGACGGCCGGGTTGTAGACCACGATCACGCGGCGTATGCCGGGCAGCAGGCTTTTCAGCATGGAGAACAGCAGGGCGGGGTCGGGCGTCAGGCTGATGCCGTTGAGGCGTTCGGCGTCCGGCGACGGGCCGACGCCGCCCACCACGACGGCCTGCGCCGGATCCAGCGTGCCGGCCGCCTTCAAGCCCTGGCGGCCGAGGGCGATCACCACCTTGCCGTTCCTGAGCATGTTGCGCAGTTCGCTCAGGTCGCTGGCGGACGTCAGCGCGATCGCGCGCGGCCTGGCCTTGGATTGTTCCTCGATGCCCTGAAGGATTTCGGCGAACACCGTGCGATAGGGATCGCCGATGTCGGGATACAACACCGTCAGCGACTGGGCGCAGGCCGTCCCGCCGAGTAAGCTCAGCAGCAGGACCAGCAGACGGGCAACGACGCAAATGGTGAATCGCACAATGATAGTCGCGGCTATGTAAGAACAGCGGAAGTGTATCCTTTGCTAACGATTCTACCTCCATAGATAATTTCAATGTAGAGCCTGAAAGCGCTTCCAGTTGATATAAACTAAGATTCTTGCAACACATATTTAACATTGATCCATGCCTGCCTCCAAAACGCCGATCCGCACCCCGCCCATGTTCAATCTTGCGTGGCCTTTGCTGGTCGAGTTGGGGCTGGCGATTGCATCGAGCGTGATCGGCACGGCGTTGGCCTCGCGCATCTCCGACGCCGCCGGCGGCGCCTTCGCCATCGCCAGCCAGGTGTCGGCGACGCTGTTCATCCTGTTCCGCATCATCGGCGCCGGCGTCAGCGTGGTGGTGACGCAAAACCTGGGCGGCGGCCAGCGGGCGGCAGCGGACCGCGTGGCCTGTGCGGTGGTCGGCGCCAGCACCTGGCTGGGCGTCGTCACCGGCCTGATGGCGCTGCTGGGCGCGCACGGCGTGCTGCACCTGCTGAACGCGCCGGCCGAAGTGCTGCCGCTGGCGGCGCCGTTCCTGCAGGCGCTGGCGCCGGCCATGCTGCTCGACGCCTGGAACGCCTCGATGGCCAGCGTGATGCGCGCCCATCTGCGCACGCGTGACACGCTGGTGGTGCTGGTGATCATGCACATCAGCCACCTGGCGCTGGCGATACCGCTGATGCACGGCTGGGGCCCGATCCCCGCCATGGGCTTGCCCGGCTACGCGGTGGCGCTGGCGATCAGCCGCGCCATCGGCCTGGCGCTGCACCTGCTGATGTGGCGCGTGCACCTGCACATCCACGTGGCCCGCGACGACTGGTGGCGCCTGCCGCGCCGCGAACTGGGGGCGGTGCTGCACATCGGCCTGCCCGGCGCGGCCGAGAACATCGCCTGGCGCCTGGCCTTCATGGTCAGCGTTGCGACGGCGGCGGAGCTGGGCGCGAGATCGCTGGCGACGCAGGCCTACGTGTTGCAGCTGATGGGCGGCGTGATGATGTTCAGCATCGCCACCGGACTGGCGGTGGAAATCGTGGTCGGCTATCTGATCGGCGCCGGGCGACTGCGCGAGGCGCATGGCGTGGTGCGGCGTTCGCTGGCGCGCGGGCTGGTGGTCTGCGTGCTGATCGCCGCCTGCGCCGCGCTGCTGGGGCGATGGCTGCTGGGCTGGTTCACGCAGGACCAGGAGATCATCGCGGCCGGCGCCACGCTGTTGTGGATCACCGTGCTGCTGGAGCCGGGCCGCACCTTCAACCTGGTGGTGATCAACGCGCTGCGCGCCGCCGGCGACGCGCGCTTTCCCGTGATGGCGGGCGCCTTGTCGATGCTGCTGGTGCTGGCCGGCGGCAGCTGGCTGCTGGGCGTGGTGCTGGGCTGGGGCTTGCCCGGCGTGTGGATCGCCTACGCCGCCGACGAATGGATACGCGGCCTGATCATGTGGCGCCGCTGGCAAACGCGCGCCTGGGTGCCGCACGCGCGCGCCTCGCGCAAGCGGCTGCGGCCTGTCATCGTGGTCGAAGGCTAGGCCAGTTCGGCAAAGCGCCCGGTGATCCAGTCGATGAACACTCGCACGCGGTTGCTCAGGTGCCGGTTGGGCGGATAGACCACGTGGAACGGGTAGGGCGCCGGCTGCCAGCTTTTCAGGATGGGCACCAGCGCGCCGCTGGCGATGTGGTCGCGGGCGATGTAGTCGAAGGTCTGGATCACGCCCAAGCCGGCCAGCGCCGCCGCGAAGTGGGCATTGCTCTCGTTGATGCCGATGGCGTGGCGCGGCCGTATCTCCAGCTTCTGGCCGGCGCGCGCAAAACTGGCCGGCACCGGCCGCCCGCTGCGGGCGGACAGATAATTGATGAAGCGGTGTTCGCCTTCCAGCTCGGACGGATGGCGCGGCGTGCCGTGCGCCGCCAGGTAGTCCGGCGTGGCGCAGGTGATCCAGGCCGTCTTGCCGATCGGCCGCGCCACCAGTGACAGGTCGGTGACGACGCCGCCCCGTATCACGCAATCGACGTTGTCGCTGATGAGGTCCACGTGGCGGTCGCTGACGCCCAGGTCGAGCTGGATGCCGGGATAGCGTTCCAGGAATTCCGGCAGCGCCGGCACGATGATGCGGCTGGCCACCGAGGAACCGGTGTCCACGCGCAGGTGGCCGCGCGGCGTGCCATGGGCGGCGCCGAAGCTGTTGTCGATGTCCCCGAGATCCTTGATGAACCGCGTGGCCTTCTCGTAGTACTGGGCGCCGTCTTCCGTGACGGCGACATGGCGCGTGGTCCGCTGCAGCAGGCGCACGCCCAGGTGCGCCTCCAGCGACTGCACCAGCTTCGTCACCGTGGCCTTGGGCATTTGCAGCGAATCGGCCGCCTTGGTAAAGGTTCCTGCCTCCACCACGCGGGCGAAGGTGCGCATTGCCAGTAGCTGATCCATGATTCCTCCTGTTTCGATTATACACACAGGGGAATAAAGCATTCGTCTATAGCTACTTTATCGAACAATGATACAGCCTTAAAGTGGCTGCACTCAACTCACTTTATGGAGCAGATCATGAAACTTCAAGGCAAAGTAGCACTCGTCACCGGCGGCACCTCGGGCATCGGCCTGGCAACGGCGCAGGAGTTCGCGCGGCAGGGCGCCACCGTCTACGTTACCGGCCGCCGCCAGCCGGAGCTCGACGCCGCAGTCGACGCCATCGGCCACGGCGCCGTCGGCGTGCGCGCGGACAGCGCCAATCTGGCGGACCTGGATCGCGTGTATGCGGAAATCGGCCGCCGCTCCGGCCAGCTGGACATCCTGTTCGCCAACGCCGGCGGCGGCGACATGCAGCCGCTGGGTGCGATCACCGAGGAGCATTTCGACCGCATCTTCGGCGCCAATGTGCGCGGCACCGTGTTCACCGTGCAGAAGGCGCTGCCGCTGCTGAAGGATGGCGCGTCGGTGATACTGTCCGGTTCGACGACGACGGTGCAGGGCACGGAGAACTTCAGCGTCTACAGCGCCAGCAAGGCGGCGGTGCGCAACTTCGCCCGCTCCTGGCTGCTGGACCTGAAGCCGCGCGGCATCCGCGTCAACGTCATCAGCCCTGGCCCGGTGGCCACGCCGGGCTTGGCCGGGCTGGTGCCGGCCGAGCATGTGGACGGCTTGTATGGCCACCTGGCCAGCCTGGTGCCGATGGGCCGCCTGGGCGATGCGGCGGAAATCGCCAAGGGCGTGCTGTTCCTGGCCTCCGCCGACAGCAGCTTCGTGAACGGCATCGAGCTGTTCGTCGATGGCGGCGTCGCGCAGATCTGAGGATAAAAAAAGCGCCGGAAATTCCGGCGCTTTTGCTGGTAGCGGTGCGGCTTACTGCACCGTGAGGATCACCTTGACGGTGTCGTCGACCTGCGATTTCTCGATGTAGCCGATGGCCTGCGGATCGGCCGCCACGGCTTTCTTCACCTCGGCGCTGGAGCCCAGTTCCTTCGGTGCGCTGGCCTTGCCGGTAAATACCAGCTTAGACCAGATGGCCTTGACCTGCGTGGAGTCCTTGTCCAGCACTTTTTTATAGAACTCGTTGCGCAGCGGGCCGTCGGTGTGCTCGATAGGCGTGAACAGCGTTGATTTACCAAGGAAGAACTGGGCCGCCTGTTCGCTGAACATGCGCGTGGCCGGATTCTTCGGGCTGACGATGACGACGATTTCCGCCGCGAATACAGGGGCCGCAGCCAGCCATACGCCTGCTGCCAGCAGCATTTTTCCGATAGTCGTTTTCATATGGGTTCTCCTTAGAAGACGAAATCGATGGCGGCGGCGTACACGTTGACGGTGCTGCCCGCAAAGCCCGGTTTGGGATTGAGGAAGTAGCCCGCGCCGTCGCGCGTTTTGATGCGGTCCATCTGCACCTTGAACGCGGCCGATTTGTAGAAGTCCCAGCGCACGCCGATGCCGGTGGTAGATTGCAAGCCGGATTTGATGGCCGCGTTGGTGCCGGCGGTCAGCGCGGCCAACGGACCCGCGGTCGGCATCGACGCGAAGTCGCGGATGCTGTCCTGCTTGACGTCGCCGTGCACGATGAAGGGCACGAACTTGCCGTAGCGGTAGCCCATCATGATGTACCAGGAACTGGTGTCCGGCACCAGGCGCGATTCGGTTTTGCGCTTCGCGTATTCGGCCTGGCCGATGATATTGTTGTAGTCCATCGTGATGCCGGCCGACGTGAAGGTGCCCTTGATGTCGGTGAGCTTGACTTCATTCGCCACCGAGGTCAGGCCGACTTTGTTCAGCGTGCCCACCAGGCCGGTGAGGCTGGCGTTGTCGTAGATGCCGAAGCTGGCCTGCGAGCGGCCGATGCGGTAGGTGAACGGGCCGTTCTCCACCAGCAGCTGGGTCGAGACCACAGGCTTGAAGTCGACGTAGTAATTGCCCGGCGAGCGCACCTTGGCGCGGCCGACCGCCGCCTGCGCGGTCACCGTGGTGTCGCCGAAGCTGTGCTGGTAGACCACGTCGCCGCCGTCGGCGTTATCGACCGTGACCTGGCGATACACCTCGTTCGGTGGACGCAGCATGGTGTTGGCGTAGCCGACGTTGCGCACGTCGGAGATCATGTACACGGGCAGGCCGATGCGGCCCACGCGCAGCGAGAAATCGTCATTGAGCTTGAACTTGGCGAAAGCCCATGCCAGTTCAGCGCCGAACTGGTCGTTGTTGCCATTTTTGCGGACCAGGCCTTGCGCGGTGAACGAGACGGTGTCGCTCCACTTGGCGGTGGCCTGGATGCCGAGGTTCGAATCGACGCCGGGGCGTGCGTGCTTGGTGACGCCGGATGCCTGGTTGACGCGGTTGAATTCCGCCTGGTCGGTATTGGACATCGTCAGGGCGCCGGTGCCGAAACCGCTGACGGTGATCGGCATGCCGTCCTGCGCATGGGCAGTGGTGGCGGCCAAGGCGCCGAGGACTGCTAAAGCTGTAATCGCAAGCTTGGGTTGTTTCATCGTGTACCCCTCCGTTGGTTGATGGCGCCGTTATAGGTTGTTGTGTGCGCCTTATTTAGTGTGGCCCGGGGAGGGGGGCTTGTGGGCGTTTTTGTGGAGAAATGTCACAATTGCGTTGTGCAAGGGCAACAAATTGCAAGATGGAAGCGGTATCATATGATGCAAACGGCAAGCTTGTCTAAAGGATGTGCTTGATCTACAGAGGGTATTCGGTGGCGGCCGGCGCGCCTTGTCCAAGACAGTCATGACACAATTCACGTCGGCCGCGGGCCACTTACAGGGCCGGCATTTTGCGGAAGCCGACGCCCAGGCGGTTCCAGGAATTGATGGTGTTGATGGCCAGCGTCAGGTCCACTTGCTCCTTGGGCGAGAAGTGGGCTTGCAGCCGTTCGTAGTCGGCGTCCGGTGCGTGGGTGGTGGAGAGCTGGGTCAGCGCCTCGGTCCATGCCAGCGCCGCCTGTTCGCGCTCGCTGAAGAAAGGCGTTTCGCGCCATGCGGCCACGCCGTGCATGCGGCGGTCGCTCTCGCCGGCCTTGCGGGCGTCGGTGGTGTGCATGTCGATGCAGAAGGCGCAGCCGTTGATCTGCGAGGCGCGCAGCTTGACCAGCTCCAGCAGCGACGGCTCCAGGCCCAGTTTGTTGACGGCCACTTCCAGCGCGATCATGGCTTTCATGGCGTCGGGGGAGGCGGTGTAGAAATCGGTGCGTGCGTTCATGATGGTCTTCCTTCAAGGTGGCTGGTGTATGCAGCCATTGTAGGAGGCCAATTACGGGACGGGAGAGGCCAATCCGGACTGAAAACACCAGTCCATTGCGGCGGTCCGGCATCAACGGTGGAAGTCGACCTGGAAGCGTACTGGCCCGACCACTTGTACTTCGTGCTCGATGCGCGGTTCGACCACGCCGGGATGATCGGGCGTGAGCAGCACTTCTTCGGCCGGTTGCGACAGGTCGGTGATGCGGTACAGCAGACTGCCTTCCAATATCGTGATGCGGCCCCACACGTCGGTGGCGGTGGTGTGGCTGCGTTGCAGCGCGGCGGGCACAGTGTGTTCGGTGAAAACTGGGCTGCTTTTGTAGTGGACGGCGGTGTCGGGGATGGTTTTCATGATTGCTCCTCACGGTGCATTTGCTCTTCCTGCGCGCTGGGCGACGGTGGCGGACGGCTCCTCGCCTCGGCCGATTTCGCCAGGCGAGAAAATCACATTGGCGGCGGCAGACGAGGCATCGAACAGGCGCTTGCGCAGCGACCAGATGAAGACAAACAAACCGGTGATCGACAAAATGAACGAAGACAGAAGTATGCTGACTGTATCCATGATGCTCCCCGGGGCTTAAACAAGCAAATAGAATACTACATTAAATATCGACAGAAGACAATCGATGAAATCGGGTATTGCTGCGCGGGGTCTAGCGGCCGGCGGCCGCGCGCTGGGCCGCCGGCAGGTTGCGGGCGATGGCGCGCAGCATCTGTTCGACGTCGATAGGCTTGGCGATGAAGTCGTTCATGCCGGAGGCGATGCACTGCTCGCGCTCGGACAGCATGACGCCGGCCGTCATCGCCAGCACCGGCAGCTCCAGTTTGAGTTCGCCGCGGATGCGGGCGGTGGCTTCGAAGCCGTCCATCTCCGGCATCTGCACATCCATCAGCACCAGGTCGTAGCGGTGGGCGTCGGTGCGCAGCAGGTCGAGCGCGGCGCGGCCGTTGTCGACCGATTCGATGCTGGCGCCGGCGTGGGACAGCATGCTCTGCGCAACCAGCTGGTTGATCGGGTTGTCCTCCACCAGCAGGATGCGCACGCCGTCGATGCGTACGCCAGCCGGGGCGCCCGCATCGGCGCTGGCGCCCGTGCTGGCGACGACAGGCGCCTTGTTCAACGCCAGCTGCAAGGTTTCGTTCAGGCGGGCCATGGTGACGGGCTTGAGCAGCACCGCGTTGGCCGCCTCGGCGCCCTCGGTGTGCAGCAGCTTGCCCTGGCCGAAGGCGCTGACCATCAGGATCACGGCGGGGCAGTTGTCCGGCATCGCGGCGCGGATCGCCAGCATGGTATCGAGGCCGTTCATGCCGGGCATGTCCCAGTCGACCAGCACCGCGTCGTAGCGGGCGGCGGCGCCGCGCAGCAGCGTCAGCGCCTGCGCGCCGCTGCCGGCCCGGTCGCTGCTCCAGCCGCGTGCGACGATGGTGCGGCACAGATAGTCGGCGCCCAGCGGATCGTCGTCGACCACCAGCAGGTGCTGTGGCGGCAGCTGCGCGCCTTGCGGCTGCGGCTCGTCCGCGCGCCGCAGCGGCACGGTCAGCGTGAAGGCGCTGCCGGCGCCGGAGGTGCTCTGGACTTCGATGGCGCCCCCCATCAGCGCGGCGATGCGGCGCGAGATCACCAGTCCCAGCCCGGTGCCGCCGAAGCGCCGCGTCATCGAGGCGTCGGCCTGCGAGAACGGCGCGAACAACTGCGCCAGCTGGTCGGGAGGTATGCCTATGCCGCTGTCGCGCACCGTGAAGCGCAGAGTGGCGGTACTGGCTGGGTCGCCATCGCCGATGCGCTCGACCAGCACCGATACCGATCCCTTCTCGGTGAACTTGATGGCGTTGCCCACCAGGTTGATCAGGATTTGCTGTAGCCGGTGGCCGTCGCCGAGCAGCGACTGCGGCACGTCGGCTTCCACGCCGATGGCCAGCTCCAGGTCCTTCTCGCCGGAGTTGACGGTCATGATGGTGGCGATGGCCTCCAGCACCGCTTGCAGCTGGAACGGCGCCGGCGCCAGCTCCATGCGGCCCGCCTCGATCTTGGAGAAATCCAGCACGTCGTTGAGGATGCTGAGCAGCGAATTGCCGGACGACCGTATCATCTTCAAGTACTTCTGCTGATCGGGCGAGAGCGAGGTGTTGTTCAACAAATGCGTCATGCCCAGCACGGCGTTGAGCGGGGTGCGGATCTCATGGCTCATGTTGGCGACGAATTCGGATTTGGCGCGGCTGGCCGCTTCGGCCAGGTCGCGCGCGACGATCAGCGAGCTTTCCGATTCGCGCAGCGCGGCGGTCTTTTCCTCGGCCAGCGCGGAGGCATAGGCCTGGCGCGCCGTCAGTGCCCGCACCACGCCGAAGAACAACAGGCTGATGATGGCGCCGGCCAGCAGCACGATGTGGGACTTCTGGCGGTCGATGGAGTTCTCGAACGCCGGAAGCGACGTGAAACGCAGCGTCCAGCGATGGTGCAGCAGCACCAGCGGCCGGGTGCTCAGATAGGGATTGGGATACTGCAGGCTGTCGTCGTCGCTGCGCTTGTTGTTGGCATAGAGGCGGGCCTCCGCCGTGGCGTCCTTGCCGTCGAAGATCTCCAGCTGGATCGCCTGGTCGGAAGGACTGAGCAGGCCGGCCATCATGTCGTCGGCGCGGATAGGGCTGTAGGAATAGCCTTGCAGCGCCGCCATGCGCTGCGCCGCCGTCGGCACAGGGCCAGGCGCGGCCGGCTTGCGGTAGATCGGGAAGTACATCAGGAAGCCGGGCCGGCCCTCGCCGCTGCCGTTCTGCACCAGCACCACCTTGGACGACAGCACCGGCTCGCCGGTGCGCGCGGCTTCCACCAGCGCGGCGCGTCGGATCGGCTCGGACATCATGTCGTAGCCGAAGGCGCGCAGGTTCTGGCCCTGGAACGGCTCCAGGTACAGCACCACGGCCGACATCTCGCCCAGGTTCTCGCCCGGCCGCGACCAGACGCGGAAATCGGGATAGCCCTGGCTGCGCACCTGGGCCTCCAGCGCGTCGCGGCCGGCGGCCGGCACCAGCGGGGCGTAGCCCAGCCCCAGCACGCCGGGGAAGCTGTGCTGCAGGTCCAGCGCGTCGGCGAAGTCGCGCCACTGGGCGCGGGTGGGCGCCGGCTCGGCGTTGAACAGCGCCCGCGCGCCGCGCAGGCCCGACTCGTACAACGCCATGCGGCTGGCGATGCGCTCGGCGATGTCGCCGCATTCGGTGTCGAACTGTTCGCGCGCGCGGCGCTCGGTGCTCAGCGCCACCAGGTGCCAGACCACCACCGTCAGGCCGACGCCGATCAGCAGCGTGGCCCATTGCGCGGCGCTGTGGCCGCGCACCGCGCTGTTCATGCGTTGACGCTCGCTGGCGTCGGCGCACAGCACCATGCCAATCAGACTGCACAACACGACGAAGCTGTCGAGCGCGATCAGCGCGTCGTTCAGCGTGCCCACCGCGAACGGCCCCAGGCCGCGGATGGTGCACCACACCGCGCCGCTGGCCGCCGCCAGGCACGCCAGGCTGGCGCCGCGCAAGCCGTGGCGGTACGAGGCCCAGCCCACGCACAGCATGAAGACGTAGGGCAGCCAGCCCAGGCCATCTTCGGCGGTGTAGCGGCGGCCGAAGATCCAGGCGATCAGCGCGGCCAGCGCGGCCAGCGACAGCAAGCCTTCCAGCGCGCCGGCCAGCCTCCAGCGCGGACGGCGCCAGGCCAGGATCGCCGGCGCCACCATCAGCACGCCGGCGACGTCGCCGACCCACCAGGTCAGCGCGACGGTGCCGTAGGCGGCGGCCGGCACCACGCCGCCGATCACCAGCGTGCTGCTGCCGATGCCGGCGCTGAGCACGCACATGGCCAGGGCGATTGTCGCGAATTTGTACACATCCTGCAGTTGGCTGAGCGGTCGCGCGCTGTCGGTGTAGCGCCGCATCAGCCATGCGCCGGCCAGCGCCTCCAGCGTGTTGCCGACGGCGATCAGCAGCGAGGCCGTCACCAGGCCGGTGTTCAGCGGCAGGCCGTTGGCGGTGAAGGTGGATAGGTTGGCGGCCAGTGCGCCAAGCAGGATCGCCGGCCAGGCCCGGTAACCCATCAGCAGGATGGCGGCGAAGGCGATGCCCGACGGCGGCCATACCGGCGTGGCGTTGGTGTGGGCGAAGGCCAGCATCAGGCTGGCGTTGGCGACCAGGTAGTAGCAGACAGTCAGCAGCACCAGCGCCAGCAGCGCCGGGCCAGGGTGGGGTGCTGCCGGATTGTCCGGTGTGGAGCCTGCGCGCATGGCAGATAGCTGGGTTGTCTGGGTGGCAATCACTATACCCTGAAAACCGGCGGCGCGATATTTGTTGGGTTTATGATAGCAGGACGTAGCCAACCGGCCTGCGACATGTAATACTTAAATTTCATCATTCTAGTGACTGTGCGCAGCCCATGGCGTTGAAACAGTATCTGCCGACCACTCTTAGATTCCGTCTCAGCGGGCTTGTCATGCTGCTGGTGTTGGGCGCCACCGTCACCGTGACGGTGGTTGCGTTGATGCTGGCCGAGCGCGATATGAAGGAAGTCATCGGCAGCCAGCAGTACGCCTTGTTGTCCGGCGCCGCCGCCCACATCGACGAACACCTGGCCGGCAAGAAGGCCATGCTGGCGGCGCTGGCCGAATCGCTGCCGGCGGCCACGCTGCGCGATCCGGCTGCATTGCGCGCCTATCTGAAGGCGCGGCCGACGGCGCGCGGCCAGTTCTCCTTCCTTGAAATCTACGATGCCGAGGGCCTGCTGACCGGCGCGCTGGAGGAGGCCTTGCCGGACCAGCCGTACCGCGCCGCCGGCCAGGAATGGTTCGAAACGACGCTGTCGCGGCGGCGCGGCGTGGTGTCGGCGCCGTTTGCCAGCAAGCTGGCGGGGGCGCCGACGGTGCTGATCACGGCGCCGGTGCTCGACAGCGAGGGCCGCGTGGCGCTGGTGCTGGCGGGCGGGATCAACCTGCTGCATTACGCGCCGTTCGAGTCGCTCAGCGCGCTCAAGCCGGGCAGCACCGGCTTCACTTTCATCATGACGGCCGAAGGCATCCTGCTCAGCCACCCGAACAAGGCGCGCCTGCTGCACAGTATTAACGAACGTCCCGGCAAGAACCGCGCGACGGAAATGGCGCTGGGCGGCTTCCAGGGCTGGACCGAGGCCGAAAACAAGGACCGCGTCAAAGGCATTTATTCGTATCGCCGCCTCCAGCATGCGCGCTGGATCGTGGCGGCGCGCTTCCCCAGCGACGAGGCGCTGGCGCCGCTGCGCGAGATGCGCTACGAGGCCGCCGCCGCGGCGACGGTGTTCGCCTGCCTGGCCGGCGTGCTGGCCTGGCTGGGCATCGCCCGGCTGCTGCGGCCCTTGCAGCGGCTGCGCCGCAACATCGCCGAGGTCAAGGACAGCCGCGCCGGCATCCAGGTGCTGCAGCTGGACCGCAAGGATGAAATCGGCGAATTGAGCGGCGCCTTCTACCGCCTGATGGCCGAGCGCGAGGCAGCCCAGCTGCGCACCTACGAAAGCGAGAAGCGGGCGCGCATCCTGGCCGACAACCTGCCGCTGCTGATCGCCTACCTGGACCGCGACAAGCGCTACCTGTTCACCAACGAGCACTATCGCACGCTGTGGGGTCTCGACCCGCAGGGCATGCTGGGCAAGAGCGTGACCGAGATCTTCGGCCAGGCCGCCGATCCCTGGCAGGGTGACCTGGATCAAGCGCTGAACGGCGGCCGCCTGCACTACGAGCGCGAGTTCGAGAGCGGCGGCCAGATCCAGCACTTCATGGTGGACCTGGTGCCGGACATCGACGCCGACGGCGAGGTGCAGGGCACGTATCTGATGGCGATGGATATCACCGACCGCAAGAACGCGGAGCTGATCCAGGCCGCCGGCGAGCAGCGCGCCGCCGCCGCCAGCCGCGCCAAGAGCGAGTTCGTGGCCAATATGAGCCACGAGATCCGCACGCCGATGAACGCGGTGCTGGGCGTGGCCTACCTGCTGGGGAACACGGAACTGAGCGCGCAGCAGCAGGAATACGTGGACATGATACGGTCCTCCGGCAATGTGCTGCTGGGGATCCTGAACGATGTGCTGGACTTCTCCAAGATCGAGGCGGGGCGCATGGAACTGGCGCCGTCGACGTTCAAACTGGACGAGGTGCTGGAGGCGGTGAGCACGGTGATGACGCCGAATGCCGCCGCGCGCGGCATCCAGCTGACGGTGGCCGCCGACGCCGCAGTGCCGCAGACCGTGGTCGGCGACGCCATGCGCCTGCAGCAGATCCTGATCAATTTGCTGGGCAATGCGATCAAGTTCACCGAGCATGGACATGTGGCGCTGCGGGTGGAGCGCTCGGCCAACGGCATGGCCGGGTACGCGGGCGACGCCGTCGGCCTGCGCTTCGTGGTGCGCGACACCGGCATCGGCATGGACCTGGAGCAGCAGAGCCGCCTGTTCGAAGCCTTCAACCAGGCCGACGCCTCGACCACGCGCCGTTTCGGCGGCACCGGCCTGGGGCTGGCGATCTGCCGCCGGCTGGCGGAGCTGATGGGCGGCGGCATCGCCGTCAGCAGCACGCCGGGCAAGGGCAGCGAGTTTGTCGTCACGCTGCCGTTCCTGCTGCCGCAGGCCGAAGTCGTGGCGCCGCCGGCGCCGGCCGACGAGCAAGCAGCGGAGCAGTGCCTCAAGGGCCTGCGCCTGCTGCTGGTGGAGGACCACCCGCTCAACCAGGTGGTGGCGCGCGGCATGCTGGAATACGCCGGCGCCAGCGTGGACGTGGCGGAAAACGGCCAGTTGGCGGTGGACCGCCTGCGCGCGCATCCGACGGACTACGACATCGTGCTGATGGACGTGCAGATGCCGGTGATGGACGGCTTCGCGGCCACCGGCGCGATACGCCAGGAACTCAAGCTGGACCTGCCCATCCTGGCGATGACGGCGGGCGTGATGCAGTCGGAGCAGGAGCGCTGCATCGCCGCCGGCATGAACGACTTCATCGCCAAGCCTATCGATGTCGAGCAGATGCTGGACATCATATCGCGCCATATTCCGGCCGGCCGCCGGCCCTGACACCCCTGCATTTGGCGACGGCGGCGTGCATTTCGCGCCGGCCGGCCGCATTTCGTCGCATCGTCCTCACCGCTTGCGGGGCGCTGGCTAGAGTGGAGCCTCATTCACTCACCGGAGCTCATCATGCGTTACACCAGTCTCGTTGCCGCCTTCCTGTCCACCATGACCCTGCTGGCCGCCACGCCATCGCAAGCGGCCGACCTGAAGATCACCGTCACCGGCGTCGCCAGCGCCGACGGCCAGGTGCTGGTCGCGCTGTACAACTCGGCCGAGACCTACCAGAAGAAGGCCTTCCGCGTGGCGGGCGCTCCGGCGGTGGCCGGCGCCATCACGATCGAGATCAAGGATCTGCCGCCCGGCGACTACGCCTACTCGCTGTTCCACGACGCTAACGGCAACGGCAAGATGGACAGCAACGTGATCGGCATTCCGACCGAGGACTACGCCTTCAGCAACAACGCCATGGGCAAGTTCGGCCCGCCGAACTACGAGGCCGCGCGCTTCACGCTGCCGGCCGCCGGCGCCGCCACCAGCGTCAACCTGCGTTAAGCGGAGGCCTGCCATGAGCGACCGCCGCCAATTCCTGTCCCGCAGCATCGGCCTGGCCGCCCTCGGCCTGACTTCCGGCGCCGCGCTGGCCGACGCCGACACCTACCGCCGCTTCCATCAGGCGCTGGCCCGCGAGCCCAGGCTGACGGCCTTCGCCGGCGCCGCCGGCGAGCTGTCCGGCGACGCGGTGGTCCACGGCCGCATGCCGGCCGATCTGCAGGGCGTCTTCTACCGCAACGGCCCCGGGCGATTCGAATTGGGCGGCGAGCGCTATCACCACTGGTTCGACGGCGACGGCTTCGCGCAGCGCTGGCAGGTCGGCGGCGGCAAGGTCAGTCATCGCGGCCGTTTCGTCGCCACGCAGAAGTTCGTGGAGGAGAGCGCGGCGGGCCAGTTCCTGTATCCGGCCTTCGGCACCTACATCGACCGTAAGCAGCCCAAGAACAACGACACGATGAATGCCGCCAATACCAACCTGCTGCCCCTTGGCGGGCGCGTGTACGCCCTGTGGGAGGGCGGTTCCGCCGTCGAAGTCGATCCGCAGACGCTGGAAACACGCGGCATCAAGACCTGGAGCCCGGAGCTGAAGTCGATGCCGTTCTCCGCCCACCCCAAGGTCGATCCCGACGGCGGCGTATGGAACTTCGGCACCATGCCGGGCGCGAACCTGCTGGTGCTGTACCAGCTGAGCGCCACCGGTGAACTCAAACGCAGCGCCGTCGTCAAGGTGCCGCAGCTGAACATGGTGCACGATTTCGTCGTCAGCGGCCGCCACCTGATTTTCCTGGTCCCGCCGTATGATCTGGTGGGCGGCGTGGACACCAGCTATCGCGAGAACCTGCACTGGGCCGGCGACAAGCGGCCCTTGCGCGCGGTGGTCATCTCCAAGGACACGCTGGAGCTGCGCCAGGTGTTCGAGCTGCCGGCGCGTTCGGTCTTCCACTTCGGGAACGCGTTCGAAGACGGCGCCTGTACCCGGCTGGACGTGGTGATGCATGACGGCGACATCCTGCCGGAACTGGGCCTGGTCATGCACGGCGAGCTGCGGCCGTTCCATGCGTCCGCCAGCACGGTGCAGGTGACGCTGGACTACGCCAGCGGCCAGGCGCGCGAGGCGCGTTTGTTCGGCGCCAGCGAGTTTCCACGGGTGGCGCCGCAGGTGGTGTCGGCGCGCCACCGCAAGCTGGCGGTGCTGGGCGTGGCGTCCGGCAGCAAGGACTACATCCTCAACACCGTCAACCTGATCGACATCGACAGCGGCAAGGCGGACAGCTACAGCTTCGGCGCCGGCTGGCAAGTGGAGGAGCACGTGCTGGTGCCACGGCGCGGCGCCCGCTCCGAGACCGACGGCTACCTGGTCGGCGTGGCGCAGGATTCGCGGCGCGCCCAGACCGTGCTGACGGTGTTTGATGCAAACAACATCAAAGCCGGTCCACGGGCGATGGCGAGGCTTTCTTATACTTCGCCGCTTTGCTTTCATGGTAACTTTCTGCCGGCATGACTAACTTGGGATACACGATGAATAACCGCAGCGAGGCAGGCATGGCCTCATTGGATGTCGCAGAGCCGTCGCTGGCGCATCCAATGGACCTGATCCCGTTCTTCCGCCGCTGGCCGGCGACGGCGCAGCGCAACCTGCTGTACACGCTGTTGTGGAACTGCGGCCTGGGCACGGTCCTGACGGTGCTGGAGATGCTGATGTCGGCCGACCGTCGGGCGTTGCTGGGAGATTGGCAGTGGGCGCTGGTGCAGGCGCACTGGCTGCCGATGCTGTTCATTTCGAACCTGATCGGCTTCCTGGTCCATGGCGGCACTGCGGCGACCAACGCGCTGACCCAGGGCTGGCCGGGCCGCGCCAAGGGCATGCCCCGGCTGCTGTTCAACCTTGGGCTGGTGCTGGTCAGCGTGCTGATAGGCCTGAGTGTAGGCACGGCGCTGCTGAACGGGCAGAATTTCTTTGACTTGCTGGGCAACCGCAGCGCCGTGCTGCAATCCGTGATCCTGGCGACGGTGATCGCGTTGCTGATGTACCTGGTGCGGCGCGGCGCCGAGCGCAGGCTGGCGGCAGCGCTGGAGAAGGCGCATCAGCAGGAGCTGATCGCCTCCACCGGGCGGCTGTTGGCGGAAGCGCGGCTGCGCGCCTTGCAGGCGCAGATCGAGCCGCACTTTTTGTACAACACGCTGGCCAATGTGGTGAGCCTGATCGGCCCGCAGCCGGCCAAGGCCCAGCACATGCTGGAGCGGTTCATCGACTACCTGCGCGCCAGCCTCGCGGCCAGCCGCAGCGAGGAAGCGACGCTGGGCTCGGAGGCCAAGCTGATCGCAGCCTATCTGGATGTGCTGGCGGTGCGCATGGGCGAGCGGCTGCGCTATCGCATCGACCTGCCGGACGAGCTGCGCCAGTTCGCGATCGCCCCCATGCTGCTGCAACCGGTGGTGGAGAACGCGATATCGCACGGGCTGGAACCCAAGGTGGAGGGCGGCGAGATCGTCGTCAGCGCGCAGGTGAACGGTGCGCATCTGCGCCTGCAGATCAGCGACACCGGCGCGGGCCTGGGCAGCGTCATGTCGGCCAAGCCGGGTGGAGGAGTGGGGCTGAGCAATCTGCGCGAGCGCCTGCGCAGTTTGTACGGCGCCGCCGCTCGGTTAGAATTACTGGAAAATCACCCCTGCGGCATGACGGTGCGCCTCATGCTGCCTTTGAATGCGAGCCTGACATCGACACACTCCGCGCCCTGATCGCAGACGACGAAGAACATCTGCGCGATTATCTTGAAGCTCAACTGAAAACGGCGTGGCCGGAACTGAAGGTGGTCGCCAAGGCCGCAAACGGCATCGACGCGCTGCGCCTGATCGGCGAGGAAGCGCCGGACGTGGTGTTCCTCGATATCCGCATGCCCGGCATGACGGGGCTGGACGTAGCGACCCGCCTGGTGGCGGACGCCAAGCCGCCGCACATCGTGTTCGTCACGGCCTTCGACCAGTATGCGGTGGAAGCGTTCGAGCATTCGGCGGTCGACTATCTGCTGAAACCGGCGAGCCTGGAACGGCTTGATAAAACCGTCGCCAAACTGAAAGCGGCGCTGCGGGCCAAGGAACCAGCGGCGACCGGCATCACGGCGGCGACGCTGCAAGCCTTGCTGGCGCAACTGGGCGGCGCGGCGACGGCACCGGCGCCGGTCCCCGCGCCGACGCTGCAATGGATACGCGCCTCGCAGGGCGACCAGACGCGTTTGATCTCCATCGACGAGGTGATCTACTTCCAGAGCAACGACAAATACACCAGCGTGTTCCTGGCCGACGGCGAGAGCCTGATCCGCACCCCGATCAGCAAGCTGCGCGAGCAGCTGGACGAGCAGAAGTTCTGGCAGATCCACCGCAGCGTCATCGTCGCCGCCCACCACGTGGCGGGCACGCGCCAGGATTTTCGCGGCCGACTGATGGTGCAGCTCAAGGGCCGCGAGGAGCAGCTGGTGGTCAGTCGTAACTACGTCGATCTGTTCCGGCAGATGTAGGCGCCAGCAGCCTGGCGAATGCGGCGTGGCCCTTGGGCGTAATGCTCACCACGCGCGAACGCGGCGCGCGCAGCACCCATCCTTCGCGCACATACATCGCCAGCAGTGCGGCGCCAAGCGCGCCGGAAAGGTGCGGCCGGCGCTGCGTCAAGTCCACGCAACAGCGGGCGAACGGGCGGCGGCTTCCCGTCACCGGCTCCACCGGCACGCCCAGCGCGGCCAGTTGCCGCGTGCCGGTTGGCGTTAGCTCGTAATCCTGGCCGGAGCCGGCCAGCCATCCCTCATCGAGCATGGTTTGCAGCAGCTGCACGGCGATCTGGCCGGCCAGGTGGTCGTAGCAGGTGCGAGCTTGCAGGAACTGCGGCGGCATGGCCCGCACCAGCGCGGGCGCAGGCGGCTGTTTGGGGCGGGTCGCCATGCTGAACGAGGCCAGGCCTTCGATCAGGTGCGCGGCCTCGCGGCTGGCGATGCGGAAGTAGCGGTGGCGGCCCTGGGCGTCGGCCTCCAGCAGCCCGCCGTCGACCAGCTTCGCCAGGTGCGCGCTGGCCGACTGCGCCGAGATGTTGGCCGCGAAGGCCAGCTCGCCGGCCGGCCGCCGCGTGCCGTCGATCAGCGTCCAGGCGATGGTGGCGCGGGCCGGGTCGGCCAGCAGGGCTGCGATCGATGCGATGTCCGGAGTGTCGTCCATAGTTCATCCCGCGCTGAATTATCAGGGCTACATCTTGCATCACAATGCGACCCACTGTCCACAACGAGGAGGGAAGCATGAATAAACAGCACACTACCGGCATCGCGGAACACGTGGGGCGCTATGCCGATGCCGTGGAGTCGCCGGCCGGCTCGCGCTGGCTGTACACGGCGGGCACGCCCGGCATGCGCGCGGATGGCACGCTGCCCGACGACATCAGCGGTCAAACGGAACTGGCTTGGTCGAACATCATGACGGCGCTGGACAAGGCGGGCATGACGGCGGCCGACATCGTCAAGATGACGCATTACCTGGTCAACCCTGCCGACCTGGCCGCATGCGTCGCGGTGCGCAGCCGCGTGCTTGGCGAGCTGCGTCCGGCGTCGATGCTGATGGTGGTGGCGGCCTTGCCCCGGCCGGATTTTCTGGTGGAAGTGGAGGTTGTCGCCGCGCGCGCCGCTACCTGACCAGCATGCTGCCGGGGGCGATGTGATAGGCGTCGTAGTAATAGCGCTTGTAGATCGCCGCGACAGCGCCGCTTTTCTGCATGTCGCGCATCGCCGATTCCAGCGCCGCCAGGCGCTCCGGCGACACCGCCTTGCGCGATACCGCGACCGCGCGCGGCGGGCCTTCGTCGACCATGCGGTAGGTGGCTTTTTCCACCTGGTCTGCCATGTGCAGCTCGGCGACCACGGCCTCGCCCTGGTCCTCGGGGATCAGCACCGCATCGATGCGTCCCAGCGCGAGCTTGTGGAAGTTGGCCTCCATGTCCTTGACCGCTTCCTTCCGCAAATTGCAGTCGTGTTCGATGCGGCGCACGTGCTCGGCGCCAAATTTGACGCCGATGCGCAGCGGCGCCAGATCGGCATACTCGTTGATGACGACATTGCTGCCTTTGCGTACATAGAACACGCGGTCGGCGCTATGTTCGCGATAAGGCGTCTGGAGGAATTGCAGGTAGGCGCTGCGGCGCGGCGTGTCGCGCACGCCGATCATGACATCGGCGTCGCCCTGTTCGAGCATGAACAGGCAGCGCCGCAGCGGGCATGGCTTGATCTGCAGCGTCATGCCGCTGCGGCGGGCCAGTTCGCGCATGACTTCCATGTAGGCGCCGCCGTAGACACCGTCGTTCTCGGTGGTCCACGGCAGTACCCTGTTAAAGGCGAGTACCAACGGGCGCTCCGCAACCGCTTCGGCATGCGCAGGCGCCGCCAGCGACGCCGCCAGCGCCGCTGCGATCAGGATGTGAACGCGCAGAATTTTACTTGCCCAGCACAGGTTTGACCTTGGCCGCCGCTTCCCTGGCGCGGCTGCGTGCAGTCTCAACGTCGTCGGCGGTGGCCAGCGCCACGCCCATGCGGCGGCGCGCGAACGATTCCGGCTTGCCGAACAGGCGGATGTCGGTGCCCGGCACGCGCAGCGCTTCGGCCACGCCTTCGAAGGCGATGCCTGCCGCTTCGTGCTGGCCGTAGATGACGGCCGAGGCGCCCGGCGCCTTCAGCGCGACGTTGACCGGCAGGCCGAGGATGGCCTTGGCGTGCAGTTCGAATTCGCTCTGTACTTGGGTCGCCATGGTCACCATGCCGGTGTCGTGCGGGCGCGGGCTCACTTCCGAGAACCAGACCATGTCTTCCTTGACGAACAGCTCAACGCCGAACAGGCCCAGGCCACCCAGGTCACCGGTGACTTTTTCGGCGATGTCGCGGGCGCGCGCCAGCGCCAGAGGGTTCATGCGGCAAGGCTGCCAGGATTCGACGTAGTCGCCCTGTACCTGCACGTGGCCGATAGGATCGCAGAACTGCGTCTCGACCTTGCCATCGGCGCCGATGGAGCGCACCGTCAGCAGCGTGATTTCGTAGTCGAAGTCGATGAAGCCTTCGACGATGACGCGGCCCGAATCCACCCGGCTGCCGGCGGCGGCGTAGTCCCAGGCGGCTTTGACTTCGGCGGCGCTGTCGATCTTGGACTGGCCTTTGCCGGACGAGGACATGACAGGCTTGATCACGCATGGGAAGCCGATGGCGGCGGTGGCTTGCTCCAGTTCCGCCAGGCTGCTGGCGAAGCGGTAGGGCGAGGTCGCCAGGCCCAGGGTTTCGGCGGCCAGGCAGCGGATGCCTTCGCGGTTCATGGTCAGCTGGGCGGCGCGGGCGGTCGGGATGCAGGTGATCTTGCCCGCTTTTTCCAGCGCGGCCAGGGTGTCGGTGGCGATGGCTTCGATTTCCGGCACGATCAGGTCCGGCTTTTCCTGCTCGATCAGCGCGGCCAGCGCGGCGCCGTCGGCCATGTTGATGACGTGGGCGCGGTGGGCGACCTGGTGGCCCGGCGCGTTCGGATAGCGGTCCACGGCGATCACTTCCACGCCCAGGCGCTGCAGCGCGATGATGACTTCCTTGCCGAGTTCACCGGAGCCGAGCAGCATGACCTTGGTGGCGGTAGGAGACAGTGGGGTGCCGAAAATGCGTGGAGTGTTCATGTAGACGTCCGGAATAGATAAAGGGAAAACGGTGGATGGCGTGCAGCCGCAGCGCTGCGCGGGCCGACTATATCAAACTGCGGCTATTTTGGACAGCCACCGGGCATTATAATAAGCTCAATCTTGGCATCGCATTAACCGGCGCTGTCTTGCGGGCGTTTATCGCCGCCCGGCCGCGCTTATCCGGCGTGGGCCGCGCCGGTCGCATGGCCGCCCGCGCCGCCGCGCCATCGGGCAAAGTGTGAGCATGACATTCCGTCATGGACATGATTAAGGACATCAGATGAAACCAATGCACGTCATCGCCGCGGCACTCGCCGCCACCTCGCTGTGGGTAGTCGCCGCGGAATCGACCAGCAAGCTGCCGGCGCCGTGGGTCTTGGCCGGCGGCACGCCAACTTCCTACCAGGTGGGGATCGACAACGTCGAAACCATCAGCGGCAAGGGCTCCAAGTTCCTGCGCTATGCACAGGGTGACGGCAAGAGCTGGGCCTCGCTGGGGCAGACGGTGTCCTCCCAGCGCTACCTGGGCCAGCGCGTACGCTTCCAGGCGCGTGTCAAGTCGCGGGATGTGAGCAATTGGGCGGGATTGTGGATGGGGGTCTACGGCAAGACGCCCACCAGCCTGGCCTTCTACAACAGCTACGACCAAGCGATAGCCGGCACCACCGATTGGCAAACCCGCAGCGTTACGCTGGACGTGCCGGAGGACGCGATGTCCATCAGTTTTGGCGTGAACAACGCCGGCACGGGGCAAGTCTGGATTGACGATCTGTCGCTGGAGATCGTGAGCAAGGACGTGCCGGTCGACGCCCCGCGCCGCGGCAAGCTGCCCGAGTCGCCGACCTTATGACTGCCGCCGTTGGCAGCAGCTATCAGGCCTTGATCCAGGTGGCGTCGAGCACCGGGCGGCAGAGGGTGCTCAGCGCGGTGTTGGCGGCCGGCTTCGTGCTCACCTGCCTGGTGCTCAAGGCTTACACCTTGCTCGCTTTGTTCGGCGCGATGCTGCTACCGGTGGGCGCCAGCGCCGCCAGCCTGCTGGCGGCGCTGGAAGCCGTGGCCAGGTTGCGGGACTGGCGCTTCCTGTGGCCCGCCTTGCTGGCGATGGTCGGCTTGTCCAGCTGGGTGGCTGGTCTGCTTTATCACGGAGGACTGGCGACGGTAGGCGTCATCACGCACAACGATTTGCTGGTGCAGCTGGCTGTCGCGGCGCTGGCCTTGCTGCTGCTGGCACCGCGCCTGTGGGTCGCACAGCAGCAGTCGCGCGCCTTGCTGGTGGCGCAGCTGAAGCAGGCCGCCTTGTCCGCCGACCTGAAGGCCTTGCAGGCGCAGATCGAGCCGCACTTCCTGTACAACACGCTGGCCAACACGCGCTACCTTGCACGCCACGATCCGGAGCGCGCGGTGGAGATGCTCGATCACCTGATCGGCTATCTGCATACCGCCTTGCCGGATCTGCGCAGCCCGATGTCCAACATGGCGCGAGAATGCGAACTGGCGGGGCACTACCTCGCGCTGATGGGCATACGCTTCGGCGACCGCCTGCAGTTCGAAATCGACTGCCCGCCCGAACTGGGGACGTTCGCACTGCCGCCGCTGATGCTGATGCCGCTGGTGGAGAACGCCGTGCAGCACGGCGTCGAGCCGCATCCCGGCAACGTGACCGTGCGGATGCTGGTGCGCAGCCGCGAAGGCGCACTGGTGGTGGCAGTGCGCGACAACGGCGCCGGCCCCGGGAAATCCGTGCTGGGCAGCGGCGTGGGCCTGCGCAATCTGCGCGAGCGGCTGGCGGCCCTGCATGGCGGCGCCGCCGCGTTCCGCCTGCAAGTAGCGGCGGACGGCTGGACCGAAGCCGAAATCACTTTACCGTTGGAGACCGCATAATGTCCCTGTCCTCGCATCGCCCACGCATACTGATTGCGGACGACGAGCCCTTGCTGCGCGCCGAACTGCGGCAATCGCTGGCGGCCCTGTGGCCGGAGGCCGAGATGGTGGCCGAGGCGGCCGACGGCTACGAAGCGCTGCGCCTGGCCCGGGCGATGGAGCCGGATGTCGCTTTCCTCGACATCCGCATGCCGGGCCTGAGCGGCCTGGAAGTGGCGCGCACTTTCGGCTCGCGCACGCATGTGGTGTTTGTCACCGCCTACCAGGAGCACGCGCTGGCCGCTTTCGATGAAGGCGCGATCGACTATGTGCTCAAGCCCACCGATCCGGTGCGGCTGGTGCGCGCCATCGAGCGGGTACGCGCGCGCCTCGGCACGCCGCCGCCCGATCTGGCGCGGCTGATGCAGCAGCTGTCGCCCAAACCGGCCGCGCCTTCATGGCTACAGGCGAGCGTCGGCAATGCGATCCACTTCATCGACTTGAGCGATGTGATCTACTTCTGTTCGGAGTTCAAATACACGAGGGTGGTCACGCCGCAGCTGGCCGAAGCCCATATCCGTACGCCGTTGAAAGACCTGGCCTCCGAACTGGAGGACGCAGGATTCTGGCAGATACACAGGGGATATGTGGTGGCGGCCAAGCGCATCGCCGCCGTCAGCCGGGATGCCGACGGGGCCTTGTGGCTAAGCCTGCGCGATCACGCAGACAAGCTGCCCGTGAGCCAGCGCTTCCAGCACCGGTTCAAGGGCATGTAGGGTCAGAACGAGTAGACCAGCGTCACCGACGTTTGGGTATCGGTGTTCTTTTTATCTTCCGGCACGTTGGTGTCGTTACGGACGCTGAACGCGGCCTTCATCTGCATGGTGCTGTTGATCTTGGTGCGCAGCGCCGTTTCGGCCAGCGAGTGGATGTTGGAGGTGCCGCGCTCCACGCTCAGGTTCTGCGTGAACAGGGCGGTATCGCTCAGCTTCCATTTCAGGTTGGCCGCGCCGCGCACGGTCAGGCCGCTCTCCGCTTCGCCGGTTGAACGCGTGCCGTTGAAATAGCCAGGACCGATTTCCACGTCCATGGTGTGTTCCGGCGTGGCGTACGTCTGGGTGCCATAACCGACGCCCACGGTGGAGTAGCGCGTGTAAGCACCGAATTTGTCGTTGACGTGCGTGGCCAGCGCGAACAGCTTGTCGTGATCCTGCAGCAGCTTGTACGCCGACTTGGCGGAGAACGAGTAGCGCTGCGCCGAACGCTCGCGCACTTTTTCGCCGTCAGCCTTGGTTACCTGCTCGTCCTTGAAGTAGCCGGCCAGGATGTACTCGTTGCTCCAGTCGGGCAGCTCCTGTTTCGCATCCAGCTTGCCGGTGACCGAAGTACCGACCGTATTACCGGAAGTGGAGATGGCGCCCAACTCGGCGGAGTTGTTCCAGCCGTGACCAGGGACGGAGTCCGCGGCGGCATAGCCGTGAACCAGGGAGAGGGTAAGGGCGGAGATGAGGAATATCGCTTTCATGCCGATATTGTACCTTAGACCAAAAAACAACGCATTCAAGCGGGCTCTGCCCGTGCGTGCGACGTCGTACAGATAGATATCCAAGCTTGCGAGAAGATTAATATACTTTCTTAAAGGATATCAATCATGTACGCCTCTCTTCGCGTCGCTCAGTGCCTGTTATGTGTTGGCCTCGTTGCCAGCACCGCCTATGCCGCCGCCGGCGTCAATCGCTGCGTTTCGCCCGACGGCAAAGTGCTGCTGACCGACGCCGATTGTCCGTCGGGTAGTCAATCCGACGTCAGCGACGACGGCGCGGCAGGCATCGCCATCAACAGCGGCGGGCCTGTGCCGAAGTCCGGCAACGGCTTTGAACGCGTGGCGACGGGGATGCCGGTCGCGCAGCTGCCGCGCAGCCCTTGGGCCGATCTGCCGCGCCCACTCGCACGCAAGACCATGGGCCAGGATGCGGGAACCCTCCAGGCGGCCTATCTCACCATGCAGATGCAGGACGAAATGCGCCGTCAACGCCATGTCGCCGCGGTGCGCTAACCAGGAGCCCATATGAAAACTACCACCGCAGCGGCTACGGCCGCCATGCTGTTCTCTTGCCTCGCACACGCCGACGGCAACGTCGCCTATCTCGCCGATGTCGCCTCCTTTGGCGCCGGCATGGGCGATTCCGCCGGCGCCATGTGGGGAGGCGGCATCGCGCGGCTCGACAGCGTGACCGACGGCGAATTCAATCCGGTCGGCCAGCAGTGGAATTACGGCTCCGTGTACTGGTCCGGCCTGGACACCGGCTTGACCATCACGCTGGCGCACACCGCGTCGGTCAATCGCCTGATACTGGAAGCCGACAACGGCGATAATTACCGCATCGAGTTCCTCGACCGTTCCAACGTCTGGCAATCGGCGACCACCGTCAATACCGACCAGTCGCCGGCGGGCCAGAACCTGTTCGGCGGCCCTCTGCTCACGCCGGTGGTGGCCAAGGCTTTCCGCATCACGGCCAATGGCGACAACCACTATTCGGTGGCCGAGTTCCAGGCCTTCGGCGAAGTGGTGGTGGACAATACGCCGCCCGGCGGCCCGGGCGTGCCGACATCGCCGGTTCCCGAACCTTCGAGTTTGCTGATGATGGCCGCCGGCCTGGCGCTGCTGGCCGCCCGCCGCATGCAGTTCGCCTACCTAGCCATCCCCAGGCGATAGCGTTCGGCGTCCCAGTCCAGCAATTCAGCCAACTGCGGCGCCGACAGCACGGTCAGCGCCGCACCGGACGGCTGGCGGGCGAGTATGTCGTAGTAGCACCGCAGCTGTGCCGTCCGCGCTGCGCCGAAGTCCCTGGCCGCAAAGACACCCACGCCGGCGATGAAGGCCAACCTGGTCTCCGCGCCCGCAGCCTGCGCGGCGGTGAGTGATTCGGCATCCGCATAACATGCCGCCTCCGCGCCGAGGAACACCACATGATCTGGGCATAGAGCCCATTCTGCCCCGAGCCGTTTGTACAGACGCGGATCGAGGGCCAACTGCTGTATGCCTGCATCGGGAATGATCGTCAGCTGCGTCATGTCGGCTGTCACGGCGCCTACCGGTGCGACCGGTTCGGTGCGCAGGCAGGTCAACAGTGCCGCAAGTGTCGCATCGACTTCGGCGACGTCGGCGCCTCCTATCACCACGCCATGATTCTGCAGGAAGACAATCTGCGCGTCCGGCTGCTCGCGCAATCGGGCCGCAATCGCGCTGGCCAGCGCCGATCCCGGCTTATGGTAATCCACCCAGCACCACGGCGCCGGCGCGGGGCCGGCGAAGTCCGGACGGACCAGATGCGCCAGGACTTCGACCGCGTGCAGATGCAGTACCACCGCTTGCGGCATGAGCGCATGCATCAGCGTCTCGATCGACGGCCGCAGTATGCTGCCCGCGAGCGCTCGCGGCGCGACATCGAAATCGCCGACGGCGATGGCGGCCCGCAAATGGGCCAGGTCGACCGGCACGAAGATGTCCGAACGCTGCGCCTCCGCAAGCCATGTGCCTGAGGCCTTGACCCACATGGTGTCGCCGTCCTTCCACGACGCGTTGCCGCCTGCGCCCTGTACCAGCAGGGGATCGGCGCCGACCCGCGCGCAGTAGGCGTTGAGTTCCGCGCGCGGGTTCAATGCGCCGTCCCAAGCCGTTCAAGCAGCTTGCGCACCTGGCCGAACTCCTGGAACACCGCATCGGCGGCGTTCTCGCCCTGGCCCTGCTGCACGCCGTTGTGCAGCTTTTGCAGCGTGACCGCGTCTATCCTGCGCCGCGCACCGCCGATGTCGTTGACCGGGTTATCGCCGATCATCCAGATGCAGTTGCCATTGGGCCGCACCTTTTTCAGCGCCAGTTCGAACTGCGCGCCATGCGGTTTGTCGTAGCCCGCTTCCTCGCTGGTGACGATATAGTCGAAGTAGCGGTCCAGGCCGAAGTAGACGATCTTGCGGAACTGGATCTGCGCGGTCAGGTCGGTGACGATGGCGGTGGGGATGCCGAGCAAGCGGATGTCGTCCAGCAGTTCCTTCACTTCGTCGAACAGCACCGCGTTGCTCAGGAAGGTGCGCCAATAGGTCTGCTCCAGGTCCAGCGCCACCAGCACCTGCGAGCCGAGTCCGATAATCTCCAGCATCCGCTGAAGGTAGAGCAGGCGGCTGTGCGACGCGGCCGTATCCTTCAGGCGCAGTTTGACTTCGCTGCGGGCGGTGGCGTAAGCCTTGTCGAAATCGTCCGGGTCGAGCGAGAAGGTCGCGGCCACCTTGCCGCGCACCGCGTTCATGGCCAGCGCATGGGCCGGGTCGTAGTGGTACAGCGTGTTGTCCGTGTCGAACAGGATGGCGTCCGGGATCTGCGTGAAGCGGTCGTCGTTGGATATTTTGATCATAATGATTTACCAGATTAAGCGTTTGTTCAAGGCTTGGTGTATGTGCGCCAATGCGATCAACTGCATCAGTCCCAGCGCGCCTTCGCGCCACTGCGGTACGGTGTCGAGAAACTCGGCAATGCGCGGGAACAGCGTGGCCGCCGCCATGGCGATATCCTCGCTGGTGGCTTCACCTTCGATGGTCAGGGCGATTTCGCTGGCGTCGTCGTCCATCGCCAGATCGACATGCAGGCCGCACACGCCGACCAGCACCCGCCGCAGCGACAGCTCGTTGAGGCCATTGCGGGACCGTACCAGCAGCTTGACGCGCGGCGCCTCGCTGCCGACCGGGTGCTCCAGCAAATCCGGATGGAGGGGCCGCAGCGACAGCACCAGGCTGGCGTGGCGGGCCTGCGGCCGCACGAAGCGGATCGAGTCCGGCTCGCGCTTGTCAAGCGATGAGCGTACTTTTTCGGCGCTGTGGCCGCGTTCCAGCACGTCGCGCTGCAGCTTGTAGTAGCGCCGCAGTCCCTCGTCGATATCGAGATAGATGCTCAGGTCATAGCATTCGCGCAGTACCGGCAGGTAGAGCGCATGCAGGCCGCTGGCGATGATGAAATCGTTGCTGCGCATGCGCTGCGGGCGGCTCATCTTGCCGCTGCCATGGTCGTAGTGGCGCGACAGGATGGCCTTGCCGTCGGTGAGTGCCAGCAGATCGTTGGCGTAGGATTCCAGGTCGTTGGCCATCGGGCTCAGATGAGTCATGACCTGCCACATCGGCTTGGCGCGGTCCCACAAGTGGTAGTCGTCGCCGGACAGGTGCGCCACCGAGTGCCCGCCGAACAGGCCGCGCAGCGATTCGGCCAGCGTATCCTTGCCGGCGCCGGAGTCGCCCGCGATGCCGATGACGAAGGGCTTGCGGCTGAAACGGAAGTAGTCGTTCGAGCTGACCGTCTCACGCCACATGCGCAGCGCCATCACGATGCCGACGGCGGTCATCATTGTGTGCGCCACCGGCGTCAATGACGCCAGCGGCAGCGCCGCCATGACGTCCGGCGGCAGATTGTCCAGCACATAGAGCGCGGAGAACCCTGCGGTCAACAGTACGGCCATCCTGCCGCTGGCGGCCTGGTAGAACACCAGCGTCGGCACGATCCACACGAACCAGCCAGGCGAAGCAGGCGTCAACAGCACCACCAGCAGGAAGCCCAGTCCCAGCAAGGCGCTGAACAGTTCGAAGTTCATGCGCCGCACGCGCCAGGCCAGGTACAAGGTGACCAGATAGGCCAACGGCATGACATATATGTCGGTGTCGGTGCCAACGTGCAGCGAGAACTGATAGACCTTGCCCATCTCCGGATTATTCAACAGCATCCGCAGCGCGGCGTCCGAGCACAGAAAGGGCAGGCCGAACAAGGCGCCAGCCAGCGCCGCACCGCGCGCGAAGGCGGGCAACTGCTGCTGCAAGGCGCGGTTGCGGGTCAGGTAGATCAGGAAGAAGGGCAGTGCCAGCACCATGCTCAGTTTTGCCGACACCGCCGCCGCACACAATGCGCCGGCCGGCGCCAGCTGCCGCCGCCGTGTGTAGTACAGCGCCGCCACCAGCAGCAGCATCGGCACGACGTCGTTCAGGCCCAGGCCATAAGTGGCCAGCAGCATGACGGGCGACAGCCAGTACAACGCCAGCAGCAGAGTGTCGCGTCCGGGCAGCATCCTGCTCAGCACCAGCAGCAACAGCAGGTCCGCGCCCAGCAAGCCCGCGCCGTAGGCATGGCCGATACCGATGCCGGCTGCCTTGGCCAGCAAGGCCATCGGCATCAGCGCCAGCCACATGACGTAGCCGTAAGGGAAAGCCGCCGGCGTGCCGCCCTGGGCGAGGAATACCGCCCAGGGATCAAGCGACAACTGGCTGGCGCTGGCGGACAGGAAGGGCGCGTACCACTCGGTTACGGCGTGCGGAACGATCAATGCCAGCATGGCGACCCGCAACGCCAGCCCGAATGCGAACAGCGGATGACGGAACAGGCGCATCATGTACCCGCCTGGTTTTGCCACAGGTCCGGCCGTTTGGTGCAGACCGCGTCGGCGACGATGCCGTGTTCGGCCAGCAGCGCCGCCAACTGGGCGATTTCTTCGACGCCGCGCCCCTGCAATTCCGGCGACACCAGGCATAGCTTGAATCCGGCGCCGCGCAAGCGCGCGGCATCGCCGCCGCTGAGCGGGAAATGGGTGAAGCAGTCGACCCACACCCAGTCTATCTGTCCGGCCAGCGTCAGCGCCGTGTCGATGGATTCGAATTCCGATACCCGCACCGCGCAGCGCCGCTCACCGGCCCTGGCCCACTTGACCAGGAAGGGAAAGGACTGGTCGAGGAAAAAGTAGTCGTCAATGCCGTGCCGGCGCAGCAGCGCGATCAGCGGCGCCTCCAGGCCTTCCTCCTTGACGTTGAGGATCAGCGTGCCATGGCGGTAGGCCGCCAGCCACGGTTCGAATTCCTCGCCGGGAGTCAATGCATCGTGATGGATGATGAGGCGTCCGCCGTCGCTGCGGATGTCGACTTCCACGCCGAAGTGCTCTGGCGTGTCGGCCAGCAGGGCCAGGGTGTTGCGGCGGTGTGAGATCAGTTTCATGGTTTCAGGGAGTCTTTCAATTGCAGGCTGAAGTCGACTGTGCGCCGGATGAATTTCCGCTTGGCCGCCCAGTTGACGTTCCAGTGCGAGACGCCATGCGCGCGCTCGCCGAAGTACACGGGAAACCGGTGTACCGCCAGTTCGGCGCGGCGCGCCTGGTAGTAGGCGTACAGGTCGAGCGAGAAGTCATCGGGCGCGTTGCGCCAGGTGTCGAAGAAGCGCTTCGAAAACATGGTTGGCTGGGCGTTGATGTCCCATAGCGGGGTGCGTAGCAGCAGCGTCTCGAAGGCGCTCATGCCGGCGGTGAACAGCACGTCGGCCAGCGGCCTGCCGTAACGGCGCCCCTTGACGAAGATATCGTCGCCATGGCGCTCGAACAGGGCCAGCCCGTGCAAGGCGTCTTGCGGGTCCGTTTGCAGGTCGGCGTGGGTCCAGCCGACGATCTCGCCGGTGGCTGCAGCCAGTCCCGCCAGGATGCCGTGGCCATAGCCCTGGTTGACTTCGACACGAATGCTGCGGCAGCCGGGGCAGGCAGGCAGCAGCGCGGCCAGCACCTGCGGGCTGTCGTCGGTTGAACCGTTATCGACCAGGATGATTTCGACGCCGTCCCGCAGCGCAAGCGGATAACAGCGTTTGAGCAGCAGTGGCAGGTTGGCCGCCTCGTTATAGCAGGGGATCACCAGCGAGAATCTCATGGCAGCTCCGTGCGGCGCGTATGGGTAAACACCAGCGTCTTCATGCCGATGAAGTTCAGCGTGGCCGATACGCCGGTCGCCGCCAGGAAGGCCAGGGGAACGGCAAGCGCGGGACCCGCAGCGCCCAGCATCCGCAGCACGACGGCGTTGACTGCGACGTTTGCGGCCAGCGTCGCGCCATACAGGATGGCGAAGCGCGCCGCGCTGCCGGGGGCAGCGGTGCGTTGGCTGAACGTCCAGTGGCGGTTGGCGCAGTAGGCGAACACGGTACCCGCCAGGAAGCCGATCGCCTTGGCCGGCGCGGTGGCCGCCAGCCCGGATGCCATCAGCGTGCGATAGACCAGCAGGTCCACCAGCACCGTCAGCGCGCCGACCAGCAGAAATACCGGAAGCTCGCGCCGCATCATGCCATCCTCCCGGGATCTGCAGGCGTGATGTCGCGGTAGCGCTGCGCCAGCGTCGCTACGGCATCGGCGGGAACGCGTGCATCCTGCTCCAGCGTGTACGGATGGCCGGCCCATTTGTGGAAGCAGGATTGCCAGTACTCGAAGGTGCGCAGATCGTCGGGCGTGCCCCAGGACAGGTAGTGGTCCACTTCGAACAGGCGACAGTCCAGCCCCATGGCGATGGCGTCGTTGATGCAGGAGTCCAGGTAGTACTCGCCGTTGACGCGGCCGTCGCGGGCGATCAGCGCTTCCACCAGGCGGCGCATGTCGGCGGCGCGGCGGAAGGTAAAGGCACCCAGTACGATGGCGTCGGTGGCGGGATCCGCCAACGGCGCCTTGACCGAGATGCGGCGTATCCGGCCCTGATCCTCGTCGATCCAGCCGAACATCTGCGGCCTGCGCATGGCGTTGGCGTTGCCGCGCACGCCCCATACGATCACGTCGACCTGCGGATCGTCGGCCAGCTTGCGGAACGCCGTCTGGTCGTACAGCATGCCGAAGTCGCAGGCGCCCACTGTCAACGGGCCTTGCGTCTCCGGAGCCGATTCGGCCAACGCATCGACGCCGGCCAACGCGGTGCAGGCCTGGCCTTCGCTGACCTGGGGCAGGGTGGTGATCACGGCGCCGGGATGACGCTGCCGCAGTTCATCGGCGATTGCGGCATGGCCCGGCATGTCGGCGCGCAGCACGAAGCAGTGCCGCAGCGCCGGTGGCAGATCATGCACGGCTTGCGCCACCATGGGCTGTCCGGAGACGTCGATCAGCGGCTTGGTCAACGCGTAGCCCTGGTCGGCGAAACGCTGGCCCATCCCGGCCATGGGCAGCACCAGCGCGCCCGCCGCTGGCATTGTCGCAGGCGCGGGCCGCTGCGTCAGGCGGGTGAAGGCGGACGACCAGCCACGATATTCGGCCACGTCCTCCGGCGTCCCCCACTGCATGAAGTGCTGAAGCGGATAGACGGCCACGCGCCTACCTGCCGCCAGCATCGGACGGTAGGCCAGGCTGACGTAATATTCCCCGCCGACCGTCAGTTGCTGCTCCATCGCGGCCTTGAAGGCTTCCTCCATCAGCCGTCCCGATGCAAAGTAGTAGCTGCCGCTGGACGCGTATTCTTCCATTCGGTTGTCGGTGTACGGCTGCTTCTCCTGGATCGCCTGCACCCACCCGTTTTGCTCGCGCATGTAGGCATAGTTGGTGCTGCCCAGCGTGTGCGGGTGGAACCCGCGATAAGCCGGAATCGCTCCGTCGCACTCGTTGATCGCGACGAACTGTTTGAAGTGCTTCCAGTCCCAGTAGCAGCTGAAATCGCAGTAGTTCACCAGCACCGGGCGCTCCGGGGCGATCATGTGCACGACCTGGAGCACCGCATGCACCGGGCCCAGTTTATGTGGCGCGATTGCGGCGATGCGCCCCTGCGGACACCAGTGGCGCAGCACTTCCTCCATGCGATAAGCCGGCTCGCGCAAATGCTCTTCGTTGCAGATGAAGAGGAAATCGGCGTCCACATCGAACATCTCGATGACATGGGCGATGATCGGCTTGCCGTCGATCTCGATCAATGGCTTGGGCTTTTCGTAGCCGGCTCGGCGAAAACGCTCGCCGAAGCCGGACATCGGTACGATGATCTGCATGGATCAGAGCTGGAACAGGTAATTGAGCTTGATGAAAGCCTTGCGACCGGTATGCAGCTCCAGCCCGCGCGTGCGTTCCAGCAGCGCCGGATTGCCCACCAGTTGCAGGTTCTCCTGGCGATCCGTATAGCCGACGAACAGCGAAGTACCGGGGCTGAGCAGATAGCTGAACAGCAGATCGGCTGTCAGCTGCTTGCCGCCGGAGAGCGCGGTAAGCTGGCTGTTGGTGCGCAGGTTGGTGTAGTCCAGGATCAGGTGGGCCGACAGGAAGCGGCTGTACTGATAATTGAACTTGGTGCGCGACAGCAGCTCGCGGTACACGCCGGTGCCCGCGCCGACGCCCGCCATGCCGCCCTTGGTGCGCAGGTCGTTCCAGAACAGCGTCTGTTCGACCCGGAACTGCGGATGCGGCGTGAACTTGATGTTGGCCGAGACGCTGCGAGCGTCGCCGAGGGCGGCCTGCGTACCGGCTGCCGGCACATAGTTGATCACATCGTTCTGGCCGACCTTGATCCATCCGTTCAGCCAATCGAACCATTCGGTGCTGGCGGCCAGCTGGTAGCCGTTCTTGTGGAAGCGCTGGCCGGCATACAGTTCGTGGGCGTCGAGTTTGTGGGCCTCGAAGGTGGTGGCGCGCAGGCCCTTGACGGTGTACCAGGCGTCGCTCGACCAGTCTTGCAGCTGGCCGTCGTGGTCCTTGGTGTAGAGAGCCTTGATGCTCGGCCCCGTGCTGACCAGCCAGGGGGCGTCGGTGAAGTTCCACATGTAGCTCGCTTCCTGGCCCAGCTGACGGATATCCGTGCGCGGGATGAAGGCCAGTTCGCTTTCGAAGCGGCGCGACACGTCGAGATAGGTGGCCGCGTAGTTGAAGCTGCGGTCGGTGCGGCGCAGTTCAGCGTAGGCCAGGCTGCCGGTGTTGTCCGGCGCCCCGTTGTCGCTGGTGCGGCTGCTGGCCGCCTGGCCGCTGGCCACCCAGTTTTCGTCCAGCTTCCAGCGCAGGTCAACCCCCGCGACGGTGTTGGCGTGGCCGGCGATGCGGCGGTCGGTCACCATCGCGCCCAGGTTCGAATCGGTGTCGAAATCGCGCTGGCCGCGCGCCACGGTGATGCTGGCTTTCTTGCCGTAGGCCGCGTCGCCAGGCGCCGCCAGCTTGCCCGCCGCCTCGTCGTTCATCAGCAGGCCGCCCAGCGACCAGTTGCCGGTGCGGCCGGTGATGCGCGCGCCCAGCTGCGGGTCGATGATGCGGCGCGAGAAGAACAGCTGCTGCGGCGTGGCGAAGAAGCCGGAATTCTCCAGGAAGAACGGGCGCTTTTCCGGGAACTGCACTTCATAGCGCTGGTCGATGATGACTTGCGGCTCGTCCGATTCGACTTCGCTGAAGTCGGGATTGAAGGTCAGGTCGACCGCGAAGGCATCGGCCAGCACGAACTTGGCATCCAGGCCGGCCTGGTTCTTGTTGTCGTGCTGCCAGCCGGGGCGCGCCGGATCGCGCTGATCGAGCGCGCGGCTGCGGCCCAGGTAGGCGTAGGGGTTGAGCTGGATGTTGCGGCCCGCCGAAACCGGGGCGGCGATTTCCGCAGCCGCCATCTGCGGCACAAAGGCCTCCTGGCGTTGAGTGATGTAGGGCCAGTACGAGAACTCGTTCAGGCGCGGCACGATGCGGCCCACCGAGACGCCCCAGTCCTGCACGTCGGCGCTGCGGAAGCGCAGGCTTTTAAACGGAATCGCCATCATGACGACGTAGCCGTCGGCGGTCAGCTTGCCGTCGGAGCTCCACTGGGTGTCGAAGTTGAAATCGTCGCCCACGCCCTCGGTGTGCTTGGCGTCCATCTGCACGCCGTACGGGTTGGCGTAGAAGCGGAACGAGCGCTGCTTGTCGTGGAAGGTGTCCAGGTCCAGCTGCACGGCGTCGTCGCCGGGTAGGTCTTCGCGGCGGGCGATGCGGGCGCGCACCAGTTTCGGATCGTCCTTGCAGACGAAGATGGCGTAGAAATTATGGTCGTCGTAGGACAGGTAGGCGCGCGTCTCCAGCGACGCCGGCTGGCCGTCGCCTGGCTGGAACTGGCGGAATCCCTTGACTTCGACGCCGGCATCGGCCGGGATGCCGGTAACGTAATCGGCCAGCACCGGCGCATGCGTGGCACGAGGAATGCGCAGTTTGTCCTCAGCGGCGGCCGAAGCGGTGACGAATATCAGCGCCGACAACAGGGAGCGGCGCAGGTGGGAAGAGGTAGTCAATTGCATCACATGGCTTTCATTGGTAGGAATCGGAACGCACCTGCGCCATGGCCGGCGCGGTAGCGGTGGTGGAAGCGGTATTGCGGCGTTGGGTGGCCTGGTCGCGCGCAGCGTCGTCGCGCGGACGCAGCGAGACCCATAGCCAAAGGCCCAGCGCCAGCACCTGGCTGGCCGTCGATACGGTCAGCAGCAGGGGGAGTTGCTCAGGCGTGGCCAGGCTGAAAGGCATGACCAGCGCGAACGCCAGCCAGAGCACGGCCAGTCCGGCGACGCGCTTGGCGTTGACGGCGACCGAGCCTGCCAGCAGGCACCAGAGCCATATCGCCGGGAACAGGCCGTAGTCGTCAGGTACGAAGGGGCTGCGCAGCGCCGCCAGTCCGAGCAGGGAAATCCAGACTGCGGCCTGGCGCTGGTGCGATGCGCCTTGCGCGCGCCGGGCCGCCACCACGGCGATCGCCACCAGCAGCAACGACCAGACCCACGCGACGGCGCCTACCATGTGATGATCCATGCCGGACAGCCCAAGCAGGCGCAGTTTGAATACCAGTCCCGGAACCGAGTCGTTGATTGCGGCGACGCCTTCCAGTCCGTCGAGCGCCAGCCAGCTCCACAACTCGCCGTTGGCGATGCGCGGCAGTTCGTAGGCGATGAAGTCATGGAACGGTGCGGCGCCCAGCAGCGCGAAACCGAGGCCCACGTAGACCAGCGACCATGCCACGCTCCAGCCCAGCGCGCGCCAGCGGCGGCCGAACAGCAGGTAGACGCACAGGATGCCGGGGAAGATCTTCACCATGGCGACGCTGAGCAGCGCTCCGCCCGCCATGTCGCGGCCGCGCTGGAACAGCAGCATGGCCAGCACCGACAGGGCCACCGCCGGAAGTTGGAAGTTCCCGGTTTGTAGCGTGATCAAGGTCGGCAGCGCTAGCCACGCGGCGGGCAGCAGCAGGGCGGCGCGGCGTCCGGCCTGGCCGCCGATCCAGCCGCACAGGGCCAGCATGGCGCCGGCCACCAGCGCGGCATCCAACGCGAACCATACCGCCCGCAGTTGCAGGAAGCCTCCGCCCAATGCGCCGATGGCGCGCGGCAGCAGCAGGAACTGCGGCGGATACAGGTAGGCGTCCAGCTTGAAGCGGCCTTCGTGACCGTCGTACGGAGTCTCCTCGAAAATGTTCACGCCTCCCTGCTTGGACAGTTCCGAGGCTTTCCAGTAACCGGACAGGCAGCTGTGATTGACGTAGAACTGATCGAACCAGATCGTCGAGGCCTGCGGGCGCTGAGGATCGGCCATGTAGACGCCGATGCCGGCGGTGCGCACCAATGCGGTCAGCGCCAGCAGCAGCCACAGGACGGACAGCAGGCGGCGGCCGTTGGAGATGCCGTCGAACTGCGCCGGCAGCCGGCGCGCCAGCCGGGGGCTAAGCAGCAGCGCGACCACCAGTGGCAGCAGCGCGAGCAAGGACTGCGGCGAGGATGGCGCGAACAGCGCGCTGCAGCCGACGGCGGCGAACATGCCGAACAGCGCCGCCAGCAATAGCGCGATCACGCGCCGTTCTATGGAGATGGAAACAGGTCGATTCATGGTTTGACTCCGATGGCGTAGGCCAGTCCGGCGCAGCACAGCGCGGCGATGCCGGCCAGCGCGGTGCGCAGCAGGCGTTCCTGGCGGTGCGAGCGTTCCAGCGCTTCGCCGTAAGGCATGGTGGAATGGGCGATCATGGTGTACAGCGGCAGCCAGCTGCGCGGCCACAAACGGTTCAACGCCAGGTCCAGCCGCTTGCGGGCGATGAACCAGGGCGATTGCACTTTCTGCCGCAGCTCGACGAAGTTGGCCTTCGACAGTTCGGCCAGCACGTCGGTGTGGGGACGGCGCTGTTGTTCGTAGCGGGTGAAGGCCGCGGCCAGATCCTGCGGGTGGTCCGCCAATGCCGCCATCAGCACGCAGCAGTCTTCAAAGGCGGAGTTCATGCCCTGGCCGTAGAACGGATAGACCGCATGGCAGGCGTCGCCCAGCAGCACGGCCCAGTCGCCGAAGCGCCATGGCGCGGTGCGGGTGGTGATCAGGGATCCGGTCGGATGGCGCTCCCACTGATCCAGCAGGCCTGGCAGCAGCGGCAGCAGGTCGGGGAAGTACTTGGCGAACAGCGCGCTGACCTGTTCCGGCGTACGGACGGTGGCGAAGCTCTCCTCGCCCTCGAACGGCAGGAACAAGGTCAGTGTGTGCGATCCATCCAGGTTGGGATGCGAGACGAACAGGCAGTGACTGCGCGGCCATACATGCAGCGCGGTCAGCTCGATCACAGAGCTGCCATCCGGACGGGCCGCCAGTGTGAGTTCCTTGTAGCCCCATTCCAGGTACTCCTGATGGTAGTCGGCGCGCTCGCCGTGCTGTAGCTCGCGGCGCATGGCGGAGAAGGCGCCGTCCGCGCCCGCAACCCAAAGCGGTTGCGCAACGACGTTTCCATTCGGGGTGTCGAATTCCAGCCTGCGGGCGGCCTTGTCAGCGCGTATCAGCCGGTGTTCGAAGTGCAGCCTGACCTGCGGATGCTGTTGCGCGCGGTCCAGCAGCAGGTGATTGAGTTCGTTGCGGTCGATGGAGTGGAGCACCTCGCCGGCATCCTTGCCGTAGGCCTGGTAGCGGGTGCTGCCGTCTGGCGCGTGAATCACGCGGCCGCTCATCACCACCGAGCGTGCCAGCACGTCGTCCAGCAGCCCGACCATGCGCAAGCCCTGCATGCCGCGCTTGGACAGGCCCAGGTTGATGGAGCGGCCGGCGCCGGCCGATTGGCGGCGCGGGTCCGGGCGGCGTTCGTAGAGGTCGACGCCATGGCCTTGTCGCGCCAGCGCCAGTGCCAGCAGCGAGCCGGCCAGGCCACCGCCGACGATGGCGATACGGGCGCTGTCGGAGGTCTGCGCGGGTGTCGTCGGCGTGGTCATGGGCGACCTCCCAGCACGGTGGCGCCGGCATCGGTCGTGACGACGGTGGCGCCGGCGGCGGCATCAACGGCGGCGGGCAGCAGCGCCAGCCTGACGTCGATGCGTTGTTCGACTTCCGCTTCAATGACACCGTCCAGTGCCTGTTCCAGCTTGGTGCTCGGCAGCGTGCCGGCCATGCGGTACAGGTAGGAACGCAGGAAGGCGGCGCGCACGCTGGCCGGATAGCCGGCCCGCAGCAGGAAGGGCAGGTCGGAATCGACCATGTGCCGGATGGCGAGCATCGGGATCGGGCTGCGCAGCGGCCGGAACTCGGGATTGCGCAGCCCTTCGCTCTCATTGGCCGCGTGGAATTCGCCCAGCATCAGGCCCATGTCGACGAAGTCGCGCTTCAACCGGTACTGAACCTCGTCGACCACGGCGGCGCCTTCCGCGCCCAGGTTGGGAAAGACCACCATGAAGGCCTTGTTGATCGCATCTGGTCCACGGGTCGGTTCTGTGGCCAGGAACAGATCGCGGTATTCGCTGATGATCGCGCTGATCTTGTCCAGGCTCAGATCGCGGTCGGTGATTTCCGCCAGCCAGATGCTGTCCTGTAGCAGCGAGACAGGCACGAACGGACACACCGCGCCCTTGCGTCCCAGTTCCGGGTGGGGGCGGGCCAGGAAGGCGCGCACCCAGTCCATCACTTGGGCCAGCGGCGTGCCGCCCGGGTATTCGCGGTCGACTTCGGAAACGCGCATCAGGCGTGGAGATGCAGCAGGATGGGCTGCGGTCTCCGCGCGGGCCGCCGCCATCGGGCAGGTCGCCTGCGGCTGCGTGGATTGAGGATCTTTTTGAGTCATCATGTCACCATCGTGGGAAGTTGTTATGCACGGTTGTCGGAGTTAAGTTCATGCCGGCTCGCGATACGTTGTGGTTGCCGGCGTCCGCGCCGTTTCTGTTTGCGCCGGGCCGCTGATAGCGTCCGGCAGTTGTTCGACCTGGCGTATCGCCTTGATGCAGTAGGCCGCCATGGCGACCGCCGCCATCAGCAGACCGAGGACGATGAACATCAGGCCTATTCCGCGACCGGGCCCGGTGCCGATCAGCAGTCCGACCGAGCCGGCCAGCGCGCCGTTCTGCGCCAGCATCGGTTCGAACAGGTGTTCGGCCAGCGGCCCGGCGAGGCAGTACCCGAGCGGCATGGCGGCTTCCGACAGCAGCCTCTGGATCGCGAAGCAGCGGCCTTGCAGTTCGGCCGGCACCTTGCTCTGCCAGATGCTGTCGTTGGAGGCGCTGATGGCCGGCAGCACGGCGAACATCGCGAAGCCCGCCGCCGTCACCAGCATGAACGACGGCGCCAGCCCGTGCACGGCGATGGCCAATCCGGCCAGCACCGAACAGCCCAGCATTCCATGGATGCGGCGGCGCGGGCCGCCGGTCACGGTCATCGCCAGCCCGCCGAGCAGCAGGCCGGCGCCGCCTATGCCCATCTGCAGCCCCAGTCGCGCCGGATCGGCGAACGACAGCACCAGCGGGGTGATGGCGATGCTGGCGATCCCGAACAGGAAGTTATTGACGCCGAAGACCGACAGCAAGCCAAGCAGGCCGCCGCGCTGGCGCACGTAGCGGAAGCCGTCACCGGCCTCGCGCCACAGGCTTTCGCCACCTTCGCTGCGCTCTGGCCGTGGCACCCGGGCCAGCACCAATGCGATGGCGCCGGCGAGGAAGCTGGCGGCGTCGATCAGCAATACGCCGTGCAGGCTGAAGGTGGTCACGAGCACGCCGGCCAGCAGCGGCCCCGCCACCTGTGCGACGGCGGCGCCGGTTTGTACCAGGCCGTTGACGCGGGTCAGCTGGTCGCGGTTGGCCAGCAGCGGAATGCTGGCCGAGTAGGCCGGCGCCAGGAAGGCATTGGCCACGGCAGTGACGGCGACGGCGGCGTAGATATGCCAGAGTTCCAGACGGCCGGCGGCCAGCAGTCCGGCCAGCGATAGCATGGTGGCGGCCGACAGCAGCTCGCAGCACAGCATCACGCGCCGCCTGTCCCAGCGGTCCACCAATGCGCCGGCCAGCGGCGACACCAGCAGCGCCGGTACCGACATGGCGACGAAGATCAGCGCGAAGCGCGTCGTTGAACCGGTATCCTGCAAGACCCAGATGCCCAGCGCGAAAGCCGACAGGCGCGAGCCGACGCCGGAGATCAGCTGGCCGAACCAGATCAGCAGGAAGTTGCGCAGTCCGGAGTAGCGGCTCATGCTGCGGCCTCGTTCCGGCGCGGCGCCGGCAGGAAACCACGCTGCTGCATGAAGCCGATATAGGTCTCCAGCAGCGAGCGGTCGGCCGGCGGGCAGACGGTGCCCAGTGGCGCTACCGCATCCATCGTCGCGCTGCAATCGAAGCCTGGCTCGCGCGCGTCCACCTGCTCCGGGAACAACGGCGCGAATGTTGCCAGCGCATTGTCGCGGGACCGGGCAGCGGCGTCCTGCAGTGCGGTCCTCCAGGCGCCGTAGTCCGCCTGGTCCACCGCGTAGCCGGCGGCGCGCAATGTCGCCACCAGTTCGCCCAGCGTCATGCGGTGCGGGTTGAGGAAGTGGAAATTGCCATTCTGGTCGCCTGCGCCGAGCGCCAACTGGACGATCGCGCGGCTGACGTAATCCACAGGCGCCATGTCGAAGCCTTCGCCGTCCATGCGCGGCGCCAGGCCCAGTTGCACGCAGCCCTTGATCCAGGAACTGAAATAGTCGCCCAGATTACAGCCGCCGGTGCGGCTGTCGCCGGTGATGCGGGCCGGCCGGTAGACGGCGACAGGCAGGCCGCGTGCACGTGCCGCCAGCGCCAGTTGTTCGGCCACCCACTTGCTTTGGTTGTAGCCGCCTTGCTGGCCTTCCGCCTTCGGTGGCGCGGAGCTTTCGCGGACGGTAGCTTCCAGCTGGTCTTCGGTGACGTACACGCCCAGCGTGGAGACCAGGTGCACCGGCTTGAGCCGGATGCTGGAGGCCAGCCGCAGTACAGCCAGCGTGCCGCCGGCGTTGGCTGCCGCCAGGCTTTCGTATGGCGCGAGGAAGTTGACCTGGCCGCCGTTGTGGAAGATCACATCGATACGTGCCGCCATCGAGGCGAAGGTGGCTGCGTCCAGTCCGAGGTCCGGCGCGGCGAGATCGCCTTGCAGCGGCAAGATGCGCCGCTCGTCGCCGTCACGCCACAAGCCGTAGCTTTGCAGGTTGGCGCGGATGCGCTGCACGCATTCCGACGGCGTGGCGGCACGCACCAGGCACACCATTTCGGCGTCGGTGGCGTCGAGCAGGTCGCGCAGCAGATAGGCGCCGAGGAAGCCTGTCGCACCGGTGATCAGTACCGAACGTGGCGCGGCGCGTGGCGCGGTTGGCGGTGCGGCGCGGGCGGGCACTATATCGTCTGGCAAGGCGGCTTGCGCTGCCAGGTCCAGCACCGGCGCGGCCACGCCGGCGCGCAGGTCGTCGACCAGCTTGGCCATGGCTTCGATAGTCGGCGCGGAAAACACTGCGCTGAGCGGTACCGTGACGCCGAACGCCTGGCCGACCCGGAATACCAGCGGCAATGTGAGCAGCGAGTCGCCGCCGACGCTGAAGAATTCGTCGTCCACGCTCAGTTCTTCGCGGCCCAGCAGTTCGCGCCACAACTGCATGATGGCGGCTTCGGTGTCGGTGGCCGCAGGTTTGAGCTCGCGCGCTGCCACTTGCTGCGCCGATGGCGGCGGCAGGGCGCGACGGTCGATCTTGCCGTTGACGGTCAACGGCATCGTGTCAAGCCGATGGTACAGGGATGGCTGCATGGCGTCCGGCAGGCGGGTGGCGAGGTAGCCGCGCAGGTCGGCGACACTCAGCTCCGGTCCGGCGACAAAGTAGGCCAGCAGCCTGCGGTCTCCCGGCGCCAGTTCGTGCACGGTCGCCACGGCCGCGCTGACGCCTGGGCATGCGCAGACGGCGCTTTCCACTTCGCCCAGTTCGATGCGGAATCCCCGCAGCTTGACTTGATGATCGCGGCGGCCGATGAAATGCAGCGTGCCGTCGGTATTCCAGCGCGCCAGGTCGCCGCTGCGGTACAGTCGCGGGGCTTCCGGGCCGCCGGCATGGACGGCGGCCGCGAACGTGTCGGCGACGAAGCGCGTTTCGTTCATGTCCGGTGCGTTCAGGTAGCCCAGCGCGACTCCGGCGCCGCCTATGCAAAGCTCGCCGATGACGCCGCGCGGCGCCAGTTGGCCATGGCTGTCCAGGATATGCACCTGCACCCCGGGCAGCGGACGGCCGATGGGCAGTTCGGCGCCGTCGAAGCCGGCGCCGTCACGGGTGCTGAGCATGGCCGCGCAGACGGTCGCCTCGGTCGGGCCGTAATGGTTGGACAGCGTGACGCGCCCGCCGGTCAGGCGCGCGAAACGGCGCACCTGCGACAGCGGCACGGCTTCGCCGCCGAACATCATCATGCGCAGTCCGGGCAGCAGGCCGTCGTCGTGCCGCGCCTGCGCGTAGCCGTCGGTCCAGCGCCGCCACAGGGCCGCCGGGGCGTCGATGGCGGTGATGGCGTGCAGTTCGCAGAAATGCTCCAACTCGTGTGGTCCCAGTTCGTTCGGCGATGGATGAAGCACCAGTGCCGCGCCGGACGCCAGCGCCGGGAAGATGTCGCCGACGGAGGCGTCGAACTGCAGCGACGGCAGCATCAGCAGGCGCTGGCCGGCAAAGTCGTGGCGTTGCAGGAAGGCCTGCGTCAGGTTGATGACGTTGGCGTGGCTGACCGCGACGCCCTTCGGCGTTCCCGTGGAACCGGAGGTGTAGATGACGTAGACGGCGTCCGTCGGCGCGACTGCGACCGCCGTGAACTGCGGACCGGCTGCTTGCATGGCGGACGCCACGGGCAGGCCGCGCGGCGCTGCCAGCTCAGTGGAACGCAGGTGCAGCGTGCCTGGCGTCAGCAGCGCCAACGCCTGCGAGTCTTCCAGCATGAAGCGCAGGCGTTCATCGGGATGCGACGGATCGAGGGGCACGTAGGCAGCGCCGGCGGCGAGGATGGCCAGCAGGCCGATCATGGCTTCGGCGGAGCGGTCGGCCATCAGCGCGATGCGCGTGCCGGGCCCCGCGCCGAGCGTCAGCAATCGTTGTGCTGCTGCGCTGGCGCGCTGCGTCAGTTCGGCGTAGGTCAGGCTGTGGTCATCGGCTACGACGGCGATGGCCTGCGGAGTACGGGCGGCCTGCGCCGTGATCCAGCCGTACAGGTTACCGCCGTCCGGCGAGGCCAGTACCGCAGCGGCGGGGCCGCCGTCGGCCAATGCCAGCAACTCCTTGCGCTGCGCCTCGTTCAGCAGCGGCAGCTGCGACATCGGGCAATCCGGGTTGGCCAGCGCCTGCTCCAGCAGCGTCACATATTGTTCGCCCAGCCGCTCGATCGTGGCGTGGTCGAACAGCTCGGTGTTGTAGTCGAATGTCGCGAGCAGGTCATCGTCCTGAGCCGACAATGACAGCGTCAGTTCGAAGCGCGCCGTGTCGATACCGGTGCGCAGCGAGGTGGAGTCGAGTCCATGCAGCTGCAACGGCGGCTCCTTGCCTGGCTGTAGAACGAACATGGCCTGAAACAGCGCGCTGCGTCCAGGCACCCGCTCCAGCGATAGCGCATCGACGATGCGCTCAAGCGGTGTATCGGCGTTGCTGAAGGCGTCGAGGCAGTGGCTGCGGGTGCGTGCCAGCAGCTGGCGGAAGGACGGATCGCCGGACAAGTCCCCACGCAGTGGCAGCGTGTTGGCGAACAGGCCTATCACCGGCTCGAATTCCTCTGCGCCGCGATTGGCGAACGGCGTACCGAGCACCACGTCGTCCTGGCCGGCGTGGCGGCCGAGCAGCGACTGGAAGGCGGCCAATAGCGCCATGAACAGCGTGGCGTGTTCGGCGCGCGCCATCTGTTCCAGGCGCTCGACCAGCGTTTGCGGCAGAACCGACAGATGGGATGCACCCTGCGTGCCCAGTACGTCGGGACGCGGTTTGTCTGTGGGAAGCGCCAGCAGGCCACTGACCCCAGTCATGGCGTTGCGCCAGAAGTCGACCTGGCTCGCCAGCTTTTGCTGTTGCAGTTGGCCGGCTTGCCATTGAACGATGTCCGGATAGCGGACAGGCAGGGCGGAGAGCCGGCCGTCCAGCGGCTGGCGGCAGATCTCGGCGTTGTAGCATGCTTGCAGTTCTTCCTGCAGAAGGCCGCAGGACCACGCGTCGCCGACGATGTGGTGCATGACGACCATCAGCACATGGTCCTCATGTCCGACGCGCGCCAGGCCCACGCGCAGCAGCGGCGCCCGCGAGAGATCGAAGGGCCGCGTGTTCTCCGACGCCAGCAGTTGCGTAATGCGCAGTTCCTGCGCGGCTGGCTCCAGCATCGACAGATCGTGACGCTCAATTTCCAGCGTTGCCGACGCCTGGACGGTCTGCACCGGCTTGCCGTCGACCTCTCCGAAACTGGTGCGCAGCGCGGCATGGCGGGCGATGATCGCGTCGAAGGCTGCGGCAAGTGCCGCCTCGTTCAGCGCACCGCGCAGGCGGTAGTGTTGATACAAGTTGTAGGCGCCGCTGCCAGGCTGCAGCCGCTCGAAGAACCAGATGCGTTGCTGCGCCGGGGCTTGCGGGAAGGGGATGCCGTCTGCCACCGGTGCGAGCTGGCGCACCGCTTCGGCGATGGTGGTCGCCGTCGCGGCGGCGGGGGCCGCGCCGCGCAGTCGCTGCCGCAGAAGCTCCCGCTGCTGCGGGGTCAAACGCGCCAGGCGCGCATCGAGCGGCGCCGCTGCGCCGCCGCTTGCTTGATCGTGAGTCATGGGGTTTCCAGTGCGCCGCTCAGCAGCGCTTCGATATGTTCATCGGAGAGGCCTTCGAGCTGGTCGAGCATGCCGTTCAATGCGCTGTCATCGATTCCATCCAGCCGGTCGCGCATCAGCAGGTCGGCGAAAGCCGCCACGCTTGGCGCTTCGAACAGCGTGCGCAAGGCCAGTTCGGCGCCCAGGCTTTGCTGGATCCGCATCATCAGGCGCGTGGCAAGCAGCGAGTGGCCGCCCAGCTTGAAGAAGTCGTCGTCGATGCCGACCTGCGGCAGGCCGAGTACTTCCGCCCACAGCCCGCACAGCACTTCTTCTTCCGCGTTGCGCGCGGCGCGATAGCCGGCGGTCGCGCTGGCCGAGGCGTCGGGCTGGGGCAGGGCGCGGCGGTCGATCTTGCCGTTCGGTGTCAGCGGCAGCTGCTCCAGGTGCACATAGGCCGATGGCAGCATGTACTCCGGCAGGCGCGCGGCGGCGTGGTTGCGCAGGTCGGCGGCGGACGGGCGCGCCGTACCGTCGCCGGCATCCAACAGGTAGGCGACCAGGCGCTTGTCGCCGGGACGGTCTTCGCGGCAGATCACCACGGCCTGGCCGATGGCGGCATGCTCCTGCAGCACGGACTCGATCTCGCCCAATTCGATGCGGTAGCCGCGCAGCTTGACCTGGTTGTCGATCCGGCCCAGCACTTCGATGCGGCCGTCGCGGGTGCGGCGGGCCAGGTCGCCGCTGCGGTACAGCGTGCCGCCGGGGACGAAGGGGTCGGCGATGAATTTTTCCGCCGTCAGCTCGGGGCGGTGCAGGTAGCCGCTGGCGACGCCGGCGCCGCCGATCAGCATTTCGCCCGGCACGCCGGCCGGCAGCAGCTGCATGTTGGCGTCGACGATATAGATCTGCGTGTTGGCGATCGGCTGGCCGATGGTGATCGGCTCCGCACCCGGCTGCACTTTCTCCAACGTGGACCAGATGGTGGTTTCGGTGGGGCCGTACATATTCCACAGCGCGCCGGTGCAGGCCAGCAGGCTGTCGGCCAGGTCGCGCGTCAGTGGTTCGCCGCCGCTCAGCGCAGTCAGGCCAGGGCGGCCGGACCAGCCGGCGCCGAGCAGCATGCGCCAGGTTGCCGGCGTGGCCTGCATGATGGTGGCGTTGGAGCTGTCCAGCAGGCGGGCCAGGGCCGCGCCGTCGGCGGCGGTGGCGGGATCGGCGATCTCGATGCTGGCGCCCAGCGTCAACGGCAGCAGCAGTTCCAGCACCGCGATGTCGAACGACAGCGTGGTGACGGCGCAGATCCGGTCGGCCGCCGTCATGCCTGGACGTTGCGCCATCGAGACCAGGAAGTTGACCACGGCGCGGTGCGGCAGCCGTACGCCTTTCGGACGGCCGGTGGAGCCGGAAGTGTAGATGACGTAGGCGATGGCGTCGCCGTCCTGCGCTACCTCGGCTGCGGGCGCGCTGGCCGGCAGGCCGTCGATCATCAGCACTTGCGGCGCCGTTTGCGGCAGTTCGGCGCTCAATGCCCGTTCGGATACGACCAGTTTGGCGGCGCTGTCATCCAGCATGAAGGCGATGCGGTCGGCCGGATACGCAGGGTCGAGCGGCACATAGGCCGCGCCGGCCTTCAGGATGCCCAGCAGCGCTACCAGCATTTCCGGCGAACGCCGCATGAACAGGCCGACCAGATCGCCGGCGGCCGCGCCGCGTGCCACCAGCTGCGCAGCCAGCGCGTTGGCACGCTGGTCCAGCTCACCGTAGGACATGCTGCGGCCCAGGTGGCGTAGCGCCTCGGCGTCCGGCGTGCGCGCCGCTTGCGCTGCTATCATCGCGTGGACACTGGCGAAGGTTTTGGTGTCGCAGGCGCTGTCGTTCCAGTCGAGCAGCAACTGGCGGCGCTCCTGCGGCGCCAGGATCTCCAGCGTGGACAGGCGCTGCTGCGGCGCGCCGACGGCGCTGCGCAACAGCTGCGTCAAATGGCCGGCAAAGGCGTCGATGGTCGCGGCTTCGAACAAATCGGTGGCGTATTCGATATAGAGCGTCAGGCCGCCATGTTCCTCGCCGGCGAACAGCGTCAGGTCCGAGCGGCTGGTGCCTGCGTCGAGCGCGCCATGTTCGGTCGGATGCAGGGTCAGGCCCGGCAGGTGCACTTCCTGGGCGGGGAAGTTCTGGAAGAACAGCATCACCTGGAACAGAGGCGAGTGGCTCATCGAACGCTCAAGCTCCAGCTCTTCCAGCAGGCGCTCGATCGGCAGATCCTGGTGCGAGTAGGCGCCGAGCGTGCCTTCCTTGACGCGCGCCAGCAGCTCGCGGAAGCTTGGGTCGCCTGAGAGGTCCGTGCGCAGCGCCAGCGTGTTGACGAAGAAGCCGACCAGCGGCTCCAGCTCCTGGCGGCGGCGGTTGGCCACGCCGACCCCGACGATCTGGTCCTGTTGGCCGGTGTAGCGGGCCAGCAGCGCCTGGAACGCGGCCGCCACCACCATGAAAGGCGTGGCGCCTTCGTCGCGGCCGAAGCGCTTGATGTCTTCGTACTGTTGTGCGGTGATGCGGTGGCAGCGCGCCGCGCCACGTTTGCTTTGCACGGCGGGACGGGCGCGGTCGCCTGGCAGTTCCAGCACCGGCAGCTGGCCGGACAGGCGCTCCTGCCAGTACGCCAGCTGCTTGGCCAGCGCCTCGCTGTCCTCGGCCAGCAGCTCGTTCTGCCACATGGTGTAGTCGGCATACTGGATCGGAAGTTCGGGCAATGGCGAGGGCTGGCCGGCCTGGAACGCTTCGTACAGCGCACACAGCTCGCCGTACAGCACACCGTTGGACCAGCCATCAAACGCGATATGGTGGGCGTTGAGCACAAACAGGTGTTCGGCGTCGTCCAGCCGGATCAGCGTGGCGCGCAGCAGCGGGCCGGAGTCCAGCTTGAACGGCGTGCGCGCTTCCTGTCGCGCCAGGTGCAGGGCGGCGTCGCGCCGTTCTGCGGGCGGCAGCGCGCCGACGTCGTGCACGGCCAACGCGAACGGCGCGGCCGGCAGCACTTTCTGGTACGGCCCTTGTTCGTCGCGCGCCATCACGGTGCGCAGCACTTCGTGGCGGCAGACGATCTCGGTCAGCGCGCGTTCCAGGATGTGGCGTTCGGTGCGGCCGCGCAGCCACATCGCGCTTGGCACGTTGTAAGCGGGCGAGCCGGGTTCGAGCTGGTCGAGAAACCACAGCCGCTGCTGGGCGAACGACAGCGGTAGCCGTTGCGGGCGCGCCCTGCGGCCGATCGCCTTGCTGACTGCGGGGGCGGCCTGCTTGCTCAGCTGTTGCATCAGCAATGCGCGTTTCTCTGGCGAGAGGCCCGCCAGGCGTTGATTCAGATCGTTCATGTGGTTATCCGTGGTGGTTGTGAGAGCGCGTCACTGGCTGGCGGTGCGATGGAGCTGCGCGCTGGCTTGTGCGTCGCTCAGGTTGTCGAGCTGTTGCAGCAGTTGATGCAGGACGTCGGGTTGGCAGTTGGCGCGTTCGATGGCGATGCGCGCCGCCATCTGCCGCAACTGCGGCGCTTCGAACACGGCGCCGAGCGGGAACTCGATGCCGTGCTGCTGTTCGATGCGCGCCACCAGCCGGGCGGCCAGTAGCGAGTGGCCGCCGAGGTCGAAGAAACTGTCCTCGGCGTTGATATGCGACTGGCGCAGCAGTTCGCGCCAGTGCGTGGCCAGCGCCGCTTCCTCGTCGTTGAGCGGCGTGGATGTATCGTTGCAGGTTGGCGTCGCCTGTGGCGCCGGCAGTGCGCGGCGGTCCACTTTTCCGTTTGGCGTCAGCGGCAGGCGCTCCAGCGGCAGCAGGACCGCCGGCACCATGTAGGCAGGCAGCACCGACCTGACCTGGTCGCGGATGGCGGCCGTGTCGAGTACCGCGCCGGGGATGGCGGTGAGGTAGGCTGCCAGGCGCTTGTCGCCCGGGGTGTCCTCACGCAGCAGTACCAGCGCTTCGCGCACGCCGGCGCAGGCGGCCAGCCTGGCTTCGATTTCGCCCAGCTCGATGCGGAAACCGCGCAGCTTGACCTGGGCGTCGTTGCGGCCGATGAATTCGATATTGCCGTCGGCCCGCCAGCGTCCTATGTCGCCGCTGCGATACAGGCGCGCTTCCGGATCGGCGCTGAACGGATCGCGGACGAAGCGTTCGGCGGTCTGCTCCGGACGGTTCAGGTAGCCGCGCGCCACGCCGTCACCGCCGATCCAGATCTCGCCCGCCACGCCGGGGGGCACTGGCTGGCCTTCCTGGTCAAGGATGTACACGGTGGTGTTGGCGATCGGCTTGCCGATCGGGATGGAGCGCGCGCTGGCGGCCGCGATGCCGATCTCGAAGGTGGTGGCGAAGGTGGTGGTTTCGGTCGGGCCGTAGCCGTTCAGCAGGCGCTTCGGCCGCCGCGCCTTGCTCAGCACATGGGCGATGCGCCGGGCGTCGAGTACGTCGCCGCCGACCAGCAGGCAGCCAAGGGCGGCGAAGGCCGGTTCCAGATCGTCGGCGTACTGGTTGAACAGGCCCACCGTCAGCCATAGGGCCGTGACGCCGCCGTCCAGCAAGGCCTGGTTGAGGGCCTGTGGCCGCAGCACCGTGGCGCTGTCGATCACCACCACGCGGGCGCCGTTGATCAGGGCGCCCCAGATTTCCCAAGTGGCCGCGTCGAAGGCGGGATTGGCGCAGTGCGCGACGCGGTCGTGCGCAGCCAGCGGCGCGTAGCCGCTGTTGACAACCAGGCGCAAGATGTTGCGGTGCTCGATCATCACGCCTTTCGGCACACCGGTGGAACCGGAGGTGTACATGACGTAGGCCAGGTTGCGGGCGTGCAGCCCCGTCACGGCGGGACTGTGTACAGGCCGTGCCGACACGCGGGCGGCGCTGTCCGCGTCGGCCAGCGCCAGTTGCGGCCAGGCGGCGTCCAGGTCGTCCAAAGGCCGTGCGCACAACACCAGGCGCGCCGCCGAGTCGCCGAGAATCTGGACGATGCGCGGGCGCGGGGTGTCCGCTTCCAGTGGCACGTAGGCGCCGCCGGCCTTCAGCACCGCCAGCATGGCGACGATCAGCTGCGGGCTGCGTTCGAACACCAGCGCCACGCGCTGCTCGGGTTGCAGGCCGCGAGCCAGCAGTTCGTGCGCCAGCTGGTTGGCGCGGCGGTCCAGATCACCGTAGGCGATGCGCTGGCCTGCGTGCTCGATGGCGATGGCGTCGGGACTGGTTGCAGCGGCTTGTTCGAACAGCTGGTGGACCAGCGCGTCGCGCGGATAGACACTGGGCGCCGGGTTGAACGCCTTCAGCAGCTTGTCGCGCGCCGGCGCCGATAGCAGCGGCAGGCGGCTGAGCGTCCGGGTGTCGTCGGCCGCCATCGCCGCCAGCATCGACTTCAGGCTGTCGCCCAGCTGCTGGATGCTGGTGTGGTTGAACAAATCGCTGGCGTATTCCAGGTAGCCGTCGATGCCCGCGCCATTGTCGGCGACCAGCAGCGACAAGTCGAAGTGCGTGGTGCTATGTGGCAGGGCGGCCGGTTCCAGGCTCAGGCCTGACAGCGGGGCGCCATTGTCGCGTGCTGTGTTGTCCAGTGCGACAACGGTCTGGAACAGCGGGCCGTATGCCATGCTGCGTGGCGGATTGAGGGCTTCCACCAGATGATCGAAGGGCAGTTCCTGATGCTCGTAGGCGGAGAGCGTGGCGCTGCGGACGCCGGACAGGACCTGGCCGACCGTCGGATTGTCGTCCAGGCGCACGCGCAGCGCCAGCGTGTTGACGAAGAATCCGATCATCGCTTCCAGTTCGGGGCGCGGACGGTTGGCGACCGGCGTGCCGACAACGATGTCGAACTGGCCGCTCATGCGGGACAGCAGGCAGGACCAGCCGGCCAGCAGCACCATGAACAGCGTGGCGTTGTGGCGCAGCGCCAGGCTGCGCAGCGCCGAAGCGGCATCCGCATCGAGCGCGAAGGCGACGCGGCTGCCGCGATAGCTTTGCCGTTCGGGGCGCGGACGATCGCCCGGCAGTTCCAGCAGGGCCGGTGCGCCTTCCAGGTGGCCGCGCCAGTACGCCAGCTGGCGTTGCAGCGCAGCGGTTTGTTCGGGACGGCGCTGCCAGGCGGCGTAGTCGGCATATTGCAGGGGCAGCGGCGGCAGCGGATCGGCCCGGCCTTCGAGACAGGCGCCGTACAGGGCAGCCAGTTCTTCCCTGATCACGCCCATGGACCAGCCATCGGAGATGATGTGGTGCTGGATCAGCAGCAGTTCGTGGGTTTCGGGCGCGAGGCGCAGCAGCAGTGCGCGGAACAGCGGGCCTGCCGCCAGGTCGAAGGGACGGGCGATTTCGGCGGCGTACAGCGCGCCGCGCGCCGCGGCCTGGTCTTCGGGCGGCAGATAGCTCAGGTCCTGCTCCAGCAAGGGCGCCGCCTGTCCGGGCGCGGTGACGCGTTGCACCGGCACGCCGTCGGCCGCCGCGAAGGTGGTGCGCAGGCTGTCGTGGCGCGCAACGATGCGCGACAGCGCCGCCTTCAGCGCATCCTCGTTCAGCGGCCCGTTCAGGCGGTAGCAGACGGGCATGTTATACGCCAGGCCGGCGGCCGGATCGAGCTGGTTGAGGAACCAGAGGCGCTGCTGGGCGTGCGACAGCGGCGCATCGCCGTCGTGCGTTCCGGCGTTCATCGGCGTCCAACTGGCCCGCCCGGCGCCAGCCAGCAGGCTTGCCATGCCGGCCAGGCTGGCTTGCTCGAACAGCGCGCGCGGCGATAGTTCCGCGCCGAGGTCCTGCCGTAACCGCGCCACCAGCCGCAGCACCATCAGCGAATGGCCGCCAAGTTCGAAGAAGTTGTCATGGCGGCCGACCTGGCGCAAGGCCAGCAAGTCCATCCAGATCGCCGCCAGTGCGGTTTCATGTTCGCCCTGAGGTACTTCGAAGTCGCCGGCTGCCGCGTCCTCGCGTTCCGGCACGGGCAGGGCCTTGCGATCGACCTTGCCGTTGACCGTCAGCGGAAAACGCGCCAGCACCACCAGGCTGGCCGGCAGCATGTAGGCCGGCAGCTCGGCCTTGAGGCGCTCGCGCACCGCCTGCTTGTCGATGCCGGCGCCGACCAGGTAGCCGACCAGGCGCTTGTCGCCGGGACTGTCCTCGCGCAGCAGCACCAGCGCTTCGCGCACGCCGTCGCACGCTGCGAGGCGGGCTTCGATTTCGCCCAGCTCGATGCGGAAGCCGCGCAGCTTGACCTGGAAATCGTTACGGCCGACGAATTCGACGACGCCGTCGGCACGCCAGCGTCCCAGGTCGCCGCTGCGGTACAGCCGCGCCGCCGGGTCGTCGCTGAATGGATCGGCGATGAAGCGCTCGGCGCTCAGCTCCGGGCGATTGAGGTAGCCGCGTCCCACGCCGTCGCCGCCGATATGGATCTCGCCGGTGACGCCCAGCGCCACAGGCTTGCCCTGTTCGTCGAGGATGTGGATCTGGGTGTTGCCGATAGGGCGGCCGATCGGAATGCTGCCCGCCTGCGCCGCGGCTGCGTCAATCGCGAATGTGGTGGCGAAGGTGGTGGTCTCGGTCGGGCCGTAGCCGTTGAGCAGGTGGCGCGGGCGCCCAGGCTTGGACAGCACCTGCGCCACGCGGCGCGCATCGAGTACGTCGCCGCCGGCCAGCAGCCAGGTGAGGCGGGCGAAGGCTGGCTCCAGTTCGTCGGCGTATTCGTTGAAGAGGCCCGCGGTCATCCACATTGCGGTAGCGCCGCCGGTGATCAACGCCTGGCAGAACTCGCGCGGCCGCAGCAGCGTGTCCGCTGCGATCACCAGCAGGCGGGCGCCGTTGAGCAGCGCGCCCCAGATCTCCCAGGTGGCGGCGTCGAAGGCGGGGTTGGCGCAGTGCGCCACGCAATCGGCCTCGGTCAGCGGCGCGAAGCCGGCGTTGACGGCCAGCCGCAGCACGTTGCGGTGCTCGATCATCACGCCCTTGGGCATGCCGGTGGAGCCGGAGGTGTACATCACGTACGCCAGGTGGCGCGCGTGCAGCCCCAGCGCGGCAGCGTCGGGATTGTGCGTTGGCAGCCGGCCGATGCGCTCCGCCTCGCTGCGCAGCGACAGCTGAACCACGGTGGACGGCTGGCCGGCGATGGGGGCGTCGCACAGGATGGCTGCCGGCGCTGCATCGGCCAGGATGGCGGCCAGGCGCTCGGCAGGCGTGGCCGGGTCAAGCGGCAGGTAGGCGCCGCCGGCCTTCAGCACGGCGAGGGTGGCGATCACCATCTCTGCGCTGCGGTCGAGCACCAGTGCGACGCGCTGGTCCGGCTGCACGCCGAGCGCGATCAGGCGATGGGCCAGCTGGTTGGCGCGGCGGTTGACGTCGTCGTAGCTGAAGCTGCGGCCGGCGCAGTCGATCGCGGTGCGATCCGGCGCCGTCGCGGCGACTTGTTCGAAAACCTGGTGGACCAATCCGTCCCGGGGATAGGGGCGGGCGGTGGCGTTGAAATCGGAGGGAACCGGCTGAAAAGCGGGGACTTCCAAAACTGAGTTGCTCAAAACCATGTCGGCACGTCGCAAAAAAAGTTGGGGCGAGATGGGTTGTGACCATCTTTCTTCATAGACATACGATTGATAGTCGATGTCTATTTACCAACGAAAATATAGCACCGTTGTTACACTTTTTTACGCAAATGCCTTTCCGTCACTTTTATCCAACAGATAATCTTTTCTGTCAATTTGTGGTATACCGCGTACGTTTTATAATCCGTATAAGGCGCGCTTTTGCACGATTTGCTTGCCTTATGCAAGTTGTTATAAAAATAATCTAGCTATCAAATTAAAAGTTGGTGCCATTTTGATATCAAAAATTTAACAAAAAGAGTGCCAAGAAGTAACAAAACTCACAAAATTGTCAAAAAAAGCTGGGATGTTGTCAGCGCGAACGATATTTTTTTTATCGAAAATAAAAAAAGGCGGCCATCGGCCGCCTTTGCGTGACAAATTGGCTACAAAAATGCTAGCGCCGCAGCCAATAATCCGGCCGGGCGTAGATTTCCTTGAGCATGTCGATGAAGAAACGCACCTTGGCCGGCAAGTGCCGTTGTTGCGGATAGACAGCCATGATGTCGTACTGAGGCAACGCAAAATCGTCCAGCACCGTGATCAGCTCGCCTGACGCCAGTTGCGATTCGATCTCCCATGAAGACCGCCACGCCAGGCCCAGTCCCTCCGTGGCCCAGCGGTGCAGCAGCTCGCCGTCGTTGCAGTTCAAGTTGCCGTCCGCGCGCACCGTCACCTGCTTGCCCTGCTGCTGGAAGTACCAGCCTCGCTGCTGGCCGCCTTGAAGGTTGAAGGCCAGGCAGTTGTGATGGGAGAGATCGTCCAGCGTGCGCGGTATGCCGTGGCGTTCGAAGTACTCCGGCGTGCCGCAGACCACGCGGCGGTTGCTGGCCAGCTTGACGGCGACGAAGCTCGGATCGATCACGCCGCCGATGCGGATGCCGACGTCGTAACCGTCGCGCACCAGGTCGACCACGCGATCAGTGAGGTTGAAGGAGATCTGCACGTCGGGATGTGCGCGCACAAAGCCCGCCGCATGCGGCGCCACGTGCTTGCGTCCAAATGCCGCCGGCGCCGATACGATCAGGTGGCCGGTGGCGCGGTGCCGTCCTTCGGACACCATGCGGTCCGCATGCCCCAGATCCGCGAGCAATTTGCGGCAATGGTCCAGATAGAGAGTGCCTTGTTCGGTCAGCGTCAGGTGCCGCGTCGTGCGGTGCATCAGCTTTACACCGAGGCGCTTTTCCAGCGCATCGATACGCCTGCCCAGCATGACGGGCGTGATGTGCTGCCCCATCGCGGCGCGTACCAGGCTACCCTTTTCGGCCACATCGACGAAGGCCTCGATTTGCGTCAGTTTATCCATAAGCCGATTATTTCATACTTATTCCATATTTTGAGTATCGAATAAAGCGAGAGTTTGTCTTCTTATCACAGCCGGCCTTTCCCGCTACGATGATCCCATCAAGTTCAGTACTTAACCATCAGGGGACAATCATGGCACGGATGACAGCAGCGCAGGCAGCAGCAATCGTTTTGGAAAAAGAGGGCGTGAATCAGGTGTTCGGAGTTCCGGGCGCCGCGATCAACCCATTTTACGCGGCATTGAAGAAGCAGGGCAGCGCCAAGCACATACTGGCTCGCCACGTCGAAGGCGCCTCGCACATGGCCGAGGGCTACACCCGCGCCAAGGCAGGCAATATCGGCGTGTGCATCGGCACCTCCGGCCCGGCCGGTACCGACATGATTACCGGCCTGTATTCGGCCCAGGCAGATTCCATACCTATCCTCTGCATTACCGGCCAGGCTCCACGCGCCCGTCTGTACAAGGAAGACTTCCAGGCGGTCGATATCGAATCCATCGCCAAGCCCGTGACCAAGTGGGCGGTGACCGTGCGCGAACCTGCGCTGGTGCCGATGGTATTCCAGCAGGCCTTCCACATCATGCGCTCCGGCCGTCCAGGCCCGGTGCTGGTCGATCTGCCGTTCGACGTGCAGATGGCCGAAATCGAATTCGACCCGGACACCTATCAGCCGCTGGAAGCCTACAAGCCCAAAGCCACCCGCGCCCAGATCGAAAAAGCGCTGACGATGTTGAACGACTCCGAGCACCCGCTGATTACGGCCGGCGGTGGCGTGATCAACGCCGATGCTTCCGACCTGTTGGTGCAGTTCGCCGAGCTGACCGGCGTGCCGGTGATCCCGACCTTGATGGCATGGGGTGCGATCCCGGATGACCACAAACTGATGGTTGGCATGGTCGGCCTGCAGACCAGCCACCGCTACGGCAACGCCACGCTGCTGGCCTCGGACTTCGTGTTCGGCATCGGCAACCGCTGGGCCAACCGCCACACCGGCACCATCGAGGTGTACACCAAGGACCGCAAGTTCGTCCACATCGATATCGAACCGACCCAGATCGGCCGCGTGTTCGGCCCGGACTTCGGCATCGTCTCCGACGCCGGCGCCGCGCTGAAGCTGATGATCGAAGTGGCGACCGAGTGGAAGGCAGCGGGCAAGCTGAAAGACCGTTCCGCATGGGTGGCGCAGTGTAATGAACGCAAGCGCACCATGCACCGCAAGACCCACTTCGAACAGGTGCCGGTCAAGCCCCAGCGCGTGTACGAAGAGATGAACAAGGCCTTCGGCCGCGACACCTGCTACGTCAGCACCATCGGCCTGTCGCAGATCGCCGCCGCGCAGTTCCTGCACGTGTACAACGCACGCCACTGGATCAATTGCGGCCAGGCCGGCCCGCTGGGCTGGACCATCTCCGCCGCACTGGGCGTGGTAGCCGCCGACCCGCAACGCAAGGTCGTGGCGATCTCCGGCGACTACGACTTCCAGTTCATGATCGAAGAGCTGGCAGTGGGCGCGCAATTCAAGCTGCCTTACCTGCATGTGGTGGTCAACAACTCCTACCTCGGCTTGATTCGCCAGTCGCAGCGCGGCTTCGACATGGACTTCTGCGTGCAGCTGTCTTTCGAGAACATCAACGCGCCGGAACTGAACGGCTACGGCGTCGATCACATCGCCGTGGTGGAAGGCCTGGGCTGCAAAGCCATCCGCGTCACCAACGCCGACGATCTGCCGGCCGCCTTCGAGCAGGCCAACAAGTGGATGGAAGAGTTCAAGGTGCCGGTGGTGGTGGAAGTGATCCTGGAGCGCGTGACCAACATCGCCATGGGTACCGACATCGACAAGATCAACGAGTTCGAAGAGCTGGCGCTGCGTGGCGCCGACGCTCCAACCGCGATCTCCCTGCTGGATTGAGAGGAAACGACATGACCAAACTTGCAGCCAACCTGACCATGCTGTTCACCGAGGTGCCGTTTATCGACCGCTTCGAAGCGGCGGCCCGCGCCGGTTTCCAGGCGGTGGAATTCCTGTTCCCGTATGCGTACAGCGCCCGCGACCTGTCCGAGCGCCTGAAGGCCAACAAGCTGGAACTGGTGCTCCACAACCTGCCGGCCGGCCATTGGGAAGCGGGAGAGCGCGGCATCGCCTGCCATCCTGACCGTGTGGCGGAGTTCCGCGACGGCGTCTGGACTGCCATCGCCTACGCCAAGGAGCTGGGCGTCAGGCAGCTGAACTGCCTGGTCGGCATCGTGCCGCAAGGCGTGACGCGACAGGACGCGCAGGTAACGCTGGTGGACAACCTGCGCTTCGCCGCCGAAGCATTGAAGGACGAGGGCATACGCCTGTTGATTGAGCCAATCAACAGCTACGACATTCCCGGCTTCTTCCTGACCAATACGGCGCAGGCGGCGTCGCTGATCGCGGCGGTGGGATCGGACAACCTGTTCATCCAGTACGACATCTACCACATGCAGCGCATGGAGGGCGAGCTGACGAACACGATCCAGAAGCACCTGCAGTTGATCGGCCACGTGCAGCTGGCCGACAACCCGGGCCGCAACGAACCGGGCACCGGCGAGATCAACTACCGCTACCTGTTCGAGCAGCTGGATGCGGCGGGCTACGGCGGCTGGATCGGCTGCGAATACAAGCCGCGTACCACAACGGAAGCAGGCCTGGGCTGGCGCGCGGCCCACGGCGTTTAATTCACATCTTTACAAGGAAAATATCATGTCTCGAGTTGGATTTATTGGTCTGGGTATCATGGGCGCTCCGATGGCGCAGCACCTGCTCAACGGTGGCCACAAACTGTACCTGCATGACATCAAGAACCCGCCGTTCCCGTTGATCGAAGCCGGCGCCACGGTCTGCACCTCGGCCGCAGAAGTGGCTGCCCGCGCCGACATCATCATCGTCATGGTGCCGGATACCCCGCACGTCGAAGCGGCCCTGTTCGGCGAAGAAGGCGTAGCCAAAGGCCTGCGTCCGAACACCATCGTGGTCGACATGAGCTCCATCTCGCCTATCGAAACCAAGAAGTTCGCCAAGAGGATCAACGCCCTCGGTTGCGAATACCTGGATGCGCCGGTCTCCGGCGGCGAAGTGGGCGCCAAGGCAGGCTCGCTGACCATCATGGTCGGCGGCTCCGAAGCGGCGTTCGACATCGTCAAGCCGCTGTTTGAACTGATGGGCAAGAACATCACCCTGGTCGGCGGCAATGGCGACGGCCAGACCACCAAGGTCGCCAACCAGATCATCGTCGCGTTGAACATCCAGGCCGTGGCTGAAGCGCTGCTGTTCGCATCGAAGGCTGGCGCGGATCCCGCCAAGGTACGTTCGGCGCTGATGGGCGGCTTTGCCAACTCGCGCATCCTGGAAGTGCACGGCGAGCGCATGGTCAAGCGCACTTTCAACCCCGGCTTCCGCATCGAACTGCACCAGAAGGACTTGAACCTGGCCCTGCAAGGCGCCAAGGCGATGGGTGTGTCGCTGCCGAATACCGCGATGGCGCAGGAACTGATGAACGCCTGCGCGGCCAATGGCCTGGGCGGCATGGACCACTCGGCCCTGTGCCGTGCGATCGAACTGATGTCCAACCACCAGATCGCCGAGGCATAATGAGCACGCTGAATCCACGCCAATTCCTGCTCGATCTGTACGGCAGCGCGGTGGACGCTGTCAGCGCGGAGAAATGCCTGCCGGCGTTTCTGCCGGAGCCGCCGAAGAACGGCCGCACGCTGGTGATCGGCGCAGGCAAGGGCGCCGCCGCGATGGCGCGCGCCGTCGAGCGTCACTGGAAGGGCGACATCTCCGGCCTGGTCGTCACGCGCTACGAGCATGGCGTGGACTGCGAGCGTATCGAAGTGATCGAGGCCGCGCATCCGGTGCCGGACGAAGCGGGCCGCGCCGCCGCCGGCCGCATGATGGAGATGGTCAAAGGCCTGAGCGAGAACGATCTGGTGTTGTGCCTGATCTCCGGCGGTGGTTCCTCGCTGCTGGCGCTGCCGGCGCCGGGCATCACGCTGGAGCAGAAGCAGGCGCTGAACAAGGCGCTGCTCAAGAGCGGCGCCGCCATCTCCGAGATGAACTGCGTGCGCAAGCACCTGTCGGCCATCAAGGGCGGGCGGCTGGCGCTGGCTTGCGCGCCGGCGCGTGTAGTGACGCTGCTGATCTCCGACGTGCCGGGCGACGACCCAGGCATCATCGCCAGCGGTCCGACGCTGCCCGATCCGACCACCTGTGCCGACGCGCTGGCGGTGCTGCGCAAGTACGACATCGCCATCCCGGACAGCATCCGCGAGCATCTGGAGTCCGGCGCCGGCGAAACGCCGAAGCCGGGCGACCCGCGCTTCGCCCGCAACAGCCACCACGTCATCGCCATCGCGCAGGACGCGCTGGAGGCAGCGGCCGCGCATGCGAGCGCGGTAGGCATCACGCCCTACATCCTGTCCGACGGCATCGAGGGCGAGTCGCGCGACGTCGCCATCGTCCACGCGGCAATGGCGAAGCAGGTGGCGGCACGCGGCCAGCCGTTCCAGCGCCCTTGCGTCATCATCTCCGGCGGCGAGACCACGGTTACGGTACGCGGTTCGGGACGGGGCGGACGCAACGCCGAGTTCCTGCTCAGCCTTGCGGTGGCGCTGGACGGCCATCCCGGCATCCACGCGGTGGCTTGCGATACCGACGGTATCGACGGCTCCGAGGATAACGCGGGTGCGCTGTACAGCCCCGATTCGCTGGAGCGCGGCCTGACGCAGAAGCTGCGCGCCAAGACTCTGCTGGAAAACAATGACGGCTACGGCTACTTCAGCGCATTGAACGACCTGGTGGTCAGCGGCCCGACCCGCACCAACGTCAACGACTTCCGCGCCGTCTTAATTCTGTAAAAAAGGAATACCCAATGCGACGTCAACGTCAAGCCAAAATCGTGGCCACGCTCGGCCCGGCCAGCAGCAGCAAGGAAGCCATACAGGCACTGTTCGAAGCGGGCGCCGATGTGTTTCGCTTTAACTTCAGCCATGGCAGCCATCAGGACCACCAGGCGCGCTGCAACATCGTGCGCGAGATCGAACGCAGTGTCGGACGGCCGATCGCCATTCTCGCCGACTTGCAGGGCCCCAAGCTGCGCGTGGGCCAGTTCGCGGAGGGCAGGGTAACGCTGGTCGCAGGCCAGGAGTTCGCCCTGGACCGCGACCCGGCGCCCGGTACGGCGCAGCGCGTGTGCCTGCCGCATCCGGAGCTGTTCGAAGTGATAGGCGCGGGCCAGTCGCTGCTGCTGGACGACGGCAAGCTGCGGCTGGCGGTGCTGGGCAACGAAGGCCGCGTGATCCGCACCCGCGTCGTCAACGGCGGCGTGCTGTCGGACCGCAAAGGCGTGAACGTGCCGGACGTGGTGCTGCCGATTCCCGCCTTGACGGAAAAGGATTTGCGCGACCTGGACTTCGCGCTGGAGATGGGCGCGGACTGGATTGCGCTGTCCTTCGTGCAGCGGCCGGAGGATCTGGTGCAGGCCCGTGCCATCGTCGGCAACCGCGCGGCCTTGCTGGCCAAGCTGGAAAAGCCGGCGGCTTTGGATGCGCTGGACGCCATCGTCGCCGTATCCGACGCCATCATGGTGGCGCGTGGCGACCTGGGTGTCGAAGTGCCGCCGGAGCGCGTCCCCGGCGTACAGAAACGCATCCTGCGAGCTTGCCGCCTGCAAGGCAAGCCGATTGTTATCGCCACGCAGATGCTGGAGTCGATGATTTCCGCGCCGGTGCCGACACGGGCGGAAGCCTCCGACGTCGCCAGCGCCATCTACGACGGTGCGGATGCGGTGATGTTGTCGGCGGAATCGGCCAGTGGCGCATATCCGACGGAAGCGGTATCCATCATGAACCGCATCATCTGCGAGGTGGAGAAGGATCCGCTGTACCGCCAGATGATCGACGCCCAGAACCAGGCGCCGATGCCCAACAGCGGAGATGCAATCTGCTCGGCGTTGCGTGAAGTGACGCAGATCGTCGGCGCGGTGGCGACGGTTACTTACACCAGCTCCGGCCACACCAGCCTGCGGGCGGCGCGTGAACGGCCGATGGCCCCCATCCTGAGCATCACGCCCAACCTGTCGACCGCGCGTCGCCTGGCGCTGGCCTGGGGCGTGCATTCGACGGTCAGCCCGGACGTGCGCAATGTGGACCGCATGGTGGCTGCGGCTTGCCAGGCAGCGCTTCGTGAAGGCTTCGGCCAGCCGGGCGACCAGATCGCGATCACAGCGGGCGTGCCGTTCGGCCAGCCGGGCAGCACCAACCTGCTGCGCATCGCGCAGATCTGGCCGACCGACGAACCGGCAGCGGCGTGATCCTGTCGTCGGCGCCTCGCGTTGCACTGCCTTTGGTGCTGCAACGCCAGTTGACGGCGATAGGACAGATCTACTTCCAGGCTTCGCCGATATTCGGCACTGTGTTGCTGCTTTGCCTGTATCTGAGCGGGCCGGTGTTGGCATTGGGTTGTGTGCTTGGCGTAGGTGGCGCCTCGCTGGCGGCATGGGCGTTGAAGCTTCCCAAAGAGCGCCGTGATAACGGTTTATACAGTTACAACGGTGCGCTGACCGGCATTGGCCTGTGCGCCGGCTATCAGTTCGGAGGAACGCTGCTGCTGTGGGTCGCAGCTACGGGCGCGTTGACGGCCGTGTTGACCTACGCAGCCGAACGCGCGTGCGTTCCACCATTGACGCTGCCGTTTGTGTTGATGATGTGGCTCGCGGGCGCGAGTTACGGCCTGCAAGAGGTAGCACCACTTGCAGGCACTTGCGGCACGAGTGCTGTCAGCTACCTGTTTTGTTCGATGGGGCAGGCCGTATTCATCGGCAGCGCTCCGCTGGGCATGCTGGTGTGGGCAGCCATGGCCCGCCGGCAGTGGCATATGGCGATGTGGGGGCTATCCGGCGCCGCGTTGTCATGGCTGGCGATTGCGCTGGCCGGTCAGCTTTGGCCAGGTTCCGGCATCGAAGCCCATGCCGCCGGCGCAGGCATCAACGCCACGTTGGCCATGCTGGCGTTGAGCGCTAGTCAAACCCGCTGGCTGCTTCGGCTTGCGGGAGCGGCGCTCAGCATCGCGCTGTCCGTGGGGCTGGGAGACGCCGGCCTTGCATACTTTACGCTGCCATTCATCTTGGCGACCTGGCTTGCACGGTGTGGTTGATTGGGATATTCTCGCGACACTATCCTCAACTCCGATCAAATTGAATACTTCACGGACGACGTGGCGCAAACTGCGAGGCGGTATCGACATGTGTCTTCTGGAGTATTCTCTGGAGGACTTCAGCGTTGACGCATTCCGTCAAGCCGGTCTGTTGTTGCCCCCTTCGATTTCGCAAAGCGTGCCCAAACGCCAGGCAGAGTACTTCCATGGGCGGTTGGCCGCGCGTACCGCCTTGCGCGCTGCTGGCGCCATAGATGCCGATGTTACGACCGGAGCGCAGCGCGAGCCGGTATGGCCGGCCGGTATGACAGGCTCCATTACCCACCAGGGCCGCTACGCGGGTGCCGCGGTCATGCCTGCCAGCGCGGTCAACGGAATCGGTATCGACATCGAGGCCCCCATTCCAGACGACGCAAGAGAAGCCGTTGTGAAGCTGGCCGTGACTGCAACTGAGCTTGATGCGATGCGAAGCGGCGGGGCGCTGCCCGATCCGGTCCTGTTGGCGCTTGCGTTCTCGGGGAAGGAGTCCTTTTATAAGGCACTCTTCTATCGCGTCGGCCGATTTTTCGAGTTCGACGCGATCGAGCTGACTGGCCTGGATATCGGGCGCGGCGAACTGCACTTTGTTTGCCAGGCCGCGCTGACCCCCGAATGGAAACAGGGCAGCAAGGGCGCTATCGCTTTTGAGTTCCTGCCGGATGGCGCGGTATTGACCAGCTTTGTCTGGTAACTCGCGATCTAATTGGCATATTCGGTGAGCCCCTCGGCCAAGGCGGCGAAGGTGGTGGCGCAGGCCGGGTTGCTGCGCAGGTTTTCGTGCATGGCCAGCCAGGTGTCCATTGGGATGGTCAACAGGTCGGGTATTACACGCACCAGCCGCGCATCGCGCTCGGCCAGCTTGACCTGGCAGATGCCGATCCCCAGCCCGGCGCGGATAGAGGCCAGGTGTACCAGGTCGCTGTCGCTGCGCAGCGCGAAGGAAGCGTTTTGCAGGCCACCCATCAGATGCTGTAGCTTGCGCGTAAAGGCCGTTTCGCGGTCGATGCCGATCAGTGCGTGCTCCGCCATCTGCTCCCAGGTTTGCGGCGTGCCGCGGCGCTTCAGGTAGTCCTTCCTTGCGTGGAAACCCAGTTCGATAGTGCCGATGCGGCGGGCGACCAGCACATCCTGCTCCGGGCGCTGCATACGCACTGCGATGTCGGCGTCGCGCCGCAGCAGGTTTTCGATGCGGTTGGATGTCGCCAGCTCGATGGTGATGCCGGGATGCGCCCGCGTCAGCCGCGCCAGGATAGGCGGCAGCACTTCAACGCTGACGACTTCACTCGCCGTGATCCTGACGGTTCCCTTGATTTCCCCATGGCCCAGGCCTGAAGCCGCCCGCAGCAGGGCGGAAGAGGTGGCGGCCAGCGTTTCCGCGTAAGACTGGAGCGCATATGCCGCGTCGGTCGGGATAAAGCCGGACTGCGAGCGAGTGAACAGCGACAGCGAAAGCGATTGCTCCAGCGCGTCGATATGGCGGCCTACCGTCGGCTGGGTCAAACCCAGCGCGCGGGCGGCGCCCGACAGAGAACCCTCCGTCAATACAGACAGGAAGGATCGGTACAGGTCCCAGTTCGGTTCATTCATGGTCATACGAAATTGTATAGCGACTATGCTGTTTTCGCTAATTTTCTTTTAGTCGGGTTTGGGCGACACTGACTCCATCAACTCACCAAACGGAGAACAAAATGAAAAAAACAGCATTGGTACTGGGCGCAACGGGCGGCATCGGCGGCGAAGTGGCTCGTCTTCTGGTGGCGCGTGGCTGGAATGTTAAGGCACTGCACCGCGAGCCACAACGCGCCGCCAAACCTGGCGACGGCATGCAATGGCTGGCAGGCGACGCCATGAACCGGGCCGACGTGGTCAGCGCAGCGCAAGGCACTCAACTGATCGTTCACGCCGTGAATCCTCCGGGCTACCGCAACTGGGGCGCGCTGGTGGTGCCGATGATCGACAACAGCATCGCCGCCGCCCGCGCCAGCGGCGCCCGCATCCTGTTGCCGGGCACCGTCTACAACTACGGCCCGGATGCGTTCCCGATCATCGACGAGGAATCGCCGCAGCGGCCCGTTACCCGCAAAGGCGCGATCCGCGTCGAGCTGGAAGCCCGGCTGCAAGCCGCCGCTGCCGACGGCGTGCGTACGCTGATCGTGCGGGCCGGCGACTTCTTCGGCCCCAAGGTCGGCAATAGCTGGTTCGCCCAGGGGCTGGTCAAACCGGGCAAGCCGCTGACGGCGATCAGCTATCCGGGCAGCGCGGGTGTCGGCCATCAATGGGCCTATCTGCCGGATGTCGCCGAGACCATGGTAAGCCTGGTGGAGAAGGAGGACCAGTTGGAGACCTTCGCCCGCTTCCAGATGGAGGGGCACTGGGATGCCGACGGCACCCAGATGGTTGCGGCCATCGCCCACGCCGCCCGCAAGCCGGAGCTGAAGGCCAGTGCCTTCCCATGGTGGCTGCTGGCGTTGGCATCGCCATTCGTGGCCGTATTCCACGAACTGCGCGAGATGCGCTACCTGTGGCAGCATCCGGTACAGATGTCGAACAAGCGCCTGGTGCAGCTGTTGGGCGCCGAACCGCGCACGCCGCTCGACGTGGCTGTGAAGCGTACCTTGGCCGGCCTTGGTAATCTCTAAGCCAGCTTGTACCTGGCAAGGATGCGCCGCGAAGTGCCGTCTGCATCCATGGCGGCTTTCGCGCGTTGGAACTGCTGGACGGTGGTCTCGTCAAAATCCAGCGAGCCTGCGAGCCATGCAGTGGTGGTGCGTACCGGCGGGCTTAGTCGGAAGTCCTTCTGCGCGGAGCGGCTGCTCAGCGAGCTTTGGATGATATTGCGCTCGCCGAAGGCCGCATCGGCCATCCCGCCTGTCAGGTAGCGGTGGACCTCCTCGATGGAGTTGGCTTCGATGATGTTGCGGTAGCCAAGTTCCCGCAGTATCGCCGTCTGCGCAGCGCCGCGTATCAGCGTAATGCGGAGGGCCTTCATGTCGCCTGGATGTTCGATGTCGAACTTGCTGTTGTGCGCAGCCAGGAACAGGTAGTGCTCTTCATACAGAGGCGCCAGCCAGCGGAACGTGGCTTCGCGTTCCGGCAGGCGGGTGACGGGGAAGATCGCGGTGGCCGGCATGGACGTGGCGAGGAACAGCGCGCGCTTCCAGGGCACGAACTCCAGCTTCAAGGCCATCTGCACCCGGTTGCAAAGTTCGTCCACCAGTTCCAGCAGCGCGCCTGGGCGCTTGCCGCCGTTCTCGATGACCAGCGGCGGCAGGTGTGCGGTGACGACGCGTAGCTGTGCTGCGGGAGCGGCTCGTGCCAGTCCCGCGCTGCATCCAAGCGCCATCGCCGCGCCCAATAGTGTTCTTCGTTCCATATTGCGTTCAACAGATCAGCGCCAACTGCGCGGACGGTATCGTAACCTATTTCCGCCGCAGGCTCAGTCCTGGCGCTGGTGGACCACCTTGCCGGCGGCGTAGGTGGCGAAAATGGAACGGTCGTCGCCCAGCATGGCGATGGCGAACAGCAGCTCTTCCACTGAATCGGTGCGCTCCGTGCGGCGAGCCAGCAGCGGCGTGGCTTTAGGATCGAGGATGATGAAGTCCGCTTCCGCGCCCGGCACGAAATTGCCGATGGTGCCTTCCAGCTGCATGGCGCGCGCGCCGCCCAGCGTGGCAAGGTAGAACATGCGCATCGCCTGAAGATAGGTACCGCCCATGCGCGCCACTTTGTAGGCTTCGTTCATCGTTTGCAGCATGGAGAACGAGGTGCCGCCGCCGACGTCAGTGGCCAACGACAGCGGGACCTTGCTGGCATCGGCGCGCTCGAAGTCGAACAGGCCGCTGCCGAGGAACAGATTCGAGGTAGGGCAGATCGAGATGGCCGATTGCGTTTCGCCCATGCGTGCGCGGTCGGTGTCGTCCAGCCAGATGCAGTGCGCGTACATCGAGCGTGGACGCATCATGCCGAAGTGGTCGTACACGTCCATGTAGCTGCGGGCATTCGGGAACAGCGATTTGACCCACGCCACTTCGTCGGTGTTCTCGGCCACGTGGGTTTGCAGGAAGGTGTCCGGATAGGCTTTGGCCAGCGCGCCGGCCAGTTCCAGCTGGGCTTCAGTGGACGTGGGCGCGAAGCGCGGCGTGATCGCGTACAGCTGGCGGCCGCGCTTGTGCCACTTCTTGATCAGCGCTTCGCTTTCGCGCGCGCCGCTTTCGGCGGTGTCTTGCAGGAAGTCCGGGCAGTTACGGTCCATCAGCACCTTGCCGGCCACCATTCGCAGGTTGCGCTTTTCGCTCTCGGTGAAGAAGGCATCCACCGATTGCGGATGCACCGTGCAGTAGACCATGGCGGTGGTGGTGCCGCAGCGGGTCAGCTCATCGAGGAAGAAGCTGGCGACGTTGGCCGCGTGTTCAGGATCGGCGAATTTGCGCTCGGTTGGGAAGGTGTACTTTTCCAGCCATGGCAGCAGGCCGGGCGCCGGCGAGGCGATCATGTCGGTTTGCGGGTAGTGCACGTGGGTGTCGATAAAGCCCGGCATGATGATCTTGCCGCGATAGTCGTGCAGCGGCGTGCCTTGCGGCAGGAAGGCGATCAGCTGGCTGAAATCGCCGGCCAGGTGGACCTTGCCGTCGTTGACGATCAACAGGCCGTCTTCGTGCCACCAGCAGGCGTTGCTGGCGAAGGCCGGGTCGTCGCTGAAGTGCAGCAGGCTGGCGCGGTAAGCCTGGAAAGTGCCGGTCGGAGTGATGATGCTTGCCATGATATTGATTCCTTGTTCCGTAGTGCGGACGCCAGTTGACGCGCGCGGCAATGCGGCGCGACTGACATGGTCGTCGGCGATGAAAGCGGGCGCGCGGCGCCACGCCGGTTCTATGTGTGTTGGGGTATTGCTAGCGCGTTGGCTAGACTAATGAGAGGCGATGGCGCGCTCCCGCCCCGGCGCTGCCGGAGAGTGAAGGCGCCTGGCGTGCAGGCAGTTGGAAGGACATCAATTGGTGCATATTGTTTGCGTTTCCGATAATACGGCAGGTGCAGATGCGCTCATTTTAGCACCGATTTCCACCGGCGCGGCGAGTGCGGCCGCTTCCCACACCTGCATCAGCTGCGCCGCCACCGACACGGCGATCACCGCCGGAGCCTTGTCGCGAATGCCGGGCAGGCCGATAGGGCAGGTCATGTCCGCCATGCGCGCGGCCGGAATGCCGCGTTCCTGAAGGCGGCGTTCGAAGGAGACGCGCTTGGTCGCGGAGCCGATCAGGCCAAACCAGGTGAAGTCGCTACGGCGCAGGATGTGCTCGGACAGCTGCTGGTCCAGCGCATGGCTGTGCGTCAGCACCAGGAAGGAGGCGCCGGCCGGCGCTTCCTCGACCACCGCTTCCGGCGTGTCGGTCGCTTCGACGCGCACATTGGCTGGCAGGACGGACGGGAACATGTCGTCGCGCTCGTCCACCCACACCACCTGGCATGGCAGCTCCGCCAGCGCGCGCACGATGGCCGCGCCCACGTGACCTGCGCCGAACAGGTAGAGGCGCGGACGGTAGGGCAGGCAGGAGTCGATCAGCCAGCGCTTGCCGTGGTCGTCGATGCGGACCTTGCAGTCGATACCGGGACCGGGACGGGCCAGCATCGCGGGCCCGGGGCCGCTCAGGTGCAGGCCTGCGGCGTCGTAGATGGCTGCTGGTTCGGCGCAGTCCAGCGGCACCAGGCGCCAGCTATCCTGGCCTTCGCGCCAGCGGCGGGCCAGCGCGCCGAAATGCTCGCCAGCTTCCGGCATGATGCGTTCGAAAGCCAGGTGCACCACGCCGCCGCAGCATTGGCCCAGGCTGGGGCCGAGCGGGAAGCGTTCCAGCCGGCGCTCGGCGCGCAGGTCGCCGGACGGCATGGCCAGCATTTCGCGGGCGATGTCGGTGGCGACCATTTCAAGATGGCCGCCGCCGATGGTGTCGAAGGCGTGATACTGGGTGATCAGCATCTTGGCGCCGGGTTCACGTGGCGCGGAGCCGGCGACCTGCGCCACCGTCACCAGCACGCGTGGCACGGCTTTGCTGGCGGCCGCCGTCAGGGCGGTGAGATTGAACGGAGTCGACATGCCTAATCCGCTCCCTGCGCCTGCACCGCGCTGATGGCGTCGAGGATAGCCTCGCTGGTGGCCGGAGCCCGCAGCGGCGGGTTGTAGCGGTGGCCGCCGACGCTGGAGCAAGCGTCGCGGATCGCCAGGAACACCGAGAACGGCAGCAGCAGCGGCGGCTCGCCCACCGCTTTGGAGCGGTGAATGCTGTCCATGACGTTGCGATTCTTGAACAGGCGGACGTTGAAGTTCTCCGGGCAGTCCGACACGCCGGGAATCTTGTACGTGGATGGCGCATGCGTCATCAGCTTGCCGGCCGGGTTCCACCACAATTCCTCGGTGGTCAGCCAGCCCATGCCCTGTATGAACGCGCCTTCGACCTGGCCGACGTCGATGGCCGGGTTCAGCGAATTGCCGGCGTCGTACAGCGCGTCGGCTTGCAGCAGCTTCCATTCGCCGGTCAGCGTATCGACCACCACTTCCGACACCGAGGCACCGTAGGCATAGTAGGAGAATGGATTGCCGCTCATGGTTTTCGGATCCCAGTGCAGGCCGGGCGTGGCGTAGAAGCCGTCGGACCACAACTGGATGCGCGCCATGTAGGCCTTCTGCACCAGCTCCGCGAACGGAATCGCCTGATCGCCGACGTGGACGAAGTTGGCCTCGAAGCGTACGGTGGCCGGATCGCCGTCGTGGCGCTTTGCGGCGAATTCGGCCAGGCGCTTGCGGATGGTGTTGGCCGCGTCCTGCGCCGCCTTGCCGTTCAAGTCCGCGCCGGTGGAGGCTGCGGTGGCCGAGGTATTGGCGACCTTGCTGGTGTCGGTGGCGGTGGCGCGCACCATGGCCAGGTCGATGCCCAGTTCATGCGCTACAACCTGGCATACCTTGGTGTTGATACCCTGGCCCATTTCGGTGCCGCCGTGGTTGACCAGCACCGAGCCGTCCGTGTAGATGTGCACCAGCGCGCCGGCCTGGTTGAAGTGCGTGACGTTGAAGGCGATGCCGAATTTGACAGGCGTCAGCGCCAGGCCGCGCTTCAGTACCCTGCTGCTTGCGTTGAAAGCGTTGATTTCTTCGCGGCGTTTGCGGTAGCCGCTTTCCTCTTCCAGTTGCGCGACCAGGTCGTGGATGACGTTGTCGACCACCTTCTGGTTGTACTGGGTGACGTTGCGTCCTTCCTCGTCGTTGCGGCCGTAGAAGTTAATCTTGCGGACATCCAGCGCATCCATGCCGAGGTTGCGGGCGATTTCGTCGACGATGTACTCGATGGCGATGGCGCCCTGCGGGCCGCCGAAGCCACGGAAGGCGGTGTTCGATTGCGTGTTGGTCTTGCCGGCCATGGCGCGGATGTCGACATCGCCCAAGTAGTAGGCATTGTCGAAGTGGCAGACGGCTCGCGTGGCGACCGGCGCCGACAGGTCGGCCGAGAAGCCGGCCCGCGACACCATCTCCACCTTGGCGGCGATGATGCGGCCGTCGTCGCCGTAGCCCATTTCGTACTCGTAGTAGAAGCAGTGGCGTTTGCCCGTGACCATCATGTCGTCGTCGCGGTCGGCGCGCAGCTTGACGGGACGGCGCAGGTGCGCGGCCGAGATGGCGGCGCAAGCGGCCCACAGCGCCGATTGCGATTCCTTGCCGCCGAAACCACCGCCCATGCGGCGGCACTCGACCACGATGTCGTGCGAGTGGCGGTGCAGGGCGTGCGCCACCACGTGCTGCATCTCGGTCGGGTGCTGGGTCGAGCAGTAGATCAACATGCCTTTGCCTTCCTTCGGAATGGCATACGAGATCTGGCCTTCCAGGTAGAACTGCTCCTGGCCGCCGACATGCAGCGAGCCTTTCAGCTTGCGCGGGGAGCGCTCGAACGCCGCCTGCGCATCGCCACGCGCCAGGTGCATCGGCGGTACGACGAAGGACTTGGCGTCGCGCGCGGCCTGCGGCGTCAGGATGGCTGGCAGCTCTTCATATTCGATGACCGCCTTCTTGACGGCGCGGCGGGCGTTGTCGTGCGAGGTCGCCACCACGATGAAGATCGGCTGGCCGACATATTCCACCAGGCCTTCCGACAGGATCGGATCGTCGTGGATGATGGGACCGCAGTCGTTGGTGCCGGGGATATCCTTGTGGGTGTACACGGCCACCACGCCCGGCATGGCTTTGACGGCGTCGAAATTCATCGACAGGATATTGGCGTGCGCCTTGGACGAGATACCCAGCGCGGCGTGCAGCGTGCCGGCGGCTTCGGGGATGTCGTCGGTGTAGGTGGCCTCGCCGAGGACGTGCAGCACCGCCGACTCGTGCGGGTGCGACTGGCCGACTTCGGCCCACGCCATTGGAACTGCCGGCGTGGCGGGCTGCGTCAGGAATGCTTCGGTTTTGCTGTTCATGCTGCGACGGCTCCCTCTGCGTAGTGATAGGCGTTGATCGATTGCAGCGGCTGGGCGGAATCCGGATTGGTCTCCAGCCAGTAGCGATGCAGCAGGTTTTGCGCGGTCTTCATGCGGTAGGTTGCGGTGGCGCGCATATCGCTCAGCGGCGTGTAGTCCTTCGCCAGCTCGGCCATCGCCAGCTTCAGCGTGGCTTCGTCCCAGCGCTTGCCATTGACGGCGGCTTCGGCCAGCGGTGCGCGGCGCGAGGTCGCGGCCATGCCGCCGTAGGCGATGTGGGCGTCGCTGACGATGCCATCCTTCAGCGTGAAGGCGAAGGCGGCGCAGACGGCTGAGATATCCTGGTCGTAGCGCTTGGCCAGCTTGTAGGTGCGGAAGTGGATGTCCTTGCGTGGCAGCGGAATGCGCACGGCTTCGACGAATTCGCCCGGCTGCCAGTCCTTCTTCATGTAATCGAGGTAGAACTTCTCCAGCAGCATGGAGCGCTGGCCCTTATCGCTGCGGATGACGATTTCCGCGCCCAGCGCGATCATCCACGGCGCGGAGTCGCCGATCGGCGAGCCGTTGGCGACGCTGCCGCCCAAGGTGCCGGTGTTGCGGATCGGTTGCGATGCAAAACGCTGCCACATCTCATGCAGCTCGTCCTTGTAATGCTTGCAGACTGCCTCGTAGGCGTCGTTGAGGGAGACTGCGGCGCCGATGTAGAGCATGCCGTCTTCCTCTTCCATGCGGTGCAGCTCCTGCACCAGGCGCACGTAGATCATGTCGCCCAGGTTGCGCATCTGCTTAGTGACCCACAGGCCGACGTCGGTGGAACCGGCGACGATGGTGGCGGTGGGTTTTTCCGCCCGCAGCGCGGCCAGTTCGGCCAGCGTGCGCGGTGCGTAGAAGGTCTGGCCGTCGTGGGTGTAGCTGTACATTTCGGTTCGCTGGATGGATTGCAGCGAGGCTTTCAGCGCCTCGCGGTCGAAGCCGACGTGCGGCAACTCGCCCATGCGGCGCGCGGCGTCGATGATGGGGCGGTAGCCGGTGCAGCGGCACAGATTGCCGGACAGGGTTTCGTCGACGGTCTTGCGGCATGGCGGCGTGGCCTGGCCTTCCTGTTTCAGGTAAAGGCTCCACAGCGACATGGCGAAGCCCGGCGTACAGAAGCCGCATTGCGAGCCGTGGCATTCGACCAGCGCTTCCTGCACCGGATGCATTTTGCCGTCGGCCTGCTTGAGGTCTTCGATGGTGAACACGGCCTTGCCGTCCAGCGTAGGCACGAACTGGATGCAGGAGTTGACCGACTTCATGGCCACTTCGCCGTCCGGCTGCAATTCCGCCACGACCACGGTGCAGGCGCCGCAATCGCCTTCGGCGCAGCCTTCCTTGGTGCCGGTGCAGTGCAGGTCTTCGCGCAAGTGCTGGAGCAGGGTGCGGGTTGGGGCGCCACTTTCAACGGAGCGGACTTCGCCGCGATAGAAGAATCGAATTGGTTCAGACATGATTGCTCCGCTTACTTGGTTTGGAACTGGCGCAGGAAGTCCAGGAAGATCTGTGCCGATACTTCGGCGTCGTCCGCCGTCATCGTTTCCAGCGGGTTGTGGCTGATGCCGCCGTTGCCGCAGCGCGTGAACAGCATGGCGACGTCGGTCATGCGGGCCAGCGCCATGGCATCGTGGCCGGCGCCCGAGGGCAGTTCGAACACTTCGACGCCGGCACGTTCGGTGGCGGCGGCGAACTGCTTGACCAGCCATGGCGCGCAAGGCGCTGCGGGCGCCTGCATGATCTTGGTGATCTTGAGGCCGATCTGGCGGCGCGCGCAGACGGCTTCGGCCTGGTTGAGGATGTCGGTGACGGCGGCATCGCGCGTGGCGTCGTCGGCGGCGCGGATGTCCAGCGACAGTTTGCAGGCGCCGGGGATCACGTTGACCGAACCATCCGGCACGTGCAGCTGGCCGACGGTGCCGACCAGCGAACGTTCGCGGCCGCAGCGGTCTTCCACGTACAGCACGATTTCGGCTGCGGCAGCGGCGGCGTCCTTACGCATAATCATCGGCGTGGTACCGGCGTGGCTGGCCAGGCCGGTCAGCTCGACCTGGTAGCGGCAGCTGCCGGCGATGGAGGTGACGACGCCGGTAGGCAGGCCTTTGCCCAGCAATACCGGGCCTTGTTCGATATGGACTTCGACGAAGGCCAGCACGTCTTCCGGCTTGCGGGCCACCGAGGCGATCTTGCCGACGTCATGTCCGGCTGCGGTCAACGCGTCGCGCATGGTGATGCCTTGAGCGTCGGCCTTGTCCAGCAGCGCCATGTCGAACTGGCCGATGACGGCGTTGGAACCGAGGAAGGTGCTTTGATAGCGCACGCCTTCTTCTTCCGAGAAGCCGATGATCTCCAGGTCGAAGGGCAGGCGTTCGCCGCGTTCGTGCAGGTGCTTGACCACGGCGATAGGCAGCAGGATGCCTTCGCGGCCGTCGTACTTGCCGCCGTTGCGAACGGTGTCGTAGTGGGAGCCGGTCAGCAATGCCTTGGCGCCCGGCTTGTCCGACTTGTAGCGGCCGACGACGTTGCCGACCGGGTCGATGGCCACTTCCATGCCGGCTTCCTTCATCCACGTCGCCAGCTGGGCGGCGGTCTTGCGGTGGGCTTCGGTCATGTAGGCGCAGGTGAGGTTGTCGGCGTCGTCGCTCCAAGCGCCGATGGTCTCCGCCCATTGCATGATGGTGGCGCCGAATTGCAGCTCCACTTGCAGCAGCACGTTCAGGCGCATCTCGGCGATGCGGCCGATCTGGCGCAGGCACTCGGCCAGTTCGTCGTCGCGCTGCGAGCGCAGGCGACGGCTGAAGGCTGCGATGATCTCCTGGCGCGACAGGCCGTTGCCGGTCGGGCCTTTGACGGCGAGTATGAAGGGGAAGCCGAACTTGGTGTTGTAGTCGGCGTTGAGCTTGTGCAGCGTCGCCAGTTCGTCGGCGGAGCAGTGGGTCAAGCCGGCTTGCGCCTGTTCGCCGGTCGATTCGGCGGTCAATTCGCCCGCCAGTGCTGCCTTGCCGGCCAGCTCCGGGTGGGCGCGGACCAGGCCCAGTTGTTCTTCTTCGGTGGCCGCGCGGACTACGCCTTGCAAGGCCTGCTTCAGCGCAGAGATGGTGGCGAATGGGCGCTGCGCGGCGGCGCGCTGCGGTATCCATGGCGAGTGTTCGTAGAGGCCGTGCAGCAGGGCGGTGAATTCTTCGGCGGTGCTGCGGTTCAGGTGATCTAGTGTGATTGTCATTGTTGTGCAGGCGTAGCCAGTCTCCTCTTGATATAAGGGGAATGATATATGGCGGGGGAGGCTGTTATATACGCTCGCGGCCATAACCGCATTCAGCGCGGGCTTATGGAGAGTGTTGTGGGCGTGCCACGCCCACGGCGGTTTATTTGGCGGTGAGGGCTTGGGCGGCTTGCGTGACCTGGTCGCGCAGCCACTTGTGTTCCGGCGCGTGGTGCACTCGTTCGTGCCACAGCTGGTAGAAGCGCATCGTGGGGAAGCGCACCGGCACGGTGAAGGTCTTGATCGGCAGGTTGCGCTCATAGAAGCGCAGGTACTGGCGCCCCGTGGTGAGCACCATGTCGGTCTGCGTCAGCATGTACGGAATCAGGCTGAAATACGCCGATTCCACCACCACGTTGCGCTGGTAGCCCTGCTGTGCGAGGAAGGAATCGATCACACCATGGAAGCCGGGTAGCGTGGGCGAGGGCGCCACGTGGGGCAGGCTCAGATAATCGTCCAGCGTCATGTCGTTGGATCCGGTGCGCTTGGCATAGGGCGCGTCTGCGCGCATGGCGCAGATGATCGGGTCTTCGAATAGCCGCGACAGGTGCAGGTGCTCGGGCGGCTGCTCCCAGTTACCGATTAGCAGATCGAGCTCGCCGTCGGACAGCATGCGGATCGCGTCCACCTCCGCGCCCAGGCTGTGGATGATGACGCGGCTTTTGGGCGATTCGCGTCGCAAGCGTGCCACAACGTTGGGCAAAAATTGAATATCGAGGTAATCCGGCGCGCCGATGCGGAAGGTGCGGCCTTCCTCCTTGGAGGCGAACGGCGTCTTGTGCAGGAAGAGCTGTCCCACCTCGTCGAGGATGCGTTTGGCGGGCTCCTTCAGGCTTTCGCCGTGCTGAGTGGGCACCATGCCGCGGCCGCCGCGCACCAGCAGCGGATCGCCTGTGAGCTCGCGCAGTTTTTGCAGCGAGGCCGAGATGGAGGGCTGCGTTTGATCGAGTTTCATCGCGACGCGTGAAACGTTTTTCTCGCAGAGGAGCATGTACAGAATACGAATGAGATGCAGGTCTAGGTGGTCGGGTAGTTGTGCCATGTTGGTCTATCTATAACGGTGAGCCTATTTTTAATATACGGCTACTGCCATAAGAAAAGCCAGAATTAGTTTTATCGTTCGTTCCACACCATGCGTGATCTGCGTGTGGTTTTCAATCGGTCGCAGCGGAGCTTTCAACAGTTCGCGGCCAAAAGGGAAATCATCCCAATCGTCTGGAGCGCCCGCGGTGGCAGACGAGCTTAAATCCAATCATGGGGACAACATGGAATTGCTCGCTTACGGCGTGGACTGGCTCAATCTATTGGTGCGCTGGCTGCATCTCATCACGGGGATAGCGTGGATCGGCGCATCCTTCTATTTCGTTTGGCTGGACAACAGCATACGCCCACCCAAGCCCGGCTCCGACCTGGCGAAGAAGGGCGTGTCCGGCGAGTTGTGGGCCGTGCACGGCGGCGGCTTCTACAACCCGCAGAAGTACCTGGTGTCGCCGGCCGAGCTGCCGTCGGACCTGCACTGGTTTAAATGGGAAGCCTACGCTACCTGGATCTCGGGCTTCTCGCTGCTGTTCATCGTCTACTACTTCAACGCCCAGGCGATGATGATCGATAAGTCGGTCGCGGACCTGACGCAGTTCCAGGCGATCGGCGTGGGCCTCGGCTCGCTGCTGGTGGGCTGGATCTTCTACGACGCGCTGTGCCGCTCGCCGCTGGGGCAGAAGGATGGCCTGCTGGGCATCATCATGTTCGTGTTCATCGTTGCGATGGCTTATGTGCTGACCAAGTTCCTGAGCGGCCGTGCTGCATACATTCACGTCGGCGCCATGATCGGCACCATGATGGTCGGGAATGTGCTGATGCTGATTATTCCAGGCCAGCGCAAGCTGGTGGAGGCTATGGAGCAGGGCAAGTCGCCCGATCCTATCCACGGCAAGAAGGCCAAGCAGCGCTCCGTCCACAATAACTACTTCACGCTGCCTGTGCTGCTCATCATGATCAGCAACCACTATGCGATGACCTACAGCCATGCATACAGCTGGGCGCTGCTGGGCGCGATCATCGCGGCCGGTGTGCTGATTCGCCACTTCTTCAACCTGCGCCATCACGGCAAGACCGCATGGCAGTTCCCTGCGGCCGGTGTGGCGATCCTGGCTGCTGTGGCGGTGGTGATTGCGCCGCGCCCTGCGGCGGCTCCTGCGCCTGTCGTGGCGGGCGATGCTGCCGGTGCGGCCCACGCCAGCGTGTCCGCACCAGACTTTAACCGTGTGCAGGCCATCGTCAACCAGCGTTGCGTCAGCTGCCATGCGGCCCAGCCTACACAACCCGGCTTCGCTACTGCGCCAGCCGGCATCATGCTGCACACGCCTGAGCTGATCCACCAGAACGCGGCCAAGATCAACCAGCAGGCCGTGGTGCTGAAGGCTATGCCGATCGGGAATATGACCAACATCACGCCTGAAGAACGCTCCGAACTCGGTGCGTGGTTCGCCGCCGGCGCCAACTGACAAGAAGACAGATCATGACTACTACCACCATCAATGGTTTCAACCTGACCGCCGCCCAAGTTGTCGCCGTCGCCCGCGACCACACTATCGAAGTGAACCTGGCCGCATCCTCGCGCGCCGCGCTGAAAGAAAGCCGCGACTACATCGAATCCACCTGGATGCACGACGAAGCGCCGATGATGTACAGCTTTAACACCGGCGTCGGCATGCTGAAGGACACCCGCGTCAAGGTGCAGGACATCGTGCTGTTCCAGACGCAGCTGATCAAGGCCCACGCCTGCGGCATGGGCGAGCCGTTCTCCGAAGAAGTCAGCCGCGCCACCATGCTGTTGCGCGCCAATGCCTTCGCCAGCAACTACTCCGCGCCGCGCGTGGAGGTGGTCGACCGCCTGCTGGCCTTCGTCAACGCAGGCATCCATCCGATCATGCCGCAGAAGGGTTCCGTCGGCGCGTCCGGCGACCTGGCGCCGCTGGCCTACCTGGCGGCCGCCATCGCCGGCTTCGATGAAGCGGAAGTGATGTACAAGGGCCGCCGCATGTCGGCGCCCGACGCGATCCGCGAATCCAAGGTCGGCCCGGTGGTCTTCGAGCTGAAGGCCAAGGATGCATCGGCGCTGATCAACGGCTGCACCGTCTCGCTGGCGGTGGCGCTGCTGGCCGCCGCCGATGCGCGCAATATGCTGTCCGACGCCTGCCTGTCGCTGGGCCTCACGCTGGAGGCGATGCGCGCCGAGATGTCGGCCTTCGATCCGCGCATCCACGAAGCGCGCCCGCATGCGGGCCAGATCAAGACCGCCGCCATCATCCGCGACCTGCTGGACGGCTCGACCCGCACCACCCACGATGCGCGCGCCGTGCAGTTCCCGGAAGAGCTGCGCCGTACCGACATCCCGTACACCGCCCGCATCCAGGACGTGTACTCGCTGCGATGCGCGCCGCAGGTCTACGGCCCGGTGTTCGATGCGCTGGATTACATCGACACCATCCTCGACAAGGAAGTGAACTCCGCCACCGACAACCCGCTCATCTTCGGCAAGGACGGCGGCGGCTTCGAGATCATCTCGGGCGGTAACTTCCACGGCCAGTACCTGGCGCAGGCGATGGACCTGCTGGCGATGGCTGTCGCGGACCTGGGCAGCATCGTCGAGCGCCGCGTCGCGCGCCTGATCGATCCGACGCTGTCGTGGGGCCTGCCGCGCAACCTGATGTCCGGCGTGCGTGGCGTGAACACCGGTTACCCGGTGATGCAATGCTCGCTTAGCTCCCTGGTGATGGAGAACCGCACGCTGTGCATGCCGGGCAGCGTGGACTCGATTCCGGCCAAGGGCAACAGCGAAGACCACGTCTCCAACTCCACCTGGTGCGCGCGCAAGGCCGCAACTGTGGTATCGAACACACAGTACATAGTCGGCGTAGAAATGTTATTGGCCTCCCAGGCGCTGACCATGACAGAAAACCTGCTGCCCGGTTTTGTGCTTGGCAAAGGTACGCAGGCGGCCTACGAATCGGTGCGCAGCCAGATTCCGGCATGCCTGGACGGCGACCGCTGGCTGCACAACGACCTTGAAGTAGCACGCTCCTTCATTGTGAGCGGCTCGGTGCGCAAGGCAGTGGTATCGAAAATCGGCGAATTCGTTTAAACCGGCGGCACACAGCACAGGGGAGGATCTACAAGGGGCTACGCCGTCATTCCAGACGGCGCGTCCCGACTGTTATAGGCCATAACAGATAGCAGGTATGCCACCAGACTAATTTCACGCAGTGGCCCCTGAGATAAGGTCGATGCCGATTGTTCCCATGTTTAATCGGCGAATGACACACATAAGCAGTTAAAAATAGAACACGGAGACGTTATGTTAATTCTAGAGAAGTACTTCAAGCTGAAAGAGAATGGGACCGATGTGCGCACCGAATTGGTCGCAGGTCTGACCACCTTCCTGACGATGGCTTACATCATCTTCGTCAACCCCTCCATCCTCGGCGACGCCGGCATGCCCAAGGGCGCCGTGTTTGTCGCCACCTGTATCGCGGCCGCATTGGGTTGTCTGATTATGGGCCTGTACGCAAACTATCCGATTGCTATGGCGCCGGGCATGGGGTTGAACGCTTACTTCGCGTATGTGGTGGTCAAGGGCATGGGCATGCCGTGGGAGATGGCACTGGGTGCGGTCTTCATCTCGGGTTGCCTGTTCCTGTTCGTCAGCGTGTTCAAGCTGCGGGAGATGATCGTCAACGGCATTCCGCATTCGATACGTACCTCGATCACTGTCGGCATCGGCCTGTTCCTGGGCTTGATCTCGCTGAAGAGCGCGGGCATTGTCGTCAGCAGCCCTGAAACGCTGGTCAAGGTCGGCGACCTGCATTCGGCGCCGACGCTGCTGGCCATCGTGGGCTTCTTCATCATCGTCGCGCTGGACCGCCTGAAGGTCAAGGGCGCGATCCTGATCGGCATCCTGGCTGTGACGGTGTTGAGCTTCTTCGTCGCCGGTAACAAGTTCAATGGCGTGGTCGACATGCCGCCTTCGCTGGCGCCGACGCTGTTCAAGCTTGACCTGATGGGCGCGATCTCGGTCGGCCTGCTGAACGTGGTGCTGGTGTTCTTCCTGGTGGAGCTGTTCGACGCCACCGGCACGCTGATGGGCGTGGCCAACCGCGCCGGCCTGCTGGTCAACGGCAAGATGGAGCGTCTGAACAAGGCACTGATGGCTGACAGTACCGCCATCCTTACCGGTTCGCTGCTGGGTACTTCGAGCACCACGGCCTACATCGAAAGCGCGGCCGGCGTGCAAGCGGGCGGCCGCACCGGCCTGACCGCCGTCGCTGTCGGCGTGCTGTTCCTGGCTTGCCTGTTCATCTCGCCGCTGGCCGGCGTGGTGCCGAGCTACGCCACGGCGCCCGCGCTGCTGTACGTCTCCTGCCTGATGCTGCGCGAACTGGTCGACATCGACTGGTCCGACACCACCGAAAGCGTGCCAGCCGCCATCGCGGCGCTGACCATGCCGTTCACGTATTCGATCGCGCTCGGCGTGGCGTTCGGCTTCATCTCCTACGCGGTGCTGAAGCTGTTGACCGGCCGCGTGCGCGAAGTGCGTCCAGTGATCTGGGCGATCGCTTGCGTGTTCACCTTCAAGTTCGTCTACCTCGGCGCAGGCTGAGGCTTTAACCCCCAACGGCTGATACCTGCCGGCGCCTTCCACGGCGCCGGCGGGACAGTCACGTCCGCAAACTTTGGAAAAACTAAAATGAAAACGAGACAAATTCCCCAGCTGTTCTGCATCGCCTTCATGAGCCTGGCCGGCTCGGTCCACGCCGCCGACTGGAGCGACACCTCCGTCAGCTGGCGCTACGGCAGCGACTACCGCGAGCCGTTCAACCCGAACGACATCGCCAAGAACATCGTGGCGCTGACCCACGTCAGCGGCTACAAGTACGGCACCAACTACTTCAACGCCGATTTCCTGATGTCCGATAAAAACGATCCGGCCTCGCTGACGCAGAAGTCCGGCGCCAACGAAGCCTACATCCTGTACCGCAACACGGTGGACCTGAGCAAGGTGACCGGCAACGAGTACAAGTTCGGTCCGGTGCGCGGGCTGGGCATCACGGGCGGCTTCGACGTCAACACCAAGAACGACGTCGGCTACAACTCGCGCAAGCGCATGTTCGTGCTGGGACCGACTTTTATGTGGGACGTGCCGGCCGGTCACTTCAACACCAGCCTGTTCCTGCTGCGCGAGAGCAACGCGCCGAGCGGCGCCTTCCCGCCGATCTCCACCGTCACTGGGCGTTATACCTACAAGACGCATGCGATGCTGTCGTCGGAATGGGGCATCCCGGTGGGGGCGCTGTGGGCCTTCGAGGGCTATGCGAACTTTATCGCGGCCAAGGGCAAGGACGAGGTGGGCAACGATACCGGCGCCGAGACCAATATCGACATGCAGCTGATGTTCGACGCGGGCGCGGCGATGGGCAAGGCGAAGAACACCTTCCGCATCGGCGTTGAGTACCAGTACTGGCGCAACAAGTTCGGCAACACCTCGGCCACCACCGGCGGCCAGGGCTACGTCGCCAAGACGCCGATGATACGGGCCGAGTACCACTTCTAAGCAGGCCAGCAAGATCGGTGGCGGCAGTGCACGATGCCGTGACCGATCCCGCCTTTGCCTAGTCGGGCACGCTCTCGGTGGGTTGCTGCGTGTGGCGTGCCAAGGCGGCGCTGAAGGCGGCAAACGTGAACGGCTTGGTCAGGTAATCGTCGGCGCCCGCTTGCAGGCAGCGCTCGCGGTCGCCGTCGATGGCGCTGGCGGTCAGCGCGATGACCGGTGTGCGCGCCAGACCCAGCGCCGCCTCGCGTGCGCGCATGCGGCGGCATGCCTCGTAGCCGTCCATGACCGGCATCATGCAGTCCATGAGCACCAGGTCGTACACGGCGCCGTCGAGTGCGTCGAGTGCCTGCTGGCCATTGTGGGCCTCGTCGACTTCCCAGCCCAGCTTGTGTAACAGGATGCGCGCCAGCTGACGGTTCATCTCGGTATCCTCGACCAGCAGCACGCGCCTGCCTGCGCCCTGCGGCGCGGCCACCGACACCGGGGCGGCGGCCGCCGGCGCCTCATCCAGCAGGCGCGCTGGCAATTCGAAGGTGAAGGTCGCTCCTTCGCCGGGGGCGCTGCGGCAGGCGATGCTGCCGCCCATCAGTTCAACCAGCCGCTTGCAGATCGCCAGCCCCAGCCCGGTGCCGCCATACTGGCTGCTGATGCTCTGGTCGGCCTGGCTGAACGGTTCGAACAGGCGTTGCTGGCCGGCGGTGCTGATGCCGATGCCGGCGTCGCTGACGGCGTAGCGCAGCAGCCAGCGCCTTCCCTCATCCAGCGGGGCGGCGCTGAATTCGATCAGGATGACGCCGGCGTCGGTGAATTTGATGGCGTTGCTCAGCAAGTTGCCGAGGATTTGCCGCACCCGCGCCGGATCGCCTTCGACCATGCCGGGCAGGGCGACGGCGCAGATGTCGATCCGCAAGCCCTTGCGTTGCGCGCCGGCCTGGTGCAGCGCCACTACCTGGGCGATCAGCTGGACCGGTTCGTAGCCCATGCAGTCGAGCGCCAGATGGCCCGATTCGACCTTGGAAAAATCCAGCACGTCGTTGATGATGGCCAGCAGCTCCACCGTTCCCTGGTGCACATTGGCGGCATAGGCGCGCTGGGTGTCGTCCAGCTCGGTCCCGAGCATGAGCTCGGACATGCCGAGGATGCCGTTCATGGGCGTGCGGATCTCATGGCTCATCATGGCCAGGAAGCGCGACTTGGCCTCGCTGGCGGCGTCGGCGCGCGCCTTGAGTTCCAGCGCGGCCTCGGCGTCGCGCTCGCGCCGCTTGATCAGCACCGCCATCAGCCGGAAGGCCACCAGCACTGCGCCCATGCTGATCAGCGCGACCGCGCACAGCAGGCGCACGTTGCCCCACCAGCCGCGCAGCAGCATGTCCTCGGTGATGGTGGCGTTGATGATCAGCGGATAGTCGCGCACCCTGCGCACCGCGCCCATGCGCGCGACGCGCTGCCAGCCGCTGGCCGCGCGCGGGCCATCGGTCAGCACCACGTCGTGCTGCTTGCCTTCGCTGATGACCTGGTAGGTGGTGCCGGAGCGGATCTGTTGACCGATCAGCTTGTCGCTCAGCGGCCAGCGCGTCAGCAGGGTGAAGTCGTCGCGGTACAGCGAGATCGAGGCCTGCTCGCCGAGGTTGACGTTGTGGAAGAAGTCGGCGAAGAAGTCGCAGGACACCCCCACCAGCAGCACGCCGGCAAAGCGGCCGGCGTTGTCGTCGAGCCGGCGGCTGACGTAGAACGTCCAGCGGCCATTGCCCTTGTTGCGCACCGGCGCGCTGAGGAAGGGCGCCGCGCCGGGGTGCTTGCGGTGGTGCTCGAAATAGTCGCGGTCGGCCAGGTTGATCGGCGGCGCGGGATAGCTGCGGGTGAAATTGATCAGGTCGCCATTGGCGGCCAGCAGCGAGGCCACGCCGATCTGCGGCAGGCTGCTGATCTGGTCGCGCATGGCGCGCTGCACCGCTTCGCCGCCCAGCGCGGCGCGGTCGCCGGCGGGCACGCTCTCGACCAGTGCGGTCAGGCTGTCGAGCAGCTGGAAGCTGGCCGCCATGGTTTGCGCGGTATTTTCGGCCAGCACCAGCGTCAGGTTTTCGAGGTCGCTGCGCCAGCCGGCGATCTCGTGCTGGCGCAGCATCCAGGCCGAGCCGATGCTGGTCAGGCACAGCAGCAGCAACAGGCTGCCGCAGATCAGCGCCGTGGCGCGGCGCGCGCTCAGGCGGGCCCAGCGCCGGCGTTCGACGCCGTCCGGCGCGGCGCCGATACCGTGGCCGCTCATGTCAGGCCCCGCCGTAGGCTGGATCGTCCAGGCTCAGCGCCACTTCGCCGCACACCTGTTCGAAACACGGCATCCATGCATCCGTCGCCGACACCGGCATCGGCTGCAGCAGCCGGGCCGCCGTTTCCAGTTGCTGCAACTGGGCGATCAGCGCGGCGGCGCCGATCAGCCCGGCCATGCCCTTGAGCGCATGGCTGTGGCGGCCGATGGCGGCGTGCTGGCCGTCGGCCAGCGCCTGCCGCAGCTGGCGTGCGATGGGCACGGCGTGGTCGAGAAAGGTTTGCGACAGCATCTTGAAACTGGCGCCGTCGCCGGCCGCCGCCATCAGCACGGAGGGATCGATGGCCTGATAGGTGGCGCCGCTCATGCCGACACCCCGCCCGTGGCGGCCTGCTGCATGGCCCCGCGCGGCAGGCGCAGGAAGGGCAACGACACGGCAAACACCGAGCCGTGATCGTCGCTGTGTTCGAGCTTGATGCGGCCGTCCATCAGCCGTACCAGCTGGGCGGCGATCGCCAGCCCCAGGCCGGCGCTGTCCTTGGCGCGGGTGCTGCTGTCGTCGCCGGTGCTGAAGCGTTCGAACAAGTGCGGACGCAACGAGGCCGGCACACCCGTGCCGCTGTCCTGCACACGGAATTCCAGCCGCGATGGCGCGGCATTGAGCTGCAGCCGCACCAGCCCCGAGGCCGTGGCGTCGACCGCGTTGCACAGCAGGATGTCGAGCACGCGCAGCAGTTTGGCGCGGTCGCAGACATAGTGTTCGGGCAAGCCGGGCGCCAGCACCAGCTCCAGCCGCAGGCCGCGCGCGGCGGCGGCGGCGCGCTGGCCCGCCAGCGCCTGCTGCGCCAGTCCGCCCAGCGCTTCCGTTTGCAGCGCCAGCCGCGTCTGGCCGGATTCGAGCCCGCTCAGTTCCAGCACCGCTTCGATCAGCCCGAGCAGGCGCAGGCCGCAGTCGTGGATGGCGGCGGCAAAGCCGCCCTGGCGTCCGCCGGCGAACTCGGCCTGCAGCAGTTCGGCGTAGCCGAGGATGCCGTTCAGCGGCGTGCGCAGCTCGTGCGACATATTCGACAGGAAGCGCGACTTGGCGCGGTTGGCGGCATGGGCCTGCTCGCGGCTGGCGATCAGGCGGCCGATCAGCACGATCAGGCCGGCGGTGAAGGCCAGCACCACGGCGGTCGAGACGCCGGCGAGCAGCAGCGCCTGGCGCCGGTGCGCAGCATAGGCGGCCATGGTTTCCTCGCGGTCCAGGCCGACGACCGCGTACAGCGGCAGGTCGCGCAGGCGGGCGTAGGCGTAGAAGCGGCGCCGGCCATCGATCGGGCCGCTGAGCAGCGCATTGCCGCGCGTGCCGCCCCGCATGGTGGCGAACAGATCGCTGGCATGGATGTCCTGGCCCAGGCTCTCGTTCTGGCCGACCCGGCGCGCGCGCACCACGCCGTCGTCGCCGACCAGCGCGATCGATCCATGGCTGCCGACGTCGATGTCGCCGTACAGCCGGGTGAAATAGGCAGGGTCCAGCGACACCACGACCACGCCGTTGAAGCTGCCGTCGGGCTTGCTGATGCGGCGCGTCATCTGCAGCGACCATTTGTGCGACACCCGGCCCAGCACCGGCTGGCTGACGTAGAGCCGGTCGGGACCGGCCGGCAGGTGCACGCGGATGTGCGGACGGTCGCCGAGGTTGGTGGTCTTGAAAGGCTGGGTCGACAGCACCACGTCGGCGCGCTGGTCGACGATGGTGAACAGATTGTAGAGGTCGCCGGGGCCGAGGCTGGAACGCAGTTCCTGCGCGATATCCAGGCTGGTGCCCAGACTGTTGTAGCGGTGGCGCAGGAAAATCACCGCCTGGTCGGCGGCGGCGATGGTGCGGCTGGCGTGTTCATCGAAGAGCCGCACCAGGTCGCGCGCTTCGCGCTCGGCGCCGGCGATCTCCTGGCGTTCTTCGGCCGCCAGTTGCGTCAGCGTCACAGCCCAGGCGGCGCCGATCAGCACCACGGCGAACAGCGCCAACAACCAGCGCACATCAAGACGACGGAGTAGGGAGGGCCACATCGTACGCTCCTTGCCTGCTGGCCGGCATCCGGGATGGTGGCCGTGCTAGCAGACTGTCAGGACTAGCGTGACAGAGAAAAACATATTTGTCAAATTCAATTAATTCATTAAATTCGTCATCGATCCCGCTCGTGCTGGGCGCAGCAGGCGCGCAGATAGCCGCGCAGTTCGTCGTAGTTGACCGGCTTGGTGAAAAACACCACGCCCGGCGGCACGCCGCCGCGCGCGGCCAGCGCCGCCTCGTCCAGCCCGGACAGGATGGCGATATGCATGGGCCGCAGTTGCGGGTCGCCGACGATGGTATTGATCACTTCGTAGCCATCGATGCCCTCCATGACGATGTCCACCAGCAGGACGTCGGGCTGGCGGCGGGCGATCTCCAGCAGCGCCTGGTAGCCGTTCTCGCAAAAGGTCAGGCTGGCAGGCAGCTGCCAGGCCGCGATATGGCGCTGGTACAGGGCGCGCTGCATGGGATTGTCCTCGACCACCAGGATGGCGGTCTGGCCGTCGGCCGCGCGCGCCGGCACTGGCGCGGCAGCGCCCGGCTGGGCCTTGTACCCGAGCACGGCGGCCAGCGGAATGCGGCGGTGGCCGCCCTTGGTCTTCCAGGCTTCGATCACGCCGGCTTCGACCAGTTGCTGTACGGATGATACGGAGATGCCGAGGATTTCGGCGGCGCGCTGGGTCGTGCAGACCTCGTCCGTCTGATTGGCATTCTTCATAGTCTCAAAAGTCCCAAATAAACCACATTAAAAATTTAAAGTTAAAAAATCACGCAAAATCATTATAATTGGTTTTATTGATGACAGCGCGGACGTATTCGGTATTATGCCGGTGAATGCGCGCCACGCATAGCGTTGTATATCCAACTGAATGGGAGAGCACTATGGAACACACCACCGCCTCGCCGGCCGCCGCCGGCCCGGAGCCGCGCCGCACGCTGGTGTTCGGCCTGGGCGCTGAAGACTATGCGATCGACATCGGGCTGGTGCAGGAGCTGCGCGGCTACGGCGCGGTCACGCGGCTGGCCAACGCGCCCGACTGCCTCAAGGGGGTGATCAATCTGCGCGGCGCGATCGTGCCGCTGGTCGACCTGCGCATCAAGTTCGGCCTGCCGGTCCCCGGCTACGACGCCAGCACGGTGGTGATCGTGCTGAATCTGGGCCGGCGGACGGTGGGCGTGGTGGTCGACCGCGTGGACGAGGTGGTCGGCGTGGAGCCGGAGCAGCTGCAGCCGCCACCACAGCTGGGCGAGGTGGGCGTCACCGATCACGTGCTGGGCGTGGCCACGGTCGACCAGCGCATGCTGATCCTGGTCGACATGGCCCGCCTGCTGGCCGAATTCAATCCGGATCGCGCCGCGGCCCTGCCGCTGGCGGCCTGAATGGATCACCAAGGAGCTGGCCATGAATGTACTGATCGTTGACGACAACCAGATGAACCTGGACCTGTTTTGCCACATGCTGAGCATGATCGACGCGGTGGAGGCGCTGCCGATGTCCGACTCCACCGCCGCGCTGGCGCGCTGCACCACGATGACGCCCGACCTGGTGCTGGTCGACTACATGATGCCGGACATCGACGGCCTGGAGTTCCTGCGCCGCTTCCGCCAGATGCCGGGCATGTCCGTGGTGCCGGTGATCATGGTGACGGCCGACACCGAGGTGGCGGTGCGCCACGAAGCCTTGCGCCTGAGCGCGAACGACTTCCTGACCAAGCCGGTCAACTACACCGAGCTCAACGTCCGGGTCGGCAATCTGCTGGCCTTGCGGCGCGCCCAGCTGCAACTGGCCGAGCGCGCCGACTGGCTGGCGCAGGCGGTGCACAAGGCCACCGCCGGCCTGGTCGCCAGCGAGCGCGAGGTGGTGCACCGGCTGTCGCGCGCGGCCGAGTTCCGCGATCCGGAAACCGGCAGCCACCTGTTGCGCATGTCGGCCTATGCGCGGCTGGTGGCGGTCAACCTGGGCCTGCCGCTGGAGGAGTGCGAGCTGATCTGCGAGGCGGCGCCGATGCACGATATCGGCAAGGTCGGCATTCCCGACAGCGTGCTGCTCAAGCCGGGGCCGCTCGACGCCGACGAGATCGCCATCATGCACGCCCATCCGCAGATCGGCGCCGACATCCTGGCCGGCGGCGAGTCGGCGCTGTTGCAGGCCGGGGCGCTCATCGCCATCAGCCACCACGAGCGCTACGACGGCCGCGGCTATCCGCATGGGCTGGCGGGCGAGGCCATTCCGCTGTATGGCCGCATCGTCGCCGTGGCCGACGTGTTCGATGCGCTGACGACGTCGCGCCCCTACAAGGCCGGTTGGGAGCTGGACCGCGCCGTGGCCCACATGCGCCACGGTAGCGGCAGCCAGTTCGATCCGCGCTGCGTGACGGCGCTGCTGCAGGACATGGAGGCGATGCTGGAGATCCAGCGCCGCTATCAGGACAACGACACCGGACGGAGGGCGGCATGACGACGTCAACACACTTGGGCGCGGCCGCCGACGCCCGGCCACATTGCCTGCTGGACCACGTGCTGATGCGCCAGCGGCTCAAGAATGATGCCGAATTGAGCCGGCGCCTGCTGCTGGCGCCGTCGAGCATCAGCAAGATCCGGCGCGGACGCTGCGGCGTCAGCGCCGAGGTGATGTTACGGGTGCATGAAGCCTTCGACATTCCCATCGCCGAACTCAAGCAGCTGGAGGCCGCCCATCAGGCCGCGCTGCGACTACGCGGCGCCTAGACGCCCGACACCACAACCATGCTTACAGGGAGATTGCAATGCGCACCAACATGCCGGTCACCAATGTCGAATACGTTTTGCAGGAGACGCAGACCATCGTCTCGAAGACGGATTTGCAAGGCAATATCACTTACGTCAACCAGGATTTCATCGAGGTCAGCGGGTTCTCCGAGGCCGAGCTGATCGGTGCGCCGCAGAATATCGTGCGCCATCCCGACATGCCGCCCGAAGCCTTCGCCGACTTCTGGCAGACGATCAAGGCCGGCCGCGCCTGGACCGGGCTGGTCAAGAACCGCTGCAAGAACGGCGACCACTACTGGGTCGAGGCCAATGCCGCGCCCTATCTGGAGAACGGCCGCGTGGTGGGCTACACCTCGATCCGCATCAAACCGTCGCGCTCCCAGGTGGAGGCCGCCGAGCAGGCTTACCGGGCGATCAAGAACGGCGACCGCCGGCTGATCATCCGCGATGGCGTGGCGATGGCGCGGCCCGGCGTGCTGGCATTGACCGCCTGGCGCACGGCGTCGCTGGCGAGCAAGCTGAACCTGGCGCTAGGCCTGGTGGCGGCCTTGATGCTGGCGATGTTGTGGGCGGCGTTGGCTGGCGGCCCGGCGGCGGCCTGGGCCATCTGCGGCGCCGGACTGTGCATGGCCAGCGCGCTGTTGCTTGCCGTGCGGACCGCGGCCACGACGCCCTTCAAGATATTGCGTGTCGGCCTGGAGCAGATGGGCAGCGGCGACTTGTCGCAGCATATCGTGGCCGGCGGCGGCGCCGAGGCTGCTGGCTGCCTGCAGGCCTTGCGCGTGCTGCAAATCAATCTCAAGCTGCTGGTCGGCCAGATCAAGGAGGCCAGCGGCGTGGTCAACGAGGGCGCGCGGGAAATCGCCAGCGGCAACGCCGACCTGTCGGCGCGCACCGAACGCCAGGCCGGCTCGCTGGAGGAAACCGCTTCGTCCATGGAGGAGATGACCAGTACCGTCAGGCAGAACGCCGCCAATGCGCGCGATGCCGATGCGCTGGCGGTGGCGGCGGCCAAGGTCGCCGGCGAGGGCGGTGCGGCGGTGGACGCGGTGATGGCAACCATGTCGTCGATCAAGCACAGCTCGGACAAGATCGCCGACATCACCGCGGTGATCGACGGCATCGCCTTCCAGACCAATATCCTGGCCTTGAATGCGGCAGTCGAGGCGGCGCGGGCCGGCGAGGAGGGACGGGGCTTTGCCGTGGTCGCCAGCGAAGTGCGCAACCTGGCCCACCGCTCGGCCGCAGCGGCCAAGGAGATCAAGGAGCTGATCGCAAGCTCAGTGCACGAGGTCGAGTCCGGCGCACGGCTGGCGGCCAATGCGGGGCAGGTGATGGCGGGGGTGGTCGAGTCGGTGAACAAGGTGGAGCACTACATCTCGGACATCAGCCTGGCCAGCAAGGAGCAGAGCAGCGGCATCGAGCAGATCAACGAGGCCATCGTGCAGATCGACGAGATCACGCAGCAGAATGCCGCCGTGGTCGAGGAGGCCGCCGCCGCGGCGGAAAACATGCGGCGCCAGGCCGACTTGCTCAGCGAGTTGATCGGCCATTTCCAGCTGGTCTCGACAGGCGCCCGGCACAGCGCCCTGGTGCGTCCCATCGGACGCGCGGCGTCGCCCGCAAGGACCGTGCTGGCGCTGGCGCCGCCGGCGTCAGGCCGGCGTCGCGCCGCCTAGCGGCCGCCGCGTTTCAGCCGGCCATCGCCAAGGCCGGCATGGCGGCCAGCCAGCCCTGGAAGGCCGGCACCGGCAGCGGCCGGCAGTACAGATAGCCCTGGTAGGCGTCGCAGCCCAGCTCGGCCAGCAGTTGGCGCTGGTCCTGCGTCTCCACGCCCTCGGCGATGACATCCAGCCGCAGGCTGCGCGCCATGGCGATGATGGTCAGCACGATGGCCTGGTCGTTGGCATCGCTGGCCAGGTCGCGCACAAAGGACTGGTCGATCTTCAACTGGTCCAGCGGCAGCCGCTTCAGGTATTGCAGCGACGAATAGCCGGTGCCGAAATCGTCGAGCGAGAACTTGATGCCGAGCTCCTTCAGCGCGGTCATGCTGGCGATGGTGTCTTCGATGTTGTCCAGCAGTAGGCCTTCGGTCAGTTCCAGTTTCAGGCGCGCGGGAACGATGCCGTGGCGCTCGATCGCGCTGCGCACGCGGGCGCAGAAATCGGCTTGCCGGAATTGCTTGGCGCTGACGTTGATCGATAGCACCAGCTCGCGGGTGGCGGCGTCACGCTGCCAGTCGCGCAATTGCCTGCACGCTTGCTCCAGCACCCAGTCGCCCAGCAGCAGTATCAGTCCGGTTTCTTCGGCGAGCGGAATGAATTGCGCCGGCGAGATCGAGCTGCCGTCCGGCTTGATCCAGCGTATCAAGGCCTCGGCGCCGGTGGCGCGGCCATCGGCGTCGACCTGGCCCTGGTAGAACAGCTCGAACTGCTGATGGTCGAACGCCGTCCGCAACTCGTTCTCCAGCTGGGCGCGGGCGCTGAGGGTGTCCTGCATGCGCTGGTCGAAGAAGCGCATGCCGTTGCGGCCGGCCTGCTTGGCCTGGTACATGGCGATGTCGGCCTGCATCAGCAGCTCGTCGGGCTGTTGGCGCTGCTCGTCGTGGAACAGCGTGGCGCCGATGCTGGGCGTGCTGTGGCAATGGTGCGGGCCGAGCTGGTAGGGCTGGTTCAGCGTCGCCAGGATCTTGCTGCCCAGCGCCTCGGTCTGGGCGGCCGCCTCCAGCGGGTGGCGGCTCATGCCGTCGATCAGCACCACGAATTCGTCGCCGCCCAGGCGGGCCACGGTGTCGGCCTGGCGCAGGCAGGCGCGCAGGCGCGACGCCACCTGTTGCAGCAGCAGGTCGCCGGTGTTGTGGCCGAGCGTGTCGTTGAGCGTCTTGAAGTTGTCGAGGTCGATGAACATCAGCGCGCCATAACTGCCGTTCAGGCCGCTGGCGGCCAGCACCTGGCGCAGCCGGTCCATCAGCAGGCGGCGGTTGGGCAGGCGGGTCAGCGGATCGTAGAAGGCGAGATTCTTGATCTCGTCGTTGGCCGCCTTGCTCAGCGTGATGTCGGTCAGCGCGGCGACGTAGTGGGTGGTGCTGCCATCCTCATCGCGCACGGCCGCGATGTGCAGGCGCTCGGGGTAGATTTCGCCGTTCTTGCGGCGGTTCCAGATCTCGCCCTCCCAGCTGCCGGTGGTGGCGACGGCTTTGTGCATGGCCTGGTAAAAGGCGGCGTCGTGGCGGCCGGAGCTGAGCAGATTGGGACGGCGGCCTATCACCTCGTCGGCGGCATAGCCGGTGATGTTGGTGAAAGCGCGGTTGACCTGCACGATGTTGCTGTTGGCGTCCGTGACCATCATGCCTTCGGTGGATTCGAAGGCGATGGCGGCGATGCGCAGCCGGGCTTCGTGCTGGCGGCGTTCGGTGATGTCGTGATGGGCGATTACCACGCCGGCCGCGCCGTAGCCGAGCGGCGTGACGCACATGCTGAACCAGCGCTGCTGGCGCGGCGTGTGGCAGGCGTATTCGAGTTCGAAGCTGGGCGCCTCGCCGGCCAGCACCTGTTCGATGCCGGTGCAGGCGCGTCGCGCGCAGTCGGCATCGTCGCCGGTGGCCGCGCGGCATACGGCCAAGTAATTGCTGCCGATGTCGGCGCAGCCCAGGTGGCCGGTGTTGTCGCGGGCGAAGTTGCGCCAGGCCTGATTGATGGCCAGGATGGTGCCGTCCAGACCCAGCACCACAACCTGGGCCGGCAGCGCATCCAGGATGGCGCAGGCGAAGTGTTGACAGGCATGCGGCAGGGCGTCGGCCGAGGTCCGGCCATTGGCGGGCTTTGCGCTGCCTTGCCAGGGGCAGGCCGGTCGATCCGCGTGGTGAGTGAGGGAGTGGGAGTGTTCCATGTCGCCGCCTTGCCGATTTAATTTGTCGATGACATGCAGCGTATCGATTTACATCAAGAAAATAATTGATGTAGATCAAAGAAGAGGCGTTAAAGTTGCTTTCGGCAAACGCTTGCAAATGGCAAGCTTCAGGCGGCGGCCTGTATGGCGCCGGCCAGCACGTAGCGGTTCTTGCCATGCCGCTTGGCGAGGTAGAGCGCCTCGTCGGCCCGTTTATAGCTGACCGACATATCGCTGTCCCTGTCAAATTCGGCGATGCCTATGCTGACGGTGCGCGGCGGATGGGTGGCGGCGCGCACGCCGTCCAGCAGCGCGGCGGCGAAGTCCAGCGCGTCGACGGCCTCGCCGTGGAACAGCACGCCGAATTCCTCGCCGCCCAGCCGTCCCGACAGGTGGCCGGTGCCCAGCCTGCCGATCACGGCGGCCGTGTGGATCAGCACTTCGTCGCCGGCGTCATGGCCCAGCGTATCGTTGATCTTCTTGAAGTCGTCGATGTCTATCATCAGGAAGAACAAGGGCATATTCGACGGCAGTTGTTGCGCGCGGCGCGCTTCCAGCGTGAATTTGCGGCGGTTGAACAAGCCGGTGACGACATCCTTGTAGGCGATCTCCGCCAGCTCGCGCCTTGCGCGGTGGCTGCGCACGCGCAGGTTGAGGAAGTAGGCGTGCAGATAGATCGCCATGGCGAAGCTGCTGCCCATGACCAGCACCGACAGATTGAAGCTGAGTTCCCCGGGCCGGGCCGGGAAATTGCCGATGGTCAGGATGGCCCATACGCCGACGGCGGCGCCGATATAGTTCAGCATGCCGCCGAAGATGGGCGCGGCCGACAATGTCAGCACGGTGCCGACCGGCAGTACCCAGAATGTCGGGTCCGGACAATAAGCGGTCAGCAGGCGGAAGGCGAACGCGGTGGACGTGGTGCCGATGATGCCGGAGACGACCAGCGCCTTGACGGACGGGGCGCGCAGCGAGATGAACAGGCTGAGCAGCATACCCGGCAGGGCGAACAGCACGCTGGCCTTCAAAGCCTGGCCGCTGGCAGCGAGCATCATCGCCGCCACGAACCAGCTCAGCAGGCCCACGCTTTGGGAAATGATGGCAACCGGCCGCAACTCCGAGAAGAACAGTTGCTGTTCATCGCGGTCGCCGCCGTAGTAGGAATAGGGTAGTAGTTTGCGCATGCAGTCTCAAGGCCGTCCCGTGGAGGGCATTGAGTATACTTGTTAGTTTGCCCACGTCCCAGCTAATTCCTGAGGTGTGGGCAAATATTTAAGCATTACATGCGTGGTTCGCCGGTGTTGCTGTTGACGGCGATGGACTGGCCCGGAGGCGTGCTCATCTGCACGCGATGTTCCTGGCCCCGGTAGTTGTACGTCACATCCCAGTATTCAGGCTTGGGATTGCTGACGTTTTCACAGCGGCGCACGTCGCGTGCATAGCTTTGCTGGTTGCTGTTGTTGGCCATGTTGTTGCCGATGGCCGCACCCGCCACCGCGCCGCCGGCCGTGGCCACGTCGCGTCCCGTGCCGCCGCCCACCTGGTGGCCCAGGATGCCGCCGATCAGGGCGCCGGCGATGACGCCGCCGACGTTGGTGCCGCTACGGGCAGGTTCGGTCACTTGCTGGCGTTCGACCCAGCAGCGTTGTTCCGGTGTGCCGACCACGGCGCGTACCGAGGTCACAGGCACTTCGACCAGGCGCTCCCGTGGACGGCGGCGGTATTCATAGGTCGGCTGCGGCAGCGGCGCCGGCGCTTCGTTGGCGTAGCTGTTGCGCTTGCCCACCGGGCGAACCGACGAGATGCGGTCGTTCAGGCCCATGCCGGCCAGCGATTCGTAGCTGCCGTGGCGCAGCACCATGCAGTTGCCGCGGAAGTTGGCGTCGTCGCAGACTTCCCACTGGCCGCGGTCGACCACGACGGAGGAAGCACGATCATTGAAGCCGTTGCGGGTGAAGTCGCGCACCTGCTGGTTGGCGGTGAAAGTGCGGCCGCGCCAGCCGTCATGTTCGTAGAACGTGATCTGGGCCATGGCTTGCGACGCCAGCGTCAGGGTGGCGATGGCCATTGCGATGTTGAGGGGCTTGTTCATGTTTCATCCTTTTATAGTTATTCGAGCACCTGCACAATGCCCCCTTTGTGGCGGGCTATCTGTGCGGTCGACAACATAAGAGGATGGCCGCCATCACGGCAGGGTGAGGATCACCTTGACGCTGTCGTCCACGGCGGACTTTTCGATGTAGCCGATGGCGTTGAGGTCGGCGGCGATGGCTTTCTTGACCTCGGCCGTCGAATGCAGCTCGGCCGGCATCACGCCCTTGCCGGTGAAGATGATCTTGGCCCAGGCCGCCTTGACCTGGGAGATATCCTTGCCGGACAGCTTTTGATAGAACTCGGCCCGGATCGGCGACTTTTCGGCCTGGTCCAGCGGCACGAACATATTCGATTTACCCAGGAAGAATTGCGAGGCCTGGTCCGAGAACATGCGGCTGGCCGGATTCTTGGGATTGACCACCACCACGATCTCGGTGGCGGCGGCCGTGGCGCCCAGGAGCGCGGAGCTGACGAAGGCCGCCGTGACGATAATTGTGCGCATGAGTGCCCTCCGTATTAAAAGACGATCTGCCACGAAGCGGCCAGCAGATTGGCGTCGCCGGTGAACTGGAATTTGGATTTGTCCTTGATCTTGTCGTATTGGACCTTCAAGGCCTGCGAGGTGGTGTAATCCCAGCGATAGCTCAGCGAGGTGGTGGCGTGTTTCTCGGTGCCGGTCGGCCAATATTCGGCGCGCTCCTGGAATTGCGACCAAGAAAGCATCCATGTGTGTTTATCCATCTTATATCCGCCCGAATAAGACTGGGCGGTGTAAGTGTTTTTGACCGACGGCCGGTTGATATAGTTAATCTCGCTGCGGACCAGCCAGTTTTTATAATCCATATTCAAGGAGATGCCATAGAAGGCCTGGCCGACGTCATTGACGAAGTCGCCGTTCTTGCCGGTCATCACCAGCGAGCGCACGCCGTTGACGACGGCGTAGCGTTCGACCACCGTGTGCATGTAGACGCCGCGCACGCTGAAGATGTCGTTGCTGGCGTCGATATAGCCGCCCACCATTTTCTTCCAGCTTTCATCGATGCGGCTGCTGTAGTACAGGTTGCCGAGCAGTTCGTTGTCGGTGCTTTTGCGGCGGCCCACCCAGGCGTTGGCGGTGTAGGTCCAGTCGCCGATGTTGTTGGTGTAAAGCAGGTTGACGCCATCGTAGGAGTAGATCTGCCAGGCGTACAAGTCCTGCGACGGCCGCACCCAGGGGTAGGCGTAGCCGACGTACATGTAGTCCGAGTAGTAGTACAGCGGCAGCCGCTTGCGGCCGGCCTGCAGGGTCAGGTTTTCCGAGATCTTGTAGCTGCCGTAGGCCCAGTCGGCGTTGACCGAGCTGTCGGCGCCGCGCGCGACCACCTGGACAGTGGCAGACAGCTCAGGCGTGAATTTGAAGTTGCCCTGCACCCCGGCCAGGGATTCGGGTTTGACATCGGTCTTGTGGTATTCGTACACGCCGGCATATTCATAATTGCCGGCAAAGCAGGGGCATTGGTAGCTGTATCCCGGCTGGGCATTTAATTGATAGGGAGTGGGGCCGGAAGCACTGCCGCTTAAAACCCGGCCGACGGTCAATTGTGCAAATCCGCTGAAACTGCTGTCGACGGCGAAGGCAGGAGATGAAAGGATGGTCAATGTGGCTAATGCAGAGAATTTTGCAATTCGCATCGTGCTTCCCCTTTTTGTCAGATTTTCTATTTTTTAATTTACTATTGAAAAAATAAAAGGGCAAGAATATTGACCGGAGTGTCTTATTTAGGTATTGAGCAGTTATTAATATTAACTATTTATATGGTTTTCATGGTTCGACCGAATGGGCGCGTTTCAGGCAGCGCAGCACGAAGGTTGAGCGGCTGTGGCGCAGGCCGGGCAGCTTGTACAGCTTGCGGCGCAGGAACTCCTCGTAGCCCGCCGTGCCGGCCACCGCCACCTTGATCAGGTAGTCGTATTCGCCGGTCAGCAGATAGGCTTCCATCACTTCCGGCAGGTCGGCCAGCGCCTGGCCGAATTTCTCGAAGATGTCGTCGTCATGGCGGTCCAGCGTGACTTCGATGATGACCGTGTCCGGATAGCCGAGCGCGGTCTGGCTGAGCAGGGCGGTGTAGCCTTCGATCATGCCGCCGTCCTCCAGCGCCCGCACGCGGTTCCAGCACGGCGTGGTGGAGAGTCCGACTTTCTCCGCCAGCTTGGTGTTGCTGAGGCGGCCGTCGCGGCGCAGTTCGCGCAAGATCTTGCGGTCGAGTTCGTCGATTTCCATGCGATTTACCTGTAAAAGATGAATGTTCCTTATATTTTACAATGAGAGGAAGAATCTACTGGGATATCCCATGAATCGAGCAAAACAAGGAAGCCTATTTTGCAGCTTCCCGGATATTCTGGTTGCATGAATACCACACAAAAAAGCTACCGATTTTGCGTCGAACAGGACGCCCCCATCGCCACGCTGGAAGCCGTGCTGGCGATTGTGCGCCGGTTGGGACTGGAGCTGCGCAGCCTGCGCACCACCTTGCATCCGCAGGGCATGGACGTGCAGATCCGGCTGGCGGCGGAGGATGAGGAGCCGCTGACGCTCTGCCGCATGCGGCTCAACAACGTGGTGGGGATATTGGCGGTGCGGGAGATGCCATCGCTGGTGGCATCTCCCGAACGGATGGCGGCTAGCCGGTGATGTAGGTGTACTTGAACAGGAACAGCGCGGCGATCACCCACACCACAGGCTTGACCTGGCGCGCCTGGCCGGTGAGCAGCTTGAGGCCGGCGTAGGTGATGAAGCCGAAGGCGATGCCGTGGGCGATGGAGTAGGTGAACGGTATCACCAGCGCGGTGATCGCGGCCGGCACGCTCTCGGTGGTGTCGCTCCAGTCGACATCGACCAGGTCGCGCAGCATCAGGCAGGCGACGAACAGCAGGGCCGGTGCGGTGGCGTAGGCCGGCACCACGCCGGCGATCGGAGCGAAGAACAGCGCCGCCAGGAACAGCAGCGCCACCACCAGCGCCGTCAGCCCGGTGCGGCCGCCGGCCTGCACGCCGGCCGCGCTTTCCAGGTAGGCCGTGGTGCTGGAAGTGCCCAGCACGGAGCCGGCCACGATGGCGCAACTGTCGGCCAGCAGCGCCTTGTTCAGACGCTTCATCTTGCCGTCGACCAGCAGGCCGCCACGGCTGGCCACGCCCATCAGCGTGCCGGTCGCGTCGAACAGCTCGACCAGGAAGAACACCAGCACCACGTTGAACAAGCCCAGCGAGGCGGCGCCTTTCAGGTCGAACTGGAAGAACGTCGGCGCCAGCGATGGCGGCAGCGACATGAAACCGTGGAAGGTGTTGCCGCCGAAGAAGAAGCTCATGATCGTCACCACCACGATGCCGATCAGCAGCGCGCCCGGCACGCGCAGGCGGTCCAGCGTGACGATCAGCAGGAAGCCGAACACGGCCATGATGGTTTGCGGCTTGTGCATGTCGCCCACGCGCACCAGCGTCTCCGGGCTGGCGACCACCAGGCCGGCGCTCTTCATGGCGATCAGCGCCAGGAACAGGCCCAGGCCCACGGTGATGGCGACCCGCAGCGAGTGTGGTATCCCGTTGACGATCAATTCCCGCACCTTGAACACGCTCACCAGGATGAACAGGCAGCCCGAGATGAACACGGCGCCCAGCGCCGATTGCCAGGGCACGCCCATGCCCAGCACCACGGCGTAGGCGAAGTAGGCGTTCAGCCCCATGCCCGGCGCCATGCCGATCGGGTAGTTGGCGTACAGGCCCATGATGACGGTGCCCAGCGCCGCCGCCAGGCAGGTGGCGACGAACACGGCGTCCTTCGGCACGCCGGCATCGCCCAGGATGGCCGGGTTGACGAAGATGATGTAGGCCATCGTCAGGAAGGTGGTGATGCCCGCCACGACTTCGGTGCGGACGTTGCTGCCGTGCTCAGTGAGCTTGAAAAATTTGTCGACTGGCGACATATGCGTTCTCCCTGATTGCGTCGAGGCCGAAGAATATCACGGGGAGGCGATTCTTCGCGGAATTGCTTCTTGCACGGAAAGATGCAAAAATGAAAAAAACCAGAATAAAACGCCATCTTTCGCTTTCCTCACCGCACAGCGTACAGGCCATCACTATGGAACTTCAGCCGCAGCAATCGGGCCGCACTCTGGTGCTGAGCCCCGCAGGGCGCATCGATCATACCCATGCCGATGCCTTCAAACTCGCGCTGGATCCGCACCTGCGCGACTGTACCAAGGATGGCGCGGCGCTGGTGATCGATTTCAGCGGCGTCAACTACATCAGCAGCATAGGCTTGCGGGCCTTGATGGTGGCGATCAAGCAGGTCAAGGCGCAGGGCGGGCGCATGGTGCTGGCGGCCTTGCAGCCGCTGGTGCTGGAGGTGTTCACCATCAGCCGCTTCGACATGCTGTTTGAAATCTTCCCGGACCGCGATGCGGCGCTGGCGGCCGTCGGCGGCGCCTCATGAAGGCGCGCATCTGGGGCGCGCGCGGCTCGCTGCCGGTGGCGCTGAACCACAAGCAGATCCGCGCCAAGCTGGTGACGGCGCTCGAAGGCGCCATCGGCCGTGGGCTCGATACGCCGGAAAAAGTGGCGTCGTATGTCGACAACGACCTTGGCTTCGAGGTGCGCGGCACCTACGGCGGCAATTCCAGCTGTGTGGAAGTGGAGGTCTGGGATCCGGACTCGATTTACGAACACATCATCCTGGACCTGGGCTCGGGCGTGCGCGCGCTGGCCGGCGCCAAGCTGGCGCGCTACGGGCCGGCCAAGCCGCAGACCTATCATGTGTTCATGTCCCATCTGCACTGGGACCACATCATGGGCTTCCCGTTCTTCACGCCGGCCTACATACCGGGCAACCGCATCGTCATCTACGGCTGTCACGCAGAGCTGGAGACGGCGTTCCGCCGCCAGCAGGAGCCGATCAGCTTCCCGGTCGGCTTCCATCAGCTGGGCGCGGCCATCGAGTTCGTGCAGATGGAGCCGGGCGTGCCGCTGCAACTGCACGATGTGACGATCACCGCCAAGCTGCAACTGCATGCGGGCGACTCCTACGGCTACCGCGTCGAGCATGGCGGCAAGACCATGGTCTACAGCACCGACTCCGAACACAAGCTCGACAACGCCGCCGAGCGGGTGGCCTTCGTCGAGTTCTTCCGCGATGCGGACCTGGTGATCTTCGACGCCATGTATTCGCTGGCCGACTCGATTTCGGTCAAGGCCGATTGGGGCCACTCCAGCAACGTGGTCGGCGTGGAGCTGTGCCAGCTGGCGGGCGTGCACCAGCTTTGCCTGTTCCACCACGAGCCGATTTACGACGACGCGCAGATCGCCCGCGTGCTGGCCGAGACGCGGCGCTATGCCGAGATCACCGGTGAAGCGCCGCTGGACATCGTCTCCGCCTACGACGGCATGGAAATCGAACTGTAAGCGCGGCCATGCTGCTCCGCTTGCAAACCCAGGCCCTGGGCGGCGTGCGTGCTGGCCAGGGCCGGCCGCTGGCGCTGGTGCTGGCGTGTTTGCTGGCGCTGGCCCTGGCGATCGGCGGCGATGGTCCGCTGCCGTCGCTGCGCCTGGCGCTGTTCAATGCCTACCAGCTGCACCTGCCGCGCCAGCGCGCATCGGGACCGGTGCAGATCATCGCCATCGACGAAGCCTCGCTCAAGGAGTTCGGCCAGTGGCCCTGGCCGCGCACGCGCCTGACCGAGCTGATAGAACACATCAACGCCCAGCAGCCGCTGGCCATCGGCCTCGATATCCTGATGCCGGAGCCGGACACCACCTCGCCCGAAGCGCTGGCCTCGCGCCTGCCGCCCGGACCCCTGCGCGACAGCCTGGCGGCGCTGCCCGCCTACGATGACGTGCTGGCGGCGGCCATGCGGCGCGCGCCGGTGGTGCTGGGCGCTGCCGGCTTTGCCCATCCCGAACCCGGCACCAGCGATGCGCTGCGCGTGTGGCCGGTGCATGTGAAGGTGCCGCCGTCCGCGGCGCCGCTGCCGGTGATGCGATTTCCGCAGGCGATGTCCAGTCTTCCGCTGTTGCAGGCGGCCGCTCGCGGGCAGGGGCTGTTGTCGGTGAACCTGGAGAAGGGCATCGTGCGCCGCGCACCGTTGCTGGGCGCCGTGGGCGATACGCTGGTGCCGGCGCTGTCGATGGAATTGCTGCGCGTGGCCACCGGCAGCTCGGCGCTGGAGGTCGAGGCCGATGCCGACGGCGTGCGCAGCGTGTCGGTCGGCGACTTGCATGTGCCGACTTCGCCGGACGGCGCGGTGTGGGTCAACTTCTCCGCGCCGGCGATGGACCGCTACGTTTCCGCGCTGGACGTGATGCGCGGCCGTCTCGATGCGTCCGCGCTACAGAACAAGATCGTCATCGTCGCCATGACGGGACTGGGCCTGACCGATTACAAGACCAATGCGCGCGGCGACTTCATGCCCGGCGTGGACACGCACGCGCAGATGATAGAAAGCTTCTTCGACGGCGCCTTCCTGCGCCGGCCGCCATCGATGCGTTGGATCGAAGTGGCGGTGTTCGGCTCTTTCAGCCTGCTGCTGGTCTGGCTGCTGCCCAAGCTGCGCATGCTGGTGGCGGTGCCGCTGGGCGGCGCCATCGTGGCGGGCCTGTTCGGCGGCGGCGCCTTGTTGTTTGCCCGCGCCGGTTTGCTGTTCGACGCGGCCGCCGTGTCCTGCGCCTTCGGCCTGGTGGGATTGAGTCTGTTGACCAGCATGCTGACTGCGGCCGTGCGCGACCGCAAGCAAAGCGAGCGCGCCTTGCAGTTGGCTCGGGTGTCGGCCGCCAAGACTGCCGGTGAACTGGGTGCGGCGCGCCGCATCCAGATGGCGACCCTGCCGCAGGCCGCGCTGTCCTTCCCCGGCGAGACGCGCTTCGCGCTGGATGCCTTGCTGGAACCGGCACGCGAGGTGGGCGGCGACCTGTATGACTTCTTCATGCTGGACCGCGACCGCGTGTTCTTCATGGTCGGCGACGTATCCGGCAAAGGACTGCCGGCCAGCCTGTTCATGGTGGTGGCGAAGGCGCTATCGAAAAGCATCGCGCTGCGCGGCCCTTCGGAAATGGCCGCCATCATGAACGCCGCCAATCGGGAGTTGACGCGCGAGAATCCCGAGATGCTGTTCGTCACCAGCGTGGCCGGCATACTGGACGCCGACAGCGGCCAGGTCTTCCTGTGCAACGCCGGCCACGATGCGCCGCGCCGCCTGACGGTGGACGGCCGCGTCGAACACCTGCAAGCGGCGGACGGCCCGCCGTTGTGCGTGCTGGACGATTTCGAATATCCGGTGCAGCACTACCAGCTGCGGGCCGGCGAGTGCCTGTGCCTGACCACCGACGGCATCAACGAGGCCATGGACGAAGCCGGGAATTTGTACGGCAACGAGCGGCTGGACCGCCTGCTGGCGGCGCTGCCCGCCACTGCGGCCGCCACGCCAGCCGCAGTGGTGCAGGCGGTGCGCGACGACGTGCGTCTGCACGTGGGCAAGGCCGAGCCGTCGGACGACCTGACCTTGCTGGTGCTGCGCTGGGATGGCGTGGCCTGATCAGCGCACGCGGATCTCCACGCGGCGGTTGCGCGGTTCGTCGACGCCGTCGGCCGTTGGCACCAGCAGCTCACGCTCGCCGCGTCCCTGCACGGCGATGCGGTCTTCCGCGATGCCCACTTCCACCAGCAGGCGCTTGACGGTGGCGGCGCGGCGCAGCGACAGCTCGTCGTTGTATTCGCGCTTGGCGACGGTGTCGGTGTGGCCGATGACGATGATCTCGGGCGCAGGGCGCGAGGCCAGCTGCGCCTTGATGTCCACCAGCCTGGCCGCCGATTCCGGCACCAGCGTATCGGTATCGGTGACGAAGTAGACGGTGAACACGGCGGCCCGCTGCGGCAGCGCCGACAGCGTGGCGTCGTATTGTTTGGCGATGGCGGCGCTGTCGCCTGCGGTGGTGGTCGCGCCTTTGCTATCGATGGCGGCGATCTGGTAGGGCTTGTCGAGCACCGTATCGACACCGGCGGTGGTGATGATGAGCGCACTGGCCTTGCCGTCCTGGCTGGGCAGCAGGGTGATTTGCTCGGTCGGCGTGCGCTGCTGCGAGACGGCGGCCAGCAGGCAGACGATCCAGATCAGCATGGTCATGCTTTATTCTCCGTCCTTGACGTCGATGACAAACTCGGTGCCGCGCACGCCCAGGATGGAGGTCGGTGTGCGGAACTGCACCGCGCCCGGCGATTGCTTGGACAGCTTGCCCGAGATGACGCCCAGCGTGCCCCGCTTGACGGTTGCATTCAGCACGCCTTCATGCGAGGTCGGATCGAAAGCGTATTTTTCCAGCCACACGTTGCTGTTCGGCCCCACCGCCAGCAGCGTTTCGTCGCGCAGCGTGATGCCCACGCTGCCGTCGGCGCCGGTGACGACGCGGTCGCTGGCCATCAGCGCGGCGCCTGCCGCCGCCGGTGTCTGTTTGCCCGCTCGCTCTATGGAGGCGGCGCCCTTGGTGGTCTTGACCATGCCGGCCGGTGGTTCGGCCGCACTGGCGCCAGCCATGAGGAGGGCCAGGGCCGCTGTGGCAGCGGCGACTTTTAAGTTTCGCATGTTGCTTCTCCTGAGATGAGCATTCCGATAATATGCTTGAATGGACAGAAAAGAAACCGGTGTTGCGCATCTGCTGCGGTTTCCCGCGCGGTTGGACGCGGTGCCCGGTGCAATGTCGTTTGCGGCGATGGCGCTGCAACAGGCTGGCCTGGGGCCGGGCGTGGTCGCGCGCGCCGAGCTGATACTGGAGGAGCTGCTGCGCAACAGCATCCTGCACGGCCACGGCGGCGACAGCGCCCATTCGGTATGGGTGGGCGTGGAGGGCGCGCTGCTGGTGTACGAGGACGAGGCGCCTGCCTTCGATCCGCTGACCCAGGGACCGCCGCCGCCCGATCCGGCACGGCCGATCGAGGACCAGCAAGTGGGCGGCGTCGGCCTGCTGTTGATACGACAGTTGGGCAGCGCGGTGGCGTATCGCCATTCCGGGGGACGCAACCGCATCGAGATCGTCTTACAATAGCGGCTGTCACCAACCAACAGGATGCATGCATGAGCGAGTTTTCCAGCGATATCTACACCGAACCGTCCACCATCGACGTCAACACCCTCGACAACCTCGGCCCGCTGGCGCCGATGGCCGGGATCTGGAAGGGTGAGCGCGGCCTCGATATCAAGCCGAAGGCGGATGGTCCGCGCAAGCAGGCTTACGTCGAGCGTATCGAGCTCTATCCCATCGATCCCGTGACCAACGGCCCGCAGCTGTTCTACGGCCTGCGCTACCTGATCATCATCAACAAGCCTGGCCAGGCCAAGACCTATCACGAGCAGGTGGGCTACTGGCTGTGGGAGCCGGCCACCAGCACCGTGATCCAGACGCTGGGCATTCCGCGCGGGCAGATCGCGATGGCCTCGGCCGTGGTGGCGCCGGACGCGAAGGAGTTCGAACTGGTGGCGCGGCTGGAGTCCGATACCTACGGCATCCGTTCCAATCCCTTCCTGGAGTATGGCTTCAAGACCGTCGAGTATCGCATCAAAGTGACGATCAATGACGACGGCACCTGGGGCTACGAGGAAGATACGGTGATGATGATACGCGGCCAGGATGAGCCCTTCCACCACGTCGACCGTAACCTGCTGTTCAAGGTCGCCGAGCCGGTGGCCAACCCAATGGCGACCGGCATCCCCGCCTAGTCGGCGATGGCGTAACCGTCGCGGCCTTTGCGTTTGGCCGCGTACAGCGCGGTGTCTGCGCGCGCCACCAGTTCGGCCGGCGTTTCTCCTTCGCGCTGGTGCAGCGCGATGCCGATGCTGGTGGTGATGTGCATCGCCTTGCCGGCCACGTTGAACGGCCGGCGTATCGCCTCGACGAACTTGGCCGCCAGCAGCGCGGCTTCTTCGCGGCCGTCCACCTGTTCGAGCACGATCACGAATTCGTCGCCCGCCAGCCGCGCCACCGTGTCCGAGGCGCGCACGCTGCCCGCCAGCCGCGAGGCGAACTCCTTCAGCACGATGTCGCCGGCGCCGTGGCCCAGCGTGTCGTTGATGCTCTTGAAGTGGTCCACGTCCAGGTAGGCCAGCGCCAGCGGCCTGCGATTGCGCTTGGCCCGCACCAGCGCCAGTTGCAGGATCTCTTCGAACATCAGGCGGTTGGCGATGCCGGTCAGCGTGTCGACGCGGGCCAGCTGCGTCAGGCGTTCCTCGATTTCCTTCATGCGCGTGGTGTCGTGCGTCAGCGAGTAGATGCCGACCACCTGGCCGGCAGCGTCGATCTCCGGCACGAAGGTGGTTTCCAGCGTATGCAGGCTGCCGTCGATCTGCGCCTTCAACTCGTAGGTGGCGATCTGGCCGTGATAGGCCTGTTCGAGATAGGACTCGGCGTGTTCGTAGTGGTCGCGGCCTATGCCGTCGACCAGGTGGCGGCCGATCAGTTTTTCCGGCGCCACGCCGAACCACTGGAAGAAGGTCGCATTGACGAACTGGAAGCGGCGCTTCTGGTCCAGGTAGGAGATCAGCACCGGCAGGTTGTCGGTCAGCAGCTTCAATCGCTTCTCGCTGGCGGCCTGGCGCAGCTCGGCGTTTTTGCGTTCCGTGATATCGACCGCCATCAGGTAGACGCCGGCCACGCTGCCGTCAGCCGCGATGTCGGGTATCAGGTCGCCCATCACCTGTTGCAGCTGGCCGTCCTTGCGGCCTTCGCGTTCGTAGTGCACGCGGTCGCCGCGCGCCGCCGCCGCGTGGTAGGGCGCGATCGAGGCGACGAATTCCTCGCCCAGCACCTCGGTCATGGTCCGCCCCAGCATGGACTGCGGATCGAGGCCCAGCATGGTGCGGAAGTACTCGTTGGTGAAGTGGTAGCGGTTGTCGCGGTCGATGTAGGCCACCAGCGCGGGGATGCTGTCGGCGATCATGCGCAGGCGCTTCTCGCTGGCGGCGATCAGCGATTCGCTTTCGCGTATCGCTTCCTGCGCCTGTTCGCGCTCGGCCATCAGTTCGTGGAAGGCGCCACTCAATTCGCCGATCTCGTCGTGACGTCGGCGTTGCAGCACGCCGATGCTGACGTCGCCGTTGCGGATGTCGTTGATGTTGCGGCGCAGCCGGCCCAGGGGCTTGAGCAGCGCCTGGATCGCCAGCCAGGCCATCAGTCCCGCCAGCGCGGCGAAGGCGCCCGCCGCCAACATCGCGTGGTGGCGCATGGCGATCATCGGCGCGAAGGCTTCGTCGACCGGGAAGCGGGCGCCGATAACCCAGTTGGTGGTGGCCAGGTGCTTGTATGAGTAGATGCCTTCGCTGCCTGCCTTGTTGGCCGCTTCGGTCCAGCCTTCGAAGCCGCGCAGCGCCATCTCGGTGGCGCGGTTGAAGCCAGGGCGCGCGTTGATGTGCTCCAGCAGCCGCTTGGGGTCGGGATGGTGCAGCAGGATGCCTTCCGTGGTCATGATGAACATGTAGCCGGTCTTGCCCGGCTTCTGCGCCGCGATCTGCGCCAGGAAGTCGGACTTGGTCAGGTCGATGCTCCCGCCCAGCAGCATCACGGCCTTGCCTTGGGCATTGAGCACGGGATGGATGATCATGATGGCGGGGAGACCGGACAGCAGGCTTTTGAACGGCGGCGACACCACCACGCGGCCCTCGGCCAGCACCTTCTGCATGTAGGTGCGCGGGCGCTCGTCCAGCGCCAGCACGGCGGCGCCTGCGCCTTCGGTGTGTATCAGCACGCCGTTCTGGTTGAAGATGTGCAGGTTGAGGAACTCCTTGCGCACGGCCGGATGGCGGGCGACGAAGGCGCCCATGCGCTCGGGATTGAGGCCGGCGTCGGCCGGCATATCGTCGGCCAGGCTGGCCAGCAGGGCTTTCTTGGCGGTGATCTGGGCGTCCACCTGGGCGGCGGCCGAGGAGAGCAGGGCATATTGCTGGTCGCCGATCACGCTTTTCATATCGCGTTCGGCCAGCACCAGCGCTACCCATGTGACGATGACCGTCGCAACCAGTACCAGCATGACGACGACCGCCGTCATGCGGAATTTGAGGCTGCGCGGCAGCAGTGCTAAAACGGCCATTTCGCTCTGTTCTTGGTATGTTGGACGGAGTATTACATACCCGGACCTGCAAGGCCAGCGGGTACAATGTGCGCTTTACACAGGACAGTGACTATGCTGCGTGCGATTTTGTGGGACAACGACGGCGTTCTGGTGGACACGGAGCGTCTGTTTTACGAGGCTAACCGGGAGCTGTTCCGGCCCCTGGGACTGGAACTGAGCGAGCAGCACTTCTTCGACTGGTACCTGGCCGATAACTGCGGCGCGTGGCATCTGCTGGAGCCGCAATTGAGCATGGCCGACATGGACGCATGGCGCAGCGAGCGCAATCGCCACTACGCGGCCACGCTGGCTTCCGAACATATCCCCGCGATCGAGGGCGTCGGCGCCGTGCTGGCCAGCCTGTCGCCGCGCCTGCGCATGGGCGTCGTCACCAGCTCCAACCGCAACCACTTCGAGATCATCCACCAGCGTCTGGACCTGCTGCCGCACTTCGAATTCGTGCTGACGCATGAATCCTATGCGAATAGCAAACCGTCGCCGGAACCTTACCTGTTGGGCCTTGAGCGGCTGGGCGTCGATGCCGCCGACTGCCTGGTGGTGGAGGATTCGCCGCGCGGCTTGCAGGCCGCAATGGCGGCCGGCATCCGCTGCATCGTCCTGCGCAATGCGCTGACGCGCGGCCATGACTTCCCAGGCGCCTGGCGCGTGGTGGACACCATGCCCGAGCTGCTGGCCGAGATTGAACTGCTGATCGCCGCTTAACGCGCCGACGACACCAGCTCTGCGAACTCCTGCTGCGACTCCTTCTGCGGCCGTGCGGTCCCGCGCCGCGCCGACTTGATCGGCTTGACGCTGGCGCTGCGGCGCGCAACCCCGTCGCCACTCAGTTTGAACACGCCCACCGCGGCTTGCAGGTGCGCGGCCTGGTCGCGCATGGTGGCTGCCGCCGCCGACGCCTGTTCGACCAGCGCGGCGTTCTGCTGCGTGGTCTGGTCCATCTCGGCGATGGCGCCGTTGATGTGCTCAATCCCGGACAACTGCTCTTGGCTGGCGGCGGCGATGTCGCTCATGATGTCGGTGAAGCGGCGCACGCTGGCGACGATCTCCGTCATCGTCGCGCCGGCCTGGTCGACCAGCCGCGCGCCGGCATCGACCTGGTCGACCGAGTCGCCGATCAGGCCCTTGATTTCGCGGGCGGCGGCGGCGGAGCGCTGCGCCAGGTTGCGCACCTCGTTGGCCACCACGGCGAAGCCGCGTCCTTGCTCGCCCGCGCGTGCCGCTTCGACGGCGGCGTTCAGCGCCAGGATGTTGGTCTGGAAGGCGATGCCGTCGATGACGGCGATGATGTCGACGATCTTGCGCGCCGAGGCGTTGATCGAGGCCATGGTGTCGACCACCTGCGCCACCACCGCGCCGCCCTGGCCGGCGACGGCGGACGCCGATACCGCCAGCTGGTTGGCCTGGTTGGCGTTGGCGGCGTTCTGTTTGACGGTGGAGGTCAGCTCTTCCATCGACGACGCGGTTTCCTCCAGCGAGCCTGCCTGGCGTTCGGTGCGTTCGGACAGGTCCATATTCCCCGCCGCGATTTCGGCCGAGGCGGTGCCGATGGCCTCGGTGCCGCCGCGCACCTCGGAAACGATGTTGATCAGGCTGGCGTTCATGTCCTTGAGCGCGGCCGACAGCTGGCCGATCTCGTCGCGGGAACGCACTTCGATGTTGGAACTGAGGTCGCCTCCGGCCACGGTACGCGCCACCCGCACAGCGTGGCGGATCGGGCTGACGATGCCTTGCGTGATGTACCAGGCGGTGAACAGGCTCATCACGCCGCCGGCCACGCCGAGCGCGATCATCAGCGTGGTGTAGAACGAAGCGATGTTGGCGGCCGTGCCGGACGCGTGTTCCGCGCTGGTGGCCCGCAAGCCCATGGCGCCCACCGTCACCACCACGGCGAGCATCAACGTTGTTAATGAAAAAGCAATTGTCAGGCGTCGGCCTATCTTGATATCGGCAATCTTCATGTCTCGTCTTTTATTATGTTTGTAAGAACCGGTATTTGCTCCGGGGAACGGAAAGTGTATCAGCGAACGGTCGTGCGAATCTATTACTTTTAGCAATATTTCGCTTCCGTGCGACGAAGGTGTTGCGCTTTGCGTAGCATGGACCGGCAAACCAGAGTGAAGGAGAGCATCATGCCCCGAGGAGCGAGTCCCAAGCGCGAGCGCGAATACCAGGAACTGGAACAGAAATTCGAGAAGGAAGGCCGCTATCCGGGCCGGGAGGAAGAGGTGGCGGCCCGCATCGTCAACAAGCAGCGGGCCGAGGCCGGGGAGACCAAGGACGGCAAGCCCGCGTCTCCCCGTGGCGGCACCGGACACCGGCGCGCCAATACTACGCGGGCTACACGCCGCAGTAAGCCGTCTTGACGGTGGTGAAGAACTCGGCGGCGTAGCTGCCTTGTTCGCGCGAGCCGTAGCTGGAAGCCTTGGTGCCGCCGAATGGCACGTGGTAGTCGACGCCGGCGGTCGGCACGTTGACCATCACCATGCCGGCCTGGGCGTGGCGCTTGAAGTGGGTGGCGTGCTTGAGCGAGGTGGTGACGATGCCGCTCGACAGGCCGAACTCGGTGTCGTTGGCCAGGGCCAGCGCGTGCTCGTAGCTGTCGGCCGGGATCACGCTGGCGACCGGGCCGAAGATTTCCTCGCGGCTGATGCGCATGTCGTTGCTGGCGTCGGTCAGCAGGGCGGGGCGCAGGTAGAAGCCGGGCGTCGGGCCGTCCAGGCGCTCGCCGCCGAAGGCCAGCGTGGCGCCTTCGTCCTTGCCGATGCGGATGTAGTTCATGTCCTGCTCCAGCTGGTTGGCGTCGACCACAGGGCCGATGTCGGTGCCGGCGGCCAGGGCGTCGCCTACGTTCAGCTTGGCCAGCTCTTCCTTGACGGCGGCGACGAAGCGCGGGTAGATGTTCTTGCCGACGATCAGGCGGCTGGATGCGGTGCAGCGCTGGCCGGTGGAGAAGTACGAGCCCTGCACGGCGCAGTACACGGCGGTGGCCAGGTCGGCGTCGTCCAGCACGATCAGCGGGTTCTTGCCGCCCATTTCGATCTGCACCTTGGCCAGGCGGCCCATGGCGGCGATGGCGACTTTCTTGCCGGTGGCGACCGAGCCGGTGAAGCTGATGGCGTTGACGCGGCGGTCGTTCAGCAGCGCCTGGCCGACTACGCTGCCGTGGCCCATCACCAGGTTGAACACGCCTGGCGGCAGGCCGGCGCGGCTGATGATCTCGGTCAGCGCCCAGGTGCTGCCCGGCACCAGCTCGGCCGGTTTCATGACGACGCAGTTGCCGTAGGCCAGGGCCGGGGCGATCTTCCACGACGGGATGGCGATGGGGAAGTTCCACGGCGCGATGATGCCGACCACGCCGACCGGCTCGCGCGTGACTTCAACGTCGAGGTTGGGGCGCACGGACGGCAGCTTGTCGCCGCGCAGGCGCAGGCACTCGGCGGCGTAGAATTTGAAGATGTTGCCGGCACGGACCACTTCGCCTATGCCTTCGGGCTTGGTCTTGCCTTCCTCGCGCGACAGCAGCGTGCCCAGCTCTTCGCGGCGGGCCAGGATTTCATTGCCGATCTTGTCCAGCGCGTCGGCGCGCTGCTGGATGTTGGACAGCGCCCACCCGGGTGCGGCGGCAGCGGCGGCGGCAATCGCCAGCTCGGTCTGTTGCGCGTCGGCCAGCGCGTAGTGGCCGATGATGTCGTTGGTGTTGGACGGGTTGATGTTGGCAGAGCTGCTGGCGCCGTCGAGCCAGGCGCCGTTGATATAGAGTTGTTTCATTATTTCCGCTTTAGGCCTGAGAGGTGGGGAAGGTGACATTATCGCTCGTTATCATAATTTTCACCTATCGGGCTTAAAACGATGTAAAATAGTAAGCAGTGTTGTCGCAATTGAAATTAAACTAAGCCTCTGGTAGGGCGGATGTTTCGAAAGGGTTGGAACCGTCGAGGTTCCAGCCCTTTTTTGTTTTACGGCGTGGTCCAGGCCTGGCTGGCGCTGAGGATGGCGGTCAGTATCAGCAGCGCGCCCATCATCCGGGCGGCCACGGTGGCGGCGGCGGGATGGGCCGAGAACCAGCCGCTGGCGCCGCTGGCGGCGTAGGCCAGCGCCCCGTAGACGCCCAGCTGGGTCAGCGCGGTGATGCCGCCCAGTACGCCGGACTGCACCCACAGCGGTCCCTGGCCCGGCTTGAGGAATTGCGGGAAGATCGCCAGCATGAAGATGTAGGCCTTGGGGTTGAGCAGGCTGGTGGTCAGCGCGCGGCGGAAGATGACGGCGTCGGCCATGGCCTCGGCGCCGGGCGTCGGGTGGAAGATGCTGTCGCTGCGCAGCAGGCTGTAGCCCATCCAGGCAATGTAGGCGGCGCCGCCCAGCAGCATGATCTTGAACAGCGGCGGCCAGTATTGCAGCACCACGGCCACGCCCACGGCGCCCATGCACAGGTGGCAGAAGCCGCCGGCGATGATGCCGCCCACCGCCGCCATGCCCGAGCGGCGCCCGCCCAGCATGGAGCTGCCCATGACGAAGGCCATGTCCAGGCCGGGCAGGGCGATCACCCCGAAAACGACGACAAAATACAGCCACAGGTTGGCGGTTTGGCTCATGTTGATTCCTTGGAGAGGTTGTTTGCAACAGCTTAACGATTAAATAGGACGGATTCGGCCCTGTTAATCTGCTATCTTTGCGGCATGTACCATCCAACCACCCGCGTTCTGGCCGTGCTGGAGCTGCTGCAAACCCATGGCCGCCTGAGCGGCGCCGAGATGGCCGGCCGCCTCGGCGTGGACGGCCGCACGCTGCGCCGCTACATCGTCATGCTGGAACAGATCGGCATCCCCATCACGACCGAGCGCGGCCGCCATGGCGGCTATGCGCTGATGCCGGGCTTTAAGCTGCCGCCGATGATGTTCACCGACGACGAGGCGCTGGCCTTGTCGCTGGGCCTGCTGGCGGCGCGCAGCCTGGGGCTGGCCGAGGCGGCGCCGGCGGTGGCCAGCGCCCAGGCCAAGCTGGGCCGCATCATGCCGGACGGTCTGCGTCAGCGCGTGGACGCGATCGACGCCACGGTGCGGCTGGATTTGCGCTCGGCCGGCGGCCCGGGGCAGGACGGGGCGACGCAGGACAACGCGGCGCTGACCGCGCTCAGCCTGGCGGCCAAGTCGCGCCGGCGCGTGCACCTGCGCTACCGCACGGGCGACACCGACAGCGAGCGCGATGTCGATACTTACGGTCTGGTCTATTACAGCGGCTACTGGTATGCGGTCGGGCACTGCCATCTGCGGGGCGGCATCCGCACCTTCCGGCTGGACCGCGTGCTGGAGGTAGCGCCGGCCGACGGCGGCTTCCAGCTACCGCCCGGCTTCGACGCGCTGGCGCATCTGCGGCAGTCGGTGGCGACGCTGCCGCGCAGGTTCGCCGCCAGAATCCTGCTGAAGACCGACCTGGCTTCCGCCCGCCGCGCCTTCATCGACACCTTCGGCCTGTTCGAGCAAACGGCGGACGGCGTGCTGCTGCACAACCAGTCGGACGAACTGGGCTGGCTGGCGCGGCAACTGGCGGCGGCGCCGTTCGAATTCACCGTGCTGGAGCCGGACTCGCTGCGCGCCGAACTGCGCACCGTTGCCGAACGCTTGGTGCGCGCCGCCAGCGTCCGCTAGAATGCCGCCACGCAAATTAATTCGAAGGAACTATGTATCTGATTCAACGATCCGTGGCAGCGGCGGCGCTGGCCTGCGGACTGCTGGGCGCCAGCCTGGCCTGGGCGGGCAACTGTCCCGCGCATTACGTCGATGGCCGCTTGCCGGAAATCCGCAACGCCAAGATGAGTAGCGCCACCACCGAGCTGTGCTACGGTGTGTTCGGCGTCATGCACTCCGGGATCACGCGCACGCCGCTGTGGTCGGCCGAGCATTTGACGGCCGACAATATCGAGGCTGCCAAGAACCTGTCCCGCGAGAATTCCTTCCACACCGAATCGCAGCTGCCGCCAGGCCGCCGCGCCGAGCTGTCGGACTACGCCCGCAGCGGCTTCGACCGCGGCCACATGGCGCCGAACGGCGACATGCCGGACCGCGAGACCCAGCACGAAAGCTTCACGCTGGCGAACATGGTGCCGCAGGATGCGGATAATAACCGTCATGTGTGGGCCGGCATCGAGGGCGCGGTGCGCAAGCTGGCGCAGAAGGAGGGCGATCTGTACGTGATCACCGGCCCGGCCTTCATCGGCGGCAATCTGCAAAAGGCCGGCAATGTGCTGGTGCCCACCCATTTATACAAGCTGGTCTACAGCCCGCGCCAGCGCGCCGGCGCCGCCTTCTTCATCGAGAACCGGGCCGACGCGGAATACGAAACGCTGAGCGTGGCGCAGCTGGAGGCACGCGTCGGCATCAACCTGCTGCCGTCGCTGGCGGACGGCCAAAAAGAGACGATGTTGCGTCTGCCGAAGGTAAAACCACGTAAATCCAGGAGCTAATCATGAGCAAATTCACCCCCTACGCCAACGAGGCCGATGTGCTGAACATCGGCCAGCTGTCGATAGAAAACCGGCTGGACCGCATCACCATCAGCGGCGATGTCGACCTGACGGCCGACCAGGCGGGCCTTGCCGACGCGCGCGCGCTGCACCAGCTGCTGGGCGACGTGGTGGCCCGGCTGGAGGCGCAGAAACTGCCCGCGCGCTTGCCGCCGCCGGCCACGCAGACTGTGGCCAACCCCTTCGATTAGTGCCGTTCTGATGCTACTATCGTGCAATCGTATCCTTGGGCATCATCATGACTTTCTTCGCGACCGGCAATAATTCCATTGACGCGCTGGTGTACAGCAGTTGGGCCAGCCGTCCTGGTACGGCCGTGTCGCTGACCTACAGTTTCATGACGACGGCGCCCAGCGATGGCACGGTGGACGATGTGAACGGCTTCCTGCCGATGACCACGTTCCAGAAGCAGGCGGTGCGCACTGCGCTGGCGACGTGGTCGGCTGTGGCCAATGTCAAGTTCACCGAGGTGTTCTCCGATGCTGATATCCAGCTGGGGACCAACAACCAGGGCAGCCAGAGCAGCGGCTATGCCTATCTGCCGAACGGCAGCGATCCCACTTATCTGTTCACCAACAATGTAGACACCTTCAATACGGTGTTCACGCCGGGCACTTTCGGCCCGTCGGTGTTGATCCACGAACTGGGGCACACGCTGGGGCTCAAGCACCCGGGCAACTACGATTCCACCGGTGGTTCCATCGACGGCCCGTTCCTGCCGTCGGCCACCGACAATATCGATTACAGCCAGATGTCGTACAACACCAGCGCCGGCTACCAGTTGAGCCACCAGTACGGCATCACGCCCATGCTGTATGACATCCAGGCGATGCAGTACCTGTACGGCGCCAACATGACTTACCACACGGGCAACGACAGCTACGACTTCGCGCAGAACTCGCCGCTGCAATGTATCTGGGATGCGGGCGGCAACGATACCTTCAACTTCTCCGGCTGCACCGATGCCGTCACTATCAACCTCAACGCGGGCACGTTCAGCTCGACCGCGCCGGGGTACAACAATATTTCCATCGCCTACAACGTGACGATCGAGGCGGCCGTGGCCGGTTCCGGCGGCTCGACCATCTATGCCAACGGCAGCGGCGACCGCATCACCGGCGGCGCCGGCGTGGACATCATCTACGAAGGCGCGGGCAACGACACCATCCTGGGCAGCGGCGGCAACGATACCGTGGTGTTCAGCGGCGCGCTGTCCAAGTATCTGCTGTCCGGCAATGGCGCAGCGCTGACGGCGGTGGGCGACGGCACCGACAGCTTGTCCGGCGTGAAGACCTTGCAGTTCGGCGACACCAGCATCGATGCGTCCAGCATCGGCCGCTTTGCCAGCGGCGGCGCTGGCAATGACGTGCTGACGGCCGGCGCCGGTAACGAGGTGTTCACCGGCGGCGCCGGCCTGGACTACGTGAACGTCAGCGGCGCGCGCAGCAATTACACGGTGACGGCCAGCGGCGGCGTCTATCTCGCCGCCGACAAGAGCGGCGTGGGCGGGCAGGATATCTTGTCCGGCGTGGAGCGCCTGGCCTTTGCCAGCGGCGACGCGGTGGCGTTCGATATCGGCGACCACAATTCGGCGGGCGAGGCTTACCGGCTGTATCAGGCGGCCTTCAACCGCGTGCCGGACCAGGAGGGATTGGGATTCTGGATACGCGCGCTGGATTCCGGTTTCGGTTTCTACGCTGTGGCGCAGAACTTCCTCATCAGCTCCGAGTTCGCCAAAACCTACGGCAGCAATCTGAGCGACAAGCAGTTTGTCGATCTGCTGTACCACAACATCCTGCACCGCGATCCGGACGCCGGCGGCGAGGCCTACTACCTGAATGCGCTGTCCCTCGGCGAAAGCCGGGCCGTTGTGCTGGGTTCGATTTCCGAGTCGCCTGAGAACCAGGCCGGCGTGGTGGGTTCCATCACCAACGGTATCGACTACAAGGTCTACACCGGCTAGGACGGGTCCGGCTCCGGCAGGCTGATGCGGTTGCGGCCCATGTGCTTGGCGCGATACAGCGCCGAGTCGGCCGTGGCCACCAGCTGGCTGGGATCGGTGCCCGGCGCCGCCAGCGCGGTCGCCGCGCCTATGCTGACCGTCACCACATGTTGCTGGCTGCCCAGGTTGGGCAGGTGCAGCTGCTCGACGCGGCAGCGGATGCGCTCGGCCACGATGGCCGCTCCCTTCAGCGACTGGTTGGGCAGGATCACGCCGAACTCTTCTCCTCCGTAGCGCGCCACCAGGTCGTTGGCGCGCATCTCGCTCGACACCGCGCAGGCGATGCGCTGCAGGCATTCGTCGCCGCCCAGGTGGCCGTAGGCGTCGTTGTACTGCTTGAAGTTGTCGACGTCGACCATCAGCAGCGACAGCGGCTGCTGGTGGCGCTGTGCGCGTTGCCATTCCGCCAGCAGGGTGTCGTCGAAGCAGCGGCGGTTGGCCAGGCCGGTCAGGCCGTCGCGCGTGGCCAGCTGCTCCAGCGCCACCTGGGCGCGTTTTTCGTCGGTGACGTCGCGCAGCGTTTCGGCCACCGCCACCAGCTTGCCGTCGGTATCGAAGATCGGGCTGGCGTCGGCCGCCAGGTAGCGGCGCCGTCCCACGCGCGGCATGTCGCACCAGTTTTCCGCCCGCAGGCCGCTGTCGTTGTCGTTGCGGCGGGCGTGCTGGTAGTACAAGGTCTGGACGTCGGCGTCGCGGCCCTGGATCACCAGGTCGGCCAGGGTGGGGCGCTGTTCGTGATAAAAGCTCTTCCAGTGATCGGTCGTGCCCAGCACCTCCCAGGCTTCGACGCCGGTCAGGCGCTCGCAGGCGCGGTTCCAGATGATGACCTTGCCGTGGACGTCGATCACGAAGGTGGGGATGACCAGCAACTCCATCAGTTTTAGCGCGAAGCCGTGCTGCATGTCGGCCTGCGAGTACTCCATCATGTGCTGGATTTTTTGGTTGTGCATGGACGTGCCCCGCTGTAATTTATTGAATCGGGAAGGACATGGTCAAGGCCGTGCCCAGCCCGGGTTGGCTGGCGATGTCGAACCTGCCGCCGGCCTCGGCCACCCGTTGGGCGATGCCGCGCAGGCCGCAGCCGCGCCGGGCCGGCGGGTCCGGCAGGCCGACGCCGTTGTCGCGCACCGTCAGGCTCAGGCTCCCGGCTGCGCGGCACAGGCCGATGCACACTTCGGACGCCTGCGCGTGGCGGGCGATGTTGCTCAGCGATTCCTGCAGGACGCGGAACACCACCGCATCCATGCGCTCGTCGGTGGGGGCGCTGAAGGCGGCCGGCTCGGCCTCCAGCCGGCAGGGAATGCCGCTGAGGCGGGAAAACTGCTCCACCTGTTGCTGAACCGCCCCTTGCAGCCCGCTTTCCAGCTGCTCCGGCTGCAAATCGCGCACAATGGTGTGCATGGCGCGGCTGGCGGTCTGCAGCCGGGCCTCGACCTGGGCCAGCGGCTTGGCCAGTGCGTCGTGGTGTTGCGCGAGCTGGGTTACGTCGAAGGTCAAGGCCAGCAGGTGTTGGCCGAGATCGTCGTGCAGGTCGCGCGCGATGCGGCGGCGCTCGGCGTCGCGCAGCGACTGCTGGCTGGCGCTGAGCCGGCCGACTTGCAGGCGGGTGTCGGCCAGGGCTTGTTCGGCGAGCTGGCGGCGCTCCAGTTCCCGGGCCAGTTGCTGCTCCACGGCGGCCAGCGCGTTGCGCAAGTAACGTTGCCGCCACAGCAACAGCAGGGCTATGCCTGCGAGTATCACCGCGCCGCCGACGATGACATCGATTTCCAGGAGTGGTTGAGCGTAGCGCATGATTTTGTCTTCCCCGGGTAAGCGTCCACCGGACCAACATATCGTGGTTGCCTCGCGGTAGCATTGTGGAATATCAATATTCCCCGGCATAGACCGAAAAGTGTGGCGTGGGATATAATTGAGGGTTGTCCTTTCAGGAACTGCCGTGACTTACAGCATCAAAGAGATTTTTTACACGCTGCAAGGCGAGGGCGCCCACGCCGGGCGTCCCGCCGTGTTCTGCCGCTTTTCGGGTTGCAATCTGTGGACCGGGCGCGAGATCGACCGCGCCAGCGCCGTCTGCCAGTTCTGCGACACCGACTTTGTCGGCACCGATGGCGAAGGCGGCGGCAAGTTCAAGACCGCGCAGGAGCTGGCTGCCACCATCGATGCGCTGTGGCCTGCCAGCTACACCGCCAGCAAGTACGTGGTGTTCACCGGCGGCGAACCGCTGTTGCAGCTCGATACCGCGCTGATAGCGGCGATGCACGCGGCCGGCTTCACCATCGCGATTGAAACCAACGGTACCTTGCCAGTGCCCGAGGGCGTGGACTGGATCTGCGTCAGCCCGAAGATGGGTTCCCAGCTGGTGGTGTCCAAGGGCAGCGAAATCAAGGTCGTGATCCCGCAGACCGGGCAGGACCTGGGCGCCTACGAACATCTGGACTTCGAGCACTTCTTCGTGCAGGCGATGGACGGCCCGCTGGCCGAGTTCAATACCAAACTGGCGATCGAAACCTGCAAGCGCAATCCGAAGTGGAAGCTGAGCTTGCAAACCCATAAACTTTTACAGATACCCTAATCATGCTGACCATTACCCGCAAGCTGGAGTTCGACGCCGGCCACCGCATCCCCGACCACAAGAGCCAGTGCCGCAACCTGCACGGCCACCGCTACACGCTGGAAATCACGCTGACCGGCAACATCATCACGGCCGAGGGTAATTCCGACAACGGCATGATCATGGACTTTTCCGATATCAAGGCGCTGGCCAAGGAGCACCTGGTCGATGTCTGGGACCATGCCTTCATCGTCTACGAGAAGGATGCCGCAGTGCGCGAGTTCCTGGCCACGCTGCCGGGTCACAAGACCGTGGTGATCGACCGCATTCCTACCGTGGAAAACCTGGCGCACGTAGCGTTCGGCATCCTGAAATCGGCCTACAAGGACCGCTACGGTACCGGCCTGCACCTGCACAAGCTGGTGCTGCATGAAACCCCTAACTGCTGGGCAGAAATCACCGATGCCTGACGACGTGCCGCAACAGCGCGACTTCATGCGGCAGGCGCTTGAGCAGGCGCAGCACGCTTGGGATGAGGGCGAGGTGCCGGTGGGCGCCGTCGTCGTCAAGGACGGCGTGGTGATCGCGCGCGGCTACAACCAGCCGATCGGCAGGCACGACCCGACCGCGCACGCCGAGATCGTCGCGCTGCGGGCCGCGGCCGAGGCGCTGGGCAATTATCGCCTGCCGGGTTGCGAACTGTACGTGACCCTGGAGCCTTGCGTGATGTGCTCGGGCGCGATGATGCACGCCCGCCTGGCCAAGGTGGTGTACGGCGCCACCGATCCCAAGACCGGCGCCTGCGGCTCGGTGCTCGACCTGTTCGGGCAGGAGCAGCTCAACCATCACACCGATGTCGCCGGCGGCGTGATGGCCGAGGAATGCGGCGCCATGCTGAAATCCTTCTTTGCCGCCCGTCGCGCGGCCGCCAAGCGCAACACCACAGAATAGCCGCGGTTTTCCCCGGTGCGGCAAAAATGGTATGCTGAAGCCACTGTTACCGCACCATCGAGGGAGGCCGCGTTGGCTACCGCACAAGCAAACGGCATTACGATCGCGTACGAAGCCAGCGGCGATCCGCACGACCCTGCGGTGCTGCTGATCATGGGCCTGGGCATGCAGCTGGTCGCCTGGCCGCAGGACCTGGTGGACGGCCTGGTCGAGCAGGGCTATTACGTGATCCGCTACGACAACCGCGATATCGGCTTGTCCAGCAAGTTCGAACATTTCAAACGTCCCAATCTGCTGCTGGCCTACCTGAAATCGCTGGTGGGCTGGAAGCAGGCGCCCGCCTACACGTTGAGCGACATGGCCGACGACGCGCTCGGCCTGCTCGACGCGCTCGGCATAGGCGGAGCGCACGTGGTCGGCGTGTCGATGGGCGGCATGATCGCGCAGATCTTCGCGGCCCGCTTCGGTCATCGCGCATTGAGCCTCAGTTCCATCATGTCCAGCAGCGGGCGGCGCGGCCTGCCTGGCCCCACGCCAGCCGCGCGCAATGCGCTGATGCGCGCTCCCGCTTCGCCGCACAACCGGCGCGAGGTGGTCGACCGCATGGTGCAGGTGTACCGCATCATCGGCAGTCCGTCGTTCCCCACGCCCGAGCCCAGGCTGCGCGATAACATCGAACGGGCGCTGGACCGCAGCGTCTATCCGGCCGGCATGGCGCGGCAGATGGTGGCCATCGTCGCTTCCGGCGACCGCACGCCGCTGCTGCGCAAGATCCGTTGCCGGACGCTGGTGATCCACGGCGCCGCCGATCCGCTGGTGCCGCTGGCCTGCGGCGCCGACACGGCTGCCGCCATCCCGCACGCCAGGCTGCATGTGATCGAAGGCATGGGCCACGACCTGCCGCCGCAGCTGATCGAGCGCCTGCTTGCCTTGCTTGAGCTGCACCTGCGCGGTAATATGACGCCGGACATTCCTCCGCTGACGCCGCATCGGGCGGGCAGCGGCACCCATCATTGACAGAGACACTTTGAGCACATCGACTATCGGCATCGCGATCGCCGCGACGGGCGGCTACGCGCCCGACCACGCGGCACTGCAAAACGGCATCGAGCGCCTGCGCCAGCAGGGCCACAGGGTACACAACTACTACGACGACGATAAGAAATTCCAGCGCTTCGCCGGCACCGACGCCGGCCGCCTGGCGCAGCTGAACGCCGCCGCCGCCGATCCCGAGGTGCAGGTGGTGATCGCGCTGCGCGGTTCCTATGGCATGAGCCGCCTGCTGCCGATGATCGATTTTCACGCGATGGCCGACAGCGGCAAGCTGTTTGTCGGCTACAGCGATTTCACGGCGTTCCAGATGGCGCTGATGAAGCAGACTGGCCGCATCAGCTTCGGCGGCCCGATGATGTGCGACGATTTCAACCGCGAGACGCCGGTCGACTACACGATGCGGCAATTCTGGGATTGCCTGCGCGGGCCGGTGCACGCGGTACGCGGCACGGTGGCGGAGGGCGGCTCGGACAATCCGCTGGTCGACGTCAGCGGCAAGCTGTGGGGCGGCAACCTGGCGATGATGGTCAGCCTGCTGGGTACGCCGTATTTCGAGGCGCAAGCCGACGGCATCCTGTTCCTGGAAGATATCAGCGAGCATCCTTACCGCGTCGAGCGCATGGTGTTGCAGCTGCTGTACGCCGGCGCGCTGGAAGGCCAGCGGGCGCTGGTGCTGGGCGACTTCTCCGGCTACAAGCTCAGCGCCTTCGACAACGGCTACGATTTCGAGACCATGCTGGCCTATCTGCGCGAGCGCCTGCCTATCCCCGTGCTGACCGGCCTGCCGTTCGGCCACATCAAGGAGCGCGCGACGCTGCCCTACGGCGGCATGGCGCGCCTGGTGTCGAGCGAGCGCGGCTTTGACCTGGCCATCAGCGACTATCCCACCTTGTGAAATAGCGGCGCCCCACAGCGGGCGCAATTTCGCTGCTGCCATTCCGGCGGGGGCTTAACAATGGTAAAATGCCCGGTTATCCAGCTTCATTGCTAAATTCACCGCTTTAAGGGCTTTATTCGTGCTATCTACAGCTAACATCACCATGCAATTCGGCGCCAAGCCGCTGTTCGAAAACATTTCCGTTAAATTTGGCGATGGCAACCGCTATGGCCTGATCGGCGCCAACGGCTGCGGCAAGTCGACCTTCATGAAAATCCTGGGCGGCGACCTGGAACCGTCGGGCGGCAACGTGATGCTGGATACGAACGAGCGCCTGGGTAAGCTGCGCCAGGATCAGTTCGCGTACGAAGAAATGCGCGTGCTGGACGTGGTGATGATGGGCCACACCGAGATGTGGGCCGCGATGCAGGAACGCGACGCGATCTACGCCAATCCGGAAGCCACCGACGACGATTACATGAAGGCCGCCGACCTGGAAGGCAAAGTCTCCGAATACGACGGCTACACCGCCGAATCGCGCGCGGGCGAGCTGCTGCTGGGCGCGGGCGTGAGCATCGATCTGCACCAGGGCCCGATGAGCAATGTGTCGCCAGGCTGGAAGCTGCGCGTGCTGCTGGCGCAGGCGCTGTTCTCGAATCCGGACATCCTGCTGCTCGACGAACCGACCAACAACCTGGACATCAACACGATCCGCTGGCTGGAAGACGTGCTCAACGAGCGCAACTCCACCATGATCATCATTTCCCACGATCGCCACTTCCTGAACCAGGTCTGCACCCACGTGGCCGACATGGACTACGGCACGCTGAAGATCTACCCGGGCAACTACGACGAGTACATGTTCGCGTCGACCCAGGCCCGCAACCAGCAACTGGCCAACAACGCCAAAGCCAAGGAAAAAGTCGCCGAGCTGCAAGACTTCGTGCGCCGCTTCGCCGCCAACAAGTCCAAGGCCCGCCAGGCGACTTCGCGCGCCAAGCAGATCGAGAAGATCAAGGTCGACGACATCAAGCCGTCGTCGCGCGCCTATCCGTTCGTGCGTTTCGACGGCGAGAAGAAGCTGCACCGCCTGGCGGTCGAAGTCGATTCGATCGCGAAGAAATACGACCGCCAGCTGTTCAACAACTTCAGCATCATGGTTGAAGCCGGCGAACGCATCGCCATCATCGGCGCCAACGGCGCCGGCAAGACCACGCTGCTGCGTTGCATCGGCGGCGACGATATCGCCGGCCTGCACGCCGACCACGGCATGGTCAAGTGGGCCGAGAACGCCAACGTCGGCTACATGCCGCAGGATCCGACCGAGGAATTCGCGGCCGGCGATACGCTGACCGACTGGATGGGCAAATGGACCAAGGAAGGCGACGACGACCAGGCCGTGCGCTCCATCCTGGGCCGCCTGCTGTTCGGCGGCGACGAGGTGAAGAAATCCGTCAAGGTGCTGTCCGGCGGCGAGAAGGGCCGCATGATGTACGGCAAGCTGATGCTGGGCCGCCACAACGTGCTGCTGCTCGATGAGCCGACCAACCACATGGACATGGAATCGATCGAGTCGCTCAACATCGCGCTGGAGAAATATGCCGGCACGCTGATCTTCGTCTCGCACGATCGCGAGTTCGTGTCCTCGCTGGCCAACCGCGTCATCGAGATCAAGGAAAATGAAATCGTCGATTTCCGCGGCAACTACGAAGACTACCTGACCAGTCAAGGTATCGACTGATCACGCTAAAAGAATCCCGCTCCAAGCGGGATTCTTTGCAATGTGCCATAGTTATTGCTTCCCGCTTTACGTTCACAGAACACCATGCAAACCATAGACATCAAATCCGTCGAGTACGAGCATCCACAAGACGGAGCCAGCTGCACCGCCCACGCCTGGGCGCGCACGCCAGCGACTCCATCGCCTGAACAACGTATCGAACTCAAGGAGCGCATCAAGCGCCTGCTGAAAGAAAAGCAGGCCGTGCTCGTTTCCCACTACTACGTCGACGCCGACCTGCAAGACCTGGCCGAGGAAACCGGCGGCTGCGTTTCCGATTCGCTGGAAATGGCCCGCTTCGGCCGCGACCATCCGGCCAAGACGCTGGTGGTGGCCGGCGTGCGCTTCATGGGCGAGACCGCCAAGATCCTGAGCCCGGAAAAACGCATCCTGATGCCGGACCTGGACGCGACCTGTTCGCTGGACCTGGGTTGCCCGGCCGACGAATTCGCCGCCTTCTGCGACGCCCATCCGGACCGCACGGTGGTGGTGTACGCCAACACCAGCGCCGCCGTCAAGGCGCGCGCCGACTGGATGGTGACCTCGTCGATCGGCCTGGACATCGTCAAGCACCTGCACGAGCAGGGCAAGAAAATCCTGTGGGCGCCGGACAAGCATCTGGGCTCCTACATCCAGCAGCAAACCGGCGCGGACATGCTGCTGTGGCAGGGCTCCTGCCTGGTGCACGATGAATTCAAGGGCATCGAGCTGGACCTGCTGAAGGCCGAGTATCCGAACGCCAAGGTGCTGGTGCACCCGGAATCGCCGGCCAATGTGGTGGCGCTGGCGGATGTGGTCGGCTCGACCACGCAGATCATCAACGCCGCCGTGGAGTCGGACGCCGATACCTTCATCGTCGCCACCGACAACGGCATCCTGCACAAGATGCGCGCCGCCGCACCGGGCAAGCGCTTCATCGAAGCGCCGACCGCCGGCAACAGCGCCAGCTGCAAGAGCTGCGCGCATTGCCCATGGATGGCGATGAACGGCCTGCAGAACCTGGCCGACGTGCTGGAAAATATGGACAACAACTCTGCCAATGAGATCCATGTCGATCCGGAGATCGGCCGCCAGGCGGTGACGTCGATCAACCGCATGCTCGATTTCGCGGCAGCCAAGAAGGCCAAGGTTCAGCCGGGTGCTGACCTGGCGAAAGAAGCTAAACTGTTTTCGGGAATCGGTCCGGCATGAGTACTTTAGTTAATTCCTTTGCGCCGTTTGACGATGCGCTGAAGTCTGCCTTCGAAGGCAATCTGCTGGCGGCCCTGCTGGAAGACGTGGGCACCGGCGACCTGACCGGCCTGCTGGTGCCGGACGGCGGCCGCGCCACCGCGCGCGTGATCGTGCGTGAAGACGCGGTGCTGTGCGGCGCGCCCTGGTTCGAAGGCGTCATGAATTGCATGCAGGCGGGCATAGAGATCGACTGGCAGTATGCCGAAGGCGATCTGATGAAGGCCGACAGCCTGGTGTGCACCATCCAAGGGCCGGCACGCGCGCTGCTGACGGCGGAACGCGCGGCGCTGAACTTCCTGCAATTGCTGTCGGGCGTGGCGACGGCGACGCGCAAGTATGTCGATGTGATTGCCGGCACCCGCGCCGCCATCCTCGATACGCGCAAGACCATGCCGGGCCTGCGCCTGGCGCAGAAGTACGCGGTGCGCGTGGGCGGCGGGCAGAACCAGCGGCTGGCGCTGTACGACGGCATCCTGATCAAGGAAAACCATATCGCGGCGGCCGGCGGCATCACTGCTGCGGTGCTGGCCGCCAAGCGTCTGGAGAAGGGCGTCAGCATCCAGGTCGAGGTCGAAAGCATCGATGAGCTGGATGAAGCGCTGGAGGCGGACGCCGGCTCCATCCTGCTCGATAACTTCAGTCTGGACATGATGCGCGAGGCGGTGCGGCGCAACGCCGGCCGCGCCTTGCTGGAAGCGTCCGGCGGCATCAACTTCGATACCGTGCGGGCGATCGCCGAAACCGGCGTCGACCGCATCTCCATCGGCAGCCTGACCAAGGACGTGCGCGCCACGGACTACTCGCTGCGCATCGTCGGCTAAGGCTTCAACCGGCCAGCTTGCGCATCAGCGCTTCCACCGGGCCGCGCTCGAAATGGCGCGACCACCACCAGGCATAGACGGTGGCGGCCACGCAGAATATCAGCGCGGCCGTCACCGACGTCGCCAGGCTCTGGCCTTCGAGCAGGCCCAGGGCTTCCATCGTTCCCATTCCCAGCAACACGTGCGCGATGTACAGCGTCAGCGTCTGGCGGCCTGCGGGTATCGCCAGTTGCAGCAGGCGCTGGCGGTGCAGCCAGTCGGCGCTGCGCAGGCACAGGCCGATCGCCAGCACGGCGCTGCCGGAGGCCGCCAGCATGTACAGCGGCATGGGCGGGATGGGCTTGGTCGTCAGCAGTTCGGACAGCTCGGGCAGGATGTTGCGCAGCACGAAGCTGGCGCTTTCAGCCATCAGCATCACCAATGCGCCCCAGCCCATCATGCGGTGCTGGACGTCGCGCTGCGCCAGCGGCAGCTTGCCCAGCAACATCCCCAGCAGCAGGAAGCCCAGCCACGGCAGCACCGGATGCCAGCCGTTGAACAGCAGGTTGCGGCCGAAGCCGGCCGCTGTCCAGAAGCCGCTGTAGGTGTAGGTTTGCCAGTCCCAGCCGGCACTGTAGTTCTGCGTCAGCACCAGCGCGACGAACAGCAAGTCCAGCGCGACGATGCTGGCGGCCAGCGCGCGCCACGACAGCTTGAGCAGCAAGGCGCCGAACAGGAAGTAGAAGGCGTAGTAGTGCAGGATGTCGGCCTCGAACAGCAGCATATTGCACAAACCCAGCACCAGCAGGAAGAGGGCGCGGCGCAGGGTGACGTTGACGGTTTGCGCGTGGTCGTTACGGGCTGCGGCAATGCCCAGGCCGATCCCGGCCAGCACCACGAAGCAGGCCGCGGCCCGGCCTTCCAGCGCGCCAGTGAGCGTTGCCAGCGGGCCGATGCCGCCCTTGATGCCCATTGCCATGCGGAAGTTGACGATGACCATGCCGACAAAGGCAAGAAAACGGGCCAGGTCCAGCCCTTGAAGTCGTTGTTTCTGGTATTGCATATGGTTTCCTCATCCAGTTTGGAGTATGATGAACGAACGTTCGTTCATACTATGAGGTATCCGTGGCTGAGTCAAGAAAGCAATTGATCGTCGCGGCGGCATGCGCCTGTTTCCTGCGCAAGGGCTACCACCAGACCGGGGTGCGGGATATCGCGGCCGAGGCAGGCATCAGCCTGGGCAATCTGTACAACCATTTCGCCGGCAAGGATGCCGTGCTGGCTGAAATCGCCGCGCTGGAGGCGCAGGAGCTGGCGCCATTCGTTGCCCATCTCCAGGCCGCCGCAGATCCGGTCCGGGCCGTGATGGGCTTCGTCGCAGCCTATCTGGACTACGCGGCGCGGCCGGAGCACGCGCTGATGACGCTGGAGCTGGTCGCCGAGTCGGTACGCAATCCAGCCATCGCGCTGACCTTCGCCGGCAACCGCGAGGGACTGCTCACCGCCTTGAGCGGGTTGCTGGCGACGGGGGCGGCCAGCGGCGGTCTGCGGCGGCTGGCGCGGCCGGACGAGACCGCCAAGCTGGTGCTCGATCTGGTGGAGGGCCATGCGCTGCGCGCGGTGCTGGGCGAGGCCGTATCGGACGCCGCCGGGCGCGAGGAGGTGATGAGCTTTATAGCGCACTCCCTCGGTGTGCCATGAAAAATTTTCATGGGAATATGTAAAAAAATATTAATTAGAAATGACTTAAATACAATATAATCTCGCTTGTTTTTTTAATACTATTAACAAACGGAGCGAATTAGATGAAATTGCAATTTTTAGCAGGTGTCGTAGCAATGGTCGGCCTGACCGGCCTGGCCCACGCAGACGGTTTTAGCAACGGCGGCTTCGAAACGGGCAGCACCGCAGGCTGGACCACCGGTGGCGGCTACCGCGGTAATGTTCTGAACTCTGGCATGCTGCCAGCGGACTTCCTCCCGGGCGGCAGCCTGAACGGCGACAACGGCAGCCGTGGCGCGGTGATCGACGCCAGCTACATCGACCCTAACCTGGGTGCTCTGCTGGGTACGACCGTGCACAGCGGCAAATACGCCTACCGCGCGGAAGACACCACCAACGGCGGCAACGCCACGGTCATCAGCCAGAAGGTCAGCAACTACACCGAAGCGAACATTTATTTCGCCTGGAAAGCCGTGCTGGAGAACGGCGGCCACGTGGAAGACGAGTCGGCACTGATGAAACTGACCCTGACCGACGACACCACCGGCCAGCTGCTGATCAGCCGCAGCTACAACGCCGGCTTCAGCGGTTCGGGCGTGGACAGCCGCTTCAGCACCAATGGCAGCCTGTTCTACACCCCGACCTGGCAGGTCGAGCAGCTGAGCATCGACCAGTCGTTGTCCGGCCACAGCTTCACGCTGTCGCTGCTGGCTGCCGATTGCAATCCTACCGGCCACACCGGCTATGCTTATCTGGACGGTTTCGGTTCGGTGGCGCCACCGGTGCCAGAGCCTACCACCTACGGCATGCTGGTAGCCGGCCTGGGTCTGCTGGGCTTTATGGCTCGCCGTAAGAAATCGGCTTAAGCGTCCGAGGGAAGAACGCCGGCGGCAGCGATGCCGGCCGGCGTTTTTTTATGGGGCGATGGTTTTGCGCATTTTTGCCAGCGGCACGCTGACGTTGCCCGGCAAGTTGATCTCGAATCGTTCCACTACGGCGAAACCGCAGGCCAGATACAGCGGCACGCCTGGCATGGTGGCGGCCAGTTCCAGCGTGCGGAAGCCGCCGGCGGCGGCCGCGTCGGTGCAATGGCTCAGCAGCAAGCGGCCCAGTCCCTGGCGGGCCGCGGACGGCTCGACAAAGAAGGCGCGGATGCGCGCCGCCTCGGTTGCCGGATCCAGCAGCGGATCGGCGCCTTGCTTGGTGCGGTCGGCGCCGAACAGCGTGCTGCGCTTGCTCCAGCCGCCGCAGGCCACCAGTTCGCCGTGCTTTTCAATCAAAAAATACGTCCCATCGGCAACCAGCTGGGTGTCGACGCCGAACACATGGCGCGTCACGGCCGCCGCCTGTTCCTCGCTGTAGAAGCCGTCGCTGAGCTCGATGCCCGAGCGGGCGATCAGCGCTTCCATCGCGGGGATGTCGTCAGGCAGGGCGGCGCGCACGGCGATCATGCAGGACTCCTTATTTGCGGCGCGACGGCGTCATGATGCTGGGCAGCGCCTTGGGCAGCGTTTCCGGATAGTCGCGGCTGAAGTGCAGGCCGCGGCTTTCGTGCCGCTGCAGGGCGCTGTTGACGATCAGGTTGGCGACGTCGACCAGGTTGCGCAGCTCCAGCAAGTCGTGCGTGATGCGGAAGTTGCGGTAGTACTCGTCGATTTCTTCCTTCAGCAGCGCGATGCGGTGCTGGGCCCGCTCCAGCCGCTTGGTGGTGCGCACGATGCCGACGTAGTTCCACATGAAGCGGCGCAGCTCGTCCCAGTTGTGGGCGATCACGACTTCTTCGTCGGCATCGGTGACGCGGCTCTCGTCCCAGTCCGGCAGGTAGGGCACTTCGCCGACTTCCTTGGAGGCGATGTCGGTGGCGCAGGCGCGGCCGATGACCACGCATTCGAGCAGCGAGTTGCTGGCCAGGCGGTTGGCGCCGTGCAGGCCGGTGCAGGCGGTCTCGCCGACCGCGTACAGGCCCGGCAGGTCGGTGCGGCCTTGCAGGTCCGTGACCACGCCGCCGCAGGTGTAGTGCGCCGCCGGTACGATGGGGATCGGCTGTTTGGTGATGTCGATGCCCAGTTCCAGGCAGCGCGCGTAGATGGTCGGGAAGTGCTCGATCAGGAATTCGGCCGGCTTGTGGCTGATGTCCAGGTGCACGTAGTCGAGGCCGCGTTTCTTGATCTCGAAGTCGATGGCGCGGGCGACCACGTCGCGCGGGGCCAGTTCGGCGCGCTCGTCGTGGGCCAGCATGAAGCGGGTGCCTGCGGCCGCGCCGGCTTCAGGCGGCAGCTTGAGCAGGCCGCCTTCGCCGCGTATCGCTTCGGTGATCAGGAAGGATTTGGCGTACGGGTGGTACAAGCAGGTCGGGTGGAACTGGATGAATTCCATGTTCGACACGCGGCAGCCGGCGCGCCAGGCCATGGCGATGCCGTCGCCGCTGGCGGTGTCGGGATTGGTGGTGTACAGGTAGACCTTGCCGGCGCCGCCGGTGGCCATGACCGTGTGTTCGGCGGCGAAGGTCAGCACCTGGCCGGTCTTCTCGTCCTGCACGTAGAGGCCGTAGCACTTGGGCTGGCCGCTGCCCTTTTTGCCGGGATGCAGCTTGTCCGAAGTGATCAGGTCGATCGCGCAGTGGTGCTCGAACAGCGTGATGTTCGGGTGGGCGCGGACTTTTTCTTCCAGCGTCACCTGCACGGCGTGGCCGGTGGCGTCGGCCGCGTGGATGATGCGGCGCTGGCTGTGGCCGCCTTCGCGGGTCAGGTGGAAGCCCAGTTCAGCCGACTCGTCCTTGGTGAAGGGCACGCCTTGCTCGATCAGCCATTCGATCGCTTCGCGGCCGTGCTCGACGATGTAGCGCGTGGCGCTTTCGTCGCACAGGCCGCCGCCGGCGATCAGGGTGTCGTCGATATGCTGGGTGTGGCTGTCGCCCGAATCGAGCACGGCGGCAATGCCGCCCTGGGCCCAGTTGCTGGCGCCATCCTTCAGGGCACGTTTGGAAATGATCGCGACTGTGCGCGTTTCGGCCAGGTGGAGGGCGACCGACAGGCCGGCCAGTCCGCTGCCGACAATTGCAACATCAAATTTCATGATTACGTTTGGATGCGGTAGAGAACCATGACTATAGACCATTTGTCATGAACGCGTCATATTCTGCCGATTTTCGCTGTTTTCGGGCCGGAACCGGCGGGCCGATTGTGGCCGCTCAAGACGTCGCCGCTGAGTGTTGGCGATGATCGGCATTACACCGCTATTTGGTGCCGGGGAGCGGATTGTGATCAGGATATTCCACCACTATGTGTCCAAGATAGCCTTCATGCTGTTGCTGCTGGAGTTGCTGGTGCTGCTGACGGCGGCGGTGGCCAGCGCGCCGTTGTGGCTCAAGGGGCGGCATGGCGCCGACCAGCTGTATTTGCCGGCGCTGGCGTTCGCGCTGGTCATGGTGCTGAGCATGGGCACGCTCGGCATGTACCAGCACGATCAATCCCGCGAGGATATCAAAAGCACCTTGCTGCGCATCCTGCCGTCGTTCGTGCTGGGTTTTTGTTTGATGAACCTGCTCACTCAAATGATACCGGGCGTGCAGTTCGGCCGGCTGGGCAGCGTGGTGTTCGTGCTGGGCGGCGCGGCGGTGCTGTTGGCGCGGCTGGTGGTGTTCACGTCGGCGCAGTCGAGCATGATGGAGCAGCGCTTGATCGTCATCGGCGACGGCGCCACCGCGCGCGATTGCCTGGAGCTGGCGGCCAGCAGCGTCGGCTTCCATGCGTTCAAGGTGGTGGGCTTCGTGCCGGTGGCGGGCGAGCTGTCTTGCGTGCCGAGCGCGATGCTGCTGCCGGCGGACTTGTCGCTGCTGGCGCTGGCGCGGCGCTATGCGGCTGATGAGATTGTCGTGTCGGTCGGCGACCGCCGCAATGGCGCGTTTCCGGTGCGTCAGCTGCTGGAGTGCGCGCTGGGCGGCGTGCCCGTCACGGACGCGGCCAGCTTCTTCGAGCGCGAGGCTTGCCAGATCCGGGTCGATTCCTTGCAGCCGAGTTATCTGATTTTCGGCGGCGGCTTCGACCAGAGCATGTTGCGGGCGGCGGTCAAGCGGGCTTTCGATCTGCTGGCCAGCGGGGCGATCTGCGTGGCGGCGCTGCCAGTGATGCTGCTGACCGCGCTGGCGATCCGCTGCGAGGATGGCGGGCCGGTGTTCTATCAGCAGGAGCGGGTGGGGCGCGACAACCGCTTGTTCAAGGTGCTGAAGTTCCGCAGCATGCGGCTGGACGCCGAACAGGACGGCAAGCCGCAATGGGCCACGCTGAACGATCCGCGCGTGACCGCGGTCGGCCACTGGATACGCAAGCTGCGCATCGATGAGTTGCCGCAGATGCTGAATGTGTTCAAGGGCGAGATGAGTTTTGTCGGGCCGCGTCCGGAGCGGGCGTACTTTGTCGACCAGTTGTGCGGCCAGATCGCCTATTACAACGTGCGGCACAGCATCAAACCGGGCATCACCGGCCTGGCGCAGGTGCGCTACAGCTACGGCGCCTCGGTCGACGATGCGCTGCGCAAGCTGCAATACGATTTGTACTACGTGAAGAACAACAGCCTGTTCCTCGACCTGCTGATCCTGATCGACACGGTGCAGGTGGTGTTGTTCGGCAAGGGCGGGCGCTGATGTCCTGGCCGCTGGTGGCCGGCATCAGTTACGGTCTGGCGGCGCTGGCCTATTTTCTGCTGGCGGCCTTGCTGCTGCGTGCCGGCCGGCGCCGGCGCGGGCGGGCGGGGCTGTTCGGCGCCGCCTGCCTTGCCACGGCGATCTGGGCGGCTGTCGCGGCCGGCGGCGGCGCCAGGTGGCCGGCACTGCTGGCGGCGATGGACGGCTTGGAGGCGCTGCGCAGCGCCGGCTGGCTGGCCTTGCTGCTGATGCTGGCCGGCGGTGGGAGCGGCGGCGTCCGGGGCCGCAGACGGGCCTGGCTGTTGACGGTCTGCGGGCTGGCGATGGCGGGCTGGGTGGCCGCAGCGGGGCAGCATGTGGTGTCGCTGGTCGCTATCCGGCTGGGGCTGGCGGTGCTGGGCATGCTGCTGGTCGAACATCTGTACCGGGGCACGCCGCCCGGCGGACGCTGGGGCATCAAGTTCGCCTGCCTGGCCATGGGCGCCTTGTTTGCCTACGATTTCTATCTGTACAGCGAAGCGCTGCTGTTCCGCCGCATCAACGAGAAAATCTGGGCCGCCCGCGGCGCTGTCAACGCGCTGAACGTGCCGCTATTGGCGTTGGCGGTGGCGCGCAACCCGGTGTGGGCCCAGGGCTTGTCGCTGTCGCGGCAGATGATGTTCCGTTCGGCGGCGCTGCTCGGTTCGGCGCTGTACTTGCTGGCGATGGCCGGCAGTGCCTGGTATCTGCGCTACATCGGCGGCGAGTGGGGCACGCTGATGCAGCTGGCCTGCCTGTTCGGCGCGGGGCTGTTGCTGTCGGGCGTGCTGTTTTCCGGCACCGTGCGGTCGCAGTTGAAGGTGTTGATCAGCAAGCATTTCTATCAGGGGCGATACGACTACCGGCAGGAATGGCAACGCATCACCCACGCCATGGCCGAGGACAACGCGCCGCTGGCGCAGCGGGCGATACAGGCGGTGGCCGAGCTGGTGGAGAGTCCCGCCGGGCTGTTGTGGCTGCGCCGCGATGACGGCGATTTTCATGCCGTGGCCGGCTGGAACATGCCGCTGCCATTGCCGGCCGAAGCGGCTGATGGCGCCTTGTGCGGCTTCCTGGCCGCGCGCGGATGGGTGATCGAGATGCCGGAGTGGCGGACCGATCCGCATCGCTACGGCGGACTGGTGTTGCCGGATTGGCTGGCCGGCGGCGACGGCGTGTGGCTGGTGGTGCCGTTGATGCTGGAGCGCAGCCTGTTTGCTTTCATTTGCCTGGCGCCGTCGCGCGCCAGGCTGTTGCTGAACTGGGAAGTGCGGGACGTGCTGAAGATTGCCGGCCGGCAGGCCGCCAGCTACCTGGCGCACCAGGCGTCGGCCGACAGCCTGGCGGTGGCGCGGCAGTTCGAATCGTTCAACCGCATGTCGACTTTTGTCGTGCATGACTTGAAGAACCTGGTGTCGCAATTGTCGCTGCTGCTGGCGAACGCGGAACGGCACAAGGGCAATCCGGCGTTTCAGGAGGACATGCTGGAAACGCTGGCGCATACACTGGCCAAGATGAGGACGCTGCTGTTGAAGCTGCGCCGCGACGAGCTGCCCGAGCGTCCGGAACCTCTGCCGCTGGCGCCATTGTTGGCGCAGCTGGTGCGCGATTGCGCGCAGCTCGAGCCTCGGCCCGAGCTTGAGCCGGGCGGCGCGGAGCTGGTGGTGCTGGCCAACCGGCAACGGCTGGAACGGGTGATCGGCCATCTGATCCAGAATGCCGTGGAGGCCACGCCGCGCAATGGCCGCGTGGCCTTGCGACTGTTGCGCAGCGGGGGCGCCGCCGTGATCGAGCTCAGCGACACCGGCCATGGCATGAGCGAGCAGTTCATCCGCGAGCGCCTGTTCCAGCCGTTCGAATCGACCAAGAGCGCGGGCATGGGCATAGGCGTGTTCGAGAGCCGCGAGTATGCGCGGGAAATCGGCGGGCGGCTGGAGGTGAACAGCGCGCCGTCGCGCGGCACCACTTTCCGTCTGGTGCTGCCTCTGCATGCCGATACGGCGGCGGCCTGAACTTCGGAGCGAGATGATGGGGAAGAGTAAATTGCTGGTGGTGGAAGACGATACGGGCTTGCAAAAGCAGCTGCGCTGGAGCCTGGACGCCTACGAAGTGGTGGTGGCCGACGACCGCGAGTCGGCGATGGCGCAGCTGCGTCGGCATCAGCCGGCGGTCGTCACCATGGACCTGGGCTTGCCGCCCGATCCCGACGGCGCCCGCGAGGGGCTGGCGCTGTTGCAGCAGATGCTGGCGGCGGCGCCGGATACCAAGGTGATCGTCCTGTCCGGCAACCAGGTGCGCGAGCATGCGCTGAAGGCCATCGCCATGGGCGCCTACGATTTTCACCAGAAGCCGCTGGATGCGGACACGCTGTCGCTGGTGGTGGCGCGGGCTTTCTATCTGCATGCGATGCAGCAGGAAAACCGCCGCATGCTGCAAATCCAGTCGGATTCGCCGCTGGCCGGCATCATCAGCCGCGATCCGGGCATGCTGAAGGTGTGCCGCAGCGTGGAGCGGGTGGCGCCGTCGTCGGCGTCGGTGATGCTGCTGGGCGATTCGGGCAGCGGCAAGGAATTGATCGCGCGCGGCCTGCATCGGCTGAGCGCACGCCATGACAAGCGCTTTGTCGCCATCAACTGCGCGGCCATCCCCGAGCAGCTGCTGGAAAGCGAGTTGTTCGGCTACGAGAAAGGCGCGTTCACCGGCGCCCAGCGGCAGACGCTGGGCAAGCTGGAGCTGGCGCACGGCGGCACCTTCTTCCTCGACGAGATCGGCGACATGGCGCTGCCGCTGCAGGCCAAGCTGTTGCGGTTCCTGCAGGAGCGCGTGATCGAGCGGGTGGGCGGCCGCCATGAGATCAGCATCGATGTGCGCATCGTCTGCGCGACGCACCAGAACCTGAAATCGCTGGCCGACAGCGGCCGCTTCCGCGAGGACTTGTTCTATCGGCTGAGCGAGATCGTGCTGTCGATACCGCCGTTGCGGGAGCGGGTCGGCGACAGCGCCTTGCTGGCGCACCATTTCAAGAACAAGTTCTGCGCCAGCGAGTCGCGCCCGGCGCTGCATTTCAGTCCCGAGGCGCTGGCGGCGATCGAGGCCTATCCGTGGCCGGGCAATGTGCGGGAGATGGAGAACTGCATACGGCGGGCGGTCATCATGGCCGATGGTCCGCAGATCGCGCCCTTGGATTTGGGCCTGCCGGACAGTGTCGAGGCCGAGGCCAGCGTCAACCTGCGCCAGGCGCGCGAGGCGGCCGAGTACAAGGTGATGGTGCAGGCGCTGGCGCGGGTCGACGGCAACATCGTCAAGGCTGCCGAGTTGCTGGGGGTGAGCCGTCCGACCTTGTACGACCTGATGAGCCACCACGGCTTGAAGTAGCGTCTAGTCCGGTTCGCGCCACTGGCCGGCGGCCATCAGCTGGTTCTTCAGCCCCGGCAGCGGGAAGCCCATGGAGTAGGCCTTGTGGGCGCTGGCGCGGGCTTGTTCGTAATCCTTGCGCTTCACGTAGAGCAGGCCGAGGTTGTAGTGGGTGGTGGGGTTTTCCGGCTCCAGCCTGGCCGCCTCCTTCAACTGGTCCAGCGCGGCGGCGGCCTGGCCCAGTCCCAGCAGGTAGGCGCCGTACAGCGCGCGGACGCGGGCGTCGTCCGGACGGAAGCGCATGGCGCGGTCGAAAAAACAGTCGATGGAATAGCGGGCGCCTACCGGCTTGCGGTTCTTGTCGCGCAGCGCCAGTTTGGTCATGGCAGCCAGTGCGCGGTGGTGATTGGGGAAGTGCTCCAGGGTGTAGCTGATGTCGGCGCCCAGCGAGCCGGTGGCGCCGCGCACCAGCCGTTCGACTTCCGGAGTGAAGTGGTAACTCTCGACTACGCTCAGGCCTTCGCGGTCGGTGGCATTGGTGTAATCGCCGCCGGGGTCGTGGCGCACGTAGCTGCCGCACTCTTCGCCGGCCGCTTGCGGCGGCGTGGCGTGGGCGATGCTGACGGCGAGCATCAACAGGGGGAGGCAGAGCATGCGGGCGTTGGCTGTCATATAGGCTCCCGGGCGCTGGCGCGGTCCAGCAGAGCAGCCAGCTGGCGGCTGCGGGCGGCGCGCGAATGGCTGAGGATCAGGGCGGGCGTGGCGCGTGGCGCCCGGTTTGCCCGGCACAGCTGCATAAATCGCATCAACTGGGCGGCGATATCGCTGGCATTGTCGAGCTGGCCTATGGTGTCGATGCCGGCGTGGCGCAGGGCGGCTGCGGTGTCGCCGGCGGCGTCGGCCAGGGCCAGCAGCGGGCGGCCGGCGCGCAGGTATTCGTACAGCTTGGCTGGAATCTGGTCGTTGCAGTTGGCGGCCTGGAGCAACAGCAAGCCATCGGCGCACAGCATTTCCGCCAGTGCCTCGCGGTGGGGAAGCGGCGCGGCCAGGTCGACCAACTCGGCGGCGCCCGGGTAGTGCTGTAGCAGCGCCCGCAGGTGATCGTCGTGCGCGCTGGCGCGCAGGCGCAGGCGGAAATCCCCGGGCATGAGGCGGCCTTCGCCGCGCAGCTTGGCCAGGGCTGCAAACAGCGGGCCGGGGTCGCGCTCGGACGGATAGATGACGCCGCTGTGCAGCAGCGTGAACGGGCCGTTGGGCGCTGCGGCCGGGGCCGGCGCGGCTTCGGCATCGATGAAGCTCGACTCGTCGTAGCCGTTTTCGATCAGGACCATGCGTTGCGCGTCGGCCGGCCCGTGGCGCTGGCCCAGGCGGTGCAAGGCGCCCGGTGTGGCGCACACGACGGCGGCGGCGCGGCGCACGGCTTGCTGCTCGATCCAGCCGTGGATGCGGCGGCGGCGGGGATCGGGCGGGTAGCCGGTATCGACCATGGGATCGCGCTGGTCGGCTATCCACGGGATGCCGCTGAGCCGGTGCAGGCTGAGCGCGATCAGGTGGGCGGTGGCGATGGGATAGCTGGACCAGATGGCGTCCGGCTGATATTTTCGGATCAGCCGCAGGCCGGCCGGCACCGCGCCCAGCCACCAGGATATCCAGCGGTCTGGCTGGGCCAGCAGTTCGAGGTATCGTCCGCGCAACGCCAGGTGGCGTGAAGTGTCCAGCGCGAAGCTGCGGTGCACCGGCACATGGGGGACGTCGCCTGCGGCGCCGATGTCTTCATAGGCGCGCGGGTGGACTGTCAAGACCAGCGGTTGCCAACCGTGCTGCGGCAGATAGCGGGTGAACGCCAGCGTGCGGTGGATGCCGCTGCCGCCGCACATGGGCGGGTAGTGGTAGGCGATCATCAGTACGCGCTTTACCATGACGCGATCCAGTCGAGGCAGGCCGCCGAAACTTCGGCCCGCCAGAGTTTGCTGGAGAAGGTGTGGTTGGCATGCGCCACCTGCCGCAGCTGCACGCGGGGCGCGTCAAGCAGCTTGCGCCAGTGCGGGTGCTGCGCGGGCAGTGCCGAGAACTCCCTGGCGCCCAGGTCCGCACCGCTGAGCACGATGAGTATGCGCCCCTGGAAGCCGGACAGGGCGCGGTGCAGGCGCTGCGGCAAGGACGGCGCGTCTGCGGCGGGGCGCTGTCTGGCGGCGGCCGCCAGTTCGATGACGGAGTTGAGCGTGCGGCCGATGTGCAGCGTGCCGCTGGCGAGCTTGCGCCAGAGGCCGCGCTCCATCAGGCGCTGCGCGTAGTAGTGGCGCAGCGTGGCGCGCGCGTGGCCCTGTTCGGTGCGCACCCAGGGATTGAGCATGACGAGCCCGGCTACGCGGGGATCGCGCACGGCGTGGCAGGCGGCGGCGGTGGCGCCGTCGCACAGCCCCCACAGGACCAGCTCCTTCATGGCCGGCAGCAGCTTGAAGAACTCGGCGATGGCGGCGTCGAGGTCGTCGTCCAACTGTTCGAAGTTGCGCAGCTCGCCTTCGCTGTCGCCCATGCCGCGATAGTCGAAGCGCATCACCGGTATGCCGGACGCGGCCAGTTCCTGCGCCATCAGCACGAAGTGGCGGTGGCTGCCGACGCGGTATTGCGGCCCGCCCGTGACGACCAGTACGCCGCGCGGCTTGGGCGCCGCCGGAACATCCACGATGCCGACCAGCCAGCAGTCGCGGCAGGAGAAATACACGGCACGGCGTTCGCCGTTCATGGCCTGGGCACCGGCATGGCGGCCAGCGTGGCCTGGATCAGCTCGGGGACTTCGGCGATTTCCGGCGTCGTCCAGAAGGACATGCCGGGCAGCGCGTAGGCATCCACCTCGGCGCCAGCGCGCTCCCAGCGTTCCAATAGCAGGGCCGATGCCGGCTGCAATGCGGGGTCTTGCTCCGGGGCCGACAGTTCCAGCCATTGCACGGCGCATGGCGGTACGCAGGAGGCTTCGGCCTGCTGGATGGCGCCGGCCAGTTCGGCGGCCAGCATGTAGCCGGCCACTTCGCTGGTCTTGTCTGGCAACGACGATTCCGGCCGCGCCGTGCCCAACATCCTGGCCACGCTGTTCAGGCGCATGAACTGGTGCAGATGGGCGCGTCCGCTGACGACCGCCTGCCACATCACCAACCCCGCCGGCGCCGGCCGCGCCCGCGCCGCGAACTGCAGCGCCAACAGGGCGCCCAGGCGCAGGCCCCACAGGTAGGCGGGCGCTGCGCAGCGCTGCGTCAGCCATTGCCAGCCCAGCGCGAGGTCCGCCAGCCACAGGTGCCAGCGGGCATCCGAGAAGTCGCCGCTGCTGTCGCCGCACCCGTACAGGTCCAGTTGCAGCACGCCGTAGCCGGCGCGGGCGTAGGCGCGCGCCTGCAGCGCCGCCATGCGCCGGCTTTTGTTGAGCTCTTCCGCGAACGGATGCACATACAGCACCGAACCGCGCAAGGGCACATCGGGGTGAGGCGGGTGGTACAGGCAAAAGCGTTCGCCCACTTCGGCTGTGAGAAAGAAGGGCTCGGCGTGGGGCCGCTGAAGACGCGGGTTCACGCCAGTTTTCCTTGTACGAAAGAGGCCAGGGTGCCGACCGTGGCGAAGTGGGCGGCGCTGATCTCGTCGTCTTCCACGATGAAGCCGAATCGTTCCTCCAACGCCAAGATCAGGTTGAGGACCGCCATCGAATCGAGCTCGGGCATGCTGCCGAGCAAGAGGGTGTGCTGTTCCAGCGGCCTGGCGCCTAGACTCAGCGCGGCGCGCAGAACTTGGCAAACTTGATCGGATACGGACATGTGAGCTCCTAGGGGACGATGTCTGGCAGTGAACTGGTGTCGAGTGTCAATTGCGCGCAATCGGATGGATGGCGCGACAGGTGAAAATAGGGCGCCAGGCTTGCCGCCATCCACTGCCAGCGGCCGCAGCGCAGGAAGACGGCGCCGCCCAGTCGCACCACGCCGATGCGCGCATGCGCCCGCATCGAGGCGGGATTGAAGGCGGAAATCCGGCTGCAGGTCCAGCGCACGCCGCGCTGTCGCAGCTGGCGGCTGGCAGCCTCCCACAGGCGCGGGAAGACCCAGCCAGCGCGCTCTTCCGGCCGCACCCACACATCGAAATCCCACGCTGCGCGCGACGACGCCAGCCGGTAGCGCACGCGCACTTCGTCTTCCAGATAGCTGTCTGAGATGAGCCACAGAAAACCCGCCAGCCGGCCTTTGCGCCAGGCCGCCAGGCTGCTCGCGCCTTGGGCGTAGCGCTGCTGCACCACACTGTCCGGACGTGGGTAGTCGGTGGGCCTGGCGTCGGCGGCGCGCTGTTCGCGGATATCGATGTCCAACCCGCGCCCGTGGCACAAGGGGATGTCGCCGACGTACTGGGCGACAAAATGATAGCGATGCAGCGCCCAGGAACCGGCGCTGGCCGCCGCCAGCAAGTGGCCGAGCCAGTACAGGATGGCGTTAAGCCAACCAAGTTCTGCATACGTGTGACGCAGGCCGGTAGTCATGGCGGCGGGTCTGAAGGTGAGCGGAATCCGAATTAGACTCCGCCCTCGACGCCGCGAGTTTGAGCCAGCACAAGCGAACGTCATGCTTGAGCGATATCAAGAACCGGGAGCCGATTTATCTCAATCATAGAGGACAGTCCTACTATGGGGTGTCGCCATGACGCAGCTGGTTCACCAATTAATCTTTCAGTCGGCGCAGCGCGAGCCCAGGCGGCAGGCGCTGTGCTATCAAGGCGTCGGGCTGAATTATGTCGCGCTGGCGCAGATGGTGCAGGTGGCGGCCGCCGCCTGGGTGCACAACGGGCTGGGGCGTGGCGAACGCCTGGCCGTCTTCATGGAAAAGCGCGAAGAGGCGGTGGTGGCCATGTTCGGCGCAGCCGCCGCCGGTGCGGTGTTCGTGCCGGTCAATCCCGTGCTGAAGCCGGACCAGGTGGCGCATATCCTCGCCGATTGCGATGTGCGGATACTGGTGACGACGCGCGAACGCTACAATCTTTTGGCGACGGCGCTGGCGGCCTGCCCGGCGTTGCGCAAGGTGGTCGTCATCGGCGCGATGGAGTCCCTGCCGGCGCAGGATGGCCTGCAGTTGCTGGCGTGGCGCGATTGCATGCGCGACGCGCCGCAACTGCCGCCGCATGCGTGCATCGATACCGATGTCGCGGCGATACTCTACACCTCGGGCAGCACGGGCAAGCCGAAGGGCGTGGTGCTGTCGCACCGCAATCTGGTGGCCGGGGCGGTGAGCGTTTCCTCCTACCTGGGCAATACGCCGGAAGACCGCATCCTGTGCGTGTTGCCGCTGAGTTTTGACTACGGCTTGAGCCAGCTGACCACGGCGTTTGCTGTCGGCGCCTGCGCGGTGCTGCTGAATCACCTGCTGCAACGTGACATCCTCGACGCTGTCCAGCATGAGCGCATCACGGGGCTGGCCGCCGTGCCGCCGCTGTGGATGCAGCTGGCGGAGCTGGATTGGCGCCACGCGCAGCGGCTGCGCTACATCACCAATTCCGGCGGCGCCATGCAGCGCCACACGCTGGCGGCGCTGCGCAAGGGCCTGCCGTACACGCAGATCTACCTGATGTACGGCTTGACGGAGGCGTTCCGCTCCACTTATCTGGCGCCCGAACAGCTGGACCGGCGCCCCGATTCCATCGGCAAGGCGATTCCGAATGCGGAAATCCTCGTGCTGCGCGGCGACGGCTCCGCCTGCGCGCCCAACGAGCCGGGTGAGCTCGTGCATCGCGGCGCCATGGTGGCGATGGGCTACTGGAACGATGCGCAGCGCACCGCCGAACGCTTTCGTCCGCTGCCCGATCGCCTGGGCGGCTTGCCCGTGCCTGAACTGGCGGTCTGGTCCGGCGACACCGTGCGTTGCGACGACGAAGGCTATCTGTATTTTATCGGCCGCAGCGACGACATGATCAAGACCTCCGGCTATCGCGTCAGTCCGACGGAGGTGGAGGAGGTGGTGTACGCGACCGGCCTGGTGGCGGAGGCGGCCGCGCTGGGCGTGCCGCACGCAACGCTGGGGCAGTCGATCGCCCTGATTGTGGCCGCCATGCCGCAGGGAGCGGTCGACGGCACGGCGTTGTTGGCGGCCTGCCGCCAGGCCTTGCCTGCCTACATGGTGCCGACGACGGTGGAGATCCGTCAGACGCCTTTGCCGCGCAATCCAAACGGCAAGATCGACCGCAAGCTGTTGGCCGACCAACTGGCCGGTTCACGGTGCCAGCCGTGACGACGCCGCCGCAGCACGCGACGCTGAGCCAGTTCCCGGTGCTGGAGGATGTGCTGCATCTCGGCGGCATCCGCCTGACCCGGCTGGCGGAACGTGTCGGCCGCACGCCGTTCTACGCGTATGAACGCAGCCATATCGCCAGCCGCGTCGCCACGCTGCGGCAGACGCTGCCGGAGGGCGTGCAGCTCCACTATGCAGTCAAGGCCAACCCGATGCCGGCGCTGGTGCAGATGATGGCGGCACTGGTGGACGGCTTTGATGTCGCTTCCGGCGGCGAGATGAAGGTGGCGCTGGATGCAGGCATGGCGGCCGATCGCATCAGCTTTGCGGGGCCGGGAAAGAGCGACCAGGAGTTGCGCTGCGCGGTGGCGGCGGGGGTGCTGCTGCATCTGGAGTCCGAGTGCGAGATGGAGCGCGCAGCCCGCATCGGTAGCGAGCTGGGCATGACGCCACGCGTGGCGGTGCGCGTGAATCCGGAGTTCGAATTGAAGATGGCTGGCATGAAGATGGGCGGCGGCCCCCGTCAATTCGGCGTCGATGCGGCGCGGGTGCCGGCGATGTTGCGGCAGATGGCGGGACTGGGCCTGGACTTCCATGGCTTCCATCTGTTTTGCGGTGCGCAAAATCTTTCCGCCGAGGCGATCAGCGAGGCGCAGCGGCTCAGCGTCCAGCTGGCCCTGCGGCTGGCCGGGCATGCGCCCGTACCGATGCGCATGTTGAATATCGGCGGCGGCTTCGGCGTGCCGTACTTCCCGGGAGAGCGCGCGCTGGACTTGCCGGCTGTTGCCGATGGCTTGAATCAATGCCTGCGCCTGCTGCGGCAGGCTACGCCACAAGCAGGAATGATCCTGGAGCTGGGCCGATATCTGGTGGCCGAGGGCGGCATCTACGTCTGTCGCGTGCTGGAGCGCAAGCGTTCGCATGGACAGACCTTCCTGATTACCGACGGCGGCCTGCATCAGCATCTGGCGGCGTCGGGCAATTTCGGACAGCTCATCCGCAAGAATTATCCCGTCCTCATCGGCAATCGGGTGCATGGCGGGCCGCGTGAGACCGTGTCGGTGGTTGGCCCGCTGTGCACGCCGCTGGATCTGCTGGCCGACCGCATGGAGCTGGCGCGCGCCGAACCCGGCGACCTGGTGGTCGTGCTGCAGTCCGGCGCGTACGGATTGACGGCGAGCCCGATTGCATTTCTCAGTCATCCCGCGCCATTGGAGGTGCTGGTATGAGCGGCCTGTGCGGCTATCTGGGCACGGCCGAAGGCACGGCGGTCCAGCATCTGCTGGCCGGCATGGCGGCGCCGTTGGTGCGCTTCGACGATAGCCCGATCCGCATTGCTGCCGCGCAGCGGGGCGGCGTCGCCGTGGCGGCGGCTGCGGGCAGCGCCAGCGTGCATGGCAGCGATGGCGTGGTGGTGGCGGTGTGGGGACGGCCGCTGCTGAACGGTTGCGCCGACAATCTGGCCGAGCGCTTTGCCGCCTTGTGGCTGGTGCACGGCGCGAAGGCTTGCGCGGCCTTGTCCGGCCCGTTCGCCGTGTGCGCGATGGCCGAGCCCGGAGGACAACTGCTGCTGGCTATCGATCGCAGCGGCGTGCACACCATGCACTACCAGCAGCTGACGCAGGGTTTGTTGTTCGGCTCGTCGGCGGCGGCGCTGCAAGCCCACCCAATGGCGGCGAAGACGCTGGACCCTCAATCGATCTACAACTACCTGTATTTTCACACGGTACCGGCGCCGCGCACCGTGTTTCGCGGCCAGCGCCGCCTGCAACCCGGCGAGTATGTGCAGTACCGGCACGGCCACCTGGAGACCGGCCGGTACTGGAAGATGGAGTACCAGGAAGAAAGCAGCATGTCGTTCGGCGAGCTCAAGCGGCAATTCCTGAGTACGCTGGAGGGCGCGGTGCGGCGTTCGTCCGGCGGCGCCAGGACGGGGGCTTTCCTCAGCGGCGGCACGGACAGTTCCACGCTGGCGGGCATGCTGGCTCGCGTCAGCGGCTCGGCGCCGCCTACCTACTCGATCGGTTTCGATGTCGCCGGCTACGACGAGATGCGCTACGCCCGCATCGCAGCGCGTCATTTTGGCGCCGATCATCATGAGCTGTATGTGACGGCCGGCGACGTGGCCAGCGCGATACCCCGCATCGCCGCCGCTTCGGATCAGCCTTTCGGCAACTCGTCCGCCGTACCCGCCTATTACTGTGCCAATATGGCGCGCGCCGACGGCGTCACGCGATTGCTGGGTGGCGATGGCGGCGACGAACTGTTCGGCGGTAATGAACGCTATGCACACCAGGCCGTGCTGTCGCGCTACGAACAATTGCCGTCGGCATTGCGCCAGGTGGCGCTGGAGCCCTTGCTGTTCGGCCTGGCGGGCAGGCTGGACTTGACGATGCTGCGCAAGGCGCGCAGCTATATCGAGCAGGCGCTGGTGCCCATGCCTGCGCGTCTGGAAACCTACAATCTGCTGCAGCGTTATGGCCCGGCAGAGGTCTTGCACGCCGACTTCCTCGCCAGCGTCGACGAGAGCGGTCCCATCGGCCAGATGAGCGACTGTTACTGGCAGGAGAAGGGACTGAGCCAGATTAATCGCATGCAGGCCCTGGACCTGCGCTACACGCTGGCCGACAACGATTTGCGCAAGGTGAGCCTGGCGTGCGAGCTGGGCGGTGTGGAGGTGGCGTTTCCCTTTCTTTGCGACGAGATGCTGGCGTTTTCGGCGCGCTTGTCGCCGAAGGATAAGTTGAACGGCACGCGTTTGCGCTATTTCTTCAAGCGGGCGCTGCGCGGCTATCTGCCGCCGGCGATACTGCGCAAGAAGAAGCATGGTTTCGGGCTGCCGTTCGGCCACTGGTTGCAGCATGACGCCGGCTTGCAGGGCTTGGCGCTCGATAGTTTGAGCGAGCTGAAGAAGCGGCAGATCATCCGTGCCGATTTCATCGAACGCCTGATGCGCACGCTGGTCGCCGAGCACCCGGCCTATCACGGCACGATGGTGTGGGTGCTGATGATGCTGGAACAGTGGTTGGCCCGGTCAGATGCGCCGATGCGCAAGTAGGCGCAGCAGAAAGCGCGCACGGTCCTGTTCCCAGGGTGTGTAGCGCGGCAGCTGCAGCCGGTCGCTGGCGGCGTGGGCGGAGCCGGCGACCGTGCTGAAGGCGGCGGCGAAGCCGAGTGCGTCGACCATGGCGACGTGGCGCTGGTCGTAGTCCACGCCGGGTTTGCCGTTGGGATAGGCGAACAGGCTGACCGGAGCTTGCGTGATGGCTTCCAGCGCAGCCTTGCCGCGTGCGATATCGGCCAGGGCCTCGGCGTCCGGCAGCTTTGCCAGGATGGGGTGCGATGCCGTATGGCCGCCGATTTCCATGCCGGCCGCCTGCAATTTCTCAAGCTGATGCGTGCGCATCATCAACTCCTCGGCTGGCGCCGGCGCCATGCCGCGCGCCAATTCATGGCGCTGGCGCACGGGCAGGTATTTCAGCGCATCGAGCAGGTATTCGACGGCATGCTGCTGCTCGGCCAGCGTCCGCACGGGCAGGCAGCCGCAGCCCGGGGCCGATACCCTCAGCACCGGCTGGCGCGCGTGGCGTACGGCGGCGATCACGTCGTCGTTCCACATGCGGCCGCCGTTGAGGTAATCGCTGGCGATGAAGAAGGCGGCCCGCAGGCCGTGCCGCTGCAGGATCGGCAGCGCCCATTCGGCGTTGTCGGCGTAGCCGTCATCGAAGGTGATGCAGGCGGCTCGCGCCGGCAAGGTCCCCTGGCGCAAGCGGGCGACGGCTTCGCTCACCGGCAGCACGCGGAAGCAGCGCTTCAGCAAGGCCATCTGGCGGTCGAACAGGCGCACGTCCGGCAGTTCGGGCAGCAAGGGATCGGGCTGGGCCAACACCCGGTGATAGACCAGTATCGACAGGCGCCGGTTCATGGCCGTCCGATGGCCTGGCGCCTGCCGCCGACGTGCGCCAGCATGGCCGGCATGAGCGCCGCCTGCTGGCCCGCAACCAGCAGGCGGGTGGCGACGACGACGCCCATCAAATAATACGGGACGTCGAAATACAGCAAGCTCAGGAAGGCGCCACCAACGGCAAAGCCGGCGAAGCTCGCTTGTATCATCGTCGCAAGCTGTTGTGCCCATTCCAGTTCCGGCTGGTTGCGGCTGTGCCGCACGATCCAGGCCGCCGATCGCCAGGTCATGCCCAGCAGCAGCAGGTACAGGCCCAGGCCGATGAATCCATGTTCGCCCAGGGCCTGGAAATAGATGCTGTGGGCGGCGTGAATGTCGGTGGGATTGGGCGCGTACAGGAAGAAGGTGGCCGGTTCGGCGATCTCGAAGCCGCCGCCGAAGAAGCGGTCCCTGGCCAGGTTCCACGCCATGTACCAGGCGTTGATGCGGCCCATCGCGGATTGGTCTTCCTGGTAGGTGCCGATGCTGTCCATGCGTTCGCTCCAGCGCTCCGGCATGAACAGCAAGGCCAGCGGCACCAGCAGCGCGATCAGCGCGCCGGCGGCCAGTTTGTGTCGGCTTTTCAGCCACATGAAGACGATCATGGCGGCTATCGCCAGCAGGGCGCCGCGCGAGTAGGAACCCAGCGCCGCCAGCGCGCTGAGCAGCATGCTCGCGCCCAGGCCGTGCCGCAGCCAGCGCTGCTCGCTGCGCTGCTGAAGGTAGCGCATCAAGGGGATGGTCATGATCAGTGCCAGTGCGATGGCGTTGTTGTCGCCGATAAAAGTGCCTTCCGGCCCCCAGACCCGGTCGACGCCGCCGCTGCGTATCGTGAAGATGCCGCCTTTGACGCCGTAGTAGGCGATCGACATGGTCAGGACCCACATCAGGCGCTGGATGTCTTCGCGGCTGCGTATCACCGTCATCGTCACCAGGCTCATCAGCATGATCTTCATGACCTTGCTCCATTGCGCGTAGGCCGGCCCGGGAAACAGGGCGAACAGGGTGGTGACGTTCATCCACAACACCAGCGTGATCAGCGTGAACGTGATGCCGGACATCGGCAGCGCCTTGGGCAGGCGCGAGATGACGACGCTGAACAGGGTGGCGATGGCGATGACGAAGGCGAAAGGAAAGGTGGTGGCGTAGCCCCAGCCCTGGGTGTGCGGATTCATCACACTGATCCAGACCCACATCAGCACGCCGTTGACGGGGTTGCGCAAGATCATGGGCAGGCTGCCGAAGACGATGAGGGTGATCAGGATGTCACGCATGGCGGGGGGAACTCGTTGATGCGGCTCAACGATGCTACTGAGCCTGTCACTACACTGGATTGTCACGTTCTGCAATCATAGGATAGGGAGGATGCGCCCTTGTTGACCGTTCTCATGGCCACTTGCAATGGCGAGCAGACGCTGCCCAGGGTGCTGGACGGATACTGCCGCTTGCAGGCACCGCGCCAAGCCTGGCAGTTGCTCGTTGTCGAGAACGGCAGCAGCGATGGCACCGGTGCGCTGGTCGCGGCTTACCAGGACCGGCTGCCGCTGCATCTGCTGCGCAGTCCCCATCCGGGCAAGAACGCGGCGTTGAACCTGGGGGTGGAATGGGCGTTGCGCCACCACGGCGGCGACGACCTCTTCATTTTCAGCGACGACGATGCGACGCCGGCGCCGGACTGGCTGCAGCAGTGGGAAGAGTGCGCCGCCGCCTGTCCCGGGTACGCCGTTTTCGGCGGCGCCATAGAGCCGGACTGGGCCGAACCTCCACCCGAATGGCTGCCGCGACTGGCGCCGACCGGCTTGACGTTCGGCCTGACCGCCGCCGACCTGCCTGGCGGCCCGGTGTTTCCGGGCCTGGTGTGGGGCGCCAACATGGCGGTGCGAGGGACGGTGTTCGCGGCGGGCTATCGCTACGACACGACGATAGGCCCCAACGGCGACGCCTATGCCATGGGCAGCGAGACCGAGCTGACGCGCCGGCTTGCGCTGAGCGGCTATCCGGCGTGGTTTTGTCCGCAGGCGCGGGTGGGCCACTACATCCGGCGGCATCAACTGAAGGTGGAGTACGTGCTGGACAAGGCGCGGCGCTTCGGCCGAGGCAAGTACCGGCAAGACCGTCCGGGCACCTTTCCCGAACTGCTGGGCGTGCCGCGATGGATGCTGGCGCGCTATGCGCTGGAATGTGGAGGATATCTGTGGGCCAGGCTGGCGGGCAACGGCGACCAGTTGTTTCGCCGGCGTTGGGAACTGGCCTATCTGCGCGGCTATTTTTCCGAGGCCAGGCTGGGGCGGCGCGACAGCGGCAAGCAGGTGCTGATCACCAGCTACTCAGGCGAGCTCGGCGGGATGGAGATGCGCATGGCGCAGGAGCTGCGCTATCTGCGGCAGGCCGGCGTGGATGGCAGCCTGGCGCTGCGCCGCTTCGCCGGCATCGACGGCTGGGCACGGCAGCTGGCGCGTGAACAGATTACGGTGGCGGAGTTCGATCCGCCCAGCTTCTTCGAGCAATGGGCGTGGCGACGCTGGAACTTGTTGCGGGCGCGGCTGTGGGCCGCCCGGCGGCTGCGGGCGTTTCGCGCCGATCTGGTGCATGTGGCGTGGTGCTGGACGAACTATGGCGCTTCGGTGCTGTGGCTGGCGCGGCATTGCGGTTTGCCGGCGGTCGTCAGCGTGCACAACGCCTTTCCTGCGGCGGAGATCAGCGCCTGGCATCGTCCGCTGTTGCGGCAAGCCTTCGATGGCGTGCGCGGCGTGTACGCGGTATCGCAGTCCGCGCTGGAACACTTCATGGCGATTTATCAGCCATATCTGCTGGCCTCCACGCGCGTGGCGGTGATACCGAACTGCGTCGATACGGAGCGTTTCAAGCCCGAAGCGGCCTTGCGCGGCGCCGCGCGTTCGGCGCTGGGACTGCCGGAAGATGCGCTGGTGATCGGCGTAGCGGCGCGTCTTTCCGATCAGAAGCGGCCGCTGGCGTTGCTGGAATTATTCATATCGCTGCGTCGGCGCTACCCGCGACTGTATTTGCTGATGGCCGGCAGCGGGCCGCTGGAGGCGGAGTTGAAAGCAAAAGTGCATCTGGCCGGACTGGCGCCGTTCGTCGTCTTCACCGGCTTTGTCGCGGCAATGGAAACCGTGTTGCCCGCGCTGGACCTGCACATCCTGATGAGCCGGAATGAGGGCTTCGGCATCGCGACCGTCGAGGCCATGGCCTGCGGCGTGCCGGTCGTGGCGACGGACGTGCCGGGCAGCGCGGACATCCTGCGCGACAGCCTGGGCGGCGTGCTGGTGCCGTCGCATGATATCGAAGCGGCCGCCGCCATCGTCGCCGGCCTGCTGGACGACCCCGAGCGGCGGCGCCATATGGGGCGGCTGGCGCGGGACGAGGCGGTGGCCCGCTACAGTTGCGCGGTCGTGGGCAAGCAGGTGCTTGCCTTTTACGATCAACTGATCTGAGGCAAGGCGATGCAGACGCGCTGGTCCTTCCTGGTGTCGTTCGCCGAGAAATATACCTTGCTGGTGCTGAACACGGCCGGAACGATGATACTGGCACGGCTGCTGACGCCTGCCGAGATCGGCGTCTACGCGGTCGGCGCGGTGCTGGCCGGCCTGGCGCAGGCGGTGCGGGACTTCGGCGTGGGCGCCTACGTGATCCAGGAAAAGCAGCTGAGCGAAGAAAAATTGCGGGCGGCGCTGGGCACCAGCCTGTGCGTCGCATGGTCGCTGGCCGCCGTGGTGCTGCTGGGCGGCGGGCTGGCCGCGCGCCTCTACCGCGACCCGCGTTTGAGCACGGTGCTGCAACTGCTGTCGATCAATTTCCTGCTGATCCCGTTCAGTTCGCTGGCACTGCCGTATCTGCGGCGGCAGATGCGTTTTTCGGCGATCTTCGCGATTAACTTCATCAGCAGCGCGACGCAGTTGCTGGTGTCTGTCGGCGGCGCCTGGCTCGGCTACGGGTATTTGAGCCTGGTGTGGGGCGCCGTCGCCGGCACCGTCGCCGCGCTGGCGGCAAGTATCTGTTGCTGGCCGCGCGGCTTGCCGTGCTTGCCTGCGCGGCGCGGGATGAAGGCGATATTGTCGTTCGGCGCCATCTCCACCGCCGGCAGCGTAATCGATGAACTCGGCGTCGCGGCGCCGGATCTGATCATCGGCAAGATGATGGGCGTTGCCGAGGTCGGCATTTTCGGCAAGGCGCAAGGCGTGGTGAACGTGTTCAACCAGATGGTGACCGGCGCCATCTCGCCGGTCATCTTCCCGCTGTTTTCCGAGCAGGCGCGCGCGGGCGGCGATCTGCGGCCGGCCTACCTGACCACCGCCAGCTATATGACGGTGCTGGCTTGGCCATTCTTCGGCTTCGTGGCGATCATGGCGCCGGCGGTGGTGCGCTTGCTGTACGGCGACCAGTGGGACGCATGCGTCCCGTTGATACGCGTCATATGCGTGTCGAGTGCCTTGTATAGCATGTTCAGCATGGCGCGCTATCTGTTCGTGGCGATGGGGGCGGTGCGCACGCAAGCCAAGCTCGACGCTCTGTCGGTTCCGGTGCGCGTGGTGGCCGTGCTGCTGGCGGCGCCCTTCGGTCTGGAGTGGGTGGCCTGGGCGGTGGTGGTCGGCGCGGTGTTCAGGAGTTGCTGGACGTTTCTGTATCTGCGGCGCTTGGCGGGCCTGCAGTTGCGCGCCCTGATCGCTGCGGTCAGACGCAGCGCGCTGGTGTCGGCCGCCAGCCTGTGCGGGCCGTTGTTGCTGGTGCTGTGGTATCCGATGCGACCGGCCTATGCCTTGAACGAATTGCTGATCGCCGCGTTGTCCGCTCTGTTGCCGTGGCTGGCCGCGGTACTTTGCTTTCGGCATGAACTGGCGGCCGAATGCACGCTGGCCGGACGCAAGGCCTGGGCTTTGCTCGGAAAATAGGGGAGCGTTTATGCGCGTAGGCATCCTTTCATATCCCATGTTGTTCCAGCGCGAGGGCGGCCTTCAGGTGCAGGTGCGATCAACGCTGGACGCCTTGCAAGCGCAGTCGGCGCCGGGGCTGGCGGTGGAACTGGTCGACGCCAACCGCCAACGCTTGGACCAGTTCGACCTGATCCATGTATTTTCCGCGATCAACGGCAATCACCGGCTGGTGGAGTTGGCCGCCGACCTGGGCGTGCCGGTCGTGCTGTCGGCCCTGCTGTCTCCTGGCTGGAGCCGGCTGGACGGCATGCGCGCCAGATTGGCGGATCGCCTGACCGGCCGCTTGACGGGCTGGGCGGTGCAGACCAGCTACGCGCAAACCAAGCGCGCCTTGCAGCTGGCGCAGTTGGTGATTGCCCTGGGGCCCGCGGAACGGGACGCTATCGTCAGCGCGTTTCATACGCCGGAAAGCAAGATACGGCTGCTCCCCAACGGCATCAGTCCGCACTTCTTCAGCGCGCGGCAGGATGAGTTCCGGCGCTGCACGGGCCTGACCGGGCCGTTTGTGCTGATGGTGGGGGCGATCTCTCCCTACAAGAACCAGCTGGGCCTGGTGCAAGCACTGGCATCGACCGAGTTACCGGTGGTGCTGATCGGCCGCGCGCAACGTCAGCACCAGAATTACTTGCAGCAGTTGCTGGCGGCGCCGCGCGTGCGGTGGCTGGGACAGCTGGAGCACGACGATCCCTTGCTGGCCAGCGCCTATGCCAGCGCTTCGGTGCTGGCCTTGCCCAGCCAGGGCGAGGTGTTCCCCCTGTCGGTGCTGGAAGCGCTGGCGGCCGGCACGCCGGTGGTGATGACAGACGAAAGCGCTCTCAGCCTGCCCGACAGCAGCTTTGCCCTGCGCCAGTTGCATTGGGACGACGCGGCGGGCTTGCGGCAAGCCGTCGCCGAATTGCTGGCGAGTCCGCCAGAGCGCGCGGCCGTGCGGGCGCTGGTCGAACGCTTTAGCTGGCAACGCGTCGCCGAACAAATGGTAGCCTGTTATACCGAACTCTATCACCGTACGCGGCGGGAACAGGGGACGCGCCATGCTGTTTAACTCATCGGGATTCCTGTTCCTGTACCTGCCGGTCGTGCTGTGTGGATATGCGCTGCTGGCCCATGTGCGGCCACGATGGGCCGCCGGCTGGCTGGCGGCGGTATCGCTGTTTTTCTATGGCTACTGGAATGTGCGCTACCTGCCGTTGCTGCTGGGGTCGATTATTTTCAACTACTGGGTGGCGGGATGCATGCTGGAGGCGGCCGCAGCCTGGCGCAGACGCTGGCTGGTGTTCGCGTTGGCGGCCAATCTGGCCTTGCTCGGGTATTACAAGTACGCGAATTTCTTCATCGCCAGCCTCAACGCGCTGGCGGGCGCGCATCTGCACGGCTGGGAGGTTGTGCTGCCGATCGGTATCTCGTTCTTCACTTTTACGCAGATCGCCTTCCTGGTGGATTGCTATCGCGGTCAGGCTGGCGAGTATCGCCTGGTGAACTACACTTTGTTCGTCAGCTATTTCCCGCACCTTATCGCCGGGCCGGTGCTGCATCACAAGGAAATGATGCCGCAGTTCGAACGGGCGCCGGGCTTGAACGCGGCCGATGTGGCGGTGGGGCTGTCGATCTTTGTCGTCGGCCTGGCCAAGAAGGTATTGCTGGCGGATCCCTTGTCGGCGCTGGTCGCGCCGGTGTTTGCCGTGGATGCCCACCCGCAGCTGGTGGAGGCCTGGATGGGCACGCTGGCCTACGCTTGCCAGTTGTATTTCGACTTCTCCGGTTATTCGGACATGGCGATAGGTCTGTCGCGGCTGTTTGGCGTGAAGCTGCCGCTGAACTTCAACTCCCCGTATCAGGCGGCGAACATCGCCGAATTCTGGCGGCGCTGGCACATGACCTTGTCTCGCTTCTTGCGCGATTACCTGTACGTGCCGCTGGGCGGCAATCGCCATGACCGCTATCGCAACCTGATGTTGACGATGCTGCTGGGCGGCTTGTGGCACGGGGCTGGCTGGACGTTTGTGGCCTGGGGCGGCCTGCATGGCCTGTATCTGGCGGCGCATCACGGCTGGATCGCGCTAGCGGGACAGAAGGCGCCGCGCCGGTGGGGCCGGGGGCTGACTTTTGCCGCGGTGCTGGTGGCGTGGGTGGTGTTCCGCGCACCGGACTTGCCGACCGCCGGCGATATCCTGCGCGCCATGGTGGGCGGTAACGGCGTGGCCTTGCCGCGGGGACTGGCGGCGTACGCGGCATATTTCCCGGCCGGCTGGAGCTTCGATGGCATCCGCTGGATCGATTTCAGCGGCGTGGCCGTGCCGGTGCTGCTGCTTGCCATGGTCCTGGCCTTTGCCGCGCCGAATACGCAGCAGATCTTCCGCCACTATGCGCCGTGCATAGAGCAGATGCTGGGCACGCCACGTCGCCTGCTGTGGAGCTGGCACCCTCACAACTACTGGAGCCTGGCGTTGTCCTTGCTGTTTCTTGCCTGCGTGTTCAGCATGAACAGGGTCAGCGAATTCCTTTATTTTCAATTCTGACCATGAACCCGCGCGGCTACGTTGTCGTTTTTTGTGCCAGCAGCGTGCTGGTGATCGGCTCGGTGACGACGCTGAACTATCTGGTCGATCCGTATCTGACCCACCAGTGGCAGACTCCGCAAGTCCAACGCTTGCAGCCGGGCCAGGAAAAGTTGAGCGCCTGGGGCAAGACGTATGCATTGGCCAGGTTCAAGCCCACCGTCCTGTATGTCGGCAATTCCCGCACGGAGCTGGGTTTGCCCACGGGCGCGACGGCCTTTGCCGGCCAGCATGTGTTCAATGGCGCGCTGTCGGGGGCGTCGCTGGGGGATGCGATCGCCATGGTGCGCCACGCGGCCCGGGTCGGTCGCTTGAAAACCGTGGTGTGGGGCATCGATGCGCCATCGTTCTCCATGGAGATCGGCAACACGGACTTCGACCGCGCGCTGGTGGCGGATGGCCCGCTGTACCTGTGGCGGCGCGGACTGATCAATGCCAGACGGGCGCTCAGCTTCGATATGACGGCCGATTCGATCCGCCTGCTGCGCGGCACTTTCGGCGGCGCCTGCCATTCCAGTCTGGCGCTGTACGGGCAGCGCGACAGCGCGTGCGTGCGCGAGCGCATCGACGGCCGGGGCGGCACCGCTGCGGCCGTGGCGCCCAGAGTCCGCGAATTCATCCGTGGCGCCGGGCCGTCCGCCGACGCGACGGCGGCGCTGGACCGCAGCGTGGCCGCGCTGTGCAAGGCCGGGACCGCCATTCGCCTGTACATCAACCCGACCCACGCGATGACGATCGACGGCTTGTATTGGGCCGGGAAATGGCCTGCGATGGAAGCCTGGCAAACCGGCCTGGCGGAGCTGGGGCGGCGCCAGCGCTCGTCCGGCTGCGATCTACGCATCCATGACTTTTCCGGTTTTAACAGCGTGACGACCGAGGCCGTGCCCCAGGTCAGCAAGCAGACCGATATGCAGTATTACTGGGAAACGTCGCACTACCGCAGCAATGTCGGCGCCATGATCCTGGCGCGCATGTTCGGGCGCGGCGCTCAGCCCGAGGACTTCGGCGTCGAACTGCGCAGCGACAACGTGGCCGGGCATTTGGCAAGGATGCGCGCGGCGCGTGACCGCTATCATGGCGACCATCCCGAGGAAACCAGCATCGTGCGCGCCTTGGTGGCGGCTGGCGACCCGTCGCCCTAGCCGACGCGCAGCACGGCGCAACCCTTTTCGCAGCCGGGAGAGGATTGCGCCAAGGCTGGAAACGCTTGCCGCCAGCGGCGCAGGATGGCCTGTTCGTCCGGCCGCGCGGCGTCGTCGAGGTAGACGGCGGCGCCGGCGCTCAGGCGCGGGAACAGCAGCGGGCCGGCCGGGTAGCGTGCCTGCGCACGCGTGGCTTGCGGCGGCCCGTCGACCACCAGCAGGTCGAAGCTCGGCAACGCCGGCAGCTGCGCCAGGTCATACCAGGGCCAGCACTGGCCGTCCAAGTCGTAAGGCGTCAGCGGCGCGTCGACCACGGTAGCGAAATCCTGCAAACCGTGGCGGCGCAGCTGGGCGCGGGTCTGGTCGGCGAAGTGCACGTCGTGCTCCAGGCTGTAGACTTTGCCTCCGCCGTTCAATTGCATGCAGCGCGCCAGCACCAGGGTGGAGACGCCGCTGCTGCACTCAAGGACGGTCGCCTGCCGCAGGGTGCGCGCATGGCGGGCCACTTCCAGCAGAAAGTCGGGCGAGGCGGCCCAGCCGCGCGTCGGCGGCAGGCTGTGCCTGAGGTCGAGTTCGATGTACAGGCCCTGCAAGGCTTCCAGCTGCCGGAACAGGCCGGCCTGGTCGTGGCGGCTCTGGTCGCGCAGGTCGTACAACAGGATGTGCACGTGCCGCAGTTTATGCAATGCGTAGAGCGAGATCGCCAGCAGCAGGGTCAATCCGGTGTAGGCAAGGATGGGCATGTGGCCTCCGATGTCAGTGGGTCGCAACTTTGCTGATGACGTAGCGGTGTTTGCCCGACGCTTCCGCCGGGATGTCCGTCACCTCATCGATCAGTATCTCGACAGACGCTCCCAGCCGGGCGCGGAACTGGCTGATGATGCTCAGCCGCAGCGCCGGCGGCAATCCGTCGACGCTTACCAGCAGTACGCGGGTAGTGTCCAGGCTTTCCTGGATGATCTTGAAGGCGCGCACCTGGGGCAGGTCGCGCAGCACGTAGATCAGGGCCAGTCCGTGCATGACGGTGCCGTCGCGCGCCACGACAAAATCGGTGACGCGGCCTTCGACCCGCTTCAGCAGCGGCAAGCCTCTGCCACAGGGGCAGGGGCGGGTGTCGAGCGCGCCGACGTCGCCGGTGGCGTAGCGGATGAAGGGAAAGTCGCGGCTGGCCAGATGGGTCACGACGATGGCGCCGCTGTCGCCGGCCGCCACGGGCCGGCCCTGGGGATCGAGGATTTCGATGATGACGTCTTCGGCGGTGATGTGCAGGCCGCCTTCCGGGCATTCGTGGGCGAGAAAGCCCGCGTCCCGTCCGCCGTAGCCGTTGGCGACCGGTGCGGCGAAGGCCCGCTCCAGCGCCGCGCGCTGCGCGTCGTACAGGCGTTCGGCGGTGACGAACACCACCTTGACGCCCAGGCCGTCCAGCGCGACGCCGCGCTGGTGTGCATGGCTGGCGAGCAGGCACATGGCGGACGGATAACCGAACAGCATGGCGGGGCGCAGGCGTTGCAGCCGTCCCAGGTAGTCGTCCAGACGGTCGGCCGACAGGTCGAAGGCTGGCAGGAGCAGGCTGCGCAGCAGACGGTCGCGCCGCATGCGCCAGCGGTCCTGCGCGTTCAGTTCGATCGGCGAGCCCCACATCAGCGCTTCGCGGTCGCCGATATCGACGCCCCACCAGCGCGTGGCCCGCCACTTGGCGGCCACGTCGTGGCTGACGCGGTCCTTGCCCTGGAAGAAAATCAACGGTTCGCCGCTGGAGCCGCCGGTGTTGAAGCGTTGCAGCGGGCCGGCGTTTTCGGCGACGAAGTCGTCGCGATGGCGGTTGATTTCCGCCTTGTTCAGCACGGGCAGGCAGCGCAGGTCGCGCAAGTCGTGCACGCGGGTGGCGTCGAAGTCGAGACGGGCGTACAACTGGCGGAAGTATGGCACGTGTTCGGATGCGTGCAGCAGCAGCGCGCGCAGGCGTTGCAGTTGCAGCGCCTCCAGTTGCTGCGGCGACCACCACTGGCTTTGCTCCATGCGGCAGCGCAGCCCGACGCTGCGGTGCCGCTTGAGCATTTCGTGCAGGGGAAACAGCAGCCTGGAGACCAGCGCCGTGTAGCCCACGGCGGGCGGTCGCATCAGTACGCGCCGGTACTGCGCCATCAGCAGCGGGGCGACTTGGGACCAGGTGTGGCGGCGCGCCGCCTGCCTGCCCGCACTGGCCAGCGACCAGGCGCGGGAGGGATGCTGGAGCACGGACAGCATGGCCTGCGCCATCGCCTCCGGATCTTGCGGCGGAACGAGCATGGCGTCGACCTGGTCGCGCACCAGATGGGGGATGCCGCCGACGTTGCTGCTGATGACAGGCACGCCGCTGGCCCAGGCCTCCAGAATGGAATTTGGCTGGTTGTCGGCCAGGCTGGGGTTGAGCGCCAGGTCGCACAGACGGTATAGGCCTGCCATGGCTGCGTTGTCGAGCTTGCCGGCGAAGTGGATGGCGTCGCTGGCGGCCAGCGTCTGCGCCAATTGCCGCAGACGCTGCAGCTCGGGGCCTTCGCCGCAGATGGTCAGGTGGGCGTGCGGCAGGCTGCGGCGGACGATGGCAAACGCGCGCAAGGCCGTTGCATGGTCGTACAGCGGCTCCAGGTGGCGGGCGATCAGGATGGATGCGTGCGGCGCGGCGCAGTCCGGCGGCCGGAATCGCGTCAGGTCGACGATGTTGGGAACGATGTGCGCGGCGACGCCGTGGCGGGCGAAGACTTCGGCCAAAAAGGTGGACGGCACGACGACCGCGTGCGCGCGCCGCATGCTGAAGCGGACCAGTGCGGCACGGCGGGCGAGGAAGGATGCGGCTTCGCCGCCGCGGTAGTTGAGCAGCACGCCTTTGCCGTGCAGGCGGGCAATCCAGATGGCCGGCGCGGCGTACAAATGCCAGGACCAGCCGGAGTTGGCCATCACGTGGAACACCTGCGCCCGGCCGGCCGCGCGCCACAAGCGCCACAGGTAGGGCGGCAGGCGCAGCGCGGCGCGCAGTCCGCGCACGGATGCGCTCCAGGCCGGCCGCCATGGCGGGTTGACCTGCACCACGTCGACCTCGGCGCCGGTGCTGCGCAGCAGCTCGGCCAGCTGCGCGGTCTGGTTGGCCATGCCGCCGGCGGCAGGCGGCAGCGGGCCGACCAGCGCGATCCGCAAGCCGGCGATACCGGCCGGGCCGACGCCGGCGTCCTGATACTGCGGAGTGTTCATGGGGACTGCGCGCACAGGCGCTGGTAGATGGGGCCGTAGCGCGCGACGCTGGCCGGCCAGTTGCGCTCATTCTCGACATAGGCGCGGGCCTGGCGCCGCAACGCGGGCCAGGTTTCCGCATGGCGCAGCAATTGCAGCAGTTGAATCGCCAGCGATTGCGGGTCGCCGGCCTTGAACAGCACGCCGGTCTTGCCGTGTTCGATCAGTTCGCGGTGGCCGCCGACATCCGAGGCCAGCACCAGCCGGCCCTGGGCCATCGCTTCGAGCGGCTTCAGCGGTGTGACCAGCTCGGTCAGCCGCATCGGCAGGCGCGGGTAGACCAGGATGTCGGTGAGCTGGTAGTAGCCGGCGATGCGCTCGTGCGGCACGCGGCCGGCGAATTTGACGGTGGCGCGCAGGTCCAGCGTGTCGACCAGCGCACGCAGCTCGGCTTCCTGCGGTCCGCCGCCGACAAGCAGCAGTTGCAGGCGCGGCGCGTCGTTCAACAGGCGCGGCAGTGCGGCGATCAGCAGGGCCAGCCCTTCGTAGGCGTAGAACGAGCCGATAAAGCCGAGTACGGGACCGTCGCCCAGGCCCAGGCCGGGTACCAGGGGGCGCGCGGCGGGCGGCGCCGGCGGCAGGCGGCTGCTGTCGACCGCGTTCGGTATCACCGTGATCTTGGCGGCGGGTATGCCGCGGGCGACGAGGTCGCTCCGCAGGCCTTCGCAGATGGTGGTGACGGCGTCGGCGCGGCGTAGCACGTAGTTTTCCAGCGCGCGCGTGAGCCGGTAGCGGATGCCGCCGGCGCGGCTGGTGCCATGGTCGGCGGCGGCGTCCTCCCAGAAGGCGCGGATTTCGTAGACGACGGGGATGCCCAGTGCGCGGCCGGCGCGCAGCGCGGCCAGGGCGGTTAGCGCGGGCGAGTGCGCGTGCAGCACGTGGGGGCGTATCCGCGGCGCTATTTGCAGCAGGCGCCGGTGCAGGCCGGCGACCACGCTCCATTGGCGCAGCAGCGGCAGGCGCGACCACCAGTTGCGCAGCGGCGGCGTGCGGTAGAAATGCCAGCCGTCGATTTCCTGCTCGGCCTGGGCGCCGCCCTGTTTGGCGCTGGTCAGGTGGGTGGTGTGCCAGCCCAGCGCGCGCTGCTGGCGCAGGATGGCCAGCGTACGGAAGGTGTATCCGCTGTGCAGTGGCAGCGAATGGTCGAGGATGTGGAGCACGCGCATCGTCAGGCCGCCTTCCGTGCCAGCTTGCGCGGCGCGGCGGCCAGCTGTCGCAGGAACGATTCGAACATCAGCAAGGACCAGAGCGGGGCGCTGTGGTCGGAACGGCCGGACAGGTGCTGCGCCAGCAGTTGCCGGACCTGGTCGAGATTGAACAGGCCGCAGTCGGCCAGTGCCGGGCTGGCGAGGCTGCGTTCCAGGTGGGAGCGCAGCGGTCCGCGGAACCAGCTTGCCAGCGGCACCGAGAAACCCATCTTGTTCCGGTACAGCAGTTCCTTCGGCAGATGCCGCTCCAGGCCGCGCTTGAACAGGTATTTGCCGGTGCTGCCGCGCAGCTTCAGTTCCGGCGGCAGGCCGGACAGCCATTCCACCAGCGTGTGATCGAGCAGCGGCGCGCGCACCTCCAGGCCATGCGCCATGCTGGCCCGGTCGACCTTGGTGAGGATGTCTCCCGGCAGATAGGTTTTCAAGTCCAGGTACTGGATGCGCGACAAGGCGTGCCCGGCGGGACAGTTGCGCGCGTGGCGGCGCAGCACGTCGGCCGCGTGGTAGCCGTCCAGGTCGCGCTTGAGCCGGTCGCTGAACAAGGCCTGGCGCATGGCGTCGCTCATGATGCTGACGCTGTGGAAATAGGCCGATACGGTGTCGCGCGCCAGCGCTTCGAAGGTGGTTTTGGCGCGCAGCGGGCGCGGCGCCCAGTCGGCTTTCGGATACAGCCGGCCCAGCGTGCCGAACAGCGGCTTGCGCAGGCCCAGCGGCAGCATGGTGCGCCAGCGTTCCTCGTGCAGGTGCCAGCGGTAGCGCCGGTAGCCGGCCAGGTTTTCGTCGCCGCCGTCGCCGGACAGTGCCACCGTCACCCGCTGGCGCGCCAGCTGGCAGACGCGGTAGGTCGGCAGCGCGGAACTGTCGGCGTAGGGTTCGTCGTACAGGCCGGCCAGGCGGTCGACCAGGTCGATGTCGTGCTGCGCCACCGCCTGCATGTGGTGGCGCGTGGCGTAACGGTCGGCCACCAGTTGTGCGTAGCATGTCTCGTCGAATTGCGGATCGCCGAAGGAAATCGAGCAGGTGTTGACCGGCTGCGCGGATTGCTGCGCCATCATCGCCACCACGGCGCTGGAATCGACGCCGCCGGACAGGAAGGCCCCCAGAGGTACCTCGGCCACCAGCCGGATGCGGACCGCTTCGCGCAGGCGTTCCAGCAATTCCTCCGTGGCCTGGGCCTCGCTGAGCGGTGCCTGCGCGGCGAAGGGGATGTCCCAGTAGCGGCGCGGCGATGCCGGCGCCTGGCCTTTGCGCAGCAGCAGCGTGTGGCCGGGCTCGAGCTTGCGGGCCTGGCGGAAGATGGTGCGCGGTTCGGGGATGTAGCCGTACGCGAAATATTCTTCGACGGCCAACGGCTCAAGTTCGCGCGCCAGGCCGCCGTGGGTCAGCAGCGCCTTGAGTTCGGAGGCGAACAGAAAATGGCCGTCGTCGAGCACGGCATAGTGCAGGGGTTTGACGCCGAGCCGGTCGCGCGCGAGGAACAGGCTTTGTTGCCGGCGGTCCCACAGCGCGAAGGCGAACATGCCGCGGAAGCGGTCGACGCAGCGCTCGCCCCATTGCTCCCAGGCGTGGACGATGACCTCGGTGTCGCATTGGGTGCGGAAGGTGTGGCCGTAGTGCTGCAGCTCGCGCATCAGTTCGCGGTAGTTGTAGATCTCGCCGTTGTAGACCACGGCCACGCTGTGGTCTTCGTTGAACAAGGGTTGCTGGCCGCCGCTCAGGTCGATGATGGACAGGCGCCGGTGGCCGAGCCCGACCCCGGGTTCCAGGTGGACGCCGCCCTGGTCGGGGCCGCGATGGAACTGGATGTCGGTCATGGCGCGCAGCGCGCCGGCGTCGATGTCCGCATGGTGGAAAAGGTCGTAGATGCCGGCGATGGCGCACATGGTGGTCCTTTCATCGGTCGCGTTGCGGTGGGGCGGCGAGGGCGTCGTAGACGGCCAGGTAGGCGTCGGCCATGGCGATCAGGCTGTACTCGGCCAGCACGCGGCGGCGGCCGCGCTGGCCGTGGCTGGCGGCCAGCGCGGGCAGGCGGTAGTAGTCGTTGATGGCGTCGGCCAGCATGGCCGGCGAGCGCGGCGGCACCAGCGTGCCGCTCCAGCCGCTATGCACCAGGTCGGGATTGCCGCCGACCGCCGTGGCCACCACCGGCAGTGCGCTGGCCATCGCTTCCAGGATGGTGTTGGACGTGCCTTCGGCCAGCGAGGGCAGGACGAACACGTCCATCGCCCGCATCAGTTGCGGGATGTCGTCGCGGGTGCCCGGCAGCCAGGCCAGTTCTTCCATGCCGGCCTGGCGCAGCAGGTCCAGGCAGGCTTGGCGGCAGGGGCCGTCGCCGGCGATGAGCAGGCGCAGGCGGTCGCGCGGCAAGGCGTGCTCGGCGATCAACAGCACGAAGGCTTGCACCAGCGACAGGTGATCCTTGACCTCGGCCATGCGGCCGACGCTGCCGATGACGTAGGCGTCCTCGCACAGGAAACCCGCAGGGCCGATGGCGGCGGGCGGGCCGAGTCTGGGATGGAATTGCAGGCTGTCGACGCCGTTGCCGATGTGGGTGACGCGTTGCGGCCGGGCGCCGATGGTGCCGATCAGCCAGGCCTCCAGGTCTTTGCTGACGGCGATGAAGTGGCCGATCAGCGGCCGCAGCAGTTTGCGCAGGCAGCGGTATTTGAGGCTCAGGCCGTGCAAATCGTCGATGTCGCGGCCGTGTTCGCCGTGCACGCGCAGGCGCACGCCGGCGCAGGCCGCCAGCAGCTGGCCTTCGATGCCGGACAGGTTGCGGGTGTGGATCAGCAGCGGGCGCAGGCGCTTGAGCGTCTGGAACAGGCGCAGGTAGTGGCCCCAGTCCTTGCCGTCGCGCTTGTTGATGCTGATGATTTCCACGCCGGGCCGTTCGATGCGCAGGTGGTAGTCGGTGTAGTCGCGCAGGCAGACGATGGCGTGGCGGTAGCGGCCGGGCGGCAGGTGGTTGATCAGGTTGATCAACCCGTTTTCCAGGCCGCCCACGTCCAGGCGGTGGATCAGGTGCACGATCAGCGGCGCGGCGGCCATCTCAGTGTCCGGCAACATGGGCGAGTCCTCGATCGATGGCGGGTAGCATGTCCGACAGCAGGCGCTGCATGGGAACGGCGGCCTGGGCCGGGTGTTGGTCGTAGCGGGCAACGAGGGCGATCTCGGCGCCGTCGTCGCCCGTGCCGAGCAACTTGCTGCGGGCCAGCAGCAGCTTGACCAGCAGCGGGCTGGCCGTGTCGTGGTTGGCTGTGCGGTACCAGCGCCACACCAGCAATGTGATGTCGCCTGCCTGGACGATGGTTTGCCGTACGCTGACGCGGCGCTGGGCGAGGTCGATCTGGCGGGTGGTGTCGGCGAGTTCCCTCCAATGCGGGCTGGCGGGCGGCTGGGCAATCCACACTTGCGCCAGCATTTCATTGTCCTTGGACTGGTGGCGGTACCACGTCAGTTGCAGCGCGACCTGATGGGCGCCGTCGCTGTAGTTGGCGCTCCAGCGTTGCGGCTGCCCGGCGTGCGGGATATGCCAGTCGCCGGCGCTCGGCGCGCTGGCCCGCCATGGCGCGGGCGGGGGCGCCAGCGACAGTTGTACTTGCTGTACTGGCGCCGGCGGCGGCGTGCGCAGCGCAAGACAGGCCAGCGGCGGCCAGATCGCCGTCACCGCCATGCCGGCCAGCGTCGCCCGGATCCGGATAGACGGCCGCGCCGCTGGCGGCGGAGGCGGCGCGGGCGCGGCGTTCTTTGCCGGCTGCGGCGCCGTGTCGTCGCGCCAGCGGGCGCCGACCCAGAACATCAGCGCCGAGACCAGGCCGAAGAACAGCCAGCCGTAAATCAGATGGTCGATGCCGACGGCCAGCGTCATGTTGCTGTAGTGGCCGATCAGGACGATGAGGAAGGCGCGCAGGCCATTGGCGATGATGGGCAGCACCAGCGCCACGCCGATGAAGGCGGCCTGCCGCAGGCGGCCGCGATAGCTCAGGTGGGCATACAGCGTGCCGAGCGCGACCGATGCGATCAGGTAGCGCAGGCCGCTGCACGCCTCGACGACGGACCAGTTGCCGCTGGGCAGAACCAGCAGGTTGTTTTCCTGGTAGACGGGGATGCCGGTCAGTTGCAGCGCGCCCACCGTAAAGGCGGAGGTGAAGTCGATCAGCGGCGGAATGAAGACTTCGCCGAAGGGCACGGCAAGCAGCAGGTAGCTGAGCGGGAAGGCGATGGCGCGGGCGTAGCGCGCGCCCTGCACCAGCAAGACGGTGGCGGCGATCATGAGGACCAGGCAATATTGCTGCAACACCGCTACATTGGCCACCGTGGCGAGCAGCCAGAGCGCGCCCAGCATGGCAAGCGGCAGCAGCATGAGCGGAGCGGGATGGCGCGGGCACGTGCCGAGCCCGGCGCGCTGGCGCCACACCAGCCAGACGCAGGCGGGCGCCACCAGCAGGCCATGGGCAAAGGTTGGGGAACGCCACCACAGCGCGGCCATGGCGCCGGCCGTCGCCCAGTGAGTAGCGATCAGGCCGGTGAGCGCGAGCCACAGGCACGCATGTTCCCAGTGGCGTGCGGGATGCGCCGGCGGGATGGCCGCCGGCGCCGTTGCGGGCGACAGGGCGGCGGTCACGGCGCAGGCTCCGCCTGGGATTCGTTCACGCCTAGCACCACACCCAGGCGTTGCAGATTCTTGCCCCACTGGTAGTCGTTCAGCACGCGCAGGCGGGCGTCGGCGCCGTAGCCGCCGGGCTTGCGCAGCTCGCTGCCGATGTGGTGGATGAATTCCGCCTCGCCGGTGGCGCTGATCAAGTCTTGCCCCGGCACGGCGGAAATTCCTTCCAGCGCTTGCGGCGTGGCGACCACTGTTTTCGCCATCGCCATCGCTTCCAGCACTTTGTTCTGGATGCCGCGTGCGATCTGCAGCGGGGCCACGGCCAGCGCCGCATGGTGCAGGTAGGGCCGGATGTCGGGTACGGTGCCGCTGACGTGGATGCCCGGCAGACGCGCCAGCGCTTGCACGGCGGGACTGGGCCGGGAACCGACGACGTGGAATTGAAGATCGGGGAATTCCTGCCGCAGCGCCGGCATGACGCGCTCAGCCATCCAGACCACCGCTTCCACGTTCGGCGGATAATCCATGGCGCCGGTGAACACCAGCACGCGGGCTTGGCCGTAGGGATCGGGGCAAGCCGCTTGCGGGGAGAAATAGCTGCTGTCGACGCCGTTGTTGAAGTAGCCGGTCTTGTGGGCCGATTCTGGCGCGCGCAGGCGGAACAAGGCGGCCTCGGCGCGGGAGACCAGCAGCACCTGGTCGTAGCCGCGGGCGGCGGCGCGTTCGAATTCCAGCAAGCTGCGGCCCTCGCGCCGGTACAGCGTGGACAGCGGCCAGCGGTGATGATCGGCGTAGTTCTGCCATTTTTCCGAATCGACGTCGACCAGGTCCAGTACGCGGTGCAGCGGGCCGCGCGGCGTGCGGGCGGGCAGGTATTGCGCCATGGGACCGGAGAAGGCCATGGCAACGTCGATGCGATGCCGGCTCAGCGTGGCGCTGACCCAGTCGCGCAGCGCCGGGTGGCGATAGTAGGCGATGCTGAGCGCTTCGCCGCGCCACAGCGCCGGCAGACTGGCGAGCCGGGCCACGCGCGGGTGCAGGCGGACAAAGCAGCTACTGGCGCAATCGGCGGCCAGGTGCGCGGCGTGGGCCTGGTCGGCGGCGTCGTCGATGAAACTGCCCAGGTGGACGCGGAAGTGGCGTTGCAGGTAGCGCAGGACGTGATAGGCGCGTATCTTGTCGCCCTTGTTGGGCGGAAATGGGATACGGTGGGTCAGATATAGCAAGTCGCGCATGACCTTACCCCAGCTGGCGCACGATGTGCGGACCGAGCGCGTTCGCCACCGGCAGCGGCAGCAGGCGCCACGCCCGTATCAGCAATTGCAGGCGCGGGTTGAGCGGCTGCACGTCGGCCAGCTTGGTTCCGCGATGGAGTTGATAGTCGTAGCGCAGCGCTTGCGGCGGGAACCCCCAGTTCTTCTTGAACGCGAAAGCGCCGGTGCCGTACTTGCTGCGGCCGAAGTCGAACAGCCGGCGGCCGCGTTCGACGGCGCGGCGCATCACTTCCCAGTACATGAAGTCGTTGCCGGCAAGCGCGCGTGCGGCGTCGCCGCCGCCGCCGTAGTAGGGCAGGATCTCGTCGCGGAAATGAAAGCTCATGACGGAACAGATGGCCTTGCCGTTTTGCTGCACGCTGAGGATTTCGCAATCGTCGCCGAAGGCCTGTTGCAGGGCGCGGAAGTAGCGGCGGCTGAACACCGGCGTGCCCAGTCGATGCACGCTGGCGGCGTAGTTGTCGTAGAAGCGGTCGGCCTCGGCGTCGATCACACTGTCGAGCCCGCCAGCCATGCCTTTGCGGACCATGGCGCGCTGCTTGCGCGGTATGGCGAGCAGGTTCTGCTCGTGGTCGGCGCTCAGCGGTTTGCGGAAGGTGGCGTACAGGTCTTTGTGCAGCCAGTCCGCGTGGATGGATTGCAGGTGCCGGTACTCCAGGTGATCGACCCGCAGACGGCGGGCCAGTTGCTGGGCGGCCTGGTCGAGCTCGGCCGCAGCGCCATCCTCCAGCGCGGCGATGCCGCCGTAGACGCAGAACGGCAGCGAACACAAGGTATTGCCGAACAGGCGGCTGTTGATCTGGGCGAGCGGCAAAACGGCCTGGATGCGGCCGGCCGATTCCGCGTACAGATACCAGGTGGGGTGGGCGAAAACGTCCTCGATCACCCGCTGCCAGCCGGCGCGGTGAAAAAAAGTGGCGCTGGGGCAGCGCTGAACGAAGGCATCCCAGCGCGCGTAGTCATGCGTACCCAGCTGTGCGACGCTCCATTGCATCATGGACTCCCCAGAAAGATGCGGTCGATCCGGTCCCACGAAAAATCGTGCAGCAGGCGGGCGATGCGGCCTTCCATCCTGTGCAGGTTGAGGTAGTGCCGCAACCTGGTCTTGAGCGCAATGCCGCGCTGCCGGGGTTGACCGGGATCGAGCTCCCACGGATGAAAATAGAATATGCCAGCCTGGCGCTCGACCGAATTGATGCGTCGCAAGGCCCAGCGCGAGGCGGCGTAGGGCAGCAGGCGGAAGTAACCGCCGCCGCCGGCCGGCCAGTTGCGTCCGAACATGCGCACGGTGCTGACCGGCAGTTCCAGCACGCCGTCGACGCCGCGCGGGCGCCAGGCGAAGCGGGCGGCGTCCGGCATGCCGTAGTGATCATGAAGGATAGGATAGATGCTGGAACTGTAGCGGTAGCCCGCCGCCAGCAGGCTGTCCAGCGCCCACAGCGTGTCGGCGCCGATGGAGAAACTGGGCGCGCGATAGCCGAGGACGGCTTGTCCGGTCAGTTGTTCCAGCAGGTGCTTGCTGCGGCAGATGTCGTCCAGGAACTGCCCGGGTGTTTGTTCGCTGGCGCGCTGGTGGGCGTAGCCGTGGCTGGCGATTTCATGGCCGGCGTCGGCAATGCGGCGCACCAGCGCGGGATAGCGTTCGGCGATCCAGCCCAGCGTGAAGAAGGTGGCGTGGGTCTGCCGCTGGTCCAGCAGGGCGAGTATGCGCTCGATATTGGGTTCGATGCGGCAGGGCAGCGCGGCCCAGTCGCTGCGCGGGATATGGCCGGCGAAGGCGGACACCTGGAAGTAGTCCTCGACGTCGATCGACAGAGCGTTGCGCATCAGCGGCCTTCCTGCCTGGCCAGCCACAGGCCGATGTGGTCGGCGATGCGTTCGGCGGTGTGGCCATCCCAGAGCGGGGGCATGCGGCCGGCCTTGCCGCCGTAGCGCAGGATGTCGCGGCCGAGCGCCAGGATGACGGACGGATCGCGCCCGGCGATGGCGTTGCTGCCTTCGGTGACGGTGGCGGGACGTTCGGTGTTCTCGCGCAAGGTGAGGCAGGGGACCCCCAGTGCGGTGGTCTCCTCCTGCACACCGCCGGAGTCGGTCAGCACCACGCGCGCGTGCCTCATCAGGCCCAGCATGTCGCGATAGGGCTGTGGCGGCAGGCAGGCGACGCCGGGCGTGTCCAGCAGGGCGCCCAGCCCGTGCTGTTGCAGCATCGCGCGGGTGCGCGGGTGCAGCGGGAACAGGACCGGCACTTCGTCGCTGAGCTTGACGATGGTTTCGATGAGGGCGCGCAGGCGGCGCGGATCGTCGATATTCGACGGACGATGCAGCGTCAGCAGCGCGTAGCTGCCGCTGTGGTCGATGAAGCCGGCCAGATGGGCCTGCCTCAACACGTCCTTGGGCGAGCTGGCGTGCGGCAGCTCGTGCTGCAGCGTGTCGACCATGACGCTGCCGACGAAATGGATGCGCGCCGGCGATATGCCTTCGCGCAGCAAGTTGCTCGTGCCGCTGGCTTCGCTCGTGAACAGCAGCGTCGACAGCTGGTCGGAGAGCAGGCGGTTGATTTCGTCGGGCATCGCGCGGTCGTGGCTGCGCAGGCCGGCTTCGACGTGGAACACCGGCGTCTGCTTCTTGGCGGCCGTCAGCGCGCAGGCCAGGGCCGGGTTGGCATCTCCGGCCAGCAGGACGGCGGCCGGCGCGGCCTGTTCCAATACTGGCTCAAAACGCTGCATGACCTGGGCGGTCTGCAACGCGTGGCTGCCGGCATCGACCTGCAGGTGGACGTCCGGCAGCCGCATCGCCAGCGAGGTGAAGAATTGCTCATCCACGTGGTCATCGCAGTGCACCAGGACGGCTTCCAGCTGCGGCACGGAGCGCCGCAGTGCGCGCAGGATGGGCGCCATCTTCAGCAGATCGGGGCGGGCGGCGGCGACGCAGACGATGCGTGACATGGATGACTCCGTTTAGAACGCGACCGTCAGGGCCGCGCCGATACCGTTTTCCCGGTAGTTGCCGCCGGTATTGCTGGTGTGGCGGACATGGCGCAGGTCGACGCTGGCGCTGACCCTGGGCTGCAGTTGATGGGTCAGGACCAGCGTCAGCGCGGTGTTGCGGTCGCTGCGGCCGGTGCTCAGCGATACGGCACGGCTATGGCTGGCGCCGATGGTGAGGTTGCTGCGGGGCGACATGCGCCAGTTCCAGCCGGCCTGGGCCGCGCTCTGGCGGGTGCGGTCTTCCAGCGCCAGTTGGTCCGGGCCGAGCAGCGGGCTATCGATGGCGCTGCTGGTCTGGGCGGTGCGCTGCGTGGTGGACAGGTTGAGCGCCAGCGCGCTGCGTGGGCCGCTGTAGACGGTTGCCATCCGCCAGTCTTTTTGCAGGTAGTAGCGGTGGCTGAAGAAATTGACGTTGCCGTCGGGGCCCAGCATCTGCGAGATCAGCAGGAAGACTTTGATGGTTTGCAGCCGCGTCTGCGGATCGGGGATGCGCGTGGCCCACAGCTGGTACAGGAAATCGCTGAGGCCGGTGGGCGGGATGCTGAGAAATTCGCCGTGCGTGGTGGTGATGTTTTCGTTGTAGTTGAGCGTACAGGCCATGCTGTGCAGGCGGTATTCGGCGTCTAGATTATAGGTGTTGCCGAAGAAGCGGCGGCCCACGCTGGCCGATACCCGGGTGCGCGGCGACGGCGTCCAGGTGCCGCCCACCGAGCCGTAGCGCCCCTCCGGTTGCTTGCCGGTGGAGTGGTAGTCGTTTTTTTCGTGGCCGCCGGTGGCGAAGGCGGACAGGCGGCTGTTGATGGGATAGCTCAGCGTCAACGCGGTGTCCGTGATGGTCACGGGCGGCTGGACGGCGTCGTCGGTGTTTTTCCGGTCGGCGCGCAGATCCCAGTTCCAGCCCTGGCCGCCGTTGTCGCCGGTCAGTTGCAGATTGAGGCCGTCGCTGCGCACGCCGAGCAGGCGGCCGCTGCTCACGCGCTGGTAGTCGTAGCGCAACTGGGCGGTCGCCAGTCCACGGAAATAGTGGTGCAGCACGGGGCTGATGCTGGTGGTGCGCACGGTGCTGCTGTTGCCGGTGGCCTGGGCCGGGTCCAGCAGCTGCGGCCCGAAGGCCGACATGTTTTGCTGGCTGATGCTGGCGCGGGCGTCCACGGACAGCCAGTCGCGCATGAGGTCGGCGTGGCCGCTGGCATCGAGTTGCTGGGTGCTGCGGTCGGCCTGGCGGCTGTAGAAGATTTTTTGCAGCGCATAGTCCAGCCTCAGCTTCAGGCCCGGACCGTTGGTGTCGATGGCAATGCCGGGCGAGACTTCGGTGGTGAATTCGCCGCGCGCCTGGTCCGGCGGCGCCAGGTTCATATTGTCGGAATACGAGACGCGCGTGCGCACCGAAGGCACGATGGTCCATTCGGCCGGTATGGCGCAGGCCGGCAGCGACAGCAGCACCAGCATGCTCAGGCGATAAGGAGCGCCGCGCGGGGCGAGGTTAATCATAATAACCATAGTATTCGCCGCCGGGGAAGGCCTTGCTTTTGTTGTAGATCAGGCTGACGTGCGGGCACTGTTCGATATGGCGCAGCGCTTCCTTGACGGCGTGCTGGCTGGTGGTTTCGGATTCGACCACCATGACGATCTGCCCCATCTGCGCGGCCAGCACGCTGGCCTCGGTGGTCATCAGCAGGGGCGGCGAATCGAAGATGACGATGCGGTCGGCGTAGCGTTCGGCGATCTCGGTCAGCAGCCGGCTCATGCTGCGGCTGGCCAGCAGCTCGGTGGCGTGCTTGTTGGCGCGGCCGGCCGGCAGGATGCTCAGCGTGGCGACGTTGGTGCGCAGGATGACATCGGACAGCTCGGTCCGTTCGCGCAGCAGGATGTCCATCAGTCCCGGCTCGGCAGGCAAGCCCAGCACCTTGAGCACCGAGGGCCGCGCCACGTCGGCATCGACCAGCAGCACGGTGATGTCCATTTCCATGGCGATGCTCATCGCCAGGTTGACGGCGCAATAGGTTTTACCTTCGCCGGGCAGGGCGCTGGTGACGACGATCAGGTTGCCGTGCCGCAGCGGCGCGACATCGTGGTCGCCGCGCGCGTTGCGCAGCAAGGGCCGCTTGATGATGCGGAAGTCCTCGGCCACGGCGGTGCGCCCGCCATCGTGCGTCACCATGCCCAGCTGGTTCAGGCGTTCGAGGTTGATCTCGATGTGGCGCGGGGCGGCGCCCCGCTGCATCGCTTGCTCGGTCGATTGCTCCATACACTACTCCTAGTATCGCAACGCGGCCACCGCGAGAACGGCGCCATAGGCCACAAACAGGCAGGACAGGGCGGTGCCGAAGGCATAGCGGCCGCGCCGGCGCTTGATTTTCTGGTTCTCGGTCCAGTTCATCGACACCGTGCCCAGCACGGGCAGGCCGGTGCGTTCGCGCAATTCGCTGGGGCTGAGGAAGGTCGGGCGCACCTGGCTGATCAGCAAGGCCGCGGCCACGCCCGTCAGCAAGGCGCCGCCGAGAACCAGGCTGGACAGCAAAATGCGGTTCGGCCCCACCGGCGTCAGCGGAACGGTGGGCGGATCGATGATGCGGAAGGTCATCATGTCGGTGGCGGAACTGAGTTCGCCGGAGAGCTTGGCGGCCTCGCGCCGGCCGATCAGTTTCTCGTAGTTGTCCTTGTTGATCAGGTAGTCGCGGTTGAGCTGGGCCAGTTCGGACTCGACTTCCGGCACGGCGTTCGCTTGCGCCAGCAGGCGCTGGTGGCGGGCGGCATACTCCTGCACGCGGGCGCTGATGGCGGCGACCTTGGCGTCGGCCTCGGTCTGCGCCACCTTGAGCTGCTGCAACATCGGACTGTAGTTCTTGCCGGGATCGCCGGCGGGTTTAAGTTTGCTTTCCTCGACCTTGCGCGCCTCCAGCTGGGCCACCAGCCGCTTGGCGGCAACGATGTCGGGGTGCAGCTCGGTGTATTGCATGCGCAGGGCGTCGAGGTTTTTGTTCAGCGCGGCGATGCGGCCGTCCAGTTCGGGGTTGTCGATGCTGGCCGGGTTCAGGTCGGCGCCCAGCACCGGCTCGTCGCCGCTGATCTGGCTGCGGATGGCGTTGCGCGCCTGTTCGGCCTCGACCAGCTCCAGCTTGGCGGTATTGAGCGTATCGGACGACTGCATCAGCTGATTGCTGTAGTCGACGCCCTGGCGGGGCAGCAGGCCGTTGTTCTTGAGCTTGAATTCCTTGACCGAATTTTCGGCCGCGATCAGCTTGTCTTCGTAGGCTTTGATCTGGTCGTCGATGAATTGCACGGCTTTTTTAGTCTCGCCGTTCTTGCCTTTGAAACTGCCTTCGACAAATATGGTCAGCAGCGATTGCACGACGTCGCGCACCAGCCTGGGATTGCGGTTGTTGTAGCTGATGGTGTAGATGTCGTAGCTGCCGGTGCCGCCGATCTTAATCTTGCTCATCAGCTCGTCGAGTTGCTGCTCGTGATCGCGCGGGGTCTTGGCGTTCAAGTCCAGGTCGACCATGCGCATGACGCGTTCGACGTTGGGACGGCTCAGCAGCGTGCGGCTCATGATGGAAACTTGCTGTTCGACGTTGGGGACGCTGGTCATGCCCGACAGCAGCGGCTTGAGGATGCTCTGGGTGTCGACGAATACCCGCGCCGATGTCTGGTAGTCGTCCGGCAGCGTGGCGACCTTGACCCAGCCGGCGATGGCCACCAGCCACATGACGGCGATCGCGTGCCAGCGATATTTCCATATCCCCTGCAAGCTGATTAACAACTGGCTAATCATCTGCTCCATGGTCCGATTGCTCCAGTGATCTGGGGGAAGTGAAGCTAAATTATATGGCTCGAAAAATGCGCATTTTTCTTAACTGGGCAGTAATTGAGCCAGATCAAGCAGAGGCGGGCGGCTTTTCTGAATCATGGAAGCCAGACTATTCAAGCGAGATACGTCATGCATCCAACTTTGCGTATGACCTTGGCGGCCGGGCTGGCTTTGCTGGCCGGATGCGCGCACCGCCCCGTGCTGGCGCCCGAGGAAGCGGCCGTGCCGCAGGGCGATTATCTGATCGGCGCCGGCGACGTCATCAACATCAATGTCTGGCGCAATCCCGAGGTCTCGGCCAGCGTGCCGGTCAGGCCTGATGGAAAGATCACCACGCCGCTGGTCGAGGATCTGCAAGCGGCCGGCAAGACGTCGACGCAGCTGGCGCGCGATGTCGAAAAGGCGCTGGAAAAATACATACAGCAACCGATGGCGACGGTCACCGTCACCAGTTTCGTCGGGCCGTACAACCAGCAGATCCGGGTCATCGGCCAGGCGGCCAAGCCGCAGGCGCTGGCCTACCGGCAAGGCATGTCGCTGATGGATGTGCTGATCGCGGTGGGCGGCATCACGGACTTTGCCGCGGGCAATAAGGCCAACATTGTCCGCACGGTCAACGGCGCGCGGCAAAGCATCCCGGTGCGCCTGCAGGACCTGTTGCGCGATGGCGATATTTCTGCCAATGTGGCGGTGTTGCCGGGCGATGTGCTGGTGATCCCGGAGAGCTGGTTCTGAAACGCAAAAAAATATTTCGATTGTTGGGGAACTTTTCATCCAAAAGGCAGGTCTGAAGAGCATGAGCCCAGTTTGTCCGTTTTCGGCAGCTGGCCGACAGACCTGACAGGATGCCAACCGTGCAATATGACGACGCGATAGTTTCTTTCGAAGCCGGTCCAGGCCTGCGCGACCTTGTGGTCGGCGAAGGCGTAGCGAATCAGGAATTGGACCATACCTTAGACCAACAGATCTTCCACATCCGCATGGCCAACTCGCAGGGCCGCCGCGAAGCGGCCAGCTTGTTGCTCAAGAAGATGTACGGGTGGAGAGGTTACTCGGTCGATCCCAACGCCATTCATGCGCTGAACAAGATCACGCTGTTCGCCGAGACTGGCGGCCAGACAGTGGGGACGATGTCCCTGTGCCTGGACAACGACGACATCGGCCTGCCGGCCGATGAAAATTTCCGCGACAAGCTGGACGAATTGCGCGAACAGCAGCGCCGCCTGTGCGAACCTTCGAAGCTGGCAATCGACAAGGGCGTGTCCAAACGCGTGTTCGCCGCACTGATCCACATCTCCTACATCTATGCGCGCAATATCCACGGCTACACCGATTACGTGATCGAGGTGAATCCGCGCCATGTGATGTTCTACAAGCGCATGCTGGGTTTCCGGGACTTCGGCGGCGAGCGGCCCTGTACGCGGGTGGGGGCGCCGGCCGTGCTGCTGCGGCTGGAGCTGGAGTACATGGGGGAGCAGATACGCCAGTTCGGCGGGCTGATGGAGCAGCAGACCACGGAGCGTTCATTCTATCCCTACTTCTTTCCCACCTGGGACGAGCCGGGTATCACGGGGCGCCTGATCGCGGGCAAGAGCTGATGCTATTTTTCCGCGGCCGGAGCAAGCAGGCTGGTGGGGATGGCGTAGGCAATGCCGCTGGGCGCGGTGATAGCCGTTTCCTTGACGCCTTTGACGAACACCATGTTGACCACGCCGATGACTTCGCCGGTATCCGGGTCAAACAGCGGACTGCCGCTGTTGCCGGGATAGGCGGTGCCGTCGAGCTGGAACACGACATACGACGATTTCTGCAGTTGGCTCAGCACCTTAGTGTCGAGCTTGCTTGAACTGGTCGTGGGCGTGGCTACCGGTGTGATCGCCGAAACCGTGCATCGGTGCGTGACTTGACGCAGTCCGAGGACCATGCCGAGCGGGAAACCCATGAAGGCCAGGGACTTACCCTCCTTCACCGTGGCGGAGTTGCCCAGCTTGAGCGCAGGGAGCGGCGCGCCGCGTACGCGCAGACGGGCGAGGTCGTGCTCCTTGTCGATCATGGTGACGGTGGCGGCGCGGAACTGCGCGCTGTCGCCGTCGCGCACGAGTACGCCCATCGTGTCCCCGGACGCCGTTCGCAGCAGGTCGTTGACGACGTGGGCAGCGGTGACGATGGTCAAGCCATCTTCGACGACGAAGCCGGAGCCGATGAAGGACAAGGCGGGGCTGCGGGTTTTGAGGAAACTGCCGATGCCAACAACGGATGGCTTGACCAGTTCGATGGTACGGCTGAGTTCGTCTGCGGAAGCAGAGGAAAGCAGGCTCAGCGCTAACAGCAAGCTATGGCGTGGTCTTAACATGGCATACTCGCGGGGGAGGAAGTTGGAGACGCCGGCCGCAAGGCGGCGGCGCACAGCAGCAACATCAAAAGCAAGGTGATGCGGGGAACGTCGAACAGGCTGTCGAACAGACCCACCGTCTGGAACGCCACCAGCGCGGCAAGCAAGGCCGCGGCTTCGGCGCAGTCCTGTGCGCGCCGCAACAACTCGGCGCCGGCGCTGCCGAGCAAGGCGGCGTAGGCTAGCAAACCCGGCCAGCCCATTTCGAGGTACAGGTTCAATCCGAGATTCTTGACGTGCCAGGGCAGGTGGTGGTGGTCGCTGCTAAAGAACCAGTAATCATTTGTGCCGGAGAATGCACCGTTGCGCACCAGTTCCCGCTGATCGCTGAAGTCGCGCAGGCTGACGTTGTCGATATCCAAGGCAGCTTGACCGCCTTCCACGGAGAGCTCCAGTTGCACCGTCCGGCCGGAGGCGCCGAGCAGGCCGGACGACAATGGGAATTGCAGCCGCTGCCAATTGGGCGCGCGCAGAATCTGGCGTAAAGGCATGGCGATACAGCCCTGGGGATACAGCAGTTGCCGCTCGCATAGATGCACATGCAAAAAGGCTGGAGGGCCGCTGTTGCGGGCTTCCAGTGCGAGCACATAGGCAGTCTCGGCTTGCACAGCAACGATGTGCAACATGCGCAGCATTTCACCGTAACCGGCCGGATATTCGCCGCCAGTCAGACGCAGGTAGCGGTTGCCGGCCTGGTTAAGATAGCGGTAGGTGGGCGGCACTTCGTGTTGCTGATTGCGCCAGAAATACAGTGAAGGAAACTTGCCCAGCCCGGCGCCAAGCAAGGCGGTATCCATGTCGTCATCCATCAGGGCCAATGTCCGGCTCCAGTGTTTCAGGCGGGCGGACAGGTCATAGCCGGCGGTGGAAAAGCGTTCGGCGACGAAATAGCCATGATAGATCGGGATAGCGGCGACCAGCACAGCTGCGCCGGCCACGAGCGCCGTCACGTTGCGGCGGCTTGGCTGCCACAGGGGGCGCCGCCTCAGAACATTGAGCGCGATCGGCGACATGGCCAACAGCATCAATCCACCGCTCGGCGCCAGCGTGGATGCGCCCGCATGATGGTAGGCTATCCAGAGCGCGCTGACCATCAGGCCGGTCAGCGCGAGCACGGACGGCGGCAGCAACACCCGGGAAGACCGTACGCTCCATGCGAAAGCCAGGCCCGAGCAGAGAAACATCAGGTAGGGCGCTTTCAGAATGGCGATGGCAGGTGTGCCGACAGGCAGCATCCAGGCCAGCATGCCCGCCAGGCCCAGGCCGCATATCAGGCTGCTGAGCAACAGCGGACGATGCAAGGGGCGAACCGAGAGCGCCAGGCTGGCCGATAGCAGTCCCAGCGCTGCCGCGTAGCCGCGATAGCCGCTGCTGGCAAACACCAGGTCGAGCACGCAGGCGAGCAGCACGGCCCCAGCCAACGCGGCCAACGCTGCCTGCCGATGACGCCTGAGCCGGCCGGTTCCGGACCAGGCCGCCAGCGGAACACCGACCAGCATGACGATGGCCAGTGCATACGCCAGATAGAGTCCGCGTGAGAACGTCGCCAGGCCGGCGTACAGGGACAGCGGCAATAGCGCCATCGCCGCAGCCTGGCGCGCGACGGAATGCGTTCCGAACAGCCAGGCCGCCAGCAACGGAACGCTCATCGCGAGATAGCCGTCCAGGGCCGCCCCGCCGGTATGCATGGCCGAGAAGGGCGCCGTAATGCGGTAGTCGCTGGCGAAGTTGAGCAAGCCTGGGAATTGCCAACGCTCATAGATGGCGGCGGCGAGTACCCCTAGCAAGCCGAGCAGCATGCCGGGAAAGAAGAGTTTGCGCACGCCGCCGAGTGCCGGTCCGGCCGCTTGCTTCAGCGGCGGCAGCAAGGCGAAGCTCCACAACCAGGCCTTGCCCGCCCGTAGCGCGTTGTAGGGACTGAGATAGTTGTTAAAGGAATTCGCATCGATGGCCGGCAACGGCTGCAAGCCGCGCCACAGGCCGATGCTACAGGCGATGGCCAATCCCCACAAGCCCAGACGGAACAGCGGCGGAAACTGCGGCAGCAGCGCTGAGCGGTCGAGATGCCAGTAGCAGCAGCCCGCGGTCAAACATAGCAGCACGTCGATTTCCTCGACGAAGAACCAGCCCGTATGCGGCGCCAGATCCACCACCGGGAGCAAGGCCGGCAGCACCAGCATCCACAGTGCAGGCCGCCACCACAACAGCGCGCCATAGCCGATCACGATGGCCAGCAGCCAGCTCTCGTGCAGGGGGTAGGCGCTCAGCAGCGCGATCGCGCCGCCAAAGAACGCCAACGACAGCAAGCGGCTGCACCGCAGGACGAGGCGCATGAAGACCCTCAGCGCGGGCGAGCCGCACGTTGTTCGCCGGACTTTGCCAGCGCGGCGCTCAGATGATCGCGGATATCGTTGTTGGCGGGAGCGATGGCGGCGGCCGACTTCAGCAGTGGCAGCGCTCGGTCCAGCCGGCCTTGCTCGGCCAGCAGCCAACCCAGCGTGTCCAGCACCGATGCGTCCGCCGGCGCCAGCTGATAGGCCTGCTCGGCCAGCGCCAGCGCGCGCGGATCTTTTTTCTGCTGGTACAGCCACGCCAGGTTGTTGAGCGCCATCGCATGCCGCGGCGACTGCTTGAGGATCAGCTCCAGTTGGGCCTGGCTTGCGGCGAAATCCTTCTCGGCGATCAGGCTGCTGGACAAATACAAGCGCGTCGTCTGGTCCTGCGGATGAGCATCCAGCCACTGCAGCACGCGGCTGCGCGCCTCGCGCGTCTGGCCCGCCTGCAGCATCGCGCCATGCAGCGGTATCAACAACTCGCCCGACGGCTGCATATCATATGCCTTGCGGTACAGCGCCAAAGCCGGCTGCACATTCTTCTGCGCCATCTGCACATCGGCTTCCAGCTTGTAGGGCAGCGGGCTAGCGCTGGCGATCTTCTGGAAGCCGCGCACCGCCTGCATGGCCTTGGCGTAGGCGCGCTGGTCGATCAGCAGCCTGACTAGGCCAACTTGCGCCGGCGCATAGTTCGCCTGCAGAGCGAGGGCCTTGTTCAGCGCCTGCAGCGCGCCTTCGTTGTCGCCGGTGGCGCTGCGCAGCACCGCGATGCGCACTTGCACCTGAGGCGAGCTGGGCTGAACCACCGCCAGCTTGACCAGGTTGTCCAGCGCCGCATCGTTGTTGCGGTCGCGCAGTTGCAGCTCAGCCATGAAGGAAAGCGCTTCCGCATTGGCCGGGTTTGTCGCCAGCAGCTTTTGCATCAACACCAGCGCCTTGGGCAGCTCCTTGTTGCGCACATAGAACTGGGCCAGCATCAGGTTCAGCTCCAGCGTGTCGGGATGTTCGCGGACTGCGCGCTCCAGCCAAGCCCCGGCCTTGGCCGCCTGGCCATGCGAGATCGCCAGATTGGCCAGTGCCGTCATGATGTCGGCATTCCTGACGTCCTTGGCCAGCGCGGCTTCCAGCCGCAGCCTGGCAGGCTCGGGCCGCTTGTCCACCAGGTCCATTTGCGTCAGATTATCCAGCGCCGGCAAGTACACGGGGTCGAGCGCCAGGGCGCGTTCGAAGGCGGCCCGGGCGCCGGTGCGGTCGCGGTTCATCAACAGCACGCCGCCTTTCAGGTTCTGCACCATGGGATTGTCGCCATTCTGGCTTTCCAGCTGCTTGGCGGCGGCAAGCGCCTGCGCGTAGTTCTTGTTGCGCAGGTGGGTCAGGACCAGCAGCACGCCGGCGCGCGACGATTTCCCGTCCAGCGCGGTAGCGCGCTCCAGCTCGGTGACGGCGCGCTCGGTGTCGCCCATGCCGATGTGGCTGACAGCGATTGCCGCATGCAGCATCGAAGTCTGCGGCGCCAGCGCGCTGGCTTTTTCGAAATAGCTGGCGGACTTGGGGTACTGCCTCAGCTGCATATAGATTTGGCCGGCCAGCGACATCATTTCCAGATCCTGCTGATTGCCGTCGAACAGCGGTTCGACGATGGCCAGGGCCTGCTCGGGATTGCCGGTGGCCATCAGCACTGCGGCCAGCTGTTTGCTTGCGTAGGCATGGCCGGGATGCGCCTCCAGAAATTTTCTCAAGTGCTGCTCGGCTTGAGGATAGCTGGCGAGACCGCGCAGCACCGTTCCCATCAGCAGATTGCCGGGCAAGTGGTCCGGGGCCGCGCGCAATACAAGTTGCAGACGTTGCTGCGCGGCCGCCAGCTTGCCCTCCCTGAAGTCGAGCAATGCCTGGGTATAGGCGGCCATCAGACTGTTCGGCGAAATCTTGCGCGCAACGGCAAGCTCGGCCTTGGCCTCGTTCAGCTTCCCGGTTTGAATGTACAGGCTGGCGATATCGATATGCGGCTGCACCAGTTCCGGCCCCAGTTTGAGCACGTGCTGATATGCGGTCAATGCGCCCGCGGTCTGACCCAGTGTGCGCAACAGGTCGCCTTGCAGGCGCAGCGCGTCGATGTCGTCGGGCGCGCCTTGCACGGCCTGGGTAATCAGGCGCAAGGCCGTCTCCCGATCGCGCGCCTCCAGCGCCAGCCTTGCCTGGCCCAGCAGAGCCCCCGGCTGGCCGGGGTGCGCGGCCAGCACCTGCTCGAACATGGCGCGCCCTTCGTCCACGCGCTCCAGGCCGATCAGGGCGTGGCCGCGCAAGACCTGTAGTTGCGGCTGCAGGGGATCGGCCTTGATATCTTCCAGCAGCTTGGCATACTGGCCCTGGAGCAGCAAGCTCTTGCCCAGCAGCGGCAACACCTTGGCGCTGGGCATGCCCAGATCCAGGGCGCGGCGCAATTCCTTGTCTGCCGACAGCACGTCGCCCGCGCCCAGATATATCTGCCCCAGCAGCATCCGCGCGGGGCCGCTGGAAGGGCTGCGTTGCAGGACGTTCTTGAGCTGGATTACGGCGGCACGCGTATCGCCGCCGGCCAGGTATTGCCTGGCCTCCGACATCAGTTGCTCGTCGCTATGCATGCGGCCGCAACCGGCAAGCAGCAGCACTATCCAAAAGACACGCAACATGAGGCTCTCCCTGGCGAACGGTATGACTAGAGTAGGAAGTCTGATCGCGCGGCCCTTTGATCGGCCGCAAACGGACACGCCTTGCCCTGCAATCGCCCCCCGTTTGCGCCACCTCAACAGCAGGGCGGGCACGCTCCGTAGAATCGGCCGAGACGTGTGTCCAACGCTTAGACGCGAGGTGACTTATGGAAGTCGTAGCCGTGGTGGGACTGGGATATGTGGGCTTGTCGCTGGCGGTCGCTTTCGGTTCGCGCCGCCGCACCATCGGCGTGGACCTGTCGGCGCGCAAGGTCGCCAGCTACCGGCGCGGGATCGATCCGGGCGGCGAAGTCTCCGCCGAGCAGTTTCGCGCCGCACGCTGGCTGGAAATGGGTTGCGATGCCGCCGCGCTGAGCGAGGCCGACTACATCGTGGTCGCCGTGCCGACACCGGTCGATGCCGCGCACAATCCGGATTTCTCCGCCCTGATAGGCGCCAGCCAGTCGGTCGGCCGCTACATGAAGGCCGGGGCGGTGGTGGTCTACGAGTCCACCGTCTATCCCGGCGCGACCGAGGAAGTCTGCATCCCCGTGCTGGAGCAATGCTCGGGCCTGCGGTGGCAGCGCGACTTCCACGTCGGCTTCTCGCCCGAACGCATCAACCCCGGCGACAGCGAGCACACGCTGGCGACGGTGCGCAAGATCGTCGCGGCGGACGACGACGCCACGCTGCAACGCGTCGCCGCGCTGTACGAGCAAGTGGTCGGCGCCGGCGTGCACCGCGCCTCCAGCATCATGGTCGCGGAGGCGGCCAAGGTCATCGAGAACACCCAGCGCGACCTCAACATCGCACTGATGAACGAGCTGGCGATCATCTTCGACCGGCTCGATATCGATACGCTGGAAGTGCTGCAGGCCGCCGGCACCAAGTGGAATTTCCTGCCGTTCCGGCCGGGGCTGGTGGGCGGCCACTGCATCGGCGTCGATCCCTACTACCTGACGCACAAGGCCGAGATGCTGGGCTACCATCCGCACGTGATCCTGGCCGGGCGCCGCATCAACGACGGCATGGCCAAGTTCGTTGCCGAAAGAACCGTCAAGCAAATGGTGCGCGCGGGCTTCAAGCTCAAGGGCTGCCATGTCAACGTGCTTGGTTTGACGTTCAAGGAGAACTGCCCCGACCTGCGCAACTCCAAGGTGGCCGACCTGATTGCCGAGCTGGAGTCTTACGGCCTGCAGGTCCACGTCCACGACCCGGTGGCGGACCCGGACGAGGCCCACCACGAATATGGCGTGCAGTTGCAATCCTGGGACGCGCTGCCCTGCGCCGAGGCCCTGATCAGCGCGGTGGCGCATCGCGAACTCATCGAAAGGCCGCTGCACCAGATCCGCGCCAAGATCGTCCAGGATGGCTGTTTCATCGACCTCAAATCCCAGTTCGACGAGCGGGCCTTGCGCGGGAGCGGGCTCAGCGTCTGGAGGCTGTAATGTCCGACTATGAAAACGGCACTCCAGCCACCACCAGCTACCAGAACGCACGCGAACACCTGCTGCTGCGGCAATACCGCTGGGTGATTACCGGCGTGGCGGGCTTCATCGGCTCGAACCTGTTGCAGGCGCTGCTGGAGCTGGGCCAGCGTGTCGCGGGAGTGGACAACTTCCTGACTGGTTATCGCCACAATCTCGACCAGGTCAGGGATGCGGTCGGCGCGGAAGCCTGGCGCAGGTTCGAACTGATCGAAGGCGATGTCCGCGACGTCGCCACCTGCGTCCAGGCCTGCGACCGCGCCGACTTCGTGTTGCACCAGGCCGCACTGGGCTCGGTGACGCGCTCCCTGCGCGAGCCATTGCTGTGCAACGACATCAATATCGGCGGTTGGCTCAACGTGCTGGATGCCGCGCGGCTGGCCGGCGTGCGGCGCGTCGTGTATGCAGCCTCCAGCGCCAGCTACGGCGACCACCCGGCCTTGCCCAAGCAGGAGGCCCATGTCGGCAAGGCCCTGTCGCCGTATGCGCTGACCAAATACGTGAACGAGTTGTATGCGGATGTCTACGCCCGCTGCTACGCCACGGAAACCATAGGCCTCAGATATTTCAACGTGTTCGGTCCGCGCCAGGATCCATCCGGCGCCTACGCCGCCGTCATCCCCCAATGGATCGCGGCGATGATAGGACGGCGCCGGCTGGTGATCAACGGCGACGGCGAAAGTAGCCGGGATTTTTGCTACGTGGCCAACGCCGTGCAGGCCAATCTGCTGGCAGCGCTGACCGACCGCAAGGACGCCGTCAACCAGGTCTACAATGTCGCACTCAATTCCCGCACCAGCTTGAACGAGCTCTACCTGATGCTGCACGGCCTGCTGGTGGAGCGCTATCCCCACTTGCGCGACTTCCAGCCTGAGTACGGCGAGTTCCGCGCCGGCGATGTCCGGCATTCGCAGGCCGATATCGCCAAGGCCAGGGAGTTGCTGGGTTACATGCCGACCCACGACTTGCGGCGCGGGCTCAGGCAGGCTTTGCGCTGGTACGTCCACCATCTGGGTGCTTGACTGTCAGCACCCGCTGCGCGCCGCGAAAATCCACGGTATGCAGCGTGACCGGCTTGCGCCAGATGCGCGCCACGTAATCCAGCACCTGCTCCGCCGCGGCCAGGTCCAGGCCGCGGCCATCGCTCGCATGGTCATGCCTTAGCACCAGGCTCTGATCGTCGTGCACGCGGTCGACGGCGATGCGCGGCGCGCCATAGTTGTACCGGGGCCGCAGGATGGCTTCGCGCACCGCCTGTATGTCACGGCTGAGGACACGTGTTTCGCCATCCTTGCGCACCTGGTAGCTGAACAGATCCAGCTGGTCGGCCAGCGGCGCGTCCAGGTAGTTGCGGATGAAGCCGAAATCGTCCTCCTCCGCGCAAATGCGGCGCGCCGCCTCGACGCCCTCCCGCTCGACGATGTGCTCCCACATGCTGAAGCCCAGATGGTAGGGATTGATCGCCAGGGCCAGCTGATGCTCCCCCGCATACGGCCGCACGACGTCGGAATGCACCTTGAGCGCCTGAAGGTACAGCGCTGGCGGCAGGAAGTCTGCCTCGCGCAGCAGGCGGGCGTGCCAGTAGCATGCCCAGCCTTCATTCATGATCTGGCAGGCATGCACCGGATAGAAGTAGAACGATTCCTCGCGCACCGCCAGCAGGATATCGCGCTCCCAATCCTGCAGTTCTGGCGCGTAACGCGCGATGAACCATAGCAGATCGTATTCCGGATGCGGAGGCTGGCGCGGGCGCTCCGCCGGCGCAGCGCCAGGCTCCTCCGCGCCGGGCAAGGCCAAGTAGCGCCGCTGAAATGGTCCGGGCTGCGCAGGCCGCTCCGGCGGCGCGACGGGGTAGGGCGGGCGATACAACTCCTGCTGGGTGTCGATGTGCGGCTCCAGCGCGAGCGCCGCATCCAGCACGGCTTCGACGGCTGGCCGGCCGTGGCGCGTCAGCGCGTGCTCCAGCCGATGCGCCCTCGCGGCGCTCTGTTCCAGGATGTGACCGCCCGCCATCTTCATGAAACGTTCGAACAAGGCATTGCGGCGCACAAAGTCTGCGTGGCCGATGACATGGGCCGCCACCAGCGTGTTTTCGGCCAGGCTGTTTTGATTCATCAGGTAGGCCCTGCAGGGATCGCCGGGAAACATCACTTCGAAAATGCGCGAATGCCCCATGTTCTGATGCAGCAGCTGGTGGATATAGCGCAGCCCGAACGACCAGTGATGCATGCGCACCGGCACACCGTAGACGGCAATTTCCAGCATGAAGTTCTGCGGCACCAGCTCGAAATCGACCGGATAGTATTCCAGCCCAAGCTCGGCGGCCAGTTGTTCGATGCGTGCGGCATGGTCTTCCAGCGTACTCATGCCTTGTCCTCGGCGGCGGCCTGCCGCACCAGGAATTGCTTCAGCGCGCAGACCACGTCTTCCGCTTGCGTCAGCACCACGCTGGATAGTGGCAAGCCCTGGCGTTCACGCTCCTTCCACAAGCGGCCCATTTCGGTCTCCAGCATGCGCGGCATGCCGGGCAGGGTTTCGACATAGCCGAGATAATTCATGCGGTCAGCCAATTGCCCCAGCAACTGGCTGACGGCCATGCGGTCTTCCGAGAAGTTATCCCCGTCCGAAGCGTAGAACAGATAGCTGTTGTAGTTGGCCGCGTCATAATGCTCATCCAGCAGGGATTGCGCGAGGCGGAAGCCGGTGGAGGCCATGGTGCCGCCCATGCCGCTGACCTCGAAGAAGTCGCGCTCGTTGAATTCCCACGCACGCGCCGCGTGAGCGAGAAAGCGCAACTCCACGTGGCGGTAGCTGCGCCGCAAGCCTTGCAGCGCCAGAAAAAAGAAAGTCTTGGCCAGTCGCCGTTCGGGCTGCGTCATGCTGGTGGACACGTCCAGCATGAAGAACACCACCGCGCTGCTGCTTGGACGCGGCCGCTCCACCAGTTGACGGAAGCGCAGATCGTCATTGGTGAACGGCGCCGGCGCGCTCTGCACAGCACGCCGCTTGATCGCCTCCTTGACCGTGCGACGCCGGTCCAGCCGCGAGCGGGCGCCGTGCTTGTCCCAGCCGCGATGCACAACCTCGGGCTGATCCAGCGTCGCCCGGCCGCGGGGTTGTAGCGACGGCAGCTGGAATTCTTCCCACAGCCAGTCCAGCAAGTCGTCGATGGCGAACTCCATCATCAACGTAAGCTCGCCCGGAGCCTGTCCCGCACCGCTGCCATCGGCGGACTGTTCGTCCGGCGGCAACAGCAGGTCGCCCGGCTGGCCCGGCCCTTGGCCGGCGCCCGTGTTGCTGTTGCCCTCGGCCAGGCGAAAGCGCGCGTGCTCAAGCAGACGCAGCGGCACCTGCACGCTGCGTTGGCCCGCATCGCTCATCAAATCCGGCGAGGAAATGATATTCGGCAGATGCTCGCGCACAGCGCTGCGGACCTTGTCGTTATGCCGCAACCAGTCGCGCGCGCCGCGGGAGAACAATTCGTACCAGTCGCGTTGGCGGGTCTGCATCATCCGGCCTCATTCCTGCGCCAGCAACGTGGTGACATAGTTCAGCGCCTCGCGTGCGCCATGGCTGTCGTAACCATACTCGTCGACCAGCCGGCCTTCCACGGCGGAGATCTTGGCGCGCACATCGTCATCGGGACGCTTGCTGGAACTGACCAGCCGCAGCACGTCGCGCCGCTGCTCGAACAGATACTGCTGCAGGGCGTCGCGCAGCTGCGCATGGCTGCCCAGGCCGAAGGGGTGGCCGCGCTTGTAGGCGCTCATGGCCTTGCGCACCACTTCCTGGCGGAACGACTGCTTGCCGGAATCGGAGATCGCGATTTTTTCCTCGACCGCGCGCAGGAAGCGCTCATCCGGGCGCCGCTCCTCGCAGGTGATGGGGTCTTTTACTTGCCGGTTGTCCAGCATGGCCTCGACCTCGTCCAGGTATTTGCCCAGCAGTTCCTCCACCTCTTGCTCGAACGAGACGAACAAGGCCTTGTGCACATCCTCCTTGACCCAGCGATTGTAGAAATCCTTGCGCGTCAACACCAGGTAGTCCACCCATTTGCGCTTGCGGGCCGATTCGATGCGGGCGTCGCTCTCGATGCCATCTTTCAACGCCAGCAGCAGGTCCATGGTGGTCAGGCTGCTGCGGTGCGACTGGATGATGGCATTCGACAGGGCGTTGATGACGAAGCGGGGCGATACGCCGGCCAGGCCTTCGTCCGGCGCCCGGTCCTTGCCGCGTATCCGCTGCGCCTCGGCCTGGTGCACGCCGTCCACGTCCTCGCCCGCATGAATGCGTACCCGCTTGGCCAGCTCGCCGTCGCGCTCCTCGCCCTCGTGCAGCCGGGTCAGCACTGCGAACACGGCCGCCGCGTGCAGCACATGCGGGTCCAGGTGCACGCTGCGGAAGGCAGGCGCGGCCGCCAGGATCAGCTTGTGGTAGATGCGCGCCTCTTCGCGATAGTTCAGCGTGTAGGGCACTTGCACGATCACCATGCGGTCCAGCAAGCCCTCGTTCTCGCTCTCCTGCAGGAACTTGCGAAACTCGGCCAGGTTGGTATGCGCGAGGATGGTCTCGTCGAGATAAATCAGCGGAAAGCGCGCCACCTTGACGTTCTTCTCCTGCGTCAGCGTCAGCAGCAGGTACAGGAACTCGCGCTTGACCTTGAGGATCTCGATCATTTCCAGCATGCCGCGGCTGGCGGCGTACACCGCGCCGGACCACGACCACGCGCGCGGATCGCCCTCGTCGCCGAACTCGGCCACCTTGGACAGGTCGACCGAGCCGACCAGATCGGCGATGTCGGCGGTGTTGGGGTCATGCGGCGCATAGGTGCCGACGCCGCTGCGGCCGGCTTCGGATATGAAGATGCGCTCGACCGGCATGCGCAGGAAGTCGCCGCTGAGCTCATGCTCAAGCCGGGCGCGGCAGTGCGGACAGAGTTCGCCGGCCACCTCGACGCCGTAGGTTTCGCGGAAGCCGGAACGCATGGTGTGCGGCACCAGATGCAGCGGCGATTCATGCACCGGACAACCGGCGATGCCGAACAGGGCGCCAGCATCGGTGTAGCTGTATTCCTCCAGCCCGCGCTTGAGGCGTATCACCAGCGTGGACTTGCCGCCCGACGGCGGACCCAGCAACAGCAACAGCCGCCGGCCCACCTCGGACCCGGCCGCCGCCGCCTTGAAGTAGTCCGCCACCCGCGCCAGCGCATCGTCGATGCCGAACAGCTCGTCCGCGAACAGCGTGCAGCGCAGCTTGCCGTCCTCGCCTTGCTGGCCGCTCCAGCACAACATGTCCCAGATGTACTGATGCGAGCTGCGCACGAATTGGCAGGGCGCCGCTGGCAGCACCTGTTCCATGAACTGCGCGAAGCTGCCGCTCCAGTGTCCCGCCCGGTGCTGACGCGTGAAGGCGTGCAATTGCTCCCTGTATAGTTCGCGTTGATCCATCGCCCCAGTCCCTCCTGTGTGGTCAGCACATTCAAGTATCTGCGCTGGCGCAGACTGGTCGTATGATCCGCGTCAAACGGAACCGGGGATTTTTATGGCTGAAAATCAGTCAGCACGGTCCCATGGCGGCGTGCCGGCGAATTCCTCGACCAGGAAATCTATCATCACCCGCACCTTGGCGCTCAGGTGGCGGCGGCTGGGGTAGACCGCCAGCACATCGATATCAGGCATGTGGAACTCGGGCAGCACCCGCACCAGATCGCCTGCGCGCAGGTCGGCGCCGACCAGGAAGCTGGGTTGCCAGATCACGCCCAGGCCACCCAACGCGGCGCTGCGCGCGGTGTCGCCGTTATTGGTGCGCATGACGCACGCCACCTTGACCATGTGCGGCTGGTTCTGGGCATCGAGCAATTGCCACTCGTCGGCGGTGGCCGCGTAGCTGTAGCCGATGCAGCGGTGCTGCAGCAGGTCGGAAGGCAGCAGCGGCATGCCGTGCTCGGCGATGTAGGCGGGCGCGGCGCACAGGATGTTGCGCGAGGTGGCCAGCTTGCGCGCCACGTTGGACGCCGAACCGGCGCGCGAGATGCGGATCGCCATGTCATAACCTTCCTCGACAATGTCGACCACGCGGTCGATCAGCGCCACATCCAGCTGCACGTCGGGATACTTCTTCATGAACCTGGCCCACAGCGGCGCCAGGTGCAGCACGCCGAAACTGAGCGGCGCGTTGATGCGCAGCACGCCCTGCGGCTGCATGGTGGCCGAGGAAACGATCGCTTCGGCCTCGGCCACGTCGTCCAGGATGGATTTGGCGCGTTCGAACAACGCCTCGCCGCTGGAGGTCAGCGACATCTTGCGCGAGCTGCGGTTCAGCAGCCGGGTTTGCAGATGGGCCTCCAGGTCGCTGATGTAGCGGGTGACGTTGGCCGGCGAAGTATCGAGCGCATCGGCCGCGCGGGCGAAACCCTCCCGGCGCACCACCTCAACGAATACTTCCAGCGCGCGCAACCTGTCCATACACCACTCCAATTCATGTTTTATAAAATATAAAAAAAGCCGCAGCACCTGGAGGGTGTTGCGGCTCGATGGCAGGCAGGAAAGTCGCTCAGCGCGGAATGTAGTTCACGTTGGCGGCTTCTTTGATCACGCGGCCGGCGCTGATGGCGGAGTTGCCGCCTTGGACAGCTGCGGTATTGCCGTGATACATGCCAACCAATCCCACTGCCGCCTGGGCATCGCCCGCATTGGCTGCGCGCTCGAACAATTGCATGGCTTCATTGCGCTTGGCCGGGTTGGACAGGTAGCGCAGCGCCAGTTCGCGCTGGGCTACCGGCGAGCCCTGGTCGGCCCATTCCTGCAAGCGGCGCTCGGCGGCGGCCTGGCCTTGCGGGCCCGATTGCGTGGCGATGGCTTCAATCACGGTCGGCGAGGGCACCGCGTCTTCCTGCGCCTGGCAGGCGATCAGCGCGCCCACCAGAACCAGTACCGACGATACCAGCACGCCAGACTTGTTGAATAATTCCATATTTTAGTTACCCTTGGTTAAAGCAATACCACTGTCGGCGAGGAAAGCCTTCCTACAATTCTGTCCAAGGCTAAAACCCGAGGCCGTCTCCTGCGGCGCTTCAAGTCCGGCGGATGCGCCTTCCGCGCTCCGTCGCATTGCACCATTATACTTGCACTGAGACAAATTATCAATTGCGCAAGATGCCGTGGCGCAATAATTTCCTCTTTCTATTGTACAAAATTGCAAAAAAACACGGCGCACACTAGGTACCGCCTTGCTAGTCTGCTGCTACTTGCCAATCCGGAGGGGATATTATCACGAAGCTTTTACGGCTCCTGATTGCAAGCCGATATTCGGGGTAACAATTGTAACCATTCGTTAAGGGGCGGCGAAAAGCCGTGGAACGGTGTCTTTGGTTGCAATGCAACACAAATAAAAATTCATATTTACTGAACAATATGCCCGAATTTAGTTGAGCGCAATCTTTGCGTCAGGATAAATCGTTGAGTGTGGCGCAGGAATCGACGGCCGCGGGCAGGGCTGTGCTGCTACCGCTGGTGATAGTGGTATGGAACCAGTTGGGCTAAGCCTGGGCCGTTTGTCCGCTTTGCGGCGCGTTGCGTTGCAGCCAGGCGTCGGCGGACTGCAGTACCAGCTGGTATTCGGATTCCAGCGCAGCAAACAGGGCGGGAATCAGGTCAGGCTGGCGCTCGGCCACGGCTTGCTCCAGTTTGAGCGAGGCCGCCACCAGCCGCTTGGCGCCCAGCGTGCCGATCGAGCCGCGCAGGCTGTGCAGCGTCTTGCCGGCGTCGGTGTAGCGCTCCTCGCGCAGCGCGGCGGCGGCCTGCTGCACCGGCGCCATGCCGGGCGCGCAGGCATCGCGCACGATTTTCGAGACGATGGCCAGCGCCTTGGCGTCATTGCCCATGTATTTGAGCAAAGTATCGACCGAAAAAATAGTCTCTTCGGATGCCGGCGGGGTGGCGTCAGACATGCATCGCTCCATGAAAGTGGGAATTTTTACTGATCATACTCTTTTCATGCGTGCACCACGTTGTGGCGTGTTGCAATTATGCAGTATGTCGGCCCGCTATTGTTGTCCGTCATGGAATTGCTGCGCCAGCGTTTGCAAGGGCGCATTGGAGGGCAGCGCCACGCCGGCCGGCGGCGTCACGCGCACCGGCTTGCTGCCGGTGGCGGTCGAATGCAGCACGTTGCCGGTCGTTTCAGGCGCGGCATCCCAGACCGGCTTGTCCAGTCCTTCGAACACGCTCTTCAGTTGATGGCCCCAGGTGCTGCGTATCATCTGGAAATACTGATTGCGCTCGTCGATGGTGACGAAATGGGTCACGGCCAGCTGTTCGTTGCCGTAGACCAGCAAATCCAGCGGCAGTCCCACCGACACGTTGGAGCGCAGCGTCGAATCCATGGAAATCAATGCGCACTTGGCGGCGTCGTCCAGGCTGGTGGCGGGCGTCACCACGCGGTCGATGATGGGCTTGCCGTACTTGGCCTCGCCGATCTGGAAATACGTGCTTTCGTCGTGCGACTCGATGAAATTGCCGGCCGAATAGATCTGGAACAAGCGGCAGCGCTCGCCCTTGACCTGGCCGCCGAAAATGATGCTGACATTGAAGTCGATGCCGAACTCGGCCAGTGCCTTGGCTTCGCGTTCGTGCACCTGGCGCACGGCGTCGCCCAGGATGCGTGCGGCCTCGTACATGCTGGCGGCGGTCCAGATGCTGCGGCCGTCGGCATTCTGCGGCTCGGACACCAGCTGGCGTATCGATTGCGAGATCGACAGATTACCGGCGGTCATCATCACCATCATGCGCTCGCCGGGAATCTCGAACACGCTCATCTTGCGGAAGGTGCCCACCTGGTCCACCCCGGCATTGGTTCGCGAGTCGGATAAAAACACCAGCCCGGCATCGAGGCGCATGCCCACACAATAGGTCATCGTTGCAAGTTATTGATTAAAGGAATAAATATTGTACACCCCTCATTGGGGCACGATCTGCACATCCACGCTCATCGACTCCAGGCCGCCGCCGCGCCGCACGCCACGCACCGGCGCCGCCGCATCGTAGTCGCGCCCGATGGCCAGGCGGCAGTACGCGTCCGTCATCAGGCGCGCGTGGGTCACGTCGATGCTGACCCAGCCGCTGTAGTCGCGGTCCTCGGCCCAGGCGTCCACCCAGGCGTGGCTGGCCGCGTGGTCGCTGGTTTCCGGGTCGATGTAGCCGGATACGTAGCGCGCCGGTATCCCGTGCGCATGGCAGCAGGCCAGGAACAGGTGGGCATGGTCCTGGCACACCCCCTCGCCGAGCGCGAGCGCGTCGCTGGCCGTAGTGGTGACGGCCGTCGCACCGCTTTGATACCGGACCGCACCAAAGATGTGCTCGGCCAGGCACATCAGGTCCCTGGTCTGGGCCTTGCCGTCCGGCAGACAGGAGGCCGCCAGTTCCAGGATGCCCGGCGTCTGCTCGGTCAGCCGCGTCGATACCGTGTAGATCAGCGGCGACAGGCTGTCGCCGTTCGGTATGCGGCCCTGTTTCGGGCTGCTGGTCTCGACCACGCCGCCGGCCACGATGGCCAGCCCCTGATGCGGCAAATTCATCGTCATCATGTGCGACAGGTTGCCGTACGCATCGGTATAGCCGTGCACATGGCCGGGCATGGCGATATGCCAGGACAGCACGTGTTGCTGCGCCTCCACGCGCGGCGTCAGGTGCAATTGCTGGATGGTGTAGGCCAGCGGCGTGCTGTAGGTGTAGCGGGTTTCGTGACGTATCGTCAGTTGCATAAGATGGCCTCGTGTCGTCAAGCCGCCAGCGGCACCAGGAAATCGCGGCTGACGCGGTTGCCCAGTTGATAGATGTCCGACAGGAAGCCGGTCAGGGTGTCGTGCAGGCCGGCCGCGAGGATATCGTCGATCTTGCCGAACTGAAGCTCGGCGTGCAGCTTGCCGGCGCAGCGTTCGGTATCGGCGGACACGTCGTTGCGTACCTCGCGCAGGTTCTGCACCACCTCGTCCATGCAGGCCAGCAGCGAGCGCGGCATATCGGCGCGCAGCATCAGCAACTCGGCGATGCGCGCCGGGGTGATGACGTCGCGATACACCTTGCGGTAGATCTCGAAGCCGGATACCGAACGCAGCAACGCGCCCCAGTAGTAGAAGTCGCGCTGCGTCATGGCCTCGCCGGTGTTGTCGGCGGCGCCGCCGTGGAACTTCACGTCGAGGATGCGGGCGGTGTTGTCGGCCCGTTCCAGGAAGGTGCCCAGCCGGATGAAATGCACGGCCTCGTCGCGCAACATGGTGCCGACCGTGACGCCGCGCGACAGGTGGGAACGGAACTTGACCCACTCGAAGAACTTGCTGGGATCGGTTTCCAGCAGATCGCTGTTCAAGCGCTTCTGCATGTCCAGCCAGGTCTGGTTCTGGATCTCCCACACTTCCGTGGTCAGCGTGCCGCGCACCGCGCGGGCGTTCTCGCGCGCCTCGGTCAGGCAAGCCACGATGGAGGAGGGATTGTCCGGATCGCGCACCATGAAATCGATGACGGCGCGCGCTTCCAGCGTATCGTACTTGCGGTCGAAGGCGGATTGCAGCTCGGAGATGCCGAGCATGGCGCGCCAGCCTCTCAGGTTTTCCTCGTCGGACTGCGGCAGCATCGACGTTTGCACGTTCACGTCCAGCATGCGGGCGGTGTTTTCGGCGCGCTCGGTGTAGCGCGCCATCCAGAACAGATGATCGGCGGTGCGGCTTAACATGGGGTCTCCTTAGCGTTCCAAAATCCAGGTATCCTTGGTGCCGCCGCCTTGCGACGAGTTCACCACCAGCGAGCCTTCCTGCAGCGCCACGCGGGTCAGGCCGCCCGGCACCATGGAAATCGTCTTGCCCGACAATACAAACGGGCGCAGGTCGATATGGCGCGGCGCGATGCCGTTCTCGACGTAGGTGGGGCAGGCCGACAACGCCAGCGTCGGCTGGGCGATGTAGCCGTCCGGCCGGGCCAGCAGGCGCTGGCGGAAATCCTCGATCTGCTGTTTGGTCGAGGCCGGCCCGACCAACATGCCGTAGCCGCCCGCGCCGTGCACTTCCTTGACCACCAGCTCCGGCAGATGGGCCAGCGTGTAGGCCAGGTCCTCTTTCTTGCGGCATTGGTAGGTCGGCACATTGTTCAGCACCGGCTCTTCCGACAGATAGAACTTGATCATGTCCGGCACAAAAGGGTAGATGGACTTGTCGTCCGCCACGCCGGTGCCGATGGCGTTGGCCAGCGTGACGCGGCCGGCGCGATACACCGACAGCAGCCCCGGCACACCCAGCGAGGAATCCGCCCGGAACGCCAGCGGATCGAGGAAATCGTCGTCCAGCCGGCGATAGATCACGTCCACCCGCTTGGGGCCGCGCGTGGTGCGCATGAACACGGTGTTATCGCTGACAAACAAATCCTTGCCCTCGACCAGCTCCACGCCCATCTGCTGCGCCAGGAAAGCGTGTTCGAAGTAGGCCGAGTTGTACATGCCCGGCGTCATCACCACCACGGTGGGGTCGTTGATGCCCATGGGCGCGACCGAACGCAGGTTGTCGAGCAGCAGATCGGGGTAGTGGTCGACCGGGGCGATCTTGTTGCGGGCGAACAGCTCGGGGAACAGCCGCATCATCATCTTGCGGTCTTCCAGCATGTAGGAAACGCCGGACGGCACCCGCAGATTATCCTCCAGCACGTAGAACTCGCCCTGGCCGGCGCGCACGATGTCGACTCCGGCGATATGCGCATAGATGTCCGACACCACCTTGATGCCCTGCATCTCCGGCCGGTACTGCGCGTTCCTGTAGATCTGCTCGGCGGGGATGATGCCCGCCTTGATGATGTTCTGGTCGTGATAGATGTCGTGGATGAACATGTTCAGCGCGCGCACGCGCTGCACCAGCCCGGCCTGCAATTGCTTCCACTCGGCCGCGGGAATAATGCGCGGTATCGTATCGAAGGGGATCAGGCGTTCGGTGCCGGCATCGTCGCCATACACGGCGAAGGTGATGCCGACGCGGCGGAAGGTCAGGTCGGCCTCGGCGCGCTTGCGCTCGATGGTCTCGGCCGGCTGGCGCTGGAGCCAGCCGCAGAACTCGCGGTAGTGTTCGCGGACCTCGGCGCTGGCATGGTGGGCCAGGCCGTCGGCGGTCATTTCGTTGAAGAAGTTAGCCATGTCGGACATTCCCTGTTGAACACGTTTAACTTCTATCAAGAAACGTGCCAGAGGAAATGCCCGGTTTTGGTGCGCTTATTTTGCCAAGTCGATCTGCCAGAAACCGCTGCTGGTTTCGGTCTTGCGGGCGGCCATGGCCGGTGGCAGGCTCACATTGAGCGCTGCCATGCGGGCCGGGTCGACCATCACGGTCGGCGTTTCCTGGCGCAGGATGGGCATCACGTCCGGCTTGGTGTGGCGCTGGAGGATCTTGGCCGCCTGGTTGCCGGCCAGCCGGCCGACCTGGGTGAAGTCCGCACCCACGTACAGCGCCGCGCCGGGCACGCGCACCATCGCCAGCGTCACCACCGGCACCTTGTTCTCGATGCCGAACTCGCCCAGGTCGATGGCCGCCTCGTAGCGGTGCAGGCCGTAATAGGTGTCCAGCGGCACGGCGAACATCTCGACGCCGCGGCCGGCGCTGTACAGTTCCTTCAGCGACGGCGCGATATGGTCGGTCTTGTTCACCAACCGGGAACTGACATCCAGGCCCAGCGGCTTGCCGTTGCGGGTCGCCGCCGCCACGTTGGCCACGCCGTTCTCGTCGTCCGTATGCACCATGCCGATGCGGCGCACATTGGGGAACACGTCCTTGACCAGTTTCAGCGAGTCGGACATGTCGGTGTACAGGGTGGAGCCAGTCACGCCTTCGCCCGCATCGACCAGCGACACGCAGCCCGCATCCTCGGGATTGGCCACCGCCGTGAACACCAGCGGGATATGCGCGTCGGCCAGCATGCCGCGCGCGTACTTGGTGGCCGGGGTGCCGATGGTCAGCACCAGGTCCGGCTTGGCGTTGACGATGCGGCCGGTCTCCTGGCGGATGCGCAGCAACACGCCGAGCTTGCTCCAGAAGCCGCCTTTCTCGACATCGAAGTCGATCGCCACACGGTTGATGCTGAGGTTCTTGCCGGCCACCAGGCCGCTGGTCTGCAGCGATTTGATGAAGCCGTTGTAAGCCTCCTGATAGGGTTCGATATCCGTCACCTGCAGCACTTCGACCTTGAAGACGCGGGTATCGTCCATGGTTTCCGGCGGCAGCGGTTCGAATGCGAGGGAATTGCCGGCACACAGGGCCAGCGCGAGCAGGGAAGTAAGGAGGGATTTTTGCATGGTGGGTCTAATTGCTGTCGATGCAACAATTAGACCAGAGATGCCCGCCAGGCATGCTTGCTATCGCATGCCTTGACGAGCCAATGTGCGCGTTCTGTGGGCCAGTTGCTACAGGTTGCCGCTGCCGCTGCCAGGATTGGAACGGCTGCTGCTGTAGCCCGGGTCGCTTTGCAGGCTGCCGCTGCTGCTGCCCATCACGCTGCCGCTGGCGGTGCGGGCGCCCGGCACGTTCTGCTGGGTGCCGTAGAAGTCGTGGATCTGGGTGCTGAACTCGGTGCTGGCCATGTCCGGCCAGTTATCCTTGTTGAAGCCGGGCGCATTCTTCAGATGGTCCTTGGATACATCCAGCAGGAAGCGCTTGTTGACGGTGTCCAGTTGCAGCGCCTGCCATGGCACGGCGAACAGCTTGTCGCCCATGCCCAGCCAGCCGCCGAAGGACAGCACCGCATAGGCCACCTGGCCCTGGCGCATATCCAGCATGATTTCCTTGATGTCGCCCAGGTCTTCGTCCTGGTGGTTGTAGACGTCCTCGCCGATCAGCGTGTCGGCGCCCATCAGGCGGCGGCCGGGGCCGCTGTTGTCCGAGGTGTCGCTGTAAATGCCATACGTATCGCGGTCTAGGTAGCTCATGGTGGTCTCCAGATGGTGAGTAAGGTCCCGCGTTCGATAACGCGGTGACAAGACTCATCATGCTTGGAGCGCTGCGGTACAGGTATAGGTGCGCGTGCGGTGTCGGTGTAGGACAGTGCTGAGTTCCTGGGGAACCAAACTCAGGCGGCCACAGCCGCTGGCGACACCACCCGGTTGCGGCCTTCGCGCTTGGCCTGGTAGAGGGCGCTGTCGCTGCGCTCTATCCATGCGTCATGCGAGCTTTCTTCGGCGTCGAACAGCGCAATGCCTACGCTGACCGTGAAGTGGAAGGCGCCATGCTCGCTCGGCACGGGGATCGCCGCCACGCTGGTGCGCAGCCGTTCGGCAAAGGTATGGGCGCCCTCGGCATCGGCCTGCGGCAGGATGATCAGGAACTCTTCGCCGCCATACCGGCAGGCGCTGTCGATCTCCCGCGACAGGGCGCGGATCTCCGCCGCCAGGATGCGGATCGCCTCGTCCCCGGTCGGATGGCCGTGGCGGTCGTTGATCTGCTTGAAATGGTCGATGTCTATCATCACCAGCGCCGCCTGCAAGCCCAGCCGCTGGGCACGCTGCCACTCCGAAGCGATGCGCTCGTCCGCCACGCGGCGGTTGTGCAGGCCGGTCAGGCTGTCGGTGCCGGCCAGCAGGTAAAGCCGCTGGTTGGCATGGCGCAGGTCGCTCAGCAGCTTGTTGGTCAGCGTCTGCCAGTGGATGAACATGTGGTAGCCGAAGACGGCGATGAACACGATGATCAGCGCAAACACCCAATAGAAAGCCCAGGTCGTATCGCGTGCCACCTCCAGCGAGCGCGCCAAGGCCGCCGGAATGCCGGCCGCCTGTACCTGCAGCAGGTTGTCGGCCAGTTGCAGCGTCACGAAACCGTAGATCAGCACGCCGATGGCGACACAGCCCAGCAGCCTGACCACCGAACCGCGCGGATTGGTGCCTGCATCGGCCAGCAATTGCGGACGCGCCTGTTGCCAGCGCTCCAGGCGCGGCCACAGCACGGCCATCACCGGCGCACTGAGGAACACGCTTTGCAGGAAGGCGCCCAGCCACCAGCCTTGCCAGATCGGCAGCAGGGCGGTCGAATCGATACGGTTGGTGTAGCACCAGACCAGCGCGCCGCTGGAACTGAAGATGGACGCCACGAATGACAGCTGCACATAAAACAGCATCGTGCCCAGATTGGTGAGGTTGCGGCTGATGGCGATGGCCCGGTATCCCAGGCCCATGACGGCGAAGCCGAGCGGATTGGCGGCGCTGAACATCAAGGCCCACGCCAACGGCATGCCGCCGTACAGGGCCAGCGTCAAGGTCGCCAGATAGGCGGGGATAGCGCCCCACCACCAGCCGCAGGTCAGCGTCCACAGCAGGCAAATCACCAGCGGCGGGTAGACGGTGATGTAGAGCTCGGTCCCGCCCAAGTGCAGCGGCAGGCCGGACCATTTGTAGATCACGGAAGCCAGCCCCAGCCCGATACTGGCGGCCAGCGACGCCAGCCACAAGGCTGTGATGGTCAGTTGTTCGCGCCGATTGCCGTGGCGGAACAGCCGCCGCACCGACACCGCGCGCGCCATCTGTGGAAGCTCAGTGGATGGCTGGGTATTTCTCATAGGTAAATCCTAGTTGCATACAGGATTGTACCGCGAGGCAATGTCCATTTGCTACGTTAGACGGGAGATAGCAGCTTTCTGTCGCAAAATGGAAGGAAAAGCCCGTTGCGGGCAGTCATTGCGCTCGCAAACCTTACATCCGTTGCCGATCGGCGTGGCGACGTCAGGATTGGCCAGATCCAGGCCCTTGGCGTACACCATGCGATGCGCCTGGCTGATATCGCAACCCAAGGCGATGGCGAACGACTTGCCGGGAACCATGAATCCGGCCGGCCCGCTGCTGACCTGGCGCGCAATCCACAAGTGCGTGCTGCCGTCCGGCATCCGGGCGACCTGGCGCAACACCTTGCCCGGCAGGCTGAACGCCTCATACACCACCCACAGTGGACAAGTGCCGCCGGCACGCGAGAAGTGGAAAGCCGCCGCCGACTGCCGCTTGGAGATATTGCCGGCCCGGTCCACGCGCACGAAGAACACCGGCAAGCCGGCAAACCCCGGCCGCTGCATCGTACTGAGCCGATGACAAACCGCCTCGAAGCCCACGCCGAACTGTCCGGCCAGCAGCTCGATATCGTAGGCGCAGGCCTCGGCCGCTTGCAGAAAACGCCGGTAGGGCAGTCGCACAGCCCCGGCGAAATAATTGGACAGGGCCAGCCTGGCGCCGTCGCGCGTGGCGTCGCTGGAAAACGACGCCGCCTGCACCAGCGACTCGATCACGCCCGGCAGTTCCAGCAAGCCCAACTGCGCCGCCATTTGAAACGCCCGCTGGCTTTCGCTGATCGTATCGGGCAGCCACAACAGTTTTTGAACAGCGTCGTAGCGCCGCCGCGCCAGCGCTGGGCCCGACTGGTGTGAAGCCAGCACCGTCACGCCGTGCCGCTCCGCCAGCCGTTGCTGCAGGGCAGCCGCGCTGGAGTCAACGATCAGCTCGGCCGCCTGGTCCAGTTCGTCGATATAGTTCTGCCGCTGATTCAGGTAATCGCGCACTTCCTCGTCCACCGAGGGCGGCGCCACGCTGATGCCACGGTTGCCGTCATCAAATTGAGATTCCAGCGCAGCAGCCCGCTCGGCAGCCATGCGGTAGCGGCTTTGCATCTGCACCACGGCGCGCGCCACGCCCGGCATGTTCTCCACCAGCGTCTTCAGTTCCGCCAGCGAGGTATCGGCATCGGGCAGCTCGCTGAAGGCGTCGCGCAGGTCGGCCACCAGCCCGGCGCTGTCGTGCTCCGAAAAAATCTGCGGATCGACGCCCAGCACTGCGCCCACCCGCAGCAGGATGGACACGGTCAGCGGCCGCTGGTTGCGCTCGATCTGGTTCAGATAGCTCGGCGAGATGTCGAGCATCTTGGCCAGCGCGGCCTGGGTCAGCTTGCGTTCCTCGCGCAGGCGTTGCAAGCGCACGCCCATGAATACCTTAGACATCTTCGCAACCTTCGCAATTATTGGGCAAAGACTTCGCAATTCCTCGCATTTTTACGTCTTTACGCACGTTTTCAATAAGCGAATAATGCAAATAATTAGCAAAATATGCAAGCTTACGATAAACCACGAGGAGACCGACGATGACCCAAGCTGTTCCTACCGTACCCCTGCTGATCAATGGCGAATGGGTAGAATCCCGCACCACCGTATGGCGCGACGTCGTCAACCCGGCTACCCAGGAAGTGCTGGCACGCGTGCCGTTCGCCACTGCCGAGGAAGTCGCCCAAGCCGTCTCCGCAGGCCAGCGCGCCTTCAAAACCTGGCGCAAGACGCCGATCGGCGCCCGTGCCCGCATCTTCCTCAAATACCAGCAGCTGATCCGCGAAAACATGGCCGACCTGGCCGCCACGCTGACCGCCGAACAGGGCAAGACCCTGCTGGACGCAGAAGGCGACGTCTTCCGTGGCCTGGAGGTGGTCGAACACGCCGCCAACATCGGCAGCTTGCAGATGGGCGAGTTCGCGCAGAACGTGGCCGGCGGCGTCGACACCTACAGCGTGCTGCAACCGCTGGGCGTGTGCGCCGGCATCACCCCCTTCAACTTCCCGGCCATGATCCCGCTGTGGATGTTCCCGATGGCCATCGCATGCGGCAACACCTTCGTGCTGAAGCCATCCGAGCAAGATCCGCTGGTGACGGTCAAGCTGGTGAAGCTGGCGCTGGAAGCCGGCATCCCGGCGGGCGTGCTGAACGTGGTGCATGGCGGCGAGGACGTGGTCAACGCCCTGTGCGACCATCCTGATATCCGCGCCGTTTCCTTCGTCGGCTCCAGCCATGTGGGCAAGCATGTGTACCAGCGCGCAACGCTGGCCGGCAAACGCGCCCAGTGCATGATGGGCGCCAAGAACCACGCCGTCGTGCTGCCGGACGCCAACAAGGAACAAACCCTGAACCAGCTGCTGGGCGCGGGCTTCGGCGCCGCCGGCCAGCGCTGCATGGCGGCCTCGGTCGCCGTGCTGGTGGGCGAGGCCCGCGCATGGCTGCCCGAGCTGGTGGAAAAAGCCGCCGCGCTGTCGGTCGGCGCCGGCAAGGACAATCCCGACCTCGGCCCCGTGATTTCCTGCGCTGCCAAGGAACGCGTGCTGGCGCTGGTCGCCAAAGGCCTGGAGCAGGGCGCCACGCTGGCCCTGGACGGCCGCAACGTCCAGGTGGACGGCTACCCGAAAGGCAATTTCATCGCACCGACCATCCTGTCCGGCGTCAAGCCCGGCATGGCCGTGTACGACCAGGAGATCTTCGGCCCGGTGCTGATCGTGGTCGAAGCCGACACGCTGGACGAGGCCATCGCCCTGGTCAACGCCAACCCCAACGGCAATGGCACCGCGCTGTTCACGCAAAGCGGCGCAGCGGCCCGCAAGTTCCAGGAAGACATCGACGTCGGCCAGGTCGGCATCAATGTGCCGATTCCGGTGCCGGTCCCGCTGTTCAGCTTTACCGGCTCGCGCGGCTCCAAGCTGGGCGACCTGGGGCCGTACGGCAAGCAGGTCGTGCTGTTCTACACCCAGACCCAGACCATCACCCAGCGCTGGTTCGCGGATGCGGCGTCGGTCGGCCAGGTCAACACCACCATCAGCCTGAAGTAACGATCATGGACTTCGCGCTCAACGAAGAGCAGCGGGCATTCCAGCAGGCGGCGCGGGAGTTTGCCGAAGGCGAGCTCACCCCCAACGCCGCCCGCTGGGACGCCGACGGCTACTTCAGCCGCGACGCGCTCGCCAAGGCCGGCGAGCTGGGCTTTTGCGGACTGTACACGCCGCAGCACCTGGGCGGCCTGGGCCTGTCGCGGCTGGAGGCGGCCATCATCTTCGAGGAACTGGCCGCCGGCTGCACCTCCACCACCGCCTACCTGTCGATCCACAACATGGCGACCTGGATGGTGGCGCGCTGGGGCGGCCAGGTCCTGTGCGAGCAATGGGTGCCGCGCTTGGCAAGCGGCCAGGCACTGGCCAGCTACTGCCTGACCGAAGCCCAAGCCGGTTCGGACGCGGCCTCGCTGCGCACCCGCGCCGAACGCCAGGGCGAGCGCTACGTGCTCAACGGCAGCAAGGCCTTCATCTCCGGCGCCGGCAGCACTGATTTGCTGGTGGTGATGGCGCGCACCGGCATCGATGGCGCCTCCGGCATCTCCGCCTTCGCTGTCCCGGCCGACACGCCGGGCATCAGCTTCGGCAAGAACGAGGAAAAGATGGGCTGGAAAAGCCAGCCCACCTGCGCCATCCACTTCGACAACGTCGTCGTCCCGGCCGCCAACCTGCTGGGTGAGGAAGGCCAGGGCTTTGCGATTGCGATGAAGGGGCTGGACGGCGGCCGCATCAACATCGCCGCCTGCTCGGTGGGCACGGCGCAGGCGGCCTTGGCGCGGGCGGGCAGTCACATCAAGGAGCGCATCCAGTTCGGCCGCGAGCTGGCGCAGTTCCAGGCCTTGCAGTTCAAGCTGGCCGACATGGTGACGGAGCTGGTGGCCGCACGCCAGATGGTGCGGCTGGCCGCGTGGAAGCTGGACCAGGAAAGCCCGGACGCCAGCGTCTACTGCGCCATGGCGAAGCGCTTTGCCACCGACGCCGGCTTCACCGTCGCCAACGACGCGCTGCAACTGCACGGCGGCTATGGCTACATCCGCGAGTATCCGCTGGAGCGCCACGTGCGCGACACGCGGGTGCATCAAATTCTTGAAGGTACCAACGAAATCATGCGTCTCATCGTCGGCAGGGCCATCCTGCGCGAGGGCGCCACGGAGAACATCAAATGAACAAAACCTACGCAAACCTGCAAGTGGAGCGGCGCCAGCACACGGCCGTGATCACGCTCGACAACCCGCCAGCCCACACCTGGACGCTGGATAGTCTGTCGGCACTGGCCGAACTGGTCGCCGACCTGAACAACGAGCGCGACATTTATGCGTTAGTCATCACAGGCGGCGGCGCCAAGTTCTTCTCGGCAGGCGCCGACCTGAAACTGTTTGCCGACGGCGACAAGGCCGTGGCCCGCGCCATGGCGCAGCGTTTCGGCGCCGCCTTCGAAGCGCTGTCCGGCTTCCGTGGCGTCAGCATTGCCGCTATCAACGGCTACGCCATGGGCGGCGGCCTGGAGTGCGCGCTGGCCTGCGACATCCGCATCGCCGAAGAGCACGCGCAGATGGCCTTGCCGGAAGCGGCGGTCGGCCTGCTGCCTTGCGCGGGCGGCTCGCAACTGCTGTCGTGGCTGGTCGGCGAAGGCTGGGCCAAGCGCATGATACTGTGCGGCGAGCGTATCGACGCGCAGCGCGCCTTGTCCATCGGCCTGGTTGAAGAAGTCGTCGCCAGCGGCACCGCGCTGGACGCGGCGCTGGCCCTGGCCGAAAAATCCTGGCGCCAAAGCCCGAGCAGCGTCACCGCCTGCAAGGCGCTGATCCAGGGCGCGCGCAGCTTGCCGCCGCAGCACATGCTGCCGAAGGAGCGCGAGCGCTTTGTCGACCTGTTCGACACCCAGGACCAGAAAGAGGGCGTGCAAGCCTTCCTCGAAAAACGTGCCGCACGGTGGCGCAATGCGTGAATCGGCCAATCTCGACTACGCACCAGCCGTATTGCTGGAAACCCGTGGCGCCGTCGGCATCATCACGCTGAACTCCCCGTCCAACCTGCACGCGTTGACGTTGAACATCATCCGTATGATCTACCAGGCCCTGCGGGACTGGGCGGAAGACGATGAAATCGCCTGCGTTGTGATGCAATCGAACACCGACAAGGCGTTCTGCGCGGGCGGCGACGTGCGCACTCTGCGCAACGCCATCCTGGCCGAACCCAGCGCCATGCCCAATCAGCTGGCGCAAGCGTTCTTCAGCGAAGAGTACCGGCTTGATTACCTGATCCACACCTACCAGAAACCGTTGGTGGTGTGGGGCGGCGGCATCGTCATGGGCGGCGGACTGGGCTTGCTGGCGGGCGCCAGCCACCGCGTCGTCACGCCGACCACGCGCATCGCCATGCCGGAGATCACCATCGGCTTGTTCCCGGACGTGGGCGGCAGCTGGTTCCTGCCGCGCATGCCGGGCCGCAGCGGCCTGTTCCTCGGCCTGACCGGCGCCGCGCTGAACGCGCATGACGCGCTGTTCACCGGCCTCGGCGACTACTTCCTGCCGCAGGAACAACGCGAGGCAACCATCGCCGCGCTGGCCGCCGCCGAGTGGCAGGGCGACGCCAGCGGCGTGGCGGACCGCGTGCTGCGTTCGCTGAGCCTGGCCACTGACGCGCTGCCGGTCTCGGAAGTGCGCCAGAACTGGGATACCATCAACACCTTGACCGCCGGCCGCGAGCTGGGCGAAGTGGTGGCCGCCATCACCGCTTATCAAGGCGATGTGGTCTGGTTGCAGCGCGCCGCTGCCTCGTTGGCGAAGGGCGCGCCGTCATCGGCGGCACTGGTGTGGGAGCTGCAAAAGCGCAGCCGCCACCTGAGCCTGGCGGACGTGTTCAGGATGGAACTGGTGGTCGCCCTGCAATGCTGTGCCCATCCTGACTTCCCCGAAGGCGTGCGCGCACTGCTGGTGGACAAGGACAACGCCCCGCAATGGTCGCCGCGCACCTTGGACGAGGCCATCGCCGCAGTGGATGAGTTTTTCCAGGCTCCCGGCCCGCAGCATCCGCTGGCCGACCTGAACTAAAACAAGGAGACTATATGCATATCGCTTTTATCGGACTGGGTAATATGGGCGCGCCGATGGCGCACAACCTGCTGCGTGCGGGCCGCACCGTGTCGGTCTTCGACTTGTCGGCGGCGGCTATGGAGAGCCTGCACAGCGCTGGCGCCCGCGCCGCCACATCGGCGCTGGCCGCGGTGCGCGAGGCGGACGTGGTCGTTACGATGCTGCCTGCGGACCGCCATGTTCGCGAACTGTACCTGGGCGAGCAGGGCATCCTGGCGCACGCTACCGGCAATGCCCTGTTCATCGATTGCAGCACCATCGCCGCCGATGCCGCACGCGAAGTGGCGGCCGCAGCAGCCGAACGCGGCCTGGCGATGATCGATGCGCCGGTCTCCGGCGGCACCGCCGGCGCCGCAGCGGGCACGCTGACCTTCATCGTCGGCGGCGAGGCGGCGGCATTGGAGCGCGCCCGTCCGGTGCTGGAACAGATGGGCAAGAACATCTTCCACGCCGGCGGTCCCGGCGCCGGGCAGGTCGCCAAGATCTGCAACAACATGCTGCTGGGGATATTGATGGCGGGCACCTCGGAAGCGCTGAACCTGGGCGTCGCCCACGGTCTCGATCCGAAAGTGCTGTCGGAGATCATGGCCAAGAGCTCGGGCCGCAACTGGGCGCTGGAGTTGTACAACCCGTGGCCTGGCGTGATGGACAACGTGCCAGCCTCGCGGGACTACGCGGGCGGCTTCGGCAGTTCGCTGATGCTGAAGGATCTGGGCCTGGCGCAGCAGGCCGCGCAATCGGCGCAGGTGGTGACGCCGCTGGGCAGCCTGGCGCGCCAGTTGTATCAACTGCACACCCAGCAGGGCCACGGACAGCAGGACTTCTCCAGCATCCTGCGCTTGTTCCAGCAGAAGTCCTGATCGTCAGCGGCGCAGCGTCAGCCCATCCAGCGCGATGGGCGCCGCGGCGCCGCGCAACATGCCAGCCAGCAGGCTGGCGGTGCCGCAGGCGAAGGTAAAGCCCAGCGGCCCGTGACCGACATTCAGCCACAGATTGTCGTAGCGGGTCGCGCCGACGATGGGCGCGCTGTTCGGCGTGGCTGGACGCAACCCCGCCCACGCCTCGGCGCGTTCGTAGTCGGCCGCGTTCGGCATCGCTTGCTTCGACAGCCGCACCAGGCTGTGCAGGCGGCGTCTGTCGATGCTGTTGTCTGCGCCTACCATGTCCACCATCGCCGCCACGCGCAATTGCCCGCCGATGCGCGCATACAGCACCTTGCGTTCGAAGTCCGTCACGCTGATCGAGGGCGGCACATCGTGCGCGCGGATAGGCGCGCTCAGGCTGTAGCCTTTAAGCGGATACAGCGGCAGATAGATGCCCGCCGTCGCCGCCAGATCGCGGCTCTGTATGCCGGCCGCCAGCACGAACTGGTCGGCCCGCAGCGGGCCGGACGTGGTATCCAGGCCGGTCACTTTGCCTTCCGCAGTACGTATCGCCGTCACATCGCGATGCAGAACGCCGCCAAAGTTACGGTGCGTTTTCAAGCGCCGCGCCAGCGTCACGCAGAAGGCATGACAATCCGCCACCGCCTCGCCGGCATTGAAGATCCCGCCGGCCAACTCGCCTTGCAATGCCGCCAGCGCGGGCTCGCGCGACACCGTTCCGGCCGCCGTCAACACCTCGGCATCGCTGGCGGCCAGCCTGGCGGCGCGCTCGAACAGCCGCGCACTGCGGTACACCACCAGCTTGCCAGGATCGCGCCAACCAAACTCGTGCAAGGGCAATTGCAGCGACAGCTCGCGCATTGCCTGGCGGCTGAGCTCACCCAATTGCAGCAGCGTTCCGGTGGTGCGCCGGTTGGCGCCGGCAGTGCAGTTGCGAAGGAACTGGGCCAGCCAGCGCCATTGCCGCAGATCCGCCTCGGGCCTGAAGCGCAGCGGGCCATCAGGTTGAAACAGCCAATGCAGCGCCTTCAACGGCACGCCCGCATCGGCCAGCGGCGCCACGTAGCGATAGCTGAGCTGCCCGCCGTTGCGGAAGCTTGCCATGCTGCCGACTTCGGCCTCGCGCTCGACCAGCGTCACGCGATAGCCGGCCTCGGCCAGCCACCATGCGGAGGTCAGGCCCACCACGCCGCCGCCGATGACGATGATCTCGCTCATGGTCTCACTGGCCCAGTATCGCCCGGCGATACAGCGCCGTCAGGATGCGCTCTTCGCTGCGCGTCATCGCCGAGTAGCGGCCGGGATTGCCTTCCGGGTCGGTCCCCGTTCCGCCGATCAGCGACACCATGCCGTTGCCGCGCTCCAGATCGACGACGAAGGTGGAAATCAAACCATACGCCTCGCCCAGATGCCCGGCCGCGCTGAAGCCGCCGCCCTCGACCAGGCTGCCGTCGCCGAAGCGCTGGCTGCCCAGCCCCCAGCTCTGATACAGGCCGCGATACGTATCGCCGTTGCCGCCGTCGTACTTCCACTGCTGGCTGAACATCAGCGCCACCGATTCCGCTTGCAGGATCTGCCGCCCCTGATGCCGGCCCTGATGAATCAGCATCAGCATGATCTTGCCCAGGTCGGAGGCGGAGATACGCAGGCCACCGGTCGGGCTGAACAATGTGCCGTTGCTGCCGATGACGTAGTTGCTGATATTGGCGGGCGCGGAAGGAGGGCGCACGCTGTAGTCATCCACCTGCGCAATCCACGGCCCGTCAGGGTTCCAGAGCTCGGTATCGACGGTGCGCTTGCGGTACAGCGTCGCCACATCGTCGATTTCGGCGGCGGAAAATTCGGCGGGGTTGTAGCCGCCGCGCAGGCCCATCGGCTCCAGCAGCAGCCGCTTCATCAGCCGGTCGAAACGCTCGCCGGTGACTTTTTCCATGATGGTGCCGATCACGCCCCAGTTCAGATTGGTGTACGTGAAGTAAGCGCCGGGCCGGGCATCACTAGCCCACATGCCGGCCGCGTCGCCGGCCAGCTTGTCTTGGATGGCGACTTCGGCACCCCAGAAATAGCCAGCCTCATCCCGCAGGGACGATGTATGCGTGAGCAGCATGCGCAAGGTAATCGCCTGGTCCGGAAAATGCGGATTGCGCAGCGGATAGCCGAGATACTCGCCCACGTCCGTATCCAGCGCCAGCTTGTGCCGCTCCACCAGCTGCATCACGCCGAAGGTCGTCATCATCTTGGAGATCGATGCAATACGGAACAGCGTGTCGGCCTTGGCCGGGGCAGCATGCGCCCCAATGCGGCGCTGGCCGGTTTGATACTGATACTGCACTTTGCCGGCGCGCACGGCCAGCACCGACAGGCTGGCCAGCGGCATCGCCCGGTCGGCCGCGATGGCCGCCAGTTCCTGGTCCAGCGTGGCCGCAACGCCGCCACCGCTGGCGCCCGCCATCAGCAACATCCCCATCAAGGCCTGCATCTCACGTTTCATGTTGGCCCTCTTGTTCTCAATGAGAGCAAGAATACTGTGGGAGACGGGCCGTCGCCAATGAAAACCGGCTCTTGCCGTATAACTTTTCGGAATGCCCTCCCGGCAAGCTTTCATGGCCGCGCACCGGGCTTCAAGATTAAACTGGCCACATGCTCAACACCGAAACCCCCAGCCAGGAACATGCCGGCCTGGACCAGTATCCGGTTGCCGAACTGGTCGACACGCTGATCGCCGACCAGTTCAACGCCATCGCTGCGGTCCAGGCGGCCGCGTCCACCATCACTGCTGCGGTAGACGCGGCCGCACCGCGCATTGCCGCAGGTGGCCGCCTGATCTACGTCGGCGCCGGCACTTCCGGCCGGCTCGGCGTGCTGGACGGCGTCGAGCTGCATCCCACCTTCTCCTGGCCGCATGAACGCGCCTTGTCCCTGCTGGCCGGCGGCAAGAGTGCGATGTTCAAGGCAGTGGAGGGCGCCGAGGACGACAGCAAGCAAGGCTTCCTCGACCTGGCCGCCTTGCTGCCGCAAGCCAACGACGTGGTCATCCTGCTGGCCGCCTCCGGCAGCACGCCCTACGTACTGGGCGCCTTGGACGCGGCCCGCACCGCAGGCGCACTCACCATCGGCATCGCCAACAATCCCGACGCACCGGTCGCCATGCGCGCCGAACTCGGCATCACGCTGGACACCGGGCCGGAAGTCATCTCCGGCAGCACCCGCCTGAAGGCCGGCACGTCGCAGAAGATCGTACTCAACACCATCTCCAGCGCCATCATGGTCCGGCTCAACAAGGTCTACGGCAACCTGATGGTCGACATGAAGGCCACTAACGCCAAGCTGGTGCGCCGCGCCGTCGCGCTGACCCGCCACGCCACCGGCGCCGACGAGGCCAGCGCCAACTTCGTGCTGGAGCAGTGCGACTTCCACGTCAAGGTCGCCATCGTGGTGCTGAAGCGCCAGGTGCCGATCGCGCGGGCGCGCGCCTTGCTCGCCCAAGCGGAAGGCAGCGTCAGGGCGGCACTCCTGCTACAGTAGCGCATCGTCATAGCGAAAGAGGAAGATGCGGCTGCGTCACATTGAAGTTTTCCACGCGATCATGCAAGTTGGCACCATCAGCGGCGCCGCCCAAGTGCTGCACATCTCGCAGCCTGCCGTCACCAAGGTGCTTCAGCACTGCGAACTGCAACTGGGCATGCCGCTGTTCGAACGCGTGCGCGGCAAGCTGTATCCCAAGCCGGAAGCGCATCGCCTGTTCGCCGAAACCGAAAAACTCAACCGCGACCTGCAAGGCATACGCCGCCTGGCCGCCAGCCTCAAGGGCCGCACGGTGGAAACCATCCGCCTGGTCTCGACGCCGACCGTGGCCGCCAGCGTGCTGCCGCAAGCGATGAGCAACTGGCGCCGCGCCTTCGCCGACACCCGCTGCGAACTGGCGACCCACCACACCAGCGAAATCGTCAACACCCTGCGCCTGGGCGAGGCCGACCTCGGCCTGTCGCTGCAAGACCCGCGCCATCCCGGCATCGTCGCCGAGCCCATCGCGCAAGGCGTGATGACGGTGATCGCGCCGCCTGGCCGCTGGTCCACCGCGCAAGAGACGCAGCCATTCACCGCGCCGCAACTGGAAGGCGAACTGATAGGCTACGCCGACAACGACCCGCTCGGCGACCTGGTGCTGGCCGCCTGCGAGGCGCAAGGCATACAGCCGCATTTCCACACCGTCGTGCAGACTTACCAGATCGCCCGTTCGCTGGTTGAAACCGGCGGCGGCATGGCCGTGGTCGATCCCTTCACGGCCGCTTCCGGGGGCGGCCGCCTGCAAAGCCGGCCATGGGCGCCGGAAATTCCGATCCAGCTATACCTCCTCACGCCGGCCCACGCGCCGCTATCCCACGGCGCCAGCCAGCTGGCCCGCAGCATCGCGGACGCGGCCCGCGCCTTGCTCGGCTAGTCTTTATTCCAAAGAAATGTGGCACAAATGATACAAGTGCCATTCCTGAAAGCCTCCGTCACTGGCATGCTGGGGGCAAGAATGCCAATTCATTACCAGAAGTTATAGCTGCAAAAGCTATTTTCATTGGCTGGCTAAGGAAGCAAGGCGCTAATCTGAACAGATAACTAGTCAGATTCACCACAGGGAGAGACCGTGAAGGTTAAAAAACTGGCGCATATGATTGCGCTGATGGGCGTGTTCGTTCCGGCTGCGGGTACCGTGTTCGCGCAGGAAGTCATGCAACGCGTGGAAATTACCGGCAGTAGCATCAAGCGTCTGGCGAAGGAGGGCGCGTTGCCGGTCCAGGTGATCGGCATCGACACCATCGAAAAATCCGGCATCACCAGCACTGAACAGCTGATCCGCAGCCTGTCCGCCAACGGTACCGGCGCCGACAATATGACTTCGGGGAACAACGTCTTCGGCGCGGATGCCGACCGCGTCAGCGGCGGCGCTTCGTACGCATCGCTGCGCGGACTGGGACCGAACAGCACACTGGTGCTGCTCAACGGCCGCCGCATCGCCACCTTCGGCGCCAGCGCCAAGGCGGTCGACCTGAACGCGATCCCGCTCGGTGCTATCCAGCGCGTGGAGATCCTCAAGGACGGCGCCTCCGCCATCTACGGCACCGACGCCATCGGCGGCGTCATCAACTTCATCCTGCGCACCGACTACCACGGCGTCGAAGTCTCGCTCAACGACAATTTCACCCAGCATGGCGGCGGCGCTGCGCGCAGGCTGTCGCTGCTGGGCGGCATAGGCTCGCTGGAGAATGAGGGCTATAACGTCATGGGCAGCGTCACCTATGACAACAACGCAAAACTCAGTTCGCACGACCGCGCATTCGCCAACGGCTTCCAGCCAGCACGCGGCCTGTCGCCGGACACCACCGGCACGCCGTACGCCACTCAGTTGAGCGGCGCCGGCACGGCACTGGGCGCGGGCTTCAAGGTGCCTGGCGACAGCACCACCTATCTGCAAGCGAATGCCCTGAGCTTGCAGGGCAAATGCGATTCCATCCCCGGCATGTCGCAGTACCAGACCGCGCTGTGGAAGGATGTCACCGCCGTCACGCGCAGCACCTACTCCTGCGCCTACGATTACGGCGCCGACTACATCATTACCTTCCCCGTCGAACGCCTCAATGCTGTATCGCGCGGCACGTTGAAACTGAACGGCGACCACAAGCTGTTTGTCGAAGCGCTGTATGGCCACACCAAGGCCACCGCCCAGCTCACCCCGGTACAGATCCAGACCTCGCTGGCGGCGGGCAACGCCTACCCGGTGGGCGGCGCCTACTACCAGGACTTGTCTGCGCTCATTCCGAGTTTCGACAAGACCAAACCCATCGTCTACAAATGGCGGGCCAACCCTTGGGGCAACCGCGTCCAGGAGAACGTCACCGACAATGCGCGCCTGCTGATCGGCGCCGAGGGCGTACTGTTCGGCAAATGGGACTACCGCACCGGACTGTCGCACGGCGAGAGCACCACCAAGACCGCGCTGCTCGACGGCTACGGCTACACCAGCAAGATCTACGCGGCGCTGGGCGGCGGCAAGATCAACCCGTGGCTGACCGCCGGCCAGACGCAGACGCAGGAAGCCTTGGACCTGGTCGAGTCGACCAAGTTCCGTGGCGCTTTCCAGCACGGCAAAACCAGTTTGACCCAGCTGGACGGCAACCTGTCCGGCGAGATCTGGCAACTGCCGTCCGGCCCGTTGTCGATGGCGGTCGGCTTCGATCTGCGCCGCGAAGGCTACGATTTCGGGCAGGACGTGGACGCCACGCAGATTCTGCTGTCGCCGGGGAATGCCGCGCTGAACAACGCCAGCCGCAACATCAAGGCTGTGTACACTGAACTGATCGTCCCCATCACCAAGGAGCTGGAGACCCAGCTGGCCGTGCGCCGCGATCACTACAGCGTGTTCGGTGCGACCACCAATCCCAAGATCTCCTTCCGCTACCAGCCGAACAACACGCTGCTGTTCCGTGGCTCGGCCAACAAGGGCTTCCTGGCGCCGAGCTTCACGCAGCTGTATTCCGGCCGCCTGTCGCAGGAGCTGCCGAACGGCACCATCGATCCGATCTTCTGCCCGCAGCATCCCGGCGATCCGGCGTTTTGCGCCATCGCGCGCCTGCCGTACTTCAGCGGCGGCAATCCGGGCCTGAAGCCGGAGACCTCGAAGCAGGGCAGCCTGGGCATGGTGATCGAACCGGTGCGGGGCTATTCGGCGTCGATCGACTACTGGGCGATCAACTCGCAGAACCGCATCCTGAACCGCACGCCGCAAATCGTGCTGGCCAATGCGGCGCTGCTGTCGCAGAACATTATCCGCAACCCGGACAACACCATCGCCTATGTCAACGCAGGCTGGATCAACGCGGCCGGCACCAAGACGCGCGGCGCCGACCTCAGCCTTCGCGGCGAAGGCAAGATCGACAGCTACAAGTGGGCGGTCAACCTCGACGGCACTTACACGCAGAGCTTCAAGTTCGCTGAGATCGAAGGCCAGCCGTACAAGGAATACGTCGGCAACTTCTACACCCGCGACCTGTACCTGCGCTGGAAGCACAACGCCAGCATCAGCCTGTCGCGTGGCGACTGGAGCGGCATGCTGATCCAGAACTACAGCTCCGGCTACAAGGACCAGCTGCCCAACGCCGGCAAGTCCGCGCCACCGGCCGGCTTCAACCCCGACGTGAAGGCCTACACCAAGTACGATTTGTCGGCCACGTACACCGGCTTCAAGAACGTCACGATCACGCTGGGCATCCAGAACCTGCTCGATACCGATCCGCCGTTCACCGCGCACAATGTGGATGAAGTGGTAGGGGCGGGCTGGGATCCGCGGGTGGCCGATCCACGCGGACGTTCCTTGAATATCCTGCTCAAGTACAAGTTCCTGTAATGCCGGGAGCTTACAGCCGGCGGCAGTTCGGCAACGCGCTGGCCGCCGTGCTGGGGGCGGGCGCCTTGCCTGCCGCCGCCGCGCCTGTGGGGAGGAAGAACATGCGATTGATTAAGCCTGCGCGCTTGCGGGAAGGCGATCTGGTCGGCCTGATCGCGCCAGGCGGCCATACCAATGACGCGGCGCTGGCGCAGGCGGTCGCCAACATCGAATCGCTGGGGCTGCGGGTGCGGCTGGGCGACAACATCCACTACGTCTACGGCAATTACGGCGGCACGGTCGAGCAGCGGATCGCGGATCTGCATGCCATGTTCCTTGATCCCGAGATCAAGGCCGTGTGGGCGGTGCGCGGTGGCTCCGGCTGCATCTCGCTGCTGGAGCATATCGACTACCGTCTGATCCGCGCGCATCCGAAAGTGCTGATCGGGTATTCGGACATCACCTGCTTGCACCTGGCGTTGCTGAAGAAGTCAGGGCTGGTCACGTTTCATGGTCCGGTGGGCTCGTCCACTTTTTCGGAGTACTCGGTGGCGCAGATGCGCAGCGTGCTGATGACGCCGCAAGACAACTACATCATCGCTATGTGCGCCGACAACCCGCCGCCGCGCACCGTGCACGCGGGTGTCGCCACCGGCCGGCTCATCGGAGGCAACCTGTCGCTGGTCAGCGCGCTGGCCGGCACGCCGTATGCGGCCGACTTCAAGGACTGCATCCTCTACCTGGAGGAAGTCAACGAAGAACCTTACCGCGTCGACCGCATGATGACGCAATTGCAGCTGAGCCAAGGCTACCGCAACGCCGCAGCCGTGATCCTGGGCATCTTCGAGAATTGCGAAGGCGCCGACGGTGAAAGCGCATTATCGCTGGATGATACGGTCGACCAGCACCTGCTGCCGCTGACCCGTCCTGCCGTGGCGGGCTATTCCTTCGGCCATATCCGCAATCAGTTCACCATCCCCGTCGGCCTGCGCGCCAGGCTGGACACGCAGCAGCAAACGCTCACTTTGCTGGAGTCCGCCGTGATGTAAGACCGTTGATGCGATAGAATAGGGCGAATGAAAAAACGCCTACTTCTCCTGCTGGTCGCCTGTGGCTTCGTTGCTTGCTCCCGCATTTCCAGTGGCGGCGTTACGTTTGTCGTCAAGAACGTCAGCGCGGATCCGATCCGGTCCATGGTCGTCCACGTCACTGGAAATTCCTATGCCGTTGGCGATATTGAAGCAGGCGCCAGCAAGTCGGTGGTGCTACATCCGACGTCCGATTCGCACGTTGAACTCGCCTTCGCAGATCATCCCCGACTAAAGGTCGACTGTTATTTGGAGTATGACTATGGCGGGACACTTGCTACCGAGATTACTGTCGATAAAGTCGTCGCCGTCAAAGACGCCACGATCCGTCGATAGCCACCAGCTACGTCGGCGCCCACACGCTCGCAACCACACCTTCACGTTGCCGGCGCCGCGCAGCCATGGCGATCATGGCCAGCGCCAACGCGCCGCACACTGCCGCGATGTCGATGCCCGCAGCATGGTGCCAAGCCGGGCCTGATCCCATCAAGCGCCACAGCGTAGCCGCAGGTATCGCCAGCGTTGCGGCGGCGGCGAACCATGACAGCTCCGCGCCCGCCCGCGCTGCGCCGCGCCAGAACGCCCATCCGCAGCACAGCGCAAACGTGGCGTAGTACAAGGGCATATGCCAATCGTTTAAACGTTCGACGTGGCCATGCAGCAGCTTGGCCGCCGCTATCGTCACCGACATGCCGGCGATGCTGCCGACGCAAACGCCCACCGTCGCCGCCGACAACCAATAGGCCGCGCGCCTCTGCAACACGGGCCCATCGCCGCGCGCGTTCTTGCGGCGGGTTTCTATCCACAGCAGATTGCCGGTGTAGAACAGCACCGCCCCGCCCAAGCCCAGTGCGAAATACGCCCAGCGCACCGGCTCGCCGCCAAAAGTGCCGAAGTGCAGCGAGAACGCGGCCGATACCGGCGCCGTCCAGCTGTTCTGCGCGCCGGGGAAGTAGCTGGTGTCGACGATCTCGCCGCTGACGGGGCTCATCAACAGAAAGCCTTCGCGCCGCAGCATGAAACGCGGGTCGGCGCCGGAGATGCGCACCGTGGCGCCTGCCGTTCCCGGAGCGCGATACTGCATGGCCGCCGGTTCGAAATGCGGCGCATAGTCGTGCAAGCGCGCCAGCAGCACTTGCGGCGGCAGCATGGACGCGGGATGCTTGTCCGGCTTGACCGCGTTGTTGGGGCTGGACGCCTTCATGATCTCGGCCATGTTGCCGTTGTAGACCAGCTTTTCCTGGATATCGTAGATCTGGTCGTGCAGCCCGAAGATCATGGCCGTGACGGCAATCACGATATGGAAAGGCAGGCTGGCGATGCCGATCGCATTGTGCGCGTCCAGCCACATGCGCTTGAGGTTCTTGCCGACCCTGAGGGCGAAGAAGTCCTTCACCAGCGAAGGCAGCAAGATGATGGTGCCCGAGACCAGCGCCACCGCATACAGCAAGCTGATCAGCCCCATGATGAACTCGGCCACCTCCGCATTGCCCGGTAGTCCGCCGGTGCGGTGCAGGTGGTCGATGAACTGCGCCATGCCGGACGGGGTTGCCTGCTCGATGCGCAGCGCGCCGTCCGCGCCGTAATCCGCTGTCCACGGCTGGCGGTCGCCACGGCCCTTGGTCCAGGTTATGCGCGCCGGCACCTGCTCGTCATCGCGCAGGTGCAGCGTGAAGTCCTTGCGGGCGTCGGGACGGGCCGCCAGCGTATCGCCGATCAGCGCTGCGCTGCGGTCCAGCGACGACAGCGCCGGCCGCGACGGCGCCGACGACCAGCGCGACAGCGCTTCCTCGAACATGGTCAGCGCCCCGGCGTAGAAGGCGATGAACAGCAGGAACCCGCAGACGATGCCGGTCCAGGTATGGACGGATTTGTAGACTCGAATGATATCGGCGCGCATCGTTAAACTTAAGAAAGAAACTGACGACAAGCCAGCAGCGCGGCCGCAGCCAGCACCGTGGCGCCACCGAGCCAGCGCCAGGCTTGCGCGCCGCTGCGGAAGAAATATACCGATGACATCACGCCCGCCCAGACCGGCGCCGTGATCCACATCGTGGCCTGGAACTTGTTCGGGGCGCCGGGGCCGCCCGGCGTCAACCAGGCGAATAGCCCGCTGGCCAGCAGGCACAGGGCCAAGCCCAGAACGAAGCCGGCCAGGGATTTGCTCAACCAGTCCGGCTGGATAGCGGCAGGTTTGTTCAAGGTGCTCTCCTCAAAGTGCGCCAGGCCGCCAGATAGGGCAGCACGGCAAACAGGATCATGGTCAACGTCAGCACCGCGAACAGCGCCGTCGCCACCTGCGCTTGCGACAGCCACAACAGCAAGGTAGCCGCCAGCGCAAGGCCGGCGATCCTGCGGGCGGGGCGGGCAGGCAGTGGTTGCGCCATCCATTGCTGTCGCGGCGCCGAAAGATAGAACAGCACGGCAGAGACCAGATTCAACGCCAGCGCCAGTCCGATTAGCAATGGATGCATCATCGCTCCAGGAAGAATTCCAAGCCACGCGACAGGGCGGGGAACAAGGCCGAGCCGTGGTTCTCTCGCGGCAGCTCGATGAAGCCGACGCGTGTCAGGCCGAACGCCTGCTTTTGCGCTTCCAACTGCGCCGCGAGGTCGCGTGCTTCATCGACCATCTTCTTTTGCGCCAGTGCGGCGGTGCGCTCGCTGGGCTTGGCGGTCGGCGGGCCGGACGATTGCTCCAGTTCGCCGACGGTCAGCAGCACTTGGGGTTTCTGCTTGCGGCTGGCAGCCAGGCCCGCGACTTCGCTGAGTACAAAGCGCTCGCTGAACCAGATCGATGGGCTGGCCGCGATGTAGGTCTGAAACGCGGCAGGCCGTGTGAACAGCGCGTGCAAGGTGAACAGGCCGCCATACGAATGGCCGAACAGCGCTTGCCGCTGCGGATCGACCGGCACGGTGGCCTGTATCAAAGGCTTCAACTCTTGTTCGATGAAGTCGAGGAACAGGTCGGCGCCGCCTTCGCCTTTGGCAGCCTTGCCTGCCGCAGTTGGCGTGTAGTCGCGTGCGCGCGCTGTCGCGTCGAAATCCTCGCCGCTGGCGTAGCCGATGCCGACCACGACCGGGGCGTGCAGTCCCGTCACCTTGCTGCGCCGGGCCACCGTGCGGGCCATCAGCGCCACGCTGGGGAAGGCGGCGTTGCCATCGAGGACGTACATCACCGGATGGCCGCCGGCCGGCGCCGCCGTCTCAGGCACGCTGATGAAGATGCGATAGCGATGGCCGGTCCGTGCGGACGGCAGATCCAGCTGCTGCGCCTGCGGCAGACCGGCGGCCTGCCACGCTGGCGCAGGCGCGGCGCAAGCCGGCATCAACATCCCAGCCAGCAAACCGGCCGTGCCGGCAAGGAAGGCGCGGCGCATCAGAAGTCCACCGAAGCCGACAGTTTATACACGCGGCCCGCGCCCTGCGTCACATAGCCGTCGTTGAACGAACCAGCCCAGTAGCTCTTGTTGGCGACGTTCTCGACGTTGGCGCGCAGTTGCAGCGTATGGTCCAGCCACCGAACGCTGTGGCGCGCGCCCAGGTCGATGCGGGTCCAGCTGTCGATCTGCTGCGTGTTGGCGCTGTTGACGTACTGGCTGCCGGTGTAGACCAGGCGTGCATTCAGGCCCAGGCCATTCGCGCCCGGCACGGTCCAGTCGCCGCCCAGGTTGGCTTTCCATTTCGGCGTGCCGTAGATGGTCTTGCCAGTCAGCGCCGCCGACGATGCCCGCGTCATTTTGCTGTCCGTGTAGGCTGCGCCACCCAGGATGCGTACCGAGCCGATCTGACCGAAGGTATTCCACTCCACGCCGCGATTGCGTTGCTTGCCATCGGCGTTGTAGGTGTTGCTGGCAGTGTCCTTGACCATGCTGGGGCGGTCGATCTGGAACAGGCTGATGGTGTTGCCGTATTCGCCCTGATCCCACTTCACGCCGCCCTCGACCTGTTTGCTCTTGTACGGCGCGAAGACCGCGCCGTAGTTGCTGGCGGCGGTGTCGGTGACGGTGCCGCCCTGGCTGAGGCCTTCGATGTAGTTGGCGTACAGCGAAATCGCCGACGACCACGGTTTGACGACAACACCCACTGCCGGCGTCAGCGCGCGTTTGTCGTAGTAGGAGGGATTGGCGCCCAGCGTGCGGGTCTTGACCTGCTGTTCGCGTGCGCCTACGGTCAACAGCACTTTGTCGTCGGCAAATGCCAGCGTGTCTGCCAGTGCCAGACTGCGCAGCGCGGTATCGCCGGTCTTCGGCGCGGGGCCGGGATCGGCGCCCAGCGCAGGCGTGGTCGGGTTGTAGATGTTGGATTTGTAGTCGGCGCTGGTGCGCGGCGTGGCGCGGCCGGTATCGAATTCCAGCGAAGTCACGCTCACCACCGCCTGATGGCGTACCGGGCCGGTGATGAAGCGCCCGCGCAGGCCCACTTCGCCGGAGGTCGTATCGACCGAGCCGCGCTGGTGGAAGGTGTTGCCGACATAATCACCGGCAGCATTGCGTACCGCCGCGCGGGTGCCGTTGATGTAGCCGGAGTAGCGATAGCGCAGTTGGCCCAGCGCGGCATACGCGGTGAGGGTATCGTTGAAATCGTAGCTTGCGCGCACGGCAACGGCGTCGTTCTCCAGCTTGCCGTAGATGCCGCGCAGCAGATTGGTGCCGGTCTTCGGTGGCGCGATCACGCCGGTGGTCGGAAACGACGCCATCCAGGAACTGCCGTTGTCGATATTCTCGCGGTTGGTGTAGGCATCGAGCGCCAGGTTCAACTGCGTGCCGCGATAGTCCAGCGCGATGGCGGCCAGGGTGCGTTGCTTCTTCTGGTCGTCCACGCCGACCTTGCCGTCGCGGTAACCGCCGTTGAAGCGCACGCCGTAGCGGCCGCCTTCGCCGAAGCGCTGGCCGGCATCCAGATGCACGCCAAATTGCGAATCGGAGGTGTAGTCGGTGGTCAGGCGCAACAGCGGCTTGTCGGCGGCGCGTTTCGGGATCAGGTTGATGACGCCGCCCACGCCGCCCTGCGGCGACATGCCGCCCAGTAGCGCGCCAGGTCCTTTCAGCACTTCGACCCGCTCGATGAACTCGGTCGGCGCGTGGCCGTATGGCGACAGGCCGTACAAGCCGTTGAAGGCCAGGTCTTCACCGTTGATCTCAAAACCACGAATGCTGAAGTTCTCGTAGATATGGCCTTCCGATGTGGTGAAGCGCACCGATGGATCGTTCAGCAGCACTGCCGCCACGGTCGAGGCTTGCTGGTCTTCGATCAGGCCGGCCGTGTACGCGGTCAGGTTGAACGGCGCGTCCATGGTGCTGGTGCTGCCCAGTATGCCGAGTTGCGCGCCGCGTGCGACCTGGCCGCCGGCGTAGACGCGTGGCAGTTCATCGGCCAACAGCGAGGAATTTACCGTCACCGGCGCCAGCGCCTGATCGTTGCGCTGCGGCGTTGCGGCCGGCGCAGCTGGCTTGGCTTGCAGCACATAGCCCGCGCTGGTCTTGCCGATCACGTAGGGGCTGTCGCGCAGCAGTGCGTTGAAACCGTCGCCCACGCTGTAGCTGCCTTTGAGGCCGGGGCTGCGCAGGCCTTGCACCTTGTCGGCGTCGAGCGCCACAGACACGCCCGCCTGCTGGGCGTAACGGTTCAGGGAGTCGGCCAGCGGGCCGGCGGGAATGTCGAATTGTGGATTGGCGTTTTGCGCCATGGCGGCATTGCTTGCGGCGATGGTGAGCGCGCCGCTGAAGGCGAGGCGCAAGGCCAGTGTCAGCGGAGCCAGCGCGGCGCGGAGTGGAGCGTGTTGGTGCTTGAACATGAGTTTCGGATTCCTGTTGGTCTGAATGAACTTGCTTACACAGACCTTGACGCGTGAAAAACGCCAACCGGAACCAGTTTTGAAAAAAATATTTTCAGGAGGCGGGCGCATCCACCATCACCACGTAGGGCGTGACGGTACGGATGCGCAGCGCCGGGAAGCTGCTCAGCAGCAGGTGCAGTGCCCGGTCGGTGTCGTCCAGCGGCAGCACGGCGCTGACGCGCATGGCGGCGATCTGCCGTCCATCGTATTGGATGGTGCCGCGGCGGTGGCGGGCCAGCTCGTCCAGCACTTCGGACAGCGGACGGTTCCGCACCACCAGTTGATGATCGCGCCAGGCGTCCGCCACGCTGCCGGGATCGACGCTCTGGACCAGGCCCACGCCATGCGCGGTGATGCGGACCTTTTCGCCGGCCGTCACCACTGTGGCAGGACACAGCGGGTCCATGTCGCGCACTTCGGTTGTCGATTCCAGCATCGCCAGATCGGTGATGCCGCCGCTGCGCTCCACCACGAAGCGGGTGCCGAGTGCGCGGATGCTGCCTTCGGCGGTCTGCACCAGGAACGGCCGACCGGGATCGCGCGCCACATCGACCAACACCTCGCCCCGCAGCAGCCGCACGACGCGCCGGCCCTGGCTGAATTGCAGATCGACCGCGCTGCCGCTGTTGAGCGTGATGCGGCTGCCGTCCGCCAGGGTGCTGGTCTTCCATTCGCCGGTGCCGGTGCGGAGGTCAGCCATCAGCACGGCCGGCTCCATGGACGGCACGCCGATTGCAGCGAGGCCGGCCAGCAAGGCCACGGCCAATGCCACACCGGTCGTGGCGACGGTCTTCCTGCCGGCCCGGCGGCGTGTATCCGACGCGGCCAGTGCGGCGCGGGCAGGGCGGCCGTTGAAGGCATCGATCTGGCCCAGCATCGATTCCATGCGCAGCGCGGCGGCGGCGTGGCGGGGATCGGCCTGTTTCCACGCGTCGAAGCCGGAGCGCGCTTCGGCACGGGCGGCGGGGTCGTCGCCGGTCAGGGAAATGATCCAGTCGGCGGCCTGGGCGGCGATGCGGCCTTGTTCGGTACTCAGAGGCACGGCTGGCCGATCGCTTCGTCGCAATCCAGCAGCGCCTGCACCAGGTACTTGTGGACCATGCGGGTCGACACGCCCAGCCGTTCGGCGATAACGGCATGGCTCTCGCCATCCAGATAGTGCATCAGGAAAGCCTCGCGGGCGCGCGATGACAGTTGCTCCAGCGCGCAGGCGATGCGCTCCAGCGATTGCACGGCCTGCAGGATTTCCTCGGGCGACGGGAAGCAGGGCAGTTGTCCGGCCAGCGCTTCCAGCTCCAGCATGTAGGCCTGCTCGATGGCGTGACGGCGGCTGCGGTCGACCAGCAAGCGTTTGGCGGTGGTGGTCAGGAAGGCGCGCGGTTCGGCCAACTGGGGCAGATTGTCGCTGGCGGCGATCAGTCGCAAGAAAGTATCCTGCGCCACATCCGCCGCAAAATGGGCGCAACCGAGACGCTTGCGCAGCCAGCCCAGCAACCACGCATGGTGCTCGCCGTAAAGCGACGCCATGTCTTGCCGGATCGGGTACTGAGCAATCGTCATGCTGGACTAGATGTGAATAAGAATTATTCTCATTCTAACGCAAACCCTTCTGATGATGCAATCAATGGTGAAGCACCGCCCGATTTGATGCCGTGCTTGACGTCATTCGCACTGTTCACGCAATCTGGCTCCGCTTGGGGTAAAAATCCATCCGCCGCGTTGGTCACCGCTAAGTTGCAAAGACAAGTAGAATGAATTTATTGCAACGTCGAGGGTACTCCGTGAAAAAAATTAGCATTGCAGTATTTTTGTTTGCGATCCTGGTTCCGTTTTATGCATGCCAAGCTCAAAGTCCATCCGAGCCGGCAGCGATAATCAACTCCACGTTGCTTACCCCCGAAATTGGCGGAATCAAGCAGGCTGTGGAGATTAAGACAGACGATCTAAGCAAGCCAGTTCTACTGTTCTTGTCCGGTGGCCCCGGTAGTTCGATGATGAACAACGCGGCGGCTTTTACGGATATTTTGAAAGACAGATTCACCATTGTCCAATGGGACCAGCGAGATGCCGGCAAGACCCTGAAGCTGAACCCATCACCCACTCAGCCAACGGTGGCACAGATGGAGCGTGACACGTATGAAGTAGTCGAGTTTCTCAGAAAAGTGCTAAAGCAGGAAAAGATATATCTGTTGGGTAGCTCCTGGGGCAACGTGTTGGGATTCCACATGGTTAGGAATCACCCCAATTTGTTGCATGCTTATTTTGCGGTGAATCCCGTTGTAAGCCAACTGGCGAGCGAAAAGGAGCTACTTCAAATCTTGAAGACGCATTTCAAGGAAGATGCAGTGGCCAGCAAAGAGTTGGCAAGCGTAGAAATTCCGTTCAAGACTGACGAGGACATGTTCTATGTGAGGAAATGGCTTTTCTTCAAGGACGGTAAGAAATTCGCTACCAGTAATGAGTTCAAGAACGGATTCCTTCAATGGTCTAAAACATGGTCACCTGTTTGGAAAGAGGTGACGACTATAGATTTGCCCAAGACCCTGATGCGGGTCGACTGCCCAATCTACTTTTTCGTTGGCAAAAACGACATTCAGACGTCCACAAGAATTACAAGGGCGTATTACGAAAGTTTGCAAGCACCGAAGAAGGGAGTGTGGGAGTTTGAAGAGTCCGGGCACCAGATCCATCATGACGAGCCGCAAAAATTCCAGATGGCGATACTCCAGACATTGAATCAGATAGTGAAATAGCGGGCGCTGAAATGGTGCTTACTTGGAAGGGACTCGGTTTCCTAGGTCAGTGATAGCAAGTGATTGCGTAGCCGACGGTACACCAGTGCGCACCACGCCATGTGCCAGTTGGGTAGGCGTGTTCTCGGCCAGGAGCTGACCTAGCCTTGGCGAAAAAATAAAGTATCAACTTAAGGCTAAGAAATTAATTTGAGTTTTTTTAATTAGGATTTAGACTAAGCGCTCGTGGCTGTAGGAGGATTTTTTAAAGGAAGAGCATGAAAGAACTGTTATTTGCTTGTGTATTGCTGATCGTCGCCGGGTGCGCAACTACTGGTGCCGAAGTCGCTGAAAATTTCCAGAAACCGCAGGTTGGTAGAGGAATCGTAGTGTTTTCAACAAGTGCTGATAGCACTTCGCTTTCTTCTCCAGTTGCTCTTACGTTGGTGAATGGTGAAAATCTAAAGAGCTATGACAAGGTAATTATTCAAGTTAATGGGAATTTTCAAAAATCAAGCTTTCCAAATATTCACTCGACAGTGAAGGCCCTGGAACTGCCAGCGGGAACTTACTACTTATTGGGAAAAGGAATAAATCCGTACTTGGTAACAACCAAATCGCCCGTCTTTAAGTTTGAAATTACTAGTGGTAAAGTCCAATATATCGGTAACATCTACTTCACCGGCGCTGCCTTGAATTGGTCTTTAAACTATAAAGACAGGGACATTGATTTCTTTCGCGAAAAAAACCGAGAGCTAAATCTCGAACAGATTGGCACGCAGGACATCAGAACGAACATCCAACACCAAGACTTCATCAAAGGATTAAACGGAATAATCTGGAGTGTTCCTTAATTTAGCATCTTATAGCTAGACCATATGCAATTTATTTAATGGCTTAGCCGAAGATTATCCAGCGAAAGCTGGTCTTGGTATGATAAAAAGCTTGCATGGATTCAATCGATCAACGCCAGACATCGGTCGCAGTTGCAGTCTCATAACGGCCAGTAGCGGACTGTGTAAAAAGAGATCACTTAGCACTTTAAAACATTGACAGCAAAGAAAGTCTATGATAAGAGATTGGGCGCAATAAAACTTTCTCTGTGAGTGGTTTTTTTCACCGACACCTGATGGTATTAATAATTTAGCTACACAGAGAACAGAATTCCAGTAGGAGGTTTTTGTGCGTGACGGAAATTTAGAGAATGTTTTTCAGTTTATAAAGATATTTATTGGAGCAGTTTCTTTTTTGTTATTTCTTGTAATAATTCGATCACCGAACACTAAAGAAGTAAACCAAGACAAAATAATTTTATATGTTGCTATATTCATATTATTTTACTTATTTTCTCTTTTGAGTGTTATCATAGGGATATTCGATATTTTTAGTCGAAATGGCAAAGATATTCGCTCATTTCCTTGGCGAAAAATTTCCTTCATAACCAACCTGATTGCAACAGTAGTTCCGATCCTCTTTTTAATGGTGTGAAGATAAACATCTGATCGAGACCGGCCAGCAACGGACGTTCACTTAGAAGAGACCAGAATATGAAAATCATTTTGCTTTTTTTTGCCGTCACCTTCCTTGCCGCCTGCGCTACGTCCAAACAAATTAATGGCCCAAATGGTACACCCGCTTATGCGATTAGATGCGGTGCGGCTGTACTGAGCGCTTGCTATGAGAAGGCTGGGGAAATTTGTCCGAATGGATACAATATTTTGACCAGTGATGGGGCTCGATATCTCGGGCAGCTTGGAAATGCGAGTGTTTCCGGAGGATACGGGGCAGCGACATCCGTGCCAATGATTACACCGAATAATCTGCTCATCGAATGCAAAGCAGCGAAGTAGCTAAGGCTGTCTAGCTGCTAGCGGCCAAGAACGGACGCATGCTAGATAGCTAAATCACACGAAGGATTGCCAATGGGTTGGTTGAGTTTACTGGTGCAAATTGCTGGGATCTGCTCCGGTGCATATATCTTGTTTACAGAGTCGTTCGCGAAAGGTGTTGCATTGATTGCAATAGTTGGACTTGGCCATCTTGTGTTTACCAAACTTTCAAGTTACTTAATGCTGGCCCATCAGCGAACGATGTCCGAAGATGAGCTTCAGGAGTTGCAGGTTCGTGGGTTATTCGGCGTAACAGCGGTTCCTGCTGCTTGGGCACGAATTACCAAAATATGCAGGCTTCTGTATTTTGGCTTGGTGATAGCGAGCATATGGCTGCTAGTCACGGAATAATATTCAAGGTCGCCTGAGACTGAAACTGGCCAATAGCGCACCTATACAAATTTAAGTACGGAGTATTCATGAAGTCTCTAGGAATTTTGATGGTAGTGCTCGGCCTTGTTGTCGCGATTTATGCCTTCAATATGGATATTAGCGTGACCGCCCCTGCTCGTGATTTTGGTTACGGAGTGCGTACACCAGAAGCTACTGTTGTCAACCTTGAGTTGATATCACGTCGGCAAAACACCCTAATATCCGGCGGGATTCTGGCAATTATCGGTGCAATTTTTGCGGCAGTCGGCAGTCGCCCCGTATCCCAGGCGAGCTCGCCAGAAAAAGAACATTTTCGAGAACCCGTGAGGTCGCGTACTGATCGAGTAGAATTTCATGACGGAAGTTATACGGTTGGGGAAAAGACTTTTGGTAGTTACGAAGAGGCAGACACCTACCTCAAAAAAGGATAAGGCACCTCGGGAAGTTCCTGCTGCATCGGGTGCTCTCGGCAGTTCTGGCAACGTGCTAGATGCCGCTTTACCGGAATTGATCTCGGCAATGCTAACGGTGAATACACCAACCGTGAACTGCAAAGTAGAGACACATTGCGGCCAATAACCACCAATAAACATTTATTCAAGCGGATTCTTGATCGCGCCGCTTAACCCAAGCGTTAGGCTTATGAAGAAGGTCATCCCCCTCCAACTGATAATTCCGTTCGCAATCTACACGTATTTTGGTTGGTGGATCGGTTTGAAACTCATTGACATCCCGAACTTTCAGCCTTTCAAAGTACTTAATGTCATAGGGCTTACTTACGACTTGCTGGGCGTTTGTGTATTGTCACAATTCATCGCGTCTAACGAAAAGTATCGCTTAATGCTCGGAAATGCAGCAGAACATTTTTGTATTCTAATCGTTAGTTCGGGACTCGGCATTATCCTGAGTGGTCAATTTGGGCATGACGGCCCCTCACGGTCACGACTGGAGGACTATTCGATTTCGGCGTTCATGTTTTTTGTACTCCCAAATTTTGTTTATATGAGCAACGTCGTCATCGGTATTGATCGAAAACTGCCCTGGTCGGACGAGACTCGTAGCAAGCTTTTCGGCGGGCTCTTCTTGCTTGGCGGGATACTTATTCAAATCTATGCGGCTCTACTCGATCTCTACAACTAATAGGTCTACCATTTCTTTCAAACAGAAGCGGCCTCACGGCTCGAGTTAATTCAGGTGTTAATAGCCGTGAATAATGTTTTCCAAATGGCCGCAACGGGACGTAACCGGAAGGACGAAGATAGATTATCGATCTGGAATACGAAGCGCGCCTGTCGTGCAAACTTAATGTGACGGTGCTGTGGCTGAAGCCGCCATGCTGGCACATCCTAAGTCAGGAGCGTCTCACGTTTAGCAGAAACCATCTGCGATTGAGCGTATATACTGCGTCCTTTTTTAGGTTCAAGGAAAGCCATGTCCAGCCCCACCGAGTTGCGTGCCTACGCGTTGCATTGCCTGCTGGAGAGCGACCCCGGCGCCAAAGTCGCGGCGGTCGCGGCCATGGCGGCGGCCTCGCACGCGGGGCAGTGCGGACTGGCGCCCGCCATCGCGATGCAGGCGCACGGCGCCATCCCCGGCCGTCCCGACAAACCGGAACTGGTGCCGCCGCTGTCGGTAGGTCGCCGCTCGATGGCCACGGTGGAAGGCCGCGCCATGCTGATCCACGCTTTGGCGCACATCGAATTCAACGCCGTCAACCTCGCGCTCGACGCGCTGTGGCGCTTCCCTGATCTGCCTATGGAGTACTACATCGACTGGCTGCGCGTGTCGGCAGAGGAGGCCACGCACTTCGCGATGCTGTCCGCCCACCTGCAAACGCTGGGCTACAGCTACGGCGACTTCCCGGCCCACGACAGCCTGTGGGAAATGGTCGGCAAGACCACCGAAGACGTGCTGGCCCGCATGGCGCTGGTGCCGCGCACGCTGGAGGCACGCGGCCTCGACGCGATCCCGCCGCTGCGCGCCAAGCTGGCCCAGGCCGGCGACCGCGAGGCGGCGGCGATCCTGGACATCATCCTGCGCGATGAGGTCGGCCACGTGGAGATCGGCAACCGCTGGTACAACTACCTGTGCCAGCAGCGCGGCCTGGAACCGCGCGCCACCTATGCCGAGCTGGCGGTGCGCTACAAGGCGCCAACGCCACGCGGCCCGTTCAACATCGAAGCCCGCCTGAAGGCCGGATTCAGCGAGGCGGAAGTGCGCGCCCTGCACGGCGAAACAATCTAGGCACAGCCGCCACCTGTGCTTTGTGGTTGTTGTGTGAACAAACGAACACTCTTGCGCCGGAAAACGTTTACCATGGAGATCGCCGATACCAGCCAGAGGATGCGATTCCATGAACGACTTCAGCGACATCAACCAGGCCAGGCGCGATCTGCTGATTGCAGGCGCCTTGTCCGCCACCGCCGCAGCGGTGCCGCCGCTGGCCTCCGCCCAGCAGGCCATGCCACCCAATCCAGACCCGATCATGGCCCGCTACGCGATCCAGATCAACGGCAAGACCGAGCACCTGAACCTGGACACCCGCACCACGCTGCTGGACGCCTTGCGCGAACATCTGCACCTCACCGGCACCAAGAAGGGCTGCGACCATGGCCAGTGCGGCGCCTGCACGGTGATCGTCGATGGCCGCCGCATCAATTCCTGCCTGACGCTGGCGGTGATGCATGAGGGCGCCAAAGTCACCACCATCGAAGGCCTGGGCAGCCAGGACAAGCTGCATCCCATGCAGGCCGCCTTCATTAAGCACGACGGCTACCAGTGCGGCTACTGCACGCCGGGGCAGATCTGTTCCGCCGTGTCGGTGCTCGATGAAATCAAGCAGGGCATACCCAGCCACGTCAGCGCCGACCTGAACGCGAAACCGCTGCTCAGCGCGGACGAGCTGCGCGAGCGCATGAGCGGCAATCTCTGCCGCTGCGGCGCCTATTCCAACATCATCGACGCCATCACCGAAGTCGCCGGGAGGCCAGCATGAAGGTCTTCAGCTATCAACGCGCGCATTCGCCCGCCGAGGCAGCCGCCGCAGCGCTGCGCGTGCCGGGCGCGAAGTTCATCGCCGGCGGCACCAATCTGCTCGATCTGATGAAGCTGGAGATCGAAACGCCGACCCACCTCATCGACGTCAACGGCCTCGGGCTGGACAAGATCGAAGCCACCGCGCAAGGCGGCCTGCGGATCGGCGCGCTGGTGCGCAACACCGACCTGGCCGCCGACCTGAGCGTGCGCCGCGATTACGCCGTGCTGTCACGGGCCCTGCTGGCCGGGGCATCGGCCCAGTTGCGCAACAAGGCCACCACGGCGGGCAACCTGTTGCAACGCACGCGCTGCCCGTACTTCTACGACACCAACCAGGCGTGCAACAAGCGCGTGGCGGGCAGCGGTTGCGCGGCCATCGGTGGCTACAGCCGCAACCATGCGGTGCTGGGCGTGAGCGATGCCTGCATCGCCACCCATCCCAGCGATATGGCGGTGGCCATGCATCTGCTGGACGCCAGTGTGGAAACGGTGCGCCCGGATGGCTCGTCCCGCACGATACCGATAGCCGACTTCCACAAGCTGCCCGGCAGCACGCCGCATATCGAGCACGCGCTGCAAGCCGGTGAGCTGATTACCGCCGTCACGCTGCCCAAGCCGACAGGCGGCACGCACATCTACCGCAAGGTGCGCGACCGTGCCTCATACGCGTTCGCGCTGATTTCGGTGGCTGCCATCGTGCAGGCGGACGGCAGCGGCAAGGTCGCGCTGGGCGGCGTCGCCCACAAGCCCTGGCGCATGCCGGCGGCCGATGCCAGCATGCCGCACGGCGGCAAGGCCGTGGCCGAACAGCTGCTGGCCGGCGCCAAGACCACGGCCGACAATGCATTCAAGCTCACCCTGGTCCAGCGCACGCTCGGCGCGGTGCTGGCGGAAGCGAAGAAAGGCTGATCCCATGAAATTCACCACGCCCGCCACCACCAATCCCATCGACCAGTTGAAGATCATCGGCAAGCCGGTCGACCGCATCGACGGCCCGCTCAAGACCACCGGCGCCGCAACCTATGCCTACGAACAGCACGCCGCCGCACCGAATGCCGCGTATGGCTATATCGTCGGCGCCGGCATCGCCAAGGGGCGCATTGCATCGATCTCGCTGGACAAGGCCGCGCGCGCGCCCGGTGTGATCGCCATCGTCACGGCCGACAGCGCCGGCAAGCTGGGCAAGGGGAGGATGAACACCGCCAAGTTGCTGGCCGGGCCAGAGATCCAGCACTACCATCAGGCCGTCGCGCTGGTGGTTGCCGAGACCTTCGAGCAAGCCCGCGCTGCCGCCCAGCTGGTGCAAATCAAATACACGCCGCAGAAGGGCTCCTATGACCTGGCTGCGGCCAAGGACCAGGCGGCCCAGCCCGAAGGCAAGAACAACAAGGACAGCATCACCGGCGATTTCGACGGCGCCTATGCCGGGGCGCCGGTGCGGCTCGATTCCAGCTACACCACGCCCGACCAGTCGCACGCGATGATGGAGCCGCACGCCACCATCGCCGCTTGGGACGCAAGCGGCAAGCTCACCGTCTGGACCGCGAACCAGATGATCGACTGGGGCAAGAGCGACCTTGCCAAGACGCTGGGCAATCCGAAGGAAAACGTGCGGCTGATTTCGCCCTACATCGGCGGCGGCTTCGGCGGCAAACTGTTCGTGCGGGCCGAGGCCTTGCTGGCCGCGCTGGGCGCGCAAGCGGCGAAGCGGCCGGTGAAGGTCGCCCTGCAACGGCCGCTGATGTTCAACAACACCACGCATCGGCCGGCGACGATACAGCGCATCCGCATCGGCGCCAGCCGCGAAGGCAAGATCGTCGCCATCGGCCACGAGAGCTGGTCCGGCGACCTGCCCGGCGGCGGCCCCGAAACCGCCGTCCAGCAAACCCGGCTGCTTTACGCGGCCCCGCACCGCATGACGAAGACGCGGCTGGCCGTGCTCGATCTGCCCGAGGGCAATGCGATGCGCGCGCCGGGCGAGGCGCCGGGCCTGATGGCGCTGGAAATCGCCATGGACGAAATGGCCGAGAAACTGAAAATGGATCCGGTCACGTTCCGCGTCATCAACGACACCAGCTCCGATCCCGAGAAGAAAGAGCGCAAGTTCTCGCAGCGTCGCCTGGTCGAATGCCTGCGCACGGGCGCCGACAAGTTCGGCTGGAGCCGGCGCAGCGCCCAGCCCGGCAAGCTGCGCGAAGGACGCTGGCTGATCGGCATGGGCGTGGCCGCCGCCTTCCGCAACAACCTGGCGATGAAGTCCGCCGCGCGCGTGCGATTGGACCGCAACGGCATCGTCACGGTGGAAACCGACATGACCGACATCGGCACCGGCAGCTACACCGTCATCGCCCAGACCGCCGCCGAGATGATGGGCGTGCCGCTGTCCAGGGTGGTGGTGAAGCTGGGCGATTCCTCGTTTCCGGTGTCGGCCGGTTCGGGCGGGCAGTGGGGCGCCAACAGTTCGACCGCCGGCGTGTACGCCGCCTGTGTCAAATTGCGCGAAGCGGCGGCGCAGAAGCTGGGCCTCGATCCCGTCGATGCCGCATTTGCCGAGGGCCGCGTCAGCGCGGGCGGGCGTTCCTTGCCGTTGGCCCAGGCTGCCGCCGACGGCGAACTGGTGGCAGAAGACATGATGGAATACGGCGACCTGGACAAGAAGTTCCAGCAATCGACCTTCGGCGCGCACTTTGTCGAAGTGGCCGTCGATGCCGCCACCGGCGAGACGCGCATACGGCGCATGCTGGCGGTGTGCGCGGCCGGCCGCATCCTCAATCCGAAGTCGGCGCGCAGCCAGGTGATAGGCGCGATGACCATGGGTGCGGGCGCGGCGTTGATGGAGGATCTGGTGGTGGACCAGCGCGGCGGATTCTTCGTCAACCACGACCTGGCCGGCTACGAAGTGCCGGTGCATGCCGACATCCCGCACCAGGACGTGATCTTTCTCGACGAGACCGATCCCATCTCCTCGCCGATGAAGGCCAAGGGCGTGGGCGAGCTGGGGATTTGCGGTGTCGGCGCCGCCATCGCCAACGCGGTCTACAACGCGACCGGCGTGCGCGTGCGCGACTACCCGATCACGTTGGACAAGCTGATCGAAAAACTGCCGGAGGCCGGCTAGAAGGTCTTGCCCAACCGTAGGCCGATGGTGCGCGGCCGGCTGATCGCGACGCGGCGCGTGTTGGGCAGGTCGGCCGAGATGGCCACGGGCAGGCCGGTCTGGCCTATCTTGTCCAGCAGGTTATCGACAAACAAGGTAGCGTTCCAGCTTGGATGCTTTCCGGCTGGTTGCCAGCCCAGCTTGAAATTCAGCTGCGAGAAACCCGCACGGCGATAGAAGGGGCTGCTGCGGTCGTACAGGGAATTGGCAGCGCCGGTGTAGGTGGCGTCCAGCCTGCCGAATGCCGCGTGGCGCTCGCCGATGTTCCAGCTGTATTCAGCCGCCGCGCTGCCGCTCCAGCGCGGCACGTCCAGCAGCGCATCGCCCTGTTTGGCGCCGGTTCCGGGCACGTCGTTGTTGAGCGTGGCGTTGACATAGCCCGCCGTGGCGCGCAGCGTCAGGCGCGGCGTGGCCTGGAAGACGGCCTCCAGCTCGCCACCCTTGCTGCGCGCCGAGCCGAAATTGGCCGTGATGTTGAAGCCGCATTGCAGCACGATCTGCTGCTGCACCTTGCTCCAGTCTATCGAGTAGACCGAGCCGTTGACGGTGAGCCGGCGGTTCAACCACTGCGTCTTGGCGCCGACTTCATAGTTCCACAAACTGTCAGGCGAGAAGGTTTGCAGGGCGCTGGCACTCAGGCCCAGCTTGGCGACTTCGCTGGCGCACAGCGCGGCGGGCGCCGGATTGTTGGGGCCACCGGGGCGATAGCCCTTGGACGCGGTCGCATACAGCATCGCATCCGGCGTCGTCTGCCAGGAAAGGTTGAGCTTGGGATTGTAGCCATGGTCGCGTGAACTGCCGGTGATGGCGGACGGCCCGCCGTTGAACAAGCCGTCGCCTTGCTGCGCGAAGCCCTGGCTGACGCGGAAGGCGCGCACGCCTAGCCGCGCTATCCACGCCGGCGCCAATTGATAGCTGCCCTCGGCGAACACGGCAGTCTCGCGCACCGTGGCCTGGCGCGCACCTTTGAAGAAGCTGCCGTAGTCCGTGCCGAACTTGTTGTTGTAGCCCGCCGGCACAGGAATCTCCGAAGCCAGCGGCGCATCGACGTGGTGGTAGTAGGCGCCGGCGATCATTTGCAGCGGCCCGCTGAAGTCGGACACCATCCGCACTTCCTGCGTGAACTCGCGGTTGACGTAGTCGCCATGCATGCCGCCGGGGTAGACCGAGCTTTGCGGCGTCGGCGAGAAGAAGTAATACAGCACCTTGGACGCATCCTCGTCGACCGACACGCGCCGGTTGTAGTAGGAGGTGGACGACACCAGCTCATAACGCGCGAAGTTCTTGCGTATCGTGAGGTTGGACAGCGTGGAATTCTGCACGCTGGGCTCGGCCACCAGCCGGGTCTGGATCAAGCGGTCCAGGCTGCCGGGCGGCACATCTATCTGGAACGGCGCGCCGAGCAGCATATGCTGGTAGTACAGCGACGCGTTCGCCACCAGGCCCGCGCCCAGGTTCAGGCGCAGCGCGAGCCGCGCACCCTTGGTCCGCTCGGTGTTGACGTTGTCCTGGCGCGCGCCGCCGGGCGCAATGGCCAGGATGTCGTTGAGAGCGACCGGGTAGCGGTCGATATAACCGTCCTGGTTGCGGTAGTAGACGCCCACGCGCAGCGCCGCCGCGCCATCGCCCAGCGGCACGTTGACGCTGGCATTGCCTTCCTTGTTCCAGCCGCCGCCTTCGGTGTGCGACAGCACGGCGCTGGCCTTGCCGCCTAACCGGCCCAGGTCCGGCTGCGTGCTGACATATTTGACGGTGCCGCCCATGGAGCTGGACCCGTACAGCGTGCCTTGGGGGCCGCGCAGCACCTCGACGCGGGCGATATCGAAAATCGCCGGATCGATCAGGCCTCGCAGCGACAGCAACGCCGCGTTGCTGGAGGCGGCGATGGGCGTGTCGTCCAGATAGTAGCCGACCGTGCCGGCAGTGCCTGCCACCGACGAAATGCCGCGAATGATGAGGATGTTCTGGCCCGGACCGGACGACACCACCGTCAATCCGGGCGTCTGCCGGGCGATGTCCGACACGCGTTCGACGCCCATGTGTTCGAGGTCCCGCTGGTCGAGCGCCGTTACGCTGAGCGGCACGCTTTGCAATGCCTCCGAGCGTTTTTGCGCCGTGACCACCACCTGTTCGATGGGGCCGTCCTGAACCTGCGCTTGCGCCGCGGCCGCGCCCAGCGCGCCGCAAGCGAGCGCCACGGTTGACGGTATGGTTCGTATCGAAGGTGGACGCATCGTGCTTCTCCTCGGATCGGACTACAGACAGCTAGGGTGGTGGTGTGCGTTTCTGCGGCATCGCCGCCAACAGGGCCTTGCGCGTTTCGGTCTGCAGGCGCAGCAACTGGCCGCTGTCCTGCAGTTGCCGGTAGCCTTGGTCGAAGCGGTCCAGCAGCTCGCGTGCGTTCGGCAGGTCGCGCCGCAACACGACATAGGTGGGCACCGCCGAAATCGGCTTGGACTGGTAAATGAGGCGCGCTTGCTCCGCCTCCGTCAGCGAGGTCTGCATCAGCATCTTGCCGGCTTCTTCCTCCATCGGGAACAGGTCGATGCGGCCCAGCAGCAGCTTGCGCATATTGTTCAAATCACCCGCGGCCTCCTGCACTTGCAGCTTGCGTTGCGCGTGCAATGCCGAGAACTCTTCCGAATAGTGGTCGCCCAGGGTGGTGCCGATCTGGTACTTGCCCAGTTCGGCCAGCGAATTCCAGTTCAGCTGCATGTCGCGGCGCTGGAAGAACACCATGCGGAAGGTGTAGATCGACGTGTCCGAATACAACAACTTGCGGTCGCGCTCAGGCGTGTGCGCCCAGCCGAAGCCGCCGTCGTACAAGCCCATCATCACGCCGGTGATGGCGCGGTTGCTGGACACGCGTTCGAATTTGACGGTGACGTTGCTGGCCTTGAACGCTTCGACCACCACGCGCGTCAGCAGACCGCCGTAGGGCAGGTCTAGGCCGATGAAGGGCGGGTAGTCGTGGATGGTGAGCGTGACGGAGAGCGGGGCGTCGGCGCGGGCGGTCGGCGCCGCCAACGCGAAGAACAACAGCGTAAGCAGATGCGCACGGCGCCGGGGAAGGGCCGGAGAACCGTAACCAATTGCACGACACGGAAGGCGCATATGCATAAGTTGATACGGGAAATGATCTTTCCTTCATCTTACGACCAACAGCCGGGCGCGAGCATATTTTTTGCACCGCATGTCCCTTCTCATAGCAGTGTTACTAAGAAATACACTTGCAAATCGAAATGAGAGTCATTATCATCCGTGGCGATTGGCTTATTGTCAATCTTGACCACTTCAAAACAGAAAGCTCCACCCGATGCCACAGCAGTCGAACCAGCAAGACCTGACACCATTAGCCCGCGCCATAGCCGGCGCCATCCTGCTGATGGGCGGGTATCACATGAACGCCGGCGCGAGCGAGGTGGAAGCTACGCTGGCCACGGTCGTCGTGCAAGGCCAGGCCGACGGCGTCGCCAAGCGCAGCAGCGTAGGCAGCAAGGGTGATACGTCCATCGTCGAAGTGCCGCAATCGATCTCGGTGCTGAACCGCGAACGCCTGGATGCACAAAAAGCGCCCGGCATCCCGCAAGCGCTGCGCTACACGGCAGGCATGCAGACCGAGAGCTTCGGCGTCGATCCACGCTTCGACCAGTACATGATACGCGGCTTCGAAACCGGCTCGAACGGCGTCTTCCGCGACGGCCTGAATCTGCCGACGCGTGGCTTCACCGCCTTCACGATGGAGCCATATGGCCTGGAAAGCCTGGAAGTGCTGCGCGGCCCAAGCTCGGTCATGTACGGCCAGGCCGAGGTGGGTGGCATGGTCAACGCCGTCAGCAAGCGCCCGACCACGGGCCGGCTGGGCGAAATCGAAGTGACTTACGGCAGCTACGACCGCAAGCAGGTGGCCGCCGATGTCGGCGGGCCGCTGGACGATCAGGGCGTGTGGCTGTACCGCCTGACCATACTGGCGCGCGAAGCCAAGAGCGCCATCGACTACACCAGGGACAACCGCCAGTACTTCGCGCCATCGCTGACCTGGCATCCCGATGCGGATACCACGCTGACGCTGCTGGCCTATCTGCAAAACGACAACGTGCCGCCCAACTTCTACCTGCCTTCGGTGGGCACGCAGAAGCCTGGCCCGTATGGCCAGATTCCCGCCAACCGCTTCGTCGGCGAGCCGGGGCTGGACCACTTCAAGACGGCACAGCGCAGCGTGGGCTATGTGTTCGAAAAACGCTTCTCGCCAGCGTGGAAGGTGCGCCAGAACCTGCGCTACGCGACGGAGAAGGTCGACTACCACAGCCTTTACATGACCGCGCTGCACGACGACCAGCGCACCATAGACCGTGCCAACTTCTCGGCGCAGCAAAAGGCACGCGTGTTCGCGGCCGACCAGAACGTCGAATGGAACAGCCGCTTCGGCAGCATCGACAACACCTTTGTCGCCGGTATCGACTACAGCCGCGCCGTGCAGGAAGGCCAGAACTACCTGGGCGATGCGCCGACGCTGGACGTGATCGCGCCGGTCTACGGCCAACCCGTGGGTGTGGCCGACAAGTACGAAGACAAGCGCAGCACGCTGACGCAAACCGGCGTCTATGCGCAAAACCAGATGAAGTTCGACGGCCAGTACCTGCTGACGGCAGGCCTGCGCCGCGACCGCAGCAACATCGACAACGACGACTACTTCAACGCTGCGAAGAACAGCCAGAAGGACAACGCCACCACCGGCCGCCTGGGCCTGACCTGGCTGGGCCCGAACGGCGTGTCGCCTTACCTGAGCTATGCAACCTCGTTCCGTCCGGTGATGGGCCAGACCTTCGAAGGCCGCAACTTCGTGCCGGAGAAGGGCAAGCAGGTGGAGCTGGGCGTGAAATGGGCGCCGCTGGACCGCCAGGCGCTGCTGACCGGCGCAGTGTTCGATCTGCGCAAGAGCAACGTGCTGACCGCCGATCCGGATCACCTGGGCGTCGGCGCCCAGATCCAGCGCGGCGAAGTGCGCGTGCGTGGCCTGGAGCTGGAAGCGGAAGCCAAGCTGGACAAGCAATGGAAAGTCAACGGCTCCTTCACCGGACTGGATGCGAAGATCATCCGCAACAACGACGGCAACGAAGGCAAGCGCCCGTCGCTGGTGCCGCGCGTGAACCTGGCCGGCTGGGTTGAACGCAGCTTCACCGAAGGCTGGCGCGCCGGCATGGGTGTGCGCCGCATCGGCGTAAGCTTCGGCGACGACGCCAACACCTTCGAGAATCCGGGCGTGACGCTGGCCGATGCGGCACTCGGCTATCGCTACCGCCACTGGGACTTCGCGCTCAATGTCAACAACCTGACCGACAAGGTCTACCTGGGTAACTGCTCGACCGACGGCAGCTGCAACTTCGCCGCCCGTCGCCAAGCCCAGGTCACAGCGCGCTACGTCTGGTGATGCGGCGCCTGGCCACATTGCTGCACCGCTGGGCGGGATTGCTGATCGCCGGCTTCCTGTTTATCAGCGGTGTCACCGGTGCGGTGATCTCCTGGGATCACGAGCTTGACGAACTGCTTAACCCGCACCTGACCAAGGCGCCAGGCGCCGGGCCGGCGCTGCCTGCGCTGCAACTGGCGCAGGCCGTGGAGGCGCGGCACCCGCAGATGCAGGTGCTATCCGTGCCGATGGCGGCTGAAGCGGGGCATTCGTTGGACTTCTACGTCGAGCCTCGCGTGAACCCGGCCACCGGCGAGCTGTATCCGGCGCCGTACAACCAGGTGTTCGTCGATCCGGCTACCGGCGCGGAGCTGGGCACGCGCAAGTGGGGCGCGGCGTGGCCGATCACACGCGAGACCTTCGTGTCCTTCCTCTACCAGCTGCACTACACGCTGCACATTCCGCAGATGTGGGGCATCGAGCAGTGGGGCCTGTGGCTGATGGGAGGCATTGCGATGATCTGGACGGTGGACAGCTTCGTCGGCTTCTACCTCACGTTGCCGGTGCGCCGGCGCGCCTCGGCGCTGGCCTTGGTGGCGGGTGGGCCGAAACCCAAGAGCTGGTGGAAACGCTGGCAGCCCGCATGGCTGATACGCTTCGGCGCGGGCAGCACCAAACTCAATTTCGACCTGCATCGCGCACTGAGTCTGTGGACCTGGCTGCTGTTGTTCATTATCGCTTTCACCGCGTTCTCGCTGAACCTTTATCGGGAGGTGTTTTTCCCGGTGATGTCGCTGGTGTCGAACGTGACGCCTTCGCCGTTCGATGTGCGCAGCCCCAACGCGCCGAACAAGCCGCTGGCGGCGGGGCTGTCGTTCGAGCAGGTGCTGGGAAAGGCCGCGCCGGAAGCTGCGCGGCGCGGTTGGCGTGAACCGGCCGGGAATATGTTTTATTCGCGGGAGTATGGCATCTACACGGTGGCATTCTTTCAGCCGCAGGACGAGCAGGGCGCGGGCGGCGTGGGCCACCGGCAGCTGTACTACGATGGCCGCAGCGGCGCGCTGCTCGGCGACCGCCAGCCGTGGAAGGGCACGGCGGCCGACATCTTCGTGCAGGCGCAGTTCCCGCTGCATTCGGGCCGCATTCTCGGCATGCCGGGGCGGGTGCTGATTTCGCTGATGGGCGTGATCGTGGCGACGCTGTCCGTGACGGGTGTGCTGGTGTGGTGGCGCAAGCGCAGCGCACGCATCATCGCCGCGGCCAAGCTTACGGCGCAGCAGCCCGGAAGTAGCGTCCGGGGGAGTCGCCGAAATGGCGCCTGAACATGACGATGAAGTTGCTGGTCGTGGCGTAGCCCAGCGCATCGGACACCGCGTTCACTGACTCGCCCCGGGCCAGCCGCTCCAGCGCTATCGACAGCAGCAACTGCTGCCGCCATTGCCCAAAGCTGCATCCGGTCTCGCTGCGGAACAGGCGGCTCATGCTGCGCGCGGACAGCCCGGCCCACGCCGCCCATTCCTCCAGGTTGCGCTCGTCCGCCGGCGCGGCCGCCAGCGCGGCGGTGATACGCAACAGGCGACGGTCTTGCGGCATCGGCAAGTGCAGGGCGGCTTGCGGCTGCTGCTGCAACTCATCCAGCAGTACTGCCATGATGCGTTCCTGCGGCGGCGTCAGCGCCTTCTGCCCGGCCCAGCTGACCGCCTGCCGCACCAGCGCGCGCATGATCTCGGTGACGCCGATGACGGTAGGATGGCGCGGCAGCTGCGCACTGGCGGCGGGCGTCAGCAGCAAGCTCCATCCGCTCATCGCGCCGGTGATGCTGACCTGATGCGGCTCGCCGGGCGGTATCCAGCCTGCGCGATGCGGCGGCAGCAGCCACGATCCGCTGGCGGTGCGCACGCGTACCAAGCCGCTTTCCACGCAAAACACCTGGCCTCGATGGTGGTGATGACTATCGTACTCCCGCGTACCGAGCTGGAATTCCTGGTCCTCGCGGGTATCGCCCCACAGCGCGATCAAGGCCGGTCCATCGCGCCATTCGCTCAAATTCCTGGGCATGGCTTAAATTCATTATTTATAGACCAAACAACGTTATCACTGCACGGCCTCCTTGTCCAATACTGGCGACTGTCAAAACAGGAAAGGACATATCACTCATGCAGAAAAATACGTTTCATGTTGCGATCATCGGCGGTGGGTTGGGCGGCTTGTGCCTGGCGCAAGGACTGAAGCAGCAAGGCATCCCATTCGATGTATTCGAGCGCGATCCGGCGCTGGACAGCCGCTCGCAAGGCTACCGCATCCGTATCAACGCTGACGGCCAGGCGGCGCTGCGGCATTGCCTGCCGCCGCAGCTGTTCGAATTGTTCAAGGCCACCTGCGCCGACGAGCTGCCAGGCGTCCATGCGCTCGATACGCAGTTGAACGATACCGGCCAGTGGCTCCAGGCATGGGATGACGACGAGGCCGCGGAGCTCAAGGTGCACCGCCAGACCCTGCGCGAAGTGCTGATGTGCGGCATCGCCGATCGCGTGCACTTCAACAAGGAGCTGCGCGAAGTACGGCAGCTGGACGATGACGTAGTAGCTTTCGATTTTGCGGACGGCAGCAGCTATCGCAGCAATCTGCTGATCGGCGCCGACGGCGGCAGCTCCCGCGTGGCGGCGCAATGCTTTCCGGAGGTGCTTGCCCGCGATACCGGCGCGGTATGCGTCTACGGCAAAGTGCCGCCCGATGGCGGCGGCGCTCAGATCGCGCCTGTGCTGTACGGCGGAACCTCGGTGATCTTCACGACGGGGCTGGCGGTGGTGATTGACGCGATGCGGTTCTCACCGGCGGCCGGCGCCGCGCAGCACGGCCTCACGCCAGCCAGCGACTATCTGTACTGGGCCATGATCGGAATGCGCGAGCGTCTCGGCCTGGCCGCCGGCGCGAGCCTGCCCGCCACTGATGCGCACATCCGCCAGTGCATCGCCGATGTCAGTGCGGATTGGGCGCCGGGCTTGCGCGCACTGTTCGCCGCGACGCCCGCCGGCATGAGCGCGATGCTGCCCGTGCGCCAGGCCCCGCCGCCGCAGGTCTGGTTGCAGGACAGGGTGACTTTGCTTGGCGACGCAGCGCATGTGATGAGCCCGGCCAGCGGGCTGGGTTGCAACACCGCGCTGCTGGATGCGGACTTGCTGGTACGCCAGCTATCGATGGCGGCCACCGGCGCGTGCACGCTGGACCATGCCATCGCCCGCTATGAGCAAGGCATGCGCGAACATGCGGGAGAGGCGCTGCGTTCGTCGGAGCGCAGCGGCGTGCAGCTCTACAGCGGCACAGCCAGCGTCCCAGGTGCTGGTTGAGTCCCTGCGCAAAGGCAAGTTTCTCGTGGCGGCGTCACTTTCATTTTATTATTAACCCGGAAAATTACTATCATTTATGGAGTTTAATAACTACAAATATAATAGGTTCGCGTTTAATCAATGACTTGGGTAATTTCCAAAAAAAGAGTTGACACATGAATTAAGTTTACCATATATTAATTCCCACCTTGAGATGCTAAATTATTAATCGGCCATGATAATAATTATCTATAGATGGGAATTGCATCCGAATAGTGAAAAACGCTTTCTAGATGCGTGGTCTGAAATGACTAAAATTGTTCATATCCGCCATGGAAGTTTCGGGTCGAGGCTGCACCGAGGCGAAGGAAATGAGTATTTCGCCTATGCGCAATGGCCCGACAAGCCAACTTTAGATAAATGGTTGAATTCCCTTAACGCACCAGACGAACAGACTTATATTGATGTCATGGAGGCGTGCGTTAAAATAAAATACAAAAAAGAAGAATATACGGTGTTAGGTGATTATTTATATAACCTAATAAGGTGATTATCCTTTTTTCAACCCGCGCATCGGATACGATGCGCTTCTTTAGGAGCATGCGATGACACAAGCAAACCTGGACGTTGCCCACAAAGCACTGCAAAACCTTAAGGCCAATCCGGCCGCACTGACCAGTTTCCATCAAGCGCTGTCCGGCTTGAGCCGCGATACCGGCATTGCCTTCGACGATCCGACCCTGACCTACGTGGCCAGCGCCTTGGTCAACCAGCGCAATATTCTGGCCCACAGCCATTTGCGCGATGAACCAGGCGTCACGAATGTTGCCGGCTTCTATGTCAAAGCGGCTATCAAATAATTTGTAAGGTCGAAAACGAGGCAGGGAAGCGCTGTACTTCTCTGCCGTTTGCTTGCATGTGTGCGGGAGATTTCCGTGGATACCTCATTCAAGGTCAATACGCTAACGATAGACGCGGCCGAAAGCCTGTTACTACTCGGTAGCAATTCGGGTCAATTGCTGTGCATGGATCCCGACGACATGACCATTATTGCTCAGGTACAGAGCAACGTCGGCGACATCTATGCGCTGGCGGCCCACCCCCGCAAGCCGCTGGTGGCGACGATGGGAATGGATAACTTTGCCTGCCTATGGAATGTGGAGTGTCCGCAAAGACCGGAACTGATCGACCGTTACAACCTCCGCCACGCTACCGCCTGGAACGACTTACAAACGATACACCGACACCGTGCCAGCCAGAGCCAGGCGCTGTGTTTCCATCCGACGCTGCCACGTCTGGCCACCAGGAATGCCAATTCAGCGGTGGTCGAGCTCGACTACTCCGACGGCAAGCTCAAGCTGATCCATTGCACTCGCATGCACGAGCTGGAGGACGTCACCACGGTGCGCTATATGCAGGATGACGGGGTGCGCTTGATTAGCGCGGCATTGGGCAGCGTTGTGCTTTCCGAGAACGGCATGGTGCTCAACAGCTGGCGCATGGCGGACAAGAACATCCATTGGTTTGAACCGCTGGGCAACGACGTCTATCTGGTCGCGACCGACGATCGCAGGGTACTGCGCTTCGACCTGGCACTAGGCGAGGTGACGGTGCGCGGCCCGGTCATCACGCGTGACGACCTTGAGCATGTGACGTTTAACAGCGTGTCGGGAAGGGCCTACATTGCCGGCTTCGACCGCAATGTGTACGAAATTGACACCGACACTTGCGACAGCAAGGGCGTGGTATGCCGACTGCCGTTTAAGATGCGCTGGATTAAGACGCTGCGCCGGGCGCCCGACATCGCCTTTGCCCAGTGTTTCGACGGCGGCGTCTACAAGATAGACCTGGCTGGCCAGCGTGTCAGCGCGGTGGCACGCAGTACACCGCCGGCTGTGTGGGCCGCCTGCCGGGTCGGCGAGCGGCTGTTGCTGAGCGGCGAGGGCGACGAATTGGTGGGGCTCGATTTCGCGCTGCCTGAAGACTCGCGCGTGCCAGTGTTTCAAACGCGCAGCAACACGCGCAAGTACGATGCGCAGACCTACACCAAACGCATGATCGCTGCGGCGGACGGCTCTGCATGGCTGGCCCAGACTTCTGGCAAGCTCATACGCTACAAGAATAACGAATGCCAGTGCCTGGTCGACCTGCAATGTCCGGTACGCGATATCGCGCTCGACCTCACGCAAACGCGCCTGCTGGCCTGTACGGAGCGCGGCGATTTTCATTCAATCGATGTCCGTAGCGGCGAAATCAAGGCGAGCTGGAGCTCTCCAGATGGCTTGCCTTTATGGGCCTTGGCTGTCAATCCCGAAAATGGCACGGTGGCGGTGGGGGAGGTAAATGGGCGACTTTATTTCCTCGATGCCAAGACTGCGGAGCAGCGGAAAATCGGCCCCTCATGTGGGCGCCTCAAACGCGCACAGTGGCAGGATGGTAATACGCTGCTGTACACCATGGCCGACGAGATACACCGTTATCAATACGCAAGCAATGAAAATGCCTTATTGGTCCAACCGTGCGGCAATACGGTGGAAGATTTCATCTGGAACGCCAGCTTCGGCTACCTGGTACTGATTACTTACGGCACCGACCTGGTGCTATGCGATTTATCGACTGGCGAAAAGTTGGAGGTTTGTGCGGATCAAATGGATTATTCCAAGGGTTTAATCTGGTTAAACGGCCAGCACGACGATAGCTACCCGCTGGATTTTATTACCTATGGCCGTACGGGAACCGCCCACCTGTTCAGGATACATAGTAATAAATGCGCGGCCCTGGGACCCATTATGCCGAAAGTTCTTTCTGAATATTATGAACTGGACGACATAAGCGCCCAGGATATAAAGCCATGCTTTAAATTGAATACGGTGGCGCGGAGTGATGAATGAACTTATGGAATGTGATACCTACCTAATCGACGGAGCGCAACGCGGCTGGCATTGGCCGAGTTTCACGCAGCCGGTCGGCAATGACATGAGCGAGCGCGAGTTGCTGGGATTGCCCCGCCACTTTACCTTGCAGCGTTTCGCGGAGTCCATGCCGGCATGCCACGCCGAGTTGCGTAGCTACGGCATCGAAGCCTTGCTCGACATGATTGAGGACCGCACGGTCGCAGTCGAGCGCCGTATCGTCGCCGGCAACATCCTCGGCACTCTGGGCGATCCGCGCATCCTCCTTGAACGTCCGGCGATGATCGACGTGAAAGGCGCCCGCGTTCAGATCGGCCTGCGCCCTGAGCGGGTCGGCGAGGTCCATGCCCGCTATCGCCAGCTCGGCCTGAAGGAAGACTGGATAGCCAAGGAGGCGCCGGCGCATCCGATCGACTTGTCCGACTACCGCATCGCCAAGTATCCGGTGACCAACGTCGAATACCGCCAATTTCTGCTTGAGACGGGCTATGCGGAGTTGCCGCTCGGCTGGGAGTTTGGCATCTATCCCTTGTCCAGGGCGAATCATCCGGTGCACACCGTCAGCCCTTCGGCGGCAGATGCCTATGCCGCCTGGCTGGCCGCCAAGACCGGCCGGCGTTTCCGGCTGCCGACCGAAGCGGAGTGGGAGTACGCGGCCGGCGGGCCGGCGGGGTTCGAATTTCCCTGGGGTGAAGAATTCATCTGCGATATGGCGAACACCGCGGAATTCGGCTTGATGAGCACAACGCCAGTGGGCGTGCTCCCGGAAGGAAATTCGCCGTTCGGACTGGCCGACATGGCGGGCAATGTCGAAGAGTATGTCGCCACCGACTACCTGCCTTACGCGCAAGGACGTTTCGTACAGGATCACCTGGCCGACCTGGAGCGCAGCTACCGGGTGGCGCGCGGAGGCAGCTTCGCGCGCTTCAGGGATCTGGCGCGGACGCGCCGACGGCACGGCTGGAACGCACTTTCGCGCGTTTATGTCATGGGATTCCGGCTTGCAGAGAGTCCCTGAAGCCGGACCGTTATCGGGCGCCGGCGACGGCGAAGTCACCGCCATGTTGATCTTCCACGGGAAAACCTATGAATACTATGACTGACAGACATCCGGCCATGATACGCAGCGAGACGCCTATCCTGCTGCGCAACCAACTTCCCGCGGTCTTCATTACCTTCTCGGGGCTGATCGACAACAAAGAGCATTTCGCCATCCGCCTCGGGCAGCCCGACACCTCCAAGGTGCTGGTGCGCGTCCATTCGGAATGCATTACGGGCGACCTGTTCGGCTCGGCACGCTGCGACTGCGGCGCACAGTTGACGGAAGCAATCGAACGCCTGGCGCGCGAAGGGGGATACCTGCTGTACCTGCGCCAGGAGGGCAGGGGAATCGGGCTGTACAAAAAGCTCGACGCCTATTTGTTGCAAGATCAGGGCCTGGATACCTTCGAAGCCAACCTGGCGCTGCGGCTGCCGGAAGACGCCCGCAGTTACCGTGCGGCGGCGGAAATGCTGCACGCCTTGAACCTGCGTTCGGTACGCCTGTTGACGAACAACCGCGACAAGACCCAGTCCCTGCTCGATGAGGGAGTCGATGTGTGCGAACAAGTGCCGACGGGCGTGCACAACACGCCGCAAAACCTGCGGTACTTGCAGGCGAAGGTGAGCAAGCATGGGCACACCCTGACACTGCCTTATCCCGATGCAAGTCAATTGACCGTGGAGTTAATATGAAACATCAAGGGCCCATCAGCGGTATTGCCTGCCATGGCAATTACATCGCCACCGCCGGCTATGACAATCAAGTCGTGCTTTGGAATGCCGAGAACAAGCTGCCCATCGCGCGCGGCTGCCACGACCACCTGGCCAACCAGGTCTGCTTCGCGCCGGACGGCAGCATACTGGCATCGGCCAGCAGCGACTATTCGGTGCGCATCTGGGATGTGCCGTCCATGCGCCTGCGCACGATGCTCAGCGGCCACGAGGACGACGTCGAAATGGTGGCCTTTGCACCCGACGGCCGGCGCCTGGCCACCTGCAGCCGCGACCGGCTGGTGCGGGTGTTTGACGTAGACGGCCGGCTGCTGGTCAGCATGCGCGGGCATACCAATGATGTGGTGTCGGTCGCCTGGAGCCGCGACGGCCGGCATGTGCTGTCGTCGAGCGATGACGGAACGGTGCGGCGCTGGGATGCGCAGTCCGGCGAGCAACTCGATTTGCTCGAATTCGACGGTGTGCAAACCGATGCCCTGGTCATCACCTCGCAGGGACTGATCGTCAGCGGCGACGACAACGGTCGTCTGATGGTGATCGACGGCGACAGGCGGTCGGTCGTCACGGCCCATGCGGCCGGAGTCAAGCGCATAGTGCTAAGCGAGCAGTTCGGACAGCTCGCGAGCATGAGTTATGACCGTAGCATGGTGATCTGGAACATCAATGAGGACTTGAGCTTGAGCGAGGTGTGCCGCACAACGTTTCCGGCGATAGTCTGGCCGCGTTCCGGCGTTTTCCTCGGCAACGGGCGCATCGCGACTGGAACCTTTGGTTCGAGCTACGCGATCTACGATATCGCCCATGACAGCTGGGAACTGGAGCATATCGAGCCCTATAACAGCTTCAACGCGGTAGCGTGGTTCGGCGGTGCCCTGTACAGCATTGGCGATGCGGGCATCCTGTTCAAGGACGGCACGGCCGTGTCGCATCTTGGCAGCTTGTGCAACTTCCTGACGGGAAGCGCCCGTCGTTTGCTGACCGGAGGCCAGCTCGGCAAGATTTTCGATGCGCTCACTGGTGAAGAACTGTACCAGCATCATTCGCCGATCAATGGCGGCACGCTGTGTTACAAAGACGGCCGCGAGCTCGCGGCATTCGCCACCTACACCGGAGAAGTTGTGGTTCTCGATCTTTCCGGCGACCAGGTCGAACATGTTGCCACGCGTCGGATTCACGACAACGCGATTAAAGGAATCGCGGCCGATGCGCATCAACTGTTTTCGGTTTCCGCCTCGGCGGAAGCGGTGTACACGGACCTGGCGGATTTTGCGGTGACGCGCAAAATGGCGGGGGCTCATCAGAAGATCGCCAACGGCTGCATCGCGATCAAGGATGGTTTCGCCAGTATCAGCCGGGATCTGCAATTGCGATTGTGGCGGAACGGGCAGGTATCCAGCATACCGACACCGCATCGCAACTCGATCAAGTGCGTCAGCAGCGACTCGGCCGGTGAGATCATCGCTTGCGGCAGCTACGGCGGTTCGATCCATTTGTACGATCTGCGGCGCGAGCGCTGGATCCAGGGGCTGCGGCCGACATCTGCCGGCATTTCATCGCTGACGTTTGTACCAGAGCGGCCGGCTTTTGTCGCGAGTTCCTATGACGGGCGGCTGTATTGGGTGCCGCTGGAGGCGAACAGGGCTTAACGTGGGCCAATTTTCGGTGCAGATCGACAGCCATAACGCGACTTCATGCCGCGCTATGGACTTAAGGAGGCCACTACTTGATTACGTCCACTTCAGCAGTGCTGGTCGACGTCGTATGACCCCGATTACGACATATGCGCGCGCGTATTGCGGCGGAGCGCCCCGACCAATATGCCCAAGCCCAACAAGAACATCGACGCCATGCCCGGCTCCGGTACCGGGCTGGTAACCTGCCGCGCGATGAAGGACAGGTTATCCGCGTAGCCGTCGTTGTCGTTCGAAGCGAGACGCTCCATCGACAGCCAGAACGACAGCTTGCTGGTGCCGGCAGGTATGATTCCCACGGACTCCCGGTAGAACAGGCCTGTCTGGTTGCCGCGATCTTGCGGGGTGACGGGACCGATCGCGGCGTTTCCTATCGCATTGTTCGCCGCATCGAGAAACTGCACATAGAACAGTGCGTTATCCCCCTGGTCGGTCCAGCCGCCCAGCCATCCGCTCAGGGAATAAGAACTGTTCTGGGCTGTCGGCACGCCGAAGTCCAGGGTCTGATAGCCCACCGCATACTGCCCGAGGCCGGCGAACATCTTCTTTCCCCGATTGGCCGGGCCGGGCTGGGAGGGAAGCACCCAGTTGTTGCCATAGTCCACCGACTGGACCATGTCGTAACCCGGGTAGCCGGTCCAGCCGCTCAGGCCTGCTTCGGCATCGCCGTTGACAATGAGGTTCTGGCCGTAGATGACGTCAGCCCTGCCACTACAGGCCACGGCGAACAAGGCCGCGGCAATGAGAAATCTGCACTTCATGAAAAGCTCCTTATAAAAATCAAATGACGCGGTATTGGTCAAGTTGCGCTGCCCCGCGCATCGCAGGGTCACTGATAGACGGCAAGCCGTTCTCCAGATGGCCGGCGAAGCGGCGCATCCAGCCCGGCAAGCCAGCCACGCGCAGGCTGTAGTCGTACCAGTTGGAACTCGACGCCAGCGGAAGCCGGACGGCGCTCCTTGAGCGTGCGACGACGCGCACTTCCAGCGGCTTGCTTGCGTAATACTTGTTGGCGGTGAGTACGAAGGTGCATGGCTGCGCGCCATTGTTGACCAGCTCAATGAGCAGCTCGCCGGCGCTGCGTTCGGCGCGCAGGTTCATTTCCGGCCATGCAGCGTTGCCGTCACCGCGCACGTCCCCAACGATGTGGCGATGAAAGCCGTTCGGTCCCAGCACCCAGAGATCGTAGGCAGACGCAGTGTTCCAGCTGCCTTTGAGCTGTTTGCCAGGTTCGACCGTATAGCGGCGCGGGACCTGCTCCAACGCCAGGCGGTCGTACACATGAAACACCGCCCCGGCTTCGCCCAGGTTGTCGAATCTGAGCTCCACCTGGCCGCCTCCGACCGGCACCTGCGCCTGCACCTGGAGTTCGTAGGGGAGGGCGCGTGCCGGACGCACGCCGGCAGCCTGGACGGGGGCCGTCAGCGTGGTCGGCGTTGCGGGTACCTTGGTGTTTGGCAGGCTCAGCGCCATCGAACGCCGCGCAGCCGTTTCCGGCAGCAGTTGCGTGAAGCCGTTGTCGTTCGGGTTGGCGAAGTCGAAACAGGACAACAGGTTGCCGCTCACCGCGCGGCGCCATGGGCTGATCAGCGGCTCGCGCACACCGAAACGCGCCTCGATGAAACGCACCACCGAGGTGTGGTCGAAGACCTGCGAATTCACCCAGCCGCCCTTGGTCCACGGCGAGATGACATACATCGGAACGCGCGGCCCGAGACCGTAGGGGCGATGGTGCGTACGCGCATCGGCGCCGTTGAGCACGTGATGGTACTCGCCGGTCGTGTCGACGGTCGACGCACCGGCGAGCTGCGACTGCGCCGGATTGCTGCCGTAAGTCGTGTACGCAGGGACCGCCGGCGGTGGCATGTGGTCGAAGAAGCCGTCATTCTCGTCGAAGTTGATGAGCAGGACCGTCTTGCTCCAGCTGTCAGGATTGGCGGTCAGCGCGTCCAGCACGCGCGCGATGTAGTCGGCGCCCGACGCGGGACTGGAGGGACCCGGGTGTTCGGAGCCTTCGGCGGTCGCGACGACCCAGCTGACCTGCGGCAGGCGGTTGGCAAGCACGTCGGCCTTGAGCAGGTCGATGTCGCGCGTCGTGGTGCCGCGATCGCGCAGGGATTGCGAATAGCCCGGCCGGCGATACCACGCGTTGCGGAAGGAGCGGAATCCCGCCAGCGAGTTGTCGGTGAAGTTGTCCGCCATGTTCTGGTAGACCTGCCAGCGGATGCCCGCCGCTTCGAGTCGCTCCGGATAGGTGGTCCACAAGTAGTCGGTGGACATGTCCGGATTGAAGTCGTCGCGGCTGTTGTCAGTCGAAGGGCCGCCGGCAGCCGCCAAGGGATCGTTGTGGCCGCTGAACAGAAACAGCCGGTTGGTGTTGGTACCGGTCTGGGTTGCGCAGTGGTAGTGGTCGCAGATGGTAAAGGCACGCGCGAGCGCGAACTGGAAGGGAATGTCGGCGTCGGCGTAATAGCCCATCGCGCGGTTCTGCTTGACTGTGCACCAGTCATTCATGCGTCCGTGGTCCCACGCCAGCTGGGCGTCGAGCCAGGCATGTGGCGTCCCGGCCACGCGCATGACTGGAAAGTCCTGCACTGTGTTGAGCCGGAACGGCGCGATGGCGCTGCCCTGGGGCCAGTTGGGCCGGCCAGGCACCGGCGCCCCTCCGACGGAGCGCTGCACGAAGACGGATTTGCGATTGAAGAGATTCTGCCGGTCCATCACTGGGATTGGAAAGGGATCACCGAAGCCCCTTACTCCTTCCATGGTGCCGAAGTAATGGTCGAAACTGCGGTTCTCCTGCGTCAGCACGACGATATGCTCAACATCCTGCAGGCTACGCGTGCGCTGGTTGGCGGGGAGGGCCAGCGCCTTTTGGATGGACGGTGGAAAGGTCGCAAGCACAGCGCTTGCGCCGGCCGATTTGCCCATTTTACGGAGGAAGTCACGTCGGCTCATGCACGCACCTGTGTGCGTGCGAGCGCGAATTTAAAGATATGCATTGAATTGATCCAGGTCGATTGTCAGGGAAACATGAAAACTGAAGTCATGCAGGCCATAACTTACGTAACAATGATGAAATGTTGATGACATGGCACGCAATTGATAGCATTTCACTTATTTCGGTAACAATCCTGGTCAGGCGCCTCCGGATGGGAACAGACGGATTTCAGTCAGAGCGCCGAGCAGTGGCTGGTGGAGGGTGTCACGGGCAATACCTGGCCGGCTGACTGCCGGGAAAGCCTTTAGGGAACAGGGTTCACTCTGAGATTGAGGCTAGAAATTGACCGCGAGCGGCAACGAAAATTCATACGAGATCAGTTTGAATGCTAATCGGACAGAAAAATGGGGGTATGATCAGGCAGTCATATCGACAATGCCACTCATCCGAGAGCGCCCCATGCAAGCACCACTTCAAGCAAAAAATGACTCCAATGCCGCCAAAGCGGACGTTGCCAGGACCGTCGCACAGAAGCGGGTTTTTGCGGACAACGGGCCAGAGGCGATGGCGCAACATCAACTGGCCGAGATGATAAATAACAGCCCGCGTGTGTTGCAGCAGCGGGCGCTAAGCGACGCCATTCACAACAGTACGCGGATGGTGGCGCAGCGTCATGAAATGAATGTGCTCTTTGGCGGGGCAGTTCGACCGCATAATGCAAACGGTGGGGTCTCGGTCAATGTCGACGCGGCGCTAGAGGCGGAGGCGGATGTAATGGGATCAAAGGCCTTGAGGAGCAATGCGGGGAATTCGATCGAAAATATTCAGTTAGCTGCCCATACTCATGCGGCGTTACCATCGTGTGCCGTCGCTCAGCTATATGCGCACGCAGCCTACGTTCCTAATTTAGCTGAGCTAGAGGTTCCGGGCGGTGGGGGCGCCGCATATAATGTTGCAACTTTCGCTCGGCCGGCAGGCTGGTACGAAGGAACACATGATGCGTTATTTGCGAGAGCTGTTGATGATGGAAGGACGGAAGAAAATCCTCGCTTAGCGATTACACTTGCTCAGTGCGAATCAGCAGGAAGTTGGCACAATGTGAATGATATGCAGATCGGCCATATCGAAAATTGGCAAACCTACCTAACTTTTGTCGGACCTCAAACTATTCGCGAAGCAACTGACGCATACAATGATTTGAACAACCTTCGACTTGAAGGCCCTACGGCGAATACATCCCACGATTTCGAAAATGGCAGGGAAAGTGAAGACGAGGATGATTCGTCGGACGATGATTTTATAGATAAGAGCGACGAAGGGAAAATGCATCCAGATGCAAGACGAGGGCTTGATGAATACAAAGCAAGTCAATCACAATATCACAGTCTCAAAGCAGGTCGGTAAGTAGCGTTCGGCCAGGGTGATAACCGATATTTGCGTAGTCGCCCTGGGCTAGCTGCGTTATGGAATTGAGCTCGTAGGCGAGAAGCGTATTTTACATAATATAAATTATGCGAAATTTGAGTTTAGGGGCTAAGGGCGCAGTCGACAGGAATTGGCGAGTCAGGACAGCGACGTATTCCTGTGGTTGGCCATCAGATGGAGCGTCAGGCATCGTCATGGCGCGGCCTTGAAAGCTAGCCTCTCATATCCAGTCAAAGCTTGGCGAGTAAGTTCCGCGAATTCTCGCATGTATGCGGTGGCATGCGCCGGCGCTAGACACTGGTCCGCGCCGCCCAGCTTATTGCGAAGGTCGAGCGAAATTTCCAGCTGCACACCGGCGTCCCGGGCTCTGTTACAAAGATTGCCGGGACTATTCCCCAGCAAATGTGCTGGTCCAGCATCGGTGGCGCCGAACTTCGCCAGCGCCGTCAGCACGAGAAGCCTCATAACGTGCCCAAGATTAATAGCAAACCCTTGGTTACTCTAAGGTCCATCCCAAATCACGCCCAGGCTGCTCTCGTGCCTCCAGTTCGGCGACGCGCTCACCCACCTTTTTCCGCATCAGGCTCATCTCGTACAACAGATCGGACGCCATAGTCCTTTGGAGCGAATCGATCGCCACTACTGCCGCTTTGAGGTATACAAGAACAGACCAGCCTTGATGCCACTGCAGTCGCAGAGTCCAAGTTTCAATAATGGCGCCGCGGTCAGGTGCTGCTTCAAAGAGCGCCAGAGCCACCTCGGTGAACGACGAAATACCATCCTTGACGGGGTCGAGTAATGGGACTGCGGCCGCTATGTAGCGAAAGCGTTCTGCATCACCGTCTTGGCACCATTGAATCAATACTTCCACCGGCACTACCGCCAGGGCTGGGACATCCTTCAGAATGTGGTTAGCGAGCAGCTGCAGCCCTGCCCTGTTCTCGTCTTCGGTTCCAGTGTAGAGTGCATTGAGAACACATTGGGGAGATGCCGACAGCAGGGCCTCCTTGTACAGCTGATTGTCCCATTCGCTTACTGCGCGTTCCATCAACGCGGCTCGCCACTGGCGAGTTAGCTCAAATACAAAGTCAGGGTCGTCAACCGTACGAAATAACACGAGCGCTATCTGTCCCAGCTGCCAGTCCAACTGCTGAACGCCCCAAGATGTGCACGCAGTTGACAGGATATTGCGACACAGGCTCAGAAAGGCCTTCGGGACTGCGCTTTCATGGGCCGGATAAAATGTGATGAGCCAATTGCTCGTCACATTAATCACTCCATGAAGACCTGCTCTCGTGCGTATAGGGGCTTCGAGCAGCGACAACAGCTGCGCACCGACATTGAGATCTTGTTCGAAGATATTGTGCAGATAGAAGATCTGTTCGTGGGGTATGGACTCCTTGTCAAAGGCTGTGAGAAGTCGAGACACACTGGAGGCGTCGTACCCCACTGCTGCCTGGAGCGCCAGCAAAATTGGTACTAGGTTGGAATCAGCCGCACACTCGTCAAGCAGCAGATTTGCCTGATCAAGATCCTGCTTGGCAACTGCTGTTACGAATCCCTCTAACGCTGAAGAGAGACGCTTACCAGCCGGTGCCGTCTTCCATGCAGATAATAATGACGTCCACGTCGTGGGATCATTTGCCAGCCCGGCGGCAATGTCTTGCACATAACGGCCACCTTCGATGAGGTGGGGGAGCGTTGCTGAGATTTTGGCAGGTTGACGAGCTAAGATTTGCCCCAGAGTGACTGCATGTTTCCGTTGCGCGTCCTGCCATTCTTGACTGAACTCTCTGGGGAGCGTTGTTTCGCCGCCTTGGAGTACAGCCCGAATATTGCCGGTGATGTCCTTCGGTGCCAATAGCTCTCGAAGTGACGAAAGCACGGCAGCCGTCTCGATCCTGCTATTTTGCGTGCTTTCTTCGAACAGATCATTGCAGGTGACCCAAGCCTCGTACCAGAACTTGCCACGTGCTGCTATTGCAATGGTCTCGCATACTTGTGGGAGGTGTGTCGGTGCGTATTTAGCTAAGTTCCATAGCTGAGTTACAAGCAGATTCCGTCCATCCGCCTCATCGATTGCTGACCGCGACATGAAAGTCCGATGGATTTCAAGTACTGCTTCAAACCAGTCATCGGTTTCGGCGGGCCCAAATGGTCGCGGTAATTCGTAATGGGGTGGTAGACCGATGTGCGAATAGGAATGGAATCGTATGCCCGTGAGCTTTGAGGCTTCCGAAAGCGCAGCCAAGGTCACCGCCCGATAACGTTCGTCTGGTTTTTTGGCCAAATGACGCAAGTAAGCCAGGCGGTCGCTTGGCGATGCACTTGTGCCTGATAGGTGCAAGGCAAAGAAGTAGCTGATCTGCTCAGTGAGCCTTTTATCGGGATGGTGTGCTGCCGTGAAGGTAAGCAGATCCATGCACCGATAGAATCGTGTGGGTTCGCTCGCCAAGCGGCAAATGACTTCACTGTACTGGGTCAGGAGAACAATGGAGCCCTTGTCCCGCCGTACGGTGAGCCGCTCTAGTGCCTGTAACATGTCGTCCTGGGCCAATGGCGCGATAGCTTTAAATTGCAGACTCATCCAGTAATCGAACCGGCGAACGTCACCAAGACGGCCCTCGGGGTGCAGCCATTTCTTTGCGATCTTGACTGCAGCTGAAGAATCAGCAAGATAAGACAACCTGCGGGCGAACGATAAAGTGACGTCTGGAGGTGCAGCATCGACAAGCTGTTCTTCAATGAGCTCGGTCGAGAAATACTCAAGTGCATATTTGGCCAGTCTGTTTGCCACTGCGTGAAGCGGAAAAACGTGAATGTTACCTCGGCGCTCAAGCATTTGCCGATGGCGAAGCTTGCTAACGTCTCGGTATAGCACTGTTGGCGCAATTTCGACTATCTTGGCCAGCCGTTTTAGATGAGAATCGCTTTGGCCAATTGTTTCGCCATCAAAGGAGTGCAGCAGCGCACACGCCTGGGCGGAAACCTCGAGTGCTTCGTTCGGTTCATTTGTCTGGTGCAGTAGTTTGAGAAACAGCTCCTTTTCGGACAGGGACGTCGCCAAGCCTTTGGTGCCGGCAGCGCTTGCGAGCGACAGTGCCACCTTGGCATTGCCCCCACTTAAGTGTGCGATACGGTCTACACTTTGGTCTGGGAGGCCGACAAAACTTAGGCGAAGTAGTATAGCGATTACTTTGCTCGACATAGCTTCGACGCGCACTAATTCCGTATTGAACGGCGCGTCCTCCTCCACGTCACAGTCGATCGTCAACAAGCTAAAATTGGAGTTGGCGCCTTGAGCTAGGCTAGCAAGAATTTGATGCTGGCCACTGTCGCAATTATCGACCACCATGACGCATAACTGCCTCGTCTCTATGAGGTGATTCGCCAACTTAATTGGCGAGACGTTCGGTTGAGTCCTTATGTCGGTGTAGAAGACCGGAACCTCAAAAGCCGTTTCGGCCTCGATCGTTGTATCAAATACCGCTTCTGCCAAACGTGTCTTACCCACACCGGACAACCCGAGCATTCGAAATATCTTGTTCGGCTGCTTCAGGCCCTGGCGCAGGTACACGATTGCATCAACCGCTGTGATGTAAACGTTCCCCGCTGTAGCAAGGTTGACGCATAGAGTCTCGTCGTCCTCGAAGTCCGGCCTCTCAGCAGCTGCAAGCGCAGACCACTCCACAAATCTGAACCAGCCATTGTCAGCACTGGCAAGGGAATTTGTGCCGCTCGTCTTGATGATCTTTTCTCTTTGTACGGCGCTATGCAACGCGGACTCTGCAACGCTGCTAAGCTTCGGCGGAGCAGAACGCTCTGGATTGCGCGCGAGCCAGGCTTTATGAGCCGGTTCATAAACCGTGAAAATGTCTCTGAATGGCGCGAACGTCGCCTTCTTTTCAGGACCGTGCCGGATAGTAAAATCGTCGCCTTCTATGGGTTGGCCGCCGGCCGAATATTTGCCTATATGGTTCGGGTCTTGAATAAGTTTGCCAACAACGTGGGAAATAGGCCTTCCAGCGAGCTCAGCCGCCTGGAATACCAGAAATACCATAAACCGATTCAGCGTTGACGTCGGTTGTTTTAGGCATTCAGGTTGCGAGGTGTTGAAGACGAGAGTGCCACGGTTTTTAACTTTGGGTAGCAACTCACGGACCAAGGAGATGCAAGCAGGCATGCCACTCAAACGTCTACGGTAGTTACGCATGAAATCAAATGGGCCGCCGATACTAGCAGCTTCTGCATCAATCGCGCGCAATTCGTCCTTAACTTCGTCCATGCCCGGTGCTCGCGTTACGGTCTTTATAAGTTCGGTATGATCGAAGTTTTGGAGAGCGGCAGCACACAGATCCACAAGTGCGCCGTCGCCAGAACCTGAAACCACATACCTCGTTTCCTGCACACGGGCTTTATGATTATCGGGAGTGCCTTTGTCTGACCAGTAGGATGCACTTTGGATGCCGGCGAGCGCGCTCTCTTCACCAAAGCCTATGGCCAAGATGACGACATCGGCCGTGAAAGGTTCAAGAACGGCGCTGCGTTTTTCTGTGTACTCCATCAGGTAGGACCCGCCGTGAATATTGAGAGTCTTGACGGTGGAGTTCGTCAGTAACTCTAGACGGCCCCTGTACAGTGCTTGAAGTACATCGAATTGGGCGCCGACGGTTTCTGCGACCTTAGCGGCCGAGTTTTCCGACCAGTTAAGGTAAGGTAGGCCGGCTTCCTTGTGGGCCGAGGAAATGGCGGGCCAGTCGTAAATGTGGGGGTGGAGATTTCGGCGTTCGCAGCGGCGCTGCAGGTGCAAAGTTTCCTGCTCTCGCTCGAACACCTTGATCTTGGCATCGGGCCTTAGCAAGGCCAAACCTGAAGCCACGGCCAGCCCGGCCGCGCCCGCACCAATTACTGCAATGATGGGATCCGGTTTTAGACGCTCTGGCTGTGCTAGAGCATGGGCGAGGTTATACCCCCTGGCTTGTTGCGAGAAAAAGGTGATGCGATCGTCAAAGATACCGAGCAAATACACACCGGGCCAGCCTGGTGCCTGCGCGCTCTCTATAATTTCTTGTTGGTCCATAGAAACTAATTATAGGCGAATCTTGCACCCTCCAGTAATTCTGGGTCCAGTAATTCTGGGCTCAGATATATGGGGGGGGCACGGCATCCAGCGACCACTGGTCTGGTGCGGGTTGACATGGGTGCGAAATTTGCTTTAGCGTCAGGATGATCAATTACACCGGGCATGAGCGCGTTGACGTATCTCGCCTCTTAACGGATGGTGACTCCAAGATGTATTGCGAAAAGCGGCGCATGCGTTGTATAGCAGGAGCGCATTAACTGTGCGCCGAGCGTGACCAACTTGGAATCAACAGAAGCTTTAGGCACGCGCCGAAAGCGATTCGTGTTGTTGGTCAGAAGTTGTCAAACGCACAAAGACAGGTCGCACAGCCAGGAGGCTTAAAATGAAAATACCTCACACCAGAAGCTAATCCCCAACCGATAGCAACGCCTCGCTTTACGCCTGTAAGCCCGGGGAGGTTGGTGATCCACACCTGATTGCCAGCCGCACCAGCGGTCGGCAACATCTTCCAACCGGCGTAGCCGTGCGCAGCCCAGGTTGCTGGTTTTGGGTGTTGGTAGGTGTTCCCGTGGCCGAACGAGAACACCAGTTTTGCATCTGCCATGGTCGGTGGCACCGGCTGTTGAATGCGTTTGCTGGGGAGGTACGCCGGAGGAACAGCTTTTTTAACGCACCGAATGATGCCGCCATGATGCGGAACGACGACGGCATCATATGCTCTTCTTAAAAAGAAAGTTGGCATGTCCGCATAATCGCAGTCACCTGTCAGCAGCCATTTTTCCGCGGACTCTTGCGGATGCTCCCAAACCGCGACGACAATGCCGGAGCCATTGTAGGTTGCCCCCAATCCTCGCTCGAGGATCAAACGCCGCCTGCCCTGGAGCAGGCCAGAAAACTGAACGCCCCGAGGCACTGTCACCACCGTGCGGCCCGCATTAACAAATCCCGTAAGCATCGCTGACACGTTAGCCCAGGTACTAGTTGCAGGCACGACCCAGTCGCAGAGTACTCCGGTTGCCGCTTGACCATGCCCGCGATCTTGCCCGCGATAGTGATCTTGATGGAAATGGGTCAGGATCACCAGTGGCTTTGAGGCAAGGCATAGGGCAGTACCAGGCGCCAATGTGCTTTGCTGGGTATTTGATGGCGCGCCAACGTCGACAAATATCGTGGGCTCCAATGCGAGGGAAGGTTGTCCAGTCGAGTGGGCCTTACAAAGCGCCACAGCGCTACCCTGCCCCACATCATAAATACCCAGCGCGTCGGCTGACCGATTTGCAATCAGCTGGTCAAACTGCGTTGCAGTTAGCTGTGGCAAATAGTTGAGTGAATGTATTGCCTTCGCGCCTGAACTTGCCTTTTTCGATAATTTGTGGAGGTGAGCGACTGCTTTGATCGAGGCCATAAAATCGTTGGCATAATAATCCACCGTGAGTGACGGCCATCCTCGGGGGGCTGGGCAATTTCTCGGAAGTCCGGCGCCGATCCTGCCATCAATCACAGCGGGTGCTTTTCTGCTCGGTAGGTCGACGTACATCAAATAGGGTTCCAGTGACAGGCGGGCCTCAAACCGGTCTACCTCTCCTTGCAGCTCCCATCTCATCGGCGCCTTTGCGAATGCTGCCAGACATGGCACGCACAGCGAAGAGATATCGTTTGCAGAAAACGGAAAAGCCACCTCCAGTGTGGCGATCTTGACGCTCTCATAGGGGTCGCGCGGCAGCTCCGCTTGCTGACTAGGCGTGAGCCAGCGTTCCCAAGCGCGGCGCATTTCATCGATATTGAACACATCGAACATCGGTTCCAGACCACCAAACAGATGGAACGCGTCAACCAGGCCGAAACGAATGACCAAACTCAGCTCGTCGCCTTCCACTTTCCCTGCCGCATCGCCCGCCGGCTCAGCCCCCCATGTGACATTTGTTTGCTGAGCAAAGGCCACCATCCAGCGCCCTTCGTTGTCCAGGTCAGCAATCGGGGTACGATCAAAGATGAAATAGGGGTTCAATGCACGCAGGTGTGAGAAGGGTCAGTTGAAAATCTAATGTCCATCTACCATCGACGAGAAGCGGATGCCTCAGAATATCATCTTACTAACGGGGAAAAATACGTGAAACCTCACAACTTATCGCGAGTACTTACTTTGGAAGATCGGAACATAAATAGGCGTGCGTCACGCACGTTCTGCCGGACTTTCCATTGCCGAGCCAACACCGCCTCGATTGTAAGCCCATCGTAACAGCGCGGCCGATTTGTTTGAGTGACAAATGTCGGATCTCCACCACCGCAGCTGAGCGATTGCGTAAAATACCTAACGTGTACCGAGGCCCAATGTTTAAGTAACTTCACTGTGGCTCAATAATTGCGTTCACCGTGATGTCACTCCCCGTTGGCTTAGCATTCAGGTGAAAAGTGCGCAAGCGCAGTCAGGACCAGCAAAGGCGTGTGGAATTTAATTCATACCCAGAATAGGCAGACGGTCGCAGATGTAGAGGATGCGACGGAAATTTCACTAGCATGGATTTAGGTTAGCGGACTATGGCCAAACCCGAGACCATCACCATGTCCATGCAAGAGCTGGATCGGCTCAAGACGATCCAAGCCGTCGTCGCCGGTCAGATCAGGCCAGCGCAGCGGCCGCTCGGCTGGACCTGACCAGACGTCAGATAAATCGACTCATCCAACGAACGCCAACGGCTACGCCACCGCGTTCATAAGGGATTATAACCAGCGTTTCGCGAAGCCGGCCCGCAACGACTTCGACGCGCACAGGCCGTTGCGTGAGGACGAAAATCCAGAGTTAATTTTCACCTGGCGCGAGGCGCGCAAAGTTTCCAAAACGCTGACGGTCCAGTACGACAAAACAATGTTTCTGCTGGGAGATACGCCTGAAATGCGCCGGCTGATCGGCCGCCACATCGAAATCTACGAGTACCCGGATGGCCGAATCGAGGTCCGGGCCGACGGCGCGGCGTTGCCGTTCGTTCCATACGACCGTTTGGCCGTGGTAGACCAAGGCGCCATCGTGGAGAACAAGCGGTTAGGCCATATCCTCCAGATTGCCCAACTGGTCCAAGAGCAACGCGAGAGCCGGCGTGGTCGGTCGGCGCCGGCCAGGACCAATCAAGGCCTGCCTCCCGTGGAAATCAAGGCGGAGCCAGGCAAAAAGCTGCAGCGGAAGCTAACTCTGGTTGACTTGGAGGACGCCATCAGGAAGGCACGTCATTAATCGACTCAGTGTGAGACATTTCTACTTAGTCAGCGGCGGGACATCTGAACTTAGCCTTAACACAATCAGAATCTCTCATTCGAGCAGAATCAAAATGTCTTGATGTGCTGGCTGAACTGGTTGGTCCTATCCAAGGTCAAATAATCTACATGAACGCCAAGCCTGCCGCCTTTTACAGCGACAAGGCACTTTTTTGTGGTCCGCTTTACGTAAAGGTGCATATATAGAACACAGCCAGGAGTCGGTTTCTCCATGAGAATCGAGTGAGCGCAGTGAATGCAACTTTACGTAAGAGCGCGACAAGTAATTTGTTCTGAAACAATTTGAGAGAATGTTCAGATTTTTTGCTGTCAGAATGACAGCGAAACTTAGTAGCTCCACAACTCTAACGAAAATGAAGTGAGGCTTACTGATGAATCCTACCTGCATTCGCCCGGCCTCTTCACTCGCATTCTCTTCACGTCCCCCGGCGCAGTCTTCCTGATTAGCTGTTACCGCTCTGCTCCGCAAGCGACCCGCGCGCCCGCCCTTGTGCGCGATATTGGCTGTACGTTTCGATATTCTGGCTGGAGGTTCTATCGTGAACACCAAGGATAAGTATTTGACGCTCGCCCGCGCTGCGCCTGGGATTCCCGCTCCCCAGGAAGCACACTGTCATCAGGAAGCGATGCTCGAAAGACTGTGGCCCCACCACACCAGTCGCCGGGGTTTCTTGATCGGCGCCGGAGCAAGCATCCCGCTGGTCGGGCCGCTGATGCGCTCAGCTGCGCAGTTCACCACCAGTGCGGACGCATCCAGTGTCTCCATCGACGTCGCTGGCATTCCTGCCTGGCGCATCGACACCCGCTGGTTTGACGGTAAACCTCGCCTGACGCACGCAAGCACTGAAAACACGCTGCGGGTCGAGTTGCGCAATGCCTATTTGCCCGGCACCAGCGTCCGTGCCGACTTCGTCATGTTCGCGCGCCGGCAGCTTGGGGACTGGATCGCTGAACTTCGTTTCCCAGGCATGGGCTTCAAAGCCGATGTCAATTTGCCGGCCTGGCTGCTGGGCGTTCGCCCTGCCTCCGGTCACATGAAGCTTGCTGCCTTCCGCTTGCGCGACCATCATGAGCTAGTGCTCCGCGACGTCGAGGGTGAGGTGACGCTGACCCCGAACTGGACGTTTCATATCGCGCATCCCCGTTCTGGCCAAATGGCGTTGTCCGACCAGACCGCACCGATTTCCGGCTTGCGGCTTGAATTGAACGCCAGTGCCAATACGGAAGCCGATGCTGCCCGTGCCTTGCGTGCATGGATCTCGATGGCCCCCGATAGCGGCCTGACCTATCCCGTCGGCCAGCACCGATTCAATCTCAGTCAGGGTGGTGCGGTGGCTTACGTCGATACGACCGCCGATAATGCGCATGCCTTGCTGGCCCCGGCATCATCGGAGGCCTCGCTGTCTTGGGGCGATCAGCAATCGATTGCGCTGCCGGCCGACGACGCGGTTATGCGGCTTTCGCTGACCCCGGATGCTGACGATCGGGCTGTTTTTGGACGCCTGCGTAGCGTCTGCTGGCACACTGGAACCTCGCTTGCGGTAAGGTTCTCAACGCCAGAACTGCCAGAACCGGTCTTGCTGGCCTCTTCCGGCCCCGCGCTGGTGGAGCTGGGACCGCCGATCACGGCCGCTGATTGCTTCACTGTTCCTCTGCCGGGTGTCGACGCGGCCATGTTCGTATTGCGCAGCAAGCCCGCCGCCATCTGCAACCGCGCCTGTAAGGCAGAATCGGTTGAAGCTTTTGTGCAGGAAGACATTGCCCTCGATAACTACGAACTGCGCCTGCGCCGCGCCAGCGACGCTTTCTTCTGCACATTGCGCTTCAAGGGATTCCGTTTGCATCGGCATCATGGCGATTGGCATCTTTATCCGGCGGCCGACGTCAAAACTTGTTTGCTTGAAGTGGACTTTGGCTCTCAGCATTTGCTGGAGGAGGCGGTCTACATTACAGACTGGTCGGGCCCGCAAGCGACCGCTGGCGACATGCCGGCGCCGCACGAAGCAGTGCTACTGGCTCTACTAAGCAATTTCAACACACATCCGCAATTGCCAACTGAACTGAGCTCTTTCGAATCCTACCGTGGCAAATCCATAATCGAGTTGCTCAAGACGTTGCAACTGGATGCCAACTATGAAGTCCTGCGCCGTCACCGAATGGTGGTCGGCCCGCCAGTTTTCAGTAAAAAAGTCCCGGCCGGTACCCGTTTTGAAGCGGCCTCCCCGACTCACCTGACTTTTGCAGTCGATTCGTCCGTTGCCCAATGCGGCTTGCCGTTGACGCTCGACACATTGTTTGCCTGGAGCGATGAATCATCTTCCCGCAATCAGCCTTCAGTGACTTGGAACCCCATCCTTCCTGCGCGCGCCATGGCTGCCGATGCGACCACCTTGCCTGGTGAGACGACTCCCGACTACCCGGTTGTTCGGCGACCACTAAGCGTAGCCAGTGAAATCACGCCAGCCATGAAGGGCTTCGAGCACGCTACCCACATCGAAGCTCCAGCGAGGCTGGTGGTGAGTCCGATTCCTCCCTATTCGAATGCGCAAGCCCATGAGATTGCGCCCTGGCAGTCGCCCGCCCATGGTCCTGTTGCCACCGATAGCAGCCGGGAGCAACGGGCCGAACTGTGGCATGCCAGATTACAGAATGCCAAAGTACGCGCCGTGTTTACGCCCGACGCCAAGCCTGCGGTAAAACCGCAGGACCCGCGTGAAATCAGTGTCGATATCTTCAGGCCGCCTGCGCCCTTCCCCAACAACGCCGATGAGCCGCCGTTCCGCGCCTCGCTGGATGGGAATGACCGGCATCAGATCCTGGCGTTAACCGGCTGCTACGACTACAAGGCCTTGTACCGTTTGCCCGATGTTCCGTGCCCCCCCGCGGGCAGCAACAACGGCAAGTACAAACCAGTGCCGATGAATGCCGAATTGCTGCTGGTATCGAGCCTGGGAGCCAGCATCCGCTACGAGGGTTCTTGGGCGCCGCCAGCCAGTAGGGACTCCAGCGGCGCTCTGAGCGTGCGCTACTATAGACATCTCAGCCAGCTCGGACGCGACCTGTTCGTCCAGGTAGAATATAAAGGCTTCCTGTTCCCGCTCGGTGTGCCGGCGATCCTGACCAAGCAGACTGAGCGCCGTTTCGTCCTGGAGCAGGGAAAGGTCATGATCGCGGGTCTGGTGCAGCGCTTTTACATTCGCGTTCCCAAATTCCGGCGCCAGTATCCGTCCGTTCACCAGCCGCTCGAAGGCAGGCTATGGGGACATACATCGATCGAGGTCGATGAGTTTGTTACTCCCGATCTAATCAAGCCGGAAGACAGCAACATGCTGGCCCCGGCGGAAGTGGCTGCGCGGCTGGCTTTCTGGCCGATGATACTGGTGAACGGCCGCCCGTCCGAGGTGCAGTTCACCTTCGGCGAAAGCGCCACGCAGACGCGCTACACGGCGCCGCTGGTATGGCTGGACAACGGCGTCGCGCACGACGAGGAGAAACTCGCCAAGGTCATCAGTTTCTGGCGCAAGGAATGCGTGCAGAGGCTGGCCTGGGACGTGGCCATGTGGTCGACGAGCGCGGCGTGGCAAGTGGATGGGGCCGGCAACCTGATACCGCCGCAGACACGCCACTTCGCATCCGTCTCATCGGCGCGTCTTCCCTATGTGATAGGACAAACCGGAAAGAATTCCTTCATTGAGACCTCGCGCATCCTGCTGGGCGTGGCTACGCCGGATGACTCCGGCTATGCAGACGCGAATGTATCTGCCGAGTCGGTTAAAATCGACGATGCGGTCATGGAGGCGCAGGATCAACCGCCGTTTTATCCCGTCCGGCGCCGCGCGCAAATCGCTTCGACACAGCTGTCGGCGTTGACCGGGAATGCCAATCAGCGCTACCTGATCGAATACGACAGCGTTTATGCGGCCGAAGGCTTTGCCGAGAATCGCAATCCCGGCCAGGTATTTGCGGTGTTTGCGGGGATGGGCGCCCGCATGAGCTTTGGTGAAAATACAGCCCGGGCCGGTGCGTTTGCCAGCCCGAGTGCGCTGATTACCCATATCAGTGCGCTGCGTGGGCCGGTCGGCGGATCGGCATCCGATATACAGCCGCTGACGCCCACCCAGCACCTGCAAGTTGCGGCCGCAAAAGTCCCCTCATCCGCGCACGCCAACGAACTCGATCCCAAAGCGTACTTTGCTGCTGCGCTGGGCGACGCCAAGCTGCTTGGCGTTGTGCGCCTGGTCGATATTCTGGAACTGGTGCTGGCGGCGACCGGAACGCAAGTGCCGACGATCTCGCGTCAGGAGCTGTTTGAGCTGCCGCTGGAATTGCTGCGCGAAGTGCTGCCACGCATAGACGCGACGCTGCGCGACAACGACAAGTGGTTTACCGACCCTGAGCATAACGACGTTCCGCGCGCCGCTGCGGCGCAGCTTGCTCCCGCATGGACCCGCCTACGCAGCGCGGTGGCCAGTGCCGTCAGGACGCTGGAACCCGCCACACCGTCCGAAGGCGCGGTGCTGGCGGCGGCCGTGGAGGTGTCGTCCGCTGCGGTCGCGCTCGGAGACGCGACTAGCGCACTGCTGCAGGACCCTACCAAATTGCTGCCCGACTACCTGGCCAGTCTGCTGCGGGACGCCCAGGCTTTGATAGACGTGCTACGCAAACTGAACCCGCCGGTAGAATTGCTGGATCGCATCCGGGGGCAACTGGAGCAGTTGCTGTTGCAACGCCTGCTGGAGGAGTTGGCGGGACTGCAGGCGGAGCTGATCGGACGCAAGGAGTTCGCCTTGCTATGCGATGCGATTACGCAGGTCCAGCAGATGGTGGCCGAAGTGACGCAAACCTTCACCTCTGCCAGCCAGCTGCTGGAGGCCTTGCAGCAAAGTTTGCTGACGCGTTTCGCGGCGGCGCTCCAACGCTTGTCCAGTCTGGCCTGGCTAATGGCTCAGGACGCTTGTCAGCAACTGGTCAGCCAGTTCGTCTGGCCCGTCGTCGAGCGCTTCAAGCAGTTAAAGCCGATTGACGAGGAAGTGCTGCTCAAGCCGGTCGATCACTTGCATCGCGCGATGGAAAATATTGAGCAGATCGGCCCTGCGCTGCCGCCGGCGACGCACGCAGCGTATATCGATATCACCGCCACCTCACGCGTGCATGTGGTTGCCGTTACCGAAGCCATTCATGCCCGCCTGAGCCACATCAAGGCAGTACAGGTACAGTTCAGGCAGATGGCCAGCTTCACCTGCACTCAACAGTCCAGCGAAGACGCGGCCAGGCTGTTGGCCGCGGCCGCCAATGAAGCGTTCGCCATAGTGCAATTGCCGGTCACTATCGCCATGCGATTGGCACAATTGCAGGACGACCTGGCTGCCGCGGCAACCCAGGTGCCCACGGCGGCGAAGAGCGATCTACATGCGGCGATCCACGAAACGCTTCGTCTGGCCGCCGATCTAATCCATACCTCGGATATCGATTACCTGGAAAAACAACTCGATGTGCTTGCCCAGCAATGGGAAGATAATGCCAGCGATGTCGCCGCTACGATCCAGCAAGCACGCCGGGCTGTGCTGACTGCGCAAAGCATGCTGTTCGATCCGGTGCAAGGCCTGCTGACTGTGGCGCCGCAATTCGAGGTGGATTTTTCCGGGCAGCTCGTCATTCAGCTGCAAAACCAGTTCCAGTCCTATTTCCGAGCCGCGGCCGCGCTGGACGCCGCCCGCGTGCTGATCGAGCAGAGCGTGCTGGCCATATCGCCGCAGGCGATGCAGCAAACATTGCTGCGCGCCCTGCGCAACCGCCTGCAACAGGTGCACAAGCTGGTGAAACAGACCACCCTGGCCAAGCTGGAAGCATTGCAGGCCGATGGCAAACAGCAGTTCTACAATGACTACGCAAGCTCCCTGACGTTGGGGATTAAACGCATCGTCGATTCGCCGGCCTACCCTTATCTAGCCGCGGAAGTCCGCCTGCAATTAACGGAAATAAATCAAGCGTTATCGGATAAAAAAGACTTGGAACCCCTGTTCCGTAAGCTGAGTCTAGCCTTCCAGACACTCGGCCGCGCATTGGCAAGCGGTAGTCCGGGGCGATTGGTCAATCTTCAGAAAATTATTGATGAAATCATCGCCGAGTTTGGCATTCCCAGCCGTATCAGGATCACTTACGACTGGGACACCGAAATATTTGCCTACCCCAAGGGCGAGGCCTGCATCTTTGAACCGGCTGGAAATCGCCGGCTGACCATCTCCTCCGTCATCGATGTCAGTTTGCGTGGCGGCGCGCCAGCGGTATCGATGCGGGCCACGCTGCCGGAATTTAAGCTGAACCTGTTCGGCAAAACAACGCCCAGCAATTTTTTAAGCATCACCTTCGACGGCCTGGTGGTCACCGCCAGCCCAGGGCGCGACCTCAGTTGCAAGACCGACGTCCTCAGCGTAATGCCTGGCAAGGCGCTGGGATTCGTGCAGCGACTGAGCGCGATTTTTGGCGGCCGTTCGGGGTTCTTCATGCTCCCCAGCGTGCACGGCATCAGGGTGGGCTATGAATACCACAAGGACTTTGACGTTCTTGGTGGCTTAATACTGCAGAATATTGGATTGTTGATCGCGGCAGAACTTCCTTTCGACAACTCGCCGGTGCGTTTCACCATGCAGTTGGCGGAAAAACTCAAGCCATTCCTGATATCGGCCGGCATTTATGGCGGTGGTGGCTTCCTGGCCTTGCACATGCGCGCCGATACGCTGGAATCCCTGGAGGCCTCCTTCGAATACGGCGCCATGGTGGCATTCTCTTACGGGCCGGCAAGCGGCCATGGCAAAGTAACGGCGGGCATTTATATCCGCATGGGGGGACGCGATCCGGTAATCGAAGGATTTTTCTGTGCAGAAGGTGAAGTTTCAATAGCCGGCATTATCAAGATGGGAGCCTCGCTGCGGGTCGTACTGTCGTACAAGAAGCAAACCGGCCAGATGTCCGGCTGGGCTGAATATACCTTCAGTTTTTCCATCGGCTTCTTCGACTTTGACTACCACGTTCGCGTTGACTACGCGAGAAATGGCGACAGCGGCGGCGCCAACGATAGCAGTGACCGTAGCGCCAATCTGAGCCGTGCCGGCGACAATCAGCTGCTGGTGCAAAGCTTCGCCAACAGCAATGGAAACAAAGTCGAGCGGCCTATATCCGGCGCCAACAATGCTGGCCGCCGCACCCCGGACGACCCTGGCCGGTTGCCCAGCTTGCTGGACTCCTGGAATTGGCACCGTTATTGGCTGGCTTACGCGCCGCTCGATACCGATCATCCGCTGGCCTGCCTGTCGGTGTGGAAGCTGCCCGCTGCCGACGCCGGCTGTGTGCCTGCAATGCTGCTCAACATGAATGCCCCCGCAACGGCGCAGTCGCTCAGTGGCATCTCCTGGTACTGCGTTCCGTGGGGTATGACTGAACATTGCGGCAAGCCACGTTTGCGCCTCGGCCTGCGCATCATGCCCACGCTGGAAACACCAAAATCGAGCGACGTCGGTAAGCAGGCACTGGAAGACTGGCCTGCCTTTGTTGGCGGGATCGAGGCGCTGACGATTGCGGTTGACGGCGTGCCTCAGACTATTCCGCTGGGGCAGCTCTATCTCCGCAAACTGGAGGAACTCGGGCTGACTCTGGCCGACATGTCAGCACTATGGCGCGCGCTGTTCCCGGACAGTCTGACGACGCGGCCGCTGCGCCCCAGCGGCCGTCAGGCCGCCGCCAGTCGCAATAAGAACCTGGTGATGCATAACAGCGCGACCTTGGCGGAATTGTCCGTCTTGCGTTGCGGCCAATTGCATGCTGGCGCGCTAGGCAGCTTCGCCAGTGACCATCTCAAAAAAAATAAGGGTGTGATTACCAGTGTAGGGCTGAGTGGCGCCAGTGCGAAAATCGCCTGTGCCATTGCGGCATTGTACGTTCCGCCTTATCACAATCGCGTACGCAATTTCCGGGGACAGCGCGACTTCGGCCCTATGGCCGATAAGGCACTCACATCCACCAGCGCTTTCGCGTTGCAGGGACTGCTGCATAGCGATCAGAAAAACAATGCCTTTGTTGGTGTCGCCAGCCTGGTGGCGGGAAAAACAGTCGAGATCGACACCCCCTACTCGGACACCGCTGTGGGACATCTGTTGAGGACTGCCAGCACCGGTACTGTGAATCTGAACAACGACGATCAGATTGATCCGATCGCGAAAGCGGCTATGTTGCGCAAATTTACTCATCAGAGTGAGGCGCCAGGCAGCAGCGCGCAAAGACCTGAAACATTCCACGACCGGCTGGCTGGTTTGAGCACCCATCCGGGTTTGATGAAAATGCTGGGCCTGTCTATCGATGCACTGATCGAAGCGGCGGAAAATTCCTCCCACGTACAAGTCGATCATTGGGGATTCAGCGGCTACGCTGTCCGTCCGGGCATCGTCATGCAAACCATGATGGAACGCGGCTATCCCGGCAAGGAACCGGCCGATGATTCCCATGCACAGGCTGGTTTCGTAAATCTGTCAGCCGCCAGTGGCAATCATTACCTGCTGACGCAACTGGATATCGACCGTACCCCAGAGCGCTTGCTGCAACTGGCGATAGCCTACCGCAATGCCATCACGTCGGGACGGCGCAGCAATGAAGTCGACAGCAATCTGCAGGGACAGGAAACGGTGGGATTGTCGCTGATTCAACGGCAACCACGCAGCAAGCCTGTGGTTCAGGTCGGCGATCAGGTGCATCAACTGTACTTGCATGACCTGATAGTCGGCTACCGTGCCGACGTCCAGTCGCTGCTGCCGAATCAGGACCGCCATGGGGCGCGCACATCGGCATGGAATTCGCTCATGGCTCGCAAGATACGTTCGGTAAAGTTGCGCGGACGCGATATTACGCATCTGTTTGCCGGTGTGGGGAATGATGAAGCCATCCTGTTTGAAAAGGTGCGCAGCCTGTCATTCAGTGATGGAACCGGTCCGTTGGCCCGCTTGAAAGACGGCGAGTATTTCCGTTGGAGCGGGTGGCCGCTGGGCGTTCCTCGTCCCGACAGCGAAGGCGCACCGCTGGAAACCCCGCCGCAAGAAGACAGTGTGCCTGCGGACAACGACGCCCACTCGCCGCTGCAGATTGAGTATGAGTCGCCAGGCGGCGCCATCCGCCAGCGCTTTGGCATGGGCTACCGGGTAGGTATGCGCCTGGCAATGATAGATGGCAATAGCATCTCCGTTGACGAAGCTGCCAGCGGCATGTATCAGGACGTCAAAAATAATGTTTCGCTGGGGGATGAAACTGGCGCGGATGACTTTGGCTATGCGCCATTATTGCGCTTCGAACTGCTGCCGCCGCCTAAGTGTCTGCTGAACGCGAAGCCGGACCGTGTCCGCTTCCCTCTGGAGTCCAACAGGCATCTCATCGTTGCTGATGGCAAAGGTATTCATGCCCGGCGAAAGACCGCGCGCACGCTGGTGCCTCCGCGTTGCGCCAATATTGAGCTTGCCATCCGTCACGGCATGTTTGACGGACCGGGCATCCAGGCCGCGCCGCCCGCTTCGGCATTTCCTGGCGTGCAACTGTCCAGTCAAGGCGAATTCCCTGTGTTCAGCCACGGCAGCGGCGAGCAGGCGAATGAAGATGCCTACTATCAAAAGTACAGTACTGTCGCTGAACCCCAGGTGCCCTATTACCCCGACCCTTGGGCCACCACACTGATCATCTGCATTTATCGCAAGGGGGATGACCGTCTGATGAAACGCTGCTTTTTTGAATACTACGACAAACAGCAGTACCGCTGGCCGAACTGCCGCGCGCTACAACTGGAATTGCATGCTGTGGAACGGGTTCAGGATCCCGTGTTTGAGTTTGACGTTGAGCAGACCGATGACCGCCTGATTATTCGCGCCCTGCCAGGTTGTCATCTGGTGATACGTACCTGGCACGAAATGAACCTGGAGATGCTGAACCAGTCGGCAGTCGTGGATCAGATGGTCACGGCAGTGGTTGATCAAACCGGCGCTGTGTTGCGCAATAATCTACAGTTGGCCGCCGGGGCGGCGCGTGTCGACAGCAGGCAGGCCGTTATCGATACCCTGTCTCAGTGGCGCCAGATACGCGACTTCGACAGCTGGACCGCACGTCCGGCAGATGAACCATCTCGGTTGCTGAACCTGGTGTCTGTGCCGATGTTGAATCCCTATGCTGAAATGGAGGCGATTCACGCGGTGACGCAGCCGCTCAGCCCCGCTGAACTCAGTTCAGCTGAATTGGCGGAAGCCAAACAACCGTTGCTGGGCCTGGCTCCAGTCAGTACCAGCTCGCTCGAAACGCCATTTGCGATCCAGCGCCGCCCCGGAGAAAGCAATGGCGAATTTGTCGGGCATGTGAGATTCCACCGGCCGAGCACGCGCAACATCGATGCGCTGGCCAGCTGGCATGAAAATGCCGGCCGCGCCGTACGCTCCCCCAGGACGGGACGCTTCGCCGTGGCAGCGCAGAAGCGGCAGGGCCAACTGTTCCAGCTCCGGGACCTGCCGCCGGTCATCATGAATGATTGCGGCGAAGCTGCAGACCGCCCGATGCAAAGCGAACTGGATGCACGCCAGATGTTGCAGAAGCTGGATTGCACCTTGCCCGCGAGCCCCGCCAAACCTGACAATCGCCGTCCGGTGACCAATGCCTATGACTTTGGCGACACCAGGGCGCGGGTGATCGATGTGACATTGCTGTCGCGCTCGCGCTTTTCTTCCGAGTTCGGCACTGTCAACGATGAGGTCCACACGCTGGCGTCGAAAGCCAAGCGCGTGGTCGTCAAGGGCACCGAGCGTCCGCTGGCGCCCAAGGTTGAATATGTCGTGCCCCTATATCAGTGGTGCGTGACTCAGGAGAGTTTCGGTCGCAAGAAAAAATCGCGCGATGCCGGCTGGTTCCGCCTTTGGCTGGGCTCCGAATGGTATTCCAGTGGCAATGGAGAATTGCTGGCGCTCGTATGCTGGCCACCTGGGCTGCTTGATCCCTCGCCACGCAAGTTGCTGCTGAGCCGCACGCGGCCGACTGACGAGGAATTTGGTAATCCCGATCCTTCCATTGAACTACTGGTTACCCGGTGGGGACTGGATCCACTCGCGCGGGAGACACCACAAAATTTCGGCAATCTGCCCTCTTCTTCGTTACGTAACCGTCTGCGAAATGCTGCGCAGATATTGAGCGAGGCTAGAACGGACGACAGTAGCGCCAGGCAGGACTATCATCACCTGCAAGACCTGTCCAGCTTTGAGCCAGTGCACAACCTGGATGCTGGTCCTGGCCTGGAGGCCAGAGAGGACGGGCGCAAGGTAGCCCTGGCGCTCTACCGGCCTGTCTGCGATGCCGTTAGCGGTCGGTGGTACGTGGATATCCAGATCGATCCGCTATATGCGTACTGCCCGTTTGTCCGACTGGCGCTGGCGCGCTATCAGCCGCATGCGCTGCCTCATCTGCGGTTGTCCGAGATTATCAACACGCAGTTCGTACAGCTATTGCCTGGCCGCGTGACAACCATCATTCCCGGCGCCGAAGACAAGCATGGGGTCAAAAAATTCACCATTGTCTTGTCAGGAACCAGCTTGGGAGCAATTCGGAAAGACCGGGCGCAGGGTTCCGCAATTTATGTGCGGCTCGAACATCAAAGCCTTCGCGAACAATACTGGTACGCACCAGGAAAGGATGCGAACCTCTCTCCTGATCCTTGGACGGGCCAGGCAATGACATTTGACCCGGGCAGCAGCCAATGGCGGCAAGACCTGACTGTGCCCACCCACCCGGGGCACAACTATTCCGTTGTCATTGAAGAGTTCGAGTGTCTACAGGATCAGAGTAACGGCGCGAGCATCGCCAAACGGTTGGTGTATTTCGATCGCATCATGTTGTTCCCTTAAATCGCAACACTGATACAAAAGAAGGAATGGAGTTGATCGCACCGCCACCACCACCTTGTGCCGGGGCGGTATTGACCTGCCAAAGAATCAAGGGATGTTTGCAGTCTTTCAGTTGGATGAGAGTGTCTACTGGGGCGGGCATGTTTTGATTATCGATACCGACACCGGCAAATATTACGGGACAGCTAGCTATCCAAAATGGAAGCAGTATTGCTACAAGTGGTAGTTCGTGAGTACCCGGTTAGCAAGCCATTAAATTAAGCCACGACAGGAGGTTTCCATGACACCGAACAAACTATTCCAGGCAGCAGGGGGGCTACTTGCAATTTGTAGTCTCAACGTATACGCAGCTACTATTCCGTGCGCAGCAGATCAGACCAAGATCGCCACAGCTGCATTGGCCAACGCCAAAGTCATGCTCGACAGCATCAACGGTGCGATCAAGAATGAGGACCCGATCGCTATTGACGCATTAACAAAATGGATGGGGGTTGCGAGCTCCACTCAAAAGCGTGACGTCTTGGGTCGGCTGGAAACTATGCGGAACTATCTGAATCAAACGACGTTTATTTGCGACAACATGTCACATGCAAACCCGAAGAAAAATATCTTCGCCAGCGTTCTTCCGGGAAATAGCTATCAGATTAAGCTGGGCGTACTCTTCTTCCAGACTGCAGAATACGGACTGGACTCCCAGCCTGGTGTCATTGTTCATGAGTTCTCACACTTCTTGCTGGCGGGTGGCGGAACAGTCGATACAGATGCGAACGGCAATGAGATATATGGTCCGCAAAAGGTACAAGCTTTAGCCAAGACTAATCCGGCAGCAGCGCAAAAACTCGCTGATGCGTACGAATATGTTGTGGAGTCATTCTATTTTAAATTGTAGTTGCGATGCCGTACGTCTAACAAAAAGGCCTGCTATCGGCGGTCCGCACCTCCTGCGTCGATACTGCGAACAAAAGAAGCGTTAATGAGCGCTTCACGGGCGACCTTAAACACCGCCTACTGCTCGCCAATTCGATTCATGATGCGATCAAAGATGGATTGCCGCTCCAGAGCGTCGTCGAGCTTGTTCAGCGACGCCACGACATTGCCCGCCTCGGCGTTCAGCTCCAGGGCCGCTTCGTCAAATGCCGCCCAGATCGGCCGCAGCTTTGCGACCAGTTTCTTGCCGGCGGCGGTGAGCATGATCTTCTTCTTGCGAGCGTCCTCGGGATCGGACTGCGACGTCACGATCCCGGATTTTTCCAACGATTGCCGCGTCTGGCTCACGGAGACGTGTGTGATCTTCAGCGTCGTCGCCAATTCCCCCACGGTGGCGGAATCCTTGATGGCCAGTTGATTGAGCACGCCAAACCAGCGCTGCTCGAATGAGATGCCCAGGGCGGCGTAGACCCTCGCCGAATCGCCATCGAGGCTTTCCGACAGACGCCTCAGCCTGGCGCCTATGGCCGCCCCACCGGCAACGCGCGAATAATCTTGCTTGGTCATGGTATTTCGAATTCTCTGATTGACATTTATGTAGGCACCTACGCATACTAGCACATCTACCAGAGAGAAAGCGACATCATGCCAGCCCACGCCACCGCTCCTGCACTCGCGATTTCCCGGCGCACGTTTCTTGGCGCAGGACTGTCGGCGCTCCTGCTGCCTGGCGTGGCAATGGCGGACGGTCTCGCGCCGCCCTCCCCGGACCTGGAAGCGTTTATCCTCAACGAAATGCGCACGGCGAACATTCCGGGTCTGGCCGCCGGTTACGCCCGCGATGGTGCCGTGCGCTTTGCCAGAGGTTACGGCATGGCCGATATCGCCCAAGGCAAGGCGGTGACAGCCAATACGATGTTTCACATAGCGTCCATCACAAAGACAGTCACCGCGACCATGATCATGCGGTTGGCTGAGCGAGGCAAGCTGGCGTTGGATGAACCCATCTCGCGCCATCTGGACTTCCCGCTTGTGCATCCGCGATTTCGCGATGCGGCCATTACCTTCCGACAGCTGCTGACGCACACATCGAGCATTTCCGACACGCGCTACTACGAGATCGACTTCCGCCAGCAAGGGCGCGATGCCGACCTCGCCCTCCCCGACTTCCTCAGGCAATATCTCACGCCCGCAGGCGTCAATTATTCTGCCGCGACATGCTTCTCCACCGCGCGCCCAGGGTCGAACTGGAGTTACTGCAACGTCGGTTACGCCTTGCTGGGCTATCTCGCGGGCCGCATCGGCGGGTTGGACATGCGCGACCAAACGCGCAGGGATATTTTCACTCCGCTCGCCATGGATCATACGAGTTGGACTATCAAGGACACTCCTCGATTACACAGCGCCGTGCCGTATGAGCTTGTAGACGGAGCACTGACGGCCGTGCAAGCGGTCGGCTTCCCGGATTGGCCGGTCGGCATGTTGCGTTCATCGATAGGCGATTTCATGAAATTCGTCGCCGCCTCGGCGAACGGCGGCACATCCGGCGGCGTCGAGTTGCTGGGTGCGGCCGCGATGGCGCAGATGCTGCATATGCAAACGCCGGCCGGGCTGCCTGCGTGGCTCAGTGGCCAGGGCCTGGGTTGGATGGAGTCGCCGTTGGCCGGGCAAGCGCGGCCCAACCATTGGGGCGGCGATCCGGGTGTGTTTACCGCCGTCTATCTGGCGCCGGCCACGCGCAGCGGCGTGGCGATATTCACCAACTGTGGTGCATCGGCTGAAAACAAAACCGCCGTCAAGAATATCGCCCATCGTCTTTTTCAGACAGCTATCTAAGCACCCGCGACATTGGCGCGCGCCTTGTGCAGCTTTTTGTAGCTGTCGATCAGGCGTTCGTGACGGTCCAGCCCTTCCAGCTTCATGCTGGTCGGCGTCAGGCCGTAGAAACGTACGCTGCCGTCCACCGAGCCGATGACCGCGTCCATCCGGGCGTCGCCGAACATGCGGCGGAAGTTGACCTCGTACTCGTCCAGTTCCATGTCGTCATCCAGCTCCACTTCCAGCACCGCATTCAAGGCCTGGTAGAACAAGCCGCGCTCGACCGAGTTGTCGTTGTATTGCAAGAAGGCTTCGACCAGCTCCTGCGCCTCTTCAAACTGCTGCAAGGCCAGTTGGATCAACAGCTTCAGCTCCAGCACCGTCAGCTGGCCCCAGACCGTATTTTCGTCGAACTCGATGCCGATCAAGGTGGCGATGTCGCCGTACTCGTCCAGCTCACTGTTCTCCAGACGGTCAAGCAGCGCTTCCAGTTGCTTGTCATTCAGGCGATGCAAGTTCAGGATATCGGCGCGGAACGACAGCGCTTTGTTGGTGTTATCCCAGATCAGGTCCTCTACCGGATACACTTCCGAATAGCCCGGCACCAGGATGCGGCAGGCGGCGGCGCCCAGATGCTCATACACCGCCATGTACGACTCTTTGCCCATGGCTTCCAGAATGCCGAACAGGGTCGCGGCTTCCTCGGCGTTGGAGTTCTCGCCCTGGCCGGAGAAATCCCACTCGACGAAATCGTAATCAGCCTTGGCGCTGAAGAAGCGCCACGATACGACGCCGCTGGAATCGATGAAGTGTTCGACGAAGTTGTTCGGCTCGGTGACGGCGTTGCTGACAAAGGTAGGACGCGGCAAATCGTTCAGGCCCTCGAAGCTACGGCCTTGCAGCAATTCGGTCAGGCTGCGCTCCAGCGCGACTTCGAAGCTCGGATGCGCGCCGAACGAGGCGAACACGCCGCCGGTACGCGGGTTCATCAGGGTGACGCACATCAGCGGGTACTGCCCGCCCAGCGATGCATCCTTCACCAGCACCGGGAAGCCCTGCTCTTCCAGGCCCTTGATGCCGGCCACGATGCCCGGGTACTTCGCCAGCACTTCTTGCGGCACGTCCGGCAAGGCGATTTCGCCTTCGATGATTTCGCGCTTGACCGCACGTTCGAAAATCTCCGACAGGCACTGCACCTGCGCTTCGACCAGCGTGTTACCGGCACTCATGCCGTTGCTGACGTAGAGGTTTTCAACCAGGTTGGACGGGAAATACACGACCTCGCCATCCGATTGCCGCACGAACGGCAGCGAGCAGATGCCGCGCTCCACGTTGCCGGAGTTGGTGTCGTACAGATGCGAGCCGCGCAGCTCGCCATCCGGGTTGTAGATTTCGAGGCAGTACTCGTCGAGTATTTCAGTCGGCAACGCATCCTTGCGGCCAGGCTTGAACCAGCGCTCGTTCGGGTAGTGGACAAATTCGGCGTTGGCGAGGTCTTCGCCCCAGAAGGCGCCGGCGTAGAAATGGTTGTTGTTCAGACGCTCGATATACTCACCCAGCGCCGACGCCAGCGCGCTTTCCTTGGTCGAACCCTTGCCGTTGGTGAAGCACATCGGCGAGTGCGCGTCGCGGATGTGCAGCGACCATACGTTGGGGACGATATTGCGCCATGACGCGATTTCAATCTTGATGCCTAAACCTGCCAACAAGCCCGACATGTTGGCGATGGTTTGTTCCAGCGGCAGATCCTTGCCCGGGATATAGGTACGCGCCGCCGAATCAGGATTCAGCACCAGCAAGCCCTGGGCGTCCGCATCCAGGTTCTCCACCTCTTCGATGACGAAATCGGGGCCCTCTTGCACCACCTTTTTCACCGTGCAGCGGTCGATGGAACGCAGTATGCCCTGGCGGTCCTTGTCGGAGATATCCGCCGGCAGTTCAACCTGGATCTTGAAAATCTGCTTGTAGCGGTTTTCCGGGTCAACGATATTATTCTGCGACAGGCGGATATTTTCGGTTGGAATATTGCGGGTATTGCAATACAACTTCACGAAATACGCTGCGCACAAGGCCGATGAGGCCAGGAAGTAGTCGAACGGACCAGGCGCCGAGCCATCGCCCTTGTAGCGGATAGGCTGGTCGGCAACCACCGTGAAGTCATCGAACTTGGCTTCCAGACGTAGCTTGTCGAGAAAGTTGACCTTAATTTCCATGAAAGAATCCCAAATAGCGCTCAAAATTGATGTAGCCGCTATTATCCGTTCTTTTAGCCGCACAGCATAGGCTGAACACGGCCGTCAGTTCTTGTCCTTGTCGCCCAGGTATTTTTGATAGATCGCGTTGAACTTGCCGTTCTCCTTCAACTGCTTCAGGCCGGCGTTGAAATCATCGCGGATCTTGGGGTCCCGAAACACCGGGCGATAGTCCATGGGGTTGAACTTGACGAAGCTCTGCTCGACGATGGGCTTGGGCTGGAAAGCCTTGTTGAGCTTGAGCTGCAAGGTGAAGTACTTGAAGATGTTCCTGTCGCTGAGCACCACATCGTAGCGCCCGATATTCAGCGTCAGCACCTGCAGCTCCTGATTGTTCTGCTCAAAATAGTGGCCCTGCCGTTTGACTTCGTCCAGCCATTCGGGATAGCGCTTGGCCGCACCGACGAACGAGATGATCTTCAGTCCCCGCAAATCCTCGGGCTTCTTGATGACCAGGTTGCGCTCCTTGAGACTGATGAACACATTATCGTAAAACACGGCCGGGTCGCCGTAGTGGCCGCCCCAGCTCGTCATATCCTCGCCGAGGTCGGTCATGGCGGCATCCACTTCCCCCGCCTTGAACTCGACCGGAATGCGGGCGAACGAATAGTAGCGCGGCTTCAGTGTGTGTCCGCGATAGGCCAACGCAGCGCGCATCACTTCCAGTTCGATGCCGGAGTCGGTCTCAGGAAAACAGAACGGCGGAATCTTTTCGCCGAACGCCATGATTACCGCATCCGCGCTGGCCCAACTGCTCCAGGCGCATGACAGCACCAGCACAGTCCGGACCATGCGTACCGCAAGATGTTTGCTGCTCATCGTAAGCCCCGCTACTTAAAATTGATGACGTATGCCGGCGGCTATCACCCGCCGCGTCCCGCCCGGCAGCGCCGCCTGGTAGCTGGCGTTGGCGTCATTGGCCAGCCGCGAGCCGATCAGGTACAGATTGGTTCGCTTGGACAAGGTATGGTAATAGGCCAAGGCCAGTTGCGTGGCGTCGGCATCGGCATTGAATTTGTCCTTCTTGTGGACGTAGTCGGCTGCGACGGTATCCAGTCCCAACGGCACGCTGATGCCGAACAAAGAGTCCGCGGTATCGAGCGTGGTGTCGTTGCGGGTGCGGGCGAGCACCAGCCAGCCGCGCACCGGGCCGAAATTGTAATTGCCGCCGACCAGATAGCTGCGGGCTGGATTGCCGCCGAAGGCGTCGTAGCTGCTGTGATACGCCACCTGAACATTCAACGGCCCGCGCGCGTAGCCGAGGTCCATGCTCAACTGCCGGTTGGCGCGCGCGTTGCCGGCCACCTCGCCGGCGCCATAGGCCACGTCGCCATAGACACCCCGCGAGGTCGGCGGCAAGGAATATTTGACCGTGTTATTCATGCGCACGCCGGTGTCGTAAAACACACGGGTGGATTCCCCCGGCCCCTTGGCGTCGAATGGATCGTTGGTCGCTATCGCGCCGAAGTACGGCGTAAAGATACGGCCGACCGTGACGCTGCCCAAAGGGCTGGACAAGCTGACCCAGGCCTGGCTGCCGAACAGCGTCCCGGCGAACGAAGGCACGCCTCTGTCCGCCTCGATCTGCGATTCGAGCACGAATCGAGCAACCAGGCCGTCGCCCAGGTTTTCGCTTCCCTTGATGCCAAAGCGCGAGGCGGTCTGCTGCCCGCTGTCGACCGCCGCCATCGTCTTGCCGGAATTGCTGTCGGACGTGACGGCCAGGTCGACCACCCCGTACACATTGATGGCCTCCTGGGCCTGAGTCTGTTGCGAGAACGGCAGAAATAGCACTGCCGCAAGTAGCGTAGGTCTCATAACAGTCTCCTGATGAAGAGCATTTTGCCCGCTGACGTGTTCGCTTTCCTAACTCACAGTTTTACTCTCTGCCATGACGCCGATCAACAACTATTGCAATACCGCGTTGCGCGTTCGCCGCAGCTCAATAAACCGTCATTTTCCGTTGTAATATTGCATCAAATATAACGTTTACAAAAAAATACTTAATCCCTATACTTTTCGGTGCTGACGATCGCAGCCGGAAGCCAGCGACGGAAGCACTCAGAAACGTAGTGACCATGGCCGTATTTTTGGTGAAATGCTGATTTACATCTCGCAAATTAATCCACAAAAAAATAGGAAAAATAATGGCATCAACACTTTCTCAAAGCTTCAAACCGCTACGCGTCGCGGCGGCTCTCCTGGCGTGTTCGGTTGCGCTGCAAGCCTCTGCGGCGCACAGCTACACCGACAAACTGGTCGCCGGTGAAAACCTGCAAGCCAACGAATTCCTCAAGCCGCTCGACAACCACCTGGTCGACCTCGTCATGCAAGGCGACGGCAACCTGGTGTTGTATCGCAAGTCGGACGGTGTGCCTTTGTGGAACGCCAACAGCTGGGGCCATCCCGGCGCCGTCACCGTGATGCAAGGCGACGGCAATCTGGTCGTCTACGGTCCGAATCCCGGCGAAGTGCTGTTCCACACCAATACCTGGAACAATCCCGGCGCCTACCTGCAGTTGCTCTCGAACGGCAACCTGGTGGTCAAGGCCCCCAACAACACCGTGCTGTGGGCCAGCAATACGTCGGTTCAGCCTGTTCCTACCTACTCCACGCCTTCATACCAGCCGACCTTCTGGAACGACAACGGCACCATCCAGCAAAACAACAACTGTTACAACTACGCGAACAACAAACGCACCGACACCTTCGCCCAGCCCGGCCGCGCACACGGCGTGACCGGCTATCCGATGACGGGATCGGCAGTGTACAACGCGGCTGTTGCCGACGGTCTGGTGCCAACCACCGCCACCGGCACTTCGCCGGACGGCAAAACCAAAATCGCGCTGGTGGTCGCCCCTGGATACGACTACCATTGGTATCGTCAAGACAGTGATGGCCGTTGGACCCACAAGCCGGGTCAAACCCGCGCGACCAACGTCGACAACAGCGGCGTAACGATCTCCAATCCTGAAACGGCCAATCGCGGCGTCTACACGCAATTCGTAGGCTACTTCTTCACGCCGTCGGACGCAGTCCAGGGACAGGGCAAAGCGGACATCCGCTAATCCGATCACTCCACACAGACAGGACATATCCATATGAAGCAATCTTTTATCAAGCACGCGCTACTGGTGGTCGGCACATTTTGCGCTCTGACGGGCGCGCAGGCGGGGGAAATCGTGAAGGCGTTGAAAGTTGAACTGCTGGTCTTCTCCGGCCGCCCCAACCCGACGTTCGTCGTGACCGATCCGGTCCAGATCAAGGAGATCCTGGCGCTGGCGAAAAACCTGCCGAAGAAAAAAGGCGTCAGCGCAAGCGACAACGACCAGCCTGAACCCAAGCTGGGCTACCAGGGCTTTATCGTCACCAACAATTCGGACGTGTCGTCCGAAATCAAATCGTTCGCCGTGCATGGTTCGAATGTGCATCTGGCGCTGGTGACGGGCGCCAAGGAAGCCGGCAAGTCTTCCGTCGTGCAGGCCGCAGCCGTCGATGCGGATAGCGCGCTGGAAAACAAGCTGCTCGCGCAAGGCCAGAAAATCGGCGCGGTCGATGACAAGCTGCTGGAGTTTATCGAGAACTCCAAGTAATCCCACGTAAGTCCGATGGAGCGCCGCAGCCGGCGCTCCATCTCCCCGCAGATCAGGCGGTTTCCTTCTCCACCAGTTGTTCCAGCGCGCCGAAGAATTTCTGCCAGCCGAACTTGGCGCCTTGATAGGCCTGCTCCTGGTCGGCGCGGAAGCCCGACTGTTCCATCCTCAAGTGCGAGCCTTTGCCGCTGGCTTCCAGCGTCCAGGTGACGACGCTCTCCAGGCCCATGGCCGACCACGTGTAGGCCAGCGTCTTGATCGGCTCGATCTCCGTCACGCGGCAATCAACCGTGCCCCAGTCAGCCTTGAAATTGAAGTGATGTCCGGCCACAGGCAGGAAATCGCTCTTCATCAACCAGGCCTCAATCAGGTGAGGCTGGGTCAGCGCACGCCAGAGTTTTTCCGGCGGATGCGAAAACTCCCGTTCGACAACGACGGTACGGAGTTCGGGTGCGATAGCGTTCATTGGTCCATCCTTTGCAGTAAGTTTTCAAGATCGTCGAACCGGTCGTCCCAGAAGCGAGCCATCTGGTTGGTCCAGTCGAGCAGCGGAGCCAGCGCCTTGACTTGCGCGCTGTAGTGGGTCTGGCGCCCTTCGTGCCGGTCGAATACGAGCCCGGCTTGCTTCAACACGGCCAAATGCTTGGATACGGCGGGCTGCGAAACCTCGGCCTGCGCGGTGAGCCCCCCGACCGTCTGCTCGCCGTTGGCGCACAGACGCTCGAAGATGGCCCGCCGCGTTGGATCGGCCAGTGCCCGGAAAATCGCGTCGTGAGAATTTGTCATTTCAATCCATAACCGCGTGGTGATGGATTGAATCATAACCATCCGGTGATTGATCGTCAAGCGAAAAATTCGAAACCGGCGCCATGCAGTAAGCCGGGCCGGCCCGGGCATCCCTCCCGTGTTATAGATCAAGTCATCGGCGCCCGGCTATGAGCCTTCCGATCCAGATCCTTTGCCGCTTTTCTCCACCCGGCGATCCGCATCCCCTTTGCACCCGGCGGGTGCATGTGCAGGCAATGTTGCCCATGTCACCATGCCTGCTCCTACCCTCGCCTCGGTGGCAAGCATATGTCGCGAATTAACGTGCTGGTGGCGGCAACGCCTACGGATCTGCTAGCGGATGTCATCGCCGGCGTGGTCGCAGACTCCGCGAACATGCTGCTGGTGGGCGGCCGCCCGCTGGGCCTGGACGACGTCGAGCCCCGCCTTAAGCAGATCCCTGCCAATGAGCCCTCGGCGGTGGTCCTGGTCGGCAACGAGCCCGAGGCCAAGCAGCTGGCCGACCGCCTGCTTGCCGCGCGCGCCGACCTGGTGGTGCTGCGGGTGGAAGTCGGAGGCCACCAGGTGGAGATCGCCCGCTACGCCTCCCGAGACAAGTCGCTGGAACTGGCCTCCCTGCTGGCCGCACTGTGCGACCTGGTCGCCACGGGCCGCGACGCCGGCGGCGAGCGCACCGCCCGCTTCGTCGTGCACGGCGACCAGGCTACCTCACGCCCGCTGCTCGACAGCGCGATCGACTGGATACACGCGGTGCTGCGCCACGGCGCCTTGAACCAAGGCGGTGGCAACGGCGACATCCCCGGCCTGACGCTGACGGCGACCACCGTCAACAGCCTGCTGGACGAACGCCCGCGGCACACCGCCCCCGAACAGTCGGTCGATGTCCAACAAGCCGACCAGGCGCTGACCCGCGCGCTGCTCAACGCCGACATCCACACCGAGCCGCTGGCCGCCGCCGCGATGGCCTTCGGCCTGACCACGCTGGAATTCCGCCTGCTGCTGCTCGCCATGGCGCCGGAGCTGGACCTGCGCTACCAGCGCTGCATCGGCCTGCTGCTCGATGACATGGGCCGCCGGGTTGGCAGCCTGGCCCTGTTCATGGCCCTGCTGGGCGAGCCTGCCGCCGTGCGCTGCCAGCTGGCGCAGTCCGGCAATCTGGCGCGCTGGCGGGTACTGGAAAACCGCCAGCCCGCCTTGCCCGCCGCCGATGATGCGCTGCGGGTGGATGCGCCGCTGCTGGCGTGGCTGCTGGGTGAAACCGGTGCGCTCGATCACGATCCCGCCGTGCGCCGCACCCTGCGCCTGGCCTCCTGGCCGGGCGCCAGCCTATATCGGCAAACGCCGGAGCGCGAATCCGCACTGGCACGCATCAAGCATTTGCTGTCGCCGCCCGGCGATGCCGATCCCGCCCGCTTCGTGCTGTACAGCGGCGACGCCAGCGCATGGTGCGCGCTGCTCGAAGTGGGCGCGCACGCGGCGGACGCCGCACCGCTGCGCATCGACGCCGCGCGCCTGGTCGGCCTCGATCCGGCAGCCATCGAAGAATCGGGAGCGCGGCTGGGCCGCCTGGCACGCCTGGCGCAGCGTCCGCTGCTGCTGGACGCCAGCACGGCCGAACTCACACCGCAGGCCGACGACGCCCTGCGCCTGCTGCTCGCCACCATCGGCGCCGCGGGCGGCCGCACCGGCGTGCTGTGCGCCGAGCCGACGCGCATCGTGCGCCTGATCGGTTCCGAGCCGTTCACGCTGGCGGACGAACACGCGGTCAGCGCTTCGACCCGGCTGGACTACGTGCGCGCCGCCGTCGGCTTGCTGGGGTTGAGCTCCGACGAAGCAGCCATGCAGATGCTGGCGCGCCAGTACCCGCTGGACGTGGACGGATTCGAACACGCGGTGCGTTTGAGCCGCGCGCGGGCAGTGCCCGGCGAGGCCGCCGACGCCGGCATGGCGCGCTTCGTCCGCGCCTGCCAGCACGTGGCGGCGGAAGGCGTGTCGCGCATGGCCGAGTGCATCGAGCCATCGCAGCGGCTGGGCGAAGTGATACTGCCGCCGGACCGCGCCCGCCAGCTCGACGAAATCGTCGACAGCGTGCGGCTGGCCGGGCAAGTGCTGGACGGCTGGCGCTTCGGCGAGCAGCTGCCTTTCGGCCGCGGCGTGACGGCGCTGTTCCACGGCGCCAGCGGCACCGGCAAGACGATGGCGGCGGTCGGCATCGCCCAGCGCCTGAACATCCGCATCCTGCGCATCGACCTGTCGCGCGTGGTCAGCAAATACATCGGCGAGACGGAAAAGAATATCGACCGCATCTTCCTTGACGCCAGCCGCTCCGGCGCGGCCATCCTCATCGACGAGGCCGAGGCGCTGCTGGGCAAGCGCAGCGAAGTGAAGGATGCGCACGATCGCTACGCCAACATCGAAGTGGCCTATCTTCTGCAGCGCATGGAGACCTACGAGGGCCTGGCCATCCTCACCACCAATCTGCGCCAGAATCTCGATCCGGCCTTCCTGCGCCGGCTGCGCTTCGTGATCGACTTCCCGCGCCCCGACGCCGACGCGCGCGAGAAAATCTGGCGCCGCTGCCTGCCCTCCGGCTCTCACGAGCTGAGCGAAGCGGCGTTCCGCCATCTGGCGCGCAAGGTCGATCTCACCGGCGGCAATATCCGCCAGATCACGCTGCGCGCCGCCTTCCTGGCGGCGGCTGCGGGTGCCAGGATCGAACTGTCGCATATCGCCCAAGCCACCAGCGCGGAACTGACCAAGCTGGGAATGGCCGCCATCGATCTCACGCTGCCGGGCGACCGGCTCGCCGCCTGAGGACGCGCCATGGACTACGAAGCCATCTACAAGGTCAGCACCGCGCTCAGGGCACGGGTGCAGCAAGGTTACGCGGCGGCCGGCGGCGCCGGCAATGGCGTCTATGTCGGGCCGCTGGACGATCCCGACGCCGCCGGCGCAAAGCTGATCCTGTTCCTCTACCGGATCGCGCCCAACCCCAGCATGCGCAACGCCTCCCACACCGTGCCCTCTCCGGTCGTGCCGCCTGCCACCATCACCTACCGCGATTCGCTGCCGCTCGACCTGTACTACCTGCTCACGCTGGGCGACGCGGCCGGCGAAAGCGCCGACCTGGAACAGCTCAAATTCCTCGGCTCGGCCATGCAGGTGCTGCACCGGGAGCCGGTGCTGTCCGGCATAGGCGTCGCCCACGAACCGGTCAACCTGACGCTGGACCCGTTGGGCAATGAGGACATGAGCCGGCTGTGGGCCTTGTTCCCGACCGTGAACTACCGCACCTCGGTGGCCTACCTGGCGTCGCCGGTGTGGATCGATCCGCTCAAGCCGGATGCGCCGGGAGCGTCGGTCATCCGCGACGGCCTGGACTCCGGCCAGCGCGAACGGGTGCTGCAACCATGAGCCGCCTGATCGCCCCCGCAGAACGCGCCTACCAGCGGAAGGTGCTGTTCGCCGCCGAAGTGATCGACGGCGTGACGCTGGCGCGCATTTCGCGAGGCGTCACCGTCAGTGCCAGCGCGATCGCCACGCCGCCCGTGGTCAACGCCAGCGGCATGTTCGTCTGGCTCGACGACGGCGTGCCGCTGGCGCCGCAGCAGGTCAGCGTCGATCCCGGTCTGCTGCCATACCTGGGCGCCAGCGTGACCACGCCGCTGCCGCCGCAGCGGCTGGTGCAGATCCAGCTTGCCCCGGGCCGTGGCTACGCCTTCCAGGCCGGCGTGACGGCGCTGCGCTTTTCGCTGATCGTCAGCGACACCGGCCCGCCGGTGCCCGCCGCCGACATCGAAGTATTCCTGCGCTGGTACGACGCGGGCGCAGTGCCGCCATGGACGGACGCGCCGGTCCGCTCCCGCACCGACGTGCACGGCGACGCCAGCGTGGCGCTGCGCTTCCGGCGCACCGACGAACCGGCCAAGGACGCCGCTGGCGCCCTGCGCGTGCGCCTATGCGCTCAGCGCGGCGGCAACGTCACCATGTCCGACGAATTCGTGCTGGCCGAAGGCCGCGCCACCGACCAGCCAACCGCTTTTGCCCTGAACAAGTTCTTACCGTGAGTTGCGACCGAGAGGATAAGCGCCATGAACAACGACACCAACCAACAGGCCGTCAACCCGGCCAGACAGCCCAAGCAAGGCGGCCATTGCTGCCCCGGGGAAGACGGGCCGGCCGACCAGCCCAAGCCACCGCACGAAACCTGTCCTCCTCCCGATACCCAGGGCGAGCCGGAGCTGCCGCCGGTGGAAGGCGCCACGCCCTGCAAGGTTGCATGCAACTGCCCGCCCGCGGACTCGGGAAAGCCTGATTGTTTCGACGACCTGATTAACGTCCAGGCACGCGTGATCAGCGAGGCCGAACGGGCCAAGACCTTCAAGGCGGACCTGGAGGCCCTGCTGCAAAAAGCCAAGGCCGCGCAAGGCGAATACACCAGCGAGAAATACAAGCAGCTGCTGGAGCGCTGGAAGCAGCAGGACCACGACATCGTCGACCTGATCCACCGCGTGGTGTGCGCCAACCCTTGCTGGTACTGCCAGCTGGAGTGCCAGGTCTGCGCCCTGTTCAACAAGGTGCGCGACCTGGAGCTTCAGCTCAATGGCGACGGCAAGAAGGAACACCGTTATGCCAAGACCTATTCGCTGTACGACCAGCGCTACTGGCTGGAACGCGACCTGGCGCTGAAGCAGGCCACCTTCGATCGCGTCAAGGCGGTGCTGACAGCGTGGGAAAAGCCTGCCGGCGACATCGAGGCGGTCCTCAACGACAACCAGAAGCTGATCGCCGCCATCAAGTCCGCCGACGGCGCACAAGCCCTGTACGACTTGTTCATCAAGCTGATTCCCAATCACCTTGCCATCGCGCCGTCGGCGACCGCACCGGCCACCACCACCGGCATCGACAAGAAGTACACGCAACTGTGCTGCTGCGACCAGCACGATCCGGACGACTGCTGCGGCCCCGACGTGGGCGAGCAGACGGTGCGCATGCGTCTGCAAGGGCAGCACGCCTATCTTGTGGATCCCGCGCAGTACTTCACCATCATCTGCTGCCTGGTCAAGAGCCGCTACCTGCCGGCCAAGGACGAACTGGCCAAGGCCGAGGGCCTGTTGAGCGGCAAGGTGGCCGAGATCAAGCGCGTGAGCGACGAGATCAAGTCGCGCATCGACAGCCTGGAAAAAACCGCCAGGGCGGAACTGGCCAAACCCTTCGACTGCGCCAACGTCAAGCCGGTCGAAGATTCCCCCGGCCAGCAACAGCAGCAGGCCAACTGATACTGGAGAACGATCATGCCTGAATACCTGACTCCCGGCGTCTACATCGAAGAAATCGAACGCGGCCCGCGTCCCATCGAGGGCGTGCCAACCAGCACCGCCGCCTTCCTCGGCGAGACCGAACGAGGCGCCATCAAACCGCGCCTCGTCACCAGCTACAAGGAATACCAGCGCTGGTACGGCGGCACCTTCGGCGACAGCAAGTTCATGCCCTACACGGTCAGCGGCTTTTTCGAGAACGGCGGCAAGCGCCTGTACGTGTGCCGCATCGTCGGCGAAAACGCCACGCCGGCCGAAGCGACTTTCGGACAGTTCCTGGTGCGGGCGTCCGGCGCCGGCTCCTGGGGCAAACGGGTGTGGGCGCGCATCGACGACAGCACGACCAAGCGCCCCGATGCCGGCGGCTCGCCGGTCGCGGTGGGCTTCCGTCTGCGCTTCGCCTTCTGGGCCAATCCACCGGCCAATTTCCAGCCCTTCGATCCGATCGCGGAGCCGCTGCGGCTGCCCCGCCCCGCGTTGAGCGAAGACTTCGACGACCTTGTCACCGACGCTTCGTCGCCCGACTACTGGCAGAAGCGCATGCGCGACAGTTCGGCGCTGGCCGTGCTGGTGCCGGTGCCGCCGGCCGGACCGGATGCAAGGCCCGCCAATGGTTCGTCAGCGCTGTCGCAGGCGGGCGCCGACGACCCGGCGCCGCTCGACGTGGCCGACTACAAGGGCGACCTGGTGCCGGGTGCGCCGCGCGCCGAGCTGCAAGGCCTGGCGGCGCTGGAACTCGATCCCTTCCGCGAGGTATCGCTGGTGTATGCGCCGGCGGCCGACACCGACACCACGGTCGCCATCATCGACCATTGCGAAAGAATGCGTTTCCGCTTCGCCGCAGTCGATGTCAGCAAGGGAGCCAGCAATGCCGGCGGCCTGGACCCGCGCACCAACGTCAAGGACAGTTCGTATGCGGCGTTCTACTACCCGTGGATATCCATGTCCGATCCGCAGACCGGGGCGCGCAAGAGCGTGCCGCCCGGCGGCCACGTACTCGGCGTGTACGCCCGCACCGACGTGGAGCGGGGCGTCTTCAAGGCGCCGGCCAACGAGACCGTGCGCGGCGCGCTGGAACTGGAGTTCGACATCAACGACAGGACCCAGGAAGTTCTCAACCCGCGCGGCGTCAACGCGGTGCGCCAGTTCCCTGGCCGAGGGATACGCATCTGGGGCGCGCGCACCCTGAGCTCCAACCCGCTGTGGAAGTATGTCAGCGTGCGGCGGCTGTTCATCTTTCTGGAGCGTTCGATCTACGAAGGCACGCAGTGGGTGGTGTTCGAGCCGAACGACATCCAGCTGTGGGACCGCGTGACCGACACCCTGCGCCTGTTCCTGCGCAGCCAGTGGCGCCAGGGCGCGCTGTTCGGCAGGACCGAGGAGCAAGCCTTCTTCGTGACCTGCAATGAAAGCACGATGACCCAGGACGACATCCTGAACGGCCGCCTGATCTGCGAGATCGGCATCGCGCCGGTCCGGCCGGCGGAGTTCGTGGTGTTCCGCATCTTCCAGAACACCGCAGAAGCACAGCGCTAACAGGAGCCCATCATGGATCGCAATGACCCGCTACGCAATTTCCGCTTCCGCCTGGAGATCGACAACATCACCCAGGCGGGCTTCAACGAAGTGGCGATCGCCGAGACCTTGGTCGAGGCAGTCGACTACCGCGAAGGCACGGACCCGCCCCACATGCGCAAGCTGTCGGGCCTGACCAAGTTCGGCAACATCACGCTCAAATCGGGCGTCACCTTCGGCACCAATGCGCTCGACCTGTTCAAGTGGCACAACGACGTCTCCAACGGGCTGGTGTCGGAGCGCCGCAAGAAAGTCGTCATCGTCGTCAAGGATGAATCGGGCGCCGACCGCGCGCGCTTCGTCGTCAGCGAGGCCTGGCCGGTCAAGTACGACCCGAGCGACCTCAGTGCCAAGGGCAATGAGGTCTTCATCGAAGTGCTTGAGCTGTGCAACGAAGGCATCGAGCGCGTCAAATAGTTCGAATGGAGAGCGCCATGAACGACCATGTCCGTCCCGGTTTCGCAACCGAAGTGGAGTTCCACCTGCCCAAAGGGTATGTGGACGCCAGCGGCACCCTGCACCGCCACGGCGTGATGCGCCTGGCGACAGCGGCCGACGAAATCCTGCCGCTGCGCGATCCACGTGTGCAGCAGAACGAGGCCTACCTGATCGTCATCGTACTGGCGCGGGTGCTGGTGCGGCTCGGCACCCTGACCGATATCGACACCAGCACCATCGAAGGACTGTACGCCTCGGACCTGGCCTACCTGCAGCAGCTGTACGAGCGGCTCAACGCGCCGGGAGAACTCGACGACGAGGCCGTGCCGGGGGGGGCATGAAGGCCTATCCCGTCAAATCGCTGTACGAGGAAATGGCCTTCATCGCGATGCACTTTCATTGGTCACACAGCGATTTAATGCAGCTTGAGCACCGTGAGCGGCGCCGCTGGTGCCGCGAGATCTCGGCCATCAACCGCGCCCAGTCTGGCCGGCCGGCCAATCCTTTTGACGTCTGAACGCCATGGCTACCCGAATCGATCCTCTGCGCGGCTTCCGCTTCCTTGTCGAAATCGACGGCATAGCGGTGGGCGGCTTCCTGCGGGCCAAGGGCCTGGTGCGGGAGGTGAAGTACGAGTCGCAGCGCGAGGGCGGCGTGAATCACTATGAACACAAGCTGTTCACCCAGGTTACGCATCCGGCGGTGGTGCTGGAGCGCGGCCTGGCCTTGGACCAGCTGTGGAACTGGGCCTCCGACGTATCCGAAGGCCGCATCGTGCGCAAGACGATTTCGGTGCGCCTGCTCGATGAACGTGGCGGCAAGGGATGGACCTGGCATGTGGACCATGCCTTTCCGGTCAAATGGTCGTCCGCGGACCTGGACGCCAACTCGTCGCAGGTGCTGATGGAGAGCGTAGAGTTTGCCCACCATGGGCTGAGAAAGGGAAGCTGATGGAACTGCGCATACGCGACTCGGCACGCAAGCTGGCGCGGGCGTTGAAACGCCGCGGCTGGAGCAAGATGCGCGCGCCCTTCCCTGCACGCGCCTTTCTCAGCCGGCGCGGCGTCCTGGCGCGCGGCCGCTGGAGCGCACTGCGACTGCAATGGCGGCCTGTAGCGAGGCTGCCGATGGCGATGAAGCATCCCGTTGCCGCAGCCATGCCAGGCAGCGCCCGCGCCACACCGCAGTGGATGACACATATCCATCTGCACATCGCCGCGCCGGCCATGGCGGCAAGATGGAAAACCTCATCCAGCCGGGATCCAGGCTACGCATCCCGCGCAGCACGCAACGTCGGCGCCGGCGTTGCAACACCTACCGTCGCGGCACGGCAGGGCTACCCAACACAGTCGCTAACCAGATTCGCTGCGCCTCGGACAGGCGGGCTGCCCCCTGCGCTCTTTCAGCGCGGCAGAATCGTGGCGCCGGCAATCGCGCAGACCGTTCGTGCCGGTGGCTCGACAGCTGTCGCAGCGGCAGCGGCGATGCCGATGCGTGCTGGCGCCATGCACACGGTCTTTCCGAACCGGCGTCCGGAATTGCCGACCGTACGGCCCAACGGCGTCGCGCAACCGGCACACAGCGCTCCGCTGAACTGGCGGCGCGGCGCCACACAGCTCAAGACAGCAACGCAGCAAAGCCACGCCGCCGAGGCGGTCGGGAAAGTCGCACCGGTGTCGGCTGCGGCGCTGTGGCAGCTGCCATCGCCCACGCTGGTGTGGCCCAAGCAGGCGGCCGCGCCAGCGGATGGCGGCGGCGATGCCCGGGCGGATGGCGCGGAAGGCGGCGGCCAGGCTACAGCGGCACGCAGAACCGCGCCGCCGCAAGCCGTCCCGGTCGCGCCCACCGCCAGCGCGATTGCGGCACAAGTGCGCGCCGCCCAGCTGGACCCCGTACTGACCGACCGCTTGGCAACCGAAGTAATACGCCGGGTTGAGCGCAGCTTGCGCATCGCGCGCGAACGGCGCGGCTACTGAAGGACGACATCATGGCACAGGCACAACTCAAAAAAGCGACCATCACGGTGCTCGATGGCGATGACAAGGACAAGGTGATCAGCGTCCTGTTCAACCCATCCGAATACAGTTTCGAACGGTCGAACAGCTACAAGGCCACGCCGGTGCCGGGTCTGAGTTCCCCCATCCTCCAATTCGTCAACGGTGAAGCGGATCAGCTGTCGATGGAGCTGTTCCTGGACGACTACACCGACCCGGAAGGCCCGACCTCGCGCGAACGCAAGGAGCAGAATCCGGTCATGACGCGTCTGCGCGACCTGAGCAAGCTGCTGCTGGTCGACAGCAAAATCCACGCGCCATCGCCGGTGCGCTTCAACTGGGGGCCGATGGAGTTCACCGCCATCATCGAAAAACTGAGCCGCAAGGTCACCATGTTCCAGCCGGACGGCACGCCGGCCCGCGCCACGCTGTCCGTCACGTTCAAGGAATACCGCACCCTCAAGCAGCAGGTGGAGTCGCCGCGCCGCGAATCGGCCGACAAGAGCAAGCGCCGCGTCGTTGTCGGGCGTGACCGCCTGTGGCTACTGGCGGCGCGTGAGTACAACGACCCGAATGAATGGCTGCGGATCGCCCAGGCCAACGATCTCGATGACCCGCGTGAAATCGAACCAGGCGACTGGCTCGAACTGCCACCAATGGAGAATCCAAATGGATCTCGCAACACTGTCTAGCCGCTACGGCGACTTCTATGTTCCGGCATTCGCCGTCCGCGTGGCGCGCGACGACCTGGTGCGCGATACGCTGGTCGCCGTCAGCCAGGTCGAGGTGGACATGATGCTCGGTGGAGCGGCCCACTTCAGCTTCACCGTGGTCAATGCCTACAGCATCGAGATGCGCGCCTTCGTCACGGGCCGCAACCGCAAGCTGCTCGACATCCTCACCTTCGGCGCCGAAGTCGATGTCTGCATGGGCTACGGCGATGCGCGCGCCACGCCGCTGGTGCTGAGCGGCGTGATCACCGAGATCTCCACCAACTTCCCGGACGCCGGCGCCCCGGAGCTGGTGGTGTCCGGCTACGACCACGCCTTCCCGCTCACCACCGGCAAGAACTCCCGAACCTGGACGAAGACGCGGGACAGCGACGCCGTGCAGGACATCGCCAGCTACCACAACCTGATGACGGACCTGACACCCACCAAGGAGCGGCGGCCGCAGATCGAACAAAACCAGGAGAGCGATTTCGAGTTCCTGAAAAAACTGGCCGACGCCAATCACTACGAGTTGTTCGTCGATGCGCAAAAGGTGCTGCACTTCCACCCTCCGCACGACAAGGGCGACGCCGTAGTGCGGCTGGCCTGGGGCGAAGGCCTGATCAGCTTCAAGCCGGAGGCCAACCTGGCCCGCCAGGTCGCCAAGGTCGAGATCTTCGGCTGGGATCCCAAGCGCAAGGAGAAGATCGTCGGCGTGGCGCAGGCAGGCCAGGAATCGGGCCTGGAGGCCAAGGGCCGCAGCGGCGGCCAGCAACTGAAATCCTTCGTGCGCGACAGCTCCAAACAACCCGCCCTGCGTCTGCGCCAACCGGTGTTCAGCCAGGCGGAGGCCAACCAGCTGGCCAAGGCCACGCTCGACGAACGCGCCAAGGAGTTCCTCACCGGCGAGGCTGAGGCTATCGGCCTGCCCGAGCTGCGCCCCGACCGCAACGTCTTCCTCGACCGGCTGGGCGATCCCTTCTCCAAGACCTACTACATCCAGCAGGCCAACCACAAGATCGATTCCGGCGGCTACCGCACGCGCTTCAAAGTCAAGGAGACCGGCTTATGAACCTCATGGAAGTGCCGCGCGAAGCGGAAAGCGAATCCGGCGGCAACGTCAAGGGCGTGGCGATTGGCGTCGTCACGCAGAACGACGACCCGGAAGGACTATGCCGCGTGAAGGTCAGCTATCCATGGCATGAGCAGCCACGCGAGAGCTACTGGGCGCGACTGGCCTCGCCGATGGCGGGCAAGCAGCGCGGCCTGGTGCTGATCCCCGAGATCGGCGACGAGGTGCTGCTGGCCTTCGAGCGCGACGACCTGCGCTTTCCTTTCGTACTGGGTGCACTGTGGAACGGCAAGGACCAGCCGCCGGTGGCCAACAGCGACGGCAAGAACGATCAACGCCTGTTCAAATCGCGCAAGGGCCACCAGCTGATGTTCGACGACGGCGCCAAGGGTGTGGTCGAGCTGTCGCTCAACGACGGCAAGAAGCTGCGCCTGGACGACGACGGCATGCGTTTCGACGACGGCAAAGGCAACCGCTTCACGGTGGACAGCAAAGGCGGCGCCTTGACCATCGAAGCGTCGGGCAAGCTGACGATCAAGGCCGCGTCGGTGGCGATACAGGCCAGCGGCGGCCTGGATATCAAGGCCGGTGCGGTCATGAGCCTGAATGGCTCGGTGATCAAACTTAACTAGGGAGGCGGCGATGGGACAGGCAGCGGCACGCGTAGGCGACAGCACCAGCCATGGCACGCCGTTGGGCCCCGGCCCGGGATGCCCGACTGTGCTGATCGGCGGCCGGCCTGCGTGGCGGGCCGGATCCGACACCCATGTCTGCCCGCTGTCGGACGGCCCCAAGCCGCACGTTGGCGGCGTTGTGGCGGTGGGCAGCGTGACGGTGCTGATCGGCGGGCTGCCGGCGGCGCGCATGGGCGACGCCATCGTCGAAGCGGGCGCCCCAAATCCGATCGCCGCTGGTGCGCCGACCGTGTTGATCGGTTAGACGACAGGAGACAGCCATGGACGAACACAAGGACTTCCTGGGACGCGGATGGGCGATGCCGGTAGCGCTGGACAGGCTTACCGGCCGCCTGGCGGTGGCGCAGTTCGAAGACGACATCCGCCAGTCCATTCTGATCATCCTGGAAACCGCGCCGGGCGAGCGTGTGATGCATCCCGATTTCGGCTGCGGCATCCACGATCTGGTTTTCGGTGCAGTCGATTCCACGTCGTTGCAGCGCGTGCGCTCGGTGGTAGAGGAAGCGCTGCGCCAGTTCGAGGCCAGGATAGACGTGTTGTCTGTCGCCGCCGATATCGACGACGGCGTCGACGGCTTGCTGATGGTGGAAATCGAATACCGCGTGCGCAAGACCAACCAGACCGGCAACCTGGTGTTCCCGTTCTACTTCCGCGAAGGAGGCCGGGCATGAGCGCGCGGCGTCCGCCAGGGCTGGACCCGCGCCGCGAAAGCGAGTTCCGGCGGCAGTTGCTTGAACGCGCGCGGCTATGGATACCCGCTTGGGCCATGGATGAAACCCATCCCGACTTCGCACAGGCGCTGCTGGCTGTGGCGGCGCGCTTCCAGGGCGAAGTCGCCGAGCGGCTTGACAAAGGCGGTGACAAGATGGCGCTGGGCTTCCTGGACTGGCTGGCAGTGCGCGGACAGGCAGCGGTGCCGGCACGCATGCCGGTGGTGTTCAAACTGGCCGACAAGGCCGCAGCCATCAACGCGCCTGCTCCCGTCCAGCTGACCGTCGACGCAGGCGGCACGCAGGTGGTGTTCGAAACCGAGAGCGGTGTCAGGCTGCTGCCCGCCAGCCTGCAAATGGTGGTCGCCGCCGATAGCGCCACCGACGAATACTATTTGCCGCCACCCGGCCTTTCCAGCCTCGATCCGCTGGAGCCGTTGCCGACCGAATGGAAGCTGCGCAGCTTTGCGGCGCCAGGCAGCGCCACCTTGCAGCTCGATCCGCCCCTTGGCCTGCAGGTGGACATGATGCTGGATCTCGATGGCCAGGAGTTCCGCATCGTCAGCGTCAACGATGACCTGGTCGGCATCGACCCGCCGGTTCCGGCATCCGCGCAGTTCGATCCCACGGCCACGCGGGTGCGCAAGGTCAGCGCGTTCGATCCGTTCAACCAGCGCACGCGCAACCGGCAGAACCACGCGCTGTACCTTGGGCATTCCGATCTGCTCAATATCGAATCGGAGGCCGTCATCAAGATTCCAGCCCTGTCGGCGCTGGGCAGCGACGTTCAGTGGCACTACTGGGGCAAGTTGCCGAATACCGCGTCGCCAGAGTGGCTGCCGTTCGCGCCGGGTTCGAACGCGGACGCGCTGCGCAAACCCAGAGGCTCGATGGAAGAACTCCAGATCGGTGCGCTGACGTCACGCTGGATACGCGCCAGCATCGCCAAAGTGCAGCCGCCGTCCCATGCGCTCAGCTACGAATCCATCGAACTGCTCGTCAACCCGAACGACCTGACCGGGCTTTGCACGGCAGCCGGCGGCGGCGTTATCGATGTCGAAGGCGTGGTCGCCATGGCCAACACCACGCCATTGGAACTACGCACCAACAGCTTCCCGCTGGGCCGCGAACCGCGCCAGTTCGACGCTTTCTATCTTGGCTCGGACGAGGCATTTTCCAAACACGGCGCGACGGTTCGCGTCTGCGTCGATATGGCGGATGCATCGTTCACGTGCTTTGCCGCACTGCGGGTGGGAGACAAAGCCAATCAACTGCTGGCTGGCGTAGCCCAGGACGGCCATCTGCATCTACTTGGCTTCACACCTTCGAACGGACGGCTGCTGCCCTACCGCGAGCCTTTGCAGCCCCCTTCCCCCGCGCCCTTTGGACAGGCGGCCGAAGGCCTGCCGGTCACGCTGGATGCGCCGGCCACATTCCGGCCTGCTTTGTGGTCGCAACCTAGTCTTCCGTTCGGGCGCGACATCACCATCGCCGTCAGCGCCCGCGCCTCGGTGTGGGCATGGCGCGAGTACGGTTTCATACCCGCGTTCAGCGGCTGGGTCTCGCTGGGAACAGTCAACGCCACGCCGGGAGCCGGCGCCATTCAGGGGCTGGTCTATCTGTCCGCCGGCGCCGCCGGCAACCTGTTTGCGCTGCTTGACGGCGAGCTGTATGTGCGGGACCCCGGCGGCACAGGGGCTTCATGGACGCCGGTGCCGGTGGACCGCGCGGGCACTCCCGTGAAACTGGAGCAGATCGCGCCTATCGTCACCGATGGCGACGACCTTGGAGTCGGCACCATGACGGAAGGACTGCTGGCAGTGGGCATCGACAGCAATGTCTATTCGATAGCCTTCGTGGCGGCACCGGCGGGCCTGGCCGGCCACGCCACGCTGCTGTTCAACCAGGCGCTGAGGAGCGTGGCGCCGGCGGGCGTGCGGCGCGCCGATGCCAAGCTGCTGGTGGTGGCCGCATGTGAAACCGGACCTGGCCATCAGCTGTTGCGGGCATACCTGCAGGGCAGCATCATCGACGCCAAGCTGGAAGACGGCGCGACCATGGTTCCCTGCGCGATCGATGTCAACCGAAGCTCCGGCCAGTTGGGCTTTGCCGCCACGCTCCTGTTGCCCGACGGCGCATCCGCCATAGGGTGGTGGTCGTCGGACGATGGGCCACTGCCGGAAGGTTTGCTGGTCACCACAGTCCCCGACGGCCTGGGTACTGCGGCGGGATCGCCTACGCTGCTGGCGCAGCACATCGTAGTGCCGGCCAAGTCCGGCCAAGTCCTGGTAGCGCAGTTCAACCTGGCCCTCCAGCGCACATTTTTCACCTATCTGGCGTGCGCCGTTGTAACGCCGCTGTCCGACCAAAGGTTGGCAAAGAACGACCGCATCGCGATTGCCATCGGTGCGGGCGCGTACGCGCTGCGCAAGATACTCGTCGACGACATCAACAACGATCGCGAAATGATGTACGTCATGGATGACAAGTTCGGCGCACTGCAAGTCGGCGACGATCTGCTGGCCTATCGCACATCGACAGCCGGACAGGCGGCAACGGTTTCGTCGACTAAAGACAAGATAGACCTCCCCGCAAGCGATACGCAGACGGCGATGGGCGATATCCTGGCGGTGGACGACAACGTGACCATCGACCTGTACACCGTCACCGACGTCACGGCCGCCGTGGCGACGCTGGACAAGGACATGGGCGCCGCAACCGGCGACAACATCGCCTACTGGCGCCCCGAGCCCGCCACCGGCAAGGCGCGCCCGCTGATGAAACTGAACCCCACCACCAACGGCAACTGGGATGCCGCCCTGCTCGAACGGACCTTGCTGACCTTCCCCGACGCGACTCCTTTGCTACAACGCGGCACCGCTTTTGCCACCGATGCCGGCCGCCCGACGCTGGTCGTGCTGGAAGAAGAATTCCTCTCGGTGCCGACTCCGGCCAAGTTCATCGTCGACGGCTCCATCGACAAGTGGAGCCGCCAGCCGGAAGACATCGGCACCAATCCGGAGCTATCTTGGGAATACTGGAACGGCAGCGCGTGGTGGAAACTCGGCGGCCTGACCGACGGCACCGGGAACCTGAAGCGCAGCGGCGCGATCCGCTTCAACATACCGGCCGACATGCAGTCGACCGACTGGGCCGGCACCACCAGCCATTGGATACGCGCCCGCCTGATCGGCGGCGACTATGGCCAGCCGCGCACGGTGGTCAAAACGGTCCCTGGCCCGAATGGCACGGTGGAACAGACTGTCCAGCGCTTCCCCGACGAAGTCAATGCGCCCCAGGTTTTGCGGCTGCGCGTGCAATACGCCGTCAACACGCCGGTCCCGCCGGCCTACGTCCTCACCGCCGATGGCGGCGCCCTGCGCGACCAGAGCGACGCCAATAGCACGGACGGCGCGCTGGTGACGATCTTCACCCCGCTGGCCGACGCGCTGCCTACCGCCAGCGGGGCCGGCGCCGGCGCGGAGCCGGTGCGCGCGCTGTATCTGGGCTTCAGCAGCGCACTGGCCGGGCAACCGGTCAACTTGCTGGCACTGGTCGAGCGCGAACAGCAGTTGAGCGCCTTCGCACCGCTGCGCATCGAAGCCCTCAGCGGCGAACACTTCACCCCCGTTGCTGCGGAAGACAGCACGCGCGCCCTGGGCGAAAGCGGCTTGCTGTCGCTGAGTCTATCGCTGCCGACCGTCACGGCCGCGCTGTTCGGCCAAACACTGAGCTGGCTGCGGCTATCGCCCTCGCAGCACGCGTCGGCGGACGGTTGGACACCGGCCTTGCGCGGGCTGTATCTCAACGCCGCATGGGCGCGCGCCAGCGAGACCATGACGCGCGAGCGGCTCGGCAGCTCGACCGGCGCGCCCGGCCAGGCCTTCCTGTTGGCCCGTCCACCGGTGCTGAACGCCTCGCTGGAACTGCGCGTGCGCGAGCCGCTCAGCGTCGAAGAATGGGAGGCACTGCTGCGCGCCGATCCAACCAGTGTGGTCAGCGACGTGGCCTCCGACCTGCCCGGCCATTGGGTACGCTGGCGCCAGGTCGCCGATGTGGACGATGCAGGCCCGCTCGACCGCGTCTACGCGCTGGACGAAACCAGCGGCGAGGTGCGCTTCGGCGACGCCGTACACGGCGCGATACCGCCCCTGGGCCGCGATGCCATCGTGGCATTCTCCTATCGCCGCACCGAGGCCGGCCAGGCGCCGGATGCGGTGCCCGCCAACGGCATAGCCGCTCGCACCAGCCTGAATCTGGTGACGCCGCTCGAAGGCGTGGAGGCGGTGTTCGCGGCCGACCAGTCGGCAGGCGGTTCGCCGCCCGAATCCACAGAGCGTGTGCGGCGATTCGCTTCGGCCAGGCTGCGCCATCGCGGACGCGTACTGACGCTGCGGGACTTCGAAGCCTATGCGCTGCAATCGTCGCCGGACATCGCCCAGGCGCGGGCCTGGTCCGAAGGCGGCGTGCGGCTGCTGATCGCCATGCGCGGCAAGGAGGTGCAGCCCAGCCAGGCGGTGAAACGCGAGCTGCACCGCGCACTGCTCGCGGTAGCGGCGCCGCACATAGGTATCGGGCAAGCCTTGCGCATCGACGGACCGGCATTGCGGCGCTTGAGAATTTCCGTCGCGCTGACGGTGGAAACACTGGCTGGCAGCGGCCAATTGGCCGATCACGTCAAGGCCGCGCTGTCGGAGTTCTTCGACCCGGCGCTCGGTGGCCTGGACCGGCAAGGCTGGCCTATGGGTGCGGATCCCGCCGAAGACGATATCGCACTGGCGCTGCTCGACGCGCCGGGACTGGAAGGCTTGGACAGCATCGCCTTCGAGGAAATCAGGGACGATGGCAGCGCCGTCATCTGGCCGCATACGGTGCGCAGAAACGAACTGGTGGTGCTGGACCAGGACGGCGTGCGGATCGACTTCATCGTCATGGAGGCCGAACTATGATCGCGCTGGCACCAGACTATTTCGACCGCCGCTTCGACGATCTGATGGAGATCGGCCGGTCACGCCTGCCGGGCATGGCCCCTGGCTGGACCGACTACAACCTGCACGATCCAGGCATCACGCTGCTGGAGCTGATGGCCTGGGTCACGGAGGCTCAGTTGTACGCCTTGTCGCGCATGCGGCGCGATGAACGCACGGCCTACGCCGCGCTGTTGGGACTGGGGCCACGCGGACCGCTGCCCGCCCGTGGGTTCATCTGGCCCGAAGCCGGACCCGCGCGCTACACGCGCAGCCTGGTGATAGACGCCGGCGCCGTGGCCGTACCGGAGCAATCGGCCCACCCGGCCTATCGCTCCATCTACAAGCAACTATGGCTGGCGGCAGCCATCCGCGCCGTGCGCACCATCGGCGCCGACGGCAAGGTGCGCGACCATACCGCCACCAACGAACGCGCCAACGTGGTCTTCCTCCCGTTCGGCGAAAGCGCGGGGGCCAACGATATGCTGGCGATCGACATCGCCTGCCCTGCTGGCGGCGGGCTATTCCCGGAGCGGCGCAGCGATGCGAACCGCGCTTTCCTGTTCATCGGCGTGCGTGCCGACGCTACGTCGGGCGAGGACGGCGAGGCCGCAGCCCCGGTACCGTTGGAGATCACGCTCAATGACGGCGCCGCACGCCATACGCTCCGCCTGGTCGACGATACCAGCGCCGGGTTCACTACCACGGGCGTGCTGGTGCTCGACTGCTCCGGCGTCGCCGGTTCTCCCGCCGCGTTCGCGCTGGAGTTCCATGCGCCCGGCGGTTTCCCCAGGCCGCCCCGTGTCAGTCGTATTGCGCTCAACGTCATGCCGGTGTGCCAGGGGAGCCTGATCGAACAGGAGCTGCACATCGCCACGGGACTGCCCGACCAGGTACTCAAGCTCCAGCAGGATGGGCTTGAGTTCGCGACCGGCACCGAAGCAGTCAAGGTGCAGATCGAGCAAGACGGCGTGCTGCACACTTGGTCGCAGCGCGAGCGGCTCGACGACGCCGGTCCGCGCGACTCGGCGTATGTCCTCGATCCGCTACAAGCCACCGTCACATTCGGCAACGGCATCAACGGCCGCCTGCCGCCGTCGGCCACCCAAATACTGCTGACTTATGCCGTCTGCGACGGTGTCGACGGCAACGCCATGCGCAACCAGCGCTGGCAGGTAAAGGGCTTTGACGGCGCCTACGGCACCAATCCGGATCCTATGCTGGGCGGCCTCGATGGCTTCGACCGGGCCGACCAGCGACGCGAAGCGCGCCGCCGTGTACGCGACGAACATGCACTGGTGACGGCATCGGATCTGGAGGCCGCCGCCATGGCGCTGCCGGCACTGGAGGTTGCGCGGGCGGTGGTCCCCGCTGCGCCTTCGGCCCCGCATGCGGATCGAGGCGTCGTCGATCTGGTGGCGATGCGCATACGCATAGGCGGCGTCGAACCGGACGAAACGCCGGAAACCGCACGCTGGCTGCGCGCCGTGCAGCGCGCGCTGGCGCCACGCCTGCCGCTGGGCCGGCGCCTTCGGGTGCAAGCGCCCCGCTACGTGCCATTCCATATCGCGCTGGAAGCCGAGGCGCAGGCCGGATACCGGGAGAACGTAGTCGAAGCGGCGATCAAGGTCATGTTGCAGGACCGCCTGGCCTTAACCGCCAGACAGCCCGGCGGCACGCAGCGCGAACTGGGCCTGGGCGTCACCCAGCGCGACCTGACGGCGTGGATCCGCAAGGTTGACGGTGTGGCGCGCATCCTGTCGCTCAAGTTGCTCGACGCGGACAACCACGCCGTTCCCGCCGTCGCGGTGCCCCGCCTCGGGCTGCCGAAATTCGTCCTTAAAGACAGCGTCGTGACAGTGCGCCGGCCAGCGCCAGGGAGTACGAGATGAGCGCCAATCTGCAACGCCGCTATCGCTTCGAAACCGCCGAACAGTGGGCGGCAGGCCTGGGGGCGCGTGTCGATGGCGAGGCGATGAGCGCAACGGATGCTGTCGCGCCCTTCGCCCCGTACGGCGAAGTGCCTGCGCTGTTCGCGTCCAAGGGTGCGTTTGCACCTGCATCCACGCGCTACGGACGGGTGTTATGGCGGGCAGCCGACTGCAAGCTGCTGCGCCTCGATCCCGGCGATGACGGCGTCCATCTGTTGTCGGCCCCCTCCGCACCGAATGCAGTGCGCCGCATGGCCGCCACCCACGACAATCTTTGGCTGGCCGGCGGTGCGCCACCCCAGCTGCGCTGCCACGACAGCGAAGACCTGGCCCGGCGCTTCGTAACCGACCTGGCCGGAATGAAGCTCATCGATTTCGCCTCCGACGGATGCGACGGAGTCTGGGCACTGGCGCTACCGGCCAGCGGCGACGGGCCGGCCTGCTGCATCCATATCGACTGCGCCGGCTACGAGGTAGGCCGCTTCGCCATGGATGCCGCCTCCGCACCCACCCAGCTTGCATGGCTAGCACGCGCCGAACGCCTGTTCGTGCTGGCGGCTGGCGGCAAGCGACTGACTGCGTATGCCCCCGGCAAGCCGGAGCCGCTGTTCGCCGTCGACATAGACCGCGTGCGTCCCTGTTTCACAGTAGCGGTCCTGGGCAGCGACGTGCGTTCGCGCCTGGTGCTCGCCGGCCTCGAACACAGCGCCTGGGGCGGCGGCGCCACGGTGCTGACGCTGGACGCCGACGGCCAGGCACTGCACGCACTGCCTTTGCCAGCGCCTGCCACCGGCATCCATGCCACCTCCGACGCCCTGCTTGTCACCACGATGGACGGACTGCTGCGTTATCCGCTGGATGCCGCCGCCGGCGGCGCATCGGAGAGCCGCTGCGATTTCATCACGCCGGTGCTGCAATCCCCTGTCAACGAAAACCCGCGCCGCTGGTTGCGGGCGGAGGCAATCGCCAAGCTGCCGCCAGGCAGCAGCATGGAGATCAGCTATGCCGCCACCGGCGACCCGCAAGTGCAGGAGCAGGCCGTTCGCATCGCCTCCGACCGCAGCCTGAATGCCGGGCAGCGCCTGGCGCGCTTGCGCGACCATCTACAGGCATGGCATGCGCCGATTGTATTCCGGGGAACGGATACCGACACCGACGGCCCACTGGCCGTGCCCTTGTTCGACGTGCACGAGCCGTGGCTGTGGGTCAGCGTTACGCTGGTCGCGGCGCCTGCTTCCATGCTGCCGCGGCTCACCCGGCTCGACGTGCTCTATCCGGGACTGACGTTGATGGACTACCTGCCGCAGGTGTACCAGCGCGCGGAGGCGGAGCCGGACAACTTCCTGCGCGCGCTGGTGGGCGTGCTCGAAACCGGCAGCCAGGAACAGGACCAGCGCATCGCCGCCATGGGCAGCATGATCGCGCCCGACACCGCGCCGGCGGAATGGCTGGACTATGTCGCCCGCTGGATGGACTTGCCATGGGACGACGCACTGGATATCGGACAGAAACGCCGCCTGCTCGCCAGCGCCGACAAGCTGGCCGGCGGCCGCGGCACGCGCGCGGGATTGGAGGCGCTGCTGGCGGCGCTGCTGCCCGGCACGCCGCCGCCCTACCGCGTTGTCGATCGAAGCGCGCAATACGGTTTCGTGGCGCTGGGCGGCGCGACATTGCCGGCACTGCTGGCTGGCTTGCCTGCATCGGCGATGGCGCTGAACCGCAAGGCCATCCTGGGCCGGGGACATCTGACCTGCCCGGCCGCGCCGCCCGACGACACCGGCTGGCTGACCGGCCAGGTAAAGATCGCCGTGACCGCGACGGCCGCGCAGCGGGCCGCATGGGAGCCGTGGCTGGCCGCGCTGATCGGCGCCATGCTGCCGGCCACGGTGCGGATGGTGCTGGAATGGCGCAGCGTCGCCGCACGCTGGCTGGACGACCGTCTGGTCGACGGTTATGTGCTGAACGAAGCGCCGGCGCCGCACCTGGGCACCGACGCAGTCACCGGGCTGGCCCGTCTGGGCGGAACCGGTGGACCGGAATTGCGATGAGCAGTCATCACGAACTAGCCACACAGGAAAAGGTGAAAATATGAGTACCAATAGGACTACCACCTGGAGCACAGCCAAGCAAGGCTGCAAGCCGCAACCGGAACCCTGCTGCGAGCATGACTGCACCTCCGGCACCAGGAACCGCTACTTCCTCAACAAGCACATAACGCCGGATGTCTGGCAGATCGAGCAGGACTACCAGATCGGACGGCGGCGACTGGTCAACCGCGCGGTGCACGGCTGGGGCGTGGTGTACGGCTATCCGGTGGCGATGGCGGCCAGCGCGGCATGCAGCGGCGCCGGCGACCAGGCGCCGGCGGGCATCATGGTGGGCGCGGGCCTGGCGTTCGACCGCATGGGGCGGGAGCTGGTGCAAACGGAACAGATAGCCGTGTCGCTCGACGACATGCTGGAGCTGCCGGGCAGCGAGAGTGAAGACAACAGCTACCTGCTGCGCGTGCACTATGCCGAACAGCTATTGGCTCCGGTGTCTGTCAAGGACTCTTGCAGCTGCGAGCGGCAGCAATGGGACCACGTCTGCGAGACGGTGCGCTATTCGCTGCAAAGGGTGCCGCGTTCCGCATGCTGCGCCCCGCGCCCGTGCGAACTCGATTGCAGTTGCGCCGCCTGCTGCGCGGAGCACGGCTCGCACGCGGGCAGCCAGGAAGACGACGACAACGGCGTTCGGGCCGGCGCGGCGCGCTGCCTGTGCGACCACCTCACGGAGCTGTTGCCCGGTGCGGAGTGCAGCGGCCTGACCGAAGTATCCAGGCGCGTTCGGGTCGACCTGCATAACGGCGTGGCGCTGGCCTGCCTCTCGCTACAGCAGGACGAATGCGGAAAATGGTACATCGCGGATGTCATCGACGCCTGCGGCCCGCGCAGGCTGGTCAAGCGCAACGACCTGCTGTTCGACCTGATACGCGGCTGCGACCTGACCCGCATCAGCGAAATCAGCTGGGCCGAGTGGCATCGTTCGCGCGAGCGTATCGCGTGGGAGGAATTCGACGGCTACTTCGATACCGAGCGCAGCGAACAAGGCGGCTGCGAGACCGAATTCGTGGTCCGCTTTACGCGGCCGGTACGCATCGACACGTTGACGGCGGACTGCTTCAGCATGACCTTCCTGATACGGCAGCGCGAAGGCGGCTGGCTGATACCGATGCGCGCGCCCATCGTGCGCGTCATCTACGGCGAGATATCGGGCGAGAAGGAAGAACTGGCACAGCGCGCCTCGCTGGTGGTGGGATGGGGCTGGGTCTGCGACGCACTGCGCGGCCTGGAGACCGAGTTCGAACGCCCCGGCGTCACCGTCGAGATGGAGATCTACGGCGACTTCATCCTCGACTGCAACGGCCAGGCGCTGGACGCGGATGCGCGCGGCCGCTCGCCTGGCCCCAGCGGCAACGGCACGCCGGGCGGCACGTTCCGCTCCAGCTTCCAACTGGACGCCAAGCCTCTCCGGCCCGACCCCGACGCGGCACAACCACAGAACACCGTTCAAGGAGGTAATCTGTCATGAACCAGAAATCCATCATCGGCGCGCAAAAGGCGCAGTCCACGCTGGTCCGTCCGCAGTACAGCCCAGGCTTGCTGCTGAACGACGATGACCTCAGCCAGGCGGTCGACTACACGCGCGATTTGAACCGCATGCTGTTCCGCTCCCTGCTGGGCTGCGGCGTGGTTTGCGGCCTGGTGGTCAAGGCGGTCAAGTCGACCGGCACCTGCGGCGCGCTGCAGGTCAGCGTCGATCCCGGCCTGGCCCTCGATTGCCATGGCGACCCGTTGCACCTGCCCGGCACCTGCACGGTCAACATCGATCCCTGCGTCGTGCTGTCCTCGCCGTTATGGGTCATGGCGCGCCGCTACGACAAGCATTGCGCGCCACGCGGCACCGAGTGCTCGCCCTGCGACGACGCCACCACAGTCTGCACCCGCATCCGCGACAGCATCGAAATCGCCGTCGTCAACGCGCTGCCCGGCTGCTCCTGCGGCTGCACCGAGGCCGCTCCCGCAACGTCCGCCGACACCGACGCCACAAAAGACGGCGCCAGCGGCGCTGCAAAAACCAAGACTGCGGCGGCAGCGGCGGGGACGACCGACGGCGGCGGAAAGTCCAAGGCAGCTGCGGCAGCCACGCCGGCTCCGGGCAGCAGCGGCCAGCCCGCTGCCAGCTCGCCCGACGATCCCTGCTACAAGGATCACTATGCCGGCACTTGCGCCGTCTGCTGCACCGACTGCGCCTGCGAATGGGTGCTGTTGGCCCGCCTTACCTCCGTGGCCGACGGCAGCTGGAAGCCCGACCATTCGGTGCGGCGTTTCATTCGTCCGCTGCTGCTGGCCGATCCGCAGCCTGCGCTCGACAAAGCGAACAAATCCTGATGTGAGGCGACATGAGGCCAGAGCGCATTGCGGCGCGCGCGCCGGTAATGGAGCGTCGCCCTGTAGCGGCGGCCTTGTCGCGCCAGGCCGACGCGGCACGCTCGCCCGCAATGGCCCTGCGCCAGCGGCTCGGCAACCAGGGCACGCAGACGCTGATTGCGCGTTCGGCCATCCCCGCTGTCACCAACAGCGGCAGCGGCCCGGCCATCCAATGCCTGACCGCCGTCACCGCGCCCAACGATCCGTCTGAAGTCGAAGCCCATGCCGTCGCCGCCAAGGTGATGCGGATGTCCGCGCCCGAGCCGTCGGCGGCGATAGGCGGTGCGGCGCATGGCGTGGTGCAGCGGTCTCCGGCCGGCCCCGGTGCGCCCGCGCCGGTCAGCGTGCAGACCGGCGGCGGTGCGCCGCTGCCTGCGAGCGTGCGCAACTTCATGGAGCCGCGCTTCGGTGCGGACTTCAGCAAGGTGCGCGTCCACACCGGCGCGGATGCCGCCAGGCAGAGCGCGCGCCTCAACGCCAATGCCTTTGCGCTCGGCCAGAATATCTACTTCGGCGCCGGCCAGTACCAGCCCGATACGCCGGCGGGCAAAGCGCTGATCGCCCATGAACTGACCCACACCATCCAGCAGGGCGCATCGCCGCAGACGGCTGTGGTGCCGCGCAGCGAGGCGCCGGCGGTATCCTCGCAGCCCGGTCCGCGCGTGCAGCGCGACTTCCTCGGCATCCCCAGTCCGCGCGACTACTTTGCCGGCAAGGCCAGCGCCATTCCCGGCTTTACCATGCTGACCGTGGTGATCGGCTTCAACCCGATCAACAATGCGCGGGTCGAGCGCAGCGCCGGCAACATCCTGCGCGGCGCCATCGAGCTGATACCCGGCGGCTTCGTCATCACCGAGGCGCTCAACAACCACGGCATATTCGACAAGGTCAGCGCCTGGGCATCGGAGCAGTTCCAGACCATCAAGGACATCGGCGCCAGCATCTGGCAGGACATCGAGAACTTCATCGACGGCTTCTCGGTGCTGGACCTGCGCCACCCGGGCAAGTTGTGGGACCGCGCCAAGGCCATCGTCACCCGTCCCATCGACCGCATCATCGCGTTTGCGCGCATGCTCAAGGACGGCATCGTCAACCTGATCAAGGAGGCCATCCTCAAGCCCATCGGCGCGTTTGCGCGCACCACCAGCGGCTATCCCCTGCTCTGCACCATCATGGGCAAGGACCCGATCACCGGCGAGAGCGTGCCGCAAGATCCTATCGCGCTGCTGGGCGGCTTCATGAAGTTCATCGGCGAGGAGGAAATCTGGAACAACATGCAAAAGGCGAATGCGATTCCGCGCGCCTTCGCCTGGTTCAACGGCGCGCTGTCGGCGCTGCGCGGCTTCCTGAACGAGATCCCGGGCCTGTTCGTGGCGGCCTTCAAGGCACTGGAGGTGATCGACATCCTGCTGATCCCGCGCGCCTTCCTCAAGCTGGCCAAGGTGTTCGGCAACTTCGCCGGACGCTTCATCAGCTGGGGCGCGGAGGCAGCCTGGAATCTGCTGGAGATCATCTTCGATGTCGTCAGTCCCGGCGCGCTGGCCTACATCAAGAAGACCGGCGCCGCGCTGAAGAGTATCCTGAAAAATCCGCTGCCCTTCGTCGGCAACCTGGTCAAGGCGGCCAAGCTGGGCTTCATCAACTTCGGCGCCAACTTCCTCGTGCATCTAAAGGCCGGCTTGATCGACTGGCTCACCGGCTCGCTGCCGGGCATCTATATCCCCAAGGCCTTCTCGCTGGGCGAGATCGCCAAGTTCGCCTTCTCGGTGCTGGGCCTGAGCTGGGCCAACATCCGGCAAAAACTGGTGAAGGCCACCAGCGAGCCGGTGGTCAAGACGCTGGAGACCACCTTCGACATCGTGGTGACGCTGGTGCGCGAAGGGCCGGCTGCGGCGTGGGAAAAAATCAAGGAGCAGCTGTCCAACCTGAAGGACATGGTCATCGGCGGCATCACCGATTTCGTGGTCGACATGGTGGTGCAAAAGGCGATACCGAAGATGATCGCGATGTTCATTCCGGGCGCGGGCTTCATCTCGGCCATCCTGTCCATTTACGACACGGTGATGGTCTTCGTGAACAAGATCTCCAAGATCATCCAGGTGGTAACGGGCTTCATCGATTCCATCGTCAACATCGCCGCCGGCAATATCGGATCGGCGGCCACCAAGGTGGAGACCACGCTGGCCGGACTGCTGTCGCTGGCGATCAACTTCCTCGCCGGTTTCGCCGGGATGGGCAAGGTGGCCGACAAGATCATGGCCGTGTTCAACAAGATCCGCGCGCCCATCGACAAGGCGATGGACTGGCTGGTCAACTGGGTCGTCACCGCTGCCAAGAAACTGCTAGGAAAGCTGACCGGGAAAGAAGGCGCTGCCGACAAGGCCTTTGCGGCAGTGGCCGTGGTGGTCGAGAAGGCCAAGGTGGACGGCGTGAAACCGCAGGACCTGCCTGCGCGGCTGGCGCCGCTGCAAAAGGAATTCAAGTTCAAAAAACTGGCAGTGGTGACCAAGGGAGAGGACTTCGAAGTCGACGCCGAGATCAATCCAGTCAAGATCTTCAAGTTCGGCAGCAAACTGAGGATGGTACTCATCTACGACCCGGAATGGCCACTTGATGAATTCATGTCGAAGGCCCAAGCCATTCAAAAAGCTGCGACGACGGGACAAGTGACGACACTGGCGCTCGACCCGAAAACCAATAAGCGCCAGACAACCAAATCCTTGCGCAAAGGCGAGCAGGACAAACTTCGCGAAGAGGTGCGCAGGTTCATCGTCGCGAATGTGCCAGCAGCCGACCAGAACCGGCTGATCGGTTTGCTGAAGCAGTTGCAGGCCGATCACCAACAGGAATTGCAGATGGGGGGGGAGGATACCCGCGGAAACCTGGCGCTGTGCGAAGGTGCGATGAACAGGGCAATGGGATGGTTCGATTTTGGACCGGCATTGCGGGCGTTGCCAAACTCGACGGTCATATCGAAAGTAACGATAGACACCTCGGCCATAGAAAAGCGCAAGCAGCAGAAGAAAAAAGTGCGCATGACCGGGACGGCCGAGCAACTGTGTTCCGAACTGTTGAAGCACGCCAAGGCAGGGGAAAAGACAATGGTAAAAGAATGGTTTAGATTATAGTGATCCACGACGACAACGGGAGTGCAACGATGCCTAGCTATTTGAACAGATTTCATGCAATGGTCAAGGAACTGCAAGGGTTCGAGTACATCGAACTGGTCGAATTTACGCCGCATCCGGCGGCGACCGAGGCGCAGTTGAAGGCCTTCGAAACCACCTTGAAAGCGCCGCTCGACGCAGCGATGCGCGCTTTTTATTCCGAGACAAACGGCTTGCGTCTCCATTGGCAAATCAAACCCACGCTGAGCGCGCAGGAAGCCGACCGTTTGATGGAAAAATCCCAGGACTATGCCGTGAGGATTGCCGAGTATGAGGGCGATCCCTTCGCCATGATCAACATTCTGCCCATCCAGGCCTTGGCCTCGCACGCTTCGAAGGCGGTGCGAATTGAAAGCGAAGGCGAAACGGTCAAGCTGGGTACACAGTCCTACTCGACTGAACAATTAAGCAAGCGAATGATACCGTTTGACGTTTTCAGCGAAGAGAATTGCCAGGCATTCCTGGGACTGCCTGGCAACGAAGCGGCGCGCGTGGTCCTGCTGGGGGAAGGCGGCAGCGCATGGTTCGAGTCGCGCACCAGCAGCTTCGCTTCGTACCTCGAACTGCTGATCGCCACGCGCGGCATCACGCAGGCCCGCCTTGCGCTCTATGAAGACGCAGGTCCCGATGCGGAGCCCGTGGTCGAAGGCGACGCGGACTATTGGGCGAAGACGTTCACCCCGGACTTGTTCAAATAAAGTCTATGACACGTTTTCGCCGCCCAGCCGCCTGTGCGGCGCCGGCGCCAGCCACGGCGCGTCACGCACGCGGCGCATCGCTTGCGCGCGGCCATGCAGCTGCAGTTTTTCCAGCAGGTTGTGCACATGGTGCTTGACGGTCGCCACGCTGATGCACAGCTCACGGGCGATCTCCTTGTTCGAGCGGGCCTCGCCGATCAGGCGCAGCACCTCGGCTTCGCGCCGGGTCAGCGCAGGATCCGGTTCCGCAGACAGGCGAGCAGACGCCACAGGCGTGTCGTCCATCCGAAACAAGGCGCGCAGCAGGCCACCGGAAATCTCTGCCGAGCACGACAGGCGGCCGGCCACCACATCGGTCAGCGCGTCGTACAGCGCATCGACCGGGGTGGCGCGCGCGACGTAGCCGGTAAAGCCGGCGCGGCCGCATCGTATGACTTCCTGGCGCTGCTCGGTGAGACCCAGCGCGACCAGGGCCACGGCGGGATATTGCGCGGCCAGCGCGCGCACATCGTACAAGTCTATGCCCTGGGTGACGTCGATCAGCACCAGGTCCGTGGCGGTCGAATCGAGCATGCTGCGCAGCAAGTGAAATTCGTCGACCACGGCTATGACCTGCATCTGCGGGAACCGGCTCAGGCAGGCATGCAATCCATCGCCCAGTATGCGGATAGGCGTCAACACGATGATGTTCATGGATGTCCAGTGATCGGGAAATACCGCTTGAAAAGGCAAAAACCGAACTTTAATCTTATCACGGCGATAAGACGCAAACCCGTAGTAAATCAACAATCTAGGCTATCGTGCATCGCACTCGGCATTTCGTAGCGCACCTGCTACAGTCCGCTGAAACGCTTACACACAGAGCAAGCACGAATCAAAAAATCTCGCAACAGTCGCACTCAACAGTGCGCAAACGCACGCTTGACATGTCTGATGACTCAAGATATCTTCACAACTATTGCCCCATCGAAAGTTTTCCTAAAACTCAATCCGGGCAAGATTTCACCACTCCAGCACCCCAAGTAAATACGCAGCAACCCGATCGGAAAGCCACGGCTGGAGGTGGAAACGCTTCCACATCCAGCATCCCGCCATCACGAACAAGGACGTACTATGAACAAACGTAGCAGGAATCTCGCGGCACAGGGCTGGCCCCTGGCCCTGTCGCTCGCGCTGGCCGCATGCGGCGGCGGCGATCAGGCCGCCGCGCCGCAAAGCGCGCGCATGCTGAGCGCGATGAAGGTCCAGGGCGGCGCGGCGCAGTCTGCCGAAGTCGCGCTGACTCCGATCAGCGCCACCGCCAGCTCGTCGGAACGTGGCGACCTGTCGGCCGCCGCCGCCATCGACCACAACGATACGACCCGCTGGGGCAGCGGCTTCGCCGACGACCAGTATCTGACGCTGGACTTCGGCAAGACGCAGCCGATTACCCGCGTCCACATCGAATGGGAAAACGCCCACGCCACCCAGTACCTGCTGCAAGTCTCGGACGACAACGCGACCTGGACCACGATCAAGACCGTGGACAACAGCCAGGGCGGCAGCGAAGACTGGACCGGCCTGAGCGGCCAGGGCCGCTACCTGCGCATGAAGGGCATCAAGCGCTCGACCAACTACGGCTATTCGATCTTCGAGATCCAGGCCTTTTCCGGCACGCCGGTGACAACGCCGCCGGTCACGCCGCCGGTGGACAATCCGCCGCCGGTCGTCGTCAACCCCAACCAGCCCGGGGTGGCGATCAAGCCCGTCGCCGCGACCTCGTCGCCGGTGGAAAACGGCGGCCTGTCGGCATCGATGGCGATCGACGGCAAGCCCGCCACGCGCTGGGCCAGCACCGCCGACGACGGCGCCTGGATACAGTTCGACTTCGGCGCCAAGACGCAGGTCGGCTATATGAAGCTCCAGTGGGAAAACGCCTACGGCAAGCAATACTCGCTGCGCGTGTCCGACGATGGCCAGAACTGGTCGCAGGTGCGCTACGTCAGCGCCGGCCAGGGCGGCACCGAGGAGTTCTACAACCTCGGCATCAACGCCCGCTACATCCGCCTGCAAGGCGTGGCCCGCGCCACCCAGTACGGTTACTCCTTGTTCGAAGCGGAATTCAAGACGCCGGGCAGCGACAACACGCTGGCCGGCAGCCCCACCTCGCCGCTGAAGTATCCGGCCAGCGGCGCCGGCTGGGCGCCCTTGCCCGCCGCCGCACAGCCGCTGGAGACGCTGCAATTCACCCTGGCCGACGGTACGCTGGTCACCCGCTTCGGCGCGCGCGGCCTGGCCCGCCACGGGCGCGAACGGGGCGAGGACTGGAACGAGATCGGCTACGGCCCCAACGAGACGGTCGATCCCGCCACCGGCCTGCCGGTCGACAAGGGCCCGGGCAACTACCTGACCTTCGTCTCCAACTACTTCAAGAACCGCAGCTGGGGCGTGGAGATCATCGACAACAGCCGCGTGCCTGGCGTGACCAAGCCTACGCTGATCGTCAACCAGTACACCACGGTCGACTTCCTGCCGGGCGGCGTCGCCTTCTTCCGCGGCTTCGACCGCCCGGGCGTCACCGGCTACGGCTGGATGGCGCCGGGCGAGCTGGTGGACCGCAACGTGTCGATCTGCAAACCGGTGGCCTACCCTGCCGCCGGCAAGCTGGCCAGCGCCGACGGCTTGAACAACGCCTGCACCCTGCGCATCAAGGATTATCCGGGCCACGGAGACCTCGACGCCAACGGTATGCCGAACGGTAAGGACGTGAAAGCGCGTCCGCTGGTGGCAGGCGACATCATCGAAGTCTCGCCGTCGATGTTCTCCACCACCGCATCGATGACCGCCAACGGCGACACCGGCGGCATCCGCTACTACTCCTACGAATGGATCTATGTGGTCGGCGCAGGCCTCAAGCCGTGGTATGGCGTGCAGCCGCGTTTGAACTCGGTGCCGCTGCCCGAGGAAACGCTGTCCGGTGGCCAGGGCTCCGTGTCGTACAACTACTCGGACAACGGCGCCTTCATGTTCCAGCAGCCGCATAACAACATCGGCATGCAGAATATGCAGCGCTTCGTCGAAGGCCGCCGCCTGGTACATACCAACTTCACCACCGGCGACCACAATGAACCGGGCAACGACCGCTACGCAGCGGCCGTGGGCTTGCAGGGACAGCGCTTCAACCAGTCCGCCTGTATCGCCTGCCACGTCAACAACGGCCGCAGCCCGGCGCCTGTCGCCGTCAACCAGAAGCTCGACGCCATGTCGATCCGGGTGGCGAGCACCAACGCGCAAGGCCAGCAAGTGCCGCATGCGCAGTACGGCACGGCGGTGCAGATGAACGCCTTCTCGGCCGGCGGCGCGCCGCAGAACTGGGGCAACACGGTCAGCGTTGGCGGCTTCGAATCGCGCACCGTCAAGCTGGCTGACGGCAGCGCCGTCGAACTGCGCAAGCCGACGCTGGCCTTCGAAGGTCCGGTGCCGGACATCTGGTCGCTGCGCGCAGCCCAGCCGATGATCGGCACCGGCCTGCTGGAAGCCGTGCCGGAAGCGGACATCATCGCCCGCGCCCGCACCGCACCCGATGCGGACGGCGTGATCGGCGTCGCCAACTATGTGTACGAACCGGAGACCGGCGCCGTGCGCCTGGGCCGCTTCGGCTGGAAGGCAGCCAAGGCCACGCTGCGCCACCAGGCCAGCGAAGCGCTGCTGCTGGATATGTCAGTCACGTCGCCGGTCTATCCCAACCGCGCCTGCGCCACCGGCCCCGCCGGCTGCGCGGCCGGCGGCACGCAGAAAGGCATCACGGAAGCGGATCTGCAATCGATCTCGCGCTATCTGTCGCTGGTGGCCGTGCCGGCCCAGCGCAGCATTCCAAGCGGCTTCCCGAAAGGCGTGGCGCCGCTGGATGAGCATCGAGTGGATGCGCAGCAGGTCGCCGCAGGCTCCAAGCTGTTCCAGGGCATGCGTTGCGTGGCCTGCCACACCGCCGAGATGAAAACCGGTTCGGGCCATCTGTTCGCGGAACTGCGCAACCAGACCATCCGTCCCTACTCCGACCTGCTGCTGCATGACATGGGCGCGGGCCTGGCGGACAAGTTCGCCGAAGGCCAGGCCAAGGGCGGCATGTGGCGCACCTCGCCACTGTGGGGCCTGGGCTACACGGACAAGGTGATGGGCAACAGCAGCAAGGTCGGCTACCTGCACGACGGCCGCGCGCGCAACCTCACGGAAGCCATCATGTGGCACGCCGGCGAGGCCGACAAATCGCGTCAGCGCTTCGAGAACCTGTCGAAGGCCGACCGCGATGCGCTGCTGGCGTTCCTGAAGTCCCTGTAATTGCCGCAGCCGCCGTCAGATGGCTGTCGGCGGCTGTTGCGATGTCAGGATGGCGGCGGCCAGTATGGCGCCGAGCAGCAGCACCGTCTCTACTCTCAACGCCAGCCGCACCACCGCGACGCCTTCCGGCGACCGCGACGCGGCCGGCAAGCCGATGAATTTGTTGTAGCCGCCGATGCCGATGGCTGCCAGCACCAAGGCCACCTTGCCCAGCAAGGTAATGCCGTAAACGGTATAAATCAAATTTCCGGCGGTGCCAACGCGGTGCCAGCCGCTGTATAGCCCGGTGATAGCGATGGCCGCCAACGCTGCCGTTGCGGCATGTGACATCCAGTTCAGGTAGCGATTCGTGGCGTCCATCTCCCATCGCACCTGCAGCACCAGCAAGCCAGAAACCGCCACCACGCCCGCCCACACGGAGATGGCCGACAGATGGATGGCCTCCGCCGCCATGGGCAGCGACCAAAGCCCCTGCTCGCCCGCGTGGCCCATCGATGAACGGGTGACGGCGAATACAGCCATCCCCAGCAGGATAACCAGCTCGCCGGCCGGCGGCAGGTTCGGGACGCAGCGTAAGGCCAGCACCGCCTCCAGCGCCGCGATGGCAATGCAACCGGACCAGCCGTAGGCGGTACTCGTCGCCATCATCCAGAACATGCCGCAAGCTTCGCGCAGGCCGGTACCGCCCATGACGGCGGTGGCGGCCAGCAGCGACACTCCTCCAGCCGCGATGGCGACGCCCGCCGCCAGCATATCCAGTACCCGCATCCGCGCTTCGAAGGCTGCCGGACGGGCCTCGCCAGCCGGCAGCCAGCGGCGCGCGCACCAGGAGCCGGCCAGCCAGCTAAAGCCGCAGTTGAGCAGGAAAGCCGAGCCGACTTGCAGCAGCCAGACGGCATCGACGCCCGCCTCCACTATTTGACCGTAAAGGTGAATTCGCCCTTGCGGCGATGTCCGTCAGGGCCGGCCACCGCCCAAGCCACGGTGTACGCACCGGCAGGCAGCGGCGGCACGACCAGCCGCAGGACTGCCGGATTGCTGGCGTCCACGGTGGCTTTGGCCTTGTCGGATGAAGCGCCCGCAAGCACGCGGCCGGCCGCACCAGTCAGCGTGACGCTGCTGAACGCCGGTTCGATCTTCTCGTTGAACGTCAGCGCGATCTCTTTAGGCGCTGCCTCCAGCACGGCGTTGGCCGCCGGGTTGGAACTCTTCAAGCTGGCGTGCGCCGCTGCGAAAGGCGCCGACAGCGTCGCCACCGCGACGACGGCTGCGGCCACCAATGTGTGCAAAGTCTTCATATGTGTTCTCCTTAATGGCCGCTATGGCCGCTGGGTTTGCGTACCGTGAGTTCCACGTCCGGCGGGTTCACCGCCGGCATGGACTGGCCTCCTGCCGTGTATTTGCGCGCCGGTTCGGGCAAGGCGCCGGTCCACTCGTAGGCCAGCGTGCCAGCCGGATGCTTGTACCAGCCCGGGTCCGTGTAGTCGCCGCGCTTCTGCTCCTTGCGCACTTTGACCACCGTGAACATGCCGCCCATGTCCACGCCGCCGAACGGGCCTTCGCCCGTCATCATCGGCAGCGTGTTCTCCGGCAGCGCCATCTGCATGCCGCCCATGGCGCCGCCCTTGTCGCCCATGGTCATATACTCCGGCACGATCTTGTTGATCTTCTCGGCGATGCCGCGATGGTCCACTCCTATCATGGTCGGCACGTTGTGGCCCATGGCGTTCATCGTGTGGTGCGATTTGTGGCAATGGAAGGCCCAGTCGCCCGGATCGGTGGCGATGAATTCAATCGCCCGCATCTGGCCGACGGCGATATCTGTCGTCACCTCCGGCCAGCGCGATGCCGGCGGTGTCCAGCCACCATCGGTGCCGGTGACGAAGAACTCGTGGCCGTGGATGTGCACCGGATGGTTGGTCATCGTCAGGTTGCCGACACGGATGCGCACCTTGTCGCCCTGCCGCACCGGCATGGAATCGATGCCGGGGAAGACGCGGCTGTTGAAGGTCCACAGGTTGAAGTCCAGCATGGTGTTGGTCTTGGGCGTGTAGCTGCCCGGGTCTATGTCGTAGGCGTTCAGCAGGAACACGAAGTCGCGGTCCACCGCGAACTGCGTGTGATCCTTGGGGTGCGTGACCCAGAAGCCCATCATGCCCATCGCCATCTGCGTCATCTCATCCGCATGCGGGTGGTACATGAAGGTACCGGGGCGCCTGGCGACGAATTCGTAGACGAAGGTCTTGCCGGGCGCGATGCCGGGCTGTGTCAGGCCGGTGACGCCGTCCATGCCGTTCGGCAGGCGCTGGCCGTGCCAGTGCACGCTGGTGTGCTCCGGCAGCTTGTTGGTGATGAAGATGCGTACGCGGTCGCCCTCCACCACCTCGATGGTCGGGCCGGGCGACTGGCCGTTGTAGCCCCACAGATTGGCCTTCATGCCGGGCGCCATTTCGCGCACCACCGGCTCGGCGATCAGGTGGAATTCCTTGACGCCGTTATTCATCCGCCACGGCAGCGACCAGCCGTTCAGCGTCACCACCGGGTTGAACGGGCGGCCGTTTGACGGCAGCGGCGGCACGTGGGTGTCCGCATTATCCATGGTCATAGCCTCCGGCAGCGTGGCAGCGCCGGCCTTGCTGACGGCGGCCGCGCTGACTGCGACGGCGCCCGCGCCCTTGAAGAAGTCTCTACGTGAAATCATGGGGTGGTCCTTGTTTCGTTGGCGCTGCCGCCGTTGACGGCGGTGTGCAGCCGGGTTTCGGCGATCCAGAAATCGCGCTGTGTTTCGATAGCTGTGTTGACGCTGTTGAGCTGTTCGCGCGAGTCGGCCAGCAGCTCGAAGACGCTGGCCAGCATGCCGTTGTAGCGCAGCAGTACCTCGTCCGAGATCTTTTTACGCAGCGGCACAACCTCGTCGCGATAGTGGCGGGCGATGTCGTAGGTGGTGCGGTAGGAGGAATACGCCTCGCGCACTTCCGACCGGGCCCGCACCGCCGTATCGGTGGTGCGGTGCACGGACTGCATGTACTGCGCCTGTGCCCGCGCCACCTTGGCGCTGCCCCAGTCGAAGATCGGCAGTTCGAGCGTAACCTCAAAGCCATTCTCGCGCGGCTTGCCGGTGCTGCTCTTGTTGGCGTAGCCGGCGTCGAACACGTTGATAAAGCCGGTGGCTTTGGTCAGGCCGAGGGCGTCGGCCGTGGCTTCGGTATCGCGGCGCGCGGCCTGCATGTCCAGGCGCCGCGTCAGCGCTTGCGCCTCGGCGTCGTTCATTTCCTTCGGCTGCGACGGCAGATCTGGCAGCCGATCGGGCAAGGTGAAGTTCTGCTGCTCGCCCCAGAGACCAAGAAGACGTATCAGCTGCTCGCGTGAGGCGGTCGCTTCGTGGCGGCTGCGGGCCAGCTGCGTCAACGCGTCCTGGTAGAAGGCTCGTTCGCGGGCCTGATCCAGCTTGCTCCAGTTGCCCACCTTGGCCATTTTTTCCGCCAGTTCGGACGAGGCGTCTGCGGCCACGCGTACCTGCTCGGCAAAGGCAGCCGATTGGGCCGCCGCCACGGCGCTGAAGTAAGCCCGACGCGTGTCGGCCGCCAGTTGAACCGCCTGGGCTGCGGCTTGCAGCTTGGCCTGTTCGAAGCGGCGTCCTTCGATGCGCGAGCGTGCCGGCAACGTCAGCAAACCGGCGATATCGAATGTGACGCTGCGGTCGATTTCAGTTTCGCTACCGCCACGGATACGGCCAAAGCCCAGGCTCGGATTGCGCATGCGGCCGGATTGGACGAACTCCGCCTCCGACACGCCCAGCTCCGCCAGCGACGCCTTCAGCGCGGGGCTGTTCAGCAGCGCTACCTGTACTGCGGTTTCCGGGGTCAAAGGCTGCGCCAGCAGCGCAGCTACCTGCTGGCTATTGTCCGCGTCGCGGGACAGGCTGGCCGGCTGGCCGATGCGCTCCTGGGTCAAGCGGGAGACGTCTGCCAGGCCGCCGTCGTTGGACAGGCTGGCGCAGCCTGCCAGCAGCACGGCGGACAATCCTGCCGCAGCCGTCTTGGGTAATCGTGCCATGTCATTGGCCTTTCATATGCTGGTGATGACCCTTGTGCGGGTCTTCGCTGGTTTCGGCCTTGGGCATCTCCATCTGCATGTGCATGGAGTGGCCCGGCTGGCCGGCGAGCTCGCGGTTGGCCTGGAGCCAGACCTTGTCCGGCGTGACGGCGGGGTCCGGGGTGGGACGGATATCGGCAAAAGCCGAACGGTATGCTGGCGGCGGCACCTTGGCACCCGCGTCCTGCGCCTTGGGCGCGGATTGGGCGGATGCATACACAGGCGCGCAGGCTACTGCCAGCAGCAGTATGCGAAAGCGATTCATGGGAGTCCTCGAAAAATGGCGGATATGCGGGCGAACCCGCAGCGTCGGCAAATCTCAGGAAAGGCGCGGCGGACGCTCCAGCGTGGCGGGGATATAGGCGGTCATCGCGGGTTCAGGCGCAATGAAGGCTGCGCCGAACAGCGCGGCGGGCAGCACGACGGCGGGCACGCCAGGCGGCGCGGAAGCGCCCACGCAGCTGGCGCAATGGCTGCATTTTCCATGCGCAGCCGACGCCGGCTCAGGTTTGTCCGGCGCGCAGTGTTCCGACCGGGCTTCCGGCTGCGTCGTCACCGTATGGCACGGAGTCAAGGCAACAGCTACCCCTTGCAGCGGCAGGGCTGTTATCAAAATCCAGAGCAGGAAACGGATGAATGAACGCATAGTGGCCTGAATCTTACACCTTCCCACGGAGGTAAGGTCAAGCGACTTTTGTGCTAGAGTCCCGGCATGCGAAAACTATCCGCACTACTCGTGCTTTTCTTAAGCTGCCAGCTCGCCCATGCCGCGACGCGGCCCAAGATCGCCGTGGTCCTTTCGGGAGGCGGCGCGCGCGGCGGCGCCCACATCGGTGTGCTGAAGGTGCTGGAGGAACTGCACGTACCGGTCGATATGATCGTCGGCACCAGCGCCGGCGCCATCGTCGGCGCTGCCTACGCCAGCGGCATGCCGCTGGCGGAAATCGAGCGCGAAATGCAGACGCTCAGCACCGCCAACCTGTTCCACGATGTCGCCCGGCGCGACCTGTCCATCGCCCGCAAGACCGACGATGCCGACAGCTTTGTCGGTCCGGAGATCGGCATCGGCCCCGGAGGCCTGTCACTGCCGAAAGGCGCGGTGTCCGGCGTGGCGCTCGAAGCGCTGCTGCGCCGCCTGACCGTGCGCCAGTCCGTTCCCGACTTCGATCAGTTGCCCATCCCCTTCCGCGCGGTCGCCACGGACGTCAGCAGCGGCGAGATGGTGGTGCTGGAACACGGCAACCTGGCGCAGGCCATACGCGCCAGCATGGCCATCCCCGCCGTCATCACGCCGGTGGAAATCGACGGCCAGCTGCTGATCGACGGCGGCATTGCCCGCAACCTGCCGGTCGACGTGGCACGCAAGATGGGCGCGGACATCATCATCGCCATCAATATCGGCACGCCGCTGCTCAAGCGCGACGAGATCAAATCCGTGCTGTCGATGTCGGAGCAGATGGCGCGCATGCTCACCGCCAGCAACCTGCGCACTTCCCTGGCCGAACTCAATCCGCAGGTGGATGTGCTGATCACCCCCAACCTGGCGACCGTCGATTCCGGCAACTTCGATCTGCTGAAGGAGGCCGCAGCCTTTGGCGAACAGGCCGGCCACCAGGCCGCCGACCGCTTGCAGCGCTATGCCGTGTCGGTCGACGACTATGCGGTACTGAGCGCGCGCCGCCGCCACGCCCAGGCGCCGCAAGGCGTGCTGCTGTCGTCGGTGCGCATCGACGGCACGCAGCGGGTGCCGGAGGAATCCCTGCGCGGCATCATGGAGACCCAGCCCGGCCAGCAGTTCGACGCCGCCAAGGCCGAACGCGACATGCGCCGCCTGTTCGGACGCGGCGACTTCGAACACGTCAGCTATACGCTCACGCCGCTGCCCGACGGCCGCCACGAACTGACCACCACCGTCAACGAAAAATCCTGGGGACCGCAGTACCTGCGTCTGGGCCTGGGCGTATCGACCGACTTCGAAGGCGATTCCTTCTTCACGCTGCGCGCCATGCATCGCTGGACGTGGCTCAACGCGCTGGGCGCGGAGTGGCGCAACGACCTGGAGATCGGCCACACCGACCGTCTCAGCACCGAATGGCTGCAACCACTGACGCCGGCCCAGCGTCTGTTCGCCAGCGCCTCGCTCTCGGGCGAGCGCACGCCGCTGGACATTTACTCCAAAGGCAGCCGGCTGGCGCGCTACCGCTACGAGTCGGTCGCGGCGGGCCTGGACCTCGGCGTGCCGCTGGCCGAATGGGGCGAGGCGCGCGTCGGCGTTACGCGCGGCCACGTCAATCTGCTGCTGGACACCAGCTTCCTGCCGCCGTCCGAATTATTCCCCAAGGCGCGCACAGGCGGCGTGCAGCTGCGCCTGCGTGCCGATACGCTGGACAGCCGCTCCTTCCCGCGCTCCGGCGTCGAGGCGGACCTGCGGGTGTTCGCATCACGCACCGCGCTGGGCGCGGACACCAGCTACAACAAGCTGTCCTTCTCTGCCCAGACGGCGCTGGCGACCGGCCCGCACTCGCTGCAAGGAGCGCTGGAGATTCAGCACAAGCTGGGAGAGAACGCGCTGCCGGACCACGAGATCGTGTCCTTCGGCGGCTTCCTGCGCATGTCGGGATACCGCACCGGCGAATTGGTGGGCAACAGCCTGCACTTCGGCCGGCTGGTCTACAACTACCGCATTTCGGGGCCCGGCCTGCTGGACGGAGCCTACATCGGCGCATCGGCGGAGCTGGGCCGCGTCGGCAACACCATCGATTCCCAGAACGGCGAACAGACGGTGCGCAGCAATGCACTCTACCTGGCCATCGATACGCCTCTGGGACCGCTGTACTTCGGCGCCGGCCGCGCCTCGCGCAACCAGACCGCCTTATACCTGCTGATCGGGAAGCCGTGACGGGATGATCTCGGCGATCATCTCGCCATTGTCATCGATGCCGCATTCGCGGAAGCCGAAGCTGCGATAGAACTCCTTCGCTACATCGTTGTCCGGCTTGTAGTAGATGATGATGCGATGAACATCCGGCTTGCTGTGCAGCTCATCGAGCAGCAGCGCCATCGCTTTGCGGCCTATGCCCTTGCCCTGCTTCGGAAAGTCGACCATGAAGCGGTAGATGCCATACAGGCCGTCAACGTCCTCGGCGCGCACGTCGTACAGCAGAAAACCGGCCGGCTCGCCGTCGCAGTAGATCCCGCGCGTGACGAAATCGTCGTAGAACCTGGACTGCGCAATCGAGTAGGCGTTGCTATCCAGGTAGTCGCGCTGATGCTCCGGCAGCTCCATATCCATGAAGCTCTCAAAATTGTCTATGGTGATGTCCTGCAGTGTGACGCTTGTTGCCATTAATTGAAGTCCAATCGTTCGTGAGGTTCGAGGTCATGATACACGTCCTCCTGGTGCAGCGGAATGTAGAATCTGAGCGCTTTACCGCGGTGGAAGACGCCGCGCAGCTGGTTGCAAACACCCCATACCCGTTCATAGGAATCGGCGACATCGATCAGCGCCCATGGGTTGTCGTCCATCCCCTCGCGCACCATGTTGACGTGGATGACGTGAAAGAAGCGCGCCAGGCCTTCCGCGACACTGGTTTCAGTAGCATCGCCATGCAGGCCGGATAAGATGATTTGCATCTGCCGCTCCTTTCAGGTCGCCGTCAGGCAATGATATTCAGGCCGCCATCAACATACACAGTGCTACCGGTCAGACGATGCGCATACGGCGAGGCCAGATAGGCGCAGGTATTGCCAACGTCGAGAATATCCACCAACTCCCCCAGCGGCGCGCGCGCCACCGCATCCCTGAGCAGCAATTCGAAGTCCTTCAGGCCGGAGGCGGCCCGCGTTTGCAGCGGCCCTGGCGAAATCGCGTGGACGCGTATGCCGCGCGGCCCGAGCTCATAGGCCAGGTAGCGGCACGACGCCTCCAGCGCCGCCTTCACCGGCCCCATGACGTTGTAGTTCGGGACCACCTTCTCGGCGCCGTGGTAGCTCATGGCGAACATGCTGCCGCCTTCCGTCATCAGCGGCGCCGCCAGTTTGGCCATGCGCAGGAAGGAGTGGCAAGAGACATCCATCGCCTGCAGAAAGCCTTCCAGCGAGCAGTCCAGCAGCCCGCCCTGCAGATCCGCCTTCGGCGCGAAGGCTATCGAATGCACCAGGATATCGAGCTTGCCACTCTCCGCCAGCGCCGCGAACACCGCCTCCAGCTGCCCTGGTTGCGTAACGTCCAGCGGCAGCAGCTGCGCGTCGATCTCGGCGGCCAGCGGGGCCACGTGCGGCAAGGCTTTCTCGTTCAGATAGGTGAGCACGACTTCCGCACCCAGTTTGCGAAAAGCCAGCGCGCAGCCCCATGCGATCGAATGCTCGTTGGCGACGCCGACGACCAGCGCCCGCTTGCCGGTCAAAATGGGATATACCGTTTCCGTATTCATGCTTGCTCCAGCAAGGTCAAGGTGTGACGGGCGATCATCAATTCTTCGTTGGCAGGCACCACCCACACAGGCACCCTGCTGCCGGCGGTGCTGATGCGCGCGACACCGCGCGGATTGGCGGCGTTGGCGGCGGAGTCCAGCTCCACGCCCAGCCAGGCGGCGTCGCGGCAGACGGCGGCGCGCACGGCGACGCTGTTTTCGCCTATGCCGCCGGAGAAGACCAGCGCATCCAGCCCGCCCAATGCGGCGGCAAGCGAACCCAGTTCGCGGCCGATGCGGTACACCATCAGGCCGATGGCCGCTTTGGCGCGTGGATCGTCGCTTTGTTCCAGCGTGCGCATGTCCGACGAAATGCCGGAAACGCCGAGCAGGCCGGATTCCTGGTACAGCAGCTTTTGCACCGCACCCAGGTCCATGCCCAGTTCATCGATCAGGTAAAGCACCACGCCGGGATCGAGCGCGCCGCAGCGGGTGCCCATCGGCAGGCCATCGACGGCGGTAAAGCCCATCGAACTGGCGACGCTGCGCCCGGCCGCCATGGCGCACATGCTGGCGCCATTGCCCAGATGCGCGGCCACCACCTTGGCGCCGGCCAGCGCCGGATCGGCCTCCGGCAGGCGGCTGGCGATATATTCGTACGACAGGCCGTGGAAGCCGTAGCGCCGCACGCCCTGCTCCGTGATCCGTGCCGGCAGCGCGAACGCCTGCGCCTCCGCCGGCTGGCCGACGTGGAAGGCGGTGTCGAAGCAGCCCATCTGCGGCACATCCGGCGCCATCGCCATCACGGCGCGCACGGGCGCCAGGTTGTGCGGCAGATGCAGCGGCGCCAATGGGATCAGCTTCTCCAGCGCCGCCAGCACTTTTCCGTCCAGCCGCTGCGGCCCGCTGTAGGCCACGCCGCCGTGAACGATGCGATGGCCGACGGCGACCACGCGGTGGCCGTCCAGATGCGTCTGCGCGAAGTCGATCAGGAAGCGCATGCCCGCTTCGTGGTTCAGAGGCTCGGCGGGCCAGCTGCGTTCTCCGATGGACAAGCCTTGCGCATCCTGCGCGCTGAAGCGCGTCACGCCGCTGTAGAGGTTCTCGATCTTGCCCGTGAACGTCAACGCCAGCGCGGCGCCGCTGAACAAGGAGAACTTGATGCTCGACGAGCCGGCGTTGATGACGACGATGCTATCGTTGGGTGCCATGCCGTCACTCTCCCAGGATACGGTTGCCGGCCAGCTTGCTGTGCGCGACCAGCACCGCCACGGCGCAGGAAGCCAGCCGCGCGGTGACGGAATCGGCACGGCTGGTCAGGATGATGGGCACGCGGGCGCCCAGCACGATACCCGCCGCCGCCGCGCCAGCCATGAAGGTCAGGCTTTTGGCCAGCATATTGCCCGCTTCCAGATCCGGTGCGACCAGGATGTTCGCCTTCCCTGCGACCGGCGACACCAGGTGCTTGATTTCCGCCGCCTCAGGATCGATGGCGTTGTCCATCGCCAGCGGGCCGTCGAGGATGGCGCCGGTGATCTGGCCGCGTTCCGCCATTTTGCACAGCGCCGCCGCATCGATAGTGGACGGCATCTTGGCGCTGACCGTCTCCACGGCGGCCAGAATGGCCACCTTCACCGGATCGAATTTGAGCACGTGCGCCAGGTCGATAGCGTTCTGGATGATATCGACCTTGTCCTCCAGCGTGGGGTTGATGTTGACTGCCGCATCGGTGATGATCAACGGTTCGTCGCGGCCTGGCACGTCCATCACGAAGCAGTGGCTGAGGCGGCGCCCGGTGCGCAGGCCCGTGGCGGTGGCCACCACGGCCCCCATCAACTCGTCGGTGTGCAGGCTGCCCTTCATCAGTACCGCCGCCTGGCCCTCGCGTATCAGTTCCACGGCGCGGAACGCCGAGGCGTGACTGTGTTCGGTGTCGACCAGCGGCAGCGCCGAGATATCCAGTTGCGCCTCTTTCGCCGCCTGAAGGATGCGCGCCTGCGGGCCGACCAGAATGGGATCGATCAGCCCCAGGCGGGCTGCATCGAGTGCGGCCTCCAGTGCATGACGATCGCAGGCATGCGCCACGGCGACCTTCACCGGGCCGACTTTGCGCGCTGCGGCAATCAGAATTTCGTAATGCGGGTGCGGCATGTTCATGGCAGTCATCTACTCTCCTCGGCAGTAAGCCTGGGAAATGATAGCAACAAATACAAATAAAGCAATTGAATATTGCTGCGGTGCCGCATACATTTTTTTCGGCCGATTTAACCCCGTTTGTCTCACCGCCCCGTTACATGCATGACGCCGGGCTATTCCGGCAAAGGAGATGTCATGTTGCGCCCACTGTTTGCGGTTTTCCTGTTGAGTGTTTCGATGGCGGCGCAGGCCCTGACGCCGCTGCCGCCCATCATGCCGCCACGATTGATCGTCCAGCGCGCGCAGACGCCGGTGCGGCTGCAAAGCCTGCACATCACCGCCGACATCAGCGGCGGCCTGGCGCAGACCACGGTGGAGATGGTGTTCTACAATCCCAACGCGGTCCAGCTGGAGGGCGAGCTGCAATTCCCGCTGCTGCCCGAGCAGCGCGTGACCGCCTTCGCGCTCGATATCGACGGCGCGCTGCGTCCAGCGGTACCGGTTGAAAAAGCCAAGGGGCGTTTGATCTTCGAACAGGTCGAGCGCACCCGTGTCGATCCGGCCCTGCTGGAGACCACGCAGGGGAATAACTTCAAGCTGCGGGTCTATCCGATACCGCCGCACGGCACCCGCACGGTGCAGCTGAAATATGCGGAACCGCTGCCCCGCCGCGAGGCGCAGCGCCTGTATCGCCTGCCGCTGGCCTACGGTGGAGGCGTCGACGAATTTGATCTGGCGCTGAATGTCCACGGTGCGGCCGCGCCGCCGCAAACGCGCGGTGCGCTGGGCAGCGTGCAGTTCGAGCGGCAGCAGGACGGCTATCGCGCCCGCATCGCCAAGACCAGCTTCCGCGCCGACGGCACGCTGGAACTGGCGCTGCCGACGACGGAACAGCCGCAGACCTTCGTGCAGGAATTCGACGGCGACACCTTCTTCCTGAGCGAGATCGCGGTCGCTGGCGACAGCACGCATCCGGTACGCTTGCCGCCGGCCGTACTGGGACTGTTATGGGACAGCTCCGGTTCAGGCGCACAACGCCAGACCGATGCCGAACTGGCTGTACTGGATCACTACTTCAGGACTGTGCGCAACGTGGACGTGCGCCTGTTCCGCCTGCGCGACCGCGCCGAGGCCAGCCAGCGGTTCCGCGTCGTCAACGGCAACTGGAGCGCTTTGCGGGCCGCGCTGGCCGCCACGGCCTACGACGGCGCCAGCGCCCTGGGCGCGTGGAAGCCGGAGTCGGACATCAACGAGTATCTGATGGTCAGCGACGGGCTATCCAACTACGGCGACGCTCCCTTCCCGGCCCTGGCCAAGGGACAGCGCCTGTATGCATTGAACTCGGCGCTGGTGTCGGACAGTGCCCGACTGTCCGCACTGGCGGAGCGCAACGGCGGCCGCCTGGTGCAGTTGCAGGCGAACCAGCCGGCCCTGGCCGCGCAGGCTTTGCTGGCCGATGAGCTGCAGTTGAGCGACATCTCCGCGAGCGGCGCCAAAGATATCGTTTTCGAAGCACGCGAGCCGCAGGACGGCATACTGCGCATCGCAGGCCGCCTGACACAACCCTCGGCCGAACTGACGCTGACCTTGACCCAGCAAGGCAAGGGCCGCACGCTGACGGTCCCCGTGAGCGGCGGCGCCCCCCTTCATCCGCTGGCCGCCGGCATGTGGGCCAGCTACCGCCTGCACGCGCTTGAAGCGGACTACGATTTGAAGCGCGGCGAAATCCGCCGCCTGGGCCAGCGCTTCGGCATGCCGACCCGCGAAACATCGCTGCTGGTGCTGGACCGGCTGGAGGACTATCTGCGCTATGACATCGAACCGCCTGCGGCCTACAAGGAGGCCTACGCCAAGCTCAAACAAAACCGCTGGACGCAGCGGCGCCTCATCGCCACACAGCACAGCGATCAAATCGTGCGCGAGTTCGAACAGAAAGTCGCGTGGTGGGAAAAGAGCTATCCGAAGTCCCGCCTGCCCAAACGCGCGGACCTCAAACCCATGGACGACCCGCAACTGGAGGCCCCTCCCGTGCTGATGGAGGCTGCACGCACGCTGTCCGCGCCGGTGGCATCGGTAAGGGCCATGGCCTCGCCACCGCCACCGCCAATGCCCCTCGCCTACGGCCGCGCCGATCTGCGCAGATCCGAGTCGGCGGCCAAGCCTTCCCCTTCGCAAGGTGACGAAATGCCAAGCGCCGGCATCCAGCTGAAGAAGTGGTCGCCGAACGAACCATACCGGGCACGCATGAAAGCGGCCAAGGGCGCCGACCTGTATGCCGTGTATCTGGACGAGAAGCCGAACTACACCAACAGCAGCGCCTTCTTCCTCGACAGCGCGGACATGCTGCTGGAACAAGGGCAGCGCGACCTGGCCTTGCGCGTGCTCTCGAATCTGGCGGAGATGGATCTGGAGAACCGCCAGGTCTTGCGGATACTGGGCTACCGTTTGCTGCAAGCGGGCGAGCCGGCGCTGGCGGTCCCGGTCTTCAAGCAGGTGCTGCGCCTGGCGGAAGAAGAGCCGCAGTCGTATCGCGACCTGGGCCTGGCTTATGCCGCCGCCGGGCAGGTGCAGCCTGCTGTCGACCAGTTGGCGGAAGTGCTGAACCGGCCATGGGATGGCCGCTTTGCGGAGGTCGAACTGGTGACGCTGGCGGAGTTGAATGCCATCGTCGCCAAGGCTGCGGTCAAGCCGGACACCAGCCGTATCGATCCTCGCCTGCTGCGCAATCTGCCGCTGGCCTTGCGCGCGGTGCTGACCTGGGATGCGGACAATACCGACATCGATTTGTGGATCACCGATCCGAACGGCGAGAAGTGCTACTACGCCAACCGCTACACCTACCAGGGCGGTCGCATGTCACGCGATTTCACCGGCGGCTATGGGCCGGAAGAGTTTTCGCTGCGGGTGGCCAAGCCGGGCAAGTACCGGGTGGAGGTCAATTCGTTCGGCCATCGCCAGCAGATCGTGGCGGGAGCGACTACCGTGCAACTGCGACTCAGTACCGGTTTCGGTACGGCGAAACAGCGCGATCAGATGGTTACGCTGCGCTTGCGCGATACCGGCAGCACGGTGCTGGTGGGAGAGTTCGAAGTTAATTGACGGCTTCGAGTTGCCGCTGGAGTTCAGGCGGCACGTCGGTGTCAGGATAGCGCATGCGGAACTTGAGCCATTCCGCGTGCGCTTCTTTCGTTTGGCCGGCCTTCAGCATTTCCGCCATACGGGCCAGCCAGGCGGATGCGAGCATGGCTGGCGATGCGGACGTCACTTCAGGCCCAGGCAAGGCCGCATGCGCAGGGAACGGGGAGCGCGCAAGCACCGTCGCAGGCGCAGGGGAGAAAGGCTCCGGGGGCGCCGGCGGCGAAGCGTAACGTACAGCCATCGACGGAGCGGCGGCGTAGCCCAGCACCTGCGGCGCGAGGACCTTGGCTTCCGCAGTCTCCGGCGCGAGCAGGGGCGACTCCGACAACACCGGCGCCGGTGCGGCAGCAATGTCCGCCATCGGCGCAGACCGCGCCGATGGCGGCATGGCGGCGACAGGCTTCGCGGCGCGAACGGAGGCCGAGGGCGGCGATATCAATGGCGACGGTGGCGCCGGTTCGGCGATAGCCACGGTTGTCACCACCACGTCCCGGGGCGGCGCGGACTCAGGGGCGGCGCTATCCTGCCGAACCTCAGGCGCAAAAGCTTGCGGCATCAACCCGCGCACCACAAACAAAGCCAGCACCACACTTGCCGCAAGCCCCAACGGCACGCGCGCGCGCCGCAGATAGTGCCGCGCCGGCGGTGCAGCCGGCGCGCCGTCATGCACCGCATCGTTGGCAGACACTCCCACCCGCGCAGCGATGTCCAGATCCGCAGCGGCGCGCGTAAGAATGGCGGCGGACAAAGCTTCTGGCACCGGCGGCTGCGGCATCCCTTTCAACTGACGCGCCAAATCCCCCTCTCCCTTGAGGAAATCTTCGAACGCCGCGTCTTCAATATCGTCGTGTGGATTCATGCTCTCACCTCTTCGGCCGCAGGCGCCAATTCCTGGCGCAGTTTGCGCATCGCATAGCGCAGACGACTCTTCACCGTCTCCACCGGCGCCGCCACCAGCTCCGCGATCTCTTCCAGGCTCATGCCGTTAAACTGCTGCAGCACCAGCGCCTCGCGCTGATCGACAGGCAGTTGCCGTATCATCGCATGCAAATGGCTGGCCTGCTGCTTGCGTTCCAACTCGCCATCCGGCGCCAGCCCGTCATGCGCAGCATCGGCCACATGCTCGAACCAGTCCTCCTCCCCGCCATCGCTGGCGAGCAGCACGCGTTCATTCGAGCGTATCAGGTCGATCAAGCGATTGCGGGCGATTTGAAAAAGATAGGTGCGGAAGCTGGCGCCAGGCTCATACCGCGCCCGGGCCTGATGCAGATTGGCCCAGCTATCCTGCATGATGTCGTTGACCCACTCCCGCCGGGGCGAACGCCACGTCAAAAACAGATACAAGCCCTGGCTGTGCCGCCGATACAGTTCCGCGAACGCAGCCAGGTCGCCATCGCGATAGCTGAGCATGAGAACTTCATCGGATCGGAGGGCGGACATACCAACATGATAACGCAAGGCGCCCGCACACACGGCCGGTGTGTTGTTACAAAATATTGCCGCGTCATAAAGGCTTTCCCGCAACGGCAGGCTGTAAAGACGTGTAAATTTCACCGGCCGATATATTTCCTGAGATAAACTTTAATCGCTAAAGATCAGGAGCACATCATGCGCATACCTCCCCGCCCCTTCCTTTCCGCTGCGGCCTGCGGGCTCGCACTGACGCTGGCCCTTCCGGCGATGGCGCAGCCGCAAAACTGGCGCGCCACACACTCGCACGCGCCGGACGCCAGCGATTACACGGCAGGTGCGGAAATGCGCTCGGGCGATACGCTGCACGTCGCCGTCTCGCTCCAGCTGCGCAACCGCGAACAGCTGGACGCCTTTGCCGCCAGCCTGGCGTCGGGCCAGACCAGTACACCGCTGACCAGCGAACAATTCATGTCGCGCTACGCCCCCACCGCCGCCGATGTCGCGGCCGTGGTCAAGCACCTGAGCCAGAGCGGCTTTGTCAACATCGAAGTCAGCCCGAACAACATGCTGGTCAGCGCCGACGGTTCGGTGGGCACCGCGCGCTCGGCCTTCAATGTCCAGATGCGCCACTATTCGCGAGGCGAACGTAATGCATACGCCAACACCAACGACCCGGTCGTGCCCAAGGCGCTCGGCGGCATCGTGCTGGGCGTGCATGGCCTGCAGACCGTACACCTGGCGCACACCGCGCAAGTGCAGGCGCAGGCTTCCACTTACGCCACCGCCGGCAAAGTGGGCCACAGCCCGACCGCCTGGCCGACCATCTACAATGCCACCGCCTTGCCGACGGCCGCCAAGACCACCATCGGCATCATCACAGCCGGCAGCATGACGCAGACGCTGACCGACTTGAGCACCTTCGCCCGCACAGCCGGCTACGCGCAGCCGGTCGTCAGCGTGGTCAACATCGCCAGCGCCAGCCGGCGCCAGAGCACATCATCGAGTGCGGACAACACGGCGGAATGGGATATCGACAGCCAGAATGCGCTGGGCGCGGCCGGCGGCGCGGTCAAGTCCATCGTCTTCTACGCAGCGAACTCGCTGAGCGAGGCTGACCTGACGGCGGCCTACAACGCTGCGGTTGCGGCCAACGTCGCGAAGGTGATCAGCGTATCGCTGGGCGAATGCGAAAGCAATGCGCGCCTCACCGGCACCCAGGCCACCGACGACCAGATCTTCCTCGCCGCCATCGCGCAAGGCCAGACCTTCGTCGTCGCCAGCGGCGATTCCGGTTCCTACGAATGCGGCGGCAAGACCAATGCGCAAAGCTACCCTGCCGTGTCGCCGTATGTGATCGCAGTCGGCGGCACGTCGGTGACGACCAGCAGCACCGGCGCCTGGACCGGTGAAACCGTCTGGGCATGCTCCAACTACAGCACCTGCGCCAGCAGCGGCGGCACCGGCGGAGGCGCCAGCCTGATTGAGGCGGCGCCCGCATGGCAGTTGTCGTCGAAAGTGCTCGGCACCTCCACGCGGCGCGGCGTGCCGGACATCGCCTTCGCTGGCGATCCGGCTACCGGCGCGATCACCATCGTCAACGGCAGGAACGCGCAGTACGGCGGCACCAGCCTGTCCGCGCCTATCTTCGCCGGATTCTGGGCGCGGATACAGTCCGCCAACGGCAACCGCCTGGCCTTCCCCGCACCGGCGCTGTACAAATACGGCGTGGCGCAGACTGCGCTATTCCACGATGTCGTTTCCGGCGCCAACGGCGGCTACACCGCCGCCAAAGGCTGGGACTACACCACAGGCTTCGGCAGCCTGAATATCGGCAGCTTCGCGGCTTTCGTCACTTCCAGCGGAGGATTCTAGGCGCGTCGGCGCAAGCCATGCCAGGCGCCGGTCAGCACCGGAATGGCCAACGCTACGGCGGACGCCAAGTCCCAGACGCCGTCGCCGACCAGCGCGCAAACCAGGCCGGCGATGGTCAGCACGGCCAGCAGGATAGGCGCGCCCCACAGGCGCATGAATGGACTTTTCATTGCGCGCCTCCCGCAGGTTTTGCGTTGGCGCCGCGCTTCAGCCACAGATACAGGCCGCTACCCAGCACGATGATGGTGGCCACGTCCAGCAAGGCCCACAGCAGCTGCATCCATCCGCCGCCGTAGTCGCCGAAGTGCAGCGGCTGCGAAATCAGCAGCACCGTCAGATACCAGGGCAGCGCGCGGCGGTCGGTGATGGCGGTGGTTTGCGCATCGATCAGCACCGGCTTGTACAGACGCGAAGTCAGCGCCGTATCGCCGCGCATGAAGACGCCGTAGTGATGCGGACTGGCGAACGGTGTACCCGGGAAGGCGACGAAGCCGATCTTCATGCCCGGCTCCGCGGCGACGGCGTTGGCCAGCGACTTCTGCATCGATCCCAGTACCGCCGGCGGCGACTGCCCCTTGTACGGCGCGATCATCTCCGCCATCTCGGTGAACTGCCAGTACTTCAACAGCAGATCGGCCCAGGTGTTAATCATGCCGGTGGCGCCAACCACCAGCGCCCACGTCAGCGTGACGATGCCCAGCAGGTTGTGCAGGTCCAGCCACTTCACGCGCGGACCACGCTCGCGCCGCACTTCGCCGAAATCGAGCTTGCGCATGAAGGGCGCGTACAGCACCACGCCGGAGATGATGGCAATCACCAGCAGTAGCCCCATCAACCCCAGGAACAGCTTGCCCCACAAGCCCGCGTACAGATCCACGTGCAGGTGGAACATTACGCCGATAAAGCTTCCTTCGAAGCTGGGCTGCGCCAGCACCTTGGCCGTGCGCGCATCCACGGCGATGGACTTGTAGCCCTCGTCGGTCGGATTGTCGCCCAGCGTCAGGTTCCAGATATTCGGTTCATCCGCCTCCTGCGACATGTACATCATCATTTTGCCCGGGTACAGGGCTTTGCCGGCCGCGATCACCGTGTCCAGGTCGGCCTTCGGCGTGGCGCGCGGCATCTGCGGCGCCTCGATGCCGTTGCCAAGAAGATGGTCGATCTCGTGGTGATAGATGAGCGGCAGGCCGGTCAGGCAAAGCAGAAGCATGAACACGGTGCAGACCAAACTGCTCCATTTGTGTATCCACGCCCAGCGGCGGACGGTAATCGGTGTCATTTTTGAAATTAACTCAGTACTAGAACTACAATGATAATGCAAATCACTCTCATTTAGTGGCGATAATCGACTTGCATGGATATAATTGAGAATCACTCTCATTTACTTGATAAAAGCGTAACCATGCAAATGCCCAACCTGCCCCTGTCGCCGTTCGCCCTTGCCACCATGCTGCTGGCCGCCGTCTCCGCCCACGCGCAAACCGCACCGGTCACCGGCGAGGCAAAGATCCAGACCGTCGTCATCAGCGCCTCCGCCGATGCTTCGGCCGATGGCCTGTCCAAGGACTACGCGGGCGGGCAGATCGCGCGCGGCGGCCGTCTGGGCCTGTTGGGCAATGTCGACATCATGGATACGCCATTCAACACGCTGAACTTCACGCAGGCGCTGATCCAGGACCAGCAGGCGCGCAGCGTGGCCGACGTGCTGCAAAACGATCCGTCAGTGCGCGTGGCGCGCGGTTTCGGCAACTACCAGGAGCTGTATGTGATCCGCGGCTTCCCGGTCAACTCGGACGACCTGGCCTACAACGGCTTGTACGGCCTGCTGCCGCGCCAGTTCGTGGCGTCGGAGCTGCTGGAGCGCGTGGAAGTTTTTCGTGGCGCGAACTCCTTCCTCAACGGCGCGGCGCCAGGTGGCGGCGGCATCGGCGGCTCGATCAACCTGCTACCTAAGCGCGCCAGCAACAACCCGTTGACGCAGTTGACCGTGGGCGTGGAATCGGGCGGACAAGGCTACTTCGCCGCCGACATCGGACGCCGCTTCGGCCCCGGCGGCAATACCGGCATCCGCGTCAACGCCGCCCGCCGCGATGGCGACACCGGCATCGACCGCGAACACCGTGAACTGAGCGTGGCCTCGGTCGGCGTCGATTTCCAGGCGCGCGATTTCCGTCTGTCCGCAGATGTCGGCTACCAGGAACACAAGCTGAAAGGTGCGCGCCCCAGCGTGACCGTCAACACCGACATCGCCCTGCCCGCCGCGCCTGATGCAGGCAGCAACTGGTCGCAAAAATGGACGCACTCGAACGAACGCGATACCTTCGGCACCCTGCGTGGCGAAGTCGATCTGGCAAACGACGCGGTGGCATGGGCCGCATTCGGTGCGCGCAGCGGCGACGAGTCCAACATCCTGGCCGCACCGACTGTCAGCAAGACCGACGGCACCGCAAGCATGTACCGCTTCGACAATGAGCGCCACGACAGCGTACGCACTGGCGAGATCGGCGTGCGCGCCAAGCTGCGCACCGGCAGCATCGGCCATAGCCTGAGCGCGACCGCATCGGTCTACTGGCAGGAGTCGCGCAACGCCTACGCGTTCAGCAGCTTCGCCGGTTTCGCCACCAATATCTACACGCCGGTGGACGTGGCCGCGCCGGCTGCGGACTTCTTCAAAGGCGGTGTGCTGAGCGATCCCAAATTGACCAGCAAGACCATACTCTCCAGCTACGCCGTGGCGGACACGCTCTCGCTGCTGGACGATAAACTGCTGGTAACGGTGGGCGCGCGCAACCAGACCATCAAGTCCAACAGCTACGACTACGATACCGGCGCAGGCAAGGACCACTACAATCAAAGCAAAGTGACGCCGGTGGCCGGCATCGTGTACAAGGCCGCGAAGAACCTGTCGCTGTACGCGAACTATATCGAGGGCCTGCAACAAGGCCCTACCCCCTCCGGCGCCGGCGTCACCAATTTGAACGAGCTGTTTGCGCCGTATGTCTCCAAGCAGAAGGAAGTGGGCGTCAAATATGACGGCGGCACGCTGGGCGCCAGCGCCGCGCTGTTCAGCACCAACCAGCCTTCGGCCTATGTGGAGAACAACCGTTTCGGCGTGTACGGCGAGCAGCGCAACCAGGGCCTGGAGCTGACCGTGTACGGCGTGCCGATGCGCGGCCTGCGCGTGCTGGGTGGCCTGACGCTGCTGGACGCAAGCCAGCGCGTGACGCAGGGTGCCAAGAACCAGGGCAAGGACGTGATCGGCGTGCCGGATACGCAGCTGAACATCGGCACGGAATGGGATGTGCCGGGCGTACATGGCCTGAACCTGAACGCCCGCGTGCTCTACACCTCTGCGCAGTACGCGGACGCCGCCAACAAGCAGCAACTGCCGGCGTGGAATCGCCTGGACCTCGGCGCCAGCTACGCCACTCGCATCGCCGACCGCAACGTGACCTTCCGCGCGCGCATCGACAACGTCGCCGACAAAAACTACTGGGCCTCGGCCGGCGGTTATCCAAACGCCGGCTATCTGGTGCTGGGTGCGCCGCGCACGGTGGTCGTGTCGGCGTCGGTGGACTTCTAAGCCTTAGTAGATCTCGCGGCGCAGGCGCTGCATTTGCTGGTCGTGGCGCTCCACCCAACGGCGGGCGTCATCCAGCTGGCGCTCCAGGCGCTGGGCGTAGTCCGACAGGTCGCGGCGCTCCTGCTCACGGCGGGCGTCCTGCTTCCTGGTGTCGTCGGTGATCACGCGGTCCTTGGCTTCCAGGTTGGAGCGAATCTCGCGCTCCAGGCGATGCAGGCGATGATGGAGATCGTTCAAACGCCCTGAGATCTCGTTGACATCGTTGATCGCCTGTTGACGCTTGGCTGCCGTGATTTCGTAATCCTGGCCGCTGACGTAGGCATGCTTCAACTGGTTGCGCAGCTCGGCGCGGCAGACATCGACCGCCATGCCGCTGTTGGTGCGTCCGCGTTCAAAGGCGTTCTCCGGCACGCAGTACCTGGCGTTCTGCTCGTCCCATGCGGCCGTGTACAGGTCGCGGGTGGCGGCGATCACGAACACGCCGTTACGGCCGGCGTTGGCGATGCGATCATCCAGCTGGAACGGCTTGCCGTAGCCGTCATCGGCGCCGGCCTGGCGCCAGTAGTCGGTCAGGCGAGCTTCCCAGGCCTGGCGGTACTCCGATTCGAAAATCTTCAATCCCTTGGCGCGCGCTTCCTTGCCGCGCAGGGCAAAGTCCTTGCCGCTGACCGCATCCTGCGTGCCGAGATTGCGCCAATAGTTGACGATCTCCGCGTTCCAGGCGGCGCGGTAGGCGTCTTCCTGCACCTGCACTCCGGCGCTGCGGGCGGACGAGGCGCGTTGGCGGAACTCGCTGTCCGGCGTGCCGTTGCGGGCGTCGGTGTAGCCTGCATCCTGCCAGAAGGTGCGGTTGCCGACCTGCCAGCCGCCGGTGTATGCCGCTTCATCGAATCGCAGCTGCATGCCGGCGGCGCGGGCGCGCGCGGCTTCCTTCTGCGCGGCCAGCGGCTGGCCGTCGGTGCCGGCGTGCTTGCCCTGGTTTTTCCAGTATTCCGAATTGCCGATCGCCCAGCCGGCATCGTAGGCGGGACGGTTCAGCGGTGTCTTGTGCTTGCGGACCTCGTCGCTGGCGGCGTGCGCTTCGTACTGCGCCTGGAGTCCCTTGCCGCCGTCGGCCTGGCCAAGCTGCGACCACAAGTCCCAGTTGCCCTGCGCCCAGCCGGCGGTGTACTGCGCCTCGGCGCCGATGGCGGAGGGCTTCTTGTCATCGGCGTGGTCGTCGCAGAATTCCTTGCGCTCGGCGTAGTCGGCTGGCTCGCCGGCCACGCCGTCCTTGTGGCCGATGGCGGCCCAGTCGCCGACTTTGCAATCGGCGATGCGCTGCATGGTGGATTGGCAGCCGGCCAGCAGCAGCGGCAAGGCGAGGATCAGGGGGCGAAAGCGGGTCAGATGATTCATGGCGGCGTATGAGAGTCTAAGCGGCCCGATTATATGGCATAAATAGCAAAGAAAATATACGTCACTCCCTTATGCCGCCAAAGCTGACCTCCACTTGCAAGCCGGGACCTTCGTCGCGGTTGGCCAGCCGGATGCGGCCCTGGTTGCGCGCCGCCGCCCGCTCGGCGATGGCCAGCCCCAACCCGCTTCCCGCCTGGTCCTGATCCGGCAGGCGGAAGAAGCGCTCGAACACCTTGCGCTGCATCTCCGGAGCGATGCCCGGCCCCTGGTCGGCGACCGACAGCACGATGCGGCCATCCGTCTCCGCGATGGCAACCGTCACGCGGCCGCCCTCCGGCGAATACTTGACGGCGTTGCTGACCAGGTTATCGATCAGCGAAGCCATGCTCTCCAGATGCATGGGCAGCAGGCAGCGCTCCGGCGCCTGTAGTTCGATCTCCACGTGGCGGGTGACGGCGATCTGCCCGGCCTGCGCCAGGCGGTCCGCCACCAGTTCGACCAGGTCGCGCGGCATCAGGCTGGTGTGATCGCGGTCGCCGCCGGATCGGGCCAGGGCCAGCAACTGGTGCACGGTGTGCGTGGCGCGCTCCACCCCTGTGCGCAAGCCCTGCCCCGCGTCTTCCACCCGCTGCGCCGTGCGCGTCGTGGTCAGCGTATCGGCGTTGATCTGGATGATGGACAGCGGCGTCTTGAGTTCATGGGCCGCATCGATCAGGAATTCCTGCTCGCGTTCCAGCCTCTCGGTGAGCCGCTCCATCAGCCGGTTGACCGAGCCTACCAGCGGCGACAGCTCCAGATACGGCGAAGGCGCCAGCGGCGACAGATCGGTGGCCGAACGCTCCTCGATCTCGCCGACGATGGATTTCAGCGGCCGCAGGCCGACGCGGATGATGAGCCAGGCCGGCAGCAGCAGGAACGGTATGCTGAACAGCAGCGGCGCGAAGTAGTAGCCGATGCTGGACACCTGCAGCATCCACTCGCCGATCACCTCCGTCGCCATCCGCACCGTAACGCCGGTGGCCGCATCGGTTTCGACCGAGACCACCCAGCCATCCTTGAGCGGCTGGCCGTACGGCCCGGCGGCGGCGACGGTCGGCGGCAGCCCCTGCTCCGCCGATGCATACACCAGCGCGCCGTGCCGCCACACCTGCGTTTGCAACGCAGGGATATACCAGCCCAGTTCCGTGTACAACGCGTAGTGCAGCTGCTCCATCTTGTGCACCAGCGGCTTGATCTGCTCCGGCGGCCGCTCGCCCACGGTCTGCATCAGCACGATGATGCGCAAGGCGCTGGCGCGCAGTTCGCGCTGCATGTCGCGCCGCTTGCTGGTGCGGGTTTCGTAGACATCCAGCGCCAGGTTGGCGAGCCAGATCAGCATCATCACCGACATGAAGCCATACAGCAGGCGCTTGAACAGCGAGCGGTTATGCCGCGTCATTTGTCAACCACGTAGCCGACGCCGCGCACGGTGCGGATATAGCCTTCGCCGATTTTCTGCCGCAGGTGCGACATGTGCACATCCAGCGCCGCACCCTCGCTGTGCGGCAGCGCGCGCGATTCCAGCTCGCGCCGCGTCAGCACGCGGTCCGGGTAGCGCATCAGCGCGTGCAGCAGCGCGAACTCGGTCTTCGACAGCACGACGTTGACACCGCTGCGCGTGAGCAGCATGCGTTTATCGTCCAGCACCAGATCCTTGACCTTCCAAACCGGTTCTCCGGATTCGCTCCAGCCGGTCGCTCGACGCATCACCGCGCGCAACCGCGCCAGCAGCTCCGTGACGACGAAAGGCTTGACCAGGTAATCGTCGGCGCCGCGATCGAGGCCGTTCAGGCGGTCCTCCAGGCTGTCGCGCGCGGTGATGACCAAAATGGGCAAGGTATGGCCGGCGGCGCGCAGTTCGCGCAGCACGTCGATGCCGTTGCCGTCGGGCAGGCCCAGGTCCAGCAGCACGGCGTCGAACGGTTCGGTTTCGACCCAATGGCGCGCATCGCTGGCGCGGCGCACCCATACCACTTCCTGTCCCGCGTCCTGCAAGGCCGCTTGCAAGGCCTTGCCCAATTCCAGGTCGTCTTCGACCAGGCATATCTTCATGTGTCGCTACCTCTTTCGTGAAGCCCGTATCTACGCATCTTCTTAGCGAACTGTCAATCGCCTGCGCGCCACAACGTTAGGAAAACCTTAAGGTTCCTTTTGGATTTCGTTAAGGAAGACTGCGGACAATCTGCCCACACTAAAACAATCTTCAAACGAGGGAGACTAGATGGACAGCAAAGCAGGGATGAAAACGGCGCCAACGCCGATCGCGTCGGCAGTGGCATTGATGCTGCTGGCATGCGCGGCGCCGGCAATGGCGCAGCAGGCGGCCGCCGACAGCGGCCAGCCGCTCGAACAGGTGGTGGTGACCGGCATCCGCGCCTCCCTGCAGCAGGCGCTGACCCGCAAGCGCAACAGCGACACGCTGTCCGAAGTGGTATCGGCCGAGGACATCGGCAAAATGCCGGACAAAAACGTGGCCGACGCCATCCAGCGCGTACCGGGCGTGAACATCTCTTCCTCCGCCGGCGGCGAAGGCGGCTTCGCGGAAAACGACCGCGTGAGCATCCGCGGCACCAGCTCCAGCCTGACGCAAACCCTGGTCAACGGCCACTCCATCGGCACCGGCGACTGGTTCGTGCTGGACCAGGCCGGAGCCGTTGGGCGCAGCGTCAGCTACGCGCTGCTGCCGTCGGAGATCGTCAGCGCCGTCACCGTGCAGAAAAGCCAGCAGGCCGACATGGTCGAAGGCGGCGTGGCCGGTTCGGTCAATATCGAGACCCGCAAGCCGCTGGACTTCAAGAAGAAGCTGACATTGGAAGCGTCGGCCCAAGCCATCTACACCGATCTGCCGAAGAAGACCGATCCGCAACTGAACGCGCTGCTGGGCTGGAAGAACGACGCCAAGACCTTCGGCGTGCTGGTGCAGCTGTTCTCGGAAAAGCGCCACGAGCGCCGCGACGGCCAGGAGTTCTACGGCTACACCCCCATCGCCGCCGACAGCAACGCCGCCAAGGCGCATCCGGAACTGGCGGGCATCCTGGCGCCGGCCGGCATCAGCGCCTCGCTGTTCGAACAGACCCGCAAGCGCACCGGCGGCGCCATCGATCTGCAATTCAAACCGAACAAGGACCTGAGCTTCGACATCAACGGCTTCAGCTCCACGCTGGACGCGGCCAACTACAACCGCAGCTTCTACAACAACATCGCCGCCAACATCAACGCCACCAATCCGGACACCGGCGCTTCGGTCGGCGTGATCCCGTCCACCTACGCCATCAAGAGCGGCACGCTGGTGGCGGCGACCATACCGGCTTCGCAATACCCGGGCGTCAGCGCCACGCAAACCTACAACTCGCAGCTGTACTCGGCCTTCGGCGACCAGATCTACCGCCCCGGTTCGTCGTCCTCGTCGGCCTACATCGACCTTGATGGCAGCTACAAGGTCAACCAGGACCTGCGCATCACCGGCACCATCGGCTACACGCGCGGCGAAGGCAAGACTCCGGCCGATATCGGCTACGAGGCGGGCCTGACCGGCGCCGGCTCCAGCTACACGCTCAACGGCATGTCCCCGGCCACCATGTCGTTCCCGGGTGCGGATACCTCCAAATTCACCAACTACGTCACCGCTTCCGCCTGGGGCTCGCACGTCATCACCAAGGACAGCGAAAAATACGCGCAGGCCGACGGCGAACTGCGGCTCGATCGCGGCGTATTCGAATCGGCCAAGTTCGGCGTGCGCTACGCCGAGCACCATCGCAGTGTGAGCCAGCCGGAGAACCGCAGCTGCAAGGCCTGCGACGGCACGACCTCGGCGCCGCTGCCGGTGTGGAACGGCGCCACCTATCCGTCGAACTTCGGCAACGGCATCAGCAGCGCCGCGGACTTCCTGCGCAACGTCTGGCAGATCAGTCCTGACAATATCGCCGCATGGGCGGCCAAGTACGACCTGGCCGGCGGCCCGACCACCCAGAACTGGGCCGGCGAGATGGATGTGAAGGAAAAATCCAGCGCCATCTACGGCATGGTCAACCTGGCAGGCGACGGCTGGCGCGGCAACGTGGGCGTGCGCTACGTGCACACCAACCAGGCCACCGTCACCAACATCCCCGGCGGCGACCATCCGATAGGCCTGGACAACACCAACGGCCCCTACACGCCAACGCTGAACCAGCGCGGCTACAACGACGTGCTGCCTAGCGCGAACTTCAAGATCGACCTGTCGCCGACGCTGGTGGCCCGCGCCGCAGTCGCCAAGACCATGGCTCGTCCCGACTTCAGCGCGATGGTCGGCGCGGTGACGCTGAACGACACCAACCTCACGGGCAGCAGCGGCAATTCCAGCCTGAAGCCGGTGCGCTCGACCAACTACGACCTGGCACTGGAGTGGTACTTCTCGCCGAAGTCGCTGCTGTCGGCCGGCGTGTTCTACATGGACATGTCGTCCTACGTCACCTACGGCACCGCCAACCTCACCTACTTCAACAACTCGTTCAAGCGCTTCGACAGCTATTCGATCTCGTCGCCGACCAACATCAGCGCCAAGAACAAGGGCATCGAGCTGGCTTACCAGCAGCACCTGTTCGGCGGCGTAGGCGTGGTGGCCAACTACACTTACACCGACGGCAGCGCGGCCGACGGCAAGCCGGTGGTGGGCAATTCGAAGAACACCTACAATGCCGAGACCTATTACGAAGACGACCGCTTGAGCGCGCGCCTGGCCTATACCTATCGTTCCAGCTTCTCCGGCGGCTTGTACAACAGCTTCCCGCAGGTGATGGCGGGAACCGGCAACCTGGCGGCGTCGGTCAGCTACAAGATCAACGAGAACCTGTCGATTACCTTCGATGCGCTGAACCTGAACAACGCCGTGCTGCGCTACTACGGCGAGAACAAGGACCAGCCTATCGCATCGTATTCGAACGGCCGTCAATACTACCTGGGACTGCGTGGCAAACTCTAAACCTGCGCGGATATTGGCGATCGACGCCTTCCGCGGCATCACCATCCTGGTCATGATCTTCGTGAACACGCTGGCGGGCGTGCGCGGCATGCCCGCCTGGATGGAGCACGCCCCGGCGGACGCCAACGCCATGACCTTCCCGGACGTGGTGTTCCCCGCCTTCCTGTTCATCGTCGGCATGTCGATACCGTTCGCCATGGCGCAGCGGCAGGCGGCGGGCGATACGGCGGCGCGCTGGCTGCACGTGCTGGCGCGGGCGGCCGGGCTGCTGGTGCTGGGCGTCTTCATGGTCAACGCGGAAGACGGCTACAACGAAGCGGCAATGGGCATGTCCATCCATTTGTGGTCGCTGCTGTTCTACGGCTGCGCCATGCTGGTGTGGCTGGTCTACCGGTTCGAGAACAAGGCGCTGGCCTGGGCTTTGCGGGCGGCCGGCGCCGCCGGTCTGCTGGCCCTGGCGCTGGCGTTTCGCGGCGGCCCAGATGGCAGTCTGCGTCTGGCGCCGCAATGGTGGGGCATACTGGGACTGATAGGCTGGGCGTACCTGTACTGTGCCGTCGCATGGGAGCTGACACGTGGCCGCCTGCTGCCGCTCGGTGTACTGGTACTGGCCTGCACAGGCCTGTACTGCGCCACTCATGGGGCTTCCCCACAGGCCGAGAATGCGGTGCATGCATCGATTGCGCTGTGCGGCATACTGACGGCGCAGATCTTCTTCGGCCGCCAGCGCGGCCGGCCTTTCCGCGATGCGCTGCTGCTGGCGGCCGGACTGGCGGCGCTGGCCTTTGTGCTCCAGCCCTACTTCAAAATATCGAAGATCTACGCCACGCCCAGCTGGGCGCTCTACAGCTCCGCCATCTGCGTGCTGCTGTTTGCCGCGCTGTACTGGGTGGTGGACCTGAAACGTCACAGCGGCTGGACCGCGCTGTTACGGCCCGCGGCGGCCAACCCGCTGCTGGTCTACCTCATTCCCTACATCGTCTACGCGTTGATGCACTACCTGCACCTCGCGTTCCCCGGCGTGCTGGGTTCCGGCCTGCCCGGATTTTTCTGGGCCATAGGCTACGCCATGATCGTCATGGCGCTTGCCGCTGGCCTCAACCGCTTGCACATCAAACTGCAGCTCTAAAACATACAACTATGCGCATCAATTCTATCGACGCAGTGCGCGGCCTGACGGTGGCCGCCATGCTGCTGGTGAACGACGCCGGCGACTGGTCGCACGTCTACCCCTGGCTCGAACACGCCGAGTGGCATGGCTGCACGCCGCCGGATTTCATCTTCCCCATCTTCATGCTGATCGTCGGCATATCGATCAATCTGGCGCTCAGCCCACGCCTGGACGCCGGCGCGGCCGCCGCGCCGCTGACGCGTTCCGTGCTGCTGCGCGCTATGCGCATCGTGCTGCTCGGGCTTGCGCTGCACGTGGTGGCGATGCTGCTGCTGAACGGACGCGGCTTCCGCCTGTTCGGCGTGCTGCAAAGGACGGGCATCTGCTGCGCGGCGGCCGGCCTGCTGGCGATCCATGTGCGCAGCGCCCGCGCGCAATGGGCCATCTTCGCCGCCATCCTGCTCGCGCACTGGGGATTGCTGCTTGCCGGCGGAACACTGGAACCGGGCTTGAACCTGTCCGACCGCATCGACAGCGCCATGCTGGGCCATCTGGCCTACCAATACGACGCCGCCACCGGCATCGGCCACGATCCGGAGGGCATCCTGGGCACGCTGCCTTCGCTGGCCACCGTCATCCTCGGCCTGCGCGCCGGCGACTGGCTGCGCTCGGGCCAGACCCGCACCCTGGCGCTGGCCGGCGCGGGGGCGATGCTGCTCGGCGGCGCATGGTCGCTGGCGCTGCCGTTGAACAAGCAGCTGTGGACCTCGTCCTTCGTGCTGTGGACCGGGGGCTTCGGCATGCTGGCCATCGCGCTGGCGCACCAGCTGATCGACGTGCGCGGCTGGCCGCCGCTGGGCCGGGCGATGGGCGTCAACGCCATCGCCGCGTATGCGGGATCGTGGATTGCGACTTGCGTGATCGAAGGCAGCGGCATCATGGGGCCGTTGTACACCCATGTTTTCAGCCAGCCCTTGACCCCTGTTTTCGGTCCCTGGATGGCGTCGATGGCGTTCGCCCTGGCCTTTACCGCGCTGTTCTGGCTAGCTATGGCAGGGGCCGACCGGCGGGGCTGGCGTATGACGATTTGACGGGCGGCTTACTTTTACCTTGCTATGGGACCGCTCCCAGTATGTATCACAGGCATTAAGCTATATGCAACTTGCTTTACAAATTAAAAATATTCCTTTTTAAACTATTTTTAAGCATAATGCCTTCCGAACAAGTTCATTGCTTTTTAGCCAGTGAACTTTCCTCACCGCCGGCGGCCGGATGCCCGTCCGAATTGCGAATTCTGGAGCTACATTATGCGTATCAAATCCTTGCTGCTGGCCATCACCGCCGCAGCGGCCCTGAGCACCGGCGCTGCCAGCGCCTCCACCGAACTGATCGTCAACGGCGGTTTCGAAACCGGCGACTACGGCCAGATCGACTGGAACGGCCATCAGCTGGCCGGCTGGAACAGCAATGGCTACAACTTCCTGTTCAACGGCTCGAACGTGGACAACGGCGGCGTCAGCGGCAATTACGGCAATCTGCAACTGTGGGGCCCGAACAATGGCGCCTCCAACGGCCTGCAAGCCAGCCCTGTCGGCGGCAACTTCGTCGCAGCCGACGGCGCGTTTGAAATCGCTCCGCTGCAACAGACCGTCAACGGCCTGGTCGCCGGCCAGAAGTACAACCTGACCTTCTACTGGGCTGGCGCTCAGCAGTCCGGCTTCGATGGCGCGACCACCGAGCAATGGCAGGTATCGCTGGGCAATCAAACCCAGTCGACCGCCATCAAGAACAACGTCAACCACGGCTTCACCGGCTGGCAGAAAGAGACCTTCACTTTCACCGCGTCCGGCGCCAGCGAAGTGCTGAGCTTCCTGGCCGTGGGCACCCCGGCCGGCGTTCCACCGTTCTCGCTGCTGGATGGCGTGTCGATGACCGCCGCCGTGCCTGAACCGCAAACCTGGGGCATGCTGGGCCTGGGCCTGGGCCTGGTCGGCTTCGCCGCCCGTCGCCGCAAGGCCAAGGCTGCTTAATTCGCAGCTGCTGTTCAACGATGCCGGACCTTCGCGTCCGGCATTTTTATTTCCGCTATGATGCACGCCATGACACTGATAAACGACCTCCTCGCCTACCTGCCCAGCTTCGCCGTCAACGTGGCGCGGCTGTGCGTATGGCTGGTGCTGCTGTCGCTGGCATTCGTGCCGCTGGAGCGCTGGCTGGCCGTGCGCAAAGCGCATCTGCCGCGCCGCGCGCTGGCCGTCAATCTCGGCCTGTATTTCCTTAACAGCCTGCTGCCTGCCGCCATCGTCGGCATGCTGATGGCGGTGGTCGCCGCCGCGGCGCAGGCGGTCCTGCCGGCCTCCCTGCCCGCCGCCATGAGCGCATTGCCGCTGGCGGTCAAGCTGCCGCTGTCGCTGCTGATCGCGGAGACCGGCTTCTACTGGGGCCACCGGCTGAGCCACCAGTGGCCGTGGCTGTGGCACTTCCATTCGGTGCACCACAAGCCGGAGCACCTGTACTTCCTGATCAACACGCATGCACACCCGGTCGACATGGTCGTCACCCGGCTGTTCGGCATGACGCCGCTGTACATCCTGGGCCTGGCCGGCGCCAGTGCGGGCGGCAGCGCCACGCCGGCGCTGGTGATCGTCATCGGCACGATATGGGGCTTCTTCATCCATTCGAATTTGCGCGTCCGGCTCGGCCCGCTGGAATCGCTGATCGCCACGCCGGCCTTCCACCACTGGCACCACACCAGCGTCGCGCCGCTGGACCGCAACTTCTCGTCGACGCTGCCCTTCCTGGACCGGGTGTTCGGCACCTGGCATCTGCCGGACAGCTGGCCGGCGGCGTACGGACTCGCCGAACCAGCCGCCAGCGCGCCGCCCCAGCCTGCTACAACGACGCCTTGATGGTGTCGGCCAGCTTCTCGGCCATCATGATGACAGTCGGGTTCAGGTTGATCAGCGGGATCTCGGGGAAGATCGACGCATCGATCACCCGCAGGCCCTGCACGCCATAGACGCGGCCCTGCTCATCCACCACGGCGGCCGGGTCGTCCGGCAAGCCCATCGGCGCAGTCGAGCACGGGTGTTGCAGCGTGCCCACGCCCTGCGCCAGCGCGGCGCGTATCTCGGCATCGCTGTCGCCGACGGCAGGACCGGGATACATTTCCTCCACGATCATGCTCTTCAGCGGTTCCGTCGCGGCCAGCTTGCGGGCCAGGCGGAAGCACTCCACCATGCGCGCCATGTCGTCCTCGCTGGTCAGGTGGTTCAGCTCGATCAGGGGGGCGGCCAATGGATCGCGGCTTTGCAGCCGGATGCGGCCCTCGGACGTGCAGTGCATCAACTCCAGCCCCAGCGAAAACGCCACGCCCGTCGGACTGCTGGCCGGGTCCAGCAGGTGCGATGGCGAGATGCCGATATCGAGTTCCTGCTTCGATCCCGCCAGCGACGAGTTGGTCCACAGCTGGGCGCCGACCACCGGATGCTCCTGGCCTTTCAGCGCTTGCTGGCCGCTGAAGTTCATCCAGTAGAACGCATGATCGAGCAGGCGCACGCCGACTGGCGCATCCTTCACCACCGGAATGTCCAGCGCCTCCAGATCGGCTTTCGGCCCGATGCCCGAGCGCAGCAGGATCGCCGCCGAGCCATACGAACCCGCGCTGAGTATGACCTCCCTGCCCCTGACCACGCGGCCGTCGGCCAGCAGCACCGATTGCACCTGGCCGTCCTCGATCACCAGCCTGTCGATCAGGCTGCCGTCCAGGATGCGCAGATTGGAGCGGACGCGCACGGCGCGGCTCAGGTACACCATGCCGGTGTTGACGCGCACGCCGTTGACGATGTTCATTGGATTGGGACCGGCGCCGTTGTTGGCCTCCGGGTTGTTGAAGTCGTCGACGCGGTGCGCGCCCAGCGTCCAGCACGCCTCCACCATCGCCCGCTGCACCGGCGTGATGTAGTCCATGCTCATCTGATGGATAGGCAGCGGGCCGCTGCGGCCATGCCAGCGCTCGTCGCCGTGCGGCGCGCTTTCCATTTTTTTGTAGTACGGCAGCACCTCTTCAAAGCTCCAGCCCTTCAAGCCTTTTGCGGCGTAGCGGGCGAAGTCGAACGGCAAGGCGCGGCACGCGACCGCGCCATTGATAGCGGAACTGCCGCCGAGTGCCTTGCCGCGCGGCGCATACACCGGCTGGGCCTGCTCCACCGGCTGCGCATGGTAGCCCCATTCATAGCGCGGATCGCCCTTGGCGGCGATGATGTTGCTGCTGTAGATCTCTTCCGGATAGGCGTCGGGGTCGAAGGCGCGGCCGGCTTCGACCAGCAGGACCTGATGCCGTCCGTCTTCGGACAAACGGTTGGCCAGCACGGCGCCGGCCGAACCGCCGCCGAGGATGACGAAATCAAAAACTGTGCTGTGTACGGTCATGGTGGTCCTAGGTTGGTGTAACGTCCGGGTGCGGCATGACGACGATGGCTTTGACCACGGCGCCGGTGATGCCGTCCTCGATGGCCTGGTTGATGTCGGCCAGCGGATACAGGCGGGAGATTTTTTCCAGCGGCAGCAAGCCCTGGCGATAGAACGCCACCAGGCGCGGGATGAACTGCGACGGCAGGCAGTCGCCCATCACGCTGCCCCGCACGGTGCGGCCGCGCAGCAGTTGCCAGGCGTCGAACTCCACCACGCTGCCCTGCGGCAGCACGCCGGTGATCACGCAGGTGCCGCGCTCGCGTATCGCCATCAGCGCGGTGCCAATGACGCTTTTCACGCCGCTCGATTCGAAGGCGTTGTGCGCGCCCAGGCCATCCGTCAAGGCGCGGACCTCGGCGGCCACATCGACATCGGCGCTGGCCAGGATGGTGTCGGTAGCGCCGAGTTCGCGAGCCAGCGCCAGCCGCTCCGGTTTGTTATCGACCACGATGCGGCGGCTGCACCCGACGATCTTGCTGGCCATCAGCGCGCTCAGCCCCACCGTGCCGGCGCCGAAGATCACGATGCTGGTGCCGGCCTCCGGCTTCAGCGTGTTGATGACGCCGCCCGCGCCGGTCATCACGCCGCAAGCCAGCGGCCCCAACCAGCGGAGATCCACATCATCCGCCACCTTGACCAGCGAACTCTGGTGCGCCACCGTGAAGCTGGCGTGCGACGATTGCGAGAAGAAATGACTGTGCACGTGCTCGCCGTGCTTGTGCATGCAGACCGAGCCGTCCGGGCGCGAGCCCATGAAGTTCAGTGGCACGTGCTGCACGCAGTAGGCCGGCATGCCGACCTGGCAGGACGGACACACGCCGCAAGAGCCCATCGACATCACCACATGGTCGCCAGGCGCGAACTGGCGCACCAACCGGCCCACGCGCACGACCACGCCGCTGCCCTCATGGCCCAGCACCACCGGCGTGGGCGTGGGCAGATAGCCGTCGCGCACATCGATATCGGTGCGGCAAATGCCGCTGGCGACGACGCGGACCAGCACCTCGTCATCGCGCGGCTCGTCCAGTTCCAACTCCGTGACGGCCAGCGCCTGTTTGGCGCCGCGCGCCAGTGCTGCGGTAATTTTCATATGAGTCCCCCGAAAAGAACGGCAGTCTACGATCCGGCGAGGCGGACAACTAGACCATGAAAACGGGCAGCACCTTCCCATCCTGCGAACCAGCGCCAACCTTCGCTATAATCCATCGTCCCCAACATGACGAAGAAAGCTTCGGATGATCAACAGTTTGCGTATAGCCGGCGCCCTGCTGCTGGCCGGCCTGTCGGCTGGAGCGATGGCCGACACCTTCGAGACCATCGAATCGGCGCCGCTGAAGGAAGTGTGGCTGAACGGCGGCTTCTACTCCTACCACTTCCAGCGCGACAAGGGCCTGAACGACAGCAACCCCGGCCTCGGCGGCGAGTACCGTTTCTCGACGGTGGCGTCGGCCACGGCGGGCCGCTTCTACAATAGCGACCGGGCTTACTCGAACTACGTGGGCGTGTACTACCAGCCGTGGAAGATCGGGCCGGTAAGGTTGGGCGCGGTGGCGGGCGGCTTCAGCGGCTACCCCAAGATGCGCGATGGCGGATGGTTTCTGGCGGCCATCCCGACCGCCAGCTTCGAATACAAGAGCGTAGGCGTCAATGTCGCCATAGTGCCGACCTATAAGGACCGGCTCTATGGCGCCATTTCCGTTCAGCTCAAGCTGAAGGTCTTCGACTGATCAATGACGCGCCTTCGACGAGACAGCGATCTGGTCGAGGATGTGCTTGGGCACGGCGGCGTAGTGCTTGAACTCCATCGTGTACGTCGCCCGGCCCTGCGTCAGCGAACGTAGCGTGGTGGAGTAGCCGAACATCTCGGCCAGCGGCACCAGCGCGCGGATGATCTTGCCTCCGCCACCAGGAATCTCGTCCATGCCCTGCACCATGCCGCGCCGCGCCGTCAGGTCGCCCATGGCGTTGCCCATGAACTCTTCCGGCGTTTCCACTTCCACCTGCATCATCGGTTCCAGCAGCACAGGATCGGCGCGCTTCATGCCGTCCTTGAAGGCCATCGAACCGGCCATGCGGAAGGCGTTCTCGTTCGAATCGACATCGTGGTACGAGCCGAAGGTCAGCGTCACCTTGACGTCGACTACCGGATAGCCGGCCAGCACGCCGCTGCGCAAGGTCTCCTGCACGCCCTTGTCGACCGCAGGAATGAACTCGCGCGGCACCACGCCGCCCTTGATGGCGTCGACGAACTCATAGCCCTTGCCCGCCTCCAGCGGCTCCAGCGTCAGCACCACGTGGCCGTACTGCCCGCGTCCGCCGGACTGCTTGACGAACTTGCCTTCGACATCGCTGGCCGTGCGCTGGATGGTTTCGCGATAGGCCACCTGCGGCTTGCCCACCGTCGCTTCGACGCTGAACTCGCGGCGCATGCGGTCCACCAGGATCTCCAGATGCAGCTCGCCCATGCCGGACATGATGGTCTGGCCCGATTCCTCGTCCGTATGCACGCGGAACGACGGGTCTTCCTGCGCCAGCCGGTTCAGGGCGATGCCCATCTTTTCCTGGTCGGCCTTGGTCTTCGGTTCAACCGCCTGCGAGATCACCGGTTCCGGGAAGATCATCTTTTCCAGCACGATCACGTGATCCGGCGAGCTCAAGGTATCGCCGGTGGTCACGCCCTTCAGGCCGACTGCCGCCGCGATGTCGCCGGCGTAGACTTCCTTGATCTCCTTGCGCTCGTTGGCGTGCATCTGCAGGATGCGGCCCAGGCGCTCCTTCTGGCTCTTGGTCGGGTTGTAGACCGTGTCGCCGGAATTGACCACGCCCGAATACACGCGGAAGAACGTCAGCTGGCCGACGAACGGATCGGTCATGATCTTGAACGCCAGCGCCGAGAACGGATCGCTGTCGGTCGGATGGCGCTCGATCGGGTTGTCGTCCTCGTCATGACCGGCGATGGCAGGCACATCCACCGGCGACGGCAGATACTCGACCACCGCGTCCAGCATCGCTTGCACGCCGCGGTTCTTGAACGCGCTGCCCGCCAGCATCGGCACGATCTCGTTGCGGATGGTGCGCTGGCGCAGTCCGGCCTTGATCTCTTCCTCGCTCAGCACGCCGCCGTCCAGGTATTTCTCCAGCAGCTCGGGCGAACCCTCGGCGGCGGCCTCGACCATCTTGTCGTGCCACTCCTGCGCCAGCGCTTGCAAGTGCGCGGGGATGTCCTCGTAGCTGAACTTGACGCCCAGACTCTCGTCGTCCCAGTTAATCGCGCGCATCTTGACCAGGTCCACCACGCCATGGAAGTTGTCCTCGGCGCCCAGCGGAATCTGGATCGGAATGGCGACACCCTTCAGCCGCGTGGCGATCTGCTCGCGCACGCGGAAGAAGTCCGCACCGACGCGGTCCATCTTGTTGATGAAGGCGATGCGCGGCACGGCGTACTTGTTCGCCTGGCGCCACACGGTTTCCGATTGCGGCTGCACGCCGCCGACCGCGTCATACACCATGACGGCGCCGTCGAGCACGCGCATCGAGCGCTCGACTTCGATGGTGAAGTCGACGTGGCCCGGCGTGTCGATGATGTTGATGCGGTGCTCAGGGAAATTCCCCGCCATGCCTTTCCAGAAGGCGGTGGTGGCGGCGGAGGTGATGGTGATCCCGCGTTCCTGCTCCTGCTCCATCCAGTCCATCGTCGCGGCGCCATTGTGCACCTCGCCGATTTTATGGTTGACGCCGGTATAAAACAGGATGCGCTCCGTGGTCGTGGTCTTGCCAGCGTCGATGTGGGCGCTGATGCCAATGTTGCGGTAACGCTCGATAGGTGTCTTGCGGGTCATCATTCTCTCCTTGTTGCTGTTGTCATGCAGGAAGTCGTAGATATGGCGCATGCGATGGAATTCAAGCCCAGCAGTGCGACATGACTGACGGCAATTACTGTAGTCTGTAGAATAATTACCAAGTTTATCTGAAAGTTCTACATGACCGTGCCTACAAAAACCGTTCTTCTTCTCTCCTTAGGCATAGCGCCGGCTATGGCATGGGCCCAGCCGGCTTCCGATCTGGAGCTGCGCATCGAGCGCTGCTCCATGCTGGGTGACGCCAGCGCCCGCCTGGCCTGTTACGACGGCCTGGCCAAATCCGGCCCCGCACTACAGGCCGCGGGTGGCGCTGCGGTCGGCGTGCCCGATGCCGGCAAGGACAGCAAGCTCGCCGTCGCCCTGACACTGCCGTCGAGCACCCAGCCTGCGGAACCGCCCGCAGCGCCGGTGCTGCCGGCCAAAGTCGCGGAGCTGACGACGATCCCGCCGGAAGGCACTGTCTCGCGCATGGTGCAATGGTGGGAGCTGGACCGCTCGGCCAAGCGCGGCGTGTTCAACTTCCGTCCGCACCGCGACACCTATCTGTTGCTGGCCAATTACAGCACAAGTTCCAATGATGCGCCTTTTGAGGATTTCACGCCTGCCGGCGTCGAGTCGAAACACGTCGAACTGACCTACCAGCTCAGCTTCAAGATGAAATTGATCGAACAGGCGTTCAAGACGCCGGTCGACCTGTGGTTCGGCTACACCCAGAACAGCTTCTGGCAAGCCTATAACCGCGCCGCATCGAGCCCCTTCCGCGAGACCAACTACCAGCCCGAGCTGATGCTGACCACGCCGCTGAACATCGACCTGGGCAGCGCGCTCGACGTGCGCTACCTGACGCTGGGCATGGTGCACCAGTCGAACGGCCAGACTTCGACGCTGTCGCGCAGCTGGAACCGGGTGTATGCGGAGGTGGGCGCGGAGCACGGCAAGTTCGCCGCGCAGTTCCGCTTGTGGAAGCGGCTGGACAACGCCCGCTCGGACAACGACAACATCGACATTACCGACTACCTGGGCCATGGCGATCTCAACATCAGCTACCGCAACAACGGCCACGAATTCTCGCTGATGGCTCGGCGTAATTTCTCCAAGCGCCACGGCGCGCTGCAAGCCGGCTGGGCCTTCCCGGTGGTGGCGAATCTGAAGGGCTATGTGCAAGCCTTCAGCGGCTATGGCCAAAGCCTGATCGACTACAACTACTCGCAGAAATCTCTCGGCGCCGGCTTCCTGGTCGACTTCTAAGCCCGCACACAGTCCCTGGCACCCATTGACAGGGACGCTTTTTCAGTTTAATTTAACCTTATGGTTAAATACGAAACTCAGCTGGATGCGATCTTCACGGCGCTGGCCCATCCCGTCCGTCGGGCGATGCTGTCACGCCTGGGCACAGGCGAAGCCACGGTGGGCGAACTTGCCCAGCCGTTCGACATGTCGATGCCGGCCGTTACCAAACACCTGAAGGTGCTGGAAAGGGCCAAGCTGATCAGCCGTGGAAAGAACGCCCAATGGCGGCCCTGCCGTCTGGAAAAAGCGCCCTTTGAAACAGCATCGGGCTGGATTGATGAGCAACGCAGCATCTGGGAGTCCCGCCTGGACCGCCTGGAAGACTACCTGCATACCTTGGAAAAAGAGAGAGGACCACGCAATGACAACGAGTGAAAAAGAACGCGAACTAGTGTTGCAGCGAGAATTGCCTTTTGCCCGCGAGCTGATCTGGAAAGCCATGACCGTGCCTGAGCATGTGAACCGCTGGTGGGGCCCGGACGGCTTCAGCAACGAGAACGTGAGCATGGATTTCCGCGTCGGCGGCGCGTGGACCTTCGACATGGTTGGACCGGACGGCACCCGCTATCCCAACCACTCGACATTCAAGGAAATCACGCCGCCATCCCGGCTGGTGTACGACCATGGCTGCGGCGAGCGCATCTGGTTCGAAGCCAGCATCACGCTGCAGGAGACCGCCGGCGGCACCCTGCTCACGCTGCGCCAGCTCTACCCCGACAAGGAATCGCGCGACGAGGTGGTCGAGAAGTACGGCGCCGTCGAAGGCGGCAAACAGCACTTGGCCAAGCTGGAAGCCTACCTCAAAGCCAATCTGGCCTGAACTAGCGGAGACTTCAACATGGCACTCGCACTTTACGGACATCCATTTTCGTCATACACGCAGAAAGTGCTGATCGCGCTGTACGAAAATGACCTCCCATTCGAATTCCGCAGCCTTGGGCCGGATACGCCGCAGCACTCGGCCGAATGGCAACGGCGCTGGCCGCTGAGCAAATTCCCGCTGCTGGTGGACGGCGAGCGCAACGTCGTCGAAACCAGCATCATCATCGAGCACCTGCAACTCAGGCATCCAGGGCCGGTGCGCCTGCTGCCGGCGGATGCCGCGGATGCGCTGGAAACGCGTTTTCTCGACCGCTTCTTCGATCTGCACGTCATGAGCCCCGTGCAGCACGCCGTGGGCGAGGCGCTGACAGGGATCGCAGCCAAAAAGGAGGAAGGACTAGCCTACGCTGCGGGCAAGCTGGAGACCGCGTATGCGTGGCTGGAAGGGTATCTTGTCGACAGGACTTGGGCCACCGGCCGGGATTTCTCCATGGCCGACTGTGCCGCTGCGCCGGCGCTGTTTTACGCCGACTGGGTATTTCCGATTTCGGACCAGTATCCGCTGCTGCGTGCCTACCGCGCGCGCTTGCTGGCGCGCCCGTCGTTCGCTCGTGCGGTGGACGAGGCGCGATACTTCCGCCCCTACTTTCCGCTGGGAGCGCCAGACCGCGACTGACTCAGCGGCCGGGCGAGCCGCCCAGGATGCGCGCCGGCAGCATGACGATGGCGCGCAGCACTTCGAACAATCCTTCGACGCCGATTCCGATCAGGCGGAACGGCAGCGTGATCAGCCAGAACAGCGGATAGAGGACCAGCGCCAGCAAAGCCAGCGGCCAGCACAGGAACAGCAAAACCAGCCACAGCATAAATCCGAACATGAGATGCTCCCGATGCAGTTGATGCGTTGTCAATGCTGTCACTTTAGTGCGGCTGGTCTCCGGCGGCAATTCTCATGCGACCAACTGCAGAAACACTGCGGTCAATCGCGTGAAATGGCGGATGAATGGGAATTACTGGCCGACGCAGATGATCTTGGTGACGTACTCGTGGGCGTTCGGTTTCTTCTTGGCTGCCCATTCGATGGCCTGGTTGGCCTGCTCGATGGTCAATATCGAGGCCTTTTCCTTCGATTTAATGAAGGAAACGCCTTCAAACACGCCTTCCTTGCTGCGCATGACTTTGGCAAAGACGGGTGGTTTCTGGTCGCCGTCGGCGATCTTGTTCTGCTGGATGAGGTAGCGTTGGTCGTTCTGTTCCATATATTTCTTTCTGCAAAAGACGAAATATACGCTTCAGAACGACCTGCGTGAAGGGCTTTTTAAGCGTAGGCCGGCACGTAGCTGGCCGGTTGCAGTGCGGCTTCGTAGAGGATTTCGGCGCGCAGCGAGGCTTGCAGCGATGGAATCGAGCCGCCGGCGCGGTACTGGAAGCTCACTTGCAGCACATCGCCCTCGCGCGCCTTGACCGGGGTGGCCAGCGGCAGCGTCATGTAGTGGTTGAGCCAGTCGATGGTGGTCGAACGCTCGGCCACCACGGCCAGGATGTTCTTGGTGACGAAGCGCATGGCGTTGATCTCGCCATTGCGCTCGACCACGAACTTGCCCTGCCACGAATAAGTCAGCTCGTTAGGCTGGTTGAAATCGATGATGCTGTAGACCGCAGGCTGGGACATTTCCACGGTGCCTGGATAGATCGCGGTGGTTTCCTGGAACTGCACGATGGGCGCATAGAAACCTTCGAAATCGTATTCCTGCTGAAGCGGCTGCACAGCCATGATGACGGCTTCCGGCAGGAACACTGGCAGCGGGCCGCCGAAGCGTTCGGTATAGCGGCGCTTGAACGATTCGATCACCTCCACCTGTTTCTCGCGCAGCATGCCGACGTGGATCATCTCGCAGATGACGACATCGACCGGCTCCGGCGGCAGGTATTCGAAGGCGTCGGCGTGGACGACTTCGACCTTTTCGCCGTTGGGATTGAGCGCCAGCATCTTGCGGGCTTCCTTGACCATGTCGGGATTGAACTCGACGCAGTACACCTTGGACGCCTTGGCGGCCGCGAACCACGACAGCACGCCGGTGCCCCCACCCAACTCCAGCACCTTGGCGCCGGGCTTGACCGCGTAGTCGATGGCCGACTTGAAGCCGTGCATGCGGTTTTGATCCATCAGCATGTTGTGATGGTAGTGGACTGGAATGAATTGCCCCAGATAGCAGCTTTCAATCTCGCGTTCGTTCAGCATGGGTATCCTTGGTTAATGAGCATTGTGTCTGGAGGCAATGCACTGGAACCATTATCGTTAACAATGTCGACGACCCAAGCTTGGAACTACGCGCCAAAAACCCACCAATTCCGGCGTTGTCAATTGAGCATGCCGCTAGCGCGCGGTCTTCGCTGCCAGATGGGCGTTGATGGTTTTCGCGATCCAGGGTTTGTCGGCCTTGGTGGCGAATTCGGCGGCGGTCAGGTGGAAGCCGCCGTCCTTCAGGGTGGCGTCGGCGCCCTGCTCCAGCAACAACTCCACCACTTTCTCCTGGCCTTCGCGGGCGGCGATCATCAGCGGCGTCATGCCGGACGGCGATTCGGCGTCGATGTAGGCGTGCTTGTCGAGCAGGATGGTGGTGATCTCGGTGCTGCCGGCCGCTGCCGCGTAATGCAAGGCGCACCAGCCTTTCTGGTTGACCTGGGCGCCGCGCTTGATCATGTCCAGCACGGTTTCCTTGTTTTGACGGAAGGCCGCCATCATCAGTGCGGTGTTGCCGTTGGGTGCTTTCGCTTCCAGGTCGATGCCGGGCTGGTCCATCAAGAATTGAGCCACCCGGTAGGCCTCATAGCGCATCGCGACGATCAGCGCCGTCTCGCCGCCCGGCTCGCGTACATTCGGACTCAAGCCGCGCGCCAGCAGCTTCTTCACGGCGGACAGGTTATCCAGCTGTATGGCGCGGAACAGGTCGACTTCGTCTTCGGTCTGCTCGGCCGCGAAGACGGGCGAGGCTACAGCCAGCGCCAGAACCGCCAGCAGCGCGCGGCGTTTCGATAGATTCACCATAGGAAGCTCACGCCGTCACGTTGAATAGTTTGAAGAAATTGGCTGTCGTCTGTTCGGCGACCTGCTCCACCGGCACGCCCTTCAGTTTGGCAATGTACTCGCCGACGTGGGCCACGAAGCCAGGCTCGTTCATCTTGCCGCGATGCGGCATCGGCGCCAGGTAAGGCGAATCGGTTTCGATCAGGATGCGCTCCAGCGGCACCTCCAGCGCCACCGCCTGCAAATCCTTGGCGCTCTTGAAGGTGACGATGCCGGAGAAGGAAATGTAGAAGCCCATCTCGATCGCCGCGCGCGCCACTTCCAGCGACTCGGTAAAGCAGTGCATCACGCCGGCCACGCCGCCCGCCTCGGTGCCAGCGCCCTCTTCGCGCATGATGCGGATGGTGTCTTCGCTGGCGTTGCGGGTGTGGATGATCAGCGGCTTGCGCGTGATGCGCGATGCCTTGATGTGCGTGCGGAAGCGCTCGCGCTGCCACTCCAGGTCGCCTTGCAGGCGGAAGTAGTCCAGCCCGGTCTCGCCGATGGCGATGATCTTCGGATCATTGGCCAGCTCGACCAGCTGTTCGACGCTAGGCTCAGGCGTGTCTTCGTAATCCGGGTGCACGCCGACCGAGGCGTAGATGTGCGGATGTTCGTGGGCCAGCGCCAGCACTTGGGGGAAATCCGGCAAATCGACCGACACGCACAGCGCGTGGGTCACTTTGTTGTCGGCCATCTTGGCCAGGATTTCGGGCATGCGAGCAGCCAGCTCGGGGAAATTAATATGGCAATGGGAATCGATAAACATGCCGTGATTGTAACTCAAGCGCGCCTGGCCTAGAATCGGCGTTCCTAATCACTGCCGGAGTTCGCCTGATGTTCAGCCGTCTTGCACCCGCCCTCGTACTCGCCCTGCCCCTGGCCGCCTCCGCCGCCGACGCGCCACCCCAGCAATTCGCCGACCTCGGCGATGTGCAGCTGGAAAGCGGCGCCGTCATCAAGAACTGCAAGCTCGGCTACCGCACCATCGGCACGCTCAACGCCGCGCGCTCCAACGCGGTCGTGTTCCTGCCGTGGCACACCGGCACCAGCGCCGAGGCGGTCGAGCTGCTGGGTCCGAAAGGCTTGCTCAACACGGCCGGGCATTACGTGATCGTGATCGATGCGATCGGCAACGGCGTGGCCTGCTCGCCCTCTAACAGCACGACGCAGCATGGCACGGCCTTCCCTGCCTTCACCGTGCGCGACATGGTGGAGTCCGAGTTCCGGCTGTTGAACGACAAGCTCGGCATCAAGCATGTGCATGCGATCGTCGGCTATTCGATGGGCGCCACCCAGACCTTCCAGTGGATGGTCAGCCATCCCGGCTACATGGACGTGGCCGTGCCTATCGCCGGCACGCCTCGCCAATCCAGCTACGACCTGCTGTTCTGGCGCACCGAGGAGGCGGCGATGCTGGCCGACCCCGAATACGCCAACGGCGAGTACAAGCAGAACCCAAGGCTGCCGCTCTACCACCAGATCTTTGCCATGCATTTCGATACGCCGGCCTACCGCAACGCCAAGACCAAGCCGGCGGAGGTGGATAAGTTCATCGCAAAGACAGTGGAGCCAGACCCGGATGCAACCGATGCCAACGACTCGCGCTGGCAAATCCGCGCCTTCCTGACGCAGGATATCGGCGACGATGCCGCCGGCAAGGTGAAGGCGCGGGTGCACATCATCAACCCGCGCCAGGACTTGATCGTCAATCCCGAACCGGCGCTGGCGTTCGCCCGCAAGGTGCGGGCCACGACCACGGTGCTGGAAGGCGATTGCGGGCATTCAGCGGTGGTGTGCGCCACCGACCAGATACGCGCAGCCGTCGACCGCGCGCTGAAGTAGCGATCAGGCTACGCGCTTGCCCAGGATGATCAGGTCGCGCTCGACGCCGTCCAGATTGGCCACCTTGGGCAAGTTGGCCCAGGTGGCAAAGCCGAACTTGGCGAACAGGCCCAGGCTGGGCTGGTTGTGGCCGAAGATAAAGCCCAGCAAGGTGTGCACCTTGATCGACGGCGCGTGGGCGATGGCCTGCGCGATGCAGTAGCCGCCCACGCCCTTGCCGCGCCACGCTTCGGCGATATAGATCGAGATCTCCGACGTGCCCGAGTAGGCCGGGCGGCCATAGAAGTTCGAATACGACATCCAGCCCAGCGTTTCCGGCCGGGCCGCGGTATCGTCGGCGCGCTCGATGATCCACAGCGGGCGCTTGTCCGGCGTGTGCTCGTGGAACCAGCCCAGGCGCGACTCCACCGATACCGGCTCGGTATCAGCCGTCACTTCACGCGAGGCGATGGTGGTGTTGTAGATGGCAACGATGGTCGGCAAATCGTCGAGCGTGGCAAGGCGGTGGCGGAAAGCTGTGGTCATGTCGTTCGGAACAGTGGGGAGGTTAAAGCGTGCATTAAAGCGTATGCGTGGCGCGCGACGAGCGCAGCGCTGCGCCGAGTATCTCTTCGATGCGCAGACGGGCGCGCTGGCCGCTCTCGTCTTCCGGGAAGTGCACGCCTATGCCCTGCGCCTTGTTGTTGTGCGCGCCGGCAGGCGTGATCCAGGCGACCTTGCCTGCGATCGGGTATTTGTTGGGGTCGTCCATCAGCGCCAGGATCAGGTAGATCTCATCGCCGATCTTGTAGGGCTTCTGGGTCGGCACGAACATGCCGCCGTTTTTCAGGAAAGGCATATAGGCCGCGTACAGCGCGGCTTTTTCCTTGATGGCCAGCGACAATACCGTCGGCCGCGCAACTACTGGCGCGGCGGTCGGGTCAAGAGGGCTGGCAGCGGACATGGACTCCCTTTCAGGCGCAGCAGGCGGCGTAATCGAGCAACATATCCTCCAGAAACAGCTTCGGCGACAGCGGATGATCGGCAGTCGCCCGGCGTTCGTTCGCTCCCTTGATCGCTGCCATCAGGCGGCTGACGTGGATCTTGCCCGCCAGGCTGGCCAGTTCCTTCTGGTAGCGCGGATAGTACCGGATGTTACCTGCCAGTTTGTAGGAAAACAGATCATAAAGCCAGCGCTGCAACCAGGAAACCTGTGCACTGAGCGGCACTTTTTGCAGTTTGTCGGCAACTTTTAACGCGCCCTCGACGCTGGGATGCGCCAGCAGCTGCAGCAACACTTCCAGATCGTCGCGATTGCCGGTTTCCGCCTGCGTCATCGCGGCCAGCGGCGCGCCGCCCTGCTCGCGCAGCCAGCTGTCGGCGTCCGGCACGCCCTGGGCCTTCAGCCAGGCCAGCGCCTCGGCGTGGCTGGGCATGGGCAGCGCGAACTTGCGGCAGCGCGACAGGATGGTCGGCAGCAGCCGGTCCAGGCTGTTGGAGGCCAGCAGAAATACCGTGCCCGGCGGCGGCTCTTCCAGCGTCTTCAGCAAGGCGTTGGAGGCCGGCATGTTCAGCGCCTCGGCCGGATACAGCACCACCACCCGCAGCCCCTGGCGGTGGGTGGAAATGTTCATGAAATCCGACAGGTTGCGGATTTGCTCGATCTTGATCTCTTTGGACGGCGCCTTGGTCGACTTGGCCGTCTTCTTGGCCTCGCCTTCGCCCTCTTCGCTCTCGGCGGGTTCGTCTTCCAGCGCTTCCGGCCGCACGCGGCGGTAATCCGGGTGGTTTTGCTGGGAGAACCAGCCGCAGGACGCGCACTGGCCGCAGGCATGGCCGTCCGGCAGCACGGCCTCGCACAACAGGCCCTGGGCGAAGCGTTCGATGAAGTCGGACTTGCCTATCCCGGCGGCGCCATGGAACAGGATGGCGTGCGGCATGCGCTGGCGCAGCAGTTGCAGCTGCTGCCAGGATGATTCTTGCCACGGATATATGGAATTGCTCATTATTGGTATTCTGTTTTAAAACAATCGCTTATGCAATACTTTTAAAGTGCAAGCATTTCATCGAGGATGGCCGCGATCCGCACCTGGATGTCCGGAATCGGCTGGGTCGAGTCGATCACGCGGAAACGGGCCGGGAACTGGGTGGCGCGGCGCAGGTACTCGTTGCGGGTGGCGGCGAAGAAGTCGGCCTTCTCCTGCTCGAACTTGTCCAGCGAGCGGGTGGCGTCCAGGCGGGCGCGCGCCACTTCCAGCGGCACGTCGAACAGCAGCGTCAGGTCCGGCTGCAGATGCGGGTGCACCCACTGCTCCAGCGCCTCCAGCTTGGCCAGGTCCATGCCCCGGCCGCCGCCCTGGTAGGCGAAGCTGGCGTCGGTGAAGCGGTCGGAGATGGCCCAGGCGCCGCTGTGCAGCGCAGGCTCGATCACCTGGGCGATATGTTCGCGGCGGCTGGCGAACATCAGCAGCGCCTCGGTTTCCAGATGCATTTTTTCGTGCAGCACCAGGTCGCGCAGCTTTTCGCCCAGCGGCGTGCCGCCCGGCTCACGCGAGCTGACCAGCTTGATGCCCTTGTTCTTCAGATAGTCGCCGACAAAGGCGATGTGGGTCGATTTGCCGGCGCCGTCTATGCCTTCAAAGGTGATGAATTTTCCAGGGTAATGCGCGCGATGTTGAGTCATGAATTATCTTTGGTACTTGTTGACCGCCCGGTTGTGGTCGGTCAAATTATCGGAGAACTGGCTGGTGCCGTTGCCCTTGGAAACGAAATACAGCGCCGGGGTCTTGGCCGGAGCCAATGCCGCTGCCAGCGACTGCACGCCGGGCAAGGCGATCGGCGTCGGCGGCAAGCCGGTGCGGGTATAGGTATTGTACGGGGTGTCGGTCTCCAGATCCGATTTGCGGATCTTGCCGTCGTAGCGGTTGCCCATGCCGTAGATCACGGTCGGATCGGTTTGCAGCAGCATGCCCAGCTTCAGGCGGTTGACGAACACGCCGGCGATCATGCCGCGCTCGGACTTCTGGCCCGTTTCTTTTTCGACAATCGACGCCATGGTCAGCGCCTCGTACGGGTTTTTGTACGGCAGCGCCGGATCGCGCTTGTCCCAAGCCTCGTTCAAGCGGGTCAGCAGGATGCCGTGCGCCTGCTTGTAGATCTGCAAATCGCTGGCGCCCTTGGCGAACAGATAGGTATCGGGGAAGAACATCCCCTCCGGCTGCTTGTATTCCGAGCCGATCGCGCTCATCACTTCCTTGTCCGTCATCGCCACCGTATCGTGCTTCAAGCCCTTGTGGGCGGCGATGGCGGCCCGCATCTGGCGGAAGGTCCAGCCTTCGATGATGGTCAGCTGTTCCTGCGCGAACTCGCCGCGCACCAGCTGGTCGATCAGGCGCAGCGGCGTGGTGCCTGGCTTGAGTTCGTAGGCGCCGGCCTTGAGCTTGCCGCTTTTGTTGGTCACGCGCGCCAGCAGGTTGAACAGCAGCGGCTCGATGGGCACGCCCGCCTCGGCGATCTGCTGGCCGGCGGCGTGGGCGCCGCTGCCGGGCGCGATGGTGAATTCGATGGCTTCGATCTCATCCCCGATGATCGGATGCTGGGACCAGTAGACAAAATAGCCGCCGCCGGCGATGGCCAGCATGATGCACAGGGTGATGATTTTTTTTATAAAAGCCATTGTTTAAAGCCGTTGGGTTGGATCAAGTCGCACAGCTTGCCACTTCTTGGCACAGTCCGCCAGTGCCGCGTTTTGCGCAGCATCCGACGCGATCCGTCCGACATCACTATAATGAGCCCGTAATGATAATGCTTTAATCGTCAAATTATTGGAAATTATGTCTTCTTGGAATGAACTTTTAGCACAGCAAGCCCAGCCGCTGACCACCACCCAGCTGGCCGTGGGCTTTGTCGCGCCGATCGGCGACCAGGGCCTGATCGCGCTGGACGGCGAGGAATCGGCCGGTTTCCTGCACAACCAGCTGACCAACGACGTCGAGCACCTGGGCACGGGCGAAGTCCGCCTGGCCGGTTACTGCTCGCCGAAGGGCCGGCTGCTGGCCTCGTTCCTGATGTGGCGTAACGAAACCACCATCTTCCTGCAACTGCCGCGCGAGATCCAGGCGCCGGTGCAGAAGCGCCTGTCGATGTTCGTGCTGCGCGCCAAGACCAAGCTCAGCGACGCGGGCGAGCTGCCGGGCAGCCAGGTCGTACTGGGCCTGGGCGGCGGCATGGCCGAAGACCTGCTGCAAAACTGGTTCGACCCGCTGCCAGCCAAACCGTTCACCAAGCTCGACCATCCGCTGGGCACGCTGCTGCGCGTGGCCGATGCCTTCGGTGCGGCGCGCTACCAGTGGCTGATGTCGGCCGAAGTCGCCCAAACCGTTGTGTCCGAGCTGGCCGCCAAGCTGTCGGTCGGCCGCACGGACGCCTGGCACCTGTCGGAAATCCACGCCGGCATTCCGCAGATCACCAAGGCGACGCAGGAACAGTTCGTGCCGCAGATGGTCAACTTCGAACTGCTGGGCGGCGTCAACTTCAAGAAGGGCTGCTATCCGGGGCAGGAAATCGTCGCCCGCAGCCAGTACCTGGGCAAGCTCAAGCGGCGCACCACGCTGGTCAGCATTTCCGACGCGGCCGCTGCGGCCGGTGTCGAAGTGTTCGCCACGGCCGATCCCGAACAGCCTTGCGGCATGGTGGTCAACGCCGCGCCCAACGGCAAGGGCGGCATCGATGCGCTGGTCGAAATGAAACTGGCCGCCATCGAAGCGGCCTCGGTCCGCCTGGGCTCGGCGGACGGCGCGCCGCTGACCTTCCTCGACATGCCATACGTGCTGGACCCACTCGATCTCTAGCATGGATCTCTACATCTACTATCAGGTCAAGGACGGCGACGCGCCATCCTTGCTGGCGGCGGTCGTCGCTATGCAGGCCGCGCTGGGCGCGCAGCATGGCGTCGCCTGCCAGCTCAAGCGCAGGCCGCAAGCGAGCGACGGCAAGCAGACATGGATGGAAGTCTATGCCGCCACGCCCGACGGTTTTGCCGCCGCGCTGGAGCGCGCCGTCGAACAGGCCGGATTGCCGGCCTGGATCGCCGGCCCGCGTCACACCGAAGTTTTTACGGATTTAGTCACATGTGCCTGATCGTTTTTGCCTGGCGGGTCATACCGGCAGTACCGCTGGTGGCCGCGGCCAACCGTGATGAGTTCTACCAGCGCGCCACCGCGCCGGCCGCCGCATGGCCGGAACATCCGCAAATCTACGCCGGCCGCGACCTGCAAGCCGGCGGCAGCTGGATGGGCATCACCCAACCGGCAGCGGGCCGCAACGCCTCGCGCTTTGCCGCCATCACCAACATCCGCGCGCCGTCCGAGCACCGCGACGACGCCCCGTCGCGCGGCCACCTGGTCGCCGACTTCCTGGCCGGCAGCATGACGCCGCAGGAATACGTCGACGCCATCCGCGCCGATGCCGCCGCCTACAACGGCTTCAACCTGGTGCTGAGCGACGGCGACACGCTGATCTGGTTCTCCAACCGTGGCGACGCCGACCCGCGCAACGGCCAGCCGCTGGAGCCCGGCGTGTACGGCCTGTCCAACGCGCTGCTGGACGCGCCATGGCCGAAGGTGGTCAAGACCAAGGCCCAGTTCGCCAGCCTGCTGTGCCTGGGCGCGCCCGACGACGCCTTCTTCGAAATGCTGGCCGACACCACGCCCGCGCCCGACCAGCGCCTGCCGGAAACCGGCGTGCCGCTGGACCTGGAACGCATGCTGTCGGCGGTGCGCATCGAAAGCCCGAGCTACGGCACGCGCACCTCCACCGTGGTGAAGCTCTACGCCGATGCACCTGCGACCTTGCAAGAGATGCTGATACACTAGCGAACAGACCAGTCTGCGTCCGGCCATCCCGGCCCGCCGCAGGACTTGCTATTTGTGCCATGCCTATGCGTGTAACGCTGCTGCTGTCCTTACCGATGTTCACCTTGCTGGCCGGCCAGGCCGCAGCGGCCTGCGCGCCACTGCGCTTCGGCTACACCGACCAGGCCGTTCCACCCTACTACCTCGGCACCGGCCCCAACGAAGCCAAGCCGGCCGCCGGCGCGCTGGCCGAGCTGACCCGCGACGCCGCCGCCAGCGCAGGCTGCGAAACGGTGATGGTGCGCATGCCGCCGCCGCGCCTGCGCATGAGCATGGAAGCGGGCAAGATCGACGCCACCTCGCTGTTTTCGCCCGACGTGGTCGGCGCTTCGCCGCACATCGTCTATCCGCTCGACAAGCACGGCAAGCCCGACCCCACGCGCGGCATGGCCTTGTACAGCGTGGTGTTCGTGCGCACCGCCGACGGCCTGCCCAAGAACGGCGACCCGGCCGTGGTGATGCGCGGCCGGATCATCGGCCTGTCGCATGGCGCGCCGCACATCAAGGTGCTGCGCGAACGCGGCGTGCAGGTCGACCAGGGCGCCGCCAATCCCGACACCAATTTCGAAAAGCTGCGGCGCCACCGCATCGATGGCTTTGCCGTCTCGCTGGCCTCGCAGGACGATATGGACGCCACCGTGGCAGCGCGCTACGGCAAGGAGTTCACCCGCCTCGACAAGCCGCTGTTCACCTCCACCGCCTGGCTGGCCCTGAGCAAGACCTACTACGACCAGAACCCCAAGCAGGCCGAGGCCATCTGGCAATGGTATGGCACGCACGGCCCCGCGCGCCTGGGCGCCCTGCTCAAAAAATACGGACAATAAGCCTGTTGTGTTTATGGGCGATAACGACGTAAATTGTTTACACCCTCCCACCTTGTTGCGTAAAGTGTTCTGTTAGCAATAGAACGCTAGCAAGCAGCAATCCTGTTTTTTGACCATCCAGGAGGGTTCGCCATGACAAGAACAATCTCGCGCCGCAATGCATGGCGCGCTTTGGGGGCCTGCGGCATGGCGCTCGGCAGCCCGGCAGGCTGGGCACAGGACGGCGCGACGGAAATTCCTGCCGTGCACGTCACCGGCACCCGACTAGCAGCTCCCGGCGCGGAATCGCCCTCGCCGCTGCAAATCCTCAGCGCGGCCGACATTGCCGCCTCCGGCGCCACCAATCTGCAAGAACTGCTGCAAAAGAATCCGACGCTGGGCACGCCCGCGTTCAGCCGCAACAACTCCAACTTTTTACCGACCGGCGGCGGCGTCACCAGCGTCAACTTGCGCAACCTGGGCGATGCCCGCACGCTGGTGCTGGTCAACGGCCGCCGCTTCGTCGCAGGCGTGTCCGGCAGCAGCGCGGTCGACCTCAACGCCATCCCCACCGACTTCATCGACCGCATCGAATTGCTGACCGGCGGCGCCTCCGCCACGTATGGATCGGATGCCGTGGCCGGCGTCATCAACATCATCCTCAAGCGCAATCTGAGCGGGTTCAGTTTCGACGCCAGCACCGGCCGCAGCAGCCACGGCGACGATTTCAAAAAGAAGATGGCGCTCAGCTACGGCTACGACAGCGCCGACGGCCGCACCAGCCTGATGGGCCATCTGGCCTACTCGCGCCAGGGCGCCGTGTCCTCGCGCGACCGCGACATCTCGGCGCAGGACCAGATTTCCAAGATGCTCAGCAGCGGGCTGGCGGCCGATGCCTTTGTCCCGGTGCGCAACTACTCGGTGGCCGCGCCGCAGGGGCGCTTCTTCTACAACAAGGACGCGGCCGGCAAGGCGGGCAACTACACCTACGATGCGCAAGGCCATGTGATCCCCTGGTCCACCAACGGCGACGCCGCGCTCGGCCTGGCCGCGACCGGCTTCAACCGCTCGGCCTTCCGCACCATCGCCGTGCCGACCGAGCGCTATCTGCTGGCGTTGAATGGCGAGCATGCGTTCACGCCTGCCGTCATCGGCTTCATCGAAGGCAACTACAGCAGCGCCAAGGTCCGCACCATCATCGAACCGCTGGCCTTGTCCTCGGCGGACTTCTACAAGAGCAGCAACGGCCAAGTGCCTGCCGAAACCATGGTCAATGGCGTAGCGGTGCGCAATCCGCTGGTGCCGCAATACCTGTTCGACCGCATCGCCGACACCACCGGCGACGGCCTGCGCGACTACAGCTTCAGCCGCCGCCTGGCCGAGATCGGCAACCGCCAGGCCGGCATCGACCGCGACACCTCGCGCCTGGCCACGGGCCTGAAAGGCACGCTGGACGGCTGGCGCTACGACAGCTATCTGGTCTACGGCAAGACCCGCGAGCGCCAGCGGGCCGACGGCCAGGTCGATCTGCAAAAATTCCGCAACGCCATGCAAGCCATCCCCGATGCCGGCGGCGCCGCCATCTGCGCCGATGCGACGGCGCGGGCGCAGGGCTGCTCGCCGCTCAACCTGTTCGGCTACAACACCATCTCGCCGGCCGCGCTGGCTTATGTGACGGTGCCCAGCACGCTGGCCGTGGACATCACGCAGAAACTGGCCGGCGCCTCGATCAGCGGCGAAGCGTTCACGCTACCGGCCGGCAAGGTGGGCGTGGCGGCAGGCTTCGAGTGGCGCAAGGAGAGCTCGTCCAGCGTGCCCGATGCGCTGACCCAGGGCGGCCTCAACTCCGGCGCCGCCTTGCCAGCCACATCGGGCAGCTTCTCGGTGCGGGAGTTCTTTGCCGAGGCGCGCGTGCCGCTGCTCAAGGATCGCGCATTGGCCAAAGACCTAAGCTTCCTGGGCGCCTTCCGCTCCGGCCGCTACTCCACCGTCGGCACCGCGAACAGCTGGAACGCCGGCCTCGAATGGCGCACGGCGGATACGCTCAAGCTGCGCGCCACCCGCGCCCTGTCGACACGGGCGCCCAATATCAACGAGCTGTACTTGCCGCCCAGCCAGGTCTTCCCGACCGGCATCGTCGATCCATGCAGCGGCGTCACGGCCAGCTCGACCGGCGCGCGCGACACCGCCTGCCGCGCCGACGCCGGAGTGCTGGCCAATATCAACGCCAACGGCAAGTTCACGCTGAGCCAGCCGGACATCCAGGCGCTGAGCGGCTTCAATCGCGGCAACCCCAGCCTGAAGGCGGAGAAAGGCCGTTCCAGCACGGTCGGCCTGGTGTACACGCCGGCCAGGTTCACCTTCACGGTCGACTACTTCAACATCAAGATCGCCGACGCCATCGTCACCACGCCGCGCCAGTACGCGCTCGACCAGTGCTACAACGGCGGCAACAGCAGCTTCTGCCAATTCATCACGCGCCGCGCCAGCAATTCCGGCGCCTTCAGTGCGGGTGCGCTGACGTATATCGACAGCGCCGTCACCAACAGCGGCGGCACCGGCACCTCGGGCGTCGACCTGACCGGCGCATGGACCGGCCAGCTGGGACCGGGACGCCTGACCGCCCGCCTCGCGTACACGTATCTGAGGGAGTTCTACAACATACCGCTGCCGACCACGCCGGCCGACCAGGCCGCCGGTGAAGTGGGCTACCCGCGCAACAAGGCCATGCTCAACCTGGGCTATCAATGGCGGCAATGGACGCTCAGCTCAACCACCAGCTACATCGGCGCGTCCGCGCTGGACGACCAGTTGCTGGCGCAGTTCAAGCTGCCGGGTGGCAGCGTCAAGGTGGGATCCAAGGTCGTCAACGATTTCCAGTTCAGCTACGCGCTACGCAAGACGCTGTCGCTCTACCTGGGCATCGACAACGCCTTCAACACCAAGCCAGCGCCGGTGATCAGCGGCCTGACCGGCGACACCATCGGCACCGAGACCAACGCCAGCGTCTACGATCCGATCGGCCGCCGCTACTACCTCGGCGTGCGCGGCAGCCTTTAAAGCTGCTTCATGTAGGCGACCAGCTGGTCGAGGGCCTTGCCCCAGCCATCCTGGAAGCCCATCTGCTTGTGTGCTTCGACGGTGGCCTCGTCCTTGTGGCGGGCGCAGGCGACGTAGCGTGTGCCGCCGTTGGGCAGCGGCTCCATCGACACCACGGCGGTGATGAACGCATTGCCGGTCGGACGGTAGCCGGGGCCCAGCGCGTCGGTCCAGGTCAATCGACGGTTTTCCACGACCTCCAGGTAGCAGCCGTGATTGTGGTGGCGCTCGCCGTTCGGGCCCGCCATCACCGAGCTGAACAGACCACCCGGGCGCAGGTCGCATTGCGCCTCCAGGGTTTTCCATGGCGATGGCGTGAACCAGTTCACCAGATGTTCGGGTTTGGTCCACGCGGCCCACACCAGTTCCGGTGCGATGTCGATGTCGCGCTCAAACAGCAGGTCGAGCTTGGGGTCGAAATTCTCTACGATGTGCGTCATGGCTGTGCTCCTTAAAAGGTGTACTGCATGTTGATATGGGCGATGCCTGCCTCAAAGAACTCGTCGCCGTCGATGGCGAAGCCGTGGCGCTCGTAGAATGGCGCGGCGTGCGATTGCGCGCTCAACACCACTTGCTTGTCGCCACGCCCGCGCGCCTGCGCCATCAGCGCTTGCAGCAAGGCGCCGCCTATGCCGGTGCCGCGCCCGGCCTGGCGCACCGCCATGCGGCCGATATGGCCGTCCGGCAGCAGGCGGCCGGTGCCTACAGGCGTGCCGTCCGCATCGTAGGCCACGGCGTGCAGGCAGACCGCGTCCATGTGGTCCATCTCCAGTTCGGCGGGGACTTTCTGTTCTTCGACGAAGACTTCAAAGCGTATCAGTTTGGCGTCGGCCTGGAGTGCGGTCCAGTCTCCGATACGGATGTCATGCTTGGCGGTGTAGCTCATCGGCGTGCAGGCTTAGTTGGGGATGGGAGATTGTCGCATGCCAGATGCCGCTCAAGGAAGTCCACGCACACGCGCACCTTGGCCGAACCGGCCAGCCGTTGCGGATACACCGCCCACACATTGGCGGCCTGCGTGTACTCCGGCAGCACCTGCACCAGCTCGCCCCGATCCAGCAGCGGTTGTGCATCCCAGCGCGAGCGCAACACGATGCCGGCCCCCGCCACCGCCCATTGCAGCGCGATCTCGCCGTGGTTGGACGACAGCGGCCCCGTCACCTTGACCGCGACTTCCTCTTGCGCGCCGCTGCGCAAACGCCACACGCCGAACGGCATATCGCGCTCCTTGATCGCCAGGCAGTCATGCCCGGCCAGTTCCTGAAGCGTGCGCGGCGTTCCGCGCCGCTTGAGATATGCCGGCGCGGCGCACAGGATGCGGTGGTTGTCCATCAGCCGCCGAGCGATCAGGTGCGGCGCGATGTCGTCGCCGACGCGGATGTCCAGGTCGAAGCCCTCGCCGACGATGTCGACCAGCCGGTCGAATACCTCCAACCTGACTTCCAGCGCCGGGTGTACCTTGAGCAGCCCGGCAATCGCCGGCGCCACCACGTTGCGGCCGAAGCCAAAACTGCTGCTAACCCGCAGCAATCCACGCGGCACGCCCTTGCGTTCGGCGACATCGTCGAACAGGTTGTCCAGGCTCTCCAGGATGCTCAGCGCGCGGGCATGGACCTGTTCGCCATCCTCGCTGAGCACGACCCGGCGCGTGCTGCGGTGGAACAGCAGCACGCCCAGCGCCCCCTCCAGTATCCCGATACGCTTGCTGACATACGCCGGCGACATGCCCAGCGCCTGCGCCGCGCCGGCAAAGCTGGATGCGCGCACCACCGCCGCCAGCACGCGCAGGTCGTCGTTTTCTATCCGATTATTCACGATACGTGTTCCATGAGGTCACATTTCAACACATTCTAAGCGAAGCGGATCGCGCTATCCTAGTCGCCAAGGAGAACGCCCATGAAAACGCACAAAATCGCAGTGATCGCCGGAGACGGCATCGGCAAGGAAGTCATGCCCGAAGGCATACGAGTCGTCGAAGCCGCAGCCCGCCGCTTCAACATCCGGATCGAATGGACCCGCTTCGAATGGGCCAGCTGCGACTACTACGCCGCGCACGGCAAGATGATGCCGGACGACTGGTTCGAGCAGCTGAAAGGCTACGAAGCCATCTTCTTCGGCGCGGTCGGCTGGCCGGCGCTGGTGCCCGACCACATTTCGCTGTGGGGCTCGCTGCTGAAGTTCCGCCGCCAGTTCGACCAGTACGTCAACCTGCGGCCGGTACGCCTGATGCCCGGCGTGCCCTGCCCGCTGGCCAACAAGCAGCCGGGCGACATCGACTTCTACATCGTGCGCGAAAACACCGAGGGCGAATACTCGTCCGTCGGAGGCCGCATGTTTGAAGGGACGGAGCGCGAGTTCGTGCTCCAGGAAGCGATCTTCACCCGCACCGGCGTGGACCGCGTGCTGCAATACGCCTTCGAGCTGGCGCAGAGCCGGCCGCGCAAGCACCTGACATCGGCCACCAAATCGAACGGCATCTCGATCAGCATGCCCTATTGGGATGAGCGCGTGGCCGAGATGGCCAGGGACTACCCGGACGTGGCATGGGACCAGTACCACATCGATATCCTGGCTGCGCGTTTCGTGTTGTCGCCGGAGCGCTTCGATGTGGTGGTCGCATCCAACCTGTTCGGCGACATCCTTTCCGACCTCGGCCCGGCCTGCACCGGCACGATAGGCATCGCGCCGTCGGCGAATCTGAATCCAGACCGGCAATGGCCGTCCTTGTTCGAGCCGGTGCACGGCTCGGCGCCCGACATCTACGGCAGGAATATCGCCAATCCGGTGGCGATGATCTGGTCCGGCGCGATGATGCTGGACTTCCTCGGCAACAGCGACGCCAACTACCGCGCAGCGCACGACGCCATCGTCGCCGCCATCGAAGCCTGGCTGCTGGACGGCCAGCGCACGCCGGACATGGGCGGCACGGCCAGCACCACGGAAGCCGGCCAGGCCATCGCCGCGAAACTACAGGCGGGCTAGAGTTCCTCGTCCCCCAATAGTCGAATGCCGCGCCGCCGCTAATGGTGCTGGCGCTGCTTCCATGCCAGGAAGATGCGGTTGGCCTGCGCAACCGCATCGCTTTTCTGCTGACTGTTGAGCTCTTTCGCCCAGCCATCCAACAACGCCAGCGGATACACGCTGTCATTGCCATTGATCGGGCCGATCACTTTATTCACGGCCAAATGTTCCGTGTACAACTCCGCCGAAGTTTGCGTCTTGCCCAGTTCATGATGACCAAGAGGGCTGAACAGCAACGCATCAGCATATCCCAATGCGACGCGTTCTTCCAGGCGTTTCAACGCATCGCTGCGCCACGCGGCGACCGCCGGATCGTTCTGCCCGTTCGCCAGCGCTTCACGGTCGCCGTTCGGGCCGGCGAGTATGTAGACGGACAAAGAGCCATCAACGTAGTGGTCGACCGCGTAGCTGAGGAGCTGGAAGCGGTCCATGCGGGTTCGGCCCGTCAAGCTTGCGCAAGACTGGCGCAGCAGCTGCAAGGTGGGTTCATCCGCCTTGTGCTGAACCAGCTGAATCTGCATGCCGTCCGCCTCCCTGGTGACCTTGACCTCCTGGTTGTCGACAATTTCCTTGTCGCTTTCCAGCGTCAGGCATTGCTGGATTTTCTGGAACGCTGCGAACGACTTTTCCGGATCGCCTGCCGCATCGTGAACCTGGTCTTCGATCGGCATGCCGGCCGGCAACGGCACGGATGCGGCCGGCGCATGGCCTGCCGCAGCCGCGGCCATCCGCTTGTCAGGCTGGGCACTGAAAGCCGGCACAAGCTGCTCCGGCGGCCGCGTCAGCAAATCGACGCCGCGCCAGATGCCCACAACGGCAGCGGCCAGCGACAGCAGCAACAGCAGTCTTTTCGCGGTCATTAACCCAGTTTCATCTTGGCGCGCAAAGCGTCGCGCACATGCGGCGTAGCGGCATACGGATCGCCCGGATTGGTGCCCGCTACGATGTGCTGCATGCGCTCCTGCACACCGGCCAGCGCGCCCGGATGCGAGTAGATGTAGAAGTCGCCGTTGGCAATGGCCTTGAAGGTGATCTCCGCCACATCCTGCGCCGACACCTTGCCGGACGATACAGCCTTGTCCGTCATCGCTTGCGCCGCCAGCTGGCTGGCGGTCGGGCCTTGCGTCATCCGTACATCTTCGGGACGGTTGCGATGCGACTGACTGATCCCGGTCGGCACGAAATACGGGCACAGCACCGACGCACCTATCGGCGCCCCGACCAGCTGCAAATCCTGATACAAGGTCTCCGACAGCGACACCACCGCATGCTTGGAGACGTTGTACACGCCCATCGCCGGCGCATTGAGCAATCCCGCCATCGATGCCGTGTTGACGATGTGGCCTTCAAACGCGGCATCCTGCTTGGCCGATTCCAGCATCAGTTTGGTGAAGATACGCACGCCGTGGATCACGCCCCACACGTTCACGCCCATCACCCATTCCCAGTCGGCCTCGGTGTTCTCCCAGATCAGCCCGCCCGAACCGACGCCGGCGTTGTTGAACACCAGATGCACGGCGCCAAATTCGGCGACCGCCGCATCGGCCAGCGCCTGCACCTGCTCGCCCTTGCGCACGTCGCACAGCTGCGCGATGACGCTGGCGCCCTGCGCTTTCAGCTCCTCGACGGCGCGTTGCAGCGCGTCGCCCTGCACGTCCGCCAGCACCAGCTTCATGCCTTCACGCGCCGCCACGCTGGCGAACTCGCGCCCCAAACCACTTGCGCCGCCGGTGATGACCGCGACCTTGCCTCTGAATGTTTTCATTAGATGAGCTTGACCAGTTGTTTGCCGAAGTTATGCCCTTGCAGCAGGCCCATGAACGCTTGCGGCGCGGCCGCCAGGCCCTCCGCTACCGTTTCGCGGTATTTGATCTGGTGATTGGCGACCAGCACGGCCAGTTCCTGCAAGCCCTGCTGCCAGAATTCCATGTGCTCGGTGATGATGAAGCCGCGCACCGTCACGCGGTTGAGCAGCAGCAGGCGCGAATTCTTGATCGGCATTTCCTGGCCGTTGAAGCCGGCGATCAGGCCGCACAGGGCCACACGCGCAAACGCATTGGTACGCGCAAGCGAGGCATCGAGACAGGCGCCGCCAACGTTTTCAAAGATGGCGTCGACGCCGTCCGGCGTGGCGGCGGCCAGGTCGGCCTCCAGGTTGCCGGCCTTGTAATCGACGCAGGCATGGAAGCCCAACTGCTTGACCACGTACTCGCACTTCTCCGGTCCGCCGGCGATACCAACCACATGACAGCCGCGCAGCCGCGCCAGTTGCCCGACCACGCTGCCGACCGCGCCGGCGGCAGCCGACACCACCACGGTATCGCCAGCGCCAGCTTCGAGTATCTGGTTGAAGCCATACCACGCAGCCATGCCCGGCATGCCGACCACGCCCAGGTAGGCCGATAGCGGGATGCGCGTGGTGTCCAGCTTGCGCAACAGGACGCCGTCCGACACACCCATCTCCGCCCAGCCCAGCATGCCGCCGACGAACTCGCCGACCTGGTAGTAGTCGTTGCGCGACGCCACGACTTGGCCGACCGTGCCGCCTATCATGGTCTGGTCCAGCGGCTGCGAGCTGGCATAGCTCTTGGCCGAGCTCATGCGGCCGCGCATGTAGGGGTCCAGCGAAAGATAGTGGTTGCGTATCAGGACTTCGCCGTCGGCCAGTTGGGGCACGTCCAGCGTCTCCAGCCGGAAGTTTTCCGGCGCCACCGGGCCGCGCGGACGCGCCGCCAGCACGATGCGCTGGTAAGTCTTGGGAATCTGCACCATGGTCAGACTGCCGACACGCCGCCATCCACCGCCAGGATCTGGCCGGTGATGTGCTTGCCCGCGTCGGACGCGAACAGCACGGCCGCGCCTTTCAAGTCCTCGTCGTCGCCGAGGCGACCCAGCGGTGCGTCCTTGGACAATTCGTCCGGGCCCAGTTTTTCCAGCAAGCCCTTGGTCATCTTGGATGGGAAGAAGCCCGGCGCCAGCGCGTTGACGGTGATGCCGTGACGCCCCCATTCGCCCGCCAGCGTGCGCGTGAAGTTGACCAGCGCGCCTTTCGAGGTGTTGTAGGCGATGGTCTGCATGGTGCCCGGCGGGTTGCCGGCCAGGCCGGCGATCGAGGCGATGTTGATGATGCGGCCGTAGCCACGAGGGATCATCGAACGCTTGCCGACCAGTTGCGACACCACGAAGATGCTGCGGATGTTCAGGTTCATCACCTTGTCCCACGCTTCGACCGGATGGTCCTCGGCCGGCGCGCCCCAGCTGGCGCCGGCGTTGTTAATCAGGATGTCGATATGGCCGAGGTGGGCCAGCGCGGCCGTCACCAGCGCATCGGCATGCGCATCCTGCGACAGGTCGGCGGCGACGGCGTGGGCGCTAATGCCGTGGCTGGTCAGGAAGGAGACCGCTTCATCGAGGTCGGCCTGCTTGCGCGAGGAGATCACCACCTTGGCGCCCTGCTCGCCCAGCGCCAGCGCCATTTGCAGGCCCAGGCCGCGCGAGCCGCCGGTGATCAGCGCGGTCTTGCCGGCCAGGGAAAACAATTCTTGAGTTGTACGCATCGCGGGTTCCTTAGATTTCGTAGTCCATGCACTGGCGCGCATCGCGCACCGCGACGAAGAATGGCTTCATCGCCACGTGGTCGGGATGGTTCTGGTATTCGTCCAGCGCGGCCTTGTCGGTGAACTCCGAGTACAGCATGACGTCGTAGGTCGCCTCCAGGCCGGGCTGGGCGATGACCGCCTCCAGCTTCAGCAGGCCAGGCACCAGGCCGACGCAACCGTCCAGCAGCGCTTTCATCTTGGCCGCGTTGGCGGCGCGGTCGGCGCCTTCGGCATGGTCTTTCAATTTCCACATTACGATGTGCTTGATCATTGTGTCTCGCTTTAGTTATCGCTTGTTCAGAACCACGCGTCGCGCATGTCGAGCGTGGTGGTGTCTATGCTGGCCAGCAGTTCCAGCTGCTGTTCGACTTTCGGCAATTCCCAGCGGAAGAAGTAGCGGCAGGCTTGCAGCTTGCCGCGATAGAAATCGGCGTCGCCGCCATCCAGGGCCGCGGCGGCCAGCAAGGCCTGCTGCAACCAGATCCAGGCGACCACGACGTGACCGACCGCTTCCAGGTACAGGCTGGCGTTGGCCAGGGTTTTGTTCATGTCGCCGGCAGCATACAGCTTTTGCGTGACGAGTTCCACTGCCTGCCACGCGGCGTCGAGCGCGGCGGCGTGGGCCAGCAGCTCCCGGCTGATGTTGGCCAGCTCGGCAAGTTCGGCCGGCAGCGCATCCGGCGCGCCGACGCTGCCGCGCACTTTGCGCACCGTCTTGCGCAGCTCGGCGCCGAAGGCCTTGAACAATGCGCCGTCCTGCATGCTGGCCTTGCGGCCCAGCAGGTCGAGGCCGTGGATGCCGTGCGTGCCTTCGTGGATGGCGTTCAGGCGGTTGTCGCGGTAGAACTGTTCGACATTGTATTCCCGCGTGTAGCCGTAGCCGCCGTGCACCTGGATCGCCAGGCTGTTGGCTTCCACGCACCACTGCGACGGCCAGGATTTGGTGATCGGCGTCAGGAAATCCAGCAGGCGGGCCGCATGTTCGCGGGCTTCCGGCGTTTCCGCGCTGTGCTGCTCGTCGACCAGGCGGGCGCTGTACAGCACCAGGCCCAGGCCGCCTTCAACATAGGCCTTCTGCGCCAGCAGCATGCGCCGCACGTCGGTGTGTTCGATGATGGGCAGTTGCGGCTGGGCCGGATCTTTTTGCGCCGGATGGCGGCCTTGCGGTCGGTTGCGCGCATAGTCCAGCGCGTGCAGATAGCCGGTGTAGCCCAGCACCGCCGCGCCCAGGCCAACGCCGATGCGCGCCTCGTTCATCATGTGGAACATCTGGGCCAGGCCTTGATGCGGATTGCCGACCAGGTAGGCGATGGCGCCGCCCTTGCCTTGCGGCTGGAACTTGCCTTCGCCGAAGTTGAGCAGGCAGTTGGTGGTGCCCCGATTGCCCATCTTGTGATTGAGGCCGGCCAGCACGACATCGTTGCGTTCGCCAAGGCTGCCGTCTTCGTTGACCAGGAACTTGGGCACGATGAACAGCGAGATGCCTTTGACGCCGGGGATCAGCTTGCCATCCGGGCCGGGTATCTTGGCCAGCACCAGGTGGACGATGTTCTCGGAAAGATCGTGCTCGCCGGCCGAGATCCACATCTTGTTGCCGCTCAGGCGGAACTGGCGTTCGCCGTCCACGCAGGGCTGCGGATCGGGCACAGCGCGGCTGGCGATGTCGGACAGGCTGGAACCGGCCTGCGGTTCGGACAAACACATGGTGCCGAAATAGCGGCCCGCGAACATCGGGTCGACGTAGCGCCGCACCTGTTCCGGCGTGCCGCACTTGAGCAAGGTATTGGCGTTGCTCATCGTCAGAAAGGTGTAGGCGCTGGTGGCGACGTTGGCCGCCGTGAAGTAGGCGGCCAGCGCCTTCTCCACCACCACCGGCAGCTGCATGCCGCCGCGCTCGTAGTCCTGGCCCGCTGCCATCAGGCCGGCGGCCGAGAACGCGTCCAGCGCCGTCTTCACCTCGTCGATGATGCGGACGTCGAGGCAGCGCTCGCCTGGCACGGCCTGCGGTTCCTGCTGGTCGCTCTTTTTGTTATGCGGCGCGAACAGCTCGGTGGCGAGCTGCTCGGCCGTGTCGAGGGCGGCGTCGAAGGTCTCGCGGTTGTGGTCCTGGAAGCGGGCGCGCCGCGTCAGCGCCTCCGCATCCAGCCATTCGTACAGCATGAAGGCGATATCGCGCCGCGACAGCAGTAGCGACTGCATGGCTTACACCACTTCGAACAGGCCCGCCGCTCCCTGGCCGCCACCGATGCACATGGTGACAACCACATATTTAACGCCACGGCGCTTGCCTTCCAACAGCGCATGGCCGGTCAGGCGCGCGCCCGACACGCCGTACGGGTGGCCGACGGCGATCGCGCCGCCGTTCACGTTCAGGCGGTCCATCGGGATGCCCAGCGTGTCGGCGCAGTACAGCACTTGTACGGCGAAGGCTTCGTTCAATTCCCACAGGCCGATGTCCTCGACTTTCAGGCCGGCTTTCTTCAGCAGCTTGGGAATCGCGAACACCGGGCCGATGCCCATCTCGTCCGGCTCGCAGCCGGCGACCGCGAAGCCACGGAAGATGCCCAATGGCTGCAAGCCCTTGGCGGCTGCGGCCTGCGCGCTCATGACGATGGACATCGAAGCGCCGTCCGAGAACTGGCTGGCATTGCCTGCGCTGATGACGCCGCCCGGCACGGCGCTGCGGATCTTGGAGACGGCTTCATACGTCGTATCGGCGCGGATGCCTTCGTCGGCGGAGATCGTCACTTCGCGGGTCAGCAGCATGCCGCTGGCCTTGTCGGCCACGCCCATGGTGGTGGTCATCGGCACGATTTCGGCGTCGAACAGGCCGGCGGCCTGGGCTGCGGCGGCGCGCTGCTGGCTCTGCACGCCGTATTCATCCTGGCGCTCGCGGCTGATGTTGTAGCGCTTGGCCACGGTTTCCGCCGTCTGCAGCATCGGCCAGTAGATTTCCGGCTTGTGCTGCGACAGCCAGACTTCCTTGTACATGTGCATATTCATCTCCTGCTGCACGCAGGAGATCGATTCCACGCCGCCGGCCGCGTAGATGTCGCCTTCGCCGGCGACGATGCGCTGGGCGGCGGTGGCAATGGTCTGCAGGCCCGACGAGCAGAAACGGTTGATGGTCATGCCGGCGGTGGTCACCGGGCAGCCGCCGCGGATGGCGATCTGGCGCGCGATATTGCCGCCGGTGGCGCCTTCGGGATTGGCGCAGCCGATCAGCACGTCCTCAACCTCGCCCGCTTCGATGCCGGCGCGGCTGATCGCCGCCTGCAATGCATGGCCGCCCAATGTGGCGCCGTGCGTCATGTTGAACGCGCCTTTCCACGATTTGGCCAAACCCGTGCGGGCGGTTGAAACAATGACGGCATCGATCATGAAAGTCTCCTATGAGTGGGTGTTTTTAGTGAAACCAGAATAGCATATTTTAGTACGGTCGTTCGCAAATTATTTATGTAAGTTTCGTGTAAGTTTGAAGCAAGCCTGACGTAAGGTTCGCGGTCCACACTGCGAGCAAGCTGACGAAAATGTAACTATCTCGGCTGGGGAAATCCAAAAAATCAAGGAGACAAAAATGACGACAACATCAGGCACCGCCGACCCGCGCAACCTGCCCAAGTCCGGCACCATCACGCCGGAAGAACGCAAGGTGATCTTTGCATCCTCGCTGGGCACGGTTTTCGAATGGTACGATTTCTATCTGTACGGTTCGCTCGCTCCCATCATCGCCAAGCAGTTCTTCATCGGCGAGCCGACCACCACCTTTATTTTCGCACTGCTGGCGTTTGCCGCCGGTTTCATTGTGCGCCCGTTCGGCGCGCTGGTGTTCGGCCGCCTCGGCGACATGATCGGCCGTAAATACACCTTCCTGATCACCATCCTGATCATGGGCGCGTCCACCTTCATTGTCGGCCTGCTACCCGGGTATGCGGCCATCGGCATTGCGGCGCCCATCATCCTGGTCTCGCTGCGCATCCTGCAAGGCCTTGCACTGGGCGGCGAATATGGCGGCGCGGCCACCTACGTGGCCGAACATGCGCCGCACGACAAGCGCGGCTCGTTCACCTCGTGGATCCAGACCACTGCCACGCTGGGCCTGTTCCTGTCGCTGCTGGTGATCCTGGGCACCCGTACCGCCGTCGGCGAAGAAGACTTCGCGGCCTGGGGCTGGCGCGTGCCGTTCCTGGTGTCCGTACTGCTGCTGGGTATTTCGGTGTGGATCCGCCTGTCGATGAATGAATCGCCGGCCTTCGCCAAGATGAAAGCAGAAGGCAAGACCTCGAAAGCACCGCTGAGCGAAGCATTCGGCCAATGGCGCAACCTGAAAGTCGTGATCCTGGCGCTGCTGGGCCTGACCATGGGCCAGGCTGTGGTCTGGTACACCGGCCAGTTCTACGCGCTGTTCTTCATGACCCAGGTGCTGAAGATCGATGGCGCCAGCGCCAACATCATGACCGCCGTGTCGCTGGCTTTGGCCACGCCGTTCTTCATCTTCTTCGGCATCCTGTCGGACAGGATCGGCCGCAAGTGGATCATCCTGGGCGGCTGCGTGCTGGCTGCGGCGACCTACTTCCCGCTGTTCGGCGCCCTGACCCACTACGGCAATCCAGCGCTGGAAACCGCACTGAAGAACTCGCCAGTGGTGGTGGTCGCCGATCCGGCATCGTGCCACTTCCTGTTCAACCCGACCGCCACCAAGAAGTTCCCTTCGTCGTGCGACATCGCCTCCGGCATGTTGTCGAACGCCTCGGTGAACTACACCACGCAGGAAGCGCCGGCTGGCAGCGTCGCCAAGATCAAGGTGGGCGACAAGGAAATCACCGCCTTCAACGCCACCATGACGCCTGACGGCCTGAACTTCGACAAGGCCAGCAAGGACGCTGAAGCCGCGCTGAAGAAGGAAGTCGGCGGCGCGATCAAGGCCGCTGGCTATCCAGCCAAGGCTGACGAAACGCAGATCAACAAGCCGATGATGGTGCTGGTGCTGTTCATCCTGGTGCTGTACGTAACCATGGTGTACGGCCCGATCGCCGCCATGCTGGTTGAAATGTTCCCGACCCGCATCCGCTACACCTCGATGTCCCTGCCTTACCACATCGGTAATGGCTGGTTCGGGGGCCTGCTGCCAACCATCTCGTTCGCGCTGGTGGCGTTCAAGGGCGACATCTACTACGGTCTGTGGTATCCGATCATCATCGCCCTGATCACGGCTGTCATCGGCGCACTGTTCGTCGGCGAGACCAAGGATAACAATATCTACGCCAACGACTAAGCCTGCTTGAGCAGTGCAAAATAGCCGCCAGCGATGGCGGCTATTTTTTTGTCTTTTTGAGTTATAGTCTGCATGATCAAAAAACAAATATTGAATGCCATGATACGACTTAGCGCCGCCAGCCTGATGCTCCTCCAACTCGCCGCCGCCAGCGCGCAACAGGCGCCGGAGGAGCCCGAGTCCGAGCCGGTGCAGACTGTCGAAGTCAGCGGCATCAAAAATCCCGAGCTGCGCTCCTACCGCAACCTGCTGGCGGGCCTGGACGCGTTCAATCGCGAGCACAAGCTGGCCCCCCAGGCCGACACGCTGCGCTTCATCCTCAAGCCGCAGCAACCGGGTGCTATCCTTGATGGCGTCACGCTGCGCATCGTCGGCGGCGACACCGACATCGCGGTGCCCGTGGCGGCCGACGGCGGCTTCGTGCTGCCGCGCAGCGAGGCTGCGGCGGACAACGACGCGGACCTCATCCTTAACCGCAAGAGCGGCACCTTCACCGGCAAGCCCGACATCCGCAGCGCCAACGTGCCGGCGAATATGCGGCGGCTGGGCGACCTCAGGCTGGAATGCCAGGTGATGATCGCCATCGCCAAGAAGGAAATCAACTTCGCGATACGGGCGGTGGCCACGGTGGCGCTGGGCGGCGGCGACTGGTGCGCCTCCCCCAAGCTTCATTACGGCACACCGGCGCCCTGGCCGTCGGACAGCGCCGCCCTGGTGCATGGACAGCGGCGCGAGCAGATATCGCCCGGCCGTCACCAGAAGTACTTCACGATACCGCTGCAGGACGCCAGCTGGCCGGACGATACGCTGATCGAGTTCCAACCGTCGGCGCCGGCCACCGTGGCCGAGCTGACGGGAACGACGCTGTACCTGCGCGGCACCATGAACAAATGGGGCGCGACCACGCCGCTGCTGCAAGTGGACGCCAGCACCTTCAGCGTCGACGTCGCGCTGCCCAAGGGGCTGAGCCGGTTCAAGGTCGGCTCCAAAGACTTCCGCTCCGTCGAACTGGGCGGCGGCGACAAGCAGGGCAAGTTCATCGCCGACAAGGCGCAGGCGCTGGCCTGGGCCGGGCGCGAGCTCTGGTTCGACACGCCACAAGCCGGCACCTACACCTTCGCCCTCAGCGTCGCCGCGCCGGACACGCCGCTGCTGACCGTCACGCGCCGCTAAAAAAAAGCCGCCTTGGTAGGCGGCCGAAGCGCTTAAACGAGAAAGCGGAATATTTATCGAACTTGTGTACGACGACCACCCACTACCCCCACCAGGACCAGTCCGGCCAACAACATGGCGTAGCTCGACGGTTCAGGAACCGCCGTTACGCTGGAAGACAGAAATTCCACCCGCAGGCCGGTCGGATTGCCGCCGTTCTGCGCCCAGTTGCCAACCACAAATTGCAAAGTATTGACGCCAGCCTGGAAACCGCTGCTGGCCGCAAAGCCGTTCCACGCGGTGAAGCCGCTGCCGCTGGCGATGACTTGATTGTTCAGTTTAATCACGGCGTCGTTGTCGGCGGCAAAGCGGCCGGTGAAGGCTGCACTGGCGGCGTTGTAACCGCTCAGGTCGAATGACAAGGTGTAGGTATAGGTGCCGGCGCTGAAGGCGTCAAAGCTCTGGCCCTGCGAGGCGGTCGGCGTGATCCATTTCGACACGCCGTCGTTGGCCAGCCACGGGCTGATCGGCCAGACGTTGTCGAGCGTGATGACCGGCACGGTGTTGCCGATGACGGTATCGCTGCTGGCTGCGTTCAGGCTGTAATGAGTGTCGCCGCTGCCGCTCGCGCCGCTGCCGGTGTTGTACAGGTCGTCGATGCGGACTGCGTGCGCGGAGGAGATTGCTGCGACTGCCAATGCTGCGGCAAGGATGATGCGTTTCATGTGTGCCTCTAAAAATGAGTTTGGGTTGTAACGTGTATTTCACGCTGCGACTCGAACCGTTTTTTAGGGCTTCGAAGAAAGTGCTGCTGGTTTGAAGAAATTATAGCGACAATCGGAGAGAAATGCTCACATGCAACGAAAATTTTTTGTGCATGTGAGCTTTTTCAGACAGTAGTGAACGGTCAGCTATTGAAGCCCTTGCCCTCTTCGGCCAGCTTGACCAGCAGCGGCGCCGGCTTCCACGCGCCGCCCTGATGGCCCAGCGCGTACTTGTTGATCGCCGCCAGCACGTTCGGCAGGCCCACCGTGTCGGCATAGAACATCGGGCCGCCGCGGAACAGCGGGAAGCCGTAGCCGGTCAGGTAGACCATGTCGATGTCCGAGGCGCGCAGGGCGATGCCCTCCTCCAGGATGTGCGCCGCTTCATTGACCATCGAGTACACCAGGCGCTCGACGATCTCCTGGTCGCTGATCTTGCGGCGCGCGACGCCGATGTCGGCCGAGTGCTGCACGATCATGGCGTTGACCTGTTCGTTCGGATACGCCTTGCGGTCGCCCGCCTTGTAGTCGTACCAGCCGGCGCCGGTCTTCTGGCCGTAGCGGCCCATTTCGCACAGCAGGTCGGCGGTCTTGGAGTAGCTGATTTCCGGCTTCTCCACGTAGCGGCGCTTGCGGATGGCCCAGCCGATGTCGTTGCCGGCCAGGTCGCCCATGCGGAACGGGCCCATGGCGAAGCCAAACTTCTCGACCGCCTTGTCGACCTGCTCCGGCAGCGCGCCCTCTTCCAGCAGGAAGCCGGCCTGGCGGCTGTACTGCTCGATCATGCGGTTGCCGATGAAGCCGTCGCACACGCCCGAGACCACGCCGGTCTTCTTGAGTTTTTTCGACAGCGCCAGCGCCGTGGCCAGCACGTCCTTGCCGGTCTGCGCGCCGCGCACGATTTCCAGCAGCTTCATCACGTTGGCCGGCGAGAAGAAGTGGGTGCCGATCACGTCCTGCGGACGCTTGGTAAAGCCGGCAATCTGGTTCAAGTCCAGCGTCGACGTGTTGGAGGCCAGGATGGCGCCCGGTTTCATCACCTCGTCCAGCTTGCGGAACACGGTCTCCTTGACGCCCATGTCCTCGAACACGGCCTCGACCACGATGTCGGCCTGGCCGATATCCTCGTAGGCCAGCGTGCCGCTGACCAGGGCCATGCGCTGGTCGAACTTCTCCTGCGTCAGCTTGCCCTTCTTCATGGTGTTTTCGTAGTTCTTGCGTATCGTGGCCAGGCCCTTGTCCAGCGCTTCCTGCTTGGTCTCCAGCATGACGACCGGGATGCCGGCGTTCAGGAAGTTCATGGCGATGCCGCCGCCCATGGTGCCGGCGCCGATCACGGCGGCCTGCTTGATGGCGCGGGTCGGCGTATCGGCCGGCACGTCAGGCACCTTGCTGGCGACGCGTTCGGCGAAGAAGGCGTGGCGCAGCGCTTTCGATTCGGTGGTCTGGATCAGGTGCAGGAAGCGCTCGCGTTCGAACTTCATGCCGTCTTCAAATTTCATCGTCACCGAGGCGGCCACGGTCTCCACGCATTCCAGCGGCGCCGGGAACGGGCCGGACATGGCCTTGACGGTGTTGCGCGAGAATTGCAGGAAGGCTTCGTGGTTCGGGTAGTCGACCTTGCGGTCGCGCACTTTCGGCAGCGGACGCGCATCGGCGATCTTCTCGGCAAAGGCCACGGCGGAGCTGACCAGGTCGGCATCGGCGGCGAACACCTGGTCGAACAGCGCGGTGCCGGCCAGCTTGTCGGACAGCACCGGCGTGCCGGAGACGATCATGTTCAGCGCCATCTCCAGGCCCAGCACGCGCGGCAGGCGCTGCGTGCCGCCCGCGCCCGGCAGCAGGCCCAGCTTGACTTCCGGCAGCGCAATCTGCGCGCCCGGCATCGCCACGCGGTAGTGGCAACCCAGCGACAGCTCCAGGCCGCCGCCCATGCAGACGGTGTGGATGGCCGCAACCACCGGCTTGGTCGAGCTTTCGGCGGTGGCGATCAGCGTGTGCAGGCTGGGCTCGGTCAGCGCTTTGGGCGAATTGAATTCCTTGATGTCGGCGCCGCCGGAAAAGGCCTTGCCGGCCCCGGTGATGACGATGGCCTTGACGGCGTCGTCCGCCAGCGCCTGCTGGATGCCCTTGACCGCCGCCGTGCGGGTGGCCAGGCCCAGGCCGTTGACCGGCGGATTGTTCAGCGTGATGACGGCAACGTTGCCGTGGACTTGATATTCAGCAGTCATGTCTCTTCCTTATGTTTTTTGGTGGGAATCTCAGCCCGCCTACTATACCGCATAAAAGAACGGTCGTATTATTTTTTTGAAAGGCGTTACGGCATGGTACAGGAAGGCGCGATGGACAGCCCGGCAAACTTGTCGTTTCGCCCACGGCTTTTGAATGGCGCGATAACGCTTTTTAAATAAGCGAAATTCTCACCAATACTCACAACTAGATTAATTCCTAGTGGAAAATTAAGTACATGGACGGCGAAATTCTAAATAGGAGGCTTGTGTTCGATTCAAATCCTGATAAATAATGGTTACAGATTCCCCGGCCGTGAACCGAATATAAGCTATTGAGTTTCAACCAATATTTCCCCTCAATTAATTCTCTCCAAATACAACAGGACTTAATATGGACGCGCATAGCCAGGTAATCAAATCACAAGATCTTGATATTCAAGCCATTAATACCGCGCTGAACCGGGTGCAGGCGCTGATCGAGTTCGACCTCGACGGCACCATCCTGCACGCCAACGAGAATTTCCTGAAGACTGTGGACTATACGCTGGAGGAAGTCCAGGGCAAGCACCACTCGATCTTCTGCGATCCCGAGTATGTAAAAGGCCCTGAATACAAGGACTTATGGGCCCGGCTTGGGCGCGGCGAGTATGACCGCGGCGAGTACAAGCGGATCGCCAAGGGCGGCCGCGAGGTGTGGATCAGCGCCTCCTACAACCCCATCATCGACGCCGACGGCAAGGCCTACAAGGTGATCAAGTTTGCCACCGTCATCACCGACAGCAAAATCAAGAACGCCGAGTACGAAAGCAAGGTGGCCGCCATCTCCAAGGCTCAGGCTGTGATTGAATTCGACATGACCGGCCATGTCCTGAATGCTAACGATAATTTCCTTAATACCATGGGTTATACCCTGGAAGACATCAAGGGTGAACACCACCGCATGTTCTGCGAACCGGAATATGCGAATAGCTCTGAATATAAACGGTTCTGGCAAAAATTAAACCGTGGCGAATTCGATGGTGGCCGCTACAAGCGAATCGGCAACAATGGCAAAACCATATGGATACAAGCCACCTACAACCCTGTGCTCGACCTGAACGGCAAGCCGTATAAAGTCGTCAAGTTCGCCAGCGACATCACCGACCAGGTCAACCTGGAGAACTCGGTGGCCGCCAAGGCGGAGGCTGACGGCGTCAAGATCAAGCGCCTGCTGGAATCGGTCGATCGCGCCGCATCGGGCGACCTGACCAGCAAGATCGTCGCCGACGGCGACGAGCCGCTGGACCATCTGGCCGAAGGCATAGGCAAGATGATCACCGACCTGCGCAAGGTCATCAGCGATGTCGTGGCCTCGGCCAACGGCTTTGCCGACGCCTCGACCACCATCGCCGAACGCTCCAACGGCGTCGCCGTGGGCACCCAGGCGCTGGGCGCCACCGTGGAGGAAATGAACGCCTCCATCGACGGCCTGACCAATTCGATCAACACCATCGCCCAGAACACCAACGACGCCGACTCCCTGGCCAAGGCCACCCAGCACGAGGCCGAAGCGGGCGCCAAGGCGGTGGCCAAGTCGATCGAGGCGATGGACCTGATCAACCGTTCGTCCGAAGACATCGGCGAAATCGTCAAGGTCATCAGCGAGATCGCCAACCAGACCAATATGCTGGCCTTCAACGCCGCCATCGAAGCCGCCCGCGCCGGCGAACACGGTCTGGGCTTCTCGGTGGTCGCCGACGAGGTGCGCAAGCTGGCCGAGCGCTCGTCGCAAGCCACCAAGGAAATCTCCAAGCTGATCAACGAGTCGGTCAAGCGCGTCTCGGCCGGCAGCGAGATTTCACGCCAGGCCAGCGATGCCTTCGACAAGATCGTCGCAGGCGTGGCCAAGACCACCGTTGCCATCTCGGACATTTCCACCGCCACCAACGAGCAGCTGCTGACGGCGCGCGAAGTCAGCACGGCCGTGCAGTACATCGCCGAGGAAGCCGAGAAATCGGCGGCCGCCTGCGACAGCATCGCCCGCTCGACGGAAGGCTTGAACCAGCGCGCAGGTGACCTGAATAAAACCGTGGCCGGCTTCGTGGTATGACGATGAACAACAGCGCCGGCCTGAGCCCAGCGACACTGAGCGCCCTCATCGCGCTGGTGCGCAAGCACACCGGCATCGCGATGACGGAGCGCAAAAGCATCTTGCTGGAGCGGCGCCTGCGGCCGCGCATGCAGGCGCTGGAGATCGGCAGCTACCAGGCTTATCTCGACAAGGTGGAGCAGGACCGGACCGAGATTCCGCATTTTATCGACCTGGTGACGACCAACGACACGCTGTTCTTCCGCACGCCGCAAGTCTGGGACTACGTGGAGCAGGAGTTCCTGCCGCAGTGGTGGCAAACGCACCAGGGCAAGCGGCTCAAGGTGTGGTCGGCCGCCGCAGCCAGCGGCGAGGAGCTGTATTCGATGGCGATATTGTGCGAAGAATTCCAGGAAGCGCATCCAGGCTTCAGCTACCAGATCCACGCCACCGATATCTCGCAACAGATCCTGGCGGTGGCGCGGGCCGGCGAGTACACCGGCCGCTCCGTCGAACGCATCCACGCCTCGCATCCGGACTGGGTGAAAAAATACTTCAAGCCCAGCACCAAGGGCTTGCAGGTGGCCGACGCGCTGAAGAAAAACGTGGAGCTGGCCCAGCACAACCTGCTGCAACCACTGAAACCGCACAAGCTGTTCGATCTCGTGTTCCTGCGTAACGTGCTGATCTACTTCGATCAGGAACACCAGGAGACCGTGCTGAAGCAAGCCCGCCACAGCATGGCGCTCCATTCCAGGTTGATCCTGGGCGAATCCGAATCGATCGGTGGCCTCAATACCGCCTACCACTTCGAACGGCCGATGATTTATTCGATGGAAAAACCCGGGTAGCCAGACCATGGAAGCGACAACCAGCGCCGGCAGCGGCATCGACAAGATAGGCGAGCTCGGCGGCATTAAGCAGGCCGCCCTGCCGCACTGCCTGCAAGTCCCGATGGGCAAACTGAAAGTAGGCGTGCGCACCGACCAGCTGCAAGCGCTGCTGGGCTCCTGCGTCGGCATCGCCTTCCTGTGGAAGAAGCGCGGCTGCTGCGGCCTGGCCCACTGCCTGTTGCCGGAAGCACCGGACCAGGATGACGAAATCGGCGCCCGCTATGTCAGCCAGGCCGTGCCCTCGCTGCTGCGCCTGATGGGCGCGACCGAGGCCGACTATCCCGATATCGAAGTGGTGGTGGCCGGCGGCGCCCATATGTTCCAACGTCATTCGTCGCGGCTGCAAGTGGGCCGGCAGAACGCCGCCGCCGCCCACAAATACCTGCGCCAGTGCGGCCTCAACGTCAGCTACTGCCGGCTGGGCGGCAAGTGCGGCCGCACGCTGACCATCGATTGCGCGACCCAGAGCTATGCCGTCACCGACATCATCGCCACCGCAGAGGACCAGCTCCATGCCCGCCACTAGCAGCAACGCCGCCACCTCCGTCACCGAACTGTTCGGCTCCTTCGTGCTGGGCGGCGAAGAGTTCGCGCTGCCCGCGATCTGCATCCGCGAAGTGGTCAACTTCCCGGCGCGGATCAGCGCCCTGCCTCTGTCGCCGGCCTTTCTGGAAGGCGTGTTCACGCTGCGCGGCACGGTGATCCCGGTGGTCAACCTGGGCCGCGTGTTCCGGCCCGAGGCGCGCGCCGCCGAGGCCAGCGACAAGATCGCCATCCTTGACTTCCAGGGCGTACTGGTCGGCATACTGTTCGACGCCACCGGCGAGATCCTGCGCGTGCGCCCCGAACAGCGCAGCACACTGAGCTATGCCAACGGCGACGCCCACGGCGTGGTGGCCGGCACCATCCTGCTCGATGAAGGCGCCCGGCTGCTGCAAGTACTGGATCCGGCGGCGCTGGTGCGCATCGAGAACGTGCCGCAGGTGCTGGCACTGCAAGGCGCACACCGGCAGACGGCGCGCCGCAACCAGGGCGATCGGCGCCAGTGCGTCAGCTTCCGCGTCGCCGGCGCGTCGTTCGCGTTCGAGATGAGTGCGATCCAGGAGATCATCCGCGTTCCGGAGCTGCAAGCTTCGGTGCTCAACAGCGCGCTGTGCCTGGGCCGCATCAACTTCCGCGGCAGCCAGGTGGCGGTGGTCGACTTCAACACGCTGCTGAACGCCGCGCCGGTGCAGCAGGCTGCGACGGCCGAGCGCCAGTTCCTGCCGGACCAGCGCATCGTCATCGCCCGCATCGACGACGCCACCATCGGCTTCCTGGTCGACTCGGTCGACAACATCGTCAACTTCTACAGCGAGGAAGTGATGGCCATTCCGCTGCTGAGCAAGGCGCGCGCCGGCATGTTCGGCGGCTGCATCGCCAAGCCCGAGCTGGGCGACATCATCTTCCTCAACCACCGCGAGATCTTCAGCAGCAACGAGATCAAGGAAATGCGCCAAGGCCACGCCAACCTGTATCCGAAGGACGAAACCGTGAAGACGGAGCAGGATCCGAAACGGAACCAGCGCCAGGTCTACATCACCTTCGCGCTGGAGAACACGTATGCGCTGGAGATCAAGCAGGTGCGCGAAATCATCGATTTTTCCGGCGACATCACACGGCCGCCCGGCATGCCCGCCTTCATGCGCGGCATGCTGAACCTGCGCCAGCAGATGATCAGCGTGATCGACCTGCGCCAGCTGTACCAGATGCCGGTGCTGGACAAACCGGAGCAGGCCAAGATCCTGATCGTCGAACGGGGCGAGGATTTGTACGGGCTGATGGTGGACGCGGTCGAGAACATCATGACCGTCAACGACAGCCGCCGCTTCGCCGCGCCCAAGATGCTGCGCACCCCGAACGTGGAAGGCGATCCGCGCGGCGAGATGGACGAGGTGATCGACATCGAAGGCGAAGGCGGCAGCCACAAGACGCTCAGCGTTTTCGAGTGCGACCGTCTGCTGCAACGACTGGCGCGCGAGCTGCCGGCACTGGCGGCATGAGCGGCGCTGGGGTACAGTAGCAGCATGCCGGCGACCGCCGGCCGTGCCAACCTGGAGGTCCACCATGCCCATTTCCCGCCGCGCCGTCGCCCTGCTGCTTCCCCTGACACTGGCCGCCGCCAGCGCCTATGCGCTATCGCTGGCCGATCTGAGCAACCAGGATGCATCCGGCGGTCTCAAGGCGGCGCTGGAAAAAGGCTCGTCGCTGGCCGTTTCCAAACTGGGCGCGGAGAATGGTTTCCTGAACAACGAGAAGGTGCGCATTCCGCTGCCGAAAATCCTGGAGCAGGCGCGGCCGCTGTTGAAGATGACCGGCAAGGGCCAGCAGCTCGACGATCTGGTGGTGCAGATGAACCACGCGGCAGAGGCCGCCGTGCCGATGGCCAAGCCGCTGCTGATGGATGCCGTCAAATCGATGAGCGTCACCGACGCCAAGAATATCCTGACCGGCGGCGATACCTCGGTGACGGACTTCTTCCGCGAGAAGACCTCGCCGAAACTGGCGGTGCAGTTCCTGCCGATCGTGAAAAAAGTCACCGACCGTTCGGACCTGGCCAACAAGTACAACACCGCGATGTCGATGGCGCCCAAGCTGGGCGTGCTGGCCAAGGACCAGGCCACGGTCGAAGGCTATGTCACCCAGCGCGCGCTGGACGGCCTGTACACGATGATAGGCGAAGAAGAAAAAGCCATCCGCGCCGATCCGCTCGGCGCCGGCAGCAAGCTGATCGGCAAGGTGTTCGGCGCCCTCAAGTAACAGACCCTGGTAACAAACGTTTCCTCCCTCAGCCCGGTTCGCCGGGCTTTTTTTTGCCTTGATAAGCGGCAGGCGGTGGTTTAATATAGATAGGTAGCCTACCTACTTTATGAGACATCCATGCCCGCCGAAGCCCCCATCCCCAAGCACGCCATCGCCCTGGCCGACGACCTGCGCACCGCCCTGCACCACGTATTCCGCCGCATCCGCCAGGAAGGCGACAGCGATCCGCACGGCTTGTCGCTGCAGCACAAGCTGCTGCTGTCCGCCATCCACACGACACCGGGCATAGGCGTGGCCGAACTGGCCCGCATGGAAAAGCTGCGCGGCCCCACCATGAGCGGCCACATCAAGGCGCTGGAAAACGCCGGCCTGGTGCGGCGCGACACACCCAATCCCGAGGACCGCCGCCGCGTCGGCCTGCTGCTGACCGAGCAAGGCGCGGCGGTGCTGCAGGACATCCGCAGCCGCCGGCTGGACTGGCTGGCACGCAAGCTGGCGCAACTGCCGCCTGAAGGCGCGCAAGCGCTGCGCGACGCCATCCAATACCTGAACGAGGTCGGCGAATGAGCGCCCATGCCGCAAGCGGCGCGCCGGCCACGGCCAGGGAAATCCGCGCCATCTACATGGGCCTGGTCATCATGATTGGCCTGGCCGCGCTGGACCAGAGCATCGTCGCCACCGCGCTGCCGCGCATCGTCTCCGACCTGGGCGGCATGGCCCACCTGTCGTGGGTGGTGACGGCCTATGTGCTGGCATCGACCGCCACCATGCCGCTGTACGGCAAGCTGAGCGACCAGTACGGCCGCAAGCCGCTGCTGTACGCGGCCATCATCATCTTCCTGACCGGCTCGGCGTTGTGCGGCCTGGCACAGAACATGATGGAGCTGATCGTCTTCCGCGCCATTCAGGGCCTGGGCGCGGGCGGCTTCCTGCCGCTGGCGCAGATCGTCATCGGCGACCTGATACCGCCGGCCGAGCGCGGCAAGCGCCAGGGCAGCATTGCCGCCGTGTACGCGGCCACCAGCGTGCTGGGGCCGGTGCTGGGCGGCCTGTTGACGGACTGGCTGTCGTGGCACTGGATCTTTTACGTCAACGTGCCGGTGGGCGCGGCGGCGCTGTATGTGATTTCCAAGTCCATGCATCACAGCAGCCCGCACCGCGAGCACAAGATCGATTATCTCGGCTCGGTGCTGATGACCGGCGCGGTGACGGCGGCGCTGCTGGTGCTGGCGCTGGGCGGCACCGAATGGCCGTGGGATGGCAGCGAAGTGAAATACCTGGGCGCGCTGGCGGCGGTGCTGGCAGCGGCGCTGCTGTGGCACGTGCGCCGCGTGCCGGAGCCGGTGTTGCCGCCGGACCTGTTCCAGAACCGCGTGTTCAATGTCGCCAGCGTGGTGCTGGCGCTGACCTTCGTCGGCATGATGGGTTCCAGCGTGTTCTTCCCGCTGCTGTTTCAGATGGTGATGGGCGCCAGCCCGGCCAACTCCGGCCTGCTGACGGTGCCGATGATGGTGGGCCTGGTGATCTCATCGTCGCTGAACGGGCGCGTGCTGGCCAGGTCGGGCGGACGTTACAAGCCCGCGCAGCTGCTGGGACTGAGCCTGGCGACCGCGTCGTTCGGCGTGCTGGCCTGGGGCATCGCCGGATCGGCGGGCTATCTGGTGATGGAGCCGGCCATGTTCGTGCTCGGCGCCGGCCTGGGCCTGGTGATGCCCAATATGACTATGGCGGTGCAGAACGCCCTGCCCGCCGCACGGCGCGGCGTCGGCACGGCGATGCTGGCCTTCTTCCGCTCGCTGGGCGGGCTGGTCGGCGTGACCGGTTCGGGCGCCATCCTGGCCCATCAACTGCACGGCAAGGCGGCGACGGCACAAGTCTACCGCCATGCCATCGGCAATATCTTCGGCGCCGGCACCTTGCTGGTCGGGCTGGGATTACTGGTATTGTTGCTGTTGCCGGAGCTGCCGATGGCGCTGCATCCGGCCTCAAAAAAATAGCGCGGCGGCCTTAAGCGGTGGGCAGGCGGTAGTTCCTGTATTGCTCGCGCAATTTGTTTTTCTGGATCTTGCCGGTGCCGCCCACCGGCAAGGCATCGGTGAACACCACGTCGTCCGGCAGCCACCATTTGGCGACCTTGCCGTGGAAGTGGGCCAGCAAATCCTCGCGGCTGACCTCCTGCCCCGGCCGCAGCACCACCACCAGCAAAGGCCGCTCGTCCCACTTCGGATGGGCAACGCCGATGCAGGCGGCCTGCATCACCGCCGGATGCGACATGGCGACGTTCTCCAGGTCGATGGTGCCTATCCATTCGCCGCCGGACTTGATGACATCCTTGCTGCGGTCGGTAATCTGCATGTAGCCGTCGGCGTCGATGGTGGCGACGTCGCCGGTCGGGAACCAGCCGTCCACCAGCACGTCGCCGCCTTCGTCCTTGAAGTAGCGCGAGATGATCCACGGGCCCTTGACCAGCAGATGGCCATAGCTGACGCCGTCCCACGGCAACTCCTTGCCGTCATCGTCGGTGATCTTCATGTCGACGCCGTAGATGCCGTGTCCCTGCTTTTGCAGGATCTTGCGCTGTTCTTCCTTGCTCAAGTCCAGATGCTTGGTCAGCAGGCCGCCGGCCGTGCCCAGCGGCGACATTTCCGTCATGCCCCAGGCGTGGATCACCTCCACGCCGAACTCGTCGATCAACGCGTTCATCATCGCCGGCGGACAGGCCGATCCGCCGATCACCGTGCGGCGGAAGGTCGAGAACTTCAGCTTGTTCTGCATCGCATGGTTGATCAGACCCAGCCACACAGTCGGCACGCCGGCCGAGAACGTGACCTTTTCCTTCTCCATCAACTCGTAGACCGACTTGCCGTCCAGCGCAGGGCCGGGAAACACCATTTTCGCGCCCGACAGCGGCACCGAATACGGCAGCCCCCAAGCGTTGACGTGGAACATGGGCACGACCGGCATCACCGTGTCGCGCGAGGACACGTTGAGTACGTTCGGCAAGGCCGACGCGTAGGCGTGCAGCACCGTCGAACGGTGCGAGTACAGCGCGCCCTTGGGATTGCCGGTGGTGCCCGAGGTGTAGCACAGCGTGCAAGCGGCGTTCTCGTCGAACAGCGGCCATTCGTAATCCGGGGAATGGGCGTTGATCAGGTCTTCGTAACACAGCAGGTTCGGTATCTTGGTCTCGGCCGGCATGCGGTCCGCCGCGCCCAGCAGGATGTAGCCCTTGATGGTCTTGCACAACGGCGCGAACGCTTCCACCAGCGGCAGGAAGCAGAAATCGAACATCAGGTACTGGTCTTCGGCATGGTTGCAGATATAGGCCAGTTGCTCGGGATGCAGGCGCGGGTTCATCGTGTGCAGCACGGCGCCCGAGCCGGACACGCCGTAGTAGGCTTCCAGGTGGCGATAGCCGTTCCAGGCCAGCGTGGCGACGCGCTCGCCCATGCGCACGCCCAAGCCGTGCAAGGCGTTGGCCAGGCGCTTGCTGCGCTGCTGGCATTCGCGCAGTGTGTAACGGTGCAGGTCGCCTTCGACCCGCTGCGAGACGATCTCGCTGTTGGCGTAGTGCCGGGCGGCGAAGTCCAGTATGCTGGAAACGAGCAAGGGCTGATTCATCATCTGGCCCATCAGCGGACTCTGGGGATACATTCAAGCTCCAGGAAAAGTTGATTTTATATGAACGAGTTTGGAATGCCCGGGCAAGTAGCGTCAATGCATTTCGATGCTGCACTGCGGCATCGGCCTGCTGCGGTAAAATCGCAGGCTTGCGCCCTATGGGGCTTATTCAGAAACGGGAACTGCCATTACTGCCTCTAAACTGCCGCTGGACAATTCCTTCGCGTCCCTGCCGCCCGCCTTTTACACCCGCCTGATGCCGACGCCGCTGCCGGCGCCGTATCTGGTCGCCGTCAGCGCGCCGGCCGCCGGGCTGGTCGGCCTGACGCCTGCGCAAGTCGCCGACAGCCTCGACGTTTTGATCGGCAACGCCGCGCCGGAGCGGGCCCTGCCGCTGGCAGCCGTCTATTCCGGCCACCAGTTCGGCGTATGGGCCGGCCAGCTGGGCGACGGCCGCGCCATGCTGTTCGGCGATGTCGCCACCGCCGAAGGTCCGATGGAGCTGCAATGGAAAGGCGCAGGCTTGACGCCTTACTCGCGCATGGGCGACGGCCGCGCCGTGCTGCGTTCGTCGATCCGCGAATTCCTGTGCTCGGAAGCCATGCACGGGCTGGGCATCCCCACCTCGCGCGCGCTGTCGGTGGCGGGTTCGGACCAGGGCGTGATGCGCGAAACCGTGGAAACCTCGGCCGTGGTGGTCCGCATGGCGCCCACCTTCGTGCGCTTCGGCTCGTTCGAGCACTGGTTCTACCGCAACAAGAACGATGAGCTGAAAATCCTGGCCGACTACGTTATCGACCGTTTTTATCCGGCGTTGCGCGCAGAAGAGAATCCATACCAGGCTTTGCTGGCCGAGGTGACGCGCCGTACGGCGCACATGATCGCCCACTGGCAGGCCGTCGGCTTCATGCATGGCGTGATGAACACCGATAATATGTCCATCCTCGGCCTGACGCTGGATTATGGCCCGTTCGGCTTCATGGAAGCCTTCGATTCCGACCACATCTGCAACCACACCGACCAGCAGGGACGCTATTCGTACTCCAACCAGCCGCAGGTCGGCCACTGGAACTGCTACGCCCTGGGCCAGGCGCTGCTGCCGCTGATCGGCGAGGTCGAGGCCACGCAGGCGGCATTGGATGTCTATCAACCGGCATTCGCCGCCAAGATGGATGAACTGCTGCGTGCGAAGCTGGGCTTGTCCCAGCTGGAGCAGCATGCCGACGCCGACCGTGCGCTGTTCGACGCCATGTTCGCGCTAATGGATGCCAACCACGTCGATTTCACGCTCTTCTTCCGCCGCCTGAGCGGGTTGAAAGTGGCCGACGCCAGCGGCGACGAACCGTTGCGCGACCTGTTCATCCACCGTCCGGCCTTCGACGCCTGGGCCGCGCAATACCGCGCCCGCCTGCAAGCCGAGGCCAGCGACGACGATAGCCGCCAGCTTGCGATGAACAAGGTCAACCCCAAATACGTGCTGCGCAATTACCTGGCGCAAATTGCCATTGAAAAAGCGCAAAATAAGGACTTTACTGAGGTGGAGCGTTTACTGTCAGTTTTGCAGCGCCCATACGACGAACAGCCTGAGCACGATCAATACGCAGCCTTGCCGCCCGACTGGGCAAGCCATCTTGAAGTAAGCTGTTCTTCTTAAGCGAGTAATAAGCCATGAGCAATAAAGTCACCAAATCCGACGCCGAATGGCGCGCCATGCTGGACCCTATGGAATACCAAGTCACGCGCCACGCCGCCACCGAGCGCGCTTTTACCGGCAAGTTCTGGGATCATCACGAACACGGCATCTACACCTGCGTGTGCTGCGACACGCCGTTGTTCCGTTCCGACGCCAAATTCGATTCCGGCTGCGGCTGGCCGAGCTACTTCGAAGCGCTCGATCCGGCCAATGTCATCGAAAAAACCGACCGCACCCATGGTATGCTGCGCACCGAAATCATTTGCGCAGTGTGCGACGCCCATCTGGGCCATGTGTTCCCGGACGGCCCTCCTCCAACCGGATTGCGCTATTGCATCAATTCGGCCTCGCTGCGCTTCGACCCACAATAACGCCTGAGACAACATGAAATTTCTGTTCGACCTGATCCCGCTGCTGCTGTTCTTTGTCGCTTACAAGCTGTCGGGCTGGAATGCGGAAGCGGCCCAGCACTTCATTAACACCTATCTCAGCGGCATCGTCTCCGGCGGTTCGGTGACGGCGGACCAGTCCCCTATCGTCATCGCGACGCTGGTCGGCATTTTCGCCACCGCGTTGCAAATCACCTACGCCAAATTGCGGAGCGGTAAGGTTGATTCGGTGCTGTGGTTCTCGCTGTTCATGTTTGTCGTCTTCGGCGGCATGACGATCTACCTGCACGACGAAGATTTCATCAAATGGAAACTCAGCATTTTCTATTGGGCATTCGCACTGGGCCTGTTCATTAGCGAGTTCGTCTTTAAAAAGAATCTGATGCGCAAGTCGATGGAAGAAATCATTCAATTGCCGGATCAGGTTTGGAGCCGTTTGAATTGGGCCTGGATCTGCTTCCATACGGCAATGGGGTTCCTGAATTGGTATGTCGCCTTCGTTTGGTTTAAAGGCGACACCAGTTCCTGGGTCAGCTTTAAGGCGTTTGGCGCCACCGGCATCATGTTTGTGTTTATCGTCGGTCAAACCATCTACCTGTCGCGTCACATGAAGGATGAAGCATGAGCGGAATCAATACAGACGACCGCATGGAGCGCATGCGCAGCCGCTTCCAGGCCGCCCTGGCGCCGCTGGAACTGACGCTGGACGACGACTCCGCCCTGCACGCCGGCCATGCCGGTGCCGCTTCCGGTGGGGGTCATTACAACGTTCGAATTGTTTCGTTACAATTCGAAGGCCTCAAACTCGTCACAAGACATCGACTCGTGTATGATTCCGTGCACGATATGATGCATAAAGAAATTCATGCATTGGCCATTACCGCATTGGCTCCGTCCGAAGTATGATGTAGCGCTTGGTCGGGGAACGGTCGCTATCGGTTTCAAAATAATTGAACACAAAGACAGATAGCAGATCCAACTCCTGCCCAGGCAATTTCGCTAAAACTTTCCCCTTACAGGAATTAATAATGACTTTCAAGCCAGCCAGTTTGCTGATTGCACTTCTCGCCGTTGCCGCCGTACCTGCTTTCGCTCAAAACGTTGCCGTAGTAAATGGCAAAGCCATCCCAACCTCGCGCGTTGACGCCGTGGTCAAGCAGGTCGTAGCCCAAGGCCAGCAGCCGGATTCGCCACAACTGCGCGAACTGATCAAGAAAGACCTGATCGGCCGCGAAGTGATGATGCAGGAAGCGGAAAAACAAGGTTTCGGTAAAGATGCAGCGGTCAAGACGCAAATCGAAAACGCTCGCCAGGCCATCATCGTCAACGCCCTGGTCGGCGACTACATGAAGAAGAACCCGGTTTCGGATGCCGACATCAAGGCTGAATACGACCGTTTCGTAGCCCAGAACGGCGACAAGGAATACCACGTCCGCCACATCATGATGGCAACCGAAGCTGAAGCCAACGACGTCATCGCCAAGATCAAAGGCGGCGCCAAGTTCGAAGAGCTGGCAAAAGCTTCGAAAGACACCGGTTCCGCAGCAAACGGCGGCGATCTGGATTGGGCAGTACCTTCGTCCTTCCCACCAGCATTCTCGGCAGCCTTCGTTGGCCTGCAAAAAGGCCAAGTCACCGAGAAGCCAGTTCAAACCCCGAACGGCTTCCACGTGATCAAGGTGGACGACATCCGCGCAGCCAAACTGCCGACCCTGGAAGAAGTGAAACCGCAAGTCGCGGAAGCACTGGCCCAGAAGAAATTGCAAGCCTACCAGGAAGAACTGGTCAAGAAAGCAAAAGTGCAGTAATGTTATGAATGAGGCGGCGCCCTGCGGGGCGCCGTTTTTGATTTTGCGTTGGTACAATGCACCGCCCGAGTGCGATTTCTTGTTTTTTTATAGGATTTAATAATGATGTTGAAGCCAACCCGCCTGTTGTTAGCACTGATCGCTGTCGTTGCAGCTCCGGTATTCGCGCAAAACGTCGCGACCGTAAATGGCAAGGCTATTCCTGCCGCTAAAGTAGACCAGATGGTCAAGCAAGTAGTAGCGCAAGGTCAGCAGCCTGACAGCCCGCAATTGCGTGAAATGGTCAAGAAAGAATTGATCGGCCGCGAAGTCATGATCCAGGAAGCGGATAAACAAGGTTTCGGCACCAAGCCTGAAGTTAAGGCGGCAATCGAAAACGCACGTCAAAGCATTATCATCAATGCGATGCTGGCTGACTACGTTAAAAAGAATCCGATCAAAGACACCGAAATCAAAGCTGAATACGACAAGTATAAAGCTGCCATGGGCGAGAAAGAATATCACTCGCGTCATATCCTGGTAGCAACCGAACAGGAAGCCAAGGATATTATCGCCAAGCTGAAAGCCGGTGGTAAATTCGAAGAACTGGCTAAAGTATCGAAAGATGGTTCCGCAAATAACGGCGGCGATCTGGGCTGGATGGCCCCAGGCAAACTGGTAAAACCTTTCGCTGATGCGATGGTTGCCCTGAAAAACGGTGAAATCACCCAGACTCCAGTTAAATCGGAATTCGGTTATCACGTTATCAAACTGGAAGAATCCCGCGCCACCAAACTGCCGGCGGTTGAAGAAGTTAAAGGCCAGATCGCTGAAGCGCTGCAACAGCGTAAAATCGCCGCCTTCCGCGACGAGCTGACCAAGAAAGCCAAAGTCCAATAAGCCGGACTGCAGCTCTTCCCAAAAAGCGCCTCTTGAGGCGCTTTTTTTATTGAAGCGGCGACGTAGCACTCGCCGTTTCTTTTGCCCACCATAAGCCAGAAGCTGGCAAATACGTGCCAAGTTCTGGCTTACCTAAGGGGCCATACGCAAAATCATCTATACTTGCAAGCGATGACTCCTGAATTCCACACCGCCCTCGACGCCGCCCTCGCCCATGCCGCCACGCCCGGCCGCGCTCCGGCCATGCGAGCGTACATGCGCGACCAGTTCGACTTCCTGGGCATCGGCACGCCGCAACGCCGCCAGGCCGCCAAGCCTTTACTCCAGCAATTGAAAGGCATAGGCGCGGATAATTTGATTCTTTATGCCCGAGCATTATGGGAGTTGCCGCAAAGGGAGTATCAATACGTCGCAATCGATATGCTGGCGATGCATAGTAAACAATTGGAATTGGCGCATATTCCAGATCTGCTGGAACTGGCCCAGAACAAATCATGGTGGGATACGGTCGATGCACTGGCTTCGGTAATCGGCGACGTTCTGCGTTATCGCCATGATGGAATGGACCAGGCTCTGAAGCATGACGATATGTGGGTGCGCCGTATCGCCTTGTTGCATCAATTAGGCTGGCGCGAAAAGGTGGATGTTGAAAGGCTGTTTAATTATTCTCTGTCGCTCGCGCATGAAAAAGAGTTTTTCATACAAAAAGCAATCGGCTGGGCGTTGCGGGATTATGCCCGTCACGATCCCGATGCCGTCCGCGCATTCGCATCAAAAGAAAAACATCGGCTTTCAGCGCTCAGTTATCGCGAGGCCAATAAACATCTTTCGGCGCCATGAACTGGGCGTGTCACCGCTCCATCGTAAAAAGGCACGATTAAAAGCGCTCTGTTCGGAATAGCCCAATAACAATGCGACCTCGGGCAATGCCAGGCGTTTATCCCGCAAATAGCCTTGCGCCATCTGCAGACGAGTTTCATCCAATAACATTCGGAACGTGTTACCACCCTGCTCCAGTTTTCGGCGCAGCGTGCGGCCGGATATATTCAATTCGCTCGCGACGTGATCCAGCAGCGGCTCGCCTTGAATCAAGCTGCTGGCAATATGGCGCCGAACCAGCTGCGCCAGATCATCTTTTTGCGGCAGCGACGCCAGACGGTGCTGCACCTGAGACTCCAGCATCGCCGCCAATGCCGGATCAGGCTGGCGTAGCGGCAAGCTCAGCAAGCTGACCGCAAAGTCGATTCTGGTGGCGGCAGCGGCAAAGACCAGCGGACAGCGGAACAGCGCGACATATGGCGCCAGATCCGCCGGTTGCGGTTCAACGAAGTGCATCGCCAGAGGCCTCACGTCGCTGCCGGTGATATCCCGGGCAAACTGCACCAGCGCCGCCATGCCGCATTGATTCACCAGCGATCCCACACCACGCGACTCGGCGCCCCACTCCAGCACCAGCGCGTTGCCATCAAGCCGGTAGCCGACCGGACTGACGTCGTGCACCAGCCGCTGATAGCGCACGTAGCGCTCCAGTGCCGCCGGAACCCCGCTCGATGCCAGCAGAACATAGCCCAACGCTCCCAAATGCGCGGGAGAGATGGTCGCCCCCACTCGCAGGCCCAACGCAGGATCCTGCAAATGCCGTGCGGCGCGCTCCAGCAGCATCTGCCAGCGCCCCACCGAATAGGACAGCGCGACGGCATCCGCCGCGGGCGCTGGCTCCCCCAGAACCGCTTCAGCGGCGCAGCCCTGCCGTTCGAGGTAATCGAACAGCATACGGACGTAGGTGCCAGGAATGGCTGGAGGAGTTTTCTGCATGGCCTGAATTGTCAAAAACAATGTCCTGCCTTGTCAAGCCAGCAATGCTCACCTTGCCTAGAATCGTTTCATCTTCACCACGGGAGCAAGCAATGATCACAGCATCCGCAGCACAAGCCCAGGAACTGGTCCGCAACGCAGCGCATTTTCAGTGGTACGTCATTCCGCTGCTTTTGCTGGTGATCCACGCCTATGGCGAACAGGCGGCCGCCAGGCGCTGGAACGTGGTGCTGGCGGGTCTGGCGTTCTGGCTGATGGATTGGGTCAACGAGATCTGGAACGGCTTGCTATTCCACTTCTCCGGCTTTGCGCCAGCCTGGAGCACACCGAACGGCTCAGCCTACGTTTTGCTGATCGGGCTGAACATCGAGATCAGCTTCATGTTCGCCATCATGGGGCTGTACGCGGCACGCACGCTGCCCGCCGACCGTACGCTGAAGATTGCCGGCATCAACAACCGCTGGCTGCTGGCTGCCGTCAATTCGGTGCTGTGCGTGTGCGTGGAAGTGTGGCTGAACCACATCGGCGCGCTGGTCTGGGAATGGTCCGCATGGAACCTGGGCGCGCCTTGGCTGATCTGGCTGATCGGCTACCTGCCCTTCTTCGTCGTCGCCTACTGGGTGCACGACATGACATCGCTGAAGCGGCAGATCGCCGTGGTGGCGACGCTGGCTGGCGGCGTGACGGTGGCGCTGGCGGTCTTCGGCGGGCTATTGGGCTGGATATAAAAAAAAGGCCGGATCACTCCGGCCTTTCTATTTAACCTACGAACTTGCGCGCGTTGCGGAACATACGCATCCAAGGCGAATCCTCGCCCCACGATTCAGGGTGCCACGACTGCTGCACCGAGCGGAATACGCGTTCGGCGTGCGGCATCATCACGGTGAAGCGGCCGTCGGCCGTCGTCACCGAAGTCAGGCCTTGCGGCGAACCGTTCGGATTGTACGGATAGGCTTCGGTGGCCGCGCCACGGTTATCGACGAAGCGCATCGCTGCCACGGCTTCGTTGATGTTGCCGGTCTGCGTGAAGTCCGCATAACCTTCGCCGTGGGCGATGGCGATGGCGGTCTGCGTGCCGGCCATACCGTTGAAGAAGATCGACGGCGAATCCAGCACTTCCACCATCGCGAAGCGCGCTTCGAATTTCTCCGATTTGTTGGTGGTGAACTTAGGCCAGGCATGCGCGCCAGGGATGATGGACTTCAGATTGCTCATCATCTGGCAGCCGTTGCAGACACCCAGGCCGAAGCTGTCGGTGCGCGCGAAGAAGCGGGCGAACTGCTCGGCCAGCGCTGCGTTGAACAGAATCGTCTTGGCCCAGCCTTCACCGGCGCCCAGTACGTCGCCGTACGAGAAGCCGCCGACGGCGATGATGCCCTGGAAGTCATCCAGCTTGACGCGGCCCGCAATCAGATCGCTCATGTGCACGTCGACAGCGTTGAAGCCTGCCTGGTGCATCACGTATGCGGTCTCGATGTGCGAGTTGACGCCCTGCTCGCGCAGGATCGCCACGCGTGGACGTACGCCGGTCGCCAGGAACGGCGCGGCCACATTCTCGGCCAGGTCGAAGGTGATCTTCGGCGTGATGCCAGGATCGGTTTCGTCCAGGATGCGGTCGTATTCGGCATCGGCGCAGGCCGGGTTGTCGCGCAGGCGGGCGATGCGCCAGCTGGTCTCGCTCCACAGGCGGTGCAGTTCCGAGCGCGGCTTGGTGTAGATGATCTTGGCGTCGCGAGTGAACTCGATCACGCCACGGTCGTTCGGCTTGCCGATGATATGGCTGCATGCGCCCAGGTTGAACGTGCGCAGCACATCCATCACCAGCGACTTCTCTTCGGCGCGAACTTGGATCACTGCGCCCAGCTCTTCGGAGAACAGCGCGCGCAGCGTTTGCTCGTTGCGGCGTTCGGCGATCTGGCCGGCCCAGTTCTTGGCGTCGCCCTGGTCGGCGCCGTGGCCTTGTTCCAAGGTCAGGATGTCGAGGTTGATCGACAGGCCCGCACGGCCGGCAAAGGCCATCTCGGTCAGCGTGCCATACAGGCCGCCGTCGGAACGGTCATGGTATGCCAGCAGCTTGCCGTCGTTGTTCAATTGCTGGATCGCGGTGAAGAATGCCTTCAGGTCTTCAGGGCTGTCCACGTCAGGTGCTTCGTTGCCCAGCTGGCCCATGACCAGCGACAGCGCGGAAGCGCCCAGACGGTTCTTGCCGCGACCCAGATCGATCAGGATGATGGCGGTGTCGCCTGCATCGGTCTTGATCTGCGGAGTCAGCGATTTACGCACGTCGTGCACCGGCGCGAAGGCCGAGACGATCAGCGAAACAGGGGAAGTGACGGCTTTAGCATCGCCCTCATCCTTCCAGGTCGTACGCATCGACAGCGAATCCTTGCCGACCGGGATGCTGATGCCCAGCGCCGGGCACAGTTCCATGCCGACTGCCTTGACGGTGTCGAACAGCGCTGCATCCTGGCCAGGCTGGCCGCAGGCGGCCATCCAGTTGGCGGACAGTTTGATGTCGGAGATATCCTTGATCGGCGCGGCGGCGATGTTGGTGATCGCCTCGGCGACGGCCATGCGGCCCGACGCTGCGGCGTTGATCACGGCCAGCGGGGTACGCTCGCCCATCGCCATCGCTTCGCCCAGGTAGCCTTCGAAGCTCATCGCGGTGACGGCGCAATCGGCCACCGGCACCTGCCATGGACCGACCATCTGGTCGCGCACGGACATGCCGCCCACGGTACGGTCGCCGATGGTGATCAGGAAGGACTTGTCGCCGACGGTAGGCAGCAGCAGCACGCGCTTGGCGGCTTCTTCCAGGTCCATGCCGGTCAGGTCGATCGCAGGGAATTCGTTTTGCACGTGATGCACGTCGCGCTGCATCTTAGGCGGTTTGCCCAGCAGGACGTCCATCGGCATGTCGACCGGCTCGTTGCCCAGCTCAGGATCGATCAGCTTCAGTTGACGTTCTTCGGTCGCGGTGCCGACGACTGCGAACAGGCAGCGCTCACGCTCGCACAGCGCCTTGAACATCGGCAGGCTGTCCGGCGAGATCGCCAGCACATAGCGCTCTTGCGATTCGTTGGACCAGATTTCTTTCGGCGCCATGCCGCTTTCTTCCAGCGGGATCTTGCGCAGGTCGAAGATCGCGCCGCGCTTGGCGTCGTTGGTGATCTCCGGGAAGGCGTTCGACAGACCGCCGGCGCCCACGTCGTGGATCGAGATGATAGGATTGTTGGCGCCCAGCTGCCAGCAGCCGTTGATGACTTCCTGCGCACGGCGTTCCATCTCCGGATTGCCGCGCTGGACCGAGTCGAAGTCCAGGTCTGCGGTGTTGGTGCCGGTCGCCATCGACGAAGCGGCCGAACCGCCCATACCGATGCGCATGCCAGGACCGCCCAGCTGCACCAGCAGGCTGCCTACCGGGATGTCGTTCTTGTGCGTGTGCTGGCCGGAGATGTTACCGATGCCGCCCGCGATCATGATCGGCTTGTGGTAGCCGAACACGGTGTCGTGCGCGCCGGCGAACTGCTTGCCGATATTCTGTTCGTAGGTACGGAAGTAACCGCCCAGTACCGGACGGCCGAATTCATTGCTGAACGCAGCGCCACCCAGCGGGCCTTCGATCATGATCTGCAGCGCCGAAGCGATGCGGTCTGGCTTGCCGTAGGCCTTGCCGCTGTTGCGGTAGTCCGCCACCGGCGCGGTAACGTCGGCATCGTTTTCCCATGCTTGCACGGCGCCAGGCAGCATCAGGTTCGACACGGTGAAGCCGGTCAGGCCAGCCTTCGGCTTGGCGCCGCGGCCGGTCGCGCCTTCATCGCGGATCTCGCCGCCGGCGCCGGTGGAGGCGCCAGGGAATGGGGAAATCGCGGTCGGGTGATTGTGGGTTTCCACTTTCATCAGCGTGTGCGTCAACTCGGTGGTCGGCGCGTACTGGTGCGCGTCGCCCTGCGGGAAGAAGCGCATCACTTCCGCGCCTTCCATGATCGACGAGTTGTCGCTGTAGGCGACGATGGTGCCTTTCGGCTGCAACTGGTGGGTGTTCTTGATCATGCCGAACAGCGACTTGGTCTGCACCTCGCCGTCGATGGTCCAATCGGCGTTGAAGATCTTGTGGCGGCAGTGCTCCGAGTTCGCCTGTGCGAACATCATCAGTTCAACGTCGGTCGGATTGCGGCCGGCCTTGGTGAAGGCGGCGTCCAGGTACTCGATCTCGTCGTCCGACATCGCCAGGCCCAGGTCCGTGTTGGCCTTTTCCAGCGCTGCCTTGCCCATGCCGATCACGTCCACCGATTCCAGCGGCTTCGCTTCCAGCGTGCGGAACAGGCCTGCGGCTTCGTCAGGATGGCGCAGCACCGATTCCGTCATGCGGTCGTGCAGCAGCGCTGCGACGGCCTGCACTTCTTCGTCCGACAGCTTCTTGGCGGCGCCGATGCTGCTGCCCAAAATGCCGGTCTTCAGATTGATGCGGAAGGCGACGCCGCGCTCGACGCGCTTGATGTGTGCCATGCCGCAGTTGTGAACGATGTCGGTGGCCTTGGAGGCCCACGGCGAGATCGTGCCGAAGCGCGGAATGACGAAGAACTCTTCGACTGCACCGTCGGTATTGTCGGCGTGGGCCGGCTCACCGTAGGTCAGCAGCGCGCCTAGGCGGCTGGTGTCGTCGGCCGATAGCGGCGCGGCGGCATCGATGAAGTGGACATAGCGCGCCTGGACGGCGGCGACGGCAGGCAGCGCGGCTTGCAGTTGAGTTAACAGGCGTTGGCTACGGAATGCGGACAGGGCGTTGGAGCCCGGCAGAATCAACATGGTTGGAGGATGGTTGATGCAGCGTGGCTGCGGTTTAAAGGTAGATGGAGCACGAGATACTTGTAATGCATAATTTCCTTTGCGCGCATTATACCCTTTACGCCCTCGTCTATACAGCGCCAATTCGGGCCAAAAACTGCCGCCAAAGCAACATTTTCGCTCCTTTTCGGCCGGTTTATGCCCCTGCCCAAGGCAAAGCATCGGGTTTTCATAACATTTTGACTTGCCATGGAGTATGCTAGATTTAACTTTAGCTAGGATGCGTAACATGGCGGAATATAGTGATTTGTCAGTGCTGATCGTCGACCCCAACCCGGGGATGCGCGGCAGCCTGCACAATATGCTGAACCAGGCCGGCATCACCAAGATCGACTACGCGGTCAGTTCTGGCACGGCCATCCGTCAGTTGGGCAAGAAACCGTTCGACATCGTGCTGTGCGAGTACGACCTGGGCAACGGCAGCGGCGAAAACAACGGCCAGGACGGCCAGCAGCTGCTGGAAGACCTGCGCCTGCACAAGCTGATACTGCCGTCGACCATCTTCATCATGCTCACTTCCGAAGGCGTCTACAGCAAAGTGATAGGCGCGGCCGAGCTGACGCCGACCGATTACGTACTCAAACCTTTCACCGTGGACGCGCTGCTACAACGCATCCGCAAAGCGGTCGAACGGCGCGACGTGTTCCTGCCGATCCATCAACTGGTGGAAATGGGCAGCATCCGCAAGGCCATCGGCGAATGCGGGATAGCCGAAGAAAAGAATCCCCGCTATGCGATCGACTTCGCGCGCCTGCGCGCCGAGCTGCTGGTAACGCTGGAAGAATTGGCCGAGGCCGAGGTGGTGTACCAGGTGATCCTGATGACCCGCCCTATCGCCTGGGCGCACCTGGGCATGGCGCGCTGCCAGTTCGGCCAGCAAAAGTACATCGAAGCGCAGGATACGCTGCAGGATCTGCTGACCCACAACCCCAAGTTCATGGCGGCCTACGACCTGCTCGCGCGCGCGCACGAGGCGCTGGGCCAGCAGGAATCGGCCAAGAAGATCCTGGAAGACGCGGTGGCGATCTCGCCCAACATGGTGCACCGCCTGCGCCACCTGGGCGAAGTGGCGTACGAGACCGGCGACGTCAGCGTCGCCGAAAAGGCGTTCAAGCAGGTGGTGGCCAAGGCCAAGTACTCCGAATTCCGCGACCCGGAAGACCACGTCAAGCTGGTCAAGACGCTGGTCAAGAAAGGCGACGCCAACCAGGCCAGCGGCGTGATACGCGACATGGAACGCTCACTGCGCGCCAGCGCCAACGTCGAGGCCTGCCGGGCCATCGCCGCCGGCCTGCTGCAGGAAATGAGCGGCAACATCACCGCAGCGGCGGCCGAGCTGACCACCGCCGTCAACGCCGTCGGCGCCAGCCGCGGCCTGTCGACCGGGCTGAAAATCGGCCTGGTGCATAGCTGCCTGAATGTGAAGCTGGACCAGCAGGCGTCCGACCTGATGCTCAACCTGATGAACGATACCGAAAGCGGCGTGTCGATGGACGATGCGGTGCAGGTGTTCGAAAAGGCGGGCCGCCACGATCTGGCGGCTGGCATGGGCGAACAAATCAAGCATCACGTGGAAGAGCTGATCGCCCACGCGGCCGAGCAGCGCGGCCAGGGCGACCTGCGGGCGGCGGTCGATACGCTGAACGCGGCCTTGCGCAAGGCGCCGGCCAATATGTCGCTGCTGCCGGCGGCGACGTCGGCGATACTCAAGCAGCTGGACGATCTGGGTTGGGAAGTGCCGCTGGCCGAGCAATGCGCCTTCCTGCTGGAGCGCATGCGCAAGATCGATCCGAGCCATCCTTCGCTGGAGGCGCTGCAGGCGCAGTATTCGCACACCCAGCGCAAGTACGGTATTGCGACGACGGCGTAATCAGAACATCAGCGAGCCGGGGAAGTTCGACAGGTGGGAAATCAGGTACCACGTTACGAAGTACAGGGCGCAGAGCAGGAAGGCCGACCGGATGGCGCGGTTCGCCGAGCCTCGTCCGCGCAGGAGCTTGAGTAGCGTACGCACTGTGTCCTCCCTTCCTGTCTGTTCATCGAACCAAAACTGTACGCCGCCTCCCTGGCATGGACAAGCCAGGAATCGCTGGTACTGTTTTTCGATGCCGACGGTATCGGCAGGCGCGTCGTCAGGCCTGCATGGCGCGCAGTTCGTCTTCGGCGGCGCGCCCCAGCGCCTGCGGATCGACGTTGATCGCGCCAAGCGCGCGGCCGGCGGCGCTCAGGCGCATGCCCGCCACGGCCAGCAGGATATGCGCACCACACAGCGGCGCCGGCAGCCTGCGCTGCACCTCCGGCAGCGTTTGCATCAGCGCCTGGCCGGATGGCTGGGCGTCGAACAGTTTCCCGGGCGCGGCGGGCGCGGTCGGCGCCCCGGCGTCCACCGCATCCAGCCCCATCGCCGACAGCGCTTCGGCGTGGCGGTTCGCCAGCGCCGCGCGATAGGCCTCGGGGTCGGCGCCGATGCGCTGGAATACGCGCCGCGCCGAGCCATCGGCCAGGTCCAGTGCCGCCAGCGCGTAGTGCTCCGCGCCTGGATGCTGCTGGCCCGCCTGCAATGCGCGGCGCTCCGCGTCCTTGGACAGGTCTGCAATGGTGCGCATGTCTTGCCAGCGCTGTTTCAGCTTTGCGAACATCGTCTTTCCTCCTGATGGATTCAGCCGCGCGCCAGATTCGCCGCGTGCTTTTTGTGGGCGGCCTGCTTGGAGACGCCCAGCGCCTCCGCGATCTGGGCCCAGGTCCAACCGTCCTCCAGCGCCTTGCGCACGGCGTTCCGCTCTATCCTGTCGGCGAGTTCGCGCAGCGCCAGCGCTGCGGCCAGCGCGTCGCCGGGTTCGGTCGGAATCTTGAGGTGATGGAGATCGGTCATGCGTCAACTTTAATTGACGCACACGACGCTGTCAACTTAAATTGACACGGCTATGACGGAATCATGGAGAAGACGTGGGCATCCACGCAAATACCGCGCAACTTGAGGCGGTTGCGGGCCAGGCATTCGTGCGTGGCGCCGGCCTTGCGGGCCACTGCGGCGCTGGGCTCATTACCCGCTGCGATCACGATTTCCACACGCGACTGATTCAGCTGCTCGAAGGCGTAGCGCGACAGTGCGCCCACCGCTGCCGCCGCCGCGCCCTGCCTTTGCGCCGAGGCGCGCACCCAGTAGCCCAGGTTGCAGAAGCCGTTCACCGCGTTCATCTGGTTCAATCCTCCGCCGCCGACCAGCGTTACGCCGTCCGCCAGGAAGATGCCGAATTCGTGGGCGCTGCCGTCGGCGCGGCTGGCGTCGCACCAGTCGAACCAGGACAGCGCCTGCTCCTCGGAGTACTCGGCGTGCGCCCAGGTCATCCACACGCCCACGCTCCCCACCGATTCGCGCACGCCTGCCGCGAAGGCCGGCGCGTCGGCGGCGATGAAGGGACGCAGCAGGAAGCCTCCAGCGTTCAGCGGCGTCATTGTCCGCCCTCGCCGCCAACCGGGCCGTAACCGCCGCCGCCCGGCGTGTCGATGACGAACATATCGCCCGCCTGCATATCGGTCTTGCCGATGTGAGCCAGTTCTTCTACCCGGCCGTCCGCGCGCACCACGGTGTTGCGGCCGAGCGCGCCGGGCTCGCCGCCTGCCATGCCGAACGGCGCGTGAATACGGTTGTTGGACAGGATCGCCGCCGTCATCGGTTCGAGGAAGCGCACCTTGCGCGTGCCGCCATTCCCGCCATGCCACTGCCCCGCCCCGCCGCTGCCTTCGCGGATGGCGTAACTCTCCAGCCGCACCGGGAAGCGGAACTCCAGGATTTCGGGATCGGTCAGGCGCGAGTTGGTCATATTGGTCTGGACCACGCTGGTGCCGTCGAAGCCCGGGCCTGCGCCGGAGCCGCCGCTGATGGTTTCGTAGTACTGGTAGCGCGCATTACCGAACGTGAAATTGTTCATCGTGCCCTGCGCCGCCGCCATCACGCCCAGCGCGCCATACAGCGCGTTGGTGATGCAGGTCGACGTCTCCACATTCCCCGACACCACCGATGCCGGATAGTGGGGGTTGAGCATGGAACCCTGCGGTATCAGCACCTTCAGCGGTTTCAGGCAACCGGCGTTGAGCGGGATCTCGTCGTTGACCAGCGTGCGGAACACGTACAGCACCGCCGCCATGCACACCGCCGACGGCGCGTTGAAGTTGTTCTCCAACTGCGGCGAGGTGCCGGTGAAGTCGATCTCCGCGCTGCGGCTGGCCTGGTCGACCCGCACCGCCACCTGTATCTGCGCGCCGTTATCCAGCGGCAGCGTGTAGCTGCCGTCCTTCAGCGCGCTGATGACGCGGCGCACGGATTCCTCGGCGTTGTCCTGCACGTGGCCCATGTAGGCCTGCACCACTGCCAGCCCGAAATGCGCGACCATCTTGCGCAGCTCGTCCACGCCCTTCTGGTTGGCGGCCACCTGTGCGCGCAGGTCGGCCATGTTCTGGTCGGGATTGCGTGCCGGGTAGCGCGCACCCGCCAGCAGCACGCGGGTCTCCGCCTCGCGCAGTTGGCCGCCGGCGGCGCCGTCGACCAGCTTGAAATTGTTGATCAATACGCCCTCTTCCTCGATCACGCGGGAATCCGGCGGCATCGAGCCTGGCGTGGTGCCGCCGATGTCCGCATGATGTCCACGCGAGCCGACGTAGAACAGGATGTCCACGCCCGCCTCGTCGAACACCGGCGAGATCACCGTCACATCCGGCAGATGGGTGCCACCGTTGTAGGGATCGTTGAGCATGAAGACATCGCCTGCGCGCATCTGCCCCGCGTTCTCGCGCATCACGGTCTTGATGCTCTCACCCATGGAGCCCAGGTGCACCGGCATGTGCGGCGCGTTGGCGATCAGGTTGCCGTCGGCGTCGAAGATGGCGCAGCTGAAGTCCAGTCGCTCCTTGATGTTGACCGAGTAGGCGGTGTTCTGCAGCCGCAGCCCCATTTGCTCGGCGATCGACATGAACAGGTTGTTGAAGATCTCCAGCATCACCGGATCGGCGCTGGTGCCGATGGCGCGGCGCTCCGGCAGCGCCGTCACGCGCTTGAGCACCAGATGGTCGTGCAGCGTCACCTCCGCCTGCCAGCCCGCTTCCACGATGGTGGTCGCATTCGCCTCGGCGATGATGGCCGGGCCCTTGACGATATCGCCGATGCGCGTGGCGCCTCGCTGATACAGATTGGTCTGGCGCCATTTGCCGCCGGTGTACATCGGCACCACCGCATGCGGCATCAGGCCGGACACGCGGCGCGCAGCCGGCTCCACGGTCTCCGATGGCGCATCGGACTTGCCGACCGCCTCCACCGAAACCGCCTCGACGATCAGCGCCTTGGAAGGCATCAGGAAGGAATAGCGTTTGCGGTAGGCGGCCTCGAACTGCGCCTGCATGCTTTCAGCGGTATCGAACAGCACGATCAGCGCCGAATCGGTGCCCTCGTAGCGCAGATGCGCGCGCCGTATCAGCACGATACGCTCGTCCTCCACGCCCTGGTGATGCAGGTCGGCGCGCGCCTGGCGGCCCAGCGCGTGCAGGCGGGCGTCGAGGTCCACCAGCGCTTCCACGCTCAGGCGCACTTCCACCGCCGCCTCGCGTATCACGGTCTGGTCGGCCAGGCCCATGCCGTAGGCCGACATGACGCCGGCCAGCGAATGCACGAACACGGTCGTCATGCCCAGCGCATCGGCCACCAGGCAGGCGTGCTGCCCGCCCGCGCCGCCGAAGCTGGTCAGCGTGTATTCGGTCACGTCGTGCCCGCGCTGCACGGAAATCTGCTTGATCGCGTTGGCCATATTGCCGACGGCGATTTCGATAAAGCCCTCGGCCACCTGCTCGGGCGTGCTCTCCTTTCCGGTGGCCGCCGTGATCCGCGCCGCCATTTCGGTGAAGCGGCTGCGCACGGCCTGCGCATCGAGCGCCTGCCGCCCTTCCGCGCCGAACAGCTGCGGGAAGTGATGCGGCTGGATTTTGCCCAGCATGACATTGCAGTCCGTGACCGCAAGCGGGCCGCCGCGCCGGTAGCTGGCGGGCCCCGGATTGGCGCCCGCGCTGTCCGGGCCGACGCGATAGCGGCTGCCGTCGAAATGCAGGATGGAGCCGCCGCCCGCCGCCACCGTGTGTATGCTCATCATCGGTGCGCGCATGCGTACGCCGGCCACCTGCGTTTCGAACACGCGCTCGAACTCGCCGGAGAAATGCGACACATCGGTCGAGGTGCCGCCCATGTCGAAGCCGATCACCTTGTCGAAGCCCGCCAGCTTGCTGGCGCGGACCATGCCGACGATGCCGCCCGCCGGGCCGCTCAGGATGCTGTCCTTGCCATGGAAGGCGCGCGCGTCGCTCAAGCCGCCGCTGGACTGCATGAATTGCAGGTTCACGCCCGGCATCTCCTTCGCCACCTGGTCGACATAGCGGCGCAGGATGGGCGACAGGTAGGCATCGACGACGGTGGTGTCGCCGCGCGCCACCAGCTTCATCATCGGACTCACCTCGTGCGAAAACGAGACCTGGGTAAAGCCCATCATGCGCGCCATCTCGGCCACCTTGACCTCGTGCGCGTGATAGCGGTAGCCGTGCATGAACACGATGGCCAGCGAGCGCAGGCCCATGTCATAGGCTGCGGCCAGGCCGGCGCGGGCGGTCTCCATGTCGAGATCGAGCACCGTCTCGCCATGCGCGCCCATGCGCTCGTCAATTTCGATCACATGGCTGTACAGCAGTTCGGGCAGCAGGATGTGGCGGTCGAACAGGCGCGGACGGTTTTGATAAGCGATGCGCAGCGCATCGCGGAAGCCGCGCGTGATGGCCAGCGCGGTCGGCTCGCCTTTGCGCTCCAGCAGCGCATTGGTGGCGACGGTGGTGCCCATCTTGACGGCGCCGATCTGCGCCACCGGTATCGGCTTGCCCTTGGCCACGCCCATCAGCTGGCGGATGCCGGCGATGGCCGCATCGGGGTAGTGTTCGGGATTCTCGGATAGCAGCTTGAGCGTGCGCAGGCGTCCATCGGGCGGACGCGCCACGATGTCGGTGAACGTACCGCCCCGGTCTATCCAGAATTGCCAATCCATGCCTGCCTCGTTACGATGACTGAAGCGTATATTGTAGTAGCTCGGCCGCGCACGGGACAGCGGGCTTACAACATAATTTAGATGCTAAAATTACACCATGAACCCACTCTACTCCAGCGCGGAGATACGCGCCATCGAACAAGCCGCCGCCGCTGCGCTGCCAGACGGTGTACTGATGCAGCGCGCCGGCCAGGCCGGCGCCAATGCCGCGCTGGATTTGCTGCCCTTCTCCACCACTAATGCCAAGGTGCTGGTGCTGTCCGGCCCGGGCAACAACGGCGGCGATGCGCTGGAGACGGCGGCCCATCTGGCTTATGCCGGCGCGCAGGTGACCATCCTACACTTCCCGCCCCAGTCCGAGCCGTCCGCCGAACGCGCGGCTGCGATGCAGCGCGCGCAAACCAGCGACGCCCGCTTCGCCGACCTGGACGCGGCGGCCATCACCGGCACCGAATGGGCGCTGGTGGTTGATGGCCTGTTCGGCATCGGCCTGCAACGTCCGCTGACCGGCGCACTGCGCGCACTGGCGGAAACGGTCAACGGCCTCAAATGCTCGGTACTGTCGCTGGACCTGCCAAGCGGGCTCGATGCCGACACCGGCGCCATCGTGGGCCCGGACGGCGTCGCGATCCACGCCACCCACACCGTCACCTTCATCGGCAACAAGCCCGGCCTGCACACCTGCGACGGCCGCGATTACTCCGGCCTGGTGGACGTGTCGCGGCTCGATATCGACGCCGCCCACTTCGCACCAGCGCGGCTGCACCTGAACGACGTCAAGTTCTTCTCGCGCCATCTGCGCGCGCGGCGCCACAATACACACAAAGGCAGCTACGGTAACGTGGCAGTGATCGGCGGCGCGCAAGGCATGACCGGCGCACCGCTGCTGGCATCGCGCACGGCGCTCAACAGCGGCGCAGGCCGCGTCTACACCTTGTTTGTGGAAGAGGCGCTGCCCTGCGACTTCGGCCAACCGGAACTGATGTGCCGCATGGCGGCCGGTTTCGACCTGGAGCAGGCCACGCTGGTGATCGGCCCTGGCCTGGGTGCATCGCCCTACGCGTCGGACGTGCTGGCCAGCGCCATCGCCAGCGGCAGCGCGCTGCTGGCCGATGCCGACGCCCTCAATCTGCTGGCGGCCCATCCCCGGCTGCAAGCGGAACTGGCGCAGCGCCCCGGCGGCAGCGTGCTGACGCCGCATCCGCTGGAAGCGGCGCGGCTGTTGGGCTGCTCCATCGCCGAGGTGCAGGCCGACCGCGTCGGCATGGCCCGCAAACTGGCGGCGAAGCTGAACGCCCACGTGGTGCTGAAGGGTTCCGGCACGGTGATCGCCGCGCCCAACGGCGATGCCGTCATCAACACCACCGGCAATCCGGCGCTGGCCACGGCGGGCACGGGCGACGTGCTGTCCGGCCTGTGCGGCAGCCTGATGGCGCAAGGCTGGCCGATGTGGGAAGCCGCGCTGGCCGGAGTCTGGCTGCACGGCATGGCGGCCGATGTGCTGGTGACAGAAGGCGCCGGCCCGATAGGCTTGACGGCCGGCGAACTGATACCGGCCATCCGCGTGGCGCTCAACCGCATGGTCCAGCACCACGGGCGCTAACGTTTAACGCCTGGCCAGGTCGGCCTCGATCACCTTCAGAAAGGTCTGCTGCGTCCACTCCAGATCGGGGACGTAGATCGCCGGCGAGTAGAACTGCCCCGACGCGCGCGGCCGCCCGACGTACACCTTGTTCGGGATGATGACCTTGGCCAGCCCGGAATCGAGCTTCTGGGTGCGCACTTCCATGTAGGTGGAGTCGGCCGAACTGGGTGCGCCGATCAGCTTCGTGTTCGGGAACAGCGTGAAATAGTCCAGCGCATCCAGGCACGCGCTGGCGCACTGGCCCGGCACCACCACATACACCGGCTTGGTGAAGGGCGGCAGATCGCCGGCCAGGTTCAGCGTACGGTCGGCGGCGCCGGTGTCTGCTGCGGTCTTGGGCGGCACATAGAATTTTTCCCCGCGCTGCAACGACTCCTTCATGCCGTCCGCCACACGGTCCATTTCGGCGGCAAACGCTTCCTGCTTTTCGTCGCGCAGCGTCGCGGCCATGCGGCGCACGTAGGCGCTGTTGTCCGCCGAAGCGCGCCACCATATCTGCTGCTGCGCGGAGTATGCCTTGCGCAAGCGGTTCACGCGGCTCTCGCCCCACAGCGCGCGGGAGAAGTCGCGGCTCCACAGCGAGGAGCCGCCATGGTTGCCGCGCAGGTCGATGACGATGGCGTCGGCGTCGAGGTAGCGCTGGCGGTGTTCCTGCACTTCCGCCGTCATCGCACGATAGGCGGTGCGCTGTGCTTCGTCCGGATGGAAGGTCGGCATCGCTGCCCAGTACAGCTTTGCGCGCGGCTCGCTCAGGCCAACCGGCAGCAAGGGGCCGTTGAAGCTGGCGTCGCCCCATTGGGTGCCCTGCTCGCTGAGCGCGCGCCAGTTGAGGGTGTGGACGGTCTGCTTGCCGTTGTAGGTAAAGCGGCATTGCACGGGGCGCGCCACGAAGGGATTGCCGAAGTCGATGAAGGTGTCGCCGGCATAGGCCCACCAGTTCCCGCGCTCTTCGCTGAGGCCATCGAAAGCGAAGAAATTATGCTCCGCGAGTTCGGTCATGTTCCTGCCATCGCAATCGTCGATGCGCGCGCCGGCCGGCGGTCCGCCCGCTTCCGACGCGTAGACCAGCATGCCGTCGCCGCGCCATACGGCGACGAAGCCGGGCCAGAGCAGCTCCTTTTTCGCCGCGCCGCCCAGCACGGAAACGCCCGCATGGCCATCGTGGATCTGGGTACTGAAGCGTTTTAAAGCGGCCTGGTAGCCGCCGCCGTCAGCCACCTTGGCCGCCAGCGCCAGGCCTTCGGCGCGTGCCTTGGCCAGATTGGATACAAACCCCGGATTGGCGGGATCGTGGGTGCCGGGATGATTGTCCAGCGTGATCCGGTAGGCCGCCTCGATGTCGGCGATGGCGGTCTGGCGCCACTGATCGGCCGTTTGCGGAGCGGAGGTCGCGGCCATCGCACCGCCGGCCAGCAGCATGGTCGCGACACCGGCGCCCCGTATGAAATTGAACATATCGTTTATATCAGCTTGCAAGAAAGGCCAGAACTTACGATATAAACAATTTGGCGTCAACCTATACCAGCCGGCCCGCCGCGATGGTGATGGTGCGGCCGCAACGCTGGGCCATGGCCTGGTCGTGCGTGACCAGTACCAGCGTCGAGCCGTGCTGGCGATTCAGGTCGAACATCAGCTTGATGACGGCTTCGCCGGTGGCGGCGTCCAGGCTGCCGGTGGGCTCGTCGGCGAACAGCAGCGGCGGTTCCGTGACGAAGGCACGCGCCAGCGCCACGCGCTGCTGCTCGCCGCCGGACAGGTATTTGGGATAGTGCTTCAAGCGGCTGGACAGGCCCACCCGCTCCAGCATGGACTCGGCCTGCTCGCGCGCGTGGTGGGCGCCGCGCAGCTCCAGCGGCAGCATGACGTTCTCCAGCGCCGTCAAATGCGCCAGTAGCTGGAAGGACTGGAACACGAAGCCCAGCTTTTCCTTGCGCAGCGCGGCGCGGCCATCCTCGTCCAGCGCATAGATATCCACGCCATCGAGCATCACCTTGCCCGCGCTGGGCGTATCCAGCCCGGCGAGCAGGCCGAGCAAAGTCGACTTGCCGGAGCCGGATGCGCCTACAATGGCGAGCGTCTCGGCTTTTTGCACGGTAAAATCGACCTCGTGCAAAATCGTCAGCTCGCCGCTGGCGTCGGCCACGCGCTTGGCCAGGCCCTGGACGGCGATGGCCGGCTGCGTGCCGGACTGCGGCGCGGCTGCGGCGCTGACCGTCAAGCCCGGACCATCCGGCATAAAATTGGAAGACGCTTTAGGGAAATCAGGCATGCTGAATGTGTTAGGTGGTTTAAAAAACGATTTATCAAAAAAACTGAGTGTACAGGCTTTGTCGGCCCTGCTGCTGTTATCGGCGGCGGCGAGCGCCTATTCTGCACCAAAAACCGTGCTGGTGCTCGGCGATAGCCTGTCGGCCGAATACGGCCTGGCGCGCGGCGCCGGCTGGGTCGCGCTGGCCGAACAAAAGCTCAAGGACCAGAAGATCGACGCCACCGTGATCAACGCCAGCGTCAGCGGCGAGACCACCAGCGGCGGCCGTTCGCGCCTGCCGGCGCTGCTGCAAAAGTACAAGCCGGCGCTGGTGGTGATCGAACTGGGCGCCAACGACGGGCTGCGCGGCCTGCCGGTGGCCGCCGCCGAAACCAATCTGCGCGCCATGGCCGATGCCGCCGCCAAGGCCGACGCCCGCGTGATGTTGATCGGCATGCGCATGCCGCCCAACTACGGCCGCGACTACGCCGACAAGTTCTTCGCCATGTACGGCAGCTTGAGCAAGGAGATCAAGGCGCCATTGGTGCCGTTCATGCTCGACGGGGTTGCCGACAAGCCGCAAATGTTCCAGGCCGACCGCCTGCACCCGCTGGCCGAAGCCCACACCACCATCCTGGCCAACATCTGGCCGGTTCTACAAAAAAGCATCAAGGCAAAATGAAGTATCCAGAAATCCTGAGTTTCGATGACGCGCTCCAGCAGCTCGACAGCTTCGACGCCATCATCGATGCCCGCAGTCCCGCGGAGTACGCGCTGGACCACCTGCCCGGCGCCATCAACGCGCCGGTGCTGGACGACGAGCAGCGCATCCGCGTCGGCACCATGTACAAGCAGATCAACTCCTTCGAGGCAAAGAAGGTCGGCGCCGCGTTGGTGGCGAAGAATATCGCCGCCCACATCGAGGCGCTGTGGCTGGACCAGCCGCGCGAGTGGCGGCCGCTGATCTACTGCTGGCGCGGCGGCAACCGCAGCGGCTCGATGGCCCACATCCTGGCCAAGATAGGCTGGCCGGTGGTGCAGCTGGACGGCGGCTACAAGGCCTTCCGCGCCCACGTCAACGCCGCGCTGGAACAGGCGCCGGCGCTGAACTTCAAAGTCATCTGCGGCACCACCGGCAGCGGCAAGAGCCGCCTGCTGGAAGTGCTGCACGCGAACGGCGCGCAGGTGCTGGACCTGGAGCAGCTGGCAGCACACCGCGGCTCGGTGCTGGGCCATCTGCCCAGCCATCCGCAGCCCAGCCAGAAAGCCTTCGAGAGCGCTATCTGGAACACGCTGCGCCGCTTCGATCCGGCGCGGCCGGTGTTCGTTGAGTCGGAGAGCAAGAAGGTCGGCAACCTGCGCGTGCCGGCCGCGCTGATGGAGGCGATGCGCGCCTCCGACTGCATCGCGCTGACGCTGTCGCGCGCCAACCGCGTGCGCCTGCTGATGGCGGATTATGAGCATTTCACCGAGAACCCGGCCTCGCTCAACGAGCAGCTGGAATTCCTGGTGCCACTGCACGGCCGCGACAAGATCAAGCGCTGGCAAGCCATGGCCGTCGAGGGCGCGATGCCTGCATTGGTGGAGGAGCTGCTGGCCGCCCATTACGATCCGGCCTATCTGCGTTCGATAGACCGCAATTTCGTCCGCTACGGCCAGGCGCTGCCGCTGGAACTCGAAGACATCGACGCTGCCGCCTTCCAGGCCGCCGCGCTGCGCCTCGCCCCCTGAAAACACCAAGCCCCGAGAGTCGGCTTCCAACTGTCGGGGCTTCGCTTGGATTGCGTTTTTGGCGCGCTTTGCTGCTATTTTTTTAGCTTTGTTTTCGGCGACGACCGATGTAGGACAGGATACCCAAGCCACCGAGCATCATCAGGTAGGTTTCAGGTTCCGGCACGGGATCGATGTTCAGTGTGCCGGAATAGCTGGCCGTAGCACTGTTGGAAACCCCAGTCACCGTCAAGACCAGCGGACCACTGACCCAGGTAGGGTTCAGCGTGCCACTCTCGAACACACCGTTGGGCGTGAACGTCAACGCGTTGCCGTTCAAGTCCGCCGACACGAAGTCGATATCGTGGTTGCCACCCAGGTTCATGGTCTGCACCCAGGCGTTCAGCAGGCTCGGCCCCACGGATGGGCTGAAGGTAAAGACATCGGTAAACGTGCCAACCACCAAATGGGTCAGCCCGAAGCTCGAGCTATAGCCCGTTGCAGGGGTACCGTACAAAGTGACACCCTGACTCTGGCTATCGCCGACGGCGGCATAACTTGTCATCGAGGTGGCCGCCAGCACAGTCCCGATTAAGAGCGATTTTAGTTTCATTTTTTCCCCGGTAAGAAAGTGGAAACCGAACACGCACTGATGAGCTAGGTGCGCCAGCTAAAGTTACACCCGCCAAATTTCGATGTCAATTAATTATTCAAAAACACTAACTTACTAGCAATAATGAAGAGAGGGTGGAACGGCGAACTGCGCGGGAGGCGGCGCGGATGCGCCATAGGAGGAAGGGGTGTTGCAGGGCCGGGAAGCGCGGCGCGCCTCCCGGAAAACCGAATTACTTCACATCAACAGCTGTGGTTTTTGTGATCGGTTTCAAAATCTTGACCTTGGCTTTTTGCTTCAGCAATTCGATGTAATCATGCATCTCTTGCTGGGCAACGATGTTGCTGATCTGTTCCGCTTCCGATTTACGGCGCGCTTCATCCTGCACCGCAGGCTGCTGCACCTTGCCGATGCGGTAGATGCCGTAGCCCATGCCAGGCACGTCCACGCCGACGTAGGCTGGCAGCTTGGCGGTATCGGCTTTCATCACTTCCTGCATGGCCTGGCCGTTCACGCCTTCAGGCTTGGCGCGGGACACCAGCTTGGCGGCGGCGAAACCGGTAGCGTCGCCGGATTTCTTGAACGCTGCCAGTTTCTCGGCGCCGGTCTTCGCGGCCAGCTTGGCGGCTTCTTCCATCGTCACGCGCTGGCGGATGGCGGCATCGACTTCGGCCAGAGGACGCTTGCTGGCGGCCTTGAACTCGACGATACGGCCGGCGACCAGCGTGCTCGGTGCGGTCTCGACCGCTTCGGTGTTGCGCTTGCTGCTGATCGACTCGTTGGAGAACAGCGCAGCCAGGAACTTGGCGTTGTTGTACGGCGCAGGACCGGCCATCGGCGACGGCACGCGCGACACATTGGCGGCGCTTTCGATCTTCAGGCCCAGCTTGTCGGCAACCGGTTTCAGGCTGTCGGACTGCTCGTAGACGGTGTTGGTGAAGGCTTCAGCCATTTCCGAATACTTCTTGGCGGCCTTTTGCTTTTTCAGCGTTTCAGCCACTTCGGTTTTCACTTCGTCCAGCGGCTTGACGACGGCTGGTTTCAGTGCGGTCACGGTCAGCACGTGGAAGCCGAAGTCCGACTGCACGGCATCGCTGATCTCGCCCTGCTTCAGCTTCAACACGGCCGCTTCGACCGGTGCCGGCAGCGTACCCTTGGTGACGATGTCCAGATCGCCGCCCTGCTCGCCCGATACCGGGTCTTCCGACTTGGCCTTGGCGACCTTGGCGAAGTCGCCAGGGGCCTTGCGCAGCTCGGCAACGATGGCGTCGGCCTTGGCCTTGGCGGCGGCGGTTTCAGCGGCGTTGGCGCCCTTCTTCAGCGCGATCAGGATGTGGGCGGCGCGGCGGCTTTCAGCCGTGGCGAAACCGGCCTTGTTGGCTTCGTAGTAGGCGGCGACGTCGGCGTCGGTGACGGACACCTGGCTCATGACTGCGTCGCTGTTGAAGACCACGTATTCGATCTTGGCCTGCTCAGGCACTTCGAAGAACTTGGCGTTCTTGTCGTAGTAGGCTTTGACCATCTCGTCGGTGATTTTCACCTGCGGTACGAAATCGGCGACCGGCAGCAGCAGTTCCTGCACCTCGCGCTCCTGCGCGCCGATGTCGGACAGCGTCTTGGCCACGGCGTGCGGCGCGAAGCCGGTGGCCTGGATGGCGTTGCCCAGCTGTTGCAGCGACAGGTCATGGCGCAGGCGCTGGTCGTACATGCTCGGCGTCATGCCTTGCGCGGACAGGATGGCCTTGTAGCGCTCCATGTCGAAGGCGCCTTCGCCGCCGAACTGTTCCTTGATGACTTTTTGCAGTTGGACATCGCTGACATTCAGGTGTGCATGCACAACTTCCGCGGCCACGGCGCGCTCGGCGATCAGCTGGTCGAGGATGTTTTGCTTGAATTCAGGAGTGTCGAACATCTTCTGGTCGAACTGTGCGCCCAGACGCTGGCGGTAAGTATCCAGCTGGTTGCGCACGGCGGTATCGAACTCCTGCTGGGTCAGCGGCTTGCCGTCGATCTTGGCGATCGTATTGGCATCCTCGCCGAAACCCTTGTAACTACCGAGGCCGACAAATGCGAACGACGGGACGATAATAATCGCCAGGAGAATCTGCATCAAACGTTGATGGGTACGAATAAATTCAAACATGGTCTGCCAATTCGGATTGAGTGGAACTTGCACATACAAAAAAGGCGAACTCGCGTTCGCCAATTCCGGTTGCCGGATTTTACAGCGCACACCCCTCTATAGCAAGAGTAAATCATTGGCAAAACGGTCACGCTGCAACGCTCGGCAACAAAATTTCCGCCGGCACGGGGTGAACGATGCCATCAGCAAACATTTGTTTCCAAACGATATATTTATCCGCGAGCGGGATATTCAAGGAAGGGATGGCGAATTAATATGGGCCGGAAAAAGAAAAACCCCGCAGCTAATATTAGCTGCGGGGTATCTTGTTCTTGGCGGAGCGGACGGGACTCGAACCCGCGACCCCCGGCGTGACAGGCCGGTATTCTAACCAACTGAACTACCGCTCCTTGGTCAAACTCAATATCGTATTTTGTTGGCGGAGCGGACGGGACTCGAACCCGCGACCCCCGGCGTGACAGGCCGGTATTCTAACCAACTGAACTACCGCTCCAACAAAACACTGGGTACTACCTTTGCTACTGCAAAACTGGTGGGCGGTGAGAGGCTCGAACTCCCGACCTAAGCCTTGTAAGGGCTCCGCTCTACCAACTGAGCTAACCGCCCGTTTTGCCTTTAGAGAGCAGCTTTACTGCTTGCTGCTCACTGAAGTCCGTTAGTTTACAGCATCTTTCAAAGCTTTACCAGCTTTAAATTTAGGAACTTTAGCTGCGTCGATGATGATCTCTTCTTTGGTGCGCGGATTGCGGCCGGTACGGGCAGCGCGTTCGCTCACGGAGAAGGTACCAAAGCCGACCAGGGTGACGCTGTCGTTCTTTTGCAGGGTGGTGGTAACGCCGTCGATCACCGCGTCGAGTGCGCGTGCAGCAGCCGCTTTCGAGATATCAGCGGTGGTAGCAATATGGTCGATCAATTCAGTCTTATTCAAAGCAATTCCCCGTCACAAAGGTTATATCGTTTTAGCTCGTAGATAACGGCAGTTGAATACCGTATCCAGGCCGAGAAAAATCTCAGGCCGTATTAAACAAGCCAGCCCGCCCCTGTGTCAAGCGCTGCACCATAGAAAATCGGGGTGAAATAACAAACAGGCGCCATAAAAGCGCCTGTTTGTACAACAACTCTACTATTCGCTAGTAAAAATTAATGTTTTACCACTTCCGTTTGGCCGTCGGCCTTGGCGGCTGCGGCAGCCACGGCTTCCACCGGAGCGGTCTCCGTCAGCGCTTCCGGCATGCGTTCCAGGGCGATTTCCAGCACTTTGTCGATCCAACGCACTGGCACGATTTCCAGCTTGTTTTTGACGTTGTCCGGAATGTCGGCCAGGTCCTTGACGTTCTGCTCAGGGATCAGCACGGTCTTGATGCCACCGCGCTGGGCCGCCAGCAGTTTCTCTTTCAGGCCGCCGATCGGCAGCACTTCGCCGCGCAGCGTGATTTCGCCCGTCATCGCCACGTCCGCACGGACTGGAATGCCCGTGAACACCGACACCATCGCCACCGTCATCGCCGCGCCGGCCGAAGGACCGTCTTTCGGCGTTGCGCCTTCCGGCACGTGGATGTGGATGTCGCTCTTCTCGAACACTTCATTCTTGATGCCGAGACGATTGGCGCGGCTGCGCACCACGGTGCGGGCTGCCTCGATCGACTCCTTCATCACGTCGCCCAGGGTGCCGGTACGGATCACTCCGCCCTTGCCCGGCATCTGCACGGCTTCGATGGTCAGCAGATCGCCGCCCACTTCGGTCCATGCCAGGCCGACCACCTGGCCGATCTGGTTTTCCTTCTCGGCCACGCCGAAGTCGTAACGGCGCACGCCCAGGAACTTGTCGAGGTTCTTGTTGGTGATCGCCACTTTCTTGTCCGACTTCTTCAGCAGCAGCATCTTCACCACCTTGCGGCAGATCTTAGACACTTCGCGTTCCAGCGAACGCACGCCGGCTTCGCGGGTGTAGTAGCGGATGATGTCGCGCAACGCCGACTCGGCCACCGAAATCTCGTCTTCCTTCAGACCGTTGTTCTTGATCTGCTTAGGCAGCAGGTAGCGCTGGGCGATGCTGGTCTTCTCGTCTTCCGTGTAGCCGGACAGGCGGATAACTTCCATGCGGTCCAGCAGCGCCGGCGGGATGTTGTACGAGTTCGACGTCGCCACGAACATCACATCGGACAGGTCGAAGTCGACTTCGATGTAATGGTCGGAGAAGGTGTGGTTCTGTTCAGGATCCAGCACCTCCAGCAGGGCCGACGATGGATCGCCGCGGAAGTCCGCGCCCATCTTGTCGATCTCGTCCAGCAGGAACAGCGGATTGCGCACGCCAACCTTGGCCAGCGACTGCAGCACCTTGCCCGGCATCGAGCCGATATAGGTACGGCGGTGGCCGCGGATCTCGGCTTCGTCGCGCACGCCGCCCAGCGCCATGCGCACGAACTTGCGGTTCGTGGCGCGGGCGATGGACTGGCCCAGCGAGGTCTTACCCACGCCCGGAGGACCGACGAAGCACAGGATAGGCGCTTTCAGCTTGTCGACGCGCTGTTGCACCGCGAGGTATTCCAGGATGCGTTCTTTAACCTTGTCCAGGCCGTAGTGATCGCCTTCCAGCACTTTCTCGGCGTTCGACAGGTCGTTGTTGACCTTGGATTTTTTCTTCCATGGCAGGCTGACCAGCGTGTCGATGTAGTTGCGCACGACGGTGGCTTCGGCCGACATCGGCGACATCAGCTTGAGTTTCTTCAGCTCGGCGGTGGCCTTGTCCAATGCCTCTTTCGGCATCTTGGCCAGCGCGACTTTCTTCTCCAGCTCGTCCAGGTCGGCGCCGTCCTCGCCCTCGCCCAGTTCCTTCTGGATGGCTTTGACTTGTTCGTTCAGGTAGTACTCGCGCTGCGACTTTTCCATCTGGCGCTTGACGCGGCCACGGATGCGCTTCTCGACTTGCAGGATATCGAGTTCGCCTTCCAGCTGGCCCAGCAGGTGCTCCAGGCGCTTGGCCACGCTGAAGATTTCCAGGATCACCTGTTTCTGCTCAAGCTTCAGCGGCAGGTGCGCGGCGACGGTGTCGGCCAGGCGGCCGGCGTCGTCGATGCCCGACAGCGAGGCGAGGATTTCAGGCGGGATCTTTTTGTTCAGCTTGACGTACTGGTCGAACTGCTGAACGATGGCGCGGCGCATGGCTTCGATCTCCGAATCGTCGCCCAGCTCGGAATCGAGCGGCGTCAGATCGGCGATGAAGTGCGTCGGTGCGTCGGTGATGCGGTTGATGCGTGCGCGCTGAGCGCCCTCGACCAGCACCTTCACGGTGCCGTCCGGCAGTTTCAGCATTTGCAGAATATTGGCCACGCAGCCGATTTCATAGATATCGGAAGCAGAAGGTTCGTCCTTGGCTGCAGCTTTTTGCGCGGCAAGCATGATGCTCTTGCCCTGCTCCATAGCCGCTTCCAGCGCCTTGATCGATTTTGGGCGCCCTACGAACAGCGGTATCACCATATGCGGGAAAACTACAACGTCCCGCAGCGGCAATAACGGCAGTTGAGTTTGCTCAGTTAATTTGGAAGTTGTCATGGCGTACCTTATGTGAAAGCGTGATTATGATGTGGGCGCTGTTTCGCCGAATCACAAGACCGACCTGCAAGAAATAATTCTCCTAAAAAAGAGTATTTTCAACGAAGCCAATCATGTTCTAAAAAAACGCGTCAAATAAAAAAGCCACGCGTGACAAACGGTGCTGTCACGTGTGGCTTTCCGAATGAAGCCTGCATTCTTTTATTGATTTAAATTGTACCGCCTTGCCCCACAGATGCGAAATGAATTTTGCTGCTGAGCGAGGCAAGTGTGCACAAGTTATTTAATTCTCACCAGATGCTTTTGCCTGATCTTGGTAGATCAATAAAGGTTTGGCGCCGCTGGTGATCGTATTTTCATCAATGACCACTTTGGTGACATTGGTTTCATTCGGCAGCTCGTACATCGTATCGAGCAGCGCGTGTTCCAGGATCGAACGCAGGCCGCGCGCGCCGGTCTTGCGGGCCAGCGCCTTCTTGGCGATGGCATGCAGTGCGGCAGGACGAATTTCCAGCTCGGCGCCTTCCATGTCCAGCAGCTTGGCATACTGTTTGACCAGTGCGTTCTTCGGCTCGACCAGGATCTGGATCAGCGCTTCTTCGGTCAGTTCCGACAGCGTGGCGACCACCGGCAGGCGGCCCACCAGTTCCGGAATCAGGCCGAACTTGATCAGATCTTCCGGTTCCGCTTCCAGCAGGACGTCGCTGGCGCTGCGCTCTTTCTTGCTCTTCACGCTGGCCGAGAAACCGATGCCGGATTTTTCCGAACGATTCGAGATGACCTTGGCCAGGCCGTCGAACGCGCCGCCGCAGATGAACATGATGTTGGTGGTGTCGATCTGCACGAAGTCCTGGTTAGGATGCTTGCGGCCGCCTTGCGGTGGCACCGACGCCATCGTGCCTTCGATCAGTTTCAACAGCGCCTGCTGCACGCCCTCGCCCGACACGTCGCGGGTGATCGACGGATTGTCCGACTTGCGCGAGATCTTGTCGATCTCATCGATGTAGACGATGCCGCGCTGGGCTTTTTCCACATCGTAGTTGCAGCTCTGCAACAGTTTCTGGATGATATTCTCAACGTCTTCACCCACGTAGCCCGCTTCGGTCAGCGTGGTGGCGTCGGCGATGACGAACGGCACGTTCAACATGCGCGCCAGGGTCTGGGCCAGCAGGGTCTTGCCGGAGCCGGTAGGACCGACCAGCAGGATGTTGCTCTTGGCCAGTTCGATGTCGTCTTTCTTGCCCAGGTGCTTGAGGCGCTTGTAGTGGTTGTACACCGCCACCGACAGGATGCGCTTGGCCGTTTGCTGGCCAATGACGTACTGGTCCAGCAAGTCCTTGATTTCGTGCGGGGTCGGCAGGTCCGACTTGGCGCCCGTGACCGACTCGATGGCCGAGGTCTCATCGCGGATGATGTCGTTGCACAGGTCGATGCATTCGTCGCAGATGAAGACCGACGGGCCGGCGATGAGTTTCTTTACCTCGTGCTGGCTCTTGCCGCAAAACGAGCAGTACAGTAATTTTTCGCCGCTGGAGGATTTTTTGTCTGACATGGGGCAGTTTTCTTTGGGTTACAGAATGGCTTGGCTGTTGCCAGGAAGCACGTGAATCGAACTAACAGCGTCCGGAAAAGTCCGCCTATGACTACATGCTACCCGAAATAAAAACGAAACGCCCGAACGATTAATCGCCCGGGCGTTTTTTCAGCAATGCTGCGAAGGAAGCATCAAGCCCGGTTGGACAACATTTTGTCGATCAAACCGTACTCTACCGCCTCTTCCGCCGACATGAAACGATCACGATCCGTGTCTTTGGCGATCTGCTCGACGGTTTGACCCGTGCGCTCGGCCATGATCGAGTTCAGACGGTGGCGCAGGTACAGGATTTCCTTGGCCTGGATTTCGATATCCGAAGCCATGCCCTGCGAGCCGCCCGAAGGTTGATGGATCATGATGCGCGAGTTCGGCAGCGAGAAACGCTTGCCCTTGGCGCCGGCTGCGAGCAGGAAGGCGCCCATGGAGGCGGCCATACCGGTGCACAGCGTCGACACGTCGGGTTTGATGAACTGCATCGTATCGAAGATCGCCAGGCCGGCCGAAACCGAACCGCCTGGGGAGTTGATGTACAGCGAGATATCCTTGTCCGGATTTTCGCTTTCCAGGAACAGCAACTGGGCGACGATCAGGTTCGCCATCTGGTCGTTGACGGGACCGACCATGAAGATTACGCGTTCCTTCAGCAGGCGCGAGTAAATATCATAGGAGCGTTCGCCGCGGCCGCTCTGTTCGACCACCATCGGCACCAGGCCGAGCATTTCAGTGTCCAGCGCCGGATTACGGTTCATACCAGTCATTCCATTTCCTTGTGAAGCAGCTAGAGGCCGGAGATTCGAATCTTACATCAATTCTTTACATCGTCCGGCCCAGAACTGGATTACGCTTGTGCGTTGCTTCCCATCAGTTCGTCGAAGGCCACAACCTTGGACGAAGTTTTCGACAGGCCCAGGACGTAGTTGACGACGTTTTCTTCCAATACAAGGGCTTCGACTTCAGCCAGACGACGACGGTCGCTGTAGTAGTACTTCAGCACTTCGCGCGGGTCTTCGTAGCTCTGTGCGAAGTCTTCGACTTGCGCTTTGACTTGTTCAGGCTGGGCTTGCAGCTTGTTCTCGCCAACCAGTTGCGACAGGATCAGGCCCAGGCGTACGCGACGCTCGGCTTTTTCTGCGAACAGTTCTGGTGGGAACGGGATGTCCTTGACGTTCATGCCGCGCTGAGCCATGTCTTGACGGGTCATTTCAGCCAGGCGCTCGGTGTCTTGGGCGATCAGGGCTTGTGGCACGTCCAGGGTGGCGGTTTTCACCAGCGCTTCCATCACGGCTTCCTTGTTGCGGGCTTTGACACGGCCGGCAACTTCGCGTTCCAGGTTGACTTTGATGTCTTCGCGCATTTTAGCGACGTCGCCATCGGCCACGCCCAGCGACTTGGCGAATTCGCCGTCGACTTCCGGCAGGTGCGCCCATTCCAGTTTTTTCAGGGTGATGGTGAACGATGCGGTTTTGCCGGCAACGTCTTTACCATGGTAGTCCTCTGGGAAAGCCAGTGGGAAGGTCTTGGCTTCGCCGACTTTCAGGCCGACGGTGGCTGCTTCGAATTCTGGCAGCATGCGGCCTTCGCCCAGCACGAAAGCGTAGTCTTCAGCTTTGCCGCCTGGGAATTCAACGCCGTCGATCGAGCCGACGAAGTCCACGGTCACGCGGTCGCCGTTGGCTGCGATTGCTGCGCCGCCGTCGCCGTGCTCGCCAGCTTCGCCTTTGGTGTGGAAGTGCACGCGCTGTTTGCGCAGGATTTCAATGGTTTTGTCGATTTCGGTTTCCGACACGTCAGCCTTGACGGTTTCGATTTCCACGGTGGTCAGGTCGCCAACGACGACTTCCGGGTAGATTTCGAAGGTCGCGTCGAAGGTCAGGACGCCTTCTGGCGACTCTTCCTTAGGCTCGATGCGCGGGTAGCCTGCTACGCGCAGTTCGGCTGCGTTGGCGGCATCGTTGAAGGCGCGGCCAACTTTATCGTTCAGCACTTCGGTTTCGATCTGATAACCGTATTGTGCTGCGACCATTTTCATAGGAACTTTACCCGGACGGAAGCCTGGTGCCTTAGCCGATTTGGCTTGCACTTTCAGACGCTTCTCAACTTCAGCGCGGACCTCGGTCAGCGGGAAGGAGATCGTGATACGACGTTCGAGTTTGCCTAAGGTTTCGACTGCAGTTGCCATGTAAAAATCGTCCAAAAAAATAGTAATACAGTTGGTGCGAGGAGGGGGACTCGAACCCCCACACCATTGCTGGCGTCAGGACCTAAACCTGGTGCGTCTACCAATTTCGCCATCCTCGCGGCATGTTTGCACAAAAGCAAAGGGCGACCCGTAAGTGAAAACGGTCGCCCCATCCCGCCATAGGCGAGAGCTTTCAACTTCAACGCAGTATTTTAACGGGTTTTTCAGCGATATGTGGCGATTTTTAACCTATCGCCAACATTCTATGCTTCTTTGACTAACTTCTTCGAAAACTAAGGCTACGCCTCTCACAAATACGCCAAAACGCCGCCACGTTTCAACGCCCGGAGAAGCCGTCCGGGGTCCAGTTTGGATCGAACGCGCCCTGGCCGAGCGGTTTTTGGGTCGCCGCAGCCTGCACCACGGCCAGCAACGCCTGGTACAAATCGTCGAATTCCGCGTTTTGATCGCGCTGCCAGCGGCTGACATCGACGCTGCGGCCGGAGGCCAGGCGTACCGAAATACGCGGCCTGGACGCATCCGGCACGCCGGGTACGGTGCTGGAGGGGATGGGCGAAGCCGCGTGGCCGGCGGCCAGGCGGCGCAGCCGGACCATCGTATCGGCCGGCACCGCCAGACGATAGCGCTTCTCGGCCAGCGCCGCGACGCTGGGCAGCCTCGACACCATCTGGCAATAGCCGCTGCCGTCGGCGGCCAGATAGACGACCTGGCCGCCGTGCAGCGGATGCACGTCGTGCAGAACAATCGCCGTCACCTGATCCACTTGAGCCCGCCCTTCTTCGAGTGCCCCGGCCAGACGCGACGCGGCGACCCGTCCGGGCGCCGCGCACGCTGCGACCAGCAGGGCCGCCAGGATCACCACCCTACCCTTGACGTCTGCGTCCATACATCCCCATCAGGAAGAACAAGCCACCACTGAGTAACAACATCGCCTCCGTTGGCTCCGGCACCGCAAGCAGCGTAAACGGCGTGTCCGGATTCAGCTGTTTTATGTAATCGTAATACTGTTGATAGTACCGCGGATACATGACCGGATTGGCGTTGAGCGCGCCCAAGCCCATCAACCCGTCGTCCGACAGCGTCGGATTCGGATATTTATCGACCGCGCCGCCGATATACTCGTCGAACAAGCCCATCATGTGCCCGACTTCATGGGCGTTGACGCTGGCGCTATCGCCGGTGTACCAGTTCGTCATATCTGATCGACCGGAGCCGGCATGCACCTGGACCTTCTGGTTGAAGGGCCCGTCCGTCGTCACCGCCACGAAGATCGGAATCACCTGGCCAGTGCTGTTGTCCTTGACCGCAAATTTATTGTCCCACACGGAGGAGACCCCGGCCTTGGCTGCATTGATATAGGCGGCCTTCTGGGCAGCCGTGTAGTTGAGCCCGGCGTCGAAGCTGAAGTCGATCTGGATGTCCTTCTCCAGCTTCTTGCCGTCGAAACTGCGCGTGTAGCTGTAGTTCCAGCTGAAGGGGCCGAAGGGGCCGGGGTTGCCGGCATTGTCCTTCAGCATCGCGTCGCCGTAGACCGGCGTGGTGCGCGTGCCGGAGACATTCACGCTGCCGGTGACAAGCCCGGCCAGCGCTGAGGTTGAAAACGTGGCAAAAACCAATGCCACAAGTAGAGCAGATCCCCTGTTTTTGCTGTTCATTTTAGTTCTCGAATAATAGTTAATAGCAATACCGGATGGCATACCGCAACAATTACCCACAACTCGAACTTGCTTTGCGCACCGACCGGCAACCTCGCACGACGGCCACCGCAAAAAAATTGCACGGAAGGAAATTAAAAAGGCAATTTAGACAATGGCTAGACCAACTTAGGATATGAAACCCAGGGTGTCAAGGATGGCTCTGGCTACTTCTGATGAGCTTACGCCAAGCGTTTGATACACAACAAAAAACGGCGGATTCCGCATCCGGAATCCGCCGTTGTTTTCCAGCCTTGACTAAGCGCCGGGACGGGTTTGTGGTTTTTTAACCCTGAACCACGCGGCGTACAAGGCCGGCAGGAACAGCAGCGTCAGCGCGGTCGCCAGGATCAGGCCGCCCATGATGGCCACCGCCATCGGCCCCCAGAACACCGAGCGCGACAACGGTATCATCGCCAGCGCCGCGGCCGCGGCCGTCAGGATGATCGGGCGGCAACGACGCACCGCCGACTCGACGATCGCGGTCCACGGATCGTGGCCGGCCTTGATGTCCTGCTCGATCTGGTCGACCAGGATCACCGAGTTGCGGATGATCATGCCGAACAGCGCGATGATGCCCAGGTTGGCCACGAAGCCCAGCGGACGGCCCAGCACCAGCAGCGCCATCGCCGCGCCCGCCACGCCCAGCGGGCCGGTCAGGAACACCAGCAGCGCCCGCGAGAAGCTGTGCAGCTGCAGCATCAGCAAGGTGAAGATGATGAAGATCGCCAGCGGCAGATTGGCCGCGATCGACGCTTCCGCCGTGCCGCTGTCGGCCGCCGCCCCCTTGACGGTGATGGCGTAGCCGGCCGGCAGTTTCTCGCGCAGCTCCTTCAGCTTCGGATCGATCTGGCCGGACACGGTCGGGCCCTGGATGTTGTCGGCCACATCGGACTGCACGGTGATCGCCCATTCGCGCCCCTCACGCCACACCACGCCCGGCTCCCACACGAAGTGGGCGCGGGCCAGCTGGCTGATCGGCACCGACTTGCCGCTGGCGGTAGGGATATTCGTGTCGTTCAGGATCGAGATGGTGTTGCGCTCCTCGATGGGCTGGCGGATCTGGATGTCGATCAGCTTGATGTCCTCGCGGAACTGGCCAATCGTGGTGCCCGACAGGATGGTGTTCGCGGCCCGCATCACGGTCTGCGAGGTCACGCCCAGCGCGCGCATCTTGTCCTGGTCCAGGTCGAGGCGCAGCACCTTGATCGATTCATTCCAGTTGTCGTTGACGCCCAGCGTGTTCGGATTGGCGCGCATGATGTCCTTCACCTGGTCGGCGATGGCGCGTACCTTGTCCACTTCGCCGCCCGTCACGCGGAACTGCACCGGATACGGCACCGGCGGCCCGTTCGGCAGCAGCTTGACGCGGCCGCGCACTTCCGGGAAGTCGTGCTTGAAGATGTCGACGATCTTGTCGCGCAGCGCGGAGCGGGCATGCAGGTCTTTCGGCAGCACGACGATCTGCGACACGTTAGTCTGCGGGAAGATCTGGTCCAGCGGCAGGTAGAAGCGCGGCGAACCAGTGCCCACGTAGCTGGTCACGCTGACCACGCCCTCCTGCTTGCGAATGAAGGCTTCGAACTTCTTCACCTGCGCCTCGTTGGCGGCGAAGGTCGTGCCTTCCGGCGTCCACAGCTCGACCATCAGTTCGGGACGGCTGGAATCCGGGAAGAACTGCTTCTCGATGAACTTGAAGCCGTACACGCCCAGCGCGAAAATCACCAGCGTGGCAACGATGGTGGTCTTGCGGTACTCGACGCACCAGTTGACCACGGCGCGGAACTTGCGGAAGCCCGGCGTGTCGAACAGGTCGTGCTCGCTGCCGCCATCGGCGTGCGGCTTGACCTTCAGCAGCACGTAGCCGATATAAGGCGTGAACACCACCGCCACCACCCACGAGATCACCAGCGCCAGCGCGTTGACCGAGAACAGCGAGAAGGTGTACTCGCCGGCCGCCGACTTGGCCAGGCCGATCGGCAGGAAGCCCGCCACCGTGATCAGCGTACCGGTCAGCATCGGGATCGCGGTCGAGGTGTAGGCAAAGGTGGCGGCGTCGAAGCGCGACATGCCCTCCTCCATCTTGCGCACCATCATTTCGACGGCGATGATGGCGTCGTCCACCAGCAGGCCCAGCGCAATGATCAGCGCGCCCAGCGAAATCTTGTGCAGGTCGATGTCCAGCATGCGCATGCACAGGAAGGTCACGGACAGCACCAGCGGGATGGTCAGCGCCACCACCAGGCCGGGGCGCACGTCCAGGCGCAGCTTGGGCTTGCTGTGCAGGCCCAGCGCGACGAAGCTGACGGCCAGCACGATCAGCACCGCCTCGATCAGCGTGTGCACGAACTCGCCCACCGAGGCCTTGACGGCTTCAGGCTGGTCGGAAACGCGCTCCAGCTCGATACCGACGGGCAGCTTGGCCTTCATCGCGGCCACGGTCTTTTCCATGTGCTTGCCGAGCTGGATGATGTTGCCGCCCTTTTCCATGGACACGCCCAGGCCGATCACTTCCTTGCCGTTGAAGCGCATCTTGTTGCCCGGAGGATCCTGGTACAGGCGCTTGATGGTGGCGAAGTCGCCCAGGCGGAAGGTGGTGCCGTTGGCGCGCAGCTCCAGCTCTTCCAGGTCCTTGACGGTCTTCAGCGCGCCGGTCACGCGCACTTGCAAGTTGTCGGTCGGCGTCACCAGCACGCCGGTGGCCTCCACCGTGTTCTGGGTGGCGATCTGGTTGGCGATGGCTTCGATCGGTATGCCCAGCTGCGCAAACTTCTTGTGCGAGAACTCGATGTTGATCTTCTCGTCCTGCACGCCGAACAGCTCGACCTTGGACACCAGCGGCACGCCCAGCAGCTGCTGGCGCACGAAGTCGGCGTAGTCCTTCATCTCGGCATAGGTGAAGCCGTCGCCCGACAGCGCGAAGATCGAACCGTAGGTATCGCCGAATTCATCGTTGAAGAACGGCCCCTGCACGCCCGGCGGCAAGGTGCCGCGGATGTCGCCGATCTTCTTGCGCACCTGGTACCAGGATTGCGCCACTTCCTTCGGCGGCGCCGATTCGCGCAGCTTCAGGATGATGGTGGTCTCGCCCGGCTTGGAGTAGCTGCTGATCTCGTCGATGTCCGGCGTTTCCTGCAGCTTTTTCTCCAGCTTGTCCGTGACCTGCTCGGCCATCTGCAGCGAGGTCGCGCCCGGCCAGTTGGCCCGCACCACCATCGCGCGGAAGGTGAACGGCGGATCTTCATCCTGGCCCAGGTTGGAATAGCTGAGCATGCCGCCTATCAGCAGCACGGCGATCAGGTAGCGCGTCAGCGGGATATGCTCCAGCGCCCAGCGTGAGAGGTTGAATCCGTCCTTCATTTGACGGTCCCCGCAACAACCGGAGCCGCCGGCAAATCGTTACCGAGGATCTTGACCTTCTGGCCCGGCTTGAGCAGGTTGACGCCCGCCGTCACCACCGTCTGGCCGGCCTTGACGCCGCTGCCCAGCACGATGTCGTTACCGGCCGCGCCGGCGATCGTCACCGGCACCAGTTTGACCACGCCGCCATCGACCACCCACACCGACGAGGCCGACTTCTCATAGTACAGCGCCGTCAGCGGCACCTTGATCTGCGGCGTCGCGGTCTTGGAGGCGAATTGCACCACGGCCGTCATGCCCAGCTTGGCTTCGGCCAGCGAGTCGGGGATGGAGACCTTGACCGTGTAAGTACGGGTGGACGGATCGGCCACCGGCGAGATCTCGCGGATCTTGCCGGCCACCGTGTTCTTCGGATCGGCCCACAGGCGCACCTGCACGTCCGGCACGCGGCGCAGCGTCTCGACCTTGTCTTCCGGTAGGCCGATGACGATTTCCTTCTCGCCCTGGCGGGCCACGCGCACCACCGGCGTACCCGGCTGCACCACCTGGCCGACTTCGGCATCGACCGCCGTCACCACGCCGTCAACATCGGACACCAGGCTGGCGTAACCGGCCTGGTTGGACTGGCCGCGATAAGCCGCCTGCGCGGCATCGACGTTGGCTTGCGCCGCCTTGTAGGTGGAATCCTTGGCATCCAGCACGGCCTGGCTGACGAAGTTCTTGCTGCGCAGTTCCTGATAGCGCTTGAGTTCTGCCTTGGCCAGGTCGCGGTTGGTCTCGGCGGCGCGCAGGCCGGCCAGCGCCTGGGCCTGGGACAATTGCAAATCCTGCGGATCGAGCTGCATCAACACCTGGCCGTGCTTGACCAGGGTGCCGACATCGACCTTGCGGGCGACGATCTTGCCGCCGACGCGGAAGCCCAGGCGCGATTCCACGCGGGCGCGCACTTCGCCGGAAAACTCGGCGTTGACATCGACGTCGCTGCTGGCGAGCACGATGGCGCGCACCGGGCGGATGTCTTCGGTTTTCTCGGCGGGCTTGGAACAGCCGGCCAGCACGGCGGCGGCCAGCACGCTAAGTATGAGGGGGGAAATCTGACGCTGTTTTTTAAAGGCGACCACGGTGTATTCCTTTAGCTTGCTCTGGAGTGTAGATGGCACTACTATTACGGCTCGGAAATTAATGACTTTCCGTTAATTTATTATATGCCGAGCAAATCCGTTTGCAAATGACTTTCGCGTCATTAATTTTTAAAATTTTGCTTTGGGCCCTGTTTTATGTCGGTAGATCACTACGAAAATTTCCCTGTTGCATCAATTTTGCTGCCGAGCCGCCTGCGCCCGGCGGTGGAAGCGATCTACGCCTTCGCCCGCAGCGCCGACGATCTCGCCGACGAGGGCGACGCCACACCCGAGCAACGCCTGGCCGCGCTGAACGGCTACGAGGCCGCGCTGGCCCGCATCGAAGCCGGCGCCACCGACCACGCGCCGATGTTCGAACGGCTGGCCCAGGTGGTGCGCGCCCACGACCTGCCGCTCAAGCCGCTGTACGAGCTGCTGTCGGCGTTCAAACAGGATGTGCTGGTGAGCCGCTACGCGACCTACGACGCGCTGCTGGACTACTGCGCGCGCTCGGCCAATCCGGTCGGTTTCCTGATGCTGCACCTGTACGGCCAGGCCGACGAGGAAAACATCCGCGACTCCGACGCCATCTGCACCGCGCTCCAGTTGATCAATTTCCTGCAAGACGTGGCGATCGACATCCACAAGGAGCGCATCTACATTCCGCTGGAGGATTTGAACCGTTACGCGATCTCGCCGGCGGCGCTGGACCACGCCAGCGCACGCCCACGCTGGCGTTCGATGATGAAGTTCGAGGTGGACCGCGCCCGCGCGCTGATGCTCAGCGGCGCACCGCTGGCGCTGCGGTTGAAGGGCCGCATCGGTTTCGAGCTGCGCATGGTGGTGCAAGGCGGACTGCGCATCCTGGATGCGATCGAGGCCGCCGAATACGATGTCTTCCTGCACCGTCCCAAGCTGGGCCGGCGCGACTGGCTGGCCATCTTCTGGGCCGCCGTGCGCATGAAAAAACAGATGAAAGCGGTGTTCAGCGCCGCCTGAGGCGGAGATAGAATAGCCGCGCACGATTAAATCGTTGCCTCTGCACAATGTCCCCGCCCCGTGCTACCTTCGCAGAAAATGGAGAGGTGGCATCATGGAAACGATAGACCGGTCGTCGCGACCGGATTTGGAAACATCGAAGGTGGTGGAATTGGGCGTCAACCTGCTGCAAAGCCGGGGGCGCGCTTTTGCGTCGGAGTTTTTGGTACGCAGGAATATTCCGTTCAGCGTCATCGTCCGCGTGCTGTCGGACCCGCCGGGCCGCCGCCGCGCCCTCGGCCTAAGGCGTTAGCGCCGCATTGGCGCCCAGCGGCGCCGGTGGCGTGTGCGATTGCTTCAGCACCGAATCGCGCAGCGCGGCCGCGTCCGTCACGGAGATCGCCGTCTGGCAATTCACCCACTCGTTGGACATCTGCCATTCCTGATAGTCGCGCGCGCTCAGCCGGCGCTGTTCCTGCTCATTGAGCTGGTTGCAGCGGTTGGCCACCTGCGTGGCCTCCTGCAAGTGCTTGGCGTAATACGTGGCGGACTTCATCTGCACGTCGATTTCCGCCGGCGCGCGCCCGCATCCCCACAAGGCGGGGGCAAGCATCAGGGCGGCGGCATACGAAAGCTTCATACAGATCATCTCCAGGGAAACGTAACATATTGTAACCTTGAAGATGAGTTCACGTCATTACGCTTGCACCGGAGCACCTTTCAGCTCGACCACATTGCCTTCCGGGTCGGTGAGATAGATCGACGGTCCCTCGCCCTCGGCGCCGTAGCGCGACTCGACCTGGCCGGCCGTCACCCCATGCGCCGCCAGATGCGCGCGGATGGCGGCCTCGTCGAACGGCTCCACGCGCAGGCAGAAGTGGTCCATATTGCGGCCGCCGACGCCAGGCGCCGCCCCGCCCATGCTGCCCAGCTTGCCGTCGACCGGCACCAGGTCGATCAGCGAACTGCCGGCGCGCAGTTGCACCAGCCCGATGGCGTCCTGCCGCCGCTCGACCGTACAGCCCAGCGCTCCGCAGTAAAAGGCCAGCATGCGCTCCAGATCGACGATGCGCAGCACCAGATGGTCAATTTCGCGAATTTTAATCATGCATACATCTCATTCAACAGGCGTTGCATTTCCTCGCCTGAAACGTCTTTCTTATGCGTGGCGATGGTCCAGGTATTGCCAAACGGGTCCATCACCCGCCCCTCGCGGCTGCCGAAGAACATGTCGCCTACCGGACTCAGCTGCTGCGCGCCGGCCGCCAGCGCCCGGGCGAACACCGCATCCGCATCCGGCACATAGATCTGCGCCAGCAGCGGCTGCACGGGCCAGCCTGCCATGGATTCGCCCAGATTGATGCGCGAATCGCCGATCCTCAGTTCGCAGTGCACCACTTTGCCATCCGGCGTATGCAGGCGCAAGACTTCCTCTGCGCCGAACACCTCCTGATAAAACACCACCGCGCCCGCCACGTTGCTGACGATGCTGTTCGGTATGATCGTATTGAACCCCTGCGGCCGGCCTTTGTTATCCATGACTGTCTCCTTGGCGAGTTGGCAATCTTATCAATTAAAGAACTTGGAACTCTACTCCAATCCCGCCCGCTGTGGCGACAGTGGCCCACATTGTTACACTTAACCTATAGAATAGCGGCTTCGATGTCATCCTTGCTTTTTTATCCATGTCTCCCGACGACTACTGCCAGCAAAAGACCGCCCAGAGCGGCTCCAGTTTTTACTACAGCTTCCTGTTCCTGCCGCCGGAGCGTCGCCGCGCCATCACCGCCCTGTATGCCTTTTGCCGCGAAGTCGATGACACCGTGGACGAGTGCACGGACGAGTCGATCGCCCGCATCAAACTGGCCTGGTGGCGCAAGGAAATCGCCAATATGTACGAAGGCCAGCAGACCCACCCGGTAACGCAGGCATTGCAGCCGCACCTGGCGCCGTACAACTTGCAACAGCAGCACCTGCAAGCCATCATCGACGGCATGGAAATGGATCTGAACCAGACCCGCTACCTCGACTACACGGCGCTGAGCAAGTACTGCTGGCACGTGGCCAGCGTGGTGGGCATCCTGTCGGCCAGCATCTTCGGCGCGACCAAACCGGAGACGCTGCAATACGCGGAAAAACTGGGCCACGCCTTCCAGCTGACCAACATCATCCGCGACGTCGGCGAAGATGCGCGCAAGGGCCGCATCTACCTGCCGGTCAACGAGCTACAGCAGTTCAACGTCACCGCCGCCGACCTGCTCAACGCGCGCCACACCGAGAACTTCGAAAAACTGATGGCCTTCCAGGCCGCCCGCGCGCAGAAGGTCTACGACGAAGCGTTCGCGCTGCTGCCGAAGGAAGACCGCCGCGCCCAGCGCCCCGGCCTGATGATGTCGGCCATCTACCGCACGCTGCTGACCGAGGTGCAGGCCGACGGCTTCCACGTGCTCACGCAGCGCATTTCGCTGACGCCTATTCGCAAGCTCTGGCTGGCGTGGAAGACCTACATTCGTGGCTGAGCAAGTGCAGGACAAGCGCGCAGGAAAATGTGAGCCCGGCCTGACTTCGCGTTCGGTCGCGGTGATCGGCGGCGGCTGGGCCGGTTGCGCGGCGGCGGTCGAGCTGGCGCGCGCCGGCTACAAGGTCACGCTGTTCGAAGCGGCGCGCACACTGGGCGGCCGCGCACGCCGCATCGAGACCGACCAACGGCATCTGGACAATGGCCAGCACATCCTGCTGGGCGCCTACAGCGCCACCCTGCGGCTGATGAAGCTCGCCGGTGTCGACCGCGACGAAGCCTTGCTGTCGCTGCCGCTGCAAATGCGCTACCCGCCCGGCACCGGCGGCATGGACTTCCTGGCGCCGCGCCTGCCCGCGCCGCTGCACCTGGCGCTGGCGCTGCTGCGCGCGCAAGGCCTGGAGCGCGCCGATAAACTCAGCCTGGCGCGCTTCTCCACCACCGCGCGCTGGATGGGCTGGCGCCTGCATACCGATTGCACCGTATCCGAACTGCTGGAACGCTTCGACCAGACCCCGCGCCTGATCCAGCTGATGTGGCGTCCACTGTGCCTGGCCGCGCTGAACACGCCGCCGGAGCGGGCCTCGGCCCAGATCTTCCTCAACGTGCTGCGCGACAGCCTGGGCGCCAAACGCAACGCCTCGGACATGCTGCTGCCGCGCGCCGACCTGTCGGCCCTGCTGCCCGAGGCGGCGGGCGCCTTCGTCGAAGCGCACGGCGGCTCGATCCGCACCGGCGCCAAGGTGCGCGCGTTGCGCTCCATCGAAGGCCGCCTGTGGCAGCTCGACATCAGCGGCGCGGCCGTGGGCGGCAACTGGAGCACCTACTTCAGCGGCGTGGTGCTGGCCACCGGCGCCAGCCAGGCGGCCGCCCTGCTGCACGAAATCCCCGATTGCGACACCAGCACCGTCTGCAGCCAGCTGATCGCCTTCGAATCGGAAGCCATCACCACCTGCTACCTGCAATACGATCCGGCCACGCGGCTGGACCTGCCCTTCTTCGCCCTGCTGGACGATCCGGACAACCACCAATGGGGCCAGTTCGTGTTCGACCGCGGCCAGCTGGACGCCGGCCAGGCCGGTTTGCTGGCGGTGGTCATCAGCGCCTCCGGCAGCGCAGCGGCGCAAAGCCAGGATCTGCTGGCCGAAGCGGTCGCGGTGCAGCTGGCTGTAGCCTTCCAGCGCCCGGAGCTGGGGCGTCCGCGGTGGTTCAAGGTCATCACCGAAAAGCGCGCCACCTACGCCTGCACGCCGGGGCTGGTCCGTCCATCGAACGACAGCGGCCTGCCCGGCCTCGCCATCGCCGGCGACTACACCGCCGGCGACTACCCGGCCACGCTGGAATCGGCGGTCCGCAGCGGCGTCGCCGCCGCGGCGCTGCTCAAGGGAGCTACCATCTAGTCCCCCGTTTTTGTCGCCTGCTCCGCTATTTATGCAGCCTGTCACATGCCGATGGCATCCGGGCGAGCGCTTGCGTACAGTAGCATCATCGACAAAAGACAATAATTGGAATCAACATGAACCTCGCCCTCAGCCTGAAAACCCTCGCCCTGGTCGCCTTTGTCGCGGCCAGCACGGTCGCCATCGTGCAGACCAAGCCGGTGGCTGACAGCGCGATGGCTGTGGCTCACAACAGCGCAACATTAGGTATTTGATATCATGAACAAGCAGGCATACCTCGACGCGCTCAAACAGGCCATGCAGGGACTGCCCCCGGAAACGGTGGCCAAGACCCTGGCCTACTACGAGCAGCGCTTCATCGACGGCCTGGTGGCCGGCCGCAGCGAGCCCGAGGTCTACAAGGAACTCGACGAGCCGCGCAAAGTGGCCATGACGCTGCGCGCCAACGTCCACCTGAACGCCTTCGAACAGAAGAAAACCCCGGTCAACCTGGCCCGCGTGATGGTCTCCTTCATCGGCCTGGCGATCTTCAACCTCTTCATGGTGATCCCGGCGATGGTGTACGCCTCGCTGCTGGGCGCCGTCTACATCTGCGCCTTCGGCTTCTACATCGGCGGCGTGGCCCTGGTGGCGAGCGGCCTGTCCGGCCAGAACGAACTGGCGCTGGAAGGCCCGCTGCGCCACGTGATGGAGTTCACCAACGCCCACTTCGACTCGCCGGAGCAGCAACAGGAGACCGAAGGCTGGCGCATGGCGATCAACAGCATGGGCGTCCAGATCAACAAGGAGCCGGATGCGCAGGACAACAGCAGCTCCGGCGACGAAAACCTGAGCCGCAGCGGACGCCTGCTGAACCGCGCCGAGGCGGTGGCCACCGGCGACCTGCACATCACCACGGATTTCGACAGCGGCGCCCGCACCAGCCAGTCGCTGATCGGCTTCGGCCTGATACTGGGCGGGATAGGCCTGTGCCTGGTGAGCATCGTCGCCACCCGCTACACCCTGATCGGCCTGAGACGCTATGTCGCAATGAATGTGTCCCTGCTTCGCGGACGCTAAGGAGTCATGAACATGCGCGCTTTATTAAAAATCGGTACCAGCCTGCTGCTGCTGTCCTTCGTCCTGATCGGCATCAGCTACAGCATGCTCAAGGCCTACGGCAGCACCAGCCCGACCAGTTCGGCCGGGCGCTCCCTGGGCAGCGAAACCCGCAAGATCGACGCCATGGCTACGGCCATTGAACTCAACGGGCCGATAGACCTGATCCTGATCCAGGGTCCGGTGGCCTCGCTGAAGGTGCGCGGCGAGCAGCGCTCGCTGGCCAATATCGAGACCATCCAGGATGGCCGCGACCTGCACATCGGCACCAAGGGCATGCTGCTCAATCCGCGCCATCCGCTGCAAGTGGAACTGATACTGCCGCAACTGGAAGAGCTGGTGGTGCGCAGCAGTGGCGACACCAAGGTCTCCGGCTTCACCGGCGACAAGCTGGAATTGCAGCTGCACGGTTCGGGCAATGTGAACTTCACCGGCCGCTATCGTGAACTGACCGCCAGCGCCCACGGCAGCGGCCATCTGAACCTGAATGCGGGCAGCAGCGAGGATGTGGAACTGGAGATGGTGGGTTCGGGCCAGATCACGTCGTCCGGGAGCTGCAAGACGCTGACTGCGGAACTGACCGGCTCCGGCGACCTCGATGCGCGTCACCTGGCGTCGGAAAAAGTGACGGTCAACCTGAAGGGCTCAGGCACCAGCCATGTCTTCGCCAAGCAGTCGGCCGACCTGACCCTGCGCGGCAGCGGCGATATCCGCGTGATGGGCAATCCAGACAACCGCAACGTCAGCCGCACCGGTTCGGGCGACGTGACCTGGGAATAGCGATCTAGCTGCGCGCCAGCCAGGCCAGGACATCGCGTCCTGCCGCCTGGCCGCCGGCCAGGCAGGCCGTCAGCAGATAGCCGCCGGTCGGCGCTTCCCAGTCGACCATCTCGCCGGCCACGAACACGCCTGGCGCGGATTTCAGCATCGTTCCTTCCAACGCATCCCAACGCACGCCGCCGGCGCTGCTGATCGCTTCATCGATCGGGCGTGGCCGCAGCAGCCGCACTGGCAGATGCTTGATCGCCTGCGCCAACTGGTCCTCGTCCGCGTATTGGTCCTTGCTCAGGCATTCGCGCAGCAGGCCGGCTTTCACGCCCTTGATCCCCAAACGGCTTTGCAGATGGCTGGCCATCGAGCGGGCTCCGCGTGGCCGCGCCACTTCGTCCGCTACGCGTTGCGCGGTCAGGTCGGGCAGCAGGTCCAGATAGATGGTGGTGGAGCCGTCGGCGGCAATCTGGTCGCGCAAGGCGGCCGACAAGGCATAAATCAAACTGCCCTCGATGCCACCCTGGGTGACGACGAACTGCCCCTGCTTGCGGAAGGCCTTGCCGTCCGCGCCGGTGGAAACGATGGCGACGGTGGTCAACGGCTCGCCCGCGTGGCGGCTGCTGAAATGCTCGCTCCAGGCGACATCGAAGCCGCAGTTGGCTGGCGCCAGCGGCGCGACAGCGGCGCCGCGTGCGGCCAGCAAAGGCACCCAGGCGCCATCGGAACCCAAACGCGCCCAGCTGCCTCCGCCCAATGCCAGCACGACCGCGTCAGCTCGCACAAGTAGCTGGCCGTCAGGCGTGTCCAGCACCAGCGCATCATCGCGCCAGCCCAGCCAGCGGTGGCGCATGTGGAACTGCACGCCGCTCTCGCGCAGCCGGTGCAGCCAGGCGCGCAGCAGCGGCGCCGCCTTCATATCGGTCGGGAACACGCGGCCGGAGGTGCCGACAAAGGTATCGACGCCCAAGCCATGCACCCAGTCCCGCACATCCTGTGGGCCGAACGCGTCCAGCATGGAGCGCAGCGGCGCCGCACCCTTGCCGTAGCGCGTGACGAAGTCCGCATACGGCTCGGCGTGGGTGATGTTCATGCCGCCGCGCCCGGCGAGCAGGAACTTGCGGCCGACGGACGGCATCGCGTCATAGACATCGACGTGCGCCCCGCCCTGCGCCAGGGTTTGGGCGGCCATCAGGCCGGCGGGACCGCCACCGATGACGGCGACGCGAAAAGGTGTCAAACTAGACTGCATGCATTCGGTCCGATATGAGACATTGTTACAGGAGACATGATGGGCGCGACATTCTGGATGAAACGCTATTTACAGGCCGCGGTGCCCTTGTTTGCGATACTGGCGGCGGTGGAATGGATCAAAGGCTCGACCACGCGCGAGGACTATCTGAGCGCCGCCGTCTGGGCGCTGGCTGCGGCCGGCATTTTCACCTATGCCGCGTGGCGGCGCTACCGCAACGCCAAGGCCTGCGGCATGTGCGACGACCTGGCCGCCGCGCGCAACGCCAGTGCCAAGGCAAAGAAACCTTGAACAGCTGCTTTATCCGCCGGTGACCGGCGGGAAGAACGCCACCTCGGCGCCATCGGCAAGCGCCGTATCGGCGCTGCACATCACCTGATTGCAGGCCATACGCAGAGCCGGATTGCCCAGCGCCTGCTGCCAAACGTCGCCGCGCGCGGCCAGGTGGGCGCGCAAGTCGCCCACGGTACCGGCGCCAGCCGGCAGCTCCAGCGTCTCGGACGACGCACCCAGCGCCTCGCGCACGCTGGCGAAAAATTTAACAGTAACAGCCATCAGTACATTAACTCGCTAAACGGTATAAATCGAACCGTGTCTCCGGCGGCGATGGTCTGGCCCGGCGGATTATCGATCACGCCATCGCCCCACACCGTCGACGTCAGAACGCCGGAACTCTGGTTGGTGAACAGTTCCAGGCCGCCGGCGGCATTGATGCGGGCACGCAGGAACTCATTGCGCTTGTCCGCCTTCGGCCAGCTGAAATCGGCGCGCATCGCGAACGAGCGCGGCGCCAGCCCTTCCGTCACGCCTTGCAGGCGCAGGAGGAACGGACGCACAAACATCAGGAAGGTAATAAAGCTCGACACCGGATTACCCGGCAGGCCGACAAAGAAGGCCTTGCCCACCTCGCCGAACGCCAGCGGCTTGCCCGGCTTGACAGCGATCTGCCACATATTCAGCTTGCCCTCCGCCTCGACGGCGGGCTTGATGTGATCCTCCTCGCCGACCGAAACGCCGCCGGAAGTGATGATCAAATCATTGGCCTGCGCGCATTCGCGCAGCACCGAGCGCGTGGCCTCCAGCGAATCGGGCACGATGCCGAAGTCGGTAATCTCGCAGCCCAGGTTTTCCAGCAGCGCGCGCAGCGTGAAGCGGTTGGAATTGTAGATGGCGCCAGGCGCCAGCGGCTCGCCCGGCATCGTCAACTCGTCGCCGGTGAAGAATACGGCCACGCGCAGCTTGCGCTTGACCGGCAGTTCGGCCAGTCCGACCGATGCCGCCAGCCCCAGCTCCTGGCTGCGCAGGCGCGTGCCGGATGGCAGGATCACGCTGCCGTTGGTGATGTCCTCGCCGGCGCGGCGTATCCATTCGCCGGACTTCGGCGCATGGCGTATCGTCACCAGATTGCCCACCAACTCGCACTGCTCCTGCATCACCACTGCATCCGCGCCTTCGGGTATCAACGCGCCCGTGAAGATGCGCGCAGCGGTCCCCGGCAGCAAAGGCTGGCCGACATGGCCCGCCGGAATGCGTTGCGACACCGTCAGCGCCGCGCTACCGCTGACGCAATCGGCGGCACGCACGGCGTAACCGTCCATCTGCGTGTTGTCGCGGCCCGGCACGTTCATCTCCGACACTTGCGCCTTCGCCAGCACACGGCCGTTGGCCGTCAGCGTAGGCACCACTTCCACGTCCGTCAGCGGACGCGCGGCGGCGGCCATCAGGGCCAGCGCTTCGCTGACCGCCAGCAGGGGCTTGGGCTTGTAGTCGCTCATTTTTACAGGCCGGTGTTCGCGGCGATGTAGGCTTTCATCTTCTCCACGTCCGGCGGCATGACGACGAACTTCTGCGGCAGGTCTTCGATGTTCTCGAAGCCTTCCGGACGTTCTGCGTCCTCGCCCAGCGCATCGAGGATGGTTTCGTTGAACTTGGCGGCCAGCGCGGTTTCCAGCACGATCATCGTCACACCTGGTTCCAGGTTCTCGCGCGCGACCTTGATGCCGTCGGCGGTGTGGGTGTCGATGACAATGCCGTAGTCGTCGGCCACGTCGCGGATGGTGTTCAGGCGGTCGTCATGGGTGGACTTGCCGGACTTGAAGCCGTACTTGGCCACCAGCTTGAACTCGTCGCCATCGGCGCCCGGCTTGCCGGACAGGTCGAAACCGCCGTGGGTTTCCACTTTCTGGAACAGCGCGCGGGTGCGGTCGCCGTCGCGGCCCACCAGGTCGTAGATGAAGCGCTCGAAGTTGGACGCCTTGGAGATGTCCATCGACGGGCTGCTGGTGTGGTAGGTCTCGGAAGACTTGCGCACGCGGTACACGCCTGTGCGGAAGAACTCATCGAGCACGTCGTTTTCGTTGGTGGCGGCGACCAGCTTGTCGATCGGAAGGCCCATCATGCGGGCGATGTGGCCGGCGCAAATGTTACCGAAGTTCCCCGACGGGACGGTGAACGACACCTTCTGGTCGTTGGACGTGGTCGCCGACAGGTAGCCGCGGAAGTAGTACACCACCTGCGCCACCACGCGCGCCCAGTTGATCGAATTGACGGTGCCGATCTTCTGCTTGGCCTTGAACGGCAGGTCGTTGGAGACTGCCTTGACCATGTCCTGCGCGTCATCGAACACGCCTTCGATGGCGATGTTGAAGATATTCGGGTCCTGCAGCGAGAACATCTGCGCGGTCTGGAAGGCGCTCATTTTCTTATGCGGCGACAGCATGAAGACACGGATGCCCTGCTTGCCGCGCATCGCGTATTCGGCGGCGCTGCCGGTATCGCCGGAGGTGGCGCCGAAGATGTTCAACTGCGCATTCTGCTTGGCCAGCGTGTACTCGAACAGATTACCGAGCAACTGCATCGCCATGTCCTTGAAGGCCAGGGTCGGGCCGTTGGACAGCGCCTGCAATACCAGCTTGGTGCCGTTTTCGCCCTCTTCCAGCACGCGCAGCGGCGTGATCTGGGATGCTTTTTCGCCTTGGCGGGCGTTTTTGTAGACTTCCTTGGTGTAGGTCTTGGCGGTCAGCGCGCGCAGGTCGGCCTCAGGAATATCGGTCGCGAACTTCTTCAGAATCTCGAATGCCAGGTCGGCATAGGACAGCTGGCGCCAGGCATCGAGCTCGGCGCCGGTCACTTGCGGATAGGCAGTCGGCAGGAACAGGCCGCCGTCGACGGCCAGGCCACCCAGAAGGATGTCGGAGAATTGTTGGGAAGACGAGGCGGCGGCCGAAGCAGCGGCGCGGGTAGACACGTATTGCATAGATTAGAAAGTCCGGTTGAGCTGACGGATAAAAGGCAGAACGGTACAAAGCGAGCGGATATTATAGTGCGCCCGGCCGATTCCCGTGAAATTGGCGTTGTTTTATGTCTATCGGCCGCCGGGCACGGGGCTGGCCTTGCGCTCGGCCAAGCCCTTATACTAAATGCCACACCTCGTAGACGCGCCATGCAATGACCCAGCCAGACACCCGCCAGCCGCTCCGCTTTACCCACTTTCTATGGCTATGCCTGGGGTGCCTGCTCGTCGCCATCCTGGCTTTTGCGGTCTACGTCTGGACGGAAAAGCGCATCGACCGCGCCAATGAACTGCGCTATCGGTCCCACAACATGGTCGCTGAACTGCGCCAATCGTCGGACGACCTGACCCGCATGGCGCGCAGCTACGTGGTCACCGGCGATGAGCGGTATCGGCTGCATTATCAGGAAATCATCGAAATCCGCGATGGCCGCGCTCCGCGTCCGCAAAGCTATGACAACGTCTACTGGGACCTGGTGCTGGACCCGACGCGCCGTCCTCGCGCCGCCGGCGTCGCCATCCCACTGCTGGAGATGATGCGCCGGGCCGGATTCAGCAGCGAGGAAATGGCGCACCTCTCGGCGGCCAAGCGGCAGTCGGACCAGCTGACCGGCACCGAGCACGCGGCCATCGCCATGCGAGGCAGCGCCGGCGCCGGCGCGCAGGTGCCTGCCGCCGCCGTGGCCATGCTCTACGACGCCGCCTACCATCAAGCCAAGGCGGGCATCATGCTGCCGATCGCCGAAGTCAATATCAGCGTCGACCAGCGCACGCGGGAGGCCGTCGAGGACGCGGCCTTCGACGCCCGCATAGCCCGTATCGTGTTCGCGCTGATCTCGCTGCTGCTGCTGGTGCTGCTGTGGCGCACCAAGCGCAACCTGGACGCGGCACTGGGTTGCGGCGTCGATCAACTGCGCGCCGGCATCGAACGCCTGGGACGGGGCGACTTCGCCGAGCCGCTGGCGGTGGCGCCCAACGCCGGCAACAGCGTCTGGGGCTGGCTGGCCGAGACCCAGCAAAGCCTGGCGCGCCTGGACCGCGAACGCGAAGCGGCGCTGGAGCACATGCGGCGCGTCAGCCGCCTGTATTCGGCGCTCAGTCTATGCAACCAGGCTATCGTGCGCTGCCGCAGCGAGACCGAATTGTTCGAACAGATTTGCCAGGCGGTAGTCACCCACGGCGGCATGGCGATGGCCTGGATCGGCACGATCGATCATGCCAGCAGCAGCATCACACGGACCGCGTCCGCCGGCAGCGGAACCGAATACCTGGCGAACCTGCGCGTTTCGCTGGACGCCGACGTGCCGCAGGGGCAAGGTCCCATCGGCCGAGCCTTCCGCAGCGGCGAGCCCCATTGGTGCCAGGACTTCGTCAACGCGCCGGAAACGGCGGCCTGGCATGAGATCGGAGCCCGTTACGGCTGGGCGGCGTCGGCGGCGATACCGCTGCGCCGCAATGGCCGCGTGGTCGGCATGTTTTCGCATTACGCCAACGCCATCAACGCCTTTGACGACGAGGTGCGCGCACTGTTGCTGGAGATGCAGCTGGACATAGAATTCGCGCTGAAGAACTTCGACCAGCAGGCCGAACGCAAAATGGCCGAGGAACGCATACAGTACCTGGCGCACTTCGATCCGCTAACCGGCCTGCCCAACCGCGCGCAGTTGCAGGAGCACACGCACCTGGCACTGGCGATGGCGCGCCGCAACCAGGTGCAACTGGCGGTGATGATGCTGGACCTCGACCACTTCAAGGATATCAACGACTCGCTGGGCCACAGCGTCGGTGATGAATTGCTGTGCGAACTGGCCAAGCGCCTGCGTGGCGCGCTGCGCGAACAGGACATCGTGGCGCGCCTGGGCGGCGACGAGTTTATCTTCGTGCTGCAGCAGGTCGATGCCGACGAAGCGGCCGATGTGGCGAGCAAGCTGCTGGAGCTGATCGACCAGCCGTTCCGCGCCGGACCGCACGATCTGAAGGTGACGGGATCGATAGGCGTGGCCATGTACCCGGCCGACGGCGCCGACATGGAAACCCTGCTGCAACGGGCCGACGCCGCCATGTACCAGGTCAAGAGCAGTGGCCGGCACGGTCTGCGCTTCTTCACGGCCGCCATGCAGCAGCGCGCCGCGCGCCACCTGCAACTGGTCAACGCGCTGCGCTATGCGCTCGAGCGCGAGCAAATGCATGTGGTCTACCAGCCGCAGTTATCGCTGGAGGACCAGCGCATCGTCGGCGCCGAGGCGCTGCTGCGCTGGAGTACGGCGGAGCTGGGGGCGGTATCGCCGGCGGAGTTCATCCCGGCCGCCGAGGAAAGCGGCTTGATACAATCGATCGGCAGCTGGGTGCTGCGCCAGGCGGTGCGCCAGGCGCGGGCCTGGATAGACCAGGGATTGCCGCCCATCGTCATGTCGGTCAACCTGTCGGCGATCCAGTTCCGCAACCGCGAACTGCCGGAGCTGATCTCGCGGATACTGGAAGAAGAAGGCCTGCCTCCCGAGTACCTGGAGCTGGAACTGACGGAAGCGGTGGCGGTGAACGATCCGCAGGGTGCGATCGCGATCATGAACGAGATGCACGACCGCGGCGTGCGCATGTCGATCGACGATTTCGGCACAGGTTTCTCGTCGCTGAGCCATCTGAAGAAGTTCAAGGTCTACAAGCTGAAGATCGACCAGTCTTTTGTGCGCGACATCAGCACCGACGTCGAAGATCGCGCCATCGTCAGCGCCATCATCAACATGGCGCGCAGCCTGGGGCTGAAGACGATCGCGGAGGGTGTGGAAACGGTGGAGCAGCTGGACTTCCTGCACGAGCAGCAATGCGACGAGGTGCAGGGCTACTACTTCAGCAAGCCTGTGCTGCCGGCGGCGTTCCAGCAACTGATGCTGGAATCGATCCGCCCCGGATAATCAGCAGGCCGCGTGGTTGACGGTGATCACGTGGATCGCCAGGCCGCCCAGCGAGGTTTCCTTGTACTTGGCCTGCATGTCGGCGCCGGTCTGGCGCATGGTTTCGATCACTTCGTCCAGGCTGACGAAGTGGGTGCCATCGCCCTTCAGCGCCAGCGAGGCGGCGGTGATCGCCTTGACCGCGCCCATGCCGTTGCGCTCGATGCAGGGAATCTGCACCAGGCCGCCGATCGGATCGCAGGTCATGCCGAGATGGTGCTCGATGCCGATTTCGGCCGCATTCTCGATCTGGGCGTTGCTGCCGCCCAGCGCCGCCACCAGCCCGGCCGCAGCCATCGCGCAGGCCACGCCCACTTCGCCCTGGCAGCCGATTTCGGCGCCTGAGATCGAGGCGTTACGCTTGCACAGCATGCCGATGGCCGCTGCCGTCAGCATGAAGTTGCGCACGCCGGTGACCGGGTCGCTCGGTTTGCAGTCTTCCGCGTAGTAGCGCAGCACCGCCGGGATGATGCCCGCTGCGCCATTGGTCGGCGCCGTGACGACACGGCCGCCGGCGGCGTTTTCTTCATTGACCGCCATTGCGTACAGGCTGACCTGGTGCAGCGCATCGTGCGGCAGGTCGTTGGCGCGGTTGTCGGAGGCCTTGGCGTCGCTGGCCTGCTTCCACAGGTTGGCGGCGCGGCGCTTGACGTTCAAGCCGCCCGGCAGCTGGCCCGGCGTGTCAAGGCCGTGCGCGATGCAGTCGCGCATGACCTGCCAGATCTTGTCGATGCCGGCGTTCACTTCCTCGTCCGTGCGTTTGACGTTTTCATTCGTGCGCAGCATCTGCGGGATGGTCAGGCCGGTGCGTTCGCCGTGGGCCAGCAACTGGTCCATGGTGTCGAAGGCGAACGGGATCGCGGCGGCAGGCGCGCTGCCCACCGTCGGCGCGGCCTGGTGGGCCTCGCCCTCCTCCTTGATGAAGCCACCGCCCACCGAGTAGTACACCTTGCTGAAGGTGCCGCCGTCGGCGCGGGTCAACGTGAAGCGCATGCCGTTCGGGTGCTCGGCCAGCGATTCGGCCATGTGGAAGATCAAGTTTGTGCCGCGCTTGAACGGCACTTTGTGGGAGCCCAACAACAAAAGTTCACCCGCCGCCTCGGCTTTCGCCAGTTGCGAGTCGACGCTGGTCGGCACCACGTCCTGCGGGGTTTCGCCCATCAGGCCGAGGATCACCGCCTTGTCGGTGGCGTGGCCGATGCCGGTCAGCGCCAGCGAACCATACAGCTCGGCGGTGACGCCGGTGACGTCGTCCAGCGGAGCGCTATCGAGCAGAAAACGGCGGGCCGCCACCATCGGTCCCACGGTGTGGGAACTCGACGGCCCGATGCCGATTTTAAACAGGTCGAATACGCTCATGTCCATCAGTTGTCTCTCTTTTTTGTAGTGTGTTTGAATTACGCCGCTTTGCCCAGGTGGACGTCGACGTTGGCCAGCATGTCGGCCACCATCTCGTCGACGCCGATGCGGGCTTTCCAGCCCCAGTCCGCGGTCGCGGTGGCGTCGTCCAGGCTTTGCGGCCAGGTGTCGGCGATGGCCTGGCGGCTGTCGGGTTTATAGCCGATTTTGAAGTCCGGCAGCGCGCGGGTGATCGCTGCGGCCAGTTGCTCCGGGTTGAACGACACGCCGGCCACATTGTAAGCGGAACGGACCTTCACTTGTGCTGCTGGAGCGTCCATCAATTCGATGGTGGCGCGGATCGCATCGGGCATGTAGATCATCGGCAGCGTGGTCTGCGGGCCGAGGAAGCATTCATAGCGTTCGCCGCGCAGCGCCGAGTGGAAGATGGCGATGGCGTAGTCGGTGGTGCCGCCGCCAGGAGGCGACTTGAAGCTGATGATGCCTGGGTAGCGGATCGAACGCACATCCACGCCGTACTTGATGAAGTAGTACTCGCACAGGCGCTCGCCGGCCAGCTTGCTGATGCCGTAGATCGTGGTCGGGTCCATCACCGTGGTTTGCGGCGTGTTCACGGCCGGGGTGTTCGGGCCGAAGGCGGCGATCGACGAAGGCCAGAAGATGCGCAGCGGCTTGCCGATGGCGCCGCGTTCGCGCGCCACTTCCAGGATGTTGAGCAGGCCGTCCATGTTCAGCGTCCAGGCTTTCAACGGCGCCGCTTCGCCGGTGGCCGACAGCATCGCCGCCAGCTGGTAGACCTGGGTGATGCCCTCGTCGGTGACCAGCGCCGAAAGTGCGACCTTATCCAGCACGTTGAGCGTGGTGTAGCGCGCCGCGTTGTACAGATTGGTGGGGCTGATGTCGGCGGCGATGACGTTCTGCGCGCCGTGTTGAGCGGCCAGCGCTTCTACCAGCTCGCTGCCGATCTGGCCATTGGCGCCGATAACGAGGATGCGTTCTTGAGTGTTCATATTATTGTTCCTGACGATTTTCATGTTTAGTTCTTCAGCAGGCCGAGTTCATGGCCTGCCTGTTCGAATGCTTTGAGCACGGTTTCCAGCTGGGCGCGGGTGTGGGCCGCCGACAGCTGGACACGCACGCGCGCCTGGCCCATCGGGACCACCGGGTAGAAGAAGCCGCTGAGCAGAACGCCCAGCTCATACATTCGCGCCGCGAATTTCTGCGCGACGGGCGCATCGAACAACATGACAGGAACGACAGGGTGCGTACCCGGCTTGATGGTGAAGCCGATACGCTCGATCTCCTTGCGGAAGAAGGCGGTGTTTTCGTGCAGGCGGTCGCGCAGCTCGGTCGATTCCGACAGCTTTTGCAGCACCGCCAGCGAGGCGCCGGCGATCGATGGCGCCAGCGTGTTCGAGAACAGGTAAGGACGCGATTTCTGGCGCAGCATGTCGATCACTTCCTTGCGCGCCGAGGTGAAGCCGCCCATCGCACCGCCCAGGGCCTTGCCCAGGGTGCCGGTGATGATGTCGATGCGGCCCATGACGTTGTGGTGCTCGTGCGTGCCGCGGCCGGTCGCGCCCATGAAGCCGGAGGCGTGGCATTCGTCGATCATCACCAGCGCGCCGTATTTGTCTGCCAGGTCGCAGATCTTGTCCAGTTGGGCGATGGTGCCGTCCATCGAGAAGACGCCGTCGGTGACGATGACTTTATGGCGCTTGCCGGCCGCCGCTTGCAGCTGCACTTCCAGGTCTGCCATATCGTTATGGGCATAGCGGAAGCGCGCGGCCTTGCACAGGCGGATGCCGTCGATGATCGAAGCGTGGTTCAGCGCGTCCGAGATGATGGCGTCGTTCTCGTCGAACAGCGGCTCGAACACGCCGCCGTTGGCGTCGAAGGCGGCCGCGTACAGGATGGTGTCTTCGGTGCCGAGGAACTTGGAGATCGCCTGTTCCAGCTGCTTGTGCACGGTCTGGGTGCCGCAGATGAATCGTACCGACGACAGGCCGTAGCCATACTTCTCGGTCGCATCGATGGACGCCTGCGCCACCCACTCCTGGCCAGACAGGCCCAGGTAGTTGTTGGCGCACATATTGATCAGCATTCGACCATCCTCACTCGTCACTTCCGCGCCCTGGCGCGAAGCCAGAACGCGCTCTGGCTTGTAGAGGCCCTGCTCGCGCAACTGGTCGAGGTTCTGTTGCAGGCCGCTGAAGAAGGTGGATTTTGCTGGAATGGTCATGATGGGTCCCTGTCTGTGGTACGATTTCACTGCGTTATACGAAATCCGTTATGTCGAACTCAAATTCAATATATCGAATATTACAGAACACCAGTGAACTGCGCAAGCCATCCGCGCGCAGCGATTCACTTGAAATTTAGCCCATCTGCCGAATAAAACAATGAATACTCCCGTTTCGACGAATGCACCTCCAGAAGTCGGCGCCGCCCTACAGCGGCTGCGCCTGGCCCGTGGCCTGACGCTGGAGGATTTGTCCCGCATCGCCGGCGTCTCCAAATCGATGCTGTCCCAGATCGAGCGGGAAAAGGCGAATCCGACCATCGCCATCACCTGGCGGCTGGCCAACGCGCTAGGCGTACAGATCGGCGAACTGCTGGCGACGGCCGAGCGGCAGACCGAGACGGTGCGCGTGATCGAGGCGCACGAGATTCCCACCCTGCCCGGCCATCACGCCGGTTATGTGCTGCGCATCCTGGGTCCGCTGGAGCTGGCCAGCAAATATGAGTGGTATGAACTGACGCTGGTGCCGGGTGGCGAACTGGCCTCGCAAGGCCATGATCCCGGCGCGCAGGAGCACCTGACGCTGCTGCACGGTTCGGTGGAAGTGGAGGTCGGCCCGGACAAGAAGAAGGTAAAGCTGGGCAGCACGGCGCGCTACCCGGGAGACCAGCAGCACATCATCCGCAACGTCGGCAAGACCGAGGCGAAGGCGCTGCTGGTGGTGATACACCGATAAGCTTAACTACTTACCAATTTGCTTCACGCTCCGGCGTGGAGCTGATGCGGTGGATCGACAGGTCGGCGCCCTGGAACTCTTCCTCCGGATCCAGGCGCAGGCCCAGCGTGGCTTTCAGCGCGCCGTAGATGGCGAAGCCGCCCACCAGTGCGATCGCCACGCCCAGCACGGTGCCGCCCAGCTGCGCGGCGAACGATACGCCGCCGATGCCGCCCAGCGCCTTCTGCCCGAAGATGCCCGCCGCGACGCCGCCCCAGGCGCCACACAGGCCGTGCAGCGGCCACACGCCCAGCACGTCGTCGATCTTCCATTTGTTTTGCGCCAGCGTGAACATCCAGACAAAGACGGCGCCGGCGATGCAGCCTGTCGCCAGCGCGCCCAGCGGATGCATCAGGTCCGAGCCGGCGCATACCGCCACCAGCCCGGCCAGGGGGCCGTTGTAGGCGAAGCCGGGATCGTTTTTACCCATCAGCAGCGCGACCAGCGTGCCGCCGACCATCGCCATCAGCGAGTTGACGGCGACCAGCCCGTTCATCTTGTCCAGCGCCTGCGCGCTCATCACGTTGAAGCCGAACCAGCCCACCGTCAAGATCCACGCACCCAGCGCCAGGAAGGGAATCGACGACGGCGGATGCGCCGCGATGGCGCCGTTCTTCATGTATCGGCCGCGGCGCGCGCCGAGCAGCAGTACCGCCGGCAGCGCGATCCAGCCGCCCACCGCGTGCACCACCACCGAGCCGGCGAAGTCGTGGAATTCGGCGCCGAAGGCCGAAGCCAGCCACTCCTGCACGCCGAAACGATGGTTCCAGACTATCCCTTCGAAGAACGGATAGACCAGCCCCACCAGCAGCGCGGTGGCGATCAATTGGGGATGGAAGCGGGCCCGCTCGGCGATGCCGCCCGAGATAATCGCCGGGATGGCGGCGGCAAAGGTCAGCAGGAAGAAGAATTTGACCAGCTCATAGCCGTTCTTGGCGGCCAGCACCTCGGCCGAGGAGAAGAAATTGACGCCATAGGCGATGCTGTAGCCGACGAAAAAATACGCAATCGTCGATACGGCGAAGTCCACCAGAATCTTGACCAGCGCGTTGACCTGGTTTTTCTTGCGCACCGTGCCCAGCTCCAGAAACGCGAAGCCGGCGTGCATGGCCAAAATCATGATAGCGCCGAGCAATATGAACAATGCATCGGCGCCGTCTTTGTATCCACCCATCAAAATCCCTCCCCAAAATAATGCGAAAATTGACAACGAGTATCGATAAAAGCAATATTCGTTCCAATTTGGTGCAAATTTTAAGTACTTGATTTCACGGTGTTTTTATTTTGTGCATGAATCTGCACCAAGGCTGGGCGCACCGAAATAAGGCGTCATTTTGGTGCGCCCGGCCTGGCGGGTCAAATCGGAGCGCCCGGCGGAATGGCCGGCAGAGCGCGCAGTTTGACGCTGCGCGGATCGTTCAAGTAGGCCGCTATCAGCTCGGCAGCCTGCTTGCGGCTGTCGGCGGTCACGCCCTTGCCGGGATTTTTTTGCAGCCATTGCGCCAGCTCGCGCGCGGCCTGGCGCACTTCCGCCGCCACCTGCGGATGCAGCTTGCCAGCGTCGAGCAGGTTGAGCGTGGCGTCGACCACCACCCAATTGGCAGCCAGCTGCACCGCTTCGCCACCCGCCACCGAGGCAGGCACCGGCTCGCGCTTCCACGTCTTTTGCAGCAGCAGCGCCAGCACCTCCTGCACGCCCGGTTGCTGCGCGTCGCGCGCGTGCTGCCACGCGACGCGGTTGATGCGGGCCGGGTCGAGCAGGAAGCCGGCGGTCTGCGCGGCGCCTGCCTCGGCGATCGAGAAGGCGTCGAACACCGAATCCATGCGGGTGGCGAAGTATTCGCGGCTGCGTTCATGGCCCATGGCCGGCGGCGTCAGTACATCGAGCACGCCGGTTGGCAGCGCCAGGTACTCGGCGCGCAGGCTGTCCACCAGGCGGCTCAAGGCCTGGCGCTGCACGGCGGCCGGCGTGGCCTTGACGCCCGCCTTGGCGATGCCGGCTTTGACGTCGCCGCTGCTGGTGTAGTCGAAATCGCCGCCGCCGATCAAGCGTGCGACGGCCTCGCCCTGATAGCGTTGCAGCAGATAGACAGGCACCAACCGCGCTTCCAGCTCGCCGATCTGGCGCGCATCCGGCAGCACATCGACCGAGAAGGTTTGCAGCGCGCGCTGGCGCACTGCGCCCAGCTGGTCCCAGGTCTTGATCGAGTCCTGGCCGAAGTCCCACAGCAGGCCGTCGGGATGGCTGGAGCTGGGCGAGCGGTCGTCCTGGTCGCTGGAGTACAGCATGCCGGCCGCGCGCGCATCGGCGCGCAGCTTGGCCAGCGCGGCCTGTTCCTGCGCGCCGCCGCCGAAGTCGCCGTAGATGTACTTGACGATGTAGTCGTCCCACGGCCCGACGCCGACACCGTAGGCATCGGCGATATCGACGTTGCCCTTGGCGTCCAGCTTGAGGATGGGATGCGGATAGTCCATCACAGAGCCATTGCCCATGCGGCTGGCGGCAAAGTTGTGGGCGAAGCCCAGCGTGTGGCCGACTTCGTGCGCGGCCAACTGGCGCAGGCGCGCCAGCGCCATCGCTTCGGCCAGTTTCTGCTTGTCGGCCGGGGCGTTCTTGCCGTACGGCGCAAGCAGGCTTTCGGCGATCAGGATGTCCTGGCGCACGCGCTGGGAACCCAGCGTGACGGCGCCACGGATGATCTGGCCGGTGCGCGGGTCGGTCAGCGCGTTCCCATAGGACCAGCCGCGCGTGGCGCGGTGTACCCAATGGATCACGTTGTAGCGGCTGTCCATGGCGTCCACGCCTTCGGGCAGCAGCTCGACGCGGTAGGCGTCCTTGAAGCCGGCCTTCTCGAAGGCGCTGGCCCACCAGGAGGCGCCCGCGATCAGGGCCGAGCGCACCGGCTCCGGCGCGCCACGGTCGACGTAGTAGACGATGGGTTTCTTGACTGTGCTGACCGCCGCCGACGGATCGGTCTTCTCAAGGCGGTGCCGCACCTGCCAGTGCACGTCGATGCTGCTGGAGAGCGGCGTGGCGAAGTCGTAGTAGTTGACGTCGAAGCCGCCGGAATATGGATGGTAGCTACGCGGCAGCCAGCCGCCCGCCTGCGCGCCGACAGCGGGCAGGCGTACCATGCTGATGCGCTGGCGCAGCGACAGGCTGCTGGCGTCTGCGGCCACCTGGCGCACGTAGTCTGCTTGTCCGGGGCCGGCAAAGGTCAGCAGCGCTTCCAGTTCGACGTTGTCGGGGAAGGCCTTGGCCTGTTCGGCCAGCACCGCGCTGCGCGAAGCATCGACCTGATATCCGCCCTGCTTGGCGGCGGCCAATCGGGCGGCGATGCCGTGACGGTCAGCCAGCAGGAAGCTGGAGAAGTCGACCAGATGGCGTTCGCCCTCGCTGGCGACGATCTCGCCAGACCACAGCACGCCGCTGGCAAACGATTCGGTGACGGCGGCGCGTTCGTCCTTGTCCGCAGAGGCGGCGGTGAAGTTGGTATTCTCCTGCACCAGGAACAGGCGGGCGCCATGTTTTTCAAAATGCACCATGCGCATCTCGCCCGGCTGGCCGCGATCGAGGCCAACGTCGTTCGAGCCCAGCGCATAGGGCAAGGAGCTTAACAGCAGAAAGGGTTGGTCCAGAGACGACACGGAGAGCAGCACCCTGCCCTTGTCCGTGTCGCGCCAAACGTCGATGAAGCCCGGCTGCGATTGCAGGCCGCGCGTGGCATCGGCGATCTTCTTCGGCGATGCAGGAGCTGCCGCATCGGCCGCGGCAGCGTTGGCCAGCCCCGGCGCTACTGGCGCCACGCCCAGCATCAGGATGGCGAGCAGCAGCGGCCCGGCGGCCGGCCCGCGCCTCACTGCTGGCCTGCGGCTTTGACCGCCTGTGCAGCGCCGTCCATCTTCAGCGCGCGGCTCAGGAAGCCCCAACGGTCGGCCACTTCCTCGATCTGCTTGGTGGTCGGCTTGCCTGCACCATGGCCGGCCTTGCTGTCGATGCGGATCAGGATAGGCGCTGCGCCAGCCTGGTCGGCCTGCGCGGTGGCGGCGAACTTGAAGCTGTGCGCCGGCACTACGCGGTCGTCATGATCGGCGGTGGTGATCATGGTGGCCGGATAGCAGGTGCCCTTCTTCAGGTTGTGCAGCGGCGAGTACTTGATCAGTGCCTTGAACTCGTCGGCGTTGTCGGACGAACCGTAGTCCGAAGTCCATGCCCAGCCGATGGTGAACTTGTGGAAGCGCAGCATATCCAGCACGCCCACTTGCGGAATCGCCGCCGCGAACAGGTCCGGGCGTTGCGTCATCGTTGCGCCAACCAGCAGGCCGCCGTTGCTGCCGCCGCCGATAGACAGCTTGGCCGGCGACGTCACCTTGTTGGCGATCAGCCATTCGGCCGCGCCGATGAAGTCATCGAACACGTTCTGCTTTTGCAGCTTGGTGCCTGCCGCGTGCCACGATTCGCCGTACTCGCCGCCGCCGCGCAGGTTGGCCATCACGTAGACGCCGCCCATTTCCAGCCACGCCAGGTTGGCGACCGAGAACGATGGCGTCAGCGAGACGTTGAAGCCGCCGTAGCCGTACAGGTAGGTCGGATTGCTGCCGTCCAGCTTCAGGCCTTTTTTCGACACGATGAACATCGGTACCTTGGTGCCATCGCGGCTGGTGAAGAACTCCTGGCGGGTTTCAAACGCGGCCGGGTCGAAGTCCACCTTGGGCTGGCGATATACGCTGCTCTTGTTGGACTTCAGGTCGTAGCGGTAGATGGTGCTTGGCGTCGTGAAGCTGGTGTACGAATAGAAGGTCTCGGTATCCGTGCGCTTGCCGCCGAAGCCGCCGGCCGAACCCAGGCCTGGCAGTTCAACATCGTGCAGCGGCTTGCCTTTCAGGTCGAACACCTTGACCAGGCTGTGGGCGTCGCTCAGATAGTCCACCAGCAGCTGGTTGTTGACGACGGACGCGGACACCATGGTGTTGGCGCTTTCCGGCACGATCTGCTTCCAGTTCAACACGCCCGGTTTACGGGTGTCGATGGCGACGATGCGGCCGCGCGGTGCATTGCGCTCGGTGCGGAACCAGAACACCATGCCGTCGTTGCCGATGAAGTTATACGAAGCGTCGAAATCCTCCAGCAGCGGCACCACCTTGGCGTCCTTGCGCGACAGGTCTTTGTAGTAGACGCGGTTCTTGTTCTCCGTGCCCTGCGACGCGGTGATGATCAGGAAGCGGCCGTCTTCGGTGACTTCGCCGCCGAAGCCCCAGTCCTTGTGGTCAGGACGGTCGTAGACCAGCGTGTCCGCGCTTTGCGGCGTGCCGATCTTGTGGAAGTACAGCTTCTGGAAGTAGTTCACGTCCGCCAGCTTGGTCGCTTCCTTCGGCTCGTCGTAACGGCTGTAGAAGAAGCCGGAACCGTCGTGCAGCCATGCGGTGCTGGAGAACTTCACCCACTTGATGTGGTCTTCGATGTCCTTGCCGCTGTCGATGTCGCGCACCTTGATCTCGTTCCAGTCGGAGCCGGAAGCGGCGGTGCTGTAGGCGAGGTATTTGCCGTTCGGGCTCACCGCCAGGCCGGCCAGCGCCACGGTGCCGTCGGCGGCCAGCGTGTTCGGATCGAGCAGCAGGCGCGGCACGTCGGCCAGCGTCTTCATCGTGTACAGCACCGATTGATTTTGCAGGCCGTCGTTGCGGCTGTAGAAGTAACGGCCGCCTTCCTTGAACGGCACGCTGAAGCGCTCGAAGTTCCACAGCTTGGTCAGGCGGGTCTTGATCGCGTCGCGGCCGGGGATCTGCGACAGGTAGTTCTGCGTCAGCTTGTTCTGCTCGACGACCCAGGCGTGGGTCTCGTCGCTGTTGGCGTCTTCCAGCCAGCGGTATGGGTCCGCTACTTTGACGCCGTGATAGTCATCGGTCTGGTCGACGGTGCGGGTGGCGGGATAAGTCACGCCAGGGCCGGCAACGGCGCAAGTTTGGGCGGAGGCGCTGTGCGCCAGCAGGACGGCAGCCACCAGAGCGGCGTGCTTGATATGCTTCATGCGAAAGTCCGTAAAATCGAAAAATATTCGGAAGCGGCGAACCGCGCTGCGGCGCCGCCAGGGTTCAATGACAGCCGTCGCCACAACGGCTGCAGCTGTCGATCATAGCTTGCTTTGTAACAAATAAGCAATGATAGGAAAGCGTTATCGGCGTGTTTTATTCGGCGCGCAGGAGGGTGTCGGTGCTGATAATGCGCGCGTCGTGCATCTGGTCCAGGTAGGCTTCCAGATAGCCTTTGTGCGATGCGCCGACGACGACCACGGTGCGGCCGCCGGGCCGCGCGGACATCGCCTCGCGGATGTGGGACGCCATCCGCAGATTGCGCGTCTCCCAGGCACTGACGTAGCTGCGGCCAAAATGCTGGGGCGACGGCTCTTCCAGCGCGGCGCCGAAGTCGCCGCGGAAAACCAGTTCGGCGGCGCCGGCGGCGTTATACGCACGGTACATCGCCAGCACGCCGGCCGGTGTCGCCAGGTCGGCACGCAAGGCATCGTCCTGGCGCTTGCGCGTCGCGCTGTACGAGTTGTCCCACGCTTTCATGATCGCCGCGCCGTAGGCCTTTTCATCGGCGACGTCGAAGTCGGACGTGTGGTCATCCATCGGGTACACCCGTTCATGCCCGCAGCGTGCGGCCAGCTGGGCGGCGATCAGATAGTCTTCATTGCGTTTTGATCGCAGCTTGTCCAGGATCTCCACCAGCTTGTCGGTCAAGCCGTCGCCGGCGTGCCGCTCTTCGGCCGGAAGGCGCAGCCATTGCACCGTTGCGGACGCGGGTTCGCCCGCCGCCAGGAACAGCGACGCCAGCTGACGGCGTTGGCCTGCCGATGGCGCCGATGGCCAGGCAGCCAGCAGGCGGTCTACTTGCGCGGTGGCGGCCGGCACGTCAAGGCCGGTGGCGCTGGCGGCGGGCGCCGTGTCCCAGCAATAGGTCTTGACCGTATCGGCGTAACGCTCGGGATAGGCTCGCAGGAAGGCGCACTGCGTCCCGGACAGCGCTTCGATGGCGATAGCCTTCGGCTGCCAGCTTGCCAGGCGGTCCATCAGCAAACTCAGATTGGCGGGATCGAAGTTCTTCGGCAGTTGCGACAAGTGCGCCGTGCCGAGCACCAGCACCTCGTTCGACGGCCCGCGTTGCAGCTTCAATGCAGCGGGCTTGAATTGCGGGGAGACCGGCGCTTCAGCCGCGCCAACGTAGCCGTGGACCACGGCAGCAACAAGGATACCGGCGATTAAACGCTGCATGAAAAGCCTCCTCAGATAGATGGAATCCGCCATCTTAGGAGGCCGCGCCATGGTCGTCCAGACTATGCGATGTACTGCAGATTCAGCTAACCAAAATGCAAATTTTCCGGATAGAGCGCGATGCGCGCATCCGAAAAATCAACTGCCCATTTCAACTTCGCTGTAGTCCGGCGCCGGGATGGCGATGGGCGCCTGCCATTTCTCCAGCCAGGCGATCAGCTGGTCGCCGGGGATGGGACGGCTCATGAAGTACCCCTGGCCCTGGTCGCAGCCCAGTTCCGCCAGCAAGCGCCATACGGCTTCGCTCTCGATGCCCTCCGCCACCACGCGCAGGCCCATGTTGTGGCCAAGGTCGATGGTCGAGCGGACGATCTTGGTGTCGCCGACATCGTTCTCCATATTCAGCACGAAGGACTTGTCGATCTTGAGTTCATTCACCGGCAGCCGCTTCAGGTAAGCCAGCGACGAGTAGCCGGTGCCGAAATCGTCGATCGACAAATCGACGCCCATCGCGCTCAGCCGCTCCAGCGTGTGCTGGGCGCGCACCGGATCGTCCATGATCGCGCTCTCGGTGATCTCCAGGCAGAACGAGCTTGGCGCCAGCTTGTGGCGGGCCAGCGTTTCGGCAAACTTGGCCGGCAGGTCCTGGTCCAGCAAATCGCGCGTGGACAGGTTGACCGACACCTTCAGCGGATAACCTTGGGCCGCCAGTTCGTGGCACAGCTCCGCCGACTTCTCCATCACCCAGCGCGTCAGCACGCGGATAAAGCCAGTCTGCTCAGCGAATGGTATGAACTCGTCGGGGAACACATTGCCGCGCTCCGGGTGCACCCAGCGCACCAGCGACTCCATGCCCACCACCTTGCCGGTATCGAGCATGATCTTCGGCTGCACGTGCAGGCGGAACTCGTTGCGCTCGATGGCGTTGCGCAGTTCCGTCAACAGCGACAGGCTCTTCTCGCTGGACTTGTCCATGGCCGCGTCGTAGACCACGGCGCCGTCGTTGCGCTGCTTGGCCGCGTACATCGCCACCTCCGCCATGCTCAGCAAAGCCTCGCCGTGGTTGCCGTGCTCGGGATAGCCGGCGATGCCGAGGCCCGCGCCGATGTCGACCATCTGGTCTTCCAGCGACAACGGCGTTTCCAGCGCTTGCAGGATCTCGGCAGCCATGCGCTGCGCGGAATCGAGGTCGGAGTCCGGCAGCAGCACGGCGAATTCATCGCCGCCCAGCCGCGCCACCTGCGCCGACGATTGCCGGCGATTGGCCAGCAGCAGCTGCAAGCGCCCCGCCACCTGGCGCAGCAAGGCGTCGCCGAAGCTGTGGCCCATGACATCGTTGACGTGCTTGAAGCGGTCCAGGTCCATCATCAGCACGAACACGGATTCCTCGCGCTTGGCCGCTTCGGCCAGGGCGTCGTCCAGCAGCAGCACGAACTGCGCGCGGTTCGGCAGATTGGTCAGCGTGTCCCAGTACGCCAGGCGGCGGATTTCCTGTTCGCGCTTGGCGATCCCTTCGCGCATGGAATCGAAGGCGTGCGCCAGCGCGCCGATTTCGTCTTCGCGGCTGGTGTCGATCTGGCCCTTGTAGTCGCCCTGCTCCAGGCGCTTGGCGGTATCGGCCAGTTCGCTGATCGGCTGCGCGATGCGCTTGGCGGTGAACACGATGGCCAGCGCGGACAGGAAGATGCCGCCCAGCGTCAATCCGATCAGCCAGCGTTCCAGGCGGCTGTACTCGGCGGTCGCTTCGTCGATGGAGCGGGCCAGCAGCACGTTGGCGGTCTGGTCGCCGTATTGGCCGATGGCCAGCAGGCGCGCGCTGTACTGTCCCGCTTCCAGCGTCAGGTCGAACGGGCCGGCCGGCACGGCGGGCATGGCTTGCAGCTGGTTGATGACGAGTTGCGCGGTCAGGCCGCCGAAGGTCGAGCCGACGGACAGCCATTGGCCTTGCGCATCGCGGGTCAACACCGTGGTGTCGAGCGAGCTGACCTCGCGCATGTCGGTGGCCAGTTGGCGGTCGATCGGGAAGGTCATGACGATCCAGCCGATGGTGATCGGCGCCTTGACCGGCATGACGACGATCTGGTAAGGCCGGTGGTCGACGATGGCGATGCCATTGGCGCCGTCCGACGCTTCGGCGGCATCGAGCATGCTGGCGACTTGTTTTTCCAGCGCGGCAGCCTGGCTGTTGTTGGTCGAGACGCTGATCTTGCGTTCGGAGCTGACCAGCATCGTCAGCGCGGCCTTGATGCGGCGACCGCTGTTGACCAGCGCCGATTCGATAGTGGCGCGATCGCTCTCGTCGTTGTTGCCGATGGCGGCGACGAAGGCGGTGTCGCGCGCCAGCAATCGCGCGCCGAAGCGCAGGCTTTGGGCGTTCTGGTCCAGCAGGCGGCGGAAAACCTTGGATCCGTTGTTGAGCTCGCTGCTGATGGCGAGCCGCGCGTTGTTGTCGATGCCGCGCTGGATCACCAGCAGGCCGATCAACTGCACAGCCACGACCAACACCAGGAACAGTGTGACGATCCGGCTTTCCAGGCTACGGAAGCGCATACGCATGCTCGGACTATCCCCTAAAGAGTGGACGACGCCGCGTCGTCGGCCGCCGGCGGTTTCATCGGCAGCTTGAATACGGCGGTTGCCAGCGCGTCGCCGGCCTTGACGCTCAACACCTGTTCCGGCGTGGCGCCGCCGACGGTGTTGTAGTGCCAGGCCTTGACCACGTACTTGCCGCCGGCCGGCAGTTCGATGCGGGCGGCGCCGGCGCCATCGGTCTTGGCGAAGTACGGCGTATCGACGACTTTGACATACGCCACCATTTTGTCATGGATATTACAACCGAGTACAACGGTACCCGCTTTATCGAAGACCTGCGGCGCCGCCGACTGGCCGGAATACAACTTCTGGTCGAACTTGTGGGCCGGCGAGAACGAGTAGATGTGGTGGCGGACCTTGTCGTTGTTCGGGAAGAAGACCTTGGCGCCGGTCTGGACCACGCTGACCAGCGGCACGAATTTCAAGCCTTTCTGCTCGATCTCCGCCGTGGGCGCGGCGCGGCCGGTGGCCGGACCACTTTCCGGTTCGACATAAATGACGGTATCGGGCAGCACCTTGCCGGCGGCATCCTGCACCTGCACGGCGATGCCGGTGGCGCCGGCGCTTGCCGTACTCAGCAATAGCAGGGAAAGTAGCGCCTGGCGTAAGGTGTGACGATGCATGGGTGGCCTGATCTCGGGAACGTAGCTGCGATTGTAGCGCCTGGGCAATAGTCCACAGAGCTGTTTTTTGCTGTTTGTCGTAAATTATTTCCGTAAGTCATTAACCGGTCACAAAATCTCTATAGGATCGTACAGTTAAACAGACTTTTGGCAAGTACATCGTGAATACCGTGCTCAACTCCAACATCATTTATCTGCAGCCCCCGGCCGAGGACGAAGAGGCGGTGTTGCGCGCGCACCTGTACGACATCCTGGCCCGCCGTCAGCTCAGCGCGCTGTTCCAGCCCATCGTGCACATGCAGACCGGCGAGATCATCGCTTACGAAGGCTTGATACGCGGGCCGTCCGACAGCCCGCTGCATGCGCCGATGAATTTGTTCAAGGTGGCGCGCGCCAACGGCTTGACGGTCGAGGTCGAGCACCTGTGCCGGCGCGTGGTGCTGGAGCGCTTCGCCGAGCTGGACCTGCCGGGCAAGCTGTTCCTCAACGTCAGCCCGGAATGCCTGCTGCAGCGCGATGCGCGCCATGGCGAGACGCTGGAATACATCCACCAGATCGGCATCAACCCGGACCGCGTCATCATCGAGCTGACCGAGAACCAGCCCACCTACGACTACGAACTGATGCGCGAGGCGGTGCTGCACTACCGCACCATGGGTTTCCAGATCGCCATCGACGATCTGGGCGAAGGCTTCTCCAGTCTGCGGCTGTGGTCGGAGCTGCGGCCCGAGTACGTCAAGATCGACATGCACTTCATCCAGGGCATCAACCACGATCCGGTCAAGCTGCAGTTCGTACGCTCGATCCAGGAGATCGCCGACAAGTCGGATACGCTGGTCATCGCCGAGGGCATCGAGACCCAGGCCGAGCTGTTGGTGCTGCGCGACGTCGGCGTCGCCTTCGGCCAGGGCTACCACCTGGGCCGTCCGCACGCGCAGCCGGCCCGGGCCGCGCCGGCCGAGGTGGTCAAGGCGCTGGCGCGCAATGGCGTGGCGGTGTATCCGCAGCGCGGCGGCGACAAGCACGGGGCCAGCATCTACAAGCTGCTGCACCAGGTCGACGCCGTGCCGTCCAGCATGAACAACAACGAGGTGTATGAAATTTTCGTCAAGCAGCCCAAGCTGCTGATCATCCCGGTGGTGGATGATGGCGTGCCGCTGGGCCTGATCAGCCGCTTCGACATGATCGACCACTTCGCCCGCCCCTACCAGCGCGAGCTGTACGGCAAAAAGTCGTGCAAGCAGTTCATGGACGCCAACGCGCTCATCGCCGACAAGGACACCAGCCTGCAAGACCTGAGCTTCCGCATGGTGCAGGCCGACGCCCACCATCTGTTCAACGGCTTCATCATCACCGACCAGGGCCGCTACCTGGGCATGGGCACCGGCCACGACCTGATGCGCGAGATCACGCAGATGCAGATCAACGCCGCGCGCTACGCCAATCCGCTGACCCAGTTGCCGGGCAACGTGCCGATCAACGAGCATATCGACCGGCTGCTGGAAAGCGGCTCGCGGTTCTGGGTTTGCTACGTCGACCTCGACCACTTCAAGCCGTTCAACGATGTGTACGGCTACCGCCGGGGCGACGACGTCATCCAGCTGACCGGCAAGCTGCTCAGCGAGCACAGCGACGCCGACCGCGATTTCATCGGCCACATCGGCGGCGACGATTTCATGATCCTGTTCCAGAGCGAGGATTGGGAAGCGCGCTGCCGCGCCATCCTGGACGAGTTCAGCCGCCATGTGCTGGACTTCTACAGTATCGACGACCGCGACCGTGGGGGCTACATCAGCGAAGACCGGCAGGGGAAGAAAGTGTTTTACTCGTTGATGAGCCTGTCGATAGGCGCGATCCGCGTCGAACCGCGCCAGTACTACACCCATCACCAGATCGCCACCGCAGCGGCAGAGTCGAAGAGGCAGGCCAAGAAAATCCACGGCAACAGCCTGTTCATGGATCGCCGCCAGCAGACCGCCTGAGCAGCCCAGGCTCAGGCCGGCCGCGCCTGCGTGGCATGCGCCAGGCGCCAGCGGCGGGCCGCTTCGCCGGCGGCGGCCATCGCCATCGGCGTCAAACCCAGTTCGGTTTTCTTGCGCTGGCTGGCTGCCGTCAGTTCGCTGGCCTCCGCCGCCAGCGTCAGCCACATGCAGGACGCCTGATCGTCGCGCGGCACGCCACGGCCGCTGCCGTACATGCCGGCCAGGTTGAACTGCGCCAGTGCATGGCCCTGCTCCGCCGCCCGGCGATACCAGCTGACGGCCAACTCCTCGTCGCAGGCCACGCCCAGGCCGTGGGCATACATCACGCCCAGATTGTTTTGCGCGCTGGCATCGCCCTGCTCCGCTGCGCAGCGGTACCAGGCCACCGCCCGCGCCTCATCCTTGGCGACGCCCTGGCCGTTGGCGTACATCACGCCGACATTGAACTGGGCATTGGGCGCCCCCTGCTCCGCCGCCATCCGGTACCACTCCAGCGCTCGCTGGTCGTCGTGCGGCACACCGCGCCCGCGCGCGTACATGCCGCCGAGGTTGTACTGCGCCAGCGCATGGCCGGACTCAGCCGCACGCCGGTACCAGGTGAACGCCAGTTCGTCGTCGCGGTCCACGCCCTTGCCGTTGGCCAGCATGATGCCGAGATTGAATTGCGCGTCCGCGTCCTCCTGCTCGGCAGCCCGCAGCAGCCAGGCGTAGGCGCGCAGCAAGTCGGGCGCCACACCCAGCCCCTCGGCGTAGGCCACGCCCACCATGCGCTGGGCCACGGCGCAACCCTGGGCTGCGGCTTGCCGGTACCAGGCCAGCGCCTGCGCATCGTTGCGCGCCACGCCGTGGCCGTTCCGGTACATCAAACCAAGATTGAGTTGGGCGCTGGCGTCGTTTTGCAGCGCGGCCTTGCGGAACCAGGCCAAAGCCAGCGGATAGTTGCGGGGCACGCCCCGGCCGTGCACATAGGCCTCGCCCAGCAAGGTCTGCGCACTGGCGACGCCCTGCTCAGAGGCGCGATAAAACCACGACAAGGCGGTCTCGTCGTTGCGGGCCACGCCGCGCCCTTTTTTATACATCTGTCCGAGATTTTGCTGCGCCGATACTTCGCCCTGCAGGGCTGCGGCGCGGAACCAGCGCACGGCTTCCTTGTCGTTGCTGGCGACGCCGCGGCCGTTGTAGTACATCACGCCCAGGTGGTTCTGGGCGAACGCCAACCCCTGCTGGGCCGCCTTGAGCATCCAGTAAAACGCGCGCGCATCGTCGCGCGCCACATCCAGCCCTTTTTTATAGACCAGGCCCAGGTTGAACTGGGCATAAGGATCGCCGCGCTCGGCCGCCTCCCGGTACCATAAAAAGGTGTCGTATCCTGCCCTCGCCGAGCTATGATTTTTCATGGTACACCTCTGGCCAACACCATCGCAATGTTGGTTAAAGTGTAAAACGCGGTCCCGGCTTGAGTTTGAGCGCGCTCAAACGAGTCATGATGAAATGTTATCGTTTTTAGTGATTGGCTACCCGCTGTGCAACATCGGGTTTGGGACCGAGCGCGTACACGCCCATCGCCAATACCGTCAGGCACCAAACGATCAGCGCACCGGAAGGCAGGTCATACAGCGTGGACAACACCAGCCCGCTTGCGTAGCCCGCCGCGCCGATCAGGTAGGCAAGCACCAGGCGTTTCTTGCCGACATAATGACGCACGGCCAGGCCGGGCACGATCAGGCTGGTGAACACCAGGTACACGCCGACCAGTTGCACCGAGGCCGTCACGGCCAGCGCGAAGATCAGGTAGAACCCCAGGCGGCTCAGACGGTCGCGCAAGAAATACAGCAGCCCGCAGATCAGTACCGTGCCGATGGCCGGCAACAGCAACTGCTCATAGCGCACCCACAAAATCTGGCCCGCCAACAAATCCTGCAAGTGCTCGCCGCCATGCGGATTGTGGGCCACCAGCAGCAGCCCCGCCGTCGCGGCCAGGATGAACATCACGCCGATCTGCGCTTCCTGCACTTCCGGCCAGCGTTTCTCGGTCCACGTCAGCAGCAGCGCGCCGAGCACGGCGGCAGCTGCGGCGGCGGCTTGCACCGCCCAGCTTTGTGGATCCAGTTCAGCCGCGCCGGCAATGATGACGCCCAGCGCGGCAATCTGTGCAATCGCCAGATCGATAAACACGATGCCGCGTTTCAGCACCTGCGCGCCCAGGGGCACGTGGGTCAGCAGCACCAACAGGCCTGCCAGCAACGCCGGCAGGATGATCATCAGATCGAGCGATTCAGCATTCATTTATTGGCATCCACCAAGCGTTGTACAGTCGAGTCAAACAGGCCGAACAGGTCTTTGCTCTTGTCGTCGCCGCCCACCGAGAACGGCAGCACGACGGCAGGAATCTTCGCATGCTCGGACAGCCATTGCGAAGCGCGGCCGTCCTGGTAGGCTGCGCGTATCACCATCTTGGCCGGCGCCCGCTGCAACTGCGACAGCAGTTCCGACAGGTGCGCAGCGCTCGGCTCCACACCCGGCTTGGGCTCCAGCGTGCCGACCTGGCGCAAGCCCAGCCAGCCCATCAGATACTCCATGTTCTTGTGGTGCTCGACCACGGCCACGCCTTTCAGCGGCGCCGCCTGCTTTTCCCACTTGAGCATGGCCGCATCCCAGCGCGCCGCGAAGTCTTTCTGGCGAGCCTGATAGTAGGCGGCGTTGGCCGGGTCCAGCTCGGCCAGGCGCCTGGACAGCGCCACGCCGACCAGCGCGATATTGTGCGGGTTCTGCTGGATGTGCGGATTGCCGGCGGCATGCACATCGCCTTCGCTGCGGTCGACCTTGCCCGGCACGTCGAGGCGCGGCACGAACGCGCCCGCCTCGAAGTTGCCCGGCTGGCCGGCGGCGATCTTGCTGTTGCCCGATTGCTGGACCAGCACCGGCAGCCAGCCGACCTCCAGCTCCAGTCCTGTGCAGACCAGCAGGTTGGCGTTGCGGGTGCGCGCGATCAGGCTCGGACGCGCTTCGATGCGGTGCGGGTCTTGTAGTGCGTTGGTGGCGCTGGAAACCTTGACCTTGTCGCCGCCGAGTTCATTGGCCAGCGCTTCCCATTCCGGCTCGCAAGCCAGCACGTTGATGGCCGCATGCGACGAGCCGGCCATCATGAAGGCTGCGGCGAGCAGCAGGGATTTGAGTGTGCGTTTCATGCCTGCTCCTTTAGAAAGCGTGGGCCGCGTGCGTGCCCAGGCTCATGATGTATTGAAGGAAGATCTGATTATCGGTGACGCCGGGACGCGATTTGTCGCGCGCCAGTTGCAGGCGCAGACGCGAGAACTCGGACGGGCTGTAATCGATCATGAAGCTGCTGCGCGACGGGTTGTAGGCTTCGAGAATAGGCAGGTTGGCCCAGGCCAGCGTGCCGTTGTCGATCAGGCCGATGCGCTGCGAACCGGACGACAGGCGGTCGTAACGCAAGCCTGCGCGCCAGGTCGGCATAAACTGGTAGACGCCTTGCAGGTACCAGCCCGACTGCACGCTGCGGTAATCGCCGCTCGCGGCCGCGTCGGTATCGACCGCGTAGTTCAGCGTGCCGGTTTCCTTGCGGCGGAAGTACTCGCCCTGAAGCTTGAAGTTGGTGTTGACCGGGTTGCCGTTCGGCGCCCATTTGTAGATGGCATCGGCGATCCAGGTGTTGGATTTTCCGCTGAAGCTGTTGGTCAGGCCGTCGTCTTCGTACGCGCGCTTGTCGGCGCCGGTATGCAGGTAGGACACGCCGGCACGGTAGCTCGACGAGGCGCCGATGTCGTCGCCGATGTGAGCGAAGACGCTGACCGCGCCCGCGCCGTTCTTGTTGCGGTCGTTGCCCGGGAAGGCGCTGCCGCTGCCGGCTTCCGCGCCGATCTCGACGAACTGGTCGAGCGGCGCCAGCCACTTGGCCTGCACGCCGTCCGGCTTGTACTGGCCGCCGAGGAAGGCTTGATACGCCAGCGGGGCATCGACGAAGTCCCAGGTGTGGGCGTGCTGGCCGTTCAGGTAGCCAATCGATGACAGGAAGCGGCCGGCCTTGACGTTCAAGCCGTTGGCCATGGCGCGGGTCTGGATGAAGGCTTCCTCCACCTCGACCTCGTTCTCGCCGCTCAGCGAGAATGTCAGCTGGCCGGCGAACTGCGGGTCGATGTTGGCGGCCATGGTCAGCTCGGATTCGCCGAGGCTGAAGCCGCGCTTGCCGGGACCGGTCTCGCCGCCGCTCGGCGCGAAGCCTTGCAGGCGGTACTGGCCTGGATCCTGTTTCAGGTTTTGCAGCGTGCCGCCCAAGATCATCGAGATGTTGGGGTTGAACAGATTGCTGGCGGTGTTGGCGCTGGCGGTGGCCGCCGCCGGAGCGGCAGGCGTCTCGACATATGGCGTGGCGGCGACGGCTGGCGCGGCGGCAACCGGGGCTGCGGCCGGTGTGCCGCTACCGATTGCAGCCAGCTGCGCCTTGGCGGCGGCGCCGTCCGCCTGCGCCTGTTGCAGGCGCTGCTCCATGGCTTGCAGGCGGGCTTCATAAGCTTGCTTCATCTGGCGGATCTCCGCGCGGATTTCAGCCAGTTCCTTCTGTTCTTTTTTATCTGCGGCATACACTTGTGGGGCTGCCACGGCGGCGCTCAGTGCGGCCGCGATTACGCTGTGTTTCAACATTTTTTATTCCTGTAGATGACTACGACAAACCGCACCCCTGCTCTAACGGCAGCGGTGACGGATCAACGGGAGACAATCAAGACAGGACGGGCGGCGCTCGCGATCGGAAGCCGCAAATGGTGCGCTGGCAATCGAGCGGCGCAGGCGTGAAGGCGACGGCCACCGAAGTATTGGCAGCCAGCGGGAAGGAATGGAAACGACTATCGACCGCCGAGGCGATCTGCGCGAACGCCATACACTGCGCGCAACTGTGATCCAGCCCCAGCTTGGTAATGCTGGTGCTGACCTCGTCATCCGCCGGCTCGGCCGCCTGCACGATGCCGGTCGCGGCCGCAGTGTGCGACAGCGCGTGCGCGTACCCCATCTGCTGGGAGAACACCAGCAGAAGCGACAGCAGCACATGGAAGAAGTTGCGGCGTATGTTCACGAAATACCAACTAACGAAGCATCAGTGCCGGTATTGTAATGCGAGCCACGCATTTTTAGCGTACTTTTTGCTTTTCGAGGAACTGGTGCACCTTGGCGGCGGCCAGCTTGTTGATCGCCACCAGCAGCGACGGATCGACGCCGGCGATGCCATAGGTCGAACCGATGTGCTTGCCGATATGTATCAGCACCTCGGCCGCCACTTCCGCATCGGACTCGGCCCTGTGGGCCGCGCTCTTGAAGCGGATGCCCAGCTCGCCGGACAGATTGCCCAGCTTGTAGCTCGACAAATTGGGGAACACGCGGCGCGACAATTTCAGCGAACACACCAGCGATTGATAGCCGGGCGTCAGGCCCAGCCGGGCCGCCTCGGCGCGCAGGAACTTGTCATCGAAGCTAGCGTTATGGGCCGACAAGGCGTCGCCGCCGATAAAGTCCAGCAGCTCCGGCACCACCTGCGACACCGGCGGCGCACCGTCCACCATGGCCTGCGTGATGCCGGTCAGGCCGGTGATGAACGATGGTATGCGCACATTGCAGTTGATCAGGGAAACATAGCGCTCGACCACCTTGCCGCCGACGATGCGCAAGGCCGCCACCTCGGTGATGCGGTCGCCCATGTCGGGAGACAGGCCGGTGGTCTCGAAGTCGAGCATGACGATAGGTTGGTCGAGCATGGTGTTCCCTTTTAGTTAGCCGAACTTGCGGACGGCATCCAGCGCCAGCCCGGCGCCGATGCTGCCGAACAGGTCGCCTTCGACCTTGCGCGCGGATGGCACCAGCGCGCCGATGCGTTCGCGCAGCATGCGCACGCCGCTGGAACCGCCGGTGAAGAACACCGTATCCACATCGGCAGGCGCCACGCCGGCGTCGCGCAGCATCGACAGCACGGTGTTCTCGACCGACCCGACCAGATGGCCGATGGCGTCGTCGAACTGCGCACGGTCCAGCTCCAGCGTCACCGCCGGCGACAGACGGTCCAGCGACAGCTGTACTTTGGCGGCGTCGGACAGGGCGATCTTGCCCTCCTCCACCTTCATCGCCAGCCAATGGCCGGCGCGCTGGTCGATCAGTTTTTGCAGGCGGCCGAGCTTTTCCTGTTCCGCCGCATCGCGCAGCAGATCGGACAGCTGGGTCCACATCTTCTTGGTGTAAGCCTGGTTGATGGTGTGCCAGGTCGCCAGATTGAAGAAATAGCTGGACGGTACTTCGCTGTTGTTGCGCAGGCGGCTGCCGTAGCCCAGCAGCGGCATCACAGAGGACAAGCTCAGGTATTTATCGAAATCCGTACCGCCGATGTGCACACCGCCGTTGGCCAGGATGTCGTCGCGACGCTCGGCCTTCTTCGCCCGCTCGGGCGACAGGCGCACCAGCGAAAAGTCCGAGGTACCGCCGCCGATGTCGGCGATCAGCACCAGCTCTTCGCGGCTGATCTGCGACTCGTAGTCGAACGCCGCGGCGATCGGTTCGAACTGGAAAGCGATATCCTTGAAGCCGACGGAACGCGCCACCTCGGCCAGGGTATCCTCGGCCAGCTGGTCGTTTTCCTTGCTGTCATCGATGAAGTGCACGGGACGGCCGAATACCGCCGACGTGAACTGGCGCCCGGCCGATTGTTCGGCGCGGCGCTTCACCTCGCCGATGAACTGCGCCAGCAGGGCGCGGAACGGCAGCGCGCGGCCGCCCACCTCGGTCTGGCCATCGATCAGGCTGGTACCGAGCAAACTTTTCATGGAGCGCATCAGGCGCCCCTCGTAGCCGGCCAGATACTCGGCCAGCGCTGCACGTCCGAAGGTAACTTCTTCGTCCTCGGCGTTGAAGAAAACCACCGACGGCAAGGTGGTCTTGCCCTCTTCCAGTCCCAACATCACCGGATGTCCGGGACGCACCCAGCCCACCGTGGAATTTGACGTGCCAAAATCGACGCCGCAAGCAATGGCCATGTCGACCCTTCACGTGAATAAAGGGGCGTTATGTTATCAGAAAACCCCGTCCCCATGGAAAAATTGCAGCCGAACCACACCCACCTCAATATTTCTTAGAAGAAAATCGATTATTATTGCCATCAAGTAAGATTTTGATTATGCTGAATTAACTAACAAATATGCAAGCCGCTGTACGCAGGCCCCGAGACGATGACCAAATCCAAGCCGACCATTGAAGTCTGCGCCACCGAACACAAAGCCAGCATTGCCCGCGAAGCCCGCCGCGTCACCTCGTATGACGTGGCGCTGGTGGCCGGCGTGTCGCAATCGGCGGTGTCGCGCTGCTTCAAACCCGGCGCCAGCGTCTCCAAGTCCACCCATGCGCGGGTGATGAAGGCCGCCGCGCTGCTGGACTACATCCCCAACGCCGCCGCCCGCAGCCTGATCACGCGCCGCTCCAACATGGTGGCGGTGCTGGTCACCAATCTGGCCAATCTCTACTATCCCGAACTGCTGGCGGAACTGAGCAAGCAGCTGAGCGGCCTGGGCAAGCGCGTGCTGCTGTTCCCGCTGGCGCGCGAGGCCGATGTCGACCGTGTGCTGGCCGATGTCTGGCAATTCCAGGTCGATGGCGTGATCGCCGCCGCCCGCCTGTCCGCCGAACACGTGGCCGAATTCGAGCGCCGCCGCATGCCGCTGGTGCTGTTCAACCGCACGCTGCGCGACCAGTCGGTCAACACCGTCACCTGCGACCACCTGGAAGCGGGCCGCATGCTGGTGTCGCGCCTGGCCGCCGCCGGCCATCGCCGCTTCGGCATCATCGCCGGCACCGAGGATTCCACCGTCGCCAACGAGCGCCGGCGCGGCGCCGTCGAACGGCTGGCCGAGCTGGGCCTGCCGCCGCCGGTGGTGGTGCCGGGCGAGTACGACTACAACAGCGGCGCCGCCGGCCTCAAGGCCCTGATCGCGCAAATGGGCGGCGTCCCGGACGCCATCATCTGCGGCAGCGACGTGATGGCCATCGGCTGCCTCGATTGCGCCCGCCACGAATTGGGCATCGACGTGCCCGGCCAGTTGTCGGTGGCCGGCTTCGACGCTGTCGAGCCGTCCAACTGGTTGAGCTACAACCTGACCACGCTGCGCCAGCCCATGCCGAAGATGGCCTGCGCCGCCGCCAGCCTGCTGTGCGCCGTCATCGACAGCCACGAAAGCCAGGTCGAACGGCGCGTGTTCAGCGCCCAGTTCATCGAAGGCGCCACCGCGCGCCTGCACCCGCTGGCGCACGCGCCCACGCTGGAAACAGCATCCGCCACCGGCGCGCGCGTGCCGGTCGCTATAATGTGACGGATGAACGATGCCAACCCCCCCCGCTTCACCCCGCAAGGCCTGATCCCGACACCCGAGCAGACCGCCATCCAGCTGGCCAGGAACAAGGTCGTGCTGGTGGACGCCAACGCCGGCGCCGCCAAGACCACCACGCTGGCGATCCGCATCGGCGAGGCCTTGGCGCGCAAGCTGCCGCCGGAACAGATCCTGGCGCTGACCTTCACGCCGGAAGCGCGCGATGTCCTGCGCCAGCGCCTGCTGGACGTGGGCGTTCCGCCCGCGCAAGCGCATCGCGTGGCCGTGTTGACCTTCGAGGACTTCGCCGGCCAGCAGCTGGACCGCATCGACGGCGACAATCTGCGCCAGTGCGCAGAAGCGCGCCAGTTGAAGGCCTATGCGTTGGCCGCGATAGACCGCGCCGCCGAGCGCCATGCAGGGCGCATGGAAGGGCTCGATCTGCAAACCCACAGCATCGCGCTGGCCCAGTTCCTCGACGTGCAACTGCAACTGAAAGCCACCATGGCGCTGGCCGCAGATGTCGAATACATGGGCCTTGAAGAAATCGCCGAGTTGATGGGCGTGCCGCTGACCGATTACCTGACCACCGTCGAATACGAAACGCTGCGCCTGGACGGCGGCGCGGGCGCCGTGTTCCGTGGCCCGTTCGACGCCACCTACGACCTGGCCAGCAATCTGCAAGCGGGCGCGCGCCTGGCCGAGCACTTCCCGGACTACCGCATCGTGCTGTGCGACGAGCTGCACGACTTGAACGAGGCGGCCTTCCAGATTCTCGATGCGCTGGTCTCCAAGCCGCACTGCTACTTCGTTGGCGCCGGCGACAAGGACCAGGTGATCCACGCCAAGCTGGGCGCCAGCGACGAGTACCTGAACCGCCGCTTCGCCCAGAACTACCCGAACCTGGTGCGTTACCCGCTCACCGCCACCTACCGCCACGGCCCGCACCTGGCGTACGCGATGGCGGAGTTCAAGCAGAAAGCGGTGGAATCGAGCCTGCCGCTGCGCACCGACATCCGCCAGGCCCACTACGACAGCAGCGCCGCCTGCGCGCAGCAGGCCGTCGCCGCAGTCCAGCAGTGGAAGGCCGACGGCTATCCGCTCGACGGCTGCGCCATCCTGATACGCGACCGCCATCAATCGATGGCCATCGAGAACGCGCTGATCGAAGCCGACATCGACTACCGCACGCCTGCCATGGCCGGCTACCTGCAACGCGACGAGATCCTGTTCCTGCGCGGCCTGCTGGCGATAGGCCTGAAGGATTTCGCCGCCGTCAAGTCCGAACAGGTGCGCGCCGCCGTGGTCGACGCCATGATCGCCTTCAGCGAAATGCGCTTCTCCACCCGCCGCCTGGACAACCTGAAGGCGCAAATCGTCAAGGACCCGGCGCTGCTGGGTGAACTGTTCCTGATCGAAGACGAGCAGCGCGACGGCGAAGAACTCAACTACCGCGATGTCGCCAGCACGGCCACCAAGAAGGCCGTCATCGACACCATCGGCTGGCTGTCCAGCGTAGACCCGGCCACGCCGGCGGCGGCCGTGCTGACCGAAGTGTGCGAGCGCGTGAAGCTGGTGGCGACCGCGCGCCGCATCTTCGTGCGCCCATACGAGGCGGGCGTGGTCAACAAATCGGTGGCCGGCCTGCTGGAAGCGGCGGCCGCCTCGGGGCAAACCCTGGCCGAATTCTGGGCCGCGATGAACGCGCGCGAAGCTTTCGTGCGCCGCAAGCGCGAACGCAAGGCGGTGCTGATCGAATGCGTCGCCAACGCCAAGGGCAAGGAGTTCGACCACGTGATCCTGCCCTTCCTGCAGTCCGACGAATTCCCGCATCCGACGCAATCCAGGGTCGAGGAAGAAAACCTGTTCTACGTCGGCGCCACCCGCGCCCGCGCCCGCCTGACGCTGCTCTCGCCGGCCGACGCCGCGCTGCGCAGCGCCTTCATCGCGCAAATGCGCCTGCCCAAATCGGCCGCCGCAGCCGATGCCGCCATCGTCCGCAATGAGGCCAGGCCGGCCGCCGCACCGTCGCGCCAATACCTCGTCGCCAGCTACCAGGAGAAGGACCAGGTCAAGGCGCTGGGCGCCCAGTTCGACATCGCCCGCCGCGCCTGGTACGTCGAGGCTGGCAGGGATTTGGCCCCGTTCGCCCCTTGGATAAAAAAATAATGCAGTAAGTCAATTTTTCTGAGGGAAACCCTTATATAATGTCGCTCGCGGCTGGAATAGCTAGCCTCACACCCAATGCATGTCCAAAAACCAATTCGGGAGCATTACAATGAAAGCACAACAAAAAATTCTGCTGGCAGCCTGCGCGCTGGCTGTTCTGAGCGCTTGCAGCACCCCAGCCCCAGTCGTCGCCCCAGCACCGGCTCCAGAGCCAGTCAAAGCCGCACCGGCCGCACCAGCACCGGCACCAGTGGCCGCGCCAGTCGCCGTGTCCCTGCCAGCCTACCTGGATCCAAACAGCTCGATCTACAAAAACCGCAGCGTCTTCTTCGACTTCGACAAGTACACCGTCAAGCCTGAGTTCACCGCTCTGGTAGCCGACCACGGCAAATTCCTGTCGGCCAACCCGAACGTGTCGATCAAAGTCGAAGGCAACACCGACGAACGCGGCGGTGCAGAATACAACCTGGCCCTGGGCCAGAAGCGCGCACAAGCCGTCATCACCGCCCTGAAAGTACAAGGCGTGAAAGACACCCAGATGGAAGCCATCAGCTACGGTAAAGAAAAAGCCACCGGCAGCGACGACGCAGCCCGCGCCCAGAACCGCCGCGCTGACATCGTGTACCCAAGCAAGTAATCCAAGCTTGATGTAGTATGAGGTAAGCTAAAGCGCCCGGCCCAACAGCCGGGCGTTTTTGTTTTGGGGCTCTCTCCTAAGGGAGCTGCGCAAGAGCAATGTGTTCGTTATGCTGGAAGTTTCCATTCACCCTCAAAACTGTTGAAGGAAGTTTCATGAAGAACCTCACTACCGCAGCCGGCGCGCCGGTCGTCGACAACCAAAACACCCAGACCGCCGGCCCGCATGGCCCGGTCCTGCTGCAAGATGTGTGGCACCTGGAAAAGCTGGCCCACTTCGCGCGCGAGGTGATCCCGGAACGCCGCATGCACGCCAAGGGCTCCGGCGCCTTCGGCACCTTCACCGTCACCCACGACATCAGCAAGTACACGCGCGCCGCGCTGTTCTCCGAGATCGGCAAGAAGACCGACATCTTCATGCGCTTCTCCACCGTGGCCGGCGAACGCGGCGCGGCCGATGCCGAGCGCGATATCCGCGGCTTCGCCGTCAAGTTCTACACCGAGCAAGGCAACTGGGACGTGGTCGGCAACAACACGCCGGTGTTCTTCTTCCGCGACCCGCTCAAGTTCCCGGACCTGAACCACGTCGTCAAGCGCGATCCAAAAACCAATCTGCGCAGCGCCGAAAACAACTGGGACTTCTGGACCCTGCTGCCGGAAGCCCTGCACCAGATCACCATCGTCATGAGCGATCGCGGCATCCCGAAAGGCTACCGCCACATGCACGGTTTCGGCAGCCATACCTTCAGCTTCATCAGCCCGAAGAACGAGCGCTTCTGGGTCAAGTTCCACTTCGTCTGCCAGCAGGGCATACAGAACTTCAGCGACGCCGAAGCCACCGAGGTGGTGGGCCGCGACCGCGAGAGCTCGCAGCGCGATCTGTTCGACGCCATCGAGAACAAGGACTACCCGCGCTGGAAGCTGGCGGTGCAGATCATGCCGGAGAACGATGCATCCAAGGTGCCGTACAACCCGTTCGACCTGACCAAGATCTGGCCGCACAAGGACTATCCGCTGATCGACGTCGGCGTGCTGGAATTGAACCGCAATCCGGAGAACTACTTCGCGGATGTCGAGCAGTCGGCCTTCTCGCCGGCCAACGTGGTGCCGGGCGTGAGCTTCTCGCCCGACAAGATGCTGCAATCGCGCCTGTTCTCGTACGGCGACGCCGCACGCTACCGCCTGGGCGTGAACCACCATGCGATTCCGGTCAACGCGCCCAAGTGCCCGTTCCACAGCTACCATCGCGACGGCGCCATGCGCACCGACGGCAATCACGGCGCCGGCACCTCGTATGAGCCGAACAGCCGTGGCGAATGGCTGCAACAGCCGCAGTTCGCCGAACCGCCGCTGTCGCTGGAAGGCGCCGCCGGCCACTGGGATCACCGCGTCGACACCGACTACTACTCGCAGCCGGGCAATCTGTTCCGCCTCCTGACCGCCGAGAAGAAGCAGCTGCTGTTCGAGAACACGGCGCGCGCCATCCACGGCGTATCCAAGCCGGTGCAGCAACGCCATATTCACAACTGTACGCAGGCCGATCCGGCCTACGGCGCGGGCGTGGCGGCGGCGATTGCCGCGCTTGAAGGCAAATAAATCAACCTTGTACAAATAGTAAATGCCGGTAAAATGGAGCACCTTGTCGCTCCGTTTTACCGATGCCCTTCCTATTCCTCCGCCTGACCTTGTGCGCCCTGCTGCTGTGCCCTTGCGCCGTCCGCGCGCAGGCCGTCGCGTGGCTGTGGGACGAGGCGCTGCTGCCCACATGGTCGGCACCCGAAGCGGCCATCCTGCATCGCCACATCCTGCTGACCGGCGACACGGTTCGCACCCGTCCACGCATGCGCCAGCCAGTGATGCCCGCAACCACGCGGGTCACGCCTGTGCTGCATGTGGAAGTCAGCACCGTCAATCCACCACAGAATATTGAAGCCAGCCGCGCAATGATCGTGCAGGCGCTGCTCGACGCGGCTACGATCAGCACATCCGGCTGGGTGCAGCTGGATATGGAGGCCAAGCCTTCGCAGCGGGAGTTCTATCGTTCACTGGTCAAGCAACTGCGCGCCGCGCTGCCGCCGCACATCAAGTTAAGCGTGACCGCGCTGGCCTGGTGGTGCCGCTCGGCGGCCTGGCTGGACGGACTGGCCGCCGACGAAGTCGTGCCGATGTTCTTCCGCATGGGCCGCGACAGCGCCGACATGCGCGCCATCGTCGAACAATCGCCCGCGACGCTGCATGCCAGCTGCCGCGCGGGCAGCGCAGGATTCTCGCCTCAGGAACCGTTCGCACCGCAAGTCGCGGCGCGATATCATAAAACCTACTGGTTCGACCGCTACGCATGGAAGCGTACCGGCGCGGACCTGTCGCCGCTTTCAAGGAGCACTCCATGACACATCGTCTTCGTCCACTCATCATCGCTGCGGCGCTGCTGGCCTGCGCCAACGCCGGCGCCAGCGGCGGCGGTTCGTGGGATTCCTACGTCACCCGCAGCGGGCCGGATATCGCGCTGGGCCGCTACCAGAGCGGCGAGCTGGGTGTGCTGATGCCGACCTACGAGCGGATGTACCTGTACGTCGCCTGGCGCAGCGTGCTGCTCGGCGCAGACGAGATGAAAGCCGTGCCGAATCCACAGGGCGGCCTGCTGCGCGCGATCGGCAGCCGTAACGGCGGCTGGGTCGATGCGGGCGATGGCAAAAAAGTCTACGCCGCCTGGCAGGCCGCCATCAGCACGGCGCTGAAGCAGGCGCCGGTCGCGCCCAAGGACGACGACAGCATGGCCAACGGCTACCTCACTTGTCCGCTGGGCAGCTACACCTTCGCCACCGCCACCTTGAACGATCTGGCACGCCGCAGCGATGCGACGCCGGCCCGCCTGAACGCGTGGATCACGACGCAGCGCCAGGTCTTCAAGTTCTGCGGCGACGACGCGGAAGCAAAGCGCAATTTCTACGATGGCGCCAAGCGCGTCATACCGGCGCCGGTGGAGTTGCCGGCAACGGAGGCGCTGTACTGGCGCCAGATGCAGCAGTATCAGCTGGCGTCGGCCGCCTTCTACGGCGAGAACTATGCGCTGAGCGGCAGCCTGTTCGCCAAGATCGGCGCCACTGACAAGCATCCGCTGCGCCAGTGGGGCGAGTATCTGAACCTGCGCTCGCAGGCACGCGCCGCCGTGTTCGTGCCGGGGCCGAACGCCGACCAGGCGATCTGGCAGGAGCGGCTCGACGCCCGTCGCGAAGGTCCGGCCGCCGCCGCAGTGCGCTTGGCTGCTGCGCAGAAGAAGCTGGCCGTGATCCAGGCCAGCGCCGATCATATCCTCGCCAATCCGGAGCTGTCCTCGCTGCATGAGGCCACCCGCGCCATCGTGCGCAGCATGCAGGTGCGGTTGACGCCGACGCTGCGCTTTGCGGAGTTGAGCAAGCTGCTGGATGACCCTCGCGCCAATCCGTATCAGGACGATCACCTCGGCGACTGGCGCGTGCTGGCCAACGACCTGCTGCAACCACCCGTCGCCGAGCAGGCTGACACCCGCCCCGCCCTGCGCGGCATGGCAGGCTTCATCGACTGGATGCAGACCATCCAGGCGTGCCAGGAATATCAGGCCAAGCGCAGTTGCGCAGTCGAGCGTACGCACGCGATCGACCAGTGGAACCGCTACGCCAAGCAAGGCAACAAGGCGCAGGCGCGCGTGTGGATGCTGGCGGCGGTCATGCTGTCCGATACGCTGACGCCGGAGCTGGAGAAGGCAGCGCAGCAGGTGCCGGTATCGGCGCCAGAGTATTTGACGCTGCGTTATGCGCTGGCGCGCCACTACCGTCTGAGCAAGCAGGCCGACAAGGCGCGCACGTTTGGCGACGCGATTCTGAACGGCCCAACGCTGGCAGCCAACCGTTCGGTGAGCGCGCGCAACCAGTTCCTGCAGGAGCGCTTCGCGGTGGCTTCATCGCCGGCGGACGCCGCCAACTATCTGCTGCGCACGGAGAGTCACGATCTCGATCCCGACACCGGAGAGTTGGCCAAGGCCAGCGAGGAACCAGGCGCCACGCCAGCCGCAGCGCGGGTAGACGTCGCTGCCGACGGCATTCGCTGGCTGAACAGCGGCCTGTCCACGGCCGACCTGTCGGCCCTGGCCGCGAACCAGAAGCTGCCCAAGGCCCTGCGCGCGCGCATCGCCATCGCCGCGTGGATGCGTGCCGACCTGCTGGGCCAGGACGAGGCGGCGCTGGGCGCAACCCAGCAAATCGAACAGAACGCGCCGCTGCTGGCGCCCGTGGTGCAGAAGTATCGCAAGCTGGCGGGTACGCCGGAGCATCGCTACTGGATGCTGGTGAATGCGCTGAAGTACGGCCTGTCGCCGATGTATAACGGCTACAACGGCGAGTTGGCCGTGCGCGCGCCAGACGATACGCTGGCGGACATGTGGTGCAAGGTGCCGGCCAAGGCGGGCGACAGCTACGGCGAGAACACCGATGCCGAACATACGCTGCCGATGCCGGAGCTGGGCAACAGCGCGGCCCGCGACAAGGAGCTGGCGCAACTGTCGACATTGAAGACGGCCACCGGCTACATCGGCGACCAGATCCTGCAACGCGCAACCGCCGTGCCGAACGATCCGGAGCTGCCGTGGTTGTTGTTCGTCACCGTGCAATCGACACGCGGCGGCTGCCTGGACGCCGACTCCAAGACCTTGTCGAAGAACGCCTTCACGCTATTGCACAAGCGTTACAAGAACAACGAGTGGGCGCGCAAGACACCTTATTTCTATTGAGCGGAATCAAACGCGGGGGACGATGAAGGATTAGCATGGCGCCTCTGGAGGTGCGTCATGCAAACCCTGGTCCAATCCCGAAAATACCCGAGCTACGACGACGATCTGGCGCTGTGGATAGATGCGCAAATCCAACTGCTGCTGGACCGCAGGTTCTCCGAGTTGGACATAGAGACCCTGGTCGCGGAGCTCGACGGCATGAAAAAACAGTATGAGCACGAACTGGACAGTCGGCTGACGGTGCTGATCATGCACCTGCTCAAGTGTCAGTTTCAAAAAGACTACCCGCAAAACAAATGGCAATCCACGCTGATAGAGCGGCGCTACCGCATTGCGCGCTTGCTGAGGGATAGTCCGAGCATGCGCGGAAAAGTGCAGCAGTTTGCCGTGGAGTGCTACCCCATCGCTCGCCGCCGCGCGGCCAAAGAGACTGGCTTGGACGAGGAACTCCTCCCGCCGCGCCTGCCATATTCCTTGGAGCAGCTACTCGATCAGGACTATATGCCGTAACGGCCTTGAGGCGCGCCATGCAAACCCTGCTCCAGTCCCGCAAACACCCGAGCTACGACGCTGATCTGATGCTGTGGATAGATGCGCAAATCCAACTGCTGCTGGACCGCAGGTTCTCCGAGTTGGACATAGAGACCCTGGTCGCGGAGCTCGACGGCATGAAAAAGAGAGAACTGAGAGCATTGAAGAATCGACTGCGCGTGCTAGTTATGCACCTTCTCAAATGCCAGTTCCAGCCGGTGCATCCGAAGAACAGATGGCGGGCCACAGTGATCGAGCAACGCGAACGCCTGGCAATGCTGCTGGAGGACAGCCCCAGCCTGCGAGCGGCGCTGGCAGAGTATGCACACCAGATCTATCCGGTTGCCGTTCGTATGGCGTCGGCGAAAACCGGCTTGCCGATCAATGGGTTCCCGGCCGACAATCCGTATTCGGTGGCGCAGATACTCGATCAGGACTTTATGCCGTAACGGCGGCTCCCGCGCGGTCCAGCAGCAGTTCGCAGCGCTTCGATAAATTCTGGATCTGTAATGCCTTGCCTGCCTTGGCGTAGCGCTCATGCAGGGCGGACACCGCCACCACTGCGGAATGATCGACCAACCGCAGATGGCGGCAATCCAACGTCACTGCCGTCGGATCTCCCTGCACGTCGAACAGATCGTTGAAGTGCGCGACCGAGGCGAAGAACAAGGTGCCATGCGGCGTGTAGCGCTTAACGCCGTCGGCGCCCTGCTCCACATCGGCGCGGATCTCGCGCGCGTGGCGCCAGGCGAAACTGAGCGCGGCGATCACGATACCGCACAATACCGCCACCGCCAGATCGGTCGCCACGGTGATGGCCGTTACAACCACGATCAACAAGGCGTCATGGCGCGGCACCTTGCCCAGCACCCGCAGCGAGCCCCAGGCAAAGGTCTGCTGCGCCACCACGAACATCACACCCACCAGCGCCGCCAACGGGATGCGCTCGATCAGCGGCGATAAAAACAGTATAAACAGTAAAATCATTATCCCGGCCACCGCGCCGGACACCCGCGTACGGCCGCCCGAACCCAGGTTAATCATGGTCTGACCGATCATCGCGCAGCCGCCCATGCCGCCAAACAGGCCGGACACCATATTCGCCGCGCCCAGCGCCACGCATTCGCGATCCGGCAGGCCGCGCGTTTCCGTGATTTCATCGGTGAGATTGAAGGTCAGCAGTGTCTCGAGCAGGCCGACCACCGCCATCAGTAGCGCATATGGCAGCACGATGCGCAGCGTCTCGACCGTCATCGGCACCATCGGGATCTGCCAGGCCGGCAGACCGCCGGCGATATGCGCCATGTCGCCCAGCGTGCGCGCCGGCAGGTGCAGCAGTTGCGACAGCAAGCCCACGCCGACGATCGCCACCAAGGCCGGCGGCACCGCCTTCGTCAAACGCGGCAGCAGGTAGACCACCGCCATGGTCAGCGCCACCAGGCCGCACATCCACCTCAACGCATCACCCTGCATCCACGCGCCGCCAACTTTAAAGTGCTGCAGCTGCGACCAGGCAATGACGATGGCCAGGCCGTTGACGAAGCCCAGCATCACCGGATGCGGCACCATGCTGATCAGCTTGCCCAGCCGCAGCAAGCCAAACATCAGCATGATGAGCCCGCTCAGCACCACCGTCGCCAGGAAATATTGCAAGCCATGCTGGGCGACCAGCGCCACGATGACCACCGCCATCGACCCGGCGGCGCCGGAAATCATGCCCGGCCGGCCGCCGAACAGCGCAGTCATCGTACAAATGAAAAACGCACCGTACAGCCCGGCCAGCGGATTGAGCTGCGCGACCAGCGCAAAAGCTATGCTTTCGGGTACCAGAGCGAAGGACGTGGTCAAGCCTGCCAATGCGTTCCGGGAAAAATTAGTTGACGGCATGGAAATATTTAGGGCGGAAGATGATGTGAAAACACAACAGAGGCAGCATTTTACACGCCTATATTCGCTTTCTCATCGCCATGGGTGAACTGGCGCACATTCAGAATGGGGGCTGGCCGGGCACAATGGCACCGCATACTACTCAACCCTAGCCAGCTACGCCACCGCCATGACTACTCTGATATCTGCCACCTACGCCCTGCAAAGACAGAAAATCGCCGTGGAGAGGACGCTGTATGCGCGTTCTGCGGAGGAATCCCAACTGGCGGCCCGTTGGGCCAGCGCCTGGCATAAACTGGTGCAGCGTAAGCTCGACCAGGCCCAGGCCATCCATCTTGAGCCGCGCATGGACTATGCCGGCTTCAGCATGCAGCCCCGTTCCCGGGTGCTGCACTAATCCTTACGCTGCGTATTGCATGGCCGTCGTCGCACCGGTGCGCGCTGCCTGATAGCAGCTACCGGCGCGGCGTTCCATCATCTCACGGTCCAGCACCGTGACGCAGCCGCGGCGATACGCGATCAAACCTTCCTCCGACAATTTACCTGCCGCGCCGGTGATGCTTTCGCGGCGCACGCCCAGCATGTTGGCGATCATTTCCTGCGTCACCTTCAATTCGTTCGATGGCGAGCGGTCCAGCCGCTCCAGCAGCCAGCGGCACAGCTTCTGTTCGATGCTGGTATGGCGGCTGCCGGCGACGCTCTGCGCCAACTGGGCAAACATCGCGCTGGTGTAACGCATCAACAGCTGGGCCAGAGGGCCGCCGCTGTAAAAAGCTTCGCGCAGCACATCGGTGCGCAGACGATAGCCATAACCCGCACACTGCACCACGGCAGAATAGCTGGCCCGCTCGGCCGGATACAGCGCCACGCCCACCACGCCCTCGCTGCCGACGACGGCGATCTCAGTGCTGGCGCCGTCTTCCATCACATATTGCAGAGAGACGATGGCGTTGGTCGGGAAGTAGGAGTATTCCACTTGATCGCCGTAGTCGAACAGATGCTTACCTGCGGGCAGCGTGACCAGTTCGAGGTCGGCAAACAAAGCTATCAAATCTTCGCGTGACAGCGCGCGCAGCAAATCGTTCTGTTGCGCGCCGATCAGGCTGATGGTTGGACCAGGAGCTGCTTTGAGTTGGGTGCTGTTCATGATGCGCCTCTAATGTCTGATTGATCCTTCGAATCATGTCGTGTGGATCACAGCGGCGAATTCGCCTTGCCGATGTAGACACTGTATCCGCGCACCCAATCAGCGGGTATAGGAGCACCCTGTAGTCCTATGTAGGTTATGAACATTGCAAAATGTCATCTTTGTCCTACGCCCGGAGCTGGCCGTTTCGGATCTAGAAGGTGGCGCGCAGCTGGACGTAGGCCATGCGCGGAGCGCCCACCATGCGGCCGGCGTTGCCGTCGACGTTGCGGGTGTAGTAGCGCTTGTCGGCGATGTTGTTGACGCCTGCCATGACTTCGTAGCCTGGCTTGCCCGGCAGCTTCCAGCTCAGCTGAGCATTCCACAGGCGGAAGCCCGGCACCACGCCATTGCTGCCGTTGGCCGCTTCGGCCACGGTGTTGGCGGCGTCCGAATACTGCTTGCTTTGATGCGTGGTCGACAGGTTGGCCGTCCATGCACCCAGGTGATAGCGCGCGCCCAGCGTGTCGGTGTTGCGCGAGTAAAACGGCACGTCCATGCCGGCAGTCGCGCCGGAATCCTGGATCGCCCGGGTGTAGGTGTAGTTGGCGTACACGTTCAACCCGGCCAGCACGCCGGCGTCGTCGAAGCTGTAGTCAGCCGCCGTTTCGATGCCGTCGTGGTTGGTCGCGCCCAGATTGCGGAACACTGCCGGCGTGGTGCCCGGCACTTGCAGAATCTGGTTGTCGAACTTCAGCTTGAAAGCCGTCACTTCGGCATTGACCGCCCCGCTCTTCCAGCGCGCGCCCAGTTCGGCCGTCTTGGCCAGCTCCGGCACCAGCGGATTGGTCGGCGTCTGCGAGTTCAGCTGGGTGTTCTGCACCGGCCCGAAGGACGTGGTGTAGTTGGCGAACACGGTCAGATCGCGGTTCACCAGATAGGCCACGTTCAGCGACGGCAGCGCCTTGCTGTTCTCGGTCTCGAAGGTCGACTTGGCACTGAGGTCGTTGCGCTCGGACTTGATGTGCTCGTATCGCACGCCCGGTGTGATGCGCCATGCGCCCACGGCGATACGGTCGTCGATGTAGACGGCATGCGCGTCGGTGCTATTGACGAAGGTCGAGATCGCTCCCTTGGCGCCGGTCGAAACCGTCTGGATGTAGTTGTTGTCGTCGCCGCGCTCGCGCAGGTAGCGGTAGCCCACCGTCACGTCATGCGTCATGCCGCCACCGGCGAAGCGCTGCGTGTAGCGCGGCTCGATGCCCAGCACCTCATAGTTGCGCGGCTGCCAGGTCAGCTGGGTCCTGGCCGCGTTGATCAGCGAACTCTGACGGAAGCTGTCGCTGTAGTAGGCCTTGACCTCCAGCTCCTGCGTGGCCGACAAGGTGTTCAGGTAGCCGACATCGGCGCTGCGGCGGTCGCCGCTCCAGAAGTCGGTGGGCCGCGTGTTCTGGAACGGATCGGCGTTGTACTGCGCCACCGTCAAACCGCCCGGCGTGCGCGAATTGACTTCGTAGTAGGACAGCTTGGCGTTCACCTCGCTGTGCGGCGTCAGCTGATAGCGGAACTTCAGCGCCAGGTCGTTGACCTTCTCGTTGCTGCCCGCGCGCCACTCGCTGCCGGCCATGCCCGAGTACAGCACCGCCACGCCCAGCCCGCCCTCCTGCTGCGTGCCGACATAGGCGCTGTATTGGCGGTTCTGGCCGCCCTGGCCGAAGTCGTTGTAGCGGAAGCTGGCGTCGCCGCTCACGCCCGCCGTCTCCGGAATCGAACGGCTGCGGAAGTTGATGATGCCGCCGACGTTCTGCGGGCCGTAGCGCACGGCGCCGCCGCCACGCACAACGTCGATCGATTCGATGTTGTTCAGGCTGACCGGCGCGAACGACAGCTGCGGCTGGCCGTAAGGCGCCACCGCCAGCGGAATGCCGTCGAGCAGCACGGTCGAGCGCGGCGAGTAGCGTCCCGTCAAGCCGCGCACGCCGATGTTGAGCGAGACAGCGCTGCCGGCGGTGCCGGAGTTGTCGGTGGCCTGCACGCCCGGGATGCGGCGCATCACGTCGCCGATATCGGCGGCGCCGGTGTGGTCGATGTCTTCCTTCTTCATCACGGTGCGGGCGCCGGCGAAATTCTTCACGCTGTTCTGCAAACCCGACCCCAGCCAGCTGCCCGACACCTGGATCGATTCGATGGGCGCGGCGGCTTCCTGCGCATGGGAGGACAAGGCCAGCAAGGACACAGCGGCGGCGATCAGCGAACGTTTGAATGGGAGGGTAGTCAGCGGCATGATGTGGTGCAGTTCAGTTTCAACGACGTAAATGATAACACTTCTCATTCTCAAATGTAAGTGCGTGGAGATTTGTTATAATTGGGACCATGCACAAATTCGTGAAACGCCGAACACTGTACCTCTGGATCGCCATCATGGCCGTCCTGTTCAGTGCACTCGCGCCTGCCGTTTCACGCGCCATGACACCCTCTTCCCCTTACGGCTACGCCGAGATCTGCTCGGTCGACCAGATCAAGAAATCCCCGGCCCAGTACGACCACACCGCAGAGCATTGCCCGTACTGCGCCACCCACGGCGGCACGCACGCGCTGCTGCCGCCAGCCATGGCCAGCTTCGCCGTCGTCGGCGGCCATGACTACTACCCACCGCTGTTCTACAGCGCGCCGCGCCCGCTGCACAGCTGGAGCGCCGCCAAACCGCGCGGACCGCCCGCCCGTTCCTGATCGTCTGCCGTATCCGCTGCCGCCCGCCGCCATCGTGCGCGGGTAGCGGTCATCATCCCAACATCAGGAACACCATGAAAACGACCATGTCTCCACTGGCGCTGGCGCTGCTTGCCGCCTTCTCCACCTTCGCCTGCGCGGAGGACGCGCCCATTCATCTGCTGGGCACCGTCACCATCACCGGCAACCGTCCGACCTCGCTGCCGACGCAAATCCCGACCACGATTGAAGGCATCACCCAGGCCGAGATCGAAAAAACCATCAACGCCACCGACTCGGAAGACGCGTTGAAATACCTTCCCAGCCTGCTGGTGCGCAAGCGCTACATCGGCGACTACAACCACGCCGTGCTGTCCACTCGCGCCTCCGGCACCGGCAACAGCGCGCGCTCGATGGTGTACGCCGACGGCATCCTGCTGTCCAACTACCTGGGCAACGGCGCCAGCTTCGCACCGCGCTGGGGCATGGTCAGCCCGGAGCAGATCGACCGCGTCGATGTGCTGTACGGCCCCTTCTCCGCTGCCTACGGCGGCAACTCGGTCGGTGCGGTGGTCGATTACGTCACCCGCATGCCGACCAAGTTCGAGGCCCACGCCAAGCTGACGCTGACGCACCAGCCCTTCGACCTGTATGGCACCAGCGACAGCTACGACGGCAAGCGCGCCAGCATCGCGCTGGGCGACCGCCAGGGCGCTTGGTCGTGGTACGTGGACCTGAGCCGCACCGACAGCGAAGGCCAGCCACTGACCTTCCCCGCCAAGAACGTCAGCAAGCCAAGCAGCGCGGGCATCCCAGTCACCGGCGCGGTCGCAGGCCTGGACCGCACCAACAGCAACTGGCTGCTGCTCGGCGCCGGCACCCAGTACCACACGGTGCAGGACCAGTTCAAGGCCAAGCTGGCCTACGACTTCTCGCCGACGGTGCGCGCCACCTACACCTTCGGCCTGTGGCGCAACGATTCCGAAGGCCGTCCCGAAACCTATCTGCGCGATGCGGCGGGACGCCCGGTCTACTTCGGCACCGTCAACATCGCCGGCAGCAGCTACACGCTGGGCGCGACGGACTTCAACGTGTCGAATGAAAAACTGCAGCACGTGATGCACGGCCTGACCGTCAAGTCCAACACCAAGGGCGTGTTCGACTGGGAGCTGGCCGCCAGCCTGTACGACTACGACAAGGACCGCCTGCGCGCCGCCACCGTCGAACTGCCCGGCGCATTGGCAGGAGGCGCGGGCCGCATCGTCAACCAGGGCGGCACCGGCTGGAACACCTTATCCGGCAAGGGCGTATGGCGTCCGGATGCCGCGCACGTGGCGGAATTCGGCTACCAGCGCGAAGCCTACAAACTGGCCAGCATCGAGAACACCACCAGCAACTGGATCGACGGCGCACCAGGCGACCGCAACTCCGCCTTCACCGGCAAGACCGAAACCAACAGCCTGTATGCGCAGGACAGCTGGAAGTTCGCGCCCGCGTGGAAGACAGTGCTGGGCATGCGCTACGAGCGCTGGACCGCGCACGACGGCGCCACCTCCAACCGCACGACCACCAAGCCGCATCCGGAGCGCAGCGAAAACTACCTGTCGCCGAAAGCCGCGCTGGCGTATCAGGCCAGCGACGAGTGGGTGCTGAAAGCCTCGCTGGGCCGCGCTGTGCGCATGCCGACCGTGTCCGAGTTGTACCAGGGTGGCATCAACGCAAGCGGTCAGTTGATTAACAACGATCCGAATCTGAAACCGGAAAAATCCTGGACCACCGAGCTGACAGCGGAACGCCGCCTCGCCACAGGCCAGCTGCGCCTGACCGCATTCGGCGAACGCACCAAGGACGCGTTGTACTCGCAAGTGAACGTGCTGGCCGGCGCCTCGGTCAGCACCGTGCAGAACGTCGACCGCATCAACACCAAAGGCCTGGAAGCCTCCTACACCGCGGACGATGTGTGGGTGCGCGGCCTGGGCCTGAGCTCCAGCCTGACCTGGACCGATTCCAAGATCGCCCGCAACGACAAGTTCGCCGCCAGCGTGGGCAAGTGGCAGCCGCGCATACCCGAATGGCGCGCCACCGGCGTCGCCAACTACGACGTGAACGACCAGCTGTCGCTGACGCTGGCGGCGCGCTACAGCGGCCATCAGTACACGACGCTCGATAACACCGACGTCAACGGCTTCGCCTACATGGGCGCCAGCAAATACTTCACCACCGACGTGCGCGCACGCTACCGCATCAATCGCCAGTGGAGCGCGGCAATCGGTATCGATAACCTCAACAACTACAAGTACTGGAACTTCCACCCGTATCCACAACGGACCTACGTGGCGGAACTGAAGTTCGATCTCTAAGCAGCAAGCCCGCAGGCGCAATCGGATTTTTCGATTGCGCCTGCTCTGACATTCAAACATTCATGTGATATACTTCTTTAAGTCGAAACCACACATGGACCGTAAAATGCTCAGCACCGAACAAAAAGCCATCATCAGCGCCACCGTCCCGATTCTCGAACAAGGCGGTGAGGCCCTCACGCGCCACTTCTACCTGACGCTGTTCCGCGACTTCCCGGAAGTGAAGCCCATCTTCAACCAGGCCAACCAGGCGGACGGCAATCAACAGCGCGCGCTGGCCAACGCGGTGCTGATGTACGCGAAGAATATCGAACGGCTGGAGCAACTGGGTCCGCTGGTTTCCACCATCATCAACAAGCACGTGTCGCTGCAGATCCAGCGCGAGCACTATCCGATGGTCGGCGCCTCGCTGCTGAAGGCGATCCGCGAAGTGCTGGGCGCTGACGTCGCCACCGACGCGGTGCTGGACGCATGGGGCGCGGCCTACGGACAACTGGCAGACATCCTGGCCGGCGCCGAGGAAAGCATCTACGAAAAGAACGCTGCGGCGGAAGGCGGATGGAGCGGCGCGCGCGAGTTCAAGGTTGTATCGAAGACGGCGGAGAGCGACGAAGTCACCTCCTTCGTCATGCAGCCTGCGGACGGCGGCAAGGTCGTGGAGCACGCACCAGGCCAGTACATCGGCCTGCTTGCCATGGTGAACGGCGAAGAACAGCGCCGCCAGTACTCGCTGTCCGCGGTGAGCAACGGCAGCAGCTACCGCATCAGCGTCAAGCGCGAGCCGGGCGGCGCGGTGTCCAACTACCTGCACGACCATGTCGCCGTTGGCGACAGCCTGCAACTGTTCCCGCCGTCGGGCGACTTCGTCCTGGCGGACAGCGACAAGCCGCTGGTGCTGATCAGCGGTGGCGTCGGCATCACGCCTACGCTGGCGATGCTGACGGCGGCGCTGACCTCCGGCCGCAGCATCCACTTCATCCACGCGGCACGCCACGCCAGTGTGCACGCCTTCCGTGACCATATCGACGCGCTGGCGGCGCAGCACCCGCAGCTGCAACGCTTCTACTGCTACGAAGCGGCCAACGACGCCGGCCCGCAGCCGCACGCCACCGGCTACATCGACCAGCGGCAGCTGGGCGCCTGGCTGCCGGAGACGCGCGACGTCGAAGCCTACTTCCTCGGCCCGACGCCGTTCATGAAGGCCATCAAGTCGCACCTGCTGGAACTGGGCGTGCCGCAGTCGCAAACCTACTACGAGTTCTTCGGCCCTGCCGAAGCCCTGGGCTGATCTTTAGCCGGGCGTGATAAGATGTCGGTGCTTCATCCACTAACACCGACATCATGCATACCCCAGTAGCAGACCAAGCAGAAACCCTGATACGTGCCACCGGCGCCCGCGTGACGCGCCCGCGCGTCACGGTGCTGGAGTTTCTGCTGGCTCAGCACAAGTCGCTGACGCATCACGAGATCCACGCCCAGCTGTCCGACGCCGCGCTCGACCCGGTCACGCTGTACCGCGTGCTGGAATGGCTGACCGAAAACGAACTGGTACACCGCATCGCCGGCGCCGACACCGTCTGGCGCTTCAGCGCAGGCGCCGGCCACCACTCTCACGAACACGCGCACTTCCAATGCACCAGCTGCGAGGAAGTCACCTGCTTTACCGAGGTCGCGCTGCCGCGCAAGATCAAGCTTCCCGAAGGCTTCCAGAGCCAGGAAATGGACTTCCTCATCAAGGGCACCTGCCCGCACTGCGCCAAGCGCTAACTCCCGCAATCGTTCGTCCCCATAGCGGCAGGCCCCGGCAAGGGCGGCCTGCCGCATCGCTACGTCTATCCCCATCGCAGAAATTTTAATGCAACTGTATTGCATTAACAATCCAGACCAACTATGATGCACATCGATTATGCAAGTCAATTGCATTAGCGAGTATCCCATCAATCCCTGCGCAAGCGCGCATCCACCGCGAGAATCTCATGTCCAAGCTCGATACCCGGCTGCCGGTCACCGTCCTTTCCGGCTTTTTAGGCGCCGGCAAGACCACCCTCCTCAATCACGTGCTGGCCAACCGCGAAGGCTTGCGCGTCGCCGTCATCGTCAACGACATGAGCGAGGTGAATATCGATGCCTCGCTGCTGCGCAAAGGCGCGGAGAACGCCGGCGCCGCGCTGTCCCGCACCGAAGAGAAAATGGTCGAGATGAGCAATGGCTGCATCTGCTGCACGCTGCGCGAAGACCTGCTGCTGGAGGTGCGCAAGCTGGCCGCCAGCCAGCGCTTCGACTACCTGCTGATCGAATCGACCGGCGTCGGCGAGCCGATGCCCATCGCCGCCACCTTCGATTTCGAGGACGAACACGGCGACTCGCTCAATCACATCGCCCGTATCGACACCATGGTGACGGTGGTGGACGCCCTCAACCTGCTCAACGACTACCACAGCACCGACTTCCTGGCGCAGCGCGGCGAAACCGCCGGCGAAGGCGACGACCGCACGCTAGCCGCGCTGCTGTCGGAGCAGATCGAGTTCGCCGACGTCATCGTCGTCAGCAAGACCGATCTGGTCACGCTGGAGCAGCTGGGCGAAGTCCGCGCCGTCATCAAGGCGCTCAATCCCACCGCAGCGATCACCTATGCCGAACAAGGCCGCGTGGCGCTCGACAAAATACTGGGCACAGGAAAATTCAACCTGGAGCGGGCCAGCCAGATGGCGGGATGGGCGCGCGAGCTGGCCGGCATCCACTCGCCGGAAACCGAGGAATACGGCATCGACAGCTTCGTGCTGCGCGACCGCCGTCCCCTGCACCCGCAGCGCTTCGACCAGTTCCTGGACCAGGCTTTCCCCGGCCTGATACGGGCCAAGGGCTACGTCTGGCTGGCCAGCCGTCCCGAATGGGCGGTGGCGTACTCGCGCGCCGGCAAGATCGCCTCGGTGGAGCCGGTCGGACAATGGTGGGCCGCCAGCGGCAAGGAGAACTGGCCGCCCAAGGGCGATCCGGACCGCCAGGCGATTGAAGCCGTGTGGGCCGAGCCGTATGGCGACCGCCTCAACGAGCTGGTATTCATCGGCCGCCGCATGGAAGCAGGCGCCATCGAAGCCGCGTTCGACGCCTGCGTACTAACCGAGGCGGAACTCGCCGAAGGCCCCGCCGCATGGCGCAGCTACAACGATCCCTTCCCGGACTGGAGCCGCGAAGAAGACGAACCACAAGCACAATCCAACTAAGACCCAACTATGAACCTGACCATACGACCATTGGCCGCAGCGATCTCGCTGGCACTGGCCACCGGCGACTACGCCTGCGCGGACGACGCCACCATGCCGACCGTGACGATCAACAGCGCCCGCAGCGGACTCGATCCCGACCTGCCGACCACCAGCGTCACCAAAACGCAGGAAGAACTGCGCCAACAGCAGAACATCTTCAACCCGGAAGACGCGCTGCGCAACCTGCCCAGCATGACGATCCGCAAACGGTACAGCGGCGACCGCAATGCGCTGGTCGGCGGCCGCAGCTTCTCCACCACGCAGGCGCCGCGCGCACTGGTGACGATGGACGGGTATCTGCTGTCGAACTTCCTGGGCCGCTTCGACGCGCCGCGCTGGAACATGATCGCACCGGAAGAGATCACCCGCATCGATGTGCTGTACGGCCCCTTCTCCGCGCTCTATCCCGGCAACGCAATCGGCACCACCATCGCCGTCAGCACCAGCCGCCCGACGCAGTTCGGCGGCGCGGTGCGGCTGGCGATGCAGGACCAAAGCTTCGACCAGTACGGCGACAAAGGCCACTACCGTAACTACCAGGGTTCGGCGCTGATCGGCGACAAGCTGGCTTCCGGCCTTTGGTACAAGCTGATGCTCAACCATCAGGACTCGACCAGCCAGCCGATGGGCTACTACACCGTCACCGCCAACACAGCGGGCGCATTCCCCGTGCCGGCGGGCGGCGCGGCCACGCCGGTGACAGGCATCCGCTACGACACCGGACCTTTCGGCACCAAACGCGCCATCTTCGGCGCCAATGCAGGCGCCATCGACCACACGAAGCAGAACACCGCCAAGGCCACCTTCGGCTATGACTTCTCGCCGGTGCTCGGCGCTGAAGGCTTCGTGGCCTGGTGGGGCAACCAGAGCGTAACGCGCAACCAGACCTTCCTGCGCGATGCTTCCGGCGGCAGCGTATGGTCGGGCCGCGTCACAGACGGCGCCAATGTCTTCGTGCTCCCGGCGACCACCTTTGCGCCGTACACCCGCGACGAACATCACGGCCAGGCTGGCCTGACGATCAAGAGCCGCAACAAGACCGGCTGGAACGCCAGCGTTTCCGCCAGCGTCTACCGCATCCTCGACGACGTGCAGCGCAACGCCGGCAGCGCCGATCCGCTTGCGGCCAGCGGCGGCGCCGGCAACGCGGTGGTCCGCGACGGCAGCGGCTTCGGCTCCATCGACCTGCAATCGACCTACACACCGACGCCGGGCGACTGGACCGGCGGCGCACACGCCCTCACCTTCGGCTTGCACGCGGACGACTATAAACTCAAACAGACAACCCGCACCACCGCCGACTGGCGCAACGCCAACGGCCCGGAAGCGCAGTTTGTCGGCGGCGAGACTCAGGTGCTGGCGGCGTACGGACAGGATGCCTGGCGCTTCGCACCGCACTGGCACGCCACCTTCGGCCTGCGCGCCGAATCGTGGGAAGCCACCAACGGCGTGCAGCGCGTGGGCGCAATCGCGCCGCCGTACCCGCACCGCAGCGAACAAGCATGGTCGCCGAAGTTCTCGCTGGCCTGGGACGCATCGGACGACACCACGGTACGCTTTTCCGCCGCGCGCGGAACCCGCTTTGCCACCGTGGCCGAGCTATTCCAGGGCACGGCGGTTGGCAGCAGCATCATCGTCAACGATCCGAACCTGAAGCCGGAGCGCTCCAACGCGCTGGAGCTGATGGCGGAACAGCGCTACGCAATCGGCAGCCTGCGCGCCTCGCTGTTCCAGGACGACGTTCGCAACACCATCTGGAGCCAGCTGAATCTCAACGTCTTCCCCAACGTGACCAATGTGCAGAACGTCGGGCGCGTGCGCACGCGCGGGCTGGAGCTTGTCGGCCAGGTCGACAGGCTGGGCATACAGGGGTTGAGCGCGGACGCCAATATCGCCTTCAGCAAATCCACCATCCTGGAGAACGACAACTATCTGCCTTCGGTCGGCAAGAACTGGGCGCGCGTACCGCGTGTGCGCTCGGCCACCACGCTGACCTATGCGCCGGCCGACACCTGGAGCGCCTCCGCAACCTACCGCTACGCAGGCGCGCAGTTCAACGAGATCAATAACAGCGACTACAACTCCGATGTCTACGGCGGCGTATCCCGCGTCAGCCAGCTGGATGTGCGGCTGCTGATCAAGCCTGCCAAAGGCACGGAAGTCGCCATCGGCATCGATAACCTCAACAACAACCGCGCCTACCAGCTGCATCCCTATCCGGGACGCACGCTGTCGGCCGAAGTGCGCTACGCCTTCTAGGGAGCCCGCATGATACGCATCGAACAACTGAGCAAACGCTACGACGGCCGCACCGTGGTCGACGCACTGGACCTGCACGTACACGGCGGCGAGATCTACGCGCTGCTGGGCCCCAACGGCGCAGGCAAATCCACCACCATCGGCTGCCTGCTGGGCTTTGTGGACGCAGACGGCGGCAGCATCCGGCTTGCCGGCTCGTCGCTGCCACCAGCCCGCGCCGCGGTCGAACACGCCGCCTACATCGCCGAGAACATCGCGCTGTACGAACGCCTGACCGGCGTGGAGAACGTCGAGTTCTTCATGCGCCTGCTGGGCAAGCGCCCCGGCCGCAAACAGATCGAGGCGCTGCTGGAACGCGCAGGCCTGCCGGAACACGCCTGGAACCGCATGGCCTCCGGCTATTCGAAAGGCATGCGGCAGAAAGTCGGCATCGTCATGGCGCTGGCCAAGGGCGCGCAGGTGCTGGTGCTGGACGAGCCTACATCCGGCCTCGATCCCGAGGCCAGCGTGAGCTTCGGGGAGCTGGTGCGCTCGCTGGCCAAGGATGGCGCGGCGGTGTTGATGGCGACGCACGATCTGTTCCGCGCGCAGGAGCTGGCAGACCGTTGCGGCATGCTGGTGGGCGGCCGACTGGCCGGTGAATGGAGACTGGGAGAATTGAATGCAGGCGAACTTGAACGTAACTACCTTGACATCCTCGCCCGCCGCAACTGAGTGGGCCGGCCGCGCGGGCTGGCGCGCCTGGGCCACCGCCTGTCATGGCGCATGGCAGGCCGACTGGCGCGAACGCCGCCGCGACTGGCGGGTGTGGCTGGTGCTCGGCGTGGGCCTGGCGCTGGCCGTGTGCGCGGCCCTGCTGTCGTCGCTGGAGTTGAACGCCACACTGGCGGCCCGCGCCGACGCGCAGCATGCGGAGCAAGAGCGCTGGTCGCATCAAGGCAAGAAATATCCGCACGCGGCGGCGCACTACGGCGTGTATGTCTTCAAACCCTTGTCGGTGCTGGCCGCGCTGGATCCCGGTGTGGAGCGCTATGTCGGCTCCAGCGTATGGCTGGAAGCACACAAGCAGAATGAACTGATCTACCGCCCAGCCGACGACGAACCCGGCGCCACCCGGCAGTTCCGCCTCACGCCCGCATTCGTGTTGCTGGTGATCGCGCCGATGGCGATGGTCTTCCTCGGCTTCGGCATGTTTGCCGGCGAACGGGAACGCGGCACGCTGGCGTCGCTGCGCATCAATGCTGCGCCGCTGTCGGCCATCGCGCTGGCGCGGGCGGCGGTGCTGCTATGCCTGGCCGCGACGCTGGTACTGCCTGCGTGCCTGGCGGTCGGTGCGCTGGAGTGGTCGACGACGGCCAGTTCCCCCTTCAGCGATGGCGTCGCGCGCGCCGTGCTGTTTGGCGGCGGCTACCTGCTCTACCTGTGCACTTGGGCGGCTTTGATCGCGGGCGTTTCGGCATGGGCGCCTTCGCTGCGTGCAAGCCTGGCGGTGCTGATCGGACTATGGGCAGCCACCACATTGGTGCTGCCACGCGCGGCCATCGAGCTGGCCCAGTTGGCGGCGCCGCTACCGACGATGCAACAGTTCCGCGCCGATCTGGACGCCGCACTCGGCACGCCGGACGATCCCGATCAGGCCAAGCGCGACCAGCAGCAGCTGTTGCAGCAATATGGCGTCGGCGATGTCAAGGACCTGCCGGTCAACTGGGCGGGCATCAGCCTGCGGCGCGGCGAGGAACATGGCAACCGCCTGTTCGACGCACACTACGGCCGCCTGTTCGCAGCCATGCGCAGCCAGGACAATACGGCCGCGCTCGCGGGCTGGCTGTCGCCCGCAGTGGCACTGGCCGGCCTGTCCGGCGCAGCCGCAGGCAGCGACACGGCTCACCACATCCAGTTCGTCAACGGCGCCGAACAGCAGCGCCGCGCGATTCAGGAAGTGCTGAACGTCGCGATCACCGCCAATCCCGAAAAGAACGGCACGCGCTACGACGGCGACCAGTCGCTGTGGGACCGTGTGCCACCGTTCCGCTTCACCTACGCGCCGCTGGACCTTGGCGCGCTGGCGCTACGCCAGGTGCTGCCGCTGGCATTCCTCTTCCTTGCAAGCCTGCTGCTGTGCGGCACCGGCTTGCGCCATCTCCGTCGCGGAAGCTTACGATGAAACAGATTTTCACATTGATCGCGTACGACCTGCGCATCCAGCTGCGCGAGCGCGGCAGCATCGCGCTGATGCTGGTTGCGTTGCTGCTGGCAGGCTTTGGCCTGTTTGAAGGCTCGCGCTTCGACCAACACCAGCGCCGGGCCATCGCCGCCGCGCAGGCACAGGAAACGCAGGCACGCAGCGACGCGAACTCGCTGGCGCAGAGCTACTTCGCCGATCCCGGCGCGGCAGAATTCAAAAGCCTGCAATGGTTCCGCACCGCCATCGACGTGCGCGGCTACGCATTCCGCGAGCATGTCGGCTTTGCCGCCAAGCCGCAGACCGCAGGCTCCGCGCTGGCAGTGGGCCAGGCGGATCTTCAACCCGCATATGTACGCGTGCGGGCGGAGTCGATGCAGTCCGCCCGCACGGCGGTGGAGATCGAACATCCGGCGCGGCTGTCGGCTGGCCGCTTCGACCTGGGCTTCTTCATCGTCTATCTATGGCCGTTGATACTGCTGGCGCTATGCACGTCGGTGCTGACGCAGGACCGCGAAAGCCATCGCCTGCGGGCCTTGCAGCTGCAAGGCGTGCGCCAGGGCCACATGCTGGCTGCGCAGGTGATGGCGCGCACACTGGGCGCAAGCGCGCTAATGCTGGCGTTCTGCACGGCCGCGTCGCTGCTAGTTGGCGCGGTGGCGCCAGATGCCGCAGGCTTGTCCGCGCTGGCCGTGTGGGCCGGCATCGTCCTGCTGTATTCATCTTTCTGGGGCGCAGTGGCGATTGCCATCTGCGCGGCCTGCGACAACCGCATGATGGCGGCCTTCTCCGGCTTCGGCGTGTGGCTGGCTTTGGCGGTCATGCTGCCCGCTGCCCTCACCGCCGTGATCCAGCTCGCAGCACCGGTGCCGGAACGGGAACGCTATGTACAGGCAATGCGCGACGCCGGCGACCGCCTGCCCGCAGGCCTGCAACGCCTGGACCGCGCAGTAGCGTTGGAGGGGCAGATGGCCGGCGTCGACAGCATGTTCCAGCAAGCCCGCTCGTACAGACAGCAGCTGTTCGACCAGGCGCTCGTCTTCAGCCCTGTCACGCTGGCTTACGAGAGCATGGCAGCTATTGCGGGCAACGACGGCGAGCGTCACCAGCAATTCATGGCAGAGGTGCAGCGGCACCAGCAACGGCTGCGCGGCTACTTCCAGAGCGTCATTCAGATGGCAGCGCTGGGCGATGCGAAGCACCATTGCCCAGCCACCTGCCTTGGCGGCTACGGCTTCCTGGACTTCGACGGCGTGCCGCGCTTTTCTGCCTCCGCCGCGATGAAGGCATCGCCACAGGCGCCGCCGCAGCTGGCAGCGCTGGCTTTGTGGATCGCCGCGCTGCTGATGCTGGCCGCCGTCCTCCTGGCAAAAAAACGCCGCCGGACCTCTCGCTGAAAGTACCGGCCCCACGTTATACTTCGCCCATGATTACGAAACCTTCAATGCCTGTATGGCGCCGTGCCATATCGCTGCTCGCCTTCCCGCTCCTGCTGACCGCCTGCGCGCCGATGACGGCGACCAAGGCGCCGCCGGAATCCGTGGCAAGCCTGCGCTTCATCGGCGAGCAACGCCTGCCGTGGCGTCAGCAGTTCCAGGACACCATGGTCGGCGGCCTGTCCGGCATCGACTACGACGCGGCCAGCGGCGAATGGCTGCTTATCAGCGATGACCGGTCGGCCAACAATCCGGCCCGCTACTACCGCGCGCGCCTGGCCTACGACCTGAAGGCATTCAAGTCCGTCGAGCTGACCGGCGTATCCGTCCTGCTTCAACCGGATGGCACGACCTACCCGTCCAAGGAAGAATACAAAACCCGTGGCGGTGTCGTGCCGGATCTGGAAACCATCCGGGTCGATCCGCAGGACGGCAGCATCTGGTACGCCAGCGAAGGCGACGCCGGCATGGGCCTGGATCCCTTCGTGCGCCACGCAACGCGGGATGGCCGCTATCTATCGACGCTGCCGCTGCCCGCCATGTTCAGCGTATCGGCCGATCAAAAGACCGGACCGCGCAACAACCTGAGTTTCGAAGGCATGAGCTTCGCGCCGGATGGCCGCTCCTTGTGGGTTTCGATGGAAGGCCCGATGTACCAGGACAGCGAGGCCCCCACGCCGGAACAGGGCTCGGTCAACCGCATCACGCACTTCGCCCGCGACGGCAAGGTGCTCGGGCAGTTCGCCTATCCGCTGGATGCCATACCGGCCGCGCCGGGCAAAGGAAAATTCGCAGACAACGGCATCTCGGAGATCGTCGCGCTCAGCGATACCAAACTGCTGGTGATGGAGCGCTCCGGCGTGCAAAGCGCGGACGGCAAATACAAGGATTATGTGCGGCTGTTCGAAATCGACGCCGATGGCGCCACCGACATCCAGCAGCTGCCCGCACTGCAAGACGCGAGCTACCGGCCAGTGAGAAAACGGCTGGTACTGGACCTCAACCAGCTGAACCTGCCCACGGTCGACAACCTGGAAGGCATGTCCTTCGGCCCGATGCTGGCCAACGGCCACGCCAGCCTGGTCCTCGTCTCCGATGACAACTTCGGCAAGAACCAGGTCATACAACTGCTGCTATTCGAGGTGTATCCTTAATCAATGCCCGCAGCTGCGGCTCCGGAACCGGACGGCTGAACAGATAGCCCTGGTAGCGCCGGCAGCCCAGCTCCTCCAGCAGCGCGCGCTGCGCCTCGGTTTCGACTCCTTCGGCGATCACGTCCAGTTGCAGACTGCGCGCCATGGCGATGATGGTGCGCACGATCACCTGATCGCTGCTGTCGCTGACCAAGTCACGCACAAAGGACTGGTCTATCTTCAGCTGATTCAATGGGAGGCGCTTCAGGTATTGCAGCGAAGAGTAGCCGGTGCCGAAATCGTCCAGCGCAAACCGCACGCCCATTGCCTTAAGCAGCTGCATGCACGAGATGGTGTCCTCGATCTTATCCAGCAGCACACCTTCGGTCAGTTCCAGTTTCAGCAAGCGCGGATCGATGTCGTGCCGCCGAACGGCCGCGCATACCTGCTCGCCGAATTCCGCCTGATGGAACTGCTGGGCACTCACATTAATCGCCAGGATCAGGTGCGCCATCTCCGGCACCTGCTGCCAGGCCTTGAGCTGCGCGCACGCCGTCTCCAGCACCCAGCTGCCTATCGGTAGTATCAATCCGGTTTCTTCGGCCAGCGAAATGAAACTGGCGGGCGACACCAGCGTGCCGTCGTCGCGCACCCAGCGTATCAGCGCTTCCGCGCCGCGCGCCTGGCCATGCTGGTCGACCTGCATCTGGTAGTGCAGCGCAAACCTGTGCCGCTCGATGGCGTGGCGCAGATCGTTCTCCATTTGCGCGCGTTCGCTGATGCGGTCCTGCATCCGGCGGTCGAAGAAGCGCATGCCGTTGCGGCCAGCCTGCTTGGCCTGGTACATGGCGATATCCGCCTGCATCAGCAGCTCGTCCGGGTGCGGCGGCGACGCGCCATGGAACAGCGTGACGCCGATACTGGGCGTGCTGCGGCACAGATGCTTCCCCAGTTCGTAAGGCCGGTTCAGCGTCGCCAGTATCTTGGCGCCCAATATCTCGACTTCTCCGGCCGCATCCCGCGCACCGCTGCTCAAGCCTTCGACCAGCACAACAAACTCGTCGCCGCCCAGCCGCGCCACGGTGTCGCCCTTGCGCAGGCCCGATTGCAGGCGCTCCGCCACTTGTTGCAGCAACTGGTCGCCGACGTTGTGGCCCAAGGTGTCGTTCAGGGTCTTGAAGTTATCGAGGTCGATGAACATCAGCGCGCAGTGGCTGTCATGCTGGCTGCTGGCGGCCAGCACTTGCAGCAGGCGGTCCAGCAGCAGGCGGCGGTTGGGGAGCCGCGTCAGCGGATCGTAGAAGGCCAGGCTGCGGATTTCATCGTTGGCCGCTTTGCTGAGCGTGATGTCGGTCAGCGCAGCGACGTAGTTGATGATGACGCCGTCGCGGTTGCGCACCGCCGTGATGCTCAAGTGCTCGGGATAGACCTCGCCGTTCTTGCGGCGGTTCCAGATCTCGCCTTCCCAGCTGCCGTCGCGGGCGATGGCAGCCCACATCGACGCATAGAAGCCTGGCACGTGGCGGCCGGAGCTCAATAGCCTCGGTGTCTGCCCCAGCACTTCGTCCGCGCTGTAGCCGGTGATGCGGACGAAAGCCTGGTTGACGCGCACGATGCGGCCGCGCGCATCCGTCACCATCATGCCCTGCGCGGCTTCGAACACGGTTGCGGCCACGCGCAGGACATCGTCCGCATCGGCCGTGGCGATGGGCGCCGCTGCACAAGCGCTCATGGAGTAATTCATCTAAAACCTTTGTTGCTAACAAATCAGTCAGCAGAGACTACTGATCTTCATCAAGAAATTAATTGATCTGGATCAAAGAAATTAAAGTTACACATCTCTAACATGATCTCATCGTAGCAAAAGTAGAAAATCATGAATATCTCAAACGAGCGCAATAACTGCACCGAATGCGAACACCGCATGACCTGCGTGGGCGCCGCCGCAGGCAACCGGGACGCCAGCCAGCGCATACGCATCGAGCGCCACACCAGCCTTTACGAGGCCGGGTCCATGGTCGGCGACCATATCTTCAACATCCGCAAGGGCAGCTTCAAAGTGCTGCGCGCGGCGCCGTGCGGCCCGGCGCAGATCATCGGCTTCGCGCTGGCGCCGGACTTCCTGGGCCTGGACGCGTTGGACAGCAGGCAGTATGCCAACACCGTCGTCGCGCTGGAAGACAGCGAGGTATGCAGCATCAACTGGAACCGCCACGCTTTCGAGGGGCGCCGCCGTCCCGTCATGCGCGCCAGCCTGCACGCACTGCTAAGCCGCGAGATACGCCGCGAACAGCGCGCCGCCCTCATGCTGCGCAATACCCAGGCCGAACAACGCATGGCGGATTTGCTGCTGTCGCTGTCGCAGCGCCGCGCAGAATACGGCCATGAGGCGGAGCAGTTCCGGTTGCCGATGTCGCGCTGCGATATCGCGAGCTATCTGGGCGTCACCGCCGAATGCGTCAGCCGGCTGCTGCTGAACTTCAAGCAGCGGGCGCTGTTCGAACTGCGCCGGCGGGACATCAAGCTGTTGGACATGCCGACGCTGCATCATCTGGCATTGGGCCGGGCGCCATCGCCCGTGCTGGTGGCGGCATGATGGTCTTGGACCTCGCCCAATATCAGCTTGGCACCTCGCTGCAAGTGCCACGCGGCGCCCACCTGTTCCGCACGCAGGATGAGGTGTGCGGCGACCTGCACTTTGTCCGCAGCGGCCATCTCAAGCTGTACCAGCCTTGCGGCGATGGCGTGCAGCGCATCATCGATTTTGTGCGCCCCGGCGACTGGCTGGGCATCGACTCCATAGGCGAGCAGCATCGGCATGCCTCCGCGCTTGCGCTGACGGACTGCCAGGTCGATGTTGTGCAATATCGCCAACTGGCCGAACTGATGGACGAGGAGCCGTACAGCTGCGATTTGTTCAGCGCGATGCTCAGTCGCGAGATCGACCGCCAGCAGCTGGCCGCCGCCATTCTGCGCAGCGCCGGCGCCTGCCAGCGCATCGTGATGTTCCTGTTGCAGCGCGCCGGGCCGGCGCCGCAAGCGCCGTCGCCGGAGATGCACTCGCCGCTGCCGATGTCGCGCCAGGACATAAGCGACTACCTCGGCCTGACGCCGGCCACGGTCAGCCGCACGCTCAGCGCCTTGAAGCGCAACGGCTGGATCTCGCTGGGCCAGCGCGGCTTCGTGGTGCTGTCGCGGTCGGCGCTGGAGCAGGTGGCGTCAGGCGCGCCGGTAAGCGTCATCCAGCACGCCGCCTGACCCCGGCGTCACTTCAAACCGCAGCCTTAGGCCGCCGCCTGCGCGTGGTGATGCTCTCGCGGTTCAATCCCCAGTTATCGGTTTCCACCTCGTCGATAATGACGAAGGTGGTTGCCGGGTCCTTGCTCAACACACGGGTGAGCAAATCGGTGACGCCTTCGATCAGCTCCAGCTTCTGGGCCGCCGTAACGCCTTCTTTGGTAACGCGGATGTTCACGTAGGGCATGGCATCGCTCCTTACCAGGTGCCGGCGGTGGCGCCGCCGTCGACCGGCAGCACCACGCCGCTGGTGAAGCCGGACTCGGTCAGGTACAGCACCGCGTCCACCACATCCTGAACGCCGCCGATTTCCCCGGCAGGCGACAGTCCCCTCAAGAAGGCGCGCGTGCCCTCGTCCTTGCCGTGCATCGGCGTATCGATGATGCCGGGAGCGACCGCGTTGACCTTGACGTTGGATGCCGCCAGTTCAAGCGCCAGGCCGCGCGTGGCGTTATTCAGGCCGCCCTTGATCAGGATGGGCAGCAGCGCCGGCACCTTGGCGGTCGGCTGCAACGCAAGGCTAGCGGTGATGGTGACGATATGTCCGTTGCGGTTGGCGCTCATATGCCGTGCCGCCACCTGCGACGGATAGAAGAAGCCCATCAGGTTGGTGTCGACGATGGACTTGACCTCGTCCTGCGTGTAGTCGCCGACGGGCTTGGCGATGAAGATGCCGGCGTTGTTGATCAGGATGTCGACCTGGCCGAAGGCCGCGACGGCGCGTTCGAACAGCATGGTGGCCGTGGCCGGGTCGGCGATATCGCCGGCTACCGGCAGGAAGTTGGCGGGATTGCCCCACTGCGCGGCGGCCGTTTGCAGACGGTCCAGCGTGCGAGCGTTGCCCACCACGTTGTAGCCGCGTTTAATGTAAGCCTCTGCGATGGCAAAGCCGATGCCGCTCGATGCGCCGGTGACGATCACTGTTTTCATGGTGTTTCTCCTTTTGGGTTACGGTGAAGATCACTATACTTATGACTCCGGCGTTGATAAACACACGGCCATGCAAGATAATTGATACACCATGTAATCAATGAGGCGAATATGAAGCGCTATTTCGACGATGTCCTGTTGGGCAGCATAGAGCTGTTCTGTTTTGCGGCGGAACTGGGCAGCTTCACCGCCGCCGCCACTGCCGCCAGCGTCACGCCCGCTGCGGTGAGCCGTTCTATCGCCAGGCTGGAGGAACGGCTGGGCGTGCGTCTGTTCGTACGCACCACCCGTCAGATCCGCCTGACGGACGGCGGCAGGATCTACTTCGAACAATGCCGGCAGGCGCTGTCGCAGTTGACGGACGCGGAGCGCCAGGTTACGGGCGGCCAGGCCAAGCCGGCGGGCATGCTGCGGGTCAGCGCGCCGACGCCGTTCGCCCACTACCGCCTGCTGCCGCTGCTGGGAGAGTTCCGCCGCAAGTACCCGGAAGTCACGCTGGATATCCACGTCAGCAACCGCAATATCGACTTCGCCGACGAGGGCTACGACCTGGCGATACGTGGCCGCGCGCCGGCCGATTCGAATCTCATCGCGCGCAAACTGGAGGATGCGGAACTGGTGCTGGTGGCGTCGCCCGCCTACCTGAAGCGCCACGGCAAGCCGCGCAAGCTGGAAGACCTGGCCAAACACGAATGCATACAGTTCGAACTGCCCAGCACCGGCCGGCGCATACCGTGGCTGTTCATGCAGGATGGCGTGGAGACCGAGATGCCGACCAACGGCGGCCTATGCTGCTCGGAGGACGTGCTGGGCATCGTCACGCTGGCGCGCGCCGGCGCTGGGCTGGTGCAGACCTACCGCTATGTCGTCGAACAAGACCTGGAGCGCGGCGACCTGGTCGAACTGCTGCCGCAGCATGGCGGCGCGTCGCGGCCCTTCATCCTGCTCTACCCGCACGCGCGCCACCTGTCGCTGCGGGTGCGAACCTTTGTCGACTTCCTGGTGGGGCACATGCCGCGCCGCTAAGCGAGGCTTTCCGCGAAGGCGCTGCGGGCCGGATGGTGCAGCACGTCCTTGCGCCAGACCAGCAGGGTTTCCACATACGCGATATGCGGCGGCAGCGCGTGCTGGCGTATCGTCCTGGCCAGCTTGCGCTGGTTGAGTATCTCCTTCGGCATGATCGCCACGCCCATCCCGGCCGCCACGCAGCCGAGGATCGCTTCGTAGGTGCCGAACTCCGACACGCGCGCCGGCGCCACGTCGCCCTCGGCGAACCAGGCTTCCAGGCGGCGCCTGTAGGTACAGCCGGAACGGAACACCAGAAGGTTGCGCCGCGCAACGTCCTGCGGCGACCCCACCGGCAGATGGTCGTGGCAGGTGATCAGCACCAGCTCTTCCTCGAAGGCCGGCAGGCAGGCCAGTTCGGCGTGCGGCACCGGGCCGGCCACCAGGGCAACGTCCAGCCGGTGTTTCAGTACGCCCTCAAGCAACTGGTCGGTCGGCGCGGTGTCCAGCACCAGCTCCACATGCTGATGCTTGCGATGGAACGCGGCCAGCACCTGCGGCAGGCGAGCCGCCGCCGTGGTCTCCATCGACCCGATGCGCAACTGGCCGGACGGCTTCTGGTCCGGCTGCACGGCGGCCTGCGCCTCGTCCGCCAGCTGTAGCAGGCGGTCGGCATAGGACAGCAGCCGCGAGCCCTCGGCGGTAATTTGCAGCTTGCGGCCGGAGCGCAGGAACAGCGCCACGCCCAGCGACTCTTCCAGCTGCGTCAGCCGGGCCGACACATTGGACTGCACCCGGTTCAGGCGCGAGGCGGCCAGCGTGACGCTGCCTTCTTCGGCAACCGCTTTGAAAATACGCAGGGCGGAGAGTTCCATAGTCGATTCTTATAATGAGATAGATAGCTTCATTATTATTCATTTTTTTAAATAGTCAAATCATCCTATAGTGCAGTCATGAAAACCGACCGCGCCCCTTCCCTGGCCATCCTGCTCGCATGCAGCTTCGCCTTCATCATCGTCCAGCTGGACGTCACCATCGTCAACGTCGCCCTGCCGCAGATCGGCCGCGAACTGGGCGCGAGCGTGACGGACCTGCAATGGGTGGTGGACGCCTACACGCTGGGTTTCGCCGTATTCCTGCTGTCCGCCGGCGCGCTGGGGGATAAATTCGGTTCGCGTCGCACCTTCATGACCGGATTTGCGCTGTTCACGGCGGCCTCGCTGGCGTGTGCGATGGCGCCTACCGCGCTGGCACTCAACATCGCCCGCGCGCTGCAAGGCACCGGCGCCGCGCTGCTGGTGCCCAGCTCCCTCGCCATCCTCAACACAAGCTACGCGGACGACAAGGCCATGCTGGCCAAAGCTGTCGCCTGGTGGACCGCGGCAGGCGGCGTGTCGATCGCGGCCGGGCCGGTGCTGGGCGGGCTGTTGCTGTCGGTGTCGGGCTGGCGCAGCATCTTCTGGGTCAACATTCCCATCTGCCTGGCAGGCTTCTGGCTGACCAGCCGCGTGGTTCCGGCGTCAGCCGGGCGCGATCCGCACCGTTCGCTGGACCTGGCGGGACAGCTGCTGGCCATCGTGGCGCTGACCGGTTTTATTGGCGCCGTCATCGAATTCGAAGCACTGGGATGGACCCACTGGCTGGTACGCGCCGGCTTGACCGCAGCGGTCGTGGGCGGAGCGCTGTTCATCCGCGTGGAAGCGCGCAGCAAGTCGCCGATGCTGCCGCTGGTGCTGTTCCGCAGCGCGCCCTTCTCCGGCTCGGTGCTGTTCGGCGTGCTGATGAATTTTTCATACTACGGCGTGATCTTTGTACTCAGCCTGTATTTGCAGAAGGTGCGCGGCTTCAGCGTTATGCATGCGGGCCTGGTGTTCCTGCCGCTCACTGCGACCTTTATCCTGTCCAACCTCGTTAGCGGCTGGATGGCGTCGAGGACCGGGCTGCGCACACCGATGATAGTCGGCTCGCTGATCGGCGCCAGCGGCTACGGGCTGCTGGGTTGGTGGGGCATATCGAGCCACGCCACGTTCCTGCAGATGCTGCCCGGACTCGCCTTGATCCCCGCCGGCATGGGTCTGGCCGTGCCGGCGATGACCACATCGATCCTGTCCGGCGTGGAGCGGCGCCAGGCCGGCACCGCGTCGGCGGTGCTGAACATGGCGCGCCAGGTCGGGGGTGCGCTGGGCGTGGCCATATTTGGCGCCATGATCGCGGCGCATGCCGGATCGGAAGCCTCCGGCGCGGGCATCCTCGACGCGATCAAGCTGGCGATGGCGATATCGTGTGCGCTGCTACTGGCGGCAGCAGGCCTGGCGGTTGCATGCATCCGTTCGCGCTCGCCGGCTCAGGCTCCGATGCCAGCTGCACCGGATTGTCCTGGATAGACGGCGGCGACAGGCAGTTGTCGCACTGGCAGCAGTGCTCGAAGTCCGGCGGGCGGGCGCCGAAGTAGTCCAGCAGCAGCTTCCAGCGGCAATAGCCGCTCTGGGCGTAGGACACCATCTGCTCCAGGCCTTCCCGGTCTCGCTCATGCTTGTCGATGTAGACCTGGGCCATCTGCTCGAACTGCGCCGCCTTCGGCTCGCCGCCGGCCAGCACATAGGCCAGCTTGCGATTGCGCTTCAACAGCTTGCCGTCCTTGAGCATCTTCAGGCAGATTTTCAGCTGGCTTGCCGGCATCTGCTCCAGCAGCGATTTCAGTTCGGGCTCGGTGAACGAAGCCTGGCCCAGAGCCACAGCCGCTTCGTACACCGCCTTTAACTCTTCCGCGGCCGGATAGTGCTTGATCAAGAAATACTGCTGCAAACGCTTATCCGCGTGATAGTAGAGCAGCGTGCATTCGGCATCCAGCCCGTCGCGGCCCGCACGGCCGGACTCCTGGTAGTAGGCTTCCAGATTGGCAGGCACTTGCAAATGGATGACGAAGCGCGTATCGCTCTTGTCGATGCCCATTCCGAATGCATTCGTCGCCACCATCACACGCCGTTCGCCGCTCATGAACAGGTTCTGGTTCTCGCTGCGCTCCGCGGCCTTCAGCTTGCCGTGGTAGATCGTGACACTCTCGCCGGCATCCTGCAGCAGCCCATGCATTTCCTCGGCCGCCTTGACGGTGGCGGCATAGACGATGCCCACGCCGGCGCTGTCGCGTACCAGCTGCAGCGCAGCCGCATGCTTTTCGTCCGGGTTGGTCACTTGCCGCACGCGGTAGTGCAGATTGGGCCGGTAGATGCCGGTATTGATGACCGCCATGCGCGGACGGCCGAGCTGTTGGCGGATATCGGCGATCACTTCGTCGGTCGCGGTGGCGGTCAGCGCCAGCAGCAGCGGCCTGCCCAGCGCATCCAGCGCGGCGCCGATCTCCAGGTAAGCTGGACGAAAGTCGTGGCCCCATTGTGAAATGCAATGCGCTTCATCGACGACCACCAGGGCAATGCTGCTTTGCTTGAGCAGCGCCAGGAACTCAGGCGCGACCAGGCGCTCCGGCGTGCAAAAAATCACATCCTTGTCCGCGTTGCCGATTGCCTCCAGCGCGGCCACCTCGTCGCTGCGCGACAGGCTGCTGTTGATCTGTGCGGCGCTGGCAATGCCCGCCTCCTCCAGCTTTTCGGCCTGGTCCTTCATCAGCGAAATCAGCGGCGACACCACCACCGTTGCACCTTCCATCAGGCAGGCCGGCAGTTGGTAGCACAGCGACTTGCCGCTACCGGTGGGCATCACGGCCAGCGTGTCCTGCCCCGCAAGCACGCTCTCGATCACGCTGCGCTGGCCATCGCGCAACGCCTGCATGCCGAATACCTTGCGCAGCACGTTGGCGATGTTCTTTCTTTGCCTGGTTTGCCGGATTGCCATGTCATCGTCTCCATTCAGCGGCACGCACCGCGCTGCATGCAGATTAGCCAGCAACGCCCCGACGGTATGTACGACAGCACACCCTGCGCCATACCAAATCTGTCATACTGGCGTTTTTTCGCTGGTATGGATAGATGGACCCGAGACGAGAACATGTGCGCCGGCTGCTACAAGTGGATGCCCACGTCAGCGACATGGATGGCCAAAACAACGCCATCGCACAAATCATAGACATTTCGCGCATGGGCGTGGCCTTCCTCAGCGATCACCAGCTGCCGGTGGACAGCACCTATATACTGACTTTCAGCTTCCCGGGCAGCCCTGTCCAGAACAAGGTCACGCTGATCGTGCTGCACAGCGCCTTGATCGGAACACACGGCCGTTATCGCAACGGCGCGCGCTTCCTGACCATACCCGACGAGACGGCGGAACTGATCTTCGAATACGTCACCAGCGCTCCCGCGAACTGAATCCGTCAAGGCGCCAGCCAGCCGGCTGCGCGTTGCACCGCCCGCCGCCACTGCGCCATCTGCTGCTCGCGCTGGTCGCGGCCCATGGCCGGTTCGAAGCAGCGCTCCACCACCCAGTGCGATTCCAGTTCGTCCAGACCCTGCCAGTAACCCACGCCCAGCCCCGCCAGTTGGGCGGCGCCGAGGGCCGTGGTTTCGATGTTCACAGGCCGCACCACGGGCACGCCCAGCAAATCAGCTTGCAACTGCATCAGCATGTCGCTGCGCGAGCCGCCGCCATCCACCCGTAGCTCGGTCAGCACCATGCCGGCGTCGCTCTCGATCGCGGCCAGCACGTCGACGTTCTGGCATGCGATGCCTTCCAGCGCAGCCCTGGCGATATGGGCCTTGCCCGAGCCTCGGCTCAAACCCAGGATCGCGCCGCGCGCGAATGGGTCCCAGTGCGGAGCACCCAAGCCAGTGAAGGCCGGCACCAGCATCACGCCGTCGGCATCGGGCACGGTGGCGGCCAGCGCATCGATCTTCTCGACGTCGTCGACGATGCCCAGGCCATCGCGCAGCCATTGGAGGGTGGCGCCGGCCATGAAGACGCTGCCTTCCAGCAGATAGCTGGCCTCCTTCCCGCGCGTCCAGCCCAGCGTGGACAACAGCTTGTGCCGCGATGCCACCGGCTCGGCGCCGACGTTCATCAGCATGAAGCTGCCGGTGCCGAAGGTGTTCTTGGCGCTGCCGCGACGATGGCAGGACTGGCCGAACGTGGCCGCCTGCTGGTCGCCAGCGATGCCGGCCAGCGGCACCGGGCAGCCCAGTAGCTCCGGCAGCGTATGCGCGACCACGCCGCTGCTGTCGACCACTTGCGGCAGCAGCGCGGGCGGTATGTCGAACAGTGCCAGCAAATCCGCATCCCAGGTGCGGGTATGCAGATTGAACAGCATGGTGCGGGAGGCGTTGCCCGCATCCGTGATGTGCGCGCCCGTCAGCTTGTGGGCCAGCCAGGTATCGACCGTGCCGAAAGCCAGTTCGCCGCGTTCCGCGCGTTTGCGCGCGCCGGGTATATGCTCCAGCATCCACTTCAGCTTAGTTGCCGAGAAGTAGGCGTCGATCACCAGGCCCGTCTTCTCGCTGACCCACGGCTCCAGGCCGTCGCGGCGCAGGGTCTCGCAGTAGTCGGCGGTGCGGCGGTCTTGCCAGACGATGGCGTTCATCAGCGGCAGGCCGGTGGCGCGGTCCCACAGCACGGTGGTCTCGCGCTGGTTGGCGATGCCGATGGCGGCCAGCTGCGACGGCGCCACACCCTGCTGCGCCAGCACCTGCCGCATCACGGTCAATTGCGATTTCCATATCTCTTGCGGGCAGTGCTCCACCCAGCCGGGTTGCGGGAAGATCTGCCGGAATGCCTGCTGCGCCATGCCGGCCACGCGGCCGGCACGGTCGAACAGCACAGCGCGTGAACTGGATGTGCCCTGGTCCAGCGCCAGTATGTAGTCACGCATGATGCTGCATCCATTCCGTCAGTGCCGCAGCGGTCTCGGGATGTGTGTGCAAGCCGAGCTTGGTGCGGCGCCACAGCACGTCGTCGGCGCTGCGCGCCCATTCCACGTCGATGAGATAGCGCACCTCGCGCTCGTACAGGTCGGCCGCGAACTGGCGGCCCATGCAGGCCGGCGTGCTGCATCCGTCCAGCATGCGATGCATGCGGGTGCCGTAGGCGTGGGCATAGCGGCTGACCACGCGCGCGGGCAGCCAGCTGTATCGGCGCTGCGCCTCGCGCACGAACGCGCCGAAACCGACCACCGAACGGTCATCGGGGCGCATGCCGTGGATGTCGCCGCCCGGCAGGCACGTTCCGGCGGTCCAGGCCTGCCCCCGGGCGCCGAGGACCGTGCACACCCGGTCGACCGCTTCTTCGGCCAGTTTGCGATAGGTGGTGATCTTGCCGCCGAAGACGGACAGCAACGGAGCCGCTTTCTCGTCCATCACCAGTTGATAGTCGCGGGTGACGGCTTTGGCGTCGCCTGCGCCGTCGTCCACCAGCGGCCGCACGCCCGCGTAGCTCCACACCACGTCGGCCGGGCGCACCGGTTGTTTGAAATAGGTGCTGCTCAAGTCGCACAGGTAGGCCACTTCCTCGGGGCTGATCTCGACCCTGCCCATATCGCCGTCGTAGTCGAGGTCAGTGGTGCCGATCAGCGTGTACTCGCCCTGATACGGAATGGCGAACACGATGCGGCCGTCCGCATGCTGGAAGATGTAAGCGTCGTCGTGCTGGAACACGCTCTTGACTACGATATGGCTGCCTTTCACCAGACGAAGGCCGCCCTTGACCGCGCCCACCGCGCCATGGCGCAGCTTCATCGCCCACGAGCCGCCGGCGTTGACCACGCAACGCGCACGCACGCCAGTCACCGCGCCATCCGCGCCGCGCAGCGTGGCCGTCCAGCGGCCATCCTCGGCCATCAGGGTCAGGCACTCGGTGCGGGTCAGCACGCGGCCGCCCCGCTCCGCCGCGTCGATGGCGTTGGCGACCACCAGCCGCGCGTCATCGACGGCGGCGTCGAAGTAGGTGAAGCCGCGCCGATAGGCCGACTTGAGCGGCGCTCCCGCGGCATGGCGGCGCAGGTCGATACCCTGCGACCCGCCCAGCAGCTTGCGCGGCGCGAGATGGTCGTAGAGGAACAAGCCGGCCCGCAGCATCCATGCGGGACGCAGGCCGGGCGCGTGCGGCATCACGAAACGCAGGGGCGCAATCAGGTGCGGCGCGCAGCGCATCAGCACTTCGCGTTCGATCAACGCCTTGCGCACCAGGCCGAATTCGTAGTACTGGAGGTAGCGCAGGCCGCCGTGTATCAGCTTGGAGGATGCGGACGAGGTGTGCGATGCCAGGTCGTCCTTCTCGCACAGCAGCACCGACAGGCCGCGCCCGGCGGCGTCCCGCGCTATGCCGGCGCCGTTGATGCCACCGCCGACCACCAGTACATCGCAATCAAAGACAGGCGGCTTCAAATGCTGGTGCTCCGGGGACGCAGCGAATCGACCAGCATGGCGCCGAACTCATGGCCGCCCACCGCCGTCTGGCCGCCATCGATGGGCAGCACCACGCCGTTGATGTAGTCGGCGGCGCCGCTGGCGAGGAACAGAGCCAGCGACGCGATCTCCTCGCGTGCGCCAGCGCGGCCGGAGGGGATGCTGCCCAGCAGCCTGTCCCAGCTCCGCTGCCCGTCCGGGGCCAGGCGCCGCATGCCCTCGGTGTCGCCCACCGGGCCCGGGGCGATGCCTACGCAGCGTATGCCTTGAGCGCCCCACTCCACGGCCAGGGTTTTCATCAGCATGTCCACGCCGGCCTTGGCGGCGCAGACGTGGCTCTGGGTGGCGGTCGGCATGGTGGACTGCACCGCCGATATCGCCAGCACCAGGCCGCCCGGCTTGGTCAGGTATTCATGGGCCGCATGCACGGTGTTGAAGGTGCCGATCAAATCGATATCGATCACCGTACGAAAACCCTTGGACGACATGTCCATGGCCGGTGCGACGAAATTGCCGGCCGCGCCGGCGACCACGATGTCCAGCCGCCCGAACTCGCGCTGTGCTGTATGTAGCGCCGCGCCGACCTGGTCGTAGTCGCGCACGTCGGCGGAAAGGCCTATCGCCCTGCCGCCCGCCGCGTTGATCGCCGCAGCGGCGCGCTGCGCCTTCGCCAGGTCGCGGCCGACGATGGTGACGGCAGCGCCGGCAGCGGCCATGCGCTCGGCGATGCACTGGTTGATGCCGCTGCCGCCGCCGGTGATAAAGGCGGCCTTCCCTGCCAGCAGATTCGGTTGAAACACGTCTTTCATAATTCTCCTGTCACCCTGGCCAGCCAGGCGAGCAAATTGGCGATGACCTCATCGCGATTGGTTTCGTTGAGTACCTCATGGCGCGCACCGCCGTAGACATGGGTCGAGACATCGCGCATGCCCGCCTTGCGCAGGCGTGCCACCAGCGGATCGAACCACGCCAGCATGCCGTTGACCGGATCACTGTCGCCGGTGAACAGGTACATCGGCAAGTCCTTGGGCATGCGCGCCAGTTGCGCCGGGTCCGCGGTGCGCAGGCCGGTGTCGAAGATCGAGAACAGCGACGCCTCGGTCAGTGGGAAGGCGCATAGCGGATCGGCGATGTAGGCCGCCGGCACGGAGGGATCGCGGCTCAGCCAATCCACCGGTGATTGCGCATCCGGCACCGTGGCGTTGGCCGTTTCGACCGTCCAGCCGGAGATGCGCGGGTCCAGCAGCTCCAGCGCGGCGGTGCCGGATAGCGCCACCGCGTCCAGCAGCCCGCCATGGTCTAGCAGGTAGATCTGCGCGGCCATGGAGCCCATGCTATGCGCCAGCATCACCATCGGCAGACCGGGATGGCGGTCTTCGGCGTGGCGCGTCACGCGCACCATGTCGTCGACCAGTCCCTGGAAGCCACGGGGGCCGAAGTCGCCCAGGGCGCCAAGTTCACGCGCCAGCATGCCGTGGCCGCGATGTTCGCTGGCGTAGACCACGTAGTCCGCCGCCACCAGCGCTTCCGCAACGTGCCGGTAGCGCATCGAATGCTCGGCCATGCCGTGCACTATCTGGACGATGGCGCGGGGCTTGGAGCTCCCCTGCCAGCATATGACTTCGATCGATTGGCCGTCGTCGGCCGTCAGGGTGAGTCGCCGTTCCTGTATCGTCATCGCTGCCTCCCTTAGAATCGGACCGATGCTTCGATCCCGTAACGGCGAGGATACGGCATGGTGGTGAAGCGGGTGGCGGAAGTGGGATCGAGCACGATGCCGGTGGCGACCTGGTTGTCGGTCAGGTTTTTGCCGTAGATCGCGTACTCATACTTCTTCGATGGGCTGGTCAGCGAGACGCGGGCGGCGACATCGCGCGATTGGCCCACACGCGACGGTTGCGTATTGGCGGCGATGAAGTACTGCTCGCCCACCAGCGTGGCGTCGGCGTGGAAGTTGAGCGACCAGGCGCCGGCCGGCACGCGGTAGTCGGCGGCGGCATTGGCCGTGTAGCGCGGCGCTTCGATCATGCGCTTGCCGGACAGGTCGACGCCGTTGATGAGCAGCTCCCGATAAGAGGCGTTCAGCAGGCCCACGCCGGCCGACAGGCGCAGGCTGCGGGTCGGCACGTAGATCGCTTCGATCTCGGTGCCGGTGATGCGCGACGAACCTGCGTTGACCAGCTGCTGCGTGCCGATGCCCACCACGTTCAGGAACTGCTGGTTCTTGAAGTTGTACAGGAAGGCGGAGGCGTTCAGCGTCAGCTTGCGGTCGAACAGCTGGGTCTTGATGCCGGCCTCGAAGGAGTTCAGGTCTTCAGGCTTGGCCACGTTCAGGTCGGCGACGTTGGTCAAGGTGCCGCCGTTGAAGGCGCTGCTGCGGTAGCCGCGTGCATAGTGGCCGAACACCATGATGTCCTTGTTCAGCTGCGCGCTCATGCCGATGCGGCCCGTGGGCTTGCCGTCGTTGTAGCTCAGTTGTCCCTGTTGCGGGATCACCGGATCGACCTTGAAGTTGTTCAGCCGTCCTTCGTCGCGGGTGTAGCGCAGGCCGCCGTACAGCGTGAGGACCTTGCTCAGCTCATAGGTGCCGTCCGCGTAGGCGGCGTACGAGCGGCGGCCCTGGTTGTAGCTCTGGCGCAGGATGGGCAGCACCGGCGGACCGCCAAAGATGGTGTAGGTGGTGCCGATGTCGATGTCGTCGCGCTGGTGATACAGGCCGGCGATCAGCTGGAACGGGCCGTCCAGCGATGTGGTGAAGCGCAGGTCCTGGCTGATCTCGCGCGTCTTGGAGCTGAAGTCGATGTGCAGCAGCGGATCGATGGTGCCGTCGGCGTCCACCAGGTTGTAGAAGCGGCCGTCCACGTAGGACGTGATCGAGGTGAAGGTTCCGAGGTCCGTGTTCTTGTTGATGGTAAGGTAGCCGCCGCTGCCGCGCACTTCGATCACGCCGGAACGGTCGGTCGCCACCTGGTGCAGCGACAGCGGCTGGCCGGTGTAGGGATTGATGCGCGGGTTGCGGCCGTTGGCATTCAGCCCTCCAGGTCCGCTGCCCTCGTTGACCGCGCCAACGGCCTCGGGATTGTTGTTGACGCCGAACAGTCGCAGCGTGCCGTTCCAGCCGTCGCCATCCTTGTAGGCCAGCGTCAGGCGGGCCGCCTTGCGGTCGATGTTCGACAGATCATGGCCGGCCGGGTTGACGTTCTCGATGTAGCCGTCCGAATGCGCGGCGGTGAAGGCGAAGCGCGCGCTGAGGCGGTCCTCGATCAGCGGCACTTCGATGGCGCCCTTGGCTTCCTTCAGATTGTGGCTGCCGTAGCCCACCGTCAGGTCGCCGTTCTGGCGGAAGGTCGGCTTCTTCGAGATGAAGTTGACCGCGCCGGCCGTGGTGTTCTTGCCGAACAGCGTGCCTTGCGGGCCGCGCAGCACCTCGACCCGCTCGACATCGAAAATCTGCGCGCCACCCAGGAACGGAGCGCCGACGTAGACTTCATCGAAGAAGGTGCCGGTTGGAGAGATGGCGTTCAGGTTGAATTCCGGCGTGGAGATGCCGCGCAGCGAGAACTTCGGTTGGGATTCGTCGCCCAGCACCGATACGCGCAGGTTCGCCACCTGGCGGGCGATTTCGGTGCCAGTGTCGATCTTGGCGTTCTTCAGCGAGTCGGAATTGATGGCGCTGACGGACACCGGCACGTCCTGCAGCAGCTGCTCGCGCTTTTGCGCTGTGACGACCACGCGGGCGGTGTCGCCCTGGTCGTCGCTTTGCTGCGCTTGCGCGGTGACGGCCAGGCCCAGCACGGCCATCGTCCCGCAGAGTTCTTTGGTATATCGCATACATGTCTCCTTCTTTTATGATTGTTTTGGTTTCCCCGGCACTGCACATTCCCTGCCGGTGGGGAGCCGGCAGGGACGATTGATACGGATGGCGCTAGGCGCGCACGCTGGGCAGGCGGTGGTCGCGGAACTGTTCGCGGATGCGGTTCTTCAGCACTTTGCCGGTCGGGCCTATCGGCAGCGCATCGACGAACACCACGTCGTCGGGCGTCCACCAGCGGGCGATTTTTCCTTCGTAGAAGCCGAGCAGCGTGTCGCGGTCCAGCACCGCGCCCTGCTTGCGCACCACCACCAGCAAGGGACGCTCGTCCCACTTGGGGTGGCTGACGCCGATGCAGGCGGCCAGCCGCACCGCCTCGTGCGTCATGGCGATGTTTTCCAGTTCGATGGAGCCTATCCACTCGCCGCCGGACTTGATGACGTCCTTGCTACGGTCCGTGATGCGCATATAGCCGTCGGCATCGATCACCGCCACGTCGCCGGTGGGGAACCAGCCGTCGCGCAGGGCGCCGCCTGGCTCCTGTTTGAAATAGGAGTCCATTACCCACTGGCCGCGCATCATCAGGTGGCCGGCGGATTCGCCGTCCCAAGGCAGCTCGGCGCCGTCGTCGTCGGTGATCTTCATGTCCACGCCATACAGCACGTGGCCTTGCGCTTGCAGCACGCGGCGCTGTTCGGCCGTGGTCATCGACATGTGCTGCGCCTGCAATGTGCAGGTAGTGGCCAGCGGCGACAGTTCCGTCATGCCGAAGGCGTGCACCACGTCGATGCCGTATTGATCGCGGAAGGCGTCGCTCATCGCCGGCGGACACGCGGCCCCGCCGATCATGGTGCGCTTGAAGGTGGAGAAGCGCAGGCCGTTGGCGCGCACGTGATCCAGTAGTCCCATCCAGATGGTGGGCACCCCGGCCGAGAAGGTGACGCCCTCCTCTTCGAACAGCTGATAGAGATTGCGGCCGTCCAGCGCGCATCCGGGCAGCACCAGCTTGGCGCCGACCAGCGCGCAGGTGTAGGGCAAGCCCCAGGCGTTGACGTGGAACATGGGCACCACCGGCATCACGCAATCGCGCGCCGAGAGGTTCATCGCATCCGGCATCACCGACGAATACGAATGCAGGACGGTGGAACGGTGCGAGTACAGCACGCCCTTGGGATGGCCCGTGGTGCCGGAGGTGTAGCACAGGCTGGAGGCGGCGTCTTCTTCGAACACCGGCCAGGTGTAGTCGTCGCCGTGGGCGCCGATCAGTTCCTCGTAAGCCATCATCGAGGCGTCGGCCGGCAGGTCGGCGCGGGAGCCGAGCATGATGAAGGCCCGCACCGAGGGGCACAGCGGCGCGATGGCGGCGATCAGCGGCAGGAAGGAGCGTTCGAAAAACACCAGTTTGTCTTCGGCATCGTTGATGATCCAGGCCAGCTGTTCGGGATGCAGGCGCGGGTTCAACGTGTGCAACACCGCACCCGATCCGGACACCGCGTAGTACAGCTCCAGGTGCCGGTAGCCGTTCCACGCGAGCGTGGCGACCCGCTCGCCCATGCGTATGCCCAGCGCCGACAAGGCATTGGCCATGCGCCGCGTGCGGGTGTGGCAGTCGCGCCACGTGTAGCGGTGGATGCTGCCGTCCTCGTTGCGGCTGACGATCTCGCGCTGGCCGAAATAACGGTCCGCGTGCCGCAGCAGCGACGAGATCAACAAAGGGCGGCGCATCATCTGTCCCGGTACCGGGCTGTTGCATTCTTCTACCATCATGTCTCCATGCCTGCCATAATGGAACCCACTGTAGGCTGGCGCGGGCGCCGCGTCTTTGCCGCAGAAGCCAGCTTATTGTTTGAAGAAGACAGCGGCGCCAAAAGCCGCGGATACGCAACAGGAGACCACATGACTCAACTCACCACGGCAGGTACGTGGCTGAACGGCATATGGGATATGCTGACCTCCATCGGCATGGACCCGCGCCGCATCTTCACCGACGCCGGCATCGACACCGACGCCATGCAGGATCCGCATCACCGTTTCGATAGCGACCAGTTGAGCATGCTGTGGAATGTCATCACCGCCGCCACCGGCAACGAGGCGGTCGCGCTGGAGTCGCAGGAAAACCCCAGGCCGGCGATGCTGGACCTGCTCACCTATACGATGATGACGGCGCCGACGATGCGCGCGGCCTTGCACCGCTTCATACGCTATATCCGCATCGTCAGCGACGCCGCCAGCTTCGCGATGGAGGCCGATGCGCGCGGCGGCGAGTGGCTGCGCCTGTTCATCACCGGCAGCAGCCTGCCGGTTCCGCGCCAGCGTTTCGAGTTCGTGTTGATCACCATCCTCAATGTGTGCCGCTGGATCGCCGGACGGACCATCAACCCGATCGGCATCGAGTTGACGCATGAGGAACCGGGCAGCACGCAGGCGCATGCGCGCGCCTTCGCCGGACCGTTGCGGTTCAGCGCGGCAAGCAACGGCATCCTGTTCGCGGCCGCCGACCTGGACGCGCCACTGCCCGCCTCCAATCCGCGTCTGGCCGAGGTGCACGAGCGCTACGCCGCCGAGTTCCTTCAGCAGATGGACAAGGACAAGCTGACCTCACGCGTGCGCGAGCTGATCGTACGCAGCCTGCCGGACGGCGACCCGCCACGCGCCGCCGCCGCCGCCGCGTTGAACATCAGCGAACGCACCTTGCAGCGCCGCCTGCAAGACGAGGGCACGTCGTTCCAGCAACTGCTGGACGATACGCGCCGCGACCTGGCGCGGCAGTTCCTGGCCCAGGAGCAGATCGTGCTGGGCCAGGTCGCCTTCATGCTGGGCTTTGCCGACCAGAGCACCTTCTGCCGCGCATGCCAGCGCTGGTTCGCCACGTCGCCGGGCCAGTACCGGAAGCAGCTGAGCAACCAGGCCTGACCCGGCTACCAGCCGATATCCCTGAGCAGCGGGAAGGTCAAGTCACGCGGCGGCGCCAAATCATGCGACAGGTCGGCGTTGATAGCCGGTTCCATCAACTGATTGGGGAAGGCGCTGGTGTCGTAGTGCGACACGGACGATCCCGGCTGGATGGGATTGGGTGCATACATCAGCACCCTGCCCGCAGCGTCCGTCCCCGCGCGTATCGCCAGGTTCACGCCCAGGTTGGCGAACACGCCGGAATGCTGTCGCGACCGCATCGCCAGCGCGGCCTTGAGCCGGTTACCGTCGTCAAACGTGATGCGCACTGCAGGGATCGTGATGGAAGCATCGCTGCCGCCCAGGCCAGGCGGCGGCGCACCGGGCACGTTGTCCACAATGATGACGCCGATGGCGCCGGCGTTCTGCGCGTTCTTGACCTTGACGACGAAGGTGCACGTGCCGCGATCGATCAGCGCGATATGGCCGTTGACGGCGCTCGCGTTGTTGGATGACAGCGGGTCGCAAGCCAGGCCACGGCCATCGGGCATGTCCACCACCGGCATCACCTCGCCCGTCACGCCGGGGCTGGCAAGCGGCGGCCCGAAGGCGGCCGTGCCGACCTGGATGACGCCGGCCACGCTGGCCGGCGCCAGCACCGTCAACACCGGCGTGCCTTGTTGCAGCACCGTCTGCGCGGCCGTCTTGACGTTGGCTCCGTTCCACACCAGCTTGCCGGACTTGATGGCCGACGCCGCGCGCTCGGCGTCACTCATGTCCTTCCACAATTTGCCGGTGCCGGTGTCCAGCAGGAAGTAGTCCCAGATGCTGGGCGCGCCCTCCAGTTGCTCGCCGGTTTCGGCGTCGGTATAGGTCTGGAAGCCCAGGCCGTGGCCGAACTCATGCTCCAGCACCGTCACCAGATCGATCTGGGCGCCATGCATATTGTCCAAGCCCAGGTAGAACGGCGAACCGGTGAGGCAGCCCGGCTGCCCCAGGTTGATGTTGAAGCGCGCGCGGATGTCCGCCGTGTCGGGATCGACATCCTCGCCGACGTATTTGTTGGTTTCCGCCTTGCTGAACCAGGCGTGGGCCTGCGGTGCGCCGGGGAAGTCGCGGAACACCTCCAGCGCACCGGCGGAGCCGAGCACGGCGCCGCCGGCGTCGCAGGGCAAGGCTTGCCAGGTGGCGAGGATGCGGATAGGCACGGTGCTGGTGAGCGTGGCGCCCCATTTGCTGGCGGCGGCCTGGAAGGCGTTCAGGCGCTGGGCGCCCAGCGTGGTGCCGGTGTTGCCGCCGACCGGCGCCACCGCGCTCGCGTCGTTGAAGCCCACGCCGGGGCTGTCGCCGTTGACGATGGTGATGATCGCCGCAGCCCAGCCTGGTAAAGAAAACAGCAGCGCCAACGCTGCGATGAGGATGGGCAGGATGCGCTTCATTTTTGCTCTCCCTGTGCGGCGGGCGCCTTGCGCGTCACGGCATAGTGGGTGTGCGATTCATCGAGCGCGACGCCGACGCCGCCCTGCGGCGGATGGATGATGCCGGGACTGGCGGCGCGCAATCTGCCGGCGGTGCTGGCGCGGATCGCGGCGTCCAGGCTGGCCGCCTGCTCAGGACTGGGCTCGACCAGCTGGCCGGTGGCGGGATCCTTGTAGGCCTTGAGTCCGGCTACAGCCGCCTGTTGCGGCGGCGCTGCCGCCTGCCTGACGACGTTCACGTGCGGAAAGGTCATGACGCCATTGTCCGGCGCGGCCTGCGCGGCGCAACCAGCGGCGGCTGCCAACAGCCCCGCCCATCGTTTCATCGTATCCATATTTCTCTCCCAAGTGGTCTCAGCTTGCCTGGGTTAGACTGGCCCACGACTGCTCAGTTCCCACGCGGGCAAAAAAAATCCGGCGCAGAGGCCGGATGGTCGCGAGGGCGATATCGCAGTTCAGATGATCGTGGTGGCGATCGCCATGCCGGCCTTCAAGGTCAGCGTTACCGGCGTCTTCTCGGCGATTTCCGCGAGGCGAGCTTTTTGCTCGGCATCCAGCGTGCCGGTAAAGGACAGCGTGCGCTTGATCTGCATGAGGCCGTCGTCGCCCGGGCTCAGGTGCAGGCCCACATCGACCGTCTCCAGCGGCCATTGCTTGCGGTCCGCATACATGCGCAGCGTGATGGCGGTACAGGAGCCCAGGCCGGCCAGCACAAAATCATAGGGCGCCGGGCCGGTGTCATGGCCGCCATTGCGCTCCGGTTCGTCGCCGACCAGCGCGTGGCCGCCGACTTCTATCTTCGTTTGGTAACTATCCTTGCCGATGTGGGCGGTGCCGCGTGCCATGTGTTTCTCCTATGTGAGGCGCTATTTTAGCCCGGGCAAGTGGGCATAAGTAAAGTATTGTAAATAGCAATAATTTCAGCTCGGGTTCAACTGTAAAATGGCACCCTTTCAATGACGACCCCGACGGCGCCATCGCGATGGCCCGCCCAACCATGCACAAGATTGTTCTGACCGCCTGCCTCGCCGCGCCATTGGCCGCCCTCGCCCAGACCCAGGCCCAGGCCACGCCCGCCAAGCCAGCCACCTCCGCCAAGCCCAAGGAGGCAGCGCCGGTGGTGCCGTCGGTGACGGTGGCCGGCGAACGGCCGACCAACCGCATCGACCGCCAGGTGTACGACGTCAAATCCGACATCAGCAGCACCAACGGCACCGCCGCCGATGCGCTGAACAACGTGCCCTCGGTGGCCGTGGACCCGGACGGCACCGTGACGCTGCGCGGCAGTTCCAACGTGCAGATCCTGGTCGACGGCAAGCCGTCGGCCATGCTGCAAGGCGATAACCGCGGCCCCACGCTGCAGGCGATGAACGCGGACGATATCGAATCCGTCGAGGTCATCAACAACCCCGGCGCGCAGTTCGGCAATGAAGCCGGCGGCGGCCCCATCCTCAACCTGGTGATGCGCCGCAACCGCAAGCCGGGCGGCTTCGCCAACGTCAACGCCAACGCCGGTTATGCCGGGCGCTACAACAGCGCCGCGTCGGGCAGCTACAACGAAGGCCCGTGGGGCTTCCAGGGCGGCGTCAACGTGCGCCATGACGGCCGCAACTCGACCGCCGTCGTCAGCCGCGATCGCCTCGATCCGGCCACCGGCAACTTCGTCCACAGCAGCCAGACCTCCTCCGGCGCCGGCCTGAACGACATGGGCGGCGTCAACGGCACCGTCAGCTACAACCTGGACCAGAGCGACACGCTGACCGCCAGCGCCAACTACATGGCGCGTGGAAACGACCAGCGCGGCATCGACCATTATCTGAACGGCGCCACCGCCGGCTTCCCCGCCACCGACTACGTGCGCACCACCGCGCGCGATGGCGACGCCAAGAACTTCAGCTGGGGCGCCCGCTACGACCACAAGGGCCAGTTGCCCAATGAAACGCTGAAGATCGACCTGCGCGTATCGGCCTCCGAGAACGACAGCAACAGCGCCTACGCCAACGACTACGCCAGCGGTAACTTGCCGGACACGCGTGCCCACCAGCGCAACGACAACAGCTCCCACATCGTCGACTTCACCGGCGACTACGAGCGTCCATTGGCCGGCGGCAGCCTGAAGGCGGGCTACAAGGTCGCCACCAACAAGAACAACTTCGACACGCTGTACACCGACATCAATCCGCAGACCTCGGCGGCCGTGGTCAATCCGGCGCGCAGCAACCGTTTCGACCTGGAAGAAACCGTGGTCGCGCTGTACGGCTCCTACCAGCTCAAGCTGAACGACCGCTGGGGCGTGCTGGGCGGCTTGCGCACCGAGTACACCGACATGGATGTCCACCAGATCACCAGCGGTACTGAGGCCAGGAACAGCTACACCAACCTCATCCCGAGCCTGTTCGCCACCTACAAGGCGACCGAGGACGCCAATATGCGCTTCTCGTACGCGCGCCGCATCCGCCGTCCGAACGCCAACGACCTCAATCCGTATGTGGTGTATCGCGACGAGTTCAACGTCTCGTCCGGCAATCCGATGCTCAAGCCGACCAAGACCGACTCGTTCGAAGTGGGCTACGAGACCAAGGTGGCCGGACTGGAAACCAATCTGCGCGGCTACTACCGCAAGGACACCGACGCCATCGTCGACTACCGCACCTTCATCGCCAACAACGTGTTGCTGACCACGCGCCAGAACGGCGAAGGCAGCCATTCGAGCGGCCTGGAATTCACGGTCAGCGGCAAGCTGACGCCGTCGCTGACGCTGAACTCCAGCGGCAACCTGGCGCGCAGCCAGCAGACCACGCAGGACGACACCGGCGCGCTGGTCACCCGCAGCGCCAACTCGCTCAGCGGCCGAGTGCGCCTGAACTATGCGTACAGCGCCGCCACGCAGGTGCAGATGGCTTTGCAGATGCAGGGCAAGACGCTGTCCGGCCAGGGCTACCGCTCGCCGAACAACACCTTCAACCTGAGCGTGCGCCAGGCGGTTACGCCGCGTCTGAGCCTGGTCGGCACCGTGACCGATCTGTTCAGCACCAACAAGATGGAAACCGTGATCAACAGCGCCACGCTGCGCGAGACCAGCACCCGCCGCTTCGACGGCCGGGTGTTCTACGTGGGGCTGTCCTACCGCCTGGGCGGCCCGGCGACGGCGCCCGAGTCGAACAACGAACCGCGCTTCGGCCCGCCGCCAGGCCCTGGCGGACCAGGCCGTGGCGGCCCGGGCGGTCCGTCGGACGGTTAACAATCCGGGGCCTGGCCCCGGATTTTATTTCATCACAGTCAGCTTCTCGCGCTTGCCGTTGCGGAAGGTGAAGATGGTCAGCACGCCGTCCTTGACGTCGCCGCGCGCATCGAAGGTGATGTTGCCGGTGACGCCCTTGTGGGTGATCCCGGCCAGCACCGGCAGGTAGCGCGCCGGGTCCGGCGAGCCGGCCTTCTGCATCGCCTCCACCATCGTCATCAGCGCGTCGTATGTATACGGCGCATAGGTCTGTACGCCGATGCCGTACTTCTTCTGGTAAGCCACGCGGAAATCGGCCATGCCCTTTTCCTGCGACGGCTCGACCCCGCCCGCTTCGGCGCAGATCACCTGGCCGTCGCTCATGGCGTCGCCCGCCAGGCGCGGCACAGAATCCGAACACATGCCGTCGCCACCCATGAACTTGATCGGGATGGCCAGCTGCTTCATCTGGCGCAGCATCGGCCCGGCCACCGCGTCCATGCCGCCGAAGAAGACCATATCCGGCTTGGTCGCCTTGATGGCGGTGAGGATGGCGCTGAAGTCGGTGGCCTTGTCGTTGGTGAACTGGGTCGATACGACGGTCGTGCCGGTCGCCGCGCCGCCGTGCTTGATGTTCTTGATGAACTCGTCGGCCAGCCCCTTGCCGTAGGCGGTGCGGTCGTCGATGACGGCGATGCGCTTGGCCTTGACGTTCTGCATCGCATAGCGGGCCAGCGCCGAGCCCAGCTGCTCGTCGTTGGCGATGTTGCGGAAGGCGGTGTTGTAGCGCTGCCGCGTGTACTGCGGATTGGTGGCCGATGGCGAAATCTGCGGTATCCCGGCATCGTGATAGATGCGCGAAGCCGGGATCGTGGTGCCCGAAGTCTCGTGGCCGATCACGCCGTTCACCCTGGCGTCCACCAGCTTTTGCGCGGCGGCCGTGCCCTGCTTGGGATCGGCCGCGTCGTCTTCCGCCTGCAGCACGATCTTGTATTTCTTGCCGCCGATGACCACGCCCTTGGCGTTGAGCTCGTCGACCGCCATGCGGGCGCCATTTTCATTGTCCTTGCCCAGATGGGCGATGGCGCCCGAAGTCGCCGCCACGTGGCCGATCTTGATGATCTCTTCCGCTTGCGCGGCGCCGGTGGCAACGAAGGCCAGCGCAAGCGCCTGGACCAGTGTTTTTATTGTCAGCTGCATAAGATTGTTGAGGCTTCCTCATTGGTTAAGTGATCAAGCATACCATCCGGCAAATATGTGTGTCATGCGTGCGTGCCGACTTGCGTATCTGAAGTAAAATGACAAATCGAAACATTTGCCATAGAGACACTTAGTATGGAAACTTCACAACGTATTGGCCGCTCCCGTCCGCTGGCTACCACCGCCATGCACGGCAGGGTCGACGCCATGAAGGCGCGCGGCGAAAACGTCATCGATTTCTCCATCGCGATCTCGCACTTCCAGGCGCCCGACAACGTGTTGCAGGCGGTGCGCGACGGCCTGGAACTGCCGGCCCTGCACTACACCACCGTCGGCGGCGACGCCGCCATCCGCGCCCGCCTCGCCGCCAAAGTGGTGAACGAGAACGGCATCGCCGCCACCGCCGACGAGATCATCGTCACCAACGGCGCCAAGCAGGCGCTGTATCAGGCGCTGTACGTGATGGCCGATCCGGGCGACGCCGTCATCATCTTCAAGCCGCACTGGCCGGCCTATGTCGCCACCTGCCGGCTGCTGGGACTGGAGCCGCTGCTGGTCGACCTGCCGGGCGTGATCACCGACGAGCTGCTCGACAGCCTGCCGCCGGCCAAGATCCTCATCATCAACAACCCGCACAACCCCACCGGCGCCGTGTTGAGCGCGGACGAAACCGACCGCATCGCCGCCTGGCTCAAACGCACCGGCACCCGCGCCATCGTCGACGAAAGCTATGAAAAGCTGATCTTCGAAGGCGCCCATATCAGCCTGGCCGCGCGGCCGGACTGGCAGGATATCGGCATCGTCACCATTTACTCGGCCTCGCAAAGCTACGCCATGATGGGCTGGCGGGTGGGCTTCGCGGTGGCGCCGGCCAAACTCGTAACGGCCATGGAAACGCTGCAAGGCCCGATCACCGCCGCCGCGCCGATGCTGATGCAGCTGGCACTGGCGGCCGCCTTCGAATCGGGCGAACCGTCGGTCATGATGGACGACTACCGCCAGCGCCGCGACCTGGTGCTGGACCTGCTGCAAGGCCTGCCCTGGCTGCGCATACACAGTCCCGCGTCCGGCCCCTACCTGTGGGCCGACATCTCGGCCCTGACCATGGACACCAGCCAATTCGCCGAACAGCTGCTGAGCGAATGCGGCGTGGCGCTGATGCCCGGCGAGGCGCTCGGCGTGCCAGGCCACATCCGCATCGGCTACATTTCCGACGACATCTTCACGCTGCGGCGCGGCGTGAAGGCGATCATCCGCTTCGGTAACGAGCGCTATCAGGCGTTGAAGTAAACCGCTAGCATGGCCTTCCTACTCTTCCAACTCAACAGCCTGCGCAGCCGCCTGATTTTGCTGGTGGCGCTGGCGATCGCGCCGATCGCGGTGATGACACTGATCAGTGGCGTGCGCGAACGCGAACACGCGGTCGAGGTGGCGGAAGAGAACCTGCAACGCCTGACCAACCTGGCCGCCGCCAACGAAGCGCAATCGATCGAAGGCGCGCGCCAGATCCTGCGCGACCTGGCCAGCATTCCCGACCTCACCGGCGACCAGGCCCATTGCAGCCGCCTGCTGGCCAACATCCAGCGGCAGAATCCCGACTACGCCAACCTCGGGCTGATACAGCTGAACGGCGACGTCACCTGCAGCGCGATACCGGCATCGGCGCCGGTCAACCTGGCCGACCGTTCGCACTTCCGCCGCGCCGTGCACCTGCGCCGCTTCGTCGCCGGCGGCTATGTGTTCGGCCGCGTGATCCAGAAGCACACCGTCAACCTCACCTACCCGCTGCTGGACGACGACCAGCAGGTCAAGGCCGTGGTGTTCGCGGCGCTGGACCTGACCAAGCTCGATCGCTTCGTGGCCGACATCAAGCTGCCGCCAGGTTCGCTGCTGCTGACCGCAGATTCCGAAGGCAAGATCATTTCGCGCAAGCCCAATCCTGAGCAGTGGTTCGGCAAGCAGGTGTGGCCGGAGATGCGCGCCGCCATGGCCGGCGAGCCGGGCAAGCCGGTGCTGCTGACGGGACCGGACGGCATCGAACGGCTGCACCGTTTCGCCCGCGTCGGCAACAACGGCCTGTCCGATTACACCGTCACCATCGGCATACCGGCCGACGACATTACCGCCGTCGCCCGCCGCGACCAGCTGATGGACATGACGGCGCTGGCCGTCACGCTGCTGCTGGCGATGCTGGCGGCCTGGTTTGTCGGCGACGTGCTGGTGCTGCGCCGGGTCAAGCGGCTGGCCACCACGGCCAACAGCATCGCCTCCGGCACGCTGGGTGCGCGCAGCGGCATCAGCTACGGCAACGAGGAAATCAGCGAACTGGCGCGGGCGCTGGACGCGATGGCCGAGGCGCTACAGAAAAAAGAACAGCAACACCTGAACGCCGAGCGCCAGCTGCGCCTGGCCGACCAGCGCAAGGATGAATTCCTGGCGATGCTGGCGCACGAGTTGCGCAATCCGCTGGCGCCGATCAGCGCCGGCGCCCAGCTGCTGCAAAGCGGCCACGCCACCGAGGCGGTGGTGTCGCGCACCGCAGGCATCATCGTGCGCCAGGTCACGCACATGACGCGGCTGGTCGACGACCTGCTGGACGTATCGCGCGTGACGCGCGGACTGGTGACGTTGACGCGCATGCCGCTGAACGTGGCCGATGTCGTCGCCGACGCGGTCGAACAGGCGGAGCCGCTGTTCCAGGCCAAGCAGCACCATTTTGAACTGACGATGCCCGAGGTGCCGCAGCAGGTCGCGGGCGACCACAAACGGCTGGTGCAGGTGCTGGTCAATGTGCTCAACAACGCCGCCAAGTACACGCCGATAGGCGGCACCATCAAGCTGACGGTGCAAGGCGAGGCCGGACTGGTGCGGCTGGTGGTCAGCGATTCCGGCATCGGCATGGCGCCCGAGCTGCGCAGCCGCGTGTTCGAACTGTTCGCCCAGGCCGACCGCAATCCCGACCGCTCGCAGGGCGGACTGGGATTGGGCCTGGCATTGGTCAAGTCGCTGGTGGAGCTACATGGTGGCACCATCACCGCCGACAGCGCCGGCGAACAGCAAGGCAGCACCTTCACCATCACCCTGCCCGGCGGGCCTGGGCAGAAACCGTCCTTCCCGGCGGGACCGGTCGCCGTCACCGGCGCCAAGCTGCGCGTGCTGGTGGTGGACGACAATATCGACGCCGCGCAAACGCTGCAACTGCTGCTCGATGCGTCTGGCCATGAAGTGCTGGTCGCGCACACTGCATTGGAGGCGCTGGAGATCGCGCAGCGCTCGGCGCCGGAACTGTGCCTGCTCGATATCGGCCTGCCCGACATCAGTGGCAACGACCTGGCGCGCGGCTTGCGCGCCCTGCCGCAAACGGCCCAGGCCACGCTGGTGGCGGTGACGGGCTACGGCAGCCGCGAGGACCGCGAGCTGGCCAACGCGGCAGGCTTCGATCACTATTTCGTCAAGCCGGTCGACGTCGAGGCGCTGCTCAAGCTGATCGCGGGACTGCAGCCCGCTACTCCCAGGACTTAGCGATACGTTCCAGCTCTCCGCTTTTCTCCATGGCCTGCAAGGTTGCGCGCAGGCGCTCGACCAGCGCTGGATCGACCTGCTTGCCCATGACAAAATACAGCTGGCTGGTGGTCATCACCGTCGGCAGGATCTTGACCTTGCCGACCACGTTGGAACGCTCCAACACCGCTTGCAGGCCCGGTGAACGGTGAAAGAAGAAGCGCCCACGGTGCGCCAGCAGCTTTTGCAGATTCAGTTTGGGATCGGAAGCGCCGGCATCAATCTGGATGCCGCCCTGGTTTTCCAGTATCGTCGCTCCGGCAAAACCACGGTTGGCCAGCACCACGCTGCCCTTGCCCAGATTGCGCAGGTCGTCCCAGTTGTTGATCGTGGCCGCGTCGTCGTTGCGCGCGATCAGGTAGTAGCGGATGCTGAACAGCGGCGGGCCGACGAACTGGTATTTGCTATCCCGTTCCGGCGAGTGCGACAGGCCGCAGGACGCATCCTGCGTGCCGCGGTCGATGGCGGAATAGATGCGGGGTAAAGGCTGCCACACCTGGTCGCCGGTAAATTTCAGGCCCGGATCCAGTCGTTCGATGGCGCGCATGATGTCGATGCAGATGCCCACCACACGGCCGGATTTGGCGTCGGTCTGGAATTTCGGTTCGGTGCCGTGCTGCGCCGACGTGCGGATCTCCGTCGCGGCTACGCTGGCGCCAGCCGTCCAAAGCATGGACAGCATCGCGCACAGCACAGACATCCGGGGCGGAATAGGTAGCACAATTTTCCCGCCAGCCGGCGGTGGTGACTGCGACAGCCCATTGTACCCGGTGCCGCAAAGCAAGCATACGGCCCCGTTGTGTTCCAGGTCAATTCGACCGCAATGGCCGCCTTCATCCAGGAATAGCGCAGCCATCCGTGTCGGCGGATAAACCACAGCTGCCCCACATAAATTGGCATAAAAGTAACTCATCGGCGATAATGCGAATTGCTATCATTTACATTCACCCATGAAATCCGCAATGCGCACACAATTTTCCCGCACCGCCCTCGTCCCCGCAGCCCTGCTGCTGGCAACCCTGGCGGCGTGCAGCGGCGGCGGCGGTTCCACCGCGCCGTCGCCAACGCCGACACCAACGCCGCCAGCCAAAGAAGAACTGAGCCAGGCCGCCCAGCTAGGCGAGTTGATCTTCAAAGACCAGTCGCTGTCCGCTTCCGGCAAGCAGTCGTGCGCGACCTGCCACAGCCCGGACAACGTCCACGGACCGACCAACAACCTGGCGGCCCAGCTGGGCGGCGCCACCGGCGACGTGCAAGGCTTCCGCGCTGCGCCTTCGCTGCGCTACCTGAACCAGAATCCGGCCTTCTTCTTCGCCAAGGACGGCACGCCGACCGGCGGCTTCAATCGCGACGGCCGCGCACAAAGCCTGGCGGAACAGGCCGAACGCCCTTTCCTGGCGCCGCATGAAATGGACAACGCCGACAAGCAGAGCGTGGTCGACAAGCTGAAAAAAGCCGCCTACGTCGAGAAGTTCCGCGCGCTGTTCGGCGCGGGCATCCTGGACAACACCGAGCAGGCCTTCAGCCGCATCACCTTCGCGCTGCAAAAATACCAGCTGGAAGATACGGACTTCCACCCGTTCGATTCCAAGTACGACCAATTCCTGGCTGGTAAAGTCAAGCTGTCCGACCAGGAGCTGCGCGGCCTGGCGCTGTTCAACGACCCGGCCAAAGGCAATTGCATCGGCTGCCACACCAGCGCGCGCGGCGCCGACGGTGCGCCGCCGCTGTTTACCGACTTCACCTTCGACAATCTCGGCCTGCCGCGCAACAAGAAGCTGGCGGCGACCGCCGATCCGGCTTACTTCGACCTTGGCGTGTGCGGCCCCGACCGCACCGACCTGGCCGCGCGCGCCGACTTGTGCGGCGCCTTCAAGGTGCCGACGCTGCGCAACGTCGCCACGCGCCAGACCTTCTTCCACAACGGCGCCTTCGATAATCTGAAGGACGTGGTGGCCTTCTACGTGCGGCGCGATACCAATCCCGAAGAGTGGTACCCGACCGGCGCCGACGGCGTGGTGCAGAAGTTTAACGACCTGCCGCCGGAGTACCGCAAGAACGTCAACACCACCGAAGTGCCTTACAACCGCCAGCCCGGCATGGCGCCGGCGCTGTCGCCCAGCGAGATCGACGATGTCGTGAAATTCCTCGGCACGCTGACCGACGGCTACAAAACCAACCCTTAATCGCAGAGATATGAACATGAACAAACACCTGATCGCCACCGCCCTCGCCGCCGCCTTCCTCAGCGCGCCTTTCGCCGCCACCGCAGGCGAGGCTGAACTGATGGCCCGTATCGAAAAGATGGCCGCGGAACTGGAGCAGCTGAAGGCTGAACTGAAGGCCAGCGTCAAGAAGACCGAAGCCGTCGAGCAGCGCCAGCAAGCCATCGCCGCCGCCGCGCCTGCACCGGCCCCTGCGCGCGCCTCGGCGCCGGCCGCCGAGCCCACGCTGGCGGCAGCGGGACCGTCGACCATCTTCGGCGCCTACGGCGAGATCAACTACAGCCGTCCGACCAAGAACGCCAGCGGCGCGCAAGCCGATGTACGCCGCGCCGTGATCGGCATCGAGCACCGCTTCGATCCCAAGACCAAAGTGGTCGCCGAATTCGAATGGGAACACGCCATCGTCTCCGCCGACGACAAGGGCGAGAGCGAAGTCGAACAGCTGTACGTCGAACGCGAATTCGGCAACGGCTTGCGCAGCAAGGTCGGTCTGTACCTGATTCCTATGGGCCTGCTGAACGCCAACCACGAACCGACCGCCTACTACGGCGTCGAACGCAACTTCGTCGAAACGGCCATCATCCCGTCGACCTGGCGTGAAGTGGGCGTGAGCCTGTCCGGCGACACCGCCGGCGGCCTGACCTGGGACACCGGCATCACCACCGGTTTCGACCTGGGCAAGTGGGACGCCGCCGGCAGCGACGGCCGCGAATCGCCGCTGGGCTCCATCCACCAGGAAGGCCAGCAAGCCAAGTCGCGCGACCTGAGCGTGCACGCGGCGCTGAACTGGCGCGGCGTACCGGGCCTGCTGGTGGGCGGCTCCATCTTCACCGGCAAGGCCGGCCACAAGGCCGACGGCTTCACCGCCAACGATGCGCGCATCACCATGTATGACCTGCACACCCGCTACACGCCGGGCCGCTGGGATCTGTCGGCGCTGTACGCGCGCGGCCAGATCAGCAACACCGAGGCGCTCAACGAAACGCTGGTCGGCAATCCGACGCCGGTACCGAAGAGCTTCGCCGGCTGGTACACCCAGGCCGCATACCGCCTGCTGGAAGTGGGCGACTACACGCTGAGCCCATTCGTGCGCTATGAGCAGTTCAACACCGCGAAGAGCTATGCCGCCGTGCCGCAAGGCCTGGGCGTGGCCGCATCGCCTGACGAAAAAGTCACCACCATCGGCGCCAACCTGAAAGTGGGCGAAGGCGTGGTGCTGAAGGCCGACTACCAGAAGTTCAAGGAGGACAAGTCGCGCGACCGTCTGAACCTGGGCCTGGGCTTCTCGTACTGATATGCGCTACCAGCACTGGATACCACTGGCGGCTTGCGCCATCTGCGCTCCCGCGTTCTCGGCACAGTACATGAACGCGGAGCAGGCGCAGAAGCTGATCTTCCCGGAGGCGACCGCGTTCCGGCCGCAGGACGTGGCGCTGTCGCTGCCGCAGATGCAGCAGGTGGAGAAGCTGGCCGGCCTGGCTGCGCGCTCGGTCAACTGGCGCGTGGTCGGCGCCTACAACGGCGACAAGCTGCTGGGCTTCATGGTGCTCGACGACGTCATCGGCAAGTTCGAGCTGATCTCGTATGCGGTGGGCCTCAATCCCGACGCCACCGTGCGCCAGATCGAGATCCTGACGTACCGCGAAAGCCACGGCGGCGAAGTGCGCCTGCCTGCATGGCGTCGCCAGTTCACCGGCAAGTCCGCTCAGACGGGCGGTCTGACGGTGGGCGATGGCATCGCCAACATCAGCGGCGCCACCCTCTCCTGCACCCACCTGACCGACGGCGTGCGGCGCATTGCCGCCGTCGCCCAGGTGGCGCTGAAAAAATGATGCGCCGCGCCCAGCCCTGGCTGGGCACTCTGGTCGATATCACGGCGGATGGCGATGCGCAGGCGATCACACTAGCCTTCGCCGAGGTCGCGCTGGTGCACCGGCTGATGAGTTTTCACGACGCCGCCAGCGACATCTCGCGCCTGAACCGCGCGGCTGCGGGCGAGCTGCTGGAGGTGCATCCGCACACCTGGCAGGTGCTGCGGCTGGCGGCGCAGATCGGCCAACTATCCCTGGGCCTGTTCAACATCGCCTGCGCTCCACGGCTGGTGGACTGGCAATGCCTGCCACGTCCGGACGATGCCGGCAAGCCGGCGTATCACCCCATGCTGGCGGTCTACCAATGCGAACAAGAACCGCTGATGCGCAAGCTGGCGGCGGGCTGGGTGGACGTGGGCGGCATCGCCAAAGGCTATGCGGTCGATCTCGCGGTTGAGGCCTTGCAGCGGGCCGGCGTCGCTGCGGGCTGCGTCAACGCGGGTGGAGACCTGCGCTGCTTCGGGGATCGTGCGTGGCCGGTCGCCGTGCGCGATCCGCGCGCGCCTCAACGCAGCGGCGCTCGACTGGAACTGCGCAACGAAGCGCTGGCCACATCGGCGGCCTACTTCTCGGCCCGCAGTCACGAAGGCCGGCAAATCAGCGCGCTGGTGGATGGCCGCAATGGCGAGCCGCTGTTGATGGCGATGAGCGCCTCCGTGCGCGCGCCGCGCTGTGCGATTGCCGACGCGCTGACCAAGGTGGTGCTGGCCAGCGGCGATGCGCAGCATGCGGCGCTGGCCGGCTTGCAAGCCTCAGCGTTTATAATCTGAGCGATGCATACACACCGTCACCGTCCCCACATCAACCTGCGCGTCGAACGCTGGCACCGGCGCTGCATCTACGCCAGCTTCGCGGCCCTGCTGCTGAGCGGCGCCGCCTGGCTGCTGGCACGCTACTTCTTGCGGCCGGTCGGCCAATTCGGCGAAACCATCAATCCATTGGAGCCGTGGTCCATGAAGCTGCATGGCGCCGCCGCGATGGCGATGCTGTTCTTCGTCGGCAGCCTGATGAACGCGCATATCCGCCGCGCCATCAAGGCCGGACGCAATCTGCGCACAGGATGGGGCATGATCGCCGCCATGCTGGTATTGACGGCCAGCGGCTTCGGCCTGTACTACCTTGCCGGCGAGAGCGACCGGCCGGCATGGTCCTCGGTGCATTGGGTGATCGGTCTTGCCGCCGCCCTGCTGTTCGTACTGCACGTGATGCTCGGCCGCCGCGCCGTGCATCACCCCTAAGCGCGGCCGGCCTGTTCAGGCGCCAGCCTCCTCGATGCCACTCATTTGCAGGGCGATGGCGAGCGCGGTATCGGCGGTCGCCAGGTGGGCATGGAACCACGGCAGTATCAGGCCTACCGCGGCCCTGCCGCTCTTGATATCGCCCGTTTCCAGCTGATGCAAGGTGGCCAGCACGCGGGCATGCTGCTCGCGATGACTGCGCAGCGCGGGATAGTCGATCGTCTCCATCAGCGTTTCCTCGTGCCGGAAATCATCTTCCAGGCAATCGACCAGTTGCTCCAGGCCGGCGGCGAAATCCTCGTCCTTGCAGTGTGTCAGCAGTTTGATCTGTTCGGCCAGCGCCTCGTGCGCTTCGTCGAACAGCGGTATGCCCAGCGCCATGTCCGGGGTCCAACCAATATCGTCCATCACGTCCTCCTGTGGTTATACCAGCACAGACTATGGACGGATGGCGCCCTGAAATCCATGATGCAGATCAAAAAATCCCGAGCCGCTGAAAGGCTTACGAGTACAATAAAACAAGTTACTCATCCACTTTTCCGCTCTGGGGTCGACCGTGAAATCTGCCGCCGCCTGGTTGATGCTGTGCGTAGCCCTGATGCACGGGACTGCGGCCACAGCGCGTGACACGATACTGCTTGCCCACCCCTATCCCAAGGAAGCCACCTACGCGGCGCACGTGTTGTCGTTGATCTGCGCGGAAGCCTTCCAACAATTGAATATGGACGTCGAAGTGCGCTTGTATCCGCCTTTGCGCGGCGCGCTGGAGGCGGAGGCCGGCAATGTGGATGGCGAGGTCGGACGGGCCTACACCTACATCGACACCCACCCCCACCTGATACGGGTGGAGCAAGCGCTGATCTCCTTCCGGGTGGCTGCCTTCACGCGGATCCCAGGCTTGCGCATCACCGGCTGGGATAGCCTGAAAGGCACGGGCTACCGTGTGGAATACCGTAGCGGATACAGCACTTTCAAGGCGCGGCTGGAACAGACCCTGCCGCTTCAGCAAATCTCATCGGTGGTCGACAGCAAGATAGGCCTGCAGAACGTCGCGCTGGGCCGCACGGATGTCTTTATCGATCTGGAAGAGAACGTGCAGCTGCAGCTGGACAGATTGCAGAGCCGCTACGCCCAGGTCTACAACGCCGGCCTGGTGCAGGACACGCCGGTGTACATCTACCTGCACAAGCGGCACGCGGCATTGGCGCCGCGCCTGACCGAAATACTGTCCAGGATGAAGGCCAACGGCGCCATCAATCGCCACGTCGCCACCGCGCTCAGCGAGGAGCACGGCGCCACGCCCTAGCCTCTCGGCCCGGAGGGGGCGCTTAAAAGTTGTCGTGAATCAACATCAATGGCGATTGCGGCGGATAGGATGTCTCGACTAGCATTGGAGGTATCCGATGGAAATCCAAAATCGCCCGCAGCCATGGCGCCGCCGTTCCAGCGGTATTGCCGCCGTTGAGCTGGCCCTGGTCATGCCGACCTTTTTTGTCCTGATCGCCTGCACCTTGTTCTTCGGCCAGGCCTTACTCAACTACCAGACCGCGCGCAAAGCATCCCATGACGCCGTCCGATACCTCTCGTCAGTCTCGCTGACGGATATGCTGAACCCAGCCAAGGTCGGCGACCATGCCACGCTGACCAGGGCGATCGTCACTGAAGAAATGGGTTCACTGATGGCTTCGGGGCCGTACGCCCCTGTTGTTACGGTGCAGTGCGACGGCATATCCTGCACCGGCTTTTCCTCGCCCAGTTCGATGAGTGTCGCCGTACAGATATACGTCGCCAATGACGTCATGCCGAGCATCATCCTGAGCCTGTTCGGCATTCCCGGAGTGGCGGTAACCGCCACCTCGACGCTGCCGTATGTCGGGCGTTGAGAGCGACTCTTCACACAGGCAAAAAAAATCCAGCCGTCAAAGGCTGGATCGTTTCTAAGTATCTGATTTCGATACGTATTCTGGTGGGAAGTGCAAGTTTCGAACTTGCGACCCCTGCAGTGTGAATGCAGTGCTCTACCCCTGAGCTAACCTCCCGAAGCGGGGCAAATTATCGCACACATCCTCCCGACTAGGGAAGGCCCGCTGTGAAATTATTCAGCCGGCGGCCGGCGGCGCGGTGGTCGCGGTCCAGATGCATTGGCCCTTGACCGCCTTGTCCAGCCCGGCCAGCGTGGCGGCGTGCGCCGCCAGCTCGTCTTCCGACGCCGGCATGAAGATGATGTCGGCCAGCGGCACCGGCTCCAGCAGTTCGGCGCCGGCCACCACTTCCTCTTCGGCATCCATGCCCAGGCTGTTCTGCCCGCGCGTCATCGCCAGGTAGACATCGGCCAGCAGCTCGGCATCGAGCAACGCGCCGTGCAGCTTGCGGTGGGAGTTCGACACGCCATAGCGGTCGCACAAGGCATCGAGCGAGTTGCGCTTGCCCGGATGGAGCTCCTTGGCCTGCACCAACGTGTCGATGACACCGCCGATGTGGCTGCTGAAATCCGGCAGGTTCAACAGCTTGAACTCGTGATTCAGGAAGCCCAGGTCGAACGGCGCATTGTGGATGATGACTTCGGCGCCCTGGATGTACTCGCGCAGCTGCTCGACGATCTCGCGGAACTTGGGCTTGTCGCTCAAGAACTCGGTGGTCAGGCCGTGGACGTTCAACGCGCCCTCTTCCGACTCCCGCTCCGGGTTGATGTAGAAGTGGAGGTTATTCCCCGTCAGCATGCGGTTGTTCAGCTCGACGCAGCCGATTTCCAGGATGCGGTTGCCCAGCTTGGGGTTGATACCGGTGGTTTCAGTATCGAGTACGATTTGGCGCATAGTGTTCCGTGATGAATCTGATCGTCAAGTATAACAGGCCGCGTACGGTCAACGGCTGCGGGCCAGCTCGACGCCGCGGTTGGCCAGCATGTCGGCCCGCTCGTTGCCCGGGTGGCCGTTGTGGCCGCGCACCCAGCGCCATTCGACGGTGTGCATGGCCTGGGCGGCGTCCAGCGCGCGCCACAGGTCTTCATTCTTGACCGGCTCCTTGGCGGCGGTCTTCCAGCCGCGCGCCTTCCAGCCGTGTATCCATTCGCTGATGCCTTTTTGCACGTACTGGCTGTCGGTATGCAGCGTCACCATGCAGGGACGCTTGAGCGCGTTCAACGCCTCTATCACCGCCTGCAATTCCATGCGGTTGTTGGTGGTGTCGCGGGTGCCGCCGCAAATTTCCTTTTCGGCGCCTTCGGCCACCAGGAATGCGCCCCAGCCGCCCAGGCCGGGATTGCCCTTGCATGCGCCATCCGTAAAAATCTCTACCTTATCCATCCTGCTGTTCCCGCCTTTTATTTGTTGCCGGGACGACCGCGGGGGCCGACGCCGTTTTTTTGGTCCAAGCCGGACCGATCAAATGCATGCCTTTCACGCGCTTGATCGCCTGCACGATGTAGACGCCGCCGAAATACGGCCACCAGCGCGAGCCGGCATTATCCATGAATGCGTAGCGATGCAGCCACTTTTCCGTGCGGCAGGCCGGCGCGTAGCAGCCGAAGTGACTCTGGCTGGCGCCCATATTCAATAATTTTAACCAGTCTTTCATGCGCGGCATAGAGATCAACTCCTCCGTGCGCGGCAGGAAGGAGGTGCCGCCGACGCGCCGCAGCACATGGCGCGCGCCCCACAGGCTGGCCGGGTTGAAGCCGCAGATGATCAGTTGGCCTTCCGGGATCAGCACCCTCTCCACTTCGCGCAACACCTGGTGCGGATCGGTGGAAAATTCCAGCACGTGCGGCAACACCACCAGGTCGATCGATTGCGAAGCGAACGGCAGCTCGGTGTAATCGAGCGTCAGCGAGACCGGACGCAGCCCGGCATCGATGGCCGAGCCCGGGCGCACCTTGCGGTCGGCCAGCAGCTTGTACGGCATGCGGCTGGCGGCCAGTGCATCAATTTGAGGCATGCCGATCTGCACCGCGTTGTATCCGAAGATATCGGCTGTTAAATTATCGAGACAGGTTTGTTCCCACTCACGCAAGTACACACCGGCGGGCGTTTGCAGCCAGCCTTCCAGCGCTATAATGGATTTCTCAGATCCTGCCTTGTCCATGCCCAGCCTTTTGCGATCCAATGACCAATTCTTCTACTCAAGCTCTTAGTGTTCTGACGGTTCCCGCGTTCCACGACAACTATCTGTGGCTGATTCATGACGGCAGCCACGCCGTCGCAGTCGACCCCGGTGACGCCAAACCCATCCTGGCGGCACTCAAGGCGAACGGGCTCAAGCTCACCGCCATTCTACTCACCCATCACCATGCTGACCATATTGGCGGCGTTCCTGAATTATTACAGCATTATCAGGTTCCCGTTTTCGGTCCGCGCAACGAGAGCATCGCTGCCATCACCCTGCCCGTCGGCGAAGGCAAGCAGATCGACGTCCCCGGCCTGCCGCTGCGGCTGTCGGTGCTGGACGTGCCCGGCCACACCATGGGCCACATCGCCTACGTGCGCGAGCCGTCCGACGACGAGCCGACCTGGCTGTTCTGCGGCGACACGCTGTTCGCCGGCGGTTGCGGACGCTTGTTCGAAGGCACGCCGGCGCAGATGATCAGCTCACTGGGCAAACTGGCCGCGCTTCCCGATGATACCAAGATCTACTGCGCCCACGAATATACGCTATCGAACCTGCGCTTCGCGCGCGTGGTGGACCCGGATAATCTGGCGCTGCAGGAAAGGGTGAAGACGGAGACCGACAAGCGCGAGCACGACGTGCCGACCGTGCCGAGCACGGTAGGCGTGGAAAAGGCGACCAATCCCTTCCTGCGCTACCGGGAAACGGCCATCGCCGAACAATTGGTCAGCGCCGGGAAGCTGGACCGCGTCGATACGCCGCTGGCCACCTTCACCGCGCTGCGCTTGTGGAAAAATGACTTCTAATGAAAAACGGCCCTTGCGGGCCGTTGGTTTTTAGATCTCTTCGTACAGCGGCAGGGTCAGGAACTCTGCGAACTCGGTCGAGGTCGACATCTCTTCAAAGATGTGGCCAGCGCGCACATAGGTCGGGCCGTCGCCGCCTGGCGCGTCACGCTGCACCTTGACCAGTTCTTCCTTGATCATCGCACGCACCATGTCGGCGGTGACTTTGCGGCCATCTTCCAGCACGCCCTTGTCAGAACGAATCCACTGCCACACTTGCGAGCGGCTGATTTCCGCCGTGGCCGCATCTTCCATCAGGTTGTGGATAGGCACGCAACCGTTGCCTGCCAGCCAGCTACCCAGGTAGTGGATGCCGACGTTGATGTTGTAACGCAGGCCGGCTTCGGTGATCGGCGCTTCCGGCTTGAAGTCCAGCAGCTGCGCGGCGCTCACGTCGATGTCCGGACGTTGCTTGTCGATCTGGTTGGGCTTGTCGCCCAACACCTTGGTGAACTCGGTCATCGCCAGTTCCACCAGGCCCGGGTGGGCAACCCAGCCGCCGTCGTAGCCGTCGGTGGCGTCACGCGCCTTGTCGTTGCGCACGCCGCCCATGGCGACTTCGTTTTTCTCCGGATCGTTCTTGATCGGAATCAGCGCGGCCATGCCGCCGATCGCCGGCGCGTTGCGCTTGTGGCAGGTCTTCAGCAGCAGCAAGGCGTAAGCGCGCATGAACGGCGCGGTCATCGTCACCTTGGCGCGGTCGGCCAGGCAGAAATCCTTGTCCAGCTTGAACTTCTTGATGCACGAGAAGATGTAATCCCAGCGGCCGGCGTTCAGGCCCGAGCTGTGTTCGCGCAGTTCGTACAGGATCTCGTCCATCTCGAAGGCGGCCAGGATGGTCTCGATCAGCACGGTAGCCTTGATCGTGCCTTGTGGCAGACCCAGTTCGTTTTGCGTCATCACGAAGATGTCGTTCCACAGGCGCGCTTCCAGGTGCGATTCCATCTTCGGCAGGTAGAAGTAAGGGCCGGCGCCGCGCGCCAGTTGCTCCTTGGCGTTGTGGAACATGAACAGCGCGAAGTCGAAGATGCCGCCGGAGATGCGCTTGCCGTCGACCAGCACGTGCTTCTCGTCCAGGTGCCAGCCGCGTGGGCGCACCACCAGCGTGGCGATCTTGTCGTTCAGCTTGTAGGACTTGCCGTTCTGCTCCAGAGAAATGGTGCGGCGCACAGCGTCGAACATATTGATCTGGCCGGTGATCTGGTTGTCCCAGTTCGGGGTGTTCGAATCTTCGAAGTCGGTCATGTAGCTGTCGGCGCCCGAGTTGAAGGCGTTGATGACCATCTTGCGCTCGACCGGGCCGGTGATTTCCACGCGGCGGCATTCCAGCGCCTTCGGAATCGGCGCGATCTTCCAGTCGCCGGCGCGGATGTGCGCGGTTTCAGGCAGGAAGTCGGGACGCTCGCCGGCGTCCAGGCGCTTGGCGCGCTCGACGCGCACGGCCAGCAATTGTTGGCGGCGCGATTCGAATTCGCGCGTCAGCTTGACCACCAGCGACAGTGCCTCGGTGGTCAGGATGTTTGCGTAACCAGGCTTGATCTCGCCCGTGATTTCCATGCCTGCCGGCAGAGTGATGGTGGACTGCGTCATGTGCTATCTCCGAAAGAAAATATTAACTACAAGATCAAATTATAAGCACTGGCCTTCTTGTTGCACGCCGATTCTTTTAGTGTGCAGGCTCAGTTACGCCTCGATATGTTTTACAGTATATTCACTAATAAGTTATGCAAACAAGACTAAAAATCACATCATCTATGCGTTTTTATCACAAGTGACGGGGACAGCAGGCTCATGGGTCAATTCAGACAGATTTCCACCTTCGTAGAGGTGGTTTCCAAGGGCAGCCTGTCGGCTGCCGCGCGCGCCGAGGGCATCGCCCCCGCCATGATAGGCCGTCGCCTGGATGCGCTGGAAAGCCGCTTGGGTGTCAAGCTTTTGCAACGCACAACGCGCAAACTGGCGCTGACCAACGAGGGCGCAGCCTTTCTTGAGGACTGTCAGCGCATTCTGGCCGAGCTGGAGGAAGCCGAAACCGCCGTCGCCGAACGCAGCGCCCACGCCACCGGCCACCTGATGATCTCGGCGCCTGCCGGCTTCGGACGCCAGCACGTGGCGCCGCTGATCCCGTCCTTCCTGGCCGAGCACCGCGATGTCAGCGTCACGCTGAACATGAGCGATCGCGTGGTCGACATCGTCGGTGAAGGCATCGACGTCGCGATCCGCATCGCCAGCCTGTCCGATTCCAACCTGGTCAGCGTCAAGCTGGCCGACAACGAACGGGTGGTGGTGGCCGCGCCCTCCTACCTCAAGCGCTACGGCGAACCCAGGACACTGGCCGACCTGGCCAAGCACAACTGTCTGGCGATCAGCAGCGAAGGCAGCCAGCGCGGCTGGACCTTCCGCGACAACGGCAAGAACGTGGTGATGAAGGTCAGCGGCAACATGGGCAGCAACGACGGCCAGGTGCTGCATGACTGGGCACTGGCCGGCAAGGGCCTGGCGTGGCGCTCGATGTGGGAAGTGGGCAATGAGATCGAAGCGGGCAAGCTGCAAACCGTGCTCAACGAACACTCGGCGCCGGGCAACGATATTTACGCGGTGTTCGCGCAGCGCCGCCATCTGCCGTTGCGGATACGGGCCTTCGTCGACTTCCTGCGCCACACCTACGCGCAGCCGGACTATTGGCGCAAATCCTGGAAATAGCGGCGGGAAATAATGCCGATTTAACAGCCCACACGAAAACGCGGGCGAAAAAAAATCCTCGGATACCGAGGATTTCTTTATTTCGTTTGATTCAGCGTATTACAGTGGCTGAATGTTCGAAGCTTGCTTGCCCTTAGGACCAGCGGTCACTTCAAAAGAAACGCGTTGGTTCTCTTGCAGCGACTTGAAGCCTGCGGACTGAATCGCCGAGAAGTGAGCGAACAGATCTTCGCCGCCTTCGTCCGGGGTGATAAAGCCGAAGCCCTTCGAATCATTGAACCATTTTACGATACCAGTTGCCATTACAATTCCTATTTCAGTTAAGTTGGGCTTGCGCCCGTGATATCGTTTGAGGCAAGAAAGAAATGACAGACAAACTGCACTACTCTTGAATCTAAACGATCCCGCATTATACCCATTTACGAGAGAAAAGCACGTTTTCGCGAAAATAAATGCAAAGCCAGATATTTTTTGGTAGAAACCACCGCAAACATAGGACTTTCCGTGGCTCAACTCCCTCGTCCACTGGGCGTGTGTGTCACTATAGACAACTTAATAGTAACGGACTTGAGCTGGATCAAGCGCACACTTATTCATAAGTTGTTGCTTGGGCGTCACGGGAAGCCCATTTCAGTAGTTTTTCGACCTCAGGAATCACCTCCGGCCACCCGGCATGCTCGGTCAGCACGCCGCGCACCATGTGTTCGATGCGTCGCGCTTGCTGCCCCAGCATGCCGAAACCAAAGGTGCCGGCCGACCCGGCTACGCCGTGCAGCAACTCGTGCAACCGGCGCAGATCGGTTTCCGGCGGCAATGCGCCCGGCGCAGCCTTGCATACGGCCAGCGCCTCGGTGATCTTTTCCATCGTCACCGGCACGGTGACGGCGAACTTTTCGTTCAGCGCCGCCAGGCGTGCGCGGAAATCGGGATCGATTGGGGTTGCCATCGCGGAGCCCCGTTGAATTACTTGGTGCCGAAGATACGGTCGCCGGCGTCGCCCAGGCCAGGCACGATGTAAGCGTGGTCATTCAGGTGCGAATCCAGCGAGGCGCAGTAGATCTTCACGCCAGGATGCGCTTTCTGGAACACTTCGATGCCTTCCGGCGCGGCCACCAGCGCCAGGAAGATGATCTGGTCGTCGGTGACGCCGCGCTTTTTCAGCACATCGACCGCGTGCACGGCCGAATTACCGGTCGCCACCATCGGGTCGCACAGGATGAAGGTACGCTCTACGGTGTCCGGCAAACGCACCAGGTATTCCACCGGCTGGTGGGTTTCCGGGTCGCGGAACACGCCGATGTGGCCGACGCGGGCCGACGGCACCAGGTCCAGCAGCCCGTCGCTCATGCCGATGCCGGCGCGCAGGATGGGAACGATGGCCAGTTTGCGGCCGGCGATGACCGGTGCATCGATGGTCATCAAAGGTGTTTCGATGGTGCGGGTGGTCAGCGGCAGGTCGCGCGTGATTTCGTAACCCATCAACAGCGTGATTTCCTTGAGCAGGTCGCGGAAGGTACGGGTCGACGTATCCTTGGCGCGCATGTGGCTCAGTTTATGTTGAATCAGCGGATGGTCGGTGATGAACAGGTTAGGAAAGCGCGGATCTTGTTTCATTGTGTGCTCTTTTGTAATCGGTATGTGCCGCTCATTATACTAGGCCTCTGGGCCCAGAAACATGGCAACCGCCTCTTCCGCAATCTGGTCCAGGTCCGATCCCTGCCCCGGCTTGTACCACAGCACGCTGTAGTTGATCGCCCCCATCAGCAGCAAACGGGCGACAGCGCTGTCGCTGCGCAGCAGCCCGGCGGCCGACAATTCGCTCACCACGTCCTGCCACAGCTGGTCGTAGCGGTCGCGCAGCACCTGCACGCGTTCGCGCAGTTCGGGAGTCAGGCGACGCCAGTCGTACAGCAGCACGGGGATGAAGTCGTGGCCTTCGCCCAGCACGATCTCCAGGTGGGCGCGCACCAGCGCCTGGAACTTGGCGCGCGGCGGCAGCTTGCCGGCGGCGATATCCTCGGCGGCCGGCAGGCCGGCCACCAGTCCTTCCTCCATCACTGCGGCGAGAATCTCCTGCTTGCTCTTGAAGTGATAGAACGGACTGCCGGAGCGCATGCCGACGGCATCGGCGATGTCGCGCGTGGTGGTGCCGTCGAAGCCGCGCTCGCGGAACAGGCGCGCGGCCACCCGCACCAGATCGGCGCGGCGATTATCGACAGGAGCTGTATTCGTCATAACTGTTTATCCAATTTACTCAATGAGTGCCCGCGCCAGTATCGCTGCGCAATCGACGCCTGCCGGCAGGCGTCCAAACGCCCCGCCCGGCTCGCGCGCCAGCCGCGATGCGACAAACGCCGACGACACATAAGCCGGCGCATGCCGCAGCAGCAGGCCCGCCTGCACCGCCAGCACGACGCGCTCGGCCAGCACGCGGGCGCCGAATTCGTCGGACTGCGGCTGTTCCAGGTCGGCCAGCAGGGCTTGCGTGTAGCGGAGGTAGTCGGCATCGGCATCGCCGGCCAGCGCCAGCTCCGCCGCCAACGCTGCGCGCGCGGCAGGAGTTTTGCCGAAGGCGCGCAGCAAGTCAAGGCACATCACGTTGCCGGAGCCTTCCCAGATCGAATTGACGGGCAGTTCGCGGTACAGCCGCGCCAGCGGGCCATCTTCAACATAGCCGCTGCCGCCGATGACTTCCATCGCCTCCGCGCCGAAGGCCGGGCCGCGCTTGCAGATCCAGTACTTGCCGGCCGGCGTGAGGATGCGGGCCAGCAGCGCCTGCGCCGGATCGCCGCCCTGGTCGAAGCAGCGCGCCAGGCGCATGGCGAAGGCCGTCGCCGCCTCCGATTCCAGCGCCAGGTCGGCCAGCACGTTCTGCATCAGCGGCTGTTCGGACAAGGCACGGCCGAACGCCGCACGGCCGCGCGCGTGATGCAGCGCGTGCGTCAGCGCGGCGCGCATGGTGCCGGCGCTGCCAAGCACGCAATCGAGGCGCGTGTGGCTGCCCATCTCCAGTATCGTCGGAATGCCGCGTCCCGGCTTGCCGATCAACCAGCCGTAAGCGCCGGTGAACTCAACTTCCGACGAGGCGTTGGAGCGGTTGCCCAGCTTGTCCTTCAGGCGCTGCACGCGGATCTGGTTGCGACTGCCATCAGGCAGATAGCGCGGCAGGAAGAAGCATGACAGCCCTGCGCTGCCCGCATCGTCGGTCTGCGCCAAAATAAGGTGAGCATCGCTTTGCGGCGCCGAGAAGAACCATTTGTGGCCGACGATGCGGTACACATCCTCGCCCTCATCGCCGAACATCGCACGCGCATCGGCCGGCGGCACAGGCTCCGCGCGGGTGGTGTTGGAGCGCACGTCGGAACCGCCCTGCTTTTCCGTCATGCCCATGCCGATGATGGCGCCGCGCTTCTGCTCCACCGGCAGCGAGCGCGGATCGTATTCCGTCGACAGGATTTTCGGCAGCCATTTGGCTGCGATCTTCGGCGCCTGCTTCAGCGCGGGCACGGAAGCGTAAGTCATCGTCACCGGGCACTGCGAGCCGTTCTCCAGCTGACCGAACAACATATAGCGCGCAGCGCGGGCGACCTGCGCGCCCTCACCGCCCAGCCATGGCGACGCGTGCGCGCCGTTCTCGATCAACAGCGTCATCAGGCTATGCCAGGCCGGGTGGAACTCCACCTCGTCCACGCGCTTGCCGCCGCGGTCGAAGTTATGCAGCTTGGGCGTGTGCAGATTGGCCAGCCGCGCCAGGTCGAGCACCTCGGCCCGGCCCAGCTTCGCGCCCAGCGCATGCAGCGATTCCGCAGCGGCCGCGCCGCCTTCGCGCAGCAGGGCTTCCTGCAAGGCCGGATCGGCCGCGTACAGATTGATGTTCTCAAACGGCGCAACCGTGTTGCGCACTTCATGCGTATCGAATGGATTCATTTCCTCTCCTTTTTAGGCAAGGTGCCCATCTGCTTGGCGATGATGCTCAACATGACTTCATCCGCGCCGCCCGCGATGGACGTCAGGCGGCCGTCGCGGAACATGCGCGCCACGCGGTTATCCCAGCTGTAGCCCATGCCGCCCCAGAACTGCATGCAGGCGTCCGGCACCATGCGCAGCAGGCGCCCGGCCTTCAGCTTGCACATCGACGCCAGCTCCGTCACATCCTTCCCGCTGACATACAGCTGCCCCGCGCGATAGGTCAGTGCGCGCAAGCTCTCCACTTCCGTCTTCAATTCCGCCAGCTTGAAATAGACATGCTGATTATCCAGCAATCGGCCGCCGAACATGGCGCGCTCGCGTGCCCACTCCACCGTCAGACCGATACAATTCTCCAGGCTCTGCACCGCGTTCGCGGCCGCCCACAGGCGCTCTTCCTGAAATTGCAGCATCTGATACACGAAGCCCTGCCCCTCCTCGCCGATCGCATGACGCTGCGGCACGCGCACCTCGTCGAAATAAATCAGGCCGGTGTCGGAGGCGTTCATGCCGATCTTGCGGATCTTCTTGCCGACCGAGACGCCCGGCGTATCCATCGGCACCATCACCAGCGTCTTGTTCTTGTGCGCAGGGCCGTCGGAGGTGTTGACCAGCACGCACATCCAGTCCGCCTGCAAGCTGTTGGTGATCCACATCTTGCTGCCGTTGATGATGTAGTCGCCGCCGTCCTTGCGGGCGCTGGTCCTGATGGCCGCCACGTCCGAGCCGGCATGCGCCTCCGACACGCCGACACAACCCACCATCTCGCCGCTGATGGCCGGCGCCAGGAACTCGCGGCGCAAAGAATCCGAGCCGAAACGCGCCAGCGCCGGCGTGCACATATCGGTCTGCACGCCGATCGCCATCGGGATCGCGCCGCAGTCGACGTGGCCCAGCGTCTCCGCCATCGCCATCGAATACGAATAGTCCAGGCCCAGCCCGCCGTACTCGACCGGCTTGGTCAGGCCGAGCAAGCCGAGCTCACCCATTTTCCTGAACAGGGCGTGCGCGGGGAAGATGCCCGCCTCTTCCCACTCATCGACATATGGATTGATTTCGCTCTCGATGAAGCGCTTCAGTGTGCGTTGTAATTCCTGATGCTCGTGGCTGTCAAACATGGTCTCTCCCCCAGTGATCAGGCCAGACTAGCGCAAATACCCTCACGAAGCAAGCAGTTGCTTTGTTGTCGTTTGCACTCTATGATAATCGTCCAGACAAGGAGATTCCATGACCGAAGCCTATGTGTACGAGGCCATCCGCACCCCACGCGGCAAGGGCAAAAAGGACGGCAGCCTGCACAGCGTGAAGCCGATCACGCTGCTGTCGGGCCTGATGCGCGAGCTGCAATCGCGCCACAAACTCGACACCGCATTGATCGACGACGTCGTCCTCGGCTGCGTCACGCCGGTAGGCGACCAGGGCGCCGACATCGCCAAGATCGCCGCGCTGGCGGCGGGTTGGGACTGGAAGGTCGCGGGCGTGCAACTGAACCGCTTCTGCGCCTCGGGCCTGGAGGCGGTCAACCTGGCGGCGCAGAAAGTGCGCTCCGGCTGGGAAGACCTGGTGGTGGCCGGTGGCGTCGAATCGATGTCGCGCGTGGCCATGGGCTCGGACGGCGGCGCCTGGGCGCTGGATCCCGAGACCAGCTTGAACACCGATTTCCTGCCGCAAGGCATAGGCGCCGACCTGATCGCCATGCTGGACGGCTACACCCGCGAACAGGTCGACGCCTACGCCATGCGCTCGCAGCAGAAGGCCGCCGCCGCGCGCGCCGCCGGCCGCTTCCGCTCGGTGGTGCCGGTGTGCGACCAGAACGGCGTGCTGATCCTGGCAGAAGACGAGTTCATCAAACCCAACACCACCATCGCCACGCTGAGCGGCCTCAAGCCTTCGTTCGAAGCGGCCGGCAAGATGGGCTTCGACAGCGTGGCCCTGCGCAAATATCCGCAGCTGGAGCGCGTCGACCACATCCACACGGCGGGCAATTCGTCCGGCATCGTCGACGGCGCCGCGCTTGCGCTGATCGGCAGCAAGGCCGCCGGCAACCGCCTCGGCCTGAAGCCGCGCGCGCGCGTGCTGGCCACCGCCGTCACCGGCACCGATCCGACCATCATGCTGACCGGCCCGGCGCCAGCGGCCCGCAAGGCGCTGAAGAAAGCCGGACTGAACATCATCGACATCGACCTGTTCGAAGTGAACGAAGCCTTTGCCTCCGTGGTCATGCGCTTCATGACGGAGCTGGGCGTGCCGGAAGAAAAGGTCAACGTCAACGGCGGCGCCATCGCGCTCGGCCATCCGCTGGGCGCGACCGGCTGCATGCTGCTCGGCACCCTGCTGGACGAACTGGAAGCCCGCGAACTCAAGCGCGGCCTGATTACCCTGTGCGTGGGCGGCGGCATGGGCATCGCCACCATCATCGAACGCGTGTGAACGGAATGGACATGATCACCACACATCAAAACGGCGGCGCCCTCACTGTGATGCTGGCCGCGCGCACCATCAATCCCCTCAGCCGCCTGTTCCAGCGCGAGCTGGCCGCGCTGATCGACACGCTGGAATCCCGGCGCACCGCGCTGCACGGCGTGATCATCGGCTTCCACGCCGAGCCGGTCGATTCCGACCACGAGCTGGAGCACCTGATGGCGCTGACCGCCGCCCAGGCCGGCGACTGCATGCACATGCTGGGCGCCTACAACGCCCTGCTGCGCCGGCTGGAGAACCTGGGCATTCCTGTGATCGCCACGCTGGGCGGCGCGGTCAGCGGACATACGCTGGGCCTGGCGCTGGCCTGCCATCGCCGCATCAGCCTCGACGATGCGAGCTTCAGCCTGCCGCAAGTGCAGCTGGGCGTGGCGCCGGTGGCTGGCGAAATCGCCCGCACCGTGCGCCTGACCGGCTTGCAAGCCGCCATACCCTTGCTGCTGGAAGGCGTGACGCTGAGCGCCGAACAGGCGCTGCACGCGGGCCTGCTGCACGGCATGGCCGACAATGTGGAAGATGCCGCCGAGCTGGTGCGCAACATCATGGCGAGCGATGCGATCGCAGCCCAGCCATGGGATATCAAGGGCTATCGCCTGCCCGGCGGCGCGCTCAATTCGGCTCCGGTGCAGACCTTGCTGCAAGTGGCGCCCGCCATGCTGCGCGAGCGCACCGGCGGCCACCTCCCGGCGCCCGAGGCGATACTGTGCGCGATGGTCGAAGGCCTGCAAGTCGATTTCGACAGCGCACTGCTGATCGAGAGCCGCTATTTCTGCCAGACGGCGATCAGTCCGGTGGCGCGCAACCTGATGCGCTTGAGCCAGCTGCGCGCCAATCTTGCGACGCCGGCCGCGCTGGAATTGGCCGCCGCGCTGCACAGGCGTTACGCCGACGAGGTGTGCGCCCTGCGCACCGCGGCCGTGCCGGAAGCCTTGCTGCGTAACGCCTCCCGCGCCGCCGGCCTGCCCCCACCGCCGGCTGCCGATGCCGGCGCCATCAAGGCAATCGAAAGCCAGGAAACCCCGCCGCTTGCGTTTGCCGACATCCGCGACCGCCTGCTGTATGCCCTGTCCATCACTGCCCAAGATCAAGTTGAAAGCGGCGCAGTCAGCGCGGATGAAGCCGACCTGATTTCCGTGCGCTTGTTCGGTTATCCGGCGCACACCGGCGGCGCCATCCGCTTTGTCCAGCACATCGGCCCACAGCGCTATGCCGAGCTTGCTTCTCTGGGCCTTGCACCGGCCGCCGAACGCGCCTGAACCCACCTGCACGGCTGTCAAAAACAGCCGTGTTTTCCCTCTATAGCCACCGTTTTTTTGGCCTAACTCAAGAGAAAACTGTAAAAGTAGCTCGGATGTTGTCATTTTTCATGTAATTTCACTCTCATCAGTGATACATTGCGATTTGGTTTTGCAAGTTTCGCGCAGCCACGTTGCATGCATAAAATGAAAGATTAAATCCTCGCGATGTTTTCCAGTATCCCTGCCCCATCCCCGCGTCATGAATTGGATAACCTCATGGAAGAGGCGGGCGATGTTGTCTTCCGCCTCAATCAACTGGGGCAGATACTGTTTGCCAGCAAACGCGCAGTGGCGCTGATCAACAGCCAGGCGCCGCTGGCCGGCGACACGCTGGCCAGGCTGCTGTCGCTGGACGACCAGGCGCCGCTGAACGCCCTGCTCGCCGAAGTCGGCGCATCGACCACCTCCCGCCTGCTGGAAGCGCGCATCAAGACACCGGACGCCGAGATCTGGCACGAGCTGCGCATCTCCTGCTACGCCAACCAGCACGGCCTGAGCGAACTGCTGGTGGTCGGCCGCGACATGACGGTGCAGCACGCCACCGAAGAACGTCTGCGCCACATGGCCACCCACGACGCGCTGACCGAGCTGCCGAACCGCCTGCTGCTGTCGGACCGGATGCGCATGGTGATCGCCAACGCGCGCCGTTCCGGCCAGGGCTTCTCGGTCGCCACCATCGGCCTGGATGGTTTCAAGAAAGTCAACGACGGCCTCGGCCATCCGATCGGCGACGCCGTGCTGCGCACCGCCGCCGCCCGCCTGCGCAAGACCCTGCGCGACAGCGACACCCTGGCCCGCGTCGGCGGCGACGAGTTTGTCGCCGTGCTGCCCGGCACCGCCACCGAGGCCCAGATCAAGCTGGTCACCGGCCGCCTGATCGCCACCCTGCAATCGCCGTTTGAAATCGACAACCACACGATCTATGTCGGCGCCTCGGTCGGCGTGGCGGTCTACCCGCAGCACGCCGAGGACGAAGTGCGGCTGGTCGCGCTGGCCGACGCCGCCATGTCGCGCGCCAAGGAAACCGGCAAGGCCCGCTGCGTGGTCTACAGCCCATCCCAGTCCGGCCCGCCGGAACACGACATCTCGCTGGAAGCGGCCATGTTCCAGGCCGTGCGCGAAGGCGAGTTCCTGCTGTACTACCAGCCCATCGTCGACGCCCGCACGCGCGAGATCCAGGGCTTTGAAACGCTGATGCGCTGGAAGCACCCGACGCTGGGCATGGTGCCGCCGGCCCGCTTCATCCCCATCGCCGAGACCAACGGCCTCATCAATTTGCTGGGCGCCTGGGCGCTGAAGGCCGCCTGCGTGCAGCTGAAACAGTTCGAGGAGGTCGCCAAGCGCAGCCTGTACATCTCTGTTAATATCAGCCCGCGGCAATTCCGCAACGATAAATTTTTAGATGTGCTGGACGATGCGATCGCCTTCTCTGGCCTACTTGGTGAGCAATTGGTATTAGAAATCACAGAAGGCACGCTGATGATAGACCCGGTGCATGCCGAGTCCATCCTGTCCAAAATGGCCGAGCGCAATGCCCGCATCGCCATTGACGATTTCGGCACCGGCTATTCCTCGCTCGCCTACCTCAAACGCTTCCCGATTTCCGTACTGAAGATCGACCGCACCTTCATCCGCGACCTGCCCGGTTCGCAGAAGGACGGCGCCATCTGCAACGCCGTGCTCGACCTGGCCAAGCACCTGGACCTGTCCGTGGTGGCCGAGGGCGTCGAGACCGAAGGCCAGATGGAGTATCTGGAGCAGCGCGGCTGCCAGTACATCCAGGGCTACCTGACCGGCAAGCCGATGGCCGCCAACGTGGCCATGGCCGCGCTGAAAGAAAGCATCCACGTCAAGGTGGTGCCGGCCGAATTGCGACAGGTGCTGCAATGACCGTGCGTTTCACAGCCGGCACGCCGCTGGGCGAGAGCACGCTGGCGGCGCTGTGGGAATGCACGCGCCGCCGTGGCGACATGCCCGGCTTCGCCAAGGCCATCACCGCCATCCTGGGCGCGATGCGCGGCGAGGATGACCAGGAATTCAATATGACCCGCACCGTGCTGTCCGATCCGGTGCTGACGCAAAAGGTGCTGCGGCTGGCCAACAGCGGCATGTACTCGGCCTTCGGCCAGCACGTCAACACCGTCTCCAAGGCGGTGCTGGTGCTGGGCACGGAAGCCATCGGCCACCTGGCGCTGGGCCTGAAGCTGATCGAGGAACTGGCCGCCGGCTCGCCCGACGCCACCGTCGCCCACGTCGAAATGGAAAAGGCCGTGCTGGCCGGGATCGTCGCCCAGCAGATCGCCTACACGGCCGAAAGCCGCCACGGCGAGGAAGCCGTGGTGTGCTCGATGCTGCACACGTTGGGCCGCATGATGATGACCTTCTACATGCCGGAGCGCTGGCACGACCTGCAGCACGCCGCCGACCAGGCCGGCCGCCACATCGACGATGTCGCGCCGGAGATGCTGGGCCTGAGCATGGAAGCCATCGGCCACGCCGCCGCCCTGCACTGGGGCCTTCCGGCCACGCTGGTCAACGGCATGCGCAAGATCGCGCCGCCGGAGCCGGGCACGGAAGTGAGCACATCCGACTGGATCGCCGGTTTGTCGACCATGTCTGCCATGTGCGCCGAATCGCTGTGGCATGACGACCCAGCAAGCGCCGCCGTGGTCCAGCAATTGACGGAGGCTTACTCCGCCATGCTGGGCGTGGAGCCCGCCAACCTGATGCACGCCATCGAACAGGCCAAGGTGGTGGCCGCCAACGACTTGAGCATCGCGCCCTTGTCGCGCCCTGCCGAACGGCGCGCCAAGGCGCTGGCCAAGACGCGCCAGCGCGCAGCCGGCAACAAGATCCTGCTCAGCGGCCTGGCCGACATGCGCGACATGCTGGAGACGGCCAACCCGGGCCAGATGGTGCAGATCGCACTGGAAACCGTCTACAAGGGACTGGACTTCTCGCGCGCGGTGGCCTTCGTGCGCAACCGCAAGGACAACCAATACGCCGCCAAGATCAGCTTCGGCGAAGGCAGCAAGGAGCTGCTGCCGGCGCTGACCTTCGACGACGCCTACGAGCCGAATGTATTCCACGCCGCGCTCAATAGCGACCGCGTGATCTTCATCGAAAACGCCCGCGACGCCAAGTTCGCCGCCAAGCTGCCGCTGTGGTGGAAGAGTTCATTGTCCGAAGCGCGCAGCTTCGTGATCCTGCCGCTGTCGGCCAACGGCCAGCCGGCCGGCTTCCTGTATGGGGACTGGGACGATTCCTTCCCGCCGATTCAGCTGAGCCAGACCGAGTTCTCGCTGCTGAACGACATGCGTGCGCTGGTGGTGCGGGCGGTCGAGCGCCGCCACAAGCTGGAAGCCGTCACCAGCCGCAGCTAGCAGGCAGGCTAGTGGCCGTCGCGCTCCTGCCAGCGGTAGGACAGCACGGCGGCCAGCGAAGAGCACAGCACCAGCCCTGCCGCCACGTAGTACACCGACTGCGGCCCCGCCCTCTCCCACCACTGCGCCAGGAACAGCCCGCCCAGCGAGCCGCCCACACCATACGAAATGCTCATGTACAGCGCCTGCCCGCGCGCCTGCAACGGCCCGGAGAACCAGCGCTGCAAGGACATCACGCACGACGAGTGATGCAGCGCGAACGTGGCCGCATGCATGATCTGCGCAACGACCAGCAGCCACACCACCTGCGGGCCGAAGCCTATCATCAGGAAGCGCACCAGCGCCACGGCCAGCGTCACATACATCATGACCTTGGCGCCCCAGCGCCGGAACAGCGGCGCCTGGTAATAGAACAGCAGCACCTCGGCCAGCACGCCCAGCGACCACATGCCGCCGATCACCGTCTTGCTGTAGCCGTTGCGCTCAAGGTAAAGCGAATAGAAGGTGTACAGCGAGGTGTGGGCCGCGACCATCAGCGCGGTCGACGCGAAGAAGGCGATCACCTCGCGCCGGCGCAGCAGCGACATCAACGGCGGCGGCGCCGTCTTGTGCTGGCGGCGCGGCACATCCTTCAGGCGGAAGGCGGCGGCGATAGTCAGCACCAGCAGCGCGGCGGCCACCCACGGCAGCGACACGATGCCGTAGTGCTCCAGCGCGTACGAGGCCAGCGTGACGGAAACGATGAAGCCGATCGAACCCCACATGCGGATGCGGCCATAGAAGGTCAGGTCGCCGCGCATCTCGGACAGCATCAGCGCCTCGCAGATCGGCGCCTGGCCGCTGGTGAACAGGTTCAGCACGATCATCGCCAGCATGAAGTGGGTGAAGGTGCTGCCGAACAGGAAGCCGGAGAAACCGGCCAGCGCTGCAAAGCCCGCCATGCGCAGCACCAGCACGCGGCGGTCGTAGTGGTCGGCGACGTAGCCCCAGACGTTGGGGCCGACGATGCGCAGCACCTGGATCATCGACATCAGCACGCCGATCTGCGCCACCGTCATGCCGTGGTCGGCGAAGAACAGCGTGGCGTAGGTGCTCCAGGTTCCAGCGTGTGCGTAGTAGCAGAAGAGGAATAAAGCGAAGCTGAAGGCTTGTACCGGCACCGCTTAGCGGGCGGCCGGCGGCATGACCGGCGCGATGTTCGGGGTTGCCACGTGCACGTCGCCGCACTGCGCGCGGTGCATCAGCGCGTGGTCGATCAGCACCAGCGCCAGCATGGCCTCGGCGATCGGCGTGGCGCGGATGCCGACGCAGGGATCGTGGCGGCCGAAGGTTTCGACCATCACCGGGTTGCCGTCCTTGTCGATCGACTGGCGCGGCGTGCGGATGGACGAGGTCGGCTTGATGGCGATCGACACCGTGATGTCCTGGCCGGTAGAGATACCGCCCAGCACGCCGCCGGCGTTGTTGCCGATGAAGCCGGTGGGCGTCAGCGAGTCGCCGTGCACGGAACCCTTCTGCTCCACCGACTTGAAGCCGGCGCCGATCTCCACGCCCTTGACGGCGTTGATGCCCATCATCGCGTAGGCGATGTCGGCGTCGAGCTTGTCGTAGATGGGCTGGCCGAGGCCGACCGGAATGTTCTGGGCGATGACGTCGATGCGCGCGCCGATCGAGTCGCCGGCCTTGCGCAGCTCGTCCATCGCGTCTTCCATGCGGGCGATCAGGGCGGCGTCGCCGCTGGCGGCGAAGAACGGGTTGTCGTGCACATGCGACCAGTCCTGGAACGGCACGACGATGTCGCCGAGCTGGCTCATGCAGCCCTTGAACACGGTGCCGTACTGCTGGTTCAGCCATTTCTTGGCGATGGCCGCGGCGCCCACCACCGGCGCCGTCAGCCGGGCCGAGGAGCGGCCGCCGCCGCGCGGGTCGCGTACGCCATACTTGTGCCAATAGGTGTAGTCTGCATGACCTGGGCGGAAACTCTCGGTGATGTTGCCGTAGTCCTTGCTGCGCTGGTCCTCATTGCGGATCAGCAACGCGATCGGCGTGCCGGTCGTCACGCCCTGGTACACGCCGGACAGGATCTCCACCGTATCCGGCTCCTTGCGCTGCGTGACGTGGCGCGAGGTTCCCGGCTTGCGGCGGTCCAGTTCCGGCTGAATATCCGCTTCCGACAAAGGCAATCCCGGTGGGCAGCCATCGATCACACAACCAATCGCGGGACCGTGCGACTCACCGAAGGTAGTAACTGAGAACAACTTGCCAAATGTATTGCCGGACATAGGAAGAGAATCTTTGGAAAAAGGTGGAAAGTCCCTAATTCTACCAGTCCGCCGCGCTTGGCGTCCGGCATGCATAATAATTTCCACAAAGCAAGTTTCTGTTGGTAAAATATCATTCTTCCGTTGTAAGCATGGCAAACTTGCGCACCGGTATGCAACGTTCTGTATAAAGCGCTGGAAATCCGCGTTCTTTTTAACAATTCGCTATATACTTGACCTCAAGAACACCGAGAAATCCTGGAGAAGCTACACATGCCCCCACCGATCACGCCCCTTGCGCAACCCAAGGATGATCACGACGATCTGGTATTCTTAGAAGAGCATCCGGCGGCGCCTGCGGTACCCGGCGCCCGCAACGTATGGCGGGTCATGATTATCGACGACGACGAAGACGTCCACTCGACCACCACCTTTGCGCTCGGCAACCTCGACATGCAGCAGCGCCCGCTGGAATTCGTGCACGCGTATTCGGCCGGCCAGGCGCGCGAACTGTTAAAGCACGAATCCGAAATCGCCGTCATCCTGCTGGACGTGGTGATGGAGCAGGACGACGCCGGCCTGCATCTGGTGCGCTACATCCGCGAGACGCTGAACCTGGCCGACGTGCGCATCATCCTGCGCACCGGGCAGCCCGGCTATGCGCCGGAAATCGACGCCATCCGCGATTTCGACATCAACGATTACAAGACCAAGTCCGAGCTGACCCGCATCAAGCTGTTCACCACGGTGACGGCGGCGATCCGCTCCTACGAACAAATCCGCAAGATCAACGACAGCCGCCGCGGCCTGAACCAGATCGTCCACGCCAGCACCCAGCTGATGGCGCTGCACGGCGTGCAGAACTTCGCCTCCGGCGTGCTGACCCAGATCGCCGACCTGCTCGGCCAGGACGGCAACGGCGTGCTGTGCGTGCAGGAGTGCCCGGACGACGGCTGCCACGAGTTGATGGTGATGGCCACCGCAGGCAGCTACCGCCACCTCGACAACACCACCCTGTGCAATGTCGAGCACAAGCACATCTACGACGCCATGGAGCTGACCCTGGGCCAGCGCCGCAATGTCTACGGGCCGGATTTCATCACGCTGTACTTCGCCGGCAAGGCCAGCCGCGACTTCGTCGCCTACCTGGAGGTGGGCCGCGCGCCGACCGAGATCGACGAGCGCCTGCTGGAAGTGTTCTGCTCCAACGTGGCCGTCGGCCTGGACAACGTCGAGCTGGTCACGCACCTGCATAACGCCGCCTTCTACGATCAATTGTCGAAGCTGCCCAACCGCACCCGCCTGGTCGAGATACTCGACGCCACGCTGTCCGGCCCCGCGCGCGACGACGCCACGCTGTCGCTGGTCGACCTGGACCACTTCGCCGAGACCAACGACGCGCTGGGCCACCAGTTCGGCGACACGCTGCTGGTCGCCGTCGCCGGCCGCCTGCAAACGCAGCTGGGCGGCCAGCTGACGGTGGCACGCATCGGCGGCGACATCTTCTGCGTGCTGGGCGATTCGTCGCAGGTCAACCCGGCCAACATCCTGGCGCTGTTCCAGCATCCGTTCAGCATCGACGGCCAGGACGTGCAGCTATCCGCCACGCTGGGGCTGGTGCGCCTGGGCGAACACGAAGGCAGCGGCGCCGACGCGCTGAAGGATGCCGACATCGCCCTCAAGCGCGCCAAGTCGCAGCAGCGCGCCGGCCACTTCTACTTCTCCCGCTCGATGGGCGTGGAAATCCGCGAACGCGTACGCATGATGCACGCGCTGCGCACCGCGTTCGGCCAGAACCAGCTGTTCGTGGTGTACCAGCCGCAGATCGACCTGGCCACGCGCCGCCCCGTGGGCGCGGAAGCCCTGCTGCGCTGGCAGACGCCGGACGGCAAGTTCATCTCGCCGGACCGCTTCATCCCCATCGCCGAATATTCGGGCCTGATCATCGATCTGGGCGAATGGGTGATGCGCACCGCCTGCCGCGAGCTGGTGGAGCTGCGCAAGGCAGGCCACCAGAACTTCATCATGTCGATTAACGTCTCGCAGGTGCAGTTCCGCCATCCGCACTTCCTGGAGATGCTGCGCAAGGCGCTTGAAGATACGGGCGCTCCGCCGGAATTCGTCGAACTGGAAATCACCGAATCGATGGCGATGGAAGAGCCGGACATGCTGATCAAGATGCTGGCCCAGATCAAGCAGACCGGCGTCAGCATCGCGATCGACGATTTCGGTACGGGCTTCTCGTCGCTGTCCTACCTGCAGCGCCTGCAGATCGACCGCCTGAAGATAGACCGTGCCTTCGTCACCGAAATCACCGGCTCCGCGCGCGGCAGCAGCATCGCCGAGATGGTGATCCAACTGGGCCGCAACCTTGGCTTGGCCGTGATCGCGGAAGGCGTGGAAGACGAACGCCAGGCGCAGATACTGCAAGCGCTGGGCTGCCCGCTGGCGCAAGGCTTCCTGTTCGCGCGGCCGATGACGGCGACAGCGCTCAACGGCTGGTTGAGCAACGACGCGCTGGAAGGCGCGGCATAATAAAAAACGCCATCCTCGGATGGCGTTTTTACTTTGCGCGTTAAACGCTGGGTTTAATCGGATTGATCCGCCGTTTCGGCCGGCCAGTCGCGGATGTAAGCCTTGAGCATGCGGTTCTCGAAGCTTTGCGCCTCCAGCACCGCGCGCGCCACGTCGTAGAACGAGATCACGCCGAGGATGGTTTTGGCGTTCATCACCGGCAGATAGCGCGCGTGCTTTTCCAGCATGATGCGGCGCACTTCATTGACTTCGGTATCCGGCGTGACGGTGATCGGATGATCGTCCATGTGCTTGCGCACCGTGCCGGCGCCGACGGTGCCGCCGTTTTCGTGCAATGCGCGCAGCACTTCGCGGAAGGTCAGCATGCCGGCCAGGTCGCCGAATTCCATGACCACCAGTGAGCCGATGTCTTTTTCCGCCATCGTGTTGGCGGCGTCCGCCAACGGCTGGTCAGGAGAAATCGTATAAAGAATGCTGCCTTTAACCTGAAGAATTTCGGAGACTTTCATTTTGGGCCGTCCTGTCCGCTGATATGGGCTATGTGAATGGAGTTTCTAGTTATTGTAGCCTTATAGCGAATGTAGCCTATGCCCGGCAAAAAATCCAGCGATCTGGATAAGCAAATCGCAACATTTTTACAGTGCTGTTGCCCAGCCGCGATTCAGGGTAGGATGCCGGGCATTCCTATAACTCCAACGAGACCATATGAGCGGACCCAAATACCCCGGATTTGATACCCTCGCCCTGCACGCCGGCGCCACGCCCGACCCAGCCACCGGTGCGCGCGCCACGCCCGTCTACTTCACCTCATCCTTTGCGTTCAAGGACTCCGACCACGCCGCCTCGCTGTTCAACATGGAGCGCGCCGGCCACGTCTACTCGCGCATCTCGAACCCGACCAATGCGGTGCTGGAGGAACGCATCGCCGCGCTGGAAGGCGGCGTGGCGGGCATCGCCACCGCCAGCGGCCAGGCCGCGATGCACCTGGGCCTGGCCACCATCGCCGGCGCCGGTTCGCACATCGTCGCCTCGCGGGCGCTGTACGGCGGCTCGCACAATATGCTGGCCTACACGCTCAAGCGCTTCGGCATCGAGACCACCTTCGTCGATCCGCGCGACCTCGATGCATGGCGCGCCGCGATCCGCCCCAACACCAAGGTGCTGTTTGCTGAAACGCTGGGCAATCCGGGCCTGGACGTACTCAATATCGAAGCCGTCGCCGCCATCGCGCACGAACAGCACCTGCCGCTGATGATGGATTCGACCTTCACCACGCCCTATCTGCTCAAGCCTTTCGAACATGGCGCCGACCTGGTGTTCCACTCGGCGACCAAGTTCCTGTGCGGGCATGGCACCGCCATCGGCGGTCTGCTGGTGGACGGCGGCACCTTCGACTGGCAAGCCGCCTACGACAAGACCGGCCGCTACGCCGAACTGTGCGAACCGTACGACGGCTTCCACGGCATGGTGTTCGCGGAAGAATCCACCGTGGGCGCCTTCGCGCTGCGCGCGCGGCGCGAAGGCCTGCGCGACTTCGGCGCAGTCATGAGTCCCCACAACGCCTTCGCCGTGCTGCAAGGCGTGGAGACGCTGGGCCTGCGCATGGACCGGCACGTGGCCAACACCCGCAAGGTGGTCGAGTTCCTGCTGTCGAATCCCGCCGTGGAATCGGTGTCCTATCCCGAGCTGCCGTCGCACCCGGACTACGAGCTGGCCAAGCGCCTGCTGCCGAAAGGCTGCGGCGCCGTGTTCTCGTTCAACCTGAAAGGCGACCGTGCCGCCGGCCGGCGCTTCGTCGACAGCCTGAAAGTGTTCTCGCACCTGGCCAACGTCGGCGACGCCAAGTCGCTGGCGATCCATCCCGCCTCCACCACGCACTTCCGTGTGCCGGCCGACCAGCTGGCGGCATCGGGCATCACCGAGGGCACGATGCGGCTATCGGTGGGACTGGAGGATGTGGATGACCTGATCGAAGATTTGGCGCGCGGCCTGAAGCTGTCGCAGAAAGGAGCATGACATGCTGCTGACCGTACAAGGCGTGGACGCCTACTGCTACACCGGCGGCAAGCCATTCGACGCCGCCCTGCCGACCGTGGTGTTCATCCACGGTGCGCAGAACGACCATTCGGTGTGGGCCTTGCAGACCCGCTACTTCGCCCATCACGGCTACAGCGTGCTGGCGGTGGACTTGCCGGGCCATGGCCGCAGCAAGGGCGCGGCCAAGACCGGCGTGCCCGAGCTGGCGGACTGGCTGCTGCAAGTGCTGGACGCTGCGGGCGTGCAAAAGGCCGCGCTGTTCGGCCACAGCATGGGATCGTTGATCGCGCTGGAGGCGTCGCACAAGGCGCCTGCGCGTGTCACGCATCTGAGCATGGTCGGATCGACTTATCCGATGAAGGTATCGGATGCGCTACTGGAAACCTCGCGCACCGATGAGCAGAGCGCCATCGACATGGTCAACATCTGGTCGCACTCGACCATCGCGCAGAAACCGTCGTGCCCGGGGCCGGGCTTCAATACGATGGGCGGCGCGCGCCGGCTGATGCAGCGGATCTCGCAGATCAATCCGGAGCAGGTGTTCTACACCGACTTCACGGCCTGTAACGCCTACGCCAACGGCGAGGCGGCCGCGCAGGCGGTGCGCTGCCCCACCCTGTTCCTGTTCGGCGCGCGCGACATGATGACGCCGCCCAAATCCACCAAGCTGCTGACCTCCACCATCAGCCACGGCAAGGTGGTGACGGTGGACAGCGGCCACTCGCTGATGAGCGAGCAGCCGGATGCGGTGCTGGATGCGCTGTTCAGTTTTGCGGGAACTTGAAGCGGATAATCCGGTTCGCGCCCTGCATCACGATGCCGCGATAGCGGCGGCGGTAGATCACGATGCCGGCGGTGCCGGTCAACACGACCAGGATCAGCGACACCAGGTCGGTGCCGCCGTGGGTGACGACCGGGCGTTGGGCCGAGTGCATGGTCGACGCCTGGAACTTCTTGCCGACATAGCGCGCACCGATCACCAGTTCCTCGGCGTTGATGTTATTGACGAGGTACAGCCCGAATCCGCCCGGATGCACGCTCATCTTGCCGTCGCGGTAGACAAAGGAGCGGCGCTCGTCGCCGATGCGGATGCTGCCCACCACATGGCCGGCGGCATTGATGGAAGTGGCGAAGCTGTCGCCGTAGCCGATCAGCGCACCCAGATCCACCATCTTCTTACCGTCGTGGACGAAGGCGTGCCAGCGGCGCTCCGGCGTTTCCGAGGTCCCCACCACCACGCCGGAATCGTTGACCGCGGTGGCGCTGCTTGAGCGGCCGCCCAGCGTACCCAAGTCCTTCATGCCCTCGCCGGGCTTGTAGATAAAGGCACGGCGATAACCGTCCGACAGCGCCGCAGTGCCGACGATCACGCCGTCGGTGTTGACGCCCGCCGCATAGCTGATGTTGCCGCCCAAGGTGCCCAGGTCGACCAAGGGACCGTCGCCATTGCGGCCGGTGGAGAAGGCATGGAAGTAGCCATCGCTGGTGTCGGCGTATCCGACCGCCTGGCCGGAGCGGCTGATGCCCATGCCGTAGCTGCTGTTGCCGCCCAGCGTGCCCAGGTCGCGCATCGCCAGGCCGGCGCGGAAGACGAAAGCGCGCCAGTGGTTGTCGCTGTCCTGGGCCGAGCCGACGACGTCGCCGCCGATGTTGATGCCACGGGTGAAGCTGTCGCTGCCGCCCAGGGTGCCCAGTTCGACCAGGCGCTTATCCCACAGCACCGCGCGCTGGCGGCCGCTGTCTTCCTCGATGATGCCGACCACCTGGCCCGCCGCGTTGATGTCGACCGCGATGCTGGCCTCGTTGCCGCGCTCCCCCAAACCCGGCGGGTGCAGCTGCTGGGCTGATGACGCCACACCCGCAACTCCCAACAAGACCACCGCAATCGGCATTCTCAGCATGACATCCCCCAAGTTGATTTTTATGAATGCCGATTCTATAACGACATTCGAACGATGGGCAACTGTAGCGGTAAATCGACTGATACAGCATGGGCCTGTACCCTGGCTCTTGTGCCTTGTGCCCGCCGCGCCGCGCTCCTAGACTGGCAGCACTCCCAAACTGTGAAGGCATCGCATGACCGAACTCCTGCCCTTGATAAGCTATTGCTTCGTGATGTCGGCCACGCCCGGGCCGAACAACGTCATGCTCGCCACCACCGGCGCCAATTTCGGCGGCCGTGGCGCGCTGCCGGTGGTGCTGGGCATCCAGGCCGGCATGTTCGTGCAGACCATGCTGATGTGCGTGGGGCTGGGCACCGTCTTCGTCACCTACCCATTGGCGCATCAGGTGCTGCGGATCGCGGGCTCGCTATACCTGGTGTTCCTGGCCTGGAAGCTCAGCGGCGCATCGATGGGCGCGGCGCAGGCGCCCAAGGCGGTATCGTTTATCCAGGCTACGGTATTCCAGGCGCTTAACCCCAAGAGCTGGGTCAAGGCTGTCACCGTGGCCTCGGTGTTCATGCCCGCAGGGCACAATACGGTCGCCGACGCCTTGCTGGTCTCGGCGATAGGCACCGCCGTCGGGGCGCCATGCAATGCCATGTGGGCGCTGTTTGGCGTCTCGATCCGCCACCTGCTGAAAGACCCGCGCAAGCAGCGCATCTTCAATTTGACGATGGGCGCCATCCTGCTGGTACTGGCCGTGATGTTTTTACGCTAGACTCTCGCCATGTTCACCATCGACCGCACCTCCCCCATCGCCCTGTCCAAGCAGATTGAGACACAGCTGCGCCATATGGTCGAAAGCCGCGCTTTGCCTGGCGGCGCCAAGCTGATGTCGATACGCCAGTTGGCCACCCAACTGGCCGTCAGCACGAATACCGTGGTGGTGGCCTATGACCGGCTGGTCGCCGCAGGCGTCATCGATTCGCACGGCACTGCGGGCTTCTTTGTCTGCGCGCCTAACGACGCCGCCAAGTCGATTCCAGACGAGGTAGCGCTGGAAGCGGGCGTGGAACAGGAGCCTGTCTGGCTGGCGCAGCAGGCCAACGATCAGCGCGCCGGCATCCTGCTGGCCAGCAGCGGCGCCCTGCCACCGACCTGGCTGGAGGACGCCGTGCCGGCCAGCGCCGTGCAAAAGGCCTTGACGCGCAGCGCCGCAGGCATGGCCTCGCGCTGCCCGCCGCAAGGACTGCCGGAACTGCGCGAGCATATCGCATTGCTATTGCGCGGCATAGGCATCGCGGCCGACGCCGGCCACATACTGACGACCTTTGGCGGCACGCATGCGATCGACCTGATTTGCCGCAGCTTTCTGCAACCCGGCGACACCGTGCTGGTGGAAGACCCCGGCTACTTCCTGATGTTCGGCCGCTTGCGCCAGGACGGCATCCGTCTGGTGCCCATCAAGCGCGGCCCCGACGGCCTCGACCTCGATGCATTGGAAGCCGCCTGCCGCGAGCACCGTCCGCGCCTGCTGTTCGTGCAAACGGCCCTGCACAACCCAACCGGATGGAGCAGCAGCGCCGCCAATCTGCACAAGGTCCTGATACTGGCGCAGCAGCACGGCTTCCTGATCGCCGAGGACGACGTGCACGGCCACTTCCAGCAAGGCCACAACACGCGGCTGGCGTCCCTGGCAGGGCTGGACGGCGTGATCTACTACTCCAGTTTTTGCAAGGCGCTCAGTCCCGCATTGCGGATGGGTTATCTCGCCGCCGCCCCGGCCCTGCTCAAAGTGCTGATGCGGACCAAGATCCATTCCATCATGACGATGCCGGCGTTGAACGAGTATGTGCTGCTTGAGGTACTCAAAGCCGGCAACCTGCGCAAGCACCTGGACCGTATGCAACGCAAGATCATGGCGGCCCGCAACGCCAGCACGCAGCAGCTGACCGCAGCGGGCGTGCTGTTCGAGCAGCCCGGCGACGCCGGCATTTTCTTGTGGGGCACCATGCCGGAAGGCCTCGACGTGGACTTGCTAGTGCAGGACGCCTACCGTAACAACATCCTGCTGATGCGGGGCGCCGCCTTCTCGGCCAACGACACGCCCGACCAGCATATCCGCTTCAATGTCGCGTTCAGCCAGCATCCTCGCCTGAGCACCTACCTGCAAGAGCGGCTGCAAGCCGTGGCGGGAGCCCGCTCAAGCCTGGCGCGCGCCAGCAGCGCGGCTTGACACGCGTTTAACGGCAGTCGATAGGACCGAAATGCTCGGCCAGGGTCTTGCCCAGGCCAGCTTCGACGGCCGCTTCCACCTCGCGCGCCAGCGAGGCGGCGGCGCGAGCGGCCTGCAAGTCGCGCTCATCGTCGCTGTCCGAGACCACGCCCGCGTTGATCGGCATGCCGGAGAACACGAACAGGCGATAGACCTCGGCCAGCGTCAACTTCTCGACATTGGCCAGGATGACCCAATGATCGCCGCCGTCGCTGATACGCTTGCCCCACTGGACGCGCTGCGGCGCATCGACCTTGACGCGGCCCACCCAGCCTTCGGCCATCATCTTTTCCAGCAGCGTATCCATCTCGTCGAAGCCCAGCCGCGTGCGCGCGCGGATCGCGCCAGCGCTGACCAGCGCCGTATCGCCGCATTTGCAGGCCACATGCAGCACCCGCAGGATCGCCATCGCGTCGACAAATTCGCCGCCAGGCTGCGCTTCATGCCACCAGCGCTCGTACTTCACCACCGGCAGCGCGGCCACCAGCAGCGCGCCAAACAGCGTAATCATCCACGACACATACACCCACAGCAGGAACAACGGCAGCGCCGCCAGCGCACCGTAGATCTTCGAATAAGTCGGGAACTGCGTGATGAACACCGCGAAGCCACGCTTGGCCACCTCGAACGCCAGGCCGGCCACCAGGCCGCCCCAGGCAGCGTCGTACCAGTCCACGTCGCGGTTCGGCACCGCGACGTACAGCAGCGTGAAGGTGGCGGTGGTCAGCGCCAGCGACAATACCGTGTAGATCAAGGCGCCGATCACCGGCACGTCGCCGATCAAGTCGCTGGTGGCCATGAACACCTGCCCCGACAAGGTCAGCGACACGCCGATCAGCAAAGGCCCGAGCGTGATGATGGCCCAGTAGACCAGGATGCGCTTGGTCCAGCGCCGCTCGGCGCGCACGCGCCAGATGCGGTTGAAAACGCGCTCGATCAAGTTCATCATCGCGATCGACGTGAAAATCAGCGCCACCGCGCCCACCGCCGACAGCCGCGTGGCCTTGGAAGCGAACATGGTCAGGTAGTTCAGGATGGTGGTGGAGATCGACTTCGGCATCACGCTTTGCACGAAGTAGGCTTCCAGCGAGGTGCGGAAGGTATTAAACAGCGGGAAGGTGGTGAAGATCGCCAAAGCGATGGTCAGCAGCGGCACCAGCGCGAACACCGTGGTGAAAGTGAGACTGCCGGCCACTTGCGGCAGACTTTCCTCGCGCAGGCGGCGGTGGGCAAACAGGAACAGATCCCGCACTTCGGGCCAGGACAACGAACGTACTGTGTCTATCCCGCTACGGCAACTGCGGGAAACATACTGTAAAACCGGGTGTATATATTTTTCGTACATGAGCGATAATCGAAATACAAGGTGGCGACGCTGCCACCCGCTAAAGCGCCCTATAATACCGCCGATGAACCAAGCCAATCTGATTATTCTCGTATTGTTTTACTCACGCCATGGCGCCACGCGCAAATTGGCCGAACTGATAGCCCAGGGCGTTGAGAGCGTACCGGGCTGCGACGCGCGCCTGCGCACGGTTCCAGCCGTTTCGACCGTGGCCGAAGCCACCGAACCGGACGTGCCGGCCGACGGCGCTCCCTACGTCGAGCTGGAAGACCTGGCGGAATGCGCCGGCCTGGCGGTCGGCTCGCCCACGCGCTTCGGCAACATGGCCTCTGCCATGAAGTATTTTTGGGACGGCACGGCGGCCCAGTGGCTGTCCGGCGCGCTGGCCGGCAAGCCGGCATGCGTGTTCACGTCCACCGGCAGCCTGCACGGCGGCCAGGAATCGACGCTGTTGTCGATGATGATACCGCTGTTCCACCACGGCCTGATGGTGCTCGGCCTGCCCTACACCAACCCGGAACTGATGACCACCTCCAGCGGCGGCACGCCCTACGGCGCCAGCCACTGGTCCGGCCTTGACGGCAAGAAGACCATCACCGAAGATGAAAAACGCCTGGCCATCGCGCTGGGCCGGCGCCTGGCCGAAACGGCCGTCAAACTGCGCGCCGCCGCTTGAACAGGGACGCATGATGGAAAACACGATGCAAAAGTATTGCCACTGGGGCGCCATCGGCAGCCTGGTGACGCTGATTATCTGGTGCGTGCTGTGGGAAATGGTGCTGGCGCCGCTGCATCCGGGCGGATCGTGGCTGGTGCTGAAGGCCGCGCCGCTGCTGCTGCCGCTGTACGGCGTGTGGAAGCGCGACATCTACACCCTGCAGTGGACCTCGATGATGATACTGCTGTACTTCACCGAAGGCGTGGTGCGCGGCTGGAGCGACAAGGGCAGCCTGTCCGCATGGCTGGGCTGGGGCGAGGCCCTGATCGTCTGCGTCTACTTCGTGTGCGCCGTCATGTATCTGCGCCCTTACAAGAAGGCGGCCAAGAAGCTGGCCAAGGAATTGCTGGACAAGGTCAAGGTCAACACCGTCAAATGACAGACTTCCTCACCCACTGCCGCTCCGTGGTGGGCGATGCTTTTGTGCTCGACGCGCCTGCGGACATGGCGCCCTTCCTCTCCGATTGGCGCGGCCGTTTTACCGGCAAGGCCCTGGCGGTGCTGCGTCCTGCGACGGTGGAACAGGTGGCGGCGCTGGTGCGGGCTTGCGCGCAATGGCGCGTGGCGCTGGTGCCGCAGGGCGGCAACACCGGCCTGGTGCTGGGCAGCGTGCCCGATGCCGGCGGAGGCGCCGTGGTGCTGTCGCTGGCGCGGCTGAACGCCATCCGCCAGGTCGATCCCATCAACCGCACCATGACCGTGGACGCGGGCTGCATCCTTCAACAAGTACAGGAAGCCGCTGCCGCCGAGGGCTGCCTGTTCCCGCTGTCGCTGGCGGCCGAGGGCAGCTGCACCATCGGCGGCAACCTGTCCACCAATGCCGGCGGCACGGCGGTTCTCCGCTACGGCAATACGCGCGAACTGTGCCTCGGGCTGGAGGTCATCACGCCGCAAGGCGAGATCTGGAGCGGCCTGCGCGGCCTGCGCAAGGACAACACCGGTTACGACCTGCGCGATCTGTTCATCGGCGCCGAAGGCACGCTGGGCGTCATCACCGGCGCGGTGCTCAAGCTTTACCCGCAGCCCAAGGCCAGCATCACCGCATTGGCCGCACTGCCCTCGCCCACGCACGCGCTCCAGCTACTGAACCTGATGCAGGACCATTGCGGTTCCAGCCTGACAGGCTTCGAACTGATGTCGCAGTACTGCCTGAACCTGGTGGCGCAACAGTTCCCGTCGCTGCCCAAGCCCTTCGCCGCGCAGCATCCGCAGTATGTACTGATGGAACTGTCGAGCAGCGAATCGGAGCAGCATGCCGTGGGCCTGCTGGAAAACGCCATCGGCGCGGCGCTGGACCGGGACATCGTCAGCGACGCCGTGGTGGCGGCGTCGGTGGCGCAATCGGCCGGGCTGTGGCAACTGCGGGAGCACATCCCGCTGGCGCAGGCCAAGGCCGGCAAGAACATCAAGCACGATATCTCGCTGCCGGTATCGCGCATCGCCGACTTCATCGCCGCCACCGGCCCCTTGCTGGACGCGGCCTTCCCCGGCTGCCAGCTGGTGTGCTTCGGCCACCTGGGCGACGGCAACCTGCATTACAACGTGGCGCCGCCGGACGGCATCTCCAATGAAGACTTCCTGCGCAACCAGGACAAGGTCAATCGCGTGGTGCATGACAGCGTGGTCGGCTTCGGCGGCTCGATTTCGGCGGAACACGGCATCGGCGCGCTGAAGCGCGACGAGCTGGCCCACTACAAATCGCCGGTGGAGCTGAACATGATGCGCGCCATCAAAGCCGCGCTGGACCCGCTGGGCATCATGAATCCGGGGAAGGTGCTATGAAGGCATTGCTGTGCGGAGTCTTGCTGTGCGCCGCCGCGTTGGCCGCGCAAGCACAAAGCGTCCACAAATGTACGGCGGACGGCAAGGTCAGTTATAGCGACAAACCTTGTCCGTCAGCCGCCGCATCCGCGACAACGCTGACGGTGCCGGCCGCGCCGCCTGCCGATCCGGCGGCTGCCGCCGATCTGGCGCGGCAAAAGAAACAAGCGGCCGCGCTGGAGAAAGCCCGCCATCGGCGCGAGGACCAGGACGACCGCGCCGCCGAAAAGGCCGCGCAAGCCGCAGCTGTGCAGCGCAAGAAGTGCGGCAAGCTCAAACTGAACAAGCAATGGGCCGACGAAGACGTGCGCAGCGCATCCGTCGCCAAGCTCGATAGCGCCAAGCTCCGCGCGAAGCGCGCCGGTGAAACCCTGGCGCTGGAGTGTCCACAGTAATGCTTGAACCGATACAGGAATCCTCTCGCAGCGCCGCCATGGGCCGCCTGTCACGCTGGCTGCTGCTGGGCGAATGGCGCGCACACCCGCTGCGGGCGCTGGTGGCGATAGCGGCGATCGCCGTCGGCATCTCGCTGGGCTTTGCCATCCACCTGATCAACGCCGCCGCGTTCAACGAATTCTCGTCCGCCATCAAGGGCCTGTCCGGCGTGGCCGACATCCAGGTGCGCGGCACCGAACCGTTCTTCGACGAAGCCGTCTACCCGATGCTGGCGCAGCGCCAGGGTGTGGCGGTGGCCTCGCCGGTGCTGGAGTTCGACGCCTCCGTGCCCGGCGAATCCACAGCGCTGAAAATCCTCGGCATCGACGCCTTCCGCGCCAGCTTCATCTCGTCCGACCTGGTCGGCGCTCCGTCCGAAGACCACGTGACCGATACGCTGGCGGACGACGCCCTGTTCCTCTCGACCGCAGCCCAGCAATGGCTCAAGCTGGCCGACGGCGGACAACTGAAGCTGCAAGTCGGTGTCGGCGAACTGAAACTGCGCGTGGCCGGTTCGCTGCAACGCGCCCGCGCAGGGCAGCGCATCGGCGTGATGGACCTCGGCGCCGCACAGTGGCGCTTCGAGAAGCTCGGCCAGTTGTCCCGCGTCGATATCAAACTGCGCGACGGCGTCAACCGCGACACCTTCAAGGCGGAACTGGAGCAGCAGCTGCAACGCGACTATCCGGGCCGCTTCCGCGTCAACCAGCCCAACGACGAAGAACAGAACAGCCGCAACGAAGGCATGAGCCGCGCCTACCGCGTCAACCTGACCGTGCTGGCGCTGGTCGCGCTGTTCACCGGCGCCTTCCTCGTATTCTCCACGCAGGCGCTGTCGGTGATACGCCGCCGCAGCCAGTTCGCGCTGCTGCGCGTGCTGGGCATGGACCGCAAGCACCTGCTGCGCCAGATTATGATCGAAGGCCTGAGCCTGGGCATCGCCGGTTCCGCCATCGGCATCGCCGCCGGCTACGGCATGGCGGCGGCGGCGCTGCACTTCATGGGGGCCGACCTTGGGGCGGGCTTCTTCTCCGGCGTGCGGCCGCAGGTGCAGTTCACGCCGGTCGCCGCCATCGTCTACTTTACGCTGGGCGTGGTCGTTGCCCTGCTGGGATGCGCCGCGCCGGCGTTGGACGCGGCCCGCGCCAAGCCTGCCGTCGCGCTCAAATCCGGCACCGAGGAAGCGGCGATGTCGCGGCTGTCCCGGGCCTGGCCGGCACTGGCCTGCATCGCGCTGGCCGCCTTGCTGTCGCAAGCGCCGCCGGTGTTCGAACTGCCGTTGTTCGGTTATTTGTCGATTGCCCTGCTGCTGGTCGGCGCCATCGCCCTGATGCCGCGCCTGGCCGCCATCGTGTTTCGCCTGGCGCATCAGCGCTGGAGCGCCGCCACCGCCCACAAGCCGGGCGCGTCGCCCGTGGTGACGCTGACGCTGTCCAGGCTTGCCAACGCCTCCAGCCAGGCCGGCATCGCGCTGGGCGGCGTGCTGTCCAGCTTTAGTTTGATGGTGGCGATGGCGATCATGGTGTCCAGCTTCCGCGTGTCGCTCGACGACTGGTTGCAGCACATCCTGCCCGCAGACATCTACGTCAGCGTCGCCAGCGCCGGCACCACGGCAGGCCTGCGGCCGCAGGAGCAGGCCGCCATCGCCGCCCTTCCCGGCGTCGCCAAGGCTGATTTCCTGCGGGTGCGCGCCGTTTCGCTGACCTCGGCCCGGCCGCCTGTCGCCCTGATGGCGCGCAATCTCGATGTCGCCGATCCTGGCGCAGCGCTGGCCATCGTCGGCGCAACGCAAGCGCCGGGGCCCGGAGCACCGCCGCCGGTGTGGGTGTCCGAAGCCATGGTCGATTTGTACGGCACGCATGTAGGCCAGCGCATCGAACTGCCGCTCAACGGCAAGCTGCACGCGTTCCAGGTGGCCGGCGTGTGGCGCGACTATGCGCGCCCTACCGGCTCGGTCCAGATACGGCTGGACGACTACCGCGCCATCACCGGCGACATGGAGGCCAGCAACGTCGCGCTGTGGCTCAAGCCCGGCGCCAAGGCCGCCGACACGGACAAGGCCCTGAAGCAGCTGCCGTTCGGCGCCGCGCTGACAACCACCGCACCTACCGAAATCCGCGAGATCAGCATGAAGGTCTTCGACCGCAGTTTCGCCATCACCTATCTGCTGGAGGCGATCGCCATCGTCATCGGCCTGTTCGGCGTGGCCGCGACCTTCTCGGCGCAGACGCTGGCGCGGGCCAAGGAATTCGGCATGCTGCGCCACGTCGGCGTCACGCGCCGCCAAGTGCTGTCGATACTGGCCATCGAAGGCGGCGCGTTGACGGGCCTGGGCATCGTCACCGGCTTCGTGCTGGGCTGGATCATCAGCCTGATACTGGTGTTCGTCGTCAATCCGCAGTCCTTCCACTGGTCCATGCAGCTGCACCTGCCGTGGCCTCTGCTGGCCACCGTGGCGGGACTGCTGCTGGCCGCCGCCGCGCTGACCGCGCTGCTGGCCGGCCGCCAATCGCTGTCGGGCGGGCCGATACGCGCAGTCAGGGAGGACTGGTGATGAAACTGATACGACGATGTGCGGCCGCGCTGGCGCTGCTGACGATGATGTCCGCGCAGGCGGCCGAGCCGGTGTTCCAGACGGTGACGCCACTGCCGCCCGGCGCGGCGCTGCGCTTCCCTGCGGACTTCGGCGCCCACCCCGGCTACAAGACCGAATGGTGGTACGTCACCGGCTGGCTGAACACGCCGGACGGCAAGCCGCTGGGCTTCCAGGTGACCTTCTTCCGCACCGCCACGCCGCACGATCCCGCCAATCCGAGCAAGTTCGCGCCCAAGCAGCTGATCATCGGCCACGCGGCCGTCTCCGATCCGGCCAACGGCAAGCTGCTGCACGACCAGCGCAGCGCGCGCGAAGGCTTCGGCCTGTCCTACGCCAAGGTGGGCGACACCGACGTCAAGCTCGAAGACTGGCACATGACCCGCACCGCCGACGGCAGCTACCAGGTGCATCTCGACGCCGCCAGCTTCAAGCTGGAATTAAAACTGAAGCCTACGCAGCCCGTGCTGCCGCAGGGCGACCGTGGCTATTCACGCAAAGGTCCGCGGCCTATCGACAGCAGCTACTACTACAGCGAACCGCAGCTGGCCACCACCGGCACCGTCACCCGCGCCGGCCAGGCGGTCGCCGTCACGGGCGCCAGCTGGCTCGATCACGAATGGTCCACCCAATATGTTGCCGCCGATGCCGCCGGCTGGGATTGGCTCGGCGCCAACCTGGCCGACGGCGGCGCGCTGATGGCTTTCCAGATGCGCGGCAAGACAGGTGCTAAACTATGGGCGCACGCGACATGGCGCGATGCATCCGGTAAGATCACGCAGTTCTCGCCGGAGCAGGTCAGCTTTACCCCGCAACGGCGGTGGCGTTCGCCCCGCACCAATGCCGAGTATCCCGTCTCGACCCAGCTGGCCACCGGCAGCACCGTGTGGCAGATCGTCCCTTTGCAGGACGATCAGGAGCTGGACTCGCGGCGCTCGACCGGCGCGGTGTACTGGGAAGGCGCGGTAACGCTGGAGCGGGACGGAAAACCGGCCGGCCGCGCCTACATGGAGCTGACCGGCTATGTCCAGCCGATCAAGTTTTAGCAGCACCGAACAATTTAGCACCACCCGAATCGTCAACAAAGAATACTTACAAACCGCAGCCACACGATGACCAACAGCACCACCGCAAGCACCATGTCCGCCGCCGCTCCAAGTACAGCAAGGGAAGCCAAGAAAGGCAGTCTAGCCACCCTGCGCGGACTGACGCCTTTCCTGCTGCCGTATAAACGCCAATTCGCCATGGCCGGCATCGCGCTGGTGGTGGCCGCATGCGCCACGCTGGCCATCCCCGCCGCCTTCAAGCAGATGATAGACCTGGGCTTCGGCGGCGCCGGCGACAAGAGCATCAAGCATGTCGACCTGGTGTTCCTGGCGCTGTTCGGCGTGGCGACGGTGCTGGCGCTGGCCACGGCGGCGCGCTTCTACACGGTGTCCTGGCTGGGCGAACGCGTCACCGCCGACATCCGCAGCGCTGTTTACAAGCACGTGGTCACGCAGAGCCCCGAGTTCTTCGAGACCACGCAGACCGGCGAAGTCCTGTCCCGCATCACCACCGACACCACCTTGATCCAGGCGGTGGTCGGCACCAGCATCTCGATGGCGCTGCGTAATGTGCTGCTGTTCGTCGGCGGCCTGGTCATGCTGTTCGTCACCAGCGCCAAGCTGTCGGCCATCATCATCGGCCTGCTGATCCTGACCGTGCTGCCTATCGTGATGTTCGGCCGCCGCGTACGCAAGCTCTCGCGCGATTCGCAGGACCGCATCGCCGATGCTTCCGCCATGGCCGGCGAAATCCTCAACGCCATGCCGACGGTGCAGGCCTTCACGCACGAGAAGATCGAATCGAACCGCTTCGGCGCCTCGGTCGAAGGCGCCTTCGCCACCGCGATGCGCCGCATCCGCGCCCGCGCGCTGCTGACCATGATCGCCATCGTGCTGGTGTTCGGCACCATCGTGTTCGTGCTGTGGCTGGGCGCGCACGCGGTGCTCAACGGCGACATGACCGGCGGCGACCTTGGCCAGTTCATCCTCTATGCATCCATCGTGGCCGGGGCCATCGGCGCCCTGTCCGAAGTGATGGGCGAGGCGCAGCGCGCCGCCGGCGCCACCGAGCGCCTGCTGGAACTGATGTCGGTCAAGTCGGCCATCCAGTCGCCGGCGCAGCCGCTGGCGCTGCCGCCGCGCGCCGCCAACGGCGCCGCACTGAGTCTGCAGGACGTGAGCTTCTCCTATCCTTCGCGTCCCGATACGGCGGCGCTGGGCCATGTGACACTGGATATCAAGCCGGGTGAAACGGTGGCCGTGGTCGGCCCTTCCGGCGCCGGCAAGACCACGCTGTTCCAGCTGTTCCTGCGCTTCTACGATCCGCAGAGCGGCAGCATCAAGCTCGATGGCGTCGATATCACGCGCCTCGACCTGCACACGCTGCGCGGCGCCATCGGCATCGTGCCGCAGGATACGGTGATCTTCTCGGCCGACGCGATGGAAAATATCCGCTACGGCCGCGCCGACGCCACCGACGCCGAAGTGATCCAGGCCGCCAAGCTGGCCGCCGCCCATGAGTTCATCGAACGCCTGCCGCAGGGCTACCAGTCCTTCCTGGGCGAGCGCGGCGTGCGCCTGTCCGGCGGCCAGCGCCAGCGCATCGCGATTGCCCGCGCCTTGCTGAAAAACCCGCCGCTGCTGCTGCTGGACGAAGCCACCAGCGCATTGGACGCGGAATCGGAACGCCTGGTGCAGAAGGCGCTGGAGGCCGCGATGGTCGGCCGCACCACCGTCATCATCGCGCACCGCCTGGCGACTGTGCAGCGCGCCGACCGCATCATCGTGATGGAGGATGGCCGCATCGTCGAAACCGGCACCCACGCATCGCTGGTGGCGCTGGGCGGCATCTACGCCAACCTGGCGGCGCTACAGTTCCACAACGTCCACGTCGAACAGCACGCAAGTTGACTGAAAAATAATTTGGCAGTTAATATGGCGTTACTTAAAAAATAAGGAACCGCCATGCTGGAGCGCCTGCTGCATCGCATCTGGAACCACACACTCCATGGCGCATGGGAATACGTGGCGGTAGCCGGTGTGTTCACATTACTCTGGCTGTGGTGGCATTTCCGGCCGGGCCGCAGGCAGCGGCTGCAGGCCAAGCGCGTCGGCCTGCCCCAGCTACGGCGTGAAATCCTTACCACCGTCGCCAGCCTGGTGGTGATCGGGTCCGTGCTGCCGGTGGCCTATGCGCTCGGCCTGCGCCAGTACTCCCCCTTCTACGACGCGCTGGATGGCTATCAGCATGGCTGGGTCTCCAACGCCTGCGTGTTGCTGTTGATGATGGCGATCCAGGACACCTGGTTCTACTGGACGCACCGGCTGATGCACCACCGCTGGCTGTTTCGCTGGGCGCACGTCACCCACCACCGCTCCACCAACACCAACCCCTGGTCCACCTACTCGATCAGCCCAGTGGAGGCCGTGGTCGACAGCGGCGCCGTCATCGTGATGCTGCTGGTGTTGCCATTGACCTTTTGGCCTGCGTTTATTTTTTCGTGGCTCAACACAAGCTACGCCGTCTACACGCACCTGGGCTACGAGATCTTCCCGCAAGGACTGTCGCGGCACTGGCTGGGCCGCTGGATCAACACCTCCACGGCGCACAACACCCACCATGCGCGGGGCCGCTACAACTACGGCTGGTACTTTTTATTCTGGGACCGCATGATGGGCACCCTGTCGCCGGACTACGAAACGCACTACAGCAAAGCAGGGTTTTTGGCCGCCTCCGCAAAAAGCCGGTAACATTCTCCCTTTCAGGAGAACGCCTTGACCGACGCCGAACTGCGCCTCAGCTGCACAACCCATCTTCCAGGCCACCGCCAGCCTTCGCCCGCCCAGCTATTCGGGGCGATGGCTGCCTGGTGCGAGGCCAACGGCGTGGCGCACGACACCTACGGCACCGGCGCGCTGATACAGGACTTCGAGCAGAAGGTCGCCAGGCTGCTGGGCTTTGAGTCGGCGCTGTTCTGCATCAGCGGCACCATGGCGCAGGCCACGGCGCTGCGCATCGCCTGCATGGAGCGCGGCAGCCGGCTGGTGGCGCTGCATCCGACGTCGCACATCCTGCGCCACGAACGGGGCAACCATCAGCTGTTCGACCACTTCCAGGCGCTGCAGATCGGCGACCCGCACCGCCCGTGGACGCTGGAAGAGCTGCAAGGCATACCGGACAAGCTGGGCGCCGCCACACTGGAACTGCCGATGCGCGAGATCGGCGGGCAATGCCCGAGCTGGGATGAGCTGCAAGCCATCAAGGACCACTGCCGCGAGCAGTCCATCCACCTGCACCTGGACGGCGCCCGCCTGCTGGAGACGGCCGCTGCATACGGCCGCCCCGCCGCAGACATCGCGGCCGGCTTCGATTCCGTCTACCTGTCGATGTACAAAGGCATAGGCGGCATGGGGGGCGCCATGCTGCTGGGTAGCGCGGCCTTTGTCGCCAAGGCCCAGGAGTGGTTCCGCCGCCAGGGCGGCAATGTCTACCAGCGCACGCCGTACGTGGTGGCCGCCGCGATGCAGTTCGACGCCCGGCTGGCGGCCATGCCGGTTTACTTCCAGCGCACGCTATGGCTGTACGACGTGCTGCGCGACTACCCGCTGCTGACGCCCAATCCCGCCAGCCCGCAGGCCAGCATGCTGCACCTGCATCTGCCGGTGAGCCGCGAGCGCGCCAACGAAATCCGCAACCGCATCGCCGAGCAGCATGGCATCTGGCTGTTCAACGCCGCCAGCCACGCCGCGCTGCCCGGCCGCAGTTCTGTGGAGCTGTACATCGGCGACAATCTGGTCAGGCTGCCGGACCAGCGCGTGCGAGAAATCCTGACCCTGTGGTCGGACGCGATGTCCAACTAAATTCTGCACAAGCCGGTACAACCGGCTACACTGCGCCCTCTTTTCGTTTTACTGCACATATCATGACCTTCCAAGCCCTCGGCCTGATCGCCCCCATACAGAGCACGCTGGACACGCTGGGCTACAAGCAGCCCACGCCCGTCCAGAAGCAAGCCATTCCCGCCGTGCTGGCGGGCCGCGACCTGATGGCGGCGGCGCAGACCGGCACCGGCAAGACGGCGGGCTTCGCCCTGCCCATCCTGCAACGCCTGACGATGGACGGCGTGACCGGCCCGAAAGCGGTACGCTGCCTGGTGCTGGTGCCGACCCGCGAACTGGCCGAGCAGGTCTACGAGAGCTTCCGCAGCTACGGCGGCAACCTGCCGCTGAAATCGGCCGTGGCCTATGGCGGCGTACCGATCGAGCCGCAGATCACCAAGCTGCGCAAGGGCCTGGACGTGCTGGTGGCGACGCCGGGCCGCCTGATCGACTTGCTCGACCAGGGCGCGATCAGCTTCGCCATGCTGCAAACTCTGGTGCTGGACGAGGCCGACCGCATGCTGGACCTGGGCTTCGAGCGCGATCTGGACATCCTGCTGGCAGCCCTGCCCAAGCAGCGCCAGACCTTGCTGTTCTCGGCCACGTTCTCGGACGAGATCCGCAAACTGGCCGGCGGCATGCTGCGCGATCCGGTGTCGATCCAGGTCAGCGCCAGCAATACCGCGACCAAAACCGTCAAACAGTGGCTGATCCCGACCGACAAGCGCCGCAAGCCAGAGCTGCTGCTGCACCTGCTGAAGAAGCTGAAGTGGGGCCAGGTGCTGGTCTTCGTCAAGACCCGCAAGGGTGTTGAAACCTTGGTCAAAACGCTACAGGAACAGGGTATTTCGGCCGACTCCATCCACGGCGACAAGACCCAGCCTGCCCGCCTGCGCGCGCTGGCCCGCTTCAAGAATGCCGAAGTCCAGCTGCTGGTGGCCACCGACGTCGCCGCGCGCGGGCTGGATATCGAGGCGCTGCCGCAGGTGGTCAACTTCGACATGCCGACCGTCGCCGAGGATTACATCCACCGCATCGGCCGCACCGGCCGCGCCGGCATGGAGGGCGAAGCCGTGTCGCTGGTCTGCGCCGATGAAGTCGAGATCCTGAAAGCCATCGAAACGCTGACACGACAAGTTATCCTCCGCATCGAGGAACCGGGCTTCGAAGCCGATCACCGCGTACCGGAGACCGGCCCGAAAGGCGTCGCCGCCGCATTGGCCAAGAAGGCCGCGGCCGAAGCGCCGGCCAAGAAGAAGCGTCCATTCACCGGCCCTGCGGGCGGCAAAGCGGCAGGCGCCGCGGCCCGTCCGGCCGGTGGCGACGCGTCGCTCGGCACCTGGACGCCGCCGGAGAAAGCCGGCAAACCCGCCGGCGGCCCGCGCCAGAAGACCGACCGCGTCTACAGCGGCGGCAAGCCGGCCGCACCGAAAGGCGCTGTGGTCGTCACTGGCGGGCGCGGCGCAAAATCGCTGGCGCGCGCCGCCGGCAAGGCGACCGCACAACCAGGCGGCCGCAAGGCCAAGCCGCGCTGACGCCGGGCGGCCATCCGCGCCGCCTGATAAAATAGCCGTCTTTCCGGGCCAGGGAGCCCGCGCACCACGTTGGAGAATTGAATGCAGCAATACCAGGAACTGATCCAGACCGTCCTTGACACGGGTAGCTGGCAAGACAACCGCACCGGCATCCGCACGCTGAGCGTGCCGGGCGCGATGATGCGCTTTGACCTGCTGAACGGCGGCTTCCCCGCCGTGACGACCAAAAAACTGGCATTCAAATCCGTGGTCGGCGAATTGTGCGCCTTCTTGCGTGCCTCCAGCAGCGCTGCCGACTTCCGCGCGCTGGGCTGCAAGGTCTGGGACCAGAATGCCAACGAAAACCAGCAATGGCTGGACAATCCCTACCGCCTCGGTGAAGACGACCTGGGTCCGGTCTACGGAGTGCAGTGGCGCCAATGGCCGGGCTTCAAGCTGATCGCCGTCGACCAGCCGGCGCAGATCGCCGACGCGCAGAAGAACGGCTTCCGCCTGATCTCGCAGATCGAAGACGAAGGCGTGACCAAAGTCCTGCTGCACAAGGCCATCGACCAGCTGCGCGAGTGCCTGGACACCATCGTCAACAACCCGGGCAGCCGCCGCATCCTGTTCCACGGCTGGAATCCGGCCGTGCTGGACTCGGTCGCCCTGCCGGCCTGCCATCTGCTGTACCAGTTCATCCCCAACCCGAACACCCGCGAACTGTCGATGTGCCTCTACGTGCGCTCGAACGACCTGGGCCTGGGCACGCCGTTCAACCTCGCAGAGGGCGCAGCACTGATGCACCTGGTCGGCCGCCTGACCGGCTACACGCCGCGCTGGTTCACTTACTTCATCGGCGATGCCCACATCTACGAGAACCACATGGACATGGTCAAGGAACAGCTGACCCGCGAGCCCTTCCCGGCGCCACAGTTCCGCATCTCGGACCGCGTGCCGGACTTCGCCAAGACCGGCAAGTACGAGCCTGAATGGCTGGAGAAGGTCGAACCGTCCGACTTCTCGCTGGAAGGCTACCAGCACCACGCGCCGATCACGGCGCCGATGGCCGTTTAAATCCCGGCGGGCCGCAGATGGAGCACCCGCCGCTCCCACAGCGCCAGCAGTTCGGCGGCAAGCGCCTCGTTCCCGGCGTCGCTCCTTTCCCCGCTGATTGCCCGATATGCGGCGATGGAAATCGGTATCTGCAGGTTCGCCGACAGCAGTATATGGAACGGCTGACGGCCTCCATCCGCCGCCTTGGCCCATCCAAGGGCCAGGCAACCGTCATCGCACAGTACCGGCCGTAACGCCAACAACCGCTCCGGCGACAATCCGGCTTTGTTCACCAGGAACGGGCCTATCGCCAGTGCATCCAACCCTGTGGTGAGGAAGCAGGCCACGGCGTCGTCCACCGTATCGACGATAGGCTCATGATTGTTGTTGAACGAAGTATTGAGCAGAACCGGCACACCGGTTTGGGCGCCGAACGCTTCAAGCAGGCGCCAGAAAGCGGCATTCTGCCCGCGTTCCACCACCTGCACTCGCGCCGTCCCATCGACATGCGTGACCGCGCCCAGCACGGACTGAAACGCCTGGCGCACCGGCACCACCACCGTCATGAAAGAACAGTCGCTTCCTTCCGGCAGATCGAAATAGCGGTCGGCATCCTCGACGCGGACGGCCGGTGCAAAGGGCCGAAACGCTTCGCGCTTCTTGACCATGGCGTTGATCCTGTCCTTGTTGGAGGCGTCTCGCGGATCGGCGAGGATGCTGCGATTGCCCAGCGCCCGAGGGCCAAATTCCGAACGCCCCTGCACCCACCCGATCACCTGCCCCTCTGCCAGCAACTGCGCCGCCGTCTCGACGATATCGTCGCAGCGCCGGAACGACAGCAGCCCCTCCCAGCGCTCCAGCTGCGCGGCCAGTTCCCGCTCTTCGGGGACAGGCCGCCCGAGAAAAACATGCGACTGCGGCGCAATCGCATGCGCGCCGCCGCCATGCTGCAGGTGGCCCAGGCTGGCGGCGCCCAAGGCCAGGCCGCAATCGCCAGCCGCCGGCTGCACGAATATGCGCTCGAACAGGCCGGAACGCGCCAGCCTGCCGTTGAGCGCACAATTCTGCATCACACCGCCCGCCGCGCACAGCTTGCGCAAGCCGCTGGCAGCGCGATAGTGGCGCAGCACATGGAACACGACATCCTCCAGAGCCGCCTGCGCCGCCGCCGCGATATCGCGATCGCGCTGGCTGAACGGCGCGTCTGGGGCCCGGGCCGGCCCCAGTTCCGCCAGATGTCGCAGCAACCTTTCCCGATTCAACTGGTAACGGCCTTCGGCCTCCAGCCGGCAGGCGCCGGCAAACACCGGCCGATAGGTGGAAGGATCGCCGTAGGGAGCCAATCCCATCATCTTGAATTCATCATGGGCGCCAAAACCCAGCAGCGGCAGGGCGGCCTGATAAAGCCCACCGAGCGAATCCTCCACTGCGATCTGCTCCACTATCTCCAGTCGCCGGCCGCAGGCTTCGATCACATAGCCGGACACGCCGTCGCCGAAACCGTCGGCGGTAAACACCAAGGCCTCGTCGTAGCCCGATAAGGCATAAGCGCTGAGCGCATGGCACAGATGATGTTCGAATAGCTGGACACGGGTGCGCGGGTTCGCGGACAACCCCAGTTCGACCTGCAGTATCGCCGCCAGCGCGGCGTCATCAATGGACGGATCGCGATGCCTGCCGCGCCCTCCCTGCTCGCCGAACGCGAACAGGTCGACGTCGCCGCCGCTGCAGCCGGCGATCTCCAGGCAGGCGCGCATGGCGCGCAGCGGCAGCTTGCCAGTGTGCTTGCGGCGCGTCAGCCGTTCCTCTTCGATGGCGGCCACCACTTCGCCGTCCACCATCAGCACTGCGGCGGCGTCATGGTACCAGCCACATTCCCAGTCCCCGCGCAGGTCGCCCGCGTATGCCCTCGGCAAATGCGGTTGCCCCTGCAAGCCCATGACCACCATCATTCCCTCCCTTGCGCCGCCGGTGGCGCCTTGCTCAGGACTCGTCCAGGCTTAGCTGCAGCGCCCCCGAGCGCAGACCGAAGTCGATCATCGCGGCCACCGCGCCCGCAGCTGGATTGACGGATATCCCGCCACCGGAGTTCAGCACAGAAATCGCCTCCCACACTGCCGGTTCGTCCGCCACCACGGTCGAATAGCCGCCCGCCGCCACCCTCACGCGGCCGGCGGATTCGGGACCGGCCAGAATGTTGTACATGCTCTTGCGCCTCACCACGTCGCCACACGCCGTGCCGGCATGCTCCAGCAAAGGCGGCGGGCGCAGATAGCCGCAAGCGCTGAAGTGCTCCAACCAGCCACGCGCCACCGCGCCGCGCAGCCGTGGATCGGCCACCACTGCCGCCAGCTTGCCAATCAGCGCATCGACCTCGCCCAGGTTCCGGGCGTCATCGGCCAACGCAGCGCTGGACTGCACCCGGCATCGACCCGGCGCCTCCATCAGCAGCCGCGCCAGTTCCTCCAGCGCCAGGCTGGCCATGCCATCGCCCAGCCAATAGCCAAAACCCCAGGTAACGGAAAACTCGCCATCCGATTCGGCGACATGCCAGTCGCTCGACGGCCAGTACAACACCTCTCCCGGCCGCGCGCTCAACGCGCTGGACTGCGGCAGATATGCCTCGTAGCTCAGGGCGCCGCGCAGGTCCGGCGTGGCCTGGGCGAAGCGGTCCGGCCAGAAGCGCATGGCCTTCTTGCCCAGCACTGGAAAATGAAAGCCGCTGGTGCGGTCGACATGCACGCCGAAAGGGGTGGTCTTGTACGTTCCGAGGAATACCTGGGTGTCCATGCGCGCATGGCTGACACCCACCACCGCGGCCAGGTTCTGCACCGCCACGAGGATGCGCTCCCATAGTTCGCGGTCGAACTGGTGCCAGTCCGCCACCACCAGCGCATAATTCTGCAGGCCCTCACGGTCCAGCAGCCGGGCGTTGTAGGCGGCGAAGCTGCCGTCGCGCCGCGACGGCAGCAGCATCTGGTGGCCGCCGCCCAGTAGGTCCACTTCCTGGTCGTCCGAATAGAAGCGCACTTTTTGCCGGCCGCCGCGACAGAAATCCTCGCAGCAGGAAACCACGGCCGGGTACAGTTCATCGGGCGCGATACGCGGCAGCGCCGCGGCGTTATCCTCCTTCAGCAGGACGGCCTGGCGTTCCCAATACCGTTCGGCGAAATCCAACCAGAAATCCTGTATGTCGCGCTGGCCCATGGCCGCCTCCCGGGTGTGCGCTACGATCCAACGCGCAGCAGCTTGTATTGCACCAGCGCGCCGACCAGCGCGACCCTTTCTTCATCGCTCAAGTCCCCGGGCAGTTCACGCACGTAAAACGCCGGCGTGGCGCAAATGAAGCGCATGGCGTCACGCGCCAGGCGGTTGACCGACAACAGCACCTCACCGTCGGCATTGCACAGATGACTCAAGCCGTCGGCGTCAGCCTGGACGATGCTGCCCACGTGGTCGTTCAATATGCGGCGGTGCGGCTTGACGTGGGTTTCATCGCACCACAACCCCGGCAAGGGTTCGCCGAACAACTCGGCGTAGCGCTGCTCGAATTCCGCGAACGTGGTGGCGCGCCGTGGCGGCCCGGCATCCTCGCCGGCCGGTTCCGGCGCATTCGAGGGACTGTGATTGATGTAGGTGCCGAAGTAGCGCAGGCCGAAATCGATGTACTCGGAGGTGAACAACACGAACTGGTGCCAGACCTCGTCGATGCGCAGGGAGTGCATATCCCACAGGACGGTGTCGTCGGCGCGCACCATGACAATGAAGCGTTTGACCTCGCGAAACAGGGCCTGGCCTTCCTCGTCCGAATCGACTATCTGCTCCTTGCGCAGCTTCTCGATCAGGTATGGCGCTTCGTAGGAAAGCGATTCGAATGGCGAACGGGAAGAAGTCATGGCGCCCTCACCCGCTCGAACAAGCCGCTTTCCTCCAGCGCCATGCCGAGCGCAAAGCGCTCCTCACCATCCAGCTCTCCGGGTAGCGCCGCAACGTCGAACAATGCGTGACCGGCCGCATAGCCCAGCGCCGCATGCGCGATGCCGCTCGTTTCGATTTCGCACACCAGGCCGCCCGGCGTTACGGCCGCCAGCGCGCTGCCGCCTGGCGTCGATTGCTCGCACAGCACCAGATCCTCGCTGACCCGGCGCAGCACGTACGGCGCGGACGGGTCGTCCAGCGAAATACCGCCCAGGTCTTTTATGTAGGCCCGCGTGGCCGTGCCGCACAGGTCAAGGCACGACGCCAGCAGCGCCGGCGCCCGCGTCGACCCGCTGGCGCCGGCGATCTGCGCCAGTTGCCGCAACCAGCGCTGCTTCAGGCGCGCCGCCATGACGCTGGCGTAGGCGTGCGCCGGTTGATCCTCCAGCGGCGGCCGCAAGTCGGGCGGTGCGTCCTCATGATCGGCCAGGGGCAACCCGTCGCGCGGGCTGATGATGTGTATGGAGAGCGCCCAGTCCCGCGTCGGATTGCGCGGCGCATGTATCCCCGGTTCATAGATGTAGCCGACCTTGCCGGCCGGCGCGGCAAACAGGTTTTTATCGACCAGGGCGCCGGTCCTGTAGGATTCGGCGCGGTCGAAGGTGCGCACTTCGAGCGCGTTGCGGCACACGCCGGTGATGGTCCATGCCGTGTGCTCGTGCGCACCCGGCCCGCCGTGCGGCGGCCAAAAGCCGAACGCCATGCGTATGCCGCTGCGCGGCAGCGTCAGGAACGGCACCAGGCCTCTGCGGGGCGCGCCTGATGCGATCAGCCGCAATTCCAGCGCCATGCAATCGAGCAGGAAGTCGTCGTCGGCCACCGCCCGCTCCATCGTTGCGCGGGCGCTGAGCACGACCTCCCTGGCCGGCAGGTCGGATTCGTCCTGCCGGGGGAAGTCCAGCCCATCGAATGCGGCGACTACGTCATCCAGTCTCATTGCTGGTGCCTAGCGCTCGCGCACTTGCGGGAAGGCGAAACCTCCGGGCAGCTCAAAGTGGCTGCCGCGTGATTGACATACCCTGCAGCGCGACTGGCAAACCTGGCAGCGCGACTGGCACACGTCGGCGCGCAAGCCGCCGCGCACCAGGATGCGCAGCCGTCCGCGATTTAGCTCCAGCGCCTCCTCGGCCTTGGGTTTCAGCGCGCTGGTCTCGACCTTGGTCATCACCACCTGCGCATCCTTTTTCAGCCAGACGATGGTGCCTCCCAGCGGCAGTACCGAATCCGGGGCTTCCGCGAAATACAGAATGTCGCTGCGGGCGATATCGACCGCGTCGCTCAGGTCGGCCAGGTCGGCGTACATGCGCACATACCCATCACGCGTCGATGGCCCCACATAGCCTTTGACGCTGGCGACATTGGTGGCGTTGTGCTCCTTCAGATAACTTAACAGGGGATGTTCGGGGATTTTACCGCCCGCTTCCAGCTTGAAATCGGCCATGACCATTACTCCTCAAATAAGCGTCACCGCGTATCGAACCAGCCCGCCGGCCGGCCCGCGCTGTGATCCAATATAGGTCACGCACAGCCCGACATATACACCAATTATCACGTTCGCACTCTTTCTTTTCCGACATACTGTAGAATGCCGAATCGCCCTCGCCCACTTCAAAGCGCCCGCTGTATATGATGATTCACGTTCCTGCCTGGTTACGCGCAACCGTATGAAGCGTCTGGATTTCATTCCCGGCACGTTGTGCGACGAACGAATGTGGTCCCGTTTGACGCCGCTGCTAGGCGACAGCTTCGGATTCAATTACATCCCGCTGCATGAGGCACACACGCGCACGCAGATGCATGAGCTGATCGCCGCGCACAGCGCGCCTTCAGCGCATCTGCTGGCGTTTTCGCTGGGCGCTTATCTCGCCATCGAGTACGCGCTGCTGCACCCGGAACGCGTGCAATCACTGGTGCTGATCGCGAATTCGGCGCGCGGCCTGAGCGAGAGCGAAAAGGAAACCCGCCGCCGCATCATCCCCATGTTGAAGAACAACGCCTACACCGGCATGACCCGGATGCGCCTGCGCGAGCTGCTGCATGAGGCGCACCTCGGCGACCAGTCCATCATCGACACCATCCAGCAGATGGCGGTCGATCTGGGCAAGGACGTGCTGCTGGCTCAGTTCACCGCATCGATGGAGCGGCCGGACCTGATGGAGCGCCTGGGCGAGATCAAGTGTCCGGTGCTGATCGTCGGCGCCGAGGGCGATCAACTGGTCGATCCCGCCGACCTGCGCGAGATGGCGCGCCACCTGCCCGATGCGCGCCTGAGCATCCATGAAGGCACCGGCCACATGATCCCGCTGGAAGTGCCGCAGACATTGGCGGACGACATACTGGCCTTTCACGCGACAACATGAAGCACATCGCCCTCGCCGCCATCGCGTTTTATCGACGCCACCTGTCGCGGCTGAAGGGCTTTGACTGCGCCTTCCGCGTCCATACCGGACGCGATAGCTGCTCCGCCTACGGCCAGCGCGTCATCGCCCGCCATGGCCTGATCCGTGGGCTGATGCTGCTGAACCGCCGCATGGATGCGTGCGGCGAGATCCATCGCCGGCATCGCCCGCCAGCGCCAGCGATACGCGCCATGAGCGCCCGCCACCGCGCACAGGCCGGCTTCTGCGACCTGCCCTTCGACCTCGGCGAAGCGTGCTATCTCGCCAACTGCGGCTGCGATCTCGCCACCTGCGACTCGTTGAATTGCAAGAACTGGTGGCGCCGCCGCAAGAACAAGGACCAGTATGTCCACGTCAATCCCTCACAGGGCCTGAAATAGCTCAGGCCTTGACGATCAACGTGCCGGCCATCTCCTCATGGCCGCTGCCGCAGAAGTTATCGCACAAAAAGCCGAACTGCCCCGCCTCCTCCGGCTTGAGCTTCACCCGCACCGGCTTGCCGATCACCAGGTCGGCGCGGATCTTGAAGTCCGGCAGGCTGAAACCGTGCGGGAAGTCCAGCGCCGTCAGCTCCAGCACCACCGCCTCGCCCTTCTTCAATTCGATCACATTGGGCGCGTAGCGGAACTTGCGCGCCTCGATCTTGATGACGCGCTCTTTCGCCCCGGCCTGCACGGCGCCAAAGACCGCCAGCGCCAGCGGAGTACACATCAGCATTCTACGTTTGGTCAACATGATGGCTCATCCTTTCATCGCAGGGAATTCGGTGATCTGGTAGGCCACCGGCTTCATCTCCGCCTCCACCTCGCGGAAGCCCAGCCCCTTGCCCGGCGCAGCCGGATCCCAGGGCAGCGGCGTGCGCTTGTCCTGCGAGCCCGGGGCCGGCAGCGGGAAGATCAGCGACTTGGCCGCGTGGTGCGCAATGTGCCCGCTCATGTGGTGGTTCTCCTGGTGGATGTGGCCATAGAATACCGTCACGTTCGAATACGGCATCAGCAGCGCCATGGCCTGCTCGCCGTCGCGCGTGGCCCAGTCCCACTTGGGCGCGAGGTCGAACAGCGGCCGGTGCGTCAACACGACGATGCGCGCATCCTTCGCCTGCCCGGCCAGATCGGCCTTCAGCCAGGCCAGCTGCGCCTCGCCGATGCGCGCGCCGGGGTCGGACACGTTGTCGATGGCGATGAAGTGCACGCCCTTGTGATCGAAGCTGTAGTGCGTCGCGCCGAAGAACTCTTGGTACGCCGCGCCGTTGTCGAGCGAGGCGTCATGTTCGCCCGCCAGGTAACGCACGTCCCTGACCTTCAAACCGGCCGTGATCTGCCTGAACTCCGCCATGCGCCGCCTGCGTTCGGCCGGGTCATCGGTGGTGTGGGTCAGGTCGCCGGTGAAGACGATAAAATCCGGCTGCACCGCCAGCGCGTTGACGCTGTCCACCGCCTGCCGCAGCGTGTTCTGCGCCTCCGGATTGGCCGGCCCCTTGTAACCCCAGTGCGAATCGGACATCTGCACGAAGTAGAAATCCTCGTAGCCGTCGGCCGCCATGGCCTTGCCGTACAAGCCGGACATGAAGACGGCGCCGCCGCCCACCGCGCCCAGCCTTAAAAATCCTCTGCGATCGATCATGATGTACTCCGTGATGTGGTTAAAAAGACGGCGCCGCGCCATGGCATAATCGGCGGGCGCCGGTCGTACCGGCTAAAACCCGGATCGCGGCCGGGATATTCCCGAATATTTTTTTATTTCTCGATCGGGAATAAAACCGTGCCGAACGGAGTCTTCATCCACTGGACCACTGCAATGGATAAGTACTTGGGCGACGAAGACAAAACCGCGCAGTTCGAGGCGATGGCCATGCCGCACCTGGACGCGGCCTACAACCTGGCCCGCTGGCTAACCCGCGACGAGCATGACGCCGACGATCTGGTGCAGAACGCCTATCTGCGCGCCTTCCGCTTTGCCGACGGCTTTCGCGGCGGCGACGTGCGCGCATGGCTGTTGACCATCGTGCGCCACACCTACTACAGCGCGCTGCGCGACGGCCAGGCGCAACGCGGCGACATCAGCTTCGACGAGGCGCTGCACGGCGACGACCAGAGCACCGATCCGGCCGCCATCGCCGCCAGCCGCGACACGGGCCGCACCGTCAACGCCGCGCTGGCCCAGCTGCCGCAAGCGTTTCGCGAGGTGCTGGTGCTGAAGGAGATGGACGATCTGTCGTACAAGCAGATCGCGCAAGTGACCGAAACGCCGATCGGCACGGTGATGTCGCGGCTGGCCCGGGCGCGCAAGCTGCTGCTGGCCTACCTGAAGCACGGAGAGCAGGATGGAATCTAAGCATAGCCAGGACAAGTTGTCGGCCTACCTGGATGCCGAACTGAGTGCGGCCGACCGGCGGCAGCTGGAAGCGCATTTGTCCGGCTGCGACGATTGCACCGCCGCGCTGGCCGAGCTGCAAGTGTTGCGCGGCCGCGTCTCTACCGAGGCTGAGCGCCACACCGCACCGGAATACCTGAAGCACCGCATCCACGCGGCGCTTCTGGCGGAACCCAGGCCGCAACGCCGCACACCGGCGCGCGCGTGGCCATGGGCGTGGATCAACCTCGGCCTGGCAGGCGCCGCCACTGCCGCTTTTGCCGTGACGCTGGCGCTGTACCTGGGCCAACCCACGGCCAGCGAACGCATCGAGCAGGAGCTGGTGGCCAGCCACTTCCGCTCGCTGATGCCCAACCATCTGGCGGACGTGGCCTCGACCGACCAGCATACCATCAAGCCCTGGTTCGCCGGCAAGCTGGATTTTTCGCCGCCGGTGTACGATCTGGCGCCGCAAGGCTATGCGCTGGTCGGCGGCCGGCTCGACTACCTGCAACAGCGCGCGGTGGCGGCGCTGGCCTATCGGCACCGTCAGCACATCCTGAACCTGTACATCTGGCCGGACGCCAGCGGCAGCAACAGCGCGCCGCACGCGGCGATGCGGCAAGGCTTCCACCTGCTGCGCTGGTCGCAGGACGGCATGCAGTATGTCGCCGTGTCGGACATCAACCCGCAGGATCTGGCGCTGTTCGCCGGCATGCTGCGCCAGAAAGTGGCACAGGCCGACGCGCAGTAGAGGACGCGGCTTTTTGCCGCGCCATGGTATTGTGGCTTGTTTATTCGACCACATTACAACATGAACAAAAAATTGACCGTCTCCGCCGTGGCGTTGAGCCTGCTGGCCTGCCTGGCCGGCTGCCGCGACAAACCGGCGCCAGCCGCGCCCACCCCGCGCGTGGCCGCCGCCGCCGCCCAGTTGCCCGTCGGTGTGCATGCGCCGCAGCCTGAAGGCGGCTCCGACGGCGAGGAAGTTGAAATCACCCAAACGCTGAAGGGCAAGGACTTCACGCTGGAGGTGTACGCCAGCGGCAGCCAGCCTGTCCGCAATGTGATGATCAGCATGACGGAAAGCAGCGAGATTCGCCTGTTCCGCTCGGACTCAGGCCAGACCTCCGAACTTGGCAGCATGCTCTTCGCACCGGCCGACACCTTTGAACTCAAGGAGCTGATACCCGGCGAACCGCGCCAGCAAATCCTCTGCAAGGGAAGCCAGTTGCTGAACCGGGGCGCGGGTACACTGGGCAGCTATTCGCTCTACCGCATCGAAGGCGACCACCTTCAGGAGCTGCTCAGCCTGATCGTCGAGCGCGAAGTCGAAGACGGCAATGGCTACCAGCCACAGACGCTGCGCGCAACCGTTGAGGAAACCACACGCGACGGCCAGCCACTCATCGTCTACCGCGTCAAGGCCGGCAAGCTGGCCGAGCGCACCATCGAATTCCGCTGGAACGGCAAGCTGTTCGAAGACGCCAGCGGCGAGTACGCCAAGATAACCGCCGCATACAATCCCTGAGCAGCCACGCCATGAAACGTCCGGCCCTGGCCGCCATCACGGCCTATCAACGCTGCCTGTCGCCGCTGAAGGGCTACAGCTGCGCCTTCCGCGTCCACACCGGCAGGGACAGCTGCTCCGCGTACGGCAAGCGCGCCATCGCCCGCCACGGGCTGGCGGCCGGCCTGTTGCTGTTACAGCGCCGCATGGACGATTGCGGCGCCCTGCACCGCCACCATGTCGCGCGGCCGGTCCTGAGCGCGCGGCACCGCCGCCAGGCCGGCTTTTGCAGCATGGGGGAGATCTTCGACTTCGGCTGCGACTTCCTGGCCGACTGGGCGCGTGACGCGCGCTGCTGCAGTTGGCGCTACAGCACCCTGCCAACCGAGCTCGACGACAACTACAAAGACACCGCAGGCCGCCGCCGGCGCCGCAAAAAATCCCCGGTGCCGAAAAAGGATAAATTGAACGATAATGTCGGCTCTGCATCTGATAGCATCAAAAAATGAGCTCATTGACCATCATCGTCGCCATGGACGCCCAGCGCGGCATCGGCATCAACAACACCCTGCCGTGGAAGCTGCCGGAAGACCTCGCGCATTTCAAGCGTTTGACCACCGGCCACCCTATCGTCATGGGCCGCAAGACCTTCGACTCCATCGGCCGGCCATTGCCCAACCGCCGCAACATCGTCATCACCCGCAACGCCGGGTGGCGCCATGAGGGCGTGGAAGCGGTCGGCTCGGTCGAGGCGGCCCTGGCGCTGCTGGATGGCGCGCCCGGCTTCGTCATCGGCGGCGCCGAGATCTACCAGCAGGCCATGCCGCTGGCGGACCAGTTGATAATTACCGAGATCGCCCGCACCTTCCAGTGTGACGCCTTCTTCCCCGAACTCGACGCCAGCGTATGGCAGGAAACCGCCCGCGAGAAGCATGCGTCGGAAACGGCGGATTTGCAGTACGCTTTTGTTACACTGCGCCGCAAGGCCCAGGCTTAATCTTCAACCTCTTCAAGGAATCAACAGCAAATGTCAGGCGACGGTTTTCACGTACACGGACCTCATGACCACGCGGTCGAACACGCGGCTCACGGCAATGATGGCTTTTCGAACAATATTGCCGTCATGACGGCGATCCTGGCCACCGTCGGCGCCACCTTCGGCTACCTGGGCGGCGCCACGCAGAACGACGCGGCCCTGTTCAAGAACAACGCGGCCATCGACAAGACCCAGGCCGCCAACAGCTGGAACTACTACCAGGCCAAGTCGAGCAAGCAAAACCTGGCCGAGCTGGCCATGGTGCTGCCCGGCGTCGATCCGAAGAAGTACGAGGCCGACGTGGCCCGCTACAAATCGGAGAAGGAAGACATCAAGAAGGAAGCCGAAAAGTGGGAGGAATCCTCTAAAGAGTGGAACCACAAATCGGACGAGTCCATGCACACCCACCACCAGTGGGCGCTGGCCACCACCGCCGAACAGATCGCCATCTCGCTGGCCGCCATCACCCTGCTCACCCGCAAGAAATGGATGATGGGCCTGGCCTACGGCGTGGCCGGCGTCGGCATCGCGCTGGGCGCGTTTGCCTGGTTCCACGTCGATCCGGTCGGCCAGCTGCTGGCCAAGCTGGGCGGCGGCGCAGTCGGCCACTGAGGCGATGTAATGCCGTGGTAACACTGTTGCTGCAACCTTAACGGGTTTATTGCAATATTTTTTTCCCGCAGAGGCCGCATTTCTGCGAGAATCCCGTTCTTATTTTTTTTATGCGACTGCCGAACCAGTAGTCGCGCCCTAGTCCGCCCCTCCACACAAGTCAGGGGCGGCTTGCTTTTTTGGAGACATGCATGAAATTTCGTTTCCCCATCGTCATCATCGACGAGGATTTCCGTTCCGAGAACACGTCCGGCCTGGGCATTCGCGCCCTGGCCGATGCGATGGAAAAAGAAGGCATGGAAGTGGTGGGCGTGACCAGCTACGGCGACCTGTCCCAGTTCGCCCAGCAGCAGTCGCGCGCGTCGGCCTTCGTGCTGTCGATCGACGATGAGGAATTCGGCGCCGGTTCGGCCGAGGAAACCGACGTGGCGCTGAAGTCGCTGCGCGCCTTCGTCGAAGAGATCCGCTACAAGAACGCCGACATCCCGATCTACCTGTACGGCGAAACCCGCACTTCGCGCCATATCCCCAACGATATCCTGCGCGAGCTGCACGGCTTCATCCACATGTTCGAAGATACGCCGGAGTTCGTCGCGCGCCACATCATCCGCGAAGCCAAGTCCTACCTGGACGGCCTGTCGCCGCCGTTCTTCCGCGCGCTGGTGCACTACGCCAACGACGGTTCGTACTCGTGGCACTGCCCTGGCCACTCGGGCGGCGTGGCTTTCCTGAAGTCGCCGATCGGCCAGATGTTCCACCAGTTCTTCGGTGAAAACATGCTGCGCGCCGACGTCTGCAACGCCGTGGAAGAGCTGGGCCAGCTGCTGGACCACACCGGTCCGGTCGCCGCCTCCGAGCGCAACGCCGCCCGCATCTTCAACGCCGACCATTGCTACTTCGTGACCAACGGCACCTCGACCTCGAACAAGATGGTCTGGCACTCGACCGTGGCGCCGGGCGACATCGTCGTGGTCGACCGCAACTGCCACAAGTCCATCCTGCACTCGATCATCATGTGCGGCGCGATCCCGGTGTTCCTGATGCCGACCCGCAACCACCTGGGCATCATCGGTCCGATTCCGCTGGAAGAGTTCACGATGGAAAGCATCATGCGCAAGATCGAGGCGAATCCGTTCGCCCGCGAAGCCGTGAACAAGAAGCCGCGCATCCTGACCATCACCCAGTCGACCTACGACGGCGTGGTCTACAACGTGGAAACCCTGCGCGAAATGCTGGACGGCCAGATCGACACCCTGCACTTCGACGAAGCATGGCTGCCGCACGCCACCTTCCACGATTTCTACAAGAACATGCACGCGATCGGCAAGGACCGTCCGCGCGCCAAGGAATCGATGATCTTCTCGACCCAGTCGACCCACAAGCTGCTGGCCGGCCTGTCGCAGGCTTCGCAGGTGCTGGTGCGCGAATCGGAATCGGTCAAGCTGGACCGCGACGCCTTCAACGAGGCTTACCTGATGCACACCTCGACCTCGCCGCAGTACTCGATCATCGCTTCGTGCGACGTCGCCGCGGCCATGATGGAAGCGCCGGGCGGCACCGCGCTGGTGGAGGAATCGATCCTCGAAGCGCTGGACTTCCGCCGCGCGATGAAGAAGATCGACCAGGAATGGGGCAAGGACTGGTGGTTCCAGGTGTGGGGCCCGCAGGAGTTCGCCGAAGAAGGCATCGGTTCCCAGGAAGACTGGATCATCAAGGCGGAAGACGACTGGCACGGCTTCGGCAAGCTGGCGCCGAACTTCAACATGCTGGACCCGATCAAGGCCACCATCGTCAACCCTGGCCTGTCGCTGGACGGCCAGTTTGCCGAGTCCGGCATCCCTGCGTCCATCGTCACCAAGTACCTGGCCGAGCACGGCGTGATCATCGAAAAGTGCGGCCTGTACTCGTTCTTCATCATGTTCACCATCGGCATCACCAAGGGCCGCTGGAACACGCTGCTGACCGCTTTGCAGCAGTTCAAGGACGATTACGACAAGAACCAGCCGATGTGGCGCATCCTGCCGGAATTCGCGGCCGCCAACCCGACCTACGAAGGCATGGGCCTGCGCGACCTGTGCCAGCAGATCCACGACTTCTACAAGGCTTACGACGTGGCCCGCCTGACCACCGAGATGTACCTGTCGGACATGATCCCGGCCATGAAGCCGTCGGACGCGTTCGCCAAGATGGCGCACCGCGAGATCGAACGCGTCGCCATCGACGAGCTGGAAGGCCGCATCACCTCCATCCTGCTGACGCCGTATCCACCGGGCATTCCGCTGCTGATCCCGGGCGAGCGCTTCAACAAGACCATCGTCGACTACCTGCGCTTCGCACGCGACTTCAACGAGCGCTTCCCCGGCTTCGAGACCGACGTGCACGGCCTGGTCAAGCGCGAAGTGGATGGCAAACGCGGCTATTTCGTGGATTGCGTCAAGCAATAACCCTGCGCTGCTCGACAACAAAGCCCGCCGGCGCCAAGCCGACGGGCTTTTTTTTATGCAATTGCTGCGTTGCGCAAAATTAACATTTCCCAGAAAATATTGTTATTTGCATCATAATAAGTTCCCGCATTTTTAGCCCATCTTCGGCCTACGTCCGTCATTAATTTTATTGTTGCTGCGCGGAATTGAAATCAGTTTTCTTTTGAAAGTTGAGCTCTTTTACAATCGCCCCTTTTGGAATTCCAAAAGGCAAGAGAATGAAGTTCACCTCCCTGAAACCAGTAGCCGGCCTGATGCTGGCCGCTGTCATCAGCGCCTGCGGCGGCGGCTCGGACGGCAGCGCCACCACCAGCGCCGACCAAACGGCATCGAGCACCGGCGTCAGCGCCGGCGGCCGCCGCCCTGGCACCGGCCCCAGCGCGCCACTCACGCCGGCCATGCCGATCACGCCGGAACCCGTTCCGCCGACCACGCCGCCGCTGTCGCCTGGCGCCGCCTCCCATTTCCTGGCCCAGGCCACGTTCGGGCCTACCGCGGCCGACATCGCCGCGCTGACCGCCAGCAACAAGTCCGACTGGATCACCGGCCAGTTCAGGAAGCCGCAATCGCTGCACCGCAGCTATGTGCAAAGCGCCCTGCCGGGCGGCGCAGCGCTGTCGCAAAACCAGGTGTATGAATCGTTCTGGAAGCAGGCGGCCAGCGGCGACGACCAGTTGCGCCAGCGCGTCACGTTTGCCTTGTCGCAGATTTTTGTGGTGTCCCTGGCCGACGAGAACCTGCCCTTGCACCCGGCCGGCGTCGCCAGCTACTACGACATGCTGGGCCAGCACGCCTTCGGCAACTTCCGCGACCTGTTGCAGGGCGTGGCGCTGCATCCGATGATGGGCATCTACCTGAGCCATATGCACAATCAAAAGGAAAGCGGCAACCGCGTTCCCGACGAAAATTTTGCCCGTGAAATCATGCAGTTGATGAGCATAGGCCTGTACCAGCTCAATCCCGATGGCAGCCAGAAACTGCAAAACGGCAGGCCCATCGAAACCTATACGCACGACGACGTCGCCGGACTGGCCAAGGTCTTCACCGGCTGGAGCTGGGCCGGCCCCGACCAGTCCAGCAACCGCTTCTTCGGCTCCGTGGCCGACCCGGCCCGCGACTGGACGCCGATGCAGAACTATGCCGCCTTCCATTCGACCTCGGCCAAGAGCTTCCTCGGCGTGCATGCCGGCGGCAGCGGCGAGGCCGACCTCAAGATAGCGCTCGACACCCTGTTCCAGCACCCCAACGTCGGCCCCTTCATCGGCCGCCAGCTGATACAGCGCCTGGTCGGCAGCAACCCGAGCCCGGCTTATATCGGCCGCGTCTCGGCCGCATTCGCCAACAACGGCAACGGCGTGCGCGGCGACATGCGCGCCGTCATCCGCGCGGTGCTGCTCGATCCCGAGGCGGCCGACAACGGCAGCGCCAAGAAACTGCGCGAACCGGTGCTGCGCCTGGCCAACTGGATGCGGGCGTTCAACGCCAAATCCAGCTCGGGCCGTTTCCACATCACGATCACCGACGATCCGCTGCTGGCGCTGGGGCAGACGCCGCTGCGCGCGCCTTCGGTCTTCAACTTCTTCCGCCCCGCCTACACGCCGCCGAACACTTCGCTGTCCGCGCAAGGCCTGGTGGCGCCGGAAATGCAGATCACCGGCGAACCCTCGGTGACCGGCTACCTGAACTACATGCAATGGGTCATCCCTTCCGGCGTGGGTGCGGGACAGGAAATCAAGGCCGACTACAGCGCCGAGCTGGCACTGGCCGCGCAACCCGCGCAACTGCTGGACCGCGTCAACCTGCTGCTGGTCGGCGGCGGCATGTCGACCACGCTGCGCAATCAGATCATCAGCGCGCTGAACACCATCAAGCTGCCCGCCGCGACCGGCAGCAATGCCGCGCAGATCGAAGCCGCCCGCAAAAACCGTGTGTACATGGCGATCTATCTGACGATGGCCTCCCCCGAATATCTGGCGCAACGTTAAGGAGCCATCGATGCACTTCCCCCCTTCCTCCCGCCGCCAATTCCTCGGAAAAATGCTGGCCATGGCCGGCAGCGGCAGCGTCCCGTTCACGCTGAACCTGGCCGCCATGGGCAACGCCGCAGCCCAGGGCGCGACCGATTACAAGGCCATCGTCTGCCTGTTCCTGAACGGCGGCAACGATCATTTCAACACCATCCTCGCCACCGACAACACGTCCTGGAACGAATACCGGCGCCTGCGCGCCACCGCCGACAGCGGCTCCATTGCCCTGCCCGGAGTCGGGTCCGTCGGCGGCGTGCTGCCCATCGTGCCGAACGCGCCCCAGGCCGGCCGCAGCTACGCGCTGCACCCGTCGCTGCAACCGTTGAAGACGCTGTTCGACGCCGGCCGCGTAGCTGTGCTGGCCAACGTCGGCACCCTGGTCCAGCCGCTGACCCTGGCCCAATACAGGGCCGGCGGCGTCGCCGTGCCGCCGCGCCTGTTCTCGCACAACGACCAGCAAGCGATGTGGCAATCGTCGCAGACCGAGCAGACCGCCGGCGCAGGCTGGGGCGGGCGGATTGGCGACCTGCTGGCCAGCGCCAACGGCAACTCGGCGTTTACCTGCGTCTCCACCTTCGGCAATGCGCGCTTCCTGAGCGGCCGGTCGGTGCGCCAGTACCAGCTCAGCGGCGCGTCGGCGCCGCCCATCACCCGTCTCACGGACGGCCTGTTCGGCGTGCCGGCCTCAGCAAATCCGCTGCGCCAGATCGTCACCGGCGACCATGCCGATCCGTTCCGGAAGGAACACGCCGCCGTCACCGCGCGCGCCATCAGTTCGCAGGCGACGATGGCCAGCGCCATGCTCGGCGCAGGCGGCGCCGGGGTTCCCGATCCGCTGCCATACATCAATCCGAATACCGGCCAGGCCGCCGTCAACCCGCTGGCCGTGCAGCTGCAAACCGTCGCCCGCATCATCGGCGGCCGCAACACGCTGGGCCTCAAGCGGCAGGTGTTCTATGTCAGCCTGGGTGGTTTCGACACCCACGATTTCCAGGCCCGCAACCAGGCCGACCTGCTGGCCAAGGTGGCCCACGCGATGGCCTATTTCGACAGCGCGCTGGCCAACCTGCAAGGCAACGACATGCGCAAGCAGGTGACGCTGTTTACCGCCTCCGACTTCGGCCGCACCTTCGCCAGCAACGGCGACGGCACCGACCACGGCTGGGGTGCGCACCACTTCATCATGGGCGGCGCGGTCAAGGGCAAGAATATCTACGGCAGCATGCCTGTCACCGGCATCGGCCACGATCTCGACGTCGGCTCGGGCTCGCTGCTGCCGACCACCTCGGTCGACCAGTACGGCGCCACGCTGGCCAGCTGGTTCGGCCTGAGCGCCACGCAGATCGCCGACGTGTTCCCGAATATCGGCAACTTCAGTATCCGCAACCTGGGCTTTATGGGATGATGCTGGACTTTCAACCTGCGCCCGGCCCATGGACAAGCAACTGGTTTTCATCTGTTTTCTAACCTTCGTTATCCATCTCATCGGCACCCTCGCCTACTCGGTGAGGATAGCCGGTGTGCGCACCCGGCGCATCGCCGTCTCGCTGGCCTTGTTCAGCATCCTGGTGCTGGTGTCGCGCACCTCGAATTCCTTTCTCGGCCCCTTCCTCGCCAAGCGCATAGAATCCTGTCTCGGCCAGCCGCTGGCCGCCAACATGGTGCTGGCCGACCTGCGCTGGCTGCTGCTCTCGGCCGCGCTGGCGACGATCGCCGGCGCCATCCTGATCCCGACTTTCCAGCGTGTGTTCTGCCGCGCGGTTGAACACTTCCAGGTGCACCGCTCGGTGCCCAAGCTGCTGCTGCACGGCTTCTTCAAGGGCGGGCTGTCCTATGTGCGCGATGTGGCAGCCATGCCCTCGTCGGACAATGTGCGCGGCCTGCGCGACAGCGGCAGCGTGTCGGCATCGGTCACGCTGCTCAACGTCGGCGCGGTGGCCTTGTGGACTGTCGGCGTGTTCGCCTCGCTGTATGCGGGCGTGCTCGATCCCGATGTGCGCGTCACATCGAGCACGCTGTCGTCCATCATCAACGGCGGCGCGACGGTGATGATGGCCGTGTTCATCGATCCCCACATGTCCGGCATGACCGACGATGTCGTCGAAGGCCGTGTCAGCGACACGCAGTTCCGCCGCGCCGTGGTGTGGCTGGTCGGCAGCCGCCTGGCCGGCACGCTGCTGGCGCAAGTGCTGCTGGTGCCCTCGGCGACGCTGATCGTCTGGGTCGCCAAGGTGCTGTAGGCAGCCCGCCGTCAGGCGGCCACGCCGACTGTCAGCGTCACCACATAACCATCGCTGGCGTTGCCGGTGACGGCGACCATCTGCAAGGCATAGCCGTCGCTGAAGATGTTGTCGGTGGCGTAGCTGATCTGCGCCAGGTTGCGCACGCTGGTGCTGTAGCCGCTGGTGGCATAGACCTCGTTGAGCGTCGCCATCGGGAAGGTGAACTGCGAGGTCTTGATGCGGTTGGCCGCGCTGCTGCTCTTCTCCAGTGTCGGATACACCTCGAAGTGCACGTGCGGCATGCGGCCCGCATAACATCCCGGGAAGATGGTCTGGAAAGCCAGGTTGCCGCTGCTGTCGCTGACCTGCACGCCGCGCAGGTAGTTCTGCGTCGTGACGCCGCTTGAATAAAGCGAGTAGTTGCCGTCGCGGTCGCAGTGCCACAGGTACACGGCATAGCCGGACAGCGCCGCGCAACTGCCGTTGGCGTTGACGATCTGTAGCTTGATGGTCAGCGGCACGCCGGCCGCAACGCCGGTCGGGCCGTTGAAGCTGCTGCGGATATCGCTGCGCACCACGCCCGATTGGGTCAGCACGTTGACCACGCCGCTGCTGTTGCTGTTGGTGCCGTCGCCCGGATACGGGCCGCCGGTCTCCTCCGGGATCACGGCGCAGCTGCCGGCGGCGGGCGTACCCGTGCCGGGCGTGGTCGTGGTCGGGCTGGTGGCCGTGGCCGAGCTGGTGCTGTCGCCGGCCGACGAGCCGCCTCCGCCGCAGCCGAGCACCGGCAGCGCCGAGGCGCCGGCCAGCAGCCAGCGCAAGGTCTGGCGGCGGTCGCTGGCCAGGTTCAGCATGGCGCTCAAGTCGGCCGCCAGGCTGTGTTCGTGGGTATTGTGCATGTTCGCTCCTTGCTTAGACCGTGGTGTTGACCAGATTGCCGCTGGCGCCGCTGACGCCTGCCTTGTTCGACAGCGCCTGCAGGAAGGCGGCCAGTTTGGTGTTGGCGTCGGTTGCGCCGGTGCTGTCCGCGCTCTCCGTCCCGCCGCCGAGTTTGTCCAGCAGATTGGCGAAGCTGCTTTCCAGCTGGCTGAGGGCGTCGCCGCTGTCCGTATCGCCGGTGGCATCGGCGCTGCCGGATGTCAGTTTGGTGAGCAGGCTTTGCAAATCCGCTTGCAGCTTGCCGGGACCGCCGCCCTGCTGCGCCTCGCTGTACGGCGGCGTAGCGTTGTCGCTGTGCTGCGCATGCAGCGCGCCCATCAGGCTTTGCAGGAAGCTGCCCAAGGCCTCGGCCACGGTGCCGGTGTCCGAGGCGTCCGTGCTGTCCGTGCCGGAGGCCAAGCTTGTCGCGCCGGTGCTGCTGGTGCTGCCGCCTGCAGCGCCGATGCCGGTGATGCCGATGGCCTCCAGCGCGTTGGCGATGGCCGAGGCGAAGCCGCCGCCTTCGGGCGGGCGTGGCGGCGGTGCGCCGCGTGTCGCCTCGGCGCTGCTGCTGGCGTTGGCGCTGCTCAAACGGCTCAGGAAATTGAGCTGGCTGGTGCTGCTGGAACTCAGGGCGCTAATCGACATAAGGTTCTCCGTTCAGGGTGAGTGTCAAATCAGGGACGCGGCGCGTGGCGGGCAAGGCCTTCGGCCTGCTGCTTGCGCTGCTCCGGGGTCAGCACGGCCAGCAGCTTCTGCTCGGTGCGCACGTGTTGCAGCGCGATGTGGGCCATCGCCGTCGCCGCCTCCTGGGCCAGCGCCGCGGCCTTGGCATCGTCATACTTGTCGGCGCGGCCCAGCGCCCGCAGCGCCTCGTGCGCCTTGTCGGCGGCCTTGCGCTGCTCGCGCAGATACGGCTGCTCCGCATGCAGGATCGCGAACACCTGGTCCTGCTGCGCCTCGCTCAATTCCAGGCCGTGCAGGAACGGCGGGCGTCCGCCCATGCCTGGGCCGCCATGTTCCGGGCCGGGCGCCGCGTGCATCATCGGCGGACGACCGCCGTCGTGGCCGTTATCATCGGCACGGGCCGCGCCGGCCGGGGCCATCAGCGGCAGCGCCATGGCGGCGGCCAGCAAGATGTGGTGTACGCTGGTTCGTGGAATTTTCATGCAAACTATCCTTGGTTGGTAGGGAGTTGCCATTCTCTGGCCGCCCCGTGTAAAGCGCCGTTAGGCTCCGGTAAATCGACGTAAAGATGGCCGTTTTGGCATGCAATTGGCCTTCGGCAATGCGTTGTAAAACGGGGTAAAAGGCCGCCGGATGCGGCCGGGAGGCTGTTATGATCGCCACATCCACATAGAAAGAACCACGCGGCATGAAGAGCAAAGTACTGCTGATAGACGACGACATCGAACTGGTAGGCATGTTCAAGGAGTACCTGGAGCAGGAAGGCTTCGACGTCAAGATGGTGCACGACGGCGAGGCCGGCACCGCCGAAGCCTTCACCGGCCTGTATTCGATCGCCATCCTGGACGTGATGATGCCGCGCATGAACGGCCTGGAGACGCTGCGCCGCATCCGCACCAACAGCCAGCTGCCCATCCTGATGCTGACCGGCCGCGGCGACGACACCGACCGCATCGTCGGCCTCGAACTGGGCGCGGACGATTACGTAGCCAAGCCCTGCACGCCGCGCGAGCTGACCGCCCGCATCCGCGCCATCCTGCGGCGCGCGCAAAGCGTGCCCGCCGACAGCGGCGCGGCGACCGCGCTCACGGTCGGCCAGCTGACCATGTGGCCGGAGCAGCGCCGCGCCGCCTGGGGCGGCAACAAGCTGGAACTGACCAGCACCGAATTCAACCTGCTCGAAGTCCTGGCCCGCAACGCCGGCCGCCCGGTCAGCAAGAACGCCTTGTCCGAACAGGGACTGGGGCGTCCGCTGGCCCGCTTCGACCGCAATATCGACGTCCACCTGAGCAGCCTGCGCCACAAGCTCGGCACCATCGCCGACGGGCGCTCCTGCCTGCAAACCGTGTACCGCCTGGGCTATCAGCTGATCAAGGAGTAGCCTGTGGGCCGTTTGTTCTGGAAGTTTTTCGTCTGCATACTGCTGGCGCAATTGACGGCCACCGTCGGCATCGGCGGCGCCGTGCTGCTCAAGAACAGCCAGCAAGCTGGGCTGAACACGGATCTGGATACCAGTCCGCCGGCCGAGCTGGCGATCAATTCCGCCGCCGCCACGCTGGAGTTCGGCGGCGTCAAGGCCTTGCGCCGCTTGCTGGAAGGTATGGAACGGCACCGCGTATTCGCGGTCGACGAGCAAGGCCATGAGCTGTTGGGCCGGCCGGTCAGCGCCGCCATGCTGCGCGAATCGCACGCGCTGCTCAAGCAGGAAGGCAAGCGCCGCGTGGTGCGCCAGGTCGGCGACCAGGAAGGAAAACGATATATATTGTTTCTGCCGTCACGCGGACTCAATATCGACCGATCGCTGATGATGGGGCTGGGCGGCACGCAAATGGCGCTGCAAGGCGCACCGGCCATGCCTCGCGGCGCGCAACCCGGGCCACCGCCCGAAGCGGGCGCTGCTCGCGGCCCTGGCCCTGGTCCTGGCCCCGGCGCTGCGGGCGGCCCGGGCGACATGCGCGGTCCACGCTTCCAACCCCTCACGCCCTGGGTGCCGATCGCCGCCGCCGTGCTGGCCAGCCTGCTGTTCTCGGTATTGCTGGCCTGGTACTTCTCCCGTCCGATCCGCGCCCTGCGGCAAGCCTTCGACGCCGCAGCCGGCGGCGACCTGGCGCCCCGCTTCGGCGCCGGCAGCGGCAAGCGCAGCTCGGAGCTGAACGACCTTGGCCGCGACTTCGACCGCATGACCGCCCGCCTGCGCAACCTGATCGACGGCCAAACCCGCCTGCTGCACGACGTCTCGCACGAACTGCGCTCGCCGCTGGCGCGCTTGCAGGCGGCGATCGGCCTGGCCCACCAACAGCCGGAGAAACTGGCGGCGTCGCTGGAACGCATCGAGCGCGAAAGCGTGCGCATGGACAAACTGGTGGGGGAACTATTGACGCTGGCGCGCCTGGAGGCCGGCGCCATCAAGGCCAACCAGGAAGAGATCAACATGGGCGAACTGCTGGACCAGATCGCCGACGACGCCAACTACGAAGCGTCCAGCCAGCAGCGCAGCGTGGTGCAGGAAGGCGAAGCGGACGTGCTGGTTGCCGGCCAGGCCGACCTGCTGGGCCGCGCCATCGAGAATGTGGTGCGCAACGCCATCAAGCACAGCCCCGAAGGCGGCGTGGTGCAACTGCAAACCCTGCTCCTGCCGGACGCCCGCCAGCTGCGCATCCGCGTGCTCGACCGAGGCCCCGGCGTTGCGCCGGTCGACCTGGCAACCATCTTCCAGCCCTTCTTCCGCTCCAGCAGCGCCAGCGTGGAAGGCCACGGGCTGGGGCTGGCGATCGCCCAGCATGTGATCGAAGCGTACGGCGGAAATATCAAAGCCACCAACCGGGCGGATGGTGGCTTGTGCGTGGAGATGGTGCTGCCGGTAAAACGCTGAGCGCTGCTTACGCTTTCGGCAAGGTTACGCCGCGCTGGCCCTGGTATTTGCCGTTGCGATCCTTGTACGACACATCGCACACCTCGTCGCTCTCGAAGAACAGCACTTGCGCGCAGCCTTCGCCGGCGTAGATCTTGGCCGGCAGCGGCGTGGTGTTCGAGAACTCCAGCGTCACATACCCTTCCCACTCAGGCTCGAACGGCGTCACGTTGACGATGATGCCGCAACGCGCATAGGTCGACTTGCCCAGGCATACCGTCAGCACGCTGCGCGGAATGCGGAAGTACTCCATGGTGCGCGCCAGCGCGAAGGAGTTCGGTGGGATGATGCAGACATCGCTCTTGATGTCGACGAAGGAGTTCGAATCGAAATTCTTCGGGTCGACGATGGTGCTGTTGATGTTGGTGAACACCTTGAACTCGTCGGCGCAGCGGATGTCGTAGCCATACGACGAAGTGCCGTAGGAAATCACCTTGCGGCCTTCTTCCTGGCGTACCTGATCCGGGAAGAACGGTTCGATCATTCCATGTTGCTCCGCCATCCGGCGTATCCATTTGTCGCTTTTAATCGTCATCGAAGGCATTCCTAAAGTTCAGGGGGCGGCGCACTGCGCCGAATGCCCGAGATTTTACGCGATCACAGGGTTTTTAAGAACATTTTTGCACGGGTAATAGCTGTTGCAGTGGCTAACACGGTGATAGCGATTCAGAAAATTAATTTGCACAATGACAAAAGAATTGTAAGCTGGACTAGCAGTCGAATACCTGAAATCCATAAAACCTTTCTGTCAAATAAACTCAAATGGATAGCCAAATGAAAAAGTTTCTAATAACGGCAGTAATTGCGATGGGGATCGCATCAGGGGCTCAAGCACAGATCATCAATTCGGGCACGCCTATTCCGAATTCTAATGTCTTGATTAATCTAAACAATTCAGGCTTGGATTGGGTCTACGCAGGGCCGATCGGGCCGAACGAATGGGGGCCAGGCAACATCCAGCCCGCCACCTACCGCGCGGGCGAAGGTTGGCGCGTGGCTACCGCAAACGAATGGGCCATGCGTCCGCTGTGGACCGACTTCATCGTCCCCGGCAATCCTGACGGCATCGTCAGCCCTCCTGCCGGCTACAGCAACCATGCGGGCTATATTTTCGCTTCCGAATACTGGAGCGGCTTCTACCACGTCGACATCAACGACTATGCCAATGGCTACGTCACCGATGGCGTCAACGGCGGCCCTATCGGCGGCGTCCCTGAAACCATCTACGTCCGCAACACGCTGGCAGTACCGGAACCGGAAGCCTATGCGATGCTGATCGCAGGCCTGGGCATCCTGGCCTTCCTGGCACGCCGTCGCAAAACCTGAACCGGCTGATTTAGCTAAGCAAAAGCCCGCTCCTCGCGGGCTTTGACCGTTAACAGGCTGGCTATCATTTCGCGGGTCGCCTGGGCCGCCAGGGCCGGCGACTCCATCGGGAACAAGTGACCGCCCGGCACGATGCGGAAATGCTTGCCCACCAGCGCCTGCGTGTGTTCCAGGCCGGACTGGCTGGTTTCCCACGAGTCGGTGCCGCCGATGAAGCCGATCGGCGCCGGGAAGCGGCCCCGCACCAGCTTGGGCAGATGGTGCGGCAGGCTGGCGTAGATGCGGGTCTCCACTTCGCGGGTAAAGCGCAGCTGCACGCCTTCCGGATGTGGTTTCAGGCCACTCTCCATGTAGTCGGCCAGCACGCCGGGCGCCCAGGCCGCGAACAAGTCCTTGCCGGCAAAGTGCTGGTGGGCCGTCTGCACGTCCGGCCATACATTGCGGCGGCGGATGGAGAATTTGGCCGGCGGCACGCGATTGGCGCTGCCGCTCAATTTGATCAGGCGCCAGGCCAGCGCGCGCCACCCCGCCACCACCGGCGCGTCGAGCATCACCACGCAGCGCACCAGGTCCGGCCGCGCATGCGCCACCATCAGGCTAAGCATGCCGCCCAGCGAGTGGCCGACCAGGATCACCGGTTCGTTGTAGCGGGTGGTGAGTTCGTTGATGTATTCATCCACCAGGTGCGGCCAGCCGTCGCTGACCGGATAGCGCGGGCTGTGGCCGTGCATGTCCAGCGCCTGGATATCGAAATCGTCGGCCAGCAGCTCGAAGTACTGGCGGTACACGCCCGCCGGGTAGCTGTTGGCGTGGGCAAAATGCAGCTTGGGCTTGCTCACAAGCGGTCTCCGTATGATTGTTTTCGACCCATTGTAATGGCACTTACCCTGCCCAACCTGGATGAAAGGCTCTAATTTAGCGGCCGTACCAATAGCGCGCGTGGGCCTGGCGCCAGGCGCTGACGGCGATGGTGTCGCCGAATTCCAGCGTCAGCGCGCCCGTCTGGTCGGTGCGCAAGCGTTCGATGTGCAGCTGGCCATAGCGCTCGTAGACGTCCTGCCGGGGATGGTGGTAGCGATTGCGGTAGCCCAGCTGGAACACGGCGGTCTGCGGACGCACCGCCGACAGGAACGCGGGGGTGGACGAGGTGCCGCTGCCGTGATGGGGAACCAGCAGCACGTCGGCCTGCAGGCTGGCCCGGGCGCGCTGCAACAGCGCGGCTTCCTGCGGGGCCTCGATGTCCGCCGCCAGCAGCATGGATTTGCCGCCCGCGGTGATCTTCAACGTGCAGCCGCGCGCGTTGGGTTTGAGCGCGGCGTCGGCGTAGCTGGCCGCCAGCGGGTGCAGCAGCTCGAAGCGGACGCCGTCCCAGTCCCAGTGCTGGCCGGCCGCGCAATGCAGATGGCGGCGCGCGGCCCTGGCGATCGGATGCTGCGACGGCAGCGAGGACAGCACCCAATCCACGCGCACGCCGTCGAGCACCGACAAGGCGCCGCCCGAATGGTCGGCATCGCTGTGGGTGACGATCACGCCGTCCAATGCGGCGATGCCGCGCGCTTTCAGATACGGCAGGATCACGCGGTTGCCCGCATTGGATGTCGCCGCGTACAGCGGGCCGGTATCGTACAGCAGGCGGTGCTGGCTGGTTTCGATCAGCAGCGCCGTGCCCTGCCCCACATCGAAGGCGGTGACGGTCATGCGGCCCGGCGGCGGATGCGCAGGTAGCGCAGCCAGCAGCGGTATCCAGGTGGCCAGGCCAAGCCAGCGCACGGGCCATCCACGCGGTGCGAGCAGCCAGATGGTGCCCAGCATGGCCCAGCAAAACAGCCAGGCCGGCGGCGTCGGCGCGCTCCAGACGGCGTAGCGCATGCCGCTGAACCATTGCAGGCAGACGGCCAGCCACTCCACCAGCAGATGCGCGAGGCCGAGCACCGGCGCGGCCAGCGCCGCGGGCAGCATGCTGCCCGCCAGCGCGAGCGGCGTCACAACAAGGCTGATCAAGGGGATCGCCACGGCATTCGCCATGGGACTGATCACCGACACCTGTGCGAACAGCAGCATCGTCAACGGCACCAGGCCAAACGTGACCGCGTACTGCGTGTGGGCGCCGACGCGCAGCGCCAGCCCAACCCGCTCGCGGCGCGACGGCGCGGCCGCATCGCGCGCGGGGCGCAGCGTGGTGCGGCCGACCGTGGCATACAGGATCGTCGCGACCGCGCCGAACGACAGCCAGAATCCAGGCCACAGTAAGGCCCAAGGGTCGATCAGCACCACCACGCCCAGCGCGCTGCACAGCACCTGCGTCACGCTGGCGATGCGGTTCAGCCACAGCGCGGCGGCCACCACCATCAGCATGTACAAGGTGCGCTGCGCCGGCACGCCAAAACCCGCCAGCAGCACGTAAAGCAGCGCCACCGCCGCCCCCACCAGCGCCGCCACCTTCTGCGCAGGCATCAGCAAGGGCAATTGCGCGCGCGTGAAGAACGAATGCCGCCATAAGTTGAACGCAGCCAGCGCGAACAGGCCCGCCACCATCGTAATATGCAACCCTGAGATGGATATGAGGTGACCCACGCCCATGCGGTTGAAGACGTTCCAATCCGATTGATCGATGCCGCGCTGGTCGCCCACCACCAGCGCGACGATCACCCCTGCATAGGGTTGGTCCGGCAAAGCCGCCAGGATGCGCGCACGCAGCAACGCGCGCGTCTGCTCGATCACGTTGCCGGCGCTGAAAACGAAACTGTCCAGCCGCCGGTTGTGCGGCGCGGGCCGCACATAGCCGGTGGCGCGCAGGCCTTGTTCCAGCAGCCACGCTTCATAATCGAAACCGTAGGGATTCGCATTGCCGTGCGGCCGTTGCAGGCGCACGGTGAGCTGCCAGCGCTCGCCCGGCTGCACGTCCCCGACCTGCGTTACCTCGTTGCGAAAGCCTGCGTACCAGGCCAGCGAAATATGCGGCGGCACGCTGCCCGGGGCCGCGCCCGGAACGCGTTCGACGGCGAAATTGAAACGCACTCCCTGATCGAAGCGGTACGGCAGGTTGTCGATGGTGCCGATCAGCGTGAAGTCGCGGCCTTCGTCGGCGGCCGCCAGTTGGGGCGCCAGCACGCGGTGGGCCAGCCAGGCGGCCCAAAAGAATCCAAGCACAGCGCCCACCAGCAGCGTTGCCACGCCACGGACGGCGATACTGCGCACACGCCGCCGCAACCAGCCGTGCCACAGCGCCATCCACGCCGCCAGCAGTATCGCAGCCGCCATGCCCATCGCCATGGACGGCAACACCGCCTGCGTTTGCAGCCATGCAGCCCCTGCGGCAAAGCCTATCGTCACCGCCCTCATCGCGCTGTCCGTCAAGTATCGCAACAGTCCGATACTAAGCAGCCGGCCTTATCGTCGCTTGATGCGGATCATGCGGCCGGCAACTGGCTCTTCATCAGGTGGAAGTACGGACCGCCACGCTGCGCGATCAGCTGCGCATGCGCGCCGCCCTGCACGACGGCGCCGTGCTCCAGCACCAGCACGCGGTCGGCCTTGACGATGGTCGAGTAGCGGTGGGCGATGACGACGGTGGTGCGGCCCGCCATCAGCGTGTCCAGCGCCTGCTGCACCAGCTGTTCGCTGGCCGCGTCCAGAGCGCTGGTGGCTTCGTCCAGGATCAGGATCTTCGGATCGCGCAGCAAGGCGCGGGCGATGGCGATGCGCTGTTTCTGCCCGCCCGACAGCTGCACGCCACGCTCGCCGACCACGGTGTCGTAACCGTGCGGGAAGCCTTCGATAAAGTCATGGGCATTAGCCAGGCGGGCGGCATCGGCCACCTCGGCGCGTGTGACCTCGCGATCCGGCAGCGCGAAGGCGATGTTCTCGAAGATGCTGCCCGAGAACAGCGACGGCTCCTGCTCAACGATGGCGATGTGTGCGCGCACGCCGGCAAGGTCGAGCTGCCCGGCCGGCACGCCGTCGAATGCGATGCTGCCGCTGGTCGGCCGGTAGAAGCCGAGGATCATGCTGGCGATGGTGGACTTGCCCGCGCCCGACGCCCCCACCAAGGCGACACTCTCCCCAGCCGCGATGGCGAAGCTGACATGATCAAGCGCCTGTTTCTCCGGCCGCTCAGGATAGACAAAACTGACATCGCGGAACGCCAGCCCGCCGCGCAGCGCGACCGCGCCGGCAGGCTGCGGCGACGATGGCTGCGCCTCGCTGCCGATGATCTCGAATACCCGCTCCGTCGCGCCGATAGTGCGCATCCAGTCGCTCCAGAAATCGCTGACCGCGCCGGAGGAACTAGTCACCATGCCGGCATAGATGACAAAGCTGGTCAACTCACCGACGGTCAGGCTGCCCTGCCCGATCAGCCTCGCGCCCAGCCACAGCGTCGCCAGCAGCGCCAGGTACATGACGAACGACGACACGCCGCGAAACGACGCCACCAAGCGCGTGTTGGCGATGGCGGCGGTCAGCGCGTGCGCGGTGGCGTTTGCATACCTGGCGTCGGCGCCGCGCTGCTGGTTGAAGGCGTGCACCAGCCGGATATTCGAAAAATATTCATGCGCCACGCTGCCGCAATCTGCCTGGCGCTGCCGGATATCGCGTGAACGTTGGCGCACATGCTTGCCCAGCCAGTCGCCCATGAAGAGCGTCAGCGGCACATACACCAGCAGTATCAGGCTCAGTACCGGAGAAATCAGCAGCAGCATGACCACGCAGCCAATCAGCACACACAGCGAACGCAGCGAAATCGCCAATCCCATGGTCAGCGTGTCGTGCAGGATTTCGACATCGCCCGACAAGCGGCTGGTCAGCTCGCCGACGTTGTGCTTGTCGTAGAAGCCCACAGGTTGCTGTATCAACGCGCCATACAGCAGCCGCCGGATGCGCGCGACGATCAGATGGCCGGTCGATTCGAACAGGTAATAGCGCATGGTGGTCGCCACCGCCTGCAGCGCCAGCACGGCCGTCACCGTCGCGGCGAAGGGACCGAACCAGCTACTGTCGCTTTTGAGGCCGATGTGATCGATGAAGTAGGCCAGCGCCCTTGGATAGCTCAACTCGACCAGCACCGTCAGCGTCATGAACATCAGGCCCAGCGCCAGGCGCGGCACGAAGGCGCGCAGCAGCACCAGCCTTTGCAGATGCGGATTCATCATGCTGCGCCGGGCAAGCCGGACCAGCGCGGCAGCAGGCCATCCTGCCGGCGGTAGCGCACAGCCAGGCCGTCACGCGTGGCCAGCAAGGCTTCCTGCACCGGCGCCTCGACCGACGGCCGGGCGCCCCCGCCGATATGGGCTTGCAGCATCCGCGAGACATCCCAGGCCAGGTCCTCGACCCTGGGATCGCGCCGCACGCGCAGGCCCAGCGCCGCCATCTCCGCGCCGGTGATGGCGTAATCATGCGAGTGATAGCCGGACATCAGCTGTTCGACGATGTTCGCGCGCGCCCCGGCGTCGAGCTGCGGCAGCTGATAGCGCAGCAGCTCCTCGCCGATCTGGCGCAGCTCCAGCGTGGTGCGGTAGAACGCCGTCAACGTCGGCGGGAAGACGCTGGAGCCCAGCAGCGACAAGGCTTCCGTCCGCGCCTGGCCCGCATCCGCGCCGAACCAGGCGGCGCACATCTCGCCGAACAGCTTGATGTCCTGCGACGATACGGCGGTCGAGGCGCCGCCCTCGGCATCGCCTTGCAGATGCGGATCGATCGGCGAGAACATCGCCAGCTCGCCGGCGATGATGTCGTCCGCCGCCAGCGTCAACAGCGTGGCCGACGACTGGCAGTAATGCGGCACGATGAAACACAGCTGCTGGCTGTACTGCCGCAGCAGCAGCGCGATGCGGCGCGCGGCGTTGACCATGCCGCCACGGCATTGCAGCACGACGTCCAGCCGCTCGCTGCGGCCGATGGCGCGCAGCTGCTGGTACAGCGCGGGCAGCATCTCCATATCGAGCCGCGAGGCCGCCATCACCAGCACGCGGTTGCCGCGCAGCGCTTCGATCTGCTTGATCTTTTCCGGCAGATGCTCGTTCAACGGGTGCTGCATGCGGCCTCCTGCAACAGCTGGTCGGCCAGCGTTTCCAGCAGATTGAATTCGGGGATCAGCTGTTCGATGAACAGGAACTGTCCTGCGGGGTTATTTTCAAGGAAGACGTATTCGTTGTCCGGCGTGACGATCAGGTCCAGCGCGCTGTAGTTCAGGCCATAGCTGGCCACCAGCTCCAGGCAGCGATGCTCGATCTGCGGCGGCAGCAGCGTTGGCGTGTAGCGGATCGGCGCCGACATGTCGCGGCAATCGACCGCCGTGCGGCTGTCGTCCTGGCTGTGTATCCTGGCGGCGAACACGCGGCGGCCGATGACCGTCACGCGCAGCTCGTACTGCTTGGCGATGTATTGCTGGAACTGGCAAGGCAGCTCGGCCACGGCGTCGATGGCTTCCATCATGTCGTCGTCGATCAGGGTGGTGGTCAGGCCTTCGGCCACGCAATCGGCGTCGGCCACTTCTTCCGCCGCCAGCGTCGGCGTCGACATGGCTTTGAAGATCATCTGCTCCGGCAGCTGCGCGTGGAACTGCCGCACCTGCGCGGCCGAATTGGTGATGAGTGTGGTGGGAATGCGAAAACCCAGCCGCTGCGCCCGTTGCAGCTGTTCGCCCTTCCACATGGCGCTGCGCATCGCCAGCGGATGGCTGACCCAGTAGCAGTCCAGGCCGTACAACAGGCCGAACAGCGCCTGCTCGCTTTCCATTTTGGCGTAGGCCAGTTCCTGCGGGCCAAGGTCTGCGCTGCGGTAGGCAAACTCGCCCGTCTTGCGGGCCCAGACCGCGCCGATATCGGCGACATCGATGCTGGCGCCCGATGGCAGGTGGCGTATCGCGCCCCGGCAGCCGTCGGGCTGGAAGGCTTGTATCAGTTCGTAATCGCGGGGGAAGGTATCGAGGTCGATGCGGAACCAGGCGCCGCCTTTGGCTGCCAGGATGGGGGTAATCAAATCCGCGTGGAGGTCGCCGCTGTGGGTGACGATCAGGATTTTTTTGGTCATGGAGCAGACTGTCGGCCAGGCGGATGGCCGATCCGGCAGATGCCGGACTCAGCCATCGCCGCTCTCAAGTGCTTAGCACCAGATGCCGTTGTCACGGCCACCGTTGCGGCCGGCACGGGCGTCAGGGCCGCTGCAGCCGGCCAACGCCACGCCTTCGCGGGCTTTCCATTGTGGATCGGCTTTGACTACAGCTTTTTTCTCAGCCAGTTTGAAGGCGAACAGCTTTGTCTCATTTTGCTTTTTCATTATTAGAACCTTTTCAGATAGTTAAAGTTCAAACGATTACCACGGGTAGTGGTGCAAGAACGATATCATTGACGATATTTCATGTCAATAAAGCTATCATGCCAATAGTGTCACAAATGCCGATCCGTGGTTATTTCACCGAAACGTCGGTGGCTTTGACCGCGACGTGCTCGGTGATGTTCTTGGCCGCGATGGTCTCGGCCAGGAAGGAAGTCGACTTGACCAGCAGGTCGCGCGCCACCTCTTCCAGCGGCGAGCCGCTGATGCTGGCGTGGCTGCCGCCCAGGCCTACGCCGCCGCCCCAGCCCAGCGCCGAGACGCCGAAACCGTTTTTCTCGTTATTCGCCTGGAAGGTTTTGGAAGCGATGATCTTGGCGCGCTTGACGTCCACCACGCGGATGTCCATGTTCATGTGCACTTTGGATTTCTTGAAGTCGACCGAGCCGGCCAGCAAGCCCAGCGGGCCTTTGAGGAAGCCCAGGCCGCCCAGGCCGGTGGAGCTTTGCTCGAAGCCCAGCGAGGTGATCGAGCCGGTGATCATGTAGTCGGCCGCTTCGGCTTCGACCTTCTTGCCGATCAGGGCCAGTTCCTTGTTGATCTCTTCCATCTCGGCGCGTTCCTGCACGTCGAAGCAGCCGGTCTGGGTCAGCGCGGTGGCCAGCATCTCGGTCATGCCGGTGCCGACGCCGGTGTAGCTCGGCTGCGACACATTGCCCTGGCGCTCCCACCAGCGGTACTGGCGCGGATCCTGCTGGCCGGCGCCCGAAGAACAATCCGCCGATTTGCACTTGAACTCGGTGAACACGACCTTGGCGGCCGGACGGGCGCACTTCGGTACATCAATCTCGCGCTCGGACACCTGGCTGGTCTCGGCGAAACCGGCAACAGGAATGGACACCAGCGCTGCAAGGCAAGTACTACGGACTAAGTTTTTCATTACGGGCTTTCGATAAATTGTGCAAATATTAAGATATAAAATTATGCACTATTGACCACAGATCAAATCTATCGAAATCTAACCGTGCGCACCCATGCGCGGCAGCACGGCGCGCGCGTTGGCGCTGGTGGCGTCGGCCACCTGTTGCAGAGGGATGTTGCGCAACTCGGCCAGCACCGCGCCGATGCGGGGGATCTGGTCGGGGCTGTTGCGGCCCGGATGTATCCAGCTGGGGGAAATGTCCGGCGCATCGGTTTCCAGCACGATGGATTCCAGCGGCAGCTCGGCCGCCAGGCGGCGGATTTGCAGCGCGCGCGTAAAGGTCATGGCGCCGCCGAAGCCCAGCTTGAAACCCAGCTCGATGTAGCCCTGCGCCTGCTGGAAGCTGCCGTTGAACGCATGCGCGATGCCGCCCGCAGGCCGGATCTGGCGCACGTGCTTGAGCACCACGTCCTGCGAGCGGCGCACGTGCATCAGCACCGGCAGCGCAAAATCGCGGGCGATCTTGAGCTGTTCGCGGAAGAAGAAGATCTGCTTCTCGCGCATCGCCGGCTCGGTCAGCATGGGGATGAAGAAGTCCAGGCCGATCTCGCCCAGCGCGACGAAGCGCCGGTCGCCCATCGCGGCGGCGACCTGCTCGCGCAGCACGCGCAGGTCGTCCTCCTCGGCGTGCGGCACGTAGATGGGATGGATGCCCAGCGCGTAGCAACCGTTGTCCACGCTGGCGGCCAGCTGCGCCACCACCGGGAAGTTGGCCGTCTCCACCGCCGGGATCACGATCATCGATACGCCCTGCTCCCGCGCCAGCGCCGCCTGCGTGGCGGACTCGCCGCCGAATTCGTGGGCGTCGAGGTGGCAGTGGGTGTCGATCCACATGGCGTCAGTCCACGTAGGGCTGCAGGCCTTCGTCGGTCAGGCGCAGCACGCGGTCGCAGCGGCGCGCCAGTTCGATATCGTGGGTGACGATGACGAAGGCCGTGCCCAGGGTGCGCGACAGCTCCAGCATCAGTTCGAAGATCTGCTGCGCGGTGGCGTGATCGAGGTTGCCGGTCGGCTCGTCGGCCAGCACGCAGGCCGGCTGCGTGACCAGCGCGCGCGCCAACGCCACGCGTTGACGCTCGCCGCCGGACAGTTCACCCGGCACGTGCGTGACGCGCTTGGCCAGGTTGACGCGGGCCAGCAGCTGCTGCGCCGCGCCGCTGGCTTCGGCGCGCTTGACGCGGCGTATCATCAGCGGCATCGCCACGTTATCGAGCGCGCTGAATTCCGGCAGCAAGTGGTGGAACTGGTAGACAAAGCCCAGCGCCGCGTTGCGCAGATCGCCGCGCGCGGTTTCGCTCAGGCTGGCGAAGTCCTTGCCTTGCAGCGTGACGCTGCCACGGCTCGGCGTATCGAGGCCGCCCAGCAGATGCAGCAGCGTCGATTTGCCGGAGCCGGAAGCGCCGACGATGGCCACGCGCTCGCCGCGCCGCACATCGATGTCGATGCCGTTCAAGACCTGCACCGAGTAGGAGCCTTGGGTGAAGGTTTTGCCGAGGCCTCGGCAGGACAGGACCACAGGTTCCAGGTTACTCATAGCGCAGCGCCTCCGCAGGTTTCACGCGGGCGGCCCACCAGCTTGGATACAAGGTCGCCACGAAGGCCAGCACCACGGCCACGCCGCCGATCTTGAACACGTCCGGCCAGCGCAGGTCGGACGGCACGCTGCTGATGTAGTAGATATCCTTCGACAAGAACTGCACTCCCAATAAATGTTCGATAAACGGCACGATGACGTCGATGTTGAGCGCCACCAGCACGCCGCCGGCCACGCCGAGCGCGGTGCCGAGAATGCCGACCAGCGCGCCCTGGATCATGAAGATCTTCATGATCGAACGCGGCGAGGCACCCAGCGTGCGCAGGATGGCGATGTCGGCCTGCTTGTCGGTCACGGTCATCACCAGCGTCGACACCAGGTTGAAGGCGGCCACCGCGATGATCAGCGTCAGGATGATGAACATCATGCGCTTCTCGGTCTGGACGGCGGCGAACCAGTTGGCGTTGAGCTTGGACCAGTCGCGCATGATCAGGTCGCCCGACATCGAGTTCTTCAAGTCTTGCGCCACTTGCGGCGCGCGGTGCATGTCGGAGAGGCGCAGGCGCAGGCCGGCCGGCGCGTCCATGCGCAGCAGTTTTTCAGCGTCGGTCAGGTGGACGAAGGCCAGCGCCGAGTCGAACTCGTTGTGGCCCGCCTCGAAGATGCCGACCACGGTGAACGAGCGCAGGCGCGGCAGCACGCCGGCCGGCGTCGGCTGGCCCTGGGCCAGCGCCAGCGTCACCTTCTCGCCGAGGTTGACGCGCAGCGCGCGCGCCAGTTCGATGCCCAGCACGATGTTGTAGCTACCCGGTTGCAGCGCATTGAAGCTGCCGCGGCGGGTTTGCTTGGCGACGTCGGAGACGTTGGGTTCCTGCTCCGGCAGCACGCCACGGATGATGGCAGGACGCAGCACGTCGTCGCGCACCAGCATGCCCTGGGTTTCGGCGAACGGCGCGGCGCCTATCACTTCGGGATTCTTGCGCGCCTCGGCGGCGGCGGCGTGCCAGTCGGGCATGGAGCCACGGGCGTCGAACACTTCGACGTGGGCCAGCACCGACAGCATGCGGTCCGTCACTTCTTTCTGGAAGCCGTTCATCACGGACAGCACGACGATCAGCGCGGCCACGCCCAGGCCGATGCCGGCCATGGAAATCAGCGAGATAAACGATATAAAACTATTGCGCCCGCTGCGCTTGCCGGCCCGCGTGTAACGCAGGCCGACCAGCCATTCAAAGGGCAGGTTCTGGATAAGGCTCATGGGCTCCGGAGGGATTCAACATTGGTGAGCCCGCAGTTTGCCATACAAATAGGATTTCATGGGTGAAACACCGCACCCTGCCCCCATAAAAAAGCCGCGCCGGGCAGTGAACACTGCGCCGGCGCGGCCGATTCGCTTAAGAACTAATTAAAGAGCGAATTACGCGAACTTCTCGCTTTTTTCCGACTTGCGGCGGCCGACCAGGCCGACCAGGCCCAGGCCGATGGCCATCATGGCCCAGGTGTCGGCTTCAGGAACGGAGGACACGGTCAGCATGCCCTGCGAATCGGCGGAGCTGTAGGCGGTGTAGGCGTAGGTGCTGGCGACACCGTGGTTGTCCACGAAAGCAACGGTCTTGGCCATCATCGCGTAGGCGGTGGCGGTGACGGCATCCGAATCAGCGTCGCCGCTCACCACGTTCGGCAGGTACAGCTTGCCGGTTGTATTGCCGAAGTCGTGGTCGTCCAGCGCCTCCCACAGCGCCAGCTGGAAGGCGGCGGCGTTGTTGGCGTTGTAGACGCCACCGGCGCTGAGCACATCGCGGTACGAGGTTTCGTACAGCGCCTTCACATAGCTGGAGACAACGAAGCTGCCGTTGACGCCATAGCTGGCGCCCTTGTTGGCGTCGACATCAGGCTGGATGCAGAAGGCCAGCGCGTCGACGCCGGTCAGTGCCCAGGTGGTCAGGCTGGTGCTGCCGCTGTGGCTGTAGATCTGCGCATCCCAGTTGAAATAGTCGACGTTCGATACTTCCGTGAGCGCGGCGTGGCTGGCGGTGGAGAACAGCAGTGCTGCGGCAACGGCGGCGGCTTTGATGGCGGTGTTGAATTTGATGGTCATGATGAATTCTCTTTTAAAAAGTTGTTTTAAAAATCTTATACGTGCGATACAGGGCACTGGCCCACCAGGGTTGCCGCCGGCTCGGCGCCGATCAGGTCGGCGATGGTCGGTGCGACCACGCCGGCTGCCGCCGCGTCTTCCCTGGCGACGTCGAAGTACACGTCGGTCATGTCGGCCGATTTGCCGCTGCTCAGCACCACGCTGCTGCGCTCCAGATGCAGGTTGTTGTTGGCGTCGACGAATGGCAGTTCGGTGTAAGCCACTTTCAGGCTGACCACGCCGGCATCCTTCAGCGACAGCAGTTCGCCAGCGTCGGTCTTGCCGTCGCTGTTCTTGTCCTGCCAGATCAGCAGGCTGGAGAACTGCGCGTCCTTGGCATCGACCAGGCCGTCGTGGTTGCTGTCGTAGCTGCCCAGCTTGGCGAAACCCGCGCCCTTGCTGACGCCGCCGAACAGCTCGCTGATGTCGTCGATCTTGCCGTTGCCGTTGCTGTCGATGGCCAGGAAACCGTCGCTGCCCGACAGCCAGCCGGACTGGATCGCCTTGCCGTTGCCCAGCAGGTCGAAGCTGCCCGTCATCGCTTCGCGGGCGATGGTGTGGATGCCGTCGCCGTTCAGGTCGATCGCGATCGGGGTGATGGTGGCATCCCAGCTCATGTCGTTCTTGCCCGAACCCAGCGTGATGGTGTCGGTATGGGTCACGTTGGTCAGCGCCTTGGCGTCGCCCACCACGTCCGAATCGATCGCATCGTTGCTGCCGACGTTCTTCACGCCCCACTTCCAGTTGCTCATGTTGTAGGTGCTGTGGTCCGACGAGAAGTACACGCTGACGTTGGTCTTGTCGAACACCAGGTAGTAGTTGCCCGGATTCAGATCGCTGAACTTGTAGTTGCCGTTGGCATCAGTCTTGATCGTGCTGCCCACCTGTTTGCCGGTGGTGGCGTCGTACAGCGCAACGCTGATACCGCCGATGCCCTCTTCACCGACGCCCTGGATGCCGTTGTGGTTGGCGTCGCGCCACACCTTGTCGCCGATGCTGGCCTTGCGGTAGATGCCGGCGTCCTCGGTGGTGATGTTCTGGCCGGTCGCCAGCGTGATCGCATCCGTGCGGCCGGTGTTGCCGCTGACGTTGGTGATGTCCGAATCGTTGGCGTCGGTGCCCATGCCGGTCTTGGTGAAGTACCAGCCGCTGTTGTTGGTCACTTCCACCTTGTACGAACCGGCCTGCAAACCGTTGAACAGGTACTGGCCGCCGTCATGGGTGACGGTGGTGGCCTTGAGCGTGCCGGCCGCGTCGTACAGCTTGACGGTGACGCCGTCGACGCCCTTCTCGCTGCTGTCCTTGACGCCGTTGTAGTTGGCGTCTTCCCAGACGGTGTCGCCGATGCTGGCGGCCTTGACCAGGCCCGCATCGCGGGTGGCGTCGCGCACACCCGAATTCAGCGAGAACTGCGCGGTCGCGCCGTTGCTGCCGGCGTCGGAGTCGGCGGCGTCGTTGCTGCCCTGGTCCTGCTTGGTGAAGACATAGCCTTCCGGCGCATCGAACTTGACCGAGTACTTGCCCGGGCCAACGTCGGTGAACGAGTACAGGCCGCTGGCATCGGTGGTGTCGGTCGCGATGACCACGCCTTTTTCGTTCAGCAGCGAGACCACGACGTTGCGCGCGCCGGCCTCGGTCGATTGCTGGATGCCGTCGCCGTTGGTGTCGTACCAGACCTTGTCGCCGATGGAGCCTTTCTGATACAGGCCGGCGTCCATATTGGTGGCGTTCTGGCCGGCGGCGACGGTGATCGAACCCAGGTTGCCGCTGGCGTCCGCGTCGCTGTCGACGGTGCCGTCGCTGCCCACGTCCTTGGTGGTGATCAGGTAGCCGGTCGGCGCCTTGATGTCCACCGAGTAGGTGCCCGCAGCCACCGAGAACTTGTAGTTGCCGTTGCTGTCGGTGGTGGTGGTCTTGACGATGTTGCCGTCGGCATCACGCAGGTTGACGGTGACGCCGGACTTGCCGCTGTCGCTGCCGTCGTCCTGCAAACCGTTGCCGTTCTTGTCGATCCAGACCTTGTCGCCGATGGTGGCGGCGGCCAGCAGGCCGGCATCCACGCTCTTGTCGACCTGGCCCGAAGTCAGGGTGACCACGTGCGACAGGCCGTTGGCGTCCACGTCCGAATCCACGCCGTCGTTGCTGCCCTGGTTGGCCTTGGTGAAGACCATGCCGTCCGGCAGCGACGCTTTGTCGAACTGCACGGTGTAGGTGCCTGGCTTGAGGCCGGTGAACATGTAGTTGCCGTCGCAATCGGTGGTGACTGCCTTGCCCACCTGGTTGCCGTCGGCGTCGATCAGGATCACCTTGACGTCGGACACGCCGCATTCGCCGCTGTCCTGGATACCGTTCTTGTTGGTGTCCAGCCAGACGCGGTCGCCGATCGAGGCGGTCTTGTACAGGCCGGCATCGACAGTGTTGTTGACTTCGCCTGCGGCCAGCTTGACGACATTGCTGACGCCAGTGCTGCCGAAGTCGCTGTCCTTGGCGTCGTCGCTGCCCGCGTCCTTGCCGGTGAAGGCGTAGCCGGACGGCGCGGTGACGGACACGGTGTAGCTGCCCGGATCGGCGGTGAAGGTGTAGTGGCCGGCGGTGTCGGTGGTGGTGGTCGCCACGATCTTGCCGGTGGCGTCCTTCAGCTGCACGGTGACGCCGCAGATGCCGGCTTCGCCGCTGTCCTGCACGCCGTTGCCGTTCTTGTCTTCCCACACGGTGTCGCCCAGCTTGGCTGGAAGGGCCACCAGGCCGGCGTCCAGGTCGCTGTTGACGGAACCCGAGGCCAGCGTGACCTGGCCGGTCTTGCCGGTGCTAACGTTGGCGTCGGAATCCTTGGCGTCGTTGCTGCCCTGGTCGGCTGCCGTGAACAGGTAGTTGGCCGGCAGAGAGGTCTTGTCGAACTGTACGCTGTAGGTGCCCGGCTTCAGGTTGGTGAAGCTGTAGCTGCCGTTGGCGTCGGTGGTCGCGGTGGCGCCGGTCGGATTGCCCGCCTGGTCCAGCAGGACCACCTTGACGCCGGCCACGCCGGTTTCGCCGGTGTCTTGCAGGCCGTTCTTGTTGGTGTCGTACCAGACCTTGTCGCCCAGCGTCGCGCCCTTGTAGAAGCCGGCGTCGACATCGTTGTTGGCCTGGCCTGGCGCCACGGTGATCAGGTCGCCCTGGCCGGCGGCGTTGACATCGCTGTCGACCGCGCCGTTGCTGCCGGTGTGCTGGCCGGTGGCCGTCATGCCGGTCGGCGCCGTGACCGAGATCGCGTACTTGCCGGCGTCGACGGTGAAGCTGTACTTGCCGTCGGTGCCGGTGGTGGTGGTCTTGACGACGTTACCCTGCTCGTCCTTCAGGTCGACCTTGACGCCGACGATGCCGACTTCGCCCGCATCCTGCACGCCGTTGCCGTTCTTGTCTTCCCATACGCGGTCGCCGATGGTGGCTTGCAGCGCGGAGACGCCTGCATCCAGGTCGTGGTTGGACGCGCCCGAGGTCAGCGTGACCTGCTGGGTCACACCGGTGCTGACGTTGGCGTCGGAATCGACGGCGCCGTTGCTGCCGGTGTGGGCGCTGGTGAACACATAGCCGTTGCCCAGCGTGGCCTTGTCGAACTGCACGCTGTAAGTGCCCGGTTTCAGGTTGTTGAACAGGTAGTGGCCGTCGACATCGGTCGTGGTGGTCGCCACGGCGGCGCCGGTGGCATCGAGCAGCGTAACCTTGACGCCGGCGCGGCCGGTTTCATTGGCATCCTGCACGCCGTTGCGGTTGGCGTCGTTCCAGACGGTGTCGCCCAGTTCGGCGAACTTGAACAGGCCCGCGTCCACGGTGGTGTTGCTCTGGCCGGCGGTCAGCGCGACGTTGCCGCTCTTGCCTGCGGCGTTGATGTCGCTGTCGGTGGCCGCGTTGCCGCCCTGGTTTTGCGCGGTGATGCCGTAGCCCGCAGGCGCCGTGACGGCGATCGAGTAGGTGCCGGGATCGACGGTGAAGCTGTACTGGCCGCCGTCATGGGTGACGGTGCTGTTGACCACGTTGCCCAGGCTGTCCTTCAGATCGACCTTGACGCCGTCGATGCCGGTTTCGCCGCTGTCCTGCACGCCATTGCCGTTCTTGTCTTCCCACACGCGGTCGCCCAGCGTGGCTTGCTGCACGGTCAGGCCGGCGCGCAGGGTCAGGTTGTCGCCGGAGGCCAGCGTGACTTGCGCGGTCTTGCCGGTGCCGGTGTCGGCGTCGGAACCGCCGCTGCCAGGGCCGCCTTGCGTGGCCGAGGTAAAGTTGTAGCCGGCCGGCAGCGTGCTCTTGTCGAACTGCACACTGTAGACGCCAGGCGCCAGGCCGTTGAACTGGTAGTGGCCGTTGGCGTCGGTGACGGCGGAAGCGCCTGCCACCGGATTGCCGTTGGCGTCGAGCAGCGTGACCTTGACGCCCGCCGCGCCGACTTCGCCGTTGTTCAGGCGGCCGTCGCGGTTGGCGTCGATCCACACCACTTCGCTCAGCGAGGCCGGGCGATAGACGCCGGCGTCGATGTTCTGGTTGACTTCGCCCGCGCCGACGTTGACGCTGACGCTGCCGCCGCTGCCGACATCGCTGTCGAGCGCGCCGTTGCCGCCCTTGCCGGCGCCGGTGAAGACGTAGCCCGCAGGCGGCGCCACCGACACGGTGTAGGTGCCCGGATCGACGGTGAAGCTGTACTGGCCGCCGTCATGCGTGGTGACCGAGTTGACCACGTGGCCGCCAGTGTCCTTCAGCGTGACGACCACGCCGTCCACGCCCTGCTCGCCCGCATCCTGCACGCCGTTGCCGTTGGCGTCGAGCCAGACGCGGTCGCCGATGGTGGCCGGCAGCGCCACGATGCCTGCATCCAGGTCGTGGTGGTTGTCGCCCGAGTTCAGCGTGACCTGGCCGGTCTTGCCGGTGCCGGCGTTGGCGTCGGAATCGAGCGCGTTGTTGCCGCCCTGGCCGGCATTGGTCAGCACATAGTTGGCTGGCAGCGAGGCGGTGTCGAACTGCACGCTGTAGGTGCCTGGCTTCAGGTTGGTGAAGCTGTAGTTGCCGCTGGCGTCGGTGGTCGCGGTGGCGCCGGCCGGATTGCCGCTGGCGTCCAGCAGGATCACCTTGACGCCGGCCACGCCGGCTTCGCCCGCGTCCTGCACGCCGTTGCGGTTGCTGTCGAGCCAGACGCGGTCGCCCAGCGTCGCGCCCTTGTAGAAACCGGCGTCGACATCGTTGTTGGCCTGGCCGCCGGTCAGCGTGAACTGGTCGCTCTGGCCGTTGGCGCCGGTGTCGCTGTCGGCGGCGGCGTCGCTGCCCGCGTGCTGGCCGGTGGCCGTGTAGCCGGCCGGCGCCGTCACCGAGATCGAGTACTTGCCCGGATCGACGGTGAAGCTGTACTTGCCGTCGGTGCCGGTGGTGGTGGTCTTGACGACATTGCCCTGCTCGTCCTTCAGATCGACCTTGACGCCGACGATGCCGGCTTCGCCCGCATCCTGCACGCCGTTGCCGTTCTTGTCTTCCCACACGCGGTCGCCCACGGTGGCTTGCGTCACCACGATGCCTGCGTCGAGGTCGTGGTTGACGGCGCCCGAACCCAGCGTGACTTGCTGCGTCAGGCCATTGGCGCCGGCGTCGGAATCGGCCGCGCCGTTGCCGCCGGCGTGGGCGGTGGTGAACTCGTAGCCGTCGCCGATGGTGGCCTTGTCGAACTGGACGCTGTAGACGCCAGGCTTGAGGTTGTTGAACAGGTAGTGGCCGCCGTTGTCGGTGGTCGCGGTCGCCACTGCGGCGCCGGTGGCGTCGAGCAGCGTGACCTTGACGCCGGCGCGGCCGGCTTCATTGGCGTCCTGCACGCCGTTGCGGTTGCTGTCGACCCAGACGGTGTCGCCCAGTTCAGCCAGCTTGACCAGGCCGGCGTCGATGCTGTTGTTGGTCTGGCCGGTCGTCAGCGTGACGTTGGCGCTGGCGCCGGCGGCGTCGATGTCGCTGTCGGTGGCGGCGTTGCCGCCCTGGCCCTGGCCGGTCGAGGCGTAGCCGGCCGGCGCGGTGACGGCGATCGAGTACGTGCCAGGATCGACGGTGAAGCTGTACTGGCCGCCGTTGTGGGTGACGGTGCTGTTGACCACGTTGCCCAGGCTGTCCTTCAGGTCGACCTTGACGCCGTCGATGCCGGCTTCGCCCGCATCCTGCACGCCGTTGGCGTTGCTGTCTTCCCAGACGCGATCGCCCAGCGTGGCTTGCTGCACCACCAGGCCGGCGCGCAGCGTCAGGTTGTCGCCCGAGGCCAGCGTGACTTGGGCGGTCTTGCCGGTGCCGGTGTCGGCATCGGAACCGGCGCCGCCAGGGCCGCCTTGCGCGGCGGTGGTGAAGTCGTAGCCTGCCGGCAGGCTGGATTTATCGAACTGCACGCTGTAGCTGCCGGGCGCCAGGCCGTCGAACTGGTAGTGGCCGTTGGCGTCGGTGGTGGCGACGGCGCCGGCAACCGGGTTGCCGTTGCTGTCGAGCAGCGTGACCTTGACGCCCGCTGCGCCGACTTCGCCGTTGTTCAGGCGGCCATCGCGGTTGGCGTCGATCCACACCACTTCGCTCAGCGAGGCCGGGCGGTACACGCCGGCGTCGATGTCCGCATTGTTCTGGCCGGAGACCAGCGTGACGGCCGCGCTGTTGCCGTTGGCGCCGACATCGCTGTCCAGCGCGCCGTTGCCGCCCTTGCCCGCGCCGGTGAAGACGTAGCCCGCAGGCGGCGCCACCGATACGCTGTAAGTGCCAGGGTCGACGGTGAAGCCGTACTGGCCGCCGTCATGGGTGGTGACGGTGCTGACCACGTGGCCGTCGGCCGCCTTGAGCGAGACGACCACGCCGTCCACGCCCTGCTCGCCCGCATCCTGCACGCCGTTGCCGTTCTTGTCTTCCCACACGCGGTCGCCCAGCGTGGCTTGCACCACGACGATGCCGGCGTCCAGGTCCTGGCCGTGGTCGCCCGAATTCAGCGTGACCTGGCCGGTCTTGCCGGTGTTGACGTTGGCGTCCGAATCGGCGGCGCCGTTGCCGCCCTGGCCGGCGCTGGTGAACACGTAGTTCGCAGGCAAGGTGGCCTTGTCGAACTGCACGCTGTAGGTGCCGGGCTTGAGGTCGTTGAAGCTGTAGTTGCCGTTGGCGTCGGTGGTGGCGGTGGCGCCGGTCGGGTTGCCGCTGGCGTCCAGCAGCACGACCTTGACGCCGGCCACGCCGGCTTCGCCCGCGTCCTGCACGCCGTCGCGGTTGCTGTCGTACCAGACCTTGTCGCCCAGCGTGGCCGGACGGTAGAAGCCGGCATCGACGTCGGCGTTGTTCTGGCCCGGGGTCAGCGTGATGGCTGCGGTGTTGCCGCTGGCATCGATATCGCTGTCGACGGCATTGCCGCCTGCGCCCTGGCCGGTGGCCACGAAGCCGGCCGGCGCGGTGACGGACACCGAATAGGTGCCAGGATCGACGGTGAAGCAGTACTGGCCGCCGTCATGGGTGGTGACGGTGCTGACCACGTGGCCGCTGGCATCCTTCAGATCGACCTTGACGCCGTCCAGGCCCAGCTCGCCGCCATCCTGCACGCCGTTGCCGTTGGTATCTTCCCACACGCGGTCGCCCACGGTGGCTTGCTTGATGACGATGCCCGCATCCAGGTGCTGGTAGTTGTCGCCCGAAGCCAGCGTCACTTGCGCGGTCTGGCCGGTGGAGGCGTCGGCGTCGGAATCCTTGGCGGCGTCGCCGCCCTGGTTCTGCGCGGTGAACAGGTAGTTGGCCGGCAAGGTGGTCTTGTCGAACTGTACGCTGTAGCTGCCCGGTTGCAGGCCGCTGAACTGGTAGTGGCCGCTGGCGTCGGTGGTGACGGTGGCGCCGGTCGGATGGCCGGCCGCGTCCAGCAGCGTGACCTTGACGCCGGCCACGCCGGTTTCGCCGTTGTTCTGCACACCGTCGCGGTTGGTGTCGTACCAGACGGTGTCGCCCAGCGAGGCCAGGCGCACCAGGCCGGCATCGGCCTTGTTGTTGGTTTCGCCCGGGGTCAGCGTGATGGCGGCGGTGTTGCCGCTGGCATCGATGTCGCTGTCGGTGGCGTCGCCGCCCTGGCCCTTGACGGTGGCCGCATAGCCCGCAGGCGCCTGCACGGAAACCGAGTAAGTGCCCGGATCGACGTCGAAGTGGTATTTGCCGCTGGCGTCGGTGGTGGTGGTCTTGACGACGTGGCCGTCCACATCCTTCAGCTGCACGGTGACGTTGGCCAGGCCGGCTTCGCCCGCGTCCTGCACGCCGTTGCCGTTCGTGTCTTCCCAGACGAAATCGCCCAGGTGCGACATCGGCACCTTGAAGGTCAGGTAGTTCGGCGTGACGCTGGTGTCAGCCGCGCCGCAGCCGACCAGGCCACCGGCGTCGCGCACCTTGAAGCCGACGTCGAAGCTGCCGGCAGCCGTCTGGCTAGGTTCGAAGGTCAGGTGGCCGGCGGCGATGTCGGCGGCCGAGATCTCGGCGTTGACGGCCACGGCTGCGCCGTTGAGCATCAGCTTGCCCGCGTTCGGCAGCGAGGTGATGATGACGGACTGGAAGGCGTCATGCTCGACCGCGTCGACGAAACCGAAATCGCCCTGGGCCAGCGTGACCGCTGCGCCGTTGGTCAGCGCGAATACCTTGTCGGCGCCGGTCGGCGCGTCGTTGACGGGATCGACCACCACCTGCAGGTTGATCGAAATGCGGGTGCCCGCAGTGCCGTCCTGCGTGACGAATTCAATCGTCGCGAACTGGCCGTTGTAATTGGGCTTCCAGGCGCCCGGATGAACATAAATCGTGTCGCCATCGACCTTGCCGAACAGCGCCGTGTCGCCAAACGCCGTGGTGCCGTCCGGCAACCTCACGGTCATCTTGGTGATGTTTAATACAGCGGCCGTACTCAGGCCGGCAGCGGCCAGCACATCGCGCAGATCAAAGGTGGTGTTGGTATCTTCGCAAACATGGACGCTGGTATTGACGGTGATATCACTCATTTCGTCACCTCAACCGTCACACCGCTGCATTTGAACTTAATCATTCTTATAGGCCTTCAAAAAATCGTTTTTGGAGTGGATTGCTGACCGGCGCGGCTGCTGACGGGGATGGGGTCAAAGGCGGCTGGAAAATGCTGAACAACTGGCGTCACCGAACTAAAGTGATGCTGGCAATACATATTAGTTGTCGCAATTATAGCGAAGTTTTATTAAAAACAATTAATATTTTTTACTTGAATGATTCTTTTGGTCATTTTGATGTTCCGTACAGCAATATCCCGCCGATGGCCGCTATGCCCTACAATCTCGCCATGACCGAAATTACCCTTGCACTGCCTTACGCTCTGCCTCCGCCGGAGATGGCGACCGACCTGCTGCGCGCACTGAAGACCCCGTCGCTGGCGGCGTTGTTGTCCCGCTACACCCGCTTCCAACACAACACATACGACAACGACAGCCGGGTGCTGCCGCACGAAGCCTGGCTGTCCCACGCGCTGGGACTGGCCTCGGCGCCCGACCGGCCGGACACCGCCGCGCCGCTGTCCACCGCCGTCATGCGGGGCTGCGGCTTGCAGGCCGAGGCCGGGTTGGGCCATTGGTTCATCGTCCAGCCGGCGCATATCCAGCTGTCGCGCACCCACCTGCTGCTGTCCGATCCACGCGCGCTGCACCTGAACGAGGCGGAATCGCGCGCGCTGTACGAACTGGCCCGCCCCTGCTTCGAAGAACAGGGCAAGACGCTGCTGCATGGGGCGCCGGGACTGTGGTTTGCGCGGGCCGACGACTGGTCCGGCATGGCCACCGCCTCGCCCGACGCCGCCACCACGCAAAACCTCAGCGACTGGATGCCCGAGGGCGAACACGCCCGCGCCTACCGCAAGCTGCAAAACGAAATCCAGATGCAATGGCACGAACATCCGGTCAACGAAGCGCGCCAGGCGCGCGGCCTGCAGCCGGTGAACGCGATCTGGATGTGGGGCGGCGCCGGCCCGCTGGCCGCCTCCCCTCAGCCGCTGGCGATCGCCGGCGGCCCGGCGTGGATGGAGGCGCTGGCCGCGCCCGCGCTGCGCCAGCCGACCGCCGCGCAGTTGATCGCCGCGCCGGGCACCGTGGTGCTGGCGGAGCTGATCCCGTCGGCGCAAACCGGCGACTGGGCCGACTGGATCGCGCGCATGCAGCGCATCGAGCAGGAGTGGCTGGCGCCGCTGCTGGCAGCCTTGCAGGACGGGCGTATCGGCCGCGTCACGCTGGTGCTCAGCCACCGCAACGGCTGGAGCACCGTCAGCACCAGCAAACTGGCGCTGCGCAAATTCTGGCGCAAGCCGAACCTGAACCTCTTGATGAAGCAAGCCTGACATGACCCGTATCGCCATCCGTCCCTGCCCGTTCCGTGAATCCGAAATGCTGCGCCAGGGCGGCATCCATCCCGTGCTGGCGCGCCTGTACGCATCGCGCGGCCTGACCGACGTGAAAGAACTGTCGAGCGAGCTGGCGTCGATGATCCCGCCTTCGGGCCTGCTGCACATCGACGCCGCCGCCGTGTTCCTGGCCGACTCCATCGCCGCCGCCAAGCGCATGGTGATCGTGGCCGACTACGACTGCGACGGCGCCACCGCCTGCGCGGTCGCGCTGCGCGGCCTGCGGGCGATGGGCGCCAACATCGACTTCATCGTGCCGAACCGCTTCGAATACGGCTACGGCCTGACGCCGGAGATCGTCGAGCTGACCGCGCGCGAGAAACAGCCGGACATCATCATCACCGTGGACAACGGCATCGCCAGCATCGACGGCGTGGCCGAGGCTAACCGGCGCGGCATCGAAGTCGTCGTCACCGACCACCACTTGCCGGCTGATACGCTGCCGGCCGCGCGCGTGATCGTCAATCCGAACCAGCCGGAGTGCGGCTTCCCGAGCAAGCATATCGCCGGCGTCGGCGTGGTGTTCTACGTGCTGCTGGCCCTGCGCGCGGAGCTGCGCAAGCGCGGCGTGTTCGACGCCCAGACCCAGCCCAAGCTGGACAACCTGCTCGACCTGGTCGCGCTGGGCACCGTGGCCGACGTGGTGCGGCTCGATCCGAACAACCGCATCCTGGTGGCGCAAGGCCTGAAGCGCATGCGCGCCGGCCGCATGCACGCCGGCGTGGCCGCGCTGTTCCGCGTGGCGGGCCGCGAGCCGCGCAACGCCAATCCTTTCGACCTGGGATTCGCACTGGGCCCTCGCCTGAACGCGGCCGGGCGGTTGGAGGACATGTCGCTGGGGATCGAATGCCTGATCACCGACGACGAAGGCCGCGCATGGCAGCTGGCGCAGCAGCTCAACGAGATCAACCTGAAGCGCCGCGAGATCGAAGCCGAGATGCAGGATGCGGCCTTGCTGCACCTGGACGCGTTCGAACCGGCCAACAGCAGCACCATCTGCGTGTTCGACGAATCGTGGCACCAGGGCGTGATCGGCATCGTCGCCTCGCGCCTGAAGGAGAAGTTCTTCCGCCCGACGATCACCTTCGCGCCCGGCGCCGACGGCTGGATCAAGGGTTCGGGGCGTTCCATCCCCGGCTTCCACCTGCGCGATGCGCTGGACCTGGTGTACAAGAAGGCGCCGTCGCTGATCGACAAGTTCGGCGGCCACGCGATGGCGGCCGGCCTGACGCTGCGCGCCGACGCCTTCGACGCCTTCGCCGCAGCCTTCGAGGAAGTGGGACGCGCGTGGCTGAGCAAGCAGCAGCTGGAACGCGTGATCGAAACCGATGGCCCGCTGGAAGACGCCTACTACACCACCGCCTTCATCGATCTGATGGACGGCCAGGTATGGGGCCAGGGCTTTGCGCCGCCGGTGTTCTGCGACGAGTTCCGCGTGGTGAGCCAGCGCATTTTGAAGGAACGCCACCTCAAGCTGCTGCTGGAGAAGAACGGCGCCCGCTACGACGCCATCTGGTTCGGCCACGTCGACTCGCTGGGCGAGCGCGCCAAGGTCGCCTTCCGCCTCGACGCCAACGAATACAACGGCGTCACCAAGGTACAGCTGATGGTAGAGCATGCGGAAGCTGTGTAAGTCCAGCTTGCGGTGGAAAATTGCGCCCTACATGCTGGGTCTGATGATTTCCACGCCTGCTCTTTCTCATAGCGTGTGCCCACGCCCGATGGATTTTCTCGGTCAAAGCATGGGGGCGTCCAAAAAAATACTCGACAAGGAGTTTCCCGGGAAATTGGATGACAACGGCCCCCTCTGTAATGAATAGCATATTGAAATCGCAGCTCTTGTTCTCAAGTCTTCCCGTCGCCGTGGCGGGCAAATATGGAGCGGCCGTCCCTAAACGACTGGCGCTGCTTGCCCTCCTGGCCGCGATATGCGGCACAACAGGCGCGGCCCCCACCAAAGACGACAGTAGTATTGCGTACAGGGACAGCTACGTGTGGTACCTGGCGAATCACATGGCTTCATCGTTTCTCAAACCGAACTTGCCCGAAGACCGGGCCCAGTTTGAGTCTGAGATATCGCTCCTATATCACCACGCGCTCATCGACTGCGCTGGCCCGCTGGATGAAATTGCATCAGCCTTAAAGTACTCGTCCCTGTCAGATATGAAAGACACTCAGACTATCGGCGTCGACTATATCTTGTTGACGCTGGGGGACACCGCGCACGAGATCGAACCAATACTGAGCAAATGGAATCGGGGCGTTTTTCTCGATATTCTGGAAAAATTCAGGACAGGCAAGGCCACCATGAAATTTCCAGCCTGCATGAACCCCAGATATATCGTTCCGCCATTAGCCCAGCCCACGGATGGAGGTTAAGCCAGCGAAAAAGGCCGTGATGCGGGCCGTCATGCACCAATGATGCAAGTCGCGTGGCGCAAGACGTTTGGTATCGCAATCCAGTTCAACTTCGCCAGCCAAGATTGAATGCGCCTAGTCTGTTACTGTGCGCGATATCTTTTGAAAGGAACTCTGATGAGATTTCTGCTTGCGGCGTTGATGCTTACACTTCCCATGCTCGCCTCGGCGGAAAGAGCCGACAGGTTTCAGAAAACCGTTATTTCCTATGACGGCGAGATGCATTACGACACCGTAAAGGGAATCAGCAAATTCAACGACCATGTCGAGGCATCGAAAGGCAGCCTGCTCATTTCATCGGATTATCTGACGGCGGCTCAGTCGCCCGAAGGCGACTACCTCTACACCGTCACTTCGTCGAAAGACAATGTCGCCAAGTTCAAGCAAAAGCAGGACTCTGCAAATGACAAATGGGTGAACGGCGAAGGCAAAAGTATCGCGTACCGCGAGAAAGACGATCTGCTCACAATCGATGACAACGCAAAAGTCCGCATCATCGAAAACGGCAGCGTCACCGGCGAAGCGACGGGCGCCAAGATCACCTACGATGCAAAAACCGAACAGATAGTCGTGAAGAGCACTGGCGATACGGCAGGCGCTAAAAAAGTGCGCGCCATGTTAATCCTTATGCCCAAGGCCGACCCGCTAAAACAATAGGCGCGCTCATTTATTTCCGCACACCTCGACACCGCCGTCAAACACGATACGCCAGGTGTTCGGCGCCTCCAGCCGCCAGACCGAACTGAATCGCGCGATCAGCTTGCCGTCCGGACCATGCACCGGGCCCGAGGTCTTGGCCAGCGTGCCTGAGGCCAGCACCTCGACCTCGTCCGGCTCCCAGGAAAACGGCGCATCCGGCTTGGCGAAGAACTTCTTCCACTCGTCCGCGACGGCCTTCTTGCCGCGCAAAGGCTGCGTGCCGCCGCTGAACACCGGATCCCCGGTTGCCATCCATCCTAAAAAGGAGTATAACTACTCCATCAACGGAGGATTTATGAATCTGACCTACGCCTACCCACGTAGCCGCTTCGAACCAACCGTACTGGTCGACCTGAACGCCAAGGCCGAGCGCGAACGGCTCTCGAAGGCGGCCCTGAAGGGCTTTTTCAAGCTGGCCGCCGCCTGGAAACTGCGCGACGACGACGCCCGCGAACTGTTGGGCGGCATCTCCAGCAGCGCCTACTACGAGTGGAAAAAAAACCCGGAACGCACGCTGGAGGTGGACTGCATCACCCGCATCTCCTACCTGCTGGGCATCTACAAGGCACTGCACATCCTCTACGGCGACAAGCTCGCCGACGAATGGATGGGGCTTGCCAACACCAACATCATCTTCGGCGGCCGTACACCGCTGACCTACATCGCCGCCGGCGGCCTGCCCGCCATGCAGACCGTCCGCCAATTGCTGGACGCCCGCCGCGGAGGACTGTAAGTGCCGGTCAGCCTGATTCCGCCCCTCACCCCGCTGCGCCAGTTCGACACCTGCCGCCTGCTGCCATCGCGCTTCGCCGACATGGAAGACTCGGTACTGGCCCCGCTGGCCGACAACGACCAGGATCTGCGCGACCTGTTTGAACTGGATAACGCCACCAACGCGCGCCTGCAGGCGCAGAATGGCGGCGCCGCCGGCATCACGATGGATGAACTGGTGTTCGGCGTGCCGAACTTCCGCATCGTGAACGCCGCCTATACCTACGCCCGCCCTGAAGGCAGCCGCTTCAACGGCGGCGATCGCGGAGCGTGGTACTGCGCCTTCGACGCCGAAACGGCGCTGGCCGAAATCACCTTCCACAAGACCGTCGAATACGCGGAGATCAACCGCTTCGACGACAGCGTCCAGTACCAGACCATGCTGGCCGACTTCACGGCCCAGTTCCACGACCTGCGCGGCCAGGCGCGCTACCTGGGCTGCCTGGCGCCGGACAGCTACATCGAATCGCAGATCCTGGCCGAGCGCCTGCTGGAAGGCGGCTCGCTAGGCATTATCTATCCGAGCGTGCGGCTGGCGGGCGGCATCAACCTGGCCTGCTTCCGGCCTGCGCTGGTGGGCAATGTTCGCAAAGGTGCGGTCTATCGGTTAACATGGCGGGGTAGCCCGGAACCGATCATCGAAATTATCTGAATCATGCAAACCAAACCTGAAAACGACACCGACCTGCGCCTTAAAGTGAACCGCGAAACCGCGCGCCTGCCATGGACCGAACTGCTCAAGCATTTCGCCGCCGGCAATGTGGTGTGGATCGCCGATTCGCTGGACCTGGTCGACGTGGCCGTGCGCATCTCGCACGACGACAAGGCCAACATCGGCCAGTGGATGACCGCCGGCCTGCTCGCCAAAGTCAGCGACGAGCAGGCGGCGAAATGGCTGGAGACCAACGCCGAACTGTGGGCAGTCGTCGTCAGCCCCTTCATCCTCGTCCAGCAGGAAAAGGCTGTTCCAGCCAGCGTGCATTAAAACTTGAAGCTGCCCGCGTCGAGCGTGAGCGATCCGCCGCAAGCCGGCGTGGTCGCTTCCCGATTGCCGCTGGCGGTGGACTGGTTACTCTCCCACACGGTGCTCACGCCGTACTTCATGAACTTGTACTGGATCGCCGTCGACGGCGGCAGCTGGAAGGTGCGCGACCACGGCACGTTGGCGCCGCTGCCTTCGATGTTCAACTGATTGCTGGCGCCCTGCACCCAGTTGCCCAGCTCCGCGCGGTTGCCCACCACGTAGACGTTCTGCCCCACCACCGTATTCGCATTCGCCACGCGGAAGGTGACAGGCACGGTGGTGCAGCTGCCGCCACCACCGCCGCCTATCTTCTGGTTGATGTGCAGCGCCACCGCAGGCACCGTCGCGCCGCCATTGGCCGGTATGCTCACGCTGATGACGCCATTGCTGCCGACGGTGACGCTGTCGCTGGTGCAGGCCGTGCCGGCCGCGTTCAGCTGGCCGAGCACCACGTTGCAGTAAGTCCCGGCAGGCAGCAGCGTTTGCAGCGAGGCGTTCCAGGCCGCGTACTCATTGTTGATCGCCACGAAGCCCTTGGCGCCGCGTCCGAACGCGATCTGGTTGGCGGTGCCGTTGGTGAAGTAGTCCACGCCCTGCCCTGAGGTCGTCGCGCGGAAGGCGACCATGTTCGAGATGTCGCCCCAGCGATGGATGAAGTCCCACTGCTGGTTGATCAGCGGATTGCCGCTGGCGTCGAACGGGCTGGCGCTCGGCGGCGCCTGGTCGAAACTGGTGAAGCGGAAGCCCGAGTGCAGCTGCGCCGAACCGTAAGGCCAGGCCAGCATGAAGATATTGGCCAGGTCGTAGCGCTTGGTGCCCTGCGTGTCGTTGGTGGCGCCGGAGACGTAATTGCTGGCCACCAGCGAGCTGCCGTTGCGCTCCGTGTCCCAGTTGTTGACGAAGACGGTCGCCTTCTCGCTCGGCACGAAGCCCCAGGTGCCGCCCCAGTTGCCCGGCGTGCCCATGATGGCGCGCACCTGCGACAGGCTGGCGCCGTTCTCGTTGCGGAACATGGCCTTGATGGCGAAGGTGTACTGGAATTCGTTCAGCGTGCCGACGCTGTAGTAGTCGGAGCGCACCACGTTGCTGTCCGGGATCACCTCCTGCGTAATCCACAGAGCCTCGCCAGCCTTGGTGGTGTGGGTCACGCCGCTCATGATCGCCTGCAGGTCGCCAGGCTGCATATGCTTGGCGGCGTCGAAGCGCACGCCGTCCACGCCCATGTTGATCAACTTGGTCAGGTAGGTCTTGACCTGGCCTTGCACGTAGGCGCCGTCGGTCTTCAGGTCCGGCAGGCCGCTCAGGCGGCAGAACATCACGTTGTAGCGATTGCCCGGCGAGCCGTAGTCGCCGCCGGCGATGTCGCAGGCGGGATGGAAATCGCTGGCGCTGAAGAAGGGATAGGCCAGCGTCGTCGAATTCCAGGTCGAGCCATCGGTGGCGGTGCCGGAACCGGCAGCCAGATGGTTGACCACCACGTCCGCATACACGCGCACCTTGGCGGTATGGCAGGTGTTGATCATGGCCTGGAACTCGGCTTCGGTGCCCATATTGCTCTTCAGCGAAACGAAGTTCACCGGCTGATACACATCCCACCATGCGCCCAGGCTGGCCGAGGCCTGCGGCGGCGACACCTGCACCGCGCCAAAGCCCTGCGGCCCGAGCCAGTTGGTGCATTCCTTGGCGATGTCGTTCCACTTCCAGCGGAACATCTGCACCGAGGTGTCGGCGGCGTTGAACGCGGCATGCGCAGGCGCGAGGGCGCAACCGCCCAGCAGGCCGGCGGCCAGTAAGGTTTTCATCATTTTTATCTCCGTATCGTTATATTTTGTATTTTGGGAAATACTGCAGCCCGGATAAAATGTAGCAGAACTACAGTAAACAACAAGCGGAAATCGCTATCGTTTTCACAATTAGCCACAGGAATCGCTTCCACAATATTTTCACCTGACACATATGTAATGCGATTACGCAGACAACACTGCCACATAGTCAATCCCGGGCAGCCGATGTATGATGGGACGAAAAAACGACACTACGATACCAACAGCCACTTCATGTCCAGCACACTCCCCGCCGAAAGCGCCAACGATATCGCCAACAATCTCGCCGAAGCCATCGCGGCGCGCAAGCTGCCGCCGGGGACCAAGCTGCGCGAAGAAGCGCTGTGCCGCCTGTACTCGGTCAGCCGAACCAAGATCCGCGCCGCGCTGCTGATACTGTCGAAGGACAAGTTGATCAACATGGTTCCCGACAAGGGCGCCGTGGTCAGCCAGCCCAGCGAACAGGAGTCGCGAGAGATCTTCGCGGCGCGCCGCATCATCGAAGCGGCGCTGGCGCGGGAGTTCACCGCCAAGGCCAAGGCGGCCGATTACAAAATGCTGGAGAAGCACCTGAAGGAAGAGCGCAACGCGCTGTCGCAGGTGCCATCGAAGATGCGCCAGCAGTTGCTGGGCGATTTCCACGTGCTGCTGGCGGACGTGGTGGGCAACCAGGTGCTGAAGGAGATCGTGCGCGAGCTGGTGGGCCGCAGCTCGCTCATTACGATGCTGTATCAATCGGAGCGTGACGCCGTCTGCTCGTCCGACGAACACGCCGCCTTCCTGGCGGCGGCCCGCTCGGGCGACGCGGACAAGGCGGCGGAACTGATGCTGCACCACCTGAGCCACGTGGAGGCGGCGTTGAATTTCGACGTCAACGCCAGCCCGGCGAAGAAAGACCTGGTCTCCGCGCTGCTGATGTAGCGAACGTCAGCGGGCGGCCAAGGCCAGTTGATGCGCCAGCGCGTTATGGCGTTCGATGACCACCGGCAGATCGATGGTGCACAGCACGCCGTCGCGCACCACCACCTTGCCGTTGATGATGCTGTACGAGACATTCGGCGGCGTGCAGAACACCAGCGCCGCGACGGGATCGTGCAGCGCGCCAGCGAAGCCTATCGTATCGAGCTTGAACATCACGATGTCCGCCGACATACCCGGCTTGAGCGCGCCGATATCGTCGCGGTTCAATACCTTGGCGCCGCCCAGCGTCGCCATCTCCAGCGCCTGCCGCGCCGTCATCGCATCCGGGCCAAAGCCCACTCGCTGAAGCAGCATCGCCTGCCGAACTTCGCCCATCATGTGGCCCGAATCGTTGGAGGCGCAACCGTCCACGCCCAGCCCTACCGGCACGCCGCTGTCGATCATCTTCCGGATCGGCGCGATGCCGGATGCCAGCCGCATGTTCGAACACGGACAGTGCGCAATGCCGGTGCCGGTGCGGCCGAACATGTAGATGCCGTCGTCGTCCAGCTGCACGCAGTGCGCGTGCCACACGTCGTGGCCCACCCAGCCGCAGTCCTCGGCGTATTCGGCGGGCGTCATATTGAATTTTTCGCGGCTGTAGGCGATGTCGTTCGCATTCTCCGCCAGGTGCGTGTGCAGCGACACGCCGAAGCTGCGCGCCATCGTCGCCGCTTCCTTCATCAAATCGCGGGACACCGAAAACGGCGAACAAGGCGCCACCACGATGCGCTGCATCGCATGGCGGCCCGCGTCGTGATAGGTCTCGATCAGGCGCTGCGTATCCTTGAGGATCGCGCCCTCCTCCTCCACCACGCGGTCCGGCGGCAGGCCGCCCTTGGACTGCCCCACGCTCATCGAGCCGCGCGCCGCATGGAAGCGCATGCCGATCTTGCCGGCCGCCTCGATGCTGTCATCGAGCTTGCAGCCGTTGGGGTAGATGTAGAGGTGGTCGCTACTGGTGGTGCAGCCGGACAGGATCAGCTCCGACATCGCCGCCAGCGTCGATACGTTGACCATCTCCGGCGTCAGGTTGGCCCAGATTGGATACAAGTTCGTGAGCCAGTTGAACAACTCGCCGTTCTGCGCGGCAGGGATCACACGCGTCAGGCTCTGGTACATATGATGGTGGGTATTGACCAGGCCTGGCATCACCACATGGTTGGCGGCGTCGATGATCTCGTCCGCCTGCCGCGGCAGGTCGGCGCTGCGGCCGACCTGTTCGATCACGTTGTCCCGGATGTAGACGGCGCCATCGGCGATTTCACGGCGCTCGTCGTCCATCGTCACCAGCACGCGCGCATTCTTGATCAGTAGGGTTTTAGTCATAATTTCTATGATGGTTAAACACTGCGGAAACAATGCGCGGGCACTGCGGAAACAGTAGGGTTGATATCGGACGTATTTTAAGCTGCTTCACGCTCCGAGGTTAAAAAAGCCTGCGGTACTTCCTCTTCTTCGTCATCGTCGTTCAATTCGAGCGGACGTTCAGGCAGCACCAGGTTCAGGGCCACCGCAACCAGCGCGCCAACCGTGATGCCCGAGCCGAAGACTTCCTTGACGAAGGCCGGCAGCTTGGACAGCAGCTCCGGCCGCACCGTCACCGCCAGGCCGCAGCCGATGGCCACCGCCATGATGACGCCATTGCGTTTGGTGTGCTCGACATGGCTCAGCAACTGCACGCCGGCCGAGATAATCATCGCAAACATCATCAGCCCCGCTCCGCCCAGCACCGGCTGCGGGATCGTCACGACCACCGCTCCCAATATCGGGAACAGGCCGGCCAGGAACAGCATCGCGCCGGTCAGCGCAACCACGTGGCGGCTGGCGACGCCGGTCAGCGAAACCACGCCGACGTTCTGCGCAAAGGTCGATACCGGAGGGCTGGACATCAGCGCGGCGAAAGCCGAACCGACGCCGTCGCACAGGATGCCGCGTGCCAGCGTCTTGCCGCGCATCTTGGTGTTGGTGGCGGCGCCCAGCGCCATGAAGGTGCCTGTCGTTTCGACCATCGTCACCAGGTAGGCGATCGCCATGGCGACGATGCCGGCCAGCGGGAAAGTCATGCCGTAATGGAGCGGCTGCGGCAGCGCAAACACCGGCGCATTCTGCACCTGCGAAAAGTCGATCATGCCGAGCGATACGCAGACCAGGTAGCCGATGAACATGCCGATCACCACCGCCGCCGCAGACACGATGCCCTTGCCGAATTGGACCAGCATGATGACCGTGACCAGCACGAACGCTGCGATGCCCAGGTTGAGCGGAGAACCGTAGACAGCGCCCGGCGCATGGCCGCCCGCCGCCCAATCCACCGCCACCGGCACCAGCGACAGGCCGATCATCGTCACCACCACGCCGGTGACGGCATGCGGGAACAGCTTGCGGATCTTAGGCATGAAGCAGCTGCCGACGATCATCACCACCGAAGCGGCCAGCGAGGAACCCAGTATCGCCGGGACGCCGTGCTCAAGACCTACGCTGATGGCCGCGCCGACGAAGGCGAAGCTGGTGCCCATCACGCAAGGAAGCCTGATGCCGACAGGGCCTATGCCTTTGCACTGGACCATGGTGACGATGCCGGAACCCAGCAAGGCGGCGTTGATCAGGGTGATGATCTGGTCGGCCGGCAGCTTGAGCGCCGCGCCCACCACCAGCGGCACGGCGATGATGCCGCCCAGCGCGGCAAGCATGTGCTGGGCCGCCAGCAATACGGTTGTGAATAGGGGTGGCCGATCCTCGACCTGAAATAACAAGTGATTCATAAACGCGTCTCCGTCTGTCTTTTTTTAATGGGCGTTACTTTGCAACTACTACCCACACGGGCTGCCCTTAACCGTGTGTAGAAATGGTGCTTAGCAACGCAACAGCTCGTGACCGACGCGTTTATTGACGACGATATTGCGCCTCGGCGGATACATTGTCAACGAATTTTGTATACAATTTTGTCAGGCCAGTGCGTCGTCGCCACGCAGCGTGGCGATCGCCATATCCAGGAAGGCGCGCAGCTTGCGGGAGGAATGGCGGCCTTCGTGGTGCACCACGCTCACCGGCACCGGCGCCGTCTCGTAGCCGCCCAGGATGGTCTGCAAACGGCCGTCGGCCAGGTGCGGCGCCGCCATGTAGGACAGCACGCGCGTGATGCCGAAGCCGTCCAGCGCGGCCCGCAAGGCGGCGTCGTTGCTGGTGCTGCTCAGGCGCGGATGCACTTTCACCGTCAGCGGTTTGCCGTCGTATTCAAAGCGCCAGTCGTTGGTGGCGGTGACGGCGCTGGCGGCGATCAGATCGTGGCGAACCAGATCCTGCGGCGCGGCAGGCATGCCGCGCGCGGACAGATATGCGGGAGATGCGCACAGCACCTGCCTCACCTGCCCCACGCGCACGGCCTGGTAGCTGGAATCGGGCAGCGTGCCAATGCGGATCGCCGCGTCCACGCCCTCGTCCATCATGTTGACCACGCGGTCGAGGAAGCGGCATTCGACATCGGTTTCCGGATAGCGGCGCAGGTATTCGGTGACGATGGGCGTGACATACATCGCGCCGAACATCACCGAGGCAGTAATCACCAGGCGACCACGCGGCGCTCCGTGCGAGCCGGCGGCGGAGGTTTCGGTCTCCGCCACGTCGGCCAGGATGCGGCGGCAATCGGCGGCGTAGCGCGCTCCAACTTCGGTCAGCCGCACCACGCGGGTGGTGCGCAGCAGCAGGCGCACGCCCATGCTCTCCTCCAGCTCCGTGACGGCGCGCGTCACCACCGGCGGCGAGATCTTCAGCTTGCGGGCGGCGGCGGCAAATCCACCTTCATCGACGACGGCCACGAAAATCGCCATGGTGGAGAGCTTGTCCATATTATTCCTGAATTAGAAATAGTGCATTGTAAATTTAACAGATTCCCATTATCTCGCTTATCGATGAAACTGCAAGTGTTCGCTGAACAAACAACCCTCACTCAAGGAGAACCACCATGACCCGCATCGCCACCATCGAAAACGCCACCGCCAACGCCGAACAGAAAGCCCTGCTGGACGCCATCCAGGGCCAGCTCGGCATGGTGCCCAACTTCCTCAAGGTGTTCGCCAACTCGCCGGTCGCGCTGCGCGCCTTCCTCGGGCTGCACGGCGTCGCCAACGGCGGCACGCTGGACGCGCTGACCCGCGAGCGCATCGCACTGGCGCTGGCACAGCAGAACAGCTGCGAATACTGCGTCTCGGCGCACACCGCCATCGGCCGCAAGACCGGCTTGAGCGGCGACGAGATGACCGCCGCCCGCAACGGCACCAGCGAGGACACGCAAGCCGCCGTGGCGGTGAAGTTCGCGCAAAGCCTGATGGAGAAAAAGGGCGAGATCAGCGCCATCGAACTGGCCGAAGTCCGCAGCGCGGGCTACAGCGAGTCGGACATCGTGGAGATCATCACCCACGTGGGCATGAACTTCCTGACCAACATCCTGGGCAAGGCCAGCCGCGTGGAGATCGACTTCCCGAAAGTCGACCTGAAAACCGCAGCCTGATTTCATTCTGATCGAGGAGCACATCATGGGACGCGCCTATTCCGATATCACCTTCACACCGACGGTACGCGAGGTTCAAGCCGGCATGGGGAGCCGTGACCAGTATGCCTTCCTCGATCAGATGGAAAATCGCCAGGACAGCCTGGGACGCAGGGAGGCCGCCTTCATCGAAAGGATGGATCACTTCTTCCAGGCGACCGTCAGCGAGACAGGATGGCCCTACGTGCAGCATCGCGGCGGGCAGCAGGGATTCCTGCACGTGCTCGACGCGAAGACGCTGGGCTTCGCGGACTTCAGCGGGAACGTGCAGTACCTCAGCGTGGGCAACCTGAAAACGGACGACCGCATTTCGCTGATACTCATCGATTACGCAGAGCAGGTCCGGCTGAAGATCATCGGCCGCGCACGCACGGTGGAAGCCGCCGACGATCCGGCGCTGATCGAGCAACTGCGCATGCCGGGCTACAGCGCCCGTATCGAGCGCGCCTTCATCATCACGGTGGAGGGGTATGACTGGAACTGCCCGCAGCACATCACGCCGCGCTACACGGAGCGGGAAGTCGCCGAGATGACAGCGCCGCTGCATGCGCAGCTCAAACGTTTGAAGGAGCAGGTCGGCAAACACGCCGCGCCTGTGCTGGCGGAGCGGCTTGGCACGGGGCCACTCACCCTGGCCATCAGCGGCGTGCGCCAGTTGACACCGCGCGTGCGCTCCTATGAGCTGCGCAGCGCAGATGGCAAGCCTCTGCCGCCGATACAGGCGGGCGCGCACATCGACATGCCCGTAACGCTGCCCGGCGGTGCAATCGGCACGCGCCGCTATTCAATCGCCTCCGGTCCCGGCGTGGCCAACAGCTACGAAATCGCCGTCCTGCGCGAAGACGGCGGCAGCGGCGGATCGAAAGCCGTCCATGCTGAATACAGGCTCGGAATGACGCTGCATTGCGCCATGCCGGGCAACGACTTCGTGCTCTCGCAAGGCGCCCTGCCCGCGCTGCTGATCGCCGGCGGCATCGGCATCACACCGTTGAAAGCGATGGCGCACACATTATCGGAACAGGGCCGCGCCTTCGTCCTGCACTACGCGGTGCGTTCGCGTGCCGAGGCGCCCTTCCTCGTTGAACTGGAAGCGGCGTTCGGCGAACGGTTGACAGTCTACGCAGCCGACGAGAACAAACGCATGGATATCGAAGGTCTGCTCGCCAACGCCGGGCGCGACACGGAGATCTACACCTGCGGGCCGGAACGGCTGATCGCCGCAGTGCAGACTGCCGCCCGCAATGCCGGCATCGCCGACAACCGCGTTCGGTTCGAACGATTTGCCGCCAACACGGCGCGCAGCAGCGACCGCACTATCGCCGTAACGCTACGCCGCAGCGGCAAAGTGATCGAGGTTGCGGCAGGCCGCAGCATCCTGGATGCCGTACAGGCAGCAGGCGTCGCCGCACCAGCCTCCTGCCGCATCGGCAACTGCGGCGCCTGCGCGGTCGATGTACTGGCCGGTGTTCCCGACCATCGCGATGACGCGCTCACGCCGGACCAGCACGCGCAAGGCCGCATGTGCATCTGCGTCTCACGCGCTGAAGGTGCGGCGTTGACGCTCGACCTTTAACGGTCAGCGGTCAGCAAACATCCACCCACTGCGCTTGCGTGACCGATGCCAGCATATCCGGCGACATCCTCACCACGCTGTTGACCGAGCCCGCGGCTGGCAGCACCTCGTCAAAATTACGCAACGACGCATCGACATACACCGGCAACGCCTGCGCCAGCCCGAAAGGACAGACGCCGCCGACCGGGTGGCCCGTGGTTTCGGCAACTTCTTCGGGCGGCAGCATCTTGCCCTTGCCGAAAGCCTCGCGGAATTTTCGGTTGTCGATACGGGAGACGCCGCTGGCGACCAGCAGGATCACGCGGCCATCGCGAACGCGGAAGGCCAGGGTTTTGGCGATGCGGCCCGGCTCGACGCCATGCGCCTCGGCCGCCAGCGCCACCGTGGCGGTGCTGACCTCCAGCTCCACGATGGGAAGATCAAGATCTCGGGCATGGAAAAATTCACGAACGGATTGAAGGCTCATAGATGTTTTCAGGTCAGGTTGGCGTATCGACTTCGTCCCAGTCGCGGTCTTCGAAATGCACCAGCCAGTTCAAGGCATGGTGGCGCTCTTGCAGCACGCCGTCGTTCAGTCCAGCAGGCGCGGCGGCCTTCTTCAGAATCGCCTGGCGCGTGGCCCAGTGCTGGCGGTAGTGCAGGTCCAGCGCATCCAGGATCTCCGCCGCCGGGCGCATGGCCGGCTGCTTGCGCAAGCCATCGGTACCGCGTTCGATGACGGTGTGCGAGATCGCGGCCACGTCGCAGATCGCATCGGCGAATGGCAGCGCATCCTGCAAGCCGAGTACCCATTGCAGCACGAGGATAGCCTCATAACGCCACAGGAACTGGGTGGTTTCTTGCTCCGTTGGCGCTTCCTGCGCGAGGAAGGCCCGCTCCGCATCGGTCAAACCGGCAAACGCAGGCGGGAAGCGTTTTTTCAGATCGTCGACGGCGATGGCGTGGCCGCCCGACAGCGACTCCGCGCGGATCGCGACCACGAACAACGCCAGCATCCTGCGCAGCACATCTTCCGGCGCGCGCAAGCGCAGCTCCGGTTCGGAGACTATTGGCGGCAGCGTCGCCGGCACTGCGACGTTGCGCTCGGCAAGCAGCTGTTCCGAGCGCGCCTTGCGCTGCCAGGCCTGCTGCGGGTATGGCACAACGGCTTTCGGATCGCCGTCGTCACCGCTTGCGGGCAGCAGGATGCGCCCTTGCGGATCGCGCACACTGCCGTCCGCCATGAACACGATCGCGTTCGCTGCCTCGGCCCAGGCGGTGAAGCCATCCATTGCGCCAGCCTCGATGGACAGGCTGATATGCTGGCGCACACGCTGCACATGGCGGATCGTGTGATACCGCACCTGCGTCATCTTCCCTCCGCCGGCCTGCGCCAGGTGGTTCATGAAACCGTTGAGATGTGGCTGCAGTTCGGGATCGGACAGGTCGCGCCGGGCATTCAGCACATGCGGGAAGCCGGGCTTGGGCACCTCGGCGACCGTGCAATAGGCGTTGATCAGGATATGGTTGCTGGTGTCTTGGGACGAGAACAGTTGCTTGATTCGATTGAACATGACTTGTACTTGTAGCCTTACATGGACGCCATCGAGAACTCGTACTCGATCAGCGATTCGTCATCCCAGCTGGTGTCGGCCACCGGCGGAGAAAACACATTCTTGTATTTGGGGATAAACGGCAGCGGCATGCGGCGGTCGCCGGAAACCAGCGTCACACCGGTCGCATTCAACGGCGCCTGATAGCGTAGCTGGATGCTCTTGATGTGGCAAGCGCCGCCAGCCAGCGCCAGGCCGTTGCGGATCAGGAAAGGGATATCTTCCCGGTTGACGGCCCAGCCGATCTCGCACTCCATGCGCAGATCGCCCAGCCGGCGCGCATTCGCTGGCACGCCAGGAGTGTGGATGTCGCCGCGCCAACGCACTACGCTCTTCTTCTTGTTCGTGACCAGATCCGCCTTGTCATCGATGGCCGCCTGGATGCGCGGCAGGACGAAGGTGCCATCCGCCGCGACCGGAACGTTTTCCGACGTATTGTCGCCAGCGATGCGCAGCGTGACGCCTTCCACCGAAGCTCCAGGCGTGGCGGACACCAGTTTGAATTTCATCGGTGCCGCTGGCGCGTACTTGCGATTCGCGTCGAATGCGTCCACGCCTTTCAGCATCACCTTGTAGGATTTGAGTTCGGGGTTCTTCACGCCGCCCACTTCCACCACTTGCGGCGCGTCGGCGTCGGCATCGGGAACTTCCTGGGACCAGGCGCCGGAACTGGCCAGCAGCAGGCTTAAACAAAGCAGTGTATGTTTCATAGATCCTTTAACGCATGTCCAGCGCGCGGCGCCGACGCGGGGGTGGGAATGCATGATCCAATGCGGCTAGATCCTGCGGGGAGAGTTTGATGTCGGCCGCGGCGCGGTTGGCGCGCACGTGAACGGGGTCGGTGGCTTTGGGGATGGCGATCACGCCGTCCTGATGCAGCACCCACGCCAGCGCGATCTGCGCCGGTGTTGCGCCGTGAGCGTGGGCGATGGCGTGCAGGCCGGGATTATCCAGCAGCGCGGCCTGTTCGCGGCCGCTCGATTCCAGCGGCGAGTAGGCCATCACCGGCATGCCTTGCTGACGGCACCACGGCAGCAGATCGAATTCGATGCCGCGCTTGATGAGGTTATACAGCACCTGGTCGGCGGCGACGGCACCGCAATCGACGGCGTCCTGCATGCCTTCGAGGTCGAAGTTGCTGACGCCGTAGTCCTTGATTTTACCGGCCTTCCTGAGTGCTTCGAAACCGTCGAAGGTTTCGTCGAGCGAGAAGCAGCCGGGCCAATGCAGCAGATAGAGATCGATGCTATCGACCTTCAGGCGGCGCAGGCTGCGTTCGCAGGCGGCCTGTGTGCCTTCGAGGCTGGCGTTGTGTGGATAGACTTTGCTGACGAGGTAGACCTCGTCGCGGCGGCCGGCGATGGCTTCGCCGACCACTTCCTCCGCGCCGCCTTCGCCGTACATTTCGGCGGTATCGATCAGGGTCATGCCGAGATCGAGACCCAGTTGCAGGGCGCGGACTTCATCGCGCTTGCGTGCGGCCTCCTCGCCCATATTCCAAGTGCCCTGCCCCAGCACCGGCACGGACGCTCCCGAAGGGAAGTTCACAGTTTTCATCGCGGGGCCCGCCGTCAAAAAAACGTATGGTAGCCCCAACGGTGCTTTTTTTGCAAATGGGGCTGGGCCGTCGGGTGCTTTGTGCTCAGGTTGAGATGGTTAGGGCAACGCTTCGATCTTTACCGACTCGACCATGTGGCGCAATGTCGCCTTCATTTGTTCATGCGCTTTGGGACTCTGTAAGGACTTCTGATTGGCGCCAAGTTGGATGCTCATGGAGTAGCCGGTATCTCCGATTGGCATTACCCAACTTTGGAACCAGCCTCCAGTACCGCCTGGCGGCGCCGGCAGCAATGCATCTTCGTCGTTAGCCAATAGCCACCAGTCATTACCTTCGACATGTTGCATGGACCAGCGGCCACGAGGATTGTATGCGCTCCATTGCGCGCGCCACGTGTCGATATCACGCTTATGTATACGAACTATTAATGTATGCCCGCTCACATACCATGATTGAAAGCAGGTTGACTGAAGGCCGACCTCCACCTCCTCCTCTTCACCCGTTCTCTTTTCCACGCCATTCACGACTTTATACAGCGGCTGCATAGTTTTAACGCTGCGAAAGTATCTATCAAGGTTCAATGGCTTTCGCCCATCCACCGCACGCAGCCAAGTTTTACCATCTTCTTCAAAAATATCTCGAATGTAGTAGGTTGAACCTCCAGTGATGGTGCTTTTAGGTACCTCGGTGACGCCGTGGTATCGACACCCGCCATCGACCGGGCCATCATATGTCACCCGGTAGCGGTCCATAAACTTGAAGGTATATGTAATATAAGAGCTCGATAGTGGAGCATCCAGCGCGCCAGGCGTCATGTACTGAGCGTCGCTTCTTTGGATCGCCTGCTTAATTCCACAGCCGTTCAGGATCAATGTCGCAATCAACCCAGTCGCTATTTTTTTCATTTTTTACTTTTTCTTATGTCCACTACTTAGAGTTCTAAAAAAGTTTTTGCATTAGTACAGCCCGCACCACATGGATACGCCGCAGTGACACTAGCACCAACTTTGATCACCTCCAAGCGTACACCATTTACAGTTGATTGATACAAAGCGGCACCATCTGCGCGCACTGCGACTGGCGCTGCACTCCCCACCTGCTTAACGGCATCCATAATATTAGCCATCCTCGTCCCGTTTCCCGGTCTCGTCCAGCAGGGATTTTTTCTTCACCTCATCGGTTTCTTGGGCTGCCTGCGCCATGAGTGCATCGCGCTGGTCGCCAGCACATATTAAAATCCATCAAACCAACTTCAAAATAGATAGGTCATATAAAAAATCATTTCTTTCATCTGGCGGCAAATCATTCGCAATATCATGCAAATTCGCCCCAGCAGAAATTTCTGAAATTTTTTGATAGTGATATCGTGCAGACTTCGTCAATCTCCCCGATGCCAGAACCAATACCAATACTTCCAGCATTATTTTTTCAATTGGCAGATGAAACGCATCGAAATACTGATCATACGCATATCCCAGCTCGTGCTCACCTTCTTCCCACTGGCTTCCACTAAACATCTTCTCGCGACAATAAACATAATAACAATCCAACAACCACGTGCGAATTTCGCGGTAGGTTATCCTATTACTCATTCTATTTACCTTTCTTAGGGGGATTTAGTACAACCCCATTATTATCCATGATTTTCAGTGAAATATTAGGATATTTCGCTTGGAATTTTTCAATAATATTTGAACAACTAGTACAAGGTTCGCGTTCAGTGAGCAGGGTGACAGAGCCCTTTGCCGAAGTATTCTCCCCAAGTTTCTCTGCAATATTGTTCAGTATCTTAGCTTCTGAATCCGGTCCTCGATGTATCAGCTCACCGGCCACATTAGGTACGGACGTACTAGCAAACGTTTCAGTAGTTTTACCGACGAAACCCAATTCTAGCTGCTTTGCAGTGGGAACATCGATTCTACTGGAAGCAACCATCTGGTTTGGCAACCCAGGAATATCGATCTGAGCAATTCCCATATTGCCGCCTGTCCTAGCACTCGATGGAAGCTGCAAGCGTAACTCCTTAATTTGCTGCACTAAAGAAACGGCACTGATGCTTTCAGCAACAGAAGATCCTGCTAGCATTTTTGACGGATTTCCCAAAATCATTAATGCCAAGGATTTATCAGTATTACTTACGGACTGAATAGCTCCTCTCACCAGTTCTTCTTTGGTAATGCCCGATACCAACTCAATAATTTGCTGCTTTATAATTTTGACGCTACCAAGATCATCTTGATACAAGACGGCTGCCTTTTCAAGTGCATTAACAGCATCAGAAATTGCGTCGAATTTAGCTGCGCAATTATTGGAGCACGGTTTACCAAGGAATTCTACGGCCTTTGTAACCGCTCTACTTGCTGCTTCTCCAGGTGTTTTTGGACCAAAGCGCGCAGCCATTTCGGGGGTCCATGAATTGTCTGCATTCCCATTTAGGAACGGATTTGCCCGCTCAGCGGCTGTAGCAATAAATAGACCGCTAGACTTATTTTCAGACAAATACTGCAAAGCAAATATATCGCTTTTCCCTCCTGTTTGAGCTGCATTATCAACCACCGCATATCCAGCCGAAAGCAGGCGTTGATATGCATCCTCCGCCGAAATGCTATCTCCAGTTTTATCCAACAAATACTTTTGATACTTCTTGGCATTTTCTTTTGCCCATTGACGTTCATCGGGATGCAATTGCCGATTATTGGTGTCTGTGGCGAGAGACGCCGCTCCGCCTACCGCACCGCCCACAGCAGCACCTATCCCAAGCGCTGTGGTTTCCGCCAAACCCTGCGAAATTGCCTTGGCCAATTCGGGACTAACGCCTTGCGCCACTAATGCGTCTCGGGCTTTATCTTGCAATTGATCCAGTAATTTTGCGGAATCAGCTACTACTCCAGCACCCAATGCTCCATTCAACCCACCAGTCAAACCACCGCTGACGGCGTGCAGCGCTACGCGATAAGCGCCACCCTCATCCCATTTTCCGGCCTCGTCCAGCAGGAATTTTTTCTTCACCTCATCGGTTTCTTGGGTTGCCTGCGCCTTGAGTGCGTCGCGCTGGTCGCCAGCATATTGAGCAATCACCTTCGGCGCCTGCTTGCTGAACTCTTGCGTGATCGCGACCTGGGTATCCACTTCCTTCTGCAACTGCTGCGCATCCCAACCTTTGGTCAGTGCGTCGGCCTTCGCCGCTGCCGATTCCGTCGTCACCTCCCGGTCAACACCGGTCACTACCGTCGTAGCATCCTTGCCCGTCGCCAGTTGCTTGGCCTGATCCTTGATCGCGATCAGCCCGCCGCTGATGCCGCTCGCCGTCGTGCTGCTCTGGTCGCCGCTGGCAGAGCCGAACCCGCCGCTGGCGCTTGGTTTGCCATCGGCTGCCGCCATTTTCTTTTGATCCTCGGTGAGTTTTTTGTCCGACGGTATGGTCTGATCGCCAAGCTTGCCGCTGACCGAACCGGACAGTGCAAAGCCACCCGCATCGTAGTGGTCCTTGTTCTTCAGATCGCTGGTCGTCAGGCTGCCGGTGACCAGCACGTTCTTGCCCTGATCAACCGCCGCCTGGCTGCTGCTCAACAGACCAGCCTTCAAGTCCGTGTTGCCATTCACCGCCACCTGGAAACCGCCGTCGCCCGCCTTGATGCCGCTTTGCTCCAACACCGACAGGAAGTCGCCGTTCACATGCGATTTACTGATGCTGCCGCCAACCGTGCTGGCGCCATAGCAAGCCGGCGGAATGCACAGGCTCGCGTTCAGGCCGGAACTGCTTTGCTTGCTGTTGAACTTGCTGCTGTCCTGCAAGCTCTCGATGTTCAGGTTGCCGCCAATGTCGGCCACTACCGTCGGCGCCGAGATCACGCCGCCCTTCAACGTCGTGTCGCCGCCGCTGTTCAGGTTGACCTGGCTGCCCGCAGTGACGTGGCTATTGGTGTAGCCGATATCGTCACCGTCGGCCTTGCCGCGCGCCTGGCTGACGGCCAGGTCGATCGTGAAGCCATTCGATGTGCCGCCGATGCCAAAGCCGATGCCGATGCTGGAACCACTAGAGCTGTTGGTGCTGTGCTGGCTCGCCGTGCCCTTCGCCGCCAGCAGGTTCACCTCGTTATCCGCCGACAGATTGACATCCTTGCCCGCCTTGATGTCACTGCCGATTGCCGTCAGATTGCTGTCCTTGCCAGCGCCGGTCGCGTTGATGGTCACGCTGCCGCCTGCCGAAACGGACGAGCCAGCCGCCGTGTCGCTGGTACGCACCACCGTGCTGTCGCTCTTCTGGTTGCTCAGGCTAATGCTAACCTTGATGCCCGCGTCCTGAACTGCGGTATAGGCCTTGTATGCATCATTCAGGCTATTCGCCGCGTTCATCGCCGCCAATGCCTGCATGCGGCTATCGCTGGTGTTCTTGGCCGCGTTGACCATGCTGTTCGCGCTCTTCAACGCATCCACAATCGGCACACTGACCGTGCCACCAATAGCCGTCTTGCTGTACGTCGTATGGTCGCTGCTGTCGCTGCTGTTCATGGCCGCGTTGATCAGCACATCCTTGGCATCGATGCTGATGTCGCCCTTGGGCGCCGTCACCTCGCTCGACGTCTGCGTGTACTGCTCGCCCGCCTTCAAGCTCACGTTGCCACCCAGGCTGGCGATCTGGCTGCCCACCTGCGTCACGCTGGAGCTGGTGCCGTCGCTCGCGTTCTTGACCGTGCCGATGGCCGGCTGGAAGGTCGTACCGATCGATCCCGACTTCTTGCTGCTGCTCGACGACGCGCCGTCGCTGCTGTTCTCGGCGCTGACAATGCTCAGGTCGCGCTTGGCGTCGATGACGATGTCGTGGTCGGCCACCACCGTGCTGCCCTTGATGGTGGTGTCGCGCCCGCTGCTGGCGCTGACGCTGCCGCCGCTGAGCACACTGCCCACCTGCGTCACCGTGTCGCTGTTGCCGGCCTTGGCCTGCTCGCTCTTGCTGTAGCCGAGCCCGCCGGAGGCGACATTGAACGAGAAGCCGCTGCTCTGGTGCTGTTCGCTATGCTTTTCGCTGTCGCCCTGCTGCGCGCTGGAGACCAGCAGATCGCGGCCGGCGTCCACCGTCAACGCCTGCGTCGCGCTCAGCTGGCTGCCGTTGACGACGATATCGTTGCCGGACTTGACCACAACCGAATCGCCGCTGACGCTGCTGCCCACCACCTTGTCGATCTTGCTGTAGTCGGCCGAAGTGTTGCTGCTCTTCTTGAACATGCTGCTTGATTCGTCGTGGTGCGCCAGGTCGCTCAGGTGGGTTTCCTGCACCTGCGTGATGCTGACATCGCCGCTGGCCACCAGCTGCACCTTGCCGCCGCCGGACAGATTGCTGCCGGCGATCGCCAGCGAGCCCAGTCCACTATCGCCCGCCTTGACCGTCAGGCTGCCGCCGGCCGCCACCGAAGCGCCAACCACGTTCTGCTCTTGACGAACTTCCTTGTCATAGTGCTTGCTGCCCGGGTCATTCTGCTTGCTGAGGTTGAACTCGTTGACGACAGCCGCCACGCTGACGTCGCGCCCCGCCACCAAAGTGCCATTGCCGGCAGCACCGATCGCCACCTGTGTCCCGCTCAGCTTGATATCCTGGCCGGCCACCATTTTCAGATCGCCACTGCTGGCGACCTGGCCGACCTTGTACGTCGTGCTGCTGTCTTTTTCCGTGAAGCCGGACACTTGCGACGCATAGGTGCTGCCAGTTTGCAGCGCATTAAAGCTGACGTCGCGCGCGGCGCCGATGCCGACGCTGGCGCCCGCTATCGTGCCGCCGGTGTCGCTGACATCACGCCCGGCCTTGATCGCCAGCGCGCCGCTGGCCGTGATGCTGGCCTGGTTGGACAAGGTCGTGTAGCTGCCGCTGGTGTTGACGCTGGCGTACTCCTGCTTGACGGTCAGCGATTGGTTGATGACATCGCGTCCCGCCGACAAGTCCATCGCGCCGCCCTTGATGGCGCCGCCCTGGTTGACGATATCCTGCCCCGCCACCAGCACGGTGCGGCCGTTGGCGCCGTCGATCAGGCCGCCACGGTTGACGATGCTGTCGCTGGTTTTGATGCTGACGCCGTCACCCGTCACCAGCGCGCCGTTGGCCTTGACGGCGTCGCCGCCGGCGTGCGCCAGGTAGACCTTGGGCACCAGCACGTTTTCCACCGTGCCATCCGGCAGGCTGACGGTTTGCGTTTCCATCCAGACGATGTCGCTGGTCAGGTGGCTGATCTGGTCGGCGCTCAGCGCGATGCCGAGGCGCAGGTCGTACTGCTGCGCGAAGCTGATGCCGCTGGTCATCAGATCCTTGTAGCGGCTGTCGTCGTTCTGGCCGCCGGTCGGCGCGCGGCCGGTCAGCTGGTTCAGCTGGTCGCGCACCATCCGCTGTTCGTAGAAGCCATCGCCCAAGCGCTTTTGCGTCACGGCCGGATCGGTATCTAGCGCTTTCAGCAGGTAGTCGCTGCTGATCCAGTTGCCGTGGTTGGCGAATTGCGGGCGCGTTTCAAACACATAGCTGCCGTTGGCGTTCGGGTTCAACAACGACAGGCCATTCGGCGCCACCTTGACCACCGAACCGCTGGCTGCGGCGTTCTGCGCCAGGCTGGCGCCGTGGCCGCTGTTGACGTCGCCCAGCGCCTTGCCGCTGGCGCCGCTGCCTTTGGCCGGGCCGCTGGTCGCAGCCGTGCTGGCCTTGCCGCTGGCGTTGATATTGTCGATGTCGCGGGCGCCGTTGTAGGCGCCGCTGCCGCTGGTATCCAGACGCGTATGGGCCTGGTTGCCGAGGCCGCTGCCGCCGGCCAATGCCGCATCCGCCGTCTGATTGGACAAGCCGCTATCGCCAGCCTGCGCGCCCAGCGCGGCGTGGTTGCCGACACCGCTGCCGCCGGCTGGCGCACCCAACGCCGCGTTGTTGCCGACGCCACTGCCGCCGGCTTGCGCGCCATGGGCCGCCTGGTTGGAGATGCCGCTGCCGCCGGCCACACTGGCGCCGCCTGCATTGTTGCCGATGCCGCTGCCGCCGACATGGCCGCCGGCGCTGCCGCCACTGGCGCCATTGCCGGTCGCATGGCTGGCGCCGCTGGCGCTGTTGTTGCCAGTCGCGAGCACGGTGACGCTGTCGCGGATATTGCCGACCGTGCCGGCCGTGATGTCGACGTTGCTGAAGCTGCGGCCGGTGATCGATACGCCCTTGCCGCCGGAAATCACACCGGCGGCGGAGCCGATAACTTCGCTCTGCGATGGCATGGTGTAGGCGACAACCTGGCCGTCATCGGTTTTCCAGGTGCCGTCAAAGGTATGGTTGCGATACAGTGTCGCGCCCTGGTTGCTGATGGCTGCGCCACCATCGATGACGAGGCCGCCGGTGGCCATGATCTGCCCATACTGATTGGTCAGCGCCTGGCCGACGGTCAGGCGCATATTGCCGCCAGAAAGTATCTGCGCCACGGCGCCGGAACCCGGTGCAATCTGGTCTTCCTCCGCCGTGTGATGCGCCAGCCTGGATTGCTCCAGCTTGCCGGATTGAGGCGCCACGGCACGCGCCGTGACGCGGATGATCTCCGAGGTTGGATCGTTGTATTGGGGCTGGGTCTCGAAGAGCACGCAATTCGACGAACAGTTGCCGTATTGGCTGGAATACGCTATCGGCCCGCTGTGCCAGCTATTGACGGCGCTCAGGTAGAGGAAGTTCGGCGTATCGGTCGACCCGCCCTGGTCCGGATTCGCCATGTTGTCTCGGCGGACCATGTAGTACAGCTCCCGCGTGCCTTCGCTCACCGACATGCGAAGGCGTTCACCTTGCGCGCTGTAGGCGCCCGACGCGGCCCAGAAGAAGGCGGAGTCATTGGCGTGGGTACGGATGACCGCGCGGCCATAAGCATTCCCGTCAGGAGCGAACATGATCTTGTCTTCCAGAATGTCAGCCGGATTGACGTAGTAAAGCTCGCTTGGAACGTAATTGCTGGAGTTGGGGTCGTAGTTATTGTGGTTGTCCCCGTGGTGGTACCAGCTCGGCAGCGACATCTGCTTGGTTTCATCAACCGTCTGCACCTTGACCAGCGTGACGTTCTCGCGGATGTTGTTGACACTGGCCGCGTTCAGCGACAGGTCGCCGGCCGCTTCGATGGTCGACGACATGTTGTTGACCAGGCCGGTCGTGCCGCCGCCCAGCGCGCCCGCAATGCTCAGGCTGCCGCCGCTGTAGATGCTGGCGCCGCCGGTGTTGTTGACCGTGCCGGCCACGCCCAGCGCCATCGTGCCGGTCGAGCCGAGCAAGGTACTGGCGCCGGTGTTGTTCAGGTTTTGCGCCGCCAGGCTCAGGTTGCCGCCGACGATGGCGTTGGTGTTGTCGATGGTGGCGCCGCTTTTCAGGTCCACCGTCGCCGAGCCGTTGATCTGGCCGGCGTTGGTCAGATTGCCCGCCGCGTTGACCGCCACGCCCTGCCCCTGCATGACCGCGCCGGCGTTGTTGCTGACGTTGTTGCCGCTCAGCGTCAGCTTGCCAGCCGCTTCGAAGGTGGCGTTGTTGACGATATTGCCGGTGACGGTCAGGCTCAGGTCGCGATTCGAATGGAACTGCTGGGTACCGCTGCCCTGGGTGTAGTCGCCGTCCATGCTCAGCGACAGGTCGCGGCCGCCCTGCAGTTCGCCGTTGCCTTGCAGTACATGGGTGATCACGGCCAGGTCGCGGCCGGTGGTGATGTGGCCGGCCTCGTTGCTCAACTGCTGCGCGGTCAGGCTCAGGTCGCCATCGCTACCGGCGCCGGTGCCGATGCGGCCGCCGTTGTTGTTGATCTGGTTGGCGACGATGAGCGCGTTGCCGCCCGAGATGATCAGGCCGCTGTTGTTCAGGTTGGCGCCGGCCTGGTTGAAGGTCAGCGTGCCGCTGCTGTTGATCGTGCCCTGGTTGTCCAGCAACTGCGCCACTTGCAAGGTCATGTTCTTGCCCGAGGCGACGATGCCGGTGCCGCTGTTTTGCAAGCTGACGGCGCTGAGCAGCAGGTTGCCGCCGCCGGCAATCGCGCCGGCATTGCTCACCGCGCCCACGCTGGTGATGCTGGTGTCGCCGCTGCCGACGTTGACGATGCGGCCGCTGCCGTTGTCGATGGATAGTGCTTTCAAGGTCAGGGCGGAGGTGGCGCCGGCCGCTTCGATGGCCCCGCCGTTGTTGGTCAGCGCGCCGCCCGCGTTGATCTGCAAGTCCTTGCCGGCCTGGATGGTGCCCTGCACGTTGTCCAGCGCGCCGGCGATGGCCAGCGCCGCCTTGCCGTCCGCGAGTATCTGCCCTTTTTCGTTGCTGAGGCTGGCTGCGGTCAGCGTCAGGTCGGCGCCGCCGCTCTTGGCGGTGGCGATCTGGCCGTCATTGTTGTTGACGGCTTTGGCGACGATGGTCATGGCGCCGCCGGCAACGATCTTGCCGTCGTTGTTCAGGTTGGCGCCGGCCTGGACGAAGGTCAGCGTGCCGGTGCTGGTGATGGCGGCGTGGTTGTCGACTTGCTGGTCCACCGCCAGCAGCAGCTTGCCGGCCGCGCCTATGCTGCCGCCGGCGTTGTTCTTCAGCGTGTGCGCGCTCAGATTGAGGTTGCCGTTGGCGGCGATCAGGCCGCTGTTGACGAGGTCGCTGCCGATCAGCACATTGGTATCGCCGATGCCGACGTTGACGATGCGGCCGCCGCTGCTGTCGACGGTTGCCGCCGTCAAGTCCAGCGTGCCGGCTGCGCCGTCGGCCTCGATCGTGCCGCCGGTATTGCCCAGCGCGCCGACGGCGCCAAGTTTCAGGCTCTTGCCCGCCTGTAGCGTGCCGGAGCCGTTGTCCAGATCGGCGCCGCTGCTCAGCGTGGTATCGCCGCTGGCAAGGATCTTGCCGCCGCGGTTGCTGATGCTCTGGCTGGCGACGCTGATGTCGGCGCCGGATGCGCTGGTCGTGGCGATCTGCCCGCCATCGTTGTTGAAGCTGGCCGCGTTGAACGTGGCCGTGCCGCCGGCGATCATCTGGCCGCTGTTGCTGAAACTGGCGCCGGTTTGCGTGAAGCCGAGCGTGCCGGCGCTGCTAACCGTGCCCTGGTTCTGCATCTGTTGCGTGACCGCCAGCTCCATGTTGCCGCCGGCGGCGATGGTGCCGCCAGCGCGGTTTTGCGCACTCTGCGCCGACAGCAGCAGGTTGCCGTTGCCGGCGATCATGCCGCTGCTGACGATGCTGCTTAGGCTGCTGATGCCGGTATCGCCGCTGCCGACGTTGACGATGCGGCCGGCCGTGTTGTCGATGGACTGGCCCTGCACCGCCAGCGTACCGCCGCCGGACAGCGCTTCGATCACGCCGCTGGCGTTGCCGAGTGCGCCGCCTGCGCTCACCTGCATGTCGCGGCCGGCTTGCAGCGTGCCGTGGGCATTGTCCAGCGCGCCGTAGACGTTGACGCCGGCGTTGCCGCTGGCCAGCACGCTGCCGCTGCGGTTGCTCATGGTCTGGCTGTCCAGGCGGATGTCCGCGCCGGAATTGCTCAGCGTGGCGATCTGGCCGCCGTCGTTGTTCAAATTGTCCGCGCTGAAGCCGATCCGGCCGGCGGCCGTCATCGTGCCGCTGTTCGTGATTTGCGCGATGGTTTGCAAGGAATCGAGCGTGCCGCCGCTGTTGATGGCGCCGCGATTGTCCAGCAACTGCGACAGCGACAAGCTCATCGACCGGGCGGACGACACGGTGCCGCTGTTTTGCAGGCTCTGCGCGCTCAGGTCCAGCGTACCGTTGCCGGCAATGGTGCCGCTGCTGCTGATGCCGCCCTGCGCGCCGATGCTGGTGGCCGCCGTGCCGACATTGACGATGCGGCCGCTGCCGTTGACGATGGCGCCCGCCTGCACCTGCATGGTGCTGCCGGCCGCCAGCGCCTCGATCACCCCGGCGTTGTTGCTCAGCGTTCCGCCCGCGGCAAGGCGCATGTCCTGCCCCGCCTGCAAGGTGCCTTGCGCGTTGTCCAGCGCGCCGCCGACGTTGAACGCCGCGTCGCCGCTGGCTTGCACCCGGCCGCCGTGGTTGCTCAGGCTTAGGCTGGCGATCACGATGCCGGCGTTCGAATTCGGCAGTGTCGCGATCAGTCCGCCATCGTTGTTCAGGCTACCGGCGGCGATGGTCGCCTGCCCGGCCGATGTGATCTGGCCGCTGTTGTTGACGATGGCCGTGGCCTGGTTGAACGTCAGCGTACCGCCGCTGTTGACGACGCCCTGGTTGTCCAGCTGCTGCACCACGTCCAGGCCCATGCGCTGCCCCGACAGCACGCTGCCGCCGCCCAGGTTGCGCAAAGACCCGGCCGCCAGATCGAGGCTGCCGTTACCGGCGATCAAACCGCTGTTGGTGACGAGCCCCTGGGCGCTCACCGTGGCAGCGCCCGTGCCGACGTTGACCACGCGACCGGCGCTGTTGTCGATGGCGTTCGCTTGCAGCGTCAGGCTGCTGGCCGCCGTGACGGCTTCGATGACGCCGCTCGCGTTGTTGAGTGCGCCGCCTGCCGTCAATTTCAGGTCGCGTTGCGCCTGTATCGTGCCGTGCGCATTGTTGACGGCGCCGGCGACCGCCAGCGTGGCGTCACCGCTGGCCAGCACGCTGCCGCCTTGGTTGCTCATGCTCTGGCTGTCGATGGCAATGCTGGAACCGCTATCCTTCAGCGTGGCGATCTGGCCGCCATCGTTGTTCAAGCTGCCGGCGGCGATGGTCGCCAGCCCGGCCGAAACGATCTGGCCGCTGTTGTTGACGATGGCCGTGGCCTGGTTGAACGTCAGCGTACCGCCGCTGTTGACGACGCCCTGGTTGTCCAGCTGCTGCACCACGTCCAGGCCCATGCGCTGCCCCGACAGCACGCTGCCGCCGGTCAGGTTGCGCAAAGACCCGGCCGCCAGATCGAGGCTGCCGTTACCGGCGATCAAACCGCTGTTGGTGACCAGCCCCTGGGCGCTGACCGTGGCAGCGCCCGTGCCGACGTTGACCACGCGACCGGCGCTGTTGTCGATGGCGCTCGCTTGCAGCGTCAGGCTGCTGGCCGCCGTGACGGCTTCGATGACGCCGCTCGCGTTGTTGAGTGCGCCGCCTGCCGTCAATTTCAGGTCGCGTTGCGCCTGTATCGTGCCGTGCGCGTTGTTGACGGCGCCGGCGACCGCCAGCGTGGCGTCGCCGCTGGCCAGCACGCTGCCGCCCTGGTTGCTCATGCTCCGGCTGTCGATGGCAATGCTGGAACCGCTGTCCTTCAGCGTGGCGATCTGGCCGCCGTCGTTGTTCAGCACGCCCGCAGCCACATGGGCTGGTCCGGCCGAGACGATCTGGCCGCTGTTGTTGACCACGGCCGTGGTCTGGCTGAATTCCAGCGTGCCGCCGCTGGTGATCGTGCCCTGGTTGTCCAGTTGCTGCGTCACGGCCAGGTCCATCGCCAGGCCAGACGACACCTTGCCTGCGGCCTGGTTCTGCAGGCTGCCGGCCGCCAGGTCCAGGCTGCCGTTGCCGGCTATCAGTCCACTGTTGATGACGGCGCCCTGCGCCGTGACCGTCGCCGCCGCACTGCCGACGTTGACGATGCGGCCGGCGCTGTTGTCGATGGAGGCGGCCAGCACGCGCAATGCGCCTGTAGCGCTGATCGCTTCCATGACGCCGCTGTTGTTGTTCAGTGCCGCGCCTGCCGCGAATTGCAGATCCTGTTTGGCCTGGATGGAACCATGCGTATTGTCCGCCGCGTAGGCGACACCGATCGTCACGTTGCGGTCGGACTGGATCACGCCGCCTCGGTTGCTCAGGCTCTGCGCGTTGAGCGCGATGTCGGCGCCGGAGCCGCGAACCGTGGCCAATTGGCCGCCGTCATTGTTGAAAGCCCCCGCGTTGATCGTCGCCGTGCTGCCGGCGACGATGCTGCCGCCGTTGCGCACCGCGACCGTGGCCTGCGTGAAGTCCAGCTTGCCGGTGCTGCTGATCGCGCCCAGGTTGTCCAGCTGCTGGGTCACGCCCAGCGCCAGGTTCTTGCCTGCTGTGATGGTGGCGGCTGCGTTGTTCTGCAAGGTTTTCGCTGCGACCGTCAGATCGCCGTTGCCCGCGATCTGGCCACCATTGAGTATCGCACCCTGCGCGGCTACGCTGCTGGCGCCGCTACCGACGTTGACGATGCGGCCGTCCGTATTATCGATGGAACCGGCCTGCACTTTCAGCGCGCTGGCCGCGCCGACCGCTTCCATCACGCCTTTGGTGTTGTTCAGCGCGGCGCCCGCCGTGGCCTGCAAGTCCTTGCCGGCCTGGATGCCGCCCGAGGTATTGTTCAGCGCGCCGCCGACGGTCAGCGTGGCGTTGCGGTCGGCGACGATGGCGCCGCCCTGGTTGCTGGCGCTGCCTGCGGTGATGTTCAGGTCCGACTGCGACAGCTTGACGGTCGAAATCTGTCCCTTATCGTTGTTCAATACGCCTGCGGCCAAATTGATGCCGCCGTTGGAAACAATCTGCGCGTCGTTGTTGACGACGGCCGTGGTCAAGCCGAAGTTCATCAGGCCGTTGCTGCTGACGGTGCCGTGGTTGTCCAGCAGGTCGCGCACCGACAGGCCCAGGCCCGCGCCCGCCAGGATGCTGGCGCCGCTGCTGTTGCTGACCGATACAGCGTTCAAGTCCAGCTTGTCGCTGGCGGCGATGCGGCCGCCGTTCCAGATGTAGCTGGCACTGCTGATGCTCGCGCCGTTGCGGCCGGCGCCGACAATACTGCCATCGGTGTTGTCGATGCCATAGGCCTGCACCGACAAGCGGCCATCCGCCCCCAGCGCCTCGACGGCGCCGTCGCGGTTGTTGAGCACGCCGCCCGCGTTCAGCGTCAAATTCTGCGCGCCCTGAATCACGCCGATCCGATTGTCCACCGCACCGCCAACCTGGAGATCGGCGCTACCGGCGGCAAGAATGCGGCCGTTGCGGTTGCCCAGCTGCTGGCTTTCGATCGAGATGTCGCCGCCGCTCGCCTGCGTAGTGGCAATCTGCCCGCGATCATTGACCAGATTGCCTGCCTTGATGACCAGGCCTCCGTCGGCAATGATGGAGCCGCTGTTGCCGACGTTGCTGGTGGTCTTGCTGAACACCAGCGATGCGCCGCTCTGGATGCTGCCGTCGTTCTGCAGCAGTTGCTCTACCGCCAGCGTCATGTCCTTGCCCGACGTGAGCGCGCCGCCCTGGCCGTTGTGCACGGTATAGGCCGTTACTTTGACGTCGCCGTTACCCGCGATCACACCGGTGTTCTGGATGTCGCCCCCCGCCGTGATGCCGGTATCGCCGCTGCCGACGTTGGCAATGCGGCCGCCGGCATTGACGATGGCGCCAGCGTTGAGCTGCATGCGGCTGGTGCTGCTCATCGCCTCGATGATGCCTGCGCTGTTGTTCAGCGTGTCCTTGGCGGCTATGGTCAGGTCGCGGCCGGCCTGCACGGTGCCGCTGCTGTTGTTGAGCGCACCGTCCAGCTGGATATCGACGGCGCCGCTGGCGGCGATGCCGCCGCCGTGGTTGTCCAATGCCGCGCCGTGCAGGGTGATGCCGCCGCCGGAGCCGGTCGTGGTGGCGATCTGGCCGGCGTTGGCGACGTTGTGCGCCAGCACATTGATGTCGCCCGCCGCGACCATCTGGCCGGTGTTGCGCATGTCGGCCTTGGCGGTGCCCAGGTCCAATGCGCCTGCGCTGCTGACCAGGCCTGCGTTGTCGAGCTGCTGGCTAACGGCCAGGTTGAACGCCCCGCCGCTGGACAGCGTGCCGCTGTTGCTCACGGTGGCGGCCGTCAAGGCGAGCTTGCCGTTGCCGGCGATCAGTCCGTCGCTGACGATGGCGCCGGCGGCCGCGACCGTACTGTCGCCGCTGCCGGCGTTGACGATGCGGCCGCCCTGGTTCTGGATGGCGCCGGTGTCGAGGCTGAGTTTGCTGCCGGCGCTGACCGTTTCGATCAGGCCGCCCTGATTGAGCAGCGTTTGTGCGGCGTTGACGGCGGCGTCGCGCTGGCCGTGGATCACGCCTTTGTTGTTGTCGAGGTCGCCTTGCGAGGCGGAGATGCCGATATCGCGGTCGGCCAGCAGGCTGCCGCCACGGTTGCTGATATCGGCCGCGCTGAGCGCCAGGCTGGCGCCGGAGGCGGCCGCGGTACCGATCTGGCCGCCATCGTTGGCGGCATGCAGAACGGCGATGTGGATGTCGCCGCCGGCCGCCATCTGGCCGGCGTTGTTCAGCGTGGCGCCGCTCTCGTCGAAGTTGAGCTTGGCGCCGCTGGTGATGCTGCCCTGGTTGTCCAGTTGCTTGCTGACGGCCAGCGCGAGGCCGCCTGCCGCCTGGACGGTGCCGCCGTTCCGGTTCGTCATCGTCTGCGCGGCGATGCTCAAGGCGCCGTTCGCGCCGATCACGCCGGTGTTCAACAATTTGCCGGCCGCGCCGACTTCGCTGGCGCCGCTGCCGGTGTTGACGATGCGGCCTTTGGTGTTGTCGATCTCGCCTGCGCGCACCTGCATGGCAGCGGCGGCGCCTATCGCCTCGATGGCGCCAGATTGATTGTCCAGTTTGCCGCTGGCGTCGAGCGCAAGGCCGGTGACGGCCTGGATCTGACCGTTGTGGTTGTCGACCGCGCCGCTGGACGCGATCGCCGCGCGCGCGCCGGAGACCAGCTTGCCGTCGCGGTTGACGATGGCGCCGCTGTCCAACAGCAGGTCGCCGCCGGCCGACATCGAGCCGCTGCCGTTGTCCATGCTTTGCACCTGCACGTCGACCTTGCCGCCGGCGACCAGCTTGCCGGCGTGGTTGTCGAAGCTGGCGCCGTGGATACTTGCGCCGCGCTGCACGTTCAGCTGTCCGGCGCGGTTGTTGAACGCACCGCCGTTGACCGCCAACGATGACAGGTTCATCTGGCTGGCAGCGTTGTCCAGCGCAGCGACCGACAGTGCGATACCGCCAGCGGACAGGATCTGCCCGCCATCATTATTGATCGCGCCAGCCACACGCACGAAGCCCGGGGCGATGGGCGCAGGGGGCGTGACGCCCGTGTTGGCGCCGCCCGCGTCGGTGCCGGTGCCGGTACCGGTGCCGCCGTTGTTGCCATTGCCGTTGCCAGTGTTAGCACCGGCGTTGCCCGCGCTGGCGCCACCATCGGCGCCAGTGCCAGTGCCGGTGCCCGCACCAGCGTTACCCGAGCCATCCGCGCCCGCCGATGCAGGCGGCGCGCCAACCTGTCCACCGCCCGCATTGTGCAGGCTGGCCGCCGTCACATCCAGCGTCACGGCCCCGCTTTGCAGCAACTTGCCCGATTGATTGTTCACTCCACCGGCAACACTGCTCAACGCCAGGCTCTGCGCCTGGATAACGCCGTGGCTATTATCGACATCGCCCTGCATGGCCAGCACTACTCGGCCGGAACTGCTGATCAGATTGCTGTTGCTCAGCGTGTCAGCCGCCAGCTGCAAGCCGTCCTTAGCACTGATCGTGCCGCTATTGACCACGCCATCCCGCGCCTTGGCCGACAGCGCCAGGCTGGCCGCCAGGCTACCGGTATTCTCCAACCGTCCTTCGCTGGTGACGACCAGCTCGCCAGCGGCAGCACCGATGGCGCCGGCGTTGCGCACGCCCACACCCGCCTCCGTGCCAACCAGCGTGATTTTGTTCGCGTACATGCCGCCCAGCAGCGACGTGTCGATGCCGTAACGCGGCGCTTCGCCGCTGCCCGCCACCGGCGTTGCCACGTTGCCCGGCGCCGCGCCATCGGCCGCCAGCGCGACATCGTTCGCACCGGCCGTCACCTCCAGCTGCTGCGCCCACAGCCCCGCGTTGAGCTGCACCGAACGCGCAATCAAGGCTGCGTAATCGGTCTGCCGCGCATCCATGCCCGCGCCCTCGATGCTGATCATGCCGCCGCGTACCGCGTAGCCGCGCAGCGCGCCGTCGGCCTCGCCCAGCAGCGGCTTGCCTGTGGTCAGCGTGGCGCGGCTGACGTTGATGAAGCCCGCGCCATCGACCACGATGCCGGCCGGATTGGCGATCACCATCTCCGCCCGCGATCCGGCGATTTCCATATAGCCGCGCAACTGGCTGGGATCTTTGGAATTGACTTCATTCAGGATCACGCGCGCGGTGCCCTGCGCCATCCATGGATTGGCGTCGATCCAGCCGCCCAGCTGGCTCTGGACCGCCGTGCGCGAGTTGTTCAGCACAGCGCCGGTCTTGGGCACATCAAAGCGGCTGTAGACGTTACGCGATACGCCCGCAGCACTTGGCGTCTGCACGTTGACCTGCAACACGCCGTTGGCCGCGTTCAGCACCGTCGCTTGCTGGCGACCCGCCGCGTTCGGGTCCGCAATGATCTGCGCCGACGCCAGTCCGGCCAACAGCACCGAACCGCCAAACGCCCCCAGCATGGCCAGCGCCAGGCTGCGCAAGCGCGTCGCCAGGCCGCCTTGCCATTCGTTCATCGCGGCGCTGCCCGCGGGACCGGCCTGCCCCGCGCCCTTGCCCTGGCTGCGGGCGCCTTCTTGCACCACCATGCAGAGGCCACGTGCTTTGTTGAAGACGATGCGGTAGCAGAGCTTGTTCATTGCGATTCCTTCCGCCGGCGGGGTTGGGGCCGGCGTAAATAATTAGTACTGATAATTGAGGCTGAAACCGCCGGCGTTTGGGGCGGTGCGGAAGTGCTCGGGCTTGCGCAGCGGCCGCCCGATGAAGAGGTCGATCTGGGCGCCGCCAAGCTGGCCGCGCCAGCCCAGCGCGCCGCCGGCCAGGCTGGTGCCGGCCAGCGTGGCGGCATGCGCGCCCGATACCTGGCCGTAGTCCAGGCCCAGGTACAGCTGCATGCCGTCGCTGACGGACCAGCTGACGTCATTGCGCAGCAGCCAGCCGCGCTCGGCCGACAAGCTGGTCTCGCCGTCGAAGCCGCGTACCGTGTAGCGGCCGCCGATGGCAAAGCGGTCTTGCGGGATCAGCGTCGAGCGGTTCCACTGGGTGCGCACATTGCCCTGGTATTGCAGCTTGGCCGCGCCCAATGTGAAAGGCAGCGTCAGCGTAGCGTCGGCATTGATGACGGCCGGCCGCGAGGTACCGTCGTCGAATTCCTCCTCCGGTGCCGGCAAGGTGCCGAACAGGTGGGCGCCGCGCTTGTACAGCAGGTTGGCGTCGAGCGTGGCGGCGCCGATGAATTCCTTGTGCGTCAGGCCCAGCTCGAAGCCGCCCATCTGGCGGCGCTGCACCTGCACTTCGGTGTCGTCGATGAAGTTGTTACTGCGGCGCTGATACAGGCGCAGCGCCGCCGTGGTCTTGCGGGCGGCATCGCGGTACAGCACGCGCGCGGCCTTGAGGTCGGCGTTGCCGCTGGTGCCGCTGTAGACATAGGTCTGGTTGGCGCCGGCGATGGCCTGGTAATAGCGGTAGCGGCTGGCGTTCAGCGAGAACAGCCAGTACCCGGCCGGCATCGAATAATGCAACGCATAGTTGCGGGTGCCGTGGTCGCGGCCGCGCGCGCCCAGGTCGCGGTTGACGCTGAAGTAAGCCAGCTCCTGCCAGCCCAGCAGGTTGTCCAGCGAGACGGTGGCGCCGCCCTGGTATTTGCCGGTGGAGTCGCTGCCGCTGTCGTCGGCGGACAGGCTCAGGCGAACCGGCCGCGCCTGGCGCCACTTGATCAGCAAGTCGCTTTCGCCGGGCTGTTCGCCGGGCACGATTTCGATATCGGCTTCGGCCGTGGGCACGCGCTTGAAATTTTCCAGCGCCTGCTCGATGTCGCGCAGGTTGAGGATGTCGCCCGGCCTGGCCGGCAGCGCGGTGCGCCACGAGACGCGCTCGTTGCCGGCCGCTTCGGCGAAACGGATGGCGCGGATGCGCCCCGGCACCAGCACCAGGTTCAGCTCGCCGCCGCGCAGGTCTTGCGGCGCGGCCAGCACGCGCGTGGTGACATAGCCGGCGGCGATCAGCGCGTTCTGCACCTTGCCGATGACGGCGTTGACGCCGGCGCTGCCCAGGCACAGGCCGGCGGCGTCGGCCACCGTACCCAGCGCCCACGCGAACTGCGCCGACTGATCGCCTTGCAAGGCGATGTGGCGTATCGGGAAGCATGGGGTTTCGGCCAGCGGATAGACGGCGGCGGCCTTGACCGGCTCGCGCGGCAGGCGCACGGCGGGCCGCTGCTCTTCGGCCTGCTCGTTCTGTGCCCGCTCCCGCTGCTGCTGACGCTGGATTTGCTGCGCTGCGATGTCGGCCTGGCTTTGGCCGTACGCACTTTCGGTGACCAGGCCGCACAGCAAAATCATGCCGTACAGCCGACTGCTTGCTTGCTGCATTTGTTGCCTTGCGGAAATTCAATAGTTGCGAATTATATCTATTGAATTTCCATGCGGCAACTAATTTATTCTAAAATTTATAACTTTTATTTTGATAGTTGATCAATGTCCCTGCCCTCCGCCGAGATAGGCGGCGATCACTTTCGGGTCGGTTTTGAGGCTTTCTGCGGGGCCGTGGACCGATATCGTGCCATTTTCCAGCACATAGCCGTAGTCCGCCACGTTCAGCGCGGCGGCGGCGAACTGCTCCACCAGCAGCATGGTCACGCCCTCCGATTTCAGGCGCGATATGATCTTGAACACTTCTTCGACCAGAATCGGCGCCAATCCCATCGACGGCTCGTCCAGCAGGATCACCTCCGGGTTGAGCATGACGGCGCGCGCCATTGCCAGCATCTGCTGCTCGCCGCCGGACAGCGTGCCGGCCAACTGGTTCTGCCGTTCCTTCAGGCGCGGGAACAGTTCCAGCGCCTTTTCCAGATCATGCTTGATGTCGCCCCTGGGCCGCGCGCGCGTGAAGCGAGGGAAAGCGCCCAGCAGCAGGTTGTCCGTCACCGTCATCGAGGCGAACACGCGCCGGCCTTCCGGCGAATGCGCCAGGCCGGCGCGCGCGATCTTGTGCGAGTCGGCGCCGGTGATGTCCTTGCCGTCCAGCGTGACGGTGCCGCCCTTCGGCTTCAGCATGCCGGAGATGGCGCGCATGGTGGTGGTCTTGCCGGCGCCGTTGGAGCCGATCAGCGTCACCAGCTTGCCCTTCGGGACATCGAGCGAGATGCCGTGCAGGACTTCGACTTTGCCGTATGACGCTTGCAGATTGGAGATCGATAGCATGTGCTGTCCTCGTTAATGCGCCGCAGGCGCTTTGGTGCCGCCATGTTCTTCGCCACTGCCGCCCAGATAGGCTTCGATCACCTTGGCGTCGCTTTGCACCGCAGCCGGCACGCCTTCGGCGATCTTCTGGCCGAAGTCCAGCACCGTCACCGTGTCGGACAAGGCCATCACCACGTCCATGTGGTGCTCGATCAGGATGATGGTGATGCCATGGTCGCGGATCTTGCGGATGATGGCCATCAGCTCCTTGATGTCGGGCGCGGTCAGGCCGGCCGCCGGCTCGTCGAGCAGCAGCAGGCGCGGACTCAGGCCCAGCGCACGGCCTATCTCCAGCAGGCGCTGTTTGCCGTACGGGAGATTGCGCGCCTCTTCGTCGGCCATCGCCGTCAGGCCGACGAACTCCAGGATGCTGGCGGCCCGCTCGCGCGCGGCGCGCTCTTCGCGCTTGTAGCGCGGAGTTTGCAGCATCACGTCCAGCACATTCGATTCGAAGGTGTTGTGCAGGCCTACCAGCACATTCTCGGTGGCCGTCATCTCGCCGAACAGCTGCACGTTCTGGAAGGTGCGCGCCACGCCGCCCAGCGCGATCTCGGACGGCGTGCGGCCGGAGATCACCGCGCCGGAGAACGATACCTGCCCGGCGGTGGGCTTGTAGATCCCGGTCAGCACGTTCATCATCGTGCTCTTGCCGGAGCCGTTAGGGCCGATCAATCCGTGCACCGATCCCTGCACCACGTTCAGGTCCACCTGGTTGAGCGCCTTCAGGCCGCCGAACTGCATCAGGATCTTGTCGACGCTGAGCAGCGTCTCGCCGGCGTTGCCGCCCTTGGCGCGAGAGAACGGCTCGACGCCGCCGGCCGCCACCGCCTTGGCGTGAACGGCGCCTTTGCCCATAAGGCTGAACAGGAAGCCGACGATGCCGTCCTGCAGATAGTAGACCACGAACAGCGTCATCAAGCCGAACACGGTCAGGCGCCAGTCGACGATGTTTTCCAGTTTGTACGAGAACGCCGCCATGCCGATGGTGGCGACCAGCGGCACCAGCACGCCGCGCACTGTCGAACGCTTTTTCGCCAGCATGAAGGCCGAGCCGATCACGCCCAGCACGGCGGCGGCGGTGGCGATCTTGCGGAACAGTTCAATATCGGCCAGGAGGCTGGGCAGCATCACCACGATCAGCGCGCCGATCAGCGAACCGGAACGGGTCTTGCGGCCGCCCATGATCACCGCCAGCAGGAACAGGATGGTCAGCTCGAAGTTGTAGGTGTTCGGCGAGATGTACTCTTCCGAATACGCATACAGGCTGCCGGCCAGGCCCGCGAAGCCGGCGCTGATGATGAAGGCGTAGACCTTGTAGCGGTAGACCGAAACACCCATGCAGTCGGAGGCGATCGGGCTGTCGCGCAGCGCCTCGAAGGCGCGGCCCAAGTTCGATTTCAGTATCCGGTGCACGACGATCAGCGACACCACCATCAGCGCCGCCACCATGTAGTAGTAGCCGACTTCACTGAGCTTCTGGCCGACGATCATGGGCTTGGCGATCTTGATGCCCATCGGGCCTTCGGTCAGGAAGGTCATTTCGTTGATCAGGATCTGGATGATGGTGCCGAAGGCCAGCGTCACCATCGCCAGGTAAGGACCGGTGACGCGCAGGGCCGGCAGCGCGAGGATGGCGCCGAACACCGCGGCGCCGGCCACGCTGGCCGGTATCGCGATCCAGAACGGTGCACCCAGCTTGAACACCATCACGCCGGTGGCGTAAGAGCCAATGCCGAACAGGCCAGCGTGGCCCAGCGACACCTGCCCCGTATAGCCGACCACGATGTCCAGCCCGAACAGCAGGATCGCGTAGATCAGGATCGTTTCAAACAAATGGATGTAGTACGGGTTGGGGATCAGCACCGGATACAGCACCAGCACCGCCAGCCCCACGATGCTCGCCGCGACGATTTTCTTGTTCATGGGTCAGACCTTTTTGATGGCGGCTTTGCCGAACAGGCCGGACGGCTTGATCGCCAGCACCAGCAGGAGCAGCAGCAATCCCGGTACTTCCTTGTAGCCGGTCGAGATGTAGTAGCCGGTGGTGGTCTCGGCGATGCCCAGTATCAGGCCGCCGACGATGGCGCCCACGCCCGAGGTCAGGCCGCCGATGATGGCCACCGCGAAGGCCTTCAGGCCCAGCGAGGCGCCCATGGTGGCGCCGGTCAGCGTCAGCGGCGCCACCAGCACGCCGGCGAAGGCCGCCGTGGCCGACGACAGCGCGTATGAAAAAGTGATCACCATGCGGGTGTTAATGCCCATCAGTCCCGCCGCGTCGCGGTCGTTGGCGGTGGCCACCACGGCCTTGCCATAGATCGATTTACGGTTGAAGATCTCCACCGCCGCCATGATCGCCAGCGCGCCGACGATCACCGCCACCTGCATCGGCTGCACGTTCGCGCCCAGCACCTGAAACGGCGTGGAGCTCAGCGGCGAGGGGAAGGTCAGGTCGTCCTTGCCCCAGATGTTCTCGGCCACGTTCTTGAAGATGATGGCCAGCGCGATGGTCGACATGATCCAGCCGAATTCGGACTTGATCTTGATCGCCGGCCGCACGCCTATCCATTCGACGAACATGCCCTGCAGCGCGCCGAACACGATCACCAGGGGGATCATCAGCAGGTAGCTCATGTAAGGGCCGCCGTGGATGGTGCCGACCAGGCTAAGCCCGACCAGCGCGCCGAGCATCAGCGACTCGCCCTGGCCGAAGTTGAGCGTGCCGGAGGTGGCGAAGGTGAGCTGATAGCCGAAGGCGATGACGGCGTAGATCATGCCGAGCGCAATGCCGCTGAATGCCAGTTGCAGGAAGATTTCCATGATAACCACCACTTTAGGACGACAAGAAAAAGGCCAGGCTTGAATCCTCAAGACTGGCCGGTACCCATGCGGCGCTGGCTTACTTGGCCGGCACTACTTTGCCGTCCTTGACCTCGCCGAAGACCGTGATGTCCGCGGTGATGGCTTCGTGGTTGTCTTTGCTGAACGGTTTGCTGTAGGTGGTGACGACGCCTTCAATCTTCTCGTTCAGGCCTTCCAGCGCGGCCTTGACTTTAGGGCCGTCGGTGGAACCGGCCTGCTTGATGGCGGCCGCCAGCAGGTAGATCGAATCGTAGCCCTGCGCCGCCGACACTGCCGACGGCATGCGGCCGCCCGGCGGATTGTAGGCTTTGACATAGGCGTCGATGAAGGCCTTGCGCTTGGGCGTGGTCGGGTCCTGGATGAAGGTCTGCGGCATGCGGGTGCCGTTGCCATTCTTGCCGGCGTTGTCGATGAAGTTAGCCATCGACAGCGTCCAGCTGCCGATCAGCGGCACTTTCCAGCCCAGTTTTTCCATGCCGTTGGCAATCTGCGCCAGCTCGGGGCCGATACCATAGGTCAGCACCACTTCGGCGCCGGCCTGCTTGGCCTTGAGCAGCTGGGCCGTCATGTCGACGTCCTTCAGGTTGTACTTCTCGGTGGCGACGGCCTTCAGGCCTTTTTTATCCAGTGCTTTTTCCAGGTCCTCGCGACCCAGTTGGCCGTAGTTGGTGGAATCGGCCAGGATGGCGACCTTCTTGAATTTGCGGTTCTCGACCGCTTCGTGCACGATCATGCCGGACTGGATTTGATCGTTGGCGGAATTGCGGAAGATGTAGTTCTCAGGCTGGTCGGCGAACTGCTTGGTGACGATGGAGCCGGTGGCGACGTTGTTCATGACCGGGATCTTGGCTTCCTGGTAGAAGCGCTGCGAGGCCAGGGCCACGCCGGTGTTGATGTAGCCGACGGTGGCGGCGACCTTCTCTTTGTTGATCAGTTCCTGGGCGATCTGCACGCCGCGTTCGTTCTTGGCTTCGTCGTCGCGTTCGACCAGCTGGATCTGGCGACCCAGCACGCCGCCCTTGGCGTTGATCTCCGCCACGGCCAGTTTGACGCCGTCGCGCATCGACACGCCCATCGGCGCGGAACCGCCGGTGAACGGACCGGCGACGCCGATCTTGATGGGGTCTGCCGCCATGGAAGAAGCCGAGAAACCGAGTGCAATGCCTGCTACGAGCAATTTCAACTTAAAGTTCATCTGTGATCTCCTGTTTACAACGTTTTTTATAGTAGTACCCCATCGATGGGCCATTGTAGGTGAGTAGATCGGCAGCAGCAACACATAGATGTGCGGCATCGCAGCAAGCCAAAAATGGCCTGCCGCTTGTAAGCAAGCAGTAAGGAAAGCGTGTGTCCGGCGGGTGGGATTACATGCCGGAAGTGCGCTGCGCCAGTGCACGGTTGGCGAAACGCATCTGCGTTTCGGACAGCGCCTCGTTGCGGTCGAAGCCCATGGAGCCGTCGCGCAGGCCGATGGCCATCGCCATCACCGCTTCAGGATACTCCAGATCGGCGGCCTTTTCTATCAAATGGCGCGCGGCCTGCTCGTCGCGCTTGACGCCGTCGCCGCTGAGGTACAAATTGGCCAGCGCGAACATCGCCGCCGGCATCTGGCGGCTGGCGGCGAACTTCAGCCAGCGCGCTGCGGCCTTGGCGTCGCGCGCGACGGCCATGCCGTTCCGGTACATCATGCCCAGATAGTAGGCGGCCAGCGGATCGCCGGCCTTGGCGGCGCTAGTGAAGAGCGAGAATGCCTTCGGCAAGTCGACGGCCACGCCGGCGCCGCCGCGCAGGTACAGGCGCGCTTCGTCGACCGGCGCGACCGGTCCGGTCGGCCCGGCCGCGGCAAAGCCCGCGACACCGCCCACCGCAACCAGTACCAGCTTCGCCAGCATCTTCCGCACTTGCTTCATGCGCCCTCCGTTCATTTCGACAAATCGATGGCGTACAGGGCCAAGCCCTTGCCGCCGCCATCGTCCGTTTTAATCTGCGAGACCGACTTCAGGCCGGCCTCCCTTGCCAGGTCCAGCATGTCCGGCGCCGAGTGGAACACCACCGCGCCCTTGGTCGCCACCGGCGCGAAACGCCAGCTGCGCGTGGAGCCGTTGCGCGCGCGGGTGACGTTCTTCTGCTGCTGGATGTAGGCGATCAGCACATCGCGGCTGGCGTCCGGCGAGGCCAGGACGGTCTTGCTGCCGTCCAGCCCCGGGAATGCCCCGCCGCCGCTGGCGCGGTAGTTATTGGTCGCGACCAGGAATTCCTGCGACGCAGACAACGCCGCGCCACGGTACTGCAGCGCCGCGATGCGCTGGCCGGCCGGCTTGGTGACGTCGATCTGGTAGCTGACATCGGCGCTGCTGAGCACATCGAAGTTGAAGCCGGGGACCGCCGTGTTGACCAGCTCCTGCTGCGCACTGCTGGCCGGGTCGATGCGGTTGAAGCGTTCGGCGGCCTTTTCCAGCCAGGCCTTCAGGCCCGCGCCATCCACCTTCACCACATGCAGCGCGTTCGGGTACAGATACAGGTCGGCGACGTTGTTCAGCGCCAGGCCGCCGGACTTGACGTCCGTGTAGTCGCCGGCACCGGCGGCGCCGGCCTTGAACGGCGACGCCATCGACAGCACCGGCAGCGCCGCGTACTGCGGCAGGTTGGCCTTGACGTAGTTCTGCACGTAGGCCGTCTGCGCCTGGTTCACCAGCTGGATGGCGCTGATGTCGCCGACGTCGGCGAAATAGGTCGTCATGCGGAAGTCGCTGCTGCCGACCGGCGTCTTGACGTAGCCGATGGTGGCCTCGTGCTCGGCCGCCACCAGCGGCGCGACGGCCGGATCGGCGGCGACGTAGCTGCCGTCGGCGTTGCGGGTGGCGCGTACTTCGACCGTGGTGCGGCTCTTGTCCACCACCCAGGCCTTGCCGTCGTACTTCAGGCGCAGGCCGATCACGCCCAGGTGCTTGCCCCACAGGTTGGCCATCACGGCGGGCACGCCGAAGACGGTGCCCTTGGCCTTGTCCACGTTCGGCAGGCTGAATTCAGGCACCTTGCTGGCCGCATCCGGGAACGGCTGGTGGGCGTGGCCTATCATCATCGCGTCCACGCCCGGCACCTGGGCCAGGTAGTAGTTGGCGTTTTCCATTTCGGGCGCATACGGATCGCCATCGAGGCCGCCGTGCGAGATGGCCACCACCAGGTCCGCGCCCTGGGCGCGCATCTGCGGGATGTACTTCTGCGCCGTCTCGCGCACGCCTTCCGCGTAGACCTTCCCTTCCAGCCAGTGCTTATCCCAGGACATCACCACCGTCGGCGCGAAGCCGATGATGCCGATCTTGATCGTGGCCGTCAGCGGCTTGCCATCCGGCCCGGTGGCGCCGATCTGGCGCGTGAGGATGCGGTATGGCGCGAACAGGGGCTGCCTGGTTTTGGCGCTGTAGATATTCGCCAGCACGATGGGGAAGTCCGGTCCGGCGCAGCGCGGCGCGTCGGCGGCCACGCCGTCCACATCGAAATGGCTGCCCGTCACCTGGTTCAGGTAGGCCAGGCCGAAATTGAATTCGTGGTTGCCGATGCCGGCGCCATCCACGCCCAACAGGTTCATGGCCTTGTAGATGGCCAGCGGCTGGCCGCAGGCAACCGGCGCGACCAGCGCCTGGTAGTCGGCCAAGGCCGTGCCCTGGATGGCGTCGCCGTTGTCGAGCAGCAGATTGTTGGGGAATTCGGTGCGGGCCTGCTTGATCAGCGTGGCCGTGCGCTCAAAGCCGATCGACGGATCGGCCTTGAGCTTGTAGTAGTCGTAGCCGAGGACCGTCGCGTGCAGGTCGGTGGTTTCCAGCAGCGCCAGCGTGGCCTCGGCGCCCACGGGCGTCGGCGTACCCTGCGGCAGACCGGCACAGCCGAGCAACAAGGAGGGCAACGCGATGGTGAGGCGGCAAACTGCTGGGCGCATGAATGGACTATATTTGAGGTTGCGATTTTTAGGCAACGGAGCTATGCGCGACATCATACGCAGCGAATTTCCTTGCATCAAGCAACTTAAGCCTGGGGACTCGCATTTTATGCTTTTTGTGGCAAAAGTGTCAGTATTTCGCGTCAATCGGAACGGGGTCGCGCCCGCCCGGACAGCCGCCGGCGCGGCCCCGGCTATTTAGCTGCGAGGGAGCGGCCCGGCTAGGGTATAATCGAAGGTTTGATTTCAGCCTTAGAGAAGAAGAAAACATGGAAGCCGAACGCATCAACGCCCTCTCCGCCCTGCTCGCCGATCTGACCTCGCGCGAAGCCGAACTACGGAGGTATCTTTGACTTCGATAAAAAGTCAGAGAAACTCGAACAAGTAAACGAAGAACTGGAAGACCCGACGGTCTGGAACGACCCGAAGAAGGCCCAGGATCTCGGCAAGGAAAAGAAATCGCTCGAAGCCATCGTCTTCGCGCTGACCAAGGCCGACACCGACCTCAAAGACATGGGCGACCTGTTCGCCATGGCCAAGGAAGAAGGCGACGACGACACGCTGGAAGCACTGATCGTCGATGCCGAGGACGTGCGCCTGGTCATCGAGGGCATGGAGTTCCGCCGGATGTTCAACAATCCGATGGACCCGAACAACTGCTTCATCGACATCCAGGCCGGCGCCGGCGGCACCGAGGCCCAGGACTGGGCGTCCATGCTGCTGCGCCAGTACCTGCGCTACGCGGAACGCAAGGGCTTCAAGGTCGAAGTCATGGAACAATCCGACGGCGAGGTGGCCGGCATCAAGACCGCCACCATCAAGGTCGAAGGCGACTACGCCTACGGCTACCTGCGCACCGAGACCGGTGTTCACCGCCTGGTGCGCAAGTCGCCGTTCGACTCGGCCAACGGCCGCCACACATCGTTCACGTCGCTGTTCGTGTACCCGGAAGTGGATGACTCGATCGATATCGAGATCAATCCTGCCGACCTGCGCATCGATACCTACCGCGCATCGGGCGCCGGTGGTCAGCACATTAACAAAACCGACTCCGCGGTGCGTCTGACGCACGGACCTTCGGGCATCGTGGTCCAGTGCCAGAACGACCGCTCGCAGCACCGCAACAAGGCCGAGGCGATGGAAATGCTGAAGGCCAAGCTGTACGAGATGGAACTGCGCAAGCGCATGAGCGAGCAGCAGAAGCTGGAAGACTCCAAGACCGACGTCGGCTGGGGCCACCAGATCCGCTCCTATGTGCTGGACCAGTCCCGCATCAAGGACTTGCGCACCAACTTCGAGACGGGTAACACCAAGGGCGTGCTGGACGGCGACCTGGACGACTTCATCTCGGCGTCGCTGAAGCAAGGCGTCTAATGAGCTCCTCGAATTCGCAGCGCGCGTTCATCTTCGACATGGACGGCACCATCGTCGACAACATGGCCTTCCACACCAAATCGTGGCTGGCCTTCTTCGCCCGTCGCGGTCACGACCTCGACGCCGACGAATTCTTCCGCGCCACGGCCGGACGCCAGGGCCATGAAATCATGAGCAAGTACCTGGGCCAGCCTATGTCCAAGGAAGAAAGCGCCGCGCTCGACTTCGAGAAGGAATCGCTGTACCGCGAGCTGTACGCGCCGCACCTGGCTGCGGTGGACGGCTTCGAAGCCTTCATCGCCCGCGCCAAAAGCGCAGGCGTCAAGCTGGCCGTGGCCACCGCCGCGCCGAACGAGAATATCGACTTCACGCTGGACGGCCTGGATCTGCGCAAGCAGTTCGACGCCATCGCCGGCGCGGCCGACGTAGCGCATGGCAAGCCGGCGCCGGACGTGTTCCTGCTCGCAGCGCAACGCAGCGGCGCCCTGCCCGCCAACAGCATCGTGTTCGAAGACGCGCCGCTGGGCGTGGAAGCGGCACGCCGCGCCGGCATGCGCGCGGTGGTGCTGACCACCACCCTGCCGGCCGACGCCTTCGCTGAATTCGACAACGTCATCGCCGTCGTGCGCGACTTCAGCGAGCTGGATGTGGAAGAGCTCTTCGCATCCGCCACCAACTAATCATCACCTCAACAAAAGAACTGACCATGACTACGGATCTTCAAGAACAAGCAGGCAACGCCACCCCGCCGGACGAAAACAAGATCATCGCCGAGCGCCGCGCCAAGCTGGCCGCCATCCGCGAACAAGGCGTCGCCTTCCCGAACGACTTCAAGCCTCAGCACAAAGCCGCCGACCTGCACGCGCAGTACGGCGAGAAGTCGCGCGAAGAGCTGGAAGCCGCTCCAGTGACCGTGGTGCTGGCCGGCCGCATGATGCTCAAGCGCGAAGCCGGCAAGAAGGCCGCTTTCGCCACGCTGCAGGATGCCTCGGGCCCTAAAGCCGATGGCCGCATCCAGATCTACGCCACGCTGGACCTGACCGGCGAAGCCGCCATGGCCGCGCTGCACCACTACGACCTGGGCGACATCCTGGGCGTGGTCGGCACGCTGTTCAAGACCAAGACCGACGAGCTGACGATCAAGGTGTCGGAACTGCGCCTGATCACCAAGTCGCTGCGCCCGCTGCCGGACAAATTCCACGGCCTGGCCGATCAGGAAACCAAGTATCGTCAGCGCTACGTCGATCTGATCATGAACGAAGAAACGCGCCGCACCTTCAAGGCGCGTACCGCCGCGATCTCGTCGATGCGCCGCTTCATGGAGAAGAACGAATTCATGGAAGTGGAAACGCCGATGCTGCACGCCATTCCAGGCGGCGCCGCGGCCAAGCCTTTCATCACCCACCACAACGCGCTGGACATGCAGATGTTCCTGCGTATCGCGCCCGAGCTGTACCTGAAGCGCCTGGTGGTCGGTGGTTTCGATCGCGTGTTCGAGATCAACCGCAACTTCCGTAACGAAGGCGTGTCGGTTCGTCACAATCCTGAATTCACGATGATGGAGTTCTACGCGGCCTACACCGATTACCACTGGCTGATGGACTTCACCGAAGCGATCATCCGCCAGGCCGCGATCGACGCGCACGGCACCGCGACGCTGACCTACGGCGGCCGCGAGCTGGATCTGGCCAAGCCATTCCATCGCCTGACCATCGTTGAAGCGATCAACAAGTACGCGCCAGGCTACACGCCGGAGCAGCTGACCGACGTTGAGTTCATCAAGAAGGAACTGCTGAAGTTCGGCGTCAAGCCGTTCGCCACCGCAGGCCTGGGCGCGCTGCAACTGGCGCTGTTCGAGGAAACCGCTGAAGCGCAGCTGTGGGAACCGACCTACATCATCGACTATCCGGTTGAAGTGTCGCCACTGGCCCGTGCTTCGGATACCCGTGAAGGCATCACCGAACGCTTCGAGCTGTTCATGGTCGGCCGCGAGATCGCCAACGGCTTCTCCGAGTTGAACGATGCGGAAGACCAGTCGGCCCGCTTCCTGTCGCAGGTGGCGGCCAAGGACGCCGGCGATGAAGAGGCGATGTTCTACGACGCCGACTACATCCGCGCGCTGGAATATGGCATGCCGCCGGCCGGCGGTTGCGGCATCGGCATCGATCGCCTGATGATGATCATCACCGACTCGCCGAACATCCGCGACGTGCTGCTGTTCCCGCACCTGCGCCGCGAAGAGTAATCAAGCAAAAAGCCGCTCAACTGAGCGGCTTTTTTTTTGGGGGGGGGCTCGTTTTCTACCTGCTTGAATGCTCAGCGCCATGATCCCAGAAGCGATTCAGCCAGGCAGGCGGCAGCCATGGCGCTCATTTGACGATAGCGCCCCGATATTGCGTTTGAATGATCGTGCCGCCCTTCGCCGAAGCCGACACCGAAATCACCAGGTCCGGCAACACAAACGTCGTCACACCCGGCGCCGTATTGCGCAGTCGCTTACCCAGCCAATCGTCGTCGGTGGCTGTTATCTTGAGGCGCGATTTCAGTTGCTCGTCGCAATCCGCGTCCCCGCCATCAGGCCTCGGGCATTGATCGGAACGCACGAATACAATTTTACGGCTTTCCAGGCGCTTGACATATTCGGCGACGACCTGCGCCGGCGTGCCGTCCGCATAAAGAAAATAGCCGCTGTTATTCCAGTACGACGTGCCATACGCGAGCATTTTGACGTTGGCGCCAAATGCCTGCATCGGCACGGACGGTGCATAGGCCAATGGCATATCGCCGTCACCCGGCTCCGCCTTCATTACTTCGGCGCGGGTGGCCTGATGCCAGTTTGCCAGGCAGTGGGCGTCGGCGGAGGTGAAGCATTGGCGATAGCCGGTTCGCTCGCTGAGAAAAATCTCTTCGACAGGATTCACGGCGGAGCGCTGCGCCAGCACCACAGGTTCGGCGGCCCAGTGACCGTTGCTGTCCCGCTTCCACGTGTAGGTGGCGTTGAACCAGTTCCTGACGCGCTCATACGGATTAACATCGGCGTCGGGCCGGGGTGGCAGATCGACGCGCGGGATGGGAATCGGGTCGCGCCTGGCGCCCTGCTCGTCGACGACCATGACGAACGTCGGCGCGTCCATGCTGTCGACATACGCAAACGACTGTTCGTCCGGCGACATGGCCGCCAATGTGTAGGCTTCCAACCGATGCTTCAACTCGGGTGGATACGGCAGCACCCTGACGCTCAGTGGCGACGCGGTGAGCATGAACCCCGGCATCCTCGCACGCGGCATGTATCTGACGCCCTGGCGCCAGGGGTAGCCATAACGGAAGCCCTCCGTGCCGATGCGGCGCGTGTCATCCCGCTCCGGCCCCTGGTCGATGTGCTCGACGACAGGTTTCCCCGCGGCTTCATGGATCAGGAACTCCTTCCAGTAATTGTCGACGTAGTACTCGGCAAAGAATGTCGGGCTGTCCAGCCCCGGCCACGGCACGATGGCGCGCGCCTCGTCGATCAAGATTTTGTCGCGATGGATCAGCCGCATGTAGTCCAGTCTCATGGAGGTCATATAGCTGCCGCCTCCTGTTTTGACGACGGATAGCACGGTGAACTGGCCATATGGCACAGCCTTCTCGACGTGCTCGTCGTCATGGAGCGTTGTGGCGTAGGGGCCTTGCGGCTTGGATGGGGTGCGGCCGGAGCACCCTGCCAGCGCGCTGAGAGCAAGCAATGCGAAGATCCAGCCAGACATGCCGACAGATCGGATTAAAGTCATTTCAAGGCGTTCTTGGCGGTTGTTAATTTAATCACTTTACAGCATTGCGCAAGAAAGGATCGCGCGATTGCATCATCGGATTCAGCGGAGTTGGCATGAGCTGAACAGATTGAATTTTCCAGACACCGTCCTCTCTTGCGAGGGTAACGGAAAACTTCCGGCGGGTATCGCTCTTCGCACCAAGTTGCAACACCACCGACGCCGTTTCGCCGCCTGATATTGCCTTGTCTGCGACAACGCTCCGTTCCCAATCATCCAGATAATCCTGAGCTTTAATAAAGTAATCCTCATCCAACCCTTCGTCGCTGCGCATGCGCTTCCGGATTTCTCGAATCAGGGAACTGGAGACGTACTTTGATATCTCCGCTCGGTCATCCGACCATGAAGTTGCTCAATGTCACGAACAGCAAGCCAGCATTTTTGCTCGACCGGCTTCGATAAACCGAGTAATCTTCAGCAGAATATCCAATCACAAGGAAGAAAATGGCTGGCCGCTCGCTGCTGCGCCTGAGTGCAGTGCTGTTGACGATTGCATGCTTCGCCGCGCGCGCTTCAGAGCCATTGGTACTTTATACCGAAGAGTACCCGCCCTTCAACTGGGCCGACAAAACGACAGGGGCCGCCACAGGCCTCTCCACCGACATCATCCTGGAGTTAATGCGACGGGCAGAAGTTCCAGTCACCATACCAGCCTTGATGCCCTGGGCGCGCGCCATGGCGCTGACCAGCAAGAAGGCCAACACCTGCCTGTTCTCCATGGCCCGCACGCCGGAACGCGAAACCAGCTTTGCCTGGGTCGGCCCAGTCGGGCGCAACGAGTGGGTGATGTATGCGCGTACCGAAGATCATATCCGGCTCACTAGCCTGGCCGACGCCCGCCCCTACACCGTCGGCACCATCATCGACGATGCGATGATCCCGCTGCTGCGCGCCAACCAGCTCCAACTGAGCATCGTCCCCTACAACCGCACCAACGGCCCAAAGTTGAAAATGCAGCGCATCCAACTATGGTCCGAGGGGCGCCTGCCCGGGTTATACATGATGGAGCAAATGGGCATCACCGGCATCGAAGCGGTGCTGACTTTCGCCCACTACGATATGTACCTGGCCTGTAACAAGACGATGGATGCACACGAAGTCGCGCGGCTCAACACGCTGCTGCGCGCCATGTATCGCGAAGGCACCGTAAGGCGCATCTACGCCAGCTACGGCTTCGACAACTACGCGCCTCGCGCGGAGCAGTTGGCGAAATAAGTCAGTTCCCGGAGCCGGGTTTGCGCCTGTTCCGGCGTAACGTAAACACGCATGCCAACATGATTGCCAATCCACTCAGCGTGACAACGGAGAGCACACGCAAGTCAAGAACGAGAATGCGCGCGGTGACAATCCCTCCAAATCGCGTAATGCCCAAAACAAGCAGCACAACGATTCCGAACGATAGGACTGCCACAGCTACTTTTTTGACCCACATAGTTTGGCCTCCTCAAATACCATGTCGTGAAAGGACTCCATCCTAGACCATCGTAGACCTCAGGTACTGAGAAGTATCACGTAGGCAGGAACTCCGGACCATCCCATCCGTCCAGGTACTTGGTCAGCCGATCATCGACATCAAGGACACGGTGGCGATAAAACAGGTGCATCGTCGGTTCGAGGCTCGCGGGGAGATCGCCGCAGCTGGCACGGGCCGCAAGGCTGTTGGGTACGACACGCATATCCAGGCGGTTGATGCCGAACATGGTCTCGCCGCAGCCGGCGCAAAATGCGCGCGACATCTGCTTGGCAGGATGCGTGAACGTGGCGACCTGCCCCTTCGCAACGCGCACGGCCGATGCGGGCCACGCCGTCGCCGACAGCATCGGCGTTCCGTAGAAATCGCGGCATGAGCCGCAATGGCAGTTTGCCCGTGCGGAGGGCTCGCCGCTTAACTCAATATGCACAGCGCCGCACAGGCACTGTATGGAAATCGGTTCGACCATGATCGCCTGAGAATGCCCGGAGTCCGCGCGCGTTGCGCGGACTCCGGTTAGGGTTACTGGATCACCCGATAGCAAGGCGTGTACTGCTTGCCCGCCAGCTTCATGCGATGCTGCGACACGAAGGACGCCAGCAGCGCATCCATCGGGCCCATGATCCCCTTGTCGCCGTGGATCTCGAAGTGGCCGAACTTCTCGATCGCACGGATGCCCTCATCCTTCACGTTACCCGCCACCACACCCGAAAACGCCCGGCGCAGATTCGCCGCCAGCAGGTGCACTTCCTGATTCTTGTGCAGGCTCAGGTTGCGCATGTTCTCGTGCGTCGGCGCGAACGGATGCTGGAACTCCTGGTCGATCTTCAGGCCCCAATTGTAGTAGTAGGCGTCGCTGCGGGATTTGCGGAACTCGCGCACCTGCTTGATCCCCGCCTGCATCTCGCGCGCCACCAGCTCAGGGTCGTCGATGATGATCTTGTAGCGCTGCTGCGCCTCGGGACCCAGCGTATCGTGAATGAACTGGTTGATCTGCACGAAGTACTCGCGCGACGTCTCCGGCCCGGTGAACACCAGCGGGAACGGAATGTCCGCATTATCGGGATGCAGCAGGATGCCCAGTATATAAAGGATCTCCTCGGCCGTCCCCGCGCCGCCCGGGAACACGACGATGCCATGGCCGGTGCGTACGAACGCCTCCAGCCGCTTCTCGATATCCGGCATGATCACCAGCTCGTTGACGATGGGGTTGGGCGATTCCGCCGCGATGATGCCCGGCTCCGTGATCCCCAGGTAGCGCCCCTTGTGCAAACGCTGCTTGGCGTGGCCGATGGTGGCGCCCTTCATCGGGCCCTTCATCGCGCCCGGGCCGCAGCCGGTGCAGATGTCCAGGTCGCGCAAGCCCATTTGATAGCCGACTTCCTTCGAGTAGTTATACTCGGCGCGGTTGATCGAATGGCCGCCCCAGCACACCACCAGGTTCGGATTGAGCATGGGCTTGAGCACCCCGGCATTGCGCAGGATGTGGAACACCGAGTCGGTGATGCCTTCGGTGCTGTCCATGTCGAACTTCGGATTGTCGCTCACCTCATTGCTGACGAAGACGATATCGCGCAGCACCGCGAACAGGTGCTCGTGGATCCCCTTGATCATTTTGCCGTCGACGAAAGCGATCGCCGGCGCCCCCTTGATATCGAGCTTGATGCCGCGCTCGCGCTGCACAATGCTGATCTCAAACGACTTGTATCGTTCCAGCAGTTCCTTTCCATCGTCGATCGTGCTGCCGCAGTTGAGCACCGCCAGTGCGCAATTGCGGAAGATGTTATAGAGGCCGCCCTGGCTAGTGTCGAGCAGCTTGTTCACTTCAGCCTTCGAAAGCACTTCCAGATGGCCTTCGGGTGAAATCAGGGTATCGACAACGTCATGTTCCATGATGCGTAAATCCTTATTCAAATTCGATGCATTTCGATGCACTACAGGTAAGCCTGCAGTGCCAATATACGACAAACCGGCAGGTTTTGGGGCGGAGATTGCCATAGCAGGAAAGTACATATTTATTAGCACAAAAGACATATCTTTGCAGGCAGGCTATCAAAATGTACGGCCGGAGCGATTTGTAGATTAAAATGGCGCCCAATTTGGCTCCCCACGAGGGAACCCGAGACACTTTTCATAGATCATAAAATTAGGAGAAGCCGCATGAGCGGTGCTACCACCACCAATACGGAAGTCGCTATTCCCGAATTCAAGCAGATCATGGGTCACCCTGCTCCGCTGTGGATGTTGTTCATGACCGAGTTCTGGGAGCGTTTCGCGTTCTACGGCATACGTTGGGCCCTGGTGCTCTACGTCGTGGCGCAGTTCTACAGCGGCGCCCCTAGCGGTGAGGCCCCTGCCAACCTGATTTACGGCTCCTATCTGGCCCTGGTCTACGCCGCCGCGCTGTTCGGCGGCTACGTGGCCGACCGCGTATTGGGCTATCAGCGCTCCATCCTGGTCGGTGCGTCCTTCATGGCGGCCGGTCTGTTCATGATCTCCTTCCCCAACCAGATGGTATTCCAGCTCGGCCTGGCTACCATCATCGTCGGTAACGGCATGTTCAAACCGAACATCTCGACCATGGTCGGCAAGCTGTATAGCGCCGCCGATACCCGCCGCGATTCGGGCTTCACCATTTTCTACATGGGCATCAACTCCGGCGCCATGGTCGCACCGGTGCTGACCGAATGGCTGGCGACCGCCATCTTCGGCTCCAACGGCATGCCTGCTTACAAAGTGGTGTTCATGTCGGCCGGCGTCGGCATGCTGATCTCGCTGGTGTGGTTCTTCATCGGCCGCCGCAACCTGCAAGGCATCGGCGCTCCGGATGCATCGAACTCCGATCCGAAACGCGTGCTGTACGTGGTTCTGGGCTCGCTGTGCGTGATCCCTGTGGTCTACTTCCTGCTGGCTGCTGGCGCGCAGAACCTGCAGATCGTGCTGTCGGCGCTGTTCATCCTGCTGTCGGTGATGCTGCTGGTCGAAGGCATCAAGAACGGCAAGGTCGCCCGCGACAAGGTCATCGCCATGCTGCTGATCTTCTTCTTCAACATCATGTTCTGGATGTTCTTCGAACAGGCAGGCAGCTCGTTCACCTTCCTGGCCGATAAGATCGTCAACCGCGAGATGTTCAACTGGACCTTCCCGGTTGCCTGGTTCCAGATCGTGAACTCGCTGGCCATCATCACCTGCGCACCGATCGTCGCCTTCGTCTGGGTCGCCATGCGCAACAAGAACCCGTCGATTCCGCGTAAGTTCGGCCTGGGCCTGTTGTTCAACGGCGCCGCTTTCGGCCTGCTGATGTTCGCGCTGTCGTCGCTGGTCAGCGCCGATAACCACATCCCGTTCTGGACCCTGGTCATGGTCTACGTGCTGCAATCGATCGGTGAGCTGTGCCTGTCGCCTATCGGCCTGTCGATGGTGACCAAGCTGGCGCCTACCCGCCTGGTTGGCCTGGGCATGGGCGGCTGGTTCCTGTCTACCGGTATCGGCAACAACCTGTCGGGCATCTTCGCTTCGGCGGTCAGCGGCGAGAGCGGCATGTCGGTAACGTCGGCGCTGTCCGGCTACACCTTCGGCTTCTGGTCGCTGATGGCTGGCGGCGCGCTGCTGTTCCTGATCGCACCGCTGATCCAGAAACTGATGCATGGCGTGAAGTAATCGTCCTATGCTCCAATAAGGAAGGCGCCTCGATGAGGCGCCTTTTTTTTATGCCGCTTGCTTGTACTGGAAGGGATTAGCCGCCAACCAGGCTTGCAATTTGTCGCCGGTATCCGGCGGCAGGTGCAGGCCAAGCTTGGAGCGCCGCCACAGGATGTCCTGCGCGGTACGCGCCCATTCGTAGCGCCGCAGGTATTCCACTTCCGCCGCGTACAGTCCCGGCGCGATCTCTTCGCCCATCGCGGCGACATCGTCCTTCTTTCCGAGCAGCGTGTGGATGCGGGTGCCGTAGGCGCGGGCGTAGCGCGCCACCAGCAACTGCGGCAGCCAGCTGTAGCGGCCCTGCACATTGCGCACCCAGGTGTCGAACTCCAGCACCGAACGGTTCTGCGGCTCGGCGCCGAACAAGTCCCCGCCAGGCAGGCAGGCGTTGTGGGTCCAGGCGCCGTGGCGGTTGCCCAGCGCCTTGGCGATCTGGTCGACCGCCTCCTCGGCCAGTTTGCGGAAGGTGGTGATCTTGCCGCCGAAGACGCTCAGCATCGGCGGGCCTTCGCTGTCGACCTCCAGCCGGTAATCGCGCGTAACCGCCTTGGCGTCGGCGCCGTCCTCCACCAATGGCCGCACGCCGGAATAGGTCCACACCACGTCGGCCGGCATGATGGGCTTGACGAAGTACTGGCTGGCCAGCCCGCACAGGTAGGCGATTTCGTCCTCGCTGATGGCGACCTGGCCGGCGTCGCCCTGGTAATCGAGGTCGGTGGTGCCGATCAGCGTGAAATCTCGCTCGTACGGAATCGCGAACACGATGCGGCCGTCCGGGTGCTGGAAGATGTAGGCATTGTCATGCTCGAAGATGCGCTTGACGATAATATGGCTGCCCTTGATCAGCCGCAGCCTGCCCCGCCCCTCTTTCGGCAACGCCGAGTGCAGGAAATCCGCCGTCCAAGGGCCGGCGGCGTTGACCACGTAGCGCGCGTTGACGCGGAAATCGCCGCAACCGCTCTTGTGCAGCGACGCCTCCCAACCGTCCGCCTTGCGCGTCAACGCGCTGCACACGGTCTGGGTCAGGATGGTGGCGCCTTTTTCGCAGGCGTCGATGGCGTTCAGCACCACCAGCCGCGCATCGTCGACCCAGCCGTCCGAATAGATAAAGCCGCGCTGGAACTCCGGCTTGAGCGGCTTGCCCGCCGCGTGCGTGCGCAGGTTGATGCCGGCCGATGCGGGCAGCAGCTCGCGCTTGGCCAGCAGGTCGTACAGCATCAGGCCGGCCCGTATCATCAGCGCAGGACGCTGGCTGGGCGCGTGCGGCATCACGAAGCGCAGCGGCCACATGATGTGCGGCGCGGCGCGCAGCAGCACCTCACGCTCGATCAGCGCCTTGCGCACCAGATTGAATTCGTAGTACTCCAGATAGCGCAGGCCGCCGTGTATCAGCTTGGTGGACGCCGACGAGGTGTGCGAGGCCAGATCGTCCTTCTCGCACAGCACCACCGACAGCCCCCGCCCCGCCGCGTCGCGCGCGATGCCCGCGCCGTTGATGCCGCCTCCTACAATGAGAACGTCGCAATCGAGAGTGTGCTGCGGTTCCGCCATGTCTTCCCCGGTTGTAAAGCGAATTGAGTCGAATATCTGTTACGTTACGACAAAATCACCAATAGTCATAGGGCTGAGTGACCAATTTTGCATAAAAAACCACTTTTCCGGTCCAATTGATTTAAGAGTGCCCAAATTGTGTTGGTCTATAATCGCGCCTACCAATGCTACCGTGAGACTACGCCTTGACTGCTTCCCCCACTGTTATGTCCAAATGGCTGACCCGCCGCAACGCCATCCGCGGCTTCGTCCTGGTCGGCGTCGCCGCGCTGATCGCAGGCGGCCTGCTGCTGGCCTACATGCTGCTGTATGTCGCGCCCAACCTGCCGTCGCTGGAAGTGATCACGGATTACCGGCCCAAGATCCCGCTGCGCATCTACACCGCCGACAACGCGCTGATCGGCGAATTCGGCGAGGAGCACCGCGATTTCGTGCCGATCAAGGACATTCCGGAGATGATGAAGAAGTCCGTGCTGGCCATCGAGGACAAGCGCTTCTACGATCATAACGGCATCGACTGGCGCCGCGCCCTGGGCGCCGCGCGCGCCAACCTGGGCGGCGCCATGCGCCAGGGCGGTTCCACCATCACCATGCAGGTGGCCCGCAACTTCTTCCTCACGCGCGAGAAATTCTACGGCCGCAAACTCAATGAGGTCATGCTGGCCTTTAAGATCGAGGCTGCGCTCAGCAAGGAACAGATCCTTGAGCTGTATATGAACCAGATCTACCTGGGCCAGCGCTCCTTCGGTTTCGGCGCGGCGTCGCAGGTCTACTTCGGCAAGTCGCTGAAGGATCTGGATATCGCCGAGATGGCGATGCTGGCCGGCCTGCCGCAGAATCCGGCCCGCCACAACCCGGCCGTCAACCCCAAGCGCGCCAAGCAACGCCAGCACGTGGTGCTGAAGTCGATGCGCGACCTGGACTACATCACCGAAGAGCAGTACCAGAAGGCGCTGCATGAAACCCTGCACGTCAGCCATCGCGGCCAGGAGTTCGACACCCACGCCGAGTACGTGGCCGAACTGGCGCGCCAGGTGGTCTACGCCCAGTTCAAAGAGGACTCGTACACCAAGGGCATCAGCGTCTACACCACGATCCTGAAGGCCGACCAGAACGCGGCCTACGAATCGGTGCGCCGCAATGTGCTGAACTACGACCAGCGCCACGGCTACCGCGGCCCGGAAGCCTTCATCACGCTGCCGGCCGGCGAGGAAGAACGCGACGACGCCATCGAGGAAGCCCTGCAGCGCCGCCCGAGCAGCGACCGCCTGATCCCGGCCGTGGTGCTGGACGTCGGCGCCAAGTCGGTGAAGGTGCAGAACCCGTCGGGCGAAGAGATCACCATCAGCGGCGACGGCCTGCGCCTGGCCGCCAGCGCGCTGACCGACAAGGCCAAGGACAGCGTACGCCTGCGCCCCGGCGCGGTGATCCGCATCATGCAGGAGAAGAACGGCTGGAGCATCTCGCAAGTGCCGCAGGTGGCTGCGGCCTTCGTGTCCATCGATTCGGTGACCGGCGGCTATCACGCCATGGTCGGCGGTTTCGACTACAACCTGCAAAAGTTCAACCACGTGACGCAGGCCTGGCGCCAGCCGGGTTCCTCGATCAAGCCGTTCGTGTATTCGGCGGCGCTGGAAAAAGGCTTCTCGCCGGCGACGCTGATCAACGACGTGCCGCTGGACCTGACCGGCGCCGAAACGGGCAACGAAGCATGGAGCCCTAAAAACGACGACGGCAAGTTCGACGGCCCGATCACCATGCGCACCGCGCTGGCGGAATCGAAGAACGTGGCGTCGGTGCGCATCCTGCGTTCGATCACGGTGCCGTACGCGCACAACTACCTGGGCAAGTTCGGCTTCGACCTGGCCAAGCATCCGAAGAACCTGACCATGGCGCTGGGCACCGGCTCGGTCACGCCGGCACAGCTGGTGGGCGCGTACTCGGTGTTCGCCAACGGCGGCTACACCGTCGAGCCCTACCTGATCGCCAAGATCGTCGACGGCAGCGGCAAGATCATCTCCGAAGCCAAGCCGCGCACCACGCTGCCGGACGACGCCCGCGTGATCGATCCGCGCAACGCCTTCGTCACCGACAGCATGCTGCGCCAGGTCACGCGCACCGGTACCGGCGCCGCCGTGGCCCGCCTGGGCCGTCCTGACCTGGCCGGCAAGACCGGCACCTCCAGCGATGCGGTGGACGGCTGGTTCGCCGGCTACGGCGGCGGCATTGTCGCGGTATCGTGGATGGGTTATGACGATTCGAAATCGTTGGGCGGCAAGGAGTTCGGCTCCAGCGTGGCGCTGCCGATCTGGATCGACTACATGAAGGTGGCGCTGCAAGGCCGTCCGGCGCAGGAGCGCCAGGTGCCGGCGGGATTGACGCAGGTGGACGGTGAGTGGCTGTTTGACGAATTCACCGGCGATGCCGCGCGCCACACGCTGGACATGGACGACGCCGCGCCGGGCGCGGAGAACGTGGCGCCGCAACCGGCCGGCACGCCGCCGCCGAGCAACTAGCCAGCCGCCGGACTGGTTGGGGCAGCCAGGTAGCCGCGCATCATGCGCACGGCGCTATCGGCAAACTGGTCCGGGCTGATATCCGCAGCCCGGTACTTCCAGCGTTTGACATACCAGTCCTGGAACATCGCCATGACGTGGGCGGCCAGCAGTTCCGGGCTGCCTTCGGGACGCTGGGGAATCTGCGCGATCACCTCGGCGAACAAGGCCTGCACATACAGCTCCGACTCCTTGGCCGTGGTGCGCTGCGCCGCCTGCAGCACGCGCGAATCCATGAACACGAAATAAAACCACGGCTGCAGAATCTCGGACACGTAGATCGACGCGCGCATCAGCGCTTCCAGCTTGTCCAGCGGTTCGGCGATCTCGCTGAACAGGCGCGGCATCTCCAGCGTGGCGTGGCGCACCACGTCTTCTATCATCTCCGCCAGCTGGTCCTTGCTGCTGATGTAGCCGTACAAGCCGCCCATCGACAGGCCGGTCTCCTGGCACAGGTCGCGCAGGTTCATGGCGCGGAAGCCGACGTCGTTGGCCAGCTTGAAGGTGGCGCGGAAGATGCGCTCCAGGTTTTCCAGCGCCGGCTTGCGGCGCTTGACGGTGATGCGTTCAGCGTTGTGGTCGAGCAGATACGCCCAGATATTGACACCGTCCAGCGGCGTCATCGCCTGAAATTGTTGGAAGTCGAATCGCGCCTGCAAGATAGTCTCTTTGTATGATTTTTGTAACCGATTATAGCCCAGGAAAACAACTGGCATCAGCGCCGCCGCAGATTGGCTCCCCAGGCCTAGCGTGCGGACTGCAAGGCCAACGCCTCGGTGCTACATTTTGCTGACCGGGGAAATACCCGGACCTCAAAATATAATCGGAGACTTCAATGAAAACACGCTTCTGGAAGTATCTGGCGGTCTGCCTGATCGCCCTCGCCTCCCTGCCCTCGCCCTCGTGGGCCGCCGGCTACACGCAGACCAAATATCCCATCGTGCTGGTGCACGGCCTGTTCGGCTTCGACAGCCTCGGCCCGGTCGACTACTTCTACGGCATCGCCCCGGCGCTGCGCAGCGGCGGCGCCAATGTCTACGTGACGTCGGTGTCGGCCGCCAACAGCACCGAGGTGCGCGGCGAGCAGCTGCTGGTGCAAGTCAAACAGATCCTGGCCGCCACCGGCGCCTCCAAGGTCAACCTGATCGGCCATAGCCATGGCGGCCCTACCGCGCGCTATGTGGCCTCGGTGCGGCCCGACCTGGTGGCCTCGGTCAGCAGCGTCGGTGGCGTCAACAAGGGTTCGAAGGTGGCCGATGTGCTGATAGGTGCGGTGCCGAACGTGACCTACAGCCTGGCGAACGCGGTGTCCGGCCTGATCAGCTTCCTGTCGGGCAGCCCGACCTTGCCGCAGAACGCCCGCGCGGCGGCGGCATCGCTGAGCACCGCCGGCACGCTGGCCTTCAACAGCCGCCATCCTGAAGGCGTGCCGACGTCGGCCTGCGGCGAAGGCGACTACCAGGTGCGTGGCGTGTACTACTTCTCGTGGAGCGGCGCGCAGCCTTACACCAATCTGCTGGACATCAGCGACCCGGTACTGGCATTGACCGCCATCGCTTTCGAAGGCGCCAAGAACGATGGCCTGGTCAGCAGCTGCTCCAGCCACCTGGGCCGCGTGATCCGCGACGACTATGCGCTGAACCATCTGGACGAGGTCAATCAGCTGGTGGGCATCACCAACCTGTTCGAAACCAGCCCTGTCACCATCTTCCGCCAGCAGGCCAATCGCCTGCAGGGACTGGGACTGTAAGGAGCACGCGATGGGCACGAACGCAAAACTGCTGCGCGTGGGCGCGCTGGCCGCAGTCGCCGGCATAGGCTTGTACTTCGCCATGACACGGGCCGAGGCGCCGGCGGCGCCGGCCAAGCCCGCCGATCCGAACTACTTTGCGTTCGTGCCGTCGATGACAGGCACGCGGCCGGATGGCGACGTGCGGCAGACGGCGGCCGACAAGCTGGCCGTCAACGCGGAACTGGCCTACCTGTTCGACTACTATCTGGCGGGGCTGGGCGAAAAGCCGCTGGAGGCGATCCGCGCGGAGATAGGCCGCGAGCTGGATCGCCGCCTGAGCGCCGCGCCGGCGGCGGAAGCCAAGCGCTTGCTGGATGCCTACCTGGCCTACAAGCGCGCGCTGGTCGACGTGGAGCGCGGGGTTCCGGCCACGCTGGATCTGGCGCAGGGTGCGCGCCAGCGGCTCGAAGCCATGCAGCGCCTGCGCCGCTCCTACTTCAGCGATGCGGAAGCCGAAGGCCTGTTCAGCGCCAGCGACGCCTACGATCTGGATGCGGTGGCGCGGCTGGAAATCAACGGCGACAAGCGTTTGACCGATGCGCAGCGCAAGGAGCGCATCGCCGCACTCGATGCGCGGCTGCCGCAGCAGGTGCGGGATGAGCGCGATGCGCCGGCCAGGGTGTTGAAGCTTGAGGAAGCGGTGGCCAAGGCGCGCGAGCAAGGCTTGGGGGACAATGAAGTCTACCGCATGCGCGCAGCGGCGCTATCGCCCGAAGCCGCGGCCCGCCTTGCCGATGTCGATCGCGAGGAGGCCGACTGGCATCGCCGCATCGCCACGTATCAGGCGCAGCGCCAGCAGCTGGCGGGCGCCTCCGATCCGGCGTCGCTGCAAAAACTGCGCGACGCGATCTTCTCGGCAGATGAGCAGAAGCGGCTGGGCGCTTACGAGCAGTGATGTTCAGATCATGACGGTCAGCTCCACACCGGACTCAAAGTCCAGGGTGATGGACGAGTAGGCTGGATTCCGGCTCAAGTACTGTTTGAACGCCCGCACTTCTTCCTCGGCGGTGTACATATTGTCCGTGATGACGACCGAGCCGGGCTTCAGAAAAGGCTCTATCTTCCGGAAGAGATCAAGATACAGGCTCGCCCACACGTCCATGAAGATCATGTCGAACGTTCCTTCAAGCTGGCTGACCGCGTCGAAGACATCGCCTTCACGCAGGTCGACCCAGGACTGGACGCCGGCAGCGCGCAGGTTCTCCAGCAGTGCTTTGCACTTGAGGGCGTCGAGCTCCGTGGCGATGATTTCTCCCTTGCCGATCTGGCGCAGCGCACTGGCGAAATACAGCGTCGAGACACCGTAGGAGCTGCCGAGTTCCAGTATCCGCGCGGGGCGCTGCATCAGCACCAGGTTGTACAGGAAGCGCCCCATCTCAGGCGATACGGCCAGGGACATGGGCGTTCCCTGCGATGTTTGCGTGTCGCCGGTCGACAGGCCATATCGCTTCAGGAACTTTCCTTTTTGGCTGGCGGCCAGGGACATGTACTCGCCCAGGAGGCGGGTGAAGTCCTCATCGCCGCCCGCAAACTGCATACGCGCACGCGCTATCGATTGCTGTTGGCTTTGCTCATGCAAAGGCCGCAAAATTTCGTCCGTAGAAAAATTCATGCCATCTCCCTTTGGTTATCCAATGGTGATGACGTTTGAACTCGAAGGAAATTGTGCGGCCCGCTGGCGATCTAATGCACGTAACGGGCGATGTAATACACGCCGGCGATCAGCAACGAAGCCAGGCTGTAGATTTTCCAGGCATGACTTGCCAGGGTTTTGTGCAACTCGATGGATTGCATGGCCAATGCAGCATGGAAGTCCTCGCGTTGTTTGGCCAATGCATCGTAGAGCTCCTCACGTTGCTTGGCCAATGCATCGTAGAGTTCCTCTCGTTGCTTGGCCAATGCAACGTTGAACTCTTCACGATGCTTGGCCAATGCAACGTTGAACTCTTCACGATGCTTGACCAATGCATCGTAGAGCTCCTCACGTTGCTTGGCCAACGCAACGTTGAACTCCTCACGATGCTTGGCCAGCGCATCGTAGACATCTTGACGTTGCTTGGCCAAGGCGTTATTGAAGTCGATCCGTTGATTCGCCAGTGCGGCAATGACCTCCTCGCGCAACTTGTTGATTTCCGACTTTACATCAAGCTTGTGGCTGTTGAACGCCGCGGTAACGCGCTCGAAACCAGCGTGCATTTCCTCTCGCAACGCTTGCAAGTCATCCTTGGTGGCAAAGTTGTTTTGCATAACAGCCACTTCCGTCTCCAGTGCCGCCAATCGGGCCACGATGCTTTCATCATAGGGCCGGTGCGCGACATTTTCAACTTGACCTCCTTCAACGTTCGCTGACATGACAGATCCTCCCAGGCAGGCAATCCTCCACACTAGCGCCTGTGTCTCCCGCACGGTTTGCGCCAGATCACAGATAAAAAAAAGGCAGCCCGAAGGCTGCCCCACTGTGCTGCTGCGCCAGATAGTGGCTTGCTTTATTGTTAGAACTCTTCCCAGTCGTCGGAGGCTACGGCGGCCATCTGGCGCGCCGGGGTTTTGGCCGGCGCGGCTTTCGCCACGGGCCGCGCAACCGGAGGCGCCGCCACCGCAAGACGCTCGCGCACCGGCGCGGCCGCAACCCGAGTCTGCCGCTGCGCCATCGCCTGCGGACGTGGCGCCGACGCCTGGTCCATCTTGAACACGCTGACCACTTCCGCCAAGCCCGCCGCCTGCTCCTGCAACGAAGCCGCAGCCGCAGCCGCCTCCTCCACCAGCGCGGCGTTCTGCTGCGTCACCGTATCCATCTGCCCGACCGCCATATTGATCTGATCGATGCCCACGCTTTGCTCCTGCGTCGCCAGCGAGATCTCGGCCATGATGTCGGTCACGCGCTGCACGCTGGTGACGATCTCGCTCATCGTCTCGCCCGCCTCGGCCACCAGCTTGCTGCCGGCACCGACTTTGTCGACCGAATCGCCGATCAACTCCTTGATCTCCTTCGCCGCCGCCGCCGAGCGCTGCGCCAGCGTGCGCACTTCGCCCGCCACCACCGCGAAACCACGTCCCTGCTCGCCGGCACGCGCCGCTTCCACCGCCGCGTTCAGCGCCAAAATATTGGTCTGGAACGCGATGCCGTCGATCACGCTGATGATGTCGACGATCTTCGACGACGAGGCATTGATCGACTCCATGGTATCGACCACGCGCGACACCACGTCGCCGCCGCGCACCGCCACGCCCGACGCCGACACCGCCAGCTGGTTGGCCTGCCGCGCATTGTCCGCGTTCTGCCGCACGGTCGAAGTCAGTTCTTCCATCGACGACGCGGTCTCCTCCAGCGAGCTGGCCTGTTCTTCGGTGCGCGACGACAGGTCCAGGTTGCCGGTGGCGATCTGCGACGACGCCGTGGCGATCGTCTCGGTGCCGCTGCGCACCTGGCCGACGATGCGTATCAGGCTGCCGTTCATGTCCTTCAGCGCCTGCAACAACTGGCCGGTTTCCTCGGTGGTCTTGACCTCGATGCGGCTGGTCAGGTCGCCCGACGCCACCGTCTGCGCCACCTGCACCGCCTCATTGATCGGCGTCGTGATCGCCGCCGTGATGTAGGCCGCGCAGCCGATCGCCACCAGGGCCGAGATCACCGCCGCGATCACCATCGCCCACTCGGCGCTCTTGACCGCCGCCGTGCCCTCTTCCACGCTGGTGTTGGAAATATCCTCGTTGAGCTTTTCGATCTTCATCAGCGTCGCCTCGGCCTTCTGGAACAGCGGCCGCGACAGCTGGTACTGTACGTAAAAATCGACAAACAAATCCTTCTGCTTCTGCTCGTCCTTATTGGCGGCCATGGCGCCGATGATGGAGCCGAGCTTGTCGTCCACCGCCTTCCATGCGGCCCACTCGGCGGTGAACTGCTTCCACATCACCGCCTCTTCGGCCGTCTGCGGTAGCGGCTCGTAGCGCTTCCAGCCGCGGTCGATGCCGGCCCACGCCTTCTTGCGCAGCTCCTGCGCCTCAGCAAATTTGTCCTGCGAATGATAGTCGTTCTCGTAGACCGCCGTGTACAGCGTAGCCGACGCCACCGCCGTCTGGCCCTCGCTCATGGTCAGCAGACCCTGGATCGATGGCAGCCGCACGACGCCTATTTCTTCCACCGCGCCGCCGACCTTGACGATGCCGCGATAGCCGGCCGTGCCGACGATCGCCAACGCTACCATCATGATAGCGACAAGAACGGCGAGCTTCCACTTGATGAGTAAATTCTTGAACATGCTGTACCTCGTGAAGTGGATTAGTCTGTGTGAGTATTCGTGATATTTCTCCACATAACTAAATATGCTGCCCGGCCCCGGCAGCGTCAATCACATTCGTACAGTGTGTGGCTCAGCGCTCACAGTTGTAGGTTAAGCTTGCGGTTTTTACACCGAGAATCAAGATACATGGAACCACTGGATATCGTCGACACGCAAAACGACGCGCCGGCCACCGGCAAGAAGCTGAACGCGACTGTCGCCATCACCGTCGCGCTGCTGGCCACCTTCATGGGCATCTGCAAGGTCAAGGACGACAACATCAACCAGAGCATGCAGCAGGCGCAGGCCAACCGGGTCGACCACTGGGCCTTCTACCAGGCCCGCAACGTGCGCGAGGAAGTGGCCAAGTCGACCGTGGTGCAGCTGCGGCTGGCCGCGGCGGGCCAGCCGGCCGCCGAGCAGGCGGCGTACCGGGAAGCGATACAGCAGTATGAAAAGATCGCGCAGGACCAGGCCGCCAAGAAGGCCGACGCCAAGGCCCAGGCCGAGCAGGACCAGAAGACCTACGACGCCGCCAATTTCAAGGACGACCAGTTCGACCTGTCCGATGCGCTGCTGGCGATCGCCATCTCGCTGCTGGCCATCACCGCGCTGACGCAGCTGTGGGCGCTGTACTTCACGGCGCTGGTGCCGACCGCGTTTGGCGTGGTGATGGGATTGTCCGGCCTGGCCGGCTGGGGACTGCACCCGCAGGCGCTGATCGCGCTGCTGTCCTGATCAGCCGCCGATGACGCGGTTGCGGCCGGACCGCTTGGCCTCGTACATGGCGGCGTCGCCGGCGGAGATCAGGCGTATCAGGTCGTAGCCATGCTCGTCCGACGACACCACGCCGACACTGGCCGTGTAGCGCACCGACAGCGCGTCGATCTCCACCAGTTCCAGCTCGATGCGCGCGCGCAGGCGCTCGGCGACCTTGATCGCGGCCTCGCGGTTCAATCCGTCCAGCACCAGCACGAACTCCTCGCCGCCGAAGCGCGCCAGCAAATCGTAGGGCCGCAGCTCCAGCCGCAGGATGCGCGCCATGTGGCGCAGCACCTCGTCGCCGACCGGATGGCCGTAGGTATCGTTGATGGTCTTGAAGAAGTCGACGTCGATCATGATCACGGCCAGGCTGCGCCGTCCGCGCTGCGCCCGCAGGCCGACGCGCTTGCCCTGGATCTCCAGGCCGGCGCGGTTCAGCGCGCCGGTCAGCGCGTCGAGCGTTGACAGCCGCCGCAAGCGTTCCGCATAGCGCCACATCACCATCAGGATCAGGCCGAAGGCGATGCAGACCTGGGCCAGTGGAATCGCCAGCATGCTGGCCCCCATCACCAGGGAGCCCGGCACGTCGGCCGGATCGCTGTGGAACACCATGTTCATGCCGCGCGCGAACAGCGCCATGCCCAGCACGGCGAAACCGGCCACGCTGATGATGATGCCGCGCCAGCCGCCATGGCGGGCCAGCGTGACAGCGCACATCCAGTTCAGCATCGCGAAATAAAAGCCGCTGTAGCACAGCCGCGCGCGCAGGCTGGGCACGACCAGCGTGAAATAGGCTGGGATCAGCAGCGCCACCACGGTCATGATGATCACCTCGCGCCAGCGCGGCACTTCGGAGCAGTAGACGCGCAGGCCGCGCTGCACCAGGCCGATGCCGAAGGCGATCACGCCGTAGCCGAGTATCGTATTGAAGATGTCCGGGACGCCGTACATATTGGTCATCGCCAGCCCGAGCGACACCACCAGGTTGCCGGCGGCCCACCAGCGCTGCTCTGCAGGGCTGCCGGTGTAGCAGGCGGAAGCAACCAGCAGCGCCGTCGTCAACAGCGTGATGCAGACCTGAACCAGTAATAAAGTGTCGAGATTGAGCACGCCGGATTCCGTCCTGAGGATGCCCCAATGTATCTCAGCCCACGGCCAGTGGCAATCGTCCATGCAAGAAAGAAACAAAAAAAGCTGCCGAGGCAGCTTTTTTTAACGACGCAGCGCCAAATCAGACGGCGCGGCGGCGACGTGCGACCACGCCCATCAGCGCCAGGCCGCCCAGCAGCATGGCATAAGTTTCCGGCTCAGGCACAGGGGTAGCGACGTAGCCTTTGAAAGGCTCGTAGCCGATCTCGACCGCGCTGACGATGGACTTGGCGACGATGCTGCCTTCCAGGTGGCCGGCGCCCGACAGCACGGCGTCGTTGGCCAGTACCGACCCCCAGACGAAAGTGTTGACCTTGACCACGTTGGCGTCGTTCAGGTTGAACAGCACGTTGGCGCGCAGTTTCTCCAGCAGGCCGTCCTGGCCGCCGCCGAACACCACGTCGCCGCTGCCGGTGACGTTGATGACCACGGTGGCGCCGTCTTTCACGTTGCTCAGCGTCAGATTGCTCAGGTTGCGGGTGTTGATGTTGAACACTTGCAGGCCGGCGGTGTTGTTGCCGACCAGCTCGATGCCGCCGTTGGCGAAGTTGACCGTGCCGTTGCCGGCCTGGCTGTTCAGCGTGCTCGACAGGCCGGTCAGCTGGGTCTTGGCCGCGCTGAAGTCGGTATAGCTGGAAATGTTGGCCTTGCTCAGGTTCAGGTAGGACGACGACGTGTTGTTGCCGCCGTAGACGCCGTAGCCGTTGTAGTTCTTGGTGTACTCGGTGATCGGGCCGATCGACGCGTTGGTGTTCACATTGGTCAGCGGAGCGGCATAGATGTCGCCGCTGCTCAGTTTGACGTTGCCGCCGACCACCACGCTAGGCGCGGTCACGCCGTACGGGGTGCGGTAGCCGATCGAGGCGCCGTTGGCCGACAGGTTGCCGCCGACGGCCAGGCGGCCTTCGACGTCGGTGAAGTTACTGGCGTTGCCGTAGAAATAGCCGCTGTAGCCGGAAGCGAGGCCCAGGTCGAAACTCGGCGCTGCGGCCTGGGCGCTGCACGCGGCAGCGACGCCCAGCACCAGCGGCAAAATGCGGTGCATCAGAGTGGAAATAGTCATGGTATGTAATTGGTATGTTCGTTGAGAAACAGGAAAAACCCGCAAGCAAGGGCTGAATTATATCTCATTAACAACATCAATAATATTCTTGATAAGAAAAATATTTTATCTATATAACCAATGCAATACCAATAATATGCCAGGCGTGATGAATGTAGATCGGTTAAAGTGATGCTTATAGCAATCCACCGACTAGACCATGGCCTACCCTATCGAGCACAAACTGGTGATCGGCATCGCTTCCAGCGCGCTGTTTGACCTGACCGAATCGCACAAGATCTACCTGGAAGGCGGCGCCGAGGAGTACCGCAAGTATCAGGAGCAAAATATCGACGTCATCCTGGGCAAGGGCGTGGCTTTCCCCTTCATCCGCCGCTTCCTCGGGATTAACAAGCACTACGCGCAATCGGCGCCGGTCGAGGTGGTGCTGTTGTCGCGCAATTCGCCCGAGACCGGGCTGCGGGTGATGAACTCCATCGCCCACTACGGGCTGGACATCTCGCGCGCCTGCTTCGTCACTGGCAAATCGCCGTACACTTACCTGCCGGCCTTCAATACCTCTCTGTTCCTGAGCGCCAACGAAGAGGACGTCCGCAACGCCCTGGCGGCCCAGTATCCGGCCGGTTTGGTGCTGCCATCGCGCATCGAGGACGATGACGACGACGAATTGCGGGTCGCTTTCGACTTCGACGGCGTGATCGCCGACGACGAATCGGAGACCGTCTTCAAGCGCAACAACGACGTCGACGAGTTCCACGCGCACGAACGCGAGCGGGTCGCCATCCCTCACCAGCCCGGCCCGCTGGCCGACCTGTTCCAGAAACTGTCGCTGATGCAGCGGCTGGAAGAGCGGGCCCAGCGCCGCGATCCCTCGTACAAGCGCATCCTGCGCATCGCCATCATCACCGCCCGCAGCGCGCCGTCGCACGAGCGCGTCGTCACCACGCTGAAGAGCTGGGGCGTGTCCGCCAACGAGACATTTTTCCTGGGCGGCATGGAAAAAGCGCGGGTGCTGGGCATCTTCAAGCCGCATATCTTCTTCGACGACCAGCTCAGCCACCTGAAGTCGGCCGGCGGCAACATACCGATGGTCCATGTGCCCTTCGGCATAGCGAACCGGCCGCCCAAGCCGGCGTGAGCGGGGTTGCGCTGACCTCGGCGGGAGGACGGGGCTTCGTCTATAATGTCGGCAGCGGCATTGCCCCTCCGGCGGTGCATTGAGGTCTCCTTAACCGTTGAATGTGTGTTGTGTCCCTGGTCTTAAAAAACTCCCTACCAAAACCCGGCACCCGCTTCGCCCTGCCTGCGCTGCATGGCTCGTCGGACGCCTACGCACTGGCGCTAGCCGCGCTCGAACTCAAATCCCAGGGCCAGATGCTGGCCGTGATCGTCGCCAACGCCAGCGACGGCCAGCGCCTGCTGGACGAAATCCCGTGGTTCGGCGGCGAGCAGCTGCGCTGCCACCTGCTGCCGGACTGGGAAACCCTGCCCTACGACGCCTTCTCGCCGCACCAGGACCTGGTGTCCGAACGCCTGGCGACGCTGCACGAAATCACCAGCGGCCAGTGCGACGTGATGCTGGTGCCGGCCACCACCGCGCTGGTGCGCATGGCGCCGCCGTCCTTCCTGGCGGCCTATACCTTCTTCTTCAAAAAAGGCGAGTCGCTCGACGAGGCGCGCCTGAAGTCGCAGCTGACGCTGGCCGGCTACACCCACGTGGCGCAGGTGATGTCGCCCGGCGAGTACTCGGTGCGCGGCGGCCTGATCGACCTGTTCCCGATGGGCTCCGCCCTGCCCTACCGGCTCGACCTGTTCGGCGACACCATCGAAACCATCCGCACCTTCGACGCCGACACCCAGCGCTCGCTCTACCCGGTCAACGAGGTGCGCCTGCTGCCCGGCCGCGAGTTCCCGATGGACGAAGCGGCGCGCACCACCTTCCGCAACCGCTGGCGCGAACAGTTCGAAGGCGATCCTTCGCGCGCCGTGGTGTACAAGGACATCAAGAGCGGCATCGCCTCGGCCGGTATCGAGTACTACCTGCCGCTGTTCTTCGACGAGACGGCCACGCTGTTCGACTACCTGCCGCAAGGCGCGGCGCTGGCACTGGTCGGCGACATCGACGCCGCCATCAAGCGCTTCTGGACCGACACCGGCTCGCGCTACCGCTTCCTCAAGGCCGACCGCGAACGCCCCATCCTGGCGCCGGAAACGCTGTTCCTGTCGGATGAACAGTTCTTCACGCTGGCCAAGCCTTATGGCCGCCTGGTGGTATCGAAGGACGCCGACAGCGGCGCCTCCGAGCTGTCGGCGCCGGTGCCCAACATCGCCGTCAACCGCCACAGCGAAGACCCGCTGACCAATCTGCGCGCCTACCTGCTGCCGGCCGGCCGCCGCGTGATGATCTGCGCCGAAACCAACGGCCGCCGCGAAACGCTGCAGCAGTACTTCAACGAATACGACCTGGCGCTGACGCCGGTCGAAGGCTACGAAGGCTTCGCCACCTCCGACGCAAAACTGATGCTGGGCGTGGCGCCGCTGCACGCCGGCTTCGAGCTGTCGACGCCGACCGAGAATCTCATCTTCATCACCGAGACCGAGCTGTATGCGGGCTCCGGCCGCCGCGTCGGCAAGAAGAAGCAGGAAGCCGTCACCCAGGTCGAATCGATGGTGCGCGACTTGTCGGAGCTGAAGATCGGCGATCCGGTGGTGCACATCAACCACGGCATCGGGCGCTACATGGGCCTGACCAGCATGGACCTGGGCGAAGGCGAGACCGAGTTCCTGCACCTGGAGTACGCCAAGGACACCAAGCTGTACGTGCCGGTCTCGCAGCTGCACGTGATCTCGCGCTACTCCGGCGCCTCGCCGGAAGACGCGCCGCTGCACGCGCTGGGTTCCGGCGCCTGGGAAAAAGCCAAGCGCAAGGCCGCCGAACAGGTGCGCGACACCGCCGCCGAGCTGCTCAACCTGTACGCCCGCCGCGCGCTGCGCCAGGGCCACTCCTTCGAATACTCCGCGCACGACTACGAGCGCTTCGCCGACAGCTTCGGCTTCGACGAAACGCCGGACCAGCAGGAAGCGATCAACAACGTCATCAAGGATATGACCTCGGGCAAACCGATGGACCGGCTGGTGTGCGGCGACGTCGGCTTCGGCAAGACCGAAGTGGCGCTGCGCGCGGCCTTCATCGCCGTCATGGGCGGCAAGCAGGTGGCGATCCTGGCGCCGACCACGCTGCTGGCCGAGCAGCATGCGCAAACCTTCGCCGACCGCTTCGCCGACTGGCCGGTGCGCATCGCCGAAATGTCGCGCTTCCGCACCGGCAAGGAGATCACGCAGGCGATCAAGGGCATGGCCGACGGCACGCTGGACATCGTTATCGGCACCCATAAGCTGCTGTCGGACGACGTCAAGTTCACCCGCCTCGGCCTGGTCATCATCGACGAAGAACACCGCTTCGGCGTGCGCCAGAAGGAAGCGTTGAAATCGCTGCGCGCCGAAGTCGACGTGCTGACCCTGACCGCCACGCCTATCCCGCGCACGCTGGGCATGGCGCTGGAAGGCCTGCGCGACTTCTCGGTGATCGCCACCGCGCCGCAAAAGCGCCTGGCGATCAAGACCTTCGTGCGCAGCGAGGGCGAATCGATCATACGCGAAGCCTGCCTGCGCGAATTGAAGCGCGGCGGCCAGGTGTACTTCCTGCACAACGAGGTCGAGACCATCCAGAACCGCATGGCCATGCTGACCGAGCTGCTGCCGGAAGCGCGCATCGCCGTGGCCCACGGCCAGATGCACGAGCGCGACCTGGAAAAGGTGATGCGTGATTTCGTCGCGCAGCGCTACAACATCCTGCTGTGCACCACGATTATCGAAACCGGTATCGACGTGCCGACCGCGAACACCATCATCATGCACCGCGCCGACAAGTTCGGCCTGGCGCAGCTGCACCAGCTGCGCGGGCGCGTCGGCCGTTCGCACCACCAGGCCTACGCCTACCTGCTGGTCACCGACGTGCAGGGATTGACCAAACAGGCGCAGCGCCGCCTGGACGCCATCCAGCAGATGGAAGAACTGGGCAGCGGCTTCTATCTGGCCATGCACGACCTGGAGATACGCGGCGCCGGCGAAGTCCTGGGCGACAACCAGTCGGGCGAGATGACCGAGATCGGCTTCCAGCTGTATTCGGACATGCTCAACGAAGCGGTGCGCTCGCTCAAGGCCGGCAAGGAGCCCGACCTGGCGGCGCCGCTGGCCACCACCACCGAGATCAACCTGCATGTGCCGGCGCTGTTGCCGGCCGATTTCTGCGGCGATGTGCACGAACGGCTATCTATTTACAAGCGCATGGCCAACTGCAACGTCCAGGACAAGATCGACGACATGCAGGAGGAGATGATCGACCGTTTCGGCAAATTGCCGGACGCCGTCAAGGCCCTGATCGAGACCCACCGCCTGCGCATCGCCGCCAAAACCGTGGGCATCATCAAGATCGACGCCCATGGCGAGGCGGCCACGCTGCAGTTCATGGCCAAGCCGCCGATCGACCCGATGCGCATCATCGACCTGATACAGAAGAACCGCCAGATCAAGCTCAATGGCCAGGACAAACTGAAGATCACCGCCGCCATGCCGGACCTGGCCGCACGTGTCGCCCAGATCAAAGGTGCGATCAAACAGTTGACCGCGTGAGCCTAAACACGTAACTTGGGCGCTTAGCCCAAAAAACGCTATATGGATTTATGAAGACCGCAAAAAATACTATGAATCTTGTGCTGCAAGGGTTGGACGATTGCAAGGCCCGGCTGGAACGCATCGCGGCGCTGACGGCGCCGAAAAACATCACCTGGCTGAGCGAACGCGCGCTGCGCTGCGAAGGCATCGCCTTCTCGCCGGCGCTGCGCCAGACCATCGAAGTGGCGGCCCAGGCGGCGCAGCTGGACGCCACCTACTCGATCGGCATGCACAAGATGAGCGAATTCAAGCTGGTCGCCATGGACATGGATTCGACGCTGATCACCATCGAGTGCATCGACGAAATCGCCGACATGCAGGGTCTCAAGCCGCAAGTGTCGGAGATCACCGAGGCGGCGATGCGCGGCGAGCTCGATTTCTCCGAAAGCCTGAAGCGCCGCGTGGCGCTGCTGGAAGGCCTGGAGGCGTCGGCGCTGGAGCGCGTGTACGAGGAACGCCTGCAGCTGTCGCCGGGCGCGGAAGCCATGCTCAAGGCGGTGCAGCAGGCAGGCCTGAAGACGCTGCTGGTGTCGGGCGGCTTCACCTACTTCACGTCGCGCCTGAAAGAGCGCCTGGGCCTGGACTACACCCACGCCAACGAACTGGAAATCGTCGACGGCCGACTGACCGGCCGCGTGGTCGGCGGCATCGTCGATGCGGAAGAGAAGAAGCGCACGGTGGAACGCGTGTGCGCGGAGCTGGACATCTCGCCGTCGCAGGCCATCGTCATGGGCGACGGCGCCAACGATTTGAAGATGATGAGCATCTCCGGCATGTCGGTGGCCTTCCGCGCCAAGCCGGTGGTGCGCGAGCAGGCCAACGTCGCGCTCAACTTCGTCGGCCTGGACGGCATCCTTCCGCTGCTGACCTGATACTCAATCCTGCCGGCGCGCGACCTGCTCGGGCCCGTGCAGGCGCACGCCGGCCACGCTGCCGTTGTCGCGCTGGTCGAACTCCACCCGTATGCCGCCCCAGCGCGTGATGAAAGCGCCCTTCCCCACGGCCTCCAGCTCGACCGCCGGAGCGCCGCCTATCTGTGCATACAGCTTCTTGCCACGCTCGGTGACAGTCAGCAGGCGCCCATCGGCCAGGTCGTACTGGCCCTTGAAATCTTGCAGCTCGATAGCTTGTGCCGGTTTCTCGGCGGCGCCGGCGACGCATGGAGCACAGCAGCACAAGGCCAAAGCCCATATAAAAGTACGCATGATATTTTCCCATCCAGGTAGTATCGCCATCGCTCTCGATGTGGATGGCAATAGCTCACTGTAGGCAAAATAACCACGGCCTGCGCGCCGCATCCGACCAAGCCGCAATTTGCGATGACGGATGGTCGTTATCGGGGGTTGAACGGGCCGCCCGGCCTAGGCGATCAGCACGCCGCTGCGCGCCACCGAGTAGATGACTTTGCCGACGCGCTCATAGTCGATGCTGCTCTCTACCTGCAAGTCTATCCGCTCGATTTTCTGCTCGAACAGCAGCTTGACCAGTTCCTCGGCGGTGCTCACGTGGGTGCCTAGTACCTGGATCTGGTCCTTGCCGACGACAACCAGCGTCGGCGGCGCGGGCGATGCGGTCCAGGCGGAGGGGAGTTTATTCATGGAGATATCAAACACAAAATTTGACTAAAATGATAACATCAAAGCCCTTTTATCGCCGCCTTTATTCATGATCCGCCACCTCCTGCTCTGCGCGCCGCTGCTGGCCGCCGGCCACGCCGCCGCCGAATGCCGCTATAACGAACTCGCCACGCTGACCATCGGCGCCGACGATCATTGGGGCCAGCCCTACATCGACGCGCAGATCAACGGCAAGACGGTGCGCCTGCTGATCGACACCGGCGCCTATAAAACGGTGCTGACGCGCGCGGAGATCGACCGCCAGCAACTGATGCTTACGCCCACGCAGGACAAGGCCTACGGCGTGGGCGGACAGGCGCAGATGTACGCCGCGCGTCCCGACGAAGTGACCATCGGACCTGCGCGCGTGCGCCAGGCCTTGTGCCCCGTGATCGAAGGCTTCGACCATCCCGGCTACGGCGGCATCGTCGGCGCGGATTATCTGCTGCAGGCCGATCTCGAAATCGCGCTGGCGGACAAGCAGCTGAAGTTCTTCCGCGCCGAAGGCTGCGACGACAAGTCCCTGGCCTATTGGGACGTCAACGCGCTCGACGTGCCGCTGAAGATACCGGCCTACGACAGCCGCGCCACGGTCCAGGTGGAGCTCAACGGCAGCAAACTGACGGCGCTGATCGACACCGGCGCCACCGTCTCGACGATCACCCAGCACGCCGCCGAGCGCCTGGGCTTCGCCGCCGACGCCGCCGGCGTCCACACAGGCAGGCGGCTGGTGGGCGTCAACGGCAAATCCCGGCGCGCATGGATCGCCACCTTCGACAGCTTTGCGATCGGCGAAGAAAAGATCGACCACCCGCGCATCACCGTGATGGAAGACGGAGAGGAGACCGATACCCGAAGCCACCAGATGATACTGGGCCGCGACTTCCTGCGCGCCCACCATGTGCTGCTGTCGAAGCGGCAGCACCGCTTCTACTATTCCTACCTCGGCGGACCGGTGTTCGCCGCCTCACCCTGATTGGAGACGCGATGAACGACTACATCATCCTCATGCTCGACGATGCGCCCGACAGCAGCGACGGCGACTGGGACGGCTACATCGCCGGCCTGCGCCAGACCGGCCAGTTCGACGGCGGCAGTTCCATCGGCAGCGGCCAGCGCCTGAAGCAGGGCCAGCCGGACCAGGCGGCCGGCTTGAACGTCACCGGCTTCATACGCGTGCGCGCCGCCAGCATAGCCGACGCCAAGCTGCTGCTGGCCGGGAACCCCGACTACGAGGCCGGCGGCAGCGTCGAGATACGCGAACTGCCGCCCGGCTGAGCGGCCGGCGGCGTTACTGGGGTTTGGGTGGGCGGATGCCGGTGTACTGCGCCGACGCCAGCTTCCACTTGCCGCCCTCGTTCACCGCGACATAACCGGCGCGAAAAGCGAAGCTGCGCTTCTCCGCGTTCGGAACGGCCACCGTGCCGGACAGCTTGACCAGGATGGTGCCCGTGTTGCCATGCATCTGGATGGACGGTTCGGACACCTCCATCGTCGGCGCCTCGCGCTTGTTGGCCGGCAGGTAGAAGCCCAGCACCTTCTCGCGCGGATCGACCTCGCCCAGCGGCGACACTTCGTAGAAATCGCGTGTAACGATGGCGTCGATCTTCGACGGTTCGAAATCGCGCTGGGCCTCGGTATAGGCCTGCACCAGTTTAAGCAGCTGCTGCGGCACGGCGTCCTGCGCATGCACCTGCGCCGCGGCCAAGGTCAAGGTCAACGTCGCCAGCAAAACGGATTTGAATTTCATGCGAACTCCTTATTGAGCTTCCGGCGCGGAGACGCCGGCATTGTCGAGGACCGGCGCCGCTTCCGCCACGCGCGGCAGGCGCATATTGCGGCCGCCCTGCTGCAGCGTCACCGCCTCCACCTGGCCGGCCGCATCGCGGCTCAATTCAAGCTGCGCATCGACCTTGCGCAGGAAGAGCAGATTCGCCGACTCGGCATAGATCGGCAGCACGCCCTGGCCTTGCAACTGGCTCGTCATGCCGCTACCGCTCACGCGCAGCCACAGACGGCGGCCGTCCGGCATCGTGTAGGTGCCGGCGATGGCGGCCATCTGCGCGGCCGACAAGGCGATGTCCTTGCGCTCCGACGGCAGCACATATTTGGCGTTGCGGGCCGCCGCCGTCAGGCCGGCGGTCAGCGACTCCAGCTGGCTGCCTTCAACGTTACTCAACACGATCACGCTGATCTTGTCGCCCATGCGGTAGCGCACCTCGGTGGCAAAGCCTTCGATGCCGCCGCCATGGCCGACCTCCTTGCCGCCGTCCTTCTGCTGGATGCCCAGCCCGAAGCCGTAGCCGGAGTGATAGGCCGTCGTCATCGCCTCCAGCGACGCAGGCGACAGCAGCTTGCCTTCATACAGGCCGCGCTGCCAACGCAGCAGGTCGCCGGTGGTGGAGTACAGCGCGCCGGCGGCGTGCGGAATGCTCATGTTGATAAAGCCGGCATTGCTCACGCCTTTTTTGCCGCGCGCATAACCGGATGCGCGGTTCGGCAGCACGGTGGCGTTCCAGTCGTAGCCGCTGTCCTTCATGCCGAGCGGCTCAAAGATATTCTTGCGCACGAAGGCGTCGTAACTCTGGCCGCTGACCTTCTCGATCAAGGCGCCCAGCAGCACGTAGCCGGTATTGCTGTAGTTGAAGCGCGAGCCGGATTCGAACTCCAGCGGCAGGTTGCGCACCAGCGCGATCGATTCTTCCGGCGTCTTGGTGAACGGCTCGATCGACTGGTACTCCTTGGTCGACGTGAAGTTGGCGATGCCGGAAGTGTGGTTCAACAGCTGGAAGATCGTCACCTTGCTCCATGCCGCAGGCAGGCCGCTCAGGTATTTGCTGACAGGCTCGGAGACCTTGAGCTGGCCGCGCTCCTGCAACAGCAGCACGCTGGCGGCGGTGAACTGCTTGGTGACGGAGCCGAGGCGGTACTTGGTGCTCGGCGAGTTGGGGATATTCCATTCGAGGTTGGCGGAGCCGTAGCCCTTGTCCAGCAAGACCTGATCGCCTTTCGCCACCAGCACGACGCCGGAAAAATGATCGTTGACGGCGGCCGATTCGGCCAGCGACTCCATGCGTTTTACATCCTGCGCCTGCCCTGCTCCGCTGACCAGCATGGCCGTGGCCAAGCCCAAGGACAGCATCCACTTGCGATGTTGCGACATATTTTTCTCCTGGTGTGGACCGCTCTCAAGCGGCGATCGACCGGCGTATGCTGCCACTATCTTATGTTTTTCGCAATCGCTTTATCAGGCCGTCGGAAGCGTCCTCGATATAGTCGAGCACCAGGTCGAAGCCTCGGCCGCCGCCGTAGTACGGATCCGGCACCACATCCGATCCGCTGCGGCTGGCGTGCGCCATGAACAGGCCCAGTTTGTGCCGGTGCTGCGGCGGACACGCCGCTTCCAGCAGGCTGAGATTATCGTAGTCCATCGCCAGCACATGATCGAACTCTTCGAAGTCGCGGGCCGCCACCTTGCGCGAGCGCTGCGTGGACAAGTCGTAGCCGCGCCGGGCCGCATGCTCCATCGAGCGCGCATCGGGCGGCTCGCCGACGTGGTAGCCGTGGGTGCCGGCCGAATCGATGCGGAACTGGTCGGACAGGCCGGCCGCCTCCACCCGATGGCGGAACACGCCCTCCGCCGTCGGCGAACGGCAGATATTCCCCATGCAGACAAACAGCACCGAAGTTTTCGCCATGCGCGCACACCACTTATATAATCAACATGTTTATATTTTATAGATTAAATCCGCGTCTCGCGACACGCCGGCAAAATAAATGAATCTCCCTAATGATCAGTCTCCACGCGCCGAATACGCGCGCCGCATGAACCGCGTACTGAACTACATCGACGCCCATCTGGACCAGCCGCTGGAACTGGCGCAGCTGGCCGATGTCGCCAACTTCTCGCGCTTTCACTTCCATCGCATTTTCCAATCGTGGATGGGCGAGACGCTGGGCGACTATGCGCGCCGCCGGCGGTTGGAGAAAGCCGCCTTCCGCCTGAGCTGCACGCCGCCCGAGTCTGTGCTGGAGACGGCGCTGGCCACCGGCTTCGGTTCCGGCGAAGCGTTCGCGCGCGCCTTCAAGCTCAGGTTCGGCTGCACGCCGACCGAGTGGCGGCGCGACACGCGCGAGCGCCTGGCCTCGCAGGCGCTCGGCGGCGCTCGGCGCGCGGAGAGCAATCTGGATCAGGTGCTTAGCAAGTACGATCAGACGCCGCAAACCGGCATCGGCGACGATGACATCTCCAACAACCAATCAGGAGATTTCAATATGGACGTTAAAGTGATCGACTTGCCGGCAGCCCGCGTCGCCTACCACCGCCACATCGGCCCTTACGGCCCGGGCATCGGCGCCTTCTGGCGCGGCACGGTCGCGCCGTGGGTGCAGTCGCACGGCCTGGGCCAGGCACTGTGCTACGGCGTCGGCTACGACGACCCGAGCATCACGCCGCCCGACAAATGCCGCTACGACGCCTGCGTGACGGTGCCGGAGAGCTTCACCGCCGCCGGCTCGGCCGACATCACCACCCTGCCCGGCGGCCGTTACGCCGTCGCACGGTTCGAAGGCCAGCCCACCGCCATCGCCGACGCCTGGACCTGGATGACGCGCAACTGGCTGCCGTCGAGCGGCTTGCAGTGCGACGACCGCCCCTGCTTCGAAATGTTCACGCCCGAACTGGCGTTCGATCCGCAGACCGGCGCCATGACCTGCGACATCTGCATCCCGGTCCGGCCGCTGTAGCGAAAATTGCTGGCTGCGGAAAACTGACACTGTGCGCCGCGCAAAATGCGCGGCCACTATACTGTCAGGCACCACATTACGAAGGAGCGATCATGTCTCAAGAACTGGTATTGGATAATCGCCTGGAATCGGCCAAGACCACCGCCTGGTGGCTCTATATCATTCACGCGGTGAGCTTCATCTTTTCGCTTGGCCTGTTTTCCGTGCTTCCGCTGGCGATCAATTACTTGCAGCGGCCCAGCACCGAAGGCACTTTCGTCCACTCCCACCACAGCTGGATGATCCGCTCTTTCTGGTGGTACGTGGCCTTTGTCGCCATCGGCGCCGTGCTGTTCGTCACCATCATTGGCATACCGCTGGCCTACCTGGTCTGGCTGGGCGCCTGGCTGTGGAAAGCCTATCGCCTGGTCAGCGGCATCGTGCGCCTGAACCGCAACGATCCGGCCGACGTCTAAACGGCGGGAAGCAGCGTTTTCAGCGCATCGACCAGTTGCGCGCATTCGTCGTCGGTACCGATGGAAATGCGCAGGAACTGGTCGATGCGCGGCTGTTTAAAGTGACGTACCAGTATCGCCCGCTCTCGCAGGCCCGCCGCCAATAGCGCGGCGTCGCGCCCGGGATGGCGGGCGAAGATGAAGTTGGCCTGCGACGGCAGCACCTCGAAGCCCAGCGCCTGCATCTGCGCGGCGAGCCATGCGCGGGTGGCGGTGATGGCTTGCGAGGTCTGCTCCATGTAGGCCGCGTCGTCGATGGCCGCCACGGCGCCCGCCTGCACAACCTGCCCCAGCGGATAGCAATTGAAACTGTTCTTCACGCGCTCCAGCCCCGCGATCAGATCGGGATGGCCGACCGCATACCCCACCCGCAGCCCCGCCAGCGAGCGCGATTTGGACAGCGTGTGGATCACCAGCAGATTATCGTAGCGGCCCAGCAGCGCAATCGCGCTCTGGCCGCCGAAGTCCACATAGGCCTCGTCGATCACCACCACCTGGTCGGGATGCGCGGCCACCAGCGCCTCGATGCTCTCCAGCGGCAGGCCGATGCCGGTCGGCGCGTTCGGGTTGGCAATGATGATCGCGCCGCACGGCCGGTCGTAGTCCGCCACGTCGATCTCGTAACGCTCGTTCAGCGGCACCTGCACCGCCTCGATGCCATACAGGCTGCAATAGGTCGGATAAAAACTGTAGCTGATGTCCGGGCAAAGCAGCGGCAGCGCGTGCTTGAGCAAGGCCTGGAAGGTATGGGCCAGCACCTCGTCCGAGCTGTTGCCGACGAAGACCTGCTCGCGCGCGAGGCCGTAGCGGCGGGCCACGGCGTCCTTCACGGCGGCGTTGCCGGGGTCCGGGTATTTGCGCAGCTGGTCGCCGACGGCGGCCTGCATCGCCGCCACCGCCCTGGGCGACGGGCCGTAGGGATTCTCGTTGGTGTTCAACTTGACCAGGCCGGGCATCTGCACCTGCTCGCCCGGCGTGTATGGCGTCAGGCCGTGGACCACAGCGCTCCAGTAGCGGCTCATTGCAGCTCTCCCAGCGCGCGTTCGATGTCGGCGATCAGGTCGTTGATGTCCTCCAGGCCGACGTTGAAGCGCACCAGGATGCCCTTGTCCTGCCAGTCATTGCGCATGCGCTGGATACGGTAAGGCATGACCAGGCTGTTGGCCCCGCCCCAGCTGTAGCCGATCTTGAAGAACTTGAGCGCATCGACAAAGCGGTCGGTCTGGGCCTCGGTATAGCGTTCGTCGAACACTACCGAGAACAGGCCGCCGGCGCCGCTGAAGTCGCGCTTCCAGATCTCGTGGCCGGGGCAGTCGGTGAAAGCCGGATGCAGCACCCGGGTGATTTCAGGGCGCGCCTGCAACCACGCGGCCAGCTTGCGGGCCGCAGCGTCGTGCGCGTCGAAGCGCAGGCGCATGGTCGGCAGGCCGCGCGAGACCAGATAGGCATCGTCCGCGCCCACGCCCATGCCCAGCCGCATATGCGAAAGGCTGAGGCGTTCGTGCAACGCCGGGTCGCGCGTGATGACGGCGCCCATCAGCACATCCGATCCGCCGGACTGGTACTTGGTCAGCGCCTGCATGATGATGTCGACGCCGAGCTCGAAGCCGCGCAGCGCCAGGCCGGCAGACCAGGTATTGTCCAGCGCGACCACCACGCCGCGCTCATGCGCCGCCTTGCAGATGGCCGGCAGGTCCGGCACTTCCATCGATACCGAGCCGGGAGCCTCGGTCCAGATCAGCTTTGTGTTCGGCTGGATCAGCGCGGCGATGCCCTCGCCGATCAGCGGATCGTAGTAGCGCGCGGTGACGCCGAAATCGGCCGTCAGCCAGCTACCCAGCTCGCGATTCGGGTTGTAGACATTGTCGGGCAACAGCACATCGTCGCCGGACTTGAGCAGCGCGAAGTCGACCATCGCGATGGCCGCCAGGCCGCTCGGCGCCAGCAGGCAGTGCTTGCCGTCCTCGATCTCGGCCAGGCGCGCTTCGAGCGTGAAGGTGGTCGGCGTGCCGTGCAGGCCGTAGGTATAGGCGTTCTTCTCTTTCCATTCGCCCGAGCGCATGGCCGCCACGTTCTTGAACAGCACCGTCGAGGCATGGTGGATGGCGCCGGGGAAGGCCGCGAAGCCTTCTGGCGCCTGGTAGTCGGTATGGACGAGCGTGGTCTGGAGAGATTTTTTGGTAGTCATGGCTTGATTATAAACGCATTGCACGGCCGGCCAGGCGCAGCCCCACACCTTTGACAAAGCTCAAACGTCAATTGGCGTCGATCGTTAAGTTAGTACTCATGTCCCCCACCACCAACCCTTCAAGGAGAACGCCATGTCGCAACCGACCGCATGCCAGGATCAAGAGTTAAAACTGACACTCACCGACGAGCAACGCAAGGAACTCACGCACTTTATCGCCAGCAGCGGACGCGTCAAGCTGGATATCGACCTGCTGTTCGAAGGGGATGTTTCGGTGAAGGCCGTCGCCCCCGTTGCTGTACTGGTCGGCAACGCCATCTGAGCGCAGCGAGGCAAGCATGGTTCCGGACGTCCGCATTCGTCAAGAAGACTTCGGCTTCATCCTGGCCTTCGGTACCGGCGAGATCGGACTGTACAACCATGCAGCCGCTAGCGCGCTGTTGCATGGCACAACGCGGGAGGCGCTGGAGCCGTACCGCCTGCCATCCATTCCGGTCAGGGACGAGTTTCATCTGAGCGCGCCGCTCATCGTCTGGTTCGAAATTACCCGCGCCTGCAACCTGACTTGCCGGCACTGCTATATCGAGGCCGGCAAGCCGCGGGAGCAGGAGCTGTCGACACCCGAGATCTTCGACGCCCTCGACCAGATGAAAGCGGCGGGCGTCTTCGCCCTGGTGCTGGTTGGCGGCGAGCCGATGATGCATCCGGATTTCCTGGCCATCGTCAACCACGCCCACCAGCTTGGCTTCGTCATTTCCATCGCGACCAATGGCGCTTACATCACGCAAGACCTGATCGACCGCCTGCCTCGCAAGGAATGCGTGGTCAGCGTCAGCGTGGACGGCACGGCCAAGCACAAGGAACTGCGCATCCGCTCCACATGGGACGACGTGCGCGAACGCATACTGCTGCTGCGCCGGAACGGCATCCCGACCGCGATCATGTCGACGCAGACGGCAGGCAATGTGCACGAGTTGCAGGTGCTGCTGGACTTCGCCCGTGAACATCAGTGCTTTTTCGGATCGACGCCGATGAGCCCTATCGGGCGTGGTAAGTTCTTCCCCCAGTACCAGCCGCAGCCGGACATCGTCGAGGAAACGGCCCGCCTGTACATCGCCGACAAGCTGCATGACCAGGTCATGAACGATACCGTCGGCCTGTGCGTGGCCAAGTTTCTGGACGAGTGCCACAACATCGCCAAGGCCACCGGCCGCGAATTCTGCGGCGTGGCGATGGCTTACCTGATGAGCGACGGCTCTCTGTATCCATGCTCGATTTGCGCGTCGAACGACAAGTTCCTCGCCGGCAGCCTGCGCGAGCATACGTTCCAGGAGCTGTGGCGGGATTCGTTCAAGGATATCCGCCAGTTCACTTACGATAAATTCAAGGAGTGTCCCAACTGCGAGCTGTCGCGCGATCCCTACTACTGCACGTCGCGCTGCGCCGTGATGGCCGAACTCTATACCGGCGACCCGCTCGGCTGCGGCTCCACGCCTTTCGTGAAGGCCAGCCTCAAACGCCGCACAGAACTGCTACAAACCGAGTTCCCCGGCGCACCGGGGGCGACATGAACGGCGGCGGCACGAGGCGGATCATTCCCGTCATCACCGGCGTCGGCCACGGGCAGACCGAGCTGTCCGCCTACGACGACGCGCTTTGGAAAACCGGCATCGGCAACTTCAACGTGATTGCCCTGTCCAGCGTGATCCCGCCGGGATGGGAGCCGGCGCTACAGTCGGAGCCGGACCTGCGGCGGATATGGGGCAACCGCCTCTATGTGGTGCAGGCGGCAGCGTCGTCCAGCGGGCAGCGCGACACCGGCCTGGCGGCGGGCATAGGCTGGGCCATCTTCGACCATGGCGGCGGCGTATTCGTGGAGCATCACGGCGTAGCGGCCGATGCCGGCAGCGCCTTGCAGGCAGTCGAGCGCGACATCGAGCTATCCATCGCCGACTTGTGCGAGCGCCGCGCCGCAGTGCCGGCCAGACGGGGCAAGGCAACCATCTCGGCCACGGCATGCGGGCCTTGCTGCGTGCTGGCCGTGGCCGTATTCCAGCAAGAAGACTGGTGAAAGGATGCCACATGCCCATCGCACATTTTCACAATCAACCGATCGCATACGATGACCATGGCGACATTCCACTCGACGTGCCATTTCGTTCGCTGCGGCCAGGGGACATCAGCCTCTATCTGCAACTCGACACCACCGTCGGCCGGAAAACCTGCCGCCAGGCGTGCGTGCACTGTTTCTACATCAACCAGCCTGCGGCCGCCAACCGCTCCATCGATCTGCACGAAGGCCGCCGCATCATGGACAGCCTGACGGCGCAGGGCTACCGCGTCTTCCCCATGATTTCCGACAGCTTCGGCCGGGACGGCACGTTCCTGCGCCTGTTCGGCGACACGCACAACCGGGACTTTCATCAGGAAGAAAACCGCAAGCCGACCAAGACCATGCAACGCGGCGACATGTGGACCAGCGGTGCGCCGCTGCTTGATGCGCAATGGAAGGAGTATTTGTGGACCGGTGTAGAAAACGGCTTCGGCAATGTCACCATCACGTTTCACGGCATACTGGACAGCGATCTGAAGCTGTTGCCGGCGGAAGACTATCCGATCAAGGGTGTGTTCGCGGGGCGCGATTGCGAGCGTGTCATTGCGCGCATCCACGCGTTCAACAGCGAGGCGAAGTTGACGGCGCCACTGGACATCAATATCGGCGTGACGATCGGCAAGCATAACCACAGCCGCGAGCACTTGCTGCGCTACGCGGCCTACTTTGCGAGGCTGGGCATTTCAGTACTGCGGTTCAATGCCTTCCACGATCACGGCGGCAAGCTGCCGCAGCTGCCGTTGACGACAGCGGAACGAGCGCAATGGTATCGCGACCTGAAATGGGTACATGAAAATGTCCCGCTGGATTTTCAGCTCGGTGTGGATGAGGATTTCGGCAGCAGCGGCGTAGAGGCCATGGGTTTCCCGACGCATGTGGGATGGTGCCGCGCAGGCCAGCAGTTGTTCGCCATCGTTCCCGATCCGCCGCAAACCATCGCGTCCGGGGACTTCGGCCGCATCGAGCACATCGGATCGATAGCGGCCTGCGTCGATGCCTTCCAGCCCGTCGTCGGCAAACTGATACGAACTACGCCGGCCGCCAGCGGGCAGCCGACGTACAAGCTTGAGTTTTACGACGAAGTTATCGAGGACTTGCAGCGCAAGCGCCTGGACGGCACCTACCGCGATGGCTGCTACGCGCCGGAAATGCTGGCGAAGCGATCGATTGCGATCGCTTCGGCGCATTAGTCCGGCACAACAGCAACAGGCTTATTGCGCCTCGCCCCACAGGTCGTGGGCATCGGACGTGGTGATCTTCACGTCGACGAACTGGCCGACGGCCAGCTTCTTGTGCGGCTCGTACGGCGGCTTGACGTACACCACGCCGTCGATTTCCGGCGCATCGGCGCTGGAGCGGCCGACACCGCCGGTGCGGTTGACTTCATCGATCAGCACGCGGACGGTCTTGCCGACCTTGGCCTTCAGGCGCGCTTTCGAGATCTCTTCCTGCAACAGCATCACGCGGCCGCGACGCTCTTCGCGCACTTCTTCCGGCACCGGATTGGCCAGCTCGTTTGCGGTAGCGCCTTCGACCGGCGAGTAGGCGAAGCAACCCAGACGGTCGATCTGAGCTTCCTTCAGGAAGTCCAGCAGGTATTCGAATTCGGCCTCGGTCTCGCCAGGGAAGCCGGCGATGAAGGTCGAACGGATGGTCAGGTTTGGATTCATGGCGCGCCAGGCCAGGATGCGGTCCAGGTTCTTCTCGCCGCTGGCCGGACGCTTCATGCGCTTCAGCACATCGGGATGCGCGTGCTGCATCGGGATATCCAGGTAAGGCAGAATGTGCTCGCCCATCATCGGAATGACCTGGTCGACGTGCGGGTATGGATACACGTAGTGCATGCGCACCCAGGCGCCGTAGGACTTGGCCAGCTCGCCCAGCGCTTCCATCAGCTGCGTCATGTGGGTCTTGATCGGACGGCCGTTCCAGAAGCCGGTGCGGAACTTGACGTCCACGCCGTAGGCCGAGGTATCCTGCGAAATCACCAGCAGTTCCTTGACGCCGGACTTGAACAGGTTTTCCGCTTCCAGCATCAGCTCACCGATAGGACGCGAAACCAGATCGCCGCGCATCGAAGGGATGATGCAGAACGAGCAGCGGTGGTTGCAGCCCTCGGAAATTTTCAGGTAAGCGTAGTGCTTGGGCGTCAGCTTGATGCCCTGCGCCGGTATCAGGTCGAGGAAAGGCTCGTGCGGTTTCGGCAGGTGCAGGTGGACGGAGTCCATCACTTCGGCCAGCGCGTGCGGGCCGGTGACGGCTAGCACCTTCGGGTGCACCTTCATGATGATGTCGTCGCCGGCGGCGTCTTTTTTCGCGCCCAGGCAGCCAGTCACGATCACCTTGCCGTTTTCGGCCAGCGCTTCGCCAATGGCGTCCAGCGATTCCTGCACCGCGGCGTCGATGAAGCCGCAGGTGTTGACGATGACCAGATCGGCGCCGTCGTAGGACTTGGCCGTCTCGTAGCCTTCGGCACGCAGCTGGGTCAGGATCTGTTCGGAGTCGACCAGCGCTTTAGGGCAGCCGAGCGAGACGAAGCCCACTTTAGGTGCTGGCGCGCCGGCGGCTGGCTTGGGGAGTCGTGTGAGTGGTTGCGATTGCATGATAGGTTGCTTTAAACGCCATGAAAATTACGAGCAATCGAGCATTATACCCCATTCCTCATAGGGAGATCATGTTAGGATAGAGGCTAACCCAGTGGCCGCATCCGCGCGCGCCGCATCACCCAGTTCAGGAGAATTAGTGGCAACGCTGAAAGACGTCGCATTGCTCGCCGGTGTAGGCATGTCGACAGCATCGCGCGCCATTTCAGGCGCCGGCCCGGTATCGGCCGAGGCGATGAAAAAAGTCCAGGCCGCGATTGAGCAGCTCAACTTCCGCCCCTCCTCCATCGGCCGCTCGCTGTCCGCGCAGTCGCTGGGCATGATAGGGATCTTCGCCCCCTCGTTCTTCGGCGCCTACTACGGCACCATCCTCAAACAGACCGACATCGAACTGCGCGCCATGCGCCGCCATGTGGTCGTGGCCACCGGCTGCGGCGACGGCACGCCGCGCGACGAGGCGATCGAAGCGGTCAAGTTCCTGATCGGCCGCGATTGCGACGGCATCGTGGTATTGGGCCATGACCTGTACGACGAAGATCTGATCTCGCTGCAAAAAATGCATCCGAAGATGGCCTTCCTCAACCGCCGCAGCCCGCAGTTGCCGGAGGCGTCGTTCTGCCCCGACCACTATCACGGCGGCGAACTGGCGGCGCAGACCTTGCTGCAAGCAGGCCACCGCGAACTGGCGGTGATCTCCGGCCCGTCCGCGACGTCGGACAACAAGGAGCGCCTGGACGGCTTCTTCGCCGAACTGCAACGCAACGGCATCGCCCGTTCAGCGGTGCAGCTGATCGAATCGGACTTCTCGCGTGAAGGCGGCTTCGGCGCCACGCAGCGGCTGATCGCCGACGGCCACAAATTCACCGGCCTGTTTTGCGCCAATGATGAAATGGCGGTCGGCGCGCTGTCGTGCTTCCACCGCGCCGGCATCAGCGTGCCGGGCGACGTCTCCATCGTCGGCTATGACGATGACTACTCGGCCGAGTTCTCGTCGCCGGGCCTGACGTCGGTGCACATCCCGATGCAGCAGCTGACCCAGAACGCCGTGCGCTGGCTGCTCAACCAGTGCTACGGCACGCAGCACGAAATCGTCCGCGACTTCCCGGTAACAGTGACGATGCGCGGCTCGGTTGCTGCGCGCAAGCCGTAAAAAAAAGGCCGGCATCGCTGCCGGCCCAAAACCACTAGTCACTTCCCTGGATCAGAACTTCATCGACACCCGGCCGCCGAAGGTGCGCGGGTTGTTGTAGTACGCCGCCCAGATCTGCTGCGTCGGCTGGCATGGCGCGCCGGTCTGCGTGCAGATTTCGATGGCGTCGTACTTCACTGCCTTGTCGGTAGCGTTGTTGACGAACAGCTCCGCCGTGTAAGCCTTGTTCAGCGGCTCATAGCGCACGCTCAGGTCCAGCGTGGTGTAAGCCTTCTGCTGCTTCACGCCCGGATGGCCCGGCACGTCGGTGTTGAACGCGCCCGATCCGACGAACGATTCCGACTCGTAGTGCGCCGAAGCGCGCGGCGTGATGCGGCCCTTGCCGGTGTCGAAGTCATGCTCATACATCAGCGTCGCGGCAAACGTCGGCGCATGCTTCAGCGTGGCGCCGCCAACATTGACGGTCGGCGCGGTGGTGCCGCAGGACTGGTTGTTGGCGCGCGCCGCGTCGACATCGCAGGACAGGAAGTCGTCATAGCGCGCCTTCAACCAGGTGGCGTTGCCGCTGAAGCGGTCGGCACTGGTCGGACGATAGCTCCACTCAGCCTCGATCCCCTTCACCGAAGCGCCGGCCGCGTTGAAGTTCTGCAGCGTGTTGTTGACCACCTGCGATTCCAGCTTGTCCTTGTACTTCATCCAGAACGCGTCCAGGTTCAGCGACAGCTTGCGGTCGAACAGGTCCGACTTGAAGCCGACTTCATAGCTGGTCAGCTTCTCCGGCTTGGTGGTGGCGCCGCCGTCGCCGATGGCCGGCGAGTGGAAACCGGTCGTCACCGAAGCGAAGGTCAGGATGTCCTTGGTCGGCTTGTACTCGACACGTCCCAGCCAGGTGGACTGGCCGTATTTCAAGTCGGCCGTGTTGTCGCCATAGGTGTTGCCGCAGGTCTGCTGGTTCACCACGCCGCCAGGGCCGATGTTGTGCGTGTTGATGGTGCCCACACCCGGCGTGACCAGTTGCGCGATCTGACTAGGCGTCAGGTTGACGGTGCCGCGCGGCGCGTTGTCCGGCCAGTTCGGGCAGGCCCAGTTCTGGCCGCCGATGTCGAACTTGTGGTCCTTGGTGTAGCGCGCGCCGCCCGTCACCTTCCACATCGGATCGATGTCGTAGCTGGCCTGCGCGAACACGGCTTTCGAATGCAGCTCGCGGTCGCCCTGGATGAAGGACATCGCCGACGCATACTGGCCCACGGTAGGCTGCACGAAGATCACGCTGCCGCTGGCGATATCCTGGTCCAGCATCGCCTGCGAAATCTGGCTGCGGTCGATGTCGAAGCGGATCTTGTTCTTCTCGCGGAAGAAGAACAGGCCACCCACCCATTGCAGCGGCGATTCGGAGTCCGAGCGCAGTTGCACTTCGTTGGAGACGCTGTCGAACTGGCTCCACTCGGTGCGGTTCTCGGCCTTGAAGCCCGGGTAGAAACCGGCGTCGGCATCGCTGCCGTTGGTGCGTTTCAGGCGGCTCCACGAACCAAGGTACTGCGTCGCCAGGCCATCCATCGGACGCCATTCGACCTTGCTCTTGGCGGTGATGATGGACTGGTCCAGCGTGCCCGGCGTGTCGATCAGCGCGGAGCGCAGGTTCTGGCCCGGCTTCGGTTCGGCCGCCAGGTAGATGTTGCCGGCGCCGGTGTCGCTGTAGTAGTCGGCGATGAAGGTGGCCTTCAGGTCGGGCGTGAACTTCCACAGCAGCGAGGCGCGCGCGCCCTGCTGGTCGCCGGCGCCGTACTTCTTGGTGCCCGGCTGGACGTTCGAGCCCTTGAGGAAGTCGACATAGCCGTCATGCTGGTCCTTGATGGCGGCGATGCGCAGCGCGATGTCTTCGCTGAGCGGAATGTTGATCATCCCCTGCGTCTGGATGTGGTGGTAGTCGCCCAGCGTGATGCTGGCCGAGCCGAAGGTCTTGGCGGTGCTCGGTGCGCCGGAAACCAGGTTGACCGCGCCGGCGGTGGAGTTACGTCCGTTCAGCGTGCCCTGCGGGCCGCGTGCGACTTCGACGTGGTTCAGGTCATACATCAGCGCCGTCGCGCCTTGGGGGCGCGGCACGTAGATGCCGTCGACATAGAACGCCACCGCCGGGTCGCCCAACTCGGTGTGGTTGGCCGAGCCCACGCCGCGCATGTAGACGTGCACGCCGCCCGAATCGCTGTGCGGCTCCACCACCAGGCTGGGCACCATGGCGGTCATCGTCGCCAGGTCCTTGACCTGGTTGTTGGCCAGCGTGTCCTGCGTGTAGGCGGTGATCGCCAGCGGCGTGTCCTGCACCAGCGTGTCGCGGCGGGTAGCCGTGACGATGATCTTCTCAATGTCGCCGCCCGCCTGTGCCACCTGCTGTTGCTGCTGCTGCTGCGCCATGGCCCCACCGGAGAATGCAAACTGCGCGATCTGCGCGATACTCAAGGCTAAAATCGTTTTCTTCATTTTGTCTGTCCTCGCTTCTTCCATCAGTTTAGTTTGCGTGCCCCGTTCTGTGTGACGGCTTATGCACGTGTGGAACCGGTACCACCGCAAGACGCACCGATGCGGCGGGCCATGCCGTGGCGGCCCGGTCTTACAACACAACTACTGCTACGGTGTTAGAGCCGCTGTTCGCTGGCCCCGTCAAAAAGAGAAATGCGCTTGGTGCGTATCGAGAAACTGATGTCCTTCTCGGTTTCGATATTCTGCTGGTCCTGCACGATGCCCGCGATCTGGGTGCCGTGGAAGTCCAGCCACAACACGCGATGCGCGCCCATGGCCTCGACCAGCGAGACCGATGCGCACACCACGTTATCGGCGCCGTCGCAATTGCCGACGTCGATGTCTTCAGGCCGCACGCCCAGCACACATTCGTGTTTGCCGGACGGCTGCTGCTTGAATGGATAGCCCGTCACGTCGACGGCCATGTGATCGTTGCGGAACAGCGTGCGGCCGCCCTCCTGTTCCAGCCAGCCCTTGAACAGGTTCATGCCCGGCGAGCCGAGGAAGGTGGCGACGAACAGGTTGGCCGGCTCGTTGTAGATATTGGCCGGCGTGTCGAACTGCTGCACCATGCCGCCCTTCATCACCGCCATGCGCTGCGCCAGCGTCATCGCCTCGACCTGGTCGTGGGTCACGTAGATCATGGTGGCGCCGAGCTGCTTGTGCAGCTGCTTCAGTTCGCGCCGCAGTTCGGTGCGCAGCTTGGCGTCCAGGTTGGACAGCGGTTCATCGAACAGCATCACGTCCGCCTCGCGCACGATGGCGCGGCCGATCGCCACGCGTTGGCGCTGGCCGCCGGACAGGTTGGCCGGCTTGCGCTTCAACAGTGGCCCCAGTTGCAGCATGTCCGAAGCGCGCGAGACGCGGCGGGCGATTTCCGCTTTCGGCGTGCCGTTGATGCGCAGGCCGAAGGACATATTGGCTTCCACGTTCATGGTCGGATACAGCGCGTACGACTGGAACACCAGCGCGATGCCGCGGTCTTTCGGATCGGCCCAGGTCATGTCCCTGCCGCCGATTTCGATCTGGCCGGAGGTGGTGTCGATCAGGCCCGCGATGGAATGCAGCAGCGTCGATTTGCCGCAGCCCGATGGGCCCAGCAGCACCACGAACTCCCCCGCTTTCACGTCCAGGTTCAGCGATTCGATGACCTTGTTGCCGCCCAGCTGAATCTGCAGATTACGAATAGCTACGTTAGACATTGTTTAACCCTTCACAGCGCCAGAGGCGATGCCGCGCACGAACCAGCGGCCGGAAATGAAATAGAGAGCCAGCGGCACAACCGACGTCAGGATGGTCGCAGCCATGTTGACGTTGTACAGGCGCTCGCCGGTGGTGGTGTTGATGATGTTGTTCAGCTGGACCGTCATCGGCAGATGCTCGGAACCCGCGAACACCAGGCCAAGCAGGAAGTCGTTCCAGATGCCTGTGACCTGCATGATGACCGCGACCACGATCACCGGCGTCGACATCGGCAGCATCAGCTGCAGGAAGATGCGCCAGAAACCGCCGCCGTCGATACGGGCCGCCTTGAACAGCTCCATCGGCAAGGCAGCGTAGTAGTTGCGGAACAGGAGCGTCATCACCGGCATGCCGAAGATGGTGTGGATCAGCACAATGCCGGGCAAAGAGCTGAACAGGTTCACCGCAGCCAGCACGCGCACCAGCGGATACACCATCACCTGCACCGGAATGAAGGCGCCCATCATCAGGATGGCGAACAACAGCCCGGCGCCGCGAGGCCGCCAGAACGACAGCGCATAGCCGTTCACGGCGCCGATGGCGATCGACAGGATGGTGCTCGGCACGACGATGGCGACCGAGTTCCAGAAGCCGCCGCGTATGCCGTTGCACTCCAGGCCCGTGCAGGCGGACTGCCACGCTTGCAGCCATGGTTCCAGCGTCGCATGCACCGGCAGCGCGAACAGCGTGCCAAGGCGGATCTCTTCCATCGGCTTGACCGACGTTACCAGCATCACGTACAGCGGCAGCAGGAAGAACAGCGCCGCCACAATCAGGAAGCCGTAGACGCCGATGCGGGCCGGAGTCCACGCCAGCGTGCGGCGCGGCTTGATGGCCGGCGGCGCCACGGCGATGGAACTGTCGTTGGCCGCGCCGCCCGGCGCCAGCCCTGCTGCTTTATTGTCCACTGCTGCCTTTTCGAGTTTGACGACCTGTCCCATCACGCCCCCTTCGCTGCGCGGCGGTTGCGCACATAGTACAGTGGCGCGACGATGGCCAGCACGGTGGTCAGCAGCACAATCGACGCCGCCGAAGCGAGGCCGATGTTGGCGCGGCCGAACAGGTAATCCATGATGAACTTGGCTGGCACTTCGCTGGCCGTGCCGGGGCCGCCCTGTGTCATCGCGACCACCGAGTCGAACACCTTCACCACCATCACGAACAGCAGCACGAAGGCGGTGGAGACGGAAGGCCCGAGCATGGGCAGCACGATGCTGACGTAGACGCGCCAGCGCGGGATGCCGTCGATGCGGGCGGCCTTCCACAATTCCTCGTCCACGCCGCGCAGGCCGGACAGCATCAGCGCCATCACCAGGCCGGACGCCTGCCAAACGGTGGCGATGACGATGGTGTAGATCGCCATGTCCTGGTCGACGATCCAGTCGAACTTGGCGTCGGCGAAGCCCAGCTTGTGCAGCACTTCCTGGATGCCCAGTTCGGGATTGAGTATCCACTGCCAGATCAGGCCCGTGGCCACGAACGACATCGCATACGGATACAGGAAGATGGTGCGCAGCGCACCTTCGGCCATGACCTTCTGGTCGATGAACACGGCCAGCAGGAAGCCGATGACCAGGCAGGCGGCGATGAACAGCACGCCGTACACGGCGACGTTCTGCAGCGACAGCAGCCAGCGCTCGTTGTTAAACAGGCGGATGTACTGCGATGCGCCGACAAAATCGCTGGACGGGAATGTGCGCGAGCTGCTGACCGACACGCGGGCGGTCCACAGCATCGTGCCCAGGTAGGCCAGCAGCACCGTCAACGCCATCGGTATCATGGCGACGTAAGCTGCGAAGGAAACGCTTTGACGCTTCTTGGCCATGGCTTATTGGTCCTTCAGCGCGCGGGCAAAGGCTTTTTGCGCATCTTCCGGCGACTGGTTCTTGTTCCAGTAGCTGGTCAGCACGTCCTGCAGGGCGCCGGTGGTGTCGGGCGTGGTCAGCATCTCGGCGTTCGGCAGCTGGCGGCTCTTGTCCTTGATGATGGCCAGGCCCTGCTTGGCGCAGATGTCCAGCGTCGATTCATCGACGTCGCCGCGTATCGGGATCGCGCCCTTGCGCGAGTTGAAGGCCACTTGCGCGGCCGGCGATGTCACCACCGTCGCCAGCAGCTTCTGCGCCTTGACGGCGTTGGCGTCCGTGGTTTTCGGGAACACGAAAGCATCGCCGGCGACGATGTACGGCGCCTTCGGTCCGAAGCCCGGGAAGCAGCCGAAGTCCTTGCCCGCCACCTGCTTGGCCGACGAGAACTCGCCCTTGGCCCAGTCGCCCATGATCTGCACGCCGGCCTTGCCGCTGACGACCATGGCGGTCGCATCGTTCCAGTTGCGGCCCGGCGAGCCGGCATCCACAAAGGCTTTCAGCTTCTTGAAGTCGACCAGCACCTGCTTGAAGGCCGGCGACATCACGGCTTTCTGGTCGCGGTCGCGGTACACCTTGAGGTACAGGTCGGAGCCGCCCACCATCGCGAAGATGGCGTCGAAGGTGATCTTCTCCTGCCACACCTGGCCGCCGAAGGCCAGCGGCACCAGGCCTGCGGCCTTGAGCTTGGCCAGCTGCGCCAGGAACTCGTCCCAGGTCTGCGGCTCGTTGGCGATGCCGGCTTTTTTATACGCGGCCTTGGAGTAGAAGAACCAGGCCGGCATGTGGATGTCCACCGGCGCGGCGTAGAAGTGGCCGTTGATCTTGATCGCCGCCAGGATCGACGGCGGCATGATCTGGTCCCACTTGCCGGCAGCGGCGACGTCGTCGACGTTGTTGAGCAAGCCCTGTTCGACGAAGTCGCGGAACTGCTTGGAGGTGTTGAACTGCGCGGCCGTCGGCGCATTGCCGCCGACGATGCGGTTGATGGTGGTGGCGCGCGACTGGTCGGCGCCGGCGATGGCGTTGTCGACCCACTGGCCGCCGGCTTTGTTATAGGCGTCCGCAAACTGCTTGACCGCCTGGGATTCGCCACCCGAAGTCCACCAATGGATCACGGTTGCCTTCAGCGGTGCCGCTGCCGGCGCTTGCGCCTGCGCGGTCGCGGACAAGCCCGCGCATGCCGCCAGGGCGAGCGCGATGGCGCTTCCCAGCTTTGTAGCCTTAATCATTCTGTCTCCTGTGGGCGTCGAGCGCCCATTTTATTCGGATGCCTGCGGGAAGTTCAATTATTTGGCGTCCCGTTTAGCGAGGAATTCCGCAACCAGCTTGGCGCTGCGCTTCAAGGTGCGCTTCTGGGTCGCATAATCCACATGGATGATACCGAAACGGCGCACATAACCGAAGGCCCATTCAAAATTGTCCATCAGCGACCAGATAAAGTAGCCGCGCACGTCGACGCCCGCCTTCACCGCTTGATCCACCGCAGCCAGGTGGCGGTTCAAAAAGGAGATACGGTTTTTATCGTTTACCTCATTGTCGACCACCTTGTCGTCCGAGGCGGTGCCGTTCTCGGTGATATAGATCGGCGGCAGGTTCGGATAATCGCGGTGGAAGCCGATCAGCAGATGGCGCAGGCCGTCCGGGTACACCTCCCATCCCATCTGGGTGCGCTCGACGTCTTCCAGGTCCACTTCGATGTAACCGTGCTTGCCGTCGCTGACCACATTGGTGCGGAAGTAGTAATTGATGCCCAGGAAGTCGAGCTGGCGGCCGATGATGTCCATGTCGCCGTCCAATATCATCGGCTGCGCGCCTGGCCACAGCTCCCACAGCGCCGATGGGTAGGACTTCTTCAGCAGCGGATCGAGGATCCAGTTATTGTGCTGCAGCTCGAACAGCCAGGCGGCGCGCTGGTCGGCGTCGCCGGTGCCGGTGCTGGTGCCGCGGCCGACGTTGGTGACGATGCCCACTTGCGCCGCCGGATCATTGGCGCGCAGGTGCGCCACCGCCAGGCCGTGGCCCAGCAGCAGGTGGTGCATGGCCTGGGTGGCGAACACCACGTCCTGCTTGCCCGGCGCGTGGTGGCCGGTGCCGTAGCCGTGCATGGCCGAACACCATGGCTCGTTCAGCGTGGCCCAGGAATCCACCAGGCCGGCCAGCTCGCGGCTGATCATGTCGGCGTATTCGGCGAAGCGGTAGGCGGTGTCGCGGTTGACCCAGCCGCCCTTGTCTTCCAGGTGCTGCGGCAGATCCCAGTGGTACAGCGTGACGTAAGTCTTCAGGCCCTTGGCGCGCAGCGCCGTCAGCAGCTTGCGGTAGAAGGCGATGCCCTTTTGATTCGGCAGGCCTTCGGCCGTCATCACGCGCGGCCAGGAAATCGACAGGCGGTAGGCGCCGACATTCAGGCTGGCCAGCAGCTCGACGTCCTGCTCCCAACGGTGATAGTGGTCGCAGGCGACGGCGCCGGTGTCGCCGGACAGCGTCTTGCCCGGCGTGGCCGAGAAGGTGTCCCAGATCGACGGGATGCGGCCGTCTTCGGCGACGGCGCCTTCGATCTGGTAGGCCGCGGTGGCAGCGCCCATCAGGAAATCCTTATTCCACAAGACCGAATCGGCCGGTGGGGAGAACGTCTCTTCCAGTGCAATTGATGCTTCGACTACCACAGCAACTCCTTCGTTTGATCGTGAAGTGGAAGCGCTTCCACTGATGTTGTCGATAGTACTACTGAAGAAATTCAGGTGTCAACGGGTTTCTGGGAGTTTTTGTAACTTACCTACAAAAACGGCACAGCGACCGAAGTGGCTGTGCCGTTTTCCGTGTGGCGGACCGTGAAGGATTACTTCTTGTCGGTCGGCGGCACGCCCGGGACGAACGGGAAAGTGCCGAAGATGTTCTTGCTCTGGCTTTGCATCTGTTCCTGCATCTGCACGAACAGGCTCTTGCTCTGGTCGATGTAGTTATTCATCATGCCCTGCATCATCGGACCCTGCACGTTCATGAACTGGGTCCACATTTCCGGGCTGAAGGGCTTGCCTTCCAGGCCGCCGACGGCCGAGCCGGTGAACTTGCGCTGGATGTCGGTGAAGGCCTGGACGTTCTTCTCCAGGTAGGAGCCCATCATGCCTTGCATGGCGTGGCCGTAGAAACGGATGATCTGCGCCAGCACGTCGCTGGAGAACATCGGTGCGCCGCTGGCCTCTTCTTCCAGGATGATCTGCAGCAGGATGCTGCGGCTCAGGTCTTCATTGGTCTTGGCGTCGACTACGGTGAATTCTTCATTGTCCAACACCAGTTGCTTGACGTCGGTCAGCGTGATGTAGGAACTGGTCTGCGTGTCGTACAGACGGCGATTCGGGTATTTTTTGATCAGACGGTCAGCATTTTTTTTCGCACTACTCATCACAAGTCCACTTATTGCGCCGCAGCGCGTACTCTAACAATTCGAAAAAAAAGCGAACTTCGGTCCGCTTTCCCACTAGCCTACTTTACCTATTATAGAGGGGAAAAAGCATATCTTGCACAATCTGATATAACTTTTAGGTTTTATTGCAACGCAACCAAATTTACAGATCGACAATAAGACGCCTTTCCCCCGCCGTTGCTAGTCGGCCCGCACCTTCACGTAGCGGCCCGGCGCGGGCTCAATTGGTACGTAACGGGCATTGCCCGGCTTGGCCTTGGGCTTGACGTCCTTGCCACCGTGCTCGGCCAGGAAGGCGGCCCACTCCGGCCACCAGCTGCCCTTGTTTTCGGTGGCGCCGGCCATCCAGGCTTCGGCGTCCTGCGGCTTGGCGGCGGCGCGGCCCAGCGGCTTGTCGTTGGTCCAGTAGCTGCGCTTGTTCTTCACCGGCGAGTTGATCACGCCGGCGATGTGGCCGGACGCGCCCAGGATGAAGCGGTTGGCCTTGACCTTGCCCGGATTGAGGATGTTCATCGAACCGAAGGCCGACGTCCACGGCACGATGTGGTCTTCGCGCGAGCCGTAGATGAAGGCCGGCGCGTCGATGCTGGCCAGGTCGACCTTCTGCCCCGCCACCTTCAGCTTGCCGGTCTTGAGCTTGTTCTCCAGGTAGGTGTTGCGCAGGTACCAGCAGAACATCGGGCCCGGCAGGTTGGTACTGTCCGAGTTCCAGTACAGCAGGTCGAACGGCGGCGGCTCATTGCCCTTCAGATAATTGGACTGCACGTAGTTCCACACCAGGTCGTTCGGACGCAGGCTGGAGAAGGTGCTGGCCAGGTCGCGGCCCGGCATCAGGCCGCCGCCCTTGAGCTGCTGCTCGCGCATCGATACCTGCGCCTCGTCGACGAACACGTCCAGCACGCCGGTATCGCTGAAGTCGAGGAAGGTGGTCAGCAGCGTCAGGCTGGAGGCCGGCTTCTCGCCGCGCGCCGCCAGCACCGACAAGGCGGTCGACACCAGCGTGCCGCCGACGCAGAAGCCCAGCATGTTCATCTGCTCCTGGCCGCTGATGTCCTGCACCACGTGGATGGCTTCGATCACGCCCTGGTCGACATAATCGTCCCAGGTGGTGCCGGCCAGCGATTGATCGGGATTACTCCACGAGATCAGGAACACGCTGTTGCCCTGCTCCACCGCGTAGCGCACCAGCGAGTTTTCCGGTTGCAGATCAAGAATGTAGAACTTGTTGATGCAAGGCGGCACCATCAACAGCGGGCGCTGGTGCACGGTGGCCGTCGCCGGCTTGTACTGGATCAGCTGGAACAGCGGGTTTTCATACACCACCGTGCCTTCGGTCGTGGCCAGGTTGCGGCCCACCTCGAACGCCGATTCGTCGGACAGCGAGATGTGGCCCTTGTTCATGTCGGCCAGCATATTGGCCAGGCCCTTGGTCAGGCTCTCGCCCTTGGTTTCGATCAGCTTTTGCTGCGCCTCCGGATTGGTGGCCAGGAAGTTGGCCGGCGACATGGCGTCGATAATCTGCTGCACGGCAAAGCGGATCTTCTGCTTTTGCTGGCCGGAGGTTTCCACCGTATCGACCATGGCATTCAGGAATTTGGCGTTCAGCAGGTATGATGCCGCATTGAATGACGACATGGGATTGCCCTGCCAGGCAGACGAGGTGAAGCGGCGGTCGGCCACTTCCGGCGATTTGCCGGACAAAAACTCCTGCCACAAATCGCCAAAATCTTGCATGTACTGGTTTTTCAGCTGCTCCATGGCCTCCGGCTTCACCGAGGCGCCCACATCCTGCATCATGGCGGCCAGCGGGTTGGCCTCCGTGGTGGGGGCCATGTTGAACCAGGATTGCCACTGTCCGGGGTCGCTCATCTGCGACATCCAGGCGTTGGCAATGGCTTGAGGATCTGGCAAATTCATGTTTGATTCCCTAAAAATAGTTAAATATCTTTACCTGGGCTGCTGATGCTGATTGTTGCTATTGCTTGGATATACGTGGTCGGACTGATGGCGCTGACCGAGCCTACCGTCGTTGCGGGAATTGTAACGTTTTTGTTCTACTGCGTGCTGCCGCTGAGCACTTTGATTTACATCGCCGGCACCGGCAAGCGCAAAGCGCGCCGCCGCGCCGCCGAACTGGCCGCGCACGAAGCCCGCCAGGCCGCCGCCAAGGCCGAAGGCGAAGCCTAAGCCCGCGCCGGCCCGATTCATTTGATCCAGATCAGGGCAGCCTGCCGACCGGTGACGCCGTCGCGGCGGTAGGAATAGAAGCGGCCGGAATTGGAGACGGTGCAGAACTCGCCGCCGTGCACCTGCAGCACGCCGGCCCGGCGCAGCAGGTAACGCGCCAGGCCGTAGATATCGGCCAGATACTTGCCGGACTTGCCCTCGATGGGCGAAAACGCCGCGTCCACGTGGCGCACGCCGGATGCGTCGACCGCGCCGGCCAGGAAGGCTTCGCGCACCTCAGTCCCGACTTCGAACTGATAGGCGCCGATGGCCGGGCCCATCCAGGCCATCAGCTCGCCGGCGCCGGCCGCGCGCATCGATTCCACCGTGTTCTCCAGCACGCCGGCGGCCAGCCCGCGCCAGCCGGCATGCGCCGCCGCCACGGTCTTGCCCTCGACATCGCAGAACAGCACCGGCAGGCAGTCGGCCGTCATGATGACGCAGACCTTGCCCGGCGTGGTCGTCAGGCTGGCGTCCGCTTCCGGCACCTCCTGCGGCCCCAGCCGGGACAGATTGGCCACCGCCGTGCCGTGCACCTGCGCCAGCCAGCCCGGGTCGCCGGGCAGCATGGAACGCAGGATGGCGCGGTTGCGGGCAACATTGTGCGGCTGGTCGCCCACGTGGGTGCCCAGGTTCAGGCCCCCCTGGCCCATGCCGTCGTCATACGGCGCGGGGCTGACGCCGCCACGCCGCGTAGTCGACAGTGCCCCTACCCCGTCGGGCAAGCCCGGCCAGTGCGGCACCAACCATTGCTGCTGAAGTGTAGACATTAACTCTGTTCCGGTTCCGTTTCCTCGATGCCGGCACGGGCCAGCAACTCGGCAAAATCGTCGGCCAGCGGCACGGTCCATTCGCATTGCTCGCCGGTGGCCGGATGAACCAGGCCCAGGCGGCGCGCCTGCAGCGCCTGACGCGGGAAATAATCGGCCAGGTGCTGCTTGCCGTACGTCGTATCGCCGACCAGCGGGAAGCCGATCGACATCATGTGCACGCGGATCTGGTGGGTGCGGCCCGTCTCCAGGCGGCACTGCACCAGCGTCACGGGGCGGCCTTCGCCCAGCTTGCCGCCGCCCAGCACCTGGTAATGGGTGATGGCCGGCTTCGAGCCCATGCCGGTCGACACCGCCATCTTGATGCGGTCTTTCGGGTGGCGGCCCATCGACGCATCGATAGTACCGCTAATGCGCGGCATGCCCCACACGACTGCGTAATACTCGCGCTTGACGGTGCGGGCGGCCAGCTGGCGCACCAGGTCGGTCTGGGACGGCAGCGTCTTGCCGACCACCATCAGGCCGCTGGTATCCTTGTCCAGGCGGTGGACAATGCCGGCGCGCGGCACGCCGGCCAGCTGCGGGCAGTGGTGCAGCAGGCCGTTGAGCAGCGTGCCGGACCAGTTGCCGGCGCCCGGATGGACCACCAGGCCGGCCGGCTTGTTGATGACCATCAGGTGCTCATCTTCGTAAACGATGTTAAGTTCCATCGGTTCCGGTTTAAAAGCCTCGTCTTCCGGCGCCGGTTGGGGCAGAATGACGATCTTCTCGTCGCCATAGACGGTGTCCTTGGTGCTTTTGGCCGGTTTGCCATCGACGGTAACAAAACCGTCGGTGATCCACATTTGCAGGCGGCCGCGCGAGAATTGCGGCACCAGGTGGGAAATCACCTTGTCCAGGCGTTCGCCGCAGACTTCCGGGGTCAGTTCCAGATGGATCGGAGCCAGGCCGTCGTCGTCGCCAAAATCGCCGTCGTGCTCGACCAGCAGGTCGGCGTCGGAGTCATGATCGGAGGAAGATTCGGCCAAATTCGGCTTTGGAGTTAATATCACAGCATTCCCATCGGCTATAATCAGCCTATTGTAAAACTTTGGTTAAACAGCTTCTTGCAAAACATATGCAAAAAAAATTGAAAGTAGTCGCAGCAACGTTGGTTCTGCTTAGTTTGTCCGCTTGCGGTTTGTTCTCGGAGAAAATCGACGAGACTAAAGGTTGGAGCGCTACGAAATTATACTCGGAGGCGAGCGAAGAGCTGGAAGGACAGCACTACGAACGCGCAATTCAGTTGTACGAGAAGCTGGAATCGAGCTATCCGTTCGGCACTTACGCCCAGCAGGCGCAGATGCAGATCGCTTACGCCTACTACAAATCGCAGGACCAGGCCCAGGCGCTGGCGGCCGTGGAGCGCTTCATCAAGCTGCACCCGAACCATGCCAACGTCGATTACATGTACTACCTGCGCGGCCTGATCAACTTCAACGACCAGATCGGCTTCCTGAACTTCATCTACGAGCAGGATGCCACCGAACGCGACCCGAAAGCCACGCGCGAAGCTTACGCGGCCTTCAAACAGCTGGTGGACAAATTCCCGAACAGCAAGTATACGCCGGATTCGCTGGATCGTATGCGTTATCTGATCAATGCGATGGCTTCGTATGAAGTGCATGTGGCGCGCTACTACTACCGCCGCGGCGCCTACCTGGCAGCGGCCAACCGCGCCATGGGCATCATGAACGATTACCGCGACTCGCCGGCCATCGAAGAAGCGCTGTTCATCATGATACGCAGCTACGACAAGCTGGGCATGACCGAGCTGCGCGACGACACGATGCGCGTGTTCAAGCTGAACTACCCTGCCAGCAAGTTCCTGGACGAAGGCAAAAAAGCCGAACGTCACTGGTGGAAACTCTGGAACTAAGCTAAAAAACCAGCAAAAACCGGGACCCAGGTCCCGGTTTTTTATTATTTACCCCGTTTTACGCTTCGACCCGGCGGCGGAAAATCCAGGTCTTGTCGTCCGAATCCTTCTTGTCGTAGGCATAGCCGTCGACGTTGAATTTCTTCAGCTTCTGCGGATCGGTGATGCCCTTGACGGCGGCGTAGCGCGCCATCAACCCGCGCGCCCGCTTGGCGTAGAACGAAATGATCTTGTATTTGCCGTTCTTCCAGTCCTCGAACTGCGGCGTGATCACCGGCACGTCCAGCAGCTTGGGCTTGACCGACTTGAAGTATTCCTCGGACGCCAGGTTGACCAGCGTCTCGGCGCCCTGCTCGGCCGCCGTCTTGTTCAGCGCCTGGGTGATGGTCTCGCCCCAGAACGCGTACAAGTCCTTGCCGCGCGGGTTGCTCAGGCGGGTGCCCATTTCCAGCCGGTGCGGATGGATCAGGTCCAGCGGCCGCAGCATGCCGTACAGGCCGGACAGGATGCGGATGCGCGATTGCGCATAATCGAGCTGGGCCGGCTTGAGGCTGCGCGCATCCAGGCCGCCGTAGACGTCGCCGTTGAAGGCCATCACGGCCTGGCGGCCCTCGGCGGTGTCGTGGGTCCAGGTGGCATAGCGGGCAACGTTGAGCGCCGACAGGTTGTCGGACAAATCCATCAACTCGCCGATCTGCGCCGGCGAAAATTCGCGCAGACGCTCGATCAGCTGGGCTGAGTGGTCGAGAAAATCGGGTTGGGAGTGCAACTTGGTGGTCGGAGGAGTCTCCAGGTCGAGACTTTTTGCAGGCGAAAGCACTATCAGCATAAGATTCCAGATAAACATAATTACGAACTAAGCACATGATACCTGTTCCAGAGAAACTCACACCGACGCGCATCGTTATCGATACCAACGTCTGCCTCGACCTGTTCGTGTTCAAGGACCCGCGCTGGGCCGGCCTGCTGGCGGCGCTGGAGAGCGGCGCGGTCGAAGCGATCACCCGTTCGGACTGCCGCGACGAGTACAACATCGTGCTGCACTACAAGCACCTGCCGCTGGACGACGACAGCCGCCCGCTGGCCGCCGCCCGCTTCGACCAGCTGATCAAGGTGGTCGCCCCGCCCGAGTCCGGCATCCGCCTGCCGGTCTGCACCGACAAGGACGACCAGAAGTTCCTCGAAGTGGCGCGCGACGCCAACGCCGCCGTCCTCATCACCAAGGACAAGGCCTTGCTGAAACTGGCGCGCCGCCTGGCCAAGGCCGGCATGTTCAAGGTCATGGTGCCCGAGGCGTGGAGCCTGGAAAGTTAAGGTTTTTTCACCACACCAAACCCGGCGCGCTGAGCTAGAATAGGCCATCTGTCCACTACTCAGTCGCCATGAATAGCCGTAATAATCTGCCGAGCAGCACGCCTTTCACGCCCACCCTGACGAGCCGCCTGCCGGCCGTCGGCACCACCGTGTTCACCCGCATGTCCACGCTGGCCGTGCAAGCGAACGCGGTCAACCTGGGCCAGGGCTTCCCTGACTTCGCCTGCGAGCGCAGCCTGCTGCAAGCCGTCAACGACGCCATGCAGGCCGACTTCAACCAGTACCCGATGATGAGTGGCGCACCCGTGCTGCGCAACGCCATCGCCGCCAAGATCGCGGCCCTGTACGGCCACCAGTACGACGTCAACAGCGAGATCACCGTCACCGCCGGCGCCACCCAGGCGCTGACCACCGCCATCCTGTGCTGCGTGCATCCGGGCGACGAGGTCGTCGTCATCGAGCCGAGCTACGACAGCTACGTGCCGGCGATTACGCTGGCCGGCGGCGTGCCGGTGCTGGTGCAGATGGAAGCCGGCGCCGACGGCTACACCGTGCCGTGGTCCAAGGTCGCGGCGGCCGTGAACGGCAAGACCCGGCTGATCGTCATCAACACCCCGCACAATCCGACCGGCAGCGTGCTGCGCGTGGCCGACATGGACGCGCTGGCCGACATCGTGCGCGGCACAGACGTGCTGATCCTGTCGGACGAAGTCTACGAACACATGGTCTACGACGGCGCCCGCCACGAGTCGGTGTGCCGCTATCCGGAACTGGCGGCGCGCGCCTTCGTCGTCTCCAGCTTCGGCAAGACTTACCACGTCACCGGCTGGAAGGTCGGCTATGTAGCCGCGCCGGCCGCGTTGATGGCGGAGTTCCGCAAGGTCCACCAGTACAACGTGTTCACCGTCAACACGCCCATGCAGCACGGCATCGCCAGCTACATGGCCGATCCCAAGCCCTACCTGGAACTGCCGGCCTTCTACCAGCGCAAGCGCGACCTGTTCCGCGCTGGCTTGAAGGGCTCGCGCTTCGAACTGCTGCCGGCCGACGGCACCTACTTCCAGTGCGTGCGCTACGATAAGATTTCATCGCAAACGGAAGCAGAGTTTGCGGAGTGGCTGACCACCGAGATCAAGGTGGCGGCGATACCGGTATCGGCGTTTTACCAGCAAGGCAAGGAATCGGGCATCGTGCGTTTCTGCTTTGCCAAACAAGATGAGACCCTGGCACTCGCACTGGAGCGACTGGGCAAAGTTTAATTCGGGGACAAGAATCATGGCCGATACCAATCAGGCGGACGCCCCGCTCGAAGCGGGCGTCTTCGCCGAACAAGAGCCGCCGCCGTCGGTGCTGCATCTGCTCAACCAGTCGAACCGCCGGCTGGAGCGCCTGCTGCAAAACCTGCGCAACGAACACAACGCCGAAAGCGAAGTGCGCGACATCGCGCGCGACGTGATCCATGCGGTCGAGCTCAATCCCGACATCGCGCTGGCCTGCATCTTCCTGTGCCAGATCGCCGGCAGCTACGCGGTGCGCCACTGTATCGAAACGGCGATCGTGGTGGTGGTGGTCGCGCACAGCCAGGACAAGAATCCGGTGGAAACGCTGACCGTCACGGCAGCCGCGCTGACCATGAACGTCGGCATGCTGCGCCATAACGAGACCTTCCAGAACAAGAACACACCGCTGAGCAGCGAGGAAATGGCCATCGTGCGCCGACATCCGGAGGAAAGCGTGGACATGCTCAAGTACGCGGGCATCCAGGATGACGAGTGGATTTCCTGCGTGCTGCTGCACCATGAGAACGATGAAGGCAGCGGCTATCCGGCCGGGGTCGCCAGTCCCGAGGTGACGCAGAATGCCAAGCTGCTGAGTTTGGCGGACAGGTATTGTGCGCAGGTGTCGGCCCGCAATTACCGCCGCTCGATCCTGCCGGACCAGGCTTTGCGCAATCTGATTGAAGACAAGGTGGCGCCGGTCGATCCTGCGCTGGTGCAGTGCTTCCAGCGCGAGCTGGGGGATTTCCCGCCGGGTGCGCTGGTGCGCCTGGCGAACGGAGAGATTGGCGTGGTCAGCCGCCGTCAGGGCGGCGCGGGTGGTTTGCAGGTGCACTGCCTGCGCGATCCTGCGGGCGCGGTGCTGGCCCCTGCCGTGCAGCGCAGCACGGCCGAGCAGGCCTGCACGATCGCCCAGGCGCTCAGCGAGGACGATGCTTCGATCCGCTTCAGCATGAAGCAGATCTGGGGCCCGCAGGCCAGCCTCTAAGCCGTCGCCGGCTTAGCGCGACAGCGATTCGATCTTGCGGTCGATGAAGGCTTGCAGCTCCGGCGTCAAGCCGTTGGCTGCGCGGGCGCGGCGGTAAGCCTCGCGTGCTTCCGGCAGATGCATGTCGGCCTGTAGCGAAATCCCCAAGCCCATCCACCACACGCCGTTCTGCGGCATCAGCCGCAATGCCTCGCGATAATGATCGGCCGCTTCGGTGTGGCGCTGCTCGCGTTGCAGCACGCCGGCCAGGAAGGCCTGGTACTCGGCGCTGTTGCCGGCATACGGCAGCGTCGTCATCAGCGTTTCCAGCGCGGGACCGCCCTTCTCCAGCTGCAATCGGGCCAGCACCATCGCCAGGCCGGGCTGACGCGGATCGATGCCCAGCGCCAGGCGCAGCTGGCGCACCGCGTCTTCATTGCGTTTCTGTTCTAGCAGCAGGCTGATGTTGGTCTGGCGCGCGGCTTCGTTGCGCGGATCGATTTCCAGCGCGCGGTCGAAGTCGGCCAGCGCGGCGTTGATGCGCCCTTCCTGCAAGGCCACCAGCCCGCGCCGATAGGTGTTCTCCGCCATCTGCTTCGGGCTGATGTCGTGCGTGATAATGCCTGTGTTGCCGGCCGCATCGTCGCTGCTGCGCGCAGCGGCCTGGCGAACCGGCTTGCGCTCGGCCGGCGCAGGGACGGCGCGCGGCGCCTCGTGCGATGCAGCGGCATGCGGCGCGGCAGCAGGTGCGGCGGCAGCCTGGCGTGGGGCCGGCGCGGCGGCTTCCTGCGTTGCCACCGGCTCCGGCGGCATCGCAGCCACCTTGACTGGGGCCGGCTGGCTCGCGGCTGTGGCTACGGCTGGCAACGGCGGCTTGGCCGCGACTTGCGCCGTCACCGGCTGCGGCGCGGCGCGGTGGCTCTGCCAGTACTGCCAGCCAAACCAGCCTCCGCCCGCCACCGCCGCCGCCAGCGCCAGCGAACCGGCGATCACCAGCGGCCGCTTGTCGCGCACCTGTCCGCTTACGGCATGCAGCTGCTGCTGGCGCAAAGCGCCATCGCCCGCACCACCGCGCGCATCCAGGTCCTGCAACATTTTATTAATCAAACTCATTTCGTCAACGCCCAAGTCAGGCCGCATGCGGCGATCAGCAAACTCACGCCGGCCATCAACCACGCCCAGCGCAAGCCGGAGCGAGACTGCACGGTATCGACCGCCGCCATGTCCACATGACGGCGCGTCACCTGTTGCTTGCCTTCGCCAAAGCACAGCATCAGCGATTTATTCGCCATGATATTCACCAGGCGCGGTATCCCGCCACTGGCCTTGAACAAGCGCCCGATGGCGCTCCGGCTGAACAAGCGGCTGCCGGCATAACCAGCCACGCGCAGCCTATGCGCCAGATAGTACTCCATGTCGTCGCGGCTCAGCGGTCCCAAATGGTAATGGAAGGTGATGCGCTGCGCCAGCTGGCGGATCGAGTTGGCCTGCAAGTGCTGGTTCAGCTCCGGCTGCCCGAACAGCACGATCTGCAACAGCTTGCGCTTTTCCGTCTCCAGATTGGTCAGCAGGCGCAAGGCCTCCAGGCTTTCCAGCGGAATCGCCTGCGCCTCGTCCAGGCACATCACCACCTGCTTGTCTTCGCGCGCCAGGTCCATCAGGCGCAAGGTCAGCGACTTCAGCAATTGGTGCTGGTCCACATCCCGTTGCAGCGGCAATTCCAGTTCATCGGCCAGGGCCAGCATCAGCGTGCGCGGCTCCAGGTAGGGATTCGGAATATAGGCCGTGACAAAGCCCGGCCCCAGGGTCGCCATGAACTTGCGGCACAACAGCGTCTTGCCGGTGCCGACCTCGCCGGTGATCTTGATGAAGCCTTCGCCACTGCGCGCCGCCACCAGCAGCGTGTTGAGCGCCTGCTGCGAGTGCGGGCTGGTGAAGAAGAAGCTGGTGTCAGGCGTGATCCCGAAAGGCATCTCGCCCAAGCCAAAATGGGCCTGGTACATTTACTTGCGTCCTCCGGCAGGGGGCGGCGCCAGTTGCTGGAACCGGCGGCTGGCATCCTCCAGGTCCTGCGCATAGCTGGCCGCGCCATCGACGATGGTGGGCTTGATCAACACCACCAGCTCGCGCTTCTGCGTGCTGCGCTCGGTGTTGCGGAACAAGGCGCCCAGCACCGGCACATCGCCTATGCCCGGCGCCTGGTTGTTGTCGGCCGTGGTGGACTGGCGCATCAAGCCGCCGATGGCGACGATGCGACCATCCTGGCCGCGCACCATGCTGTCCATTTCCGACGTGCTCGACGCCGCCAGCGGCAGTTGCAGCGCACCGGCGCTGCCCAGGTTGACGATCTTGTTGATGGTCGATACCTGGCTGACCGAAGGATGGACGTGCAACATGATGTTGCCCTCCTCGTCGATCTGCGGCGTCACGTCCAGCACCACGCCGGAGAAGAACGGTTGCAGCGTCACGTTCGGGCTGGTGGTGTTGCCGCTGACGTTGGAGTTGGTGGTGGTGCTGACGCCCGTCACGTAAAACTCGTCGGTGCCGATCTTCAGCACGGCCTTCTGGTTGTTCATCGTGGCGATGCGCGGGCTGGACAACACGTGCACCGAACCCTGCGACTCCAGGAAGGAAATCATGGCGGCGAAATTACTGGTCTGGAAGGCCAGGCCGAACAGCGAGCCGGCGTTGTTGGCGGCGTTCGCCAGCGAGAAACCGCTGCTGGCCGCAATGCCCGCCGTGCCGCCGCTGGTCAGCACGGGCGGCTGGCCGCCGGCAGCAGGCAAAGGCGCCAGGCCGGTGCCCGGCGCCAGGAAGCCGGTGGACATGCGGTTGCTGCCGCCGCCGCCGAACGAGGCGAAGCTGGCCCAGTTGATGCCGGTCTGGAAGCCGCTGTTGAGCTGCACCTCAAGTATCTTGGCTTCCAAAATCACCTGGCGCTCCACCGCCAGCCGGGTCGCCTTCAGATACTGCTCGACGCTGCGCAATTGCTCCGGCAGCGCGCGCACCACCACCACGCCCGACTGCGGGCTGATCACCACGCTGCGGCCGTCGCCGATGCCGCCGACCAGGGCCACCAGGGCCTCCTTCAGGTCGGTCCAGAAATCGGTGGCGGACGAGGTCTTGACGTTGCTGGCGTCTTCCATCGAGTACTGCTGATTGCTCTGGCCCGGCTGCTGCGGCTGGTTGTTCTGGCCGTTGCCGCCGCTGCCGCTCTGGCCGCCCTGGCCGCCGGACACCACCGTGCCCACCGTGTTGACCGAGGTCGACGACACCCGCACGTTCGAGCTACCCTTGCGCGTGGCGCTCAGGTAGTTGACCTGGAAGATGCGGGTCTGCATGGTCAGCGGACGGATGTAGACGCGCGTGCCCTCTACCTTGTAGTCATAGCCGTACAGCTCGCGCACCGCGTCGAGCGCCTCGAACAGCGTCACATCCTTCAGGTTGGCCGTGACGGTGCCGCTGACGTCCGGATGGATCAGCATGTTGTAGCGCGTGCCGGCCGCGATGGAGTTGTAGAACTGCTGCACCGGCACCTGGTTGAACGACACATTGAAACGCTCTTCCATCACCGCGCGCGCTTTCGGCAGCTCGGCCGCCATGGTCACAGCCGGCGGCGGCAGCAGCGCCGCCTCCACCGCCGCCGAACTGGCGGGCGGCGTGGCGCGGGCCTGGACGGCCGCGTCGCGCACCTGCTGGTCGATGGTGTTGTAGGTGTCGCGCGGCACCCGGGTACTGCATGCGGCCAGCACGGCCACGGCGCCCAGCAGCGCGACCCGGCGCAGCATCTTGTCCATGAACTTGTTATGTGTCGTCATTTTGTTTTCCCTGTCGGGTCAGCGGCCTCGGCCGGTTTGGGAAACAGGGTCAGGGTTTCCAGATTCTTGCCCCGGCGTAGTAGCACCGAATTGTCGTTGATGCGTTCAAGTATCGCGTCGCCCACCTTGCCGCCGATGCGCACGGTCACGCCGTCGATCACCGCCAGCCGCCGGCCGCCGGGTGCGCGGCCGATCAGGATCGATTGCAGGCGCGGCGCGGACGGCACGCCGTCGGCCTCGGCCGCTGCGCTGTCGGGCGCGGCCATCGTGGCCGGAGGGCGGGTCGGGTCGGCCATCTTCTGTGCCCATGCCGGCAGCGCCAGCGCGGCCAGCATCAACATGGTCAGGCGGCGCATCACAATGCTATCCATTTCTGGTCCAGGCTCAGGGTGTACAGGGTCAGCGTCAGCTTGGCCTGCGGGTATTGTTCGGCATCGAGCACGGCCGCGCCCCAGAACAGCTGGGTCGGCAGCGCCTCCAGCGCTTCCAGATAATCGATCATCTCCAGGTAGCTGCCTTGCAGTACCAGTTGCACGCCGTGGCGGTACAGCAGCGGCGCCTGCGCTTGCACGGCGGCAGCGGGCTGCGGCTTGGCTGCGTTCGCGTTGGCATTGGCGTTGGCGTTGGCGTTGGCCGCCGCCAGGATGGAGGCCGGTGTCGGTGTCGGCGCAGGTGTCGGCGGCGCGGCCGGGCGGGCGGGCGCCGGCTCGCTCGCGTCCTGCGCGGCGAAATGGCCGTCGCTCGTGCCTTGCGGCGGCAGCGTCTTCAGCGACACCAGCCTAAGCTTGCCATGTCCCTGCACCATCTGTTGCAGCAACGCGCCCATGCGCTCCGGCGCGACCAGGCCTTTCTGCGCGCTGCGCAGCTTGCTCCGCAACGCCATGCTATCGGCCTGCAAGACCTTCAGATGCTCACGCACTTCGCGGTCGGGATCGCGGCGCGCTGCCACGTCCAGTTGCTGCAATTCGGAATCGATGCCGGCGATCTGCACGCGCTGCTGGCGCATGGTGTCGCGCAGCAGGCGCTGGCGGGTGTAGGCCGGATCGAGCACCAGCTGGAACACCAGGAAGGCCAGCATCGCCGCGCCCGCGCCGACCACCATCAGGCGTTCGCGCTGGCTCAGCGCCATCAGCCAGGTATCGAGTTTGATCCAATAGGCCTTCATGGCTGCTCCGCCTTGGCCTGCTCGCCGGCCGCTGCCGATTGCAGGCTGAATTCCACATAGCGCGGCGCAGGCGCGGGCTCGGGCGCCGACGCGCCATCCGCTGCCGCGGCCTTGGGCGGCGCTTTCGGTTCCGTCATCTGCAACTGGCCGAAGGACTTGCCGCGCAATACAGCTTCACCGGCCAGGCCGTTCAGGTAGCCGGGCAACAGGCTGGCTTTCAAGGCCCGCCCCTGCAAGCCGATGGCCTCGCCGCTGCCCTGGATGGTGACGCCGGTCAGCCACAGGCCGTCGACGCCGCGACGAGCGAAGGCACGGAAATACGCCGAGTAGCCGCGTGTGGCGCCCGGCTCACCCTGGTCGAGGATGGCGGCCACCTGCTGCAAATTGCGGTACTGCACGCCGGTCTGATCCAGTTCCTGCTGCAAGGACTCGCTCTTGCGCGGCGCCACGAAGGTCGAGGTCACCGCAGTCCGGCGCGCCTCGCGCGCGGCCAGGTCGGCCTTGACCACGGCGGCCTCGCGCTCCAGCGTCGCCAGTTCGATGTTGGCCAGCACCGACGCCACGATCAGCACCAGCACCAGCACACCCAGCCCCGCCGCCATCGCGCGCGTGGTCGCGTAGTTTTTTTTGCGCTTGAAGCCAGCGTTGAACAGGTTGATCTGTTGGCTCATGCCGTCTCCGCCTCGCGCAAGGCCGCGCCCAGCGTGCGCAGGAAGCCGGCCTGCTGCGCCGGATCCTGCAACAGGTCGGCGCCGTTCAGGTCCAGCACGCTGGCCAGGTCCAACTGCTCCACCGGCAGGTACAGATTGTTGGCCAGATAGCTGCGCAGCGCGCCCTCGCCCACCGGCGCCACCACCATCTTGGCCACCGTGACAAACGAGAATTGCCGCTCGAAGTGGTCCAGCGACCGTTGCAGTTCCAGCGTGATGCGGTCATGCAGATGCTGCAGGCGGTCCGGATCGGGGTCCAGCAACTGGTTCAGCGTGACGTCGATGCGGCGCGCCAGGTAGAGCTCGGTCTGGTAGCTGACGGTCAGCAGGCCGCCGTCGGCATCGAAGGCCAGCAGCGCGACGCCGCGCCCTTCCGGCTCCAGCAGCGCCGAGATGTTCCGTTGCGCCATCTCGCCGATGTCGATGGCGGTCAGCGCGATCTTGTGGTCGGCGAACAGCTGCTGGTGCGGCTTGAGCACGCTGTTGCGTGCCGCCACCGCAAACGCCTGGCGGGCGTGGCTAGAGCCGTTGGCTTGCGGCACCATCGCCATGTCGATGGTCGCCTCTTCCAGCGGAAAATCGATCATGTCCTTGACGCGCCAGCCCAGGGCCGTGCGCATTTCCTCGTCCGGCACATTGGGCGCCTCGACCATCAGCAACTGATAGCCGCCCGCGCCGAGCAAGGTGGTGCAGCGGTAGCGGTTGGCCTGCAATTCCTTGCCCAGCCGCGCCAGGCTGGCGCCGGCCTGGTCGGCCTTGCCGGGGTAGGATGCGGCCAGCAACACGCGCGGCGGGCCGTCGGTGCGGCGCTCGATCGCTGCGGCCTGCACGCCGTCCGCCGTCAGGCCGATGGCCAGCCAGCCATTCTTTTTTTCCGCTTTTCCGAATAAACGCATCCGACTGTCTCAAATGATTAAGCACGGGATTCAATAGTCGCCGCACATCCTTGATTATATTCAAGTTTCATTGCGCCATTTCCGCAATTTGGCGCCATGCCCCCAGTTTGCCCTGTTAATGCTCAGTTCCCAAATAAAATGAGGCGGATTCAATACACTTCCCTCAAGAAAATCACCGGGCTGCGATACAAGCCGAAGGTCACGCGCCCCTGCGTGGTCGGCAGCCAGCTCCAGCTATTGACGGTGACGGTGGCGCCGCTCTTGCCGGCGCTGCTGCCCGCCTTCAGGGTGGCGGTGGCCGCGCCGTTGATCATCCTCACCGTCGGCGCCGCGTTCGCCGGCGGCGCCGGGCACGCGACCAGGCAGCTGGCGTACTGGAAGTTGCTGGCCGGTGTCACGATCGTGACGCTGTCGCTGGCGTTGTTGCGCCAGGCCAGCACCGTGCTGCCGTTGACCGAACTCTGGCCGTAGTACTGCGCGCCCAGGTTCAGCGGCACCGGCAGGCTGGACGAGCCGTAGGCATTCGGCACGAACAAGCGGCCGGACACCACCGAAATGCCCGCCTCGACCGCGCCGGTGCGCAGCGAGGTGACGCCATCGTTGGGCGATCCGGTCTCGGTGGCGCGCAGGTACACCAGCGTCGGCGTCACCCAGTTGTTGGCATACGGCGCGGTCGCCACGAACGGCCGCGGCAGCGTGTAGACCGGCGACGCGGTCGCAATGCCGGTGGGCGCGGCCGGCGCGACAGGGAAGGCGCCGGAGGCGATGCCGTTGGCGCTGAGCACCGCACCGCTCGGATTGGCCGGCGGATTGGCGACCGCCGTACTGCCTGCCGCCGACCAGGCCGACAACGCCACCGCCCGCGCCAGCGCGCCGCGATAGTTGAGCGTCGGCTGGTCCTGCAGGTTCATCGCGGTCACGGTCAGATTGGCGATCGGCTGGCCCGAGTACACCATGCCGACGTTGGCCGGGCACGTCATGCCGGCCGGATCGCAGGCCATAGGCGGCGTGGCGATGGTCGTGTTGAAATGGTCGGGCACGAAGCGGCCGACGTTGAGCGATTCCAGGATCAGATTGCCCGAATCGAGATAGCTGCTCGGCGTCACCGATGGCGACAGCTCCAGCACGCCGACATCGCCGTAGGAAAAACTGCTGCCGCTGGCGATGCCGCCGCTGAAGGCGCCGAAGCTGCCGCTGAAGGCCAGCGGCAGGTTGGGGTCGTTCACGCCCACCATATCGGTCAGGCGGTCGCCGTTCTGGTCGATGGCCGCCAGCGCCGTGATCTGCACCGTGGTCGGCGTGGTCTCCCGGCCGAAGTTGGGCGCCGGCGCGCCGCCATACATCAGCGCCTTGACCGACATCGCGAACGCGGTGCCGGCGGTGACGAACTTGCCGTCGGTGGCCGAGGCCGGCGTGCCGGCCTTGTTCGAGGCCGGCGCCACCAGCACCAGCTTGTCCGGCCGTTCGACGAAGGGGCTGCTGGTGCCCAGGCGGCCGGTGTTGTCGCTGACCAGGAACTCGACCCGCCCGACGTCGGCATAGCGGAAGTTGTAGATATCGGCCGTGGTCGCCTTGGCGCCGGTGAACACCACGTCGTTGAGCCCGGTCCAGGTGGCGGAAGTCTGTCCCGGCAGCGCGCCGGACTTGGCGCACAGCGGCAGCGTCACGGCGCTGCCGCCGACCTTGGTGAAGCTGGCGTTGACGCCGGCATCCTGGATCGGGTCGTAGCAGGACAGCGCGTACTTGACCTTGAGCGTGCTGTCCGTGTTCGACAGCGCGGTCGGCACGCCCAGCACGACGAAGGTCAGGGACACCGGAATATCCTTGTTGGCAAGGTTGCGCTGCGCGTTGAAATTGAACAGCTTGCAGGGCTGGCCCGGATCGCCGAACGGCAAGCCGTTCACGCACTGGCCGGACAGCGGATCGGTGAACACAAAGCTCGGCGTGATGGCCGCCGCGCCCACCTGCGAGCTGACGGTGGAAGTGTCGTTGCCGTCGTAGTAATCGAACAGCTGGCCGCTGACGGTGGCGCTGTTGTTGATCAGGCCGCTGGCGGCGGCGGCCGTCGTCACCCGCAGCGTGATCGGCGGCAGCGTCACGCCGGAGGCCATGGCGCCGCTGTAGCTGCACGTCAGCTTTTGCCCGGCCAGGCTGCAATTCCAGCCGGTGCCGCTGGCGCTGACGAAGATCAGCGACGACGGCAGCACGTCGACAATGGTGGTCGGTCCGCCCTCGGTCAGCGGGCCGTTGTTGCTGACGCTGATGATGTAGTTGCTGATCTGCGAAGGCTGCAATGGGTTCTGCAAGGTCATCGACACGGCGCGGTCGGCCGCCGGCACGTTCGGCGCGGCGATCACCTCGGCGTTCATCAGCACCAGGTCCTGGCCGGACTTGTAGTCGCTGCGGGCCGAGGTCTGGCCGGCCTTGATGGTCGGCGACGACACCGTGTAGGCGTCGAAGTCGATGCCGTAGGAAGAGCTGTCGTTGTTGATGTTGGAGATGGAGTTGAACTGGTTGCCCGACGGGTTGAGCGCATCGGTCATCTCAACGCTGTTGTACATCAGGATCTCGCCGCCGCCCGACAGCGTGGTGTCGCCCTCCCACGTGATGTGGCCGATCTTGCCGGTCAGGCTGCCGATCGGCGTGGGCGTCTTGAAGTTGGCCAGCGTCAGCGCCACGCTGGAGTTGCGGATGTACTGGAAGCCCTCGTAGAGGTTGAGCACCCGGAACGTTTCGCTGGAATGCGAGTACACCACCAGCAGCTGGAAGCCGCCCAGCACGCCCTCGACCGAGCAATACGGGCTGCCGTTGTTGATGGTCAGGCCGCCGACGGTGTAGTTGGCATTGCCCTTGGCCACCACCTGCGAGGTCACGTCCACCGCGCCGGCGAAGAAATCGTAGCCGACCGTGGCCGAGCTGTAGCTGCGGTTGCTGGGCGCGGTGACAGCCACGCCGTCGAAGGTCACGCTGTAGTCCGGGTTGGAGCTGGAGCCGCCCCAGTACAGCTGCGCGTTGAGGATGGTGGCGCCGGACGGCACGCCGGTCAGCGCCATGGTCAGCGTGCCGCTGTTGATGGCGCAGGGATCGGTGTTGTTGTCCTTGGTGCGCAGGGTCTTCTGCGTGCCGGTGAAGCTGACGTTGCCGGCGAAGCTCTTGAACAGCGTGATCGGCGAATCGGCGCGCGACCAGCCGGCGGCCAGGCCGCACAGCAGCGCCAGCAGGCAGGCCAGCCAGCGCGGGGCAGTGTTCGGGACAGGATTGGTCGCTCGCATCGTCGCCTCCTCAGAACTGCACCGTGACCGTGCGCTGCACATAGTCCGCGCTGGTGGTGACGGCGTTGGGACAAATGCCGGCGGCCGGCTGGTTGCAGGCCACCGCGGTCACCGTGGTGCGGTTCATGCCCGCGCCCATGCCGGGCGTCGCGTTGACGGTGCACCGCACGGTGACGGTGAAGACCGACAGCGTCCCGCCCGGCACGAAGGTGCGGCTGGCCACGCAACTGCTGTTGATCTGCTGCTGGTACAGGCCGTACTCGACGCCGGCGCGGGCCGCCTCGTAGGCGCGCGCGCCCAGCAAGTCCAGCGACGAGCTGCTCTGCTGCGAGCGCGACAGCGACATCGCCGCCACGGCCAGCGCCGACAGCACCACCACCAGGAACATCGCGGTGACGATGGAGACGCCGGCGGCGCGGCGCGGCGGTGGGCGCAGGGTCTTCATGGCGTGTTGTCCACGTGGACCTGGCGCACCAGGCTGATGCTTTCGCCGTTGTTGCGCGCCAGCGTCAGCGACACGCCGATCAGGGCGGTGTTGGTGTTGGCCAGCACCACGTAATCGAAACCGCAGCCGGCCACCAGGCCGGCCAGCGTGGCGGGCGCGCCGAACGGCGGCGCACCCAGGCCGTTCAAGCCGAAGATCTGGTTGCTGAAGCTGCGGATCAGCGTGCCGCCGCCGCCCGCCACCGGCGTGCAGACATAGGTGACCGTGCCGCTGACCACCTGGAAGCGGTTGGTCGGCGACTGCATCGACGGCGACTGCGCGGCGAACGGATTGCTGGCCAGCGTGATGCGGGTGCCGTTGACCGCCGTGACGCGTGCGACATTGCCGAAGGTGCGCACGTCGGCCGGCGCCGTGCCGATGTTGAACACGACGATCCAGTCGTTGGGCAGGATTTGCTGGTTGCCGGAAGGCGCGGCGCCGGCGATGTCGAATTGCAGGCTGGCGGCCGGGCTGAAGTCCAGCGGCAGCAGCGAGGGCGGCGGCGCATCGCTGATGTCGATGTAGCGGCCGCCGGTCTTGGTCAGTTGGAACTGCAAGGTGCGGCGGTCGGCCGAGACCAGGATGCTGTTGGGCAGCGCCAGCCGCAGCTCGCGCGTGATGCGGCGCAGCGCCAGGTCGGCCACGTCGGTCATCTCGCCGCGCGCGGCGGTGTCGACGTAGTTCTGCACCGGCGTCTTCAGGAACACCGCCACCATGCCGGCCAGGATGCCGGTGATGACCATGACGATGATCGCCTCGACCAGCGTGAAGCCTTGTGCGCGTTGGGGCGCTTTCATAGCGACCTCGGCGCGTAACGGGCTCGGTAGCCGTCCAGCGTCACACTGTCGGCGCCGTAGGTGACGACGACGGTGATGCGCAGCGCGGCGGCCTGCGGAACCACTGCACCGGCCGCGCCGAACGCCGCGTCCTGGACGACCGTGACGGCGGCGGAATAACCGGTCGGGAAGGAATTGCCGGCGGCGTCGGTGGTGTACGTACCGCCGTAGTCATTGACGTTGTCGAAGGGGCGGACGTTGCCGGCTGCCTGTTCAGGCCCCATGGCTTCCGGAATGGTGCAGTTGGCCTCGCTCAAGGTGGCGGGATCTTCGGCCTTCGGGTCGCTGCCGTCGCAAAACGTGAAGTGCGCCAGGCGGACCTCTTCCATCATGCTCTCGGCAATCGCCAGCGCCTGCTTGCGCCGCATCGGATCGGGACTGGAGCGCGCGCCCATGCCCAGCACCTGCAGCACGCCGACCACGGCGATGCCGACGATGACGATGAACATCACCAGCTCCACCATGCTCAGGCCGGAGACTCTGCGATGGGCGGGCCTAGAACACATAGCCGGTCACCGCCGTCACGGTCACGTTGTGCGTACCGCCGTCGCCGCTGACGCTCAGCGCCAGCGTGGCGAAGGTCGAGGTCGGGCCGCCCGGCGTATCGGTGCCGGCGAACGGCTGGCCGGCGGGATCGAAAAAGAAGGTCGAGGCGGCGGAGACGGCCAGCCCGCCCGGCACGCCTTCGCACGCCCAGGCGGTTCCGCCGCAGTTGGCGATGGTGGACGCGGTGCCGCTGTTGGAACCGCCGGGCGGCGCCACGCGGCTGTTGCAGGCGGCGTCGTAGCACAGCGCGACGCTGCTGCCGTTGAGCCGCACAAACACAAAGCGGCCCTGGGCGATGGCCACTTTCTGGCCGTAGCGTATCAGCGCCTTGAACTGATCGGTGTAGGCGGCCGCGTCGAAACCCTTGGTGTCCGAGAAGCGCGGCACCACGACGGCGCCCAGGATGCCCAGCACCACTATCGTCACAATCAACTCAACCAACGTAAAGCCACCCGGCCTCGGGGACCGGACGCGGCGCGACTGCGCCGGCGACCTCACTCCCATCCCCGGCCCGTCATTGCCGATGGATCAGCAGGTGGTGACGGTGGCGGCGACCGTCGTGGTGCCGGTGGTCGGGTCATAGGTCACCGTGCAGTTGGTATGACCGGCGCCGGTGTCGGAGCGCAGCACGCCGGTCGTCACGCCAAAGTTCGTGATGTCGTAGTCCGCCATACCCGTCGCACCGCCGAGCGCGGCCAGCATGCCGGCGAAGGTCGGATAACCGGTGCCGTTGACAGCCACATCGGTATCGTAGGTGGCCCCGGCGGCAGGCGATCCCGCCGCCAGCCAGCGACCGTGATACATATTGGACGCGCTGGCGATGGCCGCCTTGGCCGCCATCATTTTTGCCACGCGCGCATCGCTGCCCAGGTTGGCAAACTTCGGCAGCGCGGTGGCGGCCAGGATGCCCAGGATGACGATCACGACGATCAGTTCGATCAGCGTGAAACCGCCTTGCCGGGAACGCGATTTGAACGAACGTATTTGTTTGGTTTGCATATGACTCTCCAGACCTGACTAAAAAAGATCATTAACGCCTGGCTGCGGCGGAGCGCGGCAGCGGCTGCTACTGGGTGACTTCATTTAGCGCGATACCGGCATTTCCCGGCTGGCGCTCTGCGTTGGCGTTTTTCGAGGGCAAGCGCAGTGATTCTACCTTGAAATAAATATTCTTTGAGGCACTATTTAACAAATCTTCTTGCGCCCCCCTCACGAATACCAGTTTATGTTTCTCCAGATCAAAATACCAGTTGCCAACTTTAACACTCTTTGCCGCGTCCGGCGCCAGTTCGCCCGCATAGTTGTCCGGCGGCCGCGCCAGCCAGGCGATCGGATTAGCGCCGGCCAGCGCGCCGATTTCCTGCTCCCTGCCCTGCACCTGCAAGGCCATCACCTTGCTGGACAAGGCGCTACGCATATTGATCAGCAAGGCTTGCACGCCCGCATCGTCGCCGGCGCGGCGGTAATACGCCATCCGTTCCAGCGCCACCATCACCAGCAGGCCGAAAATACTGGCCACCACGGCGAACTCGAACAGCGTGAAACCCCGCCCCCGCCGTCGTTGCGGCTGCACAACACCAGCAGGACGCAAGCCGCCCATCAGTGCGGCAACGCCACTTTGCCCAGATCCCAGATCGGCACGAAGATGCCCAGCGCCAGCACCAGCACCAGCAGGCCGAGGAAGGTGATCAGTATGGGTTCGATCTGCGCGGCCAGCGTCTTCAGCTCGTAGTCCACCTCGCGCTCGTACATCTGGGCGATTTCGTCCATCAGCTCGTCCAGCGAGCCGGATTCCTCGCCCACCGCCACCATTTGCAGCACCACCGGCGTGAACACATTGGCCGCGATCGAGGTGCGCAGGATGCTGTCGCCGCGCTCGACGCCGTCGCGCATCTGCTCCACGCGGGCGCACAGGAAAGCATTGTCCACCGTCTGCGACACCACCGTCAGCGCCTGCACGATGGGCACGCCGCTGCGGCTCGACAGCGAGAAGCTGCGGGCGAAACGCGCCATCGTGGCCTTGTGGATGATCTTGCCGGCGATGGGGAACTTGAGCTTGTAGCGGTCCCACTTGTAGCGCCCGGCGCTGGTGTTGATCCAGTGGCGGAAGCCGAACACGGCCGCGCCGGCGCCCACCAGCAGCAGCTGCCAGTAAGTCACCATGAAGTGCGAGCTGGCGATCAGGATGCGCGTCATCAGCGGCAGCTCGGCGTGGAAGCTCTGGAACACCTTGACGAACTGCGGGATGACGAAGATGTTGACGATGACGATGGCGATAATCATCGCCACCACCACGAAGATCGGGTAGCGGGTGGCGCTCTTGACGCGGGCGCGCATCTCGCGGTCGAACTCCAGGTGATCGAACAGTCGCAGGAACACTTCCTCCAGCCGCCCGGTCATCTCGCCCACCTTCACCATCGACAGGTAGAAATCGTTGAACACCGTGGGATGGCGCCGCATCGCCGCCGACAGTTCGCGGCCGGCGTCGAGCGACTCGCGCAAGTCCTTGATGACCTTGCCGAACGACTTGCTGATCGCCGATTCCTGCAGGCCGGCCAGCCCGCGCATGATGGGCACGCCCGACTTGAGCAAGGTGTAGAGCTGGCGGCTGAACAATTGCACATCCATCGACGTCACTTTCTTCTCGAACAGCTTGACCCACCAGGCCTCGCCGCTGGCGCTGCCGGTGGCGGCCTTGCGGGTCAGCGCGATCTCCACCGGCGTGGCGCCCGTGCCCAGCAGATGGTCGGCCACGGCGCCGCTGTCGGCCGCCTCCAGCACGCCCTGCATCAACTCTCCGCGCGCGCTGCGCGCCTTGTAGGCATAGAACGGCACGTCAATCCTCGATCTGGTTGCTGATGCGCATGGCCTCGGCCACCGTGGTGCGGCCCTGTATCACCAGCGCCACCGCATGGCGGCGCAGGGTTTCGCCGGCCATCTGCGTCGCCGCCACCCGCAGGAAGTGCGAGGGATCGGGATCGTTGGCCGCATCGACCACCTCGCGCGTCATCTCCAGTAGCTCATACACGCCGGTACGGCCGCGATACCCCATGCCATTGCAATGCGAACAACCCTTGCCATGGAAGTAGCGCGCCATGCCCACCTTGTCGTGCAACTCCATGCGCAGCCACTCGTGTTCGGTCGGCGTCAGCTCATACGGCGTGGTGCAGCTTTCGCAGATCACCCGCACCAGGCGCTGCGCCAGCACGGCTTGCAGCGAACTACCGACCATGTAGCGCGGCACGCCCATGTCCATCAGGCGCAGCGGCGTGCTGGCCGCGTCGTTGGTGTGCAAAGTCGATAGTACCAAGTGTCCGGTCATGGCGGCGCGCAAACCGATCTGGGCCGTTTCCTGGTCGCGCATCTCGCCCACCAGCACGATGTCCGGGTCTTGCCGCAGCGCGGAACGCAGCACGCGCGCGAAGTTCAGCTCGATCTTGTCGTTGACCTGCACCTGGTTGATGCCGGGCAGCCGGTATTCGACCGGGTCTTCCACGGTGATCAGCTTTTTCTCGACAGAATTAAGCTCGGCCAGCGCGCAATACAGCGTGGTGGTCTTGCCGGAGCCGGTCGGGCCGGTCACCAGCACCAGGCCGTTGGGGCGCTGGACGATGGCGCGGAACTTCTCCAGGATGTTCTTGGGCATGCCGATCGCATCCAGCCGCAGCTGGGTGTTGCTCTGGCTGAGCAGACGCATCACCACCGATTCGCCGTACTGGGTCGGCATGGTCGAGATACGCACGTCGATGCGCTGGTTCTTCACGCGCACGGCGAAGCGGCCGTCCTGCGGCAGGCGTTTTTCCGAGATGTCGAGGTCGGACATCAGCTTCAGCCGCAGCGCCAGCGACGGCGCGATCTTGATGTCGGCCTCGGTTTGCAGGTGCAGCACGCCGTCGATGCGGAAGCGGATCTGCAAGCGGCCTTCCTGCGGCTCGATGTGGATGTCGGAGGCGCGCACCTGGGTGGCGTCGTCGAACACCGATTGCAGCAGCTTGACGATGGGCGCCTCCTCCAGGTTGGAGTTGGCGGCGGCCAGCGCGCCGAAGTCGACCGACACATCGCCCAGGTCCTGCTCCAGCTCGCGCGCCAGGTCGGAGATGTCCTCGGTGCGGCGGTAGATGCGGTCGATCACGCCCAGCACTTCGGTCTCGTTGACCACGGCCAGCTCGATCGGCTGCTTGACGATGCGCGAAATCTCGTCGTAGGCGAACAGGTCGGTCGGGTCGGACATGCCGACCAGCAGCGCCCCGCGCCGGTCTTCCAGCACCAGCGCGCGGAAGCGGCGGGCCTGGGTTTCCGGCAGCAGCCGCACGATCTCGGGATTGACGTTGAAGAACTTCAGGTTCAGATACGGGATGTTGAGCTGCCGCGCCAGCGCGCCGGCGATCTGTTCCTCGGTAACATAGCCATTTTCGATAAACACCCGGCCCAGCTTGCGTCCGCTGCGCTTCTGCTCGGCCAGCGCCAGGCCCAGTTGCTCCTCCGTCAGCAGCTTTTGCTGCACCAAAATTTCCCCAAGCCGCACTTTCTCTGGCCTTGCCATGCCCCGCTCCTTGTGATCGCTGCCATCTGTTGGCTTGCGGCCATTCTAGTGCAGAAACCGGCTCCCGCGAGCCTCCACGTGCGTCGGGCGCGACAGGGTGTCGCTTTCTTCGCACGAATGCGCTACAGTGTCGTTCGTTTCCCAGCCCCACAGAACCGCCACCTTCCATGACCGTACCTGCCCTGCGCTTCCAGCAAGTCGTCAAACGCTATGGCCAGGCCAGCGTCTTGCAGGGCGTGGATCTGGAGCTGCAAGCGGGCGAATGCTTCGGCCTGGTGGGCGTCAACGGCGCCGGCAAGACCAGCCTGATCAAGTGCCTGCTGGATTTCTGCGCCCTCGACGGCGGCGCCATCGACATCTTCGGCCAGCCGCACGACCGCCCCGCCAGCCGCCAGCCGCTGGGCTTCCTGCCCGAACGTTTCACCCCGCCCTACTATCTGACCGGCGCCGATTTCATCCGCTACTTGCTGACTTTGCAAGGCCTGGCCTACGATCCGGCCGCCGTGGCCGCCATGCTGGAAGCGCTGGACCTGCAACCGGACGCGCTGCGCCGCACCGTGCGCCACTATTCGAAAGGCATGACGCAGAAGCTGGGCCTGGCCGCCTGCCTGCTGGCGCGCAAGCCGCTGTACGTGCTGGACGAGCCGATGAGCGGGCTGGACCCGAAGGCGCGCGCGCTGCTGAAACAACAGCTGCGCCAGCTGCACGCCGGCGGCAGCACCGTGTTCTTGACCTCGCACATGCTGGCCGACGTCGACGAACTGTGCGACCGCATGGCCATCCTGCACGAAGGCCGCATCCGTTTCACCGGCTCGCCGGCCGAATGCCGCAGCCGCTACGGCGCCGACAACCTGGAGCAAGCCTTCCTGGCTTGCATCGCGTGAGCAGCATGTACCAATCCCACTTCGGCCTGCGCGAATCGCCGTTCGGCATCACCCCGAACCCGGCCTTTTTCTACGCCGGCAACACCCGCGGCGAAATCCTGCAAGCCTTGCTGTATGCGGTCTGCCACGGCGAAGGCATCATCAAGGTGACGGGCGAAGTGGGCGCCGGCAAGACCATGTTGTGCCGCATGCTGGAGCAGCAGTTGCCGCCGCACATCGACGTCATCTACCTGGTCAACCCCAACCTGAACCCGCAGGAAGTGCAGTACGCCATCGCCGCCGAACTGGGCATGGACGGCCACGGCCTGCGCATCGACGAGATCCAGCGCCGCTTGCAGGCCGACCTGATCGCCCGCCACAGCCAGGGCCGCCAGGTGGTGCTGCTGGTCGAGGAAGCCCAGGCGATGCCGCTCGATACGCTGGAAGCGATACGCCTGCTGACCAACCTGGAAACCGCGCACAGCAAGCTGCTGCAAATCGTGCTGTTCGGCCAGCCGGAGCTGGACCAGCACCTGGCGCTGGCCAGCATGCGCCAGCTGAAGGAACGCATCACCCACAGCTTCGAGGTGCCGGCGCTGTCCCCGGCGCTGATCGACGAATTCCTCGAATGCCGGCTGCGCGCGGCCGGCCACGACGGCTCGCCGCTGTTCAGCCCGGCCGCCGCCCGGCTGATCGCCGAGCGCTCCGAGGGCATCGTCCGCCGCATCAACATCCTGGCCGACAAGGCCCTGCTGGCCGCCTTCGCGGCCGACGCCAGCACGGTCAGCGTGGGCCATGCGCGCCAGGCGATACGCGAATCGGCCTTCCGCCGCCGCCAGCTGCGGCAAATCTTCCCTTTACGGGCTGTTGCTATAGGGGCCTTGGCGGTCCTGCTAATTTGGGCTATTTGGGGGGCGATCCTTGCGGTGGCACCGAATTTGTAAGATCATGGTGTCTATATTGCAAATGCACAACATCCTGCATTCCCCCTGGGCCGGAAAGAAACAATGAAAAAACTCGCCTCCCCCATCGTCCCTATGGTGTGCAGCGTGTTGCTGAGCGCCTGCGCGACCCACACCCTGACCAAGTCGCCGGCCCACATTTCGGAAGCCCCGCGCGCCACCGGTTCCATTCCCGAGACGGTACAACAGAGCGCCGCCGTGCCGCCGCCGTCGGCCGCGCCCAAGACCGAGACCTACAGCGTCACCGTGCACAAGGTGCCGGTGCAGTCGCTGCTGTTCGCGCTGGCGCGCGACGCCGGCATGAACGTCGACGTCCATCCAGGCATCGAGGGCACGGTCACGCTGAACGCGCTGGACCAGACCCTGCCGCAACTGCTGACCCGCATCCAGCGTCAGGTCGACATGCGCTATGAAATCAACGGCACCACGCTGACGGTCTTGCCGGACTCGCCCGAATGGCGCAACTACAAGGTGGACTACGTCAACATCGCGCGCAGCACCAGCAGCAGCGTCAGCATCGCCACCCAGATCTCGACCGCCGGCGGCGGGCCCAGCAGCGTTTCCAACCCGGTGGCCAGCAGCGGCGCCAGCGGCACCGGACAGCCGCAACAGCAACAGCAGCAACAGTCGGCGCCGGCCAACAACGGCAGCGGCGGCGGCGGCGGCAACAATTCGACCACCGTGGTCAACAACCGCTCCGACAACAATTTCTGGTTCAGCCTGGAAAAGAACATCCGCGACATGCTGCGCGCCTCCAATCTGAACGACAATCCGGTCGATCCGCTGGCGGCCCAGCAAGCCGGTGCGGCGGCCGGCGGCGCGCCGCAAACCGCGCAGCCGCAGGCGGCGTTCGACGCCAGCGCGTTCGGCGGCGCCAAGCCCGGCGCCGGCAGCGCGCAGCGCGGCTCCGCGGTCATCGTCAACGCCGAGGGCGGCCTGATCGCCGTGCGCGCGACCGCCCGCCAGCATGAAAAAATCCGCGAATTCCTCGACGTCGTGCTGGGCGCGGCCAAGCGCCAGGTACTGATCGAAGCGACCATCATCGAAGTGCGGCTGGGCGACCAGTACCAGCAAGGCATCAACTGGCAATCGATCGCCCGGGGCGGCCTGAAGATGAACCAGGGCGCATTGGGCAGCGCCACGCTGCCGACCTCCGCCAATCCCGGCGTGTTCGTGCTGAACTACACCAACCCGACCAGCCGGCTGGGCAATATCGCCGCCACCATCGAATTGCTGGAATCGTTCGGCAAGGTCAAAGTGCTGTCCAGCCCCAAGATCAGCGTGCTCAACAACCAGACCGCGCTGCTCAAGGTGGTCGACAACAACGTCTTCTTCTCGATCCGGGTGACGCCGGCGGTGCGCGACCTGAACGGCACCATCGTCTCGCCGGCCACTTATGAATCCCGGCTGGAGACGGTGCCGGTCGGCTTCGTCATGAGCGTCACGCCGCAGATTTCCGACACCGACGAGGTCACGCTCAATGTGCGCCCGACCATCACCCGCATCGTCGACTATGTCAACGACCCCAATCCGGACCTGGCCAAGGCCGGCGTCAAAAGCCAGGTGCCGGTGATCCAGGCGCGCGAGCTGGAATCGCTGATGAAGGTGTCCAGCGGCCAGGTCGCCGTCATGGGCGGCCTGATGCAGGATTCGGTGGACAATGCCAAGGAAGGCATACCGCTGCTGAGCAGCGTGCCGGTGCTGGGCGAGCTGTTCTCGCACCGCAACGAGAAAACCACCAAGACCGAGTTGGTCATCTTCATGCGGCCGGTGGTGGTCAAGGACGCCAGCGTCAACGGCGACTACAAGGATTACCGTTACCTGCTGCCAGGCCAGACGGTCGACAACACTCCCTATGGCGAGGCCGCGCCGGCCCCTGCCCCAGCCAAGGTGAATGGATCATGAGTCTCTTAATGCAAGCGCTCAAAAAGGCGGAGCGCGCCAAACAAAGCTCGGGCGCCGATGACGAGACCGACAAGCCGTCGCAGGCTTTCGATGAAATCCTGGCGCTGACGCCGGAACCGGCGCCACCGGCCAAGCCGCCGGCCAAACCCGGCCTGAGCCTGGACCTGGAGCCGATGGCCGCCCTCAGCCTGGAGCCGATCCCGGCCGAACCCGCGCCTGCGCCGTCGGCCAGCCTGACGCCGCAGCCATCGCCCGATCCGCTGCCCACGCCCAGCGACCACCAAGGCCCCGGCCTGACGCTGGACCTGATGCCCGATCCATCGGCGCCGCCGCCCGCCGCACCCGCCGCCACTGCCGCGCCGTCGCCGGCAGCCGCCGCCAGCAGCGCCGCATCGCCTGAGCCCGCATCAGCCGCCGCCGCACCTGCCGCGGCCGCCGCCAAAGCCGCAGCCGGCAAGGCCGCCCGCGCCGACAAGGCGGCGGCATCGTCTGCCGAAGCACCGCGCGGCGCCGCCCGCGCGCGCGCCGCAGCGGCCGCCACAGCCCCCACCGAATCGGCCGGACTCGACCGCGACCGCCTGCGCCTGATCGGCTGGATCGCGCTGCTGGTGCTGGTGGTGGCCGGCATGGGCTATTACTACTGGCAAGCCGTGCTCGCGCCCGGCGCCGGCTCGCGCCTGCCGCCGGTGCCGATGCCGCCGATGGGCGCCACCGGCGCCACCGCCGTCAAGGTCGCCGTCGCCCCGGGCAGCGTCGAACCGCTGGCCGACAGCGCCCCGATCGCGCCGCCGGCCCCGGCCCGCGCCGCCAGCGAGGAACTGGAACGCCGCCTGATCGCCACCGAACAGGCGCTGGCCTCGACCCAGCAAGCGATGCAACAGCAGATGGCGCAGATGAGCCAGCCGCGTCCCGACCAGCTGCCGCCGATCGCCGCGCCGGACAACAGCGACATCCGCGTGGCCCGCGCCAGCCAGCAGCCGGTGCTGGCGCCCGCGCTGGAAAGCGGCTACCAGGCCCTGAACAGCGGCGACCTCGCCCAAGCCCAGCAGCAATACGAGACCGCGCTGCGCGAGACCCCGACCAGCCGCGACGCCCTGCTCGGCCTGGCCACGCTGGCCGCGCGCAAGGGCCAGGGCGACCAGGCGGCGGCCTACTACCTGCGCCTGCTCGAACTCGACCCCAACGACAGCACCGCCGTCGCCGGCCTGGTCGGCGTGCGCCAGGGCGACAGCGGCCATAGCGAAGCCAGGCTGCGCAACATCCTCAACACCAATCCGGAAGCCGCGCCGGTGCTGTTCGCGCTCGGCAACCTGCAATCGCAGCAGGGCCGCTGGTCGGAAGCGCAGCAATCCTATTTCCGCGCCTACACCGCCATGCCCGACAATGCCGACTACGCCTACAACCTGGCCGTCGGCCTGGACCGGCTGAACCAGCCCAAGCTGGCGCTGAAGTACTACCAGCGCGCACTGGCGCTGGCGCAGGACCACGCCGCCGCCTTCGACCGCAACGCGCTGCGCCTGCGCCTGCACGAACTGAGCGCGTCCGCGCGCTAATCGTCAAAGTAACCGTAAGAGATCCATGGCAGAACAAGTCAAACTCCCGCTCGGCAAGCTGCTGATCCAGAAAGGCGTGATCAGCGAAGACCAGCTGCGCATCGCCCTGATCGAGCAAAAGCGCAGCAGCGAGCCGCTGGGAAAACTGTTGATCACGCTGGGCTTCGTCACCGAGGCCACGGTGCGCATGGCGCTGTCGGAAAACCTCAACCAGCAGAGCGCCGACCTGACCAGCCTGGTGGTGGACGCCATCGCCCTCAAGCTCATCCCCAAGGATGTGGCCAAGCGCTACCACGTGTTCCCCATCGTGTACGAGCGCGCCACGGACAACCTGATCCTGGCCATGTCCGACACCAGCAACATCGTCGCGCTGGACCAGATCAGCGCCATGCTGGTCAAGGGCATCACCATCAGCCCGCTGCTGGTCAACGATTCCGACATCCAGCGCGCCATCGACCAGTACTACGGCTTCGAGCTGTCGATCGACGGCATCCTGCACGAGATTGAAACGGGCGAAGTCAATTACGCCAGCCTGGGCAGCACTTCGGACGAGTACAGCCAGCCGGTGGTGCGGCTGATCGACGCCATCCTGGCCGACGCCGTGCAGAACGGCGCCTCCGACCTGCACTTCGAGCCTGAGCAATCGTTCCTGCGCATCCGCTACCGCATCGACGGCATCCTGCGCCAGATCCGCAGCCTGCACAAATCCTACTGGCCGGCCATGGCCGTGCGCCTGAAGGTGATGAGCGGCATGAACATCGCCGAGACCCGCGCGCCGCAGGATGGCCGCATCTCGATCAAGTTCTCCGGCCGCCAGATCGATTTCCGCGCCTCGGCGCAGGCGACCACGCACGGCGAGAACTTCGTGCTGCGCGTGCTCGACCGCCAGAAGGGCATCGTGCCGCTGGACGGCCTGGGCCTGGAGGAAAACGAGCTCAACCTGCTGAAGCTGATGATCGCCCGTCCCGACGGCGTGATCCTGGTGACCGGGCCTACCGGCTCGGGCAAGACCACCACGCTGTATTCCATCCTCAACCACATCAACACCGAGAGCGTCAACATCATGACGCTGGAAGACCCGGTCGAGTACCCGATGAACATGATACGGCAGACCGCCGTCAACGAAGCGGCCAAGATGGGCTTTGCCGACGGCATCCGCTCGATGATGCGGCAGGATCCGGACATCATCCTGGTCGGCGAGATCCGCGACCGCGAGACCGCCGAGATGGCGTTCTCGGCGGCGATGACCGGCCACCAGGTGTATTCGACGCTGCACACCAACTCGGCGATCGGCTCGATCTCGCGCCTGCTCGACATCGGCGTGGTGGCCGACATCATGGCCGGCAACATCATCGGCATCATCGCCCAGCGCCTGATACGCCGGCTGTGCCCGCACTGCCGCGTAGCCTATCCGGCCGAGGCGCTGGAGCGCCGCCTGCTGGGTCTGCCGCAAGGCGAGGACGCCCAGCCGTACACGCTGTACCGCGCCTGCGGCTGCGAGCGCTGCGGCCACCAGGGCTACAAGGGCCGGCTGGCCATCATGGAACTGCTGAAGATGACGCCGCAGCTCGATGAAATGGTGGCGCGGCGCGCCTCCTCGCGCGAGCTGAAGAACGCCACCGCCGCGGCCGGCGTGCGCTCGCTGGTGGACGACGGCCTGCGCCGCGTGCTCGAAGGCGTGACCACGCTGGAGGAAGTGGCGCGCGTGGTCGACCTTACCGACAGGCTGAGCTGATGCCCCAATACCTGTACCGCGCCATGGATGCCGCCGGCCAGCTGACGCTGGGCAATATGGACGCGCTCAACGAGCCCGACCTGGAGCTGCGCCTGCACCGCATGGAGCTGGACCTGATCGATTGCCAGGTGTCGCGCCAGAAGCTGGCCGCCATCGGCCGGCGCGACATCACCCGCAAGGACTTGATCAACTTCTGCTTCCAGATGGAGCAGCTGACCGGCGCCGGCGTGCCCATCCTGGAAGGCTTGAACGATCTGCGCGACAGCATGGACCATCCGCGCTTCCGCGAAATCATCACCGACCTGATCGAGAACATCGAGGGCGGCCTGCAACTGTCGGCCGCGCTGGACGCCTACCCGGACGTGTTCGACAAGACCTTCACCAGCCTGATCACCGCCGGCGAGCGCACCGGCAAGATCGCCGAAGTGTTCCTGAATTTGTCGGACAGTCTGAAGTGGCAGGACGAGCTGGCCTCGCAATCGCGCAAGATCATCATGAAACCCATGTTCGTCGGCATCGTGATCCTGGGCGTGGTGGCCTTCCTGATGATCTACCTGGTGCCGCAGCTGACCGCCTTCATCAAGAACATGGGCAACGAGCTGCCGTTCCACACCAAGGCGCTGATCTTCGTGTCGGACCTCTTCATCAACTACTGGTACGTGCTGCTGGCGCTGCCGGTGGCGGCCTTCTTCGGCGGCCGCGCCTGGCTGGCGCGCAGCGAGGAGGCGCGCTACCGCTTCGACGCCTTCAAGCTGCGCATCTGGATGATAGGCCCGGTGCAGCACAAGATCATCCTGGCCCGCTTCGCCACCTTCTTCGCGCTGATGTACGGCGCCGGCATCACCATCCTCGAATGCATACGGCTGTCCGAAGGCATCGTCGGCAACCGCATGGTGGCGGCCGGGCTGCGCCGCGCGGGCCAGCTGATCTCCGAAGGCCAGAGCGTGACGGCGGCCTTCCAGCACACCGGCATCTTCCCGCCGCTGGTGATCCGCATGCTCAAGGTCGGCGAGGCCACCGGCGCGCTGGACGGCGCGCTGCGCAACGTCAGCTACTTCTACAACCGCGAAGTCAAGGAGATGATCGAGAAGGTGCAGGCGATGATAGAGCCGGCGATGACCGTGGTCCTGGGCCTGCTGCTGGGCTGGATCATGCTGTCCGTGCTGGGGCCGATTTACGACACCATCAGCAAGATCCGACCCTGAGGCCGCCGTGTTGCACCGACATTTACTTTATCTCAGCAGCGAATATGTGTGGGCCTACCCTTGGCACAAGGGCGGGCTCGGCCAAGCCGTGCGCTACGCCAACGACCGCGCCGGCGTCGACGCCTTCATGGACTACCTGGACACCCAGCCCTACGGCCCGGTCTACCTGATGGTCGACCTGATCGAGGAAGACTTCCAGCGCATCACGCTGCCGCACGTGACCGGCCGCTCCGGCCGCCGCCTGCTGGCCCGCCGCCTGCTGCAGCAATACCGCGAGACGCCCTACCGCTACGTGCGCGTGCAGGGCCGCGAGGCGCAAGGCCGCCAGGACGATATCGCCCTGCTCAGCGCGCTGACCAATCCGGCGCTGGTGCAACCGTGGATCGAGGCGCTGGAACTGCTGCGCGCGCCGCTGGCGGGGCTGTACTCGACCACGCTGATGAGCCCGTCGCTGGTGCGCAAGCTGGGCCTGGCCGACGAGCGCCTGCTGCTGGTGACGCAGCAATCGGCCGGCCTGCGCCAGAGCTATTTCCTCGACGGCCAATTGAAATTCTCGCGCCTGACGCTGGCGGTGGACCGCGACGGCGCCCCGGTCGACGTCGCCCGCGAAACCGCCAAGACCCAGCAGTTCCTCACCAGCACCCGGTTGATCGGGCGCGGCGAAGTGCTGCACACCGTCATCGTGGCGCCGGAGGCGACGCTGGACCGCCTCGAACCGCAATGCCAGGACGGCGCCGAGACCGCCTACCACTTCATCCCCATGGACGAGGCCGCCCGCCGCACCGGCCTGGACGACGCGCCGGCGCTGGCCGATACCGTGCTGCTGACCCTGCTTGGCCAGGAGCGGCCAGGCACCCAGTACGCGCTGGGCGAGGCGCGCCGCTACTTCCAGCTGTGGCGCGCGCGGCTGGGCCTGTTCAGCGCCAGCGCGGTGCTGGCCACGGCCACGCTGGTCTGGCTGGGCATCAATATCTGGCGCTATACCGACGCCACCTCGGCCACCGCCACCATGTACGCCGAGGCCGACCAGTTCGACAAGCGCTACCGCGCCGCGCTGTCGACCATGACGCCGGCCGTCGACAAGACCGCCAACATGAAGGCCGCCGTCACCGTGGCCCAGCTGCTGGTGCGCCAGGGGCCGCAGCCGCTGCCCTTCATGGCGCAGCTGAGCACGGCGCTCGACAAGGTGCCGCAAATCCGCCTGATCCAGCTGGACTGGAAGATCACGCCGCCGGCCGCGCCCGCCGTAGCGGTGGCCGGCAACTTCCTCAGCACCACCAGCGGCACGCCGCTGGAACCGATCTCGTCGCTGATGCTGGGCTTGCCCGTCGCCGTGCCGCAGGCGCTGCGGCTGGAGGCGGAGATCATGGTGCCGCCGGAGAATTACCGCGAAGTGGTCAACAGCATGAACGCCTTCACCCAGGAACTGGCGCGCCAGCCGCGCATGGTGGTGGAGATCGTGCAGCAGCCGGTCGACACCCGCTCCAGCGTCAAACTCAGCGGCAAGGCCGGCGGCGCCAGCGGCGGCGTCGAGAGCAAGGCGCGCTTCATCCTCAATCTTGTGTGGCAGCCATGAACGCCTCCCCCGCCCCCTTCAGCAAAAAACCGGCCCGCGCCGCCGCGCCGCTGCCCTACTGGATGCGCGAATTCGCGCTGATACGGCTGGCGGTGGTGACCGCCGCCGGCGCCCTCAGCATCGGCGTGGCGACGGTGTTCGCCAGCACCTGGTATGTCAACCACGCGCAGGACGAGCGCACCCAGGCGCAGCAGACCCGCGACGCCGCGCGCCAGCGCTTCGCCCAGGTCGAAACCGAAAAGCGCGAGATCCGCAGCTACCAGCCGCAGTTCGTCATGCTGCGCCAGCGCGGCCTGATCGGCGAAGAAAACCGCCTCGACTGGGTCGAGCAGATCCGCCAGATCCAGGAGCGCCGCAAGCTGCCGCCGCTGAGCTACGACATCGAACCGCAGCAGGCGATCAAGCTCGACGCGCCGGTGCCGCTGGGCGATTACGCGCTGCGCGGCAGCCGCATGAGCCTGCGCATGGAATTGCTGCACGAGGGCGACCTGTTCAACTTCCTCGAAGACTTGCGTCAGCGTAGCTATTACGCGGTGCAGGAATGCACGCTCAAGCGCATCGGCGGCCTGCAAAACGTGCCGAACACGCCGACCATGGGCGCCGACTGCAAACTCAACTGGTTGACGCTGGCGCCGGCCGGCGCGCTCAATCCCGCCGCGCGCAAGAAGGGCACATGATGAAGCGCTCCTCCCTGGCATCGCGGACGATCTTGCTGGCCCTGCTGGCCACGGCCGCCGCATCGGCACCGGCTCAACAGGTGACGCTGGGCCGGCTGTTCGCCACGGCCGACGAACGCAGCGCGATGGACCGCCAGCGCGACGCCGGCCCGGTCGCCACGCAATCCATGCCCGGCGCAAACGGCGCGGCGCCGATGGCGCAGCCGCCCGGCATGCCCGATCCGAACGCGCCGCCGCAAGGCATGCAGCCGCCCGGCGCGGCGGCGGCCGCGCCGCCGCCATCGTCGGCGGTGCAGCTGAGCGGCGTGCTGCGCGGCAGCAGCGGCCGCACCACCGTCTGGCTCAACCAGGTGCCGCAGGAAAACGGCGCCCAGGCCGTGCCCGGCCAGGGCGTGTCGCTGCGGCTGTCGTCCGGCCGCCAGCTGATCATGAAACCCGGCCAAAGCTTCGACCCCGCCAATGGCAATGTCCAGGAACTGGGCCGCTAGCCGGCGCCGCCAGCGCGGCGCGGCGCTGCTGCTGTTGCTGGCGATGACCAGCGTCGGCGCGGCGGCGCTGCTGATCAGCGCTCTGAGCCGCGACAGCGCGCAGCAGCAACAGCGGCGCAACCTGCTGACGCTGGAGCGCATGGCGCAGGCGCGCGAAGCGCTGGTCGGCTACGCCGCCACCAATGGCCGGCTGCCGCGTCCGGCGGTGTCGGCCACCGACGGCAAGGAGTCGCCGACCCAGTGCGCCACCGAGCAGGATTGCACCGGTTTCCTGCCCTGGGTGACGCTGGGCGTGGACGGCGCCGACGCCTGGGGCAAGGTGCTGCGCTACAGCGTCACGCCGGTCTACACGCGTTCGCCGGTGCAGCGCATTTCCGCCGTCGCCACCAAGACCGTGCAGGGCCGCGACGCCAGCGGCGAATATTTTTACCTGGCCGGCCAGTCCACCTGCGATCCCGGCGCCCAGTGCGCGCCGCTGGTGCTGCTGTCGCATGGACGCGGCAATTTCGGCACCTCGACGCTGGGCGTGGCGCAGGCCAATACCGGCCGCGGCAACGTCGACGAGCAGCAGAATGCCGAGGCCGACCTGCATTTCATCAGCCGCGTCGCCAACGCCGACGCGGCCGCGCCGGGCGGCGAGTTCGACGACGTGGTGCTGAGCGTGCCGCTGCCCTACCTTTACAAACAAATGGCGGCGGCCCACCGCCTGCCTTGACCTGACGCCATGAAGAAACACAGACAATCCGGCTTTACCCTGGTGGAAATCGCGATCGTGCTGATCATCGTCGGCCTGATGGTGGGCGGCCTGCTGGCGCCGCTGAGCATGCAGCTGGAGCAGCGCAAGACCTCGGAAACCCAGAAGGCGATGGAAGATGCGCGCGAGGCGCTGACCGGCTACGCGCTGCGCAACGGCTACCTGCCCTGCCCGGCCATCTCGGCCAGCAACGGCCTGGAGGCGCGCGACGGCAGCCATTGCGTCGGCGGCCGCCGCAGCGGCTTCCTGCCGTGGGCGACGCTGGGCCTGGCCAAGCTCGACAGCTGGAACCATTTGTTCCGCTACAGCGTCACGCCGGCCTTCAGCGACAGCGCCGCGCTGTTCAACCTGAGCACGCCGCGCGACATCACCGTCGCCACACGCGACGGCACGGGCCAGCTGGTGGCGGCCACCGCCGTCAACGATATCCCGGCGCTGATACTCTCGCACGGCAAGAATGGCTACGGCGGCAGCAACGAGCTCGGCGGCCTGATCGCCAACGCCCCCAACAACAACGCCGACGAGCAGCTCAACGCCCGCTCGGACACCCAGTTCATCAGCCGCTACGCCAGCGACAGCGCCACCGCGCCGGGCGGGCCGTACGACGACATCGTGGTCTGGCTGTCGCCCAACATCCTGTTCAACCGCATGGTCGCGGTGCAGAAGATCCAATGACGTCCGCGCCGTCCCTGCGCCGGCCGCAGGCGGTGCTCGTCATCGCCCGCTACACGCTGCTGGAAGCGCTGCGCAACCGCCTGCCGTGGCTGCTGCTGCTGGCGCTGGCGGCGGCCTGGTGCGCCGGCGCCTTCCTCGGCCAGCTGGCGCTGACCGAAAGCCGCCAGTTGCAGGCGGCGCTGGTGGCGGCGGTGCTGCGCCTGGCGGCCGTGTTCCTGATCGCCACCTTCGTCATCGGCAGCATGGCGCGCGAGGCGGCCGACAAGGGCGGCGAACTGCTGCTGTCGCTGGCCCTGCCGCGCGCCGTCTACCTGCTGGGCAAGCTGGCCGGCTACGCCGCGCTGGCGCTGCTGCCGGCGCTGCTGTTCGGCGCCGCCGCGCTGGCTTACGCGCCGGCCGACCAGGCCGCGCTGTGGGCGGCCTCGCTGCTGGGCGAATTGTGGATCGTGGCCGCCTTCAGCCTGCTGTGCGCGCTGACCTTGAACCAGACGCTGCCGGCGTTGTCGGCGGTCTGCGCCTTCTACCTGCTGGCGCGCGTGCTGACCACGCTGCAACTGCTGGGCCACAGCGGCGCGGCCCAGGCCGACCCCGGCCAGCGCTGGCTGACCCGCGGCCTGGACGCGCTGGCCCTGCTGCTGCCCCACCTGGACGGTTTCGCCCGCAGCGACTGGCTGCTGTACCACAGCGGCAGCCTGGCCGACCTCGGCAATGTGGCGCTGCAGACCGCGCTGTCGGTCGGCCTGCTGACGGCCGCCGCGCTGTTCGACCTGTACCGGAAGAACCTGTGAACGCCAGGCTGCGTCCGCTGTCGTCGGTGCCGCCGGCCGTGCGCGTGATGCTGGTCGCGGCGCTGGCCTTGCAGCTGGGCTGGCAAGCCGCGCGGCCGCCGCCGCAGGCGCGGGCCGAGGCGCTGCCGCCGGCGCCGGCCCCGGCCGCGCTGCAACTGGCGGCGCTGGGCGATCCGGCCGCGCTGTCGCGCCTGCTGATGCTGTATGTGCAGGGCTTCGACGAACAGGCCGGCGTGCGCATCGCCTGGCGCGAGCTCGACTACGGCAAGCTGCGGCAATGGCTGGAGCGCGCGCTGGACCTCGATCCGCGCAGCCAGTATCCGCTGCTGGCCGCCAGCGAAGTGTATGGCGCGGTCGGCGATCCGGCGCGGGTGCGGCTGATGCTCGACCTGGTCTACCAGCGCTTCCTTGCAGACCCGAACCGGCGCTGGCCGTGGCTGGCGCACGCGGCGGTGGTGGCGCGCCACCGCCTGCACGACCTGCCGCTGGCGCGCCGCTACGCGCAGGCGATACGCTTGCAGGCGACCGGCCCGCAAGTGCCGGCCTGGGCGCGCGAACTGGAGCTGTTCGTGCTGGAAGACATGAACCAGGCCGAGGCGGCGCGGGCGCTGATCGGCGCGCTGCTGGCCAGCGGCCAGATCACCGATCCCAACGAACTGCGCTTCCTGGAACAACGGCTGCAGAGCATGGCCCCGCCGCCCTAGGCGGACCGGCGGTTTCGGACTATCATGGCGTTTATGCGGCGCAATCTGATGCGCCCACAACATACCACTTGCAAGACGTTACGAAAGGATGCCCCATGCGCCGAGCCCAAAGCGGCTTTACCCTGGTTGAGATTGCGATTGTCCTGGTCATCATCGGCCTGCTGCTGGGCGGCGTGCTCAAGGGACAAGGGCTGATCGACAGCGCCAAGGTGAAGAACATCATCCAGCAGTCGAACGCGCTGTCGGCGGCGGTCAACTCCTACCAGGACAAGTTCCACGCCCTGCCCGGCGACGATCCGCAGGCCACCACCCACGCGCCCGGCGCCACCGGCAACGGCAACGGCGACGGCCAGATCGCCGAATACCAGCTGGCGCCGCAGCACCTGGCGCTGGCCGGCTTCATCACCGGCTCGTTCAACGGCACCACCGACTTCATGACCAGCGCGCAAGGCGGCGCGGTCTACATCTACAACGACGCGGTGGGCGGCCGCGCCGGCAACGGCATCCGCATCGACAACCTGCCCGACTCGTTCGCCGAGCAGGTCGATAGCAAGCTCGACGACGGCAAATACAACACCGGCTCGGTGCGCGCCACCGCCGTCTACACCAACAACGGCACCGTCATCCAGCGCACCGCCCTGTTCTTCTGATCGCCCGTCAAATAAAAAGCACGCACGTACTTTTATTCGACTAGAATAGCTGACACTCACAACCGCGGGAGACAGCATGTTCGAAGAATTCATCGGCACCAAGGAAGTGTCGGCGCGCCACCAGTTCGACGTGGCGGCGCTCGACGCCTGGCTGCGCCGCCACGTCGCCGGCTATCCGGACGGCGCGCTCGTCGTGGCGCAGTTCAAGGGCGGCCAGTCCAACCCCACGTACAAGCTCAGCATCGCGGGCCAGCACTATGTGCTGCGCACCAAGCCGGCGCCGGCCGCCAAGCTGCTGCCGTCGGCCCATGCGATCGAGCGCGAGTACCGCGTCATGGATGCGCTCAACCGGCACGGCTTCCCGGCGCCGCGCCAGCTCGCGCTGTGCACCGGCGAGGACGTGATCGGCCGCGCCTTCTACGTGATGGAATTCGTCGAGGGCCGGGTGCTGTGGGACCAGGCCCTGCCCGGCATGACGGCGGCCGAACGCGGCGCCATCTACGACGAGCTCAACCGCGTGATCGCCCGGCTGCACACGCTGGACTACGCCGCCATCGGCCTGGCCGACTACGGCAAGCCGGGCAACTACTTCGCGCGCCAGATCGAGCGCTGGAGCAAGCAATACCTGGCCGCGCAGACCGAGACGATAGACGCCATGGATGAGCTGATCGCCTGGCTGCCGGCCCACATTCCGCCGGGAGAGGACACTTCCATCGTGCACGGCGACTTCCGCCTCGACAACATGCTGTTCCACCCGACCGAGCCGCGCATCCTGGCCGTGCTGGACTGGGAACTGTCGACGCTGGGCCACCCGTTCGCCGATTTCTCCTACCACTGCATGAGCTGGCACATCGCGCCCGGCCAGTTCCGCGGCATCGCCGGGCTGGACCTGCAGGCGCTGGGCATCCCGTCGCAGCAGGAGTACATCGCCCGCTACGCCGAACGCACCGGCAAGACCATACGGCTGGAGGATTTCGGCTTCTACCTGGCCTTCAATATGTTCCGCCTGGCGAGCATCATGCAAGGCATCATGAAGCGCTACGTGGACGGCACCGCCGCCAGCGCGCAGGCGCTGGAATCGGGCCGCATGGCGCGGCCGATGGCCGAGCTGGCCTGGGCCTACGCCTGCGGCAAGCCGATCTGACCGCGGCCGGACAAAATCACTTTCTGAAAAGTCCGGCCTCGGCTACTATCGTGCTGCCAGCCTGATACTGCACCACCGCCGTCGGGGTTCTTCACGTGCCAGAAACGAAACGCCAACGCCTGCCCTCCATCCGCTCGCAGATCACGCTGCTGGTGCTGGCGTGCGCGCTGCCGACGGTGATCGGCTTCGGCGCCGTGGTCAGCCAGTTCTACCAGCGCGAGCGCGAGTCGCTGATGGAGGACACCCAGCAGTCGGCCCGCATGGTGGCCGCCGCCATCGACCGCGACCTGCTGCAGGCCGACAGCGCCGCGCGCGCGCTGGGCACCTCGCCCAGCCTGCGTGGCGGCGACCTGGCGGCCTTGCGGCTGCAAGCCGGCGCCCTGCTCGGGCCGCAGTTCCCCGCGTCCCAGTTCATCCTCAGCGACCTCACCGGCAAGACCCTGCTGAACGTCGGCGCGCCGCTGCCGGACACGCTCAACCCGGCCAACAATCTGCGCCGGCTGGCGCCGCTGCACGCCCAGGCCCGCGCCCAGCTGTCGGTGGTGTATGTCGAAGCCAGCGCGCTGCTGGCGGTGGACCTGCCGGTGTTCGTCGACGGCCGCCTGGCCTACGCGCTGACCGCGCTGCTCAAGCCCGAGCGGCTGCCCAACATCCTGCGCGATGAAAAGATCAGCCGCGACCAGGTCATGACGCTGTACGACCCCGAGGGCGTGGTGGTGGCCCAGTCCGGCGGTCCGCGCCTGCTGCTGGGCCAGCCGGCCGCACCCGCGCTGCGGGCCCAGCTGCGCGAGCGCAGCGAGGCGCTGCTGAGCACTGAAACCGCCGACGGCACGCCGGTGTATTTCGGCTTCAGCCGCTCGCCGGTCAGCCGCGCCACGGTGGCCATCAGCACGCCGCAAGACCTGGCGCTGCGTGAACTGCTGAGCGCCGTCACCACGATCTCGCTGGCCATGGCGATGGTGCTGCTGGCCGGCTTTTCCATGGCCTGGTGGGTCGGCGGCCGCATCGCCCGTTCGGTGCGCGACCTGGTCGGGCCGGCCCAGGCGCTGGCCAGCGGCAGCCCGTTCACGCTGGGCGCGATGACCTTCCGCGAGGCCGACGCCGTCGGACTGGCCTTCCGCGCGCTCGAAGGCGACCTGCGACGCAACCAGGCCGAACTGGAACAACTGGTGGCCGACCGCACCGCGCAGCTGGAAAAGAACCGCGCCCAGCTGGAAACCCTGTACGCCACCGCGCCGGTCGGCCTCAGCTATGTGGACCAGGAGTTGCGCTTCGTGCGCATCAACGATTACCTGGCCGCGCTGAACCGCCAGCCGGCCATCGCCCACCTGGGCCGCCACGTGGCCGAGATGATCCCCGACGCCGCAGTGCGGCGCAGCGTGCTGGCCGACTACCGCGCCGTGCTCGACAGCGGCCGCCCGCTGACCGGCCTGCAGCGCTCCGGCCACCCGGCCGCCTCGCCGGACCAGCTGTGCTACTGGGTGGTCAGCTACTACCCGCAGTTCGGCACCGACGGCCGCATCATCGGCATCACCGGCCTGCTGATGGACGTGACCGAACTCAAGCGGGCGGAGGCGGAGCTGCGGCAATCGCGCCAGCTGATGAGTTCGATGGTGGAAAACATGCCGGCGATGATATTCCTGAAGCGCACCGCCGACCTGCGCTACGAAATGTTCAACCGCTACGGCGCCCAGCTGTACGGCCTGACCCGGGGCGAAGAGTTGATCGGCAAGAGCGACTACGATTTCGTCCCGGCCGCCGAGGCCGACTTCTTCACCGCCGCCGACCGCCGCGTGCTGGCCGCCGAGGCCGGCGCCGTCACCGAAATCGCCGAGGAACCGATCACCACCAACGGCGTGACCCGCTACCTGACCACCCGCAAGGTGGCGCTGCGCGACGACAGCGGCGTGGCCACCCACGTGCTGGGCATCTCGCTCGACATCACCGAGCGCAAGCAGGCCAAGGAAGCGCTCAGCGCCACCGTGGCGCAGCTGGCGCAGAGCGAGCATTTCGTCCGCACCGTGACCGACAACCTGCCCGGCATGGTGGCCTACTGGGACGCCAGCCTGCACTGCCGCTTCGCCAACCGCTACTTCCTCGAATGGCATGGCCGCCACGCCGACCAGATGCTGGGCGCGCTGATGCCCGAGGTGCTGGGCGAGGAGCAGTATGCGCTGTGCGCGCCCTATGTGCAGCGCGCGCTGGGCGGCGAGCCGCAGGGCTTCGCCGGCCGGCTGCGCTGGCCGTCGGGCGATGTCAGCCACACCTGGGTCAACTACATCCCGGACGTCGACGAACGGGGCCGGGTGCGCGGCTTCTTCGTGCTGGTGTCCGACGTCACCGAACTGAAGGAAACCGAATTGCACCTGCAGGAAGTAAACGATGAACTGGTGCTGGCGCGCGACCGCGCCGAGGCCGCCAACCGCGCCAAGAGCGAGTTCCTGGCCAATATGAGCCACGAGATCCGCACGCCGATGAACGCCATCATCGGCCTGGCGCGGCTGCTGGAAGAGGCGCCGCTGGCGGCGCGCGAGCGCGGCTACCTGGACAAGATCCAGCTGGCCACGCAGTCGCTGCTGGGCCTGGTCAACGATGTGCTGGACTTCTCGCGGGTGGAGGCCGGCCAGCTGGTGCTCGAACACGCGGCCTTCAGCCTGGAGCACATCCTCGGCAGCATCAGCGTGCTGGTCGGCGGCAGTGCCTACGACAAGAGCATCGAGCTGGTCTACGACATCGACCCGCAGCTGCCGGCCGAGCTGGCGGGCGACCCGATGCGCTTGCAGCAGGTGCTGCTCAACCTGATCAGCAACGCCATCAAGTTCACCGAGCGCGGCGAGGTGGTGCTGCAACTGCGCCAGGCGCCGGGCACGGCCAGGCCGGAGCAGCGCGCCATGCTGCTGGAGTTCCGCGTGCGCGACACCGGCATCGGCATCCCGCCCGAGCAGCAGGCCCACATCTTCGACGCCTTCTCGCAGGCCGACAGCAGCACCAGCCGCAAGTTCGGCGGCGCCGGCCTGGGCCTGGCGATCTGCCGCCAGCTGGCCGACATGATGGGCGGCGCGATCGAGGTGCGCAGCACGCCGGGCCTGGGCTCGGAATTCCTGTTCACCTGTCCGTTCGAATGCCTGGCGCCGGCCGCCGCGCCGCCGGCCGCCGCCGGCCTGCGGGTGTTGATCGTCGACGACAGCGCCACCGTGCGCGGCGCGCTGCTGGCCGCCTGCGACCAGCTGGGCTGGGTCGCCGCCGCCGCGGCCGACGCCGCCGCCGCGCTGGCGCTGCTGCAGGACAGCCAGCGCATAGGCCAGCCCTACGAACTGCTGCTGCTGGACCGCGACATGCCGGACATGGACGGCCCCGCCATGCTGGGCCATGTCCAGGCCGACCTGGCGCTGCCGCTGCCGCCGGTGCTGATGATGGTGTCCGAGCACGTGGCGGCCGCCCAGGCCCAGCTGTCGGGCAGCCTGGGCGTGGCCGGCATCCTGTCCAAGCCGGTCAGCCCGGGGCGGCTGCGGGAAGGCGTCGCCGCGCTGCGCCCGGGCGCGAACGGCGAGGCCGGCGGCGCGCCGCACCAGGTCCACACGCCGCTGCAAGGACGGCTGGACGGCATGCGCATCCTGCTGGTCGAGGACAATGAAATCAACCAGGAAGTGGCGCAATACATCCTGCTGCACGCCGGCGCCACGGTCGAGACGGTGGCCAACGGCCAGCTGGCGGTCGACCTGCTGCGGGCCGCGCCGCACCGCTGCGACCTGGTGCTGATGGATGTGCAGATGCCGGTGCTAAACGGCTACGACGCCACGCGCGCCATCCGCGCCAGCGGCGGCGCGCTGGCCAGCTTGCCCATCGTCGCCATGACCGCCAACGTGATGGAGGACGACCGCCGCCGCGCCGACGACGCCGGCATGGACGCCCACGTGGCCAAGCCCATCGACGTCGAGGAAATGCTCGCGGTGCTGGTGCGGCTGGCGGGCGGCGGGCGCGCCCCCCGCGCCGCGCCGCAAACCGCCGGGGCCGCCGCACTGCCGCACGCCCCCGCCCTGCCCCCGCTGCCCGGCATCGATGTCGACGCCGCGCTGGCCCGGCTGGGCGGCAATCGCGAGGCGCTGGTGGCGCTGCTCAAGCGCTTCGAACAATCGCAGGGCGGCACCGTGAGCGAGGTCAAGGCGCTGCTGGCGGCCGGCCAGCGCCAGCAGGCCGCGCAAAGCCTGCACCGGCTGCGCGGCGTGGCCGCCAACCTGGGGGCCGGCGAGGTCGCCAGCCTGAGCGCCGTCGTCGAGGCGGCGCTGCGGCAAGACGCCGACGCGGCCGCGCTGCTGGCCGCGCTGGCGCCGCTGGAACAGGCGCTGCAACGGGTGGCGGCGGGCGCCCGGCAGCTGTCGGCGCCGGCTTCGGACCTGCCCTCCAGCAACACCGCCGCGCACGACTTGCCGCAAAAGCTGGCGGAGTTGCAAAGTTTGCTTCAGAATAACAACTTGAAAGCCTTGGAGCATTTCCAGCAGCTGCGGCCCGCGCTGTCCGCGGCGGAGCCGGTTCGGGCTCTGGCGGAGGCGGTCGAAACGCTGAACTTCAAGGCGGCGCAGAAAATGGTGGAAGATATGTTGCAGCGAAAGGAAAGTGCATGAGTTGGACCGACCTGGCCAGGAATGGACGGATACTCGTGGTCGACGACGCCATGGAGAACATCCAGATCCTGCACCACGCGCTGCGCGACGAGCATGAAGTGCTGTTCGCGCTGGATGGCGAGAAGGCGCTGGAACTGGCGCTGGAACAACAGCCCGACCTGATCCTGCTGGACGCCGTCATGCCCGGCATGGACGGTTACGCGGTGTGCGCGGCGCTGCGGGCCTCGCCGCGCTTGCAGGACATCCCGGTGATCTTCGTCACCGCGCTGAGCCAGCCGGAAGACGAAACCCGCGCGCTGGAAGCGGGCGCGGTCGACTTCATCAGCAAGCCCTTCAACGTGGCGGTGGTGCGCGCCCGCGTGCGCAGCCAGCTGACCATCAAGCGCCAGGCCGACGCCATGCGCGAGCTGAGCATGACCGACGGCCTGACCGGCGTGGCCAACCGCCGCAGCTTCAACGACACGCTGGACGCCGAATGGCGCCGCTGCGCGCGCGCCGGCCTGCCGCTGTCGGTGATCATGATCGACATCGACCACTTCAAGCTGTACAACGATCACTACGGCCACCAGGCGGGCGACCTGTGCCTGCAACAGGTGAGCGCGGCGATGGCGCGCTGCGCCTCGCGGCCGCAGGACATGCTGGCGCGCTACGGTGGCGAGGAATTCATCCTGCTGTTGCCGCAGGAAGCGGCCGACGGCGCCGAGGTGGTGGCGCGCCGCATCCTCGACGAGGTGGCCAGGCTGGCCGTGCCGCACACGGCATCGACGACGGCGCCGCACGTGACGGTGAGCCTGGGGGTATGCACGGTGCTGCCGCCGCTCGACGCCACCGACGCCAACGCCCTGATACGGCTGGCCGACAAGCAGCTCTACCTCGCCAAGCAGGGCGGCCGCAACCGCCACTTCACGGCCTTGGCGTCCCAGCCTTAGTCGCGCCGCATCAGGAACTCGGCGACGCAGACCGGCTTGTCGCCGCCCTCGCGCTCCACCACCACCGCCCACAGGATTTGCGCGCCGCCGGCGATATCGTCGATGGCGGCGATGGTCAGCCGCGCCCGCACCCGGCTGCCGGCCGGCACCGGCGCCGGAAAGCGCACCTTGTTCAGGCCGTAGTTCAAGCCCATCGTCATGTCCACCATGTGCAGCGCGTTGACCAGCAAGGCCGGCAGCAGCGCCAGCGTCAGGAAGCCGTGCGCCACCGTCGCGCCGTACGGCGATGCGCGCGCCGCCCGTTCGGGATCGGTGTGTATCCACTGGTGGTCGCCGGTGGCGTCGGCGAACAGGTTGATGCGCTGCTGGGTGATCTCCACCCAGTCCGACACCGCCACCTCGTTGCCGATCTCGGCCTTCATGGCCGCCAGGTTGGCGAAGCTGCGCATCAGGAGTGCTGCTGGAAGCCGCGCTGGGCGATGAAGCGCTCCAGGTGGTGGTCGACATCGCCCAGCGTCAGCTCGATCATGCCCAGCCGCTTGAAGTGGTGGGCGGCAGGCAGTTCGTCGGTGACGCCCATGCCGCCGTGCAGCTGCACCGCCTGCTGCCCGAGGAACTTCGACGCCTGGCCGACCCGCACCTTGGCCGCCGACACCACGCGCCGGCGCTCCTCGGCGTCGCCGCAGGCCATGCGGGCCGCCGCCAGCATCGCCATCGAGCGCGCCTGTTCCAGGTGGATGTACATATCGGCCATGCGGTGCTGCAGCGCCTGGAAGCCGCCGATCGGCGTGCCGAACTGCTTGCGCGTCTTCAGGTAGTCCAGCGTGGCGGCGAACAGCGCATCCATCGCGCCCACCGCCTCCGCGCACAGCAGGCTGGCGCCGTAGTCGGCGGCCTCGTCCAGCATCTCCCAGCCGCCGCCCAGCTTGCCCAGCAGCGCCGACGCCGGCACCGCCACATGGCTGAACTGCACGGTGGCGGCGCGCTGGCCGTCGATGGTGCGGTAGTCGCGCACGCTCACGCCCGGCGTGGCGGCCGGCACCACGAACAGGCTGATGCCGTTGGTGTCGCGCTGGGCGCCGGCGCTGCGGGCCGAGACGATCAGTGCGCCGGCCTGGCCGCCGTGGATCACCACGGTCTTGGTGCCGTCGATGCGGTAGCCTTCGCCGTTGATGCTGGCGATGGTCTTGATGTCCGACAGCTCATGGCGCGCGTGCTTCTCGCCCAGCGCGCAAGCCAGTTTCAGCTCGCCGCTGGCGACTTCTTCCAGCAGATGGTGCTGGTTGCCGGCCAGCTTGAGGAATTGCGCGCCCCAGACGGTGGCGAAGTAAGGCTCGACCACCAGGCCGCGGCCGATTTCCTGCATCACCACCCACAGGTCGACCGCGCTGCCGTCGAAGCCGCCCTGCGCTTCCGGCACCGGCAGCGCCGTCATGCCCAGCTCGACCAGCGTGCTCCAGGCCACGTCGGACACGCCCGATTGCGAATGCACGATGCGCTGGCGCACGTCGAAGCCGTAGTCCTTGTCGACCCAGCGGCGCAGGGCGTCGGCGAACTGCTGCTGCTCTTCTTTCAAATTAAAATCCATCGCTGCCCCTTACAGTCCCAGGATCATCTGGGTGATGATGTTTTTCTGAATCTCGTTCGAACCGCCGTAGATCGACGTCTTGCGGAAATTGAAGTAGTAGCCGGCCAGCGGCGCGGCGGCGTCGTCGCCGGTGACGGCGTGGTCGGCCTTGCCTTCGAGGTAGTCGGTGTCGAACGGCAGCGCGTCCGGGCCCAGGGCCTCGACCATCAGCTCGGTGAGCAGTTGCTGGATCTCCGAACCGCGCACCTTCAGCAGCGACGCTTCCGGGCCCGGCGCGTGCGACTCGCGGGTGATCACGCGCAGCACCGTGGTTTCCAGCGCCATCAATTCGATTTCCAGGCTGGCCACCTTGGCGGCGTAGACCGGGTCTTGCAGCAGCGGCTTGCCGTGCTTGTAGTGTTCGGAGGCGATCTTCTTCAGGAACAGCAGCTCGCGCTTGGAGCGGCCGACGGCGGCGATGCCGGTGCGCTCGTGGCCCAGCAGGTATTTGGCGTAGGTCCAGCCCTTGTTTTCCTGGCCGATCAGGTTCTGCACCGGCACCTTGACGTTGTCGAAGAAGACTTCGTTCACCTCGTGGTCTTCGTCGAGCATGATGATGGGGCGGATCGTGATGCCCGGCGTCTTCATGTCGATCAGCAGGAAGGAGATGCCCTCCTGCTTGCGCACGGTGCTGTCGGTGCGCACCAGGCAGAAGATCATGTCGGCGTGCTGGGCCAGCGTGGTCCAGGTCTTCTGGCCGTTGACGAGGTAGTGGTCGCCGTCGCGTTCGGCGGTGGTCTTCAGCGAGGCCAGGTCGGAGCCGGAGCCGGGTTCGGAGTAACCCTGGCACCACCAGTCCTCGCAGCTGAGGATGCGCGGCAGATAGTGGGCCTTCTGCGCCTCGTTACCGAAGGCCATGATGACCGGCGCCACCATGTTGACGCCGAACGGCAGGATGGGCGGCGTGCCGGCGCGGGCGCACTCTTCTTCCCAGATGTGGCGCTGGGTGGCGGTCCAGCCCGGGCCGCCGTGTTCGACCGGCCAGGCCGGCGCGGCCCAGCCCTGGCGGGCGACGATCTGGTGCCAGCGCACGTAGTCCTGGCGGTTCAGGCGCAAATGGTTGCGGACCTTCTTCTGCAGATCGCTGGGCAGGTGAGCGTCGAGAAAAGCGCGCGCCGTGTCACGGAACGCCAGATCCGCCGCCGAATAGTTCAAATCCATGCTGTCTCCATATTCTTATGACCCCGCTAAAAAAGCACGATCGTTCAAATAATTGTACCCGATATCCTGCCCGGTATTGTGGCATTTTTAAAGGGCGACAGAATGGCGCTGTTTCCAAAACCCGGGGTCAAGTCTGACATTTGGACACGAGCACAACCGTGGCGAGCGGCTACGGTTGTGCTCGTGTCCAAATGTCAGACTTGACCCCAAGGGTTTTACTTCATTGTGTAGCTTTGCTGTGCTGTATCGACGGCGTAGTTATGCGCGGTGTCCCAGTAGGTGAAGCTGTAGTTCACCACGTCGCCGATCTTCAGGCCGCTCGCGGTGTAGCTGTTGGTGCCGGCGTTCTGCGTCATCCGCACGTTCAGTTGGCCGCCGCCGTTGACGGTGTAGTGCACGTCCGCCCAGCTGCTCGATGCGAGCGAGAACTTCAACATCGTCGCGCTGGTTTGCTGCGCGGCCGGGGTCGGCGTTGGCGTTGGCGTGGGCGTTGGGGTTGGGGTTGGCGTGGGTGTCGGAGTCGGGGTGGGTGTCGGCGTGGGAGTCGGCGTCGGGGTTGGCGTCGGCACGCCGGTATCCCACACGATGTCATCGATCGCCATCTGGAATGCCGAGCTCGGCAGCGCGGCGCCGTCGCTGGCGATCTGGAACAGGTCCAGCATCGACTGCAAGGCGATCTTGCTGCCGGCCAGGTCGGCCACCGGTATCGTCGCCGTGCCCCAGTCGCCGTTGCGCACCAGGCCGTAGGTCGTGGCATTGGCCGGGAACTTGACCGCGTTCTGGTTGGTGTAGGTATCCTGCACGCCCACCGTGAAGGCCACGTTGGCCGGGATCTTGATCTTCAGCTTCATGGTGCCATTGCGGAAGTTGCTCATGTCCCGCGCCTGGCGCGACTCCACGCTGCCGCCGAACCACTGCCCCGGCGTGTTGAAGCTCCACGCCATCACATTGCTGCCCTCATACGGCGGCAGATTGCCCGGCGTGACGGAAGCGTTGTTCCATACGAAGACGTCGGACGTGGTGCCCGCCACCAGCTTGTTGTTGACCACCGTGTTGTCGGTGAAGACGCCGAACTTGCCCACCTCCGGCGTGCTCTGGCTGCCCAGCTTGACCGTGCCCTTGCCATCTAGCTGATACACGCGCACATAGTCGACATACATGGTGCCCGGCAGCGGCGCCGTCACCTGCGCCGGCGTGGCCGCGTCGGTGAAGTTGCCGCCCACGGCCAGGTTGAACAGCAGGTAGAACGGCGCCTGCAGCGAGGTCGAATTGACCGGCAGCGGATTGTTGTACAGGTCGCGCTCGACACCATTGTCCACCACCGTGAAGCGCATCTGCGTGTCGGTCCAGTACAGGCGGTAGATGACGAAGCGGTTGGCCAGCGACTGGGTCGGCGTGTACCAGTTCTTGGTCTGCCACGCGGTCGAGGCGGCGCAGCTTTCGTTGCCCGGCACGCAGGCGGCCTGCTGCCAGGTGATGATGTTGGAGCCGGCGAAGTTGTCGATGGCCGGCGTGGGACTGCCGGCCGCCGCGCGGCTGCTGGCCTTGTGGCCCATTTCAAGAATGTCGATCTCGCCATTGCGCGGCCAGCTCTGCGGACTGACGCCCAGCATCCACGCGGCCGGCCACAAGCCGTTGCCCAGCGGCGGCGTCGACATGCGGATCTCGACCATGCCGTACTGCACCTGCACCTTGCCGAAGGAGCCGATTTTGCCGGAGGTGAAGACGTTGCTGCCCACCGTCTGGTTCTGCGCCTTGATCGCCAGCGCCCGCGTGTTCGGCTCGAACGGCACGTTGACGATGGAGAGATTGTTGGGGCTGTAGTACTCCAGCTCCTGGTTGCCGTAGCCGCACAGATTGATCTGGCAGCCGTTGCCGTCCACCGCCGTCCACAGCGTGGTGTTGAGCGTGGCGCCGTTGAATTCATCGGACCACAGCAGCGGCCCGATGACGGGACTGGTAACGCTGGCCGACACCTGCGTGCCGTATGCCATCAGGATGCCGGCGGCGACGGCGGACAGAACGAATTTCTGTTTTTTCACAATGTATGACTCCTCGTATCCATGCTTCCACATTTCGAACCGGACGGCCGTCCGGCCCGCACCTTCGCCGGCAACACCGGCTATTCCATTGACGGACAGGGCTACGAGGCGTTTCTCTTGTACTTGCAGTCTCCGTGCCGGCCGGGTCGACGCCCGGGCTCTGTCGCTGAATTGAATTGGAAACGATTCCAATTCCATGTTTAAAATATATTCTGATTAATATTTTTTGTCAACGAAGACGCGCAAGCGTGCGCAACTTACTTTTTGCGGACGCTTTTGAGGAATACCGGCAGGCGATTGAAGATGCCGACCAGCGCATGCATCTGCCAGGGGAACACGCAGCGCTCGTCGCGCCGGGCGATGGCGTCGGCGATGCGCTGCACCGCCTCCTGCTCGGACATCAGGAAAGGCTTGCGGCTGGCGTCGCCGTTATTCAGCTCGCGCAGGCGCGCGGTATCGACGTAGCCAGGCACGATCACGGTGACATCAATGCCGAACGGCGCCAGCGCCTTGCGGTAGGCGTCGCAGATGGCGATGGCGGCGCGCTTGCTGGCACTGTAGAGCGAGCCGCCCGGATAGTCCTGCTGCAAGCCCGCGATGGACGCCACCGCCACCAGCTGTCCCTGCCCGCGCGCCATCATCGCCTCGGCGGCCGCGCTGAAGGCGTGATCGAGACCGCCCACATTCACCCGCAGCACCGGCAATGTGCTGGAGCGATCAAGCGCGATCGCGGCGGCATCGGTGTACTGCCCGGCGGTGACGATCAACAGGTCCAGGCCATCGGCCGCCACCAGCGCCACCGTGCGCGCCACCGCAGCGCGGTCGGCGATATCGCAGGCGTGGACGCTGATGCGTTCCTCCAGCAGCAGCGGCGAGCCATCCAGCTTGCGCGGATGCCGCCCGCAGATGGCGACACGCGCCCCCTGCCGCCAGTAATGCTGCGCCAGTCCCAGGCCGATGCCGCTGGTGCCGCCGATGATCATCACATTCATGTCGAAGCCTTGTTGTGCTTATCCTCGTTGCGCATGGCGACGCGACGGCCTTGCGCGGCCAGCTCGTAAGCTTCCTGCGCGCGCCGGTAGCCATACAGCCATTGGGCTTCCACGTCGGCCACGTACTGTTCGTAACTGGCCGGCGCCACCAGCTTCACCTGATTGCTGCGCCACGCGATGCGCTTGCGGACGCCGGTGCCGCGCAAGGCCTCGCTGACATCGGACGTATCGATCCACACATCGACCGACTGGCCGTGCACATGGCGCAAGCGCTGATTGGCGTCGAAACCAAACACCGAGCGCAAGGCCGGAATCGCGGTGAACTGCTCGTAGGACTGCTTCATTTCGATGCTGATGTGCTGCGCCAGGCACTGCGCCAGCTCGATCGGAAACAGGTCGATCACGCCGCCGGTGTAGTCCGCGCCGGCGGCGGACTGGCAGCGGAAGTAGACCATGTCGGCAATCGAGATGCGGGCCGCGTCGGCCACGGACATGGAGGTGTCGATCTCCAGCTCGTGCGCGACGGCGTTGGTCCAGCCATCGCGGCCGATGGCCGACGGCTGGCCGGCCGCCAGCGCGGCGATGCGCGCATCGCCAAACAAGGTGACGCGATAAATGGCGCGGCCATGCCGCAACTGCCCTACTTCATCGGGACCGAACAGCAGCTTGCCGCCGAGGATGGCCAACGCCGGCCCGGACGCTGATGCAGATACAGGCTCCGGCGGCAGCGGCAGCACCGGTGGAATCTCGAACAGGTAATCGTTGAACAGGTCGGGGATACGCGCCGCCCGCGCGCCGTTCAAGCGCCGCAGCGCGATGCTGACGACCGCCCGCAGCGGCGTGGCGCGCGGACCGGAACGCAGGCCGCTGAAAAACTCATACATCTGCGGCGACGCCAGCCAGGCCTTGCGCGCCGCGCTGTCCGGCAGGTTGCGGATGATGGCGCCGGCCACCGAGCCGCCACAGGTGGCCAGCAGCAGGTCCGGCTCCTGGCCGGCGTCGATGGCCGCCGCGTGCATGCCGAGGTAGTAGCCGAAGCGGAAGCCGCCTCCGGCCAGCACCATGCATCGTTGGTAGCGTTGATCTGATTGGTCTGCTTGGTCTCGCGCGGCGTCGGTCATGCGTGACATAATGCATCAATTACATCGTTTTTCACAAGGACAGCACGACAATGAACCGGGATGCAGTGCCCAGCGTACGGCAACGCGCTACCCAGCTTGCGCTGAACGGCGCATTGTTCGGCATCTGCTACCCGCTGACCAACTACCTGGCGCAACGCCACCCGGACCTCGGCAATGTCGCCATGGCATGGGAAGCGGCGCTGCCCTTCCTGCCGTGGATGGTGCTGCCGTACATGACGTCCGGCCTGTTCTTCGTACTGAGTTTTCTGCTGGTGCGCGACCGCGCCGGCCTGTCGGCGCTGAGCCGCCGGGTGGCGTTTGCCACCGTCGTCGCCTGCCTGGTCTTCGCCGCCTGGCCGCTGCGCTTCTCGCTGCCGCGCCCCGCCGTCGATGACGCGCTGCCCGCCTGGCTGTTCGCGCAACTGGCGGCGATGGATCGTCCCTACAACCAGCTGCCCTCGCTGCACGTGGCCTACTGCCTGATCTTCTGGGCTGCGCTGCGCGGCGCCGTCACATCGGCGCTGATGCGCGCCGCGCTGGCCGCGTGGCTGATGCTGGTGGCGCTGAGCACCGTGTTCACCTACCAGCACCACGCGCTCGATGTCGCCGGCGGCGCCGCGCTGGGCGCGCTCGCGCTGCACTTGCTGCCGTCCGACGGCGACATCCGCAAGCCGGTGGCGTTCTGCTACGCGATGCTGGCCGGCTTGTCCGCGCTGGCCTGGTTCGCGCTGGGCGGCTTCTGGTGGCTGTACCTTGGCGCCAGCCTGCTGCTGGTGGCCCGCGCCTACTATCGCCATCACGCGGCCTTCCTGCACAAGCGCGACGGCCGTTATCCCTTGTGGATCTGGGTTCTGTACGCGCCCTACCTGTGCGGCTATCTGCTGACCTGGCAGCTGGTGCGCTGGCATGAGCGCCACCGGCCGCCGTTCGTGCGCCACAGCGAAGGCCTGTGGGTCGGACGCCGCCTGACCGAGGCCGAAGCGGCGCAACTGCCGGCCGATTGCGCAGTCATCGACCTGTCCAATGAACTGAGCGAGACGCACGCGCTGCGCGGCCGCAGCTATCACCACTTTCCTCTGCTGGACCTGCAAGCGCCGGATGCGCAATCGGCCCGGCCGATACTGGCGGCCATCAGCGCCCACGCGGCGCAGGGCCGCGCCATTTACCTGCACTGCGCCATGGGCTACCGGCGCAGCCGCCAAATCGCCCAACTGTACAAGGAGCATTACCAGCAATGAGCTTTTCGATCTACCAGTTAAAACCCCAATTCCAGCAACTGCTGCAACCGCTGATGCGCGCGCTGGTGCGCTGCCGCGTCACGCCGAATCAAATCACGCTGGCGACGATGCTGCTGTCGGTGGCCTACGGCGCAGCGCTGGCGCTGCAGCCGCAGCGCCCCGGCCTGTGGGCGGGCCTGGCCGGCTTCCTGCTGCTGCGCATGGCGCTCAACGCCATCGACGGCATGCTGGCCAACGCCACCGGCCAGAAGACCCGCCTCGGCACCCTGCTCAACGAAATCTGCGACCAGGTTTCGGACGTGGCGTTGTACCTGCCCTTCATGCTGGTGCTGCATGCGCCGCTGGTGGTGCTGGCCGTGGCGGCCGCGCTGCTGGCGGAATTTGCCGGCGTGCTGGCGCTCAGCGTGGGCACGGCGCGCCGCTTCGACGGGCCGATGGGCAAGAGCGACCGCGCCTTCTGGTTCGGCCTGCTCGGCCTGCTGATCGCCGGGGATGCCGCACCGCTGCTGCTGCACGGAATCCTGGCGCTGGTGATCGCGCTGTCGGCGTGGACCGTCGTTAATCGCCTGCGGCAGGCGTTGCGGGCTTCTGCGCCAGCGACACCGTAAAGATCCCCTCCAGCCCGATGCTGGTGGCGATCTTGCGGCAACCCGCATGCGCCACCAGGCCATCCATCTCCGCCTGCGGACGCGGGCGCATCTGCCACGGCTTGCCCTGATGGCTGGTCAGGGTCAGCGCGATCATGTCCAGTTGCGGGTGCCATGGCTGGCCGGTGTAGATCAAGTGGCCGCCGGCGCGCAGCACGCGGGCGATGCCTTGCAGCGAAGCGGCCACCGGCGCGTTCTCGCTGAACAGTTCATACAGGCCGGAGACGATGACGATGTCGTACTCGCCCTCCTCCACCCGGTAGCTGTCGGCGCTGAAGGCGTCGCGCAGCTGGCAGTCGATGCGGGCGCGCAGTTGCAGCTGCTGCGCCAGCGCGCGCGCCTGGTCCAGGTTGTGCTGCGTGTAGTCGCGCAGCGTGACTTCGATGTCGCGGTCCTGGAAGCGCTTGACCGTCTCCAGCACGTAACGGCCGGAGCCGCAAGCCACGTCCAGTATCCGCAGCGGCGCCTTGCCGTCGTGGGCGGCGATGCGTTCGCCCAGCATCTGCTGCAACTGGCGCTTGCGCAGGCGGATGCCGCGCCAGCCCACCGCATCCAGATAGCCCCGGTCCATGATGCCGCCGAACAGGAAACGGCCGCCGGCCTGGTTGCGATAGACGTAATCGAGCGAGGCGCCGGAGTCGAAGCCGTGCTGCAAGCCGATCTTCATGCCGTTGCTGACCGGTCCCATCACGCCCAGCATCACGCGCTGCATGCCGAACCAGGCCTTGGCCAGCGGGCCGCAGCTGCGGCCCGCCTGCAGGGCCGCGTACTGGCGGGCGCTGTGGCTGTCGCGGTCCGCGCTCAGGTAGTGCGACGGCGCGGCCGGCGCGTGCTCGAAGCACTGCTCGACGAACTGGCGGCTCGCTTCCAGCGCCACGCTGGTGTCCTGCTCGTAGAACAGCGCGTGGAAGGCGTCCGGCAGGTGCACGTAGCGCTTCAGCGGCGACGACAGGCGCTGGTAGAAATCCTGCTGCGGGCCTTCCTTCACCACGTAGTCCTTGCCGGCGGCGAGCATCAGCACCGGCGTGTCGATGGCGGCGGCGTCCTGCACGATGCGCTTGGCGGTATCGGCCAGGCCCAGCAGCACGCAGGCGGAGATGGCCTTGGCGATCAGCGGGTCAGCCGTGTAGGCCGCCGCTTCCTGCGCCGAGTGGGTCAGCATGCCGGGGCGGATATAGCTGGTCACGAACAGCTCCGGCTTGAAGCGGCGGGCGAAACGCAGCGCCGGCTTGGCCAGCGGCACGTACAGATTGATGTCGAACGCGGCGGCGGCCATGATGACGCCGCGCACGCGGGGCGCGTAGTCGTGCAGCCAGGTGGCGGCGATCACCGCGCCGACGCTGTTGGCCACCACCAGGATGTTCTCCGGCGCGATGCCGTGCGTGGCGGCGATGTGGGCGATGAAGGTGTCGAAGTCCTCGACCAGCGCTTCGAAGCTGGGCGCGTCGCCGCGCTCGCCGGGCGAGTAGCCGTGGCCGCGCGCGTCCCAGGCGAAGGCCCAGTCCTGCGTGTAGCCGAACTGCTCCACCAGCGGCTGGATGCGGCCCGAATGCTCGTGGCCGCGATGCAGGAACACCAGCGCGCGCTGCGGTCCGTCCTGGCGCGGCGCCAACGGCTGCCAGGCGCGGTAGAACAGGCGCACGCCATCCTTGCAGTCGAAGCCGGATTCGGTGGTGCGCCAGGCCAGTGAGCGTTCAGCTTTCATTTTAGTTTCCCAGGAAATGAGTGATGAGGAAATACAGCAGCGGCGCCGTGACGACCAGGCTGTCGACGCGGTCGAGGATGCCGCCGTGGCCGGGTATCAGTTGCGAGAAATCCTTGACGCCCAGTACCCGCTTGGCGGCCGAGAACATCAGGTCGCCGCAGAAGCCGCCCACCGACAGCAGCAGCGCGAAACCCGCCAGGTGCGCGGCGCCGGCCAGATGCAGATAGCGGCCCAGGGCCAGCGACAGCGCGCAGGTGACGGCCACGCCGCCGGCCAGTCCCTGCCAAGTCTTGTTGGGGCTGATGCCGGGCGCGATGCGGTGGCGGCCGAAGATGGTGCCGCTGATGAATTGCGCCACGTCGTTCAACGCGGTCAGCACGTAGAGGTAGAACAGCCAGGCCAGCCGCACATGCGGTTCCAGCGGCAGGCTGTCGAACAGCGGCAGGAAGCGGCAGCTGTAGCACAACACCAGCCACAGCAGCCACGCCAGCGCCGGCCGGCTGCGGCTGCGCAGGAAGATCGCCGCCGTCACCGCGATGGCCGGCGGCAGCGCCACCAGCGCCATCGTCGCCGGCAGCAACAGCGCGCTGCCGAACACGGCGGCGGCCGGCAGCACAAAGCCGCGCGCGCCGAACGGCGCCAGCTCGCGCAAGGCCAGCAGGCCGATCAACAGCGCCAGCAGCGTGGCGCCGAGCGGGTGCAACAGCAGGCTGAGCGTGACCACCGGGAAGATCCACCACCAGGCGTTGACCTGCGACCGCAACTGGCTGTGCGGCCGCGCGCGCAGCTTGACGCCCACGCCCAGCGACGCCATGCCCAGCATCAGGTACAACATGGCGAGCGCGGTCAGGATCTCCGTGCCGAGCAGCGAAAACAGCAATTGCATAAATGCCTCAATTATTTTTGTGGCAATTGTATAGCGTTTTGCGGCAAACAGCTCAGTCTACGGTGATCAACAGATCGCGCCCCTTGCTGGCGGCGTTGCCGGCATAGTCTTCGGCGGTGACGCGCAAGGTGTACTGGCCGGGGCCGAGGGCGCCGACCTTCCACCCGCCCGGCGTCAGCTTGCCGTGGACCAGCGTGTTGTTGATGGCGTAGGAGAAGCGCGTCTCGGCGGCGCCGTGCACGGTGATGCCGCTGCTGGCCGAGTAAGCCAGCTTGACCGCCTCGCGGTTGCGCGGCAGCCGGTCGTACAGCTGGGTGATCAGCGGCTGTTCCATGCCGGGGATGACTTCGCCGTCGGCATTGAGCAGCTGGTAGCCCAGCTTGTACAAGCCCAGGCGCCGGCGGGCCTGGTTGCCATTCATCTGATCGAAGGCGTCGATGACGATCTGCACTTCACCCAAGGCGCGCGGCACCAGCAGGCGGCCGTCGACTTTTTCCTTGAGCGCCTTGCCGCTGCTGTCGGTCAGCGCGATGGACTGGATCTGCGGCGCGATCGTGTCTTCCAGATCGACGAACGGCAGCGTCAACGGATTGAGGGCGTCGCCGTTCGGCTTGTAGTCCAGGTGCACATGGGCCATGCGGTTGACGGTGCCCAGCGTTTCGCCCACCACGAAGCGGGTGCCGCGCTTGACGCGCACGGCGGCCGGTGCGCCCTTCTCGTCCTTCAGCAACTGGAAGCGCGGGTCGAGCGGCTTGTCGTTGGCGCCACGGCCGACGCGCATGTGGATATATTGCAGGCCATCCAGCGACAGCCCTTCCGACAGTTCGCCATAGCCCCAGCTGGCGCGCGGGTCGGCGACCTTGCCGGCGGTGACGGCCAGCACCGGCGTGCCGATGGCCGCCTGGACGTCGAGCCCCGAATGGAAATGGTCGCGGCTTTCGCCATCGAAATTGCCGCGCACCTCGCCCATCAGGCCGACCACTTCGTGCGCCTTGTCCTGCGGCTTGATCGGCCACAGCATGGTGGCGCTGTGGGAAGGCGCCGGGGGCAGCGGCAGTTCCGGCGCGGCCGCCTGGCCGGCCAGCGCCAGCGCGACGTGATGCAGACGGAAGGTGGCGGCGTCGGTGACGAACAGCGAGCCATCCTTGGCCAAGGCCATACCTCGCGGCGCGTAGAGACGCACGCTGCCGTCGGAGCCGTAGCCGGGTTGCGGCGGATGGTCGGCGTCGTCCAGCGTCAGCACGTCGCCGGTTGGGGTGATCTGCGCCAGCCGGCCGTGGGAGTTGCTGCTCGCGTACAGATAGCCGTCCAGCGTCAGCGCCAGCCCGACCGGTGCGCGCAGCAGCGCGTTGCGGTCGTCGTCATCGGCCTGGGCGACGGTGCTGACCTTGCCGTCCTTGCCCAGCTTGCGGATTGCGTGGTTGCCGGTGTCGGCGATGTACAGGTCGCCGGCGGCGCTGAGCGCCAGGCCGGTAGGCGTGTCGAACAGCGCCTGCGCGGCGGCGCCATCAGCCTTGCCGGCGCGGCTGCCGCCGGCAATGGTGGTGACGTCGCCGTTCGGCGCAATGCGGCGGATACGGTCGTTATAAGTGTCGGAGACGTAGACCACGCCGGCCGCGTCCACCGCGATGCCGACCGGGCCGTTGAACTGGGCCGCCGCGCCGCGGCCATCCTTGTCGCCCGGCAGGCCGTCGCCGGCCAGCGTGCTGACCACGCCTTCGGGCGTGACCTTGCGGATGGCGTTGTTGCCGGTGTCGGCCACGTACAGATTGCCGGCGGCGTCGATCGCCAGTCCGGACGGGGTGTTGAAGGCGGCCGCCTTGCCCGCCCCTTCCGCATAGCCCTCGACACCACCGGCCAGCGTGGTGGTGGCGCCGTCCAGCGCGATCTTGCGGATGCTGTTGTTGTCGCCGCCGTCGGCCACGTACAGGTTGCCGGCGCCGTCGATGACGACGCCGAACGGATCGGCGAAGCGCGTGCTGCGGCCGTGGCCGTTGTTCGCGCCTGGCAAGCCGTCGCCGGCGATGGAGGTGACGCGCGCGCTCCAGTGCGGCTGCGTGCCTTTGGCCGCCGTCGGCTGCGCCACGTCGGTGCTGGCGTCACCGCCGCCGGAATGGGTCAGGATATAGGCCGCTCCGCCTCCGCCCAACGCCCCGCCGAACGCCAATGCGGCGGCGATTAACTTGAATTGGGTAGGAGTCACGTTATGCAAGCCTAAAAGTTGATCTAAAGAAAATATTTTAACCGATCTTCTGTAGGCAGGCAAAAAAAAGCCCGCTACAGGAGCGGGCTAAATCTATTTCCTTGGAGGAGATAGAGGAGACAGGTGAATGATGCTGCATCGCGGAATATATATCCAATTTATATTGGCAATACCAGAAATATCCGTGATGAATAACTCAAAAAAAAGCCCCGCGACAGGCGCGGGGCCGGGATGGAGCGAAAGGGCTTACTTGCCCGCCTCCACCGCGTACGGCAGCACGCGTGAAGCCATGCGGGTGTCGGTCTTGAGCAGGCTGACCTCGTCGGCCAGGATGTGCACCGCCTCGTTCAGCAGCACGTCCTTGGCAGCCTTGGCGGCTTTCTCCGCGTCCAGCTCGGCGGTCAGCGAGCGCTCGTCGCCCTGCAGGCCGTCGTCGGTGCGCAGCGCGCCCTTGACCGCCGCCACTTTCGGCGACGGCGCAGGCTTGCCGTTGGCCGGCTTGGCCGAGATCGCCTTGTTCAGCGCATCTTTCGGATCAGGCAGCAGGATAGGATCGTCCGCGCCAGGCGTGGTCGACAGCAGACGGGCTTCGCGCAGCTTGGCGCGGGCTTCCTGGGTGTCGCGTTCCTTGCGGCGCGCGGTCTCGTTCAGCGAGATCAGGTTGTCCTTGCGCTGCTTCTTGACCAGGGCGATGTCCTCGGCCAGGTACTGGAAGTCCTTGTCCTTGGCCACGCGGGCTTCGTGCTTGCGGTCCAGCAGCGGCAGGATGTCCTTCAGGTCGCCCGTCGGGATGTAGGGCGCAGGCTTGATCGAAGTCCACGGCAAGGCATTGTCGTAGCTCGATTCGCCGAAGGTGTCGGAATCGCCCATGGTCGGCAGCTTGATGTCCGGCGTAACGCCGCGCAGCTGCGTGGTGCCGCCGTTGATGCGGAAGAACTGGGCGATGGTCATCTTCAGCTCGCCGTAGTGGACCTTGTCGCTCTGGGCGAAGCGGTCCAGGCCGAAGATGGTCTGCACCGTGCCTTTACCGAAGCTGGGCTCGCCGATGATGATGCCGCGGCCGTAATCCTGGATGGCGGCGGCGAAGATCTCGGAAGCCGAGGCCGAACCACGATTGATCAGCACGCCCAGCGGACCGTCCCAGGCCATGCCGGCGTTGTTGTCGCTCTCGATTTCAATCTTGTTGTCGCTGTTACGCTGCTGCACCACCGGCCCCTTGTCGATGAACAGGCCGGTCAACGCCACCGCTTCCGACAGCGAGCCGCCGCCGTTGTTGCGCAGGTCGATCAGCACGTTGTCGACTTTTTCCTTCTTCAGCTCGCCCAGCAGGCGGGCCACGTCGCGGGTGGCGCTCTTGTATTCCTTGTCGCCCTTGCGGCTGGCTTCGAAGTCCATATAGAAGGTAGGCAGCGAGATCACGCCGATGCGGCGCTTGGCCGTGCCGTCCTTCACTTCCAGGATGGATTTCTTGGCCGACTGTTCTTCCATGCTGATTTTCTTGCGCACCAGCGAGACCAGCGTGTGCTTGCCGTCGACGCCGGCGTCGACCGGCTGGATGTCGAGACGCACGGTGGAATCTTTCGGACCGCGGATCAGCGCGACCACGTCGTCGATGCGCCAGCCCAGCACCTCGGTCATCGGCGAGCCGTCGTCCTTGGCCACGCCGAGGATCTTGTCGCCGACCTTGATCTTGCCCGACAGTGCGGCCGGGCTGCCCGGCACCACTTCGCGCACGACCGTGTATTCGTCGCGGGTTTGCAGCACGCAGCCTATGCCTTCCAGCGACAGGCGCATGGAGATGTCGAAGTTTTCCGACGCGCGCGGGCCCAGGTAGTTGGTGTGCGGCTCGATCGACATGGCGTAGGCGTTCATGAAGATCTGGAACACGTCCTCATTGGTCAGCTTGCGCGAGCGGCTGATGTAGTTCTCGTAGCGCTTGTCGAGCGTCTCGCGGATGCCCTTGTCGTCCTTGCCGGCCAGCTTCAGGCGCAGCCAGTCGTTCTTGACGCGCTTGCGCCACAGTTCCTTGAGCTCGGCGTCGCTCTTGACCCAGTCGGCCTTCTCGCGGTCGTACTGGTAGCTCTCGTCGAGGCTGAAATCGGGCTTGGTCTTGAGCAGTTCGCGGGCGTAAGCGATGCGCTCGTTGAAGCGCTGCTGGTACTGGTTGTAGATGGCGAACGGCACGCTGAGGTTTTCGCCGTTGATGGCGTCGTCCAGGCGGGTGCGCACGATGGCGTACTGGTCGATGTCGGCCTGGGTGAAGAACAGTTTTTCAGAATCCAGCGACTTGAAATAGCGGTCGAATATCTTTTCCGACATCGCATCGTCCAGCGGCGTGGATTTGTAATGCAGTTTGGTCAGTACCCGCGAGGCCCATACGGCCGCCTGGGCCTGGCCCTGCTGGGGTTTGAGTACGGTCTCTGTCGCCGCTTTTTCTGGCACGGCCGCGCCGGCCTGCACTGACAGCGCCGCCAACACGGCTACCAACAGCATTTGCTTCTTCATCGGCTTACTCCGAAACGTAGTGTTATTCATTGATCGTCATGCGCAGCGCCTGGGCCTGCGTTTCCATTCTACAGGATAGCGCTGCTACACGGCTCTGGTAGTTTGCAGTGTCCCCGGCCAAGCTTAAGGGTGGCTGAAATGAAACTAGCTGAACAGCGGATGATGTATCCATGGATATTTATGTTGCCATGCAGCAAAAATGTGGTACTATACCGGTCTTATGTTTTTTTGACGGCCCCGCCACGCATCACTCCGGCAGAGCCCGCACGCCTCGACTCGCGAGGCGCCTTATACATCAAGCAACACGCCTCATGCAGTCGCTCCCCCGGAGCATGCTCGAATCAGAGCGCCCTCAATCCGCAGTACCTTGACTAAAAAAAACAATGCAAACCTTTACTATGAATCCCCGCAACTGGGGCGTCGGCACCAAGATTACCGTGTTCACCTTCGGCCTGATCGCCGTCATCCTGGCCATGCTGCTCAGCCTGATCAACTTCAGCACCTCGGCCATGCTCAAGGAGCGCGCCAAGGCCAACGTCGCCCATACGCTGAACGGCATCAGCAACACGGTGGAAGTGTTCAACACCGCCATGACCAACGAAGCGTCGAGCTTTGCACGCCTGTTCGCGGCCGGCTTCGGCGACGGCAAGTTCACGCTGGACCCGGCCGCCACGGTTGACATCGGCGGCAAGCCGACGCCGTCGCTCAAGCATGACGGCAAGACGCTGAACCTGGACTTCGCCATCCCCGACAAGTTCACCGCCGACACCGGCGTGGTCGCCACCATCTTCGCCGCCAACGGCGACGAGTTCGTGCGCGTGAGCACTTCGCTGAAGAAGGAAAACGGCGAGCGCGCTGTCGGCACCCAGCTCGACCACGCCCACCCGAGCTACGCGCCGTTGCGCGCCGGGGGCAGCTACATCGGCCTGGCCACGCTGTTCGGCAAGCAGTACATCACCCAGTACGACCCGATCAAGGACGCCGGCGGCCACGTCATCGGCGTGCTGTTCATCGGCCTGGACATCTCCAAGAACATGGCCATGCTGAAGGAAAAGATCAAGGCCATCAAGATCGGCGACACCGGCTACATCTACGTGGTCAACGCCGCGCCGGGCAAGACGCTGGGCACGGCGCTGGTCCATCCCGCCAAGGAAGGCGAGAACCTGATCGACAGCAAGAGCAGCGACGACCGCCTGTTCGTCAAGGACATGCTGGAGGCCAAGGAAGGCTCGATGGCCTACAACTGGGCCGACGGCGCCAACGCCGCGCCGCGCGAAAAGATGGTCGAGTTCCATACCTTCAAGGCCTGGAACTGGCTGATCGTCGGCGGCACCTACACCGAAGAGATCACCCGCGAAGCCGGCCAGCTGCGCAACCGCTACGCCGCGCTGGGCCTGGTGTCGCTGGCGCTGTTCGCCGTCATCCTGTTCCTGCTGGTGCGCGCCAACGTCACGCGTCCGCTGGCACGCGCCGAAGAAGCCGCCCGCCGCATCGCCAAGGGCGAGCTGGACGTGCAGCTGGACATCCGCAACAAGGACGAGATCGGCCTGGTGCTGCGCGCCCTGAACGGCATCAGCAACAACCTGTCGGGCGTGGTCGGCCAGGTGCGTTCGGGCGCCGAGCAGATCGCCACGGCTTCCAATGAAATCGCCGCCGGCAACCTGGACCTGTCGTCGCGCACCGAAGAACAGGCGTCCAGCCTGGAAGAGACCGCCGCATCGATGGAGCAGCTCAGCAGCGCCGTGCGCCAGAACGCCGACAACGCGGCCCAGGCCAACCAGATGGCGCTGGCCGCCTCCGGCATCGCCGCCAAGGGTGGCGAGGTGGTGGCGCAAGTAGTCGACACCATGGGTTCGATCAACCAGTCGTCGCGCAAGATTGTCGACATTATTTCGGTCATCGACGGCATCGCCTTCCAGACCAACATCCTGGCGCTGAACGCCGCCGTGGAAGCGGCGCGCGCCGGCGAACAGGGTCGCGGCTTCGCGGTGGTGGCGCAGGAAGTGCGCAACCTGGCGCAGCGCTCGGCCACGGCGGCCAAGGAAATCAAGGCGCTGATCGACGACTCGGTGAGCAAGGTCGACATCGGCAGCAAGCAGGTCGCACAGGCCGGTTCGACGATGCAGGAAGTGGTGGTCAGCGTGCGCCGCGTGACCGACATCATGGCCGAGATCAGCACCGCCAGCGAAGAGCAGCGCGCCGGCATCGGCCAGGTGCACGAAGCGATCGCGCAGATGGACCAGGTCACGCAGCAGAACGCCGCGCTGGTCGAAGAAGCCGCCGCAGCAGCCCACGCCTTGCAGGACCAGGCGGCGGACCTGGAGCAAGTGGTGCGTATCTTCAAACTGGGCAGCGGCCACGGCGCCGCAGCCCTGCCGCCGGCGCGCAACCGCCTGGCGCTGAAGTAAAACCAATCCGGGGCGCGACCCCGGATTTTCTTTTGCCCTATAATTGTCGGATGGGTAAATTGTTCAAGCACCGGCGCAGTCACAGCCTGATCGTATGCATTGCGATTTTGCTGAACCTGCTCGCACCGGCGATCGGCCACGCGATGTCCGCGCTGACGCGCGATCCGCTGGTACTGGAAATTTGCTCCGCAACGCCGGCCAAGCAAACACCTGGCGACAGCGCTCCGCACGCGCTCAAGCACTGCGTGTTCTGCGCCACCCATGCCGACACCTACGCGCCGCCGCCCGCTCCCGCCGGCCTGGTCGCCGTGCTGCGCGGCCATGACGCCTACCCCGCACCGCATTACTTCTCCCCTGTTATTCCCTTAGTCTGGTCCGACGCGCAGCCGCGCGGGCCGCCCGCATTCTCCTGATGTTCCCGTAACCCGCATGCAGCGGCCACGCCATTCCGGCGCCGGCCGGCGTGCGCCTATCGATCGTTACACAGGACCCACCATGCAACGCCGTACCCTACTTACCGCGCTGGCCGCAATGGCGGCATCGCCGCTGGCCGTCCACGCCGCAGCGCCAGCCTACACCGGCATCGACATCACCGGCAGCACCATCGGCCCGGACTTCCGGCTGTTCTACGGCGACGGCAAACCCGCCTCGCTGCAGGACTTCAAAGGCAAATACGTGCTGCTGTTCTTCGGCTTCACGCAATGCCCGGACGTCTGCCCCACCGCACTGTCGCGCGCCGTCGAAACCAAAAAACTGCTCGGCGCCGACGGCGACAAGCTGCAAGTGCTGTTCGTCACCGTCGACCCGGAGCGCGACACCGCCGCGCTGCTGGCCGAATACATGCGCGCCTTCGATCCCGGCTTCGTCGGCCTGCGCGGCGACGCCGCACAAACAGCCAAGGCGGCCAAGGACTTCAAGATCTTCTACCGCAAGGTGCCCAGCGGCAGCTCGTACACGATGGACCACACCGCCATCACCTACGTGTTCGACGCCACCGGCAAGATCCGCCTCGCCTTCAAGCACGACCAGACCGCCCAGCAATGCGCAGCCGACCTGCGCAAACTGATGCAACCTAAAAAAGAAACCAGCTTCCTGAAAGGACTATTCCAATGAAACGCATGATCTACCTGATGCTCCTCGCCGCCCTGCCCGCGTTCGCGCAAGTCACCGTCAGCGAGGCCTGGGTGCGCGGAACCGTGGCCCAGCAGAAGGCCACCGGCGCCTTCATGACGCTGACCGCGTCCCAGGATGCGCGCCTGGTCGGCGCCAGCTCGCCGGCGGCCGGCGTGGTCGAAGTGCACGAAATGAAAATGGTGGACGATGTGATGCGGATGCGCCAGATCGATGGCCTGCCGCTGCCTGCCGGCCAGGCCGTGCAGCTGGCGCCGGGCGGCTACCACCTGATGCTGATGCAGCTGAAGCAGCCGCTGGCCGACGGCCAGAAAATCCCGCTGACGCTGGAGTTCGAGGATGCCAAACATCAGCGCAGCACCATCCAGCTTGAAGCGCCGGTACGGCCGCTGAACGCGGCCGCCGCCCACCACTAAATCAAGTCACGGCTTGCCGCGAAATCGATACTCGTGATCGATGGCGGCGGCGGCCTGGGACAACGCGGCCGCGCGAGCCTCGTTCGCCGTGGCGAACTCGCCGGCAGCGTTGCTTACCCGGCCGGACTCGTCGTCGAGGCGCGCGCCACCGGTCCAGAGCCCGTTGCTACTTTGTGCCGCGGTCAAATAAATCGCGCGGCCCCGATAGAGCGAAATTTCCGGAATGGGAGCAGCCCCTTCCGTTCGCTCGATCGCCGGTGGCGGACCGATGGCCTCGGCTGTCTTGTTGCTTTCGGGCTGCGTCATCGGCGACTCCATGGATCAGCAGTGGGTGCCGCCCGGCCCGCCAAACCAGACTGTCTCGTTCCATGGCGCGGCGTATTTGACGACCTGTGAAGTGTAGCACGGCGCATTCGCCGATGCTGTCAGCGCGGCGTCCGTGCGGCCGCCGCCGGTCGGGAAGTACTGGATTTGTCGCTGATACGCCGCGTGCTGCCAACCCGCGGAGGCGAAGGCTCCGCCGCCCATGGGCGGCCAGCTGGTCGTGCCGACGACCTCGCCGCCATAGTCGATTTCCGAGGCATGCGTAGCCATCGCTCCACCGTGATAGATAGAGGCGGGGTAATAGCCGACCGCGTTGGCAGCGGCGCCTCCACCCAAATAAAGCCACCAGTTGCCGCCCACCAGATAGAAGGCGATATCGAGTTCATATTGCGTGCCGCCCGCGACACTCCAGGGTGAGAGCGCGCCGCCGAAAGCCCAGTTCTTGTTGGTCTGGACGAAGGCGCTGCAGGAGAGGTTGTAGCAACCTGTCGAGTGATAAGCGTCCGCCGTCCAGTAGATAAACAAACACGGTTTGGTACTGGAGTACAGCTTGGGATAGACCTGCCAGCCGACTTCCGCAGTTTGCAGCGCGGCGCCGCTGCCGCCCACATACCAATGTTGCGACAACGAGAATATTTGGTTCGCTCCTATGCTCGGATCCCAGACATTGACGAAGCTGGTGCCGCCGAGATTATTGACGTTCTGAAACGCGTGCGCCCAGCGGTGCGTCGCCGCCACTTGTGGCGACGGGCCCGACGCGCCGGGCGGCCTGATCCCGCCGCCGTCGCTGGGACGCTTCTGCATGAAGTGCCGCAGATTCCTGAACCGGGACAGGTCCTCCAGCGTCAGCCGCCTTACCGGTATGGTCCCGTCGGGCGCGAGCATCTGGTTGCCGTAGATATCGACGAAGTCGGCATGCAATTGCACCAGAGCGCGCGCAGGAGCGTGCGGCGCGCCAGGGGCCAGCGTTGCCGTCCAGCCGGGAAGGTCCACCGCTGTCGCGATCGCGCCTGACTGACCTCGACGGGACATCTGCTGTTCGATCGGAATACAGTCGAACACGGAGCCGTTGGCGTCCACGAAACTATGCAAGGCGGTTGTAGAGTCGTAGTATTTAATGAGATACGTCCGAATTTCGTCGAACGAGCCCGCGTCAGCGATATTGCTATGAGGAACATTCAAGAAATGTTCGGGTCGCGCTGCGTGCAAGGATTGTACGAATTGATCGAAAGGCACGAGAGAGTGTGAAGCAGGCATGACTGTGCTCCTTTATGTTATCAGCGTGTAGCGGCAGGATCCGCCAGAGCAGTTTCGGCGCTGGGCACGGGGCTGTCTGTGATAACGCGCAAGCAGGATGCAATCAGGCCTTAGCCTATCGATTGAATTGAAAAATGGCCAGCCAAACTAAACAAGCAATACAGCCATACATCAGAGCCGACAGCGCCCCCATTTTTATATCGATATGGGAGGGAAGGCAGGAGAACAATGCTACCGCCGCGACATATCCAGATACTAGCCAGCTCATGTAGTCGCCGCGCTGAAAAGCCGACTGCGTCCAATAGTTGAAGATCAACCAACTCACCCAAGCCAACAGAAGCGGGGCAAAGGCCACCGGCGCAGAATTCCAGATATTCAGGTTTCTAAAACCCACGGAGCCTAGCATCCAATAGTTTTTTCCCCGTCTAGGAATGACGGAAAACGACGTGGGCTTCGCATAAACCACCCAGCCCACCGCCGCGTGTAAGACCTCATGGCTGATCGTCCCTATCAACGTCAGGATAGCAATTCCCCAACCAGAATACCTCACCCAGCGCAGCAAGCAGAACCAGATAAATATCAATACGATGGATGGGATGGAGCTAACCGTCAGGCCCATGTGATTTAGCGAGGACATTCTGGCCTCTCGTCAGGGATGCCGCGCCGACAAGGCGTGGATCAGCAGCGCCAGCACGAGCGATGGCGCGAGCGTACTACATTCAAACAGGCTGCTCATGGGCGCATCGTCGCACGATGGCCGCCCGGCGTCAATTTCTCGCTATCGAACGCGCCATCCAGGTGTCGCCGTGCGCGTCGCTGGCTAGCAGCGTGACACTCAGTTCACCCGCCGTCACGGTCTGGCCGACTGCCAGCAGGGCTTGCAAGTGCTGCTCGTCGCTGTCGCCGGGCGGCTGCACGCGCAGCGCGCCGTCAAGCGCCACCGCCCGTGACCGCCGCGACGCTGCTCTCGTAGGAAAAGCCATGCTGCTGCAGGATGTCCACCAGCTCCGCCGGCGGGCTGCCCAGCTTGAGGTTCTCGGCCACCCAGTCGCGCCAGGCCGGCGTGACGTCGAACGGTTCCGGCGCCAGTTCGATGCCGGCGATGATGCGCGCCAGCAGGCCGTTGATGCGCTTGGTGTCGATCAGATGCTGCACCACCGCATGGCCCGAATAAGGAAACGGATACAGCGTGCAATTGCCCGCCGCCGCCAGCCGGTGCGCGTGCATGGCGTCCAGGTTGACGGACTCGGTCGCGTCGTCCCGGTCCGGCTTGGTGCCGAACACGATGTGCAGCTGCGTCTGCCCGCCCCGCTCGCGGCCCAGCGCCGCCAGGTCGTAGTAGCCCGACGGCGGCGGTTGCTGCGCCAGCGCCCGCATCACGGCGATCCAGCGGCGCTCGTGGTAGAGCAAGGCCTGCTTCACATCGAGAAAGGACAAGGGACCGAAGGCCACCACCTGCTCCACCCCGAGCAGCAGCCCGAACATGACGGCCGCATAGCCGCCCATCGATTGGCCGATGGTGACGACCTTGCTCGGCCGGATTTCCGCCACCAGCGCGCGCAGCGTTTCAACCGTATCATCGGGATGTTCGCCCAGTCCGGCGATGGCGCGGTGGTACCAGCTGTTGCCGGAATCGCGCACGAGTATCTTGTTGAGGTGGCGCCCGCTGGCTTGCTCCAGCTTTTTCAGACGCCCATAGAAATCGAAGTCCGGCCGCGCATCCCAGGACACGAAGCCGAAGGCGATCACCAGGATTTCTCCCGGCACCACACGGTCGATCAGCACATCCTCGGTGCTGGTTTTGACGCGCCGGTTATCCAGCGCGGGCACATCGGTGATACTCAACGACATGGCCGGCGCTCCCGGGCTGAAAGAAAGTTTAGTGGTTGTCCGTGTAAAAACAGCGGCCGCAAGCCTGGCGGTAGCTCTCGTTGCCGCCGATGCTGATCTGCTCGCCTTCCTTGATGCGTCGGCCGTTCTCGTCGACGCGGATATTCATCGTCGCCTTCTTGCCGCAAGTGCAGATGTTCTTCAACTCTTCAATATCGTCGGCCAGCGCCAGCAGATAGGCTGAACCGGGGAAAGGCTCGCCACGGAAATCCGTGCGCAAGCCGTAGGTGATGACCGGCACGCCGCGCACCTGCGCCAGCTGGTGCAACTGCTGCACCTGCGCCGTGCTGAGGAACTGCGCCTCGTCGATCAACAGGCAGGCGATCTTCTGGTCGATGCAGACCAGGAAATCGGTGTCGGCATCGAACACTTCCGTCTCGCGCTGCGGCCCCAGCCGCGATGTCACATGGCCCACGCCGTAGCGATTATCGATGGCGGCCGTGAACAGGCGCACCTGCTGCCCCTGCTCTTCGTAATTGTGCGCCACTTGCAGCATTGCGGTGGACTTGCCTGCGTTCATAGCAGAATAACGGAAATAAAGTTTAGCCACTACTACCCCTGATTGAAGAGCGCGATTATAAACCGTCCCCCGCGAAAAAGGCGCATACTTGCCTTTCCAACAGCACGGTGAAAATGATAATTTTTTTCATATGCAAACTCGGAAACATTCCTTTCCAGCGGCGACAGAGCGGCCTACCATCCGCTCTTTTCAAAAAAGCACGAGCGGACATAATCCGCCCGCGCCGATATCCTGCAAGGAGCACTTCATGCCTACCCCCGCATTGTTCAGCCTCATCGGCAACACGCCGTTGGTCCCCGTCACCCGCCTGGACACCGGCCTGTGCCAGTTGTTCCTCAAACTGGAATCGCAGAACCCCGGCGGCTCGATCAAGGACCGCATCGGCCTGTCCATCATCGAAGCGGCCGAAGCCGACGGCCGTTTGCAACCGGGCGGCACCATCATCGAAGCGACCGCCGGCAACACCGGCCTGGGCCTGGCCCTGGTCGGCCGCCTGAAGGGCTACCGCGTGCTGCTGGTGGTGCCGGACAAGATGTCCACCGAAAAAGTGCTGCACCTGAAGGCGCTGGGCGCCGAAGTGCGCACCACCCGTTCCGACGTCGGCAAGGGCCACCCCGAGTACTACCAGGACTACGCGGCGCGGCTGGCGCGCGAACTGCCGGGCGCCTTCTTCGCCGACCAGTTCAACAACCCGGCCAACCCGCTGGCGCACGAAACCACCACCGGCCCGGAGATCTGGGAACAGACCGGCCATGAACTCGACGCCATCGTGGTCGGCGTCGGCTCGTCCGGCACCTTGACCGGCCTGACCCGCTACTTCCGCCAGGCCGCGCCCAACGTGGAATTCGTGCTGGCCGATCCGCAGGGTTCCATCCTGACCGAGTACATCGACACCGGCCGCGTCTCCGACACCAGCGGCTCGTGGGCGGTGGAAGGCATAGGCGAGGACTTCATTCCCGCCATCGCCGACATGACCGGCGTGCGCAAGGCCTACACCGTCAGCGACCAGGAAAGCTTCGACAGCGCCCGCGCCCTGCTGCGCGCCGAAGGCATCCTGGGCGGCTCCTCGACCGGCACGCTGCTGGCCGCCGCGCTCAAGTACTGCCGCGAGCAGACCACGCCCAAGCGCGTCGTCACCTTCGTCTGCGACACCGGCACGCGCTACCTGTCCAAGGTCTACAACGACGGCTGGATGCACGACCAGGGCTTGCTGCACCGGCCGCCGCTGCACGACCTGCGCGACCTGATCGGCCGCCGCTTCGACGCGGGCGAGGTCGTCAGCGTGGCGCCGGGCGACACCCTGCTGACCGCCTTCAACCGCATGCGCAGCACCGACCTGGCGCAGCTGCCGGTGATCGAGAACGGCAAGCTGGTCGGCATCATCGACGAGTCGGACCTGCTGCTCAAGGTCGACAACCACGCCGAGCAGTTCTCCAGCCTGGTCGGCACCACCATGACATCGCGGCTGGAAACGCTGCATCCGAGCGCCAACGTGCAAGCGCTGCGCAGCACGCTGGACCGCGGCCTGACCGCCGTGGTCGCCGAGGGCGACACCTTCTACGGCCTGATTACCCGCTTCGACCTGCTGAACCACCTGAGAAGGACTTTATCTTGAACGACAATAAAAAAGCCCACCTGGCCACCCGCGTGATCCACGGCGGCCAGTCGCCCGACCCGAGCACCGGCGCCATCATGCCGCCGATCTACGCCACCTCCACCTTCGTGCAGGACAGCCCCGGCGTGCACAAGGGCCTGGACTACGGCCGCTCGCACAACCCGACCCGCTGGGCGCTGGAGCGCTGCGTGGCCGACCTGGAAGGCGGCGCGCAAGGCTTCGCCTTCGCCTCCGGCCTGGCCGCGATCTCGACGGTGCTGGAACTGGCCGATGCCGGTTCGCACATCATCGCCGGCGACGACATGTACGGCGGCACGTACCGCCTGTTCGAGCGGGTGCGCCGCCGCAGCGCCGGCCACGACTTCACCTACGTCGACCTGACCAATCCGGAAAACCTGCTGGCCGCGATCCGTCCGGAGACCAAGATGGTGTGGGTGGAAACCCCAACCAACCCGATGCTCAAGCTGGCCGACCTGAAGGCCATCGCCAAAATCTGCCGCGAGCGCGGCATCATCGCCGTGGCCGACAACACCTTCGCCAGCCCGCTGGTGCAGCGGCCGCTGGAGCACGGCTTCGACATCGTGGTGCACTCGACCACCAAGTATTTGAACGGCCACTCCGACATCATCGGCGGCATCGCCGTGGTGGGCGGCGAGCCGCACCAGCAGGCGTGGTGCGAGCAGGTCGGCTTCCTGCAGAACTCGGTGGGCGCGATTGCCGGCCCGTTCGACAGCTTCCTGGCGCTGCGCGGCGTGAAGACGCTGGCGATCCGCATGGAACGCCACTGCCGCAGCGCGCTGGACCTGGCCCGCTGGCTGGAGCAGCAGCCGGAAGTACGCAAGGTCTACTACCCGGGCCTGGAGTCGCACCCGCAGCACGAGCTGGCCAAGCGCCAGATGGACGGCTTCGGCGGCATCATCTCGATCGACCTGAAGACCGACCTGGCGGGCGCGCGCCGCTTCCTGGAAACCTGCTCGGTGTTCGCGCTGGCCGAAAGCCTGGGCGGCGTCGAAAGCCTGATCGAGCATCCGGCGCTGATGACCCACGCCACCATCCCGCCGGAAACCCGGGCCAAGCTGGGCATCGGCGACGGCTTGATACGGCTGTCGGTGGGAATCGAGGATATAGAGGATTTAAGGGCCGATATTCGCCGTTCGCTCGATGCGATTTAGGTGCTAGTATCCGGGAATTGCGTATTCAGCCTGAGAGCTCATGGAATTCCTCTTCATCATCATTGGCGTACTGGCCATCGGCGCCCTCTACTCCTTGGGCGTGGCCAGCGCCAAGCCGGTGCCCGGCAGCGACTTCTACAAGGTGTCGAAGGACGGCCGCGTGCTGGCCTCCGGCGGCCCCAAAGTGACGGCGCTGCGGCCCAAGGTGACGCCGGACGGTCTGATGGTCAAGCTGCGCAACGGCAACCGCACCGGTGAATTCCTGGTGCACGACCTGGTGGCCGAGGCGCACCTGCCCAATCCATCGGGCTTGACGTACGTGCGTCACAAGGATGGCAACCGGCGCAACAACAAGGTCGAGAATCTGGCGTGGAGCAAGGAGCCGGAAGCTCCGCCCGTCGCGGCGCCGGCGCCCGCTCCGGTGCAGGCGCCGCCGCAGACGCGCTATGCCTCACCTGCGGCGCGGGCCGCTGCGGCAGCCCTGGCCGCCGCAGCCGCGGAAGCGGAAGCAAGCTCCGCTCCGGCGAAGACCATCGGCGATGCCCTGCCCGGCGGCGCGCCTCAGTCGCCTGGGTGATATTTGCGTTCCAGGTGCTTTTCCACGTCCGCCTTGTAGAACAACACTTCTTTGAACTCCCCGCGCGCGTACATCGCGGCCTGGTCGCTGAAATGCGGCGAGGCCGGATCGCCGCTCTCCCCGCCCGCCAAAATGCTGCGCGCCTTGATGCGCGGACCGAACTCCACCGCCGCCACGAAGCTGTTGCCGCGCTCGCCATAGAGGCGCTTGGTCTTGCTCTTGTTCGTCATGCCGTAGGCCGCCAGCGAACCCCAGTTGGCTGACGCGAAGGCCACCGGCAAGCTCGGCTTGCTGTCGTCGAAGGGCTGGACGATGTCGCCGGTCAAACGCTGGAAACGATTTATATCGCCCCACGGCGTCTGCCACGTGCCGAAGTCCGCCGTCAGCTTGGCTGCAGCGCGCTCCAGCGCCTGCAGGCGTTGCTGCGGCGTGATCGCGGCCTGGATGTAGTCGAGCACCAGCACCTCGCGCGCCTTGGCCGCCGCGCCGTAGGTGGCCGTCAGATCCTGCGCCCAGAACACCGCCAGCGAAGTCGGTACCGAGTCCAGCGCGTAGCGCATGTCCCAGCCGCGCAGCGCGGCGATCTGCGGCGCCAGGCTGCCCTTGAGCGTATCGCCGGCGGGCAGCTCGTCCCACGCCGCGAACAGCTGCGGCAGCAGCGGCTCGAAGGCCGGGAGCTGGGTGTCGTAGGCGCTGGCGATCAGGCTGTCGAGCGTGAAGTTTTTCTTGTTCTCCAGTACCCGCACCGCGTGGATGCCGCGAGGATTCTCCGGATTCATCGACATGTAGGCCGGATAGTCCCGCGCCTTGGGGCTGTACGCGCCCGCCGCCGTGTAGGGCCAGTTGTTGGTGTTCTGTATCCAGCCGTTCTTCGGATTGAACAGTGTGATGGTTTCCTTCACCGCGTGCAGGCCTTGCCACTCGGTGGCCGGATCGCTGCCGTCGACCGGATGCTTCCAGTCGAACTTGGGATCGCGGCGCGGGATGAAATTGCCGTGGAAGTAGGCGATATTGCCTTCGGCATCGGCGTACACGGTGTTGTTGGACGAATTGGTGCGCAGCTCCATCGCCTTGTAGAAGTCCTTGTAGCTGCGGGCCTTGGTGCGGATGTAGGATTGTGTGAGCGCCTTCAGCGGTTCGTTCATCAGGCGCACGGCGATCCACTTGCCGTCCTTCGCCCGCACGATGGGGCCGTGATGGCTGTAGTAGACCTTGACCACCTTGCTGGCCATGCCGGCCGCCGTCTTGTACGGCAGCGTGATGTCGACCGCCTTCAACGGCCGCTGTTCCTGCCCGTACTGGTAGTAGAACTGGCCGTCCTTCTCGCTGATGGTCTCCAGGTATTCGTCGATGACGTCGCCGCCGCCGGAGGTGTGCATCCAGCCCAGGCGGTCGTTGAAGCCCTGGTAGACGAAGAACTGGCCCCAGGTCACGGCGCCGTAGGCGTTCAGGCCTTGTTCGCTGTGCACCTGCACCTCGGGCCGGAAATAGAACGAGGTGTGCGGATTAATCAGCAGCAGCGCGTGGCCGCCCTTGGCCAGCGCCGGTGCGATGGCGAAGCCGTTGGAGCCTCCCGGCTCCTTCTCCAGATCGGGACCCTCCCCGCCCGCCGACAGCAGCACGGGCGGCGCCAGCGGCAGCCTGGCGCCGTTGGCGTACAACTCCTGCAACTGCTTGAGGTCCACCGATTCGATGTCGCCGCCGATGCTGCCCTCGCTGAAACTGAGCGCCATCCACGGTTCGAAGTGCGTGATCAGCGCCGGCTTGACGTCCGGGTGCGTGGCCAGATAGTAGTTCAAGCCGTCGGCGAAGGCCGTCATCAGCCTCTTCAGCCACGGCGGGCTTAGCCGGTACTGCGCCTGCAAGTCCGCCGGATTGATGAACAGCTTCATACGCAGGTCGCGATACAGCTCGGCCTCGCCTTCGACCTCGGCCAGCCGGCCCATGGCGTTGATGTAGTTGAGTTCGACCCGCTTGAAGTCGTCCTCGGCCTGCGCGTACATCAGGCCGAACACGGCGTCGGCGTCGGTCTTGCCGTAGACGTGGGGGATGCCCCACTGATCGCGCAGGATGGTCACGCGCTGTGCCGCCGCCTTCAGCCTGGCTGCCTCGGAGGGGATTGCCGGTGGCGCTGCCGCCGCATTCATCGCAATACAACACAACAAGGCAGGCAAGGCGCGCATCGGCAGACTCCGTACAGTGAGGGGGAACAGCTTAGCTGGCGTCGACCAGCTCCGAGATGCGCAGTTGCAGCGCGGTGATTTCCGCCCGCAGCGCGGCGTTCTTTTCCTTGAGCGAGGCGTTTTCAGCGCGCAGCTCGTCCACCTCGGTCATCGGCCGGTATTCGCCGCCGCCCTCCTTGGCTTCCTTGGCAGGACGCGCAGCGGCGCGCAGCTCGCGCACTTCCTTGGCGGCCTTCTGCAACTCCTTCTTGCCGCCGGCGACCGCGGCCACCTGGTCGGCTTCCGGCAGCGAGGCCACGGTGGCGGCGGCGTTGATCGAGATCGTGCCCGAACGTACCGCCTCCACCAGCTCCGGCGTCGCCGTCTTCTGGATCTTTTCGATCTGGCTGATGGTCGCGCTGCTCAGGCGCGCGGCGCGGGCGATGTCTTCGCGCGAGGTCAGCGGCATGGCGGCCGGCTTGGCCTTGGGCGCCTCGCCTTCAGGCGGTGCGATGGCGGCATCCTCGGCGGCGGCCTGCGCGGCCAGCTCGGCCACGCGGGCGGCGACGATTTCCTTCTTGCGCAACGCCAGCACGCCGCGCTGGAAGTCGGAAATGCTGCGGCGGCCCAGATTGTTATCGATCATCCACAGCTTGACATCGTCCAGGTTGCGGAAACTGGTGTTTTCCGTCACCTTGAACGGCACCCCGTGCTGCTGGCAGATCTGGTAGCGGTTGTGGCCGTCCACCAGCACGTCTTCCCACAGCACCAGCGCATCGCGGCAGCCTTCCACCAGAATGCTGCGCTCCAGTGCCGCGTATTCGGCCTCGGTCAGCGGCTCGATGTAGCTGCGCAACACGTCGTTAATTTTGATTTGCATAGTTATCCTTGAATTCCCGGCGGGCCGGCGCCTGTGCGCCCGGCCGTTTCGCCGTCCAGCATGCTACACCATCCGGGGCATGCGGCCCAAGCCCTGCGCCGCATGGTTGCCAAATGGTTACTAAGGCAATCTTAAGAAACATTCATTAAGATGCTTCCCAGTCAACTTGCTTTCTCCGCTAATTGACGTCTAGCCCCGACAGGTTCTCCGCCTGCTCGGGGCTTTTCTTCGTCTGTGGCGCGCGCCCGACGGATGATTGCATTTACAGAAAGCTTGGCGCATGATTCAGCTTCCTCAATCAGGGCGTTACCATGATCAATTACATAATCTATGTGTCCTTTGCCGATGCTGCGCCTGACTCGATCATGCGGCTCAGTACCGAACTAGCGAAATACAATATCGCCGGCGGCATCAAGGCCGACGACGGCCGCGGCTACTTCCTGCCGCCGGGCACTTTCATCTACCACGGCAAGGAAACCATCAACGAAGTGCGCGACGCCATCCACCGCCTGGCCGAAACCATACAGCCCGGCGCTTCGGTCGTGGCGACCGAAACGACGACGATCTCCTGGAGCGGTTTGAAGGAAGTGCCGAACCCGGCCTAGTTCTAGTTCCTGCCGGCTGCCTCGACGTAGACCTCGTCGTCGCAGCCGATCTCGCGCGGCGCCGCCTGTCCGCCGCTGCCCACCAGTTGCGGCAGCTCGCGCTCGGTGCTGAAGTCCAGCGGCAGCGCGACCCGGATCTCTTGCAGGTACTTGCGGTCGGTGCACACCAGCGTGACCCGCGCCGCCACCTGGTCGCCGTAGCGCGCCTTGAGCCGGTCGAAGAAATCGCCGACGCGGAAGCTCTTGCCCGCGCTGCCCAGCACGATCTTGCCCACTTCCGAATCGTTCACCACCCGCACCGCCGACACGGCCTTGATGAAGTACGCGTCCGGCGGCAGCGCCTGGCACTTGCCGTGCTTGTTCCACTCATAGGCGCCGAAGGTCCGCTCGAAATAGAAGTTGGGCATCCACGGCGCGACCTGGTCGATGGTCTCCTTGGTCAGCGCGAACTGCGGGCCGTCGCAACTGCCGTAGTGCGTGCCGCATTCCTTCTTGTTCGGCCACAGGCCGTGCAGGCTGAGCGTCTTCGCCGCCAACGCGCCGCTGTTCATGGCGTCGCACTCCGGCTTCTTGCCCTTGTACTGCACATGCTCGCAGAAGCCCGGCTGCCAGGTGATGGCCAGCACGTAGCTGTCCTGCTGGTTGGGGATGCTACAGCTGTCGCCGCCGCCGGACGGCGCCTTGGTAGGCTGGTCGGCCAGCGCCGGCGTGCCGCAGCTGCGCTGCACCCAGCGCAGCTGCGGCTCGGCGCCAGGCACCTCCACCCGCAGCCAGTCGTAATCGACCTTGTTAATTTCGCGCACCGTGTAGGCGGTGCCGGCGACCACATGCGCGGCGCCCGGATTGCTGCGCTTGGCGAAGGACGAGTAGGCCTCGCAACTGGCGTTGGCGGTGAACTTGCCGCTGGCCGATTCGCTGGCGTGGGCGGTAACGACAAACAAGGTGAGGAATAAGGCGGCGGAGATTTGGCGGGACATGGCGACTCCTGAATTGGACGGAAAGGCGCCCATTTTACCGGAGGCGCTTAAAGCCAGCCCGCGTCCCGTGCGAGGCGGAAGGCTTCGACCCGGTTGCCGGCGTCGAGCTTGCTGATCGCCTCCGACAGATAGTTGCGCACCGTGCCCTCCGACAGGTGGATCTGGCGGGCGATCTCGCCGCTGCTCTTGCCCTCCCCGGCCAGGCGCAGCACCTGGCGCTCGCGTTCGTTGAGCGGATCTTCCCGGCCGCTCCAGCTTTCCAGCGCCAGCTCCGGCGCGATGGCGCGGCCGCCCGCGTGCACGGTGCGGATGGCGGCCGCCAGCGTTTCGGCCGGCGCGTCCTTGAGCAGGTAGCCGCGCACGCCCGCACCCAGCGCCCGCCGCAGATAGCCGCTTCGGGCGAAAGTGGTGACGATCATCACCCGCGTCGACAGCCCTTCCCCTGCCAGCGCGGCGGCCAGCTCCAGCCCCGTCATCAGCGGCATCTCGATATCGGTCAGCAGGATGTCCGGCCGCAGCGCGCGGCACAGCGCCAGCGCCTCCTGGCCGTTCGAGGCACGCCCCACCACATCCAGATCGCCCTCCAGCCCGAGCAGCGCCGCCAGCGCGCCCAGCACCAGCGCCTGGTCTTCGGCGATCACCACACTAATCATCGTCATGCAGCCCCTCCCATGGGCAAACTCAATTCCAGCGCCACGCCGCGCTCCACCCGCAGCGCCAGCCGGCCGCCCAATGCAGCCACCCGCTCGCGCATGCCGCGCAAGCCGTTGCCATGCTCGATGGCGCCGCCGTCCGGCAGCGCGCGGCCGTTATCGCGCACCCGCAGCACCACCATACCCGACTCCAGCGTCATCCGCACCTCGCAGTGGCTGGCGCCGGCGTGGCGCAGGATATTCGTCACCGCCTCGCGCAGCGCCAGCGACAGCACGCTCTCCAGCGTGGCCGGCAAGGCGCACGGCTCCACGTCCTCGGTGAGGCCGACGTTGGCCGCCGCCAGGCTGGCGCGCGCCGTCGCCAGCTCATGCGAGAAGCCGGTCTGGCGTATGCCCGTCACCGCCGACCGCACTTCGCTCAGGGCTTGCCGCGCGGTGTGCTCGATGTCGCGGATCTCGTTGCGGCACGCTTGCGGATCGCGCTCCAGCAGCTTGCCCGCCAGCTCGGCCTTCAGGGTGATCATCGACAGCGTATGGCCCAGCAGGTCGTGCAGGTCGCGCGAGATGCGTTCGCGCTCGGCGATGCGCGCCAGGTGGGCGATCTCCTCCTGGCTGCGGATCAGCTGTTCGCGTGAACGCCGCAGGCTTTCTTCCGTGATGCAGGCGGCGCCCACCGGCGCTCCCACCAGCAGCACCGGCACAAGGAAGTTGATCTTCAGGCTGACATATGGCGCAACCAGGCAGGCGCACACCAGCACCAGCGCGATGCCGAGATAGGCGTAGCGCTTGCGATCGATGCGCGCGCACATGGCGGCGGCGAAGATGAAGAAGTTGCTGGCGCCGGGATTCCATGGCGCCCACGCAAGCCCCATCGCCAGCACGACCAGCAACTGCGGCAAGGCCCGCAGATTGCTGTGCCAGAAGCTGTTGAAGTAGGCAACGTAGAACGCCAGCACCGTCAGCACCAGCAGGAACAGCTCCACCAGGCCGATACTCACGTAGGCATACTTCCACAGCATGAACAGCAGCGACAGCGTCCATAAGTATGGCGCCTTGCCCCTTTCCGGCGGCAGCCACGGCCCGCGCAGCATGCCCGCGATTCTGTGTTGGATGCCCACGTTCCTGCCCTTCCGCTTATTGGTTCAACAGGCGCACGTCGGCGATCTGGAAGTTGTACTCGCCCAGTTCCGGCCCGGCGTTAAAGGCGATCATGGTGACGGCGCCGAAGTCGATGCCCTTGAAGCCGTCGAACGGCAGCACCACTTCCTGCCACTGCTCCGAAGCCTGGAATGACTGGTTGACCGGGATCGACACGCCGGTCGACATCACGGCGACGTTGTAGCGGCGGCCATCGCCCTTGACGCGGAAGCGCAGCACCTTGGCGCCGCGCAGGTCGGCCGGCTGCATGGGCTGCGCGCCCGGCATGAAGGCCAGGCCCGCCCATGGATAGGCAAAGCCCGCAGCCACCTTCGCGCTCACTGCCAGCGGACGCTGGCCGTCGACGCCGGCATCCTGCACCGTCAGCTCGACGCTGGACTGGCCGCCCAGGAACTTGTCTATCGACGGCCCCCAGCCCAGACCGAAGGGGCTGGCCAGCTTGTCGGCCGTGAATTGGCTGATGCGGCCATCGGCCGGCAGCGCCAGCGGCGGCTGCGTGCGCGGCGCCAGCTCGGCCGCGACCTTCTCCTGCTGCGCCTTGCGCAGAGGGCTGACGGCGTCGCCGTCCTTCCACACTTCGACGATGTTGTGCAGCGCGCCGATATCGCTGCCGGCGTCGCCCTGCACCAGCAGCAGGTTGGCCTTGTAGCCCTTGGCGATACGGCCACGGTCGGGCAGCTTGAAGGCGCGCGCCGGCGCCGACGTGGCCGCAGCCAGCGCCTGCGACGGCGCCAGGCCGGCCTGCACCAGCGACTTCAGTTCATGCAGCAGGCTAACGCCGTACTGGGTGCCGGAGTTGCCGGCATCGGTGCCGGCCAGCAGCGGTACACGCGCCTTGTTGAACGCCGCCACCACCTGCTGCGGCGCCGCCATCAGCGCAGGATTGGCCTGCTTGCCATAGGTGACTTTGAGCGGCGCCGTCTGCTCCTTGTTCAGCAGGCCGGCCAGGCTGGCGTCGCCCAGCACGTCCTCTTCGCGCAGGCCGGCGATGCTCTCCAACACGCTCATGGTCGGAACGATGAAGGCGCGCTTCTGCTGCGCCAGTTTGACGAAGGCAGCCAGTTCCTGGTCGCTCAGGCGGGCGCCGTTGAACAGGTGGGCCAGGCCATCGGCGCCGGCCTCCAGCGCGGCGCTGGCGCTGGCCAGGCTGCTGATGTGAACCACCGCCAGCTTGCCGCGCGCATGGGCGGCGGCTATCACCGCTTTCACGGTCGGCAGGTCCAGCGTTTTCATCGGATGGGCGGGCGAGCCCTCTTCCATCACGATCTTGATGAAGTTGGAGCCCTCGGCGATGCGGGCATCGACGAAGGCCTGGGCGTCCTCGGGGCGGGTCAGCGTGGGAATCGCCATGCCGTATTCGGTGCCGTGGCCGCCCGGGGCCGTGATCAGGGTGCCGGAGGAGTACACGTCGGCCTCGCCGCGGTTGTCGTTGTTGCGCATCTTCTGGTTCATCTGCTGCATGACGGCGACGCTGGTGAACATGTCGATCTGCGTGGTCACGCCGAACATCAGCGGCAGGTCGAGGTAGCGGTAGGCGTGGACGTGGGCGTCGATCAGGCCAGGCATCAGCGTGCGGCCGGCGCCTTCGACAATGCGCGCACCGGCCGGCGCGCGGCCACGGAAATCTGCATCGACGATCTTGTCGCCCTTGACCAGCACCGAGCGCTTGGCGTGCATCTGTTCACCATCGAACACGCGAGCGTCGCGTATCAGCCAAGTATCGGCCAGCGCGGGAATGGTCAGGCCCAGGCCACAAACAAACAACACTTTCGACAATACAGGTTTCATGGAACTCTCCAGGGTTGGTATGGTGTCAGTGTGCCGCCATGAGGACGATGCGGCCAGAAGCAAATGCCACAACTTTGACATGACAATTGTCAGCTTGCCCGGCGGCCTGCCGATGCGGTTAGAATTGTACTAAACAAGTCCTGTCTGCCGATATGGAAGAAAACCACCGCATGTTCACCCGCCGTTTACGAAACTTCACCTGCATCGGCGCGCTCGGCCTGGGCATCTGGCCGGCGCTTGCCTTGCCGCCCGCGCCCGCGCCCACGGTCAAGTTCGCGCCGGTGCCGGTAGACTCGATTTTCCGTCCGCTGCAGGCCAAAGGCTCGGCCGACGACGCGCTGGCCAGCGGCCGCGTGGTGTCGGGCACCTATCCAATGGCCGCCAAGGCCGGCAAACACTGGCGGATCGCCTTCCTGTTCCCCCATTTGAAAGACCCTTACTGGGCCGGCTGCAGCTATGGCGTGATCAGCGAAGCGCGCCGGCTGGGGGTGGCCGTCGACATCCTGCCGGCCACCGGCTACGACGACCTGAAAGGCCAGCTGCGCCAGATGGACGCCGCCATCGCAGCCAAATACGACGCCATCGTCATTTCGCCGATCGGCATGACGGCCAATAACGCCTCGATCTCCAAGGCGCGCGCCGCCGGCATACCGGTGTTCGAACTGGCCAACGACAGCCGCAGCGACGACCTGGCGATCAAGGTGACGACCTCGCTGCGCAGCATGGGCACGGAAGCGACCCGCTGGGTGGTGCGCGACGCCCAGCAGCGCGGCCTGAAGTCGATCAATATCGCACTGCTGCCAGGCCCGATGGGCGCGGGATGGGTCAAGGGAGAAGTGGACGGCACGCGCATCGCCGCGCAGGAAGCGCAGATCGCGGTAAACATCATCGACATCCGCTACGGCGACAGCGACCGCAAGGTGCAGACGCAACTGGCCACGCAGATGCTGGCCAAGCACGGCGCCAAGCTCGATTACCTGATCGGTTGCACCGGCTGCGCACCGGCCGCAGTGCAGCCGGTGAGAGATGCGGGCCTGAACGGCAAGCTGCGCGTGGTCGCCTACGACCTGACCGACGAAATCGCCCGCATGATACATAGCGGCGCCATCTACGCCGCCGCCGACACCAAGGGCGTGAGCCAGGCGCGGGTGGCGATCAACGCCGCCGTCAATCTGCTCGAAGGGCGCGGCAAGGAGCTGCCGCACACCATCCTGATCAAACTGGGACTGGTCGACCAGCAGAACTTTGCCACCTACCCCTTCGACACTTCGATCGCGCCGGAAGGCTACAAAGTCGTGCTGTCCTACGACCCGGCCAGGAACTGATCAGGCCTGGCGCTTCAGTTCCACCACCGGCGCGGCGCGGTGGCGGGCTGTCAGCGCGGCCCATTCCGCATCCGCCTTGTCCAGCGCCGCCAGCTTCACGTGGCCGTAGCCGCGCACCTGGTCCGGCACCTGCGCCAGCTTCAATGCCACCTCCTTGTTGTCCGCCCACGCGCCGGCCGCCACTTCGCGCGCAAACGCCAGGTAGCGGTCGCGCAGCGCGCGCTCGCGCTTGCGCTCCTGCGTGTAGCCGAAGACGTCGAGCACCGTGCCGCGCAAGCCTTTGAAGCGGGCCAGAGCGCCGAAGGCCGGCATCATCCAGGCGCCGAAGGTCATCTTGGCCGGCACGTCGGAACCTGGCTTGCGGCGGGCCAGCAGCGGCGGCGCCATATGGAAGGCCAGCTTGTAGTCGCCGTCGAACTGCGCGGCGATCTGCGCGCGGAAGGCAGGATCGGCATGCAGGCGGGCCACCTCGTACTCGTCCTTGTAGGCCATGACCTTGAACAGATTGCGCGCCACCGCCTTGCTGAGCTGCCAGCGCGAGCCGCTGCCTTCCAGCGCCAGCTCGCGCTGTTCGACGGCGGCCACCGCGTCCGCGTACTGGCGCGCGTAGGCGGCGTTCTGGTAGCTGGTGAGCCAGTCGACGCGGAAGGCCACCATCTCGTCCAGCGATTTCGGCGCGGCGAACTGGATCACCTGCTGCGCCGGTTGCGCCAGGCGATTCAGCGCCGAGCTGTCCGCAGCGGCCAGGCGACCCAGCATGAAGGCGCGCTTGTTCATGTCGACGGCGACGGCGTTCAGTTCTATTGCACGCATCAGCGCCTCCAGGCCCACCGGCACCAGGCCCAGTTGCCACGCGTAGCCCATCAGCAGGATGTTGCCGCCGATAGGATCGCCGAGGAAGCGTGCTGCGGTTTCCTGGGCGTCGAGTTGCAGCACGTTGGCCGCGCCGGCGGAAGCGGACAGCTTCTCCAGCAGGCCGGCCTTGTTGATCGAGGCGTCGCGCTCGCGGGTGAATTCGGCGGTAGGGATTTCGCGTTCGTTGGCCACGACCTTGGTGTGACCTTCACGCATGACGGACAGGCTGTCCGGCATGGCCGCCACCACCAGGTCGCAGGCGAACACCGCGTCGGCCTGGCGCAGGTCGATGCGCACCTGGTTCAGGCGCGACGGCGACGACGCCACCCGCACATGCGACAGCACCGCGCCGCCCTTCTGCGCAAAGCCCATGAAGTCCAGCGTCGAAGCGCCCTTGCCTTCCAGGTGAGCCGCCATCGTGATCAGCGCGCCGACCGTGACGATGCCGGTGCCGCCGACGCCGGCCACCAGAATCTCGAACGGCTTGGCCAGCGCATGATGCGGCGGCGTTGGATAGGCGGCCAGCGCCCGCTCCAGATCGGCCAGCGACAGCTGCACGCTTGCAGGCTTGCGCAGCGAACCGCCCAGCACCGAGACAAAGCTCGGGCAGAAGCCTTCGACGCAGGAGTAGTCCTTGTTGCAGGACGATTGCTCGATCTGGCGCTTGCGCCCCAGCTCCGTCTCCAGCGGCAGGATGGACAGGCAGTTCGACTGCACACCGCAATCGCCGCAGCCTTCGCACACGGCCGGGTTGACCACCATGCGCCGCGCCGGGTCGGGGAAGACCACCTTGTCCGGCTTGTTCTTCTTGCGACGGCGGCGCTTCTCGGCCGCGCAGGTCTGGTCGTACACCAGCACCGTCACGCCGGCGATCTCGCGCAGCATGCGCTGCATCGCATCGAGCTCGCTGCGATGGTGCACGGTCACGCCTTCCGGCAGCGCCACGCCCTGATAATTTTCCGGCGCGTCCGTCACCACCACCACTTTCTTCGCGCCCTCGCTGCATACCTGTTGCACAATCTGCGGCACCGACAGGCTGCCGTCCACCGGCTGGCCGCCGGTCATCGCCACCGCGTCGTTGTAGAGGATCTTGTAGGTGATGTTGGTGAGCGCCGCAATCGCCTGCCGTATCGCCAGCGATCCTGAATGGTAGAAGGTGCCGTCGCCCAGGTTCTGGAACACGTGCTTCTCGCCGACGAAGCGCGAGGAACCCACCCAGCTGATGCCCTCGCCGCCCATCTGCGCCAGGTAGTTGGTGTCGCGCTTCATCCACGTCGCCATGAAGTGGCAGCCGATGCCGGCCAGCGCGCGGCTGCCTTCCGGCACGCGAGTCGAGGTGTTGTGCGGACAGCCGGAGCAGAAATACGGCGTGCGCTTGACGCTGTCCGCGCCGTTGGACAATAACTCGGCCGCGCAGAAGTCGGGCAGCATGCGCGCCAGGTCCAGCTGAGGAAACACCGGCGCCAGCCAGCGCACCAGCGCCGGCGCGATGCGCGAAGGCCGCAGCTCGCCCAGCGCCGACAGCAGCGCATGGCCATCGCGGTCTTCCTTGCCGACGACGATGGGGCGCTGCGCTTGCGGCAGGTTGTAGAACAGGTTCTTGACCTGCTGTTCGATGACGGCGCCCTTCTCTTCCACCACCAGGATTTCCGTCAGCCCCTCGGCGAATGCGGCCAGGCGGGTGCGCTCCAGCGGATAGGTCAGGCCCGGCTTGTACAGCCGCACGCCCAGCTGCTCCAGACGTTCGATCGGCAGCGCCATGCGCTCCAGCGCCTCGATCAGATCGAGGTAGGCCTTGCCGGCGCTGATGATGCCGATGCTGGCCTGCGGCGCCCGCACCACCATGCGGTCGATCGAATTGGCGCGGGCGAAGGCCTGCACCGCCTCCAGCTTGGCGGCCACGCGCACTTCCAGCGCCAGGCCGGGCAAGTCGGGCCAGCGGTTGTGCAGGCCGTCCGGCGGCGCCACGTAGTCGGTCGGCTCGACGTAGCGCGGCAGCGGCGGCAGCTCGACCACGGCGCCGCCCTCCACCGTTTCCGAGATGGCCTTGAAGCCGCTCCACGCGCCGGAGTAACGCGACATGGCCCAGCCGTACAGGCCGAACTCCAGGTACTCCTGGATGTTGGCCGGATTAATCACCGGCATGCCCCAGGCGATCAGCGCCTGCTCGCTCTGGTGCGGCATCGACGACGATACGCATCCGTGATCGTCGCCCAGGATCACCAGCACGCCGCCATGCGGCGACGAACCGTACACGTGGCCGTGCTTGAGCGCGTCGCCGGCGCGGTCTACGCCCGGCCCTTTGCCGTACCACATGGCGAACACGCCATCGACCTTGCGCGTGGGATCGGCCTCGACCTGCTGCGATCCCATCACGGCGGTCGCGCCCAGCTCCTCGTTAATCGCCGGCAGGAATTCGACGTGGTGACGTTGCAGCAAATCCTTGGCGCGCCACAGTTCCTGGTCCACGGCGCCCAGCGGCGAGCCGCGATAGCCGCTGACGAAGCCGCCGGTGTTGAGCTGTCGGGCTTCGTCGCAAATCTTCTGCATGCACAGCAGGCGCACCAGCGCCTGGGTGCCGGTCAGGAAGACGCGGCCTTCGGCGCGGGTCAGGTTGTCGTCGAGCGCGTAGTGCGGATCGGCCAGGAACGGCGCCGGGATGGTCATGGTGTTCATAGTCTCGTTATAGGTTTTTTGATGAGGAAGGATATGCCGCCCGGGGCGAAAAATTATTTCTATCTCATCGATTTCCAGCGCTAGAATGGCGAAAATCTTTCTCAAAACGAGCAAATAAATGAAAAACATTTCTATCGACCCGGCCTCGGTCAAAATCCTTGCCGAGCTGCAAAAAAACGGCAGGATTTCATCGAACGAACTGGCGGAAAAGATCGGCATGTCGGCCAGCCCGTGCTGGCGCCGGCAAAAGGAGCTGGAAGACAGCGGCTACATCGTCCGCTACACGGCGCTGGTCGACCGGCGCAAGCTGGGGTTGGCGGTGGTGTGCCTGCTGCACATCTCGCTGCTGCGGCATGCGGAGGGCGTGGTCGAACAGTTCGAGGAAGCGATGCGGCTGCGGCCGGAAGTGGTGGAATGCTACGAAACCACGGGCAGTTCGGACTACATGGTCAAGGTCATCGTGGCCGACATGGATGCCTACCACGACTTCCTGCACAACGTGCTGGTCAAGCTGAACGGCGTATCGCAGGTCAACACCAGCGTGGCGCTGCGCGAGGTGAAGTACGAAACGGCGCTGCCGCTGTAGGCGAAAAAAAACCGCCCGGAGGCGGTTCCTGGAAGCGGAGCGCCGGAACTCAGGCGCGTTGCTTGCGGCGCGCAGCCACGCCCACGAGGGCAAGACCGGCCAGCAGCATGCCGTAGGTTTCAGGCTCGGGCACGGTGGTGATCTGCACATCGTCGATACCCGCCTGGCCCTGGCCGCCGCGCAACACGAAGGATTTGGCGATGCCGTTGAATGTCACCGAGGTGGAGGAGAAGGCCAACGGATCGCTACCCAGCTGTACCGAGCCGAGCAAGGTTCCGTTGCCGCCCAGGTCCGAAAACACGTCCATATAGGCGGCGCTGAACGCTCCAGAAGTAAACGACAGGCTGGTGAAGCCCGCCGCCACGTCGGCCACGGCAAACGCCCCGCTGTTATAGGCCAGGTTGGGCAACGAGGTCTGGCCGAATGCACCGTTGGTCGCAGTGATATCGTGATAGCTGACGCCGTAGTTCACGCCGGACGCGCCAGCGCCATCGGTGCCGCCGTTGTAGAACTGGGCCACCTCGTAGTTGGAGGTGACGCCGTCAAAATTCATAAGAATCACCGCCGCCTGCGCTTGCAGCGCCAAACCCAGCAGCCCGACCAACACGCTAGCCTTCAATGCAGATTTCACCGTCATGATATCCCCGTTTCGTAGTTTATTGACATGATTGCAATCTAATTGCCATTTTGAAAATACGGCGAATCAACAATAACACGCTGTCGAAATAATAACAATCAGTGGCGGGCTGGACTGTAGCGTGCCTGCAAAAGCGCCGCGAGTTTCAATGATTTATGGTTTTTTAACCATCTTTGCCAAAACTGTTCGGCGGAAATAATCTGGGGTCGCATGCCTGGCCATGCGGCGGCTCAAGTGCGCTGCTTGCGACGTCCGGCCACACCGACCAGCGCCAGACCGGCCAGCATCATGCCGTAGGTTTCAGGCTCGGGCACGGTGGTGATCTGCACATCGTCCATGCCTACCTGGTTGGCAACGCCGCGCAGCACGAAGGAATGCGCGATACCGCTGAACGTCACCGAGGTGGGAATAAAGACATAAGGTTCAAGGCCTAGCTCCACTGAACCCAGCAAGGTTCCGCCACCGCCCAGATCTGAAAACACGTCTATAAAGGCCGGTCCATACGCCACGGCGGCAAACGACAGACTGGTGAAGCCGGCCGCCACGTCGGCCATTGCAAACTCCGCGCCGTTATAAGCCAGGTTAGGCAAAGAAGGCTGGCCGAACGCCCCGTTCGTCGCAAAGAAATCGTAGTAACTTACCCCATAATTCACACCTGACGCGCCAGCGCCATCAGTTCCGCCGTTGTAGAAGTCGCTCACCTGGGAATAGGGCGTGACGCTGTCAAAATTCATCAAAATCGTGGCAGCCTGAGTTTGCAGCGTCAAACCCAGCAGTCCGACCAGCACGCTGGCTTTCAATACAGATTTCACTGTCATAATATCCCCGTCGAGTAATTTATTAACAATAGTGAGCGCCATTACCCATTTTGAAAACATGGTGAATTAACAATATCACGATGTCTAAATAATAACAATATGTGGCGAACGCGGCTGCGTGACGCATGCTCATCCCCTTGTTTTTCAATGATTTATGGTTTTTTAATCATCTTTACCAAAACTGTTCGGCGGGTATAATCCGGGGTCGCATGCCTGGTCCCGGCATGCTCTTCAACATTAAAGGAATCTTCGTGAAACGTTCGCTTATCAGCGCCGCCTGCTGCGCCCTGCTCGTCCTTTCCGCGCCCTCGCTGCACGCCCAGCAGACCTCCGGCATCGACCTGAAATCCCTGGATACGGCGGTACGTCCCCAGGATGATTTCTACGGCTACGTCAACGGCGTCTGGACCCGCAACACCGAAATCCCGGCCGACAAATCGACCTGGGGCACCTACATCGAATTGCGCGAAACCGCCCAGGTGCAGCTGCGCGCGCTGATCGAAGCCACCCTCAAGAATCCAGGCAAGCCAGGCAGCGACGCGCACAAGATCGCCGACCTGTACACCAGCTTCATGAACGAAAAAGCGCGCGACGCCGCCGGCTTCAAGCCGCTGCAGGCCGACCTGGCCCACGTAGCCGCCGTCAAAGACAAGAAGGACTTGCCGGCGCTGTTCGCCTACCTGCAACGCAACGGCATCCAGACGCCGTTCTCGGCCGGAGTCGCCGCCGATGCGCAGGATCCCGAGCACTACACCGTCAACGTCAGCCAGTCCGGACTGGGCCTGCCCGACCGCGACTACTACCTCAAGGGCGACGACGCCAAGCTCAAGGCCGTGCGCACCAAGTACCAGCAGCACATCGAGACCATGCTGGCCATGAGCGGCGACAAGGACGCCGCCGCCCACGCCGCCCAGATCCTCGACATCGAGACCCGCCTGGCCGAAGCGCAATGGACCCGCGTGCAGATGCGCGATCCGGTCAAATCGTACAACCGCGTCGACTTCGACAAATTCGCCACGCTGGCGCCGGCCTTTGACTGGAAGGCGTACTTCGCGGCCGCCGGCCTCGCGACCAAGGCATCGTCGGCTGTGGTGCGCCAGCCGAGCTTCCTCGGCGGCTTCTCCGAGACCGTGGCCAACATCCCGCTGGAATCGTGGAAGAGCTACTTCACCTGGCGCATTATCGAAAGCTACGCATCCTATCTGGACAGCGCAGCCGTCAAGGAACGCTTCGCCTTCGAAGGCACGGTGGTGCGCGGCGTCCCGCAAAGCGAGCCGATGTGGCAACTGGCGCTGCGCTTCACCGACGGCGCGCTGGGCGACGCGGTCGGCAAGCTGTATGTGCAGATGTACCTGCCGCCGGAAACCAAGCCGCGCGTGATGGCCATGTTCAACAATTTCGTCGCCTCGTTCAAGGACGGCATCGAGAAGCTGGACTGGATGGGACCGGAGACCAAGAAGGAAGCCCAGCTCAAGCTGGCGGCCCTGAAACCGAACATCGCCTACCCTGAAAAATGGCGCGACTACAGCGCCATGAAAACCCAGCCGACCGACCTGATCGCCAACGTGCGCGCGGCGCGCGTATGGAGCCGTCAGCGCAACCTTGAAAAGCTGGGCAAAACGGTGGATCGTGACGAATGGTCGATGACGCCACAAACCGTCAACGCCAGCTACAGCCCGGCGCTCAACGCGATCACCATCCCGGCCGCGATCCTGCAGCCGCCGTTCTTCAACGTGAAGGCTGAAGATGCGGTCAACTACGGCCTGCTGGGCATCACCTTCGGCCATGAGATCAGCCACGCCTTCGACGACTCCGGCAGCCAGTACGACGCCAAGGGCCGCCTGCGCAATTGGTGGACGGCGGAAGACCGCACCGCCTTCAAGGCGCGGGCCAACGGCCTGGTGAAGCAGTATGGCGCCTACAGCCCGGTGCCAGGCTACTTTATCAACGGCGAGCTGACGCTGGGTGAAAACATCGGCGACAACTCCGGTTTGTCGATCACCTACCAGGCGTATCAGCGTTCGCTGGGCGGCAAGCCGTCGCCGGTGCTGGATGGTTTGACCGGCGAGCAGCGTCTGTACATCGGCTTCGCCATGAAGTGGCGCGCCAAGCTGCGCCCTGAAGCGGCGATCGCCCAGATCAAGAGCGACCCGCATTCGCCGGGAGAGTTCCGCGCGAAGGGTACGGTGATGAACCAGCCGGGTTTCTATCAGGCGTTCGACATCAAGCCGGGCGATCCGATGTATCTGCCGCCAGAGCAGCGCGTGATCATGTGGTAATCCGCCAGGGATAGTCAACGAAGCCTCAGCCGCGCGCGGTTGAGGCATCATCTGACCGAAGTCAAAATCAAGTATAAAAGCTCTATCCATGTAATCAATTTTGATTACAACTTACTCACCGAAACAAACATCGGCGTTCTCGCGACACTCTGAAGCACTGCGGTTGAAATTTGTATTGCACAATACGACTCGTATCAGCAAGAGAGGTTACGCATGAAATACCCTGCAACCTTTACTCAGGAAGCGGCCGGCATCACTGTTACCTTCCGGGATATCCCGGAAGCGATCACGCAGGGCGATGACGAAGCCGACGCGATCTTCATAGCCGAGGATGTCTTGTTGGCTGCGATGGAAGTCTACTTCGATGAGAAACGCCAAGTGCCCGCCCCCTCTGCCGCACAAGCAGGAGATCGCCTGATTCCTCTGCCCGCCAGCATTGCCGTCAAGGTTCTACTGCTCAACGAAATGCTGTCGCAAGCGGTCATCCCATCCGAACTGGCCCGTCGCATGAACACCACTCGGCAAGAAGTCAACCGCTTGATCGACCTGACCCACACCACACGCATTAATCGCATCGAGGATGCGATGTCAGCTCTGGGACGTGAGCTAGAGCTTTAGTAGCGTAACGATCTGCTACCCGCCGGCCTACGCATCATATGAGGCAAGAGAATCTCACCAGTCTCCGTGTCGCCTTGCACTTCTCGTCTAGCCCATCGCGAAAGTTGCTTGCTAGGTGCACCGAGAGCATCGACGCCCGCGATGAGTCAATGCTGGACTTGATAATTCACCAGTAACAATTGGATAGATTTCCAATTATCAAGTTTTATATAATCGAAGTGAATGTTGCAATAGTGCGTCATTCTCTAGTCTATTAAAAATGAAAAAAATAATTGTTATCGTGCTCGCTTTTACACTCCTCGCTGGTTGTGCGGCCACCAACTATAAGATGGCCCGCAGCCGTGCTAACGATGTAAAAAATGGGATGACCGTCGCAGAGGCGGTTTCCACTATTGGCTCTCCACCGACTGACCAAGATGAAACACACATCGAATGGAGACGTGGGAACGCACAGTTGTACGACGGTACGAAGAATGGCTCGATACGCTACCAACTACTGAAGGGAGAGGTAGTAGGGATTCCTGAGGGTGGCATCTACAGCGAGGCCGCAGTTCAAAATATAAGGAAAACTCAGGCCGCTAGAGACGCGGCACAAAGGGCACAGGATCAAATCGACAGGAATGCACGCGAAAAAAGCGAGGCACAAGCGGCAGAGGCCCGAGCTGCAGCTGCAGTTGTGAGAAAGGAATTTGAAATTGCAAAGAAGGAAGCCGAAGTAGCTAAACTGCGCGACCAAATTACGAAAGAACGTGCTGCAGAGCGCATCTCAGCCTTCACATGCCCTGAGAAGGTATCCTGCACGAAAGCGTTTGCGCTCGCGCAGATATTTGTCAGCAATAACTCTGATCAAAAAATACAAGTTGCCACGGACACTATCATTGAGACGTACAACCCAACCGATGTAGGTAAGCTCGGCATGAAAATCGTCAAAACTCCGAGTCGCGGAACAAGCGAAGTGATCTCCCTCATTCCAAATTGCAAAGCCGACGAGTTTTCCGCTTTACTGTGTAGCATGCGCCGGACAATAGCCTATGAACAGTTTCGAACATTTATCGGAACCGCCTTGTCTCGCTAACGAGTTGAGAAGTAGCCCTTCCCTTATCAGCATACTCGCCTTGCCGTGGTCTAATTTGCCTGGGCACCTCAATAATGCGATCTCCATGGCTAGGGATATCTTGTTGGCTGCTATGGAAGTCTACTTCGATGAGAAACGCCAAGTACCCGCCCCCCCCTCTGCCGCACGGGCAGGAGATCGCCTAATTCCTCTGCACGCCTGCATTGCCGTCAAGGTTCTACTGTTCAGCGAAATGTTGTCGCAAGCGGTCATCCCATCCGAACTGGCCCGTCGCATGAACACCACTCGGCAAGAAGTCAACCGCTTGATCGACCTGACCCACACCACACGCATTGGTCGCATCGAGGATGCGATGTCAGCTCTGGGACGTAAGCTAGAGCTTTCAGTAGCGTAACGATCTGCTACCTGCCTGCCTGCCAGTCCCTTGTCGCCTTGTACTGATTGTCCAGCCCATCGCAATGATTGGCGCGTCTCAACCTGGGGTTTTGCTATAGCAGTAAATTCGCCCCATGCGCGAAAGTGTCACCCCTTGGTTTGGAGATCATATGCCGTTAGAAATGTGGCGTTTGCGGGACAGCTTCCGCATATCGCTACTAGCAAACAGCGACTGCCGTTGATAATGTCTGCTTCGGTAAATACCTCAAACGGCGAGCAGACTCTCAATGCGTGGATGTAAATTTCTTGTCGGCGTCTTCTGCTTGTTCGCCGTAGCAATACTGTCTGCGCATGCGGCGCAGCCGGTCCGGTTTCTCATGCTGGAGAACCGCACCATGCCGTTTGGCTTGGTGGAGCGGGGAGCGGACGCGCGATTAAGATTGGCCGCCGGCATCACCAAGGATTGGCAAGATGCGCTGGCTAAGGAGTTGAGGCGGACACCCGTCTACGTGCTGTTGCCGCGCAAGCGCCAGGATATGGCGGTGGCGCAAAAATTGGTGGATTTGCGCTGCTTCATCAGCCCTGATTGGCTCACCAGCGAACAGGTCGATCTGTATGACTGGCCGGCCCCGTTCTTCGATGTCGAGGAACGCCTGATCGGCCCGTTGAACGGCAAGCCGGTGGAAAACATGGATGAGCTATCCGGAGCGCGCATTGGGACCGTGCTCGGCTATAGCTACCGTAGCCTGGACCCGTTGTTCGCCGACGGCCGCGCCAAGCGGGACGATGCGAGCAACGAGATGTCCTCGTTGCTCAAGCAAATGGCCGGCCGGACCGATTTCATGGTCATGCGCACCTTGGACTTCGAGTATCAACAGAAGACCGATCCTGAGCTTAAAAAGCTGCGGCTCACCCCGGTAGTGGTCAGCCGTTTTTCCATGTATTGCGCCCGCCCCAAATACAGCAGCGTGACGCTGCGGGATTTGATCAATGCGCAAACCCGTTTGCTGAACGCCGGCGTGCTGAACGGGATTTTGGCCAAGTATCGCTAGCGGTGCGAGGGATGATGCAGGGTGCGAGATAGCTCCGTCTTGCTCAGTGACCGCGATCCCACTGTCTCGAGAATCGGTTCAATACGCCGATGTCATACTGGACTTGATATGTCGGTCTGGTAAGCGGTGAACTAGTGATTTCAAATGGCCATGGTTCTTCTTCCGCCGTAGATTTGATAGGCGGGTAATAGATAAGCCATCGTTTGGGGTACTCCTGCTTTCCGGCAATGCCCCTCCCTGGCATATAAACCCGCCAACCAACATCTTGCACCCCAAGCGAGCAAGAAGTCCGCCCCGATTCGATTGAAAATTGATCTCCGGCTTTCAGCGCACCCTTGAATGCTTTCTCCACACGAAAAGTAGCTCGTTCTATTTCACCAGGGAGAATTTTTGCTGGTATCTTTGTGATATTTATGACGTTAGCAATTACAACAAATTGCGCGCCGTCAAAGTTTGACTTAACTCGCTCAGACGTTTCCTCAAAGAATTTTTCGGAATATGGCGTACACGCTTGTACATTCGTAAAAATAATAGGAAGGAGGACAAGGAGGGAAGTTAAATTAAAATTCATAGATTATCCAATAAGCACATGCAGCTTGTGGCCGTTCTCAGTCTGTGAGTTCGCCCAGTATTTCCATTTTTGACCAAGCTGACTTTATCCCAAACGTGTTCATGTAGGTCTGGAAATCGACAAATTTTTCTACTCCTATTGCCTCCTTAGTGAGCCATGTTGCATCACATTCATCGCATAGAAATAGCTCAATGTTTAATTCAGGAACACGAATCCTTAAAATTAGACCTTGTCCGTCGCATCTAGGGCACTCCATTGTCAAACTCCTTCGCGATAAATTTTATATCAACTCACCGATGACTGCATATGGCCGGATGCTGGTGCCTAAGATCAGTGACAAAATTATTCAATTTCATCCCATGACTCAAAATCATCGATGCCGAAAAAATCACCACTTTCGACATAGACTATCCCGTGGTCTTCGTGCTTCCAGCTTTATGAGGTAACGTCAGACGGTAGGAGTTATAGACAAAATAGGCGCGAGAAAAAATCCAATCGCTACTCCCAACGATGTAGCGTGGCCGATTTTCCCCTTTGTCCAAGGCAACAGTCTGAAACCACCATATAAAAACAGCACCAAGATCATAAAAGCGATTAGTCCCCAGTGCCTAACAAGATAGCTCATTGCCAAAAATGATATCAATCCCGAGCAGACGAGTGCTGTCCAAGTTCCAATTAACTGTTGCTTGGTGTACATGGCTACCCAATTATTGATGGACGTCGGCTATTGGCCGGTGCCGGAAGTTCGCACTCTACTTATTCGGCTTCGGAATAAAAAATTTTGGCGGAACAGTCCGAAGAAAAATGCAAAGCGCACCGAACGCAATGAAACCGGTAATCTTAGCCAGGTAAGAGCCGGGAAAAATCAACTCGCACACCACCGCGCTAGCAATGACCAATCCCAGAACGATGGTCACAATATTGATGTAACGCTGCATATTTTTTCGGTCCATCTTCTGCTCCAAAACACTGGCCGCTTGTGGCTGCAAACGGCAAGGATTAACAATCAACGCGAAAGCTATGTCATCCATCATTTGCAATTCCGTCCCAGCCGCGACGATCCCATATTGCCTGCACCCGAACCCAAACTTCTTCGGACATCTCGAACTGCCATACTCCGCCAAGCAACGATGCGAATTCAGGATTTAGTTCCGCCTCTCTTTCGACACGCTCGATGAACGCGGCGCCATGGTGCGAAAGCAAATCCTCCAATGGGCCAGCGGCTAGAACCGCCAAGTGTGGTTTGGCTCTGGAGTCCGAGAGCGTCGCCAAGATGCCTTTCCAAGCGTGCTCGGGATGCTCTCTGACGATCCATTCAAACTCATCAAACCCAATCAGTTCGTCGTTCAGGGTTCCTTTGTTTTCGGGGGCAGCTTGCCAGCTGGCCCATTGGATCCATTCTTCGACAAGTTGTGGCACGGGAAGTGGCGAGGTCATGACGTTGAACAATCTACCTTATGAAATATAAAGGTTTGGTTCTTGCCGGTTGCCGTCAGTTTGATCGTTCGGTCCTAGCTGCCCAGAAAAATCCCGCAGCGATCCAGACGCCCAATATCACAAGGGCAACCATCCCCTTTGTCAGAGCAAACACAATTATTTGAAATCCTATGTTGTTGGCATAGAGATCTGGCGAGGGATTCAACCTTAGCTCATTCATTGTATTATAAATATTTACACTGCCATAAGTTAGCAATACGAAAAACCAGACACAGAAGATAACGAATGAAATGGATTTTCGATGCATCTCAAGCTTTCTAGTTTACTGCTTGTCTGTCCGCTGATGGCAGCTTACGGGAGTGGGATTTTATAATCGTTCATAAGGCACCTAACCAAACGCAATAATATTAATTACGAATTCTTGTAACCCGTTATCTCAGCCAACAGCTCGGGCGGAATTGGCTGGCCATTTGAACTCAAATGCCGTGCTGTTTCGTGCAATAAATTCATTCGTGTAATTTTTACGGTGGCCCATGCAATGATTCCCGCAATCGGGACAAGAAGAGCGATTATTGGAATCAATAGCGGCGACACATCTGTTAGCAAACTCATTTTTCTCTATTCGCAATAGTTTAAAATTAAAAATCGGTGTCATGACAAGTGACGGCTTGTGGCCGATTGTACCTATTCGCGCCGCCGGCATCGCCCTACCGTTATTCTTTCTTTTTCATCATACCGGCCAATGAGGCAAACGGATTATGCGTGGCCGGCGCGACCTCGGCCGATTTCAGGCTAAGTCCCCGGTCGGCCTCCAGATAACGAGAGTGTTCGTTATCGTGGCAGTAAAGGCACAGCAATTCCCAGTTACTGCCATCAGGCGGATTGTTGTCGTGATTGTGGTCACGATGGTGCACTGTAAGCTGCGACACATTGGTATGCGTGAATTCGCGCATGCAGCGCCCACACACCCACGGATACATTTTCAGCGAGCGCTCGCGATAGCCCAGCTCGCGCTGGTCAGCCGCGCGCCGTGCGTCAGCCACAATTTTGTCCAGCCGCGCGGCGTCCGGTTTTTTCCCAACGGTCATGCTTATTCCTTCCATTGCTGTTTTATGTTGGCTAGCAGGTCGGCCGGCTCGGCCCCTGGCGGCCCGTCGCAGGCCTTTGCTCGGCTCCTGGCCGACATGAACCTATTTGAGGACAACTGTTCGAAAAATCTCATACGCAACAAGAGCAAAAAACAAGTACGCAAACCATGGAACCAAAAAATATGGTACCAGCGGAATGTGAATTACCTTATCCAATATCATGTACACCGTAGAAAAAACAAACGCGGTAGCGAGCAACCAGTTCTTTTGTTTAATGAAGAGACCTGCGCATGTTACCGTACCTGCCAAACCAATAATCGTTGCAATCTGCATGTTAATTAAATAATAAATATATTACCAAGAATACCGCTGCGGCAAATGGCCGTCAACGCCCTGCTTACCTCAACAATGGCTGCACTTGGCCGCTTGCGTTCGTCATCGCGATGAGGCGCGCCCTTACGCTTATTTCGCGTCCTCGGCGGCCTTGCTCCGCTTCTTTGCCATGACCGGCTGAAGCGTCTCATGCCGAGCCAGCATAGCTGCATACTCCTGTGCCTTGCGCAGTTTGGTCTCAGGCTTTATTGCTGTCTGAACCCGGAACAACACTGCATAGCGGTTTTGCGAATTGAGAGTGGCGAAAAATTCGGCTGCGCCGGGGTGGTCAGCGAATGCAGCTTGCAGTTCGGGCGGCACGCTCGCCATGCTAGCCGATTCGTATGCTGCATCCCATCGACCATCTTTTTTCGCTCGCTCGATTTCAGCCAGGCCGCTCGGCTGCATCTTACCCTCGTCAATATACCTAAGCACCTTCTCGCGATTGACCTTGGACCATAGACTGCGCGGGCGACGCGGTGTCCAGCGCTGCAAATAGTGATGGGCGTCGAGCGAACGCTTCTGACCATCAATCCAGCCGAAGCACAGCGCAACTTCCAATGCCTCTTGATAGCTTACGCTAGGGACCGGAGCTCCCTTTTTCGAGTGCTGCAGCCACACCCCGTCAGAGCCGTCGTGATGGGCCGCAAGCCAATGCGCAAACGCTCCCTGGGATGGGAACAGCATCATCTCAGCATCTTCTGCCATTGAATCACTCCGATATTTTTTAGTCAGGCTGCCGGATCTAGCCGTCAGTTGCTGACCGGACTTGGTCTACGGGGGCAGCATAACAGCTTGTCCATATGAAAAAAAACGCAAATTATCACGGCAAATCTATCTCGTCCTGGCCTGACGAAACTTCATGCGCCACAATTTGGAACCGGATGGGATGACTTCAAGGTAGAGCCCGCCACCATCGAAGAGCCTATAGGCACGACGGGGATCGGACTGAGATCTGAATTTTCTCCTATTAGAAGGAGAAAAACCGTGACGCACGTGGACGTCTGCGGAAGAGGTAATGGTGCTCCGAGCCGGAATCGAACCGGCACGCCTTGCGGCGGGAGATTTTAAGTCTCCAGTGTCTACCAATTTCACCATCGGAGCGACAGAGCCCGTGATTATGCCATGAACCGCCCACAACTGCCATACCGGCAACTGTCGAATCCGATAACATGGCATCATTGCCAATATCTACGCCACAAGGAAAGCCATGACCGTTCTGCGCCGCCTGCTCCTCGCGATGCTTTTGATGCTGTTCAGCGGCCTCGCCCCCGCCGCCGACACCTCCGCCCTCCCCACTCCGCAGACGACCACGCCCGCCGCGGCCAAGCTGGTCTTCGCCAACCGCACCATCTTCGTGTTCCGCTCCGCGCTGGCAGGCTATCCGCCGGAAGACCGCGCCGACGGTGCGCACAAACGTCTGGAGGCCGCGCTGGCCCGCAACGGTGCGCAGCAACCAGGCGTCCATCCGATCAGCGAGGGCACGCAGGTGACGCTGGACGGCGCCCTGCTGTTCCTCGTCACGCCGGCCGACATCAACCCGCTGGCCGGCGACACCACCGACAGCGTGGCCAACGAAAGCGCCGCGATGCTCGGCAAGGCTTTACTGGAGCGCCGCGAACAGGCCAGCCCGCGCTACCTGCTGATCGCGGCGGCGCTGTGCGCTGCGGCCACCTTGGCATACGGCCTGATTCTGCACGGTCTGCGCCTGATGCACCGCTGGGTGGGCAAGCGCTCCACGCAGGCGATCAGCCGCCGCCTCGGCCAGGTCAAACTGAAAAACGTCCGCGTGCTCGATGCCGAACACTATGTGGCCTTCATGCGCCAACTGGTCAACCTGCTGATCTGGGGCCTGCGCCTGATGGCGACCTATCTGTGGCTGGCCTTCGTGCTCGGCAAAATCCCCTACTCGCGCAGCTGGGGCGAGCGCCTGCAAGACTACCTGATCGACGTGGTCACCGGCGTCGCCCAGGGCGTCATCGAAGCGCTGCCCGGCCTGGTGCTGGTGGGCGTGATCGCCGCCATCGCGCGGCTGGTGATGCTCACCGCAGGCTCGGTCTTCCAGCGCGTGGAAAGCGGCGAGCTGCAAATCGCCTGGCTGGACCGCGACACGGCAACGCCCACGCGCCGCATCTTCAACGTCGTGGTCTGGCTGTTCGCATTGGCGATGGCCTACCCTTACCTGCCCGGCGCGCACACGGCTGCGTTCCAGGGCGTGTCCGTGCTGGTAGGCTTGATGGTGTCGATCGGCGCGTCGAGCATAGTCGGCCAGGGCGCCAGCGGTTTGATACTGATGTACGCGCGCTCCCTGCGCAAAGGCGAGTACGTACGCATCGGAGAATCGGAAGGCACGGTGGTCGAACTGGGCATGTTCGAAACCCGCCTGCGCACCGGCCTCGGTGAGGAAATCACCATGCCCAATGCCTGGGTGCTGTCCAACACCACCAAGAATTATTCACGCGCCCACGCCGGCACCGGCTATGTGCTCGACACCACCGTAACCATAGGCTACGACACGCCATGGCGCCAGGTGCACGCGATGCTGGAACTGGCTGCCACGCGCACCGAGGACATCGCCGCCACGCCCAAGCCCTACGTGATGCAGATCGGGCTGTCGGACTTCTACGTCGAGTACCGTCTGGTGGCCTACGCCACCGTGGAGACGCCGCGCCGCCGCGCCGAGGTGCTGAACCAGCTGCATCAGCACATCGTCGATGTGTTCAATGAGTTCGGTGTGCAGATCACGTCGCCGCACTTCACGCAGGAGCCGGCCGTGCCGCATGTGATCCCGAAAGAACAATGGCATCCGGCGCCGGCCGTCGCGCCTATCGATTTGGCGCGGGACGAGCAGCCGTAGGCGCGGCAGCTACCGGGTTGTCGAGCTGATAGTAGGCGGCGACGCGCTGCTTGGCCTCGGCCCAAGCCTGGTCCCATTTTGCACTATCGAGTTGCGGCAGCGGCGCGCACCGGCTGTGGTCCTGAAGGCAGATTGTGCGCTCAAGGCCATAGTAGGCGGGCCAATGGCGATCGTAGTTTTGCGTTTCACGGAACTGGTCCGCCAATGCAAATGCGCGGGCCAGCGCCTGCCGGACCTCGGCCGGATGCTCTTCCAGATACTTGACCGCCTTGGCGCTGGCCGGCGGACCGGCCACCACCAGCGGCATCTTGAAGAAGCCCTCATTGTTGATGATCTCAACGCGCCCCGATTCGGATGCATAGCGCAGCGCGTCATACCAGCCCAGCACCTGCTCGGCGGCGATCATGGGAAGGATTTGTTCCGCACCCTGCGCTGGCAAATAAACGGCGCCAAGTATCTCCAGCGATTCCAGCGGTGTGTAGCGGAACGGCGTGCTTTGGAAATCGGCCAGGATTTTATCGAGTGCCGGCCGCGCCGCTGCATCATTGCGCGCGAAGCCCTGCACCACCGCGTTGAATATGCGGCGCCTCACCTGGAACGGCGGCGGTGCGGTATTGGACAGCACCTGCGATTGCGGCGCAGGTCCGGGCGGTGTCGGTGTGATCGTGGGTATCGCTACCTGCGCCTGCGCCGACCATGCCGCCGCTGCCATCAAGCCCGCCAGTATTCTTCTCATGCGCCGCTCCAAAAAAGGGGAAACTATACCTCGCGGCGTGCCCCTCAAAATACGCGGTTTATCACGTCATGCAGGCGGCTTGCGATCCCGCGCCACCGGCGGCAAGCGGTGCTTGAGCATGCCGACCTTCTGTGCGCGGTAGATGCCGGCGTGGCCGGAGAACAGATAAGCCACCACACAGGCCAACGCCGCAAAAGGTCCGATCTGCGGGCCAAATAATTCGATCGCCATGATGGTCGAGGCCAGCGGCGTGTTGGCTGCGCCCGCGAACACGGCGACGAAGCCCAGCCCCGCCAGCATCGGGAACGGCAGATGCAGCAACGGCGCCAGCGCGTTGCCCAGCGTCGCGCCGATGTAGAACAGCGGCGTCACCTCGCCGCCTTTGAAACCGCTGCCCAAGGAGGCCACGGTGAAGACGAATTTGCCGAAGAAATCCCACGGCGCCAGCGGCTGCTGGAACGCTTCCACCATCACCGGAATACCGAGGCCGATGTAGCGCGTACCAACCAGCCACACCGCCAGCGCCACCGCGGCGCCGCCGATCAGTGGACGCAGCGGCGCATACGCCACATGGCGCTTCATGAAGGCCGATGCGGCGTGGGTGGCTTTAGCGAACAGCATGCCGGTCAGGCCGAACACGATGCCGCCAACCAGCACGGCGGCCACGGTCCAGAATCCGATGGTCGCGATGCCGCTCATCGCGTAGTGAGTGTGGTGCACGCCCCAGGCCATGCCCACCTGGTCGGCGACGATGGCGGCCACCATGCAGGGATAGATTGCGTCGTAGCGCAGGCGGCCGATGGCCAGCACTTCCAGGCCGAAAATGGCGCCGGCCAGCGGCGTGCCGAACACGGAGGCGAAACCGGCGCTGATGCCGGCCATGAGCAGGATGCGCCGCTCGGCGTGGCGCAGGCGGAATACGTGGGTGAGCTGGTCGGCCAGGGTGCCGCCCATCTGCACGGCGGTGCCCTCGCGGCCGACCGAGGCGCCGAACAGGTGCGAGATCACGGTGCCGATCAGCACCAGCGGCGCCATGCGCAGCGGGACGACGCTCTTGGGATCGTGGATTTCGTCGATCAGCAGGTTGTTGCCCGCTTCGACGCTGCTGCCCAGCTTCAGGTACACCCAGCCGACCGCGAAGCCGGCCAGCGGCAGCAGCCAGATGATCCATGGGTGTGCCTGGCGCCAGTCGGTCGCGCGGTCCAGGGAGAACAGGAAGAAGGCGGAGGCTGTGCCGCTCAGCAGCGCGATCAGACCCGCGATGAAGGTCCACTTGCCGATATACGGCAGCAAGGCGATTTGTTCGGGATAGCGGCGTGATTTCATCTGAATTGCATACTAGCAAATTCGCCAGAGAGCGGCAATCAGACGACTGGGATGGAACGAATTCAGCGTTAATAGGTCCAACACTTCATCCGTGACAGCCGGCAGGAGCATTGCAAAATGGAAGAGCGCATTGCAAGACTTGAGGCCATATCCGACAGCACCGTTGCAGCAGTCGCTGCGCTGAGGACCGACATGAACGATCGATTCAAGCTGGTTGACGTGCAACTGGCCGAGCTGCGCCGGCAAAAAGTCGAGACCGACGTCATATTGGGCAGGCTGGACGCTCAGGCGGCCCAAATCGCCGACCTGCGGCAGTATATAGATGATCGTTTTGAGCTAGCCCGTGCAGAAACGAATCTGCGTTTCGATCAGATCGATCTGCGTTTCGATCAGATCGATCTGCGTTTCGATCAGGTCGATCGTACCTTGGAAGAGCACGCCCACCAGATCGAAGATTTGCGATCTGAATTCAAGGACTTGCGATCAGAATTCCGCTACGTCACACGATGGATCATCGGCATCCAGTTCACCACGCTGCTATTCCTGGTGGGCTTGGCTGTAAAGACATTCTAGCCAGCCTGAACGCAAACTCAGGCCAGCCGCACCAGCGGGTTGGCAATGATGTTGTCGATCTGCCGTATCGCCTCGTCGCAGGCGGCGGCGATGGCTTCGTCCTCGGTGTCGCGCACGAATTGCATGGTCGCGCCTTCGAACACTTCCACGCCGTCGGCGCCGGCGCGCTCGATGTCGCAACTGGCGGTCCAGCGGCGATCCGTGGTCGGCAGCGCGGTGGGCACGATCTCCCAGCCCTTGTAATGAATCTTGTCCATGACGGTCTCCTTGTTAAGTAAGCAGACTATCACGACGAACAGCCGCGCCGCGCACGGATGCGCGCGGCCTCGGCCTTGGCCCCCGCCGCTCAGTCCTCCTCGGCGTCCTGGTGGGCGGTGCGGCCGATCGGCTGCTCCATGTTCGCCAGGAACCAGCTCAGAGAAGTCATCACGGCGACGTGGCGCTTCAGCTCCAGCGGACTGACCTTGTCCAGCGTGTCGGCCGGCGTATGGTGGTAGTTGAAGTAGGCCGAGGTGTCGACCAGCGGCTCGAACACCGGCACGCCCGCGCGCTCCAGCGGACCGGTATCGGCCGCGCCGGCGATGTCGCGGCGCTCGAACAAGCCCGCGCCGATCGGCGCCAGCGCATCCTTCAGCGGCGCGAAGTACTTCACCATCGGCGGCGTCACGCTGCCGATGAAGCCGAACGGACGGCCACCGCCGCTGTCCGACTCGATGGCGGCGAAGTGTTTATCCAGTTTGTCCTTGTTCGCGTCGAAGTAAGCCTTGCCGCCACGGGTGCCGTTCTCCTCGTTCATCCAGGCGATCACGCGGATGGTGCGGCGCGGATGCAGGTCCAGTTTTTTCAGCGTCTCGATGACGCCCATGGCGCCAGCCACGCCGGTGCCATCGTCATTGGCGCCGGTAGCCAGGTCCCACGAATCCAGGTGGCCCGAAACGATCACCACTTCGTCGGCCTTGTCGGTACCTGGCCAGTCGGCGACGACGTTGAAGCTGTCGGCGTCGGGCAGGTTCTGCGGCGTCAGCGTCAGGTGCATCTTGACCGGGCCACGCGCCAGCAGGCGGTCCAGCAGCAGCACGTCTTCGGTGGTGATCGCGGCGGCCGGGATGCGCGCTCCGTCGGCCAGGCCGGTGACGCCGGTATGTGGAATGCGGTAATTGGCGCCGCCGACCGAGCGCACCAGCGCCGCCGCCGCACCCATCTCAGCCGCCATCTTCGGGCCGATGTAACGGAAGCCGGCGCCGGGACCATAGGCCTGGCCGGCGTGGCCGCGATCCGCCAGTTCCTGGTCGAATGGCACATCCATCAACACGATGCTGCCTTTCACCTGGGCCGCCTTGGCCTTCAGTTCATCGAGACTGCGCACCACCAGCACCGGCGCGGTCAGGCCGGCAGCCGGAGTAGCGCCCGAACCGCCCAGCGCCGTCAGCACGATCTTCTGCGTGATGCCGGCCGGACGGCCGTTATAGTCGACCAGTTCCGCCGTCTCCACGCCGCGCACCCAGTGCGGCACCTTCACCGGCTGCAACGTCACCTTGGCGCCCAGCTTGCGCATGGCGGCGGCCACCTGCTCCACCGCCGCAGCGGCGCCCGGGGAGCCGGACAGGCGCGGCCCCACCAGATCGGTCAGGTCGGCCAGACGCTCGTAGGCCCAGTCGTCCTTCATCGCGCTGTCGCGGATCTTCGCCAGCGTGGCCGGGTCGTTGGCCGGCGCGGCGATGGCGCCGGCGCTCAACAGCGAGCCGGCAAGGACGGTCAGGGACAACGGGAATTTGAAGACGGATCTCATGCGTTTCCTAAGAATGGTGTGGGTGAGTTGCAAGAACGATCTAAACGATAACCTATCGTAGAGATCTTGTCATCAATGTTGATTTGTCATGGCCGTTGCACTACCATGAAACTTCAACTTTACGAAGAAGGCACCTATGCTCAAGGGGTCACTCTGCACCGTGCGTCACCTGCTGACGGCCGACCTGAACACGTTCATTGCGCTGGCCAACGACCTGCCCTCGCGCGGCGACCATTTCTCCTCTCATTTCAAGTCGCCGGAAGCGATGCGCAAGGAGTTCGCGCAAAACAGCTTCGTCACCGACGACAGCGAGCTGTTTGTCATCGAGGACAGCCTGCACCACATCGTCGGCGTCATCACCCATTTCAAGAGCCGCACCCCGACCACGCGTGAAATCGGCTACCGCCTGTTCGACGCCAAGCTGGCCGGGCGCGGCTACGTGACCGAGGCCTGCCGCCTGCTGGTCGACCATTTGTTCAGGGCCTACCAGTACCACCGGTTGGAACTGTTGTCCGTGCCGGAGAACGCGGCCTCGGTCAGAATCGCGCAAAAATGCGGTTTCCGAGCCGAAGGCACGCTGCGCCAGAGCTTTTTCATCAACGGCAGGTACCAGGATGTGCAGGTTTTCAGCCTGCTGCGCCCCGAATGGGAGGCCCAGCGGGGCTGAGGGCTAATTGTTACAAGCCATTACCGGATCGGCCGGTTTGTAAGCATGTGTATAAGACGTGGCGTATTCCTGCCCGCCCTATATAGTGCAGTTACTGGCTAACGAATCATTCCGATCCGGGCCACGGCAAGGGGAACTACCATGTTGAGCAAAAAATTGATGGGTGTCGCGTTACTGGCCGCAGCAGCAGTATCGTCGTCGGCCTACGCAGGCGACCGTGATTTCAACACGGTAGCCGGTGCAGTGGTCGGCGCCGCAATCGGCCACAATGCCGGTGGGCGCGATGGCGCCATCGTCGGCGGCCTGGTTGGCGCGGCGGTAGGCAATAGTATCAGCACCAATGACCGCTACTATGATCGCGGCGGCCGCGGTGGCCGTTATGTGGAGACGCGCGTGTACACGCAGCCCGCACCGGTGTACTACGAACCGGCTCCGGTCTACTACGAGCCTGCGCCACGCTACTACGCCCCGCCTCCGCGCGTGGTGTATGTTGAACCGGCCCGCCCTTACTATCGCGAGTACCGCGAAGAGCGCTGGGAGCGCCACCACCATCACCACGATCGCTGGGACCGTTAAGCTCCCGGTCTTCGAAGAAGCCCCGCCCCGAGCGGGGCTTTTTTTCATCCTGCGCGGTTTTTCCGCCTCCCCCGGCTAGCCCAGACCAACGGCGCGGGCCGAGGGGAAATCATGACGACAGCAGACGCAATCATCGCTTTGGAACTGGGCCACTACCGGCTGCGCGAGCAGATCGGGGGATCGGCCTACGGCATCATCTGGCGCGCCAGCGGGCCTCCTGCCACGCGCGACGTCGCCGTCAAGTTCATCAACCGCGAACAGATGGAGCGCGCCCTGCCCGCCCAGCGCGACCGCTGGATCGCCAGCGCCAATAACGAAATCGGCTTCCTGCAATCGCTGGAGCCCTGGGACGAGCGCCACATCGTGCGCCTGCTCGACAGCGGCTGGCACGAAGGCCTGCCGGTCCTGGCGCTGGAATTGATGGCGACGGACCTGGGCAAACACATGGTCGCGCTGAAAGGCCGTAGCGAGACGATACCGCTGCCCCGCATCCTCAATTGGCTGGCCCAGATCAATCAGGCGCTGGCCAAGGTACACCAATACGGTTGGCGCTACCTGGACCTTAAACCAGCCAACGTGCTGCTGGATTGGGATCTGGGCACCGTCAAGCTGGCCGATTTCGGCACCAACCGCCAGTTGGGCAGCCTTCAAGTTCACTCGTATGCCGGCACCGCCAATTGGCAGGCGCCGGAACAGTTCTTCCCGGCCGATGGCGGCGGCTACGCCACCGGCCCGCGCAGCGACTACTTTTCGCTGGGCGCGATGTTCTACTTCCTGGTGACGGGCGGCCTGCCGCTGCGCTTCTGCGCCGACTGCGGCCAGGCCTATCGCGAACACCACACGGCCGGAGCCGATCTGCTGCGCCGCCTGAACGGCGGCGCAATTCCGACGGCGCTGCATACGGAGGAAGCGGCGCGTTTCGCGGCCGCGATTCCAGCGCCGGTGCGCGATGCGGCGCTCGATCTGCTGCGGGCTTTGCTGCATCCAGATCCTGCGCAACGGCCACGGCACGCGCTCCAGATCAGCCGTATGCTGCATGCGATCCAGGGCGTCAAGCCGGAACGCGGCGCGTTCGACGCCGCAGATCCGATTCACGGCATGAACCGTCCAACCGCCGATAACGGCTGGCGTCAGATCAGGAGCGCATGATGGCGATCTCTTTGCGCTTGCCCTTCATGACGGCGCCGGCACGCTCTACAACGCGTCGGGCCGCGTTCGGCAAGCCGAGCTTCAGTGAACTCCTGGCTGCGTTGCTCCGAGCAGCGGCGCGCAATACGGGTTTCGCCGCGACGCTCGCGCTGCTGGCGGTGTTGTGCTGCTTGCAGGCGCTTGCCTTGCTGCGCGCTCCGGCCGCGTGGATGCCGGCCGCAATATCCGTCAAGCTGGCGCCGGGCGAAGGGATCGCGCTAGGCCAGCACGAACTGGCGGCGCCGCAGTCCGACCGCAACCACCTGTCGTTGCGCCGCGATGCGCAGGATGGCTGGATGCTGCGCAACCTGAGCGCGACGCGTCAGGTGGTACTGCTGCGTGACGGCGGCGAGCAACGCATGGGCAGCACGACGCTTCAGGCGGGCCAGCGCTTCCAGATCGACAGCGCGCTGTTCGAGGTTCGCGCCGCCGACGCCGGCAGCGTCACCTTCGCCCGCGACGGCCACGAATGGCGCTACGACGGCGCGGTGCTGTATCGGGATGGCCATCAGCAGGCCAGTTGCCCGGAGTCGCATGTGGCGGCCAAGCTGCTGTCGCTGTGGAACCGCGCCATGCCTGCCTTGTTGACGATAGCCCGGCCCTTGTCCTTCGGCGGCAACCTGTATTGCGACAACCGCCTCGGTCTGGCGCAGGTGACGCCCGGCGCGGCGCAACTTGCGCGCAGCAACGGCGGGCTGCAGCTCTCGGCCGGCAATCCCGATGGCGACCGCGCGGCGCTGCTGGTGCACGGTGCCGTATCGCAGATCGACTTGCGCAAGCAGGAGGCGTCGCTGGCCGGCGTGAACGCTATCGTGGTCGGACATACCCGCTTCCAGTTGAACGCGGACGGCGGCCAGCTGACGCTGCACCCAAGCCGCCACGTCAGCCTGTTCAGCGCACCGGACCTGAAACTGCCGGAACGCGTGACCTGGCAATGGCAGCAACGGACGCTGTGGGATGGCGGACAATCGACAGCCATCTGGATCGGCCTCGCCGCCAGCCTGGCCTGCATGGCGTCCGCCCTCGCGTTTTCCGCGTTCCGGCATGGCGGCACGGCAGTGCTGCTGGCTGCTGGCGGTGTGCTGGCCTGCGGCGTCATCGCGCTGGTATCGCAGCGCACCGGCCATCCGCCGAGCGCCGCGTGCTCGATGCTGCTGGCCGCCTGCGCGCTGCTGTTGTGGCTTGCGCTGCCTGGCCGCCTGACATTGCTGTCCGCCGCCGGCGTCATTCTGCTGGCAACCGGCCTGCTGTCGCAACTGGAGCTCGGCCTCGGCGCCCCCGAATCGTCCTGGCTGCGCTACTACCAGAAGAGCGCCGCCATGCTGGCGATAGGCGCAGGCCTGGGCGGCCTGCTGCGCCTGTGGGCGCAACGCCAAACCGCGCACCACGCCCACCTCCAGCAACGCAGCATCGAATGGCTGCTCGCCCTGTTCGCCGCCATCGCGCTGGGCGCGCTGGCCGCCCAGGTATTGTGGGGCGATGAAACCGGCGTCTTCGACCTGCAACCGGTGGAACTGGCCAAGCTGGCCCTGACCGCCCTCTCCGCACACTGCCTGGCCCTGCGCTTCAGCTGGCACGCCGGCCCGCACAAACTGTCCGAACACGGCGCCCGCTGGCTGCAACTGATCGCCCCAGCGCTGCTGTTCCTCGCCTTGCTAGGCCTCTCGCTGGTGCAGGTGGACGACTTCTCGCCGCTGATCCTGCTGCTGGTGTGGAGCACGGTGATGGCCTTCGCCTACGCCCTGGCCGCCCGCAACCGCAAGCTGGCCGGCGCGCTGATCGCCATGGTGCTGACCGCCATCGGCGCCATCGTCTATCTGCGCTGCGCCGGCACGGACGACCTGATACGCTGGGGTTTCTACGCCGACCGCTTCCTCGTCTGGCTCAATCCCGCCGAACACCCGCACACCGGCCAGCAACTGCTGCTGGGCGCGCGCGCCATCAGCGATGGCGGCTGGCTGGGCGCCGACCACTGGCTAGGCCTGCGCTCACTCGGCATGACGGCCGGCGGCGCCGTGCAGATCCCTGCTGTGCAGGACGACTTCGCCGCCTCCTTCTTCCTCAACCGCCATGGCCTGGTCGGCGGCCTGCTGCTGTGGGTCGCGCAAGCCGCCTTCCTGGCCGGCATAGCGCTCACTGCCGCCCGCGCCTGCCAGGCCGGCGCCGCAGCGCGCGACTTCCGCCACGCCTGGTCCGGCCGCTTCCGCTACTTCGCCTTGTGCGGCGGGGGCGCCTTCGTGCTGGGCCACTTCCTGCTCTCGTGGGGCACCAACCTGGCGATCTTCCCCATCATGGGCCAGCCCATGAGCTTCCTCTCGGCCGGCGGCAGCCACCTGCTGTTTTTCCTCTGCCCCCTGCTAGCGTTTAGTGCCATCAGCGCGCAATCTTTAGAAGGAGAATGAATCATGCCGATCTATGTCCAACACCAAGTCCTGGGCCGCATTCCCGACGTCTTCAATGCCGAAGCGATCTGGCAGGCGCCGGGCCTGGCCTTGTTCTCGCGCCGGCCGCTGCTGCGCGACCTGCTCGAACGCAGCCCGCGTGAGCACAAGGGCCGCGCCGCCACGCGCTGCTTCTCCCATGTGACGCTGATGCTGCCGCAAGAAGAAGTCGACGACGATTACCACCTCACTCGCGGCGCCCGCGCGCGCGACCTGGCGCAGACGCTCGCCGCGCTGCACCAGAAGGACTTCGGCGACCTGCTGGGCGGCGACCAGGTGCGCTACGACATCACCGGCACATCATCGCTGGCGCCGGGCGAGATCGAAGTCAAGTTCGGCCACGCCGTGTACCTGCCGGCGGCGGACGAGAAGATCCTGTACAACGTCAGCGTGTCGCGTGACAGCGCGATCTGGCATCCGGTCTGCCCGATCTATCCCAACCAGCGACTGGCCTTGATCGGCGGCGAAGGCGGAGAAGCGAGCTTCGTCGCCAGCGGCTGGCCGTTCGGTCCGGACGGCGCCATTCTCATCATCAACGACGGCCCGGATGCGCCGCCCATCGTGCAGATGCGCCCCAAGGACGCCTACGATTGCCGCTTCGATCCACGCAGCGGCTACTACACCATCAAGTCCCTGCGGGAGACGCCGGGAGGCAGCCCGCGCCTGATGCTCAAGATCGCGCGCACCTCCGCCGCCGCACCGCGTCCGCAAGCCAGTGCGGCTGTCGACACCATCAGCATCAACCCGGTCTCCAACCCCGTGCGCGACTTGCCGGCCGCACCCGGCGCCGCCATCGCCAACAAGCCGGCCGTCTGGCAAAGCCGCGCCGGGGGAGCCTCGCCGGACATGACGGCGATCCCGGTCAGCCACAAGCCTGTCAACAACGCCGGCGAGAGCGACGCCACCTACGCGCCGGTCTCGCAACAGCGCGTCAGCCTGGTGGCGCTGGCCATGCCGCGCCTGAGCCGCTACCGCGACACCGGCGCTCAAGCGATGGAGCTGCCCTTCAACCGCGCGCTGGCCTTGTGCACCGACGGCCGGCCGGCGATCAGCTTCGTCGTCGACTCCGCCGACGAACTGTATGCCTGCACCGCCGAAGGCCGCCAGCGCATCACCGCGCCGGCCACTTTCACGCCGGTCGATACGCAAGCGATCCGCGTGCTGGCGGCCGCGCCGCAGATGGCGGACCGCTATCGTGCCGTGATCTGCCTCGCGCAGCCGGTCGGCGCTTCAGTCGCGAGCGGTGCGCGCTTCACCTTCGGCCGCAACTCGCCGATGCTGGCCGCGCTGCGCCTGCTCGATTCGCCGCGCTTCCTCAAGCGCAGCGGCGATGCCAACACCGCCAGCGCCGACCGCATCGGCCTGTCGCGCAACGCTTTCAGTTTCGAAGCGACGGCGCAGGGCTACAAGATCGGCCAGTTGAGCGCCTCGCAGGCCTTGTTCCATCTGGACGAGAAGCTGGAATTCGTTGCCAGCATCGGCGATGCTGGCAACGACGCACCTTACCTGCTGCCCAATGGTCATCACCTGGTCGCGGGCCATTATGTGCTGCGCTTCGACGCCTGAGTATCGAAGGAGCTTGCATGGAAACGGCTAAACTCTACGCGGCGGGCGCCTTTGCCGTGGGGCTGGTGATCACGCTGTTCCTGGCCGCCTATCTGACGCCGCGCCAGTGGTGGCGCCGCCCGAACGCGCGCGCGCTCCTCATTTCGCTGGCCGGCGCGTGGGGCTTCGGCAGCCTGATACTGTATGCGTCGCACGCCAGGCAAGATGATCGCGACGACCTTATCGCAACCGCCCAAGCCGCCGTCCCTGACCGGCGCGCCGAAGCCCGCGCCATCACGGCGGCCGTGGCGGCACGGGATGAGGCGGCCCTCATCGCCGGACACTCCTTCGCCGTTCACCGCGACCTGAATCTGCGCGCAGCGGCGGGCGTACACGCCGCCCGCCTGATCACCGTGCCGGCCGGCGCCATCGTCACGCCGACCGGTTTGCGCAGCGGCGACTGGTGGCAGATCAAAGCCAGCGTGGCCGGCCACGAGAACACCGGCTGGGTCAACAGCCTGTGGCTGCGCCGGAGCGGCGAATGACACCCGCCCGCGCCGGAGCGCCGTCCCACGCCAGCATATTTTCAGCTAAGCTGTGGCCTTTCGCCTCCCGCGCTGCGGCGCCCTCACCGATGACTAGAATTACCGACTCGCTGGACTTCGGCCCCGCCCTCGACGTGGCCGCCCGCAGCAGCGCCAGCATCAGCAAACTGCAGGTGCCGGAGAACCAGGACAATCTGCTCATCATCGACGTCGCCGGCCGCGCTGCCTTCCTGCGCGACCAGATCCCCCACAGCATCACGCTGCCCGACTGGCCGCGCGGCCACGTGCGCCTGGCCGTGTTGGACGGCATGGGCGGCCACGGTCACGGCCGCGAAGCCGCCGAAGCCGTGGCCACCGGCCTGCTGCTGATCCCCGCCTGCGCCACGCTGGAAGAACTCGGCGCCCGACTCGACGCCCTGCACGCCCGCCTGCAAGAGCAGTTCCGCCGCCAGGGCGACGACGACAGCTTCCGCCGTCCCGGCACCACGCTGACGCTGCTCGAAATCCCGCCCGGCGCCGCGCCGATGCTGTACCACGTGGGCGATTCGCGGCTGTACGAAATCACCGCGCAAGCGGCCGATCCGCTGACGGTCGACCACGTGCCCGCCACCTCCTTCGCCATGCACGGCCTGCTCGGCGAGCAGGAATGGTGGCAGCAGGTGCACGGCGAACACCGCGCGCAGATCACGCAGGCCTACATCCTCGGCAACGCCTTCATCAATCCGCAGGTGCTGGACGACGGCCTGCTGCCGCTGAGCGGCGCCAACCTGCCGCCCTTCCTGCGCCGCCTGGCCGACCGCCGCCTGCTGACCGTGCGCAGCGACGCTACCTACCTGCTAGCCACCGACGGCTTCTGGTCCTGCGGCCGGCCGCTGCAATGGACCGCCCGCTGGCCGGCACTGCTGGCCCGCCCGGACCACGCGGCCGCCGCGCTCGACGCGCTGTTCAACGACTACGCCGACCACCCGCCGCCCGAGCTCCACATCGACAACCTGAGCGCCATCGTGCTGCGCTTCGGCGGCGCGCGCGCTCCCGCTCATGGCGAAAACATTGACGAAACGGCACTGCCTCACGCATCAATGCCGTCGCATTTTTGATAACACGCGAGCGCCCGGTGTTGCGTCTCCGCCCCATGATGCGGCGTGGGTCAAAAATAAGTCGATTGCCGGGGCCTTTGATTGCCAAATAGAGTGAAAACCGCATAAACTGACGGGTATCCCATCGGTCGGTTAGTCATGAAAAAATGCAGTAATGCCCAGCACCCGCATTGCACCTACTGGGTCATGCCAGGAGCGCAAACTTGCGAAGGCGGCCACGCCCAAGCAGAGCCCTCCAGCTTCGACCTGCTGAGTGCCGTGCGCCGCACACGTACCGGCTCGCCCGGCACGGTGCTGGATGCCGCCCCTGCCGACGCCGCCGCCCACGCCCCATCGACCTACGCCCGCCCCCTGCAACGCGCCCAGTCCGAGCGCCCGCAGCTGCACATCAGCGGCTTCGACCCGCGCGCCGCCGGCGGCCGCCAGACCCTGAAGATGGAATTGCGCGGCATGCCCGAGGCCTGCGCCCCGCAACTGACGCTGCACGTGCAGTCCGACCTGATCCCCAACGGCGCCGCGCGCCAGCAGTTCGTGCGCGCCACCAACGGCGAATGGCGTCCCGTGTTTGTCGAGTTTTCCTCGCGTGGCAAGGAGCACGGCCAGTACCAGATCAGCATCGACCTGCTGAGCCAACACGCCGAACTGGCGTCGCGCAAATGGGTATGCACCTTCGTCATCCTGGTGCCGCGCCTGGACGCGACGCTGACTGAAATCCACCGCATCTTCCTCAGCACGCACAAGAACGTACGCGTGATGGCGGACGACGCCTCCATCGCCCGCGTCAGCGCGCAAGGCGGCGACAGCCTCGATATCGATGTCACCGCGCGCAACGCCGGCATCGCCCACCTGGACCTGAACGCACCGGCCGGCAAGGTCGACCTGGGCTTCTCGACCATCGCCTGGGACGAAGACCTGATCGAAATCGACATGCCGGTGGCAGCGGCCATGCACCCGCATCCAAGCCGCGCCGCCTGCCTGGTCAACGCCGCGCCGGAAGCCGGCGCCCAGCGCCAGATCCGCCTGTTCGCGATGGAAGAATGCGTATTGGGCCGCTTCGAACTGGTCGATCCGGAATCCGACGTGCTGCTGACCCACTACAGCGCCGACGGCCAGGACACCAACGGCCTCACGCGCCGCCTGTCCGGCCGCCATGCGGTGATACGCCGCGCCGGCCAGGGTTTTGAAATTGAAGATGTGTCGCGCTACGGCGTGCTGCTGGACGGCGTCTGGCCGGGCAAGCACAAGCCGACCGCGCTGCGCCTGGGCATGCGCATAGAACTGAGCGCCAGCATCAAAGGCATCGTGGTGCTGTCGGTGTCGGCCATCATGCCGCACGGCGTGATCCTGCACCGCATCGACCAGGGCGCCAATGCCGAATGCTTCTACCTGCTGATGCCGGAAACGCATCCCGGCTATCCGCTCAAGGCGTTTGCCGCCGCGCCGCATGCGGCCGCGCTGCCGCTGCTGCTGCACCGCGACGGCGGCTTCTGGCATCTCGATCAGCTGACCGGCAAGGAAACCGCGCTGGCGCCTGCCGTGCCGCTCGATAAACTGAGCCGCGTGCCGCGCCACAACCGCTTCGCCAGCGATCCGTATCCCGAGCACTGGATCATCCGCACCGGCGCCACCGATCTGTATAGCACCGTGGCGGCCAACGCCATGTCGACCGCCTGAACCAGCGTGCTTAGGCCGGCCGTTTAGCCGGCAGCGGAATGAACTCGGTCTCTCCCGGCACCTTCTCGAAACGCTGCGCTTCCCAATCCTCGCTGGCCTTGACGATGCGCTCCTTGCTGGACGAGACGAAGTTCCACGACATGTAGCGATGGCCATCCAGAGGCTCGCCGCCGATCACCACGAACTGCGCATCCGCGCCCGCCTTGATCAGCTGCGTGCCGGCGGTGTCGAGCAACGCCATGCTGTGCAGCGCCAGCGGCGCGCCATCGATGTGCAGCTCGCCGCTGATCGGATAGATCGCCGCTTCGGCCGGCAGGCCGCTCAGCGCCAGCTCATGGCCGGCCTTCAGCGTCACGTCCAGGTACAGCGTCTGGCTGTAGGTCTTCACCGGCGAGGTCTTGCCGAAGGCCGAACCGACCAGCACGCGCACGCGCGCACCGTCGACATCGAACTCGGGGATATCGGACGATGGCGTGTGGCAGAAGCCCGGTTCGTCCTCTTCATGCGCGACCGGCAGCGCGGCCCACAGTTGCAGGCCGTGCGTGCGGTGCGGCTTGCCGACCAAATCCTTGGGCGTACGCTCGGAGTGGACGATGCCGCGGCCGGCCGTCATCCAGTTGATCGCGCCGGGTTCGATGCGCTGCACGCTGCCGATGCTGTCGCGATGGTCGATCGCGCCTTCGAACAGATAGGTGACGGTGGACAGGCCGATATGCGGATGCGGACGCACGTCATGGTCGGCATCCAGCGGCACGTCGACCGGGCCGAAATGGTCGAAGAAGATGAACGGGCCCACAGCCTGCTTGATGGCGGACGGCAGGTAGCGGCGCACGACAAAGCCGCCGCCCAGATCTTTTTCATGGCCCTTGAGCAGATTCGAAATCGTCATGATCTTATCCCAGCACCGTGGTGACTTCGGTGGTCACGGAAGTCATCAGCTTGTGGATCGGGCATTTCTGCGCGGCGGACAGCAGCTCCGCGCGCTGGGTCTCGGTCAGGTTGCCGGTCAGGTGCAGCGTGGCGGCCAGGCGGTAGGTGCCCTGGCGCTCTTCGCTGGCGTCGCGCTCCATGCTCACTTCCACATGCTCCAGCGGGATGTTCTTGCGCTTCGCGTACCAGACCACGGTGAGCGCCTTGCAGGCGCTCAGCGCCGCGTCGTACAGGTCGTGCGGCGAAGGGCCGGCGTCGTTGCCGCCCTCCTCCACCGAGCCGTCGGTTGACAGGATGTGGTTGCGCACATGGACGATGTGGCGCATCGGCAGCGACTGGTCGCGCAGTACTTTGATAGTCATACGGTGTTCCTTGAAAACGGCATTATCAAAACCGTCACTCTACACCGTTTGACCGGGTTTCGCCTCTACTAAACGTCTACAAGCCGTTCAGCAGCACCATCGAAAAATCGGCGCCGCCCTGGCGCAGCTTCTTCAGCGGCGCGTGGGCCGGATCGTCATACCAGGCCTGCGCATGTTCCATCGATGGGAACTCGACGATGATCTGCGTTTCCGGCATCAGCGGCGAACCTTCCAGCACCACAGGCGCCGCCTTCGCCAGCGGCTTGCCGCCGTGCTTTTGCGCCAGCGCCGGCATGTGCGCGCTGTATTCGGGCACCCATTCCGAGTTGCGTAAGGTGAGATAACCGATCGCGTATGCTGCCATGATGAACTCCTTGCTGTTGAATGAGGCTTCATTATCATTCAAAGCATTTACTACATAAATGAGATAGAATTTCATAGACTCGTAACTAAAACTTTCGAATATATGAGCGACAAACTCCGCAGCATGCAAGTCTTCGTGGCCGCCGCCACCGCGCCCAGCTTCGCCGCAGCAGCGCAGGCGCTGGACATATCCCCGGTCATGGTCGGCAAACACGTGCAGACGCTGGAGCTGGAGCTGGGCGCGCGCCTGATCGAGCGCACCACCCGCAGGCAGGCGCTGACGGAGATCGGCGCCGTCTACCTGGAACGCTGCCGCGACGTGCTGGCCGGCGTGGAGGCGGCCGACCGCGTGGCCGAACACCTGCGCGCCGAGCCGCAGGGCAGCCTGCGCGTCTCCGCGCCATCCACCTACGGCGAACAGCGGCTGATGCCCGTTATCGGCGCCTATGCGGCGAAATACCCGCAAGTGAAACTTGATCTAGTACTGACTAATCGCGTGATCGACATGGCTGAGGAAGGCGTCGATGTCGTGATCCGTTCGGGCTCGCGGGTGGACAGCGGCTTGATCGCGCGGCCATTGCAGCCTGGGCGCGTGCTGCTCGGCGCCAGCCCGGATTACCTGAAGCGGCACGGCACGCCGCGCCATCCGTCGGATCTGGAGAAGCACAACTGCCTGGTGTTTTCTGACTGGCGCCCGCACGCCGGATGGCGCTTCAACAAAAACGGGGAACAGGTCGAGGTGGCGGTGCGCAGCGCATTCACCAGCAATACCGGCGCCTCGCTGGTCTCGGCCGCCATCGCCGGCATGGGCGTCGCAATGCAGGCGGACATGCTGATGGAACCCGCGCTCAAAGAAGGAAAACTGGTGCGGCTGCTGCCGAAATGGGAACTGCCGTCGCGGCCCATGCACATCCTGCGCCGGCCGGAAGCGCGCCCCAGCGCCAAAGTCCGCAGCTTCGTGGACTTTGTGCTGGAACGGCTGGGATGATTACACGACTTTTTTAACGAACTCGGTTTTCAGGCTCATGGCGCCGAAGCCTTCGATCTTGCAATCGATATCGTGATCGCTGTCGACCAGGCGGATGTTCTTGACCTTGGTGCCTACTTTGACGGTGCCGCCGCCGCCCTTCAGTTTCAGATCCTTGATGACGGTGACGGTGTCGCCGTCCTGCAGGATGTTACCGACGGAGTCGCGATACACCTTGGCGCCTTCTTCCGCCGCCTCGGCCGCGGTGGCGCTCCACTCGTGGGCGCACTCAGGGCACACCAGTTGGGCGCCGTCTTCGTAGGTGAATTCAGATTGGCATTTTGGGCATGGTGGCAAGGCGCTCATGGTACGGTCCTGGTATTTTTAAGAAGGCAGTATTATACCAGCGGCTATACCAGTTTCCGAGCCACGCGGAAGCCGACGATGTCGTTGGCCAGTACCGCCGAGAAGCCGTTGCGCACCGAAGAGCGCAGATAACGCGGGTTGTACAGCCAAGAGCCGCCGCGCAGGATGCGCCGCACCTGGTCGCCGCCCTCTTCCCATGCGCTGCCGTCGACCGGTGCGCCGACGTAGTTATCGTGCACCACATCCTGCGTCCATTCCCACACGTTGCCGTGCATGTCGAACAGCCCCCAGGGATTGGGCTGGAAGGTGCCGGCCTTGTTGGTCGCCTGCAGATAGGCGCCGCGCGCGCTGCCGTTGTACGTGTAGTGGCCGTCGTAGTTGGCCTGTTCGGTGGAGATGGTGTCGCCGAAGCTGAACGCGGTCTTGGTGCCGGCGCGGCAGGCGTACTCCCATTCCGCCTCGCTCGGCAGGCGGTAAGTCTGGCCGGTCTTCTCCGACAACCAGCGCAGGTACAACTGCACATCCATCCAGCTGACGCCGACCACCGGATGCTCGTCGGTCTGCGCGAAGCCTGGCGCGCGCCAGTCGGTGTCGGACTGCGATTCCCAGCCCGTGGCGCGCACGAACTGCCGCCACTGGCCCACCGTCACCGGAAAGCGCCCCATCGCAAACGAGTGCTCGATGCCGACCCAGTGCTGCGGCGTCTCGCGTTCCAGCCAGTTCTTTTGCGCGCCGGCCTTGATCGCCACCGCCTGTTCGTGTTCGTGGGAGCCCATCTGGAAGCGGCCGGTCGGTATCAGCACCAGGTCCGGGCCGACGCCGGTGCCATCGACAAAGCGGTCGCGCAGCACGCCGTTGGCGTCGGCCACCGGGCTGCCCGGCGTGGGCATCAGCGCGGCCAGTTCGGCGGCGTTGCGTTCGGCTTGCTGCTTGCGGTGGCGCTCCTGCTCGGCGCGATACGCGGCTTCGGCCTTCAGCTGCGCGGCCTTGCGCTGCTGCTCTTCGCGCTCATCGCGGGCTTTCTTGGCGTCGGCATCGCGGCGGGCTTGCAGCTGTTCGCGCAAGGCCTGCTTGCGCGCCTGCGCGGCGGCTTCCGATTCAGCGCGCTGCTTCGCCTCCAGCAGGCGGCGCTGCTGATCCAGCTTAGCCTTTTCCGCAACTGCTGCCTGCGCCTCGGCCTGGCGGCGCGCTGCCTGCTCGGCCGCCAGCGCCTGCCGTTTCATCTCAGCGATGCGCGCCTGCTCCGCCTGTGCGGCCTTCGCCGCGGCGTGGGCGGCCTGCTCCGACTGGCGTTGCTGCTCGCGGTCCTGCGCCTGCCTGGCTTGCGCGGCCAGTTCCTCTTCGCTGGGGCCATCGGCGCGGCGCAGTTCCACCAGCAGCTCACTGACCGACGCGGGACGGCGCTCCTGCGCATAGGCGAAGCCGTTCTGCAGCACCTTCCATTGCGCCGGGTTGAGGCCCTGCGGCGGCGACGGGTGGAAGTCGGCCGGGCGCATGTCGTCGAATGGCATGCGGCCTTCCAGCAGCTGGTAAATCATCACCGCGACGGCGTAGACATCGAGCCTGGGCGCGGGTTGGCGCTGATGCGTGCCCGCCTCCGGAGCGCGGTAGCCGACGGTGCCTGCATTGGGCGTCTGCAAACCCAGGCTGCTGCCGGCGCTGCGCGCACGCGAGGCGATGCCGAAATCCAGCAGCTTGATCTCGCCGCGCTGGGTGAGGAACACGTTGCCGGGCTTGATGTCGCGGTGTACCAGCTTGTGCTTGTCCCAGGCGTATTGCAGCGCGTCGCCGACAGGCGTCAGCAGGCGGAAAACAGCCTCCATCGGCAGCGGGCCTTGCGCCGCCAGATAGGCATCCAGATCCTGCCCTTCCAGGTACTCCATGATGATGAAGTAGCTGGAGGTGGCCGGATCCTGCGCCCATTCGTAGACGCGGACGATGTTCTCGTGCGCCAGCTTGCGCGCCTGCGTCGCTTCCTCGATCAGCAGCTTGGCGTGGGTGGCGCTTTGCGTCAGCTGCGGCGGCAGTATCTTCAGCGCCACCATGTCGCTGTGGCCGAGCTCCGCGTGGGTGGCGAGGTCGGTCGCCTGCCACACCTGGCCCATGCCGCCCATGCCGATCAGGCGCTCCAGCCGGTAGCGGCGGTTCTGCGGGCCGATCTCCTGGCCCGACATCAGCCCCAGCTCCGTCCCCTGCCGCACCGGCGGCGGTGCGGCCGTGACGCTGCCTCCCGGCGGCGCGTACTCCGCATCCAGGATGGCGTTCTTGCGGCGGTCGAACTCCTGCAAGCTCAGTAGACCGTCATCATGTAAGGCCCGCAGTTCGCGGATCTTTTCTCTTGCTGTTTGCATCATTAAACGAAGTGTACCCGTTCCTGCTCAAAGCCGTTCAAGCTAAAGGCACGCCGCATTGGGCGCAGAATTTGTCCAGCGGGTGGCCGGCCCGCGTCGGATGGCCGTTGGCGCAATAGCGTGCCGGCGCCGGGGCGGCTGCTCCGGCCTGCGCCACGCCGACACCCAGCTGGCTCTGCGTCGTCAGCGCGCTGGCGCTGGCGGCGTTCTGCACGTTCAGCAGATCGAGCTGGTGGCGGCGGTCCTTGTCCATTTCGCTGTCGCGGTGCGCGCGCTCTTCCAGCACACGCTCATGCGCCAGCCGCGCCGCTTCGGCCGGGGTCACGCCATGTTCGGCCGCCACCACCTGCGCCAGCGCCTGTATCTGCTCGGCCGTCATGCCGCCCTGGATTTGCAGTTTCATGATCTGCGTGAGCGCTTCGGCGTTCGGCGCGGCGGCGGTGGCGACCTTGCCGCTGTCGCTCAGGCGGCCGATGGTTTCGATGCGCGTGATCTCATGCGACTGCTGCGCCAGCAGCACATCGTACTCGCCCTTCCAGCGGGCGAATTTTTCCTCGCGCTCGTGCTCCAGCTTTTTCAGCTCGCGCTGCCACTGCGCCTCCTGCTCCTTCTGCTTGAGGATCTGGCGCTGCTCGTCCACTTCCAGCTGATCCAGCATGGCCTGCTTGTTGACGGCCAGGTTCTGGCGCTGATGCACGCCGTCCGCCTCGATGGTGCGCAACAGTTTCTCGTACTGGGCGACGGCGTCGGCCTGCGCGCCGGCCCGCTTCAATTCCTCGATCTTCTGATTGATCTCGGCCACCTGCACGGCATTGGAGGCATCCTTGACGGCGTCGCCGCGCAGCAGCTCGCGCTGGCGGGCCAGCTGGAGCTGGTCTTCCCACTCCTGCACGCGCTCGGCCTCGCGGCGCCGCGCGGCGTTGGCCAGGCTCAGACCCTGGATGCGTTCGTTGTGGCCTTCGGCCTCGATTTCAAGCTCGCGTTCTTTCTCGGCCTTCTCGCGCTGGCGCAGCGCCGCCAGCTCGTTGCGGCGGTGCGATTCGTCCTCGATCAGCAGCGCCTGCGCGATCTGGCTTTCGATGGACTGCTGGCGCAGCTGGTGCGACAGCCGCTGCTGCGCCAACTGGCGCTGGCCGGCGGCCGTCTGCTGCAGCACTTCCAGATCGGTACGCATCTTGATCTGGGCCAGCTGGCGCACATGCTCCCAATCGGCCTGCTCGCCGGCGCGGTGCGATTTGCTCTTCGCCAGTTCGTGTTCCAGATCGGCCAGGATAGTGCCCGCGCCCTTGTCGATGGCGACCTTGCGGGTCTTCGATTCCATCACGCGGCTGTACAGGTCCACTTCGCGCGCGCGCAGTGCCTGCACGCGTTCGGATTCCTTGAAGGTCAGCTCGGCCTTGTTGACGCTGGCGTCCTGGCGTAGCTCGGCGCGGCGCAGGTCGGAGCGCATCTTCTGCTCTTCGCGCCAGATGGCTTGCCACTCTTCTTCATCGTAGATCTGGTCCAACTGCTTGACGTGCTCCAGCTGCACATGGCGCTCGTCCGCCACCAGCCACAAGGTGCCGATGCGCTCGCGGTTGTGGTCGAATTTATCGTGGCGCAGCGCGGCCGTCTCCACCCGTTCGACTGCCAGTCCGTAACCGGCCAGGCGCAGCTTCAGCGCGGCTTGCAGGCGTTCGTCCAGTTGCAGGCGCAGCTCGGCGTTGTGCGCCATCTCGCGCATGGCGCGGCTGCCGACGAATTCGGCCGCCACCTGGTGCACGGAGGGCGCCAGCAAATCGTGCAGGTGCAGCGTGCTGACGACGCCGGGCACGGTCATGAAGTGCTGGGCGAAGGCCGGCACGTTTTCAATGCGGATGCTGACGGTGAAGCGGGCCGATACCTTCAGGTGTTCCGCCGTTTGCAGGTCGGCGAACGAAAACTCCACCGGCAGCGCGGCGCTGCGGGTGATCAGGATTTCGGCGTTCTGGTTGCGCAGCAGGTGGTTCAGGCGCGTGAAGAAGCCTTCGATTTCGTATTCGCCTTGCGGCACCTCGGTGGCTTTGTCGGCTTGCAGGATGTAGGCACGCGAGGTGGCAGGCACGCGCAGCGTTTTGGTGAAGATGCCGGACAAGGCGCTGACGCCGAAGTACACGGCCAGCTCGTCGTCGCCCGGTATCCAGCGGTTGTCGCGCAGGACCGGCTCGCTGCGCGGGGCGCCCAAGGTCAAACCGCAGTGCTTGCAGTAGCCCGACTGGTCGTCGTTTTTGTGCTCGCAGCGCGGGCATTTTACGCCGCCAAAACCAAACATTTGGAACATGTCAGACTCCTTCTTCGATTCATCTTCCGGGCCGCCCTGGCATCTGCCGATTTTAGCAGGGCACGCCCGTTTTCATTCTTGCGCACGATACGTGCGCCGCTTCAAATCATGCCGATCCGGTCGATGCAGGCCAGGCTAACGCCTTTTTGACGCAGTTCGGCCGCAAAACCGGCCGGCAGCTCGTCCTGCCAGGCCTTGGGCAACAGCACCCGGTCGCCCGGCACCGCTTGCCTTAATATCAATTCCAGCTTGGGCTCGCGGCCTTCGACCGTGTCCACGCGGCCGGCGTGCCAGGCGCTGGAGCAGCCGGTGGCGATCAGGCGGCCACGCGGCACGAACTCGCGCCCGCGCGCGAGGCGGTCTGCCATCACCAGCGCCAGTTGGTAGGATCCGCCCTGGAAGCGCGCCTGGCCGAAACGCACCACGCTGCGCCAGCGCCCCAGCCCTTTGCCATCGAAATGGCGGGCGCCGGCAAGGGTCTGACGCACTTCCAGTTGAGCGCTGAGGTCCAGGCCCGGGGCGGCGATGCTGTCTTCCTCGGTCGCCGCGGCGTCGCTTTCGATTGGGAAGACGCTCACTTCCACCCAGGTCAAGCTGTCATGGACGCCGCCGCTGTGCAGCGGGAACCAGGCGCGCACCGTGGAGACGGCGGCCGACGGGTCGGCGTGGCCGCTCAGGGCGCCCAGGTGGGTGATGTACTGGAGCTGCGGGGAGGATACGCTGCTGCCCGCTTCGCCGCCGGCGATGATGCTGTCTTCCGGCGCGAGATGCGGCTGGGCGCTGGCCGTTGCGGGCACCGGGCCGCCTTGCACGCGGCCCAAATGCCAGCTGTCGGACCAGCCTTGGGCATAGACGCGGCCCGTTGGCGCGGGCTGGAACAGGCCGCGCACCATGCGGTCGGCCAGCACGGCGGCCAGTTCCCAGTCGCGGTCTGCGGCGCCGGGCAGGATGTCCATGCTGAGGACGACCTGGTCGCGGCTGTCGAGGCGCACCTCGGTGTGGCGGGCAAGCCGGACGACTTCCTGCATGCGCTCGGCGACCACCGGGGCGCCGGCCACGGTGCATTTGACGTCGGCGCGGTTGGCGCGGGTGCGGCGGCTGGCGGTGATCGTCACTACGCGGCCGTCGGCCAGCACGCTGCGGCATTCGGCGTTGGCGGGGACGTGGCTGGCGGAGAGCGTAGCGGACGCGGTCGATGTGGTCATAGCGTCGGCTCCATGCGGGGCGCATGCGGGGCGCGGCGGAAGGCCAGGCCGGTTTCGAGGTTGGCGCAGATGCGGTCTGCTTCGTCCAGCAGCTCCGGCCACTGGGCATGCGCGGCGCACTGCAAACGGGCCAGCAAGGCCCAGGCTTCGTCCAAAGCCTGTACGGCGAGCAGGGTCTGGCCGGTGCGGCGGACCTGGTCCTGATACGACAGCGGCTGGTCGGGCGCGGCCCAGGTCAGCGAGGGCATGGTGTTGACGTTCAGCGCCGCCATGCCGAGGCGCAGCAACAGGGCCTGATGCTGCTGGAAGACTGGCAGACCGTCCGGCAGGACCAGCACGCGCAGGCCGCTGCTCAGGCTTGGCAGTTCGAGGAACAGGCGGCGCAGGCCGAACGCGTCCTGCCGTGCGGTTGCCGGCGCGGCATCGGGCGGTGTGGCGCCAGCCGGCGGCGCGGCAATGGCGGCAGAAGCGGCGACGGTTTCCTCTGCGGCGCGGGCTTTCAGCACATCGGCGAAATCGATCTGATCGCCCAGGTCGACCGGCACGCAGTCGTCCACCGTCACGCCAAAGCGCGTGTACATCAGTTGATTGAGCCCGGCGCGGAAGGCGTGCCACTCTTCCAGCGAGGTGCAAGGCGGCAGATCCAGCGCGCCCTGCGACAGTTCGATTTGCAGCGCCGACTGCGCCGACGCGCGGAACGCCTCGACATCCAGCCGCTCCGCCATCTCGCTGTAAAGGTATAAATAAAACCGCTGCTGCTCCACGCGGGGATTGGCGACATCGACGACAAAACGCAACCGCAGCGCCCATTCCGGCGCCGCCGCAAACGGCGTCAGATGCACCGTGTACGGACCCGGATGAAAACACACGGCCATCTCGCCCGGCTCGCACGCCACCTTCCCCGCCGCAGCCCTACGCGCATGGCCGCCCGCGTTGAAGACCACCACCGCGCTATGAACTGGCGCAACATCCCCCGCATCGAGCCTCAGCGCGATCAAGCTGGTTCCCAGTCCGCCGGTATCGGCGGCCGGTTTGCGGCGCAGGGAAAATATGCCCATGGTCTAAAGCGTCACCGGCTCGACGGCGAAACCCGCGCCGTACATCTGGAAGTGCCGCGCCGGCGGCGTGACGAAGGGCCAGCTGCATTCGCACTCGCCGTCCGCATCCAGGCGCCCCTGCAAAATGATCGCGCCGCCGCCGTCGATCACGCGCACCATCGCATGCTCGCGCAGCAGGCGGGCGGCAAACGGCGCCTCTGCCGACAAACCCAGGATCACTTGCCAGCCCTCGCCTTGCGGCAGGAAGTGCAGCGTCCAGCAGCTGTCGTCGGTCGCCAGCGATTCCAGCGCCGTGGCCGTGGCGGCGGCGCGCAGCATGCCGCTGCTGCCGCTCCATACCGGATCGTTGGCCGCCTGCGGCGATTGCGCCGACGCCGCCTGCCGCTCCAGCGACAGCTGCCGGAAGCGACGCAGCGTCAATGGCGAGGCCGATAGCGCCTGCCGCTCGTTCGGCGTCAGCACCCGGCTGCCGTCGAGCGCCGCCAGCAGCGTGGCGTCGGCCAGCATCAGGCGGTCGCCCGCCACGGCGCGGCCCAGCAGCAGGCGCTCCCGCAGCCGCGCTTCTTGCTCATCGTGTGCTGATTTCAATTCGTTCTCCTTCATTTCGCGGCCTGGCCCTTGCCGGTATTGGCCGCGTACAGCTTATCGATCGCTTCGTTGCGACGCTTGCGCAGCGTCGGCATCGAAATCCGGTCCAGCGCCGCCAGTTGCTGCAAGGTCGGCAGCTCGCCGGTGGCCGGGTCCAGCCAGGCGTCGGGATAGGTGTCGTCCGCGACGCCGAGCAGTTTGTGGTACACGGCCAACCGGATCGGCAGCGACTCCGCGCTCAGGATGCGCAGCGCCCAACTCCCGGATTCCTGCGCGGACCGCGCCAATTCAAGATAGCGGGGGGGCAGGGAAAGCGTGCCGGCCAGCGCCTGTTCGGCGGCCAGATTGTGTCCAAGGTCGCGCTCATCGGGCTCGGACGCCGGCTCGGTGGCGGCGTCGCCCTCCTCCTCCTCAACCTCGTCCTCCGCCGGCGCGGGCGGAATGCGGTCCTCGCCCTGCTGGCCGCCGTGCGCCTCCTGCTGCTCGGACTCGCCGATCACGCGCCAGTAGTCTTCCAGCCACAGGGCCGCCTCGCCGGCCTCGCCGTGCCAGTCCTCGGCACGGTCCATATTCGCCGACAGTTCCTCATAATCGCCGATCTCCGCCAGCATCGCCGCGATCTTCTCGGGACTGTTTTTCAGGCTGGCGAAACGTTTGGAGCGCGTGTGCAGCGGCCCAGGCGAACCGGCGTAGCGCTCCTGCGACTCGCTCCAGCGGATGACCCACTCCGCCTTGCAACCGCCGATGGATTTCATCTGCCGCACCTCGATCGGGCTGCCGTCCAGCGGACGCCCGAGAATCGCCCCCACCTGCCCCGCATGCTGCCGCCAGTCCGCGAACAGGCCGGCGATCTCGCGATACGCGGTATCGAGCATGCGGTAGGTGTAGATCTTGTTGGGCGAGCAGTCGCGGCCCGTGGTGGCGATGTAGCTATCGGCGTCGACCTTGTCGCGCAGGCCGGCGTACATATCGTTGACCTTCTTGCGCATCACGCCCTCGGCGGCGGCATCGAGCCAGAAGGCGCCGCTGCGCGCATGTTCGGCGGCGACGGCGGCGGCAAACGCCAGCCAGAACGACGGCTGCGCCTGGAGTTCGAACAGCAGGCTAAGCGACAGCTGGTACACGCTGTCGCCATAGCTGTTGCCCTCGGCCTCGGCGCGGGCCGAGCGCGCGCCCGCGCGCAGCGCTGCGGCTACCGCATCGGTATAGCTGTCGAGCAGCGGCGCGTGCTGCCCGGGGTCGAGCAGCTGGTGCATCTCAAGCTGCCGGAACGCCTGCAGCGAGCAGTGTCCGAGCAATTTGCGCACCTGTTCCCAGCCGTGCTCCTGATAGCGGGTTCCTGGCAAGCGCATACAGTCCTGTCAATAATAGAAAAACGAAAATGAGCGCGCTATGGCGGACGCCTCAAAATCATGCCACAAAAGCGGCGATTTCATTATCCCGTTTACAAGGCTATTTCCCCTTCTGTTCGCGATTCTGCGACGCCAGCGTGGACAGCACGGCCGCCAACACCGGCGCCGCATGCTCGCCGCCGGTGACGCCCGAGTGGCTGACGAAGGCCGCCATCGCCAGCCGGTGCGTCTGGCCGGGCAGGCTGCCCGGCTCCAGCCAGCCGGTGAACCAAACCGTGGCCGTGTCGTCGCCGCTGGGCGCGGTGCCGGTCTTGCCGTACAGGCCGGGCCGCACGCCCGCCAGCGCGGCGCCGCCGAATGCGCCGGCGCCAGTGCCGACATCGATCACGCCCTTCATGCCGGCGCGGATGCGGTCCAGGCGGATGCCAACCGGCTTCATGTCCGGTACCACGCTGTCGCTGCGGCCCAGCGACAGCAGCATGCGCGGCGCCACTACCTTGCCCTGCCCGACCGCGGCCGCGGCCAGCGCCATTTGCAGCGGCGTCACCTGCATGCGCAGGCCGATCGACATCTGGCGCAGTTCGTGGCGCGTGTGGATCGGATCGATGTGGGCCGGCGTCGCTTGCAGCGCGTCCCAGCTGCGCCAGTTGAAATCGGCCGGCAGCAGGCCGCCGTCCAGGCGCAGCGTCTGTTCGAAGCCGAGGCGGTGCGCGGCGGCGACGATGGGACGCACGGAGTCCAGCGCGTCGGCGTCGAGCGCCTGCAGATCGGGAGCGCCGCCGTCGGCGCGGCCGAACAGGCTATGGTCGCTCAATTCGCCGGACCAGGCGAACCAGGTATTGAGGCTGTAGGTCAGCGCCTGCGCCAGTCCAAGCCGGCCTTCCTGCGCGCGGCGGTCCAGGCTTTGCTCGTGGTAGTTGGTGATGTGGGCCAGGCGCGGATTGAGCGGATAGCTGGCGGCGTCGGTCTGGAAGCCGAAGCCGCGCTGCTGCGCCAGCCGGTTGATGGCGGGTAGCGGCATGCCGCCCAGCAGCGCATCGATCTGCGGATCGCTCTTGGCGGCCAGCTCCAGGCCCAGCGCGCTGATCACCTTGAAAGTCGAGCCGGGGCTTTGATGCGCGCCGCCGTCGTGCTGCAAGGCGGGCAGGCGCAGCGGGCTGCGCGCGGGACTGGTGCGGTCGAAGTCGCGCACCTCGGCCCAGTTGGCGGCGCTGACTTCGCCCGTCCCCGCGCCGGCGGCGGCCAGCACGTCGCCGGTTTCGGTGTCGAGTATGACCAGGCCGGCGTGACGTCCTTCCGGCGCCGGCTGCGCGCCGTTGCAGGCCTTGCCGTCCCAGCGGCCGCGATGCATGCCGATACAGTCCAGCACCCGCTGGCTCAGGGCTTGCAGCGGCAGGTCCAGCGTCAGGCGCGCGCCGACCGCCGCGCCGGATGTGCGTGAGACGGTGGCGTCGGACGCAGGCAGGCGGGCCAGCATGCCGGCCACGCTGTTGGCGTGATCGCCGCTGACGCCAAGCAGCGGCGCCAGGCCGGCTTCGACGGCGGGCTGGGTCGGCGCGCCGTCTGCCCACAGCAGCGTGCCGTTGCGGTCCTCCAGTTGGACCGGCGACGGTGCGGCGGGACGCGGCATGCCGGGTGCGGCATCGCCGGAGACTGGCGACAGCGCCTGCCACACCAGCCGGCCGGCGACGACGCGCAGGTGGCGGTATTTCTGATCTTCCGGCGCGTGGAAGTCCAGCGGTTGCACGGTAAGCTGCACGGCATGCGCGCCGGCTTGCAGCGTCAATGCGATCTGCTGGACATCGCCATCGCTGGCGCAGGCGCGGCCGGTGCATGCGGGCGTCAGTTGGGCGCTGGCGCCGACCATGCCGGTGAGGCGGCCTGCCAGCAGCATGCGCAGCACTTCGCCGCCGGCCGCCGCGCGCGGCAGCGAGAGACTAAGGCGGACCACGGGGCGAGATCCCGATACTTCGGCCGCCTGCGGCCAGCGCGCCACGCGCGTCCACGGCTGCCAGCCCTGCGGCAGCGATGCGAACAGGCGCGATGCGGCAACCGGCATCTGGCTGGTGGTGGCCACCATCGCCGGCGCGCTGCCCGATGCGGCATCGCTGCCGGTGGTGGCGCTCCAGTCCATGACCGTGCCTGCCGGTGCCTTGACGCGCCAGGCCAGCAGGCGGCGCTCGCTGTTGTAGATGTCGATCTGCTGGCGGACGTAGGCGCCGTCGGCCTGGTAGTACAGGCGTTTAAAGAGTTTGTGCGTGGCGGCGCCGGACTTGACCTGCTTCCAGCTGTCCAATTCGGCCACGCGTTCGGTGGCGCCGGCGGCCTGCCATTGCGGCAGATCGCGCGGCGCCAGTTCGATCGCGCCGGCAGGGTTCAGGCGGATCAGGCCCTGTGCTTGCAGTGCGTCGAACAGCGACTGGTCTTCCAGCGCAGCCGGTGCGGCTGCCGGCACCTGATAGGAGCCCGCCGCCAGATTCGTGCCCACCGCGCGGCCACGCGCGGGGAACGCCACCACGAGAGCGCCGGCAGGCGCTTGGGCCGATGCGGCGTCCTGTGGCGCCAGGCGGTACATCTGCACCACCAGTTCACCGGCCTGCGGGCACATGGCGTTGGAGCGCCGCTCGATGCGCAGCGCGGAGGCGGCGCCCCACAGCAGCCATCCCTGCTGGCGCAGCGCCACCTGGCCGCTGGCGCCCTGCTCGACCTGGCCGAAGCTGGCGTCGCTGATCCAGCGCGCGTCGGTCCGCGCACTGCGCCAGCTCAGGCGCAGCGGCTCGCCCAGCGGATCAACGAAGTCGGCGCGGGCCGTGCCTTCGATTTGTATTTCAGGGACGGCGTCCGCACCGGCGCCGCTGTCGGCCACCAGCAGCACGTTGCGCAGCGAGATCTGGACATCCGTCTCCTCGTTGCGCTTGACCCAGCGTTTAACGTCATCGAAGCGATAGCCCAGCCGCAGCGGCAACAGGCGCGCATCGGTGGGGCTGCGCATCTGGGTGCACAGGTCGACGCGGACTGGCGGCGCGGCCTGCATGCCGGCGGCCACCAGCAAGGCGCCGCCGGGGTGGATGCTGGTGCTGATGCCCGCTTGCGTCGGCACCATGAAGGCGGCGCCGGGCAGCGCGGACTGGAAGGCATAGGCGGCGCGCACGCTGTTGACGGCTTGCGGCGTGCTGACCGTCGCCGCAGCCAGATGACGGGCATGGCCGGCGATCAGCGCGCCGCCTGCCGCCAACACGCAAACGGCGGCGGCCGCGATCCAGATGGTGCGCTGCCGCCCCGCCGGCTGTGCCGCTCGCGGGGACGGCACCAGGCGCATCGCGGGGCGGCCGCGCAGGCCCGTGCGCAGATTGGCCTGCCGGCGGCGTGCGCGGCGGCGCTCGGCCCAGGCTTGCAGGATGGTGGTGACGTATCGCGGCATAAGCCCCTCGCGCTGGTGGACGGTATCTGCCCAGCCTTAGCGGAGGGCCCGGGAAAACCCGTCCGCAGCGGCATTCCATGGCCTAAAAGATATCGTCTTATCGCGTTTATCTGCATTTGGGACCGCAAAAAGCGCACCTCGTCGCAATCCCGTGGCGGCTGGACGGGCCTTTGCATAAAGTGAGCACATCGAAACACACTTTTAACCACCGAAAGGAAGCAAAATGAACGTCCTGAAAAACTTCGAAGCCCTGTTTGTCGTGACCCTGGGCCTGGCCTGCGCCGCCAACTACGTCGTCGAAGACACCGCCGCAACGCCAGCGCCAGTGCAAGCCAGCTACACCGCACCAGCTGCCGCCAAAGGGATGCAAGTCGTGGTCGTCGCCGCAAAACGCCTGACCGCCGAACAGAAAAAACAGTCGCTGATCGACGAAGGCAAATCCGTGCTGGCCGCCGACACCACCACTGCGAGCAAAATTTGAACGCCCGAGACCACTTCGCCTGGACGCGCCGCCACCCTGCCGCGTAACAGGCGAAGCCTTACAGCGCCTCGCGCCGTTTCAAGCTCCGCCCGCACCACCTTCCCCTTCAGCAGTCCTCTGTGCGCCACCGCACACAACTCCACTCAGCTTTGTGTCAGATGTAAAAAGTTGCATCTCTGGGAGCCAGCCCTGGTGCCGCTTGCTATAGTTCGTTTCAAGCGTTGAAGCAGAACGCGCAAACGGAGAACACATCATGATCAAGCGCTCGCACAACATTTACGCTGCCGCCATGCTCGCCTTGAGCGCAGCAGCATTCGCTCCAGCCATCGCGTCCGCGCAAGTCGGCGTCAGCGTCGTGATCGGCAATGCCCCGCCGCCTGCGCGTTTCGAGAGCATCCCGGCGCCGCGCCACGGCTACGTCTGGGCGCCTGGCTACTGGAACTGGGACGGTCATCGCCACGTCTGGCTGGCCGGCCGCTGGGAAAATGAACGCCGCGGCGCAGAATACCGCCGCGCCGAATGGATACGCGAGGGCGGCGGCTGGCGCCTGGATCCGGGCGGCTGGGTGACGGTGAGCTCAGTTCCGGCGCGGGTCGACTACGTGACCGTCGCGCCACCTCCGCCGCGTTATGAGGCGGTGCCTGGGCCGCGTGCCGGCTACATCTGGGCTCCCGGTTACTGGGACTGGCGCGGCAATCGCCACGAATGGATAGGCGGCAGCTGGGTGTCGGCACGGCCGGGCTATGTGTACGCACAACCGCACTGGGTGCAACGCGACGGCCGCTGGCTGCGCGAGGAAGCCCGCTGGGAACGAGGCCCGTACGGCGACCGCGATCATGACGGCATCCCCAACCGCTACGACCGTCACGACAACCGGGGCGAGCATGGACGCGGCCATGGAGACCGCGACCACGACGGCATCCCGAACCGCTACGACCGCGATCGCGACGGCGACGGCGTGCCTAACCGCTACGACCGCCGTCCAGACAACCCGCGCCGCGATTGATGAACGACGTTGAATTCGAAGTATTGGCCACGGCCGCCTACAAGGGCGAGCGCGTGGCCGCTCGTCGTCTGGCCGCACGGTCGAACGTGAGCGAGGCGGCGGCGCTGCATCAGGTGCTGGTGCAGGTGGCCGGTGCGCAGGGCTTGCCGCAGCTGCTGGCCGAGCGTGATGCGCTGCGTCTGCGCGACGAGGAACGGCGTTCGGCAAGGATCGCGGAGAAGGCGCGGCGGCTGGAGCAGCGGACGGCGCGCATGCAGCCTGCCGCTGACGGATGGCGCGGCTGGTTCGACGGTTCCGCGCATCCGAATCCGGGGCAGATAGGCATCGGTGCGCTGCTGTGCGGGCCGGGCGGCGAGCGGATGGAGATCAGCCGCCGCGCAGGTTACGGCAATAGCGGCGAGGCGGAGTATCTGGCGTTGACGGCTTTGCTGGAAGCGGCCGGAGAACTGGGCGCCACCGGTCTGGTGGTGCATGGCGACAGCCAGGTGGTGATCAACGATGTGAATTTGAGCGAGCAGGCAGTGGCGGCCGGCCGCGGAGCGAAAGGCCTGGAGGAACATCGGCGGCGCGTGATGGCGTTGATCGCGCCGCTGGGCGCGGTCAGCCTGCGCTGGGTGCCGCGCCACCGCAATGGCGACGCGGACCGTTTGTCGCAACAGGCGATAGACCGGACTCCGATGGCGCGCGGGGGCGAATAATCAGCGTCGCGCGGCCGCATGTTCGGCGGCGGTGAACACGTCAAGCGGCTCATCGAAGCGCCCGTCTAACCGTGAGCGTATGTATATGGGGTACCCCATCCCGCTCCTTGCGGCAAAAGCCCGATTTTTACCCCTGCTTTCCCCTATTTTTCCATCGATTGAACTATCTCCCCCGACTGCCGGTCTAACTAGGGGAAAGCAGAAGAAAATAGGGGAGAAAATCGGATGAATACCACAATGACCGTGCAGCTGCCTACCGACACCCTGCTCAAGCTGATCGAAAAGCTGCGCCGTCGTGGCGGCTCGCAAGACATTTCGGAAGCCATGACCAAGGCCATCGAGTTCTGGCTGGAAGACCCGGCCAGATTCGTGCCCGGCGCAGACCCCGAGAGCCTGCACGGCTATCAATGGAAAACGCTGTTCCTGCCCGAAGGAACGATTCTGAAATCGTGGAGCTACGGCGAAAACAACTACGCGCGCGTTCAGGGCGACAAGACCTTCAAAATAGCGTGCCGATTGCGGGACGAGCTGATCGCAGCGTCGAAGACGCCAGCGCCTGCCGCAATCCCGCCGTTGCCCGTGGCATCAGAGCAGGCGTTACCCGCGCCTCAGGCTCCGCAGCCCGCCAGCGCAACACTGCGCAACACCGACTGCGAACCCGGCTGGGATTTACCTGAGCGCAGAAAATTCCGCTACCGGCTGGAAGACGTCGCCTTCTAGTTCAGTAGCAAAGGTGGCTGCGCGGGCTCAGGCGCGGCTGGTCAAGCGCAGCGCCGGGGATACCGAAGCAGCGCGCGCAGCCTTGGCACGCGAACGCGACGGCGAGACCGACGAAGAACCATCCACCTTGAACACGCTGACCGCCTGCGCCAGCGCGGCTGCCTGCTGCTGCATCGATTCGGCCGCAGCGGCGGCTTCTTCGACCAGCGCGGCGTTCTGCTGGGTCACGCCATCCATCGCGCCGATGGCTTGATACACCTCGTTGATGCCAGCACTCTGCTCCGTGCTGGCCGCCGTGATCTCGGTGATGATGTCGCTGACGCGATGCACGCTGCTGACAATTTCATCCATCGTCAAGCCGGCATCGGCCACCAGCTTGCTGCCCTGGTTGACCTTCTCGACCGAATCGCCGATCAGCGTCTTGATTTCCTTGGCCGCAGACGCCGAGCGCTGCGCCAGGTTGCGCACTTCCGATGCCACGACCGCAAAACCGCGCCCCTGTTCGCCGGCGCGCGCCGCTTCCACCGCCGCATTCAAAGCCAGGATATTGGTCTGGAACGCGATGCCATCAATGACAGCAATGATGTCGACGATCTTGCGCGACGACTGGTTGATCGAGTCCATCGTATCGACCACCTGCGACACCACCTGCCCGCCCTTCACCGCCACCTGCGCGGCCGATGCCGCCAACTGGTTGGCCTGGCGCGCGTTGTCGGCGTTGTGCTTCACGGTCGATGTCAGCTCCTCCATCGACGACGCGGTTTCCTCCAGCGCACCGGCCTGCTGCTCGGTGCGGCGCGACAGATCCTGGTTGCCGGCCGCGATTTCGCTCGACGAGGTGGTGATATGGTCGGTACCGCTGCGCACTTCGGTGACGATGCCCAGCAGGCTGGCGTTCATCTCCTTCAGCGCCGACAGCAGCTGCCCCGTTTCATCGCGGGCGCTGTCGTCGATATGGCCGGTCAGGTCGCCGCCGGCGACGCGGCGCGCAGCCGTCACCGCTTCTTGCAGCGGACCGGTGATGCCAGTGGTCAGCAGCCACGAACTGACGGCGCCGAATGCCAGCACCAGCAAGGCCAGCACGTACAACAGGTTGCGGCTGCTGGCCGCCACTTCATCGATGTGAAGCGCGGTGGCGTCGATCTTCGCGCGCTGCATCTTCAGCAGCTCCTGCATCAGCGTCTGATAGCTGGTCGAACCGGGGCGGAACACATTGGCGAATACCTTCTCCGCTTCCTCCAGCTCGCCGGCGGCCTTCAGCTTGGCCACCTGGTCGCGCGAGGACAGGTAGATCTTGCGCTGCTCGCCGATGCGGCCGAACAGTTCCTGCTCGTCGGCGTCGACGATCAGGGCTTCCACTTTCTTTTGATACTCAGCCGAGATAGCCGACGAGGCTTTCGATTCTTCGGCGAAGAAGGCCACCAGCGACTGGTCGCTGCTGCGGGCGATGGCGGTGGTGCGGCGAATGGCGCTGTCGATCTTGCTGGACCAGTCGGAGATCATGCGCTCCTTGGCCAGCGGCACCTGCATCATGTCGCGCGTGGCCGAGGCCACGCCTTGCAGCCGCCACACGCTGATGCCGGTGATGAGCATGGCGAACGCCAGGATGATGGTGAAGCCCAGGGCCAGGCGCTTGCCGATACTGATGTTGGCCAGCATCGCCATCACGCCGCCAGCGCGGTGTTTTCGATCAGACCCATATCGGCGCTGGACATCAGCTTGTCGATATCGATCAGGATCAGCATGCGCTCGTCCAGCGTGCCCAGGCCGACGATGTGGTCGGTGTTCACCACCGAACCGATTTCCGGCGCCGGCTTGACCTGCTCCGGCGTGAGCGTGGTCACGTCGGAGACGCGGTCCACCACCATGCCGACCACGCGGTGGCCGATGTTGAGGATGATGACCACGGTGAACTGGTCGTACGACGGCGTGCCCAGGCTGAACTTGATGCGCATGTCGACGATCGGCACGATGATGCCGCGCAGATTGACCACGCCCTTGACGAAGTCCGGCGCGTTGGCGATGCGGGTGGGGGTTTCGTAGCTGCGGATTTCGGCTACTTTTTGGATATCAATGCCGTACTCTTCCTGGCCCAGTGTGAAGGCCAAATACTCGCCGGCGGGGGTCGTTGCGTGCAGTTCGCTTACATTACCAGACATGGGGTTTTCCTTCATTGCTAAAGTGACTGGGCGCAATGTTACCTCAAGTCAATTAATTGCGCACCAAATAAATGCATCAGGGCAATAAATAGACTTACCGCAATTTCCAGCTTGGTTTTTCGGCCATCTGGCCGGCCTGCGCGGGCAGCGGCCGCAGCACGGTGGTGATCACGCCGCGCGGCGTCAGGGCCTGGCGGGCAGCGTCCCGGGCGGCGTCCATCTCCGGCAGCAAGCGCCGGGCGGGCGGCGCGAACGCGGCGGAGGTGGAGGCGGCGGCCGGGCGGCCGGGCTGGCGATTGTCTTCGCCCTTGATCTGGAAGTGCGGCGCGACGGTCGGCGTGTCGTCCAGCGCCAGCGCGGGCGCGCAGGCCAGGGCCAACCACATCGGTGCAAACGCCAGCAAGTTACGCATCAAATCGCCTGTTATTGTCAAATATGGTTGTATTTTGCACAATCTCATCGTACTTGGCAAGCGGACAATTTTTTATCCCCATAAAGTTCCACTGCACAAGGGCTGAATCAGGCTGTATGATCTTCCAAAAACAGAACGTCCAAACATCACGGGAGACCGATGAATAGCTTGCTCAACAGCTGGCACCCGCGCCTGGTCGGCCTGGCCAGTGCCGCCGCCGATGCCGACGGCGCCCACGACACCAACCACCTGCACCGGGTCTGGCGCAACGCCGCCCTGCTGCTGGACGACTATCCCGAGGCCGACGCGCTGGTCGTGCTGGCCGGCTGCTACCTGCACGACCTGGTCAACCTGCCCAAGAACCATCCCGAGCGCCACCTGGCCTCGCGCAAGGCGGCGCTGCTGGCCAGCCGCCAGCTGGCCGAACTCGATTTCCCGCCCAACAAACTGGCCGCCGTCGCCCACGCGATCGAAAGCCACAGCTTTTCCGCCGCCATCCGCCCCGAGACCATCGAAGCCAAGATCGTCCAGGATGCCGACCGCCTCGACGCATTGGGCGCGGTCGGCCTGGCGCGCCTGTTCTACACGGCCGGCCGCATGGGCACCGGGCTGGCGCATGCCGACGACCCGATGGCGCTGCACCGCGAGCTCGATGAAAAAGCCTACGCGATCGACCATATCGACACCAAACTGGCCACCCTGCCCGGCAAGATGCAAACCACGGCCGGACGCCAGCTGGCGCAAACCCGCCTCAACGAGCTGACCGCCTTCCGCGACCGCTTCATCGCCGAATGGGCCGCCAGTCCGGCCACGCCCTGACCCTCTTCCCTGCGCCCACATGAGCACACCCGACACCGCAGCATCCGCAGCACCGGCCGCATCGCCCGCCAGCGCGCCGGGCAACCTGAATTTCGTCCTGATCTGCGTCTTCATCGACATGCTGGGCATCGGCCTGATCGTGCCGGTGCTGCCTATGCTGGTGGGCGAGTTCACCGGCTCGCGCGAGAACCAGGCCCACTGGTTCGGCATCATGAGCGCGGTATTCGGCCTGATGCAGTTCATCTTCATGCCCATGCTGGGCGCCATCAGCGACCGCATCGGCCGCCGTCCGGTGCTGCTGTATTCGATGGCCGGCATGTGCATCAACTTCCTCACCACCGCCTGGGCGCCCAACCTGGCCTGCCTGTTCATCGGCCGCGTGGTCGGCGGCATGTCGTCGGCCAGCATGTCGGTGGCCTCGGCCTACGCGTCCGACATCTCGACGCCGGAAAACCGCGCCAAGAGCTTCGGCAAGGTCGGCGCCGCCTTCGGCCTGGGCTTCATCTGCGGCCCGATGCTGGGCGGCCTGCTGGGCAGCGTCGACCTGCACCTGCCGTTCTACGTGGCCGGCGCGCTGTCGGCGGCCAATTTCATCTACGGCTATTTCGTCGTGCCGGAATCGCTGCCCGCCGCGCGCCGCTCGCCGTTCAGCCTGGCCAAGATCAATCCGCTGTCGGCGCTGTTCAAGCTGGCCGGCCGGCGCGACATCCGCGGCCTGATCATCACCTTCGCGCTGGTGACGTGCGCGCAGATGATGCTGCAAACGACCTGGGTGCTGTACACCCACTTCCGCTTCAACTGGACGCCGGGCCAGAACGGCGCCGCCATGTTCTGCGTCGGCCTGATGGCGGCCGTGGTGCAGGCCGGCCTGCTGGGCATACTGATCAAGCGCTTTGGCGAAGTGCGGCTGTCGATGATGGGGCTGTGCTCCGGCGCCATCGTCTACCTGCTGTACGGCCTGGCCACGCAAGGCTGGATGATGTATGTGCTCATCATCTGCAACGTGCTGTCGTTCGCCATCGGCCCGGCGCTGCAAGCCATCGTCTCCAAATCCACGCCGCCCAACGAACAGGGCGAGTTGATGGGGTCCCTGCAATCGATCAGCAGCCTGGGGGTGATCTTCATGCCGCTGCTGGGCACCGCCATCCTCGGCGAAGTGAGCCACCTGCCGTCCAACGACTGGCGCATCGGCAGCACCTTCTACCTGTGCGCGGTGATGCAGACGATGGCCATCCTGGTGGCGCAGCGCTACTTCACCCGCCACCACATGCAGGCGGCCAAGCCATGAGAGCGCGCGGTATCGCCCTGTCGATGGCGCTGTGCGCTGCACAGGCCGGCGCCGCCGACTGTTCGCGCGACATCGCCGTTCCGGTATCGGCCAGCGGCGCCAGCGTGCAGGTGGAAGGCGCGCATATCGGCGGCATCTATCCCGACCTGCTGCGCAGCATGGGCGCGCGCAACGGCTGCAACTTCGTCTTCAACCTGGTGCCGCGCGCGCGCCAGGTGGCGATGTACAAGGACGGCAAGGCGGACATCCTGGTGCCGGCCTCGCGCACGCCGGCGCGCGACCTGCTGGGCACCTTCGTGCCGATGATAGGCCATCGCGCCATGCTGATTTCGGTGGCCGGCCAGCGGGCGCCGATCGCCGACGCCAAGGCCCTGCTGGATCGGCGCGAACTGCGCGTGGCCGTGGTGCGCGGCTTCGACTACGGCGAGCACTATATGGCGCTGATCAACGAGTTGGGCAAGCAAGGCCGATTGTTCACCGAGGTCGATGTGGTGGCGGTGGCGCGGCTGCTGCACGCCGGCTCGGCCGACCTGACCATCATGGGGCCGACGCTGATGGCCGGCGCGATCCAGCGCGATCCGCGCGTCAAGGGCATGCAGGACAAGCTGCGCATGGAGCCCATCCCCGAACTGCCGTGGCACGAGAGCGGCGCCTACGTGTCGCGCGCGCTCAAGCCGGAAGACCAGCGGGTGCTGGTCGACATGCTGGAAAAAATCGGCAGGTCCAACCAGGTGATGGAAGGCTATCGCCGCTACTTCCGCGCGGACGTGCTGACCGACAGCGTGCGTCCGCGCTAAGCCGCGCCTACTTGTTCTCCACCACCGGCAGCTCCAGCGCGCTGCTTTCCGCGCCCGCGTGGTAGACGCGCAGCGTGGCCTTCTGATAGTCGGCCGGCTTGGCGTAGAAGATGTTCGGCACATAGGTCTGCGGATTGCGGTCGTACAGCGGGAACCAGCTGGACTGGATCTGCACCATCACCCGGTGCCCCGGCAGGAACACGTGATTGGCGTTCGGCAGCGCAAAGCGGTACTTCTCCACCGCGTTCGGCACGATGGCCGACGGATGCTCCAGGCTGTTGCGGTAGCGGCCGCGGAAGATATCCATCGCGATGCCCAGCTGGTAGCCGCCCAGCTCCGGCTGCGACGGCACCTCGTCAGGATAAACGTCGATCAGCTTGACCACCCAGTCGGCATCGCTGCCGGTGGTCGATGCGTACAGGTTGACCATGGCCGCGCCGGCAATCTGCAAACGCGTCTTCAAGGGCTCGCTGACGTAGCTGAGCACATCGGTGCGGTCGGATACGCCGCGCTGGTCGCTGACCAGCCAAGGCCGCCACACATTGCCATCGTTCATATGCACCGGGCGCGGCACGAAGGGCACGGGCTTGGCCGGATCGGACACGTATTCGTCGTAGGCGGCGCCATCCTTGGGCGCGTCGAAGTCGAGCTTGAAGCCTGGCTTCAGGTAGACCGGCTTCAGCGGCGCCGGGCAGCCCTGCTCGCAGGCCAGCGGCCAGCGCGGCAGACGCTGCCAGCGGTTGACGCCGGTCTGGTAGAACAGCACCGGCGGCGTGTCGGCCACCGGCGCGCCATCCTTCAGGTACTGGTCGAGGAAGGGTTGCATGACGTCGCGGCGGAATTCCAGCGCGGTGTCGCCGGTGAACTTGAGCACGCCCAGGCTGGAGCCTTCGTAGTTGACGCCGCTGTGGCGCCACGGCCCCACCACCAGGAAGTTCTTGTTGTTGGCCGTGTCCTGCGGCTCGACGGCCGAGTAGAAGGCGTGGGCGCCGTAGATGTCTTCCTGGTCCCAGTAGCCCACCACGGTCATGGTCGGCACCCTCATCTGGCGCTTGGCCAGGATCTTGTCCAGCGCCTGGTGCTGCCAGTAGCTGTCGTAGGCCGGGTGCTCGAACAGCTTGCGGGTGAAGTTGAGCTGGTCCAGGCCGAACTGCTTGGCGTAGTCGGCGGTGGAGCCGCCGCGCAGCACGCCTTCGTAATCGTCGTAGACGCCGGTGGCCATGGTCTTGCCGCTGCCCTTGGCGGCGGTCTGGCCGGCGATATAGGCCAGGTTGGGCAGGCGAAAGGCGCCGTTGTGGAACCAGTCGTCGCCGCGCCAGCCGTCGACCATCGGGCTCATCGGCACCGCGACCTTGAGCGCCGGGTGCGGATCGACCAGCGCCATCAGCACGGTGAAGCCTTCGTAGGACGAGCCTATCATGCCGACCTTGCCGTTGCTCTCGGGGACGTTCTTGACCAGCCACTCGATGGTGTCCCAGGCGTCGGTGGTGTGGTCGGTGCGGGTGTCGTTGAGCGGGCCCTTGATCGGGCGGGTCATCACGTAGTCGCCCTCGGAGCCGTATTTGCCGCGCACGTCCTGGAACACGCGGATGTAGCCGTTTTCCATCATCACTTCATCGCCCTGGCCCACCGTGGCCAGCACGCTGGGGCTGACGTTGCGCTGGGCGCGGCCGCTGGCGTTGTACGGCGTGCGGCTGAGCACCATGGGCGCATGCGCCGCGCCCTTGGGGATGACGATCACGGTGTGCAGCTTGACGCCGTCGCGCATCGGTATCATGACGTCGCGCTTGACGTAGTCGGCGTTGGGGACGGCGGTGTCGAACTTGGCGGGAATGTCCGGCGCCATGGCCGGGGTGGACGTTTGCGCCGTTGCGGCGGAGACCATCAGGGTGGAAAGCACTGCCACTGCGAGTACGCGCATATCTGCTCCGGTAAGGGGTATTGCCAAGGATGGGCAATACTACCTTATCGTTACGATTAGTGCATGAGCTTGAAGAGTACGGCGATCACGCCGGTTTGGACTACCACGGCGGCGAAGGTCCATTGCGTGATCCATTGAATCAGCTCGGACTTCAACTGCGCCAGGCGCAGATCGAGATAATCCCTGGTGACGAGATGGCTATCCATCAACTGGATCATGGCCGAGGTGAGCGCCTTGGCTTGTTTTTCCGAAAAGCCGCCTTCCGTCAAGGTATCCATAAACGCCACCGAATCGAAATTATTGGGCACGCCAACCTCCATCAAGTATAAGACCCGGGAGCAGCAAGTCTGGTTCCCAATCCCGCGCGCGGCCTTGCGGCGCCTCACACCTTGACAGACCGCCGCTGAACTGCAACCATACGCGCATGAATTTTTCGACCACACCTCACGCCTGCCTGAATTGGCGCCGCTCCTAGCGCGCGGCCACTGTCTACCCATAGTGATGTGATATTTTTATCAACGCCGCCCTTTGTCTGGTGGCGTTTTTTATATTCGTCGCGCCGGACCGGGGCAACGTAAAGGAACCCTGATGAGCCTGACCGAACAGTCCGAAGTAATCGCCACCCCGCCGGCCGCGTCCAAAGGCCCCACCGTGATCCTGACCGGCGACCGCCCGACCGGCCCGCTGCACCTCGGCCACTTCGTCGGCAGCCTGCGCAACCGCGTGGCCTATCAGCACGATTACAAGCAGTTCATCATGCTGGCCGACGCCCAGGCCCTGACCGACAATATGGACGACACCAACAAGGTGCACCGCAACGTGGTCGAAGTGGCGCTGGACTATCTGGCCGTCGGCATCGACCCGGCCAAGTCGACCGTGTTCATCCAGTCGCAGATCCCGGAACTGGCCGAGCTGACCTTCTACTACCTGAACCTGGTGACGGTGGCCCGCCTGGAGCGCAACCCGACCGTCAAGACCGAGATCGCGCTGCGCGGCTTCGAGCGCGACATCCCGGCCGGCTTCCTGACCTACCCGGCCTCGCAGGCGGCCGACATCTCCGGCTTCAAGGCGTCCATCGTGCCGGTCGGCGAAGACCAGATCCCGATGATCGAACAGACCAATGAAATCGTGCGCCGCTTCAACCGCCTGGTCAACAAGGACATCCTGGTCGAGTGCAAGGCGCTGGTGCCGGAAATCGGCCGCCTGCCCGGCACCGACGGCAAGGCCAAGATGAGCAAATCGCTGGGCAACACGATCAACCTGGGCGCCACCGCGGCCGAGATCACCGCCGCCGTGAAAAAGGTTTATACCGATCCGCTGCACCTGCGCGTCGAAGACCCCGGCCACCTGGAAGGCAATGTCGCCTTCATCTACCTGGACGCCTTCGATCCCGAAAAGGACAAGCTGGCCGAGATGAAGGCCCACTACGTGCGCGGCGGCCTGGGCGACTCCATCGTCAAGAAGCGCCTCGAAGTGGTGCTGCAGGAAATGCTGGCGCCCATCCGCGCCCGCCGCGAAGAGCTGGCGCAGGACAAGGGCTACATCATGCAGATGCTGAAAGAAGGCACGATGCAGGCGCGCGAAGTGGTGGCCCGCACCGCCGATGAAGTCAAGGCCGCCCTCGGCCTGAGCTACTTCTGAACCCGGTGACGCCGGACGCCCTGCCCTCGCAGCTCGCGCTGCTGTGGCTGGCGGCCGTGTACGGCGTCGCCAGCATCATCTGCTTCATCGTCTACGCGGTCGACAAGTCGGCCGCGATCAAGGGCCGGCAGCGCACGCCCGAAAGCACGCTGCTGCTGTGGGGCCTGGCCTGCGGCTGGCCCGGCGGCTGGCTGGCGCAGCGCTGGCTGCGCCACAAGACCGTCAAGACTTCATTCCAGATCGCCTACTGGTGCAGCGTGGTGCTGAACCTGGCGGCGCTGGCCGCCGTCTGGTGGCTGTGCACCAACTACTGAGGAACTCCACCATGTGGCATGGCGTGTTGTGCGGATTGCTGGCTGGCGCCATGTGGGGCATGGTGTTCATCGTGCCGGAATTGCTGACGGCGTTCACGCCGCTGGAAATGGCTTGCGGGCGCTACATCGCCTACGGCCTGATCGCCGCCGGCCTGATGCTGCCGCGCCTGCCCGCGCTGCTGCGCCGCCTCGACCGCGGCGACGTGGCCGCGATGATCAAGCACGCGCTGGCCGGCAACATCGTCTACTACATGCTGCTTGCGCTGGGCGTCAAGTTCGCCGGCGTCGCGGCCACCTCGCTGATCATCGGCGTGCTGCCGATCTCCGTCACGCTGATGGGCCAGAAGGACCACGGCTCGGTGCCGCTCAAGCAGCTGATGCTGCCGCTGCTGCTGGTGGCGGCCGGCATCGCCTGCATCAATCTCGACGTCTTCACCCACGACAGCGGCAACGGCGCGCCGCTGCCGGAGAAAATCCTCGGCGTGCTGTGCGCGGCCGGCGCGCTGCTGTGCTGGACCTGGTACTCGGTGGACAACGCCCGCTACCTGAAGCGCAATCCGCACTTCAGCAGCGGCGAGTGGTCGGCCTTGTACGGCGTGTCGAGCGGCTTGATCGCCTTGGTCATCTCGGTGGCCGCGCTGGCGCTGTTCCATGCCGACGTGACCGGCGCCGGCGCCGTGGCCAGCGGCCGCGACTGGACGCTGTTCTGGATCGTCAACGCCCTGCTGGCTCTGGGTGCGTCAGTGATCGGCAACCACCTGTGGAATATCGCCAGCCGCAAGGTGCCGCTGACCTTGTCCGGCCAGCTGATCCTGTTCGAGACCCTGTTCGCGCTGCTGTACGGCTTTATCTACAAGCAGCAGCTGCCGCGCGTGCTGGAGATCGCCGCCATGCTGCTGCTGGTCGCCGGCGTGATGTGGTCGATGCGCGTGCATGCGCTGGACGCGGCCGGCGAGGCCCACGCCGGCGATTAATCGGGCTTGAGGCGTTCCGCCACCAGCTGCGCTATCGGGTGCTGCTGCAAGCCCTCCACCACGCCACGCTGGTCGGCCGCGTTGCGGTTCTGGCTGACCTTCCATTTGCCCACCAGGCTGTCGATCGGAATCTCGATGCCGATGATGGCTTTCATCGTCGCCGCCATGAAATCGATGGGCGCGTCGTCCAGTTCCCACGGCTGCGGCAGGCCGCCTTCGTGCGCGGCGGTCAGATGGTCGAGCAGGCGGCGCAGCCAGAACGGCTCGTCCACCACGCGGGCGGCGCCGCGCGCCTGCACCATCGCATAGTCCCAGGTCGGCACCACCTTGTGCGTGGTGCGCTTGGTTGCATACCAGCTCGGGCTGATGTAGGCGTCCGGCCCCTGGAACTGCACCAGGCACTGCGCCCCCGCTTCCAGCCTGCGCCACAGCGGGTTGGCGCGCGCCACGTGGGCGCGCAGCACGCCCAGGCCGCTGCTGCCCTCGTCGGCGTATAGCATGAAGGGAATCAGGTCGGCGGTGATGCCGTCGGCGTCGGCCAGGATCAGCGTGGCCAGCGGATAGGCGCGCATCAGGCCGTGGCGGACTTCGAGGCGGTCTTCGGCAAAGGCGGGTTGCAGATACATGGCTAGTCCAGCAAACCGTTCTCGCTCAGCACGTCCTGGATCAGCTCCAGCCGCAGCACGGGATTTTCCTGCAGCAGCAGGCGCTGCTTTTCTTCCACGTCCAGCCGCAGCAGCTCGCACCAGCGGTTCGCCACCCAGCCGGCTTCGTCCAGCCGGTACGGCGGCGCCAGCGGCATGTTGGCGGTGGAGATCTGCTTCTTCTGCAACGAACGGATCAGCGCGCCCAGCGCGTTGGCCACGTCCTGCTGTTCGCTCGGTATCGGCACCACCATGTCTTCGGCCACCTCGTCGACCTCGGCCATCCACAGCCCGTGCTTGAGCTGCTCGGCGGATTTAATCTGGAAGCGCGTGGTGCCGACGCAGGAGATTTGCAGCAGGCCCGGCAGCGGCGCGGTCCAGTCGAGGATGCGCGCCATGGTGCCGGCGTCGGACAGGGTTTCGTGCTTGTCCGGCACGCGGGTCTCGCTGCCTTCGAGCAGCGGCACCACGCCGAATTCCTCTCCGCGGGCGATGCAGCGCTTGACCAGGTCGAGGTAGCGCACTTCAAACACTTGCAACGGCAAATGCCCGTCCGGGAACAGGATGGTATTCAGCGGGAAAAGAGGGATGGATGCCATTTCGCTATCATCGCACGAAATGGCTGAAATCGGTCTAGACAAGCACGTCTAACCTTACGGCTTCCTTAAGGTGCGCGGAAAATTATCCCGCCTTTCATCACAAAAGCAACGTTGCGCAGCGCGGCGATATCCTGGGTGGGGTCGCCCCGCACCGCCACCAGGTCGGCCACATAGCCTTCGCGGATCTGGCCCAGCGACGCGCTGCGGTCCAGCACCACCGCGTTGACCACGGTGGCGGCCCTGAGCGCTTCGGTCGGCGTCATGCCCAGCCTGACCATCCATTCCAGCTCTCGGGCGTTGGCGCCGTGCGCGAACACGCCGACATCGCTGCCGTTGCCGATGACCACGCCCAGCTTGCGCGCCAGCTGGAAGGCGCGCGCGGCGGCCTGCATGGACGGCGTCGGCGGCCCGCCGCGCTGGTACTTCTGGAAATACTCGCTGGTGGCCTCGGGCGCCGTCAGCGTCGGGAAATAGGCGACGCGGCGCTCGGCCATCAGGCGGAAGGTGGCCTCGCTGCCGCCGTAGCCATGCTCGATGCTGTCGACGCCGGCCAGCACGGCGCGGCGCATGCCCTCGTCCGTGCTGGCGTGGGCGGCGACCTTGCGGCCCGATTCATGGGCGGCGGCCACCAGAGCGTCCAGCTCGGCTTGCGAGAAAGTGGCGTGGGCGCTGCCGTCGGCGCCGCTGCGGTAGTCGGCGTAGACCTTGATCCAGTCGGCGCCGCGCGCGCCCTGCTCGCGCACCGCCCGCACCACCTCGTCGACGCCGCTGGCTTCCTGCGCGCCCTTGGGCAAATCGACGTCGGCCCGATAGCTGCGCGGTGACGGCCCATACGTGCCGGTGGCAACGATGGCGCGGGTGGCGATGAATAAACGCGGGCCGGGAATAATCCCGTCCTCTATCGCTTTTTTAATCGCCACATCGGCATACAGCGCGCCTTCCGTTCCCAGATCGCGCAAGGTGGTAAAACCAGCCTGTAATGTGGCGGCGGCGTGGCGGCCGGCCAGCAAGGTGCGGTATTCCACCGATTCCTTTAAGACCTGGTCGTCCCACGAGGTTTCATTATAGGGATGCAGCAGTACGTGCGCGTGCAAGTCCATTAAACCGGGGATCAGCGTCGTGCCGGGCAGGCTGATACGCTCGGCGCCGGCCGGCACATTCAGTTTATCGGCGGGGCCGACTGCGGCGATCCGGCCCTGGACTATAAGCACCGACCAATTGGCATGCGCTTGCCCCTCGCCGGTCCAGACCCGGTCGGGACTTAACAGGGTATCGGCGGCCTGCGCGGCGGGAGAAAACAGGGAGATTATTACGGAGAATAAGACTGCGGCACGGCTGATCATGGATAGCGCCCGAAAAGAGAAAAGCCGGGGGCAAGGTTTATAAAGAATATAAACCCGCACCCCGGCTTTGCAGCGGGCTTACAGAGCAGCTTACTTAATCAGATACTGCTCTTTGTCCTTGCCTTCCAGCCATTTCGGAGCACGGCCACGGCCGGTCCAGGTCTGGCCGGTAGCGTCGTCACGGTACTTGGTCGGCACCGGCGCGCGGGTCTTGACCGTCTTCACCTTGGCTACGCCGCCCAGATCCGCCACGGTCAGGCCGTATTCACGCATGATGGCCGTGACTTTCTCTTTGGCCTGAGCGATTTCATTTTTACGGGCGCTTTCGGCCAGATTTTCCAGCTCGGCGATCTTTGCTTTGTATTCCTGGTAAGTCGTCATCTTATTTCCTTCTTATCGGCGGGTTAGATTTAAAAAAAACCACTAGTGACAATGTGTGAGAATTGATAAGCGCAATTTACCATAACTTTGCGCTGATTCTCCAGAGATATACGCGACAAATACCAATATAGCGATAAAAATGAATATTTTCCACCACTGTTGTTCAAACGAATCGCATATCAGGCGGATTTACGACGCCGCCGCAATATCCAGGTGGAGAGGCCGGTAATAAAGAATACCGTGGGCAGCAAACCGGCAATCACCATTAGCCAGCGGCCTATGGCGCCGCCGAATTGGCCTGAATGCAGAGGGAATAAAGCCGCCAGCAAGCGGTCGCCACCCGTACCGGCCAGCGGATTAACTGTTTCAATCACCGCGCCATTGCGGATATCGATCAGCAGGCGCAGCGTACCGGTGCGCTGCCAGTCGTCGGCGCGGCGCAGGCGCACCTGGTAGATGCCGCGCTCCGGCAAGCGGTTCAGCGCCAGCAGGATGGCGCCGTCGCTCAGGTGCTGCTCGGCGATGGCCTTGGCGTCGTTCCAGGAAATCGTGGCTTCGCCCTTCTGCAAGGCCGGCAAGGCGATGCTGCGGTGCTCGGTGCTGACCGGCGCCACCTGCCCCACCAGCGCGCGCGCCAGCTCCGGCAGGCCGTTGTAAAAGCCGGTGACGGCCACCGTCAGCATCAGGACGATCGCCACCAGCCCGGCCGAGCGGTGCAGGTCGAAATGGGTGCGGTAGGCGTTCTGCCGCCAGTTGACGCGCAGCGCCCGCCGCCAGCCCTGCGCCGGCGTCGGCCAGGCCAGCAGCAGGCCGGCGACCAGCAGCGCCGCCCAGGCCAGCGCCAACCAGCCGAGCGCGGAGCGGCCGGCCTTGCCTTGCATCAGGCTGGAGTGCCAGCGCTGCAGGGTCGGCATCAGATGGCGGCCGTCGAAACCGGCTTCCTCGCGGTTGCGGCTGCCCAACAGATCGCCGCTGCAAGAGTCGAGCATGACCTCGTTGTCGGCCACGCCGGGCGCCTTGAAATACAGGCGGTAGCTGGCGCCTTCGTGGCTGGGCAGATAGACCGAACCGACCTTGGCCTGCGGCCAGATGCGCTGCACGCTGGCGACCGCGGCGGCGATGTCGAGCGGCGCGACGCAAGGCTCGTAGTTGTGGACCAGTTCGGGATTGAGCTCGGCGTCGAGCTCGTGGTGGAAGACCAGCAGGCTGCCGCTCAGTCCGGCCAGCACCACCAGCAAGCCCAGCGTCAAACCCAGCCAGCGGTGCAGCCACAGCACGCCCGGACGGATGGTCCGGCGCAGGCTGCGCGGTGGTCGCTGGGCGGTATCGGGCGTGACGGACATTGGACTCGGCGGCAAAGGAGGACGCCGATTATACAAAAGTTTCATGCCAAACAGGAATAATTCTCAATTACACCTCATTCGCATAGCGGGCGCAGCGACAGGCCCTGCTTCACCACCGTGCGGATCAGATTCGCCAGGCGGCAGGTGGCGGGGCCGGCCAGCTCCGGATTGGCGACGATCAGCGTCAGCGATTGCTTGCGGCGCTGCCCCACCCGCAGCGGCAGCGGCTTGAGCAAGCCTTGCTCCAGCTGGGTACGTATCTTGTGCTCGGGCAGCCAGCCGAAGCCCAGGCCGCTGCAGATCATCTCCAGCCGCGTGTGCGGGCTGGTGACGGTCCAGCGCTGATTGCTGTTGAGCCAGCCATGGTCGCGCGGATTCAAGGTGCCCGAATCGCGCACCACGATGTGCAGGTTGCGGCTCAGGTCGTCCGCCTCCAGCTCGCGGCCCAGCGCGTGCAGCGGATGGCAGGGATGGGCCACGGCGACGAATTCGATGTCCATCAGCGCATCGCCCAGGAAACCGGGCGGCACGCGGCTGACGATGGCGATGTCGACGCGCTGCTCCATCAGCGCATCCTCCGAGCCGGACAGCACGGTCTCCTCCAGGTTGACGCGGGTATGCGTGGCCGACGGCTCGAACTCGCGCAGCACTTGCACCAGCAGCTGGACCGGGAACAGGCTGTCGACGGCGATGCCGACCTGCGGCTCCCAGCCTTCGGCCAGGCTGCCGGCCAGTTGCTCCAGCTGGAAGGCATCGCCCAGCAGCTCGCGCGCCCGGGCCAGCAAGGCCTCGCCGTTCTTGGTCAGGCGCGCGCGCCGGCCGTCGATCTCCAGCAGCTCCACGCCCAGCTGCTCCTGCAGCTTGGCCACCATGTAGCTGACCGACGACTGGCTGCGATGCAGCGCCTCGGCCGCCTGCGCATAACCGCCGCATTCCACGATCGCCTGCAACACCTGCCATTGCTCCAGCGTGCTACGGGGGATCTTCACTTGGATTCCATCACAAAAGTACCGTCCCAGTCGTCGGGCGGCGGGTTGGCCGCCATGTGGGCGCAGCGTTCGATGTACAGCGCCGCCACCTTGTCGTGCGGATTCAAGGCCAGCACCTCGTCGAACAGCTTGCCGGCGGCGGCCCAGTTGCGCTTGCGGTAGCTTTGCAAGCCGTTGCGGAACAGGCCCATGGCCTCGACCAGGTTCGGGTAGCTGTCCTCGCCGTGGAAGTCCATCACCTCGTAGATCGACACCGGCTGCGTCTTGCCCTTGACCACCACGATGTCGACCTCGCGCAGGCGGTAGGTGCCGCGCAGCGCGCGGTAGGTGAATTCGCTGATCAGGATGCGGGCCCCGTACTGCTTGCAGGCCGATTCCAGCCGCGCCGCCAGGTTCACGCCGTCGCCGATGATGGTGTAGTCCATGCGCTTCTTGGAGCCGATGTTGCCGGAGACGACCAGGTCGGTGTTGAGGCCAATGCCGATCTCCACCGGCGGCTTGCCCTCGCCCGCGCGCGCCTGGTTCCAGGTGCTCAGCTCGGTCATCATGGCGATGGCGGTGCGCAGCGCGCGGTCGGCGTCGTCGTCGTGGCCGACCGGGATGCCGAAGGCGGCCATGATGGCGTCGCCGATGAACTTGTCGAGCATGCCCTCCTCGCGCTGGATGCAATCGACCATCAGCGTGAAGTACTCGTTGAGCAGCGTCACCGTGCCCTGCGCGCCCAGCTGCTCGGTGATGGTGGTGAAGCTGCGGATGTCCGAGAACAGCACCGTGGCCGGCACGTTTTTACCGCCCAGCATTTCGGCGCCGTTGGCCACCATCTGGTCGGCGATGCCGGGGTCCATATAGCGCGACATGGTCGAGCGCAAGCGCTTCTCGCTGGAGATGTCCTCGATCATCAGCATCCAGCCGATGCGCTTCTTCTCCATCGACAGCAGCGGCTGCACGCTGAAGTTGACCGACAGCGTATCGTCGTCCAGCACCAGCTCGGCATCCATCAGGTGTTCGGCGGACTGGTTCTCCTCGACCTGGCGCAGCTTGTCCATCACCCAGGTGTTGGCGGCGCCGAAGAAGTCCGCCGCCGAACGGCCGACGATGCTGGCGGCATCGGTGCGCAGGATGCGCAGGCCGGCCGCGTTGCAGGTGACGATCTTCTCCTGCCCATCCAGCGTGATGACGCCATTCGACATCGACTCCAGCATGGCTTCGTTGTAGTTCTTGATTTGCTGGACATCGGCAAACAGCTTGGCGTTTTCCAGCGCGATGGAAATCTGCGCGGTGAAGGCGCGCAGCCGCGATTCGTCCTCGTGCGTGAACGGACCGCCGCGCTTGTTGAGCACCTGCGTCACGCCGATGATCTTGCCGGCCTTGTTGACGATCGGTACGCACAGGATGGAGCGCGTGAAGTAGCCGGTGCGCTTGTCGAAGGCCGGATTGAAGCGCAGGTCGGCGTAGGCATAGGGGATGTTGATGGTCTTGCCGGACGTGAAGACAGCGCCGGCGATGCCGGCCGAGTTGGGCAGGCGTATCTGCAAGGACTCCAGGCCCTGCCCCACTTCCGACCACAGCTCGCCGGTCTTCTCGTCGTTGAGGAACAGCGTCGAGCGTTCGGCGTTGAGCAGGCGCGTGGCCTCGCCCATGACTTTTTGCAGCAGCGAGCCGAGCTTGATGTCGGCCGTCACCTCGGACACCACGTCGATGAACTCCATCTCCTGGCGCCGGATCTTCTTCATGCTTTCGAGGAAGCGCGCGCTTTGCAGCGCCAGCGTGCCTTGCGTGGTCAGCGCTTCCAGCAATTGCAGGTCGGCGCGGCTGAACTTGCCGCGCCGCTTGTTCAGCGTCTGCGACACGCCGATGATCTCGCCCTTGAAAGTCTTGATCGGCACGCACAGGATGTTGCGCGTGACGAAGCCGGTCTGCTCGTCGATGGAACGGTTGAAGCGCGGATCGGCATAGGCGTCGGCGATGCTGACGGCCTCGCCGGTGGTGAACACATGGCCGGCGATGCCGGTGTGGTTGAGGAAGCGGATCTCGCGCTGGATATTGCCCTGCGCCACGCGGGAGAACAGCTCGCCCGTTTCGGCGTCGTTGAGGAACAGCGTGCCGCGCTCGGCGTCCAGCTCCTCGGTGGTGACGTCGACCAGCGCGGTCAGGATTTCATCCAGCGTATCGTAGGCGGCCATGCGGCGCGACACTTCCAGCAACAGCTCCACCTGGCGCAGCCGCTTGCGTTGGGCGCCGGCCGCGGCCTGCGCGGTGGCGGCCTCGCTTTTGGCGGCCACCGGCTTGGCCGGCACGCTGCGGATGGCGGGCTTGACGCTCATGCGCGCGCCTCCAGTGCGTCGCGCAGCGCGCGTATGGTCTCGTGCAGCACGGCCACTTCGGCGTGGTGGACGGTGCCGGCCTGCTGCAGCGCGTCGATCTTTTGCTGCGTGAGTTTTTCCAGGCTGGTGCGCAGCGCCGCGATGGTGTCGCGCAACTGCGTGATCTCGCTGTGGGCGAAAGACAGGGCGTCCTGCACCGCGTGCTGGCGTTCCTGGTGCGAGGTCTCCAGTTCCGAGCGCAGCACGACCACGGTGCGCTGCAAATCGCGCACCTCGGCCAGCGCCAGACGCAGACTGTCGTCGTCGGACTGGATGATCTCGGTAACTTTAGGCTTTTTCAGAGGAGGCCCGCGGCAATGAAGTACACCGCAGCATCATATCACCTCATTATCCCGTCTTCAAAACCGCTTTTCCACCGTCACGCGCAGCTGGGTTTCGCCGCCGGCCACCGTCGTGCGGTTGGTCGTGCCGTTGCTGTCGTTGTACAAGCTTTCCATCACGTAGTCCTGCGCCAGCAGATTGGAAACGGCCACCCGCAGATTGTTCTGGGTATCGATTTTCCACAGCGCGTAGACATCCAGATCGCGGCGCACGCTGGCGTAGCCGCCCTGCGTGCCGCTCACGCGGACCAGGCCGCCGTTGCGGAAGCTGAAGCTGCTGCCGGTGCTGAGCACGCCGTTCGGGCTTTTGTAGTCGATGCCCAGCGTGGCGCTCAGCGGCGTCTGCTGGTCGAGGCGGTTGTCCGGCCCCGGCACGCTCTCCACCCGCGACCAGTTGCGGCTGACGCTGGCGCGCAGGTCCAGCGCCGGCGCATGCTCGACCAGCGCGCGCATCGGGAACTTGGCCTCCAGTTCGATGCCGCGCGTTTCGGCGCGGCCGTCGTTGATCGAGGTCGAGACCCAACGCTGGTTCTCATACAGCAAGCCCTGGTGCGTGTAGTTGTCGATGCGGCGCATCGAGGCGCTGGCGCTCAGCAGGCCGCCCTCGCCCCAGTAGTGTTCGAACGACGCGTCCAGGCCCAGCGCCAGTTCCGGCTTCAGGTGCGGATTGCCGCGGCGGTCAGGATCGGTCGCGCTGTTGTTGGTCGAGGTGAACTTGCGCGGTATCAGGCTCGACGTCGACGGCGCCTTGTAGGTGCGGGTCAGCGCCACGCGCAACTGGTCCTTCTTGTTGGGGAACTTGAACAGCGTCTGCATCAGCGGGCTGAACACGCTGGAACGCTGCTGCACCGCATCGAAGGTATTGCCGTCGCTGCGGGTGTCCAGGCCTTCCCAGCGCAGGCCGGTGTAGAGCGACCACTGCGGCGTCAGGTTCCACTCGTCCTGGCCGTACAGCGCCAGCCGCGTGACCTTGGCCGAGAAGCCCTCGTCGCTGTTGTCCGGCGTGCTGCCCGGCAGCGCCGCTTCGCGTTGCGTGCGCTGGTCATCGCGCTGGGTCAGGCCGGCATCCCAGCCCATGGCCAGCGCATGCTCGGTCGGCGCCTCGCCCTGGCCGTCGGCCGGCGCGGCGCCGAACGTCAAGGGCCGCGAATACTTGCCCTGGGTGCTGAAGCCGCGTTCGGTGCCCACCAAGGTGACCGTGCGCGCCAGCGTCGGCGGCAAGCCATTGTTGCCGCCGATCTGTAGAGAATCGCCGGTGTTGCGGCTGTCGCTGACGCCGGCCTTCAGGTCCAGCTTGGCGCCCTCGCCCAGCTTGTGCACCCAGTTCAGGTCGGTACGAGCGAAGCCGTTGTGGCTGCTGTAGGTGCTGTCGATGCGGTCATAGTCCGGCCCCCGGCCCAGTGTGGTTTCGGTGCGGCTGTGGCTGTTGCTGGCGAACTGGTTCAGGTTGATGAAGGTTTGCGACGTCACCGTGTCGCCGTTGTCCAGGGTCCAGTTGATGCGCGGCGACAGGTTCATGCCGTTGGCGCGGCCCTGGTCTTGCCACGGGGCGGAGCGGCTCAGGTTGGGCAGGCCGGCGGCGGCGGCGCCGCTGTCGAACACCGGCGTCAAGCGGTTGTACATATAGCGCCAGGCGTTGCCGCCGAACGAGTAGGAGGTCGAGCCCAGCTTGTCGGACATCTGCAGGCTGACCGACGGCGAGCTGGACTTGCTGCTCTTGGCCTCGCTGAACTTGAACTCGCGCTGGGCGGCCTTCAGCGCCTTCTTCAGCACGATGTTGATGGTGCCGGCGATGGACTGCGTGCTGAACTCGGCGCTGGCGGCGCGCAGGATCTCGATGCGTTCGATCACCTCGGGCGCCAGGCTGTCGATGGCGAAGCCGGCCGGTGCGCGTTCGCCGTTGATCAGGATCTGCGTGTAGCCATTGCCCAGGCCGCGCATGCGGATCTCGCCGCCGCTGCGTCCGGCCGCGCCGCTGACGGTGATGCCGGGCACGCGCTTGAGCACGTCGTTGACCGAGGTGTCGCCGTATTTCTGGATCTCTTCGCTGGTGACGACGGTCTTGCTGGCGGTATCGTCGCGGCGCGCGTCATAGCTGGCGGCTGCGCCTTTGACTTCCACCTTCTGCATCGGTGCGGCCTCCGCCGGCTTGGCGGCTTTGACCGGTTTGGCGGGCGCCTCCGGCGCCTCGGCCTCGGCCCGGGCCACGCCGGCGGCCATGTAGAGTGAGAAAACGGCGGTGGCTATCTGCGTCAGGCGGAATTGGCGTACGGGCATCATTCTAGGAAGCAAGTTGTCGGACAAGTGGGAGCGTGCATTATGCCTTGTTTTATTCAAAACGTTCAGTAAATAACAAGGGCTTCAGATTGTTTAGTACGAATTCCTAAACCCCGGCGCTATAATGCGCAGTCGTTCACCACATGGATTCCCTATCGTGTCCCGTCTTGCCGTTCTGCCGCACTACCTGCTCCCCAAGGGAGCGTTGACCAACTTCGCGGGCCGCATCGCCGGCGCCAAGGCCGGCGGCAAAACGACCTGGCTGATACGCTGGTTTGTCGGCAAGTACAATGTCAACATGGACGAGGCGCTCGATCCCGACATCGCCAACTACGCCAGCTTCAACGAATTCTTCACGCGCGCGCTGCGCCCGGAAGCCCGGCCCATCGCCGGCGTCGACTTCATCTGCCCGATCGACGGCCGCATCAGCCAGTTCGGCGACATCAAGGAAGACCAGATCTTCCAGGCCAAAGGCCACAACTTCACGACCACCGCGCTGGTCGGCGGCGACGCCGAGCTGGCCGCCAAGTTCCAGAACGGCAGCTTCGCCAATCTGTACCTGAGCCCGCGCGACTACCACCGTATCCACATGCCTTGCGACGGCAAGCTGACCCGCATGATCTACGTGCCGGGCGAGCTGTTCTCGGTCAGCCCGGCCGCCGCGCGCGGCATCCCCGGCCTGTTCGCCCGCAACGAGCGCGTGGTGTGCGTGTTCGACACCGCCCATGGCCCGTTCGTGATGACGCTGGTCGGCGCCACCATCGTCGGCAGCATGGCGACCGTGTGGCACGGCGTGGTCAATCCGCCGCGCCAGCCGCACGTGTGCGAGTGGCAGTACGACGACCAGAACATCGTGCTGAAGAAAGGCGAGGAGCTGGGCCGCTTCCTGCTCGGCTCCACCGTCGTCATGCTGTTCCCGCAAGGCCTGATGAACTTCAACCCGGACTGGCAGCCTGCCGGCCCGGTCCAGCTGGGCCAGGCCATGGCCACGCTGAAGAAGTAAGTCCTACACCCCGTACGGCCGCCCATCCTCGAAGGCGGCCTCCAGCATATCGAGGAACACCCTGGTCTTGGCCGGCATCAGCCGGCGGCCGGGGAACACCGCCCAGCCGGTGACGATGGGAAAAGCCCACTCCGGCAATACCCGCACCAGCGTCCCATTCTGCAAATGCTCATGCGCGAACAGCTCGGTCGATGCGGCGATGCCCACGCCGGTGGCCGCCATGCGCACCAGCAGTTCCGGCGAGTTCGCCAGCAAACGCACCGGCAACTCCCTCTCCCACTCCGTCTTGCCGCGCAAGAGCTTCCAGCGTATCAAGCCATTCAGCCTCGGCGGCAGGCTGAGCAGGTCGTGCTTGAACAAATCGTCCGGATGCTCCGGCAGCCCGCGCAGCGAGGTGTAGAGCGGCGATGCGTACAGCGCGATCTTGCTCAGCGTGACGCGGCGCGCGGCCAGCGAGGCATCGTCCGGCAGGTCGCCCATGCGGATGGCCAGGTCGAAATTTTCCGCCACCAGGTCCACCCGGCGCGGCGACAGGTCCAGTTCCAGCGAGATGGCCGGGTACTGGTTCATGAAGCGCGTCATCATCGTGCCCATCGCCACGTTGGCGAAATCGGCCGGCATCGATACCCGCAACAAGCCGCTCGGCGCGCCCTGCCGGTGCTGCGCCAGCGCGGCGGCCTGTTCGGTTTCATCGGCCACCCGGCGCGCGTGCTCCAGCAGGCTGGCGCCGAATTCGGTCAACACCAGCTTGCGCGTGGTGCGCTGGAGCAGGCGCTCGCCCAGCTGCGCCTCCAGCAGCGAAAGGCGGCGCGACACCGTCGATTTGGGCAGGCCCACCCGCTGCGCCGCCAGGCTGAAGCTGCCGCATTCGACGATGCGGGCGAATAAAAGCAGGTCTCCCGGGTCAATTTCCATGTGATTGTTCCATAGGTGGATTAATGTTATCCATTTTAGCGTCTTCCGGAATGAATTTGAAACGATTAAAGTGACTCCATCGCAGCACACACCCGACAACAAACAAGGAGCAACACCATGAACATCCTGCAAATCAACTCCAGCGCCCGCAGCACCGGTTCCGAATCGACCCGTCTGGCCGACGCCATCGTCGCCAAAGTCCGCGCCGCCAATCCAGCCGCAGCGCTGGTGCGCCGCGACCTGGCAGCCGATCCGCATCCGGTGATCGACGAGCCTACGCTGCAAGCCCTGTTCACCCCGGCCGACCAGCGTACCGAAGCCCAGGCCGCCCGCGTGGCGCTGGATGATGCGCTGATCGCCCAGGTGCAAGCTGCCGACGTCATCGTCATCGGTGCGCCGACCTACAACTTCGGCATCACCGCTCAGCTGAAAAGCTGGTTCGACGCGATTGCCCGCGCCGGCGTGACCTTCAAGTACACGCCAACCGGCCCGGTCGGCCTGCTGAGCGGCAAAAAAGTGTATGTGGCCCTGTCGCGAGGCGGCGTGCACCGCGACGGTCCTAGCGATACGCAACTGGCGCACATCAAGATGTTCCTGAACTTCGTGGGCCTGAGCGATGTGCAGTATGTGTTCGCCGAAGGTTTGGGCATGGGTCCGGAAGCCGTGGCCAAGGCCCAGGCCCAGGCTGAAGCAGAGATCAACGCAGTACTGGTGTAACAACGGCGCCGCACGGGCGGCGCTACAACGAAGCAAGGAGCATGACATGACCGATCAAGTAAGCACCCCTCGCAGCGTAGAGCGCGTTATCACCGGCCAGGCCGTGATGGACGGCGCCGGCGTCAAGATCAACCGCGTCCTGACCCAACCGTTACAGCGCCGCCTGGACCCGTTTTTGATGCTGGATAATTTCGGCAGCGACCAGGCCAACGATTACATCGCCGGCTTCCCCAGCCATCCGCACCGGGGCTTTGAAACCGTGACCTATATGCTGGAAGGCCGCATGCGTCACAAAGACAGTTCCGGCAACGAAGGCTTGCTGACCAACGGCGGCGTGCAATGGATGACGGCCGGCCGCGGCGTGATCCACTCGGAAATGCCGGAGCAGGAAGAAGGCGTGATGGAAGGCTTCCAGCTGTGGCTGAACCTGCCCGCCAAGGACAAGATGCGCGCGCCGTGGTATCGCGATTTCAACGGTACCGATGTGCCAGCCTTCACCACGGCCGATGGCGTGGCGGTGAAAGTCATCGCCGGCAGCAGCCACGGCGTGGCCGGTGCGGTGCAGCGGGAAGTGACGGAGCCGATCTATCTCGACATCCACCTGCCGGCCGGCGCCAGCTTCAGCCAGGCGCTGCCGGAAGGCCACAACGCCTTCCTCTTCACCTATCGCGGCGAGGTGAGCGTGGGCGACAAGGCGGTGGCGTCGGGCCGCATGGCGATCCTGGCGAACACGGCAGGCGCCGATGGCGTGACGGTGCATGCGGAGCAAGCCAGCCGCTTGATCCTGGTCGCCGGCCAGCCGCTGAATGAGCCGATCGCGCAGTACGGTCCGTTCGTGATGAACACGCAGGCCGAGATCTTCGCCGCCGTTGAAGATTTCCGCGCCGGCAAGCTGGGCGAGGAAGCCCACGCTTAAATCTCAACCGCCTCCCGACAAGCTTCTTGTCCGGAGGCGTTTTCTTTACGGCGTGCTGATGCGCTTGCTTGTGTACGCGGCGTCGCCGGTGATCTGCGCTTCAGTGTACGGTTGGGTGATCCACGCCTTCTGCGAGAAGCGCTCGGTCTGGTCGGCAAAGTATGGCGACGACGGCTGGCTCGACTGCGAATAGCTCAGCATCGCCTGCGCCACCGGGCCGTTCTTGTCGAAGGTGACGGCCTGGATGTAGCTGGTGCCATCGGTGACATCGCGCTGGCCGCCGCCGATATCGGCGCTGCTGATGGCGTTGTAGACGCCGTACACATCTTCGCCGCCGTGGATAGGAATCTTCTTCGATCCGCGCACCGCCACCTGGATATCGCCCCACTTCGCTTCCGGCGACCAGCCCTTGGCGGCTGCGGCGCCCACCGTGTCCTGCAGCGCCAGCCGCAGCGCCGACACCACACCCTGATCGGCCAGCTTCAGGCCGCGCGGCGTGCGCACCGGGTCGGCCGCATCGAAGGGCACCGCCCACACATCCTGATCGCGCACCCGGTCCCACAGGCCGGCGAAGTAGACATAGCCCATGTTCGCATCCAGGTTGGCGGTGCGGTCCCATGCGCCGAGCTTGGCGCAGGCCACGGCAAGGTCGGCGCCGCTGCATACCTTCAGCACATCATCCAGCACCTGCTGCGCCATGTAGACACGGTTGTTCAGCGCGATCTGCTGCAGTTGCGCCAGACTCATGCGGTTGCCAGCGAGCCCGTCGCTGCCGGCCAGCCGCGCCTGCAGCTGGCTGATGCCGATGCGCGTGCGGCCGCTCTGCTCCGTGCCCTGCACGCTGACGATCGTCGGGAACGACACCAGCGGCGCCGCCGGGTTGGTCAGCCAGGCGCTGTCGTTGGAGTTCTGCACGAAGTCGCTGCGCGACAGCACCGGCAGGCTGGCGCCGGCGAAGATGCCGGCCTGCGGCGCGGCCGGATCGCTGCCCCAGGCGCAGGCGGCGCGGCCGCCGTCGAGTATCACAATGCCGAAGCCGGCCAGCGCCTGGTCGGCCGCCGCCACGCAGTCGGCCTGCTTGGCGAAGGAGACGTTCGGCACGGCGGTCACGTCCAGGTACAGCGCCTGGCCGTCCTTGTCGGCCGCCAGCGTGTTCACCCACGGCAGGCCGACCATGCGCACGATCGCATCCTTGAACTCGGCCAACGAGGTGGCGCGGTCCATCGCGTACCACTGCGACAGCAGGCGGTGATTGTCCTTGTTGGCGTCGCCCAGCGCGTAGGCGTTGCTGCGGTCCCAGGCGGCGACGCCGGGCACCACGGCGATCATGCCGAACTCGGTGCTGTAGAAGTCGCGCGATTGCTGCTTGATGGCGCCGTCCGCGGCCTTGACGTCGACCGTTACGGTCCGCTTGGTCATGCTCTTGCTCTGGCCATCGATGAGGTATCGGGTCGGATCGGCCGGGTCCAGCTTGAGCCGGTGCAGCGTAAAGTGCGACGAGGTGTTGACCGTGTGGCTCCACGCCAGGTTCTGGTTGAAGCCGATGTTCACCAGCGGCATGCCGCCGAGCGAGGCGCCCATCACGTCCATCTTGCCGGGCATGGTCAGGTGCAGCTGGTAGAAGCGCAGCGGTCCCTTCCACGGGAAATGCGGATTCCCCAGCAGCATGCCCTGGCCGTTGTCGGTGGCGTCCTTGCCCAGCGCGACGGCGTTGCTGCCGGTACGCTGATGCAGGCGGCGCCAGTATTCCGGGCTGAGTACGTTCGGTTGCGCCGCCGGCGTGCCGGCGCCGCCCGCGCGTTGGCGCGCGCCCTGCGCCGTCTTGCCCGGCGGCGTGGCGGCGTTCAGCGCGCCGATGAACTGGCCCGAGCCGCCCTCGACTGCATAGCGGCGCACCATGCGCATCAGGTCGGTTTCGCTGAGTTCGCGCACCCATGCGGCGCCCTTGCAATCGCCCGGCAGATTGGCGACGCCGGTCTCTTTCAGGTATTGGTTGTAGCCGGCCACATAACCCTTGACCAGCGCCCGGACCTCGTCAGGCTGGGCCGCCCATGCCTGGTTCAGCGCATCGGCGTCGTTGAGGATCTGGTAGAAGTAGTCGGCCTCCAGGTTGCTGGTCTGGTAGCCCGTGCGGGTGCCGTCCGGCCCGAAGTAACGCGAACGCTGGCCGTTGGCGGTGACGATTTCCTCGGCTAGCGCACACAGGTTGTCTTCCGCGTAGGCATAGCCCGCGCCGTAACCGATATCGCCCTCGGTATTGCCTTTGATGTGGGGGATGCCGAATGCCGTGCGGCGGATGTCGGCCTGGTACTGGGGAGACGGCGTGGCGGGCGTGCCTGGTTGGTCCGGCGAGTGGCTGCCGCCGGAGCAGCCGGCCAGCGCCGCCAGCACCGGCAGCAGCGTGCGGCCGAGCCGCAAAGTTCGAGAGGTCATGGAAAAGCCCTTTCATCGGAAGGAAGCGACAAGGTGCCGCAATATTGCAAACCTTGCACGCAAAATCCATCCGCTTTTGAAAGGGCTCAAAGACCGGGACTACCAGTGGCGCCTGACAATACCGAACGCTTGGCCTTCCTTGTCCAGCTCCCGCAGGGCATCACATCCGATGCAGCGGCCCGACTCAGGATAAAATGCCGGCATGATGCCCACACTCCTCAAATGGCTGCGCTACCTGAGCCACGTTCTCGGCTTTGAGACGGCCGATTCCTTCCCGCCCGGCCATCCGTACGAACGGACGCGCTGGAATGGCGCCTATTTCGATATCGCTTCCGACGTCAAGCCGGACCAGATCGAAAGCCGTCTGTGCGAGGCAATCGGCAATACGCCGCTGGTGTTCGGCTACATCACCAACCCGACGCCGCGCATGCAGCGCGCGCTGCTGGCGATGCTGGAAGAACGCATGCGCAACAACCGCGGCCGCGCCAGCGAATTGGCGGCGTTGCTGGTCCACGCCTACGACAGCCCGCACATCACCGAAGTGGTGCCCGGCCTGCGCGCCGCCATCGCCGCCACCCGCCACGAAGACATGGGCGAACGCGCCCGCAGCGTCATGGCCTTCCTGGGATCGATGCAGTCGCCGTTCGACGTGATCGAGTTGAACTAGGCCGCCACGCCGGACGGCACCACCGGCCGCGCGAAGTTGCCCGGCACGTAGCGGTCGCGCAGCTTCATGAACGGCGTCTCCACCAGCAGATACAGCAGCCAGCCGGCCAACACGCTGGCCGCGCTCATCAGCACGATGGCCTGCCAGCTGTCCGGCCCCCAGCCCTCGGCCTGCAACGGCGCGCGCAGCAGCACGCACAGCGTCTTGTGCGTCAGGTAGATCGCATACGACCACAGCGCGATGCTGGCCGCACCCGGCACGCGCAGCCTTTGCAGCACCGAGCCCGGGCTCAGGGCCGCGATCAGCAGCAGCGTAAAACTCAAACCCAGCATCGGATAGCCGATCACCGTCATCGTGTAGCCGTAATGGTCTTCGATGAACAGCGACCAGGTCAGCGCCAGCAGCGCCGCGCCGGCCGCCAGCGTCCAGTTGCCGCACGAGGTCAGCCGGGCCCAAGCGCCCGCATGATAGTTCTTCAGCAGCGCCAGCGCGACGCCCGCCACCAGTTCATCGAAGCGGCACAGCGACGAGTAGTAGATCAGCGTGTAGTAGTGGAAGCCGCCCTGGGCCACCGTCCCCGCATGCGAGGTCCACAGATGGCTCCGGATCGCCATGCCCGCCAGCAGCGTGCCGATCACCGCCAGCCAGGCCAGCAGCAGCGGCTTGCGGCAGGCCGCAATCGCCAGCGCCACAGCCGGCAGCAGGAAATAAAACTGTTCCTCGACGCACAGCGACCAGGCGTGCGAAAACGCCGTGCCCGGCGTCAACTGGATATTCTGGGTAAAAGTAAGGAACTTCCACAGCGGCGGCAGCACGCTGGTGCCGCGAAAAACCGGCCACAAGGCATACAGCGCCAGCACGACATAAAAATTCGGCAAGGTGCGCAGCAGACGGCGCGCATAAAACCGCGCCAGCGAAAAGCGCTCGCCGCCATCCGACTGCCGCGAGCGGCGGATGCCGCCCAGGATCTGGTTGCCGATCAAATAGCCGCTGAGCGCGAAGAACAGGTCGACACCCGTCCAGCCGATTTCGCTGAACCAGCCGAAAGTCGGGCTACCACTGACAAACAGCATGTAATGGTTGGCAAACACCAGCACGATGGCCAGAGCGCGCAGGGTGTCGAGGCCGGCGTTGCGGCCAGGGGAACTAGAATTCATCCCCGCATCTTACCAAATCAAGGCGAGATCACCATATTGAGGACATTGTTGACCACATTGAGCACCGCCGTGCTGTCGGCCGCGATTGCGTGGTTGTGGCCGTGGCTGGAATAGTAGTCGGTCCTGCCCAGCCGGATGCAGTCGATGGCAGCGCTGATCCCGTTGCTGATGGTGTAGGCCGACAGTAGCATGTCGGGCGCGGTGACAAACTTTAACACCACGTCCTGTCCGGTGTTATTGAGAAAAATGGTCTTGGCCGGCTTGACCGTCTTCAGCGACACGGCTTCGGTAAATTGTATCGTCAACATCACAGCACCCGGAACAGGCCCGCCGGATAGCCGTCGTTGGTGCGCGTCAGGTCGACGCTGATGCGCTTGCCGTCATCGACCAGCAGGCTGGCGGCCGCCAGCTGCTTGAGGCTGAAGCCGGCATAATCGCGCGAACCGTGGTACTCGGGCGACGGCGACAGCCAGCTCAGCGCCGCCAGGCCCCTCAACACCATCGCCTCGCAGCAGGCGCCGGAACCGTACACCCCGACCTGATACTTGGGCTCCCCCGGCCCGGCCGCCCGGAATGCCTGGTTGATCCCCTCGAAATACGCGCTGACCGGGCCGGTGATGGCTTCATCCGACGGATTGAAGTCCACCGCAAAGTAAATCGCCGAACCGGACGGCTGGGTGATGACCGACTGCGCCATCAGGTAGGCGGCGGCGCCGTCCGCGCACCCTTGCGCCCGGCTGAAATAGTTCAGGTGGTCGCCGCCAGCCTGCCACAGCGCGCCGATCTGGATGCTGGCGTCGGTCAGCGAACGGGCCTCGGCCAGCGACAGGCTCTTGCCCGCCTGGTGGCTGTAATAGCGAATAGCAAAATCAATCCCTTGTTGCTTTATAGCAATTGCGTGCTGCGTCAGTTCAAATGGCGCTTTCAGGCCAGTCAGAACAACCATGACATCTCCAGGTAGATGGGGGTGTAGTTTCCCCAGTGTTAATGTTAGTATTTGCAAAAGATGTAGATATGAAACAACTGTAAACAATCGCTGCAAAAATGGCCTTCCGAAAACCTTCCGAGTGCCAAGTTGTTGATTACAAAGAAATTATCTCTAAGCAAAGAAGGTCGGCGTGAATCACAAAAGCTTTCGTTTCGGGCAGTGGCGGGTCGATCCAGCCACCAATACTCTCAGTTGCGGCGACCTGAGCCGCCAGCTGGAGCCACGCGCCATGGATGTCTTGTTGCATTTATGCAAGCATCCGCATGTCGTCGTGTCGGCCGAGGCCCTGCTCGATGCGTGCTGGGGCGACATTTCGCCCAGCGACAACGCGGTCCATAAAATCATCACCCAGCTGCGGCGGGCGCTGGACGATTCGGCGGTCGAACCGCGCTATATCGAAACCATCCGCAAGCGCGGCTATCGTTTGCTCGCCGAGCTGAGCTACGACGACGACGTCAGCAACGGCAGCTGGCTGCACGCCTCGCCATTCCGCGGCCTGGAAGCGTTCGAAGAACAGCACGCCGCCATCTTCTTCGGCCGCAAGCTCGGCGTCGACCAACTGGTGCAAGTGGTGGTCAGCCAGGTGCAGGCCGCCTGCGCGATGGTGCTGGTGCTCGGTCCGTCCGGCGCCGGCAAGACCTCGCTGGTGCAGGCCGGCCTGATCCCGGCCCTGAAAGCGGGCGCCGCGCCGGCCGAATCCGGCTTGGCGATCGCCAGCCATCTGCAACTGGACTGCGCCGACATGGGCCAGGCCGGCCTGCTCGACACCCTGGCCAGCGTACTGCTCGATGCCGAACTGGACGGCCAACTGCTGTTTGAGAACACCAGCGCCGTATCGCTGGCCCAGCGCCTGGCGCAAGACCTGCCGGGGCTGATCGCTCAATTGCAGACGCGGATGCCGGCGATCCGGCTGATGCTGTTCATCGACCGCTTCGAAGCCATCTTCCGCCTGCCGCATATCGGCGAGCAGGAGCGGGCCGTGTTCATCCATGTGCTCGACCAGCTGGCGCGTTCCGGCTGCATCTTGCTGGTGCTGGCCTGCCGCAACGACTTCTACCCCCACCTGACGGCCTACCCGGCGCTGATGAGCATGAAGCTGCGCGGCGGCCACTTCGACCTGGCGCCGCCCGGCGCGGCCGACATCGCCCAGATCATCCGCCATCCGGTGCAAGTGGCGCAGCTCCGCTACACGGTCGATGCCGCCGGCGAGTCGCTGGACCAGGTGCTGATCGACGCCGCCAAGGCCGGCCCGGACACGCTGCCGCTGCTGCAATACTGTCTGCAGGAGCTGTACCGCCTGCGCAGTCCCGATGGCGAGCTGAGCCACGCCAGCTTCCACGCGCTCGGCGGGCTGGAAGGCGCCATCGGCGCGCGCGCCGAACAGGTGATCTCGGCGCTGGGCAGCGCGCAGATCGCCGCGCTGCCGCATGTGCTGTCGCAACTGGTGCTGGTGGCGGAAGACGAATCCACCGTCACCTCGCGCCGCGTGCCGTGGTCGGCGCTGCGCAACGAGGCCGATCACGGGCTGGTGCAGGCACTGGTCGATGCGCACTTGTTCGTGAGCGATCTGCACGGCGGCGCGCCGGCCTTCGGCATCGCCCACGAAGCGCTGCTGCGGCGCTGGCCGCGCGTGGTGGCGTGGATCGAGGAACACCGCCAGGCCTTGCAGGTGCGCAGCCGCATCAGCGCGCAAGCCAAGCGCTGGCAAGACAGCGGCCGCAAGCCCGACATGCTGCTGCCATCCGGCACCCAGGCGAATCAGGCGCGCCAGTTGCTCAAGACCAGCGACTTCAGCTTCACGCCGCAGGAACAGGCGTTCGTCCACGCCTCGCTGCAAGGCGTGCGGCGCGGCGAGCGGCTGCGCTTGACGATCACCATCGTCATGGCCGGCCTGGCGCTGCTGGCCGGTGGCCTGTTCCTGATGGCGCGCTCGGCGCAGCAGGCGGCCGAGCAGCACCGCACCGAGGCCGAGGAGCTGATGGGCTATATGCTGGGTGACTTCGTCGACAAGCTGCGCCCGCTGGGCAAGCTGGACCTACTCGACAGCGTCAGCAATCGGGCGCTGAAATATCTGTCCGATCCGATGCGTAGCGATGATGGCGATGCGGCGTTGGCCCAACGTGCCAAGTCCTTGCAAGTGCTGTCTGAAGTAAAGATTTCGCGCGGCGACCCAGCCGGCGCCAACACCGCGCTGCTGGCGGGCCGTGACATCCTCCGTCACCAACTGAAATCCAAACCGGATGACTTGGCGTTGCTCAAAAGCGCGGGCGAAAATGCCTTCTGGCTGGGGCAGATTCAGCTCGATCAGAAAGCATGGGACAAATCTCAGGAGTACTTTGAGCAGTACCGGAGCTACGCCGACCGTCAAGCCGTCGTCGCGCCGACCTCGGCAGATGCGTGGATTGAGCAGTCCTACGCCCATAACAACCTTGGAACCGTCGCACTGCGGCGCGGAGACCCACAGCGCGCCGCCGATGAATTTGCGCTGTCCGTCGATTTGAAACAGCGTGCCTACGCGCAGACACCAAAAAACAAACGCCTCGCCGCGGATCTCGCAAACAGCCTTTCATGGCAAGCCCTCGCTCAGCTGCAGTTAGGCCGCTTGGCGTTAGCCGAAACACTGGGAGCACGTGAGCTAGCGTTGTTGCAAACACTGCATGACGCCTATCCTGCCGACACACTGTGGGTCAACCGTCTGTCATCGGCCTGGTCGCATCAGTCCGACATCAGGAAAGCACGCGGCGACCTCACGGCCAGTCATGAGGCCATGCAGCAAGCATATACGCTCCTACAAACCATCGTGGAGAAGGATACAAGCAACCGGAATTGGCAGCGTAATTTATACATCGCCGAGGTGAGTCTCATTGCAACGGAAAACGAAGACCAGAAACCGGCGTCGCAACTTGCGCGGCTGGATAAACTGGAACAGAATTTTTCGGAACTCATTAGCCTGGAACCCAAAAAACTAAACCTTCAAATGGCCCAGGCCTGGGTGCGGCGGCTCAAGGCGGCGATTCAAATGCGGGAGCACCGACACGCAGACGCCAGCGCCAACTTGAGATCAGCTATCGAGCAGTTGGAGCAGCTTTACTCAGCCACGCCAACCGACCCCGCGATACGCTCAGTCTTGATCGACGCACTACTCCTCGATGCGGAGCTAAGCGCCTATCAAAATGAAGAAATCGCACATCGGCGCTGCGAGGCAGTGCAGACATTACTACGGCCATTGGTCAAGGGGAGCGCCGATTTCCGGGTCCTTGCCCCTTGGGTCAAAGCCCACGCATGCCTTGGGCAGCATGCACAAGCGGCGCCTATACGCAAACAACTTGAGGCGATGTCATATCGTGATCCCGCCTACCTGCAATACCTTTCCACCCACCCACAGAAGAAAGCAAGTTCATGAGCAAACTCATCGCATGCACACCATTCATCAACATTTTGGTAAAGGTCCGGCCAGGCGCAACACCAGGTACGTACAAGGTCGAAACCATGCCCGCCGTTCTTCGCGTTTCCCAACCCGATACGATCATCAACTATCAGATCTTCGATAGCGGCAGTGAAAATATCGTATTCACCGGCATGACTGTGATACCTGAAGAGAACGATCAATTCAGCGAAGAGAGCATCAGCATCAGCGGTAAGCAGCTGACCTTCAGCGATGCCAACACCTCAAAAATGAAGCTGAACGTCACGCTCCATTTCAAGAATGACGACGGCGTGGAATTCATGCACGACCCGGAAGTCGAGAACGAGCCAGAAGGCGGTTAAACTCATCCAGTCCGATGCCGCAGGGACAAGCATCGGACTGCACAATTCCCCATCTCATCGCGCAAGGGTATAAACTATTTATTCCGATGACTCTGATGGGACGGGCATGAGCTCCGACGTCGCTTTGCAATTCAAATCCATTCAATACACCGGCCAGCAGCCCGGCACGCGGTTGATCATCACCGGTGCCGTGCATGGCAACGAGACCTGCGGCACCAGGGCCATCACGCGCGTGATGCAGGAATTGGACAGCGGCGCGCTGACCATCCGCAACGGCTGCGTCACCTTCGTCCCCATCGTCAATCCGCTTGCCTACGCCAAGGGCGAGCGCTCCGGCGAGCGCAATCTGAACCGCAACCTGTTCCCCAATCCGCATCCGCAGGACTTCGAAGACCGCGTGGCCAACTGGCTATGTCCGCTATTGGCGCAGCATGATGTGCTGCTGGACCTGCACTCGTTCAACGCCGCCAGCGAACCGTTCGCCATGGTCGGCCCGCGCAACAACGACGGTCCGCTGGAGCCCTTCAAGCACGAGCAACAGGAACGCGCGATGGCGCGGCGGCTCGGCGTGCGGCGCTTCGTCGACGGCTGGCTGCGCACCTACGGCGCCGGCGTGCAGCGCCGCCTGCGCAATGAAGGCGAACTGCAAACCGTGCTGCGCTACGGCATGGGCACCACCGAATACATGCGCAGCACCGGCGGCTACGCGCTGACGCTCGAATGCGGCCAGCACGCCGATCCGCAAGCGCCCGAGGTCGGCTACCGCGCCATCGTCAACACCCTGGCCTTCCTCGGCCTGATCGACGCGCCCTCGCCCGAGCCCATCGCCGACGATGCGATGGAAGCGCTCAGCATGGTGGCGGTCTACGACAAGCAGCATGCGGACGACCGCTTCAGCCGCGCCTGGTCCAGCTTCGATCCGGTGCGGCAAGGCGAGCAGATCGGCACTCGCAACGACGGCACGCCGGTACTGGCCGAGTTCGACGGCCGCATCCTGTTCCCCGACGCCGCCGCCGGCGCCAACAGCGAATGGTATTACCTCACGCGCGCCAATCCTGCTTTCTGATCAGACGGCCGACAGCTTCAGGCCGACGATGCCACCGATGATCATGGCGATGCAGCCGATGCGCAGCGCGCTGGCCGGCTCGTTCAACACGACAATGCCGAAGATCACGGTGCCGACGGTGCCGATGCCGGTCCAGATCGCATACGCGGTGCCCAGCGGCAGCGTGCGCAGGGCCAGGCCCAGCATGGCGACGCTGCCGGCCATGGCGGCCAAGGCCAGCGCCGTCGGCAGCGGCTTGCTGAAGCCGTCGGTGTATTTGAGTCCGACCGCCCACGTCACTTCCAGCAGGCCGGCCAAGATGAGGATAATCCAGGTCATTGTGTATCTCCATTGAAAAATTGGCGGAACTATAACACCACCAGCGTAACTCTGCTGACGGCTTCCCGCCGCAGGCGGCACAGGTCATAATGCCCGTTCAACAATAACAAGGAGCATCCATGCAATTACTGGCGCAGATCGTCACCGGCCTGGTGGCGCTGATACATGTCTACATCGTTCTGCTGGAAACGGTGCTGTTCGAGTCGCGCGGCCGCCGCGTGTTCGGGCTGAGCAAGGAGAAGGCCGACATCGTCCAGCCGGCCATGTCCAACCAGGGTTGCTACAACGGCTTCCTGGTGGCGGCGCTGGTGGTGGGTTTTGTGCATCCGAATCCGGCGATCGCGTCGGCGTTCACGGTGTTCGGCCTGGCTTGCGTGGCGGTGGCCGGCATCTGGGGCGGCGTGACGGTCAAGCGTTCCATCCTGCTGATCCAGACCCTGCCCGCCGTCATCGCCCTGGCCCTGCACTTCGCCTGACATCCGGGGTCAGGTCCGCCATTTCTACACGGCCTCAGCCGTTGGTGGGCTTGACGCCGTTCAGGCTCGGCAAGGTGATGGCCTCGATCACCACCGGCGCCGGTTCCGTCGCCGGCTTGGCGCCGCTGCCGCGCAGCGCCAGCAGCCAGCCGATGCCGTCGAACCAGAACGGTGCGCCCAGCGATGAGGCGAAGGCCGTGATGATCCATCCCATCAGCGCGAACACCAGCGCGCCCGCGAAGGCGCACACGCCCTGGTCCCAGGTGCCCACAAAGCGCGAAGACGTCCAGCCGATCGGCAGGGCTTGCAGCGCCTGCATATCCTTTTTGGCCTCGACCACCTGACTCTGCGCGGTAGGCGCCGGTGCGCCGGGCGCGGCCGCCACAGGCAGCTTCATGGCGCCGGAGGCCATGGTGCCGCCGATCTGCTGCGCCGTCTTGGCCGCGAAGTCGTCGTCACGCCACAGACGCTGGCTCAACTGCAGCGCATCGATATTCATCGCGCCCGCATAGAACAGGCCCACGCAGAACAGCACCAACTGCGAGCGCCGCTTGTACCAGCCGGTGATGCGGTCCATCACCGTGTCGTACCAGATACGCACGGCGTTTTCCAGCGCGGCCACATCGTCCGGCCCTTCGCCCATGATGGCCAGCAGCGTGCGGCTCAATCCTTCGTTGCCGACATTGGCCAGCAGCAGCGCCGCCGTCTGCCCCTTGCCGTACTTGGCCGTCAGCGTCGACACGAACGCCCGCGCGAAGATCGCCGACGGAATATAGGACGGCATGCGCCCCTGCTGCGCCAGTCCGGTGATCAGCGGATGCGTCATGACGGCAGCCGACAGCGAATGCGGCCCCAGCCTGGCCAGATCGAAGCCGCTGTCCAGCCGCAGGAAGCGCTTGATCGAGGGAATGATGCCGCGCAGATGAGACTTGCCGGCCGGCTCGTGCAGCATGGTCAGCACGCCATCAACGAGGATCTTGGCCCTGGTCTGGAACAGCGAGGCGATGGCTTCACGCGTGGCACTGCACAGCAGGCTCACGGCCAGGAAAGTGTAGGACAGCCCGATGGCCACATCCAGGTAATGACTCGACATACGGCCCTCATATACTTCGAACAATGTTCCCATAACATAAATGATTTTTTGGCCGCCAGCACGTTTTTCTTTTATATCGTAAGATGACGATATTGAAATCGGAAAAAGACGATCCATATATCGTTACATGCAAATGGACATAGACGCTATCCACAAAGCCCTCGCCAACCCGATGCGGCGCCAGATCCTGGCGTGGTTGAAGGAACCCGAGGTGTACTTCTCAGACCAGCAGCATCCGCTGAGCCTGGGAGTATGCGCCGGCCTCATCGACCGGCGTTGTGAACTGTCGCAATCGACGGTGTCGGCGCATCTGGCCACCCTCCTCAAGGCGGGCCTGATCACCTCGCACCGCGTGGGGCAATGGAATTACTTTAAACGCGACGAAGCCCTGATCCAGGCCTTCATCGATCAAATGACACTATAGGAAACTCATCATGGCAAATCTTTTCGACCCGCTCACCATCGGCGACATCACCCTGAAAAACCGCATCGTCATGGCGCCGCTGACCCGCGCCCGCGCCATCGGCGGCGCCCGCGTGCCGAACGCGCTGATGGCCAAGTACTACGAGCAGCGCGCCACCGCCGGCCTGATCCTGAGCGAGGCCACCGCCGTCACGCCGCAGGGCGTGGGCTATGCCGACACGCCGGGCCTGTGGTCCGACGAGCAGGTGGAAGGCTGGAAGCAAGTGACCGAAGCCGTGCACAAAGCCGGCGGCGTGATCTTCGCCCAGCTGTGGCACGTGGGCCGCATCTCCGACCCGAGCTTCCTGAACGGCGAAGCGCCGGTGTCGGCCAGCGCCATCGCGGCCGAAGGCCATGTCAGCCTGCTGCGTCCGCAACGCGCCTATCCGGTGCCGCGCGCGCTCGACACCGAAGAGCTGGCCGGCATCGTCGCCGCCTACAAGAAAGGCGCGGAAAACGCCAAGAAGGCTGGCTTCGACGGCGTGGAAATCCACGGCGCCAACGGCTACCTGCTCGACCAGTTCCTGCAAGACAAAACCAACCAGCGCACCGACAACTACGGCGGCTCGATTGAAAACCGCGCCCGCCTGATGCTGGAAGTGACCGATGCCGCCATCGCCGTGTGGGGCGCAGGCCGCGTGGGCATGCACCTTGCGCCGCGCCGCGATTCGCACGACATGGGCGACTCCAACCCGGCCGCCACCTTCGGCTACGTGGCGCGCGAGCTGGGCAAGCGCAAGATCGCCTTCATCTGCGCGCGCGAAGCGGTGGGCGAAGACAGCCTGGGTCCGTTGTTGAAGAAGGAATTCGGCGGCGTCTACATCGCCAATGAAAAGATGGACAAGCAGACCGCGCAGCAAGTGCTGGACGCCGGCACCGCCGACGCCATCGCTTTCGGCAAGGCCTTCATCTCCAACCCGGACCTGCCGCGCCGCCTGCAACTGGATGCGCCGCTGAACGAGTGGAAGGCCGAAACCTTCTACGCGCCAGCGGAAGAAGGCTACACCGACTACCCGGCGCTGGCCTAAGCTCCTCGTCTATCGCGGCAACGCGTAGCTCACCGGCACGAAGTCGTAACCCTTGCCGTTGACGCGCACATGGCCCAGGGCCGGGAACGACAGGTGGGGGGCGCCGATCAGGTAGCCCTCCTTGGCCGCCGCCGCGAACGCTTCCTTGCGTTCGGCGATGGCGATCTTGCTGTCGGTGTCGAAGGTGATGCCGACGCCAGGCGTTGCAAACTGCACCGCCTGCACATGCAGCAAATCCCCCAGCAGGGCCAGCTTCTGGCCCTTGCTCTCCACCACATACGTGATATGCCCCGGCGTGTGGCCGCCATTGAAGTAGGACTTGATGCCCGGCACCAGCTCGCTGTTGGCGACGATGGGCTGGAACTTGCCTGCCTTGACGTAGGGATTCAGCGACATCATCGCGCCCTGGAACCCTTCCTTTTCCTCGCCGGTCGCCTTGTCCAGGTTGCTCTGATTCAGATAAAAATCCGCATCCAGCTTGCCCGCCCGGACCACCGCGTTCGGAAACACGCGCTGCTCGTTGGCCACCAACCCGCCTACATGGTCGCCATGCATATGGCTGATGTAGACCTCGTCCACCTGCTCCGGCTTGTAACCGGAGGCCTTGAAGTTGGCCAGCATCTTGCCCGCCGTCGGGCCGAACAGGCTGGCGGCGCCGGCATCGATCAACACCAGCTTGCTGCCGGTATTGATCAGGAAGGCGTTGATCGAGGTCTCCAGCGGACTCTTCTCGAACGACCGCGCCAGCGCCGCATTGGTCTTGGCCGCCGGCTGCTTGAGCAGCTTATCGACCGGCAGGTCGATGGTGCCGTCGTTGAGCACGGTGATTTCGAAATCGCCCAACGTGGTGCGGTAGAAACCCGGCGCCTGGAACTTGGCCATCGGCGCGGCGGCCTGCGCCATCGAGCTGGCCATAGCCACCGCCAGCACGGCTGCGGTTCGGGTCAAGGTGGTCGTCGTGATCATAGCGTCCCTGTTTTTTTAACAATCAAGAAACGCTACGATACCGCAAAATCCGCCGCTTGGGCCACGCGCTCTACAGGGACAGCGGCATGCGTATCGATAGTTGCACGTCCGGCGTGTCGCGCGTGAGTCCGGCGCCCACCGCGATGTTGATAGTGCGCTTGTCGTTGAGCCGGTACGACAAGCCCATCAACAACGTGCCCAGCTGCGTCCGCACCGAGCCCGGCACCGGCACACCGTTCTGCCGCGTGCGCGCAATCGAGCTGTGGTCGTAGCCAAAGCTGATCAGCGCCTTGTCGTTCAGGGCCAGGCCCATGCCGAAGTTAAAGCCCACCACATCGCCCGGCGCGACCGTGCCCAGCGGCTCCCACTCGCCGTTCAACACCTTGCGGTTGACGTTGCTGCGCTTGAAGTTGTACAGATAGCTGATGCCGCCGAACAGGATGGCCGGATCGCTGGCGTACAGCCACGTCAGGCTGGGCTGCACGGCATAGAAGCCGGAGCCGGTGGGCAGCTCCAGCGGCAAGCCGGTGCCGGTGGCATCCGGCCCCACGCAGCGCTTGCTGCAATCGGTGACGACCTTGAACGGATCGGTCCCGGTGCGCGACTTGACGCGCAAGCCGGCCACGTAATACGGCCGGTCCGGCGCGCCCTGGTTGAGCTGGTAGCGCAGCGCCAGCTCGGCATCGCCCACGCCCTTGCCGCTGGTTTCAAACACCTTGTCGACACCGGTGCCGGTGAACAGCTCGCGGCTGACGGTGGAATCGGTGCGGTACACATAGGGCAGCTTCAACTCCACTTCGGCGCGATTACTGAGGCCGTAGCGCAACGAGACGGCGCCGGTCAGCGTGTTGCGCTTGATCTCGCGCACGTCGACCAGCCCGATCAGCAAGGCCGGGATGATGGTGTAGCCGACCAGCACCACGCGGTTGCTCGACGAATAGCCGAACTGCGCCGACGGTTCCAGCACCAGCTTGCCGCGCGGCGTCAGCACGCCCGGCTGTTCGAACAAGGGCGCCACGGCCGGCGGCGCGGTATCGCCTTGCTGTTGCTGAGCCTGAACCTGCGCCGCCGCGCACCCCATCCACACCAGCGCGCTGGTTTGCCATCTCACACTTCGCATCGCCACCCTCCCTCGTCGTCTTCATTTGGGCCCCACAGCAGCGCTCAGGGCATCGCGCAACATGCTTTCAAAATTGACCGCCTTCAGCAGCGCCAGATTGCTGACCGTGGTGCTGATCGTGGTCTGGCTGCGAATGGCCTGGTCGTTGATGCTGTTCTGTATCAGCAAGGAACCCAGTGCCGGCGAGGCCTGCATGGCGCCGGCCACATTGCCCGCGCCGTTCTGCACCACCACCGCAGCCAGCGCATCGCTGGCCATGCGGGCTTCTTCAGCGCTCAACTTTGTCACATCGGCGATCGCAAAACGACTGTTTGCTACAACACTGCCATTGATCGAAACCAAACGTTCGACACCTAGCGAGACCATGAGTCCGCTGCCCAGCTCGTAGCCGCCGCGCGCCTGCTCCAGCGCGGCGTCATCGACGGCCAGCCAGCCGTCGGTCGGGTCCGGCAAATCGCCGGCATGTGCCGCCGCCCCGCAGGCCAGCAGCACGGTCAACATCGCTTTGCGCATGCGCGCCTCCGTTCAGTAATTGCCGCTGCCGTTCTTGGGCAGCGTGATGTCGGTCAGCGAGCCGCGATTGATGCCCTGCTCCAGCGACGCGCGCGGCGCAACGCGCCAGTCCGCCGCCAGGTTGAAGTGCGGCTGCCCGCGCCAGTTATGGATCAGGAACAGCAACTGGTCCTGCCATACCGCCTCGAAGTCCGCGCGCCGCATCGCCCGCGTGCCGCCGGCCGGATCGCCCAGCAGCACGCGGCCATCGTCCACGCCCTTGATGACGACGAAATGTTCATAACCGTTTTCGCGGATGCGCACGATGGCGGGAAAGCGCGCCTCGGCCAGCTTGTGCAAGGGCTGCTGATAACCGTCGGCGATGAAGCCCAGCCCGGCCAGGTAGCGCTTCATGTCCAGCAGCGAAAAGCCTTCGCGCCGGATTTTCTGTTGGTCGCCCTGCGCGTACATGGCGTCGAACACCTGCCGCTCGCTGACGGGCGTATCGTAGTGGTAGCTGAGCAGCGTCGCCACCGCCGCCGAGCCGCAACTGAAATCGAACTGCTGGCGCACCGTGGAAAGGAAGCGCGCCTCTCTCAGGCTGGTGACATGCAGCGCATAACTGCCGCCCGCCACGCCGGGCAAGTCCACCGCGCCCGCCTGGCCGCACGCCATGGCGGCCAGCACTGCAAAGGCATAGGTCTTCATCGCATCTGGATGTTGATGATGGTGGCGTTCTGGATCAGCACATTGGCGCCGGAGTTCTGTATCGCCACCGGCAAGCCGGCGGCATTGCTGAACGAGCCGCTGCTGATCGAGTTGGCGCCGGTGTAAACATTGACAGCCGAATTGCCGCTGACCGCGCCGCTCAACTGCATATCGTTGTTGACCGCATCGGCGCCCGCGCGCTTGCCGGCCAGCCTGGCGGCCGGCAGTGGGCCATTCTCGAACCCGGCCGGATCGGCGGTGACGATGACGATGGCCCCTGGCAGCAATGCCGGCCGGGACAGCGCCGGCGGCGGCAACAGCGGTTCGATCGACGGAGCCGCCAGCGCATTGCCGCCCAGCGCCAGCGCCGCCAACAAACTGAAAACTGGTGTATGCATACCGTACTCCCTGTAGATGGCGGGATGCGCCCTGCCGCACGCATCCCGCGTCCGCGCTACTTGCCGACCGACAGATTGGCCTGGACGTTGACGCTCTGCTGCACCAGCGAGGCGATGCCGCTGTTCTGCGCCGTCACCATGATGCCTGCGGCCGACTGGCCGACATTGCTCATGGTGTTGGACATATTGAACGTGCCCGCCGTCACGGACACATCGCCACCAGCGCCACCCGTGCCGCCGGCTGCCGCGCCGCCCGTCGCCGCACCACCGGTAATGGTGCCGCCGCTGCCGCCAGTACCGCCGGTGTTCCCACCGCCGCCGCCGCCACCGGCACCACCCGCACCGCCGGTCGAACTGCCGTTGGTGGGATTGCCGTTGCTGGCCGTGCCGCCGCTGGCCGCGCCGCCCGCCGCACCAGCGCCGCCGGTATTGCTGGCCGCACCGCTGCTGCCGCCATTGCCGCCGGTCGCGCCTGCGCCTCCAGCCGCACCGGTGCTGGTGGCCGAGCCGCCTGCGCCACCCGCACCGCCACCGCCCGTGGTACCGGCCGCACCTGCGCCGCCGGTCTGCGTCACGCCTGCACCTGCACCACCCGCGCCGCTGGTGGCCGCGCCGCCTGCCGCGCCGTTACCAGCGGTATTGCTGCCGCCCGTACCCGCAGCGCCCGCGCCACTGGCGCCACCCGCAGCACCCGCGCCGCCCAAGCCGCCGGTCGCCGTGCCGGTGCTGCTGGTCGCATTGCCCGACGTGCCGGCCCCGCCGGTCCCGGCGCCGCCGCTGGCGGTCGCGGCCTGGTTGGGTGGTGGCGTGGGAGTAGGCTCGCTGCTGCTCGGAACACCGGTCGTGTTCGACGCCGATGCCGCGCCGCCGGTCGCCCCGCCACCGGTGCCGGTGGTACTGGCGGAACCCGATCCGCTGCCTGCCCCGCCGCCGGAAGCTCCGGCTCCGCCCGCGCCGGCCACGCCGCCATTGCCGCCGGTCGCATTGCCGGTGTTGCCCGTGCCGCCGCCATTGCCGCCATTGCTGCCGGTGGCCGCGCCGCTGGCGCCGCCATAACCGCCGGTCGACCCGCCGTTGCTGCCGCCGGCGCCGCCTGCCGCAGCGCCGCTGGCGCCGCCATAACCGCCGCTGCCGCCGGTGGCCACTTCACCGCGTCCGCCTGCGCCACCGGCGCCGCCCGCGCCGCCAGCACCACCAGCGCCACTGGCCGCGCCCGAAGCGTAGCCTCCGGCGCCACCCGCACCGGCGGTACTGCCGCCCACCGTCGGCGCGCCGTTGGTGGCGCTGCCGTTGGTCGCATTGCCGCCCGCGCCGCCGGCCGCGCCATTGCCGCCGGTGCTGGCGCCGCCGTAGCCGCCAGTGCCGGTTGCCGCGCCGGCCGTAGCCGCGCCACCGGTACCGCCGGCGCCGGCGCCGCCCGTGCTGTTACCGCTGTTGTCGGCGCGGTTGCCGATGTCATGCACGGTATTGCCGGTGACGGTGCCGTTCAGCGTGCTGGTGGCGGTGGCCGTCGAAGTGTTGTACGAGTTGGTGAGCGACGACGTGGCTGTACCGCCGTTATTGGCCGCCACTGCGCCGAGCTGGCTGGCGGTCGCGCCGCCGGTGCTGTTGTTATTGTTGTTCTTGTTGCTGCTGTCCTGCACCGCCGACGACGAATCGTTCGCATGTGCGCCCGCACCGGACTGCGCCACCGTCGGCGGCGTGGTGGTTTGTGCGTACGCCGCACTGGCACCAAACGCCAGCGCGATGGCTGCGCTGATCAAAGTTTTTTTCATAGCTGCTCCCTACCTAAACAAGGTGTACGGTTAATCGAATGGGTGCCAGGGGACCGATCTCCCGGCTCCACCTCCTTTCGCAAACTTGATGCCACCACTGGCGCCGTTCGCGCAAACCCTTGAAATCACTGGAGAATTCGCCGACGCCGCCGATGCGGCGCGAACGCTGCCGCCTGCGTTCCGGCGTTGAACGTCACACTGCTGTGACAGCGCGGCAGTGCCGCTGCGCTCAACGCCAGAGCGGAACGCCGCTATTTCGCTGGTGGCGCGGCGGTGTAACAGGCACGTGACGGCGCCGGTATGCCGTGCTTGGCCAGGAGCCGATACAGCGTCATGCGCGATACGCCAAGGTCGCGAGCAGCCAGCGTGATGTTGCGCCCAGCCCGCTGAAGGCTGGCGTCGATGGCGTCGCGTTCGGCGCGGATGCGGGCGTCGTCCAGCGGCGCCGGTTCACGCGGCCCCGTTTCCGTGCTCAGTCCCAAGTCTTGCGGCAGGATCAGCCGCCCCTCGGCCATCACCATCGCGCGCCGCACGCGGTTGAGCAGCTCGCGCACGTTGCCGGGCCAGTCGTAGTCGCGTATCGCTTGCGCAGCGCGCCCGCTGAACCCTTTGACGCGCGGCGCCCGCTCGCTGGAATATGTACGGAAAAAATGTTCGGCCAGCGGCAGCAGGTCCTCCTTGCGCTCGCGCAGCGGCGGCACATCCAGCGCCAGCACATTGAGCCTGTAGTACAGGTCTTCGCGAAACGCGCCGCGCTCCACCGCCTGCGCCAGGTTGACGTGCGACGCCGCGATCACCCGCACATCAACCGCAATGCTGTGCGTGGAACCCAGGCGATAGATGGTCTTCTCCTGTAGGAAGCGCAGCAGGTTCGCCTGCAGTTCCATCGGCAGGTCACCGATTTCATCGAGGAAGATGGAGCCGCCCTGCGCCGCCTCGATCAGCCCGCGCTTCTCGCGCGCCGCGCCGGTAAAGGCGCCGCGCTCGTAGCCAAACAATTCGGACTGGATCAGCGAGGCCGGGATCGCCCCGCAGTTGATGGGCACGAAGGGGCCGGCGCGGCGCGGCGAATGCGCGTGTACGGCCTGCGCGACCAGCTCCTTGCCGCTGCCGCTTTCGCCCCAGATCAACACCGGCGCGCTGGCGCCGGCGACCTTGACGATCTGCCGCCGCAAGCCGGCGATGGCGGCGGACTGCCCCGTCAGCGCTGGCTCCGGCTTGCCGTGGCCGTGGTTGTCGGATGAACCGCACAGCGTCGCCAGTCCATGCGCATGGCCCAGCGTATGCCGCAGCCGCTGCGCGTCCAGCGGCCAGGTGTGAAAGTCGCGACAGTGATCGTGCACTAGCTGCCGCCACGCCGCCGACTCCAGCGCGGGCGGATGCAGCAGCGCTATCCAGTGCATGTTCCAGTACTCGTGGAGGAAACCATCCACTGCGGCGCACAGCTGGTCGTCATGCGACTCCAGCACCAGCACGCCGACTGGCAGCGGCCGCGCCTTCAACTGGCGGCGGGCCTCGGCCAGTGTCGCCGCACTGTATACTTCCCATCCCTGTACTGCTGCGCTCAGCGTTGCCGGTATGGCGAGGTTCCCGATTGCTATGCAGAGTATGGTTTTTTTCGTCATGACGGTTGGACGAAAAAACGTATGGAAAGTTCAAGCTTTCAATTTCAGTAAAAATAGAAGGAGCTTGCCGCGACCTCGGCATCAATATAGAATGCCTGCGCAGTTTTTTTGACGAGGGGTATGCCAGCCTGTCAATAGTGAAAATAAGTTAAAAACAAAGACGGGATAAAGTACATGAGCGATTTTCAACTGAAGCCGGCGGATCTGCCGAGCTGGGGCCAGCGCACCGCCCTGCGCGTACTGGGCCTGTTCGGCTGGCGCATGCTGTATCGCCCGCTGCCCGGCCCACGCGGCATCGCCGTGATTTATCCGCATACGTCCAACTGGGACTTCATGGTCGGCCTGTTCGGCAAGTGGGCGCTGAACCTGCCGTTCCGCTGGCTGGCCAAGGATTCGCTGTTCAAACTGCCCGTGATGGGCAAATGGTTCCGCGCGCTGGGCGGCGAACCGGTCGAACGCGGCACGCCGAGCGGCACCATCAAGCTGCAGGCGCAGCGCATGAACGCGGCCGACTGGTACTGGGTCGGCATCACGCCCGAAGGCACGCGCGGCTATCGTCCAAACTGGAAGAGCGGCTTCTATCATCTGGCGCTGGAGGCCAAGGTGCCGCTGGTGCTGGTGTATATCGACTATCCGAACAAGACCCTGGGCCTGGTCGATCATATATTCCTGACCGGCGACCAGGAGGCCGACCTGGCCGCCATCCGCGCCGGCTTCGAAGGCCACCAGGGCCTGTATCCGAAGAACGCGGCGCCCATCGTGCTGCAAGAGCGCCGCACCGAGAACCGCGACTAAACTCAGACCGTCACCGCCAGCATCACGCCGGCGGCGGCAATCGCGGCGCCTGATACCTTCAGCGCCAGCGCCGGGCTGACCTGGCCCAACACCCTTCCCCCGTAAACCAGCAACGCGCTGGCCGCCAGCAAGCCCATGGCGCTGGCCGCCGCTGGCAGCTCGTGTCCGTGCGCGTTGCCGTGCAAGAGCGCGAACGCGCCGACCATCACAGCCCCCATCGCCGCAGGCAGACGCACAGCCACCGCTATCAGCACGCCCATCAAGGCCACCGTCAGCGCGATGCCCGTCTCCAGTCCCGGTATCGCCAGGCCGGCCACGCCGGTCAACACGCCGCACAGCAGCATGCCGAGGAAGGTCGCCGGCAGCCACCGTGCGCCGGATTGGCGCGCGCTCCAGATCCCCACCGCCAGCATCGCCAGCAGGTGATCAAGGCCGGTGAATGGATGAACGAAACCGTCGAAGAAGCCATGCGAGTGCGCGCCACCCGCCTGCGGGTGGGCCGCTGCGGCGGCGCTGACCAGTACCAGTGCGGCAGCCGCCGCGATGCGTTTGTTCTTCATTGGATCTCCGGGGTTTGGCCCAGCAGGCCTTGTTCGCGTATGAAATCGATGACGGCCTGTACGCCGTCGCCGCTGCGCAGATTGGTGAATACGAACGGCCGCGCGCCGCGCTGCTGTTTGGCGTCGCGCGCCATCACATCGAGGTCGGCGCCGACGTGCGGCGCCAGGTCGGTCTTGTTGATGATGAGCAGATCGGAACGGGTGATGCCTGGCCCGCCCTTGCGCGGAATCTTCTCGCCGCCGGCCACGTCGATCACGTAGATCGTCAGGTCCGACAGCTCCGGGCTGAAGGTGGCGGCCAGGTTGTCGCCGCCCGATTCGACCAGTATCAGATCAAGATTGGGAAAGTCGGCCTGCATGCGGGCGATGGCTTCCAGGTTGATCGACGCGTCTTCGCGGATCGCCGTGTGCGGGCAGCCGCCGGTCTCCACGCCCATCAGGCGCTCGGCCGGCAGCGCGTCCGCGCGCAGCAGGATCTCCATGTCTTCCTTGGTGTAGATGTCGTTGGTGATGACGGCCATGTCGAAATGGTCGCGCATGCCCTTGCACAGCATTTCGCACAATGCGGTCTTGCCGGAGCCTACCGGGCCGCCGATGCCGACGCGCAGGGGATTCGAAGTTGGAGTCATGTTGGTTCTCTCATTAAGATCGGTATAAACGGCTGTACTGCACTTCATGCTGCATCGACAGCAGCGACAGGCCGGGCGCCCAGTTGCACATATCATCGTCGCCGACGGTTTGCGCGTGGCGGGCGGCGGCTTCGATGTCGGCCCGCAGCGACAGCAGGATGCGCTGGCCCGCCACCTGCCCCAGCGGCACGGATTTGACGCAGACCAGCACCTGGTTCTCGGCCCACGCGAACAGCATCGCCAGCAATGCGGCGTCGTGCGGGATGTTCAGCGCGGCGACGGCGCAGGCGAAGGCGGTCGGCAGCGCGACTTCAGGTTCGCCCTGTAGTTGCGCCAGCATTTCGGCGTCGACGATGCCCAGTTCGGCCACCAGCTTGGTCAGCGAATAGCCCATCTGGATGGTCTCGGCGCGGAACTCGGCGCTGTCGCGCGAGGCGATGAAACGTTCGCTCCACTCCGAGGCTGCTAGCCAGTCGCGTCGCGACCAGGCCTGCATCAGGCGCCAGCACACCGGCGCTTCCCATTGCGCCACCACTTCGTGCAGATGGCGCAGTATCCAGACGCGTGCGGTGTCGGCGTTGTGGACCTTGCCCGATTCCAGCGCCGCCTCCAGCCCCTGCGAATAGCTGTACGCGCCGATCGGCAAGGCCGGACTGGCGAATTGCAGGAGGTTGAGCAGCGCGGAAGCTTGCATCATGCCGTGTCGCCGGGACGGTGTATCTTCTGGCGCAGCGGGATGGGCGCCAGCGGATTGCCGTCGTGATGGTGCGAGTGCCCGCCACCGTACGCGCCGGACTCCGGCTCGAATGCAGCCTTCTCCTCCACCACCGTCGCACCCAGCCCCGCCAGCATCTCCTTCAGCACCGCGTCCGCGCGGATGCGCAGGAAGCCGTCGCCGACCTGCGCCTGCGTGTGGCGGTTCCCCAGATGGAAGGCACAACGCAGCAAGGTAAGCTCGTCGGCGCAGGTGATCTTGTAGGTCGGCTCCGGCGCGGCCACCACCTTGACCACGCGCTTGTCCTCGCCGGTCAGCAGGTCGCCGTCGCGCAGCACGGTGCCGCGCACGGTGAATACGGCGACATCCTCGCCGGTGTCGAGCGTCGCCCGCAGGCGGCACTTCTCGCGCAGTTCGTAGGGCAGCACCAGTCGGGCCGCGATGATGTCGGCACTCGGGATTTTAGTGTGTAGTGTTAGCATGATCAGAAGAGGAAATAGCGCTGCGCCATCGGCAGCGTGGCTGCGGCTTCGCAGACCAGCAACTCGCCATCGGCGCGCACTTCATAGGTTTCGGAATCGACACTCATCTTCGGCGTGGCGCCGTTGTGTATCATGTCGGACTTGCGCAGCGTACGCATGTTCTTCGCTACGATCAGCGTCTTGTTCAACTTCAGCTGGTCCCCAATGCCGGCGTCGAACGCCGCCTGCGACACAAAGGTGAACGACTTCTTCAAGCCGCCGCCGAAAGCGCCGAACATCATCCGGTAATGCACCGGCTGCGGCGTCGGGATCGAAGCATTCGGGTCGCCCATCTGCGCGGCGGCGATCATGCCGCCTTTTAAAATCGTCTGCGGCTTGACGCCGAAGAAGGCCGGCTTCCACAGCACCAGGTCGGCGATCTTGCCCACCTCCAGCGAACCCACCGCATGCGCAATGCCGTGCGTGATGGCCGGATTGATCGTGTACTTGGCGATGTAGCGCTTGACGCGGAAGTTATCGTTGCGCGACGAATCCGGCGCCAGCGGGCCGCGCTGCACCTTCATCTTGTGCGCGGTCTGCCAGGTGCGCATCACCACTTCGCCGACCCGGCCCATGGCCTGCGAGTCGGACGACATCATCGAGATCGCGCCGATGTCGTGCAGGATGTCCTCCGCCGCGATGGTCTCGCGCCTGATGCGCGATTCGGCGAAGGCCACATCCTCGGCGATGCCCGCATCGAGGTGGTGGCAGACCATCAGCATGTCCAGGTGCTCGTCCAGCGTGTTGACGGTGAACGGCCGCGTGGGATTGGTCGACGACGGCAGCACGTTGGCTTCGCCCACCGCCGCGATGATGTCCGGGGCATGGCCGCCACCCGCGCCCTCGGTGTGGAAGGTGTGGATGGTGCGGTCCTTGAACGCGGCCAGCGTGTCGGCCAGGTAGCCGCCTTCGTTGAGGGTGTCGCTGTGGATGGCGACCTGCACGTCCATGCGGTCGGCCACGGACAGGCAGTTGTCGATGGCGGCGGGCGTGCTGCCCCAGTCCTCGTGCAGCTTCAGGCCGATGGCGCCGGCGCGCACCTGCTCTTCCAGCGGCTCCGGCAGCGAGACGTTGCCCTTGCCCAGAAAGCCCAGGTTCATCGGGAAGGCGTCCGCCGCGCCCAGCATCGCATGCAGGTGCCACGGCCCCGGCGTGCAGGTGGTGGCCGAGGTGCCCGCCGACGGGCCGGTGCCGCCGCCTATCATCGTGGTCACGCCGCTCATCAGCGCTTCCTCGATCTGCTGCGGGCAGATGAAGTGGATGTGCGTGTCGACGCCGCCGGCCGTGACGATCATGCCTTCGCCGGCGATGATCTCGGTGGCGCCGCCGATGGCCATCGTCACATTGGGCTGGATGTCCGGATTGCCGGCCTTGCCGATGGCGGCGATCACGCCGCTTTTCAGGCCGATGTCGGCCTTGACGATGCCCCAGTGGTCGACGATCACCGCGTTGGTGATCACCGTGTCCATCACGTCGGCGGCCACGCGCTGCGACTGGCCCATGCCGTCGCGGATCACTTTGCCGCCGCCGAATTTCACTTCCTCGCCATAGGTGGCGTAATCGTGTTCGATCTCGATAAACAGTTCGGTGTCGGCCAGGCGGATGCGGTCGCCCTTGGTGGGGCCGAACATTTCCGAGTAGGCGCGGCGCGAGATTGTAGCCATGTCAGCCCTTCGGTGGATTGGGGTCCAGCTTGCCCATGACTTTGCCGTTGAAGCCATAGACCTTCTGTTCGCCGCCCAGCTTCACCAGTTCCACAGTGCGCTGCTGGCCCGGTTCGAAACGCACGGCGGTGCCGGCGGCGATATTCAGGCGCATGCCGTAAGCCTTCCAGCGCTCGAACTTGAGCTCCGTGTTGACTTCGAAAAAATGGAAATGCGACCCGACCTGCACCGGCCGGTCGCCCTGGTTCGTCACCACGACAGTCGCGGTGGCGCGGCCTTCATTGAGGCCGATCTCGCCCTCTTCAAGCAAATATTCACCTGGGATCATGATGATCTCCTTTAGGGGATGGGGTTATGAACGGTTACCAGCTTGCTCCCGTCGGGGAACGTCGCTTCAACCTGGATGTCGGGGATCATCTCCGCTATGCCTTCCATCACGTCGGCGCGGGTCAGGATGCGGGTGCCGTCGGACATCAGCTGCGCTACGGTCTTGCCATCGCGCGCGCCTTCCATGATGGCGCAGGTGATCAGCGCCACCGCTTCGGGATAATTCAGTTTCAGGCCGCGTGCAAGGCGGCGTTCCGCCACGATGCCGGCGGTGAAAATCAACAGCTTGTCTTTTTCTCTTGGTGTCAGGTCCATGGTCGTTCTCAGGTTTGCCAGATGCGCGGCGTGACGGCCGCGCGGCCCAGCAGGTGCGGGCGCAAACGGCGCCATACAATCAGCATCAGGCGGCGCGCGGTTTCGCTATCGTCGCCGAGGTGGCGCGCGACCAGCACGCCCTTGGTTTGCGTGACGCCGAACAGGTGCGCGCCATCGGCGGCAATATCGGAACGAATGTCGGCCAGCACGGAGGCCGCCAGCGGCTTGCCGGCGGCGATCAGCGTGGCGCAGACAGTTTTGCCGTCCAGCGCCAGCGGGCTGTCCAGCCGTCCGCCCAGCATCGCGCCCTGCTCCCACCAGATCAATTTGCCGTCGCGGCGGATGCTGCTGCGCTGGGTCACGGTGCCGGTGTCGAAGCTTTCGCCGGAACCGCGCCGGCCCATGCAGAGGATTTCGCAGCCCAGATAAGTGGCGCCAGCGGCCAGTTCGACGTGCTGCTCCAGCACCACGTTAGCGGTATCAAAAAAGATCGTCTCTTGCGGCAGCCATTCGAGTGCGGCATCCGCGCCCACGCTCAGGCGCACGCACTGGCGCGACACCTTGCCATTAGCCTTGTACCACTTGGCCGCGCCGGGCGTGGCGATGAAGGCATGCGCGCACGGGCCGACGCCGACCTCTATCGACAGCTGGTCGCCGCCGACCACGCCGCCGGGCGGATGGACGACGATGGCGTGGCACACCTTGGAATCTTCGGGATACAGCGCCTTCTGCACGCGCAGCGGGCCGTAGTGGCGATTGTCGAACAGCCGCGTGGTGCCGGCGTCATCGGCAAAGCCCAGGGTGAGGCTGGCCTGCCAGGCGCTGTGGCCGGCGGCGAGTTCTCTGGATGCGGTGGTATCGGGCATGACTGACGTAATGCAATCGTCGTGCCAGCGGAATCACGGGCTCCAAGCGCCGTAAGAACATTTTTCGCACCAAAGCGAGCGTTTTGCACCGCTGCGGTGCAAAACGACCAATATTCGAGTTTTACTTTTGTCTACTTTGATTGTAAAATAAGCACCGTTTTTTTATCCCCGTTTAAGGACCACCATGCGATTCACTTCTTTTGCAGCCGCCGTGACGGTTGCCCTGGCACTGGCTCCGGCCGCACAGGCCACCACCTTCGGCTCCAATCTGATCGCTAACGGCAATGCCGAAAACGGCGTCGCCGGCTGGAACGCCACGCCGCAGTTCGAAGTCGTCAAGTACGGCGCTGCCGGCGGCTTCCCCTTCCCTGCGGATCCTGGCCCTGCCGACCGTGGCACCTATTTCTTCGGCGGTGGCTACGCGGCACTGTCGACCGCCAGCCAGACCATCGACCTGTCGTCGCTGGCCGCAGCGATCAACACCGGCGCCACGCGCTACGACCTGTCGGCCTGGCTGGGCGGCTACGACTCGCAGAACGACAACGCCAAGCTGACCGCGACCTTCTACGGCGCCGGCGGCGCAGCGCTGTCCAGCGCCAGCGTGGGCCCGGTCTCCAACTCGGACCGCGGCAACCAGACCGGCCTGCTGCTGCGCGACACCCAGGGCTACATCCCGGTCGGCACGCTCAACGTCGGCATCACGCTGGACCTGACCCGCAACGCCGGCTCCTACAACGACGGCTACGCGGACAACCTGTCCTTCTCCGTGGCCGCCGCACCGGTGCCGGAAGCCGACGCCTACGCCATGCTGCTGGGCGGCCTGGCCCTGCTGGGCGTGGTCGCCAAGCGCAAGCAGCGCAAAGCCCAAGCCTGATATTTGCCCCTGGATCAATAGTACTTTGCGCCGCGCGGCCTTTTTGCGCGCGGCGTTCATCCCCATACTGTTTGCTTCTCGATTTGATTAAGTGAGCACAGTATGAAAGTATTCATCACCGGCGCAGCAGGCTTCATCGGCGGTTCCATCGCAGCGGGACTGGTACGCGCAGGCCATCAGGTAACGGGCCTGGTGCGCAAACCGGAACAGCTGCAAGACCTGGCCAGCATCGGCGTGACCGGCGTGGTCGGCACGCTGAACGACCGCGATCTGCTGATCGCCCAGGCGCAGGCGGCCGACGCCGTCATCAACGCCGCCAGCAGCGACAACCGCGCCGCCGTCGAAGCCTTCATCGACGCCCTGGCCGGTTCCGGCAAGGTATTCCTGCACACCAGCGGTTCCAGCATCGTCGGCGACGCCTCCGGCGGCGAAGGCACGGACCGCATCTACCTCGAAGACCAACTCCCCGCCCCCACCGCCGACAAGGCCGCACGCGTCGCCATCGACGACCTGGTGCTGGCTGCCGCTAGCCGTGGCGTGCGCTCGGCGGTGCTGTGCAATACGCTGATCTACGGCCACGGCGCGCTGCCGCGCGACAGCGTGCAGCTGCCACGCCTGCTCAAGCAGGCGCGCAAGAGCGGCATCGTGCGCCACGTGGGGCGCGGCTTGAACATCTGGTCCAACGTCCACATCGACGACGTGGTCGACCTGTATCTGCTGGCACTGGAAAAAACCGAAGCGGGCGCGTTCTACTTCGTCGAAAGCGGCGAGGCGTCGTTCCGCGACATGAGCACGGCCATCGCCCGCGCATTGAAACTGGGCGAGCCGCAGGACTGGCCGCTGGAGCAGGCCAAGGAAGAATGGGGCTATGAAATGGCCTCGTACGGCCTGGGCTCCAACAGCCGCGTGCGCGGTGAACGCGCACGCAAGCAGCTGGGCTGGGCGCCGCATCGCCCGCCAGTGCTGGACTGGATCGCGGGCGACATGCTGCGCACCTGAGGCTTGCTACGGGGCCGGCGCTGCAGCAGCGGGCGCCGGCACGCCGGGAACGGCCGCACTCTTGCCGTTAAAGGTGACTTTGCCGTTTTTGAGTTCGACCGTCGAACGAAGTTCGCCTTTGTCGACCAAAACAAAGCCCTCGTTGACCAGCTTGCCGAGCACCACGGCGGCCATGTTTTTAGCCGCCGTTTCGACCTGCTCGGCCGCATTGGGCGCCGACGCGTCCACCTGCCTTATCGCCACCGCGCGCGACACATCGTTCACCATCGCCACCGGTACGCGGACGTCGAGGCGCGCGATAATCTTGTTGGCAAACTCCGTCGGCGACGTCAGGTCGGCCTCCACCAGCTTGTCGAAATCGATGCGCCCCTTGATCGACGCCGTGTTGCCACGATAGCTGGCGCTGATGTCGTCGACCATGATGCTGACGCCTTTCGTCAGCAGGCTTTTGGCAAAGCCCAGCATCGACTTCGTCATCACCAGCATCTGCGCGTCGTCCGGCAGGCCGCTGTGCTGTACTTTGTCCAGCTCTTTCTCCACGTCCGCCATCGCCTGCGCCGGCAGGTTGACGACGCGGATGGCCAGATTGGCGCGATCGACACGCTCGCCGCCGAAACGGATGGATTGAATCGAGGAGCCGTACACCACATCGACCTTCGTGCCGCGACGGTTGATGCCGGTGTAGCACGCGAGATCTTCAAACCGCACCCTCTCCTTGAGATCCACGCCGCCGGCGTCCGCCTCGCGGATCACCAGCGAGCCGAGTTTGGCTTTGAAGTCGCCGTACCATATGCCGCCCGGGCCACGCGTCTCTTTGAAGTCGCCGCTCAGGTTTTCCAGCATGGCGGCGGTGGCCGTGCCGACGACGGACATCGACTGCATGGACATCTTCGTATCGAGCGCCGTTCCAGCCTTGTTGGCGACGGATCGGCTATTGAGCTCGGACCATGAGAACGCCGTGCCGTTCTCGTCGAGATATGCATGCGGCATCAGCTTCGAGGTGTAGATCACCTGCCCCTTCGGACCTGCGCTGCGCACCACCGGGAACGGGCGCTCGTTGCCGAAGACCGCTTTCAGCTTGGGCCGCAGCGCCGGCGAGAACTCGTGCTTCGCGTAGATCTCCATACGCTTCACGGCGTCGCGTTGGCCGCCCATCGCCCGGTTCATTTCAGCGGCGGCGGCAGTGCCGGTCTCCATGAGGGAGGATTTGGCGACCAGCGACACAGGATCGGCGGCATAAACGGAGGCAGGCACCAGCAAGGCGCCGGCGATGGTTGCTGCGATGATCGATATTTTCAACGTGTTGCCCGGAGGAAGTTGTTATTGTGGGGCCGCGATTGTACACACCGGGTTTCGTCCAAATATACGCGCTTTGTCACTTTAGAATGACATATCGGTTAGCTTGTGTTCACCGTTGATTTTTAATTAAAACTCCGCTACCGTGTCGGCGGGGCGGAACCTTCAAGCCGGCCTGTCTTTGCCTCGTGCAGGGACAGCCTCTACGGGGCTACCCCGTGGGATGTTTAATGTTCAGCACTTCGCCGCATGAGCCGCGTTGCGTTTCCACGCAAGACTGCTCACGCATCACGAGACTCGTTGAAGGCTCTCCGCTCCTTTTCACTGCGCATGAACATCAAAAAACTTACCGTGTTGGCGCTGGCCGATACGATGCTCGCTTCCGAGCGCAACCTGGACAGCCTGATCGCGGCATGCGGCCGTGTTTTCGGTGCGCCACCGCCATGGGCGTCCGAGGTTTGCGCAGCGCTCATTGAACGGACGGGCGAGAACTTCTACTACTTCAGCCGACACGAGATCGCCGGCATCCTGCTGCAACTGCTTAGCTACGGTGGCGACGATAACGACGATGGCGACGATGGCGACGATGAAACGCCGGAGCCGATGGAACTGCCGCCAATACGCCGCTACTGCATCGATCCGCCTATCCGCCCGCCCAAGGATGCCTGGCTCGCCGCGCTCGCGCTGCCGGAGCTGCCCACCGTTGGCGACCTTGCCGCCTGGCTGGATGAGCCAATCGGCGCGCTCGACTGGTTCGCCGACCAATGGCGCCTTGCCGGGGACAAGGAATCGCGCCTGCAGCACTATCACTATCGCTGGGTGCCCAAGCGCAGCGGCGGCCAGCGCCTGATCGAGATTCCCAAAGAACGGCTGCGCCGCATCCAGCAAAAGATACTGCGCCAGATCCTGGATCTGCTGCCGCCGCATCCGGCCGCACACGGTTTCAGGCGCGGCCATTCCTGCCTGACGCACGCTGCGCTGCACGCAGGCCAGCGCGTCGTCATCCGCATGGATTTGAAGGATTTTTTCCCGAGCGTTCAACTGTCGCGCATCCATGCGCTGTTTGAAAAGCTGGGCTACCCGGACAAGGTCGCCGGAGCGCTGGCGCGCGTGTGCGTCAACCGCGCACCGCATGGCGTCTTTCGCGATACCCACGATGGCGCTGCGATCCCGTGGGCGGAGCGCCAGGCCTTGAAGTCCCCTCACCTGCCGCAAGGCTCCCCTTGCTCGCCGGCGCTGGCCAATCTATGCGCATACCGCCTCGACGTGCGCCTCGAAGCGCTGGCGCTGGCGATGGGCGCGTCGTACAGCCGCTATGCCGACGACCTGGCGTTTTCCGGCGACCGCGATTTCGCGCGCGCGGCCGAACGCTTTCATATCCAGGTCGCCGCGATTGCGCTTGAAGAAGGATTCCGCATCAACACCCGCAAGACGCGGCTGATGCGCGAAGGGACGCGCCAGCAGGTGACGGGTGTTGTCGTCAACGCCCATCCCAACATCGCGCGCGACGAATACGACAGGCTCAAAGCCACGCTGACGAACTGCGTGCGGCACGGGCCGGCTTCGCAGAACCGCGACGCCCATCCCGACTTCCGCGCCTACCTGGCGGGCAGGATTTCGTTTGTGAAAATGGTCAACCCGAATCGGACCATCAAGTTGCAACGGCTGCTGGCAGCAGTTGCATGGCCTGACTAAAGACAAACAAAGCGAGGATGGTCAGTGCCATAGTTTAGGGCGGCATCGTGCTCCCCTGATCTATCCCTGGCTTGCGAAAGGAACTGCCATGACCTCGAATTCGACACCAACGAAAATACTGTTCCATCTCCTCCTCCTTGCGAACTTGCTGCTGGCAAATCCGGCTAAGGCCACAATTTGCAACGTGCCTGACGAGATCGGCATTCTGGGAGTTTCGGCCGACAGTACCAAGGCCACGGTCACGTGGGCGGGGAGCGATCCGGCGTGCCACCGTACCCACTACAACATCGCCTGGGCAGGAGGCGGTGGGCGCATTCAGCGCGAAGCGCCGATTGCGAGAAGCAGCGATACCTGGAAGGGGGGCAGAGTCAAGGGGGCCGTTTACACCGTCTCGATGCAGGCGTGCACAAAGCGAACTGCTGCATCATCCAGATGCGGCCCTTGGATTTCGAAGAAGTTCGTTTCCTGCGGCACGAGAAGCGTGCCTTGCGGGCATCCTCGCCTCGATGCCCCTGAGCCGATGAATATTCGCGCGGAAAGCGAGCTGTGCCTGGACGTCCACGCCCCGGACCAGGCAAGGAATGGCGGCAGAGTACAGGTCTGGACCTGCAACGGCTCTCCCCAGCAAACATGGGTGCTTGATAAAGAAGTGGGCGCGGTGATCAGTCTCGCGGGCAAGTGCCTCGATGTGCAAGCGGCACGGACAGGGGACGACGGGACGCCCATCCAGGTGTGGGATTGCAACCAGCAGGTGCAACAGCGGTGGCACCAGAGCCGCGTGGAGAAATTATCGGATGATAATCTGGACAAGCCGGTAGCGCTACGGAACGATGGAGGGAAGTGCCTCGATGTTCATGCACCAGACCGTTTCAACAACGGGGCAAAGGTCCAGGTCTGGAGCTGCAATAATTCCAAACAGCAGAAGTGGGAAGTCACACCCGCGCGCTGAGGCACATGCAGCCCCACCCTGCCGTTTGAATTGTAAAACTAGTCCAGGTTCGGATACGGGCTCTTGCCGCCTTCGGCGATGAACAGGTCGATGCGCGCCTCCAGCACCGGCAGCGGCACGGAGCCCAGTTGCAGCACGGTGTCGTGGAAGGCGCGGATGTCGAACTTGGCGCCCAGCGCCGCCTCGGCCTTCTTGCGCGCGTTGATGATGCTCATCTCGCCCAGGTAGTAGGACAGCGCCTGCCCCGGCCAGGAGATGTAGCGGTCCACCTCCGTCTCGATCTCATGATCCGACAGCGCGGTGTTGTCGTGCAGGTAGTCCTGCGCCTGCTTGCGCGTCCAGCCCTTGCTGTGGATGCCCGTGTCGACCACCAGCCGCGACGCGCGCCAGGCCTGGTAGCTCAACATGCCGAACACCTCGTACGGCGTTTCATACATGCCCATCTCCACGCCCAGGCGCTCCGAGTACAGCGCCCAGCCCTCGCCATAGGCCGAGATATAGGCGTTGCGGAACGGCGGACGGCCCTTCTGCTCCATCGCCACCGGCATCTGGAAGGCGTGGCCCGGCGCCGATTCGTGCAGCGTCAGCGCCGGCATCGAGTACAGCGCGCGCGCAGGCAGGTTGTAGGTGTTGACCAGGTAGACGCCAGGACCGCCGCGGCCGGAAGTGTAGAACGGCGCCTGGTCGTCCGGCACCGGGATCACGGCGAAGCGGCGGCGCGGCAGGTAGCCGAAGTACTGGCCGACCTTGGCGTCGAACTTCTTGGCCACCCAGGCGGAACGCATCAGCAGCTCTTCCGGCGTCTTGGCGTAGAAGCGCGAATCGGTGCGCAGGAATTGCAGGAAGGCCGGCAGGTCGCCTTCGAAGCCGGTCTGCTTGATCACATCATGCATCTCGGCGCGGATCTTGGCCATTTCGCTCAGGCCGATCTTGTGGATCTGGTCCGCGCTCATCGCCGTGGTGGTGAACTCCACGATCTTCGACTGGTAGTAGGCTTTACCGTCCGGCAGGCTCTCGGCCGCCAGCTCCTCGCGGGCCTTCGGCACGTACTCTTCGCGCATGAACTTGAGCAGCTTCTGGTACGACGGCAGTATGTAAGCCTGGATCGCCTTCACGCCTTCCGCGCGCAGCGCTTCCTGCTGTGCCGCCGGCATCGTCGCCGGCATGGTCTTGAACGGCAGGTAGAACACCGTGTCCTGCGGCGTCTTGGCGTCGGTGACGGAGGTGATCGAGGAGTCGCGGCCGATCAGCGTGACTTTCGGCGGCGTGAAGCCGCGTGCCGCGCCGGCGCGCATATTGTCCATCTCTTCGTTGAAGTAGCGCGGCGTGTCGGCCAGCTGCTTGAGGTAGTCGTGGTACTGCTTCTCGTTGGTCAGCGGCCGGCGCGCGCCCGACGCCATGTTGGACCAGAAGGCCGAATCGGCGTTCAGCGGCTTTTCGTATTCGCGGAACACCTGGCCGGCGATCAGCGCGGCGATCTGCGCCTTGTAGACCTGGTAATTGATGCGCTCCGGCGCCGACAGCTTGTCCTGCGAAATGCCGTCCAGCTTTTTCATCACGCCCTGCCAGTACGCCAGGCGGCTCTTCTGGGTGGCGGCGTCGATGCGCGGCAGCGAGGCGGAGACGCCGTTGTCGTCATCCTCTTCCTCTTCCTGTTTCTGGCTGATGCGCCACTTCCACTCCTGGGTGTAGATGGCTTTGAACTGCGCGTCGGCGGGACCGGGCTTGACGGCCGGCGCGGCGGCTTGTGCAGTGACGGTGGCAACGGCTAACAGCATGCATGCGCCGGCGATAGCGGCGCTGAACTTCTTTTCCATAACACTCCAGTGGGAAGGGTTGATCACATGTCCAGCAGATTACGGCGTTCGCGCAGCAGCGCGGTAAAGGCGTCGGCGTTGACGGGACGGCTGAAGAAGTAGCCCTGCATCTCGTCGCAACCGCGTTCGGTCAGGAACTGCACCTGCTCGCGCGTTTCCACGCCCTCCGCGATCACGCGCATGTTCAGGTTGTGCGCCAGCGAGATCACCGACAGCGCAATGGCCGCGTCGTTGGCGCTGGTGGTGACGTCGTCGACGAAGGATTTGTCGATCTTCAGCACGTCGATCGGGAAGCGCTTCAGATAGCTCAGACTGGAATAGCCGGTGCCGAAGTCGTCCAGCGAGATGCTGACGCCGATGTCCTTCAGCCGGCGCAGCGCAGCCACCGCCTTGTTCGGATCGCCCATCACCGTGCCCTCGGTGATCTCCAGGCCCAGGTACTCGGGCGCGACGCCGAACTTGCGCAGCGTGCTTTCCACATACGGCACCGTGGCGTCGTTGGCGAACTGGCCGGCGGCCAGGTTGACCGCCACCTTGATGTCGCCCAGGCCCTGGTCGTGCCACACCTTGATCTGTGCGCACACGCTCTCCAGCACCCATTCGCCGATGGAGTTCACCAGCCCGTATTCCTCGGCCAGCGGGATGAAGCGGTTGGGCGGCACCTTGCCCAGCACCGCGTTATCCCAGCGCAGCAGCGCTTCCGCGCCCACCATGGCGCCGGTTTTTAGGCACATCTGCGGCTGGTAGTGCACTTCGAATTCGTCGCGCGCGATGGCGCCGCGCAGCTGGCCCTGGATCGCCAGCTTGTCGCGGATCTCCGCGTCCATGCGTTCGGTGAAGAAAGCGTAGTTATCGCGGCCGATCTCCTTGGCGCGGAACAGCGCCGTGTCGCCGTTGCGCACCAGCTCATCGAAGCTGTCGCCGTCGGTCAGGCTGACGGCGATGCCGATGCTGGAGGTGACGGTGATCTGCTGGCCATCGATCACCAGTTCCTTGCGCAGGCCGGCCAGGATCTTCTGCGCCAGCGCCATCGTCGCGCCCAGCTGGGCGTCGTCCGACACGATGATCTGGAATTCGTCGCCGCCCTGGCGGGTCACGGTGTCGCCTTCGCGCACCGTCTCGTTGAGGAACTTGGACACCACCTGCAAGGCCTTGTCGCCGACATCATGGCCGTAAGAGTCGTTGATGCTCTTGAAGCGGTCCAGGTCCAGGCACATGACGGCCACGCAGCGGTGTTCGCGCTTGGCCGCAGCCAGCGTCTGCTCGAAGCGCTGGCGCGCCAGCAGGCGGTTCGGCAGGCCGGTCAGCGCATCGTGGTTGGACAGGAAATCGATCAGGTGCTGCTCGGCCTTGCGCTCGGTGAGGTCCATGAACACCGCCACGTGGTTGATCACCTGGCCCTGCTCATCGCGCACCACGGAGGCGCTCAGCAGGCCCGGATAGGTATCGCCGTTCTTGCGGCGCGCCAGTATCTCGCCCGACCAGTGGCCGGTCTTGGCGATGGACTGCGCCATCGATTCGAAGGATTTGGCGTCCGGCTCGCCGGCGTGCAGCAGCGCCACGCTCTGCCCCACCACCTCCTCCGCGCTGTAGCCGGAGATCTGCGTGAAGGCGGGATTGGTGGCGACGATGCGCGCATCGCGGTCGGTGACGACGATGGCGTCCTGCGTGGCCTCGAACACCTGGCTGGAGAGCCGCATGAACTCTTCGTTGGCGCGGCGCTGCTCGACCTCCTTTTCCAGCGAGGCGGCCAGCGCGGCCAGTTCGGTGGTGCGTTCGACCACGCGCTCTTCCAGCAGCGCGCGTTCGGCGGCCAGCGCCTGCTGGGCGCGGCCCAGGCGCACGTGGGCGTCGGTGCGGGCCAGGATTTCCTCGGCCTGGAAAGGCTTGGCGATGAAGTCGACGGCGCCCAGCGCGAAGCCGCGCACCTTGTCGTCGGTGTCATGCTGGGCCGACAGGAAGATCACCGGCACCTGGTTCAGTTCCGGCGAGGCCTTCAGACGGCGGCACACCTCGAAGCCGTCGATGCCGGGCATGCGGACGTCGAGCAGGATCAGCTCCGGCGGGCGCGATTGCGCGGTCCACAAGGCCAGCTCGCCATTCGGCGCCTGACGCACGTAGTAGCCCGCTTCAGTCAGCAGGTCGCTCAGCAGTTTGAGCGAGGCCGGCGTGTCCTCCACGATCAGCACTTCGCCCTTGGTATGTTGTTCCGACAAATCCCGATGCATGTAAAACTCTCTCGCCTGGTTTGCTGCCACATTGACTGCCACTATGATATACCCGTCAGGCTTGCGCCTCCAGTTCGTTACCCGCCTCGTCCAGCAATGCGCACAGCTGCGGGTACTGGTGCAGCCGTATCATGTGCTCGATGCGCTCGACCACTTCCCCCAGTTCCTCCGGCAATGGCGCCAGCAACAGCGCCACGCGCGCCAGGTTCAGCTCCTGCAGCGCGGTCTTCAATTGCAGGCGCAGGGCCGGCTCCAGCAGTCCCAGGTCGTCGCGCGAGAGCGGCGACGGCAAGGCCTGGCGGGGATTGTGGTGGCGCCGCAGGAACTGCAAGCCCAGTTGCTGCTCCAGCACCGCGTACAACTGGTCCTGTTCGACCGGCTTGCGCATGAATTCATCGGCGCCGGCGCCCAGCGCCTCCTCGCGCTCCTCGGCGAAGGCGGACGCCGTCAGCACCACCACCTTGGGCTGCGGGCCGGCGGCGTTGGCGCGGATCTGGCGCGTCGCGCTCAGGCCATCGAGCGCCGGCATGCGCCAGTCCATGAACACCAGGTCGGGATGCCAGACATCGACCATCGCCAGCGCCTGTGCACCGTCGCCCACCACCGCGACCTCGAAGCCCAGCGGCTGCAACAGGCTTTCCAGCAGCGCGCAGCCGTCGGCATTGTCGTCGGCCACCAGGATGCGGCGGCCGCGCTGCGGCGGCGCCAGGGCTGCCACTTCGTCGTCGCCGTTTTCCGGCGCGCCGTCGGCCACCTGCACCGAGATCGCGAAACGGAAGGTGGCGCCGGCGCCGGGCGCCGATTGCACCGTCAGCTCGCCGCCCATCAGCTGCACGAACTCGCGCGAGATGGTCAGGCCCAGGCCCGTGCCTTCATGCGCGCCCGGTCCCTCGGCCTGGATGAAGGGCTCGAAAATCCGCGCCTGGTCGGCCACCGAGATGCCGGGGCCGTTGTCGATGACTTCGAATTCCAGCTCGCAGCGGCCGCCGTTCTGCGCATTGCGCATGGCGCCGCGCACCCGCAGCGTGACCTTGCCCTGCACCGTGAACTTGACCGCGTTCGACATCAGGTTGAGCAGCACCTGGCGCAGCTTGGTGCCGTCCACGCGGGCGCCGGGCGGCAGGCCGGCGGCGTCCAGCTCCAGTTCCACGCCGGTCTGGCCGGCGCGCATGCTGACCATGTCCATCACTTCCTGCAGCATGTCCTCCAGGCCCACCACCTCGGTTTGCAGGACGGCGCGGCCGGCCTCGATCTTGGACAGTTCCAGGATGTCGTTGATCAGCGTGAGCAGGTGCTGGCCGGAGCGGTGGATGATGGCCAGGTTGCGCTTCTCTTCCGGCAGCATGTTCTTGGAGTCCGCCATCAGGCGCGAGAAGCCGATCACGGAGTTGAGCGGCGTGCGCAGCTCGTGGCTCATATTGGCGAGGAAGATGCTCTTGGCCTGGTTGGCCGCCTGCGCTTGCAGCACCGCGACCGACAGCGCATTGGTGCGTTCGGCCACCAGGTCTTCCAGGTGGATGCGGTGGCGGCGCAGCTCCTGCTCGGCCACGCGGCTGGCGGTGACGTCGTAGTTGACGCCGACCATGCGCGCCGGATGGCCCTCGGCGTCGCGGAAGATCATGGCGTCGCCCTTAATGTAGTGCACCGAGCCGTCGGCCCACACCACGCGGAACTCGACATCGAATTCGGCCTGGCCGTTGAGCGCCTGGCGCAGCAGCGCCTCGGTCGGGATGGCGTCGTCCGGGTGCATCATGCTGCGCCACAGTTCGAACGGCCGCGCCACCTTCTGGCCCTCGATGCCGTGCAGGCGGTACATCTGCTCGTCCCACACCACTTCGTCGCTCGGGATGTTCCAGTCCCAGATGCCGATCGCCGCCGCGCTCGACGCGATCTGCAAGCGCTCCTCGCTGGCGTGCATGGCGACGTAGCGGCTGTCCATCAGGCGCACCATCTCGCGGATCGAGGCGTTCAGCGTTTTCAGCTCGCCGAAGAACCAGTCGCGCGGCGGCAAGGCGCCCGGGTTCTGGCCGGCCTTGACGTTGGCGGCATAGCGTTCGATGGTGGTCAGCGGCTTGAGGATCAGTTGCCACAGCAGCAGGTACAGGCTGGCCACCAGCGTCACCACCAGCACGAAGATCATGCCGGCGATGGTGTACAGGCGCTGGCGCAGCTGCTCGATCAGGCCGGCCGGCGAGGCGTACACGGTGATGGTGCCGATATTCTGGCCGCCGGCGACGATGGCGCGCTGCACCGACAGCAGCTCGGGATCGTCCGGCATGCGGGTGGTGGCGACCAGTTGCGCCTGGTCGTTGCGGGTCAGGATGAAGGGATGGTTGCTGGCCACCGGCGCCACGGCGCTGGCGTACAGGTCGCGGTTGCTCAAGCCGCTCTTCATGATGGTGACGATCTGGGTTTCGTCGAAGTTCCAGGCCGGCAGCGCGACGGCGGCGGCCAGTTCATCGGCGCTGTTGGCCAGCGTCTTGTGCAGCTGCTCCCAGCGCTGGGCGCGCTCGACCTGGTAGAAGTACAGGGCAAAAGTGGTCAGTACCAAGGTCACCACGGCGGTCAGCGTCACGCTGACGAACACGGCGATCGATACTCTTCCTGCACGGCGGGCGAAGCGCTCCAACATCTGAAAACCATTCTTTAGGGTTAGTCTGGGGTACCTTCGACTTAAATCATAGGTTCAAACCGACCCGAAGTCCATGCATTTTATTGCCCAAAAGGATTAAATTACAGGAACAGCAAGATTTTGCACGTTCAAGCAACATCCTTGGCAGTTTGCAAATGGTCGCAGGCGATGGCGGTGCTCAGGAACAGCTGGCCGTTCAGCTCGCGCAGCAGCGCGCTGTTGCGCAGTCGGTCCAGCACCGGCCCCTTCACCTCGGCCAGGTGCAGGCCAATGCCGCGCCGCTTCAGGCTCTGGTTCAGCTCCGACATCGCGTACAGCGCCGAGGTGTCGATCGAGCTCACCGCCGTCATCACCAGCACCAGATGGCGCGCGCTGGCGTGGGTGGCCAGCTCGCATTCGATGCGCTCGGCCACCGCCTCCATATTGCCGAAGAACAGATTGGCGTCGATGCGCAGCACCAGCAGTTCCGGCTGGGTCTCGGCCGGATAGCGTTCGACATTGCGGAAATGCTCGGTGCCGGCGATGCGGCCCAGCACCGCGATATGCGGCCGGCTGGCGCGCCAGATCAGGGTGCCCATCGACAGCGCCACGCCGACCACCACGCCCGCTTCCACGCCCAGCACCAGCACGCCCAGGCAGGTCGCTCCCCAGGCCAGCACGTCGCCGCGGTCGTACTGCCAGGCGGTGCGCAGGATGCCCAGTTCCAGCAGGCCGAGTACGGCGACGATGATGGTCGCCGCCAGCACCGGCAGCGGCAGCAGCGACAGCCAGCCGGTGGGCGCCATCAGCGCGCAGGCCAGCAGCGTGGCGGTGATCAGGCTGGCCAGCGGCGTGTTGGCGCCGGCCGCGAAGTTGACGGCGGAGCGCGACAGACTGCCGGTGACGGGGAAGCCGCCGGTCAGCGCGCTGGCGACGTTGGCCGCGCCCAGGCCGATCAGCTCATGGTTGCTGACCAGCTTTTCGTTGCGCTTGAGCGCCAGCGACTGCGCCGCCGACATCGACATCAGGAAGATGATGAAGCCGATCAGCAGGCCCGGTTGCAGCAGAGGCTTCCAGTGCGCGCTGGAGCTGGCGAGGTTGAGGTGAGGCAGGCCGCCGGGGATGGTGCCGGTGGTGCGTACGCCCATCGCCGCGAGATCGGTGGTGGCCATCAGCACGATGCCGCCCAGGACCACCACCATCGGCGCCAGCTTGGCGGCGATGTCCGCCGCGCCGGCCGGCATGCCGCAGCGTTTCAGCAGGCCAGCCAGGTATTGTTTGGACAGCACCAGCAGCAGCAAGGCCGTCACGCCCATCACGGCGCTTGGCGTGTGCAGGTGCGGCAGCTCCGCGCCCAGCAGCGTATGCAATTGGTCGAAGGCGATCACCAGCGCCGAGCCGACGGTGAAGCCGCTCATCACGGGACGGGAAAAGAAGTTCGCCAGGAAGCCCATGCGCAGCACGCCGCACAGCAGCAGCACGGCGCCGGAGATCAAAGCCAGCTGCGCCGCCAGCACGCCGGCCAGCGCCGAACCGGCCGGCGCCAGCGGGCCGATGACGGTGGCCGTCATCAGCGAGATGATGGCCATCGGCCCCACCGACTGCGTCATGCTGCTGCCGAACAGCGCGTAAATAATGGGCGGCAGGATGCTGGCATAGATGCCGACCACCGGCGGCAGGCCCGCCACCAGCGCGTAGGCGGTGCCTTGCGGGATCATCATCATCGCCACCACCAGGCCGGCGGAGATGTCGCCGGCCAGCAGTTCGCGCCGGTAGTGCTTCAACCAATGCAGCATTGTCAGTCCGTGGTGCTTGAAAACCGCCAGTCTACGCGATCGGGTGCGAGCAGCCCAGAGCCATAGCGCGTTTTTTACATAACGTAATCTGAAAAACGCATAAGCATCACGCGGGCTGGGGCAGCGACGCATGCACCGCCTGCAGGATTTCCAGCGACAGCGCCTCGTCGTCGACGGCGCGCGACAGCACGATCGCGCCGACCAGCGCGGCGTAGGTCGCCACGGCCTGGCGCCGCTGGTCGGCGCTATCGTCGCCTGGCATCAGCGGTTCGAGCACGGCCAGCTGGGCGCTGACGCCTTCGGTCAGCGCATGCCGCGCCTTGGGGCCGAGGCGTGAGATATCGGCCCCCAGCGAGGTCACGGAACAGCCCCGCGCCCGACCGTCGCGATGTGCAACCGACAGGTAGCCGTCGCCGATCTTGGCCAGCGCGGTGTCCGCCCCTTCCTGCACATAACCCTGCCAACGCTCGACCGAGCGCTTGAGCGCATGCTCGGTGGCCGCGGCCAGCAAGTCTTCCTTGGAAGCGAAATGGCCGTAGAAACCGCCGTGCGTCAGGCCGGCGTTTTTCATCAAGTCGGCCACGCCGATGCCGTCATAGCCTTTTTCGCGGAACAGCCGCGCCGCCGTTTCCACGATGCGCTCGCGGTTGAGCGCCACTTGTTCTCTGCTTACCTTCATGTCTGTCTCCCCACGGTACACCTGTTGACATCATACATTATGAGCGTAATATATCAATCATTATGATCATCATTTAAAGGAGTTGGACCATGAAAGCTGTCATCAGTGCCTATGCCCGTTCGCCCTTTCACTTCGCCCGCAAAGGCAAGCTGGCCGAAGTCCGTCCCGACGATCTGGGCGCCCAAGTGGTGCGGGGCCTCATCCAGCGCACCGGCCTCGACCCGCGCCTGCTGGACGACGTGATCCTCGGCTGCGCCTACCCGGAATCCTCGCAGGGCAACAACCTGGCGCGCATCGTCGCGCTGCTGGCGGGCTTTCCGCATGAAGTGCCGGGCATGACGATCAACCGCTTCTGCGGCTCGTCGATGTCGGCCATCCACATCGCCGCCGCGCAGATCGAGGCCGGACTGGGCGAGGCCTATCTGTGCGTCGGCATCGAATCGATGACGATGGTGCCGCAAGGCGGCTACAACTTCTCCCCCAACCCGCAACTGCTGGCCGAAACCGACGCCTACATCAGCATGGGCGATACGGCGGAAAACGTCGCCCGCAAATACGAGGTGGCGCGCGTGGACCAGGAAAAGCTGGCCTTCCAGTCGCACCAGAAGGCGGTCAGCGCCCGCGCCGCCGGTTTGCTGAAGGATGAAATCGTGCCCATCACAACCGGCACCGGTGAAGTAGTCGCCGAAGACGGCTGCATCCGCCCCGGCACCACCGTCGAAGCGCTGGCGGCACTGAAGCCGGTGTTCGATCCCGAACATGGCGTGGTCACGGCCGGCACCTCGTCGCCGCTGACCGACGGCGCGTCGGCGGTGCTGGTGACGACCGAGGCCTTCGCCCGCAAGCACGGCCTGACGCCAAGCGCGCGCATCGTCTCGATGGCGGCGGTGGGCTGCGATCCCGCGCTGATGGGCATAGGCCCGATCCCGGCGACGCAAAAGGCGCTGCGGCTGGCCGGGCTTCAGGCAAGCGATATCGATGTGGCGGAGATTAACGAGGCGTTCGCATCGCAGGCGCTGGCCTGCGTGCGCGAACTGGGGATCAGGCCGGAGGTGCTGAATATCGACGGCGGCGGCCTGGCCATCGGCCATCCGCTGGGCGCCACCGGCGCGCGCATCACCGGCAAGGCGGCGGCGCTGCTGGCGCGCAACGGCGGCCGCTACGCGCTGGCCGCCCAGTGCATCGGCGGCGGCCAGGGTATTGCGACGGTGCTGGAAAAGATCTAGGCCTTATTCAGCCACGTCGATGCAGTTGCGGCCCGCGCGCTTGGCGCGGTGCAGCGATGCATCCAGCCGGTCGAGGATAGCGGCACTGCCCTCGTCCGCGCCGACCTGGGTCACGCCCAGGCTGACGACCACCTCGGCGGTGCGCGGCAGGTCCGCTTCGGCCAGCGCGCCGCGCAGCTTTTCTGCCAGGCGCTTGGCGTCGGCCGCTGTGGTGTGGGTGGCGATGATCAGGAACTCTTCACCGCGCATGCGCGCCAGCAGGTCCGAGGTGCGCAGCCGGCTCTTGACCACGTCCGCCACCACGCGCAATGTCTGGTCGCCGACCGGGGAACCGTATAAATCGTTTACGGACTGGAAGCTGGCGACATCGAACGACAGCACCGCCAGCGGCAGGCCGTAGCGGCGCGCGCGGCGGATTTCGTTGTCCAGCATGTCCTCGCCGGCGCGGCGGTTGGCGGCGCCGGTCACGCTGTCGACGGTGCTCATCTGCGAAATCTGGCCGGACAGTTCTTCATTCCGGTGCTTCAATTCGCTCATGCCCAGGCCGAAGCTGACAAACTGCGCCAGGCTGCTGAAGCAGGCGAACTGCTCGCGCGAGAAGGTGATGTGGCGGTCGAACATCAGGCAGATCGCGCCCAGTTCCGGGCCGCCCGGTTCGGCGCGCAGCGGCAGCGCCAGCACCATGCGCACGCAGCGGTCGTGCAGCGTCATTGCCAGTTCGGGATCGCCGGCTTTTTCCGGCGCGTCCAGCAGCACCATCTCGCCGCGCGACACGGCCAGCAGCGGCGGGAAAACGTCGCGCAGCGGCGATTGCAGCAGACGGTCGCGCCGTTGCAGCAGGCGCGCCAGGTCCAAGTGGTTGCGCGATTCCTGCGCCACCAGTTGCAGGTCGCCCCGCTCTTTCATGTGCAGCACGGCCGTATGGCGCACGCCGGGGAAGTTGCACAGTGCCAGGCAGATCTGGGCCGACATCGATTCGATGGTGTCAATGCCGCTCAGCGCGCGTTGCAGGCTGCGCTGCACGCCCAGCAGGTCGCGCAGTTCTTTTTCCTTGTCCAGCAACTCCTGCTGCAGGGCGGCGGCGGCATCGGCGGGCACCGCCAGCGCCTGCTCCACGGCCTGTTGCAGCTCGTCGTTGAGTACGGGGCAGATGCGGTAGTCGAACTGGCCGTAGGTCATCAGCTCGGGCAGCCAGGCGCTGTGGTCGTATGCGCACAACACCAGCACGGGCGCGCCCGCGCGGCTGCGGATCAGCGCGCCGACGCCGGTCAGCTCGCTCAGCTGCTCGTAGCCGTTCAGGTCCAGCACCAGCAAATCCACCGGGCGCTTGCCGAGCGCCGTGGCGGCCGCCTCGACGTGTTCGGCCATCGTCAACTGGGAGAACATCTCTCCGCAGCAGGATTGGAACTCCGAGCGTCGCTCGCCACTGGCGTTCAAGAACACGCCTACGCTATTGATCCTGTCCGGCATTATGTTGCTCCTACGCATACTTTTAATATAAAAAACGCATCCCCCCAGTAGTGTGCCATAAAGTTCATAATTAGCAATATTTTTTGTACTAAAGATCAGATTATTTCCACAGGCAACTTGTTTTGCGTCGCGGTATTGCCGCACATATGTGAAAGAACGCACCGTCTTTGCGCGCCGCGCCGCCAATACTGTCTGCTCCGAGGAGAACATCATGGCAGACGACTATCCCAGCCCCCCGCTACCGGCCCAACACCTGGAAAAACCAGGACTGGAGGCGGATATGCAGCTCAAACCGGAATTCCTGGCGCTGGACTATCGCGGCAGCGGCAAGCTGGCCGACATGGTGGCCATCATCACCGGCGGCGACTCCGGCATCGGCCGCGCCGTGGCGGTGCTGTACGCACGCGAAGGCGCGGACGTGGCCATCATCTATCTGAACGAGGAAGCGCAAGACGCCAACGATACCAAGCGCTACGTCGAAGCCGAAGGCCGCAGCTGCATGCTGCTGCCCGGCGACGTGCGCGATGCTGCTTTCTGCCGCAGCGCCGCCGAACAGGTGCACGAGCGCTTCGGCCGAATCGACATCCTGGTCAACAACGCCGCCTTCCAGGAGCACGCTGAAAAGCTGGCCGACCTGAGCGAGGACCGCTTCGACCTGACCATGAAGACCAACGTCTACGGCTACTTCCACATGGCCAAGGCGGTGCTGCCCTATCTGAAGCCTGGCGCGGCCATCATCAACACCGGCTCGGTGACGGGCCTGAAGGGTTCGAAGCATCTGCTGGACTATGCGACCACCAAGGGCGCGATCCATGCGTTCACGATGTCGCTGGCGTCCAACCTGCTGGAACAAGGCATACGCGTGAACGCCGTCGCACCCGGCCCGGTATGGACGCCGCTCAATCCGGCCGATGCGCCAGCCGACAAGGTGGCGCAGTTCGGCGCAAACACCGACATGCAGCGGCCCGCGCAGCCGCAGGAGCTGTCGCCGGCCTACGTATTCCTGGCGGCGCCCTGCTGCTCCAGCTACATCACCGGGATCGTGCTGCCGATCACCGGCAGCGTCGGCGAGTAAGCCATGGCGACGCGCGCGTTATGGAAAGGCGCCATCAGCTTCGGGCTGGTGCACATTCCGGTCGAACTGTATTCGGCCGTGCAGGAACACGAGCTGGATCTGACGATGCTCGACCGGCGCGATTTTTCGCCGGTCGGCTACAAGCGCTACAACAAGAAAACCGGCAAGGAAGTGAGCTGGGACGATATCGTCAAAGGCTATGAATACGCGGAGGATGAATACGTGGTGCTGTCCGACGAGGACCTGAAACGCGCCAACGTCGAGGCCACGCAGACCATCGACATCCAGGCCTTCGTCGACGCCGCCGACGTGCCGCTGACCTACTACGAACACCCCTACTACCTGGCGCCGTCGCGAGGCGGCGCCAAGGTGTACGCGCTGCTGCGCGAAACGCTGCGCAAGGCCGGCAAGATCGGCATCGCCACGGTGGTGATGCGCACCAAGCAGCACTTGTGCGCGCTGGTCTGCGTTGACGACAAGATCGTGCTGAACACGCTGCGCTACGCGGCCGAGATCCGCAGCGCCGAGGAATTGAAACTGCCGCCGGCGACCATGAAGGCGGCCGGCATCAGCGACAAGGAGCTTCAGATGGCGCTGTCTCTGGTCGAGGGCATGAGCGAAGAATGGAAACCGGAGCGCTACCACGACACCTACAAGGATGACGTGCTGGCACTGGTGAAGAAGAAGGTAAAAGCCGGCCAGACCAAGACCATCACCGCCCCCGAGCCGGAAGCCAGGGCGGCGAAGTCGTCGAACGTGGTGGATCTGGTGGCGCTGCTACAGGACAGCCTGGGCAAGCGGCCGGCGAAAACCAGCCGCGCATCGAAAGCGAAACCGGCCGCCAAAACGGCCAGGCGCGCGACGGCGGCTTAGCGGCGGCGTGCCTTCCAGCCCAGCGCCATCAGGCCGGCCAGCAGCATCGCATAGGTTTCAGGCTCTGGAACCGGAAGCGGCACTTCGGTGATGGTAATCGACGTCAGGGAGCCGTTGGCGCCCATCATCGCGTGGGTAGCGGTGGACGAATACGTGTAGTAGAAGCTCGACCGGCTGAAACCGGAGAAATCCACCGCGCCAGGCATGGCCGACGCATTGAAGACCTGGCCGGACTTGTCGAAGAAACTCAACGCCATCATCTGCGACGCAAACGCGTTGGCCGACACATTGGCGATGCCGAAACCATCCGCCCCGCCCAGCATGGCCGCGTTATTGGCCACCTGCACATTGGTGCTGCTGTAGATGGGGTCGGCCAGGCCGATGCCCTTGCCGCCGATGCTGGCGTCCAGGCTGTTCTGGGCCGCAGGCGCCGCGTACATGGCGCTGCCGCCGAAGCTGCTGAACAACGCGGTCTCGGTGTCGTAGCTGAAATGGCCGGCGATGATGTCGCCGACGGCAACCGTGCTGCCCGACATGCTGCTGGAAGCGACCGCGCCCCCCGTAAAGGTCAGCGGCGAGAATTCGACCATTTCCTGGATCTTGGCTGTGAAATCAAATTGATAGACGGTAGCGTGGGCAGAGCCGAGCATGGTCAGACCGGCTAACAAAATGGGCAGCTTTTTCATCTGGGCGTTTCCTGGATATGTATCGAGCCAGCATTAAAACATTCACAACAAGTATTGTCAATACTAAATTATAATTTCAATACGGAAACTGCCATCCATCACCCGATCATCTTCATCGCCGCCGCCAGTCCCTTGGCGGACTTGGCGTAGTCATCCCAGGGCGCATTGCCGACATCGAGCCGCGCATGCACATTGGCGATGTTCCACTGGTCGGCGCCGTGCAAGCCCTCCAGCTCATCCCAGGCCAGCGGCACCGAGATGCCCAGGCCGGGCCGGCTGCGGGCCGACCACGCTGCCACGGTGGTGGCGCCCCGCCCGTTGCGCAGATAGTCGATGAAGATCTTGCCGACGCGGTTGCGCGGGCCGCTCTTCAACACGAAACGCTCGGGGATATGCTCCGCCATGTGCGCGACAATGGCCTGCGAGAAGGCCTTGACCTCGTCCCAGCCATAGCCCGGCCTCACTGGCACCACCACGTGCAGGCCTTTGCCGCCGCTGGTTTTCAGGAAGGCCGGCAGGCCCAGATGATCGAGGAAGGCGCGCATCAGCTGCGCCGCCTCCTGCACCTGCCGCCAGCTGACGCCCTTGCCCGGGTCCAGGTCGAACACCATGCGATTGGGCTTTTCGTAGCTGGCGGCGCTGGCGTTCTGCGTGTGCAGCTCGATCACGTTCCACTGCGCGGCAGACAGCAAGCCTTGCTCGGTCGATATCTCCAGCATCGGCGCATGGTCGGGATCGAGCGCCGGATCGAGATGCTTGATGCCTGGCAGCCTGCCGGTGTCGGCATGCTTCTGGAAGAACAGTTCGCCGCCGACGCCGTCCGGCGCGCGCACCAGCGATACCGGCCTTCCCTTCAAGTGCGGCAGCATCAGCGCGGCGACCAGCGCGTAGTAGCGCACCAGCGCGATCTTGGTGGCCCCGCTTTGCTTGTCGATGACGCGATCGGGGTTGGTGATCTTGAGTGTGGCGGGCAGCTTGCCCTGCACTGTGCTTGCTGCTTGCATGTCTGCTTGCTCCTTCAGATGGGCCGGCGTCTCGCGCATGATGGCGTCGGCCTTCTTGTCCTTGCGTAGTCCTTTGAAGACGGCGTGACGGATCGAGCCCGCGCGCGTCCATTCGCCGAAGCTCACTTCCGCCACCAACACCGGCTTGAGCCAGTGGGCTTTGCGGTCGATCTCGCGGTTGGGCGCGAAGGGGCTATGCGTGGCGGCCAGCTTGTCCATTTTCGATTTCACGTCGCGCAGCGCGGCGGCGTCGAAGCCGCTGCCGACGTTGCCCGCGTATTGCAGCTTGCCGTCCTTGTCATAGGTGCCGAGCAGCAGCGAGCCGAAGCCGCTGCGCGAGCCTTGCGGATCGGTGTAGCCGCCGATGACGAACTCCTGCCGCTGGCCGCATTTGAGCTTGATCCAGCTGTCGCTGCGGCGCGTTGTGTAGCGGGCGTCGCGGCGCTTGCCGATGATGCCTTCGAGGCCCATGCTGCATGCTGCGGCGATCATCTCCTGCGGCGTCGCGCTCAGCGCGGCGCTGAAGCGCACTGTGTCGGTGGACTTTTTGTCGAGCAGCGCTTGCAGGATGGCGCGGCGCTGTTCCAGTGGCGTCTCGCGCAGATCGCGGCCGTTATGGAATGGGATGTCGAACAGGAAGTAGACAATGTCCGCCGGATTGTCTTCGTCGAAGGCGTTTTGCAGAAGGCCGAAGTCGGGGCGGCCGTTGTCGTCGTGGACCACGATTTCGCCGTCGTACCAGCCGGAGGGCAGCTTCATTTTGGCGAGGGCGTCGCGCAGATCGGGCAGGCGATGGGTCCAGTCGCTGCCGTTGCGGGTGAACAGGCGGATATCCTTGCCATCGATGCGCGCCAGCAGGCGGTAGCCGTCGAACTTGATTTCGAATAGCCAGTCTTCGGGCGAGGACGGTGGCGCATCGACCAGCGTCGCCAGCTGCGGCGACAACGTTTCCGGCAAGTCGGCGGAAGGCTGCAGCGCCTTGACGGAATCGGGCATCTCGTCGACCACGCTGAATTCGGCAGCGGGACGGGCGTAATCGTCCTTCTCCTTAATTAACAGCCACGGTTCCTGCTTCTCGCCCTTGCCCTTCATGCGGACCAGCGCCCAGCGGCCGTGCATCTTGTAGCCCGCCAGTTCGAACTTCAGGCTCCCGGCGGCCAAGGCCTTGCGCGGATCGCCCAGCGGACGCCATATGCCGCGATCCCAGATGATCACCTTGCCCGCGCCGTACTGCTTCGGCGGGATCGTGCCTTCGAACTCGTTGTAGGAAATCGGATGATCCTCGACATGCACGGCCATGCGCTTGTCGTGCGTGTCGTAGCTGGGGCCTTTGGGCACGGCCCAACTCAGCATCACGCCATCGAGCTCCAGGCGGAAATCGTAGTGCAAGCGGCTGGCCCAGTGTTTTTGGATGACGAAGGCCAGCGCCTCCCCGCCCTCCTCGCCTCCACCGGCCGGTTCGGGCGTGATCGCGAAGTTGCGCTTGGACTTGTAGGATGTAAGCGAGTCTCCCATGCCGACAGCGTATGCCCGGGCGGCGGCTGGTTCCGTGCGCTGGCGAACATGTAAGCAATCTGGCGAGCTTGTAAGCGATTGTAAAGGTCGTCAACGCCAGCGATCCGGGCCGCGTTTTTCGCTCAGTGACACGGGAATTGTCCCGGCTCTAAATCAACCTGAATGAGGATTTCATCATGAACAAACTTATCGCTACCCTGATCGCCGGCCTGTTCGCTACCGCAGCTTTTGCACAGACCCCAGCCACCGCCCCAGCCGCTCCTGCTGTTGCCAAGGCCGAAGCCAAAGAAGCCAAGACTGACGCCAAAGCCACCGCCAAAGAAACCAAGGCGGAAGTCAAAGCCGAAGCCAAGACCGCCAAGGTAGAAGCCGAAGCCAAGAAAGATGTCGCCGTCGCCAAAGCCGACGAAAAAGCCGACAAGGCCGACGCCCACGCCAAGGCTCACAAAACCAAAGCCAAGGCACACGCCAAGGCAGCGAAAGCCGAAGCAGCAGCTACCCCTGCTCCAGTCGTCACCAAGTAATTCCGCAGTACGCGGCGGCCCCCAGCCCGCTGCTCATAAAAAAAGCCTGTGCCGCTAACGCGTGCACAGGCTTTTTCATTACAACTGCAGTTTTATCGCTGCGCGACCTTCTGTGTCGCGTTGGCGCCATCCCAGCCGCCGCCCAGCGCACGGATCAGCGCCACGGTGGTGACAGCGCGATTACCGCGCAACTGCACCGCACTACGCTCCACCGACGCCAGATTGCGCTGTGCGTCCAGCAGATCGAGGTAGCTCGAACGGCCGGCCGTGTACAGCTTCTGCGCCAGATCGGCCGAACGACGCGCCGAAACCACGGCGTCTTCGATCTGTGCGGTCTGGCCAGCCAGGATGCGCAGGCCCGCCAGGTTGTCTTCCACTTCCGCGAAAGCCACCAGCACGCTCTGGCGATACGTGCCAACCGATTCCTCAAGCGCTGCTTCGCTGCGATTGATGTTGGCCTTGTTGCGGCCACCGTCGATCAACGGCATCGACATCAACGCACCCAGCACCCACGAACGGCTGCTCCACTTGAACACGTCGGCCACGGTATTGCCCGAGGCGCCGCCGGCATTGGCGTTCAAGGCCAGCGCCGGGAACATCGCCGCCTTGGCGACACCGATGCGGGCGTTGGACGCTTCCATCGCGCGCTGTGCCGCGGCGATGTCAGGACGACGCTCCAGCAGCGACGACGGCAGGCCCGCCGGGATCACCGGCAGCAACGATGTGTCGAGCAGCGGGCTGGCGCCGGCCGTGTAGCTGGCCGCCGGTTTGCCCAGCAGGACCGCCAGTGCATGCTCGGTCGTCACGCGCTGGCGTTGCAGGCCGATGGCTTCGGCACGCGAAGTCGCCAGCTCGGTCTTGGCACGCGACAGATCGAATTCGCCGATGTCGCCCAGGTCGAAGCGACGCTGGTTGACCTTGACGTTTTCTTCGCGGGTCTGCACCGTGCGGTTCAGCGTTTCCAGTTCAGCGTCCGTGGCGCGCAGACGGAAGTAAGTCTGCGCCACATCGGCCTGCACCGACAGCAGCACCGAACGGTAAGTCGCTTCCACGGAAGCGGCGTCGTTGCGGGCGGCGCTGACGTTCGACGATACGCGGCCGAACAGGTCGACCTCGTAGCTGGCCGTCAGGTTGGCGGAAAACACATTGCCCGGAGCGACCGGCGTACCGGCCGGCAGGCCGAGCGCCACGTCGGACTGGCGCTGACGCTGCGCGCCAACGTTGACGCCGACCTGAGGAATGCGGTCCGCCTCGGCGATGCCGGCGATGGCGCGGGCCTGCTTGACGCGGGCCGCAGCCACGGCCAGGTTGGCGTTGGCCTTGGTGGCTTCAGCGATCAGCTCATTGAGAGCCGTATCGTTGAAAGCCAGCCACCACTCGCCACGCGGCTGCGCTTCGGCGGCTTGCGCCTGTTTCCAGGTGCTGCCGTCCGCGGCCACCTTGACGGCGGCCGGCAGCTGCGATTCCTTGAACGCGACCGGCACGTCCATCGCAGGCTGCTTGAATTCCGGCGCGGCGCATGCGGTCATCAGCAAGGCTGCCAATACAGGCGCCACACCTTTAGCGATCATATGCAGCTTGTTCATATTAGTGAGTCCCTTCCAGTTTTGCCGGAGCGGCGTCGCCAGCCACGGCAGGTTTTTTCTTCTCCAGGCGTACCGCCAGCTTGCGCAGCAGGACGTAGAACACCGGCGTCAGGAACAGGCCGAAGAAGGTCACGCCCAGCATGCCGGCAAACACCGCCACACCCATTGCATGACGCATTTCCGAACCCGCACCGTGCGAGAACACCAGCGGCAGCACGCCCATGATGAATGCGATCGACGTCATCAGAATCGGACGCAGACGCAGGCGGCAAGCTTCCAGCGCGGCTTCGACGATGGTACGGCCGTGGTGTTCCAGTTCGCGTGCAAACTCCACGATCAGAATCGCGTTCTTCGACGCCAGGCCAACCAGCACGAACAAGGCAATCTGCGTAAAGACGTTGTTATCTCCGTGGGTCAGCTTCACGCCAACCAGCGCGCAGAAGATCGACATCGGCACGATCAGGATCACCGCCAGCGGCAGGGTCCAGCTTTCGTATTGAGCGGCCAGCACCAGGAACACCAGCAGCACGCACAGCGGGAACACATACATCATCGTGTTACCGGACAGGATGTCCTGGTACACCAGTTCCGTCCATTCGTAGCCGATACCCTTAGGCAGAACCTCATTGAGGATCTTGGTCATTTCAGCCTGCGCTTCACCCGACGAGATGCCAGGAGCGGCGCCGCCATTGATCTCGGCTGCGACGTAGGCGTTGTAGCGCTGTACGCGGTCCGGGCCATAGCTGTCTTTCACGCGCATCAGCGACGACAGAGGAATCATCTCGCCCTTGTCGTTGCGGACTTTCAGCTGGGCGATGTCTTCTGCGTGCGAACGGAACTGCTGGTCAGCCTGGACGCGCACCTGATAGGTACGGCCGAACTGATTGAAGTCGTTCACATACAGCGAACCCAGATTGATCTGCAAGGTCTGGTAGATCGTTTGCAGCGGCACGCCCAGTTGCTTGGCCTTGGCGCGGTCGATGTCGGCGAACAGCTGCGGCACGTTGATCTGGTAGCTGGAGAACACGCCGGCCAGTTTAGGGTTCTGCCATGCCTTCATCTGCACTGCCTGGATAGCCTTGTACAGCGCGTCGTAACCCAGGTTGTCGCGGTCTTCGACCATCACCTTGAAACCACCGGTGGTGCCCAGGCCATTGACTGGCGGCGGTGGCAGCACCATCACGAACGCACCTTCGATGGCGCCCATGCGTTTGTTGATTTCAGCGGCGATGGCTTCAGCCGATTCGCTCTTCTTGGTACGCTCTTCGAACGGTTTCAGTGGGGTGAACACGATACCGGCGTTAGGCGCATTGGTGAAGCCGTTGATCGACAGGCCAGGGAAAGCCACCGAATCGGCCACGCCAGGGATTTCCTTGGCGATGTCCGACATCTTGCGGATGACGGCGTCGGTACGGTCCAGCGATGCGGCGTCCGGCAGTTGTGCGAAACCGATCAGGTATTGCTTGTCCTGCGCAGGAACGAAGCCCGGAGGCACGATCTTGAACATGAAGCCCGCAGCCACGGCCAGGATGGCGTACACCACCAGCGAGCCGCCTTTGCGTTTCAACACGCCGGTCACGCCGGTTTCATAGCCTTTCGAAGCGCGGTTGAAGAAGCGGTTGAACCAGCCGAAGAAGCGGCCGAAGATCTTGTCCATCACGCGGGTGAGCGCATCTTTCGGTGCATCGTGTGGGCGCAGCAGCACGGCGGCCAGGGCCGGAGCCAGGGTCAGCGAGCTGAATGCCGAGATCACGGTCGAGATGGCGATGGTCAGCGCGAACTGCTTGTAGAACTGGCCGGACAGGCCCGATACGAAGGCGATCGGCACGAACACGGCGCACAGCACCAGCGCAATCGCGATAATCGGACCGCTCACCTCTTTCATCGCCTGGATGGTCGCGTCATGCGGCGACAGTCCGTTGGAGATATTCCGCTCGACGTTTTCCACCACCACGATCGCATCATCGACCACGATACCGATGGCCAGCACAAGGCCGAACAGCGACAGCGTGTTGATCGAGAAGCCAAAGCCCAGCATGACGGCGAAGGTACCCACCACCGACACGGGAACGGCCAGCAGCGGAATGACCGATGCGCGCCAGGTTTGCAGGAACACGATCACCACCAGAGCCACCAGAATGATCGCTTCGATCAGGGTGTGGATCACGGCGCGGATCGATTCGCGCACGAATTGGGTCGGGTCATATACAACGCTGTACGTGACGCCTTCCGGGAAATCCTTCGACAGGCGGGCCATCGTCGAGCGCACGTCGGCCGACAGCTGCAGCGCGTTGGCGTTAGGTGCTTCGAAAATAGGGATCGCCACCGCCGAATTGTTGTTCAGCAGGGAGCGCAGCGCGTACGAGTTCGAACCCATCTCCATGCGGGCCACGTCCTTCAGCAGCGTTACCGCGCCGTCGGCATTGGTCTTCAGGATGATGTTGCCGAATTCTTCTTCGCTCTGCAAACGGCCTTGCGTGTTCACGGTCAGCTGGAAGTCAGCACCCTTGGTCGGGCCCTGGCCGATCACACCGGCCGCCACCTGCACGTTCTGCTCGCGGATCGAAGCGACGACATCGCTGGCGGTCAGGCCGCGCTGCGCCACTTTCTGCGGGTTCAGCCAGATACGCATCGCGTAGTCGCCGGAACCGAACAGCTGCACCTCGCCCATGCCAGGCAAGCGCGCCAGCTGGTCCTTGATGTTCAACACTGCATAGTTACGCAGATACAGGTCGTCGTAACGGCCGTTCGGCGATTGCAGGTGGACCACCATGGTCAGGTTGGGCGACGACTTCACGGTCGTCACGCCGATCTGGCGGACTTCTTCCGGCAGGCGCGGAAGCGCGCGTTGAACGCGGTTCTGCACCTGGGTTTCAGCCTGCTCGACGTTGGTGCCGATCTTGAAGGTGACGGTCAGCGCCAGCGCGCCGTCCGAGGTGTTTTGCGAGGACATGTACAGCATGTTCTCGACGCCGTTGATCTGTTCCTCAAGCGGCGCGGCCACGGTTTCGGCGATGATCTTCGGATTCGCACCAGGATACTGCGCGCGCACCACCACCGATGGCGGCACCACGTCCGGGTACTCCGAGATCGGCAGCTTGAAGATCGATATCAAGCCGGCGACGAAGATGATGATCGACAGTACCGCCGCAAAAATCGGCTTGTCGACAAAAAATCGAGAGATGTTCATAGTTTTTATTCCTTGGAAGTGCCGGTCTTGGTCGCGACCGCGGCTACTTTTTCATCTTTTTTAACTTCGGTTTTCGGCACGTTGGCGGCCAGCGGATCGGAGTCCATGGCGACCACGGTCGGCGTGATCGGCGCACCAGGGCGCACGCGCTGCAAGCCGTTGACGACGATCTTCTCGCCTGGCTTCAAGCCGTCGCGCACCACGCGCAGGCCATCGATGGCAGGGCCGAGGGTCACAGGGCGGTACTCGGCCTTGTTGTCCTTGTCGACCACGAACACGAACTTGCGGTTCTGGTCCGTGCTGATGGCGCGGTCGTTGATCATCAACGCCGACTTGGCGCCGGTGGAGCCGGCCAGCTGCACGCGGGCGAACAGGCCTGGCACCAGCGCGCCGTCGGTGTTGTTGAGGGTGGCGCGCATGCGCACCGAACCGCTGCGTGGATCGAGCTGGTTGTCGACGAATTCCAGCTTGCCTTCGTGCGGGAAGCCGGTTTCGTTGGCCAGGCCGATCTTCACGGTGGCAGGCTTGCCTTGATGGGCAGCGGCGCCAACGCGCAGATAGGTGTCTTCATCGCCGTCGAAGGAAGCGTAGATGCGCTCCAGCGACACCACCGAAGTCAGTACCGCCGAAGCGTCGACCAGGTTGCCCAGCGTGATTTCCGCTTTCGATACGCGGCCGTTGATAGGCGACGTCACCTGGGTGTAGCTCAGGTTCAGTTTCGCTGCCTCGTACTGCGCTTGTGCGGCGCGGGCATCGGCGTCCAGCTGTTTCAGGCTGGAAGACAGGGCATCGTATTCGCGCTGGGCGATGGCTTTGTCGGCCAGCAGTTTTTCAGCGCGGACCAGTTCCACCTTGGCCAGGTCGGCCTTGGCGCGGGCCGAGCCGGCTGCGGCTTCGGCGCGGTTGGCTTCAGCCTGGAATGGACGTGGGTCGATGACGAACAGGACTTCGCCCTTCTTCACTTCGCTGCCCGGCTTGAAGTTGATCGCGGTGATGAAGCCGCCGACGCGCGGACGGATCTGCACTTGCTCGATCGCTTCCAGGCGGCCCGAGAACTCCTGGGTCTCGGTGATGGTTTTCTCGACGACCACTGCGGCCGAAATCGGAGGACCACCGGCGGCCGGTGCTTCAGCTGTCTTGCCGGTCGCGTCTTCGCAACCGGAGAGGCCGAAAGCGGCCAGTCCCGCCAGCGCCATAGCGGCGGCCAGCGGCCGGGCTACGACGGTGAGTTGTTTAATGGTTTTCATGTTTAATCCCTTTTATATGAAAATAATTAATAGAAACGGCGGCACCGGTTGCCCTCAACGAATTGCGAGAAAACACGGTACTAGCGCCCCGCCGGCAAGCCAGTGGGGACGTGATTGCAGATACTGCTTAAAGGTTGGGGAACCCTATGCGGCTGGCGGCGTCTCAGACCGTTCCAGGCCAGCGATGAAACTGGCGATTTCTCCCAGCGCGTAACACTTGCACGCGCATTCGTTGCGCGCCCCTGCTTCACTCAGGGACGCTGCCGGCATTCGGTTGACGGTGGTCTTGACACCACAGGCAATCAACTTCGCGCCATATTGTTCCGCTTCGTCGCGCAGCGGGTCGTCTTCGGCCGACAGGATCAGTGCCGGCGGCAGGTTCTTCAGACGGCTCGATTGCAGCGGCGACGCGTATGGGTGGGTGCGGTCTGCCGCGTTCGGCAGGTAGCCTCGGTAGGCCGCCGCGCAGGCGTCGGCCACGTCCAGCAATTCAGGCGCGTTCTGCATCTCGCGCATCGACCAGGTGCTGAGGCCGGGATCGAGCATCGGCATCACCAGGATCTGGCCGGCCAGCGCCGGGCCGCCACGGTCGCGCGACATCAGCGCGCAGACGGCCGCCAGGTTGGCGCCGGCTTCGATGCCGGCCACAATCAGGCGCTTGCCGGTCCAGCCCAGCTTGGTCTTGTTCTTCTTGGCCCAGGTCAGCACGGCGTGGGCGTCTTCGACGGCGGCCGGGAAAGGCTGCACCGTCGCCAGCGTGTAGGCGGCGGCCAGCACCGCGCTGTCCGGGGTGTCGTCGGCCATATGGCGCAGGAAGATGTCGGCATCGTCCAGGTCGCCGCTGTTGAAGCCGCCGGCATGGAAGAACACGATCAGCGTGTCGCGCTTGATGCCGGCCTCGCCGCTGGTGTACAGGCGGGCGGCCAACGGGCCTTGCGCGCCACGTACTTCCAGGGTGCGGACCTTGATCAGGTCCGACAGCTGCGGCAATGGCTCGACGGTTGCGCTCATCGCTGCACCGTATCCGAGGCGCTGGACAGCATGGCCGTGTCGGCGCAGGCGATGGTGTCGCCGGCGGCCGCTTCGGTCAGGGCACGAACGCCGCTCGCTTCGGCAGATGCCGCGTGCGAGTAGGCATCGGTATAGACCACGCCCGCCAGAGCGACCGAAGTCAGCGCCAGTGCGATCGTTGCAAAAATTCCATCCCGATATTTCATGTTGAACCCCTTTCCTTCAATGTACTTTCTTGGTGCAGTACAGCAATCTTAAACTTGATCTACAATCTGATAAATAGTGCAATGTCGAATTGATTGTTCAGGATTCCGAACAATGGGACTCAAAGATGAATAAACTACAAGCGATGGAAGTGTTCGTACAGGTGGTCGATGCCGGCGGCTTCACGCGCGCGGCCGACAATATGCAGCTGCCCAAGGCCACCGTGTCGACGCTGATCCAGTCGCTGGAGGCCGCGCTGTCGGTCAAGCTGCTGCACCGGACCACGCGCCAGGTCAGCGTGACGGCCGACGGCGCCGCCTATTATGAGCGCTGCCTGCGCATCCTGTCGGACGTGCGCGAGGCCGAGGAATCGCTGTCGCGCACCCGGCTCAGCCCCAGCGGGCGGCTGCGGGTCGACGCGCCCACCGGCCTGGCCAGCGACGTGCTGATCCCCGCCCTGCCCGACTTCTTCACGCGCTATCCGGACATCCAGCTGGAGCTGGGGTGCAGCGACCGCACCATCGATTTGATCGAGGAAGGCGTCGACTGCGCGGTGCGCGGCGGCGTGCTGGGCGATTCCAACCTGATCGCGCGGCGCGTCGGCATCCTGCAGTTCGTCACCTGCGCCACGCCGGACTACCTGGACCGCTACGGCCGGCCGGTCCATCCCGACGAGCTGATGCGCCACCGCTGCGTGAACTATTTTTCCTCCCGCACCGGCAAGCTGTTCGACTGGGACTTCTCGCGCGACGGCCACCGGATACAGGTCGCCCTGCCCGGCCACATCGCCGTCAACGATACCAATGCCTACATTGCGGCAGGACTGGCCGGACTGGGCATCTTGCAGATGCCGAACTTTATGATGGAGCCCATGCTCAAGGACGGCCGCTTCGAACAGCTGCTGGACGACTGGAGCACCGACCCGCTGCCGGTGCACGTGGTCTACCCGCAGAACCGCCACCTGTCGGCCAAGGTGCGGGTGTTTGTCGAATGGGTCGCCGAACTGTTTTCCAACCATCCGGGCATGCGCCTGCCGAAAGCCGCGCCGCCGGCGCGCTCGACTCCTTTTGAGGTTGCCATATGACTGAAGCCCACCGCATCGTATTCCTCGACCGCGACAGCGTGATCGCCAACATCCGCAAGCCTGCGTTCGCGCACGCGTGGTCCGAGCATGCCGCCACCAAAGCGGCGGACGCCATGCCGCGCCTGCGCGACGCGCGCGCCACCATCGCCATCACCAACAAGGTACCGCTGCGCGCCGCCGACCTGGCGCAGCTGCCGGAGCTGAAGATGATCGCGGTGGCCGCCACCGGCACCGACATCGTCGACCTGGCGGCCTGCCGCGAGCGCGGCATCGTCGTCTCCAACATCCGCAACTACGCGGTGCACACGCTGCCCGAGCACACCTTCGCGCTGATGCTGGCGTTGCGGCGGCAGCTGGTGGCGTACCGCGCCGATATCGAGGCAGGGCTGTGGCAGAAGTCCGAGCGTTTCTGCCTGTTCGGCCATCCGATCGCGGATTTGGCGGGCAGCCGTCTGGGCCTGCTGGGATATGGCACGCTGGGCAAATCGGTGGCGCGCATCGCCAAGGCGTTCGGCATGGAGGTGATCGTGCATACGCGCTCGCCGCTGCCCGATGCGGCGGGCGATGGCGTGCGCGAAGTGGGCTTCGACGAGCTGCTGGAAACCTCGGACATCCTCAGCCTGCACCTGCCGCTGAACGACAAGACGCGCAACCTGATCGGCGCGAAGGAGCTGATACGCATGAAGCGCAGCGCCCTGCTGATCAACACCGCGCGCGGCGGCCTGGTGGACGAGACGGCGTTGGCCGACGCCCTGCGCAGCGGCGTGATCGCCGGCGCGGGCTTCGACGTGCTGGTGCAGGAGCCACCGCCGGCCGACAACGTGCTGCTCAATCTGCGGCTGCCCAACTTCATCCTGACGCCGCATTCGGCCTGGGCCAGCTCGCAGGCCATGCAGGTGCTGGCGGATCAACTGATCGACAACATCGAGGCATGGGTGGCGGGCGCGCCCAGGAACGTGGTCGGCTGACAGCTATCGATAATTGGTGCCGTTGTTCATATCGATAACGTCACCGTTAATGAACGCCGGTGCGTCGGTCGCAAGCCAGCTGACCGTTTCCGCAACCTCTTCCGCCAGACAGAATCGCTGGCTGATGGTCGCCGCCCTCAAGCGGTCCTTTCTGTCTTGCGGGATGTTTTTCATCATGTCCGTTTCGACGGGGCCGGGCGCGACCGAGTTGGCGATCACGCCCCGCGCGCCGTAGGTGCGTGCGAGCGAACGCATCGCATTCATCAGGCCCGCTTTTGAAATGCCATACCAGATGTCCGGGTGGCCGATTTCGCCGGCAATCGAACCCATGCTGACGATGCGGCCGCCGCCCTTGCCCGCCATCCGCTCCGCCACATGCACGCTCAGCCGCACGGCGGAGATCAGGTTCATGTTGAGCGTGTGGAGAATTGCCTCGCTGTCGTAATCGCTGGCGGTCTTCGCGTTCATCATGCCCGCGTTGTTGATGAAGACGTCTGGCGTGCCGATCTTCTCGACAATCTGCAGCGCCTGTTCGTATTCAGAAACGTCTGCCGTCCACGAAGTTAAACCGTCCATGGCGACCGAGAGGCCGGAGCGGGACAAGACATGCACTTCAAACCCCTTGCTCAACAACTTCTTCGTTATTTCAAGCCCGATGCCTCGGTTGCCGCCAGTAATAATTGCCTTCATCTTTACGTCAGCCTTATAGTTAACTAAAATAATAGATTATATTAAATACATAATTAAATCGGAACCAAATTAGCCGAATAAGGACAGAGATGCCACAAACCCAAATAGTTTTTCGCCAGGCGACATCGCATGACATTCCTGCCATGTCGACGATCCGCCTGGCCGTTCGCGAGAATGTGCTTTCCGACCCGAGCCGCATTACACAGAAAATGTACGAGGATTATCTGGAACTGCTGGGCCGCGGCTGGGTCGCGGAAGTGGATGGCGTGATCGCCGGATTCTGCTATGCGAATAAAACCGATTCATCCATCTGGGCGCTGTTCATGGCGCCCGAATATGAAGGACAAGGGATCGCCAAGCGCTTGCTCAACATCGCCACGGCATGGCTGTTCGAGCAGGGCAATGAGTTTGTTCGCCTGAGTACCGGCATGGGAACCCGAGCGGACCAGTTCTATGCCTCGCAAGGGTGGCGCCGGGAGCGCGTCGAAGGGAACGACGCCTATTACCTGCTGGCAAGCGCCGGATAAACTTGGAAAAGTTTCTCCGATGAAATCCCTGTTAAAATAGTTGCCTTTTTATTGACTAGAATAACAACCATGCGTCTGAATTCCTCTCTGCTTTCCCTTTGCCTTTTAGCCTTGACCGCGTGCGGTGGCGGCGGTGGTGGCGGCAGCACTGCCACCTCACCATCCCAGCCGACTTCCCCACCCGTATTAACCGGTAACACGATCTTCATCGGCGACAGCGGCAACCAGAAAATGGCGGCCATTGATACGCTGACGCCCACGCCGGGCAGCTTGTCCGCCAAGGTCTTTACCACCAATTCATCCGCCTGGTTTGACGCTGCGTTCGATGGCACCCGCAATGAACTCTATGTTGCCGCGTTCACCCAAATCGATGTGTACGCCAATGCGAGAAAACTGGACGGGACTATTACAGCCTCCCGCTCGATCATCCCGGCAATCAATGGCTACACCAGTCTGCGGCACGTAGTGCTGGACAAGGCGAATGACCGCCTCTACATTGGCTTCAAGGCGCCGGGCAGCGGCGGCGTGGCCGTGTTCGAGCAAGCGAGCAAGCTCAACGGAACGGTAGCACCTTCGCGCATTTTTTCCGGGAACATCTACCATGACAACTTCACCCTGGATCTGAAACGCAACCTGCTGTACACCAGCTGGAACTTCATCGCCCCCGCACAAGTTTTCGTCTTCGAGCACATCGATAGCTTCAATGGCGAAGCGCCTATCGCGCGTCGTATCGGCATGCCTGGCGTCGTACAACGGCTCTCCATAGACAGCAGCCGTGACCGTCTCTACATGGTCACGGACAACGGAGGCGTAATCGTTCTGGACGGTGCAAGCACCGCAGCCGGCCGCCCGGCAGTCACCACGTTCTCGCTGCCGACTTCGAACTCCGGTAGCGCGGTAACAATCGATGCCGCAAATGACCGTTTGTACCTGGGCTTCACCGACCAGGCTTTCGTGCTCAACGACGCGAGCAAACTGACCAACAGCAACGGCTCGGCACAAGCGGCAGCCATCAAGGCGCCGGCCAACACCACGATCGCCTATTTCGCCTTGCCTCAGTAACGATAGATCTAAAACGCCCAGCGCACCCGGAAGGCGAGCCTGCTGCCCAATGGCGACAGGCCTCGCTCGGAGCGGGCGTCGCCGGCCTGGCGCAGCAGCGATAGCATCAGCGTGGTGCGCGTTGAATAGCGATAGTCCACAGTGCCATGCCACACGGCGCTGTGGTCGTCGCGGCCGGCGTACACGCCTCCTCCCAGTTCCCAGTCACCGATCGTTTGCGCCATCGTCACGCTGACATAGCGCTGGCGAGCGCCCTGGCTGGTCAGCACCTGCGCAGCCTGCGCCTGCAAGCCCTTGCGCGCGATGTCGGGAAGCGGCAAGGATTGATTACGATCGATCAGCGCCAGCCAGCCGGCATACTGGCCGTCGGACATGCCGCGTCCATCGTAGGCATATTCGAGTTGCAGCTTGGGCAGGTCCGGCAAGGTGTAGGTCAGACCGGCCGTCGCACGCCGCGTGTCGCGCGCGCCGTACGCTGCTCCGTACCATGACAGATGCTCCCCCATCGCCCCGCTCAAGGTCGCGCCGATGCCATTGGACTCTCCGCTGGCACGCCGCAGCAGCATGCTCACGCTCAGTTGATCGAACTCGTACCCAAGCCTGACGATGGACTGTTCAACGCCGCGGTTGTAGCCGTCCGCGTGCCGCGCCGCATCCTTGCTGTAGATCGCCGTCAGGCTGGCTTGCGAACCGGTCCAGCCCAGCACCGCCATCGGCAGGCCTTCCGACTGGCCCAGTTCATCGAGCGGATCGCTCAGGTCCGTGCGCTTTTGCAGGAAACCCAGCGGCTGGTTGACGAAGGACGGATCGAGCGCATACAGGCGTTTGCCGAGAGATAGCGTCATCCCAGGCGTCAGTTGAAACACGCGGTTCAGTTCCTGCAGCGTTCCAGAAGAACCGCTGCGCCGCCCGTCGATATCGCTGTGCCAGGTTTCAAATCGCGCACGCCAGGTCAGATCGTGGAAGCGGCCCTCAAGCAGCCCGGCCAGCGTGGTCTTCTTCTCAGGGATCGCCAGAAAATTATCGACATTGAGCGGCGTCGCCTGCAAGCGCGTGGCTTCCTGGCTGGCCAGCGCGAAGCCGCCCAGCAAGTCATCGTCCGCCTGCGCACAGCCGCACAGCAGCAGCCCAGCCATCAACGCTGAACGGCGAACGCTCATTGTTCCAGACTGCGCGGGTTGAAGGTGCTGGCGGAGAATTCCATCGTCTTGATCTTCTCGTACACCACGCGGGTCTGCTCGGCCGGCAATTGCGGATCGAAATAGCGCGTAACTGGTGGCAGGCCGCCGGTGGCAGCGTCGAACTCCGCGACCTTCAACAGCTTGCCGCTGGCGACATACAGCATGGCCTTCAGCGGCACATACTGGCCGCGCAGCTTGGTCGTCAGCAGCGTAATCTTCGTGTAGGTGGCCGCCTCGTTCTTGCTGCTCAGCGCCAGCGCGACGCAGTCGCCGGTGCAGGATGCAGGCGGCGTATCCATCGTCACGGCGTCGTAATCGTTCGTGAAGCTGATGCGCGCCAGATCGCCTATCGACGCCTTGCCACGCAGCGTTTGCAGCGGCGTCAGTCGGATCGCGCGCCGAGTGCGGGGCGCATAGAAAAATATCCCGGCATCGGTGGTCAGGAACTTCTGGCCGCGCTGGTCGACGCTGGTCGCCTCGACCAGCACCTGATTGTGATTCGCGCCGCGTATCACGTACGTGCCAGGATCCTGCTCCTGGCCGTTCTGCACCGGCACGATGCGCACCGCCGCCTCGAAACTATCGAACGGCATGCGGTAGCGGTCCACCTGCCGCAGGATCTCCTGCGCAGATGGCGCTGCCATCACCGGGCCTGCCGCCAAAACAGCGCAGCCTACAAACCAGCGGACACGGTCAAATTGAAATGGCATGAAGCAGGCTCACTGTATGGAAAGAGATGACATGATAGGCAAGCGGCCGATGCGGCGGCTGATGGTCCACGCGGCCAGCATCGCCACCAGCGGCAAGGCGCAGATGATGGCCGCGCTGTACGACGGCACCCACAACATCTGCAACAGCACACCGGCGTTGCGGCCGGGCGGCGGCGCCAGTTCGATATGCGCGGCATTGATCACAAGGATAGCTGCGAATGCCAGCAGCGCCCCGGCACAAGCGCCGAACAGGCCTTGCAGCATGCCCTCCATGACAAACAAGCGCCGCACCAGCGCGTGGCCGATGCCCATGGCGCGCATGGTGCCGATCTCCCTGCCCCGCTCATAGATGGTGGTCAGCGTCATCGCCGCCACGCCGAGGAAGACGATGATGCAGATGACGATACCGAACACCAGGAACTGATTACGGTACAAGGCCAGCACCTGCGAATACAACGGCGCCAGCGCCTGCCAGGTTCGCAGCTCGACCTGCGCGCCAGCCAACGCTGCGCGCAAGCGGGTCGACACCTCGTCTGCCTGTGCCGTGTCCTGATACAGCACCGCGACACTGGACACCTTGGTCGTACGCAGCAGCTCCTGCGCCGTTTCCAGCGGCATTTGCAGCAGATACAAATCGGTCTGCGGAATGCCGGTCGCCACCAGTCCCACGACTTCAAGGTCCATCGCGTTGACGCTGCCGTTGACGGTGGTGGTCATCAACGTAATCGAATCGCCAGGCTTGACCGACAGGCGCCGCGCCATCTCCTTGCCGATCAAAACCTGATAGCGGCCTTCCGGCTTGGCGCTCAGCGGTGCTCCGGCCGCCAGGGCCTGGAAGGCGCCGAATGCTTGCCGCTCGCGGTCCGGCATCACCCCGCTGCCCTCGAAGTTGAGCGTGCGCGCGCCGTTCGACACCAGGCCGGCGAACGACAGGCGTGGGACCACGCGGCGCACCTGCGGCTCCTGCGCCAGCAGCGCTTCCACCCGCGCCAGCACCGGCCGCTCCAGTCCATATTGCAACTGCTGCTCGGCGTAGCCGTCAAACTGGCCTTCCCCGGCCAACTGCGCATGTCCCAGTCCGCTGCGGATGGTGCTCTCGCGCAGGCCATCGAGCGACGCCGCGATGTAGGCCACGAACAGCAGCAACGCCAGCGTGCCGACGCCTATCGTCCCGCCCAGCAGAAAGGAGCGCCGTCCATTACGCCGTACGTTGCGCAGCGCGAGCGTGAGCCACTGCCTCATGCGACCTGCCTGCCGTCCGCCAGCCGCACCACGCCGTGCGCCATCTCCATCACCCGTTGATCGTGGGTGGCGATGACGAAGGTGGTGCCGACCTGGCGATTCAGATTGTCGATCAATTCCAGCAGCTGCTGCGCCGTCTTGCCGTCCAGATTACCCGTCGGCTCGTCGGCGATGACGAGGCTGGGACGATTGACCAGCGCCCGCGCAATGGCGACGCGCTGCTGCTGTCCGCCCGACAGCTCGGAAGGTTCGTGCTTGAGACGATGGTCCATGCCCACCATCTCCAGCGCGGCGACCGCCCGGCGGCTGCGTTCCGCCGGCGACAACGCCTGCGGCGCCAGCGCCAGTTCCACGTTCTCCTGCGCCGTCAGCGTGCCGACCAGATTGAATTGCTGGAAAACGAAACCGAGTTTGCGGTTGCGATATTGGTCCAGCTGCGTTTCCGCGATCAGGTCCAGACGATCTCCGTCAACGCTGATGCTGCCGCTGTCCGGGCGGTCGAATCGCGCCAGCATGCCGAGCAAGGTGCTCTTGCCGCTGCCCGACGGGCCGGCGATGGCCGTCACGCTGGGTTGATCGATGCGGAACGACACCTGGTCCAACGCCACGATGCGTTCACCGCCCCGCATATAGTGCTTGGATACCGCGTCAACTTCCAGTATGGCCGCCATCCGCTTCCTCTCAGTAGACCATGTCGATGTCGATGGCCGCTTTGCCGGCCTTGACTTCGAACGCCGCCTGCTCGAAGGTCGGCGGTCCGTAGTTGCCCTTGGCGTTGCGCGAAAATGCATAACCCTCCAGCGGCATGCCGTTGGGCGAGCGGTCGAATTCACCGTTGCCGTTTTCGTCGTGGAACAGCATGGCCGCATACATGCCGGGCTTGACGCCGTCGAAGGTCAGACTGACGACAGGCGACGCGGCGACCGTCTGCATGTACGGGCAGCGCTTGAGGAAGGTAGCCTTGTCGCACAAGGCCGCCATGACCATGCCCTTGTTTCCGGCGACGCCGCTTAACTTGATGGTGATGCTGGTGCCGGCCGCCAGCGATGGCGGAGGCACCACAGCCGCCTGCTGCACATGCGCCAGCAGTACGGCCAACGCGACGCCTACGCAGGCGATAACGCTCATGCCGGCGATCAGCGGGAGGCGGCGCAGCCTGCTGCGCGTATCCAGGACCTCCTGTTCTTTCGGTCGATTCTGTACGTTCATTTCATATCTCTTTCAACTGCAATCAGGAGCGCGGCATCCAGGTAAAGCGCCGCGCCGACAGCGCCAGGCAGGCCACCAGCATCGCCGACAGCAAGGCCACACTGTAGATATCGGTGCTCCAGCCCATGCCGCCGGTCAGGCCGCGCCGTATGCTCGACATCATCGCGTTCAGCGGCAGACAGTCCAACGCCTCGCGGGCCAGCTTGGGCAAGCCGCCCAGCGGGACCATGAGATTACCCGAAAACAGCAGCGGAAAATACAGCAGATTGCAGAACATGGTGGCGGCGGCCACGCTGTTTGTCATGGCCGCGATCAGCAGGCCCAGTGCCAGGAAGGCGCCGGCGCCCAGCGCCAGCATGGCGATGGCGGCGGCCACCTGCGCGCCGTCCGCGTTGACGCGCACGCCGTAGATGGCCCATGCGGCGGCGAACATCGCCAGGCTGGCGGCCAGCACGATCAGCAGGCGCGATACGCACCACGCGGCCACCACCACGCCGGTCGGCATCGGGAACAGCTGGTACATGCGGAACATGCCGCCCTCGCGCGCGGCCACCAGCGGACCTGCAAATCCCATCAGGCTGGTGGACAGTATCACCATGCCTGCCAGGCCGGTGACGAGGAACAGGCGATAGTCCAGTGTCTGTTCCGCGGCGGCCGGCGGCGGTGGCAAGGTCACGCGCGGCGGCGCATGCAGGCCGTTGAGGTTATAGGCGTCGCTGTAGCCGCGCAACAGGCCGTAGGCGGCATCGAACGCGGCGCCCGCGCCGTGGCCGGTGCGCAGCGCGAAGTCCGTGGTGCGGCCGGCGGCGATGTTGGCGGCGAAACCGGTTGGTATCGTCAGCACAAAGTCGGCCTGCGCGGCGGCGGCGTCGGCGGGCGTTGTCACCGGCGCGAAGTCGACGCTGTGCTGCTGGCGCAAGCCGGCCTGCAACTGCCACAGGTATTCGCGGCTCTCGGTGCTGCCATCGAGATCGACGATCGCCAGCGACACCGGGCCAAGCTTGACATCCTGGCCGAACAAGGCCATCTGCATCACCAGCATCAGCAAGGGGAAGGCAAAGGTCCAGAACAGCGCCAGCTTCCCGCGCAGGAACATGGCCAGGTCGGCTTTGATCAGATGCAGAAGTATCTTCATGTGGACTGCCCCTTCGTGGGCACGATTTGCGTGACGTCAGCGAGGAAGTCCTCGACCGACACCGGCTCCAGGCTGAATGTGCCGATACGCTGTTGTTCGATAAACTGGCGGAAGGCCTGGTCGAAACCGGCGCCACCGAAAACCTCCCAGGCGCCGTCGCGTTCACGCGGCGGCTGCACCAGTGCTGGCAGTGCGCGCAAGGCTTCCAATGCCGGTTCGGGCAAGGCCTGGCGCAGCACGCCCTTGAACTGGCCGACCCGCTGCGTCATCAGCGATGCCAGCGTGCCCTCGGCAACGATGCGGCCGTCGTCGATGCAGCAGATGCGGTCCATGCCCAGCAAGTCGGATGGAGCGTGCGAGATCACCAGCAGCGTCACCGGCAATGTGGCCAGCAGTTCGCGCAGTGCGCGGGCGAACCATTCGTCCAGTCCCAGCGAGGGTTCGTCGAGGATGGCCAGTTCCGGCACGTGGGCCAGTGCCATCCACAGCATCAGGCGCTGTTTCTGTCCTCGCGACAGCTGCTGCCAGTAGCGGTCGCGCAGTTCGTCCAATCCCAGTGCACGGGTGACTGCGGCCTCGGTGCGGTGATACATGGCCTGGTGCAGCGCCATCATCTCCCGCACTTTGGTCTGGCCTGGCAGATCGTAGCCTTGCAGCAGACCGCCGATGCGCTGGCGCGTGGCCGCGTCACGCGGATCGCCAAGATGCAGCGCGACGGTGCCACGGTCCGGCTGGCGCAGTCCCAGCAGGGTTTCCATCAGCATCGACTTGCCGCTGCCGTTGCGGCCGATGAAGGCCACGCGTTCGCCACGACGCACCGTCAGCGCGCCGGGGCGCAGCGTGAAGGATGACGACAAGCGGAGCTCAACGCCGCTCAGCTCCAGCAGTACGGGCGCCAGCGCAGCAACCGGTTCCGCCAAGGCGGCGACGGTCTCCTCCGCCGGCGTCTCGATGCCGTATTCCAGCAAGACCTGCCGCGCATGTTCGCGGTAGACCGGATCCAGCATCGCTTGTCGCAGCTTGCTCACGCCCAGATCGCGGTCGCCGCCGTATGCGGGCGGCGCATGCAGCAGCAGCGATGCGTGCTGCACCAGCAAATCGGGATCGTTCGGTATCAGCTGCACGGCCTTGTTGAAGGCCTGTATCGCCTGCTGTCCGGCGCTGGCGACCTTGATGATATTCGGCCGGGCCAGCAATATCATCAGGATCGCATGCGTGCCGCGCCACAGCCACAACCGCCCTTGCGGCAGGCACTCTGCGGCCTTGAGCAGCAACTCCAGCCGCGCCAGTTCATCGGCCGCCGGCGGCGTCGCAAAATTCACCTGCAACAGCGCGCGATTGATGCGGGCGCCGAGCAGGCTGTCGAGCAGTGCCGGTTCGGCATAGATATCGTCCGCCTCCAGCGTGGCGATGGCCTCGTCGATGTCGGCCGGATTCTTGTTGATCCACGCCGTGAACACCGCCTGGCGCGTGCGCTCGATCAGCGCAGCCTGCGCAGCACTCGGCCCGCCGCTGCGGGCGACGGCAGGGAAACTCTGTCCGCTGGCCTCTTCCACCAGCCGCACGATCTGCGCTTCCGAACCGGCCCGCGCCACGGCGGCGAACAGCCGCGTGATGCGTGCAGCCCCACCCAGCGCATAGATCGCCTCCAGCAAATCGGCGCCGACGCGGCAAGCCGACTTGTACACCGCCAGATCGCTGTCGACGCTTTCGCCGAACATGCTGTCGGCGCTGCGGCTCAACAGTGTGCGCATCGGCGGCAGCAGCTCCATATTCGCCGCCGGCAGCGTGGCGCCCGCGTGGCGGCTGGCGAAGAAATGCGCCAGCCCTTCATCCAGCAAGCGCACGCCGCAAGTCAGGAAGCAGTGCGCCACCTCGTGGAACTGCACCGCGCGCAGATCGTCCGGGTAGCCGGGTGACAGCGTGGACAGGCGCAGCAACGCCAGTCCCGGGAAACTCTCCATCGTCAGGTGCAGGTCACGGCTCTCCGCGCGGCATTGCAGCAGGATGCACGGCGCGGGCAGTTCCAGGAAAGCTGCGCAGCAGGCGATCGCCTCTTCGAAATGAGCCTGCAATGCCGGCGGCAACGGCGCGGCGTCCAGCACGTACAGCGAGCCGCTCGCATGCCATGGCTGCTTGCCCGCCACCATATCGAGCAGCAGCGGATAGGCGTGGAAGCGGCCTCGCAGCGCAAACAGCCGGTCCAATTCCGCCAGCGCGGCATCGCGTTCGCCCGCCGCCGCATGACGCAGCAGCGCGAACGCGCCCTGCCGCAGACTGGCCCCGGCCACCTGCGGCGTATCGCCCAGCACACGGATGGCGTTGTCGTTCATGGCGCGGCGGTCTCCGGCTGCGCCTCGCGGCCCAGCAGCATGACCGACACCACGGTCTCGGTCACGCCGTCGATATCGAGCAGCGCCGCCAGTTCATCGTCGTAGTAGGCGCCGTAGACCAGCGATCCCATACCCAGCCCCTGCGCCGCCAGGCACAGGTTCTGCGAGGCGTGGCCCGCTTCGAGCAGCGCCATGCGATAGCCGCGTGGGCCGTATTTGGCGGTGGCGCGCTGCGGCACGCTGGTCATCACGCACACCAGCGGCGCCTTGATGGACTGCTCGCCTCCGCGCACCTCGGCGCTGCCGAAAGCGTCGCCATCCTGCTGCTTCAGCACCCGCAGACAGTGCTCGCGTGCGTCGTAGTGCGCGATGCACGGTTCAACGCCTTCAACCTGGTTCAGGAAGAAGTAAAACTCGGTCGGATACAAGCCGCCAGGCGAAGGATAGGCGCGGAACGCCAGCTTGACGTGCGGTGCGGCGTCGCTGCTGCGGTAGCGGTTCACGCGCAGCGCGTGATGCAGCAGGCTTGAGACTTCGCGCAGGCTCAGTGCCGGCGCGAAGCCGCGCGCGCTGGTGCGGCCCGCCATCGCGGCGGCCAGTTCGCCCAGCGCCAGGTCAGGCTCCGGCAACTCGATCTTCGGGCACGAAGCAAACACGTTGTAGCCCGCCGCGCCGCGCGCGATGAAAGCCGGATGGCGCAAATAGCGAACGATGTTCTTGACCTGCCCCGCCAGCGTGGCGCGATGGAACTTGGTCTGCTCGTGCAGAATCTCGGCCGGATCGTCGATGTCGAAATCGCCCGCCATGGCCTGCGGCGGCAGCAGTTCTTGCAAACTATGGTTCATATGAGGTCCGCATCAAGGGAATGGGTGGGGATCTGTATTCGGCGGCGGCACCTCGGCCAGGCCCCAGTGGCGGGCGATCTGGCGCAGGCGGCGTTCGTCGCGGCTCAACATGCCGTCACCGAACAGCAGCGGATGCAGGCCCGGTATCAGCGAGCGCACCACGCAGAAACCCAGGCTGGCGATATCCTCGGAGGTGACATCAACCGCCAACGCCGGCAGGCCCATGGCGCGCAAGCGCGCCAGCAGATCGTCCAGCGTGGCCAGCTGGCGCAACGAGGCGTCTGCGCTATCGATGGCCTGCGCGTTCTCGAACAGGAAGTCCATCATCTGCTGCCGCGACGGCTCCAGGAAGTAGGCGAAGTGGTCGCCCGGATTGCGGATGGCCGCCCGCTCCGGCAGCGGCGTACCCGCGCCGAGAATGGAGCTCGCCCAGCAATAGCCGTGCAGCGCTTCGATCACCGCCTTGTTGATCGCCTGGCCCACGCCCAGTTGCGCACTGGCTCCCAGCGACATGGTGCCGTCGTTGCGGCTGCGCGCAAGGCACAGCACAACCGGCAGGCCGACATCGGTGGTGATGTCCCACAGCCGCACGTCCAGCGACGGATGGTCCAGTGCGCGCTGCACGCCAGGCAGCAAGGCCGCCCGCGCCGATGCGCCCACGTCCAGGCGGCGCGGCGCATAACGCATCTGCCACATGGCAGCGAAGGCGTCGCGCTCGATCACTTCACACAAGCCGCTCAGGATGGCGCGCTGTTCGTCCATGCCGCACGCCAGTCCGGTCGATGAGGATTGGAACACGATCTCGCGCTGGTTCTTCACCTGCATGCCGAGATAGACCATCTGCGCCGGCACATAGCATTCGCGCTCCGGGTCGCACAGGTCGGCCGCGCGCGCCCAGGCGCGGGTGACGTCGGCGTCCGGCGCTGAAAATTCAAAACCCTCGGCCGCGTACTGCTCGGGCGAGAACAGCACGAACCGCTCCAGTCCCACCGCCGCCTCGCCCAATTCGGCCTGGCTGGCGTAGTGCAGCTGGTCGTCGAAATGCACCGCGGCCGAATAGCGCTCGATCGCTTCGCCGAACGCCGCCCACAGGGCCGAGGTGCGGTCGAAGGCGGCGCCGGAACCGGCCAGGCTGGCGCGGTCGCTGGTCGGGTTGTTCGGCTTGGCGCGCGATGGGTCGATCATCATCGCCTTGACGTCGACCATCAGGGCGTTGAACACGAACAGGCCGCGCGCGTCGGGATGCTCGGTCTCTTCCAGCAAGGTGGTGATGATGCCGTGGCGGCGGTGCACCAGGGCTTCATGAATCAGCGCCAGGCGCGCTGCGTCGGATAGTCGCTCCATGATTTAAGCCCGGCGACGCAGCAACGACTGCTGGAACACGGTGCCGACCGGCCGCGCCGTGCTGGCATTGCCGCAACAAGCGCAACGCGGCAGGCGCAGCACGCGGCTGCGATGGGTCTCGCCGGTCAGGCTGTCGATCTCGCTGAACACGCTGTGTTGAAGATTATCCAGCGTGCCGCTCAGGTATTGCAGCACCAGCCGCGACGCCTCGGCCACGCCGAACTGGATCGCCAGCCTGCTTGGCAGCGCGTGGTACAGGATGTTTTCCGGCTTGCTGCGCACGTCGAATTCGGCGACGAACTTGCGCGTGCTGCGCACACGATGGAAATAGCATTCGTAGCAGGCGGTCGCTTTCGGCATCACCATCGGGCCGCACTGCACCGTGCTCCAGTCTATGCCCAGATACAGGCTGGCCAGGCCGCGTTCGACCGCCTTGGCGTTCATCGCGCGGAAGCTGGCGAAGTCCTCGAAGTCGGAGCACACCAGCAGCAGTGCGCGTTTGTCGCCCGTATCCGGCAGCTCGCCGTCGCGGCCTATGCGTTGCAGCGGCACGTTCATCTGCGCCAGTGCCTCGGCCAGCGCGTCGGCGCAGGCGCCCTCGCCGGCCAGCACCAGCAGCCAGTTGGCGCGGTCGTAGGCGGCCAGCTGGTCGCGCGGGATCAGCGCATCGAGTTCGCGCCGGTGCTGCAAATGCTGATGGGTGGCGTCGCCGCCGGCGCGGGCGTCGTCGCGCACCAGCACCCGCGTGTTGACCAGCGCCGTCACGGCCGCCTCGACCGCCTCGGGCGGGAAGCTGTCGGCCATGGACTCCGTCAACGCGGCGAGCCGCACGCCCTGCCCGGCCTGGTCCAGGATGGTCTTGAGCATGCCGACCTTGTCTTCGACCGTGAAGCGGCGGCCGACCACGGACATGGCGATCTTGTCGTCGCCCAGCGTGGTGATTTCCGCCAGCGGCGAAACGTAAAGAGTGTCATTCATTGAGGTACCTATCGTCGTGGCTGCGGAAAGGCGGGACGACGGCAACGCCGCCATCCCGCCCGCCAGCTGGCAATTAGCAGCAGCAGGAGCAGGAGCAGGTGCAGCACGAAACGCTGACATCAGCCAGAGCGCCGCTCATGTCGTCTTGCAGGTATTCCGATTCGGTCGAATCGGTAATCGAGATGAAGGTCGTGTCGATCAGGATTTCCATTTCTGTTTCCTCTAGAAGTGAATGAAAGGCGGTTCCACATGCGTTTTGCGCATAAGGAGACCGCCGAAATCGAGATTAGCACGCTACGGTTGCCGCACGGCAAGCACTGTCATTAAATACAACGATACTAGAATAATAACTCTAATTCATCCAAATTCATTTGACATGCGCCCGCATCAGACGCGTGCCGCCACCCAGCTGGAGGCCGTCGTTGCGGCTTGCAAGATAGCGTGCCCGCAGCTGATCGGCGCCATGGTCGGACACGTCGCCGTAGCCCAGCGCGCGCAATTCGCAGGCCAGCACCTCGGGCGCGAAGAAGGAAATCCAGGGTTCGCCCTCGGCCTCGTACTTCTTGGCGAAGTAGGCCATGCCCATGCGCTCCATCGGATTGAGCAGCTCGGGCACCACGCCGTAGTCGAACACGATGCCGCTGCCGGACGGCAGGCCGGCGACGAAGGCCAGCGTGTCGAACACGGCGTCGTTGCTCAGGTAGAGGGTCACGCCCAGCCAGGAGAAGAACACCGGCTCATCCAGCCGGCAGCCGGCGGCCGTGAGTTTGGCGGCCAGGTCGTCGCGTTCGAAATCGACCGGCACGTAGGTCAGCGACGCCTGCGCGGCCACGCGCGCCTGCTCCAGCAAGCCGCGCTTCCAGCGCTGGGTGGCTGGATGGTCGACCTCGAACACGCTCAGGCCGGGGGCGGAATTGCGGTAGGCGTAGCTGTCCAGGCCGGCGCCCAGCACGACGTACTGGCGCACGCCGCGTTCCATCGCTGCCGCCAGTTCGTCCTCGGCGAAGCGGCTGCGTACGGCCATCGCGGCGCGCAACACGCGCATGATGCCGGTGTCGAATTTCTGCGGCGCGTTGCGCACCGTCTCCGCGTGCTCCGTGCCGAGCACGGCCAGCGCCAGCGGATCGTCGAATACCAGCGGCTGGTCGAGCAACTGGTGGGCGGCGCGCAGCATCGCCACCGACAAAGCGCTGCGGCTGGCCACGCCCTGCTGCAACAAACCCTCGCCGCGTAAGCCCTGCTTCATCAGTAGCTGCCCGGCAGCAGGATGTTTTGATCGACCTTGGTCACATCGCGCAGGCCGCAGAACGCCATCGTCAGATCGAGCTCGTTGCGGATGATGTCCAGGCATTTGCTGACGCCCTCCTCGCCCATCGCGCCCAGGCCGTACAGGAAAGGCCGGCCGATGTAGACGCCCTTGGCGCCCAGCGCCAAGGCTTTGATGACGTCCTGGCCGGAGCGGATGCCGCCGTCCATGTGCACTTCGATCTGCTTGCCGACGACATCGACGATGGCGGGCAGCGCGCCGATCGACGACTGCGCGCCGTCCAGCTGGCGGCCGCCGTGGTTGGAAACGATCAGCGCATCGGCGCCGCTCTCCACCGCCAGCCGCGCATCTTCCGCATCCATGATGCCTTTGATGATCAGCTTGCCGCCCCAGCGCTGCTTGATCCACTCGACATCTTTCCACGACAGGCTCAGGTCGAACTGCTGGCTGGTCCACGACGACAGCGACGACATGTCCGACACCGACGATGCGTGGCCGACGATATTGCCGAAGCTGCGGCGTTTGGTGCCCAGCATGCCCATCACCCAGCGCGGCTTGGTCGCCATGTTGACGATGTTGGCGATGGTCAGCTTGGGCGGCGCCGACAGGCCGTTGCGCAAGTCCTTGTGGCGCTGGCCGAGTACCTGCAAATCCAGCGTCAGCACCAGCGCCGAGCAGCGCGCGGCCTTGGCGCGGTCGATCAGGCGGTTGATGAATTCGCGGTCCTTCATCACGTACAGCTGGAACCAGAACGGCTTGCTGGTGTTGGCGGCGATGTCTTCGATCGAGCAGATGCTCATGGTCGACAGGGTGAAGGGCACGCCGAATTTTTCGGCGGCCTTGGCGGCGAGGATTTCACCGTCGGCGTGCTGCATGCCGGTCAAGCCGGTGGGCGCCAGCGCGACCGGCATCGCCACGTCCTGGCCGACCATGGTGCTTTTCAGCGTGCGGTTCTCCAGGTTGACGGCCACGCGCTGGCGGAATTTGATGGCCTGGAAATCGTCGACGTTGGCGCGGTAGGTCGACTCGGTCCATGAACCGGCATCAGCATAGTCGTAGAACATGCGCGGCACGCGCTTCTTGGCCAAGACACGCAGGTCTTCAACGGTAGTGATGATGGTCATGCACACTCCTCCGGGACGATGATCGGATTATCATCGCACGAGGCCCGTGTATCATGGAAGCACTATCAAAAAAGGAATGATTTTTGAAATCTAAAACCAACGTCCTCATCACGCTGGCTGCGGCCGCTTTGCTCGGCGTGTTCGGCTATCGCAGCCTCGCCCGGCAAGTGCAGCCGATCGCCGCAGGCGCCGCGACCTGCACGCCGGAATACATCCGCAGCGTCAGCGACGCGATGGAACGTTCCATCCTGTCGGCGCAGTGCGATAAAGCCGCGCGCAAATAAGAAAAAAGGCCTGAAGATCACTCTTCAGGCCTTTCGTCTTACGAATTTTGGTGCGGCTGGCAGGAATTGAACCCACGACCCCTTGGTTCGTAGCCAAGTACTCTATCCAGCTGAGCTACAGCCGCGAAAGACAATATTATAGCAGGGGAAACTCAAATCCAGAAGAGCCGCGAAGGAATTTTTTACGGCGCACTGTCAGTGGTGCACGCGGGCATATTTCGCCTCGTACTCCTGGCAGCGGATTTCGTAGGTTCCGTACTCGACCGCCATCAACACCGCGGTCTCGCGGTCGGCGAAGCCGAGTATCTTCGGCCGCTTGAGCGGCGTCGCATCGTCGGCGTTCTTGACGACGCGGTATTCAGGCAGCCATTGGCCTTCCTGATGATAGGCGGACGCTTCGATCTGGTTTTCCATGAAGGTAAAGCTGGTGGCGTGTGCGGTGGTCATTGTGTTCTCCTGGCTGTTTGAAACAGGATAGCCGCAATGACCGCACCGCATCGTGCGCTTGCGTACACAACGCAGCGGGGCGCCGGCACAAAGAAAAAAGGCCTGAAGATCACTCTTCAGGCCTTTCAACTTACGAATTTTGGTGCGGCTGGCAGGAATTGAACCCACGACCCCTTGGTTCGTAGCCAAGTACTCTATCCAGCTGAGCTACAGCCGCGAAAAACAAGATTATAACAGCGTTTTCTTGTTTGGCGAAGGATTCCTTGAAGAAATTTTGCAATCCGTTTCAAGGCCTTACACTAATAGCAAAAGGGCCCGAAGATTGCTCTTCAGGCCCTTTCACTTACGAATTTTGGTGCGGCTGGCAGGAATTGAACCCACGACCCCTTGGTTCGTAGCCAAGTACTCTATCCAGCTGAGCTACAGCCGCTTAAGCAACATTATAAAGCATTAATTTCGTTTTGCAAAGTCCGATATTTTCTATCGTTTAATTGGTTCGATATGTAAAACACCGAATCAACCACTGTGCAAACTGCTTTGCTGCATCTCTTTCAACCGGCATGCCGTTCGAAAGAAGCAGCATTATAGGGACACTCCCCCGGCTTGTCCAGCACTCTCTGTCAGGTGCCGAATTCGGCCGCCGCCTTGGCCGACCACAACGCTTCGTTATATGAAGGATAGGGAACGCCGTAACAATCGATATGGCCGCCCTCGCCGACAAACTTGATCCACCAGCCCGCCTGATCGTTGATGATGGCGATATCGCCCTGGCGGCAGGTGCCCGCGATCTCTTCGTTTTGTTCCAGCACAACAATCTTCACCTTTCTGTGCTTCACTACCGTCGCCATGGCGCCTCCCTTTTGCGGCACCGCGCCGCTACGCCATCCAGTGTATCCGCAGCGCGCGCCGGCACGGTAGAAAACATGAGTATTTCGCTCACAAATCCAGGCTTTTCAAGGCTTGCGGGTAGCTTCATTCATGCCAGTGATCTCGCTCATCATGAGAAAGAATTTGCATTCCCTTGCGCGCTGCAGCATCATTCACCTGTCTCCTCTATTCTCCTCCAAGGAAATAGATTTAGCCCGCTCCTGTAGCGGGCTTTTTTTTTAGTGTACGATGCGGTCAGCTTTGCCTTCCAAGACAACATACTGACAGGTTGCCCTAGCATGACATCATCCGCCCCCGTCGCGCCGCCCTCCCCTGACTGGTCGCGCACCGCCCTTGGCGATCCGGCCGGCTGGCCGTTGCCGCTGCGCCTGACGGTGGACATCCTGCTCAATTCCCCCAGCGCCATGCTGCTGATGTGGGGCCCCGAACAAATCATGGTGTACAACGATGCCTACGCGGCGCTGATCGGCCTGTCGAGCCTGCGCGCGCCCGGCGGCAGCGTGCCCTCGATCCAGCCGGCCGCCTGGAGCTGGAACGGCGCCGCCATCGGCCACGCCTGGACCGGCGGCAGCGCCAGCTATCGCGGCGTGACCTTGCCCGCCTGGCGCAACAACGGCGTCGCCCAGTTGGCGCTGGACCTGTACTACACCCCGGTGCGCGACGCCGCCGGCCAGGTGGCCGGCGTGCTGTGCACGCTGGCCACGGCCCAGGCCGCGCCGCCGGCCGACACCGCGCGGCCGCTGCGCATGCTGGTGGTCGAGGACAATGCCGACGCCCGCTACCTGGTGTGCGAAACCCTGCGTGCGCTCGGCCATGAAGTGCAGGCCGCCACCACCGGCGAAGACGCCCTGCCCGAACTGTCGCGCCAGTGCTTCGACGTGTTGTTCACCGACGTCAGCCTGCCCGGCATGTCCGGCGTCGAACTGGCGCGCAAGGCGCTGCAGCAGACGCCGTCGCTGCAACTGCTGTTCGCCTCCGGCTACGGCGACGAACTGACCCGCCATCTGGAGTTCCCCGCCCAGTCGTTGCAAAAACCCTACGACATCGAACAGCTGCAAGCCGCGCTCGAACAAATCGCCCGGCGCATCGGCAACACCCAGGCCTGAGCGCTACCAACCGTGCGGAGCCACGGTGGGAGATGGGGCTACAATGAAGCCACCGTAAAACGTCTAGCGTTAGCATGACGAGCCGCCGTCCGGCGGCCGCCAGCTTCGCGGCAGCTGAAGCCCACATGATTCCTCCGAACGAGCCCACCGACGCCACCTCTTCCCAGCCCCCGACGGATGACGCCGCGCTCCAGACCTCTTCCAGCCTTCAGCAGGAATTGCTGAATGCCCGGGAAGCGCTGCGCCAAAGCCAGCTGGAATTGCGGGCCCTGGCCGACTCGATGCCGCAGTTGGCGTGGATCGCCGAGCAGGACGGCACCAAGGTCTGGTACAACCAGCCGTGGTACGCCTACACCGGCACCACCGCCGAACAGATGAGCGGCGACGGCTGGCGCCAGGTCTACGCGCCCGATTGCGTCGGCGCCATGCAGGAGCGCTGGGATCTGTCGCGCGCCACCGGCCTGCCGTTCGAACTGGAAGTGCCGATCCGCAGCGCCAACGGCGAATTCCGCTGGTTCCTCACGCGCGCCAACCCGGTGCACGACGCCGCCGGCCGCGTGCTGCGCTGGTTCGGCACCAGCACCGATGTCGACCAGGTCAAGCGCGTGCAGGAAGCGCTGCGCGACGAGACCGCCGTGCTGGAGCTGGTCAATCGCACCGGCAACGCACTGGCCTCGACCCGCGACCTGCACCCGCTGCTGCAGGAAGTGACCGACGCCGCCACCAGCATCAGCGGCGCCCGCTACGGCGCCTTCTTCTATCACGGCGCCGACGGCCACGGCCGGGCGCGCGTGCTGCACACGCTGTCGAGCTGCACCCCGTCCGGCTACGCCAGCTTCGGCCGTCCGCACGACGACGCGCTGGCCGAAGGCGGCCTGTGCGGCCAGGAAGCCATGCGCAGCAACGACCTGCCGGCCGACGCCCGCTACGCCAGCGACCATCCGTGCCGCGTCACGCCGGCCGGCCAGCCGCCGGTGCGCAGCTATCTGGCGGTGCCGGTGGCGCTGCGTTCGGGCGTGGTGATCGGCTGCCTGTTCTTCGGCCACCCGGAACCGGACATGTTCAGCGAGCGCACCGAACGCATCATCGGCGGCATCGCCGCCCAGGCCGCCGTCGCGATCGACAATGCGCGCCTGTACGACGCCTCGCGCCGCGCCGCCGAGGAGCGCAAGATCCTGCTCGACAGCGAACGCCAGGCCCGCGCCGACGCCGAACGCACCAGCCAGATGAAGGATGAATTCCTGGCCACGCTGTCGCACGAGCTGCGCACGCCGCTGACCGCCATCCTCGGCTGGGCCCAGGTGCTGCGGCGCGGCAGCCGCGACCAGGCCGACCTGCACCGCGGCCTGCAAACCATCGAGCGCAACGCCCGCGCCCAGGCCCAGCTGATCGAAGACTTGCTCGACATGAGCAGCATCGCCTCCGGCAAGGTGCGGCTGGAAATGCTGTCGCTGGCGCCGGCCGCCATCGCCGCCGCCGCCATCGACACCGTGCGCCCCGCCGCCCAGAGCAAGCAGATCCGCATCGACAAGCACTTCGACGCCGCCCCCGGCCTGGTGGCCGGCGACGCCAACCGCCTGCAGCAAATCCTCTGGAACCTGCTGACCAACGCCATCAAGTTCACGCCGCCCGGCGGCGCCATCGGCGTGCACATCCGCCGCGAAGGCGACCAGATCGCCATCGCCGTGCGCGACAGCGGCATCGGCATCGCCCCCGGCTTTCTCCATCATGTGTTCGAGCGCTTCCGCCAGGCCGACGCCACCACCACCCGCAAGCACGGCGGCCTGGGCCTGGGACTGGCGATCGTCAAGCACCTGGTGGAACAGCACGGCGGCACAGTGGAGGCCGACAGCGAGGGCGAAGGCCGCGGCGCCTGCTTCACCGTGCGCCTGCCGCGCCGCCACGGCTACGACGAGCCGCTGGGCGCGGGCGGCGCCGGCCGCCGCGCGGCGGCGCACGACCTGTCCGGCCTGCAAGTGCTGGTGGTCGACGACGAGGACGATGCGCGCGAACTGATCAAGCGCATCCTCAACGATTGCAACGCCGACGTGCTGACCGCCGCCACCGCGACCGAAGCGCTGACGCTGTTGCAGCATGCGCGGCCGGATCTGATGGTCAGCGACCTCGGCATGCCGGAAGTGGACGGCTACGGCCTGCTGGACCGCATCCGGGCGCTGGGGCCGGCGCGCGGCGGCGATTTGCCGGCCATCGCGCTGACCGCCTTCGCCCGCTCGGAAGACCGCATCAAGGCGCTGTCCAGCGGCTTCCTGGCGCATATTTCCAAGCCGGTCGAACCGAACGAGCTGATCGCCAAGGTGGCGGCGATGGGCGCCACCCACCGCCATGCGTGAGCGGCGATGACAGCCGGTTAATAGTCGTGAATATTATTGCCACATGGAAATTATCTTACTCCTACTTACAGACGCGGCAATGTCCTACAAGCAATCTGAAGATCAGTTGATAAACTACAAAAATACAAAAAACCGGGTACAATTAATTGCCACACGGAAATACCATGTGCTTGTGTGCGCCGCACCACAGACGCCTGCGCTATGATCGTGGGACCATAAATTTCTGGCCGGAATGGCCTATTTGAGACAGACAGAGAATAATATGCCGAGCCGAGAAGAAATCCTGAACGCCAAGATACTGGTGGTGGATGACAGCGCAGACAACGTCGAACTGATGTTGGAAATCCTGCGTGAGGCCGGCTATACCGACGTCTCTTCGACCATGCTGCCGGAACAGGTCTGCCCGCTGCACCGCCAGCAATGCTACGACCTGATCCTGCTGGACTTGCAGATGCCGGGCCTGAACGGCTTCCAGGTCATGAAGGGCCTGAAGGAAATCGAACAAGGCGGCTATCTGCCGGTGCTGGCCCTGACCGCCCAGCCCAGCTTCAAGATCGCCGCGCTGGAAGCGGGCGCGCGCGACTTCATCAGCAAGCCGTTCGACCTGCTGGAAGTGCACAAGCGCATCCACAACATGCTGGAAGTGCGCCTGCTGTACAAGGAGCTGGCGCAGTACAGCCGCCAGCAGCAGGAACTGGCGCTGCACGATCCGCTGACCGGCCTGCCCAACCGCCGCCTGCTGGAAGACCGCATCGCCACCGTGCTGCAACACGCCACGCGCCAGCAGAACAAGGCCGCCGTCATGTATCTGGACCTGGACGGCTTCAAGGCCATCAACGACACCCACGGCCACGCCACCGGCGACGAGATCCTGAAAATGGTGGCGCAACGCCTGGTCGGCTGCGCGCGCGGGGAAGATACCGTGGCCCGCGTCGGCGGCGACGAATTCGTCATCGTCATGGGCAATATCGCCCAGCTGGGCGACACGCAGGAGCCGGCCGCCAAGCTGATCGAGGCGGTCTCCGAACCCTACCTGATCAACGGCCTGACGCTGCGACTGTCGACCAGCATCGGCATCGGCATCTATCCCGACGACGCCGACCAGGTGGCCTCGGTGATCGCGGTGGCCGACGGCGCCTTGTACGAAGCCAAGCGCTCGGGCAAGAACCGCTGCTGCACCGCGCAGATGGTGCGCAATCCGCCGCAAGCACACGCGATGTCGCCGACCCCGGCCTGAGCGGCCGGGGTCGGACGCGAAGGCCGTGCGCCTAGTGCGCCGCCTCCTCCATCTTGCCGGCATGCTGGTGGTCGTCATGCGCATCGACTTTTTCCGGCGCCACTTCGATGCGGGTAATGCCGGCGTCGACCGACACCGGATCGCTGGCCGGGAATGTCATCTCCAGGCCGCCATCGAGCAGGGTTTCCTTGGCCTGCTCTTCCGGCGTCGCCTGCTCGTGTTCCGCCAGCGTGGTGATCGCGCTGGCCCATTTGACGAAGTCCAGGTTGGCGAGCTCGCGCACCGTATGCACGTTGAACGCCTGTGCCAGCGCCTTGGCGTCCTTGGCGCTCAGGCCGCGCAGTGCGCTGGTCGGCGCGTCGGCCAGCGCGCGGAAGCTCAGGCCCAGGTACTCTTTATCCACGACGGTATCGATATTCATGATGTTTTCCTTTCAGTTGGGTAGGCCGTCACTGTCGCAGCCCGCAGCGCCGGGGTCTGTACGGAATCGAACACTTGCGCGGCGCAGTGCGGCCGCGTTCGATTGGGCGGCCGTTTTTGACATTCATTTATGCAATTGATATCATGAAATGGTGTCCATTACCCACTTCTCTGGCAGCATTAAGGCCGCGAAGATTTCGCAGTTTCAGCAGCGTGCAGAGACCCCGTGCCTAAAATAGAAAAACCCAAAATCCTGGTGGTCAACGACGATGCCAACAGCCTGTTTGCATTGACCAGCCTGCTGACGCAATGGGCGGAACAGGAATCCTATGAAGTACTGGCAGCCCGCTCGGGGCAAGAGGCGCTGCGCCAGGTGCTGATGCACGACTTCGCCGTGATCCTGTTGGACGTCAACATGCCCGGCATGGACGGCTTCGAGACCGCCGAAGCGATCCACCAGCGCGCGCGCTCGGCCGACATCCCCATCATCTTCATCACCGCCTTCCTGGCCGACGAACTCGACCGGCTGAAGGCTTACCAGCGCGGCGCCGTCGACTTCCTGTTCACGCCGGTGATCCCGCAAATCCTGTACGCCAAGATCTCGGTGTTCGTGGCGCTGGCGATGAAGAACGAGGAATTGAAAAAACAGGCCCGCCAGCTGAGCCTGCGCACCACCGAGCTGACCGCCGCCAACCAGAAGCTCACGCGCGAAGTCGAGGAGCGGCAATCGGCGGAACGGCAGAACCATGCCAAGGACGAGTTCCTCGCCATGCTGGGCCACGAGCTGCGCAATCCGCTGTCGGCCATCAGCAGCGCGGCCTCGCTGATCGGCCTGCCCGGCGTATCGGCCGAGGGCGTCACGCGCGCCAAGAAAATCATCCAGCGCCAGAGTCAGCATCTGGGCCGCATCGTCGACGACTTGCTGGACCTGTCGCGCGCGATGTCGGGCAAGATCCTGCTCAACCGCGCGCCGCTGGACCTGGCGGCGCTGGTCGCGGCCTCGCTGGAGACCTACCGCGCCACCGGCCGCAGCGCCGACTACCAGCTGGTGCAGGACCTGGACCAGGGCTGGGTCGACGGCGACGCCACCCGGCTGGAACAGATCACCAGCAACCTGATCGACAACGCGCTCAAGTACACGCCGCCCGGCGGCCGCATCGAGGTCCGCACCTGGACCGAGAACGATGACGTCGTGCTCAGCGTGCGCGACACCGGCGTCGGCATCGCCGCCGACCTGCTGCCGCATGTGTTCGACGTGTTCGTGCAAGGCTCCAGCACGCTGGACCGTTCGCAGGGCGGGCTCGGCATCGGCCTGTCGCTGGTGCGCCGCCTGGCCGACCTGCACGGCGGCGCCGTCACCGCGGAAAGCAAGGGCCCCGGCGGCGGCAGCACCTTCACGCTGCGCCTGCGGCGCATCGAGCACCAGGTGGCGCCGGCGCCGCAGCCGGCCGACAGCGGCGGCGACCAGGGCATGCCCAGCGTGCTGCTGATCGAAGACAACGACGACGGCCGCGAGATGATGACCATGATGCTCAGCTGTTACGGCTACGACGTGCAGTCCGCGGCCGACGGCCATGAAGGCGTGGCCGCCGCCGTGCGCAGCCGGCCGGACGTGGCGCTGGTCGACATCGGCCTGCCGGGCATCGACGGCTACGAGGTCGCGCGCCGCCTGCGCGCCGATCCCGCCACCGCAGGCATCCGCCTGATCGCGCTGACCGGCTACGGCCTGGCCGACGATCTGCGGCGCGTGATGGAAGCCGGCTTCGACCGCCATCTGGTCAAGCCGGTCGATATCGACCAGCTGATGGAAGTGATAGGCGCTTGCGTGCCGGTGCCGGTCAAGCAGTGACCGGCAGCGACCGCTTGCCAGAGTGCGCCATGACTTGCAAAGCTCGGGTATGATCCGCAAAAGTCCGCAAAGTCCGTCCTGAGAGAAACCATGTCGTCACAAGAACAGCAACAAGAATACCGCCAGCAGGACGCCCTGCGCAGCGCCGACCTGAGCGACCTGCTCGGCCACGTCCACACCTGCTGGGACAACGAACGGCGCTCGCTGTCGCGCCAGCTGCACGACAGCCTGGGCTCGTCGCTGACGGCGCTGACCATGCACCTGGGCCTGCTGATGCAGAAGATGCCGCAGGAGCCGGCCCTGCAGGACCGCGCCGCCCACATGAAGCAGCTGCTGCTGCAAATCGTCGAGACCAACCGCCAGATGCAGATCAAGCTGTGGAACGACAAACTCGAATTCCTCGGCGTGCGCGTGGCGCTGGGCGAAGCGGTCGAACAGTTCGGCCAGCAGCACAAGATCGCCGCCCGCTGCAGCCTGCCCGAAGACGAACTGAGCTGCCCGCGCAGCCACGGCATCGTGCTGCTGCATACGCTGGAGGAAGCGCTGCGCAACATCATCACGCACGCGCAGGCGACCGAGGTCGACGTCATCGTCGATGACAATGAAGACGAAGTCATGCTGACGGTAAAGGACAACGGCGTCGGCCTGTCCGGGCCGGTGGCGGCCGCGCTGGACCGCATCGGCGACAAGTTCGGCCTGCGCACCGCGCGCGAACGGGCCGCCTACCTGGGCGGCACGCTGACGCTGGCTGCCGGCGCCGAACACGGCGTCACGCTGACGATGATACTGCCCAAGCCAGCAAGCTGAACTAGTGTAGCTTGACCAACGGCGTGCTGCGCTTGATGAGGAAGCGCGCCAGCGCCAGCACGGCGGTGCGCACCGTGCCGAGCACGGCGCGGTGGTGCATCAGGTGCAGGCTCACATACATCAGCCGCGCCACCATGCCGTCGACGAACCAGCTCAAGCCCTTCAACGATCCCATCAGGCTGCCCACCGACGTGGTCTGGCCGAACGACACCAGCGAACCGTAGTCGCGATACACGTAGGGCCGCTCCGGCGGCGGCCTGCCCTGCTGCCGGCGCAGGAAGTGCGCGGCCAGGTAATCGGCCTGCTGGTGCGCGGCCTGCGCGCGCGGCGGCACCAGCTTGCCGTCCGGCCCGGCGCAGGCGGCGCAATCGCCCAGCGCGTAAATCCCGGCATGGCCTTTGACGGCCAGGCGGGCGTCGACGTCGAGCTGGCCCGACTTCACCGTCGGCAGGCCCAGCTGCGACAGCAAATCCGGCGCCTTGATGCCGGCCGCCCACACCACGATCTGCGCCGGATAAACGATATCGCCGGCCGTGACGGCATGGTCGCCGATGGCGGTGACGCGGGTATCGGTGACGACCTTGACCGCGCGCTGCTGCAGCAGCTCCAGCGCCGCCGCCGATACCTTTTCGGGCAACGGCGCCAGGATGCGCGGCGCGCCTTCGAGCAGCGTGATGCGCACGTCGCGCTCGGCCTTCAATTGGCGGAAACCGTAGGCGGCATAGACGCCGCTGGCCTCGCGCAGCTCCGCCGCCAGCTCGACGCCGGTGGCGCCGCCGCCGATGATGACGATGTCGACGCCGGCCTCGGGGCGCGTGCTTTTCTGCAGCTCGGCCTGGGTCAGCAGCTTGAGCAGCGTCAGGCGGAAGCGCTCGGCGTCCTCGGTGGCGTTCAGGGAGATGGTGTGTTCGGCCGCGCCGGGCACGCCGAAATAATTGGAGGTGCTGCCGACCGCCAGCACCAGCGACTCATAACCGATGCGGCGTTGCGGCAGCACTTCTTCGCGCCCGGCCTGGCCGTCGCTGTAGATGGCGCCGACGGTCAGCTGACGCTGCGCCGCGTCGAGCGCGAGCATCGGTCCGTAGACGAAGGTGAAGCCGTTGTCATGCGCCAGCATCTGGTAGGACAGGCCTTCCTGGTGCACGTCCAGCGTGCCGGCCGCCACTTCGTGCAGCGACGGCTTCCAGATGTGGAACAGACGGCTGTCGACCAGCGTGACCGCCTGCGGCCCCAGTTTGCGGCCGAGTTTGCAAGCGAGCTCCAGCCCGCCTGCCCCGCCGCCTACGATCAAGATTTTGCTCTGCAAACGTGTCTCCTGTAGGCGGCCGGCGCCGCGGCGTCAGTCCTTGTTGTGACCGTTGCCATGGCCGTTGCCATGGCCTTTGCCGTGGCCCTTGCCGTGGTCGTCGTCGCGGCGATCGTCGCGGCGGTCATCCCGTCGTTCATCGCGGCGGCCTTCGCGATAGGCATCGCCATGACGTTCACGATAGCGTGGGACGTATTGATTTTCATACCAGCCATCCTGGACGAAATACACGCGCTGGCCGCAGGCATTGTAGGCGCGGCAGTGTTTGTCCCAGTGCTTGGCATGGCCTGGCGGCACGCGCAGGTAGATGGGCGCGGTCTCGACGTAGCGCACCGGGCGCTGGACCAGCACCGGCTCGCGGTAAATCACCTGCGGGCGCGGATAGTCGCCGATGTCGAGGCGGCCGTAGAAGCCGGGCTGGCCGACGCTGATGGAGACGCCGACGTCCTGGGCAAACGCAGCGGAGGACAATGCCAGCAAGCTGGCGGCAAGGATCTTGGCTTTCATGGTTGCCTTCTTTTCTTGTAATCGTGGCTGAGCGAACTTGCTCACTTGAAATCGTACCAAACCTTGGGGCGACTATCCGTACGCTAGCGTACACAATTCGCCACAATGACTCACCATAGTTGCGCCAACGGCAACACCACGCCGCTGAAGAAGGCCCAGTCCGGCGACGCGTGGTTCAATCCATGGGCCATGCCGAAGTCCACCGTCATCCGCTTGCTCGGGCTGTAGCTGAGCGCCACCAGCGCTTGCGCGGTGCTGTCGGCGCCGCTGCGGCGCGTGCCCGACCATTCGCCGGTCACGCCCCAGCGTTCATTGAGCGGCGTGGAAAACGAAGCAGACAGCCCGATCTGGGTCCGGCCTGTGCCGGCGTCATGCGCGCCCAAGCGGGTGGCGTTGAGGTTGGCGTCCATGTGCACGCTGCCCATGTCCTGGCTGTAGATGCCGTTCAGGCTGTAGTCGGCGCGGCCGCTGCCGATGCTGTCCTTGGCGGTGGGCGCCTTGGCGCCCAGCTCCAGGCCCAGCGCGCTGCTCTCATCGAGGACGAAGGCGCGCTTGAGCACGAACAGCGTATCGCCGATGCCGCGCGCGCGACCGCCGTTGCCGTCCGGCGCGGACACCAGGCCCTCGCCGCTGAGCACCACGCCCCATTGTTCGTTGAAGCCCAGCTTGAGCGCATACGGCAGGCTGTTGCGGCGGCCGTCGTCGGACTTGCTGCTCAAGCCGCCCAGCTCCAGCTCCAGCTGCCCTGCCGCCGGCAGTTGCGCCGGACTGGACACCGACGGCCGATACGGCATGATGGGCGGCCCCTCCTGGGCCTGGCACAACAGCGGTAACAGGCCAAAGGCGGCGGCGAGGCAGGGTTTCATGGCGGCTCCTGGTTAGACTATGCTGCCAGCGTAGCACGCCATCGGGCTCAGCTGCTAGCCCTTCAAAAGCTCACTATCGAGCTGACGGATGGCGGCCTGGGCCTGGGTGATGACGCGGTCGGCGATGCGCTGGCGCATGCCGGGCACGCGACCGGCCGCTTCCGCTTCCAGCAGCAAGGGCGTCAGCAGTTGCAGCGCCGAGTCGTGGAAGCCTTGCGCCACCTGGTCCAGCTGCGTGTTGAAACTCTGCTCGGCCGCTTGCAGCTGCTTGCGCAGCTCGGCTTCGAAGGCGGCGCGCTTGTCGCGGATTTCCGTGCGCTTGCGCTTGCCGCCGTCGCTGAACCATTTGAACGCGCCCGCCAGCAGCACCGCGCCGCCGACAAACGGCGCCACCGGCGCCACCACCGGCAGCACCACCGCCGCGCCGATCAGGTAGGCCGCCGTGCCGGTGCCGGCCGCCACCACCGCGCCGCTCATCAGGGTGACGTTGGCCGCCGTGTCCACGCTGTTGACGATGCGCGTGCCCACCCGCAGACGCGGCATCAGCTTGGCAAGCGTCGAGTGGTGCTGACGCTGGAACACCGACGATTGATTCAAACGCATCGCCTGCTGGAACAGGCGCAGGTCTTCCTGCATCAGGTGCAGCGCCTGCTCCTTGCGGCGCACGATGCGGTCCAGCCGCCGCTCCATCTCCTGCCCGAACTGCTGGCGGCCCATGCTGGCCCACACATCCTCGTCTTTCCACTGGTCGGTGTTGAGGCGGTCGGTGATCGCCAGTTCGATGGCGTTGCCGGCGTCGTGCACGGCATCGTCGATTTCCTCCAGCAGCAGGCGGCGTTCGTAGGCGATGCGCTGGTCCACCAGCGTCAGGCGTTGCAGCACCTGGTTCTTCAAGTCGTTGGCGGCGCTGATCAGCGTGGCGGCCATGGCCTCCCCCACCGACAGCATGCGCGCCTGTTCCAGATAGACGTTGATGTCGTGCGCGATGGCGGCCGTGGTGCTGACCACCAGTTCGCGCAGTTGATGGTGGTCGATGTCGCCGGACTGGAAATTGCGGGCGTGCTCGACCAGCACCGGCTGGCCTGTATGGCGGCCGAAGTCGGCCACGGCGTCGGCCAGCGAGCGGCCGCGCACCAGGCGGCGGGCCTGCTCGCCGAGGTTGGCGAGGATGCCGCGCTCTTCGGCCGGCGGCAGCCGGTTCAGGTCTTCGGGCGACAGCCGGGCCGACAAGGCCTTGGCCAGGCGCTGCGCCAGCGCGCGGGCGTCGGCGCCGTGCAGCGCCAGCAGCGGGATGGTCATGCTGAGCGCGTTTTCGCGCGCGGCCTGGTCGATGCCGCCGCAGCTGCGGCTCAGCGCATTGAGAGCCCAGTCCACGTCCACGCCCGATTCGATGGCGTTGAGCACCAGTGCGGTGAAGACTGCGGAGGATTTGCCGTCGCCGGCGATGTCGGTGACGGCGGCGAACTGGGCCAGCGTGAGGCTGCCCTCGTTGCCGGCGATGGCGCCGACCGCGCGCGCGTAGGCCGAGCTGAAGCTCTGGTCGCTGGACATATGCTCGTCCAGCGTATGCACGCTGACCACATGGGTGCTGCCTGGAGTACCGTGCTGATTGTTCACACTTGCTCCACTTCGTAAATAATGCCGTTATGGCATTTTAACTGAAGCGGTGCGATTGCTGCGTTAGCTGGCGAACGGCTAGGTGCGGAAATAGGCCAGCGCCCCGAACAGGATGGCGATCTGCGAGATATTGAGCGCCAGCGTCCAGCCCATCAGGTCGTTCTTGTACTTGAGCATAGCGTTGTCGAGGCGGTTCCCCTGCTCTTTGATCGCGCCTTCGAGCCGCTGTACTTCGCGATCGATTTTCGCGTCCAGCAATAGATCGCGCTTTTCCGACTCGACTGCCACGTCCATGATCATTTGCCTTAGCTGGGCGCCCTGGACTTCCAGCATTTTCTGCAGCTGAGCGCCTTGGACTTCCAACATTTGCTGCATCTGGGCACCCTGCGCGTCCAGCCGCCCGCCTTGCGTAAGTATCGCCTCGCGCAAGTCGTAGATATCAGCCTTGGTCGCGCATTGCGTGCGCATGACGTCGCTGAGCGCCAGCGCGTGCGCCTCGGCCTGTTCGGCGGGAATGCCCGCCGCCTCCAGGCGCTTGGTATAACCGAGGGTGTCGAATGTGCCGTTCATCTCCATATTGTGCGCCTCTGGCCACGCCATGCAAGCGCCGCACTTTGATCCGGCTCAAGCTGGAGACACCTCGGTCGACAGGATCAGCGTTTCCTTGATCTCCTCCATGACGACATAGCTTTTCGACTGCGCCGCCCCCGGCAAGCTGAGCAGCATATCGCCGAGCAGCTTGCGGTACTCGGCCATTTCGTGGATGCGCGCCTTGATCAGGTAATCGAAATCGCCCGACACCAGATGGCACTCCTGCACCTCCGGTATGCGCAGCACCTCGCGCCGGAACTGCTCGAACACCGGCCCCGACTTCTGGTTCAGCGTGATCTCCACAAACACCAGCAGCTTGGCCCCCAGCGCCGGCGGATCGATGCGCGCGTGGTAGCCGGTGATCACCCCATCGCGCTCCATGCGCTTGACCCGCTCGATGGCCGGCGTGATCGACAAGCCCACCTGCTCGCTCAAGTCCTTCATCGAGATCCGCCCATCCTCCTGCAGGATGCGCAATATCTTTCTGTCCAGTTTGTCGAGGCTGCGGACCGATTCCTTTTGAATTCGCATGAAAATCCACTGAATTTATCAAGTTATACAGTAACAAATACTAGTGATACAAGCATACCATAGCGGAATATCTGGTATTCAATAATATTCGGGGGACTGTCATGCGCGTTGTAATCTTGGGTAGCGGTGTTATCGGCGTCACCAGCGCCTATTATCTGGCGCAAGCCGGCCACGACGTGACCGTGCTCGACCGCCAGCCCGGCCCCGCGCTGGAAACCAGCTTCGCCAACGCCGGCCAGATCTCCCCCGGCTACGCCTCCCCATGGGCCGCGCCCGGCATCCCGCTGAAGGCGATGAAATGGATGCTGCAACGCCACGCCCCGCTGTCGATCACCCCGGACGGCACCCTGTTCCAGCTGCAATGGATGTGGCAGATGCTGCAGAACTGCAATGCCGAACGCTACGCCGTCAACAAGGAACGCATGGTGCGCCTGGCCGAGTACAGCCGCGACTGCTTCAAGGCGCTGCGCGCCGCCACCGGCATCGAGTACGAAGGCCGCCAGCAAGGCACGACCCAGCTGTTCCGCACCCAGAAGCAGCTCGACGACGCCGCCAAGGACATCCAGGTACTGGAAGAGACCGGCGTGCCCTACGAACTGCTGAACCGCGAACAACTGGTCGCCGCCGAACCGGGCCTGGACCAGAACAAGCTGGTCGGCGGCCTGCGCCTGCCCAACGATGAAACCGGCGACTGCCAACTGTTCACCACCCGCCTGACCGCGATGGCCGAACAGCTGGGCGTGAAGTTCCGCTACGGCGTCGACATCACCGGCCTGGTCAAGGCCGGCGAGGAAATCAAAGGCGTGCAGTGCGGCGCCGAGCTGGTGACGGCCGACTCCTACGTGGTCGCGCTGGGCGCCTACTCGACGACCCTGCTCAAGGACCTGGTCAAGATCCCGGTCTACCCGATGAAGGGCTACTCGATCACCGTGCCTATCGTGAACGCCTCGGCCGCGCCGGTCTCGACCATTCTGGACGAAACCTACAAGATCGCCGTCACCCGCTTCGACGACCGCATCCGCGTCGGCGGCATGGCCGAGATCGCCGGCTTCGACACCCGCCTGAACCCGCGCCGCCGCGAGACGCTGGAGATGGTGGTCAACGACCTGTTCCCCGGCGCCGGCGACACCGCATCGGCCAGCTTCTGGACCGGCCTGCGTCCGATGACGCCGGACGGCACGCCGGTGGTCGGCCGCACCGGCCTGCGCAACCTGTTCATCAACACCGGCCACGGCACGCTGGGCTGGACCATGTCCTGCGGCTCGGCTCAGCTGTTGTCCGACCTGATCTCGGCCCGCCGCCCGGCCATTTTGTCCGACGACCTGTCCGTCAGCCGCTACAGCCGCGACACCGGCGCGCGCCGTCCGCAGCTGGCCAACGCCTGACGCCATCGCGCCACTATTAGCCCCGCCGCGCCCTCACCGCAGGGCTGGCCGCGCCGCTTAGGGGACGGCCCCCGTACGGGGTCCGTCCCCGCCCGGCCGTGCGGGGTAAACGCCCACACTGTCGCATCGCCGCCTCCTGCCGCGCAAAGAAGCCGTCCTCACGCCATGATGGCGTTGAGATTGGGGCTGCGCATGCGTATAATTTTGATCATGAATAAACTCGAAGCATTCGGCCATATCGCGGCGCTGGCCATCCGCGGTGAACTGGTATTCCCAACCAGCGTCAATGCGGCACTCCGCGTACAACTCGCACTCGACGATCCTGAGTGCCCGGTGGACAAGGCCATCAGCCTGGTGCTGGCGGAACCGCTGCTTGCAGCGCGCACTGTCGCCATCGCCAATTCGGCGATGTTCAACCGCTCCGGCGCGCCGATGATCACCAACGTGCGCGGCGCCATCATGCGCATTGGCTACCAGAACCTGTTCGCGCTGGCCGCCGCCATGGTGGTGCGCCAGTTCGGCAGCAAGATCGTCGACCCCATGCTGCGCGCCAAGGCGGAAAAGCTGTGGGACCACACCATCGCCGTCGCCGCGCTGTCGCGCATCATTGCGCGCCAGGTCACCGGCGTGAATCCGGACACCGCGCTGTTCGCCGCCATCGTGCACGAAGTGGGCGGCTTCTACCTGCTCTCGCGCGCCGACGAATTCCCCGGCCTGCTGGAAGAAGATCCCGAGAACTGGCATTCGGCCAGCGAGGAGATCATCACCCGCGAAGTGATGCGCAAGCTGTGCATCCCCGAGCCGGTATCGGAAGCCATCGAAGGCCTGCGCGACAGCTTCATGTCCATCCCGCCGGACACCCTGCTCGACACGCTGCTGCTGGCCAATCACCTGACGCCGGTGAAGTCGCCGCTGCAGGAAGCGCAGCGCGACCTGCCGCCGCATTCCGATTCCGCCATCGACCTGTTCATCGACGAACAGAAGCTCGAATCCATGCTGGCCGAAGCGAAGATCGACGCCATCGAGATGAACGCCGCGCTGCTGGTCTGAGCGCCGAGGATATCTCACCTCACCGGAGCGTAATTTGCTATCCTGATGGCCGCCACCATCACGGAGATCTTGAATGCAGAATGCGCCACTGTCCTACGGTTCCGATTCATCGGGTCTGGTCTGCGGCTACCTGTTCGGCCGCGCGCCGGACAGCAAGGGCCTGCCGCTGGACGCCGACGCCGCGCGCGAGTGGCTGGCCGCGCGCGAGCAGCATCCGCAGGAGTTCATCTGGCTGCACTACAACCTGGCCAACACCGCCAGCGAAAAGTGGCTGCACGAGCACACCGCGCTGCCGGAAGAATTCTATGAAAGCCTGCACGAAGGCCCGCGCTCGACCCGCATCGAGATGGCCGACAACACGCTGATCGCCGTGGTCAACGACGTGCTGCACGATTTTTCCTTCGAACCGTCCGACATCTCCACGCTGTGGCTCAGCGTCGACAAGCAGATCGTCATCAGCGCGCGGCGCAAGCCGCTGAAGGCGGTCGACGGCCTGCGCAACGCGGTGCGCAACGGCGAGCCGATACGCTCGTCGGTCGAACTGCTGATCCACCTGCTGCGCGACCAGGCGGACGCGCTGATCAAGATCGTCCGCAACGCCATCAGCACCGTCGACGAGATCGAGGACAATCTGCTGGCCGGCAAACTGAAAACCAAGCGCGCCAGCCTGGGCGCGCTGCGGCGCGTGCTGGTGCGCTTGCAGCGGCTGCTGGCGCCCGAGCCGGCGGCGCTGTTCCGATTGCTGCAACGGCCGCCGGCATGGGTGGCCGAGATCGACGCGCAGGAGCTGCGCGAGTCGACCGAGGAATTCTCGATGGTTCTGGCGGATATGGCCTCGCTGCAGGAGCGCATCAAGCTGATACAGGAAGAGATCGCGGCGCTGGTCAACGAAGGCAATAACCACAGTCTGTTCGTGCTGACCATCGTGACGGTGTTGGCCCTGCCGATCAACATCATCGCCGGCCTGCTGGGCATGAACGTCGGCGGCGTGCCGCTGGCGCAGGATCCCGAGGGCTTCTGGGTGGTGGTGGCCATCGTCGCCAGCTTCACGCTGATCGCCGGCTGGCTGGCCTTCCGCCGCCAGCGCGACGTGTCGTAGGGGTAGTAGTGCTGAACCTTAACAATTCGCTTACATGATTACAGACCGAAGTATTCTGAGGATGTCAAACGCACTTTGCGTCGGAGCGATTGTGCTGTCTGCATTACTGGCCTCGCGAGCCATAAGCATGTCATGGTTGCCTGCCCTCCCAATGCATGTTGGAATCATCTTTCTTGGTGCGACACTTGGGCATAGGTGGCAGAAGAAAGCAAATAAGTGGAATGGAGATGTTCCGCATCCCCTTCGGTACATGCTTCCTGCGATGGCCCTTTTCGGAGCCGCTGGTATAGTCTTTGGTTTTGCTGGAATCCTTCCTGATGCTGCACCGTCAGGTGAGGCAGTGCATCATTTGAACGCGTATTTTGAGAGCGGATTGTGTTACGCAGTTTTTAACAAGGCAGAAGCCGTTCAAATGCCGACTGAATTTTGCGAAAATTTTGAAACTCATTTCGCTTCTGTCTTTTCTGGATCTTGGCTGATGCTTTCGGCCGTGCTCAACTGGGCATCATGGAAATGCCAAGTGGAAGATTGTGTAGCATAGTCGCAGCCTCCACATCCGGAGCGATGTCGGACTTCGGCCACAAGCATACTGTCGGAACTTTATAGGAACTAAGATGCAAAAGTTTTTGGCTAGGTTGGGATTTTTAATTTTGGCCTTTTCCTCCAATTTATCTAGTGCGAGCGATGATACGTCCACGCTGCTTCAGCGAACTTTGCATTTGATGAAATATGGCTCAAGTCTCAAGCTCGGTTTCAGCCTTGAGAAGACCCGCGCTGGAAGAACGTCAGCACTCGTTGAAGCCGTAAATTCCGCGTCTGATGATGAGGTGGAGGCTATCTATGCCCGAGTATTGTCGAAATACCTCACGCTGGATGATGTCGCTTCATTATTAGGATTTTATACTGGGCCAACAGGCCTGCGCCATATTGCAAATGAAAGTGCTAATCCATCTAATTCAAATTCGCAGTTGCCTTTGAGTCCTACCCAAATGAGGGAAGTACAGTTGTTTTATGCTAGCTCTTCGGCGCAGAAATTTGCGAAAATTACCAGAAATGAAAAATTTCAGGCTGAACTGGGGCGGGCATTAGAGAAAAAATTGCTGAAATCGCGAGATTCGTCTGGAAAACTTATCAGCGTAAGCTACGCGGATGAAATTAAAAATTCAATAATTGAAAATATTCGTTATACTCGTAAAAATAATCAAACCGGCCCTTTGTTTGCTAGCTTTTTGATTAAATTATTTCCTAATGGTGAGATATTATCGATAGAAAAAATAAAAGAAAGTGGCATTCCTGAATACGACAAGGCTTTGGAGAATGGAATCCTAAAATCTTCACCCTTGCCAAAAAAAACCGATGGTACCGTAGAACGATCTTTTGTATTGGATTTTAAAGATAATTAATTTTTATATTGGCATCTTTCGGCCAGAAGCCGCCGTTCATGTTTTTGGAAGCAATAATGGAAAGGCTAGCCGTGTTACATGAAATTCTAGCTGGCCGCGCCCCAAGCGATGTGTTCCGGCATATCTTTGCTGCTGACTCGTCGATGAGCAATATTCGCCTCGGTGAGATGCTCGCGGCCGAGTTTGTGGAACTAGACAGTTTGGCCGAACAGCTTGTCTGGCGCTGGATGGGGCCTGGCAAGACGCAAGGTCTTAGTGACGCAAATCTCGACGGTCTATTGCTATCAATATTCCGCGATTCTGGTTACTCTGTGCTCGATTGGGGCAAGTAAATTTCTAATGCCGTAATCGGCCAGTAGCTGCCGGTCGCCGCAATATAAATTTTCGAAGTGGATGTTAAGGATGCTTGGCAGATGACTCGTTTAATTCAGACATTTGGTTGTCGTGTACTTACGACCTGCACGCTTCTCTTGCTGACGTTCGGTAGTCAAGCCGAAGCGCAGTACAACTCGGTTCCGTCAATGAAGGAAACACTTGAAAATATCAGTGCTGCTGCGGGAGTTCACGTAAATTCGGATAAGTGCACTTCGATCAATAAGGTCATTTTACGTCCGCCAGGAATGATCATATCGTATGAATGCCCAGTGCCTGAGTCGTCGAGACCGGGGTTGCGCTCTGCATTCCTAGCGCAGGGCTGGGTGCCTGAGGAAATTTTAGATGGGGCTATGTCTAAATTTCGAAAACTAGATCAGATAGCATCTCTCTACTGCACCTTTAACGTGACTACCTGCAAACTTCGCTTTGAGTATGCTCCTAAAAAAGTTAGAACTTCCTGATTGTGAAAGAAAGACTGTTCGTGATGGTCTGCGGCCGAAACCGGCCAGGAGCCGACCTAGGCGGAGTGAGCGACTTGGAACGAAAATGAACGTAGATAATCGAGACGGCATGTTTCTCACGGCGTTCGTGATTGCGCTAATTTCCTTCGCCTCTTTGAACTTTGACTTGGCACTAGACGGAGCAGAAACTACGTATTTTGGTTTTCCCTTTCCTTGGAATTCGAGAGCAACTGCGGCCTCCTTAGGCAAAGAAATTTATGCTCTGCCCCTAGTTTTGGATATCATGTTTTGGACGTGGATAGGAGTTCGGGTTTTGCAATTTGTCGGACGCTTTCCGAGGACGCTGGCGAACAATTTTCGTGCAGTGTTGTTGGTACTTGGTTTAGTCGGCCTTGGACTGACGATTTTGACGCTTGCTTTTAATGAGCTCTTCTTTTCATTTTTGCCTGCGCCTGGTCCTTTCCAGATCACGGCGGTTCGACCAGGATTCGGAGCTTAAGGCTTTCGTACATACCTGAGTCTGTATGCGGCAGACACGAGCCGGCCGAGTTCGGCCAAGAGCGGCCAGATGCGAATAGGCAACGAATTGCCGTCCAACGATGAACGACTGGAAGAATAAATGGAAAAGCCTCCCCGCCATCCCATATTGGCAATGCCACACGAGTACGATATTGTTGACTTTCGATTCTTTGTAAACAGGCAAGAGCGTAGCCGCTCATTTATCGATTTATCCCTTAAAAAGGATGAAGAGCTTGTTAGGCTTCGTTTTTGGCAACCTGTGAACCTAGTCATTGAGCAGGGCTTTCCAGCAGCAACCGCCGGAATGATCTTCTATGATGTTTCTTCATATCAGTTGGAGGATATCGGTGTCCAAGTTGCCGATTTTGAAGCGTCGAACGGTTCCATAACATTTTTAGCCAAGTGTGTGGAGCGAATCATAATTCCACTGTCAGATTGTGAATATTAGTCAGAAACCGGCCAACTGCGGCCATTCATAAAGTTATCACCTCACATAAAAGTGACTAGTGACGACTCAACATGAATTAGTAATTCAATGTGAAGTTGCTGCTCGCGGCATCCTCCCCTTGCTCAGCGAACAGCAGGCAATAAATGCGTTGGACTATATTATTCGTTATGATGAATGGCATCTTGGCCTCGAATTCATCATTGATTGGCTTTATGAGGATGAACTTCAGATTTCTATGAGCTAGTATCGTGAATTCGAAAAGGCGTATGCAGCTAACCGACGATTCGCGGCTTAAATCGCTGAGGTCGCTGGTCACTTTGTAGATCGCCGTAAGCGGCCACTAGCGGACGTTCCTTCCTTGATCCAAAGCTTATGAAAGTCGTTCAACATGATTACAAAAGATTTCGACAAGAACGGAGTAACGGTGCAAATTTCGATTAACGAGATTTTAATAATCAACAATGCGTTAAACGAGATATGTAACGCATTTGGCCTCAGTGAATTTGAAATGCGTGGGACAGTCGATGAGGCTTCGGCTCTGTTGAAGAGTGTGAGACAGTTGCTCGATAGTTCCGGCTATGGACACGCATCCGATAATTTGGGCCACTGACTGCGGAATCCTGGCTGGCCGTGTTCGGCCAGAAGCTGCCATATAAATTTTTATGCCGTGCTTACCGAGCAGGCATGGTCTCAAAGGAATTTTATAGTTGACTGATATCTTTCAACCTCGAAAATACGATATACCTCATCCTACCCCGGATGAGATACTGCTTATTGAGCAAGGAAAAATTGAAAGCTACTCCATTCAAGAATGGACGAGCGAACGACTTATGCTATCCAATGAAGGATATTTCAGGATCAATAGTCGTAGAGCAGTTACCGAGCATAACGCTTACGTTAATAGGAAATGCCAAGAGATATACGAAATCATTAAGACTATGCCCTTAGATGCCGCTATTGTTCAAATTTCATATCACCTGAACAATGGCTTGCAAGTCGGGGTTTATATTGAGGAGAATTCCGGATCCTTTATCGGCTGTATAAAAGGATATCGAGTTGACGCAATGACGTCTGAGGAGTACGAACTGCTATGGTTCGGCCCGGAAGGTAGGTAGCGAAACCTGACCGAGTCCGGCCAGCAACGGACCTAATCGCTCTCGCAAAACGGCGTGAATTGCTATCAAAAAGGAATAAGCTTGATGTGGCAGTTTTTTAAACGTAAAGACAAGCCTGAATTGCCAGTTGCATCCATGCGCGCGATGACAGGTGACAATGAGGTTCTTCCATACACATCCGAGGCAAAGATCAAGGCAGCTTCGCCTGGTGCTGAAGAAATTGTTCACGCCTATGAAAATTCTAATGGAGTTTTAACATCCGAGGTTGAGTATGGACTTGACTCACCACGAGAGCGTCAACGCCTCTACAAAAATCTGATAGAACGCGCAATTGGACCGTATGCAACTTTGATCCGCAAAGCCTTAGCTAAAGAAATAGAGTATAGAGATGCGCTTTGGCACGGAACGGTTGAAGATGACGGCGACTGTTACGAAGGAATTTATCGCTGCGCATTCTTGATTTATCGGCTTGGCAGCCTCCACGACATTTATACGCTGTGGACTGCAAAGCATTCGAATATGGATGTTGGCACTTCAATGGGAGCTGAATTTTTTGTAGGTGCGGGGCTTGAGGCGTTCATTTCGTATTTAGCGGAATCAAACTTGCCGGACGCGGGTGAAATATCAGATTACATTGCGAACCGGTTTTCCCATGATGATGCAGAAAAATGGCAAAAGGACTGGGAAGTAGACATGGCGTCGAATATTTCAAACATAGGAGCTTAGTGAAGGTCCGAGATGGGGCGGAAGCCGCCTGCCATCTGACGCATTGTGTCAGGCCAAGTCGGAACTAATACACATGAGGAGAATGAATGAACGGACCATCACCCAATAACTCGCATCCAATGGCAGGCTTCCCGCAAGTCTGCTACATCAAGAACACCGTCAAGAATCCGAACATCGTCATCGGCGACTACACCTACTACGACGATCCCGACGACTCGGAGAACTTCGAGCGCAACGTGCTGTACCACTTCCCCTTCATCGGCGACAAACTGGTGATCGGCAAATTCTGCGCGCTGGCGCGCGGCGTCAAGTTCATCATGAACGGCGCCAACCACAAGCTGTCCGGCATCTCGACCTACCCGTTCCAGATCTTCGGCAACGGCTGGGAGCAAGTGATGCCCGCGCAAGGCGAACTGCCGTACAAGGGCGACACGGTGATCGGCAACGATGTCTGGATAGGCTACGACGTGCTGGTCATGCCAGGAGTGAAGATCGGCGACGGCGCCATCGTCTCATCGCGCTCGGTGGTGACGAGCGACGTCGCGCCCTACACGGTCGTCGGCGGCAATCCGGCCAAGCAGATAAAGGCGCGCTTTGCGCCGGAGGTGGCAGCGCGCTTGCAGGCGATCGCCTGGTGGGACTGGCCGGTCGAGCACATCACCGCCAACCTGCCCTTCATCGTGGCCGGCGATATCGATCTGCTGGAGCGACTGCGGCCGCATTCCTGAGGTTCCACACGCGGCGGCCGCCGTAGGCCGCGAACAGCACGCCCATCGCCAGCGCGACCAGGTTGTCGCGGCGGTAGCTGCCCTGCACGACGGCCAGGCTGGAGACCTCCTTGCCGCCGACGCTCACTCCATACACCGCATAAAACCGCCCCGGCAAAAAACTGGGGCTGCTGACCTGCTCCGGATGGTAGCGCACCTTGATCGGATAAGCCTCGGCATCCTGGATCGCCAGCCGCAGACGCTGGTCCCCATCTCCTTTGACGAACACCACGAACTGGCGCTCCTCGCCGCCCAGCGTGAAATACAAACCGCCCTGCGCCACCCGCGACCACGTCACGCGGCCGCTGGCCGTCTCCAGCTGATCGGCGCGCGGGAAGCGGCGCTCCAGCGCGACGAACAGCAGCATCAAGCCGATGCCGAGCAGCAGAAAAAAATACGCGCCGCGCTGGCTGACAAACCAATTCTTCATGTGTTTCAGTGTAAGAGTGATGCCGCATCATAGCGCATCAAGGTATAGTGAAGGCCCTTCAAGCAGAGGAAATCCACAACGTGCGCCAGCAACTGAGAGAAAAAATCATCCGCGTCTGTAACGACAAGATCGCGCAGAAAGGCGAAACGGTCGGCCTGTCGTTCTACGCCTTCTTCGCCAACCGGAACGACGATCCGGAGCTGCTGATGGAAGCGGCCGAATGGTGGATACGCACGCATAAACTCGACCACTTCGAGAAGGCCGTCAAGATCCGCACCATGATCGAGCAGCGGCAATGAGCGCCATGCAGATCGATCACCTGTTCATCCGCGCCCGCGTAGGCGCACCGGAAGCCGCGCAGCTGCGTGCCCTCGGCCTGGCCGAAGGTTCCGGCAACCGCCACCCGGGCCAAGGCACGGAGAACCGCCGCTTCTTCTTTAACAACGCCTTCCTCGAACTGCTGTGGATCGCCGACGAGGAAGAAGTGCACAGCGCGCAGACCAGTCCCACCCTGCTGGCCGAACGCCTGGCGGACGGCAGCCCGGCCTGCCCGTTCGGCGTGTGCTTCCGACCCAGCGGCAACGACAACGACAGCGCCCCCTTTCCGAGCTGGCAATACGCGCCATCCTATCTGCCGCCCGGCATGCGGATCGACATCGGCGCGGACGTTCCGGCATCGGAGCCGATGTGGTTCCACCTACCCAAGGGCGTGGTCCCGGCCAGCTACGCCGAAGCGCGCCGCCAGCCGTTGCAGCACCCGGCCGGCGTCACCGCCATCACCTCAGTGACGCTGACACTGCCGCCGCAAACGCTGTCCGCACCGGCGCAAGCGGCTTGCCGCGGCACCGGGCTGACGCTACGCGAAGGCGACGCCTATCTGATGGAGATCTGCTTCGACCACGGCGCGCAAGGCACAACGCACGACTGCCGCCCCAACCTGCCGCTACTCCTGCACTTCTGAATAAGTAAACATTTTTGTTTACTTGTGTGCCGTATGCGCCTACAGTAGCGCTACTGCCTCAATGGAACAAAGACGATGAAAACACCCCTGCTGATCGGCGCCGCCTGCCTGCTGGCGCTGCTCTCGACGATAGGCGCGTCCCTGCCCTATCCCATCCTGCCGCCACTGTTCGCCGCAGGCGTCAGCAATGGCCTGAACCAATTCCTCGGCCTGCCCCCCAAGCTGCTGTTCGGCCTGGCGCTGACCATCAACCCGCTCGGCCTGCTGATCGGCTCTGCGCTGCTCGGCCCCATGTCCGACCGTTACGGCCGCCGCCCGGTGCTGCTGATCACCGCAGTCGGCGCCGCAATCGGCCATGCAGCGACGGCCTGCGCGCTGCTGCTGGAATCCTACCCGCTGTTCATCGTCGCCCGCTTCATCACCGGTCTGCTGGAAGGTAACGGCTCGGTGGCGCGCGCCATGCTGGCCGACCGCCTCGACGGCGACCTGCGACGCAAAGCGCTGTCCTGGCTGAACGGCGCCTTCTACATGGGCTGGTTGGCCGGACCTCTGCTGGCCGGCATGACGCTGGTGTGGGGCATCACCGTGCCTTTCTGGATCGCCGTGGCCGCGCTGCTGCTGGTGGCCGTGCTGGTGGCCGCCGTGCTGCCTGTCGAAGCGCCATCGCTGGCGACCACCTCGTGGTGGCAAGTGGCCCGCGACCGCCATTCATTAAACCTGCTGCGCGAGCCGGACCTGCGCAACCTGTTCATCGTCACGCTGGCCTACACCTGCGGCGTGACCGCGTTCTACGAGTTCTATCCATTGTGGCTGGTCGAAGTGCCAGGCTTCGGCGCGCGCGGCATCGCCTGGACCACCGCCGCCATGTGCGCTGTGATGACCACCACCACCATGTTCGCCGGCCGTCCCTTCAAGGGCGAGCCGCTGCTGCGGGCCCGCCGCTTCGCGCTGATCACCGCCTCGCTCATCGGACTACTGGCGGCCAGCAACGCGTGGGTCGGCATCGCCGCCATCATCCTCTACGGAATACCGCATTCGATCTACAACGCCATCGTGCCCAACTGGTGCGCCGAACGTTTCGGCGCGCACGGACAAGGCGCCGTCATGGGCCTGATCTCCACCACCTTCTGCCTGGCCAATATCATCATGGCCCTGGTCGGCGCGGTGCTCACCTTGATCGACACGCGTTTGATCCTGGTGCTGGGCGCGATGCTGACGGCGTGGTCGGCCTGGCGCATGCAGACCTGGCACGCCAGCATGGCCCGCGACGACCGCGACAAGCTGGAAGGCGCGCTGCAATGAACACCGCCGAACAAACGCTGTTCCTGCTGAAGACACGCGGCCCGCAGACCGCGCAGCAGCTGGCAGGCCTGCTGGACCTGACCTCGATGGGCGCGCGCAGGCAGCTCGAATCGTGGCAGGAAAAAGGATTGGTGACGTATGAGGAAGTGGCCGACAAGCCGGGCCGCCCGTCGCGGCGCTGGCTGCTGACCGACGCCGGCCACGCGCGCTTCCCGGACCGCCATGCCGACCTGACGCTGCAACTGATCGACCAGGTGCGCGGCCTGTTCGGCGACGCCGGCCTCGATAAGCTGATCGGCGCGCGCGAAGCGGCCAGCGAACAGCAGTACCGCCAGCACCTGCAAGCGTCGAACACGCTGCCGCAACGCGTGGCGGCGTTGGTGCAGGCGCGCACCACGGAAGGCTATATGGCCGAAGTGGAAGCCCAGGATGACGGCAGCATGCTGCTGATCGAGAACCACTGCCCAATCTGCGCCGCCGCCCGCCAATGCCAGAAATTCTGCCGTTCGGAGCTCGACGTGTTCCAGCGCGTGCTGGGCCCCGAGTGTTCGGTGGGCCGCGTCGAGCATATGCTCAACGGCGCCCGCCGCTGCGTCTACGTGATCAAGCCGCTCTAGCGTCCAGCAGCGCGGCCAGCGACGACCGGGGCGGCAACGCCTGGTTCAGCAACAGCTGCCGCAGCTGCTCCGGCGGCAGCGGACGGCTGAACAGATAGCCCTGCATCTCGTCGCAACCGTTCTGGCGCAGGAAGGCGCGCTGCTGCTCGGTCTCCACGCCCTCGGCGATCACGCGCAGGCGCAGACGGTGCGCCAGGTCGATGATGGAACTGGCGATGGCTTCGTCGCCGTCGCTGCTGCCCAGATCGCGGACGAAGGACTTGTCGATCTTCAGGGTGCTGATCGGGAACGACTTCAACGCCGACAGGCTCGAATAGCCGGTGCCGAAATCGTCGATCGACAGCGACACACCCATCGCCCGCACTTCCGCCATCTTGGCCACGGCCTGCTGCAGGTCGCGCATGATGACGCCCTCCGTCACCTCCAGCTCCAGCCATTCCGGCGCCAGGCCGCTGTCGGCCAGCGCCTGCGCCACGCGCTCCACCAGACGCTGCTCCTCGAACTGGCGCGGCGATACGTTGACCGAGACCAGCATCGGCGCCAGGCCGGCATCCTGCCAGGTCTTGTTCTGACGGCAGGCGGTGCGCAGCACCCAATCGCCCAGTGCGACAATCATGCCGCTCTCCTCGGCCAGCGGGATGAAACGATCCGGCCCGATGCAGCCATGCTCCGGATGCTCCCAGCGCACCAGCGCCTCGACGCCGAAGATGCGGCCGGTGCGCAGATCCACCTTGGGCTGATACACCAGCCGGAACTGGCCTTCGTCCAGCGCGCTGCGAAGGCCTTCCAGCATGACCAGCTTCTCTTCGATGCAGGCGTTCATCTCGCGGGTGTAGAACTGGCAGTTGTTCTTGCCCATGTCCTTGGCGCGGTACATGGCGGCGTCGGCGTGCATCAGCAAGGTATCGGCGTCGGCGCCATCGTTCGGATAGACCGCCACGCCGATGCTGCAACTGACCTGCACATCCTGCCCGCTCAGCGTGATCGGCGCCAGCACCACCTCGCGCACGCGCTCCAGCACCGGCGCGGCGTCTGCGCCGTGGCGCGGCTCATTCAGCACCAGCACGAATTCGTCGCCGCCGAAACGGCCGACCATGTCCCCGGCACGCAGGCAACCGCTCATGCGTTCGGCCACGACCTTCAGCAGCTCGTCGCCGGCATTATGTCCAAGGCCGTCGTTGACCAGTTTGAAGCCATCGAGATCGATAAACGCCACCAGCACCGCGCCGCCGTGGCGGCCCGCCTGGGCGATGGTCAGGTCGAGCCGGTCGGCGATCATGCTGCGGTTCGGCAGGCCTGTGAGTGTGTCGTGGTGCGCCAGGTGCTGCATGCGCTCCTCGGCCAGCTTGCGCTCGCTGATGTCGCGCACGATGGCGACGATGCCGCCTTCCACCGGCACCACCTGCTGGTGCAGCCAGCGCGCACGCAGTTGCGGGATGCTGCTCTCCCATTCCTGTTCATGCACGCCGCCGACCCGGGTGACGTGCACCAGATGCTCGAACATGCCGTTGTCGCGCGCCTGCGGCATCATGCCGCACAGCGTCATCAGGCGCAGTTGTTCCTTGGTGTAGCCGGTCATTTTCTCGGCGCGCGAATTGGCGTCGACGAAGACGAAGTCGACGATCTCGCCGGCGATGTTGCGCACTTCACGCATGACGAAGAAGGCATCCAGGCTGGCCGCCGAAGCCGCCGCATAGGTTTCCTGTGCGCGCCGCACGCGGGCGCGGTTGCGCGCACCTTGCCAAGACCATAGCCACAGCAAGGTAGTACTGATCACCAGCACCGTGCTGGCCACCGAGGCCTCCGCAATCTTCTCGCGGCGCTGGCGTTCGAAGCCCGCCATCAGCTCCTTCTCCGCCAGGCCGACCACCACGTTCAGCGCAATGCCGTGCAGCTCGCGCATGCCGCTGTAGCGCCGCACGCCGTCCATGACGGTGATCTCGCCGGCCAGTTTTTCCATGCGCTGGCCGAAGGTCAGCTTGTCGCCGATGCGCAGCGATCGCACCACGCCGTCGCTGCCCACCAGGCCAAGCATGCCATGCTCGCCGAGGCGGCTGCGTTCATAGCTGCTGGTGAAATAGGCGGGGTCGGTTTCGACGATGACGATGCCCGCGAAGTTGCCCGCCTCGTCGTCCAGCCGGCGCGTGAAGTGCAAATGCCATTCGGTGTTGGCGGCGTCGCGCGTGGCGTGGCTGACGAAGGTGGCGCCGCTGTCGCGCTCCTGGTGGAATTTGAAATAGCTTTGATCGGCCACCGAAATCGGCAGCGCCTTCGGATTACTGGCGACAGTGACGCCGTTGCGGTCGACGATGCTGACCACGAACACCACGCCCGGCGGCAGCAGGCCTTCGCGGCCCAGCTCCGGCAGCGCACCCAGCGGGCCCTTGCGTTCGACCGCATATTTCAGCACGCGCAGCGTCTGGTCGATGCCATCCAGGCTGCGCGCCACCTGCGCCTCGTACGTGCCCGTCATTTCGCGCAGCGTATCGGTGGCCGCCTCGCGCGCGTGCGCGCGCTCGGCGTCGATCTCGTGGAACGTCACCACCCAGATCGCCACCAGCAGCAGCAAGGCGAACAGCGGCAGCGAAATGTGCGTATCGAGTCCGCGCCTTAGCCAGCGCCGCAGCCCCCGGGTCCTCATCGCACCACCAGCACGGTCTTGACGCTGGCGTCCAGCGCCGAACGGTCGATGTAGCCGATCATCGACGGATTCTCCGCCACCATCTTGCGCACGGCAGCGCTGTTGGGCAGCTCGCGTGGCGGCTGGCCGCGGCCGGTGAACACCATCTTGGTCCAGTAAGCCTTCATCAACGCCGGCGACTTGGCCGCCACCTTGCTGTAGAACTCATCGCGCAGCGGCGTGCCGACCGGCTGGTCCAGCGCCATCGCTTCATCGCCGCCGGGGAAGCGGCCGGTCTGCGCCAGGAAGATGTCGGCCACCTGGTCGGCGCGCAGCGCCGTCACCGGATTTTTGGCCGAGACGATGACCACCAGTTCGGCCGCCCCCACATGGGCGCAGGCCAGCGCCAGCAGCAGCGCTTGCAGTATCAATCGGAGGGTAGGCATGGCATCCCCCTTCAGAACACGAAATCGACCGAAGCGCTGATCACGCTGATCGGATGGCCGGACTGGAAGCCCGGCTGCACGTTGATGAAGGTGCCGTTCGAACCGTGCAGCGGCGTCAGACGATCATACTGCAGCTTGAGCGCGTAGTTGGCGCGCACGTCCCAGCGCAGGCCGGCGTTGAAGCTGCGCTGATACGGTATCGTGGCCAGCATCTGGTTCAGGCCCGCGTTCAGCTGGGCGCCGGCAGCGGCCATCTGTGGCGGCAAGCCGCGCAGATCCAGGCCGTCAATGCGGGCCGGCGTGCGCGAGCGCGATACCGAGTAACCGGCATACGGCGTCAGGTCGCCGTAGCGATAGCCTGCGCTGAGATAGGCGGCGGTCTTGTCGCCCAAGTAGGAATGGGCGTTCATGCGCCCCACTTCACTCATCAGGTACCAGGCGCCCGGATCGTAGCTGGCGCCCAGTGTGATGACGTCGGCGCGCTTGGCGTTGACATCGTAGCGCGCAGCCAGCGCCGCGCCCTGCGGTCCGAACTGGCTCAAGCCGGCGAACAGCTCGCGCGCCAGGTTGACCGTCAGTTCGGTCGTCATCGCGCTGGCGCGCACGGTCAGCGCGCCGCTGGTGGTGGTGTTGGACAGGCCGGTCATCGCGCGCGCCGTGGCATGCGCCTGCGGCGTCACCGCGATGTCGGTGCGGCCGAAAAAGAACTGGGTGACGTTGTTGACGCCCGCCACGCTCCAGCGGTAGCTGGCGTCGATGCCGTCGCTGTTGCTGATCGGGATGGCGCCGTACAACTCTACCGGTGGCCGCACCCACGGCAGCGCATAGCCGGCCTTGCGATAGTCGCCCGCCAGGAACAGCGGCAGCGCGATGCGCCCCACCCGCAGGTTCAGGTCCGGCGTGGCCTGGTATTTGACGTTGGCCCATTCGACCATGGGCGCGTAGCCGCTTTGCAGCGTGCGCTCGGACACCACCTGCAATACGGCCGACCAGCGGCTGTTCAGGTTCAGGCCCAGTTGCATGCCCAGGCGGCTGTCGACGGTGGCGCTCCATTCGTGGCTGGCGCCGGCGTTGCCGGGATTGAGCACGTTGGCGGTGAAGTCGGACTGGCTGTCGTTACTGTGCACGAAGCCCAGCGTGCCGTAGCCGCCGAAGGTCCACAACGGCGCGGCGGCGGTGTCGTCGGCCTGCGCCATGGCGCAGGCCAGCATCGTCAGTCCAAAGGTCAACGCGGCCCGGGCGGCGCGCAGCGGTGAAAATTCAACGGTCATTCGTGGTTCCTGTCTATCGTCTACATACGGCATGTTCTGCCAAGTGCACCGTGTTCAGGACGCGCGAAGACGCGAACACCGTCCGCAAGGACGGGGGAAAACTCAACAAGGTGGGAAGGTCGCGGCTAACGCGCGAGGCACCTGGCTAAGGCGCCGCTCCGAAGAACTGATCGGATGCAGTCACTTTATACTGCCGTACGGCAACTGTCGATCAATTAGAGCGCCACACCAAAAAATCTATCGAAAAACCACGAATTTCAGTAATTAAATATTAATTTGCATAGCATCCAGCTATCGAATGTATTGTCTCGACGACCATCTTTCGAGACGGTTGCCAATAAAATAAATTCCATATATTATGAGAATAAGAATCATTATCATTATGGAGACACATGGACATTCCTCAAGAACTGCGCAAGCTCGGATTGAAAGCAACCCTGCCCCGCCTGCGCATACTGCAGCTGTTTCAGGAATCGAAAAGCAAGCACCTGAACGCGGATGACGTCTATCGCCTGCTGCATGCGGAGAACATCGACATGGGTCTGGCCACGGTCTACCGCGTGCTGATGCAGTTTGCCGATGCAGGCATCCTGATACGCCGCCATTTCGAATCGGTGGCCTCGGTGTTCGAGCTGAATGAAGGCGGCCACCACGACCACCTGATCTGCACCAACTGCGGCCGCATGGAAGAATTCCTCGACGCCGAAATCGAGCAGCGCCAGGAGGCCGTGGCGCGCGAGCGTAATTTCGTGCTGCATGAGCACTCGCTGTCGCTGTATGGTTTCTGCGGCGACTGCGCCGGCACCATCAATCCGCTGGCGGGAAGGAAGCTGCGGCGTTCTTGAACAACGCGTCGACGAAGTCGACAAACACCGCGACGCGGGCGGCGCGCTGGTGCCGCTGCTGGTACAGCACCGACACGTCCGGCCCCGGCGCCTGCCACGGCTCCAGCAACGGCACCAGCGCGCCGCTGCGCAGCGGCTCGATCAGCGAGACGGACAAGTGCTGCACCACGCCGCCGCCCTGCACCGCCATCTCGATCAGCGATTCCACGTGGTCCATCGCCACCGCGCCACGCGGCGTGCTGGTGAAGGGCTGGCCGTCCTGCTGGAAGGTCCATGGCCGCAGCTGGCGGGCCTTGGGATAGACGAAGTTCAGGCAAGGGAAATCGTTCAGGTCATCCGGATGCTGCGGCCGTCCGTGGCGGGCGATGAAGTCCGGCGAGGCGCAGCAGATGTAACGGTTCTTGAAAACGCTGCGCGCCACCAGGCCGGAATCGGGCAGCTCGCCGATGCGCAGCATCACGTCCACGCCCTCGTCCACCATATCGATCAGGCGGTCGCTGGCCGTCAGGCGCACGCTGAGTTCCGGGTGCGCCGCCAGAAAGCGCGGCAAGGCCGGCGCCACGAACTGCCGCGCCAATATGCCCGGCATGTCCACCCGCAGCATGCCACGCGGCGTCTGCTGGGCGTCGTTCATGCTGCTTTCCAGTTCATCCATCTCCGCCAGCAGGCCGCGCGCCTGCTCCACGCAACGGCGGCCCTCGTCGGTCAGCGACATGCTGCGCGTGGTGCGGTTCAACAGCTTGACGCCGAAGTGCGCTTCCAGCACGCCTATCTGGTGGGTCACGGACGACGTCGAAATCCCCAGCTTGGCCGCAGCGCGGCTGAAGCCTCCGGCATCGACGACGGCGCAAAACACCTTCAGTGCATCCAGACGGTCCACGGCTTCTCCTTTTTGACAGGGCGATTCTAGCCTGATTATTCACGATCCCGGGATACTGAATGCGGCGGCGCCCACTTTTTCGCGCTGCTGTGCGGCCGCAGAATAGCTCCATCAACCAACCATCAAGGAGCCGCACCATGAACACCATGCAAGCCGTCGTACTGAACGCCTTTGGCGCCCCGCTGTCGGATATGCAGATTGCCCGCCCTGTCGCGGCCGCCGGCCAGGTGCTGGTGCGCGTGATCGCCAGCGGCGTCAATCCGCTCGACACCAAGATCGCCGCCGGCAAGGCGGACCACGCTCGCACCCAATTGCCCGCAGTGCTGGGCATCGACATCGCCGGCATCGTCGAGAGCGTGGGTGAAGGCGTGCAGGGCTACGAGCGCGGCGACCGCGTCTTCGGCATGACGGGCGGCATAGGCGGCGTACAAGGCTCGCTGGCGCAGTACGCGGCGGTCGATGCCGATTTGCTGGCGCACGTGCCTGAGCAGATGTCGATGCGCGAAGCAGCCGCCCTGCCGCTGATCTTCATCACCGCATGGGAAGGCCTGGTTGATCGCGCACGTGCCGGCGCGGGCATGAAGGTGCTGGTGCACGGTGGCGCTGGCGGTGTCGGGCATATGGCGGTGCAGCTGGCGGTGGCGCTCGGCGCTACCGTCTACGCCACAGGCAGCGCCGGCCAGCGCGCCGTCATCGAGAAGATGGGCGCCACCTTCATCGACTACCAGAGCACCAGCGTCGAACAATACGTCGAGCAGCACACCGGCGGCGAAGGCTACGACGTGGTCTACGACACCGTTGGCGGCGCCACGCTGGACGCATCGTTCCGCGCAGCGCGCCAGTACGGCGGCCATGTGGTGAGTTGCTTGGGCTGGGGGACGCATGCGCTGGCGCCGCTGTCGTTCCGCGCCGCGACGTATTCGGGCGTATTCACGCTGCTGCCGCTGTTGTCGGGCAAAGGCCGTTCGCACCATGGCGCGATCATGCGGCAAGCCGCCGCGCTGGCTTCCGCCGGAAAACTGAAGGTGACGCTGGATGCAGGCGTCTACACGTTGGATGCGGCCAGCGTCACCGCCGCCCACGCCGCACTGGCCGAAGGCACGGCGCGCGGCAAGGTGGTGGTGCAGGTGGCGGAAGCTTAAGGCTTGAGGGTATCGGCCTCGCCGAACGAAGCCGGCGGCGCGAACTGCATGCCCGGATTGGCGAACATCTTCACCGGCCGGGTGCTGTTGTTCTTGATGAAGCCGAACTGGCCGGGATCGTACTGGAAGTGGCCGGCCTCGTTGTCGATCGAGATGCCGCCCGCGCTGACGTGCACGTGCAGGCCGGGCTCCAGTCCCGGCGACGGATCGGCATCGCCCTTGCCTGTCAGGTATTCGAGGAAGAAGGTGGTGCCGCGTATGCCGATCGTGGCGCTGGGCGTCTTCATCGCGAACTTTTCCTTGTTACGCTTGGCGAGCAAGCCGCTCAGCGAACGCAGGCCGCCCTTCACCAGGGTGAAGGCCGCGTGGTCTGCCTCCGGCTTGTCACCATCGAAGGAGAACTGTTCGACGACGATGGTGGTACCGGGCTTCAGTGTCAGCTCGCTGTTATCGATGAAGCGCACGGTGGCCCAGGCGCCGGAGGCTGTGGCCAACGTGTCGCCGCTTTCCACTTCAGATTGCAGCTTGAGCTGCCTGACAGCACCGGTGGGCGAACGCGCCGTCAACGGGCCACTGGCCTGCGCCACCACCCCAGCCACCTGCGCCGCCGAAGCCAGCGCCGCACAGCACCACATCAGCAACGCCAATACAGACTTGATCGACATGAATCACCTTCCCCGAAATTCAATAGGCCTTTATACCACGGCCGGCATTCGATCGGATTAGACAGTTCAAGCCGCCAGCGCCTCTCCTTGGTAAAACGGATAATCGGTGTAGCCCGCCGCCGTGCCGCCGAAGAAGCTCTCGCGATCGGGACCGAGTGCTACAGGGGACATCAGCTTGTTCATGATTCGCTCTCCAAGTTGGGAATACAGCCAATGTAAGGCTTCCCTCATTGAAGATAAATAGCTTGCAATTCCAAAGATATCGGACCCATACTTCCGCAATCATTACAACCGAGAGAGCGCCATGGACAGCCTGAGCGGCATTTCACTGTTCGTCGCCGTCGCCGAGACGCGCAGTTTCACCAAGGCCGGCGCGCAGCTCGGCATCTCCTCGTCCGCCGTCGGCAAGAGCATCGCCCGCATGGAGCAGCGGCTGGCGGTGCGGCTGTTCCACCGCAGCACCCGCAGCATCACCCTGACTGCAGAGGGCACGCTGTTCCTGGAACGCTGCCGCCGCATCCTCAGCGAAGTGGAAGCGGCGGAGGCCGAACTGTCCGAACTCTCCGGCACGCCCAGCGGCCGCCTGCGCGTCAGCACGCCGCAGCTCACCGGCCTGGTGATGCCGACGCTGACAGGCTTCATGCGCCGCTATCCCGACATCGTATTGGAGATCGACCTGTCCGAACGCATGGTCGACATCATCGAAGAAGGCTACGACGCCGTGATCCGCACCGGCGCCCATCACGATTCGCGCCTGGCTTCGCGCCGCATCGGCGCCTGCCCGCAGGTGGTGGTGGCCTCACCCGGCTACCTGGCGAAGCACGGCACGCCCTCGCACCCGCGCGACCTGGCGCAGCACCACTGCCTGCTGCACCGCTTCCCGGCCAGCGGCCGCATCGAACGCTGGCCCTTCAAGCTGACGGACGGCGAACCAGAACCGCAGCTGAACGAGCGCATGACCTGCAGCACCATCGAGGCGATCACCTACGCGCTGCTGCAGGGCGAAGGCATCGCCTTCCTGCCTACCTTCATCATCGAGGATGAGCTGAAGGACGACCGCCTGCACATCATCCTGGCCGACTACATGGAACAGACGGTGACGTTCACGATGCTGTGGCCGGCCAGCCGCTACGCCTCCCCCAAGCTGCGCGTGTTCATCGACTACGTCGTGCAGAACATGCGGATCTGACGGCACGCGCCCGATATCGGAACAAACTGTCCGATATCTTCGGAACCCCGGCCTGTTTATCTTCACGACCGATACCATCACACTGGCTCTCCACACTTTTCAGAGGAGCCAGTATGAACAGCAAAATCCGCGTCGGCATCGTCGGTGCAGGCACCTGGGCCGAGTACGGCCATATCCCGTCCTTGAAACTGCTGCCGCAATACGAGATCACCGCGATCTTCAGCCGCAGCCAGGAAAAAGCCGACGCCGTCGCCGCGCAGCACGGCATCAAGCACGCAGTGAACACGCTGGAGGCGCTGGTCTCCCATCCCGAAGTCGATCTGGTACTGGTGCTCAATCCCGCGCCCAGCCACGAGCACGCGATACGCGCCGCCATCGCCGCCGGCAAGGACGTCTTCAGCGAATGGCCGCTCACCCCGAGCAAGGCCGTATCGCAGGAACTGATGGACCTCGCCAACCAGGCCGGCGTGCGCCACATCGTCGGCCTGCAACGCCGCCTCGGTCCGGACTACCGCTATGTGCGCGACCTCGTACGGGACGGCTACATCGGCGAGCTGCGCTCGGTGCGGCTGCATGTCAGCGTCGAGTACTTCCAGAAACGGCGCCTGCAATCGCTGTACTTCACCGTCCCGGCGGAGAATTTTTCCAGCCTGCTGTCGATCTACGGCGGCCACTTCTTCGACGCCGTCTTCACCATGACCGGGCATCCGGACAGCATCCACGCGCTGACCGTCAATCAGTTCAAGGAAGTGACGCTGATCGAATCCGGCACCGTCATGCCACACACATTGGCGGACCAGGTGGTGGTGAGCGGCAGCTTCGCCAACGGCGCCGTGCTGACGGCCCATCTGGAAGCGGGCAAGCGCAATAACTTCGGCTGGCAGCTGGACCTGACGGGATCCGAAGGCGACCTGAAAATCTCCAACCACACCAGCTTCGGCAACGCCTTCAACGTCATCGAGGGCGCGCAAGGCGATGCGCAGGCCATGCAGGTGCTGCCCGTTCCCGACATGTACAACTGGCTGCCGCCCAGCGAATTGGGCGGCAGCCAGCTGGAATTGGCCAACCTGTACGCCGCCTACGCGCGCGATGTGCAGGACGGCACGCGGCTGGCGCCAACCTTCGCCGACGGGCTGGCGATGCATGAGCTGATCGACAGCATCGAAGCCTCCAGCAGCAGCGGACAGCGGATTCGCATCAAATAGCCACGCCGGCGCATGGCAAGGCCGCCCGACAGTGGCGGCCGCGCGCAGTTTCCGTTACGCTGCTAGCCATGAAACCCGCGAAACTCTACGAAACGCTGGCGGACGCCATCGCCGACCAGGTCGCGCAAGGCGTGCTGCGCGAGGGCGAGCGCATTCCGTCGGTGCGCCAGACCGCCCAGCACCATCAGCTGAGCATTTCGACGGTGATCCGCGCCTTCCTGCTGCTGGAAAGCCGCGGCATCATCGAAGCGCGGCCGCAGTCCGGCTACTTCGTCCGCCGCCGTCCGGATGCCCCGGCGCGGACGGACGCCATCTCCGCACAGCTCTCGCCGGCCGACCTCGCGCGCGCACCGGCGCTCGACACCAGCACGCTGGTGCTGACGACGCTGCGCTCCATCGGCCAGGGCAGCATTCCACTCGGATCGCCCTTCCCCGATCCGGCGGCGTTCCCGTGGGCACGGCTCAATTACCATGCGGGCGTCGTCTCGCGGCGCGTTGGCCAGAACCAGCAGCTGTCCGATCTGCCGCCGGGGAATCCGGAGCTGATACGCCAGATCGCCCGCCGCCACCTGGAGAACGGCCTGACCGTGGATGCGGCAGAGATCATCATCACCACCGGCGCCACCGAAGCGATCAACCTGTGCCTGCAAGCGGTGGCGCAGCCGGGCGACCTGGTGGCGGTGGAGTCGCCGACCTACTACGCGCTGTTGCAGGCTTTGGAGCGCATGGGCATGCGCGTGCTGGAAGTGGCCACCGATCCGGAACAAGGCATAGACATCGACGCGCTGGAATCCGCCATCGTCGACCAAGGCGTCAAAGCCTGCATCCTGATGCCGAACTTCCAGAACCCGCTGGGCTTCATGATGAGCGACGAACGCAAACGCGCGCTGGTGGAGATGCTGGCGCGGCACGACGTGCCGGCGATCGAGAACGACGTTTATCACGAGCTGTATTACGGCGACACCCATCCCAGCTCGTTGAAGCAGTACGACAGGCACGGCCTGGTCCTGCACTGCAATTCATTCTCCAAGAGCCTGGACACCGGCCACCGCATCGGCTGGACGCTGCCGGGCCGCTACCGCGCGCAGGTGGAAAAACTCAAGTTCCTCAACTCGCTCAACACCGCCGCGCTGCCGCAGTTGGCCATCGCCGAGTACCTGAAGAACGACGGCTACGATTTCCACTTGCGTAAGCTGCGCAAGGCCTACGCGCAGCAGGCCGCCATCATGTCCGCCGCCGTGCGGCGCTTCTTCCCGGCGGGTACCAGCGTTACGCAGCCAGCCGGCGGCTATCTGCTTTGGGTGACGATGCCGCCGTCGGTGCGCGCACTGGAACTGTATGCCCGGGCGCAGGAGCGCGGCATCAGCGTCGGCGCCGGCAATATGTTCGCCACCGGCGACGCCTGGCAGCACTGCATCCGCCTGAACTACAGCTATCCGTGGAGCGCCGAAGTGGAGGCTGCTGTGCGCATGCTGGGCCAACTGGCGGGCGAATTGACCGTCAATTGACGTTGTAGGCGGCATTGGCGACGACCGGTTCGGGCTTCGGCTGGCCGCACTGCTCCAGCAGCGAGCGTTCGATATTGCGCGTCATCGCATGCAGCGCCAGGCAGTTCGGGTCGGTGCCGAAGGGTTCGGAAATCTCCTGCGCGATGGCCTCCAGCGCGAACAGCGTGTAGGCGACGAACACGGAAATGAGCGGCGTCGCCAGGCCGATGGCGTCCACCAGGCCGAAAGGCAGCAGAAAACAGTACAGGTAGACGGTGCGGTGCACCAGCACGCCGTAGGAGTAAGGGATGGGCGTATTGCTGATACGCTCGCAGCCGCCCACCGCCGCCGCCAGCTCGCCAACCTGCGCGTCCAGCATCCACAACATCTGCTCCGGCCCCTGCCCTCTGCGGGCGGCACGCGCCAGCATCAGGCGCAGGCGGTCCAGCAGCGCCACGGGGATGTAGTCCATGCCGCTCAACTGTTCCAGGTCTTCCGCGCCCAGGTAGCGGGCCAGGTCCGGCCTTGGATCGGTGCCGCGCAGCTGGTGCGTCAGTGCGTAGACGAAGGCGATCAGGCGCCGCACGAACAGCTTGCGGGCGAAGCCGTCGTCCTCCTGCGGCAGATAGGTCAACGCCTGCGACGTCAGCGAACGCGCCGCGATCAGGATGCGGCCCCAGATCTGCCGGGCCTCGACAAACCGCGCATACGCCGCGTTGTTGCGGAAGCCGAGGAAGATCGCCAGGCTGACGCCGACCAGCGGGAACGGCGCCGTATCCAGAGGGATCTTGATGCCGGCGATGCGACCGTCCGTCGCCACCGCCAATGAGCTGATCGCCAGTATCAGCAGCAGTTGCGGGACGATGGACTTGAGCACCGAGCCGTCCCAGATGAACAGCATGCGCAGCCAGTTACCAGATGGACGGACTATCATGGCGTCACTTCCCGCCGTTGGCCGGCATGGCGCCAGGCGACAGCAGCACCGGAATCGACTTCGATGTCGGCGTGCCCGCGCCATCGGCCACGCTGGACAGCGGCACCAGCGGATTGGTCTCCGGGTAGTAGGCGCCGATGCAACCACGCGGGATGTCGTAGGCCACCAGCATGAAGCCGTCGGCGCGGCGCTCCACGCCATCGTCCCAGACGCTGCGCACGTCGACCCAGTCGCCCGCCTTCATGCCCAGCATGTCGATATCGGCCTGGTTGATGAAGATCACCCGGCGCATGCCGAACACGCCGCGATAACGGTCGTCCAGCGCGTAGATGGTGGTGTTGTACTGGTCGTGCGAACGGGTCGTCATCATCACCATCAGGCGCTCGCCGTGGCGCATGCGGGCGCGCGCGATCGGCGTGTCGCGTTCCACCGCGTGCGGTACGAATTGCGCCTTGCCGCTGGCGGTGTTCCATTCTCGCTCACGCGAGGCCACCTTCAGATGGAAGCCGCCCGGCACCGCCACGCGTGCGTTGTAGTCGTAGAAGTCGTCGAACACCTTCTCGATATCGTCGCGGATGCGCGCATAGTCATCGCGGTAGGCGGGCCATGCCAGCGCATGCCGTCCGCGTCCGGTGCCGCTACCCAGCGTAGCCTCGGCCATGTGCGACACGATGGCGATCTCCGACAACAGCTCCTCCGACGCCGGCTTGTTGATGCCATACGAGATGTGCACCATGCTCATCGAATCCTCCACCGTTACACCCTGCGGCACGCCGTTCTGCACATCGATCTCGGTGCGGCCCAGCGTCGGCAGGATCAGCGCCTGGCGGCCGTGGATCAGATGGCTGCGATTGAGCTTGGTGGCGACATGCACCGTCAACTCGCAGGACTGCAAGGCCTTGTAGGTAAGCGGCGTGTCCGGCGTGGCGACGGCGAAATTGCCACCCAGGCCGACGAACACCTTGACCTTCCCTTCCGCCATCGCCGCGATGGTGGCCACCACGTCGTAGCCGTGATGGCGCGGCGGTTCGAAATCGAAGACCTCCCGCATGCGGTCGAGGAAGGCCTCGGTCGGACGCTCCTCGATGCCTACCGTGCGGTCGCCCTGCACGTTGGAGTGGCCGCGCACCGGGCACAGACCGGCGCCGCGCCGGCCGATATTGCCGCGCATGAGCATCAGGTTGGACAGCATCTGTATCGTCGGCACCGAGTTCTTATGCTGCGTCAGGCCCATGCCCCAGGTGGCGATCACACGCTCGCCGCGTATGTAGACCTGGGCCAGTTTTTCGATCTCCTCGCGCTGCACGCCGGATTCCTCGACCAGCAGCGGCCAGCTTTCCATGCGCAAGTCCTGCGCGAACTCCTGGAAACCGGTGGTGTGATCGGCGATGAAGTCCAGGTCCAGCAGGCGCTGGCCGCCATCCAGCTGCGCGTGGTCGTCCAGCTCCAGCAGCCGCTTGGCCAGCGCCTTGATCAGCGCGAAGTCGCCGCCCAGGCGCGGCTGGATGAACATCGAACTGATGGGAGTACTGGACATGGTCAGCATTTCCACCGGATGCTGCGGGCTGGTGAAGCGCTCCAGCCCGCGCTCGCGCAGCGGATTGATCGACACGATGGTGGCGCCGCGCCGCGCGCATTCACGCAGTTCGCCGAGCATGCGCGGGTGGTTGGTGGCGGGATTCTGGCCGAAGATCAGCAGCGTATCCGCATGTTCGAAGTCGTCCAGCGTCACCGTACCCTTGCCTATGCCGACGGTGCCGGGCAGGCCACGGCTGGTCGCCTCGTGGCACATATTCGAGCAGTCCGGGAAGTTGTTGGTGCCGTAGGCGCGTGCGAACAGCTGGTACAGGAAAGCCGCCTCGTTGCTGGCGCGGCCGGAGGTGTAGAACGCCGCCTGGTCCGGATGGTCCAGCGCCTGCAACTCACGCGCCACCAGCGCGAACGCTTCGTGCCACGATACCGGCACATAGCGGTCGCTGTCGGCGTCGTAGCGCATCGGCCGGGTCAGGCGGCCGTGCTGCTCCAGTTCATAGTCGGATTGCTGGAGCAGTTCGGCGATGGTGTGGGTGGCGAAGAAGTCCGTCGTCACGCGCTTGCTGGTCGATTCCGCCGCCACCGCCTTGACGCCGTTCTCGCAGAATTCGAAGGTCGATCCGTGCTCGCGGTCGGGCCATGCACAGCCCGGGCAATCGAAGCCATCGGGCTGGTTCTGCGCGAACAGCGATTTGTAATTGACGCCGCTGACCCGCTCTTTGAACAGGTTGAGCGCCACGTACTTCAGCGCGCCCCAGCCGGCGGCGGGATGGGTGTAGGGTTCGATCTTGCCTGCGGGCGCGGGCGGCTTGCTGTTTTCCATGGCGGATGCTCCTTGATATTGTATGGGTGAGCATAATTCCCGCCGCCGCCTCCACACGGGCACAGATTGCATCGTCGCCGTACAGTACAGTCGCCGCGATTGACATCCGGCGCGACATCGCCAACCATAGCGGCATGCGCAAACCGTCCGCCTCCGACCTGTGGCAAGACTTCCACCCCGCCGTGGCGGCATGGTTTCGCTCGACATTCCCATCGGCAACAGAGGCGCAACGGCGGGCCTGGCCGCTGATCCAGGGCGGGCGGCCGGTGCTGGTGGCCGCGCCCACCGGCTCCGGCAAGACGCTGACCTCCTTCCTGGCCGCCATCGACGCGCTGGTGGCCGAAAGCGCAAGCGGCCCGCTGCCCGACGAATTGCGGGTGCTGTACGTGTCGCCGCTGAAGGCGCTGTCCAACGATATCCGTCTCAACCTGGTGGCGCCGCTGGAAGGCATCAGCCGCGAACTGGCCGCGATGGGGTTGGCCGACCACGGCATCCGCAGCGCCGTGCGCACCGGCGACACCACCCAGGCCGAACGCAACGCCATGCGCCGCCGCGCACCGCACATCCTGGTATCGACGCCGGAATCCCTGTACGTGCTGCTGTGTTCAGACAGCGGCCGCGCCATGCTATCGTCCGTGCGCACGGTGATCGTCGACGAGATCCACGCGGTCGCAGGCAGCAAGCGTGGCAGCCATCTGGCCCTCAGCCTGGAGCGCCTGGACGCGCTGTGCGCGCAGCCGCCGGTGCGAGTGGGCTTGTCGGCCACGCAAAAGCCGCTGTCGCTGGTGGCGCAATTCCTGGTCGGCGCGGGCGGCGATTGTGCGGTGGTCGATGTCGGCCATGTGCGGGCGCGCGACCTGGGCCTGGAACTGCCGCCCGTGCCGCTGGAGGCTGTCATGCCGAACGAGGTGTGGGAGCGCGTGTACGACCGCCTGGCCGAACTGTCGGTGCTGCACAAGACCACGCTCATCTTCGTCAACACCCGCCGCATGGCCGAGCGCATGGCACGCCACCTGGGCGAGCGGCTGGGCGCGGAGCTGGTGGCGGCGCACCACGGCAGCATGTCCAAGGAATACCGGCTCGACGCCGAGCAACGCCTCAAGCGCGGCGAGCTGCGCGTGCTGATAGCCACCGCCTCGCTGGAGTTGGGCATCGATATCGGCGATGTGGATCTTGTATGCCAGATTGGATCGCCGAGGAATATCGCCGCGCTGCTGCAACGCGTGGGCCGCTCGGGCCACCATGTCGGCGGCTTGCCCAAAGGCCGGCTGTTCCCGACTTCACGCGACGACTTGATCGAATGCGCAGCGCTGCTGGACTGCGTGCGCCGCGATGAACTGGACCTGCTGCATATCCCCGTCGCGCCGCTGGACGTGCTGGCGCAGCAGATCGTCGCAGAAGTGGCTTGCCGCGAATGGGGCGAGGACGAGTTGTTCGCCATGGTGCGGCGCGCTGCGCCCTACTCGCAGCTGCCCCGCGACCGCTACGACGCCGTGATCCGCATGCTGGCCGAGGGCTACACGGGCCGCAACGGCGTACGCGGCTCCTACCTCCATCGCGACACGGTGGCCGGCGCGCTGCGCGGCCGGCGCGGCGGCAAGCTCACCGCCGTCACCTCCGGCGGCACCATACCGGACAACGCCGACTACACGGTGGTGCTGGAACCGCAAGGCCAGATGGTCGGCACGGTGCACGAGGACTTCGCCGTCGAGAGCCTGGCCGGCGACGTTTTCCAGTTGGGGAATACCTCCTACCGCATCCAGCGCGTGGAGGCTGGCAAGGTGCGGGTGGAGGACGCACACGGCGCGGCGCCCAACATTCCGTTCTGGCTGGGCGAGGCGCCGGGGCGCAGCGACGAGCTGTCGATGGGCGTCGCGCGACTGCGCGGCGAGATCGAGCGGCAGCTGGCCGGCAGCCCGGACGCGGCCCCGGATGGCGCAGCCGCCATCGAGCGCGCCATCGACTGGCTGTACGAGCATCTTGGACTTGGCGAGGATGTTGCGCGGCAGATCGTCGAGTACCTGGCCCGGTCCCGTGCCGCGTTGGGCGCGCTGCCAACTCGCGACACGCTGGTGATGGAACGCTTCTTCGACGAATCGGGCGGCATGCAGCTGGTGCTGCATTCGCCCTACGGCAGCCGCATCAACCGGGCGTGGGGGCTGGCGCTGCGCAAGCGCTTCTGCCGCAGCTTCAACTTCGAATTGCAGGCCGCCGCCACCGAGGATGCCATCGTGCTGTCGCTGTCGATCGCGCACAGCTTCCCGTTGGACGAGGTGTGGCGCTATCTGCGCTCCGCCACCGCCGAGCACATACTGATCCAGGCGCTGCTCGACGCGCCGCTGTTCAACGTGCGGTGGCGCTGGAACGCCACCACCGCGCTGGCCCTGCCGCGCTACGCGGGGGGCCGCAAGGTGGCGCCGCAGTTGCAGCGCATGAAGAGCGACGATCTGCTGGCTTCCGTCTTCCCCGACCAGGCGGCGTGCCTGGAGAATATCGTCGGCGAGCGTGAGCTGCCCAGTCATCCGCTGGTCGACCAGACGCTGGACGACTGCCTGCACGAAGCCATGGACAGCGAGGGCTGGCTTGCCCTGCTGCGCCGCATGGAGGCAGGCGAAGTGACGCTGCTGGCGCGCGACCTGCCGGCGCCGTCGCCGCTGGCGATGGAGATTCTCAATGCCCGCCCCTACGCCTTCCTCGACGACGCGCCGCTGGAGGAACGCCGCACGCAGGCTGTCATCAACCGGCGCTGGACCGATCCTGCATCGACCGACGACCTGGGCGCGCTGGACGCGGGCGCCATCGCCAGCGTGGCGGAGGAAGCCTGGCCGAATGCGCGCAATGCCGATGAGATGCATGAGGCCTTGATGTCGCTGGCCTGCATCACGCATTCGGAGGCGGCTGCCAACGATGGCTGGATCGGCTGGTTGGAGGCGCTGGCTGCCGGAGGACGGGCAACGCGCATGCGCGATGAAGCGGGCCGCGTCGACTTCTGGGTGCCGCTGGAGCGCCTGGCCTGCGTGCAGGCCGCCTATCCGCAAACGCGGTCCACGCCACCACTGGCGCCACCGTCCGCCGACATCGACAGCGAATGGACCGCCGACACCGCGCTGGTAGAAATCCTGCGTGCGCGGCTGAGCGGCTTCGGCCCGCTGACGGTGGCCGCGATTGCCGGCGCATTGGGCCTGACCGCCGGCAGCGCCACCATCGCCCTCACCCATCTGGAAAGCGAAGGCTATGTGATGCGCGGCCGCTTCACGCCCGGCGCCGGCGTTGAGGAATGGTGCGAACGCCACCTGCTGGCGCGCATCCACCGCTACACCATCAAGAGCCTGCGGCGCGAGATCGAACCGGTGGAGCGCCAGGACTTCATGCGCTTCCTGTTCGACTGGCAGCACCTGTCGGCGGACACGCAATTGCAAGGCGAGGATTCGCTGCCGCTGCTGCTGGCCCAGCTGGAGGGCTACGAAGCCGGCGCCGGCGCGTGGGAGAGCGATCTGCTGTCGCTGCGGATGCGGGACTATTCGAAGTCCTGGCTCGATGACCTGTGCCGCAGCGGCAAACTGGTTTGGACGCGCATCGGCGCACCATCCAGCGCAGCCGGAGGACCAGTGCGCAATACGCCGCTGGTGCTGCTGCCGCGCCGTCAGCTGGGCTTGTGGCACGCGCTGCCCGCCGTCGCTGGCGAGATCGAAGTATCGCCACGCGCCGCGCGCGTGCTGGAAGCGCTGCGTCGCGACGGCGCCATGTTCTTCGACGAACTGTCGCACGATGCGCGCCTGCTGCCGGTGGAACTGGAAAACACGCTGGGCGAACTGGTGGCGACAGGCCTGGTCAACGCCGACAGTTTTGTCGGACTGCGCGCCATGCTGCTACCGGCGAACAAAAAATCCAGCAACGACAAGCGCCGCCATCGTGGCGCAGGCGCGGCGCCGACCATGGAAGAAGCCGGCCGCTGGGCGCTGGTGCGGCGCGGCGACGGCGTGACCGTGCGCGAGCGCGTGAGCGAAATCGCCGCAGGCGCCGACAGCAAAGCCGCCGCCGGCACCGGTCGCCCTGCCCCACCGCCACGCAAGCCACGCACCGATCCCGCAACGCTGGAGCACATCGCCATGACGCTGCTGCGCCGCTACAGCGTGATGTTCTGGCGGCTGCTGGAGCGCGAAGCCTCATGGATGCCATCGTGGCGCGAGCTGCTGCCCATCTACCACCGCCTCGAAGCGCGCGGCGAGATACGCGGCGGCCGTTTCATCGCAGGCCTGTCCGGCGAGCAGTTCGCCCTGCCCGAAGCCATTCCCCTGCTGCGCGACATGCGCCGCCGCAAACACGACGGCAGCCTGGCGTGCATCTCCGGCATCGACCCGCTCAACCTGTGCGGCACGCTGCTGCCCGGCGATAAAATCCCCGCATTGGCCGGCAACCGCGTGCTGTTCCGCGACGGCCTGCCGGTAGCGACCATGGTGGCCGGAAAATTCAACTACCTGTACCAGCCTTCAGCCGAAGATCGCGAAGCGCTGCACCAGGCGCTGGTGCATACCTGAACTAGCCGCCCCGGCTGTGCTCGGCCGCGTGCATCGCCAGGTAAGCCTTCAGATTGTCGTCGCCGATACCCATGGTGCGTAAAATTTCCGCCATAAAGCTGACCGGCGCGCTGCCAGGCGCCGTGACCACGCGTTGATCGGCAACGGCATAGGGCACGTCCTGGTAGTGGGCGGCACCGGCATAGCCCAGTTGCGACAGGTTCGACGCCGAGTTGGATGTATGGCGAACGTGATCCAGCACGCCCGCCCGCGCCAACGCCAGCGTGCCGTCGCAGATACCGGCAACGACTACGTCTCGCTTGTGGGCGGCGGCCAGCAGCGCGCTGATCTCGGGCGCCCGGTCGGTCTGCCAGATGGTTCCGCCGCAGACGATCAACAGGTCGAGCCCGTCGAGCTGAATGGCGTCGATCGCCAGCTGCGGCACCACCTTCATCCCGCCGGACGAAGTGACCGGATTGCCATCGGGGCTGGCGTAGCGCGTGTCGAAGCCGTAGTAGGCGCGCGCGGTTGAATTGATCAGGGCGGTTTCCCAATCGGAAAAATCTTCCGTGAGAATGGTGATGGAGCGTTTCATGGGGGCCTCCTTTGTCGGAAAACCAGAGCGTAAACGAAACCCCTGTCAGTTTATGTCAGTAGTACCCGGCCGACCGGCACGCCCTGGTGCATGCCTATGTTCCCGATATGCGGCCGCCAACGTCCGCAAGGCTTCCCGGGAACGTTGGTCCGACAGGGTCGAATGCAGCATGATCCGGGACGACGGCAAATCCGGCAGCCCAAGCAGCTGGCCGACCTCGATTACGTCAGCCGACGCGAGGCGGCAGGAAAAAGGCGCAACCGCCAACCCGGCCGAAACGGCAGCCACAACAGCAGCACTGCCGCCCACAAAGACTTCGACCCATGCTATGCCCGCGCCGTTCAATGCGCGCGTGGCGATATCGCGTACACCGCAGCCGGGCGCCAACGCCGCCAATCGCAGCGGCTCCCCGCAGCGTTGATTGAAACCCGGCGCCGCGAACCAGCCGAAATGCTCCGGCCCCAGATCCTCACCATTGCGGCCGTCGTCTTCCTGGCGCACGATCACGGCGTCCAGTTCGCCGTTGTCGAAAGCATCGAGCAGGCTGCGCGAGTTTTCCAGCCGTACTTCGATGGTCAAGGCCGGGTCGCGTTCATTCAGGCGAGCCAGCAAGGTCGGCACTTCCGGCCCAGCCACATGCGCGGCGATACCAAGCCGGAAGCGCCGGCGCTCGGACGACAGCGCAGTGATCGCGCTGTCATGCGCGGCGATAAAATCGCGTGCGGCATTGAGGAACACCGCCCCCTGCGCGGACAGCCGCACCAGCCTGGGCGTGCGTTCGATCAGCTTGTGGCCCAGCCGTTCTTCCAGGCGCTTCAACTTCACGCTGATGGCGCTTTGCGTCGTGCCCAGCGCTTCCGCCGCCTTGGTGAAGCTCTGAAAGTCGGCGATGGTGACGAATGCCTGCACCGCTTCCACATCCAACGTCACTTTGTTCATCATCTATTCGAATCTGTTGTTACTGATATAGCCAATCATAGCATTGTGGAATGAATGAGTCTTCCCTACAGTTACCGTTCACTCCAGTCCTTTAGAAAGTAGCTCATGACTGTTACCGCTTTACGCCAGGGCACGCTTGCCTTGGCCGCTGTTTGTTTGTCCGCCTTGATGCTGGGATTGGAAATCTCCAGCGTTCCACCTATCCTGTCCACTGTCGAGCGCGTGATGGGCGCCAGCTTCCGGCAGCTCCAGTGGGTCATGGCTTCCTACACCATCGCCATGACGACCATCCTGATGGCCGTCGGCACGCTGGCCGACCGTTATGGCCGCAAGCGCATGTTCACCATTGGCATCGTGGCGTTCGGTGTCACGTCGCTGGTTTGCGGCTTGACCGGCAGTGCCGCGGTACTGATCGTCGCCCGCTTTTTCCAGGGCATGAGCGCGGCGATGATGCTGATCTGCCAGATCGCCATCCTGTCCACCCAGTTCCGGGACGGGCGCGAGCGCGGCGCGGCGTTCGCTTGGTGGGGCATCGTGTTCGGCGCCGGCCTGGGCTTCGGTCCCATCATCGGCGGCGCCATCCTGGCGTTGGCCAGTTGGGAGTGGGTGTTCCTCGTGCACGGTGTGCTGGCCGTCATCACGTATTTGTTGAGCCGTGCCGGCGTGCAGGAATCGCGCGATCCGCATGCCCAGAGCCTCGACATTGCGGGGATCGTGACGCTGTCGCTGGCGGTGTTCTGCCTGGTGCTGTTCGTCACGCAAGGGCCGGTGCTTGGCTTCACCAGTTGGTCCGCGCTCGGCATCATCGGGCTGTCGGTCGTGAGCTTCGCCGGGTTCATCGTCGCGGAGAAAGTCAGCAAGCGACCCATGATCGATTTCTCGGCGTTCAAGAGCCACCATTTTTCCGGGGCGCTGCTGGGTTCGATGGGAATGAATTTCAGCTTCTGGCCGTTCATCATTTACCTGCCGATCTATTTCCACGTCGGGCTCGGCTACGACAACGTGCAGACCGGGCTGGCCCTGCTGGCCTACACCCTGCCCACGCTGTTCGTGCCGATGGTGGCGGAACGTCTGTCGCAACGCTACCAGTCGGGCATCGTGATACCGCTGGGTCTATCGGTCATCGGCGTGGGCTTCGTGCTGATGAAGATCGGCAGCCTGTCCGCGCAACCGGGTTCGTTGATCCTGCCGGGCTGCGTGCTGGCGGGCATAGGCCTGGGCCTGACCAACACCACCGTCACCAATACGATCACGGCATCCGTATCGGCCGACCGCGTGGGCATGGCGTCGGGTGCGGACACCAGCGCCCGTATGATTTCGCTGGCCTTCAACATTGCGCTGATGGGATGCATACTGGTGGAGGGCATCATCACGCATCTGCGTAACACGCAGAACGTGCCCGAGAGCGCCAGCCTGCGGCTGTTCGCGGAGAAGATCGCCGCCGGCGACTCCCACGCGGCAAGCGGCGACGGCATCACTGCGGCGTTGGTGTCCGGCTTCGGCGGCGTGATGACGTATGGCGCGGTCAGCGTGTTTGTGCTGGCGGTTGGCAGCTACCTCGTCTTCTCGGCCGAGCCTGGCCGCCGCGAGTGCAAAGTGTGATGGCGTACAGAGCGCGCGGCGGTTCCTGCTTACGCTAGGGGATGAGAATTCAACCATCGAAGGAATCGCCATGCGCCTGCCCCTGATCGCCCCGCAAGACCTGACGCCCGAACAAGCAGCCCTGTACGACAATATGCGCAAGGGCATCACCAGCAACTTCAACGATTTCATCGCCGTGCGCGAGGATGGCGCCTTGATGGGGCCGTGGAACCCATGGCTGCACGAGCCGGGCATCGGCAAGGCGATCTGGGACTTGACGCTGGCGATGACCGCCAACGCCACGCTGCCCGACAACGTGAGGCAGATCGCCATTCTGGTGGTGGGCGCCAGCTACAACGCGGCTTACGAAATCTACGCCCACATCGCCGTCGCCGAGCGCGAAGGCATGTCGGCCGAACGTTTGGCCACGCTGGTGGCGGACGTCAAGCCGGCGGATTTAAGCAAAGAGGAAAGCGTGGCCTACGACATGGCCTACGCGCTGGCGCGCGGCGGCACGCTGCCGGAACCCTTGTACCGGCTGGCCGTCCACACGTTCGGCCAGCACGGCACGAATGAGTTGATCTACCTGGTCGGGCTGTATGCGCTGGTGTCGGTCACGCTGAACGGCTTCAACGTGCCGGTGCCGGAAAGAGAATAAGGCCGGAAAGCTGCTTCTGCCGTATTGGGCCGATGGCGATCCGGCCAGTTTTATCCATGATAATCAATGTCACTGCAGGTGGAGTCAAAAGAGTCCCCATCCTGTTGAACGGCAGCTTTTGGCTGCGGATTACAGCCTTCAAGGGGCTAAAATTTAGCGCGGAAGTCCTCGATATCAAACATGTCTATCGACTCAAAAATCGTCTTCTCGATGATGCGGCGAGGGAAAAGCAGGCTCCGGATACTCCAGCCGATAACACCGCTCATCAATCTCGATTTTGCGTCGCCAAAGCCGACATCGACCTCATAGACTATCCCCACAGGTCTGCGCTGATATTGATATCGGTAGTACACAACCGTTCCATCTTGCACATGGGTGTGTACGCCTTCAATGATTATCTTGCTCATTTGGGCGCCTTACGAACGGAAGAGCACTTCTTCCCGCTTGCACCAATACACACTCAGCGCCAGCAGCAAGCCGGCGACGGCGAGCGTCGATGCGAAGACGCTGGCGTAGTCCGCTACCGTGATGGTCCCCTTGACCACTTCCTTGATCGCCAGCGAGGTATTGATGATCGGCACCAGCGACCAACCGTCGCCCAGCTTCATCCCCGGCAGCATCGACGCCATGATCGGCAAAAATACCATGATCATGGTCTGCTGCGAATAGCTAGCCGCTTCCTTGTGGCTGCGCGCATAGAAGGAAATCGACAGCAACAGCGCGGAGACCATCGCATACGCCGGCAGTATCAGCAAGCCCAGCATCAACAGCTCGGGCAGTTGGATATATTGGGTAATCGCACTCAACTCGCCACCCGCGTTGCCCAGCACGTAGCTTGCGCAGATGCCCATCGACGTGATGCCGATGCCGCCGGAAATCGCCGCGGCGCAGAGTATCACCAGGAATTTGGGCACGACCAGGCTGGCACGCGACAAAGGCAACAGCAGCAATGATTCCATCGTGCCGCGCTCTTTTTCGCCAGCGCCCATATCGATGGCCACCGCGATCGATGCGAACAATCCCATCGTGAACAGCAGATAAGGGATCATCGCGCCTATCTTTTCGCCCTGCTCCTGGCGGTCGCTGGCGGTGCTGCTCACTTGCAGCGTGAACGGCGCGCTCAGCGAGGCGGACGCGCCCTGCGCCACGCCCAGCACGGCCAGGCGCTCGCTGCGCAGCTTGTCCGTATAGGCAGCCGACAACAGCGGCTTGATGCGCTTGCCGACACTATCGAACACTATGGCGGTGTCATAGCGCAGCGACAGTTGCGGTTGCTGTCCCGCCAGGATCGCCCGCTCGCCGCCGGCGCCGTAAATCAAGGCGAAATCGATCTGCTTGGCCCGGATACCGGCAACAGCGGCCTCCTCCGATGCGGCCGGGACCGGCTTGAGCAAAGGCGCCGCTTCCAGCACCGCGCGCAGCAAGGGCGCGCCGTCGGATGCGACCAATGCATAGCGCAGCTCGCGTGTGCCTTCCTGCTGTGCCTTGTCTGAAGCCAGCTTGATATAGCCGAAGGTCAGCGCCGGGAAAATCACGGCCGGCATCAGCAACATGAACATCAGCGTGCGTTTGTCGCGCAGCACCTCTAACAATTCTTTATAAAACACATTCCACATGGGGATAGGCCTTTACGCTGAAACTTGGGGAGTGGTGATCTTGTGCAGATAAGCGCCGTGCAGCGAGGTGGTGCCGGTCTCGCCGAGCAAGGCCGCCACCTGGCCTTCATACACGCTGACGCCGCTGTTGATGATGCAGACTTCGTCACACAGGTCTTCAACCTCGTGCATATGGTGCGTGGAAAAGATCACCGCAGCGCCGCTGCGCTTGTAGTCGAGCACGAAATCGTTCACCAGCTTGGCGCCGAGGATATCGAGGCCCGTGGTCGGTTCGTCGAGGATCAGGATGGCAGGCGTGTGCACCACCGTGCGGGCGATCGCCGCGCGCTGCTTGTTGCCAAAGGAGAGTTTGTCGACCTGCTGATCGGCATATTGTCCCAGGCCGAACTGGTCGATCAGTTGGTTGGTCCTGCCGCTGAGCGCGGCGCCACGCAGGCCATAGGCACGGCCGAAATATTCGATGTTTTCACGCACTGACAGGCGCTGGTACAAGCCCGTATGGCCGGACAAGAAACCGATCTGGCGCCGCGCATCCATCTGTTCCTGAGTCAGGCGCAAGCCCTGCACCCGCACTTCGCCTGCGGTCGGCGCGATCGCGCTGGACAGCATGCGCAGCGTGGTGGTCTTGCCGGCGCCGTTGGGACCGATCAGGCCGAGCACCTGGCCGGGCCGGCAGGTGAACGACACCGATTTAACCGCTTGCACCGTCTGGCCCTTGGCGCCTTTGGCGGTCGATTTGAAGTCTTTCTTAAGCCCCACTGCCTCTATCATGTTTGCCCTTTTGACTAAACAGACCAGCGCCTCCGCTGTTGCTGCGTGGACAAATTATATACTCGATATGGCAATACTGCATTGTGGAAATTATTGACTTACTTGTAGTCGTCCGGCGTCAGCGCGTACTTTTGCATCTTGTAGTACAGCGTTTGTTTCGGCACGCCCAGCGCGTTGCTCACTTCGGTGACGCTGCCGCTGGCCCGGCGCAGCTCCTGCTCGATGACAGCGCGTTCGAAGCAGCCCACCTGGTCCGCCAGCGGCAACGGCGCCATGCTGCGTGCCGACAGCAAACCGTCGGCGCCGCTCGACAATCCCAGCACGAAGCGCTCGGCGATGTTGCGCAGTTCGCGCACATTGCCCGGCCAGTCGTGCGCCATCAGCGACTGCATCAGCGGCCCCGGCACCGGCGGCGGCGTGCGCTTGTAGCGCGCCGCCGCACCCAGCAGGAAGTGTTCGAACAGCAGCGGGATGTCTTCGCGCCGCTCGCGCAGCGGCGGCAGGTTCAACACGATCAGGTTCAGGCGGTAGTACAGATCGCTGCGGAATTTCTGCTGGTCCGACCATTCCTTCAGATCGACCTTGGCCGCCGCGATCACGCGCACATCCACCGGCACCGGGCTGTTGGAGCCCAGGCGTTCGACGTAGCGCTCCTGCAACACGCGCAGCATCTTCACCTGCAACGCCATCGGCAGGCTCTCGATCTCGTCGAGGAACAGCGAGCCGCCGTCCGCGTGCTCGATCTTGCCCACCTGCCGCTTGGCCGCGCCGGTGAACGCGCCCGATTCGTGGCCGAACACTTCGCTCTCGAAGATGGTTTCCGGTATCGCGCCGCAGTTCAGCGCGACGAAGTTGCGCTGGTGCCGCCGGCTGAACTGGTGCAGGCAGCGCGCCACCATTTCCTTGCCGGTGCCGGTCTCGCCGTAGATCAGCACGTCGGCCGGCTCGTCGGCCAGGTCCAGGATCAGGCGGCGCAGGTCGCGGATCGCGGCCGAATCGCCCAGCAGCGTGGCTTCGATGCCTTCGCCGTGCTCGATGCGGTGGCGCAGCGCGGCCACTTCCAGCACCAGCCGCCGGGTTTCCATCGCCCGCTGCACCACCTCGGTCAACTGCTCCGACGAATATGGCTTGGCGATGAAATCATAGGCGCCGTCGCGCATCGCGCCCACCGCCATCGTGATGTCGCCATGGCCCGTCACCAGCACCACCGGCAGTTGCGCGTCGATGGCCTTGACGGCCGCCATGAGGTCCAGCCCGCTCATGCCGGGCAAGCGCACGTCGCTGACCACCACGCCGTCAAAGCCCGGCGTAATCAATGGCAGCGCCTGTTCGGCGGTGTGGAAAGCTTGCACGTCGATGCCCGCCAGGTCCAGCGCCTGCGCGCTGCCGGCGCGCACGGTGGCGTCGTCCTCAATCAATAATACTTTCATGTCGTCTCCGGCTCCGCAATCGGCAATTCGATGATAAACCGGGCGCCGCCTGCGGTGGTCGATTCAACCAACAGCATGCCGCCAAATTCGCGGATGATCTGCTCGGAAATCGCCAACCCCAGGCCCAGCCCCTGCCCTTGCGGTTTTGTTGTAAAAAATGGTTCGAATAAATGGTTGCGGATCGCCTCCGGTATGCCCGGCCCCGTATCGGAGACGGCGATCATCGCTTTCTGAAAACTGCGCGTCACGCTCACCGTTAGCTGCCGCGTTGCGCAGCCGTCCATGGCGTCGAGCGCGTTAGTGAACAGGTTGACCAGCACCTGCTCCAGCCGGTTGTTGTCGCACAGCGCGTGCACGTCCTGGCTCTGCATCGACATGCGGAAGTTGACCCGCTCCTGCTCCACCCGCCGCTCGACCAGGAACAGCGCGGCGGTGATCGCGGCCGCCACCGGCACCGGCTTGAGGCTGGCGTCGGCCTTGCGGGCGAACTGGCGCAGCTGCCCGGTCAGCGCTCCCATGCGGGCGATCAGTTGCGAGATGGTCGCCAGGTTGCCCTTGGCCTCGTCCAGGCGGCCGCGCTCGATCAGCACGCGGGCGTTGTCGGACATGGTGCGCAGCGCCGTCAGCGGCTGGTTCAGTTCATGCGTGATGCCGGCCGACATCTGCCCCAGCACCGCCATCTTGCCGGCCTGGACCAGATCGCTCTGCGCCTGCCGCAGCTTTTGTTCCGCTTGCCGGCGCACGACGTTTTCCTCGCTCAGGTTGTGCGTCATCTGCTGCAGGCTGGCGGTGCGCTCGGCCACCATGGTTTCCAGGTGGTCGTAGGCGCGCTGCAAATCCGTCCGGGCGCGCTGCCGCTGCCGTCCCAGCCGGCGGCGCTGGCGCGCGTACAGCACCAGCATCACCAGCAAGGCCTCGGACAGCCAGGTGAACAGGAAGGCGTTGCGCGCACTGGCCTCGGCCGGCGCCAGGTCGGACAGGTAGACGAACTGCCACTTGCGCGGCGACAGCGAACGCGTCTGGCTCAGCATGCGCGTGCGTTCGGCCGGGGCCGGCGTGGCGACGATGCTGGCGCCGTTGTCGAGCTTGCGCAATTCACGCAGGCCCAGCGGCAGCAAGGCGTGCGAGAAATACTGCCGCGATACTTCCAGCTCTTGCAGCACCGCCGGCTCCAGCGGCGCCAGCGCGTGGTACTTCCAGTCGGGTACCGAGCTCAGGAAAACGACGCCGTGGGCATCGGTCAGCATCACCTTGTCCGTGCCCTGCACCCAGCCCTTTTCCAGCTTCTCGATATTGACCTTGACGGTGGCCACGCCCAGCATGCGGCCGTTGTGATAAATGCCGTGTGCGAAGAAGTAGCCCGGCTCGCCGCGCGTGGTGCCAACGCCGTAGAAGCCGCCCGGCGTGCGCCGCAGCGCATCGCGCACGTAGGGCCGGAAGGCGACGTTGTCGCCGACGAAGCTGTCCGGCTCGCGCCAGTTGCTGGAGGCTTGCGTCAAGCCTTGCAGGTTGACGATGTAAATGGTGGTGGACTTGGAGAGCTTGTTCAGCTGCTCCAGATGGGCGTTGACCTCGGCCCGCAGCAACTCGTCGTCGGGCTGCTGCAGCAAGGCGATCACGTCCTTGTTGAGCTCCAGCGTGCCGGGCAGGAAATCGTACTTGGACAACAGGTTTTCCAGGCTGACGGCGTAGCTGTCGAGCCGTTGCGCGCCGGCCAGGCGCAGCTTGTCGATGGCGGCGTTCTCGGTCCAACGCCAGACCAGCAGCGCCAGCCCGAAGCAGCACACCAGCACCAGCAGCCACAGCACGAACCGGCGCAGCAGCCGGCTTCCCGACCCGGACGGCAAGACGGTCTGCGCTGCTGATGCCATAAGCTCCCCTGTTGTTATTGTAGTTTCATCCGCTCACATTAAAACACATGGCGCACGCCGAGGTTCAGTCCGGTTGTACCGGCGCCACTATCGGTCGCATTGCCGACGTGGAAATTGGCGCCGTTGCGGTTGATGATGTGGCCGTACGCGGTGTACAGGTCGGTGCGCACCGACAGCGGATGCACATAGCCAACCGCCATCTGGCGTGCGCGCTGCTGCGCGGCCGAGTCGTCGCGGTGGTCGACGTACGAGGCCAGCAGCTTGCCAGCACCGACCGCCACGCTGACGCCGAGCAGGCCGTCCTTGCTGGCGTTGCCCAGCAAGTCCTGGTTGCGCGAGTAGGCGGCGTGGGTGGTGACGCCGCCGATGCGGTAGCGTCCGGCCAGCATGGTGTTGCGGCTGTGCGCAGTGGCGGTGGCGTTGTCGCGCTGATGATGGACCAGCACCAGGCTCAGCGGGCCGTTGTCGTAGCTGGCGGCGGCGCCGATGGCGCGGTTCCTGGCGCTGTCGCCGGCCACTTCACCGAAGCCGTACAGCACGTCGGCAGAGAAGCCATGGTAGCGCGGCGTGGTGTACTCGACCGAATTGTCGACCCGCGAATTGGGCGAGAAGATATTCTGCGCATTACCCGCCAGGCCGATCACGAAAGGATCGGCCACATCGCGCGTGGCCTTGTAGTACGGCGAATACTGGCGGCCGACGCTGATGGCGCCGGCCTCCTTGCTGGACAGGCACACATAGGCCTGGCGGCCGAACAGCAGGCCGCCCTGCCCGGCGGCGCCGGTGTCGACGGTGAAGCCGTTCTCCAGCACGAAGCCTGCGCTCATGCCGCCGCCCAGGTCTTCCTTGCCCTTGAAGCCGATGCGCGAGCCGGAGGCCACGCCGCTGCTGATGTTCTGCGTGTTGCCGGCGGCGCCGCCGCGCTCCAGCACCAGGCCTGCGTCGACGACGCCGTAGACGGTCACACTCGATTGCGCTTGTACTTGCGCAGCGGCCGATACCAGGCCCAGCGCTAGTGCGCTGATCACATACTTTTGCATCTTTCAGTCCCCTCTATTTTTTCAAGCCGCGCGCATCGTGGCGACGGCAGGTTGCTGCACTTCTTCTTCCAGCGCGCCTTCCCACTTGGCGACCACGGCCGTGGCGACGGCGTTGCCGACCGCGTTGGTGGCAGAACGGCCCATGTCCAGGAACTGGTCGATGCCCATCAACAGCAGCAGGCCCGCTTCCGGAATGTGGAACTGGTTCAGCGTGGCGGCGATCACCACCAGCGAAGCGCGCGGCACGCCGGCGATGCCTTTGGACGTGACCATCAACAACAGCAGCATGGTGATCTGGGTGCCCAGCGACAGGTCGATGCCATAGGCCTGGGTGATGAACAGCACGGCGAAGGTGCAGTACATCATCGAGCCGTCCAGATTGAAGGAATAGCCCATCGGCAGCACGAAGCTGGAGATCTTGCGTTGTACGCCGAACTGGTCGAGCGCCACCAGCAGTTTCGGGTAGGCCGCTTCCGAGCTCGCGGTCGAAAAGGCCAGCAGGAAAGGTTCGCGGATCAGCGCCATCAGGCGGAACACGCGCTTGCCGATGAAGACGAAGCCGCCCAGGATCAGCAGCGCCCACAGGCACACCAGGCCCAGGTAGAAGCCGCCCATGAACTTGGCGAAGGTGGCCAGGATGCCCAGGCCGTTGGTGGTGATGACCGAAGCCATGGCAGCGAACACGGCCAGCGGGGCCAGGTTCATGATGGCGCCGGTGATGCGCAGCATGACTTGCGCCAACTGGTCGATCACGGCGGTCAGCTTGGCGCCGGCTTCGCCCAAGGCGCTCAGCGCGCTGCCGAAGAAGATGGCGAACACCAGCACTTGCAGGATTTCGTTGTTGGCCATGGCCTCGATCGGCGACTTCGGCACCATGTGGCTGACGAAGTCCTTCAGCGTGAAGGCCGAGGTTTTCAGGCCGGTGGCGGCATCGACCGGCGGCAGCGGCAGGCCCAGGTGGGTGCCCAGCTGCATGAAGTTCGACAGCACCATGCCCAGCGTCAGCGACACCAGCGAGGCGATCACGAACCAGCCCATGGCCTTGATGCCGACGCGGCCGGCAGCCTTGCCGTCGCCCATGTGGGCGATGCCGACCGCCAGCGTGGAGAACACCAGCAGCGAGATGATCATCTTGATCAGCCGCAGGAAGACATCGGTGGCGATCGAGATGTGGCTGGCGATGTCGGCGGCGATCTTCTTGTCCGGGAACGTGTCGTGGCAGGCATACCCCACCAGCACGCCGAGCACCATGGCGATCAGGATGTAGAGGGTTAATGGACGTTTCTTTTTCACTTGGCTTCTCCAAATTCTTGTTGTCGTAGTCCCTCGGCATGCGCCGTGGGTCTGGGCTAGTTAGCAATGGTTGTGCCAGCCTGAAACAAGCTTAAATTCGGAAGCAAGTCCTTGATTCTAAATATAATTCATTATAGAAACATTTGACGGGGTGGGTGCGGCGTCCCGAAATCCATACGCCACGCGGCGGCCCCGTATGGAAAGTTGGACGGCGCTTAGGCGGCGGGCGCCGTCTGGCTCCACTCGAACCAGCCGCCGTCGTAGACACTGATGTCGGGCCAGCCCATCAGCCAGGCGTAGAAAAAGGCCATGGAGGCGCGCCAGCCGGTACCGCAATAGAACGCCGTCGGCGTGCCCTGGACGATGCCGTGTTCGGCCCATTGGGCGACGATGTCGGCGGCCGGCTTCATGCTGCCGTCGGCCAGGTGGTAGGCGCTCATGCTGTTGACGTCGCCGTCCTCGCCCGCCCTGCCCCAGCGCGCGCCGGGGATGTCGCCGGCGGCGATGTAGTTGTAGCCGGAAACCCGGCCGATGAATTCGGCCTCGGTGCGGATGCTGGCCAGTACCGCGTCGCCACGCGCCAGCAACGCGCGCGCCTCGGCGGTGCCGATCAGGTATTCGGGATGTGCGGGAAAGGCGATGCCGAAGCCGGCGACGGCAACCGGGGCTGCTGCCGGGCCGGCCGCGCAGGCGTGGCCGCAGGCCTGCCAGCGCGCATAGCCGCCGTCGAGCAGGCGCACATCGGCCACGCCCGCGTACAGCAGAAGGTGGGCCAGCCGCGCAGCTGCCAGGTTGTTGCGGCCGTAGACGATGACGGTGGTGTCGTGCCGCACGCCGCGTGCCAGCAGCAGCGCCTGCAGGGCCTGGTCGGAAACCTTGTTCCACAAGGGTTCCTGCTCGATGCCGCCGGTATCGAAATACGCTGCGCCGGGAATGTGGGACTGTTCGAACAGCGCCGCGCCGTCACAGCCGGCCTCGAACAAGCGCCAGCCGGCCACAGGTGCAGCCTCGACCGCTGCGCCCGCAGTCAAGGCCGCCAGCCAGTCCGGCGTGACAAGCTGGCGCCAGCGGACCAGGTCCGGACGAAAGCCTGCGGCGGCAATGGTGGGGGGCAAACCGGAAGTCATGGGGTAAGGCGCGTAGCTTGGTCGAGGGGCGATATTTTACGCGACCAGACGCCCGGCAGCTGTTCGCCCTATTTTGCGACTGGATTGCGCGGCTTGCCGTCCACGTACAGCGTGCGGGCGGTCTTCGTCACGACATATTTGATTTCGCATATCTCAGGCACGGCGCCGTAGGAGCGGCCGTTCAAATAGACGGTGCGCTGCGTCAGTTGCAACTTGTCGTCATTCATGAGCGCGATACCCTCGCTGCCACGGATGGTCGCCACGCCACCGTCGTCGGTGACATTGATACTGCTACTGCTGCCGCCATCCTGGCGAGGCGCTTTGGCGGCGTTGCCCGCGTAGGCGGAGAGGGAAAATACGACAGCGAACAGCGGGATCAGATAGGAAATAGGTTTCATCATCGTGTATGCGTGAAGTTGAGGATTTTCAATCGAAACGGTAGCTGAGCGCGGCCAGCCCGGAATCGAGCGAGCGCCGGCGCACGGCGGGGTTGCTGCGGATGGAATCGTCCAGCCAGGTGCGGCGCACGTTCGCGACCAGGTACCAGTGTCCGCCCAGATGCGCCTCCACCAGCAAACCGACAAACGGATTGTTGGCGTGGCGGGCGACGCCATCGTAGTAGCGCACATAGCTGGCCGAACGGTATTCGAGGCCGGCCTGCGGATAGAAGGCGTAGCGCCCTTGCTCGATTTCCGCCGCGTACATCAGGTCCAGCATGGCGCCGTGCGATTTGCCCAGGTCGCGGTACAGATTAGCCATGAAGGCGCCGACCGGCGTCACCTGCAAGGTGCCCAGCCCCAGCGGCAGCGACGAGCTCTGGCGCGCTTGCGGCGGCGCGCTGGCGCGGTAGCCATCCTCCATCGCGCGCGTCACCAGTTCGACGCTGCCATAGCCCACCGGCGCCAGCTTGACGCCGAAGGTGTCGATGCGCGCAAACGCCGGGCCGTAGTCGAAGTTGAGATACGGGACCACGCCGGTGCTGCGCGACTGCGCCGCCACCGCGACCGGCGCGGCGCTGACGCCCAGGCCGACATCGCCGACCAGATGGTTGGCGCTCTCTTGCGCCTGCGCGCAGCCCATGCACAGCAAGGCCAGCGCGGCCCAACGCCGGGACAGAACGCTCACCGGAAGGCGCTGACGATCAGCGCGACATTGCTGCCGCCGAAAGCGAAGGAGTTCGACATCGCGGCCTGCAAGTCCAGTCCGCGCCGGCATTCGCGCGGCACGTAGTCGAGATCGCACTCGGGATCGGCTTTGTCGAGGAAGGCCGTCGGCGGCACGGCGCCGTGGCGCACGGCCTGCGTGGTCAGCACGAATTCCAATGCCCCTGCCGCGCCCAGCGTGTGGCCGTGCATGGACTTGGTGGAGCTGACCAGCAGCTTGCGCGCCAGTTCGCCAAAGGCTTGCTTGATCGACGTGGTCTCGGCGACGTCGCCGGCTGCGGTGCCGGCGCCGTGGGCGTTGATGTAGCCGATCGCCGACAACGGCAGGCCCGACTGCTCCAGCGCCTGGCGCATCGCCCGCTCCTGACCGTCGGCGTCGGGCTTGGTGATGTGGGTGGCGTCGTTGCTGGTGCCGTAGGCGACCAGCTCAGCCAAAATGGTGGCGCCGCGCGCCTGCGCCGACGCCAGCGATTCCAGCATGACCGCCGCGCCCGCCTCGCCCAGCACCAGGCCGCCGCGCCCGGCCGAGAACGGCCGGCACGAACGCTCGGGATGCTCGGCATCGACCGGCGCCAGCACGCGCAAGGCGTCCCAGGCGCTGACTACGCCGTAGCTCAGCAAGGCCTCCGAACCGCCGGCCAGCACGCGGTCGGCGTAGCCGTGGCGGATGTGACGGTAAGCCTCGCCGATGGCCTGCGCCGACGACACGCAAGCACTGCTGTAATTGTTGACGCTGCCCTTGAAGCCGCAACGCAGCGCGATCTGCGCCGCAGACGCGTTGTTCATGCCGGCCACGACCGACATCGGCCGCACACGGGTTTTACCGTCGATGAACAAATCGACATAGCCGGATTCCACGGTGAGCGCGCCGCCCATGCCGGTGCCCCAGAACACGCCGCTGCGTTCGGGCGCGACGGTGGCGTCCAGGCCCGACTGGGCCAGCGCCTCGCTGGCGGCAGCCCAGCCCAGCAGCGCGAAGCGGTCGAACACCGGCAGCTCGGACGTCTTGACCAGCTCCGGCAACGGGCCGCGTATCTGCGCGGCCGGCGTGCCCGGACGCTGGCGGTCGCCGCCCAGCTGCAACAGGCCGATGCCGCTGCGGCCGGCCAGCGCCTGCTCGAAATTATGGTCGGCGCCAACGCCCAGGGAGGAAATCGCCCCCAGGCCGGTGATCACCACGCGCTGCGCGGTCATGCCTGGGCAGCCTTGCCGGCCAGGTAGGTATCGATCTGGTCGGCGATGTCTTGCACCACGACCAGCTTGGGACGCTCGTCGCCGACTTCGATGCCGAACTCTTCTTCCAGGTCGAAGATCAGTTCGATCACCGTCAGCGAATCGGCGCCCAGCGCTTCGAGTTCGGTTTGCGGTTGGATCTGGTCTTCAGGCAGGTCGAGGCTTTTGGCGAGCAGTTTGGCTACGGTGGGAAAGGAATTCATAAAAATAGTCTCAGTATGGTATGTGTTAAGCGCGGTTCAGCAGTGCGTCCTCGGACGGCAGGTGCTGGTTGAAGAACGCGATCGTCTCGTCGGCAACGAGTTCCTTCTCATTGTCGAGGGTGATGATGTGGTAGCTGTCGTGCAGGATGATCTTGCGGCGGCTCGGCGAGCTGATGCTGCGTTCGACCAGGTCGGCACTCTTGGTGCTGGCGACATCGTCTTCCTCGGCATGGATGATCAGCGCCGGCGCGACCACCTTGGACAACTGGCTGCGCACCTGTTTGATCAAGCGGTGGGCCTGGAAGATGCCCTCGGCCGACAGGCGCGAGGCACCGGCCGCCGACGAATCGCTGACCTTCATCTCGCGCGCGATCCAGCGCCGCAGGTTTTCGTTTTTCAGACCGTAGGGATAGCGTTCCTGATAGGAGTACCAGTGGCGCGCCGGCGTGTAGTAGGCCAGCGGCAGCAGGAAGCGGTACTTGGGAATGCTCCAGCCGTCGTACGACAAGGTGGTGGCCAGCAGGCCGAGGGCGGCCACTTCGTCGCCGCGCTCGATAGCAAGACGCAAGGCCAGCACCGCGCCGATGCACAGGCCGACAACCGACACGCTCTGGTGAGTTTGCTTGAGCTGGTCGAACAGCCGCGACACTTCCTCGAACCAGCGCTCGCTGCGCGTGGTCCGATACGAGTCGGCCTGACCGGACGAATAGCCATAACCCGGTATCAGCGGGATGACCACCGTATATCCTGCACGTTGCAGGCGCTTGCCCACATACTGCATTTCCAGCGGGTTGCCCAGCAGGCCGTGCAGAGCCAGCACGGCATGTGGACCGCCTGCCAATTCAATAGTCTTCATACTACCCTGTTCAAGAAAATCTTATTATTATTGACCGAGGAACGGCCGCTACTCGCTGTCGCCGTGGTCGTCAATATATGGAGTCATAATACCCTCGTTTTGCGCAGAAATTCCAGTTACCGCCGCGCCGGAAAGCCGTCGACATGCAGTTTTTTTGCCGAGGGTGTGCAACGCTTGCCCGATCAGCTCGCTGTGATCATCGATGCGTAGACATGGATGCCGTGGAAAAATTCGAGGATAAAATCATCCAGCCCGTAGGGTTGGCGAATTTTAGCCGTTCCAGGCTATCGGCAGGATGACCACTTTATTACGGATTGGAAAGGCAAAACCGCGTCGGCTGGCGGTGCGATAAATTCTTTCTTGCTTTACGCAGACCCTTTGCTATAATCTCGGCCGCACACAGGGGGGTATAGCTCAGCTGGGAGAGCGCTTGCATGGCATGCAAGAGGTCAGCGGTTCGATCCCGCTTACCTCCACCAATGTGTTTCAATTTGGCAGTTCACAGTCCCCATCGTCTAGAGGCCTAGGACATCACCCTTTCACGGTGAGTACGGGGGTTCGAATCCCCCTGGGGACGCCATCATCACGCGGTCGTATCGACCACGCTGCCTAGCGTGGCTTCGCTGGATTTCGCTTTGCGCGCCGCGGCGGCCGTCAGTTCCTGCTGCTGTTTCAACTGTTCCAGCGCGGCCTTTTGCGCGGCAGCCGATTGCAGTTGCGCGATCTGTGTCTGCAACGCCTGTATCTGCATCTGCAACAGCTTCAAGCGCTCCTTCGCGCCCGGCGACCGGTCCTGCGTCGCCTCCCGCAGCTGCTTCATCAAATCGCCCATCTTCCTTTGCAGCACTTCAATCGCACTATTGCCGCCCGAAGCGCCACTGGCGCCTACCGCTCCCACCGCTGTGACCATTTCAGCCTCCCATATCAGATCCTTAATTGTACCATTTTAACAATAGACTTCTGTCGATACCCGCTCCTGACGATGTAAACGGTATAAATCGAATAAACCGTAGTACCAATTCGAAAGCAAACCACCATGCAAGCTTTCGTTTGTGGCAAAAAAACAGCTTTTGCGAATGGTTGATACAAATAACATTGTTTTCCTTTTGGCAAACTGTTCCATCTTGTGTGAGACTAAACACCCACTTTGCGCTGCAACACAGCCGCCAGGTGCCCGCAGTCAATCACGACCGCATACACATAAATCTCGGGAGCATGAATGAAGTTGAAAGAGAAACAGGGAGTCCTTTCCGTCCGTCTGGCACTGAGCGTGCTGGCAGGTTTCACCCTGCTGAGCGGAGCTGCGCAAGCGCAGACCGCGACCAGCAACGATAAATCCTCCGAGCCGACCAAGGTCGTCATCACCGGCTCCAACATCGCCCGTATCGCAGGCGAAGGCGCGACTCCGGTGGAAATCGTCAGCCGCGTCCAGATCGACCGCAGCGGTGCATCCACCGTCGTCGAACTGCTGAGCAAGCTGCCATCGATCGGCGTCCAGCTCGACGGCAACAGCAAGAGCTCCTTCGCGGGCGGCGCCGCCTCCGTCGGCCTGCGCGGCCTCGATCCAAAATACACGCTGATCCTGCTCAACGGCCGCCGCCTGGCCAACTACGGCTTCGCCGACGGCGCGGAAAACAGCTTTGTCGACCTGAACACCCTGCCGCTGGCGGCACTGGAATCGGTCGAGATCCTGCGCGACGGCGCCTCCGCCATCTACGGCTCGGACGCAGTGGCCGGCGTGATCAACTTCCGCACCCGCACCAACTACCAGGGCCTGGAAGTGGCCGGCCGCGTGGGTGAAAACATCAAGGGCGATGGCTCGACCGGCAACATCAGCGCCACCAAGGGCTGGGGCGATATCGACGCAGACGGCTACAACGTGCTGCTGTCGGTGGATGCGCTGAAACGCAATTCGCTGCGTAGCAGCAAACACTCGGCGCTGGCCCTGCCCGACTACCGCAAATACGGCGGCACCAACAAACTCGCCACCACGTCCTTCCAGGGTTGGGTGCGCGACTACACCACCGCCGAACCAGGCTTCGCCATCCCCGGCTGCAAAGGCCAGGTCGGCAAGGCCGACACCGGCGACCAGGTCTGCTTCACCAATCCGGACCGCATCCTGACGCCGTCCATCCAGCGCTTCGGCGTCTCGACCATCGTCACCAAGCGCCTCGGCGGCGGCGACGAATTGTTCGCCGAGCTGGGCCTGAATCGCAACAAGTCGGCTTACCAGCAAGGCTATCCGAGCTTCGATAGCCAGTTCCTGGTGCCGACCGCCGGCACCACCAATCCCGGCGTGCTGGGCCTGCCTGGAGAGACCGACGAAACCTATGGCTTCACGCCCGGCGACCGTCTGCAGGTCTTCCACGACATCACCGAAGCGGGCCGCAGCGTCCAGACCATCACCAACACCACCGCGCGCGTGGTCGGCGGCTGGCGCGGCAAGGTGCAAGGCTGGGACAGCGAATTCGCCGTCAACCTGAACCAGAGCAAGCTGGCCGACGACACCACCAACGGCGTGTTGAAGAATGTGTCCAACGACCTGCTGGGCAAAGGCATCCTGGGCAAAGGCGGCTACGATCCTTTCAACCCGGCCAATTCGCTGAGCATGGTGCAATCGATGATGCACACCATCCACCACGCCGCCACCTCGCGTCTGGGCACGGCGGAATGGAAGATGAGCACGCCGGAATTGTTCAGGCTGCAGGACCGTCCGGTCGGCTTCGCCTGGGGCGCGCAAGCAAGCCATGAATCGATCGACGACGTACCTGACGATCAAACCCTGGCGGGCAACATCGTCGACTACGGCACCACCGGCAGTGTAGCGTCGCGCAATCTGTACTCGGTGTACGGCGAGCTGGCGGTACCGCTGCTGGCCAACCTGGACGCGCAAGTGGCCGCGCGCGCCGACCACTACAGCGACTTCGGCAACAGCTACAACCCGAAGGTGGCACTGGCCTGGCGTCCGACCGAGACGATCCTGGTGCGCGGCTCCGCCACCACCTCGTTCAAGGCGCCTACCCTGCCTGAGGTCGGCGCCACCACCACCGCCTACGCCAGCGTGGCCGACTGGGCCCGTTGCGGTCCGCTGGGCTACGTGGGCTCGCAGTGCGCCTACGGTCCCAAGCAATACCTGAAGGGCAATCCGAACCTGAAGCCGGAAAAGGCCAAGAACTATTCGGTAGGCATCGTGCTGCAGCCGCTGAAGGAGCTGGTCGTGTCGCTGGACTGGTATGGCATCAACCAGCGCGATACCATCCAGGCGCTGGACGCGCAATACGTGCTGGACCACGAAGACAGCATCCCGGGCTACGCCGCGCTGGTCGGCCGCGATCCGCGCAACCCGGCACTGGAAGCCACCCATCCGGGCCTGAACAAGGGTCGCATCAACAACATCACCACGCCATACAGCAACGTCGGCCAGACCAAGATTTCCGGTTTCGACATGAACCTGAAATACGATCTGTCGCTGGGCGCTTACGGCAAGCTGCGCTTCAACGAAGTGATCAACCGCACGCTGAAGTACGATCAGAGCATCACGCCTAATGATGCGCCGGTCAGCCGCCTGGACTCCATCTACCATCCGCGCTGGAGCAATTCGTTCAGCACCGCGTATGAGTATGGTACGAGCCAGTTCTCCGCAACGGCACGCACCGCCGCCAGCACGCTCAACATCGACGATCCTACGCACACGCAGGATGCGGCCGTGACGAACGCACGCATTCCTTCGTACACCGTCTGGGATCTGAACTACAGCGCGAAAGTCAGCCCCAAGCTGACGGTCAACGTAGGCGTCAACAATGCGTTCGACAAGGCCATGGTGTATGCCAACACGGCCAACGTGAACACCTATGTGCAAGGCTTGAACGATGTCGTGGGACGTTATGTGTATCTGAACGCGCGCTACGCGTTCTAATCCGCTCGACGTAACACTGAACCGCCGCAGCGCTCGCCCTGAGCGCTGCGGCAACCCAGGCTGGCTACATCACGGCAGCTTTTGAAACTTGCCGTTGTCTAGTAGCTTCGCGCTCGCCCGCCCTTCGTTCACGCAGACATAGTCGCGGTTGAACTGACAACCATAGATCTGATCGACCACCTTGCCACCGGCGATGGAAAGATACACGCCGCTCATGATGTCGCGCTCCTCATTGCGCACGTAGGCAAAATCGTCGACCCGCACCAGGACCACGCCCTTCATCGGCGCGAACACCAGGAAGGTCGCTGGAATTTTCTGCTGGAACGGTGGAGAAAAACCATCGGTGTATTGCTGCCCCCACTTCGAATAATCGTGATTACCCACAAGTTTCATGATGGGATCGGAACTTTTTGGATCGGCGACGTAAGGGAAGTAATCCGGGGCGCATTTGTCCGTGGTATGCGGTCGGCCCTTGGCCAGGATTTTCGGCAGGCATGACGCGTAATAGCGGTCGTAATCCATGGGCAACTGGCTCAGTTTGTACGCCGAGGTGATCGTGTCTTGCGGCCCCGTCGATGCTTCGGCCGGGACTTTTACGTAGCTGTAGAAAGTAATGCCCGTCACAACCAGAATCCGGTCGCCTATCACAAAGAATTCCGTCGCTCGACGCCCGCCGCATTTTTCCGCCGAATCCAGGGAGTAGATCTCCTTCGTTCCAGCCAGCGCCAAATGAAAATGCTTCAACAGGAAGTAATCCATCTGCTTCGCCGAAATGCCTTGTTTAGTTAACGGCTGAAATACATCCGGAAAATAATAGGGTTCCGACCTGACCTTGGCCACGCAGCTTGCAGACAAGCTGACTTCGTTTTTACTAAACTCCATGACAGGGAACGGCGGCGGCTGATTCGCCGGGATGCGGCCCTCGAAGTCGCCTGCCCGCTCAAACTTCCAGCGGCCCTCCGGAACCGCGGCCGAGGCAAGCGCCGTGGCAAAAAACACCCCCATCAATAAACCGGTCTTTACAACTCGCATACCCATTCCCTTAGTGTTTAAATTAATTTTTATTGTATGACAACATCCTGGAATGTAACTTCGGCGATTTCAATCGGATTTCAACGGTGTTGCCATAAATATATGTTCCGGGCTTATCATGGCGGCCTTTGCGGCCTTGCCGCGGCACTCTGAAAGCACGCATGAAACAAAAAGTCCTCGCGCTGGCCTTGCTGGGCATGGGAATCGGCCTGGCCGGCACTGCCCGCGCCGATCTGGCCGGCGGCCAGTCCGCCTACGAGGCGGGCCGCTGCGAAGAAGCGATCAAGACGCTCACGCCGATCGCTGAAGCGGGCGACGCGGCGGCGCAAAAGGTGCTGGGCGATCTCTATCAGAACGACGAGCAGCACTGCAAGGATAACGGCCGAAACCTGGCGGCGGCGGAAACCTGGTATCTGCTGGCGGCCCGCTCGGGCAACGAAGCGGCACAGCGCAAGTTGGTGGCGATGTATGACTACAGCTACAGGAAAAGCAACCCGACACAGGCCACCTTCTGGATGGCCAAGGTGGCGGAGCTGGGCGGCGCCAGCGATCTGTCCCGGTTGGCGACGCGCGTCGAACGGGCCGAAGGCGTGCCCTACGACCGCGTGCTGAGCCACGCCTTCAACCTGCTGGCCAGCCGGCGCCTGGACAAGGACGATGGCGGGGAATCGAAAAAGACGCTGGAACGCCAGGTGGCAGAGATGTCGCCCGAGCAGCTGGCCGAGGCCGAAAGCATCGCCGCCGCCTGGAAACCTGGCACGCCCTTGCCGGCCGTCTCCACGACGGGCCGGCGCGATCCGCGCGACTGGTACAAGGCCCGCGCCGAAACGGGCGATCTGGAGGCCGCCCACAAGGCGGGTACGCTGTACTGGAGTTCCCGCTACGGCATGACGCCGAACCCCGAACAGGCCGCGTTCTGGCTGCGCAAGGCCGCGCAAGGCGGTATCGCGGATGCACAGTATCAGCTCGGCGAGTTGTACACCATGGGCTACGGCGTGCCGAAGGACTACGTGCTGGCGTTTGTCTTGTACCGGCTGGCCGTCAAAGGCGGCAGCACGGAAGCGCAGAAATTCAAGGACGGCTGGGACGACACCCTGACCAGAGCGCAGCTCAACGAAGGCAATGCGCTGCTCGACACGTGGAAGCAAGGCGATGCACTCCCGCTGGCATCGCGCTACGGCATGCAGCGCAAGATCAACTACGTCGACGATGCGCGGGGCAAGCTGGCGCCGACGCCGGAAGTGCTGGCCCTGTTCAAAGCCGCCAATGAAGGCCAGGAAGCCGATTTCAACCGCTTGCTGGCGAAGGTCAATCACGTCGACGACTATCTGGTCGAGGGCAAAAAACTGCTGCACACCTTGCTGATGCCCGCCGCCAGCCTGTACGCGGAAGCCGAGGCCTGGCGCAAGGCCGGCAATCATGCGCGCGACACCGCCCACTGGCACGCGCAGCAGGCCCGCCATGCCGCGCTGCTGCCGGCCAAGACCCGCATGCTGGCGCAGGCACTGCGGCGCGGCGCCGGCATCAATCAGGGCGACCAGCGCGACCACGCCGCGCCACTGCACCTGGCCGCGATGTTCGGCACGCCGGAGATGGTGCGGCTGCTGCTCAAGCACGGCGCCGATCCGCGCCAGTACGGCGGCCAGAACAATCGCTATGCGCCGCTGGAATTCGCGCTGGAGCAGAAGGAGTACGCCCGCAACCTGCCGGAACTGATCACGCCGGAACAGCGCACCGGGAATTTGCTGGCGCTGCTGCAGGCTGGAGCGCCGCGGCCGTTCATCCGCGATGATATCGACCAGCACCGCGGCAAGGATCGTGGATTCAAGTTCACCCGCCCCCGCGCCGACTACCGGACCTGGCCTGAGATGCTGGCCCAGACGCGCGGCACGGCGGTGCTGGAGGCGCTCCTGAAGACCGGCACCAGTCCGGTCGATGACGATGAAGAAGGCAAAACCGCTTTCGACTACGCGGCCGAGGCGGGCAATGCCGACGCCATCGCCTGGCTCAAGCCGCGCGTCTCGCGCTACGGCAAGCAGAAGCGCGACCGCTGGCTCGATGCCGCCATGCTGGCCATGCACAGCAGCGCGCCCGGCCGCGACCTAGTGCTACAGCAATTACTGGTCAAGGATATGAACTGGAGTCAGAAAGCGCCGCCACAAGATGGTTTCAGCTACAACTACCGCAGCCTCTACGCCCGCGGCGAGCAGTTGGGAGGCGGCACGCTGCTGAATCAAGCCACCGCCGCCCGGCGCCTGGAATGGATACCGAAACTGGCCGCGCTGGGCGCCCCCGTCAATGTGGGCGGCAGCGTGCGGGACCTGGCCGACGCCGTGCGCAACAAAGAGACCAAGGCCGTGCAAGCCCTGCTGGCGCAAGGCGCCGATCCTTTGAGCGAATGGGACTCGGCATTGTCGCTGTCGCTGGAGGCGCCTGACGACGCCATGCTGGACCTGCTGCTGCATCATGTCGTGCAGGTGCAAAAGAAATCCCTGGCCGAGATGAGCCGCTCGCCGGTGGAGTACGTGCTGGAGAACCCGAACGGCGTCAACGCGGCGCGTCTGCGCAAGCTGATCGAAGCAGGCGCCTCCTTGCAGAAGTTGAACGGACAGGCCATCGACAGGGCATTCTCCGCGCCGGATCGCGGATTGGCCAACTTGCTGATCCAGCACGGCTTGCTGGACAGCGCCGACAGCAAAGCAAAGCCAGGCGAGCCCCGCTTCCTGTTCTTCGCCATCGGCGCGGATCGCGCGGATCTGCTGCCGGCGATACTGGCGCATGGCGAGGATCCGAACCTGCACAACAAACTGTACAACAACGGCCTGCAGGCGAGCCCGGTGGAATACGCGATTTCACAGGGGAAGATGGAGTCCCTCAAAGTTCTGCTGGCCCACGGCGGCGTAATCGACACCTCCACCGAGCAACCCTGGGGTACGGCGCTGGACCGCGCCGTCGCTTCGCTCGACGCCGGCATGCTGCGCTTCGTGAGCAAGGACTTCAGCCTGCCGATCAAACAGGTTTGCATGAAGTCGAATGGCCAGCTGGGCAAGGTGGTGCTGGAGTCGCCAGCCAGCTATTGGACGGTGTTGCGCGAGCATGGCTTTGCCACCGGCGACGTCTGCGCCGGCATGCAGGAGCGGCTGGCGCTGCACCTGTCCGGGCGCCCCGACCTGCTGCTGGAAGGCTGGCTGGGCCAGCATCTGGTGGAACGCCTGCCGCAGCTCGGGCCGGGCCGCGTAGCCTTCGACGCCGACACCTGGGCGGCAATCGCCGCGAGCAGGAACGCTCCGCTGACCTCGCTGCTGGCCAAGGCCGGCTGGAAGGCGCCTGCCGGTCCGGTCGCTGCGGCGGATGCGGAGCCGCAACAGGACAAGGCGGCCGACCAGGCGCTGCAAGCCAAACTGCCGGGCCACTACTACCTGGCCGGCGTCACGGAAGTGGGCGCAGAAATCCTGCTGCGGCCGGACGGCAAGTTCCAGTACTCGATGGCCTATGGCGCCGTCGATGAATACGCCCAGGGCAGCTGGACGGTCTGGAACCAGCAGGTGGTGTTCCGTTCCGAGACCGTGCCGGCGCAGGCGGCATCGATGCGCCCTTCCATCGATGCGCCGCCTGTCACCCTGGCGGCGGGCCAGTTGCTGGTCGACCTGCGCTACCAGGGCAAGAGCATCCCCGACTTCAGGGTGGCCATCCTGGGCGATGCGCCGCTCAAGTCCGAGGGCAAGACCGGCGCGCAAGGCTGGCGCACGAGCTTCAGCGGGCCGGTGCGCCAGATCGCGGTGAGCCATATGGAAGTCAACGAAAACAAATGGATGGTGTACACCGTGCCCGCGGCGGACGCGCAGCGCGGGCGCTACCAGCTGGACTTCCAGCCGCCCGCGGCCGCACCGGCCAATTTCAACTTCACGCTCGATGTGCAGGACGACAAGCTGATACTGGAACGCCATGGCCGCCCCTTGCAGTTCGAAAAAGCCGGGAATTGAATGATGGCGGCGATCCGCCGCAATCTGTCGGCCATGTCAACAAAATAACGAACATGTAAATTTACATCGCCGGTGCAAGGCCGGCGCGCCGCCAGCCCGCATGATTGCGTGCAGGCGGAGCTGGCACATGAATTGCTGAACAGGTTGTACGCAAGGTTCTGCGTAACAACCAGGAAAGCATGAAATCGTGATCAGCGCCGCCATCAACCATATCGCCCAGCATTTGAACCAGTTCCTGCGCCACGCGCACCGGCTGGGCGACGACATCGTCGTGGTGTCCAACCTGCTGTCGCAGGATGGCGCCCTGGTGCGCGACACCGCCAACAAGGTGGTCGTGTGCCTGACGAATATCGAAAAGGATACGCTGCCGCAGCCGACGGCGCTCGCGGCAGTGGGCAACGGCCGCGCCGGCATCTACGGCCGGCCGCTGTTCCTCAACCTGGAGATCGTCGTCGCGGCCAATTTCGGCGACAAAAACTATTCGGAGGCGCTGGCCTTCATCTCCAGCGCCATCGGCTTTTTCCATCAGACGCCGGTGTTCGACCACCAGACCACACCCGACCTCGACCAGCGCATCGACAAACTGCTGCTCGACATCGAAAACCTCACGCACCACGAGCTGAGCAACCTGTGGACCATGTTAAGCGGGCGCTACCTGCCGTCGGTGCTGTACAAGGTGCGCATGATCAGCTACGGCGACGGCGCGCTGACCGGCCAGGCGCCGTTCGTCAGCCGGCCGCACACCAGCGTCGGAGCCTGACCGTGAGCGCCTACGCCCCCCTGCTGCACCTTTGCGCCCGCCACGCCTTCTTCGGCGAACAGGCCGTCGGCCGCTTCCGCTTCGAACCCACGGCCGCCAGCGCCGCCATGCTCGGACGGCTGGACATCCTGACCCGCGTCAGCAGCGAAGGATTGACCCTGGTCTGCCCGGCGCCGACGCGCACCGCCCTGCGCACCGGCGCCGAACCGGCGCTGGAACTGGAATTCCAGGCCTGGAGCACCGGCGCCAGCTTCTCGCAGGTGACGGCGGCCACGGCGCCGGCGCCGGACGCCCGCCTGGTGTTCCACAGCGCGCAGGCGGTGCCGGAAGCCAGCGGCAACTGGCGCCTGCACGCCGCCCCGCAGGCCGATGCCTCGGCGTGGAGCCGGGCCGTCATTCCGAACCGCGCCGCCGCGCTGGCGGACAGCGGCCCGCGCACGGCCAGGCCGGACTTCCACCTGGTGCTGGCGGCGCCGGCGATCGCCGCCGCGCTGGCCGGCGCCGCCGCGCCGCGCTTCCTGGTGCGCTTCGGGGCGCGCCAGACCAAGTGGAAGTACTACCTGCTGAGCGATCCCGTCCTGAGCGATCCGGCCGCGTGCCACGCCGCCATCATCGACCTCGACGGCGAGCTCAGCTTCACGCCGCGCGGCTACACCGAGCTGCCGGGCCGCCCGCCGGCGCTGACCTTCATCAGCGAACAGGCGGTCGAAATGCGCCAGCACCCGCCGCAGCGCCTGCAGCTGTGCGAGCGCGCCGAAGCCGGCCAGCCGGCCACACGAATTCTCATCAAGCGACTGCCGAACGCAAGTGTGGCCGCCGTCGGGAGGGATGTTGCAGCAGGCAGTAACGAAGCAGACGGTGATACCACCCTTGTTTCGGAAATCTATATCCGCTGATGAATTACCTCACTCATCTATCACCTTAAAAGGACACAAGATGGCGCAATACAAAACCCCCGGGGTCTACATCGTTGAAAAAAACGCCTTCCCCAACTCAGTCGTCGAAGTGGCCACAGCCGTGCCCGCTTTCATCGGCCATACCGAGTCCGCCAGCTACAAGGGCGCCTCGCTCCACAACAAGCCATGGCGCATCACGTCGATGGCGGAATTCGAGGCCTGCTTCGGCCTGGCCCCGCGCCCCGTGTTCAAGATCGCGCCGGCGCAAGCGACCGATGACAAGGACTTCAAGGCGGTCGCCGCGCGCGCCGCCGCGTCCGAGCCTGTGCCCGAACCCACTCCCGAGGCGACCGCGGCAGCCAATGCCCGCACCGCGCTGGCCGCCGCGCGCGCCACGCTGATCGCCGCCACCAGCGCCGAGCTCGCAGCGGCCGAGACCGCCTACGCCACGGCGCTCAGCACCGCCGTCACCGCCGCCGACGCGGCCGCGCTGCCGTTGTCGGCCGACGAGGCGCTGGACGCCCAAGGCATCGCCGCCCTGCCCCAGGTCGACGCCCGGCGCAAGCGCGCCGCCGCCGACACCGCCAGGCAGGCCAGGGACGATGAACAGGACGAGGCGGCCAAGAAAACCAAGTCCGACGCCTATGACGCCGCCGAGGCGGCCGCCGTGAAAGCCGAAAAAGCCGCCGCCGTCGTCGCCGCCGCAGCCGCCAAGGCGGACAGCGAGGCCCGCATCCGCGAAGAGCGCCAGCGCCCACTGGCCGACTATCATGTCGAGCTCAGCGAAGGCAAGCACCTGCTGTACAACAGCATGAAGCTGTTCTTCCAGAACGGCGGCGGCGCCTGCTACGTGGTGTCGGTCGGCGACTACCATAGCCAACCGGACAAGGATGTGCTGATCGCCGGCATCGACACCCTGCTCAAGGAGCAGGAGCCGACCATGCTGGTGATCCCGGAGGCGATGCGGCTGCTGCAGCCGGACTGCTACAGCCTGCAGCAGCAAATGCTGCAGCACTGCGGCATCAAGATGAAGAGCCGCTTCGCGCTGCTCGACATCCACGAGGGCTACCGCGAGCTGAAGGACGACCCGGTCGCCAACTTCCGCAACAACGTCACCAGCACCGTGCTGGCCTTCGGCGCGGCCTACTACCCGTGGGTCCACACCACCATCGTCGCGCTGAAGGACCTCAACTTCACCCACCTCGATCCCGAGCAGCGCGCCCAGCTGGTCGACATGCTGCGCAACGAGCTGGCGCCGGTGCTCAATCCGGACGGCAGCAATCCGGGCGCGACCAAGAAGGCCGCGACCATCGGCGCGCTGCTCGACAAGCTGAACCTGGCCTGGTCCGACGACGACCCCAAGGTCCGCCAGGAAGTCGAGGACGTCCACAACGCCGTCACCGCCCTCAGCAAGCTGTATGGCGAGGTGCTGCTGGCGATGCAGCGCAAGGTCAACCTGCTGCCGCCGAGCGCCGCCATGGCCGGCCTGTACACCATGATCGACAACACCCGCGGCGTCTGGAAGGCGCCGGCCAACGTCGGCCTGATGTCGGTCAGTTCGCCGGCCGTCAACATCACCCACGACGACCAGGAAGACCTCAACGTCAGCACCACCGGCAAATCGATCAACGCCATCCGCAGCTTCATCGGCGAAGGCACGCTGGTGTGGGGCGCCCGCACGCTCGACGGCAACAGCCTCGACTGGCGCTACGTCAACGTGCGGCGCACCATGATCATGCTGGAGGAATCGCTGCGCCTGGCCAGCAAGGCCTATGTGTTCGAACCCAACGTGGCCAACACCTGGGTCACGATCAAGAGCATGGCGCGCAACTTCCTGACCGGCATCTGGAAGCGCGGCGGCCTGGCCGGCGCCTCGCCGGACGACGCCTTCAGCGTCGCCGTCGGCCTCGACGAGACCATGACGGCCGACGACATCCTCGAAGGCATCCTGCGGGTGACCATCCTGGTGGCGATCAGCCGCCCGGCCGAGTTCATCGAGATCACCTTCCAACAACAGATGCAGAAATCCTGATCGCGGCAATGCGGTTCCCTTTGAAAATTAATAGCGAGGTTAATGATGGCTGATGATGGCTCGAAACAATCGACAGCGGTATGGCCGCTGCCCAAGTTCTATTTCCAGGTGAAATGGGATTCCCAGGTCATGTCGTTCCAGGAGGTCAGCGGGCTGGACGTCCAGTCCGAGGAGATCAAGTACCGGCATGGCGACAGCCCCGAATTTGCGGTCATCAAGATGCCGGGCATGAAGAAGGTCGGCAACGTGACCATGAAGAAAGGCGTGTTCAAGTCGGACAACAAGTTCTGGGACTGGTTCAACCAGATCAAGATGAACACCGTCAAGCGCGTGCCGGTGACCATCAGCCTGCTCGACGAGACCGGCGCCCCGACCATGGTCTGGACCCTGGCCAACGCCTGGCCGACCAAGATCACCGGCACCGATCTGAAGGCCGAAGGCAACGAGGCGGCGATCGAGACCATCGAGATCGTCCACGAAGGCCTGACCATCGCCAACGGCTAAGGAGCGCGCCATGTCCCTGCTCGACACCTTGTCCCTCGGCGACGACTACCCGCCGCCGGCGTTCTACTTCAAGGTGGTGCTGGGGGCGACGCTGGGCATGACCGACGCCTCGTTCCAGGAAGTGTCGGGCATGAACGCCGAGCTCAAGACCGAGGAGGTGGTCGAGGGCGGCGAGAACCGCTATGTCCACACGCTGCCCACCGGCATGAAGGCGCGCACGCTGGTGCTCAAGCGCGGCATCGCGCCGTTCTACTCGCCGCTGGTGCTGTGGTGCCGCTCGGTGTTCGAGCTCGACTTCATGGCGCCAATCGTGGCCCAGCCGGTCGGCGTCTACCTGATGAACGTGCACCGCATCCCGGTCCGCGCCTGGTCCTTCGCCAACGCCTACCCGATCAAATGGGAGGTGGAGAAGTTCGGCTCGACCAAGAACGAGGTGGCGATCGAAAACATCACGCTCAGCTACAACTATTCGAACCGCCTGATCTGACCGGCCCGCCATCATGCCCATCGACATACAGCATCTGCACATCAGCTCGCGCGTGGTCCAGCGCGCCGAAGACGAGGCCGCCGCGCCGGCCGCCGAGCCGGCGGCGCCGGGCGACGGCCGCGCCGCCGGCCAGCTGCGCGAGCAAGTGCTGGCCGAGTGCAAGCGCATGATACGCGACGCCCTCAACCAACGGCAGGAGCGCTAGATGTCCACCTTGAGCACAGGATTGAAGCAGAAGATGATGATCTGCCCGGCCAGCGGCGAACAAGTCCACACGGCCGACACCGGCAAGGGCATCGAAGTGCTGATCAATCCGTCCACCTATCAGCGCAGCCTGGGCGTGTACTACAACCAGCGCGCCACGCTGGGCCAGCCGACCGCCACGCCCAAGTTCGCCTATGTGCTGCCCGAAACGCTGACGCTGCCGCAGCTGGTGTTCGACGGCACCGGCGTGGTGGCGCTGATCGGCATGGAAAGCGTCAACACCATGCTCGACCGGCTGGTCAAGCTGCTGTACAAGATCAACGGCGACAAGCACGAGCCCAACCTGGTCTGCTTCATGTGGGGCGACCTGACCTTCTTCGGCTACGCCACCAATATCGCCATCGACTACACGCTGTTCAAGCCGAGCGGCGAGCCGCTGCGCGCCAAGGTCAAGCTGTCCGTGGTGTCGGCCATGACGGTCGAGGAAGGCTTGCTGCGCGCCAACCTCAACTCGCCCGACCTGACCCACCTGGTCGAGGTCCGCGCCGGCGACACGCTGCCGCTGCTGTGCCAGCGCATCTACCGCAATCCGGCGTATTACCTGGCGGTCGCCCGCATCAACGGCCTGGTCGATTTCCGCGCGCTGGCGCCCGGCCTGCAGCTGCGCTTTCCCCCACTGAGCTGAGCCATGCCGACCCCGTCCCCCCGCACCGATGCCGCCGGCGTCGTCAAAGTCGCCATCCGCAGCAATGGCGCGGCGCTGCCCGACAGCCACCGCCTGATCTCGCTCACGGTCAACAAGGGCGTCAACCGCCTGTCGCAGGCGCGCCTGCAGTTCGACGATGGCGACATGCCGCAGCAAGCCTTCCCGCTCAGCGACGGCGCCACGCTGGTGCCGGGCGCCAGCATCGAGATCGAGGCCGGCTACGGCGACGCGACCGCGCTCATCTTCGCCGGCGTGGTGGTGCGCCACGGCATCCAGATCAGCGGCGACAACGACAGCCGGCTGGTGATCGAATGCCGCCACGCCGCCTTCCCGCTGACGCTGGCGTGCAACAACGCCAACCACGTCAGCGCCACCGACAGCGACGCCATCAGCGCCATCCTCGGCGCCGCCGGCGTCAGCGCCACGGTCGACAGCACCGAGGCGGTGTACGACGGCCTGGTGCAGTTCTACAGCAGCGACTGGGACTTCGTGCTGGCGCGCGCCGAGGCCAACGGCCTGCTGGTGATCGCCGGCGACGACGGCGTGACGGTGCAGGCGCCGGCCACCGGCGGCGAGCCGGTGCTCAGCGTCAGCTACGGCCTCGACCTGTACAGCTTCGAGGCCGACATCGACGCCCGCACCCAGTTCTCCGAGGTGACCGGGGTCAGCTGGGATCCGTCCACCCAGGAGGTGGCCGAGCAACAAGCCCAGCCGCCCGCGCTGGGCCTGCAGGGCGACCTGGCGGCGGCCACGCTGGCCGAGGTCGGCGGGATCGCCTCGCTGCGGCTGCAAACCCCGGTGCCGCTGGCCACCAGCGCGCTCAAGGCCTGGGCCGAGGCGCGCCAGATGAAGGCGGCGCTGGCCCGGGTGCGCGGCAGCATGTGCTTCCAGGGCAGCGCGCTGGCCGTGCCGGGCGTCACCATGACGCTGGCCGGGGTCGGCAAGCGCTTCAGCGGCAAGGTCTACGTCAGCGCGGTCGAACACCGCATCGCCGACGGCGCATGGCTGACCGACGCCGAATTCGGCCTGGCGCCGGACTGGTCGGCGCCGGCCGCCGGCCCGGCCGAGTCGGCGTCGGGATTGCTGCCCGGCGCCAGCGGCCTGCACATCGGCGTGGTGAGCAAGCTCGACGAGGACCCCGCCGGCCAGCAGCGGGTCCAGCTCATCATGCCGGTCTCGCAAAACAAGACCAAGGGCGTGTGGGCGCGCCTGGCCAGTGCCTACGGCTCGGACGCGGTGGGCGCCTTCTTCATCCCCGAGATCGGCGACGAGGTGATCGTCGGCTATTTCAACAACGACCCCGGCAATCCGGTCGTGCTCGGCAGCCTGTACAGCAGCAAGCGCGCGCCGCCCTATGCGCTGACGGCCGACAACTTCATCAAGGCCATCGTCACCAAGGGCTTGCTGAAGGTCGAGTTCGACGACGAGAAAAAAGTCATCACGCTGCTGACCCCGGCCGGCAACACCATCGTCCTGAGCGACGACGCCAAGTCCATCGTCCTGACCGACCAGAACGGCAACAAGGTGGCGCTCGACGACAAGGGCATCCTGCTCGACAGCCCGTTCGACGTGGTCATCAAGGCCGGCGGCAAGATCACGCACAACGCCGGCGCCAACATCGAATCCACCGCCGGCGCCGACCTCAAGCAGACGGCGCTGAACATCAGCAGCCAGGCCTCGATGTCGCTGCTGGCCAAGGGCGCCTCCAGCGCCGAGCTGTCGGCGGCCGGCCAGGTCACCGTCAAGGGCGCGATGGTGGCGATCAATTGACGCCAGCCGCCCGCCGCCCCGCCCCCCACCACCACCGAGGACCGCCATGCCACCCGCCGCCCGCCTGACCGATATGCACGCCTGCCCGATGATCACCCCCGGCCTGCCGCCGGTGCCCCACGTCGGCGGCCCGGTGCTCGGCCCCGGCGTGCCCACCGTCATGATCGGCAAGCTGCCGGCCGCCGTGGTGGGCGACCAGTGCCTGTGCGTGGGGCCGCCGGACGCCATCGCCATGGGCTCGATGACGGTGACCATCGGCGGCAAGCCGGCCGCGCGCGTGGGCGACACCTGCGCCCACGGCGGCGCGATCTCGCTCGGCTGCCCCACCGTCATGATCGGAGGCTAGCCCAGCATGAGCAGCGACCCATCCTTCCTCGGCCGCGGCTGGGCCTTCCCGCCGGCGTTCAGCATCGGCCGCGCCGGCGGCCAGGCGGCGATGACGGCCGGCGCCGACGACATCCGCCAGAGCCTGCACATCCTGCTGTCGACCGCGCCGGGCGAGCGCGTCATGCGGCCCGAGTTCGGCTGCGGCCTCAAACACCACGTCTTCGCCCACGTCAGCCACGGCACCATCGTGCAGCTGAAGGATTTGATCGAACGCGCCATCCTGTTCTTCGAGCCCCGCATCACGCTCACCGGCATCGAGGTCAGCGACCAGGACATCGCCAACGGCCGCCTCGACATCAGCCTGCACTACACGGTGCGCATGACCAACACACGCAGCAATATGGTCTACCCGTTCTATTTCATCGAGGGCACCAATGTCAACCCATGACGCGGCGGCGCGCCAGCTGATCGTGCGCGACGGCACCAGCCAGGACCAGCGCCAGCTGCCGCCCCTGCAGGACGGCTACTTCAACCTGGCCGAGATGCCCTTCGCCGACCTGCTGGCGATGGCCTGCCGCTACGCCTCGCTGGTGCGCTTCTACCAGCGCGACAACCAGCCCGACGGCGACTGGCAGGCGTATTTCTCGGCCGACGAAACCATCGTGCTGGCCGATATCCTGGCCGTGCGGCTGCCGCTCTACCACGCCCGCTTCGAGCGCTGGTGGGACGCCTGCCAGGAGCGCCGCGACGACCGGCCGCGCGCCTGGGACATCGCGCGCGACGCGCTGCCGATGCAGCCGCTGGCCGAGTTGCTCGACGGCTGGATCACGGCGCTGGCCAATGCGCCCGGCGCGGTCGGCCGCAAGCTGCACGCGCTGCTGGCCGCCGTCATCGGCAGCCTGTGCGACGAGTGCGGCGGCTACGCCGCCCTGCTGCCGGCCGCCGGCACGACGCTCGGCCCGGCCTGGCGCGCGCCGCCCGGCGCCCAGGCCACGCTGCGGCCGTCCGAGATCCGTTCCAGCTACCATTCCTACGTCAAGGCCATCGAAATGGTGCAGCAGGAAGCCCAGCGCCAGCTGCCGGCGTCGCTGGTCAGCGGCGACCATGAACCGGGCGCGGCGCTGCTGATCGCCTTCGTCCGCATGGCCCAGCGCCTCGACGCCCGGCTCAACCGCTTTACCGGCCGCCACCTCGATTTCTACTACGACCGCGTGCTGCGCGCCGGCCGCCTGCCCGCCGTGCCCGACCATGCGTATCTGGTGCTGGCGCCGGCCGCAGCCGGCGCCAGCGTCGACATCCCCGCCGGCGCCGCCTTCATCGCCAAGCGCGACGGCCAGGAACTGGCCTACTTTTCCGACGACGCGCTGGTGGTCGGCGACGCCCGCGTCCAGGCGCTGCACACGCTGTATTTCCACCGCGATCCGCACGTGTCGCCGGAGACCGATATGGACCGGGAGGGCCGGCTGCCGGCCGCGCTCAGCTGGCCCAGCAGCGCCTGGACGCGGGCGCTGGCGCCGCCGCCCAAGCAATTGCCGGCCGTGCCGCCGCCGCAGCGCGGCTTGCCGCTGCTGGGCGCGCCCAAAAACGGCGCGCCAGGCGCGCCGGCGCGCGACGCCCGCCTGGGTTTCGCCATCGCCAGCAATGTGCTGCTGATGCGCGAAGGCCGGCGCCGCATCACGCTGGAATTGCATTTCACGTCGCCGCAGCTGCTCACGCGCCTGGCGCGGCTGGAGAAAGTGATGCGCGCGCAAAAAGCGCGCGAGGGCCAGGCGGCGCCGGCGCACAACGGCACCGTCGACGCGATCGAACACGAGGCGAGCCGGCGCCGCATCCTGGGCGGACTGTTCGCCATCGAGCTGACCGGCCCGGCCGGCTGGATCGCCCTGCCCGGCTACTATCCATCGCTGGCGGAGACCGACCTGCGCTACGGCGGCGCCGGCTGCACGCTGAGCCTGCAGTGCGAGCTGCCGCTGGAGGCGCCGCCGGTGGTGGCGTACCACCCCGCGCTGCATGGCGAAAACCTGGCCACCGCGGTGCCGGTGATGCGCCTGCGGCTCAACCCGGACAGCTATGTCTACCCCTACGGCCTGCTGCGCCGCCTGACCGTCGGCGCGGCCACGGTCACCGTCAGCGTCAGCGGCTATCGCCAGCTGAGCCTGAACAACCAGCTCGGCCAGCTCGACCCGGCCAGTCCGTTCCAGCCGTTCGGCCCGATGCCGGTGGTCGGCTCCTACCTGATCGTCGGCAGCGGCGAGGCGGCCGGCAAGGACTTGACCCACTTCCACCTCGACCTCGAATGGGCCGAGCTGCCCGAGCTGGCCGGCGGCTTCCAGGAGTACTACCACGACTATGCCGACCCGCCCGCCACCGACGACTACCGGGCCCGGGTCGAGGCGCTGACCGACGGCGTCTGGGGGCCGGACGAGGCGCAGACGCCGCCGCTGCGGCTGTTCGCCGACGACTACCAGCGCACCGCCAGCCGGCGCGTGCTCAAGCGCAGCCGGCTCGACTGCGGCAGCGTGCTCGACCGCCTGCGCCCGCTGGACGCCGCGCAAGCCACCGGCGCGCCCTACAGCACCGCCGCGCGCGACGGCTACTTCAAGTTCACGCTGGCCGGGCCGCGCTTCGCCTTCGGCCACCGCGAGTATCCGCAGGCGCTGGCGCACGCCATGAAGCGCAGCCTGCGCAACAAGGATGGCCGCTTCCTGGCCGGCGTGCCGGAGACGCCGTACACGCCGCTGGTGTCGGCCATCACCGCCAGCTACACGGCGCGCGCCGGCATCGCCCTGCACCGGCGCAACGGCGTGCCGGCCGGCGGCCTGAACGACGCGCTGCTGCATCTGCATCCGCAAGGCTGGGAGGCGGTCAACGTCGCGCACGCGCGCGGGCCGACGCTGATCCCCAGCTATTCCCAGCTCGGCTATCTGCACATCGGCCTGTCGGCCAGCGACTTCGACGCCGTGCTGACCTTGTTCTTCCACCTGCAAAACGACGCGCTGCCCGACGCGCCGCCGGCCGCCTGGAGCTATCTGGCCGGCAAGCAATGGCAGGCGCTGCCCCCGCACAACCTGCTGTCCGACAGCACCGGCGGCTTCATGACGTCCGGCGTGGTGACCCTGCGGGTGCCGCCCGACATCAGCCTCGAACACACCATCATGCCGGCCGGCCTGTACTGGCTGCGCATCGGCGCCGCCGGCAAGCTGGCCAGCTTCGGCAGCCTGTACAACGTCTACACCCAGGGCTTGTGCGTGCGCCGCGCGGTCGCCGACATGCAGGCCACTTCGCTGCTGACGCTGCCGGCCGGCAGCATCACGCGCAGCCGCGCGCTGATCCCCGGCCTGGGCAAGGTCAGCCAGATCATCGCCAGCCGCGGCGGCCGCCTGATCGAGGACCGCGCACAGCGCCACACCCGCATCGCCGAGCGCCTGCGCCACAAGGGCCGGGCCGTCACGCCGGCCGATTACGAAGCGCTGATCCTGGAGCGCTTCCCGGAAATCTACAAGGTCAAGTGCTTCCCCAACCTGTGCATGGACGGCGACGGCCCGCAGCAATGGGTGCGCCCGGGGCGGGTGCTGATCGTGCTGCTGCCGCCGCTGCTGCCGGGGGCCTCGCTGCACAGCATGCCGCAGCTCAACGGCCTGCTGGTGGCGCAGGTCAAGGCCTTCGTCGCCACGCTGGCGCCGCCGGCGGCCGTCATCGACGTGCGCCCGCCCGTCTACGAGCAAATCCAGGTGCGCTGCACGGTGCGTTTGCAGGCGGGCCTGGCCGGCGGCCGCTACCTGCTGCGCCTGAACGAGGACCTGTCGCGCTTCCTGTCGCCGTGGGCCCCGGAGCACGGCCGCGCCCACTTCGGCTGGAGCTTGCACCGGCACGACGTCGAATCCTTCATCATCGGACTCGACTACATCGCCGACGTCAGCGCCTGCTCGCTGCTGCGGGTGGCGCCCGGCCGGGCAGGCGGCTACACGCTGACCGACACCGCGCGCGACGGCGCGCCGCCCAAGGTGTCCTGGCAATACCCGTGGAGCGTGGCGGTGGCGATCGACAAACACCTGATCGAGATCAGCGACAGCAAGGGCCAGGCGCAGCCGGCCAACCTGCATACGCTCGATATCGGCTCGACATTCATCATTTCACTGGAGGCCCCCGATGGCAAAGCAAAGCCGTGAGTCGCTGATGCGCTCGTTCAAGCAAGGCCAGATGCCGGCGCAAAACGCGTTTAACGACCTGATCGAGTCGATGCTCAACATCGTCGACCAGCAATTCGACAAGACCGAGGCCGACGGCCTCAAGGTCGGGCAGATCAAGCAGGGCCGGCTGATCAGCTTTTACCGCGACATCAACCAGAAAAGCGCGATCTGGTCGGTCAGCATGAACGCCGGCGAGAACGGCCTGGTGTTCGGCACCGGCGGCGTCGACGACAACAGCGCCGACGCCCTGCAGAACGGCGCCTACTGCAAGGCGATGGAGTTGCGGCCGGCGCCCGGGCTGGCCGTCGCCCCCGGCGCCGGCGACGCGCTGCCGCCCGCCAACCAGTTCGAACTGGAATTACAAGGACGCATGATGGCCGACGGCCGCATCGGCCGCGCGGTGCGCGGCGTGCCGGCCGACGGCGCCTGGCACGACCTGACCGGCCCGCTGACCGGCTGCCATGCCTTCGAGGTGATGGCCGGCACCGGCAAGCAGGGCACCGGCCACTACGCGCTGATGCACGCCATCGCGCTCAACACCTTCCATCGCGGCAAGGAGCACATCACCTACCACCAGGCCCATTTCGGCAGCAAGTGCACGCGCATGACGCTGCGCTGGACCAAGGAAAAGGGACCGGCCGGCCACGCCTACCGCCTGCAGATCCGCACCGGCTGTCCGCTGGAGCCGGCCGGCACGGCGGCCAAGCACCGCACCAGCATCCAGGTCTACCTGACCCAGCTGTGGTTCGATCCGGCGATGGACGAGTGCAAGCCCGAGAGCCAGGAAGGCGGCAACTGATGGGCACCGTCAGCATCACCCTGCGCGACGACGAAGGCCGGCTGGTGATCGCGGCGCTGGCCGAACTGCCGTTCAAGACGGTGTTCGAGCTGATCGGCGACCTGAACCGGCAAGCCGTGGCCGGCGCCGGCCAGCGCTACCAGCTCGACCGGGACAGCCTGGCGCTGATCCTCGGCGCGCTGGCGCAACTGCCGTATGAACGGGTGCACCGCCTGCTGGCGGCGCTGGAGCGGCAACTGAGCCATCGGCAAGGCGATCCGGCATGAGCGCGCCGCTGACCATAGGCCGCCTGGCGCCGGACCCGGACGGCCTCGATTTCGCCGCGCTGCAGCAGTCCGGCCTGGCCTTGCTGCAGCAACTGGCGGGCCAGCACTGGACCGACTACAACCCCCACGATCCCGGGGTCACCATCCTCGAACAGCTGTGCTACGCGCTGACCGACCTGGCCTACCGCTCGGCGCTGCCGCCCGAGGACTATCTGGCCGCCGCCGACGGCGCCATCGACCTCGGGCGCCACGCGCTGCACCGGCCGCAGGACATCCTGCCCAGCGAGCCGGTCACCGACGACGACTGGCGCCGCCTGCTCTACGACCGCGTGCCCGAGATCGACGATGTCTGGTTCGACGACGGCGGCGGCGGCCTGGTCGACATCAAGCTCAAGGCCGGCGACGCCGCCGGCGGCGCGCTGGCGGCGCAGGCGGCGGTGCGCCGGGTGTGCGCCGCCGACCGCGCCTTGTGCCAGGACATCGGCAGCGTCACGGTGCTGTGCACGCGCAATTTTTACCTGAGCGGCGACATCGAGGTGCGCAGCATGCGCGAGGCGGCCGAAGTGTATGCCGACATCATTTTCCAGTGCGCGCAACAGGTCGGCTCCGGGCTGCAGCTGCGCGACTACGAGCTGGCGGGCGGCGCCGCGCCGGCGCTCGACGAATTGTTTACCGGCCCGTTCACCGAGCACGGCCTGATCCACGCCGACGGCCGCCGTCCCGCCCACGCGGCCATCTCCACGCTGCGCCTGATCGGCGTGATCCGCGGCATCGAGGGGGTGCAAAAAGTCCTGCGGCTGGAGGTGCTGGACGAAGACGGCCAGCCGCTCGCCAGCGACGCCCCCGATTTGCCGGCGGGCGAGGTGCCGCGCATCCCGCTCGACCAGCGGCATGGCCGGCTCAACCTTCACTTCATGAGCAAATCCGAGGCCGAGCTTGACGCCGAGCCGGCGCTGCGGGCGCATGGCCAGCGCGGCCTGTCCAACGCGGCCCTGCGCGACGCCGCCAAGCCGCACCTCAACAAGCTGAAGTTCGAGCGCCGCACCATGCGCGAACGCCGGGCCTCGCTGGAACAGCTGGTGACCGCGCCGCGCGGCGCGGGCCAGCCGCTGAACCACTACCACTCCATCCAGCACGAGTTTCCGGCCATCTACGGCATCAACGCCTACGGCGTGCCGGCCAGCGCGGCGCCGGAAGCGCGCGCCGCCGCCCGCCAGCTCAAGGCCTACCTCTACATCTTCGAGCAGGCGATGGCCAACTACGTCCATGGCCTGGCCCATATCGGCCAGCTGTTCTCCGTCCAGCGCCACGCGCGGCGCTCGTACTACACGCGCCCCGTCACCGACGACATGTTGCCCGACATCGAATCGCTGTACACCATGGCGCCGCGCGACATCGCGCTCAAGCTCGACCAGATACGGCAATGTTTCGATCCGCACGAGGACCGGCGCGACCGCGTGCTCGACGTCATGCTGGCCATGTATGGCGAGCGCTACACGCAGCAGTCGCTGAGCAAGTTCAATTTCTACTTCTCGGCGCGGCAAGACCTGCGCACCTGGCTGCTGGAAAACAAGCGGGCTTTCCTGGTGCGCATCGCCGCCATCGGCAAGCAGCGCGCGGCCGGCTTCCGCTACGACCTGCCGGCCTGGAATACGGACAATGTCAGCGGCGCGCACCGCAAGATCGCCATCCTGCTCGGCCTGCACAACCTGCGCAGCTGCCGGCCGCTGTGCGCCGTGTTGCGCCGCCATGGCCTGCGCATCGTCGACAGCGGCGGCGAGGCCGCCGCCAGCTTCGCGCAATTGCTGGACCGCCTGCAATCGCCGGCCGCCACGCCCGAACTGCGGGTGCCGCTCAGCGTGCTGCATCAAGCCTTCCCCCATGGCGGCAATCCCGCGCCGGCGCAGGTCACGGCGCTGACGCCGGCGCAAAAAAGACGGCTGCGCCTGTTGAACATGAAGAGCGAGGGCTTCCATCTGATCGAGCACACGCTGCTGCGCCCGCGCGATGCCGCCACCGCCGCCCATCCCGAGGTGGACGACGGTTTTTACAGCTGGCAGGTCAGCGTCGTCTTTCCCGGCTGGACGGTGCGCTTTGCCTCGCCGGAATTCCGCAAGCTGGCGGAGGAAACCGTGACCTTGAATTTGCCGGCGCATGTGATGCCCCATTTCCATTGGCTGAATCACGAGCAGATGGAACAGTTCGAAGCGCAGTATCCAAGCTGGCTCGACCGGCTACGCGCGGTGGTCGTCGCCTGCGGGCAGGACGACCAGCCGGCGCTGCAGGTGTTGCAGGCGCTGGATGCGGCGTCGGCCGATTTGCTGCGCTTCCTGCAATCGCTGGCGAACGACGCCGGCCCACGCTCCCACTGGATGTGACGGATGAAGCCGACCCACCACATCGCCAGCCTGCATCTCGACCTGTGCTTCGAGAGCGACGCCCCGCGTCCGCAGCCGATGGCGGAGGACGATGTGCTGGCCCTGGCGCGGGCGCATATTCTGCCGGCGCTGGCGGAAACGCTGGAGCAGGAGGACGACGGCCGTTCGCGGCAGATCGCGCGCCTGGATATCGACCTGGGCGCATGCGCGGCGCAGGACTACGCCACGGAAATTCCTGTGCTGCTGGCCAGATTGCTGCGGGAAGCGCTGGCCCGGCACGACAGCGAAGCCGCCGGCGCCGGCGCCGCTGCGCTTCGGCCGGCGGCCGGAAAACGGCAGCCGCTGGAGTATTTTCTGCTCACGGGCCGGATCGCGTCGACTGCGCGCGACGCCGCCGCCGATGCGTCCCGGCCGCCGCATGAGCGCCTGCTGGCCCCATGGCTGGCGGCGGCGTCCGGCGAAGAACTGAACGCCTTGCTGCGGCGCTGCGCCGCGTCGCCCGATGCCGTACGGCGCCTGGCGCAGCAATTCGATGCGGCGTCGCTGCGCCGGCTGGTGCTGCGGGTGGAAACGCCGGCCAGGGCGGCCGCCTGGCTGTCGCTGGTCGACGACATCGACGCCGCCCTGGCGCCGGATGAAGCGTCGCGGCGCCAGCAGCTCCGGCAGTTCTGGGAAATTTTATTGAATGAAATTCTGGGTGGCGCGGCCGGTGCGGCCGGTGCGGCTGCGCGGTCCGCGCCGGCCGGGTTGCGGCAAGCCGCCGCCGTGCTCGCTGGAAGGCGCGCCGTGATGCCGCCGCAAGCGATCGCGTTGTTGCAGGCGATCGCCAGCGATCCGGCCGCAGCGTCCAGCGCACCGCCGTCGATAGCGGCGCTGGAGCACGGCGAACGCAGGCCGCAAGCCATACCATCCCGTATCGAAGAAGCACTGGCGACGGCGAACGCCGCCCTCATCTACGCCGACTGGGACTTGCTGCTGCGGGAACATACTGCCCAGCTGCGCGCCGCGTTGGTCCGCCACGGCAATCTGGCGCATCTCGCAAGCACCTTCCCGACTTCGATCATCCGTGACATCACTACCCTCCTCGCCGAAGCGGCGGCCCCCGAGGCAATGGCGGCCGCCGATCCTGACGCTGCGCCGTCGCCGGTGCACCATGCGCTCCCGACCAGCGCACCGGGCAGCGAGGCGCTGCGGGAGGCCGGCGCTGCAGGCGTCGAAGCGGCATTGGCTGGCGCATCGAGTGAGGCGCTCCTGGCGGCGATTACGCCGTCCGGCACGCACCGAGCCCAAGCCGCGCCAGGCGATCCGGCGCTCTGGCAAAGTGGCAGCCTGCGGGCGGCTGCCGTGTCCGGCGAGTTCGACCAGTTGGCCGGACAAAACCCGCCGGGTGCTCCGTCCGGCGCCTCCGGGTTGGATGCCTTGTGGCGTGAAGTCCATGAGCTGATCGCCGTGCACAGCGCAGTGGACGGAGACGCCGGCCAGCCCAAGCTCCTGGCGCGGGCGGTCCGGTCGCACGCGGCCGAGAGCCGCAACCCCACGGCTTTCCTGCAAGCCGTCCTTATCGCCCTGCGGGATAAGCAGATGCTGGACCTCGACGATATTGAGGAGCACATCCAAAGCCTCGACGACACAGGTGCGCCGGCCCACGTCGGGCCTCTGGCGGCCGGGCCTGCTATCGGACAGGCCCACGCCTCCGGGTCGGATGCCTTGTGGCGTGAAGTTCATGAACTGATCGCCGCGCACAGCGCAGTGGACGGGGACGCCGGCCAGCCCAACCGCCTGGCGCAGGCGGTCCGGTCGCACACGGCCGAGAGCCGCAACCCCACGGCTTTCCTGCAAGCCGTCCTCATCGCACTGCGGGACAAGCAGATGCTGGACCTCGACGATATTGAGGAGCACATCCAAAGCCTCGGCGACACGGCTGTTCAAGCCCGCGGGAGCGCAACTGTCGACATCAACGCGTCAACGGTTTCTTCCGAGCGCCATGCATCGGCCGATGTTGGGCCTTTAGCTATCGGGCAGGCCAGCGCCTCCGGGTCGGATGCCTTGTGGCACGAAGTCCATGAACTGATCGCCGCGCACAGCTCGGTGGACGCCGACGCAGGGCAGCCCAACCTCCTGGCGCAGGCGGTCCGGTCGCACGCGGCCGAGAGCCGCAACCCCACGGCTTTCCTGCAAGCCGTCCTCATCGCACTGCGGGATAAGCAGATGCTGGACCTCGACCAAATTGAGGAGCACATCCAAAACCTCAACGACACGGCTGTTCAAGCCCTCGGGAGCGCAACTGTCGACATCAACGCGTCAACGATTTCTCCCGGGCGCCATGCACTGGCCGACGTTGGGCCTCTGGCGGCCGTGCCTGCTACCGGGCCTGCCCACGCCTCCGGGTCGGATGCCTTGTGGCGTGAAGTGCATGAACTGATCGCCGCGCACAGCTCGGTGGACGCCGACGCAGGGCAGCCCAACCTCCTGGCGCAGGCGGTCCGGTCGCACGCGGCCGAGAGCCGCAACCCCACGGCTTTCCTGCAAGCCGTCCTCATCGCACTGCGGGATAAGCAGATGCTGGACCTCGACGATATCGACGAGCACATCCAAAGCCTCGACGACACAGCTGCACCGGCCGACGTCAGGCCTCTGGCGGCCGTGCCTGCTACCGGGCAGGCCAGCGCCTCCGGGTCGGATGCCTTGTGGCGTGAAGTCCAAGAACTGATCGCCGCGCACAGCGCAATGGACACGGACTCCGGCCAGCCCAACCGCCTGGTGCAGGCGGTCCGGTCGCACGCGGCCGAGAGCCGCAACCCCACGGCTTTCCTGCAAGCCGTCCTCATCGCACTGCGGGACAAGCAGATGCTGGACCTCGACGATATCGAGGAACACATCCAAAGCCTCGACGACACGGCGGTTCAAGCTCCCGGGAGCGCAACAGTCGACATCAACGCGTCAACGGTTACTTCCGGGCGCCATGCACTGGCCGACGTTGGGCCTCTGGCTATCGGGCAGGCCAGCGCCTCCGGGTCGGATGCCTTGTGGCGCGAAGTCCATGAACTGATCGCCGCGCACGGCTCGGTGGACGTGGACGCCGCGCAGCCCAACCTCCTGGCGCAGGCGGTCCGGTCGCACGCGGCCGAGAGCCGCAACCCCACGGCTTTCCTGCAAGCCGTCCTCATCGCACTGCGGGACAAGCAAATGCTGGACCTCGACGATATCGAAGAGCACATCCAAAGCGTCGGCGACACGGCTGTTCAAGCTACCGGGATCGCAACTGTCGACATCCTCCTGCATCGCATCGGGCAGCAACTGGCCACCGGCGCCGACGACCAGATGATGGAAGCCATTGCTCGGCACGCAGAAAGCAGCCCAGCCCCCATCGCCTATTTGCAGCATGTACTGGAGGACATCATGAAGCACCGCCCGATCGATCTGGAAACGCTCGACACGCTCTGCGATCCGCCTGCCGCGTCCAAACCAGGCAGCAAGGCCCGGCGCGCCGGCACCTCCGCGCGAGGGCCGGCATCGCCGGCAGCCGCGGCCGCCCAAGCCGAGCCGCCGCAAACAAAAGCCGACCTGCCGCCAGCGAACCACTCCGCAGCGACATTGCCGCCGCCGCCCGCAACGTCCACCACGCCAGATCCGGCATCGGCAGAGGCGCCGGCGCCAATCATATGGACCAGCCAAACCGGACTGGTCGAACGCCACGGGGCCTACCCGCGCCGCGTCCCTGGCGGCGCGCTGGCGCGGGCACTGGCCCGTCAGGCACCCGCCCGGCGCGCCGCACTGACCGCCATGCTGCGCGACGCCGGCGACGACATCGGCCAGCTGGCGCCGGCCACGATCCAACACATCGTCCAGCTGCTGGCAGGGAGCGAACTGCCGACCATCACGCGCTACGCCCGCGACGTCGGCGAACTCGCCGCGCAGCATCTGCCGCATCTGCCGGAAACCAGCCTTGAAGCCGAGACCGCGCAATTCGACCTCGACTGGTTCTTCATCCAGGGCAAGGAGTTCGCGCCGGCCGCCTACGCGCACGCGCTCGCCGCCTGGCTGTGCCGCCACATCGCCGGCGCGGCGGCGCCGCTGCACGAGACCCTGCACAGCCGCCTCGGCATTCCGCAGCCCGCCGCGCAGCCCGCCCGCCCGGCCGCCGCGTCCGCCCCGATGCCGGCCGATCCCGACCTCGAAATCGACGCCCTGCTCGTCGATAACGCCGGCCTGGTGCTCATCGGCCCCTACATGCCGCGCCTGTTCGCCATGCTCGACCTGACCGAGGCCGGCCAGTTCAAGAACGCCGAGGCCGCCGAACGCGCCGTCCACCTGCTGCAATGCGTCGCCGGCGGCCCGTCCGACACCCCCGAAGCGATGCTGGGCCTGAACAAGATACTGTGTGGCGTCGCCGCGGAAACCGCGATCGCGCGCGAAATCAGCGTTACCGACCAGGAGCGGGACACCATCGAGATGATGCTGCGCGCCATCATCGAGCACTGGAAAAAAATCGGCAACACCACACCCGACGGCCTGCGACAAGCCTTCCTGCAACGAGCCGGCCACATGCACGTGAAAGACGAGGCCTGGCATCTGAACGTCGAGCCGGGCACGTTCGACATGCTGCTCGACAGCCTGCCATGGTCGTTCTCGATCATCAAACACCCATGGATGGAAAGGGCCGTACATGTCAACTGGCGCTGAAAAATTCGATCACGCTGCGCTGCACGCCAACGCCCTGAGCCTGGAGCGCGAAATCGCCTGGTTCACGCGGCTGCTGAACCAGCGTGTCGACAGCTATTTCGCCCAGGAGGGCCCGGCCGTGGAGCTGCCCGCGCCGACGCCGCCCGACCTGAGCGACGACCCTTCGCTCTACGCGCAAACGGTGCGCGCCTGCGGGACGGACGGCATGAGCCTGGCGGAACGCGTGGTCCTGCTGCTGGCGCTGCTGCCGAATATCCGTCCGCAAACGCTGGACCTGCTGCTGACGCAAAACAAACTGATCGAGCGCAGCTTCACCGAATTCGGCGGCTTGCGCGGGCCGGCCCACAACGGCCACCTGCCCACCTGCGAGACCGCGCTGTTCATCCTGGCCGGCGACGACCAGCGGCGCCGTTTCGAGCTGATGCGACTGTTCGAGCCCGACCACTTCTTCGCGCAGCAAAGCATGGTGCGCGTGGTGCCGCCGGAACACGGCGAGCCGATGCTGCGCGCCGCCCTCGTGATCGAGTCCACCTGGCTGCACCGCTTCACCAGCGGCCAGCAGCAAAAGCCGGACTTCGGCACCGGCTTCCCGGCCAAGCTGATGGTCACGGAAATGGTCTGGGACGACCTGGTGGTGGCGCCGGAGGTCAAGGACGAGCTCGACCAAATCCGCAGCTGGATGCGCGGCGGCCCAGGCCTGCTGAGCCGGATGAGCCTGGACCGGATGGTCAAGCCCGGCTACCGCACGCTGTTCTACGGCCCGCCCGGCACCGGCAAGACGCTCGCCGCCACCCTGCTGGGCAAGGACGCAGGGGTCGACGTCTACCGCATCGACCTGTCGATGCTGGTGTCCAAATACATCGGCGAGACCGAGAAAAACCTCGCCAACGTGTTCGACCAGGCGCAAAACAAGAATTGGATATTGTTCTTCGACGAGGCCGACGCGCTGTTCGGCAAGCGCACCGAAGGCAGTTCCTCCAACGACCGCCACGCCAATCAGGAAATCGCTTATCTGCTGCAGCGGGTCGAAGATTTTCCCGGCGTGGTCATTCTGGCCACCAACCTGCGCGCCAACATGGACGAGGCGTTTGCGCGCCGTTTTCAATCGGCCATCTACTTCCCGCTGCCGGACGGGCCGCAACGCGAACTGCTGTGGCACAAGCTGTTCTCCGACCGCACCTTGCTGGCGCCCGACGTCAGCCTGGCCGCGCTGGCCGACGCGCACGTGCTGGCCGGCGGCGCCCTCCTCAACGTGGCGGTCTCGGCAGCCATCCGGGCCGGACGCCGCGCGCCGCCGGGGCAGAACATCCTGATCACCAACGATGATTTGCAACGCGCCATCAAGAAAGAATTCGTCAAAGAAGGACGCACCCTTTAGGCCCACTATGAAACCACATACCTCCTGGCATCGCATCACCCTCGCCGCGCTCGGCTGCGCGCTCGCCCTGGCCGCACCGGCCGCCATGACCGCCGATCCGGCGCCGGCCAGTCCGCCGCCGGCCGTCGCGGTCCAGCCGGCCGCGCCGGCCGACCTGCTGTCGGTCGACGTGCTGCGGCAATATGAACTGGCGCGCCGCCTGACCATTCAGAACGCGTTGAAGTTCATCTTCTCCGACGACCCCGCCTATCTGGCGGCCTACAAGCAGAGCAATGCGCTGTCGGACCGGGTGGTCGGACCGATCACGCTGTCCTTCATCTCCCGCTTCTGGCTGTACTACAACATCGAGCCGGCGGGCAACGTGACCAATGCCTCGGTCGACGCCCTGCTGCAATTCGCCCAGCGCCTGCGGGCCCACCCGGAATGGCGTGCCGATCTGGTCAGCGCACGCTTCGGCCGCTGGATCGATCTGCAAGCGGACCGGGTGGAGCTGTACCGCATCCGGCTGGCGGTCGACCCGCTGCTGCTGCCGCCGGTGCTCAAACGCTACCACGACTTCGAGCCCGCCCGGACCAGCGGCATCGATACCGAAGACGAACCGCTGTCGGTCTACTGGTATGGATTGACGAAGCAGGATCTGGCGGCGATCGGCAAGCAAACGCAGTTTCCGCCGGCGCTGTTGAAATCGCTGGCGCCGCTGACGGACTACATCTACGACACCCCCGCCGATCTGGCCGACGGCGTGCGCAAGGCGTTGCAGCCGTCCGGCCAGGACGCCACCGCGCTGATCGCGCGGCTGGAACAGCTCGCCAAAACGGCCGACGGCTATGACGTGACCGAGGACATGCTGGAACAGCTGGGCCAGCAGCCCAAGCTGCCGCCGCAGCTCGCCAAGATGTTCGACAACATGATCGGCATGCAGTACGTGCGCCGCTCGCTGTTCGACCAGGCCATGATCCAGCGCCTGCGGGTCGGCCTGGGCGCATGCCGGGCCTACCTTCCCAAGGAGGAGCAGATCCGCCGCAAAGCCATGCTGCTGAGCGCGGACGACATGGCCGCGCTGCATCAGGCGGTCGACGCCGACGGCGCCGAGGCGGCCGGCGCCCGCCTCGGCGACCGGCTGCAAGCGCTATGGGAAGGCAAGGGCTGCGACCAGGCCGGGGCGGAAAACCTCCCCCTGACACAGCTCTACGAGCGCTATCGCCCGCTGATCGCCCCCTATGTGCGCAAGGCGCCGGACTACAAGCAGGCCAAGCCGTTTCTGCTGACCTCGGACATCTGCGGCTGCAACACCGACCAGTCGAAGGACCAGGTCTATCATTTCCTGCCGTTCTGGCTGGGCGGTCCGCCACAGCAGACCGACTTCAGCCTCATGACGCGGCTCAATTACTATGGCCTGACCTTCGACGACCGCGGCGAGCTGCGCATGGGCCAGACGGGACAGCAGATCGACGACCTGTTCACCGGCAAGAATGCCGACCAGCTGGCGTTCATCAACGAAGCGCGGCGCCACCGGGTCAAGGTCGACTGGATCGTCCACCGCACCGACTGGCGGCCGTGGGCCGGGATGAAGGTACAGCAGCGGCAAGCGATCTTGTCCCGGCTGGCGTTCAACATCGTCCGCATGCTCGGCACGCCGATGAAGGACCTGGGCTCGAAGTCGGTGCCCTGGCTGAGCTTTGGCACCAGCGGCGTGCCGACGCGGGGCGACGGCGTCACGCTGTACTTCGACGGCTACCCCACCGACCCGGAGTCGGTCACGCTCTACCAGGAATTTCTGCACGAGCTGCGGCGCCGGCTGACCGAAGGCGGCTACGATCTGAACATCATGTTGCGCCACGGGGAACTGGGCCGCGGCATCTACGACTATGAAACCCTGGCCGCCATCGTGCCGCTGAATAAAGAGCCGGCCCAGCCGGGGCTGTACGACTGGGCGCAGCAGAATGTCCATCAGGTGTTGGGCATCGGCGCCGGCGGCGACTATGTCAAGCCGCACTACCTGGTGCTGCTGGAGGAGCCGACCGCGGACACCAAGGAAAAGCTGCGCAGCGAAATCGAGGACGCCACGCGGGGGCAAGCACGCGCCGCGCTGCTGCGGCGCCTGATCCCGGTGATCAACTTCAACGGCCTGGCCTGGCCGCAGCTGGAAGACGATCTGATCTACTTCGACGACAATTTCGGCGGCGTCGGGTTCTGGCCCGGCACCAAGGAGCCGGCGCCCGACGCCGCCAAGGTGGCGTCCCCCGGCGTGGCGCGCTGCGGCGACCTGAAGCTGCTCGACGACTGCATCCAGGACTACTTCCGCGACCCGCCCGGCGAGAGCGATTCCCTCGCCTGCAAGTTCGTCTGCGATTACCGCCTGCCGCTGCACTTCACGCTCTACAGCCTGGCGCTGGCGTTGGCGGCCACCTTGTTCGCTTACGTGCGCTGGTGCGACGCCCGGCTGGTGATCCGCCGCTACTACGTGGCGCCGGTGGCGGGGCTCGGCGTGGCGGCCGCCATCGTCACCGGCCTGATGACCTGCGACCCCGTGCTCAACCACCTGGGAGACGGCCTGCTGATTCCTGGCCTGCTGATGATCGCGCTGATCGGCATGTACTTCTATTTCCGCAGCCTGTTGAAAGAGCGTGACGCCAGACCGTAATCGACGCTGAATCACCGCCCCTGACTTTGGAGGTTTCCATGTCCTACCGTTCCGAACGCCGTCCATCCCCGGCGACGCCAGCCCAGCCCGTCGCCCAGCACAAGGGGCCCGCAGCGGCGTACACGCAGCTGAGCGCCACCACGTCAGCGCTACAACGCCATCAACAGCTGGCGGATCACTCCCCCCAGACGATGCAACTGAAGCGGCGAACGGAGACGATGGCTGCCGGCACGTCCGGCGCATCCGTGCGCGCGGCGCAGTTGCAGCGGCAATCGCCTGTTCAGCGGGCGCCTGACGAGGAACTGCTGCAAGGGAAGTTCGCGCCCGCGCAACGCGCAGAACAGCCCAACCAGACCGGCCTGCCTGCTCAGTTGAAGTCCGGGATAGAGTCGCTGTCTGGCATGAGCATGGATCACGTGAAAGTGCACTACAACTCGGATAAGCCGGCGCAATTGCGGGCCCATGCTTATGCGCAGGGGAGTGAAATTCATGTGGGGCCGGGACAGGAAAGGCATTTGCCGCATGAGGCCTGGCATGTTGTGCAGCAGGCGCAGGGACGGGTGAAGCCGACGTTGCAGATGAAAAGCGGGGTGCCGGTGAATAATGATGCCGGGCTGGAGGGAGAGGCAGATTTGATGGGAGAACGAGCCCTGCAAAGCGGGGACCATGGTGCCAGCCGGCGCAGCGGCGCTGTCCAACTTTACCAGCTCAAGACGGCGCTACCGGGTGGCGTCGTGCAATGCAATCTAAACGCTTACGCCATGGCCGGCAGCTCTTCCGGCGCATTCAACAACTTTTTCGGTACCAGCACCTTTGAAGACATTCGAACCAAGCTCCAGCAATACAAAGTCGCAACAGTCGATGCGGAAAAAACCGACCTGCTCAAGGCACTGCAAACGCTCGGAAAGAAATGGTTATCCGACAACCAGGCCAAGACCGACGCGAACGTCGAGACCAAGAGGGGCAGCATTCGCGGGCTACTGAGCCTGGTGAAACAAGAACTCTCGACACGCGACAACTCGGCGCAGTACTTCAAGGAAGCCAAGGCCTTCGAACACCGGCTCGGCCTGTACCTGTTCAATTTCCCCGCCGCGACGACGGCCGCCGGGGACGCACTGGACACGATGAGCCAGGTGATGGGGGTCCAGGCGGACAACAGCAAGGCGGCCGATGTATTCGGCGGGGCAGACGCGAAGTACGCCGGCAATGTGGGCAAGGACGTCACCCGCGTCATGGGCGTCATCAACGCCGGCAATCTGCGTGAGCGGATGACGGCCTTCTACAACGCGTCCCTCGGCCCGTTCAAGTCCATGATCCAGGATCACATACGCCTGTCCGGCCCCATGGCTGGCCGGACATGGGATGAAGCCAAGCTCTCGCTGACAGCGAAAGGCATGCACGCAAATGGCGTGAGCGAAATCGAGGGACGCAAGAATGAAATCGCAGACTATCCAAATAAATTCGGCTACTCGATCGCCAAGAAGCTCGACAAGAAAAACGAGTTGCTCGATGTCTACAAGGCCCCCGCCGATCGATTTCTGCGCAGCAGTGACGATGCCCTGCTGAGGGGGCAGAAAATCCCCTTCATTAAAAGCGAGGGACGCGACGACGCATTCAATCTGGGCGCCTATTCCAGTGACGCCTTCAATTTCAACTTCGACGCTTTCGACTTCACCAGCGCCCAACTGCTGGGCAACGCTTCCGGAAGCGTGCGTAAGACCTTCGCCGGCGTCAAAGAGCAACTCGACACCTTCCTCACCACCACGAGCACCAACGACAAGCTCCTCAGCTACAACAAGATGTGGTCGCTCAGCACTACCTGGATCAAGGACAACGCGGACAAGACCGACGCCAATTCGGCGACCAAGCGACAAAGCCTGAATGATCTGCAGAACTCACTGCGCAAGGTCTACAGCGGTAGCACCCGTACGCCCGCCGATTTACAAAGCGGACCTCTCAATGCCGACCTCAGCAACAGGGAAAAGGAATTCATCATGAGCCAGAGTCCCGCTCACAACACGCCAGATCTGTCCGCAGCGGGCGTGGCTGAGCGTCTCCTTGGCAACGACCCCCAAGTGTACGATGACACCAAGCCCTTGCCTTGGGAAGAAGGCGGAAGCCGTTTTAACGCCAACCTGCGCAACGCGTGGGTGCAAGAGGCGGTTGAAAAGTTGAAGATGCCCGTGGTCGCTGGCCCGTCTGGAACCACCGACCGCATGCTGCAGGCATTGAAGTACCTCGGGATCTGGGACAACCCGGTGTGCCCCGAGGAATTCCGCCTGTCCTTGCTCGGATGGATGTTGACCAGCAACGATCACAGCTTCCATGAAATCATGGCGGTTTCCAAATCCTTCGGACTATCCTATCAGGAGAATGCCTATGCCTACCACCACATCCCGCCTCTGACCATCGAGCAGATACGAGGCAATGTATGCGCAAACCAGAACTTCCCGGATGAAATCGTCTATGAGCGTCTTTGGCCGGACTTTGAGTTGGTGGACAACGAGATCGTGGTCGGCGGCGCAGACCCGATAACGGCCCATGGCACCATTTCCCCTGGCCTCCAGAGCCGTCTCAGTCCGATCGCCGCGGCCAGCATCAGGCTATATACCGGGGGGGCGTATCTGGTGCAGAACCCTGCCAAGGAGGGCGGTGTGATGTCCAATGCCAAGATCAAAGCGAATGTCAACACCAATAAGGATGGTCAACTCGGCGGGTTGAAAGCCAGAATGGATGCCGGCCAAGTCAATGTGGACCAGCTCCAAGCCGAGGCGGCGCTCCACAACCCCATACTCGACAACGCACTCATGGACCTTCCTGACTATGTCGGTACAACCTATCGTGGTCAGGCTGACTTCCTGCGTGCCAGCTACAGCATCGGCGACACACATACTTTCCACAAATTCACCAGCAGTAGTAAGCTAAGATCCGAAGCCATCCCCTTTATGGAAACTGGCACATTCAAGGCGCCAGTGCTAGTCGTGCTCAACGTAACAAGCGGCAAAGATATTTCCACGCTGTCCTTCTACGATTTCGAACAAGAGGTGCTGCTACGACCGGGCTCAACATTCAGTGTCAGCAACGTCGAGCCTAACATCAACGACAACTCTGACGGCGTCCCCAGCGACAAGCGGCCATATACACGCATCACCATGCAAGAGGTATGAACATGACGTCCCAAACCAGCACCACGCAGGAGTGCGCCCACTGCGGAAAGTCGGTCCCGCTGACACCGAGATACCCGCGCACTATCTGTGACGCCTGTCGGGCCTTGCTAACCGATGCGGCGGGACGCCCGGTGGAGTTCTTCAATGAAGACGCCTTTGGCGGCTTGATCGGCTTTTACGCGGGAACGAACCAGCAGGAGCCCTATCCGGCGCTCGAATGCTATATCGGAACCGCACAATTCCATGCCCAGGAAGGACGGTTTGGCGGCGTGGTCATTGAAGCCGCCATCCCGTAGAGCGGCATCCAAGTCATCACCCATGCGGCCAGCGCTCCGTTTATCACGATGCCCTTCCCATAAATTAACGGTTGACTTTAAATATTTGTCAATTGATAATTATTTATCCATTTGACATTGTACTTCCGCTGCTGGCGGTCCAAGGAGTTGGCGATGAGTTCGGTACAAACTTCCCCCGCCACACTGGACCACTTCGGCCATTACGAACTGCGCGGCAGCCTCGGTGAAGGCGGCTTCGGCCGCGTGTACGAGGCGTGGGATCCGACGCTGCACCGCAAGGTCGCGCTCAAGTGTCTGAAAACGGCAACCCACCACGCCGCGCCCGACGCCTTGATCGACGAAGCGCGCCGCGCCGCCTCGCTGCGGCACCGCGCCTTCGTCAAGATATTCGCTTTCGAGGAATGGGACGATGCGCAAGCGATCGTCATGGAGCTCGTCCCCGGCACGACGCTGCGCGCCAGCAGCGTTGCCCAGACGCCGGATGCCGCCCAGGCGCTCGACATCATCGACCAGGTGGCCGACGCGATGGCCGAGGCGCATCGCGTCGGCCTGATCCACGGCGACATCAAGCCCACCAACCTGATGCTCGAACCGTCGGGCGCCGTGCGCATCCTCGATTTCGGCCTGGCGCGCAAGGTCGATCCGCTGGCCACCGATCTCACCGCGGTGCAGGACCAGGCCGCGACGGTCGCCTATACCGCGCCCGAACGGCTGATGGGCTGCCCGCTCAGCCGTGGCAGCGATATCTATGCGCTGGGCGTGGTGCTGTATGAATTCCTCACCGGCGAGCGGCCGTTCGCCACGCTCAACGGACTGGCCCTGGCGGCCGCGCACGTGAACACCACGTCCGACAGCTGGCCCTTCCCCGCCAGCACCGACCGCTCGCTGGTCGAGCTGGTGCGCAAGATGACCGCGCACGATCCGGCCCGCAGGCTGCCGTCGATGGAAGCGGTGCGCGAACGCGTCGCGGTGCTGCGCGGCGCGCAGCCCGCTCCGCAGCAACCGCAACCGCAGCCGCCATCGCCGGCGGCGCCCGCCACGTCCCGAACATTTCTGCAACGCCGGCGCGGCCCGCTGGCCGCCGCGCTGGCCGCCGGCGCGGTCGTGCTGGCGCTGCTGGCCCTGCCCTCGCCGCCGCTGGCGCGCTGGATCGCCAACCTGGCGCCCTACTCCGAATCCCAGGCCATGGCGACCGGCCTGGAAAAACTGGGCCAGGCCGACCGCGACGGCGCGCTGGAGCAAGCTCTGCTGAGTTTTAACGCCATCCTTGAACACAATCCGCACCACGCCGGCGCCGCCGCCGGCGCCGCGATCGCCTACAGCCTGCGCTACATCGGCGACGGCCGCGACGAGAACTGGCTGCGCTACGCCACGGCCGGCGCGCAAACGGCGCTCAAGGAGGACGAGCACCTGGCGCTGGCGCACACGGCCCAGGCCTGGGTGCTGGCGCTCAAGGGCGAGCCGGAAGCGGCGCTGGCCGCCGCCGATCGCGCGCTGGCGCTCGATCCGCTCGATCTATCGGCCTTCAACGTCAAGATCAATGTGCTGTTGCGGCTGCGCCGCTTCGACGCGCTGGCCACCGTGCTGGCGCTGGGCCAGCGCAGCTTGCCCAGGGAGCGGATGTTTTACGACATCGAGGGCACCATGTACTACCAGCGCGGCGACTATGCGCGCGCCGAGCAGGCGTTCCGCCGCAGCCTGCAACTGGAGCCTGACGCGGTACTGGCCTACGGCAACCTGAGCGCGGCGCTGGTGCGCCTCGATCGCGGCGACGAAGCGCTGCACGTGCTGCAGCAGGGCTTGCGGCTGCGGCCCAGCGGCATGTTGTACACCAATCTGGGCGATGCGCTGTTCAAGCGCGGCGACTATCCGGGCGCGGCGCGCGCGTTCGAACAGGCCGCCTCGGGCGCCCGCGGCAGCCCCAACGATTATTTGAAATGGGCCAACCTGGCCGACACCCTGGCCTGGATCCCGGGCCGGACCGAGGAGGCGCGACGCGCCTATCAGCGGGCGACCCGGCTGCTGGCGCCGCTGTTGGAACGCAATCCCGACGATCCGACCCTGCTCAGCCGCATGGGCCTGTACGCGGCGCACGCCAACGACGGCGCCGCCGCGCTGGAGTGGATCGCGCGCGGCGTCCAGCGCGCGCCGGACAGTCCGGAGGTGCGCTTTCGCGCCGCCGTCGCCAGCGAGCTGGCCGGCCGCCGCGACCTGGCCATGATGCACATCGGCCGCGCCATCCATGCCGGCTATCCCGTCAAATTGATCGACGCCGAACCCAATCTAATCGCGCTGCGGCGCGATCCCCGTTATCCCACCACCGTAGAGGAAAGTGCACGATGAGCGATGTGACGCAATGCCCAAGCCAGCCATACAAGGTCCGGCTGAAAATCCATTTTGATGTCGACCAGGAATCGGAAAAACTGGAGTTCAAGCTGCACGAGATCCGCGTCTCGGATATCCCCGACCCCAATCCGCGCCGCGGCGGGCACGCCGACTCGCTGTACTTCGTGACGGGCGACGAAATGCACCTGCGCATTACCGGCGGTGGCAGCCGGGAGCGGACCAAGGGAACCGGCTTCCAATCGTTCCAGATCGTCGACTGCGCCATCATCACGCGCCCGCAAGTAGCACTGCGCAGCCCCGGCGTGCGCACCCAGTGGTCGCCGCCGTCGCCGTTCACGCAAGCCACCGGCGCCAGCTATCAGTTGCCGCTCGACTTTGCGCCGCACGTGGTCGACGATGAAGAACACTATCTCGCCATCGCCCAAGACTGGAAGCAAACGCTCAACGTCGGGTTCAATCACGGCATGTGGGAACTGGCGTTCACGATGACGGTGCGGATCGCGCGCGGTGGCGGCCAGATCGATCAGGTGCGGGTGCTGACGTTCGATCCCGAAGCTGAAGTCGGCGGCACCGGCACCATCAAGTAAACCGCAGCCTACCCGAGCAGGCCGACTCCGCGCAGATGCCGCCGCAAGGCCTCGCTCGGGGTTTTCAGCACCTGGGCACAACACGCGACATCGTCGCCGCACTCCGCCAGTACGCGGCTCAACTCGTCGAGCGGGATGGCGGCGGCCGAACGTATCCCCGGATGATCGTCGATCAATTTGTACATCGAGGGCCGCGATACGCCCAAGGCCTGGGCCGCCGCGCCGACCCGCCAGCCATTGCGTTCGAGCGCGGCCAGCACGGCGTCGTGGTCCAGCTCGGACAGCCGGACCCGCCGCACCGCCGTGCGCACCGGCGCGCCAAGCGGCATGGTGGCGTCGGCATCGAGCGAGGCGTCGGGCAGCAGCACCTCGAACGCCGGCGGCTGACCGTCCACCGCGCCGATCAGCGCGCGCCGCACCACCATGGCCAGCTGCCGCACATTGCCCGGCCAATCGTATCGGCACAGCTCGCCCACCAAGGCGGTCGGCAGCACGGCCGGGGCGTTGCCGGCGCGCTCCCACTCCGCCATCATGTGGCGGATCAGTAATCCGATATCCTCGCGCCGTTCGCGCAACGGCGGCAAGCGGATCACAAAGCCTTCCAGGCGACGCAGCAGCGCCTGGTTGAACCCCGCGCCCAGGTCTTGATCGGTCGCGGCAACGACGCGCGCGGCGCTCTTGACGTCGGCGGCCGCGCCCAGCGGCCGGTATTCGCCGGTTTCCAGCACCCGCAGCAGCATCGGCTGGACCGAGGCCGGCGTGTTACCCACTTCGTCGAGGAACAGCGTGCCGTCCCCGGCTTCGGCAAACCAGCCGCGGCGCGCACTCTGGGCGCCGGTGTAGGCGCCCTTGACGGCGCCGAACATGTCGGCCGCGGCCAGCGAGTCGCTCAGCGTCGCCATGTTGACGGCGACCAGCGGCCGGTGGCGGCGGTCGCTGGCAGCGTGGACGGCGTGTGCGGCGACCTCCTTGCCGGTGCCGGTTTCACCGAGCAGCAACACCGGCAGTTGCGTGCCGGCCGCCTGCCGTATCAACTCATGCATCCGCAGCACCGCCCCGCTCACCCCCAGCAGCGTGGTGCTGTTATTCAGGCGCGGCAACTGATCGCTCCAGTGCAGGCACAGCAGTACAGCGCCACCCAGGGCCAGCACGATCCCGCGCTCGACCGCGGCGGCGGCAAGCGTCGAGGCGCCCGCCAGCACGCAGCCGTCGACCTCGATGCTCATGCGGCTTTGCGGCGTGACGATGGTGATCTGGTCGGCCGCGTCGCGCAGCAGCATGACGGGATCGCGGGCGATGCGCCGGTCGCCCAGCGCCAGCGGCGGGCTGCCAGGCCGCAGGAACAAGGGCGCGAAGCGGTTCAGCGGCATTTCCCGCGATCCCGGACGGGCGAACGCTTGTTCGCCGACGCGCTCGATATCGGGATGCCACAGAATAGTGAGCGTGAGCAGCCGTTCAGCGCCCCTCTTCCGCGACGATAGGTGCGAGGTCAGTGTGTGCTCAGGATCCTGGTCGGTCAAAGCTGCGTCCTCAAATTGTTAAGTGCCAATATCTTAACGGACTTATGGAGCAGCGGTATCGACTCCGCTTATTCTATTTTAACAATGTTGCGCTAGCGCCCCGAGCAGGGCGACGGTAACGACGATCGGCACCCTGGCCGTATCCGTTGCTCGAATGAGCAAGGCAGAAATGAAAAAACCCGCCGAAGCGGGTTTTTAAAAATACTGGCGGAGACGGTGGGATTCGAACCCACGATACAGGTATAAGCCGTATGCATCCTTAGCAGGGATGTGCCTTCGGCCACTCGGCCACGTCTCCTAGTCGATTACTCAACTATGTCTTTTCTACCAAACTGCGCTAGAGCAGACGACCGTCATAGTATAGACCGAGACCAATTTGGTCAAGGCTAGGTGACGATATTTTTTGAAAAATTATGCCTTTTCCAATTCGAACGCTTTATGCAGCGCGCGAACGGCCAGTTCCATGTATTTTTCGTCGATCAGCACGGAGATTTTGATCTCCGAGGTGGAGATCATCATGATGTTGATGCCCTCTTCCGACAAGGTGCGGAACATCTGCGACGCCACGCCCACATGCGAGCGCATGCCGACGCCGACCACGGAGATCTTCGATACCTTGGCGTCGCCGGTGACGCTGGCAGCGCCGAGCTCTTCCTTGGTGCCGTTCAGCACGTCCACGGCGCGCTGGTAGTCGTTGCGCGAGACGGTGAAGGTGAAGTCGGTTTTACCGTCGACCGACTGGTTCTGGATGATCATGTCGACTTCGATGTTGGCGTCGGCCACCGGGCCCAGGATGTGGTACGCCACGCCCGGACGGTCAGGCACGCCCAGTACGGTGATTTTGGCCTCATCGCGGTTGAACGCGATACCGGAGATGACTGCTTGTTCCATATGTGTGTCTTCCTCAAACGAAATCAGGGTGCCCGAGTTGGCTTCTACTTCCAGGTCCAGCATGGGGTCGGTCAGCGACGACAGCACGCGGGTCGGCACGCGGTAGTTACCGGCGAATTCGACCGAACGGGTCTGCAGCACTTTCGAGCCCAGCGACGCCAGTTCCAGCATTTCTTCAAACGTGATCGCCTTCAGGCGGCGCGCTTCCGACACCACGCGCGGATCGGTCGTGTACACGCCGTCGACGTCGGTGAAGATCAGGCATTCGTCGGCCTTCATCGCGGCGGCGATCGCCACGGCGGAGGTGTCCGAACCACCACGGCCGAGGGTCGAGATGTTGCCGCCCTCATCGACGCCCTGGAAGCCGGTGATGATGACGATCTTGCCGTCGTCCAGGTCGCGGTTGACCTTCTCGTTGTCGATCGACTGGATGCGGGCCTTGGTGAAAGCGGAATCGGTTTTAATCGCGACTTGCCAGCCGGCGTAGGACACGGCTTTCTTGCCGATCGCCAGCAGCGCCATCGACAACAGGCCAACCGACACTTGCTCGCCGGTGGAGGCGATCATGTCCAGTTCGCGCGGGTCGGGCTGCTCTTGAATTTCCTTGGCCAGGGCGATCAGGCGATTGGTCTCGCCGGACATTGCCGATGGCACGACGACGATGCGGTGCCCGGCGTCATGCCACTTGGCGACACGCCGCGCCACGTTCTTGATACGGTCCGTCGAACCCATCGACGTACCGCCGTATTTGTGCACGATTAAAGCCATAACAGTGAGTTTTCCGCTCAAATAAAGGTAAATGGAACCCTTAACTCTACATGTCGCACTGCAAAATAACAAGTCAAAAAACTCATAAAGTCATACCGAATAGACATATCTACATACAAAATTCGGCAGATAGGGGTGATTGTCTATACAGCCTGCCAACGCAGGCGCCAGCGTGAAGCACCCTCACCTACCAGCTGGTTGCAATCCATGCCGACCCCGGCCGCGAACAAGACCTGCTTGCCGGCGCTCAGCACCGGCAGCCGCGAACGCTCCCAGGCCGGAATGTCCAGCGCCTGGTAGTGGTACTTGAGGCCGCGTGTGGGACGGTTGTGGGCCGGCTTCAGGCGCTCGCCGCCTTTGCGGAACTCGATCAGCAGGGACTGGCCGCGCAGCCACTCGCCGTCCAGGCCGGCCTCGCCTTCGCCGGCCGGGTCGAAATGCAGCACGCCGCCGTAGGCCGGAAACGCCAGTTCCGTCTCGCCGTTCCAGCGGAAGGTGGTGCCCGGCGTTTTGTCGAACTCGTCTTCACGCGTGCCCTCCAGGTCGGCCAGCTTGGGTGTGATGTGCAGGCGGTCGCGGTGGCGTCTTACGTGACAATCGGGGTGCGTTACCAGAGGTTGGGCGCCGTCGCGCGCTTCCAGCAGCTGGGCCAGCATTTCGGACAGCCAGGCCGCGCTCGGCATGCGCAGCTTGCGGGTGCCGAACCAGTGGCGCAGCATGTTGTAGCTGCGGTCCAGGCTCAGCAGGCGCAGCTGGGCGATGTCTATGCAGTCGTCGACCAGGCACAGCGCCAAGTCTTGCTGCGCCAGCTCGGTCAGCAGGCGCTGGGCCGACTGCGCGTGCTGGGCGCTGCGGGCGAAGCGCTCCTGGAAGCCGGGGAAGGCCTGGTCCAGCGCCGGCATCACCTTGTGGCGCAGCGCGTTGCGGGCGAAGCGCGGGTCGTCGTTGGATTCGTCATTGATGTAGGCGATGCCGTGCTCGGCCACGTAGACCGACAGCTGCTTGCGCGAGGCCGGCAGCAGCGGACGCGCCATCACCAAATCGGGATTGGCCAGCAGCTCCGGCGCGGCGTTGGCGGCATCCATGCCGGACAGGCCGGCCGGACCGGAGCCGCGCAGCAGTTGCAGCAGCACGGTTTCGGCCTGGTCGTCGAGGTGATGCGCGGTCAGCAGCAGCGGCACGCCGTGCGCGGCGCACAGCGCGCCCAGCGCAGCGTAGCGCACCTTGCGGGCGGCCGCTTCGGTGCCGCTCTTCTGCTGGTCCGCCAGCTGCACGCGGCGCGCTTCGAAGGTCACGCCCAGCGCGGCGCAGGCCTGCTCGCAGTGGGCCAGCCAGGCGTCGGCGTTGGCGCTGATGCCGTGGTGGATATGGAAGGCGTACAAGGCCACGCCATGCGCCTGCGCGTAGGCGTGCGCCAGGTGGAGCAGCGCTGACGAGTCGAGGCCGCCGCTGAGGGCTACGGCCATGCGTGGCGCGGCGTCCTGCTGCGCCAGCGCGGCGGCGACTGCCTGTTCAAAGGTCGAGGTCAGGGTCGGGATCTGTTGCTTCTTCAATTGCTGCTCCAAAATGCAAACCGGGGGCATGCGCCCCCGGTCGTTGTGTCATGCCGCGCGCGTTTACTCTTGCGGCGTGGTTTCTTTGAACTTACCGTAGCTCATCAGCTTCTCGTGACGGGCTTCCAGCAGGTCCTTGGTCTTCATGCCGTGGAACTGGCGCAGCGAATCGGCCAGCGCGCGCTTGAGCAGCGTGGCCATCTGTTTCGGATCGCGGTGCGCGCCGCCCAGCGGCTCGGTGACGATCTTGTCGATCAGGCCCATGGCCTTCAGGCGGTGCGCGGTCAGGCCCAGCGCTTCGGCCGCATCGGCGGCGCGCTCGGACGTCTTCCACAGGATCGATGCGCAGCCTTCCGGCGAGATCACCGAGTAGGTCGCGTATTGCAGCATCAGCACAGCGTCGCCGACGGCAATCGCCAGCGCGCCGCCGGAGCCGCCTTCGCCGATGATGGTGGCGATCAGCGGCACTTTCAGTTCCGCCATCACGTACAGGTTGTGGCCGATCGCTTCCGACTGGCCGCGCTCTTCAGCGTCGATGCCTGGGAACGCGCCCGGCGTGTCGACGAAGGTGAAGATCGGGATGCCGAATTTTTCAGCCAGCTTCATCAGGCGCATGGCCTTGCGATAGCCTTCAGGCTTAGGCATGCCGAAGTTGCGCATCGCGCGTTCCTTGGTGTCGCGGCCCTTTTGATGGCCGATCACCATGCAAGCCTGGCCGTTGAAGCGCGCCAGGCCGCCGACCACCGACAGGTCGTCCGCATAGCTGCGGTCGCCGTGCAGTTCATGGAAGTCGGTGAAGATTTCGTTGACGTAGTCCATGGTGTATGGACGCTGCGGGTGGCGCGCGATCTGCGCCACCTGCCAAGGGGTCAGCTTGGCGTAGATGTCTTTGGTCAGTTGCTGGCTCTTTTTGGCCAGACGGTCGATCTCCTCAGAGATGTCGACAGCCGAATCGTCCTGGACGAAACGCAGCTCTTCGATTTTGCCATCGAGTTCGGCGATCGGTTGCTCAAAGTTGAGGAAAGTCGTTTTGGTCATTGTACCTCCGTGATTATTCTCAGCCATGCGGGCACAAAAATGCCTCGCACAGCGATTAGAGCATCTATTCTACAGCAACCGGGTCCAGACTACGCCATAAGTACCAGGTGGCGACGGTGCGCCAGGGTTCCCAGTTGGCCGAAACCTCGCGCGCATCGCTGCGGGACACGGGTTCGCCGGAAAAATAGTTCTGGCTGATGCCCTGGATCAGGCCGGGGTCATCGAGCGGCAAAACATTTGGTCGCAACAGATTAAATATCAAAAACATCTCGGCTGTCCAGCGGCCGATGCCGCGGATCTGCACCAGTTCGGCGATGACGGCTTCGTCGTCCATCTGGTCCCACTGGCTGGTGTGGACGCGCTTGTTCTTGAAGTGGTCGGCCAGGTCGAGGATGTATTCGGTCTTGCGCTTGGACAGGCCGCAGGCCGCCAATTGCTCGGCGCCAGCCTTGATGATCTGGGCCGGCGAGCATTTCGGGCTGACCAGCAGCAGCTTTTTCCAGGCGACGTCGGCCGCCTTGGTGGTCACTTGCTGGCCGACGATGGAGCGCGCCAAGGTGGTAAACGGGTCGTCATGGCCGACCAGGTGCAGGTCGCCAAATTGCGGGATCAGCTTTTTCATGATGCGGTCCCGCTTCATGAGCTCGATCTTGGCCTCTTCCCAGTACGGCGGCACGGCCGATACCGGGCCGCCTGCGCCCTCGTTATCCTTGGCGCTGACCATTATGCGCGGCGCCAGTCGGTCGTGCCGTCAGGCTTGTCTTCGAGGATGATGCCGGCCGCCAGCAGATCGGCGCGGATCTTGTCCGATTCGGCGAAGTTACGCGCCTTCTTGGCTTCGATGCGCTGGGCGATCCGGGCTGCGATGGCGGCGTCGCCATCGGTGTCGGTCTCGCCGACGGCGGCCTGGCGGAACTCCTGCGGCGTGCGGGCCAGCAGGCCGATGACGCCGGCCAGGGCCTTCAGCTGGCGCGCGACGGCCGGCGATTTCGACTTGTTGAGCTCGCTCACCAGGTCGAACAGCACGGCCAGCGCGACCGGCGTGTTGAAGTCGTCGTCCATCGCTTCGGCGAAGCGCACGGCGTGCGGTTCTTGCCAGTCCAGCGCCAGGCCGTCGCCTTCCACGCCGTCCAGCGCTGTGTACAGGCGGGTCAGCGCGACGCGGGCGTCGTCCAGGTGGGCGTCCGAGTAGTTCAGCGGGCTGCGGTAGTGGGCGCGCAGGATGAAGAAGCGCACCACTTCAGCGTCGTACTTCTTCAGCACGTCGCGGATGGTGAAGAAGTTGCCCAGCGATTTGGACATCTTCTCGTTATCCACGCGCACGAAGCCGTTGTGCACCCAGTAGTTGACCATGGTGCGGCCGAACGCGCCTTCCGACTGCGCGATCTCGTTTTCGTGGTGCGGGAACTGCAGGTCGGCGCCGCCGCCGTGGATGTCGAAGTGTTCGCCCAGCAGCGCGGAGCACATGGCGGAGCACTCGATGTGCCAGCCCGGACGGCCCTTGCCCCACTTGGAATCCCACTTGACCTCGTCCGGCTCGGACTCTTTCGAGGCCTTCCACAGCACGAAGTCCAGCGGATCGCGCTTGCCGGTGTTGACATCGACGCGCTCGCCGGCGCGCAGGTCGTCCAGCGACTTGCCCGACAGGCGGCCGTAGTTGGGGAAGTTGCGCACCGCGTAGTTGACGTCGCCGTCACTGCCCTGGTAGGCCAGGTCCTTGCTCTCCAGCGTTTCGATCAGCGCCAGCATCTGCGGCACGTATTCGGTGGCGCGCGGCACCAGCGTGGCCGGCAGGATGCCCAGCGCGCCGGTGTCTTCGTCCATGTACTTGGTGAAACGGGTGGTCAGCTGCGAGATGGTCTCGCCGTTCTCGACCGCGCGCTTGATGATCTTGTCGTCGATGTCGGTGATGTTGCGGGCGTAGGTGACTTCATAGCCGGAGGCCAGCAGCCAGCGGTACATGACGTCGAACGCCATCATCATGCGGGCGTGGCCGATGTGGCAGTAGTCGTAGATGGTCATGCCGCAGACGTACATGCGGACTTTGCCGGCTTCGATGGGGACGAATGTCTGCTTGTCACGCGCCAGCGTGTTGTAAATCTTTAAATTGCTCATCGGGCTCTTGCGTATTCTCTTGTAAGCGCGCGTCGGGGTCGCAGGCAATACGAGAACCGGGCGCGGCACAGTTGGGGCGCACCTGGTTCATCGCATCACGTTGGGGACCGGCTGACACTCGGTAGTTATTCTTTCCACCTTCTAAGGGGTAGAATGAACAAGTATAGCATTGATAAAAACAGCATAGACCCAATCTGTCTTAGGATTTTTGGCAAGTCTGACTATTCCCACTGATAAAACCTATATGAGGAAGTAACAATGCACCAAACTCAGCCATCGCTGTTCGCCAAACTGATGACCATGTTTGCCGGCGTCGCCCTGTCCGGCGCCGCGCTGGCAGCCGCTCCGGCCGCCAACAATGCCACGCCTCAGGTCGAGATCAAGACCTCGATGGGCGATATCGTGGTCGAGCTCAACCACGAGAAGGCCCCAAAATCGGTCGACAACTTCCTGACCTATGTGAAGGCCGGCTTCTACAAGGGCACCATCTTCCACCGCGTGATCGACGGCTTCATGATCCAGGGCGGCGGCTTCGATGAAAAGCTCAAGCAAAAGAAAACCAATCCGCCGGTGGCGATCGAATCGCAGAACGGCCTGACCAACAACACCTACACGCTGGCCATGGCCCGCACCGGCGATCCCAACTCCGCCACCTCGCAATTCTTCATCAACGTGGCCGACAACGACGCCCTGAACTACCCGGGCCGCGACGGCTTCGGCTACACGGTGTTCGGCAAAGTGATCAAGGGCCAGGAAGTGGTCGACAAGATCAAGGGCGTGCTGGTCGACGATAAAGGCAGCTTCCAGAATATCCCTGTGATCCCGGTCGTGATCAAGTCGGCGACGATTTTGAAGACCCCGATCCAGCCAAAACTGTAAAATAGCGGCCTGCCGTTTTCTTTAACTACCTCAGGACATAAAAATGACCAACGTAATCATCACCACCAACATGGGCAACATGACCGTCGAACTGAACGACGAGAAAGCGCCGAAATCGGTCGCCAACTTCCTGAAATACATGGAAGCCGGCCACTACTCGAACACCATCTTCCACCGCGTGATCGACGGCTTCATGGTCCAGGGCGGCGGTTTCGAGCCAGGCATGAAACAAAAGCCAGCCGACGACACCGTCGAAAACGAAGCCAAGAACGGCCTGAAAAACGAGCCATACACGCTGGCCATGGCCCGCACCTCGGCGCCGCACTCGGCATCGGCCCAGTTCTTCATCAACGTCAAGAACAACTCCTTCCTGGACTACCCAGGCCAGGACGGCTGGGGCTACGCCGTGTTCGGTAAAGTCATCGACGGCACCGACGTGGTCGACGCAATGAAAAAAGTCAAAACCACCCGCAGCGGCATGTTCGCCGACGTGCCGGCGGAAGACATCATCATCGAGAAGATCGAACTGGCTGCTTAATTAATGAGCGATGCCAACATGCGCGCCGGCCAGGCCTGCGCGCTGTTTATCTCCGATCTGCATTTGCAGCCCGCGCATCCCGCCACCAGCGAGGCGTTCTTCGACTTCCTGGAGCGGCATGCGCGGCGCGCGCAACAGCTGTACCTGCTCGGCGACCTGTTTGAATACTGGGCCGGCGACGACGACATCGGCGATCCCCTGCACCAGCAGATCATCGCCGCGCTGCGCCGCGTCAGCGATGCGGGCGTGGCCGTCTACTGGATAGCCGGCAACCGCGATTTCCTGGTCGGCCCGCAGTTCGCCGCCGCAGCAGGCCTGACGCTACTGCCGGAAACCTTCGTCACCGACATCGCAGGCCAGCGCGTGGTGGTGCTGCATGGCGACGCCCAGTGCACCGAAGATATCAAGTACATGGAATTCCGCGCCATGGTGCGGCAGCCCGCGTGGCAGCAGCAGTTCGTGGCGATGCCGCTGGCGCAGCGCAAGGCCATCATCGCCGGCATGCGCGAGAACAGCCGCAAGGACCAGGGCGACAAATCCTACGAGATCATGGACGTGACGCCGCAAGCCATCCGCGACGTGTTCGCCGCCACCGGCGCCGACGTCATGATCCACGGCCACACGCACCGCCCCGCGCTGCACCACGTGGACGGCAAGCGCCGCTACGTGCTGCCGGACTGGGAGCCGGACGCAACGCCGCCACGCGGCGGCTGGATCGCCATCGACGGCCACGGCGCCATCACGCGCCACGACCTCGGCGGCAACGTCATCCCAGCGTAAGCGCCACGCCGTCTGCTGGCGGCGCGGCGTCGATCGGCGTCACGCAGTAGGCCGCGATCGACGGCAACTCACGCATGCGCCGCACCAGCTCGGGCCAGGGCTGCGCCCACACCTGCGGGTACAGCAGCTCGCCCTCATTCGCCACCGGGAAGGCCAGGTTCTCCGCGCCCGGCGTGAACTCGCACTGCACCGTGGCCTTGTTGCCGCGCGCATCGCAGCGGTACCAGCCGCCCTCTTCCAGCCACAATGCCACCAGGCCGTGCGTGCAGAACGGCGAGCCGGCGTCGCGCAAAGTCAGGCGCTGATAGCAGAAGCCGGACGGAATGCCGTTGGCGCGCAACAACGCCACCAGCAGATGGCTTTTCGCCGTGCACAGGCCGGTGCCCAGCGCCAGCGCCTCGGAAGCGTAGACGCTGACCTCGTCGCGCTTGAAATCGATGCTGTGCTCGATCCGGTCGCGCACCCATTCGAAGCAGCGCTGCGCGGTCGCGCGCGGCGTGGCGGCGGCCAGCGAGCGCGCCAGCCGCTCCACGTCCGGATGGTGGAAATCGACGGCGTCGCTGGCGGCGACGAAAGCGGGTGGCAAGGTGTTCATGGTTCTCCTGTTTATCAAACGAACAAGATTCTCCCACAGTTCTCGCGCCGGCGCAGCGGATGGACCTATAATTGCCCCATGACGATACGCGCCCTGTTCTTACGCAGCCTGCCCTTTGCCGCCACAGCCATGTTGAGCGCCAACGGCTGGTGCGCGCCGCCGCTGACCGTGGCCTGGCGCGACAAGCCGCCCTACCACTACACCGAACAGGGCGAAGCCAAGGGCTTCCTGCTGGAGCGCGTGAAGAACATCTTCAGCGTGGCCGGCGTGCCAGTACAGTTCGTCAACGAACCGCAGAAACGGATCTGGGCCAACTTCACGCACGGCGCCACCAACTACTGCTCGATCAGCTGGTACCGCCTGCCCGAGCGCGAGGCGGTGGCGCAATACACCGCGCCCATCCACGAAGACTTGCCACATACCGTGCTGATCTCGCAGGCCGCCGTGCAGCGCGTGAAGGCGCACCCGACCCTGAGCTCGCTGCTGGACGATCCCAGCCTGACGCTGGGCGTGGTGGAAGGCGTGTCCTATGGGCCGGCGCTGGACCAGATGATCAAGAGCAGCAAGAACCAGGTCATGAGCCGCACGGTGGAAACCACGCTGATGATGCGCATGCTGACGGTGGGCCGCGCTTCGTTCATGTTCGTCGACCGCGAGGACTGGGAATTTTTCCGCGCGCGCGAGAAGACGCTGCACGTGGCGGTGCGCCACGATTTCCCCGACATGCCGCCGGGGATGAAGCGCCACATCCTGTGCAGCAAGGACGTGCCGGCCGAGACCATGGCCAAGCTCAATCAAGCGATCGCCGCGACCGGGGGCATCAACAACCCCGGCCACAGCGCCAAGCCGAAGTAAGTCAGCAGCAGTTCACGGCGCCGGCGATTTTGCGCCGAAGAACATCTCCTGCACGAAGGCCAGCACGTCGGTGCGCGCTTGCGCCACCGCGGCGGCGTTGCGGCCGACGTGCACGCCGTATTTGGTGCACGGTTTGTAGAAGTCGGGCAATGCAGCCGGTGGAATGACGGCGCCGCTCAATTCCGAATAGATGGTCCAGCTGTCGATCTCCCACCGCACCACGCCGCATGGTATGGTGGTCGGCGCGTTGGGCAGCAGCTTGAGTTTATAGGTCGCATCGAACGAATGGTAGGCGCCCTCGTACTTGATGGTGCGGATATCGCCGCCGGCCTCCTGATACAAGGCCGCCTCCCGCTCGCACGACGCCGCCCCCGTGTAGTCGTCGGCGGCCCCGAGCAGGTTGAGTATCGGCGCGCCGGTGATTTGCCGCGACCAATAGATCTGGTTGCAACCGGCATACAGCGGGATATGCAAGGCGAATTTGACGTCGGACTTGATCACCGCATGCCGCAGCGGTTCGATCGCGGTGCGCAAGGCAACCGCGCCGCCGCGCGAAAAACCCATGACGCCGATGCGCTCGGGGTCGATGCGCCGGTCGGCGGCCAGCAATTGCAGCGCCTGCAAGCCATCCATCAGATTGGCGGCCTGCGACAACAGCGACTGGTCGTTCACGGTGCTGATGATGCCGCGCGGTTCGTAGCTGCTGACGACAAAGGTGGCCACGCCGATGCCGTTCAGCGCGGCGACCCACATTTGCGTGTTGGCTTCGATGCCTGCGCTGCCGTGCATGATCACCATGGCCGGCACCGGTTTTCCCTTGGTGGGCGGGAAAGTCAGCTGGCCCCACACCGTTTGCGGCGCCCAGTTCTGCCGCAGCTCCCGCGCCAGATCGTACATGGTGGCCGGCGTGTAGCTGTCGAAGTACACCCGGGCGGTGTTGTGGCGGTCGCTGGTCGGGTCTTGCGCGTGTGCCGACGGCATCGCGCAGGCGGCCAGCGCCAGCAGCGCCGCCAGGAATGCTTTGATTTTCATGTGCAATCTCGCTGTCGTTGAGTTGCACTTGATTTTATGACACTCCTTTTGCGTTGTCTTTTTTTTATCGCCAACATGACGGATCGGTAATGATGCTCCGTCACGGTGGCCGCATCAGCGCGTCAACGCGTGACGGCGGACATCGCCGCGTTCAGGCGGCGTATCAGGTCCTGGTTCATGTCGCGGGTGTGGCGGGTCCAGCGCTCCATGGTGCGCTGCAGTTCGGCGTGCAGCTGGCTGGCGCGCGCCGCGTCGCCGCTGCCGGCCGCCCAGATGGCGAACTCGGCCTGCACGGCGAAGCTGTTGTAGCGGCCCAGCGCAAATTCAAACTCGGCCTTGGCCTCGTCCTGGCGGCCGGCTGCGGCCAGGGCCTGGGCCAGCAGCAGCGACACTTGCTCGCCACGGAAATTGGCGTCGCTGGCGCGGATGGTCTGCAAGTGCGCCACCGCCGCCGCCGCGCGGCCGCTGGCCAGCGTGGCGCGCGCGGCGCCGTAGCGGATTTCCAGGTCGCCCGAGAACGGACCTTGCAGGCAGGCTTCGTAGGTCGACACCGCCTCGTCAGCGTTGCCGGCTTCCAGCAAGGCGGTGGCCAGGCGCATCTGGTTCTGCGCGGTGGGCGTGTAGGCGTAGGCGTCGCGCGCTTCGCGCAGTTCGCGGCCCGGATCGAGGGTGCGGGCCGCAGCCGTCACCATCTTGCGGGCGCCGTGCTCCAGCCGGGAATCCGGCAGGTAGATCGCGATGAAGTACACCACGCTGCCAAGCAGCGGAAACGCAAACAAAATCATCAGCCAGTACATCTGCTGCCCGCTGCGGATCACGTGCACGGCGAAGAACAAGGCCACCAGCACGTGCAATCCAATTCCAAATATCGTCATGAAGCTTGCTCCAACGTTTCGTCAATGTCGCGAATTGTAGAAGCTCTTGCCCTGCACCACAAGGAAAGTTGTAAATCAATCAAGCCATTGCAGCGTCGGACTGGGCCAGCCAGGCCGCCACGCTGGATGCCGCAAAACGGCGCGAAATGCAAGCGGAGCGCGCAACATGCGAGCGATCAATAGCCCGACCGTTGTAAGGCAATGTCTGGTTACAAAATATTTCTGGCGAGTCAAACGAACTCGGCATAAATTACTGCATAGCAATATCCGAGCCCCCTACGGAGAACCTCGCCATGACCCCAACACCGACCGCAGCGGCCGCCGCCCGCTTTCTGGCGCAAGCCTCGATGGGCGCCAGCCGCGCCGAAATCGCCAGAGTGCAAGCGCTGGGCTACGCCGGCTGGATCGACGCCCAACTGGCCGCACCCCGCTCCGGCACGCGCTGGGACTGGCTGATCACCAAGGGCTTTAACGACGTCGCCAACCGCAATTCGGAAAACGGCTTCGACGCCTGCGCCTGGCGCAAGCTGATCAGCGCGCCGGACACGCTGCGCCAGCGCGTCACGCTGGCATTGTCGGAAATCTGCGTGGTCGCCATCGACGGCCTGGTCGGCGCGCCCTGGCGCTCGTTTTCGGCGGCGGCCTATCTGGACCTGCTGGAAGACTACGCCTTCGGCAACTACCGCGCGCTGCTCGGCGCGATCTCGACCAGCGCGCCGATGGGCCAGTACCTGACCTTCCGTGGCAACGTCAAGCAGAACCCCAGCACCGGCGCCCTGCCCGACGAGAACTATGCGCGCGAGCTGATGCAGCTGTTCAGCATCGGCCTGGTGCAGCTGAACGCCGACGGCACGCCGCAGCAGAGCAACGGCGTGCCCAAGGAAACCTACGGCCTGGCCGACATCACCGGCCTGGCCCGCGTGTTCACCGGCTGGGATTTCGACATGGGCACCCAGACCAACGCCGTGCCGGACTTCCTGCGCCGGCCGATGACGCAGGTGCCCAAGCGGCATGAGACCGGCGCCTCCACCTTCCTCGGCAGCACGGTGGCGGCCGGCCTGTCCGGCGCCGACGCGCTGAAGGCCGCGCTGGACATCATCTACGCCCATGCCAACGTGGCGCCCTTCATCAGCCGCCAGCTGATCCAGAAACTGGTCACCAGCAATCCATCGCCGGCTTACGTGGCGCGCATCGCCGCCGTGTTCAACAACGACGGCCGTGGCGCCAAGGGCAACCTGGCGGCGGTGGTCAAGGCGCTGCTGCTCGATCCCGAGGCGCGCGCCGACACCTACATCGGCCCCAACTACGGCAAGCTGCGCGAGCCGATGCTGCGCTTCATCGGCTGGGCCCGTGCCTACGGCGCCGCCTCGGCCTCGGACGCCTGGGCCATCGGCAACACCAGCGACGCTTCCAGCCGCCTTGGCCAGAGCCCGCTGCGTTCGCCGTCCGTGTTCAATTTCTACCGGCCCGGCTACGTGCCGCCCAACAGCGCCGTGTCCAAGGCCGGGCTGGTGGCGCCGGAATTCCAGCTGACCAATGAAACCTCGGTGGTCGGCTACGTCAACTACATGCAGCGCGCTGTCAGCAAGGGCGTGGGCGATGTGCTGCCGGACTACGGCGCGCTGTTGCCGCTGGCCGCCAACGGCCAGCAGTTGGTCGACGAAATCAACCTGGTGCTGGCCGCCGGCCAGCTGGGCAGCGCCACCGTCGGCCTGATACGCGGCGCCATCGACACCATGCCAGCCAAGACCGACGCCGCACTGCGCAACCGCATCTACGCCGCACTGACCATGGTCATGGCCGCGCCGGAATATCTGGTTCAACAATAAGGAGCCGCCATGACCACCGATTCTTCCCGCCGCGCCTTCCTGCAGCGCGCCTCGATGCTGGCCATGAGCGGCGTCGCCGCGCCGCTGGCCGTCAACCTGGCGGCCATGGCCGAAGCCGCAGCCGCCAACGCCAGCGACTACAAGGCCATCGTCTGCGTGTTCCTGTATGGCGGCAACGACTACGCCAACACGCTGGTGCCGTACGACGCCGCCAGCTACAACGCCTACTACGCGCTGCGTTCCAAGCTGGCCTACCAGCAAAGCGCGCTGGCGGGCACGGTGCTCAACACGACGGCGCCGCCGGTCGATGTCAACGGCGTCGCCCACCAGTACGCGCTGGCGCCCGAGCTGGCGCCGCTGCTGCCTATCTTCAACGCCGGCAAGATGGGCGTGCTGCTCAACGTCGGCACGCTGGTGCAGCCGACCACCAAGCAGCAATACCTGGCCAAGTCGGTGCCGCTGCCGTCCAAGCTGTTCTCGCACAACGACCAGCAATCGGAATGGCAATCGTCGATGCCGGAGGGCGCGACTTCGGGCTGGGGCGGCCGGATGGGCGACCTGTTCGAATCGGGCAACGGCAACGCCACGTTCACCTGCATCAATGTGTCCGGCAACGCCGTGTTCCTGTCCGGGAAGCAGGCGGTGCAGTACCAGGTGTCGACCAAGGGTTCGGTGCCGTTCAGTGGTTTGCAGAGTCCGCTGTTCGGCTCGGCCAGTTGCAGCAGCGCGCTACAGACGCTGCTCACCCAGCCGCATGGACACGCGATGCAGTCCGACTATGCGCGCGTGACGCAGCGGGCAATCTCGGCCAACGACGTGCTGACCTCGGCCCTGGCCGGCGCCCCGGCGATCAACACGCCCTTCCCCGCCAACAGCAATCTGGGCGACCAGCTGAAGATGGTGGCGCGCATGATTTCCTGCGCCTCGGCGTTGGGCGCCAAGCGGCAGGTATTCTTTGTGTCGATGGGCGGCTTCGATACGCACGACGGCCTGGTCAGCGTGCATCCGGGCCTGCTGAAAAGCGTGGCCGACGCCATGGCGGCGTTCTACCAGAGCACGGTGGAACTGGGCGTGGCGAACCAGGTGACGGCCTTCACCGCATCCGACTTCGGCCGTACGCTGAGCGGCAACAACGACGGGTCGGATCACGGCTGGGGCAGCATGCACTTCATGCTGGGCGGCGCGGTCAAGGGCGGCCGCTACTACGGCAAGGCGCCGGTGGTGGCCAGCGATGGCCCGGACGATGTCGGCCAGGGCCGTTTGCTGCCGACCACGTCGATCGAACAGTATGCGGCGACGCTGGGCAGCTGGCTGGGCGTGTCGAACACGCAGCTGCTGGCCATGCTGCCCAACCTGGCCAACTACAACGCCAGCGCGCGCAACCTCGGCTTCGTCTGAGCGCGCTGGATCTGTCGTGCCGGCTTACTGCGCCGGCTGCAGATTGGCGACCAGCGCGCCGGGCCGCGTGCTGATCCCGGTCAGCACGAACTGCACGCCGGCGTAGCGCAAGTCTTCAGGACGGAAGCTGTGCACCGGTACATCCTTGAGCGTGTTCTCGCCCAGCAGGTTGGCGACGCTGGCGATCTGGTTCTGCTTACCCTCGTCCATGCCGTCCACCGCGAAGCGGTCCATGTGGGCATCGCTGATGTAGATGGTGTTGCGCAGGTTATCCACCTTCAAGCGGCCCGACACCGCCATGCTGCCATGCCACGACTGGCGCGCCAGCAGCGGCGACACGTTCACGTCCAGCGTCAGCGCGACGCGGTCGTTGTCGGCCAGGATGGCCAGCTGCGGATGGCTCAACTCCACCTCGAAGATGCCCAGCACGCGGCGGTGCACGGGGAATTTGTGCTCCAGGTTTTGCTGCAAGCGCGCCTGCGGCAATTCCACCTGGCGCGGACCGATCAGCGTCGAGCAGGCGGCCAGCGCAGCCGCCACCATCAGCGGCGCGGCAAATCGGGCATAACGTTTAAGATCACTCATGTCTTCTTTCTGAAAATGGCGGACCGCCCACATTATGACCCACACACGAGTTGGCTGCGCTGGCTGGAGTATCGATCGCGCGTCGGCGCCGCAGTTCGCCGCCGGCGGCAGCCATCTGCAGCGCTACGCCCGGGTCATGAATGCGGTGGAGATCAACTCCTCGTTCTACCGCCCGCACCAGGCCAGCACCTATGAACGCTGGGCCGCCGACGTGCCGGACGATTTCCGTTTCTCGGTCAAGCTGGCGCGCAGCATCAGCCACGACCGCCGGCTGCAACAGGTCGACGAACTGCTGGCGCGCTTTGCCGGCGAGGCCGGCGCCCTCGGCGCCAAGCTGGGCTGCGTGCTGGTGCAACTGCCGCCCAGCCTGGTGCTGGACGCCGCGCCGGCCGGCGCGCTGTTCGGCCGCATCGCCCGCCTGCTCGATTGCGGCATCGCCTGCGAAGCGCGCCATCACAGCTGGTTCACCGCTGAGGCCACAGCGCTGCTGCGCGCCCACGGCGTCACCCGGGTGATCGCCGATCCGCCCGCCGGCCAGCCCGGCCCCTATGTGGCGACCGGCGACAGCGTGTACGCGCGGCTGCACGGCAGCCCGCGCAGGTACTACTCGTCGTACACGGACGAGTATCTGGACAGCGTCGCCGCCTATCTGGCCGACAAGGATGGCTGGGTCATCTTCGACAATACCGCCGCCGGCGCCGCGCTGCCCAACGCGCTGGCGCTGATGGAAAAACAAAATAAACAACGCAGCGCTTGATTTTTTTAATGACAGTGTTATAGTTCACTACAACACCACTCCATCAACACACACTAGGGGACCACATGTATGTCCACGATAGGCTGGAATGACAATGCGCCGATTTATCGGCAGCTCAAGGAAAAGGTGATCGGCATGATGCTCGACGGCCTGCTCAAACCGGGCGACGCCCTGCCCTCGGTACGGCAGGTGGCGGCGGATTATCAACTCAACCCGATTACCGTATCGCGCGCCTACCAGGAATTGGTAGACGAAACACTCGTAGAAAAAAGAAGGGGACTAGGTATGTACGTAACTGACGGCGCCCGCGACAAACTGCTGGCCACTGAACGTGAACGCTTCCTGCGCGAAGAATGGCCGCTGATGCTGGAACGCATCCGCCGTCTGGGGCTGGAACTGGACACCCTGCTCAAGTCCGCAGCCCCCGGAGGTGCGTCATGAGCGCCATCATCACCGCGACCAAGATCAGCAAGCAGTACGGCAAGCAGGCCGCGCTGAACGGCGCCAGTTTCACGGTCGAGGCAGGCCGCATTGTCGGCCTGATCGGCCCCAACGGTTCGGGCAAGACCACCACCCTCAAAGCCATCCTGGGCCTGACCCAGTTCGAAGGCGAGCTGTCGGTGATGGGCATGGACCCGCGCACCCAGCGCGAAGCCCTGATGAACGACGTCTGCTTCATCGCCGACGTCGCCATCCTGCCGAAGTGGCTGAAGGTCAAGGATGCGATCGCCTTCGTCGAAGGCGTGCACCCGCGCTTCGACCGCAGCAAGGCCGAGAAATACCTGGCCAACACCAAGCTCAGCCCAGACATGAAGGTCAAAGCCATGTCCAAGGGCATGGTGGTGCAGCTGCACCTGGCGCTGGTGATGGCGATCGACGCCAAGCTGCTGGTGCTGGACGAGCCGACGCTGGGCCTGGACATCCTGTACCGCAAGCAGTTCTACCAGAACCTGCTGGAAGACTACTTCGACGAGAACAAGACCATCCTGATCACCACGCACCAGATCGAGGAAGTCGAGCACATCCTGACCGACCTGATGTTCATCCAGGATGGCCAGATCTCGCTGGCGGCGTCGATGGACGAGGTGGGCGAGCGCTTCACCGAAGTGATGGTCGAGCCGCAGTTCGTCGCCGCCGCCAACGCGCTCAAGCCGATGAGCCAGCGCACCGTGTTCGGCAAGCCCATCATGCTGTTCGATGGCGTGCCGCGCCTGCAACTGTCGACCTTCGGGGAATTGCGCACGCCCAGCGTTGCCGACCTGTTTGTCGCGACCATGAAAGGAACCTACGCATGAAAACGATGAAATGGCTGATCAAGCGCGAGATGTGGGAACACAAGGGCATGTTGTTCTGGGCGCCCATCGTCATCGCCGGCCTGGTCGCGGCACTGGCGCTGACCGGCATCTTCCTGGGACATAACGTCAACTTCAACGAAGAAGGCCAGGCGGTGCAGATCGGCACCGTCACCATCGAAGGCACGATGCGCACCCGCATCGTCGAAACCGCGTCGCAGGCTTACATCGTGTCGGCGATGCCGGGCATGATGCTGCTGAGCTTGCTGGTGTTCTTCTACTGCCTGGGCGCCTTGCACGACGAGCGCCGCGACCGCAGCCTGCTGTTCTGGAAATCGCTGCCGGTGTCGGACTTCACCACCGTGATGTCCAAGGTCGTGCTGGCTTTGGTGGTGGCGCCGCTGATCACGATGGCGATCGGCATCGTGCTGTCGCTGCTGATCCTGCTGGCCGGCTGCGTGGCGGTGCTGGCGCACGGCACCAACCTGTTCGGCGCATTGCTGGCCGCACCGGACCTGTACCTGATGCCGCTGCGTCTGGTGGGGCTGCTGCCGGTCTACGTGCTGTGGGCCTTGCCGACAGTGGGCTGGTTGCTGATGGTATCGAGCATGGCGCGCTCCAAGGTGTTCCTGTGGGCGGTGGGGACGCCGCTGGCGACCTCGCTGCTGCTGGTGTGGGCTGAGAAGATGCTGCACTTCGGCTTCGACGCCAGCTGGTTCGTCACCCGCGTGGTCGACCGCATCCTGCTGGGCGTGATCCCTGGTTCGTGGCTGGTGTTCGACGCCGACAACGCCATGCGCCACCATGACATGCAAAAGCTGGAGATCCCGCAAACGGTCTTCAACGCCTCGTGGCACACGCTGACCGGCGCCAGCGTATGGATAGGCGTCGCGGCCGGCGTGGCGATGATCGCCGCCGCCGTCTGGATGCGCCGCCGCCGCGAAGAAGGTTAAGTTACTCGAACTGCTTGCGGAATTCAGCGAACTGCGCCGTCAGGTCTTCGACCTGCTGGCGCAGTTGTTGCACTTCCTGCTCCAGCGCGGCGACGCGGCCGCCCTGCCCGGCCGGACTGACGACGCCACCCAGGCCGGCCGCCGTCTCTTCGCGCGCCAGCGCCTCTTCCCCGCCCAGCAGCTGCCCGTAGCGCGGCTCCTTGGTGCCGGGCGCCAGCGCCAGCTTCGACACCAGCGGCGGATATTTATCGATCAGGAACTGCAAGGCCTGCTCGACATCGCCGACGGTCTTGAATTCATGCAGGCGTCCGCTGCGGGTGCGGATCTCGCCGGCGGTCTGCAAGCCGCGCAGCATCAGGATGCTCAGCACGGCCAGCTTGTCCTGCTCCAGCGACCACTTGATGCGCATGCGGTGCTCGTACTTGGTCACGCGCGCGCCCGCCTGCGTGATGCCGTTGACGTACTTGCGCTGCATCAGCCGCTGCAGCACTTCGGCCACCGTCTCTTCCGACAGCGCCATCACCGGGTCGCGGCTCGACAACTGATTACAGCCATTCACCAGCGCGTTCAGCGACAGCGGATAGTTATCCGGCGTCAGCGCTTCCTTTTCGGCCAGCACGGCCAGTACGCGGATTTCAAACGGGTCCAGCACTTCTGCGCCATCGGGCGACGATTCCATAGACATCATCCTTATTCAACGAGCTTGTTGAGTTGGTCGGAATTCAATTTATCACATTCGGGCACGCCCTGGCACTGCAAGCCCGCCGCCTTCATCGTGGCGAGGATGCGTTCCATCTGCTCTTCCTGCTTGACGGCGTGGCTGATCAAGCCGTGCAGCGCCTTGGACAAGGGATCGTCGCCGTTCGGCGTGACGCCGTAGGCGCTGAACAGATGGGCCGTGGCGCTGGTCGCCGACGCCGGTTCCTTCTGCACAATGTGCGCGGGATTGCCGACCGCCGTCGCGCCCGGGGGCACCGGCTTCAACAGCACCGCGTTGGAGCCGACCTTGGCGTACTCGCCCACCGTGAAGCCGCCCAGCACCTTGGCGCCGGCGCCAACGATGACGCCACGCGCCAGCGTCGGATGCCGCTTGGCGCCGGTGTGCAGCGAGGTGCCGCCCAGGGTCACGCCCTGGTAGATGGTGCAGTCGTCGCCCACCTCGGCGGTCTCGCCGATCACCACGCCGAAGCCGTGGTCGATGAAAACCCGGCGGCCGATGGTGGCGGCCGGATGGATCTCGATGCCGGTGACGATGCGCGCCAGGTAGGAGATGAAGCGGCCCAGCCATTTCATGCGGCGCAGCCAGCACCAGTGCGCCCAGCGGTGCATGACGATGGCTTGCAAACCGGGGTAACAGGTCAGCACCTCCCAGGCGTTGCGGGCCGCAGGATCGCGTTCGATGATGCTGTTAATGTCTTGGCGCAGGCGATGGAACATGGGGTGGTCGGGATTGCAACTGAAACGCTAATGGTAGCGTATTCGGTCGGTGGTTGCTGGGAAGCGGCTTGCTTCGAGGGAGGCGGGAGTGTAAGCCGGCGACCCTCGTATCAGGCCGCCGGTAGTGCATATCGCTTAAATGTCTTTGGCGATACGCTGGCGGCGTGCCTCGTACAGACAGACGCCGGAGGCGACGGAGACGTTCAGGCTTTCAACCGAACCGAACATCGGAATGCTGACCAGCATGTCGCAGGTCTCGCGGGTCAGGCGGCGCATGCCCTCGCCTTCCGAACCCATGACCAGCGCGGTCGGGCCGGTGAAGTCGGCTTCGTACAAGCCTTTCTCGCCGTCGTCGGAGGTGCCGATCAGCCAGATGTCGCGGTCCTTCAGGTCGCGCAGCGTGCGCGCCAGGTTGGTGACGGTGATGTAAGGCACGGTCTCGGCCGCGCCGGAGGCGACCTTGGCGGCGGTGGCGTTCAAGCCCACTGCACGGTCCTTCGGCACGATCACCGCGTGTGCGCCGACGCCGTCGGCCACGCGCAGGCAGGCGCCCAGGTTGTGCGGATCGGTGATGCCGTCCAGGACCAGCAACAGCGGCGGGCCTTCGATGGCGTCCAGCAGTTCATCCAGGTTGCGCGCCAGCGCCAGCTGCGAGGCGAAGGCGATCACGCCCTGGTGGCGGCGGGTGCCGACGATCTTGTCGAGGCGGGCCGAATCGACCGGCATCACGCGCACGCCGGCAGCCTTGGCGTTGGCGATCAGGTCCTTCATGCGGCGGTCGTCGCGGCCGATGTCGACAAAAATCTCTTCCACCGACGCAGCCTCATGGCGCAAGCGCGAGGTCACAGCGTGGAAACCGAAAATCATTTTATTCTTACTCATTTATCGCTTCTTTTTACTTTTTGAGACAGTCTTCGCTGCTCGGGGTGCTACCGGGGCAGCCGCCCCGGCATTAGTCTTGCGGCCGCCCTTGGCCTTGGCTGCGGGCTTGGCGGTACTCTTGGCGGCGGCAGGCTTGCCGGCGGCAGGCTTGCCGGCGCCAGCCCTGTCGGACTGGCTCTTGGCGACAGCCTTGACCGGCTGCGCTTTCGGCACGGCCGGACCCGGCTTGATGTTGGTCTTGCGGTCCTTCGATTGCGCATCGGCCTTGTCGGCGCGCGGCGGCGGCGCGTCGGCGCCGGCCAGGCGCAGGTCGATCTTGCGTGCCTCCAGGTCCACGCGCACCACCTGCACGCTGACGCGGTCGGTCAGCTGGAACTTCTTGCCGGTGCGTTCGCCGCGCAGTTCGTGGCGGGCGTCGTCGTACTGGAAGTAGTCGGCGCCGAGGTCGGTGATGTGCACCAGGCCTTCAACGAACAGCTGGTCCAGCTGCACGAAGATGCCGAAGGTGGTCACGCCGGTGATGATGCCGGTGAACTCCTCGCCCAGCTTGTCCTGCATGAAGTAGCACTTCAGCCAGTTCTCGACATCGCGCGACGCTTCGTCGGCGCGGCGCTCGTTGGCCGAGCAGTGCACGCCCAGCGCGTCCCACACGGTCAGGTCGGCGGCTTTCTTTTCCTTGCCTTCGGCCTTGTCCTTGGCCTGCTGCTTGCGGGTGGCGTTCGAGACGTTGGTGTTCAGCACGCTGGTGCTGGCCACTTTCGGTTCGTACTTCTTGCCGAGCAGGATGGCCTTGATGGCGCGGTGCGTCAGCAAGTCCGGATAGCGGCGGATCGGGCTGGTGAAGTGGGCATAAGCCTCGTACGCCAGGCCGAAGTGGCCGATGTTGTCAGGGCTGTAGACCGCTTGCTGCATCGAGCGCAGCAGCATGGTTTGCAGCAGCGACGCGTCCGGACGCTGTTTGACCTGACGCATCAGCTCGGCGTAATCGCCGGCGGTCGGCTTGTCGCCGCCGTTCAGGCTCAGGTTCACCTGCTTGAGGAAGGTGCGTACCTGCTTGAGCTTTTCAGCGGTCGGGCTGGCGTGGATGCGGTAGGTGCCGGGATGCTTGTGGCGGATCAGCAGGTCGGCCGCGCAGACGTTGGCGGTCAACATGCATTCTTCGATCAGGCGGTGGGCGTCGTTGCGGGTGCGCGGGATGATCTTCTCGATCTTGCCGGACGGGTTGCAGACGATGTAGGTTTCGGTGGTTTCGAAATCGATCGCGCCGCGTTCGGTGCGCGCCTTCAGCAGCGCGTTGTACACCTCGTACAGGTTCAGCAGGTGCGGCACGATGCCCGGACGGCGCGCCGCTTCCGGCCCCTTGGTGTTGCCGAGGATGTCGGCCACTTCGGTGTAGGTCAGGCGCGCGGCCGAGTGGATCACGGCCGGATAGAACTGGTAAGCCTTGATCTCGCCCTTGGCGGTGATGACGGCGTCGCACACCAGCGTCAGACGGTCGACCGCAGGGTTCAGCGAGCACAGGCCGTTGGACAGCTTTTCCGGCAGCATGGGAATCACGCGGCGCGGGAAGTAGACCGAGGTGCTGCGCTCCAGCGCGTCGGCGTCGAGCGCATCGTTCGGCTTGACGTAGTGGCTGACGTCGGCAATCGCGACGATCAAACGATAGGCGTTGGTGCGGCCGATCTTGACCGGTTCGCAGTAGACCGCATCGTCGAAGTCGCGCGCGTCTTCGCCGTCGATCGTTACCAGCGGCACGTCGCGCAGGTCGACGCGGTCGGCCAGGTCGATGTCGCGCACCACGTCCGGCAGCTTGTTGGCTTGCTTGAGCGCGGCGTCCGAGAACACATGCGGCACGCCGAACTTGCGCACGGCGATTTCGATTTCCATGCCGGGGTCGTCCAGCGAGCCAAGGATTTCAACGATCTTGCCGACCGGCTGCTTGAAGCGCATCGGTTGTTCGGTCAGCTCGACGCTGACGATCTGGCCCGACTTGGCCTTGCCGATCGAGCCCTCGACCAGGATGTCCTGGGCGATGCGCTGGTCTTCGGGCGCCACGATCCAGGCGCCGTTTTCGTTCAGCAGGCGGCCGATGATGTGGGTGTTGGCGCGAGAAACCACCTCGACGATGGTGCCTTCCGGGCGGCCACGGCGGTCAACGCCGATGACTTTGGCCAGCACGCGGTCGCCATGCAGCACTTTCTGCATTTCTTTTTCGGGCAGGAACAGGTCTTCGCCCGGCTCATCCGGGATGACAAAGCCGAAGCCGTCCTTGTGGCTGCTCACGCGGCCGGAGATGAAACCGGTGTCGGTGGCGAGCGAGAAGTGGCCGGTGTCGTCGGAGACGATCTGGCCGTCGCGCTGCATGGCGTTCAGACGGCGCGACAACACGGCCTGGGCCTCGGTCGCGACCTTCAGCGACTTCGACAGTGCGCGCAGATCGAGCGGCGCCTTGGCGCTGCGGAAGATGCCGAGAATTTCCTCCCGGCTGGGAATGGTATGGGTAGATTGGTTCAAAAGTATTTCTGTAGTTATTATTGACAGTGTTCAGAGGAAATCCGGCCTGGCAAAATCGTCAGGTGCATATATATGACACGACGACAGGCGTAGTGTACTTGGAAACGCCCTGATTGACTAATTTGCGGCTGCTTACGCGAATCCGAGCGGATTTTTTATGTTGGGGCATTTGACATCCCGCAAAATTCCTCTATAATCTTGGTCTCTCGCAGCGACAATGTTGAAAAACAGCGGCAAAGCGGGAATTGCTAGACAGGGTTGATGTGCAGTAAGGAGCGTAAGCTCATCTGGCGCGAAACCTTCCCCGTCGTTATAATAGCAGAGTTGTTTAGAAGCATCAGTGCCCACGTGGCGGAATTGGTAGACGCGCATGGTTCAGGTCCATGTGCCGCAAGGTGTGGGGGTTCGAGTCCCTCCGTGGGCACCACAAAATTCCGCAAAAAAGCCGCAGCACCCCTCAAAAGGTCTGCGGCTTTTTTCATGCCCGGCTGCTTTTATACTTTGGCGAGGAAACGCCCGATCAGGTTGAACATCAATTCCTCGTTCGCCCCGCCCTCGTTGATTGGCAAGTCCCACAGCGCGGCCGTGACGATGGTCATGCGCAAATCCGGCACCAGCATGGCCAACTGCCCGCCGAAGCCATAGGCCGTGATCACCTGGTGGCCGCCCAGCATGCCGCGCCACCACAGATAACCGTAGCCAACGTCGCTCATATCGCCTATCGGGCCGATATGGACGTGGTTGGTGAAACTCTCCGCCAGCCAGGCGGCCGGCACCACGGACTTGCCCTGCCACATGCCGCCGTCGAGCGCCATCCACGCCAGCTTCATCAGATCGCGCGCCCGCAGTTGCAGGCCGAAGGAGCCGAGTATCGCCCCGGTCGCGTCGCGCTGCCAGGCCACCTGGCGGATGCCGAGCGGCTCGAACAGATTGCGCGTGGCGACCGCCAGCGTATCCTCGCCATAGGCGCTCGCGACGATGGGCGACACCAGGTGCGAGACGGCGGAGTTGTAGTTCCAGTACGGCCCGTTCGGCCCCAGCGGCGCGATCGGCAGGCCCAGCGCCAGGCTGGCCAGGTCGGGCGTGTGCAACAGCTCCTGCAGGTGCGCATCTTCATCCCAGTCCAGGCCGCTGCGCATGCGCAGCACCTGGGCCAGCGTGACGTTGCCGGCCACCGAAGCCGGCACTTTGGCCATTTCCCTGGGCAGCAACTCGGCCAGCGTGGAGGTGGCGCCGCGTATTTTTCCATCGCGGATAGCCTGGCCCGCCAGCAGGCTGCTGACGGTCTTGGTGGCCGAGCGGATGTGGCGCAAGTCCGAGGATTTGCCGTCGGCGTAGTAGCGCTCGCCGATCAGGCGGGCGTTGCGCACCACCAGCAGGCTGCGCAGCGATGGAATCTGTGCACCCTCGGCCAGCAGGGTTTGCATCAGGGCCGGTGCCACGCCCTCGCCTTCCGGCGCGGCCCGGTTCCAGTCATCGTCGATGATGGCCGAGAGGACCACGTTTTCCGGCCCGGCGCCGCCGCCCGAGCCGCCGCCACCGCAGGCAGTCAGCCAGGGCGCGGCCAGGCCCAATATCATCATGTCGCGTCGGGTAACCATGCCACCTCCATCGTTGAAAGATAGTGACCGCCGCGTGCGGCGCATGCGGCGAGTCGATGGGGGATGTTAGGCCCGCTCCGCCATCAAGGGGGAGTGCCGAAAGTCATGCATGCGACGGCATTATTCCGCCGTGCTCCACTCCAGTTGCAGCTGGGCGCCGATCTCGCGCAGCAGTTCGCGCTCGTCGACCGGCTTGCTGAGGAAGGCGTTGGCGCCCACCTGCAGCGAGCGAGCCTCCTCTTCCGGCGTCGAACTGGCCGAGATGATCAGCACCGGCGTGTTGGCGGTGCGGGCGTCGGCGCGCAGGCGGCGCGTGGTTTCGATGCCGTCCATGTCCGGCATCACCATGTCCAGCAACACCAGGTCCGGCACGCGCGCCTGCACCTGGCGCAAGGCGGCCACGCCGTTGTCGGCCTCCAGCATGCGGAAGTCCAGCGCGCCCAGCAGGTCGCGCAGCAGGGCGCGGTTGGTGGCGACGTCGTCCACCACCAGGATGGTCTTGCGCGGCCCCAGATAGCCGGTGGCGTGGTGGCCGCCGCTGCTGACGGCGGCCGGTGCGGCCACCACCCGCATCGGTACGTCGAACCAGAAGCGGCTGCCCTGCCCCAGCCGGCTGTCCACTTTCAGCTCGCCGCCCATCAGCCGCACCAGCTGGCCGCTGATCGCCAGCCCGAGGCCGGTGCCGCCGGCGCGGCGCGACACCTCGCCCACCTGCTCGAACGGCCGGAAGATGGTCTCGATATGGTCGGCCGCGATGCCGATGCCGTCGTCGTGCACTTCGAAGCGCAGCTGCGCCACGTCACCGGCATCGCCGGGCTTGGCCGGCAGCGGCTGCACGCGCAGCCGCACCGTGCCGCGGTCGGTGAACTTGACGGCGTTGCCCAGCAAATTCAACAGCACCTGGCGCAGCCGGGTTTCATCGGCATCGATCGCCACCGGCAGGCCGGCCACCAGCTCCAGCTCGAAATGCAGCTGCTTCTGCTCGGCGCGCACGCGCATGATGTCGGCCACCACCGACAGCAGATCGCCCAGCGCCACCGGCTTGGGATGGAACTCCATCTTGCCGGCCTCCACCCGCGACAGGTCGAGCACGTCGTTGATCAGCGCCAGCAGGTGCTGGCCGCCCTGCTGTATCGTGCTGATGCCGGTTTGCTGCGAAACGCTCAAGCCCTTGTCGCGCTTGAGGATCTGCGTGTAGCCGAGGATGGCGTTGAGCGGCGTGCGCAGTTCGTGGCTCATGGACGCCAGGAAGGCGCTCTTGGCGCGGTTGGCCACTTCGGCGCGCTCCATGGCGGCGCGCAGGTCCTTGTTGGCTTGCAGCAGTTCGGCGTTGACCGCCTCCAGCTGCGCCGGACTGGGGATGCGCAGCGCCACCGGCACCAGCCGCACCAGCACGATGGCCGTCACCACCGAGGCGACGGCGGTGATCGCCTTCAGGATCACGGACAGCCAGTAGTCGGGATGCCAGATCACCCAGATGTCGGCCAGGTGGGTGCCGCCGCAGGCCAGGATGAAGATGCCGAAGGCGATGAACATCCAGTCGAACGGCATGTCGCGGCGCTTGCGGATGAAGTACAACAGCGTGACCGGGATCGTCAGGTAAGCCAGTGCGATCAGCGCGTCGGAAATCACGCTCATCCACAGGATCGAGGGTATCCACAGAAAACAATGCCCGTGCGGCATGAAACCCTGGCTATCGAACCAACTGCTCAGCATGTCCATTGCCTGTCTCCGGTTGTTACGGTGGCGGGGTAGCACACAGGAGCTTACGAAAGTGTGAGCAAACAAGCAAGCAGGAAAAATCTTCGGTGCGCTCCCGTGCGGCCCCATGCAATCTTTCTCAAAAATCAGCATTTCGCTCTTGACGCGGGCGCGCTGCTCCCCTATGATTCTGGCCTCTGTTGCAGCACACGCAGCGACGGAAAAGCAGTACAGTGCCCACGTGGCGGAATTGGTAGACGCGCATGGTTCAGGTCCATGTGCCGCAAGGTGTGGGGGTTCGAGTCCCTCCGTGGGCACCAAAAAATTCCGCAAAAAAGCCTCCATCGAGCTGAAAAGCAGATGGGGGCTTTTTTCATTGTGCGCCGCCTTCATCAATTTGCACACACCCCTTGACGGCGCCTCTGCCATGCGGCATGATGCTGCCTCTGTTGCAGAACATGCAGCAGAAAAGCAGTAACAGTGCCCACGTGGCGGAATTGGTAGACGCGCATGGTTCAGGTCCATGTGCCGCAAGGTGTGGGGGTTCGAGTCCCTCCGTGGGCACCACAAAATTCCGCAAAAAAGCCGCAGCGCCCTTCAAAAGGCCTGCGGCTTTTTTCATTGTGCGGCGCGAATGAAATTATTTCACAAAAGCACGAAATCTCTATTGACGAGGCCCGGGGCGTCCTTTAAGATTCGGGCCTCTGTTGCAGAACACGCAGCAGAAAAGCAGTAACAGTGCCCACGTGGCGGAATTGGTAGACGCGCATGGTTCAGGTCCATGTGCCGCAAGGTGTGGGGGTTCGAGTCCCTCCGTGGGCACCAAAAAAATTCCGCAAAAAAGCCTCCATCGAGCTGAAAAGCAGATGGAGGCTTTTTTCATTACAGCGCCGCTTTGACAGCGTCCGCCAGCGAGATGGTCGGGCGGCCGATCAGCTTGCCCAGCGTGCCGCTGTTGTCATCCAGCGCGCCCTTGGCGGCCTGCGCATCCGAATCGGCGATCAGTTCGGCCAGCGGGACCGGCAATCCCAGCTGTACCAGCATGTCGCGATACTCCTGCTGCGGCAGATTGTGGAACGGCAGCGCCTTGCCCGACTGGCGCGATACTTCCGCCGCCAGCTCGCCCAGCGTGAACCCGCGGTCGCCCGCCAGCTCATACACTTGCTCGACCGGACCGGCGCTGGCCAGCACGGCAGCCGCCGCATCGGCGTAATCGGCGCGGGCCGCCGCCGCGATCCGCCCTTCCCCTGCGCCGCCGGCCAGCGCGCCGTGCGCCAGCGCCCCGCCGAGGCTGCCCGTGTAATTTTCCACGTACCAGCCGTTGCGCAGCAAGGTGTACGGCAGGCCGGAGGCGCGCACCGCCGCCTCGGTGTCGCGATGCTCGGCCGCCAGCGCCAGCGGCGAGGTGTCCGCATGCAACACGCTGGTGTAGGCCAGCAGGCCGGCCTTGGCGCGCACGGCGGCGTCGACCACGTTGCGGTGCTGCGCGCCGCGCTGGCCCAGCTCGTTCGACGAAATCAGCAGCACCTTGCCGGCGCCCCGGAAGGCGGCGTCCAGCGAGGCGGGATCGGCATAGTCGGCGCGGCGCACCTGCACGCCTTGCGCGGCCAGGTCGGCGGCCTTGGCGACGTCGCGCACGGCGGCGACGATCTGGGCGGCGGGGACGGTTTTCAGCAGGCGGGCGATCACCAGGCGGCCCAGTTGGCCGGTTGCTCCAGTCACGATAATCATAGGGTCTTCCTTTGAGTAAGCTGCCACGGGGAGGTTTCCGCGCGGTCGAGGCTATAATAAGACCTATACTTACTATTTGTAAGTACGTACAATTTGGTAAGTACCCCTACACCCCCGAGGAAAACCAAATGAGCCAAGTCAAATCCAGCCGCTCCCTGCGCAAGGCGCTGATCGAAAACCAGGGCCATCCGCGCCCCCATGTGCTGGCCGCCGAATGCCCGTCGCGCATCGTGCTGGGCCACATCACCAGCCGCTGGGGCGTGCTGGTGCTGGTGGTGCTGCTGGACGGCACCCACCGCTTCAGCCAGCTGCGCCGCGAGATCGGCGGCGTCAGCGAAAAAATGCTGGCGCAGACGCTGGACGCGCTGGCCGGCGACGGCCTGGTGCTGCGCGTGGCGCAACAGGTGGTGCCGCCGCACGTGGAGTACAGCCTGACCCCGCTGGGCCGCCAGGCGGCCGAGCGGCTGGAGGTGCTGGTCGACTGGATCGAGGACAACTTCCCGCTGATCCGGCAAGCCCAGGAAGCCGCCGCACTGGAGGCAGCATAAAGGCTTGACCCGGCCCGCCCATCCTGTGACACTGGCTCCCATCGCCTACTGCGGAGCGGACCCACAGCCATGATGCAGCCGTTATCATCCGATCAGCCAGGCATCGTCCTGCTCGCCACCAACACGGCCTACGATCTCGCCACACTGAGGATCATGCTGGCCCGCCACGGCCTGCAGGTCGAGCAGGTGCGGCGCGGCGACGAAGCCCTGGCGCTGGCTGCCGGCGGCCGCGTCGTCCTGGCGCTGCTCGACGTGGCCCTCGCCGGCAGTGCGCGGCTGGAGCTGTGCCAGCGCATCCACGCCGGCGGCGCGCTGCCGGTGTTCCTGCTGTCCGGCGCGCCCACGCCCGATGAGCGCGAGCGCGCCTTCGAAGCCGGCGCCAGCGCCTACCTGCCGCTTTCCTTCCCCAGCGTCGACGTCGCGGAGAAAATCCTGCTGCAACTGAAACGGATCACGCCGGCGCCGGTGTCCGACCTGCCGACCATGGCGACGCTGGAAGTGAACTACCACCATATGCTGTCGGGCTCGCCGGACGCCATCCTGCTGATGCAGCGCGGCAGCAACCGCGTGCTGGACGTCAACCTGCGCACGCGCACCCTGTTCGGCATGACCGAGACCGAGCTGATACAGACCGACCTGCCCTCGCTGTGCCCGCCGTTGCAGCCGGACGGGCGGCCGTCGGCCGAAGTGTTTGCCGCCTACGTCGAACAGGTGATGGCGGGCGATGTGCAAGTGTTCGAACTGCAGGTGTTGCACAGCTCCGGCCGCCAGGTGGCGTGCGAGCTGCGCATGGTGCCGCTGAACACGCCCGAGCACCGGCTGATGCACGTGCGCATCGTCGATGTCAGCAACCGCAAGCTGGCCGAGCAACTCCGCGACGGCAAGAACCATGTGCTGGAAATGATCGCCCGCGGCGCCCCGCTGAACGACACGCTGGAACGCCTGACCCTGCTGATCGAATCGCAGGCGCCGCCGGTGTTGTGCACGGTGATGCTGGTGGCGCCGGACGGCGTCACGCTGCTGACGGCCGCCGGCCCCAGCATGCCGGCCGACTACCTGGCGACCATCCACGGCATGCCGGCCGGGCCGGTGGGCGGCTCCTGCGGCACCGCCATCCACCGCCGCGAAACCGTGGTGGTCAGCGACATCCTCAACGATCCGCTGTGGGCGCCCTACCGCGACATCGCGCTGCGCTACGACCTGCGCGCCTGCTGGGCCATGCCCATCCTGCTCGATCCGGGCACGGTGCTGGGCAGCTTCGCCATGTACTACCGCGAGCCGCGCAGCCCGACCGAGGACGACCGCCGCCTGATCAAGGCCGCCACCCATCTGGCCGGCATCGCCATCGCCAGCACCCGCCGCGAGGCCGAGCTGGTGCGCCATCGCGAACACCTGGAGGAGCTGGTGCAGGCGCGCACCGCCGAACTGCAGCACGCCAAGGAGGACGCCGAGCACGCCAACGAGGAATTGACCACGGCGCTGGACAACCTCAGCCAGACGCAGGAAGAACTGGTGCGGCGCGACAAGCTGGCGGCGCTGGGCGCGCTGGTGGCCGGCGTGGCCCACGAACTGAACACGCCGATCGGCAACTGCCTGACCATGGCCGGCAGCATGGCCGAGCGCACCGCCGAGCTCAAGCGCGACATGGAGGGCGGGCTGCGGCGCTCGGTGCTGGAAAGCTATCTGCAACAGGCGGCCGACGCCGACCAGGTGGTGCTGCGCAACCTCAACCGCGCCGCCGCGCTGGTGGCCAGCTTCCGCCGCATCGCGGTCGACAGCGCCGGCTCGCCGCGCAGCCGCTTCGTGCTGGGCGACCTGGTGGCGCAGCTGCTGCAAGCCACCCAGGCCACCGTCAAGCAGCACGGGCTGGAGCTGGTCGAGGAGATCGAGCACTGGATAGAGCTCGACAGCTACCCCGGCCCGCTGGCGCAGGCGCTGGAAAACCTGATCGACAACTGCATCGTGCACGGCTTCGAGGGCCGCGACGGCGGCAGCATCATGATACGCGCCCAGGACTGCGGCAACGGCGAGGTCGCCATCACGGTCGCCGACGACGGTGTCGGCATCCCGGCCGCCAACCTGGCGCGCATCTACGATCCCTTCTTCACGACCCGGCTCGGGGCCGGCGGTTCCGGCCTGGGTTTGTATATCACGCACAACATCGTCACCGGCGTGCTGGGCGGGCGGATCGAGGCCGTCAGCACGCCCGGGCAAGGCAGCAGCTTCACCATGCGCCTGCCCCGCGTGGCGCCGCGATAGGCGGGCTCAACTATTTTCCTACGCGCAAATATTGCAGCCGTATAATAGGTTGTAACAGACCGGCAATCAGCCGGCCCCTAGCCGGAGAGACTAGTCCAGTGCGTCCACATCCCGCTCATCCCGCCAAGACGGACATGGCCAGCCTGCGCTGCGAATTCTGCGACCCTGCGGCCGAGCAAGCGTTTCTGCGCCACCACCTGGCCACGACGCAGGCGCAGCTGAGGGTGACGTTCGTCTTCTGCTCGCTGTTCTACCTGAGCTTTGCCGTCACCGACGTCATCTGGCTGGGCTACAGCCTGCACACGGCGGTGCTGGCCGGCGCGCGCCTGCTGGTGGCCGCCTCCGCGCTGGGCAGCCTGGTGCTGCTGCGGCGCCGGCCCGCATCCATCCCCGTCACGCGGGTGGTGGCCAGCGTGGTCGAGGTGGCGGGCGCGGCCGGTTTCCTGCTGATCGCGGCGCTGCGGCCGGGCGAGTTTTCGCTGCATGCGATTTCGATGTCCATCGTCGTCATCGTCATCTACATCTACATTCCGAACCGGCTGGTGTACGCGGCGGCCATCGCGGCGCCGGCCACGCTGGGCTTCCTGCTGCTGGCCGACCGGCTGGGCCATCTGCGCAGCGTCGAGCTGGCGACCATGGCCGCGCTGCTGACCTTGACCAATCTGTTCGGCTACGTGGCCGCGCGCCGCTACCAGCTACTGCTGCGCAACGAATACAGCGCGCAGACGGTGCTCAAGAACCTGTCCGTGCGCGATCCGCTGACCGGCTGCTACAACCGGCGCCACCTGCACGAGCAGCTGCTGGAAACGGAAATCTCGCGCGCCCAGCGCTACCGGCTGAGCCTGACTGTCATCATGAGCGACCTCGACCACTTCAAGGCGGTCAACGACAACTACGGCCACAACGGCGGCGACGCCGTGCTGCAGCGCTTCGGCGCCCTGCTGCAATCGATGACGCGCGACAGCGTCGACAGCGTGGTGCGCTACGGCGGCGAGGAATTCCTGCTGATCCTGCCGGAGACCGACCTGGCCGGCGGCGCCCTGCTGGCCGAGCGCCTGCGGCACGCGCTGGCCGCCACGCCGGTCGAGTACGAAGGCCAGCAGATCCACATCACCGCCAGCTTCGGCGTGGCCAGCGTCGACTTCGCCAGCTCCACGCACGCCGCCCACATCAACATGATCGCCTCGGCCGACGATTTGTTGTACGCTGCGAAGAATAGTGGCCGCAACCGCGTCTGCACCCAACAACTGGTTTGAACCATGAACAAGATCCAACGATACGCGGCCGTGGCCGCCCTGCTGGCGCTCTGCAGCGCCAGCCTGAACGCCGGACCGGCGCCGTGGTACAAGTGGCGCAGCAAGCTCGACAACGGCATCGCCTGCTCGCAGACGCCGCTGGGACCGGGCTGGGAAAAGGACTCCGGCCCCTATAAAGATAGCCGTTGCGAAAAGTTAGTTCTTGTTAAATAATGGGGCCACAACAACAGGGGGAACCCCGGAGTACGAGCTACATCCCATCATCTTGAGGAGACTGTATGTTTACGAATCCCGAACAATTTGCCAACGCCACCAAAGCACTGTTTGAATTTCAGCTCGAAACCTTCAACACCCTGACCAGCAAAGCCGTACAAGGCGTCGAACAAGTCGTCGCCCTGAACATGGCCACCGCCAAGACCCAAATGGAAGACGGCCTCGCCGCCGGCAAGGAAATCAGCCAGACCGCCGATCCCAAGGCCGCGATCTCGCTGGCCGCTGCCAAAGTCCAGCCCGGCATGGCTGGCGCCGTCGCCTACAACCAGCAACTGGGCGGTATCATCGCCGAGATCCGTGAAGAATTCACCCGCGCCGCCGACGCCCACATGACCGAAGCCAAGAGCACGTTGAGCGCGCTGATCTACGACGTCACGAAGAACGTGCGTCCCGGTTCGGAGAACGCCGTGGAGATCGTCAAGACCGCGATCGACAATGCCTTCAGCGGCTACGAGCAAGTGACCAAGGCCACCAAGCAGGCGGTGGAAGCGGTCGAAGCGCAGATCGCCAAAGCCAGCGCGCTGGTCGACCAGAACACCGTCAAGCCAGGCAAAGCCGCGAAGAAATAAACCCGTCCTCCTCCCGCACCAGCCAGGCCTGCGCGCCTGGCTTTTTCGTTGTTCGAACAATGAATCCCGACCAACAGTTCGACGATCAAAACCTGGCACGCGCAGAAGCGATTCTGCTCGCGCACGAAGTCGCCCGCGATTACTTTCAAGGGGAGCTCTATGATCGTCAAAACAACCGTCTGCAAGGCTTGACGCTGGAACGTCACGACGGCGATGTGCTCGATCAGTTGGAGGATTCTGCTAAACTATCTGTACGATGTTTTGCAAGGGCATCAGCCATGACAACCGCAAAGAAAACGCCAATCAGCAAGGGCATGGAATACAAGCTCGAAGCGGCGTTGCGCCGTTCCCGGCTAGCCGCGACGAATCTTCCTCTTGAGCGGGAGGTTCGGCCAACGAATGGCAAGATACGCGTCGTCCTGAGTGGCAAACCCATTGCCCGCGACAAGCAGGAATCAATATTCGGCTCTTCAGCCATCAACATTCCTGAATTCGCGCAAGCTCGCAAAAAAAACTGACTGAGATTCCCAGTCGACGCAGATTCTTTAATTTTCTGGGCGTCCGCCATCAAATACGGTACACTGTACATAAACACAGTTATCGTAACAGTTCGCGCCCGCAATGATCAAAGTCCTGGAAAATCCCTTTTACTACCTGGAGAACTTCCAGCAGGTACTGACCTGGATCGGCGACCGCTACGACGACCTGCTGACCGCCGACGAACGCGCCCTGATCACCGCCTTCCCCGCCCTGCCCCAGGCCTCGCGCGCGCTGTTCGTGCGCATGGTGATGCGCAAGGGCACGGTGTTCCGCGCCAGCAAACTGGTGTATGCCGAAATCGGCAGCACCCACGAAGCCGCCCGCCCGCTGGCCGCCATCGGCCTGATCGAGGAAGACCCCGCGCTCGATCTGGAACAACTGTTCGACCTGCTGCAAAAGCCGGAGATCGGCAAGATCTTCCAGCTGCCCGCGCACCAGCGCCAGCTGCGCAAGGCCGACCAGCTCGAAGCGCTGCGCGCCCAGTACGAAGGCCAGCACCGCTTCTCCATCTGGTACGAAGACGCCGGCGACCACTGCTACCGCAACCTGACGCAGGAACTGTGCGACCGCTTGCGCCTCATCTTCTTCGGCAACTACCATCAGGACTGGACCGAATTCGTGCTGTCCGACCTCGGCATCTACCAGTACGAGAAAGTCGATTTCTCGCCGGCCGCGCGCGGCTTCCGCAGCCGCCGCGACATCGACGACTTCCTCGCCCTGCACCGCTGCCACGAACGCTACCTCGAAGGCGAGCCGGTAGACGAGGTGATCCGCGACCTGCCGCCCTGCCCCGAAGACAACGAATGGCTGCGCAGCCGGCGCGACAAGCTGACCTTCCAGATCGCCCAGCACCTTGAAAAGCAGGCCGACTGGCAGGCCGCACACGCGCTCTACGCCGGCTGCAACTACCCCGGCGCCCGCGCCCGCGCCGTGCGCGTGCTGGAAAAAGACGAGCAGCCGCGCGCCGCCTTCGAGCTGCTGCAAGCCGCGCTGCAAGCGCCGGAAAGCGAGGCGGAACGCCAGCAACTGCTGCGCATGGAACCGCGCCTGGCGCGCAAGCTGGGCCACGCCAAGCCGCAGGCCAGCACGCCCGCGCAGGCGCTGCGCATCGACCTCAGCCTGCCGCCGCCGGCGCAGCCCGACTACGTCGAGTTCGTCGTGCGCGACCACCTGACGCGCGACGATGCCCCCGTCTACTACGTCGAGAACGCGCTGATCAATTCGCTGTTCGGCCTGCTGTGCTGGGACGCCGTGTTCAGCCCCATCCCGGGCGCCTTCTTCCACCCCTACCACCGCGGCCCGGCCGACCTGCACAGCGCCGATTTCCAGCGCCGCCGCGCCCGGCAGTTCGACGCCGCGCTGGCCCAGCTCGACAACGGCCAGTATCGCGCCACGATACACGCCAACTACGCCGCCAAGGCCGGCATCCAGTCGCCCTTCGTCTACTGGGAAACGCTGGATGCCACGCTGCTCGACCTGGCGCTGGACTGCATCCCGGCGCTGCACCTGAAACGCGCCTTCGAGCGCATCCTGGCCGACATCAAGGCCAACCGCAGCGGCTTCCCCGACCTGATCCAGTTCTGGCCGGCCGAGCGCCGCTACAACATGATCGAAGTAAAAGGCCCCGGCGACCGCCTGCAGGACAACCAGCTGCGCTGGATCGCCTACTGCGCCGAGCACGACATGCCGATCTCGGTCTGCTATCTGCAATGGGCGGCATGAGCGCGAGCATGCAGGCGGACCCGCCCCGCTACACCATCGCCGTGCGCGCGCTGTGCGAGTTCACCGCCAAGACGGGCGACCTCGACCTGCGCTTCACGCCCTCGCCGACGGCGCAGGAAGGCATCGCCGGCCACGCCACCGTGACCGCGCGCCGCGACGACGATTACCAGGCCGAGCTCGCGCTGTCCGGCGACTACGGCCCGCTGCACGTGCGCGGCCGCGCCGACGGCTACGCCCCGCGCGCGCGCCGCCTCGAAGAAATCAAGACCTATCGCGGCGACCTGAAGAAGATGCCGGACAACCAGCGCCAGCTGCACTGGGCCCAGCTCAAGGTCTACGGCCACCTGCTGTGCCGCAGCCAGGGACTGGAGCGGCTCAACCTGGCGCTGGTCTACTTCGACATCGGCAGCCAGAAAGAAACCGTGCTGCAGGAAGAGCACACGGCCGCCAACCTGCAAGCCTACTTCGAACAGCAATGCGAGCTGTTCCTGCAATGGGCGCGGCAGGAACTGGCGCACCGCACCGAACGCGACGCCCAGCTGAAGGCGATGCGCTTCCCGCATGCCGACTTCCGCCCCGGCCAGCGCCAGCTGGCCGAAGCGATGTACAAGGCCAGCAATCGCGGCGTGTGCCTGCTGGCGCAAGCGCCCACCGGCATCGGCAAGACCGTCGGCAGCCTGTTCCCCATGCTCAAGGCCAGCGCCGAACACGGCGTCGACAAACTGTTCTTCCTGGCCGCGAAAACCTCGGGCCGGCAAATGGCGCTGGACGCGGTCGACGTGATCCGCACCGGCGCCCCGCTGCTGCCCTTGCGCACGCTGGAGATGGCGTCCAAGAGCACCGCCTGCGTCAACCCGGACAAGGCTTGCCACGGCGATTCCTGCCCGCTGGCCCGGGGCTTCTACGACCGCCTGCCCGCCGCCCGCCAGGCCGCGCTCGACATCATGGCGCCGCCCGCGCCCGGCGGCGCCTTGCTCGCGCTGGACCGCGAGACGCTGCGCGCCATCGCGCTGGCGCACGAAGTCTGCCCCTACTACCTGAGCAGCGAAATGGCGCGCTGGTGCGACATCGTCATCGGCGACTACAACTACTACTTCGACCTCAGCGCCATGCTGCACAGCCTGACGCTGCTCAACGACTGGAAGGTCAACGTGCTGGTGGACGAGGCGCACAACATGGTCTCGCGCGCGCGCAAGATGTATTCGGCCGACATGGAACACGCCGCACTGCGCCTGCTGCGCAAGCTGGCGCCGGAACAGTTGAAGAAGCCGCTGGACCGCGTGCACCGCCAGTGGAACCAGCTGGAGAAGGACCAGGCCGCCGAGTACCAGTCGTATGCCGCGCTGCCGGAAAAATTCATGGGCGCGCTGCAGACGGCGGCCACCGCCATCGCCGACTACATGGCCGAGCACCCGTCGTATGTCGATGCGGATTTGCAGAACTTCTATTTCAACGCGCTGCTGTTCACGCGGCTGGCCGAGAGCTTCGGCGACCACGCGCTGTTCGACATCGAGAAATCCGCAGGCGCGCGCGCCAGCCACTCCAACTCCGTGCTCTGCATCCGCAACATCGTCCCCGCGCCCTTCCTCAAGCCGCGCTTCGAAAGCAGCCACAGCACGGCGCTGTTCTCGGCCACGCTCAGCCCGTGGAACTACTTCGGCGACATGCTCGGCATGCCGGACAGCACGGCCTGGGTCGACGTCGAATCGCCCTTCGTGGCCGAGCAATTGTCGGTGCAGGTGGCCGCGCACATCTCCACGCGCTACCAGCACCGCCAGCAATCGCTGCGGCCGATCGCCGAGCTGATGGGCGAGCAGTACCGCCGCCAGCCCGGCAACTACCTGGCCTTCTTCAGCAGCTTCGACTACATGGAAAAAGCCGCCAACCAGTTCGCCGAACGCTACCCCGACGTGCCGGTGTGGCGCCAGTCGCGCCGCATGGACGAGGCGGAGCGGGCGCAGTTCCTGGCCCGCTACACGCTCGACAGCGAAGGAATAGGCTTCGCCGTGCTGGGCGGCTCGTTCGGCGAAGGCGTGGACCTGCCGGGTGCGCGCCTGATCGGCGCCTTCGTCGCCACGCTGGGCCTGCCGCAGATCAATCCCGTCAACGAGCAGATCCGCCAGCGCATGGACGCCATCTTCGGCGCCGGCTACGACTACACCTACACCTTCCCCGGCATGCAGAAAGTGGTGCAGGCGGCCGGCCGCGTGATCCGCACGCAATCGGACCGCGGCACCGTCTACCTGATCGACGACCGCTTCGGCCGCCCGGAAATACAGCAGCTGATGCCGGCCTGGTGGCGCATCGAGGTGGCGGCGCAACCATAACGCCGGGTTTGCTATCGGCAGCCGCTCAGTTAAAATACCCGAAACATTTCCAAAGGGCAATTGCATGTCTACAGCGGGCGTCAACTCTCATCGCGGCTACCGGTTCCAGGATTACGTCGGCCTGCACTACGCCATGGCGCTGTTGAGCGATGCGGCGCTGCTATCCGTCGAGATCGACTCAACCGGCATCAGCGGCGACCCGCATCCCTTGCACGTGGACGACATCGTGCTGCGCTATGCCGACGGCAGGCGGCGCCTGGTCCAGGCGAAAATGACGGCCAAGAATATGGATAGCTGGACCATCGCCGCGCTGCGCGACGCCGGCGAACTGGACAAGATCGCCGCGCAGCTGAACGCCCATCCGTCGGACATCATCGAATTGCTTTGCCCGCATGGCTTTGGCAACCTCGATGCGCTGGTCGACGACAGGACCAAGTTCATCGATCTGAGCGCGTATGCGGCCAATGCTTCGGACACGGCCAAGGATCGCCTGGACCAGTTCTGCAAGGCGACCGGATGGACCGAGGCGCAGGCATTTCAGCACCTGCGGCAGATCGAGTTTGGCGCCCGCCATCGCCAGCAGGACTGGAAAGCCTTGATCTTGCAGCAGCTTGCGCTGCACGTCGAACGGCCGGACCTGGCGCTCGATGTGCTGCTCCGCCTGATGGTGGACCATAGCTGCAAGATCCCCGGCGCCCCCGGCACCTTGACCTCGCGAGTGCTGCGCGAAAAACTGGCCGATGCCGGCATCGTTTTCCTGGCCGGTTCCAACGCCACGCCCGACCTGCCGCCCAGGGAGTGGCAAGAGGAGCAGAATGTGCTGAGCAGGAGCACCTGGTCCCCTCTGCACATACAGCCGCTGGACCAGGGCAACAAGGACCAGCAGAAGTTGCCTCGCGAAGGAGCGCAGCTCTATCTGGCGCTGCGGCCACGCGATCCCAAACATGGCATATCGTTCAAGGCCATGGAGAAGCACTACGGCGAAGGCCAGGGCCTGCTGCCCCTCATCCTTCCCGACGGCGGGCAGCGCAAAGCGCGGACCACGAACGCACTATGCGTGTACAGCCAGTGGCAGCGCCCGGCGCGGGCGCCGAACCGGTGGCAAAGCTTGTGCGCCAAATTCGGCAAGGCGCTGCCGGGCAGCACCACGCACACGGAGTCGTTCAGCTACTTGTGCGACGGCGAACTATGGATGCTGCATGCCTTCACGCTGCGCGAAGACGAAGATGCGCCATCGTCCTTGTTGCGGCCGGACATAGAGACGGTATTCCTCCAGGCGCTGGATCAGGCGCGTAGCGTGTTCCGCGTCCTGGGCATCAAGGGGCCGCTGGAAGGACGGGCCGGCATCACCGGCTGTATCTACGACCGCAAGCTGCCCTTGCTTGACCGCGACGGCAAGCAGACCGATGCATTGAGCAACGCCAGCAACGACTACAACATCGAGGCCGCCCTCCTCGCCGCCGCGCCGGAAGTGCCCTCGCTGACGGTGCTCCAGCCATTTCTGAACAAGTTGTGGGCCTCGCTGCACTCAACGCGGCCAGAGCACTACGACGATCTGGCGACGCGCCAGGCCAGCAGCTCCCCGGCGCACTGAATCGCCGCCGGAGGAACGATAGCGATATGCAATCAACCGCCGGCGGCAGGTCTGATATATTGGCTTGACCGGTCTACCGCGCCTCGTACCTGCGCACCAACACTGGTGTTGGCCGACTCACCCCGACTCCGTGAGCCTTCAGTTTTCAGGAATGCTACACATGAGACACAGGGAAAACACGCTGCTTTCCAGGGCGATACAGCAGGCCGTCATCATCGACGCCACCATGGGCGCGACCCTCGCGTGGGCCTATCTGAGCGCTTACGACATCTCCAACGCCACCATCCTGCGCGTGCTGTCCGGCGCCGCCCAGCGGCGCGCATCGGACCTGCAAACCGCGCCGCCGCAGCCGGCTACTGAATGACCGCGCGTATCTTCTGGTAGCCGCTGCGGCTGACCGGCACCTTGGCGCCGTCCTTGAGGATGGCGACGTAGCTGTCCTTGGTGGCCTGCTCGATGCGGTCGACACAGGCGATGTTGACGATCCACGAGCGGTGGATGCGCAGGAACTGCCCGGCGTCGAGCTGTTCCTCCAGCTCGGCCATGCGCTGGTTCTTCAGGTAGGACTTGCCCTCCGAGCGTATCTGCACGTAGTCGTCCTGCGCTTCGATGACCTCGATCTTGTCGCTGTTGATGACATGGACCTTGGCGCCGTCGCGTATCAGCACGCGGCCCAGCGGCTTGTTGCGGCCGGCCGCCTCGCGCGCCATGTCCTGCACCGCGGCGCCGTCATCGCCCTTGCCCAGGTTGGCGCGCGCATGCGCCAGCGCCTGGTCGAAGCGCTGCTGGCTGAATGGCTTGAGCAGGTAGTCGAGCGCGTGGAATTCGAAGGCCTTGATCGCGTACTGGTCGAAGGCGGTGGCGAAGATGTAGCGGGTCTTGGCGCCCGCCAGTTCGGCCACTTCGAAGCCGTCCAGCTTGGGCATCTGTATGTCCAGGAACACCAGGTCCGGCGCCAGTTCGGTGATGGCCTTGACCGCCTCGAAACCGTTGGCGCATTCGGCCACCACTTCCACGTCCGGATGCTCGGCCAGGTATTCGCGCACCACGCCGCGCGCCAGCATCTCGTCGTCCACGATAATGATACGCATTGCTCTACTCTCCCTCTTCGCCTGTTTGCGCGGGCATCGCGATGTCCACGCCAAAGCTGTTGTCGATACGTCCCCAGTGGATGCTGGCTTCGTGCTTGTAGACGCCGGCCAGCCGCTGGCGCACATTGCTCAGGCCGATGCCGTGGCCGTCGCTGCGGGCCGACGCCATGTCCGGGTCGACCGGATTGTCGACGCGGATATGCAGGATCGAGCCGTCCCGGCGCGCCGTCACCCGTATCGTGCCGCCCTCCGGCATATTGCAGATGCCGTGCTTGACGGCGTTCTCCACCAGCGGCTGGATGATCATCGGCGGCACCAGGCAGGCGGCGGCCTGCTCGTCGACCTGCTCCTCCACCAGCAGCCGCGCGCCGAAGCGCACCTGTTCGATCGCCAGGAAGTGGCGTATCAAACGCAGCTCCTCGTCCAGCGTCACCTTCTTGTGCGCCTCCATGCCCAGGCTCTGGCGGAAGAAGCTGGCCAGTTCCAGCGTCATGCGGCGCGCCGCCTTGGGGTCTTGCGAGGTCAGCGCGCTGATCGAATTGAGGCTGTTGAACAGGAAGTGCGGATCGATCTGCGTGCGCAGCATGCGCAGCTCGGCCTCCTGCGCCATCAGCAGCGATTCCAGTTCGCGCTGCTCGGCGCCCTTGGCGCGGACGAATTCGATCACCAGGTAGTGCACCGCCGCCGCGAAGCCGTACAGCAGGATGCCCAGGCCGACGATCAGCGCCGACAGCTGCGCGTTGAAGGCGATGCCGGCCCATGCCACGTCCAGCATCAGGCAGGCGCCATTCCACGAGCGCCCCAGCATCAGCCACAGGAAGCCCGACACCACCGCAGCCACCGTCAGCACCAGCGCGGTGGCGGCGGTCCTGCCGCTGCCGAGCGGATAGGCGCGGCACAGGTAGTAGGCCGAGTAGCCCGCCGCGTAGGCGTACAACAAATTCATCGGAATCGCGAACAGCATGGCGTTGGCCAGCGGCGCGTCATTGGCCAGCGAGATCACGCCGCCCAGCGCGATCCCGAGGAACAACCACACCAGCAGGTAGATGACGGTGCCGCGCCGGCTGGAAGAAATCTCCTGCATGCTTAGTTGCGCACTTCCAGGCCGCCCATGATGGCGTAGCCGCGCACGATCAGGCGTTTATCCGCAGTGGCGGGCGGCACGGTCTTCTCTTCAAAGCCGCCCATGATCGGCGTGCCTTGCAGGACCACGGTCCAGTCGACCGGCACCTTGATGGTGATCCCGCCGAACATCGAGAACACATTCAGCACCGCCTCGCCGTTGATCGAACTTTGGCGCAGGTCCAGGTCGCAGCCGCCCATGACGGCGGTGATCTCGCCGCCGCGGAAATCCTGCGTGGTCAGGCGGCGCTTGAAGCCGCCCATGACGGCGGTGATGTCGACCACGGCGTCGCCGCTGGTCTTTTCCGGCGAGTCGCCGCCGTGCTCCAGGAAGGAGCGGCCGGTGCTCGACTTGAACACCACCGACAGGCCGGCGGCGATCAGCAGCAAGGGCCACAGCGAGCGCCAGCTGATGGAAATGAAACCGGTCTCCTTCAGCAGTATCATGGCGCCGACCAGTATCAGCGCGCCGCCCACCACCACGCCGGAGGTGGTGCGGGTCTGCACCAGCTTCATGACGCCGAAGAAGATCAGCGCGGTCGGCCACAGGTGCAGCGTGAAGTCCAGGTCCAGCCAGCCGAGATTGGCGAGCAGGAAGACCATGCCCACGGCCACCACGAACAGGCCGACGACGAGCTGCGAGGCGGGATTTTTTTGACGGTTGGTACTCATTTCGGCTCCTTGATCGAAGGGAAGGCATTATCCAGCAAAGGGCGCAGCAGCATGCCGATCCCGCTCGCCACCACCAGCGCCGGCCAGGTCTGGCCAAAGTCCATGCCCCAGACATGGTTGAAGGACACGTACCACCAGCCGGCGAAGAAAATCTCCCAGCAGCCGCTGAGGAAGTAGCGCGGCGTGGTCGGCGGGATGATCTTGGTCAGGCCGCTGATGACCAGCAGCCAAGGCCACCAGCGCCACAAGCTCATGATGTTGAAGTCGATGTCGATGATGTCGGCGCGGTCCAGCAGCAGCACGCAGCCGGCTGCGATCAGCGCCACGCCCCAGACCATTTGCTGGCGCCAGCGGTAAGCAGTGTGGATATTCATGTTGGTCCCCCGTGTTGGTATGGATGTAACGATACCGGGGAACTGCGGGCCGCGAAACCGCTATTCGGCGAACGGCGGAAACGGGCAGGTGAACGGCGAATAATCGCGCGCGCCGGCGGCGAATGGCGTGCCGGCGGGATGGCTCAGGAACGGCCGTTGCCGAATTTTTGATCGAACATCAGCATGCCCCAGCCCAGCTGGCGGCGGATTTCTTCGGGCGTAGGCGGCGGTTTGACTTCATGCGAACGCCGCTCCAGGTAGGCACGGACCAGATGTTTGGATGGGTGTGTAGTCTGCGACATGATAGGCTCCCAGAGGCGGCGATAACATGAATCCAGTGTAGACCCGCCCCCGGGAGACCTCTGTACGGAACCGCACCGTACGCCGCTCAGAGTTTTTGCTGCAAAAACTCCAGGAAGCAGCTGATGCGCTGGGCCAGCAGCGTGTTGCGGTAGTAGACCGCGTGGATCTGCTGGCTGAAGCCGGTGTTGCTGTCTTCCAGGACCTTGACCAGGCGGCCGGCCGCGATGTCGGCGCGGGTCATGAAGTCCGCCAGGCAGACGATGCCCTGCCCCGTCAGCGCCAGCTGGCGCAGCGTCTCGCCGCTGGAAGCGGCGATCGACGGCGTGATCGGCAGGCTGTTGCCGGCCGCGTGGCGCAGCGGCCAGTTGTTGCCCTGCTCGTATTGCGCAAAGCCGATCAGCGAATGGCGCGCCAGGTCTTCCGGCGTATCCGGCGTGCCGTGGCGGCGCAGGTACTCCGGGCTGGCCAGCACGTGCAGCGGGCTCGATGTCAGCGCGCGCGCATGCAGCGTCGAATCGGTCAGCGTGCCGATGCGGATGGCGATGTCGGTGCGGTGTTCGATCAGGTCGGTGATCTGGTCGTTGCTGCTCAACTCCAGCTTGATCTCCGGGTACAGGGCGCGGAACTCGGCCATGTGCGGCACCACGCAATGCAGCATGAAGGGCGAAGCCGCGTCCACGCACAGGCGGCCGGCCGGCTTCTGGCGGCGGATGCGGATGGTTTCCTCGGCTTCCTCCATGGCGCCGAGGATGGCGCGCGCGCGTTCCAGGAACAAATGGCCTTCTTCGGTCAGTTCCATGCGCCGCGTGGTGCGCGTCAGCAGCGACGTCGCCAGCTTGTCCTCCAGCCGCGACAAGGCGCGGCTGACGCCGGACGTGGTCTGGCCGAGGTGGACCGAGGCGGCACTCAGGGTGCCGCTGTCGATCACGGTGATAAAGGTTTTCAGGTCGTCGGAATTGATATCCACTGGTGCTCTACTCTCGAAATCCTACAGTTGTACAGGTGCTTCACGCTACATACAGCCAGATCGCGCCAAAATGGCAGGCGCTCCCGCCCAGCACAAACAAGTGCCAGACGCCGTGGCCGTAGCTCCACTTGTGGTCGGTGACGAAGAAGGCGATGCCCACCGTGTACACCAGGCCACCGGCCGCCAGCCAGGCGAATCCGCTCCAGCCCAGCGCATCGATCAGCGGGCTGGCGCCGATCACGCCCACCCACCCCATCGCCACGTAAATGAGCAGCGACAGGACGCGCGCGCCCTTGGCAAACCAGATTTCCTGCAAAATGCCGATCAGTGCCAGTCCCCACACCACGCCGAACAGCGACCAGCCCCACGGTCCACGCAGGCTGACCAGCGTGAACGGCGTGTAGCTGCCGGCAATCAGCAGGTAGATGGCGCAGTAATCCATCTGGCGCAGCACGTCTTTGGCGCGGCCGCGCAGGCTGTGGTACAGCGTCGACGTCAGGTACAGCCCCAGGAGGGTTGCGGCGTAGATGCTGAAGCTCACCACTTTCCAGGCGTCGCCGGTACGCGCAGCCAGGACAATCAGCAAGGTGCCGCCGATGGCCGCGAGCGCGGCGCCCACGGTGTGAGTGATGCTGTTGAAGCGCTCTCCGTAATACATATGTGTTTCCAATACAGTGAGGCAGCGGCGAAAAGCTGCGGCCTCAAGCATTGTATAGCGCATTTCATAACGGTGCTGCGGGTTTCAAGCCACGACCCACTCGGCGGTACCTTGCGGCTCATCCCGCACGACCGTACACAATTTGGCAATTAGCAAAAACTTAATCGTAACATATAGAGAATTTATGCAAAGCAATGTTACAAATTTTTAGACAACTGTTGACCAGCATGTGACACATGTCGCATAATCACCCCATTCGTCGCAGAGAGGCTAAGCCATGTCCACACCCATCCCCATCCCGTCCGTCAGCGAGCTGACGTTGCTCAAAGCCCTGTGGAAGCAGCAGCCGCTGAGCGCCCGCGAGCTGCACGACGCCGTCGCCGAAGAGCTGGGCTGGTCGTTCTCCTCCACCCGCAAGACGCTGGAGCGCATGCTGGACAAGCAGATGCTGGCCCAGCAGGCGGCGCACGGGGTCAACGTCTACGTCGCCCGGCTGGAAAAGGTCGGCACGCTGGCGGCCTTCGCCCGCGATTTCGGCAGCCGCGTGATGGAGATGGCGGCGCCGCTGCCCGTCACCATGTTCACCGGCAGCAAGCTGGTCGACAGCGACGAACTGGCGCAGCTGGAGCAGATGCTGCAGGATTGGCCGTCCGACGAGGCCGGCAAGCCATGATGCTGGCCTACATGGTGCTGTTCAAGTGGATGCTGGCCAGCGTCAGCTGCGTGCTGGCCGGGCTGCTGGTGTGGGCGCTGCTGGCGGCCGCGCTGCGCTACTGGCCGGCGCTGCTGCCGCGCCGCGCCGTGTGGCTGGCGGCGCAAGGCGTCACGGCCGGCGCCGCGCTGCTGGCACTGCTGCCGCACAACGCGCAACACAGCCTGACGCCGACGGTGACGCTGAGCGCCGCCGAATCGCCGGCCATCCGCGAAGCGCGCCCTGCGCTTGCAGCAACGGAGGCTCCGCCCGCCCGCGCCGACGCGGCGGAATCGGACAGCGCCGGTGACACCGACCTGCCGCCGCTCACACTGATGCTGCCCGCACTATGGACGCTGGTGTACGCCGCCGGCTTGGCATGGACGCTGGCCCGCCAGCTGCGCGCCCGCCGCGCATGGCGCGGTTTGCTGGCCGCCTCGCAGCGCCTGTCGCCGCGGGACTTGCAGGAGCACGGCGCCTTCAGCGGCGCGCAACTGGCGGCCATCGCCCATCGCCGCCTGACCGTGATGGAAACCGACGCGGCCATTTCACCGATGCTGATCGGCGCGCGCCGCCCGGCACTTCTGCTGCCGCGCCATCTGCGCAGCTTCAGCGCCGAGCAGCAGCACATGATCGTCGCCCATGAACTGCACCACTGGCGCGCACGCGATCCGCTGTGCATGGGCGTGTCGGCCGTATTGCAAACGGTGTTCTGGTTCAACCCCGCGCTGCGCTGGATGAACGCAAAAATGGAATGGGCGCTGGAGCTGATCTGCGACCAGCGCGTGCTGGCGGGCCGCCCGCAGCAGCAGCGCAAGCAGTACGCGGCCGCCCTGCTGCTGCAATGGAAGGCGCAGACGACCGCCATGCCGGCTGGCGGCGTCGCCTTCGGCGGCATCAACGGCGCCAGCGCCGCCGCGCGCATCCGCCAGATGCAGCAGGCCGCGCTGCCGGTGCTCAGCAGCGCAGTCGCCTGGTGCGTCGCCGTGCTGATGGCTGTCGTGCTGGCCGGAGGCGCCATGCTGCAACCGGCGCTTGCGTTCAACGTTCCCCCGCAGCTCGAAGTAGCCGCCATGCCTGCGGCGCCGTCCGCTCCGCCAGCGGAAGCCGAATCCGCCTGGCGCGACCCGCTGGACAAGATGCGCGTGACCGGCCTGTTCGGCGTACGCCGCACCGTGCTGGTGACGCCGCACAAAGGCATCGACCTCGCGGCGCCCAGCGGCACGCCGGTACATGCGGTCGCCGCCGGCACCGTCGTCAGCGCGGGCGAGTTGACCGAGAACGAAGGCCGCTACGGAAACGCTGTCGTCCTGCAGCACGGCGCGCAGCGCACCCTGTACGCCCATCTGACCACGGCGAACGTCAAGCCCGGCGCCAGGGTGGAAGCCGGACAGCAGATCGGCACCGTCGGCGAAACCGGCTTCGCCACCGGCCCGCACCTGCATTTCGAAGTACGGCAGGGCGAGGAACTCCTCAACCCGGCCACCAAACTGGCCAACCTGGACGCCCACGCCACCAAGCGCGCCCTGCGCCTGCGCCGACAGCAGCTAGGCTACTAACCCTATCCCATCACCGCCTCCAAACCGCAGCCCGCCCGCTGCGGCAAGGAGAACTATTGCCCGCGTTTTTGAAGACAAGGAAGCATATGCAGCGACACTACATCACCGGCAGCCTGCTGCTGCTCGCCGTCGGCGCCCACGCCGCCGACACCGAAACAGCGGCGCCGCCGCAAGTCAAAGTCACCGGCCAGCGCGCCGACCAGCGCCAGCGCGAGACCACCACCAGCATCGTCGTCAACCACGACGAGATCATGCGCCAGGGCGACCAGACGCTGGCCGACGTGCTCAAACGCCTGCCCGGCATCAGCATCACCGGCGTGCCCGGACGCGGCGGCACGATCAGCATGCGCGGCCTGGGTAACGGCTACACGCAGATCATGCTGAACGGCGAGCCCGTAGCGGCGGGCTTCTCGCTGGACACGATAGAACCCGAGACGATAGAACGCATCGAGATCATGCGCAGCGCCACGGCGGAATTCAGCAACCAGGCGGTCGCCGGCGCGATCAACATCATCCTGAAGAAGACCATCAAGCGCGGCCAGCGTTCGGTCAGCGCCAGCGTCGCGCGGCAGGCCGGCGTCGATACGCCCGCATTGTCGGCGACGCTGTCGGACCAGGACGGCCGCCTGGCCTACAGCCTGGCCGCGACGCTCACCCACAAGCGCAGCGAAGCACCGTCCACCGACCTGGAAGAACGCCGCGACGCCGCCGGCGCCATCCTCGAACAGCGCCGCATGCAGAAAACCGAGTCCGGCCGCACCGACGCCCTCACCCTCGCGCCGCGCCTGAACTGGACGCTGGCCGGTGGCGACACGCTGAGCTGGACCGGCTTCGCCAATCTGCGCCGCGTCGACAACGTCCACGGCGAGAACGAGACAGCGCTGATCGGCCCGCACAGCGAATACCCGCGTAGCGTCTCCAACTTCGTCGCCAATTTCGCCATGCTGCGCAGCGACCTGAATTGGACGCACCTGCTGGAGAGCGGCGCCAAACTGGAGACCAAACTGGGCGCGAGCAGCAACCGCCGCAGCGGCACCTTCGACTTCAACGGCATGGACAGCGACGGCAAGCCATCGGGCCGCCACCACGTCGACTCCGGACCGTCCGAGACCAGCGTCACGCTCAGCGGCACCTATCGCCATCCGGTCGGCGAGCGCCACGCGATTGCGCTGGGCTGGGATGCCAGCCGCGCCGTCCGCAGCGAAGACCGCAACGAAACCCTGTTCGACGCCAGCGGCGCGCAGACCGGCGGCAGCAACGCCGACTACCGCGCCAACGTCAACCGCCTGGCCCTGTTCGCGCAGGACGAATGGCAGGTCACGCCGCGCTATTCCCTGTATCTGGGCCTGCGCCACGAACGCCTGAGCACCGCCAGCCGCGCCGAAGCCGCCAACGCGCCAGACGCGCTGGATCTGCGCTCGCAGGTGTGGAGCCCATCGCTGCAATCGCGCTACGAGCTGCCGAACAAGGATCTGCTGCGATTGGCTGTCAGCCGCACCTACAAGGCGCCGCCGCTGGTCAAGCTTGTGCCGCGCCGCTACACCAACGACAACAACAATAACGAAACCAATCCCGATGAACAGGGCAATCCCAATCTGCGGCCGGAGCTGGCCTGGGGCATGGATGCGGCCTACGAGCACTATCTCGGCGAAGGCGCGCTGCTCAGCGCCAGCACCTATGTGCGGCGCATCCGCGATGTCACCTTGACCCGCCTGTTCAAGCAGGATGGCGAGTGGGTCGAAGCGCCCTTCAACAGCGGCAACGCCAATGTGCGCGGCATCGAGCTGGAAGCCAAGCTGCCGCTGTCGCCAAGGCTGGACCTGCGCGCCAACATGGCGCGCAACTGGTCGCGGGTGGAGAGCGTGCCGGGGCCGGACAACCGGCTGGAAGATCAGGTGCCGTTCACGGCCAACCTGGGCGCGGACTACCGCCCGGCCGGCGCCGCGCTGACCTTCGGCGGAAACCTGAACTACCAGGCCGGCGGCCCGGCGCGGCAATCGGCGCTGGTGCGGATGGCAACCAGCCCGAAACGCGAACTGGATCTGTACGCACTGTGGAAGGTGGACGCCAAGACGCAGCTGCGCGTCTCGGCCAGCAACCTGCTGCGCCAGGACGCCACCGAATCGCATGAATACGTCGCCACCAGCGGCAGCCGCCAGCGCATTGCACAAACGCCGACCAGCGCCACGCTGCGCATCCTGCTGGAGCATCAACTTTGAACGGAGACCGTCACCCAATGAGAAACAAGCATATCGACAGCCTGCGCGGCGTCGCCATCCTGTGCGTGCTGGTGCTGCACTTTACGCTGGCCTATGGTCTGAAAAACAGCCCGCTGGGCGACCTGCTGCCAAGCTGGCTGCTGCGCGCCGCGTATCAGGGGAACTTCGGCGTGACGATGTTCTTCACCGTGTCCGGCTACCTGATCACGTCGACATCGCTGCGACGCTGGGGCGACCTGTCGCGGATCGATATCGGTACATTCTATTTATACCGTTTCGCGCGCATCATGCCCTGCCTGCTGCTGGCATTGGTCATCATCGTGGTGCTGGGCACCTTCGACGTGCCGTTCTTCTCCAATTCGGACGGCGATGTGAACCGGCCGGCCAGCTACTTCTTCATCGCCGCCGGTTCGGTGCTGACGTTCTGGCACAACCAGCTGATGCAAACCGCCGGCTACTTCAACTACTGCCTGAACGTGTACTGGTCGCTGTCGGTGGAGGAAGTGTTCTACCTGCTGCTGCCCTTGTCATGCCTGCTGTTGCGTCGCGGGTGGCTGATCGTGCTGCTGTGCTGCGCCGCCATCGTGGCCGGGCCGGTCTACCGCAGCCAGCATACCGACAACGAAATCTTCTTCATGTACGGCTACCTGGCCTGCTTCGACGCCATCGCCATCGGCTGCCTGACGGCGATGCTGGCGCAGCGCGCGGCGCCGAATGCGCTTCAGGGATGGATACTGCGGATCGCGGGCGGCCTCGCGCTGGCGGCGCTATACCTGCGCGGCATCGACGGGCATGAAGTATTCGGCTTCACGCTGGTCGCGCTGGCGAGCGGCGTGTTCCTGCTGGGGAGTTCGGCGGAACCTGCCGCTGCGGAGCGCACACCGGGCAAGTCGGTGCTGCGCTGGTTCGGCCGGCATAGCTACGAGATCTACCTGTTCCATATCATCGTGCTGGCCGGGATGCGCAACGTGATGTCCAAGGAGAGCCTGGGCTACGGCGCCCGGCTGCCATGGCTGCTGCTGTTCCTGTGCCTCACGGCGCTGGTGGCCGCCGTCGTCGCCCGCTACGTCTCCGAGCCGGCCAACGCGGCGCTGCGGCGCAGATCGGCTAGTGAACGTTGCGTGCAATAAAATAGACTGCGGTCGTCAGGGCGGAACAGACAACAGTCATCCATGAAATAAGTTTCCAGGTTTGCGCCTGCATGGCTCGATAGAACTCCCCCCTGGCGTCTGAAACCATAGTCTTGACCATTTCTATATCCGCCTTTGTCGCGTAGTGCTGCTCGATGAAGGCCACTTGGATCTGCAATTTCGCGATGTCTACGCGCATCGCCTCATTGCTGGCAAGTAAAGCCTGCACAGCACTTTCTATCCTTGTAAGCTGATCGTCCATGCATCGATTCTTCTCCTGTTACGCGCCGCCGTCAAACGCCGTTCGTGGGCGATTTGGTTTATATCAAATTTAAGGGGCTCGAAGCCTGCTGTGGTATGGTTCGGTTTATGACGCAAGCACAAATTCAACCTTGGCAACAATCGTATAAACCGTATAAACGCTGCATGGTCCTCGGCGGCGGCGGTTTCCGTTTCGGCATCTATATCGGCATGTACGCCGCGCTGCGGCAGGCCGGGCGCGCACCGGACGTGCTGCTGGCCAGCTGCGGCGGCGCGATTGCGGCCACCATCATCCACAACCTGCCCGACCCGGAAGCGCAGCGCGCCTGGCTGTCGTCGCCCGAAATGTACCAGTTCTGGTGCAGCCTGAAATCGACCCGGCACGCGGACCTGATGGGCAGCCTGCTGCGCGCCGCCCGGCGCAAGCTGTCGACCGCGAAGGCCCCCGTCATCCCCGACCTGTTCGGCGACTACATGTTCGAGATCCCCTCGCAACTGCCCTTCCCTCCCGCCACCGGCACGCCGGACGTGGATGTGGCCATCATCGGCGGCAAGCTGCTGTTCAATGAGTCGGACGTCGGCCAGCCGCGCGCCGGCCGCAAGCTGTTCGCGGAGACGGTGTTCTGCGGCGAGCACGCGGCCGCCCTGCTGGACGGCATGCAGTCGCCACTGGGCGACACCCGCTGGGGCCAGCACGCGGTTGCCCGCGAGCTGCTGGTCGACGGCAGCGTACCGCTCACCGAAGCCGCCCGCATCTCCATCGCCGACATGATCTACTTCCGCTGCCAGCAGTACGGCGGCCAGGAATACATCGGCGGCGTGCTCGATCTGTTCCCGGTGGAGATCGCCCGCCGCCTCGGTGCGGAAGTCATCATGGAATTCAAGGAAGCCTTCGACCAGGTGTTCGCGATTCCCGCCTGGCGCTCGGTGTTGGGCATCAACGGCAATGCGCGCCTGCGCTACGCCAATACCCACCTGGCCAATATGCGCATCGATACCTCGGATGTGTCGGTGGTGCTGGCCAAGCAGCAGCTGCAACAAAAGCTGGACTGGCGCCGCAACCGCATCGAACTGGCGATGCCGCCGACCTACGACATCTTCGTCCAGCACATGAACGACCAGTGGCAGTACGGCTACGACCGCGCGCTGGAAGCGCTGGGCCACGCGCCCGGCAAGCACCCGCCCATCCGCCGCGCCACCCGCTACAGCAAGCCGCTGCGCAGCGTCTGAACTAACGGACGACTAGTCGCTCGCCAGCACCTGGTGCAGCGACTGCACCGCCGCCGAGCCTTCGCCCACCGCCGCCGCCACCCGCTTGACCGAACCGCTGCGCACATCGCCGACGGCGAAGATGCGCGGCCGGCTGGTCTCCAGGAAGTGCGGGCTGCGCTCCAGCGGCCACGCCTGCGCGGGCACCTGCGGCCCGGTCAGCACGAAATGCTGCTCGTCCAGCGCCACGCAGTCGCCCAGCCACGCGGTGTTTGGCTCCGCGCCGAGGAACAGGAACAGGTGCCGCGCCGGCGCGGTCTTCACCTCGCCGCCGGCCGCCTGCCAACTGATATGTTCCAGCTTGTCGTCACCTTGCAGTTCGACGATCTGCTTGCGGGTGTGCAGCGTGATGTTGGGCGCCGCCTCGATACGCTGGATCAGATAGCGCGACATGCTGGCGGCCAGTCCATCCGCGCGCACCACGATGTGCACATGCTTGGCGTGCGCGGCCAGGAACACCGCCGCCTGCCCGGCTGAATTGCCGCCGCCGACGATCACCACTTCCTCGTTGGCGCAGAAGGTAGCCTCCATGAACGAGGCGCTGTAGTAGACGCCCCGGCCTTCGAAGCGCTCCAGTCCCGGCAAGTCCGGCTTGCGATAGCGCGCGCCGGTGGCGATGACGATGGAGCGCGCCCGCAGCCGCTCGCCGCTGTCGATGGCGATCTCGAAATCCGGTCCTTCGCAGTTGACGGCGCTGACGCGCACCGGCACCGCCACCTCGGCGCCGAACTTGCGCGCCTGCGACAGCCCGCGTCCCGCCAGCGCCTGGCCGGATACGCCGGTCGGGAAGCCGAAGTAATTTTCGATCTTGGAGCTGGAGCCGGCCTGGCCGCCCGGCGCCTTCGAATCCAGCACCGCCACGCTCAGGCCTTCGGAGGCCGCGTACACGGCCGCCGCCAGCCCGGCCGGGCCGGCGCCGACCACCACCAGGTCGAAGGTGCGGCCGTCGATATTGTCCGAGCTCAGGCCGATGCTGTCGGCCACCTGGCGCAGCGTCGGCTGGCGCAGCACCTCGCCGGACGGTGTGACGATGGCCGGAATGTCGGCCGCGGTGACGCCGAAGCGCTCCATCAGCGCCGCCGTTTCGTCGTGCAGTTCGGTGTCGAAGTAGGCGGTGGGCTGGCCGTTGCGGGTCAGGAAGTGGCGCAGCACCAGCGTCGCCTGCGAATGGCGGGCGCCGAACACCACCACGCCGCCGGTGTGGTCCTGCATGTAGGCCACGCGGCGCAGGATATAGGCGCGCATGATGGTTTCGCTCAGCGCCGCTTCGGAAATCACCAGCGTACGCAAGGATTCCTCGCTGATGACGATCATTTCGCTGTCGGTGACGACGCGCCCGGTGGCCACCGCCGCGCGGCCGGCCAGCGTGCCGATCTCGCCGGTGAACATGCCGGGGCCGTGGGTGCCGAGGATCACGGTGCCCAGCGCCGAGGCACGCTCGATTTCCATCGAGCCGCTCAGGTTCACGTACATGGAGATGTGGCGGTCGCCCTGGCGGAACAGGATATCGCCGGCCTTGAAGTGGCGGCGTTCGCCGTAGCGGCTGAGCAGCTCGAACTCGGCTTCGCTCAGCGTCGGCATGATCTGGTGGCGGCGGTTGCCGATGTCGGTCGATGCAGCTTCGGGGAGCGCGCCCTTGCCTCCCGCGGTTCTTGTTTCCATGCTCAAGCCTGTGGTCAGTCAGTATCCGGCCATGATAGCGCTAATCGGGCGAACCGGCAGGCGTGGGTTAGCGGCAGAGCTGGTTCCAGTTTTGTTCGAACTCGGCCGGCGAAACATCCTGCGCCAGCAAGGTCAGGTCGCGCGCCACGGAGATGTAGCGCTGATAGCCGATGTAGGCGCCGAATGCATCCTTGGCATTGAACTCGCCGCAGGTGGCGCCACCCTTGCCGACCACCTGGTTGCGGAAGATCGCCGAAGCCGGCTCGCGCACCTTTTCCTTCACATATTTTTCGCCCAGACTGGTCAGCGTCGCGGCTTCTTCCTGCCGCTTTTCCGCCGCGCTCTTGCCGCAGGCGGCCAGCACCGCCATCAGCGCCAGCACCGCGACCCTGCGCGTGGTGTTAGCAAAATTCATAATATTTTCTCTTTTATAATTTTCTTATAGCAATTATCTACGTAAACATCATCTCACGCCACCCATAACGCGGCAACGGCTTGCGTTGTTGACAGCCAGTGGATTTGTTACTATCTCAAGCTTTATAACCAGATCAGGAGATCACATGGCCCACCCAACGCCCGCACGGTTCCTCAAAGCATTATTAGCCTGTGCAATGGTGCTCACCGCCTATGCCGGGGCAGCTGAAAAAGCCGCCGCCCCGCTGGCGCATGTGACGATCCTGGCGACCGGCGGCACCATCGCCGGCAGCGGCGCCACCAGCACCACCACGGTCGGCTACACCGCCGCCACGGTCGGCGTCGATCGCCTGATCGCGGCCGTGCCGGAACTGGCCAAGGTGGCCCAGGTCAAGGGCGAACAAGTGTTCCAGATCGCCAGCGAAAACATGAGCAACGAGCATTGGCTGGTGCTGGCCAAGCGCGTCAACGCGCTGCTGGCCCAGTCCGACGTGGACGGCATCGTCATCACCCACGGCACCGATACGCTGGAAGAAACCGCCTACTTCCTGGACCTGGTGGTCAAGAGCCGCAAGCCGGTAGTGCTGGTGGGCGCCATGCGTCCGGGCACGGCGCTGTCGGCCGACGGTCCGATCAACCTGTACAACGCGGTATTGCTGGCGGCCAGCCAGGAAGCCGTCGGCAAGGGCGTGCTGGTGGCGATGAACGACCAGATCCACGGCGCCCGCGATGTCACCAAGACCAACACCTCGACCCCGGACAGCTTCAAGACCCCGGAGCTGGGCATGCTGGGCTACTTCCAAGGCAACAAGCCTTACTTCTACCACGCGTCGACCCGCAAGCACACCGTCGACACCGAGTTTGACATCAGCAAACTGGACGCGCTGCCGCAAGTCGACATCGTCTACGGCTACGCCAACGTCAATCCGGTGGCGCTGAACGCGCTGGTGGCGGCGGGCGCCAAGGGCATCATCCACGCCGGCGTCGGCGACGGCAGCCTGGCCGCCAAGGTGTTGCCATCGCTGACGGCAGCCCGCAAGCAAGGCGTGCTGATCGTGCGTTCGGCGCGGGTCGGCCAGGGCATCGTGGCGCGCAACGGCGAAGCCAATGACGACGAGCTGGACTTCGTCGTTTCCGATACGCTGAACCCGCAAAAAGCGCGCATCCTGCTGATGCTGGCCCTGACCCGGACCAACGACAGCAAGGACATCCAGCGCATGTTCTACACCTACTGATCCACCTTGGGATAGTCGGGCCGCTTCATGCGGAACAGGCTGTCCCGCTTGATCTCGAAGTAATCGGCCGGGCCGCCGCCGCGCAAGATGGTTTGCGAGCCCGCCGTGTCGTACACGCCATCGCGCAGCAGCGTCTGCGCGATGTGCACGCCCACCACCTCCCCCATGATCAGCCAGCCGTCGGTCGGTTCGCCGGCCGCGTTGTTCAGGCGGATGATCTGGCTGCACCGGCATTCGAAGGCGACCGGACTCTCGGCCACGCGCGGCACGCCGACGATGGTCGATGCCACCGGCGTCAGGCCGGCCAGCACGAACTCGTCCACCTCCGGCGGCGCCGGCGCGCAGCTGGCGTTCATGGCCTCGGCCAGCGGGCGCGTGGCCAGGTTCCATACGAACTCGCCGGTCTGCTCGACGTTGCGCAGCGTATCCTTGCGGCCCTGGCTGGAAAAGCCGATCAGCGGCGGCGTGTAGTTGAACGCGTTGAAGAAACTGTAGGGCGCGAGGTTGAGGCTGCCGTCCGCGCCGCGCGAAGATATCCAGCCTATCGGACGCGGCCCGACGATGGCGTTGAAAGGGTCGTGCGGCAGGCCGTGGCCCAGCGCAGGTTGGTAGAAATAGCGGTCGTCCATGTTCAATCCCGAAGGCGCTGCCGCGCCGATGCGACATTTTCGCACAGGCCGGTGGCGTCCGTTGCCACTACAGGTATGATAGCCGGATGAGGTTTATTCTTATTTTTTTCACCAGCTTACTGCTGGCCTTGCCTGGTCGCGCCGAGGAACTGGTCTACGTGGTATCCACCGGCAGCGCGATGCCGATGACGGATTTCCGTGATGGCGTGCTGGTGGGCGGACTGCTCAAGGAATTCGGCGACGCGCTGGCGCGTGAGCTGCGCATGACGCCGCGCTATCTGAACGTGCCGCGCAAGCGGGTCGAAGCGCCGCTGTCCAACGGCCAGGCCGACATCCTGTGCGACCTGCGGCCGGAATGGCTGGACGGCAAGGACTGGCTGTGGTCGGACGCCATCTTCACCAACAACGAGATCGTCGCCACCCGCCTCGATACGGCGGCGGTGCGCGGCGTGGCCGAGCTGCGCCGGCAGCGCATCGGCACCATCCTCGGCTACCGCTACGCGCATCTGGAGACGCCGCTGGGCGATGAGTTCTCCCGCGACGACGCCATCAGCGATGACTTCAACCTGTCCAAGCTGCTGCGCAAGCGCTTCAGCTACATGCTGACCAATTCGCTGTACTACGATTATCAGCGCAAAACCCACCCGGATCGGGCCTTGCTCAACCCGGTGGTCTACAAGGTGTTTGCCTTCGACAGCTACTGCGCGCTGCCGCCGCGCGGCAAGCTGGCGCTGCCGGCGCTGGACCGGGCGATCCAGGCGCTGAAGCGGCGCGGCGAGATCCAGGCCATCGTCGACCGCTTCCGTCCCAACTGAGCGGGATCAGCGCTTCAGGCGCGCCAGCAACTGGTCGGCGACGGCGCTGGCCGAGGCGGGATTCTGGCCGGTGATCAGTTCGCGGTCGGCCACCACCCAGGTCTGCCAGCTGGCGGCGCTACTGAAGGAGCCGCCGGCTTTTTGCAGCGCATCCTGCGGCCAGAATTTCATCGCGCCGCCATTCAACATCCCTTTGGACGCATCCTCTTCTGCATTGCTGAAGACCGTCATCTTGTAGCCGGCGTAGATCCAGGCCGGCGCCGGGGCGGCATGCGCGCCCTGCTCCAACGTGGCCGTGAAGCGCGCCGGCTGCTCCAGCGCCGACAGCAAGGCGATCGGGCCGTGGCACACCAGCGCGGTCGGCTTGGCGTTGGCGTGGAAGTCGCGCAGCAAGCGGCCCAGCGGCGCGCTGTGCAGCAAGTCCTGCATCGGCGCGTGGCCGCCCGGGATGTAGATCGCATCGTAGTGGCCGTAACCGTTCTGTTCGACGCGCGCCAGGCTGACCACCGGCGAATGCTCGGCCGACGTCAGCTGCAGCTTGTCCAGCAACTCGACGTGCTGGCGCATGCTGGCTTCGTCATTGCCGAAGTACATTTTATCGAGCGAGCTGCGGTCCAGCGTCGGCGCCTTGCCGAGCGGCGTGGCGAAGGTCAGCGTGTGGCCCGCGTCCAGCAGCTTTTTGACCGGCTGCATCAGTTCGTTGGCGTAGAAACCGGTGCTGAAACTGCGCTGGTCGCGCAGCGCCAGCTGCGATTCGTCGGACAGTACAACCAGCACGTTGGCGGCGTTGGCGGCGACGGCGGCCAGGCCGAGCACGGTACCGGCAGCGGCTTTGAGGATGGTGGTGTTCATGGCGACGCTCCTGTGTGTGTGTGGTGGTAGCGCCACTTTATTGATGCCTGTAAAGTGTGTAAATATGCGCACCACCAAATCATTTGTTCTTGAAAGGCATGAATGGGCAGGCAATTCGATCATATGGCCGATGTGGAGGCCTTCGTCACCATCGTCGACAAGGGCACGATCAGCGCGGCGGCGGTAACGCTGGGCACCACGCCGTCCGTGCTGAGCCGCGCCGTGGCCCGGCTGGAAGCCCGGCTCGGCGTGCAACTGATGCGGCGCACCACGCGCCGCCTGAGCGTGACCGAGGCGGGCCGGCTCTACCTGGAGCAAGCCCGCAGCGCCTTCGGCCTGATCGCCGACGCCGAGCGCGCCATCCAGGGCCAGGGCGGCGAGCTGTCAGGCACGGTGCGCCTGAGCGCGCCGACCACCTACGGCCACTACCGGCTGCCGCAATTGCTCCGGCCCTTCATGGAGCGCCATCCCAAGGTCGTGGTCGAACTGAGCATCGCCAACCGCAATGTCGATCTGGTCGACGAGGGCTACGACATGGCGATACGCCTGGGCGAACTGGCCGACAGCGGCCTGGTCGCGCGGCGGCTGGAAGACGCGGCGCTGTGCCTGGTGGCCGCGCCGGATTATCTGCGCCGGGCCGGCACGCCACGCGACCTGGACGAGCTGGCCAGCCACGCCTGCCTGCCCTTCACCATGCCCAGCACCGGCCGGCAAGCGCCATGGCTGCTGCGGGTGGACGGCAGCGATGTCGACTGGCCGGCGCCGCCGCGCATGCGGCTGGCCGACGATGTGCTGGGCGTGGTGTCGATGGCGCAACAGGGGCTGGGCGTGTGCCAGACCTACCGCTTCGTCGTCGAGGAAAGGCTGGGCAACGGCCAGTTGGTCGAGCTGCTGCCCGAGATGCGCGGCCGCAGCCGGCCGTTCTCGCTGATCTACGCGCCGCACCGGCGCATGTCGGCCGCCTGCCGTGCGCTGATCGACAGCATCGCCCCCGATCAAAGCCACTAATCAAGCACTTGCTTGCTGCAAAAATAGCAGCAATAATGATCCTCCAACATTGACAACAGCGGGGGACGGCAGCCATGAACGAAGCGGACGTGCAGCAGATCAAAGCGGCTTTCGACGCCCAGCAGGCCACCGCGCTACGCTGGCGCGCATCGGCCGCCGCCGAGCGCATCGCCCGGGTCAAGCGCCTGCGCGACGCGCTGATGGCGCAGCGCGAAGCGTTCTATGCGGCCTTCGAGAGCGACTACCGCAAGTCCCCGGCCGAGGTCGAAGCATCGGAGTTCCTGCCGGTGATGGAGGAAATCCGCCAGGTGCTGGGCGCGCTCAAGCGCTGGATGAAGCCGCGCCGCCACTGGCCCACCACCACCATGCTGGGCACCTACGCGTCGGTGCAGTACCAGCCGCGCGGACGGGTGCTGATCATCGCGCCGTGGAACTATCCGCTGAGCTTGTGCTTCGGCCCGCTGGTGTCGGCGCTGGCCGCCGGCAACACGGCCATCATCAAGCCGTCGGAGATGACGCCTGCCGTGTCGGCGCTGATGGCGCGCATCATCGCCGACGTGTTCCCGGCCGACGAAGTGGCGCTGTTCGAAGGCAGCCAGCCGACTTCGCACGCCCTGCTCCAGCTGCCCTTCGATCATATTTTCTTCACCGGTTCGCCGTCGGTCGGCAAGCTGGTGATGACCGCCGCCGCCCAGCACCTGGCCAGCGTGACGCTGGAACTGGGCGGCAAGTCGCCCACCATCGTCGACGAGAGCGCCAACCTGCAACTGGCGGCGGAAACGCTGATGTGGGGGAAGTTCCTCAACAACGGCCAGACCTGCGTGGCGCCCGACCATGTGTATGTGCATGCCAGCGTCAAGCCCGCCTTCATCGCCGCCTGCCGCACGGTGCTGCAACAGCGCTACGGCGCCGACGCGGCCGCGCAAAAGCAGAGCCCCGATCTGACACGCGTGGTCAACCAGCGCCACACGCAACGCCTGGCTGGCCTGCTGGCGGATGCGCTGCAACGTGGCGCCGTGGTACACACCGGCGGCGAAGTCGACGAGGCGCAGTGCTACATCGCGCCGACGCTGATCGAACAGATACCGGCCGGCGCCGCCATCCTGTCGGAAGAAATTTTCGGACCGCTGCTGCCCATCATCGAATACCGCGAGCTGGACCAGGTGATCGCCACCATCAACGCCGCGCCCAAGCCGCTGGCCTTGTACGTGTGGAGCACGCGCCAGGCCAACATCGACAAGGTGCTCAAGCAGACCAGCTCCGGCGGCGCCTGCGTCAATCACTGCGTCGCGCATTTCGCGCACGGCAATCTGCCATTTGGCGGCGTCAACAATTCGGGCATGGGCAGTGCGCACGGCGAGTACGGCTTCAAGGCTTTCTCGCACGAGCGCGCGGTGCTGCGCGCCTCGCCGCTGATGCTCATCAAGCTGTTCTTCCCGCCCTACACCTCGGGCCGCCTGCGCCTGATACGCATGGTGGTGGACAGCCTGAAGCTGCCGATGCTGTAAGCGCGGTTGTTAACAAATTCTGTGGATAAGGCTGTTAACAAGGCGGCGGCGCCGATGCCAAGCTGATGTTTTCAAAGGAAAAATAAGGGCTGCGCAAAATTGTCGCAGTCAAAGTTATCCACTGGCATTACACTAGGCGGGTTTTGACTTCTTCATCCAACAAGGAACTCATGAAACCCCGTCTCACCGCACTTGCCCTCGCCCTGATGCTGGGCTGCCTCTCCGTCCAGGCCGGCGCCGCCGATGCCGGCGGCCCGCCGAAATACAGCCTGCGCGAGCACTACACCAAGTACGAATTCCGCATCCCGATGCGCGACGGCGTGCGCCTGTTCACCGCCGTGTACGTACCCAAGGATGCCGGCAAGACCTATCCCTTCCTGATCCAGCGCACGCCGTACAGCGCGGGCGTGCAGTCGGGCGGCGAGCTGCACTACGGCGTCGACTTCTACCCCGAACACATCGGCCCGTCGCAGGACTTCGAGAACAGCGGCTACATCTTCGTCAAGCAGGACGTGCGCGGACGCTATATGTCCGAAGGCAAATGGGTCGAGATGACACCGCACGTTGCGCCCAAGCGCGCCAAGGGCCAGGGCAACGAAAGCGAAGACATGCACGACACCGTCGAGTGGCTGCTGAAGAACGTCGCCAACAACAACGGCAAGGTCGGTATCCTGGGCACCTCGTATCCGGGTTTCTACACGTCGGCCAGCATCATCGATTCGCATCCGGCGATCAAGGCGGCGTCGCCGCAGGCGCCCGTCACCGACTTGTTCATGAACGACGACTCGTATCACGGCGGCGCCTTCATGCTGGCAGCGAACTTCGATTTCTACTCGGCCTTCGTGGAAGCGGAAAATCCGACGCCGCTGCCGAAAACCTGGGACCGCTTCGACTACGGCACCGCCGACGGCTATGAGTTCTTCCTCAAGCACCTGACGCTGTCCAACATCCTCGGCACCATGTCGGCGAAACAGCGCGCGCTGCTGCAGCCGACCATCGAGCACTCGACCTACGACGAATTCTGGAAGACCCGCAACATCGCGCCGCACCTGAAGAACATCAAGGCCGCCGTGCTGACCGTGGGCGGCTGGTATGACGCCGAAGACCTGCAAGGCCCGCTGACCACCTACAGCAGCATCAAGCGCAACAATCCCGGCATCTACAACGGCCTGGTGATGGGCCCGTGGTCGCATGGCGCCTGGGGCCGCGCCGACGGCAAAACCCTCGGCTACGTCAAGTTCGATGCCAAGACCGGCGAGCAATTCCGCAGCAATATCCTGTATCCGTTCTTCGAACAACACCTGAAAGGCGTGGCGAACAAGAACGTGTCGGAAGTGTATGCTTTCGAGACGGGCAGCAATGTCTGGCGCAACTACGCCGCCTGGCCGCCCAAGCAAACGCAGGCGCGCACGCTGTTCCTCGGACCGAACGGCACGCTGAGCTGGAAGCAGCCGGCCGCCGGCGAAGCCTACGACGAATACGTGGCCGATCCGCGCAAGCCGGTGCCGTTCACGGCCTATCCGGCGCAGGGCGCGCCGCAGGAATACATGGTCGGCGACCAGCGCTTCGCGTCGTCGCGCCCGGACGTGCTGACCTATCGCAGCGAAGTGCTGGAAGAGGACATCACGCTGGCCGGGCCGGTCAAGCCCAAGTTGTTCATCTCCACCACCGGCACCGATGCCGACTGGGTCGTCAAGCTGATCGACGTCTATCCGGCCGAGTATCCGGGTAGCGGCGACGAGGAACGCGGCTCCGATGTGCCGAAGCCGACCCTGACCATGGCCGGCTACCAGCAGCTGGTGCGCGGCGATCCGCTGCGCGGCAAGTTCCGCAACAGCTTCGAAAAACCGGAGCCGTTCACGCCGGGCAAGGTGGAAGCGGTCAACTACGCGATGAGCGACGTCAACCACACTTTCCGGCGCGGCCACCGCATCATGGTGCAAATCCAGAGTTCGTGGTTCCCGCTGGTGGACTTGAATCCGCAAACCTTCGTGGACATTCCAAAGGCCAAGCCCGAGGACTTCCAGAAGGCCACGCAACGCGTGTATCACGCACCGGCGATGTACTCCGGCGTCGAGGTGCAGGTGATGCCCGGCTTGCGCTGATCGATACAAAGTCCGGGTTGTTAACAAATTCTGTGGATAAGCTTGTTAACAAGCCGGACTGGACAACGCTAAGTTGCTGTTTCAAAAGCAAAATAGACCGCTGCGCAATTTTGTCGCAGCGGTAACTTATCCACCGCGCCGGCGTTCGAGCAACTCGAAAATCCCCATGCCGGCCAGCATCGCCAGCACGAACAAAATAGCCTTCGGCAAGCCCATTCCTAGCCCTACCAGAGCAGGTCCAGGGCAAAAACCGGCAATTCCCCAGCCTGCGCCGAATAATATCGACCCGATTACCAAGCGGCGATCGATTTTAGTTGCAGTGGGCAATTTCAATTCAGTGCCGAGCAAAGTCGTTTTACGACGGCCGGCATATAAAAACGCAAAAAACCCTACCGCGATGGCTCCGCACATGACGAATATCAGCGAAGGATCCCATTTTCCGGCTAAATCCAGAAAACCCAACACTTTGGCGGGGTTGGCCATGCCAGAGATAATCAGGCCAAGGCCAAATAGCAGGCCGCTTAGAAATGCGATAACCATTATAAGTGCCTTATCAAGTAGACAGTAACAAAACCGGCCGCCATGAAAATGATGGTCGCCGTGATTGAACGTGGGGACAGCCGCGATATTCCGCAAACGCCATGCCCACTGGTGCAGCCGCTGCCGTATCGGGTGCCGATCCCGACCAACAAACCGGCAACAATTAATGCCCCGGTATCGGCTTCAGCCTGAATCTCGGGCCACGCATAAAATACGCCATAGCTTATTGGGGCGATTATGAGTCCGGCAATAAAAGCAATACGCCAGAGAATATCGCCCCGCGCAGGCCGCAATAATCCGCCCAAGATGCCGCTGATGCCGGCAATTCGGCCATTCAACAGGACCAGCATCGCGGCCGCTGCGCCGATGAGTATGCCGCCCAACAGCGCGGACCACGGCGTGAAGTTCAGAGTGTCTATCGTCATCTGCTGCTCCTACGGGTGTGCGCCAGAAAGCGGCGCGAACAAGCCAATTGTTGGCATAATTTTACTCTCCAAGCAGAGCCAGAGACTCCAGCCAGGACGCTTTCCAGGGGCGCAGGTCCGGCTGGGTGGCGAAGGCCTTCTTCAAATGCGACATCGGCACGCGATAGACATCGTTTAATCCCAGCGCCAGCGTCACGGGATTCCACAGATGGGTATTCTTCCCGGCACGGGAATTCTTTCTGACCCGTGCACCATCATCGCCGAATATGCCGATGCCACTCGCCAGCGATTTTTCCCAGTCCAGCTTGGCCATGCCGCCGAATACGCGCAGCACTTCTTCCTTGGTAATCCCTTTAAGAACCTCCTTCGGAGGCGTTGCGACAACTTCCTCTTTCGGGTTCAATATATTTTCCAATACATTGGCTATATCCCGATGGAAGAAACGCAGCGCGTCCAAAGGCATGGTGATACCCGGTGGTTTCAGTTTAAAGACTATCTTGTCCGAATCGCGCGTCATCCGAATTAATACATCAGAGCTGCCGGCGGCAAGCCGCTGGGTATCTTCGATAAAGAATATCGGTGCGGGATAACGGGTAATCCCTTCGGCGAATAAGCCGGCATATTCCTCCGAATAATCCAGCCAGACATGGGGAGTCAATCCCGCTTCCAACAAGCGCGCCAGGTTCCATGGCGTGCCGGTCTGTTCACTTAACCAGGAACAGGTTTCTTCGGTGGTCGCATTGTTGGGCAGTGTGCCGGAGGTCATTTTCTTCTTTCAGAATTTTCGGATGCAGCAGTGTACCAATAATATGGGTGGTTTAAGCGGGACCGTCCGCCCTCCATGACGGCGTGCCGCCAATTTGGACGCCCAGATAAATCCCCAGGCGGCGCCAGGCCGGAATGCCGTCGGCTTCCGACGCCTCGCGCAGCACGCGGTTGGCGGTGGCTTCGTCGCACACCTCGTGGTGATGGTAGAGCCAGTCGTGGATCACGGCCGCCTTGTGCGAGGTGTCGCCGAACAGCAGGTACAGCACCGGCAGGCGCGGCACGCTGGCGTAGTCGGTCAGGAAGCCGGCTTCGACTTCGATCACCCGGCCGAGGATTTCAGATTGATAGCGGAACGGCGCCATCACGCGCCAGGTGCCGCGTCCGCCGGCGGCCAGGTCGTCGACGCACTCGGTGATCAGCGGGGTCAGGAAGGCGGATTTCATGGCGCCTCCGGGCGGTCGAAGATGGACAGCTGGCGGCCGCGCATCACGGCGATCAGCTTGTCGGCATATTGCGGATCGGTGGCGTAGCCGGCGGCGGCCACCGCGCGCGCGAACGCCTCGCCGCCGCGGCAGGAAAACGCCGGCTTGTAGCGCGGGTTGGCCAGCAGGAAGGCGGCGTGGTCGTCGATGCAACCTTGCCAATCCGGATACTTGCGCCAGCGGGCTGGCTGCATCTGCCACTGGCCCTTGAGGAATTCCCGGGTGGGCATCAGCAGCACGTCGCCGCGCCAGGATGGGTCGGCCTTAACGCCGAACAGGTTGCGGGCTTGCAGCGCCAACTGCGACGCGCCCCAGCCGGATTCGAGTGCCGCCTCGGCGAGCGCGAAGCTGGCCGGCACCCGGGTACGGACGGCCGAGGCGCGGGCGGCGGGGCCGATGGCGGCGATGAAGTCGGCGGGGGTCATGGCAGCTCCCCTTCCGACTCGGGCGTGATTTTGCCGGTCTTCCATTCCTTCCACATGTGCCAGCACTTGTGGACGATCATCAGGCCGACGTAGAACAGGGTCGCCAGGTGGACCAGTTCCGGCAGCGTGATGCCGATGTATTCGGCACCGACGACGGCGATGGGCGGCGCGGTCTTGGCCAGCATGGCGGCGCCGGTTTCGATGGTTTCGTGTGTCATGCGCATGTTCTCCAGGCATAAAAAAAGCCACCCGAAGGTGGCTGTGGTGTTGAACGTTGCTATTTACTGCGGGATGCCGGCCAGGATCTGCTGCACCCGCTCCGGCGACGCGAGGATGCCGCCGCCAGGGCCGGGCGACGCCGGCTTGGCCAGGTAGGCGACGATGTCGCGCACCGAGGCCAGGTTGGGGTCGGTTGGTTTGTCGAGCTGTACCGACAGCTGGTACATGGCCCAGAACTCGGCGACCATCGGGTCTTTCGAAGCTTTGATGGCGATGCGTTCGGCGGGGGTGAAGGCCATGTACAGCGACATCGGCGTGAGCAGCGGTCGGGCGGTCGACGGAGCGAAGACCGGAGCACCATTAACCAGCTTGCAGCTCCAGCCGATGTCTACCGGCGTGTCACTCTCCACCTCATATTCCTCCGCCCCCGCTACGGCTGAAGCGATCGATGCTCCCGGAGCAGTTACAAAACCAAGGCTTACGACCAAGCTGTCTTTTACAAAAATCAATTTCATAGTTACGACCCTTCCAATACAGACACAATGCAATTCCCATAGCTCTGAACAGATATGGTGACAGTTTGTCCAGCACCGACAAAGTGAGTAAGCGATACGTTGTTTGGGTTGGTACTACTATAAGCAAATGCCACAATTCCATTGATGAGCAGCGATCCAACATTTGCACCGGCGGCGAAGGAGATGCTGAGTTTTGCATCTGTCGGCGCGGTATAGGTCAATGCTCCGTTGGAGAATGCCCCTATAATTCCTGTTGCCATATTTTTCTCCTGTTAGTTAATCTGGCGACGATTCTGTGGCGACTGAAGCCCGGACAAGATCGCTTGATTGCCAACGATAGCCATGCGTTGTCCTGGGGGGGCCGACGAATTAGCATCGATACTGAAGGGCTGCACAAAACCTGTTGCTAGAGTGGCGACACCTTGGTATTGAACTGGGACCGCCGAGCCAGCCGCAGCACTGGCGCCAAAAACACCGATAGGCGTAGTTTTTGGGATGGAAGCACCGCTCAGCGCTAAAGTAACGTACCGAGCTCCGGGGCTCCCTCCCGGGGTCATGATCATCACCAATGGAACAGCCGGCTTTACTGGACTACGCCCCACAGCAAGCAGACAAATCGGCGTGGTATTCACATAAGAGCTCCAGATGCCTAGAGAACTGTTCTGAAACGACGTCATGAGAGTGAGATTTGCGTCTCGAACCTCAATAGTTCCGGTACTCCCGCAGGCAATGACAACCCCGTTGTCCGTTACCGTCACCGCATTCCCATATCCATTGGTTATCGAAGCTTGTGCACCGTACGTACCGGCGTTTGTAGCGACAAACAAATAACCTTGTGTGTTGACCAAAGCGCTTCCGTCTGGGCGCGGCGTCACAGTGAATGCGGGGGTAAACGCATTGGTAGAGCTGTTTCCAATTCCATATATCCCGCCTACAGCCGTGCCTGTTGCAGAAAAAGTCGATACTACGGTGCCTGAGACGCTGTTGCAGTATTGAACAACGATAAATCCACCAGTAGCCAGGCCAACCGCAGACACGGTACAGTAGCCGGCAGAAGCACCGCCGGTCGAAAAAGCGCTTATTGCGCTTTGCTGCACCACGCCTGCGGCATTGAAACGCGAAAAGTAAGTCGATATCGCAGGACTCACAAAACCGGCAACCACAAACCCGCCGCCAGTCAAAGCTCCGACGCTGACAGCGCACGGTGAACTCGTCAGTACATTAATCAAGCCTGAGGCCGCCGGCGCCTGAACAACTACACCGGTCGCCGAGTACACCGCATAGCGGACGATACCGGACGAGTTGCAATACGCGACTGCGAATCCGCCGCCTGCCAATGCGGCGATCGCGAGCGAAGTAGCAGCCACACCAGCTTCGACTACAAGCGGTGCGAGGATTTGCGTTCCAGTATTGCTGAATACGGCGACCGTGACCGCTGCGGTCCCGACTTCTTGATACGCAAGCGCGAAACCGCCACCGCTTAACGCCACAGCATAGAAATTAATACTAGGGTATAAACGGGGCAGCGTGACTATTACTCCCTGCTGCACACCCAGCGGATTGTAAATACCAAACTGCAGAGAGTTACCGCTTGTCCAGACAAGGACGGCATTGCCGTTCGACAGTGTGCAGCCGGCGCTCAGCAGGCTCGTCGACCCAGGAAGAGGAAGTGTAGGCCCCGCCGCAAACGGCAGTGCCGGCGCGGCCAACCCGGATGCCGGCCGCAAAGCGCCGCCAGGGCCGGAGGGATCCAGTGTGTAGTAAGCCAGGCCATCGCCGCCGATACACGCCAGTTGCCCTTGTACTACCGGTTCGCCGGTAACAACCACCGTACTGAGATTTTGTAACGTGCCGCCACCCGATACGGAAGAACCATTGGCGCCACCTGAAAGAATTCGTCCCATTGCTACTCCTTATTAACGTCCGTGCATGCGCCACACTGCCGTGGACGCGCTGTTGAAAACCGTGACTGTTTCGCCGGCCACCAAGGCCACCGCTGTCTCTTCCAGCAGCGAACCGGCCGGAATCACCAGATCGAGAGGCTCGATCCAGTCGGCCGCAGCTGGCATGGCCGGTGCCACCACCGCCGGCGAGATCGCCAGCCGCACCGTGATGGCGTTCAGCGGATCGAGATTGATGCAGCGGATATTCACCGTCATCTCGTTGGGCGCGGTGCCCAGCGTGGTATAGGTCGCCGCCGGGGGCGACGCTTTTGCTACATAGCTTGCCATGTTGTCCTCTTAGAGTTGGCCGTAAAAATACATGTCGGAGTACTGCCCCTTGCTGTTATTACTGATGACCGACAACAGCGACGTGTTGACGCTGCTGATGGCCGCCGACACGAACGCCGAACTGGCCGCCTTCTGGCTGCTGTCGCCCGGCGCCGGCGTCGGCACCGTCGGCGTGCCGGTGAAGGCCGGGCTGTTCAGCGGCGCCGCCTGCGGCAACGCCAGCGTCAGGAACGGCGCCCCCGCCACCGGCACGATGTTCAGCGCCGGCACCGTGGTCATGCCGTAGTCCACCTGCACGCTGTAGGCGCCGATCCAACCAGCGTCGGGCGTCGGCGTCACCTGCGAGCCGGTATTGGCCATCGCGCCGGCCTTGACCTGCACCGCGCATTTGCCGCAACGGATGGTCATGCTCGACGTGCCCAAACCGCCCGGCCCGCTGTACGGAATGGCCGGATTGCTGGCGTTATAAAACGGCAGCACTAGCGCCCCCGTATCAACCTCCTGGAACTGCACCTGCACCAGGTAGTTGATCGACTTGCCGGCCGTGCCAGGCGCCGGAACGGGCAGCGCGATCGGGTCGGCCAGGATGCCCTGCTTGAGCACCTGCCGCGCATCGACGCCCAGCGACGAATACGGCGTCGCGTCGACCGCCGCCATTTGATACACCTGGCCGGCGGCAATCGCCGCCGTCAGGCCCGTGCCCGGCGTGCAGGCCAGGCCTTGCAACACCGGCGCCGTGCCCAGCACGGCCTGGGCGAGTTTGGCGAGACCGATCATGGCGAACTTGTTGCCGTTCAAAATGTCGGTCTCGATCAGTTCCTCGCCGTTATAAACAGTTGCGCGATCCATACTGCTCCTGAAAGAAAAAAGGCCGCGGGTAGCAGCCTTGTGGATAAAAAAACGCAGCAGCCCTTACAGCAGCTGCACCCAGACCGTCACGTTGTGCGGCCGCACCGCGTCGATGGCGGCGTAGATATCGGCGTCGGCGATGCCGTACTGCGGCGTCCCCGACAACGGCCGGTACACCTTGACGAAGCACTCATACGGCGTCGTACTCAGCGTGCCGTAGCGGCCCCGGCCGTAGAAGCCGGTCGGCTGGCCATACGCGCCGTAATCCTGCGGCCGCCCGGCTTCGATCAGGATGGGCGTGCGGCCGGTGATGTCCTGGCACAGCTTGATCACGCCGGCGCGCGTGCCGCGCTCGCGGAAGATGTTGGCCTGGATCGCGGTCCGATAGCTCTGGTCGGTCTGGTACGGCTGACGCTGCAAACCGAGGCCGAAGAAGTCGCCCGCAATCATGTCCAGCCAGCCATCGCTGGCGGTCAGCAAGCGGCTTTGCTGCTTAACATAAGCCAGCAGCGCATACACGAAGGACCAGCTCGCCGCCCAGCCGGACAGCAAGGCATCCAGCACCGGCGAGCTGTCGCTGAACCAGGTGGGCAGCGTGGCCTTCAGGCGGGCGACGATGTCGCCGTTGTCCCCGGCCGCCATCAGGACACCGTCACGGTCGAGAACTTCAACACCTGCCGCGCCGTCACCGCAACGTCGGCGCTACCGCCGTTGAGCTGCATCGCCGTCACATTGGTGACGCCGGGCGAGGCGTCGTACGCCACCTGCGCCAGCCGGGTGTAGGTCAGCGTCTGCCCCAGCGCCAGCGCGTTGATGTAGTTCTGGATCGCGGCCTGCACCTGGCCGCGCGTGGCGACGGTGTCGTAGCCGGAGGCCAGCGTCACCGCCAGCGATACCGCGACCGGCACGATCACCGGCGTGTAGACGCCGAAGCGCGTGGTGATCGCCCGCACCGCTTCGATGGCGCTGCTGACGGCGTTGATAAAGCCCGCCGACGGCGCGCCGGATCCGTCGTCCACCACCACGTAGAAGTAGCCGAGATCGGCCGTGCCGTTGTACTGCTGGTTCTCGGTGATGGTGTAGACCGCGCCCGGCTGCACCGAGCTGATCGCGTAGCCGATCGCGGCCCGGGTGGCGCGCGACAGCGAGGCGATGTAGACCACGAAGCGGGTCCGCAGCGCGGCGTCGGTTTCGGCATCGGCGCCGCCGGAGAACGACAGCGCGTTGCTGACGGTGTCGACATACGTCACCGCCTGCGACAGCACGCTGACCTGGCCGGCGCCGGCATTGCCCGCCGCCTCGGCGACGTTGGCGCGCACCGGCACGGTCAGGCTGGGCACGCCAGCCGCCAGCACATAGCCGTCCGCCGTCCAGGCCGGATGACTGGTGTCGGCCGCGACCGTGTAGCTGCGGCTGCCGTCGGCGGTGCGCACCTGCGTGCTGAACGGGATCAGCGCCTGGCTGGTCGGCGTGAAGCGGGCGAAGGTGACGGCGCCCACCGCAGGCAGCGCCGGCAACCGCGCCAGGCCGTAGTCGGCGATCCAGCTGTCGAGGTCGGCATCGCTGGCGGTCGCGGCGCGCATGGTCGACAGCAGCTGCATGGCGATGCCTTGCAGCCATTGGGCCAGCGCGGCGTTGGTTTCGACCAGCGCGCGCAGCATGGAGCCGATGGTGAAGTCGATCAGGCCGGAAGTCCTGGACTGGATCGCCGCCACCTGGTCGGCCACCAGGGTGGCGAAAGTTTTGGTAGAGATGCTCATGATTTACCTGTTGAGGTTGAATGCCAGATTGACCGGCTGCTGGACTTCGGCATCGACGTACTGAATGCGCACGCTGATGCCGTTGTCGATAGGACTGATCAGGATCACCGGATCAGGCTGGTGCGAGACGATGGCCTCGTTGAACAACTGCTCGCGGATCAGCGCGCGCAGGCGGCCGGCGTCCAGCGTCTTGCCGATTTCCTGCGACACGCCGGCGCCATAGTCCAGCTGCCACAGATAGTCGCCGGCATTGGTCAGCAGGCGCCGCAGGATGCGCTGCTGGCCTTCCAGCGTGCCGCTGCTCAATGCCAGGTCGCCGGTGACGGACAGCGCCAGGTCGCCGCCGATGTAGTGGGAAAGATCGCTCACACCGGTGCTCCCGTCATCCCCGGGCCGGACTGCACGCCGGGATGGGTATGGGTGCGCAGGCTGACGCCGGCGCCCCGGACATCGCCACCGACGGTGAGCTTGCCATCGACGGCGCCATCGCCGCTGACGGCCAGCTTGCCGGTGATCGAGGCATCGGCACTTACAGCCAGCTTGCCGCTGATGGTGGCGTCGCCGCTGAGCTTGAACGTGCCGCTGTGGTTCCAGCTCGACGCCGCCGACGTGATGCTGCCGTCGCCGTTCAGCGTGATGCTGGCGCCGTGGCCGTCGCTGAACACGGCGGCGCCGCTGTTGAGCAGCTTGAACTGCGCGCCGCTCTTGTGCACGGCCCACAACTCACCGCTGGGCGCCGGCAGCGGCCGCGCCTGGTCGCTGTAGAAGCGGCCGACGATCAGGCCGGCGTCCATGCTGGCCTCCTGGAATTCCAGCTGCACCGTGTCGCCCGAAGTGGGCGGACTGAACAGGCCCCAGCCGTTGCCGCTCCAGGCGCTGGTGATCGGCAGCCAGCCGATTTCCACGCCCTCCGGTTGCAGCAGCACCTTGGCGCTGTAGGTGTTGGGGTCGTAGCTGGTGACGGTGCCGATGCGGGTGCGCGCCAGGCCCTGCCCGGCCGTCTGCGACACCAGGCGAATACTGTTGATGAGATTGTTCATGCATGCTCCTCCGGCTAAGTGTTGGGAAGTTGGTTCTTGGCTTCGACCGACATGCTGAAACCGCCGTCGACCGAATAGCGGCGCGTGACGGAGGCCGTGTAGTAAGCCTGGTCGAAGGCGCTGCCGGTGTCGTTCACCTGGATCAGGCTGGTCGGCATCAGCAGCACATCGCCCGGCAGGTCGGCTTTCAAGCTCATTTCGTGCGCCGACAATTCCTGCAAGATTGCCTTGGCCTTGGCCTTGGCCTGGCTGGCGTCGAGATTGGGAAAGGTGCGCACATACTCCTGCGGCTCGCCGTCGAACGGCACGGCAGCGCCATCGCTCACGCGCTTGCGCTCGGCCACTTCACTGACGGCCTGGTTGGTCTTGCTGTGGAAGGACAGCACTTTCACGCGCAAGTCCTTGGCCAGCGACAGATTGCGCTGGAAGCCCAGCTGCATGGCGTTGGACTCGGCCACGCCGCCCGCCTTCCAGCGCAGCACGTAGGGATCGGCGCTCTTGGCGGTGCGCGGTTCGAAGTGCAATGAACGGCCGCGCACATACACCTGGTAGCCTTCGTACTGCGCCAGCTTGGTGACGATGTCCCAGTAGCTGACGTTGGACGCCACCAGTGCCTTGACGATCTGGTAGTAGCCGCCGGCCGCCACCGTGGTCGGCGTTACCGCCGGCGTCAGCCCCTGCGCCTTGGCGATCTGGCTGACGACATCGGACGCCACCAGCGTGCCGCTGCTGAACACCTTGGTGCGCTTGAAGTCGATCAGCCTGGAGCTCAAGTCGCGCCCCGCCAGCACGATGGTGCCGGCGTCGAGATCGACGTCCAGCGTGTCGGCATAGCCGATCAGGAAGCTGGTCAAATCGGACTTGGCGACCTGGCCGGGATCGGACGGGAAGCCCAGCAGGAACTCCAGCTCCAGCTGTTCCTGGCGCGACCAGAAATCGACGCCGCGTCCGGCCGGCTGGGCCGCAATGGACAGCGTCAGCCGGAAAGTGTCGGCCACGAAGAAGGCGTTGTTGTTCACCTCGAATCCGATCACGCCGTCCAGCGCGGCGCCGTTGGCATAGACCATGCCGCGCGGCCGGTTGGCGGCGCTTGTTGGCTGTGCTTGATTGATCATGGGCCGGGTACTCCTCCGTTGTCCGGCGGCGTAGGCGGTATCGCCAGCGTCCGCACGCCCGTCACCTGGGGATCGGTGACTTTATTGGCCTGGGCGATGGCGATCCACTTGGTGGCGTCGCCATAGACCTTGGCGGCCAGCCGGTACAGGCTCTCGCCGCCGACCACCACCTTCTGCAAGGATGTCACCGCCCCCGAGGCGCGCGTCAGGTTGGCTTCGATGCGGCCGACCACGGCTTGCAACTGATGCAGGTCCGGCAGCTTGACGGCCGCGTCCAGCTGCTTGGTCAACTTGGCGGCCTGCTGCGCGACCGGGTTGTTGGGCAGGATGCCGCCCAGCGTGGTCACCGTTTGCAGCACCGCGCCGGCCTCGGCGATCATGCCCTTGACCTGGGTGGCGACGCCGCGCACCGGCTCCAGCACGCCGTTGATGGTCTTGCTGCCGGCCTGGACGAAATCGGAGACCGACTTGATGCTGTCGTTCATCGTCTTCATCAAGCCGGTCAGCTTCGGATCGCCGACCTTGGCCGCGATGGCGCCGGCCTTGGCGGCGTCGGCGCTGATGGCGGCGTTGAGGTCGGCGGCCTTGGCCGACGGCCGCGCGCGGGTGCTGTCCTCGACCACGTCCAGCTCCAGCGTGTAGCGCACGCGGTGGCGCTGCTCCACCACGTACTTGAAGCTTTTGACGACGACGCGGTATTTGTATTCGAAAAAGCTGAGCTGCTGCTGGCTGCCTTCCACCCGCATCAGGTCGATGGCGCGGGCGCGTTGCAGCGCGTTGGCGCCGAGGAACAGGCCGGACCACTGGATCGGATCGTCCTCGGCGCCCATCGCCTGCACCACGCGCACGCCGCCGGGCAACTGGTGCACCACCAGCTTCTGGCTGCCGCCGAGCGGAATGCTTTCGGGGATTTCAAAGTCCTGGAAAGTCTCGCTTCCCAGGGTCAGGGTAAATGCTGTGTTTGCCATGTGTCTATCCTGCGTAGGCGACGGAGGCGAGGTTCATCGTGCCGTCGAAGTTATTGGGGCCGGTGGGCGGCCCGGCCATCCGCGCGCCCGCTTCCTGCAGCACGCGGGTGGTGATGCCGCGATAGTCGAGCTTGTTCTCGACCTTGAACACCGGCGCAGGCGCAGGCGGCGGCACCGGGTTGATGGCCGTGCGCGGTGCGACCGGCGGCAGGCTGCGCGGCGCGGCAGCCGCGCCCGCCGTCGCACCGGCGGGAATGGCCGGCGCACCGGGCTTCTTGGGAGCATCCTTGTGGAACCAATACCAGATGCCGCCGATCGCGACGCTCAGGCCGACGATGGCGGCAATTGCCCAACCTACCGGCGTCAGCATTCCGATCACCGCTTCGCCCATCGCCACAATGGCCGGAACTATCATCCGCAGCAGCGGGCCGATCCGCTTGATGGCCTTCCACAGCCAGGAAAAATTGCCACCCAACGAGAGCACCGTTCCGCCTATCTTCAATGCGCCGGCCAGCAAGCCGAAGCCGTAGACCGCAATCTGCGTCAGTACCGGGAAGCGCCCCAGCCAGTTGCCCAGCTTGTCCATGGTCTTGGCGAAGAACAGCAAGGCGCTGGTGACTTTGGGCAGGTACACGCTGCCGATCACGGTCAGCAAATTCTTCCACGCCTGCGCCGCCGCCAACTCCGCGCCCTTCGGCGATTTCAGGTATTGCTGGTAGGCGCTGCCGTAGTTGCTGGCCTTCTCATACGTCTTGGCCTGGGATTGCAAACGCGGCTGGTTGACGATCTGGTCGCCGATAAAGCTCGCGGTGTGCTCGTCAAAGTTTTTCGACAGCAGCGACACCATCTTGGCGTCGTCGATGTTGCCGTACTTTTTGCGGATCGCCGGCGCCAGCACCTCGGCGATGAATTTGTCGGGACGGTGCTCCATCAGCGCGACGTTGGCCGCGCTCAAGCCGGCCTCGCCGCCCTTGCCCTTGCCGCGCGCTTGCAGCAGGCCCAGCTGGGACAGAAAGCCCTTGGCCTTGCCATCCATGCCGCCGCCCACCAGCGTCGCGTAGGCGCCTTGCGCATTGGCGCCGGCCGTCTCGCCGGATTCCTGCGCCATGTAGGCGGAGAACTGGCCGTACAGATACTCCTTGTCGAAATGCTGATACGCCTGTTTTCCGGCCTTGGCCGCAGCCACGAATTCCGCGCCGTTGACCTTGCCGCCGGTGGCGAAATTCACCTTCGATTGCAAATCCAGCTCGCTGCGCATCACCGCATCGGCGCCCGTGACAGGCGCACCGCGCAGAGCCAAGGCCTTGGCTGCATTCGCCGTCAGCCCCTCGACATCCTTGCCGCCGTTGGCGACCTTGGCCGCGAACGAGTATTTGGCGAAGTCCTCCGACAGCGCCAGCGATTTCGGCAGATCGCCGAAGGCATCGTTCAGATCGCGTATGCGGGAGATGTTGTCGGCGATGCCGGTGCCCAGCGTTTTGTGCGACAACGCGGCCGCCTTGGCATACACCGCGGCGTTGTTCTGTGCGCCCAGGTTGAGCGTCTCGAAATCCGACTGCGCCTGCGCGGCTTCCGCCGCCGCCTCGTATGGCGACTTGAACGCGCCGAACATCTTGTCGGCGACGCCGGCCATTGCTTCGCCAGTTTTTTTCTTCTTGCCCTTCTCGTCGTCCTTGCCCTTCAGCTTGCCCAGTATCTCCTCCAGCGCGGACAGATTCTTCTGCGCCCTGCCCGCGCCATCTTCGACCAGCTTCAGCGCCTTCGCGATCTCCCGCAAGCCCTTGCTGGCGCCATTGGACAGCTGTAACTTCAACATCATTTGGTATGGTTTTGCCATGGGAACTCCTGTAAACCGCGCCCTACTTCCTGGGCATCCAGCGCATCGCGGCGAAATCGAACTCGCCGCCCTCTTGCTCGCCCAGGGCGATGGCCCAGGCAGTGCCGACTTCTTCCGGCAGGCTCAGCGCCACATCGAACGGAACCCCGTTCTTCACCAGGTACACCACCGTGGCGAATGCGGGGTTCCGTGCTAGTTTTTTACGGCGGCCTCGGACACGGCGGTGTCGGCCTGCTCCGCCACATGGCTCATGACGGCGCTGATGCCGTCCTCGCCCAGGCGCGAGATCAGCGCTTCCAGCTCGCGCTTGGTCGATGGCGGCGGCTGGTCGTCGCCGTCGATCTGCGTCACCCACAGCAGCGGCATGACCATGCCCATGTAGACCTCGTTGCGCGCCGAAGCGCCGACCGTTTCGACGATCTGGTACTGGCGCAGCACGTTCGGCTTCTTCAGGCCGATGCGCAGGCCGCCCGCGACGACGGTGGCGAGTGCGTTGGCGGCCTTGACGATGTCGTCCGACACCGTCTCGATGGAAATAGTTGGTTTGTTCATTGCAGTTCCTGTTCAATAAAAAAATGGCGCGCGGCCGGATGGACGCGCGCCTTGCAGCACGGGGCTTACTGGACTTTCAAGCGGCGCGAGGCCATGAATTCCAGTTTCATCTTGACGGTCTTGTCGCCTTCACGCGCGCCCAGCTCGGTCAGCTTGTAGACCACTTTTTCATAGCGGTACTGCGAGACGCCGCCGTTGGGCTCCTGGATGGTTTCCTGGATGAAGCCGTACGGCACGTTCATGCCGTTGTAGTAGTTGGCTTCGGCCTGGGCCCAGAAGTCGTCCAGCGTGCTGTCGAAGCGGTCGATTTCGAACGAGCCCTTCCAGCCGTTGTGCGTAACCGTATGGCGCGCTTCGCCGTCCAGGCCGGTGCGCTTCTCCTCGGTGGTGACAGGTTGGGCGTCGAACTTCATGATCGCCGTGGTGGGAATGTTCAAGTTGCCGGTGGCCGTCGTGATGACGACGCGGATGTCCTTGCCCAAAGTTTGATTTGCTGCCGACATATGTCGCTCCAAATAAAAAAGCCGCCCTCAGGCGGCATGGATGAAAGTGAAAACCGCCTTAGTTGGCGGCCACGGTACTGGTGCGGGCAACCTGCACCGACTGGCCGCCCTCCATATTGATCAGGAACTTCTCGACCACCGACAGGTACTGCACCTTGGCGTCCATCTGCATGTAGCCGGTGGCGATGCGCGGCGCCAGGTTGTTGCTCAGGTCGCAGATGGTGGAGAAGTCCGCCACCTGGCCCTGCTGCCGCATATTGGCCAGGAAGGCGTCCACCGTGGCCTTGGCTTGCAGGCGGGTCGGATCGTCGGCGCGGCTCGACTGCAGGCGGCCAACGTACTTGCCCATGCCGGTGTTGAGCGTGTAGGCGATGTAGTTGGTCATGCGGGTGTAGTTGTCGCCGTTGGTCACCGGGTTGGACGAGGTGTTGTGGCCGAAGCGCGTACCGAAGTAAGCGCCACCCGGCACCGGATTGGCGATCACGTCGATGCCCGCCTGGCCCAGCACCTGCAGCTCGGCCGACGAGTAGGCGCGGTTCTGCAGGCTGCGCTGGGTGGCGACGATGCCGTACAAGGCCTTGTTCAGACCGGACTGCTCCGGCGACAGATTGGCCAGCAGGCCCGCCACGAACGCCTGCGGCGAGATGACGCGGGTAATCGAGTTGACCGGATCGCTCCAGTAGACCCAGTCGCCCAGCAGCAGCTTGAACGCATACGAATCGATGTTGGCCGCGGCCTTGGCCGCAGCCGCCGCCGCCGGGGTGTCGCCCTGCGGCGTCACGCCGACCATGTAGATGCCTTCGGACAGGCCGAACGCAGCCTGCGCCGCGAAGGTGCTGATGTCGTCGCAGTCGGTCAGCATGGCCACCGCCGCACCGGAACTGCGCAGGCTGTACATGCCGGTGCGGCTGCCCAGGTCGGAGCCGAGCAGCAGCGCGCCGGTGATGTTGTTGGCGCCGTCGGTGCCGCCGGCGAAGTTCGAGCTGGCATAGGCCGGCATGCCAACAGCCGCGCCAGCCACCGCCGACACCAGCACCGACGCCGGACGCGCCACGCTGTTGCCGTTGTTGATGGCCGCCGCCATATTCACCCACAGCGCATTGCCCGCGCCGGGGATGTTGTCGAACACCTCGGGCGCGAAGCCCGACAGCGCCAGCGTCACCTTGGCGGTGCCGGTCTGGCTGCCGGCGGCGATGGTCGCTTGCAGGCTGTTGCCCAGCGAGCCGGTGTACTTGCCGCTCAGCGTCAGCGCCGGGGTGCCGGCCACGCCGCCGGCCAGCGTGGCGCCGGACGCGGTGGCGCCCGCCACGGTGGTGGCCACGGTCAGCGTATTGCCGGCCACGCCGGGCAGCAGCGCCGCCAGGTTCAGCGTATTGGCATTGAGCGCAAAGGTGAACTTGTCGATGTTGACGTCCAGCGAAGCCTGCAGGAAGGCCAGCAGCGTCGCCAGCGTCGCGCTCAGCGAGGCGCCGATGTTGACCTGGTTGCCGACCGCGCCGCTGGCGACGAAGGTCACCACGGTGCCGGCCAGCGTCACCGTGGTGGCGGCCACCGGATTGGCGGTGAACGCCACCGAGCCGGTCGCGGCGATGCCGGCCGACTGGATGGCCGCGGTGGCGGCCGTGTCGGTGCCGTCGGTCACGCGCACGCAGCGCATGCTGGCGGCGCCCTGCTGGACCGCCGCCGCCAGGGCGGTGCCCATGTCGTACTTGCGGTTTTGCAGCGAGCCGTGGATGCGCGCATAGTCGGCGGTGCTGCCCACCGGGGATGCGGAATTGACCGGGCCCCACTGGGCGGTGCCGACAATGCCGAGCACATTGGTCGGCACGCCATTCAGCAGTGACACGCTGGGCGGCACTATCTGTACGTAGAGATCTGGAACGATCAGCGCCGTGGTGTTGATGGCGCCTTGCTGTGATACCGGCATGTAAGCCTCCTAAAAATAAAAAAAGCCCGCACATGGCGGGCAAGAAAGCAGGTGGAAGACGGCGTTACGAATACAGCGTCGTCGCGCCGTACTGCCCACCTGTTGCGAACTGCATCGCGACGCCGAGCTGCTCGGCGACGATCTGGGTTGCGCTGGCACTATCCGTGATGGCGTACTCCACGGCATAGAGAATATCGCGACGGAAAATGGTGGCATTTTCCATCGCATCGTTTTGCACGCTGCGCTTGTAGCGCAAGGTGCCGCTGGTGCCGTCGGCCAGCGCGACGCGCCAGGCGCCGGCCAGCGCCACGTCGATGGCGGCGGCCAGCGGATCGCGCGCGGCGGCGCTACTGGCCCAGACCGAAATCTGGAACACTTTTTCCTGCCGGCGCAGCACGCGCATATTGCTGCCGCCGACGCCGACCCGCGCCACCAGCTTGCGCACGCCGGGCACGCTGACGACGGCGCCGATGTTGCTGGCCGGGCGCTGCGCATTAAGCAGCGCAGCCAGGCCGGTGGCGACGGCGGTCGGCGTATCGCCGGCGCGCACCGCGTAGACCACCGGCAGGCCGTCCGCCAGCACGGCGGCGTTCTGCCCCGCCGCCGGCGTGCCCGCCACCGTCACCGTGCCAGCGCCGACCGTCAGGCTCAGCGTCGAACTTGGAATGGGTTGCGCCATCCAGTCGCTGCAAGTCTGCTGGGTGACGCGCTCGGTAGCGGTCGGGAATACCGACACGTGGGCCTTGCCGGCGGTCAGGTCGGCGTTGAGCGTGGCGGCGTTGGGCCAGCCGGCGTAGATCACGGCGGTAACGCCGGTGACGGAGGCAGCGCCGATACCGTTGGGATAAACGGCGGCGCTGATCGCCGCCACCAGCGCTTGGGCGACATCAGTTTGATCGGCCATGGAGTTCACCAGAAAAGAAAAGGGAGGAAGCGGCGTGAAGAAAAAACTGCCGCAGAAATGCAAAAACCCGCACTGGGCGGGTTTTTGACGTACTTCTTGAACTTATCAAAGTGAGACCTATTCTCCGCGTGTTTTGCGGAACGGTCAAGCACTTTTTTAAAAAACGATCATTTTTGTTTGTTGCAGCAGTTCGCCGACGGCGATCCACGCCTTGTGCTCGGCGCCGCTGACAGCAGGCATGCGGCCCTTGGCCGGCGCACCCTTCAACCAACGCACCAGCTTGGCGTTGTGCGCGCTGGCGGTATCGCGATGCACGCCGCACTGGTCGGCCAGGTCGGCCAGGTTGTGCTTGACGCCGAAGCAGCGCTCGATGATGCCGCGACGCAGCAGATAGTGCGACAGCAGGCCCGACATCTCGCCCAGCGCGCGCTCGGTCAGGAACAGGATGGCGTCGACCCACACCTTGTTCGGCTTGGAACCGGCGCAGCAGTTGCGGCCGCAATCGCAAGGCACGGCGGGCGGCGCCACGCGCGCGATCAGGATGTGCATCAGCAGCGGATCGAGGCGGTCGAGCTCGGCCCTTATCATGCCGGCCTGGGCCGCGCCATCGAGGCCGCCCAGCCCCTTCCCTTCCCTGGTCGGTCCGGAGGCCATGCGCGCCATCATGGACTTGTCGTACTGCTGGCCGGAGAAATTGAATGCGAAAACCAGCGCGGCGTGCGCGCTGCTGAACAGTGCTTCTTCTTCGATGATGAACATAGATCTGTGCTCCTTAAGTGTTGCTGGTATTGGTTGGGTTGTTCTTCAACAGCGCCTTGATTGCCTGCAGCCGCATGCGGGCGGTGTGCACATCGGTCAGCGCCTGGCCGGGCGCCGGCAGCGCGGGCACCGGGCGCGGTACGTCGGCCAGTTCGTGCTCGTGCGCCAGCTTGGCGGTCAGGATGCGGGTCCAGCGGGCGCGGGCGTTCGGCCAGGCCAGCGCGCGCAGATCGGCAAAGGTGAATTCGACGGCGGCCCAGTACAGCGCCTTGCACGGCCAGTGGTCGTCGCCGAAGGCGCGGCGGCTGACCTGGCACTGCGCCTCGGCGAACATGGACTCGGCATCCGTCGGCGGCCGGCACAGCTGCAGGAATTCCGGCAGCGTGGGCGGCCACGGCCGGGCCAGGCAGGCGGCCACGCCGCGCCGCACTTCGCCCACCGACATCCCGGCCAGCTTGCTGCGCCAGTTCTCCTTGACGCCGCGCACGTCGGTGCCGCGCCACAGGTCGGCCAGGCGGCTGCCGTAGAGCAGTTCGAATTCCGCGAACAGGCGCTCCACGCTATCCGACGAGACGGGCTTGGCCGTCGATGGTGTGCTGCTCACCGCCGCCGCCGTGGCGGCCCGTGAGTTGGTCAAGTACGCGCTGGCGTTCTGCATGGGTTCCTCCGAAAGATGGTTGGGCGGGCTTGCCGGGGTTGCGCACCAAGTCGCTCAAGACCGGCAGGAAATAAGCGGCGCTGAAATGCTCGCCGGGATGGGCGCGCAGCTTCTGCGCCACCACGGCGACGATGAACTCATCGTCCAGCCGCTGCAGCACCGGCGCCCAGCCCGGCTTGGCGAACAGGCCCGGTGCGGCGGCAATGCCGAGCTGGCGCAGTCGCCGGCACAGCTCGCCGATGCGGGACATGGGCGGTGGTGCGGCGTCGTCTGCGGCCTGGGCTCTGGCTGGTAAACTTTTCCCTGTCTCTGTCCCTGTCTCTGTCTCTTGGAAGGCCGGTCCCGGGGGACAAGCGCGGGACAGCGGTGCGCCGTCATCGGCCAGGAAGGCTTCCAGCGTGGGGAACGGCAAGTCCTGGCCATGGCGCTGGTTGTGCTTCTTGATGCGCGCGCACTCGGTCTTCCAGCGCTGGGCGCGCTTGGCCTGCCAGGCTTCGTTGGCCTTCTCCGCGACGATGGGGTGATACAGCCGGCCGTCCGCGCACTTGATCCAGCCGTGCAGCGCACCGGCGCGCAGCTTGCTCCACTCCCGGACGACGCGGCCATAGCCGGCCAGCTGCGCCAGCACCACGTCGTCATCGGGAATGCTGGCGGCGGGGATCTGGTGCCACGACGCGCACCACAGCAGCACGGCGGCGCGGAACTCGTCGCCGCTGACGATGGCCGAGATATCGCTGTCGCGCAGCCGCAGCACATCGAGCGGCATGAAGGTGAAATCGCGCAGGTCGCAGTCGCCCGGCGTCAGCGGCATGGGCAGGTGGTTGGAGCGCGGGAAATTCGAAATATTTTTATTCATGGACACAGAATATACGCGAATGGATAGGCAATCAATACCTGAATGAATAAATTATTGCGTATTTTTATTCATGCACGTATAGTTCGTGCCATGGATATCGCAAGCAGACTTGATGAAGCTATGAAAGAGGCTGGGTTCACCACCCAGAGCGCCCTCGCGCGCGCCTCCGGCGTACCGCAGCCGACGATCAACCGCATACTCAAGGGCGTGGGCAAGAAAGGCCCGGAGACGCAGACGCTGGCCCAGCTGGCGGCGACCTGCAATGTCAGGTTCGAATGGCTGCATGAAGGCCGCGAGCCGCGAGCGCGCAGCGGCGGCGTCGAGCGGGAGTATCGGCAGGTGGTGGTGGCGGATGCGGGCGATCCAGATTTTTACGAAATTCGCAAAGTGCAACTTCAGCTATCGGCAGGTATGACGGGCTTTCAAACTGTTCCAGAGATTTACGACGGTAGCAAATTAAGCGTTTCCAAGAACTGGGCCGACCGCCACGGCTACATCCCCGAACGGCTGATCGCCATCGCGGTCAAGGGCGAGAGCATGGAGCCTAATCTGTACGCGGGCGATCTGGTGATCATCAACACCGCCGACACGGCGATGGAGGATGGCGTGGTGTTTGCCGTCAACTACGAAGGCCAGGCCGTGGTCAAACGCCTGACGCGCGACCGCGGCGACTGGTGGCTGACCTCGGACAACCAGGACCAGCAGCGCCACCGCCGCAAGAGCTGCCGCGAAGGTGAATGCATCATCATCGGGCGTGTGGTGCGGCGGGAGACGGACAGGATTTAAGGTCAAGCTGCGGCCTCGGGGTAAAGCTCCGGCAGCAGAAATTGCAGCGCATCCAGCGGCAAGCCAAAGCGCACCGGGCCAAGCGGGGTATCGTTCACCACCAGGCCGGTCGCGAGCAACCGGGATAGAAGCGCGCGCGCAGTGCGTTCGCCCAGACCGGTCAACTGCGCAAATTCCGCGCGCGTCACGGGGCCTGCGGCAAAGACATGATGCAGCGGGAGTATGGCTTCCGCGCGCATGGCCTTGTCGTGCGCGGAGCGGAACGTGACCAGCGCTTCTATCCTGCGCTTCATTCCATCGAGTTCGAGCATGCGGCTCATGAAGTTCACCTGGTCCGCGCACATGCCGACGAAATACTCGATCCACTCGATCAATCCGGCTGTCGTCAAATTCCCTCGCCCGTCCAGATCGCCACGGCGCGGCATGTCGGCATTGTGCAAGCGAGCGTAGTAGTCGGTGACGGAGCGCGCCAGGCCGCGACTCGGCGACCACAGGCCTTCGGTCATTTCCCACAAGGCGCAATGGCTTTGCAGGCGCACGGCGCGTCCATTCCCGTCCAGGAAGGGATGCACCCACGCGGCACGGTGATGCAGGCAAGCGACGGCAATCAAGACGGCTGCGCCGGCCTTCTGCCTGGGGTAGACCTGATCCATTCGTTCAAGGAAGGCGGCAAGCGACGCAGCGGTGGGCGCCAGGTGATGGCCGATCGTCACGTTATCGGACCGCAGTACGCCGGGCTCGATGACGCGTTTGTCGTCGGTGATCCGATCGGCGTCCGCCAGCCTTGAATACATGGCCTCATGTGCCCTGATCAGGAAGGCGGACGAGCGCGGGTTTTCGCCGTTGACGACACGCTGCTCAAGTGCGCGCTCGGCGGCGATGTGGGCCAATGCGACCCGCTGCAGATAGGCGATACCAGGCTGGTCCGAGAACTCACGCCGCAAGGCACGCTCGATGTTCAGCGGATGCGTGCCCTGCCCTTCAATACGGTTGCTGTAGTAGGAGTTCATCGAGCGGACCAGCTCGCGGATCACCGCACGCGCAGTCGGGTGCGCCTGCGCAGTCAGGCGCGCGGATGCCCGGACGACCTCGTTCGTCGCCTGCTCCAGCTCAACCGGCAGCGCAGACGGCAGCAGCGGCTCGAACTGATGAGGAGAATCGTAGATCAATATTGCCGACATTTTCCGTTACCCGATGTCGTAATAAGTCTTTGAATTTAAATAGATAGTACGCCTAAAACCTCTGATGCACGCAGATCTTTTGCCGACTTTTCTGCCGTCTCTTGATCAGTCTTGCCTTATCAGCGTTAGATACGGCGATAATTTTGTCGGCCCAAAATAAAAGCGTATAACTCTCTCGTTGTCGACAAACCGGACTAACGCTTTTCGAATCGGGTGCTGGCGTACGAATTGAGGCGGCATGCCCTGGCAGTTTGGCCGTCCATTGTCCGAAATCCCGGGGAGGAAATTGAGCGCAAGCCCCTCTCCATCTTCGGAGATATCGTACTTCATGGTCATCTCCATGCTTCCGTCATTGCCAATATAGCTTCCGTCAGCCAAAAACTGGAATGTCATGGACTTGCACGTATCCGGAAATTGAATAGACGAGCTTTCCATCTTCCATTTACCGATCAACTCGACCTTTCCCGGCCCGGCATGGGCAGTACCCCACAACAGCACAAGCGAAATAGCGGCAAAGGTTCTTTGTAGTAGCATTTTTGAGCCGATCGTAAGCTTTTGATCTGAATATGATTTTGGCCTGCCCAGCAGGAATCGAACCTGCGACCCTCAGCTTAGAAGGCTGATGCTCTATCCAACTGAGCTATGGGCAGATATGTCGCGACGAGAATACGTCGCGGAAATGAAAAACGGGCTGTCTTTCGACAACCCGTTTTAAAAGTTCTTGGTCGGAGTACAAGGATTCGAACCTTGGACCCCCTGGTCCCAAACCAGGTGCGCTACCGGGCTGCGCCACACTCCGAAGACAGTATTCTAACGCCTGCCCCTCTCTACGTCAATGACAGGCAGGCGATTTATTACACTGCTGAAATTTTACGCAGCCAACTGCGCATCCACCTTGTCGGCGATGCGGCGCGCCATCGACTGCGCGTCGTCGGCGTTACGTGCTTCGACCATCACGCGTATCAAAGGTTCCGTGCCGGAGGCGCGGATCAGCACGCGGCCGCTGTCGCCCAGCTCGCGCTCGACCAATTCCTTTTCCGCCACCATGGCGGCGTTCTTGGTCCAGTCGAAGCCTGGCGAGACGCGCACGTTGACCAGGGTCTGCGGGAAGATCACCAGGTCGCCGGCGCACTGCTCCAGCGACTTGCCGGCGCGCTTCAACGCCGACAGCACTTGCAGCGCCGAGATGATGCCGTCGCCGGTGGTGTGCTTGTCCAGGCACAGCAGGTGGCCGGAGCCCTCGCCGCCCAGCAGCCAGCCCTTGTCCTTCATCACTTCCAGCACGTAGCGGTCGCCGACCTTGGCGCGCGCGAAGCCGATGCCCTTCTCTTTCAGCGCCACTTCGACCGCCATATTGGTCATCAGCGTGCCGACCGCGCCGGCCACGGGGCCGGTCGCCAGGCGATCCATGACCATCAGGTACAGCAGCTCGTCGCCGTTGTACAGGCGGCCGTTGGCGTCGCACATGATCAGGCGGTCGGCGTCGCCGTCCAGCGCGATGCCGAGGTCGGCGCCATGGGCGCGCACGGCGGCGGCCATGGCGTCCGGCGCGGTGGCGCCATGCCCCAGGTTGATGTTGAAGCCGTCCGGCTTGTTGCCGATGGCGATGACTTCAGCGCCCAGCTCGTGGAACACGTGCGGCGCGATATTGTAGGCGGCGCCATGGGCGCAATCGACCACCAGCTTCAGGCCGCGCAGGTCCAGCTCGTTCGGGAAGGTGCTCTTGCAGAATTCGATGTAGCGGCCCTGGGCATCGTCCAGGCGCTTGGCGCGGCCCAGTTTTTCCGAGGCCACGCAAGCCATCGGCTCGTCCAGCGCGGCTTCGATTTCCAGCTCGACCGAGTCAGGCAGCTTGGTGCCCTTGTCGGAGAAGAACTTGATGCCGTTGTCCTGGAACGGGTTGTGCGAAGCCGAGATCACCACGCCGGCCGACAGGCGCAGCGCGCGCGTCAGGTAGGCGATGGCCGGGGTCGGCATCGGGCCGGCCAGCATGACGTCGACGCCGGCGGCCGAGAAGCCCGCCTCCAGCGCCGCTTCCAGCATGTAGCCGGAAATACGGGTGTCCTTGCCGATCAGGACGGTAGGACGCACCGAGCCGCTGCGGGCGCCGGCCAGCACCTTGCCGGCCGCGTAGCCGAGGCGCATGACGAAGTCCGGCGTAATCGGCGATACGCCCACCAGGCCGCGGATGCCATCAGTTCCAAAATATTTACGTGACATTGTGTATTCTCTTTATCGTTGTAGGTTAAATCCTGCCTGCCATACTTTTAGCGCATCCACCGTTTCCGCCACATCGTGCACACGCACGATCAGCGCGCCCTGCGCCACCGCCGCCAGCGCGCCGCCGACGCTGCCGGCCATGCGTTGCTCGACCGGCTTGCCCGTCACCGCGCCCACCATCGATTTACGCGACAGGCCAGCCAGCAGCGGCACATCCAGTTCCGCGATCAAATGCCCGGTGGCTTTCAACAAGGCGTAATTATGCTCCACAGTCTTGCCAAATCCAAAACCCGGATCGATGCACAGCCGACGCGGATCAATGCCTGCCGCCGTCAGCGCGTCGATGCGCTCGCGCAGGAAAGCGATGACTTCGGCCACCACGTCCGTGTAGCTGGGCGCCAGTTGCATGTGCTGCGGATCGCTTTGCATGTGCATGATACACAAGCCGCAGTCACTATCGCGCACCGCATCGATGGCGCCGGGTGCGCGGAAGCCGTTGATGTCGTTGATCATATCGACGCCGGCGATGATGGCTTCGCGCATCACCTGCGGCTTGTAGGTGTCGACCGAGATGGCCGGGCCGATATCGCGCAGCGCGTACAGCACCGGCATCACGCGCTGCAACTCCTGCTCCAGCGGCAGCGGCGGCGCGCCGGGGCGGCTGGATTCGCCGCCGACGTCGATGATGTCGACGCCGTCCAGGATCATCTGCTCGGCATGGGAGATGGCGAACTCCAGCGACTGGTGCTGGCCGCCGTCGGAAAACGAATCGGGGGTGACGTTGAGGATGCCCATCACGCGGGCGCGGACGCGATCGCCGCGCCACGGATAGTTGAAACGGCCGAACTGTAATGTAGATCGCATGTGTAAGCGGAAGAAAAATAAAAAAAGGGCGAGGATTGCTCCCCACCCCTCTATGCTACTGCCCAGCCAGGTATCAGGCTGGCGCGGTCACGCTGGGCGATACGCCCGAGCCGCCGTCGCTAGGCGGCTGCTTGCGGATGGTCACGCCGGCTTTCGGCGCGCGCGGCTCCAGGCCGGCCATGATGTCGTTGATCTGGTCGGCATCAATGGTTTCCCACTCCATCAGCGCCTTGGTCATCACTTCGACCTTGTCGCGGTTCTCTTCCAGCAGCTTGCGCGCCAGTTGATATTGCTGATCCAGGATGGCGCGGATCTCGGCGTCGACCATTTGCTGGGTCGCTTCGGAAATCGTCTTCGAGGCGCCGCCGAAGAAGCCGTCGTTCTGGCTGTCTTCGTAGACCATCACGCCCATGCTGTCGGACATGCCGAAGCGCGTCACCATCGAGCGGGCCAGCTTGGTGGCGCGCGAGAAGTCGTTCGAGGCGCCGGTCGACATCTGGCCGACGAAGATCTCTTCGGCGATGCGGCCGCCGAACAGGATGGAAATCTCTTCCAGCATCTTGTCCTTGTAGCCCGAGATATTGTCGTGCTCAGGCAGCTGCCAGGTCAGGCCCAGTGCCCAGCCGCGCGGCATGATGGTCACTTTGTGGACCGGATCGGCCTTAGGCAGCAGCTTGGCGACGACGGCGTGGCCGGACTCGTGATACGCGGTGTTGCGGCGCTCTTCCTCGCGGATGACCATCGACTTGCGCTCAGGGCCCATGAAGATCTTGTCCTTGGCATCTTCGAAGTCGATCATGTCGACCAGGCGCTTGCTGCGGCGCGCGGCGAACAGCGCAGCCTCGTTGACCAGGTTGGCCAGGTCGGCGCCCGAGAAGCCAGGCGTGCCGCGGGCCAGGATGTCGGCCTTGACGTCGGTACCGATAGGCACTTTGCGCATGTGCACGTTCAGGATCTGTTCGCGGCCGCGGATGTCCGGCAGGCCGACCGAGACTTGACGGTCGAAACGGCCCGGACGCAGCAGCGCCTTGTCCAGCACGTCGGCGCGGTTGGTGGCGGCCACCACGATCACGCCGGACGAGGCTTCGAAGCCGTCCATTTCCACCAGCAGCTGATTCAGCGTCTGTTCGCGTTCGTCGTTACCGCCGCCCATGCCGGCGCCGCGATGGCGGCCGACAGCGTCGATCTCGTCGATGAAGATGATGCAAGGCGAATGCTTCTTGGCGTTCTCGAACATGTCGCGCACACGGGATGCACCCACGCCGACGAACATCTCGACGAAGTCCGAACCGGAGATCGAGAAGAACGGCACCTTGGCTTCGCCGGCGATGGCGCGCGCCAGCAGGGTTTTACCCGTGCCCGGAGGACCGACCATCAGCACGCCGCGCGGAATGCGGCCGCCCAGTTTCTGGAATTTGCTTGGGTCTTTGAGGAAGTCGACGATTTCGTTGACTTCTTCCTTCGCTTCGTCGCAACCGGCGACGTCGGCGAAGGTGACGGTGTTATTGGTTTCGTCCATCATGCGCGCCTTCGATTTGCCGAAGGAGAACGCGCCGCCCTTGCCGCCGCCCTGCATCTGGCGCATGAAGAAAATCCACACGCCGATCAGCAGCAGCATCGGGAACCAGGAAACGAACACTTGCTGCAGGAACGATGGCTCTTCAGGCGGACGCACGTCGAAGTGCACGCCGTTGTCGCGCAGGTCGCCGACCAGGCCGCGATCGAGGCCGGTGGCGGTGGCGCGCACCTTGGTGTCGTCGCTGCGGGTGGCGGTGATGGCCGTACCCTCGATCAGCACATCCTTGATCCGCTTGGCCTTGACTTCATCCAGCAGCTCGGAATAAGCGATGGTTTTGCTGCCACCTGCGGTGCCATGGCTATCGAACTGCTTGTACAGCATGAGCAGGAGCAGTACGACAACTACCCAGATGGCTGATTTGGAAAACATGTTATTCACGAAAACTCCTTGGATGCAGGGCGCATCTTTTACCTATAGCTAGAAACCCGATTTTACTCGCAATAAGCAGGCGGTGCCAGAAGCCCGCTTACGCGTGCGGCCAAACTCCAGCCGAAAAAACACATTATTTGACCAAAATACCGGTGCGATCAAGTCAAAACTGATCTTCACCGTGCCGATGTGCGGCCCGAGTGGCAAATATCAAGGGCGTCCGAGGGGGAATTCGTCAGATTCCAGCGGCTGCGCCGACAACATGCCGTCGGTCGGGTTTTTCAGGCCACGGCCCAGCAGGAAAATCTCGGACGACTTGTCGCGGCTGGCTTTCGGCTTTTTCTGGATCACGGTTTTGAATTCGCGGCGGAATTTGAGCACGATGTCGTTAAAACCCATGTCTTTAAAACATTTCACCAGCAGCGAGCCGGTCGGTTTCAAATGCGCCTGGGAGAATTCAATTGCCAAATCGATCAGATGTTCCATGCGCGCGGCGTCGGAATCGGGAATGCCGGACAGATTGGGCGCCATATCCGATAACACCAAGTCAACTTTTTGACCTTTGACATGATCTTCCAGCATCTGCAGCACCTCGGGCTCGCGGAAATCGCCCTGGATGAAGTGGAAGTCGGCGATCGGCTCCATCGGCAGCAGATCGAGGCCGATCAGCGTGCCGTTGATGCCCCCGCCCTCCTTGCCGGCCAGCTTGCGACGCGCGTATTGCCCCCAGCTGCCGGGAGTGCAGCCGAGGTCGACGATGACCTGGCCGGGCTTGATCAGGTTCTCGTCCTCATCGATCTCCTTGAGCTTGAAAGCGGCGCGGGCGCGGTAGCCCTCTTTTTGCGCTAATTTCACGTAAGGGTCGTTAATGTGGTCGTGTAACCAGTTTTTGTTTAATTTCTTCTTCTTCATTCGCGTAGAATACTGCCTTTAAGGGAACCACTAAAAATATATTATGCAAAAACTTACACCTGTTGAGCGCAGCGCTCTGCGCGCCGAAGCGCATGGTCTCAAGCCTATCGTCCTGATCGGCGAGGCAGGCCTGACAGCCAACGTCCTCAAGGAAATCTCGCTGGGCCTGGACTCGCACGGCCTGATCAAGGTCCGCGTCTTCGGCGATGACCGCGAAGCCCGTGCCGAAATGTACGACACCATCTGCGAAAAGCTGGATGCGGCCCCTGTGCAACACATCGGCAAGCTGCTGGTGCTGTACCGTCCCAAGGTTGAAACGGAAAAAGCCCGTTCGACCTCCGGCAAAGGCCTGCGCGAAGTCACCATCGTCAAGCCTAGCCCTAGCGGCACCAAACGCCCGTCTGTGACCAAGGTACTGCTCAAGGGAAATGAACGCGTGACGCAAGGCGGCAATATCAAACGCGCCAAGCCACTGCAGAAGTCGACCAAGAAGAGCGCACTGGGCTCGAAGTAAGCCTGATGCATCGTCCTTTCCCGCCTGGGAAAGGACGAAACTATTATTACCGTTATTACTGTATTACTGTTTCACCACCAGCCACGCGGCCAGCAAGCTCTGCACCAGGTAGATGCTGCTGGAAATGCCGTGCAACATGCCGAATTCATTCTTGGCAGCGTCTTCCATCACACCGCCCGGCCCCGCCGCGGCACGCAATGCGGCCATCATCGGTTGCAGGCCGAAGTGCGACACCAGCGTGCACCCCAGCATGGCGATGACCACCACCAGCAGCGTGCGGCGCGTCTTGGCGGCTGAATTGGCGGCCGAACCGGCGAAGATGCCGCCCGTCTCGGCGCCCTTGCTGACCCACAGCAGCACCAGCATCACCAGCGCGCAGGCGATCGACAGCCAGGCTTGATTCTTGAACAGGCTGGCGGCTATCGTGCCGGCCAGCACCCGGTCGCTCAGCGTGGCGAACAGCGTCGGCGCGGCCAGATAGCCGACTGCCCACAAACTGCCCGCCCACAGCGTCGCGACCAGCAAACGTGTACGCGCGAGCAGCATCAGATATAACGCACTTCCAGGATTTCGTATTCGCGCGGGCCGGACGGCGCCTGCACTTCCACCACGTCGCCGGCCGACTTGCCGATCAGCGCGCGGGCGATCGGCGAGGTCACCGATACCTTGCTCAGTTTCAGGTCCGCTTCATCCAGGCCGACGATCTGGTAGGTCACTTTCGCGCCCGAATCCAGGTCTTCCAGGTCCACGGTCGACGCGAACACCACGCGGCCATCGGCGTCCAGCGTGGTCGGGTCGATGATTTGTGCTGCGCTCAGCTTACCTTCCAGTTCCGCGATGCGGCCTTCGACGAACGCCTGGCGCTCCTTGGCGGCATCGTACTCGGCGTTTTCCGACAGATCGCCATGCGAACGCGCTTCAGCAATCGCGTCGATCACGATACGGCGTTCTTTGGTCTTCAACTGGTGCAACTCTTCTTTCAGGAGTTCTGCGCCGAACTTGGTAAGTGGAACTGAAGTCATGTTTATATTTACTCTGTTGTTACAATGGAAAACCACAGAGGCCACGCCAACCTGCAGCGCGAGCTCTGTGGTTAAAAGGTACTGTTTCCCGTCACCGAGGCGACGAAAGAACCTTAGTGTAAGGTTTTATGCAGCCCTTGTAAATCGTACACTTGCAACTCGTCCAAATGACGGATGCCTTCGACCGCCGCTTCCGCGCCGGCGATGGTGGTGTAGGTCGTTACGCGCGAAGCCAGCGACGAGGTGCGGATCTGGCGCGAGTCCGTGATGGCGCTGCGCTTCTCTTCCACCGTGTTGATGACCAGGACGATTTCGTGGTTCTTGATCATGTCGACCACGTGCGGACGGCCTTCGACCACCTTGTTCACCGGCGTGACCGGAATGCCGGCCGCCGCGATGACGGCAGCGGTGCCCTTGGTCGCCACCAGCGTGAAGCCGATGTCCACCAGGTCGCGCGCCACTTTCACGGCGCGTGGCTTGTCCGACGATTTCACCGACAGGAACACCTTGCCCGATTTCGGCAGCTTGATGCCCGCACCCAGCTGCGACTTGACGAAGGCTTCGCCGAAGGTCTTGCCGACGCCCATGACTTCACCGGTCGATTTCATCTCAGGTCCGAGGATGGTGTCGACGCCCGGGAATTTCACGAACGGGAATACGGCTTCCTTGACGCTGAAGTAAGGTGGCACGACTTCCTTGGTGATACCTTGTTGTGCCAAGGTCTGGCCGACCATGCAACGCGCGGCGATCTTCGCCAGCTGCAGGCCGGTAGCCTTCGACACGAACGGCACGGTACGCGATGCGCGTGGGTTCACTTCCAGCACGTAGACCACGTCGCGCATTTCGCCGTCGCGTTCCTGCTTCTGGATTGCGAACTGCACGTTCATCAGGCCGACCACGTTCAGGCCCTTGGCCATCAGCGAGGTCTGGCGCTTCAGTTCATCGATGGTCTCTTGCGCCAGCGAGTAAGGCGGCAGCGAGCAGGCGGAGTCGCCCGAGTGCACGCCGGCTTGCTCGATGTGCTCCATCACGCCGCCGATGAAGGTGGTTTCGCCGTCGGAAATGCAATCGACGTCGCACTCGATGGCGTCGTTCAGGAAGCGGTCCAGCAGCACCGGCGAATCGTGCGATACCTTGACCGCTTCGCGCATGTAGCGCTCCAGGTCGCGCTGCTCGTGGACGATTTCCATCGCACGGCCGCCCAGCACGTAGGAAGGACGCACCACCAGCGGATAGCCGATTTCCTGCGCCAGCGCCAGGGCGTCGGCTTCGGTGCGCGCGGTGCGGTTAGGCGGCTGGCGCAGATTCAGCTTGTGCAGCATCTGCTGGAAACGCTCGCGGTCTTCGGCGGCGTCGATCATGTCCGGCGAGGTGCCGACGATAGGCACGCCATTCGCTTCCAGGTCCAGCGCCAGTTTCAGCGGGGTCTGGCCGCCGTATTGAACGATCACGCCGACCGGTTTTTCCAGGTCGACGATTTCCAGCACGTCTTCCAGCGTCAGCGATTCGAAGTACAGGCGATCCGAGGTATCGTAGTCGGTCGACACGGTCTCCGGATTGCAGTTGACCATGATGGTCTCGTAGCCGTCTTCGCGCATCGCCAGCGCCGCGTGTACGCAGCAGTAGTCGAATTCGATACCCTGGCCGATACGGTTAGGGCCACCGCCCAGCACCATGATCTTCTTCTTGTCGGTCGGGTTGGACTCGCACTCTTCATCGTAGGTCGAGTACATGTAGGCGGTGTTGGTCGAGAACTCCGCGGCGCAGGTGTCGACGCGCTTGTACACCGGACGGATGTTCAGCTCATGGCGCTTGGCGCGCACGGTCTTGGCATCGGTCTGCAGCAGGAAGGCCAGGCGGCGATCCGAGAAGCCTTTTTGCTTCAGCTTGTACAGCGTAGGCTTGTCGATCTGCTCCAGCTTCTGCGTGTCCATCCACAGTTCCAGGTCCACGATCTCTTTAATCTGGATCAGGAACCACGGATCGATCTTGGTCAGGTTGTGCACTTCTTCCAGCGTGAAGCCCTGGGCGAACGCATCGCCCACGTACCAGATACGCTCGGGACCAGGCTCGCCCAGCTCCTCTTCGATCTTCTCGCGGTCCTTGGTTTTTTCGTTCAGGCCGTCGACGCCGACTTCCAGGCCGCGCAGCGCTTTCTGGAACGATTCCTGGAAGGTGCGGCCGATCGCCATCACTTCGCCGACCGATTTCATTTGCGTGGTCAGGTGGTGGTCGGCGGTCGGGAACTTCTCGAACGTGAAGCGCGGGATCTTGGTGACGACGTAGTCGATCGACGGTTCGAACGAGGCCGGGGTCGCGCCGCCGGTGATCTCGTTGCGCAGCTCGTCCAGCGTGAAGCCCACGGCCAGCTTGGCCGCCACTTTGGCGATCGGGAAGCCGGTGGCTTTCGATGCCAGTGCCGACGAACGCGATACGCGCGGATTCATTTCGATGACGATCATGCGGCCGTCGGCCGGGTTGATCGAGAACTGCACGTTGGAGCCGCCGGTGTCGACGCCGATTTCACGCAGCACCGCCAGCGAGGCGTTGCGCATGATCTGGTATTCCTTGTCGGTCAGCGTTTGCGCCGGCGCCACGGTGATCGAGTCGCCGGTGTGCACGCCCATCGGATCCAGGTTTTCGATCGAGCAGATGATGATGCAGTTGTCCGCCTTGTCGCGCACCACTTCCATCTCGTACTCTTTCCAGCCGATCAGCGATTCTTCGATCAGCAGTTCGGAGGTCGGCGAAGCTTCCAGGCCGCGTTTGCAGATGGTCTCGAATTCTTCTTCGTTGTAGGCGATGCCGCCGCCGGTGCCGCCCATCGTGAACGACGGACGAATGATGACCGGGAAGCCCAGCGTGCGCTGCACGGCCCACGATTCTTCCATGGTGTGCGAGACGCCCGACTTGGCCGAACCCAGGCCGATCTTGGTCATCGCATCCTTGAACTTGGAGCGGTCTTCGGCCTTGTCGATGGCTTCCGGCGTGGCGCCGATCAGCTCGACCTTGTACTTGTCGAGGATGCCGTGGCGATGCAGGTCCAGCGCGCAGTTCAGCGCGGTCTGGCCGCCCATGGTCGGCAGGATCGCGTCCGGCTTTTCCTTGGCGATGATGCGTTCCACCACTTGCCAGGTGATCGGCTCGACGTAGGTGACGTCGGCCATTTCCGGGTCGGTCATGATGGTCGCAGGATTGCTGTTGACCAGGATGACTTTGTAACCCTCTTCGCGCAGGGCCTTGCAGGCCTGTGCGCCGGAATAATCGAACTCGCAAGCCTGGCCGATGATGATCGGGCCAGCGCCAATAATCAGAATACTTTTAATGTCTGTACGTTTAGGCATCTTATTTTTTCTCCGTTGCTTCCATCATGCCGATGAAGCGGTCAAACAGGTAAGCGACGTCAGTCGGGCCGGGCGATGCTTCAGGGTGGCCCTGGAAGCAGAAGGCCGGCGTGTCGGTGCGGGCGAAGCCCTGCAGCGAACCGTCGAACAGCGATTTGTGGGTTACGCGGCAGTTGGCCGGCAAGGTGTCCGGGTCGACTGCGAAGCCGTGGTTCTGGGACGTGATCAGCACTTGTTTGCTGTCCAGGTCCTGCACCGGGTGGTTGGCGCCGTGGTGGCCGAACTTCATCTTCAGGGTTTTCGCACCCGAGGCCAGGCCCATGATCTGGTGGCCGAGGCAGATGCCGAACAGCGGCAGCTTCTTGGCCATGAAGACCTTGGCGGCGGCGATCGCGTAGTCGCATGGCTCAGGATCGCCTGGGCCGTTCGACAGGAACACGCCGTCCGGGTTCAGCGCCAGCACTTCGTCGGCGCTGGTTTGCGCCGGCACGACGGTGACTTTGCAGCCGCGCGCGGTCAGCATGCGCAGGATGTTGCGCTTGACGCCGAAGTCGTAGGCCACCACGTGGAACTTAGGATCCGTCAGTTTGCCGTAGCCTTCGCCCAGCGTCCATTCGGTTTCGGTGAAGTCGTAGGCCGCCTTGACGGTGACGACCTTGGCCAGGTCCATGCCGGTGATGCCAGGGAAGGAGCGGGCCAGGTCCAGCGCTTGCGACGCCGACGGCTCGTTGCCTTGCGTGCCGACCAGGATGGCGCCGGACTGGGCGCCCTTCTCGCGCAGGATGCGGGTCAGCTTGCGGGTGTCGATACCGGCGATGCCGACGATGTTCTCGGCCTTCAGGTAGTCGGACAGCGACTGGGTGGAGCGGAAATTCGACGCCATCAGCGGCAGGTCACGGATGATTAAACCGGCCGTGTGGACTTTGGTGGATTCGACGTCTTCCGGATTGACGCCGGTATTGCCGATATGCGGATACGTCAGGGTGACGATCTGGCGGCTGTAGGAAGGATCGGTCAGGATTTCCTGATAGCCGGTCATGGACGTATTGAAGACCACTTCGCCGGTTGTATGACCGGCGGCGCCGATCGAAAAACCTTTGAAAATAGTTCCGTCAGCAAGGGCCAGTATGGCTGGAACGGCAGGGCCAGAAAAAAATGGCGGCAAGGGCAACTCCTGATAAAGTTACCGTAGCTGCGCCACGTCAGACGACCGTCGTGTATCCCCCGCCGTCGCAGGCCAGGGTGGAAGGTCAATTGATGATGGAGTGAGTGGTAGTCGCTACGGTAGAGGTGAGATTGGCTAAACCTTTGAATTATAACCAAATCTCCCCTACTTGGCAATGGACCGTCGGCGAAATAGCGGCAAAAAAAATCTTGCCGATGGCGCGGGTTTGTTCGATAAGCGGGTAGCCTTCTGCAAGGCAAACCCCCAACCAAGCCTAGTCGTTCCAATCCCTCAGGCGCATTTGCCTGAAGTAGATGATGCGGTTGCTGCGCCCTTCGTCAGGCATACCCGACCATTGGTACCAGCCCCAGCTCATCTGATGGCGCTTGGGTTGATCGGGGAGCAAGGTCGGGCCGGCATATTGGAACCAGGGCTGGCCATCCATCGTCGCGATCACGTAGCCTTTGCCTTCCGGCTGGACCGGATCGTTGATCGGCTTGTTGGGCGCATCGTCCGCATAGAAGATGAACTGCGCATGATGATATACGCCACTGTTGATGGTGACGTCCCAGGAATTACCCCTGACATAGCCGTCGTCGTTGTAGCCCGACTTCCAGCACACCTCCGTGGGCCAAACCTGCTTCTCCAAGGCCGCCTTGGGATAAGACACGCTGAAATTCAGCCGCTTCCCGATCAGGTTGAGGGCCATGGAGGGACTGCCATGTTGGCAGCCCTCAGGCAAGAGTTTGACGACAGACTTGAGCTGCCAGATCAGGCCGCTCCCCACCGGGTGATCGGCGTCGCCCTTCATATCGAAGTCCCAGTGCTCGTCCAGCTTGAACTCGATGTCCAGCACATACTTGCGCTTCGCATCGACGTAGAAAGAAGACATTTGCGTGCGATATGCCGCAGTCGGGCTGAACCGACTGTCCGAAGCCAGCAGCGCGACCCTGGTCGTCGGCAGATTGTCGTTGGGGTCCTTGATGTGGACAACATGCCCCAGGCACTTACCATCCTGGTCCAATCCCTTGACCCGGGCGCAGCTGCCTTCATCGGCGATCTCGGTGGAGATGATATCGGTATGGAACTGCATCGTGGCCAGGTCGGGCACGCCGGAAGCATTGATGAACGGCCGGTCGGCATTGAAATTAAAACTGCGCGGCTTGCCGCCCGACGCTGGATCGGTCTTGGGCATCTCGTGGTCGGTCTGTGCATGCAGCGGCATGGACGCCAGCAGCGTCAAGGCCAATGCCATTGGAGTTTTCATGTCTATTCCTTCAAAAAATAGAATGGCAAAAATAACACTGTTGTCATAGAAAGTGTCAAAAGTTCACCAAAATGTTTTTTGAAGGCCTGGCCGGACGGCCAGGCGGTTTCGGCAGGACGCCGAAGGAGTTAATTCAGCGCGGCGATACCGGCCTTGGCGACCTGCACATCTTCAGCCGACTTGACGCCCGAGACGCCGACGGCGCCGATGACGTGGCCGTCAACGATGATAGGCACGCCGCCTTCCAGCAGGCCATCGGCCATCGGCGCCGGGGCGCTCAGGAAGGCGGTGCGGCCGTTGTTGATCATGTCTTCGTAGATCTTCGATTCGCGACGGCCCAGCGCCGAGACGCGCGCCTTGGCAGGGGCGATGTGCGACGACAGCGGCGCGGCGCCGTCCTGGCGCTGCAACCACAGCAGGTGGCCGCCGTCGTCGACGATGGCGATCACCACAGGCCAGTTGTTGGCCACAGCCTCGGCTTCAGCGCCGGCAGCGATTTTCTTGATGTCGGCAAGCGACAGGTAAGGTTTGGTTTGCATGTGCTCTTCCTTATTATTGGACCGGATATTGTACTGCTACGGTCTGCGCTTGGCTTCCAGTTTCTGTTTGATCTGCGCCATCACCTGCGCGGCGGCCTGCTCGCCCGCCAGAATGGCCTGGTTGCGGCCGGCGAAATCATTGCCCGCCATCTTGCCCAGGCTAGGCGCGATCACCACGTCCGCATCCTTCAACTCATACTGGTTAATGCGCTGGCCCATGATGCTGAAGGTCTGCATGATGACGTCGAGCGAACTGACGGTGGCCTGCACATCGGCCTGGGTGGAGATGTTGACGGCGATGACGAAGTCCGCCCCCATGTCGCGCGCGAAGCGCACCGGCACCGGCGCCACCAGGCCGCCATCCACATACGAACGGTTGTTGATCACCACCGGCTGGAACACGCCCGGCACCGACGACGACGCCCGCACCGCCATCCCCGTGTTCCCGCGCTGGAACAGGATCGGCTGGCCGGTCTTCAAGTCCGAGGCCACGGCGCCGAACGGAATCTTCAGCTTTTCCATCGGCTGGTTGTTGACCGCCTTGTTGACATAGGTTTGCAGCGCCTCGCCTTTGAGCACGCCGGAGCTCTTGCCGAACAGCGGCACGGCCCAGTCGGAGATCGCCGCTTCGTCCATGTCCATCGCCAGCTTCTGCAACTGGAAGCCTGTATTCCCGGCCGCGTACAGCGCGCCGACCACCGAGCCGGCACTGGTGCCGACCACGATGTCTGCGTAAATGCCCTGCGCCTCCAGCGCCTTGATGACGCCGATGTGGGCGAAGCCGCGCGCCGCCCCGCCGCCCAGCGCCAGGCCGATCTTGATCTTCTTGGGAGGAAGGGGTTCCGGCACCGCCAGCGGCGGTGTCGCAGGCGTCTCAATCGATGGATTGGTCTTGCAGCCGACAACTGCGGCGGCTGCAACGATGGTTAAAGCGATAAGGGAAAGGCGGCGTGATGGCATGTAGGGGTTCAATCTGCTGGTGCTGAGTTTAGGCGCAGCAGATTGTACCCCACCTTACAAAGCGAAGATCGGCTTGCGCGTCTTCCATGCCCCGGCCGTGAAGTCGGGGAAGTCCAGCGTCTGGAAGTTCTGCGCGATCGACTGCTCCGACAGCGGCGTGATGGCGCTCCACGTCACCGCGTCGTAGATATCGATAGGCATCGGCGCCCTCGCCTTCAGCGCCTCGATGAAGGACTGGATGACGAAGAAATCCATGCCGCCGTGGCCTGCGCCCTCCGCGTCCTTGGCGTATTTGCGCCACAGCGGATGGTCGTACTTGTCCTGGTAGGCCTGGAAGTCTTCCCACTGGTGCGGCTTGCTCTTGCCTTCGATGTGAATCGAGTTGTTCACGTCCATCCACAGGCCATCGGTGCCCTGCACGCGGAAGCCCAGCGAGTAAGGGCGCGGCAGCGAGGTATCGTGCTGCAGCAGGATGGTCTCGCCGTTCTCGCAGGCCAGCGTGGTGGTGACTACGTCGCCCAGCTTGAACTGCGCCTTCGCATTCGGGCTGGCCGCGCCGCCCGGCTGCTTGACAATGTAGTCGTGCAGGCCGCGCGCCTTGGTGGCGAAGCTGTTGATGCGCGTGAAGCGGTTGCCGCGGTTGATGTTGGTGTACATCGCGCACGGGCCGATGCCATGGCTGGGATACAGCTCGCCGTTGCGCTGCACCGAGTGCTCGGTGCGCCACTTGGCCTCCGACCAGCCCTTGGCGCCGAACTCCACGCCGCTGCCATACGGCTTGGCCGGATCGCCGCTGTTGAACTTCACCGCGCGCAGGTCGTGCTGGTAGCCGCCTTGCAGATGGATCAGTTCTCCGAACAGGCCGGAACGCACCATCTGCAGCACCGCCATCACATCGCGGCGGAAGCAGACGTTCTCCAGCAGCATATACGGCGTATTGGTCTTCAGCTGCGTGTTGAGCACATCCCAATGGTCTTGCAGCGTCACGCCGGCCACCACCTCGCAACCGACCGGCACCTTGGCCTGCATGGCGGCGATTGCCATCTGCGCGTGCCACTCCCACGGCGTGGCGATGATCACGCCGTCCAGCGTACCTGCATCCAGCATGCGCTTGTAGGCTTGCGGATCGCGGTCCTCGCCGAAGGTCTTCGGCTTGGCCTTGCCAAACTTCTCCACCTGCTTGAGCGCGCGGCCCAGCATAATGGGTTCGATGTCGCACAGCGCGACGACTTCCACGTCATCGCGGCGCAGCAGTTCCTGCAACAACACCTGGCCGCGCATGCCGGTGCCTATCATGCCGATGCGTACCCGCTCGCGGGTGGCGGCAAAGGCCGTAGGCATCATCAGGCTGCCGGCGAATGCTGCGCCGGCGGTCAGAAAGTCTCGTCGATTAAAAGCTGATTTCATGGTGCTCCTTTTAAAATTCTTTTTATTGCTGCGGCAGCGTGGTCACATCCACAGCCGGTTGCTGGCCGGTGGCGGCGCGGGTGAAGTTCTGGTTCACCGGCACATAGTCGCCGAAGAAGCCGCCGTTGCGCAGGTAGAACTGGCCGTTATCCAGGCCGCCGGCGTAATCCATGCGCTGGACGTTGGTCACGGTGGCATCGCCGGTGAAGCGCGCCTTCGTCACCTCGGACCAGGCGCCCGACACATTGCGCGCCCACTGGTTGCCGAACGATACACGCCGGCCAGTATAGCCCTTGGTATCGATGAAGTTCTCCAGGAAGGAGTAGGCCCCAGTCAGATAAGTCGTCGTCGCAGGGCGCTTCCAGGTGGCGATGAAGCGCCACACGCCCAGCTCCGGCGCGTAGAACCAGGCCGAGTAGTCGGTGGCGCCGGCGCCGTCCGGCCGCGCGCGGGTGATGAAGCGGTAGGTGTTCCCGGTGATCCAGTTGTAGCTCAGGTAGGACTGGCCGCCGGTGCCTTCGCCTCCGAAGCTGTTGTCCACCACGCCCGCGCCCTTCTTGACCAGCGAGGTCTTGCCGCCGCCATCAGGATCCCACACCGAGAACAGCACCCAGCGCTCGCTCGGCGACTTCACCTGGATGCCGAAGTAGCCCTGGCCGAAGCCGTTGGCCATGTAGTAGGAGCCTTCCGGATCCTGCCCCGCAGGCACCGTCACCTCGTTGTAGAAGTACTCGGTGTTGGCCGGCGTGGTGTAGCCCATATGGACCGACGGTCCGCGCCGCGACCAGTAGTAGTTGGCCGGATCGTTGGCGTAGTTGATGGTGGCGCTGGTGGTCACGCGCAACGCCGAGACATCGCCGAAGTAGCCGCCGTCCTTGCTGACGCCCTGCAGATCGACCTTCACATAGCCCGGCGCGGCGACGTTGACGGTGCCGACCGGATAAGTCCTGGCGCCGTTGACGGACAGCTTGACGAGGAACGGCGTGCCGTTGACGGTGACGCGTATGGTGCTGTTGTTACTGCCGGCCAGCCGGGCGTCCAGGCCCAGCGTCACCTGGCCGGCGGAGGCCATGCGGAAGTAAGCGCTGGTGATGGTGCCCGGGTTGCTCCAGTTGGCCAGGCCGTTGTCGTTGATCTCCTCCTCCGCACCGGCGGGCGCGGTGGTGATGAAGGCGTTACCGGCCAGCGCCACAGACTTCGAAGGGGCGGCGGCCACGGTGGCCGATGGTCCGCCCATCACCACCTTGGCGGCGGTTTGCGTACCCTGCCCGTCGGCGGACGTGCCGCCGCAGGCGCTCAACATCAATGCTGCGGAATACAGGAACAAACGTCGTTGTTTCATTGTGCTCTCCTCAGGTTGAAGATCAGAACTCATACTCGGCGGTCAGACGCACCGAGCGTGGGGAAGTACGGCCCGCCACTTGCAGGTAGTTGCGCGAGATGCCGCTGCCGTCGTTGTAGGTCTCGTTGTAGCGCGTGGTGGTCTGGCGGTCGAAGACGTTGAACACATCGACCTTCAGGCTCAGGCCTTTGGCGTAGCGCGGCGTGTAGGCCAGGTTCAGGTCCAACTGCGCCTGCCATGGCAAACGTCCCTGGCTGCCGCGCGGGGTGGCCACGCCCTTGCAGTAGAAATAGGCCGAGTTGTAGTCGTTCGCAAAGCGCAGGTTGTCGGGCAGGTTGCCGATGCAGTTGCGCGGAGCGCCAGACGTCAACGCCAGGTTGCCGCCAACGGTCAGCTCCGGCAGCACCTGCATGAAGCCATACGCCTTGATCGCATGCCGGTGGTCGCCCGGCAGGTAGCCATAGGCGTTGTACATCAGTTCCTTGTGGTCGTCGCTGACGGTCAGGCCGACGTCCCCGCCGCCAATGGTATCGGTCTGCCCTTCCATATTGCCCTTGAGCGCGGACAACGTGTAAGTGACCTTGCCGTACCAGCCATTGCTGAACGGGTGCTCGACGAACAAGTTCAGCGCGCGGTAGGTGCGCTCCGGTTTCGGGTTGCCCCACTGGGCTGCGGAGATGTCGACGCGGCGCAGTCCTTTGCCGTCGGCGAAGTCGATCCACAACGCGTTGTCGCGGCCCGGATTGATGATCGCGCACTGGAAGCCGCCCCAGTTGCTGGTATCGACCTTGTTGGCGGTGGCCCAGGCGTCGATCGGACGTTGGTCGCAGCTGTCGTCGTTGGTGTCGTTCAGGCGGCGGTACAGGAAGCTGGCGCCGGCCACCAGTTTCTTGTTGAAGGCTTTCTCCAGCCCGAACGCAAACTCGTCTTGCGACAGCGGCTTCAGGCCGATGGCGGTGACTTCGCGCGCGTCGCGGCTTTGGCCGTAGGCGTTGTTGGCGGAATATGGCTTGGTGCCCAGCGCGTGCAGGCCGGTCGGCGCACCGGTGGCCGGATCGACACCGGTGTAGGTGAAGAACTCGCTGGTGGACGTGAACGGCGCCGCCATATTGCTGGACAGGTTGGACGGCACCGGCAGGTGATAGCGGCCGGCGTTGAAGGACAGCTTGAGCGAACCGTCACCGTTGTAATCCCAGCTGGCGCTGACGCGCGGCGCGATCATATTGCGTTGCGAGATAAAGGCGTCGCCGTTGCTGGTGTAGTTGGTGAACTGCTCGCGGCGCAGGCCCAGGTCCAGCAGCACGCGGTCGGTGATCTGGTAGTGGTCCTGGATGTATTGCGCCGACTGTTCGCTGGTCGGATGCGCAAGGTTGCTGTAGTAATCGCGGCTGACATAGTAGCCCTGCGTGCCGAAGCCGCCGCCCTGCGCCAAGGTCTGGTTGGCGCCGTTGATCTGCGCGTTCGGCGCATCCTTGTGGTAGGACCAGCGGTAGCCGCCGGCCAGGCCCAGGCCGACGCGCGAATCGACGTCGATACGGTCGATACCGGCGCGCAGCGAGTGGCTGCCGAGGCGGTATTCGACGTCCAGCCGCTTGCCTTTTTGCTCGTCGCCGGAGTTCGGATCGACCAGGTTGCCGGTGACGGTCTGCGGGCTAGGATAGTTCAGGCCAGGCACCTGCACAGCCGTGGTGCTGGAGATCTGCGGCAGCGACGGATCGTAGCCTTCCGGCGAGCGGCGGTGGATGGTGCGCGACTTGCCGTACAAGGCGGTCACGGTCAGGTTGTCGGTCAGATAGCCGGTGTACTTCAGCACATCGATGTCGGCGCCAGGCGCGGAAGCGGCGCCGCAGCAGTTGATGGTGGTTTCGCCGCTGCCGCCTGGCACGCCGGTGCTCGACTGCGTCGCGTAGCTGTAGCCGTAGGCCTGGCTGTGCGTGGTGGTGCGGTCATACAGCTTGGTGTATTCCAGGTGGTGGTCTTCGGCCAGGTTGTAATCGATCTTGGCCAGGTAGCGGTTCACTTCCGTATTGCTGGTCGACCAGCCGGTACGCAAGTCGGAAGCCTTGGTCTCGGTGGAGGCGCCGACCGACTGGCTGTCGGACTTGGTGCGCTCCAGCGCGACGAAGGCAAACAGCTTGTTCTTGATCAGCGGCCCACTGCCATACAGGCCGATGGTCTTGCTGGTGCTGCCGTTGTCCTGGTTCGCGTACAGCAGCTTGCCGTCAGTCTTGGGATTGGCGCCGGTGTTGGGGAAGTAGGTATTGGCGGTCGTGCCCTTCAAGCCACGCGGAAGGGTCGACAGCTTGCCGCCGAATTCGAACTTGTTCCCGCCGCTCTTGGTGGTGATGTTGACCACGCCGCCGGTGGAGCGGCCGAACTCCGAGCCGTAGCCGCCGGTCAGCACCTGCATGTTGGAGATGGCGCCGAACGGCAGCTCGGACGCGCCAACCTGGGTCAGGATGTTCGTGATCGGGAAGCCGTTCACATAGAACGCGTTCTCCGACTGGCCGGAACCGCCGATCTGCGGCGCGCTGCCGTACTGCGAGTTGGTGCCGCGCGCCACGCCCGGCGTCAACTGCACCACCGAGGCGATGTCGTTCGCCACCGGCAGCGCCTTCAGCTCCTTGGCGGTGAAGACAACGCCGTTATTGGTGCTGGAGACGTCGATCAGCGTGCGGGCGCCGCGCACCACAACGGTGGCGGCAGCATCGACGGCGGCGGCGAAGTTGACCTCCGCGCCGCCACCCACCAACGCTTCAATTTCCTGCGTAGCCTGCACGGTACCGCCGCGCACCACACGCGCCGCATAGCGGCCCGGCGGCATCGAGTTGGCGATGTAGCGGCCCGACGCATCCGGCGTCAGCGTACGCTGCGCGCCGGTGGCCAGGTTTTCCAGCACCACGGTGGCGCCGGCCGGCGACTGCACTTCGCCGAAGATGGTAGCCGTGGCGTTGGACTGCGCCCAGGCCTGGCCGCCGCTACCGGCCACCGTCAGCGCGATGAGTATTGCCGTCGCCTGGCGGATAGCGCTGTTGCGCGGCTTGAATCGTTGGTGTTGCATGCTGCTCCTCCTGTTGTTGTTTTAGCGCGGATCAGAAGAACTTGTAGCTGGCCGAGAACGAGTACATGCGGCCGAACAGGTTCTGGCTATGGTTGTAACCTTCCCAGCCGTTCGGGTCGTAGGTAGGCTGCTTGTTCAGCAGGTTCTTGATGTTCAGGCCCACATCCAGGTTCTTCATCGGTTTCCAGTTCAAGCCCAGGTTGACCGTGTAGTACGACGGCGCGCCGCCGCACAGGTCGGACGGCAGCGCGACCGAGGCTGCGGTGCATTTCTCTGGCGTGTTGTCCTTGTCCCAAGGGCCGTATGCCCATTTGGTCTTGCCGGTGTAGTTGACGAACACGCTGGTGATGAAGTTGCGGTAGGCCCAGTCGGCATTGAGTGTGGCGCGCACACGGGGCGAGTCGTAGAAGCCGACGACGTTGCCAGTGAAGCCGCTGCCGTCTTCGGAGTTGTAGGTCTCGCGGCGGCGGATGGTGGCCGCTACGCCGGTGTTCAACTTGCCCCACTCGCCCAGCGAGAAGCGGGTGCGCGCATCAATGTCGACGCCGTCGATCAGCGTGCGGCCACGGTTCGAATAGGAGTTGATCAAGCCGCCCAGGTTACCCACCGAGTACTTCGGCACGCCGCCCGCGCAGGCTGCGGCATTGGCCGGATTGGCGCACATGGTGGCCACCGCCGCCATGTTGCCGCGATCGGCGTCGGTGATCGGATTGCGGATCGCGGCGCTGGTGCCGGACAAGCCAGGGCCGTATTTTTCGACCAGTTGGGTGAACAGCTCGTTGAAGTCCTGGCGCACGATTTCATTGCGGCGGTAGGCGAACCAGTAATCCACCGAGACGCTGACATCCTTGGCCGGTTGCAGCACCAGGCCTGCGGTCGAGATCTTGGCCTTCTCCGGACGCAGCGACGGATTCGGCGGCGTCAGGCCGCCGACCGTGGTCGAGCAGTTTGAATTGAGCAGGCCCTTGCCCAGCTCCGCTTCCGCCGGCGAGATGGATTTCATCAGCACCTTGGCGATCGCATTGGTCTCGTCGCAGCGCACGGTGTCGCGGATGCCGCCCACCTGTGCGAACACGCCGCCGCTGCCCGATTCGGCCAGGTTCGGTGCGCGGAAGCCTTCGGAGTAGGTGCCGCGCACCATCACCTCAGGACGCGCGCGCCACAACACGCCCAGTTTCGGCGCCAGGTTGGCGGCGAAGTTCGGGTACTTGTCCAGGCGCGCGGCGGCGTTCACTTCCAGCTTGTCGGTGACAGGTATCACCACCTCGCCGAACACTGCGGCGACATTGCGCTGGCCGTCGAACCAGGAGCCGCCCTGCTGCGTAATCAGGCCGTTGGCGGCGTCGGGATTGCCGGGGGTGTAGAAGCTCTCGCGCATCAGGTTGACGCCGAATGCGGCGCGCACCTCGCGTTCGCCCAGTTTGAAGATGGTGCCTTCGACCTTGCCGTCCCACGTAATCAGTTTGGTCCAGGACTGGATGTCGAAGGTGGGATAGGCGGCACGCAGCAGCGCGGAATTGGAATCGCTGATCTCGCCGAACTTGTAGGCCGGATTGTCGGCGATGTAGGTGCGGCCGGTCGCAGCGTCGGTGGTGAACGGGCCGAACGCCTTGGTGAAACCTGCGGTGTTGATGTTGATCGTCTGGTACAGCGTCGAATGGCTGCCCGCCACGCTGAGCGCCGTCTCGAAGTCCCAGCCGCCGCCGATGCTGCCGCGCAGGCCGACCAGCGCGCGGTAGTTGTTATCCTCGTTGGTCTGGCCGAAGTGGCCCGGCGCGTCGAGCATGAGGTAGTTCAGGCCTGCGGCGCCGCCCATCTTGGCCGCCATGTCCGCATCCAGCTTGCCCTTCAGGTAGACGTTGTTGGGGCCCAGGTAGGGATTGACGAAGGTGTTCAGCGTGGTGCCGGTATTGCGGGCGAACCAGTTGCTGGTGCTGCCGCTGTTGAAGCTGCGCGGGCCATTCTCGCCGCGCATTTTGATATGGGTGTAGGCCGCTTCGGCAAAACCTTCCAGGTCGCCGCCCAGTTTCACGCGGCCGCTCAGGTAGCCGGTGGCGCGGTCGGATTTCGGGCCGGTGTCGAGCTGGTACGGCAGCGTATTCCATACGCAGCGGGTGCCCGACGCCTCGGTGATGGAGGTGTTGCAGCCGTTGACGGCGCGCTGGGTTCGGGCGTTGTTCTTGGCCTTGTCGAAGACGAACAGCGTGCCCGGATTGACCACGCCCGGCTCGCTGCCGACGCCGATGCGCATGCCGGAAACGAAGGTCGGGTTGTTGACGTAGAAGTAGTCGGGGCGTTTCAGGTAAGTGTCTTCCAGCGCAATGCGGTCGCGCTGATAGAGGTTGATCGAGCCATAGACGTTCCAGCCGTCGCTGTTCAAGTCACCCAGGCCGTAGATGACGTTGCCCTGGCGCTCACCATAGGATTTGACGTTGGACGAGAAGTCGGAACTGCCGCGCGCTTCCAGGCCCTGATAGCTCTTCTTCGTGATGACGTTGATCACACCGGCCACCGCGTCGGAACCGTAGACCGCCGAGGCGCCGTCGGTCAGCACCTCCATGCGCTCGATGGCGGCTGCCGGGATGGCGTCGATGTTGACGAACATGGTCTGGAAGCCTGCCGGCGCACCATAGAACGACAGGCGGCGGCCGTTCAGCAGCACCAGCGTGCCCTGCGCGCCCAGGCCGCGCAGATTGGCCTGCGAGGCGCCGTCGGAGCCGGTGAACATCGAGCGGAAGTCCTGCTGCGACGGACGCGCCGCCGGCAGGTTGTCCAGCACTTGCAGCAGCGTGCGGGCGCCCATGTTCTCGATCTGCTTGGCGTCGATCACCTGCACCGGCGACGCCGTCTCGGCGTTGATGCGTTTCAGGCTGGAGCCGGTCACTTCGACCCGCGTGATCTTCTGGTCCTTGTCGCTCTTCTGCGCCTTCTCATCCTGCTCGTCGGCGGCCAGCGCGGTTGAGGCCAAGCCTACCGCCACCATCGCGGCCACCAGTTTTTTCATATGCATGATTGTCTCCCTGTTATCAGTGGTTTGTTATCGTGAGGCTGCAAGGGTCCCTCCCCGGTCCGGAGAGGGGCTCTTTTTTGTGAAACATTGGATGGGGGTTAGCGCGGCTTGACGGTGCTGCCCTCTGTGCCCAGCAGGACCGCGTTGGCCCAGTTGCCGCAGACCTGGGCCGGCTTGCTGCCGCGCGCGCCCAGGGTGCGCAAGCTAAGTTGACTCAGTCCGCGCACATCGATTTCCGGCTTGACGACAGCCGGCGCGTTAATCAAGCCGCTGTCGTACAGCAGGCGTTCGCCGCTCCAGACCTGGAACTGCATGCCACCCGCGCTGCGGCAGCTGTCGTCCACACCGAGATCGGCGCGCAGCAGGTTCCAGTTGCCGGTCAGTTGCAGGTCGACGCGGCTGGTTGCGCCCACGCCCAGGCCTTTGCGGAACCACAGGCCGTTCATGCGCATCTCCTTGCCTTGCACCGGCTTGTCGCGGTTGACATTCTTCGGCAAGGCCAGGTCGGACAGGTATTGCTGGAGCTCCGCGCCAGCCGGCGGCTCGTAGGCCATCACATGGAATTCGGACAGCGTGATCGGCTGCACTTCGCTCGGCACGGCGGCATTGAAGGCGCGCGCGGTCGGGGTGACGGCAGCGGTCACCATAGGATCGGTGGCGGAGGCGCCATCGCCCTCGGGGTTCTGCGTGCTGAGAACGCGGAAGCGCATCAGGCGTCCGGCCGCCGGCGGGAAGCTGATCGTCTGCGCGCCCTGCTGAAGCTTCAGCTGTCCGCGCTTGATCGGCTGGCCCCAGTCGCCGTTGTTGTCGCCCATGTAGATCTCGTAGTCGCGGATCTGGCCGTGCTGCCAGTGCTGGTCGTTGCGCGGCGCGAGTTCGATGCCGTCGATCAGGCGGCGCTCGGTGAAGCCGATCACCCATTCATGAGGGCCGCCCTGCACCGCCGGGCTGCGCGCGGTGCGGAACCAGGTAGCAGGGTTGTTGTCGAAGGCGTTTTCCAGCGGGTGGCCGTTTTCCTCGGCCGGACGGTTCATCACCATCATGGCGTCGGCCGGGAGGGCGCGGCCCAGCACCGGCGCCGTCGGGAAGGCGTCGTCGGCGACCAGCGCCGCTGCGGCCTGCACGTTGAAGCGCAGCGGCTGGCGAATATCCTGGCTGGCGGTCTTGACGTGCAGCGTGCCCAGTCGTTCGGCGGCGTCGAAGTACCAGCCTGCGGCGGCGGCGTCGAAGGCTGCGCGGTCGGCCAACGCAGGCAGCACGGTATTGCCGGTGCTGACGGCGGCCGGACGCTGGCGGCTCAACACGCGCAGCTGGTAGGCGCGGCGCGCCGGCTGGCCGGCGTAGCTGCCCACTACAGGTTCCACATCGACCTGCACGCCGTCGGCGGCCGCCTTCATGCGGATCAGCTGCTGGCTGAAGGCGCCGTCCTGATATTTGCGGGTGTTGCCGTCGTCCTCATACAGCGTGAACTCGGAAGCGCCTTGCGGATACAGGTCAAGCGTCAGCACGTCCTTCGGCTTCTCGCCGTCGTACAGCATCTCCGGATACATCGGCAGGATGGCGCCGGCGCGCACGAACACCGGCAGCTTCTCCAGCGTGACGGCGAGGTCGATATCGCGCCCGCCCTTGCCGGCCGTGGCCTGGCGGCCGTCCCAGTAATCAAACCACTGGCCCTGCGGCAGGTGGATGGCGCGGCGCCAGCCCTGGCTGACTGCCTGGCTGCGGTACACCGGCGCCACCAGCAGGTCGCGGCCCAGCAGGTACTGGTATTTATAGGCTTCGGTGTAGGCGGCCGGATCTTCCGGGTTATCCCACATCAGGCCGCGCACCAGCGGCGCGCCGCTTTGCTCGGCTTCGCGCATCAGCGTGTACATATATGGCGTCAGGCGCATCTTCAGCTTCAGGTAGCGGCGGTTGATGCTGCGGTACGGGTCGGCGAACCACCACGGGTGCTTGCGCTCGGCCGCGGCCCAGCCGGACATCCCCATCAGCACCGGCGTAAAACTCTTCCATTGCAAATCGCGGGTGTAGGTCTCCGGGCTGCCGCCGAAGATGGCGTCGACGTCGCCGGTGGCGTAGGCCTGGCCCGACAGGCCGGAGCCGATCAGCGTCGGCACGTGCCAGCGGATGTAGTCCCAGCTGGCGCTTTGGTCGCCGGTCCAGGTGACGGCATAGCGTTGGGTGCCGGCCCAGCCCATCACGGTCCAGATGAACGGGCGGCCGTCGGAGTTGTTCAGGATGCCGTCGTAGGCCGACTTGTTGGCGTCCAGCGAGAATTGATAGCCCTTGCCGGTCCATGCCACATCCAGCTTTTGCACGCGGGTGCCGGCGGTGCCGACTTCCCACGCCATCTTCTCGACGCCGTTCTCGGTCCACAGGCCGGTGCGGAAGCCGTACTTGGCCAGGCCCTGCACCGTCTCCGGCAGCGCCGAATAGCCGCAGCCGTAGCCGTCGTTCGGCAGTATCCAGCCGCCCGGCATATCGTGCTCGCGGTACTGGCGCGCCACGGTTTCAATCACGTCCGGCGTCTTGCCGGTCGGGCCGTCGGTCCAGCCTTTGGGCACGGTGCCCGGCTTCTTGACGTTGTCGCCGTCGTTGTAGCAATCGGCGTCGCCGTATTCCAGCGCCCAGCGCGGCAGCATGCGCGCGCGGCCGGTCCACTCGGTGTAGCGGGCCAGCACATCGCGCACGTCCTTGCCGACGAAGTAGTAGGCGTCGAAGCGGGCCTCGTCATGCTCCAGCGAGATCTGGTCGCTCTGGCGCAGATCGTAGCTGCCGTCGGACCAGGTGTTGCGCAGCACGCCCCAGCCGCGTGAGCTCATTAAGAATGGCGCGGGGCTCGGGCGGTCGCCCTCTTCCCAGCCGCCGGAGTACGACACCTGCATCTGCCGGCCCTTGAACTCATAGCGGCCGTTCTGCTGGCCGCCGCCGAAGAAGCGTTCGGCCTTGTCGCTGCTCAGCGTCTGCACGGTTTGTTTGTCGCCCAGCTCCAGCGGCTGGATCTCGCGCCACAACGGCTGGGCGTCGCCGGCGCGGAACAGGCTGAAACGCAAAGGCTTGCGGTCGATGCGCAGGCTCAGTGCCGGCGTGCGGATCAGGATATGGTCGGCCTGCTCGCTGACGCTATGCTCGACCGTGGCGGCCGGCGTGGCGACGACGATGGGCGCGGCCTTGTCGCCGGCGCCGGTCAGGCCGGATTTGGGACCGGCCCAAATATGCAGCACATCGGCGCGCGGAAGGCTAAGCTGTATATGGGCGCCGGTGTCGGTGACCAAATCCCACTGCTGGCCGGGGCCGGCGGTGACGGTGCGCAGGTTGCCGATCGGCGCGGCCAGCAGCGGTGCGCTGGCGAGGGAGAGCAAGGCGGCGGCAAGGGCCGGAATCTGTTTCATAGTCTGCTTATTTCGAAAGAAAATGCGTTGCGATGCAATTACTCTAGGAATAAAAACAAAGCAGGTCAACAAAAACAAAGGAAAATATTTCAAATAGCTTGCAGAATCTTTCGTATTGCTAGTTGATCGAATAACAAACTTTCGTTTACGTGGCGAAAGTGGTACAGATGCGGTCTGCCGCGCAGCGAACTAACTTTCTTTTTACTTTCGAATTTGACATTTCGAAAATTAAACCTTATTCTTTCCCTGACCTAACCAGACAATTTCTTTCGATGACCAACCTACTCCAGCGTGCCCCCCAAGCCTGGCGCGATATCGGCGGCCTCGATACCGCCGAAGAAATCGCCCACCAGCCCGCCATGTGGCGCGAACTGGCGACGCATCTCGCCGCCGAACAAAGCCGCATCGCCGCCTTCCTCGGCGACTCCCTGAGCAATCCGCAGCAGCGCGTGATCCTCACCGGCGCCGGCAGCTCGGCCTATGTCGGCGAAATCATCGCCGACGAAATCAACGCCGCCTGGCCATGCCAGGTGCGCGCCCTGTCGACCACCAGCCTGCTGACCCACCCTGCGCTGTACCTGGAACGCACGGCGCCGACGCTGGTGGTGTCCTTCGCCCGCAGCGGCAACAGCCCGGAAAGCACGGCGGCGGTACAGCTGGTGCGCGACCTGGTGCCAAGCGCGCGCTTCCTCAACATCACCTGCAACGCCGACGGCGAACTGGCCGTGCAAGGCGCAGGCGACGAGCAGACCTTCAACCTGATGATGCCGGCCGCCAGCTGCGACCGCGGCTTCGCCATGACCAGCAGCTTCACCTGCATGCTGCTGGCCGCGTTGTGCGTGCTCGATCCCGACTTCCAGCCGGAACGCCTGAACACCCTGGCCGCACTGGGTGAACGCGCACTGGCCGACTGGCAGGCGCCGGTGGCCGAACTGGCCGCGCAGCGCGTGTCGCGCGTGGTCTACCTGGGCAGCGGCCCGCTGGAGGCGCTGGCCAAAGAAGCTGCGCTGAAGATCCTCGAACTGACCGCAGGCAGCGTGCTGGCGATGGCCAACAGCGCGCTCGGGTTCCGCCACGGCCCCAAGGCCGCGCTGAACGCCGAGACGCTGGTGGTGCTGTTCCGCAGCGCCGATCCGCTGTCGCGCCGCTATGAGCACGACCTGCTGCTGGAGCTGCAACGCGACCAGGTCGCGGGCCGCTGCCTGACCGTGGGTGCAGGCGCCGACATCGGCATCGACGCGCCGGCCTGGCCGGACGCCTGGCTGGCGCCTTTGTGGCTGCTGATGGCGCAGCAGTACGCGCTGCACCAGTCGGCGTTGCTGCAACTGCGCCCCGATAATCCATTCGCCGGCGGCACCGTCAACCGGGTCGTCCAGGGCGTCACCATCTACCGCCATGACGAATTCTGATCCACGCGGCTATCACGGCATCGACATCGGCGGCAGCAAGATCGAGCTGGTGGCGTTTGCCGAAGACGGCCATGAACTGAAGGAAGCCCACCGCGAGCGCATCGCCACGCCGGGCACCGATTTCGCCGAGTTCCTGCTGGCGATCCAGGGCCTGGTGGGCCGCGCCGACAAGGCGCTGGGCTTGCAGGCGCCGGTGGGCATCGGCCTGCCGGGCGTGATCGACAGCGTCACCGGCCGCCAGCTCAGCTCCAACGTGCCGGCGCTGAACGGCCGCGCGGTGGTGGCCTCGCTGAAGGAGGCGTTGGAACGCCCTGTCGCCGTCGGCAACGACTGCCAGTGCTTCGCGCTCTCCGAAGCGCAGGGCGGCGCGGCGGACGGCCAGCCGTCGATGTTCGGCGCCATCATCGGCACCGGCGCAGGCGGTGGCTATTGCGTCGACGGCCGCCTGCTGCGCGGCGCCAACGGCGTGGCCGGCGAATGGGGCCACTGGCCGCTGCCGGCGGCGCTGCTGGCGCAATACGATCTGCCAGTGATCGGCTGCCCCTGCGGACGGCGCGGCTGCCTGGAGCGCTATGTGTCCGGCCCCGGCATGAGCCAATTGCACAGCCACTCCGGCGGCGACGACCTGACGCCGGCCGCCATCGTCGCGCAGGCGCGCGCCGGTTCGGCCGATGCGGCCAAGACCATGGCGCTGCATGTCGACCTGCTCGGCCACGCGCTGGCCACGCTGGTGCTGACGCTGGATCCGCACGCCATCGTGCTGGGCGGCGGCCTGTCGCAGCTGCCCCACCTGTACGAGCAGCTGCCGGCGGCCACGCGCCGCCACCTGTTCCCCGGCGTGCTGGTTCCGCCCATCCTGCCGCCGAAATTCGGCGACGCCGGCGGCGCGCGCGGCGCCGCCCTGCTCGCCCGTCAACAACTGACCATCCGCTAAGCCCATGAAAACTACCGACTCCCTGTCCCCCGTCCAGCAAATCATCGCCGCCCACCGTCGCGGCGAACCGGCAGGCCTGTACAGCGTGTGCTGCAGCCATCCGAGCGTGCTGCGCGCGGCGATGCGCGTGGCGGCCGACTACGACACGGTGCTGCTGGTGGAGGCCACCTCCAACCAGGTCGACCAGTTCGGCGGCTACACCGGCATGACGCCGCCGGCCTTCCGCGACTATGTGCACAACCTGGCCAAGGGCGAACAGTTCCCGCTGGAGCGGCTGGTGCTGGGCGGCGACCATCTCGGCCCCAACGCCTGGCAGGGCCTGGACGCGGCCACCGCCATGCAGCACGCGGAGACGCTGATCGCGGCCTACGCGGCGGCGGGCTTCCACAAGATCCACCTCGATTGCAGCATGCGCTGCGCCGACGATCCGCAGATCCTCAGCGACGAAACCATCGCGGCCCGCTCGGCGCGCCTGTGCGCGGTGGCGGAAAAGGCTGCCGAGCAGGCAGGCCTGCCGCCGCCGGTGTACGTGATCGGCACCGAAGTCCCGATTCCCGGCGGCGAAGCCAATCTGGCGCAGGCCGGCGCCGTCACCTCGCCCAAGGCCGCCGCGCGCACGCTGGACGTGCACCGCCTGGCCTTCTTCGCGATGGAGTTGCACAGCGCATGGCGCCGCGTGATCGCGATGGTGGTGCAGCCCGGCGTCGACTTCGACCACAGCCAGATCCAGCATTACGACGCGGCCCAGGCCACGGAACTGTCGGCCTTCGTGGCCGGCCAGCCCGGACTGGTGTTCGAAGCCCACTCCACCGACTACCAGCGCGAATCGGCGCTGCACGACATGGTGCGCGACCACTTCGCCATCCTCAAGGTCGGCCCGGCCGCCACCTTCGCGCTGCGCGAAGCCTTGCAGGCGCTGTGCTGCATCGAAGAGGAACTGGTGCCGGCCGGCCAGGCCTCGCGCCTGATGCAGGTGCTGGACGAGACCATGGTTGCGCAGCCCAAGCACTGGGTCAAGCACTACCCGGGCAGCAGCGCCGAACAGCGCCTGCTGCGCCGCTATGGCCTGAGCGACCGTTGCCGCTACTACTGGGGCGAGCCAGGCGTCACGGCCGCCGTCGAACGCCTGTGCGCCAACCTCGATGCGCTGACGATCCCGCTGTCGCTGCTGAGCCAACACCTGCCGGAGCAATATCTGGAGGTGCTGCAAGGCCGCCTGGCCACCAACGCCGACGCGCTGCTGGAGCACAAAATCGGCCGCGTGCTGGCGCAATATGCGCGCGCCTGCAACCGCAACGCCGCCCGCGCCGCGCTAAACACGCTAAATGACACGGCGCCTGCTGGCAGCGCGGCCGCGATCTGTTAAGCTCGACGTTTTTGTAGAATCGACAGCACAATAATGCGAAATACCAGTCAACGCCGCGCCTCCATCCTGCAGGCGCTTACCCAGCACGGCTCGGTCCAGGTGGCCGCGCTGGTGGACCAGCTGGGCGTTTCGGCCGTCACCATCCGCAGCGACCTCAGTGCGCTGGAGTCGCAGGGACTGGCCACCCGCAGCCACGGCGGCGCCACGCTGACGCGCATGCCGCCGCCGGAACAGACCATACCGCAGAAGGATGCGCTGAACCACGAGCAGAAGGAGCGCATCGGCGCCTGGGCCGCGCGCATGGTGCAGCCGGGCGACAACATCATCATCGACTCCGGCACCACCACCATCTCGCTGGCCCGCCATCTGCGCGACGCGCAGAACGTGACGGTGATGACCAATGGCCTGAACATCGCCTGGGAGCTGGCCGACGCGCCAGGCGTCGACCTGATCCTGACGGGCGGCCTGCTGCGCAAGCAGTCGCTGTCCATCCAGGGCACGCAGGCCGAGGCCTGCCTGCAGGCCTACAGCTTCGACAAGCTGTTCCTCGGCGTCGACGGCTTCGACCTGCAATTCGGCGTCACCACCCACCACGAGGCGGAAGCGAGCCTGAACCACAAGATGGTGGAGCGGGCCAAGAAAATCATCGTCCTCGCGGACGCCTCCAAATTCGGGCGCGTCAGCCTGCACCGCATCGTGCAGCTGGACCGCGTCCACACCGTCATTACCGACGCCAGCATCAGCGCGGAATACCGCGACGGCCTGCTGGAAGCCGGCATCGAACTCCTGATAGCGGAATAACAGTGTTAAGCGGCAGAATCCTTACCCCACAAGGCTGGATCACGGGCAGCATCGCCTTCAGCGAGCAAACCCGGCGCATCCAGTCCATCCAGGCAGACCCACAAGCGGACAGCGGCCTGACCATCCTGCCCGGCTTCATCGACCTGCACGTGCACGGCGCCGCCGGCGTCGACATCATGCAGGGTGGCGACGCCGGCGCCACGGTGGCGCGCAGCCACGCGCGCCACGGCACCACGGCCATGCTGGGCACGACCATGACGGCCACCGACAATTCGATACGCCGCGCGCTCAAGGGCCTGGCCGGCGTGATCGCCGAGCGGCCGGCCGGCGGCGCGCGCATGCTGGGCGTGCACCTGGAGGGCCCTTTCCTCAGCATCCACCGGCTCGGCGCGCAACCGCCCGACGCGGTGGCCGTGGCCAGCCTGGATCTGGTGCGCAGCTATCACGATCTGGCGCCCATCCGCGCGCTGACGCTGGCCACCGAAGTGGATAGCCACCTGGCGCTGATCCCCATGCTGAAGGAGATGGGCATCCGCGTGCAGCTGGGCCACAGCAACGGCAGCTACGAGGACGGCGTGGCCGCGCTGAACGCCGGCGCAGCCGGCTTCACCCATCTGTTCAACGGCATGACGGCGCTCAACCACCGCCATCCCGGCATCGCCGGCGCCGCGCTGGCGCATGCCGAATACGCCGAGATCATCCCCGACCTTCAGCACGTGCATGAAGGCGCGATCCGCGCCGCGCTGCGCGCCATCCCGCGCCTGTACGGCGTGACCGACGCCACCTCCGCCACCGGCATGCCGGACGGCGAGTATGGCCTGGGCAGCCAGCGCGTCTACAAATGCCTGGGCTGCGTGCGGCTGGCCACCGGTTCGCTGGCCGGCTCGGTGCTGACCATGGACCAGGCATTGCGCAATTTCGTCGGCCTCGGGCTGGACCTGGCCGATGCTTCCAACCGCTTGTCGCTGTACCCCGCCGACTACATCGGCGAGTCCGAGCGCGGCCGCCTGGCGCCCGACGCCTGGGCCGACATCGTAGTCCTGAACGCCGATTTGCAGCCGGTGGCCGTCTTCGTTGAAGGCGAAGCCATCGATCTTTCCACCCACTAGCCGGAGTTTCGATGCAAGCCACCCTGTCAACCGCCCCCAATCGCGCCATGGGCTTCCTGCTGTTCATTGCCGGCATGGGAGGCCTGCTGTACGGGATTGACGTCGGCATCATCGCCGGCGCCCTGCCCTATCTGGAGTCGACGGCGTCGGTGGCGTGGAAGCTGACGGCGCAGCAGCTGGGCTTCATCGTGGCGGCTGTATTGCTGGGATCCGTGCTGTCGTCGCTGTTCGCCGGCGCGCTGGCCGACCTGGTCGGCCGCCGCGCGGCGATGGTGCTGGCCGGCGCGCTGTTCACGCTGAGCATACCGCTGATCGCGCTGGCCGACGGCTATCTGCCGCTGATGCTGGGCCGTCTGCTGCAGGGCATCAGCGGCGGCTTGATCGGCGTGGTGGTGCCGCTATACCTGGCCGAGTGCCTGCATGCGCGCCATCGCGGACGCGGCGCGGCGCTGTTCCAGCTGCTGCTGACCATCGGCCTGGTGGCGGCGGCGCTGATAGGCCTGTTCCAGGCGCAGACGGTGGACGCCGCGACGGCGGCGGCGCAAGGCCTGGCGGAAGCGCAGCGCGCGGACGCCGTGTTCGCGGCCAAGGATCATGCATGGCGCAGCATCTTCTGGGTGTGCCTGGTGCCGGGGCTGGTGTTCACGCTGGGCGGCCTGCTGTTGTCGGAATCGCCGCGCTGGCTGGCACGCAAGGGCCGCACGGCCCAGGCCCGCGCCGCACTGCTGCGCACCCGCCCGGCCGCCGAGGCGGAAGCGGAGCTGCGCGACATCGAACTGGCGCTGTCGCCGGCAGCGAAGGCCAATGCCGGCGCGGGCGACCGCCTGCTGAGCCGCCGTTACGTGCTGCCCTTCCTGCTGGCCTGCCTGGTGCTGGCACTGACGCAGGCGACCGGCATCAATTCCATCCTGGCCTATGTGGTGACGATCCTCAACCAGGCCGGCCTGCCCGGCGCCACCGCCAACATGGCGGACGTGGCGCTCAAGGTGCTCAACGCCGTGATGACGGTGGTGGCGGTGGTGCTGGTGGACCGCAAGGGCCGCAAGTTCCTGATGATGCTCGGCACCGGCGGCATCGTGGTGGCGCTGCTGGTGGCCGGCCTGCTGTTCCGCAGCGTCGAGGGCGAACAGCGCGACATCAGCGCCATGCTGCAGGCGCGCGCGCAGGGCGACAGCCTGGTGCTGCGTCTCGATCCGGCCACGCTGCAAGCGCTGGGCGGCACGGCCGGCGACGGCGCCGCCATGCAGCTGTCGATCGCCTACTCCTACGGCCCCTTCACCAATGTGCAGAGCCGCCGCAGCGACGATCCGGCGCTGCCGGAGCTGCGCCTGGCGCGCGAGGACACGGTGCAGGCGGACAGTGTGATCGGCGCCTTCTTCCGCCGCCTGCATTTGAATCCCTTCGCCGATCCGGCCGAAGGCGCGAGCGCGCCGCTGCGCATCGAACAGGCCCATTTGTCGGCGGTGCCGCCGGCCACGCACGGCTGGCAGGTGGCGCTGGCGATCTGCCTGTTCGTCGCCAGTTTCGCCGTCGGCCCGGGCGTGTGCGTGTGGCTGGCGCTGTCGGAGCTGATGCCCAACCGTATCCGCTCCAACGGCATGAGCGTGGCGCTGCTGATCAACCAGTTCGTGTCGACGGTGATCGCCGCGGTGTTCCTGCCGACGGTGGGCCAGTACGGCTACGCCACGCTGTTCTTCTACGGCGCTGGCTGCGCGCTGCTGTACTTCCTCACGGCCACCTTCCTGCTGCCTGAGACCAAGGGCAAGACGCTGGAAGAAATCGACGCGCACTTCTCGCGCTGACGGCTTAGGCCAGGCAGGCCTCCACCGAGCTTTCGAGCAGCGGGAAGTGGCCGCTGTCGATAGTGCGGAAGACGGCCTGCGGGTACACCGCACGCCACAACGCGCCGTCCTGCTCCGCATCGATCATCGGATCGTGGCGGCCAAAGACTATCGATACCGGACCGTTGAACGCGCTGCGTCCCGGCGCCTGGAAGCTGGCGGCAAAATCGTCCGAGATCGCCACCGAGCTCGGACCATCAAAGGCTCCCGGCTGATGCAGCACGTTCAGGAAATGGCGCGGCGCATCGCCCGCGTCCGGGCCGAAATACAGCGACGGCACATCCGGCAGCAGTTGCAGCGCGCCGAACACTTCCCAGAACTTCGCCCGCCCCGGCGCCGCATCATAGGCCGCCAGCGCGGCCTGCACTTTCGACGCGTCGGCGTGGCCTGCGTTGACGGCCAGCGCATGGCGCGCCAGCCGAAGCGCGGCCTGCTCCGGATTGTAGGTCGGCGCCAGCAGCACCACGCGCGCCACCGCTTCCGGCGCGTGGTTGGCGATGTAGGTCGCCAGGTGCGCGCCGAAGGAACTGGCCATCAATGTCACCGGCGCGCCGTGCGCCTGCGCACTGCGGCGGAACTCGGCCAGCGCCGCTTCCAGCAAATCCAGGTAGGGCCGCTGCGCACAGGACGCGGCCGGAGGCTGCTGCCACCACTGCACTTGCTCCGCCTGCGGGAAGCGCGTGCTTTCAATGGCGACGCTCAGGCCCGGGCCGCCGTGCAGATAGAAAATCGATGCCATGTCCTCTCCTCGTGTATGGTGGTCGTGGCGCCAGCGTAACGCAACAATGCTTTTTTAACAAGCCTACAGCTAGTTGATTGACTTCGATGGGAACTCTGGGCCACCATGGCTGCATGAAAAAATATCTCCTTGCGATGTCTCTGATGCTGGCCGCCGCGTCGGCTCAGGCCCAGGTGCTGCCGCTGCGCGAGCAGGCGGCGGTGGTCAACCAGCTGCTGGCCGAACGCTTCGATACGCTGCTGCCGGACATGATGGCCCAGACCGGCATCGATATGTGGATCGTGGTTTCGCGCGAGTACAACGAAGACCCGGTGCTCAAGACCATGCTGCCGGCCGAGTGGCTCAACGCCCGCCGCCGCACCGTGCTGCTGTTCTACCGCGACCCGGCCAGCGGCCGCGTGGACCGGCTGGCGGTGGCGCGCTACAACGTCGGCAAGAGCATCGCGGCGGCCTGGGACATGCAGAAGTTCCCCGACCAGTGGCAGGCGCTGGTGGCGCTGATCGCGCAGCGCAAACCGAACAAGATCGCGCTCGACACCTCGCGCCATTTCGGCCACGCCGACGGCATCGACCACACCGACTACACCGAGCTGCTGGCGGCGCTGCCGGCCGAGTACCGCGCCCGCGTGGTGTCGGCCGAACCGCTGGCGGTGCGCTGGCTCGAGACCCGCACCGCCCGCGAAATGCAGATCTACCCGCAGCTGATCGACGCCACCCACAAGATCATCGCCGAGGGCTTTTCCGAGCGCGTCATCACGCCGGGCATCACCACCACTGCGGACGTGGTGTGGTGGTTCCGCCAGAAGATCCGCGACCTGGGCTACGACACCTGGTTCCATCCATCGGTGGAGATCCAGCGCCCCAGCCAGGGCGCGGCGCTGGCCGACGCCGACGTGATCGTGCCCGGCGACCTGCTGCATGTGGACATCGGCATCACCTACCTGCGCCTGAACACCGACGTGCAGCAGCACGCCTATGTGCTCAAACCCGGCGAGAGCGCCGCGCCGCCCGCGCTGGTGCAGGCCTTCGCCCGCGCCAACCGCGTGCAGGATATCTTGACGGCGCAGTTCCGCCAGGGCCGCACCGGCAACCAGGTGCTGGCGGCGGCGCTGGCGCAGGCCCGCGCCGAGGGTCTCAATCCGACCATCTACACCCACCCCATCGGCTACCACGGCCACGCGGCCGGACCGGCCATCGGCATGTGGGACATGCAGGACGGCGTGCCGGGCAGCGGCGACGAGGCGCTGCGCTACCGCACTGCGTATTCGATCGAGCTCAACGCGGCGACCACGCTGCCGGGCTACGCGGCGCCGCTGCGCATCATGCTGGAGGAGGATGCCTACTTCGACCAGGCCGGCGTGCGCTACATCGGCGGGCGCCAGAAGGAGCTGCATCTGGTGCCGCGCCGCGCACCCAACATGGAGCCGTGAACGTCAGCCCTTGCGCGTGAAGCCGTCGTCGCTCCAGGCCTCGCTGCCGACGCCGTGGCGCACGAAGAACAGGCCATGCGGATCGTACTGGCGCTTGGCGCGCGCCAGCCGTTCGTAGTTGGCGCCCCAGAACGCTCGCTGCCAATCCTTGATGAAGTAATCGCTCTCCGACACGTAGGAGCCGGCCTTCGGCGCGGCCTTGCGCAACTCCCCCATCGCCCGGCCGATTGAGGCGGCGCGCTCGCGGCCGCGCAGCGCCTGCGCCGCCGCGTCCTGCTTCGCCCCCGGCATGCCCGGATAGCGCGCACCGTCGCCGCCGGCGATGATGGCCAGCGCGAAGGCGTCCAGCACATCGGGATTCATCGCCGTGTCGCGCGCGGCGGCGATATCGGCGGCCGGAGCGCCGGCGAGTCCCTTGTTGAAGTGCAGGCCGACGCGCCAGTGCCGCGTGCTGCGGAACAGCGCATCAACCAACTGCGCCTGCCCGTCGTCGGCCAGCAGCGACGCCGGCAGCCACGCCGACTGGTAGCCGTGGATGAACCACCCCGCCTCCGCCGCGTCGCCCTTCCACACGCCGTGGTGCGCGGGCGCGCCGGCGCGCTCGTCGGCCACCATGAAGCCCGGCGCGTGCTGCTTGAAGAAAGCCACGTTCCAGAACTGCCGCGCCGGCAGCGCCAGTGCGCGGAACGGTTTGTCGAAGCTGTACTCGGGCCGCTCGCGCAGCCAGGCCAGGAACGGCGCCCACGCTGCCTCGGCCTGCTGCTGGTTCAAGCCATGGAACACCATGGACACGTCCATTTTGTTGTCGGAGTTGAAGCCGATCTGCTCGCCCCACTGCGGCTTGAACAGCGCGCCGGCATAGAAGGCCATCATCTGCGCGATCAGCGCGCGGTAGGCCTGGTCCGACGCCGCCTTGACGCTGAAGAACACGGCGCCGAAATGCTCCGGCAACTCACGCGTGCGCAGCGTCAGCCGCGTGACCACGCCGACGCTGCCGCCGCCTCCGCCCTTGAGCGCCCAGAACAGCTCCGGGTTGCTGCCGGCGTTGGCGATGCGCACCTGGCCGTCGGCGGTGACCACTTCGGCTTCCAGCAGGCCGGCGGCGGCCGTGCCGTAAGCCTTGGAGAAGTTGCTGAAGCCGCCGCTCTGCACCAATCCCGCGACACCGACCGTGGTACAGCCGCCGCCCTGCACATAGCGGCCGCCGCGCGTGGTGACGGCGTCGTAGGCGTCTATCCACATCGCGCCCGCGCCCAGCGTCACGGCCGGCTGCGGCGCGGCGCTGCTGCCCTGCGCGACGAAAGCGTCCTGCAAGGTGGCCTCGTTCATCTGGCGCGTCCACACCAGCAGCGAATCGGCCGCGTCCGACGTGCCCTGGTAACTATGGCCGCCGCCTTTGACCACCAGCCGCAGATGGTGTTCGCGGGCGAAGTTGACCGCCGCCACCACGTCGGCCGTGGTGCGCGCCACCACCGCGTAGGCGCTCGGCTGCGAGGACCATGCGTCCAGCCAGCCGCTGGTCTGCGTCAGCGCCGGCTGGTCGCCGATGGCGAAGGTGTTTTTCAAGGTGTCCAGCGCGGCGCCGCAAGCCGGGGCGTCCACGCTGGCGGCGCAGGCGGCGAACGGCGCGTCCAGCTTCAGCAGGCGTCCCTCCACGCGCTGCTGCAACTGCTGCCAGGCGGCGGCCGACGGCCAGCCGGCGTCGCCCGGGCGCACGCGCCGGGCCGACGCGCCGGCGGCGCTCCAGGCCGACAAAGGGGTCGTTGCCAGCGCCGGCAAGACGGCGGCGGCCTTCAACAAACTTCTTCTTTTCATGGGCTCGCTCTCAGATGTGAAGTCACATCGCCACCTTAGTGCAGCGGCCCGGCGCCGGTCCATCGCTATGTGGCGAGACGGACAAGCGCGTGGCGAAGCGGAGAATGTATTGACCAGATTAAACGAATCATGCCGCCCGGCTCCAGGGTGGCGCAAACCGCCAGCACCTGCCAAGATAAGGGCAGCGGCGTCCGGCCAGAACGCCAGCCACACCATGCTCACCTTGGCCCCTCACCAACCAGGAGAAGTCAATGAATTCGTTTGTGGAAACCATTTCGCCAGCAGCAAAAAATCACGTGGAAGCCCGGATCGACTACTTCAGCGACCTGACCATCGCTACCCTGCAATCGGTACGCAAGCTGTCCGACGTGAACTTGCAATTCAGCCGTGACTGGCTTCAGGATTCCACCGAAGCCCTGCGCACCGCGCTGCTGACCCCGGCCACCGAACGCACGCCGGCCGACACGCCGTCGATCGAACAAGTGGCGCACAAGCTGCAAGCATGGCAGCAGCAGCTGAACCAGGTCGCCACCGAGTTCCAGACCAGCATCAACCAGGTGGTGCAGCAGCATGCGCCGCAGACGGCGCGCACCGCGTCCGAGCTGGCCGAGGCGGTCACGCAAAAAGCCGCCGCCCAGGCCGACCAGCAACTGCGTCTGCAGAAGGCTGCCGGCAAGGAGATCATCGATCAGGCCCACCAGTTCGCCGCCGTAGCGGCGCAGAACGGCTCGATGCAGCAGCCGGCCTCGATGCAAAGCGCCGAGGGCAAAGGCAACAAAAGCTGAGTTTTACAGGTAGCGTTCCGGGATATCGTCAAAGAACGGATACATCGAGAAATATGGTTTCGCTTCGTCCAGCACCCGCTTGACGGACGGCCGGCCCACCAGCCGCTCGAAGTAACTGCCGAGGCGAAGGTATTCCTCCGGGAACGGCAACAGCGTGGCGGCGTAGAACAACGCCGGCGCCGCCGCGCAATCGGCCAGGCTGAACGCCTCGCCGCACATCCAGCTGCGCGCCGCCATGCGCTTCTCGATCATCTTGTAGGCTGTCTTGAGCTTGGTGCGCTCCTTGGTCTGGTCGCATTGCAGGCCGCTCAGGTGCGCGCCGACGATGGTCTGCACCGGCTCCTGCACATAATGGTCGAAGAAGCGGTCCCACAGGCGCACGTCCAGCGCCGCGTCCCAGTCGGCCGGGATCATCGGCTGCGGGCCGGGAAAATGGCGGTCCAGGTACTCGATGATGATGGACGTCTCCGGCACGTCGCGGCCGCGCTCGTGGTCGCGCAGCACCGGGAATTTACACAGCGGCCAGATCGCCTCCAGCTCGGCGCGGTCGGCGTCTTCGCCCAGGTTGATCAGGCGCTTGTCGAAGGCCGTGCCGTTCTCGTACAGCGCGATCAGCACTTTGTGGCAGAACGAGGCCAGCGGGTGATAGTACAGGGTCAGGGACATGGTCGGCTCCGAAGGTCAGGCACCGCCGAGCGGTACCAAAGAATTCAGCAGATGATACTTCAGACAAGCCGATAGCGGCGCGGCGCAATTGCTGAGACACTTCGCTCCGTCATACGCCGGGCTACCTCCCCCAGACGCGCCGGCGGACCACCGAACCACCACCTCACAGGATATTCAATGCGCCTCGCCATCACCCTTGCCATCGCCTCCCTTTGCGCCATCAGCGGCAACAGCTACGCCGACGCCCTCGACCTGCCATCGTCGAATCCGAAGACCGCGCCAGCCGCCGGCGACAGCCTGACGCTGGGCGCAGGCCTGGCCTATATGCCGGAATACGCCGGCGCCAAGAAGAGCCGGGTGGTGCCGGTGCCCTACCTCGAACGCACCTACGACAACGGCATCTTCCTCAGCACCATGCGCGGCATCGGCTTCCAGAGCGACGTCAGCGGCGTCAACCTGAGCGCGGCACTGAGCTACGGCGGCGCCCGCGCCGACCACAAGCGCAACGTCTTCGACGGTTCCGACGCGCTCAAGGGCATGGGCGACATCCAGGGCGCGGCGCAGGTCGTGCTGAACGCGAGCTACCAGCTGGGCACCGTCGGCCTGAGCCTGGGCACCACGCAAAACCTGGCGCACCGCGAGCACGGCGCCACCTACACGCTGGGCGCGTCGACGCAGCTGTACACCACCGCCAGCGACCAGGTCGGCCTGAGCCTGTCGACCGAATACGCCGACAAGAAACATATGCAAACCTACTTCGGCGTGACCGCCGCGCAAAGCGCCACCTCCGGCTACAAGGCTTACACCGCCAAGGGCGGCTTCTCCAACGTCACGGCCGGCGTCAACTGGAATCACGTGCTGGACAAGAACTGGTCGGTGCACACCGCGCTGGGCGTCTCGCACCTGACCGGCGACGCCGCCGACAGCCCGCTGACCAAACGCAAGACCTCGCCGGTGCTGATGACGGGCGTGGCCTACAAGTTCTGATCGGCTGGTTGGAGTGATACTATTGAAGGAAATTCAACTTAGCGATTTCCTTCAATAATGCCCACCCTCACACTGCTGACCTTCATTGCACTCGCCCTGTCCGTGGGCGCTGTCTGGATTAAACCTTCGCCGCTGCTACCGCTCGCCCCGTGGCAAATGTGGTTCGCCGTGGCGCTGCTGTGCGGCGGCCTGTCCGGCGTGCTGAACGCGCCGGCCTACGTGTCGCTGGCGGTGTTCGGCGGCGCGGCATGGCTGACCGCCACTTCATCTCAAAAATATCTGCGGATACTGGCCGGCGTGTTCACGCTGGTGCTGGCGTTTGCGCTGGCCATCCATAAACTGCCAGGGTTCAACAATCCGGTGGTGATTGCCGGTACGGTGTTTTCAGAAGGCGCCAAACCGTTTACCCAGTATGCGAATTTCGACAAGGGCGCGGTGGGCCTGATCCTGCTGGCCTTGATCTGCCGGCGTACGGCGTCATTTGCCGAGCTGGGCGGCGTGCTGCGCAAGACCTGGCCTGTGTTGCTGGTGACAGTGGGAGTGGTGATGGCCTTGGCTACCGGCGCCGGCTTCGTGCACCCGGCTTTCAAGCTGCCGGATGTCACGCTGCAATTCCTCGCTGTGAACCTGTTTTTCACCGTGGTCGCCGAGGAGGCGTTCTTCCGTGGCTTCGTGCAGGCGCGGCTGGCGTCGGCGATGAGCGGGTGGCGCTATGGATCGTGGGTGGCGGTGGCCTGCTCCGCGCTGCTGTTCGGCGCCGCGCACCTGGCCGGCGGCCCGTTGTATGCAGGGCTGGCCGCCATCGCGGGCCTGGGCTACGCCTACGCTTACCAGCGCACCCAAAGCATCGAAGCGCCCATCCTGATCCACATCGCGCTCAACGCCGTGCACTTCATCTTCTTCACCTACCCATAGCGCCGGGCGGGGTACTAGTTCAGCAACAACTCCGGCTGCTGCTGAACGATGGCGGTCTTCGGCAGGCAGACGATGAAGCTGCTGCCCTTGCCCGCCTCCGACTTGATCTGCAGCGTGGAACCATGGCGCAGCAGCACGTGCTTGACGATCGCCAAGCCCAGCCCCGTACCCTGCGTCTCGCGCGAACGGCTCTTGTCGACCCGATAGAAGCGCTCGGTCAAGCGCGAGATGTGCTCGGGGCTGATGCCGATACCGGTATCCTCCACCAGGAACTTCACGCCGCCCTCGTACTCTTTCCACACCAGATGAATCTTGCCACCGGCCGGCGTGTAGCGCACCGCGTTGGACGCCAGATTGCCGAACGCACTGTGCAGCTCTTCATAACTGCCCATGATGTCCGGCCCGTTGACCGCCATCGTGATCTCATGCTTGCCGGCCGACAGCGCCCGCGCATCGCGCAACACCTGCTCCATCAGCTTGGGCACATCGACCTGCTCCGGCCGCATCGGATAATCGACCGACTCAAGGCGCGACAAGGTCAGCATATCCTCGATCAGATGCTGCATGCGATGGCCCTGCTCCGTCATCAGCTTCAGGTGCGCCGAACGCGTCGCCGCGTCCAGTCCCTCCGACGCCGCGATCTCCAGGAAGCCGACGATCACCGTCAACGGCGTGCGCAACTCGTGCGACGCATTGGCGATAAAGTCGCGCCGCATCTCCTCGATGCGCTCGGTCTCGGTGGCATCGTGCGTCACCAGGATCTGTCGGCGGTTTTCAAACGGAATGATATGCACGATCAGCTTGCGCTCGCGGAAGCTGATCGTCAGCGGCTGCTCGTAGCGGCCGAGAATGATGTAGTCCATGAAATCAGGACTGCGCACCAGATTGGTAACACGCATGCCCTTGTCGCGCTCATGCGTCAAACCCAGGTGCTTCTCGGCAGCCGGATTGCACCATTCCAGGAACAGCACGTCATCCATGATAACCACGCCATCCGGCAGCAGATGCATGGCCTGGCGGAAGCGCGCCAGCCACTCGGTCAGCTCGGCCTGGTTCTTCTCATCGTCGCGCCGCATGCGGTACAGGCGCGAGAAGATATTGGTCCATGCACCCCAGCCATCGGGCAGCTTGGCGCTTTGCGGATCATCCATCCAGTTGCTCAACTGGTAAAGATAGGAAAGCTGCACAAACACCAGCACCATCATGGCGATCAGCGCCAACACCAGGCCGTTCAACCAGCCGAACATCCAGCCCAGGGTCGCGCAGCCCGCCAGGATCACGCCTGTGCGCAGCGCGGCCGGCACCCAGAACACCAGTTTGGGATTCATTATTTCTCCGACAGCATGTAGCCCACGCTACGCACCGTCTTGATAAGATGCTCGGCCTCTTTCAACGCCTTGCGCAGACGCAGCACGTGGACATCGACAGTACGCTCCTCGATCACCACGTGATCGCCCCACACCTTGTCGAGCAGCTGGCTGCGCGAGAACACCCGCTCAGGATGCGCCAGCAGGAACTTCAGCAGCTTGTACTCGGCATGGCCGATGTCGATCTTCTGCTCGTCCATCAGCACCGTGCAGCTGACCGGATCCAGCATCACGTTGGCTGCGCGCATGGTCGCTTGCGCATGCTCCGGGCTCTTGCGGCGCAACAGCGCCTTGGCGCGCGCCAGCAGCTCGCGCGGCGAGAACGGCTTGGTGACATAGTCGTCGGCGCCGCTGTTCAGGCCCGCCAGCTTGTCTTCTTCCATGCTCTTGGCGGTCAGCATGATGACCGGGATTTCATTGAACTGGCGGTCGGAACGGATGCGCGCCAGCAGGCGCAGGCCGGTCTGGTCGGGCAGCATCCAGTCCAGCAATATCAGTTGCGGCGTCTTGGTCTGGATGAAGTCCCAGGCCTCGGCGCAGCTCTGCACGGCGCAGCAGTTCCAGCCCGCCTCGCGCAGCGAGAACGTCACCAGCTCAACGATGGCGGGCTCGTCTTCGACGATCAGTACGGTAGTTTTATCGGATGCCATTATTTCTCTTATTATTTCTTTTACTCAGCTTGCGCGGGCACGTCGTCCGGTATCGGTGCGGTCTTGGTGTGGCGGATGTCCTTGCCTTCGACGACGTAGATGACGTATTCGGCGATGTTCTTGGCGTGGTCGCCGATGCGCTCGATCGCCTTGGCCACCCACAGGGTGTCCAGCGCGGCCGAAATTGTACGCGGATCTTCCATCATGAAGGTGATCAGATTGCGCATGATCGAACGGAATTCATGGTCGATCACCGCATCCTGGGCGATCAGCTGCAAGGCTTGCTTGCCGTCGTTGCGGGCAAACGCGTCGAGCGCATCGTGCAGCATGTCGCTGGTGTTGTTGGCGATGCCGCGCACCATCTCGTAGTGGTTGACGGTCACGGCGCCGCGCGCATGCAGCGCCTTGGCGGTGCGTGCGATCTTGGTCGCTTCGTCGCCGATGCGCTCCAGGTCGGTGATGACCTTGATGGTCGCCATGATGGTGCGCAGATCGTTGGCGGCCGGCTGGCGGCGCACGATCAGGTGGCTGCAGGCGTCGTCCAGCGACACTTCCAGCTGGTTGACGGCGTCGTCCTCGCGCATCACGCGGTCGGCGCGCTCGGGATTGCCGATGCGGAAGCAGGTCATGGCGTCGAGGAATTGGGTCTCGACGATGCCGCCCATCAGCAGCACCTTGCTGCGTATGGCTTCCAGTTCGTTGTCGTACTGCTTGGATGAGTGTTCACCGATCATGCTAGGGCTCCGTAGTCGATTTGCTATTATAGGTGCGATCAGCCGAAGCGACCGGTGATGTAGTCCTGCGTCTCTTTGCGCGCCGGGTTCATGAAGATCTGGTCGGTCTCGCCGAACTCCACCAGCTCGCCCAGGTACATATAGGCGGTGTAGTCGGAGCAGCGCGCCGCCTGCTGCATATTGTGGGTGACGATGGCGATCGTGTAATCCTGCTTCAGTTCGCTGATCAGCTCTTCCACCTTCGAGGTCGAGATTGGGTCCAGCGCCGACGTCGGCTCGTCGAGCAGCAGCACGTCCGGCTTCACCGCCACGCCGCGCGCGATGCACAGGCGCTGCTGCTGGCCGCCCGACAGCGACAGGCCGCTCTTGGTCAGCTTGTCCTTGACTTCGCCCCACAGCGCGGCCTTCTTCAGCGCCCATTCGACGCGCTCGTCCATCTCGCCCTTCGACAGGTCTTCATACAGGCGCACGCCGAAAGCGATGTTGTCGTAGATCGACATCGGGAACGGGGTCGGCTTCTGGAACACCATGCCGACCTTGGCGCGCAGCATGTTGACGTCCTGGCCTTCTTCCAGGATGTTACGGCCGCGGTACATGATCGAACCTTCGGCGCGCTGGCCCGGGTACAGGTCGTACATGCGGTTCAGCGTGCGCAGCAGCGTCGACTTGCCGCAGCCGGACGGGCCGATGAAGGCCGTCACCTGCTTCTCGTGGATGTCCAGGTTGACGTTGGTCAGGCTCTGGGTCTTACCGTAGAAAAAATTCAGACCCGAAATCTCGATGGTCTTGCGTTTGCCGTTCATGGCTACCACGTTCTCTTGGCTCAGTTGCGTATTCATTATTGATCGCTTTATCAGGATGAGTTTAATTCGGTGCTTTTTGGCTGAACACGGTGCGCGACAGGATGTTGAGCGCCAACACGCTGAACGTCACCAGCAGCGCGCCGCCCCAGGCCAGCTCGCGCCAGTTGTCGTAAGGGCTCATGGCGAAGCCGTAGATCACCACCGGCAGGTTGGCCATCGGCGCGTTCATGTCGGCGCTGAAGAACTGGTTGTTCAGTGCGGTGAACAGCAGCGGCGCGGTCTCGCCCGAGATGCGGGCCACGGCCAGCAGCACGCCGGTGATCACGCCGGCCTTGACGGCGCGCAGGCGCACCATCATCGCCACTTTCCAGCGCGGCGCGCCCAGCGCGAACGCCGCTTCCAGCAGGCTGTTCGGCACCAGGCGCAGCATATTGTCGGTGGTGCGCACCACCACCGGCACCGCGATCAGCGCCAGCGCCACCGAACCGGCGTAGCCGGAGTAGTGCTTGGCGGTCGCCACGTACATGGCCCAGACGAACATGCCGATCACAATGGACGGCGCCGACAGCATGATGTCGGTGACGAAGCGGGTGACGGCGGCGATCTTGTTTTCTTCGCCGTACTCGGCCAGGTAGATGCCGGCCAGGATGCCGATCGGCGTGCTGATCACGGTGGCCAGGCCGACGATCATCAGCGAGCCGACGATGGCGTTGGCCAGGCCGCCGCCTTCGCTGCCAGGGGCCGGCGTGGTCTGGGTGAACATGTGGACGCTGAGCGCGCCGAAGCCCTTGACGGCCAGCGTGATCAGGATCCACGCCAGCACCAGCAGGCCGACCGACATCGCGGCCACGGACAGCGCGATGCCGATACGGTGCGTCAGCAGCCGTTTGCGGTAGACCGGGTTGATAGCTTGATTCATTATTTGACGCCTTCCTTGCGGGACATGCCGGCCAGCATCAGCTTCGCGGCGGACAGAACGATAAAGGTAATCACGAACAGGATCAGCGCCAGCGCGAACAGCGACGAGGTGTGCAGCGGCGTGTCGGCTTCGGCGAATTCATTGGCCAGGGTCGAGGCGATCGAGTTACCGGCCGCGAACAGCGACCACGACAGCTTGTTGGCGTTGCCGATGACGAAGGTCACGGCCATGGTCTCGCCCAGCGCGCGGCCCAGGCCCAGCATGACGCCGCCGACCACGCCGGTCTTGGTGTAAGGCAGCACGATCTTGCGCACCACTTCCCAGCGGGTGCAGCCCAGGCCGTAAGCCGATTCCTTCAGCACGGCCGGCACGATCTCGAACACGTCGCGCATCACCGAGGAGATGAAGGGGATGATCATCACCGCCAGGATCAGCGCGGCGGTCAGGATGCCGATGCCCATGGTCGGGCCGCTGAAGAACTGGCCAATGATGGGCAGGTGGCCGATGGTGTTTTTCAGGAAGGGCTGCACGTAGTCTCCGAACAGCGGCGCGAACACGAACAAGCCCCACATGCCGTAGATGATGGACGGCACGCCGGCCAGCAGCTCGACGGCCGTGCCCAGCGGACGGCGCAGGCCGGCCGGGCAGATCTCGGTCAGGAACAGGGCGATGCCGAAGCTGACCGGGAAGGCGATCAGCAGCGCGATGCCGGACGTGGCCAGGGTGCCGACGATGGCGATCAGCGCGCCGTACTTGTCGTTGACCGGATCCCACTCGACGGTGGTGATGAAGGCCGGACCGAACTCCTTGAAGGCCGGCCAGGCGCCCACCATCAGCGAGATGATGATCCCCAGCAGCACTGCCAGCACGGACAGTGCGAACAACATCGTGGTCTTGTGGAAGAAGAAGTCCTGGATGCGCTGGTTGCGCATGGTGCGGTGCATGGCCTGGGTGGCGGCCTGCTCGGCTGCCGTCAGGGCGGCGGTGGCAGTATGCATGGCCGGCTCCGGTTTATTCAGTGGCGTGGAAGTGATATCAGCGCTCATATGGTTGTCTCGTGGATGGTAGCTAGCCTGCGGCTCCCGGTCGGGAGGCGCAGGCTAACCCCCTCGCCGTCCGCGCTGTGCTGCGGCGCGGCGAAGGGACGGTCCGGATTAGTAGATGGCTTTACCCGAAGCGTCTTTCAGGTTGGCTTTCCAGGCATCCTGAACCAGTTTGACAACCGATGCTGGCAGTGGAACGTAGTCCAGTTCGGTGGCAGCGGTGCCGCCGTTCTTGAAGGCCCAGTCGAAGAACTTGATGACTTCCTTGCCTTTGTTGGCGTCAGCCTGGGCTTTGTGCATCAGGATGAAGGACACGCCGGTGATAGGCCACGAGTTCTTGCCAGCCTGGTCGGTCAGCACCACGCCGAAGCCTGGGGTCTTGGTCCACTCGGCGTTGGCGGCGGCGGCCTTGAAGAAGTCGTCGTCAGGCTGCAGGAAGTTGCCGTCCTTGTTTTTCAGCTGGGTGTGCGACATCTTGTTTTTCTTGGCGAAGGCCCACTCGACGTAGCCGATCGAACCCTTGATGCGCTGCACGTTTGCGGCCACGCCTTCGTTACCCTTGCCGCCTACGCCCACGGCCCATTTCACAGCCGAATCGGCGCCGATCTTGGTTTTGAATTCGGCGCTGGTTTTCGACAGGAAGTCGGTGAACAGGAAGGTGGTGCCCGAACCGTCGGCGCGGTGCACCACGGTGATTTCATCGGCTGGCAGCTTCACGCCCGGGTTCAGAGCGGCGATGGCGGCGTCGTTCCACTTGGTGATCTTGCCCAGGTAGATGTCGCCAACGACCGGACCGGTCAGCTTCAGCTGGCCAGGGGTGATGCCGTCCAGGTTGACCACGGTGACCACGCCACCCATGATGGCTGGGAACTGCATCAGGCCTTCGGCGTCCAGTTCAGCGGCGCTCAGCGGCTTGTCCGACGCGCCGAAATCGACGGTCTTGGCCTTGATCTGCTTGATACCGGCGCCCGAACCGACGGACTGGTAATTCAGGCCGTTGCCGGTGGCGGCTTTGTACGACTCAGCCCACTTGGCGTAAATCGGGTAAGGGAAGGTTGCGCCGGCGCCGGTCATATCGGCGGCGTGGGCAGCGGACGAGAAGGCCATTACAGCCGCTACGCCAACTACCAGGGAGGAAAACAGTTGTTTCAGTCGCATATCAAGTCCTTTTGTTATGACAGGTTAGGATGCTGCGCAGTCTACCGGGGCTATATGACAGCTTTATGACATGACCGAAATATGTCAAAAATAGTTTTCCAACCCCGCCCCCACTGCGTCCTCCCCTCTGAGAACAAGCCAAAGCGCCCGGATATATTACGCCTTCCTGTCATAATTGGAACGTCACACAAGTCATTTATGACAGAACGTGTCACGCAGCTGTCATATTTCTTATTTACACTGTTGCATCATTCTTCCGCGATACAGGATAGAATGAGCTTACCTGCAAAGTGAACAAAAAGACATGAAGCCTGACTTGCATGCTGAAGTAAACAAGAACTCCGCGTTTCTGGACCGGGAACTGTCGCAACTGATGTTCAACCGGCGCGTGCTCGCGCAGGCCGAAGACAAAAGCATCCCCTTATTGGAGCGGCTGCGCTATCTGTGCATCGCCAGCAGCAACCTGGATGAATTCTTCGAAGTGCGCGTGGCCAGCCTGCTGGCGGCCGGCAGCGTCGAGGGTTCGCTGTCCAACCACCCTGCCCTGGTCGCCACGCTGTCGCGCATCAGCAATGAATGCCACGCGCTGGTCGCCCACCAGTATGAAATCCTCAACCAGGAAGTACTGCCCCAGCTGGCCGCCAACGGCGTGCACCTGGTGCGCCACAACGAGCGCAACGAAGCGCAGCGCGCCTGGGTCAAGGAATACTTCGACACCGAAGTGCGCCCGCTGCTGACGCCTATCGGCCTCGACCCGGCCCACCCCTTCCCGCAAGTCGTCAACAAGAGCCTGAATTTCATCGTCTCGCTGTCCGGCAAGGACGCCTTCGGCCGCGGCACCGCCATCGCGATTGTGAAAGCGCCGCGCGTGCTGCCGCGCGTGATCCGCCTGCCGGACCATTTGTCGAAGAGCGGCGGCGTTTCGTTCTGCCTGCTGTCCTCCATCATCCACGCCCACATCTCCGACCTGTTCGCCGGCCGCGAAGTGATCGCCTATTCGCAGTTCCGCGTCACCCGCGACTCCGACCTGTGGGTGGACGAGGACGAGGTCAAGAACCTGCGCCAGGCGCTCAAGGGCGAGCTGCAGGGCCGCCAGTTCGGCACCTCGGTGCGGCTGGAGGTGGCCAAGAACTGCCCGCCGGAACTGTCGCAATTCCTGCTCGACCAGTTCGGCCTGCACCAGAGCCGGCTGTACGCCGTCAACGGCCCGGTCAACCTGGTGCGCCTGACCGAGATCATGGACCACGTCAGCAACCCGGCGCTGCGCTTCCCGCCCTTCTTCCCCGGCATCGCGCAAAAGCCCGGCAGCCCGGACATCTTCGCAGCCCTGCGCGACGGCGACATCCTGCTGCACCACCCGTTCCAATCGTTCCAGACAGTGATCGACTTCATCCGCAGCGCCGCGCTCGACCCGGCCGTGGTGGCGATCAAGCAAACCATCTACCGCACCGGCATGAACTCGGACCTGATGGAATCGCTGATCCTGGCCGCCCAGTCCGGCAAGGAAGTGACCGTCATCGTCGAACTGAAGGCGCGCTTCGACGAGGAAGCCAATATCAACTGGGCCGACAAGCTGGAACAGGCAGGCGCCCAGGTGGTGTATGGCGTGGTCGGCCTGAAGACCCACGCCAAGGTGGCGCTGGTGATACGCCGCGAAGACAGCAAGCTGCGCTTCTACGCCCACCTCGGCACCGGCAACTACCACCCGACCACCACCAAGTTCTACACCGACTTCGGACTGCTGACCAGCCACCCCGGCATCAGCCAGGAAGTGAACGAAGTGTTCATCCACCTGACCAGCCTGACCAAGCCGCACCGCCTGACCCACCTGTGGCTGGCGCCGTTCGCGCTGCAAAACGAGATCATCAAGGCCATCCGCAACGAAGCGCGCATCGCCCGCGCCGGACGGCCGGGCCGGATTATTGTTAAAATAAATGCACTGGTCGACGAATCGGTGATACGCGCGCTGTACGCCGCCTCCAAGGATGGCGTCAAGATCGACCTGATCGTGCGCGGCGCCTGCACGCTCAAGCCCGGCGTGCCGGGGCTGTCGGAAAACATCAAGGTGCGCTCCATCATCGGCCGTTTCCTGGAGCACAGCCGCATCTACTATTTCCGCAACGACCTGGCGCACGACATCATGCTGGCCAGCGCCGACTGGATGAGCCGCAACCTGTTCCGCCGCATCGAAGTCGCCTTCCCGATTTTGGACAAGGCGCTCAAACGGCGCGTGCTGGCCGAAGGCCTGAATCCGTATTTAAAGGATAATATGAACGCATGGGAGCTGGAGGCGGACGGCCACTACCAGCGCCGCAAGGCGCGCGGCAAGCAGCCCCACTACAGCGCACAGCAGCACCTGATGGACACGCTGGGCATGGCGGGCGCCCAGCTCGGGGAATAAGCAAGGGAGGCGCCGCCGGGAGGTGGCGCGGGGGATCTTTTTTCACATGTCGCTCAGGAGAAAAACATGGATCTCATTTTATGGCGGCACGCCGAGGCCGAGGATGCCGGTCCCGGCATGTCCGATCTGGAACGCGCACTGACGGTCAAGGGCCAGAAGCAGGCCCGCCGCATGGGCCAATGGCTGGACTCCCAGCTGCCCGACAGCTGCCGCATCCTGGCCAGCCCCGCCGTACGCACCCTGCAAACGGTGGAAGCGCTGGGCCGCAAGTACAAGATGCACACCGACCTGGCGCCCGGCGCCGACCCGTCCGACATCCTCAAGGCCGCCAACTGGCCGGGCAACAAGGAATCGGTGCTGGTGGTCGGCCATCAGCCGACGCTGGGCCAGGTGGCCGCACTGTTGCTAACCGGCGACGACCTCGAATGGGACATCCGCAAGGCCAGCGCCTGGTGGTTCGCCCAGCGCGACCCCGGCAATCCGGCCAGCGTCTACCTCAAGGCAGTGATGGCGGCCGACCTCGTCGTTAAATAAATAGCCGTAGAGCTTGCAAAGCAGCAACCGTCTGCTAAAGTTTAATCGTAACAACTTGAGGGAGGGGTAATCATGTTCACCTTGCTCGCAATGGGGATCTTCGGAGGGATGATCGCCTTGGTCGTGTACGAAATCATCGAGGAAACACGCGGCAGCAAACACAAATTGATCGACCGCTATCACGAATAGCCATCGCTTCACTGAAGCAGCATCGGCGCCAGCGGCGTGTCCGAACCGGACCCGCCTCTCGCGCCGATCATCGTTTACAGACCGGTCTTGAACTTGGTGTAGATGCGCGTGATATTGCGGCGTATATCGGCCGGCACCGCTTCCGGCGCGGCCATGCGTTGTTTATCGGCGTCGGACAAAAACACGGTATGGTTGCCGGCGATATCCTTACGCACGAACTTCAGGCTGGCCGTATTCGGATTGGCGTAGAACACCTTGTTGGTCAGGCTGGCGTGAACCTCGGGGCGCATGATGTAGTTGATCCACAGATGCGCGTTGTTCGGATGCGGCGCATCGGCCGGGATGGCCATCGTGTCGAACACCAGCGCGGCCGCGGTCTTCGGCACCAGCACCTCGATCACATTGCCGTTCTTGGCGTCGATGGCGCGCTGGCGGGCAATGCTGATATCGCCCGACCAGCCCAGCGCCACGCACACCGCGCCGTTGGCCATGTCGTTGATATAGCCCGACGAGCTGAACAGCGTGACGTTGGGACGTATCGATTGCAGCAGCTTGCCCGCCTCGGCGTAGTCGGCGGCGTTTTTCGAGTAGGCCGGCTTGCCCAGGTACAGCAGCGCGGCCGGCAGCACCTCGGACGGCGAATCGAGGAAGGACACGCCGCACGATTTGAGCTTGGACGCGTACTTCGGATTGAAGATCAGGTCCCAGGCATTATCCGGCATCGGCATGCCGCCCAGCGCGGCCTTCACCTTGTTGACGTTGATGCCGACGGTGGTATAGCCCCACAGCCAGTCGACCAGGTATTCATTGTTCGGATCGATGCTGGCCAGCTTGGCCTGGATCGCCGGGTCCATGTTCTTCAGGTTGCCGAGCTTGGATTTATCCAGCTTGCGCAGCAGCTTGCCGTCGATTTGCAGGCGCGCCCATTGCGCGGTCGGCACCACGATGTCGTAGCCCGACTTGCCGGCGGCCAGTTTGGAATTGAGGATTTCGTTGTTGTCGAACAGATCGTAGCGGACCTTGATACCGGTTTCTTTTTCAAAATTTTTAACGGTATCGTCGGCGATGTAATCCGACCAGTTGTAGATATTGAGGACTTTCTCCTCCTGCGCCTGCGCCGCGACCTGCCCTGCGCCGGCCATCAGGCCAGCCGCCACCAGCATCGTACCAACGAACTTCCCTGCCATAGCCCCTCCGAGTGGAATCAATCACAAGCCGTGATGATCGGGCATAGCCAGTTCCGACGCAAGGAATTCGTTAGAAATATCCGTCTGAAACGTCAACCCAGCATATCGAACAGCGTGCCCGACTTGCCGCCCGCGCCGTTGATCGCGCTGCCGGCGCCGGTCTGGGCCTGGGCCGTGTACAGCGCCACCAGCGCCGTGGCCTGGGCCGTCAGCGCCTTGGTCATCACCGCACGGCGGCCGTTGATGCTGGTGATCTCGCGGCCCAGCAGGCTGGCCTCCTTGCTGATCGTGCTACTGTCGGAGGTCAGCGCCGCCGCCTTCGACGATAGCAGATCGGCAATCCCCTTGCCGCCGTTGGTGAACAGCTTGCCCACCGCGGCCGAATCGGCGGCCAGCGCCGCTTGCAGCTTCTTATCGTCCAGCACCAGCTGGCCGCTGCTGTCCTGGCTGATGCCGGCCGCGTTCAGCGCCGCGATCGACACGGTGCCGCCGCCCGTCTTCAGCAGCAGATCCAGCTGGCTGGTGACCTGGCCCATGGCGGTGTCCGACTTCAGGTCGCCCTTCTGCAAGGCTTGCAGCTTCTTGTTCAAATCGTTGTAGGCACTGACGAAGGCTTTCAGGTTGGTGCCGACCTGGCTGGGGTCTTGGGTCACGATGACGTCGGTCTTGCCGGTGCCGGTCAGCGTCAGCGTCATGCCGGCGATGCCCTTGTCCTTGTCCAGCGTGTTGCTGGCGCTGGTGACATCCTTGCCGTCGACGGTCAGGATGGCGTCCATGGCGGCGCTGGCCTGCTTCATTTTCTGGCTGCCGGCCGGATCGTAGCCGAGCAGGCTTTTCAGCACTGCATCGCCGCTGGCGCTGATGCGCATGCTGTTGGCCGCGCCGCTGGGGCCGGCGATCGACAGCGAAAACTTGCCGTCATCGGCCTTGACCACCTTGACGTCCACGCCGGCCGCCTTGAACGCGGCGGCGATGCCGTCCAGCGTATTGTTGCTGCTGTCGATGGTGATGGATTTGCTGGCCGCGCCCGGATTGGCCTTGAAGCCCTGGTCTCCGCCGACGGTGCCGAAGTCGATCTTGACGGTGGTGACGGCGCCCGAACCGATCTTGGCGTCGGCCGCCGCGAAGGCATCGCTGGTCAGGAACTGGCCCTGGGCCAGCTGCTTGACGTTGACCGCATAAGTGCCGGCCTTGGCGGTGCCGGTGGAGGCGGCGTTGAGCACATTCTTGACCGAGGTGGCGGCGCTGGTGCTCAGTCCGCTGCCGGTGAGGCCGGATGCGATAGCCTGGAAGTTCGCCAGCGCGCTTTGCAGTTGGCCCAGCGCCGACAGCTTGGTCTGGTCGTTCTTCAGCGTCGTATTGAGCTTGGTCGCCGCCTTGTTCTGCGACGCCATGGTCTGCTGGACGCGGTTGTAGATATCGTTCGACACTGTCGAACTGCCGGTATTGCCGTTGGAAGTAATGCTGGAAGTCGCCATGATCCGATCCGCCTTGGGTTGGTTAGCCATTATGCAATACTGGCGTAACCATCAAAGCCGGGAACAGAGGGCTGTTTGCCCTCCAATCCGCTACCAGCGCGGCGGCGCGGAGCCCAGCTCGCTGGCCGGCCGGTCCCACGCCATGGCCGCGCCCTCGATGCGTACCGGCGGAGCAAGGCGGCGCGCCGGTCCCCAGGCCGTCTGCTCCAGCCCCGGCGCCAGATCGGCATCGCCGAACGCTGCCAGAGCAGGCTCGGCCGTCGCGCCCAATGGCGGCGACATCTGCTCCAGCAGCAACGCCGTGCGCGCCAGCGACAGGCGCGCCTGCGTCGCCCGCCCTTCCTCCAGCCGATACAGCAAGCCGCGCACCGCCGCCGCCGCGACCAGATACCCGGTCGCATGGTCCAGCGCCTGCACCGGCAAAGGCACAGGCTTTGCCGCGCCCTGCCACTGCATGCCGCGCTGCGCTATCCCCGCGCTCATCTGCACCAGACTGTCGAAGCCGCGCCGCCCGCTCAGCGGCCCGGTCCAGCCGTAGGCGTCCAGCGCCACATCGACCAGCCCCGGATTCAAGCGCCGGCGCACCGCCTCGCCCAAGCCCAGCCGCTCCAGCGCCTCCGGGCGATATCCATGCACCAGCACATCCGCCCGCCCCAGCAACTCCTCGAACACGGCGCGATCCTGCGCCACCCGTAAATCCAGCCGCGCACAGCGCTTGCCCAAGGTCACTTCCGGTATCACGCCCGGCTCGCTCCAGTCCGGCGCATCAATGCGCAACACGTCCGCGCCATACCCCGCCAGAAACCGCGTCGCAACAGGCCCGGCCAGCACCCGCGTCAGGTCCAGCACCTTCAGCCCCGCCAGCGGCCGCGACGGCGTTGGCGTCCAGCCCGCATTGAAGCTGCCGGCCCGCCCGGCCAGCGCCACCAGCGGCTCGGCCGCCACAGCCCGCCCCTGCTCGTGATCGGCCCATTCCGCGCCGGAGCGCATCATCGCCGCGCAACCGCCCTGCGCCACCACGGCAGCCTCCAGCTCGGCGCCGCGCCACGCCGCCACTGCCTGCGCGACCGCCGCGCGCTCCACCGGCGTGCCCAGCACCTCCAGCGCCGCATCGCGATGGTGCAGCGCGTTGGTATGCAAGCGTATCCAGCCATCCGCCGTCGGATAATCGCCGGCCACCGGATCCCACAACGGCGGCCGCTCCCAGCCCACCGGATGCAGCGACCAGCCGAACCACAGCGACGCCAGCCTGCGGTCGACCACAACCGCCGCCGCCGGCCCGCCCTGCGCCGCGATCAGCTGCCCCACCGCCAGCGCCGCCGCGCCGACCGAGGCCGCCGCCAGTTCCGTCACCGCGTAGCACGACGGCAGCGCCCCCTCGCCGGCCAGGGTCACGCACTCCGGCGCAGGCAGGGACAGCGCGGACGAAATAGCTTCCAACATTTTAGACATGAACGCTCCAGGAATTGATATGCTGTCCCAGCTTAGGACCGCCCACAGGGGGCGTCAATCTTGACTTGAAGCGTCAACATAGGAATCCGAGATGGTCTGGATGACAGCGGCAGAAGCGCTGAACGTATTGAATGTCCGCCCGCAGACGCTATACGCCAACGTCAGCCGGGGGAAGATCCGCGCCAAGTCCGACGCCGACGATCCGCGCCGCAGCCTCTACCACCGCGACGACATCCTGCGCATGGCCAAGCGCAGCAACGGCCGCCGCAAGATAGAGACGGTCTCCGCGCAAGCGATGCAGTGGGGCGACCCGGTGCTGCCGTCCGCCCTCTCCACCGCCGCCGACGGCCGCCTGCTCTACCGCGGCCGCGACGCCGTCGCGCTGTCCGACACCGCCACGCTGGAAGACATCGCCGAGCTGCTGTGGCAAGCCGACCCCGGCCAGGTGCTGGCCGCAACGGCGGCGGCCGGCATCGCCAGCGCACCGGCATCCGCCACCATCGCCCGCCCCGCCGGCGCCTTGGGCGCCGGCCTGCTGGCCCTCGCGCTGCGCAGCGCCAGCGACGCTCCCTCGCTGGGCCGCCCGGCCGCCGAGCTGCGCGCCGAAGCCGCCAGCGTCCTGGCCACGCTCACGGCGGCCATGATAGCCGCCCCGGCAGACAACAACCACGCCGCCACAGTAAGCCACCGCCTGGCCCACGCCTGGCAGCGCCCCGCCGCCGAAGACCTGCTGCGCCGCGCCCTGGTGCTGATGGCCGACCATGAACTGAACGCCTCCACCTTCGCCACCCGCGTCGCCATCTCCACCGGCGCCTCGCTGGCGGCCGGTGTCCTGGCCGGCTTCACCACGCTGACCGGCCCGCTGCACGGCGGCGCCTCCGCCGAATTCGCCCAACTGATCGCCTCAGCCAGGCAACGCGGCGCCGGCCCCGCAGTCCAGGCATGGCTAAGCAGCGGCCGCCCGCTGCCCGGCTTCGGCCACAAACTGTATGCCGAAGGCGACCCGCGCGCCCGCGCCCTGCTGGAGTTGCTACCGAAGTTGCAGCCGAAATTACAGACGTACTTCGACCTCGCCAACGCAGCCGAAGCGCAGGCGGGGGAATTGCCGAACATTGATTTTGCGTTGACCATGCTGGCCGCCGCCCACGAACTGCCGGACGACGCACCGTTCATCCTGTTCGCGCTGGGCCGCTGCGTAGGCTGGCTGGCGCATGCACTCGAACAAGTGCAGGCCAACCGCCTGATACGTCCCAGGGCCCGCTACGTGGGGCCTAGCGCAGGAACTTATTAATCGCGCTGGAAGTGATGGAATCCAGATTGAGGAACTGGTAGCCGATCTTGAAATGATCGCCACTGAAGATGCAATACGTCACCTTGGAACGGCAAGTCAGCAGCTGCGCCTTGCCATCGATGAACAACTCGAACGACAGCTGCCCCATATGCCCGGTGCCCAGCTTGTGCTCGAAATTGAGCGACAAGCCCTGCGCACTGATATCGATCGTGCGCCCCTGCAGGGGCGGCATGCCGTCCATAATCACCACCGCCTTGGCGCGCACGATCTTGCGCGCTACCGACCTTTGATCAACTAACACTATCCTGTCCTTTGTACGTATTCTTTAGCAAGCAAGCTTTACCAATTAGCAGCATTGACGATTACAACACATAACAATACAACGTTATTGGATTTCGCGCAGCTTATTAAAGGCATCATCGATACGATCGACAGCGATGATCGTCATCCCCTCGATCGGTTGCTTGGGCGCATTGGCGCTCGGGATCATCGCCATCGAGAAGCCCAGCTTGGCCGCCTCGCGCAGACGCTCCTGCCCGCGCGGCGCCGGCCGGATCTCGCCCGCCAGCCCCACCTCGCCGAACACCACGAAGCCCCGCGGCAGCGGCTTGCTGCGCATCGACGAATTAATCGCCAGCAGCACCGCCAAGTCGGCCGCCGGCTCGGTGATCTTCACCCCGCCCACCGCGTTGATGAACACGTCCTGGTCGAAGGCCGCGATGCCGGCATGCCGGTGCAACACCGCCAGCAGCATCGCCAAGCGATTCTGCTCCAAACCCACCGACAGGCGGCGCGCGTTAGGCAGGTGGCTGGCGTCGACCAGCGCCTGGATTTCGACCAGCAAGGGACGCGTGCCCTCCTGCGTCACCATCACGCAGGAACCTGGCACCTGGTTGTCGTGCTGCGACAGGAACAGCGCCGAAGGATTCGACACGCCCTTCAAGCCCTTCTCCGTCATCGCGAACACGCCCAGCTCGTTGACCGCGCCGAAACGGTTCTTGATTGCCCGCACCAAACGGAAGCTGGAATGGTTATCGCCCTCGAAGTACAGCACCGTATCGACGATGTGCTCCAGCACGCGCGGACCCGCCAGCGCGCCCTCCTTCGTCACATGGCCGACCAGGATGATGGTGATGCCGGTCTGCTTGGCCACCCGCGTCAGCTGGGCAGCGCACTCGCGCACCTGCGCCACCGACCCCGGCGCCGAGCTCAAGGCATCTGAATAAACAGTTTGGATCGAATCGATGACCGCCACTTCCGGCTTCAGGTCCGCCAGCGTGCCGAGGATTTTCTCCAGCTGTATCTCGGCCTGCAACTTCAAGTCGCGGGCATCGATGTTCAGGCGCTTGGCGCGCAGCGCGATCTGCGCGCCGGACTCCTCGCCGCTGACATACAGCACCCGCTTCAGGTGCGACACATTGGCCAGCGCCTGCAACAGCAAGGTCGACTTGCCGATGCCGGGATCGCCGCCGATCAGCACCACGCCGCCCGCCACCAGGCCGCCGCCCAGCACGCGGTCGAACTCCTCGATGCCGGTGCCGAAGCGCGGCACGTCGATGGCATCGATATCGGCCAGCGACAGCACCGGCGCCGTCTGCGCCAGCGACAGGTGCTGCGGTTGCGAATAACGGTTGTTGCCGCCCGCCTCGATGACGGTCTCCACCATCGTGTTCCACTGCTGGCAGGACGAACACTGGCCGGTCCACTTGGTGGCCGTGCCGCCGCACTCGCTGCAGGTGTAATTGGTTTTTGCCTTGGCCATCAGATCAGCCTTCAACCACAGGCACGCGCTGGGCCAGCGCGCACATCAGCTCATAGCCGATGGTGCCGGCGGCCGTCGCCACCTCGTCGACAGGCATGCCCTGGCCCCACAGCGTCACCTTGCTGCCCACCCGCGCCGACGGCAGGTCGGTCAAGTCCACGGTCAGCATATCCATCGACACCCGCCCCACCAGCTTGGTGCGGACGCCGTCGACCAGCGCCGGCGTGCCCATCGGCGCGCTGCGCGGATAGCCGTCCGCATAGCCGCAGGCCACCACGCCGATCCGCATCGGCCCCTCGGCCTGGAAGCGGCTGCCGTAACCGACCACGTCGCCGGCCACGATGTTCTGGATGCCGATGATCTCGCTGCTCAGCGTCATGCAAGGTTGCAGGCCGAACGATTCCGCCGTGGCGCCGCCCGGCGAGCCGCCGTACAGCATGATGCCCGGGCGTATCCAGTCGTTGCGCAAGGTTTTCTGGTGCATCAGCACGCCCGCCGAATTCGACAGGCTGCGGCTGCCGGCCAGACCGGCCGTGCCCAGCTCGAAGCGGCGCACCTGTTCGGCGATCGGCAGCAGCGGATGCTCGGCATCGTCGGCGTTGGCGAAGTGGGTGATCATGGTGATGCTGCCCACGCAGGAGATGGCGCTCAACCGCGCATGCGCGGCGGCGTAGGCATCCGGCATGAAGCCGAGACGGTTCATGCCGCTGTTCATTTTAAGATGCAGATCAAATCGGACGCCGCGCGCGCCCAGGTCCGCCTGCGCCGCCTCCAGCCATGCCAGCTGCTCGTTGCAATGCACGGCCGCCTGCAAACCGTAGTCGGCCATGGTCTCCAGATCGGCCGGATCGAAGTATCCCTCTAATAACAGGATGGGCTTGTTCCAGCCCATCTCGCGCAGACGCACGGCGTTGTCGACCTCCACCAGCGCCAGGCCGTCGGCGTCGGCGAAGCCGCGCATCGCGCGCTCCAGGCCGTGGCCGTAGCCGTTCGCCTTGAGGACGCCCCAGGCCTTGGCGCCCGGTGCATTGGCCTTGGCGCGGGCCAAGTTATGCTTCATGGAATCAACATGGATGGTTGCGACGATCGGCCGGGGCATAAGCATTCTTTGCAGAGAATTAGAAGGCCGTATTTTACCGTGTAGCGGAATATCCGCACGGCTCAATTCTTGGGGATACGAACAAAGCATGGTATAAAGCAAGCCAGATAAGTTTTCAGGCACCCCAGTATGAATCGTGGTTTCTATACCATTATGGCAGCGCAATTCTTTTCGTCGTTGGCGGATAATGCGCTGCTCTTTGTTGCGATCGACCTGTTGGTGACAATGAAGTCCCCGGCATGGATTACCCCACTGCTGAAGCTCTCGTTTACGCTGTTTTACGTGCTGTTGGCGGCATTTGTCGGCGCCTTCGCCGATTCTATGCCTAAAGGCAAGGTCATGTTCATCTCCAACCTGATCAAGGTTGCAGGTTGTCTACTGATTTTCGCCCATGTCCACCCACTGCTGGCCTACGCCCTGGTCGGCTTCGGCGCCGCCGTCTACTCCCCTGCCAAATACGGCATCCTCACCGAATTACTTCCCGCAGAGAAACTTGTTGCCGCAAACGGCTGGGTCGAAGGCTTGACCGTGATGTCGATCATTTTCGGCACCGTCCTCGGCGGCAAGCTGGTCGGCAATCAAGTCTCCTCCTTCCTGCTGGGCTTTGACGTGCCGATGATCGACACCGGCATCGACACCGCGCCCGAGGCGGCGCTGTGCGTGGTGGTCTTCATCTATATGCTGGCGGCGCTGTTCAACACCCGCATCCCGGACACCGGCTGCGTCTACGGCCACCAGGAGCGCAATCCGATCAAGCTGATCACCGATTTCGCCAACTGCTACGGCCTGCTGTGGAAAGACAAGCTGGGCCAGATCTCGCTGGCTGTCACCACGCTGTTCTGGGGCGCCGCGCAGACCTTGCAATTCATCGTGCTGGAGTGGGCCAACCGCACCCTCAAGCTGACCTACGAACAGTCGACCAGCCTGGTGGGTGTGGTCGCCATCGGCGTCGCGCTGGGCGCGGTGCTGTCGGCGCGCTTCATCTCGCTGCGCAAATCGCTGAACGTGATCCCGATGGGCATCGCCATGGGCGTCATCGTCATGGGCATGATCTTCGTGAAATCGGTGACGCTGGCCTATCCGCTGCTGATCCTGGTCGGCCTGCTGGGCGGCTTCTTCCTGGTGCCGATGAACGCGCTGCTGCAACACCGCGGCCACGTGCTGATGAGCGCCGGCCACTCGATCGCGGTGCAGAACTTCAACGAGAACCTGTCCATCCTGACCATGCTGGCGATGTACTCGCTGATGCTGCGCGGCCACCTGAACCTGGACGTCATCATCGTGCTGTTCGGCCTGTTCCTGGCTGGCACCATGTTCTTCATCATGCGCAAGCATGCCGCCAACCAGCGCGAGTTCGATTCGGTCGCGCTGATCGGCGAAGCCAAGCACTAAAACTCCGCGCCGCCGCTCCTAGGGCCGGGGCGGTGGCAGTTCGATAGGCGGCGGTGGCAGCGGTGGCGGCTCTACCGGCGTCGGCGGAACCACTGGCGCCGGCTGCACCACCACACTGATCGCGGCGCTGGAACAATTGGCCGGAGCAGCCGTCACGCAAAGGCGATAGCTGCCCGCATAGCTGCCAGGCGCGGCATCGCCGGCGATGCTGATCGAGCCATCGGCACCGAAACTGATCCCAGGCACGTTCATACTGACCAGCCAGGTCACCCGCGCAAGCTGATCCATATACACCCCCTGGCCGGAAATCGTATCGTTCGCCAGGATCGATGCACCGCCGTCGCCTTGCCGCAGCACGAAGCTGTCCGCCTGCGCCCGCACCGTATCGAGCACCGCCACCGTCAGCGACGCAGTGGCGCAGATCGTCCGCTGCGCGCTCAGGCAAGCACTGTAACTTCCCGCATACGTACCGGCCGCCGTGCCCAAAGCAACGCCGATGGCGCCGTCGGTGGCGACATTGATGCCGCTGGCGGCGAAACTCGCACTGACCACCACCTGCCCAGCCTGCACCGCGCGACCATTCGCGGCAATGCGCGACAGCAGCGTGGAAGCCGGCGAGCCGGCGCCGGAATTGATCGTCACACTGGCCGCGCCGGCAGTCACCGTCGACGCCACCGTCAGCGTGACCGCCGCGCCGGCGCAGGCCGTCGGCACTGCGACCGCGCACACCCGGTAACTGCCGCTGTACATGCCGGCCGGAGCATCCGCCGCCACGCCGATCGTGCCGTTGGCATGGATGACCGCTGCCGCCGTGCCCAGGCTGCCGCTGACCGTCACCAGCCTCGGATCGGCCGCCCCGCCGTTGAGCGTATCGTTGGCCAGCAGCGCACCGGCGGACGAGGTCTGCCCCGGCGCCAGCGTCAGGCTGTCCGCCTGCGCCGCAATCGACACCGACGGCGCCGTCACCGTCACCAGCAACTGCCCACCGGCGCAATGCGACGGCGCACTGGCCAGGCACAGCCGGTAGTTGCCGTTGTAATTGCCCGCCGCCGTCCCCGCCGCCACCGACACCGACGCATCGGCATTGACGCTGAGGCCAGCGGCGGCAAACTGCCCGCTGGCCGTCGCCATGCCCGCCGAGATGCCGCTGCCGTTGAGCCGCGCGCCAGCCAGCAGCTGCCCTGCCGGCGTACTGCGGCCCGCCTCCAGCTGCACATTGACGACAGGCGCCGCCAGCACGAACTGCGGCGACTGCACCGTCACCTCCACCGTCGTGCCGGCGCAAGTGGTCGGCGACGCCGCCAGGCAGATCTGATAGCTGCCCGTATAAATGCCCGGCGCCACCGACACCGCCACCGTCACCGCGCCATTGGCCGTGACGGCCAATCCCGGCGCCGCGAAGCCGCCGCTGACCACCACCGTCCCCGCCGCTGCGGGACGAGCGTTCGCCGCGTCGTTGGCCAGCAGCGCGCCGGCAGCCGTCGCCTGCCCGGCCGCCAGCGACAAGCGATCCGGCTGCGCGCTGATGACGCCAGGCACCGCCACCGTCACCGTCGCCGGGGGCGAACAGCTGCTGCCCGTCGGCAGCTGGCAAAGCTTGTAGCTGGCGTTGAGCACCGCGCCGGGCGGCGCACCGGCCAGCACAGTCACCAGCCCGTCCGCATACGCCAGGTAAGGCGTGGCGCTGGCAAACACCACCAGCACCTGCGCCGCCACCGGCCGCGCGCCATTGACCGTATCGTTGGCCAGGATATTCAGGCTGCCGCCCGGCGCCAGCACGGCGCTGTCGGCGCCGGCCTTGAACTGCGCGGGCGGCTGCGCCATCGGCACCGGCTGGCCGTTGAAGCGCAGGTTGCACGCCGTCGCGCGCGCCCGCACCGAGGGCTTGGGCAGCGACGCCGCCTGCGCCGCACCCTCGGCATCGACCAGCCACGGCAAGCCTTGCGGGCCGACGGACAACTCGCGCGCCGCGCCGCCGGCCGGCTTGAAGGCCAGCGCCTTGAAATCGTAGCGCCGCACGCCGCCCATCAGGTCGACGATCATCACCGAGCCCTCCGGCCCGATGCCGATGTCGCGCGCGGACACGCCCTGCGCAATGCAGCTGTTGCCGGTGCAGCGCAGCACCTGCTGGTCCGGCGCGATAAGCCAGACCATCGTGTTGCTGACCGGCGCCACCTTGAGCGCCTTCGGGAAGGCCGTGCCATTGGCGTCGCGCGCCAGCGTGAACACGCCCTCCTGCGCCGCATAGCGATAGATCTGCTGGGAGTTCGCCTCCACCGCGAACACGCCGCCGTTCTGCGCGACGGCGATATCGCTGGCCTTGAAATCGGCGACCGCATGCCAGCCGCGGTCGAAATAGGAAACGTCCTGGCCGGCGTTCACCAGCCATGGCGTGGCGCCGGCCGCCGTCGCCACGCGCCGCGCCGCGCCGGTGCTGGCCAGCAGGAAGCGCTGGTCCTCCGGGTTGTAGCAATACAGGCCGCCCTCGCTGCCGACCGCGAACACGCTGCCGTCGCCGCCGACGCCGATGTCGATGAAGCGGCCGTCGACACGCGTGTACGCCAGCGGCTTGTTGGAACTGGCCAGCACCGACGCCGGCGGCGCCGGCACGAAGGTGAGCACCGGCGCCGCCGGTTGCTGCGCGGCCGTTTGCCGCGCCACGCGCCGCTCGTCCTCCTGCAGGAAAAAGGCCGACGCCAGCACCTCGCTGTTGGCGCCGATGGCCCACGGCGCGCCCTGCGGCCCGACCGCGATGCGCATCGCCTTGCCGGTCGCCGGTTTCCATTGTCCTTCGCGCGGGTCCAGCCAGTAGATGCCCAGTTCCGCCGTGGTCGCGTAGACCGTGCCTTCCGGCCCCACGCCCAGGCTGGCGGCACGGATGCCGGGATGCGAACGCCATGCATCCGCAGGACGCGAACGCACCTCCCCGCTAGCGTCGATGATCCACGGTTCGCCATTTTTGCCGGCCGCGATAGCGATCGCGCCACCGCTGTCGCGCAGCAGCTGCCATGGCCCGGCGCCACGCGCCAGCACGGCCAGCTGGCCGTCGGTGCGCAAGGCCCAGACGTCGCCGCGCGGTCCGGCCGCGATATCGGCCGCCTCGAAGCCGGCCTCCTGCCAAAAGCCGCGCACCTGGTGCGCCACCCTGCCGCCGCGCAGCACGGCCCAGACGGAACCGTCCGCCGCCACCGCCGCGCGCGCGGCCTGGCCCGGCAACATGCTCCAGTTGTTCTTGCCCTTCCATTGCCACAGGCTGCCCTCGCGGTCCAGCGTCAGCACCGTGCCGTCCGCGCCTATGCTCAAGCCCTCGGCCTGGCCGCGCACGCGTTGCCAGGCCAGCAGCCGCGTAAATAAAGCCGGCGGCCGCGCCGCCGGTGTCGTCGAATCGAACAGATCGCTCGCCAGCACGCGGCCGTCGGCGGCGACAAACCAGGGCTTGCCCGCCGGGCCCAGCGCCACCTGCACGATGCCGGCCGCGCCATCGGCCGTCAGCGCCTGCCATGCGCGGCGCGCCGGTTCCCAGCGCCACGGCGCGCCGCGATCGTCGATCAGCATGGCGCTGCCGTCCGCGCTCAGCGCCAGCGAACTCAAACCGCGCCCATCGGGCACGTCGCTGCGCTGCCATGCGGTGCCGTCATACCGGGCGATATGGCCGTCCGCCCGCCACAGCCACGGCAAGCCATGGGCATCGGTCAGCGCACGCGGGTAGCTGGCCGCATCGGCCGGCCACGGGCGTCCGCTGGCCGGCTCGTCGCGCCAGCCGCGCCCGCTCTCGCGCAGCAGCAAGGCGCCGTCGGGACCGGCGGCGACATCGTCGATGCCGGTGCCGGCCGGCGACCACCAGCTGCCCGAGCGCAGCACATACAACTCATGCGCCGCCGTGATGCCCCACACGCTGCCATCCAGGCCGGCACGCAGCGCGGCGAACTGGCCGGGCAAACCGGCCCAGCTGCCGTCGCCCTGGCGCCGGCGCCGCCACGGGCGGCCATCGCGGTCCAGCGCCAGCACCGAACCATCCGGCGTGATGACGAGTTCATGGGCATCGCCGCGCACCGGTATCAGGCCGTCGGGCGTGGCCGCCGACGCGGCCAACGCGCAGCCGAGCAGCGCCAGCGCCGCCAGCCGGCGCATAAGAGAGCGGATCACCAAGGCAGCTCCGCTTAGTAGAACAGGAAGCTCAGGGCGTCGCGCAAGCGGCCGCCATGGGTGGTGCGCGAAGTCCAGCTCGGCGTCTCCAGATCGCCGGAACGGAACTCGCGGAACAAGGCGCTCTCGGACAGCGCGAACGCCACGTGCGCCATGCTCGGCAACGGCCGGTACCACATCGTGTACTTGTCCTGGAATTCCGCCTCCACGCGGTCGAAGTTGCTGTAACCCTTGCGCTCTTCCTCGATCTGCGCCTGGTCGCGGTAGGTGTACTGCGGCCGGCGCGGCGTCAGCAGGATCATCACATTCTTGTGATAGTCGCGCTGGGTGTTGCGCGAGGTCAGGTACTGCACCAGCGGCACCTCGCGCAGGCCCGGCACGCCGCTGTTGTTGGCCGACTTGTCGCGCTCCGACAGGCCGCTGAGGATGATGGTCTCGCCGAAGCGCATCACCACGTTGGCGTTGACGATGGTCTTGGTGGTGTCGAGCCGGAAATCGAACACCACGTTCGAATTCGGATTGGTCAGGAAGGTGCGCTCGGCCTGCACCTGCAGCTTGATCAAGCCTTCGGGCAGGAACTCCGGCGTCACCGTCAGCTTGACGCCGACCTCCTTCTGCACCTGCACCGAACTGCCCTGCCCGTTCGACACGGCCGCGCCCACCACGTCCACGCCGGAGAAGAATTGCGAGGTCTGGCCGCCCAGCGCCACCAGCGTCGGCCGCGCCAGCACTTCGCTGTTGATCTCGGTGGCGTTGGCGATGTTGAGCGAATACGTCACGCCCGGCACGCCGATCAGGCGCGTGATGGACTGGCTGTCGGTGGTGTTCACGCCGGTCAGCGCATCGAACACGCGGCTGGTGGTCTTGGCCCACGCCGGCGTGCCCGAGCTGTTGCCGAACTGGAGCTTCAAGCCATCCAGCAGGTTGACGCCCATGGTGTTGCCGTTGTCTTCCTCGGTCGAGATGATGACCACGTCGACCAGCGCCATCTGCTTCTCGATGAAGGCGCCGGGCAGCCGCGCCCCCGGCTGCGCACCGAACTGGCCCTGCATGCCGGCCGGCAGCTGGCCGTATGGATTGCCGGCCTGCTGGCCCATGTTCGCGCTGGCCGGCAGCGCGCCGTAAGGCGCAGCCGCCGCGCCGGTGTTCGCGCCCGCAGGCAGCGAGCCAAAGGGCGAAGCCTGCTGTTGCTGCTGCACGCCGGTGTTGGCGCCCTGCGGCAGCGAGCCGTAGGGCTGCGCCGGCGCCGGATACTGCGCCTGCACCATCGGCATCGCATACGAGGCCTTCCAGTCGTCGATGCGCTTGGCGACGAACGCGGTCTGCGCGCTGCTGCCGTTATGCAGGCGCAGTTCCGCCAGCGCCTGCTCGGCGCCGGGCGCGTCGGCCGCCGACGCGGCGACGATGGCCTTGGCCCGCAGCACGCGCGGCGAGTACGCTTCCTTCTCGTCGGCCACGGACTGCAATGCCTGCAAGGCCGCGTACGCCGTCTTCGGATCCTTGATCTGATACGAGGCCAGCGCCAGATCGTACAGCAGATCCGGATCGCGCTTGTCGTACAGGGCCGCTTCCATCAGGTAGTGCTGGGCCTGCGCATATTCGCGCCGGTCCAGGTGCAGCAGGCCGCGGTAATGCATGGCTGTGTAATTGCTGGAGTCGAACTGCACCGCCATCTCATAGCCCTGCTCGGCCAGGGCGAACAGCGCGCCCTCGCCTTCCAGCGCGCGGTAGTGATAGGTCAGCGCGTTGAAGAAGTGCAGATAGGAGTTGTTCAAGTCGGTTTTCAGCGCCAGGTTGAACAGGTCGCTGGCCTTCTTGAACTCGTGCGCGTCGAGCGCGCGTATGCCTTCCGCCGCCACCTGGCGCGAGGCCGAGGACAGGTTGGCATGTTGCAGCGCCGCGCTCAGTCCGCCGCCGCTGCGGTCGACCGCCAGCGGCGTGAACGCGCCGGCCTGCTTCTGGCCCGGCGCCGCGCCGGGCGCGGCACAGCCGCCCAGCGCCAGGCCGATTGCTGCGGCCAAGACTACGTTGATCTTCATCTCGGTTCCGTCCTCAATTGCACTCAGGCAGTTTGTGCAATTCGGCCACTACGCTCGGGTAGTTGGCGCCGTTGACGGTGGGGTAGATGTCCATCAGCAGATCGGCCACCAGCGCGGCCGACTTGCCGCTCGATGAAGCCTGCTTGACACGGTCGTTCAGCGTGTCGGTAAGAATGTTCTCGGCCACCCTCAGCGCCAGCTGGCCCGATGCCGTGCACGAACTCTGGGATGGGAAACCCTTGCTCTGGCCCGCGAACTTGGCCATGACGCCCTTGGACTCGGCCGCGATATAGCAGGCGTACGCGCCTTGGGCGTCGTTGGCCACCACCTTGGCGAAGCCACACACCTCCATGCCGATGCCGCCGGCCAGGATGGTGGCGCCGCCAGCGGCCAGACACTCGGTCGACTTGGCTTCATTGAAGATCTTGCTGCTCAGGTTGATGGCATTGCCGGGAATGCTGGCGGAGCGGCTGACCACCTTCACCAGTTCCTTCGGAATGTCGCAATAGAAGCCGTCCTGTGCCCAGTTGAAGCACTGCTCGGCCGACGTCGCTTGCGAGCCGCCGCCGGTGTTGCCGTACTTGATGACGGAATTGGTGATGAACGACGCGCCCTTGAAGTACTTGTCGATCGGGAAGGCCTTGCGACCGATGGTGCCGCAATTGGCGTACATCAGGTCCCAGGCGCTTTGCGCCAGGTTGGCGACGGCGTAGCCGACGATCTCGCCGTTGCGCACCACTTCGCGGCCGACGATCTGGCCGCCCTGCTCGACTTCGCGGCCCACGGTCACAGCCACGCTGGTGGTGGTGTTGGCGACCTTGTTGCTGACGTCGACCGTGGTGTGCGCCACGTCGTTGGCGGCCGAGACGATGGCGGCGGCGCCGGCGCGCATCACGCTGTCCACGTTCTCGACGAGGGACTTGTAGTTGAAGCCCTTCGACGGCAGCGTGGTGATGCGGTCCCAGATCCAGCCGCGGTTGTCTTCCGGCCCCTGGCCCTTGTACACCACCAGGTTGCCGTCATCCTGCAGGACCACGAAGTAGCGGCCGATCGGGCCGCCCGCCTTGTCCGGCACGCAGCCGACGTAGGCGCCCTGGTCCGCCGCCGACGATCCCCGGTAGGTGCAGAAATGGCCGTCCGGCTGCAGCACCATGAAGTATTTCTTCGAGGTGTCGAAGCTTTGCGGGTGCTGGTACCAGCGGCGGTTGGCGTCGCTGGCCTTGGACGGATGGTCGGTCTCGTACACCACCAGGTTGGCGTCCGCCTGGAACGCCAGGATGTAGCGGCGGTTATTGGAGATCATGTAATCGCCCGGCTTCATGTAATCGCCCAGGCGCAGTATGCTCAGGCCGTTGGCGGAACGGGGCGCCGGCAGCATCAGGTTGTAGGTCGGCAGGTTCGGCGAGCGGCCTTCGACGCGGCCGAAGTTCATCCAGTGGATAAACAGCTTGCCGGCGTCGTAGCCGAAGGCTTGCTTCAGGTCCGGATAGCGGTCGGCATAGAAGGTGGTGTCCAGGTTGACCTGCTTGGCGGCGACGACGCCGTTCGGCGCGCGGCCCTGCGGAATGCCGTAGCTCAGCCAGTGCTCGACCAGGCGCGGCACGTTCATGCCGATCGCGGCCGGCAGTTCGGCGTTGTTGGCCAGGTAGAAGTTGGGGTCCAGCGGCGCCGCCGCAGGATCGGCCATGTAGGTGCCGGCCGCGCGCGGGTCGCGCTTTTCCTTGATGCCGTAGTCGTACCAGTGGCGCAGCAACGCCGAATAGTCGTAGCCGAAGGCGCGCTGCAGGTCCGGATAGCGGGCGCGATAGCCGCCGAGGCTGAAGGCGGGCGAGGCGTCGCGACCTTCCTTGAGACCGTATTGCAGCCAATGCTGCTGCGCCGCCTGGGCGTCGGCGCCGAAGGCGGCCTTCAGGTCGGGATACTTGTTGAGGTAGAAATTGGCGTCGAACACGGCGAGTTTCTGCGCGTCGGTCTGGGCGAAGGCGCTGGCGCCTTGCAGCAGGACGACGACAGTCACGGCGGCCCGCAAGGATTCACGGAAGAACATGGCATTGCTCCTTGAGCATAACGTTGAAGTGGGGGTGATATTTGCCACCGGATATTCCGGGCAAAAACTTTTCCACTTGCCTGTCCGTCTCAATTTTTGGAGATTAAAATTGCATGCCGGATCTATTGTTGCAAATCAGATACAATAATGATCCTATATTCATGCCGCGCCGTCCATGAAGCATCCTTCCAGCCATCAATACACCGCCGCGACCCGCAGACACCTGTCCGGCCACCGGCAGCGTTACGCCCTGCCGACGGCGGTCGGCGCCGAGCCGGCGATGGCGATCAACCACTTCACGGTGGCCAACGAGGCGCCCGGTTTGCAGGCCCAGGCCTGGCGCGAATACGTGGGCCGCATCATGGACGTGCCGGTGTCGCGCAGCCAGCGCAAGCACGGCTTCCGCGGCGAGATCGCCACCTACGTGCTGAAGGACCTGATCTTCCTCGACAGCCGCACCGACGCCGTCTGCCAGGTCCGCAGCCCCGGCTACATCTCGCGCGACGGCATGCGCGACTATGTGTTCCATGTGGCGATCGAGGGCATCATCGAAACCGAAGTCGGCGGCGGCAGCCGCAAGGCGGCCCAGTTCGTGCCGGGCATCCTGGCGCTGGACATGAACCAGACCATGCGCATGGTGCGGCCGGCGTCGGCGCGGGTGCTGGCCTTCTTCCTGCCGCGCCACGTGGTGGCGGCGGCCATCCCGGACGCGGAGTCCATCCACGGCCGCGTGGTGAACTACAGCTCGCCGCTGACGCGGCTGCTGTTCGACCAGTTGATGGCGCTGTGCCGCACGCTGTCCACGCTGCCGCCATCCGAACTGGACGCGGCGCTGCGCCGTTGCGGCGAGCTGATCCTGGCCGCCTTCGCCAAGCAGACGCACCTAGAATCGGGCCAGCGCGCCGCCGTGCGCGCCGCCTGGCAGGACAAGATACGGCTCTACATCGACGCCAACCTGTATCGCCAGGACCTGACGCCGGAGCACATCCTGCAGACCTTCCCGCTGTCGCGGCCCAGCTTGTATCGCCTGTTCGAAGCGGAGGGCGGCCTGGCCGCCTATGTGCGCAATTGCCGCCTGCGCGAGGCGGCCAATGAGTTGGTGCTGGCGCCGGAAACGGCGATCGCCGAGATCGCCCGCGACCTGGCCTTCCAGAGTCCGGCCCACTTCAGCCGGGTGTTTCGCAGCGCCTATGGCATGGCGCCGCTCGATTTCCGCGCCATGCAGCTGGACTGGCTGCGTCCTTGACTTGACCGGCTAGGCCGGCAGCGCGCCGTCCTGGCGGCGCTGCGCGGCTTGCGCGCGCCAGTCGTCGGGCACCACGAAGCCGCGGCGCTGCTCCACCAGCCACTCCCCGTCCCGCCGCAGCGCCGCCACCATCACCGGCGCGGCCACCTGCGCCATGTGATCGTGCAGCGCGGCCAGCAGTTCCGCGTGGTTCATCGAGACCGCGTCCAGCGGCGTCTTCAACGGCGCCAGCCAGTGCAGGCGCGGCATGATGGCGTAGTACTCGCCCTGCAGCGTGGCAGCCTGCTGCAACGGCATCCAGAAGCCGCTGCAATGCGGCTGCGAGATGCCCGGCATCGCCTCCTCCTCGCCGCCCGGATAGAACAGCCAGCCCTTGACCAGCGCCTGCGCCCGCGCCACCGGCTGCGGCAGCAAGGGCTGGGCCGCCGGATGGGCGGCCAGGGATAGCTGCTTGTCGAAAATCTTGCGCATCTTTGCGCCCAGCGTGTCGGCCAGGTTGGGGCCGATCAGGCCGTTGAAGTCGGCGCCCGCTTCGGCCGCGTCGAGCAGGTAGAACTTGGTGGCGAATTCCAGGTGGACCAGGTCGTCGCCGTCGCGCAGCAGGAAGTCGAACTCGCCGACCGTGTCGTTGCGGTTGGCGCGCACTTGCAGGCCGTGGGCCACCAGTTTGCCGTGCTCGGCGAAATAGAAGGCCATCAGCTTTTCGGCGTACAGGCCCAGGCGCGAGTAGTGGCGCGCGCCCAGCGCGGCGTCGAGCGGGACCGGGTCTTGTTCCAGTGCGGCCAGCCAGTCGGCGGTTTCCTGCGACATCGTACCGAGGGTGGCGATGCGGCCTTGCCAATGCGGCGAGGCCGGGTCCAGCAGATCGGGCGCGTCCAGCAGCCAGGCCAGCGCGCGCACGTGCGGACGGGTCAGGTGCCCCCAGCGCCGCTCGAAACGGATTTGATAGCTGTCCGGCGGCTGGCTAGTCACGGGCGGCCCTGGCGAGGCACAGGTCGCCCCAGGCCTTGGCCTTGTCTTCCGGCCGGCGCAGCAGGTCGTCCGGATGATAGGTCGCGACCACCGGCAGTTCGGCGGCGCCGTAGCGCATCACCTTGCCGCGCGCGGCCGGGCCCATCATCAGGCCCTTGGCCGCGTATTGGCCGAAGGTCATGGCCATGGTCGCGCCGGTCAGCGCCAGCTCGCGGTCCAGGAACGGACGACATGCCAGCAGCTCCTCGCCGGTCGGCGCGCGGTCGGCGCCGTCGTCGGCGACGGGGCGGCATTTGACCAGGTTGGTGACGTAGACATCCGTCTCCGGCTTGAGGGCGATGGCCTTCAGCATATTGTCCAGCAGCTGGCCTGCCTCGCCGGTGATGGCCTGGTTTTCTTTTTCGTCCAGGCGCGACGGCGCGACCGCGATGGCGAGCCACGTCGCATCGGTGGCGCCACGGCCGTTGACGGCGTTGCGGCGCACGTCGCACAGATTGCAGCGGGTGCAGGTGGAAACGGCGGTCTTCAACGCGGTCCAGTCCATGGCGGCGATAGCCTCGTCGCTGACCGGTGCGGCGCGTGCGGGCACGGGGGCCTCATCGAACCAGGCGGTGGAGTCGTCGTCCATCGCGGCGACCGGTTCGTCGGCGAGCGGCTGCTCCGGCTCCGGCTCGGGTTCTGACGCGGCCACAGGCGCGGGGACAGGCGCAGGCGCAGGCGCGGCGACAGGCGGCGGCATCGCGGCCACCGGTGCGGGTGCGGGTGCCACCTCGGCGACCACCTCAACCGGCACCTCTTCGCCCACCGGCGGATTGCGCAACTTCCATTGCACGCCCACGCCCATCTCATCGAGGAACACCGTACTACGCTGACTCATATACCGAACCGCATAACGATAGCGTCCTCGCGTTGCTGATCGGCGGCGGGATAATAGCCCTTGCGTCGACCGATATGTTTAAAACCGTAGCGCTCATAAATCTCCAGCGCCCGCGTATTCGAAGGCCGCACTTCCAGCAGCACCGACTCCATGCCCAAGCCGCGCGCGCAAGCGACGGCCTGGTTCAGCAAAAACCGCCCCAGCCCCTGCCCCTGCCGCTCGGCCGACACCGCCACATTCAGCAAATGCGCCTCATCGACGATCGCCATCAGCAGGAAATAGCCGAGCAAACCGCCATCCTGATCGCGCAACACCCAAGCCTCGTAATTGCTGCTCAAGGAATCGATAAAATTAGCCATCGTCCATGGATGCGGATACACGCTCTGCTCCAGCGCCACCACCTCGGGCAGATCGGTTTGCCGCATCGGCTCATAGTTCAGCCGCGCCAGATCCCACACTTGCTTCATGCGCCACCTTCAGCGGCTTTGGCGGCCGCCATATCGCGACGCTCGGCCTGGGTGTAGGCGATCTTGTTACGCAAATACAGCGGCTGCGCCTCGGCAGCCGTCACCGTCCGGCCGGCGGCGAAAGCCAGCGCAGCCAGTTGCGCCACCTGCTCGGCATGCGGCATCACCTCGGCATGGCCGCCGCCGGCAAACGCCGCCGCATAGGCCGACAAGCCATTGCCGCAAGCGACAGGCGCGCCCTGCGGCTGCACGGCCTCGGGCGCCGACAGCGCCGGCGGCAGCACCGCCAGCGGCGCCGCGCCATCCGCGAACCGGTACTGAGCCCAGTACACCTCGCCCATGCGCGCATCGAGCACCGCCAGCACCTCGCCGGCGCCGTGCTGCTGATGGCAGGCCAGCGCCATCGCATCGAGCGTCACCACCGGCACCACCGGCAGATTGCCGCCGAACGCCAGGCCCTGCGCAATGCCGCAAGCAGTACGCACGCCGGTGAACGAGCCCGGCCCCGAGCCGAAGGCGATCGCATCGCAATCCTTCAGCGCGATGCCGGCTTCGGCCAGCAGCTCCTGTATCATCGGCAGCACCGATTGCGAATGGGTGCGCACGCCCGAGGACACGCGGCTGATGACCGTCTCGCCCCGCAGCAAGGCGCAGGAGGCGAGTTCGGAGGAAGTTTCAATGGCAAGAATAGTAGGCATCCCGTATTTTAACCTGCCGGGCTGGCAGGCGCGACCCCGCGCGGGGATGTAGAATACGGCCGTCAGGCGCAGAGGCCGCCACCAACCGATGAACACCATGCACAGTTTGACCCTGAATTCCGACAATCGCGCAGAAATCGCCGCCGCCCTGGCCGGCGACCGCTGGATCGTGGCCTGCCTGTGCGCCGCCTGGTGCGGCACCTGCGAAGCCTACCGCGCCACCTTCGACGAGCTGGCGTCGCGCCACCCGGACAAGTTCTTCGTCTGGATCGACATCGAAGACCACGCCGACATCGTGGGCGACCTCGACGTGGAAAACTTCCCCACCCTGCTGATCCAGCACCACGAGCTGGTCGCCTTCTTCGGCACCATGCTGCCGGACGCCGGCGTGGCGCACCGGCTGGTGCTGGCGCAGTCCGGGCAAAGCGACGCCGAACTGGCCGAACTGGCCCGCAACAGCGAAGAGCGCCGCCGCTGGCAAGCCGACTGCAACCTGCGCACGCTGATGCGCAACGCGCAGGCCTGAGCAGCAAACATGCCGCCGCATGTCCCGATCCGAACGACTCCTTAGCCTGCTACAAGTACTGCGGCGCCACCGCCGCCCCGTGAGCGGCCACATGCTGGCAGCCGAAACCGGCGTCAGCATCCGCACCCTGTACCGCGACATCGCCAGCCTGCAAGCCCAGGGCGCCGCCATCGAAGGCGAACCGGGCGTCGGCTACGTCATGCGGCCCGGCTTCATGCTGCCGCCGCTGATGTTCGGACAGGAAGAGATAGAGGCCCTGGTGCTGGGCATGCGCCTGGTCGCCGACAGCGGCGACCGGCAACTGGCGCAGGGCGCACTCAGCACCCTGGCAAAGATTGCGGCCGTGCTGCCGCCCGACATGCGGCGCGAGCTGGAAGCGTCCGCCCTGCTGGTCGGCGCCGGCCGCAAGGCCTTGCACACGCCGGTCCACCCCGACCTGCTGCGCACGGCCATCCGCACCGAACACAAACTCCGCATCAGCTACCGCGACCCGGCAGGCGCCGTCTCGCAGCGCGTGGTCTGGCCCTACGCGCTGGTGTACTTCGACCAGACGCGCGTGGTGATGTGCTGGTGCGAGCTGCGCGACGGCTTCCGCAATTTCCGCTCCGACCGCATCACCGAGGCCGCGCTGCTGGACCAGCGCTACCCCAGGCACCGCCAGGCCCTGCTCAAGGAATGGCGCCGCACCGAATTTGTCGCAGGCCGCAGCATACTGCCAGAAACTGACAGCATCGCCAAATAAGATGGTGACTCCTTCAACACAGAGAGAACCATCATGTCTATCCACGCAACCACCCACCTGAACTTTCGCGGCGACGCCCGCCAGGCGCTCGGCTTCTACCAGCGTGTATTTGGCGGCGCGTCGACCGTCGTCACCTACCAGGACGCCGGCAACGTCCGCATTCCGGCCGAGGCCGATCACATTATGTGGGGCCTGGTGGCGGCCGACAGCGGCTTTCGCATCATGGCCTACGATGTGCCGGCCGACATGCCGTGGCAGCAGGGTGAAAACGCCTTCCTGGTCGCGGTCGAAGGGAGTACGGCCGAAGAAATCACCGCCTGCTGGGACAAACTGCGCGATGGCGCCGCCATCACGCAGCCCCTGGCGCCGTCGCAATGGTCGCCGCTGTTCGGCATGCTCAAGGACCGCTACGGCGTCAACTGGGTGCTGAGCGTGGCGGTCGGCCGCTAGGCGGTCAAACGCTGTCGGATGCCACCGGCAGCGCCTCCAGCTTCCAGCGCAACATGCCGCCGGCCAGGTTGGCGACCTGAGTGAAGCCGGCCTTGGCCAGCAGCACGCTGGCCTGCGCCGAGCGCACGCCCGAGCGGCACACCGCCACCACCGGCCGCTCGCGGTCCAGCTCACCCACGCGGTCCATCAGCTGCGACAGCGGCACCAGCCGCGCGCCTTCCAGATGCCCCAGCTGGTCGATAAACTCCGGCGCCTCGCGCACATCGACGATCTGCACCTGGTTCAGATGCTCCAGCAGCGCCATCGGCTCGATCTCCCACACGCCGCTGAACCGTAGCGTCAGCGGCGCCCAGGAGGGCGCGTCCGGCACCGGCGCGTTGCCCTCCGGCTGGCCGCAGCGCATATTGGCCGGCACCGCCACGGCGATCAGCTTGGGATGCGGCAGGTGCAGATTGTTCATATGTCCGGTGAAGTCGCCCACGTCCACGTCGCCGCCCAGACGCGGATTGAAGCGGCGCTCCTCGGCCACGCTGGTGACGGTGATGCCGCGATAGTCGTGCGCCGGATACAGCAGGCACGCGTCGGGCAGCGTCAGGATCTGCTCGCGCACCGATGCGAACAGCTGCTGCGCGCTGCCCTGCTGGAAATCGGTGCGGCCGCAGCCGCGTATCAGCAGGCTGTCGCCGGTGAAGGCCATGCTTTCGTCGTCGAGCACATAGGTCAGGCAGCCGTTGGTGTGGCCGGGCGTGGCGCGCACGGTCAGGTGCCGGCTGCCGAAGGCGATGCGGTCGCCATGGCGCAGCGGGCGGTCCGCCAGCTCGGCGCCCGCCGCTTCCGCCAGCGCGATGCTGCTGCCGCAGCTTTGATGCAGGCGCCAGGCGGCTGTTACGTGGTCCGCGTGGACGTGCGTATCCAGCGTGGCAAGCAGGCGCAGTCCCAGCTCCTTCAGCAACGCCAGGTCGCGCGGCGCCTGCTCGTAGACCGGATCGATCAGCAGCGCCTCGCCGCTGTCGCCCAGCAGATAGGTGTAGGTGGAGGAAGTCGGGTCGAAAAGCTGGCGGAAAATCATGGTGGCTATATTCTGAAATATCAATCGAGCCTAAGCTTAATCTGCTTGCTCGGTGCCGCGCAAGTGGCGCCGGTCAGTCTGCTTGCCGGGAGGGGTTTCGAATTGGCTAGAGCTGAGGCTGGCAAGTCGGCGCCGATGTGGGAATCTTTGAATTTTTCCCTTGTGCAAGATGGTATCCTTGCTTATAAGGCCGAGTTCGGCCAAGAGCGGTCTGTCGCGGCCACGTCGCTCAGAATCACGGTATACACCATCGCGTTAAACAATGAAAATGAAAGTATGAACCTCAAAAGAAACATTGAAGAAATTGTTGGGGGACCATACCGATTCGCCTTGTTTTACAATTTCGCAGGCGGGCTGCGCTTTGAGTTGTCAGAAGGCGGCAGTCCACTCGACCAAGTGTTGACTGCATTACGTAAAGCAACTGCCATTTGCGATGATGTTTTCGCCAAGGAAGAGAAAATACTTGTCCATTTACAGGCTTTCGCTCCGGCTTCCCATTTCGGGTTACGAAAGAAGATTCGCGAACTTCACATCGCTGGAGTCGTCATCCCAGAAGTAAGAGATGTTTGGTTAGAAGCAGAAGATCAAACACACGCAGAGGATGATGACGAAAGCAGCTATTGGGTGAATTGTGCCTTTGAAGTTCCTAGAGCCAAAATGCAGAACCTGCTTTGGTGCGCCCTTACAACTGATTTTGGGTCCTCGTTACGCCCGAATCCGCACTGTCGCGTATACCTTCTCAATACAAACCAAGGAATTGTCGCGCACCCTTATGACGACCGAGGAATGGACGTCATCAGTCGGAGCACGTCAGTATTAGCTGAACTGTACGAGAAGCACTACGGCCTATTACTTGATCACGACCGGGAAACCATGCGTCAGACCTTCATTCGGTCGTAATCACTAAATCATTGTAGAGTTCCACGTCGGGGCGGCTCCAGCCTTAAGTGAGAATTCGTGAGTTTTGCAGATGGGCAAGCTGCTATCCTGAGCGCCGGCAGCCGAGTTCGGCCAGGAGCCGACATTGGTAATAATGAAAAATTCAAATGGGAATCTATTTACCGTTTTGCAGCTAACCTAAACTTAGGCGACCTTATCGGTTCGGAGATTCAGCAAATCTGTCTCGGGCCAGCCGACGTACAATTCGGGTTTGGTTCTGGGACGTGTATCGCGGCACAGAGTCGCGCGACGTTGACTGCCGAAGAATCGGTGCTATCTGAGTGGACGGCAACTGACGGGGGGGGGGACCGCGAAGCGGCGGTCCTTGTCTCTAACGCAATTTGTATGAGTGACCGTTAAATTTTCGGAAAATATGAAGATTTATCCTGCAAAACCGAAAGCCAAAAAATAAGGAGTAAATCATGAATTTCGCAGACCAAGTAAAAAACTTCACCGATAAAGCAAAAGTAGAACTCGAGAAAGCACAACAACCAGCCATAGAGAATGCGAAGCTACGATTAGCCGAAATTTTAGGTGAGGATGCTCAACTAATAACGAGCATTAAATTAGATGCCGATGTCGGAAAATTTTACGATGTCGCGGCACCTAGCCACGTCCAGGAAAAGTTGCGAGCTTCCGGCCTTGTCCGGGATTGAATCCGCAACCAAGAGCGGGCGTCTAGATTTTGGAGTAGAAATAAGTGTTGCAAAGAATAAAAGGAGAGTAGTGTGAGTTATTCCGCACAAGTTTTTCGGGTTTTGATTGCTTCTCCATCTGATGTGGACGAGGAACGCGATATCGCAGTTCGCACTATCCAAGAATGGAATGATCTAAACTCGGCAGAAAGGCAAATCGTTTTGCTTCCTCTGCGTTGGGAAACTCATTCGTCACCGGAATACGGAAAACGTCCACAGGAAATAATTAATCGGCAAGTGGTTGATCATTGTGATTTAGTGGTGGGAATTTTCTGGACTAGAATTGGCAGCCCAACTGGCATTGCTGAGAGCGGAACCATAGAGGAAATTGATCGGGTTGCAAAAAATGGCAAACCAGTGATGCTCTACTTCTCTCGAGCTAAACAAGATCCTGAAAATATCGATTTGAATCAGTTGGAAAAATTGAGGGAGTTTAAAAAAAATACTTATCCACGCGCATTGGTTGAAAATTATACCGGGCCTATTGAATTTAAAGATAAGCTATCAAAGCAAATAGAGTTACAACTTAGAACTTTACTCGCAGAACAATCGAAAAATCAGTTTCCTGATTCAAATTCAGTTCGCCCTGTTACTGATATTATTTTAAATTTTGCAGAAATAGATAGTGGCTTGGAATTGTCGGGTGCTCTCCAAATTCAAACACAATACCTTGATGTTTCAAGATTTGATTTAATTCCGGATTTCATTACCCTTGAGGAGAAAAATAAATTATTGAATAAAAATGACAAGTTATCAGTTGGCTTGCTAGCAGGATCGCAATTAAATAAAAATTACTTTAGAGAACGGTTGACAAATTTTATTGTTAGCCAGTTCTTCAGGCCATTAAGGTTTTCTCTTAAAAATCTTGGTGGCGTTGGTGCTAGGGATGTTTATATCGATCTGTCGATAGCGAGCCCGAATGGAAAGGTGAGTTTTATATCAAAATCTCAAATGCCTCAACATGAGCCTAGTACCAATTTGGGTTACAGGTATGAAAAAAATCCGATTGTTCCCTCCGACATTATTGGAGAAGGATCTAAAGGATGGAGCAGCCATATTGAAATTCCGGCCTTGCAACCTCAACGCAAATTGAGCCCGCAAAGCGTATTCTTTATCGGAGCGTTTGAAAGCTGTGACGTTGTTGTCACTGCTAAGATTTTTGCGGATACTTTGCCCGAACCAGTCACCCAAGTATTAAATTTAAAAATTATTGTTGATAAAATTGATGCTGAGGCTCTCGGGGCTTTAAGAGAAATATTGATTGCGGAAAATAAATCGGAAGAGGTTTTGTTGTTGGATAACCTAACATCGTATGAGAATTCAGCTTAGATAACGTGTGCTCCAGTTGGTGAACTGTACCCTAAAGTTGGACGCCAACTTTAGGGGTTTTTCATTGGCGAAGTACACGACGCAATTCAAGCTGGAGGTAGTTCAGCGATACTTGGCCGGCACTGCCGGTAACGCACCAAAATGCGCTTTGCCGAAGCTGATCCCGGCCCTGCTTCCTTCATCATCGGCCTGCCGAAGACCCAATCAATTTGAGCACGGCATCGGTGGGCCGTTGCACACTCCTTGTGGTATCCATTCGATTTTCACCCCTATTTTCTTCGGCTTTTCCATATTTAGCCCGGGACATCCGGGAATAGGTCAATGCCTGAAAAAATCGAAGAAAATCGAAGAGAAAATCGCGGTTTTTCCACAAGGAGCGGAATGGGGCACCCCATATACATACTCCCCTCACGCGCCCTTCTCGCCGGTGACGATAATCAGCCCCCGAACACCTTGAACGCCCCCGCGTTCACAGCGTCAGCGGCAAACTCCGCAAACGCTTGCCGGTCAGCTTGAAGACCGCGTTGGCCACGGCCGGTGCGATCGGCGGCGTGGCCGGTTCGCCCATCCCCTCGGGATGCTCGGCGCTCGGCATGATGATGGTCTCCACCTCCGGCGCCTGGTTCATGCGCACCACAGGATAGTCGTGGAAGTTGCTCTGCTCTACCCTGCCATCCTTGATCGTCACCGCGCCGAACAAGGCCGCCGACAGCCCGAACACCACCGCCGACTCGACCTGCTGGGCGATGATGTTGGGATTGACGGCGATGCCGCAATCGACCGCGCACACCACGCGGTGCACGCGGATCTCCGTGCCCTCCACCGACACCTCGGCCACCTGCGCGACGATGGTGCCGAACGACTGGTGCAGCGCCACGCCATGCGCGCGGCCGGCCGGTGCGGCGCCGGCCCTGGCCACCGCCGCATCGAGCACCGCCAGATGGCGCGGGTGCTGCTTCAACAGGCCGCGGCGGAACGCCACCTCGTCCTGCCCCGCCGCATGCGCCAGCTCGTCGATGAAACTCTCTTTGAAAAACGCATTGTGCGAATGCCCGACCGAACGCCAGTAACCCAGAGGCACCGGGCTGTCGACGATCACATGGCGGATGCGCTGGTTCGGGAACTCGTACTGCATATCGAACTCGCCTTCGGCCGTGGTCTTGTCCGGCCCACCGGGCGGCAAGCCCAGGTTGCGCTTGAAGAACTGGTGCGACACCGAGCCGCTGGCCGACTTGTTGTCGTAGCCCAGCACCTTGCCCGCCGCATCCAGGCTGGCGCTGAAGCGCGCCAGCGCCGCCGGGCGATACACGTCGTGCGTGGTGTCGTCCTCGCGCGACCAGATCATCTGCACCGGCAGGCCGCCGGCCCGTTTGGCCACCGCCACCACCTGCGCCACCATGTCCACATCCAGCCGGCGCCCGAAGCCGCCGCCCAGCATCGTCACGACCAGCACCACCTTGTCCGCCGCGACGCCGGCGACCTTGGCCGCCACCTCCAGCGCGAAACCCGGCGACTGCGTGGGCGCCCACAGGAACACCTTGTCGTCCTTGAACTGCGCGGTGCAGTTGACCGGCTCCATCGCCGCATGCGCCAGATAAGGTGCGCGGTATTCGGCCGTCACGGTCTTGACCACGCCGGCGGCCTTGCCCTCCACCGCATCCATGTCGCCGGCCTTGTGATAGGCATGGCCCGATTCCGCATCCAGCCTGGCCGCGAACTCCGCAAAGATGGCGGCGCTGGACAGCTTGGCCCGTTCATCGCTGGTCCACTCCACCGGCAAGGCCAGCGCGGCCTGTTTGGCCTGCCAGTACGTCTTCGCCACCACCGCCACGCCGGCGCCGGCGCCGGTCTGCTCCGGCAGCGCGCTGGAAAAATCGACCACCTGCATCACGCCCGGCATCTTCAGCACAGCCTCCGGCTTGACGCTGGAGACCACGCCGCCGATCACCGGCGACATGCGCACCGCCGCATACACCATGCCCTCGGGACGCACGTCGATGCCGAACACCGCCTCGCCGTTCACCTTGGACGGCGTATCGCGGCGCGGCTGCGCGCGGCCTATCAGTTTGAAGTCCTTGGGTTCCTTCAGGCGGATCTCGCCCGGTGCGGCCGTGGCGGCAGCCACCGCCAGCGCGCCGTAGGACAGGCGCCGGCCGTCGGCATGGATCACCTGCCCATCCTCGGTGCGGCAATCCTGCGGGCGCGCATTCCACTGTCTGGCGGCTGCGGCCACCAGCATCGCGCGCGCGGCGGCGCCGGCTTCGCGCATCGGCTGCCACGCATCCTTCACGCTGGACGAGCCGCCGGTGATGATCAACCCCAGCTCACGCGCCACCTTGCCGACGGTCCAGCCGACGGCCGCCTTCAAGCTGCCGTCATCGTCCGGATGGAAAGGCAGGCCGTCCTTGAGCATGGCGATATTGCCGTAGATTTTATCGGTGGTGGCCTGCACCAGCCGCACCGCCGATAGCGGCACATCCATCTCCTCGGCCACCAGCATCGGCAGCGCGGTATGCACGCCCTGCCCCATTTCGCTGCGCGGCATGGCCACGCTGACCGTGCCGTCCGGGGCCACCGCCACCCAGCCGTTGAGCGCGACCGCGTCGCCGGCCAGCGGCAGCGCGTGCGTCGCGTTCAGGCGCTGGCGCGCCGGCATCAGGCCCCAGCCCACCACCAGCGCGCCGGCGGCGACGGCCACGCCGCCAAAAATAAACCGGCGGCGCGCGCCGAGCTTCAGTCCCTGCATTGCGGTCTCCCGGTTTTTATGAGGTGCGCCAGCGTGTCAGCATATCGTCCGCCGCCACCGGCTTGCTGTAGAAGTAGCCCTGCGCCAGATGGCAGCCGTGGCGCAGCAGGAAGGCCGCCTGCTCTTCGGTCTCCACGCCTTCCGCGATCACGGACAGGTTCATGCTCTTGCCCAGCTGGATGATGGCGATGGCGATGGCTTCGTCGTTGACATCGGTGGAGATATCCTTGATGAAGGAACGGTCGATCTTCAGCGTCTGCACCGGCAGCTGCTTCAGGTAGGCCAGCGACGAGTAGCCGGTGCCGAAATCGTCGATCGCCAGGCCGACGCCGATCGAGTGCAGGTCGTTGATGAAGACCATGGCGTCGCCGGTGTTCATGATGACCGACTCGGTCACTTCCAGTTGCAGGCGCTGCGGCTCCAGGCCGGTCTCGCGCAGGATGTCGGCCACCATGTTGACGATGCTGCCGCGCTCGAACTGCTTGGCCGACAGGTTGACCGCCATCTTCGGCACGTTCAGGCCGGCCGCCTGCCAGCGTATCATCTGGCGGCAGGCTTCTTCCAGCACCCACTTGCCCAGCTGGTTGATGAAGCCCGTATCCTCGGCCAGCGGGATGAAGCGGATCGGCGGGACCAGGCCCAGCTCCGGATGGTTCCAGCGCACCAGCGCCTCGACCCCGATCAGGCGGCCGGTATCGATTTCCACCTGCGGCTGGTAGTTGAGGAAGATCTCGTCCTTCTCGATCGAGCGGCGCAGGAAGGTCTCCAGGCGCAGGCGTTCGACGCCCTCGCCCGTCATCGACGGCGTGTAGAAGCTGTAGCCGTTGCGGCCGCGCGCCTTGGCCTGGTACATGGCCACGTCGGCGTTGCGGATCAGCATATTCAGGTCGACCGCGTCGTCCGGGAACAGGCTGATGCCGACGCTGCACGTGACGAACAGCTCGTGGCCGGCCACCATGAAGGGCTGCTCGAACATCTGCACCAGCTTCTCGGCAACCTGGCTGGCGCCGAACTGGTTCTCGATATTCTCCAGCAGGACGATGAACTCGTCGCCGCCCAGGCGCGCCAGCGTATCGCCTTCGCGCAGGCGCTCGTGCAAGGCCTTGGCGACCTGCTTGAGCAGCTCGTCGCCGATGTGGTGGCCCAGCGTGTCGTTGACGTTCTTGAAGCGGTCCAGGTCGATGAACAGCAGCGCCAGTTGTTCGCCGTCGCGTGCGGCGCGTTGCAGCGCGTGCTGCAGGCGGTCGTGGAACAGCAGGCGGTTGGGCAGCGCGGTCAGCGGATCGTGGTGGGCCAGGTGGTCCAGCTTTTCCTGCGACTCCTTGACCTTGGTGATGTCGCTGAACACGCCGACGTAATGGGTGGTCTCGCCGCGGCTGTCGCGCACCGCGCTCACCGTCAGCCATTCCAGATACAGCTCGCCGTTCTTGCGCTGGTTCCAGATCTCGCCGCGCCAGAAGCCCTTGTCCATCTGCTCCTGCCACATCTCCGCATAGAACTCGGCGTCGTGGCGGCCGGAGCGCGTCAGCGTGCGGTCCTTGCCCAGCGCTTCGGCCTCGGTGTAGCCGGTGATCTGCGTGAACGCCGGATTGACGGCGACGATGATGCCGTTCGCGTCCAGCACCACCACGCCGTCGGCGATGTGCTCGATCACGGTGGCCGACAGGCGCAGCTTCTCTTCCGCTTCCTTGCGCGCGGTGATGTCGGCGTACACCCAGATGCTGCCCTCGTTGGCGCGCTTGTCGTCCAGCGCATAGCCGCTGACCATGCACCAGAACAGGCTGCCATCCTTGCGGCGGTAGTGGCGCTCTTCGTTGAAGTAATCGCCTTTCGACAGCGACGGATACTGGCGCGCGCCGGCCGATTCGAAGTCGAAGGAGCTCGGGAACACGATCGAGGTCGAGGCGCCCGTCATCGCGCCAGGCTCGTAGCCGAACAGCTCTTCGCAGCGGCGGTTGACCGAAACGATCTGGCGGTTGCGCACGAACATCACGCCGAACATCACGTTGTCCAGGATGGCGCTCTGCTCGGCCAGCAGGGCCTCGATGCGCATTTCGTTGTGCTTGCGCTGGCTGATGTCGGAGATGATGCCGTCGACCCAGGGTGCGTTGCCCTCGCCGTCGTGCGGCTGCGGCTGGCCGTTCTCGGCCACCCAGCGCTCGGTGCCGGCGGCGTCCAGGATGCGGTACTCGACCTCGTAGGACTGGCCGGTGCGGATCGCCTCGGAGACGCTGCGGCGCTGCTTCTTGCGGTCTTCCGGCGCGATCAGGTTGGTCCAGGAATGGGTGGTGCTGCGCATGAACTGCGCGGCGGAATAACCGGAAATCTCTTCGATGGCGTCCGACACGAAGTCGATCGGGCCGTCGGGACGGAAGCGGAACACCGCGCCCGGCACCTGCGTGACGATGGTGCGGAAGCGCTCCTCGCGCTGGCCGATGTCCTCGAACAGGCGCTTGATCGCCACCCGCATCTGCTCCAGCTGCGTGGCCAGGCGCCCCAGCTCGTCGCTGCCGACCAGGTCCAGCCGGGTCTCGAAATCGCCATGCGACAGGCGGTCGGAAAAGCGCATCAGCTTGCGCAGCGGTTTGATCAAACGGGAATTGAGGAACAATACGATCAGCAGCAGCGACACCATCAGCTGCGCCGCCAGCACGAACACATAGGACAGCTGCTTCTCGCGCAGCTCCTGCTGGCTGCGGGCGTCGTCCATCTCGACCGTGATGCGGCCGATGCGCTCGCCGCGCACCAGGATTTCGCGCTCGGCGCGGTAGACATTGCCGGCCGCCTGGCGCGGCGAATGCACGCTCATGAACTGGGTGTCGGCCTGGCCGACCACTTCCACTTGCAGCACCGAACGGTCGCGCATCACCGACTCGACCAGCGAATGGGCCGACTCGGCATTCATATTCCACAGGGATTCCTGCATGCCCAGCGCCAGGATGTCGGCGTTGCGCTGCAGCGATTCGTCCAGCGCCACGCGCGCCGATTTCTGCTCGTGCACGCCGATCAGCAGATAGCTGCCGATGATGGCCGGGATCACCAGGCCGCCAAACACCACCAGTAACAGCGCGCCATAGATGGATAGACCGTACAAGGCGCTGAGCCGGGCACGCATCTTTTGGTAAACGGCGCTAATCATGCACCGGTCGCGAGTGATAAGTTTGCATCATCTGTCTGTAATTGGGTAATAGCGCAAACTTTAAGCTTTCTAATTGGAATTATGCACGGAAATTGCGGCAAAAGTCACCGCGCCAGCAAAAAACCCACAGGCACGCTATCATCGCGACTCATTTCAACTGAGGACCTTGCCATGACCACTTTTTCCATGTATTCCGCTTCCATTCCAGTGTTCAAGCAGATCCTGAACAGCCTGCTGGTCATCCTCGACAAGGCCGAGACGCACGCGGCCGAGAAGAAAATCGAAGCTAGCGCGCTGCTTCAGTTCCGCCTGTTCCCGGACATGCTGCCGTTCACCCGCCAGATCCAGATCGCCTGCGACTTCTCGAAAGGCGCCGCAGCCCGCCTGGGCGGCCTGGAAGTGCCGTCGTACGAAGACACCGAAACCAGCTTCGCCGACCTGAAGGCCCGCATCGTCAAGACCCTGGCCTACATCGACAGCGTGCCGGCCAGCGCCATCGAAGGCAGCGAAACGCGCGAGATCACCACCGGCAGCGGCGAGAAGACCAAGCACTTCACCGGCCAGACCTATCTGTTCCACTACGCGCTGCCGCACTTCTTCTTCCACGCCACCACGGCTTACGACATCCTGCGCCACAACGGCCTGGACATCGGCAAGAAGAACTTCATCGGCACCTATTGATCGATCACGTGTTCCGGCGCGGGTAGCCCTGCGCCAGGATGCGCTGCCACACCAGCTCTTTCTGGTCGGCGCTCATGGATACCCAGTGCGCCACCTCCACCACCGTGCGGCCGCAACCGCGGCAGATTTCATCGAAGGTGGTGGAGCAGACCGCCACGCAGGGCGTGTCCGGCCGTACCGGCAAATCCGCCATCATTTCACCTGCAACAGCTTGTCCCAGGCGTCGTGGCCCAGCGCGCGCAGCGTCTCGATGTTCTTTTCGAAGATGTCGCCCGCTTCCGGGAAGGCCTCCACCGCGCGCTCCACGCTGTCCTCGCGCAGCAGGTGCAGCGTCGGATACGGCGAGCGGTTGGTGTAGTTCTCGATATCGTTCTTGTGGGTGTCGGCGAACTGGTAGTCCGGGTGGAAGCTGGCCACCTGCAGGATGCCGTCCAGTTCCATCTCTTCCAGCGCGGCGTCGGCCACGTCGAGGAACTCGTTGTAGTCCTCGAAGTCCGCCAGCACGTTCGGGTGCATGATCATCGTCGTGTCGACTTTTTCCGGATCGGCCTCGGCCAGGTACTCCAGCTCTTCCATCAGCTTTTCTAGCAATGCTTCCGGCGTGTCGGCCTCGCAGACCACGTAGCGGATCTGCTTCTTCACATGCACGGCCTTGGCAAACGGACACAGGTTCAGGCCGATGACGGCCTTCTCCACCCAGTTGACGGTCTCGGCGATGACGGCGTCGTGATCGATGGCGGGGCTACTCATAATTCAATTCCTTGGTGACTGCTCAAAAGCAGAATTGTACGCACTCTTTGCGGGAACTCATACTTCAGCCATTTTGCAGCGATCTCCGGCTTATTTACGTGGAATTATTGCGTAAAAGAATTAGTCATCCGCTTGACATATTTCTTGACTCGACCGGGGTACCTTCGTACACTCCACGTTTATTCATAGTCCGTCCGATGTTACTCGTCGGCAACAATGGAAAACTATGCAAGCACGAATTTCCAAATCCGCGGCCTTGGCCACCTTGCTGGCGCTGATGGCGCCGGCGATCAGCCAGGCCCACGATGAAGCGCCGGGCCTGCCGCCGGCGGCGTCGCTGCCGCTGTCCGCCCTGCCCAACGCAGTCTCCAAGTCTCCCGCCCTCGATGTCTCCTCCCTGAAAGTCAACAAACCGGCCAAGCTGGCTGACGATGACGCTTTCCGCGAAAAAGACGTCTGGGGCCGCATCCGCAGCGGCTACGCCATTCCGGATATTAATAACGACCTGGTCGGCAAGCACGTCAACTGGTACGCCACCCGTCCCGACTACATCGCCCGCACCACGGCGCGCGCATCGCGCTACCTGTTCCACGTCGTCACCGAGCTGGAAAAGCGCGGCATGCCGACCGAGCTGGCGCTGCTGCCCTTCATCGAATCGGCGTTCAACCCGCAAGCCCTGTCCAGCGCCAACGCCGCCGGCATGTGGCAGTTCGTGCCGGGCACCGGCCGCGACTACAACCTCAAGCAGGACGCCTTCAAGGACGAGCGCCGAGGCGTGCTGGCCTCGACCGACGCCGCGCTGAGTTATCTGCAACGCCTGTACGATATGTTCGGCGACTGGCAGCTGGCGCTGGCCGCCTACAACTGGGGCGAAGGCTCGGTGCAGAAAGCCATCAAGCGCAACCAGGCCGCCGGCAAGCCGACCGACTTCGAAAGCCTGGCCGAACTGATGCCGGCCGAAACCCGCAACTACGTGCCCAAGCTGCAAGCGGTGAAGAACATCATCGCCAACCCGGCGCAGTACGGCCTGAACCTGCCGGCCATCGACAACACGCCCTACTTCACCGCCGTCGACAAGACCAGCGACATCGACCTGACCATCGCCGCCCACCTGGCCGAGCTGTCGGTCGACGAGTTCAAGGCGCTGAACCCGCAGTTCAAGCGCCCGGTCATCACCGGCGACGAGCAGACCAAGATCCTGCTGCCCAAGGAAAACGCCGACAAGTTCCACCTGAACCTGGCGCAATGGGGCAAGGACCTGTCGACCTGGACCACGCACAAGATCACCACCGCCCGCGAAAGCATAGGCACGCTGGCCTCGCGCTTCCACACCACGCCGGAAGTCATCCGCCAGGCCAACAACATCCCGCAGAAATCGCTGCTCAAGGCCGGCTCCACCATCCTGGTGCCGAAGATCTCGACCTCGGCCAGCGTGGACATCTCGCCGGAAGTGGAGCGCAACGCCACCGTCGCCTTCGAGGCCGAGCGCGAGCGCACCACCAGCAAGGCCGGCTACAAACTGGCCAAGGGCGGCAAGACCGCCAAGTCCAGCCCGGTCGCACTGGTCAAGGCGCGCGTGTCGCACGACGCCGCCAAAGGCAAATCCCGCCGCAAGAACTAGCATCAAAGCCGGTCCGGCCCCGCTTCCAGCGCATGGCGCGTGGGCCGGGGCCGCGATCAAAGGTTGCAGTCGCGGCCCACTCGCCCTACAATCTTGGTCTTGCAGCGGCCGGCAACGGGCCTCTCACATCAATAACAACCCCACTGACGTCGCCAGCCAGCCTGCCAAAAGGCAAGCCAGGGCGCGCAGTTGCAATCGGAGTCACTATGGCGTTCTTGCAAGGCAAAAAAATCCTCATCACTGGTTTGCTGTCGAACCGTTCCATCGCATACGGTATCGCCAAGGCTTGCCATCGCGAAGGCGCCGAACTGGCGTTCACCTACGTCGGCGAACGCTTCAAAGACCGCATCACCGAATTCGCCGCCGAATTCGGCAGCACCCTGGTGTACGACTGCGACGTCGGCAGCGACGAACAGATCGCCGCCCTGTTCACCGACCTGGGCAAGAGCTGGTCGCAGCTGGACGGCCTGGTGCACGCGATCGGCTTCGCGCCGCGCGAAGCGATCGCCGGCGAGTTCCTGGACGGCCTGACCCGCGAGAACTTCCGCATCGCCCACGACATCTCGGCCTACAGCTTCCCGGCGATGGCCAAGGCCGCGCTGCCGCTGCTCAAAGACGGCTCGTCGCTGCTGACCCTGTCCTACCTGGGCGCGGTCCGTGCCATCCCTTACTACAACACCATGGGCCTGGCCAAGGCATCGCTGGAAGCGTCGGTACGCTACCTGGCCGAGAACCTGGGCAAGCTGGGCATTCGCGCCAACGGCATCTCCGCCGGCCCGATCAAGACCCTGGCCGCGTCCGGCATCAAGGACTTCGGCAAGCTGCTGGGCTTTGCCTCGTCGCACGCCCCGCTGCGCCGCAACGTGACCATTGAGGAAGTGGGCAACACCGCCGCCTTCATGCTGTCCGACCTGGCTTCCGGCATCACCGGCGAGATCACCTACGTCGACGGCGGCTTCTCGCACGTCATGGGCCTGAACGCGGAAGACTACACCTAAGTCCTGCCGCATCGCCCAAGCAAAACGCCCTGCATGCAGGGCGTTTTTTATTGGCGGTACGAAGTTAGCTGCGGCGGCGGCGCAGCCAGGCGCCCATGCCCAGCAGGCCCGCGCCCAGCATCAGCGCCGACGATGGCTCCGGCACCGCAGCCGTCACGCTGACGTTGTCCAGCCCGATGTACCACACGGCCTGGCCGCCGCCGAAGGACACGTCGGTGCTCGCGCCGCTGGCCACGAAGGACATCGTCACATGCTCCCACGAGCTGGGCTGGTTGTTGATGGTGGTCCAGACCTGCTGCCCCACCACATTGCCGGCCGTGACGAACAGACTGTCGTTGCTGCCGAAGTTGTAGTTGTTGGAATTGCCGATATCGAAGCTGAGCGTGTAGGTCGCGCCCGCCGTGGTCGCGATCGTCTGCTTGACGCCGCCGCCGGTGGCGCTCTGGTCGTGCCAGCCGGTCAGGTCGAGGAAGTTATTGCCGGCCGACGCGTTGATCGCATACGGATTGCCCAGGCCGATCCAGGCGATGTCATTGCCGCCGATGACGGTCCAGCCTGCCAGCGTGGAGCTGTCGCCGCTGAACAGCTGCTGCGAGCCCGCATCGCTGTGATTCGGAACGATGGTGCCGGCCTCGAAGCTGCCGTTGGTGATCAATTCGGCCGCGCCCGCATGCGCAGCCATTGCCAGCGCAGCGGCCAGCAGGGTCGATTTCAGTTTCATTGTTTATCCCGTGAGTTATAAGTGGCGATGTGCGTGTACCAACCCCAGCAGTATAAATTGTAATTTTTATATCATCAAGCGTAACGTGCTGAACCGTGCAGACGCATGCGCACTACCGTTTTGCAAGCCGAATGCAGCTCACGGCAAATCCTTCATCGCGGCGGCGATCTTGTCGCAATCGGCCATGGCCGGGGCTTTTTGCATGGACAGGCCCAGCTTGCCCGTATGCCAGGCCTGCATGGATTTCTGCTCCGCGTCCACCAGCTTGCCCATGACCGCCGCATCGGCGCGGCTGGTGCGCGCCAGCATCAGCGTGGCGGCCTGGTTCAAGCCAGCCTGACGGGCGCCGCTCCAGGCCTGCAAAGCGTCCTGATAGGCCTTGGCGCGATCGGGGAAGCGGCTGGCGCACATGCCCGTCACCAGCTTGAGGGCGTCGCGCCGTATCATCTGCCGCAACGCGCCCTGCTCCGCCTCGCTCAGCGGGACGGACGGCGCCTCCGGCGCTGCGGCCTGCGGCTCGGCGGCCACCCGGTCGGCGGGCGGATCGGCGATCACCTCGTCGACCTTCGCCAGGAAGGCCGGCGCCGCCGGCGGACGGCCGCTGATGTCGCCCAGCAGCTTGCCCTTGTTGAAGACATACTGCGTCGGCACGCCATACACCTTCATCAGCTTGCTGAAATCGGGAATCTTGCGCCACGGCGTCCACTGCACGCGCACGAAGGCCAGCGCCGGCTGGTGCGGCAAGGCTGCCGCCTGGTCGAAGGTCTGGTCGGCGCCCTTGCAATAGCCGCAGCCCGGATCGGGCGAAGTCAGCTGCACCACCACATACTCGTGCTTGGCGATAAACGCGGCCAATTGCTGCGGCTGCAACTCCGTCACCGGCCCGGCGGCGGCCTGCACCGCCGCCAGCATCATCGACATCCCCCAAAGAATTCGCATCACCCATCCCAATCAAAACCCTAAAATTATCATATAAATAACTGCGGCGCTGCACAATAGAAATGCTTTGACCTATACAGCGAAGGCCAACTGCTGTATAGTGTCGCCTGTGCGCTGCAATGAGCGCGCTGCAACAAAACAGCAGCGCCGATTGATCAGCCAGGTATTACTAGCAGCTTCGCAAGCCTTAGCGCATCACCCTGATGTCGCTATTAAAGCCCTCCCGCCTTTGGTGTCGCACCTGACACCGTCCCGGCGCAAAGCTTTTGTGCCGAAATTTCTTTCGATTTTGATTGAGTCATTTCGTTTTGGTAGGCGTAGCTATTTCGCGTTCAGCTTTTGCATGAACGCCGGTTTTTTACGAAAGAACAGCATGACATTTGAAGCACTTGGTCTCAACACGTCCATTATTAAAGCCCTGACCGACGCCGGCTACACCGCGCCGACTCCAGTTCAGCAGCAGGCTATCCCTGCCGCTATCGCAGGCAAGGACTTGTTGGTTTCCTCGCAAACCGGTTCCGGCAAGACTGCAGCGTTCATGCTGCCGTCGCTGCACCGTTTGTCCGAGATCGACCCGGCAGCTGCCGGCAAGACTCCGAATCAAGAAATGCAAGCCGCCCGCGCCCGTGGCGAGCGCCCACGTTTCAAAGCTGCACAGCCAAAAATGCTGGTGTTGACCCCAACCCGCGAACTGGCCCTGCAAGTCACCACCAATACCGACAAGTACAGCGTCAACCTGCGCCGCATCAAGGCCGTGTCGATCCTGGGCGGTATGCCATATCCAAAACAGATGCAACTGCTGGCCAAGAATCCTGAGATTCTGGTGGCAACCCCAGGCCGCCTGATCGACCACATGGAATCGGGCAAGATCGACTTCTCGCAACTGGAAATCCTGGTGCTGGACGAAGCCGACCGCATGCTGGACATGGGTTTCATCGACGACATCGAGAAGATCGTCGAAGCGACGCCATCGACCCGCCAGACCATGCTGTTCTCGGCCACGCTGGACGGCGTGGTTGGCAACATGGCCCGCCGCATCACCAAAGATCCGCAGATCATCCAGATCGTCAGCGCCGCCAACAAGCATGAGAACATCACCCAGCGCGTGCACTTCGTCGACGACCTGTCGCACAAGAACCGCCTGCTGGACCACCTGCTGCGCGACGACTCGCTGGATCAGGCCGTGGTCTTCACCGCCACCAAGCGTGACGCCGACACCATCGCCGACCGTCTGAACATCGCCGGTTTCTCGGCTGCCGCACTGCATGGCGACATGCACCAGGGCGCCCGTAACCGCACGCTGGACAGCCTGCGTCGCGGCCAGGTCAAGATCCTGATCGCTACCGACGTAGCCGCTCGCGGTATCGACGTTCCGACCATCACCCACGTGTTCAACTACGACCTGCCGAAGTTCCCAGAAGACTACGTGCACCGCATCGGCCGTACCGGCCGTGCCGGCCGCAACGGTCTGGCGATCTCGCTGGTGAACCACGCTGAAGGCATGAACGTCAAGCGCATCGAGCGCTTCACCAAGCAGCTGATTCCGGTCAACGTCATCGAAGGCTACGAGCCTAAGAAGACCGCGTCGGCATCGCGTTCGTCGCCACGTCCAGGCGGCTGGAAGCCGGGCGACAACCGCGGCGGCGCCAAGCCATCGGGTCAGCGCACGTTCAGCAAGCCAGGCGCACCGCGCAAGGAAGGCAGCACCGGCGGCGGCTACAAAGGCAGCAACCCACGCAGCACCGACGGCGCACGCCGCAGCTACGGCGACCGTTAATCGGTAGTCCGCTGATTTAAAAAGCCCCCGCCGGCCTGGACGCGATCAAGATCGCGACCATTGCCGGCGGGGGCTTTTTTGCGTTTGGTGCGGGGTGTTTCGAAAACTGATTGACCGTAGCACCCCAAACTGGGGATGATGCCCTTCCGATGATCTAAAATCTTGCCGGGGATCTGCCGACCGTATGAAAAAAAATGCAACAGGCGTTCACTTTTAAACAGAAGAACTTCTTAAGTTAAACATGGCACTTCACGCTCAACTCGACGAACTAATCCATCGTGTGCTTCCAGTAGTGCAGCACTTCCATAGCACGGGCATGTTTGCGCCGCATGCCGCAACTATTAACGCTGCTGGCGAATTGGCAGGACATGCACTTACAACTGATGGTTCAACTCAACTATCCGTGCAACAAACAATCGAACACTTTGAAACCAAATTTGCTGAACAAGCGAAGTCCCGTGAAATTGAAGCTACGGGAATCTTCTACCATTCGTCAGGAATTGATACTTCAGCCACGCGAGTTTCCTTGCCGCCGGCAGACACTACCGACGAGTGCAAGACTATCGTGGCATTATTGGAGCACTCATCTGGCGACTCGGTCTATCTACTGGTCCCATATAACGGTGAGGGCCAAGCCATTGAATACTCAGTTGGCAAGCTCGTGGCAAAGCCGGTGAAAATCTTTCTGTCCGAGCAGCCCTCTGCGAACAAGCCGTGGTGGAAACTATGGTGATGCCTAAGAGGGCTATCGTCTATTTTATTTCGATGAAAGCGCTCTGATATATGACGCCTCTATTGGAAATTTCTGATCCCATCGAATTGCTCGCGCTGTGGCGCCTGGTTGCCGAAGCAAAGTTCCAAGAAAATCCTGACGATACTGACCTTTGGGGAAGTCCATTCGTACATTCGTTGGCGCGTAAGATTTCGGACGCCATGCTCGACGGCTATCGTATTGCTGGAAAATCGCATGATGCAGAGAACCACCAGCAGTGGCTCAATTCTTTGCCCAACAATATTGTTCTTCCCGTTGTGAAGGCTCAGCTCAAGCGCGACGCACAGGGGAGTCAATGGCCTATCGAATACGATGCAAAAGTCTTATATGTTGAGGGGTGCATTGCTCCGTTCTTAGCGAACAAAGAATTCATTCAGCAATTGATTGAGGATGCTGAGGCTGACTGAGGGTAGGCGCAATGTTTCAAGTCAAGATCCAGCAGCCGTTACGCTTAATCTCATCGTGCATGGCGTCCGGCAGAAATAGGCTTGCTTACTTCCTGGCCGTAATCCGCAGGATACGACGGAACGTCGGGCACTCCAAGTGATTAGCCGCCTTGCACACCGCCGCGTGACGCAAGCCGTCGCGCATGGAGGCCAGCTTTTTGATCGTGCGGTCCAGCTCATCCGCCTTCGCCGTCAACAACTGACGATCGATCCGCAAGTCGCCATCCGGGCCGAACATGCCGCCAATTTCATCCAGCGAGAAGCCCGACGCGCGCCCCAAGGCAATCAACGCCAGCTTCTCCAGCACGCCATCATCGAACAACCGCCGCAGGCCTCGCCTGCCGACCGACACGATCAGTCCTTTTTCTTCATAATATCGCAGCGCAGACGCCGGCATGCCGGAGATCCGGGCCACTTCCGCTATATCCATGCTCGCCATAGCTTGACCTCAAGTTGACTCGAAGTGGCACAGTAGCACCTTCCCTACTCCCCAACAAGCGAAAGGCCCCATCATGAACACGCAACCAACCTCCATGTGGCAAGGCGCGGCCGGCCACACCTGGGTCGCGACACAAAACCTGCTCGACCGCATGTACCAGCCCTTCGAAGACCTGCTGATGCAATCGCTGCCCGCCAACGCGCGCAGCCTGCTCGACGTAGGCTGCGGCACCGGCGCCACCACGCTGGCCGCCGCCCGCCAACTGGGCGCGGAAGGCCACTGCACCGGCATCGATATTTCCGAGCCCATGCTGGCCTCCGCCCGCGAACGCGCCGCGCAGGGCCGCTCCTCCGCCGTCTTCATCCAGGACGACGCGCAACGCCACGCCTTCGAACCGGCCAGCTACGACGCCATCATTTCGCGCTTCGGCGTGATGTTCTTCGACGATCCCGTCGCCGCCTTCCGCAATCTGCGACTGGCCGCGCGCGACGGCGCCACGCTGCGCATGATCGTCTGGCGCAGCCCGGAAGATAATCCCTTCATGACCGCCGCCGAGCGCAGCGCAGCGCACCTGCTACCCCAGCTGCCGCCCCGCGTGCCGAACGAGCCCGGCCAGTTCGGCCTCGCCGACCGCCACCGCGTGCAAGCGATACTGGAACAGGCCGGCTGGCGCGACATCGATATCCAGCCGCTGGACGTGCTGTGCAGCTTCCCCGAAGCGGAGCTGGACAACTACATCACCAAGATGGGCCCGGTCGGCAGGCTGCTGCAGACGGCAGACGAGCACACCTGCCGGCAAGTCGGCATCGCCGCCCGCGCCGGCTTCGCGCCCTACCTCGATAAAGACCAGGTGCGCTACACTGCCGCCTGCTGGAACGCTAGCGCCCGCGCCTGAATCAAACCGAACAATTCAGCATCCACTGCACGCCGAATTGATCGGTCAACTTGCCGTAGTAATCGCCCCAGGGTTGCATGGCGAGCGGCGTCGTCACCTTGCCGTCCTGGGCCAGGCGCGCAAACAGCTGCTCGGTCTGCTGCCTGTCGTTCATCTGCAGAATGTGCGAAGAGCCGCGCATGGGCTCGGCATCATCGTTGTCCGACGCAAAGAACAACACGCCCGGCCCTTCGAACCTGGCATGCATGATGCGGCCGCGCATGGCCTCGTTGTGGACCGGCATGCCGTCCACGCCATAGCGCAGCACGTCGGTGATCCGGCCCAGCCCGCAGCGCGTGTAAAACTCCAGCGCCGGTTCGCACATCGTCGTAAAGAAAAGATAGTTGGAAAGCTGCATGGTCTTGTCCTGGTTGGAGTATGGTGATGTTTTACACCAGCTTATCAATTATATAAATAATTATTTCCGCAAGTTGCCACAATATAAGCAGCCGTGAGTCGTCTACCAAGTAATGACACCACCCAACTCAACCACCGAACAGGACATCGCAGCAACCGTACTGCGGGAGCGCTCGCGCCTCGGGAATTTCATCCGCAGCCGCGTCCGCGATCCGACCGATGCGGACGATATCCTGCAGGATGTCTTCTACGAGTTCGTCCAGGCCTACCGCCTGCCGGAGCCGATCGAGCAGGCCAGCGCCTGGCTGTTCCGCGTTGCGCGCAACCGCATCATCGACCGCTTCCGCAAGAAAAAGGAGGTGCGGCTCGACGACATGACGGACGACGATGGCGAGGGTTGCAGCCTCGATCTGCTGCTGCCCTCGGCCGACGGCAGCCCGGAAGACGCCTACGCCCGCTCCGTGTTGCTGGAAGAACTGCAAACGGCGCTGGAAGAATTGCCGGCCAGTCAGCGCGAGGTGTTTGTCGCGCATGAACTGGACGGCGTCAGCTTCAAAGAAATGGCCGCGCAAAGCGGCACCTCGGTCAACACGCTCTTGGCGCGCAAACGCTACGCGGTCCTGTACCTGCGCACGCGGCTGCAAACCCTGTACGACAACGAATGATGTAAGAAAGGAGAATCTGAAATGAAAAAGAAACTGCTGTTCCTGCCCCTGGTCCTCGCCGGAGTCGCCCTGCTCGGCTGGGTCGTGATGCTGTTGTGGAACTGGGTCATGCCCGGCCTGTTCACCGGCAGCCTGCAAATCGACTACTGGCGCGCGCTGGGCTTGCTGGTACTATGCCGTATCCTGTTCGGCGGCTTCCACGGACGCCACGGCCACCGCCACGGCGGCCGCGAACGCTGGCAGCGCTGGCAGGCGATGACGCCTGAAGAGCGGGCCCAGTTTCACAAAGACCGACACGGCTTCTGCCGTCCCAACAAAGAACAAAAAGACCTATGACCAAACCCGTACCGACGCCGTTCAGCGGCTACCAAAAAGTTGTTGTGGCGATGCTGGCCTTCCTGCAATTCGCCGTCATCCTGGACTTCATGCTGATGTCGCCGCTCGGCGCGGTGATCATGCCCGCGCTGAACATCGGCCCCAAACAATTCGGCCTGGTGGTGTCGGCCTACGCCTTCAGCGCAGGCGCTTCCGGCCTGCTGACCGCCGGCTTTGCCGACCGCTTCGACCGCAAGAAGCTGCTGCTGTTCTTCTACACCGGCTTCATCCTGGGCACGCTGTGGTGCGGCCTGGCGCAGAGCTTTGAATCGCTGCTGGCCGCGCGCATCGTCACCGGCCTGTTCGGCGGCGTCATCGGTTCCGTCGTGCTGGCCATTGCCACCGACCTGTTCGCGCCGCAGCAGCGCGGCCGCGTCATGGGTCTGATCCAGACCGCGTTCGCCGCCAGCCAGGTGCTGGGCATCCCGGCCGGCATCTACCTGTCGAGCCATTGGAACTGGCATATCCCCTTCGTCGCCATGGCCGCGTTCGGCCTGGCCGGCGGCCTGCTGGTGGCGTGGAAGCTGCAACCGGTCAACAGCCACCTGGGCAAGCCGCAGGAGCACAGCGCCTGGATGCACCTGTTCCACACCGTGACCGAGCGCCGCTACCTGCTGGCCTTCGCCACCACCGCCCTGCTGACCACCGGCGGCTTCATGCTGATGCCGTTCAGCAGCGCCTACGTGGTCAACAACCTGGGCATCGACCTGCAACACCTGCCGACGGTCTACCTCGTCACGGGCCTGTGCACCATCTTCGTCGGCCCCATGGTCGGCAAGGCGGCTGATGCGCTGGGCAAGTTCCGCGTCTTCCTGTTCGGCACCGCGCTGACCATCACCATGGTGCTGGTCTACACCCACCTGGGGCCGACGTCGCTGGTGGTGCTCATCATCGTCAACACGGTGCTGTTCATCGGGATCTTCTCGCGCATGATCCCGTTCCAGGCGATGATGGCCTCGGTGCCGGCGCAGACCCAGCGCGGCTCGTTCAACGCCATCAGCGCCTCGATCCAGCAGCTGTCGGGCGGCCTGGCGTCGGTGGTGGCCGGCCACATCGTTACGCAAAGCGCCACCGGCCGGCTGCAGAACTTCGACGTCGTGGGCTATGTCGTGGTCGGCACCTCGCTGATCGGCCTGGCGCTGCTGTGGCGCCTCAACCGCAACACCCTGGCCGTACCGGCGCAGCAAGCCGCTGCCTGACGCGCCCCTCCCCCACCGCCCGCACGGCGGCGGGGGAGCTTTCCCACTCCCCCCGCATGACTAGCCGATTGCTATCCGCCGGCTGCGCCGTCGTAGCAAAATGGTTCCGAAAATTAAGAAAACCCAATATAGTTGCCACACAGAACTATTTTGAGCATATAATTGCTTCAGAACATCATATCCACCTCATTTATTCGAAAGGGAAACAGCGCATGAACGCCAGGAATATGGACGCAGCCTGCTTACGCGCACTGCGCCGCCGCGGACATTCGGACGCCAGCATCACCGCCATGAGTCCGGAAGAAGCATTTTGTGAATATTGCGCCTATCACGGCATCATGAACCTGCAGCCGGCCACCCTGCAGATGCTGGACCGCTTGCGCGGCGAACAGCCGGCACAGTAATCGCCCGCGCGCAGCGATGGCGGTCACGAAGAGGCCTGTTGCCCGACAGGCCTTACAAGCCGCCTTCCCTGCGCAGCAGCGCCAGCAAGCGCTGCCACCCCTCGCCCAGCAGACTCCGTCGCTCGCCCCGCAAGCGCGCCACCCCGGCCATTTCACGCGACGGCGCCGCCTCGCTATCACAGTCATCCAGGCGCACACGAAACAGCGCCGCCAGCGGCACCAGTCCCCGTTCGCGCGCCTCGACCGCCAGCGGACCGCCATGGACCGACGCCAGCAAGGGCTGATCCAGCAGCGGCAGATTCAAATCGTCTATCGCCCCCACCCGGCATGACACCACGCGATGCAGGCCGCCGTCGGCCACAAAGCGCGCCGTGACGCCGCTTTTCAGCGTGCCCAGCTGCGCCTCGCCGACAAAGGCTTCGCCCCGCGCACCACGCGGCCCCAGCACGTCAAGCAGATGCTCGCCTTCCGCGATCACCGTGCCGGCGCGCAGCGCCTCGCTCAGCTCCGCCACGCGGCCGGCAAACGGCGCCTGCAGGGTCAGCCTGGCCTGCTGCTGGCGCAAGCTGGCCACCTGCTCCTGCGCGGCCAGCCACTGCTGCTGCAAGACCGCGCCCTGCTGCTGCAACTCGCTGTGGAAAGCCTGCTGCTGCGCCATCCAGCCCAACTGGCGCTCGCGCGCCTCGGCCTGCGACAGCTGCATCGACAACACGGGCGAGCGCAGCCGGGCCAGCACCTGGCCGGCCTGCACCTGCTGGCCGTCGCGCACCCACACCGCGTCCACCTCGGCCACCGCCGGCGCATACAAGCCCTGCGACTGGCGCGCGCCGAGCACGGCGGGCGCCGCCACTTCCGCCTGCCAGGGCAGGACCAGCCAGCCCATCAGCAAGGCCAGCAGCACCGCGCTGCGCCGGCTGGCGCGGCACCAGCGCAGTTCGTCGCGCCGGCGCCACCACAGCATCAGCTCGCCCGCGATGGGACGCGCGATGAACCAGCCCAGTTCCACGCACAGCAGCAATATGCCGAGCGCCTTGAAGAACAGGTGGTAGACCAGCAGCGCAATCGACAGGAACAGCACCAGCCGGTACAGCCACGTGGCCCAGGCGAACAGGATCAGCTTGCGCCGGGTTGCGGCCGGGAAGTGCTCCGGCGCCGGATCGTCCAGGCCCAGCACCCACAGGCGCAGCCGCCACAGCGCCAGCGCGAAGGCGCGGCTGTGCAGGTTGGGCAGGCCCACGTAGTCGGCCAGCAGGAAGTAGCCGTCGAAGCGCATGAAGGGACTGGCGTTGACCGCCAGCGTCGCCAGCCAGGTGGTGGACGCCAGCAGGAAGGCGCCGGCCCGCAGCGGCCCGTCCGGCAGCACGCACCACAGCAGCGTGGCGCACACCGCCAGCACCAGCTCGGCCAGCATGCCGGCGCCGCCGATCAGCAGGCGCTGGCGGCGCGAGCGCAGCTTCCACGCTTCATTGGTATCGGTGTACAGGACCGGCATCATGACCAGGAAGGCCACGCCCATGGTCGGCACACGGCAGCCGTAGCGGCGCGCCGTCAGCGCATGCCCCAGCTCGTGCAGCACCTTGGCCAGGCTGAGCGCAGCGCCGATGCCGAGCGCCGCCGTCCAACCGCCGTAGCTGGAAAACGTATGGGTGAATTCATCCCAGCGGCGCGACAGCAGCCCCAGCGCCAGCAGCAGCGCCCCGCCCATGACCCACCAGAAGCGCGGCGCGAACAGCCATGCGCACCATGGCAGCAAGCGTTGCAATAGCGCTTCCGGCCGCAGCAGCGGAACGCGGAAGAACAGGTAATTTTTCAGCAGCCACATGGCGCGGCCGGGGCGGCTCGCCTGGCGCCGCTGCCACAGGCGGGCGCTCTGCTCGGCCGTGGCGGCCACCAGCAGCTGGTGGCGTCCCAGAAAGGCCAGCACCGCATCGATGTCGTCCATCTCCGCTTGCAAGGTGGTCTCGGCGCGCAGCGCCGCCAGCACGCTTTCGGCGCTGCCCAGATGCCAGCGCTGCAGGATCTCGAAGCTGGCCCAGCCCAACTGGTAGAAGCGGTTGACGCTGGGGTCGTGCAGCGTCCAGCTGGGCGAACCGTCGGCCTGCACCGGCCCCGGATGCAGGCTCAGCTCCTGGCGCAGGACAGGCAGGATGCACGCGCCCACGCCTACCATCCCAGCCACTGGCGCGCCGCCGTCAACGGCCGGCGCAGCACGTAGTAGGCCAGCGGCACCCAGTCGCCATACACCTTGGCCGTCCCCATCTGTCCCAGCCGCGGCGGCACCCGATCGGTAAAGCGCGCCTGCACGCGGTAGGCCAGCAAGCCGCCCTCCGCCGCTTCCGCCTTGTACGCCACCCGCAGCACTTCGGCCTCATAGGTGGCGGTGGGGTCGCCGTTCGGATACAGCACGATGCGCGCACCCGGCGCCGCATCCATGGCCTCGGCCGCCGGCAGCCACGCGGCCAGCTCGACCTGGGCCGGATCGGCCAGCGTCATCACCTTCTCGCCCACCGCCACGGCCTTGCCCTGCCAGTCGTTACGGTCGGAGAACACCACCACGCCGGCTTGCGGCGCCGTCACTTGCAGGCGTTGCAGTTCGCGCCCGCTGTAGTCGGCGGCGATGCTTTTTTCTTCCAGGCGGGCCCGCTCCTGCGCCATGGCCAGCCTGCCCTTGTCGTCGGTCACGGCCAGCTGGGCGCTGACGCGATAGCTTTCCTGGGCCGCATCGCGCTCGCGGCTGGCCAGCGCGTGTTGGCCGGAGAGCTGGGTGGCGTCCAGCGCGAACAGCGGCGCGCCCTTGGCCACGCGCTGGTTCGGCTGCACGGCGATGCTGGCGATCACACCCGACAACGGCGCCCGCAACAGCAAGGGATCGCGCGGCACCACCTCGCCGCGTGCCAGCACGCTCAGCCGCACCGGCACGCACGCCAGCAGCAGCACGGCCAGCAACAGCTTGCGCTGGCGCGGCCCCGGCTTGAGCCAGTCCCAGGCCAGCTCGCGCAGATTGCGGCGCGGCGCGAACAGCGTCAGCGCATGGCCGTAGCAATGCGCCAGCTCCTGCGCCACCTTTTGTTCGTAGGCGCTCCACGCTTCGCTGCGCGCCAGCAGCAGCGCGCCCTGGTCGGCCAGGCGCAGCCACAGCACCTGTTCCGGCAACCAGGCCGCCCACTCGTCGGCCAGCGGCGCCGGCAAATCCCCGGCGCGCAGCAGGCGGCAGTCCGCGCCAGGCTGCGCGGCCAGATGGCGAAACACGCCGCCCAGCCACTGCACATACGGCGCGGTCGGCTCCATCTCGGACAGGCCGGACAACGCACTGACCTGCCGCTGCCAGCCTTCGCGCCACAGCGCCGCCTGGCGGTAGGCCAGCAGCTGCTGGCTTTCGTTGACGATGACAAACCCCAGCTCGGCCACGTCGCCGGCCGCCCGCGCCCGATGCATGAGGGCGATCAGCGCCGCCAGTTCGCGGCTTCCATCGGCATGCGCCATGCAGTTCTCCTATTTGAAGCTGGCCCAGCCGCTCATGCCGGGCAGCAGCGCGGCGGCGCCGCCGTCGATCACGCCCACCGCCGGGATGGACTGGCTGACCGGATCGATCTGCGCGCCGAGGCGCTCGATGCGGGCCGGGAAACTGGCGCCCAGTTCATCGACCACCACCGTGAAGCGGCTGCCCGGCTTCATGCTGGTCAGCCACTTCGACGGCAGCAGCATGCGCAACTCCAGCGGCCCGGCGTCGACGATGTCGAGCACCGGATTGCCCGGATTGACGTACTGATGCACCGCCGCCACGCGGCGCGCCACCCGTCCCGCGAACGGCGCGACGATGCTGCATTTGCCCACCACCGTCTGCATGTAGCTCACTTCGGCCGCGGCCTCCTTGGCGCGGCCCTGGGCCTGCGCCACCTCCAGGCTGCCGGCGGAGTTGAGCTTGGCCAGCTGGCTGTTGACCTCGGCCAGGCGGTTGGCCGCCTCCTGCGTGGCCTGGGCCTTGTTGAGCTGGGCGCGATAGGTGCCGCAATCGAACTCCGCCAGCGTCTGGCCACGCTTGAAGCTGCCGCCTTCGGCCACCGGCAGCGCGGCGATGCGCGCCGCCACTTCGCCCGACAGCGTGACCGCCTGGCGCGCCATCATCTGCACGCGCACGCGGCCATCGCCCGGCGCCGCCTGTACCTGCGCCGGCACACTCCCCGCCGCAGCCAGCGCCGGGCCGGCCAGCGCGCAGGCCAGCGCCATCAATGCACGCTGCTTCATTGCCCCGCTCCCGCCGCCCTGGCCGACGACACCCTGGCCTGCCACTGGGTTTCCGCGCCGGCAAACGCGGCCGTCAACGCCGGCAGCTCGTGGCTGGCCGCGCTGTCCGGCAAGGCGTCGATGCCCAGGCTCGCGCCCAGCGCGCCATAGGCGTTCTGCAAGTCGCCATAGCCCTGGTACAGGCGCAGCGACGAGAACACGGCGTTGGCGTCGGCCAGGATGGCGGGCAGGCGGCCTTGGGCGCCGCTGGCGCTGGCGTTGCGGTTCTGTTCGAAGATGCGCTGTTCGACGTCGCTCAATTCCTGCTCCAGCGCGAACTGGCGGCTGCGTCCCTGCAAATCGAGGTAGGCTACGTGCACCTGGGTCAGCACCGCCATGTTCAGGGCCAGGCGCTGGGCCTTGGCCAGATCGAGCTGGGCCTGCGCCGTGCCCTTGATGGTGCCGGCATTGAACAGGTTGAGCAGATTCCAGCTCACGCGCAGGCCGGCGTCGCTCCACGCATGGTTGACCAGGAACTTGTTGCTGTCATAGTGCTGGCCGACGCTGAACTCCAGGCCCGGCAGCAGCCTGGCCATGGCCTTGCGCGTCTCCAGCGCGCCGATGCGCTCCATGTAGCGCGCCTCGGCCAGTTCGGGACGGTTCAGCAAAGCCATCTCCTCCATCCGTTCCAGGTCCAGGCCCAGCGCCGGCGCCGGCATGCCGGACGGCACCGCTACCTGGAAGTCCTGTCCCGCAGGCAGGTTCATCAGCGCGGCCAGGCGCGGCTTGGCCAGGGCCAGGTTGTTGCGGACGATGCCCATCTGGCGCACCACGTCCAGCAACTGGCGGCGGTAGTTCAGCGCCTCCAGCGGCGAGCGCAGCTTCTGCTGCTCGACCTGGCGCGCATCGGCCAGCGCCAACTCCGTCTCCTTCAACAGCGCGTCGATGCGGTCCTGCAGGCGCTGCGCGGCCACCGCCTGCCACCACACTTCGCGCACCTGCTGCATCAGCTGCTGCGCCACTTTGCGCTGGCGCTGCTGCAAGATCAGCACGCGGTCGGACTGCTGCTGCGCGCTGAAATAGCTGACGCCGAAATCGAGCACATTCCAGCTCAGGCTCAAGTCGCCCGTATGCTGCTGTTTCTCGGTCGAGACGGACGGCACCAGCGACTGGGTGCCGGTCGCCACGTTCTGCGACGACGAGGCCAGGTCATGATTGCGCGCCGTGAAGCCCGCGCCGGCGGCCAGCTTGGGCAGCATGTCGAGGCGGGACAGGTCGAGCTGGCGCTGCGCCAGCGCCTCTTCCATCATCTTGACGCGATAGTCGAGGTTGTACTTGAGGGCGCGCGCCATCGCTTCCTGCAGGCTGACCGGACCGCTCAGCGCTTGCTGGCCCGCCGACATGGCCAGGCGGTCGGCGCCCAACGTGGCCTGGCGCTCGCCGACAGTCATCGGCGTGGGCGTCACGGCGCAGCCGCTCAACACGAGCGCGGCGACCAATGCGGTCCAACGGAAACGGCCTGCGGCCGGCGGATATATGTGTTGTTGATCCATGCAGCTTTCCTGATAGTGGGTCTGATTCCTGGTTTGTTGATCGGTCATGCCTGGTCCTCGCTCACCAGCCAGGCCGCCAGCTGCTGCTCGAAGCCATCCTTGCCGTGCTGGCGCATCTGATCGTTGAAGGCCGCCTTGGCGGGAGCCGGTTTTTCCGGCTTGGCCGGCGGCGCCTTCGCCTCCTTGGCGGGGGCGGCCTTGCCATTCGCAGCTTTCGCCTCGCCGGCGTCGGCCGGGCGCAGTTGCAGATGGCTGATCTGCTCGCGCCCGGCAGCATCCCTGCTCCGCACTTCCAGCGTCAGCTCGGCCTTCCAGCCCGCAGGCACGGCGCCGGTGATGCCGCCCGTCTCGGGATCGAAGCGCAGCCAGGCGGGCAAGGGCCGGCCGTCGCTGAGCCGCACCTGCAACTGCTGGCCGTACTGCACGGGCAGGCGCAACTCGAAGGAACGACCCGCTTCCAGCGCGCGCACGCCCATGTCCTGGATGCCGCCAAAGCGGTCCGGGCCCCATGCAGGCTGCGACACGTTGAAGAATGTTGGCTGCGCCGCCGCGCCAACGACGGTGATGGTGCTGAGTATCGGCGCCGCCGTGCCCGGCACGGCCGACGGCGCGACGCTGCCCGCGCCTGCCGGCGTTCTGCTGTCCACGATCGGGATGTTGTCGGCCACCGGCGCAGGCGCCGGGATTGGAGCCGGCACAGGAGTTGGCATCGGCGTCGGCACCGGCGTCGGCGTCGGCGCCTGCAACTGATACGCGCGTCCGCTGCCGCCCTGCGCCAACGCATTGCCAGCCAAATCGCTGGCGCCGCCCTGACGCAAGATCAGCGCCACACTACCCTCGCCGCTGGCGTTGAGCAGCACGACATAGCGCCCCTCCCCGTTCGCCACGATGGACGCAATACTGGCCTTGGCGCCGCCGCCGAGCTCGACGCGAAACGCATCGGCCGCCAGCTGCACCGGCTCGGAAAACTGCACGTCATAGCGCAGGCTGCCGGCCTGGGTCGTCGCCGCACCGGCGGCGTCGATCGCCAGCAGTCGCGGCGCCGCGCTGTCGACGGTGATCAGCAACGGCGCCGACGTCGCACTGCCCGCGCCATCGCCATTGGCCGCCACCGCCGTCACGCGATGCACGCCATCGGCCAGCGCCGCGCCGGGACGCCAGCTCCACGCGCCTTGCGCATCGGCCACGGTGCTGCCCAGCGCCACGCCGTCGACGCTGACGGTCACGCGGCTGCCCGCCCTGGCCGTGCCGGTAATGAGCGGCTGGCGCGCAGCGGTGACGCCGTCGCTGCCGCTGCTGCCCGTGTCCGAGCCGGCCGCCAGCGCCAGTCCGGCCGGTGCGGCGGGTGGCGCCGTGTCCACGGTCCAGCTGCGCGCAGCCGACGGCGCACCGGTATTGCCCGCGGCATCGCCGGCCGTGGCGCGCACGGTATGCACGCCGTCGGCCAGTTTGCCGGACAGCGCATACGTCCAGTTGCCGCCGGCATCGGCCTGCACCGAGCCTGCCTGCACATTGTCCACGTACACGATCACCGTGGCGTTGGCCTCGGCGCTGCCGCTGACGTGCGGCTGGGCCGCATCGCCGCCCACGGCGACGATGACCGGCGCGACGGGTGCGGCCGTATCGATGGTCACGCGCAACGCGGCCGACGGCGCGCTGTTGCCGCCAGCGTTGGCGGCAACCGCCGTAATGCTGTGCGCACCGTCGCCCAGGCTGCCGCCCAAGGTATAGCTCCAGCCGCCATCGGCGCCAACGCTGGCCGTGCCGGCCACCACGCCGTCGACCGACACCGTCACCGTGCTGCCCGCCTGCGCCGTGCCGCTGATGGTGGGGCGGCTCTCCCTGGTCAAGCCGTCGCCGGCGCTGCTGCCCGTGTCCGAACCCGGCGCCAGGCCCAGCGTGGGCGATGGCGGCGGCGGTGGCGGCGGCACTCGGGTGTCGACGGCGAAGCCGAGCGCGGCCGATGCGGCACCGGCATTGCCGGCCAGGTCGGTCGAGACGGCGCGCAGGCTGTGCTGTCCATCGGCCAAGGCCGTTGCGGACTGCCAAGCCCATGCGCCATGGCTGTCGGCCTGCACCCTGCCCGCTTCCACGCCGTCCACGAACAGCGTGACGGTGCTGCCCGCTTCGGCGCTGCCGCCGGCCGCCGGCCGCGCTCCGCTGCCGCTGGTCAGACGGATATCGGCAGGACTGCCGGGCGCACTGGTGTCGATCAACAGCGCCAGCGCCGCCGAGGCGGGGCTGCTGACGCCGCCGTTGCCGATAGTGGCGCGCACGCTATGCGCGCCGTCGCCCAGCGCGTTGGCCAGGGTGTAGCTCCACGCGCCGCTGCCGTCGGCGTGGACCGTTCCGTCCACCGCGCCATCGACCGTGATGGTCACCAGCGCCCCCGCCAGCGCGGTGCCGCCTATGGTCGGCTGGGTACGCGAGGTGACGCCATCGCTGCCGATGGCGCCGCTGTCGCTGCCGGCCCCCAGTCCGGCGATCTGCGGCGCAGGCAGCGCCAGTTGTACGCCGCGCGCGGCCAGCTGGCTGGTGCGGCCGCCATCGTTGACGCTGAAGCTCACCGTGCGCGCCGCCATGTCCGGCAAGCCGGCGCTGTTGGCATAGCTCACCGCGCGCAGCGCCGCCTGCCATTGCGCGACGGTGGCCGTGGCGCCGTTGGAACTGAGGCTCAGCACGCCGGTGGCGCTGTTGTAGCTGGCCGCGATATTGCCGTAGCGCGTGGCATCGTTGTTGGAGAAGGCCAGCACATCCTCGCCCGCGTGGAAATTGCCGCTGATGGCGACCGTGGCGCCGGCCAGCGTCGCGCTGTCGCGGTCGGATACGAGCAGGCCACCGTCCACCGCCGCCGCGCCGCCGCCCACGAGGAACTGGGCCTGGCCGCCGCTGGCGCCCACCACCGGCGTGTAGTCCGGCAGCGCCAGCGCCACATTGCGCGACACGGCGCTACTGCTCTTGCTGCCGTCCGACACCGTCACGCTCACCGTGCGGGTCGCCAGGTTAGGCGTGTCGGCGCTGTCGGTGTAGGTGACGGCGCGCAGCGCGGCCTGCCATTGCGCCAGCGTCGCGGTCGCGCCGCTGGAGTTCAGGCTCAGCACGCCAGTGGCGCCGTTGTAGCTGGCCGTGATGTTGCCGAAGTTGACGGCGCTGTTGTTGGTGAATGCCAGCACATCCTCGCCCGTCCGGAAGTTGCCGGTGATGGAGACCGTGGCGCTGGCCAGCGTCGTGTTGTCGCGGTCGCTGACCGTCAGGCCCGCGTCCACCACCACCGGCGTGGCGGGCACGCCGTCGCCCGCAGTGAAATGCACAGTGCCGGCCGATCCGGCCAGCTCCGGCGTCTGGTCGGGCGCCGTCACCGTCACCGAGCGGGTGACGGCGGCGCTGGTCTTGCTGCCGTCGTTGACGGTGAAACTGACCGTGCGCGTCCCCGTGTTCGGCACCACGGCGCTGTCGGCGTAGCTGACCGCCCGCAATGCGGCCTGCCACTGCGCCAGCGTGGCGGTCGCGCCGGACGAGCTCATCGTCAGCACGCCGGTCGCGCTGTTGTAGCTGGCGCTGATGTTGCCGTACAGCGCGGCGCTGCTGTTGCTGAAGGCCAGCACATCCTCGCCCGCCTGGAAATTGCCGCTGATCGCCACGGTGGCGCTGGCGAGCGTCGTGTTGTCCAGGTCGGACAAGGTGATGCCGCCCGCCACGACGACCGGCGCGCCGACCACGCCGTCGCCGCCGGTGTAGGCCGCGCTGCCGCCACCGCCCACGACGATAGGCGTCTGGTCGGTGCCGCTGACGGTCACGGCCTTGCTGACGCTGGCGCTGGTCCTGCCGCCATCGTTGACGGTCACGCTGACCGTGCGCGTGGCCGTGTTCGGTGTCACGGCGCTGTCGGTGTACGTCACGGCGCGCAGGGCCGCCTGCCATTGCGCCAGCGTGGCCGTCGCGCCGGACGAACTCATCGTCAGCACCCCTGTCGCGCTGTTGTAGCTGGCGCTGATATTGCCGTACAAGCCGGCGTTGCCGTTGCTGAAGGCCAGCACATCCTCGCCCGCGTGGAAGTTGCCCGTGATGGCGACCGTGGCGCTGGCCAGCGTCGTGCTGTCCAGATCGGACAGCGTCAGGCCGCCGTCGATGGCCACCGGCGTTGCCGGCCCATTGTCGCCGCCGACAAAGGCCGTACTGCCGCCGCTGGCGGCAAGCACGGGCGTTTGCGCGACGGCCGCGACCGTCACAGAACGGCTGGCGGCGGCGCTGGTCTTGCTGCCGTCGTCGACGGTGAAGCTGACCGTGCGCGTGGCCGTGTTCGGCGCCACGGCGCTGTCGCCGTAGCTCACCGCCCGCAGCGCGGCCTGCCATTGCGCCACGGTGGCCGTGGCGCCGGACGAGGTCATGCTCAGCACGCCGGTCGCGCCGTTGTAGCTGGCGCTGATATTGCCGTACAGCGCAGCGCTGCTATTGATGAAGGCCAGCACATCCTCGCCGGAGCGGAAATTGCCGGTGATTGCCACCGTGGCGCCGGCCAGCGTCGTGTTGTCCAGGTCGGACAAGGTGATGCCGCTGTCCACCACCACCGGCGCGCCGGCCGCGCCGTCGCTGCCGCTGTAGGCCGCGCTGCCGCCGCTGGCGGTCGCGATCGGCGTCTGGTCGGTGGCCGCCACCGTGACGGTGCGCGTGCCGGCGCCGCTGACGTGGCCGTTGCCGTCGGTGGCCTGGAAGCTGATCGTGCGCGTGGCCGTGTTCGGCGTCACGGCGCTGTCGGTGTATGTCACCGCGCGCAAGGCCGCCTGCCACTGCGCCAGCGTCGCCGTGGCGCCGCTGGAGGTCAGCGTCAACAGGCCGCTGCCGAGGTTGTAGCTGCCGACGATGTTGCCCATGCTGCTGCCATCGTTGGCGAACGCCAGCACGTCCTCGCCGCTGCGGAAATTACCTGTGATCGCCACCGTGGCGCTGGCCAGCGTGGCGCTGCCCGGATCGATCACAGTGATGCCGCCATCGACCACCACCGGCGTCGACGCGGTGTTGTCGCCGGCGCTGAAGGCCGCGCTGCCGCCGCTCGGCGTCAGGACCGGGGCGTTGATCACCGCCACCGTCACGCTGGCGGCCGCGCTGCTCTGGCCGCGGCCGTCGTTGACCACCACCTGCACGGTGCGGGTGGCGGTGTTGGGCGACGCCGCGCTGTCGTTGTAGGTCAGCGCGCCCACCAGCGCCGACACCCGCGCCGTGCTGGCGTTGCCGTTGAGCGTGACGACCAGGTCGTGGCCGCCGACGCCGTCGCCGTTGCTGGCGATGGTGCCGATGGCAACGCCGCCCACCGACACCGTGCTGCCGGCGCTGGTGCCGCTGCTGAGCGAAACGGCGCCGCCGACGTCGATGCCGAGCACGTCCTCGGCGCCATGGGCGTTGCCGGTGACGCGCACGGCCACCGACCCGCCATTGAAGCCGGGCGTGTCGCTGTCGCTGACGACGACGACGGCGCCGCTGTCGAGCCGCACGGCGCCGCCGCCGGCGGTGTAGCTGACGCTGTCGCCATGCAGATTGCCGATCACCGGCGCCGCATCCGGGCTGACCGTCAGCAGCTTGCTCACCGTGGAGCTGGTAACGCCGTCGTTGTCGGCAATGACGAAGCTGACGGTGCGCGTATCGGTCAGCGGCAGGAGCGAACTGTTCCGATAAGTGACCGCCTCCAGCGCCGCCTGCCACTGCGCATTGGTGGCGCTGGCGCTGCCGGAGGTCAGCGTCAGCACGCCGGTGGAACTGTTGTAGCTGCCGGAGATGTTGCCGAAGCGCGCGGCGTCGCTGTTGTTGAACGCCAAAAGGTCTTCGCCGCTGTGGAAGTTGCCGGTGATCGCCACCGTGGCCATGAGCTGGTTGGTGCCGCTGGAACTGGACAGCGCGAGTCCGCCGTCGACGGCGACCGCATTGCCGTCGCCGCTGCGGTAGGCGCTGTTGCCGGCGCTCGGCGCCAGCGCCGGACCGGGATGAAAGAAGTCCGTCGCCACGATGTTATCGACGCCGATGGCGCCAGTCACCTGGAAGCTGCCGTCGGTATGCACGCGGAACGCGTCTATCCCCTGGAAATTGCTGTTGTTGCTGACGTTGAACGTCACCAGCTGGCCGCCTAAATACGCGTCGGTCACTTGCAGGCTCATGGTCGCGCCCGCCACTGCGACGCCATTCAAATAGCCCTGCAGCCGCATGACCCCGCCGGAACCAACCGATGCGCCGTTCATCGCGATATCCACCGAGCTCAGCGTGAAACGGGTGCTGTTATCGGGGCGCACCTGAAGATAGTTGAGCGGCCTGCCATCATTGCTGACGCCACTGATCATGATGGTCTGGCCCGTCAACGTCTCCGCGCCGATATAGCAGTTGGTGGCGGCGTTGCTGGACAAGGTGAAGTCCCAGCCGTCGACGTTGATGGCCGAGAGCCCGTCCCCGGTCGAAGAACCCGACACGATGACCGGGCCACCGACCGTGTTGAAATCGCTGACGCCCGGCGTCGGCTGCGCCAGCAAACCGCCGGCATTGAATTGCAGCGCGCGCGCCTGGAAAGCCGGCGCGCCGGGGCGGGCCGCGCCGCTGGCCTCGGCCGGAGCGGGCGCGTCGGCGGCGCGCTCCGGCGCCGCATGGGCGGCGTCGGCATGCAGCGCCGCGATGGCCGTCTGCACCGCCGCGCCGTCGAACATCAGGCGCGGCTCCAGCGCCTGCAACAACAGCCGCGTCGGCCGGTTTGCGGGCGCCGCTGCCGGCGCCGCTTGTTTGGACTTCCACCACTTCATGCCTGCCCCCTGGTCAAGATCGCCATCGACATCTCGCAACAGGAAACCGACATTTGCTGCCCCGTGGCGCGGCGCGCACACAGATGTCTTGCCTTAAATGGCAACAATATTCTTCTATTATCTCTTGCCCAAAGTAAATACGCATCAGTCCAAATGGACTGCTTGACTGTGCGGCACTATGCCGATTTCGATATCAAAGGCCTCGAATGCATCATTGATTGGCTATTGCTCCGGCCCGTATAATTTTCTCAACAACAACAAGGGAGACGCCATGATGGAAGCATCCACGGGCATGAACGCGCCGAATCCGAACTGGTTCCTGCGCGCGCGGCTGAAAACCCGCCAACTGTTGCTGCTGATCGCGCTCGACGACGAGCGCACGCTCAGCTGCGCGGCCGACGCGCTGTGCATGACACAGCCGGCCGCATCCAAGCAGCTGCGGGAGCTGGAGGACATGCTCGGCATCGCCCTGTTCGAGCGCCTGCCGCGTGGCATGGAGCCCACCATCTACGGCGAAAGCATGATACGCCACGCCCGCATGGCCCTGACCAGCCTGGCGCGCGCGCACGAGGACATCGTCGCCCTCAAGTCCGGCCTGGCCGGCCAGGTCGATGTCGGCAGCATCATGACGCCGGCCATGCGGCTGCTGCCCTGCGCCATCACCCGCGTCAAGCAGCAGGTGCCGCAGTTGCGCATCGGCGTGCAGATCGAATCGAGCATGGTGCTGCTCGAACGCCTGCAACGCGGCACTCTCGATTTCCTGCTGGCGCGCATGACCACCTTCCACGACAGCAGCGACCTGCAATACGAAGAGCTGGCGGCCGAACCGGTGGTCGTGGTGGCGCGTGCAGGCCATCCGCTGGCCGCGCACGCGCAGCTCACGCTGCAGGAGCTGGCGCGCGCGCCGTGGATCATGCCTCCGCCCGGCACCATCCTGCGCCAGCGCTTCGACCAGCTGTTCCACAACACCGGCCTGGAGCCGCCGAGCGATGTGGTCGACACCAGCGAGATCGTGCTGATCACCAGCATGCTGCAAATGAGCGACGCGCTCAACGTGATGTCGGCCGACGTCGCGCTGCACTACCAGGAGCTGGGCCAGCTGACGGTGCTGCCGATCGAACTGGCCTGCCAGATGGACCCGTTCGGCATCATCCGCCGCCGCGACAGCCTGCTGTCGCCGGGCGCCGAGCTGCTGCTGCAAGCCATACGGCGGCAGGCCGCGCTGGCTATACCGTGTTCGGTATAGCAGCCGCGTAAAAGGTGAATGGACCGCCATGGTCCGGCGCGCTTAGCATGCCCCAAACACCTGGATGGAGACCTCCCTTGAAACAACTACCCGTATCCCTGAAGCGCCGCCTGGCCGGCGCACTATTCCTGATCGCGCCGCTGGCCGGCCACGCCGCATCCTCGCTGGAACTCAGTTCGCCCGACCGCCAGCTGCGCGTGACCATCGACACCGGCGCGCAACTGACGCTGGCGGTCCAGCACCGCGATACCCAGCTGGTCCTGCCCACGCCGATAGGCCTCAAGCTGAGCGGCATCGGCACGCTGGGCGACCATCCGCGCCTGACCAAACAGCAGCGCGTGAGCATCGACGCCACGGTGCGCCCGCTGGTGGCGCAGAAGTCGCGCCAGGTACGCGACCACTACAACGCCTTGCGGCTGGACTTCGCCGGCGGCTACACGCTGGAAGTGCGCGCCTACGACGAAGGCATCGCCTACCGCTTCCGCACCGAGCTGCCCGGCCAGGTGACGGTCGAGGACGAGCTGGCCGGCGTCCACGTAAGGCCGCAGGATACGCTGTACTGGCCGCAGGAAAAGTCCATGCAGTCGCATAACGAGCACTACTACCAGCAGCTGGCCGTCAGCGAGGCAGCGGGCAAGCTGGTCGGCGTGCCGGCGCTGGTGCGCGGCGGCGGCGCCCATCTGGTGCTGACGGAATCGGGCCTGCGCGACTATCCCGGCATGTACCTGCACGGCGAAGCGGACGGCCTGCGCGCCGTGTTCCCGAAAGTGGCGCTGGCCGACACCGCACGCGACGACCGCAACGTACCGGTGACGCAGGAAGCACCGTACATTGCGCGCACCGCCGGCACGCGCTCCTATCCGTGGCGCATCCTCGGCATCGCCGCCGACGCCGGCGGCCTGCTGCTGAACCAGATGCCCTATCTGCTGGCCGAGCCGCAGGAACTGCAACAGACCGACTGGATCAAGCCGGGCAAGGTCGCCTGGGACTGGTACAACGGCAACAAGCTGTACAACGTGCCCTTCAAATCCGGCCTGGACACGCGCACCTACCGCCACTACATCGACTTCGCAGCGGAGAACGGCCTCGAATACATCATCATGGACGAAGGCTGGTACGAGCTGGGCAACCTGCTGGCGGTCAAGCCGGAGATCGACATGCCGGCGCTGATGGCGCATGCCAAGGAGCGCGGCGTGGGCATCATCCTGTGGGTGTCCTGGAAAACGCTGGACACGCAAATGACGCCGGCGCTGGACCAGTTCGCACGCTGGGGCGCGGCCGGCATCAAGGTCGACTTCATGCAGCGCGCCGACCAGTGGATGGTCAACTACTACGAACGCGTGGCGCGTGAAGCGGCCGCCCGCAAACTGCTGGTGGACTTCCACGGCAGCTTCAAGCCCAGCGGCTTGCAGCGCACCTGGCCCAACGTGCTCACCTTCGAGGGTGTGAAAGGGCTGGAGAACAACAAGTGGAGCGACAAGCAAACCCCGGAGCATGACGTGACGCTGCCCTTCATCCGCATGTTCGCCGGTCCCGTGGACTACACGCCAGGCGCGATGAGCAACGCCCACCGCAAGGACTTCGTCGCCAGCTTCGACCGCCCGATGAGCCAGGGCACGCGCGCCCACCAGCTGGCGATGTACGTGATCTATGAAAGCCCGCTGCAAATGCTGGCCGACAGTCCATCGCAATACCGCGCCAATCCATCCTCGCTGGCCTTCATCCGCCAAGTGCCGGTGGAATGGGACGAAAGCCGCGTGCTGCACGCCGACCTTGGCCGCTACGTGGCCATGGCGCGCCGTCGCGGCGACACCTGGTACGTGGGCGCGATGACCGGCAGCGACGGCCGCGAACTGGCGCTGGACCTGTCCTTCCTCGGCGAAGGCAGCTACCAGATGAGCAGCATGGAAGACGGCCCGAACGCAGCGGTGTTCGCCACCGACGTGCAGCCTGGCAGCGCCAGCGTCACCCGCGACAGCCGCCTCACCATGCGCCTGGCCCCAGGCGGCGGCTGGACCGCCATCATCCGCCCGACCAAGCAGACGCAATAAGGAGCAACACAGCATGCACCAAGCAATTCGCCCGCGCGCGGCCGTACTGGCCGCCGCATTGGCCGCCGCCTTCGCCGCCACCATAGCCACAGCGCACGCAGCCAGCGCGATCCACGCAGCACCACCCGCCTTCACGCCGCGCTGGCAGATCGACGGCAACGCCATCCGCTGGCAAGTCGGCGACACCCATCGTGACCAGCTGGAGATGAGCGGCCGCCAGGTCTCCGCCGTGATCGACTACGGCAGCCAGGCCGACGGCACGCTGCTGCTGACACGCACCGTGGTGTGGCCGATGCTGCGCACCATCCCCGACGACACGCACGCCAGCCTGATACGCAAGTTCGGTCCCGAGGCCACGCCCGCCATCGCCATCGACGGCGCACCAGTCGCCGCCGAGCGCCTGCGGCAAGTACGCTTCGACGGCCAACTCAATCTGCAATCCGAACTGGCGCCCGGCCTGCTGCTGAACCGTACGCTGACGCCGTCGCCGGACGAACCGGCGCTGGTGGAGCGGCTGGAGCTGGTCAACAACGGCAAGACCGCCCGCCGCTACAGCTTCGCCGCGCTGGACAGCAACGAGACCACGCCGGCCGAACGCGGCACCCACGGCGCCTACGTGATCGCAGTGCAGTCCGCCGCACGCGAAGGCACGCTGGCGCCAGGCGCTCGCGTGCAAGTCGACGTCATCATCAGCGGCCGCCTGCAAAACGAGATGGTGTACGTGGATGCGGACGAAGCACTGCAAGCACGCGCCCGCAAAGTCGCACAATGGCGCAATGAGCTGGTACTCGAAACGCCGGATCCGGTACTCGACGCCATGTTCGCCTTCTCCAAAGTGCGCGCCGCCGAAAGCGTGTTCGCCACACGCGGCGGCCTGCTGCACGGACCGGGCGGCACCCGCTACTACGCCGCCGTGTGGGCCAACGACCAGGCCGAATACGTCAATCCCTTCTTCCCTTATCTGGGCGACCGCGCCGCCGTACAGAGCGCGCTCACCAGCTTCGACCTGTTCGCCCGCTACATGAATCCCGAGTACCGACCGCTGCCCTCCTCCATCGTCGCCGAAGGACGCAGCTACTGGAACGGCGCCGGCGACCGTGGCGACTGCGCCATGATCTCCTACGGCGCCAGCCAGTTCGCGCTAGCCCAGGGCGACGCCGGCACTGCACGCCAGCTGCTGCCCTTGATCGACTGGTGCCTGGAATTCACGCGCCGCCAGCGCGACGGCGAAGGCATCGTCCACTCCGACAGCGACGAACTGGAAGGCCGCTTCCCGTCCGGCAAAGCCAACCTGTCGACCAACGTGCTGGCCTATGGCGGCCTGACCGGCGCCGCGCATCTCAACGCGGCATTGGGCGACAAGCAGCGCGCCACCGCGCTGCGGCAGGAAGCGCAGAAACAACGCACAGCCATCGAGCGCCACTTCGGCACATCCATCGGCGGCTACGACACCTATCGCTACTACGCCGGCAATGAAAAGCTGCGCGCATGGATCGCGCTGCCGCTGGCGCTGGGCATCAACGAGCGCCAGCACGGTACCATCGACGCGCTGCTGTCGCCGCAACTGTGGTCGGAGAACGGCGTGCTGACCGAGGCCGGCGACAAGACCTTCTGGGACCGCGCCACCTTGTACGCACTGCGCGGCCTGTTGAAAGCGGGCGAACTGGAACGCACCATGCCCTATCTGCGCTACTACTCCGGCCGCCGCCTGCTCGGCGAGCACGTACCGTACGCGGTGGAAGCCTGGCCGGAAGGCCAGCAACGCCACCTGTCGGCAGAAAGCGGGCTGTATGCGCGGGTGATGACGGAAGGCTTGTTCGGCATCGAGGCGACAGGCCTGCGCAGCTTCAGCTTCGCACCGCGCCTGCCCAAGGGCTGGCCGCGCATGGCCTTGCGGCGCATACGCGCGTTCGGTGCGGGTGGTACAGGCGAAGGCCTCGATCTGGTGACGACGCGCCTGCGTCCAGGCCAGCCGGCGCAACGCGTGCTGGTGCGCCTGGACGGCAAGACCGTGTTCGATAAAGCCTGGGACGGCAAGGCGCCGTTGCAGATCACACTGCCCGATTAAACTCCGCATATCGTTTTCAGCAATGCTAGCGTTCAAAGATTCATTAGATCGCTAACGCCTCCTTCCCTAGTATGTCTTGGTCGGCTGCCCTGGCAGCCGACCATCATAAAAACGACTAGGAGACATCATGAAGAACCCCATCCGGATGACGCTTGTAGCCCACGCCCTCGCGCTGGCTTTCGGCGGAGCCCTGCTGTCCGGCGGCATTACCGCACCTGCCTACGCCCAATCGAACGCCACCGGCATCATCTTCGGCCAGATCGCCAATCACAACGGCACCAGCGTGGTATTGGAGAACATCGCTACCGGCGCGCGCCGCACGGTCCATCCGGACGCCAGCGGCCGCTATCAGGCCACCTCCATGCAGCCGGGCAGCTACAAGATCATGCTGATGCGGAATGGCGAAATCGAACGCACGCTGGAAGTGGAAGCCCTGATCGGCCAGGGCGTCGAAGCTTCGTTCGAAGCCCTGCAAGCGGTCACCGTAACAACCCGCCGCCGCACCATCGACGTCAGCAACACCAACAACGGCGCCGTCTACACCGCGCGCGAACTGGAGGCGCTGCCGGTGGCGCAAAGCATCTCGGGTATCATCCAGCTGGCGCCCGGCACCACGCGCGGCAGTCCGCGCATCGGCGGCGACAGCTTCGGCGGCGCCGGCGTGTCGGAGAACTCGTACTACATCAACGGCTTCCCCGCCACCAATGTGTACAAGCAAATCGGCTCGACCACCCTGCCCTTCTTCGCCATCGCCCAGGCGCAGATACTGCAAGGCGGCTACAGCGCCGAATTCGGCCGCTCCACCGGCGGCGTGGTCAACATCACCACCAAGAGCGGCACCAACCGCTGGGAAGCCGGCGCGGTATTGCAGTACACGCCCAACAAGCTGCGCGCCAAACCGGAGGACACCTACTATCCGCAAACCGGCGCCAACCCGGGCACCGACGGCAAGCTGCTGACCTATCGCGGCGCCAACACCGCCAACGACGTCTTCGGCAGCGCCTATGTCGGCGGGCCGCTGATCAAGGACAAGCTGTTCGTGTTCGCCAACATAGAGCAGGACCGCTTCAACAGCGCCTACATCAGCAAGGATTCCGATTCGACCAACAAGACCAACGGCTGGACCGAGCGCGAAAGCCGCACGCCGCGCTACCTGGTCAAGCTGGACTACAACATCACCGACGATCACCGTCTCGAATTCACCCAGATCCACGACGAGACCAAGAAGACCCAGCAGAACTACGGCTTCAGCTACACCGACCTGCAACGCACCAACGTGCGCGCCGACGGCGTGACGGGCGACGGCGCCATCACCAACGACTCGATCCTCAAGTACACCGGCTTCCTGACCGACCGCCTGACCGTGACGGCGCTGGCCGGCCGCTTCAAGTCGACCTACCCGCAAAGCACCGAAGGCTATGTGCCGGGCATCTTCCAGGTCAGCGCACCGGCGCGCGCGCAGGTGCCAGGCCTCATCTACAGCAACCCGCAGACCATAGGCGGCACCATGCAGGTGGCCAACGCCGAGGACAAGCAATCGACGCTGCGCCTGGACGTCGAGTACAAGCTGGGCGACCACGGCCTGCGCGCCGGTATCGACCACAACAACGTCTCCTCGATCAACGGCTCGTCGCTGGCGGGCGGCGGCAGCTGGATCTACTCGCGCTCCACCAATCCCAACGCGCCAGTGCCGGGCGGCCGTTCGCCCGCATCCGGCGGCGGCTACGGCACACAGGGCTACTACGTGAATGAGTACCACCAGAGCGATGCAGCCTCGCCGAAGACCGACCAGAGCGCGCAGTATGTGCAGGACCGCTGGCAGATCACGGACAGGATCCTGCTGGACCTGGGCCTGCGCAACGAGCAGTTCACCAACAAGAACAGCGCCGGCGTGGCCTATGCCGCGCAGCGCCACATGCTGGCGCCACGCGTGGGCGCGGCATGGGATGCGCGCGGCGACAGCAGCCTGAAGCTCTTCGCCAACGCCGGCCGCTACCACCTGCAAATCCCCACCAGCGTGGCGCTGCGCCTGGCCGGCAATCCGGTGCACATCGACCACTACTTCACCTACACCGGCGTCGATGCCAAGACCGGCGCGCCGACCGGCCTGACCGAAATCGGCCCGCCTTTCTCCGCCGGCAATGAGTACGGCCAGGCCAAGGATCCGCACCAGGTGGCGGCCAGCAACCTGGGCGCCACCTACCAGGACGAACTGGCGCTGGGCTTGGAAGCGGCGCTGACGCCGGCCTACACCGTGGGCGCCAAGTTCACCTACCGCAGGCTGCGCAACACCATCGAAGACTGGTGCGACCAGCGTCCGGTGGATGCCTGGGCAAAGCGCAACAAGGTCGACGCCAGCCGCTACAACATGCCCTGCCTGCTGATCAATCCGGGCCAGGGCAATACGCTGGAGCTGGACCTGGGCCGCAACGGCCAGCTGGTGACGGTGCCGTTGTCGGCCGAGGATATCGGACTGCCGAAAGTACAGCGCATCTACACCGCGCTGGACATCTTCGCCGAGCATCCGCTGCGCAACGGCTGGTACGGCAAGATCAACTACACGCTGTCGCGCAGCCGCGGCAATATGGAAGGCCAGGTGGCGTCCGACATCGGCCAGGCCGACATCGCCGCGACTACCGCCTTCGATTATCCCGAGCTGATGGACGGCGCCAACGGCCTGCTGCCGAACAATCACACGCATGTGCTGAAGGCATACGGCTACTACCAGCTGACGCCGGAATGGCGCGTGGGCACCAACATCAACATCGCCACCGGCGCACCGAAGTCCTGCATCGGCAACCTGCCCAAGGCGCTCAACGTCAACAACAACCCGGCCGGCTGGTACGGCGCCGCCACCTTCTATTGCGACGAGAAGCTGGCGCCACGCGGCTCGGCCGGCACGCTGCCGACCGATATGCGCCTGGCCCTGAACGCGACCTACATGCCGGCCTGGTTCAAGGGCCTGACCTTGAAGGCCGATGTGTTCAACCTGCTCAACCGCCAGACCGTGCTGGCCACCCAGCCGGTCTACAACTCGGGCGCCGACACCATCAACCCGTACTACAACCAGGTGCTGGGCCGCGCGCCTGAACGCCAGGTGCGCTTCTCGGCGGAGTACAACCACAAGTTCTAAGCGGCGAAAAAAAACCACCGGCCTGAACGCGTTCAGTGCCGGTGGTTTTGTGCATTACAGCGATCGTATCAACGATAAAACGCTTCGACCTTGCCTTTCAGCTTGATCAGCATTGGATTGCCGTAGCGGTCCAGGCTTTTGCCGGCCGGTACTTTGATCCAGCCTTCGCTGATGCAGTACTCATCGACGTCCAGGCGTTCTTTATCGTTAAAACGGATGCCCACATCGTGTTCAAACACGGCGGCAACGTGGAATTTGCTGCGCGGGTCGATCGACAGGCGATCGGGCAGCGGAGGGAGTTGAGTAGTATCGTTCATCCCGGCATTATATCAGCTGGTTTTGAAGATGAGCTGCGCCACGCGTTGCAATTTCGGGTACACCATCGGCACGGTCAGCATGGTGCTGCCTATCGCCATCAGCAACAGCGCGGTGAACGTCTCGCTGGTGATGATCTGCTTATCGAGCAAAATGTTGACGAAAATGATCATGATCAGCGCCTTGGTCTGCAACAGCCAGCCGATGATGGACGCCTCGCCCGGCCCCCACTTGAGGATCTTGCCGGCGAGATGAATGCCGGCCAGCTTGCCGCTGACCGAGGCGATCAGCAACACCGCCGCCACGATGAACACGGCCGAACCGCCCATCGCCCAGTTGGTGCGCAGTCCGGTGCTGAGGAAGAATACCGGCATGATGGCCATCAGCACATTGGCGCGCAGGAAGTCCATTTTCTCCTGGTTGAACCAGTCGGCATCCATCACGGCCCCGGCCAGGAAGGCGCCGACCATGAAGTGCAGGCCCGCCCAGTCGGCGGCAAACGCGCACGCCGCCAGCCAGATGAAGGAGATATACCAGCGGTCGCGCTCCTGCAGCCGCACCATCATCATGCGGAACAGCCTGGTCGCCACGGCAAACACCACCAGGAAGCCCAGCTGGCGGCCGACGCGGTCCCAGTCCAGCAGGATCACGGCCAGCACGCCCCAGATGGCGATATCGTCCAGGCTGGCATAGCGCAGGATGCGCTGGCCGATGGGCTGGCGCAGGATTTCCAGTTTTTCCATCAACAGGATCAGGATGGGCAGTGCCGTCACGGCGCAAGCCATGCCGATGCCGAGCACGAACTGCCAGCTTTGCGCCTTCGGCCCCATCCACCCCGCGTAGCCGACCAGGCCCAGCGCGGCGACGCAGCCGAACACCAGCGGCGTGCCCAGCGCCAGGCCGGCGGTGATGGTGCTTTCGCGGCGGTGCTCCCAGGCCTTCTTCAGGTCCAGCTCGATACCGGCGATCATCACGAAGATCATCACCGCCCACCAGGCGATGCCGTTGAGCGACTGCACCACCTGCGGGTTGAAGACAAAGCTGTAATATTCCGGATAGGCGCGGCCCATGATGCCCGGCCCCAGCAGGATGCCGGTGATGATCTGCACCACGACCAGCGGCGCATAGTAGTCGGTGTTGCCGAAGCGCCAGATCAAATACGGCACGCTGAAAATAATCAACATCGCGATCAGGAAGATCTCGGTGGTGCCCATATGCATAAAAGTCTCCGCTATTTTTGTGTAGTTTTGGTAAAACATGTTTTGAGTCGCAGCCATTCTAGCCGCGTTTCAACTCGAAAATTTCTGTAGTTTGAATTCTGTGGCGTAAAGCACAAAAAATTACTTGCGCACTCAAGTAATTGCTATATACTTGCTTACTCAAGCATTTATCAAGAATAATTTAACAACAGGAGTTCGCATGAGCGAGATCAATCAAAACACCCCGGCCGACGTCAGCCCGAGCCTGGAATTTGCCCTGCGGCTGGCGCGCGCGCAGGCCACGCTGGTGCGCCGGCTCGACCAGGTGCTGGGCGGCTACCACGGCATCAGCTTCGGCGACTTCATGCTGCTGCACTACCTGAACCGCGCCCCCGGCGGCCGCCTGCGCCGCGTCGACCTGGCCGAGCGCCAGGGCCTGACGGCGTCCGGCGTCACCCGCACCCTGCTGCCGCTGGAAAAAATCGGCCTGGTCGAGCGCCAGCAAGACCCGCGTGACGCCCGCGTGGCCTACGCCGCCATCACCGCCACCGGCCGCGAGCTGCTGGCCAACGCCGTCACCGTCGCCGAGCAGATCAGCAAGGAATTGCTGCGCAACTGCCCCACCGCGCATTTCGACGAACTGAGCGGCGCACTCGCCCTCATCGCCGGCATGAACGCCACCAACTCCTGAACGAGACCGCCACCATGGACGATCCGAAAAAACTGCAACGCGCGGCCTTGATGCGCAACCACAACTTCAAATGGCTGCTGCGCGGCGGGGTGATCTCCATGCTGGGCGATCAGCTGACGATGGTGGCCCTGCCCTGGCTGGTGCTCAAGCTGACCGGCGACACGCTGGCGCTGGGCCTGGTCATCGCACTGATGAGCGTGCCGCGCGCCGTCTTCATCCTGATCGGCGGCGCCGTGGTGGACCGCTACTCGCCCAAGCGCGTGCTAATGCTGAGCAAATACGCCAACGCCCTGCTGCTCGGCCTGCTGACCCTGCTGGTGCTGAACAACCAGCCGACCATGACCGTATCGCTCAGTGCATCGCTGTCCGTGACGCTGGACCTGAACGCCCATCTGACGCTGATGATCATCTACGTGCTGGCCCTGGGCATCGGCCTGGCGCAAGCCTTCGGCATCCCGTCCGGCACCAGCATCATGCCGCAGGCAATCGCCGCCGAGCACCTGCAGGCGGCCAATGGCTTCCTGATGGGCCTGCGCCAGCTGTCGATGCTGATCGGCCCGCTGATGGCGGCCGGCCTGCTGGCGCTGTCCGGCAACAGCGGCGGCGTGATCGCCGACGCCCGCGGACTGGCCTTCGCCTTCGGCCTCGATTGCCTCAGCTTCCTGGCCTCGGCCTGGACCTTGTCCAAGGTCGGCAAGCTGGCCACGCCGGCGCAGCAGGAAGCGCAGCAATCGGTGCTGCGCTCCGTGGGCGCCGGCCTGATGATGGTGTGGAACGACGTGCCGATGCGGATGTGCTTCATCTACTGGGGCATCGTCTCGCTGTTCATCGGCGGCTCGATGCAGGTGGCGATACCGGTGCTGGCCAGCGAACAGCTGCACGGCGCCTCCGCTCTCGGCCTGCTGATGGGCGCCAACGGCGCCGGCATGCTGCTCGGGATGGCCGGCGCCGCCGTGGCTGGAGCGCGCCTGCGCTTCGCCAGCTTCGGCACCTTGCTGCTGCTGGTGGACGGCGTGGCCGGCTTGCTGGTGATGCCGCTGGGCGCCGTGCAAGCCGCATGGCAGGCCGCCGCTCTGATGCTGGCGCTAGGCCTGCTGTCGGGCTACATGCAGATCAACGTCTTCACCTGGATACAGCGCCGCGTGCCGCCGCACATGATGGGCCGCGCCATGAGCATCTTCATGTTCATCTTCATGGGACTGGCGCCGCTGTCGGCCGCCGTCACCGGCTGGGTGCTGACGGTGATCTCGCTGTCGCAATTGTTCTTCGGCGGTGGCATCATACTGGTGGTGTTCGCGGCGCTGGCGTATTTGTTCACGCCGATCCGCGCCATCACGAACAATACCCCGCAACCGCAGTAAAAGGAAACGCGCATGGAAACCAAATGGCTGGAAGACTTCATCTCGCTGGTCGAGACCAATAATTTCAGCCGCTCGGCGGCGCTGCGGCATGTGACGCAGCCCGCCTTTTCCCGCCGCATCCAGTCGCTGGAAAACTGGCTGGGCACGGACCTGGTCGACCGCACCTCCTACCCCACCACGCTGACGCCCGCCGGCATCGTGTTCTACGAGCAGGCGCTGGAGATGCTGGCGCAGATCAACGGCGCGCGCGACATGCTGCGCTCCAAGCGCGCCGCCGCGCAGACCAGCATCGACCTGGCCGTGCCGCACACGCTGTCGCTGACCTTCGTGCCGAAATGGCTGACCGCATTGGAGCACGACTTCGCGCCCATCAGCAGCCGCCTGATGGCGCTCAACGTGCACGACGCCGTGATGCAGCTGGTCGAAGGCGGTTGCGACCTGCTGCTGTGCTACCACCATCCGCGCCAGCCGGTGCAGCTCGATCCGGGCCGCTACGACATGCTGGTGCTGGGCCGCGAATCGCTGTGCGCCTACGCCCGCTGCGACAAGAACAAGGCGCCGGAATTCACGCTGCCCGGCACCAAGAAGGAGCCGCTGCCGTTTTTGTCGTACACGAATAACGCCTACCTGGGTCGCATGGTGGAGCTGATCCTGACCGACGCCAAAACCCCGCTGCACCTGGATCCGCACTACGAAACCGACATGGCCGAAGGCCTGAAGATGATGGCGCTGGAAGGCCGCGGCGTAGCCTTCCTGCCCGAATCGGCGGTGACGCGGGAACTGAAGCAAAAGCAGCTGGCGCGCGCCGACGGCGGCGCCTCGGAATGGGAAATCGAGATGGAAATCCGCCTCTACCGCGAGCGCCCGTCGGCGCACCGGCGCGGCAAGGCCATCGTCGAACGGCTGTGGGAATTCCTCGAACAGCAGCAGAAAAACAGCGGCCGCAAACGCCGCGTCGCGGTGTCGGAGCGCTAGCCGTTTCAGTAGCACTACGGAGTACCGCTCCAGTACCACTTCGTTAACTATGCATTTTTTGCATAGCCGAATGCGCATACAGCATTGGCCCGCCCCAAGCCTCCAGGCCTATGATTCGCTCCACTTGAAGACCGCCACGAGCGGATTCCAGCCACGAATTCCATCGGAGACTTGAGCATGACCACTGTACAAGCACACGCACTTCCTTCCTACCTCAATCCAGAAGACCTGGGCCCTTGGGGCGTCTACCTGCAGCAGATCGACCGCGTTACCCCGCACCTGGGCAGCCTGTCGCGCTGGGTCGAAACCCTGAAGCGTCCGAAGCGCATCCTGACCGTCGACGTGCCGATCGAGCGCGATGACGGCACCATCGCCCACTACGAAGGCTACCGCGTCCAGCACAATATGTCGCGCGGTCCAGGTAAAGGCGGCGTGCGCTTCCACCAGGACGTGACCCTGTCCGAAGTGATGGCACTGTCGGCATGGATGACCGTTAAAAACGCGGCAGTGAACGTGCCATACGGCGGCGCCAAAGGCGGCATCCGTGTCGACCCTAAGACCCTGTCCCGTGGCGAACTGCAACGCCTGACCCGCCGCTACACCAGCGAAATCTCGCTGATCATCGGACCAAACAAGGACATCCCTGCACCGGACGTCAACACCAACGAACAGGTGATGGCTTGGATGATGGACTCCTACGCCATGATCGAAGGTAATCTGTCGACCGGCGTCGTCACCGGCAAACCAATCTCGCTGGGCGGCTCGCTGGGCCGCCGCGAAGCTACCGGCCGTGGCGTGTTCGTCGTGGGCCGCGAAGCCGCCGCCAAGCGTGGCGTAGCGATCGAAGGCGCTCGCGTTGCAATCCAGGGCTTCGGTAACGTCGGCGGCGTGGCGGCGACCATGTTCGCAGAAGCCGGCTCCAAAGTTATCGCCGTACAGGATCACACCGGCACCGTCGTGCATCAAGGTGGCCTGGACGTGGAACGTCTGCACAAGCACGTCGCCGAATGCGGCAGCGTGACCGGTTTTGCCGGCGCTGAAGCCTTCCTGGACCGCGACGCGTTCTGGGGCATCGAATCGGACATCCTAATTCCGGCAGCGCTGGAACAGCAGATCACCGCCGCCAACGCGCCGAAGATCCGCACCAAGATCATCCTGGAAGGCGCCAATGGCCCGACCACCCCGGAAGCGGACGACATCCTGACCGACAAGGACGTGCTGATCGTGCCGGACGTGCTGGCCAACGCCGGCGGCGTGACCGTGTCGTACTTCGAGTGGGTACAGGACTTCTCCAGCTTCTTCTGGAGCGAGGACGAGATCAACGCCCGCCTGACCCGCATCATGCAGGACGCCTTCAACGCCGTATGGTCGGTGTCGCAGGAGAAGAAGGTTACGCTGCGTACCGCCACCTTCATCCTGGCGTGCACCCGCGTGCTGCAAGCCCGCGAAGTACGCGGCCTGTATCCATGATCGACTAATCCCCAGCAGTTTGCGCCTGCACCGGCTTCGGCCCGTGCAGGCGTTTTTCGCATTCAGAGCCAATAAAATAACGAGGACACCCATGAGCACCATCGAACAGAAAGCGCTGGCCTACCACCGCGCCGGCAGCGCCGGCAAGATCGCCATCGAAGTGACCAAGAGCGTCAGCACCCAGGAAGACCTGGCGCTGGCGTATTCGCCGGGCGTGGCCGCGCCATGCGTGGAAATCCAGCGCGAACCGGCCAAGGCCTATGAGTACACCGCCAAGGGCAACCTGGTCGGCGTGATCACCAACGGCACGGCGGTGCTTGGACTGGGCAATATCGGCGCACTGGCCGGCAAGCCTGTGATGGAAGGCAAAGTGGTGCTGTTCAAAAAATTCGGCGGCATCGACGCCTTCGACATCGAGATCGACGAAACCGATCCCGATAAGCTGATCGACATCATCGCCGCGCTGCACCCGACCTTCGGCGGCATCAACCTGGAAGACATCAAGGCGCCGGAATGCTTCTACATCGAGCGCAAGCTGCGCGAGCGCCTGTCGATCCCGGTGTTCCATGACGACCAGCACGGCACCGCCATCGTGGTCGGCGCCGGCATGCTGAACGCGATCGAGATGACCGGCCGCGACATCGCCACCGTGAAGATCGTCTGCTCCGGCGCAGGTGCGGCGGCCATCGCCTGCCTGGAACTGCTGGTGGACCTGGGCGCGGAGCGCAAGAACATCTACGTCTGCGACAGCAAGGGCGTGCTGACCACCGCCCGCAACCTGGACGGCGAAAAAGCCGCCTGGGCGCAGGACACCAATGCCAGCAAGCTATCCGACGTGATGGAAGGCGCCGACGTGTTCCTCGGCGTATCCGGTCCCGGCGTGCTGTCGCCGCTGGATATCGAGCGCATGAAGCCGCAGCCTATCGTGTTCACGCTGGCCAATCCGGAACCGGAGCTGCGCCCTGAACTGGTGCGCGAAGTGGCGCCGGACGCCATCATCGCCACCGGCCGTTCGGACTATCCTAACCAGATCAACAACGCGCTGTGCTTCCCTTACCTGTTCCGCGCGGCGCTCGATTGCGGCGCCTCGACCATCAACCAGGAAATGAAGCGCGCGTGCGTGGTGGCGCTGGCCGACATGGCGCGTAGCGACGCCCGCTTCGGCAAGGACTACGTGGTGCCAGGCCTGCTGGATCCGCGCCTGCTGAGCGGCGTCACGCCGAAGATCGCCACCGCCGCCTGGCGCAGCGGCGTCGCCCGCAAGGAGCTCAACGAGCTCGAATACGCGGACGACCTGCGTGATCTGGCGGAATCGCTGATCTAAGCGCAGCCAGGCAGCGCTGCTATTTGATCGCCAGCTTGGTCAAGACCAGCTGCGCGATCGGATGGGGCCAGGACTCGAAGTTGACCAGTCCTGGCTGGACTGGAATGATGCTGGTGCCGACCGGGCCTTTGCCGGCCGGCGTCACCATCACGCCATTCATCATCAGCGTGTACTTGGTGCGATTGACGATTTCCAGCAACATCATGGAACTGCCATCTTCCTTGACCGACTGCGTGAAGCGCAAGGAAACATCGGCGGCGTCGGCACTTGGCAGATATTTGACCGCAGCCACCGCGCCATTCTGGACATCGAGGTTGACGCCGAAATAGTCGTCCTTGAACAAAAACACCGAGCCATTGAGCACGAACGGCACCTTGCCAACCGGGTACTCGACGTAGTGCGTTTTATCCTGATGCAGCCGCAAGGTGTAAGGCTCGCGAAAAACGACGCCCTCGTCGGCCATCGCGAAATTGGTGACGGCCGCCAGGGCCAACACAGTGCTTCGGAGCGTAAGATTCATAGACTTTGTTCCTATCCTTGTTTGCGGCGCGCGATCCAGTCGTCGATCACCCGCTCCAGCACGGCGAGCGGCAGCGAACCATGGGACAGCACTTCGTTGTGGAACTGCTTCAGATCGAACTTCGCGCCCAGCTCCTGCTTCGCGTGTTCGCGCATCGCCAGTATCCTCACCATCCCGGTCTTGTACGCCAGCGCCTGCCCTGGATCGACGATGTAGCGCTCCACCTCCGCCGTCGCATCGCCTTCCTGCATGCCGGTGTTCTCCATCATGTAGCTGATAGCCTGCTCGCGCGTCCAGTGCTTGTAGTGGATGCCGGTATCGATCACCAGGCGCGTCGAACGCAGCATCTCTTCGCGCAGGCGGCCCAGGTTGTCCAGCTCATCCTTCTCGTATCCCTGCTCGTACGCCAGCCGCTCCGCATACAGCGCCCAGCCCTCCGCATAGGCTGTAAAGCCGATCACGCGGCGGAAGAACGGCACGTCGCTCAGTTCCTGTGCAATCGCCACCTGGAAGTGATGGCCTGGTATGCCTTCGTGATAAGCCAGCGTACGCATGACGAACTTCGGCGTCTCGCCGGGATTGCGCATATTGGCGTAGAAGATGCCGGGCCGGGTGCCATCGAAGGAACCCTCGCTGTAATAGGCTCCCGGCGCCGTCGCCTCGGAAGCCGGCGGAATCTGCTCGACCTTCACGCCCAGGCTGGGACGGATGTCGAAAACGCGCCCGATGCCACTATTGATCTCGTCGAGTATCACCTGGTAGCGGCCCAGCATTTCCTTCTTGCCGGCCGGCGTATTCGGATACTGCTGCTCCGGGCGGCTGGCCAACTGCTGCACGCGCGCGCCGACCGAACCGTCGGACAGGCCTTGCAGCTTGAGGATGGCGTCCATCTCCCCGCTCACCCGCGCCACTTCGGCCAAGCCCAGGTCATGCACCTGCTGCGGCGTCATGGCGGATGTGGTGTGCTGGCGCACGCACCACGCATAGTAAGCATCGCCATTCGGCAGGCTCCAGGCGCCGTCGTTGCGCTGCGCCTTCGGCTGCAAAGCGGTGAAGTAGGCGATCAGGCCACGATAGGCCGGATATACCTGCTCCTGCACCGCCGCCTCAACCTGGGTCAGCAAGCGCTTGCGGGTATCGGCGTCCATCTCGCCGGCGGGGATCTTGTCCAGCTTCTGCTTGAAGCTCACATACAGCACATGCTGCTGCGGCGCCTGCGCGATCATGCCCTGCATCTGCACCAGCACCTTCTCCACCGTGAAGCGCGGCGGGATGATGCCGCGCGCCTCGCGCAGCTTCAGGCCTTCGGTCAGTTGGGAGAACTTCTGCGGGAACAGCTTCAGGCGCGTGATGTAGTTCTCCGCGTCGGCCTTGCTTTCCACTTCGTGCGTCTGCACCAGGAAGTCCGGCAACGCGCTCTGCACGCCGTGCAGCTGGTTCACCGGGAAATCGTGCAGCTTGTATGGTTCGCCGTCGACCTGGGTTTGCAGGAAGTAGTTCAGCGTATCGTAGGACAGCTGGCCTTCGCGGTCCAGCTCATTGCGGTCGTAGCGTTTCAGCGTAAGCAGTGCGTCCTTGGCCAGGTCGGCCATCTTCTGCTCGTGCGCTGGCGTGGCGTCGTCCAGCTTCGCGCTGGAGAAGTCCATCCAGCCTGGAAGGATACGCATGGCGGACAACTGCTCCGGACTTTGCAGCGCGAACACCGCAAACAGCCGCGTATAAAACCAGTCCAGCTTAAGCGGTTTGAAATAAATAGTATGAGCGACGAGCGCCGCCAGAACCAACAACACGGTCGACAGCACGGCTGCCGACCATTTGAATACACGTTTCACCAGGCCCCCTATCAATCATAATTATTTATCAATTATGTAACGGGTGGCTCCACGCATGCAAGCGATATCTAGCCGTTGGCGATGCGGCGCACCTCATCGCTGCGTCGGGCACCCGCTGGCGGCTGGCGGCGTGCGCGGCCGCGCATGCCCAACACGCTGGCCGAGCGCTGGCCCGCATCCAGCTTGAACACGTCCACCACATGCGCCAGGCTCGATGCCTGATCCTGCAGCTCCTGCGCCGCCGCGGTGGCCTGTTCGACCAGCGCGGTGTTCTGCTGCGTCATGCTGTCCATCTCGCCGATGGCGTCGTTGACCTGCTCGATGCCCGCCGTCTGCTCCATGCTGGCGCCGCTGATCTCGCCCATGATCTCGGTCACGCGCTTCACGCTGGCCACCACTTCATGCATAGTCTCACCCGCCTTGTGCACCAGCTCCGAACCGGTGCCGACCTTCTCCACCGAATCGTCGATCAACGACTTGATCTCCTTGGCCGCAGCGGCCGAGCGCTGCGCCAGGTTGCGCACTTCGGTCGCCACCACCGCGAAGCCACGGCCCTGCTCACCGGCGCGCGCCGCCTCCACCGCCGCATTCAGCGCCAGGATATTGGTCTGGAACGCGATGCCGTCGATGACCGAGATGATGTCCACGATCTTCTTCGACGACTCGTTAATCGACGCCATCGTCACCGTCACCTGCTCCATCACATGACCGCCCTGCTCCGACACTTCCGAAGCCGACACCGCCAGCACATTGGCCTGCTGCGCATTGCCTGCGTTCTGCTTAACGGTCGACGTCAATTCTTCCATCGCCGTCGCCACCTTCTCCAGCGACTCCGCCTGATGCTCGGTGCGCAGCGACAGATCGCGGTTGCCCGAAGCGATTTCCGACGATGCCGTCGCGATCATGTCCGTACCCTGGCGCACCTGGCCGACGATGGACGACAGGCTGTCCCGCATCGCCTTGATCGCGTGCAGCAGGCTGGTTTTGTCATCGGACTTCACTTCGACATCGATGGCCAGGTCGCCCTCGGCGATCTTGTTGGCGATCTCGGTGGCGTAAGCCGGTTCGCCACCCAGCTGCTTGAGCAGCAGGCGCGTATTCGCCCACGCAATCAGCACGCTGACCACGAACGACAGCACCGCCTGCAACACGATCCACAACCGCGCATCGCTGGCGTGGGCGTTGACGTCCGCGCTGGCGGCCGCCGTTTCCGCTTGCGCCTCAGCCATCACCGTCGCGATGTCGGCGACGATCTGGCGGCGCAGCGGGCTGCATTCCTCGGTCAGGAAGCGGCCGAAGGCTTCGTTGTCGCCGGCCTCGCGCAGCTGGCGCGGACGCTTCAGCGCATCGGCCATCTTCAGCAAGCCACCGCGCACCTTCTCGAAATTGGCGTCGCCCTTGTAGGCCGGCGTCATCTTTTCCAGCGCTGCCAGGTAGATGGCCTTCTGCTCGTCGAGCAGCGCCAGTTCCTTGGCCGCCTGCGCATTGTCGGTGAAGATGTAGGCGTTGCGCGCGGCCAGGCCGGTCTGCGCCAGCGCTTCGCGGGCCACATACAAGGGCTCCAGCTTCTGCGCCGCCACCTGCTGCTGCAACTGGAAGGCGCCAGTGATCGACGACATGCGCACCACCGCAAACGTCGCCAGGATCAGCATCAACGCCGTCAGCGTGCCAAAACTCAGCGCAAGCTGGGTACCTATTTTTAACTTCTTGAACGATTCCATTCAATCTTCCTGTCGAAAAGGGCGAACGCCAACTGCGACGCTCGCGGCGCCGCTGGCTCAATGAGGGGCATGGGAAAAACAAGAGAACGCGCGGCGCTGTTTGGGGCGCGCGTTGATCAGCAGTTTTCGTTATGCGGATTATGCATTAACTAATGATGAAAATAAACTACATCATCCCTGCTTCGGTCAAATCGTTCACTTGCGGGTCAACTGCTGGATGTTCAGGTGGTTCTCGTCGCCGACCAGCAGCACGGTGTGGTCGCCGAACACCATTTGCCGCAGCACCGGCGAATTGCCAATCTCGGAGCCCGGGCCAAACAGCTTGATGCGCAGGATGGCCGACTTCTGCGCCGACAGCGCCGCCGTGCCGACGCCATAATCGGCCACCACCAGCACATCGCCGACCGGATCGCCCGGGTTGTAGGAACCAACCACCACATCGGCCAGCAGCAGGCTGCCCTTGTATAGACGCGCGTCGATCTCCGGCGCGCGGCTGGTGCCGGCCCATTTGCCGGACAGGGTTTCCTGTCCCAGATCGGTGCGGCCGACCGGCAGCACCGCCACGCCGTTCTTGTCGATCGCCACGCCCATCACGCCGCCGGGGCTCGACAGCGTGGCCTTGCCGTTCCAGATCACGCCCAGTTTGCCGTTGTCGTCCAGCGCCACCGCGTAAGGCCGGGCGCCGCCCGTGCCCAGCGAACGCAGGACCGGCGCGCCCAGGCCCTTGGGCCACATGCCGACCATCGCGCCCCCGCCTTCGAGCCAGGTGGTCAGCACCGCGCCCCCCGTCGCCGCCACATGCGGATGCAGGGCCGATGTCGATATCTCGAACGGAGGCGTCAGCTGCCGGCCGTTGAAATCGAACTTGCACAGTTTGAGCTGGTATTGCGTCTTGTCGGTGACAGGCAGCAGCGAGAACGTCGCCACATGCCAGAAGCCGTTGCCATCCACCGCAGCGCTGCCTTCGGCCGGCGCCAGTTCGGTGGTCGATGTCGCGGCGACCGGCGGATACAGGTCGATGGCGTCGCCGACGCGCTTGGCCTGCGAGTCGAAGCGCAGCAGTTTGGTGCCGGTGCCCGACTGCACCATCATGAAACCGTCGGGCGACGGCAGCATCACCCAGTCACCGGTGTAGCCGGCGGCCAGCGAGAAGCCGTAGTCGGTAGTGGAGACCAGCGCGCCGGTCTTGTCCATCACGCTCAAACGCGTGCGCGCATATACCTGCTTGCCGTTGACTGTGATGGAGGAATCGGACAAGGAGCGCATCACGATATGGTCGCCGACGATCAGCGCATCGCTCATGCCCTTCAGTGGCGCGCCACCCGGCAGCGGCACCACCCGGGGCAGCCCGTCGAGCGCGATGCTGGAGGTGGTGTCGGGCGCGGTACCGACGAAGGTGCCGGCGGTGGTGTCGGCGGGCGTGCCGCCGGAAGAGGAACCGGAACCGCCGCCGCAGGCAGCAAGTGCGGCGGCCATCGCCAGCAGGGCCAGATGACGGGGGAAGGCTTGAAAACTCATACTGGCTCGCAGTGCACTGTCTGAAAGCGAAAAGTATATAGAAAAACAATCTTCTCCCTATACCATCCGCACCACAACAGCATGGCCCCGCGAGCCAGCGGGATGACCCGGCGAGCCTTTATTTTCGGATTACCTCGCCGCCCTTCATCACGAACGTCACCTTGGTCAGCTCTGTGGCGTTTTCGGCCGGATCGCCCTTGACCGCGATGATGTCGGCATACTTGCCGACGGTGACAGAACCGACGCGGTCTTTCCAGCCCAGCAGATCGGCCGCGTTGATGGTGGCCGCCTGGATCGCCTGCATCGACGTCATGCCGTACTTGATCATGTAGGCGAACTGTTTGGCATTGTCGCCGTGCGGGTAGACGCCGGAGTCGGAGCCGAAGGCCATCTTGGCGCCGCCGGTGAAGGCCTTGCGGAAGTTATCGCGCTGGAGCTGGCCGATCACCTTTTCCTTGGCGATGGATTCCGGCAGCATGCCGGCCTTCTCGCCTTCCTGCAAAATGAAATCGTCGTTGTAGATGTCCATCACCAGGTAGGTGCCCTTCTCGCGCGCCAGCTTGATGCCCTCGTCGTCGATCAGGCTTGCGTGCTCGATCGAATCGACGCCGGCCAGGATTGCATCGCGGATGCTGCTGGTGCCGTGCGCGTGCGCCGCCACCTTGCGGCCCAACTTGTGCGCCTCGCCGACGATGGCCTGCATCTCTTCCAGCGTGTATTGCTGCGCGCCCGGCTCGTCGCCCTTGGACAGCACGCCGCCCGATGCGCAGATCTTGATCACGTCGGCGCCGTACTTGGCCATCTCGCGCACCTTGGCGCGGGCTTCCCACGGGCCGTCTGCCACGCCGCGGCTGGTGAACTTCATATCGGCAGGCAGCAGGTTCTCGTCGCAGTGCCCGCCCTGGATGCCGATGGCGTAACCGGCGGTGCGCATGCGCGGTCCGATGAAATCGCCGTCGTTGATGGCGTCGCGCAGCGCGACATCGCCGAAGCCGCCGGCGCCGACGTTGCGCACCGTGGTGAATCCCGCCTCCAGCGTCTTGCGCGCGGCGCGCACGCCGTAAAGCGCAGCGCGGGTGTCGGAGACGCCCAGCGCGTTGTAGCCGCCCAGGTAAGGGTCGCCGGTCAAATGGGTGTGCATGTCGATCAGGCCTGGCAGCACCGTCTGCGACGACAAATCGATCAGCTGCGCGCCGGCCGGCACCTTGGCCGATGCGCTCGGGCCGACCGAGGTAATGCGCTCGCCGGTGATGACGATGGTCTGGTCCTTCAGCACGGTGCCAGCGACCACGTCGACCAGCTTACCGGCGCGTATCGCCACCACTTTGCCGGCATCGGCAAACGATGGCGCGGCCGCGCCCATGACAGCAGCGGAGATCAGGAGATGCTTGAGTTTCATCGGGTGCGCCCTTTTCTTGGAAAAGAAAAGAATAGCAGAGCTCCCGCAAAAAAACGTTCTGATTGTTTAAATTAGCACGGCCAGATGCAGGAAGTATGAACTAGCCGCGCCCCGTAAAAAATTACAGATAGCGCGACGCATCCATCCTGTCGTGCAGGATGCGGACGATTGCTATCCCGTAGGTCGTGATGCGAAAATAAATCATGTGCCGCTCAACACTTCGACGACGATAACCTGGTCGAATGTGCTCGCATGCCGGTGCCGTCTTGGGCGACTGCGCCAGTTCAGCGAAGGCCGCCGTCAAGATGTCCGTGTAGCGACTGGCCTGCTCTGTCCCCCACCGTTGAGCGGTGTAAATCCAGATCGCCTCAAGGTCACGCTCGGCGGCAGGTGTAAGGCGATACTCAGCCATGCGCAGCCAACATTCGCTGCTTGAATGCGTTGGCGTCGAAGGGACGAGGTTCACCACTGGACTCACCTTCCACCAACGCAGCGCGGATAGCATCAAGTTCAGCGCTACGCTCCTGTTCACGTCGGATCAGGTCACGAATGCATTCGCTGTCGTTGGTGTAGTTCCCAGCTTCAATCTGCGCCTTAATCCAATCGTCTTGCTTGTCGGTCAAAGTGATGGTCTTGCGCACAGTTCCCATGGTGCTATCTCCAAGTCAGGGATCAATACGTCGAGAATATCATACTATTGGTGCAACAAACCCCACTTCTGGGGCAGGTCACCGCCGACGAGTTGTGACAATTGATGAGATTACGTTTATTGCAAATAATCTAAAATGACATTTCAATTGGGAAATATTTCAATGTCGCGAGACAACCAGCTGAAAGACAAGCGCTCGCGACAGCCAAAAACAGGCTTGCGATGCACGAAGAGATTGACGCAAAGCGCGATTAGCAAAGGAAATCAACCTGGCGTTATTGTTCGCCCCGCACTGGCCGGCAGCCAGCAATTTTGAGGGGCCGCCTTCTGGCGGATTAAATACGCCATGTATCTTTCTACGCGTGAAAAGGCAATGCAGCGGGCGCAGACTGAGGGTAATGACAGCGTGGCAAACCAAAAGCCGATGCCGCCAGAGTATGCCGCTGACGCTAGCATGAAAGCTGCGTGGGAGGTGGGTCGCAAGAATGCCCAAAATGGCGCGGTCGTTGGCCAAAAAATGACGACACAGCAAGCGAAGATGTTATTGGAAAAACTTGAGACCGAGCTAGCTAGCATTGTAGTATGCGACCACAACCTGAAGCTCGATATTAAAGAGTGGGCAATTCTGATTGCTGAGGCAATGAACCTCTCAGCGAAGTTGAATAAAAATAATCCGACAACGCGTGATCACTTTTATCAAATGAAGGAAAAGGCCATTCGCGCAGCCTGTGCTCTTGATTGTGAGGCTGGACTTGGACAGGATGACGAAGGGAAGGAAGTTCTTTACCTTTATGCTCCGAAAATCGGAACAGCATCATTTCATACTGAACACCTGAGCATCCCTCTGACTACCGATAGATGGCGTGGTGAGTGGTCTGCGGTTAGGCGTCAACGCTGGTCATATGGTGCACTAGGCAATGCCAAAATTAGAGCCCTCTTAGCCGATTTTACTGCGCCTGAAGCCGTTGACAAAACTAATGCCGACTTCAGAAAAGAGGCCTTGGCAGAAATTCCGTCTTATCTTCATGCAGATTTTGAAGGGTGACAAAGAACTGCGCGGGTACGGTCCCGAATCGACGAACTGGTTCTACATTGGGCCGGCGAGCTTAAAGATGAGGTATTCAAGTACTGCCTCGCCCCGTATCACGGATAGGAAAACCTTCTCCGCTCAAACACCAGCAGCTCAGCTCATAATTCCCTCATCAACCACGAAATACGGATACCCGAATTTCCCAACCACTCATTTCAATCAACCCGGCCACGCACAGGTGCGGAAGCCGGCGAAGATATCGTCGCGTTCGGGCAGGAAGAAGTTGCGGAACCTGGCCGAGTTGAAACGCGGCGGCGTCGCGAAAGAGGCGCCGCGCAGCACCTGGTGGCTGGTGAACCAGGGCTCGGAATACTCGCGGTAGCGGTCCACCTCAAAGCCTGGATAAGGCTCGAACGGCGACGCCGTCCACTCCCACAACTGCCCCCAGCGGAAGGCCGGATGGCCGGACAGCGCGGCATACTCCCACTCCATCTCGGTCGGCAGACGGCGCCCGGCCCACGCGCAGTAGGCCTGCGCCTCATACAAGTTCACATGGCGCACCGGCTCCGCACCGGACAAGGTTGAAAGCTCGCCGAAACGCACGGTGCGCCATTGGCCGCCGTCGCGCTGCCAGTAGCGCGGCGCCGAGCGCTCCTGGCGCATCAGCCAATCCGCGCCGGCGGCGCTCCAGAACTGACGATTGTCGTAGCCGCCATCGCCGACGAAATCGGCATACTGCGCGTTGCTGACCAAAGAGCTGTCGATGGTGAACGGCGCCACGCGGCAGGCGTGCGCCTGCCGCTCGTTGTCGAACACGAAGCCACGGCCGGCCGCGCTGCCCAGCTCTATCGTCCCGCCGGGAAGGCCGATCTCCGATGGAGCGAACTGCGAGGCCTCGCCGCGCGCCGCCTGGGCCGGTGCGGACAGACCCAGTGTCTGCAAGGTGTAGAGCAGCGCCTCGCCATGCATGTCCTCATGCGCCAGCGCCAGCCGGTATGGATACAGCGCCGCGTCGTCGTTCGGTTCCCGCGAGAGCTTGTCCAGCACGCGGTCCAGCACTTCATGGCAGTAGGTCTTCAGCGCGCCGGTGCTGGGCAAGTCCAGCGTCCAGCGGCTGCGGTGCGGCACCATCGCGGAGTCAAACCAGTCATCGCCCTTGCTCAACAGGCAGTTGCCATGGGCGTCGGCCGGATGGCTGGAGCCGGCCTCGCGCAGGATGAACCACTCGGCAAACCAGGCGATGTGGCCCAGTTCCCACAACGGCGGATTGACGATGCGCAGCTGCGGCACCCGCATCGGCACGTCCATGCCGGCAGCGGCGAAGCAATCGAACAGCGACAGCGTATAATCCCGCGCATGCCGCAGGGCCTGCGCCATCTGTTGCGGTGTGTAGTTCCTGAATGAAGAGGGGCTCGAAGTCATGAGCCGATTGTAGCGACTTCCAGCCAAAACACCAGTGAGCACACAACACATCTGGATCGTCAGCCCCGCCTCGGCCCGCGCCAACAACGGCAACTGGCAGAGCGCAAGCCGCTGGGCGCGGTTTCTACGCACGCGCTATCGGGTATCGATTTCGCAACAGTGGCCCGACAATGCCGCCGATGCACCGCCGCCCGACCTGCTGATCGCCCTGCATGCGCGCCGTTCGGCGTCATCGCTGGACGCATACACGCAGGCCTGCCCGCAACGGCCATCCATCCTGCTGCTGACCGGGACCGACCTGTATCGAGACATCCACACCGACGCCAGCGCCCAACAATCGCTGCGCCAGGCCGGCGCGCTGGTGCTGCTGCAGCCGGCCGGCCTGGACGCCCTGCCCGCGCCGCTGCGCGCCAAGGCCAGCGTGATCTTCCAGTCCGCCGCCACGCTGCGGCCCGCCGCGCAAGGCTCCCGCCGCCACCTGGACGTCTGCATGATCGGCCACCTGCGGACGGAAAAAGATCCGCTGACCTTCATGCGCGCCGCCGCGCTGGTGACAGCGCCCGCAGCGCGCCTGGTTCACATCGGCGGCGCGCTGGAACCGTCGCTGGAGCAGGCGGCGCTCGCCACGCAGGCCGCGCACCCGCGCTACCGCTGGCTGGGCGCGCTGCCGCATGCGGCCACGCGCCAGCGCCTCAAGCGCAGCCGCCTGATGGCGATCACCTCGCAGATGGAGGGCGGCGCCAACGTCATCATCGAAGCCGTCTGTAGCGGCGTGCCGGTGCTGGCCAGCGACATCAGCGGCAACCGGGGCATGCTGGGGGATGACTACGCAGGCTACTTCCCAGCCGGCGACGCCGCAGCGCTGGCGCACTTGATCGACCGCGCGCTGGCGGATCCGGACTACTACGAACTGCTGCGCGCCCAGTGCGACGCACGCGCCCCACTCTTCGCACCAGCCGCCGAGCAGGCGGCATTGCTGGAGTTAGTGGATAATCTGCTGCATAAAGCTAACCTAGGAATGACATCATGAGCACTGAAGCTATCAAACTGACCTCCTTTTCCCACGGCGGCGGCTGCGGCTGCAAGATCGCGCCGGGCGTACTGTCCGAGATCCTGAAGAATTCGTCCGGCTTCCCGGTGCCGAAGGAACTGATGGTCGGCATCGAAACCGCCGACGACGCCGCCGTCTACAAGCTCAATGACGAGCAGGCGCTGATCGCCACCACCGACTTCTTCATGCCTATCGTCGACGACCCGTTCGACTTCGGCCGCATCGCCGCCACCAACGCCATCTCCGACGTCTACGCCATGGGCGGCACGCCTATCATGGCGCTGGCGCTGGTCGGCATGCCGATCAACAAACTGCCGATCGAAACCATCGGCCAGATCATCAAGGGCGGCGAATCGATCTGCGCCGAAGCCGGCATCCCTATCGCCGGCGGCCACACCATCGATTCCGTCGAACCGATCTACGGCCTGGTGGTGCTGGGCCTCGTGCATCCGTCCAAGGTGAAGCGCAACGCCGACGCCAAGGCCGGTGACGTGCTGGTGCTGGGCAAGCCCCTGGGCGTGGGCGTGCTGTCCGCCGCGCTGAAGAAGGACAAGCTGGATGCCGCCGGCTACCAGGCCATGATCGCCAACACCACCAAGCTCAATAAGCCTGGCAAGGCGCTGTCGGAAATGGCGGGCGTGCACGCGCTGACCGACGTCACCGGCTTCGGCCTGCTGGGCCACCTGCTGGAACTGGCGCGCGGCGCCAAGCTGGCCGCCCATCTGGAAATGGCCAAGATCCCGCTGCTGCCGGGCGTTGAACAACTGGCGCACGACGGTTACTTCACCGGCGCATCGGGCCGCAACTGGGAAGCCTACGGCAAGGATGTCGACCTGTCGCCGTCGGTATCGCAAGCGCAGCACATGCTGCTGACCGATCCGCAGACTTCGGGCGGCCTGCTGGTGTCCTGCGACGCCGGCAGCGTCGACGAAGTATTGGCGCTGTTCCGCCGCGAAGGCTTCGGCGAAGCGGCCGTCATCGGCCGCATGGCAGCGGGAGATGCGCGCGTGACGGTGGAGGCCTGAACTCCTCCCGCTTCAACCTGCCTCGCTCTTAATTGGCGGGAATACTCAAAACGCCATCCCTGGAGGCGCGCGGGAACGAGCCACCGGCGGCAGCCGATGCCGTCAGCACGATCTCCTGGGTTTGGATGTCATAGCTCCTGACATAGATGGTTGACGGCACAAGGCCGGCAGCCAAAATGGCGCCGTGATAGTTGCTGGCAGCCTTCCAGCGCAGCGACGATGCAGGGGCCGACGATTTCGCAAAAACCACCGTCACGTCCGGCTCGACCGCCACTGCGGCGGCGCTGCCGTCGCTGCTGTCCAGCAGAACCGAACTGTTGGCGAGCGGATCGGCCTCGGCACGCTGGTCCTCGACATGCAGCACATTCAGGAACCACTGATAAGCGCCGGGCGCTTTCAGGCCATCGTCGACTGCGGAAATTTCCATCCGCCATACACCGAAATCGGATTGGCTCTTCTTGTCAAATACCGTGTTCGGTCCGTAATTAGACCATGCAAACGCACCATTTCCAGTCGGCGTGCGGACGGTAAAGCGGCAATCTGCATCGACCACGGTTTGTTTACTGTCAGTCATAACCTGGCTGCAGCGAATGCCGGGCTGACTGCCGACCAGGGTAACTCTTGCGTTCTTCGGCAATAAAGGCTCAACCGTGACCATGCCGTCGCCGTTGCGGACCATGAGTGGGAAATTATCCGGCGCAGGCTGCAACTTCAGGCGCCCGCCCGCGTCCGCCGTTGCAGTCGCGTGAGCGACTGGCTTGTTGACGGTATGGAGCAGCGAGGTCGCAGCCAGCAATCCCGGCGCATGCAGGCGATCGAATACCAGGATCGACGTCTTGCCTCCAGTGGTCGCCGGCCGCAAGTAGAAAATGCTACGCAGGAAACCGTCTTGCTGGTCCAGCTTGCTCGAATAAGCTTTGCTGGCGTCGCCGGTAACGAAAGCATAGCCAACGCCATCCTCGAACTGGGTCACACCGCCCAAGGCGTTGCGGCCGCCGGGAAGAATATCCGCCAACGCCGGATAACGGGGTTGGCTGGCCTTGAACCACTGGCCCCCATCGTTGCTGACAGGCTTGCCGGCCAGGATGAACTGTTCCGCGGGGTCAAACACGAGCACGCTGTTGTGGGCAATGGTGCGCGAGTAGTAGTTATTCCAATGCGCGCTGTTGTAGGCGTCGTAGACGCCGGAGTCGATCAGCAAGGGCGCATGCCGGAACACGGAAAAACTATTCTGGTCGAGATGCTGATGGTTTTCGCTGGTGAACGAGGTCGACTTAAAGTCCAGCAAGGTTGAATGGGTATAGTCCCAGCTGTCGCGCATGAAAACATTGCCCGCCACCCGGAACCGGGCGGACAGGGGCAGTGTCGATATATCGACTGGGGCTGCGGGTGTACCTGGGAAATACAGCGTGTCCCAGATGAGTTGGCTCGACCTTCCCCAACCGCGTGCCTCCTTGATGTTTTTTTGATAGAACGTGGCCGCCACACCATCGCCCCGGTTTGCCGCGGCAAGGGCGGCGTAGCCGACATACGGCATGCGGATGTCCAGCTCGAAATTGTCGCCTTCCGCCGGGAAGGAGCCGTCACTGCGCAATGCGTAGATAAACGGCCGGACGACGTTCGATTCGAAGTTCGACGGCGCAATCGCGCTGCCGTCCTGGGTCCTCAGCGCGCGGCGCCACATGATCAGGCGCTCGACCATCTCGCCGACGGTGGAACCATAGGAAAATAGCGTGTGATGGCCGCCGTCGATGGAAATATAATCACGCGCTGGTATCAGGCCATCGACCAGGTGGGTATAAATTCGATCGATCAACGGCCTCACGTCGACGCCATCGTCCGCGCTGTCATCGACGATGGGCAGCAGGGCCAGCGCGGTGCCGGTCATCGCGCTGGCCTGATGGCCCATGATATAGGCATTCGACAGGTCAGGCTTGCCGGCGCAATCGAGCACGGCCTGGCTGATTGAAAGCGCCATGCCGCCACACGTCATGCCGATCAAGTCATTGTTGCTGCCTGGGATATCGGCCCTGATGGTATCCCGGATGGCGACGCGCATAGCCTTGCGCTTGGCCTCATCGAGATCGCTGAAGAACCAGTCGTATATCACGCCCAGCGCGGCTATCCGCGCATTCATCGACCATTCGGTTCCAGCCGTTAAGCCAGCTTGCGGATAGTCCCGAATGGCCAGAATCATGTCTACATACTTCCTGGCGGCGTTCAACAAAGCCGGCTCGCCGCTCAATTTGTATGAAAGCGCCAACTCCTTGGCCTCTTCGAGAATGACGTTGCGGCCGGCTATCGCAACATCACAAACGGAGCCATTCTCGGGCGGGTCCGCCTGCACCACGCAGGTATCGCGGATGGTGGCGGCGCGTTGCCTCGCCCCCGTCATGAATGCCGTGTATGCGGCGCCCAGTTCGTAATCGATATGATCTCGCTGCCACAACAGCTTGTCGGCGCCGTCGAACAACTTGAAATCCTTGACGACGTCGCCCCTGCGTCCGACGAAATCGTAGCGCTGACTTCCGGGCGTCCACTTGAAACCGTTGCTGTTGTAATTGATCGGCGTGGGCTTTCCATTTACCAGCAGCGTGACTCGCTTTAGCACCGAATCGTAAGTCAGGATCACGGGCGTCTCAACGTCCGGTTCCAGCGTGAACCTGGCGTTCGCCGCGTAGCTGCTGTCGCCCGCGACAATAAAGCCCAACTGCACGCCTAACCCGGATGCACTATCCCAGCTATCGATGTGTCGAAGAAGAACCGCATTGGTGGCAGAAGAAGTTGTTCCGAACAAGACAGCATGGTCGCCGTCGCCAGCCGCTTTCCGAGCGGCGGAAATCTTAAACGTGATCGTGCCTGTTGCAGGCAGCACCGGAACGTCAATCGGCAAGACGTTCCTCAACCGATCAATATCGGTCTGCGTGGCGTACAGGCGCGGATGGGCGGAGTTGATAGCACCAGGTAGCGCGAAAGCGCTCGACGAAAAGGCGATGGCGATCGCCATCGCCATGGAGCAAATTGCTGGGCTGCGCATAGAGGATTCTCTTTTATAAAAAATCCCATAGTACAGAAATAAATTAATATAATTATAACCAATTCTCACTTTTCTTCTGCGCGCTCAACGCTGTCGGCAGTCACCTGGCTAGGGCGCCATTCGCTGCGTCAACGCCGAGCCGCGCTTGCGCAGAAAGGCGCGCAGCAGGTCCGGATAGTCGGCCGACACGGCCTGCCGCACAGACGGCCGCGCTGCAAGCGCGGTACGCCATGCGGCCGTTCGCGGCAGCCCTTCCAGCATGCCGAAATCCGCTATGCCATCGAAGACGTCGAGATAGCGGAACACCGGCCCGAACACCGCATCGACCATGCCGAACTGCCTGCCCATGAAGAACGGACCCTCGCCCAGTGCAGCCTCTATCTGCTCGAAGCGCTGGTGGATGTCCGCAGCGCCGCCAGCCAGTGCCCGTTCGTCAGCGGCGTTATAGAAGGCGCCAATCGCATTCAACAGCGCAGAGCCGAACTCCATCCACGAACGCTGCCGCGCGCGCTGCAAGGGCTCCTGCGGATGCAGGCGCGGCGCATGGGTCTCGTCCAGATACTCGCAGATCACGGCCGATTCGAATACCGCAGCACCTCCGGTCAGCAGTACCGGCGTCTTCCCCAGCGGTGAAACAGCCAGGAACCAATCCGGCTTGGCCGCCAGATCGATATCGCGCCGCTCGTACGCCACGCCCTTCTCCGCCAGCACAATCGCCGCCCGCTGCACATAAGGGCACAGCGGATGACTGACCAGCACGGGCGTCATGCCGGCACCATGGAGCGGCTGCGGCGCAGCGCAAATGCGCCGTCGCCCATCAACCAGAGCGCCAGCGACGCGGTCAGCAGGAACACTGGATATTCCCAGCCGCCGCCAGTACTCGTGTGCACCCAGCCATTGCCCGCATGGACGCAGGCCGCAGCAGCCATCACCGGCGCCAGCCCGAGCGAGACCTGGCGCGCATAAACCCCCAGCACCAGCGCGGCGCCGCCCAGCAGTTCAACCGCAAACACCGGATACGCCAGCCACCCGGGGAATCCTACGCTGGCAAAGAACTGCGCGGTGCCGGGCAGCGTAAATACCAGCCACTTCAGCATCGCATGCGCGATCCACATCACGCCCAGGCTCACCCGCAGAAGCGCTACGCCATAAGCGGCACTGTTGGTCTTTTCATCCATCATTTGCTCCCTCAAGAAGTTCGATGGAGTTAATATACGATTTCGATTTCGCAATGAAAATAGGCGACTACGCACATGCCTTCTGCAAAAACGCAATACAAACTCGGCTCGCAGGATCTTGAAATCATCCTGGCACTGGTACGCGGCGGCACGCTGGCCGACGCGGGAGAGCGGCTGTCGGTGGACGCCTCCACCGTTTTCCGCTCGATGCAGCGGATGGAGAAAGGACTGGGCACGCGCCTGTTCGAACGCTCTCGCCAGGGCTATCGGCCGTCGGAACTGGCGTTGTCGCTGGCGCAGCACGGCGAACAGGTCGAGGCGCAGCTGGACGCGGCGCGCACGGCCGCGCTGCAAAGCCCCGAGCAGGTGGACGGCACGGTGCGCATCACCAGCACCGACACCTTCCTGCATGCGCTGATCGCACCCGCGCTACGCGATCTGCAGGCCAGTCACCCGCTACTGTCCTATGAGCTGGACACCAGCAACCAGCTGGCGAACCTGACCCGCCACGAGGCCGACATCGCGCTGCGCGCCACCAAGCGGCCACCCGCGCATCTGGTCGGAAAGCACATCGGCCCGATTCGCGTGGCGCTGTTCGCCGCGCGCGGCGGGCAATGGAAGAAGGCCAATGCAGACAAGGCGCCGTGGATCGCGCCGGACGATGCGCTTCCCGAACACCCTTCGGTCATCTGGCGCAAAAAACATCACCCGAAGGTGACGCCGCAATTCCGCGTCAACAGCATCCTGAGCGTGGCCGAGCTGGTGGCGCTGGGACTGGGCGTGGGCATACTGCCGCTGTTCCTGGCGCGGCAGCGCAAGGAGTTGGCGCAGCTGGGCGGTGTGCTGGACGAGGCGCAAACCGAGCTATGGCTGCTCAGCCACGCCGAATCGCGCCACCTGCGGCGCGTATCAACGGTGTTCGGCCACCTGTCCCGCAGCCTGAGGCTGGACTGAGCGGCCCAGCGCCTTCAGTACAGGCGCCAGGGCATCGATCAGGTGCGCCGGGGACACCGGTTCGCCGCCCTCTTCCCAGGCATTCTGGAACTCGGCGATCTCCAGGCCGATCACTTCATGCTCCGCAAGGACCAAGCACGCAGCGCGCAAGTCGTACAGCGACAGGCCGTTGTCGCTGACGTAATCGGTAGGCACGATGCCCGGATCGAGCACGTCGCAATCAAGGTGTATGTATACGGCGCGTCCGGCGACGGCGGCGCGCAACCTCTGGTCCAACCCGGCGCCCACCGGCAAATGCGTGACAGCGCCCGATTCGATCAGGTGGATTTCCGCCGGGTCCAGGTCACGCTGGCCCACCAGCACCACGTTGGACAAAGCCAGCCCCGCGCCCAGTCCGGATGTCCACAGCCCCGCAGGGCCGGAGATCGCCATGCCGCCCAGGTAGCCACTGCTGCTGGTGGCTGGCGTGTTCAGGTCCGCATGGGCATCGAGCCACACCACGCAGGCATCCGGGCGATGCCTGGCCACCACCGGCAAGGTCGCCAGCGAAGCGGCGCAGCGATTCAACGCGGTCAGCGGCCGGGCATGACGGGCAAAGACCGCATCGAGCTGTTCGGCCAACGCGCGCAGTCCCGGCTTGGCCGCGTCCAGCTCCACCTGCCAGCCTTCGTGGAGCGCCGGCGCCGGCGTGCCGACCACCGTGACGGCAAGATCCAACTGTTCGCCCAACACGCGTGCCACCGACTTTGCGCCGGGAATCGCCAGGTTGTTATGGTCCGCCACGCGCCCCTGGAACAGGGTGATCGCCACTTCAGTCATTGCTTGCCTCCTCAAGAGTCCTATTGCCGTCATCGTATTCTACGCAATCGGCGCAGCGCCCGCCGACAGCAGTTGCTGATAGACGCCGAAGAAGTCTTCCAGATGCCGCGTGGCGACGATCTGCCCGTTCTGGAAGTAATGGAACTCCATCGTCGTCAACTCAATGGCGGCGCCGGTCGCGGTCAAACCCAGGAATGGGCCGCGCTGCACACCGCGCAACACACACCGGCATGCCACTACGTCGGGAGCGCATTCATAGATTTCTTCGACCGAATACGTAAGATCCGACAGCGCAGCGCGCAGATACCCGACAGTGCCTTTTTGCCCTTCCCGCCCACCGGGATTGCCCGGCACCGCGGGCAACGGCTGCCAGTTCCCGGCAAGGATCTGATCGAATCCGGCCAGATCGCCGGTGCTGAAAACTTCATAGAATTTCTTTACTGCGTTGGTATGGTTGCTCATGATTCGGATCTCCTGATGATGTGGACAAGTGCGATCAGTATCGGCCGAAAGGGAGGGAGCATTTTGCCGGATACAATCAATTTCTTGCCTGATTTGACGAAGACCTGCAAAAACTACGGCGTGCGGCACGCAAGAAGTGATACGCTGAAGCTCTGAATAAATCGCAAATACCAAATGAACACCGCGCTCCTCGTCAGGCAACAGCAGCTGGACAAGCTTGGCACACAAATTTCCGATATTGCCCGAATCGACGGTGACCACGCAACCGCCATACCGGCGTTGACTATCTATCGCCGCAGCACCGTGACGGAGCCGATGCCCACTGTGTACACCACGGGGCTGGGCATCACTATCCAAGGCAACAAGCGGGTCGTGCAAGGCGGGCAGGTGTTCGACCACGGGCCAGGTCAGGCGCTGGTGGCTTCGATCGACCTGCCTGCGGCCGTTCATGTCACGCGGGCGAAGGCGGCGGCTCCTTATCTCGGCATACGGCTGGACTTCGAGTTGGAGGCGATCACACGGTTTGCCGAAGCGGCGAACCTCTCCAAGCCGAATCGGGCGGCGACATCCCGCGCCCTGTCCGTGCTGTCGCTGGACCTCGGAGTGCTCGACGCATTGGGGAGACTGATCCAGATACTGGCCGAACCCAAGCTCACAGCATCGATTGCCCCCCTCATCCAGCACGAAATTTTCGCGCGGTTGCTATTGGGGCCGCAGGGCGCGGCCTTGAACCATCTGATCGCGGCCGGCACACCAGCGAGGCAGATCGCACACGTGATCCACTGGCTGAAGGCGAATTACGCGGAGAGCATTCCTATCGATGATTTGGCCGCCATGGTGCACATGAGTCCATCGACCTTCAGGGAGCATTTCCGCGCTTTCGCCGGCATCAGTCCTTTGCAGTATCTGAAGCAGCTACGTCTGCAAAGCGCACGACTGATGATGCTCAACCAAGGCATCGACGCCAGCAACGCAGCCGCGCGGGTCGGCTACGAGAGCCCGTCCCAGTTCAGCCGCGAATATAGCCGCCTGTTCGGCGAACCGCCACAGCGCGACATCAGGCGCACGAGGAATGTCGGCGGATAGCCAGGCTTGAACCATTTCCAGACCGCAGGCACCGGAGCACCGGATTAAAATATAAAAAATACATGATTACTTATTTTTCATTTGCATATTACTATCACTTCAACTAAACCACTTCCGGAGTTGACATGATGTTGCCGCGCCTTGCACTAAAAACCTTGACCTTGGCAGTTTTATCGCTGACGACTGTCACCTCCGCTTTCGCGGCCGACACGTCTTGCGATAACTGCTTTCAAAAACGCTGGATCTACTTCGGCGGGAACATCATCGACGATGCCACGCGCCAGAAACTCATCGAGGTCATCGGCATGGCAAAAACGCTGGGCTACAACGGCATTGCCCTCAACGCATCCGGTGAAAGCGACTATTCGACAATGCTGAAGCCCGCCCCGGTCTCCGCAAAATACATAGCTAGCTTCAAGGCCATCCTCGATGAAGCGAAAGACAAGAATATCGAGCTCATTCCGGTGAGCGGCGGCATGCATGTTCCCGCCGTGCCCAAGCCGGAATTGATCGAAGCATTCCCGACCGAGAGCACCCCATTTATCGTCCAGGCGGGAGGGGTTGCGGTGCCGGTCGGCGCATCGCTGCTGGCGCCGTTGAACGATCAAAGCTTCGAGAAAAACGATACGGAGTGGAACCTGGTCGATCGTACCAAAGACGACAAAGTCGGCACCATCTCCTACGACACGACCGTTTGGCACTCTGGATCGCGTTCGGTCAAATTCACCCAACCGATTGCAGGGAAAGCTACCCGACTTTCTCGCACTTTGACAAACCTTCGCAAGCATTCCGCCTATCGCATGACGTTCTGGGTAAAGGCCGAGAATTATGACGCGCCGTTCCAGATCAAGCTCCTGCAGCCCAAAGGAATAATGCCCATGTACCAGAACCAAACCTACGGGGCCGGTCTTGGCTGGACCAGCGTAGGCGGCGGATGGGCCGATGCCCCCAACATCCTGCCGGTCAAAACGCCAGACACCTGGGTACCGTACAGCATCGATTTCAATACCGGTAACCACATGGCCCTGGATTTATACATAGGCACGTGGTCCCGTGGCGCCAAGGGAGCAGGAGCCGTCTGGATGGACGACATCGACATCAAAGAGATAGGCCTTGCCCATACGATCCGCCGCGAGGGACTCCCTGTTACAGTAAGCTCCGTGGACGGCACCATTACCTACGTCGAAGGTCTGCACTACAAGGTCGACGTCGAGAAACTGACGCTGCCGCCAACCACGACTATCCGTGAAGGCCAGGAACTGCGCGTGTCGTCCTTCCAGTCCGCGCAAAATATGTTTTCGATGTACGCTACACCGGCTAGCGCCTGCTTCGACGACTACTTCACCATTCAAAAGCAGAACTTCGACAACATCCGCAACCTCAGTGCTACTCGCGACACATGGAAACCGTCAAAATACTTTATGTATTACGATGAGAACCGTGTATTCAACTGGGACCCCAATTGCAAAACGGCTTCCGGTCAGCGCACTACGGCAGGCGAGTATCTGTCCGAGACGTTCCGCAAGCATCAAGAGGTCATCTCGGGGAGCTACCCTGACGTGGAGCTGTTTGTCTGGCACGACATGTTCGATCCCAAATCGAACGCGGTCCCTCTGTACTGGGGAGTCAACGGCACGCTGGACAAATCCTGGCTCGGCATCAAATCAGGCACCACGATCGTGAACTGGACTGATTCAGTTTCAAAGTCTCAGTTCCCCGTCGAGTCGCTCAAGTTCTTCAGCGATAAAAATCTGAAGCAGATCATCGCCGGATACTATGACGACCAAAGCCCGGATCTGAAAGAGATCAAAGCCTGGATGGACGCTCTCGACACTGCGGAAGCACAGGGGGTCAAGGGAGTCAACGGATTTATGTACACCACGTTCAATGGAAACGATGGCTACCAGAATCTGGTGCACGTAACAGAGTACATCAAGGCTAACTACGGCAAGCGCTGGCCCCAGTAACAAACCAGGGCCGGGGATGGCTAGTCCGTGGGGCGCACGACGGACCGGTCGCCGCTCAAGGCGAACGGCACCGCCCTGGCCCATCGATTCGACGATAGCGAGAACGTCAGCGCCCGCACCTGGTGGTACCAGCCGGCAGGCACATACAACATGTCGCCCGGATTGACGATGACTTCGATCGTGGTCGCCTGGCGCGCCAGCGGGAACTTCTCGAAGTCCGGCGCCTCCGGATCGAACGGAGAGCCGAACAGGATGGCGTTCGCCTCGTTCGGGTACAGGAACTCGTCGTGGTGCGGCGGCGCCAGGAAGATGCGCTTGGTGCCCCAGATCTGCGCGAAGATATTGTCGTCGTAATCGCAGTGCAGCGGCGTTACCGTGCCCGCAGGCCCGAGCCAGAAACGCGGCGGCCCCATTTTGTCGAAGTACGTGGGCCAGTGGCACAGCCGGTTCAACTCGCGCAATTCCAGATTGCCCAGATACGGCGGCAGGTCGTGCGTGCCGGCGGCTACCAGCTCCAGATACTCCAGCATCGACATGTCCTGCATGGCGCGGTCGGGAGCGAATGCGGTGTTGATGTAGTCGCCCACCCGCGCGCGCACCGGCAGATGGCTATAGTGCTCGCGCAGCGCCTGCGGCGTCAGCCCGCACAACGGCCAGCGGTCGACCAGCCCGGTCATCAGGAAGGGCAGGCCTTCCGCCGCGCGCTTGCGGAAGGCGGCGGCATCGAGCGCCCGCATGCGCGGCACTTCGGTAATCGCGGGCAGCGTGCGGGATACGCGCTTGATCGCATCGCGCATCGCCTGTATCGACGTGACGCCGCGCACCTGCGCATCCCTGTGCTCGCGCGCCAGCTTTTGAGCGGCAGGGTCGGCGGACCACGCAGACTCCGACTCCTGCCTGGTAGGCGGCAGCCGAGGTGCTTCCACCGCTTTCTTCTGTTTCGACATATCCCGAACTTAAATATTTTGCAGGGCGACAGTATAACTGCTCGCCCTCAAAACAGTTCGTCGAGCTGCTCGAAGAACTCCCGCTTTGCGGGCGCGTCGGGCACACCCAGCCCATCGAGGAACTGCGCGGCGCTGTGCTCCGATACGTCGTCGCGCAGGTTGCGGTGAATGAAGGCGATGTCCAGCCAGCGGTCGGCCAGCCCTCCCCGTCCGGCATCGATGAAGTGCAGCTCGCCGCGGTGGTCGACAAACACGTTGTTGTCACACAGGTCGCCATGCGAGAACACCAGATCCTCGTTGGGGATGGTGGCCCGCAAGCGCGCCAGCAGGTCGGCCGGCGTGGCCAGTCCGGGCCATTGTTCGAAATCGTAGTCCTCGTCGATCAGCCCTTTGCCGACCAAGTAATCGAGTTCGCGCAGCCGCACCGCCGCGCCGGAATCGAACGGGCAATCGGCGACGGACACCGATTGCAGCTGGCGCAGCGCTTCGCGGAACAGTTCCAGCACCGGACGGCCCTCGGCAATCAGCGACGACAGCGGCACGCCCGGCACGGCGCGCGTGATCATGCATTCGCCATCGTCGGCCGGCGCGGCGCGGACCACTTCCGGCACATTCAACCGTCCGTCCAGCCATTGCAGCACCGCCGCCTCGCGCATCACGCTGTAGGTGGTGGATGCATAGACCGTGGGCGACGTCTTCAGGAAAAACACCTCGTCCCCGCGCCGGAAGCGATGGACCTGGCAGGGCGATTCGCCGATCTCGTCCCGCTGCAGGACTGCGTCTCCGATAAAACCCGCGATGGCGGAAGGCAGCTTGAATGGCATACGTCCCCTTTTTCAGATATCAAAAATGCCACGATATTATTCATTCATGCCGCCGAGGTCAATTCTCCTTGACAGCCAAGGCGCCGATCTCGTACATTTAAGGCCATGACCTCGCATCTGCACCTATCCGCTTTCCTGCTGCCGTCGCCTAGCGCCCTATCGCTAGCGATGCGCCTACTAGCACGCGCTTAATCCGCGTTCCAGCTGTACCCCAGTGCCGGCCATAAGCCGCACCTGTCTACAAATCCCAGGAAAGTTTGCACCGATGTTCCCAGCCTTGTCGCTACTGCTAAAACTACCGATCGGTTGCCGAGCCTAGTATCCCGTGGCCGCACGGCAGCCCTTCGCCACAGCACAGCGCCAGCGCACGACGATTCGTCGGACCGCGGCATCCAGCATTTCCCAATTTGAGACACAGGAGTTCCCCATGATGTTGCAGAACCCAGCAGCGAAGTACCGCGCCTTCCCACCAGTTCAATTGTCCGACCGCCAGTGGCCGAACAACGTCATCTCGAAACCGCCGATCTGGATGAGCACCGATCTGCGCGACGGCAACCAGGCCCTGATCGAACCGATGAGCGCCGAGAAAAAACTGCGCTTCTTCGAGCTGCTGGTGAAGATCGGCCTGAAGGAAATCGAAGTGGGCTTCCCTTCCGCTTCCCAGACCGACTTCGACTTCGTGCGCAAGCTGGTCGAGGAAAACCGCATCCCGGACGACGTCACCATCATCGTGCTGACGCAGTCGCGCGATGAGCTGATCCGCCGCACCGTGGAATCGGCGGCCGGCGCCAAGCGCGCCATCGTCCACCTGTATAACTCGGTGGCGCCGGTGTTCCGCAAGGTCGTCTTCGGCATGTCGCGCGAAGAGATCACCAACATCGCCACCACCGGCACCAAGCTGGTGAAGGAACTGATCAAGCAGCACCCGCAGACCGAATGGGGCTTCGAGTACACGCCTGAATCGTTCTCCACCACCGAACTCGATTTCTCCAAGCATATCTGCGACGCCGTCACCGCGATCTGGGAACCGACCCCGCACAACAAGATGATCATCAACCTGCCGTCGACCGTGGAATGCAGCACGCCCAACGTCTACGCCGACCAGATCGAGTGGATGTCGCGCAAGCTGGCGCGCCGCGATTCGCTGATCATCAGCGTCCACCCGCACAACGACCGCGGCACCGCCGTCGCCTCCGCCGAGATGGCAGTGATGGCCGGCGCCGACCGCGTGGAAGGCTGCTTGTTCGGCAATGGCGAACGCACCGGCAACGTCGACCTGGTCACGCTGGCCTTGAACCTGTACACGCAAGGCGTGCATCCGGGCCTGGACTTCTCCGACATCGACGAAGTGCGCAAGTGCGTTGAAGAGTGCAACCAGTTGCCGGTGCATCCGCGTCACCCGTACGTGGGCGACCTGGTGTTCACCGCTTTCTCCGGCTCGCACCAGGACGCGATCAAGAAGGGCTTCGCCCAGCAGCAGGAAGGCGCGCTGTGGGAGATCCCTTACCTGCCTATCGACCCGCAAGACCTGGGCCGCAGCTACGACGCCGTCATCCGCGTCAACAGCCAGTCCGGCAAGGGCGGCATGGCCTACCTGCTTGAGCAGGACTACGGCCTGGTGCTCCCGCGCCGCCTGCAGATTGAGTTCAGCCGCGCAGTGCAGGCAGTGGCCGACGCCACCGGCCTGGAGATCACCGCCGAAGGCATCTACGACATCTTCAACAAGGAATACTTCGAGCAGACCTCGCCGTACGCCTACAACGCACACAAGATGGTGGAAGACACCAGCAGCGACGAACCTGTGCAAATCGATATCTCCCTGACCCACCGCAAGGCGCCGCTGGCGCTGCAAGGCGGCGGCAACGGCCCTATCGACGCCTTCGTCAACGCGCTGGGCCTGGACATCAAACTGATGGACTACCATGAGCATTCGATCGGCTCGGGCGCCAACGCCAAGGCGGCCTGCTATGTCGAACTGCGCCTGGCCAACGGCCCGACCCTGTTCGGCGCGGCCATCGACAGCAACATCGTCACGGCCTCGTTCAAGGCGGTGCTGAGCGCAGTCAATCGCCAGCTCACGCAGCGCGAAACCGCCGCAGCGCCAGCAGGCGCCGACGCTACCGTATAATCCCCGCACCGGCCAGCTGCCGCCAGAGCCGGATTCTGATGGGCGCCCCACGAGGGCGCCCTTTCATCATCCATTGCTCACTTCTATCCATGAACCACTTCACTCTCTCCGCCGCCCTGCTGCTGACGACAGCCGCCGCCCATGCGGCGCCACCTGTCGGCCAGGACGCGCTGGCCGGCGCACAAATCAAGGTCGATGTCGGCGGCCGCAAACTCAATATGTACTGCACCGGCAAGGGATCGCCGACGGTGGTGTTCGAAGCGGACAGCGGCCGTGCGGGATGGGATTGGTCGGCGGTGCTGCCTGAAGTGGCCAAGCGCACCCGCGCCTGCGTCTACGACCGCGCTGGCATGGGTGCCAGCGATCCGATCATGCGGGCATCGACGGTTGCCAATGCCAGCAAGGACTTGAACTTCCTGATCAAGAACGCCCATCTGGACGCGCCCTTCGTAGTGGTGGGCGCGGGCTATGGCGCCATGGTGGCGCAGCACTACGCGCTGCGTTCACGCGGCGCCGTCACCGGCCTGGTGCTGGTGGACGCCATGCATGAAGATGCGCTGCCCGCAGACCGCGCCGCCAGCCTGGAAGCGGCGCTGGCCTGCCTGAACGCGGCGGAACAGGGCAAGACCGGCACCGGTTGCGCCTACCCGGCCACCGCCATCAACGGGGAAATCGGCCCACGCTTGGCGGCGGCCCAGGCAGCGCAGGCGGCGCGGCCTACCTACTGGCGCGCCCGCGCCTCCGAGCTTGACAGCCTGGAGACCAGCGCAAGCCAGATGCGCGCAGCACGCAAGCCTTTCGGCGACATGCCGGTAGCCGAAGTGGCGCATGGCGAACCGTCGACCATCGCCGCCGCTATCATGGAAGTGCTGGACAAGCAGAAGTAAAGCCTGCCGCTAGGCAGCCTCGCGGGCGGCAAGCGCCGCCCGCTTCTCCCTGAAGAATTCCCAGGCGGCTTCCGCCACTTCGAAATCGGCGTTCTGCGCGCCGGCCAGCTTGCTTATCAGCGAGGGATAGCGCCTGCTGGGGCTTGGCTCCGCATGGCCGCCGTTCTCGATCTTGTACAACCCCACTTGCAGACCGTCCGCAGCGTCTCCCCACATGTAGCGCGTCACCCGTGTCCTGTCCCACTCGTGGCGATGCGGGATCTCCAGCACGCGGGGTTCATCGGACAGGCCGGCCAGCTCACGCCATGTCCGCACACTGTCGTCGATGCTGCTGATCGGGTCCAGGAAACCCAGCATGTAAAAGTATTTGCCGCCCCGGTAAGGCATCAGCGGATCGGCCGTGCAGCCGAAGAACAGCGCAGGCAGCGGCACCACGGGCGCGGGCGCCGCGTGCGGCGGCGGCATGCCGGAGACGATGGTGGAAAACGCCGCCAGCTTGTGCGGGATCTCCACGGCCGCGCGGTAGGTCAGATGGCCGCCACGGGACACTCCGATCAGATAAACGCGCTCCGCATCGGCGTCGTATTCAGCGACCGCCTTGTCGATCAGCGCGGAGATCAGCGCGACATCGTCCTTCTTCGCGACTTTCTCCTTGCTAGCAAAGCAGTCGCTCCAACCGCCCGCGTCGGCATCGGGCGCGATCACCAGCAGCCCTTCGCGTTCGGCGATCTCCAGCCAGACCGACAACGGCGACGGCGGAAACGCCTGCCCCATCACCTGCTCGGCCGAAGCCCCTGCGCCATGCAGCACGATCACCAGCGGGCGCTTGCCCGGCAAGCGCCGTCCGGGTTGCGCCAGCAGATAGCGGCGCACGCCCTCGGGCCGCGCGAGCGTCTCGACGCTGGTGCGCGCGCGTGCCGCCGTGACGGTGGCGGTTCCCAGAAAAGCCTTTTTCAATCCCTCGCACAAGCGTGCCAGCATGTACTGCTCCAAATGACAAAAATGCCAAGATACTACGCTTCGTCTACCCTGCGCAACACTAGCCATTGATGAGCGATGTCGCGCCGCACCATTCTCGCTATACTGGATTCTCGCCTTGTGCCTTCGTGGAGTCGTGCATGAATATCTCGAACCTGAAAATCGGTGTGCGGTTAGCTATCGCATTTGGTGCAGTGCTGGTGCTGATGGCCATATTGATCGGCGTCGGCCTGCAAAGGCTGAGCAGCATCAGCCAGCTCAATGCGACCATCATCGACAAGGACTGGGTCAAGGCCGATGCAGCCGCCACCGTCGGCAGCACCACTCGCGCCAACGCGGCGCTGACGCTGGAACTGTTCACCGCTCCCGATCCGGCGCGTACGGCGGACATCATGCGCGAAATGGACGTCAACAAAAAGACCATCAGCGCCGCGCTGGAAACGCTGGACGCCCTGCTCTACACCGACGAAGGCAAAGCCCTGCTGGCGACCATACGCGAGCAGCGCAAAGCCTATGTAGCATCCTTCACCCGTGTCACCAAAATGCTGGCCGACGGCCAGCGCGACGAAGCGCAGGGCGTGCTGCGTGGCGACATGCTGCCCAAGCTGGCCAAGGTGCAGGCCAGCATACGACAACTGGCGGACCTGCAAAAGACCGTGGCGACAGCCAACGGCGAGCTGGTCAAGCACGACATCTCCATGGCCGGCCAGATGATGGCCTGGCTGGGCATCGTGGCGCTGGCGCTGGGCCTGGCCTTCGCCTGGCGCGTGACACGTTCGATCACCGATCCGATAGGCCAGGCGCTGAAGATGGCGCGCGCCGTGGCGTCGGGCGATCTGACCTCCAGCATCACCAACGACCAGCGCGACGAAATGGGCCAGCTGCTGGGGGAGCTGGGTAAGATGAACGACAACCTCGCCAACATCGTTGGCCGCGTGCGCAATGGCACCGGCGCCATCACCACCGCCTCGGCGGAAATCGCCAGCGGGAATATGGACCTGTCCTCGCGCACCGAACAGCAAGCCAGCTCGCTGGAGGAAACCGCCGCTTCGATGGAGGAGCTGACCAGCACCGTCAAGCAGAACGCCGCCAATGCCCATCAGGCCAACGAGCTGGCGCAGTCGGCGTCGCAGGTGGCGCAGCGCGGTGGCGAGGTGGTCGCGCAGGTGGTCGGCACCATGAACTCGATCAACGATTCGTCCCGCAAGATCGTCGACATCATCGGCGTCATCGACGGCATCGCCTTCCAGACCAACATCCTGGCGCTGAATGCGGCGGTGGAAGCGGCGCGTGCCGGCGAACAGGGTCGCGGCTTCGCCGTGGTGGCGTCCGAGGTGCGCAACCTGGCGCAGCGTTCGGCCAGCGCGGCCAAGGAAATCAAGACGCTGATCGACGATTCAGTGGACAAGGTGGCGGCAGGCGCCCGCCTGGTCGACCTGGCCGGCAGCACCATGAACGAGGTGCAGGACAGCGTGCGCAAAGTGACGGAAATCGTCGGCGAGATCACGCTGGCCAACCGCGAGCAGACCGGCGGCATCGAACAGATCAACATCGCCATCAGCCAGATGGACCAGGTGACGCAGCAGAACGCCGCGCTGGTCGAACAGGCTGCGGCAGCGGCGGCGGCCATGCAGGACCAGGCCGGCCAGCTGAATCAGGTGGTCAGCCAGTTCCGGCTGACGGCGTAGCGGCGAGCGCGCGCGACATCGTGATCTCGTCGTAAAACTCGCCATCGACGATCATCGAATCGGGCTCACGGCCGAACTCCACGAAGCCCAGCGATTCATACAGGCCGACCGCTTCCGCATTGCCGGCGGTGACGGAGATCGTCATGCGCTGCACGCCCTCCATCGTCGCCGCAAACGCCAGCGCGTGCTCCATCAGCTGCCGCCCCAGGCCACGGCCGCGATGGGACTGCGCGACGTACATGGCGCGCACATAGGCCTTGTGCCGCACCTTGAGCGCGGTCTCGCGCCCTACGCCGACGATGCCGACCAGTTCATCGCCATCAAAGGCGCCGAACATATTGCGGCCGGAGTCCGGCGCAAACCTGGCCTCTATCGTTGACAGCGGCGTATCGCATTCCTCTTCGTAGCTGGAGCCGAAAGCGGACGCCGACAAGCGCAAGCCCTGCAGCCGCAGCGACTGGAACGCGGATGCATCGGATGAAACCAAACGGCGGATGACCATGGTGCTCCCGGCTATGAGTGAATCGCCAATTATAGCGGCAGCTCGAAACGATAGCCTACGCCGTAGACCGATTGCAGGCATTCGGCGTCCGGCAGCTTGCGGCGGATGTTCTTGATGTGCGAATCGACCGTGCGGTCGCTGATGTCGCGCTGGTCCTGGTGGGCAAAGTCCAGCAGTTGCTGCCGCGTGTAGACGCGGCTTGGATTGTCGATCAACTCGGCCAGCAGGCGGTATTCCAATGGGGTCAGCGCCAGCGCGGCGCCGTTGTGCAGCACGCGCATACCGGCGCGGTCGATCTGGAACGGCGAGGCCGGTGCGGCCGGCGCCGCCGGCGCCACCCCTGCCCCACTGCGGCGCAAATGCACGCGCACACGCGCCACTACTTCGCGTGGGCTGAACGGCTTGCAGACATAGTCATCGGCGCCGCTGTCCAGGCCTAGCAGGCGGTCTATCTCGTCCACGCGCGCGGTCAGCATGATGATGGGCACCTGCGAGAATGCGCGCACCTCGCGGCACACGCCTATGCCGTCCAGCTCCGGCAGCATCAGGTCCAGCAGCACCAGATCGACGCCGCCGTCGCGAACGATGCCGACGGCGCTGCGGCCATCGGCCACGCAGCGGGTCTGCCAGCCGGCGTTGCTCATGTAGTCCGCCAGCAGCGCGGCGATTTTGGCGTCGTCTTCGACGATCAGGATATTGGGCACGTCATTGCTTCCTATGTTTTCAACGGCAGGCGCACTACGATCTTCACGCCGCCCAGCACGGACGGCGCAGCGGCTATGCTGCCGCCGTGCGCTTCCACCAGCGCCTTGCAGATCGCCAGACCCAGGCCGCTGCCGCCGCGTTCACGCGTGCGGGCGCCGTCCACGCGGTACAGGCGCTCGAAGATGCTGCCGAGGACTTCGGACGGCACGCCGGGCGCGCTGTCTTCCACCATGATCTCGGCGTGGCCGCCGACGCTGCTCAGTGCGACCACGATCTGGCCGCCTTTGTCGGTGTAGCGCAGGCTGTTTTCCAGCAGATTGGTGACGACCTGCTGGAGGCGGCCGGCATCGCCTTGCAGTACCACCGGCGCGGACGGCAGGCTCCAGCTCAGGTCCAGGCCACACTTCTGCGCGCGCGGCTGGTAGCGCTCCAGCGTGGGACGCAGCAGTTCGCCGAGGTTCAGCTCATGCCAGTGATAGTGCAGATCGCCGGCGTCGGCCATCGTCAGCTGGTGCAGGTCGTCAACCAGTTTGTTCAGGCGCAGCACCTCGGCGTGCAGAGATTGCAGCGCGTTGGCGTCGGCCTGGCGGATGCCGTCCAGCAGCGCTTCGATCTCGCCACGTATCACCGTCAACGGCGTGCGCAGTTCGTGCGAGACGTCGGCCAGCATCTTGCGGCGCTGGCGTTCGCTCTCCTCCAACGCTTCAGCCATGGCGTTGACGTGCAGCGCCAATTCCGCCACTTCGTCACGCGACAGCAGCGGCGCGCGGGCGCTTAGTTCGCCCAGCGCCAGGCGTGCCGTCACATCGCGCAGCGCGGCCACGGGGCGCAACAGATGGCGGGCCAGCCAGATCGCGGCCAGGATAGCCAGGGCGATCAGCACGGCGGACATCAGCAGTATCGATTGCAGCTGCTCGCGCAGGAAGACTGTGGCGCTGGCATCGGCGCCGCCGGTCTCGCGCAGCGGCATGAGCCGCATGTGGCCGACCACCACGCCGTCAACCTTGATGGCGCGTTCGGCGCCGACCTGGATGTCTGGAGGGCCGATCAACTTGCGGCCCTGCGCATCGGTGATGGAGACGCGTTGCGCGAAGTCCATCGGATCGTTGCGGCGGGGCGGCGGCTCGGCTGGTCTATCGGGCGGCGGCTGGCCCTCTTCCGGCGGCGGTGGCTCGCGCCCCGGTCCGGGGTGCGGAGGCGGTGGCGGTCGACGGCCCCGGTGCGGGCGGCGCGCATCGCCATCCGGCTCGAACAGCTGGCTGCGCGGCGTGATCCGGTTCAGCAGCTCGCCGAGCGCGCGCGGCTGGCCGCGCAGCCAGTCGAAATTGCCTTCGGCGCGATAGCGATCCTCCAGCAGCTCGCGCAACTGGTCGAAGTCCTGCACCTGCAATTCATTGAGGTAGGCGACAAAGCCACGCTTGAGGTTACTGCTGGCGACCCACGCCATCGTGCCCACGCACAGGATGACGATAGCGATCACCGCCAGCGCGATCTTGCGGGCGATGGTCAACCGCATGGCTGGCTCACTGGCTTCATGCCTCCATCATAACCGCCAAATGTGGAGAAATTATGAGGGACTGGCAAAAACGCGACACCTCCCCCGGCCTTCATTTTTTCTACACATTTGCGCGGCAATCTCGCACCGTCATCACACAAGACGGAGACCACCATGTATCAACGCGCCCTTCACCTGGCACCGGCCATCGCCGCCGCCCTGCTGGCCGCTTGCGGCGGCAGCAGCCCGACAGCAGACAACACCAGCACCACCACCCAGCGCGTACTGCAAGGCGGCGCACAGGGCGCTTCCACCACGCTGGCCGCAGTCACCGTGCAGGCCGCGCCTCCTCCGGTCGTACTTGCGCCTGTACCCAACGACGAAGGCGCCTCGCTCACCTTCAGCAGCGTGGGCGCGGTGGACACGGCCAATCCCTTCTTCAAACCCTTCGGCAACGGCCGCTCCTGCGCCACCTGCCACCAGGCGGACAACGGCTGGAGCATAGGCCCGGACAAGCTAGCCGCCCGCTTCACCGCCAGCGGCGGCACCGATCCCGTGTTCCGCCTGGTGGACGGCGCCGTCTCGCCGCTGGCCGCGACGGCCACGCTGGACCAGAAGCGCGTCGCCTACAGCATGCTGCTGACCAAAGGCCTGATACGCGTCGGCCTGCCGATGCCCACCGGCGCCGAATTCTCGCTGGTGAAAACCGAAGACCCCTACAACTACGCCAGCGCCAAGGAACTCTCGCTGTTCCGCCGGCCGCTGCCGACCACCAATCTCAAATTCGCCAGCAGCGTCATGTGGGACAGCCGCGAGACCGCCAGCGACGCCGCCTCCACCCTGTGCCTGAAAGACGTGCGCCCCGCCCAGTGCTTCGCCAGCGTCGACGCCAGCTTGCTGCACCAATCCAACAGCGCAGTGCGCGGCCACGCCGAAGCCGCGCAAGACCTGACCGCCGCCGAGCAGCGCGCCATCGTCGATTTTGAGAAGACGCTGTTCACCACGCAGATCAGCTCCATCGACGCCGGCAGCCTGACCGATGCCGGCGCGCTGGGCGGCCCGGCCAGGCTGGCGGCCAACGCCTTCTACTTCGGCATCAACGACCTCGAATCGGGCGACTACCAGACCGGTGTGCCCTTCAACCGCAACGTGATGACGATGTTCGGCGCCTGGCGCAACCTGGACCGCCCGCTTCCGCCGCCTCCACCGGTACGTGGCCGCCCCGCTCCACCGCCGGCCGCACCAAGCGCCCAGAACCTGGCCCGCGCCGCCATCGCACGCGGCGAGCAAATCTTCAACAACAAGCCGTTCAACATCACCGGCGTGGCAGGGTTCAACGACGAGCTGCGACGCCCGCTGCAACGCGGCTCCTGCGCCAGCTGCCACGACACGCCCAACTCCGGCACGCACTCGGTGGTCCGCATGTTCAACACCGGCGTTTCGGCCGGCGCGCGCCGCACGCCGGACATGCCGCTCTACACGCTGCGCAACAACGCCAGCGGCGAGACGGTGACGACCACCGATCCAGGTGCTGCCATGCTGACGGGGAAATGGAAGGACATCGGACGCGTCAAAGTACCTAGCCTGCGCGGCATCGAATCGCGCTCGCCCTACTTCCACGACGGCTCGGTGCACACGATAGAAGACATCGTCGCCTTCTACGACAAGCGCTTCAACATCGGCTACACCGCACAGGAAGCGGCCGACCTGGCGGCCTTCCTGAAGGTGCTATAGGAACTACGGAGCCAGGCGCGCCAGCCGCACGCCAGTGAATTGCCAGCGGGCGCCGGCCGGGAAGAAATTACGGTAGCTGGCGCGCGCATGGCCGTCCGGCGTGGCGCAGGACGAGCCGCGCAGCACATACTGGTTCATCATGAACTTGCCGTTGTACTCGCCCAGCGCACCGGGCGCGCTCTGGTAGCCGGGGTAGGCCGCGTAGCTGCTGCTGGTCCATTGCCAACAGTGGCCGAACATCTGCAGCAAGCCATCCGTGCCGGCCGCGCCGGCCGGATGCAGCGTGCCGGTTTCCACAATAGCCTGCGCGGCGGCGAACTCCCACTCCGCCTCGGTCGGCAAACGGGCGCCGGCCCAATGGGCGTAAGCATCCGCTTCAAACAGCGACAGGTGCGTAACGGGCCGCGACAGGTCCAGCGCCTGCGCGCCGTGCAGCGTAAACTCCTGCCACTGCCCCTGTTCGTCCTGCTGCCAGTAGATCGGACAGTTCAGGTTCTGGCTGCGCACCCAGTCCCAACCCTCGGCCAGCCACAGCGCGGCATTGAAATAGCCACCCGCCGCGATGAACTCCAGGTACTCGCCATTCGTCACCAGCCGCGACGCCAGTTCGAACGGCGCCACGTACTGCTTGTGGCGCGGCAGTTCATTGTCGAAGCAGAAGCCGGTACCCTGGTGGCCGATGTCGGTCAAGCCGCCAGCGAACGGCAGCCATGTCAGCGGCGGCGGCGTCTTGGCACGGGCCAGCGGCACGGCCATATACTCGGGCAACAGCGCGCTTTGCGCCAGCAGGTGCTTGACGTCGGTGAGCATCAACTCCTGGTGCTGCTGCTCGTGCTCCAGCCCCAGCGCCACCAGCATCGCCAGTTGCGCGCTCTGCTCCGCATTCAGATCGCCGGCCAGCAGCCGTGCGATGCGGGCATCGACATCGGCGCGGTAGGCGCGCACCTGCGCCATCGCGGGCCGCGTCAACAGGCCACGCTGCGCGCGCGGGTGCTTCTCGCCGATGCCGTTGTAGTAGGAATTGAACAGCACCCGGAACGCCGGATGGAATGGCTTAAAGCCCTCCTCCATGCGCTCCAGGATGAAGGTCTCGAAGAACCACGTCGTATGCGCCAGATGCCATTTGATCGGACTCGCATCCGGCATCGACTGCGCGCCGCAATCCTCGTCGGTCAGCGGCTCGGCCAGCGCCAGCGAACGGCGGCGTACCTTGTCATAGCGGGCGGAGAGGTCTTGCTGCGGCAGGCGCATATCCATGGGCGTAGTCGGCTTTCAGGCAGGGATGGCCCTGGCGTGGATGACGGCAAACCAGTTCGACGGATCGGTCCATACCTGGGCCGTGGCGAAGCCGGCGCGTTCCAGCAGGGAGACGAAGGACTGCCGCGTGTACTTGTAGCTGTCCTCGGTGTGGAGTCGTTCGCCGCGCGCGAAATGGCGTTCGCCGCCATCCCAGCGCACGGTCAGCGCGGTGCGCGCTTCCAGGTGCATTTCAATGCGGCTGTCCGCCTCGTTGAAGAAGGCCCGGTGCTGCCATTGGCCTACATCGAAGTCCGCGCCGATCAGGTGATTCAGGTGGCGCAGCATGTTCAGGTTGAAGGCGGCCGTCACGCCGAGCGCATCGTCGTAGGCCGCGTCCAGCACTGCGCTGTCCTTGATCAGGTCCACGCCGATCAGCAGGCCGCCATCCGCGCCGGCGTTGGCGCGCAAGCCTTGCAGGAAGGCGACCGCCTGCCCAGGCGAGAAATTACCGATCGACGAACCGGGATAGAAGAACAGCCGGCGGTCAGCGCACACGCTGTCCGGCAGCGCGAAGCCATTGGAAAAGTCCAGCCCCAGCGCCGTCATCTCGATGTCCGGGAAGCGCTGCTGCAAACGGCTCACGGCCTCGGTGAGGAAGTCGCGCGAAATATCGACCGGCACATACTGCGCCGGTTGCAGCAGCGGGAACAAGCTGGCGGCCTTGGCGCAATTGCCGGCGCCCAGGTCCACCAGCGTGGCGCCGGTGCCGATGGCTTGCGCCATGGCCGCGCCATGCTCCGCGAAGATGCCGGCCTCGGTGCGGGTGGGGTAATATTCGGGCAGCTCGCAGATGGCCTCGAACAGCTTGGAACCCAGGCCGTCGTACAGGTATTTGGGAGAGGTATATGGCTTGGCTGCCAGCAGGCCGGCGCTGATCTCGGCCACGACCGCCGCGCTGCCATGCGCGCGCTGCCGCAGCTGCGGCGCCAGCGTGTTGCCTGCATCGGTTGAAACAACACGGATCGCCGAGGAGCGGGACATCTGCATAGTTGCTCTGCCTTTAAAGGTGGTCATCCCAGCTGCGGATAACATTTTTGTTATGATAGCCGAATATTCATTCTGCAGTACCGGGCCGATAAAACTGTGCGGCCCTTCACATTAGTCGCTAAACCGGCACAAATCTTACAAAAAGGGCACTGACTATGAAACTCTTCGCCATGCGCGCACTCAAATCCCTGTTCGCCACCGGCCTGATGCTGGCCGCCGCCCACTCCCAGGCCCAGTCGACTGAACACGTGTTCCGCGTTTCCGCCATTCCCGACGAAGCCCCGACCGAATTGCAGCGCAAGTTCAAGCCGCTGGGCGAATACCTGGAAAAGAAGATCGGCATGAAGGTTGAGTTCACCCCTGTCACCGATTACGCCGCCTCGGTCGAAGCGCTGATCAACAAGAAGGTTGACATGGTGTGGTTCGGCGGCTTCACCTTCGTGCAGGCCAAGGACCGCAGCAAGAACCAGATCACGCCGCTGGTGCAGCGCGCCGAAGACGAAAAATTCAAGTCGGTCTTCATCACCACCAACAAGGACATCAACAAGCTGGAAGACCTGAAGGGCCGCACCCTGAGCTTCGGTTCGGAGTCGTCGACCTCGGGCCACCTGATGCCGCGCTCCTTCCTGCTGGCCGCGAAGATCAATCCGGACACCGACCTGAAACGCATCGCCTTCTCCGGCGCGCATGACGCCACCGTGGCTGCCGTTGCAGGCGGCAAGGTCGATGCCGGCGCATTGAACATCTCGGTCTGGGAAAAACTGGTCGCCGAGAAGAAGGTCGATCCTGCCGTGGTCCGTGTGTTCTACACCACGCCCGGCTACTACGACTACAACTGGAGCGTGCGCACCGACATGAACGCGGACCTGAAGAAAAAACTGACCGACGCCTTCCTGGCGCTGGATGCCAAGAACCCTCAGGACAAGGTCATCATGGACCTGCAGCGCGCCTCCAAATTCATCCCGACCAAGGCTGAAAACTACACCGCGATCGAAGCCGCCGCACAGAACGCGGGCCTGCTGAAGAAATAATCGATGTCCACTTACCACTTGCAGAACCTGACGGTGCGCCACCTTGGCGCATCGCAGGCGGCCGCACTGCATGCGATCTCGTTGACGATACAACAGGGCGAACAACTGGCCATCATCGGCCCGTCCGGCGCCGGCAAGACCACCCTGCTGGCGACGCTGGCCTGCGCCCATCAGCCGGCTGACGGCCGCTTCCAGATCTTCGGCACCGATCCATGGGCGCTGGGCCACGCCGAACGCCACCGCCTGCGCGCGCAGCTGTTCCTTGCGCCGCAAACGCCGCCGCTGCCGCCGCGCCAGCGCGTGGTGACGGCGGTGCTGGCCGCGCGCCTGCCGCAATGGAGCTTGTGGCGCGCGCTGGTTTCGCTGGTCAAGCCTGCCGACCCGGAAGCGGCGTGGCAGGCGCTATCGCGCTTCAACCTGGGCGACAAACTGTATTCCCGCGTCGACCGCCTGTCCGGTGGTGAACGCCAGCGCTGCGGCCTGGCGCGCCTGCTGCTGTCGCCGGCCAAGGCGCTGCTGGTGGACGAGCCGCTGTCCGCGCTCGACCCGGCCCTGTCCGAACTGACGCTGTCCACGCTGCGCGACGAGGCCAAGGCCCGCAACGCCACGCTGATCTGCAGCCTGCACCAGGTCGACCTGGCGCTGAGCCACTTCCCGCGCATCGTCGCCCTGCGCGACGGCCGCATCGAATTCGACCTGCCGCGCGGCCAGGTCACTCCGGAAATGATCGCCGCCTTGTATCAGGGCGAACAACCCGGAGCCAGCGCACCGCCGCCCGACCACGACGCGATGGCGGTCAAGCTCGGCGTCGGCGCCTGCCTGTGATGGCGACACCCGCAGCCCATCCCGACCCGGCCTGGCGCGGCCGCGTCGCCGCCACCGCCGTCTGCCTGCTGATCCTGTGGCCGATGCTGGTGGTCGCCGAATTCAAGCCGTGGATACTGTTCGACTGGCAGAGTCTCAGCGCCACCGGCCGCTTCCTGGCCGATTTCCTCGTGCCCGCGCACAGTACCGAATTCCTCGCCATGCTGCTGGAGCAGACCTGGCTGACCATCGCCATCGCCACCTCCGGCCTGGCGCTGGCCCTGCTGGGCGCGATCCCGGCCACGCTGATCATCAACAGCCAGCTGTCGGTCTCGCGCCTGGGCACGGGCCGCATGCGGCCATTGGCGCGCATGGTGCGGCAGACGGTGCGCTGGGCCCTGGTGCTGCTGCGCAGCGTGCCGGAGCTGGTGTGGGCGCTGCTGTTCGTGCGCATCATCGGCCTGGGGCCGACCGCCGGCGTGCTGGCCATCGCCCTCACCTACTGCGGCATGCTGGGCAAGGTCTACGCCGAGATTCTCGAATCGTCCGACGCCCACGCCAGCGACACGCTGCTGGCCAACGGCAGCGGGAGGCTGGCCGCGCTGCTGTATGGCGCGCTGCCGGAAGCGGCGTCGGAACTGATGTCCTACACCGTCTACCGCTGGGAATGCGCGGTGCGCGGCTCGGTGGTGATGGGCTTTGTCGGCGCCGGCGGCCTCGGTCAGCGCATGGACGAATCGATGAAGATGCTGGCCGGCGCCGAAGTGTCGTCCATGCTGCTGGTGTTCGTGCTGCTGGTGGCGCTGGCCGACCAGTTCTCCAAGATCCTGCGGAGGCGCCTCGGATGATGCACAACATGCCGAAACCGCCGCGCCGCGACTGGACCGTGCTGGCCATGCTGGCGATGGTGGCCGTGCTGGTGGTGGCCAGCTTCGCCTCGCTGCCGCTGAAGTGGCGCGAGTTCTTCACGCTGGAGGCGGTCAACAGCACGCTGGAGCTGCTGGCCGGCTTCGCGCCGCCCGACCTGTCCGCGCCCTTCCTGATCAAGACCGGCTGGGCCGCCGTCGAGACGATGGCCATGTCCGCGCTCGGCACGCTGCTGGCGGTGGCCGCCGGCCTGGCGTTCTCGCTGTCGGCGTCCGGCCGCTTCGGCCGCACGGCGCGTGCGCTGATGCGCGGCCTGCTCAACGTGCTGCGCTCGATCCCGGAACTGGTGTGGGCCTCGATCCTGCTGATTGCCTGCGGCCTGGGGCCGTTCGGCGGCACGCTGGCGCTGGCCGCGCACACCGCCGGTGTGCTGGGCCGCCTGTTCGCCGACTCGCTGGAGAACGCCGCGCCGCTGCCGGAGCAAAGCCTGCGCACCAATGGCGCCTCGGCCTCCGCTGCCTTCTTCTACGCCACGCTGCCGCAAACCCTGCCGCAGATGCTGTCCTACACCCTGTACCGCTGGGAGAACAACATCCGCGCCGCCGCCATCCTCGGCGTGGTCGGCGCCGGCGGCCTGGGGCAGATGCTCAAATACCACCTGTCGCTGTTCCAGATGCAGCAAGCCGCCACCGTCATCATCGCCATGCTGCTGCTGGTGGCGCTGGTCGACGGCATCAGCTACGCACTGCGCCGCGCCCTCACCCGCTAACCTCGCGAAGCCTTCCATGCTCGAACTGCGCAAACTGTCCAAATCCTATGCCAGCGGCCGTCCGGTGCTGTCCAACCTGTCCTGGAACTTCAAGGCCGGCGAATTCGTCTCCATCATGGGCGATTCCGGCGTCGGCAAATCCACGCTGCTCAATCTGATCGCCGGCCTCGATACGCCCGATGCGGCAGCCGGCGAATCGCCCATCGTCGTCGACGGCGTGCCGATGTCCGGCCTGGACGACGATGCCGCCACCAAACTGCGGCGCGCGCGCATGGGCTTCATTTTCCAGGCCTTCCACGTGCTGCCGCACCTGACGCTGCTGCAAAACGTCGCCCTGCCGCTGCTGCTGAACGGCCTGCCGACCGGGCGCGCCGCCGAGATGCTGGACGCCGTGGGCCTGGGCGGGCGCGGCGGCGACTTCCCCCATCAACTGTCCGGCGGCGAGATGCAGCGGGTCGCCATCGCCCGCGCGCTGGTGCACCGCCCGGCCCTGGTGCTGGCCGACGAGCCTACCGGCAATCTCGATCCCGATACCGCCCACAGCATTCTGACCTTGCTGCGGCGGGAGATCAAAGCCACCGGCGCATGCGCGATCATGGTCACGCACTCTCAGGCTGCGGCTGAAATGACAGACAAAGTCCTACAACTATCAAAAACCGGCATACAAGAAACAACAATCGTCAACCCGTTTAAGCAATAAACAAGATAATTTTTTTATCAAACCCTCCCATTATTTTCTCGCCGTAGTATTATTGAAATCAACTTGCATGGTTATCAAGAATGTTGAGTTGCGTACCACATTCAGACCAGAAAAGTGTGGACGCTAGCCTTGCCGGGAAACGTAATTTCTTTCACGTTTTGAGCAAAGGAGGAGCAATCATGAACGTACGGCAAAAAAAGCTGGAACTGATCGAAGCCATGAATCGCGCTCGGGCACTGGAACCATCCAGTTTTGTTCCGAACAAGCTTCTTGATACTTTGATCGAAAAGATGAACCTGAAAAACGACGCGGAACTTTGCCGAGTTTTAGAGGTGCAGCCTCCCATTATCAGCAAGATCCGACATCGCAAACTGGCTGTCGGGGCAACGATCTTGCTGCGTATGCATGAGAAATCAGATATCAGCATACGGGAATTGAAGGATCTGTCGACCGCGTCTATGCATTGAGCAGCCCAGCTGATCTTGCCATGCCAGGCGCCGGCATGCGGTATCCGGCGCCCCTCAAATGCACTAGCGTACAGCCCAAACCCCGCTGAACGCCGCATTATTCCTACTTCAAAGCAACACCAGCATCAGTAAGCAGGCAAACCGTCATCCGGTTTCACCTCGCGCAGCGACAACATGGATTCCACCGAGGTCACACCCGGCAAAGTCCGCAGCACGTCACGCATGAAATCACCATATTCATCCAGGTCGGTCGCGACTATCTTCAGCAGGTAATCCGCTGTGCCGGAGATATTGTGGCAGGAGATCACGCGGTCGATGGCCAGCACTTCCCGTTCGAAGCGGTCGGCCAGCGTGCGGTCGTGCACACTGAACCGGACCTGCGCAAACGCCAGCACGCCCAGCCCCATCGCCCGGCGCGACAGCGTGGCGCGGTAGCCGGTGATGTAGCCGTCCTGCTCCAGCCGCTTCAGGCGCCGCGTGCAGGGGGTTTCGGACAGGCCCACCCGTTCCGCCAGTTTGGCGACGGGGATGCGGCCATCGCGGGTGAGCACCGCCAGGATGGCGCGATCAAGGTTGTCTAGTTCATTCATGACATGTCGTGTTAGTGGAATCCCCTCAATTTTAAGACTTTTACAGAGAAAATAGCCCAAAATCCCCTCAGAATTCTAGGGCATCATGACGGTTTTTTTAGAGGAGATCGTCATGGTGTCGCCGGATTTGCTGCTGGTGTTTATGGGAGCCCTGGCCGTGGTGTATGCGTTGCCGGGGCCGGACATGGCCCTGGTCCTGCAATCGAGCGGCCGCAAAGGGATGCGGCACGGCTTCGCAGTGGCTGCGGGCCTGGCGACGGCGCGCGCGCTGCACGTCACCTTGTCCGCCTGCGGCGCGGCCGCGCTGCTGCAAAGCGCACCCTGGCTGTTCACGGCGGTACGCCTGATCGGCGCGGTGTATCTGGCGTGGCTGGCGTTGCAGATCTTCCGCGCGCCGCGTGGCGACACCAATGCAAGCGGCGAGCAAGTCGCCAGCGACGGCAGCATCCGCGCCTCGGTCCTGCGCGGCCTGCTGGGGAATTTGCTGAATCCGAAAGCGCTGCTGTTCTGCTCCGTGCTGCTGCCGCAGTTCATCCGCCCGGCGGCGGGCGCCGTCTGGACGCAGATGCTGGAGTTGGGTGTGATACTGGTGTTGTTCGGCGTGGTCTACGATGTCACGTTGACGGTGGCGGCCAAGCGCCTGGGCAGCTACTTGAGCAAGCACCGCCGCGTGCGGGCGGCGCAGCGCTGGATTTTTTCCGGCGCCATGCTGGGCTTCGCGGTGCGGCTGTCGATCGAATAGCGTCTCAGCACTTCTCGTATTTCCAGTTGCGCGCCTTGCCTTCCGCGATCCACTCGACCGCCTGTTCGCGCCGGCGGGTGCGGGTCGCCTCGGTCTTGGCTTCGGCGATCCACTCCGCGTAGTCGCGCTTCTTGCTTGGGCTGAAGGCATCGAAGTGCTGCTGCGCCGCCGGCACTTCCTTCAACGCCGCGAGCAGATCGTCCGGGATCACCAAAGGGCGCGGCTCGGCTGGCTTGGCGCGCGCCGGCGCGGAGATGCCGTCGTCGTTCAGCTTCATCGCCTTCTTGATGTAGCCGGTCAGGACTTTCTTCGACGGCAGATCCTTGACCGTCTCGATGCGGCCGAACTGCCCCATCGCCTCGCGGTTGGCCTCATCGGCCATCAGCAACTCGCCCTTCCAGAAGCCCAGCGCACAGTGGGCCTTGAAGGCCGACATCCCGCACATCATGCCCTTGTACATAAAGTGCGGGAAGCTCCACTTCATCGTCTCTTCCACCTCCGGGCAGGCCTCGTGCACGATGGCGCGCAGATGGTGGAGTATGGGCTGCGCGAATTCGGCGGACTTGGCGATGTAGGCGTCTACACGCGGATCGATGGTGGGCATGATGATGCTCGGCTGGTTGTTGTTTGTCTCAATATACCAAATACTCCGGTGCAATTTATGACAATCTCTCTGCAACGTTGCTTGTAACATTTTGTTGCGTCATAAACAAAAAGAATACAGCAGCCTGCACAGCTTGGCATACTCTGTTCTTCACACACCGCCGATGAAAACCGCCGCCATGCTGAAACGATCGCTCCCCCTTGCCGCTTGCGGCGCCTTGCTGTTGTTGGGCGGCTGCGCCGCGCCGGGTGGCGGCACGTCCGCCGTCAAGCCGGAACAGCTCAGCGGCGCGCTGAACCGCGTCAGCTGGGGCGTCAACCTGACGACCTACCAGCAGGCCGAGAAGCTGGGCTACGACACCTGGCTGGAACAGCAGCTGCATCCCACCCCGGCGCGGCTGCCGGCCGCCGCACAGGCGCAGATCGACGCCATGACCATCACCCGCAAGCCGCTGATGCAGTTGAACCAGGATCTGGAACAGCAGCGCAAGGACGCCGACAAGATCGCCAACGACGACGAGAAGAAAGCCGCGCAGCAGGCCTACCAGCAGGAGTTGAACCGGATCGCCAAGGAGGCGGCCACGCGCTCGCTGCTGCGAGACCTGTACTCGCCCAACCAGTTGCAGGAGCAGATGACGTGGTTCTGGATGAACCACTTCAACGTCCACCAGGCCAAGAGCAACCTGCGGATATTGGTCGGCGACTACGAGGACACCGCAGTACGGCCCCACGCGCTGGGCAAGTTCCGCGACCTGCTGTCAGCCACGCTGCGCCATCCGGCCATGATCCGCTACCTGGACAACGAACAGAACGCCGCCAACCGCATCAACGAGAACTACGCGCGCGAGCTGATGGAGCTGCACACGCTGGGCGTGGACGGCGGCTACAGCCAGCGCGACGTGCAGGAGCTGGCGCGCATCCTCACCGGCGTCGGCGTCAACCTCGGCACGACCGCGCCTGGCGTGAAGAAGGAACTGCAAGCGCAGTATGTGCGGCAAGGGCTGTTTGAATTCAACCCGAACCGCCACGACTACGGCAACAAGGAATTCCTCGGCCAGACCGTCAAGGGACGCGGCCTGGCGGAAGTGGACGAGGCGCTGGACCGCCTGAGCCGCCACCCGGCCACCGCCCGTTTCGTCAGCCGCAAGCTGGTGCTCTACTTCGTCGCCGACGAAGCGCCGCCCGCGCTGGTGGAACGCATGTCCGCCACCTTCCTGTCCACCGACGGCGACATCGCCGCCGTGCTGCGCACCATGTTCACGTCGACCGAATTCGCACAGTCGCTCGGCCACAAATTCAAGGACCCGGCGCACTACGTGGTGTCGGCCGTGCGCCTGGCCTATGACGACAAGGTGATCCTCAACACAGGGCCGATGCTGTACTGGCTCACGCGCATGGCCGAACCGCTGTACGGCCGCCAGACGCCGGACGGCTACCAGCTCACGCAATCCGGCTGGGCCAGTCCGGGCCAGATGACCACGCGCTTCGAAATCGCCAAGGCCATCGGCTCCGGCAACGCGGGGCTGTTCAAGACCGACGGCCCGCAGGCGCAGGAACGCGCCGCCTTCCCGCAACTGGCCAACGCGCTGTACTGCCAGTCGCTGCAAAAGACCATTGCCCCCGCCACCCGCCAGGTGCTGGACCAGGCCACCTCGCCGCAGGAATGGAACACCTTCCTGTTGTCGTCGCCCGAACTGATGCACCGCTAGGAGCCCGCACATGAAACGCCGCACCCTGCTCAAATCCCTGTCCGCACTGGCGCTGCCCGCCGTTGCCGGCAATCTGTGGGCCGCGCCGGCCAGCAAGACCCGGCTGCTGTTCGTCTTCATGCGCGGTGGTTACGACGCCACCAACTTGCTGGTGCCGATCTCCAGCCAGTACTACTACCAGGTGCGGCCCAACATCGCCGTGCCCAAGCCCAGCGCCGACCTCAATTCCGCGCTGCCCGTCGACAGCGACTGGGGCCTGCACCCCGCCCTGCGCGACAGCATCTATCCGCTGTTCACGGCGGGCCAGGCGACGTTCGTGCCGTTCGCCGGCACCGAGGATATCTCGCGCAGCCACTTCGAAACCCAGGACAGCATCGAGCTGGGACAGGCGCTGGACCGCACACGCGACTACCGCTCCGGCTTCCTGAACCGGCTGGCGCAGATGCTCACCGCCGACAAGGCCAGCGCCATATCCTTCACCGACCAGCTGCCGCTGGTCATGCAAGGCGGCGTGCAGTTGCCGAACATGGCGCTGCGCACCATCGCCAAGCCCTCGGTCGATGCGCGCCAGGCCAGGCTGATCTCCGCCATGTACGACGGCAGCGCGCTGTCGCAACCGGTGCGCGACGGCTTCGCGGTGCGCGAGGACGTGATGAAGGAAATGATAGGCGAGATGGACGCGGCCAACCGCAACGCCATCACTGCCAAGGGCTTCGAGCTGGAGGCGCGCCGCATCGCCAAGCTGATGAAGGACAAATACAACATCGGCTTCGTCGACGTTGGCGGTTGGGATACGCACGTCGGCCAGGGCGGCGCCACCGGCTACCTGGCCGGGCGGCTGGACGAACTGGGTCGCGGCCTGGCCGGCTTCGCGCAGGAGATGGGGCCGGACTGGAAGGACACGGTGGTCATCGTCGTCAGTGAATTCGGCCGCACCTTCCGCGAGAACGGCAACCGTGGAACCGACCATGGACACGGCACCGTTTACTGGGTGCTGGGCGGCGGCGTCCAGGGCGGCAAGGTGCGCGGCGAGCAGATACGGCTGGAACAGGCCACGCTGTTCCAGAACCGCGACTACCCGGTGCTCAACGAATACCGTGCCATGTTCGGCGGCCTGCTGGCGCGCATGTACGGCCTCAATGCCGGACAGGTCGAACAGATTTTCGGCACCAAGGGGCGCGATATCGGGCTCGTATGACGGCCGCGCGGGCCGTCAACAGCGGCCGTTCGATGGTGTTCCGCCGCGTGGGCAGCAAGGTGGAATGGGACGGCCAGCGCTTCTCGCAATTGACCACGCCGGTGCTGGTCCCCTTCGGCATGGTGATGCTGCACGATCACCTGAAATCGCTGGAAGTCGCGATCGACAACAGCGGCAAGACCATGGAAACCAATTTCGCCAAGATGCTGGCCGGCCGCGCCGATGTCGCCGTCGGCACCGAGTACCACGGCCGCGAGCTGCTCGCCTTGCCGCAGTTCGCCGGCAAGATCGAGGTGCTGCCGCTGCCCTTCACCGACGCGCCCTACTTCCTCGTCACTTCGCGCCGCTTCTACGACGCCAATCCTCAGTTGATGGAAAAACTGTGGGACACCATCAGCCGCATTCGCCGCACGCCGGCCTACCAGGCCAGCCAGCGCAAGGCCTTCGACGATATGATCAAGCCTTAGGCGGCAGCAGGCGGCGCTGCATGCGCTCCAGCGTGCGCATGAACAGTGCCGGCTCGTCGGTGGCGCGCGCCAGCACCAGCGCGCCCTGGATGCCGCCGACGGCATCCTCGGCCAGCGCCTGCGCGGTGTCGGCGTCGCGGCCGGTGCGCACCAGCGCCGCGGCCAGCGCGCCCACCCACTCTGCAAAATAGCCCTGCACCTTGAGCGCGTAACGGTCGCGCTCATGGCCCAGCGCGAACACGCCGACCAGGCACACCTTGCGGCCAGACAGGAAGTAACGGCCGACCGCGACGAACATCCGCTCTATCCCCTGCGCCGCGTCGTCGGCGGTGCGCAGCGGCTGGAACACCTGATCGCGGAACCAGCCGTCGATCTCGGCCAGCACGGCGTCAGCCATTTCGTCTTTACCGCCGGGGAAAAAGTTATACATGCTGCCCTTGCCCAGCTTGGTGCCTTCGGAAATACGGGCCAGGCTCGCGCCTTCGAAGCCGTAAGTCCGAAACACTTCCGCCAGCAGCGGGATCACGTCGCCGCGTTCAACCATTGTTCTTGCCATGTCTGCTTTCTAAAATCCGAAATCGCTCAACCCCGGGTGATCGGCCGGACGCGGGCCGTTCACGTCCCAGTGGAACTTGCGATCGGCCGCCGCGATCGGCGCTTCGTTGATGCTGGCCAGGCGGTGCTGCATCAAGCCGTCTTCCGCAAATTCCCAGTTCTCGTTGCCATAGGCGCGGTACCACTGGCCGGAGTCGTCATGGTATTCGTAGGCGAAGCGAACTGCAATGCGGTTGCCTTCAAATGCCCACAATTCCTTGATCAGGCGGTATTCCAGTTCGCGTGTCCATTTGCGGGTCAGCAGGCCGACGATGGCGGCGCGGCCGGTGACGAATTCGGCGCGGTTGCGCCAGCGGCAGTCCTCGGTGTAGGCCAGCGAGACCTTTTCCGGATTGCGGGTGTTCCAGCCGTCTTCGGCCAGGCGGACTTTCTGGATCGCGGTTTCGCGGGTGAACGGAGGGAGAGGTGGACGTGTCATTTGATTACCTTTTCAAGTTGTTTGTACCGATCGGTACAAACAAAGTGTAATCCTGGCTTCGGGCGATTGCAAGCGGATTTTTATTTCGTCGGATTTTGCGGCGGTGCGACCGCCTTGACGGCGGCCGCGTAACTGCGGCTGGCGCGCAGCGGGCCGCCGCGCGTGAGGTGCAACAGGGCGTCGCCGTTTGCCAGCGCTTCGAACAGGCGGATGCGGTCGACCGCGACGACCATGCTGCGGTGGATGCGCTGGAATTGGAGAGGATCGAGGCGCGCCGCAAAACCGGATACGGTGTCGCGCACCAGATGCTGTTCCGCGCCGACGTGCAGGGCCACGTAATTGCCCTGCGCTTCGATCCAGTCCACCTCGGACAGCAGCAGGGAGATGACCTGGCCGCGCCGTTTGACCTGCACATGGGTCAGCGCGGGTGCGGCATCGAGTGTCGGCGCCGGAGCGGCAGGCCGGACCTGCGGTGCACGCTGCAAGCCCACTTGGACCAGCGCAGTCAACGCCGCCAGCGCAAACATCAGCAGCGTGAAATTGCTCACCAACTGGTCCCAAATTTCGTCCCAGGACGGCAGCCATCGCCTGGCGAAGACCCACGCCGCCAGCAGGCACGAGGCCACCACCAGCGTCAGTGCCAGACCGGCCGCGCCGGCCGCGTGGATCAGCAGATGACGGCCGCGACCCGGACCGCGCAGCGGAAAGCGCTCAACCAGCGCCTGCACCGCCGAGGTGACAGTCGTGCCCAGCAAGGCGGCCAGCAGGATGCGGATGACTTCATGGGACAGGCTCAAGGTCTGGCCGGCCTGGCTGGCGCGCAGGATATTGCCGGGTTCGAGCACCAGCAGGAAGGCCAGCCAATACAACAGCACCCAGGCGTGCGGACGCAGCCAGGCGGGCCAGCGCGCATGCGACGGGGTGGGATGAACGAAGATCGTCATGCGGACGATTCTAGCAGCGATCTGGGACGGGCCGAGGGGAAAATGTGACCAGCCGGTCTAGCCGAATCGGCGCCGCCCGACGACACTGGCCGCTGACCAATCGAGGAGGAACTGGCATGGGCAAGACGGTATGCAGATGGTTATTGGCGTTGCAGTTGCTGGCCTGGAGCGGGGCGCAGGCGACGCAGGTGATGACCACCGACGGCGCACTGGCGGGACAACGGCAAGACGGCGTGGACGTCTATCGCGGCATTCCATACGCACTGCCGCCATTGGGCGCGTGGCGCTGGCGCCCGCCGCAGCCGGCGCCGGCATGGCAGGGCGTGCGCGACGCCAGCAAGTTCGCCCCGGCCTGCATGCAGCAAGGCGTGTCGATGCCGGGCGAGACGCCGCCGGAGGTCAGCGAGGACTGCCTCTACCTCAACGTGTGGGCGCCGCCGCGCCGCGCCGGCCAGCGCTTGCCGGTGATCGTCTGGATCCATGGCGGCGGCTATGCCAACGGTTCTGCGGCCATGCCGCTGTATCACGGCGACCGCCTGGCCCGCAAAGGCGTGCTGGTGGTGACCATCGCCTACCGCCTTGGCGCGCTGGGATTCCTGGCCCACCCTGCCCTGAGCGCGGAATCGCCCCACCACTCATCGGGCAATTACGGCTTGATGGACCAGATCGCGGCGCTGGAATGGGTGCAGCGTAACATCGCAGCCTTTGGCGGCGACCCGGGCCGCGTGACCATCGCCGGACAATCGGCCGGCGCGATGGCCGTCAGCGCCCTGCTGTCATCGCCGCGCGCGAAGGGCCTGTTCCATCGCGCCATCGCGCAGAGCGGCGGCATCTTCGAACCGCTGCAACTGGCGCCCGGCTACCTGCTGGCCAACGCGGAACGCGACGGCTTCAGCTACCTGGAGTCGCTTGGCGCCACCACGCTGGAAGCGATGCGCAAGCTGCCGGTCGACCGCCTGATGGGTGGCGGCGCAGGCGCCGTCACCCATCCCGTGATCGAACCGCATGTGCTGCCCCTGTCGCCGTACGACGCCTACACGCAGGGACGCTATCACGACGTGCCTTTGCTGCTCGGTTCAAACAGTGAAGAAGCACGGGCGCTGGTCAACGTGACGACGGTGCGCGCCGACAGCTTTGAAGCCGACATCGCCGCCAGTGTCGGGGCTCTTCCGCCGGCGCTGCTGTCGGCGTACCCGCACGCCACCGACGCCCAGGCGCGCGAAGGCCGCCTGGGACTTGAACGCGACCTGCGCTTTGGTTGGGACATGTGGGCTTGGGCGCGGCTGGCGCAAAAGGGCCGCAGCCCCGTGTACTACTACAGCTTCGACCATCGCCCGCCGTTCCCGTCCGATTCGCTCTATGCCGGCTGGGGCGCCAGCCACTACACCGAACTTTGGTATATGTTCGACCATCTGGACCAAGCCCCCTGGGCCTGGCGCACCGCCGACCGCACACTGGCGGCGGCGATGTCGAGCTACTGGGTGCACTTTGCCGCCACGGGCGATCCGAACGGCAGCGGCGTGCCGCACTGGCCGGCGTTTCGCGGCACGGAAGGCAAAGTCCAGCGCCTGGGCGATCCGGTCAGCAGCGGTCCGGTGCCGGCCATCGATCATCTGCAAGTGTTCGACGCCGTCTATTCCGGGCTGCGGGGCAAGGCGTTTTAAATTTTGTCGTGGGCCGGTAATAAATCAGCATTATCATAAGTTCAAGCAAATTTGATAATGGAGTAAGTCATGCGCGTCCCTACCCTGCTGGCCCTGCTGCTCAGCGCCGCCGCACTGATCCCGGCACACGCCGCCGACGCCTGGAAGCTGGCTGGCGTCGACAAGTTTTACATGCATACGCCGACGCCCAATTCCTTCACCGGCCTGTATCGCAGCCAGGGCATGGCCACCGACGGCAAGCAGTGGTTCTTCTCCTGGCAGTACGGGCTGGAACGCGCCGACAACAACTTCGATTCCGTGCAGCGCAATTCCTCGTTCACGCTGCCGGGCAATCTGTCGCCCGGCATCCCCGGTGCGCTGATGGCGCAAGGGTTGAACCACATCGGCGACATCGACTATCACAACGGCGTGATCTACGCCTCGCTCGACTCCACGGCCGGCTACACCAAGCCGCACGTGGCGCTGTTCAACGCATCGGACCTGAGCTACACCGGCAAGAGCTATGAGCTGGGCGGCACGCCCGCCAATCCGAACAAGGACCTGGCCAGCTGGGTGGCCGTCGACGCCAAGCGCGGCTTCGGCTACGGCAAGGAATGGCAGAACGGGAACACCATCAACGTCTACAACCTGGACGACTGGAGCTTCAGCCACACCATCACGCTGGACACGCCGCTGGCGCGCATCCAGGGCGCGAAAGTGGTGGGCGACTGGCTGTACATGGCGTCGGACAATGCGACGCAATCGATCTACCGCAGCAACCTGCTGAGCGGCGCGGTGGAGGAAGTAGTGCGCCTGCCGCAGCCTACGGGCGCGCTGGAGATGGAAGGCATCGCCCTGCGCGCGAGCGCCGATGGCACGCTGGACATGTATGTGGAACAGGTGGTCGATCCGGACCGCAGCGGCCAGTCGCTGACCAATCCGAATCTGCATGTGGCGCTATACCACTACCAGCTGGCGCCGGTGCCGGAACCGGCCACGTATGGGATGCTGCTGGCCGGCTTGCTGGCCATGCAGGCAGTGCGTCGTCGTCGCGGAAAATAAATTAAGTGAACAGCTCCCGGCACAGCTGCCGACCGCTCTCGGTCAGCAGCACGGTGCCGGCGACGCCGCCCTCCTCCAGCTCCAGCGCGACCCAGCCGGCATCGACCAGCATCGTCAGCTGGCGCCGCAGCACCGACATCGGCCGCTCCGACTGCTTGCTCAGTTTCGCCAGCGTGCACGGCTTGTCCGGCCACTCCGCATTGATGCGCCACAGCGCCTCCAGCACGCCAATCAGCGCGGTCATGACCTCTTCATCCATGCGACACACCCTTCAAGCTCAAAAACGTCATTCTGCACTATACTCCGCTCAATAAGATTGACTGGATTACGCCATGCAAAAAACCAAACCCGAAGGACGCATCGAACCCTACCAACACGCAGCCGCAGGCTGGGGCGCTTTGAAACAGGTGGCGATTAATCTGGTGCGCGAGAAGGTCAGCGGCGGCAATTACAAGACGCTGCTCAAACAAAACCAGCCAGACGGCTTCGACTGCCCCGGCTGCGCCTGGCCGGACCGCGAACACGCGTCTACCTTCGAATTTTGCGAGAACGGCGTCAAGGCGGTGGCGGCGGAAGCCACCAGCAAGCGCGTGCGCCCCGATTTCTTCGCCGCCCACACGGTGGCCGAACTGCTGACGCAATCCGACTACCAACTCGAACAGCACGGCCGCCTGACCGATCCCATGGTCTACGACAGCGCCAGCGACAAGTACCTGCCGATCGCCTGGGACGACGCCTTCGCGCTGATCGCCCGCCACCTGAATGCCTTGCCCGATCCCAACCAGGCCACGTTCTACGTCTCCGGCCGCACCGGCAACGAGGCGGCCTTCCTGCTGCAGCTGTTCGTGCGCATGTATGGCACCAACAACTTCCCGGACTGCTCGAACATGTGCCACGAGCCGACCAGTCGCGGCCTGCCAGGCACCGTCGGCATCGGCAAGGGCACGGTCACGCTGGAAGACTTCGAACACGCCGACACGCTGCTGATCTTCGGCCAGAACCCGGCCACCAACCACCCGCGCATGCTGGGCGAGCTGCGCGACTGCGCCAAGCGTGGCGCCACCATCGTCTCCATCAACCCATTGCGCGAGCGTGGTCTGGAACGCTTCACCAGCCCATCGCACCCGATGGAGATGCTGACCAATTCCAGCACCAGCATCAGCAGCATGTTCGTACAGCCGAAACTGAGCGGCGACTTCGCGCTGATCAAGGCCGTGGCCAAGCGCCTGGTCGAACGCGACGACGCCGCGCAGGCGGCCGGCCAAGCCAGCCTGTTGGACCGCGAATTCATCGCCACCCACACGACCGGCTACGAAGCCTTCGAGCAGGACTTGCGCGCCCAGGATTGGGACCAGTTGCTGGCCGAATCCGGCGTGCCGCGCGCGCAGATCGAGGCGCTGGCCGAGGTCTACATCCGTGGCCAGAAAGTGATCTGCACCTGGGGCATGGGCCTGACCCAGCACAAGGGCGCGGTGGCGACGATCCAGATGCTGTCCAACCTGATGATGATGCGCGGGAATATCGGCCGTCTCGGCGCCGGCCTGTGCCCGGTGCGCGGCCACTCCAACGTGCAGGGCGACCGCACCATGGGCATCGAGGAAAAGCCGGCCAAGGCCTTCCTCGACCGCATGCAGAAGGTGTTCGACTTCGAGCCTCCCCGCGCGCATGGCTACGACACGGTCGAAAGCATCCAGGCCATGTTGGACGGGAAGATCAAAGTCTTCTTCGGCATGGGCGGCAACTTCGCCATGGCGACGCCGGACACGCCGCTGACCTTCGACGCCTTGCGCGCCTGCGACCTGACGGTGCATGTGGCGACCAAGCTGAATCGCAGCCATCTGGTGCACGGCAAGGACGCGCTGATCCTGCCGACGCTGGGCCGCACCGAGATCGACCTGCAACAAGGCGTTCCGCAAGGCGTGACGGTGGAAGATTCGATGAGCATGGTGCACCTGTCCTACGGCATGAACACGCCGGCCTCAGACAACCTGCTGTCCGAAACCGCGATCACGGCGCGCATGGCGCACGCCACGCTGGGCAGCGGCAAGGTGGACTGGCTGGCCTACGGCAGCGACTACGCCAGCATCCGCGACGCCATCGAAAAAGTGTTCGACGATTTCCACGACTTCAACGCACGCGTGGCCAAGCCGGGCGGCTTCCATCTGAAGGTCGCCTCGCGTGAGCGCGAATGGCGCACCACCAGCGGCAAGGCGCAGTTCCTGCCGCGCGCCGTCGATACCGATACGCCTATCCACCGCGCCCGCGCCAAATACGGCGAGCGTTTGATGACGCTGATGACGGCCCGTTCGCACGACCAGTACAACACCACCATCTACGGCATGGACGACCGCTATCGCGGCGTGTTCGGCCTGCGCCGCGTGGTGTTCATCAACAAGGAAGACTTGCAGATGCTGGGCCTGCGCAACGGCCAGTGGGTGGACATGGTCAGCGTGTGGGACGACGATGTCGAGCGCCGCGCCGACCGTTTCCTGCTGGTGGAATACGACATCCCGCGCGGCTGCCTGGGCTCCTACTTCCCGGAGACGAACGGCTTGATCCCCCTGCACAGCACCGCCGACGGCGCCGGCACGCCGACCTCCAAATCGATCCCGGTGCTGCTGCAGCTGTCGGCCGATCAGTCGTCGGCGGAATAGCTAGGTATATTCGACGCAGCCGTCCTGGCGGCAGAAGCTCACCAGCTTGACGCCCGCTTCGGCGGCGATGTCGATCGCCAGGGTACTCGGGGCGGAGATGGTCGCCAGCATCGGGATATTCATGCGCGCCACCTTGCGCACCAGCTCATAACTGGCGCGGCTGGACATGAAGACGAAGCCGCGCCGCATGTCCACGCCCTCGCGCGCCAGATGTCCGATCAACTTGTCGAGCGCATTATGGCGGCCCACGTCCTCGCACACGCGCAGCACCGCGCCATCCACCGCGCACCATGCGGCGGCATGCACGCCGCCGGTGGCGCGCATCAGCTGCTGGTGTCCGCCCAGTTCCGCCGCAGCGCGGGCTATCGCCGGCGGCAGCGCAGCCTCATCGTGCAGCGCCGGCGCCTCGATCGGCGATGGCTGCAAATCGAGCAGCTCCAGGCTCTCGACGCCGCACACGCCGCAACCGCTGCGGCCCGCCATCGAACGGCGCTGCTGCTTGAGCTGCATGAAATCTTCCTGGGCGATAGTAAGGGCGACCTCGAAGCTGCGTGCATGCTCCCGCAGTTCGATATCGAAAACGTCTGCGGCCTTGCCGACCAGGCCTTCGGTCAGCGCGAAGCCGAGCGCGAATGCTTCCAGCTCGCGTGGCGTCACCATCATGACGGCATGCGAAATGCCATTGAAGACCAACGCCACCGGGCGTTCCTCGGCGACGTGGTCGGTGGTGCGGCTGGCGTCCTGCGACGCCCCGCCGCGACGGCGCAACACGGAACGCTCCTGCGATCCGCTTCCTTCCGTCTCTGTTTCAAACTTCATCACAGCCCCGCTGAATAAGCACAACGGCTTATTCTACACGGGGCCGGATGGCTGCGTCAGGCAGCCAGCTGTTCGCCGGCCACGCCGTAGTGGCGGGCGTAGCGGCCGTCCAGGTTGGCCAGCGGCAGCAGCAGGAACAGGTCGGCGCTTTCGAAATCAGGATCCCATGCCGGTTCGCCGCAAATCCAGGCGCCCGAACGCATGTAGCCCTTCAACAGCGGCGGCACTTGCGGCTTCTGCGCGGCTTCCAACTTCGAGAACGGGAACGGCAGGTGCGGGGTGACGCGGTATTCGGACGGCGCCAGATGGGCGGCGGCCAGCGATTGATAAACGGCGACGGCATTGTGGCCGCCATCGGCCAGGCTGATGCTGGCGCAGCCGACCAGGTAGTCGCAGTTTTCACGACGCATGTACTCGGCCAGGCCGGACCACAGCAGCATGATGACGCTGCCGCCACGGTAATCAGGATGGATGCAGGCGCGGCCTGCTTCCACCATGCGGCCGCGCAGGTTGTTCAGGCGGCCCAGGTCGAATTCGCCCTCGGAGTAGACGCGGCCCAGTTTGCGGGCGCGCGTTGCGCTCAACAGGCGGTAGGTGCCAACCACCTTGAGCGTGCTCGTATCGCGCACAATCAGGTGATCGCAGTGCTCGTCGAATTCGTCGCTGTCCAGGCCATCCTCGCGGACCAGCGAACTCAATCCCATTGTTTCGATGAACACCTTGTAGCGCAGGCGCTGTACTTCGCGCAGCTCTTCCGGTGTGCTTGCCATACTGAGTACCAGCTTACCGGACGCTGCTCGGACGTCGGCTTGTATGATCGAAGTTTGCATGCTTCATCCTTTCTGTGGGAGACGAAGCAAGCGTAACGGTCGAATACTTCAGGAAAATGACAAGGTGGTGTCAGTTCCGTGACAATGGCCGAAGTGTTGTTTTTTAATTAGACTTTCTTTGGACGACCGGTTTTCAGTTGCGGCAGGCCGGCCAACACATTTTGCAGCGTGGCAAGGTCGATCTGGCTGATCAGCGCGACGCCGATACGCAGCAGCTCGCTCTTCTTGATTTCGAAACCGGCCTTCAGGCAGGCTTTCTTGACCTGGCCCAGCACCGCGTATTCCTGCTCCGGCATGGTGAAGCTGTCGCGCACCAGCTTTTCCTTGCGTGCCTTGTCCTTGGCGGCGTCCACTGGCGCCGGCTTGGCGGCTGCGGCCTTCGGTGCGGCCTTGACGGCGGCTTTAGGTGCAGGCTTGGCGGCGGCCTTCGGCGCGGCTTTAGGAGCTGCCTTAGGTGCGGCCTTCGCAGCAGCAGGTTTCGCTGCAGCCTTCGGCGCGGCCTTGGCGGCGGCCGGCTTGGCGGTGGCCTTGGGTGCCGGTTTCGCAGCAGCTGGTTTGGCGGCGGCTTTCGGCGCGGCCGGCTTGACGGCAGCCTTGGCAACCGGCTTGGCGGCGGCTTTGGCGGCGGTTTTCACGACAGGTTTTTTCGGCAGCGCAGGGGCTTTGCCATTAACGAGGGCAGTAACAGGTTTATTCATAACAACTCCAATTTTAATTCAACAATATAAACAATATATATCATTTACGCTTTTCTTGCTTGTTCTAGCGCAAATGCAGCGCGACGCGGGCGAACAGCACGTCCGGATTAACCGGCTTGCGTAAGAAATCTACAGCCCCCAGGCTCAAGCCCATGGCCTCGTCCTCGGGCTGGCTTTTGGCGGTCAGGAACAGCACCGGTATGGCGCTGCTATGCGGATCTTCCTTCAGGCGGCGGCAAGTCTCATAACCGTCCATGTCCGGCATCATGATGTCGAGCAGGATCAGGTCCACCTGTGCCCCGGCGACGATTTGCAGCGCCGTCGCGCCACTGGTCGCTACCTTGGTGTTGTACTTATCCTTCAGTAAATTGGACAGCAGCGTGATATTGTCCGGCGTATCGTCGACTATCAGTATGGTCGGACGTCCGTTCTTGATGTTCATGATCCCTCCTGTTCCTGTGCGACCGCCGCCAGCAGTTTTCCGGCGGCCTCGAATTCGTAATGCTCCATATGCGCGACCAGGCGGCTCATCGTCACCGGCGGCAGCAGCGTCGCCAGCGATGCGCGCACGCTGCCGAAATAATCGACGCTGTCGCCGCTGAACTCCGCCAGCAGCGCCCGCAGTTCAGCCAGCGCCTGGCGCGGTTCCACCAGGCCGCCATCGGCGCGTGGCGGCAGCGGCGGAATCGCCCGCATCGACAGCCCGAGCCACCGCGACAGCACGCTGTACAGGCGCTGCGGGTCCACCGGCTTGGCGATGTAGTCCTGCATGCCCTCCTCCAGGCACTGCGCCTGCACCCCGGCCAGCGCGTGCGACGTCACCGCGATCACCGGCAGTTCGTTGAAGCGGCTGTCCTGGCGCAGCAGGCGGATGGTCTCATGGCCATCCATCACCGGCATGCCCAGGTCCATCAGCACCAGATCGTAAACATCGGGACCGGCGGCCTGCAATCGGTCCAGCGCCTCGCGGCCGTTGCCCACCACGTCCACCGCGATGCCCTGCAGCTCCAGCAGCTCCAGCGTCACGTCCTGGTTGTCCGGGCTATCCTCGGCCAGCAGCACGCGCGCGGCGCGGCGCGGCGACGCATGCAGCGTCAGGTCGCCCACCGGCCCATGGTGCACGGCCGCCTGCACCGCCACCGCGGCCGCGTCGGACAACGGCAGCTGCAAATCGAAATGGAAGGTCGAACCGTGATCCGGTTCGCTCTCGACATCGATGCGCCCGCCCATCAGCCGCACCAGCTGCTGCGAGATCGACAGCCCCAGGCCGGTGCCGCCGTAGTGGCGGGTGGTGGAGCCGTTGGCCTGGCTGAAGGCGCGGAACAGCTTGGCCTTCTGCTGCTGCGTCATGCCGATGCCGGTGTCGCGCACCGAGAAGCGCAGCGTGGTCATGCCCTCCGGCGCGGCGGCCGGCAGGACTGCGCAGCGCAGTTCCAGCTCGCCCTCGGCCGTGAACTTGACGGCGTTGTTGGCCAGGTTGATCAGCACCTGCCCCAGTCGCAGCGGGTCGCCCACCAGATAGCGCGGCACATCGGGAGCCACCGTCACCAGATAGCGCAGGTGCTTGTCGGCGGCGCGTTGCGCGGTCACGCCGGAGACATTGGCCAGCACCTCCTCCAGCGCGAAGGGGATGGATTCCATGTCCAGCCGGCCCGCCTCGATCTTCGAGAAATCCAGCACGTCGTTGATGATGCCCAGCAGCGACAAGGCCGCGCGGTGGATCTTGCTGATGTAGTCGTGCTGCTTGGGCGTCATCTCGGTGCGCAGCGCCAGGTAGGCCATGCCGATCACGGCGCTCATCGGCGTGCGGATCTCGTGGCTCATATTGGCCAGGAATTCGGACTTGGCGATGTTGGCCGCTTCCGCCATCACATTGGCGTTGACCAGCTTCTGTTCGCGCTCGCGGCGGTCGCTGATGTCGCGGATGAAGGCGCAGAACTCGTAGCTGTCCTGCCCTTCCGACTTGACCTGGGTGATCGCCAGCTCGATGGGAAACTCCTCGCCGCTGCGGCGCAACGCCACGACCTCGATGCGCGCATCGAGCACAGCCCCGGCGCCGCCGGCCATGTAGCGCTGCATGCCGCGCCGGTGATCGTAGCGGTAGCGCGGCGGGATGATGGTCTTGTCCAGCGCCAGCCCCAGCGCCTCGTCGCGGCTCCAGCCGAAGATGCGCTCGGCCTGCGTGTTCCAGCCGACGATGCGGCCCGCCAGGTCCATGCGCACCACGGCGTCGAGCGCGGTGTCGACGATGGTTTGCAGCTTGGCCTGGCTGTCGCCCAGCTGCTGCATGGAGCTGGTCAGCTCCCGGGTGCGGGCGGCGATGCGCAACTCCAGGTCGCGGTTCAGCTCCCGCAGCTCGTGTTCGGCGTCGCGCAGGCGGGTCAGCGTGTCGCGGAAGCGCAGCACCGCGCCGGACAGGCGGCCCACCTGGTCCTCGCGGCCGATGCCGGACAGCTTGATGTCGGTCTCGCCGCGGGTCAGCTTTTCCAGGCTGCCCTGGATGTCGGCAAAGGGCCGCGCCGCGCGCCGCCCGACCACGAAGATCGACAGCACGATGCCCAGCGCCAGCAGCAGGTTGGCCGCCACCGTGTTGTAGATTTGGCGGCGCAGGTCCTGGTCGATCTGCTGGCGCGAGAAGGCCAGGTCGATGGAGCCGACCGGATAGCTGCGGCGGGCGTCGCTGAAGCTGATGTCGCGGTGCACCTTGATCGCCGCCACCGGCTCGCGCAGCGGCGAAACGTAGCTGGCCAGCTCCGCGCCGTTGGGGCCCAGCACGCGCAGCACCAGCACCTCCGGCGTGGCGCCCGAGGCATCGACCACGCTGGAGACGGCGGCGCTGTTGATGTCGAACAGCGGCCGCGCCAGCGCCTGCGACAGCACCGCCGTCAGCCGCTCGGCGCGTTCGCGCACATTCTGTTCCGCCTCGCTTTTCAGCGTCTGCATCACATAGGTGGTGTAGATCGCGGTGGACGCGGCCACCGATATGAAGATGCCGAAGCCCAGCCGCAGCAGGATGTTGCGGCGCCATGCGCTGCGCAGGCGGGCCAGCGGGCCGCCGCCGCTCAGGACCGGCTCCTGCGCCGGAACCTGCGGATCAATGACGGACTCCTTCGGCCGCTTCCAGCTTCTTGTAGGCGGCGCTGTTGCGGGCTTCCTCGATGGCCCGCCAGATGCGCTCCGCCAGTTGCGGCCGCGCCGCCAGCATGCCGTGCGAGAGTATCAGGAAGTACGGTTTTTCGATGATGGGGATGGGCAGTTCCTCCAGCTGCGGCCCCAGAGGACCGTGCATCAAGCCGTGGGCGTCGCTGCCGCCGATCGCTGCCGCCGCCACGCGGCCGGCGATCAGCTTGCGCGCCAGTTCGTCGGCGCGCTGGCTGCCCTCGTCCACTTCCACGTTCTGCGCGCGCAGCACGTCGCCGACCGAGTAGCCCAGCTGGAAGCCGATCGCGCCGTCCAGGTTGCGGAAGCTCTTGCCGTCCCATTCGACCTTGCTGCCTTTTTTGCGGACCACGACATAGCTGTCGATGTGCATGCGCTTGCTGGCGTCGATCTGCTGCCCGCCGGGATACTCGCCCAGCTCGCGCCGGTCCGGCTTGTAGCTGACGGCGAAAGCGCCGTCGACCGCGTTGGCCTTCAACTCGGCCAGACAGCGCTTCCAGGGGATGGCTTGATAATCGAAGTGGATATCGAGGCGCTGCCCGACCATCTTCAGCAAGGCGAAATTGAGGCCGCCCTGCTTCTCGGTGCGCCATGGCAGCACGTCCTGCTGCTCGAAGCACAGGGAGACGGTCTCCTTGCCGGCGGCCGATGCCGATGCCAGCGACAGCGCCAGCAGCACCCGGGCGCAGCTACGATGCATGGCGTCGTTCCTCATAAACCTCCCAACAGATTAGCCGATGGTGCGTATGCTGAAGTCTACCCCAACTTCATCCCACTGCTCCTGCTCCTTTTCCAGCCAGTAGGACAGCGTCGGATGGTCGCCTATCCATTCGCGGTGGATTTCCAGCTCGATGCGATTCTTCATGCGCAGCTTGATCAGCGTGAAGTCGACATCCATGCGCGAGTGCATGAACAGCACCGCCAGCCGCAGCGCCACCACCGCCTTGGTGAAATCCGGCTCGGCCAGCGCGTCGGCCACCTTGCGCAGATTGCCCTTGTGGGCGGCGATCAGGCGCGCCATGGTCTTCTGCTCGCGCGCAGTGAAGCCCGGCAGGTCGGCGTTCTCGATCATGTAGGCGGCGTGCTTGTGGTAGCCGGTGTGCGACACCACCATGCCCATCTCGTGCAGCAGCGCGCTCCAGTACAGGTGGCGCGCATACTGGTCGCCGGCCGGCTTGGTCTGCATGTACAGCGCCAGCGCGTCGTCGGCCACGCGGTTGGCGCGGCGCTCGTCGCAGTGGAACTTCTGCAGGCAGGCCTGCACCGATTGCTCGCGGCGGTCACGCTTGGTCGAACGCAGGTGCAAGTCCCACATCACGCCCATGCGCAGGCCGGCCTCGATCGGCTGCACCACCGGGATATCGAGTTCGCGCACCAGGCCGATCAGGATGGCCAGGCCGCCGATGATGGTGCCGGCGCGGTCCGGGCGCAGGCCGGCCATCTCGATCTTGCTGACGTGGCCGAATTCGATGAAGCGCTGTTTAAGGGCGCTCAGCGTCTCGGCGTTGACTTCGCGGCCAATGCCGTTCTTGACGATGATGTCGGCGATGGTGCGGGCGGTGCCGGAGGAGCCGTAGCACTGCTTCCAGTACTGCGGGTGATACGGCGGCGCCGCGTCCTCGAAATGGCTGCGCGCCGACAGGATGGCCGCCTCGAACGAGGGGCCGTCGACGCGGCCGCCGATGAAGAACGACAGGCTTTGCTTGACCGTGCCGACGCTGAACGACTCGACCCGCTCGATTTCCTGGCCGCGCCCCAGTATCAGCTCGGTGGAGCCGCCGCCGATGTCGATCACCAGCCGGCGCTCGCCGGGCAGCGCCAGCGCGTTGGCCACGCCCATGTAGATCAGGCGCCCCTCCTCCTCGCCGGAGATGATTTCGATCGGATAGCCGATCGCCAATTCGGCTTCGGGCAGGAAGGCGGCGGAATTGCGCGCCACGCGCATGGCCGACGTGGCGACCACGCGCACGCCGTCAAGCTTGTAGGCGGCCAGCACGGCGCGGAAGTTTTTCAGGCAGGCCAGCGCGGTCTGCATGGCGGCCGGCGTCAGGTTGCCCTTGTCGTCCAGGCCTGCGGCCAGGCGGATAGGCTCACGCACGGATTTCAGGACGCGGATCGCCTCCCCGTCATGCTTGCCGATGTGGAGGCGAAAACTGTTGGAACCCAGATCTACTGCAGCGTACATATGTGGAAGCCTCTCTCGGCAAACGGCAACGAAGGCTCGCGGGTGAATCAAACTAAACGATTTACATGATTATAGTCACGATAAGCGCTGTTTGTTACCAGCTGATGACAGGCTGTTGCAATTCAGGCTTCCAGCGCCCCGGCGCCGGTCTGCGCTTCGGCCACGCGATTGCGGCCGGCCTGCTTGGCTTCCTGTAGCGCTTCGTCGGCGCGCTTGAACAGGCTGACCGTGGTGTCGTCGGTGCGGATGGTAGTCACGCCCAGACTGGCGGTCATGTTGATCACCGCTTTATCAGCCTTCACCGGCAGCGCGGCGACGGCCAGGCGGATACGCTCGGCCACCATGATGGCGTCTTCCAGCGAGGTGCGCGGCAGCTGGATGGCGAATTCGGCGCCGCCCAGGCGGCCCATCAAGTCGCTGTCGCGCAGTTGTTTTTTGCAGACGTCGACCATGGCCTTGAGCACCTTGTCGCCCACCGGATGGCCGTAGTTGTCGTTGACGCGCTTGAAGTGGTCGAGATTGAGGATGATCAGCGAAGTCGGCATGCCGGGACGGCGCGCCAGCGCGATCCACGGCGTCAGCGTCTGGTAGAAGCCGCGCCGGTTCGGCACGTCGGTCAGCGCGTCCACCACTTCCAGCCGGTCCAGCTCGGCCTGTTGCTTCTCGCGGGTCAGCAGCAGATAGCCGAAGGCGCTGATCAGCATCATCAGGTACAGCGCGGCGATGCCGACGCCCTGCACCAGCGCCGGGCTGACCCAGCTCCAGCCGTCCGGCAGCAGCGCCGTCAGCAGGCCGCGCGCCATCACGGCCAGCGCCAGCAGCAGCGACGACAGCACCAGGTAGCGGCGCAGCAGCGTGCCGGCGCTCCAGCCCCGGCCCAACGCGGCGGCGCCGGCGATGAAGAAGAAGCCGATCACCAGCGAGGCGATGGCGATGCGTTCGGCGGCCGGCAGGTCCAGCAGCCAGGCGCCGGTGAACACGCCGATGGCCGCACCCAGCGCCGGCAGCAGGTAGCGCCGCCATACGCGGCGGCCGGCCTGCTCCCACAGGGCGGAGGCGTCCAGCGCGAAGCCGGTGAACAGCAAGGCGTTGGCGAGCGGGATGGTGAGGAAGTCCGGCAGCGTGCCGCGCAGGAAGAGCAAGCCCCAGGCCACGGCCTGGAACTGCTTGGCCATGCCCCAGGTGGTGCTGGCGGCCGCCAGGCCGGCGCGGCGGCGCTCCTGCTCAAAAAAGAACAGCGCCGCGCACAGGCTCAGATTGCCCAGCGCCAGCGCCAGTACCAAAGTTTTTATATCCATGACCTGCCGCGGGTCAGACCTCGTGCTCGACGTTGGTGCTGCCGTCGCCCATCTTGCTGGCCCAGGCCTGCGAGAAGTAGGCTTTTTCGTCCTCGGTAGGCGCGTCGTGCCAGAACACGATCAGCGTGCCCTTGTGGTCGTGCAGCTGGCTGACCTTTTCGATAAAGGACTGCTTGCCGGCCATGTCGGCCAGCGCCACCACGTAACCGTAGACGCGGGTCAGCCGCTCCAGGCGGTCAGGCTCGGTGAAGCTGTTGGTGGCGGTAAGCGTAGGGTGGTCTAAAAACATCGTATCTGTCTCCATGAAGGCCGCCGGAGGGGCTGGCCGGTGCTACCGCCAATGTACCTACAATTTTTCCGTCTGTAAATGCAATGTGGCGCGCTGGCGGGCATGCTACTATAAATTGACCCTGTAAATCCACAATACCGCCAACTTGACACCGTCTTCCCCCTCTCACAACCGTCCGCAGGTCCACACGCGCGGCGACAAACGCCTGCTGGAATTCCAGCCCGGCATGGTCCAGAGCGAGATGCGGCTGTCGCGGCCGGACGATCTGGTGCTCAGCTACGCACGGGCGATGATGTGTTTTGTGCTGTTCCACCCCAAGCCCGAACACATCGTCATGGTCGGGCTGGGCGGCGGTTCGCTGGCCAAGTTCTGCTACCGCTACCTGCCGCACAGCCGCATCACCGTGCTGGAGCTGCGCGCCGACGTCATCGCGCTGCGCGAGCAGTTCGCCATTCCGCGCGACGACGCCCGCTTCCGCATCATCCACGCCGACGCCACCGAGTACATGGCCAGCCTGGCCGGCGCCGCCGACGTGCTGCTGGTGGACGGCTTCGACGCCGAGGGCCTGCCGCCGGCCTTGGGCAGCGCCGCCTTCTATGCCGACTGCCGCCGCGCGCTGCGGCCGGGCGGCGTGATGGTGGCCAATATCTTCAGCTACGATCCGCAGTACGGCCCCATGCTGCGGCGCCTGCGCGAGACCTTCCAGGGCCGCATCTGCTGGTTCCGCGGCATCGCCGGCAACAACCGCATCCTGTTCGCGGTCAAGGGCGGCAAGCCGTCGCCGGCGCTGGCGATGCAGCAGCGGGTGGCGCGCAGCCACGGCCTCGGCTTCGCCATCCTCAACCGGTTGCTGGCGCACTGGATCGTGCTGCGCATGCGCTGGAGCGGCCCGGCCTGACGCAGCCAGCCCTTATTTGGCGGGTTTGCCGCGCACCGCCACCACTTCGATCTCCACCAGCGCCTTGGGCACCACCAGCGCCGCCACCTGCACCGTGGCGCGGGCCGGCTTGTTCGGCTGGGCCGCCGTGCCGAAGTATTCCTTGTACGCCTCGTTCATGCCGGCAAAATCCAGCTTGCCGGCGGCGTCCGCCACCAGATAGACCCGCATCTGCACCACATCGCCCATGCCCAGGCCCTGCTCGCGCAATGTGGCCTCGAACTGCTTGAGCACGTCGGCAGTCTGCGTGCGGGTGTCGCCGTCGAAGGACTTGGCCAGCTTGCCCGATACGTACAGCGTGTCACCGGACCACACGGCGTTGGCGATGCCGCTGTCGGCGCTCTGGATGTGCTGCACCTTGGTCTGGGCGGCGGCGGGCAAGGCAAGCGACAAGCTCAGGGCGGCGGCCAGCAGGCCAGGTATGCGGTTGATGGTCATCCTCATAGTCATCCTTTCAGTGAAAATATCAGGCGCGCACCCGCGCCGCCAGCTGCTCGATGGCGTGGTGGGCCGACAGCACCGCCCCCTCCTGCCACGAGCTGAGGTAGCCCAGGTATTCGCCGGCGAAATACATCACGCCGTCCGGCTGCTGCAACAGCCGGTAGACGGTGTCGAACTGTTCCGGCTTCCATTCGGCCCACGAGCCCAGGCTGTGCGGCACCTTGGGCCAGGCGATGTTGACGCCGCCGCGCACCATGGTGCGATAGCCGGGATGGATGGCCTCGCCCGCCGCCAGCGCCTTCTCGATGCGCTCGGCCAGCGGATACTGGCCCATGTCGTCGCCGGGGAAGGCGCCGAAACAATAGGAGCCGACCAGCACGCCGTCGGCCTGGCCGATGCCGTGCGAGGGATAGAGGATTTGCGTGACGTCGCGGCTGGTCCAAGACAGGCCGCCGTAGATGCCCTCGTCCTGTTCCCAGAAGCGGCGCGGCGCATAGAACGCGGTCTTGGCCGAGCGCGCATACTCCACCTCGGCGATGGCCTCCCGGTAGGCCGGCGCGAAATCGTTGGGGATGTCGCGCAACACCGACAGCGGCAGCGTGCAGATCACATAATCGCTGTCGATCACGCTGCGGGCGCCGCCGTGATGGCAGACCACGCGCGCGCCGTGCGCCGTCTTGCGGATCTCGTCGACCAGCGTGTCATAGCGGACCGCGTGGCCCAGCCGCCGGGCGAAGGCGGCCGGGAAGCGGTCCATGCCGCCCACCGGCTGCAACATGGTGCCGGCCTGGTCGAAGTCCTCGCCGAAGGCCGCCTTGAATTGCCAGAAGTCGGCCCGCAGCAGCTCGGACAGCGGCAGCGGCGCGCGCACAGTGCCATGCGGCAGGCCGGGCGCCGGCGGCGCGCTGTAGCCGCTGCGCGCCGTGCCGGTGAAACGGCCGTCGCGTTGCAGGTCGCCGAAGGTGGCGATGGCGGCCAGCAGGCGTTCGCGGTCTTCGCCGCTCAGCTCCTGGTCCAGCCGGCCGGTGGCGACGGCCTTGCCCAGCAGCTCGCCGAAATAGCCGTGGCTGTCGCCCAGCACCTGCCGGGCCTGCACCGGCCGGCCGCCGAAGGCCTGGTCGTCCTGTAGCCAGGCGGCGCGGTTATCGTTCATCATGATTTCCAGCGGCACGCCGAACTCGCGGCAATAGCCCAGCACCGCGCGGTGGTGGTGCGAGATGCGGGCCGGGCCCGGATTGAGGTAGAGGTGCGGCGCCTTGGGCCAGTGCGCCTGCTGCACGCCGTCGACCTGCTCGAAGCGGTCGCCGCCGCGTATGGTCCAGCTGCGGCCGCCGGGACGATGGCGCGCTTCCAGCACGGTGCAGGCGAAACCTGCCTTGCCGAGCTCGTAGGCCGCCGTCATGCCGGCCACGCCGGCGCCGAGGACGGTGACGCGCTTGCCCTTGCCCAGCCCGCCAGGCAAGGCCGGCGGTCCCCGGTAGGCGCGGTCTTCGCCCCAGGCCAGGCTGGCGCCGCCGAGCGCGTCGAGCGCGGCAAACGCAGCGGCGGCGCCGCCGGTACGCGCTATGCGCGCCAGGAAACTGCGACGGGTAAAGCCATGAGCCTGCTTCATGACGAATGCTCCTGTGGCGCCGGGGACATGGCAATATAACATCAAACCGGCAGGCAAAGACGGTCCGGGCGTGGTTTGTATAAGACAAACGCCGCCGCCGTCCCTGCCCAAATTACTGTTGCAAAGGCATGAGTTATGACACACTAGTCTCGTCCGCCAGCCCGCCGTCCCACTAGAAAGCGCCGCATGCCGCCTTCCCTCAAGTCCCCCTCGATCTCGCTGGCCGCGACGCTGACCTTGATCACGGGCCTGGCCGTGACCGGCATGCTGTTTGTCGCCGTCAGCGCGCTGGAGTACGGCAAGATGGAGCTGAGCTTCCAGCAGCGCGCCCAGATGCGTTCGGCCGCCATCCGCCGCGGCCTGGACGACACGCTGGAACTGGTCACCATCATCAACGACATGTTCAAGTCGGTCGGGCCGGTCAGCCGCGAGCAGTTCGGCGACTTCACCCGGCCGCTGCTGGCGCGCTATCCCTTTGTCCAGGCCTTCAACTACCACCGCGTGCTGGACGACGAGGCGGCGCGGCGCCACGAGGCCGAGTTGCGCACCCGCTACCCCGCCTACCGCATCCACGAGGGCGGCAACCAGCCGCTGACGTCGCGGCCGCTGCACGCGGTGGTCGACTACCTGGAACCGATGCAGGGCAACGAGGCGGCGTTCGGGCTGGATGTGATGTCGCTGGGGCCGATGTCCAACACCGTCCGGCAAGCGGTGGCGGCCGGCCAAACCATGGCCACGCCGCTGCTGAGGCTGGCGCAGGAGCGCGGCAACCAGAAAGGCTTCGTGCTGCTGATGCCGGTCTACCGCGCAGGCGCGCAAACGGCCACGGCCGAGCAACGGCGCGCGGCCTGGATAGGCAATACCGGCGCCGTCATCCGCTCGACCGACCTGATCCACAAAATCCTGTACGCCGCCGAACTGCTGGACGATACCTCGCTGGTGGTGCAAGTGTATGTCGGCGACGACGTGCGGCCGGACAACCTGATCTACCGCCATGGCCAGCCGGTGGAGCAGGAGGCGGCCGCCAAGCCCTTGCAACGCTGGCTGGCCTTCGACTACCACGATGTCTACACCCGCACCTTCAACGCCGCCGGCAAGGCCTGGCACGTGCAGGTGACGCCGCTGCCGCGGCCCTTCCTGTCCAGCCACCTGGGTTCGCTGTCGACGCTGACCGGCGGCCTGCTGTTCTCGCTGCTGACGGCGGCCTTCGTCAACTCGCTGGCGCGGCGCTCGGTGCGGGTGCAGCGCCTGGTCGACGAGCGCACCAGCGATCTGCAACTGAGCAACCAGCGCCTGAACGAGGACGTGGCGGTCCGCCAGCGCACCGAGCAAGCGCTGCAGGAAAGCGAGCTGCGCTTCCGCCGCCTGCTGGCGCTGTCATCCGACTGGTACTGGGAGCAGGACCACGAATTCCGCTTCACCAGCATCACCGGCGGCTTCTTCGACAAGGGCAAGCAAGACCCGGCCGGCTTCATCGGCAAGACGCGCTGGGAACAGCATCCCGAAATGGCGCAGGCGCGCTGGGGCCAGGACCACATCGCGCTGCTGGAAGCCCACCTGCCCTTCCTCAACTTCGAATACGCACTGCCCGGCACCGACGGCCAGCTGCACTGGTTCAGCATCAGCGGCGAGCCGTTGTTCGACCAGGACGGCGGCTTCAAGGGCTATCGCGGCACCGGCACCGACATCACCGAGCGCAAGCTGTCCGAACAGCGCATCCACCACATCGCCCACCACGACGTGCTGACCGGCCTGCCCAACCGCGTGCTGCTGCAGGACCGGCTGACGCAGGCGGCCGCCTTCGCCAACCGCAGCGGCATTCCGCTGTGGGTCATGCTGATCGACCTCGACCGCTTCAAGTTCGTCAACGACAGCCTGGGGCACAAGGCCGGCGACCTGCTGCTCAAGACCGTGGCCCAGCGGCTGCAGGACAGCGTGCGCGAAAGCGACACCGTGGCGCGGCTGTCGGGCGATGAATTCGTCGCCATCCTGACCGAGTACCCGGACGAGGCGCTGTCGCTGGATGTCACGCAGCGCATCATGCGCGCGGTGGCGCAGCCGGTGCTGCTGGAGGGGAAAGAGTTCTTCGTCACCTGCTCGATCGGCGTGGCCGTCTACGACCCGGACGGCACGCCGGCGCAGCGCTTGATCGAGCATGCCGACATCGCCATGTATCGCGCCAAGAAGCTGGGCCGCAACAACACCCAGTTCTACCAGCCGGCCATGAACGAAGAGGCGCTGGAGCGGGTGCGCATCGAGACGGCGCTGCGCAGCGCGCTGGAGCGCGACGAGTTCATCCTGCACTACCAGCCGCAGGTGGACCTGCGCAGCGGCCGCATCGTCGGCATGGAGGCGCTGATACGCTGGCAGCATCCCGAGCTGGGCATGGTGGCGCCCTACCGCTTCATCGGCCTGGCCGAGGAGACCGGGCTGATCGTGCCGATCGGCGCCTGGGTGCTGCGCACCGCCTGCGCGCAGGCCAAGGCCTGGCAGGACGCGGGCCATGGGCCGCTGCGGATCGCGGTCAACCTGTCGCCGCGCCAGTTCGGCGAGCCGAATCTGCTGGCGTCCATCGCCGACGTGCTGGAGCAGACCGGCCTGCCGCCATCTTGCCTGGATCTGGAGCTGACCGAAGGCCTGTTCATGAACGACGTGGCGCTGGCGGTGGAGCTGCTGCACAAGCTCAAGGCGCTGGGGCTGGCGCTGTCGATCGACGATTTCGGCACCGGCTATTCGAGCTTCTCGTATCTGCGCAAGTTCCCGATCGATGTGCTGAAGATAGACCGCTCCTTCGTCAGCGACATCGGCGCGGATGACGAAGCGGCCATCGTGGTGTCGATCATCGCGCTGGCGCACAACCTCAAGCTGCGCGTGATCGCCGAGGGCGTGGAGAGCGCGGCGCAGCTGGAGTATCTGCGGCTGAACGGCTGCGATGAAATCCAGGGCTACTACTTCAGCCAGCCGGTGCCGGTGGAGGCTTTCGAGCGCATGCTGGTTGAGAGTAGGAATTTGCAGACGGTCTCAATCATGGCATAAGCTGTACTAGCCGAGACTTGATCGGACATTCTGCCTCGGGTGAGCTGCAACCTCCCCTTAAGCGGGCTTTACGAACCCGCGCAAACACGCAGAGCAAAGTCCCAAAAAAAGCCGCTTGCGCGGCCTTTAGTTAACCAATTTTATGCGACGCTAATTGGTTGTTCTGCAACCAGCAGCTGTCTAATGCTGGCGCTTTTTCGACGCATCACTTTGTTATCATAGTAATCATCGATCCGCTTAATCAGCGCACCCTGCGCCGTGATCTTTGCGAGTGACGACGTGAACATCTCACCAGTAATACCATCGCGCGCCCTCTCCTCCGACAAGAGCTCGGCCCGGGTCTGGAAATCGCGAACGTAATCAGGAACGATTTTGGTGTAGCCCTGTTCCCACGTCACATCCTTTGGCAAATCTCTTAAACGTCCAGACGGGAAAAGGTCGCGGAAGTCCATTTCGTCCAGCCAGGTGTTTTGGCGAACATAGAACTGCTCCTCGGTCACGCTAATTCGCCCCCCTTCGTTCATCACTTTTGACGGCGCCGGTCCACGTGTCGATGTAACCAAAGCGAATTCCAGCGTTTGGTAACGGCCAGGACCCAGACCATGCCAAACTGTTTGAATAACGAATCGTGCATTCAGCAGTGGTTGCCAATTTCCATTTGGCCCAGAAACCCGAGCACCATCGCGGGCTGTCTCGATTTGATTCAATGTGGCGTAGGCGTTATCAAAGGTGGTCGGCAGATAGAATGCTTCTTCCCCCCAGAGATTCCCATCGCGGTCACTAGACAGTTGGGAGGCGGACCATCCGACTGAGTCCGAAGACAAGTTTAAGTGCGCTTGGCCAGTGGACAAAAGACGCTCCTGCATAATCGTCAGATGCTCCGGCCTCAAGCACAAGGCAGGAATAACGCCCAGGTGAATCTGATTGATCAGCGTAACACCAACAATATTCTTGTCGCGATCGGCCACCAGAATGGGCATATGGTCTACTGGATGCCGCCCATCTCTTACCGATTCAGCCAAAGGGCGCCACGTCGGACGAACGACTTTGTCGAACAACGCCTGAATTTTGTCGTCTTCAGTCAGGCCCGCGTCCCAGTCTTGCAGGAGTTGCGAATACGCCTCACGCGCGCGGCCAAACTCGAAAGCGTATGGCCTGTGGTGATCAAGCAGAATAGAGAACTCGTAAGCTGGCGCGCGAGCCGCAATAAGCAGTTTGTCCACCGGCGAAGACTTTATCTTGCGCGCGATGGTAAGCTGCGCCAGCGACGGCTTCATCTTCAAGGCGAGCGCTGCGGAGGTTCCCTGATCAATCTCGATGCTGAACACTTTAGGGATCGCACTACTAAGGCCGTCCGCGAATGCGATGCAGATGTCATCCAAGGTGTCGAAGCGGTGATACAGTTCCGGCACAGTGCGCATCGACGAACGGAGATCGTTGGGATGACGGTAACCTGCGGCAGCAGCTATAACTTCAGGCGTGTGGCGCAGCATAGTTTCCGGAATCTTCAGCCCGGAATAAACACGCAAAATCTCGTGAAGTGCGGTGTTCAAGGGTTTGAGAATCGGCTGATCCTCAGGAAAAAAGGTAATGCGAGGGCGTGACATGATCCGTCCATTCATTTTCAACAGGCGACAAATTTTTCAGGGGTGCTAGGACGCTTGATAATTTCGCCTGCCGGATGGACCGGGGTCTTACATCAGGGGAGTACGGCCAATAACTGGTGCGCGAATCCCTAGCAGCGGACCGGCCGTAGACCTGATCATATTTCAACCCTGGACGAAACACAATACCCCAGGTTGTCACGAAGTTGCTCGGACTCCCTCAGACGAGCAATTTAAAGGATGGCCTTCCCTGGGGGGGACCGGACGGCGGGGGATTCGTCCCGTGACTATCATGCGTCCAGTTTCGCTATTCGTCATGTAAATCGATGTCCGCCCGCTCGTTCTCGCTCTTTCCCAGCCAGCGCTTGTGCAGCATGCGCTCCAGCGGGTGGCCGATCAGGAACAACAGCATCACCAGGATCAAGCCGATGCCGGCGATCCGCCACGCGCCCATGCCGCACACGATGCCTATGCCCGCCGTCACCCAGATCGAGGCGGCCGTGGTCAGGCCCTTGATCTTGGAGGTCTCCGCGTGGAAAACAATCACCCCGGCCCCAAGGAAGCCGATGCCGGTGATGACGCCCTGCACCGCGCGGCTCAAGGCGTCGCGGCCGTACTCGCTGTCCATCGAGGCGAACTCCATGCTGGCCATCGTCACCAGCGCGGCGCCGAGCGCGACCAGGCCCAGCGTCTTCATGCCGGTCGGCTTGCCGCGCAAATTGCGCTCCAGGCCGATGACGCAGCCGAACAGCAGCGCAATGGCCAGGCGCGCCGTGATATCCCAATAGTCCAGCATCGGATGCGGCATCAGCTACGGCGCCGCTTCTTGGGCTCCAGCATGGTGCCGGTGCAGCCCGGCGCGCCGCAGTGGCAGGCGAAGGAGCGCTTGATGGCCGGCGTGTGGCGGCCTTCGTAGATCAGCGGATAGGAGTAGCTGAGCTCGTCGCCGCAGCGGATGTCGTGCAGCGCGTAGATGTAGATGCGACCCTCGTCCTCGATGGCCTGGCAGTTCGGCTCGCACGAATGGTTGATGTAGCGCGCCTCGTTGCCCTGGTCGCCGCCGTCGATGACGTTGCCGTTGGCCAGGCTGAAGAAGAAGGTGTGATTGTGCGGCATGTTCTGCGCGGCGGCGCGCTCCAGCGCCTCCGACCACGGGATCTCGCGCCCCGTGTACTCGATCACGCATTCGCTGACCGCGATGTCGCGGTTGGCGAACACGCCGCGCCCATGCACCGGCGACGTCCGGACGACGTAAGCCAGTTGGTCGGACAATACTGCGGAACTTTCCAGGACGTTTTCAGTGAGCATAAGTACAGATCAGGTTAAGTGGCATCGCCGCCGGGCGGCTTGAACAGGTCTTCCAGGTCGGCGCGGCTGGTGGGCTTGCGCACCACGTCGCGCCGTCCGGTGAATTCATCCTCGATATTATCGCGGTAGTAGCTCCACGCGGCGCCCGATGTGGACAGCTTGCGCCACACCTCGTTGCCCACGCCGGAGTAATCGATGGCGCTGCCGTCATCGAACTCCACCCGCAGCATGCGGTCGCGCGCATCGTACCCGATGGCGCGCAACTTGCCGGCATTGATGCGCTTCATTTCCATACAGCCTCCTCAGGCTTTGCGAGCTCCATGCACCATTTGACGGGCCTGCTTGCGCAGCAGGGCCTGGTCCCAGCGTTCTTTCTGTTCGGTGGTTTCCGGCACCAGCGTCGGCACCTCGACCGGCTTGCGGCTCTCGTCCACCGCCACCATCGTAAAGTAGCAGCTATTGGCGTGCCGCACCAGTCGCTGCTGGATATTTTCCGTCACCACGCGGATGCCCACCTCCATCGACGTGCGGCCGGTGTAGTTGATCGAGGCCAGGAAGGTGACCAGCTCGCCCACGTGGATAGGCTGCAGGAACATCACCTGGTCCACCGACAGCGTCACCACATAACTGCCCGAATAGCGGCTGGCGCAAGCGTAGGCCACGCTGTCCAGGTACTTGAGGATGGTGCCGCCGTGGACGTTGCCCGAAAAATTGGCCATGTCCGGCGTCATCAGTACGGTCATGCTCAGTTCGTGGGCGGTCCAGCTCATCGGTTTTTCCATTGCATACTCCCTAGTTGTTTTCTACATGCTATCCGCTCATGTCGTCATTCGCAAATAGTTATCAAAAACAACTAACTTTATCGTATGCTTTGCGCTTCACGCACAAAGGAGCACTCATGAAATGGAAAGTCCTGGCCGCCAGCGTCATGCTCGGCATGGCCGCCACCGCCCAAGCCGTCACGGCTGACGAGGTCCACACCTTCACGCTGGCCAACGGCATGAAGTTCATCGTGCTGGAGTCGCACACCATCCCCAACGCCAATATGTACACGTTCTGGAAGGTCGGCTCGCGCAATGAGGCGCCCGGCATCACCGGCCTGTCGCACTTCTTCGAACACATGATGTTCAACGGCTCGAAAAACTTCGGCCCGAAAATGTTCGACCGCACCATGGAAGCCAAGGGTGGCTCCAACAACGCCTACACCAGCAACGACCTGACCGTGTACCAGGACTGGTTCCCGGCCTCGTCGCTGGAAACCATCTTCACGCTGGAAAGCGACCGCATCGCCCATCTGTCGATCGACCCGAAAATGGTCGCCAGCGAGCGCGGCGTGGTGCTGTCCGAGCGCAGCACCGGCCTGGAGAACTCCAACATCCGCGCGCTGCACGAGGAAATCAACGGCGTCGCCTTCCAGGCCCATCCGTATTCCTGGCCGGTGATCGGCCACGAGTCCGACATCAAGGCCTGGACGCAGGACGACCTGCAGCGCTACTTCACCACCTACTACGCGCCGAACAATGCGGTGTCGGTGATCGTCGGCGACGTCAAGACCGACGAAGTGAAGAAGCTGGCCACCAAATACTTCGGCGGCATTCCGAAGCGCGCGCTGCCGCCGGCGGTACGCACCGTCGAGCCTGAACAGAAAGGCGAACGCCGCCTGTTCGTCGCCAAGGAATCGGCCACCTCGGCCAACCTGGTGGTGGCCTACAAGATCCCGGCCGCCAACAGCGCCGACTACTACGCGCTGGAAGTGCTGCAAAGCATACTGGGCGACGGCAAGACTTCGCGCCTGTACAAGGCGCTGGTCGAGCAGCAGCTGGCCACCCAGGTCAGCGCCAGCAGCATGGACGGCTTCGATCCCGGCCTGCTGTACTTGTCGGCCGTGGCCACCGCCAAGACCGCGCCGGCCCAGCTGGAGCAAACGCTGCTGGCCGAAGTCGACCGCCTGATCAAGGACGGCGTATCGGCCGACGAGCTGCAAAAGGTCAAGAACCAGAAGCTGCTGAACCTGTACCGCGAACAGGAAACCATCAACGGCAAGGCCCAGCAGCTGGGCAACTACGAGGTGTTCTTCGGCGACTACAAGAAAATGTTCGACGCCCCGGCCGCCTACGAAAAACTGACGCCGGCCGATATCCAGGCCGTCGCCGCCAAATACCTGAAAAAATCGCAGCGCACCGTCGGCGTGCTGGCTGCGAAGGAGGATTGATTACATGAGCATCAAAGTAACTGTGATGGCCGCCGCCGTGCTGGCGACCATGGCCGCCGCGCCGCTGGCCGGCGCCGCCGATTTCCGCCTGCCGGCCTTCGACACCGTCACCCTGTCCAACGGCCTGACCGTCTACCTGATGGAGCGCCATGAAGTGCCGCTGATCTCGGTGCGCGCCGTGGTCAAGGCTGGCGCCGTCAACGACGCCAAGCAGCCCGGACTGTCCAACCTGACCGGCGACGCCCTGCTGCTGGGCAGCAAAGCCCACAACAAGACCGCCATCGACCAGGCCTTCGACTTCCGCGGCGCCCGCCTGGCCGGCGGCGCCGGCACCGAAGCCAGCACCGTGCAAGCCAACTTCGCCCGCGCCGACAGCGCCACGCTGCTGCCGCTGTTCGCCGAGATCATCCAGCAGCCGAGCTTCGACGAAGCCGAGCTGGTCAAGCTGCGCGACCGCAAGGTCAACGGCCTGAAGCAGGCCAAGGAAGCGCCGCGCAATGTGGTCGGCAACTACTACAAGGCCATGCTGTTCGGCACCTCGCCGTATGCGATCCCGGCCAGCGGCACGGTCAGCAGCGTCAGCGCACTCAAGCAGAGCGATGTGCAGGGCTACTACCAGCACTACTACCGTCCGGACAATGCGGCCATCATCGTGGTCGGCGACTTCCAGGCGGCCGAGATGCGCAAGCAGATCGAATCGCTGTTCGGCGCGTGGAAGGCCAGCGGCCCGGCGCTGCCGCAGCAGGACAACGGCAAGGTGCAGGCCGACAAGGCGCGCGTATGGCTGGTCAACAAGCCGGACGCGATCGAGACCACCTTCCTGATCGGCGGCGTGGGCATCGCCCGCAACGATCCGGACTACGTGCCGCTGCAAGTGCTCAACACCATCGTCGGCGGCCGCTTCACCTCCTGGCTGAATGATGAGCTGCGCGTCAACTCGGGCCTGACCTACGGCGCCCGCAGCGAGTTCGCGACGCTGTCGCAGACCGGCACCTTCGCCATCTCCAGCTTCACCGCGCTGCCTAAGACCGAGGCGGCACTGGCGCTGGCGCACAAGACCTACCAGCGTCTGTGGGACAAGGGCATCGACAAGGCGACGCTGGAATCGGCCAAGGCCTACGTCAAGGGCCAGTTCCCGCCGCGCTACGAGACCAGCGAGCAGTTGGCTGGCTTGCTGGGCGATATGTACGCGTCCAAGGTGGGCCGCGAGCAGATCGACAACTTCATGAAGGACGTCGATAGCCTGACGCCGGAACGCGCCAAGGCGCTGGTGGACAAGCACTTCCCACGCACCAAGCTGCAAACCGTGCTGGTGGGGAAAGCCGATGCCATTCGCGATATCGCCAAGACTTATGGTGAAGTGACCGAGCTGCAAATCAGCGCCGACGGCTTCCAGCCGCAGTAATCCGCTAGGTGCCGTGTTGGGCTGACGGGAGGCCCAGCGGTTTATGCGGCGTTGAACTCAAAGGGTTGGCCTTGTGCCAGCCCTTTTTGTTTTTGCGTGGATAAGCTGACGTGACAATCCGAGATTTTTTCATTAATGCAACCTGCTATGCTAAGCCCTTGATGGCTGTCCGAGTTCGGCCACAAGCCGCCGGTCGGAAAAACTACCAAGTTCCTAGAATGAATAAAAAACTGTTACTCCTGTCAATTGCTGCCTATATCGGATGTGTGTCAGCCGCTGAAAGCTCGGATAGAGTCGGTGATAAAGAACTACCCGTTGGTGCGGTGTTAATGTGCGATGAGAATGTAGTCGGTGATTCTTCCGGCAAGCCTGTGCATATCGACTGGCAGGCGTTTGGTCTGAATGAGGAGATAGAAAAAATTGTGAAGTTCTATCAATTTCAGTTTGGTCAGCCGCCCGCTACCAGCAGTGACACCCAAAGCTACACCTGGACCTTCAAAGGCGAATCCAATGTGTTGAAATACTCAGTGGAAACTCCGTCGGCTGACGGGCCATGGTCCGGATGTGCGAAGCAACCTGCTAGCTTTAAAGCGGTAGTCTTCATCTCCAACGCACTTTGGGTAAAAGGCCGCTGATTGGTTTTGGCCAACGACAGGCAGCAGTCGGAAAGAGATTTGAAGATGCCTAATCCATGCGGTATATGCGGTCGAAAACTGGACCAGAAGGATGACCCGCTATCACTTGATTGCGGTGGCGACTGTTGGGGCTGCATCGGTGAAATCGAAGCAGACATTGGCGACGAGTATTCGTTAGCCAAGGTCAGGGAGGAGTTTGCCAAAGGGCTCCGCCCAGGTTGGGTTGAGACAAGTTTGAAGTCATCCGCAGAGGGTAAGAAATAACAAGACGGCCGTCGGCCAAGAGCGGCCGCTGAGTCAAAACCGAATGCAGGAGAACATTGATGAGTGAAGTTAATATTTCAAATGCACTCGCAGAATTTGTGGGTGCGTTTGAAGTTGTGTTCCCGGTATGACTGGGAATACACGAAGATCATGATCGGTGACGAGGCTACTGGCGCTACTTTTCTCGAACCTGGCCTCGATGACGAATCGGAGGATTGGGGTGCAAGAGGCGCTTTGCTAGAAAAATATAGGGCGCTTGTCTTTGCTATGCAAAGTCAGGGCCTGGAGCCTAAATTTCCATTTCCGCAGGCTCAATTACAGAGCCTCAAAGGACCGGCGTGACGCCACTGCTAACGGCCATAAGCGGGCAATGAAGACTCGATGCGCCTTCGTGTGACCGCGCCACTCCTACACGACAAGGAAATATCTGTGTTGAAACTCTATCGATTCGCTGATGAGAAAAAGGAATATTGGGAGACTTGGGAGAGCGAAAACCGGTCGCACACCGTTCATTGGGGTGAGCTTGGCACTCGTGGAGAATCTAAGACGGTTAAGTCGACCCTTTTCGCTAAGGCTGAGAAGTCAATTCAGAAAGAGATCGAGCACCTCGTTGAATTGGGTTTTCGTCCCATCGACATTGATGATCATTTCACTTTGCTTATTGAGTACACCGTTGATGGTATGGGCACAAAGGAAGACGTAGAGAAACGCCATCGACTTGAAAGTCGCATGAACGAGACTTTAGGTTGGACTGGTTTGGGCGCATGCGATGGTGGAAGTATTGGTAGCGGTTCAATGGAAGTCTGCACGTTTGTGGTTGACTTTGACTTGGCAAAAGCGGTCATCGAGAAAGAGCTAGCCGGTACAGAATTTGCGAACTACACGCGCATATTTGACGAGAATGTGTAACTCGCCGGGAAATATGAAATCGTATTTGCAGCTAACGTCCGCAACGGGCTGCGGATTCAATCGGTCGACGCAACACGCTAAACTGCTTAGGCAGGAGGAGTGTTGCGTCGACCGATTGAATCCGCAGGCGTAGCCGGAAGTACGTGAGTTTGACTTCGGACGGGAAGTGTTTGACTTTTAAATAAATTGACCGAACCCAGACAGACCTCCATAAACGTCAGACGCCGGCGGGGTCCAGCTGACGCACCAGGTGTTCGACGTCGTCCTGCACGCCGGGGATGGCGTCCAGCATCAGCGACAGTTGATCCCAGGCCGCTGTGCCGGTGTCGGCTTTCAGCGCGAGTTCGGCCAGTTGCGCCAAGCCTGCCAGGCGGTCGGCGCCCACCGTTCCAGCCAGTCCTTTAAGCGTATGCAGCAATGGCAATGCCGCGCCGGCGTTGCCATCGGTGCGGGCCGCTTGCAATTGCCCCGACAGCAGCCCCGCCTCCCCTACAAAACTTCGCAGGGCCATCAGGTAGACCGAGTGCAGGCCGCCCAGACGCTTCAGCGCGGCGGCGCTGTTGATGCCGGCTTCCGGCAGCGGCACTGCGCCAGTCGCAACGGCGGTCGCGGCTGTGACGCCGGCGGCCGCTGCGGTGACAGCAGCAACACCGCCCATCGGCACTGCACCATCGCGCCGCGCATGCTTCAATATCACCGCAATCAACTGCGCCAGATCGAAGGGCTTGCCGATGTGGTCGACCATACCCGCATCCAGCGCGGCGACGCGGTCGGCGGGCATGGCGTTGGCCGTCATCGCCACGATGGGCGGCGCCTTCACGCCCAGCTTGCGCTGGATCGCCAGCGTGGCTTCGTAGCCGTCCATCTCCGGCATCTGGATATCCATCAAAATCAAATCCGGCAGCGGCCCGGGACGCGACACGGCAGCAATCGCCATCGCCCCCGAACTGGCGACCTCGACCTCCGCGCCATCATTGCTCAGCAACTCGCTGGCGACCTGCTGGTTGGCCGGATTGTCGTCCACCAGCAGCAGATGCAGGCCCTCCAGCCGCCGCATCGACGGCAGCGCGACGGCGGCCAGCGGCGCGCGCTGCTCCATGCGCGCGTCGGCCACGGCGTCGAACAGCATCGAGGCCGTCACCGGCTTGACGACAAAGCCGTCCAGCACCGGTTCCATTTCCAGATGGCGCTGCGCCAGCAGTTCACGGTCGTGCGCCGTCACCATCACGATCAACGGCAGCTTGCCCGGCGGCGCCAGCCGGCGAATATGGCAGCTGGTTTCCCAGCCGTCCAGCGCCGGCATGCGCCAGTCGATGAAGACCACGTCGTAAGCCTCGTTGCGCGCCACGCGTTCGCCGACAGCCACCAGCGCCTCGTGGCCGCCCTCGGCCACATCGACCTTCCAGCCGAACGACAGCGCCATCTCGCGCAGCACCATGCGCGCGGTCGGATTGTCGTCCACCACCAGGCAGCTCAAGCCGCTCAGCGAGGTCTGATCGGACGGCGCGGCCTGCGCTTCCTGCTGCGCCTCCGCCACGCCCAGATCGACGATGAATTCAAACACGCTGCCCTTGGCCAGTTCGCTGTTGACGCTCAGCGTACCGCCCATCAGCCGCACCAGGCGCTGGCTGATTGCCAGACCCAGGCCGGTGCCACCGTAGCGGCGCGCGGTGGACGCCTCGGCCTGCGAGAAGCCGTCGAAGATGCGCAGGCGCTGTTCTTCCGAAATGCCGATGCCGGAATCGCGAATGGCGAAAGCAACCGACAACGCATGCTCGCTGCGCTCCAGCAGCCGCGCCGACAGCACCACCTCGCCACGTTCGGTGAACTTAATGGCGTTGCCCGCCAGATTGAGCAGGATCTGCTGCAAGCGCAGCGCGTCGCCCACCACCAGCGCCGGCAGTTGCGGGTCGATGTGGAACAGCACCTCGATATTCTTGGCGCCGACATTGGCCGACAAGATCACTGCCAGGTCGCGCCACAGCTTGTCGAGCCGGAACGGATGGGGATCGAGCGCCAGCTTGCCCGCCTCCACCTTGGAGAAATCGAGGATGTCGTTGAGCAGGCCCAGCAAGGCGCTGGCGGCCGCGTGGGCCTTGGCCGCGTAATCCTGCTGGCGCTCGCTCATCTCGGTCTGCTGCAGCAATTGCAGCATGCCCAGCACCGCGTTCATCGGCGAGCGGATTTCATGGCTCATGTTGGCGACGAACTCGGACTTGGCGCGGCCCGCCTGGTCGGCCGCATCCTTGGCCAGCAGCAGCGCCTCGTGCGCCTCGCGCGCCTCGGTGTGGTCGGTGCTGCTGCCCACCCAGCCCAGCACCCTGCCCTCGGCATCCTTCTGCGGCAGCGCGTGGTTGTCGAAGATGCGCCACACGCCGTCGTAGCGCAGCAAACGGCAATCGCAGCGGAAGGCGCCGCCGGTGGCCTGCGCGCGCTGCCACTCGGCCAGCAGCGCCGGGCGGTCCTCCGCGTGCAGCACAGGCGACCAGTCGCCGGCCGCCAGCAGCCGCTCCGCCGGCACGCCGCTGAAGCGCTCCCAATGGTGGCTCATGAAATCGAGGCGCAGTTCGGGCGTGACGGTCCACACCATTTGCGGCAGGCCCTCGGTCAGCGAGCGCCAGCGCGATTCCGACGCCGTCAGCTGCGTCATCGACGCCTGCAACGCGCGGTCGGTCTCCAGCAACTGCACCACCGACTGGTACTGCTTGCGCATCGCGTACCACACGCCGGCCAGCAAGGCCACGGCGAACGCCAGCAACAGGCCGAGGAAGATGACGGCGTTGCGCACCTCCTTGCGCCACGGCGCCAGGAAATCATCGCTGGCCAGCCCGACCACCACGTAGATCGGATAGTTGCCGATGCGCTCCAGGCTCAGCGTACGCTCGCGGTTGTCGCGCGCGCTGAACACGGTGAAGGTATCGCCCTTTTGGTGCTCTTCCAGGATGGCCTGGGTCTGCGGCGACACCTTGATGGTGGTGCCGATCGCCATGTCTTCGACAAAGGGATAGCGGTGCAGCACGCGGCGGCGGTCGTCCAGCAGCAGGATGGAACCGTTGGGGCCGATGTTCAGCGACGAAAACAGCGTGGTCAGGCGCGAACTGGTCATCAGCGCGTAGGCAGTGCCGCCGAAGCTGCCGTCCGGCATGGCCAGCGGATAAACCAGCGGCAGCACCCACTCGCCGCTGATGCGCGACTTGACCGGCAAGCCGACAATCAAGTCGTGCTCGACCTGGGCGCGCGGGAAGAATTCGCGGACGGTCAGGTCTTGCGGATGGGCAGTGTCGATCTGTTCGCCGTAGATCACGCGGCCGGCGGCGTCCGAGCCGCGCACCGCCTGGGCATTGGGGATGCGCTCGCGCAGCGTGCGCAGGTAGGCGCTGAACTTCTCGTCGTCGAAACGGCCGGCCTCGTGCATGGTACGGAACTCGACGCCGGCGCGGCGCATGGCCAGGTCGACTTCTTCGAAATGCGAGTGCAGGAAGTTTTCCAGCGAAACTGCCAGGTTGTGCGCCGTTTCGGCGGCGTTGGCGTAGTAGCGTTCCTGGCTGACCTGCAGCACATGGGCCACAAACAGCGATACCAGCAGCAGCACCGCAGCGACCGCTGCGACGAGAATGCCGAACAGTTTCCGGAACTTCTGCAGGGTGCGCAATCTCATGGCGGCTGGAGGGTCTCTTCTTGTTTTGTTTTATAGCTCTACGATAACGCAAAAAAAACGCTCCGGTGGAGCGTTTTTCTGTTTTACAAGCCCTGGCTGGCGATATCCGCCAAGGACTCCTTGCCTTTGTCGCTGATTGCGAACCCGCCTTCGGCGCGCGGCACGATGTGCGACTTCTTGCCCAGGAACAGGGCGACGTCGGCATCGATCGGGCTGGCCGGATCGGCTTCAATGGCGCGCAAGCCCAGCACGCAGCGGCGCAGGAACAACAGTTCCTCGCCCTTGTCGGTGAGGGAAATGCGGCCGTTCTTGGCGATGCTGAACAGCTTGAGGCCGGCCAGGCGCTTGGTGTTACGGCCGACGCAGGCGCTGACGCGCTCGCCCTTGATGCCGCGCTTCACTTCATCGAGTGCGTTGTATTCGTCTTGCGTTAATTTCTCGTTCTTCATTGCCATTTTTTCCATAAGAGACTGCTGCGGCCCTCATGGTACGCGCCCGGCGGAGCGACGGCAAGAAAATGCGCCTCCCCCACGCCTCCGGCACGCGACCGGAGGCGGCATGGCCGCTTCAAAACGAGAATAAAGTGTGATTCACAACGCTCGAATCGCCAGCCAGATCAGGCCGATAGTGGCAAACGCCGCTACACAAATCAGGGCTTGGACACGCTTCGCACTAAAGGCGACGCTACGACGGCCGAGGTAGATTTTGTTGTGTAAGGAATTGCCCATGATGCTCTCCGTGAGAGGAAAAACGATGACCTGACTAAATTATAGAAACTCTTTGATTACGCCGGTGTGACGGACAACACAAAGTTTAAAATATGTATCCGTTGAGCAACAACAATCACACTTTGTCACTGTTGAAAATCAGGTCTTGATCGGCGGCTGCTTGGGCTGCGGCTCTTCGATCGGCGCTTGGTCGGGCAGCGGCATATTGTCCGGCGGCGGATCTTTTTCCGGCTCGGGCGGCGGCATATCGGGCTCGGGCGTGATGTGGGCGTGGGTAGTCATGGGGCTGTCCTCCTGAAGTGGGCGGGTTCAAGAAGCAGATTAGGGGAAACGGCGGATAAACAAGGAAGCGATGTACGGCCAGCGTGCGGTGACGCACGCTGGCCGTCGCATTGTCTACGGGGCCATGCGGGTGTTCAAGTGCGCTCGTGGAACTTTTCGGAAGAAGAGCGAATAGTTCATCAACTATCATTTATTTCGTGCCACTCCGCCAGTATTGTTAATATTTTTTAATCGTATATTTATTATACAAAAACAGACTTCGAATTTACTATGCATAAAGTGAACGGGCATCGATGTGGGAGCATTGGTGATCTATTTCAGTTCTTGATTCGCAATGCAGGGTCTGACTCAAACACTTTTCCGCGACAACCAATTTTCATAGCCTCACTTACTGCATAATCTCAGTTCGTTAATTTTAGTTGACTTTGGCGTTCCAGCCACGGCAGCAGATGAGCGTCAAAATCAGTAGAAATATTTGATACCAAAGCATATAAATCTTCAGGTTTTCGCAATGATATAACCGCACCACTTATGAAAGTTGGCTCATCAACCATCTTAAGGCCCGGCACGACATATGCGCGAACATACCTGCGCCCATCACGCCAAGTGTCAACACTTACATAGCCAGGCGGCTTTTCTGGGCAAGGAAACGAGACGAATGCACACACACCAATTTGCTGATTTTTCTCAAATGAAGCTTTAAAACGAATAAGTTCAACTCCGAGTTGAATTTCACCCAGTTGACTCCAAAAAATTCTTCTGCCCTTCTTTCTCCAATTCGCAAAAGGCGCGTGGCTCTTTACTGCAATAGCGAATTCTTTTTCAATTTCTTCAAGATTCAATGACATGCATATTCCCTAGAATTTTGAGCGCAAGCAAATGGTATATTTGTGGCCGCTAACAACAGGTCAGGGTGAAAGTCTTCGGAGTCAGGTTTCCAAAGGCTTGCCATCGATAAGTATACGGAATCGTTCACCCGAAAAGCCCGCACGGTGGCTACCGTAAATAGCCTTGCCGATAGACTCATAATATATGGAATCGCTAGCCTCGACAGAAACGGTTATATCCGAGTTTTCAGCACTAATTTTCTCAAGAGCCTCCGCAACCTCTATTGTTGAACGGAGCTTGACACCATTCAAGACCACACCATTATTATCAGAAATTCGCAAAATAACCATCTTATCCAAATTGATGCTCCAAAAAAAATAACGGTAGCGCTGCTTCAGCGCTTGCAGTGGTGAACGGCGGCTTCTGGCCGCCTTGCGGCAGCCAGCTACGTTCAAAGCAGACGCGCATCGGAGCGCTGTAGCACGTCCGAGCCGGTTGCAAGATTGGGTATGCTGCGTTTAGCTTTCCATGGAAATTTCCTCGATGGCACCTGTTTCATCGAATCGGACGCTAAGTACGTAATTCGTGATCTTGCCAGGCAAAGTGAAATCGAACACATCAATGCCGTTCTCATCCTCATCACCCCAATGAGACTTCAATTCCAAGAGGCCAAGAACCTGTTCGGGATCGGGAGATGCCGTGGCCAGATTCGACTGCCAATAGGTGGCGCCCAACTCTTCGAGGTGGTGAGAGACGAATAGAGTTCCACCGTACTCATCAGCTTCGCTGCCGAACGCATTACGAATAGCGGCTAGCGCAGACCTCTCACGCCGCTTAATTTCATCTAACTGCGATTGCACCAGATTCTCCTAAAAGGTGTCCAACGTTCACTGGGGATACCGTTTTGCCCTTCGTCGGTCAAATCTGCCTGATCGCTTCTGGCCGAATGCGGCGCTACCGGAGAGCAAGCACAGTGAACATCTCGCCGGCTCCGTCGTCGAACGTTCCATCATGCCGAAACCCTACAAACGTCTCGGCGACTGCAAGAGGAACATCGAAGATGTAATCAACATCGTTCACGCCTTCTTGCAATGCCATCTGCCTGGCGCGGATGGGCTCTAGTGAGGCCGGAGGGTTGCCGATGACTTCTAGACTCGTCAGCCCGTCTTCCGAATCGTGCACAACGAACCATTGCTCTGCGCCGTCAATCCAATGTGCAGCGGTGCTGCACATTGCGTGCTCCTCAACCTGGCAAGTGATGAGTTCCGTGCCTGACGAAATCGACCGCAGCGACTCTGGCTTCAATGCTGCCGGACTGGCCTCATCGAACCACACCAAGTACCAACCTGTCGCCAAGTTCGCTCCTAATAAAGGCGACTCCGGCACATCTTCTCGCTCGCCAGTCTCTTCAAGCCCGAGGGCTCTGAGGGTTTCAGCTTTCACCTTCTCCGGCACCGCCAGCCAAGCAATCGAATATCCCATTCTCCCTCCAACGAAGTAGTTCAACTCAACACCCACAATTAGCCGCTAGCGGATGACTCGTATAGCCATGCTCGTCAACGTGACGTGGTCAGCATTAATTTACAGTCTTCTTGTCCTGAGCCGCTTCAGCGGCGAGAGTTTTGGCAAGCATCGAACGTGCCGCAGCCACATAGCTGCGGCACGCACTGGTGTCAATAAAAGCCGCATTGCCCAACTCCACCTGTTTGGCCTTCCGTTCCCACAGGCCGCCAAACTCTGGGTGGGCGGCAATCAGCACGTCGCATGGCAACGATTCAATCATTGCCATCGAGCGCTCGACATCCGCCCGTGCTTGTGGGTACAACGGATTGCCGCTGAAACGCCGGCCTGCGGCGGCAACCGCAAATACGCTGTCTGCAAAGATGAGATTGACCGCGCGGCCGCCCTCCTCGGCTTGCCAAGTCCAGCTTGTGCCACCTTTTGTATGTCCCGGCGTGAAGTGCGCGGTCACGGCCAGCGGGCCGACACGGACGGTTTCGCCGTCGCGCACTGCGCGAACTTTGGTGATAGATGGCATGACTGTCAGATTCGGATATTGCGGGTCGGCCTCGTCTGGTTGGCCGCTCTCCAGCACCCTGACCGACGCCGGACTGCCCAGCACGGTTGCGCCGCTGAGCTTCTGCATGGCTGCGATAGCGCCAGCGTGGTCCTGGTGAGCGTGAGTATTCAAGATGTAGCGGATATCTTCGACACGGAAGCCGAGCTTACGGACATGCGCCGCAATTTGGTGCTCGACTTCAGGCGCGCCGGCATCAATGAGGACATGTCCCGCTGAGGAAGTAATCAACACCGCACTGATTCCGCCTGTACCGACGTAATAGGTATTTCCATACACAGGAAATGGTTCCTGCGGCGCATACCAGTCCGCCGCTTTGGCGGTGGCGGCGAATGCGGACAAGGAAAATATGAAACACCCGAGAAGTTTCTTGTTCATGCTTTATAGGCTAAGTCTGAGGAGGATTATGTGAGTTACAGGGATGGTGGCAATAGGCCGACTGGCGCTGATTCAACTACGCTCACGCATGTAACTGCTGATTGAATTGCCGTACAGTTCGACCTCCATGTCGTATGCCATCCCAAGGCGTTCGGCAACACGACGCGATGAATCATTGCCGGAAGCGATGAGCGCTCGAACTTTCGGTTCGCCTCGAACCTCGAATGCATAATTCAAGACTGCTGATGCTGCCTCGCTGGCGATGCCCCGGCCCGAGCATGCCCGATAAGTATTCCATCCAATCTCCATCACGCTCGATTGCTCGCGAAAGAAGGCGCCGACGTTTCCACAGAGCTGTCCAGTCCGTTTATCCTCGACAGTCCACCATCCAGCCCCGTGTAGGAGCCATAGTCCAGCATGTGAACTAAAGATGCGCCAAGCCGTTTGACGGTCTGCTTGGCCCAAATGAACTGAGGTTTCGGAATCCATCAAATGATCGGCAAACAAATCGAAGTCTTCGCGACGATATTCGCGAAGAGTAAGTCGCTCTGTCTCAAGACGCGGCACGGAGATGGCGAATGGGTGATTCATAGCGCAGACTGTCAGCGACCGCCGCCGAGGCGGGCCAATACATCGTCCAGCGCCACCAGTTCTTCTGTGCCCCCTGTCGAGGTCGGTACCCCGCCTATGTTGCGCAGGCGCTTGGGGTCGATGAACAGCTTGCCATCGCGCTCGGTCGCAAACGACCAGGAAACGGAGCCGCCCTCTTGACTGACGACGATCGCTTGTTCGGTCACAGGGAAACTCGCCCCCCATTCGCCGATGCGGGACTTGAATTGCCATATCTCACGGCCAGCATCGCCGCGATAGACGTGATCGGGCCTGACCTCCATTGTCTGACACCCTCCGCCGTTATAGGCGCAGATAGTGCGCAAGCCGTTCGCCTGCACCGGCGCCACGGCAGGACAAGGCGGCGGACAATTCTCGGTCCCCGACGGCTGCAGGATGACCCGCTGCACATGGCCGACCAGCAGCACATCCTGGGCCGACGCCAGCGAGCACAGTCCCAACAAGGCCACCATCACGAATTTGACGATCAACATGCGCTGCCCTTTCGGTTTATTTGATGCGGTAGATAACGTCCACGGTCTGCGACCATTGCAGCGACTGGATCGTCAGGAAATCCTTCTCGCCCGCTTTGGCGTTGCTACCGCGACGGCTGTTGTACATATCGGTCGGCAGCAGGCCGACGGCGTTGGTCAGGTTGCGCAGCTGGCCGTTGGTGATGGCGGTGACGGCGCCCACCTTTTTGCCCAGGCCGGTCGCCAGATTCTCGGCGCGGCGCTGCGCGTCCTTGATCGCGGTCGCGGTCAGTTCGGCCTCGACCTTGATGCGGTCGCTCTTGCCGAAACTGGTGCTCATGTGGTCGATATTCGGCTTGCCCAGCAGGCCCAGCATGACTGCGCGCCACTTGGTCAGATCGCGCACTACGATGTGCACCGCGCTGCGGATCTCGTAGTCGGGCGCGGCGTTCGGATCGGGATTGGCCGGCTTGCGCATTTCCTTGCGCATGTCGGCGAAGGACGCCTCGGCTTCGGTCTCAGCGCCGGCATCGCCGCCCTGCTCGGCCAGCAGCGCCTGGATTTCCGCTACCCGCGCCTGCACCACGGCCACGGCGGCGTTGGTGTCGGCGTCGTAGGCGCTGATGTCGAAATCGATCTCGCCCATGTCGGGCATCAGCCGCAGAAAGCCTTCGCCGGCGACGTGGATGAAGGGATAATCGGGCAGGTCGGACGCGTGGGCGGCGAACGGCAGCAAGGCCAAGGCAAAAGCGAGCTTCTTCAACATCGGACATCCTCAATAGGGAAAGATTGGAGTATCCAACACTTTTTACTATTTAACAACTTGCAAAAAGCGGCCCTATCCCCATTTGCCACTCCAACAATAATCAACAGGGATAAACATGCTGGCTCCAATGCGTCCGAGGTCGGTGCACGACAATCGGCCCGTCGCCGTACAGGTGGTCAAGCAGGAAAAGTCGGGCGCCGTCGACAAGCATGTGCTGATCGTAGAGACGCCCAAGCTCAAGCCTGAACCACCGAAAACGAAATAAACTATTTACCCTTATTGATCTCGCCGATCAGCACGAAGGCTTCGTGGTGGATGGCCTGTTCGGCGGCCTTGAACTCCTGGTTGGCCTTGACGAAGGCGGGCTGCTTCAATTCCGCCTTTTCCTTGGCGGTCGGCACCGGGTCGGCAGGATACAGGCGCGGCGGACCGTTGTAGGTCTGGTTCAGTACTTTCTGGCCGTAGCTGGACTGGTAGTAGCGGGTCATCTCGACCGCCGTGCTGGTGCTCAGCAGGCGCGCCACCGGCAGCGCCAGGCGAGTGTAGACGGTTTCATTGGGCAGCTTGTCGAGCTTGGCCATCATCAGCTCGCGCTGGGCCGGGCTCGGGTATTTGCTCATGCCGGCGGTGGTGCGTACCATTTTCTCGGCCTGCATCGCCACCAGCAGATCGTGCGCGGCCTTGACCTGGGCGGTGTCGGGCACTGCGGTGGGGGCTGCCTGGGTACACAGGGCGGTCATCATCAGGCCGGCTGCGGCCAGCGTTTTCATCAGTCTCATTTCTGCTCCTTGTATGTGGGTATTGGATGGTGCTGAAGCGCATCATATTGCTAAAGTCGCAAACCTGCCCACATGATTGATGCGTAGAATGTCGGCTCACACAGCAACGAGGGCCAGACCATGCAGCACACACCACTGAACGACGACGAATACGATGCGCTGGACGCGCTACAGGACGTGTCCTGGCTGGAAGGCTTCCTGACCGCCGTGGTCATCGGCCCGGGCACGCCGGCGCCAGAAAGCTGGCTGCCTGCGGCGCTGAAGAACCCGGCCGCCGAGCCGCTGGCGCTGCGCCACTACCACTACATGCAAACCTGGATGAGCAAGGATCCCGGCAGCTTCGAGCCGATCTACGAGTGCGGCGGCAGCTGGGGCGCGGAGCAATGGTGCGATGGCTTCATGGCCGGCGTGCAGGCCCATGCGGCCGCCTGGGCGCCGCTACAGGCCAGCCATCCGGAATGGCTGGCGCCGTTCCAGCATCAAGGCGAGGATTGGGAAGACGCCGTCACGCCGTCGGTCATCCAGATCAATGCCTACTGGCATCCGCCCAAAGGCCCGAAAGTCGGCCGCAACGATCCCTGCCCTTGCGGCAGCGGCAAGAAGTACAAGAAGTGCTGCGCCGACGCCTAGCCTATCGTATCGGTCTGCTGGGAAGCGACCAGCGTGGCGCCGCAGGAGGTCTTCATGCCCTCCACGGCGGTGCTGATGCCCATGATGGTGTGCATGACCGCGCCTTCGACGATGGTGTGCGTGCCGCGGCATTTGGGGCACGACACCTTATGGCCAACGCCGGCGGCCGGCTTGCCCATGACGATCACGTCCTGATGGCCTTCCAGCACGGTGCCGTTGTGTGAGGTCTTGTCCCCCAGCCTGATGATCGCCTTGCCGCCCATATCGCCTCGCATGAATTCAGTGGCGCGATCATAGCATTGCCTTTTTCGCCACGTCGCACGCCACGAAAACGCGGACGAAAAAAAAGCCTCCTCCCGGAAGCTTTTTTCTCTACTGCTATTCGTGGCGGAGAGGGTGGGATTCGAACCCACGGTAGGGTCGCCCCTACGCTTGATTTCGAGTCAAGTACATTCGACCACTCTGCCACCTCTCCTGGTGGTACATTTTCTTACAGCAGCGTTTTGTGGCGGAGAGGGTGGGATTCGAACCCACGGTAGGGTCGCCCCTACGCTTGATTTCGAGTCAAGTACATTCGACCACTCTGCCACCTCTCCGTTTTCCCACCTGCTGCTGCGAGAAGGCAAGATTATAGCAGGCCTCCGCGAAAAGGGAAGGAGTATTTACGCCTTCAGGTGAGTTAAACCACCCATGTACGGACGCAGCACCGGCGGGATCTCCACCGAGCCGTCCGCCTGCTGGTAATTTTCCAGCACGGCGACCAGCGTGCGGCCCACCGCCAGGCCCGAGCCGTTCAGCGTGTGCAGCAGTTCCGGCTTGCCCTGGGCATTGCGGAAGCGCGCCTGCATGCGGCGGGCCTGGAAGGCTTCGCAGTTCGACAGCGACGAGATTTCACGGTAGGTGTTCTGCGCCGGCAGCCAGACTTCCAGGTCGTAGGTCTTGGTGGCGCCGAAGCCCATGTCGCCGGTGCACAGCGACATCACGCGGTACGGCAGGCCCAGGCGCTGCAAGATGGTTTCCGCATGGCCGACCATTTCGTCCAGCACCGCGTACGAGGTGTCCGGATGCACGACCTGCACCATCTCGACCTTGTCGAACTGGTGTTGGCGGATCATGCCGCGGGTGTCGCGGCCGTAGCTGCCCGCTTCCGAGCGGAAGCATGGGGTGTGCGCGGTCATCTTCAGCGGCAGCGCGTCGGCCGCCACGATCTCGTCGCGCACGATGTTGGTCAGCGTGACTTCCGAGGTCGGGATCAGGTAGAAGTTCTCGCCCTCGCCTTCCGCGCCGCCTTTTTTCACCGAGAACAGGTCGGCTTCAAACTTCGGCAGCTGGCCGGTGCCGCGCAGCGAATCGGCGTTGACCATGTAGGGGGTGTAGCACTCGGTGTAGCCGTGCTCATCGGTGTGGGTGTTCAGCATGAACTGCGCCAGTGCGCGGTGCAGACGGGCAATGCCGCCTTTCATGACCGAGAAGCGCGAGCCGGTCAGCTTGGTCGCCACATCGAAATCCAGGCCCAGCGGGGAGCCGACATCGACGTGGTCTTTTACTTCGAATTCGAAGCTGCGCGGGGTGCCGACTTTGCGCACTTCCACGTTGCCGCTTTCGTCCGTACCTACCGGGACCGATTCGTGCGGCAGATTCGGGATCGCCTGTACGAAGTCGCCCAGCTTGGCCTGCAAGGCGGCCAGTGCCGTCTCGTTGGCCTTGAGCTCGTCGCCCAGACCGGCCACTTCCGCCATCAGGGCGGTGGTGTCTTCGCCCTTGCCCTTCATCATGCCGATCAGCTTGGACTGCGAGTTACGCTTGCCCTGCAGCTCTTCGGTACGCATCTGGATCGCTTTGCGTTCCACTTCGAGGGCGTTGAACGCCTCCACGTCGAGCTGGAACTTGCGGGTCGCCAGGCGCGCTGCGACGTTGGCTATGTCTTTACGGAGAAGTTGGATATCAATCATGGGAACAAGTGCCGTTGTATCGAAAACGTCAATTGTACCAAGAGGATGCCACTTCCCTGCGAGTTTTGAGCAGCCCGCCGGCTGCGGCGATTACAGTGCAGCTTTTTCGGCAGCAGTCAGGCGCTTGGCGGTCACGGTGACGACTTGCATCTTGGCGGTCGACACGGCGACTTTGGCGGCTGGGGCGACCGGTGCGACGGTGGTGTCGGCTGCGGTGGCGAAGGTCGTGGCGGCGGCCAGTACGGTAGCGGCAACGAAGATGATTTCCATGTTTTTAGCGATGTTCATGATGTACTCCTTCAGGTGGTTGGTTACGCGTTCTTTTGTAACGCTGCTTGGTATGGTTGTACTGTACCTAAAGGCCCTACGCGTCGCCATCGGGATGCGACGAAGCGTCCGAAACGGCGGCTGGAATGCAAAAAAACGGGTGGGAAACGAGAGATTCAGGCGGCGCTGCGCAGCACGGACGGCTGGTCGGCATGGCGGTGCACCAGCTCGCCCAGCGTGGCGATGGCGGCCTGGGTGCGCGGCCCCCAGGGGTTGCCGCAGTTCAGGCGCAGGTAGTTGCGGAACTTGCCCGTGGCGGAGAACAGCTGCCCCGGCATCAAGGCCACGCCGGCGGCCACGGCGTCGCCGTGCAGGGCCAGCGCATCGACCTGCTCCGGCATGCCGACCCAGACCACGAAGCCGCCCTGCGGCTCCGACACCGTGCACTGGTGGGGAAACGCCTCGCAGATCGCGTCCGACATGCGGGCGATGCGCTGCGACAGCGCGCGCCGCATCTTGCGCAGCTGGTTCTCGTAGGCGCTGCCGGTCAGGAAGTCGGCCAGCACGGCCTGGAAGAAGTGGCTGGTGGCGCCGCTGGAGATCATCTTCTGCACCACGATGTCCTGCGCGTAGCGCCCCGCCACCACATAGCCGACCCGAGAACCGGGGCTGATGGCCTTGGAGAACGACGAGCACAGCATCACGTGGCCGCTGGTGTCGTAAGCCTTGACCGGCCACGGCCGCTGCGGCGTGAAGCACAGGTCGCCGTACACATCGTCCTCGATCAGTGGGATATCGTGCTGCGACAGCAGCCTGGCCAGCCGCTGCTTGTTCGCCTCCGGCATGAGGCAGCCCAGCGGATTATTGGCGTTCGGGATCAGCAGCACGGCCTGCACCAGGCCGGCGTTCATGGCCAGCTCCAGCGCGTCGATCGACGGCCCGGTCTTCGGATGGGTGGGTATCTCCAGCGCCTTCATGCCCAGCGACTCGATCAGTTGCAGCAGCACGAAATAGGTCGCCGATTCGATGGCGATGGTGTCGCCGGCCTTGGCGACGGCGCGCAGGCACAGGCTCAGCGCCTCGGTGCACGAGCCGGTGACGACGATCTCGTTCAATTCCAGATGCCCCCAGTCCAGCGCGCGGCGGGCGATCTGGCGGGCGAACTCCGGATAGTTGGTGTCGTAGCAGCTGACCGTGCTCAGCAAGCCAGGATCGCGCCGGGCCACGGCGGCCACGGTCTTCTGCATGCGCTTCATCGGCAGCAGCTCCTGCAGCGGCCAGGCCGAGCCCATCTGCACCAGGCCGGGATCCTCGTTGGCCTTCAGCACGCGCATCAACAGGTTGTTGATGCCGACAAAAGCCGGCTCCTGCAGATGCTCGGTATGCGTCATCACCGCCGACATGCGCGCGCGGTGGCGCACGTAGTAGCCGGCCTGCGGCTTGGCGTCGACCAGGCCGCGGTCCTCCATCAGCCGCAGCGCCTGCATCACCGTGCTGACCGACAGCCGCTTCTGCTGCGCCAGGTGGCGGATCGACGGCAGGCGGTCGCCGGGCGCGAACACGCGGCTGGCGATCAGCCCGCCCAGTTCGTTGGCCAGGTGCTCGTACAGGTTCAGTTGATTGGACATAGTGCGATTGTGCCCCGCCCCCGCTGCGCCGCGACAGGTACAGCGAGTGAAAATTTCGACCATAACAGTTTAGCCAATAGCGCACTGTCACGGTGACAATTTCGATTTGTTGCATCTGTTATGGTCGGCCGCCGCTGCGTATTCTGGCTGCATGACTCATCACAGCAGGAGGCAGCAATGAAACCGGAATTACTGGCGTTGACACAGGACCAGGCGGAATACCGCCTGACGGCCAACCATCCACTGCGCATCGCCGGCGCGGCGGGGCGCCAGATCGAATGCCTGTCCGGCACCGCCTGGATCACCGCCTACGGGGAATACACCGATTTCATGCTGCGCCAGGGGCAGCGCTTCGAAGTGCCGAACGATGGCCTGATGCTGATCGACGCGGCCGGCGCCGGCACGGTGCACGTGCGCCTGCCGGCCGATACCGAAGTGCCGCACGGCTGGGCCGCCTTCCAGCGCAAGTTCGCTTCGACGCTGCAGAGTGTAGGATTTCTCCTACGCAACTAATCGTGCGCCACGCTATCCCCGGACTATGTACGATGCGTCAACAGTACATACAACGAGGAGAGACTTTTGAAAACCGCATTCCTGAAAATCGGCGCCGTCGGCGCCGCCATGCTGATGGCAGCCGGCTGTTCCACCATGGGCGGCGCGGGCAAGGATGAAGCGCCGCCGCCGGCCAATCCGGCCTTCGCCACCGAGATGGCGAAGTTCAACGCCCAGTTCCCGAACGACAAGGCGACCAAGTACGAGGAAGTGTCGATCAACTTCAACAACAGTAACAAGCTCGACGAGCGCGGCAACTGCCACGACAAGTCCAAGTATCCGGTGGTGATCGTGCTGACGCTGGACGCCAGCGGCAAAGTCATCCGCAGCACCACCGATGTGGAAAACAGCAAGGCCGAGTGCTTCCGCCAGGCTTACGCCTCGGTGCAGCTGCCGGCGCCGCCGTTTGCGCCCTACCTGAAGCCGATCAAGCTGCGCTGACCGGCCCGGTGCGGGATCAGGCCGCCGCGTCCTGCTCGGCGGCCTCGTCGTTGTCGGCCGGCTTCACCAGCCAGTCCAGCACCACCTCATTGAAGCGCTCGGGCTGGCGCAGCATCGGCCAGTGGTCGGTGTCGAAGGCCACCACCTTGCAACCCTCCTTCGCCGCCAGCTTCTCGGCCCAGCTGTCGGAATGGAACATGAAGGGCTTGCGCACGCCATAGATGAACAGCACCGGCACCTTGGGCACGAAGGGCACCATGGAGCGGTAGGAACCGGCCTCGCCGGCGGCCATGATGTAGTAAGGGAAGTTCATCTTGACGCTGATGAACTCGGCCGGCGACGGCACTTTCAACATGCGCGCCATCGAGCGCGTCATCATATTGCCGATCGGCCCGCCGATCGCCCAGGCCAGCGCCAGCGTGCCCTGGTAGCCGCTGACCATCATTTTCTGCGACAGGCTGCGCGAGTTGCGCACCGCCTTCGACTGCGCATCGCCGATGTCGACGCCGATGATGGCCGACACCGCCTGCTTGTTGCGCATATAGTATTCGTAGCCGAACATGCAGCCCCAGTCGTGCAGCATCAGGATCACCTTCTGCTTCTGGTTCACGCTGTTGACGATGTAGGAGATGATGCGGATGGTTGCATCCAGCGAGTAGGCGCGGCGCGGCTTGGTGATGTCAAAGCCCGGCAGCGTGAAACGCACGCAACGGTAACGATGCTTGAGTTCCTCGACCTGGGCGTCCCACACGCGATAGGTGTCGGGCCAGCCGTGGATCATGACGATGGTCTCCGTGCCTTCGCCTTCGCTATAGACTTCGATGCCGTCGACCTTTGTTACCTGCTGCATGTTCTTCCTCTAAGCCGCCTCGTCAATCCTTTATCTTACCTCATCCCCGCGCCCGCAGCACGCGCTCGGCGCCGACATGGTTGACGGCAAAGCCGTTGCGTCCGGCGGCCTTGACGCCGTACAGCGCCTGGTCGGCGGCGCGCATGATCTCGTCGACCGTGACGGTCGGGCTGGTCGTTAGCGCGATGCCTATGCTGGCCGTCACCGCGCGCTGCGCGCCGCCGCCCAGGAAGGGCTGGTGCATGGCATCGACGATTTTCCGTCCCAGCACATCGATCTCGGTGTTCGACGCCAGTTGCTCGAACACGATCACGAATTCGTCGCCCGCCAGCCGCGCCACCGTGTCCGTGGTGCGCACAGCGCCGACCAGGCGGCGCGCAAACTCCACCAGCACCTGGTCGCCGGCCGCGTGGCCCAGCGTGTCGTTGATGTCCTTGAAGTGGTCGATGTCGAGGATGGCCAGCCCCACCTGCTGGCCCGAGCGCGCGGCGCGCGCCAGCGCCTTCGGCAGGAAGTCGTCGAACATGCGGCGGTTGTGCAGGCCGGTCAGCACGTCGGTGGTGGCCAGCCGGTGCAGCTCCTGCTCGGCCCGCTCCCGCCGCTGCGACAGCGCATAGAACGCCCGGCTCAGGTGGCCGAACTCGTCGGCCCGGTCGATGTCGAACACGGCGATGTCGGCACGGCCGGCGCTGATGTCCTCCACGTGACGGTGCAGCCGGCCCAGCGGCTGCAACAGCTTCTTCGTGATGACCCAGCCGAACAATCCGGCCAGCCCGGTCAGGAAGGCCGAGCCGACAAACGCCCGCAACCGCACGCTGTGCATGGGCGCGAACGCGCTCAGCACCGGATAGGACAGTGCGATGGTCCAGTCCACCTCGCGCAGGTGTTTATGCACCAGCAGCACCGGCACGCCGTCGTCGAGGATGCCGTCCTCCCAGCCCTCGGGACTGCGCAGCGCGGCTTCGACGATGGTACCCGGGTCGTCGTCGCCCTTCTCCAGGATCAGGCTGCGGTTGGGGTGGTGGATGGTGGTGCCGTTGTCGGTGACGATGAACAGATAGCCGGCGGAGTTGGAACGCAGCGCATCGAGCTGCGCCGAAAACGAGGGCCGCTGCAAATCGATGGCGCCCAGCAGCACGCCAATGATCTTGCCGTCGCCATCGTGCAGCGGCTGCGTCAGCACCACCACCGGCCGGCCGGACAGCACGCTGCGGAACGGCGCCGAGATCACGCCTTCCTTCAGCCTCAGCGTGTCCTGAAAATACTTGCGGTCGGAGATGTTGATGCGCTTGGCGTTGCGGTCGCGCAGGCTCGCCACCAGCGTGCCCGAGGCGTCGAAGGCGGAGACGTTGAAGAATTCTTCGCGCAGCGTCTGGTGCGCTTCCACCAGTTCCTGTATCTCGCTTAGCGTGACCTCGCGCCCACGCATTTGCTCGGTAAGCGACCTCAGTAGCTGACGTTTATCCTGGATGTCGCTGTCGATGAAAGCGGCCGCGCTGGTCAGCAGCGACAACTCCTGGCGGGCGATCACCTGGCGCAGTTCGGATTCGGCGATCAGCAGCGCGATGCCGCCGGCGCCTATGCCCGCCACCAGTACCAGCGCGATCACGAGGGAGGTGATTTTAAACTTGAAGCTTAAAAGCATCCCGAAAAAAGGCCGCATACGAACTCCCGGAAAGCTATCCCGTCCTATGTGTTAGCCCTATCTTACGCCGATTTGCGAGGATGCCCACCCCGTTGCCATGACACAACAGTATCGGAGGCTTCAGCTCTTGCCGGCGTCTTCGTCGAGTTTGCGCAGGAAGGCCAGCTTGTCGATGACCTTGCTTTCCAAGCCGCGCGGCACGGGCCGGTACCAGCCGGGTTCGCGCATATCGTCGGGGAAATAGGTTTCGCCGGCCGCGTAGGCATGCGGCTCGTCGTGGGCGTAGCGGTATTCGTGGCCGTAGCCCAGTTCCTTCATCAGCTTGGTCGGGGCATTGCGCAGGTGGACTGGCACTTCGCGCGACTTGTCCTTCTTGACGAAGGCCATCGCCTCGTTGAAGGCGTTGTAGCCTGCATTGCTCTTGGCGGCAATCGCCAGGTAGATCACCGCCTGCCCCAGCGCCAGATCGCCCTCGGGCGAACCGAGGCGTTCGAACGTGGCGGCCGCATCGTTGGCCAACTGGATCGCGCGCGGATCGGCCAGGCCGATGTCTTCCCACGCCATGCGCACGATGCGGCGCGACAGGTATTTGGCGTCGGCGCCGCCGTCCAGCATGCGGCACAGCCAGTACAGGGCCGCGTCCGGATTCGAGCCGCGCACGGATTTGTGCAGGGCCGAGATCTGGTCGTAGAAATTGTCGCCGCCCTTGTCGAAGCGGCGTGCGTTCAAGGTCAGCGCGTTCTGGATGAACTCGGGCGTGATCTGGTTGGTCTTGGCGGCGTTGGCGGCCGTACTGGTCTGCTCCAGCAGATTCAGCAGACGGCGGCCGTCGCCGTCGGCGTAGCCGATCAGCGTGTCGATGGCGGCGTCGTCGAACACCAGGTGGGTCAACACCTTGGCGCGGGCCTTGTCGACCAGCTGGCGCAGCTCGGCCTCGTCGAAGGACTTCAGCACATAGACCTGCGAGCGCGACAGCAACGCCGAGTTGACTTCGAACGAGGGATTCTCGGTGGTGGCGCCGATCAGCGTCACCAGGCCGGACTCGGCGTATGGCAGCAAGGCGTCCTGCTGCGATTTGTTGAAGCGGTGGATCTCGTCGACGAACAGGATCGTATGCTTGCCCATGTCCAGGTTGTGCTGGGCCTGCTCCATCGCGGCGCGGATATCCTTCACGCCCGAGAACACGGCCGACAGCGCGATGAACTCGCACTCGTAGGCGTTGGCGGTCAGCCGCGCCAGCGTGGTCTTGCCCACGCCCGGCGGGCCCCACAGTATCATCGAATGCGGCTGGCCGGATTCGAACGCCAGGCGCAGCGGCTTGCCCGGCCCCAGCAGATGGCGCTGGCCGATGACGTCGTCCAGCGTCTTGGGCCGCAAGGCTTCGGCCAGCGGCTGGCGTGGTTCGGTGGTAAATAAATCAGCCACGATAGGTCAACCCGTAAAAATGGAAAAACGCCGCAGCGTCGCAGCTGCGGCGTTGGCGCCCGGCTCGGCGGACTTTAATTATTGAATACGTCGGCGCCCTTCGGCATGACGAATTTAAAACTCGTCGCAGTCAGCGCAGGATTTTTTTCGATCTTGCGGAACGACAGCACCGAGGTCTGGCCGAACGAATCCTTCAGCTCCATCGCTTCCGGCAAGCCGTTGCGCAGGCCGATGGTGATTTGTTCGAAGCTGGTGTCCTTGGCTTTCGGCACGGCCTTCATCCATTCCAGGCCTTCCTTGGTGCCCGCTTCCGACAGCGTGAAATTCTTTTCCAGGTCGTTGCTGCCGAACAGGATGGCGGCCGGCGACGAGCCCAGCGCATCGCCCAGCTTCTTCACCGTGACCTGGTTCAAGTCCTTGTCGAAGATGAACAGCTGGTCGCCGTCGGCTTGCAGCACCTGGTCGTAGGGCTTCACGTAAGTCCAGATGAACTTGCCCGGACGGGCGAACACAAAGGTGCCGGTGGCGGTGTTGGAGGCCTTGGGCGCTTCGCCGTTGGTGTTCTTGAGCTGCTTCTGGGTGAACTCGCCCTTGGCCGACTTGGTCGAGGCCACGAAGGACTTGAACTGCTCCAGCGCGCTCGCCTGCGCAAACGCCACTGCCAGCAGGCCGGCGCCCAGCACCATGATATTCTTGAAACGCATCATACGGTTTATCCTCTTTTATTCTGCACTGGCAGCCGGCACCAGGATGTCGCGGTTGCCGTTCGACTGCATGGCGGAGACCACTCCGCTGTTTTCCATTTGTTCCAGCAAGCGCGCCGCCCGGTTGTAGCCGATGCGCAGATGGCGCTGCACCAGCGAGATCGATGCGCGGCGGTTCTTCAACACCACCTGCACCGCCTGATCGTACATCGGATCGGCCTCGCCGCCCGCCTCGCCCGCCTCGCCGGATGCACCGCCGCCCTCGCCCTCCAGCGTACCGCCTTCGAGGATGCCGTCGATGTAGTCCGGCTCGCCGGTGGTCTTCAAGTGCTTGACCACGCGGTGCACCTCGTCATCCGACACGAAGGCGCCGTGCACCCGCACCGGCAAGCCCGTGCCCGGCGGCATGTACAACATATCGCCCATGCCGAGCAGCGCCTCCGCCCCCATCTGGTCCAGAATCGTGCGCGAGTCGATCTTCGACGACACCTGGAAAGCGATACGGGTAGGAATGTTGGCCTTGATCAGGCCGGTGATCACGTCTACAGATGGGCGCTGCGTCGCCAGTATCAAGTGCAGGCCGGCCGCACGGGCTTTTTGCGCGATACGGGCGATCAACTCTTCCACCTTTTTGCCGACGACCATCATCAGGTCGGCCAGCTCGTCGATGATGATGACGATGGTCGGCAGTTTTTCCAGCGGCTCCGGCGAATCCGGCGTCAGGCTGAACGGATTCGGGATGTGCTCTTCCTTCTTTTTCGCCTCGGCGATCTTGGCGTTGTAGCCGGCCAGGTTACGCACGCCCAGCTTGGACATCAGCTTGTAGCGGCGCTCCATCTCGTTGACCGCCCAGTTCAGAGCATGGCCGGCCTGGCGCATGTCGGTCACGACCGGCGCCAGCAGGTGCGGAATGCCTTCGTACACCGACATCTCCAGCATCTTCGGATCGATCAGGATCATGCGCACGTCGGCCGGGTCGGACTTGTACAGCAGCGACAGGATGGTGGCGTTGATGCCCACCGATTTACCCGAGCCGGTGGTACCGGCGACCAGCAAGTGCGGCATCTTGGCCAGGTCGGCCACCACGGCCTTGCCGGCGATGTCCTTGCCCAGCGCCACGGTCAGCGGCGATGGATTGTCGTTGTAGACCTTGGAACCGACGATCTCGCTCAAACGCACGATCTGGCGCTTGGGATTCGGCAGCTCCAGCGCCATGTAGTTCTTGCCCGGAATGGTCTCGACCACGCGAATCGACGTCAGCGACAGCGAACGCGCCAGGTCGCGCGCCAGGCCGACGATCTGGCTGCCCTTGACGCCAGTGGCCGGTTCGATTTCGTAGCGCGTAACGACCGGGCCCGGATAAGCCGCCACCACCTTGGCCTCGACGCCGAAGTCGGACAGCTTCTTCTCGATCAGGCGGCTGGTGAATTCCAGCGTTTCGATCGACACGGTTTCCTGCACCTCGGCCGCCTCGTCCAGCAGGGACAGGGCCGGCAAGCGGTTGTCGCCGTTCAGGTCCTGGAACAGATTGGCCTGGCGCTCCTTCTCCACGCGCTCGGACTTGACCACCGTGACCACCTGCGGCTCGATCTTGACCGGCGGCGCCGCCACCGGATGCTTCTCGACGTGCTTGGCGCGCTCGATGACCACCACTTCCTCGCGCTTGACGGCCGCGACCTCGCCCTGGCGGCGGTCTTCGCGGTACTGGTAGCGCTGGATGAACCAGTCGATCGCCGTCTCGATGCCGGCGCCGATGCGCTCGGCCAAGGTCAGCCACGAGACGTGGAAGAACAGGCTCAGGCCCAGGCCGAACATCAGCAACAGCAGCAGCGTGGCGCCGGTGAAGCCGAACGCGACGTGGGCCGAATGGCCGATCAACTGCCCCAGTACGCCACCCGGCGCACGCGGCAGCTGCACATGCAACGTGTACATGCGCAGGTATTCCAGGCCCACGCTGCCGACAAACAGCAGCAGGAAGCCGATGGTGCGGATGATGGGTTCCTGCGCGTGTTCCGGCTCCGGCTCGCGCGACAGCACATACTTCTGCGTCAGGCTGCGATAGCCGAGCCAGACGATGCGCAGCACGTAGAACGCCCACCACCAGGCAGAAATGCCGAAGATGTACAGCAGCAGGTCGGACAGCCAGGCGCCAGCCCGCCCGCCCAGATTGTGCACTTTGGGCACCAGCGTGCCATGGGACCAGCCCGGGTCCATCTTGTCGTAGCTGACCAGGATCAGCACGAAATACAGGCCCAGCACGGCCAGCGCCAGCCAGCGCGCCTCCGACAGCAGCCGCACCAGCCGGTTGGGCAAGGGCTGGCGTTCGGTCGGGGTGCGGGTATAGGCGGAAGAACCGGTGGAAGTCGCTTTCGGCATGCGTTCCTGAACTTTTTTACTACTCATAGGTATAAAGGTGTTGCAATGTTATCGGTCAGGAAATATCCATATATGGCTATTCTAAGGCATCTGGGCTGCAACTGGCCCGACGATTCATCCTGATGCGCCGCTTGAACTATAATCTTGCATTGCCTGCTAATTCAACATACACAGAAGCCATCCCATGACCACTCCTAAACACGCCCGCGTCTTGATCCTTGGTTCCGGCCCCGCCGGTTACAGCGCCGCCATCTATGCCGCCCGCGCCAATCTGAAGCCGATGCTGGTCACCGGCGTCGAGCAAGGCGGCCAGCTGATGACCACCACCGACGTGGAAAACTGGCCTGCGGACCCGATGGGCGTGCAAGGCCCGGACCTGATGCAACGCTTCCTGCAACACGCGGAACGTTTCAATACCGACATCGTGTTCGACCACATCCACACCGTCAAGCTGCAGGAAAAGCCGATCCGCCTGATCGGCGACAGCCATGAATATACCTGCGACACGCTGATCATCTCGACCGGCGCTTCGGCACAGTACCTGGGCCTGCCGTCGGAACAAGCCTTCATGGGCAAGGGCGTGTCCGCCTGCGCCACCTGCGACGGCTTCTTCTACCGTGGCCAGGAAGTGGCCGTGGTCGGCGGCGGCAACACCGCCGTCGAGGAAGCGCTGTACCTGTCCAACATCGCCACCAAAGTGACGCTGATCCACCGCCGCGACAAGTTCCGCGCCGAAGCCATCCTGATCGACCGCCTGAACGCCAAGGTCGCCGAAGGCAAGATCGTCATCAAGTACAACCACACGCTGCAGGAAGTGCTGGGCGACGACAGCGGCGTCACCGGCATCAAGATCGCGTCGACCGACAACGGCGCCGTCACCGACCTGACCGTGCACGGCCTGTTCATCGCCATCGGCCACAAGCCGAACACCGGCATCTTCGAAGGCCAGCTGGACATGCACAACGGTTACATCAAGACCAAGACCGGCACCGAAGGCATGGCCACCGCGACCAGCGTACCGGGCGTGTTTGCCGCCGGCGACGTGCAGGACCACATCTACCGCCAGGCCATCACCAGCGCCGGCACCGGCTGCATGGCCGCGCTGGACGCCCAGCGCTATCTGGAAGGCCAGGAGTAAATCGTGGGCTTGAAAGACTTCGCCGACCTGAAATCCCTGAGCAAGCAGCTCAAGGAACAGGCTGACGCGCGCGCGGCCGCCGAGGCCGAGCGCGTCAAACAGGAAAAAACCCGGGCCGTGGAAGCGAATATCTTCCAGTCCAGCCTGGGCGGCGTGAAGCGCATGCCGGTGTCGGACCGCTACGTGCCGTCGCTGCCGAAGTCGGCCGCCACGACCGCCGCGCCGGCCCGCAAGCTGACCCAGGCCGAGGACGACGCGGCCGTGCTGCGCGAGTCGCTGTCCGACCTGTTCGAAGTCGATCACTATCTGGAAGACGATCCGTCGCTGAACTACGCCGCTCCCGGCGTCGGCCCGGATGTGGTGAAAAAGATGCGCAAGGGCCACTGGCCGGTGCAGGATGAGCTGGACCTGCACGGCCTGCGCCGCGACGATGCGCGCGACGCCATCGGCGATTTCCTGCGCAAGTCGGCCATGCGCAACCACCGTTGCGTGTGCGTGATCCACGGCCGCGGCTTCGGCTCCAAGGGCCAGGAGCCGGTGCTGCGCTCCATGGTGCACAGCTGGCTGGTGCAGAAGGAAGAAGTCGTCGCCTTCTGCCAGGCGCGCTCGTCCGAAGGCGGCGAAGGCGCGCTGATCGTGTTGCTGCGCGCCGCGCTCAAGCCTGTGCGCTAACGTTCCAATTAAGAAACAATATTACACGTAGTCTGTTTGTCATGTTAACCTACGAACATTGCAACCTTGTTCGTAGCCTACATGAAGCACGTCCCTGTTCCGCACGTTTCCCTGATCACTGTCATCGAGATTGTCGCGATTCTGGTGGGCGCGTTTTCTGGCTTCGTTGAGGCGCGCCGCAAACGCATGGACGTGGTCGGCGTGTTCACGGTGGCCTTCATCACCGCGTTCGGCGGCGGCACGCTGCGCGACATCCTGCTCGACCGCAGGCCGCTGTTCTGGGTGCTGCACCAGGAATACGCGATCCTGATCTTCATCCTGGCGCTGGTCGCCGCCCCGCTGATGCGCACCTTGCGCCAGATCCTGTCCGAACGCCTGATCGTGGTGGCCGACGCCATCGGCCTGGGCCTGTTCGCCGTGGCCGGCGTGTCGCAGGCGCAGGCGGCGCACATGCCGCTGTTCATCGCCTCGATGATGGGCGTGATCACCGGCATCTTCGGCGGCGTGCTGCGCGACATCGTCTGCAATGAAGTGCCGATGGTGTTCCGCGACGGCAAACCCTACGCCATCTGCGCCTTCTTCGGCTGCTGGATGTACATCGGCCTGCAATACACCGACGTCTCCGACGACTTCGCGCTGTGGGCCAGCGCCGCCACCATCACCGTGCTGCGGCTGGTCACATGGAAGTTCGAGCTGCACGTCCACTACCACAAAAACTGATTGATGAAAGATCACCGCATGAGCAACATCAGCATCCGCCAGGCCGCGCTTTCCGACATCGAAGCCTTGTCGGTCTTGTTTGACGGCTACCGCCAATTCTACGGCCGCGACAGCGATGTGGCGGCGGCCAGGAAATTCCTGGTGGAGCGTTTCAGCAACGGCGAATCGGTGCTGTTCATCGCCCACGACGGCGCGGAGCCGGTCGGCTTTACCCAGCTGTATCCGAGTTTCTCCAGCGTCTCGCTGGGCCGGATTTACATCCTGAACGACTTGTTCGTCAACGCGCTGGGACGGCGCAAAGGCGTCGGCGCCGGCCTGCTGTCCGCAGCGGTCGATTTTGCGAAAGAAGCCGGCGCCATCCGCCTGGCACTGTCCACAGCCAATGACAACGCCACGGCGCAGGCGCTGTACGAGTCCAGAGGCTGGGAGCGTGACGACGACTTTTTCTACATCTACCCTACTCGCTGACGCTGCCCGCTGGCGGCACGCCGTAGCGGTCCGCTTGCACCTTGCCGCTGACGCCGTGCGTGCGCACGTCGGCGGTGATGGGCAGCATGTCCTGGTTCCACTGCTCCCATTGCGACTTCAGCTTCGCGAACACTTCGGGATGGCGCTTGGCCAGGTTGGCGCGCTCGCGCTGGTCGTTGACCACATCGAACAGGAACTCGTTGCCGCCGATTTTCAGATACTTCCAATTGCCCGAGCGGATGGCGCGCTGCGCGTTGGACTTGTAGCGCCATAACAGCGTGCGCTCCTGCGGCGCGGCCTGGCCCAGCAACTGGGGCAGCAGGTTGCGGCCGTCGGTCGGATACGCGGGATCGGGCGCGCCGCCGGCCGCCGCCAGCAAGGTCGGCAGCCAGTCCATGCTGATCGCCACCTGTTCCGACACCTGCCCCGCCGCGATCTTGGCCGGCCAGCGCACGATGGCCGGCACGCGGATGCCGCCTTCCAGCAGCTCGGTCTTCTGCCCCGTCAGCGGCCAGGTCTTCGAGAAGCGCTCGCCGCCGTTGTCGCTGGTGAAGATGACGATGGTGTTGTCCGCCAGCCCCTTGTCCTCCAGCGCCTTCAGCACGCGGCCTATCGACGCATCCAGCGATTCGACCATGCGGCCATACGTGGCCAGGTCGCCGCCGTCGTAGTGGAAGATGTTGTCGATATCACGAGAGATAGCCTCGTCGCCCGGACCTTCCCACGGCCAGTGCGGCGCGGTGTAATGCAGCGACAGCAGGAAAGGCTTGCCGGCCTGCTGCTTCTGCACGAAGTCCACCGCACGCGCGCCCAGCAGGTCGGTGTAGTAGCCGATCTGGTGCACCGGCACTTCGCCCTCGTACAAATCCTCCTTCACCTGAGGCCCCACGCCCGGCTTGTGCGTGAAGTAGTCGATGGCGCCGCCGTAGTTGCCGAAGAAGCTGTCGTAGCCGCTCTTCAGCGGGCCGAAGGTCGGCAGGTAACCCAAGTGCCACTTGCCGATCAGCGCCGTGCCGTAGCCCTGCTTCTTCAGCAGCGACGGCAGCGTGGGATGCGTGCGTGGCAAGCCCAGTGTGTCGGAGGCGCCGGCGATCGGCTCCTCCAGCCCGCCGCGCAGGCGGTACTGGTAGCGGCCGGTGATCAGCGCGAAGCGCGTGGCCGAGCAGACCGCCGAGTTGGCATAAGCCTGCGTGAAGCGGATGCCCTGCCCGGCCAGCTTGTCCAGGTTGGGCGTGCGGATATCGGTCTGGCCGTAGACGCCCAGGTCGGCGTGGCCCAAGTCGTCGGCCAGGATGAAGATGATGTTGGGCTGTTCCTTGCCGGCGGCCAGGCCGTTCGGCAGGTAGCCGGCCAGCGCCAGCGCAGGCAGGGATTTCAGGACGCGGCGGCGGTTGTTATTCGTCATTCATGGTCTCCAATCAAAAGTCTGCGCGGGCGGTCACGCCAACCTGGCGGGGCGTTCCGATCACGGCGTTATAGGCGCCCGGGTTGGTGTTCCAGGTGCTGGTGTAGTAAGTCTTGTCGAACACGTTCTTGGCCCAGACCGAAATATCCCAACGTGCCTGGCCCTTCTTCACTTTCACGCCGGCCGACAGATTGGTCAGGCTGTAGGCGGGAATACGCGAGTACTCGGAAGCGTCAAGCGTACCGTAAGTGCTGCTGCGGTAGGCATAATTCACGTTGGCGTAGCCTTCGACATTGGCCTCCAGCGTGCGCGCATACTGCGCGCTGAGGTTGCCGATCCAGCGCGGCGCATTGACCAGCGCGGCGCGGCCGGACAAATCGCAGGAGGCGCCAGGACGCTCGCTCGGGCACGGGGCGTTTTTGTATTCCTTGTACTTGACGTCGTTGAACGAGCCGTTGGCGCCCAGCGTGAGGCCGCGCACCACGACGAAGCTGGTGTCCAGCTCCAGGCCGCGGCTACGCACGTTGCCGGCGTTGGTCAGGTAGGACGTGGCGCTGACCGGATCATAGGCATTGCTCTGGTAGCCCTTGACCTCATTCCAGAACAGGCTGGCGTTGACCTGTGCGCGGCGTTCCAGCAGATTGCTCTTGATGCCCAGCTCCAGGTTGTTGGCCTTCTCGTTGTTGACCTTGAGCGAGGCGATGCCCGCCGCGCCCGGCACCGACAGATTGATGCCGCCCGATTTCTCGCCGTGCGAGATGCTGCCGAAAGCCAGCACGTCGGTATCGACCTTGTAGGCCAGCGTCACCAGCGCCGACGGGCTGAGGTTGTTCAGGTGGACGTCGCCCGAGTTGTACACGCCGTAGCGGGCGGTGCGCGACGCCAGCGCCGGACCGCTGACGGCGGCGCCGCCGATCGGCGCGTCACGCGTCACCTGGGCGATCTTGTCTTCGTAGGTGGCGCGCAGGCCACCGGTCAAGTCCCACTTCGGATCGATGTGCCAGATCGACTGGCCGAACAAGGCGTAGCTGTTGACGCGCAGGTGGCCGTTGCCGATGCTGGTGACATTGCTCCACGCGCCGGCCGGCGTGGCGTTGAACTTGTCGGCCAGCGGTCCGTTGTAGGTGAAGTTGACGTTGTCCAGGTTTTGATAATAGTAGTACGCGCCGAGCACCGACTCCACCGGCCGGCCCAGCGGCGTGGCCAGGCGTACTTCCTGCGTGAACTGGCGGTGGCGCGCCGAGGCGCCCACGTTCAGCGTGATCGGCACGTCGAGGCCGTCGTCGTTGTGCGGCGTGAAGTTCCAGAAGCGGTAGGCGCTGATGGAGGTGAGCTTGTAGTCGTTGTCCAGCTTCCAGTTGACCTCACCGGAGACGCCGCCCTGGTGCACGTCCACATGCGAGCCGCTGTCCAGGTTCACTGCGCGCTTGGTCGGGTCGGTGATCGGATGGCCGCCGACAGCGGCGGCTTGCGTCAGGAACTTGCCGCCGGGGCCGGCGCTGTAGAAGATCAGCGTGCCGTTGTTGGAGTCTTCGACGTTGTAGTCGGCGATCAGACGCGCGCTGACTTTGTTGTTCGGCTCCAGCAGCAACTGGGCGCGCACGCCTTCGCGGTCGCCGCCCTGCACCTTGCTGTTGTTGTAGACGTTGTTGATGTAGCCGCCTTCATGCGTCTTGTAGACAGCGATGCGGCCGGCCGCCGTGTCCGAGAAAGCGCCCGAGATCACGGCCTTGGCCTGCACATAATCCTGCTGGCCGAGCGACAGCTGGGCGCTGTTCTCGGTGCGGAAGGTCGGCTGTTTGGTGGTGATGTTGAGCACGCCGGCGGTGGTGTTCTTGCCGAACAGCGTGCCTTGCGGGCCGCGCAGCAGTTCCAGTTGCTGGATGTCCAGCGCATCGAAGGCGGCCATGCCGGGACGGGCCAGGTAGACGTTGTCCAGGTAGACGCCGACGCTGCCTTCAAGCCCGTCGCTGGCAGGGTTGTTGCCGAGGCCGCGCACGGCAAAGCTCATCTGGCGGGCGTGGACGTAGTTGACGGTGGTGCTGGGCAGCAGTTGCTGCAAGTCCTGCACGCGGTAGACGCGGTTGCCTTCCAGCGCGCTGCTGTCGAGCACGCTCATCGAGGTCGGCACGCTTTGCGAAGTCTCGTTGCGGCGGCGCGTGGAGACGGTGACGCGGGCCACCACTTCCAGCGAAGCATCGGCAGCGGCGGCGGTCGTCGCGGCCGGATCGGCTGCGTCCTCTGCGGCAGCCGTCTCAGCGGCGGCGCCGGAGACGGCCGACACGCCCAGCGCCGCAGCGTTCTGCGCCTGCACCGGCGCGGCGGCGACCAGCAGGAGTCCGTATGCCGCGGCGACGGCGGCGGCCAGTTTATTCTGTTGCATAGCATCTTCCATTCAAATAAGCGGGCGTGAACCGCCCCGCACGCCGGCATGAAGGCCGGCGCGTTCTGTTGTTGTAGGTATGTGATGGCGCTGCCGCGATCGGCAGCGCGGAGGCGTGTTCGCGCTTAGTTCGTGGCTACGCGGAACTTGCCTGGCTCCGGCGGCGTGACCGCTTTTTCGGAACGCGGAGTGCCTTCCGGCACCCAGTTGTACGGCACCGGTTGGGCGCGGTACAACCAATTACTCAACACCGGCTTGCCCGCGCCGGCTACCGGCGTCGGCGCGAAGTACGGGCTGACATATTCCCAGGCGATGTCGCCCTTGCTCGTCACCTGGAAGATGCGGCCGTTCATGCCCTCATCGATCAGCGTGTTCCCGTTCGGCAGGCGGCGCGCGCTGCTGATGAAGGAGCTGTAGAAACTCCACTCCGGTCCGTTCGAATCGCCGCCTGTGTATTCCCACACGATCTGTTTGGTGATCGGGTCGATCTCCAGCACACGCGAACGCGGCTGCACGCCGACGCTGACGCGTGGATAGCCCGCCTCGCCCTGGTTGTCGAACACCAGGATATGGCCGGCGCCCGGCAAGCCCGGCTCGATCAGATGCGCGTCATGCTGGCCGACGATCTGGTCCACCGGGCGAGGCAGCACACGCGGGCCGCGCACCTGCGCCGGATAGTCCGGCCCCAGCGACCACACCACCTTGCCGGTCTGCTTGTCGAGGATGACGATGAAGTTGGCCTCGCGGGAATCGATCAGGATGTTCTCGGGATGGAAGCGCTGGTCGCCCGCATCGAACCAGCGGTTAGGCCCCAGCACCGACATGTTATTGATGTGCAGGTAGTCGAACGGCGCAGCCTTGCCGCGCGGCGAGTAGCCGTTCTTCACCAGCTTCAGCGATTCCGGCTTGAAGCCGAACTCGTTCAAATGGTCGGACGCCACCCACTTCCAGACGATGTCGCCGCCCGGCGTGACCTCGTAGATCACGTCATCGAGCACCTGCGGCGCGGCGAAGCCCGCTACCGGATGCACGAGGTTGGCCAGCACCAGCGTATTGCCGTTCGGCAGACGGCGCCAGTCGTGGTGCTGCTTGGCGCTGCCGCCCGGCACTTGGGAAGACGCCTTGCCTTCCACCGGCGCCGCATACGCATCCTGCGCGCCGCCTGCCGCGCCCCATTGCCAGATCACTTTGCTGTTCCAGTCCAGCTCACCGATGGCCTGGTTACGCAGGCCGTTGCCCTCGTTCGAGGTGCCGGTGGTGCTGGCCAACTGCACCAGCACGTGGCCGCGCTTGCCGCCGGTCAGCGCAGGGTCCAGCAGCACCGGCGGGAAGCCCTCGGCGTTCCAGCGATGCACCTCGTTACCGTTCATGTCGATCAGATGGGTGTTCTTGTCCTGGCCGCTGAAGATCACGTAGCTGTTGTACGCGGTGGCGGTGTCGTAGCGGGTGACGCCGGTAGGATAGACGCTGGGCGCGGCGCCCAGGTTGGCTGCGACGGTGAACAGCGACAGTGCAGCAAGTGTACGAGTGGTCATGACACGAGTTCCCAGTGAGTGGACAGTGTGTCTATATTACTAATCCACGTAGAAAACTCGAACTAATATAACCAAACATCGTTATACAAAAAATGCCGGATAAGCCGGCATTTTTTGATCGCAAAGCAAAGCTGGATTACACAGCGTCGGCGCCGGTTTCGCCGGTGCGGATGCGGATCACCTGCTCGACGTTCTGCACGAAGATCTTGCCGTCGCCGATCTTGCCGGTGCGGGCGGCCTTGATGATGGCGTCCACCACCTGCTCGGCCACGCCGTCGTCGACCACGACTTCGACTTTCACTTTCGGCAGGAAGTCGACCACGTATTCAGCGCCACGATACAGTTCGGTGTGGCCCTTCTGGCGGCCGAAGCCTTTGACTTCGGTAACGGTCAGGCCGGTGACGTTGACCTCGGCCAGTGCTTCGCGCACCTCGTCCAGTTTGAACGGCTTGATCACAGCGGTAATCTGTTTCATGACTTCTCCTTATTTTGTTTAAATCGAAAATCTGTAGCCGGGCGAGCCGCGAGCCTTGAGTCTATTGTAATCGACACGCACACGCTGTCCATCAACGTATGCGAATACCGGTCAATTCCTTTCATCCTGCACCGGAATGGAGCGCAATTCCTCCAGCCATACAACGCTTTGCGCATCGCTAGGCGCGCGCCAGTCGCCGCGCGGCGACAGCGAACCGCCGCTGCCCACCTTTGGTGCGTTCGGCACGCAGCTGCGTTTGAACTGGCTGGTGCGGAAGAAGCGGTCCAGGAAGATGCCCAGGTTGTGCTTGATCGCGCCCAGGCTGTACTGGTTGCGCGTGACGTGGTCGCCGTCCGGCCAGCGGCCTTGCTCCTTGTCCTGCCACGCGGTCAGCGACAGGAACGCCACCTTGGACGGACGGAAGCCGAAGCGCAGCACGTAGTACAGGTTGAAATCCTGAAGCTCGTAAGGGCCGATGGTACTTTCAGTGCGCTGCTCCGGCTGGCCGTCCGCCGTGCCCGGCACCAGCTCGGGGCTGATCTCGGTGCCAAGGATATCGAGCAGCACTTGCGCATCGTTGCGGCCGATCACGCCGGATTCGGCGACCCAGCGCACCAGGTGCGAGATCAGCGTCTTCGGCACGCTGGCGTTGACGTTGTAGTGCGACATGTGGTCGCCCACGCCGTAGGTGCACCAGCCCAGCGCCAGCTCGCTCAGGTCGCCGGTGCCGCAGACGATGGCGTTGTGATGGTTCGCCAAACGGAACAGGTGGTTGGTGCGCTCGCCGGCCTGCACGTTTTCAAACGTGATGTCGTACTGCGCCTGCCCTTCCGAATATGGATGGTTCAAGTCCTTCAGCATCTGGATACAGCTTGGGCGGATGTCGATTTCCTGCGCCGAGCAGCCGACCAGCTTCATCAGCGCATGCGCCTGCGTCAGCGTGCGTTCGCTGGTGGCGAAGCCGGGCATGGTGTAGGCCAGGATATTGGTGCGCGGCAGTTTGAGCTTGTCCATCACGCGCGCGCAGACCAGCAGCGCATGCGTCGAATCGAGGCCGCCGGAAATGCCGATGACAATCTTCTTGATGTTGCTGGAGGTCAGGCGCTGCGCCAGCGCCTGCACCTGGATGTTGTAGACCTCGTTGCAGCGCTCGTCGCGGCGGCGCGCGTCGGACGGCACATACGGGAAGCGCTCGATGCAGCGCTTCAGCGCCAGCGGCTCCTCGCGGCCGATCTCCAGTTCGAAGAACACGGTGCGGAATTTGTTGACCTCAGCCGCGTGGCGCTGCACCGATTGCGCGAAGGTGTTCATGCGCATGCGTTCGCGCGACAGACGCTCCAGATCGATGTCGGCGAAGGTCAGCGTGGCTTCGTCGGCGAAGCGCTTGGACTCGGCCAGCATCTCGCCGTTCTCGCAGATCACGCCCTGCCCGTCCCAGGCCAGGTCGGTGGTCGATTCGCCGCTGCCGGCCGAGGTGTACAGATAGGCCGAGATGCAGCGCGCCGATTGCTGCGACACCAGCTGGTTGCGGTAGCCGGCCTTGCCGACCAGCGCGTTCGACGCCGACAGGTTGACCAGCACGGTGGCGCCGGCCAGCGCCGCGAACGACGACGGCGGGATCGGCACCCACACGTCTTCGCAGATCTCGACGTGGAATTTGAATAGTGGCATGTCGGCCACTTCGAACAGCAGGCCGGAGCCGAACTGCACGCGCTCGCCCAGCAGGTCGATCTCGGTGGCGACGGCGTAGTCGCCGCTGCTGAACTGGCGGGCGTCGTAGAACTCGCCGTAGTTGGGCAGGTAGCTCTTCGGCACCACGCCCTGGATCTGGCCATTGGCGATCACCACCGCGCAGTTGTACAGCTGGTGCTCAACCCGCAGCGGCACGCCGACCACCAGCGCCAGCTTCCATTGCACCGAGGCGGCGACGATGCTGTCGAGCGCATCCAGGCAGCCATCGAGCAAGGCGCGCTGGTGGAACAGGTCGTCGCAGGTGTAGGCCGACAGGCCCAGCTCGGGAAAAGCCACCAGCGCCGCGCCTTGTGCGGCGGCCTGTTCGGCCAGGGCGATGGTCTGGGCCGCGTTGTGGGCGGGGTCGGCGATCCGGCAGACCGGCGCGGCGATGGCGACGCGGGCGAAATCGTGGGTGTACAGATTCAGGAAATTCGAGGTCATGTGTAGTCTTTCACGGGCACATCGGATAGACAAAATCGAATTATCGCACGGGGACAGCCGCGCCGCCGCCAACAGATACGGCCCAGATAGGCTAGACTTGCGCCAACATCAAGGGCCGGAGGCAGGCGTGGCAGAAGCAGAGTTTACGATCATCAATTCGCTCGACGGCGTCGACCCCGCGCAATGGCAGGCGCTGGCCGGCGACAACCCGACGCTCAGCCACACTTTCCTGCACGCGCTGCACGAAAGCGGCTGCGCCGCCGAGGACACCGGCTGGACGCCGCGCTATCTGGTGCTGCACCGCGACGGCGTGCTGGACGGCGCCATGCCGCTGTACCTGAAGGATCACAGCCGGGGCGAATACGTGTTCGACCATGCGTGGGCCGACGCCTTCCACCGCAACGGCATCGAGTACTACCCCAAGCTGCTGTCGGCGGTGCCGTTCACGCCGGTGACGGGCAGCCGCTTGCTGGCGCGTACGCAGGAAGACCGCCAGCTGTTGGCGCGCGCCGCGCTGCAGGTGGCGCGGCAGCTGGGCACGTCCTCGCTGCACATCCTGTTCCCCGACGAGCAGGACAAGCAGGCGCTGGCCAAGGCCGGCTTCATGCTGCGCGAGGGCGTGCAGTTCCATTGGGAGAATGCCGGCTATGCGGATTTCGAAGCCTTCCTGTCCAGCATGAAGATGGAGAAGCGCAAGAAGATCCGCCAGGACCAGCGGCGCGTGCTCGATGCCGGCATCGCCTTCGAGCATCTGGCCGGCGCGCAGATCGGCGCCAAGGTGCTGGAATTTTTCTACAGCTGCTACGTGTCGACCTACCACGCGCATTATTCGAAACCGTATCTGTCGCTGGAGTTTTTCGAACGCCTGCTGCGCGAGACGCCGGACAGCATGATGATGGTGCTGGCCAAGCGCGGCGACGCGCCGGTGGCGGCCGCGCTGAACCTGGTGGGCGGCGGCATCATGTACGGGCGCTACTGGGGCACGCGTGAATTCGTCTCGGGCCTGCACTTCGAAACCTGCTATGTGCAAGCTATCGATTACTGCATTCGACACGGCCTGGCGCGCTTTGAAGGCGGCGCGCAAGGCGTGCACAAGATGTCGCGCGGCCTGGTGCCGACGCCGACCTGGTCGGCGCACTGGGTGGCCGACCCGCGCTTTGCCGACGCCATTGCCGACTTCCTGCAACAGGAAACGGCAGCCATGGACGAATACATCGATGAGCTCGGTGAGCGCACCCCGTTCAAGGCACAGCTGCCCTAGCCTTCCTGCTTAAGCTGCGTTGCGACGACGGCGCGCTGCGGCGCCCATCACGCCCAGGCCGGCGAGCAGCATGCCATAGGTTTCAGGCTCAGGCACGGCCGTCACGTTCAGGTCGGTCAAGACCACGCCGCCTACACCGCCGAGTACGCCGGGGCAATTGGCCGAATTGCAGGGATCGAACACGATGCGGCCCACGTTCACTGCGGGAATCGACAGCGTGTACCACTGGTTGTTGGCATTGGTGCCGAAGGTCGGCGAGTACCAGGTGCCCAGCAGCGCGTTGGTGCCGAATGCGTAAGCGGTGATGCCGAAAGCATCCGCATCGCCGGCGCCGTCACCGGCACGGATCGAGATGTTGCTGACCGCATGCGCGAAGGTGAAGCTGATATCGCTGTCGCCACCGGTGCCGGCAAACAGGCCGCCGCCATACAAGCTCGTGTACTTCAGATTGCCTGCCTCGGAAGTCATGTTCAGATCGCCGAACGTCGCATTCTCGTAGCCTTGGTTGTCGATCATAAAAGTGCTGAAATCGTAGTTGGTGGCGGCGGCGCCGGCGCTCCAGCCCAAAGCAAGGCACAGTCCGGTAGCGGCAAGCAAACGCGTCATCAAGGTCGTCATAAAATTCCCCATTCAGTTAGTTATAAAAATACAAACTTAATGGTACATGGTTATCATTTCAACATCAATGAATATGTGCCAAAATGGCACGGCGCAGCAACAGAGCCGGCTGGCGGCACGGAAACCCTCAAACGGTTAGAATGGTAGCGTTAACTATTATCTTCCCGGGGATGAAACCAGTTTGCTTCACAGCAATTTCAATCGGGCCTATACTCTGGGCCCCTTGGAGGGTTTTATCAGGAACGTGGCAAGCAAAGCATGAATGCAGATTTTATAAGACAGCGCGAACGGTTCAAGACCGCCACGATGAAGCGGATCGACGTCAGCGATGAATCCTACAGCAACGTAACCGAGCTATTGGCGCCGATCGCCAAGCCTTTCCACGTCCGCAAGGGGGAGTACCTGCAACGCGCCGGCGTGCCGGCGACCCATGTGCACTGGATCAGCGGCGGCGTGGTGCGCAGCGGTTTCTTCAACCGCGACGGCCTCGAAGTGACGCTGCGATTCTACCGCGAGGGCGAGTCGGCCACCACGCTGACCGACCTGATCGCAGGCGAGAACGGGCAAGCTGCTGTGCAATTCCTGGTGGCGGAAACGCCTATCCATGGTTTTACCCTGGATTGGAAACGTTCCTGCGAACTGCGCGCGCAGCATGAGGTGATGCAGCACTACCATCTGAACATCGCCATGCACGGCCTCCAGACGCTGGCGCAGCGCGCCTACACCAATGGCGAGACCTCGGCCCACGAGCGGCTGGCGGCCTTCCGCGAAGAGTATCCGGGGCTGGAGGCGCGCATCTCGCAGCGCGCCATCGCGTCCTACCTGGGCATCACGCCGCAATACATGTCGCGCCTTCGACGCGAGGCGGAAGCGGCCAGCGGCGCACCGCGCGGATAAAAAAAAGCCCCTTGTGAACTGACCCCGTAAAGTTGGACGGTTAAGTTTACTAAGCAGCCAAGGGCTGAGTTCTGTATTGCACAGGACTCAGCCCTTTTAGTTTCGTCTTGATGCGGTCGTGATTGTAATAGCGGATGTACT